>Ga0209475_10000002_pt1 | contig 2399016 bp, 2103 predicted proteins | sample tdDd471_FD_187128 | JGI IMG/M metagenome (GOLD analysis project Ga0209475, IMG submission 187128) | Marine sediment microbial communities from the Atlantic coast under amendment with organic carbon and nitrate - tdDd47.1 (SPAdes)... | ecosystem: Environmental > Aquatic > Marine > Coastal >... | reverse complement strand
AAGGTGCGATATTATCGCTGATTTTTTTCCTTTTGCAAGCTTTTTTAGAACTATTTTTATTCCGTTCCATTTCGTCAGCAATCTCTCACCAACTCACCTCGCTAAGGGCTGGGTATTATCTCCCAGAATTTTTACTTTGCAAGCTTTTTTATCAACTGTTTTTGAAAGTCGCTTATCACTTCTTTCAGCGATAAAAAAACACCGATTTAAAACCGATGTCTCAAAGCAAGATGCGCATTATAGCCATTCAATTTACTTTGTAAAGGGCTTTTGGGAAATGAATGAATATTTGTTGATGTAACGGCTTGGAAAATAGAGTTGTCATCAACGAAAAAGCCGCGACGGCTATGGCATCGCGGCTTTTAGCAAGTTCTGGCCTTAGGTTTATTGTAAATGATTAACCATATAATCGACTGATGCTTTAACTTGCTCGTCAGTTAAATCAGATCGTCCGCCTTTGGCCGGCATCAATCCATTGTTACCGGTATAACCTTCAATGGCGTGTTTATATAATGTTTCTTTACCTTGCTCAATTCTGGCATCCCACTCAGCTTGTAACAGCTTTGGTGCGCCACCGGCGCCAGTTGTGTGACAAGCCATGCATACATTATCATAAATTACCTGACCATCCACAGAACCGCCAAAGGGTGCTTCTGAAACAACAGCTTCAGGCGTTGCACTGGTTGCGTTGGGGTCTGTGTTAACAGTGGCCACAGGTTGAATATTTTTTTGCACAGAACTTCGATCTATTTGTCCACTTTGATCACCAATCGCTTGATGATGGATATAGCGCCCAATTAAAATTAATACAATGGTCATGACAGTTAATGCCACTGTAAATAGGGCAAAGTTCCTGAAAAACACCGAATCTCGATCACTCATGAAAATACCTGTTTTGATTAGCTATTATTATTGTGGGTGCATTATAGATGACCTCAATGGCTTTGCCAAATATAAATGTATGTTCTTAGGTCTTCGTTAGTGATTTTATTTTGCTAAGTGATGCCATGAAGATGTGTTATTTTGCTCATCATTCTTGAGTTCTTTGATGCTGTTGTTTGCATCCACAAACACCAATTTAGGCTGATGTGATTGAGCCTCCTCAAGATTCATGCTGGCATAGCTGGCCAATATCACCAGGTCACCGGGCTGATTATGGCGAGCTGCAGCACCGTTAAGACATATTTGACCTGGCTGGCCTTGAATAACATAGGTGGTCAATCGAGAGCCATTGTTACAATTGAGCACGTCAATTTTTTGATTGATCTGTAAGCCGGCAGCTTCAATCAAGTTTGGGCATACCGAAATCGACCCCTCATAGTTGAGGTTGGCTTCGGTGACAGTCGCACGATGAATTTTGCAATAAAGTAATTCTATATTCATAATATTAAGATGTTTTGTTGAGTTGATGTGCCAGATAAAGTCCTTTAAGAACCAAATCAGGGACCAAGGCATCAAAAAGATTGTCGGCTTCAAACAAAGAAGCAAAACCACCGGTGGCGATAACCTTCGGTGGCTGCGGGTTAAATAAATCACGGCTCAAATTGGCAACAATATTTTTTATAGCGCCCCGGGTGCCGTAATATAAACCTGACTGAATACTGTGCACGGTATTTCTTCCCAAAGTATGGTCTGGTGCTGTTATTTCAACTGTACCCAATTTTGAAGCGCCACCGGCCAGCGCTTGCATAGCCATTTTAAGACCCGGCATGATGACACCGCCAAGATAGTGTTTTTGCGCAGATACGGCACAAAAAGTAATGGCTGTCCCCAGGTCGATAATAATCAGGTTTTGTTTTGGAAACATGTGGCTGCCTGCAATAGCACCCGCGATTCGATCCGCACCCACTTCTTGAGGGTTCTGATAGCCAATCTTGAGGCCTGTTTTAACACCGGCTTGCAACACAAAAGGTTCAATCGAGAAGTATTTTTGACAAGCTGATTTAATTGAATAAAGCACCTCAGGTACCACTGTGCATAAGGCAATGGCTGTAATTTCAGCGGGCTCAAGTCCATTTTCTTTGAGGACAGCACGGAGAAACAAACCATATTCGTCAGACGATGCGCCGCCTTTGGAAGCCATTCTAAATTGCAACTTTAAAGTATCACCCTGAAAGACCCCGCCGTGCATGTGGCTGTTACCAATATCCAGACATAAAATCATTGGTCCATCTCCCATAAAGTCATGAGTACATTAACCACCGCTTTGATGTCAGAACAGTCAAAGGCATTACGATCGTGAACATGTAAAGTAAATGGATGGTCATTTTCACTCAAATCATGCAAATCATTATGGGCCACGGCATAAATACCCGGTTGCGATAATAATTTGTTAACGGCTTGATGTTGCTGCTTGCTATCTTCTGTATTGGTCAATTTAAAACCAATCACTTTTAACTGCTTGTTGGCAGACCAGTCAAGTAAACGGTTTATCAACTTGGGCTGCTTGGTCAATGTCAGTTGTAAAGTATCTGTATCGGAGCTGATTTTTTGGTTGCGATCAAAGCTTAAGCGACTTCCCTCTGACTCAATATCTGTTACCTTATAGTCACTGACTGCAGCGGCATGAAAAATAACATCAAAGGATTGTTGTGACAACAGCTGCTCTAAAGCCGTGGCCAAATCATCATAATCGGTAAAAAAATGAGATTGTTGCAGCAGTTTTGGTTTAACCGCATCTTTGGCACCTAACCACAATACACGATGACCTTTAGACAATAAATAATCAGCCAGGGTAGCACCGGTTTGACCGCTGCTGGTGTTACCCAGATATCGCACCCCATCAATAAATTCTTTGGTGCCGCCTGCCGTGATTAAAATATTCATAATATAGCCTTTATCCGTAACAATAAATCATCAACTTCAGGCATGCGACCGGCACCATATTCACCACAGGCCAAATCACCCTGATTAGGGTTAATGACATGAACACCCCATTGTTTCAGGGTTTCGACTGAAGATACCGTGGCAGGATATTGCCACATAGCGGTGTTCATAACAGGCACCACAATCATCGGCTTTTTTAAATCATAGGCTGCAATCCAGGTTGTGGTTAACATATCATCGGCAATGCCTGTGGCCATTTTATTAATGACATTGGCCGTTGCAGGGCAAACAACAATAACGTCTGCCCATCGGCTGACATTGATATGCGCCATCATGTCACCTTTGGCAAAGGTATCTGATAATACTGGTTGGCCACTGAGCCCTTCTAATGTGGCATGACCAACAAATTGTTTAACTGATGGCGATGCCACCACTTTAACCTGATGGCCGGACTTTACCCAGGCTGATATCAAACCCGTGGATTTGGCACAGGCAATTGAACCACTCATCAATAATAATTTATTCATTCGATTCACCCGGCAGCGACACATTGTCGATTAATCTTACGTCACCTAAATAAACCGCGGCTAAAAGTCGTCCCTGGTATGTTTGTAAATATTCAACGTTGAACCCCAGTGATTGAAGCCTGCCTCGCTTTGATTCAAGATCAACTTCATCAATTAATGTCTGATAAAGCATGGGTGCCAAATTAAGTTCAGCTTTAGTCAATCGCTGGTTGCGTGAACTTAACGCCAAACCATCATGGTCACGAACAGTGGGACAAGCAATAACCTGCGTGTTTAAAAAGAACTCTTTTATCAGCGCTTTAATGAGCAATAACTGTTGATAATCCTTTTCACCCAAAACCAGATAATCGGGTTTTACTAATTGCAACAACTTCATCACCACCGTCAAAACTCCTTCAAAATGACCCGGCCGATGGGCACCGCAAAACTGATTGCTGAGTTGGTTTTCTGAAATTTTAAATCGATCGCCATTGGGATAGATTTGCGCTGTATCCGGTGTATAAACCGCTTTCACGCCGGCAGCTTCGAGCTGCTTAAGATCATCCTGCAAATTATCTGGATAATTATCCAAATCGGAGGGCTTATCAAATTGTGTCGGATTAACAAAAATACTCACCAACGTGGTATCAACTGCCTGTTGCGCTTTTTGCACTAAACTCATATGGCCTGCATGTAAAGCACCCATGGTTGGCACAAATGCAATCTCATTTTGATTACCGCGCCACCGCTGCAATGACGTTATGTCTTTTAGCACCCGCATTAATAGCTCTCCTTATCACTGGGAAATTCTTGTTGTTGAACATCACGGACATACTGATTAAATGCCTCTTTAAACAAATGCTCAACATCTAAATATTTTCTGACAAATTTTGGGCTGAATGATGACGGATAGCCTAACATATCATGCATGACTAACACCTGACCATCAACAGCCCGGCCGGCACCAATGCCAATGGTAATTAAATCAGTTTCAGCCGTAATTTGTTTGGCCAGGTCTGCCGGAACACATTCTAAAACCACTGAAAAGCAGCCCAATTGTTGTAGTTTCAAAGCATCAGCCAATATTTTATCGTGGCTGGACTGATCCTTACCCTGCACTTTAAAACCACCAAATTGATTAACAAATTGAGGAGTCAGTCCAACATGACCCATCACCGGGATACCCGATTCTACAATCTGTTTTATCAACGCTTCATGACCGTCCACCGCTTCTAATTTAATGGCATGAGCACCTGCCTGCATAAGAGTTTTAACAGTTTGCATGCCGGTATCGATTGACTGCCTAAAACTTAAAAATGGCATATCGGCGATAACAAACTTGTCGGGGGCCCCTTTAACAACCGCACGTACGTGGGCATGCATCCGATCGTTATCCATGGGAATGGTTGAGGTTTCCCCATGCATCACCATAGCGGCAGAATCACCCACCAATATCATATCAATATCGGACTGATTCATGATTTTTGCGGTACTGAAATCGTAGCACGTCAGCATCGACAGCTTTTCTCTGTTCGCTTGTTTATTTTTTAATTCATTGATGTTCATTGTTAACTTCCTGGTTTGCTGTATGTTGTTGACACAGCCATTGGTCAAAAGAATGATATAAACCAGCCAAATTTGTGTGCTTCAGCGCTTGTTTATGAGCCTGAATGGTTTGGCGGTCGCCACGAACAAAGGGGCCGGTTGGTGCGTCATCGGGCGAGACAAAACTATTTGACATGCTTTTTTGTATTAATGGGTGCAATATATTGTGGGGCAACTCTAAATTATTTTGTAATTCAGCAAATACCGCTTGCCAGATAAATTGCGGAAAATTACCAGCCATCACTGCCAAGGCATGATATAAGGCTTTTTTTGATGGCGACAGGTCATAATGGGGATTAGTCAGTTGCGGGAATACCTGTTTAAAATCGAACCCTTTATCACAGACAAAAGGAATACTTGGGTAAAATTCTTTGGGATATCGTGCATCCCCAAAAGTCATTAACGGATGACATCCTTGACTAACATCACTATTCAGTGAGCCAGAGCAGTGTATCAAAGATTTTTGTAATAAGAAGGGGTGGCTTTGAATAAAGTCTTCGATGGCATCATCACTAATCAATAACAATATATGACTAGATTGATGCGCCATATCTTTGAGTGTTTGCACATCATTATCGCGGCGGCACCAACGCTCAAACAGCATGCCGGAGGCGGCAAAATAATAAGCCAAATGTCGAGCCAATCGGCCGTCGCCAATCAGCAGATATGTCAAGGGTACCTGTCGTTGCATTGATCAAGTCCTGATGAATATGTTAAAAGTCAATGTCGCTGTTGTTATTCAATCAGCGCGGTCGGTATTATAGGGGCAGGATACTGAATAGCCAATGAATTTAGCGGCTTTATCGCCTGAACAGGCCATGACATAATCAAACAGAGCTTACGAAATCGCGTATACCATCCAGGAACATTTGTACCGCAATGGCAATTAACAACATCCCCATTAAACGTTCGATGGCAATCATTCCATTTTTACCCAGGTATTTCTGTAAAGCGGTGGCTGAGAACAAAATAATTGACGACAGAACCCACGCCACCATCAATGCAATTGACAAAGTCCCCAGTTGATCAGGGTGTTTACTGGCCATTAAAATCAATGTGGCCAGGATAGAAGGGCCGGCCACCAGGGGAATAGCCAAAGGCACTAAAAATGGCTCTTCTTCTTCATGTTCATCGCCATACTGGCGGGTCACAGGGAATATCATGCGCAGGGCAATGATAAATAATATAATGGCCCCTGCAAGTGAAACTGAACTGTGTTCAAGGTGTAGAAATTTGAGCATTTGTTCGCCCAAAAACAAGAAAAAAAACAGCACCACAAGTGCCATAATTAATTCTCGGGCTAACACCCTGTAACGGTTTTCACAGCGCTCTAAATAACTTAAAAATATGGGCACATTACCCAAGGGATCCATAATCAGAAACAGTAATATGGTGGCTGATAAGATATCCATGATTTCCCCGTTTTACTTTGTCTTAAAAGGGCCAGATATCACGCCACTCGAGTACATCTGTTTCAGTGTTAATTTTACCGGTGCTTAAGTACTCATGGTTTGGATAGTTTGCGGTTAACACCGTTTTGGTTTCATTCGCTAACTCAGGTTCATCAATTTTTTCATAGGCGGTTGCCATTAAAGCCAGTGCGTCCGCTGCAGCCGGCGTGTCTTGATAAGCCTGGAGTACAAATTTACAGCGATTAATGGTGGCAATGGGCGCTCCCCGTCTTAAATAATAGGCAGCCACTTGAGTTTCATAAGCTGCCAATTGGTTTTTTAAATAAACCATACGCTGACGTGCATCGGGGGCATACTCACTGCCGGGATAACGGTCTACAAAGTCTTTAAAAGCGGAAAAGGCGTTACGCACATTTTCTTGATTGCGATCGGCTGAATCATCCGGATTAATGCGTTGCATCAAACCACGGTCACTGTTGAAGTATATTAACCCTTTTAAATAATAGGCATAATCAAGGTTCTTATGGGCCGGGTAGTTTTTAATAAACCGGTTGACAGTGGAAATAGCCTCTTCCATTTTGAATAATTTATATTGCGCAAAAGCCAGTTCCAGATAGCCTTGCTCAGTATAATGTCCAAATGGATAATGCGATCTTAAATCCTTATATTTATTTTCAGCAGCTGTCCAAACACCCGCATCCAAAGCTCTTTTGGCCACTAAATACATTTCCAATGCGGTTTCTTTCGTGACTTCCACTTCCCGGACTTCATCTTTTTTACTGCATCCCTGAAGCACGCCGAAACAAAGCATGAACAACATAGTGACTTTAAAGAATTTAAATTTATTGGTATATAACATGGGTTTATATCCTGAGGTCAATTAAAATAGGCGTATGAATGAACATACACAACACATAAAAAAAACATTAAATGTTGAATTAAATGATGCCGGTACACGCATAGACCAATATTTATCAGCGCAGTTCCCTGACCACTCGCGTAATGCGATTCAACAGTGGATTAAACAGAACGCCGTTAAAATCGATGGTCATAATACCAAAAGTAAGTACATTTTAAAAGGATTTGAGTTAATTAGCATTGATGTTGAGATTGAGCATTCCGTTGCTGACAAACCTCAGGACATGACTTTAGATATACGTTATGAAGACAGTCATTTACTGGTCATCAATAAGCCCGCCGGCTTAGTGGTTCATCCGGGCAGCGGAAATCCCGATGGCACTTTACTCAATGGCTTGCTGGCCTTAAGTGAAGCACAAAGAATGCTCACAAGAGCCGGTATTGTCCATCGTCTTGATAAAGACACTTCCGGGTTAATGGTGGTGGCCAAAGAAGCTGAGTGTCAATTAAAACTCATCGACATGCTGAAAGAGCATTTGGTTGAACGAACCTATTTTTGTATCGCCAAAGGCGTTATCAAAAAACCGGGCACCGTGGATACCATCATTGGACGGCACCCTACACAACGCACCAAAATGGCTGTCACCGCCAAAGGTAAGCCAGCCGTGACCCATTACTGGCCCAGTGAACATTTTGAGCACTTTACGTCACTTCGTGTTCAACTTGAAACCGGCCGTACCCATCAAATTCGTGTCCACATGCACCATTTAGGTCATGCTTTGGTGGGTGATCCGGTGTATGGCAACAAAAATCGAATTCACGCTGCGGTCGACAGTGAACTCAAGGACATCATCCGACAATTCCCGAGACAAGCACTGCATGCACATAAATTAGCCTTTACCCACCCGATCAGCGATAAGCAAATCCAGGTCACCGCACCTTTACCTGACGATTTATGTCACCTGTTAGATGACTTGCACGAATTAGACCAGCCAGATGCTCAAAATGATGGTTTTGAGGTGGAATATGTGGAATAAAGTCTAAAATATGAACAACCGTTCGTTTTTTTCGCTATCATTGACTTATTGGTTAGTGATAACTTATACGTTATGGACTAGCAGGCCGGTTGAACAAACCTTAGATATTTGTGGCTTTACTCCCTCTCCCACATTAGCATTCTCAATCGGCCTTATTTTTTTTCAGCATGAATAACCCCCTCAAGCTTCATAAAACTGCATCAAAATCAGTTTACATTTTACAAACTCACCAAGGGTTATTACCCAATTCACTTCCGCATTTAGATATTCATCCAAAAAACAATGGCGATCTGGCGCTGGCGCAGATTAAAGATGAATTTCAGTTACCGCATCACCCTATTTTTATGCACCAGGTTCATGGTGACAACAGCATCGCTTTAAACTCAGTTCCAACAAAACACTTTTGGCAATCAGCAGATGCCTGTTATACCAATACTCAAAATATTATTTGTGCGGTTATGACAGCCGACTGTTTGCCCGTGTTAGTGACCGATCAGCACGCAAGCTTTGTGGCTGCTGTTCATTGTGGTTGGCGAAGCTTATACCAGGATATTTTAAAGAAAACATTGGATAAAATCAGCTCTTCTGATGGCTTAATTGTTTGGTTTGGTCCCGCCATTTGTTCCAATCATTATCAGGTGGATGAGGCTTTTAAAGACCATTACTTACAAAGACACCCTGAAGCTGAACAGGCGTTTTCTGAAGTGATTGATAATCACTGTTATGCAGATTTAAAAGCCCTGGCGATGGCGCAATTAAAAAATGAAAATATTAGGCGAATTGAAGATTGTCAGATTTGCACTTATGAAGACGAAAGTTATGATTCCTGGCGCCAAGATAAAACCCCTAACAGACAAGCCTCAATGATCTGGATTAAAGCAACCGGGCATCAGAAGTAACCCCGCAAGCTTCAATGATGCTTTGCCCCAAAAGCTTAAACTCATTGGCTCGCATGCTGCCTTTACGCCAGGCCAAACCAATTTCTCGGTAGGCTTTTTTGTCCATGTCTTTAACCACAATATCATCGCCAACAAGACCTGAATTAACCGCCATGTCAGGAATGAAACTTATCCCTAAGTTTTGCCGCACCATGGCAATCAAAGTCAACAGACTGCTGGCTGTAAAGTGGCTGACTTTATCCACATGTTGGATACGACAGGCGCTAATGGCATGATCACGTAGACAATGACCGTCATCTAATAGCAGCACCGATCCGTCTTCAAGTCGATTGATATTAAATGACTGCTGGTCAACCAGCTTATTTTGACGCCCGTGAATGAGACGAAAAGGGTCTTTATATAAAGGCAGTGTCTCGACACTGCGTAATTCATAGGGCAAGGCCAAAAGTACCACATCTAAACGGCCTTCCATGAGCTGCTCATAAACGTCAGTGGTTTTCCCCTCATGAATTTCAATCATCAATTCGGGATAATGGGACTTCAGATACGGTAATAAAGCCGGCATCACAAATGGGCCGATGGTGGGAATCATGCCCACTGACAGGCGGCCGGATAATGGCTTTAAGTTACCTTGCGCCAAATCATACAATTTTTGTAACTCAGCCATGACTGCCTGTGACTGGTTATGAACCTCGCGGCCTAAATTAGTGATGGTGACACTTTTGTTGGTGCGGTCCACTAACTGACCGCCCAGGGTTTTTTCTAATTCTTTGATCGCCACACTAAAGGCAGACTGAGACACAAAACAGCTGGCTGCCGCCTGGCCAAAGTGGTTGTGCGCCACCAGCGCATTAAAATAACGCAGCTGCTTGATGGTAGGATAATGCATTACTTCTCGGATTGCTGTAAAGCGCGGTCCACAATCTCGAAGACATTGGCCGACAGAGAGTCACTGGCATGAATGCGTTTAATTTGCGTCAACATTTGTTCTCTTGAATCAGGATGATACTGTCTAAAATCATTAAACAGGCTGACCATTCTGGCCGCTACCTGTGAATTGATGGCATCCAGTGCCAGCACTTGGTCTGCTAAAAATGCATAGCCGGAACCATCCGGCGCATGAAATCTGATTAAATTGCCGGCACAAAACGCACCCAACAAAGAACGGACAGCATTGGGGTTTTTTAATGAAAAAACCGGTAAGTCCATCAGTTGTTTAACCCGCTCCAGTGTATCGTCTGCAGGGATAGTGGCCTGAACAGATAACCATTTATTAACCATCAAGGGGTGATCGTGCCAGCGGTTATAATAATCTGACAACAAATCTTCAAATCCGGGGGCTTGCTGATGGGCCAACAGCGTTAATGCCGTTACCGCATCGGTATAGTTATCGGCTTGTTGATATTGTTGTTGGGTGATTTGATAAAATTCTTTGTTGCCGGTTTGCGCCAAATACCATAAGCATCTATTTTTTAGACTTCTTTGAGCCACTTGTCGGGCATTGACCTGATAAGCCTCATCGCAATGATTCTGATGATAAACCGATAAAATTTCTACTTGTAATCGGTCGTTAATTTCATCAACCAATTGTTCTTTGGCTTGATGCAATACAGCCACATCGACTGATTCCATGTTGACAATCAATGATTGCAAACTCGGTAGCGTAATGGCAGCCGCCACCAATCCCAGATCAATATCGTCATTCAGTAAAAGTTGTCTGAATGAATCAAAGAATATTGCCGGTGTTTTGTATGACTTATCCTCTTTTAAAGCCTGGTACTTAGCAATAATAATCTGTTGTTGTAACTGTTGTGCAGCATCCCAGCGGTTAAAAGAATCCCGGTCATGTTGTGCCAAAAAAGCCAAATCCTCAGTTTTCAGAGATTGCCGGATACGAATCGGCGCCGAAAAACCCTGCAATAATGAAGGTATTGGCTTCTCATTAACACCATCAACAACCAATGACTGACGCGCCTCGGTGAGTTGATAAACGATTTGGGTGTCTGACTGACTGTTCAATTCAATGGCTGTACCGGCCTTGTCATATAAAGCCAGTTTGATGGGGATTTGCATCGGTTTCCAGGGCTCTTTTCCCTGGTAACTGTCGGGCTGATGTTGTTCAAAATGTAAACTGTATTGTGCTTTATCCGCATCATATTCAGCTTCAACTGTCACCAGTGGTGTTCCATTTTGACTATACCACAGTCCAAATTGTGTTAAGTCTACCTCATTGGCATCAGCCATGGCGGCACGAAAATCATCACAGCTAACAGCGGTTCCATCATGTCGTTTAAAGTAAAGATCCATGCCTTTTTGAAATCCGCTTTCACCCAATAAGGTATGGTACATACGCACCACTTCAGCACCCTTCTCATAAACCGTTAAGGTATAAAAATTATTAATTTCTATGTATGAATCAGGCCGCACGGGATGCGACATCGGTGAAGCATCTTCTGCAAATTGAGCTGTTCGCAAATGACGCACATCTTCAATTCGCTTTACGGCACGAGATTGTTGATCAGAAGTGAACTCCTGATCTCGAAATACGGTAAGTCCTTCTTTTAAGCTGAGCTGAAACCAATCTCGACAGGTGACTCGGTTGCCGGTCCAGTTATGGAAATATTCATGACCAATCACGGCCTCTACATTGATAAAATCCTGATCAGTGGCAGTTTCCTGTTTGGCCAATACATATTTTGAGTTAAAAATATTAAGCCCTTTGTTCTCCATCGCACCCATATTGAAATCATCGGTGACCACAATATTGTATTCATCCAAATCATAAACCAGGTTAAAGCGCTGCTCATCCCAACGCATAGCATTTTTAAGGGATTGCATGGCATAATCACAGGCATCGATATTGCGCTGTTCGGTATAAATACGCAGCTGAATTTGCTTGTCCTTGGCCGTTGTAAAACTATCTTCAACTGAAGCCAAATCGCCGGCCACCATGGCAAACAGATAACTGGGTTTAGGGTGGGGGTCAACCCATTTCACGTAATGCCGATTATGAGACAGCTTGCCGGCAGCCACTTGATTACCGTTTGACAACAGCACCGGATAACGGGTTTTATCTGCCACAATAGTCACTGCATACGGCGCCAACACATCCGGTCGGTCCGGGTAATAAGTGATGCGTCGAAAACCTTCTGCTTCGCACTGCGTTAAGAAAAATTCACCGGATTGATACAAGCCTTCCAATGCGGTATTTTCAGCAGGGTATATTTTAACCTCACTGCGCAATTCAAATTGTTCCGGTAAATCATGTAACAACAAACCTTCATCTGTGAAATGCAAATCATCCACAGACACTTCTTCATCATCAATGGTTAAACGTTGTAAGGATAAATGATGACCATGTAAGAACAAATCATTATTTTTAGACGCACTGTTTTTTTTAAATAAAATTCGGGCTCGCACCAGGGTATGATCTTGTTGCACTAAAAATGCCAAATCAACCCAACGTACCCAGTAGTTGGGTGGCTGATAGTCAGCACGGAATATTTCTTTTTTCGTTTGGCTCATAATGATGTTTAAATAAAACAATGGCGGTATTGTAGCGGAAATCACAGAAAGCTACAGTTAAATCACCCGACTTAATCTGACTCTTTATCATCACCTTGTTGTGATTGCCGACGTAATATACGCCCCATAATTAACCCAAATTCAAATAATATCCACATAGGAATGGCCAGCAATACCTGTGAACTGGGATCGGGTGGTGTCAACAACATAGCAACCACCAAAATACCGACAATAATATAGGGTCTCTTAGCCGCCAGTTGTGATGCTGATGTTACACCCAAAACAATTAATATAATCACAGCCACCGGAATTTCAAATGCCAGCCCAAAAGCAAAAAACAAACGTATAACAATGTCTAAATAGGAATTAATATCCGGCATATAAACCACACCTTCAGGTGCAATGCTCGGTAAAAACACAAATAAAATGGGAAATACCACAAAATAAGCAAAAGCACATCCCAGATAAAACAATACAATGCCACTTAATAAAATCGGTGTGGCAATTCTTTTTTCATGCCGATACAGGCCCGGCGCCACAAATGCCCAAACTTGATAAATAATAATCGGCATACTGATGATAATGGCTAAAATAATCACCATTTTAAACGGCGTCAAAAAGGGTGACAAAACCCCGGTGGCTATCATTTCAGTGTCACCGGACAAATTCATCATCACCGGTTTGGCGATTAACGTATAAATTTCTCCGGCAAATGGGAACATAATGACAATTAAAACCAGAACTGACAACACCGCTTTCAGTAAGCGACTCCGCAGTTCAATTAAATGGTCAATGATCGACTGTTCAGAATCAGTCATGATCGTCCTTATCTTTGTCTTCCTTTTGTTTGGATTGAGGTTCAAAGTCGATGGTTTTTGACATTTCATCCGCCAATTGACGGGCTTCTTCTGCCATGGCGTTTTCCTTGAGTTTAGCTTTAACAGCTTCTATTTCAAGTTCCTGTTCGACATCATGTTTAACTTGATTAAAGGTGCGTTTAATCTGACCGAAGAAACGCCCCATTTTTTGCGCCACACCAGGTAATTTTTCCGGGCCAACCACCAATAAAGTTACCACAAAAATTAATAACAGCTCGGTAAAACCAATATCAAACATATTTTATTTTTCTTTATGTTGTGACTCTTTACTTGGTTTGCTTTGCTCATCTTTTTGATTGGTGAGCTCGTCTGGCTCATCGTCTTGCATACTTTTTTTAAAGCCTTTAATTGCCCCTCCTAAATCACCCCCAATATTGCGCAGCTTTTTGGTGCCAAATATCAATGCCACCACCACCAAGATAATGACCAGTTGTGTCACACTTATGCCCATAATATTGCTCCGTTTGATACTGTGTTTAAAAGTGTATTATAACGGCAAATAGCCAGAATACCTAAAGGACAGGGTGAAGTTTGTCAATTGATTTGAAAGGATGACATGAAGCTAAGCCAGATATTTTTAAAATGAAAGAGATTTTTATCATGCATGAATAATCTAAACCCTAACATCTGTTCGTTACGAAACTGAAACATAACAGGCTGGCAGCTGAATTTTGGCAGCTTGGTGAAAGCCGGAATCTGCCATTGATGTGATGCGTGTGCAGGGCGTTAAAGAAGCTGCCAAAGCATACTATTTTTAGTATCGAAAAATGAAATAAGGGTTTATGGCTTGGTGACTCGGTGACTCTTTTATCGAACGACCCGGACTGTTGCTCAGGCTTTGTTATATTAGTGACTTCGGCGAACAGCCACAATACCGAGCGGTAAAATTGTTAAAATCAACAACCAGAGACTGATTGTATCCAGTACCGGAATTTGTTCAACAACCGGTGTACCACGGGCACAGCCCTGACCATTGGCAATGGCTAAGGATTCAACACCCACCAGCGTTTCAGAAATATAATCAGCCTGACCGGTTTCAGTGTCGATTTTAAAAATACGCGAATTGAAAGGATTGAGCGGGTCAGACAACCGCAAATTAATAATCATCCATAATTGACCATCAGCATCAAAGCTCATGCCTGAACCATACAACTCTACACCACCACCCAAATCGCCCAAAGGCCCTACGAGGCTGGCTTCGGCTGTCTCAGTGTCAATTTCATACAGGTTAAAATCTCCTGATGCCACACCGTATAGACGATTGTCCCATGAAGCCAAAGAAGTAAAATTATGACCGGTATGTCCAATTAATTCAGCCTGTCCCGTTTCAGGGTTAACATCATAAAGGTTCTGATTATGTTTAACCGCTAAAAATAAATGACCATCACAAGAAAATGTCATTCCGTAATCATGGTTTTCCTGAACATTCCCAAAACCAAAGTTTTGATTAACATTAGCCACCGGTAGCGCGCGGGCATCGGATACATCAATTTGCACCAGTGTTTTTGTGTTGTCATCGGCACCATAGATAATATCATTGGCTGATATCGCCATACCTTCAATACCAATGTAGGGATCAGCTATGCGCCCGAAACTTACAAAATCGCCGGTATTTAAATCGATTTCAACAATGTTATCGGGATAATCGAAACTATCATCCGCCACTGCGTATGCCTTGAGCGCCATGACCTGGCTCGGCACGAAGAAAACGGTTAATATAATGAAGACAACTTGGCGCATTTTATGGTTATTATTGTTTAAAATATCGTATGGCATCAAATAGTAGCAAAAAAAAGGCTTCGAAACAAGCTATTTGTCAACCGCCAAGACATATAAACAGACTGACTTCATCAAGCTCAGCCACCTGAAAAAAAGTGACCCGATACAAACCATAACCAGGTTTAAAAGAATACCTTAACAAGCCATTACTTCTGAAGCATATAGTCTGTTTTAGAGGCTGTATTTATTTTATTTCAGGCTTAATTAAATCAATGAAAGCTGATTCCGGCGGGTGTATCAACTGTCCGGCAACATGTTGAACATAATCATCCACATTGTTGTCATGTTTAAACTGACCGTGCAGGGTTTTGGTCATATGCAAATATCCCACGTACACGGAATAAGCCAATAAGGCTTGCTGCTTAGCCTGGGTTTCGCTGTAACCAATGTCCTGATAGCATTGTTGCAGATGATTCAGCCGGTCAATGGTGACTTCTTTGAGCATTTTCGACACATAACTGTGCTGTCTGTCGGCCAATAAAGTGGCGTATATCAAATGACTTTGTAACGGCTCAGAAGACAATAAAAACCAGGTTTTCAGCCGTTCATAAGGATCTGAAACTGTTAATATGCGGTGCTTAATTATTTCATTATCTTGTTCCCGCCAGCGCTTTAATGCTGCCACAATAAGGTCTTTGCGGTTGGTAAAATGCCAATAAAAACTGCCTTTGGTTACACCCAGCAATCTGGCAATGGTTTCTACCGCAACAGCGCTGACACCTTGGTTTGCAATCACTTCTAACGTGGCCAGTTCCCAATCTTTAGGGTTGAGTGATTTTTTTTTGGGGTTTTCGCTGACGGCCTTATTTTGCTTCATCATGGCTTTATCATAACCACAAATAAGCGTCGGTCAATGATAAATTCATATTTTCCATACGCTTGCGTATTGACAATCACCCTAACTGTCGCCATACTGTACCGTATGTTCAACAAATTTTAGGCATTATCATGAGTTTTTTAGCTTTATTGGGTATGTTTATTCTGGTGACTTTGGTCAGCGCGTACCTAAGAACCACCGTTAAAACATGGACTTTGGCCACAGCCGCAGTGTTAGTGGCATGTATTCTTTTAACTGACAGTTCGTTCTGGGCAGGTTTTTTCATTGTGTTATTGTTCGCCATTCCGGCATTATTTTTAAATATTAAATCCATTCGGCAACAATATTTCACCCAACACTTTTTAAAATTTTTTCGCAAAGCATTGCCGCAATTATCGGAAACTGAGCGGGTTGCGTTAGAGGCTGGCACGGTCCATTGGGACGGTGAGTTATTCAGTGGTAAACCGAACTTCAAGCGGTTACACAACATGAAAAAACCGGAACTTACCAGTGAAGAAAAAGCCTTTTTAGATGGGCCGGTGCAAACCTTGTGCGAAATGATTGATGAACATGAATACAACCATGTAAAAGGTGATATGCCCAAGAAAGTATGGGAATTTATTGCCAACGAAAAATTCTTTGCCATGATTATTCCAAAAGAATATGGCGGCCTGGGTTTTTCTGCCCTGGCGCACTCTTATGTGCTTCAAAAAGTGGCCTCACGCAGCGCTGTGGCCGGCGCCACCATCGCGGTTCCGAATTCCTTAGGCCCGGCTGAATTGTTATTACATTATGGCACCGAAGATCAGCGCAATCATTATTTACCCCGATTGGCTGACGGTAAGGAAATCCCTTGTTTTGGCTTAACGGCACCCAGTGCCGGTTCAGATGCCACCTCCATTCCTGATACCGGCGTGGTTTGCAAGAAAAAAATTAATGGCAAAGAGACCCTGGGCATAAGCCTGACTTTTGATAAACGTTACATCACTTTATCTCCGGTGGCCACGGTCGTTGGTTTGGCGTTTCAAATGGTTGATCCCGATAAAATTCTGGGGGACAAAGAACATTTAGGCATTACCTTGGCTTTGGTGCCCAGTGACACGCCCGGTATGGATATTGGCAGACGCCATCTTCCTTTAGACGTGCTGTTTATGAATGGTCCTGTTCGGGGTCAAGATGTATTTGTGCCGATGGATGCCATTATTGGCGGCGAAAAAATGATTGGCCACGGCTGGCGCATGTTATCTGAAGTGCTGGCCGTAGGTCGTGCCATTTCTTTACCTTCGAGTTCCACCGGCGGGGCCAAAATGGTGGCTTATGCCACCGGTGCTTATGCCCGAATTCGTAAACAATTCAACTTACCCATCGGGCGATTTGAGGGTATTGAAGAAGCCTTATGCCGAATTGCCGGAAAAACCTATTCTTGTGCGGCCGTATCGACCATGACGGCTGCCGCAGTCGATCGCGGTGAACGCCCTTCTGTGCCTTCGGCCATTGCCAAAATGCACACCACCGACATGGCGCGGGACATTATTGCTGATGCCATGGATATCCATGGCGGCAAAGGTATTATTATGGGACCTAATAATTATTTAGGCCGGGCCTGGATGGGTGCGCCGATATGGATTACGGTCGAAGGGGCTAATATCCTGACCCGCAGTTTAATCATCTTTGGTCAGGGGGCCATTCGCTGTCATCCTTATGTCTTGAAAGAAATGGAGGCTGCTAACTTACCCGATCAAGAGGAGTCGCTGCAAACATTTGACCATTTGTTGTTTAAACACATGGGATATACTTTTCAAAATGCAGTGCGTTCCTTTTTTCAAGGCTTGGGCACCTGGCGTTTAGAACCAAACCCCGGTGATAAATTCACCAAACAGTTTTACTCTAAGATTACCCGTTACAGTGCCGCATTTGGCTTTGCCGCGGATGTGGCTATGTTAACGTTAGGAGGGTCTTTGAAAAAACGCGAATCAACATCAGCCCGTCTGGGCGACGTGCTCAGCCATTTATACATGGCTTCAGCCGTTCTCAAGCGTTACCGAGATCAGGGACAACAAAGTGCAGACCAGCCGGTGGTTGCCTGGGCCTTGCATCACCATTTTTATGAAATTGAGCAAGCACTGAAAATACTCAGCTATAATTTCCCCAATAAAGCCGTCGGTTTTATGCTACGACGCGTTATTTTCCCGCTTGGCAGTCATGAATTACCACCCGGGGACCGATTGGGGCATAAAGTGGCTAGCTTATTATTATCACCCAATGAAACCCGAGATCGCCTCTGTGACGGCATTGACAAACAAGTGTCGGAAAATAATCTGGTGGCGAAAATGAATCAGGTACTGGCCAAAGTCATTGATACTGAGCCTTTAGAGCGCCGCATTTTAAAAGCCGAGAAGAGTGGCGAAATAGATGCCATTGAACCTGCTGAACAGCTGAATCAGGCTTTGGAACGGGATATCATTAATAAAAATGAATTCAACACCCTGACCAAAGCCAGAAAACAAGTGGCTGAGGTGATTGCTGTGGATGATTTTCCACACGATGCTTTTGACCGAACTGAAGCCTATACCAATCGGGAAGAGGCTAAAATAGCCTAGTGACCGGTTCTCAATAAAGGAAATAAAGATTACCCAAAAAGCCCGAGTCAATCGGGCTTTTTGGTGGCTGGCAACTTCTCCAGCATTTTTTGTCTGTCATTGAGCTCAATCCACCGGAACCGGAGGATTGGGTAATTTTTGCCTGCCGCTTAACAATCCCAGCGTGATTAACTCTGAAAACATTGCTGATAAATATTGTAATTGCGCTAATTGTGGGTATTCATGACTGTGAATCAGCACAGCAGCCATCACCTCAAATTCAAGTTGATGGGCGCTATCAGTCTTGACCAGTTTAGACCGCATATCCGCCAAAGCTTCCTGCACTTCAACTGCATTCCTGGGCAGACTTAAAATGCGCTGTCTTAATTGTTTAAAGCGCTTTTGTTGTTGCTCAGTGCCATAAACCAGTTTAGATTTGATTAAAGCTGCATGTTCCCAAATCCAGGCTCGATTAATTTGATAGTCCTGAAATTCATCAAACGAAGTCACTAAGCTGCCTGAATTACCATTCGGTCGTAACTGCAAATCAATATCATACAAGTGGCCGTGATAAAGCCGGGCATTCAAATGATGGGTAATGCGCTTGACCCATCGTTGCATAAAAACACGTTGATCATTGGTAACCTGGCCATAGTCCAGCACAAAAACCAAATCCATATCTGAAGACAGTTTCATTTGACCGGACGCCAGAGAACCATAAGCAATCACCATGAGCTGTTGACAACTTATGAGTGCTTCGGATGCAGGTTTTAGTTTTTTACAGGTTTCAATATGACTGTATTCAATCACTTTAATCAATATAAATTCTGCCAATTGAGATAAGCGATGACAGGTTTGACGGTTATCCTGTTTACCGTTAAGCCAATCACAAATGACTAAAAACTGGATACTGAGCTTAAAATATCGCAAGGCTTCCATCCATTGTTCCACATCATCCACAGGCATCCTTTGTTCTTGCCACTGCTGCTGTAACCAGGAAGCCGATAATTCACCAGGCAAGTCATGAGGTTCAAACAAGAGTTCCAGAAGGACCGGAAAGCGGGCCACAATATGCGCCACATAATCATGTCGTTCAATCAGTCGTAATAAAGCCACTAACACAGGTTGTTCCTTTACCAACATAGATAAATAGCTGGGTCGTTTAATAATGGCTTTTACCACACCTGTCAATCGCTGCCAGGGTATTTCATTCGGCTCAATATTGTTTGATTTCGGCGCTATAGTTGCAGCCGTATGGGTGCGTTTCACTGGCTGATTCTGATTAAAATCTGTGCGAGCCATTAATGTCACCTGACGAAAAAGGGCATGCACTTTTTCAGCGGTGGACTTTGGCAACCTTTGCAACGGCATCTCTCTCATGATTTTTTGGATTTTGCGCTGTTCATCTTTACTAAGTACCACATCAACGGTGGCCACATCAGCAAATAAATGCTGAAATATATGGTCTATTTTTTGTCTGAGTTGCTTGAGCTGACGATGATAATCAGACCAGGAACTTAACCCAAAAAATGATGCCATATGGGCTTGTATTGCGATATCTTCACTCAGTTCATGAATCGGCAAATCCTCAACGGCCTGTAAAATATTTTCACTTTTACGTAACCACAACCAGCCATGGGTTAACACCTCCATATCATGTGCCGACAGTTTATGGGCTTCATATAAGTTTTGTAATTGCTGAAAAATCGACACGCCCTGCAGTGACTCATCACGTCCACCGAAGGTCATTTGTAATGACTGAACCACAAATTCAACAGCCCGAATACCGCCCACACCATATTTAAGGTCGTCGGCATCATAATCCGTCAACAGGTTCATGTCGGCTTTGATTTTTGCCAAGGATTCAAAGACCGAATAATCCAGATGACGCCGGTAAATAAAAGGTTTTATTGCCGCCAATATCCGTTCGCCGGTTGCGGTATCACCGGCCACCTGACGGGCACGCATCCAGGCGAATCGTTCCCACTCACGACCCTCGTTTAATAAATATTGATGTAAAGCCTCCAGTGAACAAGCCAGTGGCCCGACCGAACCAAAGGGCCTTAATCGCATATCAACCCGATAGACCCGACCGGACTTTGTGTATTGATCAAGTTGCTTAATCAGTGCCTGGCCCATGCGATTAAAGTAACGGGCAGCATCCAACTGTTTATCGCCATCAGACTGACCGCCCTCCTCATAGATAAATACCAAATCTATATCGGATGAATAGTTCAGTTCTCCTGAGCCCAGTTTACCCAGGGCAAAGACTTGCATGGTTTGAACCTGTCCATTACTGTCTCTGACCCGGCCATAACGGCTTTCTGTGTCAGATTTTACCTGCTGATAAGACTGCTCGACCAAAAAAACAGCCAACTTGCTGACCACATGCATCGCCTTGAGATGTTCTGTCACCGGTTGTTTCATATCGGTGCTGGCCACAAAGGCCAAACGTGTTTGCCGAAACATGCGCATAAATTCAGCGAGCGCCATATGCGGGTCTTTCTGACGGGCTGCTTGCCAGTCTTTTTTTACATCATAATCTGCTAACCGTGGAAATTGTTGTTGTAATTCAACAACTTGCGCATGGTGCTGCTCCAGGAAAGGAAAACCAGCCAACCATTCAGGAAATGGCGGCGACGGGGGCTGCTCGGATTGTTTAGTCAAGCCAGCATAAACCCTTACTGACAATAATCTTTAATGGCTTGCTCGGCTTTTTGCAGGGCATTAATCCGTTCATCATCAGTCATACGTACTTGTTCACCGGTTTCCGGGTTTATTCGCGATACACGCACGCTGGAATTCAAAGCATCTCGGTTGGCTTTGGCTTGTTGGCATAATTTTTGATTATTAACCTGATCGGCCGCTGCCAGGGCTTGTTCGGCCTCAGAACGCTGTTGTGATTGCGCATCATCAGCCACCGGCTGTTGATTGTCATCAGCCTCTTTATTGCTCTTTGCCGGTAACGGTGTTGGCTTGCTTTCCTTAATTTGTAAGGTGTCAGCTTTTTGGTTCACCGGTTTTTGTTCTGAATAATGAATGTTACCGTCTTTGTCGACCCATTTATAGACCTTGGTGGCTGCCACTGCAGTGACACTAAAAACACACAGTAACAATAGAATACTTAATCTCATAACGCGCTCCACGTATAATAGTCATCAATATTAAAAATAATCAAGGTAAATAGCAAGCATGACCCTTATATTTTCTGTACAATTGATAGAAACCATTGCAATAATCGTACATCATCTTAAAAAGCTTAAAATTGAACCACATTGGGTTAGCATCCTTGATTGGCGCAATCTTAATTCTTTTTCCCAAAACTGTAGCGTAATGCAAAGGTCTTTAATAATCTGTTAATCAATTCTTAAAATATGACGAAATTAGATTCTGCCAAGAAAAAAGGTATTTATTTGTTACCCAACTTATTCACCACCGGTGCCTTATTTTCCGGTTACTATGCCATTATTGCAGCCATTGCTGAGAAATATGAGATGGCTTGTTTAAGTATTTTTATTGCTGCACTATTGGATGCTTTAGATGGTCGAGTGGCACGTTTAACCAACACCCAATCTGAATTTGGCGAACAGTATGACTCTTTATCTGATTTGGTGTCCTTTGGTATTGCGCCATCGGTTCTAATGTTCAATTGGTCCTTAATATACTTAGGGGACATCCATCCGGTGCTGGGCAAAATTGGCTGGCTGGCTGCCTTTATATATGCTGTCAGTGCTGCCTTACGACTGGCTCGCTTCAATACCCAGATTGACACCATCGATAAAGCCTATTTCCAGGGGCTACCCTCGCCGGCAGCCGCGGCTGTCCTGGCTTCTTTTGTGTGGGTTTGTCTGGATTTAGAATTGGTTGGCCCTGATTTACGTTTTGTGGCGCTGCCTTTAACCATTATTATTGGGCTGTTACTGGTGTCAAGATTACGGTATTACTCTTTCAAAACCATTAACTTCAAGGAAAACGTCTCTTTTATTTGGGTGCTTCTGCTGGTGTTGGTGTTTGTTTTACTGACCATTAAAATGCAATGGGTTTTATTTGTTACCTTCACTGCTTATGCCGTTTCAGGTGTTGTGCTGACCGTTCATAATGTCCGAAAAAAACGCCAGAAAAAGCGCACCAAAAAAACACCTCAATCAAAATCAAAAGGTAATGATAAGCCTAATTTGCCATGAGTGACAAGCAAGCTTTTTTCACCACCGATGACGGCCAACAATCCGCCGGCACCTTACAACAGCTATCTCTGCTGGCAGATTTAAGCCAGGATTTCGTCAACACCATGAATATCGACGAAGTCTTACGCCGCGCCGTTAAACGCACTCGCAACTACATGAATGCTGAAGCCGCCAGCGTGTTTCTGGTGGATAAAAGTGAACAAAATTTAATTTGTCGTGCCAGTTCAGGTCCGGTTGATATCACCGATATGTCCATTAAAATTGACAGCGGCATCATCGGTCGCACCTATATGGAAGGCAAATGTCAGATGATTGAAGATGCGCAAAAAGATAAGGATTTTGTCTGTCATGTTGACACGTTAACCGGATTTAAAACCCGTTCGGTCTTGTGCTCACCTTTAATCAATAATGATCAAACCATTGGCGTTATTCAGTTGTTAAATCATCAGGACAATGCCCTGTTCGACACCCGTGATGTCGACATTCTGCGCTTATTGGCGACACCCCTGGCTTTGGCCATCGCCAATGCCCGTTATACCCTCGAATTTGTCGAACAAAAACGACTCAAAAAAGAACTGACCCTGGCCAGACGGTTACAACGCTCACTATTACCCGGACGTCAAGATCCGCCCTTTCCTGTTGTTGGCAGTAATTTATCGGCCAATGAAGTATCCGGTGACTTCTATGATTTTTTTGAATTGAATGACGGCACGGTGGGTTTCTTTATCGGTGATGTTTCCGGCAAAGGGGTTGATGCTGCTATGCTGATGGTTCGGGCCAGCAGCCTGTTACGCTGGATTGGTAAAGACCAATTACCACCCGGTCAATGGCTGGCAAAAGCCAATAAGGAATTGTGTGAAAAAGCCTCTCGGGGATTATTTGTTTGTGCGGCAGTGGGGTATTACCACCCAAAAACTGACACCGTAACCTGGTCCAATGCCGGCTTACCGCCGGTTATCTATATGTGTCCGGATTGTGATATTGAAACCTGGCGAGCCGATGCACCACCTCTGGGCATTAAAACCAGTTCATTGTCTTATGATCAGCAATACAAAGTTTTAAACAAGGGCGGTCTTTATCTGCTCACGGATGGTTTAACAGATGCCCGGGACGAACATAACCAGCGGATGGAATTAGAGGGGGTTATTCATCACATCAAAACCATTGAATCAGAATCACCTGAGGTCAGAATTGGTAAACTCATTACCGCCACGCGTCGTAATCGGCTGAATGATGATGCCACTATTTTATTGATCGAAAAACGCAACCATTTGAAAGAACATATTTTATTACAAATCCGTTTTTTAGCCGAACCCTGCGAATTGAAAAATGTAAGACAACAGGTCAATGAAGTGGTTAAAGAGGCTGGTTTTGATGCGTCACAACAGCAAAAAATCACCCTGGCGATGGACGAGGCCATCACCAATATTATTCGGCACGCCTACAAAAACACGGATGATGGTGAAGTGGAGCTGGCTATTTTACGACAAAACAATACATTGAGTTTTTATCTGCGGGATTTTGCACCCGAAGTTTATGACAGCTCCATCAAACCCCGCGATTTATCCCAGCTTAAACCCGGTCAAATGGGTATCAATTTTATCGACACCGTCATGGATTCCTGGGAATTTGCCACACCCAAGGATGGTTATGGCAACTTACTCATTATGAAAAAAGAAATTGTCAAAGCCCCGGCTGTTTGATTATGATGTGCTTTCCTGCTTAAATGCTTAACCTCTAACACGCAAAACGCTTAATTATTATGTTAAATAAAATATTTGTTATTGCTGCTTTATTGCTTTTGACAATAAACAGCCAGGCCAAGCCGATACCGGTCGAGAACTTTGCCGCTAAATCTGATTTTATCAGCATGAAGATTTCTCCTGATGGTAAACACATGGCGTTTACCTATGAACAGGATTCCTCCATTAACCTCGGTGTGATGGACATGAAAACCAAAAAAGGCATTTATTCCTTTGAAATGGGTGATAACCGTGAAGTGGCTTTTTTTTATTGGGCCAACAACAAACGCTTAATCATTCAAAGTCAGCGCATCACCGGCTGGTTAGATGGCGCTCGCAAGTATCCTGAGTTGTTCAGTGCTGATTATAATGGCAAAAACAGACAAATGCTGTGGGACTTCCAGCGCTCTTATGTAAGCCGGGTATCATTATTAGAAGATGATAACGACCATATTCTGATAACTAAACACCACTATTCAGATAATTACAGCGCCAAATTACAACGCTTAAATGTTTACAACGGCAAGATGCATTACTACCCCGACTCACCGAAATTGGAAGGTGGTTCAGACTCTCGTATTGCTTACATCGCTGTTGACAGTGATGAAAATCCACGCTTCGCGCTTGAGTATGATCCGGTTGAAATGGAAAATTTCGATGATGATATCACTTATTTACACATTAAAAATAAAAAAGGCAATTGGCAGATATTAGAATTGGACGTCCAACATGAAAAACAGCCACAAGTCGGCGGTCTGGGGTTTAATAAGGACAACACAAAATTTTATTTCACCTCTAATCATGACCTGGATCATAATGGCAATACCGGTTTGTTTGTTTTTGATTATAAAGACAACAGCATCACCAAATTATTCAGACATGAAGACGCTGATATTGGTGGCGCCTTGGAAGGCCGCGACAATCAAGTAATTGGCGTCTATTATGAAGCGGGCTATCCGGGTTATTTTTATATTGATGGAAAAAACAACAAAGAAGATATCGCACTACATAAGCAATTACGCGCCACTTTTAAAGGCCAGGAAATTGTAATTAGCAGCTATACGAAAAACCATAAACTGGCGACTTTGTTAACCTACAGCGATAAAAATCCAGGTGCTCATTACCTCTACGATGTTAAAAATCAAAAAATTGAATTTTTAGCCAATAGCAAATCCGGCATTGATCCAAACAAAATGGCCGCGGTAGAACCCTTTACATTGGAAGCCCGTGACGGCTTAAAAATGTACGGTCAAATGACCATTCCGCCGGGCAAAGAACTCAAAAACTTGCCTTTGGTCATTTATCCTCATGGTGGACCCTACGGTGCCACGGATCGTTGGGGCTGGGATGCAAGAGCGCAATTATTGGCCTCACGGGGTTATTTAGTGATTCAACTGAATTACCGTGGCTCCGGTGGTTACGGCGAAGACTTTGAAGAAGCCGGTTACGGCGAATGGGGCACCACCATGCAGGATGATTTAACTGACGCCACCTTATGGGCTGTTAATAAAGGCTATGCCGATAAAGAACGCCTCTGTATTCATGGTGTCAGTTATGGCGGCTATGCGTCTTTAAACGCCGTGGTGCGTGAACCGGATCTATACAAATGTTCCATCCCGGATGCCGGTTTGTATGAAATAGAACTGCAATGGGATAAGGCCGATTCTTTCAAAGGTCGACCCAAAGCCAGGGATAATTTCATGAAACAAAGTTTTGGCAGCCTGGATAAAGAAGTTTTAGACGCTCGGTCACCAGCATTGCATGCCGATAAAATAAAATCAGCGCTGTTACTGGTACATGGTACAGAAGATGTGCGTGTTCCTATTGAAAATGCTTATTTCTTAGAAGAACAACTGGAAAAAGCCGGTAAGTCTTATGAGAAAATCTACCGCAAAGATGGTCACGGTTTTCAGAAAGTCCCTTACCGTATTGAATTGTATAACAAGATGTTGGCTTTCTTAGATAAACACATTGGCGAAAAATCCCAATAAACTCAATAGCCAACAAGCCGAACGTATAGAAGTTTGCGGGCGCTCATGAGATAATAGGCAGGTTTTTTTAACTGCCAATATCTGATGACACAAGCGTCCGCACAACCCCGCAAAATTTTAGTCACCTCTGCCCTGCCTTATGCCAGTGGTTCTCTGCATTTAGGCCATTTGGTCGAACACACACAATCGGATATCTGGGCTCGCCTCATGCGTAGCCTGGGCCATGAAGTGAAATACCTGTGCGCCGATGATGCCCATGGCACACCCATCATGTTAATGGCTGAAAAACAGGGCTTAAGTCCTGAAGCACTGGTTGACTCAATGCGTGCTGAACATTGGCGTGATTTACAGGCTTTTGGTATTTCTTACGACCATTACCATTCAACCCACTCTGATGAAAACCTGGAATTAGTTTCGGGCATTTACAACAAGCTTAAGGCGGCCGGTCATATCGATGAAAAAGTCATTGAACAGTATTATGACCCGGAAAAAAATATGTTTCTGCCGGATCGGTTTCTGCGTGGCACCTGTCCTAAATGCGGTGCTGAAGATCAATACGGTGATAACTGTGAAGTCTGTGGTGCCTCCTATGATCCTGCTGAACTAAAAAACCCCATTTCGGCGATAAGCGGTGCCACGCCGATTTTAAAAGAATCCAAACATTTATTCGTTAACCTGCAAAACTTTGAAGCCATGCTTCAGCAATGGATCGCTTCGGGTACTTTACAGGATGAAGTTCGCAATAAACTGAGCGAATGGTTTGAAGCGGGTTTACAGTCCTGGGATATTTCTCGAGATGCCCCTTATTTTGGTTTTCAAATCCCCGGTGAAAAAGACAAATACTTTTATGTCTGGATGGATGCCCCGGTGGGATATCTGGCCTGTTTAAAATATGTCTGCAGCCAACAGTCTGAAGACTTTAATCCCTGGATTGACCCGAGCAGTGAACATGAAATGGTGCATTTTATCGGCAAGGACATCTTATATTTCCATGCCCTGTTCTGGCCGGCCATGTTACACGGTGCCGGTATGAAGCTGCCCAATGCCGTTTATGCCCATGGTTTTTTAACGGTAAACGGCACCAAAATGAGTAAGTCTCGCGGCACCTTTATTAAAGCCTCAACTTATTTGGACCACCTAAACCCAGATTATCTGCGTTATTATTTTGCCGCTAAATTATCTGACAGCCTGGTGGATATTGATTTAAACATGGACGATTTCAGGCAGCGAGTCAACAGTGACCTGGTGGGTAAAGTGATTAATATCGCTTCCAGAACCGCAGGGTTTATTAAAAAGAAATTCGATTTAAAACTGGCCGCCGACATGGACCAACCGGACTTATATGCGCATTTCTTATCACACCACGCACAAATCGCCCAATTATTTGAGCAGCGTAAGTACAATGCGGCCATTCGCCTCATTATGCAGCTGGCGGATCAAGCCAATCAATATATCGCTGAAAAAGAACCCTGGACCGCCATTAAAGACGACAGTCGATTGGATGAAGTCCACCAGGTTTGTACCACAGGTCTGAATCTATTCAGGATTTTAATGACCTGGCTTGCCCCGGTGATTCCCCATACCGCTAAAAAAGCCGCTGACTTTCTCAACACAGATTTACAACGTTGGTATGAGGCTGAAAAGCCTTTGTTAAACCACAGCATAAAAGCCTTTAAACCCTTGTTACAACGCATTGAAACTGATACCTTGGAAACCATTATGGAACAAAGTAAAGAAGATTTAAAAGCGGCGACGCAAAAGACATTATCAGGCCCCTTGGCCGACGATCCCATCAGTGATGAAATTACCTTTGATGACTTTGCCAAACTGGATTTCCGCATCGCCAAAATTGTGGCCGCACATGATGTGCCCGAAGCCGATAAATTACTGCAACTCACGCTGGATATCGGCGGTGTGGAAAAAAATGTTTTTGCCGGAATCAAAGCCGCCTATAAACCGGAAGATCTGGTGGGCCGTAAAACCGTTATGGTGGCAAACTTAGCCGCCCGGAAAATGCGTTTTGGATTATCTGAAGGTATGGTTTTGGCTGCCGGTCCGGGTGGTGAAGATATTTTCTTATTATCACCGGATGATGGCGCAGAACCCGGTATGCGGGTGAAATAATTAAAAAATCAAAAGGCAGATGACCGGTTTATTTGTAATTTTTGTGAGTGCCGCTTTTGTGAACAACTTTGTGTTGGTTCGCTTTCTCGGGCTGTGCCCTTTTATGGGTGTTTCCAATCAATATAAATCGGCACTTGGCATGAGTTATGCCACTGCATTTGTACTCACGTTATCTTCCATTGTCAGTTATCTGGTTAATGAATATCTGCTGGTACCACTGGAAATTGAATACTTAAAAACTTTAAGTTTTATTCTGGTGATTGCGGTAACGGTACAAATGACTGAGATGATATTGCATAAATCATCGCCCATGCTGTATCAGGTTCTGGGTTTGTTTTTGCCGCTCATTACCACCAATTGTGCGGTTTTGGGCGTCGCTTTACTGAATGTACAGAAACAAAACAGTTTACTTGAATCGGCTTTTTTTGGCTTTGGTGCAGCGGTTGGATTTGGTCTGGTATTGGTCTTATTCTCGGCTATTCGTGAACGACTGGAAATGGCCAATATCCCGCAATCTTTTCAAGGTATCCCGATTGCTTTAATCACCGCCGGCATTATGGCATTGGCCTTTATGGGCTTCAGCGGAATGGTGAGTACATGAACTATTTGCTGGCATTACTGGGCATGCTTTTATTGGCGGGTCTGTTTGGTATTCTGATTGTCTGGGTGGCGCGTAAATTTAAAGTTGAAGGCAATCCGGTGGTAGAACAAATCAACCAGGTATTACCGCAAACCCAATGCGGTCAGTGCGGCTACCCGGGTTGTAAGCCTTATGCCGAAGCCATAGCCAAAGGCGAGGCCCCGATTAATCAATGTCCACCCGGTGGCCAGGACGGCATTCGCAAACTGGCGGCGCTGTTAGATGTAGAAGAATTGGAGCTCAATCCGGACAATGGAGTAGAGGACGAGGTTGACACCATTGTTGAAATTGTGGAAGCGGATTGCATCGGCTGCACCAAATGTATCCAGGTTTGCCCTGTCGATGCCATTGTCGGTGCTGCCAAGCATATGCACACCATCATTGGCGATGAATGCACCGGTTGTGATTTATGTATTCCTGCCTGTCCGGTAGATTGCATTATTCAAATACCGGCACCGATGCCAAGCCGGATTCATCGCCAGGAAAAACCCCGATTGATGCTAACCATCGAAGAGGCGCAACAATGGCCGAGCTAAAGAATCGACTGTCCACATTTCACGGCGGCCTGGTGCTAAAACACCACAAGGAAATGTCAGCTCGCAATGAAGTTATTACCCTAGATCGACCACACAGTTTAACCATTTCTCTGCGCGTAAACCGCGGCCATGTCTCAAAACCGGTGGTAAAAGTGGGTGATCGGGTCAATAAATACCAAGTCATTGCTCAGCCAATCCATCCTTTTGGTGTGGTTGTACATGCGCCCTTTTCCGGAACCATCCGGGCCATAGAAGAACGGCCCACCGCCGCTCCGGATGCAGAGACCGCCCCGTGTATTATTCTTGATACCGATAAGCAAGATACCAGCGTTGACTATTTACCACCACTCAAAAATAAAAATCGCCAGTATCTTATTCAACGGATTCAGGAAGCGGGCATTTTGGGCATGGGCGGTGCCGGTTTTCCCACCCATGTGAAATACGATCACCAAAACCAACAAGCGGATCAATTATTGATTATTAACGGGGCAGAATGTGAACCCTATATTACCTGCGATGAACGTTTGATGCTGGACGAACCCGAGGCATTGATTAAAGGCACTCATTTATTGATGCAAGCCGCTGAGGCAAATCGTGCTGTGATTGCGATTGAAGATAATTTAGGCGGGGTCAAATCATTGCTCGATCAAACCATTGCAACACTGGACTTAACCCGGATTCAGGTAATCAAAGTGCCAACCATTTATCCAACCGGCGGTGAAAAACAACTCATTAAGGTACTCACGGGCCTTGAAGTCCCCAGTGGTCAAACACCGTTATCTCTGGGTATTATCATGCAAAATGTGGCCACCACCAAAGCAGTTTACGATGCCGTTGAGCACAATATCCCATTAACCGAACGGCTGGTGACAGTCACCGGTGACTTGGTCGGTCGACCCGGTAACTATTTAACCCCGGCGGGCACACCGTTTTATCAATTATTGGCGCAAGCAGACTGTCCCAGGTCAGATATAGACAAATTGGTTGTCGGTGGACCAATGATGGGCTATCCCATGCCAAATGCAGATATCGGTGTTGATAAGACCACCAATTGTTTACTGCTGCTTAACGAAGACAGCACTAAACCTGACTTAACCACCCTGCCCTGTATTCGCTGTGGTGATTGCGTTAAAGCCTGTCCGCAAGATTTGCTGCCACAACAACTGTTTTGGTACACCCAGGGTGATGACCTGGAAAAAGCCCGGGACCATCATGTTTTTGATTGTATTGAATGCGGTGCCTGTTCCTGGGTATGCCCGAGTCACATCGACCTGGTCAGCTACTACCGTTATGCCAAAACTGAATTAACCTATTTGGATTATAAAAAAGCCAAAGCTCAACTGGCCAAACAACGGCATGAGAACCGTGAACAACGCTTACAGGCCATCAAAGCCGAAAGACAAGCTAAACGACGAGAGAAGGCTAATCGATTAAAGGACAAAAGCAAAGCCAAAAAGGAAATTTCAGCGGTACTTGATCGCATTAAAAACAAACAGAAGGATGGGGAGATAAGCGAATGAGCGCGCCATTAAACACATCAGGCTCACCTCATATCCCCGCTCGGTTTAGCGTAACCAAAGTGATGGGTTGGGTCCTTGTGGCGCTTATCCCTGCTATTTTTGCCCACTTATACTTTTTTGGTATTGGTCTGGTTGTTCAAATGATACTTGCGACCACCACAGGTTATATCTTTGAGTGGTGGTGTTTAAGCTGGCGAAAACAACCCTTACAACCTTTTCTTACCGATTTAACGGTACCCGTTACAGCGGTTTTGTTTGCCTTATGTCTATCGCCCATTGCCCCCTGGTATGTGGCCGTTGTCGGTATGTTTTTTGCCATCGTGGTGGCCAAACATTTATATGGCGGCTTAGGTAACAATATTTTCAACCCGGCGATGGTGGCTTTCGCCACTATTTTGGTGGCGTTTCCGCAGTCGATGTCATTGTGGTTACCCCCTGCCGGCTTAACTGCATTTGGTGGTGACTTACACACAATTGACTGGCAACAAGTCATTTCAATTATTTTCCTGGGACTTCCTGTTGATCTGTCGGTGGATGCTGTCACAGCCGCCACACCATTAACGGCTTTGAAAACCGGCTTGCAACAAGGCTTTGCCCAAAGCGAAATTATCGTCGGCGATGTGTTTGGTGATTTTGGTGGTTTGGGCTGGGAATGGATTGCGAACTGGTTGTTTTTGGGCGGTCTGTTTTTATTATTTAAACGCATTATTACCTGGCATGTGCCGGCAGCTGTTTTGATGACCACCATTGCGGCTTCAACACCCTTCTACTTATTCAATGCTGATCTTTACATGTCCCCACAACAACATGTATTTTCTGGCGGCATTATGCTTGCGGCCTTTTTCATTGCCACAGATCCGACTTCCGGCTGTTCATCGAATCGCGGTAAGATTATCTTTGGGGCCGGGGTGGCCATTTTAACGGTTTTAATCCGAAATTTTGGCGCCTATCCCGATGGTGTTGCTTTTGCGGTGTTATTGATGAACCTGTCAGCACCTTTAATTGACCGCGTCACAATACCACAGCCCTATGGTAAAAAGGGGAATCCATGAGTCAAAACACGCCTGCCAATAAAAGTGTCTGGACCCTGCCGCTTATTTTGGCTGTGATAACGGTCGTCACCAGTGCAGTTCTTATGCTGACACACGATTTAACCAAAGACACCATCGAGCGACAACGCTTAGAAGCACGGCTTAAATCCTTACAAAGGCTGTTGCCTGAAAAAATGGTTGATAATGATGTTATAGCCGATGCATTGACTATTTTTGAACCTGAGAAACTGGGACACCGCAAACCCAAGCAGTTGTTCATTGGCCGTCAAAACGGCAAAGTCACTGCGCTGGCCATTCCGGTGGTGGCCAGAAATGGTTATTCAGGGGATATTGAATTGATGGTGGGTGTCACGGTACAAGGCGAAATTACTGATGTGGCGATTATTAACCACAAGGAAACACCCGGACTGGGCGATTTAATTGATCGCAATAAAAGCGATTGGCTACAACAATTCCCCGGCCAAGCGCTCGGCAATCCGGAACAAAGGTATTGGAAAGTAAAAAAAGATGGGGGTCAATTTGATCAGATTACAGCCGCCACCATCACCCCGCGTGCAGTGGTTGCCGCCATTAAAAAAGCCTTGTTGTATCAACAAGCCTTAGACCTCAAAAGTTTACCTGAGGAGAGCCCGAAAGATGCGTGATTTTGTTAAAACCCGATTATGGGACAATAACGCTGCACTGGTACAGATGCTCGGCTTATGTCCGCTATTAGCGGTCTCAAATACAGTGATTAACGCATTAGGTATGGGCATTGCCACTGTCACGGTGGTGGTCATTACCAACTTTCTGGTGTCACTCATTCGACCCATTACCCGCCAGGAAATTCGCATTCCCTTGTTTGTTTTGTTGATTGCCAGTGTCGTCACTGTCATCGAAATGGTGATGAATGCTTACTTTCATCAACTGTACTTAATTTTAGGTATTTTTATCCCCTTAATCGTCACCAATTGTTTAATTATGGGTCGCGCAGAAGCCTATGCCTCAAAAAACAATTTATGGTCATCGGTTAAGGATGGCTTTTTTGTCGGACTGGGATTTGCCCTGGTCATGATTATGATTGGTGCCATGCGAGAACTGCTTGGCCAGGGCACCTTATTATCACAGGCACATTTACTGTTCGGCGACTGGGGCCGTCATTTGACCATTACTATTATCCCTGAATACAGTGGATTTCTGGTGGCCGTATTACCGCCCGGCGCTTTTTTTGCGCTGGCCATTTTGGTCGCTTTGAAAAATAAACGCGATCAACAACAAAAAGATAAAATGGCTCAAATGCATTCTGAATCAAACACTGAATCATCGTGACCGAACCGGTTTATTATTTATACCTGCTTCATTGTGACAACGACGTCCTGTACACAGGTATTGCCTTAAATCCGGATGAACGTTTAAAACAACACCAATCAAAAAAACCGCCGGGGGCTAAATTCACCCGGCGGTTTAAACAAATCGAACTGGTCTATCAAGTCACCGTAGGTAGCCGTTCCCAAGCACAAAATTTAGAGTACCACGTTAAACGATTAAATAAAAAAAACAAAATCCATGTGGTCGAACAACAATTATCCTTGGTTGAATTACAGCAACTTTTAGGATTAATAAGCGACTAAGACTTATATTCAAATACCTTGACGACACGGTGCACACCGCGTAAATGCCGAATACGCTCAACCACGGCATCTGCTTCAGTTTGAGTTACCAAACCCATGAGAAACACTTCCCCGTTGGCCACGGTTAGCTTCACCCGGGTGGGGTCAAAATCGGGCAAATCAATTTTAAGCAAAGAACCTTTGGCCTTTGATAGCAGATAGGTGTCTTTGGCTCGGCGTCCCATTTTAGAGACTTCTTCCACAGTCTTCAGTTGATTCACCACCTTCATCACACCATCTTTAATGGCGGCCGCATCTTCTGCTCGAATACGATCCTGATTGTTCTTCACCTCACCGGCCAATAACACCACCCCATTGTAGGTATCCACTTTGATACGACTGTCTTCTTCTACCTGCTTACGAATTTCATTTTTGACACTGGCTGTAATAATCTTATCATCCAACACCTGACCACTGGAACGGCGATCATGGGCGACATTAACACCGGTTACAATAGCGCTGCCAATCAAAACAGCACCACAACCTTGTAACAATAAACCACACATCAATAACAGTATAATTTTTTTCATTTAAAATTCACCTAATTTAAAAAAGAGTTTGTTGGAAAGCATCTTGAATCCAGTTTAGCCGTGGCGGGGTTAAAGAACCGTTAATGGCCACCACATCAAATCGACAATAACAGCGATGAGTTAATCGCTTCATTTTTAGATATGCAGCGGCAGCCTGACATATCCGATGTTGTTTCGCTGGTGTCACAGACTCTTCAGCACTGGCCCATTGCTGATGACGTCGATAACGGACTTCAACAAAAACCAGGGTTTCACCATCCTCCATGATTAAATCCACTTCACCTGCTTTAATACGAAAGTTTGCGGTTATCAATTCAAGGCCGTGTTGCTGTAAATAGTCACAAGCCAAACGCTCCCAACGATTAATGCCGACCTGCTTAACCCGACCACTAACTAATCGATGGCAACGACGCCACCATTGTCGAATATAGCCCATTGTAAAGCCCGATGAATTGTTTGTTCCGGCCCCATACTGAGCCGACCGCTGAGACCTTGTAGCCGGCCACCGAATACCCGAGACATCCACTGCAACCGATCCACTAACAGCAAGGCATCATAACCCAAAGCAAAAAGCTCCCGGTTATCGCTTACTTGCTGTAAATCGAAGTTAAGCGTTTCCCGCATTGTCTCGGATGGTAACTGAATCGGGCTAATGGCAAAAACCACACCGGACAAATCTTTGTTAAGTGATTCGTTATCCCGACCTGAATAAATGTGTGAAGTGGCATATACCGGGATGTGGCCGGCATGATTAAATAATAATTGTGGCACCATCATTCTGGCAAAATCAGGGTTGGATGGCATAAAGATACCATCAATATTGCTGTCAACCACGGCTTCACTTTGTAAATTTAATTTTAAATAACTCTGTAAATTCTTCGCCCTTAACTGGCTTTCCACCAAACCCAGTTGTTGTCGTAAAACTGCCGAATAATCACGTTCTGCAGGATTAAAATAGTGATTATTTAAAATCTGTCCACCCAGTGACACGAAGGTATTGGCAAAAGTCTGGCTCATCCGCTGTCCCCAGTCACCATTGGCCGCGAAAATTAACACCCGACGCAAGCCATCTTGCCACATGCGTTCAGCCACTTGTCTGGCTTCATTTTCCGGAGACAAGGTAAACTGATAAAAATCTTGTTCACTTTGATTCAATAACATTACCGGAACAGTGGGTGGTGAGAATTGCGATAACTGCTCAATAGACACCTTATCCAAGGGCCCAATCACCATATCCACATTAGCCGCTTGTGCTGAAAACCAGGCACCTGCCATGTTTTCACCATCACTGCCGGTATCAAAAAATACCAGTTGGTGGCTTTGCTCAAAATCATCGGCTGCAGCTGTTAACATACCCCGCTGTACGGCCAAACCGGCGCCGGCGAAACGTCCCGATAAAGGTAATAAAACAGCCACTTTACGTATTTGTTGGTCACCCTGGTATCCATAAAAATAGCGGGCCGCCGGATGTTGAGGCCAATCTTGTAAGAAAAGCTGTGTTGATTCACCGTCTGATCCGAAATTTAAATAGGCTGCCTCCAGCCATCCTTCAATGAGGGGCTCATCACGAAAGTCTCCTATTCGCATAATCAGGTCAGATGTTTTTATAGCACTTAAATCAGCCACAATATCATCATAAACCAGCCATTGTTGATCATTGTCTAACATATCAGCCAGACGAATCCGATCAATCACTGCAGCCAAATCCTCACCGGCTACAGAAGCACAAATCGAGCGAATTCGATAAAGGCGTTGACGCCAACCGTTGTCCAAAGGCAAGGTGTCAACTTCTGATAACGCTGTCAGGTTTTGTTGACAGCCGTCATTGATATGAGCCACTTCAGCCTTGATAATCTCAACTTTCGGGCTGTTCACCTGATTCTGATGCAATAAAGACCAGATCTTCGGCAGCTCACCCAATTGATAATAAGTGTCCAACAAAGCTTCGAACAACTCCGTATTACTTTCATTTTGTTGCCATAAAGGTGCTAACAATTCAGCGGCTTTAAAATACTGGCCTTGTTGATAAACAGACAACGCCTTTGCAATGCGCTGGTCATCACCGGCCGTTTGCCTGACCGGGCCGGACGCACAGGCTGACAACAGTAAAATCAGACTTATGATGATTATTTGATGGTTTAGAACTTTCATGGTTAGGATTTTAACCGATTATTGACTAAAATGTCCTGTTATGACAGATACTCAACCAAAAGATTCCGGCGCCTTATATGTGGTGGCCACCCCGATTGGTCATTTAGATGACATCAGTTATCGCGCTGTTGAAACCCTTAAAACCTGTGACCTTATCCTCTGTGAGGACACCCGCCATTCAAAACGCTTATTCCAAAGCTACGCCATCGACACACCATTGCGTTCTTTGCATGCCCACAATGAACACCAAATCAGTGAAGGCTTAATTGAACGAATTAAAGTCGGTGAAACCATGGCTTTGGTGAGTGATGCCGGCACACCGTTAATCAGTGATCCGGGGTTTACCTTGATTGAACTGGCTCACCAGGAGCATGTGACTGTTGTCCCGATTCCCGGTGCCAGCGCCGTGATCACGCTGCTATCCGTAGCCGGACTGCCGGTACAACCCTTTACATTTCATGGTTTTATACCGCCGAAGAAAAATCAACGCCTGGCATTTTTTAAGCAGTTGACGCCATTAAACCAAACCCATGTATTCTACGAATCATCGCATCGAATCGCCCAATCAATGACTGACCTCGCAACCGTATTAACTGAGGATAATCTGGTGTGTGTCGGCCGCGAATTAACCAAGCGATTTGAGCAATTATACAGAGGCACTGCTGAACAGGTTCGCGATTCCATTTTAGCGGGTGCAAATCATCAAAAAGGTGAGTTTGTGGTGGCCATAAGTGGCCAGACAATCGCCAAAAAGGATGCGTTGGACGATGCCAGTAAGCAGCTGGCTCAATCACTAAAACAACTGTTACCTCCCAAGCAAGCAGCAGCAGTGGTGGCTGAACATTGTGATGTCAACAAAAAACAGGTCTACCAGTTTATTATCGATTGTGACTAGCCATATCACCTGATCATTCGATTGACCAGCCACTGCTCCCAGGCCGGTCGGTGTTTTTTAAAATAGCGTTTAAAACCTTGTCTTTTCCATTGTTTCACGGCGTCATGATTATCCGTTGAATGTCCTTGCAGGTGAATCGCCTTAGGCTCAGCCAGGTAGTGAATCTGATAGCCGGCATCGAGACAACGCTTCATTAAATCCAGGTCTTCAAAATGCAAAGGATATGCCTCATCAAAGCCATTTAACCGTTGAAACAGCTCACGGCGAATGACAAACAGGGCGCCATTCACAGCGTCAACTGATGCCGATTGAAGCGCATTTTTGGCCGGTTTATTAATCCCCGCAAAGCCAAAACGATATAATCCGCTGAGGTGATTAAAAACCCGCCAAAAGGTTGGCAGGCGACGACAACTGGCTGCCTGCAAACTGCCATCCTCATTCAACACCCTGCAACCCACCAGGCCAATCTGAGGATTGTTATGCAAACAACCTACTAAACGTTGAACCGTTTCACAGGACACAAAGCAATCGGGATTAATAAAGGCGATATAATCATGCTGTCCCATGGCAGCGGCCACATTGGCCGCAATGGCATAACCGGGATTATCAGGATTTAAACGGTATTGATTGGCCGCTAAACTGGCTTGTAAATAGGCGACAGTGCCATCCTCCGAGCCATTATCAACCACCGAGAGTCGGATTAAATCCTTGGACACCAACCAGGGCGCAAGAAAACGTTCGATGGTATCCGCGTTTTGATAAGTAACCGTAACGACATCAAAGCACGGCATATTATTGCGCCCGACAAAAATCCCATAATTTTGGCCAGACATCCATGGCTTGCACAATTTCATTTAATTCAGACCTTAACCGTGAAACACAGGCAGCTTCATCTAAATCTTTCGGCCAACCACTTAACAGCGGCACTTCATTGGATTTAATGGCGGCGCCATTGGCTTCAATCAGCTCTTTGACATCTGCTTGCCAATAAATTGGCGGATCCTTGACTTCGGCCAACACAGTTTGTAACTGGTGAATTAATTGCGCGCGTGTACGACTTAAATATTCTCGCAGCCGGTTGAGCAGCATTTGGTCCGGATTATGAATCAAATCAGCCAGGGCTGCCCGGGTATTGGCAAAGCGTTGCTGGGCATTTTTGCCATAAAACTGGTGCGCGACTGAGGTTACATAATCGGCCACAAAACTATTGATGCCGGGACGTCTGGCAATGTGGTTTAATTGGCTGCGCTCACGATCTTCCGCTTGTAAATGTCCCATCATAACGGGAAATTGTAAAGACACGTTGTTCGGATAACAAGCTTCCGTGAGACCACCAAAAAAATAATCCTCATTGGTTTCAGTGGGCATGGTGAAAGGTAAAAATTCGCCATTATCCATGGTGGACGGGGCAAAATTTGCCTGACTTAAAACCTGGTAATGATCGACATAATGTAATAACTGTGAAGCTTCGATGTTATCAAGATAGGTTTCCCGGTCTTGCCAGAAGGCTTCACGTTGCTCTTTATTCAACAGATACAACCAATAATTACCGGCAGCCCTGGGACTGCCCCAGGTACCGTTACCGGTGGTTTTAATGGTTGAATCAGCGGCCACTCGATTTAAATCCATGAGTCTTAAACCATATAAAGAAGTCGCTTTAATGTCCGCATGATCAACAAGCCAATGACCCAAAGATTGGCCACAGGCGCTCACCATGTCCTGAAGCAAATCCTTGTCATAGGCATCACTTTTCGATTTAATGTCACGTACATTCAGTCCAAACTGAACGGAAAGAGGTGCTTCATCTGATAAATTAATGACATTAAATTGCGTGTTTTTGGCTGTTCTGGCCTGCATTAAGTAGTCATCATCAAAAAAACTAAAGCGCTTACCGGCCAATGCCAATAACGCTAAATTCCACACGCGTCCGGCGGTAAAGCCATGGCGGTTTTGTAATAACCAGTCGATCTGTTCGTGATGTTCCGACCATTCCTTTTGTAGCATCGAGATAAATTGCTGCTGCCATGAGTGTCCATGATAAGTTACCGGAACAGCTGCTTTTTGGCAGCACTTTTCATTACTGACTTGGTTGGCTTCGTCACGCGAATCATCAAACACCAGGACCGGATGTTGGCTACCGTGTTGTTTTTGATAAGCGGTTAAACTCTCTAACAGTCGATTCAACTGTTCGGGCCGATCACAGGTCCGCACCACCATGCCGGCATAGGGTACTTGTTGTTGCTGATCGACTTGTGTTCTTAAACCGGCCAGCCAATCATCCGCACTAATTATTAAGCGTTTATCAATGAGAAACTGTAAGACCTTTTGTATCGCCTGCTGTTGATTTTTTAGTTCCGGTATCGAGGCCGCAATTTGTCCAATATGTTCATGCAACGGTTTGAACTGTTGCGTTAAACCCATGGCTTGTAAAACTTGTAACGTCATGACATGGTTTTGGCCGGTTTCATAGTCCATAAAGACCAATTCGTCCTGGTCTAATTGTTGTGCAATGCCATCCACAGAAGCATACAGTGTATTGTCTTGGGGGGCTTGTGGTGTTAACTGTTGTTCACCAAAATTAAATTCAAATTCCATTGTTATCCTCGATCTAACCAGCGAATCAACCGACCAATAATCGGGTGATTCAACCATTTATTTTGTTTCTCCACCAATGCTTGATGGTCTTGTTCTGCTTTTATGTGGGCGCGTATGACTGCATGGTAATGACCATACACAGATTCAGCCTGTTCGGTAAAGAGATAACTGTCTCGGACAGATGTCATTGTTGTTTCATTGTTTGATGCCACCACCACATAATACATGGCCGGATACGACAGACCTTGTTCACGGATGGTATGTTCATTTTCAAGATGTTGCCATTTAACGCTATCTAATGGCTTATCCAGTTGCCAGATGGTTGATGTAAACATCAATTTCTGGCCCAGCCAGATTTGTTGTGAAAAGTGATTATCCAGCAAAGCTTTGAATTCATGTTGGTACAATTCTTTCACATGAAATTCATTATTAAAACCGGTTTTATCAGAATATTCAGCCTTGTCCGGTGTCGAAATAATCAATACCCCATCCGGACTCAACACGCGTTTATACTCAGATAATAAGGCCTGATGTTGCGCTAAATGCTCCAGGGTTTCAAAAGACACCACCACATCAAAACTATTATCAGGAATAGGCATTTTTAGGACATCGGCTTGAATAAATTTCAGGTTGTCCTGACCGTATTTTTGTTTAGCGTGGTTAATGCTGTTTTGATCAATATCAACAGCCACCACTTTATCGGCATAATTAGCCAGTAAATGACTTCCATAACCTTCACCACACGCCGCATCCAGGACTTTTTTACCGGCCACCAAATCACAGGCCATGAGGTACCGATGATAATGTTCATACCAGATTTCACGCTCACATTCGGGTACAAAGCGTTCACCGGTAAATTCTAATTTCTGTTCAGACATACCACGGAAGGATTTTTAAAAAGCGTCTATTTTATCAGTGATTGACTGTCTTATTGGCGCTAACGGGTCTTTTTTAATGAAGTTATCAATTAATTCAGCATAATTGGGGTGTACTGCCAGTAAACGTGCCATGGTTTCTTGGTTAGGTTGTAATCCTTTTTCAGCAAATGATTGGTTTCCAATATGTGCCACATAGGCATTATCCACCAGAACATTGCGTAATCCTTTGGCGACGGCACGGAGAGAATAATCATTTTCTTCACCATAGCCATAACCAAAAACATTTTCATTAAAATAACCCACTTGCTGTTTGGCTTGTGCTGTTATCAACATACAAAACCCTACGGCTGTGGGTAATTCAGGGTAATGAGGCTGATGTTGTTGGTATAAACTACCGGCTAAATAATCGATGTCTTTGGGAATTGGATTATTATGCAAAGTTTCTGGCAGCGAGCATATTTCAGCATTATTCGACCACGGTGTGGCCGTGGCCAAATCCGGGACTGATTGGGCACAATCGACTAATCTATCAAGCCACCCTTGGCTCACCAGGGTGTCGGCATTCAGTAAAACAGTGTCACCCTTACTGTACTTTAAACCTATGTTGGCTGTTTGCACAAATCCCAGGTTCTTTTTGTTTTTTAATACCGTCCAAGCGGGGCATTGCTGTCGGTATCCAGTTAATAACTGACTAATCCGAGGATCATCTGAGTCATCGTTTATCCAAATAACAGAATCATGGCGATTATGCCGGTATAAGGTGTTGATACAATCTTTCAGGGCATGATAGGCATTGTAAACAGGCACCACCACCTGAATGGGTAAATTGTTCATGGCAGCCATTCGATGGGTAAACGACTGATGCCCATTTCACGGGTTTCGCCCTTAACCGTCAGCGGCATTTCCACAGTATCAATTAACTGAAGTTGATCCGGGCTCATGGTATGAAATTTAATGTGGTATCGACCCGGTAATAAAGGTAAATCCCTTATTCGCAAGGTAAATTCAAATAACCCGTTACCTATATTTTTGGGCTGCTGTTTAAATTGTTCAGAATATATTCCATAGACCGGTTGGTTGTCAAAACTAACAACCCCAAAACACAAGCCCGGTGCTTCACCTGAGGGTGAGTATAATTGCGCTTTAAAATAGGCTGTTTCACCGCTTTTTAATTCTTTGACTGCTTGCTGTTCGTTGTTCAATATCTCTGACCGGGCCACATGAAAGCCGGTCTGATCGACTTCTGCCGGTGTGATTTCAGGCAGTTCACTGACACTTTCGTAATGATAGGCTTGCGACACGTCATAGGCAGAACCCCGCATTCGGATTTCACCCTGATCTAACCAAATGGCATGATGGGCAATTTTTTGGACATGATAAATACTATGAGAAACCAATAACAGGGTGCCGCCGGTACCGAGATAATAATCAATCCAGGCCAGACATTTACGCTGAAAATTTTCATCACCCACAGCCAGCACTTCATCAGTTATGAGTAAATCCGGTTTGGTTTCGGTAATGACCGCAAAACCTAAACGCACCACCATGCCCGATGAATAATTCTTAACCGGTTCATAAATATAATCACCAATATCCGCAAACTCAATCATGCGCTTAATTTTGTCTTTAGCTTGTTGACCACGAATTCCAGCTAAAGCTGCGGACATTTTCAGGTTATCAATGCCGGTATATTCAGGATCAAAGCCCGAACCCAATTCTAATAAGGCACCAATCGTGCCATTCACGTTAATATCACCGGAAGTCGGTTGAATCACACCTGATAAAATTTTTAATAAGGTGCTTTTACCGGCACCATTGCGACCGACAATCGCCAGTGACTCACCTTTATTGACGGTTAAGTTAATATCTTTAAGGACATGTGCGCCTGATGTGACCGGCTTATTTTTTAGAATCTGCCACATGCTGTTTACCCGCTGTTTATTGTTACTCACATGCGGATAAAACTTATTGAGATTTTTTATTTCAATCAGCGGCATTACACAAAATCATCAAATCGAGGCGCCAACTTTTGAAAAAACGCATGGGTAAGAAATAATAGAATCAACAAACCAACAAACACAATTGATAAAGTCTGATAATTGGGTGGGTTTAATCCAAAAGTGACATTATGGATAAAATTAATAATCGGTAACAAAGGATTATAAACCAATATTTTCTGACCCAGGTCAGGGACTAAGCTCCATGAATAAATTATCGGTGTGGTAAAAAACCATAAGGGCATAAAAGCGGTGACAATTTGTTTTAAATCACGATAAAAAACTTGCAAAGCCGAGAACAGGAAAGACAAAGCGACAGCAAATAAATAAAGCGTTAGATAAGGCAGAATAAGCAGAAATAATGAGCCTTGTGGTGTCAGCCTATCAATCCCCATAAGCAATAATAGAATAGCAATGAATCCGATACCATGTAAAATAAAGTGGGTGGTGACACCGGCCAATAGCACTTGTCGTAAATCAATTTTAACTTTGCCCAGTAAATCCTTGCGATTTAAAATGGTCATTAAACTGCCTAACACCGCTTCTGAAAAAGCCATCCAGGGCCATAAACCCACGGCCAGATAGGTAATGAACAGTTCTTGGGGGAGATCGGGAACCCGGGCCTTAAAGATAAACCCGAATACCAGATAATATACGAACAGGGAAGCCACCGGCTGCACCACGACCCATAACAAGGCCGATGAACTTCCCAGATAACGGTCAGTTATCTCTTTACGCAAAAAATAACTGAACATGACTTAGGCGTTATTGAAACACCTCATAGCGAGAGAAGATATCATCCACGATGTCTTTATTGACCACAACCTCGTATTGAGCATATTCGCTAATTATACTTTGAAAGCGACGCTGCATGCTCTTGGTCATAACCTCATTGACCATATCTTCCTTAAGCATTTCGAAGGGTATCGGTTCAGCGGGAACAATTTTATTAACACGAACAATATACCAATTACCTTCTTTTTCGAAAACGGCCGGCACCAATCCCAAATCAGATTCAAAAACCTGATCGGCGAACGGATAACGAAAACCGGCTTGTTTAAATAAACCTAACTGACCGGCATTCATGTTGACAGTACTGTCATCAGACAATTCGTTGGCTTTGTCGGAAAAATAACTGACATCGTCATGACGCAATAACTCTTTAACAAGATCCAATACTTCCCCTTGACTGTAATTGTCCTGAGAGAGTTGAATCATACCGAGATCGCGCTGTTCCGGTTTGACATACTGTGCTTGATCAATTTTATAGCGATCATAAGCTAATTTTTCAGCTTTCTTTTCATCAATGTCATTCAGGATATAATCTTTAAGCGCATTATAGAGTGCTTTTTTAGTCAGGTAATGACGATAGGACTCTTCAAATGATTCGGTATCCAGGTTTAACTTGTCGATAAACCCTGAATCAATATCAAGCGAATCCTCATCGAGCGCTTCAATCGTTTTTTTAAAATACGGGTCATCAATTAAAGCGTTTTCTTTTAGGTATTGATAAACAATATTCATGTTTAACATACCCAGGATGTCTTTTTCTAATTGATGTTTATCATAAGAAATGCTTTTCCGTACATGGGCCGGTAGGTCGTGGATATAACTGTCCACATCGCCGACCGGGACCTGAGCGCCATGCTGCTCGATCAAGACCTCGCCTTGACCGAGCAACAACAATAAAAGTCCTAATAACTTCATATTAAAAACCGGGATCCCAGGCTTTTTCACCCCAGAAGATGGCACAGCCATTGCTAATCGCTGCATTACATTCTTCACCCGGACCCTCTAAATTGTTATTAAAGTTGGTACCGTCATAAGGTTGTGAAAACACAAAATTAACGTAGTAATTTTTACCTTTTTCCAGGAAACAGAAACTAGGCTGACTACCATAACCGGAATTTGCCGTGACTGTACGGGTACTAAGTAATACGTTATTGGCGTAAATCTGACCAACACAGCGCGCGGTGGACGGGTTAAAGTTGCCCGGACATTCACTGACTGAGAAGGTAGTGGGTCCTTGTTCACCCCAACCAGGTGAACCGGTAAACCCAAATTTAATGTCTAAATCCTGGTTAGGCACCTGCACATTTTCAATGGTGATATAGTTTTGCTCGGGATTAATGTGGTTAATCATTTGCTTGGTGGTGTTGTCAGGATGGTAAAAAGCTGCACCGAATCCGTCTTGGCCGGGTCTTGCTTTAGGTATAGATAAACCACCTTGATAGGGGTCAGTGTAATCAAAGACAACCGATGATAATCCCGGTGGAGTCCAGACATCCACTTGAGCACAATTAGCCGGTACGCCGCCACCACCGCCGTTGGTGTTATTAATGGTGATCGATTGTTGCACTTGTGTTCCACCCGGGTTACTACAGGTTAAACGCAATACAGGCTCGCCATCAATATAAATTGATTCAGAACCGGAGCTACCCCGTGTACCTGTCCAGCCGCCATTATTCAGTGCTGTGTTGGTTGCTGTACAACCCGCTTGGGTATCAGTCAAATTAGAAACACTCCATTGAATGGTGTAATTTCCGTTGTTAGGGATGGTCGGATTGGCGCCGGGGTATTGGGTGAGCTGAAAGCTGTTAATAACCGGATTGGTCACAGTACCACCACCGGTGGTTGCTTGCACTAATTCGAATTCTTGAAAACTACTGCCGCCATTGTAGTCATTACAGGTCAGTCGTAATGTCGCCGGTAATTGAGACACCGAGACATTGGCCTGGACATAGTTACCGGGGGCGGCATTTTTATTTCCTGTCCAGGACGCAGATCCCTGGGTTACAGAGGCACTGCAATTGGTATTGTCAGTAAAGGCCACAGCCCAATTGACATCGATTGAATCGCCTTGATCAATAGCGTATTCACTCGGGTAAAAGCCAATAATGGCTTTTTGTGATGCCGGTTCATTGACAATTAATTTATTGCCGACCGGTTGCACGGTAATGTCACCGGTATTGATGTTAATGGTGGCATTGCCTTGAATGTCAGTTTCCTGACCATTACTAAACAGCAACTTTTTGTTTTGCGCGTTAGCAACAAACGAAAGTAGCATCAGTAACAGCAGGTAGCTTGTAAGGTGTGTAATTTTTTTCATATGAAATCTCATTTTCGCAGTAGGTCTCATTATAGCCAAAATGATGTTAATTTTTTATTTATTTATTGACTTTAAGGGCTCTAAACATACTTTAAACGATAATATCTCCTTATATTGTCTGTTTAATCGATGGGCATAAAAAAAGGCAGGTCTAAGACCTGCCCTTTTCATATAACCAATGACTGGTTTATGGGTTTGAAGATCCTGCTGAATTAACACGACCTTTGTGGTTAAACAAACCACCATACTGTGCCAGTACACCTGGGTTAGCATTGTTGTTTGTAAAACGTTGTACCATAAAGCCGGCAACCGGTAAGCCATAATAAGGCGTACCAGCAACTGGAGTCATGACATTAGCTGGGTTTTTGAAGTTAACTTGTGCCCAACCGTTTTCAGTGCCGCCAGCGACGCCTTCAACTGAAGTCAGGTTGTTTGCACCCATTAAGTTCGCTGAACCAACGGCTGCGCCGGGAGCACGGAACTCAAGAGTGTTCGCTTCATAACACAGTTGTGGATCTGAACCACCTGGAGGAGGTGGAGAGATACCGCCTTGCGTGATATCAAACCGCTCTTCACGATCATAAACATTAATAGTAAATGTTTCACAAGCAGAAGAACCATTCCACAAGCTTGTAAATGGAGGAATTGTTGCACCGTTAACGTGGAAGAACTTAGTTGGGAATGTGATTACCCACTGAGACATACCGTTAACATCGGCTTCGAAGTTGTACTCATTGTACACTTCATCACGCATGAATACTGCTGAAACAGCTTGCGCACCAGACAACCAAGAACTTGACAAAGCAACACCGTCATTAAAGACAACACTGTTTGTATCACCGTCAGCAATGTTAGGTGACAAAGAACCCGGATTAGTGTGGTTGAATGAACCAGCAGGCCAGAAGTCTTGTAAAGCAACCGCGTCATAGCTAACGTTGAAACCTTCTTCAACACCATAGATAGAAGCTGCACCGAATAAACCACCGGTGGCAGGCAACATGTCAGTGTTAGGGTTACCGGCCCAAGCGCCGCCATTCCAAGAATCAGTTAAGAACTGACAGTTAGATGGTACACCACCAACGTGAGTCGCTGCACCAGCGTGTGCGCCAGTTACTTCACCCATTTCTAAGACTTCAAAGTGACCTTCACGTGAACGAACTAAGTCGTTGTTAGGGGCATCTTTGTCAATCTCATAAGGTAAGAACTCTTGTAAAGATTTATTCAAACGCGGCGCGCAAGAATTGTCTGAAGAGGCGTGAGCACCACTTTCTTCACCAACGTGACCGGAAATACCGGACGTCCAAGGACCAATAACACCGGTCCAAACATCATACTCAGATAAGTATACGTTAAAGTCAAGCACCTCGCGAGAGTTTTGACCTTCTAAGAAACGGACTTTAATGGCTTTAACAGCAGCGGTTGTGTTAACAACAGAATACGTGGTGTTTAAACCGTTATGTAAACTGTAGTAAGGGTAAATCAATACTTGACCGGTACCTTCTGGGTTAACGTGTACGGCATTACCTACAGAGGCAACACCGGCTACACCCGCTAAACCAGCGATAACGGCAGTAGTTAGTTTGTTTTTCTTCATTTCTAACTCCAAAATTATAATTAAAATCAGGGCTATTTATAAATATCCCCGCTCATATGAACGAAGCTATACAAGATAGCATGGCAAATCATATTATAAGTACAGCCCTTTCACAAGGACTAATTTAAAAAAAATAATCACTGATTTGCTAAACAGGGCTCGTTACCCCCTGCTGCTTCGCACAAAAGCACTGATTATTTTAACAACATTTAGTTTAAAAGCAATATTAATTATGCATTAACAATGACAAACGTCTAACAAAGACCGGTTTTTATTACAGTTCGATGCTTTTTTTCGGTAAATAATACCAGGTGCCACCATCTTTTATCCAGTTCTCCTCAATTTGTCGATCGGCCGTGGCTTCACCAAAGGCCCGTCGAGAGAACTGGTAGGTGTGGTTTATATTCAGTTTAACCGTACAGGCATCCTCTTGGCATTCCTTGGCTAAAAACTCAACCTCGTTCCATTGTATATTAAGCTGAGCTTTCTGAATGCGCATTTGGTAGGTCATTAAATCTTCCAATTCACGGTAGGACGGTGCAAGGTATTGATAGGCTTGTTCATACTTATTATCAATCAATGCCTGCCACCGTGCCTCGGCTTTTGCATCAATGTCGTCCACTGTTTCCGCGCAGCCTGACAATAGAGCGATTAAAATTGTTAACATCATGACGTTCTTCATGGTTGATCTCCTTGATTTTGTTGTTTGTTTTTTTGTTGGGTTTCTGATTGACTGCCATTGTTGTCGTACATACCTCGGGTGGCTGTGGTGGTTATCGGTTTAATCGGCTGCAAACCTTTAAACTTCTTAGCATATTCTTCAGTCACGCGACGCGCTTGTTCGGGATTTTCGATAACTGTCGGGGTGATTAGTAGCATCAGCTCTGTGCGTGAGCCCACTTTGCTTTTTGAGCCAAATAAATTTCCGAGCAAGGGAATTCGACTTAGGCCGGGCACCCCTGATCGTGAAAAGGTGTCGTTTTCCTGTATCAAACCACCCATGACGATGGTGTTACCGCTTTGCACGGCAATTTCCGTGTTTAAAGCCCGCGTCGATATCGGGGGCTGGCCACCTTCGGTATCCGGTGTACCCGGCGCACTGACATCTTGGCTGACTTCCATATAGACTAAACCACCGGGGTTAACACGAGGGGTGATGTCCACTTGAACACCGGTTTGGATATAGCGAGTGTTGGTAATGGTACCACTGGTGTTACCGGTATTATTTAAACTACCGACATTGGTAATCGGAATCTGATCACCGACATTAATGGTGGCATTTTTATTATTAAGGACCAACATGGACGGTGTAGATAGTAAAGCAACACGGCCGGCTTTCTCCAGCATGCGTAGATTGGCTTCTGCTTCGGTACCCAGAAAATTGTACTGTATACCGACGCTGCCATTGATGCGCGATGCATTGGTGCTAAAATCATAGGGCCATGATTTATTATCGGTACCACCTCCATACACAGACTGGTCGCCAAACAGTAACTCCATACCATGCGTTATCTCGTCATTTAAGCTCACTTCGATAATTTTTAATTCGACCAAAACCTGTAAGGGTTCAATGTCTAACCGTTTAATGGCCGACAGTATTTTTTCATAATCACTGACGCCGGCTTTAATGAGTAATTGATTGGAATCTTCAATGGCAGAAATGTGAATGTCATCATTACCGCCCCCGGAGCTGCTTCGGCGCAGACTGCTGCCGGTGTTACTGTTGACACCGGATGAGGACACTTCCTTTCCTTGTTGACCGGGCGTCACTGAGCCGCCGGACGCTTTGCGCGAGGTACTGCGACCACTACCGCCCCCAAAGACATCATTTAAATACCCGGCCAAATCATCGGCTTTAATGTTTTTTACGCTGTATACATAAAGGTTAGAGGCACCATCGGCATCGGCACGATCCAAGCGTTTGACCCATTTTTCGGCTTTCTTCAAATAGTCTTCCTGGGGGGTAATAACCATCACCGCATTGAGACGCTCTAAGGGTAAAAAGCGAAACATTCCGGCCAATGGATTCTCTGCGCCCTCGCCAAACAAGGCCTCTAATTCAACAATAATATCAGCACTGTCCACCCGTTCTAAGTAAAAAATGCCGGTGGACATGCCGGCTAACCAATCGACATCAAAAATCTTAATGGTTTGCAAGTAATTGTTCAGCTCTGCATAATTGCCCGCCAGAAACAGCATATTACGGGCATTGTCAGCCTTCACAATGGCACCTTCCTGGGCATACGGCTCTAATATTTTTTCCATCTCTGATGGCGAAATATATTTCAGGGGCACTGCCATCACCTGGTAACCCTGGTTGTTAATGGCCTGTTCTAACTGGGGCGTCAACAGGCCTTTAATGGCTTGTTTTTGGGGCAACACATGATAACGGTCTTCGTTACGCACCAATGCGGCATTATTCCAACTCAGCATCATTTCCAAAATAGGCAATATTTGTTTTCGACTCACCGGCCTGGCTGTGGCGAAGGTGACTTTACCGTTCACGCCGGGGGCAATGACATAATTTTCCTTAAGAATCTCGCCTAAAATAAAATGCACCACAGCCTGTAATGCTTCACCTTCAAAATTAAAGGTGATTTCACCTTTTTGACTGACAGAAGGTCCATCGGCTTTAGTGGCATCATAATTAATAAACTCACCGGTACCCGGATACATTTCATTACCTGCCTTTTCAGAGGACTGATCGCTGCTGTCTTTAAACACCTCGCCGGAATAAGCGGTTGAATCAATGCCTTTGAGGTAATTAGGCTGTTGCAACTCTCCACTGAGGTCTTTTGGTTGCGTGGCACAACCGCCTAAATACATTAGGGCAATCAGTAAAACTGTTTTTATGATGTGTTTTAATCTCATTGTTCATTTCCTTGGGCTGCTTTGGCTCTCATTTCAGCGCGTCGTTCTGCAATTTTTTGGCGAATCTCTTCGGCCTTCTTTTGGCGTAATTGTTCAGGCGTTAATTTGTTTTCATTGTCATCCGCTTGATTGTTGATACGGGCGGCTTGTTGCCTTTTGTTCTTATTTCGGTTACCACCCCCTTTGTTTAAGGCACCGCTAAAGACTTCAAGTTCCAATTCAACCGGTTCCTGCCCATCGGCAGTAAAAGTCACTTTACGTTTATCTATACTCTCAACAACCCACATACCTTGTTCTCCGGTTAACGGCATGCCTTCTTTCAGGGTCAATCGCTCATTACTGACTTGATCTTGAATCATGACATAGCTGTTGTTATGGGTGATAATAATACTGGTGACTTGTGCTTTGAGAGGTTCAGCTTGTGCCACTTCAATCTCACTGTCAGGATTTTTATCAACCTCCAACGGTGGCACAAATGGTTGACGGTCTTCTCGAAACAGGGGTGTTTGGGTAATGCGATCAATAATTTCAGGCTTTATGTCCGGCGCGGCCAAATCATCTTTAGCTGCCACCAATTGCTCTATCCTGTTTTCATCATAATCAGCCGGTTGTATTTCATGAATGCCTCTGCCCCAGCCTACAAACTGCAGCGCGGCGACAATCAGCAATAAGCCAATCACGGCAATGAGCGCATTGATGAGCACATTAGTCTTCATCACGTGACTCCACAAGCTTCTTCATATAAGCATATAAAATAAAACGTATTTCTAAATTTTCTTCAGTGGTGGGTTCCTGGCCCCGTCGGTAACGTTGTACGTTGCGTGACTCGATACGTAAATCATCGATAAACAAACTGGGCTTATGCTCTTCAATTTGTTGCAACACATGCATAAAGACATCAAACTGGCAGCGCATTCTAACCCGAAGAATAATTTTTTCAAACTGTTGCGGGTCCCGGTCCTGGGTCGGCGACTGGCTAATCGACTGACAGGCGTTTTTGTCGGGCGACTGTTCGCTGATTATATTTTTTAAAATGGCGGTGATTTCGGCATTACCTAAATTTTCTGAGTCAGCTTTAAGAAATTCATCGTTGTCACCAACGGCTTGCTTCACTTGCTGAATCTTTTCTTGTAACAACGGGGTTTTAGCCGCTTCGTTGATAAACTTTTGACGGGATTCATTCAGGCTGTCAATTTCTTCATTCAAGGTGGCATGTTCCACGAAAAACCAATGAAAAAATAAAAAATACAGGATAACAAACACCAGCAATAATGTGGCCAGTGCCAGCCAACGTCCGGCGTTTTGATCAAGCGTCATTATCACCCTCTTCTGTTGCAACCGGTTGTAAATCAGCCTTAATGGTAAATTGCTCCTTACCACTTCTCGGGTCGGGCCTGACATTACCCACAATTTTGGGCTCATACCAGGTATCTGATTCGTTTAAAATCGGCACCAACGCATTGGCATTATCTGATTGACCGACCACCTCCATGCGCTCGTTGTCAATAATGACACGGCTTAAATAGGTGTTTTGGGGTATTTTCTGGTTGAGCTCATGGACCATTAAAACACGACTGGGAATTTGTTGCTTAAGGTTACCTAAAAAGTTGGCCGCTGTAATGGTTTGGTTTAATTGGTTTTCTAACAACTTGGCACGGCGGGCATCTTTTCTTAATAGTTCGACCTGTTCATTTAAAGCGTCTATTTTAGCCTGCTTATTATCCAGCGAGTTATACATCACCAATGACATCAACACTAAACATGCCAATACCAATCCGCCGTATAACTTCCACTTAGACCAGTCCTTTTTCTTACGCAATTCATGTGGCAACAAGTTAACACCCAATGGCTCCGGTGCTTTATCATCACCCATGTTAATATCAATACCGGATAATTTTACACCTTTGCTGTTAATGGCTTGCAATACATTATCCAAAATATCCTTTTTTATCACCGCCAGCAGTATGAGCACTTTTTCGCTGCCATCATCAACCGGGCCTTGACGCCAAGCAAACACCGCTTCATCGGCTCGAAAGGGCACATATTTATCCAGCTCAAAAGCCAGTACTGAATCAATTTCACCAATGGCGGCTTGTGGCAAAGTCACATTGCGTACAATGACATGTTGGTTTGCCAGTAAGTAGGTGGTGCTGACATCGACATCGCTGTCGGCGATATAATGGTTTATTTGATGCCACCATTCATCATTTTGTAAATTTTCATCGCCGGGCAAAGGGGAAAATTCCTGGTTTTGATAACGCCACAACAATGGGGTTTCTTGATTACCCTGATTGATAAAAACAGCTTGAGCTTCCGGAAAAACATTTCTGCGGTACTTTTCGGGAACCAATTGTTTTAATTCGCCGGTCCACCATTGCACAAAGGCTCGGATGCTGGAATCACGATACCATTGATTAATTGGGTTAGTTATGTTGTCCAGTAAAGCGGTCATTTGTTTTTATTGTCTCTCCAACGTATGATTTGAAACGGTCGGCCTCTGACGTTTCCCCCTAACCGAATGGTGGTGTCCAATTCGGTCCATTGATTATTCGGCAAGCTGGCTTTAACCACAATACTAAATGTGGTACTGCCACTGCGTAAGCTGCCACTTTGCCCCTCTAATAACATCGGCAATTGAGCACTCATGTCAAAAATCTCATGGCGCTGATTAATGTAATCCTCCGCCATTTGGCCGTCAATGCCATCCAAAGCCACCAGCGCTTCTTTCGGGGCAAAGGCCAAATTTAAATTGCCCCGACCCGAATAGACGGTAATCGCCGGTTCAATTTTACGGTACAACTCATAGGTCATACCCATCACCTGTAGAATCTCCGGTACCGTATCAAAAGGTGCGTCTTTGGCACCATGTGAATAACCGGCCGCAAAATAATCGGCATCTTCGGCACCGGCCAATCGAACTTCTTCATCCGGATCACGCCAATCCTGAATTTTGTCGCTGAGCGCTAACGCCTCATCGAATTCCACACCCACTGAGGCAAATAAACCGACCAGAAGTTCCTCATTAGCCAAATTGAGGTCGATTTTACCAGACTCATCGGTAATTTGAACGCTGATTTTTGCTTCATTTAGGGTGAATTCATAGGCCCGACCATCAGCAATCCAACGTGTTTCAGGATCAGGGTTTCGCAACTCGAACACCGCTCGATTTAAGCCGGCTTCCGCTAAAAATTCAGCTTGCACCTGATTAAACAAAATTCTGGATTGGACACTTTCGGTGCGTGCCGATAAAGCAAAACCACCGGCAATAACCGTCATTAATAAAGCCACCCATAGCACCAACACCAAAGCAATACCCTTTTGCTTACTATGTTGAGAAGGCAAGTTCATCATTACTGCGATTCTCCGGGCTGTAATCGCTGAAACCGGTTTAATATAGACGGCCGTCTGGCACTGAAGCGACCACCGTCCATGCGCAGGGCCATCTGCAAGATGGGCCATGATTGTTTGGCATTTTCATTCATGGTCAAATCTAAACGAACCATCAAAGGCATATCCACACCATTTTCCAACTCGGTAAGCCATTCAGTGGGTTCACGCTCTTCATCGAGCTCAATAAACTCAAAAGCGCCTTCTGAAATGTTTTCCAGCAACACCATGGGTTCTGATTCTTCAAAGGGCGAAAATTCATCCTCTTCATCATAGTTAGACACCAGGCCATGGCGATATTGCAAAACCATACCATCGCGTTCATCAACCAATTGCAGCTCTTGAATATGCGGCCCGCCACTGCCCAAATAACCGGGCATTTGTGAGACGTAGACAATGCGTCTTGGCTCACCAATGAATTTAATCATTTCACCCTCATCGGTCATATCAACTGCAATCGGCATGGCTCGGCTGACTTGATGACGTATGATATTTTGTATCACCCTGATTTCATTAATGGCGGTAATTTTGGCTTCACCTTTCGCCACCATACGTCGACCGGAATCAATGCCGGAGAATATCATGGCCATAATCATGGCCAGTAAGGTGAACACCACAATCACTTCCAATAAAGTGAAACCCGCTTGTTTTTTAATCATGGCCGATCACCATACTCAGCCGCCACCGCCCGTAAACTGGTAAATTCTGCCGCTCGCTCCTGATAGCCGTCATAATCCCAACGAATGGTTAAGGTGATGTGATACAACTCAATCGGTGCAAAGTCCATCACGGTATCGCCTTCATAACTAATGTCGTAAGGCCTCATACTGATATCCCAGCGATGGCCGTTGTCAAACTCACCGGACTCACCGCCTTCTTCAATCGGAATGGTAATACCAATTTCAGCCATTTTACTGCTGGCTTCTAAGGCAATTTCTGTCCGCTCGGATGACTTGATGGTGTTGGCACTTGAATTGGTTAATATTTCCAGCACCACCATAAATGTCATCGCCAAAATGGTGAATGCGGCGATGATTTCAATCAGGGTAAAGCCTTGTTGTTGACTACGATTAGGCATCATCAATTTCAGTGTCTCGGAATAATCTGATTTCGCCGGTTAACCAGGCCACATTGATGCGCCAAAACCGATCCTCGTAAATTAAAGTAATTCGACCGCCGGTGGAGCTGCCATCTGAAAAAAAACGAAAACCGGCCTGTTTCTCAGAGGGGACCTCTGAGGCCGCCGCATAGACTTTTATTTCCATGCCTTCCGGCAATGTCACCGGCTTTTCTTTTCCGGGGTAACGGTAACTTTTACTTTCAACATCAATCACCAATTGCTGTTCTTCGTGCTTAACCACAGCCTGAGATCGGGTTTGTCGTAAGGCCGCAACCATGTCTTTGGAAGCACCTCTTATCTTAGCCGCTTGCAATGAGCCGGACATGTTATAAGCCACAGCACCGGCAATAACTGCCAGCATCACCATCACCACCAATATTTCAATGAGGGTAAATCCGCGGTGATTATTGGCCATATAACAGTGAATCCTTATTGCCAATTACCGATATCGGTGGCCAGCTTGTCACCACCGGGGCTTTTATCGCTGGCATAAGAATAGATATCAAAACTCTGGCCATGCTGACTGCGGGCGGAAAATTGATAGGACTCACCCCAGGGATCGGTCAATTCTTTTTCTTTAACATAGGGGCCCATCCACATGGAATCACCGCTGTCATTCACCAACTGCTCTAAACTGTTCGGCAAATTGCCTGTGTCTAAATAAAATTCCTGCACTGCGGCAGTCAATTTTTGCACTTCTAGTTGAGCTTGTTTGTACTTGGCCTTGTCCTGGCCGCCGGTAACATTACGCACCACCAAACCAAAAATGACGGCCAGAATGGTCATCACCACCAAAACCTCTATCAAACTAAAACCTTGTTGTCTTCTTTTATTATTCATAATCATTCCTCACATTATCCTACTAATTCACTCATGTTCATCATTGGCATTAAGATGGCAAACACAATGGTAAAAATTAAACCTGCCAATATCAGCACCAAAGCAGGCACCAAAACTGACAGCATCCGATCAATGGTATTCTTAACCTCGCTGTCATAGGTATCCGAGGTTCGCACCAACATAGCATCTAAATGCCCTGTTTCTTCGCCGACACTTAATAACTGCTGCGCCAATTTCGGGAAAGCCTCTTCTTTGGCCAGGGCATCAGCCAGCGGCGACCCGTGCTTAACCTTTTCTGTGGCGTTGGCGATTGCTTTTGCAATCACGGTATTTCCCACCACCTTTCTGGCCACCAGTAAACCGGACAATAAAGGCACACCACTGTCGGCCAACGTACCTAAGGTTCGGGTAAATTTGGCGGTTTCAACGCGGGTAATCAACTCCCCAAATAAGGGTAATTTCAACATCCGCTGATCCCAACTGTATCGAAAATCCGGTTCTTTTAATTTTTGTCGCAGGAGCACCACAAATACCACCAGTACCAACACAATCAACCACCAAAAACTCTGCACCACAGCGGCACCGGCAAACACAACCCGGGTAATCAATGGCAATTCAATATTAGCGTCGGCAAACAACGGTTCAAATTTCGGCACCACTTTTGCCAATAAGATAAATAATGAGCCAACCGCTAAAACCAATAAAATGGCCGGATAAATCATCGCCGAAACCACCGAGTCGCGCAACTCCTTGGCGCTTTGTAAATAGGTATTCAGTCGTTGCAAGGACACTTCTAATGTGCCGCCCATTTCACCGGCTCGGACCATATTGGTGTACATGTTCGAAAACACGCCGTGCTGATCCTCTAAGGCATCAGACAATGAACCACCGCCACGTACTTTATCACGGACCTGCTCTATCATGGGTCGCAACCGTTCATCATCATTTAAGTCAATCATCACCGACAATGATCGATCTAACGGCATCCCGGAAGACAATAAAGTGGCCAATTGTTCGGTAAAATGCGCCACCTGCTTATTATTTATCTTACTCCGTTTTGCCAGCAGATTTTCCAGAGAAAATCCGGGCTTAAGTTCTTTGGCGGAAATCGGCATATTACCGGCTTCCTGAATTTTCGTAATCACCTCAGCCTTGGTCATGGCTTCAATTTGCCCTTCCAAAGGTTCGCCGGCCGGGGTAATTGCCTTGTAAATAAACTGAGCCATTACGCGTGTGACACCCGAATCACTTCTTCAAAGCTGGTATCGCCATCAAGACATTTCAATAAACCGTCTTCATACATGGTCAGCATACCTTCATGCTGTGCCTGAACTTGCAATTCGCCGGCCGTGGCACCTTTCATGACCATTCTTTTCAGTTCTTCAGTCATGGTTAAACATTCTAATATAGACATTCGGCCGGCATAACCCGTTGGGTTTTCTTTAGAGGGCTGTGGCCGGTAAAAATAATAGTCGTCCTGTTCTTTTAATTGTTTCAAATTAAGTTCAGCAATCATTTCCGGCATCACTTGATAACGCTCCATACTGGATTTGTCCAGACGCCGCACCAGGCGTTGCGCCAGTAAACCGTTTACGGTCGAGGTTAATAAGTAGTCTTCAACACCCATATCAATCATACGGGTAATACCACCGGCTGCTGAGTTTGTGTGAATGGTCGATAGCACCAGGTGACCGGTTAATGCCGACTGGATGGCGATTTTAGCGGTCTCTAAATCCCGCATCTCACCAATCATAATGATATCCGGATCCTGTCGAACAATGGCTCGTAAAGCACTGGAAAAATCCAGGCCAATGGATGATTTAGCCTGAATCTGATTAATACCGGTGAGCTGATACTCTACCGGATCTTCAACCGTAATAATTTTACGATCTTCAGTGTTCAGTCTTTGTAAGGCGGTATACAGCGTGGTGGTTTTACCACTACCGGTCGGACCGGTCACCAATAAAATACCATGCGGCATTTGCAACACTTTTAAAAACGGCTTGAGCGTATGGTCACGAAAACCCAGTTGATCAAAATCAAAAACGATGCTCTCTCGATCCAGGATACGCATCACAACCGATTCACCATAAGAGGTAGGTACAGTCGATACCCGCAAGTCCAATTCTTTGCCTTGCACCCGCAACATAATACGGCCATCCTGAGGTAACCGCCGCTCAGCGATGTTCAGTTTGGCCATAATTTTAATTCGCGAAATAACAGCGGCCGTCGATCGTGCCGGTGGTGATTCCACCTCATGAAGAACACCGTCTAATCGATAGCGTACTTTAAGCCGGTTTTCAAAAGGTTCAATATGAATATCTGAGGCTCTTGATTCTACAGCCCGTTGCATTATCATATTCACTAAACGAATGACCGGTGCTTCTGAAGCCAAATCTTTTAAATGTTCAACATCCTCTTCTTCGCCACTCTCATCACCCAGACCTTCAACGATTTGACCCATGGCCGATTTGCCACCGCCATATAGTTTCTCAATGGTATTTTCAACTTCAGAGGGCATCCCGATTTTTATGACAATGTCCTTATCAACCACCATTTGAAGGGACTTTAATAAATAATCCAGATAAGGATAAACCATGACCACGGTGATGGATTTTTCATCTTCAGCAATCGGCACAAATTGAGATTCCCGCATAAAACGAATGGGGAATTCAGCATTAACGTTGGTGGTATCGGGAATATCATCTTCCTTAATTAAAGGCAAATCCATCATTTCATGGAGACTTAAGGCCACATCCCGTTCTGAGGCCAGACCCAATCGCACCAGTAACGGCACCAATGAGACACTAAAACTCTCTTTATTTAGCCGAATACCTCGTTGCAAATCCTCTTCTTTGAGGCGTCCTTTTTCCACTAAATAATCGCTCAGCCGGGTTTCAAAATCCGGCTCAGGCAACTTGGTTTCAGTCTGTTCTTTTGTTATTGCGCTTTCTGACATAATTATTTTCTACTTCATCCACCCGGTTAGGTTTGTTAAGACAGTTGATTGCGGTCAAAGTTCTGGCCTTTGGTAACAGCACCCTGAAAACTACAAGTATTATATAAGAGACTTTGATATAAATCTGTGTCGATAGATAAAAGATTTTAGGACGGCTCCGTTTGCCGCCAGCCAATTAATGCTTCAATAAATTTATGATTTAATATAATCCATAAGACAATTGGTACCACCGGTGTCAAAATTAAATACGATAACTGATACATGGCGGCCACCAGATTATGACTGACTCCTGTGGCATTAATGGCTTCAAAGGCATCGCCACCCGAAAACAGCAACGATTTACAGGTTTCCCAAAAAACACCATTGGTTTGGACTAAGCAAGTCACCAGATAGGCAATAAATATATGTAATATCTTTCTTTTGTAGGTCAACACCGGCACAGAAATGGTTAGACCGGCAAACACGGCCAAACCATAGCCATATATTAATGGATTGACTGTCACATCCAATACCGCCAGCTTGTCCTCTTGCCCGGCAAATTGTTGCTGTGGAAATATCAGGGTCTCTACCGACAATAAGTATCGATTCTGGCTGATGCCATTAAACAAATCAGGCTGCCAGGAAGTCAATATCCACTCGGCCAAATAATGAACCGGCAATACCAACAATGTGGCGGCTGTAAACCAGATGAAAAAACACAGTGGCAAATAAAGCACTGAACTGACCAATAATTCTTTTATGGGTGATTTCATATGTTCAATAAAGATTTTTGCGTTAGTTGACAAACATACGGGCATTATAAAACATTCGCTGCCAGGGTGACGAATCTTGCCATTCTGCCGGCGCCCAGGACATTTGCAGTCCGCGAAATACACGTTCCGGATGTGGCATCATGGCTAAAACACGACCATCATCGTTGCTGACCGCAGCCACTGACGATTGTGAACCGTTTGGGTTGAATGGATAACGCATGGTATGTTGGCCGTGATTATTGACATAATGAGCTGCCATCACCCGGTTATCCGCTTCGCCAGCAAAAACAGCCCGTCCTTCTCCGTGCGCAATAGCCACCGGTATGACAGCACCAGCCATATTCTGAAAAAACAGATTGTTTGTCTCTGCAATTTGTAACGATGAAAAGCGGGCTTCAAACTGACCGCTGTGGTTAGCCACAAAATCGGGCCAATTGTCACTTCCGGGAATAATTTCCCGTAATCCTGAAAACATCTGACAGCCATTACAAACACCCAAAGCAAAGCGATTATTATCAGCAAAAAAAGCGCTGAATTGTTGCCGCAGCGTATCATTGAACAAAATACTTTTTGCCCAACCCTGACCGGCACCCAACACATCGCCGTAAGAAAAACCGCCACAGGCAACCATACCCTGATAGTCCGACAGCTGTTTACTGCCATTGGTGAGTAAGGTCATCGGCACATCTTCGCACTCAAAACCGGCTCGCATAAACGCCATCGCCATTTCATTTTGACCATTCACCCCTTGTTCCCGCAAAATCGCCACTTTGGGTTTGGCGGTGTTAATATAAGGTGCCATCAAACTTTCACCAAAATCAAAATTCACTTGGGGTGACAAACCGGGGTTTGTTTCTTTAATTAATTGAAACTCACTGTCACAATCATCCGGATGATCACGGCGTGAAGCCATTTCATGACTGGTTCGTGACCACAGTTGTTGTAATTCAGTACGCATCTGTCGGTATTCACCGTTGGGGTGTTTAATCAGCAACTCATCACGGTCATTGGGATGCCCCAGGTGAGTCGCAATGGATGTCAATTGATGACTTTCCAATAAGCTGTTGAACTGAGCCGAGGCGCCGGCTTTAACCTCAATAACCACCCCCGGCTCTTCATTAAACAAACCTGACCACAGATCGCCATCGATTGTGATATCCGCGCCACAATGACCGGCAAAGCACATTTCAGCCACAGTGGCCAATAAACCACCATCGGACCTGTCATGACAAGCAGAGATTACATCGTGTTCAATGGCATCAGCCATCAATGCAAATAAACGTTTTAAATAGACCGGATGATCTAAATCAGGACAGTCATGACCCATTTGTTGTTGCACTTGATACAACACCGAACCACCCATGCGCTGTTGTCCGGCAGCTAAGTCAATCAACACCAAACTGGCTTCTGTATCGCCGCTGAGTTGGGGGGTGACATGACGACGGACATCATTTAAGGGTGCAAATGCCGAAATAACCAAAGACATCGGCGAAGTGACACTGCAATCTTGCCCGTCTTCATTGCGCCAACTGGTGTGCATTGACATCGAATCTTTACCCACCGGTATACCAATATCCAAATCAGGACACAATGCCATTCCAATAGCCTCAACCGCTTCATACAAAGCCTGAAACTCACCGGGCTGGTGACTGGCCGCCATCCAATTGGCCGACAATTTAACTGTACTTAAATCTCGCAATCCGGTACCGGCCAGATTGGTCAAAGCTTCGCAAACTGCCATGCGGGCAGATGCCGCTGGGTTTAGCAGTGCCAGTGGCGTGCGTTCACCGAGAGCCATGGTTTCTCCGGCAAATCCTTCATAATCACGTAAGGTAATACCACAATCAGCGACCGGCACTTGCCAGGGTCCCACCATCTGATCACGATGCACCAAACCGGTTACTGTGCGATCTCCAATGGTAATCAAGTATTGTTTACTGGCAACAGTTGGAAATGACAGGACTTGCTCAATGGCGTGACCTATCTGGGTATATTGTGACTTAAATGTCCGCTCAGGCCCTGTTTGTGTTTTGATGTTAATTTCAGTTTGTGGGGTATTGCCAAACAGCAGGCTCATCGGAATGTGAACCGGATCTTGATGCAATAATTCATCACTGACACGCAGGGTTTGATCTGCCGTTGCACGCCCCATAATGGCCACAGGGCATCGTTCTTGTTGGCATAAATCCTCAAAATCGCTCAAACGATCCGGTTTGATAGATAAGACGTAACGCTCTTGTGATTCATTGCACCAAATTTCCATTGGCGACATCGACACGTGATCAATTTGCAAACGTCTTAATTCAATTTCACCCCCTAAACCTGCATCATCCAATATCTCAGGAATGGCATTCGATAAGCCACCAGCACCGACATCATGGATTGAGCGGATGGGGCTATTGTCTCCTTGGTACCAACAACGATTAATCACTTCCTGGCAACGGCGCTGCATTTCAGGGTTGCCTCGTTGGACTGAGGCAAAATCCAACTCCTCCTGACCATCAGCACTGCTCACAGAGCTGGCCGCGCCACCGCCTAAACCTATCAACATCGCAGGGCCGCCCAAAACAATCACATAATCTCCTGCCAATGTATCCTGTTTGCGGGTGTGAATGTCATTTATCGCCCCCATACCGCCCGCCAGCATAATGGGCTTATGATAACCTCGCCAGCGTCCGTCATTGGGGTCTTTAAGTTCAAAATTACGGAAATACCCAACTATATTCGGCCGACCAAATTCGTTGTTAAAGGCAGCTGCACCAATCGGTCCCTTTTGCATTATTTCAAATGCGGAAGCCATTCGTTTGGGCTGACCCGCCAATTCAGTTTCCCATGATTGCCGGTATCCCGGAATATTTAAATGACTGACTGAAAATCCACATAAGCCTGCTTTAGTCATAGCGCCCTGACCGGTGGCCGCTTCGTCTCTGATTTCACCACCTGAACCGGTGGCGGCACCGGCATAAGGCTCGATTGCCGTGGGGTGATTATGCGTTTCAACTTTGATTAAAACGTTTATCAACTGTTCTTGCTGTTGATACTGTGCCTGTTTGTCAATTATCAGTCTCTGGCCTTTACCACCTGTAAAAACTGCGGCATTGTCTTTATAGGCTGATAGTGCCGGCTCTGAAGTTTGCGCCTCGGTGTTTTTAATCATTTTAAACAAAGACATCGCCTGGCTTTCATCGTCAATGGTCCAATTGGCATTAAAGATTTTATGACGACAATGCTCAGAGTTGGCTTGTGCAAACATCATTAATTCCACATCTGTGGGGTTTTTGCCGAGTGCCTTATACTGTGCACTTAAATAACTGATTTCATCCTCACTTAAGGCCAGCCCCAATGACTGATTTAAACTGCGTAGAGCCGATACACCCTCTGATTTTAACGGCACTTCGGTAAGGTCTTGTGGTTGTTGGTGGTCGAATAATTGATTCAGTGCGGCATGATTGTTATAAACCGCTTCCGTCATGCGGTCAAAAAAGATATTTGTTTTATTGTGCGATTGAATGGAACCGGCAAATTGTAAACACTTGCCCACTTCGACTCGGCGTACCGGGTATAATCCACAGTGTTGAAAAATATCAGTGGCTTTACTGGACCAGGGTGAAATGGTGCCCGGTCTTGGGAAAATCGTCAGTATTTGATGATTAAATTCCAGCGGTGCAATCTTGGCCTTCAGTAAACGCTCAATTTTATCGCTGTCATCAGCCGATAATGATCGGTCAACTTCTAGCACATACACTGACCTGACATCGGTAATTTCCGGCCAATGGTTATTATGGGCAATTTCATTGAGCTTTCGTTTTTGAAAAGCAGAACAAGCATCGCCGCCAAGTAAAGTAACCTGTGTGAACGCCATATAAAATATTCGTAAATGACAAAGCCGCTATTTTAACGCAAAACAGACTGGCTTTTCTGACAAAAAAGCCCACCATTTGGCGGGCTTTTCGGTTGAGAGGACGCTTTAGATTATTTAGCCGCTGCTAAAGAATCTAAACGTTGCTTTAACTGGTCGGGTGGCAAATAGCCTGGCAACATCGTACCATCTTGTAATATGAGTGCCGGTGTTCCTGTTACCCCGGAAGCGAGACCCGCCTGGTATTGTTCAGTAACCGGATTATCACATTGTTTCTCTGCCACCTGAGAACCGGCTTTGGCTTGATCCATGGCTTTTTGCTGGTCTGCGGCACACCAAACACTAACGGCTTTATCATAGGATGCTGTTTTTAAACCTGAACGGGGAAAAAACAAATAGGAAATTCCAATCCCTAAATCGTTATAGCCTTGCATATCTGCATGAAGCTTACGACAGTAACCACAATCGATGTCTGTGAAAACTGTGACTTTGTATTGCATCTCTTCGGGAAAGAAATTAATACGTGATTCATCCCCAAATTGAGACAGTTTTTCGGCACGCAAACCGGCTTTCTTTTGATCTGTGATATCAACACGGCGATCAATATCAAAAATTGAGCCCTGAATTAAATATGAACCATCCTTAGACATATAGACGATATCAGTACCACGACCGGTATCAATCATCAGCTCCTTAATATCACCAATAGGTGTGTCAAAAACAGCCGTCACTTTAACATTGGGCGCAGTAATTTTTGCCAGTGCTTTTTGATATGGTGCCACGTCATTATCGGCCGAAACAGTAAAGACGGTTGTTAATAAGAGTAATAAGATTGTTTTTAAATACATAAGCTATCCAAACGTGGAATTAAAATTCAATTGAGTTGATTAGGGTTGAGGGCTTTTATTTATCCTGTCTAATCGTTGTTTTAATTGTTGAGGCGGTATTAAGCCCGGGAGCATTGTACCATCTTCTAAAATCAGTGCCGGGGTACCACTCACACCAACGGCAATGCCGGCATTATAATGGTCAGCTACTGGATTGTCACATTGTATTTCAGGCAATTGTTCGCCAGCCATCGCTTTATTTAAGGCCTTTTTAGGGTTTTCAGCACACCAGGCGTACACTGCTTTTTGGGCAGAATCGGTATTAAGGCCGGTTCTGGGAAAAAACAGATATGATATACCTATTCCCAATTCGTTGTAATCAGCCATTTGTTGGTGCATCTGGCGACAATATGGACAATCAAGATCAGTGAAAACAGTGACTTTGTCTGTCATATTGTCAGGGAAAAAATTAATCCGGTCAGAATCTGAAAATTTTAGTAACTGTTGCGACCGCAGACCATTTTTATGACTGGCGGTTATATCAACGCGATTTTTAACATCAAATAAACTGCCATTAAATATATAATTACCATCAGCAGAAATGTATATGATTTCCAGGGTTTTACCGGTATTTACGGTGAGTTCTTTCATGCCTGCTATTGGGGTGTCCTTGATGCTTTCTATGCTGACCTCACCGGCAGTCACCGACCTTAACGCCTGTTGGTAAGTTGATTGATTCACGGCAGAAGACATTGAAGCAGCCAGTATAAATCCAACAGCTGTTACATGTACCAATTTCATGGAGATTCACAATATAAAAAACATTAGACCCAACAAGCACTGTTTTGTTCATTAATTATTTGGCTACCCTCGCGGATGATGTTTGGCATGTAATGTTTTCAGTTTTTCTTTAGCCACCAGTGTATATATTTGCGTGGTTGACAAATCACTGTGACCCAATAAGAGTTGAATCACCCGTAAATCAGCATCATGATTCAATAAATGGGTGGCAAAAGAATGTCGTAAATCATGGGGTGACGGCGCCGGGTGAATGCCCGCAGTCCGGGCATAATTTTTGATCCGATACCAACAGGCTTGTCGGCTTAAAACAGAACCTTTTTGGTTTTTGAAAACCCAACGTTCTGGATTGTTTTGCGTAAATAAGCTGTTTTGTTTTAAATGTTGATCTAACCAATACAAGGCCTCCTCACCTAGAGGAACCAGCCGTTCCTTCTGCCCTTTACCAATTATACGTATGACACCCTGATTGGTGTTAATTTGATTGGCCCGAAGATTAACAGCTTCACTGACACGCACACCGGTGGCATACATCAATTCAAGCAGACACTTATCACGCAATCCAATGTTTGTATTCACATTGGGTTGATCCATGAGCCTAATAATCTGGCCTTCAGTCAACGGCTTGGGCACTGAAACAGATTTTTTAGGCATCATGGTTTGCTTAAAAGGATTGTTCTGTGTGTGGTGATTAATTTGTAGAAAACGATAAAAATGACGCAAAGCTGAAATTTTTCGTGCTTTGGTGGAAGAATTTAACTGACGGGTGTTGAGGTGATTTAAAAAGAAGCTTGCTTGTTCAGACGACAGGCTCATTAAGGACCAGGACTTTTCCTGAATAAATTGAATCAGTTGTGAAATATCGGTGTGGTAAGCTTGAATAGAGTGCTTGGAAAGTCCTTTTTCCAAGTGTAAATAACTAAAAAACTGATCAAGAAACTCAGTTTCTTCGGTCATGAATCAGTTAGTATCTGCCACTTCGCGCTGAGCCCGCTTTTCAAGTGACTCTAAATGGTTCAACCATTGCTGCGCATTGTTACGTGATTTCTTATAATTACTGGCTTTATTAAATGCACTACGGGCTTGTGAATAATTTTTCAAACTCGCTTGTGACATGCCGAGCATTAGCCAGGCGTTACCGGTTTTATTATCATCCAAACCACCTTTTTGCAGAGCGCTTTGAATAGACTCAATGGCCTTCGGCCAATTCTCCATATCAACGTACAGATAAGCACGGGTAATATCAATCTCGCCATCTTTGGCAAATTCACTGGCTTTGTCATACGCGGACAGGGCTTTATCTAACTCTCTGGCGTTATACCAGGTTTGCCCCAATTGTTTCCAATGATCAAAATTAGATTCGACATGGCTCTGTTCAAGCGCTTCTTGCAAAACCTGCCCGGCTTTATAGGGAATGTCATTGAAGGAATACATCTTAAATAACTGCATGTAATCCGGTTCTTTATCTAACACGCCATTTTCATAAGCCAAGACCAAAGCAGCTAATGCATTTTTATCTTCTTTGAGGGTGAAGAAAACTGAAGATAATTGCATATAGTATGTTTTCTTTTCCGGACTCATCGCAATGAGTATTTTTAGCACATCAGCCATTTCGCGGTATTCGGATAATTCAGAATGAGCCGCTAACAATAATTGATACCAGTTTTCTTTGGGCTTATCAGCCAGCGAGATGGCTTGTTTAATGGCGTTTTTAACTTCTCTGAATTCTTCTAATTGCGCGTGTGCGTTGGCTTTAATAGCAAACGCAGAGTCAGGAATTTCGTCGACAACGTTAAAGTACTCATCTAATGCCGCCAATCCAGCTCGGTGGTTACCACCAATCATCAACAACTGTGCCCGCTGAAGCATCATATTAAAATGTGTTGAGTTAGGTAATGCATCAGTATCAATGGATTGCTTAAAATATTTTGCGGCGTTTTGGTATTTACCGGCTGTTGACTCTAAATGTCCCAACAACTGATATACAATACCCTTAACGTAGGCATCACGGTCATTTAAACGCTCTAACATGGCGTTTAAACCACTGCGTGCCTCATCATATTTTTCATCCGCAATAAATTCGCTGAATCGTTCTATTTTTTTACCTTGCGGTTCCGTCATAACACCAACAGAACCTGATGGTTTTCTTTCGGGGTTACCTGTTTTTAAAGTACCTGCCCAGACAGAACCGACACATAATAAACACAAAATTATGATTGTTTTTTTCATGATGAACTCCTGCCTTATTGATCCGGTAATTCAAATTCAATCGTCTGTGTTGCCACTTGTTCGACCCCTTGGCCGTTAACAATTTTTGGTTTGAATTTAAATTTCAAAATAGCTCGAATGGCCTCTCGGTCGAATATTCGTCTGGGCTTAGCGTCAACCACTTCCGGATTTGTTACGGTTCCGGATGGGGTAATGGTGAATTTAACTTTAACCCAGCCTTCAATTTTCGCCATCAAGGCTTTACGTGGATATTGCGGAGCAATACGAACGATGGGAATAACACCACCTTCTTCAGACATATTGACCTGACCTACGGCGCCTAAGAAGGGCCCGTCACCGCCAACACCCAGGTCAAGGTTTGGTACATTGAGCGTAGGCATATTGTTAACAACCTGTTGTTGCTGTTGAACATTCATTTTAGGTGGTGGTGGTGGCTCTTTGGGTGGTGGTGGTTTTTTTGGCACAACACGCTTACGTTGCTGCACCTCATCAGGCACCTTCACCTTGGTAAAATCGATGGTTATATTGTCGCCATTACTTCCTGGATCTGCACTTTGACTGATCAGAAAATGCATCAGTAAATACAGCAACACAGTAATAAATGCGGCAATAATACCAACTACAAGTAAACGGGGTAAACTCATGGCTTAATCACCTCTCGCCTTTTTCAGCAGCAATCGAAATACCCGGTACGCCAGCTGATTTAATTTGATCCATAACCTCAACTAAATCGCCGGTTCGAGAACCTCGGTCAGCAATGATAACGGCATTGGCTTCCGGGTTTTCTGCATGCATTTTTTCAACACGCGATCTGACCGCACGTAATTCAACCTGTTGCTTGTTAATCCAAATAGCGCCATCGTCTTTAATGGCGACCAAAATATTACCTTTTTTCACCTCTTTAGCCTGTGAACTGGATGGTCGGGAAATATCCACACCAGTCTCTTTCACAAAAGAAGTGGTCACAATGAAGAAAATCAGCATAATAAAAACCACGTCCAGCATCGGCGTGATGTTAATTTCTGCTTCGTCTTCGTGATGATGTCTTTTTTTCATATCAATTCTCGTTCATCTATTAATTGGACTGATACCCAAAGTAAATAGTTCCAATTATCATTAATGGGACTGCAAACGGTCTTCCAGTTTTTCTCTTTCAACCACCGCTTTACGTTTAAAGTAAGTGGTAAAGAAAACCCCGGATAACGCGGCCACCATGCCAGCCATTGTTGGAATGGTGGCTTTTGAGACACCACCCGCCATGGCGCGCGCATTTGAGGTGCCTGCAATGGCCATAATATCAAATACATTTAACATTCCGTAAACGGTACCAAATAAGCCAAACAAGGGGCTGATGGCAACCAGGGATTCTAAAAATCCCAATCCGGCACGTAATTTGACGGACGCTTCAGACACTTTGGCATCTTTAATTCGTTTGGCATACCAACTGGTGGTATCCGCACGACTATCCCAGTCTGCAATGATTTGTTTGCGGACGCCTGGATAAGTAAAGGAGTAATACCACATACGTTCCAGTATCATCAGCCACATAACAAACAGCAGGATAAAGATGGCCCAGAGTACCGGGCCACCCATGTCGATAAATGCCAATATGTCGTACCATTTATCTCTTAGCCAAAACATGCTTATTTCTCCGCCATATTAGCAATGATACCGGCACTTTGTTCTTCAAGTACCTGCGTTTGCTTCTTGGCCATGGATTGTAAGATTGAATGTAAGACTGTCAGTGGAATGGCCACAACCAGACCCAATACGGTGGTTACCAAGGCCATGGAAATACCACCTGCCATGGATTTAGGATCACCGGTGCCCATAAGAGTAATCATCTGGAAGGTTTGAATCATACCAACAACGGTACCTAACAGACCCAATAATGGTGCGATAACATAGAGTACTTTAATAAACGGAAGGCCGGACTCTAATGGGCCGGTTTCACGAATAATGGCTTCATCCAATTTCAGCTCCATGGTTTCAACATCGGCATCAGGGTTTTCGGTATAAACCGTCATGATACGACCCAGGGCATTGTTTTGGTTGGGTTGTTTTTTCTTCAATTGTGATTTAACTTTGCTACCGGAAGCCAATAACATAAAGAATTTAATCAAACCTAAAATCAAACCGAGTGCGCCCAATGCTAAAATCACATAACCGACCACACCACCTTGCTTAACTTTTTCTTCAATGCTGGGTGTTTGTACAACCAATTGCAAAATTGTACCGCGGGTATAGTCAATCGGCGTTTGTACCAATTCCCCTTCACCGGCACTTACAAAATCATTTGCCATAGAGGTAAATTTACTGCTGGGTTGTTTTAACAGTTTTTGTAATTCACCTTCACCGGTGCCTGTTTCACTGGCTGAACGCCATACCAGGAAATTACCTTCGTCATCAAAGGCGTTAAAAACACCGACCCGTGTCACAGGTATGTCAGTTTCGATTTCACCCGCTTCATCACGTACTTTGGCATTAAATTTAGAAATATCACCTTCTGCGACAATTTCTTGTTGCAAGTAATACCACAAATCACGCAATTCTTTAATGTTTGGCAGTTTAGTTTGTGAGGCCAGGCTGTTCAAAAATTCCAGACGATCGTTATCAATTTCTGCCGAAGTCAAAGATTCTTGAATGGCACTACGCAAATCACCGGCCAACACCTTAACAGTACCTTGCATTTCGCCCAGATTTCCTGAACGCTCAGCCAAAGTGGTTTCCAAATCTGCCAACAAAATTTCATTTTCATCAAATTCAGTTTTCAGTTCTTCAGTGCGGGCTTCCAGGGCTTGTAATTGAGCTCGAGCTTGCGACAACAGCTGACTTTGTTGATTACGTTGCTGTCTAAATTCGCTGATTCGCTGCTGATTTTCTTTGGAACTTTGAGTCGCGGCTTCACGAACTTCTTTCAATAACTGGTCCAAAGAGGCGCTGTTCTGTGCTTGAGCACCCGATGCCATAAGACCAAGTGTCATTAAACAAAAAATTAATTTTTTCATGGTTACTCTCCTGATACCTGGTGCAATACTGGCAAACCAACCAAATTCGGGGCGGCTTGTTTAGCGGCAATTCGGATACCTTCTTTAATGGCTGTGTTATAGCGGTTATCCAATTCTTCAAAAGCACCTGATTGGGGGTTATACCAACCGGACTTTTTCTCATCCAATGTTTGGTACAACAAGGCGGTGCGTCCTATTTGCAAGAAACTCACTTTAACACCACTTTCGAGCTCACCTTCATAGGTAGATACTGAACGACCATAATCCAATTCCATTTGGTATGCTTCGGTGACTTTACGGTATTTCTCCGAAGTGGTCACATTTGAGTCATCCAGAATATTTTCTAACTGAACAACCTGATTGGTCCGTTCTTTGATTTTGAAGGGAATGTCCGCTTCAATCATTCGACCTAACATATCAACCATTTCAATCACCAATGGCACAATCGCGCGGTTGGTTGACTCTAACTCGGCCATTTGATCGTTCATGGATTGAATTTGGAGGTTTTGATCATTCACGACAGCTTCCAACTGTTGGTTGTAAACCGTGAGGCTATCAATCTCAGACAATACAGTACGGTATTGGACGAGTAGCTCTTCTGTTTGATCATTCAGGCGGTTCACCTGATCTTGTGCTTGTTTTGCTTGTGCATTGGTTTCATTAACCACTTGTACAGCAGTTTGTAGCTGCGCTGCGCCAACCACTGAGGTTAGCAACAAAGCCAGCGTAACCATGTACTTGGTTAAACCAACTTTAGAAATTTGAGATATCAACATACCTTCCCTTCCAGTTCAAAGATTTCAGAAATAATGTGTGAATAATTGGTTTCGAACTTTGACAGACCTCAACAGAGTATCTATATCAAAAATTGGACAAACCAATCCACACTCGACTTAGTGGTGACCAAGAATAACTTTCTTTTTTATAAAATTAAAGAACTAATTAAATAATTTACAAAAATTTTACCTGTTTTTAATGCTTATATTATTTAAAATTGCAGTCTTCTATATTGATATTATTGAGTGGATTTATGCCGATTAGTACCACTTGGCGACATGTCGCCGCCTTTGTCTATGACTTGTTCCCCATTATTGGCCTGTGGCTGCTTACTTCAGTGGTGGTTGTTTTGCTCCGCGGAGGCAATGAGGTGCCACCGGGTACCTTGTGGTTTCAGTTATTACTCATGGCCGAATGTGTCTTTTATTTCACCTTCTCCTGGTTAAAAGGCGGTCAAACCCTGGGCATGCGGGCGTGGAAGCTTGGCATTGAAAATTATCAAAATATGTCCTGGTGGCAAACTTTGGCACGTTTTGTGGCGGGTTTACTGTCAACAGCCTTATTCGGAGCCGGTTTGTGGTATAAAAAATTTAATCGCGCAAACCTAAGCTGGATGGATATTGTCAGCGGCCATCGCACGGTGAATGTGATGGGTTCAACAAAAAACGAATCCTAATTACCACTCGATTTGTGACATTTTACGGCTCGTTAAAACCGTTTAATACCACCATGTAAAATTATCACCGCTACAGCACAAATAATTGCCGATGGTACGATGGTCATCAGCGGCGGAGACAAATGATAGACTTCACCCAAATTCAGCAGGGTCTTGTTCATGAGATAAATAACAATACCAATCACCATACCAATCACCAACCGCTGTGAAAAGCCGGCATGCCTGACATGACCAAACAACACCAACATGCCACACATGGCCGTGGTAATAACCAATAATGGGAACGCCAATTTTGACCACCAGGCCATTTGATAAGCACTTTGCAAACTGCCGGATCGGGTATTAAACTGCTGTATTTGCTGTAAGTCACGCAGGCTTAAATACTTCGCCCGGGTGGTGGACAGGTTTAAAATTCTCGGCTCAATCCGAGACTGCCATTGTTGTGATTTGATTTGTTCGACATGAACACCCTGCTCACTAAACACCGAAACCTTTAAATTTTCCAAAGTCCATTGTTTATCTGCATAGAGTGCTTTTTCTGCCTCAGACACTTGAATCAATTGCTGGTTGTCAAGCTCAAACACGGTGACTCCAGTTAATAAGTAATGCCCTGATTGAGGCTGTTTAGTCATTTTGTTACTGCGAAATACCACATCCCCATCTTTAATCCATACCGCATGGGTCACTGAAGTGGCCTGACCCGCCGAAATTTTCTCGTTTCTAAACTGTTGCGCCATCTGCTCTGCTTTGGGTGACACATATTCACCCATCAGAGTTACCGGCACCAGCCAAATAATCAAAGCCATCAGCATCATGCCGGCAATTTTTAACTGACTCATCCCCATTGAGCGCATCACAACCAATTCCGAACCGGCCGCCAAAGCACCGAGTGAAACAACCACAGCAATCACGGCACTGACCGGAAATAACTCATAAATTTTACTGGGAATGGTCAGCAACACAAAAAAGAACACATCACCCAATGAATAATAAGGTGAAATGTCATTCAGTTCTTTGATAAGACCAAACAAAACATCAATGGCCAATAATAAACTCACAGCCATGACCAAACCAAAACTGATGGTTTTAAAGATATAACGGGTCAGAATTCTCATGACAAAGTCCCTTTGGACGGCACTATAGGTTGTCGTTGCATCACGCGTCCATCAAGCTTTCGCATGCGCCACCAACCATACGCCACAAAGATAACATACACCCACCATAAGCCCATAAACATGGGCAAAGTACCTTGTGCCAACATGGACTGACCGATGGTGAGTAGATTAATCAGCAAAACATAAGCCACCAATCCGGTCACTAAATTAATGTATTTGGCTTCACGGTGAGAGGTTTTACTTAACGACACGGCCAACAAAAAAAGTACCCAGACTGAAATGGGCGGCACCAGTCGATAATGAAATTGAGATTGATCAAGCCGGTCTTCGCTTAGCCATAACTCAAGGGTTGATTTAGATTGCTCATCCAAAGCCGCAATCTCTTGTTTTAAATCAGGCAATTTAATGTCATTGCGTTTAAATTGCATCATGTGATAACGATTTGTTCCCGGCACACCTTCATTACGATAGCCATCAAATAAAGCAACATATTTATGACCCTTCTCTTCAAACTCATAACCGTAAGCAGCGGTAATGGTATCAATGCGATCGGGATGATGAATATTGGCAAATATATTTTCGACTCGCTTCGTTTGAGGATCAATCCGCTCCACATAAATAACACCATCATCAGAAAAGAAGTTTTGAAATTTACCCTCAGATAAACCCATCAAAGAAATTTCTTCACTGGCCCGGGCAGTCAGTTCCTTCGATAATTGAGCGGCCAATGGCGCCAACCATAACGCCAATACTGTGGTGACAACAAAAACAAGCATGGCCATTGGTACCAGCGCTTTTAAGATATCTCGCAAAGATAAGCCAAAGGCATGCATCATCACCGCTTCCTGGTTTCGGTATAAACCACTGAGTGCGGTCAACACTCCTAAAAAGAATGACAAAGGGATTAAAATATTGAGCACATCCACAGAACGCAAACTTAATTCTATGAACAATAAATCCGGTGCCAGGACACCGCGGGCAATCGCTCGCAGGGTTGAGGTAAACAATGTACCCACCATCAGTAAAAACAACAGCATTAACACCACCAAAGTGGTATGGGCACATTGTTTACGCAAGTAGCGCGTTAAAATCATGGTCGGCAATCGAGAAAAAGCGGTTATTTTAACAGTTAAATGAAAGCCATGTTTAAATCAGCTGAATTAGAGATAAAAAAACGCCCTTTGAAAACTCACTTGTTTTCCGGTTTTTCACTGGTGAAAGCTTGAGATGTTGATTAAAATCCCCAGTTCGTTCATTTTAGGAGAAAATTGATGTCATTATACGCAACTGAACACCCCGCACACCAAAACAAAGCCGACCAGGTGGTTATTGGCTTGTTTAAAGATCAAAACAAAAATCAACACACCGAAGCATTGAACGACAATCTGCAAAAGCAAATTGAAGACCGCTTTAACAACAAGGACTTCACCGGTCGATCCGGCCAACAAGTGACACTCTTTAGTGAAAACGGCCAACAAGTGGTCTGTGTTGGTTTAGGAGACAATGACGATTTTTCAGCCACTGCATTGTATGACACCACCCATAAAGTGGTGACTGCAGCCGCCGGTTCCCGTTGTCAATCTGTGGCGCTCTACCTGAATGCCCACACCTTTAAAAACATAGATGCGGAACAAGCCACTAAACTTGTGACCCTGGCTGCCTCACATGCAGCTTATCGCTATGAAGACACCAAATCTTTTAAAGAGGACAACAAACATCAATTAGAACGTATTGAAGTGGCTACTGAAAGCAATAATGCCGAAGCATTTCGACTGGCGTCCGGCATGGCCAAAGGCATTAACGCCACCCGCCATTTGGGTAATTATCCACCGAATTTATGCACCCCCAAATACATTGCCAAATATGCCACAGAAATTGCCCACAATGATGATAGCTGTGAGATTGATATCCTGAACAAAAAACAAATGAAGAAAATGGGCATGGGTGCACTGCTGGCGGTCGCCCAGGGCAGTCACAATAAACCGAAAATGGTTGTCTTGTCTTATAACGGCGCGGACAGCCATAAAGATCCGATTGCTTTGGTGGGTAAAGGCATTACATTTGATACCGGTGGCATTTCCTTGAAACCAGGTGCCAATATGGACGAGATGAAATACGACATGTGTGGTGCCGCCAGTGTTATCGGCGCCTTTGTTGCGGCTGTTGAACTTAAATTACCGATTAATCTTAAAGTGTTTGTTCCGGCCGTTGAAAATATGCCGGATGGTAAAGCTTACCGTCCCGGTGATGTCATTACTTCATATTCTGGCCAAACCATCGAAGTGTTAAACACCGATGCTGAAGGCCGCATGATTTTATGTGACACCCTGACTTATGCCCAGGAGTTCAAACCAGAAGTGATTGTCGATTTAGCGACCTTAACGGGTGCTTGTGTGGTGGCTCTGGGCCATAATGCAGCCGCTGTTATGACCAAAACTGATGGTATGTATGAAGAATTTAAAACTGCCGGCGAACAAACCCACGATCGTGTCTGGGAACTGCCTTTATGGGATGAGTATCAAAAACAACTGGACACCAGTTTTGCTGATATGAAAAACATTGGTGGCGCACCGGCCGGAACCATCACTGCCGGTTGCTTTCTATCGCGATTTACCAAAGGCCAAAAGTGGGCCCATATCGATATCGCCGGGGTCGCTTGGAAAGATAAAAAAGAAGGGGCCACCGGTCGACCAGTGGCGATGTTAACCCAATACCTTATTAACAAAAGCCACGCTTAAAACCCATGATTGAACAATACGACCCAACCGCCATAGAAACCAAATGGTACGAAACCTGGGAACAAAAAGGTTACTTCAAACCCAATGGTGAAAGTAAGGAATCTTATTGCATTATGATTCCGCCGCCGAATGTCACCGGCACTTTACACATGGGCCATGCCTTTCAGGACACCATTATGGACACCTTAATTCGCTATCAAAGGATGCAAGGTAAAAACACCTTATGGCAGCCCGGCACCGATCATGCCGGCATCGCCACCCAAATGGTGGTTGAAAGGCAACTCAATGCCCAGGGCACGTCAAGAACAGAGTTGGGTCGTGAGGCTTTTGTCAAAAAAGTTTGGGAATGGAAACAACAATCCGGTGACACCATCACCAATCAACTGCGTCGTTTAGGCGCATCACCGGATTGGTCGCGGGAACGCTTTACCATGGACAAAGGATTATCCAATGCTGTGCTTAAAGTGTTTGTTGATTTATACGATGAAGGCTTAATTTATCGTGGCCAGCGATTGGTTAATTGGGATCCAACCCTCAATACCGCCTTAAGTGACTTAGAAGTTGAGTCTCATGAAGAACAAGGCCACATGTGGCATTTTGCTTATCCGGTCGCCGACAGCGACGGCCAGGCCACAGATCAAACCTTGACCATTGCCACGACCCGGCCTGAAACACTGCTGGGTGACACGGCGGTGGCTGTTAATCCGGCCGATGAGCGTTTCGCCCATTTAATAGGGCAACAAGTTTTATTGCCTATTTGTAATCGTTTAATCCCGATTGTCGGTGATGAGCACGCGGATCCGGAGAAAGGCACCGGCTGCGTCAAAATTACCCCTGCTCATGATTTTAATGATTATGAAGTGGGTAAACGCCATCAACTTCCGATGATTAATATCCTGAAAAAAGACGGCCATTTAAATAATCAGGTTCCAGACGATTTTAAAGGCCTGAGCCGTCAGCAAGCGCGCCAGGCTGTGGTCAACAGGATGAACGAATTGGGTTTATTAAAAGACACCAAAGATCATGTCCTGATGGTACCCCGGGGCGACCGTTCCGGTGACATCATCGAACCTTTATTGACTAACCAATGGTATGTAGATGCCAAAACCCTGGCCAAGCCGGCTATTGACGCCGTTGAAAAAGGTGATATTAAATTTGTTCCGGACAATTGGAAAAACACTTATTACGCCTGGATGCGTGAAATCCAGGACTGGTGTATTTCGCGACAACTCTGGTGGGGGCATCGAATACCTGCCTGGTATGACGATGAAGAGAATTTTTACGTGGGTCTGACAGAAGCCGATGTCCGCCAAAAACATAATCTCAGTGATGACATTAAACTTCGTCAGGACTCAGATGTATTAGACACCTGGTTTTCATCAGCTTTATGGCCTTTCGCCACCCTGGATTGGCCCGAAAATAGCGATGAGTTAAAAAACTTTTATCCGGGCAACGTCCTGGTCACCGGCTTTGACATTATCTTCTTCTGGGTCGCCCGGATGATTATGATGGGTCTGAAATTTATGGATGAAGTGCCTTTTAAAGAGGTTTATATCCACGGATTAGTGCGTGACTCTCATGGTCAAAAAATGTCCAAATCCAAAGGCAATGTGCTCGATCCTTTGGATGTTATTAATGGCATTGAACTCGACCAGTTGATGACCAAACGTACTCAGGGTTTGATGAAAGATCAACCAGACAAAATCGAAGCCATTAAACAACAAACGGCTGAAGATTTTCCGCAGGGTATTAAAGCGTATGGTTGTGATGCCTTGCGATTTACCTTCGCTTCTCTGGCCAGTACCGGTCGTGATATTAATTTTGACATGGGCCGGGTTGAAGGATACAGAAACTTCTGTAATAAAATTTTCAATGCCGCACGATTTGTCCTGATGAATTGTGAAGACTTTGATATTTCTGTCAAAAAGTCTTACGCACCAAGCACTGCCGAGCGCTGGATTACATCCAGATTGCAACAATGTATTACTGATTATCGTAAACATCTGGATAGTTACCGACTGGATTTAGCCAGTCAGGTTATTTATGATTTTTTCTGGAATGAGTATTGTGACTGGTTCCTGGAAATGGCCAAGCCTTTACTGAAATCAGACCAAAAACCCCATGTCCAATATACCCTGTTAACAGTCCTGGATCAGGCCTTGCGCCTATTACATCCTATGATGCCGTTTCTCACTGAAGAAATCTGGCAAACAGTGGCTGAGAAACTTACATTGGGCAGCCAGTCAATTATGATTTCAGCCTTCCCGGTAGCCAACCCACAAAAAATCGATGAACAAGCCGACGAAGATATACAGTGGCTTAAACAACTCACATTAAGTGTTCGTCAAATTCGTGCTGAAATGAACATATCCCCGGGCAAACCATTACCGGTTTTACTGAGCGATTATTCTGAAACAGATGCCAATAATGTGGAGAATCATCAGACCTTAATTCATACCATGGCACGTTTAGAAGGTATCGAGCTTTTATCTGAAAACAGTGAAGAACCACCAGCTGCCACCGGTTTATTGGGCACCACCAAAGTGCTTATTCCACTGGCTGGTTTAATTGACAAAGCAGAAGAAATGCAGCGCATTGACAAAAACATCGATAAAGTAGAACAAGAAATTAAACGCTGCGATGGCAAGCTCAACAATGAAAAGTTTACTGCCAATGCCCCCGAACAGGTTGTGGCAGTGGAACGGGAAAAGCTCAACGGCTATAAAACCGCTTTAAAAGAGCTGCAAGTACAGCGCACCAAACTGGAGCAGCTTTAAACCTCATTAACGGCCACATGATTTCCTGTGGCCGTTTTCACACCCTAATTCACATAAAAACTTCTGCACAGGCCATCGTTTTATTCGTGATGCTACCAAATCGCCGCTTCCTTAGGTAAAATGATTGGTTTATTGAATTGCTCATTTGCCATGCCTAAATACCTGACTTGTCTACTTTTACTTCTGACACAACTGGCTATTGCAGATTGTCCAACGGATAAAGCTTACCCGAACAACATGTTCCCGCAGATCAGTATAGAAACTGATTTAGGCACCATTTCTGTGGAATTAGACCGGCTGAAAGCACCGTTGACAGTTAACCATATATTGCACTTGATTAAAAACAAACGTTATGACAACACCCTGATACACAGGGTGGTGCCGGGGTTTGTTATTCAAAGTGGCGCTTTCACAGCCGATTTATCAGAAATCAAAACCTGTGGTACAGTGGTCAATGAATCAGGCAATGGTCTGAAAAACACCCGGGGCAGTTTATCCATGGCACGTTATAATGATCCACACTCGGCATCGGCCAGTTTCTTTATCAACCTGGGCGCTAATGACAACCTGGACCCAAGTTCAGATGGTTGGGGTTATGCGGTATTCGGCTATGTCACGGACGGCATGGACGTGGTCGATAAAATCGCCGCAGTTGAAACCCATTATGACAACAAACTCGACGCCAAAAATGCTCCGGTAGAAACCCTTAAAATCATTTCAATCAAGGTGAAATAATGCAGTCAGATATCATAAATTTTGAAAAGGACGATAATCACTGTACTTTGTATGTGCAAGGCGATGTTGATTTATCCAATTCCTCACAATTACGCAAAACCATTCTGAGTGCTTTGAAAACTTCGCCCTGCGTGGACGTCAATCTGGCTGATGTCAGTTACATAGATTCTTCCGGGATTGCCGCCTTGGTGGAAGGTTTACAGTATGCCAATAGTCATGACAAAGCGTTTCGTCTCAAAAAACTCAGCAGCCATGTTAGATCCATTATCGAACTGGCTCGTTTGGATCAGGTTTTTACCATTGAAGATTAATATAACCGATAAAGTCGAGTCTTTGGGCCATATCATTGTCCAGTTTTTGGAACGGCTCGGTTTTGCCATGCGCTTGTTTTGGGACAGTTTTTACTGGCTGATTGTGGGTCGCAAATATAAACAGCGTTTGCGATTTGCACAAGTGGTCAAGCACATTAAAATGGATGGCGTGGATGCTTTACCCATTGTCCTGGCTCTGGCCCTGGTTGTGGGTATGATGTTGGCGATTCAACTGCTTTATGCTTTAGAAACTTTCGGCGCCCAATCTCAAGTCCTGCTGGCCATCGCTAAATCAGTGACCCGTGAGTTTTCACCCTTAATTACCGGCATTATTGTGGCCGGTCGGTCCGGTGCGGCCATTGCAGCCCGAATAGGGTCACAAGTCGTCTCACAGGAAATTGATGCCCTCAAAGTGATGGGGGTGGTACCGGTCCGATATTTGGTTTTGCCCCCTTTGCTGGCGCTTATCATTTCCATGCCAATGCTCATCATTGGTGCAGATATTGTCGCCATATTTGGCGGGGCATTATTTAGTGTCGGCAAACTGGATATGAGCATCACTGCGTATATGGCGGAATCCTTTGAAGTGTTGGTGGTGGGAGATATTTTACAGGGACTGATTAAAAGCGTGGTGTTTGGTATTATTATTGTGCTGGTGGGTGCCACCACCGGATTCTATGTGACGGGTGGCGCTGAAGGTGTGGGTAAAGCAACCACCACAGCGGTGGTGGTTTCGATTTCATTTATTGTCCTGGCTGACATGATTGCCAGTTACTTTTTAACCCAATGAACGATCAAAAAAACAAAGAACCCGTTATTGAGGTCACTAATCTGGAAACCTATTATGGCCAACGGAAAATTCTCGATGGTATGAACTTTAGTGTCAATCGTGGAGAAATCCGGGTTGTTATGGGTGGTAGTGGCTCAGGCAAATCGACCTTACTGTGGTATATATTGGGGCTTTACCAACCGGATGGTGGTCATATCAAAGTGCTGGGCCGGGACATTAATAAAATTAGTTTTAACGACCATTTAAAACTGAAACAAAATATCGGCGTGGCTTTTCAGAGCGGCGCCCTGTTTTCTTCCATGACGGTGGGTGATAATGTGGCATTTCCGTTGCGGGAATTTACTGATTTAGACGAAAATACCATTCGCATCATTACCCGAATGAAATTGGAAGTGGTCAACCTGGGGGGCTTTCATAAATTGATGCCTTCACAATTATCCGGTGGCATGATTAAGCGCGCTGCACTGGCACGGGCTATCGTGATGGACCCAAAACTTTTGATATTTGACGAACCTTCAGCCGGACTGGATCCGGTGGTGGCCTCTGAAATTGATGATCTCATTCTCTCATTGCGTGATACCACCGGTGTTTCTGTGGTGGTGGTCACCCATGAACTGGAAAGTGCCTTTAAAATTGCCGACCACATTACCGTATTAGATCAAGGCAAAAATTTACTGACTGCTTCCGTTGAAGAGGTCAAACAATCAAAAAATAAACGCATCATGGATTTATTACAGCGTCGCTCACGCCATGATAAACTAGACCCCGAAGACTATTTGCGACGACTCACTCAGGAAAATTACACACTATCATGAAACAAAAAGTCAGTCATTATTTTTGGGTCGGCTTATTCACTCTAGGCATCGGCAGTTTAGCATTGGTCTTAATGGTCATTATGGCCGGTAAGCAAGTCGATCATGTGAGCTACCACAGTTATTATCAAAATGTCTCAGGCATTAGTTTTGGTACCCCCGTTTACTATGAAGGTTATCGTGTGGGTCAGATTGAAACCATCACACCTGAATTTAAAGACCATCAGGTCAGCTTCAAAGTCAAATATAGTGTGGTCAAAGGTTGGCAGATACCCAATGATTCAAATGCCCAAATTAATGCCGCCGGCCTACTTTCTGATATGTCCATTAACATCAACGGCGGCGAAGCCAAAAGCTATTTTAAGCCCGGTGATAACATTCCCGGCAAACCCCCGGCTGATTTATTTTCTCAGCTCGGTGAAACCTCTGATAAAGTCACCGAACTGGCTGATGATAAAATCACGCCGATGCTGGACATGCTACATGAGCGTTTAGATAACATCACACAACAGGTTAACGATGCATTACCAACCATACTGAATAATGTCACTACAGCCAGTGCAGACTTATCGGAGGTACTGCGCGATACCAAGAAAATTGTGGGTGAACAAAACCGGGAACGCATTGACAGCACCCTAACGAATCTAGAACAAATTACCCAGCAAGTTCAGCAGTCGGTAGAAACCCTGGACCAGGGTCTTGACAACATTAATGGTTTGGTGACAGATGCCAGGACCTTGCTCACCGGCGAAGATTCCGATATGGCGAACATATTGAAATCGGCTCATTATGTGATGAATCATTTTTCTGACCGTTTCATCACACTCATGAACGACATCGAATCGGCCGGACGAAACCTCAACGAAGCCACCAACGACATTCGCAAAGACCCCTCGAAACTCATCTTTTCAGGCAAATCAGAAATACAGGACGATGAATTATGAATAAACTGATTATCTTGGCAGGGTTTTTATTGATTCTCACGGCCTGCAGTAACCAGCCTGCCAGCGTTAAACAATATTATCGTCTGGCTGATTATCACAAGGTAAACCGTGATATCGAAAACAATCAACACCAATCCGTCACCATTAACCGGCCAAAAGCTTTCAGCATTTTAGCCGGAAGACCCATGGTGGCGACAAAAGATGATGGCGCACTGGTTCAGCTCAGTTACCATTACTGGCTGGAGTCTCCCACGATTTTGATACATGAGGCCTTAAAAAACTGGGCTGGACAACATTGGCAACAGGTTGTCACAAGTGCCGGCTACAATGATCGGCACCAGCGTCTAGACAGCCAAATAATGGCCTTTGAAAAAGATGGCAATCAAGCAAAGGTTTCCATGAATTTTAAATTATCCGGTCCTGACGGCGAAATCCTGTTAGACAAAACTTTCACCCAAAACCTATCCATTCAAGGTGAGACATACAGCCATTTTGTCAAGGCCATAAACCTGGCAATCAGCAACATTCTTGATCAACTCAGCGAATCTATTGACAGGCTATGATGAATCAATTGGCGGATGAATTAGGTCTATTAAAACTGGTGCGCAAAGATGCTGACTCCGGCCATTCGGCCAAAAGACAACCATCGGATTCGCCATCAGACACTGTAACCTCAAAGAGCAAACCAGAGAATAATTTAAATAAAGAAGAAATACGTCTGTTGGTCAAAATATTAAAAGCCATTGGTCACACCTGTGAACATCAGCATATCACCATTCAACAAGGTATCACCCATTATCAATTTAATCACATCACTTTGATGTTTGATGACGTCAATAAAGCCGATGAAAATTCTGTCATCCACCTGAGCCCATTGAGCACAATGCTTAATGACCCCAGTCAAAAACGACCCACCTGGGAAAAATTAAAAACTTTGCAAAATGGCTAAATCATGCCTCAACAAATGACTTTTCAGTTATTCAGATTAACCCTTCGATTATGTCGACAAAGCCTGATTGCCCTCTCTGCCCTGCTCTTATTTTTATCATGTGCCAAAGCACAAACCGAAACCGGTCAAAGCGGTTTATTTGACGGTATTGACAAACGTTGGTATTGGAACCCCAATTTCGGCGTGGTGATACCGGATGATGATCTCCGACTAAATGAAGCCCACGTTTTTGATATTCGGATTGGAAAACATTTTACTGATCGGTGGGGCATGGAATTAGAACTGATGCGAGACGAGTATGATTTTGATATGGATTTCGACCTCAAGCATTACAGTGCATCCATGAACCTGATGTACATCAACCATGATCCCTTATGGAAACCCTATTTTTTGGTGGGTGTGGGCGGCATTCATGCTGATGCCAGATTTCCTGATAATCAACGAACTGACCTCATTGTCAATTTAGCGGTGGGGGGGTCCTGGTATTTTGTCGGAAATGGTGCCCGTATTCGACTGGAAGCACGCAGCCGTCTTGATACCAACGATTCTAAGCTTCCGGGTCAAGATGGTTTCGGCGATGCCCAATTCACAGTCGGTTTAATTATTCCAATCGGCGATTAAGAACCCTGTGAGAGATGTGACATTAAATTCAATTACTCACTCAGGTCATTTATAATAGAGACCTTTAAAAGTACGGAATAACTATGCAGTCAATGACGGCATTTGCGACAGAAGCCCTGGAAACTGACTTGGGCAGACTGACCTGCGAAATTAAATCTGTTAACCAGCGTTTTCTGGATATCACCATAAAATGCCCTGATTTTCTTCGATCAGCGGAGCATGCCATCCGCAAGTCCATTGAAAACACCTTATCACGCGGCAAAGTACTGGTTTTTTTAAACTTCTACCCCGGCGAATCAACCTCGTTAACCGAACTTAAGGTCAATCATGCCCTGTTGGATCAATTACGACACTGTGTTACAGACATCAATAAAACACTGGGAACAGCAGACGTTTTACAACTTCCCCACTTTATGAAATGGCCCGATGTCATTATTCAAGCGCCTGCCGACACCTCACAATTACAATCAGCAACCTTGCAGTTAATGGAGCAAGCTTTATCAAGTTTGGTTGATTCAAGACAGCGTGAAGGGGCTGCCATGCAACAGGTTTTGGCCGATAAACTGGAAACACTCACAACCATCACAGCATCAATTCGTGAGGAAGTTCCGACAATCAATCAATATTTATACGATAAATTGCAACAACGCCTGGCTGACTTAGATATTGACGCCCAACCGGAGCGCTTCGAACAGGAGCTGGCCCTGCAATTACAAAAAATCGACATTGCAGAGGAACTTGATCGTTTGGATGCGCATATCGCTGAATTTATCCGGGTATTATCATTAGATGAACCGGTGGGTCGGCGCATGGACTTTCTGATGCAAGAGTTGAACCGGGAAGCCAACACCATTGCCTCCAAATCCGCAGCTGTCTCAACCTCAAAAGCCGGGGTTGAACTAAAAGTGGTCATTGAACAAATGCGTGAACAAATTCAAAATATTGAATAATTATCCAAAAATTCTGAACCCTTATTCTGCGTAAGAGATGGGTGATTTAAGTAATGTTTGCAACTCATGCTCAATCAATTGATTGATTTTACCCAGAATGGATTCAGTATTTGTCAATGGTTCGTGAGAATACGCCACATAAGAATGCCAGGTTTCATTTAAGCCATGTTGTAGCAGACTTAATTCCGGCGATACCGAAGCATTGACCAAAGGCATCGGCACATAACCCCAGCCCAAGCCATCCCAAACGGCATCACGCACTAATTCAAAACTACTTAAAGAAATGCGTTCCCCCATAACGCTATCCAACCCATAAGAGTCATCCAAACCATTACCCAGATATGCCACTTGTGGCACCGCACTGAGATCGTCATTACTAACATAGGCCATGCGACTTAAGGGGTGCCCGGTTGCAATCATCATTTGCATAGCCAATTTCCCAATCACTTGAACATGTAGATTTTGTTCAGTAATACTCTGTTCACGCAACAAACAGCAGGCCATATCAATCTCACCTTGTAATACCTGCTCTCTTAAAAAATCCGGGCTGGCATAGTTCATTTCTAAGGCCAATCCAGGAAACTGTCGGCGAATACGACGAATAATAATACGCCAAAAAGATTCAGGCAAGACATCATCACGACCCAGCCGCAGCGTCAACATTTCGTCCAGTTTATCTATGGTGGATTTTCGTTGGATTCGCATGACTAAAGTCAGTATGCGAATGGCATCATCAAGTATTCGCTCACCTGCTGATGATAACTGCATACTGTTGCCTTTTCTGACAAACAAATCAGCCCCAAGATAATCTTCTAAGGATGAAATCGCCATACTGATGGTGCTGCGATTTCGTTCCAATTGAGCTGCAGCCTTAGATATGGAACCTGTTTGTGCCACTGAGACAAAGTATTGTAAATATTCCAGTTTCATTTTGAGCTCGGGTTACTAATTTCTATGCGTCAATTTTTTTGATGCTGAGAGATTTTTTTTTGGCGATAAGTTCTATTATTATACGATTAGTTCTAATAAAAATAGGATTTTTATGCATTGGCTTTACTTATGCTTAGCCGTGATTGGCGAAGTGATTGGCACCTCTTTGATGAAATTAATGGTTTCAAACGGCTATTTATTATCAGGTGTTTTTGTTTCTGTTTCTATGATTGGTCTATCTTATATGTTGCTTAGTCAGGCAACCCGTTCTATTCCAGTGGCTCTGGCCAATGCTTTCTGGGAAGGCTTTGGCATGATTCTTATTGGTTTGGTATCTTTTATACTTCTCGGTGAAAAAATATCAGATTTACAAACTGTTTCCTTACTGATGGCAGTACTTGGTATTATTATCATTAATTATGGTCATTATATCCAAGCACAAAAATATAAGAGACCTTTACATTAATCATGAATCGAGTTAAAAAGGCTAAAATTACACCATTCGGCGTTAGAAAACTGGCTAATAACGGCGTATTAGACTGCGTCTCCTGCCTTGATTGGTGTAATTTTATCACTTTTTTCCACCGACCCAGATTTATGCAAAGGTCTCTATGAGTATTTATTTAGGCTATATACTGGGGTCGGCTGTACTTGATATCATCGCCAATGTCATGCTGGAAATGTCAAATGGCTTTAAAATCAAACGCTGGGGCATTGCTGCTGTGGTCTTTATTATGGCTGCTTTTGCGCTTTTAGCACTGGCTGTGGTGGGCATTAATTTATTTATTGCTTATGCTGTCTGGGGTGCGATTTCCATTATTGGTACGGCCATTGCTACCCGCATTTTATTTAATCATGCATTGAACTGGATCAGTTGGCTGGGTTTATTTATATTGATTGCTGCCATTGTCTTGATGCATTCAACCGGCGCACATTAATTCCATTCACTGATTTATGCACAGCAAAGTCTGTGTTATTGATTTATTTGTTTTATAATAAGCCAAATGTTCGCTTGTAATCACCATGCAGAAAACTGAACTCACCGGAACTTTATACATTGTATCGGCACCTTCGGGTACCGGTAAAACCTCCCTGGTCAATGCTTTAGTCCGTGACACCAATCACCTTAAACTATCCATATCTCATACCACCCGAGCACCCCGAACAAAAGAAATTGATGGCTACAATTACCATTTCATCGATACCGCAAAATTTAAGCAAATGCAGATGGCCGGTGTCTTTATGGAATCAGCGGAAGTATTCGGAAATTTGTATGGCACTTCTCAAGATGCGGTACAAAAAATGCTTGATGAAGGCCATGATGTGGTGTTAGAAATTGACTGGCAAGGCGCGGAGCAAATTAAAGAAAGGTTCCCTGAAGCCATCAGCATTTTTATACTACCTCCCAGCATCGATGCACTCAAACAACGCTTAACCAGCCGTGGCCAGGATTCTGACGAAATAATTTCTCATCGCATGGATAAAGCCATCAGCGAACTAAAACACCATCACAAAGCGGACTATCTTGTGGTTAATGATGATTTTGAAGAAGCTTTGAAATCACTGAAAGCCATTGTCAAAGCCAACCGGATGACCACGCCAAAGCAAAAAATCATGAATGTTGATTTAATCAAACGGTTAATTCAATAAAAAAACCGGCCTGATGCCGGTTTTTTTATTGAATAAAGTAACAACTTTTAATTATCTAGCGGAACCACATCGCGGCCGGATTTCAACTGGCTGCGATCCAACAATCGACGGGCTTCTTCCCGATCATCTTGTTTTTGTTCTTTAGTGGTACATACGCGCGTAACACGGTGCGAACCGGTGATTACTCGGCGTTCACAGATAACATTTTCACTGTTGCCTTCTGCCAACTCTTCAGCAGCAGCTTCATCAGTGACATATAAATCACCACCTTTCTCAACAGCAACGACTTCATTGGGGTTATGGGTACATGCCGCAATAAACAGCACAAAGGCAATCATTAATAACTTCTTCATTTATTTCTCTTTTTTTAATTGACCCTTTATATTACCTTAATCAAAAAATCATTTCAAACAATTATTTATGAAAGCGGTAGCCATGTCCAACTGTGTATTTCTTGTTATAAATTAATGGCTTATTTTCTGATTCAACAAAATTTGATGCTAACAATGGATTCACCCAGTCTTCATGAGACAATTTCTTTGCCACTTGCACCATATCCTGAGCTCTTTGCCAGGCAGCAATATGCTGGCTGAGATATTCTCTTAATTGAGGCATTTGGTTTTTGACTTGTAGGTTTGGCAATTTGAGTAAAGTGCTTAATGTCTTTTGCCAGCTTTGAAACAGTGCTTGGCGCAAAATTGTATGATCAGGCTGGTTATTTTTGACCACTGTCATTAACTTATTTTTCAAACCATTGACAGAAATTTTCTGTTGATTAAATTGCCTTATAATGTCAAATACACCAATGGATTCAAGCCACTTATAAATGTTATCTTCTGTGGCCATGGTTTCAAAAACGGCGCTATTCGCACTGTGCGCAATAAAAGCCAGTTCACCTTCAGCAGATAATAAATCATATAAAAGCGGTGCTGTTATTGTTAAATCAGTATATTCCAGCCCAAATTGACTCACGATCATAGCTTGTTGGTTCTGAATATATGTATTGATTGATTCCAATGGACAATCACTGATAAATTTAATTTGTGACGTGATTTCACTGGCATGGTTCTTCAAAATTGACTTAGTATTAATCTTGCAGATATCTACTGCAGTAATTTGAAAAGTTTTATTGGACTGAACAGCCACTTCTGCCATTAACAATGCCACGGCACCATTTCCGGTACAAACGTCCAGAACGGCACTGTTATTTGGTAAGGAATCAACGCGTTGTTGCCACCAGTCATAAATCGCGCCGTCATAATTATTTTGGAAGTCTGTGGGTAATGAAGTTTGAGCGCCGGTATTCCAATAGCTGCTCCAATGTTGATGACTCATTCAAATCTCACGGTATGTAATATAAAACTCTCTATTTACTTATTTGGTCTTTCACAAACACCTTAAATAGACTGAAATCAAAAACAACCGAGGCATATTATATTTATGCTCGGTCATTGCGTTAATTCATTTGATAACCATGTATCGTTAATGAACTATATTTTTTTATTGTTCTTCATATATTTTTAAAAGGCGAACCCTACTAAACAAAAGAAATTAAACACTGATCATCCATTTTTGTTTCAATCACTTGTTACCGTTTCCTTGGCAAATTCAGAAGATGATTTTGGTCTGGCAACATCAGAATGCAACTCCCAGAAATACTGATGGGAATCATATTGTAAATAATCCATGTCTATACTCACCATTTTGTTCGGGTCTGACACTTGAAAGTTTGTAGCTGGATAATCAGTTAATGCGTGCTGTCCCTGACCTTTATTTTCAGCGTTTTGCGCAAAATAAGCAGAAAAGTCATGCTTAATCTTAAAAGTTAATGGATAACGCAAACTGTTATCAGGCATACAATACTGAGAAACCTTGAAAACTGTTTCAAAACCACTGTCCATTTCAATGTCATATTTTTTTGAGATAAACTCACCTATTTGCTGATAAAAATCAGCCCAGCCCCCTGGCATGGTTTTGTCCCCAATAAAATATCGAATGGCCCAGGTAATCTTTGGGAAATCAGCGGGACTCTGATTAACATATGTCAATAAGTCACTGAGAAAATCCGTTGCTTTAATTTGATATTGCCATTGTAAGTAACGAATTACATAGCGTAATAAGCCATAACCATCGGCAATGGTATAGATGTGATACATTGCTTTCATCCACTTCAATTCATTGCGGGTATATGAAAAGGTCGAAATTAAAAAATCCTTATCATCAGTTTCTATTTGATATTTTTTGATATAGTCAGGATCAGCCATGGGACTATTCGGCAACAGTTGGGTCGGATATGCTTTAACCGATACATCCATATCAATGTATTTTTGTAAATCTTTATTAAAAGCATCAACTGTCATACCAGGCAATCCCAACATGAGATCTGTTGATAAAGGTAATTTTAAGTCATAAAACACCTTGGTGAGCTCATCATATTTCTCAGTTTTGATGTTCTTTCTGTTAATGACATCCAGTGTCTTTTCATCTGTTGTCTGAATGGAAATGATGCCTTGACTGATGATACCACCTTCGTTGAATACTTTGATAATTTCCACCAAGCGCCATGTTGAATTCTTGGTATAATTGACGACGACTTCTTCGGGATAGCCTGTTTTCTGTTTACTGTTAACGATATATTTTGCCAACTCAATGTCCCGATCATAAAGCCCGTAATTGGCATCAGCAATCCATAATACGCGCACTCTATTATGCGCAATCCAGTCAATTTCATCTTTGACGCGCTGAAGATCAAATTTCTGAACTTTTTGATTTGTTGCCGACCCCCAATCACAAAAAGTACAACCAAAAGGACAGCCACGATTGGTTTCGATAATAGCGGCTTCAACTTCAGCGCCATAACCATCAAAACAACCACTTAAGTAGGGTGATGGTATGGCATCCGGTGTCTTCATCCGCGTCCGTGATGGCGAGCGATGAATTTCATTGTCATTATCATGATTATTTCTTATGGTGATACCGGTAACATTTTGGGCAGAAGAATCGATAATGAGCTCGTTTTCTGACTGACGATTTATAGAATTTAATACCTCAATAATGGCGACTTCACCTTCACCATGAACTGAAATATCAACGCTTTTATATTTCGTCATAAAATCAATATCGGCTTGTGGATAGTCCGGTGTACTCGGTCCACCATGAATGGTTATGTTATTTGAATTATGTTTTTTAACAGCCTCAGAGACCTGCATATTGATATCAAGAGACCACATATAATTGGAAAAAAGCCAAATCCCGGGTCCAAACTTACGGTAAGGGCCGTTAAACAATTCACCCGGTGTTAGATAATTAATGGGTATAAGCTGATATTTCTTCAGTAAAGCCCCATTTCCATGATGTTTAATGGCACTAAATAATACACCAAGCGCAAGGGGATAGTGGTTTTTCATGTGTGGCACAAAATAGACGGGGATTAGATTGGGATTTGCATCTATATATTGCCATTGTTCATGCGAGTTAATTTTCTGACTAACAAATTGTGTTGACGGTTTATGGGAAACACAGGAATTAACTGGTTTATCTACCAGAGCACCGAGTGCTTTTAATTTTTTAATCCGGAAGTGTATATCATCGTTTGAAATAACATCCGAATATTGATTTGCCACTTCATGCGTCTGTGGATTTTCAGCGAATGCTGCTATTAATAATATATCCTCTATATCACACTCGATATAATCCTGGCAAACAGCTGACCAGAACAGCCAACGACCTTTGGTATGTGTTATGGCTAAATTCATCGCAGGAATTAATGCGGCTTCTGACATCAATGCGTCACAATCATTGAAATCATTTGGTCTAATTGAGTAAATTGTTGGATTTGATTGCGGCTTTAATTTGATGATATGACCATTAATTAACTGCTGTACTCGGGATTGTATTTGCGTGGGCGAAATGTTTTTACTGAAGCTGGATAACAAGTGATTCTGTAGTATTTCTTCGGGTGATAAGGTATCTTGTAAAAATAACAAATTCATAATTACCAAATCTGGGATTTGCAAGTACATGGCAGGCATCTGGCCGTCTATGCAGCTGGCAATTAACTTTTTTTTCCTAAAAATTAGGACATATTTATCATTTAGTTCCAAAACAATACCTTTTATAACTTCTGGCTAATCGGGTGAATTTTGTATTTATTCTAACATTTCAAGCTAAAAATAACCCACAAAAAAAGGGCGCACTAAGTGCGCCCCTTTTCATCAAATAATAACTTAAACTTAGAAAGTTTGAGTATATCTGAAGTAAGTGATACGACCGTGGCCATCATACAGGCTGAAGTCATAGTCACGACCATCGGTGAAACCTAAACCAACTGGTGGGAATTTCTCACCAACGTTTTGGGCACCTAAGGTGAACTTACCGTTCCAAGGCGCATGGTAGTTCAATTGAACGTCATGAGTTACCCAAGTAGGTACATGACCTGTTCTGTCAACACCACCTGCATCATTAGAACTCACTTCGTCATATTGATCACCAATCACATTGATGTTCCAAGCAAAGCTCCAGTCACCGTATGAATACAGATTAGAAACAACAGCTCGGTAATCAGGGATACCTGGATCACTTACGTTATCACGACCACCATCCACAGACAGATCTAAAATATGGCTGTATTGGAAATTGGTAGAAATTTGACCACCAAATAAGTCGTAGTTGAAGCGCATATTCAAATCAAAACCTGAAGTTTCCAAGTTACCTTGGTTACCCGGTCCGTAAAGAATTTCTTCAATACCACCAGTAACAGGGTTACGTTCAATACCTAAACCTGGAGGTGGTGGTGTTCCTTCTGCTTCAAGTTGTAACAAGTATGAAGGTGAGAAAGAACGTAAACGATTATCAATTTCGATATTGTAATAGTCTAAAGTAAAGTTCATCCAATCTACTGGCTCATAAGCTACACCAAGAGAATACTGATCAGATTCTTCAGCTTGTAAGTCTTTATTACCAATAGAGAATGAATCAACCTGAACTTCACAGTCAGCTGGTTGACCGAATGCCAAACAAGTGGCTTCATCTTCAACAAACTCAGCACTGAAAGCACGTTTGCCATACAAGCTAGGCAATAAAGGTGCTTTGAAACCTTGACCATACGAAGCACGTAATGTCAGGTTATCTAATGGCTGCCAACGGAATGAAACTTTTGGTGAGAACTCACTACCGAAATCAGAGTAGTCATCGTAACGACCCGCTAAGTTCATTTCTAAAGTATCCATTAATGGAATCAATGACTCGAAATACAAAGCAGACACTTCACGTGTACCGGCTGCAGAGTTACCTGCTGAACCGCCCACTTGACCTGCTTCAGATAATGAATCATATTGGTCAGAGTATTTGTCTTCACGATACTCACCACCAACAACCACAGAGATAGGACCATTAGCTGTATCAAAAATATCGAAAGCTGCAGAACCAAACACTTCATCAGTGTCATAAACACCAATACGTGAAATGGTTACTTTCATTGCATTTAAAGTTTCAGGTGTTGCACCATACGGATCCCATAAGTTGTATTGACCGCTGTTTACATACTGAGCTGCTGTACCACGTTGTAAGTAGTTACGACCAATATCAAATGTTCTGTTGTTAGAACGGCTCACACCGAAATCCAACTCAACATTACCAACCATACCGGTTGCACCCAACTGGAAGTTGGTCAAGCGGTTGGTTACAGTGCCGTCACGATTACCTAAGGCATCAAAACGGTGGAAAGCCAAAATAGTTTGTTGTGCTAAACCTAAATCCGGCGCATAGTACGGAGAATCAGGGTTAGTTGGGTTATTTGGGCTGTCCGGACTGATGTATAAATAATCAGGAACCGGTGCATAGCGACCAAAAGACTCAGTCTCAGCAACCATTGTGTTCGACCAAACCATCCAATCATCATTGATGTTGTATTTAGCTTTGGCGTAGAACGAGCTGTTGTCCGTAGACGCTTCGTCAGCTGATACAGCTGTAAAGTTGTAAGAACACAAGCTACCGTTTTGATAGAAAGCGGTATCAGGGAAATTACAAGCACCCGGTAAACCTTGGAAACCCGCATTTGGGTTAAAGAAGTTATTACCATACAAAGATGCGCCCGGCTCAGTCCAAGGAAAATCTCTGGCGAATACGATTTCACGGTCATTCCAAGAAACACCCGCGATAATGCTACCACGATCACCCGCTGCACCAAATGTTACAGCACCTTCAGAACGGTCACCGCCTTCATTTGGAATTGATGGCTCAGCACCACCCAACATGATTTCAACACCTTCATAATCAGTACGTGTAATAACATTAATTACACCACCAATGGCGTCAGAACCGTAAACAGCAGAAGCACCGTCAGTCAACACCTCGATACGCTCAATGGCGCCTGCAGGAATTGCGTTCAAGTCTTGGTTACCACCTGTTGAAGGTGATGTCGCCATACGACGACCGTCAATCAAAACCAAAGTACGAGAAGAGCCCAAACCACGTAAGCTCACAGCTGCAGTACCCTGCGCTGATGAACCAGACTGTGGTCGGAATGAACCCGTGCTGTTAAAGGTTAAGTTGCGGATAAATTGAGCAGCAGAAGATTCACCACTTAATTCGATTTGTTCACGAGTAATGACAGTAACAGGAACTGATCCCTCTACGTCAGAACGTTTAATACGTGAACCCGTTACAGTGATTTTGCCTTGCTCTTCAACACTTTGATCTTCATCATTGTCCTGGGCTAAAGCCACAGTGCCGAAAGCGGAAGAAGCAACAAAACCTGTAAATAATGCTTTATAAACAGCATTAGAAATAGGATTACGTTTCATTTTCATCTAATTGTTCTCCAAATTGTTATCCATGAGTTAACTCAAAAAAATTGCATCTATATAGATTCCCTACGTTGCACATACTAACACTTTAATTTTGTAAAAAAAAGCTACATTTTTAGTTTTTTTACAAAATTTTAACGAAAGCATGACATTATCATAAGGTCACCATACGGCAATCAGTATCTATTCGATACCAATTGCTCATCATTTTCATGTTAACTTTTCATAAAGTCAAAGTATTTATTTCATATCTCATTCAAAATAAACACTTAGGTTGGTTTTTTTGTGCGTTTTATGCACATTTGTACTGTAAGTGATACTGCCATCATGGGATTGTGATGACTGTCACATTCTTTGGTCTTGAGCAATCGTGGTACGCTGAAGAAGGCTTTATTATGATTTAATAGCCTTCGGGAATGTATTTAAACCGCTCCATGACAGTTCGGTGATCTTTGACTATCTGTTTAATGTGCTGATCGGATAGTTCTTGTCGCCACTGTTCTGTTATCCCTTTGCGAAAAAACCGCCCGGCCTTTTCATGTTTTTCGGCAAAACCCTGACTCTGTTCTTGCTTTTTTAACTGATTGAAAGAAGAGAAACGAATGGCTTTAGACAGTCGCTTAACATCTTTTTTAAAGCCTAATAAAGATTCAATTTTTCGAAAACTGCGCCGTGGATTCGTGAGCAAGTCCTCATATCGCAATACCAGCATATTGCGGCCACCCTGAGTCCAGCTATCCACATGTTGACTCCAGGACGACACCACTTGTGGCACATTTTCAATCTCATTAGGCGTTCCCGCAAAAACTTCGGCCATATATGAAATGGCTTCATCATAGCTGTAATCAAAATAATGTTTTAGGGAGACGGCCACATCCAAAGGATTTCTGACAATATAAATGGCGCCTGAAGACACCTGCCAGTTGTGTAAAGGATAGCCTTTATATTCGCCTTGAAAATTGTGGGTTTTGACAAATAATGTTGCCGGCGCCTCGGCAGCCATTTGCGCCTGCACCATCGGCCTGATGGCACAGACTTCTTCCAAACTCAGGTCAGTGGTCAGTTTATTGTTCGGCAAAAAGGCCTGATAACGGTCAGCTTTCACTTCGTCAACAGACAGTTGATGAATGGTATTGATATCCAACGGCGCATTTCGATTTTCTATGTAATTATGTATAAAAGCCCGCACCCATGTGTTACCGGATTTTGGATAGGACGCAATCCAAAGTATATTTCCCACAATCATTACCCTGTCAAAGAACAGGCTATTATAAGGACTCACTGCCCAGTGCTCAAGACGACTTTGTTTTTCCTGGTTTGTTGAATTAAACTGACAGCCTCATTACAATTGCCGGTTTAATTGGCTATTTATATGACCGAACAGGCCTCACCTCAGCAACTATTAGCCCGCGTCAACCAATTGGCCGGCCAAAGGCAAATTCATCAGGCACAATTATTGATTGAGTCGATTCATCAACAATTCCCCGATTATGCCGATGCCTGGTTAACCGCTGCTTTTTTATATTTCCAGTCCAACCAAACTCAAAAAGCGCGGCAAGCCCTAAAAAAAGCCCGGGCACTTGACCCCGACAACCAGCTGTTTGCTTTTCAGGAAGTGATGATGCTGGATGCCATTAATCGCCCCGCTGAAGCTTTACCTATTGCCAAAATGCTGGCCAATAACCCTTTGCCAAACGATAACATGAATGAGCAACTGGCGCGCTTTCTGGAAATCAATTTTGCTTTTGATGAAGCCAAACAATTATTCAGTCACTTAAATCGTGTTCAACCCCAACACAGTGGCTGGTTACTTAAACTGGCCATGATTGAACAAAATTATGGCCGCATTGACGCTGCTGAAAAATTGGCCCAAAAGGCCTTAACCGTTAACCCCTATGACGCTGATGTTTTTATTTTTCAAAGCCACCTAAAAAAACAACAACCCGATAACAACCACATTGCTAAACTGACTTCACTCAAAGACCACACCTGGCCATCAGCCGCTGATCAGGCAAAAATTTATTTCGCTTTGGCCAAGGAACTGGAAGATTGCCGGCGATATAGTGAAAGCTTTAAGGCTCGCCAACAAGGCGCCGAATTAGTCCGCAAAACTTTTCAATACGATGTGGCATCCGACAAGGCATTCATGGAACAGGTGCAGCACGACTTCGATGCGGAGTTTTTAGCAGGCTGTGACTCCGATTCAAAGGCTGAACAGCCTATTTTTATTGTCGGCTTACCGCGTTCAGGCACCACTTTACTTGACCGAATTATCAGCAGTCACAGCGATGTCACTGCGGCCGGTGAGTTAAAGCATTTCAATCGTGGTATCCTGCATTTGTTACAGCAACAATACCAGGGACAAAAACTGAGCCGAACAGAAATGGTATCAGCCTCTAAACAGCTTGATTTTAAGTCATTGGGCGCGACCTATTTAGACAATGCCGGAACCAGCCGCGGCAACACGCCACGTTTTACCGACAAATTCCCACAAAACAGCTATTATGTTGGCATGATTCTAAAAGCCCTGCCGGGCGCTAAAGTCATCATCATGCAACGCCATCCGGTGTCGGTTTGTTATTCCGTTTATAAACAAATGTTTAATCATGATTCCTACCCCTTCTCCTATGACTTGACTGAAATGGCAGATTATTACTGTGCCCACAATCAGCTGTTAAGTCACTGGCAGTCGATTGGCGGCAATCGTGTCAAAACTGTCTTTTATGAAGATCTGGTGGCAGACTTAGAAACACAGGCGCGCTCAATTCTTTCGTTTCTGGATTTAACCTGGCAAGACCAATGTCTCGAGTTTCATAAAAACAAACAAGTCGCAGCCACGGCCAGCGCCAGTCAGGTCCGCCAAAAAGTCTATACAGATTCAGTGGCTATGTGGGAAAATTATAAAACCGAATTACAGCCTCTCATTTCTAAACTCAAGGCTGCCGGCTGTTTAGCAGAATGACAACACTGTTTGTTGCTTTGATACAGCAACTTCCCAATAAACAGGGGACAATTAAATGACCGACCAACAAAAAGGTTTTGCCGCAGCTATTTTTTGCTTTACCTTCTGGGGATTTGTGCCGATATTTTTTAAGTACATTCAACATGTGCCGGCATTAACCATTATCGCCCATCGGGTGGTTTGGGGCGGTTTATTCCTGTTGTTGTTTCTGGCCATTCGGGAACGCCGCCTGTGGCAGGTTCTGAAATTGTCGCGTCAACAAATGCTGGGCTTGTTGCTCAGTGGCGCACTGGTGGTGGGCAACTGGTTAATTTTTGTTTGGGCGGTGACCCATGATCAAATTCTGGCCACTTCTTTGGGTTATTTTATTAATCCGCTCATTAATGTCTTTTTGGGCTTGTTGTTTTTGGGTGAGCGATTAAATAAATGGCAAACGGTTAGTTTAATATTGGCGTGTGCTTCCACCATTTTCCTGGGTATTTATCTGGGACAGGCTCCCTGGGTGTCACTGGCTTTGGCCTTATCTTTTGGCTTTTATGGCTTAGTCCGTAAACAATTAGATGTCAGACCATTGATCGGGTTATTTTGGGAAACCGCCATCTGGGCGCTGCCCTCGATTATTTATTTGTTGGTAGTACACCAGCGCCCGGACCACGGGTTTGCAAATGATACCTGGGTATTTCTTATATTGGCGGGATTGGTCACTGTTTTGCCGCTTATCGGCTTTAACTATGCAGCCAAAAAGCTGACCCTGGTGATTATCGGCTTTATGCAGTATATTGCCCCCAGTATCAGTTTTTTAATTGCTGTGTTCTTGTATGGCGAAGATTTCACCCTGGGTCACAAAGTGGCTTTTGGCGGTATCTGGTTGGCTTTAATAATAATCAGTTGGCGACCGTTATATCTGTTTATGCAACAACGTTCTAAAGCGCGGGCTATGGCTAAACGCCATCATATTCAGTAAACTGTTAACGATTCAACGCAAAAAGAATAATGTCTGATAAACAAATTAAAGTAACCTTTCAGGGTAGCCATGCTGAATTAGCCGGCTTATTAACGCTGCCCGAAAATCCCAAGGCTTATGTGCTGTTCGCTCATTGCTTTACTTGCGGCAAAGATGTTAAAGCCGCTTCATACATTTCAAAAGCCCTGGCTGCTTTGGGTTTTGCCGTACTGAGGTTTGATTTTACCGGCCTCGGTGGTTCTGATGGTGATTTTGCCAACACCAATTTCAGCTCCAATGTGGAAGACCTGATTGCTGCGGCTAATTTTCTGCGCGATGAATATCAGGCGCCGCAGGTTGTGATTGGTCATTCATTCGGCGGTACAGCAGTTCTCAGTGCAGCGGCACAATTGCCTGAAGCAGAAGCCCTGGTGACCATTGCCTCACCGGCTGAAGCAGACCATATTGCCCATCTCATTGATAATAAAATTCCTGAAATTGAATCTCAGGGATCAGCGCAAGTGAAAATCAGTGGTCGGCCCTTCAATATAAAAAAACAGTTTATTGAAGATTGGGAGAAACATGGCACTGAGCACATTGCCCATCTCAACAAGGCCTTACTGGTGATGCACTCACCTGTCGATACCGTAGTTTCAATAGACGAAGCCGGAAAAATATTTAAGGCCGCCAAACACCCGAAAAGCTTTTTTAGTTTAGACGGCGCCGATCATTTATTAACACGACAGGAAGATGTGGATTATGCCGCCGGTATTATCAGTTCATTTGTGGCAAAATTTATTGGTGTAACCGCCGACAAACCGAAACCAACAACTGCAGACGGTGGCAATAAAGCGTTAACACACGGACAAGTCCGGGTACAAGAAGACAATCACAAATTCACCTGCCGGGTATCCACCGACAGTCACAGCTGGCTGGCCGATGAGCCTGAAAAAGTTGGTGGTGATAACCGCGGACCGGACCCATATTCACACTTACTGGCCGCTTTGGGTGCATGCACCGTTATGACCCTGCGCATGTATGCTAACCGCAAAAAATGGCCGCTTGAAGACAGCATCGTGACTTTACAGCACAGCCGTGAACATGCCGAAGACTGCGAAGATTGTGATGATAAAAAAGCTAAAATCGATGTTATCAGCCGACAAATCAAGATTATCGGCGATGATTTAGATGACCAACAAAAAGCTCGACTGATGGAAATTGCCGATCGTTGTCCGGTGCACCGAAGTTTGCATAATAAGATTGAAGTGCGGACTGAGGCGGTCCCTGAATAGAAAATAATCCTTGTAGCTGCGCCCCTTGTGGGCGCCAAACTCGGAACAGACATTCAGCAACGTATTTTCTTATCGTTATGATTTTAACAAATAGTCAACACTGATGCGGGGCAAGGCGAGGTCACCAACATTAGGGCCCCTTAGGGCAGCCTCGCAGCTACAATGAAAAAAACGCTCAAGCTTTTAAATTTAACTCTGCAACCAAAACGTCACCGGACCATCATTAACCAAAGAAACTTGCATATCGGCGGCGAATTCACCGGTGGCAATTGTCAGGTCGGTTTTCCTGGCTTGTTGGCACAGGTAATTAAAGAGACGCTCGCCTTCCGCCGGCGAAGCACCGGAGGAAAAACTCGGTCTGAGGCCTTTTTGGGTGTTGGCCACCAAAGTAAATTGCGATACCAGTAATAACTCGCCACCTGTATCATTCAGCGACAAATTCATTTTACCGTTATCATCACTGAAAATCCGGTAGTGTATTATTTTTCGCAATAAATCGTCGGCTTGTTGCTGATTGTCGCTTTTTTCCACGCCGACTAAAGCCAAAATGCCTTGATTAATTTGGCCAATGGTTTGACCATCGACATCGACTTGCGCTTTTTTAACCCGTTGGATCAGGGCAATCATGATAAGTAGTCCTCCACCATCGTATCCAGTGTATTTAAATAATCCGGCTCAGTAGGATCCAGCCAGGTGGCGTTTTCCTCTTTGCGCAACCAGGTTATTTGTCTTTTGGCCAGTTGTCGGGTGGCGACAATGCCTTTAAAGACAAATTCGTCATAATCGGTTTCACCGCTTAAATGTTCAATGGCCTGACGATAACCCACCGAGCGCATCGCCGGTAAATCAGGATGATTTCGCTCATCTGACATCAAAGACCTGACTTCTTCCAGAAATCCTTGTTCTAACATCTGCTTAAAACGCTGCTCAATACGCTGATGCAAAACCGCCCGGTCTTTAGGGGCAATAATAATTTTAAGGGGTTGTGTGCCTAAGCCCTGTTCTTTGTCATGGGCATATAACTCAGTCAGGGTTTGGCCGGTAATGGCGTAAACTTCCAGCGCACGGCTGAGGCGCTGACTGTCATTGGCATGAATACGCCCGGCACTATCCGGGTCTATGTCCTGCAACCGTTGATGCAATGCCGGCCAGCCTTTTTCGGCCGCTTCGCGGGCGATGTCAGCGCGGATAGATTCATCTGCTGATGGCAACGAGGAAAGGCCTTGCTGTAATGCCTTGTAATAGAGCATGGTGCCACCGGCCAGAAGCGGTAGGCGATTGTTCTGCCAACTTTGTTGCATCAACGCTTTGGCATCCTCGTTAAAATCTGAGGCGGAATAGGGTTGCCACGGATCACGAATATCTATCAGCGCGTGCGGGGCTCGTTGTAAAGTTTCGGCATCGGGCTTAGCCGTACCGATATCCATACCGCGATACACCAGGGCGGAATCCACCGAAATAATGTCGGCTTGATGCAGTTCATGCAAACGAATGGCAGCGTCGGTTTTACCGGCAGCGGTGGGACCCATCAAAAATACAGCCGGTTTTTCCTTGTTTCTGATCACAATTTTATTGGCCACGCAGAAACAGCTTATCCAATTGCTTCATATCCAATTGTGTCCAGGTCGGGCGGCCGTGGTTACACTGATCGGAACGTAAAGTGTTTTCCATGTCCCGCAATAAAGCGTTCATTTCCATTAAGGTTAACTGGTGATTGGCGCGCACCGAACCATGACAGGCCATGGTCGATAAAATTTCATTGATGGCGGCTTCAATCTTACTGCTGGAACCCAGAGCCACCACTTCAGATAAAACGTCTTTCAACAGTTCTTCCACATTCGCCTGGGCTAAAATCGCCGGTACTTTACGCACTGTTAAACTTTCTTCGCCGGTGACACTAATCTCAAAACCCAATTGCGCAAACCAGTCGCCCTGCTCTTCCACCACCGCCACTTCCCGTGCGCTGACATTGAGCTGTATCGGTACCAGTAACTTTTGGTTTTTCAGTTGATCATCAGCGAAACGCTGTTTCATGCGCTCATACAAAATCCGTTCATGAGCAGCATGCATATCAACAATAATCAAACCCTGTTTATTTTCTGCCAAAATAAACACACCATGAATTTGGGCTTTGGCGTATCCCAACGGCGGAATGTCTTCATTATGATCACTGTCCGGCAGACTTTGGTCGGCTGGGCTTTGCCCGCTATAATGGTTCATGCCATATCCATGGGCGCTTTCTGCCACCGGGCTTTGGGCCCCTTTGGCCGCCATTTGTTGCAGATAATTTAGATTGCTTTGGGCGCTTGAACCACCGCGCTGACCACCGTGATAACCCCCACCAAAAGCCATGCGGTCTTGTACCGGTGTCAACTCAAAGGACTGGTCGGATGATTCAGCCACCTGGGTTTGCTCCTGCATTCTGGCCGGCGCCAGGGTCTGATGAATGGCGCCAAAAATAAAATCATGGACCAAACGGGTGTCTCGAAAACGCACCTCATGCTTGGTGGGGTGAACATTGACATCCACCAATTCCGGATTGAGGCTTAAATACAACACAAAAGCCGGATGACGACCATGAAACAGGACATCCTGGTAGGCCTGGCGAATGGCATGCGCCACCAACTTATCCTTAATCACCCGGCCATTAATAAAAAAGAACTGCCGATCGGCACGGGCGCGATTCCAATTCGGTTTGGCCACCCAACCGGATATTTTCAAATCGCCCCGCTGATGTTCAATCTGCAAAGCCTGTTCAACAAAATCTTTACCGCACAACTGACTAATTCGCTGATTGATAAGCGGTTCGGCGTCACCGGCTTGGGCGTGGCGTATGATTTGACCGTTATGCGCTAACCGAAAACCCACATCAAAACGCGACAAGCTCAGTTGTTTTATAAGTTCATCAATGCGCAGAAATTCTGTCCGATCCGTTTTTAAAAAACGCCTTCTGGCCGGTGTGTTATAAAACAAATCCGTGACTTCTACAGTGGTTCCCGGCGGATGAGACGCCGGTTCAGGCCCACTCACCTGACCACCATCACTGCGAATGCAAAAAGCCATATCAGACTCACTGTGCCGTGAGGTGATTTTAAAACGACTGACTGAGGCAATACTGGGTAAAGCTTCACCGCGAAATCCCAAAGAACCCAGATGCTCTAAATCATACAAGGAATCAATTTTACTGGTGGCATGTCGCTCAATCGCCAGAGTCAGTTCATCTTTCGGTATGCCCTGACCGTTATCGGTAATTTTTATGTTCTTTTTACCACCTGTTTGGACATCAATGGTAATCTGTGTGGCCCCGGCATCCAGGGCGTTTTCCACCAGTTCTTTGACCACCGAAGCCGGTCGCTCAACCACTTCGCCTGCGGCAATTTGGTCAATCAGTTGATTGGGTAATTTATGTATGCTCATTGGTCTTATTTTAGCGGTTTTAACCGGCACTGACCAGCGAATCCATGGCTGTCAGAGTAAAACCTGAAGAAAGAAACCTCCAGAACACATTAACATGGTGAGACGCGTGCCAATTTGCTAAAATGATGCGTTTTTCAGCCCACCGGAACCTTGACAATGATTGGCCATATCCAAGAATTGATTGAAAATGCCTTAGAGCACTTAATTCAACGCAATGATATACAGTTAGAATCCACGCCTAAAATACAAGTGGAGCGTGCCCGTAACCCTGAACATGGTGACTATGCTTCGAATATCGCCATGGTTCTCCAGAAACAATTAAAAAAACCACCGCTTGAAATCGCTGAAATGATTGTTGATGCCATGAACCAATCGAAACACATCAGCCATGTCGAAGCGGTCAAACCCGGTTTTATTAATTTTGCCCTGACTGAAAACTGTCGTTTACAGGTTATTCGTAAAATCCTTGAGCGTAAAGAAGATTACGGCATAAACGACATCGGCAAAGACCAGCATGTAACCGTTGAATTCGTCTCTGCCAACCCCACCGGTCCGTTACATGTCGGCCATGGCCGTGGTGCTGCCTACGGTTCAAGCTTGGTCAATGTCCTGAAGAAATCCGGTTACCAGGTTCATGCAGAATATTATGTCAACGACAATGGTCGCCAGATGGACATCCTGGCCACTTCTGTGTGGCTGCGATACTTAGAATTATGTGGTGATCAGTTGCGATTCCCGGATAATGGCTACCAGGGCAATTATATTGTGGATATTGCCCGCAAAGTTCGGGCTAAATTTGGTGATGATTTGCGGGTCGATATCATTCAGATCTTCGATCAAGTCACCAAAGATGAGTCTCAGGGCGGCGATAAAGAAGCCCATATTGATGATGTCATTAAAAACACCAAGCGTTTACTCAATGCCCATTATCAAAAAGTCTTTAAGGTGGCCTTAACAGAGATTCTCGACGGTATTGAAGATGATTTAGAAGACTTTAATGTCCATTATGACGAATGGTTTTCTGAAAAAAAGCTTCATGAATCCGACTGGATTGATCGTGCCATGCAACGTTTAAAAGAGGGCGATCATGTTTTTAAGAAAGATGGTGCCTGGTGGTTTAACGCCAGTTATTTTGGTGATGACAAGGACCGCGTTCTGATGCGTGAGAATGGCCAGAAAACCTATTTTGCCTCTGATGTGGCCTATCTCATGAACAAAATGGAGCGCGGTTTTGATCGTGCCATTTATATCTTTGGCGCCGATCACCACGGTTACATAGCCCGTTTAAAAGCCGCGGCCAAAGCCCTGGGTTATGATCCGGAAAAAGTGGACATTCAGTTGGTACAGTTTGCCAACCTCTTTAAAGGTAAAGAAAAGCTCAAAATGAGCACCCGCACCGGCAGCTTTATCACCTTAAAAACCCTGGTGGATGAAGTGGGTGCCGATGCGGCCCGCTATTTCTATGTGATGCGATCCCATGATCAGCATTTGGACTTTGATTTAGAACTCGCGAAAAGCCAAACCAAAGACAACCCGGTGTTCTATATTCAATATGCCCACGCCCGTATCTGCAGTATGTTCAAGCAACTGGATGCGCAAAACATGCCGTATAACGAAGAAATCGGTAATGTTAATTTAAAATTATTGGAGACGGACTATGAAAAAGCCCTGATTCGACAGTTGTCCATGTACGCCGAAACCATCGCCAAAGCTGCTGTCAGTTATCAGGTGAATACCATCGCCAATTATCTCAAAGATCTGGCACAGGCCTTTCATCAGTTCTATGCCCACTGCAAAGTTCAGGGAAATAACGAAGATTTACGCAATGCACGGTTAAACTTATGTTCAGCCACCCGCTATATACTGGCAGATGGCCTGGCATTAATCGGCTCTTCTGCGCCGACTGAAATGTACAGTGAGGATTTTGATCAAGATGACTAAACGTAAAAAAACCACCCGTAAAAAAACCGCCCGCACAGCCGGACGTAAACGACCAGTACCGGGCTGGATTGTTTTATCCAGCGGGGTTCTTTTCGGTCTGCTCATTGCCGTCATTATCTATGCCAACGGCTGGGTCCCCGAACCGGTTAAAAACAATGAAAAACCGGCACCGGATCAAAGTGCACAACAACCGGTAGAAGATGTCAGCAGCCACGTGGCAAAACGATCCAATAATTACGATTTCTATACCGTATTACCGGAAATGGAAGTGGTGATTCCCAAAGAAGATATTGCCCAGGAAGCCGCCAAGAAAAACCAGAATTATCAATATATTTTACAAGTGGCCTCCTTTAAAAATAAAGCCGATGCCGAATCTTTAAAAGCCAAGATTGCCTTCAGTGGCCAAATTGCTTACATACAAACCATTGACGTCAACAACACCCAATGGCACCGCGTCCGCGTCGGACCTTTCACCTCCGGTCGTGAGGCCGACAAACAAAAACGCGCCATTGAAAAACTCGGGCAACGGGTGTTGATGCTGAAAGAAACCACCGACGAGGTTAACTAATATGTTTAAAAAATATGTATTTCTATTGTTTATTGCGACAAGTTTTAGTCTGTTCGCCACAGAACACATTGAACTTCCGGCAATCGATGCCCAACAGCTTAAGCAAGATAATTCTGGTTTCGACGGACCGCTCAAATACGCAGTTCCAACATCCTTAGACAAAATAAATCATGCTAAGCAAACTCATTCACAAGCTAACTGGCAAAAAAATGCCAAAGGGCAGATGGAATATACGCTTCGTTATTCAGCCAAAAATGCCACCAGTTTAAACATTGGCATGACTGATTTCTTCTTGCCGCCAAGTGCTGAACTTTGGGTTTATAACGATGATAAAAGCATCCTTCGTGGTCCGTACACCGATCGATTTAATCCGAAAAACGGGTATTTTTGGATAGGTGATGTCCCCGGCGACAACCTAACCCTAAGTTTCACCGTTAATCCTATAGAACAAAAATACCTCTCATTTAGTATCGAACATGTGGCACGAGGCTTTTATGAATACTGGAAAAGTTCCGATGAAAATGGCCTGAAAAGTGGTAGCTGCAATATCGATGTGGCGTGTTCGGAAGGTGATAATTGGCGACCTGAAATCAGCAGTGTCGGCCAATACAGCTTTCAAACATCAGACGGCGGCTATGTCTGCACCGGCCAACTCATTAACAACACCACCCAGGACGGAACTCCTTATTTTTTAACTGCGTCTCACTGTGGTTATACCGGCAGTTCTGATAGCGAAAAAGACAGTGTTGCCGCTTCCATTAATATTATCTGGAACTACGAATCACTAACCTGTCGCACACCCGGTTCCGGAAGCAGCGGATCACCCATTAACAGCGGCACCTTTAACCAACGTCAGGCCGGGACTACTTTTGTGGCGAATAACGCCAGCAGTGACTTTGCTTTGCTGCTTTTAAACCAAACACCTCATTCAAGTTACGATATTCAATACACTGGTTGGGATCGAACGGATACCGCTTTTGACGCCGGCATCGGCATTCACCATCCATCAGGTCATGCCAAACGCATCAGTTTTGAAGATGATCCCTTACTAATCACCGGCTATTTACAAAGCAATGGTGGTGGCACCACCCATCTCAGGGTTGTTGACTGGGATAAAGGCACCACAGAAGGCGGCTCTTCCGGTTCGGGCTTATGGAACAGTGATTACCGTCTGGTGGGGCAACTCCACGGTGGCTATGCCGGTTGCGGCAATGATGAATCCGATTGGTACGGGCGGTTTTATTATTCTTGGAACGAGGGCAATGATGCCACATCACGTTTAAGCGATTGGCTGGATCCGATTGATACCCGCCAAACCACCTTAGACACCACCGGTCGATGTGATGCCCCTGTGGTATCAATTAACACGCCCAATTCAATTGAAGTGGGTGAACATGCAATATTTACCGCCAATGTCACCGGTGGCAGTGGCAATTATCAGTATTTCTGGGATCTGAATGGCGACGGACACATTGATGGTCACGGAAACAGCATCACGACCCGTTATTCACAAGGCTACACAGGAAACGTCACCTTAACTGTTAAAGACGACAGCGGCTGTCAGGCCGTGGATTCCCGCGCCGTGATCGTTGAATCCCCGGACATTCAAATCGATGGGGATCCTGAATTCACTCAGGTGTGTGGAAATAATGACAACATCATCGATCCGGGTGAACGCTGGCGGGCCACAGTAAATGTTACCAATGTCGGCAATCAGACTGCCAACAATGGCTTTCTTATGTTTGACAATAAAAATGAACCTGAAAGTGATAATTTCGGCAATATCACCGCACAATGTCAGGCTGATTTTATTGATATCAGCAACAGCGGCACCCCTTATAATTGGACTTTAGGCCCGGTCACCGGGACCACCGCCGATGATGAAGGTTATGCCGAAATTCAATTAAGCCAATCCTTTCAGTTTTACGATCAAACTGTCTCCTCTTTAGTGGCCTCCACCAATGGCTATCTCAACACCAATGCTAACGCCAATGGTATCGATTGGGATAATGATTGCCCACTTCCGGCCACACCGGATAAAGACAGTATCGGTGGCCGTATTGCCGTGATGCACGATGACCTTAATTCGTCTCAACTTTATCACCAATCTTTCAATGATTGCCCACGAAATGCTGAAACTGGTGAAAACCTGGCCTGTGATATATTTTTATGGAAAGGTGCCTATTTTTATGGCAGTGCCGCCATCGATTCGATGGACATTCAGGCCATATTATATCCGGATACCTCACAGTGGGTTTTTCAACACCTCGGACCCGGGGCCGACGGTGAATCAGCCACAGTCGGCATTCAAAATACAGCGGCAAATGACGGCCTGACTTTCGCCTGTAACACGGCCAATAGCTTATCCGAAGAACAAGCGGTTTGCGTGTTTCACAAAGACTATCCTCAGTCAGCCAATGATTCATTCGTCACCCTGGAAACACCGGCGGTTGCCTTAAATAATTTAGACATCAATGACAGTCAAACGATCCACCTGGATTTTTCAGTGGATAGCAATGCAGTTTGTGGCACAGAATTAAGCATCAACCATTCCGCTTCAGTTTTTGATCAAGGGTTTAACCCGGGCCAGTCTGAAGTGATTAAGTTCCAGGTGGGTAATAATGGCGAATGCCAGGTGTCAAATCAATGCAATATCAACAATAACAACACCGCCATACCGAAAACCGGCCTGTGGTGGAACCCTGACCGAACCGGCCACGGCTTTGATATGCATGTAATCGGCAATGATCGTTTGCTCTACACCAGTTATAGCGGCGATTCAGACGGCTCACCGGTCTGGTATGTGGCAGATAAAGATGAGTCTGCGCACAATCTTTTTTACAATGATATCGGCAAAGTGACCTTCCCGGGTGGTTTTGACACCGGTCAAAGGGAAAATGCATTGGTGGGTTGGTCCAATACCTATTTCCTGGATGCAGAACATGCCATACAATACCGGAAAATTAATGACCATGTTATGGCTGAAAAACTCGAATACCAGCACCTCGATACCCAAACCACGATTAATCAACACACGGGTCATTATTACACACCTTCAGAATCCGGTTGGGGACAAACAGTGGTTACTGAAGGCCGATACCGGGTGATAGTCAGTTACTTATACGATCAGGAAGGCAATCCCTACTGGACCTATGGCAGTGGCCTGAACGATGACTCGGCTTTAACTGCAGGTCATTTTGATACCTTTTGCAATCATTGCCCCTGGGTTGAGCCTAATGCCCAGGCCGTGGGTGAAATTAACATGGAATTCAATGGCCAAACAGACGGCCTCATTAATTTTTACGATATTGAATATTCAGGTGATACACCGCAATCAGATGTCGATTGGCAGCGAACACAATTACCTGTTGTCAATCGAAACCCGCAACCGTAAGTAAATCGGGCAAGGTTTTGCGCCTTGCCCGAATGCAGTGTTTTAAATTAGCTGAACTTTTTTCCGGCCAAATAGGGATTGTGACCGTTTTCCTGAATACTAAAACGCTTATAAGTCCACTGGTATTGCGCCGGATTTAAAGCCACCAGTTGGGTAATATCATGATTTAAAGCCGTTACCGATTGCGGCGTATCACCATAAACCCCTTCGCTGGCTTGTTTAATATGAATCACAAAGCCATCGGTGTGCCGTTCGGCCACTGCCAATATCACAGGCGCTTTTGTTTTCTGAGCGATTTTAGAAAATAAGGTCATGGTATAAGCCGGCTGCCCCATAAAATCTGCAAACACACCCTGCCCCGATTTAGGTTGCTGATCCGGTAATATGGCCATAATGCCTTTATGGTTTAAATGCTTGAGCATGGCCCGAACACCTCTGCCATCGGCGGTGATTTGGGTGGCGCCGCCCTGCCCACGGTATTTCAGTAACAGTTTCTCAATGTTTGGATCACCGGGTGGCTTATATAAAAACGCAAAATCGTCATAACGCGACAACCACAAATTCAAGACCTCCCAATTACCAAAATGCGGCGCCGCCAGGAGCACGCCCTGACCCTGCGCTAAAGCCTTATCAAGTATCTCCTGGCCTTTAACATCTTTAATCAAATCCGGAAATTTCTTCGGGTATCGTCGCCAAACCACGCCCAATTCGCACACCGCTTTCAGCGTTTCAACCAGACTGTCTTTGGCTAATTGCTGCTGCCGATCCATCGACATCTCAGGGTAACACAAGCGAATATTAGTCAAAGCAATATGCCGCTGCTTGGCCGACAAACGCCAAACCACAGCCGCCAAGCCACGCGCCAGCCGATGGCTACCTGACAAGGATAACCAGCCATTGAGTTTAATTATTAAATGAAAAAGAAAAGCGCGCATGGAGGCATTATAAAAGAATATGACTAGCTTATGCACTTAACTCATTGATCAGTATCTGACTCTTTTATTCTGAGCAAAAAAAACCGCCATCACCGAAGCGACAGCGGTCAATGCACGAAGGCCCCAAACACAAGGCCTTCTTCCATTACCCCGAGAGTGGACATCCATTTCCGGGTTATGACTCCTTGTTCATAACCGATTGATCCTCCCTGGATCATTCCTCAATGCTTCACTGCAAGCAACAGTCCGTTGTTGTTATCCATGGGTCCATTATGGGCAAAGAAAAAAATTAAATCTGTCCATAAATTCTGAAAACGATGTCAATAATTACCTACAAGTATCTTTCGTAGCTCGAGACTCTTATTTATTCACTAACCATTTAGGTCAATTCAAGTTAATCTTATTTCACAGGAGGTAATGTACCAATCAGATATAACGGCTTCGACGTCGCTCAGCCTACTTTGTTTATTAGAGCACCAGACGGCTGAGCCTGTCGAAGCCATGCTAATGAGCATCAAGTACCCAATGTAACCTCTACTTTTTCAAACAATACACTAACCTAATAAGCTTCAACGATTAATAGATTAAACTGAAATATTATTGATGAGCTTACAATGAACGTCATGAAACTCACAGATTTGGGTCCGAGGATGACAGGTCTTTTTGATAATTAAAGAAAGGCTTAAGACAGAGACGCCCGGATTGGACGTCTCTACAAAGGGTAATTACTGAATCTGGAAGGTCAATTCCTGATCAGTCAAATCCACCTGGACGGTTTGGCCGGGGTTAATATCACCGGCCAGTAGTTTCTGGGCCAGCGGGTTTTCCAGCTCATCTTGAATCGCACGTTTTAAGGGACGCGCGCCATAGACCGGATCAAATCCAACTCGACCGAGGAAATCAAGGGCATCATCGCTGACCTCAAGTTTAATGTCTTTAACAAGTAATCGTTTTTTAACCCGATTGACCTGAAGACCGGCAATTTTTCGAATTTGTTCCTGTTTCAGCGGATGGAACACCACAATGTCATCAACCCGGTTAATAAATTCCGGCCTAAAATGACCGCCGACTATTTCCATGACTGATGATTTGATTTCTTCGTATGGGTCATTGATTTTCTGTTGAATCACATCTGAACCTAAATTCGAAGTCATGATAATGATGGTGTTTTTAAAGTCCACGGTACGACCCTGACCATCGGTTAAGCGACCATCATCGAGTACCTGTAACAGCACATTAAAAACATCCGGGTGGGCTTTTTCCACCTCATCCAGCAGAATCAATGAATAGGGCTTACGGCGCACGGCTTCGGTGAGATAACCACCCTGATCGTAACCCACGTAACCCGGGGGCGCACCAATCAAACGCGCCACCGAATGTTTTTCCATAAATTCAGACATATCCAATCGTATGATGGCGTCTTCGGTATCAAACATAAACTCAGCCAGGGCTTTGGTTAATTCAGTTTTACCGACACCGGTGGGGCCCAGGAATAAAAAGGAACCTGTTGGGCGATTGGGATCAGATAAACCGGCACGGGAGCGGCGAATGGCGTCAGCCACCGCATCAACCGCTTCATTTTGACCGATTAAACGCTTGTGAATGGCGTCTTCCATTTGCAACAGTTTTTGTTTTTCGCCGGCCATCATTTTATTCACCGGAATACCGGTCCACATGGACACAATTTCGGCAATTTCATTTTCGGTGACTTTATTGCGCAGCAGCTTAAACTGGCTCATGTCGACATCTGTTGCCTGGGCGATTTGTTTTTCTAAATTGGGAATGGTGCCGTATTGCAATTCAGACATCTTGGCTAAATCACCGGCCCGTCTGGCAGCTTCAAAATCGGCTTTGGCTTGTTCCAGCGATTCTTTTAAATGGGTGGTGCCCTGCACCGCGGCTTTTTCCGAGTTCCAGATTTCTTCTAAATCAGAATACTCACGTTCCAGCTTAGCAATGTTTTCATCCAATTCTTTGAGGTGTTTTTTCGAGCCTTTGTCTTTTTCGCGCAGCAAGGTTTCGCGCTCCATTTTCATCTGAATCAAGCGCCGTTCAACGCGATCCATCTTATCGGGTTTGGAATCAATTTCCATGCGAATTCGACTGGCGGCTTCATCCATTAAATCAATGGCTTTATCCGGTAAGTTTCGATCAGTGATATAGCGATGCGACAAGGTGGCCGCGGCGATAATGGCCGGATCGGTTATTTCCACCGCATGATGCACTTCATAGCGTTCATTGAGTCCGCGAAGGATGGCAATGGTGTCTTCAACCGATGGTTCATCGACCATGACCTTTTGAAACCTTCGCTCTAAAGCTTTGTCTTTTTCGATATGCTCCCGGTATTCATCTAAGGTGGTGGCACCAATACAATGCAATTCACCGCGGGCCAGAGCGGGTTTGAGCATATTACCGGCGTCCATGGCGCCTTCGGCTTTGCCGGCACCGACCATGGTGTGCAATTCATCGATAAACAGAATGACCTGGCCTTCCTGTTTGCTCAAGTCTTTTAACAGCGCTTTTAACCGTTCTTCAAACTCTCCGCGGTATTTAGCACCGGCAATCAAAGCACCGAGGTCTAAAGACAGTAATTTTTTGCCTTTTACGCCCTCGGGCACCTCGTTATTAACAATGCGCTGTGCCAGGCCTTCGACAATGGCGGTCTTACCGACACCGGGTTCTCCGATAATCACCGGATTGTTCTTGGTGCGGCGTTGCAAAATCTGAATGGTACGGCGGATTTCTGCATCCCGGCCAATAATCGGGTCAATTTTGGCCGCTTCGGCGCGAGCGGTTAAATCGATGGTGTATTTTTCCAAAGCCTGTCGATTTTCTTCGGCACCCTGCTCGTTGACCTGTTCACCGCCGCGAATACTGTCAATGGCAGCAGAGACATTGTCTTCACTGGCACCGGCTTTTTTCAGCAATTGTGCGGTGGTATCCGATGACTGCAATAAAGCCAGCGCAAACAGCTCACTGGCGATGTATTGATCACCGCGTTTCTGAGCCAGTTTGTCGCATATATTCAAAACCCGATTGAGGTTATTGGACAAACCCACATCACCGGGCCCACTGACCGTAGGCATCATACTGATGGTGTTATCCAACTCTTGTTGTAGTTGATTTAAATTCACCCCGGCTTTAGTCAGTACATGTTTCAGGGATGAGTTTTGCTGTTGTAGCATGGCTTGAAGCACATGTGCGGATTCAATCATATTGTGATCTTGACCCACGGCTAATGACTGGGCTTCATTCAACGCCTGCTGAAAGTTTGTTGTTAATTTATTGATATTCATGGTGTTGCTAAATGTTCTAAACTGATACATTAATGGGGGTTAATGGAAACTTTTTCAAATCAGGGTACCGCTAAACAATGACGTTTTATAGACCATTACGGTATAATGAACGAACGTTTCATACAAACACCCATTTTGACTACTTTTGATTACATTATTATTGGTGCCGGCTCGGCCGGTTGCGTCTTAGCCAACCGACTCAGCGCAAACCCAAAAAACCGTGTCCTGTTGGTTGAAGCCGGCAGTAAGGACTGGAACCCCATGATTCACATGCCGGCCGGTTTATCAAGACTGGCCAGTTTACAAAGTTTAAACTGGGGTTATTACACCCAACCGGAGCCCGAGCTGAACAACCGTCGACTCTATTGGCCACGTGGCAAAGTGCTGGGCGGTTCATCATCCATCAACGCCATGTGCTACTGCCGGGGCCATCGCAAGGATTATGACCATTGGCAGGAACTGGGTAATCCGGGTTGGTCTTATGATGATGTCCTGCCTTACTTTCTGAAAAGTGAACATAATCATAGTCTTGATAATGATTATCACAGTGACGAAGGACCGTTATCTGTCTCTGACCTCAGCTATGTGAATCCATTAAGCAATGTTTTTATTGATGCGGCCGAACAGGCGGGTTTTGATCGCACCAATGACTTTAATGGCCCCCGTCAACGCGGCTTCGGATTGTACCAGGTCACCCAAAAAGACAATAAACGCCATTCTGCAGCACAGGCTTATCTCAGTCCTGTTATGGGCCGTGACAATCTCACAGTGATAACCAAGTCGCTGGCGGAAAAGGTGTTGTTTGACGGCCAACGTGCCAGTGGCCTGCAAATTCGTCATAAAAAGACCAGCAAACAATTTCATGCCACCCGGGAAATCATTATTTCCGGCGGCGCCATTAACTCACCGCAATTGTTAATGCTTTCAGGCATTGGAAACTCATCACATCTGCGGGAACACAACATCACTGTGGTACAAGATTTACCCGGTGTCGGTCAAAACCTTCAAGATCATTTGGATGTCTGTCTGGTGCAAGGCAGTCGTCAAAGTATCACCTATGACACCATCAACGAACTCATGACCGGCCTCAAATACTACCTGTTCAATAAAGGCCCCGGCACCTCGAATATTGCCGAAGCCGGCGGCTTTTGGCAAAGTCCTTTGGCCAAGGATGACAGACCGGATTTACAATTTCATTTTGTCCCGGCGATTCTCGACGACCATGGCCGTAATCGCATCAAAGGCAGCGGTTATACCTTGCATATGTGCATGCTAAGACCCAACAGTCGCGGTCAAATCAACCTGGCCGACAACAAAGCCGACAGCCCACCCCTGATTCAGGCCAATTACCTCAGTGCCGATGGCGATCTTGAAACGATGTTGGCCGGTTTTGATATTCAGCGGAAAATTTTTGCCCAAATAGCCTTTGATGACTATCGGGATAAAGAAATTTTTCCCGGTGATGCGGTTCAAAGTCAGGCCGACATCACTGAATTCATCCGTCAGAAGGCCGAAACCATTTACCATCCCATCGGCACCTGTAAAATGGGTAGCGATGATATGGCAGTGGTTGACAATCATCTCAAAGTCCACGGTGTTGAGGGGTTACGCGTGGTCGATGCCTCAGTCATGCCGACCCTTATTTCCGGCAATACCAACGCGCCGACCATGATGATGGCAGAAAAGATTTCCGATCACATACTCAATAACTAAGTCATGATTAGGCTGCTCTGGCAAAGACTGCTGTGGGCGATTCCGGTACTGTGGCTGGTACTGACCATCACTTTTGTCCTGCTGCGGGTGGCGCCGGGTAGTCCCTTTGATTCAGAACGGCAGCTGACCACAGAAGCCGCTGCTCAAATTGCCGCCAAATACCAACTCGATCAGCCGGTGGTGGTTCAATACGGTCGCTACCTGGGGCAAGTGCTGCAGGGCGATTTGGGCCCGTCTTTTCAATATCCCGACCAATCAGTCAATGAGCTGATTGCTTATGGCTTACCGATCTCAGCGACTTTGGGGGTGTTGGCGCTCATTCTGGCCCTCCTGATTGGTTTACCCCTGGGTGTTGTGGCCGCTAAACGGGTCAACAAAACCAGTGATTTTTTGATTGGTATCACGGCAGTACTCGGCATCAGTGTCCCCAATTTTGTCATTGGACCCTTATTGATTCTGGCGCTAGCCGTTTACTGGCCTGTGTTTCCGGTGGGTGGCTGGAATGGCGGCCATTTCATGAATGTGCTGTTGCCGGTTATCACCTTGGCCCTGCCTTATATCGCTTATATCACCCGCTTATTTCGCGGCGCCTTATTAGACGAATTACAAAAACCTTATATCACCACAGCTCGTGCCAAAGGCTGCAGCGAATCACGGGTACTTTGGGTGCATGCCTTTAAACCGGCCATGTTACCGGTGGTGAGTTTCTTAGGTCCCGCTTCAGTGGGACTGATCACCGGCTCGGTGGTGGTTGAGCAAATTTTTGGCTTACCCGGGATGGGTCGTTATTTCGTCCAGGGGGCTTTAAACCGGGATTACACTTTGGTTTTGGGTGTGGTGTTGGTGGTGGCTTTATTGATGCTGGTGATGAACACCGTGGCTGACCTGCTCTACCGCTTACTGGATCCGCGTTCCCGGGACAATGAAGCATGAGTCATTATCATGAAAATTAAAATTGCGCTCAGTTGGCTGTTTATCATGACTGTTTGGGTCATTGTCGGTCCCTGGCTGTCAAGTCAGCAACCGGACTTTATTCACTGGGATGCCATGGCGCAGGCGCCCAGCAGTCAATTCTGGTTTGGTACCGATGTCATGGGTCGCGATCTCTATGTTCGCACGTTATTGGGTGGTCGTTTATCTTTACTGGTGGCTTTGGTGGCCACTTGCATGAGCTTACTGATTGGTGTCAGTTACGGTTTACTGTCAGGCTATATGGGTGGTCGAACAGATCGTTTGATGATGCGTTTCCTGGATGTCTTGTATGCCTTGCCTTTTCTGTTTTTGGTGATATTACTGTTGGTATTTTTTGGCCAACACATGATTCTCCTGTTTATCGCCATCGGCGGTTATATCTGGCTCGATACCGCCCGCATTGTCCGTGGCCAGACGCTGGTGTTAAAAAAACAAGCCTATGTGGAAGCGGCGCAAGCCATGGGCCAATCGACACAAGGCATTCTCAGCAAACATCTATTACCCAACTTACGTGGCGTGGTTATTATATATGCCACCCTCACCATTCCTCAGGTGATTTTAATCGAGTCTTTTATTTCCTTTTTGGGCCTGGGTGTGCAAGAACCCAACACCTCATGGGGCACCCTGGTCAGCGAAGGGGTCGATAACCTGCAAACCGCCCCCTGGTCACTGTGGATTCCGGGGGCTTTCTTATCACTGTCTTTAATGGCTTTTAATCTTCTTGGTGATGGTTTGCGTGACCATTGGGATCCTCAGCGTCCGAGGTAGGCTCTTGTTCAGAATCAACTTCAGTTACCTGCCTGTTGTCTGATTCAGCGTTTTGGTTTGGTTGCCTCAGGGCTTCCCGCAAAAAACGCACATCGGCACTGCCCGGTGACTGGTGAATGCGTAAATCAAAGGCATCAATAACCGCATAAATATGATCAAAAATATCACTTTGTATGCCTTCGTATTCAGCCCATACCGTGGTGTTGGTAAAGGCATATATCTGTAATGGGATGCCCTGGTTCTCAGCGGCTTGTTGTCGCACTATGAGGGTCATGTCCTGATGAATGCCCGGATGATTTTTCAACATATTTACCAGATACGCCCGCAAGGTGCCCAGATTAGTTAAATGGCGGCCATTTATTTTGACTTCCTTATTAAAATTATGCGCCTGGTTATAAGCTTTGATTTCTTTGTTCTTTTCTTCTAAATAAGGCGCCAATAAACTGGCCTGACTCAAACGCTCCAGCAACACATCATCCATGAATTTTACACTGGTGACATCAATATAAATATTACGCATAATTCGCCGACCGCCGGATTGCGTCATACCCTGCCAGTTTTTGAATGAATCCGAAATCAGTGCATAGGTGGGAATGGTGGTGATGGTTTTATCCCAGTTTTGCACTTTAACTGTGGTTAACGCAATTTCAATGACATCACCGTCAGCGCCATAACTCGGCATTTCTAACCAATCGCCAATGCGTAGCATATCATTGGCTGATAATTGAATGCCGGCGATAAAGCCCAGTATCGGGTCCTTAAATACCAGCATCATCACCGCCGTCATGGCCCCTAAACCACTGATAATCAATGTCGGTGACTTATTCACAACCACCGCAACCATAAAGATAATAGCCACCACGGTGAACAATAACTTTATGGCCTGTAAAAATCCCTGAATCGGCAAATTTCGGGTTCGCTTATGTTCTCTGGCCATGTAACCCACACCATCAATCAGTGAAAACATAGTCAGTAAGACAAACAAAGTAATCCACAACAAGGTGAAGGTCTGCAACCAGGTAAACAACATGGTTTCCGGATTCAGCCACAGCCGTATCTGGATATAGATGATGATCCCCTGAACCGTCAGCGCCAGCCGACTAAACAGTTTCTCCTCAAATAAGATGTCTCGCCACAATCGTCTGGATTTACGGGTCAGTTTATCCACTACATTATGCATAACCCGATGAAATAACCAGTGTATCAGCAAGGAAATGAGCACAATCACCCCAATCATGACCAGGGCCATTTGCCATTGTGCCAATTCGATACCAAAACCAGTTAACCACTGTTTAATGTAATCTCTCATAGATAAGACGGTGATATGATGTAAAACAATAAAGATGGGGATTGAAACGTTTTTTTTAAAGCCTCTGGCTGATGACGGCACTTGTTGGCTCAAAGGTCATCGCATACAATGATTTTATGAATCAACAAGCCCTGCTGGATATTGAACATTTGACCGTGCGTTTTAATGAAAAAACGACGCCCACACTGGATAATATTTCTTTTCAACTCAATGCCGGCGAAACACTGGGGCTGGCTGGCGCATCCGGTAGCGGCAAATCATTAACCGCTCTGGCTGTCATGGGTTTATTGCCCAAACAATGCCAGCAACAAGGACAGATTCAACTGAAAGGACGGGCTTTAACGAACTTAACTCAACATCAGTGGCGGCGCGTCAGAGGGCAAAACATGGCTCTGGTTTTCCAGGAACCCATGACCGCTTTAAATCCGGTTCAGACCATCGGTCGGCAAATTGCGGAAATGTTAACTTTACATAAGCGCCTCAATCGCTCACAACGCCGCCAGACCATTCAACATTTACTCAATGATGTGCAACTGAATGCTGATTTTGTGAACCGCTACCCTCATCAGTTATCCGGCGGCCAGAAACAACGCGCGGTGATCGCCATGGCACTGGCTTGTCAGCCGGATGTCCTCATCTGTGATGAACCCACCACTGCACTGGATGTCACCACCCAGGCACACATTATTCTGTTACTGAAAAGCCTTCAAAAGAAATACGGCATGGCGATGCTATTTATCAGCCATGATCTGGCGGTGATGTCACAAATAGCCGATCGCATCGCAGTCATGCATGTCGGGGAAATTGTCGAAACATCCGACACCCATTTGCTAATCCAAAAACCTCAAACCAACTACAGTCAACGACTACTGGCTGCAGCCGGGCTGAGGACAATACAAGACAGACAACCGAAAAACGAAACTGCCCCTGTGTTACAGACAAACAATCTATCAGTTCATTTTAAACAACCGAAAGGCTTATTTAAAAGCCAATTATTCACCGCTGTTGATAAAGTCAATTTGCACATCGGCTCAGGTGAAATAGTCGGCATGGTGGGTGAATCCGGTAGCGGCAAAACCACTTTGGGTCGTTGCTTAGTGGGATTGCAAAAACCGGTATCCGGTGACATCTACTTTCACGGCAAGCCTTTATCGGATAGCCGTCAGGCCAAAAAACGCATTCAGATGATTTTCCAGGATCCCTATGCTTCGCTGAATCCTCATCTAACCATTGAAAAAACCTTATCTGAGCCACTTTCGATTCATGGTTTATTTAAAGACAAGGCACAGCGTCAACAACGTTTAATCGCCTTATTAGAACAAGTGGAGTTAGACAACCATGCGTTAACGCGTTATCCGCATCAGTTTTCCGGCGGCCAACGCCAGCGTATTGCCATTGCCCGGGCTTTGGCCTGCGAACCTGAATTGCTGATATGTGATGAAGCGGTCACGGCTTTGGATGTGCTGGTACAACAGCAGGTGGTGGCCTTGTTAAAACGACTGGTTACTGAAACCAAGCTGAGCTTATTATTTATCAGCCATGACATATCACTGGTGAGTGGCTTTGCCCATCGTTTGACTGTGATGAAACGCGGCCGGATGATTGAACAAGGTAGAACCCGTGATGTCATTGAACGACCGCAACACAACTACACACAACAACTGATCAGCAGCATTCCACGGCTGGCAACAACCGCTTAAAATATCCGCCAAAGATTTAAAGCCAATACCTCCTAAACAACCTTGCCGGCGAAGGCCGGCATCTAGCGTCTTTCGGAATAAACTCACCTACTTTGTGAAAAAGAGCGCTCACTAACTCAAAATCAACGCGCACTTTATTCGCTATTTTGTTATACTTCGCGATATCCAAGGGGCGACTCAAGCGATAGCTTCAGTCTGAGACAGTGATTACTGAACCCTTTGTACCTGATCCGGTTTATACCGGCGTAGGAATGGATTAATTTCACCACGCCACAACCGGATCTCCTTGTCATGCCGGTTGTTAACTCATTTAACACCGGCCGGTATTAAGTGAGATCCCATGATTAAACAACTAACAACCTCAGGCCTTCTGGGCTTATCTTTAATGGCTCTTTCAGCCAATGAGACAACCGAAAATAATGATGAAACCCGTTTAAGCGATATCCAAGTCACCTCCGACTTTCGTGTCGAAACCACAGAAAGCGAAGTGCCGGCCTCGTTAACCGTATTGGATGAAGAAAGCCTTCAGCAGGCCGGGCAACAACATTTTCAGGATGTTCTGAATCTGGTACCCAATATTAACTGGTCCGGCTCCACCTCGCGGCCACGCTATTTTCAAATCCGCGGTATCGGTGAACGTTCACAATACGAAGGCGCGCCCAATCCTTCGGTCGGCTTCATCATCGATGACATGGACTTTACCGGCATCGGTGGCGCCGCGACTTTATTCGATATCAAGCACATCGAAGTCCTGCGCGGTCCACAGGGCACCCGCTACGGCGCCAATGCCCTGGCCGGGTTAATTTATGTGCAATCCAAAGCACCGCAAACCGAAAGCGCCTATCACGGCCGACTTTCTGTGGGTCAGGATGGTATTCGCAGCCTGGGATTCAGTGCCACAGGTGCCCTCGGTAACAGTGAAACAAATGCTTACCGCCTGGCTGTTCATCAATACACCAGTGATGGTTTTCGCCACAATGCTTTTTTAAATCGAGACGACACCGACCAGAAGGATGAATTAACCGTGCGCGGTAAATTTCATTTTGACATCAATGATCATTGGCAAAGTGATTTAAGTTTTCTGATGATTGATCAGGACAATGGCTTTGATGTCTGGACACCGAGCCATGATTTCACCACCTACAGCAATGATTTGGGCATAGACACCCAAAAAGCCGTCGGTGGCTCCTGGAAAAACACCTGGACAACACAGAACTTTGATGTGGTCAGTATCACCGCCTTAACGGATGCCGACATCACCTACTTCTTTGACGGCGACTGGGGAAACAATGATTATTGGGGTGAGTATGCGCCCTATGAATACGCTTTAAACAATGATCGAGAACGACGCCACACTACCCAGGAATTTAGACTGTTGTCGAATGAAGGCAGTCGACTATTTAATGGCCGCAGTGATTGGATAGTGGGTTTGTATTTATCGCGGTTAGATGAAGACAACCATTCTTTAGAAGCCTCCGATGGTGTGGCTTATCGAGATTTTAGCAGCCACTATCAGGCCGATAAAATCGCCCTGTTCGGTCAGTTAGACACACAATTAAACGCGCAAACCACCCTAACCACAGGTCTGCGTTTTGAACAACGCAAAGCCGATTACAGCGATGATAACAACCTTGATTTAAAACCGAAAGATGACATGCTCGGTGGCCAGATTTCATTGCGCCATCAGCTGAACAAACACCATAACATCTACGCCAGTGTGTCACGCGGTTTTAAAGCCGGCGGCTTTAACCTCAGCACCACCCTGCCCGATAGCCGACGAAGTTATGACCCTGAATATCTGGTAAATTATGAAATTGGCAGTAAAGCCTTTTTATTTGATTATCGTTTACAGCTTAACACCGCGCTGTTCTATTCAAAACGTAAAGACATGCAAGTCAGCACCTCATTCCAAAGCGACCCCAATGACCCACTGACTTACGTCTATTACACCGGCAATGCCGCCGAAGGTGAAAATTATGGCCTTGAAATGGATGCCCTGTGGCAGGTGAATCGAAACCTGAGTGTTCATGCTTCATTGGGCTATTTAAAAGCCAAATACACCGATTATGTGACTATCGATGGTGATTTTAGCGGTCGGGAACAAGCCCATGCGCCCAATTACACGGCTAACTTAGGTTTCACCTATTCAGGCGATCGCGGATTTTTTGCCCGGATGGATTATCAGGCCGTCGATGATTTTTATTTTTCCAATTCTCATGACCAGCGAGCTGACAACAAACAACTCCTCCATGCTAAAGTGGGCTATCAGGCTTCCCGATGGGCGCTCTATGCCTGGGGCAGAAATGTATTGGATGAACAGTATGCAGTACGCGGTTTTTATTTTGGTCTTGAGCCACCGGATTATGAAGACACCTTATACACCCACCTGGGTGATCCCCAGCATTTTGGTGTGACCTTTGAATTTGATTTTTAATCGGAGCCTGTGATGAAAATATCTGTCGAAATCAGTCTTTACCCGCTCACTGAAAATTACTTAACCGTGGTCGATGGTTTTATCCAACAACTGCGAAAAGACCCAGAATTAACGGTTAAAGTGAATGATCTTAGCACCCAGGTGTTTGGCGATTATCAAACCGTGCTAAGCAAGGTCAATGCCGCCATGCAAGCCACCCATGAACACACGCCCAAAGCGGCATTTGTTATGAAGGTGCTTCATGGCCATCTGTTGGATCAGAACAGTCCCCAGTATGCTTGAGTTTGTTCAACAATGGTATCAGGGTCTGCAGGCCCAAAGTTGGTTAGAGTTACTGGCCGTGATAACAGCGGTGCTCTATTTATGGCTGGCCATCAGAGAAAATATTTGGTGCTGGTTTTTTGCTTTTATTAGCACCGCCCTGTCCATTTATATTTTTCACCAGGTTAATTTACTCAGTGAATCCTTGCTCAATGTATTTTACCTGGTGATGGCGGTCTACGGCTGGTATCAATGGCGTGGTGGTCAGACCCATAATCCACGCCAAATACAGAAATGGCCACTAAAAACGCATTTATTATGGATTGGGATAACTGCTTTATTTGTGCCATTACTGGGTTTATACACGCAACAATTTGGCGCAGAATATCCTTATTTAGATGCCTTCACCTCATGTTTTGCGGTACTGACAACCATTCTGGTGGCTTATAAGGTTTTCGAGAACTGGTATTATTGGCTGGTAATTGACAGTGTATCGGTGTGGCTTTTTTGGCAGAAAGAACTTTATTTTTTCTCGGGATTATTCGCCATTTACCTTATCATGATTATCATTGGTATCATTCAATGGTCTAAAAATTATGCCCGACAATCTGCACAGATTACAACGCATTAAATTTATTGAGGCAGCCGGGCTGATCGAAGCCCGGCCCATCAAGCATGGGCTAAACAATCACAGCTTTCATGTAATAACAGAACAAGGTCCTTACTTTGTGCGCTTCAATGCGGTCATATCAGGGGTTGACCGACAGCGAGAAGCCCGGGCTTTAGACTTAATTTCAGCTTTAAACCTCAGCCCCTCCGTAATACTTAATGAGCCAAACAATAATGTACTTATCACTGATTGGTGTCGTGGTAAGCGCTGGCATTCAGACGATTTTAAGAACAATAAATTAGTCACTACGCTGGCCAATCAATTGAAAACATTTCATCAAATAAACCTTTCTCAAGAAACAATATTTAATAACAGCCGTCTCGATAACCGCCTGCTTAGCTATACCGAAAACCAAAAAGATAGCATCAAAGAACACATCACACGCCATATTAATAAACTCGAGCAATTGGACTTTTGGCAAGCCAACCAGTCCCTCACCCACTTCGACTTAAACCCAGGTAATATCATCGGCCGCCAACCACCGATGTTGCTGGATTGGGAATTTGCCGGGCTTGGCCATCCGTTGATAGACTGGTTGATTATCGAATATGAAAGCGGCCATTCACTCGAAAATTATTATCTCCACTATGATGTCAATAACTGGCTTCCGGCCCTACGCGCTTTAATTCAAATAATGATGCAAATCTGGGCAAAATGAACTTGTGACAAGTCCTTACCTCAAGTAGAATAGCCGGTCTCAATTCAGGACAGTCGTCCTGTAATAATGAGCCCGGGTGGCGGAATTGGTAGACGCGCCAGCTTCAGGTGCTGGTGGGGGCAACCCCGTGGAGGTTCAAGTCCTCTCCCGGGCACCATTTTAAGGAATAAGCCTTTAATTTTTTGCTTTCCGTATCGCATAACGATACAATAATCCTGGCCAGTCATTCTACACCACATGATAAAAAGTATTAAGCATAAGGGCTTGAAAGATTTATTTTATAAAAGTCATGTCGCAGGCGTACAAGCTGACCACGTTAATCGTTTAAAAAATTTGTTGGCCTTGCTGAAAGCGGCAGAAACAGTCGATAACATGGCTTTCCCTGGCTCACAATTGCACCCGCTCAAAGGTCAATTGAAGGATCATTGGAATGTGCGTGTCGATGGTAACTGGCGACTAACTTTTAAATTTATTGATGGCGATGCCTATATTGTTGACTATCAGGATTATCCTTGAGGATTATATTATGATGCATAACCCTCCCCATGCCGGGACAGTTTTAAAAGATTTATATTTAGATCCTTTGGATTTATCCATTACTGATACAGCTAAATCATTGGGAATAACCCGAGCTGCACTGTCTGAAATCATCAATGGCAAACGCGCTATTACGCCAAGAACAGCCATTAAACTGGCTAAAGCTTTTGGAAATTCAGCTGTTGTCTGGATGAACTTGCAACAACAATATGACTTATGGCAACAAATGCAAACCTATACACCGAATGATGTTCCAGTGCTCTTTAATAATCACGCCTGAAGCTTGATGGCTGCTATTGTCCTACTATTATTGACTTATTAGGCGTGGCGATTAAGATATGGTTTTAAATATAGTATAGTTTCATGCAAAAAGAATTTATGCAGCGGGCCATTGAGTTGGCGCGTGAGGGCATGGAAGCCGGTGCCGGTGGACCGTTTGGTTCGGTGGTGGTTAAAGAGGGCGAAATTATTGCCGAAGGCTTCAATGGTGTGACCTCCAATAATGACCCGACAGCCCATGCCGAAGTCACCGCGATTCGGGCCGCTTGCCAGAAACTCGGGACGTTTCAGTTAACCGATTGTGAAATATACACTTCGTGCGAGCCGTGCCCGATGTGTCTGGGCGCAATCTATTGGGCGCGACCTCGAGCCGTTTATTATGCCTGTTCTCGTCAGGACGCTGCAGACATCGACTTCGATGATCAATTGATTTATGATGAAATTGATGCCGGTATTGAAAACCGGCAGATTCCTTTTGTGCAATTCCAGCGAGACAATGCTTTGGCCGTTTTTAACGCCTGGAAAAATAAAACAGATAAAATTGAATATTAACTATGTCAAAACGTGAAGCCAACCCACAAGTACTTGAATTTTTAGAAAACCGCCGTTCTGTGCTGATTAAACACCTGAGCGAACCGGGTCCGAACGAAGAAGAGTTAAACACGATTTTAAAAATCGCCACCCGGGTGCCGGATCACCGTAAACTGGAACCCTGGCGCCTGTTGGTAATTCGGGGTGAAGGCCGCGCCCGATTAGGCAAACAACTCGCTGAAATTCGTGAAGAGAAACATGACTTATTACAGGTTCAACTGGATGTTGAAACCAATTGTTTTAAACGCGCACCTCTGGTCATTGCCGTGATTGTCAGCCCGGAAGAAGGCAAAACACCGGTGGAAGAACAAGCGGCTTCGGCGGCGGTTGTCTGTCAGCACATTAACCTGGCCGCAGGGGCTTTAGGCTATGGTAGCCAATGGGTCACCGGATGGTCTTGTCTGGACAAAGATGCCCAAAAGATGATGGGGTTATCTGAACATGAATGGATTGCCGGCTACATCTACATTGGCTCGACCACAGATCAACCGGCTGACCGGGCACGACCGGATCTGGCTGACAAAGTCACTTATATTGAATCAAAATGATTATTCTGGGCATTGAGTCTTCCTGCGACGAAACCGGCATCGCCATTTATAACAGCGAAACCGGCGAACTGTTGGCGGATCAATTGTACAGTCAGATTGAACTACATGCCCAATACGGTGGCGTGGTGCCGGAACTGGCTTCACGTGACCATGTCCGTAAAATTCTGCCTTTGGTGAAACAAGCTTGCGCAGAGGCACAACTCACCTTAAAAGAGATTGATGCGGTGGCTTACACCGCCGGTCCCGGCTTAATTGGCGCTTTATTGGTGGGTGCTTGTGTCGGTCGTTCGATGGCCTGGGCTTTAGATATTCCCAGTGTCGAAATCCATCACATGGAAGGCCATTTACTGGCGCCTTTACTGGCCGAAGATAAGCCCGCATTCCCGTTTTTATGTTTACTGGTTTCAGGTGGCCACACTTTATTGGTGGATGTTCAGGGGTTAGGTGACTATGAGATTCTCGGTGATACCCTGGATGATGCCGCCGGTGAGGCCTTTGATAAAACCGCCAAACTCCTTGGCTTGCCTTATCCCGGTGGTCGCTATATTGCTGAATTAGCCGAAAAAGGGGATGTCACACGCTTTAAATTTCCACGCCCGATGATGAACCGACCGGGGCTGGATTTTAGTTTTTCAGGCCTCAAAACCTTTACCCGTGTCACCTGGGAACAGCACCAGGACGATAACGAAATTGAACAGCTAAAAGCGGATATTGCTGCCTGTTTCCAGGACGCGGTGGTCGATACCCTGGCCAAAAAATGCCTGCGCGGCATCAAACAAACCGGGCATCAATCACTCGTCATTTCAGGCGGTGTCAGCGCCAATATACAGTTACGCGAAACCTTAAACAAAATGGGTCAAAAACACCGCTTCAAAGCCTTCTTCCCGGATCTCAAATACTGCACCGACAACGGCGCCATGATCGCCATCGCCGGCGCCATGCGTTTAGAAGAAGCCATCCCCGAAAAAGAAACCGCCATACGCGCTCAACCGAGGTGGAGTCTGGAGCAGTTGAGTCCGCCTTAATGTCTTAACCTAAATGCACAATGCATAAAAAACTTATATAAGAATTGACTTTATTTTTTAGGATTTATAGACTGAATATTTTTAAAAGAGCACAACCTAAGAGCCATGATTAGAATGTCCCAATTAGTCTTTTTACTGTTTTTAAGTCAGTTTGTATCCGCTAAAATTGCCTATCTACCGATTCTTGACAATGACAGTACTTTATACCCTAAAGCACATTCAATTATAGCCTTGAATTTAATTAATGGTGAAACGCTCGCCAGTCTTGATATTAACGATATTACTTCATTATTCTTAGATGACACAGGACGAAATCTTTATCTCAGCGCTCATGGAACAGTCATCCAAATTGATACTGCCACTTTTTCAATTGCTAACCAATGGGATAATCTAGGTATTCAGGCTGACAGAGTTGTATTAGATGAGGATAATAATAAACTTTATTTCACGGAATTAAATGTAGGTGCTGGTAACAGTAATTTATATCAAATTGATTTGAATACTAACCAAGTTAGCTCTGTATTGAGTTTTATTGATTTATCAATTTTGGACATTGTCTATAGTGAAGATTTAAGCCATTTCACTTTACCACTTAAGAATAACTCAACTGGCCAGTTATATTTAGACACCTATATTAGCGATAATCTGACCTTAAAATATACAAGTCCAATTACATCTTACTATTCAATAGAACATAATATGATTGATAATGATGGAGAAAATCTGTACCGAATTAAATCATCATCAACAGCTAAAGTTGAATCTATTAAGCTCAGTGATGGTTCGGTTAATTGGCTACACACTAATCAAAGTGAAACAGATTTTTATTCTATATATGAACATGGCATACAGACTGTCGTAGTTTCGGGTGAAAATAATTCATATCAAATTGACAAAGCAACCGGAACCGGCACGTCACTCTTTCCCCTGAATAATAATATTATTCTTGCAGGCTCTGTTCAAAGAGATGAGTTAAACAGTTTTATTGAAGTTGAATACCCACAAGTGCTTTGTATATTTGGTGCTTGTGGAATAATTTCAAACCTAACCATTAATTTAGTTAATTTGATGGATGGAACCCATGTTAATTTATTCGAATCACAAGACAATATGGGCAGCTGGCCCATTGGCCGTTTTATCGGTGAAAATCATTATCGGGGGGCAGCCGTACAACAAGTACCGTCTCTAAATTACCTTAGTTTTATCTTGTTATTGGGTGGTTTTATTATCTTGGCTTTAATTAAAAATATGGGCCTGAAAAATAAATAGCACCCTTTGGTTATGAATATTCCATCGTAGCTGCGGGCCTTGTGCCCGCCTTGCACCGCAACAATATTAAAACCTTTCAAATCGCCAATGGATAGTTATATACAGCGCCAGTCAATTGGCACCCACAAAAGGCGCCCACAAGGGGCGCAGCTACATTTAGGTGGATCCGTGATTTAAGGAGGTAGCAGGGATTGACCTGGCTCATTTTCTTCAAATGCTCACTATATTCACGGACATATTAGCAGGTCAGGGATGTAATGAAACTCACCATAAAACTTGTCATACTCGGGCTTGGCAGCTACCGCTCCTGCTAACGTTGCAGAGCTACATCCCTGTAGGCCACCCGAGTATCTCAGCATGACCGGACAATTAATAAACTGGACGAGATTCTCGCATCACCAACAATAGGGCCCCTTAGGGCAGTGCGAGAATGACGGATTTTTTAAAGGGGTTGCGGTTTGCACGCAGTGCAAGCGCTGATACCGAGTCCAATCTAACTCAGCACACCTACGTCCTGTAGGCGAGCGACCCCGGAGCCTCCTCTTACTGGGCCGTCCAGCCCCCATCCAATGCAATCGCCTGCGCCGTTATATTCCGGGCGGCAGGGCTGATGAGGAAGGCCGCGGTGCCGGCCAGTTCTTCGACGCTAACGAATTGTTTTTTCGGCATGTGCTTGAGCATAATTTTCTCAACCACCTCATCTTCGCTGATGCCATGGGCCTGGGCTTGTTGGCTGACCTGACCCCGCACCATGGCGGTATCGACATAGCCGGGGCACAAAGTGTTAACGGTGATATCAAATTCTGCAACTTCAAGCGCAAGGGTCTTAGCTAAACCCAACAAACCGTGTTTAGCAGACACATAGGCGGTTTTATAGGCAGAGGCCACCAGCGAGTGAACGGAACCTATATTGATAATGCGGCCATAATTGTTTGCTTTCATACTTGGTAATACCGCTTGTGTGGTCATGGCCGGGCCCATCAGCATAACATTCATCAGCTGCTGCCATTTTTCCCGGGGAAAATCCTCAAGGGCCGAGACATACTGGACACCGGCGTTGTTAACCAAAACATCGACACCTTCTCGCTCAGCCATGTTTTTGAGTTCAGCTAAATGGCCTTCATGACAGACATCTAACTGCATAATGGCAACATCCAGACCGTCTTGCTTGAGCTGTTGCTGGGTTTTTGTGAGGGTATCCAGGCTGTAATCACTGAGGGTCACATGGTGATTTTGCGCCAATTGTCGACCAATGGCCAACCCAATACCGCCACTGGCACCGGTAATCACAATGCGTTTGGCTGAATTAGTCATGATTCGTATACTCCAAAATATTATTATCCGCTTGAATTAATTGTCTGCTTTTAAAACCGATTACCGGAATATTCCGGGATGATAGCGGAGTCAATTCGCCGCCTTCCAGTGAGCGTGCTTGGGTCGCCACATATTGGCTGGGTGGTAAATCTTTTTGATCCATCAGATGCGCCCACATCATATCCAAAGCCTGCTCAAGGTACGGGTGCATTGGGACGAACTGCGTATTAAAGCCCGGATACCCCAGGAAGGCATCAAAATGCTGGACGTTTTGGATTTCATAATAGCGAAGATTTTTGTTGGCATCTTTATCGCTTTGATTTTTCGTGAAATAGGCCCGTGAAGCATGGTTTACAGCCACAGTTCCATCCGCGGTGCCATGCAAAATAATGGTGGGCGTTTGATCTAATTCCGCCTCAACCTGGATTGCTTTTATGGCGGCATTCATCTCTTGGGAATGGGCCTTTTCGTAGAAGCATTGTTGAGCCTCAAAACCAAAATTCGGATGCATCATGAGACGTTTATCCGGCTGACCGTCACCATTCAGACCGGCGACTTCGATACCATTACTTGGGGCAATACCATTGCCTTTGGCAAACATGGTTTTAATTTCAGATTCGGTTAAAGCACGGGATTGACCCATTTGAGTCATGCCGGAAAAAACCACGCCACAAAGCCGATCTTCCGGTTTGGCTTTCAGGTAACTGTTGACATAGGTATGGCCGATACTGGCCCACATATGACTTAAGGTATTAATCTGTGCCATGGCCAACGCTTCTTTTGTAATACCCGCTTGCAACAATTTATCCCTCGCCGCAGCCGGTAAATCGCCGGCATCAGACGGCAGTAAACCGGAGGTTTGTAAGCTTAAACAACGCTGCATCAGCCAGGGCTGAATTAAAGCCGTATTGGCCTTAAAAGGCGCTTCATTGAGTGACGGATGTAAGGCTGCACACGGTTCATAAACGCCCAACAAAGTACCCAGTTCAATTAAACTTTGGGTTTCCAGGGATTGTTGCTTACCCTCCTGATTGATTTGATATTGATAATCCAAATTCAGTTGAGGCTCCGCAGCCACCACCGCATCAATCAATCCATCTTTATCCAATTCAGCGGCTCGCAGCACGGCGCCACCTCCATTGGAAATACTGGCCGCCATAACCGTAACTGTGTCCGTATTTAAACCAGCATCCACTTCAGCGTTCAATACGGCTAAACCATATCGCGTTGCATCCAGGACAAATTCACCCCAATACTGCTCCGGATGAACCCCTGAAAAAGCTTGTTTTTGGATGACTTGCCAACCATTCGCTTGCGGCAGATGGGTGGCTTCTGCCAGTGGGTTATCAGCTTCAACCAATGTGCCGTCAATGGCATAAACACGGGTATTATTTTCATTGCCACTCAAAGCCATTTGGGTGCCGGTGCCTTTATCGGTATAGACCACGGCACAGTTGTTCATTAAACCCCAGGTTCCGGTGGTGGCCACCGAGCCCAGAACATGGCGCGAGCCACTGGATGGTGCCACCAACAGACATGGGGTTTCCGCATTAAAAGTCTCTGGAATTTGTACCACGATGGTGTGATAAGCATTATCAGCGACGCTGCGTTGTTGCCAGTATTCTGTCCCGGCTATGGCTTTTGTGTTTTCATTAAAGCCATAGATTCGGCCAAAACCACCGGCATCAGTTAAGTCGTTTAACGCTTTAAACTGATGGTAATAGGCAGATCGTCTTAACTCAGTGGCGGTTGGATTTTCGCTGATTTCCGGACCGGTGGCAGCCCGCAATTGTGCCAATGATAAGCCGGCGGTCAGCAAATCATCGCTTTGACCATCGTAATATACTTTTTTCAGGTATAACGGTGAACCGTCATCCACTGACTCATTCGTCGGTTGATGAACGGACGTCTGACAAGCGGTTAATAATAAAGAAGTAAACAGAATAATAAGGCTGGTTTTCATCACCATTTCCTCGAATAAAAATAAAAAGTGTGGACGCCGTTACCTGAGTAACGACGTCCAAGAGAGGAAGAACAATTAATAAAGCCTGACATGAGTCACATGAATTCGTTACAAGCACAATTCATGCCGGACCATATTTTTTAAAACCGGTAGTTTAAAGCCACATACCAGGTTCGTGGTGCACCGTAATAAGCCGTCTGGATGTTACCAACACTGGCAAACTCCTGGGCATCCACTTTATAAACTTCGTCGGTTAAATTCTTACCACCGGCACGAATTGACCAGCGTGGATCGGCAAAGTCATAAGCCACATAGGCATTGGTCAGCCAATATTGATCTTGCGACAAGACATCGCGATTATCCACCGATAAATACATGTCATCGGTAAAGCTGGCGTTGGCGCCCATACGTAAAGTGGCACCACCATCTAAATACATGCTGTGGTTGAAGCCCAATCGGAAAGTCAGCTCAGGAGAAAAAGGTGGTGTGTCTTCAGAGCGGTCTTGATCGGGATAGCGGAAATCAAAGAATTCTTTGTACTCAGCATCCAGATAACCCAATGACGTGTAAATTGTGGTTCCGGCAGACAGCAAGTAAGTCACTTCCAATTCCGCGCCTTTAATATCCAACTCAGCGGCATTAATGACCGGGAAACTGGAAATATCTTCTGCCACACGGGCCTGGAAGTCTTCGTAATCACTGCTGAACAGTGCCCAGTTGGCACGCAATCGATTATCCAAAAACATCGATTTACCACCAACCTCATAAGTCCACACAGTTTCAGGTTCAAATGAACTAACAGCAGATTCACTGTTGGCCCGGCCATTAAAACCACCGGATTTAAAGCCTTTGGAAACGCTGGCATACAGCATGTGCTCGTCACTGATGCTGTAATCAACAGACAACATGGGCGTGATATCATCCCAGGAGTCTGAAGCCTGAAAAGCAAATGTACCGTCTAAAAACGGACCTGCAGTTGAGAATGTCGAAGTGGTACGATCATACGATTTATCATCTTTAGAATAGCGCAAACCGGCACTGACACCCCAGCGGTCAGACAAGGTCCAGTTACCTTGTGCAAACAAAGCATAAGAGGTGGTTTCCAAATCATCATCAATGGTTCGCAAGAAATCCAGCGGCACACCACCAAACTGTAAGAAATCATCGGCATAGGCCTCTTGATGCGATGGCACATCCTCTTTCATATAATACAAACCCATGACCGCATTAAAGCCGCTGTTGTTGTCATACAGGAATTGAAATTCCTGGCTGGTTTGGTTTTGATCGACGCCCACAAAAACGTCACCCAACTCAAGCACGGTGGCATCTATATCGATAAAGGAATCAGATTGCAAATCACGATAAGCCGTGATTGATTTAAAGGTCCAGGCTTCGTTAATCATATAATCCACATTGAAACTGACACCATAGTGAGTCAGTTCCTGATTTTCATCATTGGTAAACGATGAACGGCCGGTAAAGTTGTATTCCCCGGTTTCCGGTAAATGCAATAATATCGGATTAGTCGGATCTGCTAAATCAACCGCAATCAGTGGCGCTTCAGCTCGACCTAAGGTTAAGGCATTTTCCTGATCTGTGTAGTCAAATGATAAAGTCCAGTTTAACTGCGAAGTTGGATTGGAATCAATAATCACGCGGGCTGCAGTATTGTCACGATCGTTGTAATGTTGGCCCGTCAGCGGATCAGTCACATAGCCATTATCTAAACTATAAACCGTTGCAAAACTCATGTTGGTGTTTTCACTGACAGCACCGGTTAAATAAGCACTGCCTGAGGTTTTGCTGTAATCACCAAAAAGAACTTCAAATTCACCACCGAATTCTTCTGAAGGTTTTCGCGTGACGACGTTGACCGCGCCCCCGATGGTGTTTTTACCGTATAAAGTTCCCTGGGGCCCACGCAAAACCTCAATACGATCAACATCGTATAAACTCAATAAAGCGCCTTGAATACGTGACATATAAACGCCGTCGACATAAATACCAACACCCGGATCAAAGGTTTGTAAGGCATCAGGTTGACCAATACCACGAATGTAGATATTGGCACTGGAGGCTGAACCCCGACCTTGTACCAGATTCATATTGGGTACCGCACCGTTTAAAGCATCCAGGTTATCTGCCTGGGCATCTTCTAAATCTTCGCGGCTAAAATTAGTGACTGCGACCGGTACATCCTGAGCGGATTCTTCCGTTCTTCGTGCCGTTACCTTGACGTCGTCCAATGCCAAAGTGTCGGATTGTTCTTGTTCATTTGATTCTGTATCAGATTGAGCCAATGCCACACTGCTGATACCTATACCCAAAACCGATGCCATTAATATTTGGCTCACGGCTTTGCTTAATTTTGACTGTTTCATAATGGTGTCCCCATAAAAAAAGATTGTCCATTGGCTATAGTACAACAAATATTTAACTTTATTCAACATGTGTTTAAAATATTCATACATTTACTGGAGACCCAAGCGTGCTAAAATGCTCATTTTTATTTAACTGACGCATTTAATAATCGCATGGCCAAACAACTATCCACCAAAGACCGCATCTTAAATGCCGCTGAAAAGCTGTTTGCCACACGCGGATTTTATGGCGTATCCATTCGCCAAATCACCACCGAGGCCGATGTTGATCCGGCGCTCGCCAGTTATCATTTCGGTAAGAAAAAAGACATCTTTAATGCCGTTATGCTGCGCCGAGCGGAAGTGTTGAACCAGGAACGGATTGCCATGCTGGATGACTGCATTCGACGCGCCAAACCCAATCCGGCACCCTTGCATGAAATTATTGATGCTTTCACCCATGCCTTATTGAATCGTGCCACCCAGGGCGGTCAGGGATGGAAACATTACTTCGCCATTATCGCGCAAATTAATAATCATCCGGAATTGGGCGGTATTATCATGACCCAATATTTCGATCCCCTGGCGAAGAAATTTATTGCGGCCATTCAGGAAACCATGCCGGACAGTCAGCCCGAAGATCTGTATTGGTGTTATCATTTTTTATCCGGCGCCTTAACCCTCACGTTTTCCGGCACCGAACGAATCAATAACTTATCAGAGGGCTTATGCCCGCCATCTGACCTATACGCAGTCCACGATCGTCTGGTGCCTTTTATCACGGCAGGCTTTAAAGTTTTTGCCCAAGGCAATAAAATAACCTCTTAATATAACCCATGACCAACAACACAATGACCAGAAATCCCGGCACCGAACTGAATTTAGATTGGATTAATAAGATTCAGGCCAATACCAGCGCCACCGAACGTCGCGCTGCCACTCTGGGCGCTCGTCGCTCCATTAAAAAGAATTATCAGGCTGCATGGCTGATTAAAGCCATCGGCCTCATTGACTTAACCACACTGGCCGGTGATGACACCGAACAACGGGTTCGTCGATTATGCGCCAAGGCCAAAAACCCACTGCGCCAGGATTTAAAAGAGGCTTTGGGAATCGGCGATATGACATTGACCACCGCTGCCGTGTGTGTTTACCATGATATGTTGGCCACCGCCCACAAAGCCCTTGAAGGTAGCGGCATACATTTGGCCGCTGTTTCAACCGGTTTCCCGGCAGGCTTGACACCCCATGAATTAAAAGTGGCCGAAATCAAAGCCTCGGTGGCGGCCGGTGCCGATGAAATCGATGTGGTCATTACCCGTAAACATGTTTTTAAACAGGACTGGCAAGCCCTGTACGATGAAGTCAGAGAATACCGGGAAGCCTGTGGTGAAGCCCATTTAAAAACTATTCTTGCTACCGGTGAACTGGCCACCTTAAGAAATGTCGCCAAAGCCTCGATGGTTTGTATGATGGCCGGTGCTGATTTTATTAAGACCTCAACCGGGAAAGAATCGGTGAATGCCACCTTACCGGTGTCTTTAACCATGATTCGCCAAATCCGTGATTATTTACATCTCACCGGCTATAAAATTGGTTATAAACCCGCCGGCGGCATCAGCAAAGCCAAAGATGCCCTGGTGTATTTATCGATGATGAAAGAAGAACTGGGTAATGACTGGCTCGAACCGGAACTGTTCCGTTTCGGTGCCTCCAGTCTATTGGGGGATATCGAACGCCAATTGGAACATCACGTCACCGGCCATTATTCAGCCGCCCATCGCCACGCCATGGGTTAACCGAAGATTTAGAGAAGCCTTTAATATGAACATAAAAGAGATATTAAAAACCATGGATTACGGCACTGCACCGGAAAGTCAAACCACAGCCAAAGACTGGTTAAAACAATCACCCTTTGGTCACTTTATTAACAACAAATGGCTGCCAGGCGACAATCATTTTGACAGCATGAATCCGGCCACCGGTGATAAGCTGGCACAAATCAGCCAGGCCGATAACAGCGTGGTCAATAAAGCGGTCAAAGCCGCCGCACAAGCCGCACCCAAATGGCAGGCCTTAAGCGGCCATCAGCGGGCTAAATATTTATACGCCATCGCACGCTTAATTCAAAAAAACGCCCGCATATTATCGGTTTTAGAATCACTGGATAACGGCAAACCCATCCGCGAAAGCCGCGATATTGACATACCCTTAGCTGCCCGCCATTTTTATCATCACGCCGGTTGGGCACAATTATTGGATTCTGAATTACCGGATCATGAAGCCCTCGGGGTCGTGGGACAGGTGATTCCCTGGAATTTTCCTTTATTGATGATGGCCTGGAAAATTGCCCCGGCGATTGCCACCGGCAACACCGTGGTGCTCAAACCGGCCGAACAAACCTCGCTCACCGCCTTATATTTTGCCGAATTGTGCCAACAAGCGAATTTGCCCGACGGCGTTGTTAACATTATTACCGGTGACGGTCGTGTCGGCGAAGCCATCGTTAACCACAAAGACATCCAAAAAATCGCCTTTACCGGCTCCACAGCCGTCGGTCGAAAAATTCGCCACGCCACCGCCGGCAGTGGTAAAAAACTGAGTTTAGAGCTCGGCGGAAAATCCGCTTTTATCGTCTGTGAAGATGCCGATCTCGATGCCGCCGTGGAGGGTGTGGTCGATGCCATCTGGTTCAATCAGGGTGAAGTCTGTTGTGCCGGATCGCGCCTGCTCATTCAGGAATCAGTGGCCGAACGCTTTGAACAAAAACTACAAGAGCGCATGAACAAACTGCGTATCGGTGATCCTTTGGATAAATCCACAGACGTCGGCGCCATAATTAATAAAGAGCAACAACAAAAAATCACCGATATGGTCAAAACCGGTGTTGAACAAGGCGCGCGGATTTTACAGGCGCCCTGCGAATTGCCCAAAGCCGGTTATTTTTATCCGCCGACTTTACTGGCCGATGTGGCGCCCGGTGACCTGGTCTGCCAGGAAGAAATCTTTGGTCCGGTGCTGGTGGGCATGACCTTCCGAACGCCTGCTGAAGCGGTGGCACTGGCCAATAACAGCCGTTACGGTCTGGCCGCCACCATCTGGAGCGAAAACATTAACCTGGCCTTACACCTGGCGCCGCAAATGCAAGCCGGTGTGGTCTGGATAAACTGCGCCAATCAGTTCGATGCGGCTGCCGGTTTTGGTGGCGTGAAAGAATCCGGCTTTGGGCGTGAAGGCGGCTTTGAAGGCTTATTTGAGTATTTAAAACCGACAGATACTTTTTCAGCCAAAGCCTCAACCAAAAAACAAGTTAAAGCTTCCGGCGAAAACTCAGCCACAGAAGCCATGGATACCACCCCAAAAATGTACATTGGCGGTAAACAGGTCCGCCCTGATGGTGGCTATTCCTATGCTGTTTTAGATGCCAAGGGCAACACCATTACCCAAGCCGGTCTCGGTAACCGCAAAGACGTCCGAAATGCCGTGGAAGCGGCTGCCAACGCCGGTCAATGGTCTAAGATGACTGCTTTCCAGCGCCAACAAGTGATGTACTTTCTGGCCGAAAACCTCAGCTTGAGACAAGATGAATTTATCGACCGGTTAAAAGATTTCGGCCACAGTCCCAATGCAGCCAAAAAAGAAGTGGAACAAAGTATCGAACGCATCAATTATTATGCCGCCTGGTGTGATAAATTTGATGGTCGGGTCCATGCCGTACCAATGCGTGCCGTGGCCATGGCCATGCATGAACCGGTGGGTGTCATTGGTATTGTTTGCCCTGCGGAGAACCCGCTATTGAGCTTTGTGTCTTTAATGGCACCGGCACTGGCCATGGGCAACCGCGTGGTAATGCTCGCCAATGAAGCCTTTCCTTTACCGGCACTGGAACTATACCAGGTCCTCAACACCTCAGATGTGCCTGCCGGAACCGTGAATATTTTATCCGGACGGCATGAAGATATGCTTAAACCATTGGCCGGGCATTTAAACCTCGATGCACTGTGGTATTTTGGCGACCAGGACGGCGTTACTTTGGTCGAACAGGAATCGGCGCTTAACTTAAAACGCACCTGGACCCATACTGACACCAAAGACTGGACTTCATCCAAAGCCCAGGGCAAAACCTTCCTGCGTCACAGCACAGAAGTCAAAAACATCTGGACACCATACGGCGAATAAAGGACATTATTATGACAAAGAAAACCGATTTACTGACTGAAGATCACCGCGCTGCTGCCCGAATTATTGATGACGCCTGTGGTGATTTACGACCTAAAGTGGCCATAATACTCGGTTCAGGCCTGGGCGCCATTAGTGATGCCGCTGAAACGGTGGCTACTTTGAATTATCAGGATTTACCGGGGTTCCCCAAACTCGGCGTCGGCGGTCATAAAGGCACACTCTCGGTAGTCAACTTAGACAATCACCCCATGCTCATTCTCAGTGGCCGCTGTCATTTCTACGAATCCGGCCATGCCGATGCCATGGCACCCATTATTGGCGCCCTGAAAGCGTCTGCCATTGAAGTTCTCATTGTCACCAACGCCGCCGGCTCCTTGCTGAATCAGGTTCCCGGCTCCATCATGTTAATCAAAGACTATTTGAATTTCACCGGCCAGTCACCCTTATTCGGCTGCCCCCATGACCAGCGTTTCGTCAACATGGCGAATGCCTACAACGCCGAATTCAGATACTATTTTAAACAAATCGCCCGACAACATAAGATCCCACTGGCGCAGGGTGTTTATGCCTGGATGCCCGGACCCCAGTTCGAAACCCCGGCTGAAATCAAGGCCATCCGCCAACTCGGCGCCGATGCCGTCGGCATGTCCACAGTCCCGGAAACCATTCTGGCCCGCTATCACGGCATGAAAGTCGCCGGATTATCGGTGATTACCAACTACGGCGCCGGTATGGACGACGGCACAATCAGCCATGACCAAACCCTCAGCTACGCGCCCAAAGCCGCCAACGACATGAAACAACTCATCGCCGGCTTTCTGGATCATTATTACGCATGACTTAATCGTTCACTTAAAGCCCAGCAACAGGATTAAATTACTGAACCATCTAACTGTAGCTGCGCCCCTTGTGGGCGCCTTCTTAAAATATCAGATAATTTCAGAGTTTAATCAGATACCCTTGATATGAATGATTTATACCCGTTGCGGAGCAAGGCGGGGACAAGCCCCGCAGCTACCAGGACTTCCCATTGAAACGGTTAATCGTGAAACCATCGGAAAAAACAAAGTACGTCCTGATTATTAACCCATTCGCACAAACCACCCCAATCCGTTAAAATACCTGTTTAACCACGTCTGATAACGTCATGCTACCCCAGGAAATCATCAAAAAGAAACGCGATGGTCTAACTTTATCCACCGAAGAACTGAATGAATTTGTCCGTGGCGTAACCGACGAATCCGTCACCGAAGCCCAGATTGCCGCTTTCACCATGGCGGTGTATTTCCGGGACATGACTTTTGAGGAATGCCGGGATTTCACGTTGGCCATGCAGCATTCCGGTGACACGCTCGATTGGTCTGATTGTGATCTACACGGCCCCATCTTAGATAAACATTCCACCGGTGGTGTGGGTGATAAAGTCTCCTTAATGCTGGCACCGATACTGGCCGCTTGTGGCGCCCATGTACCGATGATTTCCGGCCGTGGCCTGGGTCACACCGGTGGCACGCTGGATAAACTCGAATCGATTCCGGGATATAACACCCACATTGATGTCGCTGAATTTAAACGCATCACACGCAAGGTCGGCTGCTCCATTATCGGCCAAACCGCCGATCTCGCCCCTGCCGATAAAAGCATCTACGCCACCCGTGATATCACCGCCACCGTTGACTGTATTCCCCTCATCACCGCCTCGATTCTTTCGAAAAAACTCGCCGCCGGACTCGATGCCCTGATGATGGATGTCAAATGCGGCAACGGTGCTTTTGCCAACAACCCGGACATGGCGAGAGCACTGGCGAAAAACATCGTAAAGGTCTCACCGATTCCAACCCGCGCCATGATTACCGACATGAACCAGGTCCTCGGTCACACAGCCGGAAACGCCGTAGAAATCCGCGAAACCATCGACTACTTAACCCAAGACCACGTCGATGTGCGCTTACACGAACTGGTGAAACGCCTGGCCGCTGAATTACTGCTTATGGGAAATATCGAATCAGACCTCGACACGGCCCTGAACAAAGTCCAAAGCGTGCTCGACACCGGTCAGGCCGCGGAAAAATTCAGCCACATGACCTCCGTCCACGGCGGTCCGGCAGATTTAATCGACAAACCCGACAACTACCTGAAACGCGCCAACATCATCGAACCCGTGTTCGCTTTACAAGACGGTTACTTAACCAGCACCCAATGCCGCGACATCGGCCTCACCGTCGTCGAACTCGGCGGCGGCCGCCGCCGATCCACCGACCCCATCAACTACACCGTAGGCCTCACCCAACTCGCTCCCATAGGCATAAAATTAGATGATCAGACACCATTGTGCTTAATACACGCTTCAAACAAAGCTGATTTTGAACAAGCCAAAACACAGTTATTAAAAGCGATTACTGTAAGTGATGAAGCGGTTGAGACGGGTCATTCGGTTATTACTGAGGTTATATAAGTAGCCTAAATAACCTATTCAAAACAAACCCACAATTCAGTTTCACACCCCACATCCCCGTCACCCTCGGGCTTGACCCGAGGGTCCAGTTCGTGAAACGAACAAAAGCAAAGCTTTTCTATTTTACCGATAGCTCGATAAAAACTAACCTTAATTATACTTTTTGAAATGGGTCTCCGGCTCGGTACCCGAAGACGTCGCGTTGCTTAAATAAAAACCCCACTAACCCGAAACCTTCTCTTCCAAAGCCTCTTCAACAAACTTATTCATGCTTACGCCGGATTTTTTTGCTTTAATAAAAACGCGTTGATGCAACGTGGGATTTATCCGGGTCATAAACTTACCTGAAAACGGCTTCTGGGGCTCTTTACCCTCTTTTTGACAATCTTCGATATACTCATCTACCACCGCATGAAAGGATTCTTTGACTTCCTCAACCGTGGCACCATCAAACACCAGAATATCATAGGTATTCACCACTTCGCCAATAAAGGTTTCGTCTTCATCGCTGTATTTTATGGATGCTTCGTAATTTTTGTATTTCATGACTTGTAACCTGTTTCAATCAATAATTTTCTTAATGCACGCACCTGATAAGGCTTTAATTCATTTCCCGGGTGAGGTGTGACAATTTCACAAATAAATGTATTTATATCTATTTAAGATAGATTTCATTTTTAACGTAACTTGCATTTAACCAAAAGGAATATTTTGTATATTCTGTTAATCCAGTTAATTTATCTGCAACAGGTAGTTTATATGTATCTGCTGCATTATTTGCATGTGGTCTTACGTGACTTATCCTATTGTCTTTTATACTTGGCAAAAAGGTTTTCCGAATTCCCTTAGGGGTTATTTTCTTCACAATTTCTCCATTTGAAACCCTATTAACCATAGCATCCCATACATTTTTTGCTTCAAGTATATCCGAGTATGACATATTCCAAAATTTAACTTTTCTCAATATCAGTTTCTTACCTTCAAATTGATAAAATACAAAGAAGAACTTACTTTCTAAAATATTCTTAAAATCTGACTCTTCCCAATCGGATTTTATTAATTCTTCATATTTAAATGCAGGAAATGAGATATTTTGATCTGGCAAATTATTTTCTTTAAGTCGAATTGTTTTTACTTGGATGTTTGCCTTTTCAAACTCTTCTATTTTTTTACCTAATTCAATTCCAAGAATAGCATTCGTTAAATTTGCAAAATAATGCTTAGCTTTCTGATTTAAATTTAATCCCAATTCCATTTCGATTTGCTCAGTTGACATACCATAAAATCTTTGGAATTTTGATATGACGATTTCTTCTATTGACTCAACTGTATCTAAAATTTCCGGCTGCTTTATTATTTTTCCATATACTGTTGTTTCTTCTTTGGCTATATTTGCAATAATATGATTTACGTAGCCTTGCTTCAGGGAATATGCTCTCTGTTTAGCTTTTATCTCACTGAAAGGCTGTTTTCTTAATGATTTAGCTGCTGTTGCTCCTTTTGTACAAGCCCCCAAGTAAAAGGTATCACCCTCTGAAATTTCATGGGCCTGCCCAGCTTTAATCTTATTTTTAATTTTTTTCCAATCACTTTTAATTACTTTCAAATCACTTTTAGGATACTTCCACTCATCAACTAATTTGATAACATAATCCAGCAGATTTATATCTTTATCATATAAGTAAAATATAAGAAGTAAATGTGCGTTTTTTTTCCAGAAAGAACTACTCTCAAATTCTTCCTTATGAACTTCTAAATAATTAATAATATTTAAGACAAGTCTTTCTTTTGATTTTATTGATTTGTTTTTAAGGACTTTTAAAGGGCTTGTTTTTAACTCAATGCCAGCCTCTGGAAAATCAGGTTCAGAGTTAGAATTTAAGTCGTAACCAAAATAGTATTTTTCTAGTATTTGCCCAAAATTTCCTTTGCCCATAATTTTATGGTTTGCAATTTCTTCAGAACATACTTCTCTCAATGTTTTGTTTTTTAATTTTTTAGCATAATCCAAAATTGATTCAGGAGCTTTATGGTTATAGTTTTTCATATATAACCTCATTAAGTGCTTTACCAATTTCTTTTATTACACCAACCACTAAAGCATTCCCCATAAAAAAGGCACGTTTCGTATTGGTGACACCATCTAATTTAGTATGATTTTCTGGAAACATATTAAGCTTTTCTAGCTCCACCGGTGTTAACCGTCTTAAACCATGATTTGTTTCTATTACATGTTTAAAGCGAGATGGTGCCTTACCACCTTCACCTGTGATAATGGTTCTTGAAGGTTTATTTAAGGCGTCAGGAAACACCATCCCTCCTTCAGCATAATGATATTCATGACCTGATTTAGATTTTCTTATTTCTTTTTTAGCACCTTTGAGATAATTCCATTTTTCTTCATCTCCATTATCGATATAAAACTCATCCTCGACTTTCTTGTTCAATACGATATCTCTAAGCACTATTCTTTTACCATCATATTTAGGATATGTTTTCATGGTTTTGACTTCACCACCTATCATAATGCCGGTGTTTTCAAACAAAGATTTTTTTCCACCTTTATTAAATTCATCGGAAATAACAGTGACATCATTGTCTAGTTTGAATTGATTAAATCCAGTATTTAGATTTTCTTGTATTGGAAACGCATTAGCAATTACGCCAGTTTTACTAATCCATTCTTCTTTAGATTGGTTTTTGATTCTTTGATATGCTTTGGTAGATTTATGATATCCCAAAAAGAAAACGCGTCGTCGTCTTTGAGGCATACCATAATCTGCAGCATTAATGACACGCCACTCAACCGCATAGCCTAATTGATTGAGACTTTCTAGCATAAGAGCAAAATCACGGCCTCTTTGCGAAGCTGGAGACTTTAACAAACGGTCAACATTCTCGAAGAATAGGTATTTTGGTTTTCGTTCTTTTTTATTTATTATATTGTAAATTGACCACCACAAGATACCTTTCTTACCAACCAGACCTTTTGAGTTCTTTAGTGTCGTTGCGACTGAATAGTCTTGGCAGGGAAAGCCGCCTACCAATAAATCATGATTAGGAATATCTTCAAAGTTTTTTTCGATGACTGTTTCAATATTTTCGTTTGAATGGTTTTCCTTGCCAAACCGTGCCTCATAAACCCAACTCGCATGTTGGGCTTTAGTGCTTGGTTCCCATTGATTGCTCCAGACAACTTCGTAATTCCCAGCTTCTTCAAGCCCAAGTCGAAACCCGCCAACACCTGCGAATAATTCCACTACTTTTATACTATTATTTTTCATGTTTTTTTGACTTGTTGTAATTAATTTTATCTTCAGCTATTTTTAATATTTCAGCTGTCGATTCTGTGTACTTTAAATCATCAGCTATCTTCTCAGAATACCAGTCAATGATCAAGGTTTTAAAATTCAAGTTATAAAATTTTGCCAATGATTTAAGCTGTGCTTGTGTAGGTTTACGTTCATTTTTTTCAAATTTACTAATCAAAGATTGATCAATATCTGTGGCAGCAGAGACCTTTCTTAATATAAGATTTTTTTCTTTTCTTGCTTCAAATAATTTTTCAGCTAAAGTTTTCATTGGACATTATTTGTTTAGACATTATTTGTCTAATATAGTATAATTCTTTATAAGATTACAAGTATTATTTTATTAATTATCAAATAAGGGAAGCATATGTCCTACCACGAATTCAAAACAGCCTACGGCCATCTAGTCAACTCGCCCATTGAGCAAACCTGTGTAATTATGAACGACAAAGACGAAGTTATCGCGACGGTTTTATCTAATGCCGTTTGTCGCTTACTGGGTGGTTCTGATTTAGACCAAATGACTTTACTAAAAGGCAAATACGGTCGAATCATTAGTGCTTCTTATTCGGATGATTCTGATGAAGACGTTAGTTAATCGGCATAATTAAAATCGGGTTTTGCCTAATTATTAGGAGATACTCGGTTCAAGCCCGAGTATGACTACTTGTTTTTAAACTTATAATCCCGACATTCATATACAAAGCGATTTTTATAGGTCTACTTTTTGGTAATCCGGGCACCCATCCATCGTTGAGTCAAATGTCTCAGGTAAATACTGTCCAAAAAAGAAACACCGTCATTCTCGCACTCGATGCGAGAATCTCGGCACGTTGAGGAAAGACCTAAGAAGTAATGAGATACTCGGGGCGAAGCCCGTGTATGACAGCCAATGGGTTTAGCTTTAATCACGAACGCCAGTCATAAACAACCAACCCAGCTTTCTGCGCTTGTTTGTACATATTCTCGGTGCCTTTGCCGCCGGGGAACAGGGCGACGGCGTCGGCGTAGTCGGCCATGGCCTGGTTTCTTTTGGGGCCGGCGCCGCGGCCGTATTTTTTCCAGTCGGCTTTGAAGACTTTAACCGGAATGCTTTGTTCTCGCGCCCAGTTTTCGCCTTCGGTGTCGGCGCCAGGGGCACCGCCGGAGACGACTTCTGTGATGTTTTCGAGGGCATTAAGGCGTTCGATGTCTTTGGGGGTTAGGCGGTAATCACGACCGCCGGCAATAATGAGTTTCATGTTTGTTGTTTTATTGATTAATTATTTTTGTGGCGTAAAGCGTTTGATATAACTGAGGTCTTTCTTATGGCTAAAGAATATAACCTGGGTTAGATTTATACCAGAAGAAATCGCTACTGGCTGTGCTGAATACGACTTATTGTGTCGCTTGCAAGATGCTTCCCCATGGCTTCTGTCCAGGTGGGCTTGCGAACATAAATACGCCCCTTTAATAACCGGTGATAGAAGAAAGTCATAACTTGCCCTAATTCATCATAATCTGAACCTTTTATGTCCACATTGCTTTGCTTAAATGGGTCTCAAGTCAACATTTTGAGCATAGTCATGAAACAGTCAAGACAAGATAAATCCATACGCTGGGAACTGGAACAACTGGCCCGGACGCAAAAAATCAGTCCAGCGAAACGCAACAAGCCTTTAAAAAAGCACCATGGTTTAAACTTAAACTGGAAAGATGTGGTGATTTTTTCTTTGCTGATGGTTTTCACCACTTTTTACCACGTTAATGCAGAAGCACAAAATTTAAACCAGCCTGAGGCTGTTGATTTTGATGACATCAGCAGCGGTATGATGATGCAGTTCAATCAACAAACCGGTGAGTACCACAGTCTGGAACTGCTGCAGACTGAGTATGATGTGGATATCTCTGGCTTACTGGCCACCGTTACTTTGAGACAGACTTTTTTTAATCATCAGTATGACTGGATCCCTGAAGCGGTCTATGCTTTTCCCATGACCGATAAATCGGCGGTTTATGAACTGAAAATGATCGTGGGTGAACGGGTCATTGAAGGTGAAATTCATGAAAAACAACAAGCTCAGCAGATTTATGACCAGGCCAAAGCCGATGGTTTAACCGCCACCATGGTGAAGCAACACCGCCCGAATATATTCACCTCAGATATCGCCAACATCGGACCGCAGGAAAGTATCTCGGTAGAAATTACTTATCAAATGACTCTGAAATACCAACAGGACTTCTACGAATTACGTTTGCCCATGGCCATCAAAGACCGATACGTACCGGATTCTACACAGGCCGATTTGCCGGTGACAACAAGCGTCTCGGATCAAAATTATCGGCAAATCGATATTAAACTGGATGCAGGCTTTGACTTATTGAATCTGAGTTCATTACATCATCCGGTGGATATCATCCGGAATTTTGATCAGCGTGTCGTCATCTTAAAAGACCGGCAACTCTACGACCCCAATGATTTTGTTCTGCGTTGGTACCCGGTGCTTGATCAGACACCCAAAGCCGCTTACTTCACGGAACAAAGAGATGGCTTTAACTATTCTCTGTTAATGGTGATGCCGCCCAATCAAATCAAAAAAACATCCATTAAAAGGAACATGACATACATTATGGACACCTCCGGCTCAATGCAAGGCAAGGCCATGCAACAAGCCATCGACGCCCTGCTATTCTCACTTTCGGAACTGGACGACAATCATTATTTTAATGTCATTGATTTTGACTCGAGCGCCACTTCATTATTCAGGGCTTCGCAGCCTGCAACACCGCATAACATCAGTTTAGCGTTGGATTTTATCGATGGCTTTAGTGCCAATGGCGGTACCAATATGTCCCCTGCTTTACAGATGGCCATGCAACGGGAAAACATTAAACCTGATTACTTGAATCAAATTGTTTTTATGACGGATGGCGCCGTGGGCAATGAGGCGACTATATTTGATCAGATTGCGCAAGACATCGGTGATGCCCGCTTATTTACGGTGGCCATTGGCCCGGCCCCCAATAGTTATTTTATGAGTAAAGCCGCCAATTTCGGCAGGGGTACCTATACCCATATCGCCGAATTGGAACACGTCAATGAATCCATGAGACGTTTATTTACCCAGTTGTCTCAGCCGGTTTTAACCGATATCGCAGTCAACTGGAGCACCACGGATGTAGAACAAAGCCCGGTGGTTATTGCCGATTTATATCAGGATGAACCGCTGGTCATTACCGCCAGGACGCCGATCAATAAAACTTTTAATTCACCTTCTTTTGTGGTCAGCGGCTTATTGGGTGGTCAGGATAGTCAAAAAACCTGGTCACAACCAATCAAATTCAACAACAACCACAACACCACCGGTATCGCGCGCTTATGGGCCCGCAATAGAGTCGATGAGCTGACCGATGATCTGATGCTGGGTGGCGATCGTGCCCTGTTAAAAGATGACATCATTGCCCTGGGATTAAAGCATCATTTAATCACTGCGTTTACCGCCATGGTGGCTGTCGATCGAAATCCCGATGCCAGTCGCATAGCAAAAGCCAAAGCCGCCCATCAAGTGACGTTCCCACAGGGTTCACTGGGATGGCGCTGGAATCTGTTGATGGGCCTGTTCTTGATGTCGATGGCCGCTCTGCTGAAAAAATACGTATCAATCGACGCACAATAATGGAGGCCGGGATGATGAATACACCAGCACAAACCATGACTTTCGGAGCCAAAGTAACGCACAAAGCACGGACAGCACCATGGCACAAAGTGATTCTCAGACTCATCCTGGCTACATTATTTATCGTGGGCAGCTGGCAAGTGGGTTCCTCCGCCTACTTGCTGGCGAAAGCCCATCTGGCACACTATTTAATCGCTGATGCCTGGCAGGCGACCTTACTGGATAAGCAAGTGCATAAACCCTGGGATTGGGCCGATACCCATCCGGTGGCCAAGTTGTCCTTCCCGGCTATTCGTGAAATAAGTTATGTACTAGAAGGCGCCAGCGGTCGTAATATGGCCTTCGGCCCGGCCAGAAGTCTGGCATCAGGCATGCCCGGTGATGCAGTGTCCACGGTTATCAGCGCCCACAATGACTCACATTTTAGCTTTTTAGAGCTCGTTCAAATCAACGATTTAATCCACATTGAAACCACAGCAGGACAATTCACTTATCGGGTTAAGGATCTAAAAGTGGTTGATTCAAGTCAGCAAAAAATAGACATCAGGCAACAAGACGAATTGATTTTAACCACCTGCTATCCTTTTAATGCCCTGCAAACAGGCGGCAACATGCGTTATCAGCTGACTGCACAGCGTATAAAAATCTAAAGGTGAATGCGATTTATAAAAAGTCAATTCTTTGAATACCCTTGCATAATTCTTGTTGGGTTAATAATGGTATTTACATTGCGCAATGATTATTTGGTTATTTTCTGACCTATAAACCAACCGATTTTTTATATCAATGCGCCTTGACCAATATCCGGACCATTCATGCTTAAGTGGCTCAGGATCGCCAATGCCCTCTAATGGGGTGCGACTAATGCTTTTGATGAGTGTATTTATTCGTTTGAATTTTTTTTTATCCTGCTTCTGCCATTCTAAATAATCTTCCCATGCCATTTGGGAAAAGGTGATTTTCATGGATCCAGATCATTTAAATCAACATCAACAACTTTCCCGGATTCAATTTCCACAATGGACTCATTTAAGTTTTGGGCATTTTTAGGACTGGCCATAAGATAAATTGTTTCTTGCATGGCGTGAAAATCATCCAGACCAATCAAAACCGCTGAAGCACCTTTTTGACGTGTAATGAGAACAGGCGAGCTGTCTTCATTCACACGATCCAAATATTCTGCCATCGATTTTCGGAAAGATGAGTAGTTAATGGAATCCATGGTTCTTATCACAAATAATCTGATTTACAGCGAAATAATTGTGGCAGTGTTTTGCCTGCTTAACCGTTAATAGGATATTCACTTAAAAGAACAATCAGGAGAGGACAAATGAACAAACTCATATTAAGCGTACTGGCTGTGATGATGTCGATGACAATTCATGCCGCCACCATTATTGTCGATCGGGCGGATGATTTAGTCATCGGTGGTGATGGCGGCTGTGATTTACGGGAGGCGGTGAATTCAGCCAATCTGAATTTCGCTCTGGAGGATTGCACCGCCGGTGATGACAATACCGTGGATGTTATTTTGATTGATGTTGATGTGCCCATTCAGTTAAGCAGTGAAATCGATGTGATTGGTTCTGTGCTGATTGCGCGATTTGGGAGTGGGCCGAAAATCGAGATTCTGGCGGCCCAGAACAGTCGTCATTTTCATGTTAACCAATCTGACGCGAATGACGATGATTTTGCGCTGGTCAATTTGCATTTGAAAGACGGTTCACGCAGTGATCATGGCGGATCCATTTGGATTGAGGATTCGGGAAAAGTGGAATTAGTGGACAGTGTTTTTGAGAACAATGAAGCACCGGATGGTGGCGCCATTTTTGCTGATGGCAGTGTGGTGGCGGATTTTAAAATTCAGCGCAATCACTTTATCAATAACCGTGCCGTGGATAACGTCAATAACAATGCCGCCGGCGGGGCGCTTTATGGCAAGAACATTGCGTTGGGTAGTTTACTGATTGAGCAGAATTTATTTCAACATAATGAAGCTGATTTTGGTGGCGCAATTTATCTTAATGATGCCAATGACATCATTGAAATCAACCGTAATCGTTTTTATGGCAATTTGGCCAATGACCGAGCTGGTGCGATTTATTTTGCGGCTTTAGCCAGTGGCCAAACGTATGCAACCGAACGCAATGTATTTTTAAATAATGTCAGCGATGGTTTAGGTGGTGCTATCTACGGCTTTGGTGCCGGTGGATTAACTGTTGTGATTCTCAACAGCACTTTCGCTATGAACTACGCCAATGAAGGTGGTGCCATCGCCACCATTGGCGGTAATATTCAGGTCAAAGGATCAACCCTGGCACACAATGCCGCAGTCACGGCCGGGGCGCAAGCTTACCAACTCAATGGCGGTACCGTGGCTTTTGCTAAAAGCATTCTGGCCTATGGGCAACTGACCAACAATTGTTCCGGAAACATTTTAGCTCATCTGGATAACATCGATGACGATGGCAGTTGTGGCTTTGATGCCAACGACGGCAATATAGTCGCTGATCCGAAATTATCAGGTCTGGTTGAATACGCCAATGCCAACCCCGATATCCCGACTTTATTACCCGGTTTTGAGTTAACGGCAGATTCACCGGCGATTGATTATGAGGATAACTTTCTGTGCTGGATTCCACCGGGTGATGATCTTAATGAAGATCAAAACGGTCAAAGCCGTGATGTGGACGGTGATAATGACGGTACCGCCAGTTGTGATCTCGGTGCCCTGGAAGCACCGGCCAATACTGATTTAATCTTTGCCGACAGTCTTGGGGTTTATTAACCGGACAAAGACCTGACTCCTCTGAAGACGGGCCGGTTTGCTGAGAAGCACCTGCCCGTTTTTTTCATAGCTATTTGAGTAAGTTTGAAATCTGTTTAAAGTTCGGATGTTCGGCGGTTTGCATCAATTCAAACAAAATCATCTCGGTGGATGTTTTCACCGCACCGGCATCTTTCATACGCTCCAGACCCAGTTTTTTATTGGATGGCTTCCGTGAAGAAACAGCATCCTGGTTTACCGTGACCTGATAGCCTTCTTCCAACAAACCCAAGACAGTTTGATAAACGCAAACATGGGTTTCAATGCCGGTGACAATCACCTGATTGCGTTCTGTGTCCTTTAAGGCTTTCATCACGTCATCGCAACCACATCCGCCAAAGGTTATTTTTTCGATGGCCTTGTGTTGACTTAAATTTTCTTTAATGGCGTCGATGGTATAGCCCAGACCTTTCGGGTATTGTTCCATCCAGATAATAGGTATGTCTAGAATTTCAGCGGCTTTAATCATGACATTGATTTCTCTGATCAGATCATCAGCTTCATGCATCAGGCTCGACAATCGCCCCTGTACATCAATAATCATCAGTACGCTGTGTTCGGGTTTAAACATATTAATCTCCAGTTAGGGATGACAAGGGACGCAACCAGGCATCTGTGGCTAATCGTTCAGGCAATCGGCTGCGGGCTTCATCGGCCGCATCACGATCGGGATAATGGCCATAAATGACCACCCACCAGGGCGCGTCATTGACACGGGTTTCGACGATGCGATGATTAGCATCAGTGAGTTGCTGTTGTTGAATAAACGCGTTTAAATTCTGTCTATTGGCAACGCCAATAATCTGGATGGTCCAGTGGTCAGGATACCGTTCGAACCAATTGTCTCCTGCATAGTCTGCTGACACAGATTGCTGTTGAACTTCTGACTCATTTATATCATCTGGCATGTCTTGTTGCGGCGGCACAGTGGCCTGAGGCGATTGCTCTGTCAGCACATCCTCTGGTGTTTCGGCCATGGGATTAGTGACAGGTTGTGCCGGTGCGGTATCGGTTAAAGATTCAACACCTACAGGCGGATCCATGGGATTAACCGGCGTCGGTTCAGTAACGGATTCTGTTATTTCCGGTGTGCTTTGTTGTTCAATGTCAGCCTGTGCTTTGGCTTGTTCAATGGCTTCTGTGGGTTTTTCACTGCCTTTGGGCGCACAAACCCAACGATCTTCAGCGGCATAACAGACCACCTGGGTTCGCTTTTCGTCACTGTTATTTTCTGTTTCTTGCTGTGGCAAATCCTGTGACTGACTTAAAGCGGGGATAAACATTAAAACTGCCAGTCTGATTAGGGTGACTACTTTCATGTTAGCTTTTCTCCTCGACACAGGCATTAATAGACTCTGCAATGGCGCTTTCCGCCACGTTATCAGCGATAAAAGCCTGACCCATACCGCGCATAAGAATCAAACGGTGTTGCCCTGAATGTACTTTTTTATCTAATCGCATGGCATGAATCAATTGTACTGTTGTGTATTGATTGGGTAGGCTATGGGGTAAATCAAACGCGGCAATCAATTCGATGAATCGGTCTTTCAAACCGGCTTCGGCATAACCCAGACGTTCTGATAAATCCGCAGCCATCACCAGACCTAAAGCCACCGCCTCTCCATGTAAATAGCGATAATCACTGACATTTTCAATGGCATGGCCAAAGGTATGGCCTAAATTCAGTAAGGCGCGAACACCCTGCTCTTTTTCATCATCACGAACAATCTCGGCTTTAAAACGACAGCATTCACTGATGAGATGTTGTAAGGCCGACTGGTCTTGTTGCTTAATGGCGAGTCGGTTGTCGTGCAACCAGTTATAAAATTCAGGCTGATTAATGCCGGCGTACTTAATCGCTTCACCAATACCGGCATTAAATTCCCGTGGCGGTAAGGTTTGTAAGGTGGTGATATTAATCAGCACGGCTTTGGGCTGATGGAAAGCACCAATCAGGTTTTTCCCGGCGGCGTGGTTGACGCCGGTTTTGCCACCCACCGAGGCATCGATTTGAGCCAATAAGCTGGTCGGGACCTGGACAAAATCAACGCCACGCATCCAGCTGGCCGCGGCAAAGCCGGTGATGTCACAGACGATACCGCCACCGACCGCAACCAGAGCGTCACTTCGGTTAAAGCCATGTTCGGCAAGCGCATTAATAATCAGTTGCCAGCTTTGGGTGTTTTTATGGTTTTCACCGGCTTTAATGACACAGTCATGCACTTCGTAGTCGCTGAACTCGGCGCGCAAGGGTTCAAGGTACAACGGTGCCACATTTTCATCACTGACCAGCATAATTTTCCGGGCTTTTAAACGGCTTTGAATGTTGGCCACATGAAAAGCCTTTTGATCAATAACAATCGGGTATTGTTTTCCGGGAATTTCAAGACTCAGTGATTGCATGGTTTAATCATCCCTTTTCAAATAGTCAGCAATTTTTTGTGCCATACCATAGGCACTGTTGCGGCCACTGGCAAAACTTAAATCCGCAACGGATTCGTATAATGGGTTGCGCTCTTTGGCCAGTTTCATCAGGCGCTCACGGCGGCCGGTGCCCTGTAATAGTGGTCGCTGTTTATCTCTTTTGAGACGCTTGAGCTGATGTTTCACGGCCGTTTTTAGGTACACCACACAATGGGATGTTTGTTGTAATAAATCTCGGTTTTGGGGTGTTACAATGACGCCACCGCCAGTGGCGATAATACTGTTTTCTCGTTGTAACAGTTCAGTTAACATGGCAGTTTCGCGGACTCTGAATCCAGCCTCTTTTTCGATATCGAAAATCAAATTAACGGGTACACCTGTGCGCTTTTCTAACTCCTGATCCACATCACAAAAGGACATCCCCAGGCGTGCAGCCAGTTGCTTACCCACCGTGGTTTTACCGGCACCCATGGGGCCAATCAATATGATGTTTTTATTTTTGTTAAGTGGCATATTCCGCGACGTTTGATTTGGCATCATTGTAGCATGGTGATTGTGGTCATTTTTTGAAATTGACGCGAATCCCATATCAATCCAACAACTCAATACTGACATCATCAGCAAAGATGAGGCGGTCCAACAAGGTCGCTGCCTGATCCCGGCTTTGATCCGCCTGGTGCATGGATTTTAAAACCAAAAATGCCGGCTTTTGCCCTGTCGCAATGCCGCCGAATTCCTGGCCACTGGCCCGGGCACCACCGGCCACCGCCTGTTGCCATAGCCAACTACCGGCATGGGCTTGCGTTTCGTCACTGCACACCACTCGTTTTTGCAACAGTAAACGCTGCGAATAAGACAGCATCTGTAATTCTTCAGCCGGGTTGAGTTTACTGTTACTGTCCGAGCCAATGGCCCAACGCCCACTGTTATTTTTAAAATCATTTAAAGGGAAAATACCATCGCCTAAGTTGGCTTCTGTCAACGGGCATAACCCGGCCACAGCGCCGCAAATGGCCAGCTCACGGGTTTCTTTCTCAGTCATGTGGGTGGCATGAATCAGACACCAGCGTTGATTGACATCGAAGTTATCCATGAGCCATGCCACCGGTGTCTGGCCATAATGTGCCATACACTGCTCTACTTCAGCGGTTTGCTCAGCGATGTGAATATGCACCGGCGCATCTTTCGGTAAGGCCTCCAGAACGGTGTGCATCTGCGCCGGACTGACAGCGCGCAGGGAATGAAAGCAAATGCCTAATCGCTGCTGGGGTTTTAATTTCTTTTTTAAACGTTCATATAACGCCAGATATTCATCGGTGTTTAATGAAAAACGTTGTTGCTGGTCTGATAAGGGCTGCGCTCCGAATCCTGCATAAGTGTATAACACGGGCAATAAGGTGATCGGCAAACCAACCTCGTCTGCAGCCTGTAAAATGACTTCTGCCTGGGCATGGGTGTTGTTGGAATCATCTAAATCTCGGTGCACATAATGAAACTCACAGACCGATGAATAACCACGGTCCTTCATGGTTTGAAAAGTGCTTTTGGCAACCTGATAAAAATCATCCACATCCAGGTTATTGGCCAGTTGATACATCAATTCTCGCCACGACCAAAAATCATCATTATCCTGCAGACGGTATTCACTGCATCCGGCCATGGCACGCTGAAATACATGACTGTGAATATTCGGCATCGCCGGAATCACCACCCCCGCTTTTTTATCACCGTTTTTTACTTTCGCGTCTGTTTCAACAGATTGAATACAGTGATTATTCACCGTCACACGAACATTGTCAGCCCAACCATCGGGCAGTAAGGCCTGCTGAAAAAAGTAACTGAGCATTCTGTATAATACGCTGATTAAAGCAATCATTGTCAAATAGAACCGCCATGAACTCAACGAAAAAATGCGACCTTTTAATTAAACACGCCACCATCGCCACCTGTAGTGACTTACAAGCGGTGGATGAATTACTGGAAGATGCCGCAGTGGCCATCAGCGATGGTGTTATCCAATGGATTGGCAGTTCTGCCCAAAGTGCGCAATTCCAGTGTGAAAATGTGCATGAATTACAAGGCGAATTACTGACACCGGCGTTAATTGATTGCCACACTCATCTGGTGTTTGGTGGTTCGCGTGCCGATGAATTCGCTGCCCGTTTGGCCGGCGTTTCCTATGAAGACATTGCCCAAGCCGGTGGCGGTATTTTGTCGACCGTGAAAGCCACCCGCGAAGCCAGTTTTGAAAACTTAGAAATGGACGCCATTCGACGTATATTACACCTGAAATCGCAGGGCGTGATGACTGTGGAAATCAAATCCGGTTACGGCCTCGATGTGGACAATGAAATCAAAATGCTGAAAGTCGCGCGCGCAGCTGGTGAAGCCGCCGGTGTCGATGTCAAAACCACCTTACTGGCGGCTCATGCCTTACCGCCGGAATTTAAAGATGACCGTGCCGGTTACATCGACCTCATTTGCACAGAATTGATCCCACAAGTGGCCAAAGAAAAACTGGCCGATTCGGTGGATGCCTTTTGTGAAGGCATTGGCTTTAGTGCCGATGAAACCCGCCGGGTGTTCGACGCCGCTGCCCGCTGGGGTCTGCCGGTGAAACTCCATGCCGACCAGCTCAGTGATTTAGGCGGCGCCGGTCTGGTGGCCGAATACAGTGGTTTATCCGCCGACCATGTGGAATACACCTCAAACAAAAGCATTCAAGCCATGGCAGACAATGACACCGTGGCGACTTTATTACCTTACGCTTTTTATGCCTTACAAGAAACCCAGAAACCGCCCATTAAAGCTTTCCGCAAACACGGCGTTGCCATGGCCATCGCCACCGACTGCAATCCCGGCACCGCACCGACAACGAATATCCTGCAATGCCTGCACATGGCCTGCACCCAATTCGGCCTCACCATCCCCGAAGCCTGGCTCGGCGTCACCCTCAACGCCGCCAAAGCCTTAGGGCTAAGCGACACCAAAGGCAGCATCGAAGTGGGTAAAAAAGCCCAGCTGGTGCACTGGAATGCCACTAAGCCCGCCGATATTGTCTACTGGCAGGGAGAGAATCCGGTATGCCAGGTTCTTAAACATCCGTGATAAATATTTTTCGGCGCCTATCTGTCGGTTTTAAAAGTAACGGCAAAACGTTTCTGTCTGTTGGTTTAATTATCAAAACCCTTTCAATTTAAATTGACTTTGATTATAAATTAAATTATCGTAACTTTATGGATGTCTTTGGGGGGAGGCAATTCATTATTTGTTTTTGTGAAAAATCCCCGAACTAACTTTATTTCATTGCAATAACTGGAGTTATTATGATTCGAGGGTTGAAGGTTTTACTTCTTATATCGACTGTATTCATTTCATTCGAAAGTCTGTCTCAAAATCGTTTTTATCACGTTTATGTAGACACCGACAATAACACATCTACCGGTTGTGATATTAATTTACCGGATTTCAGCACCGCCATCAATGGCGCCGAAGGCCGTATAACCATCACCACCGATGCCAATCAGCCTCCCACCATTATCAGCACCAACTATCATAACTGTTCAGGAAGTTTGTTTGATGCCGGAACAGCCATTAACCCGGCTGCCTTAGGCCTAAACACCGGATTGAATAGCGATGACGTGTTTGAGGTGGGTATAAATCGCGCCACAATGGGGGCGGGATCGTCACGATCAGTGGTCATTTATTACGCCACTGAGTCAGACACGGCCTCCGATATTGTCCTCAGCAATGTTGATGGTAATCCCATTATTTTAGGGATGACCTTGCCGGTTCCTGCCATTGGCTTTATGGCTTTGTTTATTCTGCTGGTTGGCTTTTTGGTTTTGGCAAAGCACCGGATAAACCAGAAACTTTCAGTTATGATTGTGCTCATGGCCACCTGTTCGGCCACCTGGGCCCTGGTCATTATTGTGGACGGTCAGACCGCTGATTGGAGCGGTGTCGTTCCGGCCAACACCGATCCAGTCAATGACACGTCCTCTGCGGGTAGCTACGCCGATTTGACCAACGTCTTTTTTACCTCCCACAATGATGACGTTTATTTTCGCATGGATGTTGTGGATGTGGAAAATCAGGCGCCTGTCGCCACCAATACAAGTGACACCACCCTGGAAGATAATGCTGTCACTGTAACAGTCACCGGATCGGATGCAGAGGGTGATCCACTGACTTTTTCAATGGCAACTCCGCCGACCAACGGCACTCTCAGCAGTTTCACAGTAGTCAACAATACGACATCAACAGTTGTTTACACCCCCAATGCCGACTTTAATGGCAATGATACTTTCACCTTTACGGCCAATGACGGACAAGCTAATTCCGCACCGGCCACCGCCAGCATCACCATCACAGCAGTCAATGACGCGCCCACCTTTACTTCCGGAGGCAATGTATCACACCTTGAAACAGGCGGCGCTTATAATCAAAGCTGGGCAACAGCCATTTCTGCAGGCGCTGCCAACGAGGCCGGCCAAAATTTAACTTTTACTGTTTTAAGCAATGACAATTCGGCACTTTTTAGTACGCAACCAAGTATAGATTCTAGCGGCAATCTGACTTTTGAAGCCGTTGCCAACACCTCAGGCAGTGCTAATTTAACAGCGCAATTAGCCGATGACGGCGGCACGGCGAATGGTGGCAATGACACCTCTGCCACCGTCAATTTTTCAATCACCATTCAGGGTGTGAACGATGAGCCCTCATTCACCGCAGGTCCAGATCAAACCGCCAATGAAGATGCCGGTTCAGTAACCGTGAACGGCTGGGCCACCGCCATTTCAGCCGGTCCACCGGATGAAGCCGGTCAAATCCTGACTTTTAATATAACTGCCAATGACAATCCATCCTTATTTAGCGCCGGGCCAGCGGTTGCTGCCAACGGCGATCTAAGCTTCACCACGGCAACTGATGCCAATGGTGTGGCCAATATTACATTAGAGTTGATGGATGACGGCGGCACCGCCAATGGCGGCGATGACACCTCACCCCCGCAATCATTTAGCATCACCATAGACCCCGTTAATGATGCACCTGTCTTTACCGCCGGTGCTGGTCAAACTGTGCTTGAAGACAGCGGCGCACAAACAGTTAGTGGCTGGGCAACGGGTATTTCACCCGGTCCGGCCGATGAAGCAAGTCAGACTGTGAGTTTTTCAGTATCCAACAACAATAATGCCTTATTCAGCGTTCAGCCTGACATTGATGCTTCGGGTAATTTGAGCTACACACCGGCTGCCAACGCCAGTGGCTCAGCCACCGTAACAGTGAATGCCATTGATGACGGCGGCACGGCCAATGGCGGTCAGGACACTTCGGCAGCGCAAAACTTTATGATTAATGTCAACGACGTCAATGATGCACCTTCTTTCACCGCCGGATCCAATCCGGCTGCCAGTGACGAAGATGCGGGCGCACAATCACTGGCCTGGGCGTCAGCTATTTCAGCCGGTCCACCGGAAGAATCCGGACAAACCGTTACCTTTATGCTGACTCAAACCAGTATCGATGCCAGTTTAAGCTTTTCTGCGGCGCCCACAGTTAATAACAGCACCGGTAATGTAGAATACACGGCCGCCGCCAATGCCTTTGGCAGTGCCACTTATGATGTGGTGTTGATGGATGATGGCGGTACCGCTAATGGTGGCGTTAATGTCACCAGTCCGGCTGTGAGTTTGACCATCACGGTTAATCCGGTCAATGATGCACCCTCTGTGACCGCACCGGGACCGTTTGCCGTAACCCCTAATATCAAAATTTCAGTCCCGGATGGCGCCAGTGATTTACTGGCGAATGCCACAGATGTTGAAGCAGGAACCACTTTAACCATTCAAGGTTCAGGCACCATAACCACTGTCAATAATGGTACCATCTCAGTCAATACCAGCACCGGGGTATTCACCTACGACCCACCCCCTGGATTTACAGGGGCAGACTCCTTTAACTACCAGGTCTGTGACGATGGCGTGCCTTTACCGTCAGCCTGTAGCACAGCGGTCACTGTTAATCTGAATGTCAGCGGCAATGTGGTATGGTTTATTGATAACAGCGCTGCAGCGGGTGGTGACGGTACATTAATGACACCTTTTGACAGTCTGGCCGGTTTTAATGGCTCAGCCAATCCGGGTGCCGGCGATTATATCTTTTTAGCCAGTGGTACGTATAATGAAGCAGGTATCACATTAGCCAATAATCAGGTTTTATTCGGCCAGGGCACCACTGGAGCATTTGACACCATCGCCGGTATCACACCGCCTGCCAATAGTGTCGCCAGACCCTCATTGGGTGGCGTCAATCCGCTCATTATCAGCTCTGCTAATGGCGTGAATTTAGCGCAAAACAACAGTGTGCGCGGTGTTGATTTTGGTAACACCACAGGATACGCCATCAGTGGTGGTGCCGCAGGCAACCTGAGCGTTTCTGAATCCGGCATCACCGGAAATGGTGGGGCTATCAACATTGGTACCAGTGCGGCCTTTGGCAACAATGTTCAATTCGATGAACTGAACTCCAACACCAATAGCTTATCGGCTGTTTCCCTTAATGGCGTTAGCGGCACACTGGCAGTCAATGCCGCCACAGTCGGTATTATTAATGGTTCAGGTAATCCAGCCGTCAACATCAGTGGTGGATCATTAACCCTGGTTTACCCCGGCACTATATCGAATACAGCCGGGCAATCAGTGAATATCACCGCTCAAAACGCCGGCACCATTAGTTTCACCGGCAGCCTGGTTGACAGTGGCACCGGCATCAATTTATCTAATAATACAGGTGCAACATTCAACTTTTCGGCTCTTGATTTAGACACCACCAGCAGTAATGCTTTCACCGCATTAAATGGGGGTACCATCAATGTGACAGGAACAAGTAATACCATAGATACCACGACAGGCCTGGCGGTTAATTTACAAAACATCGCCATTGGCGCTTCAGGTTTCACTTTAAATCAAGTTAACGTCAATGGCGCCAGTTCTGGCATGGTGTTAGACACCCTGACAGGGACTGGCCAGTTCCTGATCACTGGCACAGGAACGACCAATGGCAGTGGTGGAACGATTCAAAATAACAGCACCAGTGGTTTCACAGCAATGAGCGCAAGCAACATTGAGCTGAGAAACATGAATTTCACCAACAGCGCCAACGAGTCAGCTGGATGTCTGGCGGACGTTAATGGCGTCACAGGTGTTTGTCATGCAGCCATTGAATTGGTGAATTCAAGTAATATCAATATTGTTAATACCGTTATTGATGGTAATGGCGACGCCTCTGACGAACTGGGCATTTTTGCTCAGAATGTGACCAAATTTGATATGGATGGCGTCACTGTTCAAAATGTATCGGATAATCTGAATGAGCATGGAATTTATGTGGTGAATTTATCAGGCATAGGCGCTCAAGAAAGCCGTTGGCAAGACCTGACGGTAAACAATACTGTAGGCGACACAGCTGTTTTGGTGGTCCAAAACTCTGGAACAGGCAGCTTATTGATTGATGGCAATTCAACATTGTCAAATGCCCGTGAAGGTGGTTTTGAAGCGCGAACAACCACGGCAGGCGCTAACTTAACAATCACACTCGGCGATGCGTCTGCAGTCGGCGTTGGTGAAACTTTACTCATTGAAAACACCGGCACCGGTGCATTATTTATTGCAGATAATGGTACTTTAACCGCCAATGTCAGAAACAGCGTAATCCAACCGGGCGCCGGTGTGGCTTCAATATCCAGACCCGGTTCCGGTACCAATGGCTTGATGTTCGTAGGCATGTCAGCGCAATCTTCAGGCGCATCTTCGCTGTCGATATTAAACGCAACCGGTAATGACGTTACCGAAGAAGATGGCGGCTCCGGTGGTACCGGTCGGTCAAACATGGCCTTAGGCGGCTCAAGGAACATCAGCGGCACCATCAATGACAACATCGTCGAATCCAATGATGAATATGTCCGTGGCTTTTTCTCTAATTTCACCGGTGTCGGCAACTTAGCCACCAATACCATCGGCATTGATGGTAACACCATGAATATGAGTGGCTCGGGTGGCAATGAAACCATTGTCGGTGTCGAGTACAACGCCTCCGATAGCTCAGGCGAGTTATCCGTAACTGTCACTAATAACACCATATTCTCTGCCGGTGACAATGGTTTCTCCGGCGGTATATTCGCTCTGGTCGGTGATAATGATGTTGTTAATGATGATTTCAACACCGTATGTAGCGACATCATTGGTAATGACGCCTCAGCGCCCAATGCCATAGCAGTCGATGGCGAAGATTATGGTTTTGTGTCATTTGATGGCACTGTCTTTCAACTTGAAAATCCCATAGCCGGCGCATTATCTGAAGCCCAGGTTGATAATCACATCATCAATAATGATGCAGGTACCAGCCTGGCAACTGATGTCAATGTTTTTAATGTCGGTGGTGCTTTCACAGGCGTTACCAGCAATTGTCCACAGTAAACTGTAAACAAAAATGAAATGAAGTCATCACTGTCAATCAGTTTGGCAGTGATTAAGGTAAGGATTTTAAACTTATCTCAAGATTGAAAATATAAATAGAGGAGAGAAGAATGTTTAAAAAGTTTTTATTTAACAATTTAGCTTGTAAAGGGGGTGTTATATGTCAGAACCATTTTTAGCAGAAATCAGAATCGTTGGTTTTAATTTTGCACCCAGAGGCTGGGCTTTTTGTGATGGTCAAATATTACCCATCAACCAAAATCAGTCTTTGTACTCCTTGTTGGGTACCACCTATGGGGGAGATGGCAGAACGTCATTTGCCTTACCTGATGTGCGGGGACGCGTGCCCATCCATGCCGGTCAAAGTAATGGCGGAAACAATCACATACCGGGACAGAAAACCGGCGAAGAAACCCATACATTGACTGCGGCTGAAATAGCACAACATCAACACCCTGTTAATGGCACCAGCAATACCGCCAGTGAAGCCACACCCACCAATGCCTTGTTACCGGCTGCTAATAGTGGCAAACCCTATAGCACAACCGGAACGGCAGCCATGGGAGAGAGTACTGTAACGAATGTCGGCGGTGGTCAGGCGCATAACAATATGCAACCTTTTCTGGCAATGAATTATTGTATTGCTCTACAAGGTTTATTCCCATCACGAAATTAGGAGAAAGATTATGTCAGAACCATTTGTTGGCGAAGTACGCATGTTTGCGGGAAACTTTGCACCAAGAGGCTGGGCTTTTTGTGATGGTCAGTTATTAGCCGTTTCACAAAATGACGCCCTGTTCAGTTTGTTAGGAACCATTTACGGCGGTGATGGAAGAACTACTTTTGGACTACCTGATATGCGTGGACGATTGGCCATGCATGCCGGCGACGGACCGGGTTTAAGTCCCCGGCGCTTAGGGGCCAAAGCGGGCAGCGAACAAGAAACCCTCACGGTTAATCAACTGCCGAGCCATCGTCATGACCTGTTAGCGGCCAATACCGCAGGTTCATCAGCCACTCCCACGGGTCATTTAGCCAGAGACACAGCAGGCTCAAACCTCTACGTTCAAGCACTTTCGGCTAACAATACGTCACTGAATAGCAACGCAACAAACCACGTAGGCGGTTCAAGAAGCCACAGCAATCTCATGCCGTTTTTGTGCGTTAATTACATCATTGCCTTGGTCGGCATTTACCCATCCAGGCAATAAGGAGAATTATTATGTCAGAACCATTTATCGCAGAAATCAGAATATTCGCCGGAAACTTTGCCCCCAGAGGCTGGGCTTTTTGCAACGGTCAGTTATTACCCGTATCTCAGAATACGGCACTCTTTTCACTGATTGGCACCACTTACGGCGGTGACGGCAGAACCACCACAGCCTTGCCTAATTTAGCTGGCAGAGCAGCCATGCACCCGGGTCGGGGCCCGGGCTTAACGTCGAGGCGATTAGGTGAACGGGGTGGCACAGAAACTGTCACCTTAACAGAAGCGCAAATTCCCTCGCATCAACACAGTCTCATTGCTGACAATCATGCCGGCGGTATTTCAGGTGGCGGTGCCAATACACCTGATCCGGCTGGTCATTACATGGCCAGCACATCAGCCAGTGGCCAGTTCTACGCAGACGGATCATCTAATCTTAGCCCAATGAACCCCACCAGTAACACCGGCGAATCACAAGCACATAACAACTTACAGCCCTTAATCGTGATTAATTTCATTATCGCATTGGTGGGCCTGTATCCTTCCAGGAGCTAATTATGAACAGAAGAATATTTGCAAAAACAATCCTTGGCGGCTTGGGCGCATCTGCGCTGACCAGCCCGGTGATGGCTCATTCCTCTTCAATTAAAACAAGTTCAAACAATTTTGAAGCTGGACACAGCATGCAAACAGATGATGGACTTAAAATGACTTTGAGTGGCCACCAGTTACCCACCCGAAATAAAGATCATCACCAGTTTGTGCTCACTTTTGACGTTCATAACCCGGATGGTCATTTACAAGAAAAAATTTACCATTTGACTGATCACAAGGGTATTAAGCACGAAATTTTTATGACACCTGTAGATAGTAATAAATTACAAGCTGTCTTTAACCGGAGAACGCATGCCTGAAAATTGGTTGAACAAGAAGTCGTTCAAACTTATACCGAAATGCGTTACATTCAAAGCCATATCAAATGACGATATGGCTTTTCTTTCTGAGCTTTACAGAAGCACACGTTGGCAAGAAGTGTTACAGGCACCCTGGAATGACCAACAGCGCATCGAGTTTTTAGACCAGCAATTCACTGCCCAGCACGCTCATTACAACAGCCACTACCCTAAAGCTGAAAAATTATTAATCTTAAAAGACACAAAACCCATTGGGCGAATCTATATTGACCGGGATGAAAGTTCGATTTGTTTGATTGATGTAGCATTACTCACACAACATCGTGGCAGCGGGCTTGGCACAAAACTGCTTAAAGAGTTATTAACAGAAGCTCAGGCAACGAAGAAGAAAATAGTCATCCATGTGGAGAACTTTAACCCGGCCTACCAGTGGTACCTTAAACATGGTTTCCAACAGGTGGAAGACAAAGGCGTTTACCAATATATGGAATGGTATCCAAAATCAGCGAACAAGAACCAAACCGGTTAAAGACTGCTAAGTAAAAACAGCCTCATAGTGTACACCTTTATCATCACCAAAAACCGGCACTAAAAACAGTTCAAATTGACCCATCTTTGGGTGAGAAACTTGGTATACGCCTTGCTCAAACACCTGTTTTTCGTCACAGGCAAACACCACAGAAAATTGTTCATTCTGTGATTCATTTTGCGGTTGAAGACCGGCTTTAACTTCCTCGATACAACATGCCAACTTTTGATCCTGTTTAAATTCAACCTCAAAAGTATCCGCTTGATATTGTTCAAATTGTTTTTTACCTGGTAAAGCCATATAAAGGAATTAATTTTTTAAAATTAGAGTATAACGCAAACACGACAACTGCCCCCAAAGAATCCAACATTAATTGTGACTTTATAATTTTAAACCGTTTTGCCTGTTCGACAGCTGATTTTATATATAATCTTTTTTCCGCGACTGCAGATAATAAGTCAGTGCCAGACACATAACCATAAAACTGATTTCTGCTGCGATGATTGTTAGCGCCGTATTATTCCAAACCGGCGATGCGGCTTCCATATTTTCTCGGATGCCCGGCATGCTGGCGAGCCAAAACATGAATAATGAGAGCCCAATGTTAGTGATAGACAACACAACTATTGTCCAGGCATGGGATTCACTGATTAAACCGACAAACAGAAGTAAGATAAAAACAGCCAGCATTTCCAGCATAAGAATAAGGCCATATACAGCCAAACCATCAGGAATGGCTTCTTGAGTAAAGATTACCCACATTAAACCACTGACGATAATCAGCCAAAAAGACATAAATACAGTCAGATTGGCGACAATCTTGGCGTGTGTATATTGAAGGAAAGTTATCGGCAGACTCATAATAAATGACAAGTGATGTTCGCTTCTCTCTGTGGTCACGGTGGTGATTATCATCTGAGCACCCACAATAATAATCATGGACAGCATCACTGTAACGCCACCATAAAAGGCACCGGAATGTTCCCAGGTGAGCAGCCACAAACTTGTCAAGCCCACCACTAAATATGCCATTAACGGGTACTTGTTGAATTGGATGTCTTTAATCACGAGTGCTTTAATAATGGATGATTTCATGACGCCACCTCTTGCCGTTTGGCCTCCACTTCAGCAACGAAAATTTCTTCTAAACTCATGTATTCAACCTGTTGAATATGACCACCTCTGTCCGTTAAATCGGCCAACATCTGTTCGTTACAATCATGGACAACTAAACTCAGGGTTTGGCCAATTTCGACCACTTCTTTGATATGAGTATTCATCGTTATGTTGTGTTTTTCGTCAACGGTCAGCCGCACCCGCCGCCATTTTTCTATAAAGGTTTCCTTGTCATCGCTGTTCACTATCTGACCGCGATCAATAAACGTGATGTGGTCAGACAATTGCTCAACGTCAATGGTGTTATGAGATGAAAACAAAATACTTCGGCTGTCGTCCGCCAATACAGCCATGAGTTGATTATTGACTTCTTTTCTGGCGACCGGGTCTAAACCGGTGGTGGGTTCATCTAAAATAAGTAATCGTGGATGTCTGGCCAATATCAAGAGTAAGCCGGCTTTGACCCGCTGTCCATGTGACATGCCTTTCATTTTTTGGTTCGGAATCAAATCAAATTCAGTGAGTAATTTATCGGCATATTGCTTGTCCCATTTTTCAGGAAATATTTTCCTAATAAAGTCCATGTGCCAGTCTAATGTGGCATTTTTATATAATCGCATGTCTTCTGAAACATAACCAATATCAGCTTTGGCAAGAACCTGAAACTCTGGAATTCGATGACCTAACACAGTAACATCACCGCAATCTGCTGACACCAATCCCATAAGAATCCTGATAAGGGTTGATTTTCCGGCACCATTGGGGCCAATAAGACCCATAATGCCACCTTGATCTAAATGCAAACTGATACTTTGCAAACTGAAATGTTCATACTGACGACCCACATCAATCATTTCAAAGGCTTTATCATTCATTGTCATTCTCTTTCTTTGCCGATAATAGTTGTAAGCGTGTCATTAAATCCATCACTGAAATCCCATAGCTGCTGGCATGAGTTAACGCTTGCTTCAGATGTTTATCAATTTCAGTTTGCATAATCTGATTGCCCAAATTTTCATTGTTTGCCACAAAGGAACCAATACCTTGTTGTGTCACCAATACCCCTTCCCGCTCTAATTCTTGATAGGCCCTTTTTACGGTTATCACACTCACTTTCGTGGCCACAGCTAACTCCCTAATTGAAGGCACTTTTTCACCTTGCGCCCAATCACCCTGTGCAACCAGTTGTTTAATCTGTTCCATAATTTGTATATACATGGGTCTGCCATCTTTTTGGGATAAGGCAAATATTTTTTTCATGGCTTAATTACTGTACATAATAGATATTCACAGTATAAGCAGCGGTATCCATAAATCAAGTCATCCTTCATGGTTGCGAATTTTTAAGCTTTAATCCAAACAAGGGTCGAATAAAGACCAGGCGCCGTATCAACGCTTCATACAGTCCCAATGAACCGGCCAATGTAACAACAAAGACCACTAAAAATTTCAATCTAACATCAAAGTTGAGAGGAAAAATAACATACGAAGCAGCATACAAAACAATCATATGAATAATGTAAACCGGATAGGCACTTTGACTTAAATAACGTAAAACCTGACTGGGGTAGTTTAGATGCTTGTAGGCAAAGGCAAGGATGCAAAATATCCACAGATTGGATTCAATGGACACCAGATAAGCAGCCATTTGACCTTGATTAATTCGAAAGATAGACATGAACAGGGCCATGAGAAAAAACACCCAACGCCAGGATAATAAAATGCCTAAAAAGGGTTTTCCACAGAGGACAAAAACATAGCCAAAAAAGAAAGCCATTAAACCAAGCAGGTAACCATGAGTAGTCATGGCATACAATTCAAAAGGTATTGGTTTTAATACCAGGGCTTCAACAGCAAAGCTAATCAGGAGGATACAGAACCCGACAGGTGTACTGAAAAGGCGCTTTAACCCTGAAACCAAACGTCCATTCGGATTATTTTTAATATAAATAAAAAGTGGTAAAAATAGTACCGTGTAACTAAAAATATTTCCCAAAAACCACAAATGTGATGGTCCTGGACTGTAGTTAAGTTGCCAGGAATAATATTTTTGTAAAATCAAAATATGTATCGGTACCACAAAAAACACACCAAATATAAAAGGCAGTAAAATTCTTCTTGATCGTTCTTTAATAAGTTGAATCCAGTTCCTTTTTTGCAGTGCAAAATACACACCCATACCGGAAATAAAAAACAGTATGGGAATGCGCCAAACATTAATTAACGACATGGGTGTCCACAGACCGGCCCAGGATTCTTTGTTGGTAATAAAACCAATCATCAGACCCCAGGACTGAAAGCCGATGGCCACGTGATAAACAATCAATAAGCCGATGGCAATGACTCGCAACCAATCAATATCATGCCTTCTGTAATTATGATTTAAGTTCATTGTTTACTTCAACAGAGCCGCAACTTGAGGTCTGGTCGCCTTGAGCTGGTCATAATCTAAGCGTAAGCCCATGGGTGCTAATGATTGACCCAGCATATCGTAAATCGGTTTTACCGCCTCAAATGGGCCAGCAACAGAATCGTAAGCTGTACTGCCGCTGTTATTTAAAAGCGATTTATCCGCTCCCCTATTGAGAAGTAATTTAACGATTTCCGGGCGACAAAAAAACGCAGCGACATGCAAAGCCGTTGATCCGTCATTATTTTTGAAATCGATGTTGGCACCGGCATCAAGTAATAATGTGACAATTTCCGGCTGATTAAATAAAGCTGCACTGATTAATGGACTGGATCCCCCAAACGGGTCTTTCTGATTAATATTGGTGCCAGCCGAAATATGCTGCTGTATGGCATTAATATCCCCAGAAATAACAGCTGTGTGGATATCAATTACTGGCGGTTTTGGTTTTTTTGAAGAATGATCACTCACATCGTCTTGACCACAGCCAGAAATCATCAAAATCATGGAAACCATGACTAAAGCCAATATACTTTTCATTTTAATTATTTGTTCTTTATTCATATTCATGCCCTTCCATCTATATGGGTTAATTTGAGTGGTATTGATGTAGCCTGATTTATAGGTCATCAAAGACCTCATCGGTTTTAATCTTTACATGCTGTATATATTAGGTATGCACAGTATATACACAATCATTTTATTGTCAAGATAATTTCATAAGTAAAAATTTTTAATTAGTCACTACAAAGGCAGAGATAAATAATTTATAACTGACGATTAACCGACTTTAGGCTATACTTTTTAGCAAATCATCACATAACAACTCATGACCAAATTACGCATTATTTTCTGTTTATACGCTACACTTCTCACGGCACCATGGGTCCAGGCCGAGGTCTTTAAGTGGGTGGATGCCCAGGGCAATATCCATTACAGCGATAAAAAGCCGGAGAATCAGCAGAGCGAGGAAATTAAGATTAAAACACACACCCCAGACCTCAGTTATCAAAATAAGCTTGAAAATGATCACTCAGCGAGTTCTATTGAAACAAATAAGCCTTATAAGAAGAAACAAAAAGTCACTATGTATATGGCAAGTTGGTGTGGCTATTGCAAAAAAGCCCGGGCCTATTTTCAAGACAATAAAATCATGTTTGCTGAATACGATATCGAAAAAAATAGAAAAGCGAAACAGCGTTACGAGCAATTAGGCGGAACCGGTGTGCCATTATTGGTGGCCAAGAGAAAGCAGATGCAGGGGTTTAGTGAGCCAAGATTTGAACGCTGGTATAATGACTTATAATGAAAGCTAATTTCTTTATACACCACTTTTGAGGACAGAGAAAATGCGCCCATTAATCGTCATATTATTTTTAGTCACGGGGCTTTACTCCTGTGGTGAAACACCTTCAGATTCAGAAACGAACAACGCCAGTTCCGACAATAAAGAGCATATGCTCAGCGATCAAGAGAAGATGATTCAAAAAGCCAAAGACACGGAAAAATTAATTCACGAAGCCGACGAGAAACGCCGTAAGGCGCTGGAAGATCAATACTGATAAAATATTTTCCTGTTAGTCATGTAGATTAGTGCCACCGGCGCAAGTTTTTTGACTTTGAAAAGTTAAAAAGCTGTTATTTTGTCTGTGGTCTTTTATAATCGACGGGATTAAAAATTCTTTTTTGCTTATGGATGCCATTCCTTCTGTTGGTTTTTCTGTGGAATCAATGTTACGCGGCCTGTTGGGACTGCTGACTTTGGTTGTCATTGCTTATGCCTTTTCAAGTAACCGAAAAGCCATTAACTGGAAGGTTGTGGGGATTGGCTTAGGTATACAGATGTTGCTGGCTATCGGGGTGCTGTTTGTGCCTTTTGTGCAGGCCATCTTTGAGGGTGTTGGTAGCTTCTTTGTTCATATTATGGATTTTACCAAGGCCGGAACCGCGTTTTTATTCCGCTCCTTTGGGTCCGGAGAAATTGAATCACCTTTGATTAACTTTGCGGTTATGATTTTACCGACTATTATTTTCTTCTCTGCTTTGACTTCAGTCCTCTTCTATCTCGGCATTATTCAAAAAATCGTCAAAGGCCTGGCCTGGTTATTAACCAAGGCATTACGGATTTCAGGTGCAGAAAGTTTATCGGTGGCCGGTAATATTTTCCTGGGGCAAACCGAATCTCCGCTGATGATTAAAAAATACTTAGAGAAAATGAACCGCTCTGAAATACTGCTGGTCATGATTGGCGGTATGGCCACTGTGGCAGGCGGGGTGTTAGCGGCTTACGTGGGTTTTCTCGGCGGCGAGGACAAAGCCCAGCAAATTTTCTACGCCAAACATCTATTGGCCGCTTCGGTGATGGCGGCACCCGGCGCCATCGTGATTGCAAAAATGCTCTACCCGCAAACTGAAGAAATCAATTCCAATGTCGATATCTCTCATGAATCGGTGGGATCGAATTTTATCGATGCCTTATCAAACGGCACCACCGAAGGCGTTAACCTGGCTATCAACGTGGGTGCCATGTTGCTGGTGTTTTTCGCCTTTTTAGCGATGATGAATTTTGGCCTGGCTGCGGTGGGTGAGTGGATTTCCGTGAATGCCTGGATTGCCGCCAATACACCCTATGAAAACCTGTCTATGGAGTTTTTATTGGGTTATCTGTTTTCACCGCTGATGTGGCTGATTGGTGTCGCAGTTGAAGATATTACCATGCTGGGGCAATTGCTCGGTGTTAAATTAATCGCCTCTGAATTCGTCGGTTATGAACAGCTGGCCCGGCTGAAAGATGCCACCACCGGTTTAACGCTGACCTATGATAAATCCATCCTGATGGCCACTTATATGCTGTGTGGTTTTGCTAACTTTGCTTCCATCGGCATTCAAGTGGGCGGTATCGGCTCACTGGCACCGGGGCAGCGAAAAACCCTGTCAGCCTTCGGAATCAAAGCCTTAATAGGCGGCACTTTGGCTTCTTTGTTATCAGCCACCATGGCGGGTATGCTGGTGGGATGATGACAAGTCTGTTAAAAAAAGCCCAATAAATTCTCGCCAATTCGCTGAAAACTTGATTTTTTGCCCCGCTTGGTTTTAAATAAAAGTAACCACAAGCGGAGCGGTCTATTAACCAGCCAAACTTCGGGGCGCATCAAACCCTCAGAACTGATGCATCGGGGATGCCACTTGAATGGCTTAATGCCACGCAAGTTGCTAAATTAATGGCCTTAGATATGGTGCAATATGCTTACGGCACCATTGTTCATCACCTCCACGGCGGCATCAATGCCCGCACCGGCATCCAAAGCCAATTCAAAATCCCGGCGATCATCGGCACCAAAGGCTACAACAATCACCTGCATAAACAACTGGCACATTACGTACCGCCACTCAATAACCAGACCTTATTTAAGCGCGACCAAAATATGTGCTTATATTGCGGCGATGTCTTTCCAAGGTACCTTTTGTCACGGGATCATGTCACCCCCTTGTCGCAAGGCGGTGCAGACACCTGGCGGAATGTGGTAACTGCCTGTAAACGCTGTAATAACCACAAAGCCGACCGCACACCCTTGCAGTCCAATATGCGCTTACTGGCGATTCCCTTTGCACCGAATTATGCCGAATACATATTCCTGCAAAACAAGAACATCATCGCCGATCAGATGGATTACCTGGTGAACCACTTCCCCAAAAAATCCCCTTTTCGGAAGTTTAAGGCGTAATACAAAAAGAACCTATATATGGGTGAGTCTAATTTAATGAAGGGAATAAGGAAATGGAGTTTTTTGTTGTTATGTTTAAATGGACTAGCCAACGCTCAATTTGAACCACCTGTTATTGTTGACCCTCCTAATCCAATAGCAGGGGAAATTATTAATATTGGTCTATTTCATACTTATTACTATCCGTGTTTAATCTTACCCGTACAAAATCTGGATGGCGAAACTCACTTATTTGATTTTGATAACAGTTTGCCTACGTATCCAGACAGTCATATAGATTTAATTGTGGTCGCCGAAAGCATACCTTTATGTAATCCTTTTCCTGTAACTCCTGCACCAAGAGAATACTATACACTGGGTCAATTACCCGTTGGCGAATACTCCTTAAGAACCGGTTTAATAACCCCAATTTCACAATTTCCTCTACCACTGGATAAACAACCAATCCAATACGGTGAAATTTTAACTTTTACCGTTTCTGGAGCTGATCCTGTATCAGTCAATTCGTATAGTTTCCAAAGTCTGATTTTACTAACAATTTTAGTTCTGGGTTTTACTATCTTAAAATTTAAGAAACTATAATGTTTGTATCATTTCCCCTTAGCGAATCTGAGGGTGAAGGTCAAGGCGGAAGCTTTTTTTCGAAGGCCTGAGCGCACAAGTCGTGCGTGAAGGTCTCGGAAAAGAGCTTCCAACGCCGAGATTATTTCGTGCATCCTGCACTCAACCCTTCGGGCCGCACTCCGTGCGTTCAAAAGTGCAATCCTGCACTTTTAGTCACGCTCAGATAGGCTCAGATTGGCTAAGGTTCGATGTTGAGTTTTTTGATTTTGTACCGCAGCGCTCTGAAACTTATACCAAGCAACTCTGCCGCCTTGGTCTTATTATTGTTGGTCTTCGCCAGGGCATTGTTAATTTCACGAATTTCGATGTCTTCGATGTATTTTTCCAAATTTCGGGTGCCGTCTAAATGCGGCTGGAAACCTGTGTTTTCCAATTCAATGTCATCTTCACGAATCAATTGATTTTCACAATTAATAGCGGCTTTGGAAAGAATCAGATCCAGTTCTTTTAGGTTGCCCGGAAAAGCGTAATCACGTAATTTGGCCAGGGCTGTGGGATGTAACTTACAGGGCACTTTTTGCCATTTCTTGGCCAGACTTTCCAGACGAGATTCACATATGGCCGGTAACTGTTTGTTGAGCGTGGTAAGGGGCCTGGTTTCAATTTCTCCGACCGCCACATAACGCAATAAGGTTTTTTTAATGCCCAGAGAGTTTTTAAATTCCTTCGGTGACCAGTTGGTGGTGACAATAATTTGTGGCTCATGATTCAGCGCTTTTAATTGTTTTAATAACTGACTTTGCTTGTCTGTGCTGAGTGTTTCTACATTGGCGTATACCCAGGTACCACCGGTATCCGGAATCAGCTGTACCGAATCATCATCACAGTCAATAAAATGGATGGAAGACTCTCGATGACGACCATTTTTATGAATCAGGGTGGCAATTTCCTCTTTCCAGCTGCCTAACTGACCAAATAACAGAGTCGGTACACCACTATCGGCGAATTTTAAAATCTGTTGATTTAATTCATCAAAGTAAGGCACATCATCATCCAGCAGGTGTTGCTCATGGCTATTTTCCTGTGGTTTATTTTGCTGTAAACCGGCAATCACTAAATTGCGTAACGTCTCCAGACTGATGGGTTTTGTAATGAAATCATAAGCGCCGCGTTTTAAGGTGTCGACCGCATGGTTAATGGTACCAAATGCGGTAATCACAGCAATCGGCATTTGCGGGTGGTTTTCGCGGGCATAGGCCACCAATTCACTCCCCAGGCCATCGGGTAATTTAAAATCCGTTAAACACAAATGAAAACTGTACTTTGACAGTTGATATTTAGCGGCACCAACACTTTCCGCTTTATAGACATTAAAACCCATTCGGGTCAGAGAAATGTCCAATAACTGTAAAATGTCCGGCTCATCATCTACCACCAGAATTCGCTTCTTGGCATTACTCATAAGGCGGCAGCTGTCAAAAGTTCTCGCCGCAAGAGCGGCCCAAAATTCATGTCTTCTATAAATGCTTGCATGGCTCCCTCGTCAACATTTTGTTGTTTTATTATAGCACCATTGGGCAAAGGCACATCAAGCACTATTTGTGCCAGTAATTTTGAGATACGGGCTTGTTCCTGATGTTGTTTAATTTTTTGCATACAGGATTTAGCACCACGAATCGATAAAAATTCAATTTGTCGGTAGTCATTTAATAAATGATCTAAATCTTCAAAATGATGCAATAATATTTGTGCCGTTTTGGGTCCGACGCCCTTAACGCCGGGAATATTATCTGCCTGATCACCGGCCAAAGCCAGAAAATCAATGATTTGTTCCGGTTTGACACCGAATTTTTCGATGATGGCATCGTAATTAAGTGGTTTCGATTTTCCATAATCCCACCACCAATCACCGGGACGAATCAATTGTGCCAAATCCTTGTCAGCACTGACCACACACACTTTATGGCCGGCATCAGCGTGCTTTTTATGCAAACTGCCAATGAGGTCATCGGCTTCATAGTGGTGGTCTTTAAAGGTGGCAATCCCTAACAATTCGGCCACTTGCTGACAATAGGCAAACTGTCTTTTGAGTTCTATCGGTGCCGGTTCCCGGTTGGCCTTATAGGGTGGATAAATCTCATTTCGAAACGAACTGGCCAATGATTCATCAAAGGCGATGGCGATATGCCTGGGACTGGTTTGTTTTAAAAACCGAATGAGAAAACGGGCAAAACCATAGACTGCATGAACCTCTTCATTACGCTGATTAAACCACTCGGGTTTAAGGGCATAATAACTGCGAAACACAAAGACGCTGGCATCGATTAAAAATACCGGTTTGTCTTGTGTTTCACTGTCAGTCCTCATCTTATTATCCTATCAGACCCATGGCTTCCAGTTTAAGCACAATTTGCTGGGTCGCCTGATCCGGTGAATAATCAATGGTATCAATATCCAATTCAGGATTTTCCGGGGCTTCATACGGATCGCTGATACCGGTAAATTCTTTAATCAATCCCTGACGTGCTTTGGCATAGAGACCCTTCCGATCTCTGCGCTCACATTCTTCCAGCGAAGTGGATACATGCACTTCTAAAAAGCCCCCATTGGGCTCAATCATGTCCCTGACTTCGGCGCGGGTATTTGCATACGGTGCAATCGGGGCACAAATGGCAACACCCCCATTTTTAGTAATTTCACTGGCCACAAAACCAATCCGCAAAACATTAATGTTACGGTGTTCTTTTGAAAAACCCAGTTCACTGGAGAGGTTTTTACGCACAATATCACCGTCCAATAAGGTAACAGGTCGATTAATCATTTCCATGAGCTTCACACGCAAAGCATTGGCAATGGTGGATTTTCCGGAGCCTGATAAACCGGTGAAAAAGACAGTGAAACCCTGGCGATTCCGCGGCGGATAGCTTTTCCGTAATTCATTGACCACTTCCGGGTAGGAAAACCATTCCGGAATATCTAAACCTTCTCGAAGACGGCGGCGTAATTCGGTGCCCGAAATCATCAGTGTTTTTTCGTTTTCTTCGACTTCGGATATCGGAATATATTGCGCCTTGTCCTGGGAATAGACCATCATTTCAAATTCCACCATTTCAATGCCCAGCTCTTCTTGGTGTTTTTTCAATAAATCTTGCGCTTCATAAGGACCGTAAAATGGCACTCCCTGACTGTCTTCACCCGGGCCGGCGTGATCTCGTCCAACGATAAAATGACTGCAGCCGTAGTTTTTACGAATAATGGCATGCCATAAGGCTTCACGGGGTCCGCCCATTCGCATCGCTAAGGGCAACAAAGATAAGGCTGTTGTACGTTCAGGAAAACGCTCCAATAATTCTTCGTAGCAACGGACCCGGGTAAAATGGTCAATATCACCGGGCTTGGTCATACCGACCACCGGTTGAATCAGCAGATTGGCTTCAGCCCGTTGCGCAGCACGAAAAGTTAATTCCTGATGGGCCCGGTGCATGGGATTGCGGGTTTGAAAAGCCACCACCCGACCCCAGCCGAGTTTATCGAATTTCTTGCGAATTTCTGAAGGTGTATGCCGGTGCTGTTGGTAATCATAGTGGGTCGGCATCTGCAGTCCCATTAATTCGCCACCAATATAATAATCTCCGGCCTGATTAAACAGGTAATTGACTGCCGGGTGTTTAGTGTCAGTTGTGCCGAACACCGCTTGTGCTTCGGCTTGTTTATCTGCCTGCCAGATGTCTTCGACCTTGATGATGGCCAATACCACACCCTCATCATCCCGCAATGTTAATTGACCGGCTTTCTGCGCGTTTTCTGCAGTGGTTTTATCGACATCCAGGGTTATCGGCATGGGCCACAGCAAGCCACTGCCTAAGCGCATATCAGTTAGCACCGATTGATAGTCTGCTTTGTTCATAAAACCACGTAAGGGCGAGAACGCACCATTAAGCAATAACTCAATATCACAGGTTTGACGCGGTGTTAAATCCCAGTCAGGCAATGTATTGGCCAATTTCTGACGTTCGGCTTTTTCATCTTCAGTCGGTATTAAATTAACTAATTCACCACCGTGCGGTTGATTAATACTCATAAGGATTATCCTAATTTTAATTGATGTTTTTTTATTTTCTGTGCCACTGTGGTGTGTGAAACACCCAATTGGCGCGCTAATTTTCGGGTGGATGGATATTTTTGATACCAATGCTGCATGAATTGCTTTTCAAATTCATCCACCGCTTCCTGTAATGTTAATTGTTCCAAATCTGTTGACAGGCTGACTGCACCATCCAGGTCCAGGTCTGTTGCGGAAATTTCGCCACTGCGATTCACCATAACAGCTTTATAAAGACTCTGACGTAATTGACTGACATTACCGGGCCAATAATAGCGCTTCATTTTACTTAAAGCCTCATCATTTAAAACGGTAACACGTCCCATTTCCTGATTCATCTGTTGCAAAAAGTAAAGCGCCAACGGTTCAATATCAGCGACCCGCTCACGTAACGGCAGAACATTCAATCGCAACACATTGATCAATTCCACCCAACGGCTGTTCATTTTTCCGGATTCCTGATACTGACCAAGACGTTTCGCCGATGAGGTCATGATGCGGGCGGCGTTGTCATCCTGTTTATTAAAAAACTGACATAATTTTTGTTGTACGTGATCGGGCATAAATTCCACATGTGAGAAAAACACAGTTCCTTCCCGATTTAAATCTAAAACCCCCGGGCGGTTATTTCGCCCAAATAACAATTGCTCCATCGGCTCAGCCTTCATCGACTGACAATCCACCACCGTAAACATGTGATGTCCACGGTCACTTAAGCTGTGGCAGGCATGGGCTAATAAGGTTTTTCCGGTCCCCGGTTCGCCAACGATATTAATGGGCGCATCCACTGAAGCCACTCGCTTGGCCTTTTGAACAGTTTGGGCAAATGATTCTGATTGGTATATCAGATTTTTTAAACCATCAATCTGTTCGCCTTGCACCACATAACTACTGGCCTGAATTTTTTCATGATCACGAAATAACAACATGGCCGCCACCGGCTTGTCACCGGAGGCTTTAATCGATTGCACTTCCAATAACAAAGTGCCGCCAACCGTTTCAATATTCACCGGAAGCTTTGACTCTGCTGCGGCATTGAGCTTAGCTTGCCAACCGGATTGCGTGAAAATACCCTGCATGGGCACCGCCTGACCTGTTGTTAAATTAATGTTGAAGCGCTGTTCAGCGGCACTGTTGGCATAGGCAATTTGACCTTTACTGTTGACCCCTAAAACCGGATCAGGCATCACTTGCATTAAGGAGGCTAACATTTGCTGAGTGGCCACACCGGGCAAAACATCAATCTGATTCACCCATTTAACACCCGGCACCTGCATGATTTGACTGGCTAACGTGCCTTGCGTGGTTTTTTCCAGGGCCTGGGTCTGTAAGTAAATTTTGCCATCCTCGACTTCCAGCTTCTGCACATCAGCTTGTTGCGCCTTGAGTAAGGCCAGAATATCGTCGGTAATGCCCAGTTTATTTTCTGTGGTTATGGATAGTTTCATCGTGTAATGTTTTTCTTACATTTATATTTACTTTTACTTTCAATACTTTATTAAATAGACAAATATTTTTGTAATTAATTTTTTACGCATTTTAACTTGGTGTTCTATGACTCTCAAGCTATAATTTTTACACACTTCAAAAATACATTGGCCCATGAAAAAGAACCATCTGCATTTTGCCACCCGCACCATTCATTCAGGCTACAACCCCCATGAACACCAGGGTGCACTCACACCACCCATGCACACCAGCTCAACCTATGCCTTTGAGAATGTTGAACAAGGCGGTCAGGCATTCGCCGGTGAAAATGCTCGCTACATCTATTCCCGTCTGGGCACACCTTCTCAACAGCAACTGGAACAACGTCTGGCTGATTTAGAAGGGGCTGAAGCGGCTTTGGTGACGGCTTCGGGAATGGGCGCCATTACTTCTGCGATTTGGTCCCTGGTGGAACCGGGTGATGAGATTATTGCTGATAAAAGTTTATACGGCTGTACCTTTAGCTTTTTTGAGCATGGCTTAAAGAAATTTGGCGTTAATGTTAATTACCTGGATTTATCAAAACCACAGTTCTTAAATGAACACATTAACCCTAAAACTAAGCTGGTCTACACCGAATCACCCAGCAACCCTAATATGCGTCTGGTGGACATTGCCGCTGTGGCTGAAATCACTAAACAACACAACATTAAATTTATGGTGGATAACACCTTTTGCACACCTTATCTACAAAACCCAATCACTTTGGGCGCAGATTTTGTGGTGCATTCTGCCACTAAATACCTGGGCGGCCATGGCGATTTAATTGCCGGCGTGGTGGCGGGTTCTGCTGAAGATTTATTACATATACGTCAATACGGCTTAAAAGACATGACCGGCGCGGTGATTTCCGGTCACGATATAGCGCTGTTAATGCGCGGCTTAAAAACCTTGCATGTTCGAATGGACCGGCATTGTGAGAATGCCCAAAAAGTCGCCGAACACTTACAGGCGAGTCCTTTTATTAAAGAAATTAATTATCCGGGCCTGGCAAGTTTTCCGCAGGCAGATCTGGCCAACAAGCAAATGCGGCAAGCCGGTGGCATGATTGCCTTTGAATTGAATGGTAGCCGCGAACAAGCTGCAGCCTTTGTCAATCAACTTGAGCTGATTTTATGTGCTGTAAGCTTAGGTGACACCGAATCACTGATTCAGCACCCCGCTTCCATGACCCATTCAACCTACACTGAAGAAGAATTGGTGGCACATCTAATCAACCCCAGCTTATTGCGTTTATCTGTCGGATTAGAACATGTGGACGACATCATTGCTGACTTAGATCAGGCCTTGGAATCAGTTTTTGATGGCAACTCAGATAACAAAGGATTGTCTGCTTTGGCTTGATTTTTCAACTCAGTGACCCGCCGTTGTAACTCAGCGGCGGTGACTTCCTCAGGTATCATGGGCTCACCGACAATGAGTTCGATGCGCGCCCAGAGTTTCCGCGGCCAGCGCTGATACCATTTTTTCCGGTAACGCGAGAACATACTGCCCCAAAGATTGTTCAGGGCCATCGGCACCACCGGAACCGGGTATTTATGTAGCACTTTTTCAATACCGTGTTTAAACTCACCAATTTGACCATCATCGGTCAAACGACCTTCAGGAAAAACCACCACCACTTCACCGGCTTCCAGCCGCTCATAAATCTGACGATAGGCTTCGGCCAACACTTCAGGATTTTCTTTTTCTGAAGCAATCGGAATACACCGCGCCAATCTAAAAATCCAATGAATTATTGGCAGGTGATAAATTCTGTTGTGCATGACATAACGCACCGGTCGTGGCGAGCGCGCCGAGATAATCACCGGATCCATAAAACTGATGTGATTGCAGGCCAGGATAACACCCCCTTCTGATGGAATATTGTGCAAACCCTGATAGCGTGTCCGATAAATCAAGGTACTGACCACCCAGGCAATCAGACGGACAATAAAATCCGGCATCAATTTAAAGATAATGAGACTGACGATGATATGCAGACCGATGGTAATTAAAAAGAGTTGCGGAATGGACCATTTAAACACTGCCAGAACCACCATCCCGAGTAACGCTGCCACCACCATAAACAGGGCATTAAAAATATTATTACCCGCAATCATGCGCGATACCCAGGATTTTTCCGAGCGCGCCTGGACCATGGAATACAAAGGCACGATATATAAACCGCCAAAGACACCAATCATCAGCAGATCAAAATTAATGCGATAGGTTCCGGCAAAACTCAGCACTTTGGTTAAGCCGACGATGCCTTCTACCTCCAATTCCAAACCCATGCCCGCAATCGACAAATCCAAACCAAATATCGCCAAGCCCAAAGCACCGACCGGCACCAAACCAATTTCCACCCGTCGATTAGACAGCTTTTCGCAGAGCAAGGAACCAATACCGATGCCCACAGAAAACATGGTTAATAACAGGGTAACCACATACTCATTGCCATGCAAAACCAATCGCGTGAAGTTTGGCATTTGCGCCAAAAACACCGAGCCATAAAACCAAAACCAGGAAATTCCCATGACCGCCAAAAAGATATCACGGTGTTTTCTGACAACACTGAGATTCGCCTTGGTGGCACGCCATAGCCTCCAGTCTAAGTTGATACCCGGCTCGGCAGCCGGTGTTTTAGGAATCTGGCGAGCGGACAAATAACCTAATGTGGCAAAACCGACCACCGCCAGAGAAATCGGCACAAAAGAATCCATGGCAATCAGAATACCACCTAAAATGGTGCCCAATAAAATGGAAATAAAGGTGCTGGACTCCACCAGGCCATTACCACCCATCAGCTCATTTCGGTTTAACTTTTCGGGTAAATAGCCATATTTAACCGGCCCGAATAAGGAGGATTGCGACCCCATGAGAAATAACACAAAAATCAATAAGCCGACATGATTAAGATAGAAGCCGACAGAAGCCAGCAACATAATCGCTATTTCACCCATTTTAACCCGACGAATTAACAAGTCCTTTGGATACTTATCCGCCACCTGACCGGCAAAAGCCGAAAACAGAAAAAACGGCAAAATAAACAAGCCAAAGGCCAAATTGGTGAGCAGGTTAATGTAATCTTCAGCCACCTGAAAGGCAATCATAATAATCAGCGCATTTTTAAAGACATTGTCATTAAAGGCGCCGAAAAACTGGGTCAGGAAAAAAGGCAGATAGCGCCGTTGCTTAAGAAGTTGAAATTGCGAATGTGTGCTCATGGGTATAGCTTATCAGGTCAATGCAATATAAATGCACTTAATTCATCGAAAACTCTAATCAAATCAACGGTTTGATTGAGAACCATTGTCCAGTTAATCAGCGCCTTGTGGCGGAAGCATTAATTCAGGATCCAGTCTCACATTAGTACCGAGATTAATGCGCCAATCCAAATGCGGCCCGGTGGCGCGCCCGGTCATACCGATTTCGCCAATTTTATCACCTTGTTTGACCTGCTGCCCGACTTCGACATTGACCTGACTTAAGTGCAAATAGGTGGTATTCAGACCGTAGCCATGATCAATGATAATGGTACCGCCGGTATAATAATGATTATTGACCGCCATGGTTACGGTACCGGCAATCGGCGCCACCACCTCAGAGCCTGTGACATTGGCAATATCCATGCCATAATGGGGGCGTTTCGGCTCGCCATTTAGAATTCTTCGACTGCCGTAGACGCCACTGACGCGACCGGTGGCCGGCCAGATAAAATCCTGCAGATAATACCGCTGTTCAGACCAAACCGCCCGTGCATTTTTAACTTGAGCCTGTTCTTTTTTAATTCGCTCCCAGAAACTGGCCGGTGGATTCACCTTATCAGCCGGCAAACCATCGATACGTTCTTCGGGAAATTCCCTGGTGGTCACCGGAATGGTTTTTTGGTGTTTTTGACCCTGATGGTTCACGATAAGGGTCTTCGGCTCAGTATCAAAACGCCCAAAGCCAAACATAAAGTAGCCCTCGGGATCGGTTTTTACAGTCTTGCCATCAATACTTACTTCAGCGTCGGGGTTAGTTTGCGCAATCAGTAAAGCCCCCTGTACCGGCTCACCTTGTATCGTCAGAAAATAATCTTCGGCAGACACCGAAGTGGATAACAGCATCAAAACTACCCATTTTGTCCACATCATTTATAATGACCCTTTTGTACTAAAACGCTTTATTTTAACACCAAAAGACATGAACCTCATCGCCATCGAAACCGCCACCGAACAATGTGCCCTGGGCTTATTGCATAATGGCCAGATAACCACCACCGCTGAAATCGCGCCCCAACGGCATGCCAACATCATTCTGGAGCGACTTGAAACTTTATTAAGCGAGGCCGGACTTGAAAAAGCACAACTTGACGGCATCGTTTTCGGCCTCGGTCCCGGGGCTTTTACCGGTGTTCGTATTGCCTTTGCCGTCACCCAGGGACTGGCGCTGGCGCTTGATATTCCGGTTTTGGGCCTGTCAACCCTGGAAAATATGGCGTGGCAATTACATCAAGCCAACCCCGAAAAAAACCAAAACATTCTGATTGCCAACGATGCCCGAATGGGCGAAGTTTACTGGGCCGAATTTGAAAGTTCTAACGGCCAGCTCAGCCGGCTCAATGAGGATCAAGTCAGCAAACCCGAAGAGGTTAACCTGAACGATTTCGATACCGCCGCCGGCAGCGCGTTTCATGATTTATTACGCGAGGCCATGCAAGACAACGAAACTCGGCCCATTAACGCCAACAGCCTACCCGACGCACAAGCCCTGTTAGAAATCGCCCAAACCCGCTTCAAAACAGACCAACAAAATATCACTGATATCCAACCCCATTATGTCCGTGATAAGGTGGTTTTTAGTTAGTGATGCCGCATATCACCTGTCTGCATAGCATCCGCTGTCCGCTTTAATGCCACAGCTTGTGCTAAACTAATTCATTTGTGGATTTAAATATCATGAAATGGTTATTAATTCTGGCATTTATCAGCCAGGTATCGGCACAAGAGACTGACACAGAAAAAGAAAATCCTTGCGAACAACCCATCTATCATGCCTTTGACTTTTGGGTCGGAGAATGGAATGTCTATGGTGCGCCCGACAAGTCAGGTCCCATTGTTGGCACTAACACCATTAAAAAAAGTCAGGGCGGCTGCTTATTAACAGAGCACTGGATCAGTTCAAGAGGCACCACCGGCACCAGCATGAATTTTTATGACGGCACGCAGGATAAATGGGTACAACATTGGGTCAACGAAGGTGGTATATCTATTTCCTACAGCGGCGGTCTTGATAACGGATCCATGGTTCTGACCGGCAAAATTTATTACGCCGGTAAAGACGACCACCCAATACGTGATTTCAAAGGCATATGGTCCCCATTAGAAGATGGTTCGGTCAAACAGCATTTTGAAGAATCCACCGATGGCGGAAAAACCTGGCAGCCCTGGTTTACCGGTTATTATTTCAAAAAATCAAACTATCATTAGGCACCCATAATTTAATCAAGCCCATCCCTAAAAATCACATCAATATGCTCAAAGGACTCTAAACATTCAGATTTCTGAGTGGGTGGCTGGGGTGCAAAGTGGACAAAATCAAAATCGGCCCGGGTGTTGCCGTTGCTCCAGGTATGCCCCATGATACCAACCTGGACTGTTTCAGGCATGCCACTGTGATTAAAGAATAATGGGCTGGCTTGCTGCGGTCCGGGCACAGTCAGTTCCGGCGTCACGTTGGTGGCATTGTGCCAGGTTGACGTGATGGTGCCATCTACATCAAATTGATTGTAGTACTGTTCTTCACGCCAATCTTCAATCGCCGTTGCCCAATAGTAAAAATAAAATGAATCAGCAATCCGGCAGACCAACAAATAGGTTTCCAGCTCATGTTGTTGGGTCAGAAATAAATTGGAAACGGATTGCACAGTCTTTTTCACTTCCCGGGCATAGTTGACGCCATTCATACCCTGGCCGCCCATGTTATACATCACCCAGTTTTCATCGTTGTTATGGGTGCCGGAAGCATCCCTGATAACGAATCCACCGGCATTGTAGCCATGATTAGGAGGGCTGTTATTATCCGAATCACTGACAACCCGCAGGCGCGTTGCCACTGAGAAATTACCGGTGACCGTTTGATACACCAAAGGTCCATAATAATCTTCAAACCAGGCATTTTGCGGGAAAATGGTTGGCATTATCGTCAATTTACCCCGATCGGTGGCTATGACGTCAGCTCGCTCATCTTGATTATTGGCACCCAATACCAACCAGGGGCCCGTGTTGTTGGTTAATAAATCCATGGAATCATTAAAATCATCCGACCAGGTTGCTGAACTCACACCACAAACAGTCGAACAAGCCATACATATTAAAATAATAAGCGTTGTTTTTCCCATAAAATATTTACCCTGGTTAATCACAATAAACAAAGACTAACAACAGATGAGGCTGTTAGTCTTTTCCGGGCTTTGGTTATTAAAAATCCAGACCATCTTTAAAGATCACATCATGGTATTCAAATTCCATCACCTCAACCGCCCCGGCATCACTGTCACTGTCGCCGGAAAGCAATCCCGGAATACCGACCACTAAATCAGTGGGGCGATGAGCCCCGCGAAAATGCCCGGCTGTTATGGCATAGCCAAACTGATCACCAATGTCGTTGGCAGTAAAATACAGATCATTCACAAAACTAATGTCACTGCCATTACTGAAAAGAACATTCACCCCGCCACCATTATCGACCACAGCGCCACCACCGATAATGACATCACGCGGACTGCCAACAATTAAATCGTCATAACCATCATTGTCTAAATCAGCCAACAGGACATTTTGACCAAAACGATCCCCACCGGCTGCGGTGCCAATAACCTGGCTGTCATTCTGGGTTATGATTGGACCAAAGGTATTCGAGGGGCCGGCAGTACCATTGGTTCCCATCAAAATTTGTACTGCGCCGGCATTAACATCAGAACCAATATCTTCTTTCCATATACCCACCACCAAATCATCAATACCGTCACCGTTTATATCACCGGCCGCCAAAGCATGGCCAAAGCCATCATCTGCCTCCAGAGCACCATTCAGTGTGTCCTGTGAATATAAACTATCATTGGTCGATACACCTGAGACAGCTGAACCTCTGAATAATTGTACCATTCCGGCATCTGCCAGGCCATTAATGGATTCTCCGGGTACGCCCACAGCCAAATCGTCGATACCATCACCGGTAAAATCACCGGCCACCAAACTGCGGCCAAACAGATCACCACTTTCGTTGCTATCCAGAACATCAAATGTGTTCTGATTGATGTATTCGTAACTGTCGACATCAATACCGGCAGCACTTCCATAATAAACCGCTATTTTACCGCCATTATTGACCGAACCGGTGGTCCCGAAATCCTGTAAATAAATACCCACCACTAAATCATCAAAACCGTCATTGTCGAAATCTCCGGTGGTGATGACCTGGCCATACTGATCGTCATCATTTGGTGCAGTTTCCGGTTGGGCGCCACTGGCTTCATGAATCATTGTTGCGGCATCGCCAAAATCCGATGCATGACCATAAAAAATATTCACCGCTCCGGCATCGACAATACCCGCACTGATGCTGTCATAAACATCTTCCCTTGGAATACCGACCACCAAATCGTCTAATCCGTCGTTGTTAAAATCACCGCTGGTGAGGGCGCGACCAAACCAGTCAAAATCTTCACTTTCCTCCTCATTCACTTGATACAGCAACTTACTGTTATTGGCTTTAATACCCTGTGGGCCGCCCCAAAAAACCAGGACAGCTCCGGTTTCCTCACCGACCAGGATATTCAAAAAATAAAGACTATAACGCGGAATACCCACCGCTAAATCCATATAGCCGTCCCCGTTGTAGTCACCCTTGGAAGTGGCATGGCCGAAGGCATCATCCGGGCTTGTGGTTAAACCGGCTAAATCCAGGTCCAAATAAAATCCATTGTAAACATTGGATGATTGAAGGGTTGGATTGGTCGCTTGTACTTGTTGAACTAAAAAGGCGATTGCCATTAAATAAAATAGGTTGCGTGTTTTTTTCATCATTTTCTCCTTACATTAAAGTCAATACCGCTGTAGCAAAACCCGTCCTGTATCGATACAGATGGCCAGCCCAACAGTGACTTAAATTTTAAAGATATTGGGGTTTTTAAAGATGATGATTGGGTGATGCAGTGATGATGATTTCATCCTATCAGCATTAGTTAACACCTGAAAATATGTGCTTTCTGCAGGATACATTGAAATTGTGTTTAACCGGTGATTAAGCTATATTGTTTTTCTGACAATGAAGAACGTTACACTTTTCGACCCATGGAAAAAAAAGTCCAATCACAACATACAGTCTATCATTTCGATAATTACACATTGAATACAGCGACCTATGAGCTGTTACATGACGGACGCGTGGTTGAACTGGAACCCAAACTGTTTCAGATTTTATCTGCTCTGGTACAAAAGCATCCCCGGGTGGTGACTAAAGAAGCGTTGCTGCATGATATTTGGCATGATCGCGTGGTCACAGACAACGCCATCTCCAGAGCCATATACCAGCTGAGAAAAATCATCGATTCACCAACGTCCCCTACCTTGATTAAAACCATTCGAGGCATTGGCTACCAACTTGATTGTGAAGTTGAGCCCCTGACAGCTGAACCTGTAAACCAAATTCAATCACAGAATAAGATTTCTCCGAGATGGTTTTGGGTCGGCTTTCTCCTGATTTTTATGGCAGGTTTAGCTTTTTTTGTATTAAAGACAAAAACGGATTCAGAAATTTCATCAATCCCCGCCAATCAACCACAAGAGACTTTGATTGCCATACTGCCGTTACAGTCCAATGATATAAAACGGGATTACATTAATTTATCCAACACCCTGATTGATTACCTGACCATTGAATTACAATCAGGCTTAGGTATTCGGGTGATTCACCCGGATCGTTTAATGACGTTGGACAAAGAACGAAACACCCTAATTCAAGTACAAAATGCCACCCATGCAACCCACATTCTGGAGACATTCGTCAGTGAACCGTCATCAGGTGTGATGCGTCTGCATTTGACCTTATACCAAAAAACTAAAGCAGTCAATTTAGAGCCTTATTCGTTGGGTTACTTTGATTTTCCCTGGCCTGACAATGACATCAATTTACAAGCTATTTATAAGGCCCGCAAATTAACAGTCAGTGAAATCGCTCAATTGATAAAACCTGAAAGTCGATTTGAAATTAATCAAAATATGCAAACCTCAGATCCGATGACCTTTCGCCTGGTCATCGCATCTCACCACGCCGTGGTTAACGATCAGTGTCAGGGTGTTTCCCATGCCATTGACCTACTACAACAAGCCGTTGCCAGAGACCCTCAATATGTCTATGCCTGGCACCAATTGATGTCACTTTACTTTAAAAGTATCTGGCTATGCGGTTCATCTCATGATAATTATGAGAAAGCTCTGGCTGCCGCAGATCAAGTTGAAAGATTAGCCAAGGGCTTGTTCCCTTCAGTGGCTATCGCCAGAAATGCAGTACTGATCGAAACAAACCGTGTTGAAGAAGCATACGCTACAAATCTTCAGTACCAGAAAGAGCAAACCAATTTCATCTACCTAAAAGTGACCAACCTCAGGTATGCCGGTTTTTTAAAAAATGCTAAACAACACATCGACAGCATTTTGACCAAAAACCCTTACTATTACAGCGCTAAACCCATAAACGCTGCCCCCAATACCCTACTCTATATGGCAGATTATGAGGCACACCTGGCATTACTGACAGTCCCCGGTCATATTTACCACGACTATTACCGCGCCCTAAATTTTTATGTCCGGGGTGAAACAAAAACCGCTTTAGATATTCTGTCGACACATAAAACAAATAACCCAACATCCACTTTTCAATACTATGTCATGGCCTTATATCATATTTGTCAGCAGCAATATAAGCAGGCTCTAAAATCCATAAATGCATTAACAGCATGGCGACAAAAGCAAGGTCATCATGATGGTGAAATGACTTATAAACAAGCCCAACTCTATGCACTGGCCGGTGATAAAGTGGCTGCGCTTGAACAACTTGAACAAAGCCTGGGGCAAGGTTTTTTTCCGGCCCAGTACTGGCAAAATGACCCCGCTTTAAACACCATCCACGACCAACCACGCTTTAAGGAGCTGTTTAATCGGGCACAACAAAGGCACCGCGCATTTGCCAGACGATTTAATTTAACCGCAGAATTTTAACAAATTAACATGACAGGATTACAAACCACACAAGTGCAATGCCCTTATTGCTGGGAAACTTTTGAAACGGTGGTGGATTGCTCAGTAACAGAGCAAGAATATGTTGAAGATTGTTATGTTTGCTGCAGGCCCATTGTTTTTGACGTTATCATCGATGCTGAGGGCATTCTTAATTTAAACGTCTCCGCTGAAAATCAATAATCCTTCTGTTATCGACAAATAGACCATCCACCTTGGTCAAAGTGAAAATGATTATGGTGGGCGGCATTATAATCAGGTCCCAGAACCGTTGAGAATTTTTCGCAAGCAGCTTGATGGATACGTTTTAGAAATGTTGATTTATCCGTGTCCTGTTCCCAATCATCCAATACCGATATCTCACGACCGTCTGCCAAAACGAATCCCGCGATATCGATGGCATTGGCATAGGCATGTTGGCTACGACGACCTTGCTTAGCATTGTTCACATTTCGACAGGCATAGGTGCCATAATGTCGGATACGAATAATTTTCTGCTCGAACATTTCCAATGCCAAAGGCTGTAAATCATGCTTTTCCCAAGGTGTAGTGTATTGAACCTATGTGTACTATGAGTGAATCTTAAAACAGTCACCTACAAGGCTTGTTTTCTTAGTAATAGTTATTCATATTACAAGGAAACATAACGCCGTAGATGGCTGTTTTAGGGTTCACCCTTCGGGAGTCAGCCACAAACCTCATTACTGCGTTCTCGTTCTTAATAAGGACTAAGGTCATTACCTGCAAACGATGCCTTGTTATGAGGCTTGTGACTGGCTCTCATAGTACACATAGGTTCAATACACTACACGTAGCCAAAGCCACCAGAGCCGGGCACTTAAGTACAATATCGCCCCCATATGAAATGCCTGACTGGCGCAGCATGGCGACACCTTTAAAGCCACAGTTTTCACCGGTAGACTTATCATCAATTCGCTCAAACTCTAAATCACTATTATCCAATACGCCAAAACAATCACTTAAATTTGATTTCAGGCGATTAATTTTACTTTTAATCAAAAATGTGGGCTGATGGTCAATACGTAAAGGTTTTAAGGGATTGATATTATCAGGGAGATAAAACATCACCAGACGATAAGTTAACACCACAAGAAAACCAATGATCAGACTAATTAATATGATTTTGCGACTTTTACTCATTGCCGGTTAATCGTTTATCGTAGCCTTGCCCTATTATGGCTTTAAGTGTTTTTGAAAAAAAACATCCATGTCTTCACCGACATCCACTTCATCGGCAAACCAGGGATGAACCTTAAGAACCGTCATGACATGTCCCATGTCTTGATACAACGTTTTCTCTACTTTCACGCCAGCGGCTTTGAGTTGATTATAAAAAGTGTCAAAATTAAACCGTCCCACCGTGTCATCACCCATACTGTGAATCAGTTTAATCGGTGGCTCAGTACCATCTACAAATGGATTGGCCTTCATCACATCAAAATTATCCCGTCCAAAGGTTTCAACGTACTGTGACTTTTTTGGGGTGAAATTATAGGGTCCCGCCAGACCGACAAAGGCCTTAATATCACCAATCTCCATACCGACTTCATTCAGATAATGTTTATCGGTGACCAATAATGCCCCGGTATGAGCGCCGGCGGAATGGCCGGCCAGGAGTAATTGATTGGCATCACCACCATACTCACTGATGTTTTGTTTAACCCAGGCAATGGCCTGAGCAATGTCTTCAATAAAGCTTGGGAATCTACCTTCAGGGTATTTAACGTAATCCGGTATCACCACCAAATAACCTTTTCGCACCAGCGCATCGGCGACAAAATGATGTTGCTCTTTCGACCCTTTATGCCAACCGCCACCATAAATAAAAACGACCACCGGCGCCTGTATTTTATTTTTCTGCGGATAAATATTGAGGGTTTGCCAGGGTTCTGAGCCGTAAACAATATTTTTTTCAGATTGAATCGGATGGGTCACTTTTACGGCTGAATTATAGAGAAAAGAACCGACACCGGCGTGGCCTGCTTGACTCAGCAATAAGAGCAAAATCAGTAGAGATGCAATCGCAATAATTATTTTCAACATGGTTTTAGTCAAATAAAATCATGACCATAGCACAAACCCTGTGAAAATCAGCTCAAGGCAAAATAGAGTGATTTCCCACCCAGAAACAAGGCCACTAAAATAACCAGCAGACCCATGACATTATGCGCCCAACTGTTTTTAAAACGCCCCAATAAGTCCGAGCGATTCATGACATACAGTAAAAAACCGGCCAATAAGGGCAGCAATAAACCGTTGGCAATTTGGGCAAACCAGATAATGGTGATGGGTTTATAGCCGGATAAAGACAACAACAGTCCACTCAATAATATCACCATCCAGATGACTTTAAATCTGATGTGCTTGCCGTCTGTGGGCCAACCCATCATGCCGGATATGGCATAAGCAGCCGCCAAAGGTGCAGTGATCGCTGATGAAATACCGGCGGCAAAAAGACCCACAGCAATAAAAATGGATGCCCAGGAACCCAGTAACGGCTGTAATTGAATCGACATGTCTGCTGCTGATTGAATAGTCACCTGCTGACCAAAAAAGGCGGTGGCTGCAGTGGCTACGATGGACAATGAAATTAAACCACCAACACCAATGGATATAAGAGTATCTTTGCGTACCAGGGTTAAGTCTTCAGGCCGATGCCATTTTGATTTCACCGCTGAGGCATGTAAAAACAAATTATAAGGTACTACGGTGGTGCCAACCAGTGCCACGATGGTTAACCAGGCACCTTCAGGAACTTGTGGCTTCATGCCTTGAAAAAGTGCCAACCAGTCGGGTTTGGTTAACAAAAAAGTGGTGACAAAAGCCACACTCATCAACAACACCAAAGCAATCAAAGCCCGCTCGAAGACCCGATAACTACCTTGAATCAGAACAGCAAAGGCCATCGCCACAATCAAAACCGGCCAGGGAAAATCAATGGCTGGCAGCATCGCCTCTATACCCAATGCCGCACCGGCAATATTACCGCCTTCATAGGCTCCATTACCAATAAATATGGCCACGGCAACCAAAACAAACACCATTGTTTTGATGATTGGCTGATTAAATTGAGATTTCAGCACCTCACCCAAGCCTTGTTGGGTCATTAACCCCAAACGGGCTGCCATTTCCTGCAACACCATACATGCCAGCACTGAAAACAACAAAGCCCATAATAAGGCATATCCAAAATTGGCGCCGGCTAAAGTACAGGTGGTAACAGTACCCGGACCAATAAAAGCGGCGGCCACTAAACTGGCGGGGCCGATGGAAAACCGTGATGATTTTTTTGGGTTCATTTTAATTCAGCAGTATCCAGGTACCTAAACCCAGGAAAGAAACATAACCAACGATATCCGTCACGGTAGTCAGCACCACACCACCGGCAATGGCCGGATCGATGCTTAAACGTCGCAGCAGTACCGGCACCATGACACCCGCCAAGGCCCCGGCGATTAAATTAATCACCAGCGCCAGGGCAATCACAAGGCCCATTTCAAAACTCTGATACCAAGCAATAATTATGGATGACAATATCAGCGCCCACACCAAACTGTTGATAACCCCAATCATCACTTCCCGATTTAATAAACTTTTGATATTGCCACTGCCGACCTGGCCGGTCGCCATACCACGAATCATCAGAGTCAATGTTTGCGAGCCGGCAATGCCACCCATCGAAGCCACAATGGGCATGAGAACAGCTAAAGCAGCCACTTTTTTAATGGTTTCTTCAAAAAAACCAATGGCAACCGCGGCAAACAAGACCGTGAGGAGGTTTACCCCCAACCACACCGCACGGCGTTTAGACGAACTTAAAATTGGGGCAAACATATCACCTTCTTCATCCAAACCGGCCATCCGCATGACTGAACGCTCTGCCTCTTCTCGAATCACATCGACCACATCATCAATGGTAATTCGACCCAGCAATTGATTTCTTTCATTGATTACCGGCGCTGATATCCAATCGTTATGCTCAAAATCCTGCGCCACTTCACTGGCATGAGTGGTGTCCAGAATTGCCGGGGCATCTTCATCGACAATATCCCGAATCGGCGTTTTTGGATCACAGGTTAACAGCGTTTCTAACGGCACCCGGCCCTTATAATGCCCCTTTCGACCGACCGCGAATAAATCACCGATCGGTTTGGGAATATTTTCACGAAAGCGTAAATAACGCAGCACCACATCCACATTAACATCTGTTCTGACCCGCAATACATCAGGATTCATTAAACCACCGGCGGTGTCCTCAGGATAGGATAAGACCTGATGCAACATATCTCTGGAGGTTTTGTCCATCGACAGCATTAATTCATTGGACACCTCTTCAGGTAAGTCGACAATGATATCAGCCATATCATCCAGATCCAGATCACGGGTGGCATCCACCAATTCTTCAGTGTTTAAATGCTCAATCAGGCTATCTCGTACTTCATCATGCAGAGATACCAGCACCTCGCCACGGCAGGATTCATCAATGAGATCCCACACCTGAAAACGCTTGTCACCGGGCAAAGATTCCAGAAACATGGCAGCCTCGGCACCGGGAATGCCATTGATAATCCGTGATACAGCGCCCAAATGACCTTCTTCAAGAGCCAAATGTAAGGCGTGAATTTCTTTTTCAGTGGTTTCGTTGGGTTGAGTTTCTGCCATTAGGTTCTCTTTAATCCTGGTAAATGAGTCATTTGGTGCTTTGACTCACAATCGGGTATCATATTGTGACTACCCATTTAATTTACGTGATAACACCTTGAATCACAATATCATTTTTCAAAAAATTGAAGACGCTGATCTCAACGATGTGCTTGCCATTGAGCGACAGTGCTATCCCAATCCCTGGCCGAAAAAAACCATGCAAGACTGTTTGGGAGCCGGTTACCAATGCTTAAAGGGTCTGTCCGAGCAATGCCCGACCATCTTATGCTATTCATTTATGATGATTGGTCACGAGGAAGCGCATTTACTAAAAATCACCGTCGACCCTGATCATCAAAAACAAGGGCTGGCTCAGGCCATGTTGCAACGACTGATTCTGATTGCCCGCATAAATCATGCCCGTAAAATCTGGCTTGAAGTACGTGCCAGCAACGAAACAGCGATACGCTTTTACCATCAGGCCGGATTTAAAACAATGGGCACACGCAGAAATTATTATCGTTATAAAGACCAGAACGGCAAAAAATTGAAAGAGGACGCTATAATCATGTGTTACCACCTGATTTAAACCATAAAAAAACCCGCCAAAAAGCGGGTTTTTTTAATTCGTCAGACTTTAACTTATTCAAATCCGTTTTCAAAAATGAGATCTAAATCCGGATTAGCATAGAGAACGAAACCATCATGATCAGTCGATCGTAATGCACTCATGCCATCATCTTCATATTGTAAAGAAGCGTCCGCCTGACCGCGAACATAACGCAATTGGGTAAAATACATTAAGGCGCGATTATTTAAAACGGCATGATCTAATGCCTGTGCGTCGCCTTGATAAATGTACGAATATTGCTCAGCCGCAGGTACCGTGTCAGTAGCAATCGTGAGAGGAGAAGCCGCATGAATAGGGGCTTCCCAAAGCATGTTATCGGCATCGACAGCCGTCCCGGCAATTTGACCCATGACATCCACATAACCATCGGTAAACTGAAAGGCATTAAAATCGCCAATCACATACACAGCGGCATTCGGACTATCCGTCTCAATATCTTCAACCATTTGCGCCACAGACTGGGCTTGAGCCAGGCGTTTATTACGAACCCGATCACCATCACCGACATCGTCGATACCACCACGAGAGCGCATGTGCACATTCAGCACTTCAACCGGCATCAAACCCTGATCCAACATAATATCCGCCGATAACTGTAATGGTGGCCTGTCATGTAATAGTGAGCCATCATAGGTAAAGATTTCTGTCTTACCCAACTGATCTATCGATACATTGGTCACTGAATCAGCGTTAAAGAAATAAGCCACGTCAATGCCACCGACATCATTACCATCAACCAGCACTGAAATGTAGCTGGGGCCTCCGGTAAAACTAATGGCCGATGCTAAATCATTCATGACATTCAGGTTCTCAACTTCCTGAACACCGAGAATCAATGGCGCATTCATATTTTCCACAATGTATTTAGCGAACTTATCCAGCCGCATGGCATACTCGAGAGGATCTGCAACCTGGCCATCGTCCTCCGGACCCGGATCGTCAACATCATCAAATAATCTGAATAAATTAAGCGAACCAATGGTCAATTCCTCAGTCGTCGCCGCTGGGACCGTGCTTGGTAATGTGTTTTCATTGACCACAGTTAATACCGAGGGCCACAGTTCATATTCACCAAAGTCATAACCAAACACACCACTGATTGAAACCTCTGAACCCGCACTGTAACCAGCCAACGGAATGCCAAGACCTAATCCTTCAACATCGACTTCTAACAACTCAGGGTTGCCATCAAAAACCGGTAAGCCGACTTCACCCGGATAATCAATGCCCGGTTCCCGAAATGCCCGGGAAGAACCGGCTTTCACCCATAAATCATCGCTATTTGCACCAAAAAATGACGTATAGGTACTGCTGATATAACCTTGCGGCATATCAAACCACATACTCTCAACACATTCGAACCCCATGGGCTCACTGCCACAAGGAAACTGGGTCGGATCGGTGGGTGGATAACTGTCATCAAGTAATACAGTGGTTGGCAAGGCATTTCCGGAACTGATCACAGTAATTGTTTGGCTGCCCGGACTGGCGAATTCAGTCAAATCAAAATATTCATCGATTTCACCGGTCACATTGACTTCATCTCCAACGGACACCGTGGGTGCACCACCGGTATAAACATAGATACCATTTGAGGTCATGTTATCCAGGTCATCACGGGCATCGGGCGTCTGAATATAAAAACCGCTGTCACTTAACACCGTCACAATATTATTATTTGTGGTGACGGTCTGACCATCATATGGCGATGCCATGCCACTGCCCTGAATTTCAAAAATCTCAACCTTTGGATAGCCCACCATAAAGCTAAAATCATAATCTGCTGCCATATTATCCGGGGTACCGTCTGTATCCACGATTTCAGCAGCAACAACCGTCACATCGCAGCTTTCACTATCCGTTAAAGTACTGGTCGGCGTTAACACTAATTGGGCCACGTCTGAAGCCGGCAAACCGGCAGAAAACGTCACTGCACCCGATGTCGTACAACTCATGGTGACGGCATTGGCAGTGGCATTGATATTCTCAGAAAAGTTAATGGTAATATCGGTGTTTTCAGCCACCCCACTTGTACCATCGGACGGTATCGTACTTGCCACTGTCGGCGCAATATCACCGCCGCCGGTATCACCGGTTATAATCAAATTATCAAAGGCCAACTCTTCTCCCGCTGCATCAGCATACACCCTAACTTGCAAATCTAAGCTACTACCAGTCTCTGCAATAGAAAATCCATATTGTGTCAAAACGGTACCTAATCGACCAGCGATGCCATCAGATTCTCCATCACAATCCGCATCCAAGCCAATGGGCTCATTAAACGTATCACCACTGTTTTCGAAATTAAAACAAACACCATTGGTGTAACCACCACCATCGACCTGATATTCGACAATAATATGATCAAGATCATCATATTTACTACTACCAGGCCCATCTTCATTACCGGCACCAAACAAACCACTAAATGCCAAGTTAGTATAACCACTAATATTAATACCAGTTACTGTCAACACTTGTTCATCATTGCCATTGCCTGTGCTGGCTGCATTATCAGTGTCCTCACCTGCCCAAAAGAAGGTCCCATCCATATTAGTATAGGCTCCTGTTGTATTACCGATATTACTACCATCGGTTCGACCCCAATGATCACTACTGCCATCATTGAATTCGGGAGATGATGTATACCGAACACCCTGCCCATCAGTTTCAAAGGATTCACTCCAGACCTCTGCGGCATGGACAGATAGTCCGGCTGTTAATAAGGACACTGCGGCTATGGATTGCCAAAGTTTGTTTGATTTCATAAAACCTGCCTCTTTTGAAAATGTCTAAGTTTAATCTGAGAATATGACATTGTAGTTATATTCGTCTGCTTCATTAAAATAAGCACTAATCTACTTTGATTATACTAAAGTCACAAAAAAGGCGGTATTGAAAACCGCCTTTTTTTAAAAAGTCTTATGATATGCCGTCATTGCTTTAATTTTTCATTACTTTGTTGTAATTCATCATATAAAGCACCTGGCACACGGTCGCCATATTCACTTAAGAATTCTTTGACTTGTTGATTTTCAGCACGCCAGCCGGATTGATCAACCGATAACAGTTGATCCAAAACCGATAAGTCCATATCCAGATCCTCCGTATTTAAATCAGAGGCCTGTGGCATTTGACCAATCGCAGTTTCCTGAGCTTCAGCAGTCCCCTGACAACGACCGATAATCCATTCTAAGACACGCATATTTTCACCAAAACCGGGCCACATAAAGCCACCGTCTTCATCTTTACGGAACCAGTTGACCGTAAAGACTTTTGGTAAATGATCGGCTTTGTCCTGCATCGACACCCAATGCCCCCAATAATCACCAAAATGGTAACCACAAAAAGGTTTCATCGCCATTGGATCGCGACGTACCACACCGACTTTTCCGGTGGCGGCTGCGGTTGTTTCTGAAGCAACTGTGGCACCCATGAGAACACCATGATTCCAGTTTCTGGCTTCATTCACCAAAGGCACCAAAGAAGCACGACGACCACCGAATATAATGGCACTGATGGGCACGCCACTGGCAGCTTCTGACGCCGGCGAGTAGCTGGGGCAACGTTTGGCTGACACAGTAAAACGTGAATTTGGATGGGCCGCCGGACCGTTGGCCGGATCAAAAGGTCGACCTTGCCAGTCGATTGCAGGCACGCGATCGTCTAAACCTTCCCACCAGGGTTGTTCGTCAGCGGTTTGCGCCACATTGGTAAAAATGGTGTCCTGATACAACATCGCCAACGCATTGGGGTTGGTGTCTTTGGCGGTGCCCGGTGCCACACCAAAAAAGCCGGATTCCGGATTAATGGCCCATAAACGACCATCTTCACCCGGACGCATCCAACAAATATCATCACCGACTGTTGTGATTTCCCAACCATCTTGGAGATAACCTTCCGGTGGTATCAACATGGCTAAATTGGTTTTACCACAGGCCGAGGGAAAAGCCGCCGCCACATAGTGCTGATCACCTGCCGGGGTTTTAATCCCTAAAATTAACATGTGTTCAGCCAACCAACCTTCGTCTTTGGCTTGATAAGAAGCAATCCGCAGGGCATGACATTTCTTGCCTAACAACGCATTTCCACCATAGCCGGAGCCATAGCTTTTAATAACACGTTCTTCCGGGAAATGCATAATAAAACGACGCTCAGGATCGAGTTCACCATTGGAATGTAAGCCTTTGACAAAATCACCCTCGCGTTCAATCCGTTTTAAGGCCTCATCACCCATTCGGGTCATTAAACGCATATTCTGTACCACATAAGGGCTGTCAGTAATTTCCACACCACAGCGTGAGATTGGCGAATCAATGGGCCCCATGCAATAAGGAATAACATATAAAGTTCGACCCTTCATACACCCCTTAAAAAGATCATCCATTTTTTGATGGGCTTGTTGTGGATTCATCCAGTGATTATTCGGCCCGGCATCATCCTCTTCGGCTGTACAAATAAAGGTTAAATGCTCAACCCGCGCCACATCTTTGGGGTCGGATAAATGCAAAAAACAATTGGGGTGGGTTTCTTCGTTCAGGCGTTTATAGGTGCCGTCTTCTAATAATTGGCGATTAAAAGATTCGTCTTCGGCGGGGCTGCCGTTACACCAGTAAATATCATCGGCTTGGGTCAATTCTGCGACTTCTTTAACCCAGTTGGCCAAGGCTTCATTGGATGTGCTCATGGGAGTTTTATTGGTTTGCAAAAATTGGTTGCAAACTTTAACCCCAACAGGGTCTAAAAGCAAGCCTTCGAGCCCATTTCAATCAACTTCAAAGAATTTTAGCGAATCCTGTCCAGAATACCCTGCAGCTCGTCACTGTTGTGATAATTGATGACCAACTGTCCCTTGCCACCGGGTTTTTGTTTGACAGACACTTGAGTACACAACTGTTCACTTAATTGCTGCTCTAAACGCCGGACATCGGCATTTTTTTGTGGAATTTCTTTGCTTTTTTTGGGACTGGGGTTTTTTATTGAACTAACCAAAGCTTCAGCCTGACGAACTGTCAGCTTTTTAGCTACAATTTCCTGAGCCGCCTGAGATTGTTGCGCTTTGTCCAGTCCCAATAAACAGCGGGCATGACCCATTTCCAATAACTCGTCATTAAGCAATTGCTTCACCTCATCGGACAAGTCCAATAAACGCAACAAATTACTGACCGCTACCCGCGATCGCCCCACCGCTTCAGCGGCCTGGGCATGGGTCAGAGAAAACTCTTTAATAAGCCTGGCCAATGCCAGCGCTTCTTCTAAAGGGTTTAAATCCTCACGTTGAATATTCTCAATCAGCGCCATGGCAATGGTTTGCTGATCGTCGATGTCTTTCACCAGTACCGGCACTTCCGTGAGTTTGGCCAATTTAGCTGCTCGCCAGCGGCGCTCTCCGGCCACAATTTCATATTTTCGGCTACTAATTTGACGCACAACGATTGGTTGAACGATGCCCTGGGATTCAATGGAGTCAGCCAATTCCTGTAATTTATCTTCATCCATGATGGTCCGCGGCTGATATTGGCCGGGTTGTAACTGGCTGATGGCTAATGTCTGCAATTCACTGGCATGGGTTTCCGATGAAACCGAATCAGAATTTTTTGAAGAGGCCAGCAAGGCATCCAGACCCCGCCCTAATCCGGTTTTTCGTTTGGTTTTTTTTGTGGTTTTCTTCGTTGTTTTTTTAGACTCTGCCATGATGTCTCCTAATTATTTCACTGGCCAATCCCTTGTATGCCACCGCACCACGAGACAACACATCATATTCAATGGCTGATTGTCCAAAACTGGGTGCCTCGGCGACTTTGACATTACGAGGCACAACCGTGGTAAATACTTTGTCTCCGAAATGCTCACTGATTTGAGCTGCCACATCGTTGGCTAAATTGTTGCGACCATCAAACATGGTTCTCAGCAAACCTTCAATCTGTAAATCCGGGTTCACCGACTGTTGGACCCTTTTTATGGTGTCCAGTAATGAAGTCAATCCCTCCAAAGCATAATATTCACACTGCATCGGAATCAAAACGCTGTCAGCGGCGGTTAAAGCATTGATGGTCAAAATGCTCAACGAAGGTGGACAATCAATGAGTATATAATCGTATTGATCGCGCACTTCAATCAGTTGTTTTTTTAAAGCTTGTTGTGGATTATCATCATCCATGAGCTGTAATTCTGCGGCCGTCAAATCAGTGTTGGCGCCAATCACATCGACGCGTTCTGTTTTAATAATGGCTTCACTGGCATCACATTCGGACAACAATAACTCACAGGCTGAAACTTCCAATGTTCTCGAATCCACACCACAAGCCATGGTGGCGTTACCTTGCGGGTCTAAATCAACCAATAAAACCCGGTTCTTTAATTGGGCTAAACCAACAGCGGTGTTGACGGCTGTGGTGGTTTTACCGACACCACCTTTTTGATTAGCGATAGCAATTATTCTGGCTTGGCGACTCATATGTTTTATGTTTTCTTCATGTATTGATAGAGTTTTCTTTGTGCCGATAAATAAGGCACCTCTAAGTTCAATTCTAACACTAAGTTAAAATCAGAATCTTCTGACAAGGCTTCCATTTTGGGCCCTTTCATGGCCATAAACCGACTGTGTTGATCACCCAATTCTTTGGTCAGTGATAAAAACCGATTAACCTCAGCAAATGCCCGAGATATTACCACATCGAATTTTTTATCGGGAATAAAATTTTCCACCCGGTCATGGATAACTTCGATGTTTTCCAATTGTAAATGACGCTTCACGTGTTTCAGAAAACGCGTTTTTTTGGCCACTGCATCAATCAACGTTACATGAGACTTGGGCTTAAAAAGGGCCAGGATAATCCCCGGCAAGCCACCACCTGTCCCAACATCAACGATATATTGTCCCTTAACATGGGAGACCACAGCGGCTGAATCAAGTGCATGTTGAATGACCATATCATGCCATTCAGTGATTGCAGTCATGTTATAGGTCTCATTCCAGCGCCGCAACAAGGCTAAAAAATCCATAATCGGCTCACTCATGGTGCTATCCAAATCCAGCATTTGCAAGCCCGATTGTAGTTTTTGTTTAGCGGTCTCTTGGGATTTGACTTCGTTCATTGGCAAAAATAGCTTAAAATATGACTTTTAACCCATGATTTGAACCCCACATACAGGTAAGCTGTCATACTTAACAGCTCCAGCGGCCATCTCATGATGTCGTAAATATGGAATGATAACAAAAACACACGAGTAAGACATGAATTTTGATAAAGCAAGACACAACATGGTCACCCAACAAGTGCGCGCCTGGGATGTTGTTAATAAAGATATCCTCAATGCCATGCTCAATGTTCAGCGCGAAGAATTTGTGCCTGTTTCACAACGAAAACTGGCTTTTGCAGATATGGCTCTGCCGATTGGGCATGACCAGCACATGATGAAACCGGTGGTGGAAGGCCGGCTTTTACAGGTACTGGATTTAAAACCCGGAGATCGGGTTTTAGAAGTCGGTACTGGCAGCGGTTATTTAACAGCCCTGTTGGCGACTTTGACCGATCATGTCCATTCCATCGATATTTACCAGGATTTTATTGATGCGACCCGACAAAAATTGTCAGATCAGGGCATTGAAGAAGTCACTTTAGAGCAAGCAGACTTTTTCGAATTCAAAGCACCCATCAAATACGATCACATCATTTTGACAGGTTCCATGAAAGAACGCCCTGACTTTGTTTTTGACTGGCTTAAAGACGGCGGTCAGGTTTTCGTCATTGTTGGTGAAGACCCTGTTATGGAAGCACGCATTTACACAACGCCTGAAAAATTCACCAGCCATTTCGACACCATGGTTGCACCAATGATTCAGCATAAAAACACCCAACCTTTTAACCTCTGACATTTGACCTTACTATTATGCTAAAAAAAATAACACTTATTGGCTTACTCATGGCCGGCCAGGTGAACGCAGCCAGTTTACTTGATGTACTTAATGAAGCCCTGGAACAAGACCCACAACTGCGTGCCGCTGAATATAACCTAAAAGCAGCTCAGGAAAGCAAAGTCCAGGCCCGGGCTAACTTCCTGCCCCAGGTTAACGGCAGCTGGAATAAGCAATGGGGTGAAACTGATTCGGAGTTGGATATCATCGGAAAACTTGATATTCCCGATACCGATCAATACGGATGGCGCGTGTCTTTAAATCAATCCATTTACGACCATGCCAATTATGTTCAAATGGATCAAGCAGAACTTGACGCACTGCGGGGACATGCCAGTTACGATGCTGCACGCCAGGACTTTTTGATTCGCGTGGCGCAAAGCTATTTCAATGTCCTGACCAATATTGATGTGGTTAAATTTGCAATCGCAGAAGAAAAAGCCATTGAGCAACAATTACAACAAGCTGAACAACGCTATGAAGTGGGTTTATCCGCCGTCACCGATGTTCATGAAGCCCGGGCCCAATATGACTCTGCTCGAGCCAATGTCATTAACGCCAGAAATGTCTTGGATGACAGTCGTGAGGCCCTGTTTGAAATCACTCAAACCTATTATGAAGAACTGGCTGCTCTGCCTGCTGATATTGAACAATTGAAACTGGCCCAGGACGATGTGGATTATTGGGAGTCCTTAGCACTGAACAATAACCCCAATTTAGCTGTGGCTGAAATCGATGCGGAATTGGCAGAAAAAACAGTGGCTCTTCAACGAACCGGACATTTTCCAACTGTTGATTTAACTGTTGCTCGCAGCAATAACGTGGTTGGTAATGTGGCACTGAGAGACCCGCAAACGCAAGAAATTTTTGCCACCGGTTCCCAAGATACCGACAGCACGTCAGCTCAGCTGACGGTAAGTGTGCCTATTTTTTCGGGTTTTCGGGTGAGCTCACTGACTGATGAAGCCCGCTATAATTATCAGGCAGCCATGGAAAACTTAGATCAAGTCACCTTCTCGACAGTTCGCAATGTCCGAAGCGCTTTGCGCAACGTCGAAGCTGGTTGGCGTTCTGTTCAAGCCAGAGAGTTGGCCGTAATATCTGCCAAGAGTGCCGAAGAAGCCACAGCCGCCGGCTTTGAGGTTGGCACCCGAAATATTGTTGAAGTTTTAAATTCACAACGCAGCTTATACCAGGCGCAACGTGATTATTCTCGCGCCAAGCATGATTATTTAATGAATATTTTGAATTTAAAACGAGCTGCCGGCACCTTAAACCAAGACGATGTATTGATGATTAATCAGCTGTTAACTGCTGTACAACCATAGACAGCAAAGCTTCATCAGCTTCACTCATATCAATAATCTGAAATCCTGCAAAGGTCAGACCACTGTCCTGGTGGTCTGACCAGATACATTCTGCCCCCATTTCAATAACTTTCGGCGCTAACTCTTTTAAGGTCACTGATAACTGTAAAATCATTCCCGGCTTAATACTTTCCCGGCTGGACAATAAAAATCCATTTTCAGAGATATCCACGACCCGACCTATATTCTTATCGGTCATCACATTCACCACCTGAGAACCGGTGGCCGGGTAAACACGAATATGGGCTCTTTTTTCTACCATTTAATTTCTCGAACTTAAGCGGCCATTTTTTTGAGCCGGTTCATAATACGACCCAGGGCTTTTTTAATGTAGCCACCTGAATCCAGTTCTACTTGAATAATATTGTTTCGGCTCATATCAATCGCCATTCGCGCCAACCCCATTTTATGGGGATGCCGACCGGCCAAATCAACAAACAATACCCGCTCACTCAAAGTGCTGACCCAAGAGAGTTTACGCCGAATAAGATCGCCGCTTTGCCCGGCCTTAAAATCAAATAAACTGCCATAGGGTATTTGAATGATATGATCAACTAACTTCTTCTCACGGTCATTGAGCGATCTAATTTCTTCAATTTTTTTTGCCGCTTCTGCTTCCTGTTGCTGTTCTTTGGATGCCTTATCAACAGATTGGACTTTTTTCAGCTTAGGCGGGTCATCTTGTGGTTCTTTTTGGTTGGCTTCCTGCCAAACAAAACAGGCATGTAAATTATCTTTGGTGGTCATCCGATCACGCTTAGAAAACCCCAATTCATCCATGGTTTCATCTAAATGCCGCATGGCTGCCAATTTTTGCCCGCCGCTCAGTTCTTTAAATTTCCCACGATTACCTATCTGCGATAAAACTTTGGCCGTTTGAATATTGGCTTGCCACTGTTCAGAATCTTTGCCCTCACGGAGCATGGTTAAGATTAAGGCATCTTTACTGACATGCTTGACCACATCACGGACAAACTTCACTTCACAGTCTTTCAGTATAGAATCCAGCGTTTGGTTGACCTTATCCTTGGTCACTTGCATTTTTTCTTTACCTTGCGCAGCGCTGACCCATTTTTGTTCTGCTTTAGCCGCCCGATTTTCAGTGACGTCTAAAAACTGAGATAAATCTTTAAGTGCTTTAACAAATCCTTCGCGACTTCCATCAAAATCCTTGGCCGCATGATCACTGAATTGATGAACCTGTTTAATCACATCCGTACCGTACCAACGCTGGGATGTTTGTAGCAATAATTCCATAAATTGCCGCGCAGGATGTTCCTGATCCGAGAAAAAACTGTCATCTTTGACAGCCGTTTTAATCAACGGTACATTAATGGCATTAAGCGATGAACGAATATCCTTGTCAATGCGATTATCTTCATGGATTTCGTCATAAATCATCCCCATTAAGTCGATGGTTTTATGTTGCTTATCCGATAGCTTCGGATAATAATTTCCGGTATTATTACGAACCCGATCAGTTAATAATCGTTTTAAGTCGGTTAGGTTTCGTGAATTTGCGAGAATACCGGCATCTTGGTCAATTTGATTGAGGGCTTGTTCAAAATCATTACCGGAAACCACATTTTGTGCATTCGGCGAGCTATCATCCGACGATTGATTAAAACTTGGACCACCGGACTGGGGCGTATCAGTGTCATAATCAGGTCGGTAATCCTGACCTTGTGAATGGTCCTGTTGCTTTGACAGTAATTTAAAAATAGAATTGACCAATTGTTGCTCTTGGTTGCCTGCCACTGAGCTTGCATGACCCTCTGAAGCCTGCCCGCTTGATCTCAACCCTTTGTCTTGATTGTGTTGTTCATTATTTTCTTTGTCTTTATTGCGTGCGTTTTTGCCGGCCTTTTTGCCCTCTTTTTTGTTTTGTTTTGGCTTCTTATCAACGGGTTTATGGGTGTGTGGTTTATTTAATTCAGGTTGTAAATTGGGTAAAATACCGGCCGCGATTAAGCGTTCATTGAGCTGATGATAAACATCGCTGATGCTTCCATGTAATGATTTCTGCAAGGCTTCAATTAATTTGGTTTTGACCGTTTCGCTCCAATTCATGGGCTTAAGTGCATGGCTCATTAACCAGACAATGGCGGCTGGTGAAAATGGCATATTGGTCTTATCAATGCGCTCATCACCAAATAGCACATTCATACGCTTTTCCAATAGATACAACTGGGTGTGACCGGCTATTTCGAGGGTTGAATCCAATTGGGTTAATGATAAACTAATCGACAATTCCTCATCTTCAACCAGCGCCAAAGACATTCTGCTATCAGACTTGTTAACTTCAGCTGATATAAATTCGGGCATTTGCTTCGTTTGCTCGCGAACTTCCTGACGCAGGCGTTTTTCCTGATCCTTTAAATCACGGTATTGATTAAAAAAGACATGTTCCTTTTGATTGCTGTCGGCATTTTGCGCCAGCGAAAACAACTTATTTAAAGTCAGTTTAATGGCCTCTGATAAACTGTCTTGCAATTGTTTATCAAATATAACAATGAGTTCTTGAAGTAATTGATTTCGATTCATCATATCCCGTATTCCACGATCACACACCCATAGATATTTTATCGTCTAATCAAAACAAAATACTAAAAGGAATCTGTGAATGCAAGTTTTTTATATTCTCATCATAATGAATCAATACAAGAAAGCCGCTGTTCCCAACGGAAACAGCGGCTTTTAGAAATGTTTTCTGAAAATTTTATTTACTCGGATAAGTGGGCCACTTAACACCGGAAAATTGCTCTAAACAACGTACCACCTGACAACTATAACCAAATTCATTGTCATACCAGCAATAAAGAATGACATTATTACCTTCGACAATGGTGGCCACTGAGTCAATCACACAAGCTTGACGGGAACCGACAAAATCAGTTGACACCGCCTCGGTGGAAATGGTGTAGCCAATTTGTTGTTGTAATTTTGAATGCAAAGATTTGTAACGTAAAAACTCATTTAACTCTTCCAGTGTCACATCTTCATTCAGCTGGATATTGAGCATGGCCATCGATACGTTGGGTGTCGGCACCCGAATGGCATTACCGGTGAGTTTACCCGATAATTCCGGTAAAACCCGTGACACGGCTTTGGCCGCACCGGTAGAAGTTAACACCATGTTTAATGCGGCACTGCGTCCACGTCGGTCTTTTTTATGGTAGTTATCAATCAGATTCTGGTCATTGGTATACGCATGTACTGTCTCAATATGTCCATGCTGGATACCATATTTATCGTTGAGACATTTAAGTACCGGAACAATGGCATTGGTGGTACATGAAGCAGCACAAATAATTTCTTTATCCGGGGTAATCTGATCGTGGTTAATGCCATAAACAATATTGGGAATATCACCTTGCGCTGGCGCGGTTAACAACACCTTAGCGGCACCAGGACGTAAATGCCCCCGTAAACCGGCTTCATCTTTCCAGACACCGGTGTTATCGACAATCATGGCATCGTTAATGCCGTACTCGGTATAGTCAATATCTGCCGGTGAATTGGCATAAATGATTTGCACTTCATTACCGTTAATCACCAGCTTATTCTGATCATGCAAGACCCGAATAGTGCCGTGGAATTTGCCGTGCACTGAATCCTTGCGCAACAAAGCAGCCCGTTTTTCCAGGTCATTTTCTTGTCCGGTATTGCGCACCACAATGGCTTTCAAAACCAATACATTGCCGCCACCGGTTTTATCAATCAACAAGCGCGCCACCAATCGTCCAATGCGACCAAAACCATAGAGCACCACATCCTGAGGTTTCTCTAAAGGTTTTTTATCAGAACCAATCAAATGCGACAGCTCATCTTTAACATAAGCGTCTACATCTGACTGCTCAATGTCATCATAGCTGTTGGTCTTAAAATAGCGATACACCATTTTGCCCACATCAATATGTGCAGGTCCCAGGGGCAATTCTGCGATGGCTTTAATAAAGGGCAAGGTTTCATATTCACTCAACTCATTGCCTTCTACCTGGCGAACAAAGCGATGGGCTTTCATCAGGTCAGTCACGGACTGGTTAATCATGCTTTTCCCGTACATATACAAAGATACATTACGGCGACGGTATAATCGACCAATTAACGGAATCATGCCCTCAGCCAGGGCTTCTCGCTCTTTCCAGTCAGCAAAAAATTCCGTGGGGAGGGGTCTGTTGTCTTCACTCATGGCATTAAGCCTCAGATGTTTGGATGTTAAAAATAACCCGTTAGCGTAGCGCATCAGGGGGTGATTAAATCGGCGCACATTCTACCACCAAAAGCTCTAATCAGCCAGTTTACTCGTGCCTTTCGTTCTTTTTACACTACCAACCTGTTAAAAGACCTTCAACCCACATCAACCAATGATCTTGCTCACCTGTTACTTTTCATATTTCGTCTTCAGGACTGTACTCAGTCGCTCAACTATTATTTTTAGCGAATAAATATTTAACGCACAAAGAAAACATTTGCTTACCTAATTAAAAGTGAGTAGAATGCGCGGCTGACTGTGGAGCGGTAGTTCAGTTGGTTAGAATACCGGCCTGTCACGCCGGGGGTCGCGGGTTCGAGTCCCGTCCGCTCCGCCAGTTATTTTTCCGGCACCTTCTTAGCCTGTTTTATCAATACCTAAAACGACGACCCGGGCTGTTTTAAAAATTCTTTTTCTTGCGCCGTTGATTCCCGACCCAGTGCTTGATTGCGGTGTGGATAGCGTCCAAACTGATCAATAATCGCCTTGTGCTGTTCGGCAAAATCCAAACTGTTTTTATCACCCAAATTTTTAAACAATTTAACTGATTGGGCTTGGATAACTTTGGACTCACTGTGCATAAAAGGCATGATTAAAAATTTGGCACGGTCTTTGGAAAGTTCAGAGTAATCATCATGGCGTAAGGCTTCCTGCGATAATACCAAAGCCATTTCATCCCGGGCAAAAGCTCTTGCTTGTCCTCTGAATAGGTTTCTGGAAAACTGATCGAGTACAATAATCTCGGCCAATCTGCCTTCCAGGGTGTTGCGCCAAAGACTTAATTCTCCGGCCGCTGCTTGCTGCCAGATCTCAAAAAACTGACCCCTGATCTGATTGTCTAAATCTGTGTCATTTTTAAACCATTGCGCCGGATTAAGGCCGTACCAGAAATCCAAAACCTGTTGGGCATCTTTATGATTGTCGTGACTCATAAGTGTCATATTAATATATCAAAAACGATATGGAAAGTTGTTTTACAACTTGACCCGCCGAGCCGGTTAGGCCAGGTAAATGAAGTCATGCGGTTTTGCGAAGCAAAGAAGCGTGACGGAATGTCCGTTAAGGCCGTGAGCGTGCGGCCGCTACCGCTCCAAGCTCTTGCGGCAGGCCTCCATCCATGAAGGCCAATCAGAGGTGAAAGAATAGCCGATGAGCACATGACGGTTTTGCGAAGCAAAGAAGCCTTGTGTGAATGGCGTCCATTCGTGCGAAGTTATAAGACATAATCGCCGTAACCGCTTTCACTTTTGTCTGAGACAAAAGTGAATGAAGTCCCAAGATTATTCCTTTTCAGTTTATGAAATGTATAATTTTAGGTATCATGTTCTGTTTTTGAACCCAGACTAACCATGAGATTAATTGCCCTCACTTTCATTATACTTTTAAGCGCCTGCCATACCATGCCTCAACAGAAAAATGCAGATGCTTCTGTAAAAAATACAGCGCTCAAAAAACCCGATCCGCATTCTCTGGCTAATTTTGAAGATGTGGTGATGACCCACTTAAATCTTGCTCTTAAAGCTGACTTTGATGACAAGGAACTGAAAGGTCATGTCATTATTCAGTACAAAAAATTAAATCCGGAGACCGAATTCATGGTGCTGGATACCCGTGATTTAAAAATTCGGCGTGTTTCAGTGGCTGACAGTAATCAATCTTTGTCCTGGAAACTGGGCGAAAGACAAGCACCCTTAGGCAGTCCATTGCGCATTAAACTTCCTGATAACGGTGAGCCCATTCAAATAGACTACCAAACCAAACCTCAGGCCACCGGCCTGCAATGGCTCAGCCCGGCACAAACCGCGACCGGTAAGCATCCTTTTTTATTTTCACAATCACAAGCCATTCACGCCCGCAGCTGGATTCCATTACAAGACACCCCGGCAGTGCGTTTTACCTACCAGGCTCAAATCGAAGTGCCAAAAGGTTTACGGGCTGTGATGAGTGCTGAAAATAAACCCGAATTAAACCCCGAAGGTCTTTATCAATTCAAAATGCCGCAACCGATACCCTCTTATTTAATGGCCATTGCGGTGGGTGATTTGGCTTATCAAAAAATCAGTGAGCATGTGGCTATTTATGCTGAACAACCCTTTTTACAAGCTGCCGCATTTGAGTTTGCCAAAACCGAAGATATGATTGACGCCACTGAAGCATTATACGGTGACTATCAATGGGGCGATTATGATCTCCTGGTATTACCGCCAAGCTTTCCCTTCGGCGGCATGGAAAACCCGCGTCTGTCATTTATTACACCGACAATAATCGCCGGCGATCGTTCTTTAGACTCCCTCATTGCCCATGAATTGGCGCATTCCTGGTCCGGTAATTTGGTGACCAATGCCCGCTGGTGTGATTTATGGCTGAATGAGGGCTTTACCTCATACATTGAAGCCCGCATTACCGAAAAAGTACATGGCCAACAACGAATGATTATGGAAGCAGCCCTAAATTTACAAGGCTTACAAAAAGAAATGGCAGATTTGCCGGAGGCCGAACAACGCTTATCCACATGCGAAGTTGAACTGGACAGTGAAGATGTCTTCAGTGGTGTGGCTTACGATAAAGGCCGATTCTTTTTGGAATGGATGGAAAAACAACTGGGCCGATCTGAATTTGATGCTTTTTTAAATCAGTATTTTGATGACTTTGCCTTTCAAAGCCTCACCAGCAAGCAGTTTTTAACTTACTTACAGAAGAATCTGATCTCTCGATTCCCCGAGAAATTACCCTTAGATACAGTCAAAGCGTGGATTTATGAGCCCGGTTTACCGGATGTCTTATATGTGCCGGTGACCGGCAGGTTCGAAGTCATAAATGACCGGATAGCAGACTGGCAAAACGGTCAAATCACCCTCTCTGACATGAAAACCAAAGACTGGACCACCCAGGAATGGTTACATTTTTTAAGGGCCTTGCCGGAGCCTTTAGATCAAAAAACCATGCTAACACTGGATCAGGCTTTCGATTTTAGTCACAGCCAAAACAGTGAGATTGCCCATGATTGGTTGCTATTAAGTATTCGTTACCGTTATCAGGCGGCCTATGATCGATTAATTGATTATTTAACAAGTATTGGTCGAATGAAACTCATTGTTCCTTTGTATCAGGCCCTCATGGAAACCGATGACCTACAAGAATTGGCCAAACGCATTTACCAAAAAGCCCGCCCCGGTTATCACCCGCTGGCTCAACAGGCGGTCGATCCCATTATCAAATACCAACCGGAATCGCCTTAAACAAATTAAGCTTTGGGTGCCGCGCTTAAATCTCTTTTATTCGGCACGGCACCCTTATAACGGTACACCAACAGCAAAGAAACCACAGCGGTACAGGCAAACCCCAGAGCAATCGGCCACAAGTTGCCGTCTAATTGCTGCGAAATAACAATCCCAATCACCGCGGCTAAAAAGGTCGATATACTGCCGATCACAGATGCCCCCATGCCGGCCACTTCCCCCAATGGCAACATGGCGATAGCCATGACATTACCGAACACCAAACCGACGCACATATTGATTAAGGCCACAGCCATCACAAATAACCATAAAGGTGGTAAGCCACCATAAATATACATCATGACAAGGTGAATCAGGTTGATTGAAACCAGGGCCATTAACGCATATAAGGTCACTCTCATGGCACCGTAGTGCATGACAATCCGTGAATTAATAAAAGCGGCCAGGCCAAAGAATAAAGCCAATAGCCCAAAAATATACGGGAATTTTTCCGGCACACCATATAAATTAGCAAAAATTTGCTCGGCACTGTTGAGGTAAGCCATAAAACCGCTGAATATCACCCCACTGACTATGGCAAACACAATCGCCAATGGTTCTGTGACAACCTGAATAAATGAGGCTTTTAACCGCGACAGGCGCAGGGGTTTTTTATTGTGAGCGGATAAAGATTCCGGCAAACGAAACCAGGTCCAGACTAAAACAACCAGACTAAAACCCAGAAACATATATAAAATCAAATGCCAATGACCCAACCACAACAACAAACTGCCCACGGTCGGTGCAAATACCGGTACCAGAATAAAAATCAACATCACCAGAGATGTGACCTTGGCCATTTCGTCGCCTTTAAAAAAGTCACGGGTGATGGCATTAATCATGATGCGTGCCGCAGCCGCGCCCGCACCCTGGAGACCACGTGCCAATAAGAACAGCCAATAATCATCAGCCACCAATAACCAAAAAGACGCACCGATATAAACCAATAAGCCAAAGATCACCACGGGTTTTCGGCCCACAGAATCAGAAATCGGGCCATAGAGAATCTGCACTGAAGCAAAACCCAGCATATAGGCACTGACAATCCACTGTTGCAAATTGGCTTCATGCAAGCCAAATGAGGCCAAAATTTCAGGCATCGCCGGCAACTGCAAATCAATGGTCAACGCCCCCAAAGAACTGAGCATGGCTAATAATGCAATAAGCTCAAAGTAGAATATTTGTTGTTGGTTTTTTCTGAGTTTCATGCGTATTGATGACCTGTGCAAAATTCATGTATCGAGTACAACACAAACTGGAACCTTTGTGCTGCATAAAAACTCCGCAGGTCCGAAATTGTATCTGTTAAAAACAAAAGCCGCACCCTCCAGGTAACGGCTTGGATAGTTTATACCATTGACGCGTTCAATCGCCCGATAAAATCACATCATCATAAAAGGCAATATTATGCTGTGAACACATAGCCTTAACTTGCTCAACCTCTATGCCCTGTAATTTAACCTGGCTGCCATTAGTTAATATGAGTACCGGGAAAATAGCACCATCCTCTTGCCAGACTTCAACTTTGGCAATTTCATGCCAACTATAATTCACCAGGGTTCGCTGCACCTGGGAATAGACGGTAAAACCAAAAGGTGTGGCGAAAATGCGGGGTTTTTTATTCGGAAAAAAACGCATCCGAATATAATTAACCAACAGCACCACCGGCACCAATACCACGATCAATAAAATGAGGGGAATCAACAGCAGCAGCATCAACAGGAATATAAGCCATGCCAATGGGTTAGGGCCATTGGGCATAAAACCCAGCACGCGATTTTTTATTTGAATTTTTCTCACAAATTATTCCTTTTTTAAAATGGCTTTGGTTTCAAGGTATTCATAAAAACCCGCTTCACCGCGTTCACGGCCGTTACCGGAATGCTTATACCCACCAAAGGGTTCCGTGCCTTGCATCATGGCACCATTGACATGAATCACACCGGCTCTCAAGCCGTTGGCAACATCATTGACGCGATCTTCATCCTGGCCGGACACATAACCCGATAATCCGTAAGGGTTATCGTTGGCCAGTTCAATGGCTTCGGCATCACTCTCATAGGTTAGCACAGTCAGTACCGGTCCAAAGATTTCTTCTCTGGCAATGGTCATATGATTTTCGACATCTGAGAACGCAGTTGGTTTAACATAGAATCCTTTTGTCAACCCGGCAGGTTTACCCGGCCCGCCGGTAATGAGCCGAGCGCCTTCATCCACGCCTTTTTGCAAATAGTCCTGGATGCGTTGCCATTGTGTTTTTGAAACCACCGGTCCGGAAAATGTGGTTTCGCTACCGGGGTCGCCCACATGTATTTTTTCCAGGGTTTTCTTGATAATCTCCTCGGCTTCCTGTTGTCTCGACAAAGGCACAAACATGCGCGAGGGCGCATTGCAATTTTGTCCGGAATTCAGGCACAGCGCTTTAGCGCCTCCGGCCACGGCTTTGGCAAATTGCTCCGTGGATAAATCATCTAATATAATATTGGCCGACTTACCACCCAATTCTTGCGTCACACGTTTAATACTTTCAGCCGCATCTTTGGCCACTTCAATTCCGGCCCGGGTAGAACCGGTGAATGACACCATGGCAATATCAGGATGCCTGGAAATGGCAGCGCCCACAGTGGGCCCATCCCCTTGAATCATATTCACAACACCGTCCGGCACACCGGCTTCATCCAACACTTCCATTAATATCTGTGCTGAAAAAGGCGCCACTTCTGACGGTTTCCAAACCACCGTGTTGCCGGTGGCCAATGCCGGCGCTAACTTGCAGCTAATCTGATTCATCGGCCAATTCCAGGGCGTAATTAAACCACAAACACCCATTGGCTCATAACGCTCAATATAATTTGAGTAAACTTTTTCAAATTCAAACGCCTTTAAAATATTCAAAGCTGTTTTCAAATGAGCATAACCACTTTTGGCCTGATAATCACCGGCCAACCATTGTGGCGCGCCCATTTCCTCGGTGATGGCAGCAGCCATATCGTCACTGCGTTTTTTATACACCGCACAAATTTCTGACAGCAGTTCAATGCGGGTTTGCCGGTCTGTTTTAGCATAGCTTTTAAATGCCGCTTGTGCTGATTTAACCGCCTGATCAACATCAGCCGCTTGGCCCGCGGCAATTTGACCGGCCACTTGTTCTGTGGCTGGATTGATGACCTCAATAAGGTCATGATTTTCGGCCGATTGCCAGGCTCCATTGATATAAAACTCTTTATATGCTCGCATAGGTACTTGCTTTTATAAATTCGCTAATAGATATGGTTACAAACTGCGCTTGATTCAAGCCACTTTACACGCTTCAGTTAACTGAACCCTAACATCCACTGACTTACAATTCACGCCATGCCTTTTATAAAAAACAACCCAACCGATGATGACCAGGCCATGTTCACTGAGGCCGCCGGTTTACAAGCTTTATCGGCATTGATTAACGTGCTCAATTTAGATATTCACACCCCTGAAGTATTGGCTGTGAATTCACAACAGTTAACCCTGGAACGGATTGCAAACCAAACAGCGACCAAAGAACAATGGCAAATACTGGGTGACCAACTGGCCCGTCTGCATCAGGCCAATCAGCAAACCTTTGGTTATCCGGAAGATAATTATATCGGTCTCAATCCGCAAAAAAACGGTTTGTATAACGATTGGGGAACCTTTTTTTATCAACAACGCTTACTGTTTCAGTGCCAACTCATTCAACAAACCACTGTTCGCAAAGAGATACAAAACAGTTTAAATAAGCTGAAGCAGCCATTAATCAACTGGCTCAATCAATCAGCCATTAAACCGGCCTTGTTACATGGTGATTTATGGTCAGGCAATGTTCTGTTCAGTGAAAATAAAGTTTGGCTAATCGACCCGGCAATTTACTGGGGTGATGCTGAAGCTGATATTGCCATGACTGAACTTTTTGGTGGCTTCCCAAAAACATTCTATCAGTCGTATCACCAACAACGCCCTCAGTCATCCGATTATTCCTTAAAGAAAATCTGTTATAATCTCTACCACTACTTAAATCACTACAATCTGTTTGGCCGTGGTTATCTGACCGCTTGTCGCAGTCATATAAACCGCCTGACAGCTGCATTAACTTAATTATTTATGCAAAAAACCACACCCTTTTTGATGTTTAAGGGCCGCGCTAAAGAGGCCATTAAACGCTACCAGGACTGCTTTGCTGATTGCCAGGTTAAACACATCGATTACTTTGGCAAGAAACCCAAAGCCATGGCGGGCTGTGTGAAATATGCCGAAATAAATATCAATGGCCAGGATTTAATTCTGATTGATTCACCGGTGGAGCACGCTTTTGGCTTTACCCCGGCGATTTCTTTTATGGTGGATTTTGAGCAACCGGATAAACTCAAAAAAGCCTATCACCAGTTAAGCCGCGACGGTGAAGTGATGATGCCATTAAATCATTATGATTTTGCCGAACAGTACGCCTGGTTTAACGACAGCTATGGGGTTTCCTGGCAATTTCGCTATAACCCAAAATAAAACATTTTGATTCAGTTGTTTTCATGCCGAAAAAATCCAATCACGACACCCTGATACGCCAATGGCAACTATTAAAAGCCCTGCCATCAGGTGGCTCTGGTATCAGCGCGCGCCAGGCCACTGAATACCTTCAGGATTTAGGCTATCAAACTGATATCAGAACCACCCAACGGGATTTGGTTAAACTGAGAAAAGTCATGGATATCGAATGTAATGACAAAAGCAAACCCTATGGCTGGCGGTGGCAAGAGGGTATGGGTGGTGATATACCCGCAATAGATACCTCAGATGCGCTGACTTTGCATTTATTGGGCAACCGTTTAAAAAACCTGGTTCCGCAAAGTATGATTAATGTGCTTTCAGGCCGCATCAAAAAAGCCCGAAAACACCTTCGGGAACAACCTGGAAACTGGCACAACAAAGTCGGTATCAGCGATGAAACGCTGGGCTATGTCAGTCCGCAGTTTAACCTGTCTGTTTTTGAGGCTCTGAAAGATGCACTGATTAAAAACTGTCAAATCCAGGTTAAATATCATTCCCTCCAGGAAGCCGATTCCAAAGACTTACGCCTGCATCCATTGGCATTGGTACTGCGCGGAGTTCGTACTTATTTAATCGCCAGAACCCACGATGCCGCAGATGATACTGTGATGCCTTATGCGGTCCATCGTTTTAAATCAGTCAAAGTGCTTAACCACAAAAAAACGATTCATAAAAACTTTGACCTGGCAACCTGCCTGGACAGTGATCTGATGCAATTTGGGGTGGCAGAACCAATCAATCTCACCTTAAAACTCGATGAGGTGATGTATAAAATTCTCATTGAAACACCTTTATCGAAAAAACAAAACCTGACACAAACAGAAACCGGTGGTCTATTAAGTCTCCCCATGCGCGATAGCTGGTCTTTAAAATGGTGGATTTTGTCCAAGTCGGAACATGTGGAAGTTCTCGAGCCGGAAAGTTATCGACAAAAAATTGCCGGGCTTTTAAAAGCCGCTGCGGAAAAATATAAATAAGCAATTGACAGAATTTTTATATGTGGTTAACATGCACAGCATGAATAATTTAAATCAACACAACCACCACCATCACGCTCAAACAAACGGGGTTGGTTAGTGTCGTAAAGAAAAACCAAATTTAAAAGCCCCGTTCACCGCAACGGGGCTTTTTTTTTGCTTAAAAATTAACATATGAATTTAAACAATTGACCATGAAAAATAACAACAGCACAAACCATCACCATCATCGTATACAGCGACGACGGTTTTGATTGCGCCAATAAATAAAACATCAAAACCCCGTCGCCATTGGCCGCGGGGTTTTTTATTTCCGGCTTAATGGCGATAAAACAAAAATTTTAACCACAGGAAAAACTATGACAACATTAAAAATCGCTATCCCAAAAGGTAAACTACAACCGGCCATTACTGAATTGCTGGATGATATCGGCATTCAACTTTACGGTGATGCCCGCAATTATCGCCCCGGCTGTTCTGATGAGCGACTGGAAGTGAAATTACTGAAAGGCCAGAATATTCCTTCACTGATAGAAATCGGCCAGCATGACATCGGCTTTGCCGGTCTGGACTGGGTCGCCGAACAAAACGCCGATATTGAGGTGATTAATAATCTCGGCTTTAATCCGGTGCGTATTGTGGCCTGTATTCCTGAAGATTGGGCGGTGGAAGAACTGAAAAAACGCCCGATTATTGTCGCCACCGAATACATGAACCTGGCCAAACAATATTTAGATCAACAGGGTTTTGATTACCAACTGATTCGATCATATGGCGCCACCGAAGTTTTCCCGCCGGAAGATGCTGACATGGTCATTGATAACACCAGCACCGGCACCACCATTAAAGCCAATCGTCTCAAAATTATTGACACCGTTTACCGCAGTTCAACCCAATTTATTGCTAACAAGCAAACCCTACAAGACCCGAAAAAACGCGCCATTATTGATGATATTTTATTGCTCATGAATGGTGTCATTAATGCCCGCGAACGGGTTTTGTTGGAAATGAACTGTCCGAAATCAGTGGTCTCGGCGATTGTTGATCTATTACCCGCCATGCGCTCCCCCACTGTCAGTGAACTTTATAACAGTGACGCCTACTCCATCCGTGCTGCCATACCAACAAAAACAGCACCCAGTTTAATTCCCAAACTGATTGCTGCCGGTGCCGTGGATATCTTAGAATTACCCATCAGAAAGGCCGTCTAATGGACATCGATAACGCTAACTACCTTTTTAAACTGGATTTTAACGAACGCAGTGACAACCCGCCTGCCTGGCTGGCTCAAGCTGAGGTCAATACCGATAAATTGTGGCGTTACCCCAACCGGGTCCAACTTGAACAATCTCTCAGTAATGATCTGGGCATTCCCCCGGATGCAATCCTGCTGACCAATGGTGGCGACGAAGGCATCGATTTGTTGTTTAAATCGAGCACCATCAACAAAACACAGTTGCTCATTCCGGAACCCTGTTTCAGTCAATACAGCCATAATGCCAAAATCTGGCAAAATGATTGTCGTTTTATTGCGGTTGATCCTCAACAGCCACTGGCAATCAATCAGGCGCGTTTAATTGAAAACCTAAACGCCAATCAATGGTTGGTCGTTACCCGCCCGAATAATCCAACCGGAGAATTTATTCCTCAACAAGCGTTATTAACCTTGATTAAAGCCGCTCAGGAAAAACGGGCGCGGGTATTTATTGATGAAGCTTATATTGAATTTGCTCAACCTGAAAACAATGAAAACATGTTGGCAGCCAAAGATTATGTGGCAATGGACAATGTGGTGGTTTTACGGACTTTTTCTAAAGCCTTTGGACTGGCCGGCGCACGGGTGGGTTATGTGCTTGGCAGTCCCGAACTTATCAACGCTTTCCGGTGTCTGGCCCCGCCTTTTAATGTGTCAAGAGTGTCTTTGCAACTGGCTTCACAAGCCTGGCAAAACCGGGAACAGGTTAAAGCATACAGCCAACAAATAGCCACCAACCGGCAACGGTTAACCCGCCAATTATGCCAATATAAAATGGAGGTGTTTCCAAGTCAGGGTAATTTTGTCTTATTTAACACCAACCCTGTGATGAAAACGGCTCTGTTAAATGTTTTAAAACGGTATGGTATTTTAATCAAAACCAAACTCAATGGCCTAGATCATGCCGTCCGAATCACTGTGCCTTTTGATCTCACACCGCTACTGACAGCACTGAAACAAATATTCGAGCCACTGCAAGTGGCATTCGATATGGATGGTGTGTTGATTGACACCACAAATAGTTACGATCAATGCATCATCAAAACTGTTTTTGATTTATCCGGCCAGAATATCAATCAGCAAGACATTCAGAAACTCAGAGATTCAGGTGGCTATAACAACGACTGGGATTTAACACTGGCACTGTTACAAAATGAGGGTTATACCGGTGACAGGGACACTGTTATCGAAGTTTTTCAAAACTATTATTTGGGCACAGAGCAACAGCCTGGGTTGATTCAGCAAGAAACCCCGCTTATCTCATCGGAATTTATCAACCAATTAAAACAATCTTCATTCAAAACCTCTGTGGTGACCGGCCGACCGCGTGCCGAAGCTTCACTGGGCCTGCAAGAGATTAACTGGCAGCCGGATAATATCGTCAGTGCCGATGATGTCAGCCAGCAAAAACCCAGCCCCGAAGGTTTATTAACCCTAAAAAAACAAGGTGCCTCAGGCGGCCATTGGTTTATCGGCGATACCGTCGATGATATGCAAGCCGGACGAGCCGCCGGATTTATGTGCGTCGGTATTGGCACCGATGCGTCATTATTATTGAATGCCGGTGCTGATGTGGTGCTGGATAATGTCAATCAATTGGAGTCTCTTCTATGATTACCATCAACCGTGAAACCAAAGAAACCCGTATAAAACTGAACTTGGATATTAAAGGTCCGAGCCAGCAAAGCAACATCAATTCCGGCCAGCCCTTTTTTGACCACATGCTGGATCAACTGGCCACCCACGCCGGTTGGTGTCTGCAATTAGATATGGACAGCGACTGGCAGGTGGATGATCATCACGGTATTGAAGATGTGGCTATTTGCCTGGGTCAGGCCTTAAAACAAGCCTGGCAAGCCGGTGACGGCAACCAGCGTTATGGGCAACGTTTATTGCCGATGGATGAAACCCTGACGAGCTGTGCTGTGGACTTATGTGGCCGGCCTTATGCAGTGATTAATCTGCCTTTTTCACAACCGATGTTGGGTGGCATCAACACCGAAATGTGGTCACATTTTTATTACACCTTAGCCATCAACGGTGCTTTTTGTTTACACCTCAACAACCAGTATTTTGGCAACAATCATCACTTGGTAGAAAGCAGCTTTAAAGCGCTGGCTTATGCCTTAAAAGAAGCACTGACTCCCGCAGAACAATCACGCACAACCAAAGGTGTGTTATGAAACCGGTGATTATTATTGATTTAAATTCCGGTAATCTGCTCAGCTTGGAAAACGCCTTAAACCATACGGATCAATCACTCAGCCGCATTCAAAAACCCAGTGACTATCAGTTTTCAGGTGATGAAATTCTGGTGCTGCCGGGTCAGGGTCGCTTTGCCTTTATTGCCGATCGTATGGATGAACTGGGGTGGCGGCCTTTTTTAACCGAATGGTTATCATCCGGGGCGCACCTGGTGGGCATTTGTGTTGGCATGCAAATTTTGTTTGAAGGCAGTGACGAGGATCCCGAGGCCCGCGGTTTAGGCTATTTTAAAGGTCGATGTGAACGCTTAAACCACCCCAAAACACCCATGGTGGGCTGGGCCAAATTAGACAGCTATAAACTCAATATGAAAGAACAGTTTGCTTATTTTGTCAATTCCTATGGCGTACCAGACTGTGATCATGCCACCGCCAAAGTCACCTACGGTGATAGCTTTTGTGCCGCAGTCCAAAAAAACAGGGTTTATGGTTTTCAATTTCACCCCGAAAAATCAGGTCGTTTTGGCCGGGAGTTATTAACCCATGTCTGTCAATAAACACTCATCTGACTTAACACCACGCATTATTCCCTGCCTGGACGTTGCGGCCGGTCGCGTGGTTAAAGGCACCAACTTTAAACAACTTATTGATATGGGTGATCCTGTTGAATTAGCCCTTAAATACGAACAACAAGGCGCCGATGAATTGGTCTTTCTGGACATTAAAGCCAGTGTCGACAACCAACCTTCTGCCCTGGCTATGGTGCGTGATGTGGCGATGAATTTATCGATCCCTTTCGCGGTGGGTGGCGGCATAAAAAACATGGAAGATGTTCACCGCTTTTTTCACGCCGGTGCCGATAAAATCACCCTCAACACCATGGCCGTCGCTGAGCCGGACTTAATCAACCAAATTGCCCGGCAATATGGCTGCCAAAGTATTGTGGTGGCGATAGATGTTAACCGCGAAGACAACCAAGGCTTGGCGGTATATACCCACGGCGGAAGCCAACGCACTGACCTGGACTATCACCAATGGACCCGGGAAGTGGTGGATCGCGGTGCCGGCGAAATCCTGCTCACTGCCATGCACAAAGATGGCACCGGTAGCGGTTTTGACTGTGAACTGTTGGCCGAATTAGGCGCCGGTTATCCCATTCAGGTGATTGCCTCAGGCGGCGCCAATGGACCCAAGGATTTTTATCAGGCCATTGAGGCCGGTGCCGATGCGGTGCTGGCTGCCGGTATTTTCCATCGCAATGAATACAGTGTTGGCGACATCAAAGAATACCTCCTACAAAAAAACATTAATATCAGGACAACGTTATGATAATACCCTCGATTGATCTCATGGGCGGCAAAGCCGTGCAACTGCAACAAGGCAAGAAAAAGGTGATAGAACGCGATGATGTGTTCGCTTTACTCGATGAATTTTCTCTTTATGGCGAAGTGGCCTTAATCGACCTTGATGCCGCTATGGGCCAAGGTGATAATCAAACTTTAATTGAACAACTGTTACAACGAACCCCTTGCCGTGTTGGCGGCGGTATCCGGGATTTAGCCACAGCCCGACGGTATCTGGCTGCCGGCGCCAGTAAAATTATCCTGGGCACATCAGCCACTGCAGATTGGGTGAAACAGTTACCGCGCAATGCCCTTATTTTCGCCATTGATGCCAAAGGCGATTATCTGACCACCCACGGGTGGCAACAGACCCAAAAACAAACCATCACGGACGCCATCACAGAACTGGCACCTTTTTGTGGTGAATTTCTATACACTCAGGTCAACAATGAAGGCATGATGCAAGGCATCGATAAAACCCGTATTTCATCAGTGATTAACCAAAGTCCGGTGCCGGTCACTGTCGCCGGAGGTATCAGCAGCCTGGATGATTTAAGCTGGATTAGTCAGCAAGGTGGCAATGCCCAGGTCGGTATGGCGATTTATTCCGGTGCCATTAAACTGGATGAAGCTTTTCTGGCCATGGTGGACTTCGATAAAAATCAATTAATTCCCACTGTGGTACAAGATATCGACAGCCGTCAGGTCTTGATGCTGGCCTATTCAAACCGTGAATCTCTGCAACAAGCTTTACAACAAAAACGTGGTATTTATTTCTCACGATCGCGACAAGCACTGTGGCGCAAAGGAGACACCAGTGGCGATGTGCAATCTCTGCTTCAGGTGGATGTGGATTGTGACAATGACACACTGTTATTTTTGGTGAAGCAAAATAACAACGCTTGTCACCTCAACCGATACAGCTGTTTTGCCAGCCAACAATTACCCTATTCACTGGATTACCTGGACGATATTTTTAGCCGTCGTCTTACCGAAACATCCGACCAACCCAGTTTTACCCAACAATTACTTAACAGCCCGTCCTTACAAATTGAAAAATTAGAAGAAGAGTGTCAGGAATTGATTGAAGCCAAATCCCATCAGGAAATTCGCTGGGAAGCTGCAGATCTGATTTTCTTTGCGCTGGCTATGGCAAAAGCCAATGGCGTCAGCCACAGAGACATTATCAATGAACTCAGGAGTCGAAACCATGAACGCTGATATATTATCCATCCGGGATTACCAACGTCCGCCAATGGCGCAACAAACCGCAATCGTTGATACCGTTCGTCATTTAATACAACAAGTGGCCCATCACGGTGATGCCGCCATTGAACAATTTAGTCGCGATATCGACGGTTTCAAACCGGAACGAATAACTTTAAAAGATTTTGCGGACTATGATTTAACCGATGAATTAAAAGTTGCCATTAAGAGCAGTCATGACAGAATTAAAAAATTCTGTCATTTTCAGGCACAGGGTCTCAAAACAGCATCGTATCAGGATGAATGTGGCGAATTCACCACCCTTTATCAACCCATTGAACGGATTGGCGCGTATATTCCCGGTGGTCGTTTTCCTCTCATATCCACGGCTTTAATGACACTTACGCCGGCCCAGGTAGCCGGTTGTCCGGTACGCATTGCTTGTTCACCGAGCGATCATCCGGCCATTCTGGCGGCCGCCTCACTGGCCGGTGCCACAGACTTCATTAAAATTGGCGGCGCCCAGGCCATAGCCGCATTGTCCTACGGGTGGTCTGACATTGAAGCTGTTAACATGATTGTGGGTCCGGGAAATGCCTATGTTAATGAAGCCAAAGCCCAAATCCAGCACCGCACGAAAATTGACACCTTGGCCGGTCCCAGTGAACTGTTAATTTATGCCAATGATGTTGAGCACCCTGACTGGATGGTGGCCGATGCGCTGGCGCAAGCAGAACATGACCCGAACGCAGTCAGCGTCATTGTCAGTGAATCTTGGCACTTACTACGGCTGATAAAAGAACGGCTCTTAAGTCAAACAAGTGCTTCTGATTTATTTAAACAAGGTAACATCTTATTATTGCACAGCGATAATCAGGACAGCAGTGTTGACTTTATCAATGATTATGCACCGGAGCATTTGCAGGTTAATGTCAGACACTTCAACTCTAATCAACTAACGAATTACGGCTCTTTGTTTTTGGGTGAAAACTCAGCGGTGGCTTTTGGTGATTACTGCAGTGGACCAAACCACACTTTACCCACCGCCGGTGCAGCTAAATATTCGGGCGGTCTCGGCGTCCATCAGTTTTTAAAAGTCCTGACGCAGCAGTCAATCAGTCAACATGGCCGACTGGCTTTGGCCAAAATTGCCACTGAAATGGCTCGGGCTGAAGGTCTGAGTGAACACCAGCGAAGTGCTGAATTAAGAGCGTATAAATGATCTAGATGTCATAAAATTGTCATGCATGACCTGTATATTTGCGGTCATGAAAATGGGCAAACCGAAATACAACTTTTGGCTAAGCATTCATCATACCGACATTAAAATTATTGATCGTATGTATGCTTTGCGCGGCTACGTTGCCTGTTTACCCTGGGCCCGTGCCATTTCTTTTGTAGGGGATGGCTGGCTGTATTTGCTGGTAGCTCTGCTTTCCTTTATCAGTCACGGGCCAGATCACCCTTATTTTTGGATGCTTCTACTGGGTTTCATATTTGAACGACCAAGCTATTATCTGATTAAAAACACTTTAAAACGACAACGTCCGTTTCATTTGTTAAAACGACCGGTTTATTTGCAACCTTCTGACGAATTTTCGTTACCATCGGGGCATACATCAGCGGCCTTTTTGTTCGCTGTTATTAGTGCAACATTCATACCTCATTACCTTGCTGTCTTCCTATTGATGGCCACATTGATAGGCTTATCAAGGGTTATATTAGGCGTTCACTTTTTATCAGATGTCTTTCTGGGTGCCATTTTAGGCATCAGTTATGCCTTCATAGCTGTTAATTTAGTCACTAAATATTTTCAATTGTGACAATTTTGTAACACTCCTGTCATAATTGAGTACGATAATGGCCGAGAGTTCAGGATGACTTTGCTTGTCCGGGTTCTCCACTTTACTTTTTCCACCCGATGGTTTTATCCTATGGATATGACATCGGCTATCAATGGTTAATTTTATGGCAAACTTTATTAGTGATATGCTGGGTCGCTCACCCGTTGACCCGCTTCAAGAACACATAGCAACAGCCTGTAAAGCGGCGTACTTACTACCCGATTTATTCAAAGCTGCCAATCTCAACGACTGGATAAAAGTCGATGAAATCACAGGTGAAATCAGAGACTACGAAAATAAGGCTGATGAAATGAAAATGAGCATCCGTGCCAATATGCCGAAAAGTTTGTTTATGCCGGTACCGCGTCAGGACTTATTAGAACTGGTACTGGTACAGGACAAAGTCGCCAACATCAGTAAACAAATCGCAGGCATGGTGCGTCTCCGCAAATTACAAATTCCGGATGGCCTGGTTGATTCTTTCAACGAATTTTTATCCTTGTGTGTTATTGCGGCTAAGAAAGCCAAGAAAAGTGTCAATGAATTAGATGAGCTTTACACCACCGGTTTCCGGGGAGCGGAAGTTAAAGTGGTGGAAAACCTGATTGACAGTTTAGATGAAATCGAAACGGAAACCGATAACCAACAAACAAATTTACAGGAACAATTATTTTTAATGGAGGATGATTTACCACCCATTGAAGTGATGTTCCTGTATCGATTAATCGATATGGTGGGTGGCATCGCCGATTATGCCGAGCGCATCGGTCGTCGATTAGAAATCTTACTGGCCAAATAAGGGGGATTTATGGAATATCAAATCACGTATATTGTTCTGGCCGCTATTTTTGGTGGCTTTATGGCCTGGGGCATCGGTGCCAATGACGTTGCCAATGCCATGGCGACTTCAGTGGGCTCAAAGGCCATTACCATTAAACAGGCCATTATTATTGCCGCTATATTTGAGTTTGCCGGTGCCGTTTTGGCCGGTGGAGAAGTGACCTCCACAATTCGCAAAGGTATCATTGATACTGAAAGTTTGGGAGGTAACCCTGAACTGTTAATTTACGGTATGTTGGCGTCATTGCTGGCGGCCGGAATTTGGCTTCTGCTGGCTTCAAAAAGAGGCTGGCCGGTCTCCACAACCCATTCGATTGTTGGTGCCGTGGTTGGTTTCGCTGCTGTCGGTATTGGCACTGAAGCGATTCATTGGTCAAAAGTATCTGACATTGTCTTAAGCTGGATCGTTACACCCATGATAGCCGGTGTCATTGCCTACATGATTTTTCAATCTGTGCATCATTTAATCCTCAAACAGGAAGATCCCCTGGCAAAAGCCAAACGCTATGTTCCGCTTTACATGTTCGTCACAGCCTTTATTTTGACTTTGGTGACCATTAAAAAAGGCTTAAAGCATGTTGGCGTCGATTTTAATGACATGCAGGCCTATGGTTTAGCCACAGTTTGTGGTGTGATTGTTGCTTTAATCGGCGGATACTTTGTCAGCAAAGTCAAACCCAATCCCAAAAAAGAAAAACGTTTTCATTTTTATACCGTGGAACGGGTGTTCGCGGTGCTGATGGTTATTACAGCCAGTGGCCTGGCATTCGCCCATGGCTCCAATGATGTGGCCAATGCCGTTGGCCCGGTAGCTGCTATTATCTCGACTGCCAAAAGTGGTATCATTGCCGCTGAGTCTTCGCTGGAATCATGGGTGTTATTAATTGGTGCTGTCGGCATCGTGATTGGTCTGGCCACCTATGGCGTTCGGGTAATCCGAACTGTGGGTCAAAAAATCACTCACTTAACACCCTCGCGTGGTTTTGCCGCTGAACTGGCTGCTTCTTCAACCATTGTGGTGGCCTCTGGAACCGGTATGCCAATTTCCACAACACAAACCTTGGTGGGCGCAGTGCTGGGTGTCGGTATGGCACGGGGTTTAACAGCCATTGATTTAAAAGTCGTGCGTAATATTTTCGCCTCCTGGGTGGTGACCATTCCTGCCGGCGCCGCATTGTCCATTATATTCTTCTTTATACTGAAGTTTATATTTGGTTAAACCTAAGACATTTATTCAGGATCTGAAGCCCGTTTAAACAACGGGCTTTTTTTTATTTTCCATTTGCTCAGAATATACTTACCCAGGGTGCTAAGGATTTTTAACCCATAAATACTACTGTCTTTAAAACTGATACTGGATGCTTCAGAAAAATACCGTACCGGCATCGGTGCATCACCCAATTTAAAACCGTGGTAAACCGCCTGAGTAATGAGTTCAGCATCAAAAGAAAAGTCATCGGCATTGTCATTGAACGGAATCGTTTCTAACACCTGGCGATGATAAACCCTAAACCCGGAATGACCCTCGGCCAGATTTTGTCCCAAAACCACGTTCATGATGAGCGTCAACATCCGATTACTTAAGTATTTATACAAAGGCATACCACCATGAAGAGCTTCTTTTCGGGTCCGAATACGCGCCCCCAGCATGAAATCACAAACACCTTTTTCAACAAAGCCTGTGAAATATGGAATAAGCTGCGCATCATATTGATTATCCGGATGTAGCATCACAACCACATCGGCACCGGCTTTTAAGGCTTCTTGATAACAGAGCTTCTGATTACCGCCGTAACCTTTATTGACATCATGGGTAAAGACGGTTAAACCCAATTGTCGGGCAGTTTCAACCGTGTTATCAGTGGAACAATCATCCACCAGAATAATCTCATCATAACAACCTGTGGGAATGGCATCGACGGTGTCTTTCAGGGTTTTTTCGGCATGATATGCCGGCATTACGATAATTATTTTTTGTTTTTGATCAGAATCCATAATACGCCCATAAAAGACAATAAAGTGAGTAACAGACCTATTTTAAAGCTCCAGGGTTCATAACGAAAGCGCACCCGATGATTTCCGTCACTGAGGTAAATACCCTGTTGGCTGTAATTAGCCGCATAAATCGGCACAAGCTCACCATCCACATAAGCCCGCCAACCCGGATAATAGGCCGCTGCATGCACCAACCAACCGGCCGCCGGCATGGTCACCTCAGCGGTCAGTTTTTGTGCATTTTTAGCAATAATTTTAAACTTAAAATCAGCTGTATTGCCCGTTTTCAGTGCCTGTTTGTCGGCTTCATCCGTCTCAATAATCACCCTGTTTTTTAATGCTTGCGGGTTTGCCAGTAGACTTTTAAGAGCAGCCTCATCTGAGTCCACATACCGGGCTTTAGACCGATAGAACAAGCGCTGTTCTGCCGCTGGATTATTATATATTTTTATTTCACCATCATAAACCAACGGCAGGTCAAAAGATTCCGGCAAAACATTTTTTGACAAAATATAACGAACATTCTGGATGGATAAAAACGGCAGGATACGCTCTTGTAAGGACGTTTTTTCATACACCCAAAAAGACACCGTTCCGGCAAGTGCCTGTTTAAAAAATTGATGGTAGCGCAAGTTTACCGGGACATCGTAGCCCCGTACCTCTTCAATGTCAGCCAGAATGTTGGTGCTGGGTTTTAAAATATGATCAAGACCCAAGGTTCGATATGGGCCCGGCTGCTGATGCAAAAATTGAATGGATTGAGGTGTTTCAGCCGGAAAGGCATGTTTTGCATTGATTGTCGGATTCCATCTGTGATTAAACCAGCCTAAATCGGCAAACACCACAATCAGCATAATAACAGACAATCCACGTGGCCATGATCGGGCTTTTATCATCACCACCGCCACACAGACTAGTGCCAGCGTGATAAACCAGGCTCGCCACCGGATGGCCTCTGATAATACCTCCAGGTTGGCAACGGCCTCGGCATAATCATGACCCTGCCAAAAATACACAATAGCCCAGACCAACACCAATATTAACGCCGATACAATCGCGATGGGCATCACCTTAAAGTCACGTTGCAAACAACATTGCCAACCAATACCTGCCAGCAGACTCCCCGAAAAAGCAATAAGTGCAGCCCAATAAAACATCGGCAAATGTCCCATCACCGGTAAATGCCTGACTACATCGTAAAGTGGTCCGATATCAAAGGCCAACATTAAAGTCACCACAAGCAGCACCAACCACGGCAACATTTGTCGCCCACCTTTAATCAAGGCCAACGCCACTAAAGGTAACGTTGTCACACCAATGTACAAGGAGCTGATGTGATAGCCCATGTAATGTTCAACCCAACCGGGCAGAATAAAAATATCGGCAAAAATTGCCGTGGCCATGGCAGAAACCGGCATGGTATAAACCAAATCAGCGCTGCGCTCATCCCAAATAGCGGCCACCGTTAAAAACTCCAGAAATGGCACTATTAGCACAGCCGCCAACAACAGAGAACCCACATAGGCGGCAGCAAATTGCCACCATAGCCGCCATTGCATTTGTCCTTGCTGAATGGCACGAACCAATAAATAAATGGCACAGGCTATGGCCGTAAAAAAAGCAATTTCAACATGACCGGCGAATAAGCTCACAGCCGTTACCAGGGCCAACAAAACCACCTGTCGAATACCTTGTCGCGCCAGTAAATTTTCTGTGGCTAAGAAACATAAGGGTATCAATAAGGTGACATTACTGTGTGGATGATTTAACCAAAACACATGAAAGGCGCAAAAACCATAGGCCACACCGGCAATCAAAGCAGCCGAATGTGATAATTGCACGCGTCTGGCCATTAAATAGGTGAACCACGGCGCTAATATCACCTTTAACAGCGCGCTGACTGTAAATCCCCATCCCGCAGGCAGAATAAAGTGTCCCCAGTTCAATGGAAATAACAGCGCCGATTGGGTGTTGGCCAACAGCGGCGTACCGGTCAATATATATGGATTCCACAAGGGCCACATACCCTGCCAAATTTGGGTTTTAGCCGCCATGAAAAAAGCCAGGAATTCTGTGGTTTGATCCTGAATATAAGGGTTTGCCGGTGCCATTAAATCATCCGGCCTGATTGAACTCCAGGGGCTGACAAAAAACAGATAATCGCTCTGTGATATCAGCAAGCCGAACAATACCGGGTAAAAAAACAGGGCACCCAAAACACCAAAAATTAGCAGGGCAATCAGGGCTTCTTTTTTCTGTTTTTGAATCTCGGGCGAAGTCTCATTCATGGGCTTTTAAAATCATCATATCAAGCGCAGCCGGATCATTACTGCGAAATGTTATCTGCCAGGTAACTGGTCCCGGCTCACATGCCGCGCAATAATACAGGCTGTTGCCAATATTCGCCATAAGCTTTTCCATTTTATGGCCATTGGCAGTCACTTCGCTAATATGGTTGGTGGTATAAAAAGGCAATAAATGGGTTATGAGCAACACTGAGTTCTTCTCGCTGTGGAATTGCTTTGTGAAGCTTTGCATGGTTTGTTTTTCACGCAGACTGCGGGGTGGATGGATATAATCATCAAAACCAACCGGCTGCAGTGCCTGATATTCATTGTTTATTACAATATTTTCAGACACACCCCAGGCAGGCGTAACCCAACTTTCAGGCGTATTCGGTATCTTGTCCCAGAACGAACGGTGCATTAACAGAATTTGCTGAAAACCCTTTTGCGGTTTTCCGCCCAACAATACACTCTGCTTCGGGCAGGCAACCCGCATCGGCAATGCAGACAGCAAATCCAGCATGGCCGCACCGGGTCCATGAATTTGAACCTTATGCCGGCATAAAAAATCACCCAAGACATCACTGTCTGCCACTGTTAAGGCATCCAGGGTATTGTGATCTGTTTGCCAGTCGTTGTTGACTGACTGACGCACATTGCCAAGCGGGCCTAAATGCACCTGACCATCATAGACTGCTTTGTTCAGCGACAGAACAGGAAAACTACCCAGCACCACGATAACAGCAACAACTACCCAATTGAGTGAAGATCTTAACTGACCGCCGACAGAGAGCAACCAGGCCCATACAAAAGTCAGTAAAGGCGTTAAAACAAACAGCATATAAAATGGGGTAAAACTGCGTAAGGCTGTAATCAGCGCAACACCAACAAGCCACAAAACAAGAGCCCACATTAAAATTTTTACAGGGCGATGATTGTGACTGCCTTTTGATAAATGATAAATCCAATGACCCGATGCAACCATCACTAACACCCAAATCAATAGCCAATACATGACACCCAGTATCGGCCAAACAGATGCCACAAAACCCTGCAATCGTTGTAAACCACCCAGCACTGAAGCCTGCAGGTTGCCAATAAACGCATCTATAAAAGATTCATCCATTGCCGCTAAACCACGCTTTACCTGATCTGCTGTTTGGGTGAGGTTTTGCCAGCGTGCCCAATCACCCCAACCATCTAAAAACTGACTGATAAAATAAGGCCCAAAAGGCAACAAAAATAATAAGGCAGTGATGGACAATTGTCGAAATCGAACATGGCTTTTCATTTGCCACATGACCGGCAAATAGAGAATGACAGCAATTAAAGCCGTAACATGGGCGTGCATTGCCAAAGCCAACAAGAAACCGGATAGATACAACCAGCCAAGCCGGTTGGTTCTTACATATATCCAAAGAGATCCCACAAAAGCCAACACCAGGGTATCAATTACATTTATATGCCCCGGAATAAATGTGTTGATACTGTACCAGCCCGGCAATAAAAAACAGGCAGACCACAACAAACCAAAGCGGCAATTGACCCATTCTTTGCCCAAATAATAGGCCAAAACAAATTTAAGGCCGGCCAACAAGCCGATAAAAAATGCGGTCAACCAAAGTGAGCCGCTTAACAGGGGGAGGGCCAATAAATAGAACCAAATGGGCCCGGTGTGAATAAAACCGCCAAATTCGGGCCCCATCAAATGCCAGAATCGCCCTTGCACGATATCCAGCGCATAAGAAAAATCACGGGCAGAGTCCATCAATATGACTGATTGCGTCATAAGCCAGGCATTCACAAATACCAGGGCAACCAGCCATAATTGAATGAGCGCGGAACGGCTTCTTTTATTCATTGAGCCCCAACAGTAAACTCATCGCTGCAGAGACATTTTCATCCATCATAAATCAGCTTTAAAAGCCTAAAATCTCACCATTATAACCCCCAAAGCCCGGAATGTATTTTGATAAAATTAAATGAAGTCCCACGGACATTCCTATATAATGACGCTGTTTTTACAAGTCCCATAACATTGTCAACTCTCATCCATTATCTACGTCTGTCTGTGCGCCTGTTGTTTTTTTTGTTCGCACTGGTGGGTGTTTTGCCCGTTGTGATTCTGATTATTGTGCTCTCAAAGCTACTTCGTTTAAGCGCACTCAATCAATGGGCAGTCACATTTTGGTCAAGATTATTGTGCCACATTATGGGCTTAAAAATTGATATCTATGGAGATCGGCCTGCCTCACCTGTTATGCTGGTGGCTAATCATGTCTCCTGGTTGGATATCCCCATTATTCATGCCTGGATTCTGGCCGGATTTGTGGCAAAAAAAGAAATCAAATACTGGCCTATTTTGGGTTGGCTGGCGATGGCCGGTGATACCATTTTTTTAAATCGCGGCAACAGTGAATCCAGAAAAGTGGTTTTAAACCAACTCAAAAAGCGTCTTAACCAGGATCGTTCAGTGGCTATATTCCCAGAGGGTACAGTCACAGACGGCAGTCATTTACGAACATTTCATCGTCAGCTGATTCATGCAGCGGTAGAGACCCGGACTCCCATCATTCCGGTGGCTATCAAGTTCCTGAACCAACAGGGTGAGCGTGAATCCCGGGTGGCTTTTATCGATGATGAAAGTTTTTTACACCATGTTTTCAGGATGTTAAAACTGCCACAAACCACTGTTGAAATTCACTGCGGTCCTGCTTTAAAACAATATGATGCCGGAACCCGAACCATCACGCTATTGGCGCGTCAATACATCGAACAACAGCTTTTAAAAGATGATTATTTATCGCCCCCGGCTTAAACCCAAAAATCGTCATTTACAGTCGATATTGGCCAGCGCCAAATGGCGATTATGGCCGTTACGCAAGCATAATCCGGTCAAAGACACACAGCAAACCGAATTAATTGAAACGCCGCTGGCAACCTTACAGGGGTTTTACAGTCCTCACCCACAAGACAAAGGGCGACTGGCTATCCTGATACACGGCTGGGAAGGCAGTGCCGAGTCCACCTATCTGCAAAGAATGGCCTATCGGCTTTACAGCGAGGGTATCAGTGTTTATCGCTTAAATTTGCGAGACCATGGAGACTCGCATCATCTCAATGAAGATCTCTTCCATTCTTGTCGAATAGCCGAAGTTGTGGCCGCTTTAGAACAGCTAAGCCAACGCTTTGCCAACCATGAGATTTTTCTTATCGGCTTTTCACTGGGCGGTAATTTTGCCGTTCGAGCAGCGGCTGATGAGGCGTTAAATCTAGCCGGCGTATATGCTGTGTCACCGCCTGTTAACCCGGAAAACAGCATGCTTGCCATTGAGAAGTCGAAACTATATGGCCCCTATTTTCTGCGTAAATGGAAACGCTCATTAACTAAAAAGCAATTACATTTCCCGCATTTATTTGCAGGGACTGAATGGCAGAAATTAAATTCTTTAAAACAATTAACTGAGACACTGGTCCTTAAACACACCGAATTCAGTACCATTCATGACTACTTTCTCGGTTACAGCCTGACCCCTGAGGTCATCAAAAAAATCAACCAACCCACGCAAATTATCACCGCCTGGGATGATCCGGTGATTCCTTTTGCTGATTTTAGTACAATTGACCGTTTAGCAAACATCAAACTGATTACCACACCTCATGGCGGTCATTGTGGGTTTATCAAAAACTGGCGCCTACACAGTTGGGTGGAAGATTACATTATTAATGAGATTCAATCATGAGCCAATTAGAACAAATTAAAAAACAACACCAAAAAGGCCATTTAAAAAAAGCCATTGAAGGCTACCAAGGCTACCTGAAAAAGAACCCCAATGACGATGATGCCCATTTTGCACTGGCACTGGCGTATAAGGACAATAAAGCCTTTAAACAGGCGCTTACAGAAGTCAATGAAGCTTTAAAATTAGCCCCTTCTGCTGAACGCTACCACCAATTTAAAGGTCAAATGCACATGGCGCTGGGGAACACGGATGAGGCTCTAAAAGCCTTTCGTGAATCACTTAAAAACAACCCGAATCTGTACTTTTCCTATTTGGCATTGGGTGATATTTATCTTATACGTGAGCAGTTTCACGATGCTGAAGAACAATATCGCCTGGCCATGCGAGTTCACCAGGATGCCGCGCCTGGTGCGGTTAAATTAGCCAAACTGATGTTAATTTTAGGCCGAGCCGAAGAAGCTGACAGCGTCCTTCAGGCGGCCGCTTTACATCATGCTGACGACCCTGAAATTAAACTATATCAGGGTGTGGTGTGCCTTGAAACAGGTGAACTGGCCTATGCTGAAATGCATTTCAAAAAATTATTGGAGGATCATCCAAAATTCAATTTAGCCAAAGCCTTTTTAGCCATCAGTATCATTAATGACGATCAAAAACAGGCCGCTAAACTGTTAAACGATTTGATTGATACCGGACAACAATCACCTGAGCTGATGGCAGCCACCGCATTATTGTCATTTAAACAAAAGCAATTTCAGGAAGCGGCGGATTATTTGGTGACTGTCTGTCGCTCATCACTCGCTTACCCAAGTTGGTTTATCACCCTCAGCCAAACACTGGTGGCCATGAATCGACTCGACCAGGCGCAACAGGTATTACACCGTTTATTGGAACGTGGCAAAAATGACCGCGCCGTTATTATGTTGGCCCTGATTGACATGAGAAAGGAGCAATACAGCAAAGCCATTGACCGGTTACAACAAATCGACAAAGACAGTCCGCATTATCACACGGCAGTGAAACATCTGATGCAAGCACACCATCGCTCAAAACAATGGTCTTACTCTCTCAAAGCAGCTGATACAATACTCAGCAACAACCCGGCTCATAAAGAAGCGGTTGTTATTAAGGCTTATGCCCAATACTATTTGTCAAATGCCGAACAAGCCGTCGATACCCTTAACCAGGCATTGGCACAAGAAGAGTTATCAGCTGATGTCGATGATTTACATTTGTATGCCGGCTTGTTGTTGGATGAGATTGGTGATTATGAAGCTGCCTGGAAACATTTTTCAGCCCAGCAAAAAAGTGAAACTCAATCGGTTTCTTTGTTATCGCAAGCCGCTGAAAAACAGGTCCAAAAATGGCCCGGTGACCAACAACAAGAACAACAACCGGTGTTCGTTTTCAGTGACACCGCCAGCGGCCATGTGGCCTTTGTTGATTGCTTAAATCAACACGGTATCACTGCTCTCACTGATCGCTTTCAACCCTCGGCACGAATGGATTTATTCTCGCAACGATGGCAGTTTGATGATATCGCTAATTTGCCCGATGCCCGCTGCCATTTATTGCGCAAAAAATACCGCCAACATCTTAAACGACGTCATGAAACAGGTGCTTTTGCCGATTTTATTCCCATGTCAGCGCTCAATATGGCTTTGATTAAGAAGGTCTTCCCGGCCGCGACTGTGATTGTTTTAGATCGCAACATGCCCGATCGCCACTTGCATCAGGTCGTGTTTGGCAACAGCGCTTTTTCAGCCACTGATTTTGGTCGCATAAAAAATCAACTGATTGCCATGAGTCCAAACGTCAGCGTGGTGGACATTGATGCCTTAAAGGCGAATGAAGAAGCCACAATAGACACGCTTGAGCGTATCTTTGCCACCGAAATAGGCCCCTGGAAATCTCCTGAAATCATGCCTTTGGAGCGCTTCATGTTGCCCAAGGATCGCTGGAAAGCTTATCAAGCTTATCTGAAACCGAATGCTTCATGATTGACTTCTGGCAAACACTGGTGCTGGCCCTTGTTCAGGGTCTGACTGAATTTTTGCCGGTGTCCTCTTCGGCCCATTTGATATTGGTGGGACTGTTGGGTGAATGGCAGGATCAAGGCTTATTGATTGATATCGCCGCCCACCTGGGGTCTTTACTGGCGGTCATTATTTATTTTCGTCAAGACATCCTGTCACTTTTGTCCGGGCGTCAAAACCAGTTATTGATTCAGCTTATTATTGCCACCTTGCCGATTGTTGTCGCCGGACTACTGTTCGCCGGCTGGGTCAGCGATATGGGCCGTTCTGTGCTGGTGATTGCCAGTGCCAGTGCTGTTTTTGGTGTGCTTTTATGGTGGAGCCAGCGATTAGCTAAACACGCACAATTAACCCAAAGAAAAGCCTTTGTAATTGGCCTGGTTCAATGCCTGGCACTGATACCTGGCGCCTCCCGTTCAGGCGTGACTTTAACGGCAGGTATGGCATTGGGTTTAAATAAAACCACGGCAGCACGTTTTAGTTTTTTATTGGCCATCCCCACCATTTTAATGGCTGCCGCTTATGCCGGATTAAAATGGTATCAACAACCGATAGCGATTAATTACAGTGCGGTCATAAGCGTGACCGTGTTAAGTTTTTTCAGCGCCTGGCTGGTGATTGCTCTGTTTATGAAGTTCATTGAACGGATTGATTTTATCTGGTTCATGCTTTACCGTTTAATATTGGCTTTATTGTTACTTGTGGTGTTGTTATGAATCCATCAGAACTGATCTTTTCTACCCGGTCCGGCGATATTGCCGCATTAGAATGGGGCGCCGGCAACAGCCACCTTATTCTGGCCTTACATGGCTGGCTGGATAACGCCGCCAGTTTTTCTCAGTTGGCACCTTTGTTAGCTGAACAGGATTATCATGTCATTGCCATTGATTTTCCGGGGCATGGCCGTTCTCATCACCGGGCGGTAGGCCATCATTATGCTTTTATAGATTATTTACTGGATATTCAGCCGATTTTTGATCAGCTCACCCAACCTTTTACCGTGGTAGCTCATTCCATGGGCGCCGCCATCGCATCCATGTACGTGGCCGCTTATCCCAAAGCCGTGGATAAGCTGGTACTGATAGAAAATTTAGGAGCCATTCCACCCTATCAACAGGGCGAAGCCACCGCCAAGTTGCGCAGTTCACTGGACGAGTGGCGCCGTCACAGCCTCAAACATCAGCGTCATTATCCAAGCATTAGTCATGCCATCAAAGCACGACAAAAAGCCACGCCCATCCCGACAGAAATATTACGCCCCATGATAGAGCGTGGACTGAGTAAAACTATACAGGGTTATCAATGGAGAACCGACAAGCGTTTACGTTTAAGCAGTCTGGTGCGATTGGATGAACAACAAATACAGGAATTTTTAGCCGCTATCGAAGTGCCGACACAACTGATATTAGCCGAGCCGCTCACTTATGCCATGAATTATCCGACCATGACAGCACGGATCGAGGCCCTTAAACCGACTCAGATGGATAAGCTGGCCGGTGATCACCATCTACACATGACACAAGCTGATGCTGTCGCCGACCGAATTTTACATTTTCTCACCACACACTAAAAAACCGGGCTTTTAACCCGGTTCTTTAGTGTATTAAGGATTGTGGTTAAATAACAATTCTATAAATTACATCACAATCATTGTTGCCAGAACAGCAGCACCGGCTGATAGCACGGCTGATGCCACCAGCCACCAGGCAGCCACCGCCGCTAATTTTCTGGCATGCTCGGCTTTAATGACAGCTTTGCGTTGTAAGTTTCGGGCTGAACGACGAATTCGCTCATCGGCCGCCTGCAACTTATCTGCCACGGTTTGTTTCGCCTCTTCAATGGTTTCCACCACCCGATCAATGTGTTCATCATCGATAAACCGGTTATTGGTTACCAACGCACGAACCGTGTCTCGATCAAACTGATCAAGTCGTGATTTTATGACGTCAACGCTTTGACGGGGCTCATCCACCATATCCATAACGTCTTGTTTCAGCGCTGAATAAGCCAGCTCATCGCGACCGGTTCGATCTAAAAAGGCCGCCACTTTACGTTCCATGCGCTTGCTTAAACGATTGGCGTTATTTTTGTCAAATTCTGACACAATTCGCTCAATACCCGCTTCAATTGAATCAGCATAATCGTTGAGCTGATCTTTATCTAACCGGGTGTTGTTATCCAGTGCTTTAATGATATTGTCACGGTTAACACCTTCAAACTTATTCGCCATAATGGTCGTCAGGGTGTTGGGGTCATTCAAGACTTCATCCAAATCCTGCTGCAATTGCGCTTTGGAAAAGCGTTCCGGCGTGGCTTCAGAGAGACGTTTGCGAAACTCTTCTATTCGCTGATCAACATCGGCTTTTTCCTGATTGGAAAAATTTGCCACCACGTGTTTTAAACCATCGACTGCTCCGTCACCCTGGGCATAACTGTCCCGCATTTCATCCAATAACTCTCGCAGTTGCTGGGCTTTTTTCTTGGCTTCGTCATCCGGTAAATTCTCCTGCTTATTGATTGCCTGAGAAAGAACCTGTTGAATGACCATCCACATGGCACTGTTATCTCTTTGCTTCGAGGTTTTCACCATGTCGTTCAAATCAGACCTTAACTCATTGTAGTCGGGTACTTTTCGGTCGAGCTGGGCACTAAAGGCGTCCACTTTTTGTGACACCGCATTCCAGTCAAACTGATGATCCAGTTCATCTTTAATGGTACCCATACCGTGGCGAATAACAGCATCCATCTTTTTTTGTTCTGAGGGTTCAAACAAACCAGCCACAGCTTTTGAGCCACTTTTAATGCCGGCCGTCACCGTCGCAATTAAATTACCGACCACGGTTCCTGCGACTTTCGTTTCTAAATAAAACAATAAAATAAAGAACACAGCCCAAATAACCAACGCCATAACTGCTGCGGTCACAGGGGTTTGAATCACACTGAGATTGATGGCCAATGCCGTACCGACAAATAAAGCGATACACGTTGTTAAAACACTCCACAAGCCAAAACCACTGGTCACCTTAACACCCAGACTCATGCCGTCATTATCATCACGGTTAATGTCATGAGATTCAGAATCATCCGGTGATACATCTAGTTTTGCATCCACATAGCGACTGCGAACATCGCCGATGGCTGATATGCCCATGGCCACAGACAACGCGGTCAATACAAACTGTATCGCCAACGCCAGGATAACCCCGGTGATGATGGCGGTGAAATAATTGGCTGAGACCAAATTGTCCTCAACCACGGTCACCGGTTGCGCCATTAACAGGCCCACCGGCAATAAAATAAGGAGAGACATCATTATTTTTTTCATTTTCGATACTCTTTTTTTGAAGAACCTAAAGGGTATCAAACGGAGGTTAAAAGGTTGTAAAACAAACCTTAACAGAATATAAATTCTGATTTAATATCAATCATTTACGTTTTTAGCGAGCTTGTTGGGGTACAAAACGCACGTCATCGCGGTTATAGCCTAAACTTTCCACTTCATCAATCAACAGATTCAACATGTCATCGTCAATAACCGGCTTACGGGCCATAATCCAGACATAATCCCGCTTACTGCGAGCGATAATGGTGTGCTGGTAATCGGCGTCCACATAACTGATGATAAATTCTGACTTGAACGGCCACATAAATTGCATTTTCCAATAGGCATTGGATTCGGTTTGCACAAAACCGGTGGGGTGATAAACTTTTTCCTCGCCTTTAAAACCGGCCTGATTAAACCGAAAAGTGGTGGCAATTTTATTTGTCGATTCGCGTTGATAACTTTCTACGGCATTGTAAGCCTCATCTTCAATAAAAGTTGGTATGTGGGCCAATACATACCAATCACCCATAAAAGCATTCAAATCAACATTCTCAGCACGTTGTATGGGGGGTGTTGAACGACAGGCATATAAAGCCATTAAAGCCGATAACAAAACACAAACGATAATAATTTTCATTGTTCTGACCTCAGATTGAAAGAACTCAGTTTAGCGAACAAGCGGTGAAATTAAGGTCAAGTCACACCCAAAACTTTGTTAGACTAAACGCTTTTGCTTTTCCGTGACGCCAATGTATGATTTAGAGTGGGTTCGTGATCATTTTCCTGGGCTTAATAACAGCTCTGATATTTTGATGGATAATGCCGGTGGTTCTCAGATTGCCCGGGATGCCATCACCGCCATTCAGGACTTTCTGACCCAATGCAATGTCCAGTTAGGTGCTGATTACAAAACCTCAATTGAGGCGGCCAAACGGGTCTCACAAGCCCAATCCGCCATCGCCACATGGCTCAATGCCGGTCAGGTAGAAGAAGTGATTGTCGGTGCCTCCAGCACCTGGTTGACACGGTTGTTGAGTTTGCAACTGATGCAAACCTGGCAACCCGGCGATGAAATCATCATTACCGATGTCGATCATGAGGCCAATCGCAGTTGTTGGCTTGATTTGCAAAAGCAAGGCATTGTCATTAAACAGTGGACTGTCAATTGTGAAAGCCATGAACTGGAAACGGCCAATTTGAAAAGCTTGCTCAATGAAAAAACCAAATTGGTCTGCTGCACCCACGTTTCCAATATCTACGGCCACATTAACCCCATCAAACAATGGGCCGATATTGTTCACCAACATGGCGCTGAAATCTGTGTCGATGGCGTCGCCTATGCCCCGCATCGCTTACCCGATGTCCAAGCATTGGATGCAGACTATTATTTTTTCAGCTTTTATAAGACCTTCGGCCCCCACCAGGCTGTTTTATACGGTAAACACGACTGTCTGCAGCGTTTACCGGGCATTAATCACCACTTTATCGAAGAAACTCCCTACCGGTTTCAACCGGGCAACGTTAATTATGAATTGATTTGCGGTATTCACGGTGCCATGCAATACCTGCACAAACTGGGCCAACAACAGCAAGCCGGCGCTTCTTTAAGAGAATCACTCAGCCAGGCTTTTAAAGCCATTGCTGAGTATGAGGAACATTTGATCGAACCGCTGATTGAATTCCTCAATTCGCATCCGGATATGCGCATAATTGGCGATCCTGCCACCGACAAAAACCAACGTGTTGCCACAATATCTTTCGTGCATGCAAAACTCAGCAGTCAGGCAATCGCCCAAACGGCCAATCAACAGGGTTTTGGCATACGCTACGGTGATTTTTACGCTGTCGAGCTTATCAATACCCTTGGTCTTCGTCAGCAACAAGGCGTCGTTCGTGTTTCCCTCAGCCACTACAACAGTCCCGAAGAAATCAGTCAATTAATCGAATTTTTGAAGCTAATAAATTAATTCCCGTAGTCGCTTCTGGCAAGCACTATCGCATAACGATTAAAGATTTTCTACAGTTTCAACAGCAAAAACCGCTAATGGATGGGTGGTGGCAATGTTCACGGTGACGCGGTCACCAATGTCGATGGCATTTTCGTGACTGGCGCGGACTTTGACCATATGACCACTGTCCAGGGTCACTGCATAGAGCCGGGATTCACCTTCAAAACGTTGCCATTCGATACTGCCGTTACCGCCTTCAGCCACGGCGTGCAACGTTAAATCATCCGGTCGGAACAGTACTTCACCCTGAGTAAAGTCCGTTTGTTGCCGGATGGGCGCCGGACCCAATTCGGTTTCTGCATTTTTACCTGAAAATTGTCCGGGCAAAAAGGACGCTTCGCCTAAAAAATGTGCCACAAAGCGGTTTTGAGGCTTATCAAAACAATGTTCAGGTGTGTCGATCTGGCTTATCTGGCCTTTATTCAAAATACCAATCCGATCGCCCACTGACAAGGCTTCATCCTGATCATGCGTGACCCAAATGGCCGGTACTTTGGCCGTTTTCAGGGCATTGCGAATATCCCAGCGCAGGCTGTCTTTTAAGGCCGCATCTAAATTGGACAGGGGTTCATCCAACAACACAAAGGCCGGTTCATGGGCCAGTGTTCTGGCCAGTGCCACCCGTTGTTTTTGGCCACCGGACAGACGACCGGGTTTGGCGTTTCTTAAGGCGTCCAGACCAAGCATTTTAAGCCAGTGGTCAGCGATTGCTGTGTCTTTGAGTCGAAAACAGACATTTTGCTCAACCGTTAAGTGCGGGAATAAAGCAAAATCCTGAAAAACCATACCGACGTTGCGCTTTTCCGGTGCCACTCTTTTTTTCGCTGTGGCAGTCCAGCCGGGTAAACTAATTTCACCCTCAACAATGGGAATTAACCCGGCCAGGGCCCGCAATACCGTGGTTTTACCGCAACCTGTGGGGCCAATCAGCATCAATATTTCATCATCACCCAGCGTTAAATTGAGCTGATCAACAACCCGGGTGTCGCCATAATTGACCGATAAATTGGATACTTTTAGCATTATCGCTGATTTGCCTCATTTAATGAAAATTCTGCACGACGTTCACCGCTTAACATTAAAATAAGGCCAAAACCGGAAATCACAACCAACATGATTCCGGGCATCGCAGCGCGCCCGAAATAACCGGCTTCATAAACACGCCATAAATAGGTCGCCAATGTTTCAAAACCGGTGGGTCCCAACATCAGCGTGGCCGGCAACTCGCGCATGGCTTCTAAGAAAACCAGTGCGGCACCGGCAATCATACCGCGCAAAGTAAGCGGCAGAGTAACGCGCATAAAGGCTTCACGCGGACTGGCGCCCAAAACCCGGGCGGCATTCACCAATCCGCCATCCAGATTTTCGGTGGTGGTACGAACACTGCCCACTGCCAGCGGCAAAAAGCGCAGCACATAGGCAATAACCAGCAGCGCAAGGGTTTGATATAAAAACGGTAATTTTAAGCCCAGATAAACCAGAGCCGTTCCCATCACAATACCCGGTACACCAAAACCAAAATAAGTTATACGCTCCATAAAGCGACCGGATTTTCCACTGAGGGCGGCATGGGCCACCGGCAAAGCCAGAATCACCGCCACCATAGCGGCCAAAAATGAGGCATAGGCCGAATTCCAGGCAAATCCCCACTCAAAACCACCACTGCCTTCTCGTAACAACCACACAACAAATATACCCAAGGGTAAAACCACCGCCAGAAAAAACGGCGGTAAGGCCGCCAGTTGCATGAGGGCTGTCTGCTTGCGTGACGGGAAAAACATCGGGTGTTTACCCGGTTGTTCCCGGGTTGCTTTAACGCGGGATTCTAAATAAAGCACAAGAATAACCACCACCATCAGTTGTAGCGACAACATCGCTGCCTGACTTAATCCAAAGGCATTGTACTCAACAAAAATAACCCGGGTAAATGTATCTAAACCCAAAATCGCCGGTGTGCCAAAATCAGACAGTGCATAAAGAGCCGCTAACAATGCACCGGCCGCTACACTGTTAAATAATCGTGGTATCACAATACGTCGAATACTGGCGCCAAGGGATAAACCCAGCGTTCTCGAGGCATTGATTAAACTGGCATCCTGACTCAACAAAGCCGCACGTGTGGTCAACATAACAAACGGATAGGTGTAAAGAGACATCACCAGTGCCGTGCCCCATAAACCACTCACTGAGGGCGGGCTAAATCCGAGTAAATTTTCAATTTCACCACCGGGACCAAAAGAAAAGTACATCGTGAAGGCACCCACATAACTGGGCATCGCCAAAGGTGCGGCCAACAGAATCAACCACAATCGCCGTAACGGCATTTGTACATAAGCGGTTAAAAAGGCCAGTGGCACGCCAATCATGACCGAACCCACCACTGTCAGCCCCATCAGCGCCAGGGTGTTACCTAATACTGCTAAGTTCCGGGCATCAAAAAATTCGGCACTATCAGCAGCCAGTTGAAACAAAACAACAAAAGGCAGTAAAGCCAGCAGCGCAATCAAAAATGCCAACGGATAGGATTTTGGCCAGGTTCTCACAATACGCCAACTTTCCTCATAAGATTTAAAGTAGGTCGAATATCCGCCAGTTTGCGTAAATCTATTTTGGGTGGTGACAAGGTCTCAATCGGTACCAAGCCCTCGGGTTCTGCCACACCTTTCACCAATGGTATTTCATAGGCTTCACTCGATAAATAAGATTGCACCTCTTGCGTCAGCAGATAACGAATGAAATTCACCGGTAATTCACCTTCACTCAACGCCACAATACCACTGGCATTCACCAGACAACCGGCATCATTTTGGGTAAACGCCAAATCAACATTGGCATCGGGTTTACCGGCCTTTAATCGCAAGGTGTAATAATGATTGGCAAAACCCAAATCCACTTCACCGCGTTCCACACCCATGACCACACCCAATTCGCCGGCGTAGGATTTGGCATGACCACTCACACCTTTCAACCACTCGGCAGTGGCTTCTTCACCCTCCAGTATACGCATGGCGGTGACAAAAGACTGAAACGAGGCATAGGCCGGCGCCCAGCCAATCTGTAAATTACTGTCAGCAAGTGCCATCACACTTTGGGGGATTTGTGCCGCTGTGACCCGTTCGGTGTTGTAAGGTAAAGTCCGAATACGTCCCGTCACAGGTGACCATCCGGGATATTGAAAACCCGGTTTTAACTGGTTGCTTAGTTTTTCCGGCAACGGCTTGGCCAATCCTGCATCGGTCATTAAACCAATGGCGCCGGTATCCACCGCCCAGAACAAATCTGCCCTACGCACACCGGCTTTAGACTCTGCCACCAAAGTATTGGCCAGGGCAGCGGTACCGCCTCGGCGAATATTCAGAATCAGTTCTGGATTGCGTTTTTTGATGGCTTCGATGACATTTTCATACAAACCACCTTCGCCACGTCCCAGATACAGCGTTAATTCACCCACCAGTTTTGGCAGTGAATTAACCGATACAGCCTGTTCCACATCGGCCATGGCCGATGACATCGACCAGGGCATTGAAGCGCCCAAACCGGCGATTGCCAAGCCTTGAATAAATTGTCTGCGTTGCATAAAAAGTCCTTAAAAAACAGGTTTCCGATCGGCTTCAGCGTCTACCAGTAATTGTTTTGCATGATTCAGTTTTTCTTTCATGGACGCAACCACCAGGCGAACTTGATCAACACTGTTTTGACCGTCTAAAGCTTGTGGCAATGTCACATTGAAGTCTTTTTCTAAATCTTCAACCAGATTAGCGTCTTGCTCAATTAAAGCGCCCTCAATACCTTCAAAGCGCTGTAAATATGTGTCATGTACCAGAGTCACCGCCGTTTCGGTTAATTGTTCGGCATATTTGGCCACCACCTGATCCAGTCGGGTTTTGATGTCTTCAATGATTTCAGGCGCACTGGTGGGTTCTACTTCAGTGGTGTGAATCTTACTAATTAATCCTCGCTGTTGATATTGAGCCGCCAGTTTGACAGCTCCTAAAGCCTGCCATAAGGCTTGATTAAGTTTGTCTTGCTCTTTACGCACCTCTTTCACGGGTTTGGCCTCATCGATGCCTTGCTTAATACCGTAAATGCCCTGCCAAATTGTGGCATAAACCGGCACAAACTGGGTTTCAATGGCCGCATGAAAGTCCACCTCTTCCCAAAAATCAATTAACTGATCAGTATCCGTGGCATCTTTGCCGTGTTTTTCATAGCTGTCCACCACCGAATTAAAGTTATCCTGTAACCAGTGAACCTCTTCGGTGTATTCACCGATATGTTCCTGCAGGTGATTCACCTGATCCGTAATTTCACCATTGGCTGCCGCTTGTTGAGAAAATAATGACAGGCTCATGAATAAGGCAAAAGCCAAGATTGTGGGGTATGTTTTTATTAATTTCATGATGTATTCGCTTTGATTATCAATGTGTAAATGATACTTATTCTTATCTAAAAAGTAAAGACTTCAATTCATAAACTGTCACTCATATAGCAGCAATGAAGGAAATAAGTGCAATCATGATCCAGTAATAACCAGGACAGTTTAACACCCTCAATTTTAGGCACATTGACTTTAATCATACTTTAACCATGATTATGATGGTCTCTTTTATAAAGCCTTAGTGATTTTACTCGGTCTTATTATCAACAATATCTAAATGAATAATCCCATAATTCTTGTCAGTAAACGTGCCGTTCAGCTGTTAGGTATCTATTTAAATAAAGGTTAGTCATGAAACATATATTTATTGTTGTCATTTTATGGGCAGGCTGGAGCCAAGCTGCAATCATTACTGTTAATAAGACATCTGATAATTTAAACAACAACGATGGTGGCTGTGATATCAGAGAAGCTGTAACAGCTGCAAATACCAATCAATCAGTTGATGGCTGTCTTGCGGGCAATGATATCGACATTATTCTATTAAATGTTAACGCCCCGATTCAATTATCCTCTCAAATCGAAGTGACCAGTTCAATGGCCATTCGTGCGCCATTTGGTTTCACAGAGCCGGCTCACATTAAGGCAGCCAGCAACCATCGAGTTTTTGAAGTCTTTCCAATTCAGGGTAATAATCACGTTTTTGAGTTTGTTGGCTTACTGATGACAGACGGTGATGCCAATGACACACCGGGTGGTGCTATCTATATTCACAATAACCAAATAAACGGATTAATCAGTGAAGTTTTTATCAGTGAATGTTCATTTCGCCAAAACCAAGCACTGAATGGCGGTGCACTCGCAATGATTAACACCCAAACAAATTCAAAAATTACGGTCCGTGACAATCAGTTTGATTATAACCAGGCCACTGATAATGGTGGCAGCCTATACATTGACAATGGCTCTGCGAATCAATTAACCCTGTTAAATAATAACTTTAATCATAATTCGGCGGTTGGCAGTGGCGGCGGTGCACTGATAGCCGATTCAGGCATCAATGATTTTACGCTCAACAACAATCAGTTTAACCATAACATCAGTTCACAAAATGGAGGCGGTTTAGCAATCTACGCAACATCAGCGGTACAAAGATACATTATGGACCGCAACGCATTCATCGGAAATAGCGCAAGCGATAATGGCGGCGCTCTGTATGCAGCATTGGACGCACAAGCATGGCTTTACAACAGCGTCATGAGCAACAATTTCGCTGATAAGGGTGGCGCCATCAGTACTGTCAATGCATGGTTATATCTCTACCATTCTACCCTGACACACAATTATGCCAACAGCGGTGCCAATATTTATGGCTACTCAGGCACCTTAGGCAGCATGGGTGCCAGCGTGTTAGCCTACCCCCAAGGCGCCTTAAACTGTGGCGGAGCCGCCAGCTCACTCAATAGCGCACGCACCATTATTGATGACTCTTCTTGCCCCTTTAACATCACCTCTGATTTACGTGAAGATCCATTATTGGCCGGTTTATCATTTAATAACAATGGATTCCCCGCCTTACAACCGACCAGCGACTCATCTGCAATCGACCGTGTGCCGATTTCTGCCTGTATTTTTTATGATGGCGAGCCACTCGACTCCGATCAGCAAGGCAATCAACGACCTGTGGATGGCGATGGCGATAACACCGCCACATGTGATATCGGAGCCATCGAAGCACCCTTAAATCATGATTTAATATGGTCCGATACTTTTGGTGGTTAACACATTGAATTAATCTGATTTTCCATCACCCATTAATTTGCCAGGGAAGGCATTGAGGTGTTATTGATATGCCATCATCTGATTCGTTTGTCAGCCTGTCATAACCTCTTTTTCAGAATGTTTCAGACTCTTTTAGTCTTGATTCAGGATTTTCAAACTTCATTTTTATTAAATAGAAGCTCATTCATTAAAAAGAGCGACTATGAACAGATCAATTAAAGCAATAACACGACTTATTTTATTACTATTTTTATCCAGTGGTTCCGCATTTGTTACAGTGGGTCCTGCGGCCGATAATAATTGTGACTACCATAATCTAGAAGACGCCTATAACGATGCAGATGCTTTCGTCAGGGTGACATCCAATAAAACAGTTAATCCAAACTTTACGTTCACAAAAACCAAATGGATTACTGGGGGATATTCAAGTTGCGCCTCTGCGACTGCAGGCGATTCACCAAATGGCACAACCCACTGGTTGGCACCATTTAATAATATGACCACAGTCGACATTAACGCACCAGATGGTAGCAACAGCCTCATTGTATTGGATCGTTTTGATATTTATGGCGGTGTTAATACCGCTGAATTTGAAACCGGCGGTATAAAAGTCAGGGGAGATGTTACGCTAACCCTTTCCAACAGCCTCATTCGCGACCATGAAAGTCATTTCGGCGGAGGCATCCAAATATCCGGTAGTGATGTGTCTGTTCTGGTCATCAATACAGTTATTAAAGACAACACAAGTATTTACGCAGGTGGCGGTGTCTCTTGCACCAATTCCGCTCAATTCACCTTAATGCAAAATTCCAGCATTCGAAATAATGAAGCGTTGGGAAGCCCTGATCTCAATCTTGAACCTGGCCACGGGGGTGGTCTCTATGCCCATTCACTCTGCCAAGCCAGCTTATTAAGTGGTGATAACAATGATTTGTTCAGCGTTGATTACGGCGTTATAAGCAACACCGCTCAAGGTCAGGGCGGTGGCGTCTATATTGCCGGCGGTGCGAATGTAGATTTGACCGGCAACCGCAACCACCCAGCCAGTATTATTGGCAATATAGCCAACATTGACACCAGCAACGTGATTATTGGCGGTGGCGGTATTTATATACAGGGTGATGGCAATCTTCCAAGCGATGGCAGCAGCTTTAGAGCCACCAATGGCCGGATTGAATTTAATACAGCTAAGCATGCCGGTGCCGGCTTCGGCGTCACGTCAGGTGGTACATTTACCATGAAAAGGGCCGAAGGACGCTGCTGGGACAATGATAAATGTTCAAGTTTATCATTAAATTTTGTCACTGATGCCACAGGAAATGCCGCAGCGGGTTACATTTATGATGTATCCACGGCTTCTATTTCCGGCACCTACATCAGTCAAAACAATGCCAATGAAGCCGCTTTATTTGAATTAAATCATGTGGGTTATTTAAAATTAGAAGGTAATTTAATAATCAATAATGGTCCACTGGGCCAGCCATTCGCGTCTGAATTAATTGATATAACCGGCAACAATTCGTTTGCTTCAAATTTGGACTTTTCATACAACACAGTGGCTGAGAATAATGTTGCTAAACATTTCTATTTACACGGATCTTCACAACAGTGGCTAAGAATTTACAACTCAATCATAACAGATCAAGGCGACATCTTAGCTATAAATACAGGAAATATTGACCCGGATTTAATCATTAACTGTAATTACGTACACGAGATGGATTCCATCAGTAACGCCACTTCTGCTCAGCCAAATTTTAATCAGGATAATTTCAATCTTGATCCTGATTTTGTCAATCCCGGCAACGGTGATTATCACTTATCTCCCAATTCTTTGGCTAAGGATTTGTGTAACAACAACCAGGCACAAGGCCAGTTTACAGACCTAAACGGACATACCAGGGGTTATGATGATCCCAATGTTGTTGATTTGCGCGGGCCGTATGATGCTGGTGCTTATGAAGACATCAGTGCCGACCTAATATTTTTCAACAGCTTTGATTAAAGGTAAATGGGGATGGTGCTCAGGGATGAACCCTGTCCTTTGTTATGTTGACTCAAGATAAATTTAACTGTTTCTATAAAACCTGTATTTTTAAGTCTTTTTACACACATTTCACAGACTCCAAAGCGTGGAAACAAGGCAAACGGGCTTTTCAGTTAGCTCTGAATTATGTCTTTTTAGATGTTAGGCCCTTCGTTAATCACCCCAAGCTACACCTTCTAGTAGCTTATAAAGACTCTGATTACTATCCTTGATGATTTAATTTTCGTATGTTAGGTTGCTCGAAAATGGGATTTTCAAATTTAATGGAGGTAAAAGTTGAAACAAATTATTCTCAGTTTTTTTATATTGTTATCATTCAATTTATATGCCCAAGATTTTGGATTTGCTTATTGCTACGATTGTAGTGCTCGAGGCAAGAAAGCCCTTGCTAAATCGAAGCTTACCTATCCTGGCACGAAAACCATAACTATTATTAACCGCTCAACGCGCAATCTAACAACTTTCAAAGTGATAAGAATTGTAGAACCTGGAATAAACACGGTTAACGCACTTGAACAGCCCACCCCTATAAGTTTATCAGATTTAATTGATGATGTTCATCTCATGATGGATAATTTAAAATCTGATGCAATAGAACCTATAGACGTCAGTCTATTGCCGGGATATGGCAATCCAAATTTTCCTACAGTAGCTCATAATTTGGTCAACAGTAATCTTGCCAGACAATGGCTTATAAATGGCGTATCCGATTATTTGAGTTCAGTAGCTAACAGCACTACTCTTGATACTGCTGGCACTTTTACTACGGCAACCATTGCTAAAGTTATTAATAAAATAGGAGAAGGAGAACTGGTTGACATTGAGTACACTTTTAAATTTGACGATGGCAGCACAGTTGTTATGAAAGTTAATGCGGTTACTATTGATGGTAATTCTCTCAGTGCCATTATAAACGTCGTACAAAAACCTAATAGCATGAGAGATTCTGAAGGCAACCCAATACCCGAAACTGCGGAAGATCTTTCTAATAGCTCTTATTATTTAGCAAACCCTGGCAATATTGCTTATTGGGGTAGCTTAGTCAATCGATTAAGAGCTGCGATGGCAGGGTTTGGGCAAGTTTGCTCTTGGGAAAGTGAAAATCATGTTGTATGTGAGTCTATGTGATGACTGATTTTTTCATTCACTCCCACGCTCCAACGAGGGAGTGAGTGGCAAATAATTTAGACCATTTCTTTAAAAGACTTGTTTAAGCGAATTCTTCAAACGCTTCCCCGACACCTTTTGCTGTGTCCCCAAACTCTGGGCAAACAGCGAAACGCGGTATTCTTCGAGGGTCATCAGGAATTCCTGATGGGCTGGGGTGAAAATAGGCGCATCTTCACACAGTTGATAGAACGGCTCGCTTATTTCGGATAATTGGCTGAGTTTATCGGCTTCTTTTTGTGGGGAATGCAGCGCGGTTTCCAGGCGCATGCTGAGGGCTTCTAAATAGCGGGGATAGTGTTTCAGTTGTTCAAAGGTAACAATTTTAAGGAAACCGTCATAGATAAGATAATCGAGCTCCTGAATCATATCGCTGTAACTGTCTTCATCCAGTGATTCTCTGTGCTCTTCGATAGCTTGCCAGACGCTGTACCAGTCAATCAGCACCTTATTGATAATCTCAAGCCACTGGTAGACATCACGGTAGAGGTTTGATGACAGTGTTTGTGCCAGTTGATCAAAATCGGACTGACTGCGAACCGTTTCGTTGGCGTCAATGGCGACCTCCAATCGGGCATCAATCACCGCATCGATTAGTTTCTTATCCGTACCCAAACTATCCCAGGCCAGTGCGGCTTTCATATTGGGGTTAATCTTTTGTGCTTGTTTGATGATTTTAGGGTATTTAAGTTGCAGTAGTCGTTTAATGCCCCGGGTGTGCTCATAGGCGGCTTGTTCTTCGGTTTCGAAAAAGCGCAAACCCACCGCCTCCTGTTGATCCACCACCGCCGGATAAGCCGGTAAACCATTATCCAGTGTGACCATCGGTTCGATGCGTTCAAACACCCAATCAGAGGCACCATTGACCTGGCGATTTTCACTGGCAGATTTTTGAAAGCTGACATTGGCCGCCTGTTGGTGTTGGCCTTGCATCTGGTCGAAACTGCGGCCCCGGTAGACGGTTTTATCTTTTCGGTTACTGACCTCGTAACGAAACTTTAAATGCGCTGGCAGTTCAACCATTTGCCAGTCTTCAATGGTGGTTTCCAGCCCGTTTTTTTGACGAACGATGGTCACCAGTTGTTGGTAAAAATCCTGATCATGTTCTAACAGCTCAACAATAATGTCAGCGTAATGATTCACCGGAATCAGGCCACGGCGCAAACTTTTCGGCAGGCCTTTAATCAGCGCCACCACTTTTTCCTGCAACAGGCCGGGCACCAAAAACTCAAAATCATTGGCGTTCAGGGCATTAATCCAAGCCAGTTTTAAATGGGCTGTGACACCATCATCGTCCTGCTCGGGGGCAAAGACATAACTCAAGGGTATATCCAGTTGCCGAATTTGGATGTGGTCGGGAAACTGTTCTTGTTCCGGTGTTTGTGCCTGGTTTTGGTAGAAATCTTCAGCGCTGAAGTGCAACGGTTGACCGGCTTGTTTTTTGAGCCATTTCTTAAGCTGTGGTTCGGAATAAATACCTTGTGGAATCCGCTCATCATACATTTGATACAAGGCAGTCGGTTCAATCAGTAAATCACGTTTACGATGCCGGTCTTCTTCCGCTTCGATTTCGGCCATTAACCGGCTGTTGTGCCGATAAAAATCCATTCGGGTGTTCAACTGGCGCGCCACCAATCCCTGCTCGATAAACAATTGTCTTGAGGTCTGCGGGTCATGGGGGCCGTAATGGACTTGCTCGCGTTCACTTAGATTTAAGCCCAATAAGGAACTGCGGCGATAACCCATCACCGAGCCCTGCTTCTTCGACCAGTAAGGATCGTAGTAACTGTGTTTAATCAGATGTGCGCCGGCACGGCTGATTTGTTCCACTGTCACCTGCCCCACCATCCGAGCATATACCTGACTGGTGTGCACAATATCTGCAGCCACGACCCATTGCGGCATGCGGTTAAACAGTACCGAACCGGGAAACAACATGAATTTTTTATTGCGGGTACCCAGGTAAATGCGTTCATTATGAAACTGACCAATATGAGAAATAAAACCACTTAAAATGGCTTCATGCTGACTGTCCTGAGATGACTGGCCGGCATTAAGTTTTAAATCTTGCTGTTTAGCCAATTGTGTCAGTTGACGATGGACGTCTTTCCATTCCATATATTTTTTAATGCTGATAAAGTTCTTACGGCACCAATCTCTGAATTTCTTATTACCCAGCTCTTGACGGGTTTTACCGAGTACACGCCAGACATTGAGAATCCCGGTAAAATCCGAATTATCATCATGGTATTTCTGATGGGCTTTGTCCGCTGCCTGAGCGGCATCCAAAGGCCGTTCTCTGGGGTCTTGCACAGCCAACATCGACACCATAATCAGAATTTCTTGTAAGCAACCCAATTCACCGGCGGCCAGTAAAATACGTGACAGCTGCACATCCAAAGGCAGGTGCGCCATCTTTCGGCCGATGGCTGTCAATTGGCGCCCCTCATCAATGGCTTTTAATTCCTGTAACAGCTGATATCCGTCAGCAATCTGCTTAAAGTCGGGACTGTCAATAAAAGGAAAGTCTTCCAAATCACCCAAACGCAGCACCTGGGTTTGCAGAATCACAGCAGCCAGGGAAGTCCGTAAGATTTCGGCATCGGTATGCTCAGGCCGGGATTCAAAGTCAGTTTCACTGTACAAGCGATAACAATGTCCCGGCGCAATCCGTCCACATCGGCCCTGTCGCTGATTGGCACTGTCCTGGGCAATCGGCTCAACCTGCAGTCCTTGGATTTTACTGCGGGCTGAATAACGGCTGATGCGCGCTAAACCACTGTCTATGACACCATGAATACGCGGCACAGTCAGCGAAGTTTCGGCGACATTGGTGCTGACGATAATGCGGCGCTTATCACCGGGCTTGAATATTTGCATTTGCTGAGCAGCGGTTAATCGCGCATACAAAGGCAACACTTCGGTGTTGGGTAAATGCTTTTTCTTCAGGCGATCGATGGTGTCGTTAATTTCCCGCTCTCCGGGTAAAAACACAAGCACATCTCCGTTTTTCTTTTCTTTATAAAAGGCATCCACCGCCCGAACGATGGCTTCTTCCATATCAATGCCTAATTCCTCGGGTGGTCGATAATGGGTCGTCACTGGATAAGATCGACCGGAGACATTAATTATCGGCGCATCATCAAAATGCGCACTGAATTTTTCAGTGTCGATGGTGGCTGATGTGATAATCACTTTTAAATCAGGCCGCTTGGGTAATAACTTCTTCAGAAACCCCAATAAAAAATCAATGTTTAAGCTGCGTTCATGGGCTTCATCAATAATAATGGTGTCGTAATCATTCAGCCATTTATCTCGCAGGGTTTGCTGTAACAAAATACCATCGGTCATAAATCGAATATAGCCATCATCGCTATAACGCTCATCAAAACGCACCTGATAACCAACCGCTTTTCCCAGCGACACCGACAATTCCTCACTAACCCGTGCAGCCACGGACTTGGCAGCGATACGACGGGGTTGGGTACAGGCGATTTGGCCGAATTGACCGAAGCCGGCTTGTAGGCATATTTTGGGAATCTGGGTGGTTTTACCGGAACCGGTCTCACCGGCGATAATAGTCACCTGATGACTGGTGATGGTTTCACGTATTTTATCGGCTTGTTCTGAAACCGGTAGGTCCGCAGCCAGAGTAACCTTGGGCCGCTGATTTTGGCGGTTTTGAAAAGACTGATGCGCCTGCTCAATAGCAACCAGGGCTTTTTGTTTTTGGGCTGGATTCCTGGCTTTATTTAAGGCTGATTTAAGACGATGGTAATCGCCTCGCAATAGTGAATTCTGCATATTCTGCAGCAGGCGTGACGTGGCATCATTCATGAAGGGCAGTTATTTTTCTGATTCGGTCGTTTGTTGCTGCCGGGGAAATTCCTTGATGTACAAGTCATGCTGGCTAAAGGGTATTTCAATCCCTGCCTGATTCAACGCCTCATAGACATCCATAAACAGTTCATGACGTAAGCGACCACGCAGTACCGGTTCAGCAATCCAACACAATAATTCGAAATCTAATGACGAAGCACCAAAACTTCGCATGCGAACCCGTGGCTCCGGACTTTCCAACACTTCTTTATGACTGGTTGCACATTTTTTCAAGACCTCACAGACCTGTCGTACATCGGCACCATAAGCCACCCCGACCGGAATCCGTACCCGGCTTTTTTCCCAGCGACCACCACTTTCATTGACGACTTTGGTGTTACCAATAATGTTGTTGGGGATGGTTATTTCAATATCATCTCGGGTTAACAGCCGGGTTGATCGCATACCCACCTGAGTCACCATGCCTCGTTCTCCCGTATCTAAATTGACATAGTCGCCAACTTTATAAGGGGTGTCGGCAATAATAAAAAAACCGGAAAACAGGTTGGCCAGGGTATCTTTGGCGGCAAAACCGACTGCAATACCAATCACACCGGCGGAGGCCAACCAGGCCGTTGGATCAACACCCCACAGCATTAACAGGATATACGAACCCAAACCAATCAATAATAATTTACCGATTAAATCAAATAAAGGAATGGTCTTGGGCTGAATAATTTCGTATTTGTTGGTGAGTTTAGATAAGGTATTGAGTAAAAGCGTGAGAATTTTAAAGCCTCGAAACATCCACACCAGGACCAGAATTGAAGCCAAAAAACGAATCAGGCCTTTCTCCAGACCGGCACTTAAGTCGATGGTTTTAATGGCCATGGCCAAAAACAGAAAAAACAGGGTTAAAAATATCGGCCTTTTGAGCATCTCAATGAGCTGATCATCGACTTCATTTTTTGACAACTTAGTGAGTTGATTAAAGCTTTTACTGAATATCAGAACTACTAATTTGGCCACCACATAGCCCAAAATCGTAACCAGCAGAAAACCCAATAAGGGAAACTGTTGGATTTGCTCCCAATAGGGCACCCAGCTATCCGGAATTATTTTATCAAAACCAGACAACATCACGTCCATGTCCTGAGTGCTATTTTCGGTTTCACTGTTTTGCATCTTAATCGACTAATTTCAGGTGGGCATTTTTCTTGGTTTTTTTCGCATCTTCTTTTTCCGAAGAAGGCTCGTCACCATTGTCTGTTTTGTCTTCTTCTGAAAGGTCCGGATCAACATCAAACATCATGCCCTGACTGTTTTCTCGCGCATAAATGGCAGTCACGGCTGCCATGGGTATCACCACCATAAAGGGTCGACCCGAAAAGCGGGCGCTGAAAGAAATGACTTCATCTTCCATTACCAAACCCTGTGTGGCCGTCATGGAAATATTGAGCACCACTTTGCCGTCTTCGATGGCGCTTTCAGGTACTTTTACCCCTGTAACGCTGACATCAGCCACCACCAATGGTGTCAGTTTATTATCACTAATCCAGCGATAAAGTGCCTCAATCAAATAAGGCTTAACAGGACTCATGTTGTCATCAAAAGTCAAAACGGTATTCTCGTTCGGTTTCCGTGATACTGGTTCTGAAAGCGTTGCTTTTAAACATGCGATGGGCATATTTTCTGAGCTCATCAGGCAAGGCGGGCCAATCGACCCCGTAATATTCCAAACGCCACAAAAAGGGCACCAGGTTGGTGTCGACCAGTGACATATCATCGTGTAAAAAGTATTCTTGTTGTGCAAACAAAGGGCCGGCAGCTGTCAGTTCTTCTGTCAGTGCTTTAATGGCATCTGTTTTTTTCTTGCCGGTATTATTTTCAATTGTTTTTACGTAAGAAAACCAACCCTGCTCCAGACGATAAACGGTAAATCGCAATCGAGCCCGGGTCATGGGATCAGGGGGTAATAAGGGCGGATGGGGGTAACGTTCATCCAGGTATTCAGTGATTACTTGAACACCAAAGACATGCATATCACGATCCACCAGATGGGGAATTTCTAAATCCGGATTATGCGCAACCAGGTCTTCGGGCGGGTTACTTTTATCAATAGAAATAATTTTGCAATTAATGTTTTTAGTCGCCAGTAAAAAACGAATTCTGTGCGAGTCAAAAGCCTCTTTTTCTGAATATATTGTAATAATTGATCGGCCACGTTCAATAGTTGACACCAGTTTTCTCCTTTATGGATGAGACCTTATTAATGACACTGATCTCGTTATTATATGCAAAAAGGGTTTTTGCGATTCTGTGAATCACGAAAAACCCTTGATTTTAGCAAAATTTTGCTATTTTGTTAAATTCGCTCAAATAAGCGCCACTTATTAATGGATATCTCGAAAGTAATTCACCTTCAATAAATAGGCTAAAAATGTAAACAGTGCCACAAATAACAGCACCCACGGCGCATACGACATTCTGATAAGTTGTGCCGGTTCTGATGAGTAATCTAAAAAGTTAACTAAATCACGCACCAGGTCTTTGTATTCCTGTTCATTTAACTGACCTTCTTCCAGAGTCTCGAAGCCAACAAATTCTTTGTGGACTTCGCCGGCTTCATCGGTATGGGTCTCAAATTTAGCCCCACGAACACCTTGCAACTCCCACAAAACATGGGGCATTGAAGCATTGGGGAAGGTCAAATTATTCCAGCCACTGGGTCGTGATGGGTCAACGTAAAAATTCATCATGTAGTTATACAGCCAATCAACGCCCCGCGCTTTGGCAATCACAGTGAGATCAGGTGGTGCTTTGCCAAACCATTGCTCACCTTGTGCCTGGGTCATGGTATGGGTCATTTTATCGGCAAACTTGGCATCGGTTAATACCAAAGACTCCATCATCTCATCTTCAGTTAAGCCCAAGTCTTCAGCGACACGGTTATAACGCTGGTATTCCATCGAGTGACAGCCTAAACAATAGTTCATATAGGTCTTAGCACCCCTTTGTAGGGAAGACTGAGATTTTATATTGGTATTTGCCGGCTCACCAATATAGGCATCACCCGCAGCAGAAACCATCGAAGTGAACATGAAACACAAGATTGTTAAGAATAATTTTTTCATCATTTTTCTATCCTCTCAGGGACTTCGTGATAGGTCTCATTACGACTGTAAAAGAACAACCATACAAAATAGAAGAAATAAAAGCCGGTCAATATTTGCGCCATCATCTTCTGCAACTCACTGCCTGACTGCATACCCAGCCAACCCAGCACCACAAAGGTCATGGCAAACAGACCCAACATTAATTTATAAGGCCAACGGCGGTAACGAATGGATTTAACCGGAGACCGATCTAACCATGGTAAAAAGAACAACACCACAATGGCTAAAGCCATAATCAAAGCGCCCATTTGCATACTGGGCACGGCGCGTAACATCGCGTAAAATGGCGTGAAATACCAAACCGGCTTAATGTGTAGAGGTGTTGATGACGGATCAGCAGGGAAATAATTATCATGTTCCAGGAACAAGCCGCCCATATCGGGCTTCACAAACACAATGAATAAGAAAATCAGTAAAAACATACCGACACCGAAAATATCTTTTACTGTGTAATACGGGTGGAACGGAATACCGTCTTTGGGCACACCATTCTCATCTTTATGTTTTTTAATATCAACGCCTTCTGGGTTGTTAGAACCCACGGTGTGTAATGCAGCAATATGAAGTACCACCAACACCACAATTACCAATGGCAATGCAATCACGTGCAAGGCGAAGAATCGGTTTAAGGTGGCATCAGATATCAGATAATCACCACGCACCCATTCAACCAGTGAATCACCGACGTAAGGTACGGCAGCAAATAATTGGGTAATGACTTTGGCACCCCAATAAGACATGTTGCCCCAGGGCAAAACATAGCCCATAAAGGCTTCTGCCATCAGTGCCAGGTAAATAATCATACCAAACACCCAAATCAGCTCACGGGGTTTTTTATAAGAACCGTACAACAACCCGCGAAACATATGCAGATAAATCACCACGAAAAAGGCGGATGCGCCAGTGGTGTGAAGGTATCTAATCAACCAGCCCCAGGGCACATCACGCATGATATATTCTACCATGCCAAAAGCTTGTGCAGCATCCGGTTTGTAGTGCATGGTCAGCCAGATACCGGTGAGTATCTGATTCACCAGAACCAGTAAGGCCAAAGAACCGAAAAAGTACCAGAAGTTAAAGTTCTTAGGTGCGTAATATTCGGACAAATGGTCTTTGTAAAATTGAGTCACCGGCAAACGCTGGTTAAACCAATCCATGATGCCACTGCTGTTTTTTGTTCTTGAACTTGCTATTTTACCCATCAGGCTGTGCCTCCATCAGTACCGATTTCGATGATGTTTTCATCCAAAAATGTATAAGGGGGAATATCCAGATTTCGACTGGCCGGCGAACCTTTGTAAACACGGCCGGATATATCAAACCGTGAATTATGACAAGGACAATAAAAACCACCCTGCCATTCACTGTCAAAGGATTGTGGTACCAGGTCAGGGTAGTACTTCGGCGAACAACCCAAATGGGTACAAATACCGATCACCACCAATAAATTTTCGCGTTTTGCGCGGTACTTATTGTCAATGTAATCCGGTTGTATGCTGGTTTCGTCATCCGGATCTTTTAAACGATCTGCTAACGAATCTAAAACCGACATCTGTTTATCGGTTCGGTTGACGATAAAGACCGGCTGGCCTCGCCACAGAACATTAATCATTTGCCCCGGTTCAATTTTGGAAATATCTGCTTTAACCGGACTTCCGGCAGCTTTCGCGCGTTCCGATGGTAGCCATGACTTAAGAAAGGGTACGGCAGCAAAACCTGCACCGATGGCGCCGACTGCAGAGGTACCAATTAATAAATTACGGCGGCTTTTATTGACATTATCAGTCATTGAATTAACCCCTAATGTGATAAAACTCACAGCACTCAGCCACCAAGGCCAACCACCTGAGTCAAAAATAGTGTGAATAAACTCGCGCAATTTTACAAGATTTTAAGGTTTTTTCATAGCCATGCAGTGAGATTATCAGGATAATTCAGAATAAAACCTCTTGATCACGACCCTAAATCAAAACCATTATCATTTGGTGTTTTCCGGTGATGCCTTTTTCTTGATCAGTGCCAGAATTTGGCTTCTGGCTTCTAACAGAATCGAGTCGCGGTCTAATTGTTTAACAATTTTTTGAGCGACTTTCTTGGGTCCGTCCTCACCCCATGAATAGCCTGATTTAAAATAATGGGTGGCAATTTTTCCGACCAGATAAGTGGCATAATAGGCCAAAGAGCCTTGCGCCACTGCCGTCACTGAAGTGGACAAACCCACGCTGACTGTTTTCAGTGCAGAGGACAGTAAATTGACACCCCACACAGCGCCCATTAATAATGCCAGCTGAGCCATAATGGTGGCAGATAAACGGGTGGCTTCTGCCCGTCCCATAGGTAAACCGTAAAGTTTAGACAGCTGCCTGACCATGGCCACATCGACACCGGCTGCCACCAATAAATCAGCCACCGGAATGGGATTAAACGCCACACCCACACCTTTGGCCATACAGTAGGTTCGAATAATTTTATCGGCGGCCTGACTTCGCGCCGTGACAATTTTATCGGCGATATGATCGCTGATCTGACCGGCAAAGAGGCTGGCATTAATGGCCGTTAAAGACTTGCCCTCTTTATCCAAAAGCTGCCATAAAGCTTGTTTCAGCGCATCAATATCCGGCGATACGGTTCGCATCTCTGTTTGCTCTTCACCCTCCTCAGTGATTTTGATCACTTTGACCGGTCGTGGATCGGCGCTGGCCGTGACCACGGCATGACATAAGCCGGCTAATTTTTGTTCCACCGAGGCTTTTAATTGTGCCAATTCATCAGCCGAATACAAATCGGCTTTATTGATCACCACAATCACCAATCGATGAGGATTGCTGATTGCTTGCAACTGTTTTAATTCAGAAGCACTGACATCACCATCAATGACAAACAACATGACATCGGCTAACTGCGCGGCATCGCGGGCCATTTGCTCACGTGCCTCACCACCTAATTCGTCGGTTCCGGGGGTATCAATTAGTACCATGGCTTGCTCCCGTCGGGTTGGCCAATCCATCGGTTGGCTGTGCTTGGTTTCTCCGTGGAGGGGGCTGACTGAGAAATAGTCAGTCCCGGACAAGGCGTTTAACAAGGATGATTTACCGGTACTGACTTTACCAAAAGCAACCATATGAACAGCACTGCTTTCTAGCTTCTCAACCAGCTTTTCAAGCTGTCTGTATTCCACAGCCAGCTGATTACGTACTGCACTCGGGATACGTGTATCGTTGAGTAGCTTACGCAAACTATCGGCAGCTTGTTGTTCCGGATTTAATGGCTGACTTTGCCGTTCACCCTGATGCTTGTCTGCTTTGGCTGTTTGTTTTGATTTGGCTTTATTTTTTGGCTTTGACGGCGAGCGCCATTTGTGCCAAATTTTTTGCCATTTTGTCAGAAGATCCAAGTAAGTTGTCCTCAAAAATTTGTTTCGTTTGTTCGCTGTCTAAGCGTCCGGTTTCATGAATGGTCACCAGCACGGCACGGCCCAGGGCATTAAAAATAAGTCCGTAAGCCACGGCATGTAATAAACCACCGGTGATGGTACCGACGCCCGGAAAGGATTTTAAGGCATTCCCCGATACCGCTAATACCATTGAAGTGGAGGTTTTTAGTTTACTACCCGCAGCCCGAAGAATGTCATCAATCTGGAGTTGTTTAATCGGCACCTGATAAATTTGACACAATTCCTTGAGCATTTGGCTGCCGATGGCACCTTGAATAATAATATCTGAGCCCGGTGCAATCGAGGCCATGGCACCGATCATAGCGCGTTTACTGTGCCGCTCAATGGTCCGCATTGCCGCTTCTTTATTGTGCGCATCAGTGGCCTCGGTTAATTTTTGTTCGGCCAACATCAACAATCCGGCATCACGAAAACGATGCAGACTTTCACTGTCATCAGAAACCACCTGCTGAACCGCCTTAATTAAAGGCGCAATATCAGGTTCACGGACAATGGTCTGGGTCACTTCACGACCGTCTGCCTGTTGTTTTACAACGGTCTCAAAGCCACCGCTTGAAATTGACACCACCGGATAGCGATGATCTGTTTTTTCGGCAATGGCCTGTTCAAGCTGGTGCAATTCCTGCGGCCCATATCGATCAGATTTATTCAAGGCAATGACCATCGGTTTATGCCATTTCATCAATGACTGAAAAAAGGTCATCTCAGTTCGGGTGAAATCACTGTTCAGCATAAACACCACCACATGCGCCCGCTGACTTTCAGCCAGGGCAGCCTGAGTAAGTTGATCTTGTTCGATGGCATCAAAACCCGGTAAATCGGTTATTTCCAGATTTTCATGTTGATAGCGCAAAACATTTAATGTGGTGCCTTTTATGACATCAATATCAGTGTGGGCTTCCGGCATAAGGGCCTGAACAAAGGATGATTTACCACTGGAAGCCGCACCGAAAAGGCTGATATAAAAACGTTGGTCGTGTCTGCGACGATTTAATTCATCCAACTCTTGTTGGGCAGCGGTGGTATCAATGCCTTTTTGTTGAGCCGAAGCCAAAGCCTGCGTTAAACCCGCTTCATCGACCACCTCAGGCTTTTCGACCTGTTTATTTTTTGGGCGTGTCCATTTAAACCAAAGCCACAAAGGCAATCCCGCCACCACAATAATGGCGAAACCGTACAATAACCAAAACCACAGTGGCGCTTGCTGTAAGTAGTGCCAAATACTGAGAAGCTTTTCAGCCAACACCAATAACAGCAACAACAGCAATAAGCCAACCAGCAACAGGCCCCCTGCCAACAAGGATTTTGAATTTATTTTCATGGGATTATTATAGTACCGGCAACCGTAAAGTAAAAACCGCCATTGGTCATTATTCCCTTTTTGCTTGAATTTTATAGACCACGACCCATTTCATGGGATACCTAAACAATCCCTACAACATGAAAGAATCCATGCACAACTACCGCGGTACCACAATTGTCAGTTACCGCAATGACAAACAAGTGGTTATCGGTGGCGATGGCCAGGTCACACTGGGTAACACCATCATGAAATCCAACGCCCGTAAAATCAGGCGACTTTATAACAACAAAGTGCTGGCCGGTTTTGCCGGTGCCACCGCTGATGCTTTCACCTTGTTTGAAGTTTTTGAAGGCAAACTGGAAAAGCATTCAGGTCACTTGGTTCGCTCGGCTGTGGAGATGGCCAAAGAATGGCGAACCGATCGTCGCCTGGGTCGATTGGAAGCGCTTTTGGCAGTGGCTGACAAGACCACTTCTTTGATTATTTCCGGCAACGGTGATGTCATCGAGCCGGAAAAAGGTCTGATAGCCATTGGTTCGGGTGGCCCTTTTGCCCAGGCTGCGGCAATGGCGATGATGAAAAACAGTGAAATACCGGCAGACCAATTAGTCAAAGATGCTTTAACCATCGCTGCTGATATATGTATCTACACCAACCACAACCACACCATTGAAACATTAGATTTATAAGGAACACTTATGTCGAACAATATGACACCCAGAGAAATTGTCCAGGAATTGGATAAACACATTATTGGCCAGAGCCAGGCAAAACGTGCTGTCGCCATTGCTTTACGTAACCGCTGGCGGCGAATGCAGTTAGACCCTAAGTTGGCAAAAGAAATCACCCCGAAAAATATTTTAATGATTGGCCCCACCGGTGTCGGCAAAACCGAAATTGCCCGGCGCCTGGCGATATTGGCTGACGCCCCATTTATTAAAGTTGAATCCACTAAGTTCACCGAGGTGGGTTATGTCGGCAAAGATGTGGAGGCCATCATTCGTGACCTGGTAGAAACCTCCATGAAAAGAACCCGTGAAGCCGCCAAACGTAAAGTGGTTAAAAGTGCCGAAGCTGCAGCGGAACGACGAATTTTGGATTATTTGCTGCCCAAGCGCAGCAACACCATTCCGGGCGAGAATGATGACGACCGCGAAAATGCCACACGCCAGAAATTCTCAGAACGCCTGCGCAATGGCGATTTAGAAGATAAGGAAATTGAAATCAAGGTCAGTCAAAACCTGGGCGTCGATATTATGGGCCCGCCCGGCATGGAAGAAATGACCGACCAATTGCAGAACATGTTCGAAAGCATGGGCCGCAAGAAACAGGAAACTAAAAAACTAACCATTAAAGCCGCCCGACCGATTCTGGTTGAAGAGGAAGCGCAAAAACTCATTAATGAAGAAGAAATCAAACATTTGGCGCTACAAAATGCTGAACAAAACGGTATCGTCTTCTTAGATGAAATTGATAAAGTGGCCAAAGGCAGTGGCATGGGTGATTCCGGCCAGGTATCTCGTGAAGGTGTACAGCGCGATTTACTGCCTTTAATTGAAGGCACCGTGGTCAACACCAAATATGGTCAGATTAAAACAGATTATATTTTGTTTGTGGCTTCCGGCGCCTTTCATTTGGCTAAGCCTTCGGATTTGATTCCTGAACTACAAGGTCGCTTGCCCATTCGAGTTGAATTACGGGCTCTCACCGGCGATGATTTTGCACGAATTTTAACCGAGCCCAAGCACTCATTAACGGAACAGTATAAAGCCCTGATTGGTACCGAAGATGTCGATTTGATTTTCACCGAAGACGGCATTCAACGCATTGCAGAAATATCCTTTTCCGTCAACGAAAGCACTGAAAATATCGGCGCCAGAAGATTGCACACCGTGCTTGAGAAAATTCTTGATGAGGTGGCTTTTGTGGCCAGTGATAACGCTGGTAAAGAATACGTTATCAATGCTGAATTAGTCGATAAAACTGTCGGCGAATTGGCCAAAGATGATGATTTAAGTCGCTATATATTGTAAGCATCGCTTGTGATATATAGCCATTCCAGACATAATATAGCCTCTTAAAAATGACGATAACAATGAAAAAATTATTTCGCAACACCCTGGCCCTGACTTTATTCTTTGCCTTAGTGGCTTGTGGTGATAAAGACGGCGGTAGCGTCGATGTTTCCGAGCTCGATAAAAACACCCCTGAGGGCGCTTTTGTGCTGACCATGCATACGCTGGCCGACAGCGATATTAAATCAGCGGTTAAAAACAGTTTATCCAAAGACAAATACAATGAGTTGGTCACTGAATATGAGACACAACAAAAACAACCCATGGATGAACAACAAAAGATGCAGTTCAACCAGGCCTTACAACTCATTAATCAGGACAATGCTGAAGAGCAAATCTTTAACATGATTGCACCTCAGCTTACGCAGATTCGGGCTTTTATGCCAATGATGCTGATGGGCGCCAAAGATCAGATCGGCCAACAGCTCGGCGCTACCACCACAGCTTTAGCACCCCGTTGTAACACCAACGCTGAAGTGGTCGATAACACTGTTACCTGGATAATGGATAACGATATTTTGAAAGAAGAAAAAGTGAAAAACAGCGTCGCTGAACTGGTTGCCACCGGTCGCAACCTGAACTTATCTTCGGCTGATGATTTACAAGCGCTGTCATTTGATGAAGCCTTATCTATGGGCGGTGATGTTTTTTCCGGTTTTAAAAACGCCTTGAACGCCCACGGTATCGACATCAATAACATTCTGCGTTCTGCTGAAGTCAGCGATGTCAATGTCACTGGTGATAAAGCCACCATGGTGGCCAGCTTTGAAGTGTTTGGCAAAACGGCCTGCTCTGAAGTCACCATGGCCAAACGTGATGGATTTTGGGTCATAAGTCCTGAATCCAAATAATGTCTTGGGCTGTCATCTCGGCAGCCCATAACGATTATGTCATTGCTGAGTAAAATACTTTATCTGCGGGTTCGTGTTGAATACAGTCCCGATGATTTAAGCACCCTGGGGGTGGACACCCAAAAACCATTTATCTATGTGTTGTCAGCCGATTCAACCGTATCCCGCAGTATTTTAAGGGAAGAAATTAATCGGGGGCATTTGCCGGCTCCGGTGGCATTAATCAGTGACCCTGAAAATAATAAGCCCCCTCATTCAGCAACTATTTTAGCCAATAAAAAAATCACAGGACTGTTTCGGCGACGTGTGGAATATCAGTATTTTGAACAGCAGCTGGATGAATTGATCCGGAACATTCAACAAAACCCCGACACCTCGCTACAACTGATTCCTGTGTCTGTTTTCCTAGGTCGGGCACCGGATAAAGATCACGGCTTATTTAAAATCGTGTTTTCCGAACGTTGGGGCCTGACGGGTCGTTTGCGAAAATTTTTTAGTATCCTGGCGCACGGTAATCACACCCTGGTGCGTTTAAGCCGACCCATCGTGGTTGATCGAAATTTAGGCTCACCCAAAGATGATTCGAAAGCTTTATCACATAAACTTTCACGTGTTTTACGCTTACATTTTAACCGTGTTAAAACAGCTGTGGTCGGTCAGGACCTGTCTCATCGGCGCACCATCGCCAAAAACATTTTATCCAGACCATTGGTGCAAACCGAAATTAAAGGCTATGCCCAAAGAAAAAAAATATCCGAGGACAAAGCACACCGAGAAGCTGAAAAAATAATTCGTGAAATTGCGGCTGATTATTCTTACAGCAGCATACGTTTGATGCATAAAGTATTTCGCTGGTTTTGGACCAAGGTCTATGATGGTGTTAAGCTCAATTTTTATGCTGAATTTCGTAATTTAACCACCGAAAAAGAAATTATTTACACGCCATGTCATCGCAGTCATATTGATTACCTGATTTTATCTTACTCATTATATGAAAAGGGACTGGTACCACCCCATATTGCTGCCGGCATCAATTTGAATTTACCCATTATTGGTCGAATTCTACGGGGCTCAGGTGCCTTTTTCATCCGTCGTTCCTTTAATTCGACCCTCTATTCAACCATCTTCTCAGAATATTTAAGTTCTTTAATTGCACATGGCGTGTCCATCGAATACTTTATCGAGGGCACCCGCAGCCGCACCGGTCGTTTACTGCACCCCAAAGCAGGCATGCTGGCCATGACAGTTCGCAGCTATATCAACGAACGCGGTAAACCCCTGGTGTTCCTGCCGGCTTCATTAAACTATGAAAAGCTGATGGAAGGTGCTTCCTATAGATCTGAACTGGGTGGTGAGTCCAAGAAAAAAGAATCCATTGGTGGCCTGTTTAAGACCCTAAAATTACTGAAAGATGAATATGGGCGGTTAACGGTTAATTTTGCTGAAGCCATTGAGCTGGACACCATCTTAGACAAATACAACCCCGATTGGCGTAAATTAAAGCTTGGCGTCAAAGAAAAACCAACCTGGTTTAAAGATGTGGTGTCAGAGACGGGTAATCGCATCTTAACCCATATCAACGAATCATCACATGTAAACCCCATAAACCTATTGGCAGTGAGCTTGTTGGCCACCCCGAATCAGGCCGCTTCGGTCAATAATTTAACGGAACAAATTAAGCTGTACAAAGGTTTATTAAGTGATTTACCGTATTCTGAAAGAACCACCGTCACCGGATTATCGGAAGCTGAAATTATTCAACAAGGCATCAAATTAGGCTTTATCGAATGTGTTGAACATGACCTGGGTGATGTCATCCGTGTCAAGCAAGATATGGGCGTGATGATGACCTATTACCGCAACAATGTTTTACATTTATTTGCTGCCAGCTCCTTTATTGCCATGTTTTTTATTAACCAGGCAAAATACCCACGCAAGGATTTGTTGCGTATGATGGCCATCATTTATCCCTACATTAAAAACGAGTTATTTTTAAAATGGAGCCGGGAAGAGTTTATCGAATATGGTCGGCAGACCCTGAAATTATTCAAACAATATGATTTATTGATTTCAGATAGCAGACAACTTCAACGTCACGTAGGTGGTTCCTTACAAGCCGGTAAGCTACGGGTGCTGGCTAACACACTTATGCAAACCTATGAACGGTTTTTTATCGTTATCGCGGTGCTAAAGTCAAAGGGTTCCGGTCGCCTAACAGCTAATGAGTTAGAATCCTTGTGCCACCAGATTGCGAGTCAATTAACTTTATTGTATGAGTTTAATTCACCGGACTTTTTTGACAAAAACCTGTTTAAACATTTCATTAAACAATTGGTTGAAGAATCTATTATTGAAATCGACGAATCAGGTAAAATTATTCTGACAGAAAATTTAGAACCCATGTATCTGGGTGCCAAAGCCATCCTTTCCCGTCGCATCCGACACAGTATTTTGTATCTGATTTAAGATTCAATGTCCTGTGCATTGAATTGATCCGGGCCCTGTTTCCCGGCCGTTTTTTCATATTGCCCCGGCCCCACTTTGCGATATTGGGTAAAGCCATGCTTGCTGATATTTTTTTCACTCAAGGTATGACCGCCACCACTGGTGATACCGGTATGGACATGCACTTTGGTAATAATTTTCTGAACCTTGGCGCCACATTCAGGACAGTGCTGCAATGGTTCATCGGCTATTTTTTGACGTACCTCAAAACCCTGGCGACATAAGTCACATCCGGTTTCTTCTGCTTGTCGGTAACAATATATAGGCATGAGATAAAAAAAGCCCCTCAAGCAAAGATGTCTTCAGGGGCTTTAAACATAAAGACCGTATTAATGTATGCCCTTCATGCCTTTTTTCAACAGCGGGCTTAATAACAACAGCACCAGACCAAAACCCACGCCCAGATACAATAGGGTGGTCCACAATTCATTATACTTGTCTAATTGTTCTGTCACGGTTAAGGTCAACAGTTCTTGCTGGTCCAATGCGGCAATCTTGGCCAGCAAAACTGCCACCACTTCGGAGAGAGAAGTCGCCAGGAACCAGACACCCATAACCATACTGACCACGCTTTTAATTGACAGCTTGGTAACGGCCGATAAGCCGACCGGCGATAAACTCAACTCACCCGTGGTGTGCAATAAATAAGCCAGCATCAGCCAAACCCAGGCCACTTTTCCGGTCGCATCAGGCATCATGGCACCAATCAACAAGGCACCAAAACCCAGGCCCACTTGAATCAGTCCCAAAGAAAATTTAACCGGCGTACTGGGATCTAAATTAACCCGGGCCAGTTTCACCCATAATGCAGCAAACAGAGGCGCCAGGGTAAAGATAAATAAGGCATTCAATGAACCAAACTGACCGGCTGTTGGTTCAATCACCAGATTCTCAACCTGGCCGTCTGCCAATCCACCTAAATGAATTAAACCATAGTAAGCACAAATAGCTCCCACGATTAACATGGTCATTGCAATAATGCTGATACTGGCCGCAGATGAGGTGGCATCAGTCTGAGTTATGGTGGTGGCTTTATCTCGGTTAAAGAAGAAGCCAATTAAGATAAAGGCCAGTGACATGGCTTTAACCACTGATGTTAACAATAACAGAAAGATGCCTAAATATGAAAAATAGGTAATCCACTCACCACCGAATTGATAAATAACCACACCTAACACCAAAACGATATCAATCAAACCGGTTAATACCGTTGGCATCAACACGGATTTTAGTGGGCTGTTATGAATTCGGCGATAGGCATTGGCTGTTTTAAAACCAAAGGCAGCAATGACAAAAGAAATCAAGGCTAAAACATAAAATATCCAGGCATCTCCGTTGGTTAATTCGGCATTAATTAAACGACGATCAATCACCCGATCGGCAAACAATGTCATAGAACTGGCAGATTGCTCAAACAACGCCCAGAAAACGATGGTTGAGACAATTAAAAACATCAACACAATCATGCGTGAATAGCTTTCGCCGGAGGTTTTTAAAAAACCATAGATACTGAATGCGATAATCATTCCCAGCAGCACATAGGCCAAAGGTTCAATCCATGCAGCAAACGTATTAAAAACAGCCACATGACCCAGCACGGAATCGGGAAAATGATCAATGGTGAAACCAATCACTGCCAGCAACCCGAATAAAACAATGACGGTTGCGAAAATTTTTGCCAGGCCGCGGTTCTGATCTTCATTTTTATAAAACATGGCGTAATAGGTCAAACCCACCACTGCCATCAATAAAAACAGGTTCTGGGTAAAAAATACAATGGCGATTTTCTGTACCAAAAACCACACCACAATTAAGGATAAGGTCGACAGGATATAAATTCCCCATTCCTTGTTAATCGGCCCAAAAAAGGACTCTTTTAACACTTTAGGATTATTGGGTTCTGCATGGCCATACAAATATTTTTGACCCCATAAAAAAGTCACCAGACCAATCAACATACCCAGACCGGCGGCACCAAAACCATAACTCCAGCCATAGGTTTCACCCAACCAGGCACAAATAATGGTGGCCACGAACGAACCGATATTAATACCCTGATAGAAAATGGTAAAACCTGAATCACGTCGGGGATCATCTTCATGATAAAGTTTGCCGACAATCGTTGAAATGTTCGGTTTTAAGAAACCCACACCCAAGACAATCAGTGCCAACGCCAGGTAAAAGACATTGATGGCAAAATTATCACGCATCACTTCACCTGCGACCATGGTCGCTTTGGTGCCTTCCACCGCCATCAACAAGTGACCCATGACCAGCAATATGCCACCAAAAATCACTGCTTTGCGCATCCCCAGATAACGGTCAGCCAATAAACCACCAACCAGCGGCAGGGCATACACCAAACCGGCATAAGCCCCAACAATACCCAAACCGTTTTCATCGGTAAATAAATGGTATTTTGTTAAATACAGCAACAGCAGGTATTTCATGCCGTAGAACGAAAATCGCTCCCATAACTCAGTGGCAAAACAGACATACAAGCCGATGGGATGGCCCCAAAGGGTTTTATAGTCTTTATCGCCTACTGTACTGTCATTATTGATTACATCAGTTGTCATTGAGTCACTCCTCTTTATTAGTGGATACCATGCATGCGTTTACGCAACCAGGGTGATATTACCATCATCAATACACCGGCGGCGATTGGAATGGCAGTAAAGATCATGAAGAATCCGGACAAGCCCATGCTGGCGTTAATATCATCAATGTAACTGGCGGTATAACCACCGACCAAATTAGCCACAAAGTTAGCCAGGAACCAGACGCCAAACATCAGGCCCAACAGTTTCTTCGGTGCTAATTTACTCACATATGACAAACCCACAGGAGATAAGCACAATTCACCGGTTGTGTGGAAAAAGTACGCAGCAATCAACCAAAACATAGAAACAGAAGCGGTGCTCGCCCCTTCTTTGATACTGCCTGCCCCATAAGCCAGGAATCCAAAACCAATACCCAACAGAACCAGACCAATAGCAAATTTAGCCGGCCCGGATGGGTTGAACCGTGTTTCCCACATTTTTGAAAATAGCGGTGCCAGGGTAATAATAAAAAACGAATTCAGAATACCAAACCACGAGGCCGGTACTTCAATTTGATCGGCGGAGGAAAACTCGCTGTACACTTTCCAAATAACAATCCCCCAAATAATGGCAAAACTGGTACCCAGGAATATATTCGACAAAGGGATTTGGTTGAAGGTTTGTTTAAACAAAAGAAATAACACCCAGGTGACCACTGCCACGGGAACCACCGTTAAAAAGAAATTAGCCCATATATAGAAGGTCGCAGTGGTACCGGTTAATACCCGACCGGTATAATCTTTGGCAAAAATAGTCATGGAGCTGCCGGCTTGTTCAAAAGCCCACCAAAAAACCACCACAAACAATGCAAACACGCCAATCACCAATAATCGATCTTTATCTTTCTTCCCTAAAGGATGATCGTGGATTTCATGCAAATCATCGGCCACATTAACACGCATGGGCTTGTCGCCATTGGAACCTAATAATTTCTGTGCAAAATAAAACTGCAACAAACCAAAAAACATAAACACGCCGGCCAAGCCAAAACCATACGACCAACCGACCATTTCACCCACATAACCACACAGCATGATACCCAAAAAGGCGCCGGCATTAATACCCATATAAAAGATAGTGTAGGCACTGTCTTTTTTCTTATCGTCTTTATAAAGACCACCCACCATAGAAGATATATTGGGTTTAAACAAACCATTGCCGGCAATTAACAACGCTAAACCTGTATAAAAACTGGTTTGCGTTTCAAGGGCTAAAGAACCATGACCTAACGTCATCAGGAGTGCGCCCCAGACAACGGCTGATTTAAAACCTAAATAACGATCTGCCAACCAACCACCTATCAGTGGCGTAAAATACACCAAACCCGTGTACCAACCATACAAAATACCGGCATTCTCGTTAGACCATCCCCAACCACCGTCAGAAATGGCTGTCACTAAAAAAAGGACCAACAAGGCCCGCATACCGTAATAACTAAAGCGTTCCCACATTTCAGTAAAAAACAGGATAAATAAACCGGCCGGATGATCCATAACTTGGGGATTAAGATTAGATGTCGAGGCCGATAAAGGGTTAGATTGTGAACTCATAGTTGATTTGATTTATTAAATGTTGAACTCTGAACCACAGGCATTCCATGTCTATGATTCGCGAAAGGCATAAATAGTATCATAAAAAAATCACCAACTGGTCGACTTATTTAACGAGTTTGTAACGAAATTTGCCGCTTTATTTTTCACATAACTATTTGATCTGAGTAAGAGACTCAAACCGATATTTGGTTCATTTTTCACATATCAGATAACCCTTAAAAAGCATCACAACAACCAAGCAACAAAAATATTTATTCACCCGTGCGGATAAACTGTTAAAATTCAATCACATCGACTCGAGACTCACATGGATAAATACCAAAACCTAAATGGAAAAACCATTTTCTTAACTGGCGCTTGTGGCGGCTTGGGTTCTGCTTTAGCCCTGCAATTATCCCGTCAAAATGTCAACTTAATCATCAGTGACAAAAACTCAAAAGCCCTGGATCGTCTGTGTGATGAATTGGTAAAACGTGATTGTCCGGAACCGGTCATCTACCCGATGAACTTAATCGGCGCCTCACCCAATGACTACATAAAACTGGCTAAACAATTAGAAACCCACTTTAAACAATTAGACGGCCTCATTCATACCGCCGTGGAATTCAGCAGCTTATCACCTTTTATACTCTACGAGGCCTCTCGCTGGTTAAAAGAAATGCAGGTCAACGTCAATTCACCGATTTTCCTGACCCAGGCGCTACTGCCATTGTTATTGAAGGCCAAAGGCCATATCATTTTTACAATGGATGATTTAGAGATGACATCCAAAGCTTATTGGGGGCAATACGGTGTCGGCAAAGCCGCCATCGAACAATTTGCCAAAATCCTGGGACAGGAATGTGAAAACCAGGGGGTCAAGGTCAGCACCCTGACACCAGCACCGATGCCCACCACCCTGCGTGCTAAAGTGTGGCCCTCAGAAGACGCTTCAAAACTCAACAAACCCACCGAAGTGGCCCTTCAGTACCTGGATGAATTACTGAAATAATTCCCAAGGACAATGAGCTTCTGCGATTTATACGCTGGATTTTATATCAATATTTCTTTTGTATAAATCGGCTAATATGCATTTAAAATGCCTTATATCCTGACCCAGATGCTCTGGAGCTAATACACCTGACTGAAGGTCATAATTGAGCATTAAGCGAGCTGCCGCGGCACAGGTATAACCGGTGGTTCTGGCCATGGAGCTGATGTGATTTTTCCGGTCGTAATGATCAACCATACGGTATATTTCGCTGCTTTGTTGACCCTGACGAATGCCTTTTACCCGAATTTCCAACACCGTTAAATCTTCTTCACCCGGTTTAAACTGCCATTGTTTCTGCAGTACTTGCGCGGTGTTGTCCCGATGGGCTTCATCAAAAAAACCGGCCTGTTTGAGTTGAGAAATAAAATGCGCATGGCCCGGATAACGAATGGTTTTTTCGGCCATGGTGGGAATATCAACGGTATCCAGTAGAGTCCGCAAACCGTCGGTATTAAAGGCTTCCAAATCACCTACACCTGGAACAGACAGGATTTCGGTTTCTGTTAAAGCCGGCAGCACCAAGTCCTCACCGTTTCGTCGCATGCGTGCCGGCCGGGTGTATTCTTCAATCACATCCAGTGGCGCAAAAGGCGCTTTATATTCAAATGGCAGGCTTCGTTCAACCGGTAAGCCACCCACCAGACAGATGAGTTCATCCACCCGGTCATAAGTGGCCACTAAATATCCTGCAAATAAATTGGTTAACCCCGGCGCCAGACCCATATCAACAATGGCGGTGGCGTTATGTTCTTTGGCTAAATCATCGAGCTGCAACGGATCTTCGGTGAAAAAAGAAATATCGACCACCGATTGGCCGGTTTCAAGGATGGCTTTTAGAGCAGCAAACCCTAACAAACTGGGTAAAGCACCCACCACCAAGTCATATCCGACCACTGTTTTTTGCAAGGCCTTTTTATCAGTCACATCCAACTGTTTGAAGTCAATCGCCTCTGGCAAGATATCCGGCGGCTGTAAATCGGCTAGACAAACAGCATGATCCTCGCTGAGATTTAAAGCAATGACCCGACCAATTCTACCACCACCAATAACAATAATTTTTTTCATATCAAATATCCTGCTACCATCAAAACAATCCAGGCATAAAAACCCGCCAGCACATCATCAATCATGACCCCAAAACCGCCGGAAACTTTTTTATCAATCCAGCCAATGGGAAACGGCTTAATAATGTCAAAAAAGCGAAACAAAATAAATCCGGCCAATAGCCAGATCCAATCAAAAGGCACCAGCCACATTGTTATCCAAAAACCGACAAATTCATCCCAGACAATACCACCGTGATCATGCACACCCAGCGCCTCACCGGCACGGCCACAAATCCAAACACCACCGATAAAAGCGGCCACCACAATGGCCAGGTACAATAATGGCGGCAAGGTTTGCAAGGCCAAATACAATGGAATCGCCATCAGCGTACCAAAAGTCCCCGGCGCCACCGGTGCCAAACCACTGCCAAAGCCGAAGGCCAGAAAACCTGAAGGTGTGGTTAATGCTATTTTTTGTATCTTATTCATAGTCTGCTCGCTTAACCAAAGTGATCAAAGCCCGATTGTGCTAATTCAAGTCGATGGCCGCCGTCATAAACCGCCACGTCGTCGCCCGTTTGCATAAAACCAATGACGGTACAGTCTGCCGGTAACAATGCTTCATCCTCAGGTCGAATGGTAAAGCACAACTGATAATCATCACCACCGCTTAAGACATAATCACGCCACTTTGGATCATTTTGAATGCCTTCATGAATGGGAATTTTTTCGAAATCAATGCGAGCGCCGATACCGGATGCCTGACAAATATGACCCAGATCTGCCACCAAACCATCAGACACGTCAATCATTGCATGAACAAAACTTTTCACGGCTTGTGACACATCAAAGCGCGGTAAAGGACGCTGCAGCTGTTGATCGCAATGTGGGATTTTTCCGGGATTGTTTAAGCCATAGGCTGCTGACCCCAGTTCACCGCTGACCACAATTAAATCATCCACCCGGGCATCACTGCGTTTTTTAGGGTTTTCAGTCAATCCGATAACGGTAAAACCGATCGTTAACGGGCCTGAAGTGGTATCACCACCAATCAGTTCGACCTGATATTTTTGCAGTAATTCACCCACACCATGTTGAAAGCCCGAAAGCCATTTTTGATCTATATCAGGCAACGTTAAATTCATCAACAGCCACTTCGGTCGGGCGCACATGGCCGCCATATCACTTAAATTAACTGCCAGGGCTTTGTGGCCGATGTCTTCAGGTTTATCTTGTTCAAGAAAATGCCGACCCGCCACCAGCGTATCGGTGGCAACCACTATTTTCTGGGCCGCAGGTATGTGTTGAGGATCAATAATAGCTGCATCATCGCCGATGCCCAGGGTTACGGCCCGGTCCTGACCATGAACCAACGATTGAAGCTGCTTGATAAGATCAAACTCGTTAATTACACACCCAATTCATCAGGACGTGTTTGTGCGGCCACTTGCTTCAACACACCGTTGACAAAACTATGACCCCCTTCAGCACCAAATTCAGTCGTTAATATGACTGCCTCATTAATCACCACTTTAAACGGGGTCTCAATACTTTCAGACAATTCGTAAGCCGCCACCAGTAAGACCGCATACTCGACCGCGCCCAACGATTCCTTCTCACGACCCAGGTGCGGGTCAACCAAAGCTTCAACAGCCGTCCTGTTGGCAGCGATATATCGTAGAGCCTTTTCAAAAAATGCCATATCAACTTTCTTAAAATCTTGCTCTTCAATAAACTGATTAATCACCGAAGACACCGACTCATCGTTATAGTGCATCTGATACAAGGCTTGCACCAGGCGTTTACGGGCGCGGTGCTTGCGGGCCAAGGGTTCAGGAAGGCGTTTGTTTTTTCTTTGTTGACTCATAATTATCTGCTTGTCCTGTTATGGGTGCTGATGACACCTGTGTTAACCACCGTAAACCGGATGTTGTGCGCATAATTGTGCCACTTTCTGACGGGTCTCGGTCAGAACCGCATCGTTATCCATGTCCTCAAGAATATCACACATCCAATGGGCGATGGCACTAAAATCAGCGGCATCAAAGCCACGTGTGGTACCGGCCGGTGTTCCCAGACGCAAACCACTGGTGACAAAAGGCGATCGCGGATCATTGGGCACTGCATTTTTATTAACCGTAATGTGGGCTTCACCCAGTCGCGCTTCGGCGTCTTTGCCGGTGATGTCCTTGGCCACCAGATCAAGTAAAAACAGATGATTTTCAGGCACACCGGAAACCACATCAAAACCGCGGTCCATAAACACCTGCGCCATGGCCTGAGCATTTTTTAGCACATTTTGTTGGTAGGTTTTAAATTCTGGTTGCAAAGCTTCATTAAAAGCCGTGGCCTTGGCCGCAATCACATGCATTAAAGGACCGCCCTGAATTCCCGGAAACACCAATGAATTCAGTTTCTTTTCAATGTCTTTATTGGCCCTGGCCAAAATAATGCCACCACGCGGCCCCCGTAAAGTTTTATGTGTGGTTGAGGTGGTCACATCCGCGATATTCACCGGTGAAGGGTACACACCCGCCGCCACCAAACCGGCCACATGGGCCATATCCACCATAAAGTAGGCACCCACTTCATCGCTTATGTCTTTAAATTTTTGCCAATCAATGCGTTTTGAATAGGCCGAAAACCCACCAATAATCATTTTCGGCTGATGCTTGATGGCGAGATTTCGCACCTCTTCAAAATCAATTTCACCGGTGGCTTCATCAATGCCATATTGCACCGCGTTATAGAGTTTACCGGACATATTAACCGGTGAACCGTGGGTGAGATGGCCACCATGCGCCAAAGACATCCCTAAAATGGTATCGCCGGGTTCTAACAGAGCCATGTAAACCGCCTGGTTGGCTTGTGAGCCTGAATGCGGCTGCACATTGGCATAATCGGCGTTGAATAATTTTTTAACCCGTTCAATGGCTAAATTTTCAGCCACATCCACATACTCACAACCGCCATAATAACGGCGACCTGGATAGCCTTCGGCATATTTGTTGGTTAATTGTGAACCTTGAGCCTGCATAACAGCCGGAGAGGTGTAGTTTTCTGAAGCAATGAGCTCAATATGATCTTCCTGACGTTGATTTTCTTGCTCAATGGCCGCCATCAAATCAGGATCTGTTTTACTTAAACCGTTATTTTTATCAAACATAGTGATGTATATGAGGTGGATGATTGGCGGCTATTTTAACCGCCACCGATGAGGAAGTCATCATTGGTCAGTCTTTTTCACTTGTCAACTCAAGGCGTAATTAAAAGGGCTTAGCAATCACCAGATAAATCACAACCAATAAGATAATTGCCGGAACCTCATTAAAATATCGGAACCAGACATGACTGCGCTTTTGCGTGCCATTTACAAACTGCCGGTGAATAGCAAAACAGTAATAATGATACACAATCAAAACCACAACCAAAACCATTTTAGCGATAAACCAAGCCTGTTGGATATAGACAAGCCAGGCCTGTCCAGCAATGCTATAAACCAAAAGCACAGCGGATATCACCGTACCCCACATGGTGAAGCGCATCATTTTAATTAGGCGCTGTTGTAAACCGGTTAACAGCTTACTTCCGGCTTGATCCGTGGCCATGGCGTGATTAACAAACAACCTCGGCAAATAAAACAAACAAGCAAACCAACTCACCACAAAGAATATATGAATGGTTTTAATTATTAACATGTTCAAACTCGCTAAACAGCAGGTGGTATAATGCCTTTTTTTGGCAAAAACAGCAACCAACGTGTCGACAAAAACGCCCCAATATATCATTAGCACAGCCCACGAACAGCGTTCATTTATTCGCCGGCATTGGCTATTAGCCACTTTAATCGGATTAATAATCGCGGCGTTCTTTTATGGCCGTTACTACAATGTGGATGTCTTAAAAGCATTCAAAGGTCAAAAACAAACCTGGACAGAGGTCAATGAACGTCTCAGTGATGAAAATCAGCAACAATCGGCTACCATCAGTCGCTTACAAACAGAACTCAAAGTCAAAGACCAGGCCTTGCAAACCTTGAAACTGGATTTAGATAAACTGAACCAGGAAATTGCACAACTCAAAGCGGATGTCGGCTTTTATGAGAATTTATTAAGCCACAAAGACAACATTACGACTTTGCGGGTTTTTGAAGCCATGGCCAAACCTGTGGCCAGTCACATTCAGCTTAAAATAGTACTGGCACAGAAATTAGAAAAAGCCCGCACCAAATCAGGCACATTGACTTTGAACTTATTGGGCATTCGTGATGACAAAGCACAACAAATCGATTTAATCGAACAATTTAAACTGGACAATGCTTTTTCATTCAAATATTTTCAGATTAAGAATTATGCCATCACTTTACCCGATGGTTTCATTCCAACCTTACTTTTAGTAGAATTACACAGTCCGGATAACCGTCCTGAAAAAATTACAGAGCGTATTGACTGGCAAGATATTTGGCAAGCTGAAAACAACCTGCCAATACCGACTGATAAAACAGCAGAAACCCAAACTGAGGAAAATTCCAATTAATTGGGATAAAGACATGTTTACAAAAAAACCAAAACCAGAGAAAACCATGGCCCAAAATAACCAGAAACAACTAGACACCTTGATCGGTCAAAGCACCCGTTTAAAAGGGGATATGACCTTTAATGGCATGATGCATCTTGACGGCCATGTCGAAGGCTCTATCATCGCAGAAAATGACAACGACACACTGACTATCAGCGAAAATGGCCGCGTTAAAGGCACCATCAAAGCCGGTAACTTAGTGATTAACGGCACCATTGACGGTGATATCACCGCCACCGGTAAAATTGAAGTATTAAGCCAGGCCCGCATCAGCGGCAACATCTACTATGTCAACATAGAAATGGAAACCGGTTCACAGGTGAATGGTCAGTTAATTTATCAGGGTGGTGAAGTAACCCACATTAAACAACACGACAATAAACAGGAAAAATCAGCCAAAGATCATAAACATGAGTGACATTAACATCAGCCCTCCGGCAGCCAAAAAAATAAATCAACTGGTTTTAGAAGAGATGAATCCTGATTTGAAATTCAGGGTTTATATCATTGGCGGTGGCTGTTCGGGATTCCAATATGGATTTGCTTTCGAAGAAGACAGCGAAGCAGACGATATGACCATTGAAACTGAGGGTGTGACCGTCATGATTGACCCCATGAGCTACCCCTATTTGATGGGTTCGACCATTGACTATTTAGAAGACTTACAAGGTTCTCGATTTGTGGTGAATAACCCCAATGCCAAAACCACATGCGGTTGCGGCAGTTCATTTGCCATATGAACAGCGACCAAATCTATTTCACATGGACTGAATTAGATCGTTGTGCGGATATGCGCAACCAGAAAAATCGCATTGAACAGTTAAAAAAAATTAAAACCTGTCATTATGTGCCGGTGTTTGAAGGCAAACACCTTTATCCTAAGCAGCAAGACCCGTTTTATATATCTGACGACACGGTGGGGCAAGCTGAACGAGAAAGTTTCTTGGGTATTTTGCACGATGAACTATGGTTTAGTTGTGGTTTGAATGAGCAGGAAGCCAGCTATCTGGAACAGCAGTTTAATGGTCGGTTTGAATCGGTGCGTGAATATGCCATGGCGCTTGATGAAGATTTAGGCCATATTGCTTTGTATTCTCGCGGTCTTGATCTGTGGCAGCGACAAAAAAAATACTGCTCAATCTGTGGCGATTTAAATCAAATTGAAAGTGTTGGGCATAAAATGCTGTGCTCAAACGGACATGCTCAATGGCCACGCATTGAACCGGCCATTATTGTGCTGGTTACCAAAGGTGATCGCTGTTTATTAGGACGTAAACACAATTGGAAACCGGGGGTTTATTCCACCCTGGCGGGTTTTGTCGAAGCCGGTGAAACCATCGAAGATGCGGTTTATCGGGAAGTTTATGAAGAGTCCAATATCCGAATTAAAAATGTTCGTTATTTTGGCTCACAACCCTGGCCCTTTCCGGCTTCCCTTATGCTGGCATTTCAGGCTGATGGTATTTCAGAAGATATTCGATTAGACGATGAAATGGAAGACGTCCGCTGGTTTTCGCGTGATGAACTCATTGCCTGCCAACAAGACGGCTCACTTATCCTGGCACCTCGATTCACTGTTGCCAACAGCCTCATCAGCCAGTTTGTTGGCCAGCCCCTGTAATCATGCCTGAATTGCCGGAGGTGGAAACCACACGCCGTGGCTTACAACAACTTACTCTTAACAGAACCATTTTACATATTGACATCCATCAGGCCAGCCTGCGATGGCCCATTCCCGATACCATTGGCGACATTAAAAACCAGACCATTAGCGAAATAAGACGGCGCGGTAAATATCTGTTATTACAATTAAACAACGATCAACACCTCATTATGCATTTAGGCATGTCCGGATCCATTACAGTACTGAACGCCTATGAACCATTAAAAAAACACGACCATTTTGTGGCTCATTTAGACAACAACACAAGCATGCGCTTTAACGATCCGAGACGCTTTGGATGCATTTTATTGACCCGGAAAAACCCGGAGCAACATGCATTACTTGCTTCCCTGGGTCCAGAGCCACTTAGTGATGACTTTACCGGGCAATGGTTAAAAAAAACTGCCAATCAGCGCACCGTGGCTGTTAAAAATTTTATTATGAATGCCCGGGTGGTGGTTGGGGTGGGCAATATATATGCTTCTGAGGCTTTGTTTAAAGCCGGCATTCATCCAAAACGGGCCGCTTCACGTATTAGCCTGCAACGCTATCATGTGCTGGCAAATACCATCAAAGATGTGTTGGCCGAAGCCATTAAAGCCGGTGGCACCACCTTGCAGGACTTTAGTAACAGCGAGGGTAAAGCGGGTTATTTTCAACAACAATTAGCCGTCTATGGTCGTGATGGACAAGCCTGCAATAATTGTCAACACACCATAAAAAAAATCATCATCGGCAACCGCAGCAGCTTTTTTTGCCCCCAATGCCAACATTAGATACCTGAGAATAACCGCCAGATACAAGCAGCTATTCACAATTCAAATAAAACTGTATGTCGCTGACAAATTAATAATATGTTCACCCACATGGTGTTTTTTGTTATTATCAGGTTAAAACATACCTTGAAAGGGAACCTTGTATAAAACCTTAAAACCAATTCTGACCAATCTGTTGTTCGCGGCCGTTTACACCGCAGTTTGCTATGCAGCCTATTATTACTTTGTCAGACCCACTTTAGCTATCTGGCCGGCGGCCGGGTTGGGTGTTGGTGCCATCATCATTTGGCGAAGCCGCATCATTCCGGGTATTTTACTGGGTGAATTGCTTAACAGCATCATTATTTATAAAGTCCATCAACAATTTGGCTGGAATGAGGATACTTTTTACAATACCTTGTTCTTTATTTTGAATGTACTGCGGCCCTTGGTGGCAGGGTATTGGGTCTTACACGTTTTGGGCAACCAAATGTTGTTGGTTAATTTCCAGTCGGTCTTGAAGTTTTTCTTATTTGCTGCGGTTATTCCCATGGCGGTAACCAGCTTATTGTTTATTCTTCTGCTCAATCAAATCGGTTATTTTACCGATGAAAATTTCTTCACCAAAAGCCTGTTGTTCTATATAGGCGACATTATGAGTGTGTTAATTTTCACGCCCATTATGCTGACCCTTTTTGCCCAACCCAGATCCTTATGGCGAAACCGAATTATTAGTTTAACCCTGCCGGTTTTGGTGTCTTTTATTTTAATTTATTTATTGTTTAATTCTTTTCGCCAGTTTCAGATTGACCGGATTAACGAAGGTCTTCAAAGTCAACTGAACATGATAGAAACACAATTCAACCAAGGTCCGCGAACCCTTGATCAGTTACTCGATAATCTAAAAAAACAAAGCCCGGTCTTTGACGTCAAACATTATGTTATTCGGCTATATCAAACCAAGGAAGGCCAAAGGGAACTGATTTATTTTAATAAAGATCTGCGAATTTCCCGATTTAAAGACTATATCCATGAAAACCAAATACCTATTGGCAATACTGATTACGTGCTTTTTATCGCACCCAATAATGATTTATTTATCGCCCATACACCACAAAGTCTATGGTTAACTTTATTGATCGGAATATTTTTTGCCGCCTTTATCACCTTTATAATGCTTATTCTGAGTGGTAAGAATTACACCACCAAACTAATTGTGTCAGATCGAACAAAAGACCTCAATAAAATCAATAAAAAACTGGCTCAAACCAATTTAGACTATAAACGCATCATCGAAAGCCATCCGGTTATTTTTTGGAAGGTCAACATCAAACAAGATCAAATTAAATTTGTCAGCACTGAAGCCAAATCATTATTGGGTTACCCCATCAAACAATGGCTGAACGAACCTCATTTTCTGATGAACAAAATTCATCCCGATGATATCAGTCGATTTAAAGAGGCTTTATTTCAGAAAATTTTTAAACATCAAAACATCATCATCAGTTATCGAATACAACATGCCAATGGTGACTATCGCTGGTTTAAGGATACATTGTACTTACCCGAAGATTTTGACCAAACTCAGGAAATTATGGGAATGATGGTCGATATCAATGAAGAAAAATCCAATGCTCAAAAAATTCAATACCTGGCATTCCATGATTCATTAACTCAATTACCCAATCGTCAACAATTACAGCAAGTACTCAATGAGCTCATTCGTCAGGGAAAATCTCAACAAGAGTTTGGTGCTGTCTTATTTTTGGACATGGATCGCTTTAAAGTGTTGAATGACGCTTTGGGCCACCATTTCGGTGACCAGTTACTGCTCAAAATAAGCAATCGCCTCAAGCTCTATCAAGATGAATTTAATTTAATCGCTCGTTTTGGAGGAGATGAGTTTGTGCTGGTCACTAACTGTGAATACCAAAGCGCCAACGATGCGGCTGTACAGGTTGTCATGCTGGCAGAAGATATTATTCAAACCCTGGCCAAACCTTATCAAATTGATCACCACCAACATATTTGTACTGTGAGTATCGGCGTCTCCATTTATCCCAATGAAAGCAATACGGTCAACGATATTATCCGTCAGGCCGATGTCGCCATGTACCGTTCCAAAGAACAGGGTCGAAATCAGGTGACCATGTATCACCAAAGCATGAAACAGCTTAATGACCAAATACTCTACGTTGAACAGCTGTTACGTCACGCGGTCAATGAAGACAGCTTTATTTTAAAATACCAACCCATGGTCAATACTGACCGACAAATTGTCAGTTTTGAAGCACTCATCCGGATTTTTCAGGATGGTCGAACCATTTACCCCGATGAGTTTATTCCGGTGGCTGAAGACACTGATTTAATCCAGTCGCTGGGTCGCTGGGTCATTACCAATGCCTGTTACACAGCCAGTGAATCCGGTCATAATATCTCTATCAATGTCAGTTCTAAACAATTTCACCAACAAGGTTTTATTAAATACATTGAACAGATTATTAGCCAATTTAACATCAAAACCAATAGTTTAACCATTGAGCTGACAGAAGGTGTCGTGGTCGGTAATTTTAATGAAATTCAATATAAATTTAACCGTTTAAGCGACCTGGGAGTGCAAATTGCCATTGATGATTTCGGTACCGGCTATTCTTCTTTACAGTACCTGCGACAATTACCGATTGATTTTTTGAAAATAGATAAAAGTTTTATTGATGATGTACAAACCAACGACAATGCTGAAGTTATTATCCGCACCATCACGTCAATGGCCAAAAATCTTAATTTAAAAACAGTGGCGGAAGGCGTAGAAACTGAAGAGCAGTTTCAACTGCTGAAAGAATTGGGTTGCGATTTCTTCCAGGGCTATTTATTTGGCCGGCCGGGTGATTTGCAAACTGTTCAAGAACCGGAAATAAAATAAAACTGTGTTAAATCAACACCAGGCTGCAGCCGTGCAGCATTTAAGCAGTCCCCTCTTGGTTTTATCCGGCGCCGGTTGTGGTAAAACACGGGTTATCGTTGAAAAAATCCGTCACATATTAAACACTGAATTTTGTTTACCTGAGCATTTATACGCCATTACCTTTACCAACAAAGCCGCTCAGGAAATGCAGCAACGTTTGGCTAAAATCCACCCACAAGCAGATCTCATCCATGTTTCTACTTTTCATGCCCTGGGTCTGAAATTACTTAAACAGGAAGTTAAACACACCCCTTTACAACCGGGTTTCAGCATTCTGGATCCCACGGATTGCAACCAGGTGATTCAGGAATTGGTGCCCAAAGGCCTGAAAAAACAATTGGTGTATGACATTCAATGGCAAATCTCTGACTGGAAAAATGCCGGCCTCAAACCGGATGATGTCACCAGCCACAATCCGCTTAACCAAGATATTTACCGGCGATACCGCAGCTATATGAACAGTATCAACGCGGTTGATTTTGATGACCTTATTGCCATGAGTTTATGGTTGCTTCAAAGTAACGAATCCGTGCGACAAAGCTGGCAAAATAGAGTGACGTATTTGTTGATTGATGAATACCAGGACACCAATGCCTGCCAATACCAACTTATCAAAGCACTGACCGTTAATAATCAGGGCTTGACCTGTGTTGGCGATGATGACCAATCCATCTATGGCTGGCGCGGCGCCCGACCGGAGAACTTACAATTACTGGCTGATGACTTTGATCAGCTAAAAGTCGTTAAACTCGAACAAAATTACCGCTCGACAGGATGTATATTAAAAGCCGCTGATGCGGTCGTACAAAACAACCCACACCCGATTGAAAAAACCATTTGGAGTGATTTGGGTGAAGGCGAATCAATTGATTTAAACAGTTATGATTCAATTGAAGAGGAAGCTGAGCATATCGCCACCCATATTAACTTTGCCCTCAACCAAGGGCACAGCTTAGCCAGTGATTTCGGTATTTTGTATCGCTCGAACCGACAAGCCCGAACCATCGAGCAAACTTTGCGGCGTTTTAATATTCCTTATCACATTTCCGGCGGTCGATCATTTTTTGATTACAGTGAGATTAAAGATTTAATGGCTTATCTGAGATTACTGTCGAACCCCCAGGATAATTCTGCTTTTTTGCGAGTAATCAATACCCCAAGACGAGGAATAGGCATGCAAACCGTCAAGCATATTGCTCAATTAGCCAAACAATCCAGGCGTACTTTTTTTCAGTTAATTTCTGATACTAAAATGGCCAATCATTTTGAACCCAGAATCGCTGCCAAGTTACAGGATTTTCAAAGCATGATGTCTGGTTTTATGCGTTCTAAATTACCCGCAGATCAGCTCATGAACCGATTAATCAATCAAATTGATTACCTTAATTGGGTGCAACACAGTACTGCCAATCAAGTGGCTAAAATAAACAAACGCAAACTCATCACCGACTTTCTTCGCTGGGTTGACGCTATCTGCGCCAATAAACACATGAACGTCGATGATTTAGTTGGCTATCTCAGTTTACAAAGTGATCCAAATGAGGATGATAATCAAGGCGTGGCTTTGATGACGCTACACGCAGCCAAAGGACTGGAATTCAATCGAGTCTTTCTGATTGGTGTGGAAGAAGGTCTGCTACCACACCGCAACAGCCTTGAGGAAGCCGATGATAAAACCGCTGCCCTGGCCGAAGAGCGACGGCTCATGTATGTCGGCATGACCCGGGCACAAACTAAACTCACCATCAGTTACGTAAAGAAACGCAAACAACACAAGGACAACGAACGGGCTATTTACGGCCCCAGCCGTTTTATCGATGAAATACCCGAAGAATTTATCATGACACCCCATAGTTCGGCCCATAAAGAAAAAGCCAAAAACAATTTTGCAGCGCTGAAAGCCAGACTCAATCAAACTCCATAAAAAAAGCCCTGAGAAAACAGGGCTTTTAAACTTTATGCCTGGGTTGATTACTTATTCAAATCCATGCTTGAAAATAATATCGCTGGAAATACTCTCAAACGCACCGGCATCGTAAGGGCCTTCTACATCCGGTATACCGGTGATATCAAAACCCCGGGTATTCCCAAGTAAATCGGGGTGAGCCGCTGTAATCCATTCCTGGCTACAGCGGTCAATCGCCGGAGAGCCATCTAATAATTGATAATTTTGATTGTTGGCATCGACAAACAATGGATCGGCCACAACATTCGGCTCAAGGTCTAATGACCAAAAACTTTGATTTTCGTGCAATACTAAACAATGTGTAAAGCGTGTTGGACTGTTACCTGATTCAGTATAGATGTCAACGCCACTGGGGTCATAGATAATGCTATTGGCCAAAGAAACATAGGCATCATTATTACCTATTTGTCTGCTGACAACAGCATTATCTGCGATGGTTGAATAATACAATCTCAATCTTGACGACTGAAAAGCACGAAATAAATACGTGTCATTATAATTGCCATTACCATCATCACCATTCGCGTAAAACAGTCCACTTTCAAAATTTAATTCTGAATTTGAGTCTCGCGTATATCCCACCACACCCGCGTTTGCACGATTATTTCGGGCTTGTAAATTAGCCGCGTTGACAATGGCCCCATTAGCAACATAAAAACCACCACCTGCTGTTTCAGCCAGATTGGTGTTAATATCAACACAAGCACCGAGTTGCCAACAACTGATGGCGCCGGCTTCATTTTCAAACGCTGTATTAATGGTGACTTCTGCAGAAGTAACAGCCGCCAGGGCAGCTCCATTAATGGAGAAATTAGCCGCTAAATAGACATTTTCAGCCAACACTTGTGTGCCACTACCGGAGGCATAAATGGCTCCACCATCGCCAGTGCCGTTATCATCGCTATCGGCCGTATTAAAAAACATGCTCACCGGTTCGGTGTTATTTCCAAACAAACACAACCAGAATTGATTAAACGGCACACAGGTATTGCGGCCATACAAATTGGCTGTGGCACCTGATAAAACAGCCAATCCACCCCCATGACCTGTGGCGTTATTCAGGGCAAATCCACGGTAATCATCTCCAAACAGATTTAAATCCTGAGTCCCCTGGTAAGTTGTGAACACACATCCATTTTCGATCAATGCGCCGCCACCGTCGCCGACAGTAGCCGTATTACTATAAACACCATGCGTTTTTCCTGAACTGGAGTTAATGGTTAAAGTCGCATTCGGATTATTACAATAGAGACCGCCACCATGTTCAGCTGTGTTGCCATTAATCTGAACCCTGTTTAATACCACGCTGGCATCCCCGGAAATACCGGTGACTGCAATGGCACCGCCTCTTAAACCGGTGTTATTACTCATTGCAACTCTATTGATTGAGACATTGGCATCGGCATTATTTATACGCAAGGCACCACCATACCAATTACTCGCACCACTGTTTCGAATGGTTAAATTATAAAAACTGACATTATTGCTGGTACTGTTTCCCTGAATTCTAAACACCGGATTTGTATCGGTTGATGACTGAATAATGGTGTCCAGTGAATCAGGATCAGACATCACATCATTGGCCGCATCGGCACACGTGGCATAGCCACCTTTAATGACCATATCCCGATCATCGAGTGTGATATCTTCTTCATCGTATATATCTTCAACTATACGTAATTCTGTATAAGTTACCCCTGTCCAGTCAATGGCATCCTGAATGGGTGTGGCTCTCACAGAGGAATTAAAGCTACAACCGCCATCACCACCTATGGTTGCCACCACCGCAGCACCTTTGGTGCTCTCTTGAGACATTAATTCAGGAAAACTGGCTTGTATAAGTTGTTGGTCTGCCGCTTTAAAGTCAGACAAATCCTCAAGGGTCAACAAAGAATCAGACGATGTCTCGGCATGTATTGTTAAACCCGTAAAAAAACCAACTAATAAGAAAAATAATTTAAACATGGCTCTCTCCAAAAAATGATTAACAGTACTTTATCCGATGGCAAAATAACTATCTAATCGTTTTCTGGGAACTGCTTCACACTTTTAGAACATAACGTTCTTCGTGGGCTGAATTTTAACGGTTTTTTAACGATATCGGCGGATTTGCCGACTCAGTCGCGCATCTTTGGAAAACTAAATCAACAATAAAGACTGTGACGTATGTCACATTTCTTTGATTTTTTGACGAATTTAAGCCAAAAAATAAGCCAATATCCCCGCCAAAAAAAATTAATTCCAACAGCTAAAATCTTCATTTCACAGGCTTACAAAAATTGTCACGAATGTGGTGGTATCTGACTTGAACAAATGCTTTTGATTTTGTATGATTCTAATATCTTTTCTTGGATTAAAACGTCACCGTGTCGCCCTGGGAACTTCGTCTTATCATTGCCCTCATTGGAGTTATTGTCCTGGTGTTGATTTATTATTTCCACAATAAATCAACCAAACCCAATGACATCAACGTCAACCAGGACGAGCTGTTTCATATCGACCCGAAATTAGGCCTCGAGCCAAGCACAACGCAAAAAACCAAACCGAAACAAGAAGCACCTGCGCAACAGCCCGCCAAAAAAATCATTACCTTATTTTTACACGCCAAAGACGGTTTACAATTTGACTGGCATCAGATTAAAGACGCCGCCAATAAAGCCGGACTGGAGTATGGTGATGACCATTTATTTTATCGTTACCGACGGTTAGGCAGCGAAAAAAAGGTGTTGTTTCTGGTGGCTAACATGCTCAAACCCGGAGTCTTTGATGTCGACATGCGCACCAGCGGTTTAGTCTTTATCATGACCTTACCCGGTGAAATGGATGCTCTTGATTTATGGGATACCTTGTTTCCGGTCGCCAAACGCATGGAAGAACTCTTGGGGGGCACGTTAACCGATGAAAACCACAGCACCTTTTCTCGTCAACGAATTGCTTCAATGCGCGAAGAAATGCGACTGTTTGAAGCCAGTTTAGAAACTGACGCATAAATGGAGGCTTGTCAATCGCAGCAGGACTATCGTCAGTTAGTCGAAACGCTCAACCATCATGCCCACCGCTATTATGTGATGGATGATCCTGAAATTGCTGATGCTGAATATGATCAGCTATACCAGAAACTACTCAAGACTGAGCAACGGCATCCCGATTGGGTAACGGATATTTCTCCCACACAACGGGTGGCGGACCAACCGTCTGACAGCTTTAAACAGGTTCAACACATAACACCTATGCTGTCATTAAATAATGTTTTTAATGAACAAGACATGGCAGCCTTTTATCAACGTCTTGTTAAACGTCTTAATCAAGCAGGTATCGACCGGGACACGTTGACTTTTTCCGCTGAACCCAAATTTGACGGGTTAGCGCTTAGTCTGACTTATCACCAGGGTCGACTGGTACAGGGCGCGACCCGTGGTGATGGCCAGACCGGTGAAGACATCACCCATAATGTCCGAACCATCACATCCATTCCTTTACAACTGATTGGCGACGAAGTGCCGGAAAAATTAGAAGTGCGTGGTGAAGTGGTGATGCCCAAAGACGGCTTTAAGCGTTACAATGAACTGGCCGAACAACGGGGTGATAAAACTTTTGCCAATCCCCGCAATGCAGCGGCCGGTTCCCTCAGGCAATTAGACCCTAAAATTACCGCGCAACGACCGTTGCAATTTTATGCTTACGGGATTGGTTTGTCAGAACCTGTGCACAAATTTAGCAAACATTCACAACTGCTCAACTGGTTAAAGGGTCTCACCATTCCGGTTCATGAATTAGGCACCACCTTAACAGGCTTGTCCGAATGCCATCAATATTACCTCGATCTTATCAACCAGCGCGATCAACTCAACATCGATATTGATGGGGCTGTTTTTAAGGTGGATGATCTTGACTTACAACATCATCTGGGCTTTATCACCAAAGCACCACGCTGGGCGATTGCTTTTAAATTTCCTGCTGAAGAAGCCACCACCGTCATTGAAAACATCGATGTTCAGGTGGGCAGAACCGGCAGTATTACACCGGTGGCTCGTTTAAAACCGGTTACCGTCGGCGGTGTCACAGTCACCAACGCCACCTTACACAATGAAGATGAAATCAGACGTAAAGATGTGCGCGTCGGTGATACCGTGTTTGTTCGACGGGCCGGTGATGTCATACCTGAGGTCGTTAAGGTGGTTATACAAAAACGACCGAAAGAAAGTCGCCCATTTGTTATGCCGACTCATTGTCCGGTATGTGGCAGCGAATTATATAAGCCTGAAGATGAGGCGGTCTGGCGCTGCCCGGCAGGCTTAGCGTGTGACGCCCAAAAAAAGGAAAGCATTAAACACTTCGCCTCACGAAAAGCCCTGGATATTGACGGTTTGGGTAATAAATTAGTCGATCAATTGATTGACGCCGGTTTAATTCATACGGCTGCTGATTTATACCAGTTAACCGAAACTCAGATTAGCGGCTTAGAACGCATGGGGCAAAAATCAGCCCAAAACTTACTGAAGGCGATTAAAGACAGCCAACAAACCACCTTACCGCGTTTTATTTATGCCTTAGGCATCCGGGAAGTGGGCGAAGCCACAGCGCTCACTTTAGCCAATGAACTTAAATCCATTCAGGCGATGGAATCCATCAGCCGAGAAGAATTACAGCAATTGCCGGATATCGGCCCGGTGGTGGCTCAAAAAATTTGGACTTACTTCAACAATGAAGCCAACCAGAAAACCATTCAAGCTTTATTAGACAGTGGCATTGTCTGGCCTGAAATTAAATCTCCGGATACAGTGGATTTACCACTGAAAGACACCACCATTGTACTCACCGGAAAACTTGAACAGTTAACACGTGGCGAAGCCAAACAAAGGTTACAGACACTGGGCGCACAAATAACCGGCTCAGTGTCTAAAAAAACTGACTATGTGGTAGCCGGCAGTGATGCCGGCTCCAAACTCAACAAGGCAGAAGCCTTGGGCATAACCGTGGTTGACGAAGATTGGTTAATGGATCAGTTAACTAACCATTAATCAATTGTTCAAACCCACCGATAAAAAGTCCATCTTCATAAACACCGTCCTGACATACCACATTACCAAACACTGAGGTCAAATAAAGACGACCTTGGCTTAGGCTGTAATTGACTGCATTTAGAGCAACATGAACATTGTCACCGGTTCGCAAAGTGGTACCCACCTGAATATCAGGCACTGGTATACCATTGGTCGTACAATTAACAATGTCCGGGTTTTTAACTTTTTGATTATCGGTGCGATAAATAATATTTATCGGGCTACTGTACATATGACCATCCAGCACAAAGGCGGTATCGGCAGCTGCGACAGACATCATGCCGAAAGCCACCAGCGCCAGGATGGCCGGTTTTTTTACGTTTCTCATTCTCATTTCGCTTTCTCAATCAAGAGTACGCAAAGTGTAACAATCAGAATGTTAATTTTAAGGAAACCGGTTCACATTTTTGTCTAAAAAGACGCTTAATGCCTTAAAAACCGGTACCCAGGCGTAAATAGAAGCGTAAATCACCATCTCGGCTGTAGCCACTGCCCAAATAAAGAACGTTACTTTGGATATCAAATGAGATACCTGCCGACAGGCCGTATAGCATTTCATCCACATTTATATGACGCTGCCAAACATTACCCCAATGAGCCTTAACACTTAAATCCGGAGCGCCCAAAACCGGTAATATCAATTGATCTAAATTTGTAAACCAACCGGCTTCCATCAAAAACATATTCAAACCAAGCAACGAGTGAGTGGGATATCCGGCAAAATCATCGACACCACCATAAGCTTTAAAATACTCACCTTCATCAACCAAATCAGTAAAATCAAATTTAAAACGCAGATGTGCTGCTGAACTTTCATTGAAAGGAAAGCGTTGAAAGCCGTCAAAACTGACATACTGTACCCGATCAAAAATACCAATTTCAGTTTGCAGGTTATAACCACTGAGCGGCGCAATGGTTTTTCCGAGGGTATCGATACCGTAGTTGATTTTCAAACCAAAAGTATCATTAACGGCTGTTTGAAAACTTAAATCATTAATCACCGGCGTAACGCTTTCGTCTTTAAACCATAAACCGGCTCGTAATTCACTGTTATGGGTTGGGTTGTAACCGACATTCAGGCCCACGCCATACTTCTTATGGTCATATTCACCCACAGCATCCAATCCCTGATAAAGTCGCTTGGTGTCTTTAATGGCTTCAACATTGAAGGTAGCGAAATATTCATTTTGAAAATCCAACGGCTGGTAGAGCTCGGACTTCCACCCCAAAACCGAGCCAATACTTAAATCGTTAGTCCACTGTCCCCCTTTGGAATTAATGTTAAAGCGCTGATGACGCACCAATAATGAAATGCGGGTATTTGAATCAAAATCATCCGCCACTTTTAAACCAAAACGCAAATAATCAGGGCCCCAGCGTTTTTCCTGTACCTTAAACAAAATGCCACGACGGTTTTGCTGTTCTATGACCTTATAGGTGATATTTTGAATATCCGGTTCAGAAGCCACCACCTGATTAACAAAGTCCTGAAGCATGCCTGCCTGAAAATCCTGCCCCAGAATATCGGAGGCACGTTCATTGAGGCGCATTGAAGAGGTTCTTTGATTGCCCTCAAAACGCACAAATTCAATTCGGCTGGGTACCTTGCGCGGTAAAAAGTTTCGGGTTTCTAAATAAGTAACATAATCATAATCTGATAAGGCCAATGAGCTTAATAACTCTGATTGAGTAAAGGCGGCTAAATAACCATCATTAATCATGGCTTCGGCTTTATCAAACATATTCGGGGTTACATTTTTTAATGGCGGTTTAATGACAATATCCGCCTGTTTTTCAGAAGCTTTGGTATTTTGCACCAGCGCCACATCAATACTCTGATAGGTCACTGACAGCACCGATGATGAATCATCTACCTCTCCCAGGGGTGATGAAATATTAACGGCAATGATAATATCTGCACCCATTTTTTTGGCCACATCCACCGGCAAGTTATTTAATATGCCACCATCCACTAAATACCGGCCCTGATGCTTCACAGGCCCAAACACCAAGGGCACTGCCATCGACGCTCGCATAGCCATAGCCAGATCCCCATGATTCATGACATAGGGTTGACCGGCGTTCAAATCCGTCGCAACGGCACGAAATGGAATGGGGAAGTCGTCAAAATCCTGGACATTAAAGTTACCCACCAGACGTTGTAATTCAAGCATCACCCGATGATCTCCCACCAAACCAACCCCTGATTTGGCACCTTCTTTAGAAATACCAATTTCCAATTCGGTGAAATAGTCTTTTTCTTCCTGTTTTTGTCGGTAATCTTTTAGCTTACGTGGATATCCCGGATTCAATGCCTTATCCCAATCCACTGATTTAACAGCCCATTCCAAATCTTCCGGGGACATACCAATGGCATATAAACCACCGACAATGGCACCCATCGAGGTGCCGGCAACGTAATCAATGGGAATATTCTTTTCATGAAGTGCCTTAATAACACCCACATGGGCAATACCTCGGGCACCACCCCCCGAAAGCACTAAACCTACTTTCGGACGCGACTCTGCGGCAACCAAAAGTACTGGATATAGACAAGCCACTATGAGTAAAAACCGTTTTATGCCAAACATGAATATCTTTATTCCAAAGTTGTTAAAAATTTTAGCAAACTTTTAGGGTCTGCTTACCAATTTATCTTAATTTTTGTGACTGGTTACGCACCATAAAATGCATCATCAATCCCCGCACGATAAAGAATAGAGTAAATACTGCCCACAAGCGATGATTATTATCCACTTCCGGAAATATCATAGCGGACAGATACCAACCCGGAATAAACGCCAGACATGTCGCTATCAACATGGCGTTGCGCATAATTTTTGATGCCGTAATACCGACACACAAACCATCATAAATAAAACCCAACATGGCCGCCAGCGGTAGTACATAGACCCAAATTAAAAACACTTCGGCCTGATTTCTGATATTTTCTAAATCAGTTAACATGGACACCACAGTCTGACCGCTTAAAACAAACAGCAGACTCATCAAAAAGGCTACCAAAGCAGACACTTTAAACACAGATGTTACTGCAGCACGTAAAGCCGGCCAATCGCGTTGACCATATAAACGACCGCTAATGGATTCAATGGCATGGGCATAACCATCCAGCGCGTAAGAAGTGATGTAGAAAAAATTAAGCAATACCGCATTGACTGCCAGAATAAGGGTTCCCTGTTCAGCACTAAAACGCGTCATCAGAGCAAAAACAGCCATCAGACACACTGTTCTGATAAACACATCACTGTTTAAATTTAACAAGGATTTGAGATGGCTCCGCTGCCACCAGTGACTTCTTTGTCGCCATAGTTCAGCGGTTAAATGACCTTTGGTCACCAACCAACGGATACCAAACGCTGCTGCTACGGCCTGACTGATTAGCGAACCCCATGCCACGCCCCTGACATCCAAATGGAACACCATCACCAGCAGATAATCCAACAGCATATTACCCACTTGGCTGATTAAAGTCAGCCACAACACCAAACGGGCGCGATCAACGGCCAGAAAATAACCATTGACCACAAACAACAGCAAGTGAAATGGCACCGCCCATAATCGAATCTCTAAATATTGTCGTGCTAATACCTCACTATGACCACCATCTGCCAATAACCACAACAAAGCCGGTAACCACAAAAATTGACTCAACACCACCACAACGCCCAAAATAACGGCCACACCCAGGGCACGCGCCATGTGTTCCGCTGTCAAGTCATGATCACCGCTGCCGGCAGCTTGTGCCACCAGCCCAACCGTGCTCATTCGCAGAAAACCAAAACCCCAGATCAGCATATTCATGGCTGTCACACCAATATTAACAGCTGCCAGGTAATCAGAAGAATCCAAATGGCCCAAAATGGCGGTATCCACCACACCCAATAAAGGCACACTCACTGAAGCCGCCATCATCGGCAAGGCAATGCGGTGAATTTGTTTAAAATACGGAATCAATTATTTGGCGGCAATTCGACAATCAGTTTTTTGCTGAATTCACCCTGATCGTTGAATCCACGAAGGGTCACTTCTTCATCCAGCGTGAACGCCAGGGCGGCCTGGCGATATTCTTGTGCCGAGTTGATTTCCGTGTTGTTAATATGGGTAATCACATCACGGGATTGCAACCCCTGCTTGGCTGCCGGACTATTCGGCACCACACCGGATACCATAATACCCTTATTCGGCTGTGGAATACGAAAACGGATATGATCAAAAGGACTTAAGAAAACAAGCCCCAGGGAAACCCGAATCACTTTACCGTATTTAATCACTGATTGAACCACTTGTGTTGTGGTATTGGCCGGAATCGCAAAGTTAATGCCTTCGGCACCAATTTGGTTATAACTTGCGGTACTAATGCCGACTACCTCACCCAGTGAGTTAATTAAAGCGCCGCCAGAATTACCCTGATTAATGGCGGCATCCGTTTGAATTAAATTTTCGACTGTACTGATGTTAAGGCCTTGCCGGCCGGTGCCGCTGATAATGCCCATCGAGGCACTCTGATTCAGTCCATAAGGGTTGCCCACCGCCAAAACCACATCACCGGTATTGGCCATGTCGCTGTCAGTAAACTGGGCCGGCACTAAATTTTTAGCATTAATTTTAATGACCGCTAAATCAGTAAACTCATCAGCACCGACGAAACTGGCTTCAAATTGTTCATTGGTCCATAAGGACACCACCACGCGCTTGGCGTCATCAATCACATGTCGATTGGTAACAATATGACCTGTTTCAGAAACAATGACGCCGGAACCTAAATAGTTTTTATTGACATACGGTGCCTGTGGTGAAATACCACTGCCCGGATTTCGAATTAACTCATTACTCTGGATATAAATACTGACCACTGACGGCGTAATGCGGTTGATGGCCGAAGCATAAGAAAATGGGGCTGCGTCAGAATGATCCGTGATTTTTATGGCAGACCCAAAGAACCACAGATATAAAAACCCCAGAGCTAAGCCCAAAATTACCGATTTCAGAACAAATGTCAGATGTTCCTTCATACCCAATCCACAACCAAATAATTCATTCTAACCAATACAGTGTTAAAAACCAGTTTAATATGAATTTTAGCTGACAGGTCGTAATAAATCAGCCATCACTTTTTTAGCCGCTTCAAAGGAAAAATACTGCTCGACATTATCCAGACCACCCCGCGACAACCGGTTCCACAGTGTCTCATCCTGATAAAGTCGAATAACCTCACTGGCAAAGTCATTAGGGTTGTCGGCCATTAAAACATCTTCGCCATGTCGGGTAAACATGCCTTCAACCGCCACAGTGGTGCCCACCACCGGCTGACCATAACTCATGGACATATTGACTTTGCCTTTGACACCCGCGCCAAATCGCAAAGGCGCCACCGCAATGCGGATATCAGTCATCATCGGCGCAATATCTTCAACAAAACCATGGAATTGAATGCCGGCTTGTTGCCCCAATTGAATGACTTTCTCTGGCGCTTTAGAACCCACAATGTGTAACACCACATCCGGTATCTCAGCATGAATTTGCGGCCAGATTTCTCGCACAAACCAACAAATACCATCCACATTCGGGGTATGTTGGTAGCCTCCCATAAATACAATATCCCGGCGCTCTGAATAGCCCTTTTGACTGCCGTATACCTCATGAATATTGGATAACACAGAAACCTGTAGTTCAGGCATTTCTTCGGCTAACACTGATTGTTCATAGGGACTGACCACCAGCGTTAAATCACAGGCTTTGGCCACAGCCAATTCTTTGGTTTTTGTTTGTCCGGCTGCTTTTAAAGCAGACTTGTCCTCTGCCAATTCAGCCATCCGCTGTTCACGTAAATAATGCAGATCAACTGAATCAAACCACAACTTCGCTTTTGGGGCATAATCAGCCAGACATTTTAACAGCGGTTGGGCGACATAATAGCGCGATAAAATGACAACAGAAAAATACGCGCCCTTTTTGGCTAAATAATCAACCGGCGAGGCATAGCTTGGGGCATAAACACATTCCACACCCCGTTGTTGCAGCTGCTCAGTATAGTCACCAAAATGGGCCATATTTTCAGGCATAAAACTGACATGAAAACCCAAATCTTGCACAATCTGAATTAAATTTAACATCCGCAATGAACCTGAATCCTGGTCCGGTGTGGGGGTGCACGCATCGACAATTAAAATACGTGGCTTTCTTTCCTGAAAACGGGCTTGTTCAATGGTGGTGCCCGGTGCCGGTTGTTCCTTAAGGGCTTGTTGCCATTTTTCGGCAAATTTTTGCTGATTAACCACCTGGTATTTTTTTATCCCCGTGGTCACATCGGTACCGGAAGAAATCCCCTCAAAGTGAATCACCTGACTCTGCGGTTGATACAAAACCCGCAAACCCGCTTCACGTACCGCAAAAGCCAAATCCGTGTCCTCGTAATAAGCCGGTATATAGCGCTCATCAAAGCAACCCAATTCATTAAATAAGGTTTTCGGCACCATGATACTGGCACCACTGCAGTAACTCACAGCCCGCACATGATTTATTTCGGGTTGATCTGCAGATTCCAGCCGGCCATAATTCCAACCCGACGCATCGCTAAAAACAATGCCGCCGGCTTCCTGCAAACGACCATCCGGATAACGAAGCTGACTGCCGACCAAACCCACATTGTCATGCTGTGTGAAGGTACCAATCAGCGCGTCTAACCAACCGTCCTTAACTTCTGTATCATTGTTGAGAAACAACAAATAGTCACCTTTGGCCAGTTTTGCGCCTTGATTGCACGATTGAATAAACCCGCCATTTTCAGCCTGACGATGGTAGCGAATGCCTTTTATTAAGGACATATTCGTTTCCGTTTCATCAATTGAGCAGTCATCCACCACAATCACTTCAAAAGCCGTTTTATCTTTTATTTCACTGATTGACTGTAAACAATGATAACTGTGCTGAAAATGGTTATAGACCGGAATAATGACACTGACCATCGGTTGTTTTGAGGTACTAAGTTCAAACGCTTGATAATCGGTTCTGATGACCTTGGCTTTATCCGTCACTGGTGATTGATTTTTACTTAGTTTTTGTTTGGCCAGTTTCCAGGAAGCTTTAAAACCACGGGTTTTGAGGCTGTTATTGAGGCGTTTAGGTAAACCCAATAATTGCCGGCTTCGATAGCCGGTTTTATTTTTTAGGCGTCGTAAAACACGTGCCACACCCCGCAAAGGCCGGGTCAATCGCCATGACCGTGAGCGCATCATTTGATCCACCAGATCTCGAGCCTGATCCCGTTCCTGAGTCAACACATTCTGATGGCGGTTTAATTGTGTAATTTGGTCCTTCTTATCATTCAGTTGATTCGATAACGCATTCAGGGTCTGATGCAAACCATCCATTTCTCTGGATAACTTAAGTATCGCCTGTTCATGGAGCTCCTGGGATGTTTTAAATCTCTTTTGAGTTGTTTCTAACTGCTTCTTCAAACCTTCGCTATCACCACGAGCCAACACCAGATTGTGCGTTAAATGAGCCACTTGTTGATCCAGTTTTTGAGCCCATTCTACCTTCTCGGTAACATCTTTCTGTAAATCAGCGTTATACGCGTTTAATCGCGAAAACTCAGCTTTTAATTGCATCAACCGATCGGCTTTTCTATCGGGCAATAGAAGACCCTGGTAACCACCCAAGCCTGGTCCCAATTCAAAGTCGGACAAAACCACCTGATAATCCGCAGCCATTTGTAACAATGATTTGGGTGATTGTTGTAACAGATTTTTATGTACCTCAAATAACCGGTCTGGGTGTTGTATAAGGGTTAAAATCTGACGACTTATGCTTTGACATTCAGGCTCCACTAAAAATCCCGTCACACCATCTTTTATACGGTTTTTTAAAGCCCCGACCCGGGTTGCCAAAACCGGAACGGCCAGCATAAACAACTCACTCAGCACATAACTAAAGGTTTCAGAGACGCCGGCCGGCATCAGGGCCAATTGTGGCGCTTGCTCCTGGACAAGGGTTGGCAGTTGAGACCGTTGGTAATTTTTAATGACCTGAACGTTTTTATATCCACTAAAATCATCACCACCATCACCGGCCCCCAATAATACCCACTGAATATCAGCCAGCTGCTCTTGAACAATGACTTTGTGTAACAGTTGTTTACCTTTACCGGCAATTAAACGCCCTAACACCAGTACCGTAAAAGGTGACTTGTCAACCTGATAATCAATCGCTGACAGCGGCGTCACGCCATGGGCAATAACCACGGCTTTTTGATAACAATCACTGTGGGGTAGTTTTCTGAGATTATCGATCACCGATTGATCCGGGGCCACGATACGGACTTTGTCATCTGACAGTTTTTTATTGAGTGCCCTTTGCCAGGCATCGACCTGCGCCTTATTGACACCCGCAAAAGGCGTCCCCTCATCAGCTAACAAAGACCGTTGCCATTCCTCATCACCAATGGTTTCCGCATCCAAACGAGCATCCAAACTCGGCCAATGAGGAAAATAATCATGCAACACCCGCAGGGTCGGCAATCCGGTGCTGAGACAATCCATGGCGTGCCCGATCAATGAGGACACCACAACACCACCAATTTTATAATCCCGCAATATCTGCGACAGCATGGCCTGATAGGATTGGTGACTGATAACCACGGCATCAATACTCGGCGCCAGATCAAATTGAGCCAACAGTAAGCCGTTATAACCGCCATAATACAGGCTGTACTTTTCGCCATAACTCTGGCGATAAAACTCACCCTCACTCACCAAAACAAAATGATTATGGTTGCTGTCACTGGCAATAAAATCTGCCAGCCACTGATGGACGCCGCCGCCCCAATCCATCATGATATGCAATAAATTGGACTGTCCGTTAAATAAAGGGTATTCAATTCCACCGGGCTGATGGGACTGTTGTTGTGCAATCAGCCATTGGGTGGCAGCCATCGGATGCGCCGGTAATGGATGTTGATCGCCAATATCCGGGGCTTGGGTCACTAAAGGTTCATCATGGCTTGATTGAACCAATAGATTGGCTGTTATATGTATTTCACTCAGCGACAATAAATCATTGATATCAGCCAGGGCCAACAGGTTGGAATTATAGACCGGTGATAAGAAGGTTTTGGCCGGTGCCAATACACTTAATTGCGCATCCAACGCCAGGGCTGTGTCTTCAAACACAAAGTCTGCAGGTAATGGTGACAGCAGGTATTCTTCAGTGGTTAAAGCCGATACCGCCGACACGGTTTTATCTTGGAAAGGCGCCAGAAGTCGTTGCTGCCAAAATTCCGGCAGGACAGCCTCAGCATTAATCAGAATAATGCACTCGCTGTCACAATGCTGATTAATCCATGCCACTAAATCAGCATTGATGTCAGCCATCAAACACCGATAATCATCACCAGTCGTCTTTTCCTCACGACTGTTGTAATAAACAATTTCAAAGCGCTTTGTCATGCGCGCATTCTACCAAAACCAGCCTCTTTATATGAAAATAAAAAACCCCGAAACATCGTCGGGGTTTTTTATTGCACTCTATAAAAATGTTTTAGAACATTTCTTTAGGCAATTCCTGCTGCTTATAACCTTCAGGTACGGTTAAAAGTGTGGCATCAATTTGACCATTATCCACATCCATTAAAACACCGGTTTGTCCACCATCACTAAAATACACCGGCAGAACTTCACCAATCGATGCAAAATTCATGCTGTTATCCTGACCAAACTGTGAAGCCATTTTTTCTGCAATTTTCATAAACTTTGAAATCACAGCGTATTCAGCCGGAGCCACATCTAATTGACCGTAACCCGTGACACAAAAATCACCACTGCTTTGGCCTTCAACTGTTTTAACCACAACATCACAGCTGTAACCATTATATTCTTTACTGTTACCACTTTTTTCATAAACCGGTGCCGCGGCTTGCTTGGGCATTTGACTTTTAATCATGGACTCCATCATGCCACGCATTTGTTCACGTTGTGCTTCCGGTACATTGGCCATTTGCTTTTCAATCATGCGATCCATCATGGCCGAAACATCCGATAGAGCTTCGATTTCTTTCTCACCAAACACCATAAAACTTTTTTCATCGTGGTTAACCACCACAAATTCAGTTTTATTGCCATTAAAAATTACATCTGTATTGGTTTCATCATTGGTGGACACTTTAACCGCATCAGCTGTTAATAACATCCGGGTTGTTTCCTGACCGCTGTTATCACCGTAAACCAACGTTGTGTCAGCGATGGCACCACCGGCCAACAAAGTGCCGGCCCCTAAAATTGATAATAATTGCGTTTTCATGCGCATAAATAATCCTCATTAATTGTTATGAACGGGGTTATTGTACTCACAACTCTTTAATCTCGTGTTAATATTTCGCCTTATTTTATGTGAACCTTGCCTCAATTTGTGACTAAACGCAGCGGACAATTTAAATTCTGGATATTACGTGGCCTGCTATTTTTTACCGGTATGGCGCTTGGCTTAGGTATTCCCTGGTACGCTTATATCAATCATGTCACAACCAGTATCGCCCATGATCGTTTTGAAATACCATCCATTATCTATGCCCGATCATTAGAACTGTACCCCAATCGCCGTCTGACTGCCGAGGCATTGAATTTCGAACTCGATACTCTGGGCTATCAGCCGGTCAGTGGCACACCCGGCATTGGCCAGTACCGACAACAAGACAATCACTACGAAATTTATTCAAAAGGCTTTCATTTTGCCGACGGCCTGGAACAAGCCACGCGCATTAAACTCAAACTGAACAATCAACATATTGCAAGCATCACACCCACCCTGGCCAGACTGGAGCCTAAAATCATTGGTCATTTTTTTAATCAGGATTTTGAAAATCGACGTCCCATTGCCTTAGATGAACTTCCCGAGACCTTAGTGATGGGCCTGCAAGCGGTGGAAGACCGTGAATTCAAACATCACCATGGCGTTTCCTGGTCAGGCATTGCCAGGGCCGCGATAAAAAATATGATGGCCGGCGGCATTGTTCAGGGCGGCAGCACACTAACACAACAATTGGTTAAAAATAAATTGCATTACAGCGAACAAACGCTGTTGCGTAAATTTCACGAAATACTGGCCGCCACCTTGTTAGAAAACAAAATGACCAAACACGAAATACTGGCCATGTATTTTAACGAAATCTACTGGGGCCAAAACGGCCGGGTGGCCATCCATGGAGTGGTTGAAGCAGCGCGATTCTATTTTGCCAAAAACGTCCAACAACTCAGCATAGCAGAACAAGCCACTTTAATCGGGCTCATTAAAGGGCCTTCCTGGTACAACCCCTACAAACACCCAAAACGTGCAGTAAACAGGCGCAATGTGGTGCTCAACAGCTGGCTAGAAACAGGAATTATTGACAACAAAAGCCACCAACAAGCGAAAGCAAGCGCTTTGAAATTATCACAAAGTCGCCAGATTAAAGGCGATTATGATAACTATATTGATGTCGTTAAGCGCCAAATTCGCGACCGTTTTTCCAGCTCAGAATTAAAACAAAAGGGCCTGAAAATATTTACCCATTTAGACCCTTACATCCAATACCGCACCAGCCAGACGGCCCAAAAAACAAACCAATGGTTGTCAGATCAGGTCGAAACCGCCATTGTTGTTAGCAGCAGCCAATCAGGCGGTTTATTGGCACTGACCGGTTCAAAAAACCCCCGCTCCCAATTTAATCGGGCATTGCTCGCCAAACGCCAGATTGGCTCACTCATTAAACCTTTTATTTATCTGGCTGCCTTAGAAACCCTGCCAGGGTTTGATTTAAACACCGAATTGCAGGATGGCCCCATACGCATCCCCACACCTCAGGGCCCCTGGGAGCCACAAAACTGGGACAATAAAAGCCTTGGCAACATCACAGCCAGGCAAGCCCTGGTTCAATCGCGTAACCAAGCCACTGTTGATTTAGGGGTGAAAATTGGCCTGGATAACTTACTTGAATTTCTGAATAAGCTGGGATTGAATATCCGCCATAATGCCCACCCGGCCTTATTTTTAGGCGCACTGGAATTGTCACCTTTTGAGGTCCAACATCTCTTTAGTCTGTTTGCTTCTCGCGGAAACACCAGCCATATTAACGCCATTATCAGTGTGACTGACCAGGATAACCAAACCCTGTCCCGGGCTGTCCAACCCCGCAAACAAAACCTCCAGGTCACCAATATTGACACAATCAACACGGCCCTCAACGCCATCACCACACAAGGTACTGCCCGACGATTAACCACCACTTTTCAACTACCCACACCCCTGTTCGGAAAAACCGGCACCACCAACAACGGCCGCGACAGCTGGTTCTCCGGCTTTAACCAGGAATACCTGATGACCGTCTGGGTCGGCCGCGACGACAACAAACCCACTCCCTACTCCGGCAGCAACGGCGCCCTGATCCTCTGGGCTAATTTGTTTAAGAATTTGTAACTAAAGAGAAACTGCGACAATTTTACTCTTTACCTCTTTTATTGCGACGTCTTCGGGCTCGACCCGGAGTCCCAGTTCACGCAGTGAACAAAAGCGAAGCTTTTAAATACGAAAAAAATTTCAACCAAACCCACCCAAGCCATAACAAATCTCCCTAAAATTGGTTAAACTACCTAGCTTACCGTCATCACAGCCAACATGATTAAACTATTCAAAGTCGCAGGCCTGATTATCGTCATACTTCTCCTCAGCCATTGCAGTCAAAGACAAGACAGCAGCAAAGCCGAAGTGAAAGACATCAGCGAGTTGCCGCGAATTACCGGCCAAACCCAGGCGCCAGCCTCTGTCCGGCCGCTCCTTGCACAAGCTGATGCAGCCTTACGAGACGGACAAACCACTGAAGCCATAAACCATTTACAACGGGCTCTGCAAATCAGCCCGGCCACCGCTGAAATTCAACAACGTCTGGCGGAAGCCAATCTGGCCGATGGCCGCTATCGGCAAGCGGCTTATTGGGCCGATATTGTGATTAACACAGGGCCAAAAACAGAACCCTTGTGCAGCCAATCGAGACAAACCCTGGCGCTGGCCGCCGAAGCCCAGGGTGATTTAAGCACACAAACAAAAGCACTGGCCGCACTTAATGATTGCTTATAATCGCCATGGACATTGAGCACGTTTTAGGAAAGGATGGTGTACTGGCGCAGGCCATGGACGGTTTTCAAGCCCGACAAACACAGCTCGATTTAGCCCAGACCATCGCCGATGTTATTGCCAGCAATGAAACCTTGATTGCCGAAGCCGGCACCGGCACCGGAAAAACCTTTGCCTATTTGGTGCCTGCCTTATTATCCGGTAAAAAAACCATCATCTCCACCGGCACCAAAAACCTGCAAGAACAATTATTCAATAAGGATCTGCCCTTTTTATTGTCGCAACTGAAATTCAAACACAACCCGAAAATCCGGCTTCTTAAAGGGCGTAATAACTACCTTTGCCATTACCGCTACCAACAATCCCTGCACAAAGCCGTATCGCGCTACCCGGCCAATAAAACCCTGTATCGAAAACTACCGGTCTGGATTGAACAAACCGATACAGGCGACCTGGTGGAACTCAGCGATGACTTAAATAACAGTATCGCACACAGGGAAATCACATCAACCGCCGAAAACTGCCTCGGTAAAGACTGCAGTTACTACAACGACTGCTTTGTTTATCGCGCCCGAAACCGGGCTATGAACGCCGATGCACTGGTCATCAATCATCACCTACTACTCGCTGATATGGCCTTAAAAGAAGAGGGCTTTGGCGAACTTCTGCCCAATGCCGAAGTGATTGTTATTGATGAATCCCATCAATTATCAGGGATTGCGGAGCGATTTTTCAGTCAAAACATCACCAGCCGCCAATGCAAGGAACTTTTGTCCGACATCAAGACCGGCGTCGGTGAAGTTAAAGGCGGCTTTCATGCCATACAGGATGCTTTTTTTGATTTTGAAATTAGCCTGAAAAAGACCCAAAGCGCATTGGTATCTCTCGATAATCGTCGTTCCATGGAAGATCTGCTTAATAACGACGAGATAAACAACGAACTCACCTTATTCGAACAAAACGGCCGTGACTTGCTCAACGCCTTGGAACCCATGGTCGCCGCTGACAAAGCCGTGGAACAAGGCTACCTGCGACTGGCTGCCTTATTGGATTTACTCAAGGACATGATGAAAGCCGACGACTCGGATCATGTATACTGGTACGAAGCCGGTAATAACCGCTTTGCTCTGCACAAATCACCCCTCGATGTGGCCGGACCCTTAAGTCGTTTTAAAGCCAAAATTGACGCCGCCTGGATCATGACCTCAGCCACCATCACGGTCAACCAAAGTTTCAGCCATTTCCAGAATCAAACCGGCTTTAATGACGCCCAAACCCTGTTTGTAGACAGCCCCTTTAACTACCGCCAACAAGCCCGATTACTGCTACCCGAGCCCGGCCGACTGCCTGAACCCAATCACTTCAATTACAACAACGAACTGTTTCAGTACTTGCGACCCATCATCGAAAGCATACCCGGCGGCATATTCTTCTTATTCACTGCCAAAAGAAACCGCGAAGCCGCCAAAGCCTATTTCGAACACAGCCAACTCGACCGAACTCTCTATGTTCAAAACGACAGCAACAGCGCACAAATTTTAGAAGAATTCAGAAACGACGGTAACGGACTCTTACTCGGCACCTATAGCTTCTGGGAAGGCGTCGACGTCAGCGGCACCGGCCTCAGCTGCGTCATCATCGACCGAATCCCGTTTCTGCACCCCGACGACCCCATCCAAAAAGCCAAAGAAAACCACCTCAAAAACCAGGGCAAATTCCCCTTCAAAGAACTGCAAATCCCCCACGCCACCCTGACCCTTAAACAAGGCTCCGGCCGCCTCATCCGTGGCGAAACCGATCACGGCCTCCTGATTCTCTGCGACCCACGATTCAAAACCAAACCCTACGGCCAAATTCTGCTAAAATCCTTACCTGAGATACCACAAATTAATAATCAGTATGATGCAATTGGTTTTATGGACAATAAATAAATTTCTATCTCAATCTGGCGAATACACTCTGTTAGTGAATTAAATAGACATTTTAATTAACTTAAACTATAAAGTGTTTTTATTATTTCTTTTGGCTTTTTATGGGTAATCGCTTATTGTTAATTACTTTTTTGGGAATAGGCAGATTTTTATAGTTTTTCATAAAAATTGAAGTCATTTTCTATAGACTGATAGACTTCATTACTTTTAGCCTGATTAATTTTTATGGTTGTGTTCAGTGGGAAAAACCATTTTCTAGCTAATTGAAAAGGAATGATTTTTTTAAAAAATTTAAACAAGCCTAATCTGATTGAATACAACTTTATTACTTTTTGATCCGTTCTAATTCCGGGTGTTCTAAATCCTGCCCCGTGATGATATATCAAATGATCATAAACTCCAAAAAGTACTGGGTGATAAGAGTGAACATTTGACCTATTTAATTTATACCATGAAACATTATTCTTATTTAATTTTGATAGCATAGTTCCCCCGACATCAGCCACTTTCTGCCCGTTATTATTAATCCAAGTAGTATTTCCTGGCTTCCAGTCACCTTGGATTTGTTTCCAGAATTTAATTTTTGTTATACAAAAGCATGGGTGCGGTTGTATGTCCCCGCAATTGTCTAAACGTTGAATGGCGGCCAATGGCGAATCTCCCATAACCCTCTCTCTAAATTCTGTAATATCTGAAATTGGGAATGCGTCACCATCTAAAAACATTAAATAATCTTCTTCATCGTCAGCAGCAAAGCAAGCAATATCAGCTAAAATATTGAGTTTAATTGCATGTTGCTTTATGTTTTCATTAGAACAATAATAGTATTTTTTCATATGCTTTTTAGTTTGGGGCACATGATTCAAAAAAGCATAGACTCTAAAAGGTTCACTTATGAAGTGCTTCAGGTACTTTAGCTGAATATCAATCCATTGATCCGATTTCCAGTGAATAGTAAGAACATGTATCATTAATAAAGGCAAAATATTTGCATAAAGCAAAATTTTATCATGTTTCGCTCTAATAATTTTAGGCACACAATACCAAATATACATCGATTACTATGTTAGATAAGTTAAAATGCAGAGATCTCATTGTTGATTTGATAGGTATAAATTGAATTATTTTTCTCACAGAAGGAAATTGTTGCCTTTTTTGGCAAAACAATTCAAAGCTAAATATTATCTTGAAATAGGGGTTAAAGGAGGTAAAACATTTCTGCCCATAAGGGTAAGAAATAAGTATGCGGTTGATCCAGTTTTTAGAATTAAAAATTCTTACAAAAGAAAGCAAATTTTCAAATACCCTTTCAACCTTTTTGCTCATTATTATGAATGCACCAGCGATGCATTTTTTGCAAAACATGCTGAAAGTGTTTTTACAAAAGAATTTTTAGACATGGCTTTTATTGATGGTTTACATACTTTTAAACAATCTTATCAAGATATTATTAATACCTTACCTTATTTAAAAACATCAGGCATTATGATTGTTCATGATTGCAGCCCTCATTCAAGTTCTGCAGCATATCCTGCCTCATCAATAGCAGAGGTTAAACAGATCAATCCCCCAGGATTTGACGGTTTATGGAGTGGCGATGTTTGGAAAGTCGTGCCTAAATTAAAGCTAAATCACCCAGAATTGTCGATTTTTGTGATTGACCAGGATAGCGGTCTAGCAATAATCAGTAAAAAACCACTGATTTCCAAGAATAAGTATAACGACACGATTAACTATTCCGATGAAGATATTGATAATTGGGAATATAGTTATCTTGAAAACAATAGACATGTATTGTTGAATATTATCAATGATGAACAGGAACTGATTAAAGCATTCTCAAACTAATAGAATTTATTCCAAAAATTAAAATTTAAATATAATAAATAATGAGCAAATACTCTTTTATAGTCTCTTTTTGTAATAACCAAAAGAAAATAAATAAAAACCAAAATTATTTAGCTCAGATAATAATCGACACGAAATCTGAAACTATTACCTCACAAGATCTGCCTTTGAACTTACCGAATGGAATTCGTGGCAATGGAATAACAGGTATGTGTAAACATCAAAATCAAATTGTACTTTTGCTTCAGCGAATGCCTTCAACATTGGTTTTTTTAAATAAGGATTTCACTGTTGAACGTGTATTACCTCTTGATGGGTTAAAAGGCATACACACTATTTTGTCATGGCGTAATAATATTTATTTATCAGTCACCAACCAAGACAGAATAGTTAGATTAAAAAGTGATGACTCACTTGAAGAAGTTTGGACAAACGGAACAATGGCGGATCACATTCACTTGAACAGTCTTTGTATTCATAACAAACAACTGTATGCTTCTGCATTTGGAGAGAAAAAAGCCAATCTCTGGTCCAGTGCCGATGAAGGGTATGTTTTTAATATCGAAACAGGCGAACGTGTTCTTAACTCGATTTGGCATCCACATTCATCATTTAGCTACAAAGGTAACATTTACTGTTGTGACTCTTCGAACCAGCGTGTTATTTTCAATCAAGGTGAATTAATAAATAATTTACCAGGCTATTCAAGAGGCCTTTACTTGAATGACACTATAACTGTATGCGGTAGCTCATTAGGGCGCGTTGTCTCTCACTCAACCGGCATAAAAATAAGTAATAAAAGCGACTCAGGCAGACTGGCAGGGTGGTGTGGTATTTCAGTTTTATTCAATAAAAGCAAAAATATCCGGTCTATTGACTTAAACGATAAAGCCACGGAAATTTTTGAAATCATCCCAACTTAACCTTAACTGATATATCCTGCCTTTACAGTTGCATACATTTTGATTTTAACTGTACCCATAGATCTTGGCTATGTCTGTTAATGTATTCAATTTCTGAAGGTGTTAATGGGGGAAACTCTATATCTTCTTCAAGTTCTGAAAGGTTAAAATGGCCTGTGCGTCTTAACTCTTGATTTTTTGATACCAACCTACTTCCATATAAATATTCATCATTAAAGCTCTTACAACGTGGTAATTCTGCAATGGATGTATTTAGATTAAATTCTTCAGTTACAATTTTCACGATTTCATTGGGTTTTTCGCAGATTAATTCATAATCTAGTATGCGGTCAATATGAGTTTGACTGTCAATTATATTTTGATTAACTGCATTCCATTGTTGAGTACATTGAATTACTTTATTATTGTTTATAAGTTTTCCCCATAACCTTGGTTTAATTCCCCACCAACCATTTTCAGGACCTATACCCTGGTTATTTCTATCGTCATATTTTTTAAGCAAAGAATAAATATTTGCAATAGGGTTTCTGACAATCGCGTAAATTTTTGCTTCTGGAAAGTGTTTTTTCAACCATTCAGTTCTTACTGAGTTATAAGGATTCTTGTTCATCAAAATTGGGGTTTTAACTTTTGCGTTCTTAATTCTATGATGCAACAATTCATTATCTTTTTTATTAAAGTCATCAGAATCAAGAGCGTGACCTTTTAGTCCGTTATGCTTTTGATACAACTGACCACAAGGAGATTCCATCGGTGTAAAAGGCGGTAAATCCCCCCAAAAACTGGCTCCCTCCGGTAAAAATGGGTTCGTTATAAATGGCTGTTTCATAAGCATTCGATTACATAACGAAGTGCCAGATTTTTGCATCCCTATAATAAATAAAAGTTTTGGCTTGATCATCGGTTCGTTTTTGCTTTATTTCGTTTTCTGGACTTCAAACAAATGTCGAACCATGCTTTCATATCAGATGAATCAGGTGATTTTCTTTCTTCATGATTCTTTATGGCAATAAGACCAAAATCAATTTTTTTTACTACATTAAATAAATGCCTGCGACACCAATTACGAAAAAAAGAAGGACAATGTTTGAACCAACCCATATAATGGAAACGATGAAACACTTTCTCAAATATGATCTGATTTTCTTCCATAGCACTACCTTTTAATTTACTTGGATCAAAAAAACTAAAAGAATGTTCATTAAAGTGGTGCAAGTGATAAGGATTTACCAAATTATATTCTGTCAAGGTGACGTACGGTACACCCACCAAAAACACTCCATTGTGTTTTAATACCCGATATATTTCAGACAGCGCAAATAAATAATTTGGAATGTGTTCTAGTGTGTGATGCGAAAAAATTAAATCAACACTGTTATCTTCAAATGGTAAGGGCTCTTCGCTCAAATTAAGAGATATATCTGCTTGGTCAGAAATATCTATATTTTTAAAGCCCTCAATAAAAGTTCGTCCAGCACCGATATTCAGTTTTATTTTAAAATCATCATTTAACAAAATTTAATACCGTTACGATACATAAAGAGGTGATTCTATCATATTAGTTTAATATCAAAATATTTAACTCTATACGTTAAGTTTTTTGTTTTCGTTTACCTTTATTATGCGACGATTTGCATTCTCCTAATTAAAATAGTATCTGTTATAATTGAAAAATTGATATTTATCTCAATAAAAAACCTTGCCAATTAAGTATTTATCACCGCACCTAAAAATTATTTAAAATACTAAAGCAGCCTATGAAAACAATTTATATAGCAACAATTCATTGGCAATCAGATTATTGGATAGATATTCAGGATAGATATTTTAAAAAATTTATTTCAAAACCATATTCTGTCTATTCTTGCCTTAATGGAATAGACATTGAACCCCATAAAGATAAATTTGAATACATTAACACAGATAACATCAAGGACCATGGCACAAAGCTTAATTTATTGGCAGATAAAATAATCAGAAATGGTAAAGATGATGATCTTCTTTTATTTGTGGATGGGGACGCTTTTCCTATAACAGATGTAAGATTACTTGCTAAAAAATATTTGAGTCAGTATCCACTGATTGCGGTACAAAGAAAAGAAAACCTAGGTGATATACAACCTCACCCCTGTTTTTGTCTGACGACTGTGAAATTTTGGAAAGCCATCAACGGGGATTGGCAAAAGGGAAATTTTACTTGGAAAAACGACGAAGGTTGGGATGTCAATGATGTCGGTGGAACATTGTTGCAAGTGTTGAATGAAAAAAACATCGAATGGATGCCACTAATTAGAAGCAACAAATTCAATCTCCACCAAGTTATGTTTGGAATTTATCATGATGCTGTTTATCACCATGGAACGGGGTTTAGAAAGCCGGCTTCAAGAATAGATCGATTGAATTCTCCAGGATTTAACCAACGGAGAATAATATTTGATATTACAAAAAATATTTTACCTTTGACGCTTAGTAAAAAGCTATTTTCCCCTTACAACAAAATTTTTAAAGAAAACAACAAATTGAACAAAAGGGTATTGAAATGGATAGATTCAGATCAGTATTTTTATAAAAAATTCATGTAATCACCCTATATCTATAAAACAGTAATGGAGATGCAATGTCTGAACAATTTGATTTGACTGCCCCTGTCTTGATAACAGGACGAGGAGGCAGTGGCACTCGGTTGTTGTCTAAATTATTACAACAAAGCCATTTATTCCTTGGCAATCGTTTAAACCGGCAGGGTGATTCATTAGAATGGGTCAATATCAATCGCCGAATGATGTTTAATGATATTAGGTTATCAAATAATAAATATAATGATAAATGGATTGCCCAATTCAGAAATTTAGCGGCCCAAATAACCTGTAACACTACAACCAAAGCTTATAGTAATTGGGGCATAAAACTACCAGAAATGCTATTTATGTTGCCAGAATTTTTTGCCGCATTCCCAAACACAAAGTTAATTCATTTGATCAGACATCCTATAGGACTATCTTGTCGACGAACACACATAACTTCTCGGCTCGATAATCCAGTTGGCAAGTGGGTCCTACCCCAGGCCTATGAATATTTGGGTCTTAATTTTGAAACATCCAATGCCAGTGATATTATAAACAATGCTATCAGTTGGAAATACCAGCTCGATATAATTACAGAATTTACAGAAAAGCATTTATCAACACATCAATATCATGTTGTTAAATTTGAGGATATGATAATAACACCACAAAAAGTTTTTGAAGGAATTAATATATTTTTGGGACACTCTACAAATTCCCAACCTGAAATTAAAATTGACTCAAAAAGGGCACAGAAAACTAAATTCGTTGATACTAAAGACATTAATAAAATTTGGTCTATTTGTGAAAAAACTGCCAGTAAATATGGTTACACGAAACAAAACTGGCAATTGAAAATAAATGACTCATGAAAATTATCATCATTGCAGGTTGTCAAAGAAGTGGTACAACACTAATGGGTCAAATGTTTGGCGCCCATTCTCAAGGATTTTTAATTGATGAAACGGATGAGCTTTATCATTGGACAAATGCTTGGCTAACGAATGCCAAGAATAAAAATATATTATTGAATCAAGCAATAAAAAATGCTTCCCAGAAATATTTAGATGAACGATTTGATATAAATCAAACTAAAGATTTAGCAAACCGATTTTTGGTATTAAAAGCTCCCAACCTGACATTTTATTCAAAACAAATATCAAAATTAAGAGATGATATTTCAATTATATATCCAATAAGAGACGTCAGAGCAGTAGTGGCATCCATGTTGCAACTCAAAAAATCAAAAATGATCATCAACCAAACAAATTATTTTCTCAAGTCTGATTTTATTCGTAATACTTATTCTAATGATCTAAAAATTTTGAAAGATGATAATACTGAGCTACACATTAAATCTGCGATTATTTGGAAAATAAAAAGCTTATTAATAAAACAATTTGAATTAGAAAATCTCAACCCTCTTCTGATTAAATATGAAAATCTTATCAGTGAACCAACCCAATTGGTTACACAGGTGGCAAAACATTGTCATATAAAGTACGAGACCAATATGAACATGCATCATCTTTATATGGATGGAAAGGGGCCAGGTAATACAAAACGAAACAGAAAAATTGATGATGTCTCATTAAAAAAATGGGACACTCAGTTAAATTCTGAACAGTTGGACGAAATTATGGAGATAGCGCAACAAACCATGTCCGACTTTGATTATGACATTTAAAGCATCATTATCTCGGCAATTGTCTTACAAGACTGTCTGGAATATCAATTTGGTGCGATTTACCTTTTAAATCGCTCCTTACATTTCGAGTCCATAACTCCAATAATTCTTTACTTGTACTTAAATCTAAAAAGTTAAATAAATTCTGAGAAATCAAATTTGGCTCTTTAATAAAATTCTCTTGTCTTACTTCGATAAAAGAACTTTTATCCATTGATCTTTTAATTCGCTCTACCACAGCAAGATTTTCATTATATCTATCGACATGAAACTGTGATGGGGCTTGTTTCATATAATATGCATAAGCGGCAACTATATCAATTGGATTTCTTCTCACAAATATAATTTTAAAATTTTGTTTATAGATAGTTTGTAAATATTCCAATATCCAATAATCGTTTAATAAAATTCGAGTAGTACCACCTGCTTTTTTATCACCGATAACTGCAGGGAATTGGGTTTTCCCTTGATCACTTTCACTTATATTATATTGATACTCTGAGTTATGCCAACTTTCTTGCTTAGCATTCTTAAGTGATTCTGAATATAATATTGATTCAATCTGCTGTTTTGTACACCTGTGATCCCTAATTAGCTTCATAATATTTACTTCATTCGCGATAGCTATTTCCGGATGAGCATCGAGCGTTGCCCCAATAATACTGTGTCCACTGTGTGCGTGCCCGACAAACAAAACAAGTTTTGAAACTTTTGACAGGTGTTTTGGATCAATTTGGTTAGTAATTGATTCAATTTCACTTTTACTAAAGTTTATGGTCACTTAAATTAATCCTTGTTAAATCAAATAAGATTGTTGTTCAATAGTTTTTAACCAAAAAAAAACTGGAGCTGAACTCCAGTTTTTTTAAGATATTAAAGCTTATTAATTTAAGTTAATAGGCGTTTGTCTTCTTGACTCATATTCATCTAACTGAAGTTTAACGTTAGTTTGGTTGTTTGCCCATCCAATAGTTGGTGCAATAATCCCCAAGTTCATTCTGTCAATACAATAGTTATAGTTTTGTAAGTCAGTAAACTCTACATCTGGAGAGGCTTCTGTAGTGTTGCTATTAGCCCACATTCTGAAGATACCATCAGACGCTCCTGGAGCACTTGCACGAATCCATTGGTATTCGAATGCTTGCTCACCAGAATTTACAGGTACATCAAACTTTCTTCTATTATCAGCTGCTGTCGCAGGACCTTCATCAGTGACGAAACTTCTGAAAATATTAGTACCATTATCACCTTGAAGTCTTAACTGCAAAACACCAACGTTAGCACAAGCTACTGCACCACCATTATCATTAACATTACATTGAATATTGTGAACCTTATTTCTTTGATTGTTTGCTAATGCACCAAAATTATCAGCATTTATCAAGAATCTTCCACGGAAAGAACTTTCACAAGAAGGTGATCTATCTTGAAGACGTGCTCTTTGAGCATTGTCAGTAGTCGCAGAAACTTCCAAACGACATGTTGTGCCATCAAGACCACCAGCAACTACATCCATTTGCCCAGCTGCATCTTCACGGACGTTATCCCATGCTGCCAAATTAGTATCATCACATTGTGCGAATGACATTGAAGTGAATGCCATACTCACAACTGCAAAGGATACTTTCAATACTTTATTCATCTTAACTTCTCCTAATGATTTAATTAATTTCTATGTTTAAACGTATAGATTGATTTTATCGGTCAATTTTAAAAAATAAATTTAAATTTTCTACTTGTCGCTATGATAATATCAGAAATTCTAATCAATTATAGACGTATAATTAATTTTTTGCGTTTTCACCGTACATTAAATTTTTCAGCATGATGTTTTCATACTTAAATAGTATTACTTTTATAAAAGCAATTAAATTTTGTTTGTATTTGTTGTTTTTTTTATTTGTCATTTGGTCTTATTATTACTTTCTAAACCCTTTACTGGGCACCACAAAAAAACCACAGTCGTTTACTTTTTTATCACTACTAATTGAGTCTATCTGGCTAGTATGTATATATCTCATGTTGTTGATATTGTTAGGAAAGCCCAAATCAACTTATTGGATAGCTATCTTTTTTTATATTACATTTCTAAGCGCCTCTGTTATTAAGATTAATTTTTTAAATACACCATTGATGCCAATAGACTTATTACAAATTGATGATTTATTGAGAACTGAAGAGGTGGTACTGGAATATATAGGGTATTTTATTGTTTTTTTAATCATCACCGGTTTATTTATATATTTTATTCTGAGAAATGAACTGGCTAACCATTATGCAAGGGTGGTTGCAATGTTATCTGTTATTGCGATAGTTATTTTGTTGTTTAGTTTTAGAGAACCCATCAGGTTATTCTTGGATTCACAAGATATGCTTATTAAGAAGAATACTAACTTGATTAACAGGGCAGCTAGAAATGGATATTTAAATTATTTTTTTCAAGCAGCCCTACTACAAAGGAAATCTATAACGCCCATAGGTTTTGAAATGGCAAAAGTAGATTCTATAATTAATAAATATAATTTAAATGAGCCACTAACCGTATCACAAAATGGCCAAAGTGCAGATAATGTTATTGTTATTCTTGCGGAATCTTTCATTGACCCTAATGAATTAGGGTGGCAAACATCTGAAAAAATATTAAAAAATTTCAATCAATTAAGATCAGAACATAATGCAGGTTACGTTATAGTACCTGTTTATGGTGGCAAGTCAATTAATTCAGAATTTGAGCTAATGACCGGCTTATCCACACTATTTACACCCATAGAGTCTTTACCATATAGGGAAATGGTATCAGAATCCACGCCCAGTTTAGCCAGTGTACTTAGTAGCAATGGCTTTATAACAAATGTGGTTCAGTTAGTTCCCATGAACGGATTTGGGTTCGAGAAAATTTATGAATATTTGGGTTTTGACAATGTACTGTCTTTGATCGGTTCTGACATAGATAAAGATCCAACAGGCAAATACGCATCGAGTAAAGTTCTGGCAGAAAAAATAATCAAATTTACAAAATTACAAAATAAATCTTTCATTTATGCTTTTGCAAATACCAGCCACATGCCATGGAAGATTAGTGATTATCCTGAAAATACAATAGAACTTATTAATAATAAAAATATTCGAGAAAAAACCAAGAACAAGATAATTGCGTATTTTAATGCATTGAGGCATGTGGAAGAGCTTTTGGTTATTTTGGTTGATTATTTCACAAATTCCAATCAAAACACCTTGATATTATTTGTGGGAGATCACCACCCTTCTTTAAAATTAGCTGAATATAATAAAGATGATTTTTTAGAGTATGAAAACTACAAGGTTCCTTATTTAATTTGGCAAAATTACAAATCAAACGATGAACATCCGTTTGATTCATTGATAAGCATGAACTTTTTAGCTGCAAAAGTGTTAGAGAAATCCAATGTTAGCATTAAAGGTTTTTTTAAATTTAATCACATGTTAATGAAAAAATTAAAAGTAGTGTCAAGAAATTACGAATTTAAAAGCAATCTAAATCACAACCAATTAGAATTGTTTCAAGAATATGAATTTTTTCAACACAGTATTCTGTCTCAATAATTGTAGTAACTCAAATAATGTTTACCATATTTTTTTAGGGACTCTATTATTTGAATTTTTTCTTGATGGTTGTATTCAGGACGATTGTTTTTAGACTTTAAGCTATAGTTGCCAGAAATTTCAAGACCGGTCGCATCGAACACAACTTTTGCAGGGCTCTCCACCAAATCCTCATATTTAATCATACAAACCTTGCTATTCTTTGTAAATTGCTTGAAATACCAATCAATTAGCAATACTTGTCTTTTAAGTAAAGGCTTTTCTTTTCCAATATCCACTAAATCACTGGAATATTTTTCCAAATTTGGGAGTCTCCCCTTGCTTGATGCAATCTTTACTGACCGCCATGACATGATCACAGAAACCGGATCACGAATAATTGCAATTATAGGCCAGTTTCCATTTAATAAACCATCCAAATTGGCAGTGAACAAGGCATTGGCCTTAATAATAAATAAATTAGTAGCGCTACTTCGAGGCAATATCACTGCTCTAATTTCTCTTTGGTTTTTATTGGTTTTTTGATGATTTCTTTTAAAATAGTTATCCGGCAAGTCAGAACTGTTTTTCTTAAATACTATTTCAATAGGTTGTTTATTTTTAATTCTGCTTCTCAAACTGGCAATTTGCAATGCCAGGTTATCACTTAACTGAACACTATTTTCACTTTGTTCTTTCAAGTTTTTCAACCAAGGAGGCTCTGAAAAGCACAAACAAGCATTGCTGCTTAACATGGAAGTTAAAAGAGAGGTGCCCGATCTGGGTATGCCAGTTAATAAAATAGAATTTAAATGCTTCATATCCTGTACTCTGTATTATAGAACTAACATTGACATCGAGAATTAAACATCATTATGCTGTAAGTATTTTTTTAGAGTATTGGCAGTTGAAATGTCTTGTTTAAATGACTTAATAAGCGCTTCTGAATCGATTAAAAAAGCCGTATTGAGACCATTAGAAACTGTTTTGATATATGAGTTTTGTTTTTGACAGTTTTTTTCGTCCAAATCAAAATAAAATTCTTTCCCAGAAAAACAAAATTCTGTGTGTGGCATTATCTTTGCTAATTGAATTATTAAGAAATGAGTATCAATATTTCTATTTGAAGGATAATGTATGATATTTATATTTTTATCATAATATTTGTCAGTGTTTATTGGTTTTTGACTAATCAAAACAACTATGGCGGCTGAATTTTGGTAAACTTCTACAAGCTTTTTGGTCGAAGAAATTACATTGGGTAATTCATCTTCCGAAGATATTAAAAAAAAAGTTTTATAAGGTTTTTCTTTGAATGTTGCCACAATTTAATATTATTTTTATTCCTGGAACTGTTAACTATCAGTCGATAGCTTTGATATCAATGCTACAAAATACTGACTTAAACTTCAGATTAGTCGGTAATAGTTTAAATCATAATGAAGCGAAATTGTTAGAACTAATCAGTGAATGCTCTGACCGGCTAACTTATGTAAATTTTGAATCAAATCAGATTATCCCCCACGGCACATTATTGGACTTGTTGTTTATTTCTGAAAAAAACAAGTATTTTTGTTTTTGTGACTCTGATATATTTTTATTTAAGTCTTTGTCACAAAAAAGAATATTAAAACACATGAATAATGCCATGGTTTTTTCCTCTGGTGGCAGAATTGAAAACGAAGGTGAAGCCGTTTATGCTGGATTTAAGGGAGGTGCGACAACTAAAAGTCCTGACGGTAAAATTGATTTAGCAACCAGTTTCTTTTGTGTCTATCGTAGAAAACAATTAAAAATTATATTATTGAAGTATAAAGTTGGCTTTGAACAATATAGACTTGAGAGTCAAATTCCTGATAAAGCAAAATTACTTGTGAAAACAAACGGACTTGAATATGAAATGTTTGATACTGGCAAACTTCTAAGCGTCCTATATCATTATGAAGGGTATAATAAATCATTTGAAGAAATAGATGGTTTAACTCACATTGGCGGCATGAGCGGTAGGTATTTGCAAAATTTAGACATCACATCACCTGTAATTTTAGATGATTATGAGCTTCCTTCCAAAAAAAGAACCCATGATAATGAATACAACTATAGAAATGAGTATGAAAAAAACCTCAAGCGTCACTACGGAAAATATTTTTATTGCTATTTAAATTATTTAATTGGCAAAGGTGCCAAACCGATAATCAACACAAATGATGAAAGAATAGAATCAACAATTAATCAGCTAGAATCTAAAATAAACTCAGCTTGGAAGCGGGCTCAACAAACCCAAGAAACCAAAAAAATTGCTGCAATTATAAAAGCTTCATGACAAATGGGATTATATATACTGCCATTACCAATGGCTATGACTCACTGAAAACGCCCAAGGTCAATCAATCATTACCTATGGTTTGTTTTCAAAATTCTACTGACGGTCAGCTCAATAACTGGAGAACTCAAAATATTGAGCTTTTTAATGACGATCCCATCAGAACAGCCCGCTTATATAAGCTTCATCCTCATTTATTATTTCCAGATTATGACTGGAGCATTTGGGTGGATGGCAGCTTATTAATAACCGATGATTTAATTAAACTAATAAATGAAACCATCCAAAATAAAGCTGTTTTTGGAATTTATAAACATGCGAAAAGAAATTGTTTATACCAGGCTGCACAAAATTGCATTGACAAAGACAAAGACAGCAGAATAATTATTGAGAAACAAATCGATACTTATAAATCATATGGGTATCCTCAAAATAATGGTTTAGTTGCCAGTGGTGTAATGGTTAGAAAACATAACGACCCTCAAATAATTAATTTGATGAATAATTGGTGGAACGAAATAAACAACCACAGTAGAAGAGATCAAATCAGTTTTAATTATGTTTGCTGGAAAATGCACTTTAAATATTGGGAAATTCCATTAAGAATCGGAGATGGCAGATACTTCAAGAGAAACCCCCATGGATAGTAACGATACAAAAGTCCTTATTACTGGCGCATCAGGCTTTATAGGCAAATGTCTTTATAAGATTTTATTACATTCCGGGTATAATGTAATGTGCACATACCATACCCATCCAATTCATGGACATGCTATACACTCTATTAAGTCTGATTTGTTAAACGAATCATTATATGATGAATTAACCAAATTCAAACCAGACACCATCATTCATTGCGCAGGTTTAAACCCATCCGTTTTACTCAGTCAAGACGCTAAATTATTTTATCAGTTTAATTGTGACGCTACGGTAAATTTGGCTAAAGATTTTTTAAAATACAGTTATTCAAGTGAGGGCAGTCAACCCAAGAAATTCTTAAACTTATCAACCTATGAAATATATGGAAATATCAAAGATTTAACTGGGTTTAATGAATTATCATGTACAAACCCTTTGAATGCTTACGCTGATTCAAAATCTCAAGCAGTTATTAAAATTGAACAATTAGACAGCAAAAATGTAAATTTTATAAATATTATTTGTACCAATAACTATGGTCCTGGACAATCAAGTGATAAATTAATCCCAAATGTTTTTGATAAGCTGATAAGAAACCACGAAATTATTATTAGCGGAGACGGCTCAAGCCAAAGAACATGGACTTATATTTATGATACCTGCCTGGGCATAATGAAAATACTCGAGAATGGCACTCATAAAAGATACCATCTAAGCTCACAAAGCCATATTTCGGTTATAGGTGTCATTAAAACAATTCATGAAATATTAAAATCTCAGAATTTAATTACAACGAGTTCTGCTCGGCTCAAATGGCAGAAGGCTGATGAAAACCCAGTTTTTAAAATAGACTCAAGCTGGTCTGAAAAACAATTAAATTGGAACGCCAAGACCTCATTTATAAAAGGGCTTGAGCAAACCATAGATTATTTGAAAACCTAAATCGATGAAAAACAATCTAGCCATATTAATTATCGTAGAACCTGGATTATTAGAGCAACAAGCTGAGCTATTAATAAAATCCATCCACAAATATTTATCAAAAAACATTGATATTTTTACTTTTTCACCACGTACTAATAAAAAACCGGGACCTAAAATGTATGCCTTTTTAGAAGATCATGTGGCATACCATTTTAATAATAACTTAAACCAGGATTATCATGACTTTCCGCTTGCCAATGGCCTATACGCCAGTTCATTTTTTGAACAAGAACATCCCGAATACGACAATATTTTATTAACTGACACAGATACGGTTTTCATAAATGACTTGCCTAAAGAAATATTTGAAAATAATACTGTCTTTGTATCACCAGCTGATAATAAAGGCGTAGGTTCAGAAGGAGTTAATGACCCGGAAGATTACTTTTGGAACCAGATGTTTGATTTATTCGACTTAGAAATTCCTAAAGCAACCATGGAAACCACAGTAAGAAAAAAAACGATTAGGCCATATCATAATTCAGGTTTTGTTCTTGTTAATAAAATCCCTGGTTTCTATCAACAGTGGTTTAATGATTTCGATAACCTTATGAAGTCTAATATCAGACCAAAATTTATTGGTCGAGATGGAACAAATTTTGGCTTTTTTGAGCAGTTAGTTCTCTCAATAACCACCGAACGAATAGGCAATAATAAAAGATATTTCCCAAAATCGTTAAACTATCCCATTCCTTTTAAGCCATATTTAGAAAAGAAACATAATTCCATAAAATGGAATGAGTTATGTCACTTACATTACCACAAATGGTTTCAACATCCGGGTTTTTTGGATCATGTAACTTCCGAGGCAGATAAAAAGTCAGTAACGTATCAATGGCTGAAAAAACAATTACCGCTTCATCCCACCATCGACGGACCTTTTAAGTGCTAAAAAAAACGCCTCGATTTTACGAGGCGTTATGTTCAAATAAACACTTAATGCTATTACTGCTTTTTAAGCATGGCTTCAATAGCTTCTAAACGTGCATTTAATGCTTTATTTTCTTGTTTAATCGCTTCCAATTCTGCTTCCTTTGAATTTAACTTTTCTCCCAATGCTTTAATGGATGCTAATGCCACTCCTGATGTATCCAGTGTGGCAATCTTATCTTTCGATGCGCCTAAACTAAAGGCATTAAAGAAATCTTGGGCCATGGGACCTAGATGTTTAACATTGTCTGAATCAAATTTATAATTCCAAACAGAAATGGGTAAACCCATGACTTTATCCAGAACTTCAGCAGGATTAACCGCCATAATGTTTTCTTTAATGTGGACATTTGAATTTTCACTCAGCGTACCTTGAATGGTCACATTGCCTGAAGCGTCCATTACAAAATTATTCCCTACACTCATTTCACTGGCATCAGTCACTTCAAATTGAGTAACACCTGTACCTATTTTTGATATTTGAAAATCATTTCCTCTGGAAACAAATTTCCATTGTTCTCCGGACTGTCCTTTTTCAAATACCATTCCTACGCTACCTGTCGAGGTTCTTAGGTGCATTAATTTTGTTGGAGAACTTGTGCCTATACCTACATTACCATTGGCGGCAATATCAATCGAGCTTGTTGGTGCGCCGGGTCGGATTCGAAAAGGTAGAGTGCTTCCATTGGTCGCGTCTCTGATGAAGAAATTAGCTTCGTTGCCGGCCACGTCCCAGGTTTGGGGTGACCAGCCGAAGCTGCCGTTTTGCTCGAGGCGGACAGTGGGTGTATCACCATCTACCAGGTGGTTTTTAACGACCGGTGTTGAGGTGCCGAAACCAATATCGCCTGTACTCTCTACGTACAAGGAATGGTTGTTAGCGCCGGCTTCAACGGAAAAAGGCCGTTGGCCTGAAGTGGCATCGGTGATGCCAAAGTAATTACCACCACCATTGGTACTGTCATTGGCGGTCAGTTCCCAGTCATTTGAAGGGAAACTGGCTGAGGTACTGGTGTCCTGAAATTTAATGCGCAAGTTGTTTTCTTTTAACCGAATGGTGTCAAATCCAAAACTCTCGCCATTGACACAATCAAAACCAATACAGGCAGAACCATCGACAATTAAGTCATCAAGAATCACCTGGTCTCGGTTGTCGCCCTGCTCGTCCTGATCAACGACTGATTGGCCATTTTTAACCGTAAATGTACCACTAATCTTTTCAGTGTTTGATGAGGTAATCCCGGCTTTTGACTGATCGTCACCACGCACCATTTTTTGAGCTGCATTAAAAGGTACCAATTCATATTTATAATGACCATCCGGAAAAGCTGTCAAATCAAAATCGCCGGCTGTAAATCGAATAGCTTCTGTGGGTTGCAAAGTTACTGTTTTTAATTCTTTGCCGGGTAAATTCAATCGCAATTGATAGGATTGTTCTCCCTTCATACCAGACAGTTCAAGTTCATTGTTTAAAACAGTGGCTTCAGTGCCGGCCAGTGCCGGTAAAGCCAATGATAATGAGATAGCAGAAATAAGTGTTTTGATTTTCATAGGTTCCCCCTGTGTTAAAAAAAGATAGTTATTGGATAAAATAGTACAAACTGACTTAAAAAGCACGTTATTTTTTAACTAATGGATTAATTACCTTGATAATGATTTTCAAATTGCCAATGCGTTACAATGTTGTTTTTTTAATCCAAACTTTTCATGACCAATAAAACCCTGTATTTAGTCGATGGCTCGAGTTATTTATTTCGGGCTTTTTTTGTTCCGAATTTACGCCGTCTCACAAGTCAGGACGGGCATCCGACGGGTGTTATTTACGGTGTAAGCAATATGATACAGCGGATGTTGGATGAATATAACCCCGCTTATATGGCGGTGGTTTTTGATGCCAAAGGCAAAACCTTTCGGCATGATATGTACACTGAATACAAAGCCAACCGACCGCCGATGCCCGATGAATTGCGGATGCAATTAAAGCCGACCAAGGATGTGATAAAGGCCATGGGAATTCCTTTGATTGAAGTACCTCATGTGGAGGCAGATGATGTCATTGGGACTTTAGCGAAAAAAGCCGAGAAACAAGGTATCGAGACTTTGGTTTCCACCAGTGATAAAGATTTGGCGCAGCTGGTATCAAAGCATGTGACACTGGTTAACACCATGAGCGACACCGTTCTGGATGAAGCCGGCGTATATGATAAGTTCGGGGTGAAACCGTCACAGATTATTGATTACCTGGCTTTAATAGGTGACTCTTCGGATAATATTCCGGGCGTTAATAAAGTCGGCCCGAAAACAGCGGTGAAATGGCTGGCTGAATATGAAACGGTTGATAATATTATCGCTAACGCCGGTGATTTCAAAGGCAAAGTGGGGGAGTACCTGCGCGAAGGCATTGATCAGCTTAAATTGTCGCGGGAATTGGTGGTTATTAAGCAAGATTGTGATGTCGATTATCAAATTGGTGATTTTAAAATTGGCGAAAAAGACATCGACTCCTTAAATACCATCGGTCAACAATATGACATGAAACGTTTTGCTGAGTTAACCGCAGATGGTGCTAAAAAAGAACCAGAAATTAAAACAGACTATCGCTGTATCGATGATATAGATGATTTAAAAAAGTATTTAAAAACGGTCAAGAAAATCGGCCTGGTCGCTGTAGATTTAGAAACCACTTCATTACAGCCCATTGGCGCTGACATGGTGGGTTTATCACTGTGTTGTGAAAACAATAAAGCTGTCTACATCCCTGTTGGCCATCATGAAGACAAAAAACAACTCACTATCAAGGAAGTGATGGATGAGCTTAAACCGGTTCTTGAGGACGTACAGGTCATTGGCCAACATTTCAAATATGATCTCAATGTGCTGTCAAATTACGACTGGTCTGTTTCCACCCTTAAATTCGACACCATGCTGGAATCCTATGTTCTGGATCCCGCGGCCAATCGCCATGACATGGATACCCTGGCTGATATTCATCTCAATCGTCAAACCATCAAATATGAAGATGTCTGTGGCAAAGGCGCTAAACAAATTTCCTTTGCCGATGTGACGATTGATCAGGCGGTGAACTACGCTGCTGAAGATGCCGACATTACCTGGCAATTGCACCATAAATTGTGGGCTGACCTCAAAGATTTACCCCAGGCTGAAGTCTTTACTGAACTTGAAATGCCTTTGGTCGAGGTGCTGGCTTCCATGGAGCAAACCGGTGTGCTGATTGATAAAGATGAATTGGATAAGCAAAGCCTGGAACTCGGTGAACAGATGAATGAACTGGAGCAGAAAGCCTTTGCCTCTGCGGGAAAAGAATTTAATTTAGGCTCGCCCAAGCAGTTGCAACAGATATTGTTTGAAGAACAGGGTATTCCGGTCAAGAAAAAAACCCCGGGCGGACAACCGTCTACCGCAGAAGATGTTTTACATGAACTGGCTGCTGATTATGAATTGCCGGATATTATTTTGTCACACCGTTCTCTGAGTAAACTAAAAAGCACTTACACCGACAAATTACCGCTAGAAATCAGCCCGAAAACCGGCCGCATACACACCTCATATCATCAGGCTGTGACCAGTACCGGGCGTTTATCCTCATCAAATCCTAACCTACAAAACATCCCCATCCGCACCGAAGAAGGCCGAAAAATCCGTAAAGCCTTTATCGCCCCGAACGGCTGGCAAGTGATGGCCGCTGATTATTCGCAAATTGAATTGCGCATCATGGCGCATCTCTCACAAGATGAGAACCTGCTCAAGGCCTTTAAAGACGGCATTGATATTCACAGCCAGACAGCTTCGCAAGTTTTTGATGTGGCATTAGATGAGGTCGACAGTACCCATCGCCGTGCCGCCAAAGCCATTAACTTCGGTCTGATGTATGGCATGAGTGCTTTTGGTTTGAGTAAGCAATTGCATGTCTCGCGCAAAGAAGCCGCGGGATACATGACCCAATATTTTAACCAGTTCCCGAAAGTCGAAGCCTTTATTGATGGCATCAAAGAGCAGGCCGCTGAACAGGGCTATTTGGACACTTTATTCGGCCGTCGCCTGTATTTCCCCGACATCAAAAACCGCAATGCAAGAGTTCGCGCCGGATCAGAACGTGCTGCCATTAACGCCCCGATGCAAGGCACCGCCGCCGACATCATCAAAAAAGCCATGCTGGCGGTTTATCAGGATATCAAAAACGCTGACGACATCCGCCTGGTGATGCAAGTACACGACGAACTGGTGTTTGAAGTTAAACAAGCTACAGCCCAGGAAAACGCCCAACGCATCCAGAAAATCATGGAACAAGTGGTTGAATTAGACGTGCCGCTGGTGGTCGACTACGACATCGGCGCAAACTGGGATGAGGCGCATTAATCTTAACACCGCCTTTGACGGCGCTCAGGCTACTTATGTTTTTCTTAAGCACCTTAAGACGGCTGAGTACTTCGTTAGGTTAAGATAGGGCTTATTCTTAGCTACTCACCTGTCTCGTTTTTCGACTGCAGCCATTCTTTCATTAACGTTTTTATCTGGGTCTGGTATTTCAGGCCTTGTTGTTCGCATTGATGACGGAAGGTATTGAGTAAGGGAACAGGCACTTTGAGGCTGATGAGTTTGCTGGGCTGTTGGCCGGATCCGTGAATAAGGCGGAAATCCTCGAGAAACCGGACTATTTGTTCCGGGGTCATTTTTTTGCTTTGAGCCAGTGATTCGGGGCTATGCAGCTGCAGAGCTTTCATAATTGATTCAGTGCCTTTTTTATCTAAAGATTGACAGACATCGAGTAAAAACATAGTTAAAGTATATACGGTATATACTTATTATGAAAAAATTCTCTTAGTAAAACGGCTGTCCGGATTTACCAACAAAAGTCTATCGGTCTAAAACCTTGGCATCAAGCAATGTTATGCCCGAACCAATTGTGGTCATTTTAAAAGCGAAGAAATCTTATGTGAATGAATTCCAGGATTTCTTTTTTGAGAATTAATCACCCATATTGTGTTGTGTTCTACAAAAATAATAATCAATGATTGCAAAGTGACAATAAATGACTTAAAAAAACAAACACAATGAAAAACATTCACATCATTTCCATCTAAACGAGACCTTGCATTAATCATGAATCGAGTTAAAAAGCCTAAAATTCCACCATTCCGCGTTAGAAAACTTGCTAATAACGGCGTATTAGACTGCGTTTCCTGCCTTGATTGGTGGAATTTTAGTTCTTTTTCCCACCGACCCAGATTAATGCATAGATCTCTAAACAATTAATAAAAGAGGACCCTATGACCCCAAAACTCAAACCTTTAGCCGCTGCCATCATGTTGGCCACAGGCGGTGCTTCACTGGCCATCACGCAATCTATTAACAGCCACCAACCCAACCCTGCTTCCATTCAGCAAGCTTTGGATAGCAACAAATTAATTCTGGCCACCGGGGCCTTTGACCCGGCCGTAGAAAATCTTAATTTTAGTGCGGTGGGCTTAAATAGCGTCGCATCAAATCAATATGGTATCATTCAATTCAAACCAGGCAAAGCTGATACAAGTTGGCTTAAGTCACAGGGATTTAAAGTGCTCAGTTCTTTACCGACCAATGCCTATTTGGTCAATTGGAATAATACCGACCAAACCGTACTATCTAGAAACAGTGATATTCGCTGGCACGGTGCTTTTCAAAGTGGTTATAAAATTTCACCTAATTTATGGCAGAATAACCGCTCATCATTAAGTGCTTATGACTTAGAAATACAAGCCTTTAGTGATTATCCGCGAGAACATCTGGCTGCCTTGATCAAAAAAATAGCGCCAATGGCTCAATCGATTGATTCCAATATCCCTCAAAAAGATAATCGAATAGCTGTGCGTCTGCCAGCACAAGATTTTGATGCATCTTTAAACAAGTTGGCTTCTGCTGAGGGTATTCAGTGGATTAACACCTACTTCCCCGAACGATTAATGAATCAGGATGCGGTACCCGCCATCCAGGACACCAGTGGCAGCCTCGTTGACCAAACAATATTTGATAAAGGCATTTACGGTACCGGTCAAATTGTGGCCGTGGCAGACTCCGGTTTAGACAGAAACGAAGACTGGTTTGCACACCTAAACAAGGGTTTAGGGGTCAATACAGCACTGACCAATGCCGTAAACACAACACCACCTTTAGTCGGGACGATTAACCCGAATAATAAAGTCATGGCCTACTGGATTATGCCGGGCGCCACCAGTTACGACCATGCATGGGCCAGCTATCATGGCACCCATGTATCCGGTTCAGTGGCCGGTGATAAACAAGTCGGTGGTTCGGTCTCTAACCCCAGTTCACCCGGCTATGACAGTGATGACGGCATGGCGCCCAACGCCCAGATTTTATTTCAGGACTTAGGCGGTGATTCAGGTCTGTCCGGCATTGGCTCATCACCGATGTGGCAACAGGCCTATGAGGCCGGTGCCCGGATTCACAGTAACAGTTATGGCTCTTCATCCTTGGGCGAATATATCAGCTCTGATGCCAATTTAGATCGTTCTCTGCGTGAACTGGATGATATGGTGATTGTTATGGCCGCCGGTAATGATGACGGCACCAATAACAGCACCAGTTCACCGGGCAATGCCAAAAATGCCCTGACAGTAGGCGCTTTGCTTCATGGCAACAGTTCCAGTGTCGCCAGTTTTTCAAATCGTGGACTCACCGATGATGGCCGTTTAAAACCCGATATTTCAACCACCGGCACCAGCATCACTTCTGCCAGCGGTGACACCAATAATAACACTACCGTCGATAACCCAACCGCCAAAAACATGAGTGGTACTTCGATGGCGACACCGATTACCGCAGGTGGTTTGGCCTTATTACGTCAATATTTTACCGATGGTTTTTACCCAACCGGACTTAAAAATAACAATGATCAATTAATCCCAAGTGGCCAATTAATGAAAGCCATGGTGTTGAACGGTTCGAATGTCGATGCCGGCTTTAATTACCGCCACACGGGATGGGGACGACCCTGGTTAGATAACACCTTATTTTTTGATGGTGACAGCCGACGAATTAAATTTTGGGATGTCACCCATGAGAACGGATTAAGCACCGGTGACAGCATGACCTTTAATGTCGATGTATTGGCCGGTCAGGAATTTCGCGCCACCTTAACATGGTACGACTTAGCCGGACCCACTGGTTCAGGTGTAACTTTGGTTAATGACCTGAACTTAACTGTTTTGGCGCCAAACGGCACCTATTTAGGCAATGTCATGAATGCCAGCATTTCCGCAGAATCAATCATGGGCGGATCGGCAGACAATATCAACTCCGTTGAACAAGTTCGACTGACAGTACCTCAATCAGGCACCTATCAGCTGACTGTATCAGGCGGCAATGTGCCCGGTGATGGCAGCTATGGTTCAGACAAACAAGGCTTTGCATTAGTGGTCGGTGGTGATTTAGGCAGCTTAACACCGCAAGCACTGGGTAACCCAAGTAACTTAGCAGCCGTTGATAATGGTTTAAGCGGTGTTGATCTGACCTGGAATGTGGCCAGTAATGCGGATTACTATGAATTATATCGTGCCACCGGCACCTGCCAAAGTATTGAACAAGGCAGTATGCGCTATGTAGGTCAAAGCGCCAGCAACAGTTACAACGACCTCGACACGGTTGGTGGTTATCAATATGCCTACCAGGTGCGTGCTTTTAACAGTGACTATGAAAGTGCTTTAACCAATTGTGTCGACGTTAGCTCGACCCAAGCTTGTCTTGTTCCACCACAATTCAATGGCCAACAAGCCGCATTGATCAATGAAGGGAATAACACCTGTTCGATAAAAATGAACTGGCCGGCAGCCAACAGTAATTGTCCGGCTGATCCCAATGTTGAATATCAAATCTATCGTGACACGCAGCATAACTTCACGGCCAACGGTGGCAATTTATTAACGACTGTACCTTCAAGTACACAGTATACAGATTTTTCAGCAACCGATGGACAGCCTTATTTTTATCGAATTAAAGCAGTCAATGGCAGCAATGAATCTGATTTATCCCTTGAGTTGGCCGGTACCGCGTTCGGTCAGCCTTCTGCAAGTATTGGCTCCATCAGTGATGATGTGGATAACAGTCTATTAATGAATATGTCCGGTACCTGGTCAGTCAGCAATGAGCGGTCATCGAATGGTAGTCTAAGTTATCGTAGCACCTATGAAGGCGCCAATACCTACACCTCAAACACTTGCGCTCGCATGTACTCGCCAACCATTTCGGTTCCAAGTACTGGCAGCCCTTCCGTGGATTACCAGGCATGGTATCAAATTGAAGCTAACTGGGATGGCGTGGTTGTAGAAATCTCCAGTGATGGAGGCAACAGCTGGCAGGATTTACCACCGGTGGGTGGCTACCCAAGCGATTTCAGCTCCACCCAGAATCCACCGATTAATGGTTGTGGTTACCCCACATCACAAGGTGCTTTTGGTGGTGCATCAACAGGTTTTGATCCGGTGTCCCATGATTTGTCTGCCTTTGGTGGCCAGGATATCCAGGTCCGCTGGAGCTTTTCTACTGATCCGGGATACGAAGAAGAGGGCTTTTATATTGACGAGATTCAATACAATAATGTCTACACACCAAACACTTGTGCCGCCATTGTTGATTTAATCTTTGCAGATGGTTTTGAATAAAACCTCCTAACCAGTGAACTCGTACCTGCTTTACTACGCAGGTACGAGCCCCACTTTAGCTGAGTTTAAAATCTATCGTCATCAAATTCTGAGAATCGAATTTCAGATGACAATGGCCCCAAATTTGGTCGTAGGAATCAAGTGCTTTTCCCCTCGTTACGACGCTCCAGCGTGGTCCCGAGGCCAAATGACTCAAGCCGGCTGAGCCCCGTCGAAGCCATCTCAAATTTGAAACACCTTAATGTAAAATAAAATTTTATTAAAAAGAAATCGCGACAATTTAACAATTGGATTTAATTTTGACATAGGCATTCCCACGCTGGAGCATGGGAACGAGGCTAACTAGGAAAGCCACTTGTTATCATTCAGCAAGTGGCTTTTTTCTTGAAGGAATAAATTTAATCGATGACTTTTGTGGCTTTAATGTGGCCGCCGGCATAGTCGGCGATTTCGTCGTGTTGTTCTTCGGTCAGTTCATAAATTTTATCGATGGTACAGGATTCCGGCATTTGATCTTGCACCAGGACTTTATCGAACTTGGCCACCAGAGAGGTTCTGGATGTTTGCTTGAGTGCGATTTGCTGGGCAAAGGGTAAATCGTTACAGGGAGACATGAGTTCCAATAAATAGGCCCGATTATGGGTGCTTAAAAGTATCAGATAACCGCTGTCCAGAGGTTGCCAACCGGTAAAACGGAATTGTTGGACGCGGTTGACTTGTTTTAAGTCATGTTCCATTACAAACTGATCGTAGTTAGGGCGTGTGGGGTTACTGCCACAGGCCGATAAAAATAGGGCTGATAACAGGATGAGTGCTTTATTCATAGTGCCATTCCAAAGACAATGATTGTATCAAACCTGCATTTATTTTCCGTTAAAAAAAACCACCCGCCAATTTGACGGGTGGTTAAAGATCATAGTGTTAACTATGGGAACAATTATTTGTTTTTATTTATTTTTCCGTTTAGTCCAAAAACTCAGACCAACCGCGTGTCCAGTCCTGGCTCTTATCACCAATGGCGCCGCTGTAGTCCACTGAATCAAAGAAGTCACCAAATAACTCACGATTCAAGCTGAAACCACGCGGTGTGCCGGACGTTGGATAAATACCGTCTAAGTTAACCGCTTCAGCTGTGTTACCCATTTGCGCATTAAAGAAGTTTTCAACGGTGAAGGCATCACCGGCTTCTTCTTCAAAATTCTGGTCACAGTCAATCACAAAGTTTTCCATGGTTAACGTGCCGGTCAAGCTGCCGGGCGATCCCGCGGCCGCAAAAGTGGCATCAGAATCCAGATCTAAACATTTTTCAAAACCGGTGACCACGAAGTGGCTTAAGTTAGCGCCGGTTCCGCGTCTCAGTACCATGCCAGTGGTGGTTTTATTCACTGATGGTGCACCAATAAATGTGGCATTGGCAATTTTAGGCATAGACCGTGGTGAAGCATCGTTATTTTCTTCATAGTTATCTGCTTCAATACCACGCTCTTTATCATTGTCGGCATCCGGATTTTGTTTCACAATGACATATTGAACCGAACCACTCCAGCCATGCGTCCAATCCATTGAGTCGTCTTTGATATCTGTCAGAATTAGATTTTTTGCATTGACCGTGCCGCCATAGAACTCTACGCCGTCATCTTCATTGGCATGCACCTGTACATGGTCAACCACCGTACCACGACCAACACCTTGAAAGGCAATGCCGTTCAACTCGTCTTCGTCATTAATTCTGTAACCACCGAACTGTACACGAACATAGCGTAATACACCGCTTGAATCTTCCGGATCATCGCCACCAAAATTACCGGAACCACCTTCACCAATGTCCTGGCATTGTGAAAATGGCACACTGTCTTCACAGATGTTAATCGGTGCACGACCATTAATGACTAAACCACCCCAGTTACCCGGTCCGGCTGCCTCATCGGATCCGTTATAAGGACCGGTGAATACAATCGGCGCATTGGCGGTGCCTTCAGCGAAGATTTTAGAGCCACGTTGAACAGCTAAGAAGTCATTACCGGTTACACCCAATACACGGGTTCCAGGCTGAATAGTTAAGTTAGCAGATTGACCGCCGTCTTCACCAACAAACACACCGCCTTGTAAAACCCAGTTGGTGTCATTGGTTAAAGTAATGTCACCGGTTAAAGTACCGGATAAGGCACAGGTTTTATCCTGGTTGGTGTCTTCCGCAAATGCCGGACAACCGCTGAATGAGGTTTGGTATGGACAAACAGAGGCATCACGTTCATAACCATTGATTTCATCTAAAGGCTCCAGTTCAAATTCAGCTGAAGAGTCACTGACATAAGCAGAGGCAATATTATCAATACTGGCTGTTATGCTACTGCAGTGATTAAATTCCAAAGTCATATCACCAAATAGTGCACCCGTGACATTGCCTTGACCGGTAAAATTACCACCGACAAATTCACCCAGCTGGAAAGTGACGGTTGATTGACCGGCTAAAATTTCTGCATTACCGGCTACCCAGGTTGGCTCACCATTGTCTGCATAAATAAATCCTGTCACTGAAAGACTGCCCTTTTCAGGCCCAGTTTTTATGTAATCTATTTGCCAACCGGTGCGGTTATCATCTGCGCCTCGATACCATTGACCTTCAAAATTCTCATCGACATTAATGGCCAGTGCCGTGCCTGATAACAGCACTGAACTTAATACGGCTGTCTTGAGTTGATTAATCTTCATAGCTAAACCTCGTTAGAACAATTTCAAAAAAAGCCCATTCTATGGACCTTATGTAACAACTTCATGACGTGAATATGAAGATTTGGTTACAAAGTGATTACTAAATATCAAGGAATTGGCATATTGCTTTTGCTTGTCATATTTGTCACACAAATGAAACATTTGAGGCCTAAACTTGGCGCCATCTTTTATTCGGACGAACTACATCATGTTTTTATCTAAGCCTATATCCTCTATTCAACGATGGTGCCTGCTCAGTTTGTTGATGGCTTGTCAGCTGACATTAACTGCCCGGGCCCAAGATAACACCGAAGCCATGGCCAAACAGCTGATTTCGATACGCGGGCAGGTGGAAGATTTGCAGGCAGAACTTCAGATTCTGCAATCAGAGCATAACCAGACCATGGCCTATCTCAACACCCGTAAGGCTGAATTGAATGCGCAGTTAGATCGCCAACAATTAATGATTAAGCAAGCCGAACGAGATTTAGCCAACACCCAAACCCAAATTCAGGAATTGGGTGCGGACTCAGCGCACATGGTGCCCGATGTTATCAACATGATTGACCAGCTATTGGCAACCATTGAAGCAGGCATACCCTTTAAACATTTGGCCCGTCAAGAAGTTCTGCAGCACATCAAACGGAATTTAGTGGCGGACAAGATTACTGCGCAGCAAGCCATTAATCAAATGTGGGCTTTCGTAGAAGATGAACTGCGCTTAACCCAGGAAAACGGCTTATATTCACAAACCATTGAATTAAACGGTGAAGATGTTTTGGTGGAAGTGGCCAAGTTAGGGACGGCCTTGATGTATTTTAAAACCAAACAAAACCAATATGGCCATGCTGTGATCGACTCAAACGGTGGATACACATTCGAATTATTTGAAAGCGAGTCTCAAAAGCAAGCTGTTGCCAATCTATTTGATTCATTACAAAAACAAATTCGTCAAGGTTTGTTTGAACTGCCAATTTCCGCCCAATTGAAAGGAGCCCAGCAATGACTTATATTAACCACAGCCTGTTAATCGTGGTATGCCTTTTAATCAGCACCATGACACTGGCTCAAGACAATACCGCTTCTGAAAACACAGTGGCGACTGAAAATACCACCCCTGAAGTGGTGACCCAAGCTCAGCAAGATCAAGCGCAACAAGACATTGATATGGCCTATAAAAAAGAAATGGCCTTGCTCAGTAGTCAGGTCCACAATCTCAAAGAGCGGATTGGCCAGTTTAAAACCAATGCCCGCCAGGCCCAGGTTAAAATTGAATCCGAGGTCAACACCCTGGAAAGCCAGTTATTAACCGCTGAGAATCAGGCCCGTGCGCTGGAAAACGAACACGTTACTTTATTGAGAAACCAACAATCCGTTGAAGACAACCAACAATTGTTAGAAGCCACATTGGCACAAGCCAAATCATCCATGTCTGCTTATGACATGACCATCCAAGAAGATGAGGACCTGTCCAAACTAGAGCAGGTTCAAGCCCGGGTTAATAAGGTTTCAGATTTTTTGATTAAACAGTCACAGACCTATCAGACCGACGGTCAGTTTTATCTGGCTGATGGTACATCCGTCGATGGTCAATTGTTGCACATTGGTCGCATTGCCACTTACGGACACAGTAATCAGGGCAGTGGTGCCTTGGCGCCCGCCGGTGAAGGTCAACTCAAGGTATGGGAAGCCAACGATTCTGCCGCGGTGGCAGCGCTGTTTAACGGCAAGGCCGAGGCCTTGTCGCCGGTGTTTATTTACGAATCCACACTCAACGCTATTGAAGAGAAGAAGAAAAAAACCATCTTAAGCGTGATTGAATCAGGCGGTGTGATTGCCTGGATTATCTTTGCCCTGGGTCTGATTGCGTTGGTGCTCATTATTCTTCGCTTTATTTTCCTGAAAAAATCTTCAGCCAGTACCGAAAAAATGATGAATGCCGTGGTCCGTGAAATTGAACAAAAGGATCTGCAATCAGCCATTGCCAAAGCGCAAACCAAAAACAGTGCCAGTGCCCGGGTTTTATTATCCGCTTTGAGAAATATAAAGCGGAATCGCGAACACATTGAGGACATTGTGTCTGAATCCATTCTGCATGAATCCGCTTTGCTCAATCGTTTTGGTTCGATGATTCTGGTGATTGCCACCGTGACCCCTTTGTTGGGCCTGTTAGGCACCGTGACCGGTATGATTTCAACCTTTGATATCATTACTGAATTCGGTACCGGTGATCCTAAATTATTATCCAGTGGTATTTCCATTGCCCTGGTTACTACAGAGATTGGTTTGGCCGTTGCGATTCCGGCTCTACTGTTTGGTAATTTATTATCCGGTTGGTCTGAACGCATTAAGGATGACATGGAAAAAGCGGCCTTGAGAGCCATCAATGTTTATCAAAAAACGGTGAGCTGATATGTGGGAGTCAATCGCACAATTAAGCGGTTATTTTGCCTCAGGCGGTTATGTTATGCCGCCTTTGATTGTGGCCACTGTCATCCTTTGGTGGGCACTGGGGTATCGAATGAGAACACTGCAACGCGGATCCGTCCGTTCAACCCGCGTTATGTTGTTTCGTTACCTGAAGGGAAAAAAACCCAGCCATCAAGGCGTCTTATCACGGGTGTTGCGCAAGGGTATGGCCTTGTATCAGCAGGATTTACCTGACTTGCGCAAACATTTGGATGATGCTTTTAGTGAAGATGTCAAAGACATCAAAAAATACCGGGTCATCATAACCACCATCGTACTCACGGCACCGTTACTGGGTCTGTTGGGTACGGTTTCGGGCATGATTGAAACTTTTGATTCACTGGGCGACATGTCTTTGTTCACCCAAACCGGCGGCATTGCCGGTGGTATTTCGCAAGCTTTAATTACCACGCAAATGGGTCTGGCTGTGGCCATCCCCGGCTTAATCGTCAATGGCATTTTAAACAAAAAACAAAATCGCCTGGAAATAGAAATTGCCCAAATTAAAGACTATTTGTGCAGCCCCCTAATGAATGAGGTAGAACGACATGAGATATCGTGAAAATAAAGAAACAATTCAAGACCTGAACATTTCTCCTTTGATTGACATGGTCTTTATTCTGCTGATCTTTTTTATGGTCAGTACAACCTTCGTCAAAGACATGAAATTAGAACTTGAACGGCCTGCCGCCAGCAGCAGCACCACCGCCTCGACCAAAGCAGTGCGTTTATACATCGACAACAGCGGCCAGGTCTATTTGGACGGCACCAGTATTCAACCCTGGGTTATCCAGACGCGTTTACGAGATTTATTAAAATCCAAAACGCAAAAATCTGTGCTGGTGGTAACCGATGAAAATGTCCCTTCGGGCAAACTTGTTGAAGTGGTCGACCAGGCACGCCTGGCCGGTGCTTCAGACGTCGGTGTGGCCACAGAAAAAGAAGTGGGGGCAGGATGAATTTAGGCCGTGAACAGACGCAAAGACATCTGGCTGCGCTGGTGGCCATGCTATTGGGTTCTACTTTGGTGCTGAGCACATTGGTTATCATTAACGACAGTGATCAATTAAATCAAAATGCCAACCAATCTGCTCACAGCATCATCAAAATCAATAAACCCAAACCCAAACCTCAAGAGGTGGTGCAACAGCCCAAGCCCAAACCTAAGCCCAAGCCCAGACGCCTCAGTCCCCCCACACCTTTGCTGGGGCTGAACAGCCAATTAGGCGGCATAGATTTAGGCCTCGACAGTCTCGGTATTGGTCAGCTCAGTGATTTAGACAATGACATGCTCAATACAGACGGTAATACCGTCATGTCAGAAGATATGGTTGACCAGGTACCGCGGGCAACTTATCAAGCACCGGTGAGTTATCCGGCACGAGCACGGGCTAAAGGCATTGAAGGTTATGTGGTTTTTTCATTGCTGATCGATGAAACCGGCCACATTGAAGAAGTCCGAATTATCGATGCCACACCGGAAGATGTTTTTAATGAAACCGCGTTACAAGCCATTCGCCAATGGCGGTTTGAACCGGCGAAATATCAGGGTAAAGCGGTTAAAACCTGGGCCAAACAACGCATCCGATTTAATTTGAGCTAATGATTATGAAGATAAATAAACCCATAATGATATTTTTACTGTGGCTGATTGTCTCCCTGGCGCAGGCTCAGGATGCTGAACAGTCATCGCAGGAAGTTGATTACATAGAGCTGGCCGCCCTGATGTTACGGGATAACCATTTGGACCGGGCAGAAATGGCTTTGCAACAGGTTGATCTACAACATGAGGACACGGATCAACATCGTTTTTATTCGCTTAAGGGTTTACTGGCGGTTAAAAAAGGGCAGCATCAAATCGCCATGGAGGCTTTTTCACAGGCCAATAACATCAAAAGGCTTGAACCCAATATGCAGATGATATTAGCTCAGGCCGCTTTTTCGGCCGCTCAATATCAACGGTCAATACAGGCTCTGGACGAGGGTGGCACTGCGCTACAACAAGTGGCAGAAAGCTATCACTTGCGTGCCCAGGCGCACTGGCAATTAAATGAAAAGCCGATGTCACTCGCCATCATCAATGTGGCCATGGCGCGTTTCCCCAGCGAATCGGCTTTTTTAAAACGCAAAATCTTTTATCTTGTTGCGCTTGAATTGCACGCCCAAGCGGCTGAATTGGGTCTGGATTATGTCGCAAAATACGATGTCTCTGCCGATGACTATCTGGCCATTGGCATGGCGTTAAAAAACGCCGGAAACCGGGAACGTGGATTGAGTTTTTTAGAGTCTGCTCACTTATATTTTCCCGAGAATGTGGACATCATTAAAGCCCTGGCTGCCGCTTATGTTGAAAAACAACATTATCTCAGCGCTGCCAGTATTGTTCATAAATTAGCCATGACCAATAATGACTATATGTCAGAAGCGGCTGAATTATTTCGCAAGGCAGGCTATAAACATCAGGCACTGATTCTCAACGGTTTAATTACAGACCAGTCTGAAAAACTGACACAACGCTTGGGTTTGCTAATTGAACTGGCCCTGTTTGATCAGGCTGTCGCGCTTAAAAATGACCTCATCAGAACCCGTCTTTTGCAACAGGATGACATTCGTTATGCCATGGCTTTTACACATTTTAAATTGGGGCAATATCAGGAAACTGAAGGCTTGTTAAGCGAATTAACAGAGCCAAGGTATATTGAACAAGCTTTGCAAATACGCGACTACATGAATCAATGTCGTCATCAACCCTGGCTTTGCCAGTAACCTTTAACCCATGTATAACAGTATGAAAACATTTTTTCTTATTCTCTGTTTAGTCACCCTTTCGGCGGCATCGGCAGAACCAGCCCAGATCAATGTTCACGTATTTTTAAAAGGCTTACCGGTCAATCAAATCACGGTACAGTCCGGCGAGCAGTCAACCACCACCAACGATTATGGATTTGCCCAAATTTCACTGGCGCCGGGTCAACATAAACTGGCTTTTAAATCAAAAAAATTGGCAATTTTTGATCATGACATAGAATTGGCGGATGGCGAGCTTGTGCAACTACTGGTGGATTTAAAGGTCATCGATAAACACCAGCCGGAAGTTTACACCGAAAGCTCGGTTGATCACCTGGAAAACACCCCGGATGCGTCTGCCGAAACGACCACAGACACCACTGTTAATACGCTATCAGGCGAAGTAAAAAGCCTGGAAACTTCAGAACCTGTGGCCAATGCCAAAATCTTTGTGTCAGGTCAAAGCGGCTATTTACAAACCAATGATTTGGGGCAGTTCACCACAGAATTACCAACCGGCACCTATGGTTTAAGTGTTTTGCACAGCCAGTTCAGTTCTCATGTTGAAAAATCTGTTCAGGTGGGTCCGGATCAGCCAAATAGCTTAACCATTGAATTAACACCAAGCGGCAGTGAATTGCCTGAATTTGTGGTGGTAGAACCCTATATCGAAGGCTCTCTGGCGGCGGTGTTAGAACAGCGAAGGAGCAATAACTCAGTGGCCAATTACCTCAGCATGGAGCAGATTTCAAAGGCCGGCGATTCAACTGCTGCAGGCGCGTTAAAACGGGTTACCGGTTTAACGCTGGTCGATGGCCAATTTATATTTATTCGTGGATTGGGTGAACGTTATTCAAGCACCTTGCTCAATGATGCCAACATGCCCAGCCCGGATCCAACCCGCCGAGTGGTGCCACTGGATTTGTTTCCCACCGGTATTATTGGCAGTATTGAAGTGCAAAAGGGCTACTCAGCTAAATTACCGGCCGAATTTGGTGGTGGTTCTGTCAGCTTAAAAACCGTTACCATACCTGATGAACCCTTTTTTGATGTGGGCCTATCATATAAACATAACAGTCAGTCTACCGGTAAAACCGGATTCAGTTATTCAGGGGGCGGCAAAGACTGGACCGGCTATGATGACGGCACACGCGCCATTCCGGATCGATTAGCAGAAGCCATTGCCGGTGGCAATGAACTAAGACCCAATAATCCCTTTTTTGATGGTGGCTTTTCCCGTGAAGAATTGGCCATCATCGGTCGATCTTTAAATAACACCTATGATCTGCAGCCAACAAGTCTTGACCCGGGTCTGGGATTAGACATAGCCGGTGGCACTCGTTTCAACCTCGATTCAGGCCAGAGTTTTGGGCTGTCTGCCGCTTTTGAATATGGTGATGAATGGGACTACCGACAGGAATTGAGACGTGATTATGTGGTCTCGACTGGCGATGATCTGGCACTCGACAGTGAAGCCCTGGCAGACACCACTGAACGACAAATCAATGCCAGTGGTTTTTTAACCGGTGGTATTTCATTTAATGACGACCACTCACTATCAGCAAATTTAATGCTTTTACGCAACACCACTGATTTCACCGAAATTGCTGAAGGCTTTAATGAGGATTTGGGTAATTCCCGGAGAATTTATGAAATCAGATGGACTGAACGTGATTTAAAGTCTTTGCAACTATTTGGCAATCATCATTACCCTGCTTTGTCTGACATGCAATTTGACTGGCAATACACAGATTCAACAGCCACCTTTTCTGAACCTGATAACCGCATCTATCGCTACGACAGAAGATCCGATGGCGTTTTTGTGTTCTCCAGTCGAAATGACAGTAATTCTCGGGTTTATCGTGAGTTGGAAGACGACTCTCAAAACATGAAATATGACCTGAGCCTGCCACTTACTTTTAACGATCAACATGATATCACCGTGGGCTTTGGCCAACACTGGATTAAAAAAGACCGTGAATCAGATATCCGGCGTTTCTTATTTGAAGATGTGGGTCCTTTGGCCAATGAAGCCGACCGAACACAACCTTTGAGTGAAATTTTGAATGATCAATACATTGCTGAAAATGGTTATCAGCTGATTGAAACCACCCGTTCTACCGATAACTATTTTGCCTCTTTACGCAATAAAGCCACTTACTACAACCTGGATTATGCCTTTGACGACTTTTTCCGGGTTAGTCTGGGTGCTCGGCGTGAGGACTTCAGCCAATCAGTGACCACTTTCAAACTGTTTGATCCCGACGAAAGCCCCATTACTTCAAGCTTGGCTGACGACAGCTGGTTTCCGGCTTTTTCATCGACTTACCTGTGGGGCGATCATCAATTTCGCATCAATTATTCAGAAACCGCTACGCGCCCTGATTTTAAAGAACTCTCACCGGCTCAATTTAAAGATCCTGTGCTTAATCGCAATGTCATTGGTAACCCTGATTTAGAAGTTGGCACCATTGAACATTATGATGTCCGCTGGGATTATTATTTCTCTGATGCTGAGTTTATTTCTTTGAGTTTATTCTACAAAACTTTTGATAAACCCATTGAGATGACCATTTTACCCGGATCAACCCGTATCATCAGTTTTCAGAATGCCGAGGCAGCCGAAAACTATGGCGTTGAGCTGGAATTTTATAAAGACTTTTCATGGCTAAGCAGTCGGTTATCAAACTTTTATATGAGTACAAATTTGGCTTATATTGAATCAGAAATACAATTACGGACGGATGTGGCTGGTGGTCAAACCAACAACACGCGACCATTACAAGGTCAATCTCCGTATGTGGTCAATCTACAGATTGGTTACCAAAACGAAGCCAAAGGCATCGACGCCTCGTTGTTATTCAATGAATTTGGTGAACGGATTTCAGAAGCCGGTACCAGTGGCCGACCTGATGTTTACGAACAACCTTTTAGCCAGATTGATTTTGTCTATTCACATCAACTCAGTCAGCATTGGAAAGTGAGTTTTAAAGCCCAAAACCTACTCGATGACGAGGTATTATTTTTACAGGGTGATGAAACCAGTCGCCTGTATAAGAAAGGCCGTGACTACAGTTTGGGCATCAGTTATCAGTTTTTCTGAGAACTTCTCAACGGCATTTAGCCGACCACTTTTACAAAATGACATCAGGGGGTTAAAATAACCCCCTTTTTATTGAGAGAACGACATGGGACGAGCTTATCAAAATCGCAAAGAATCCATGGCTAAAACATCGGATGCCAATGCCCGTGTTTATTCAAAATACAGTCGTAAAATTTACGTGTCCGCAAAATCAGGCGGTACTGATCCGGATGCCAATCTGGAATTAAGAAGCTTATTGGATGAAGCCAAAAAAAGTCAGGTGCCGGCCCATGTGATTAAAAAAGCCCTTGATAAAGCCGATGGCGGCGCCGGGGAAGATTTTGATGTGGCGCGTTATGAAGGTTACGGACCGGGCAATTGCATGGTCATTGTTGATTGTTTAACCGACAACCCCAACCGGACTTTTGGTGACGTACGACTGTGTTTTACCAAAACAGACTGCAATATCGGCACCCAGGGCACAGTCATGCACATGTTTGACCACTGTGCGATTCTGGTTTTTGCCGGTGATGATGAGGATGCGGTGTTAGAGGCCTTATTGGAAGCGGATGTGGATGTCACCGACATTGAATCAGAAGACGGCAACATCACTGTTTTTGCCCCTCACACAGAGTTCCACAAAGCCAAACAAGCGCTTGTGGATACTTATGATGACCTCGAATTTCAAGTCTCCGAAATACAGTTTGTACCACAAACCACGGTTGAAATCAGCGATGAAGAAGACATTGCCCGGTTTGACAAGTTTATTGATATGTTGGATGAACTTGAAGACGTTCAGAATATTTATCACAACGCCATTATCCAGCGCTAAGCATGTCATCAACCCGGATTTACACTGACACGCCGCCTTTTTGGCGGCGTTTTGGTTTTTTCTTTCATTATATTCGCCAGGAAAAATTATTTTTTCAGGTCACTTTATTGGCTTTTTTGAATCTATTGTTGGTTATTCCTTCGTTTATTATTCAGATTATGATTCAAATCAGCTTATTTTTGGCCTCATATAAGCTGGCATTTGAAGTGCTCAACAACTTGAGTCGTGGCGAATTTAAATACAGAGATTCTTTTTCACATCAGATATCAGAAGTCATTGGTTTTAAAGCCCTTGGCATGCCGGTTCTTCAATTATTACTGTTTATTTTTGTTTTTCGCTATGATCCGACAACCGGTGCGGCCTTATTGTTCTTAACCACTTTACTGACACCGGCTTTTCTCATGATACTGGCTGAAAGCCAAAGTCTTATCAATGCACTCAATCCACTGACTCAAGTTCAGATTGCCACTCGAATCGGTGGTGAGTATATTGTCTTGACTCTTTTTTTTATTGTGCTTTCAGGGCTCAATTTATTGGCTCGTTACCTGTTTAATGGTGTCTTACCAGCTTTGATTGAAATGGTATTATTGGCGTGGCTACTTTATTTTTTATTGGTGTTCAGCTTTAGTGTTATTGGCTATGTCATGTACCGCCATGCAGATAGTATTGGTCACGAAACCAAAGATCATGAAGAAGATCGCCTTTCGAAAAATTCAACTCAATCACCCGGTCAAGATCCCTTTAAACAACGCATAGAAAATTTATTGGAAGCCGGCGACGGCCAACAAGTTTTAAATATTATCAATTCGCTGTCAAAAGAAGAGTCCGGAACTGATTTAAACCGATACAAAATTGACGCTGAGCATTTAGCGCGACAACAAGCCAAATCCTCACCCAGCTCACAAATCACTGATTTGGTAGCAGAAAAACAATACCGCAAAGCCATGCAGTTGATTAAAGATCATCATAGCCGAGGACAACTTATTAAACCGGCACAAGTTGAAGATTCTCATCAGCTCATTATCTATACAGCCCAGACTAATCAACATCGTTGGGTTGTTCGTTTATTTAAACAACTGAGTCGAATTTTTCCCCAGCATCATCAGCTCATTGTTGACACCGGCCTTCTCACAGCCCAATCTTTATACCAGCTGGATAAGGCGGATCATAGCCGGCGCTTATTAGAACGTTTAATCAGACAATACCAAAAAACCGCCGACGTAAGTCAATTAAGTTCATTTTTAATCGGACTGAAGAAACGACAAAAAAAACCGGCCTCATAGGCCGGCTCTGTTTTAAATTTTATGAGACCTGAGCTTAATCTTTAAGAATAAAGGTTACTTTTAAAATAACGCGATATTCATCGATGCGCCCATTGTCCACCGTGACTTTTTGGCTTTCCACCCAAGCACCGGTGACGTTTTTTAATGTTTTATTAGCACGTTCAACGCCCTTTTCAATGGCATCTTCAAAACTATCATCGGAACTGGAAATAATTTCTGTGACTTTTGCTACACTCATTGTTGACTCCTTTAATTATTATTGAGTAAATACATTAGCATTTTGACCCTGTTTTTTCCAGCACCAAAAGAGTGAAATTTAAGCCGGAAGAATAAAAAAGGCCGGTATTTAACCGGCCTTTAACACTTTAAGGATTGACTACTTTACCAACCGCATTGACGGTCTTTATTTTGCTCGTCTAACCACTCTTTTAAGGGCGCGAAATAATCAATCATGGCGGTGGCATCCATCTCTCGAGAATTGGCCACCACTTGCATGGCATCCTGCCAGGGCTTTTCGGCGCCCATTTCTAAGACTTTAATAAGCTTCTCACCGGCGGCTTTGTTGTTATAAATCGAACAACGGTGTAAATCACCTTCAAAACCAGCCTCTTTACATAATTCCCGATGGAATTGAAATTGCAAAATATGCGCCAGGAAATAACGTGTGTAAGGTGTATTTCCGGGAATGTGGTACTTGGCACCCGGATCAAATTGCGACTCATCACGTTCAACCGGTGATTTCACACCCTGATACTGATTTCGTAAACGCCACCAACCGGCATTGTACTCATCCGGTGAAATTTCACCATTAAATACCTGCCAACGCCACTGGTCAATCATCAAACCAAAAGGGACAAAAGCCACTTTTTCCAGGGCTTTTTTCATGAGCATGCCCAAATCATTGTCTGATGACGGAATCTCGTCGATCAGACCAATGTCTTTAAAATATTGCGGTGTCATGGACAGGGCAATGGTGTCGCCGATGGCTTCATGAAAGCCGTCGTTGGCGCCGGTGCGATAAACAATGCTTTTATCTTTATAAGCCCGCTGATAAAAATTATGTCCTAATTCATGATGTACGGTGACAAAATCCTCATAATCTTCTTTGATGCACATTTTAATGCGGATATCGTCCTCATTATCAATGTCCCAGGCGCTGGCATGGCAAACCACATCGCGATCCTGGGGTTTTAAGAATAAAGAACGCTCCCAAAAAGTATCCGGTAAGGGATCAAGTCCCAGTGAAACGAAAAAGTTTTCAGCGGTTTTCACCATTTTTTTAGCGTCATAATCATGGGCTTTTAAGCGGGCAGTGACATCAATGGTTTCACCGGCATTGTCAGGTTTCACCAGATCATAAACCGCTGTCCAATCCTGAGCCCACATATTACCCAGCAAGTGAGCAGGAATCATACCGTCATCACCCATCACTTCAGAGCCATATTGCTCAGTCAATTCACTGCGCACGTGGCATTGTAAAGCATCATACAAAGGCTCAACCTGACCCCACAGGCGATCTAATTCTACTGCAAAATCATCGGCCGGCATATCATACCCGGCTCGCCACATGGCACCCGTGTCTGCGAAACCTAGCTCACGCGCACCTTCATTGGCCAGCTCAACCATGCGCTGGTACTTATCACGCATCGGTACTGAAATGGTGCGCCATCCGGTCCAGGCGTCCAACAATTCTTTGTGATCTTTTGATTCAGCAATCACTTTGGATAATTCACCCAAATTGCGGCATTCATCCTCGACACAGTATTTTCCGGAACCGTACATGGCTTCTAATTTGGCCATGATTTGCGCCAGTTCTGCATTTTTCTCAGCATCATCCGGTGCCGCCAGGGTTAAACTACCTTTGATTTTCTCTAAACGACGACGCATATCTGCCGGTAAATCCAAGTCATCAAATTGCTTCGCCTGATTGGCAAATTTAACTTGTAAGGCACCCATTTTTTCGATACTTTTGGCGCCCAGCCAAACGGTGTCTTCGGTGATAAAGTTGGCCTGAACCCAGGCAACCCGTGCCGCATACTCAGCTTCTTTAATGTAAGTGTCTTCAACTGTTTGCAAGAATGCAGCTGCATCTGCTTGTGTTAGTGTGTTGTCATTATTGTCGGCTGGTTTGACTTGGTCAGGCTGACACGCCGCTAAAGTCATCACAGCCAATAGTAGGCATAGTCTTTTCATGGATTTATCAATATATGAAGTAAGCCTATTCTACATCATTGCCAATCGATAATTCACCTATTAAGCATGTGATTCGATTATCCATATCCACAAAAAAACCGGCTTTAATCAAGTCGGTTTTTTATTCCATTGCTCTAAAACCATCAATTAGGATCGCGTTTTCGTATCGATGAACGGCTGCTTGACCGACTTTGTGTATTATTAGTGCGCGTTTTGGGGCTGCTCACTGTGGGTTTTGAATAACCAGGCTTCGACGTTCTGTTTAGTGTTCGACTGGCCGGTTGTGAGGGTGCTTTTTGAACCGGCGCTCTTTGTGGCATGACACGCTGTGAAGACTGACTTTGCGGTCGTTGATTGCGGGTCGTGGTGCTATTTCGAGGTGTGACGGCCTGCCGTGTTCGACTCGGTTGCGAACGATTTGTTCGCGTCGTACTTCGCTGAATGGCTGAACGCTGTATAGCCGTGGGTTGATTGTTTTTGGGCTGACTTGCACTTGATGATCGAGGGCTGGCTTGACGGTATCGACTCGTGCTATTGATAACCGGTTTTTGCTGAGTAGACTGCCGTTGTCTATTGAGCTGACTGGCTGCTGATTCAGATGACCGGTTTGTGATAGCAGCGGGTTTTTGATAATTTGATCGCAAGTTCTGCGAATTTTGGCGACTGTCATTATGACTGCCTCTGATCGAAGAAGAACGACTTCGACTGGGCAACTGATTCGACGGATTGCTGCGTGAATTATCTTTATAACGTGACGAATTATTTTGGTAGCGCTGTCCCGATGATCGTTGTCGATTGACAGGTCGACGTGTGGGCACTGTTTGGCGCGTATTGTTATAACGTGAACTGTTATGTTGACCCTTATATTGATTGGAGCGCTGCCGATCACTTAAGCGTCTGGCCTCATCACGCGCTGAATAGTAACCGCGATTGGTCGGATAGGTACTGTTATAACGAGAACCATAACGATATGGGTTGAACCTGCGGTTATTCCAATACCAATCATTATCATAATACCGGTGTGAATAATGACTGTAACTTATACCTAAGCCCCAGCCAAAACCATAACTGAACCAGCTGTTATCATAAAAGCCATAACTCGGGTAACAACTGCTGTACCAGCCAAATCCGCATCGTGTACTGCTGTAATAAAAGCCCGCCCGCGGATAACGGTAAGGACTGTAATATACGGTGCTGTAATTAATGCCGTAGCGATCCGGGTAGTAGTTATAATTGTTGTAATAAACACCGCCGCCGGCTGATGAATAATCACTGCCATAGCCGTAATACGGATCATAACTATCTTGCCCGTAATAATTATCACTGTAATAATAGTCGTCATCATAGCGATAATCTGTACTGGCGCATGCCGCTAAAAATAGGGCTGCTAAAGGGAGAAGTCGTTTAATCATGGTTGCTGGTTTTTTTAACATAAGCCTATATTAACTAAGTAACACTGAATAAACACTGAATTGACTTAAAAACCCATGTCTCTGTCAATGTGACCAATGGCACTGTCTTTTTCAGACTGATTTTTGAGATAATTATTATGTCTTCAATCAATAGGTAAATGACATGACAGCACAAGAACTCAATCACGACCAAGACCGTCCTGAAGAAAAAAAACGGGATGATAAGGCCATTTTGTTTCGTTTCCTATTCACTGTTTTATTTGTGGTTTTAGGCTGGTTATCCCTTTGGGTTTTGGCCGCCATTGTTCTTATTCAATTTGGTTTTCTTATTTTTGATGGTGAAAAAAACCAACGGCTTACAGCATTTGGCGGACAACTGGTCGCTTTCCAAAAACAACTGTTGAAGTATATTGCCATGCAAGGTGATGAGAAACCTTTTCCTTTCCAGGAGTGGCCTAAAAATACCACACAAGATACTGAGTAACCCCACTACTAACTTTTGAAAACCTGATGCAGCACGGCTCCATCAGGTTTTTTGTTACTGACATTCTACCCTTAAGTCATTACAATTAAAATTCATTCAACGAATTACACGCTATGCAGATCTACGATCTAAAAGGCTTTTCTTTGGTATTGGATAAGGTGGTTTTTATCAGCGCCGTGTTTGTCGCGGACAACCAGAAAAACAGCCAGTTTAACGTCAAAATGATTGGCGATTTATTGCAATTTAAGTTCCCTAATCACGCCGAAGCAGTGTTAGCCCGTGGACTGTTAGTTAAAGCACTTAAGGAGGCACAAACATGAATATAGATTTAACCGGAAAAACGGCTTTGGTCGGCGGTTCTTCTCAAGGCATCGGACTGGCCGTGGCGCAACAATTGGCTTCCCAGGGTGCTCACATTATTTTAATGGCTCGCCATCAAAACACCTTAGCCGAAGCCTGCCAGCAACTGGACACTTCAAAACAGCAACAGCACCGTTATTTATCAGCTGATTTACAACAACCTGAGCAGGCAGTAGAACAATTGCAGGCATTAATGAATCATCAGGTTAACATCGACATTCTTGTCAATAACAGCGGCGGACCGCCCCCTGGCCCGGCGCACAAGGCCGATGCCGAATCTTATCTATCTGCTTTCCGACAACACCTCATTGCCAATCAACTGTTCACACAAGCTGTTATCCCACACATGCGTCACCAACAATGGGGCCGGATAATCAATGTTATATCTACATCAGTGAAACAGCCGATTGCCAATTTAGGGGTGTCTAACACCATTCGCGGGGCGGTGGCCAGTTGGGCGAAAACGCTGGCCTCGGAGCTGGGTCCGGACAACGTTACTGTCAACAATGTTCTTCCCGGTGCCACCAACACCCAGCGTCTGACGGCCATTTTTAAAAATAAAGCCGGTCAACAAAACAAAACTCTGGACGATATTATTTCGGCAGAAAAACAAAGCATTCCGTTACGCCGCTTTGCCCAGCCTGAAGAGTTTGCCAACGTTGTCGGCTTTTTAGCTTCTGAAGCCGGTGCTTATGTGAATGGCATCAATTTACCGGTTGACGGTGGTCGCACCGGCTGTCTGTAAGTCATGATTACCTTAGAGAATTATATTGACGGTGAACTCAGGGCACCAAACAACCAGCAATATCTCGATAACCATGAACCGGCCACAGCGCAAGTATACAGCCGAATACCTGACAGCGCTGCCGAAGATGTTGATCAAGCTGTTCAGGCTGCCCGTGCGGCCTTCCCCGAATGGTCAGGCTATGATGCCAATCAACGCAGCCGCTGGTTAACGAAATTAGCCGATGCCATCGCTGATAACCATGAAGCATTGGCGCAAGCAGAATCCAGAGACACCGGCAAACCCATCAAGCTGGCTCGCAGCGTTGATATTCAACGGGCCCAGGATAATCTACGATTTTTTGCCCATGCTGCCACCCAATTCAGCAGCGAATCTCACGCCACCAATTCCCGCACCATCAATTATACCTTAAGGCAACCCCTGGGGCCGGTGGCTTGTATCAGTCCCTGGAATTTACCCCTGTATTTACTCACCTGGAAAATTGCACCGGCGCTGGCTGCCGGTAACACCGTGGTCGCCAAGCCTTCGGAAGTAACACCCTATACCGCTTATTTATTGTCGCAATTGTGTCTTGAGATTGATTTACCGCCAGGCGTACTTAACATCGTGCATGGCAGCGGCGCACAAGCCGGAGCAGCTCTCACCGGTCATAATGACATTAAAGCCATCAGTTTCACCGGCGGAACCGAAACCGGCACCACCATCCAGCAATCAGTGATTGGTCAGCACAAAAAGATCTCATTAGAACTGGGCGGCAAAAATCCTTTTATCGTGTTTGCTGATTGTGATCTTGATGAAGCTGTTGATGCCGCTTGTCGTGCTGCTTTTAGCAATCAGGGCCAAATTTGCCTGTGTGGTTCACGCCTGTATGTTCAGGAATCTATTTACAATGATTTTGTGACTGCATTGACGGCACGAATGCAAGAATTAACCCTGGGCGATCCCAGTGATTCAAACGTAGATTTTGGTGCCCTGGTATCCGCGCAACACCTGGCTAAAGTGCAAAACTATTTAAATTTATCCGAAGCTGAAGGGGGTGAGCTCATACCGTATCAGGGCCCTTTAGATTTACCGGAACGTTGTCAAAATGGCTACTTTCTGAAACCCACACTGATTACCGGCCTGAATAACAGTTGTCGCAGCAATCAGGAGGAAATTTTTGGGCCGGTGGCCACAATTCAACCGTTTGCAAACCAGGACGAGGTGTTACATTTAGCCAATGACAGTGCCTATGGTCTGGCGGCGAGTATCTGGACCCGGGACTTAAAACGTGCCCATCAACTGGCCACTGATATTGAAGCCGGTATCGTTTGGGTTAACTGTTGGTTATTGCGGGATTTACGCACACCTTTTGGTGGTATGAAAGCATCCGGTCTGGGTCGGGAAGGTGGCTTTGAAGCGATGCGTTTTTTTACCGAAAGTAAAAATATCTGCATCCATTATGGTGATTAATTAAAATGATATGACAGCAATTTTCCCCACAAAATTGCTGTCACACCAACCTCTCTTTTTTTATTTTATCACGGCATGTGACAATTTCATCGACTGTTAATTTGAGACTTATGCAAAAGCCTCATTTCGTGTTATTGTATTCAATGTCGAAACTTATTGATGCCACAAGCCCCTTTATTTATAAAAATAGCAAGCAATAAGCATGAATCCGTCCTTGTGCTTATATTTTATAAGCAATAAAGTGTATATTAGCAACCTTTTTTTACTATTTTTTAACATGAAATCCATATTTCATTTACAAACCGCCGAATTGAGCACCGTCGAAGTCTCCGATGCCCGGGCTTTGGCCGGCGATTTGTTTAAAAGATCATTTAATGCAGACATTCCTGAATTTCCCAAGCACTTCGTTTTTCTGGCCAGTGTTGCACCGGGCATTTCACTGACTTTGGGTTATCTTCATTATACCCGTAAGGACAGCATCTACTTATGTGGCGGCATGTGTGTCAACAGTCGTGCGCTTCGGCATGTCAGCAAAGACCAACGTGCCGATATCAAACAACAGGGTGGTGTGGCCATGATGATGGCAACCGCTTCGCTTCAGCAGTTAACCGGTCATGAAGCGGTATTTGCGCATGTGGGGCATACCGGTTCTTATCGGATTTGTATGGCCAAGAATTTTATTGACACCCAATACGATCATTTAATTGTTCATTGGAAAGAACCGGTCAGCAGTCAACGCAAACAAGAACTGATTGAACAAGCCAATCAATACGTACCTTTTTAACAGGCTTTGAGGAGATTTTAATGACACAATATGACTATGACTTAATCGTAATTGGCGGCGGGTCCGGCGGGGTCCGTGCTGCACGAATTGCCGGTGGCTATGGCAAAAAGGTGGCCTTGTGCGAAGCCGATAAACTGGGTGGTACTTGTGTTATTCGGGGCTGCGTCCCAAAAAAACTGATGGTGTATGCAGCATCCTATCCCAAAATGTTTAAAGCCGCTGAAGCCTTTGGCTGGGATATCAACGCCCAATTTAATTTTAAGACCTTGCAAGAAAATAAGGATCGTGAAATTAACCGACTCAACAAAATTTACCATGGATTAATTGAGAAAGCCGGTGTCGACTTATTTCCTCATCATGCGTCATTTGTCGACAAAAACAGTGTTCAGGCGGGCTCAAAAACAATCACCGGTGAACACATTATTATTGCCACCGGAGGCACACCCCAGATGCCGGATATACCCGGCATTGAATATGTAATTAATTCTAACCAGGCTCTGGATTTAAAGGAGCTTCCGAAATCCATGGTTATATACGGAGGTGGCTATATAGCGGTGGAATTTGCCGGTATTTTTAATGCCCTGGGTGTAGCCGTAACATTGGTTTATCGCGGACCACAATTACTGCGGGGCTTTGATGATGAGGTGGCTCGGTTTGCGCAACAATCCTATGTTGATTCCGGCATTGAGGTGAAAACCCAAACCAGTTTTACGGCCATCGAAAAAACCAGCCATGGCTATCACTGTATCACTGAAAGTGGCGACAGTATTGAAACCGACTGTGTTTTCTTTGCCACCGGGCGAACCCCCAACACCAAGGGCTTAAATTTAGACAAGCTCGGCATCAAAACAGAGGACAGTGGTCGCATTCAGGTGAATGACCAACAAGCCACTAATATCCCCCATATTTATGCGGTGGGTGATGTCAGTAATGTCGATCAGCTCACACCGGTAGCGATTAAAGAAGGCCATTTATTGGTGGATCGTCTCTTTAAAGACAGTCATCGCCTGATGGAATATGACAATATCCCAAGTACAGTATTTTCCATGCCGGAAATTGGCCGCTGTGGCTTAACAGAAAAAGAAGCCTGTCAACAATATCAACAGGTTAAATGTTTCGTCAGCCAATTTCGCGCCATGAAATACGCCATGAGTGAAGTCAATGAAAGAACCTTGATGAAAATAGTGGTTTGTGAAGAATCAGATCGTGTGCTCGGTATTCATGTTGTGGGAGCGGATGCGGGAGAAATCATTCAGGGTTTTGCGGTGGCGATGAAACAGGGATTGACCCGAAACCAGCTGCAAAAAACCATTGGCATTCACCCCACCTCGGCCGAGGAGTTGGTTATTCTTTAACTGCGGTTCTGGAAAACGTAAACATTAACTGTACATTTATCTGGAATAATAAACTAAGATATGGCGACTTAATGGAGAAATCTTAAAGGGCAACCTCTTCGAATCTACAAATATTGATAAACATCATAAAATCAAAAAAGTTTAAAATTGGCTCAAAAGCAACTTTTAAAAGTGTTAACGGTAAAATTAATTATAAATTTTCAGATGGGGTGGAAGTAGAAAGCATACCAACCATTTTTGATTCTAATGGAAAATATATTTACCCTGTAAATCTCTGGTTTATTCACTTAATAACAGTTGAAAGAGCTAAAAGCTTAAATTCTTGCTTAAGAGCAATTCAAAGGTACTGGAATTTTTTGGAAAAAAATGAACTTAAGTGGGACCATTTCCCAGAATCAAAATCTTTAAAACCAACTTATAGATTTAGGAATCAAAATCTATTAAAAGCTATAGATACAGGCGAACTAAAGGCATCAACTTGCTCGGTTTACATTAATCATATAATTTCATTTTATGAATGGGCAATAAATCAAAACTTTATTAATTACGATGTTGTTAAGCCATTTGAAATCGAATTTATTCCAATTTCAAGTCAAGATAAGCTTGGACACATGAATCGCAAATATATAGTAAGAAGCACTGATCTTAGAATACGAGTCCCAAAAAGAAATTCTAGCAGAAGTTTAAACCCCTTAACGGTTGAAGAGCTCCACCAATATTCTAAACTATTGAAAAAAAAGAGTATTGAGTTTCAACTTCACCAGCAACTTCAAATTAAAAGTGGTCTAAGAATTGAAGAAGCATGTTCTTTCCCAGCTAGTCTAGTTAAACCTAACTTTAATAATCAAGATTTCTTTGAAGTTGAAATAGGTCCTTTTAACGGCGTTAAAACAAAATTTAACAAGCACCGTAAAATCGAAATTCATTCATCTTTAATGGAAGCACTTTATCGCTATCTTATATCTGAAAGAAGAATTAAAAGAATTGATCAAAACACTTTTCAAAAACATGAACCTTTATTAATAAATAAATATAAAAAACCATATTCTTCTAACTCTGTTCAAGTGGATTTTTTCAAAATAAGAAAAGAGTTTTTAAATAAGAATATAACTTTTAATCATAAAACTCATGACCTTAGAGCCACTTACGGTACTTACAAACTTGCATCGTTATTAAAAATTAAAGATTTTGATGTGGCTGATGCCATGTCATTAGTGATGAGTTGGATGGGGCATTCTGATGAAAAAACAACATGGAAGTATTTAACTTTTTTAGAATCACAGAATGCTAGATTAAATGCAATTTCAATTTTAGACCAATTCATGAATGAAGCAATCAATTATGAATAACAACTCTAATCAACTTTGGTCAAAGTCATTTACAGTTCCGCTAGTTAACGGTGCAAACGATAAATTAATTATTGATTTTAATAGACTTAGGTTTTATGGCGCCCCCAAAACAAAAAAAATCCTATCAAATGATGCGATTTTCGCAAACAGAGATAATTTAATAAATAGTTGGAAAAATAATTTTATTGATCTCGAGTTACGTGATGCAACTAAAATTGGTTGGTTTAATACCTTCACAATATTTATTAATAATGCTGATGAGGAGGGGATTGATTTACCGAGCAAATCTTCAGTTGAATCCTGGGAGAGACTAATCGTAAATCAAGCTCGTGCAGGCAAATACAAATCAAGCACTGCCATTAAATACTTTTCAATAATCAAATCACTTCACAAATATTTTGGTTACCCATATAAGGAATGGTTTTCGCCACACGCCCTATTACCTAAAGAAAAAACGTTTCCAAAGTATGGTTATTCAGACAAGGAATTAATCAATTTATTAAAAACGCTACATAAAGTTTTCCATAAATTAGAATCAAAAATCAGTAAAAATATTAGCCAGTATATTCCAGCAAAATCTAACTCTCTTAATAACAATTCTAACCTAGATAATGACACTGAAATATCTACAGAAATAACTAGATGCTTCTCAGCAGCTGCTTTTATTTTTTCTTATTATACTTGGGGGAATTTAAGCACAATTCTAAATGCGCCAAAGCCCAAGAAAATAGAAACTGAAAATGGAAAATGGTATTTTGCTGAAGTTGAAAAGCACAGAGCTAATAAGTTTGTGACTTTAGAATTAGGCACGAACAATGATTTAACTGTTCCGAAGCACGCACTCAGGTTTATAAATAAATTGCTCAATTTATCAAATACATTATGCCCGAATATTGATAATTTATTTATTCAAAGAGATAAAGGTAAATTTAGCAGCTTAAAGGGAAGTTGTCTTTACAAGTTTAAAAATTGGTTGGCTAGAGAATTTGATATTATAGGTGATGATGGCACTTTGCTGTCAATTAATATTACTAAATTACGTAAAACTATGAGCTCAAGACATTTAGCCATTACAAATGACCCTATAGAAACTGCTATTTTATTAGGAAACACTCCAAAAGTATTAAGAAAGCATTATAGTCAAGGTAATGAGGGAAATAACAGAAAGCAACTTATTGCAACATCTATGGCTCTTGAGGAAGCGATAAGACTCAAAGACATTCAAAAAGGAAAGAAACAAGCAGCTAAAAGATTAAATCTTGAAATCCTTCCATATGAAGAGTTTTTAAATAAATATAAAAAGAACGGTATTTTGCAGCCACAAGTAACACCAATTGGTACTGGCTGTAAGGGCGGGAACTCCAATCAACAAAAAACTTATAACAAAAAAATGGAGTTCAATAATCTTACCGACAAATCTCAAAAGCTGGCTTGTGCAGATATCTTGAGTTGTTTTTTTTGTAAGAATCAAGTAATTATTGAAGAAGTAGATGACATATGGTGTCTATTGAGTTTTAGAGACTCTATATATGAATCCCAACTTGATTATGCTTCATATTCACATTTTTACAAAAACCGGTCTGAACTCTTAATTAAAATTGATAATACATTAAAATTAATTGATCCTATTGTCTGCAAAAAAGCGAAAGATAAATTACAAAACAACGGTCGTCACCCTTTATGGCCTGAAAAATACAACTATACATTTTAATATAATTATGAATCCTGATTTTGAAAGTTACTTATTACAAAAACATCAATTTACTCAGGAATTTATAGTGGAAATTTACTTGTCAGAAAGTTGGAATATTCTCAATAAGTTACCTATATCTTCAGATTCAAGTGGCAACATAGTGAGTTATTATGGAGATGATATATGGGATTTAACTGCATACACAAATAATCAGCTCAATGAAACAAAGACTAAATATTCATTCTCGAAATTTAAAAATAACACATTACTGAATGAACAGAAATTAATATCTTATTCGTGGCTAAATTTTACTGGCGGAAGAACAATAGGATATAAATTAAAAATCACATCGTTAGTAACACAACAAAAAATATTAAATTTAATTTATCAGTATTTAGATAATTTAGGCTTAAACAGTATTTCTAAGTTAGGTGACGAGAAAGAATTCTATAAGTTTTGTGAACATTTAAAGGACAGGAAATTAGCATTTGGTTCAGTTCAGCATTATTTAGGCATTCTTGCTAATGTATCAAGATTGAAAAGCATTATTCCTGTTTCTCTTACAATCAACAGTCCAAAATCATTTAATTCGCTAGCTAGAAAATTAGCATCTGATCAAAAACAAACAGCAAATCAATATTATTCAATTCCTACAAATATCATGGAAAAAATTTATGGAAAAGCTATATCCGTTATTGAATTATGTTATCCAATTAAAGAGGAGCTAAATGATTTGTTATGCTTATTAAGAGAGAACTATCTCGAAGGTAAGCGCATAGTTGATAGAAAAATAGATGACGGCGAATGGAATTGGTTAACAAAAAAATCAACCCAATATAAGACTGAAGTTAATAAAAAAATTCCTATTAAAGACAAAGAGGTAATTAAAGAATTCGTAACCAAGCACAAACTTGAAAGTTCTGATGTTTTTTCAAGCTTGAATATAAGAAATATTTTTAGCATCATTCAAACAGCATCATATATTTTATGTGGGGCTTTTAGTGGTATGAGAAAAAGTGAATTATTCCATATCAAAACAGATGGGTTTGTAAAAAGAATAGAGAATAAGCAAACTTATTATTCCATCCAGTCCAAAACAATAAAATTTATTAAAGGTAAAACATCACAAGAAGAGTGGCTGGCTAGCCCCGTCTGCAAAAAAGCAATTGACGTTGCTGAAGCTATAACAAGAAATATGCGTGAGCAATTATGTAAATCTAATAATATTAAAAATAGAGAAAAAGCTCAGTGCTTGTGGCTTTCACAGGCAATAAAGTCAAGAAGACCTAATATTCGAGGATCATCATCTTTAAAGAATATATTAAAAAACTTTTCTAAATTTAGTGAAGCAGTTATAACAGATAATGATGTTTCGGAATTTAAGATTATAAACCCTAACTCTAATGAGCACATTGCAAATGAAATAATTAAATCTGGTGTTATATGGCCACTCTCTACCCATCAGTTCAGAAGAACTTATGCTGTGTTTGCAAAAAGACATAGTTTATGCACCGATATGGCTATTAAGCAACAGTTCAAACATATACTACTGCCCATGAGTCAATGGTACGGTGAGGGAGGATTACAAGCACAAATAAAAAATATACGTGTTGATGAAGAACTTTATAAATTAATTGCTGATGTTAATAATGAACTTATCACTAATAAATTATTTAGTTGGTATACATCAAAAGAAAAGTTAGCAGGAAAAAAAGGTGTTGAAATTATGAATTCACGAAATGATTTGAGTGCAAAATATGGTTCTTGGGAAACTGTTAACAAGCTTATAAAAGAAGGAAGGCTTAGTTTAACTGGCACTCTTCATTCTTATTGTATGGCTAACTATGAGTGTACGATGGAAAAGACTGTTAATCCAGCAAACTGTTTTGGCTGTAACAATCTAGTTGTAGATGAAGAGAAAGCCATTTCATGGAAGAAAAGACATGAATGGATTATAGATTCAATAAACAAATTAAAAAATAACGCCAGTCTCACCTCTTCAACATTTAGTCACTTCATAACTCAAATTAAAGCAGCTGAACAAATAATGGCAGAATTTGATATTGAATTCACTCCGTATGATGAATCTACGGTAAAAATATAATGGATAAGTCAAAATCTACACTAATCAAATTAGAATCTGCTTTGGATAGAATTTGCAAAGGCAACACAAAAAATATACCTGAATATAGGAAATTGAGTGTACGCGCAGTTGAGCAAGAAGCTCTACTTGGTGATGGAACTGCCTACTATTACCCTGATTTTATAAAACGAATTAAAAATGAAGTAACTAAGTCAAAACTAAATCCATCTGAAAAAACAAAAACTAAACCTCTATCATCTAGAAAAAAACTAGCGAACGAGAAACGTATAAAAGAAAACTACAGAGATAAACTTAAAGACGCAAATCATTTATTGTCAAAAATGGCCGCATCAACGAACGAACTTGCATACGCATTACATCAAGCCCATAATAAAATATCACAGCTTGAAAAAGAAATTGTAAAGCTTAAAAGAAATAAAATAACAAGCCTTAAAAAATGATAAGTATTTAAATATGCAAAAGAAAAGGACTGTGAATTTTAAATACCTTATTTAAAAATATACTATATACATCTGTAATTATCCTAAATTAAAACACCAGACCCATGCAAAAGGACAACCAAACACCACTTCAACAGATTCTTAATACCTACCGCTCTTCAAGCAAAACCGAGCGTGAAAAAGGAACGTATTTTGAAAAGCTCATAATCACCTTCTTTAAATACGAAGCGCGGTATAAAGGGCTTTACAGTGATGTCTGGACATACTCTGATTGGGCGAAGGAACAAGGAATTTCAGGTAAAGACACTGGTATTGATTTAGTTGCTAAGACCAAAGGTACTAATGATTACCATGCCATTCAATGTAAGCTGTATGATGAAGATGCCACAATTTATAAAAAGCACATAGACAGCTTTTTTACAGCCTCTGGTAAAAAGCCATTTTCAAATCGGCTTATTGTTACCACCACAAATAATTGGTCAGACAATGCGTTAGATGCGCTGGAAGATCAACACCCGCCGGTTACTAAGATTGACCTTAAGGCGCTGGAAGAAAGCCAAATTGATTGGTCAAAATATATACCTGATCAAGCCCCGGTCTTGCTTACCGAACGAAGTGAGCGAAGTCTCAGAAAGCATCAAGAGCGTGCATTTAATGATGTCGTAAGAGGTTTTGAAGAAGCTGATCGCGGCAAGATGATTATGGCGTGCGGTACCGGTAAAACCTATACTAGCCTTAAACTGGCTGAGCATTTAGCAGGTCCCGGTAAAAATGTACTGTTCCTGGTCCCCAGTCTTAATCTGCTGTCTCAAACCCTGACTGAATGGACTCAATTCAGTGAAACTCCAATCACTAGCTTTGCCGTTTGTTCAGACAGTGATGTTGGTAAGAAACAAAAAGGTGATGATCGAAACATGCTTATTCATGAGCTTGAATACCCATCGACCACAGAAGCCAGTAAGCTAGGTGAAGCTGTAAAACAAACCAAAGCTAACCCCGCGACTAAAGATACCATGACGGTCATCTTTTCTACTTACCATTCTATTGACGTCATCAGCAAAGCACAAAAAGATTATGGGCTGGATGATTTCTCTTTAATCATTTGCGATGAAGCGCACCGAACAACCGGGGCTACGTTTGAAGCTGAAAGCGAAAGTAAATTTGTAAAAGTTCATAACAACGACTTCATTCGCAGTGCTAAGCGGTTATACATGACTGCTACGCCACGAATTTATGCCGATATCGCGAAAGCCACAGCTGAGACAGAGAACACTGAGCTGTGCTCAATGGACGATGAGACCTTATACGGACGAAACTTTCATGTTATTAATTTCTCTGAGGCAGTTAGACTTAATCTTTTAACCGATTATAAAGTGGTCGTTTTAACCATTGATGAAGCTCATGTTAGCCGTCGAATACAGGGCTTACTTTCTGATGAAAATAATAGCCTAAAAGTTGATGATGCAGCCAAAATAATTGGTTGCTGGAAAGCCCTAAGCAAGCAAAGCGCCGGAGATGACTTTGCTCACAATGAAGAGGCCATGAAAAGAGCGGTGGCGTTTTGCCAGGTCATCGAGCCCAACCAGAACGCTAAAACACATAAAGTCAGCTCAAAACAAATTGCCGGTATGTTTCAGGAAGTGATTGATGCTTACCAAGAACAAGATGATAGCGGCATTGATCTTGCTTGTGAAACTGAACATGTCGATGGCAGTATGAATGCCAGCGAGAAGGAAAGTAAATTAAATTGGCTCAAGGCTGAACCACCTGAAAACACCTGTCGTATTTTAAGCAATGTTCGTTGTTTGTCTGAAGGTGTTGATGTACCTGCACTGGATGCTGTTTTGTTCTTAACACCGCGCAACTCTCAAGTCGATGTTGTGCAGTCAGTTGGCCGCGTCATGCGCAATGCCCCCGGTAAAAACATGGGATATGTCATCTTACCTGTGGTCATACCGGCCGGTATGAGCCCGTCAGAGGCTTTAAACGACAATAAGGTGTACAAGGTCGTCTGGGACGTTTTACAGGCTCTACGGTCACATGACGACCAATTTGACGCGATGATTAACAAAATGGATCTTATGGAACAGTGTCCGTCTAAAATGGAAGTCGTGGCCATTACCGATAAAGTCACCAAACCAAGCAAATCATCATCTAAACCAAAGTCCAAAGGCCAATACAATATAGGCAGTGAGGAAGATAGAAAACACTTCACCAAAGAAGACCAACAAAAAATGGAATTTAGCGTCGGGGAAATCGAAAGAGCCCTCTACGCTAAAGTAGTTAAAAAATGTGGCAACCGGATGCACTGGGAAGACTGGGCCAATGACATTGCTAAAATCGCCAAGACTCACATCACCCGCATCGAAACAATCGTCAAAGATGCGGAGAGAAATCCTCAAGATGCAAAAGCCTTTAACAACTTTACCGATGAACTGAGGGATGATTTAAACGACAGCATCACCGATGATGAAATTATAGAAATGCTGGCACAACATTTAATAACAAAGCCGGTTTTCGATGCGTTATTTGAAGACTACAGCTTCGCAAGTAACAATCCCGTCTCTAAAGCCATGCAGAATGTTTTGGATCGGCTCAATGAGCATCACTTGGAGAAAGAAGCCGACACGCTGAATAAGTTCTATTACAGCGTCCAAATGCGAGCCGAAGGTATCGACAATGCTGCCGGTAAACAAAAGATTGTGGTAGAGCTTTACGATAAGTTCTTTAGAAACGCATTTCCACACATGACAGAACGACTGGGGATTGTTTATACCCCGGTTGAGGTTGTTGATTTTATTATCCACAGTATTAACGACCTGCTCAAACAGGAATTTGATTTATCTCTTGGAGATAAGGAAGTTCATATCATTGACCCATTTACTGGAACCGGCACGTTCATTACCAGGCTATTACAAAGCGGTTTAATTACCAAAGAGCAACTTGAGCATAAATACTCAAATGAAATTCACGCCAATGAAATTGTCCTCCTTGCCTATTACATAGCCGCCATTAATATCGAGGCTGTTTATCATGGCATTATGGGCGGTGATTACAAGCCATTTGAAGGTATCTGTCTAACAGATACTTTTCAGATGTATGAACAAGATGACATGATCAGTGACCTACTCACTGATAACAGTGACCGTAGAAAGCGGCAAAAGAAGCTGGATATCCGCGTTATTATGGGTAATCCCCCATATTCAGCGGGTCAAAAGTCTGCCAATGATAATAACGCTAATGTTGGTTATCAGGAACTTGATGAAAGTATTCGTAGAAGTTATGCCGAGAAGTCAACAGCTACACTCAAAAATGCACTGTATGATTCTTATATTCGAGCCATACGTTGGGCATCAAATCAACTGAATAAAACAGGTGCAGGAATTATTGGCTTTGTAACCAATGCGGGTTTTTTAGAAGCGAATACTGGTGATGGCATAAGGAAATGCTTGGCCGAGGAGTTTAGTTCGATTTATGTGTTTCATTTGAGAGGAAATCAAAGGACGTCCGGTGAAACGTCAAGAAAAGAAGGTGGTAAGATTTTTGGGTCAGGAAGTCGTGCGCCTATTGCAATTACACTTTTAGTTAAAAATCCAAATGCCAAGCAACATGGTCAGATATTTTGGCATGACATTGGAGACTATTTAACTCAGGCTGAAAAACTTTCTATTATTGAGGAGTTTGCAAGTATTGAAGGCATTACACAATCTGACAAATGGAAATCAATAACACCAGATAAATACGGTGATTGGGTTAATCAAAGGGATGATGGTTTTCAAGACCATATCTTGATTGGAGAAAAGAGAGGCAAATCAAAAACTTTATTTGATATTTACTCTGGTGGATTAAAAACTAATAGAGACACTTGGTGCTATAATCAATCTAGGAATAAAATTGCGTTAAATATGCAATCTACAATTAGATTCTATAATAATGAAGTTGAAAGGCTTCATGATATAACTGATATTAATCAAATAAAAAACAATGTTGATAAAAACCCAGTCAATATTAGTTGGGATCATGCGCAATATATAGGGATAAAAAATAATAAAAAAGACGAGTTTAAACCTACTGGAATTGTTAAAAGTATATACCGTCCATATACAAGATCGTGGGTGTATTTTGATGGTTTTTTTAATAACAGAATATATCAATTGCCTAAAATTTATCCTAATCCAGATACCAAGAATTTAGTCATTTTTCTTTCTGGGAAGGGCTCCTCAAAAGCATTTTCAGCATTAATAGTAAGTGCTATACCTGATGTTCAGCTTATGTTTAATGGGCAAGGGTTTCCGCTTTATCAATACGAGGAAGTCAATGAGATATCAGATGAGGAGGTTTTAATTGGCAAATCAAATACAACCGACATTGGCGAAGTAAGTTACCAAAGAAAAGATGCCATAACAGACGATGGCCTAAATCATTTCTTAAAAGCCTATCCAAGTGAGAATATCAGCAAAGAGGACATTTTCTATTACGTTTATGGCTTATTACATTCACCTGATTATCGCAGCCGCTTTGAGATGAACTTATCTAAAGAGCTTCCACGAATGCCACGGGTTAAAAAAGCCAAAGACTTCTGGGCCTTTAGCCAAGCTGGTCGAGACTTAGCTAAATGGCATTTAGATTTTGAGGAAGCGCCTATTTATAAATGTGATATAGAACTCAAGAAAGGCAAAAAGATTACTGACCTAACTGCAAAAGATTACTACGTCAAAAAAATGAAATTTGCGCGAACTAGAAACTCTGAGGGCAAATCTGTGCCGGATAAGAGCACGATTATTTACAACCCTCACATCACCCTTAAAAATATCCCATTAGAAGCTTATGACTATGTGGTTAACGGCAAATCAGCCATCGAATGGGTCATGGAAAGACAAGGTGTTAAAACCGACAAGAAATCAGGAATAACCAACGATGCCAATGATTGGGCCATAGAAACAATGGGCAACCCCAAATATCCACTAGAGCTACTCCAGAGAATCATAACAGTCAGCTTGGAAACCAATAAGATTGTTAATTCCCTACCAAAACTCGATATATGATTGGTAAATTAACTAATCTGGGTTTTTTGAAACTATCAAACTGGGAACTTCTTGATGGGGACTTGCATTGTGATTTTTGTGAATACGCCAATGAAAAAAACCTTTTGTATGCTTATGTGATAAATAGGCAGATTAAATATATCGGCCAAACAGTGATGGAATTAAAACAAAGACTGTATGGATATAAAAAGCCGGGTCCAACACAAAGCACAAACATCCGGTTAAACGAATTAATTAAAAACGTAATCATAGATGGTATGACTAGCCCCCCATAAACGCTACCAAAGCTAAAGAGAGTATAATAACTTTAACTTTGGAGCAAACCAATGAAACGAAAAAGATATACAGAAGAACAAATTGTTAGGATTTTGAAAGAAGCAGAAACGCAAGGCAATGCAGCCGAGATTATTCGGCGTGAGAACATAGCCCAGTCCACATTTTACAAATGGAAACAAAAGTATTCAGGTATGGCTGTTTCAGATGTCCGCAAAATGAAACAACTTAGCGATGAAAACCGCCGGCTTAAAACTATCATCGCCAATCAAGCCTTAGATATTGAGATGCTCAAGGAGGTTAACTCAAAAAAGTGGTAGGCTCTCGCCAAAAGAGGATGGCTGCTGAGCATTTAGAAAATAAATTCATTGCCCAGAAAGCTAAAATTAACTAAAAACCATTGAAATAAATGGGGCGTTCATATATGTCCCAGATTATTTCCTTTAATTATTGAGACGTGTATATGAGACTGTGCAATTCAAGCTCATGGTCATCACATTTTGCTGAGTGGTCATGTATCAGAAAACGAACGTTTTATGAAACATATAATAGTCACCGACTAGTGCATTAGATAAACTAGCAATCACACTCTTGCAATGACTTAATAATTCCACAATCACCAACTTTTTGATTATTCGAGCAGGAGTCAGTAAGTGCTTCTAACTGTATTTTTAGGTGTCTAAGTTCCTTCATTTTAATTTTAACCAGCTTCACTTGATCATTGATGAGCTCGTTCACTTCTTCACATACGGCATTGGGGTTGTCACGGAGTTCATTAATTCGCTTGATGTCACTCAGCGATAGATCCAGGTGGCGACAATGCTTGATAAATTCCAGTTGATCAATGACTTTAGAGTCATATACCCTGAAGTTACCTTCGGTTCTACCTGCTGATTTAATGAGGTTTTGAGTTTCGTAGTAACGAATGGTTTGAACGGAAAAGTCGGTTTTTTTAGATACTTGTCCAATTTTCATATTTTACTCTTGACTCTATAGTGGCTATAGATATTAAACTGCACGCTTGATAAAAACAAGTACATTCAAATGTCAGATTCTTGCGGTAACAGTTGTAACAATACAGCGCAAAGTACAGATCAAGTCACAAAGGTTCCTGATCATGGGTTGGTCAGTACTTTTGAAGTGACCAAAATGGACTGTCCATCTGAGGAAAGTATGATTCGCATGGCGCTGGAGAATTGTCAGTCTTTAAAAGCCATGGACTTTGATATTCCTGGAAGAAGGTTAAAGGTCTACCATGAAAATGGAATCGAAGAAATTCAACAAAAGCTTACAAATCTGAATCTGGGAGCCAGCCTACTTGAGACCCAACAAATTGATTCTGAAGCGCTATCAGTGATTATCAGTAATGCTAAATCTGAGAACAGTCAAGAATTTCGGGTACTCATTTGGTTACTGATTATCAATGCTGCCATGTTTGTGGTCGAGTTTGCCATTGGCATCTTGGCTCAATCAACAGGTTTAATCGCCGATTCCCTGGATATGTTTGCCGATGCGGCCGTTTATGGCACAGCAATCTATGCTGTTGGTAAAAGCAATCAGCTCAAACTAAAAGCGGCTCATCTGTCTGGTTGGGTGCAGGTCCTGTTAGGTACAGGTGCATTAATTGAAGTCATCAGGCGATTTATTTATGGTAGTGAGCCAGTATCCACATTAATGATTGTAATGGGCTTGGTTGCCTTGGTTGCCAATGTGACTTGTTTGTTGCTAATTGCCAAGAAAAAGGATTCCGGTGCCCACATGAAAGCCAGCTGGATTTTTTCAGCCAATGATGTCATAGCTAATACAGGCGTTATTTTAGCTGGAGTACTCGTTATGTTAACAGGTTCTGCCATACCGGATTTAATCATTGGTTTGGTCATTGCCATGGTTGTTTTAAATGGCGCCAGACGAATATTACAAATCAAATCATGACTTAAGAAATTTAATTTACGTAAACAAACTGATAGAATGCAGGTCTTATATAAAAATGACACAAAGACACTTTAAATTGATGCCTTTCAAATCTCTCATGATTTTGCTCTTAATGGCTGTATCATTTCAGTCTGTTGCATCAGTGTCTGACGTTCACCAATCACACCAATCAGGTGCTGAGCATCTAGAATTTGAACATGAGCATGAAGGTGATGCCAATTTAAAACCTATGGATGAATCGAGTTCATTTGATTGTCACCATTGTTGTCATTGTCACGGTGACCATGTCTCATCCATGCTTCCACCATCTTTTAGCTTGGCGTATTTAGAATTAAACCAAGCCATTCATATTTCAGAACATTCATTTACAAGTAATCTCGCATCCAGGCTTCTTCGGCCGCCCAAAGCTTAAATCTTATTGAAAACACAGTTTGAACTGCAGGCGCTAAGTGGGCATGTATTTCAAATGCATATCAATTTTTAGATTTAGGAAATTTATCATGACGTACTTTAATAAGAACATGCCACGTGGCGTGTTTAAATGGCGTGGAGCCAATAAATGTTTGTTGATGGTGTTATTAATCTCATCAAACCAACTGACTGCCAAAGATATCAACTTGGCAACAGCCATCAATTTGATGTTGGAGCAGAATCCATCACTTCAGATATTTGAATTGAGAAAGCGCTCACTTGAAGGAGCACAATACACCGCTGGCTTGAACCCAGAAATCGAAATGGGTTTAGAAGCCGAGAACTTTTTAGGAAGCAATCCGTACACAGCTTTTGACCAAAGTGAATTGACCGTCTCTGTTTCATCAATTATTGAACTGGGCGGAAAGAAAGATGCTCGGAAAAATTTTGTATCAACAAAGTATGGGCTCCTTGATGCGCAAAGGAAAATAAAATCATTGGATCTCATATCAGAGTTAACTGATTCCTTTATTGATGCATTGGCCACACAGGAGCGCATAAAACTTGCTGAAGAATCAGTTCGATTAAGTGAGGACATTTATGAATCGGTCAAACGCAAAGCCAATGCAGGAGCCATCAGTGATGTCGAGGTCAAACGATCATTTGCCTCGCTTAAACAAGCACAGTTAACCCTTAAAGCTGAACAAAGCAAACTTGAACGACAAAGTGTCAACTTGAGTTTATATTGGTCACAAAAGCAACCACAGTTCAGTCAATTATCTGGTGAGCTGTTTGATTTCGGGACGGTTAAAGAGATTGATGAACTCAATCAAAACCTTGAGAAATCGAATTTAATCCAAGTTCTGACAATGAACCAGCGATTGGCAGAGTCTAGGTTGGCAGTAGTTCAGGCTGAATCCAAAGCAGATGTTAATTGGTCTTTGGGTGTTCGCAGGTTTGAAGAAAGCAATGATGCAGCGCTGACAGCTGGATTCAGTATTCCGCTTTTCAAAAGAAAAAGAAATATGGGTAATTTGATGGAGGTTGAAGCCGAAATTGATGCATCCCGTTCTGAACAACGAATTGCTTTGCTTGAATTATATGGACAGGTCAATGAGTTTTATTCATTGAGGCAAGCTGCCATCGAAAAATTCAGCACCCTTGAAAATGAAATCATTCCAGCATTAGCACATGCACTTGAGTTAACTAAAGAGGCATACCTTGATGGTAGATATGGTTATCTCGAGTACTCAGCTGCCAGAGCTGACTTAATCCAATCTAAAAAGTCATTGATTGATACTGCCAAAAGTATCTTGAATTACGGTGTTCAACTGGAGCGAATCACAGCTGAGCCCATTTACACCGAAACCTAACAAACCCAAGGAGGTGACTCATGAAGTCAATTTTATTAAAATTACCCATCATTATTGTATTTTTATCCCTTTCTCTAATAACTCATGCATCCGGTGAGCATGATGATGATCATGATGAGCAGCAAATAGTCGCAATCGATGATCATGTAGCAGAAAAATCAATGATAGAAACTGCCATTGCCTCATCTGGCCTCATCAACGAACAACTCAAAGTATATGGGAAAACAGTTAATGATCCAAGCCAAGTTAGCCACATCAGAGCCAGGTTCCCAGGCACAGTGGTCAATGTCAATGTTCAAATTGGTGATACAGTTAAAGTGGGTGAAACCCTGGCTTTTGTAGAATCAAACGAGAGCCTCAAAAAATACCCAATTAAAGCACTGATGCCCGGTGTCGTGGTTGCCAGGCATGCCAACCCGGGAGAAATGGCGCTTGATCAAGTGCTTTTCACCTTAGCTAATTTTGAAAAAATCTGGGTCGAACTGCAAGTATTCCCAGGTCAGCTGAATCAAATCATCAGTGGCCAAGAGGTTTTAATATCCGGATCCGATCAAACCATTAGTTCGACTATTAAACACATCATTCCCTCACAGGATGAAAAGCCATATTCTACAGCCAGGGTGCTGATTGATAACCAATCACGCGATTGGACTACCGGTCTTTTGGTATCGGGACAAGTGAGTGTCAGAACCACACAAGCAGACATAGTCGTACCATCCAAAGCCATACAAGACATTGATGATGAATCTGTGGTGTTTATTAAAACTGGCAATACATATACAGCTCATGTGGTCGAGACTGGTCGAACCGATGGAAAGTTCACCGAAATTCTCTCAGGCCTTCACTTAGGTGATGTTTATGTCTCTGAAAACAGTTATCTGATTAAGGCTGATTTAGAAAAATCAGGCGCATCGCACGATCATTGAAGGAGAATAAAATGATTGAATCAATTATTAAAGCCTCTATAAATAGGCGTTGGCTTGTTATGGCCGGAGTTTTGCTGTTGATATGTGCGGGTTTATGGAATTATCAAAAACTGCCGATTGACGCAGTGCCTGATATCACCAATGTCCAAGTACAAATCAATACGGAAGCACCTGGATTTTCACCGCTTGAATCTGAACAGCGAATTACTTACCCAGTTGAAACCGCTTTGGCAGGTATTCCAAAACTTTCCTACACAAGATCACTCTCACGTTATGGGCTTTCTCAAGTCACTGTGGTTTTCGAGGAAGGAACTGATCTGTACTTTGCCAGAAACCTCATCAATGAACGGTTGGGGGCCATTAAGAGTGTACTGCCTGCAGGGTTGGAGCCAGAGATGGGCCCTGTGGCCACTGGTCTTGGTGAAATCTTCATGTACACCGTAGAGGCCAAAGAAGGTTTTCTGCAGGAAGATGGGACCCCCATCGACTCAATTGAACTTCGTGAAATTCAAGACTGGATCATCAAACCACAGCTTTCGCTGGTGCCAGGAGTTACTGAGGTAAATAGCATCGGTGGCTATAACAAGCAGTACCACGTTAATCCCAGTCCTGAGAAAATGTTGAGCTATGCGATTTCATTTGAGGATATAAGTGATGCACTTGAGTCAAACAATGCCAATGTCGGTGCAGGTTATGTAGAAACCAATGGTCAGCAAATCCTGATCAGATCACCGGGTCAATTAAAAACCATCGGTGACATTGAGGATGTGGTGGTGAAGAACATTGATCATGCGCCTATTAAAATCAAAGACATTGCTGAGGTTGGTATTGGTAAGGAATTACGCACCGGTGCTGCCACCCAAGGTGGTGAAGAAACAGTTCTGGGCACAGCCATGATGTTGGTTGGTGAAAACTCAAGAGCTGTTGCACAGGCTGTTGCTCAGAAGATCGACGAGATTAAGAGCACTTTACCTGAAGGGGTTGTGATTGATTCTGTCTATGATCGAACAACCTTGGTAGACAAAGCCATATGGACAGTACAAAAGAACTTGACTGAAGGGGCTTTATTGGTCATTGTTATTTTGTTTCTGCTTCTGGGTAACTTCAGGGCAGCATTGATCACAGCTGCAGTCATTCCCTTAGCCATGTTGGCCACCATCAGCGGCATGGTTGAAGCTGGTGTTTCAGCCAATTTAATGAGCTTGGGTGCTTTGGACTTTGGTTTGATTGTTGATGGTGCGGTGATCATCATTGAGAACTCCATCAGGAGGCTCTCAGAGGTCCAGAAAGAAAAAGGGCTGTTACCATTGAAAGAAAGGTTGGAAGTTGTTTTCAGTGCAACCAATGAAGTCATCAGGCCCAGTTTGTTTGGTGTGATCATCATAACGGTTGTTTATATTCCGCTGTTTTCCTTAACTGGTGTGGAAGGTAAGATGTTTCACCCAATGGCATCAACCGTGGTGATGGCACTGCTATCTGCCTTGGTGCTTTCATTTACCTTTATCCCTGCAGCGATTGCCATATTTATGAATGGCAAAGTCAGTGAGAAAGAAAGCTTCATCATTCGTGGCGCTAAATCCATATATCAACCCTTGTTAAAAGCAGCCATTAAATTACGTTGGTTGGTTTTGGTTGGTGCCATGGTATTGGTCAGTTTTGCTGGATGGTTAGCAACCACACTGGGCTCAGAGTTTATCCCAGAACTTAATGAGGGTGATATAGCCATGCATGCCATGCGGATACCTGGTACAGGATTAGAGCAAGCCATCCAGATGCAAAAAGTATTGGAGGAAAGGATTTTAGAATTTCCACAGGTTGCAAAAGTGTTTGCCAAAATTGGTACACCTGAAGTGGCAACCGATCCCATGCCACCTAATGTTGCGGATAATTTCATTATGCTCAATCCCAGAAACCAGTGGCCAGATCCAACTTTGACCCAAGGTGAACTGGTTGAGCAAATTGAAGCTGCGGTGCGTGAACTTCCGGGTAATAATTATGAATTCACTCAACCCATCCAGATGCGCTTCAATGAACTTATTTCTGGTGTCAGAGCCGATTTGGGCATTAAGGTGTTTGGTGATAACTTGGACCAACTGCTCGAATCAAGCAATGAAATACTTGAAGTCATCGAGCAGATCAATGGTGTGGCTGATGCCAGAGTAGAGCAAGTTACAGGCTTACCGATGCTTTCTGTAATACCTGATCGTGTTTCGTTATCACGCTATGGTATCAATGTAGCAGATGTTCAACATGTCATTCAAACCGCTATCGGTGGACAAGGAGCTGGAACCATATATGAAGGGGATAGGCGCTTTGAAATTATGGTTCGATTAGATGAGTCGTTGCGGCGTGATTTGAGTCGCTTATCTGAGCTTCCTGTGCCCTTAAATGATGGCAGTTACGTGCCATTAAGTGAGGTTGCCCAGTTGATCCTGGCACCTGCACCCAATCAAGTCAGTCGTGAAAATGGCAAACGTCGTGTGGTGGTTACTGCCAATGTCAGAGACAGGGACTTAGGTTCCTTTGTAGATGAGGCGAAAACAAAGATTGCATCGATGGTGAAATTACCTGCCGGCTATTGGCTCGATTATGGTGGTACTTTCGAGCAACTGGAATCGGCCAGTCAAAGGCTGTCAATTGTTGTACCCATAACGCTAACCATTATATTTGGCTTGTTGATTATGGCTTTCAGTTCTATCAAAGATGCATTGATCATTTTCACAGGTGTCCCATTGGCGCTAACTGGTGGTGTGATCTCATTGTGGTTAAGGGGCATGCCATTTTCAATATCAGCAGGAGTAGGGTTTATTGCCTTATCTGGCGTGGCTGTTCTCAATGGTTTAGTGATGCTCTCATTTATCAAGGATCTATGGGAAAAAACAGGTGATCTTTACCATTCGGTGATCAAAGGGGCAATGACACGCCTGCGTCCGGTTTTGATGACAGCACTGGTGGCAAGTCTTGGGTTTGTTCCGATGGCATTGAACACCGGTACTGGGGCTGAAGTGCAACGTCCACTTGCTACAGTTGTTATTGGCGGCATCATTTCATCCACATTATTAACATTATTTATCTTGCCCATTTTGTTTGAATGGGTGTCAAAGGATAAAAAAGAAAATGGAGAAAAATCATGAGCTCACATGAACATACAGAAAACGACGGCCATGATCACAATCATGAAAACAGTGGTTATCTGCCAGCAATCACATCATTTATATTATTACTCACTGGTTTAGCCATTGAACATGTTTTTAAGTATGGGTTCTTTGACGGGTGGGTTTTAGTAGCTTGGTACATTGCAGCTTATTTACCTGTTGCCCTTCCGGTAATTAAAGAGACCATCGAGGCGCTCAAGAAAGGAGAAGTTTTTACAGAGTATTTCCTCATGAGTGTTGCAACCATCGGTGCCATGTTTATTGAGCAATATCCAGAAGGAGTCGCAGTGATGTTGTTTTATGCCATTGGCGAGTTGTTTCAAAATGCCGCAGTTAACCGAGCCAAGAATAACATCACAGCTTTACTGGATGTGAGGCCCAAAACAGCACATGTACTCACAAATGGTAATTACGAAACAGTAGATCCAGAATCAGTCAAAATCGGCGATACGATTCAAGTTAAGGTCGGTGAAAAAGTTCCGTTAGATGGAAGATTGATTTCAAAGCAAGCCAGTTTAAATGCTGCTGCAATCACTGGTGAGAGCAATCCGCATAGTTTAACTGAAGGGGAAAATGTTTTAGCAGGCTCCATCAATCTTGAGTCAGTTATTGAGGTTGAGGTTGAAAAGCTATATAACGATTCATCTGTGGCAAAAATACTTAACCTGGTTCAAAACGCAACAGCTAAAAAAGCCAAGACTGAATTACTTATCAGAAGGCTTGCCAAAATATACACCCCCATCGTGGTTTATTTGGCCATTGCAATTTGCATTCTTCCTTATTTCTTTGTTGAAACCTATCAGTTTCAGGATTGGCTATACAGGGCATTGATATTCTTAGTGATTTCCTGTCCCTGTGCATTAGTGATATCTATACCACTTGGGTACTTTGGTGGCCTGGGAGCAGCCTCAAAAAATGGCATCTTGTTTAAAGGAGCTACTTTCATGGATACCTTGATACAAGTAAACACTTTGGTCATGGACAAAACAGGAACGGTGACCAAGGGAACATTTAAGGTCAAAGAAATCAATATCTCAAATGATATGACTGAGGATGAATTCATGAGCTATGTTTTGTCACTGGAGAAGACATCAACCCACCCAATTGCCAAAGCCATCATGCAATATGAAAATTCCGCTGATATTTCTGATGCCAGTGATGTTGATGAAATAGCTGGGAAAGGGCTAAAAGGAGTTGTGAAGAATAAGACAGTGTTAGCCGGCAATAAAAAATTGCTGGATCAATTTAACATCAAAACACCTGATGAAATTGATTCAATAGTTGATAGCATTGTTTTGGTGGCTATAGATGGCAATTATGCAGGTTTTGTAACCATCTCGGATGAATTAAAAGATGATGCCAATCAAACCATTTTGGCAATCAGGAACTTAGGTATCAAAGAAATTGTCATGCTTTCAGGTGACAAGGATTCGATCACACAAATGGTTGCTGGAGAATTATCAATCAGCCAAGCCAGCGGTGGCTTACTTCCTGAGGATAAATTGAATCATGTAGAAAAGCTCAAGGAAGACCCAGCTAAGGTCATTGCATTCATGGGTGATGGGATCAACGATGCACCGGTGTTAGCAACCAGTCACTTAGGTATTGCTATGGGTGCCAATGGCAGCGATGTGGCCATTGAAACGGCTGATATGATCATTCAAACAGACCAACCCTCAAAATTTATCACAGGCTTTAATATCAGTAAATCCACGCAACAAGTCATCTGGCAAAATATTATTTTGGCATTTGGTGTAAAGGTACTTGTTTTAATCTTGGGTGCAGCTGGTATGGCTACATTATGGCAAGCGGTTTTTGCTGATGTTGGTGTGGCGTTATTGGCAATATTAAACGCTGTGAGACTACAAAAAATGAAGTGGTGAGGTTCAGCAACGGCAAGCTACCAATCGGTAGCTTGCTATCACTTATAACCAAAATACGTTTGTTTAAATCGAGGCTTGACTCTATAGTTACTATAGATATTAAGATTGGATCTAACATGTAATTAAGAGTTATTATGCAAACCAATAAAATAAATAAAATTGATGGTGAGACTGAAACCATAAACAAAATTTACACATCCAGCACTGAAATTTTGGACTATGAAGACCTAAGTATTCAACACTTAATTAAATCCAGGGCGTGGATGAAATTGAATGAGTACGAAAAAATTGGAGCTGCCTATCAATATGTACGTGATGAAGTGAAATTTGGCTACAACAAAAGTGATGATATTCCAGCAAGCCAAGTCCTTTCTGATGGTTATGGTCAGTGCAACACCAAGGGCAATTTATTGATGGCTTTACTTCGTGGTCTTGGCATATCTTGTAGGTTTCATGGGTTTACCATAGACCAGAAACTTCAAAAAGGTGCGATACCAAGTTATATTTTTTGGCTGGCTCCAAAGTACATCATTCACAGTTGGGTAGAGGTATATCATCAAGGGCGATGGATTAATCTTGAAGGGTTCATTCTAGATCAACCTTACCTAAGTGCTATTCAAGCAAAATTCCCAAGTGAAAAAGACTCGTTTTGTGGGTATGGCGTGGCGACAAAATGTTTATCAAACCCTAAGGTTGACTGGGAAGGAAAAGATACTTACATCCAAAAAGAAGGTATACACGATGATTATGGTATCTATGACTCGCCCGATGATTTTTATTCTGAAGTTGGAACAAACCTCTCCGGAATTAAAAAGTGGCTTTATGAACGATTAATGAGGCATTTGATTAACTGGAATGTTTCACGGTTAAGAAAGAAAATAATTTAGGTTGTGTTCATTCAAATTCATGAGGAAAGTTAGGCTTCAAAGTGATGCAATATTCATCAACCCGTAACTGTTTGCATGAATACACCTGTTGGTCCAACATACAACTTGGGCCTGACCTTACTTATCCTGGGGTATTTGATCCATCAGTACATTATGAAAATGATTAATTAAACCATATTTCCTAAAAAAGCATTTAAATACAGGCACCTATCAAAATATGTCTAAATTTTCGAGGGAATGGGTGAATTAAAAGAGGCTACAAATGCTAAAACCAGAATTCATTGACCGAATTTAGGCTCAATTCAATGATATTGTGGCCTAAAAGTTGACTAATCGGAAAATTACATGCCTTAAAAATGATTTAAATCAGCAACATAGATGAAAATATGTGAATTTTCGAGGGAATGTGCGCAAAACCCCTATTTGGAATATTTCCTGAAAGTTGGCTTATGATGCAAAATAATTATGATTTAAAAAAAGAGCAAAAGCTTATTGAATTAAGTTAATGTGAACCAATAGATTTTGAGTCATTCAAAAGCTAGATATAGATTTATTGTCGCGGTAAGTTTATATCACACAAACCCCTTATCTATTGACTGATTAAATAAGTTAATTAGTGTTTAGATTACACATAACTGTGGTTTTATATCCATTATTTTTTATCAGATTGATTAATCCTTTCTAAAGCATCTTTTATTTTCTCGTGTGATTCATCAAGCGACTTATTTGCTCTACTGGTGGTTTCTTTAGACATAGCAATTAAAGGTTGTAATAGCTTTTCATCGTCAATTTCATTTTTATTAATAATATGATGGCGTGAGTCATCGATATTTTTTAAGGTGTGTACAAACGAAGCCATACACCGTGTTGGTAACGAGGAAAGTTTATCCAAATCACCTTCTAGTATTAAATCAAGAACCATAAAGGCATCAGACTCTTCCTGGCTCAATGAATTTAATTTGTTCTCGTCAAGAACATCAATCATCTTTTTTAAGCCACTTGATATTTCCTTTAGTTCCTTGTCACGCTTTTCGAATTTATCCATTGGCTTAAAGTAAGATTATGATTAACGCATTTATTGTACATCATCTACAGAAATCTCACTTCAGACTAATTTGAAATTCAGGCATCATCGGGGTAAGTGAGTAGTATTAGCTTTATCGAAGACAAGGTTGTCGTGATTTGTGAAACTTGTATATGCGCGAGGTAAAAGAAGTGGTAAGTTTTAGCAAGGTGCGCCATTGTATATTTAGCTAAAGAGAATAGCTGGGTTAGTCGATAACGAAACCAGGTTTGACAATATCAAAAGTTATGATTGATTAAACAGGAATTAACTTTGAACAGTATTATCATTCATGCTATCTTGTTATTTTGTTCAGCCGGTATATAGTTATGTCACTAAATGATGCAGAAACTGTAGCTCAGAAAATATTGTTAGATCCTGCTTTTGCCAAAGATGTTAATAAATACATCAAACGAGCACTAAGCTCAAAAAGATCATCTAACCAAAAAAACATGAGTGACAGCAAAGCCCATTTAATTGCGGACAAAAATTCTAAAAATAAAGTACTAGCTAAGAATCCAATCTACCCAAAACTAAACAATGAACTGTTGAGGCAAATTGATGCTATTGACAGTAGAGCGAATAGAATTTTAGCCAAAGTAACAATGGGTCAAATGCAAAAGCAGGTGGTCAACTATATAAAACACGCGACCCCAACTGAAATTGATAAGATATCCGATGAGGAAAATGCAACTGACATGCTGATTAATGTTTTCTGCAAATCTATAATGATTGATGATGATGTTTCCCCTTACCACAAGTCTATACTGCGTGGTGCAATTAAGCGTTCAGGCCTCATTGCTGAACATGGTGGGGCTTATGATTATAAAGAAGTAATGCAATTAACAGGTTGGAGTAAAGCAACCATTTCAACTTACTACAATTCCAAAAAGCTACTGGGCATTAAAATCGATGGAAAGCTAAAGTATCCCGCTTTCCAATTTAACACTGAAGGCATGATCAAAGGACTTAAGGAGGTGATTCACAAACTCTTGAATCAAACAGACGATTTTTGGTCGGCTTTTACCTTTCTGATAAATAAAAATGATTTTTTACCATTTGATAAACCAATAACTCCGTTGGCTGCAATTAAAAAGGGTGATGTTAAATCTGTCTTAGGCTTAATTGAAAGTCGTCATGACCAGTCTGGTCATTAAAGTGGCATTTTGTAATTTTTAGCATCCCGTACACATATATACTAATCGATACTATCTTTTATTTGTATTTGAGCTTGTAAATTTAGACACAAAATCTTCTGGTTTTATATTGCATGCATTGCACACATTTATAACTTCAATAAAATCAAGATTGCGGTCACCAATCTCATACTTAGACACATAACTCTGTGGTTTCCCCAAAGCCTCTGAGAGTTGAATTTGAGTTAAGTCGGCGCGAAGCCTGATGTCTTTTAACGCCTCTCTCAGCTTTATGTATGAGTCATCCCAGATACTTTTTTTCATAAGCAGGGACTTTAGACTATAATTGACAATATCCCGATTTAGGATATTTCGGGTTTCTATACAACTTAATAACTGTGGGGACTAGACATGGCCAAGCAAAAAGCTCAAAAACTTTCAGCCGATGATAAAATTAAACTAATCGAGGCCAAATATTGTATAGAAGACAAAAAGCCCGTTGATATTGAGGAATTGAGCTATACCCACAAGCTTTATCTTTTAGCAATTTTTAGAGTTCTCACAGATGAATCATTTGATAGTATATTGCCGCTAACTGAAATTCCTTCTGGCAAGCTTTTATCACCTAGTAGATATATGGATAGGAATATAATGGATTGCCTTAATTCAAAAAATATTATTCTGGTAGATCCTAACTCAAATACTGATGCATTTGAATTTGAGGATAACAAATGTGTTGGTTTTGATATTGCTGCTGTTAAGTGGCTTGTTAATATTTCTGATAAAGATGAAGAAAAATTAAGTGTTGCCAGCTGTTATACGTTGATATTTAAAGACTTAACAAATTACTTTCCAACATCTAACGAGGAGAGAAGGAAAGTTATTTCATTTACAATGAATCTTGCGTTCAATGAAGCATTGAGTTATTTGTTGCATAAGTGTTCTAAGTTGAACTATGAATTTAAATTCGGTAATAAAACACATCTATTTCTTAGTCAATTGATTGCCAGTTTAGCTGTATCAGATATTTGCAGCATTATCGATAAAGCTGTCGATGAGGATTATTTGTTTATCACTCGTTCTAACTCAGGTAATAATTATGGAAGCACGGTTTCGGATAGATTGCTCAATTTGGGAGAGCTTGCAATCAGAGACAATTCCCAAATTAGACATTCAAAAAGAAATGAATGTTTGCCAAGGTCCGAATTAAGTAAGATCTTTTATGAATTAATCCACGACGGAGATGATGAGGGATTTACTGAGTGCCCAGCTGAGTTTTGGAAAAATAATCTAGTGGCTTCTTATACTGCTGAGGCATAGTCAGAGTTTTTAAATTATTCTAGGCAAGCAAATAACATTAAGTTTCAATTACCAATTAAACAGATTGCCGCTCAAAATAAAACCAATAAGGTTTGTGTGACTTAGTATAATACATGAGATATGTTACAGGTTTTTACCGGCTATACATAGCTTTCAAGAGTGTTCCATAAACGATCGTTTGAGAGACAATATGAAAATTGGTTATGCAAGGATATCTAAAGCTGATGGCTCACAACAGCTTGATCTTCAAATAGACGCACTAAAAGAAGCTGGCGTGAGTGAAAGTAATATTTACTCAGATCAAGTATCTGGAAAAAATGATAATAGACCCGGATTAGATTCATGTCTTAAGGCACTCCGTAAAAATGACACTCTAATTGTGTGGAAACTTGATAGGTTGGGAAGGAACTTAAAACATCTTGTTAATACTGTTCATTCTCTTTCAGAAAATGAAATCGGATTTAAAGTACTAACTGGCCAAGGAGCAGACATTGATACGAGCACACCTTCAGGAAAGTTGGTATTTGGAATATTTGCATCTCTTGCTGAATTCGAGCGAGAATTAATTAAAGAAAGAACAATGGTGGGTCTAAAAGCTGCAAGGGCACGTGGGAAAAAAGGTGGGCGTAAGTTTCAGTTAACAAAGAATCAGGTAAAATTTGCTCAAGTGACAATGCAAAATAAAAATACCAATGTTTCAGAGCTATGCAGAGAATTAGGTGTTTCTAGGCAAACACTGTATCGCTACATAAGTCCTGATGGTGAACTCAGAGAATATGGTGTTAAAGTTGTTAAATAATAAAACGCTATATTTAATATATTCTAAATACTTTAAAGCCTAATCACTATGAACAATAAAGCAATAATAAACATTAACGATATATACAATAAAAATTTAAATTTTTTAATTGGTTCAGGTGCATCGCATGGTCTCTTCCCGACCCTTGAATTAAGTATTATGGATGAATCAGGAAATAAACAGACTATTGAAACGCTGGCAAGACATTTTGATGTTGAAAACAACCATAAGTTAAAAACCTTGTTATTTATGTACTATTACAAGGTTTGTATAAAACCAGCTTTGGAGGAAGACTATGAGTATATTGAGCTGTTAGGTAACAAGGATGAAGTAAAGGTAATGGCGAATTATCAACAACTAATTAGATCTATTTTGGAAGTTCTCCAACGCAGAAAAAAATTTAATAAACGATGTAATATATTTACAACAAATTATGATGGTTGCATTGTAAATGCTGCTGATAATATTTTAGAAACAGGCGACATGGAATTTGTGATAAATGACGGAACAAATGGTTTTCTTAAACGTTATTTGCATGCAAAAAACTTCAGCAGATTTACTTGTGACACAGGTGTTTTTGAACGGCATCAATCGGATATCCCACAAATTAATTTGGTTCATTTGCATGGCTCTATCTATTGGTCGCTAACTGATGACTCAATATCAGTAAACTATTCAAAATCTCAGAACAAAAGTTGTTATATTAATGAAGACTTATTCCCGGACTTAGAGGAATTTTCTACTTGTTTGAATGACAGCTCTAAGACAATAGATGATATTCCGGATATAAATCTGGTTAATAAAGATCAAAATGCATTTTGGGATGCTTACAACAGAATCCCAATTGTAAATCCAACAAAATGGAAGTTTCATGAAACGGTTTTTGAAGAACACTACTACCAGATGTTAAGACTATTGAGTTACGAGCTTGAAAAACCAAATCCTGTATTAATTTCTTTCGGTTTTTCCTTTGCAGATGAACATATAAGAAATTTAATTAAAAGATCTTTATCAAACCCAAAACTACAAGTATTTATCTGTTGTTTTAATGAAGTTGACAAGAAAACTGTATCCAATCATTTCAATCAATTTAAAAATGTTCAGCTAATAACAGTTGATGATTGTCTTAATTTTGATGCTTTTAATAATCAAGTTTTCTTCTCAACTATTGATAAGGAAGAGCAAAGAACAAGTGATGAATCATCAAATGAAATTTGAAGTTGGTGAAGTTATTGCCGTTCAAGGCATTAAGATAACACTCAAAGTATTTGAAAATTCAAATCAAGACACCCTTTACTACGAAGGAACTAAGTATAAAGGCCTATCAATTAGAGAGCATGTATCAATTCAGCGTGGATTTCGAGATATTATCTGTTTAATTGAAGGTGAATATTTGGATGAGAGAAAGTTTGAGGAAGATGGTTCCAAAACTCAATATATACGAAAAGTAGAAGCTAAACCGATTGGTTATTTTGAAAATGACAAATTTTATGAAGGTATTAAGTTTTTACCCATGATTAAAGATTCTGCTTACCTACTTCCAGAATCAAAAATATCTGAAATATACAGCCAGGATTCTGAGCAAGATTTCGTTATTGGCAATATGCTAAAAGAAGACATTCCTATTTCACTATCATGGCACAGGATATTTAATACTCATATTGGAATTTTTGGTAACACAGGAAGCGGAAAGTCAAATACGTTAGCTAAGTTATTTACCGTTCTATTTGAAAATAAAAAAGACAGTATGAAAGACAAGAGTAATTTTATATTACTTGACTTTAATGGCGAATATACTTCAGATCAACTAATCACTGAAAAACATAAAACTATCTTAAAACTAGACACCAGAAAAAAAGATGGTGATAAATTTCCACTTTCATTAACGGAATTTTGGAATTTAGAAACATTGAGTATCTTATTCCAAGCTACTCCTATTACTCAACGTCCATTTATTAAAAGGATGATAAACGGGCGCTCAAATTTTATTAATAATTCTGAAAGTTTACTTAATTACATAAAAGCAACTATCCGTGATGTATTCTGCGCTGCATACCCTAAACCAGATACCTTAGATCTTGTAAGGCATATATCCAAAATAACAAAAAATGATGAGCTATCAGAAATACTTAAGACTATAAACTGGAATGGGACAAGGAATAATTTCTACATTGATTCACCTCAAATATATTTTGATTCAGATGGTGCTAAATACTTAATGCATATTAAGCCTTTAGTTGACAATACAAATATTAATGACCTTGATCAATTTGATGAATTGATGTTGCGTGCAAACTTACAATTAACTAAGGATCTCTTATATGGTTATGTACAGTATGAACATATACAACCTTTATTAAAAAGAGTTGAATCATCTCTTTATGATTTAAGAAAAGTTTTAAAAATGGAAGAGAGAGATCCTTCAGATAAATTGCTAACAATCATCTCATTAAAAAGATGCAATCAGGAAATGAAAAAGGTATTACCACTATTAATAGTTAAACATTTTTATCACCAGCACAAAGATATTGTGAAGTCACCTATTAACAAAACATTACATTTTGTAGTTGATGAGGCTCATAATATACTATCTCAAAAATCAAAAAGAGAAGCCGAAAGCTGGAAAGATTACCGATTGGAATTATTTGAAGAAATAATTAAGGAAGGTAGAAAGTTCGGAGTATTTTTGACTTTGGCCAGCCAGCGGCCAGCCGATATATCACCAACAATAATTTCTCAAATCCATAATTTTTTTATTCACCGGCTTGTAAACGATAGGGATCTATTTTTATTGGATAATACAATCAGCTCTCTTGATCACGTTTCCCGAAACCTAATCCCAAGCCTTTCAAAAGGGGCATGTGTTGTAACTGGCACATCTTTTGATCTACCAATGCTATTGCAAATTGATATTCTGAAAAAAGACAAACAACCTGATAGCGATGATGTGAACCTAAAAGCATTATGGTCTTAGCATTAACACTATTTCATATAAATTAGTTGATTATTGATCAATAAGAATAAACCCATTATTGGCATCAAATTCTGGAAAATCAGCTTTCCAGAGCATGTTTTTTTATAATATTCTTTGTTAAAATGAGTTTTCTGGAAATTGCTTTAAAACTCAATAAAACATAGCTTTCCAGAATTTTTCCAGTGTCTTAGTTAAATAGTAATAACCTACACTCTAAAAAAAATTGTTATAGCATCCCGGTTTCAAGCTTGGCTTCTTCTGACATCATACTTTGATCCCAGGGTGGGTCGAAGACAATTTGACAGTTAATTGTTTTGATTTCAGGAATCAGTTTAACCTTTTCGCGGGCATCTGAAACAATCACTTCGCCCATACCACAGCCCGGTGCTGTTAAGGTCATATCAATGTCTACCTGGTAACCTTCATCAAGCTTGGTCAGCTCACACTTATAGACCAAACCCAGTTCAACAATGCTAACCGGAATTTCAGGGTCATACACATTGCCCAATTGCGCCCAGACCGCTTCTTCGATGTCTTTGAATGTGGCGTTTTCCGGTAGCTGAGGTTTGGGCAGGGGTTCACGCCCCAGGGCATCGGCATTATGACCTAAAATCATAAACATACTACCATCCACAAATACGGTAAAACTGCCACCCAGCGCCTGGGTAATATAACCCACCACACCGGCCGGCAAATCAATGGTATCACCATTGGGGACGGCAATGGCTTCAACATCACGTTCGAGTTTAAATGGTTCGCTGGTGAGACTATACATATTCAGGTCGATAATAATTAAAAATGAATAATAACATGCGCAGGCGCAAGCTGTTTAATAAATGGGGCCGTTATTGATTTGAATCAACTCCAAAACCACATTTCTTCTTAACTTCATGGCCTCACCAATAAGCCCCTGTGCTAAAATCCCGTTATGTCTGTCGCCGAATTGAAAAGTCCGGTGTCCATGTTACGACACTGGGCAGAAAAAAATCCACACCGTATTTTCTTAAACCAACCCACGGCTGACGGTATGATGACCTTTACCTGGTCTGAAGTCTATCAACAGGTGTCCCGGGTAGCACAGTATCTTAAACAATACCCCAAAGGCAGTCACATCGCCATTTTATCCCTCAATTGTGCCCATTGGATCATGTCTGATCTGGCTATTCAGATGGCCGGGCATGTCTCGATTCCGATTTACCCAACAGCCTCATCAGATACCATCGAAAAAATATTACAACACGCTGAGGCAAAACTATTGTTTGTCGGCAAATTGCTTGATGCCGAAAATACACTGAAGCAACTGCCCGGGCACATCGACAAAATGAGCTTTTATCAACAACATCCGAGCATGCCTTATTGGCAGGATATCATACGCCAACAACATCCCATGACAAAGCCTGTTACTGTCACCGGAGATGACTTAATCAGCATTATCTACACCTCCGGCACTACCGGCGAACCCAAAGGTGTCATGATACCCTACCGAGCTGTTAATGCCGCCTTAGCGCTGATTAAACATATCATCGTGATAAAACCTGACGATCGCTTTGTTTCCTATTTACCCATGGCGCATGTGGCAGAGCGGATGGCCATCGCTTTTGCTTCAATTTTCTTTGGTGCACAGGTGTTTTTTATTCATTCACTCGACACCTTCACTGAAGATGTTAACAACGCCAAACCCACCATCTTTTTCGGGGTGCCACGAATATGGACGAAAATTAAACAAGCCGTGGAATATAAACTGGGCGGTTCAAGGCTATTCAACACACTGTTATCCATTCCCATATTGAATCGATTGTTAGCAAAAATGGTGCTTAAACAATTGGGCTTTTCTGAGGTTCGCTATGCATTATGTGCAGCCGCAGCGGTGGATACTGATGTTATAATTTGGTATAAAAAACTGGGTTTAAAGCTCAATGAAGCCTATGGCCTTTCCGAAACCTGTGGATTATCACATATGGTTAAACAGGAACAAGACTGCATAGGACGTGTCGGTCAGGTTATTCCCGGATGTGAGTGCACACTCAGTGCAGACGGCGAAATATTGTTACGCAATCCTGCGCTGATGAGCGGTTATTACAAACAGCCTGAACTAACAGCAGAAGTTATTGATGAAGCGGGCTGGTTTCACACCGGGGATTTAGGTGATATTGATGAAGCCGGTTATTTGGCCATTATCGGGCGCAATAAAGATATATTTAAAACAGCCAAGGGTCAGTACATTGCACCGGCTCCCATTGAACTCTTGTGTCAAACCCTGCTTGAGGTTGACCAACTTATTGTGATGGGTTCAGGTCAAAGGCAACCCTTTTTGCTTATGTCTATCGCTGAATCTGAAAAACATAATAACCCAAAAAACTGTCAAGAATTCTGTGAGCAGAAACTCACAACCATCAATCAAAAGCTTGAGCCACACCAAAGGCTTAGCCACATTTTATTTGTGTAGACCCCTGGACAGTGGAATCCGGCTTTTTAACCCCGACTTTAAAAATCAAGCGGACACCACTTGAACAACACTATCTGCCATTAATGAATCTAAACAGTGACAATTCTGTTATGCTTATTTAACTGAACCCTGTCAAGCCGCCAAAAATCTAACTATAATAATGGCGCGAAAACGCATGTATATTCAATGAACTTATAAAACCCAATAAGGTCAAAGTCGGTAAAAAAAATTACGGGAAAACCATGGATCATACTATTTCAGAACTCAGTCAAGCTTTTCAACAGACACGGCAACACATCAGTACCCAGATATTGGGGCAGCAAAAGTTGGTCGATCGCTTATTAATGGCCTTACTTTCACATGGCCACTTATTGGTCGAAGGCGCGCCGGGTCTGGCCAAAACCACCGCCATTAAAGTTCTTTCTGAATGTATTGAAGGCGACTTTCATCGCATTCAGTTTACCCCGGATTTATTGCCGGCAGATTTAACCGGTACCGATGTATACCATGCTGAAACCGCCAGTTTTGAATTTCAAAAAGGACCTTTATTTCATAACCTGGTGCTGGCTGATGAGGTCAACCGGGCGCCGGCAAAAGTACAATCAGCTTTACTTGAAGCCATGGGCGAACAACAAATTACAGTGGGTAAAACAACCTATAACCTGCCGCAGCTTTTTCTGGTAATGGCCACTCAAAACCCAATTGAACAAGAGGGTACCTATCCACTGCCTGAAGCACAGCTTGACCGATTTTTAATGCACGTCACCATTGACTATCCAGAAGCATCCACTGAAATGGACATCCTTAAATTGGCACAACAGCAAAGCCGTCGTGAATACCGCCGGGAAACTGAGCAAGTAACGCAATTATCACAACAGACGGTGTTTGCCGCACAACAAGCGGTTCTTGATATTTATGTCGCTGATAATTTACAACAATACTTAGTGGCACTAATTTTGGCCACCCGCGATGCCAGCGGATACGATTCACAATTGGCAGAACAAATTGCTTTTGGCGGTTCTCCCCGCGCCACCATTGCGCTGGACCGTTGTGCCCGTGCCCATGCATTCTTACAAGGACGGGGGCACCTGTTACCCGAAGATATCCATGCTGTGATTCATGATGTTCTCAGACATCGCGTTATATTGACTTTTGAAGCTGAAGCTGAAGGATTAACTGTCGATCAAGTGGTTGATCAACTGCTCCAAAAAGTACCGCTGCCGTAAAATGTAATGACTGTAGAAATGACTGACAGCATCGCAGCCAAAACTCAGGTACTGGCCAAAACCCTGGTCAATACCCGACGGCATGTGCGTTTATTTAATCTGACTGCCATTAAAAAAGCCACTTCCGCCATTTCAGGCTTACATGATTCCCGTTTTCGCGGTCGTGGTATGGATTACCAGGAATCACGGGCTTATCAGGCCGGTGATGACATACGCAACATGGACTGGCGGGTCACTGCCCGCACCGGTATTGCTCATACTAAATTGTTTCAGGAAGAAAGGGAACGGCCCATTTATCTGCTGGTGGATAGCAATCAGAGCATGCGGTTTGCCACCCGCGGTCAGTTTAAATCGGTGATAGCGGCACAAATTGCTGCTGCATTGGGTTGGTCTGCCATTCAGCAGGGCGATCGGGTCGGCATAATGACCTTTGGTCATGGTGGTATTGATATTCTGAAAGCCACCTCCGGAAAGCGCGGTATGATGACAGTCATTCAACAACTGGTCAAAGCGGATCAGGCCAGCCACCAGCAAGTGTCATTAGATCAGGCATTAAAGCAATTACGCAGTATTCTCAGGCCGGGTAGTTTGGTGATTATCATCAGTGATTTTTATGACTTGGGCAAGCGATGTAAAAAACACCTGGTACAACTACGAAAACACAATGATGTGTTAGCAGCGTATGTCAGTGACCCCTTTGAACAGCATGCCCCGCCACCGGCTTTATACGGCGTTCACAATGACCAGGGTAACCGGGTCATTAATGTCAGAAGCCGCTCAACCCGGACACAACTGGCGCAACAACAAGCCCGGCAGCAACAACACATGGTGGATAATATTATTCACGCCGGTGTGCCGATTTTACCGATAACCACGGAACGAGATTGGGTCAACCAGATCAAACAGGGATTGAGCCGGCCCCAACGTGCGATGCAACAATGGCTTAAGGACAGCGCATGAATCCAGAAAACGGTCAACAACTGCCCTTGCGAGATGTTCATTTACCCGCGGAGCCGGGTTTTTGGCCGCTGGCGCCGGGCTGGTGGATTTTGGCAGCTCTTTTGCTGGTTGCTATTGTTGCCCTGGGCGTTTGGTGGTTCCGCTATCGACAGCGAAAAAAAAATTGGCAACAAATGCGTGATTTGCTATTTGCCATTCATAAAAACCATCAATCCCATGGTGATGATGGCCGATTAGCGCGTGACTTATCCAATTTATTACGCCGCTTTACCCGCCATCAACTCAACAACACGGTGGCCGCCACATTGTCCGGCCAACAGTGGATTGATTTTTTAAATCGAGATTTGTCGGAACCAGTTTTCGAAGATTTGACAGTCCCTTTAAACACCGCCCAATATCAGCCAACGGCCCACTACCAAAGCGAAGCTTTATTTCAGGCTGTCCATCAATTTTTACAGTATCACTGCTTAAAGAACAAAAGGGGTTCACATGATTGAATTGCTGTGGCCCTGGTGCTTTTTATTGTTACCATTACCGTTGTTAGTGGCTCGATTACCACGGGTCAGCGGTCGCCAAATAAGTACCATTCGTTTCCCTTTATTCAATCGCTTACCAACCGATCAACAGCAAACCAGCGGTTCTTACACATTCTTGAAATTAGTGAGTTGGCTGATGTGGTTGATGCTGTTAACAGCGGCAGCCCGGCCCCAATGGATTGGTGAAGCTGTGGCCTTACCGGTGGAAGGCCGGGATTTGATGCTGGCTATTGACTTATCCGGTAGCATGGAACAACAAGACATGCAATTAAATGGCCAACCAGTGGATCGTTTAACAGCCTTAAAAGATGTGGCCGGTGATTTTATCAAGCGCCGTCAGGGTGACCGTCTGGGTCTGATTTTATTTGGTGAAAGAGCCTATCTACAGGCCCCGTTCACATTTGATATCAAAACAGTTAACCGATTATTACAGGAGGCCGCTATTGGCCTGGCCGGAAAATCGACCGCCATGGGTGATGCCATTGGTCTGGCGGTCAAAAAAATGCGCGCCATGGATTCCGGCAATCGGGTGCTTATTTTATTAACAGACGGCGCCAATACCGCCGGTGTCATTGCACCGCTGAAAGCCGCTCAATTAGCCAAAGCGGAAGACGTTAAAATCTATACCATAGGCTTTGGTGCCGAAGAAATGATTGTGAATAGTTTTTTTGGTGGTCAGCGACGCATCAATCCTTCATCAGATCTTGATGAAGCCACCATGACCCGCATTGCTGAACTCACCGGCGGACAATATTTTCGGGCCACCAATACCCAGGAACTTGATGCCATCTACGACCGGCTCAATGAGCTAGAACCACTGGCGGAAGAAGATCGATTTTATCGGCCCACCAAAGCTTTGTATTATTGGCCATTGCTGGCATTTGTGTTACTCATTTTAGTGAGTTTATGGGCTCAAAGGCGGTGGTCATGACAGATATCGTTTGGTCCAATTTTCATTTCTTACGGCCCCATGTGCTGTGGCTGCTGATACCGGCGATCTGGCTGTTATATCGCTGGCACCGTCAAAGCCATGGCCAAGATGGCTGGCAACAACAATGTGATCCCGATTTGCTGGCTGCCATGCAGGTTGAAACCGGCACCACAGCCAGCCGCTGGCGCTACTTGTTCTGGCCGGTGGTCATGGTGGCAATATTGGCATTAGCAGGCCCTGCGGTTAGACAAAAAGATGTGCCGGTGGTCAAAAATGAAGCCGCTTTGATTATCGCTCTTGACGTTTCTCGCAGCATGCTATCCGATGACCTGAAACCAAACCGGCTCACCCGGGCTAAATTTAAAATTCGAGATTTATTGGCCTCCCGGAAAGATGGCCTCACCGCTTTAATCGCTTTTTCCGGTGACGCTTTTGTGGTAACACCTTTGACCGATGACACTGAAACCATTGTTAATTTACTGGATGTGATTGAACCCGGTATCATGCCAACCACCGGCACCAACACCGTGGCTGCTTTAGAAAAAAGCCAGACACTGTTAAACCAGTCCGGTTTAGCCCAGGGTCAAATATTATTAATAACAGATGACATTAAATTATTTAAAAGCGAAGACAAATTAGCCGATTTGGCTGCTCAAAATATTAAAACGCATATACTGGCAGTCGGCACCACTGAAGGTGCACCGATAAAAACCAATCGTGGTTTTGTTAAAGATTTGCGTGGCCAGGTGGTTATCCCGAAAGTGGACTTTAATACATTAAAACAAGCCGCCGCGGCCGGCAACGGCCGATTTAGTGTGTTATCCAATCAACGTAATGACATAAATTTATACGATCCGATTGATAATAATCGTGACAATAATAAAGGCAAATCAACTGCCGGCCACAATCAATTTGTTGACGACGGCATTTGGTTGTTGGTGCTTATTGTGCCCTTAACACTGTTACTATATCGTCGGGGTTTGTTAATGGTGTTGGCTCTGGGACTCTTTATTCAACCGCAAATAAGTCATGCTATCAAATGGCAGGATTTATGGCTCAACAAAGACCAGCAGGCATACAATAAATTACAAGATAATCCCGAATTGGCACAACAACTGGCTCAAAACCCTCGGCTCAAAGGCACCGCCGCTTACCGGGCTCAAGCCTATCAACAAGCCATTGAGCAACTTCAGGCATTGCAACAGGTGAATGCCGATGACCATTATAATTTGGGCAATGCCCTGGCGCAGGCCGGTGATTTAGAGGCGGCCCTGGAACAGTACAACCAGGCCTTAGAGATTTCACCTGATGATGAAGACACCCTATACAATAAAAAAATTGTCGAACAAGCTTTAAAACAACAGAACAAACAATCCTCTGATCAATCTGACTCTAATCAGGATCAAAAACAAAACGGCGAGCAGCAAAATAATCCTGAATCAGAACAACAAACCGGAGACGGCCAGGAACAAAACAATCAGGATAGCGAGGACCAACAGGGCCAGGACAGTCAGTCCAAACAACAAAAAGCTCAGGAATCAGAACAACAAAAACAGCAAGCGCAAAAAGATGCCTCTAAAGAGAGTGACCAACAAGAACGCGCAGATGAGTCTTCCCAACAGCAAGCCACAGAAGAACAATCCAAAGAACAACAACAGTTAAGCCCGGAAGAACAGCAACAACAGGCTGAAGAAGCCCAACGTCTGGCCCAAGAAGAAGCCCTGAATGCCGAAGAACAGCAAGCCATAGAACAATGGCTGCGACGCATTCAGGATGATCCCGGTGGCTTAATGCGACGTAAATTTCTTTACCAATATCACCGTCAAAACCCCGACGGTGAACCCTACGACAACCAAACAACCGAGGATTGGTAACCATGAGTACCTATCGTTTAATGCAACACATTATAATCAGCATGATGCTGATGGGTTTTATTTCTTTGGCCAATGCCGAAGTCACGGCCAGCGTTGACCGACACGAAATTGCCCTTGGTGAGTCCGTTAATCTCAGTATCACCACTGATCAGGCAACCCGCAATAACCCGGATTTTGATATGTTGACAGCCGTGTTTGAAGTGGGCGAAACCGGTCGTTCAATGTCCACCAAAATTATCAATGGTGAAGTCAGCAGCGAAACCCGTTGGAGCGTTACCCTGGTACCCAAGTCATTGGGCAGTCACATTATTCCCCCCATTGAGATCGGCAACGAACAATCACAAGCCATCAAGATTACTGTAAAAGAACCCGATCCCAATGCCAGCGCACGCGGTGATTTATTTATCGAATGGTCTACCAACAAAGACAGTGCTTTCGTGCAAGAAGAAATTATTTTAACCGTTAAATTATTTTATGCCGTAGGACTCAATAATGCCAGTTTGAGTGACCCCAATGCGCCCGGCTTAATTGTATACCCCATCAACAAAGCCATTCAATATACCACCCGCAGAAATGGTACCGATTATCAGGTATTGGAACGCAAGTACGCTTTATTTGCAGAGCAAAGTGGTGAGCTGAAGATTGCACCAGTTGTGTTTCAGGGTGAAGTGATGGATAACCAAAACAGAAATCAATGGGGACTTATCCGTCAGGGCAGACCGGTCAGAATTTCATCGTCACTCCTGACATTGGAGATCAAACAGATCCCCTCAGCCTTTATCCATAAAACATGGCTTCCGGCCACCACTTTTAAGCTGGATCAGAGCTGGCCACAAAACCAAGTGTATCGTGTGGGCGAACCCATCACCCGACAACTGGACATGACAGCCCAGGGGCTGTCAGAAACACAATTGCCTGATATTGCGGTTTCTGATATTGAAGGTGCCCGCATTTATCAGGAAAAAAGTGATACCATCACAAGAAATAACGGCAATCATTTGGTTTCATCAAAAAGTATCACTCAAGCAGTCATACCCACTCAACCGGGTTCTTTACAAATACCGGGTCTCGATATTGAATGGTTCAACACAGAAACAGGTCAGGCCGAAACCACCCGATTACCCGCCATGACTTTAGACATCAAACCCGCCACCGGGGGGCAGCAACAATCCCCACCACAAGCGGCCAATTTTGATTACCAGGAACCCGCGACGCCCCAGTTATCCACCCCTGAAAAACAGAGTCAAGATTCTGAAATGAGCCGTTCTGTGTGGTTCTATGGCACATTCATCTTTGGGCTTTTATGGTTTTTCACACTGGCCTTATTGCTTTTAAAGTTTAAATATCCAGTGGCTCAACAAATTCCCAGCCGCCCGGAAAAACCCGATTCTCATGTGACAATAAAACACATTAACAGCCTCAACCCAGGTCAAAGACAAAGCCTGTTAATTCAATGGTGGAATCAACAATATCAACAACACGTGACAAATTTGGGTCAAATTCAACAACAGTTGGACAACCCCAAAGCACTTGATGCCATTAACCAGTTACAACATCAACTTTATGTAAATGAAGACGCCAACTCTGATGTGGATTGGTACCAACTAATTAAATCAGGTGTTCTTAAACCCATAACTGACACCCAAAATACTCATGATGTACTTCCGCCTTTGTATGATTAAATCGCAATGAGCTCTCATTGATAAAGGCTAAAAAATGCAATATATTCAGTAATTTGACCGACATTCTTTTTCTGCCATTACTTTTTTCACTGGTTTTTTGAACCATAAACTATAAAATGTTATGTCTTAGTCAATGACTATCAATTATTTAATATTAAGATAATTAATTTAATCTATAACACTATTTACTATGGTTCGCATTCGCTTTATAAGTTTTTTCATTTTAGTCAATGCTTTGATGACAGCCTTTGCGAGTGATAAACAATGTGAAAATAGTCTTAAACTTGGCGATTATGTAGAAGCTGAAAGTGTCTGTCAAAAAAGTCTGCAAATGGTCGAACCCGGGAGTTCAGCTGAGCTCGATATTCTGCTTAATTTAATTTCAATTTACCTGCATGTCGAAAACCCGGAAAAGCAATCCTATTATATTAACCAAATCAAAAACCACCCCAGGTTTACTGACAATATACCCACACAATATAAATGGCATCGTATCGTTGGTCAAAAATTTTATTTAGAAGCCGATTACAAATCATCTAAAAACCATCTTCAGAAAGCCTATAACCTTGCCAAACAGCAAGCCAACCAGGAATGGCTCAGCAAAAGCCACAATGACATGGGTTTGGTAGAACTTAAATTGGGTGATTATAAGAAAGCCCTCACACACTATCAAAGAAGTCTTGCGCTCAAACAGACATTCGGAACAGACTACCAAATCGCCAAAACCCTGACTAATTTAGGCAGAATTCATTTATATTTAGAACAGGCGGACCAGGCGGTCGATTATTATGAATCCGCTTTAAAGCATTATTTAAACTACTCCCGGTCTCAAAATTTTGACCACCGTGTATTTTTAGATATTGCCCACTTATATGAAGATTTAACCAAGGCGTATGGTGCAGCCAATAACAGCCAAAAAGCCAATTATTATGCGCAGGCAATCGTCGATTCTTTAAACACCAAGACTAACGACACCCAGCAACTCAGGGCTTTAATCAATTTAGCGCAGTGGCATCTGGACAATGGAAACTTAGATGTTTTAAATCAGTTTTTAGATGCTTCAAAAGCACTCATGGATAAGGACCACCCCAACCCGGAACTGGTGGCACAATGGTATTTATTACAAGCTAAAATGTACCAAAAAAACCAGCAGACATCAGCGGCGATTTCAGCGGTTGAAGACGGTATTTTAATCAGTGATGATTTACCGGAAACTTCATTGAAAGCAGATTTGTTATATGTCAAAGCAGAACTGTTAGAGGACATCAATCCGACCCAGGCTTTACAAGCTTTTAAGGAATACCAACAGCTGCGTTCACAATTTTTGCAGCAAAAATATGACTCTGATTTAAAAACGATTCAACATCAAATCGAAACCCAGAAAATCCAGCAACAACTACTCAATCAAGAGTTGACAAACAGTCGGCAACAGCAAAAATTACATCAATTGACCAATTTGGTCTTAATCGTCAGTTTAATCTTAATTTCCATGACCGCCCTGATGGTCTTCTATCAATTTAAAAGGAAAAAAGAAAAACAAGCCTTGATGCAGTCGATCCGTCATCATAAACAGCAACTACTGATTTTCGAAACCGGTCATAAAGACAGTTTAGAAACACCCTCTGAAAGTCATAAGGAAGCACTGAAAAAAGCTTTGGTCGAATCATTAATTGATGCCACCACAATCTGGGAAAAAACCACCCAGTCATCTCTTATTGAGTTGGCAGAACAATCTAAAATCTGGACCGTATCAATCGATAACGGTACATTGCGGACCCGCTCATTAGAAAAATACCTGTCCATTGAAAAAATACCGGACAATCCTCGCTGGCGTAACGTGGTACAAACAAGTCACTTTATCTTAAGCCAGGACAACCTGCTGAGTAAAGACAGAGAAACTTTGGAAGCGCATTTAGAACATATCATGGAAGAAGTCAGGGCATTGTCTCTTAACAGTTAATAATTCATCAGGCAAAATGGCTAAAATCAATTTTGCCAGCTTCGGAATAATTCACATTATTTAAGATTGACCTTTGCAGCATGAGAACTCAATACCACAAAGGCCATATCTCGATGAATCAAGTATATTTTAGTAGTCAACGACTTGTTTATTAATGACTTCAACACAATTAAATTGCAAACCGTCAGCATACTGATAAAGATCATGATGATTTTCACTTGCACTCGAACCATCTGTAAACGTTGAAGGCCCGACAAACTGTGGAACTAAGCCGTTAGGATAGGCCATATAATTTGACATGGCAAAGGCATCACATAAATCGATTGCCACAAGTCTGGCTTCTGTATTGTGATCAAAAACGCCATGGGTTTTCAATTCATTGTCCTGTTCAGACTCATGCTCATGGTGAGCTGGTTTGATATGCCTATGTTCTCGTACGGGTTCACGGTTATTGGATTTCTCCACTAATTTAGCCATATCAGCTTTTGTTTCCCTTAGCTTGATAATCGTTAAGATATCTTCCTCCGCCAAATCGTAACTCATAGCCACATGATAAGGATTGACTTCATAGTCATCATTGAAAACCAAAATCTCGGTTAAAAAGTCATGCGAATAAACGCTTGCGCTAAAAAAGAAAAGTACTATTAAAGTTAATTTGTTCATGATTTATCTCTAGGTTTGAGGGGCTATTAATCATACAATTAGAGGTAAATCTACCAAAGAAATATGCTGGAACAAACTGGAACAAATCAGATTATTTTTTTTAATATCAATAACTTAAAAATCATATTGACACTGTCTACTGGTGAGTTGGGTCGAAAATTTAGCCTGTTTGATTCACATAGATGCCCTGTTACATATCAAAATGACCCGACAAGAAGATGTAAACATTTAGAGTCATAATTTAACAACCATGAGCATGACACTAAAACGATGGCACTAAAGATGGATGATAAATAGAGAAAATCATACAAATAATGGGCTTTGAAACCACCTAAATTATCGCGCATAATAGTCGTACCTGACTTATCAAGCTTTTATGCCTCAGTTACAACAGATTAAGACGCTGATAGAAAAGAACCAAAACCACAGTGCTTTAGGCAAATTAAAAAAAGTGGTGGCGAAAGACGCGCATAACTTTGAAGCCCAGCGTTTAATGGGTGTTATTTACTTACAAAAAAACAACTGGCGCCTGGCAGAAAGGCATCTCAAACTTTCACTGCAAAGCAAACCAACCCATGAGCCCACATTATTAAACCTGGCCAGTTTATATAAGTCGCGACAAGAATACGCCGAGGCTCATCACTGTATTAAACAAATTTTGGCGCAATCCCCCGGTAATCCCAGTGTGTTTTACAATCTGGGTAACTTATACCGTGATCAGGACATCTTACCGGAAGCAGAATCCGCTTACGTAAAATGCCTTCAATTACAGCATAATCACACAGGCGCTCTTGTGGCTTTGGGTTTCTTGACAAAAAATTCAGGTCGCATTGATGAAGCCATTGATTACTTTCATCAGGCTCTGGCCATTAACCCTTATCAACATGAGATCTATTGGGCGCTGGCTAATTTAAAACAATATCGTTTTACTGAAAGCGAACAAGCCACCATTGATCAAATGATTAGCCAGGCCGGCGATAAGTCACCCCCTGAATTACTGTTTACCAAAGCCTACATCTTAGAACATGCCGAGCAGTATGACGCTGCTTTTGCTCAACTTGAACAGGCCAATCAACAGCGGTATCGTCAGTTAAACCGCCAACCCTTTGATTGGCCAACATTCACTGAAGACGTTAAAAAGGTTTTCAGCCCGGAATTTATCGCCAGCCGCTCCGCATCAAATCAGGGCTCGAAACAAGCTGTTTTTATCGTCAGCATGCCACGCTCCGGATCAACGCTGACGGAACAGATATTAGCTTCTCATTCTGATATTTATGGTGCTTCAGAATTACCTTACTTTCCTCAAATAATAACCGAGTTGGGGCAAGAAAAGCACAAAACCTATCCCGATTCTGTGCAACATTTAAGTCCTGACGATTTTGAAAAAATTGGTATGAGATACCTGGATTCAGTCGGTACAAATTTTAGTGAACAGATTTTCACGGATAAACAGCCCCTTAATTTTAATTTTGTCGGCGCCATTCTTATGGCCTTACCCAATGCTAAAATTATTCATTGCACGCGGCTTGATTTGGCCGTTTTATTGAGTTGTTATAAACAACTGTTTGCCTATGGCCATGAATACAGTTACAACATCGAAGAACTGGTGGCCAATTACCAGCACCAGGTTAACATTATGGCCTATTGGAAACGTTGTTTTCCGGATAAAATCCATACGGTCAACTATGAAAAAATGGTCACGGATACAAGAACCGAAATAAGTCATTTATTGGACTTTCTAAATCTGGATTGGCAGGATGATTGTTTAACTTTTTACAACACCAAACGCCGTATTAAAACTGCCAGTGCCGGTCAGGTTACCCAAAAAATCTACGCTTCTTCTCTGCAATTGCATAAGAAATACCAAAATTCAATGAAAAAGTTCGATGTTTTGTTAAAAAATGATTGAACAACAACACGGATACGATAAAATACTTTGAACAATTATAAAAATTGTCTGGTTTAGTTTGTCTTGCATTAATTGAAAAGAGGAAATCTAATGAAAAAGAATAAATTAACAAAGGCCATGTTGCCTTTACTTTTAAGTGCATCGGCGGTGGCCGGTGCCCAAATGGCCACTGAAGCCGGTGTCGGTGGTGTTAACGGTCATAACAACACCAATGGGATCAGTAGCGTATTATGGAATCAATTGGGTGAAACCCCGCGCGGTAATGGCTTACCTGATCAAAACTTTGAAGCCGCTTATGATGTTTATGATTCTGTCGCTGCAGATGACTTTGTGGTGTCGGGATATGGCTGGTCGATTGAATCAATTGAAACCATTGGCACTCTCAGCGCAACAGGCCCAGTCACAACCGCCAGTGTTTCATTCCATGCCGACAATGCCGGCAGCCCCAACCCGACTCCTCTGGCCGGATGTGATTATAGCTCAATCCCGGTTACTGATGCGACCGGAAGCCTATCCATTACTCTGCCCACCGCCTGTAGTATTATTGGTGCCGGTACGTATTGGGTCGCTATTCAAACCGATTTAGATTTTGCCACGGGTGGCCAACATTTTTGGTCAAATACCGACACAGTGGCCGGTAATGAAGCCCATTGGATTAACCCGGGTGATGGTTTTGGGACTGGTTGTACCAGTTTCTCACCAGCCGGAACCGTTTGTGGCGTCGGTGGCGGCGCCCCTGCCTATGACTTATTGTATGACTTGTCAGGCACACAGTTAGTCGGCGAAGCTGCACCGGTGCCTTCTCTTAACTGGCTGGGTATGGGCTTATTGGTTTTAACTTTAGGTGTCTTTGGACGTCGTTTTATCAGAAAAGAAAACAATGCCTAATAGAAGGGATTCCTGGTAATAAAAAACCCGCGTTAATCGCGGGTTTTTTTTGCTTCATTTTTTTGTTAAGTCTGTATCTTAACCTTTATTTGTTATTGTGAGTATCATCCTTATGCGGATAATTCAGGTGGAGAAAATTTTCATAGATACGACCCACCCAGTTGCGGATGCCGCTTTTCAGGTAATAATAAATAAAGATATTCACCACCAGCGCAGCACTGCTTTCAAGGATTAAATCATACATGGTATCATCGACACCACGGCCGATGTGAGTCCGCTGCATATTGCCGCCTGTCATAAGATCATAAGTAAATTCATACATTTCCCAGATGACACCCCCGGTCACTGAGAAGCAAAAGGAAAAAACGCAGATAATAAAGATTTGGTTGGTGATACGATATTGATAGGAAATATACTGGATAATGATAAAGCCAACCACAGCAAATGCCGCACCATAAAAGCCGTGCAAGACATCATCCCACCAAGCAAATCGCTCATAAAAATCATAATAACTGCCTAAGACCAGGGAAAACACCACAAACAAAACGAACAAAACGGCAATTCCGGAAGGTATTTTTAACCGGGTTGTTTTTTCCAAAAACAACAGAAAGAATAAGGCAGATGAAATAATGATTAAGCCTTCGGATTTTAATAATATGCCGGCAATTAAAGCCAAAACGAAAATGGTACTTTTGGTCCAGAATACCACCGGTGGCCGACCTTTTGATGTTTGTTCGCTCATGCTATTTTGACATCATCTTTTGACAGACAATATCATAACATCTCAGCCAACCACCCGATTGTCTTAGTTTTTCTGTAGTGCCCGAATGGGATCAAGTTCTGCCGCTTGTTTAGCCGGATAATAACCAAATACCACACCGGTAAGCAAACACACACCCACAGCCAGAACAATGGAAAACCAACTCCAGGCCACCGGCCAGTCAGCAAAGGACTGAATCAAAAACGAAAGCACCACACCCATGACAATACCAATCACTGCACCCACCGCGGCAATGGTGGCACTTTCTATCAGAAATTGATTCTTGATGTCCACTTTACGGGCGCCCAAGGCCCGTAGCAAACCAATCTCTTTAGTGCGCTCAAGAACCGTAGCCAGCATAATGTTCATAATACCAATACCACCAACCAATAAAGAAATACCGGCAATGCTGGACATGACAATAGTGAAGATTTGTTGGGTTTGGTTTTGTTGGTTCAATAAATTGGCCGGCACGATGATATTGTAATCATCGATGTTACCGTGACGGCGTTTTAACAACCGATCAATGGCCACAGAGGCGACTTGTGGCTGTATCGTTTCATCAACAGTCACACGAATGGTGTCCAGTTGACTTTCCAGGGTATCCCATTTTAAGCGTTTAAAGGCGGTTTCAATGGGTAAAAACACCTGATTATGTTCAGCCCCCAATTTAATGCCCTGAATCTCGTTTTTGCTTAATTCATCTTTTTTAAGTACCCCGACAACTTCAAGCCACAAATGATTGACTTTGATTTGCTGGCCCAGAATCTCGCCGTTTGGAAATAATTCTGCGGCCACTTCTGAGCCAATCACAGCCACTTGAGCATAACTGTGGTTATCTTCGGCATTAAATAACCGGCCCTGTTCCACTTGTAAATTACTCATGGCAAAGCAATTGGGCGACATGGCTTTAACAGCACCACTTGAGTTGGCGTTGGCAGAAAACAAGGTCCATGTCTTAATGGTTTTTTCACCACAGCTTTGACTGATAAAGGGCAGACTGCTTTGTAAAGCACGAATATCATTCATATTCAAACCCAGTGAATCACTGCGCATTTCTTTCAGGGTTTCCTGATCAATTTGCTTTTCTTCAATAACAAGATTACGCAAACCCATTTTTTCAATCAAGCGGGTGGCTTCGGCTTGAGCGCCTTCGCCAATGGATAACATGGCAATCACAGCACCCACACCAAACACCATACCCAATAAGGTGAGTAAGGTTCGCAATTTGTGGTGTAACATTTCAGCCACAGCATGGCGTAAATTAATCAGTAAAGTACTTTTCATCATTGGACTTCCTGTGGTTGACTTAAGGCGATCACATCACCGGATTGCAAACCGGACTCAATAATGCACAAAGCAGCACTACAAAACGCGGTGTTTATCGGCTGTTTAATGAATTGCTGATTACTTTGTTTATAAACCCAGGTCTCATCCTGTTCACGAAACACGGCCAATATGGGGACAGCGATGGTTTCTTGATTTTCAGCGACAATGATATCAGCGGTCACCCGTTGTGCCGGCATAAACCGTTTATCCTGTTTATCCATGAGGACCGTCACGGTGAAATATTTAACCGGATTATCACGTTCCCGGGGTTGTGCGGTTTGGCTGATTGATTCAACCGTCCCCGTAAACTCAGTATCCGGATAGGCATCCAAACTGAGTTTAACGACTTGACCCGCCTGTATGCCGATGGCTTCCACTTCCGGAACATAAATCAATGCCTGCATTTGCGACAAATCCGGTAAAGCGCCTAATTTAGTACCCGGAAAAACCGCCTTCCCGGGTTCCGGCATGGTACCATCCCAACTGGGTTGTAACACCAACAAACCATCATGGGGCGCGACAACTTCAAGAGCACTCAAACTGGCTTGATTCATTTCTCTTTTGGCTTCTTGAACAGATTTGGAGCTGCTTAAAACATCCATTTCAGTGGTCGACTTCTCCTCAAAATTGTCACTGACTTTATCAATATGTTCAGATTTGGCTTTTAAAAACTCTTCATTATCACCGGCTTCAATAATTTCTATTTTGGTATAGAGTAAGGGGTCATTAATATTAAATTGCTTGGCTAATTCATATTCGTAATCGACCACCTCAGCTTCGGTATTAAATGAATAACGGGTATTGTCAATATCCCGCTCTTTGTCCACCATTTCAAACATCAGTTTTTCAATTTCATACGTGGTTTTATCCAACTCAATTTGGAAATTACTGCCATCAAAACGCGCCACCACATCACCTTTTTTTACTTCTGAGAACTGGGGCATAATCCAGGCCAAGGTTTGCGGTCTGCGTGATCTGCTTGGCACAGTTAACGGGGTCGATTGGGTGGCTTCTAATTCACCATTGGCATGTACCGCCAAAGTCACTGGCTGGGGTTCAACTTTGAGGGTGGGTGTACTGCTCTGTTGTTGTCCCGGTTCTTGACAGGCACTTAGCACAACAGCCAACATCATGACCTGTGCGCTCATTTTAATTAAAATCAGTGGATTTTTCATGATTCACTATCTATGTGGGCTTTAATACTCATATTGGGACGCATAATGCTGTTATCAGGATTGTCTATATGAACCTTGGCGTCCAATATTTTGGAGGGTTGGTTTTGGGATTTAACCCGCACCACCTTTGATAATTCGGTAATGGTACCGGAAAACTCAATATCCGGATAAGCGTCCATATTAAAGGTAACCTGCTGTCCTTCTTTGACCCTGGATAAATCATTTTCTTTTATTTCCAACTGAGCAATGATGTTTTCCATGTCAGCCACTTCAATAACGCGTGCGCCACCCCAAACCTGATCGCCAATGGCAAATTTATTATTGTTATGATCAGTTTGGTGCATGATAATGCCTTTCCGCTTGGCCGTCACTTTCATACTTGCAATGGACGATTTAACTTCTTTGACTTCGGCATCCAGCTTGGTAATATTGGCTTTCAGAATATCAAGTTCTGTGGCTATTTTCTCTTTGGTTAACTGCAAATCTGACAGCGCATGTTGATATTGTAATTGCGACAATTCATAATTCAGTTGGTTTTCCTTGTAATCATTGAGTGCGATGACACTCTGAGGCAACTCAGCCTTCCGCTTGGCCTTATCCAGATTTTTTTTCATTTCCTCCACGGCCAATTCTTTATCAGCCAATGTCTCCACTTGACTTGATTGCATACTACGCAATTCACTTCGTTTGATGTTTAATTCACCTTGTTTATCAATTAAACGCTCTTGTAATTCATCGGTTTTAAACATCAACACCGGCTGGCCGGGGTTAACCAAAGCACCATCATCTGCCATAAACGCAATGGTATATCGCCAAATGCGACGTATACTGGGCGGTGAATAGCTGTCTTTTTCCACGGCCACCAACTCTCCGGAGGTGGTGATTTCTTCTGCCTGCAAAGGTTCAAAGGTGATAATAAATAAACTTAAAATCAGAATATGTTTTATCTTCTTCATTATAACGAATCCTCATCAACCATGACCAATGCACTCATACCCGGTAACAGGTCTGCGCCATGGCCGGATTTCAGTGAAACCAAAATCTCATAATAAAGTCCGTCTCCCCAATTTTTTTTATCATGGCCACCGGCAGAGATGTGCTGAATTTCACCGGCCAAAGTGGTTGCTGGTAAAGCATCAAATTGAACCCTGACCGACATGCTTTTTGATATTTTGGGTAAATCAATGGCATTAATCCAGGCCTTCACCCGCATATCAGTCGTCTTTGACACTTTAGCCACCACTTGACCTGTTTGCACCTGATCACCAATTTGATACTTGGTACCATTCCAGGGGTGTGAGGCATGAATAACAAAGCCCGACTGTTGTGCGTTAATGGTTAAATTTTTCAATCGCTCTTGCCAATATGCCAATTCCTTTTGTTTTTGAGACAACCCTAAATCCACTTCTTTTTGTTTTTCTGTCAATCGCAACTTTAAAGCTTGGTATTTCTTTTCATTTTCAGCGCGTGCTTTCAGGTTTTGTTTTAATGTTAATTGCCGTTCTTTATATTCCAGCTCACCAATAAAATTGAGCGGTACCGACGCTTTTAATTCAGCTGTTTGATGATCAACTTTCGCTTTTTCAAAAGCCAGCTGGGCATTATTTAAATCAATTTGAAGTTGGGTCATGTCACGCTTGGACGCAGCGATAAAAACATCTAAAGCTTCCTCCTGAGCTTCAATCGTTGAATCTAAATCACTGCCATCCACACGAATTACAAAATCGCCGGGTTCAACATAACTTCCTTCAGCAGCCATATCCGCAATTTCGGCACGCCAACTGCGTACCATGGGCATGGTAATTTCCTGCGTTTGGCTGGATTCAACTTCTCCGGTCAGCATCAACGCCGTAGCCGGCCTGCTCAAAGCGACAAAAAGAAATGAGAGAAGAGTTAATTTCATGATACGATTTTCCCGTCTAAAAACTCAATGGTACGTCCGGCATTGGTAGCAATATCCGGCTCGTGGGTTACCATCACAATGGTTTGCCCCTGGCTGTTTAAATTTTTCAATAAATCTATAATTTGCTCTGAAATGGCACTGTCCAAATTACCGGTGGGTTCATCCGCTAACAAAACCGCCGGATTATTAATCAGGGATCGGGCAATGGCCACCCGTTGGATTTGACCACCGGACATTTCATTGGGCATGTGGTGAACACGTTCACCCAGACCCACTTGTCTCAATAACTCTTTGGCTCGCTTCTCACCGTTTTGTTGTTGCTCTTGACTGGCGAAACGCAACGGCACCAGAACATTTTCCAAAGCCGATAAGCGAGGCAATAAATGAAATCCCTGAAACACAAAACCAATATGCTCATTACGAATTTTCGACAATTCATCATCACTGAGAACACTGACATCTTGTCCGGCTAAGCGATACGTGCCCGAACTGGGTTTGTCCATACACCCCAGGATATTCAACATAGTTGATTTACCGGAACCGGAGCGACCCATAATGGCCACAAATTCGCCATCCGCAATGTTTAAATCAACACCATCTAAAGCACGAATGGTTTCACCCTGGGTGCGGTATATTTTTGAAATATTTTCCAGCTTAATCATGAATTGTTTTTATATTATTATCAGGCTTATTTTAAAGGCTTACTTAAATAATTATATAGGCCAATGGTACTCAGTATTTAAATAATCTAATTGAAGTAGACTCATTTGAGTGTGAAAAGTGCCGGGTAATTATGGAATACACATATCAAGAACAGCACTGAGTTGATAAAAATAAGGATTCTCTGTTGGAATCAAACCGTGTGATAACCACGGCGCCACTAATATCCATAAGCCGATAACAAGCACAAAAATGGCTGCAGTTCTCCGCCAAAAATCCATTGAACCACGCGCCATCATTTTGCGAATCGCCCACTGTGAGGCCAGCAAAGGCAACAGTGTACCCAAACCAAAAAACAGCATAAACTGCATACCTCGCAAAGCTTCGCCTGTGGTCGCAGCAATTATCAGCATGCCGTACAATAATCCGCAGGGAATGAAACCCCACAGCAAACCTTTTACATAAGAGGCAGCACTGTTATGTTTGTTTTGCAGCTGCTTTAACTTGAGCGATACTGTGGACCAACCCGGTAACGGCTTTTGGATGGTTAGCAATCGATGATTTTTAAAAAATAATGCAACCGCTGTAACGACCAACATCACACCCATAAGCATCCTTAGCCAAAAACCCCAGGCTACCACAGGAATAGATAAAGTAGCACCTTGTACCAAACCGGCAAACAAAGCGCCTAAAAACGTGTAGGTGGTGACACGGCCAAGATTTGTTATCAGTATCTGGCGATTGTTCTGTTTATGGCATAAAGCGGCACACAAGCCCCCACACATGGCGATGCAGTGAAAGCCTGAGAAAAAGCCGATTAACATAGGTGTCATAAAGGCCATGCGTCTTTATTGATTCGAATTGTGCGACGATTTCGTCTGATGATTATCGTCTGAGGGTTCATTATTACCCGGCTGCTCTTCATTTTGGCGCTGTTGAGCTTGTTGTTGCCGTCGCTGATAACGATCAGCTGGTGTATCATCCTCTAAGATAGAATAAGCCGGGGAATCCAGGTCATCAAATTGGTTTTTGTTTATGGCCCAGTGGATCGCCCAAACCGCAGCAATAACCAACACCAATGATAACAACACCAAAACAAAAATCATATTCATGCCATACCCCGTAAAATTCGTCTGGAATTAAGCACCACCAATAAAGAACTCAGGGACATCCCTATGGCCGCCATCCACGGTGCCAACAGGCCCATCATCGCCACCGGCGTTATTGAACCATTATATAATAAGGCCCACCATAAATTCTGCTTGATAATCGATTGTGATTTTCTGGCGGTATCAACAGCTGCTTTAATGGGCTGTAAAGAACGACCCAGAATAATTAAGTCAGAAGCTGAATGGGCCAGATGAGCCCCCTGTTTTAAACCAATGGATACGTCAGCTTGTGATAACACTGGCGCATCATTAACACCATCACCCACCATAACGCAATGCTCGCCGTTTTTTTGCATTGATTCAATGGCTTTGATTTTATCTTCAGCGCGCATATTACCCTGATGATTTTCAATTCCCAATTGTTGTGCCCAGGCCGTCACCGTGTCTTGATGATCACCGCTGATAATGGCCAATTGTCGACCTTGGTCATGCAACCACTGTATTAATTCACGACCACCTTCCCTGGCTTTTACACGTAACGCAAAGGCCGCTTTAACGGTATTGCCCGCAGCTAAATAAACCACTGTATCACCGCCAGCAAAGGCGCCTTTAGGAGGTGTTTTTATCCCCAGGGATTGCAACCAGTCAGCACTGCCCATCCGCCACATTTGACCGGCAATTCTCCCCTCAACACCGCGACCTGAATGTTCCCGGCCATCATGCACCGAAATCGCCTGATAGCGTCGAAAAGCACTGGCCAATGGGTGATTACTGATTTTCTGTAATCCGGCGGCAATCTGCTCGGGATTATCAATTGAAGCAAAACGATACACTTCTGATATCGTCAGTTGATCTTCTGTTAATGTCCCGGTTTTATCAAAAAACCAGGATTGGCACCGTGGTAATTGTTGTAATGCTTCGGTGTTATTGACCAGTACCCCTTGCTGTAACAATTTAATACCACTGGCGGTTAAAGCCGTTGGCGTCGCCAGAGAAAGTGCGCAGGGGCAGGTGGCAATCAACACTGATAAGACCACCGGCAACACCATTTCAGGTTGAAACTGAGCGTACCAAAATCCAGTTGCCAGAGCCAGCAATAGAACCACAGCCACAAAATAACCAGCAATGCGGTCGACCATTTGTAGGGTTTTTGGCTTTTTACTCTGAGCCAATTCCATCAAATCTGCCAATTTAGACAAAAATGTGTTTTGATTATTAACTGTCGTTTCAATGGTGACTTCGTCAGCAAGCAAACGGGCACCGGCATACACTGTATCGCCCACGGTTTTTTTCACCGGTGCGGATTCACCGGTAAGCAATGATTCATCAAAGCGACCCTGACCCTGAGTAATCTCTCCGTCACAGGGCACCACCTGAAGTCGCTTAATTAACAAGTAATCACCTTTTTTGACCTGATCAATTGGAATTTCTTCTGTAACTTCGTCTTTAAGACGCAATGCGCTGACGGGAATCAGGGCATTTAACGCTGAACGCACATCCATTCCTTTATGTTTTACGGCTGATTCCACAAATCGACCCAGCAATAAGAAGAAAATAAACATCGCCATGGAATCAAAGTAAACATGCCCTTCCTGGTTAAAACTGATGTAGACACTGACAAAGTAAGCAATACTAATGGATAAAGCCACCGGCACATCCATGCCCAAGTGACGATTTCTCACATCCCGAATGGCATTCTGAACAAATCCCTGACCTGAATAAAAGTAAACGATGGTGGCAATTAACAGGCTGGTGAGTCGAAAAAACTGTCGAATACCCGGATCTTGTGCCATGGACTCAGGGTTATACAATGGTACCGCCAGGGTCATAATAAACATCATACCAAACCCGGCCACTGCAATTTGGCGAAGTTGTTTCTTACGGGCAATATCGGCTTGATGAACACTGTCCTGCTGATACATCGGCCGGTAACCCAAATGGCCAATGCGTGTGAACAATTGACTTAATTGCAATTGTTGCGGGTCAAATTCAATCCGTAAATTTTGGGTAACGCTGTTAATTTGCAAATCCTGTACACCCGGCAAGTCTTGTAACACTTTTTGGATTAGCCAGCCACAGGCACTGCAATACATACCCTCCACCTTAATGGTCACCTGACGCAAACCGTTTTCTGCCACACGGGTTAAGCGTTCAAACACTGCCGGTTCATCCAGATGCGCCCAGGATTCGGTGTCAATGTCGACCTGAGTACCGGGGGTTTTACCGTCCCGGTATTGGTAAAAATCAGCATGGGATTCCTCAGCTAAAAACTGAGCGACGGCCTGACAACCTATGCAACACATGGGCTGCTCGACACCCTCAATGGAAGCCGTTAAGCGGCAATCATCAGGCACCGGTTCCCCACAATGGAAACATCGGTGGGGCATTAATCTTTGCTAAGCTGGAATTTGTTTTGTTTGACAATCACATGTGGTGCGTTTTGATGTGCCACATAAACTGTGTACAAACTGGCCACCACCGCACTCATCGGCAAGGCAATAATAAACCAGACCCAAGCATGTTTATACCAAGGTGCCGGCCGATTGTTTACTTTTTGTGGGTTTTGTTTACTCATTTATCATATCCAAAATATTTCACCGTCTCGGTACTGCTATTATTGGGGTTGTCGACCTCATTAACAATGACTTTGATGGTGTGAATTTTTTTATTAGCGACAGATTTTTCGGCTCGAACTCGAATAGGCACACTAATAAGTTCGCCCGGCTCCGCAGATAAACCATCCTCGACGGCCTCAAAATCAACTTCTAAACCATCTAAACCGGTGGCTTTGACCTGGTAACGCGCTGTCTCAGCACCCTTATTCATGATTTTCAGGCTGTAAACATTTTCAATCCGTTGAGCGTCCACAATCCGGTAAAAACTGTTGCGATCAGGAATAACATTGGCATCAATTGAGCTTCGGGAAAACAAGGCGTAGCCAAATGAGCTCACTAACAGCGTTAAAATAATTCCGTAAATCATAATGCGGGGTCTAAACACCCGCGATTTCTTCCCGGCCAGGGCATTTTCCGTGGTATAGCGAATTAAGCCTTTGGGCAAACCAACAGCCTCCATGACTTCGTCACAAGCATCCACACAGGCGGCACAGGCAATACATTCGTACTGCAAGCCATCCCTTATATCAATACCGGTGGGGCATACCTGTACGCACATGGTGCAATCAATGCAGTCCCCGGGATTTTCAGCTTCACGACGGGTTTTACCACGCATTCGCGGCTCGCCACGTTGTTCATCATAAGAAATGATCAGTGTTTCTTTATCAAACATGGCGCCCTGGAAACGGGCATAGGGACACATGTATAAGCACACTTGCTCACGTAAGAAGCCGGCATTGCCGTACGTAGCAAAGCCATAAAAAAACAGCCAGAAAGTTTCCCAGGATCCTAAATTCCATGTCCATACACTGACAGCCAATTCTTTAATCGGGGTGAAAAACCCCACAAAGGTAAATCCGGTCCACAAGGCAAAAGTAATCCATAAAATCTGTTTCGTGGTTTTTCGCCATATTTTATTGAAGTTCCAGGGCCCTTTATCAAGCTTCATACGCTTGTTTCGATTGCCTTCAGTCAGTTGTTCCATCCAAATAAAGACTTCGGTCCAAACTGTCTGAGGACAAGCAAAACCACACCATAATCGTCCGGCTAAAGCGGTAAAAAAGAACAACGAAAAAGCGGCAATGATGAGCATCAAAGCCAAAAAGATAAAATCTTGTGGCCACAATGTAAGCCCAAAAATATAAAAGCGACGTGCCGGCAAATCAAACAATACCGCTTGATGGCCACCCCAATCAATCCAGGGCAATAAGTAAAACAGGCCCAATAAGATAAAAACCGCTAATTTACGTTTTAATTGGAAACGACCTTTGGTTTCACGCGGATAAACTTTTTCGTGGGCTTTATAAAGTTTAAGTTCAACCGGTTTGGTGTCCTGAGTTGACATATTAATTCACCGAAATGTTATGAGAGAATTTGCATCAATCAAATCCAACTCAGATTGATGCAAACGTCTCTGCTATTCATGTCTGATTCTTTGCGCTAATTTGGTTCTGGGCAGGGCCATAATAACACCGCAAAATAAACCGGTGACAAAGCTAAAAAGCCAGAAAAACACAAACCCCAGAGCATAACCTTGCCAACGGTCAACACTGATGGTGATGCTGGCAATTTCATTGAGATAGGCCGGATCAAACTGAGCAAAAAATATCATGCTCTGTACGGCCGCGGCTAAAAAAGATACCCAAACAACCGTCCCCAAGCGGCGGTAAAAAATTCGCTTGATTTGTCGTTCATTAAATTGACTTTTGTCTGTGATTGGCTGGCTACCCATCTTCTATTTCCGACTTAACGAATAAACATAGGCGGCCACCAGTTTAATCTGATGCTCGTCCAGCACTTCATTTTGCGGCGGCATATAGCCTTTCAAACCTTCATAGAGCGCGGTCTCAATAATCTCATGGGAACCATACAACCAAATATCATCTGTTAGATTAGGGCCACCAAGCATTTGATTACCTTTTGCTTCTGGACCATGACAAGCGGTACAAAACATTTGGAATTTAGACGCGCCCGCTTCAGCCAGGGCTGAATCATGATCTACACCGGACAAACTTCTGACATAAGCCGCCACTTGTTTAACACCATCTTCACCTAACGGGCCGGCCCAAGGTGTCATGATACCGGTACGACCATTGCTGATAGTTTGTACAATGGTGTCATATTCACCACCCCACTTCCAGTTATCATCAGTCAAGTTGGGATAACCATATCCCCCTTTGGCATCTGAAGCGTGGCATTGCGCACAATTATTGGCGTAAATACGTTGTCCCAATAACATGGCCGTATTATCCTGAATCATCTCATCAACGGGTTTATTGATAAAAGCCGCATAAGTTTCCTCTCGAGCTTCAACGACCTTTTGGTAGTTAGCTTCAAAGCGACCCTGTTGGCTCCATTCTTTGGTGCCCTCATAATTACCCATACCAGGATAGAGAATCAAATAGATAATAGCAAAAATAATGGTGCCAACAAACAACCACAACCACCAACGTGGCATCGGGTTATCTAATTCTGTGATGTCATCATCCCAGACATGACCCGTGGTGTTATCAGCCCGTTTATCCATCTTCTTCTTGGCGGTAGCCATCAACAGCCAGACATAGGCAATGATGTGTGCAATCACCACAATAATAACGGTCCAGTGCCAGAAATTACTCATGTTTATTCTCCTCGAATTTTTCGCGATCTTCCTCGTCTAATGCCATCTGAGAAAGATCCTGAAAGGTGTCTTTATTTTTTTTACTATACGCCCACAGCACAATGCCTATAAATATGATGAGCAATAATGCTGTCATAATACCGCTGATCATTGGTATCTCCGTGATACAGCCGTACCTAAATTCTGTAAATAGGCCACCAGGGCATCCAGTTCTGTTTTATCAGCCAGGGCATCGGCCACACCGGCAATATCCTCATCCGAATAAGGGTGACCCAATTGACGAAGTACTTTCATACTCTTCACCGTTTGCTCAACATCTACAGGATTCTCAGCCAGCCAGGGATAACCGGGCATATTGGATTCCGGCACCAATGACCGGGGATCCATTAAATGGATTTGATGCCATTCATCAGAATAACGACCACCAACGCGAGCTAAATCCGGCCCGGTCCGTTTTGAACCCCACTGAAAGGGGCGGTCATAGACAGATTCACCGGCCAAAGAGTAATGGCCATAACGCAGCGTTTCATCCACAAAAGGTCTGACCTGTTGTGAATGGCAGTTATAGCAACCTTCAGAAACATAAATATTCTGACCAGCCAATTGCAATGCATTTCGTGGCTCCATGCCTTCAACCGGTTCAACCACACTGGCTTGCGTGAACAAGGGAATAATCTCAATAATGGCCGCAAAACTAACCACCACCGCAATCAATACCCCTAAAATTCCAACATTACTTTCTACTTTTTCGTGATTAATCATGTGTTTGCTCCTACAGTCACATTAGCTCCTTCTTCATCCCGGACTTCACCTTTAATGGTTTTCCAGGTGTTATAGGCCTGAATAATAATACCGGCCAGGAATAAAATACCGCCGATAAATCGAATGATGTAATACGGATAGGTGGCTTTAATACTTTCCACATGGGTGTAAACCAGGGAACCACTGGCATCCACTTCACGCCACATCAAACCTTGCATTACACCGGCAATCCACATCGAGGCAATGTATAAAACAATGCCTAAAGTAGCCACCCAGAAATGGGTATTAATCAATTGAATCGAATACATACGTTCCCGGCCCCATAACCGTGGTGTCAGGGTATAGAGCGAACCCATGGTCATCATGGCCACCCAACCCAAGGCACCTGAATGTACATGGCCGATGGTCCAATCGGTGTAATGGGATAAAGCGTTCACGGTTTTAATCGACATCATCGGCCCTTCAAAGGTACTCATACCATAAAAAGATAGGGCCACAATCATCATTTTAATGATTGGATCAGAGCGGAGTTTCTCCCAGGCACCGGAAATGGTCATGATACCGTTAATCATGCCACCCCATGAGGGTGCGAGTAGAATTAAGGAAAACACCATACCCAAAGATTGTGCCCAATCCGGCAATGAGGTGTAGTGCAAATGATGTGGGCCGGCCCACATATAGGTGGAAATTAAAGCCCAAAAGTGAACAATGGATAAACGATACGAATACACCGGTCTTTGCGCCTGTTTAGGAACGAAATAATACATCATACCCAAGAAGCCGGCGGTTAAGAAAAAGCCCACGGCATTATGACCATACCACCATTGGGTTAAGGCATCGACCGCACCCGAAAAGACCGGGTAAGACAAATGCCAGTTTACTGGAATGGCTAAATTATTCACTATATGCAATAAAGCAATCGTAATAATAAAGGCCGCATAGAACCAGTTGGCAACATAGATATGTTTTACTTTCCGAGTTGCCAGAGTGCCGAAATAAACAATCCCATAGATGACCCAAACCAGGGTTAACAGCACATCCAAAGGCCATATTAACTCAGCATATTCTTTACTTTGTGTGTAACCAAAGGGCAAAGTCAGAACCGCACCGACAAGCACCAATTGATAACCCCAAAAGGTCAGCGAAGCCAACTTGTCTGAGAACAACTTAACCTGGCAGGTTTTTACGGCAACATATAATGAGGTTCCTAATAACGCATTCCCCCCAAATGCAAATATCACCGCATTGGTGTGCAATGGCCGTAAGCGGCTGTAGGTGAGCCATGGAATGTCAAAATTGAGCGCCGGCCATGCCAACTGCGCTGCAATAAAGACCCCGACCAGCATACCAATAATGCCCCAGATGATAGTGGCAATGGTAAACTGCTTAATTACCTTTTCATTATGTTCAGTCATAGTATTCGTATTTATTTCCCAATTAATTGATAGGTGGAATTATAATTTCCTTTCAACAATGTTAAAATTGACAATTGTCAAGTTTCAGTCAGTCTGCCGTTTAAGATCATCATTATGTTTGACCCTAAATCCTCAACCGGTAACCATTTTAACCAATCTGTCAGCAATTGTGGTGATTGTGAATTATGTACCCGTGTTGTGGACAACCGCCGGGTCAGAATTCAGTCCAATGAAATTGCCGCCATCGAAACCATTATAGATGCTCACATCCTGGTTGAAAAGGGTCAAACCGTCTATGAAAACAGACAAACCTTTCAGAATTTATACACCGTTCACTCAGGAATGTTTAAATCCGTCTACATTACACAACAAGGCGAGGAACGTATTGTAGATATTTTTATACCGGGCCAGATTATGGGATTTGACGGCATCCATGACGGCAAGTATAAAACCACAGTTAAAGCCATCAGCTCAGGTTCTTATTGTGTGATTCCATTTTATCCATTACAGGAATTGGCGATGAAACACCGCGACATTCAAAATCGCTTAATGAAAATGATGAGCGCCAAAATTTTTCAGTTTGAAGTCACCCACTCTGAATACACGGCTCGTCAAAAGCTGGTCGACTTTATTCTTGAAGTATCTGATCTCTACTATTCCAGAGGATTTTCAGCCAAACAGTTTCCTTTTCAAATTTCACAACGTGATTTAGCCAACTTTTTAGGCCTGGCTGAAGAAACTCTAAGCCGGGCTTTTTCTAAACTAAAAAAAGACAATATCATGGTCTTAAACAATCAACAAATCACTATATTAAACCTGGATAAATTTAAACAAATCATTGAATAATGACGATCCACCCCAAAATTGAAGTGCTAATGACAAACGCATACCAAGGAGTATTAAATTATGAGTGAAAAAATCATCACCGCAACTGACGACAACTTTGCTGAAGTAACCAGCTCAGACACCCCGGTTCTCATGGACTATTGGGCTGAATGGTGCGGACCATGTCGCATGATAGCCCCGGTTTTAGAAGAAGTCGCCGATGAACTTGACGGCCAGGTCAAAGTGGCCAAATTAAATATTGAAGACAATAAAGACACACCGGTTAAGATGGGGATTCGCGGCATTCCTACCTTAATGGTATTTAAGAACGGTGAAGTCATCGACCAACATGTCGGAGCCGTCTCTAAAGGCCAATTAATGGACTTTTTGAAAAAACACATCAGCTGACACAGCCCAAATCCCCGGATTTAGTTCAAATCCGGGGATTTTTTTAATTGTTACTGGACAGCCCAAAAATTTAATGGTAGTTTATGCACCATCTACTCGGGCAACCCTTGTCTCCCGAATAACCATTCAAAAATTTTAATAATAATTAATTAACAACGCTGCTAACCGCAGTTTAGGGATAATACACTTTCAATAATACGACGATACCGGCGTCCTGCCGCATAACCTATGAATCTTACTGAATTAAAACAACTACCTTCGACCAAGCTGACAGAAATTGCAGAACAAGTTGGCGTCGATACCCGCTCTCGGGTGCACAAACAAAACCTCATTTTTTCTATCTTAAAAAAGCACGCAAAAAAAGGCGATGACATTTTTGGCGATGGTGTATTGGAGGTTTTACCGGATGGCTTTGGTTTTTTACGATCGCCAGAGGGCTCATATCAAGCCGGTCCGGATGATATTTATGTTTCCCCCAGCCAGATTCGGCGTTTTGGTTTGCGCACCGGCGACACCATTGCCGGCAAAATCAGACCGCCTAAAGACAGTGAACGCTACTTTGCTTTATTAAAAATCAGCTCAATAAACTATGAGCCACCTGAAAACACCAAAGGCAAAATTGTATTTGAAAACCTCACACCCCTGTTTCCGACTGAGCCGCTGAAGTTAGAACGCGGCGACGGTTCACGGGAAGATTTAACCACCCGAATTATTGATTTGATTTCGCCCATTGGTAAAGGTCAGCGTGGCCTGATTGTGTCGCCACCGAAAGCCGGTAAGACCATGATTTTGCAAAATATTGCCACTTCAATCGCCAAAAACAATCCGGAAGCCAAATTGTTTGTACTGCTCATTGACGAGCGCCCGGAAGAAGTCACCGAAATGGAACGAACCGTGCATGGTGAAGTGATTGCCTCAACCTTTGACGAGCCGGCAACCCGCCATGTGATGGTTGCAGATTTAGTGATCGAACGCGCCAAACGCCTGGTTGAACACAAGCAAGATGTGATTATCTTATTGGACTCTATTACCCGATTGGCACGTGCTTATAATACAGTGACACCGGCCTCAGGCAAAATACTCACCGGTGGTGTCGATGCCAATGCTTTACACCGCCCGAAAAAATTCTTCGGTGCTGCACGAAATGTCGAAGAAGGCGGTAGCTTAACCATTCTGGCGACCGGCCTGGTTGAAACCGGCTCGAAAATGGATGAAGTTATTTTTGAAGAATTTAAAGGCACCGGCAATATGGAAGTCCACCTCGACCGCCGGGCTGCGGAAAAACGCATTTGGCCGGCACTTAACATCAACAAATCCGGCACCCGCCGTGAAGAGCTGATTGTTGATAATGAGTTTCTGCAAAAAGCCTGGATTTTGCGTAAAATTCTTAATCCCATGGATGATATTCAAGCCATCGAATTTTTGTTGGAAAAACTGAAAGACACCAAAACCAACGAAGAATTTTTTACCTCAATGAAACGTTAAATACAATAATCATCTGCTTACTGAGCGGACCAGATCTTTGCACAAGCCCGAAAAAGCCGAGACCGTCTTTTCGGGCTTGTTACGTTATAATGCCTTATTTTCCTTGTCGCTGCTTGCTTCATGATAACCGATGAACTGAACATTGTTTATAACGTGGATGCCATTACCCATCCGTTGACCGGTATCGGTCACTATTGTCAGCAACTGGGTCTACAACTGCAAAAAAATCCAGCTATTCATGACTTACGACTGTATTCAGGTGGTCAATGGCCGCGTAACTTCTCGGATCTCGGCCACAGCAACCAATGGCTTGCACGAGCACGCAAATGGATTCCGCTCAAGGGGTTGGCACTACGTGCTTATCAGGCTAAACGCTGTCGTGGTTTAGAAAAAAAATTTAACAGGTTTCAAGGTTATCTGTTACATAGCCCTAATTTCATTTTAATGCCATTCAATGGCCCTTCTTTAACGACTATACACGATTTAAGTTTCCTTCATTACCGCCAAACTCAGCCAAAATATCGCTTACGATTTTTAGACCGGGAAATACCTAAAACCCTGGCACAAGCTAATCAAATCATCACAGTTTCCCACAGTGTTAAATCAGAATTAATCAACACCTATGGGTTAACTGAGGATCAGGTCAGCGTCACTTATTTAGGCGTTGATCAGCGCTTTAAGCCGTTATCAGTGACGGACTGTCAAGAAGCCTTAAACAGGTTTAGCCTCAATCATCGACAGTATTTTTTGGCAGTGGCCACCCGGGAACCCCGTAAAAACCTGGTGAGACTGATTCAGGCCTATGCCGGACTGCCTGATGACATCAAAAAACACCATCCGTTGGTGCTGGTCGGTGACCGCGGTTGGCTGAACCACAGACTGAATCAATTAATAAAACAACAGCAACAACACATTCGCCTAACGGGATATATAGATCAAACTCAGCTTCATCAGCTTTATGCAGCGGCCACCACAACCCTGATGCCATCGATATATGAGGGTTTTGGTTTGCCGATTATAGAATCCATGGCCTGTGGTACGCCTGTCATGACTTCAGATGTGGGCGCCATGCAAGAAGTCGCCGATGGCCATGCTTTATTGTGCCGGCCTTTGGACGTCGATGATATTAAAGAAAAACTGCAGTGGGCCATCGACAACCCTGAATGGCGTCAACAAGCCGCCGTTAATGGCTTAAATCACAGCCAACAATATACCTGGCAACGCTGTGCCGAACAGACCATCGAAGCGTATAAAAAAGCCCTTAAAGCACACTGAAAATTTCTCCCGGCAGAAGCAGCCTGATCACTTCGTTAAGTGTCACGCTAAGCCCGCCGAGGTACTCAGTGTAGCACCCTTCTAAGGTGGTGGATGAATGTTTCTCTTTTTGAAATGACTTCGACTCTGCTCAGCCTCCTTGTTTCAATTAACCCCTGAAGTAGCCTGAGCCCGTCGAAGGCGGTGTCTAATCTAAGATTTTATGCTCGCTTTAGCCCGAATATTTCATAAAAGAGGTACAAACAGACATATTTGTTATTAATTTGAGACCTTTGAATTATTCATAGATTTTGGTTTGTTATCGAAAATCTGAATTTTAAAAATTAATTTTTCTTAAACTTTGTGTTTTTTTCCGTTTTTTCGTTCAAAAATACCTTTATTTGTCGTTTTTGGTCGATAAATGAAGCTTTTTGGCTTCATTTGCCTTTTTTCAGGCGCAACTAACCTGCAGTTTTTGCATGTCTTTAAAAATATTCAGGCCACATTTGATATTGTGTGCCATGGCTATTAACAGGGCTCTGGTTTTGTTTCTTGCCAATCCCATGTATCGTGCTTTATCTAAGCCTTGATGTAATTTCATTAAGCCAAAACTTCTTTCAACTGTTGATCTGATTTTAGATTTTCGGCGATTATTTTGTTTCTGTTTTTCAGTCAAAGGCTTATTGCGATAAGCACGTTCAAGTATTTGGTTTTTCTCTCCCAATGCTTCATTGTTCTTTTTACTGGCATAAGCGCTGTCTGCATACACTTGTTCTTCATGACCTGTGAGCAGTTCATCGAATACCTGTGAGTCATGAACATTGGCTGGTGTGTATTCAAGCTTTTTGACAAAGCCATCCTCGTCAGTATTCGCATGTAGCTTGTAGCCAAAAGTGGTTTTCTGGTGGCCATCTGAACCGGCTTTACGGGTGTAAGCTGCTTCTTTGTCTTGGCTTGATTCACCTTGTTTATTTTTCTTGGGTCTTGCGTTCTTAGCTTCAATAATCGTTGCATCAATGATGCTGATTGAACCGTGGGTAACAATTAAGCTGGCTTGTTCTAATTGATCATTAATTTTAGCAAGTAATGGCTCAAGTAGTTCCTTTTCTTGTAGCAACTGTCTGAAGCGCCATAGGGTGCTGTGGTCTGGTACAGTTTCACTTAAGCTTAAATCAATAAAGCGTCTAAACATCAGGTCACGCGCTAATTGTTTTTCCATCGCAGGGTCACTTAAGCCATACCAGGCTTGGAGTATCAGTATCTTAAACAGCATCAAAGGCGGATAGGACGGTGCACCTCTTGTCCCTTGGTAAAGGGATGACAGCGACTTTTCAATTTGTTTCCAGTTAATAATGTCATGAACTGCATCCAGCTCTTCAAGAGCGCTATGATGTGATGCAAGTGCATCGGTTAAACTGTTTTGGGTGAGGTTTTTCCAAGCCATAATTCTGTTTTCTAACTGGTTAATTGCTTAAGACTATTTTATCAAATATGGGCGAGTTTGGCTGATTTATGCAAAGGTCTCTAATTTCATATATTTAAGCTAATTCTGACAAAATACAGCTTTTTACCTGAAAGGTTTTATGAAGAAAACGGCTGCATATCTTATATAAAATATTCGGGTTTGTGACTTCAACGGCCACTTACTCACCCAACTGTTCCGCCAGTTCCAACCACTCGGCTTCGACCGAATCCAACTGATCATTGGTGGCTTCTGAATCAGCCAATAGACGCTGCAATTTATCCGCTTGATCATCGCTGTACAAGTCTTCATTATTCAACTCATCAGCCAATTGCTGTTTCTTTGTTGTCAGGGTTTGTAACTGTTTTTCCAGTTTCTGTAAGCGGTTTCTCTGTGCTTTCAGCTGTTTGCGGTTGACCTGATGACTTTGCCCGGTACCCGAACTTGCCTTAGTTTGATTATTTGGAGCCTCAGAATCGTTATTGTTATAGGCCCGTAATTCGGCTTTAATGTGCTTTTGATAAGCCTGTAAATCACCTTCAAAATGATGCACGTCGCCGGCATGCACATACCACAAATCATCGACCACGCTGTCAATCAAATGTTGGTCGTGTGACACCAGAATCACTGCACCCTGATAATCCTGCAAAGCCATGGAAATGGCTTCACGCATATTTAAATCCAAATGGTTGGTCGGCTCATCCAAAAGCAATAGATCAGGGCGTTGATAAACAATCAGCGCCAGCGCCAATCGGGCTTTTTCTCCACCTGAAAACGGTGCAATCGGACAGTCGGCCCGCTCACCACGAAAACCAAATCCGCCCAAAAAATTAAGCAAATCCTGCGTTTTGGCTTTTTTATCCAGCGCTTGTAAATGGTTTAAGGCGCTGCTGTCTTTGTCCAACTGCTCCAGCTGATGCTGGGCAAAATAACCAATCGATAAATCCTTGGCGGTCATTCGCTCGCCTGAAGCCAGCGCTTTTTCACCGGCCAAAGCCTTAATTAAAGTCGATTTACCGGCACCGTTTCGACCCAACAAGCCAATCCGGTCACCGGCGGCAATGGCAAAATCCAGTCCATCAAAAATCAGATTATCATCATATCCGATATCAGCCTGATTCAAAGACACCACCTGATGGGACAAATTTTTGCATTCAAAAAACTGAAAGGTGAATGGGTTATCCGATTGCACCGCCGCCACTTTTTCCATGCGTTCCAGGGCTTTTAAGCGGCTTTGTGCTTGCTTGGCTTTACTGGCCTTATATCGAAAGCGCTCCACATAGGATTGCATATGCGCCATCACTTGCTGTTGTTTTTCATGTTGGGCCTGCTGCGCCGCCAATCGCTCCGCTCGCAGGGTTTCAAAATCAGAATAGTTACCACTGTAGAGGGTCAAGCGATGTTGCTCAATATGCAAAATATGATTGACCACGGCATCCAGAAAATCCCGGTCATGGGCAATCACCAATAAGGTGCCCTGATACTGCTTGAGCCAGTCAATGAGCCACACCACTGCTTCCAAATCCAGGTGATTGGTCGGCTCATCCAATAGCAACAAATCTGAGCGACACATCAGCGCTTGCGCCAGATTTAAACGCATCCGCCAACCCCCGGAAAATGACTTCACAGGTTTTTTAGTTTCAGCATCACTAAAGCCGAGACCATGCAACATTTGAGCCGCCCGCGCAGGGGCCGAATAGCCACCAATATGCTCCATTTGGGCATACAACTCACCCAACTGCTCATGTTGTTCGCTTTCAGTGGCATCGTTTAACGCCTGTTCAATTTGTCTATATGGCTCATCACCATCAAGCACATAATCCAAAGCCGAGCAGTCCAACGCCGGTGTTTCCTGTTTCACATGCGCCATCTGCCAGTCCTTCGGTAATTCACAAGAACCACTGTCCGGTTGTAACTGACCCCGAAATAAAGCAAACAACGACGATTTACCCGTGCCATTGGCGCCGGTTAAACCCACCTTTTGGCCGGGAAAAATACTGACATCGGCCTCGTCAAATAACAACAAAGCACCGCGCCGCAAGCTCATATTGGATAGTTTAATCATGGTCAGGCATTGTGCGGGAAAGAGACTTCAAAATCAATTAAGAAAACCCCTTTGAAACTTGAATTAAAATGGCACCTTCTTCGAGTTGTTTATTAAGTTCGTTATCTCAGTGGCCAACCACCTAACGATATTCATAAGATTCTCGCGTCAAGCGCGAGAATGACAGGTTGGGTATTAAGTTTCATCAAACCCATTGATTATAACAACATTTGAGTCATTCTCTTGCTGCCTTCAAAGGCCCTATTGTTGGCGACACGAGAATCTCGTGACTTATATGAAATTTAAAAATCACATGAACTCTGATAAACGTTAACTTATAATCAACTCATGGAAACGTTATTTCTCATTCAAATAAAACTACTTGGCCTGCTTCTCATCTGCCTCAGCATCGGCCTGTATGTGCTCATTAAAAACATAAAAAAAATCAACGAGCAACAACAAAAACTGAACCAGACCCTTGAAGACATCGCCCGCTCACAACGTATCCTCGCCAACAACCCCAGAGATTTCGAAGAAACTAAACGCATTAGTCAAAATAAACGTGACTTAAATGCTTAAACATAGGAATGAACCATGAAAACTCTGTACCGAATCAATGCCTTTTTTTTATTCTTTATTTTTTTTATGGGCTTGGCACAGGCCTCGAAAATGACCATTAACCATAGTTTAAAAAACTTAGGAATCGCTACCCCTCTCACTTTTACCAAAACCAAACAAGGCTTAGGAAGTATTTATGGTCAACTGAATAATCACAGCTCCGGTGACATTTTAAATGATGGCACTAAATTCAGTGTATATCTATTTAAAAAACATCCCAGGTTCGGTGATTGGACTTTGATAGATGGCGTTGACAGTATTAATGGACAATACGAATTTATAGATTTAGAAATCGGCGACTATATTGTTTTTGCAGATTGGCGGCCCGCTGATGATCCTTCGACGAAATATGACAATCCATTTTTATCTGATTTTTGGTCTGCCGATGGCGACTATAATTGTAACCCATGTGAATTTAAACAGACACTGACCATCTCACTAACAGAGCATGAACCATCTTTTCAAGCAGATTTTCTGTTAAGAAAAGCAGCCGTTATACAGGTATGGTTAAAAACAGATGAGTATGATTCCATTTCCAAAGCGCCCCCCGTATACGTCCTCAATAAAGCAGGCATCAAAAAAGGTTATCAGTTCCTTGATTATTCGGGTTTCATTAATAAGATAGCGCCTAGTCCAATTGAGTTTTTTGCTCGTTTTCTTTTGCCGGAAGGTGAATACCGCATTTATAGTGAATCAGGTCGTTTTAAAGGTCGCATATTGGGTGTTGATGGATATTGCCAAAATTGTGAATACAGGGTTCGTGCAGGCGAAGGGCAAATCTTTACTTTGAGCGAAAACCAAGTCTTGTATTCCCCTATTTTATTTTTGGATCAACCAACCGGAACCATTAGTGGCTCATCTGAAACTCAATCCATGACACCCAATATCATGGATTTTAATAAAACAAATCAGTTTTTTAAACCACCTGTCATAACGCAAAATAGCGACAATGAAGCTTACCCTTACCAATTTACGTTAACCGGTTTAGATACCGGCTATTATTTTTTAAACTTTAATAACAACACTGACCTGACAAACAACCCTTCTGACCCCAATTATTTTTCTTATTCAACAGTCTATGGTGACGATTATTGTGACTTCCCGCATTGCAATTATGACCAGTTAACACCCATTCTGGTTCGTGACAAGAAAACCACCATGCTGAGACCACAAAATACCGCTCCCAAAGGTGGCATGATTGTTGGCAACATCCGTGACCCACTAACACAAGACAATTCAATTTTAACGGATTCGGGGGTTCAGTCCACCAACATCAGAGACTTCTGGTTGTCCGTGTATGATGAAAACCAACAGCTCATCACCACAAATATCGTTTCAGAATTTTTTCGCCTTAGCTTACCGCCTGGCCATTATTACCTGAAAACAGGTCATGGCCAATCTGGTTTTTCCAATCGCCATTATGCCAATAAACTCTACCCCAATCATGACTGTGCCGGATTGTATTGTGATTTCTCTCAGGGGTCTCTCGTAGAAGTCAAGTCAGGTGAAGAAACTCACATAAATGATATCTACTTAACAAGAGGTCTCGGTATCAAAGGCCGAGTTACAGACCATGAAACCACAAATGGTTTATATGGAATTGAAATACAAATTTACGATGCGAATCAAAATTTAGTCAGCTTTGTATTGACAGACATCAATGGCCATTTCAGTCACTGGGGACTCAAGCCAGGGGACTATTATGTACGTACATTAAATGGTAATCTCAGTACACACGAACAATATTATATCCATAAGCCATATCTTGGCGGATTTGTTAATCAACTGTATCCCAACAAAATATGTCCAAATAACCAGTGCGATTTTTCAAAAGTACAACCCATCACGCTCACTTCAGATGATCATAACATGGTTAATTTCACTTTGACAGCAGGACAAGCTTTTACCGGCACAGTGAAAGACGGAACAACAAATGAACCTTTAATCAATAAGCGATTAGATATTTATCAAGCTGACGGCACACAAGTCGGCAGCCACCTCACCGATCAACTCGGCAGCTTCACAACGTCTGCTTTACTACCCGGTGATTATAAAATCCTGGTCGAAGGCGGTTATTTGTATTTAGATAAAGCCGCGGGTAATGAGGACAAAGATTGTCTTTTTGATGTTTGCGAACTGGCTGATGCTGAAACCATTACATTGTCACCCGAACCACTCAATATCCAACTGACCCACAAAAAAGATGTGCTGCCGCACTACACCGGCATGTGGTTTAACCCGGAAGAATCCGGTCATGGGCTGCAGTTTGAAGTCCTCGACCAGGACAATGCCGCGATATTATATGTCACCTGGTTTGCTCATGTGGATGGCGAGCCCATGTGGCTGACCGGCTCCGGGCCTTTATTGGGTGACCGCGCTTTTGTGAATTTAATTATCACCGATGGTCAGGATTTTCCGGACAGTATGAACCCAGAAATGTGGGGTGAACTTCGCGTTAAATTTGACAGTCTGAATCAAGCATCAATCAGTTGGACGCCTCAGCATGAGGGCTTTGAAGCCGGCGAATTGTCTGTTGAACGACTGACCATGCCAACCATTCCCGAAACGGATGCTTATGTCAATGCCGATTTAGATATCGATGCCTGTATAACGGGTTCTTATTATGATCCTGAGCGCAGTGGCGAAGGCTTACAAATTACCGCCCTGGGCGACCCGGTCAACTATCTGTCTTTCAACTGGTACACCTATCGCGGTGATCAGCAGTTTTGGTTCACAGGCCAAGGCGACGTCAACCAAGATCAAACCACCAGCCTGGCCTATTACACCCACGGCACCAACTTCACACCCAACTTTAATACCAACGATGTAGAAACAACGGCCTGGGGCGAAGTCCACATCCAAAAATTACCCGAGGATAAGCTGGAAATTCAGTTTATCCCTAATACCGACCACGGCGATTTTGATTCAAGGACTGTCCAATTAATCAGAAACAGCTCACCCTTTCCAGTGCAATGTGGACTGCATTGATGGCTATTCATCATCTTTTAAATAAAATTGATTGCTTAGGCTTTAACAGAACAATAATTTTTGAATCGTCAGTCAAAATATAATTTTAAATCTTGTGGTAATATAAAACTTTAGAGCTGGATTCCGGTTAGTATGAAATTTACTTTCACTCTTATTGCCTTAATTTTTCTATCGACTGCACAAGCTAAAACCGATCATTTAACTGTACTTAATATCGACAGCATTGGCCCTGAAGTGCTTAACGAGGTCAAACAAGCTGAGCAGGTAGCCTGGTGGCTTGAAATGGGGGATAGTTTGATTGTCTCTGCAAATAATTCTACCGGCGCTTGGCCCAAAGGTGTTTCGGTGAAAACCACTTTGGCGGACGTCGATACGGATCAATTGGCGTTTCATGTTTTGGGGCACTGTGATCACTCTGAAAACGATCAACTTTTGCATGACAATCTTAACCCGGTGTTTTCAGGCGATGCTGTTCGGTTAATTAACACCTCACTGATCCGTGATAAGAATCAGTTGTTTGCCCATGAGTCCATTACACCTTTTCAAAAAAACACCGTTTTGTCCTATCAAATCAGCAATCGCAACTTGAATAAAACGCGACAGAAAAATAATGACATTCAAAGCGTTTTGAACCGGGTGAATCAGAATCGTTGGTTTAGTCAGGTTCAATACCTGGCCGGCTTAGACCGCATGCTGGAAGCCGATTTGATTGTCGCCGGCGAGTGGCTTGAAAATCATTTTGAGACGCTGGGTCTCAGCACTTCGCGGGTATCTTTGCATGCCAATTATCGTGGATTTAATGTCCTGGGTTTTCAAGCCGGCACCACCCGGGCCGATGACTGGTATGTGGTGGGCGCGCATATGGATTCCAGAAATCAAAACTGGGATGATAATTTACCTTCACCGGGTGCGGAAGACAATGCGTCAGGTTGTTCAGGTGTTCTGGAAATGGCTCATGTTCTATCTAGATATAAGACCGAAGCCTCGATTATTTATATGTGCTTTATCGAAGAGGAATCAGGCTTATTGGGGTCCAATGATGTGGTCACTCACTTCACCAACACAGGCGATATTTCTAAAGTAAAAACCATGCTCAACATGGACATGATTGGATATCGTTCACCGGACAATAACACTGCAATCGCCGGTACCAATTCACAATCTTATCAAAGTCTGGCCAACAACGTGGCCGCTAACGGCAACCTCTATACCGATATTGATTGGCAGGTGAGCCTGGGGATGTGCTGTACCGACTTTGTCAGTTTTACCCAGGCCGGGATACCGGCGGTGACTTCCAACGAACCGGATATCTGGAATTATTTTGGCTATCATTCAGTCAATGATGTCGCCGCCAACGTCGATCCAACACTGGCTACCGGAATTATTCAGGCTAACCTGGCGACGCTCATTGATTTAGTCGGTGTCGATTTCGCTTCAGGTGATTTAATTTATTTAAATGGGTTTGAAGTTCAATAATTCATTTTAAAGAAACTTTCTTAATTTGCTATGCCATCATTACTGGTTAAATTTTTCTACCAGTATCCATGACTTATCGAATCCTATTGCTTTTAAAGTTTTTTCCTTATCTAGTGCATTAGGTTTTTTGATTTTTAAAACTAATGTCTCTTTTGGAACTTTTTCGATTATTGTAAACTGTGAGCCATGAGGCTGCCAAACAAATTGTTTATCGTTTGTATCTTTAATATAGCCCTCAAGATTATTATTTTTATTCCAAATAAAATAGAATAATTCTGGATCATATCGGATAGTGTCAAACTCAAACACTGCAACTTGAGACAAATCATTAGATTTAACGAGAACTACTGTTCTTAAATGCTTAAATTTTGTACGAATTGCTGAAACACGCTCATTCCAGATTTCTAATACCAGCTGACCAATTGTATTAGGATCGGCACTTGTATCAATTTTTTCTCCATAAGAATAAACTATAGAGTTTCTTCCAGAAATTAGACGAACTTGTTTTAAATTTTTAAAATCCTTTACTTGAGACTTGACTGTTTTCGCACCCCAAGCAGTATTACCTTTAACAACATCATCCAAACCTACGTTTGACGGTTTCCATTTAGCTCCTATGCAATGTGCAAATATCTGCTCCCATTCATTTCCCTGGAGATCAGCCTGCCCCTTAGTTGCAAGCAAATATACTATTTCTTCTCCAAGAATATAGGGAAAGTTATAGTTAAACTTATTCAAAGGAAATGCTGCAACAGATTTACTGACTGTTCTTAAACGAGGTGACTTATGTTTAGTCATTAATTAATATTATATTTTAATTTATACTCATTTAATGCCATAGCTTTGCCAACAGTAGTTGAAACATATGGTAATAAGTTTGAAACAACAGCTTTTATCATATTTACGGGTACTGCATTTCCTGCTTGTTTTTTTGCTTGTGCATCACTAACAACTATTTTGTACCAATCCGGAAAACCTTGTAATCTAAACATTTCTCGGGGTGTTAATCTTCTTTCACCATTAACTAACAAATAATTATGAGAAGCACCAGAACGAAGTGCACAAGAATAAGGATAAGAAGATATATTTCCGGATTTATTTTCATGCCATATTGACGGATAATATGCTGAAGTATGTTTTTTCTTTCGTTTACTTCTAATGAAATCAGAAGCAAAATACTTTCTATCAACCTTTGTTTCTAATATTTCCTTTAATGGTTTAAACGGTACAATTGAGGTTGGAAAATTATAAATTATTGGCTCCATATGACCAACAATAACAACTCTTTCTCGTTTTTGAGGCAAACCAAAATCTAACGCATTTAACACACTATAATTAACGCAATATCCTAAGTCCTGCAAAGATTTAATAATTACTTTTAAAGTTTTTCCACTATCATGACCAACAAGTTGTTTAACATTTTCTAAAACAAATGCTTTAGGTTTTTTTACTTTAATAATACGTGCTATATCAAAAAATAACGTCCCTCGTGTATCATTCATCCCTTTCATCTGACCAATTATACTGAATGGTTGACAAGGAAATCCTGCAAAAAGTAAATCATGATCTGGTATATCATTTTCATTAATTTTAGTAATATCTCCTTTTGGTCTTTCACTAAAATTTGCTTCATAGCTTTCTTGAGCATATTTATCTATATCAGATGAAAACACACACTGAGATTGTATAAAATTCTCCTCACAAGCTTGATCAAAAGCCACTCGAAAACCGCCAATACCACAAAAAAGATCGATGAATTTTAATTTTTCTTTATACATAAAATAATGAAATTTATTCAAATTAATTTACATCTTTAGATTAATCTTGATAGAGTTCAATTGCAAGAAATATCAGCTATATATATAAATATCATTCAAAAGCTAGCCTGTCCTCTAATACCGCCAGCCATTGGTCGGCCAGAAATTTCGGCGAACTCAGCAGGTTGATTTTGAGAGTGCCCTTTCGATTAGCCAGACATTGGCTGGCAAAGTCGCCGGCCAAGTTCTGATCGCTTAGGTTAATACAAGGATCATTATTGGCCATCTCGATGAGGCGTTGATTGATTTCATCGGGAGATGAAATGGTTTTCAGCCGGCCACGCATTAAGTTGGCGCACATGGGCTGTTCGTCGATACACTGAGCAAAATCAATGTTGCTGGGCGCCACCAACAGTTCTTCTCGTTGCAAGATGCGTATATCGCGGGCGGTTTCACGGCGATAAATCGGGTGCAAATAAGCCCACAACAAAATGGGTTTGAGAATTTGTTGTTGGTAAAAATTGTATTGGTGATAATTTTCAATCAGCAATTTAGAGTTGGCGACCACAGCAGACGGATTATTATCAATCATCAGTAAATATAAATTAATGATGTTATCGTTTTTAAACGATATCGGCTGTGCCGCACGTGCTGAGATAATGGCGCTTTTATTCTGACTTATCAAAGCACTAACCAATGGGTTATAATCGGGCTTGGTAGGCGCAGCGGCGCAGGCGGCAAGAACAAGAACAATAACAAACAAAACAAGCTGACGCATGAAATTTCCTGCTGATCAAATTGGCTATTGTAGCCCCTGAAATCTGAAAAGAAATGTGAAACAGTCGTATATTTACTGTTTTGTGAGATATTTTTGACTTTCAGGACCATGAAAAGCACAATGTAGCTTTACTTTACAGGCTTTGTTCTTTAGAATACGCGGTCTTGTTTTGGACAGAACACCGGATACGATTATGAGAAAAGACATTCACCCAGAATACCGTGAAGTGGTATTTCAAGATTCAGGCGCTGATTTCGCGTTTTTAACGCGCTCGTGTCTGCACAGTAAAGAAACCATCAAATGGGAAGACGGTAACGAATATCCTTTGGTAAAAATCGAGATTTCATCCAAGTCACATCCTTTTTATACCGGCAAGCACAAAGTGGCCGACTCCGGTGGGCGTGTGGATCGATTCAAACGTCGTTACCAAAGAAAATAAAGGTTTAACAACCCACTATTTTGCAAAAAACCCGAGCCAATCGGGTTTTTTTGTGGCCGACAAGCTGTCAATCGCAGAAATCTTGACGTCGGTCATTGAGTTTAGTTTATTCAGTTTCGATTAGATGCTAAAATGAACGCTTGTTTGAAACCCACCCAGACGTGAATTCGGAGAATAATTACATGAGTGACGATGTTGTAAAAATCACCACCCCGGACGGCAAAACAGCCGAATTACCGGTTAAGCGCTCGGTCTTAGGACCACCCACATTTGATATTAAAACACTGCACAAACAAACCGGTTATTTCACTTATGATTCTGGTTTTGCGGCGACCGCGGCTTGTACCAGCGATATTACCTTCATTGATGGTAATGAGGGGGTTTTATTGTATCGCGGCTATCCCATTGAACAGCTGGCTGAAAACAGCAACTTCATGGAAGTTTCTTATTTGCTACTCAATGGCGAATTACCGACCACGCAGGAATATGAAGCGTTTACCTCGTTGATAACACGTCATACCATGGTTCATGAAAAAATCCGGTCTTTTATGAAGGGCTTCCAATACGATGCCCATCCGATGGCCATGATGATGAGCGTGGTGGGTTCGTTTGCGGCCTTTTATCACAACGACACTGACGTCAATAATCCAAAAGACCGCCATTTAGCAGCGATTCGCCTCATTGCTAAAATGCCGACCGTGGCAGCAGCGGTGTATAAAAATTACATCGGCCAACCCATTATGTACCCCAATAACAGTTTAAATTTTACTGAACGGCTGTTGCATATGATGTACGGTGTTCCGGCTGAGCCTTATGAGGTTAATCCGGTGGCCGCCAAGGCATTGGACTTATTGTTTATTTTACACGCTGATCATGAACAAAATGCCAGTACGTCGACTGTACGTTTAGTTGGTTCAACCGGCGCCAACCCCTATGCCAGTATCGCCGGTGGTATTGCTTCTTTATGGGGCCCTGCTCACGGTGGTGCCAATGAAGCGGTCTTGAATATGTTGGACGAAATTGGTGACGTCAGTCAGATTGATAAATACATTGCCAAAGCCAAGGATAAAAATGATCCATTCCGTTTAATGGGTTTTGGTCATCGGGTTTATAAGAACTTCGATCCACGCGCCACCATTATTCGAAAAGCCACCCATGAAGTCCTGGATGCCCTGGGAATCGATGATCCGCGTTTGGAACTGGCGATGAAACTAGAGGATATTGCCCTCAAAGATGAGTACTTTGTCGCACGTAAACTGTATCCAAATGTAGACTTTTATTCCGGCATTATTTATAAAGCCCTGAACATTCCGGTGCAGATGTTTACCGTGATGTTTGCGCTGGCCAGAACAGTGGGTTGGACGGCTCAATGGTTAGAACAACATGAAACCGCAGATACCCGCATAGGTCGACCGCGTCAGGTTTACCAAGGTGCCAAAAAACGTGACTTCGTGGCCCGCCATAAACGCTGAATCCCGACTTACAGCGCTGGGTTATGATCCGGTTGCTGTACTCAGTGATATTGATGATGACTTAACCCTGTCTTACGAAGACCGGGTTTTGTCTTTACAGCATCAGGATAAACGCAATCAGTCATTGTCGATTGATTTCTGCTCGCCTCAGTTTCACTATCGACTCAAACGTGCGGCCCACGAACAGGTGGTCAAAGCCTGTCGCATAAAAAAACAGGCTGATATTCAAATTTTGGATGCCACCTGTGGTTTAGGACGTGATGCACTTCTGTTACAACAGGCGGGCTTCCATGTCACTGCTTATGAACGGCATCCGGTTTTGGCCGCTTTACTGGCTGATGCCTTATCTCGAATTCCGACTGATCAGCCCCGCTTCAGCTTACAAGCCGGCGATGCAGTAGAGGCCTTTAAAACAGGTGGCTACGATGTTATTTATCTGGACCCGATGTTCCCTGAAAACAGCAAATCAGCCCGGGTAAAAAAAGACATGGCTGTTTTACAGCAACTTCATCAGCACACGAAAGATGACAGTGAAGAATTATTCAATGCCGCCTGGCAGGCTCCTTGTACACGACTGGTGGTTAAACGGCCGCAAAAAGCTGCTACCCTCAGCACAGCGAAACCCACTTTTCAGATTAACGGCAAAACCTGCCGATTTGATGTTTATCAACGCGCTTAATCGGACATTCAAAAGTGTAGATAACGACTCAGGTGTTTATCCGCCAGGTTATCGACATAACCCTTTAATCCCGGATTAACCAGATGGCGCGAAACATAAAAGTAAAGTGGAATTAGCGGCTGTTCATCGGCCAACAGGGCTTCAGCGCGGGCAATCAGTTGTTGTCGCACCCTGCTATCCGAGGTGCTTCTTAAACGATTTATTAATTGGTCATACTTGGTTTGTTTAAAGCCATAATAATTGAACCGGGATTCCGATTCGAATAACTGAAGATAATTGAGCGGATCATGATAATCAGCAATCCAGCCACCCCTGAATATTTGTTTATTGGGGCCCTGACGGGTTTTTATAAAGACTTTCCACTCCTGATTTCTTAATTGTGTTTTGACACCTAAGAATTGTCGCCACATGGCAGCCACGGCCAGCGCGGTTTTTTTCTGGTTATTACTGTTGTTATACAAAAGCTCCAAACGGTCACTCTGAGGATTAAAACGACTCTTGGCCAGATATGTTTTGGCTTTCTCTAAATTAAAAGCATTAAGTTCATTAATTGGCATTGGAATCAGTCCTGCGGCGGGTTTTTGTCCTGATTTCAACACTTTATTAACCAATATGTCCCGATCGATGGCAGCATTGAGCGCTTTTCTTAAATGTATATCTTGTAAATGTTTGTCGTTTAAATATAAGCCCAAAAAGAAACTGCCGTTGTAAGGTGCTATGCGTAAAGCGGCCGGATAGTTGTTACGTAACCAATCCAACTGACTGTCTGGAATGGTTTCGGTGATGTCTAATTCTCCGGCACGAAATTTCAGAAGTTCACTGTTTTGATTTTCTGTCACCAGGTATTTGACGGTCTCAATTTGAACCGATTTTGCGTGGTGATATTGGTGGTTTTTACGCAGTAATATCCACTCATGAGGACGGTGTTCGGTGATTTTATAAGCCCCGTTGTATACAGTTTCTTTCGGTGCATGACTGGCTATAGGCGCAAACACCGGCAAAACCAATTTTTCAGGGAGAGTGGAGTCTGCCTGATTCAGTTCAATGCGCAGTTGTTTCGTCGATTGGCTGAAGACCTGTAAGCGATCCGCTTTGCGCATATTGTCAAATAAAAAGGCGTAGGGTGCCGCTGTGGAGCTGGCCACAGCCCGTTGCCAAGCGTCAATAAAGTCAGCTGCAATCACCGGTTTACCATCACTCCAACGGGCACTGTCGCTTAATTTTATTTGCCATTGTAAACCATCATCACTGACCTGATAGCTTTCTGCCACCCCCAATACAGGCTGACCTTTAACATCGAAAGTGAACAATCCCTCATAGACATCATTTAAAATATTGTGGCTGTTCAAGCCCTGGGCCAAATGTGGATTTAATGAATCCGGTTCGGCACCATTGCCTCGATTTAATACCTGAATGGCGCTATCAGCCTGCGAGCTCATTATCCATATCAGTAAACAGCGTATTATTTGTTGCATATTAGTCAATAAATGAAGTGGTTTTAAGGCTTAAGTTTGGTATCATTTTAAACCTTATCATAAGCAAACCACCAACACCATAATGCCCAAAAATGTGCCGATTGAATCAAAACAGCAACTCATTGAAAATTTAGCTGCGGGCTGTAAACCCAAATCAATGTGGAAAGTGGGCACCGAACATGAAAAGTTTGGTTTTCACCGCCATAATCTACAACCGCTTCATTATGATGAACCCGGTGGTATTCGGGATATTCTACAACAATTGGCTGAACACCATGATTGGCAACCGGTGCTTGAACAGGGCAACATTATCGCTCTGACGAGGAACGGTTGCTCCATTACCCTTGAGCCGGGTGGCCAACTGGAACTTTCCGGAGCGCCACTCAGTGATGTCCATCAAACCTGTGCTGAAACCAATCAACATTTAAAAGAGCTTAAAAGTGTCGCCGAGCCACTGGGCACCGCTTTCCTGGGCATGGGTTTTCAGCCCACGGCCAGCCGCGATGATATCCGATTTATGCCCAAAGACCGTTATAAGATCATGAGCGAATATATGCCGACTGTGGGTTCGCTGGGCCTGGATATGATGAAACGAACCTGCACCATTCAGGCCAATTTGGACTTTTCTTCTGAGGCTGACATGGTGAAGAAATTTCGGGTGAGCTTGGCTTTACAGCCTTTGGCCACGGCCTTATTTGCCAATTCACCGTTTACCGATGGCAAGGTCAATGACTTTTTAAGTTTTCGATCCCACATCTGGACCGACACAGACCCCGATCGCTGTGGCATTTTACCCTTTGTGTTTGAATCGGGTATGGGCTTTGAGCGCTATGTGGATTATATGCTGGATGTGCCGATGTATTTTGTGCAACGTGATCATAAATACATGAATGCCGCCGGCTTATCATTCCGGGACTTTCTTAGAGGCGAGCTTAAGGTCTTACCGGGAGAAAAACCGACCATGAAAGATTGGGAAGACCACTTAACCACCGCTTTCCCGGAAGTCCGCTTAAAGCAGTTTTTAGAAATGCGCGGTGCCGATGGCGGTCCCTGGCGGAGAATTTGTGCCTTACCGGCTTTATGGGTGGGTCTTTTGTATGATGAAACTCAATTAAACCAGGCCGCAGACTGGATTTCTGATTGGACCCTTGAAGATCACGCTTATTTACGCAATCAGGTGCCGAAATACGGTCTATGCACACCTTTTAAAGGTGTCAAGGTGCGTGATATGGCGCTGCGGATGCTGGCCATGTCTCGTGCCGGTTTAGAAAAACGCGCCATTAAAACATCCTGTGGCAAAGATGAAAGCGTGCATTTAACGGCCATTCAGGAAATTGCCGACACCGGTGTCACGCCGGCAGAACGAAAACTGGGTAAATACCACGGTGTATGGAAGCATCATTTAGATGAAATTTTCCGACTCTGTGCTTATTAAAACATTAAAAAACCCGGACATAATCCGGGTTTTATTAGATTAATGGGCTTGCATTAAGGTCTTAATCGGAATGCCCTGGCGTTGCCAATCTCCACCTTCAATGCCATCATAAGTCACATCAAAGTCAGCGTCCCCGTCTGTGTTTAAATCCTGCAATGTATTACGCAGATTGTACCGTAAGGTACCAATCTGATTATACTGTAAATCTTGTCGAATGCCGTCTCTTGGGTAACCTTGCACCTGGAAAAAACCGGTGTTGTAATCTTCACCGCTTGTTAGACCCGGCTTATCGGCCAGGGCCCAACGGGAATTACCATCGCCGTCATAATAAAACAAATAGGATTGCGTGGTGTTTTTCGCATGAACGACCGAGATTCCCCAGCCTTCATCATTATCACCGGCATACCAGGCATTACCATAATCCGGTTCTGCCTTGTTTTCATTGGAGACAATGGGCTGTATACACCAGGTTTGTTGTTCATTGTTGATACGCCACTGGGCCAAAGCCACCTGATCCAGATTGCGTTCAGTGCCATCCTGACAGGCACTGTGATTGCGTGCCACCTGATTATTAAAATCAATGCGCAATCGGCCATCTGATAAACCGGGATCTGGAATCAGCGGAAAACCTTGTTCCGGATCAACAGCATAATCATATTTAGGCTTTTGTAAAGTGTCGGGCTCAAAAGCGTCATTCAAAACACCATTTTCTAAAAAGGTGTAGGATAAATACCATTCAGGTTTACCATCTTCATCATAGGTATAAAACATACTGTAATACAAATCATCACGACCGGCATATTCAATAATAAAGCCATGGCCGTTGTATTTGGGGTCATACCACGAGCCTTTTAACGGTCTGATATTGCCTGAGTTAACGCAACTGTCACAACTGAATTTTTCCCGGTTATAGACATTGGTCAAAAGAATGTCATCGACCCAAAATCCGCTGACTGCCGAATTGGTATCTGACATAACCCGAAATCGAAAACGAACCGTTTTACCAACATAAGCATCGCCTAAATCAACCAGACCCTCACGCCAGTCAAGCTGTTCACCTGACCAGGCAAAATGCCCCTGCGCGGTGTTATTATTACCCAATTGGCCATCATAAGGCAGTGTGCTTAACAGTCCAATATCAATCCACTGTTCATCACCCTTAATTTGCATTTCTAATACTGCACCATCCCAATATTGATTGTTGCCAAACTCTAAATCATAGGACAGGGCAAAGCTGAGCTCATTACCGCCACCGGCCAATGTCAACCAGGGGGAAGTCAGGGTTTTATCTGAAAAATTATCTTCGGAAGCCGCAAACCAGCTTGCATCACCACTAAAAGCCTTACTGTTGTCTTTTTGCCATTCGTTGTTACCTAAATTAAGTTGTTTTTGCATTGCATCACCCGCTTCAGCTCCGGCGAAAAAGTCACCCTGGCTGAGGGTTTGATTGACCGCTGTCTGAGCGGTGACTTCGCTGGTAAACTGACCGGTTTCAGTGATTACAGTCACCGGAATATTGATATCGACAGCACAACTGGCGGCATCAGACAAACTGACTTTTACGGGAATATGTCGCCGACCAAAAGGCCCTAAATTAACGTGTTTTGTGCCGTCAATGATAGACAGTGAACCACTGTGGTTTAATGAAACAGCCACTTGACTGAGGCTTTGATCACTGTGATTTTCCACCATCATCATAAAATTGCCCTGCTCGCCGCGATCCAGGAAATTATCATCATCACAGCTGGCATCGGTTGCAATAAATTTAACTAAAGACACACTCACCGGATTACGTTGTGCACGGTAAGTGCCCCGACCATGGGTGCCAATGTATAAATCATTATCACCCTGCCAGACCAAATCAACCACTCGGGTAAAGGCCGGACCATATTGGTATCGTTGCCAGTTGTAATTGAAACCATTGGTGGTCTCACCAACCCACAGACCTAATTCACTGCCGACAAATAACCGATCGGCCTCAACGGGGTCGTTGATGACCTGAAACAAGGGTATTTCGGGCAAATTATTGGCGATAGAAGTCCAGCTGAGTCCGCCATCGGTGGATCTTACTATTCGATTTTGATCATAACCACCCAAGGTCACATACAGGGTATTACCTGTGGTGTCAAATTCATCTACCCGAATATCGGTAATCACGGTGGAATTATTTCCGATAATTTGATTATCAATGGTGATATCTGTAACCGTATTGCTGCTACCCAAACCGTTGATTTTGACTATGTGATTTGCATTTATGTTCGCAAAACCGGCGAAAGCCTGACTTGGGTTATGGGGATTAAAAGCCACTGCAGAGACGGATGCGCCAGTGACCACACCGGTGACATCCTGCCAATTGGCATTACCCAATTGTCGAACATTATTTGAATAGTAAACTCTGTTGGTGCCCACCAGCATCCGGTTACCATTATTATCGTCCAGCACATAAGGCTGAATGAAGCGTGCTCCTTCCGTGTCCGGTAATTCAATGGCTTCGGCCGTTAAACCACCATCACTGGAGCCATACATCTGACCCCGGACATAAGAATTATAAACATAATTTCCTTGCTGTTGATCCCAGGCACTGTAACCACCGTCACCACCTTGCCATTCCAGCCAGTTTTGGGTATCACCAAAATACAGCTGAGCACCGTTATCCTGCGTGCCCGAATTTACAAAGCGCCCATCGGGACTGACGGCAATGCCGTAGGATTGCGAAATATTAAGGCCGTTATTTAAATCAGTGAAGGTATTACCACCGTCTTCCGATTTAGTCACCCCACCATCCGTGACAAAATAGACATCATCGGGGTCATGCGGTGAGAAGAAATAACCATGGTGATCGGCATGAATATAGCGCTCAGCTTGGCCGGGTTGCACATACCAATTTGATTTTTTTACAATACTGGTGCCACCATCGGAACTGCTGTATAAGTCTATAGCACCCATCAGCACATGATTGGCATCATTGGGATTGACAGCAATGGCCAAATCATACCAGCCCTGTCGTTCAATAAAGTTGGTTTGTGAAGCGGTTTTAGCAAACTGTAACTGACTGCCGGGATTGGCCGACCATAAACCCAATGTACCGCTGGTACCGCCACCACTTAAATCAACCGCTTCTTTCGAAGCAGCCACATAGATCTTGCCTGTTTGGGCAAAACCAATTTCCATTCGTTCAAGCTCTTCGATGGGGAGGCCATTATCTGCCAGTTTTTGCCAATTGTTACCGGCATCCACTGAACGCGCTATAAACCGCTCTAAATTTCTCACTTCAGACGGCTTAATAATGCCACTCACAGTGCTTTGGGCATTAATAATGTCATTACCAAGGGAAAGCGTAATCATCACTGCCGGGATGGTGATACTGCTGTCTTCACCGCCCATAATAATGGGCAATGAACTGTCATTTTGATAGACCACCACCGCTTTGGCACCGGCATTTTGCGCATTTTTTACTTTGACGGTGAAATCACATTGACCACGTTGGACTAACGCAATTTTACCACTAATATTATTCGTTATGGATTCACAGGCATCCTGGGTGGCGCCAACGTTATCTCTGGCTAACAGGATGTCCCCTGTGATACCGTTATCGGCTATGGTGCCGCCAAAATCAGCCGGCACCGCATCATACTGACCCGCTAAACTGCCCGGCGCTGTAATTACCAAGCTGGCCTGAACTTGATTGGGATTGCCAAAATGATAAGCCAACAGGTGCTGGTCATTGGAAGGGTCTCTTTTTAAATCAGTAAACCCCCGACCGGTGGTGTCATGGCCACTGACCTCCTGCCAGGTTTGACCCAAATCATCAGAGCGCATAATACCGGCATTGGTAGCCGCAAGAAGCACATCGCTATCGGGAATACGCGCTAAACGATTAACGTAAAAAAAATCAGACTGATTGGTACTGGCCAGTTGCTGCCAGGTTTCACCAAAATCTTCCGACACAAAAATACCGGCGCCCTGAGCCGCATCAAAATTAAAGAAGCCTTCGCCGGTACCAATAAACACCCGCTCGGAATTATCGGGATCAACCAGCATACTGCCAATGGCAATATTGGGCAAAAAGTCTGCTTTCGGCTCCCAGCTTTGACCATCATCAGTGGACTTCCAAACACCCCCTGAAACACCACCGGCCAATAAATGGCCCGGCTGACTGGGATGAATGGTAAAACCCCGAATACGACCGCCAAAAACACCGGGGCCTATTTCATCAAAGCGCATGGCGAGGGTATGATCTGACTTTAATGCTTTTTCAGCCGCCTGAATCTGACGTTTGATATCCATATTTATTTGCGACGGATTTTTAATGGCTTTGGGTGTTTGTCGCATATCCGCCAACCACCGGGCAGCCTGATCCGGCTTGTCATATTTTTTAGGTTCCTTGTGCTCTTTAAACACATTGACATTCTTGTCGGAGGATTGCCTCTTTTGAGTGGCCTCAAGATCCGGCATGATTTGAGTTACATAAGCCGTGACGCTCAATATGATTATAAATATTAAATTAACGAACAGTTTCATGGGCTGAGAGGGTTAAAAAATGATTTATTTTAGCATATAAACCACCCTTCAATATCCGTTTAAAGAATAATCGCCGGCTGGCGTTCACACGTTATTCACATAAAATTTTTGCCAAAAAAAAACAGGCGCGGTCAGGCGCCTGCTTTTTCAAAGGATGATACCTTCAGTTTATTGAAACAGATAAGCCACAATTGACAACACGATGGTATACGGTAAGGCCATCCACACCATGCGCATATAACCCAGTCGAATCGCCGGTGCCAGCGCTGAAGTCAACAGGAATAAAAATGCCGCTTGACCATTGGGTGTGGCAATCGATGGAATATTGGTGCCGGTATTAATCGCCACCGCCAGGGTTTCCAAGTGTTCCCGGCTGATTTCACCGGCGTCGAAAGCCGCTTTCACTTCGTTAATATAAACTGTCGCTACAAAGACATTGTCACTGATGGCTGATAGCACACCATTGGCCACGAAGAAGGCTTTGGGCTGAAGATCCATATCCATGGCCAAGACCCAATCAATGACCGGTGTAAAAAGATGTAAATCATGAATCATGCCAACAATCACAAAGAAAATACACAATAAGGACACAAAAGGTAAAGACTCTTCAAAAGCTGGTCCAATACGACTTTCGTGATTGATGCCGGTTAATGCGGTCACAATCACCAAAAGTGATAAACCGACCAAACCCACTTCCATGATATGCAAAGCCAGACCGACAATTAACAACACACCACACAAGCCCTGAACAATTAATCCGTATTTTTCGACTAAAGTTCTTTTTTCATCTTGTTCATGCAGATAGTCTTCTAAAACTTTTCGTACTCCGTCATCCAACTTTGTGCCATAGCCAAATTTTCGACCAAATAATTCCAGCACAACCACCATACTTAATCCGGCGATGAAAACAGGTATGGTCACATGGAACATTTCCATGGCAAACTGGACAAAATTCCAATCCATTTTTTCACTGATAAGCAAGTTTTGTGGCTCGCCAACCTGGGTCATAACACCACCTAAGGCAGTACCAATTGCGCCATGCATAACCAGAGAGCGAATAAAGGCGCGGAACCCGGACAAGGTGTCACCACCCATATCCACCAGATTATCTTCATCATCATTTTTGGCTGCCCCGGACATGGAATGAACTTTTTCATAGACCCCATACAAGGCCACAAAAACAGTAATCAAAACGGCCATTACGGTTAAGGCATCCAGGAAGGCTGATAAAATCGCGGCGGCGGCTGAAAACATCACAGATAAAACAACCTTATTTTTAACCTTCATCAGGATTTTGCCGAAAATGTAAATCAACAGTGGTTTCATAAAGAATATGAAACTCACCATAAAGACCAGCAACATAATGACGCCGAGGTTCTGGTTTATTTCGTACCAAACGGTTTCCGGCGCGGTCAACCCCAAAGCCAAAACAGCCAAAGCCAATAAGCCACCAGACTGTAACGGATAACATTTGAGGGCCAGGGCTAATGTCAAAATAAACATGCCAATAAAGGCCCACCCCATAATGGTTTCACCCAACAACAAATTCAGCGGATAGGCTGCCACCAGAAAAGCCAGAATAAGGGTTTTGAACCAATTAGGACTGTTTCCTAAAAATTCACTGTAAAAAACTCTAAACATCGGTACTCCGTGATTAATTAATGATTATTAAAGCGAAAAAGCAGATTGATTTAAGCCGCTCAAGTCAGGCCAAACACCACCCTCTAAGCTTCGCCAAGCGGGCATTTTAGCACGTCTTAAGGGGCATTGATAAGTTTTCGGATGGAGAAGACCCCCTAACCTTGGGGGTACCTGAAAATATGCTTTCACATTAAGCTTCACTTCATATTTTTTTGGAGCAAACAATGAAATTTTTATTACTTTTAGTTTTCACGACAAGCTTATCGGCCGAGCCTTGGGAGCTGGTTGATAACTTAACACCTGAAGCCGCAGTTGAAGGTGACTTTGGGGCCGGCATGGTATTTGCCGGCGATTATCTGGTGGTTGGCTGGCCCAGAACATTTTCAGGCGGCTTGACAGCGGGTAATACACCGCCTGACTCCTGCGGAGAAGTCATTACCTATGAAAAAATTGGCGGTACATACCAGGAAATGGCCCGTTTGACTGCAGCTGATTTAATCGGAAGCTGTGTTAAAGGCGATGGTTTTGGCTACGGTCTCGCCTATGATAACGGTCGTTTAGCCATTGGTATGCCGTCGGGTGTTCGGGCCGGTATGGGGCGACCTGGTGGTGGTAGCGATGCTGATTCAAAGGTATTTATAACCCATTTTGAAAATGGCAATTGGGTTCTGGACGAGACCGTACAAGCCAATGATTTAGGCGGCGGCCGTGGCATGGGGTTTCAACTGGTACTGGAAGATGACGTGCTCCTGGTCCATGCCCATGAATACGACACCATTTATGGGTTTTCATTTGTTGTCAGTACCGGTGTCTATGTTTTTGAAAACAGTGGCAACGGTTTTAGCCAAACCCAAAAGCTGACTGAAAATTTTCATTTATTTGGCCAGGACTTTGATATTGAAAACAATCAAATTGTGGTCGGCGCCTGGGGTGAACAAGCCTTAACACAACCGGGCCGTATTTATGTCTATGACAAACAAGATGGCAACTGGACTTTAACCCAAACCATCAACGACACCCGAAATACCAATTTAGGCAACCAAATTGCCATCGATGATAATCTGATGGCTGTTGGCGCGGTACAGGCCGGGGGTTATGGGGCTGCAGTCATTTACGAGAAATCCGGTGGTCAATGGCAGGAAAAGCAATTTATTCAACCCGATGACAGTGCCTTTAATGACCAGTTTGGTATCAGCCTGCAACTCAATAATGGTGAATTGCTGGTGGGTGCCACCGGTGGCACCAACACCGGCATAAACGGTGGCTATAATGTCGGTGCTGTCTACTATTTTGAACAGCCTAATGAAGGACTGTTCACGCAAGTTCAAAAGCTGGAAACCCTGGACCCGGATAACGGCGATGATCAATTTGGCGGTAATATCATTTTCAATGACACCGATTTACTGGTCAATGATACCAGTGGCAGCACCATCGACAACGGCATAACGGAACTGGCTCACTATAGCCGTGAAAACAATGGCGGACCGGTCGATTCATTTGATGTCAGTGCTAAAACAACCGGCCTTTGGACAGTGGATGGCGTTGACAACCAAGCGGTCAATATTGAAATACTCCACGATGACCGGGTGGTAATGTACGCCCAAGTTAACCATAATGGTGAGGATTTGTGGCTGTTTGGTTATGGTGAATTTAATGACAACATCATTGATATTGGCGTGGGTCGAACTTCCGGCGCTGATTTTGGCCAAAACTTTAATCCCGATGATGTGCAGATTGAAGAGATTGGTTCAGCTGTTATGACTTTGTCTGCCTGCCACCAGGCTGAATTACTGGTTGATTTAACCGGCATCAGCACCAGCAAATACACGTTGACAAAAAGTGTCGAAGTGGCCGGCAACGAATGTGCTAACACCACCAAAGTGCTGCCCAACGGCATCTCCGGTTCCTGGTTCGACCCCAGCCGCAATGGTGAAGGCTTCAGCTTGGTCATGTTTAATGACAATGGCCAAAGCAAAGCCCATGTCAGTTGGTACACCTATGACCAGGGACAACCCATGACGTTAACCGGAATTGCAGAAGTCAGCAATCAAACCCTGACAGTGGCGCAATTACAAAGTTTCTCCGGCGCCGACTTCTTATCGGGCACCAGTCAGGTAACGAACCGCGGCACACTGACCATGACTTGGGATAAATGCCGTACAGCAGCAGTCAATTTCGATTTAACCTCAAGTGGCTTAGACAGTGGCGCCATGGATTTGGTACAGCTGAGTATTTTAAAAGATACGGATTGTGGCGCATTAACTCAATAAATTGTTCATCGCCCACTCAGGGATGAGTCTCAGGCGCTGTGGCTTCCGGCAACAGCGCCTTTGTTTTATTTGAGTTAACCACTCTTGGATGATTCTCACCAAATATTTTAACCAATGCCGGATTTGAGAATGCCAGTAATTCCCTGGCCGTTTCAATATCTCCGGTTTTTATCAATGCCAGTGCATAGCTGTCAGCGACGATGACACAGAGAGGCTGTTCTGCGCCCAAAGATTCTAAACAAAATGGATAAATTTCTCGGTAAATGGCCTCTGTTTGCTCATAATTCTGCTTTTGTTTATAAATGGTTGCCATATTGTGTGAAAAATTAATGTGGCTGTAATCATCAGGTATTTCTGACTGCCGATTTAAATCTAAAGCTTCTTGATAAAGCGCCAGGGCAGCGTCTAATTTGCCCACATTTTGTAAGGCGCCGGCTCGAATATTCCGCAAAATAACGGTGTACCTGTGGGTCGAACCCACATGTTCAATCATTTTTGGTAATAACTGCTCTGTCATGACATCGGCCTGTTCAAACTGGCCACCGTACATGTAAGCAGTGGCTTGATTGATGCGAGCCAATAACGTGGGCAGACTATTGTCGCCATAGTTTTTTTCCATACCGGCAACAACGTGCTCGTATAGCTGCAAAGCATCCTTAATACGATTTTGCATGCGCAGCGTTAAGGCTAATTCTTGTTGTAAATCTAAGGTTACTGGATGCAAACGACCTAACGAAACATTGGTTTCTTTAACGAGATCTTCAAATCGTTTTTCAGCTTGACTAAACAGGCCCTCACCTCGTTCGATATAGCCCATGTTTTTCTTTATCGCAAATTTCATTTGTGCCGAGTTATAAGGGCTTTCAACCAATCCATTGAGAATTGTTAACGCTTTTTCCGGATTATTATTGACAGAAAAATGACCGGCTTCCTCCAACTTCAATTGATTTAACAGTTGTTTGGCTTCCTGATTATTGGGCTGTTGTTGTAAATAACGATTGAATTGATTTTTTAAGAACTCGATAGCATTTGATTGTTGTTGGTAGAGACTGGCTCGACCCAGGGCAACCACCCTTTGTACACTGAGCTGGAAATACAGATTATCATGGTTTTTAAGTTGAGCCAGACCTTTATCATAATGCTGAATGGCCTCGGGAATCATTTCAAGGGACTGATATACATTACCTAAAATAAGTCTTATCTGTGCGGCCACAGTGGGTTCCGGCGACAAAGACTGGTCTATATCGTAGCGACTGCCTTGAACCACTTGCTTAACCGTTAAAGTTTCACCCAACGTTTGTCCGGGGTCGGCATTAATAAATAAATCATTTACAAATGCCACCACTTGACGGTTACTTTCTGCCTTCCGTTCGGCCAAAGCCCGAGCCTGTTGTTCTTTTAATCCAAAAGAGACCGCAAATATAAGCCCCGTCACCAACCCCAAAACGGCCAACGAGACACCTGTGACCAGCGTTTTGTTCTCTCTCGCGGCTTGTTTTAACCAATACCATGAAGACAAATTAGAAACAGATAAAGGCTCATGGTGTAACCAGGCCGTTAAGTCATTAATTAATTCAGAAACGGATTGATAGCGTTGTTTGACATTCTTTTCCATGGCATGATGCACCACCGCTGCCAAACCATCATCAATGTCATGGTTAATGGTGGTTAAAGAAGGTGGCGTTTGATGAACAATATCGTGAACCGCTGAAAAAAACTGACTGGCATCCACGGATATCGGTAAACGCCCACTGAGCAATTGATAAATAACCACACCCATGGCGTAAATATCACTGCGCATATCACTTTTATCAGCCCCGGTAATTTGTTCAGGGCTCATATAAGCCAGGGTCCCCACAATATCCCCGGTACCAGTCAGTTGAGTCAACATTTGCGTGGCATCATCCCCTAAAGTGGCAATCCCAAAATCCAACAAAACAGGCTGCCCATTTTCTTTAACGATAATATTATCAGGTTTAATATCACGGTGAATGACGCTTTTATGGTGAGCGAATTGCAAGGCCACCAGCACCTGCTTAATTAACTCAATCACACCGTCTTGTAACAAAGAATGGTTGTGAACATACTGATCAATGGCAACACCCGGAATATACTCCATAACCAAAAAGGGCAGTTTTTGATCCGCCACCATAAAATCACCAAAATCTTTCACTTGAGCGATGTTAGGATGACTCAATCGGGACAAGACCTTGGCTTCATGATAAAACCGACTTAATTGATCTTCGTTAAGCCACATATTGGGAATTTTGACAGCACATTGTTGCCCGGATTGATCTGTCGCTAAAAAGACCCGTCCATTGGCACCGCTGCCAATCAGTTTTATTAATTTGTATTGGGGAATTTCAGGTGTAAATCCAATCTCAATGGCAGGTTCCACTTCCTGTGGTAAAGCATCAATCCAATCTGATTTGTCGGGATATTTATGTTGAAATTGTTCGACCAGTTGTTGTCTTTGAGAACCTTGTGACTCAATAATCGATTTTAGGTGGGTGTAAAACTCATTGATATCAAATGACTCAAATTGCATGGGGTTTTCGGCCGATGGAAAAGCTTAAATCCTACCATAAAACAACCAAGGCAAATCGAAATTATGTCTGATACGAGGTTGGATCCTTGACCCCCGCTTGTTCAAATCCAAGTTGGCGATGATGACAGGCATCACAGCGCCCACAAGCCCGACCTTTTTCATCAGCCTGATAGCAACTCACAGTCAAACCATAGTCAACACCCAGGTCTGTACCCATTTTAATAATGTCCGCTTTGCCTAAATCAATCAGTGGGGTTTTTACCTTGAGTTGACGCCCATCTTCGACAGCCGCTACGGTGGCCAGATTAGCCAGTCGTTCAAAGGCATCAATATATTCTTGGCGACAATCCGGATAACCGGAATAGTCAACAGCCGTTACACCGATGTATAAGGCTTCAGCACCCACCACTTCGGCATAGGCCAACGCGGTGGACAAAAAAATGGTATTTCTGGCCGGCACATAGGTCAACGGCACAGTTTTGCTTTCCGCATCATAATCTGAAACAGACATGTTTTGATCGGTCAATGAAGACCCCCCAAAAGCGGCTAAGTCAATACTAATTTGCTTATGGTCCTTGGCGCCGCCGGCTTGTGACACCTGTTGTGAAGCAAGTAGTTCGGCGCGATGACGTTGTCCATAGTCAATGGCCAGGGTATAGCAGGTATAACCATCGGCCCGAGCGGCGGCCAGGGCAGTGGCAGAATCTAAACCACCGGACAATAAAATAACGGCACGTTTTTTCATGTTTTCTGTTGTTAAGTTCCGGGGGTATCGCCCCATAATAATTTATGAAGTTGAATTTGCATCCGTACCGGCAGGTGGTCCCGTAAAATCCATTCTGCCAGCTGTTTCGGCAACATGACATCAGCCACCGGTGAAAACAGCACCTGACAGCGTTCCTGGATACTGTATTTTTCCAATGTTTCAACAGCCCATTGATAATCGGCTTTATCGGCAATTACAAATTTAACCTGATCATCTGCGTTAACCAGTTCCAAATTGTTGTAGTCATTTTTTATCATTTCGCCTGAACCGGGGGCTTTTAAATCAATGATTTTAATCACATTCGGATGAACATCCGCCACAGACAAAGCGCCGGCTGTTTCCAAACTAACGGTGTAATCCGCATCGATAAGTCGATTGATGAGACCATGGACACGCTTTTGGGCCAAGGGTTCGCCGCCTGTGACACAGATGTAGGGGGTTTTATGACGAGCCGCTTCGGCAATAATGTCATCAAAGTGTAACCATTGACCACCACCAAAAGCATATTCGGTGTCACACCATACGCAACGCAACGGACATCCGGTTAAACGAATAAAAACAGTTGGCAGACCGGTGAGCGTGCTTTCACCCTGCAGCGAATAAAAAATCTCATGGATTTTTAGTTGTTCACTGCGGTCTTCGGTCAATTGATTTTTCCTTCTCGTTTTAACAGATTAATGCGATTCTGCGCCAACCGTGCCACTGAATCATTGGGGAAGCTATTAACCACTTTGGTCAGGGCTTTCTGCGCCTGGCTATAGTCTTCTAATTCATGGTAGGTGTATCCAATTTTCAACAGTGCATCGGGTAGTTTTGCACTCAATGGAAATTGTTCTTCCAAATTTTGAAAAGCCGCTAATGCCAGGGGATACTGGCGAGTGACATAATAACTCTCGCCCAACCAATAGTAAGCATTATCGGTTAGTTCATGGCCAGGGTAAGCCTGAATAAAATCTTCGAACGCCCGTGCCGACTCGGCAAACCGCCCTTGCTTAAGCTGGTTAAAAGCCTGTTGGTAGCGACTTTGTGCCTGGGGATCTACTGTGTCTTGTTGAGCAGAAACCGGCTCATTATTGAGTGTTTCGGTTGACAGCTCGGCATCAATCGGCGGGCTTACTTCAACTTCATCCACCTGGGCATTTTGAGCTGTTTGATCACCCTGTGCCGTGCTTTGGTTTGCGTCAATGGCACTGTCTGTGGTCAATTCGTTCGGCTTAACCTCAACCCCGGCTGTGGCTTTCTCAACTTCTGTTAAGCGACTATCCATATCTACATACAAGACTTTTTGCCGTTCTTTTAGCTGTTTAATCTCATGGTCTTGTTGTTCAATTTGGCCTTGTAGTTGAGCTATTTGAGTTTGCAGTTGCTGAATTTGTATGACTAAGTTACCGACATTCGAATCACCACCGGACTGCTGTTCAAGTTTGGCCAAGCGCTCTTGAATGGACATTTCTTGCGCAGTCGCCACAAAACTCATTAATCCTAATATAGCACTTATTATTAACCCATTTCGCATCGTTATCTCCTCATTATAATTCAGGCCTGTCATAATTCTAACACCCGTATAAATTAAAAAACCCGACATTTGCCGGGTTTTTTAGACCGTTCGCTAACGGTAAAGTTTACTTAGCGGTGTAGACAATCACAGCACGGCGATTCTGTGACCAGCATGACTCATCACTACAAGTCGCCACCGGACGTTCTTCGCCGTAACTAACCACATTTATCTGGCTGCTTGAAGCACCTTCTGCAGACAATAAATTGGCCACTGAATTACCACGTCGCTCACCCAAAGCCAGGTTGTATTCACGCGAACCACGCTCATCAGCATGACCTTCTAAGGTCATACGGGCAGATGGGTTTTCACTTAAGTAACGACCATGCAGCGCAATGATATCGCGGAACTCGGCACGAATAGTAGATTGATCAAAATCAAAGTAAATCACTCGTTTTGACAATAAACTGTCCGGATTATCTAAATCTTCAGGATTACAACAGATAGGTCCATCATCAACCGGACGGGTATCTACCACGTCAGTATTATCAGTGGTATCTGTGCTGTCTGTGTCAGGTTTAACCTCATCTTTTTTACACGCCGTAAAGGCAAAAGCAATCAATAAAATCAGGGCTAATTTTGTTATTTTGTTCATAGTCACTCCAAGAGGTGTGTATTAAAATTGATTCAACCACATAGTTTACAACAAATCCAATTTATTTAAACGATTTTTTATGTTTATTAGCCAGCCAAGGCGATTGGGGAATAATTATCAGGCACTTCCCTGCGCCTCTCTCTGTGGGCTTCGTGAAAAAAGTTTCGGGAAAACTTTTTATTCAGCGCTTCCATGCGCCTCTCCCTTCGGGCTTCGTAAAAAATCGTTCCTGACGATTTTTTCAAACGAACGTTTGAAGTATATGCTCTAATATGCTATAAATTCTAACCGCTCACAAATGCAAAGACATTTTGAGCTTAATTTAAAATTTCAAAAGAGGAGTAAGCAATGAAACACAAATTAGGGGTACTGCTGTGCCTGATATTCTTGTCCACACCATTGTGGGCCAACACCGGCGTGGCTTTCGTCCACGGCACAGGTCATCAAACCAATGCCGCTTCAGACTATTGGACCTGGTCAAACATTAATTCTATTCGACAGGGGTTGCCCAATCAAAGCAACTACGTGGTGATTAACTGCAATTTTGAGAAATATATGTGGGACAGTGCTGCCAGCGGTTGCTTAGCGGGTCAGTTAACCACTTTTATTAATCAAAAAAATATCACTGATCTGGTTGTTTTAACCCATTCAAATGGTGGCAATGTCATGCGCTGGATTATGTCAAATCCCACCTGGGATTCACGTTACCCCAACATTATCAGCAAAATTCGCTGGGTTAACGCCATCGCACCCTCTTCAAAAGGCACGCCATTAGCGAATGCCGTCATGCAGGGCAATGTCTTTGAATCTGTTTTAGGTTGGATCTTAGGCTATAAAAGTGATGCTGTAAGAATGCAACAAACCTCCTGGATGTCCTATTACAACAGCCAGTATCTGTATGGCACCTCTGGGCGACCCAGTCTGCCCAAAGGCTTTTGGAACATCGTTGGTTCTGATGTGGAAAGCTCACCTTTTGATGGTGACTCCTATTGTGGCGGTTATGCCCAAAGTGTTGGTCTTGAAGTCACCCAAAATTGGCTTAACTCTTGTTCAGATGGTTTTCTGGAATGTTCATCCCAGGCCGGTGCCGGCAGCACCTGGTTCTATGACACCTCGCGCATGAATGGCGGCGAGCCGTTAAATCATAACCAGTCCAGACGCAATTGTTTTGGTCTGGATACCATCTTACGAAATGACATTTAAACCACAGGAGCATACCATGAAATTAGTCAAACATATCACGACATTGAGCCTGATGAGTTTATCAACTTTAGGCTTGGCGCAATTCACGCCGCAGTGGTCAGAAGCACTACAGCAGATTGATTTGGTTAATAGCCAATCAGTTAAAAGCATCAGTAACCCGGTTAATAATGAACAACAACCGGTAAATTTTAACTTTAGCCTACTGGGCAGCAGCGAACCTTTGATCGACAGCAACCAGGGCTATCTGGCTGAATCAAAGCAATATTGGGTGAACACCCATGCCGACAAACTCGGTCAGGGATTGCAACTTCCGGTCACTTCGGATTTAGCAATTATCCGTATCAACCCGCTGAATCCGACTAAATCATCGCAATCGCTGAATCAACAAGACATTGTCATTAACCAATTTGATCAGACTCTGAATGTTGAGGTCTTTGCTAACAGTGAGCAGCTCAAAGCCACAGGTATGCCGGTATCGGATCACACCGTGGCCTTAAAAGTCAAAACCCAGCCGGGTATGTTGACGCTGTCAATGCCATCAGCAACCAAGACTCTCTCGAAAGGTGACACTTTTGTGATTAACGTCTTTGAGCCCAACAGCGATTATGTTTTGCAACTCAAAACTTCGCAGCAACAATACGCCGCCAATCAAGCGGTTAAAGTGAATAGCCAAATGCTGTCACAGCAAGGGGCACTTGATATGTCGATAAGCGGTTACATTACTCAACCCAACGGGGAGAAAGTAGCTGATTTAAACTTCCAGCCCAACAAAGATGGTGACTACTTAGCCAATATCGACTCGTTAACGGGGCAATCACTGGCTCATGGCCTGTGGGAAATCCACACCATTGCCAACAGTGAAGTGAACGGTTTAAAAGTGATGCGTGATGTTTCCTCAGCTTTTGCCTTAAGTTTACCCACGGCACGTATTAATCAAAAGATGTCCGTTAATAACCATGTCTTAAAATTAGGTTTAGACGTGGCTGTGGCCGGACGCTATGAGGTCAGTGGTGTTTTATCAGGCATTAACAGTCAAGGGCAGAAACAGGCCATTGCCATGTTGATGTCGGCAGCCCAATTAAATAAAGGCCAAGCCAACTTAAGTCTTGATTTGCCACAGGATTTAATCAAACAATCCGGCTTCAAAGGGCCTTTTGTTGTCGACCATATCAATCTTAAGAACCAAAGCTTGATGGTGCCGGTACAGCAACTCAATGCAGGCATTCAATTAATGCCTGTGAATCGACCCATTGAGCAAAGCGATTTACGCTAATGGCAGAATGATTGAACTCAAAAAACCCGACAATTTAGTCGGGTTTTTTGTTGTTTAAAAGCTCTGTTTTTAAGCGAATTGGCCCTTGTTTCTCAGGTTTCTTGCCTTCAATACCGGCATAAAATGCCCGGATTTTATCCATATCTTTAACCACATCCCCTTCCGGCATAAAACGCCCGCCTAATTTGATCTCTTTTTCTGCGAAATTTAAGGTGGCCATCACAATCGGCACCTGAGCACCACAGGCTATGTGATAGAAGCCTGATTTCCAATAATCCAAATGACTGCGTGTACCTTCCGGGGACATGGTTAAAATCAAATGATTGCGTTGTGCAAATTGTTGTACCATTTGATCCACCATGTTCATGTTTTGATCGCGTTTTACCGGTATCCCGCCGAGCGCCCTAAACCACCAGCCCAAAGGCCATCTAAACAGGGTGTCTTTACCTAGAAAATTGACCTTGAGCCCCACCGCAGACTTAGCCATTACACCATAGACAAAGTCCCAATTACTGGTATGCGGCGCCACAATCAGCATGTACTTTTCATCCTCGGGTAATTCGTTGATAATTCGCCAACCCAATCGCTTTAACACCCATCTTGATAATCCTCCGGTCAATTGTCATCCTCCACAACAGGTTCATACTTGGACGCCACCAGAGTTAAAATATCATATTGCGCCACCACTTCGCTTTCCTGGTTGGTGGCCTGAATAAACCACCGAACTTCACCATAACCTTTACCACGCCGATAGGCCTTTTGCTTACAGGTGAAATGAATGGTGATATCATCACCGGGATAAACCGGCTCAGTAAATCGCAAATCATCCAGGCCATAATTGGCCAAAACCGGGCCTTCATCCGGATAGACAAACAACCCGGCTGCCATTGATACAATAAAATAACCATGGGCTACGCGCTGATCAAAAAACGGATTTCGGGCAGCAGCAGCTTCGTCCATATGGGCATAAAAATGATCACCGGACAAATCCGCAAAAGCTTCAATATCATCCAAAGTAATGGTGCGACTGTCTGTGGTTAATGACTGACCAACTTGCAAATCTTCAAAATGTAATTTAAAAGGGTGTTGCGTAGGTTCGCTGGTTTTTGCACCCGGTAAATATTGTTGGGTAATTCGTGTCAAAGTGGTGGGCGAACCCTGCAATGCGGTTCGCTGCATGTAATGTAAAACACCGCGAATACCACCGAGCTCCTCACCACCGCCGGCACGTCCGGGACCACCATGGGTTAAATGCGGTAAAGGAGAGCCATGGCCGGAAGACTGTTTGGCCGAATTGCGATTGATTAATAATAGCCGGCCATGATAGGAAGCGGTGTTAAGCACTAATTCATTCACAGCCTCATCGTCATAACCAAAAATTGATCCCACCAATGAGCCTTCACCCATGTTGGCTAATTGGGCAGCCTCAGCCAGGGTGTCATAGCCCATCAGGGTGCTGACCGGACCAAAAGCTTCGATATCATGAACTTCACGGCACTTTAAAGGATCTTTAGCTTTCAACAATATAGGCGATATAAACGCGCCGGTTTTTTGATCACCATCAACCACCTCAACTTGCCCGGTGTCACCATAGACACTGACTGCATATTTAGATAGTTCTGTCACCCTTTCACGCACTTCCTGTTGTTGATCCAGGCTGGCCAATGCGCCCATTTTTACTTGCTCATTGGCCGGATCACCGACAACCAAAGTTTTCAGTTTTTTGCCAATGGCCTCACTGACGGCGTCCATCAAGGCATTGGGCACAATGGCACGGCGAATGGCGGTACATTTCTGACCGCATTTAACCGTCATTTCACGCACCACTTCATTGACATAGGCTTTAAATTCCGGGGTATCGGGCGTGGCATCGGGGGTTAAAATCGAACAATTCAAAGAGTCGGCTTCCATGGTAAATCGGACGCCCTGTCGCATAATATTGTCTTTTGATTTCAAATACTGGCCGGTGGACGCCGAACCGGTAAACGCCACCACATCCTGACCATCCAGTAAATCCAGTAAATCACCGGTGGAACCACACACCAACTGCACGGATCCCTCGGGCAAAACCCCTGAAGCAATCATTTCCCTGAACATCAATTCCGTTAAATAGGCGGTGTCAGAGGCCGGCTTCACGATCGCCGGCATGCCTGCCAACAAAGCCGGCGCCAGTTTTTCCAACATGCCCCAACACGGAAAGTTAAAGGCGTTAATATGAACGGCCACGCCTTGCATGGGCGTACAAATATGCTGGCCGATAAAACTGCCGTCTTTCGACAGTGGCTCATAAGCACCATCGATATAGACCGTGTGATCCGGCATTTCACGTCTGCCTTTGCCGGAATACACAAACAAGGTACCGATACCCCCTTCGATATCAATCCAGGAATCCTGGCGAGTCGCGCCTGTGGCCCGGGATAACTGATAAAAATCATCTTTTTTAGACAATAAATGCAGAGCCAATTCTTTCAGCATCAGCGCGCGCTCATGAAAAGTCATTTGTGCCAGGGACGCCTGTCCTTTGTCTCGGGCATATTCGCGCATGGCAGCAAAATCCAAACCCTGACTTGAAATTTTCGCCACCGGTTCTCCGGTGATGGCATGAAAGCATGTTTTAAATCCGGCATCGGCCTGATGCCATTGTCCTTGTGCGTAAGAATTAAGTTTTTTCATATATATTGAGGTTATTGTGTGGGTGATAACAACCAGCTAACGGTCACACGTGTCACTTCATCACCGTCCTGATCATAAATGTGGGCCTGAACCTGGTATTCAGTTTTGTCTTCAGATATCGAAGGAATATCCACGTCTGCTTTACCGATTAAATCGCCACGGGCTTTTTTTAAATATTCGGTATCAATGCGCGTAACAATGCCGCGAACGGTATCAGGCAAGCCGGTCAGCATGGCCAAACCACCGACTAATTCGCCCAAATTTGCCGTCGCCAGTGCATGTACTGAATTCAAATGATTGGTATTACTGCGACGATAGGGCATTAACACTTCGCAATGTCCAGGCTCAAGTACTTTGACCTGAGCTTTAATACTGCCCGAATACGGCACATTAAACGCCAAAATTTTATTAAAAAACCACAATCCCAGTGGTTTATTATGTAGTTTTTGCCAGTATTGATAGAGCCGTTGGCCGGCAGCTGCTTTTGATTGAGTCATGGCACAATTATATCATGACAAACAGGCAAACTTGATGCACGTATTACTGGCTACACATATTTACTATGGTATATTAAGTCACCAGACAAGTTTTAAAATTATCAAGCAGGACATGCGTAGCATCAATAAAACGAATATCCAATTTTTTTCATTATTCATGATATTCATCATTGGCAATGTGAACAATGCCCTTGCTGCTGAGCAAAATTTTCCTGATAACAGCCACACTCAATTCATCAATGTCATCCATTACGACCAGTACCGCGGTTTATTGGGTAAAAAAGTGACACAAATTGACCAGGACCCTTTGGGTTATATGTGGTTTGCCACCCATCAAGGGCTGAATCGATTCGACAGCCAGAATTTTACGCATTTTACCCAAGACAGCCTGAATCCCGACAGCTTACCCAGCAACGGAATTTCTTTGTTTGTTCAGACTGAACAGGACATGTGGTTAAGTTTGAATAACATCGGATTGGCACGTTATCAGAAAACAAAGCAAAAATTTACATTATTTCCTGAAGTTGATACCCATGGAGAAGACAGTCATCAAGGCATCTTTCAATCCGTGGTCTTTGCCCTGGCTGCAGATCGGGACGATAATATCTGGGTGTTTCAGTTCGATGGTGGTATTTCAGTTTTTAACCGGGAAACACAGACATTTAGCCATTTAACTCCAGATAACACTGATTGGTTACAGTCGGTGCGTTTTTTTGATGCCAAAACCGCCCCTAACGGCCATATTTGGGCCGTGACTTTAGAAGGCATCGTTTATGACATCAACCCAAAAACACAACAAGCCGAAATTCACGGGATTGACGTTAACGAAAATCCTGACAAAGAAGCCCGTATTTATGGCGTTAGTCTGACTGAACAAGGCGATATCTACCTGGCCGCTTATCAGGGTGTTTATCGATTTGATTCGCAACAAAACACCTTCACCCATATCATTAACCGGGAACACTTAAGCCAGCTAATGGGTGAGCCGGTAGCAGTTCGCAGCATAACTGCAGACAGCGCCAACCGACTTTGGCTTTCAACAGTTAAAGGTCTGGTTTTATTTAATCAGGGTTTATTAAGTCGCATCCAATTTATCAACCAGGGTAAAGTGCTGGACGAACACCTCAACATACGCTCTGTTTATGAAGACAAGGAGAAAAATATTTGGATTGCCACCGATAAGAAGGGCGTGTTGCGTTTAAACCAACGATGGCACCAGACAACCATTAAAAGACCTGCCTCATCGACAGCAAATATGCAACTTGAAACCGGTCTTCACGCTGCCGGTAATTTTGAAGACAGCTTGTGGTTGTATGACAATCAGCAACATGCGGTCACTTTAAATCGTTATAAAAATGGTCAATTCAATACACTGAAAGTTTATGACAAGCACAACAATTTACCCGGCCAAATTAATGGTATGTATGTGGATGAGAATTTTCAATTATGGGTTTTTTCAGTCATGGGGTTATATCGATTAAACCCGGCGTCCAATGAATTTGAACTACTTTCGGATCTGACAGGTATCCGGTTTGTTTTTGAGATTAACCAGCATATATATTTTACTTTGTACAGTGATAACACTCTATATCGTTGGTCTGAACAAGAAAAAAAGGCGCTTCCTATAACGTCACATAGTCTACTCAGCGAAATACAAACGGATTTGATAACCGATGATAAAGGGATGATATGGCTTGTCGGCAATAAGGGACTGGAAGTCATTAACCCACAGACCTTAGAGACCCAATATCAGGTCCAAACGAATCAGGGCTTTTCCGGTATTGTTTTAGAAAATGATCGTGTCTGGCTACTTTCAAACGGAAAAATATTGCGCTACCAGGTTCAGGACGGTGCGCTTATTCAGGAATCCACCAGCCAACTTAATCAACTCATTTCAACTGAAGGTATCTATCAATTTAAATTAATTAATGATCAGCTGTGGTTACTTGGTCAGGCAGGTGTTGTGGTTATTGACCCCACTGATAACAACCTGATTAATCGTTACACCAACACCGACAGTTTACCCGGTCAAAAAACAATCAATATTTTTAAAATGCATGATGACAGTATCATGATTGTCAGCGATAACGGTTTAGTCCATATTCAAGATCAAGTGCTGACAAATTCTGCCGGTGTAACGCCGTCATTGGTTTTAAAGCAATTACGTCACAATGGTCAGACCCTCCAAAAAGTATCAGAATTACCCTATAATTATGGCAGTTTACAAATTGATTACCAACTGCTGTCATTTAGTCAACCGGACAGCCACCGGTATCAATATCGATTATCACCTGAGCAAAACTGGCTGGATGCCGGCCAACAAACCAGTCAAAATTTTTATCAATTACCGGCCAATAACTATCAACTACAAATCCGGGGTAAAACCCTGGATAGGGACTGGTCTGACCCCTTGCAAATAGACTTTGCGGTGGCCAAAGCCCCCTGGAAAACACCGGCCGCTTACTGGGTTTACGGTTTATCCAGCTTACTGTTCGTATTGATTACATTTTTCATCTGGAGAAAACGATGGCATTACAACCAGGAACTCAAAAATGCCCACGAAAAACAGGCCTTTGTTGAGAACCAGCTCTCATTAACCAGTTCTCTGGTGCAGTCATTGGATGTCGACGAATTATTTGCAAAAATAAAACAACAGCTGGGTCAACATATACAGTGTTCTGATATAGAGATATGTTATTGGAATACTGACAACAATGACCAGATTTTCAGTGATGATAAGCTTACTGTCAGTGAGCAAAATCGATTGGGAAGTTTGGCGCTCAGAATGTATGAAACGGACCAAAAACATCAACTGGAATCTGATGACAGGGGGCATTTTCTCCATGTTTTATTTAGCCATTCAAAGGATCGATTGGGTTTAATTACTTTTTATCGAAAATCTGAACCGTTTAAAGACAACACCATTTCCCTGGCCATAGCCTATGTCGCCCAATCATCATTAGCCATTGAAAACGCCCGGTTATTTCAGGCAGTGCAACATTTGGCAGAACAAGCCAAAACATCCAGTAAAGCCAAAAGTGATTTTCTGGCCCAGGTTTCGCACGAAATCCGCACGCCCATGAATGGCATATTAGGTATGAATCAACTGCTGTTAGAGTCACCACTGAATGATGACCAAAGGTTGTACGCCCAGGCGGTCAATGAATCAGGTGAGCATCTATTGGATATCATTAATGACATATTGGATTTGTCTAAAATTGAAGCCGGCAAACTGGTCTTAGAGGAGAAGCCTTTTAATCTGGTTGAATTGATAGACGAAATAACCCAATCTTTTGTGCCAGTCAGTAAAAACAAGCGTTTGAGTTTCGTGACCTGTTTAGATGCAGATTTACCTGCACATTGGTTGGGTGATGCCACCCGCATCAAACAAATCATGATCAACTTATTGAGCAACGCCTTTAAATTTACGCATAAAGGAAATGTTCTGCTCAGTATTCAACCGACGCATGATTCGGATGAACTTTTGATTGTGGTGAGAGACACCGGCATGGGTATTGAACAGAACATGATAAATAATTTGTTCGATCCATTCGCGCAGGCTGATAGCTCCATTACCCGTAAATACGGTGGCACCGGATTGGGGTTGAGCATCGTCAAACAGTTGTGTGAAAAAATGTCCGGTGATATTAATATTGACAGCCAAACCGGTCGAGGCACCGAAGTCAGCTGTTTAATAAAAGCCAACCTGAATCCATCAGTCACAACCACACCCCAATCCCGCAACACCACCGCCTGTTTAATGGCCGATGACTCAGCTGTTAAATCAGCACTGACTGAGTGTTTGCTGCGCCTTGGCATGACTGTTAGTTATGATATTGAAGAACCCTTTGATTATCTGTTTGTGATTGATCACAAGCAAACAGCCTATAACCACGCCATTGAAATTGCACAACGTGAATTTAAACCAGTTTACCTGCTGAAAAGTCAATTACAAAATAACCCGCATCATCAAGGCTCTTTTAAAGTACTCAACTGGCCATTTTTACACAAACAGATTGCTGATTTATTTAGCCTGTCTCAAGAACTGGAAAGTAATGACACGACAGCCACTTCCTCCGGTAAAACACTGCATTTGCTGGTTTTGGAAGACAACGTCATTAATCAACAACTATTGCTTGAGCTGCTGGAAAAAGCCGGCCATGTGGTGGACTTGTTCGATGACCCTCATCAGGCTTTAAATGCCATTGACAACACTCATTATGACGCCTTATTGGTTGACTATCATTTACCCGGCATGACCGGCATTGATTTTGTTCTGGCTTGTCGCGAATTGGGCATCCGCAGCACCACGGTAATGATGAGCGCTGATATTTCCAATGAATTAAAACAACGTTGCCAACAACACAGCATAGTCAATCTTTTAATCAAGCCATTTAAAATCGATGTTTTGATGCAGATATTGAATCAGGATTAACGATTATTTGGAAATAGAATCCACATAGGTTTCAACCACTTGTTCAAAGAACGCTAAATCTGACTCATCAAAGCGATTAATTTGGGGGCTATCAACATCCAAAACACCTTGTATCTTAGCCTCTTTAAATGGTACCACCACTTCTGACTGGCTGGCAGAGTCACAGTATATGTGGCCACTGAATTGTGACACGTCGTTCACCTTGAGACTTTTACTCTGTGCATAGGCAGTACCACAGACGCCTTGACCAATCGGTAACCGGGTACAAGCCGGTTGGCCATGGAAGGGGCCCAGCACCAATTCGTCCTTCTGAAAAAAATAAAACCCCAGCCAATTAACAGCATCCAGGTTGTGATATAAGAACGATGAGATATTGGCTGCGTTAGCCACCGGGTCTTGTTCCCCCTTCAGCAATGCAGCCAATTGTTGCAGCAATAATTGATAATCCTGATTCACTTAATTTTTCTCTTTCAACAAATCTCTGATTTCAGTTAACAGTAACTCTTCTTTACTGGGTTTAGGTGGCTCTTCGGGCTTGGCTTCTTCCTTGGCTTTCAGTTTATTCATGACCCTGACCACCATAAATATGGCAAAAGCAATAATCAAAAAATCAATCGTCGTTTGTACGAAAGCACCCCATTGTAATAACACCGGTTCGGCATTTTCAGTGCCTTCTTTAAGAACAATGGCCAATTCTGAAAAATCAACACCGCCAATCAATAAACCCAAAGGCGGCATCAGAACACCATTGACAAAAGCGGACACAATTTTACCAAAAGCGGCTCCAATCACTATACCCACTGCCATATCCATGACATTGCCTTTGACCGCAAATTTTTTAAATTCTGTCATCATACCCATCTTAGTTTCCTCTTTTTTTTGTTGGATGATTAAAAAAGCGCCTGTTGAAAACAACAGACGCTTTTGATTATAACCAAGCCATTTTAGCTTGGGGGTATTTTTTTTAATTCGTTACAATGAATAATACATATCAAATTCTACCGGATGGGTGCTCATACGCATACGCTGAACCTCGTTCATCTTCAATGCAATAAAACCATCAATGACATCATCAGTAAAGACACCACCGGCTTTTAAAAAGTCACGGTCTTCATCCAAAGCAGCCAAGGCCTGTTCCAAAGAATGACACACTGTGGGAATGTCTTTGGCTTCTTCCGGTGGCAAATCATATAAATCTTTATCCATTGCTGAACCGGGATCAATTTTATTTTTAATGCCGTCTAAACCGGCCATCATCATGGCCGCAAACATCAGATAAGGATTGGCCATGGGATCGCCGAATCGCACCTCAATACGTCGGCCTTTGGGGTTATTGATAAAAGGAATACGGACAGAAGCTGATCTATTTTTGGCTGAATAAGCCAGCATAACCGGCGCTTCAAAACCCGGCACCAAGCGTTTGTAGGAGTTGGTGGAGGGATTGGCAAAGGCATTAATGGCACGGGCATGTTTAAAAATACCACCGATGTAATAAAGCGCGGTCTGCGATAAACCACCATAACCTTCACCGGTAAATAAATTGGTTCCGTCTTTCATTAAAGATTGATGCACATGCATGCCACTACCATTATCTCCAATGACAGGCTTGGGCATAAACGTGGCCGTGTAACCATAATCATTTGCGACATTATGCACCACATATTTCATCATCAGCACTTCATCAGCTTTTTTCACCAAGGTATTAAAACGCATGCCAATTTCGCATTGGCCCGGTCCGCCGACTTCATGGTGATGCACTTCAACTTCAATACCGATGTCTTCCATGACTTTACACATGGCCGAACGTAAATCATTCAAGCTATCCACCGGTTGAACCGGAAAGTAACCTCCTTTGTTTCGGGGACGGTGCCCCAGATTTTCGCGTGCATCAGTCCCTGCATCCCAATGACCTTCACGGGAATGCACTTCAAAATTCATTTTATTCGGTTCTGTGTTCCAGCTAATACCGTCGAACACAAAAAACTCAGGTTCCGGACCGAAAAAGGCCTCATCGGCGACGCCGGATTGTTGTAGATAAGCTTCTGCTCGTTTGGCAATCGAACGCGGATCACGCTCATAACCCTGCATGGTATTGGGTTCTAAGATATCGCAACGTAAAACGAGGGTAGGGAACTGACTAAAGGGATCAACAAAAGCACTGTCTTCAATCGGCATTAACACCATGTCAGACTCATTGATGCCTTTCCAGCCGGCAATGGAAGAACCGTCAAACATCTTACCATCTTCAAACAAATCCTCATCGACCTGGGAAACCGGTAAAGTCACATGCTGTTCTTTACCAATGGTGTCGCAAAATCGCAAATCAACAAAATTAATATCGTGTTCTTTAATTAAATCAAAAATCTTATCGCTCATGGTTCGGCCTGTGTGGAAAGCCAAATATTGTAAGGGATTCATTGTTAAATTTATAGAAGAATTGATAGCCATTTGATAACAATGGCTTACTAAAACAGCTGTTTGACATGTGCTAAGATATTTCATCCTGATTCATTCATTAACAATATGACAACTGTGATAATCCGATTCAAATGTATTCTGATGCTGTGGCTCAGTATCCATGGTTCATGGCTTTTTGCCCAATCTGATACGCCGGTCCAGAACTTACAGGACACAGAACAAACCATCGATGTTAAAGACACCGTTCAAGACCAGGCCATTGCGCAAAGATTGCAACGCATTCTAACCAGCTCCGGCCGTTTTAATGGCATCGATGTTCAAGTTGAAGAAGGTATTGTTTATTTAAAGGGTGAAACACAGTCCACAGAATTTAAAGACTGGGCAGAAAAACTGGTACAGCGCACAGAAGGTGTCATCGCGGTTATTAACCAACTGGATGTTGACGATGAAGCTGCCTGGAGTTTTCAGCCGGCGGTCAATGAGACGGTGTCTTTATATCATGATTTTGTCCGCACCATTCCGAAAATTGTGATTGCACTGATTCTTCTTCTCATGACCTGGCTGTTGGCAAAAATAACCTACTCCATCAGTAATCGGGTATTTAAAAAACGCATCAGTAATCCTTTTGTGATGCGTCTGGTGGCGCGGCTGGTGGCCTTGCCGGTGGTGATAATTGGATTATATTTGGTTCTTCAGGTCACCGGACTGACCAAGCTGGCATTGACCCTATTGGGAGGTACCGGTTTGATGGGCATTATCATCGGTCTGGCATTTCGTGACATCGCCGAAAATTTCCTGGCCAGTATTCTCATCAGTGTACAACGCCCCTTTAAAATTAATGATTACATTAAAGTCAATGACACCGAAGGCGTGGTACAAAGCGTCACCACCCGTGGCACAGTGATTATGACTTTGGATGGCAACCACATTCATATTCCCAATGCCACCATTTATAAAAACACCATAATTAATGTCACGGCCAATCCCCAAATAAGGCAACAATTCACCGTCGGCATTGGCTATGATGACGGCATCGCCAGAGCACAACAAATCGCTGTAGAGACAATTTCCGGGCACCCGGCAGTGCTGAATGAACCGTCTCCCCAGGTACTGGTGGATAATCTGGGTGCAGCCACCGTCAATCTAGAGGTTTATTTTTGGGTCAATGGCGTTGAAAACAGCACCAGCAAAGTGAAATCGGCCGTTATCCGACTGGTTAAGAGGGCTTTTGATGAAGCCGGAATCAGTATGCCGGACGAAGCCCGCGAAGTGGTGTTCCCGGAAGGCATTCGCATTTTATCCGAGGACGCGCCTGTGCAAAAACAGGTGTCGAAAATACCCGATGAGCCTATCAACAATGAAGCTGAGAACAACTTAAGCAACGAAGAGGTGGCCACCATTCAACAACAAGCGGAACAACATCAGCTCAGTGAAGAAAGCCAAAACCTGATTAAGGACGATACTTAAATCGACAATCCCAACAAATCAAAGGCACTGAAACCGGCAAACCTGGCATCTTTACCGAGGTACTCTTCGATTCGTAACAGCTGATTGTATTTCGCCATACGGTCAGAACGACATAAAGAACCAGTCTTAATCTGGGTGGCCGAAGTGGCCACTGCCAAATCGGCAATGGTGGCATCTTCTGTTTCACCCGAGCGATGTGATATCACAGCGGTGTAGCCGGACTGTTTTGCTAAATCAATGGCTTCCAGGGTTTCAGTCAAGGTACCGATTTGATTGAGTTTAATCAAAATCGAATTAGCGACTTTGCGATCAATACCTTGTTTGAAAATACGTGGGTTGGTGACAAATAAATCATCACCCACCAATTGAATCTTATTGCCCAATTGTTCCGTCATATATTGCCAGCCATCCCAATCAGCCTCATCCAGGCCATCTTCAATACTAATCATCGGGTATTGACGCACCCAATCGGCTAAAAATTCAGTCATTTGCTCGGCCGATAGCTGCTTATTCTCACCATCCAAATGATATAAGCCATCGCGATAAAATTCAGAACTGGCCACATCTAAACCCAGATAGACATCCTTACCGGCGGTGTAACCGGCTTGTTCGATGGCCGTTAAAATCACTTCAACCGCCGCCACATTAGAGGCTAAATTCGGGGCAAAGCCACCTTCATCACCCACTGCAGTGGACAGCCCTTGCTTTTTGAGGACAGACTTCAGCGCATGAAAAATTTCGGTGCCGGCACGTAAACTTTCTGAAAAAGAATCAAAGCCTGTCGGCAGAACCATGAACTCCTGGACATCAACATTATTATCGGCATGAGCGCCACCGTTAATAATATTCATCATCGGCAGCGGTAATTGAAACTGTTCCACGGTGGCGATACTTTTAAACAGTGGCTGTTTCTGTTCTGCCGCCATGGCATGGGCATAAGCCAGCGACACACCTAATAAGGCGTTGGCACCCAAATGACTTTTATTGTCTGTACCGTCTAAATCCAGTAAGGTCTGATCTAATTGTGACTGACTTTCGAATACTTTACCTTGACAGGCTTTGGCAATAAGATCGTTGACATTGTTAACCGCATTTTTTACACCTTTGCCCAAGTATCGATTCTTATCGCCATCACGCAATTCAATCGCTTCGCGGGCACCGGTGGAGGCGCCTGAGGGTACCATGGCGCGACCAAAAGCGCCGGATTGGAGGGTGATTTCTGCTTCTAAGGTTGGGTTGCCGCGTGAATCCAATACTTCACGGGCGTGAATGGTTTGAATGCTCATTTTTTTAGTGCCAGTCATCGGTTTCCTCCGCAAACGGTTGGCTTTTAACCGTTTCATCAATGGCTTTTAAAGTGGTTAACAAAGATTTCATTTGAGATAAACGAACCGCATTGGGACCGTCACTTTTGGCCTCTTCGGGACGTGGATGGGTTTCCATAAACAAACCGGATATACCGGCTGCGGTGGCAGCCCGTGCCAGGACCGGAATATGTTCTCTTTGACCACCGGAGGTACCACCCTGGCCGCCGGGCAACTGCACTGAATGGGTGGCATCGAACACCACCGGACAATCGGTTTCGCGCATCACCGCCAGTGAACGCATATCAGACACCAGATTATTATAGCCAAAACTGGCACCACGTTCACACACCATAATCTGCTCATTACCGGTGGAACGGGCTTTTTCAATAACATTTTTCATGTCCCAGGGCGCCATAAACTGGCCTTTTTTCAAGTTGACCGGTTTGCCGGCAGCACAGACCCTGAGAATAAAGTTGGTTTGACGCACCAAAAAGGCCGGCGTCTGTAAGATATCAACCACATCGGCCACTTCATCAATCGGACTGTCATCATGAACATCGGTAATGACCGGCACGCCAATTTGTTTTTGCACTTCAGACAAAATAGTTAAACCTTCTTCCATGCCTAAGCCACGAAAAGAATCCAACGAAGTTCGGTTGGCCTTATCATAAGAAGATTTAAAAACAAACGGAATACCCAGGGCATCGGTGATTTCTTTTAAATGACCCGCGGTATCAAGGGCCAATTGCATGGACTCAATTACACAGGGTCCTGCAAGGAGAAAAAACGGCTGATCTAACCCCGCTTCAAAGTGACATATTTTCATAAGAGTGCCTCAATGCTTTATGTGCGTTGTTGATAGTTTAACGCAGCTTCAATGTAATGACTAAACAAACGGTGACCATCTCGGGGCGTTGAATTAAATTCAGGGTGGAATTGACACGCTAAAAACCACGGGTGATCTTCTAATTCAATAATTTCAACCAATTGTCCATCAGCGGAATGGCCTGAAAACACCAGTCCGGCATCAGCCAGTTGCTGGCGGTAATGGTTATTAAATTCATAACGGTGTCTGTGCCGCTCACTAACGACCTCTTGACCATAAACGCGTGCTGCCAGCGAACCGGCTGTGAGTTGCGTATCTTGAGCCCCTAAACGCATGGTACCGCCCAGATCAGAATGGGCATCACGGTATTCTTTCTGACCCTGGGCATCCATCCACTCGGTGATTAAACCAATTACCGGGTGCTTGGTTTCGGGATTGTTTTCTGTGGTATTGGCCTCTTTTAAGCCACAGACATTGCGGGCATAATCAATGACCGCTGCATGCATACCGTAGCAAATACCTAAATAAGGAATCTTTCTTGTCCGGGCCTGTCCCACAGCCCAAATTTTTCCTTCAAAACCGCGATTACCAAAACCACCGGGGACTAAAATGGCATCCAAACCATCCAATAAAGTCGGATCCTGATTGCCTTCAAGTTCCTCTGAATCAATATGCCTGATGTTGACTTTGGCAGACTTGCGAATTCCGGCGTGGCGCAATGCTTCATTCAATGATTTATAAGCATCACTGTGTTCTAAATATTTTCCAACCATACCAATGGTCACTTCATGCTCGGTGTTGGCTTCCGCGGCCACAACCCGTTGCCATTCAGATAAATCAATGTCATCACAATCTAAAGACAAGCGATTGACAACCAGCTGATCAAAACCTTCCTTATGGAGTTCTTCCGGAATTTGATAAATGTTTGAACAATCCAAAACAGGAATCACCGCATCCGGTTTAACATTGGTAAACAAGGCAATTTTATCTTGTTCAGATTCTGGAATCGGATGCTCGCAGCGACACAGCAAGATGTCCGGCTGAATACCAATCGAGCGCAGTTCTTTTACTGAGTGTTGGGTCGGTTTGGTTTTTAATTCACCGGCAGCGCTGATATACGGCACCAAAGTTAGATGCACAAACAAAGCGTTATCCCGACCCTCTTCCACACCCATTTGACGGATGGCTTCCATAAACGGTAAAGATTCAATATCGCCCACCGTGCCACCGATTTCCACCATAATGACATCGAAGCCGGTCGCTGCCAGCCGGACTTTTTCCTTAATTTCATCGGTGATGTGAGGGATTACCTGAACGGTGCCACCGAGGTAATCACCACGCCGTTCCTTACGAATCACATTCTCGTAAATCTGGCCGGTGGTGTAGTTATTGTGGCGCGACATTTTGGTGCGCACAAAGCGTTCATAATGACCCAAATCCAGGTCAGTCTCAGCGCCATCCTCGGTGACAAACACCTCACCGTGCTGAAACGGGCTCATGGTACCCGGATCAACATTAATATAAGGATCGAGCTTCATCAGCGTAACTTTCAAGCCACGGGCTTCCAACAAAGAGGCAAGCGAAGCCGCGGCAATTCCTTTCCCCAGTGACGATACCACGCCACCGGTCACAAATACATACTTAGCCATATCGGTTAATCATTAGAGACATTGGTTCAATGAGCAGCAGACACTAATCGATTAAAGCAAAAAGCTTGATGAAAAGTGAACACCAGAAAGGAAGTGTATTATAACTTATGGCAAGCGCTAAAAGAAAGTTTAACGAATGAGAAAGCGCAATCAGCGCATTATCAACCCTAAGATAATGCGCTGACTGATGGTTTTACTGATCTAAAGTAAATTCGATTTTTTGCACCACCTGATAGGGCACGGCTTGACCATCCACTTTTTTTGGATGAAATGTCCATTTATAAACAGCCTGTTTAGCGGCTTGTTCGAACATACCACGTGGCTCGGCACCAAGTACAGATATACCGGTTACCCGACCATCTGTACCGACTTTGATAAGCACTTCAACCCAGCCTTCGGTTTGAGTCAAGGCTGCTTTACGGGGATAAAAAGGCGCGAAACCGCTCTTTAAGCCACCGCCATCGTTGCTGACAGTGTGTTCACCCATCCCCACACCGGTGTGGGTGAAATCTCTATACAACTCGATGTTTTTGGTGTCAATTTTTCCCGGCGGCACGCGGACTATACCGTCGTTATTATCGGCCATATCAATGGCCGGCATGGCCGGTGGGGTGCTGGTTTTTTCCATTTCAGGAGGTATTGGTTTGACCGGTTTATCCGGTTGAATCACTTCAGGTATCGTTTTAACGAAATTAAAACTGATGTTGGCGTCTTGCTGGTTTGTGTTTAAATGAGCCGGCTTTAAAAAACTCAGCATGGTCAAAAATAAACCAACAGCGACGATAAATCCCAGAAATCCGGAAAAGGTGGAGCGAATCATGGTTTGCATAGTCTGTCCTCTTTAAGGTGGTGCATTGTGCACAAAACCCCCGCTTCTATTACAGAATATAAAATACCTGTTATAAATTGTGACCCCCGGATTTTGATTTGGTTTAAATAAATTTCAGATTCGAGTAAAGTAAAGTAAACTTATAAACACAATTTCAATGACTGATATTATTGTTTTTAACAAACCCTTTCAGGTGATGTCACAATTTACCGATTCGCAGCAACGCACGCATTTAGGTGACTTTATTGATGCACCTGAATACTATCCGGCCGGGCGGTTGGACTATGACTCTGAAGGTCTTATGTTGCTCACGGACGATGGCCAATTACAACAAAAAATCAGCGGGGCTGATTGGCATAAAAGCTATTTGATTCAGGTGGAGGGCATCCCCAAAGCCAAAGATTTACAGCGATTAAGGACAGGCATAACCATTAAAGACTATCAGGCCAAAGCCTTAGAGGTAACCGTACTGGCGAAAAAACCCGGCTGGTTGTGGCCACGCAAACCGCCGGTCCGCTTTCGCAAAAAAATTCCCACCACATGGCTGACCATCACCCTTAATCAAGGTAAAAACCGACAGGTCCGACATATGCTCGCGACCGTGAATTTGCCGGTGCTAAGGCTAATTCGAATCAAAATTGGTGACATTGAATTGGCTGATTTACAACCCGGTGAATGGAATCTTCAGAAAATAACAAACTCCTGAGGATAAATAAATAAATCCCCATATCCCAACAACCTTGGCGGCGAAGGCCGGCAACCAGTGTTTTTTGGATTGCCTGTTAAATAATACGATTACCACAGAGGCACAGAAAGGTGTGTTCTTGTGACTTTAATTAAACCAATCTCGACTATCCAACAAGGTAATACTGTTCGCTTCAACGTCATCAAGCTGTCGCCAAATATCTTTGATTTCTTGCTCATTTTCAGGATGAGTCAAATCGGGTGCTAAATCATACAACGGTTTCAGAACATAAGCCCGCTTGGTCAATTCCGGTCGGGGTAAACGGAGGTTTCTATGATGTAAAACAAGATTACCGGCCAGCACAATATCCATATCCAGCGTGCGGTTGGAAAAGCGAGTTTGCTGGCGACTGCGACCGCAGGCGTATTCCAGTTTGCGCAACCATTTTTTTAAAGCCAATGGCTCAAAAGCACTGTCAAAAGCCACCACCATATTATAAAAATCCGGGCCGTCAAAACCAAAAGCCGGGGATTGATAAACCGGTGAACAGGAAATCGAGCCAAAAGAGGCCTGTAAAAATCGCACGGCACAGCTTAAATGTGCGCGCCGATTGAGATTACTGCCCAGTGACAGATAATAGCGTATGCGTTGTCTATTCACCGGGCTTCATGTCTGATTTTTATGACAAGAAAAAGGTCGGGTTCTTTGTCACCGCCACAGCCGCAATATAAATAAAAGTTAAGGTCGCCAATAAATAACCGACCCAGCGCATCTGTCCACGACCACGCATAGCCAGTACACCAAAACCGACATAGAAAAACAAGGCCACGATTTTGGCGGTTAACCAGGGTGAATTACCCAGGGTATAACCGACAACAAACGCCACTGAAATCCCCGTAGCCAATAACAAAGTGTCAATCACATGGGGCGCGATTTTATATATCTTAGCGGGCTGACGGGCTTTGACTGCAAAAACCCAATAGCGGAACTGAAAAAGTAAAATACTGATAACAGCCAATAAAGCATGGCTGTGTTTTAAAGCAGGATACATGGACATGTCCCTTAATAATTTGAGAATGGCGCTATCTTATCAAAATTATTCAGCCGCTGTCAGTAAACAGATGGCTTGCGCTGCCATACCTTCTTCACGACCCACAAAACCAAGCTTTTCGGTGGTGGTGGCTTTGATGCTGATTTGATTACTTTTAACATCTAACAATTCGGCCAGTTTATCTTGCATGGCTTGTTTATGGGGTCCAATTTTGGGTTGCTCGGCCATGATGACAGCATCAATATTACCAACTTGATAACCAGCCTGATCCATCAGCTGGTGACAATGGCGCAGAAAACCGGCACTGTCACAATCGGCCCATTGTGGATCATTGGGCGGAAAGTGATCGCCGATATCACCCAAAGCCAAAGCCCCCAGAAGGGCGTCACAAATGGCATGAATCAGCACATCACCGTCAGAATGGGCAACAAAACCCCGATTAAACGGAATGCGAACATTACCAAGCATTAAATGGTCACCTTCGCCAAAAGCATGAACATCAAAACCCAAACCGACACGCATATTAATCACCTTTAACGTTCATTTTGTTGCTTAAAAACGCCTCAACCTGAGGCAGCTGATCAGCGCGGGTCAGCTTCATATTACTGGCACGACCCTGAACCATCAGTGGTTTCACACCCATGGCTTCCATGGCTGAGGACTCATCCGTGACAGAAAATCCCTGTTTCTCGGCGGACACCAAAGCCGCCAATAATTCTGCCAAAGGAAACATCTGTGGCGTTAAGGCAGCAAAAACCTGATCACGGTTAATGGTTTTATCCACTTGCATGCCATCTGTAGAATATTTCAGGGTGTCATGAATTGGGCTAACCAGCAAACCACCACGTTGCTCGGTTTTACAGCGCTGAATTAAATCCTGAATTTCCTGTCCAGTAACACAGCAGCGAGCGGCATCATGCACCAGCACCCAATCTGATTTATCGGCACCGGCTTGTTTTAATGCATGCAACCCAAGTCGCACTGATTCAGCCCGGCTCGATCCACCATGAGTCAATGAGATATCAAAAGCTGCGGTAAGATTTAAACTTTTAATGGCTGTATCATCAGCACTGTGAGTAATGACCGCAGAAGATAAGGGTATATTTTTGAACGCCGCCAGACTGTGTTCCAAAACCGTCTGCCCGGCAATCGACACATATTGTTTCGGCACCGTTAAAGATTTTACACCGGCGGCAAAACGCCGGCCACTGCCGGCCGCTAATAATAATAAATGCAATTGCTGAGACATGATATTTTAATTCTGGTCTTCCGGCGGGTTGACCACCTGAATAAAGGTTTCACCATCCTTGACCATACCCAGTTCCGACCGTGCCCGCTCTTCAATAGCCTCCAGACCAGTTTTCAAACTCGCCACTTCCGCCGCCAGACGGTCATTGCGCCGCTCTAATTCATCAATCTGTGCCTGCTGTGCATCCATCTGCTGCTGCTTTTGCTTTAAATCCTGTCGTCCACCATCGCCAAACTGCCACTGCCACAGCGCCAGAATCAACAACAGTATCAAAACCCCATTCAACCACTTCACAGCCATTCCATTTATATTCAACCAGCGCTTATTGTAACAGTTTTATAGCAAAAACATGCCCGGACCAATGTAAATTATGACAAATGCCATATTGTTCAAAAGCCTATTCTCGTGCTACCATGTTTTTAAAAGATTCGGGAATTTCTTGTGTTGAATATTGTTCAGATTTCAAAGCAATTTGGTCAGATTAAGGCCGTTAAACAGGTGTCCTTTGAGGTTAAGGCCGGTGAGATTTATGGTCTTCTTGGCCCCAATGGGGCGGGTAAATCCACCACCATACGCTGTTTATCGGGTTTAACGGTGCCGGATGAAGGTGAGTGTCTTATTAACGGACATTCGATTCACAGCGAAGCCATTAAAGCCAAACAATATTTGGGCCTGGTGCCGCAGGATTTAGCCCTGTATCAAGACCTATCGGCTCGGGATAATCTGCAATTTTGGGGTCGTGCCTATGGTTTGTCCGGTCAATCGCTCAAACAACGTCAACAAGAGGTGCTGGAGCAGGTTGGTCTGGACAATCGCGCTAAGGAGCCGGTCAATAATTTCTCCGGCGGCATGAAACGGCGTTTAAATTTTGCCTGTGGCATTATTCATCAACCCAAAGCCCTGCTTTTAGATGAACCCACCGTGGGTGTTGATCCTCAATCCCGGGAACATTTGTTGGCCGCCATTGAATCTTTAAAGCAACAAGGTACCGCAGTCCTTTACACCACCCATTACATGCAGGAAGCCGAACGTTTATGTGATCGAGTGGGTATTATCGACCAGGGTGAGATTATTGCTCAGGGCAGTGTGGCCGAACTCAGAAAGCAGATGGATGAAAAGGATCTCATCACGCTGGAAGGGCAATTTGATGACCAGGATAAAAACAAATTAGGCGACTATGAAGTGCTTGAATTTTCACCTCAGCAAATTCGACTGATGGCAGCCAATGCCTCAGGCCAGCTGTCTGAATTGCTGGCACGCTTTGAATCCCAACAGATTCATCAGGCCTCGGTTCAACAGGCCAATTTGGAAAGCCTCTTTATTAAACTCACCGGCCGGGAACTTCGTGATTAATCGTCCCAACAATTGTCTGATAGGTGGCATATGAGCTTATCGTTTCTTAGCGCCCAAGTCAGGCTACGCTCCGTGCTCAGAGAAAAATGGGGTATCATTTCCTGGCTTTCAATCCCCATCGTTATTGTCTTTCTGATGAGTTTTATCACCGGTGGCGGTAATCAGGGTGAATCACGCGGCACTTTATTGGTCACTGATTTAGACGATTCGTTTGTCTCAAATTTAATGGTTAACAGTTTGTCACAGGGTGAATTATCCAGCTGGATTGGCATCAAAAAAGTGAGTACCGAAGAAGCACAAGACATCATGCAATCAGGTGATGCCAGTGCCTGGCTAACCATTCAGGAAAATTTTGCAGATAATTATCTCAACCAGCAACCCACCACCTTATCATTGGTTAAAAATCCGGCCCAATCCGTTATCCCTGATTTAATAGAATCCGCTTTGCTGTTGTTCACTGATGCCGGCGACTATCTGCAGCAATTATTCAGTGAGGAATTAGCCACCATCGCGGCCATTAACGACAGCAATGACTTATCTGATCTTGAATTCACCGCACTCAGCCTATCCATACGTGATCGCATTGACGTTTTTGCAGACAGTTTAGACCCGCTTTTAATCGAATTGAAGGAGCGGCCACAGGAAAACGATGAGGCTTCAGCTTCGGTCAATTTTGGACTGTTGATGTTTCCCGGTGCCATTATGATGGCCTTGCTGTTTAGCATCAGCTCATTGGCCATCTTAATTTGGGAAGATTTACAATCCGGCGTTCTCACCCGGTTAAGTGCCACGTCGCGAGGTTTAAGCGCGTATTATTTCGGTCAACAATGGGCTGTTTTGGTTATTTTTGGTGGCATTGTTTTGTTGTTATCTGTGCTCGGCGGGTTATATTTTGGTTTACCTGTACAGCAATGGCCGCTTTTAATTATCGGCTTGCTGGTCAGTGGTTTTGTGATGTGGCAGATTCTGTTATCCCTGGTGTTGTTGATGCCGACGCAACGTTCGGCCAATATTGTGGTCAATGCAGCTATATTCCCCATTTTGATGTTGGGGGGCAGTTTCTTTCCGATGGAAGCCTTACCGGATTGGTTGGCGCAAATTGGCATGTATTTCCCCAATGGCTTTTTCCTGCAAGCCATCAAAGACGCTCTCTTTAACCAACAAAACTATCTGCTGTCTGCCGGCCTGATTGCAGTGGCCATTATTGGGGTATTCTGGTTAATTAATCGGGCTTTATTAAGCCGTTTGACGAGGCAAAATAACCGATGAAAAACATCCGATTTATTGCCATTCAGGACCTTCTGATTACCCTCAAAGATAAAATCGTTCTACTGTGGTTATTCATCATGCCGATTGTATTTTTTGCCTTTATCGGCTCCACCACCGGTGGCTTTAGTGGCGGCCAAAATTCAGTCAAAACTCTGGCTGTCTGGTATGGCGGTGACAGTCAGGACCCGGTCTATGAACAATTAAGCACCTACCTGGAAGACAATAATTTTGCCTTGCGTCTCTTTAACGACCAACAGACTTTATATAAAGATAAATGGACTTTTGAAGATTATAACCGTCAAATGTGGATACCGGATACGCCGGCTCAATCAATTCAAAATAACCAGCCTGTGGAAATCACATATCGGTTCTCAGGTGGCGGCATGGACAGTGATTACCAGGTTTTTAAACTCTATCAATCGGTCTATAAAACCCTGGCTGACACCATTGTCCTGCGCAGCAATTATCCACAACAGGCTGCAGTCCTGGATTTTTCAGTTTTAGATGAACAGATCAAAGCCATTGGCCTTGATGTCAGCCTGGCCGGCGAACCTCAGATTATTCCCAATGGTTACAAACAAGCCGTCCCGGGTATTCTGGTCATGTTTGTCATGATGATTGCACTTACCAGTGGTGCCATCACACTCCTGTTGGAGCGACAAAGCGGTGCTCTGGAGCGTTTGGCGGCGGCACCGGTTAAACGCAGTCATCTTATAATGGGTAAATGTCTCGGCAAGTGGCTTTTGACCACCTGCCAACTGGTCTACGGTATGATTATTGGCAGTTTATTGTTTTCAATCAGCTGGGGGCCGCATTGGCATTGGGTCTTTATTTTATTGTTTATGTGGGCCGGCGCTTGCGCCGGACTGGCGGTGTTATTGGGTTCATGGGGCAGTCGTGAATCCCAGGTCAGCGGTATGGCTGTTATTGGTTCTCTGCTATTGGCAGCGCTGGGTGGTTGTTGGTGGCCCATTGAAGTGGCGCCTGCCTGGATGCAGCAATTGGCGATGTTTCTGCCGACCGGCTGGGTGATGGATGCCCTGCACCGGCTGATGTATTTTGGTGACGGTTTAGTCCAAGTAAGCAACCATCTGATAGGCCTGGGAATTTTAATGATATTGGCGCTGACATGGGCTTATCAGAAATTTAGATTCACCGCCTAAACATTCCATTAAAATCCGCTATAATGATGATTTTTATTAGGAATTACTATGCGCTGGAAAAACAAAAGAAGAAGCCAACGGATTGATGACCGTCGCGGCCGCGGGATTGCCAAAGGGGGTGCTAAATTATCGGGTGGTGTGGTTATTATTGCCATTATTATCGCAGTTATTACCGGCCAAAACCCATTAACTCTATTGGGAGGAGTGATGCAACAGGATGGTGGCCAGAGCCAGCAAGTTGACATCCCGCAACAGCAATCACCTGCCCAACAACAGCAAGCCGACTTCAGCTCAGTCATCTTGGCATCCACAGAAGATGTATGGACCCAAATTTTTAAACAACAAGGCCAACAATATCCGGCACCAACCATGGTGTTATTCGATGGACGTGTACAATCTGCATGCGGCATAAACTCTGAAGCAGTGGGTCCCTTTTATTGTCCTGCTGATCAAAAGGTTTATCTGTCTTTAAGCTTCTTCAAACAATTAGAGCATTTGGGCGCACCCGGCGACTTTGCCCGGGCTTATGTCATCGGTCATGAAGTGGGGCATCATCTGCAAAACATCACCGGCACCAACCGACAAGTTCGCGAGTGGCAACAACAAGCCTCATCCAAAAGCCAGATCAATCAACTATCTGTTTTGATGGAGTTGCAGGCGGATTGTTATGCCGGTGTTTGGGCCCACCACGCAAACAAGCTACAAAATATGCTGGAACCGGGTGATGTGGAAGAGGGTTTACAGGCCGCTGCCTCGATTGGCGACGACAGTTTACTAAAGCGTGCCGGCCGACAGGTGAATGTGGAAGCGTTCACCCACGGCTCATCACAACAGCGGGTTAAGTGGCTTAAAACCGGGCTACAAAGCGGCCGTTATGACGCTTGTAATACCTTTCAACAAGGCGCTTAAAGGAATCCAGTTCAATGACATGTAGTTTTAAATGGGCTATTGGCCTCGTTTTGGTGTTGTCTTACGGTCAACAAGTCAGTGCGCAACACCCTTTTAACAATCATACAGATCGACACAGCCTGCAGGTGTATGGCGGCCAAATGAATGTTTTTAATGACAACATCAGGAACACGGTCTATGGTCTTGAATATCGCCTGCCGAAGTTCAGCCAATGGGGTTTGGTGCCGGCCTTTGGCTACCTGAACTCACAAAATGGCGCAGAATACACTTACGCAGACATTAAGTACACCTTTGGCCTCAGTGAACATTGGGGGCTGTTGATTAGTACCGGAGTGGGGTTTTTTGATGACGGTGACTTTTTAGATTTAGGCCATACTATTGAGTTTCGTTCAGGATTAGAGGTTTTTTATCAATTTAAAAACTTACAGCGCATTGGATTATCCGGCCATCATTTTTCCAACAGCAGTCTGTCTGATCGAAATCCAGGTACAGAATCTATTACCTTGGCCTATACTATTGTTTTTTAAGCCGTTGTTGACAGACCCACCAATCCACCGCCATGACGGCGAAAGTCCCCCACAGCGGCCATTGTGGTACCCGTCTGTACCGCATTGACGCCTCCGAAGTACAAGTTATAGTCTTGCCATTCAATGACTTTAACCTGATTATGAAAATAGGCACGATCAGAGGCTGAAAAGCCCGGCTCCAGATCCAAATGTTCTTGTTCAAAATGCATGCGCGAAGATTCCACAGCAGTTTTCAGTAAACTTTGCTCATAAATCAAGCGGTAGGCCACCTGAAAAATGGCGGTTTTGATGCGATTAGATCCACCTGACCCCAAAGCGTAGCTGTTATTTGGATGATGAATAAGGGTCGGCGCCATCATGGATCGCATACGCTCACCGGCAGGCCAGTTAAAAAAGCCATCGCTGTTAATATCGGCCTCGCCGAGAAAATTATTCATCATAAACCCACAATCAGGCACCACATGGCCGTTACCTTCACCATTACTCAAGGTTAAAGCAGCTAAATTTCCGTGCCGGTCGGCCACACTCATGTGGGTTGTGCCTCGTGATACGGTGTTTAATAATTGTTGTTTCTGTCGTTCCATGGCCAACATGGCATGAAAAACAGGGTGCTCTGAACACTGCTCTTGACAATACTTTAATTGCTCAGCAATCAATAAACCACCGGTACTGGGAAGGGGGTTGGTCAACACCCGGTAATCACCGCATTGAACAGCCAAGGGTTCTCTGATGACACATTGGTAATCATTAAAATCTGCGGCCTGGAGCAAACAATCCTCAGAACCATACATGGTGGCAGCAAAGGGTTGTTGGTAAAACCAACTGTCATCTGCATCGGACAGAGTGGCAATAAAATCTGCCAGCTGTTTATTTTTCCAGACACCGCCTTTTGTCAGTCCTTGGTATAGTTGGTCCGCCTCTTGGGTTGCCGTGATAACCGGGGTTAAGATTTTTGCCACAAAGGCCTGTTGACTGTTGACTTCAATGCCTTCAGTGGCCGCCTTTATGGCGGGTTGAGCTAATTGCGTTAAAGGTAAAGTGGCTAATTTTTCATGGGCTTTATAAATACCGGCGACCACACCCGGCACCGCAGCGGCGGCACGACCAATATGAAACTCCTGTGCTTTATCTCCAAAATCCCCGGAAATCGGATAAAAATCCCAATCATCTTTTTGTAGGTTTTGACTGGCTACCTGCGGGTTATTGGAAAAAAAATCCAATAGTTTGGGTGGCTGATTAGGACCAGAGACCATCAAGAAACCGCCACCACCCGGCGAAGATAACAACGGCTCAGCCACAAATGACATTAAAACCGCTGCCAAAATGGCATCATAAGCATTGCCGCCTTTTTGAAGAATATCTTCAGCTGCCTGTACTGTCAGGCGATGACCGGCTGCCACAGCGTAATTTTGCATATTGATGTCACCATAAAAGTTCTCCATTGTAGAACATGCCAATTCAGCTTGAAAACAATTATAATGAGACCACCCAAAATAATAACTGACCAAAATGAATAAAAACCACGATCTATTTACCCAGGCACAAAAATTTATTCCCGGTGGCGTTAATTCACCGGTGCGGGCTTTCAATGGTGTCGGTGGCGAGCCAATATTTATTAAATCAGCCAAAGGTCCCTATATGTATGACGTCAATGACAAAGCCTATATTGACTATGTCGGTAGTTGGGGCCCGATGATTGCAGGCCATGCAAATGACAGGGTATTACAAGCGGTTCATGCCGCCGTCGACCAGGGTTTAAGCTTCGGCACACCGGCAGAATCCGAAATCACGTTAGCTGAAAAGGTTTGCAACATGATTCCGTCTGTTGATTTGGTGCGCATGGTGAACTCCGGCACGGAAGCCACCATGAGTGCCATCCGATTAGCCCGGGGGTTTACCGGTCGCGATAAAATCATTAAATTTGAAGGTTGTTATCATGGTCATGCCGATTCGTTTTTAGTCAAGGCCGGCAGCGGCGTGGTCACCTTAGGCATCCCTGGATCACCGGGCGTTCCCAAAGCCACCGCTGATTTGACCTTAACTGTGCCATTTAATGATTTAGAGGCCGTTAAACAAGTGATGGCAACGCATGGCGATGATGTGGCGGCCATTATTATTGAACCCATTGCCGGCAACATGAACATGATTGAGCCGTTACCGGGTTATTTGCAGGGTTTACGCGATATCTGTGACCAGCAAGGCAGTGTACTTATCTTTGATGAAGTCATGACCGGCTTTCGGGTCGCACGTGGTGGCGCTCAGGAACTCTATGATATTCAACCGGATTTAACCACCTTTGGTAAAATCATCGGTGGCGGATTGCCGGTGGGTGCTTTTGGCGGACGCCGTGATATCATGGAATACATTGCCCCGCAAGGCCCGGTTTATCAAGCCGGAACCTTATCGGGCAACCCCCTGGCCATGGCCGCCGGCTCTGCCATGATGGATATTATCAATGAACCGGAATTCTACAGTCGATTAAGCACACAAGCCAACAAACTAACATCCGGCTTACAACAAGTGGCTGACAAAGCCGGTATCGCCTTTTCAACACGACAACAGGGCGGTATGTTCGGTTTGTTTTTTGCTGACAAGGCTGCTAACAATTTTGATGAGCTGGAGCGCTGCGACCTGAATCATTTCAAACGTTTTTTCCACGCCATGCTGGATCACGGTGTTTATCTGGCCCCGTCTGCCTATGAAGCCGGTTTTATTTCCAGCTGCCATGACGATGACATTATCGACCAAACCCTGGCAGCAGCCGAGAAGGCCATAACGGTATAATATGGAAGCCGAAGGTTGGATCAAGGACGTTTTTGACTGGGTTCAGCAAAACCCCAATTGGACCGGTCTGATTATTTTCGGCTTTTCATTTTTAGAGTCACTGCTGCTGGTGGGTATTATTTTTCCCGGCGCCGCTTTTTTGGTTAGTTTAGGGGCTCTGATTGGTCTCGGTGTACTGGATTTCTATAGCGCCTGGTTTTGGGCCTCCTTTGGTGGTTTTGCCGGTGACGGCATCAGTTACTGGATTGGCCACCATTACCGTGAACGGCTGCTGACCATGTGGCCGATAAAACGATTTCCACATCTGATTGATAATGGTCAGCGTTTTTTTAAAAAATATGGCGGCGTAAGTATTGTTATTGGCCGTTTTGTAGGGCCGGTTCGGCCCATTATCCCGGCCATAGTCGGCATCATGGCAATGCCCGTTAAACGCTATTTTCTGATTAGCTTATTGGCCTCCATATTGTGGGCGCCCTTTTATCTTCTACCGGGTATTTTATTCGGCTCAGCCATCGAAAGCATGGCCAAAGTAGCGGTCAAACTGGCCAGTCTGTTATTAATTTTATCCGCCCTTATTTGGCTTATTTTCTGGCTCATTCAGTTTATCTATAAACTATTGGTGCCACGGACTTATCGCTGGTTAAGCCAAGTCCTGGCCTGGAGTCAGAAACACCCCAAATTGGGTCGTATCACTTCAGGTTTGATTGACCCCAGACAACCGGAAACCGGCTCATTGGCCATGATGGCTTTTATTTTGGCCATATTCACAATCTTAGTGATTATTTTTATGGCCGGTAATCAGTTATTGATTGATTGGAATCAATCCAGCGAACTCTTTTTCTATACCTTTCACAACCCCTGGACGGTGCCACTGATGCAATGGCTGTTATATCTGGGTCATGATCTGGTCATATGGCTCATTATCGCTTTGATGGCATCGTGGTTTATCTATCGCCGCTTACATCTGGCCCTGGGTCATTGGTTAATCTTATCTTTAAGCGCCTATATTTTTTCGGTCATTATCTGCCGCATTGATCACGGCCAATGGCATTTTATCGCTTCTCACCATGTATTTTGGTATGTTGCAGTCACCGCTTTTTGGGCCATATTAGTAGCCGGCGCCTATCCGATAAAATGGCGTAGTTGGCCGTATCTCTTGACTGCTGTGTTGTCTGGCTTATACCTGTTTGCCACCTTGTTTTTCTTTAAGTTATCACTGCCAATAGCATTACTTTCCGGCATTATGGCCGCCATTTGGGCCATGGTGGTGGGCATCGCTTTTCGCACCCGATACCGCCGACAGTTTCTGGGGTTGCCACTCAAACTCATCTTTTTAATCACCACTTTCACGGCACCGGTCGCTGCCTGGCTGTTTTTTCCGGGCAGCAGTGATATTGAAAAGCCCCAGTGGCTGGCACAGCAGAATTACCCCACCACCACCGGTTGGGCCAATACCGGCAAGCAACAATTGGATATTCACTTTTCAGGTGAATTGCAGGTATTAAAAACCCGACTACAAAAACAAGGCTGGCAGGCCGTGCCGGTGAAAACCTGGCGTAACTTAATCACGGCTTTAGCAGTCAGTAAAAAAGGCGATTTACCGGTGCTTTCCTATGTTCATAAAGGAGAATTAGAACACCTGCTGATGACTAAAATACACGGTAAACAGCTATGGGCTTTGCGCATTTGGCCGGATTCAGGCGCACAGGCCAAACAATGGTCAGCCACCGTAACCCGACACATAAGAGACACCGACTTATGGTTTTTCCACCATTGGGGCTATGTGGACGCCGTCAAGGAAAAATCAGCGCTGATAAGTGACTTTAAAGCCGCCGGCTTTGCCCTCACCCGATTAAATAAGGACTGGTTTGTTGATATCAGTCCCGCGCCACAAAAGTCACCGTAAAATTCTGCTCAAAAGGCGCTTTATATCCACCATAAGGCAACGAATCCAAGCGAGCAAATAACGCTTCTATTTCATGCCTTAACTGTGATTCACAATCCACTTTAAAATCGAAGGCCTGCACCCGACCACCGGGCAATTGTGTGATTTCAAGCTGACACTCGCCATGACCACTTTGACCATACCAGTGCTGTTTCAGTGTTTTCACCAAAGCCATCCAATAGCGGGTTTCATTTGGCTCGGTGTTTTGTAAATATTGGCTGTCCACAGCATCGGTGTATGTGGCATAAAACAAGGAATGTAACAGTTGTCGTGCAAACACCCGGGTGGCTTGTTGCCAGGCGTCAACATTGAGTTCGACCCAAACAAATGTAGGGGTGGTGCCCAATGTGTCGGTTACCGTCAGCCTTAAATCAATGGCCTGATCAGTTTCTTCTATATCTCCGGAAATCACATAACGCACACCGGCTAATCGCCAATGATATAAATTCCATTGTGCTTCAGGTTGAAGTCCCCAGGGCTGAAAGAATAAATTTGATTGTGATAAGTGCGACAACAATATTTCTTCAATGGCAACCCCCGGACTGGCGCCCGGGCCGTGATAATTAAAAGGCTTAAAATAAACCCCCACCGGCTCATCCGCATGACCGACCACAATAAAATGAGGTGCGGAAGAGCAAGACAAAGACCACATTAAGAGCAGGAAAACCGAAGTAATGTATCGCATAAAGATCAGTTTAGCACAGTTAAAAACCATCAAAAGCACTTTTTAAGTATTATATTAGCTATATTTAAATGGGTATATTTATCAATAACTTATCGTTTTTACTTAATATTTTTTATAATTTATTTACTTAAACACTTGCCTTAACAACATTCTGTATGTTACTGTTTTACATATCAAATGTGCCTAAACCGATTTTGGAGTTTATCGGTTATACCTCTTAATCCCAACCTTGTTGGGATTTTTTTTGTCTGTTTTTTGTAACCATTTTTCAAACAACAACGAATATCAGTCTGATGTTTTGCATAACTTGCTGAAATTATCTATTTCCTATCATTTACACATTCTTTACACATTTGAAATGCTTTAATCGTTTAAAATATATAAAAAATAATTTAATAACCCATGAAAAACGCCAAATACCGTTCATTTTTTTTCTTGGCCATATTGGCTGTAAGTTTACAAACAAGTTTCGCTCAATCAGTGACACCTGTGATTGTTGCCCCGGTTAAAAACACATCAATATCCGGTGACATTGAAGCTTTGGGCACACTCCAATCCATCAATAATGTCAACTTAAGTGCCCTGGTGACAGAATATATCACTGACATTAATTTTACCGATGGCCAGCGCGTCAAAAAGGGTGATATTCTGATTAAAATGGACATCGCTGACGAACAGGCCATTCTGGCTGAGGAACAAGCACGTTATACCGAGGCCAAACAACAGGTGGATCGATTAGCCACACTGACAAAGACCAATGCGTCTTCGGAATCTGCACTTGACACCCAGAAAAGCATCATGGCCATCTCGAAAGCCCGTATGGCAGGCATTCAAACAGCCATTGAAAAAAGAATAATCAAAGCCCCTTTTGACGGCATCATGGGTTTACGCCAAATCAGTGTCGGTAACCTGGCCCAACCGGGAATGCAACTGGCCACCCTTGACCAGGATAGCCAAATGAAACTGGATTTTACCGTGTCAGCTGATCTGTTATCTCAATTACAACCGGGCTTAACCATCAAAGCCACCACCACTGCTTATCCTGACAGAACATTTACCGGCACATTAGAAAGCCTCAACAGTCGGGTAAACCCGACAACGCGTATGATTGGCGGCCGTGTCATTATCGACAATCAAGACCACCAGCTCAAATCAGGTTTGTTGATGCGACTCAACATCGCCGGACAACCACGTCCCGCCCTGCTTATTCCTGAAGAAGCGCTCACCTCAGAAGGCGGACAGCATTATGTTTATGTCATCGACAATAGTCAGGACAGGACAGTTGTTCGCAAAAAAGCCATTAAAATTGGCGGCCGACCGAATGGCCAAATTGCTGTCACGGAAGGGCTACAGGCCAATCAACAGGTGGTTATTCACGGCACCCTGCGCATTCACGATGGTTCACAGGTGAGTATTACCGCCGTCAAAGAAGATAATCAACCACTGACGCAATTATTAAAACAGAACACTGAATCATGATCATTTCCGACATTTCCGTTAAACGGCCGGTATTTGCTTCGGTTATCTCTCTATTGCTGATTGCCTTTGGTCTGGTTTCTTTTGATCGTTTGTCCTTACGCGAATATCCCGACATTGACCCGCCCATTGTGACGGTAGAGGTGGACTATCCCGGTGCGCCGGCCAATGTCATTGAAACCCGCATCACTGAGATCATTGAAGACCGCATATCAGGCATAGAAGGCATTGAATATATTCAATCTTCATCCCGCGATGGCAGTTCCCGGGTCACTATAGAATTTTCCATTGATCGCGATATAGATTCAGCCGCCAATGATGTCCGTGACCGGATTGCCGGTGTTCGTGATAATTTACCAGAAGAAGCAGACCCGCCGGAAGTTCAAAAAGTGGATTCCAGTGATGATGTCGTCATCTGGCAAAATTTAGCCAGCTCTGAAATGTCCACACCCGAATTAACCGACTATGCTGAGCGCTATCTGGTTGATCAATATTCCACACTTGATGGTGTTGCACGGGTACGGGTCGGCGGTGGATTCCGTTATGCCATGCGTATCTGGCTGGATCGAAACGCCATGACCGCTCGCGGCTTAAATGTTGCAGACGTCGAACAGGCCCTGCGATCTGAGAACATTGAATTACCGGCCGGCAGCCTGGAATCTGATCAGCGTATTTTTAAAGCGCGGGTGGCACGGCAATTTAATACCGCCGAAGACTTCAATCAGCTGGTGTTAACAGCTGGGAATGATGGCTCTTTGGTGCGTTTGGGCGATGTCGCACGGATTGAACGCGGTTTGCGTGAAGATCGCACCATGTTTCGAGGTAACGGTATCCCCATGGTGGGTGTTGGGGTGGTCAAACAATCCAATGCCAACACCATTACTGTGGCTCGTGGGGTTAAAGCCTTGACCGAGAAACTTAATGGTAACTTGCCAAATGGCATGGTCATTGAACAAAGTTACGATGCTTCAGTGTTTATTGAATCCGCGGTTAGTGAAGTCTACACCACCTTATTTATTGCCATTGGCTTTGTGGTGTTGGTGATTTTTTTATTCCTGGGTAATTTCCGGGCCATGTTAATTCCTGCTGTCACCGTTCCGGTTTCTATCACAGCCACCTTTATCGTTATTTATGCCCTGGGATTTTCCATTAACCTGTTAACCTTATTGGCATTGGTTTTGGCCATTGGTTTGGTGGTGGATGATGCCATTGTGATGTTGGAGAATATTGTCAGGCGCATGCAAGAAAAAAACGAAACACCACTGGTGGCCGCTTATCGCGGGGCGCGACAAGTGGGTTTTGCGGTGATTGCCACCACCCTGGTTTTGGTGGCCGTTTTTGTGCCAATTACCTTTTTAGAAGGCGATATTGGCCGCTTATTCACTGAGTTTTCATTAACCATTGCGGCAGCGGTGGTGTTTTCATCGCTGGTGGCTTTGACTCTGTCACCGATGTTGGCTTCGGTTTTACTTAAGAAACAAAATAATAAAGGCCGATTACTAAAAGCCACCAACACCGGAATCAGGCGCAGTCGGCGTGTTTATAGCCGCTGGATTGGCGCCTGGATCAGACGACCGATTTATATGATTGCCCTGTTTGCAATGATGATTGTCGCCAGTGTTTGGTTATACCAACAAACTGCCCAGGAATTTGCACCAACTGAAGACCGTGGTGCCTTTTTCGTTCGTATCAGTGGCCCTGAAGGCGCCAGCTATGATTACATGGAAGAGTATATGGTTGAAATTGAGCGTCGTTTATTAAGTTATGTTGATGACGGCCGATTTGATCGCATGCTGGTTCGCGCGCCGGGAGGTTTTGGCAGCATTGAATCCTTTAACAGTGGTTTTGTTATAGCCCGTTTAAAACCCTGGGAAGAACGTGATTTTACCGCTTTTGAACTGATGGATGAAATCAAAGAAAAACTGGCTGACTTACCCGGCGTTCGCGCCTTTCCTGTAATGCGCCAGGGCCTTGGCGGTGGCACCGGTAAACCCATCCAGTTTGTTATTGGCGGATCCAGCTACCAGGAATTGGCTGAATGGCGAGATATACTCATATCAGAAATCGAAAAAGACAACCCGGGATTAACCGGTTTGGACAGTGACTATAAGGAAACCCGACCACAAATTGATTTTAACGTCGATTATGATGCGGCTGCAGACCTGGGCGTTCGAATTAATGACATTGGTCGCACATTACAAACCATGCTCTCGGGCCGAAATGTCACCACATTCCTGGATAATGGTGAAGAATATGACGTTATTCTGGAAGGCGAGCGCAGTCAACAGCGTTCATTTGACGATATCCAGAATATTTATGTGCGCTCAGCACGGACCGGTGAATTAATCCCGCTTAATAATTTAGTCACCATCAGTGAATATGGCGCTGCCGATAATTTATCCCGCTATAACCGCATGCGGGCCATCACCATCGAAGCCAATTTAGCAGAGGGTTTTCGCCTCGGTGAAGCCCTCGATTATTTAAATAGCATGGTTGACCAACACCTGCCGGACTATGCCATCGTTGATTACAAAGGCCAAAGCCGTGATTTTATAGACTCCGGTGGCTCAATTATATTTGTGTTTATACTGGGGTTGGTTGTGGTCTTTTTAGTGTTGGCTGCACAGTTTGAAAGTTATGTTCACCCGTTTGTTATTATGCTGACCGTGCCTTTAGCGCTTGCCGGCGGTTTGTTCGGTCTTTGGGTGACCGGTGGCTCGCTGAATATCTATTCACAAATTGGTTTGATTATATTGGTCGGGCTGGCTACAAAAAATGGGATTTTAATTGTCGAATTCGCCAACCAGATGCGTGACAAAGGCTATCGATTTAACCGCGCCTTACTGATGGCCGCCCGGGTACGCTATCGCCCAATCGTGATGACCGGCCTGACCACGGTCGCCGGTTCGATCCCTTTGGTTATTGCTTCCGGGGCCGGGGCCGAAACCCGAATCGTAATAGGTGTCGTGATTTTATTCGGCGTGATTGCTGCCACCTTATTCACCCTGTTTGTGATTCCGGTGGCTTACAGCCTATTGGCTCGCGGCACCGGCTCGCCCGGTGAAGTGGCTCGGCGCTTGTCAAAACAGTCTGAAGAACACTGATTTAAATCATTTTTACTTGAATCCTTGTTTAAATAGTCTAATATAAACTAATTAGTCTTTTATCTTGGCATGAACAGTAACGGTTTCTTCATTAATTTAAAATATTTACATTTAATCGGCTTTCTTATGTTGCTGTCTTCCGGGCAAAGCCATGCGGCCATGCACCTCTCTGACAATCAACGCGGAGATGCTTTTTTAGTGACTTTTTCAAATCAATACAACCTGGCCATCATTAAAAACCACACCACTGATATCAAAGCGATTAAAATCAATATTCGTCAAAATCACCCGCCCTATGCCCTTTTTTCCGGCAATGCATACCTTGAACCCTATGGTGATGCCAAGGTGGGCAATTTAGGCATCAGCACAAATTTGGGCTGCCTGGATCCAATCACAGCTGAATCTGATGTTTTAAATAGCGACACGTGGTTAGACACGCGCTCAGCAACCGTTGAAATCATAGAAATGGGTGTTTATGATCGCAGCTACACAGATTTCCACTGTGTGCTAATTGATAACGCTTGGCGAAGTGATGGTATGTGGACGCAAAACCCAGATACAGAAATTTTACCGCCAACAGGAAACTTGGAAGTTTACCATTATGTTGATCCCTTATATAAATTACCTGTGGTGGCGATAAAAAACTTCTTAGGAAAAAATAACTCTTTACACACTCACCCCGAAGAATTTCTGCCTAATTTAAACAGTGGCATTAAGAAAAGTCTGGTTCTCGACCGGGGTCAAGCTGTTATCACCGAGTGGCCCACCGGGTATGAAGCCGTGAGTGCCTTATTGATGAATCATCAAATCAACACCCATCTTGACACGCATCTCGATAGACAATGGATACTGACTTTTCCTACCGCCTATTACCACTTAAACAATCCAGAAACCACCGCCCCCTTTGAAGAGTCTAATCAGCCGGGACAACCTTTTTATTTACCCAAACCCAACACGGAACGGTTTTCATTAATCACAGTGAACCCTTCCCAAACATGCCTTCAAGAACCCTGTTATGACCTCATAAGAACCCCTTATCCGGATGATGTGATGGCTTATTATTTTAACCCTTATGAAAGCACTGCCGAGCCAATCAAAATTAATCAAAAGCTGAATTCAACCACTTTTGACTTACCCGGGCAATTTATCCATGCCACCCTTAAACTAAACCAAGGCGAGCAGGGGCCCTTACTTAATAACCGAGGATTAAGCGTTGATCAAACCAGCAGCCATATTTATTATGGGCTACCTGTGTTCAGTTACACCATGCAAAAGAACACCACAGCATCACCCACTAACTTCTTCAGCAAGTTATATTACCAGGCCATTAGAACGCCGGTTCAACGCAAAATCACTGTCCAGGAGAGCCAAGCGCTTTCAAAAAGCAAACAACAAAAGCATCTTACACAATCCCAAAAAACCAAACCATCGAAGACACAACAATGAAATGGCTGGGGGTTTTATTATTAACTCAATTATCAAGCTTATCTGCGGCAGTTTATCAATCTCAACAAGCCCGGGGTGATGTCGCGATTGTGCCCTTTTTTTCTGTGCTCAATCAATCTGAAACACATCTCCGCCTACAAAATAGCAGTGGTTCATATAAAGCCATCAAATTGGTCATACGCGAAACCCTGAAAGGGGATAGTTTATGGGCCTTAAACCTATACCTTAACCCACACAGTGAAAGTCGACTTCATCTTAAACAAAGTTCTGGTTTTTTACCTATTGAGATAAACACGGATGCTACTACCTGTGTTATGGGATTAGACTCACCCAACGAGACGGCTTTTAATTATACCGAGGATAATTGGTCCAATGGCTTTATTGAGTTATTTGATATGGGGCAAATAGATGCCATCGATTTAAATCTGACGAATCAAGAAGATTTGCTTGATTGCAGCAAAATTAATGCAGCTTGGCTAAACAATGGGTTATGGTCACAATCTCCCGACCAGGGATTAACAGCCGCTTCAGGCGATTTAAGTGTCATCAGTGAAATCCATCATCCCTCAAAAGCAATGATTATGCCGGTTCCCGTCACTTATTTTTTAGGATTTTATGAGGACCAGACTATTCATCATCACCCGCCGGGTATGGCCTATCCGGATTTGAATAGTGGTAGCAAAGAAAGTCTTATTATAAATGAAGGTGAAATCATTCAAACAACCTGGGAACATGGTTTTGAAGCCGTTAGTGCCGTCATCACCGGCCAACAATTTGAGTTTGATTTTAACAGCCTGTTAGTTTTGTCTTATCCCCAGCATATGAATTGGGCGGTGACTTTTCCGACTTTGCGATTTTATCTCAATGAACTCAGCTCACCCACGCCATTTATCGCTTCTGAAACGCATTCAGGCGCGGTGTTGTTCCCGGATTACTTAACAAGTTCAATGAATTTTTATAACAATGAAGGCGGTTCACTGTGGAGACCCCTTTGTATACCCTTGTTACCTTGCAGTGGCCAGATGGATCATGACACTGACATCGTTAAACATTCAGTGAATATATATAGTCTGGACTTTTACGCACCTGACGCAATCAGTAATAAGCCGCTCTTTAATGAAATTAACCAGGACAATTACTTTTCACTGCCGATGAACAATTTTAGTTTATCAGGCGATGGCTATAAATTTATCTTAAGACCCGCGGATAATTATCGCGCAGGTTATGATTTTGCGAGGGTTAATACCCGTGGCTTAAGCTCAGAAACAAATTCACCCCAAAGTTATTACGGATTGCCTTTAATTGGTTTTAGCTGGCATTTTTCCGATTATTTTCAACAATATTCGAGGAACCCTGCCTATTTATTGACATCAACACCCTTTGAAAGAATTCGGTACATCCAGCATTAACCAAGCCGATGTCCCAATCTTCAATAGGTGCCTCTGGTTGACTTCACAGTTTATTAACCCTGTATTTGCTATAGTATTGAGTAAATCACGGCCAAAATGGAGTTTACTATGAAACGCATTCTTATTTTATCCGCTTTAATTTTAGCTTCTTATCACTTTCAAGCCATTGCTGCAGTACATTTATCTAATGACGGTACCGGTCAGGTTGGCATTGTACCTTTTTATTCTGTGGTGGATGGTAACGAAACCCATCTGCGGGTGATTAACAGCGGTGATCAATACAAAGCAGTTCGGGTGAATGTCCGAACAGCAGATATATCAGCACAACCTGTTTACAGCTTAAATGTCTATCTGCGACCTCATGACACCTGGCGAATGGCTATGGGTCAACGGGAGGGCTTTATAGCCGCCATTAATACCGATACCACCTGTACCCTGGGTTTAACTGACCCCGGTGAACAGGCTGTTGATTGGTCTAATCATATCTGGGAAACCGGCTTTATCGAAGTGATTGAAATGGGCAATATCAGCCCGGAAACCATCGGACAGTATGTTGATGAAAATGAATATTGTTCACTGATGGAAGAAGCCTGGGCAGAAGGTGGTGCTTGGTCAGACAATCCGCTTGCCGGCCTCAATCCGACCGCCGGAGAGTTACAGGTCACCACGGAACTCTTTAATGGCGCCGCCGGCTATTCTTTTAACATCCCGGTCACGATGCTGGCTGATTTTTATCCAGAAGATTCAATCGTACATACCGTTGCAGGTTCCAGTGAACCTAACTTAGACAGTGGCCGTCATGACAGTCAAATTATTTACCAAGGTGAAACCATAGAAACCACCTGGGAGCATGGTTATGAAGCAGTGAGTGCTTTACTGATGAAAGAAACAATGACCAATGAATTTGACCTGATAGAACCCAAACAGGGTCAAACAGAATGGGTAGTAACATTCCCAACCTTAAAATTTCATTTAAACGCCTCTAATTTCGAAGAAGATTTCTATTACCCCTTCATACATTTTGAATTCAACCTGTTTTCAAGCGAAGGAAACGACATACCTTACCCTTGTGTGGGTGGTAAAATTTGTTTTCCAGTCGGTAAACCAGAGTTTAACTATTTAAGCCAACATACAGCTGTTTATAATTTTAAGGAGCTTAATGCAGAAAATTTCACATCAAATTTGATTAACACGTCGAGCAGTAATGCCTTCGAATTTGGCATTAATTACAAAAGCGCTCGGCTACCTATACAGCGTCAAAAAGAGTCTCAATCCGGGACTCTAAAATTAATTTTCCCCAGTCCACATCCCAACTACCCTATAAGATCCCAATTAGTTGGTATTGACAGTCAGACCGGTATACAACATATCTATCAAGGTTTGCCCATGATTGGCTTCGCTACCCACTTTAGCTATAACAATTCAATACCGGCTGTTTATAGCAGAAGTGTTAAGCATAAAAACACGCGTCTCATCACCACGGAAGAACCTGAATAACTACCGTGCCACAAAATCTAATACGGTGGCATTAATGCAATAGCGCGGCTGGCCATTGGGGCCATCATCGAAGACATGACCTAAATGAATGCCGCTGGTTTTGGCGATGACTTCGGTGCGCACCATGCCCAGGCTGTGGTCGGGTTTTTCAATCACTGAATCTTTCACCGGTTGGGTAAAAGATAACCAGCCGGTGCCGGAGTTAAAGCGATGTTCAGTATCAAATAAAGGCTCGCCACTGAGTTTATCGACAAAAACACCGGGCGGGGTGTTCTTGAACAAATCATACTGCTTACAAAAACGGTTATCTGTCCCTTCAGCAAACGCCACTTTATAGGCTTCGCTGTCGCCCAGTTTAAAGGCACCCAGGGCTTTATAAAATTCTTGAGCGGTCATATAGCCTTGCTTGGCAAAGGTCTCTGCACCGTCGTCTAAGAAATAAATCGTTGGCGTCGCCCAGGTCGGGGTTTCAATCTCAAGACCCTCTAATTGCTTGGCGGTACGATAAACCAGGGGAATATCACCTTGATAATCTTCGCTGACATCGGCACGGAATTTCTCACAATAAGGGCAATAACCATCGGCTTCCAGTACCACAATTTTTTTTCCTGTCAGCAGTTCTGAATTATCCACTTCGGCCACCGCTTTATCGCCTCCGGGGGAGTCAATAAAAGTCACACCGGTGGAATGATCGGGGCAATAACCGTTGGGGTTTTTGGCAATATAATCCTGATGGTATTCTTCAGCAGGATTAAACTGATCCAGCGCTTTTATTTCTGTTTGAATTTCGCCATAACCGGCAGCCGTCAACTGTTCCTGATATGCATCTCGTAAGCTTTTGGCGATGGCTAACTGGGATTCCGTTGTGGTCAGAAGAATAGAGCGATATTGGGTACCCACATCGTTACCCTGACGGTTCCTTTGGGTCGGATCATGCAATTCAAAAAAGTGTTTAATCAAATCCTCTGTGGAAATCATGTCAGTGTTATAGGTCACCTTAACCACTTCTGCATAATTATTATCATTAAAGCGGTTTTTCGCCTGTGTAATGGCCTGGTAGGTGGGTTCAATACCCTGGCCATCAGCATATCCTGAAACAGCATCGACCACACCATCCAGGCTTTCATAGAACTTTTCGGCACCCCAGAAGCAACCTGACCCTAAAACAAGGGTGGATAAGTGGGAAGTGGCAGATTCCGGCTGAACCAGCGGTTTTGTTTTATTTTGCTCAGGTTCTGCGCAGGCAGTTACACTAAATAATAACAAACAAAGGGTGCTGAATTTGATAATCTGTTGTTTTAACATAATGGCTGAGTTTTCGGAAAGACTACCAGTATAGACAACAGCGCGTCAAAAATTGTTCAATAAAGCCGCCCTTTTTCAAAGACGGCTTATTTTTCTTATTTATTGAGCTCAGTTGAACGGATTAAGTCCGCCAAATAAATGGCATTAATCATCCAGCGCTGGGTACCATACCAAAATGCGCGGAAGTTGGGGTTAAAACCAAACTGAATTAAAGTGCCCCGACCCATACGTTCGGCCGTAATCAAGGGCTGTTCGCTGAGTTTTTCCTGCCAATAATCTGACACATAACCGGCGGCTTCAACGTCTTTGGCCAACCGCAATGGTGTGGCATAAGGATTGTCAGGATCGGTCAGCACCACATTGCCTTTCATTAAGGGATATTGGGTATCATGAAAGGTACCAAAGGCCAATGGATGACTTAAATCAGCCTTTGCGGTGACAATGGCACCGCCTAAAATACGCTTGGCCTGATCGGCTTCAAAGTCAGCATAGGGTTTTGAGGTGACAGTTTCTTTGTCACCGGCTTTATCTTGTTCCTTGTTGTCTTTTTTATCTTCGGCATCGTCTGATTTCGCGCTGAGATTTTTTTCCGCCCAGGCCGCGCCGCCTTGCAGACCAATCAAATGACCGCCACGACGAACCCACTGTTGCAAGCTGTCGGCGTTTTGCTCACTGAATGTTTTATCATAACGTCCATCCGGGACAATTATATGGGTATATTTGTGTAACGAAATCTGGTTCAATTGATGACTTCGGACTTTGGTGATCGGTAACTGCACCTGGGTGTCAAACAAATGCCATAAACTGCCGGCTTGATAAGCATTAACACCACGTCCCACCACCATCAGCACGTTCGGAGATTTGACTTGTTGCACCTGGGGTGACCCAACATCTATGCCACTGTCTGCCTGAAAGGTACTTAGCGCGTGCCATTCAACCGCCAACTGATCGCTGACAAAGCTCAACATGGTAAATAAATCATCTTCACTTTGGTCTTTCACCGGTAACACAAAACTACCGGCCGGTAGTGACTTTCCGTCCACCTTCAGCGGTTTGGCGCTGATAAACACTGTTTGTTGTTGCGATAACAAATAATTCAAAGCCGCCGGAGCGTTAACGTTATGCCAATTAAAAGCAAAGGCCACAGCGTCTTTTTGGTAACCGTTTTGTTTTTTCGGCATTTTGAATTGATCATTGCTGTCGATTCCACTGCTCACCGGCGCCCACGACAAGCCCCATGCCATCGGTAAATTCCAGGCCGAAACATCATAAAAGGTATTATTTTCGAATCGTTTGTCTGTGGCAAATAAGGCTTGAATGAGGGTGGTTTGCGGCTGGTCCAAACTGACATAAACAGCCTGGTCCTTCTTAAAGGTGTGCTTATTGATGGTTTTGTCACTGGCCAGGTTGCGGGCTTTGATGTTGTGCCGATCTAAGAAATCCAGCAACTGTATACCCCGTTGCGGCTGTTGTGAAATGTCTATCACAAAGCCATTCATGTCCAGTTTTGCCACGGCTTGTCGGGCCTTGTCGTTGAATTCTCGTTTGTGACGAATAAAGTCATCCCGTAACGCGTTGGCACCCACCAGACTGGATATCGCGGTACTGAATTGATTGCGAATACCGGCAGCTAAGCTCCGCTCACCATTGCGGGTATCAATCACGCCACCTTCAGCTCGGGCCTGTTCAAACAAGATACCGACACTGCCCTGAATATCCGGATAGGTTGATCCTTTACCGGGATAAAAATCGTCAAAACTTTCTCGACTGTAGTAACTTTGGCCAATTTTATCCAAGCCTTCGGCATGATAATCGGCCAATTTTTCAGTTAAGGACACGTTATCACTGCCAATCAATGGATTTTTACGATCCGGCACACCGGGCTGAAAGAAAAAACTACCGGCAGAGCCCATTTCATGATGGTCTGTAATCAGATGTGGTTGCCACTTTTGAAACTGACTAATACGCCCACGAGATTCCGGCTGGGTTAACAACAACCAATCCCGGTTCAAATCAAACCAATAGTGGTTAGTACGACCACTGGGCCATTGTTCATTGTGTGACATGTCATTGGGGTCACTGACAGTGGCTTTGGACCGAAAGCTGTTGGCAAAAGTGGCAAACCGATCTAATCCATCGGGGTTTATGGTGGGATCAATCAAAATCACGGTGTCATTAAGGGCTTCCCGAATCTCAGCATTATCGGTGGACAACACATACCAGGCATATAAAACAGCGGCGTTGGCGCCACTGGGTTCATTGCCGTGAATGCTAAAACCCTGCCACACTTTCAACACATCATCCCGCTCAGGCAACTGCTCGAATTGCTGCATGTTTTCTTCACTGCTGATGACCAATAAAACCAAACGGCGGCCTTCATGGGTGCGGCCATATTCAACCAATTTCGCTTGCGGCGAACTGGCAGCCAACACGCCCATATAACGGACAATTTGATCATGGCGTAAATGTTGATTACCCAAATCCTGATTCAATAAACTACTGGGTGAGGGAATACTGGCGTTAAAGCGTTCACCTTCAGGCAGGTAATAATCGATGGGCTTGGCCATGAGCGAGGCAGCCATTAGTAAGCAAATGGCGGTCAAAATTCTGTGTGTCATGATTTTAGTTTTAAGATTTGGTTTGACTCAATTCTATGGCACGGATGCGCTTTTGTCTAATTTGATAACCTAATTTCTCGCCTTGATAGCCGGCTTCGATTAAGGGTTTGATATCAATGGCATCGGCGACCTGAAAATATTGGCGCACGATATCAGCCTGGGGATAGTCCTGAAACTCTTCGCCCCAGCGTCCGGTGGCATCGGCTTGACAGGCTTGTACGAATTGTTCCACCCGTTCCGGTCTGCGATAAGCATCTAATTCCTGAAATAACTTATTCACAGTTTTTGCCCGTAATTCTTTTATGGTGTGACATTTCAGGTGTAAACGACACACCAGTTCCGCCAGTTGTTGATAACTTTTGGGGACTTTTAATCGCTGACTGACCGCTCGCACCAGTGGCACACCGGCCGATTCATGGCCCCGGTGACTGGGCAACACATGCTCCGGGGTAATGCCTTTACCCAGATCATGAACCATCACTGCATAAGCCACTTCGTTACTCAAGTTTCTGGAATTATCTATCGCCAACAGGGCATGGACACCGGTATCAATTTCAGGATGCCATTGACGGGTTTGCGGCACCCCAAAATAGGCATCAATTTCCGGCAACAACTGTTTCAGGGCACCACATTCTCGTAAAGTCCAGAAAAAAGCCGAGGGCGTGTATTCATTTAAACTATTTTTGATTTCCTGCCAGATGCGTTCGGCCGGTAATTCCTGTAATTCCTGATCAGCAACCAAAGATTGCATCAGGACAATGGTTTCCGGGTGAACGGTAAAGCCCAAATGGGCAAACCGTGCCATAAACCGTGCCACCCGCAACACCCGTAAAGGATCTTCAGCGAAAGCCGGGGAGACGTGTCGTAAAATTCTGTTTTTTAAATCTTTTTCACCTCCCCAAGGATCAATTAGCTCACCGTTTACTTCATCAAAAGCCATGGCGTTAATGGTTATATCACGGCGCTGCAAATCTTCTTCCAAAGTCACGGCAGGAGAGGCATCCACAGTAAAGCCATGATAGCCGCGACCGGATTTTCGTTCGGTGCGCGCCAAGGCGTATTCGTCTTTGGTCTTGGGATGTAAATAAACCGGAAAGTCATCCCCAACCGGAATAAATCCACGTTTTTCCATTTCTTCAGGCGTTGAGCTCACCACCACATAATCGCGGTCTTTAACAGCCATACCCAGGCACCGGTCACGGACCGCGCCACCGACTAAATAATAAGTTAATCCGGTTAATGACATAAGGTATTAACCCGTTGCCTTGGCACGTCTTTATTTGGCCAGGGTTGACTGCTTTGACCGCTGATTGGCATGGTCGGCATCCAGTGGCTAATGCGGTAGGGCTGGCCGCTGTTTAACCAGTCATAAATAACTACATTGGATAAAATGCGTGGAATATAGCCGCGGGTTTCTTGATAGGGAATGGTTTCCAGCCAAACATCCGGCGCTGTGGGGAAGTTTTCGCTCCAGTCGATACTTTTGCCTTCACCGGCGTTATAAGCTGCAGCCACCAGTAAAGGATGGTCAAACTGATTAAACAGATTCTTCTGATAATGGATGCCTAAACGCAAATTCAACGGTGCGGTGTATAAATCACCGCGACTGCAACAGGACAAACCCAATTCCTTGCCCATGCGGCTGGCTGTTTCCGGTAACAATTGCATCAGCCCGTGGGCGCTGGCCGGTGACAACGCGTCTTTGGCCCAGGCACTTTCTTGTTTAATCACCGCCATCACCCAGGGTGAAGTCACTTTGGATTCTGCCGAAAATTGGTCAATGGTCTCGGCATAAGCCACCGGATAACGGGAGTGGTAATCCTGCCATCGACCTAAATCCGCCATAATGGTGATGACTTTGGCATACCAGTTTTCCGCTTTCATCTGCTGTGCCAGAGCCAGTTTTTCATCCGCGGTTAAATCACTGTAAGCTAAGTTCCATTCACTGCGTGCCATACTCAGTAAGCCGGCATGATACAGCTCCACGGCACGTTTAATGGCTGGTGGCATGGTGAAATTATCCGCCCCCTGTTCAGCCGGTTTCTGACATAAATAATAGGGCAACCGCAAATGATCAGCCGCTAAGAAACCGTAATAATGGGTTTGTTTACTTAAATGCCTAAAAAGCTCCCGGGCCTTTTTGGTTTGGCCGGTTTTGGCATAGGCCCGGGCCAGCCAATATTGCCAGCGTTCATGTATTTTTTGTGTTGCCGGCATTTGCTCAATACTATCTGCCACGGCTGACCAGTTGTTGTTGAATAAATAATAGCGCGTTATCCAGGCACGAATTTGATTATCTTTTGAGTCATCCGGCAGTGACTTCATGGCATTAATGGAAAAATCAGCATAATCTGTGGCCGCAAACAGCGCGGTGAGGCGCTCTATTTTATTCACTTGCTGTGGGCTAAAGGCATGCTGTTGTTTCAACTGTGGCCAGATTGGATGGAATGCTGCCGGTTTATTTTTTGCTGCATGTACAGCAGCCAGGTATAACAGCTCAGTGGTTTCGCTGGCTGGTTTTTGCTGACCGGCTTTTTTCAGTGTAACCAAATCATCGGCCAGCAACTCCGTTGCCAGTTTCACCCAATCAGGCACTTGCGACAACTGTTTTGTTAAATACCGCAATAATGGCAATTGTCGCTCCTGAAAACTCAGCTTTATCCGCTTCAGTAGTAATTCATCGGTCTGATAACCCTGTGCAAGCCACCAGGCAAAGACGTCGTTACAAGCATCCGGTATTGAATGACCTTGTAACCAGGTCTGCTCAACCAAATTCGCCAAGTTGTCTTTTTTACCGGTTTTTAATAAAGCCGTTAAATACCAGCATTGCCGGAGGCCACCGCTAAAGGTACTGCCATGTTTAAGAAATAACGACCATTTTTTCTGTTGTGCCAAAGTGCTTTGTAAATGATTGTTTAAGCGCCGGTTTAAGGGACTGTCGGGGTGGGCTTTTTTAAAGGCATTGATTCGGCCGATTGGCAACTGGTCCATATCAGATGTCAATAAGGCATAATCCAGGTAGTGGTTTATAGGATAAGCTTTGAGTCGGTCGCGCTTTTGTTGTACCAACGCTTTTTCGCCATTCAGTGCCTGCTGATACAATTGTTTAAATAAACGTCGCTGCTCACTGTATTTTTCTGCGTTAACCAGGCCACCAAACAGACAAAAAACCACCGCAATACAGACACATAAAGGGTTGATGGCATGTTGTTTTTTCATTCAGCGACCTCTTGCTCCAGTTGTTGTAAAAAATTCAGCATAAATTGATGACGCCTGTGGGCTTCCTGCCTGGCCGATTCAGTGTGAAAACTGTCTTTTAAGTGCAATAACTTGGTATAAAAATGATCCACCATGGCCAAATCATCATCTGGCTTTCTATCATAACAAAACGGGTCTTCAGGATATGTTAACGGATTGCCCAAAGCGGTGCCCACCATAATCGTTCGGGCCACACCGATGGCGCCGATTGCATCCATTCGATCGGCATCCTGAACAATTTTCGCTTCCAGTGTCTGACATTTGATACCTGCTGAATAGCTATGGGCTTCGATCGCATGTTGAATTGCCGGAATATACTCATCAGGATATGACCATTCAGTGAGTAATTGGCCTGCTTTTTCAGCCGCCAGAACAGAAGCTTGCCGCCGTTTCGGATCATCTTTTGCCACTGCCACACAATCATGCAACCAGGCGGCCGGAATCACCACGGCTAATTCAGCCTGTTCCGCTTCTGCCAGACCCCGGGCGGTTTTCACCACCCGTTTTATATGGCTCACATCATGGGCGGCATCGGCTGTTTCCTGGGTCTTCAGCCAATCTTGAAATTGTTGCTGCCACTGATCGAGTGATTCTCTTGGCATGCAGCTTATTGTTTAAATATTTTTTTTAATTCAGACAGCAGAGCCCGAACTTCCAGACTGAATAAAGTAAATTGGCTGTCCAACAATTGCCATTCAGATTCAATGCTGCTTTCTTCCAGCTGATCGAGTACCACATCGGTGAACTTGATTTTTTTAACACCCATATCATGCCCCAAGACGAATTCGACCCGATCCTGGTAACTTAAACCCAGTTGTGTGACCAAATAACCGTTATCAATGTGGCGTTTCATTTGGTCATCTAAATGCTCAATATTACGGCCACGAACCACACCTTTATTATCATCCAGCGTTTCTAACACAATTTCATTGTCCAGCATAAATCCACCCGGCGGCTGATCTTTCAGCACCCATTGGGTCATGCTTTCTGCCATTGAGGAAGAGGGACCATAAGCGGCCGCTTTAAACGAACCCAGTGTTTGACGTAATTGACTGACCAGATCTTCAGCGGCATTTTGAGAGGCGCTATTGACCACCAGTTGGTTGAGGTTTAAATCAATGTAAGCATGCAGGGTTTTAGGCTTAACAAAAGCCTGTGGCAGCATTTCATTCATCAGTTGTTGTTTCATGTCCATCTGCTGCTTGCGCCCGGGTTTTTCACCGGTACTTTGTTTTATTTGCGACACTTGCTGGTGTAATTGATGATTCACCACAGCCGCGGGCATTACTTTTTCTTCAACACCCATTGCAAACAACATGGCATCGCCACTTTGTAATACAAACAAATCACTGTCCTCCCCAAATGGCGACAACCAGCCTTTTGAGACCAGTTCCATGGGGCCGCAAGGCCGCAACTCATCCGCTTTCAGTGCGTCTGATAATTGTTCAGCAGAGAGGGCAAAGTCTTCATTCAGTTGAAATAAACGGGCGTTCTTAAACCACATGGCATTTCCTTGTAAAAAGTCTGCATTTTAGCAAATAACCCAACTGAATACTGCCCATGACCTGATCAAGATTTGGACTATTTTTCGGTTCCCGGCAAACAATCAGGTTCTATTTTGCTGGATTTTTTTTCTGATTTATGCTAAAAAATATTGGACACATGAACAGATGCCTGAACCAATCGTTTTATTATAATCAGGCACGGGAAAGGGGTATATGACATCACTATTGAGAACCATTTTCGGTGGCAAGGCCACTAATAAACACGCTAACTTCGACCGACGTCGATATGATCGACGCCAGACCACAGATCGTCGCCAAACTGTCCGTTTTGACAGCGATTTTGAGGATCGACGCAGCGGCAATGATCGCAGACGCGGTCATGGTATCTGGAATCACCGAGACCAATAATTAAATCGGTTTACCGGCCTTGATTATTCATGCCAGTATTTCTGCATCTTAATAAATAGGAAAGAGGCCGACCAGGTAATCAGCACCAATCCGGTGAGAGACTCTATACCGGTTAAAAAGCGCACCATGCCATGGGGTTCAATATCGCCGAATCCCAACGTCGAAAACGTGGTAAAAGAAAAGTAAACACAATCCCAAAAAGAGCCATCAAATTCACCTGTCATGGTTCCAAAGGCCGGGTTTTTTAACATAAAAAAATATCCCATCGCAAACACCCAAACTTCCACTGAATGAGCAATAAGAGCGCCGACGACACCTTTGAGTACGCGTAACCGTGGTTTAATCGGTTTATTATCCGGAAAATGACTTAAGCGAGACAGGAACTCATAATGTATCAACACCGCTAAAGCCACCAAAAAAATATTGATGGCAGTGGCCATGATAAATATCGAAGGATTAAGTTCGCCCATTTGTTTATCTTACCTCGGTTCTTCCAGGGTTTGTATCCGTTTAAGCATGTTTTCATCCGGTTTAACTTTCTCTCCGGTTTTATAATCCAATAACACAATTCGGCCACTCCCCAGACTGCACACCGCCTTTTGGCTTTCACTGTAAATACCATATTGCATGAGAAAACCATAAGAATGATTTTCTATGACGGCTGCGCCGACACGGATGGTATCGGGATAAGTCAGCGGCCGTTTAAAACGGCAATCGGTTTCCGCCAGAATCGGTCCGATTTGATCTGTTTGCATATTCTTCAGTAAATTTAACTCTTCAAAATAAGCCAACCGGGCAGTCTCAAAATAGCGAAAGTACATGGCATTATTGACATGGTCAAAGGCATCCATATCACCCCATTGCACCGGCAAAGTCACCTGTACCGGAAACGCCTGATTAAATTCAGATTCTGTTCTCATGAAGACTCCCAATAAATGTATATTAAGAATGTCATGATAACACTGATAACTCAAGTGATCACATTAAAAAAGGCCCCCTAAGGCGCCTTTTTGCACGATTCATTGTTCTTTTAAAACCGAAACCAAATCCCAAAGTCACCGTCGCCCACGCGCCAGCCGTTATGGTAAGGATAGTGGTTGTAATAACTCACATAGAAACTCGGTTCATGGTAAACGCCACACCAGTGGCCTTCATGCCAATGGCCATAACCATAACCGGCACGATCATAATAATGACCTAAACCACGCACCGGTCGATAACGATAACGGTCATAACGATAGGGTTCATAATAATAGAACGTATGACCGTGATGTCGCCACTGTTGACGGTAACGACGACTGTCCTGCCGCCAATTCCCATAACTAAATGAACGATTGTGTTTTCGGCCGTAGGATTGTGAATACCGGGGTTTTGTTACCACATAAGAATCATCAAAATGGCGATTGCCTCGATAATCATGGTTATAACCGGATGGCTCGTGGTAAGAACGGTGTTTGTTCTTGCCTAGGTTTATGTGTCCCTTGTGTGTCGAGCGCTTTGGCACCTGCCTATTTTGGTCATGAACGCCTTTGACCGCACTTCGGGCATCACGATTTATGACCTGACGGTTATCATACCGTCCGGCTGATACGCTTAAACTTAAACAAGACAGAATCAAAATACTGATCATTGTTAACTTTTTCATGCTGTGCTCCTGAAACGATTTATGACCAATTTATCGAATTCAGATGAATTCTATCTGAACCGTTCAGATTTGGTTTAACTTGAAAATTCAGACAGCAAACCAAAGATACTATTTATTCACAAATTTAAATTATTTATGAAATACCTACATACCATGGTTCGGGTTTCGGACTTAGACAAATCCTTAGACTTTTATGTGAAGCACCTTGGACTGGTTGAATCACACAGAAAAGAAGTGGAAGCGGGGCGCTTTACTCTGATCTTTTTACATGCACCGGGCGATGAAGATGCGCAAGTTGAATTGACCTATAACTGGGATGGTGGCGATTATGACGAGGGCCGTAATTTTGGTCATTTAGCCTATCAGGTGGACGATATATACGCCGTGTGCCAGCGTTTAATGGATGCCGGTATCACCATTAACCGACCACCGCTTGACGGCCACATGGCTTTTGTCCGCAGCCCCGATAATATTTCCATTGAACTGTTACAAAAAGGCGAGCCCTTACCGAAAAAAGAACCCTGGGCCTCCATGCCCAAAGTCGGTCATTGGTGAATCATTAAGCTTTATTGTTTTTAAGACCTTTCTATATTGGGCATCGCCTTCGACGGGCTCAGGCTGCTTCTGAATTTAAGACCGATGAACACTTCGACGGTGCGCCGTGCTGAGTTTATCGAAGTGCTCAGGCTACTTATAAAGCTAGAATTTAAGACGGCTGTGCACTTCGACGGGCTCAGCATGACACTTGTCGAAGCCCAACCACGGTGGTTATCATTTGATAAGCAAACAACAGCCCTCTGGAAAAAACCCTGTTAATCTTGACAAAGATGGTCGATATTCTTATTCACCATCCGCTGCAGTTCAAGGTTAAAGGATTGACCATCCTCAGTTTCCATGGCCAGCATCATCCGGTGGCAGCTACTCATGGATAAAGTCATATCCGCAAACTTCTCAACACTGGCCGGTGTGTCCGCCTGCCATAAACCGGGCCCGCTGTAGGCGCCTAATTCAATGTCTAAGGCCGGTTGTGGGTAACTAATGTTGCTGGTGCCTGCTAACCACAAAGGCTCGCCATCCTGAAACAAATATAATGTCACAAAGAGATATCGACTGCCATCATCTCGCTCCCCTTCGACAATACTCACGCCCTGGCTTTGATAATCCGGATCAAACCAGTTACCAACACTTAACGAACCTATATCCGGAAGATGGTCTAAACTACAAATTTGGTAGATCCCAGAATCTAAATTCTGTTTTAAAACAAAAGATTCTGGGCTGTTTTTATTAGCTATTATGTGCTTTATCGCATTGCCATTTAATACTAAACCCCTAGAGGGGTTGGTTATATCTGTGGTCAGGGTTTTTAGGTTAATGCTATTAATGTAATCACTAAAAACCACGGTTTCACCATTTTCTGTTGCATATACTTTCGGAACAAGGGGATTTATGCTTCCTAAACCTTCAATGATATTGAGGTTTTCATCAAAATAAGTCTGTTTAGAAACTGTTGGTGAAGCCAACGGACCCGTATCAGCCAAAGCAATTAAATATTGATCGCTGACGCTTAACGACGAAAAGTATAAAGTACTGCTTAACTCAACATGTTTCTCAATTGTACTTAAATCTAATGATAACTTGAGTATTTGGCTGTTACCGTTATCACCTATAACAATGGCGTAATAATGGTCTTTAAAATAAGCGATATAACTCACTTCTTCATAGTTAATTGTTTCACCTAAGAAAAAATGTTCGCCCTGCTCAGGAATCACCAAAATATCATTATATTGCTGTCCTATAATATGGTAAAAACAAGTGTTTTCAAAATACCAAACCCGGTCTTCATCAAGCTCAAAACTTAGTGGTAAACTCTCAGAATAGTCGACAGTTTCGTTATATTGATATCGAACAAGACTCATTTGATCACTATAGAAGAGATAAACGGGGTAAACAAAATCTCGGACTCCAAAGCCGCATGCGAGATTAGCCATAGGTTTATCGAAATCTGTGGTCGTATCTCTTAAGTAATTTTCTAAGACTTGACCATCGAAAACAGTTAGTATTTTTGTATTCAGCGCACTTCTTGCAAAAATTAAATTACCTTTTTTGTATATCGGAGTTTTATGAAGGGCGGCTCCACCCACTATTTTCGTACCTAGAGAAGTGCCGTCTGATTTCCATAATCGATTATATTGTGGTAAATATGTAAAAAAATCATCTTTAAAATAAAAATAATTATCAATCACATAAAATTTGGGATAGAAATAATTTTCAAACGTTTGTAAAAGAGTATAGCTATTGTTGCTTAAATCATAAGCCCACAAAATAAATTCATCATCCATTTCCGTAACAAAAATAATCTGATTATTAAACAACAAAGGCTGCTGATCCAGCATGCGATGTCCGTCAGGGGCTTCTACCAAAGGATTCAGAGTAAGGGCATTGACCATAAAAGCCGAAAACATCAAAATGGTTAGGCACCAAAGTCTGGTATTGCGAGAGAAGCGAGGCATCATAAATTCTGCGTGTTAAACACCGCTATATTAGCATATGCCTAAAAACAAATCGCATAAAGTAAAAGACTAAGCGTTAAACCCTGACAATAAATCAGGGCCTCCATGCCCAAAGTCGGTCATTGGTGATTCATTAGGCTTTATTGCTTTTAAGACCTATCAATATTGGGCATCGCCTTCGACGGGCTCAGGCTGCTTCTGAATTTAAGACCGATGAACACTTCGACGGTGCGCCGTGCTGAGTTTATCGAAGTGCTCAGGCTACTTATAAAGCTAGAATTCAAGACGGCTGAGCCCGTCGAAGCCCAAACCCGAAGGCTGTCGTTTGATATGCAAACAACAGCCCTCTGGAAAAACCTATTAATCTTGACAAAGAGGGTCGATATTCTTATTCACCATCCGCTGCAGTTCAAGGTTAAAAAATTGTCCATCCTCAGTTTCCATGGCCAGCATCATCCGGTGACAGCTGCTCATGCTTAAGGTCATATCCGCGAACTTCTCAACAGTGGCCGGTGTGTCCGCCTGCCATAAACCGGGTCCGCTGTAGGCGCCTAGTTCAATGTCTAAGGCCGGTTGTGGGAAACTGATGTTGCTGGTGCCTGCTAACCAGAGTGGTTGCCCATCCTGAAACAAATATAATGTCACAAAGAGATAGCGACTACCATCATCTCGCTCGCCTTCGACAATACTCACGCCCTGGCTTTGATAATCCGGATCAAACCAGTTGCCGACACTTAACGAACCTATATCCGGTGTTGCATCGAGCTTTTTAATGGATGATTGATTACTCTCTAAATCTTGCAATAAGACAAAGGTCTGTGATGAGTTTTCATTTGTAATAATGTCACTGAGTGCATTGCCATTTAAAACTAAACCGGAAGAAGTATCTGTGATATCCAGAGTAAGTGTTTTTAACTCGATTTGTCCTGAATAATCCGTATAAACCACCACTTCGCCATCATTCTTAGCTTTTATCTTCGGCACATAGGTAAAAGGACCGCCTAATTCAGGTATCTCATTGAGTTCTTCATCGAAATACACTGTCTTCCAGGCCGGTGGCGATGCATTTCCTCCGGTGTGGGTATAAGCGATTAAATAGTCAACACTGGGTTTAAGCAAGTCTATTCCAAATGTATCAAATTCAGCCTGATTGATAATTGTGTTTAAATCCAATGAAATTTTAAAAATTTGATCATCACCATTTTCATCATCACCCATGAGGTAATAGTGGTTTTTAAAACGCGTTAAATAATTGACCTCACTCAAACCAAGCTGTTCACCCAGAAAATAATGATCTCCTTGCTCGGGTATAACCATAATGTCCCTTAAATCTTGTCCATACAGATATATAAAACACGTGTCATCATAAAACCAAGTATAATTAAAGAATGTTTCTACAGATTGGGTTAAGGTGCTTGTATAGTCAGTTTGGGAATTATTTTTATAACGGATTAAGTCGATGCGATTACTGCTTGGTGTTTGTAGAGAAGGAATAACGACATCATTAACATTAAAGGTACAAACAGATTGATCTAAAGGATAACTTGGTGACTCGTAATACTTAATGGTCGAGCCATCAAAGAAAATCATTAATTGGGTTGAGAAGCCATTTCCTTTATTAAAAAGTATATTATCTTGTTGGTGTAAATTTGTGCGGCCGACAAATAAACCGCTGACAGGTTTTGTGCCAGATACGGTGCCGTCAGATTGCCAAATTTGACTGGGTTCATAGCGCTCTTTAAAGAAAAAATGGTTACCAATTGTATAGAATTTACCAATAATTTTTTGTTCGAATGTATGCAAATCTATATAGTTATAACTGGATAAGTCATAGGCCCACAAACTGTGACTATCATCTTTTTCTGTCACAAATATAATCTGATCGTTAAATAACAACGGTTCCTGGTCAATGATGGTATGCCCATCCGGGGCTTCAATCAGGGGGTTCAGGGTGAGGGCGTTAACCGTGAAAACCGAAAACATCAGAATGGCGAGACACCAAAGTCTGGTATTGCGAGGGAAGCGAGGCATCATAAATTCCGTGTGTGAAACCTCTTTATATTAGCATAATCCTAAAAACAAAGCATGCAGCAGGTCACAAATTTCAATACTAACAAGATAGCCGCAGGGCTGCCCTAAGGGGCCCTAATGTTGGTGCCCCTGCCTTGCCCCGCAACCAGGTTTATTAAAAATCGGTGGCGTAACTAATATTGAACATCACAGCCGCCGGAGGGTGAACGACAGGCAATGGACCGGATCAGAAAGAAGGCCTAAATAATAAATCTTTGATAAGCAACCAGCAGCCAACTCAGGCCGTAAATACACAAGGCCAGAAAAACGGCGGCTGAGCCAATGTCTTTAGCCCGGCCAGCCAAGGGGTGTTGCTTGGCGCCGACCACCAAATCGACCACGGCTTCGATGGCAGAATTAATCAACTCCACCAACAGCACCAATAATCCCGTGGCTATCAATAAAAATAATTGCCCGGGTGTTTGTGCCAGCCAAATGGCCACCGGCAACAAAACAAGAAAAAGCCAGACTTCCAAACGGAAGCTGGCTTCAACCTTGTAGGCACTTTTAAAGCCCTGCACAGTCCATTGAAAGGCCCGCCAAATTTCTTTCGGTCCACGAACGCCCGGATCAGCCATGCATATTCCAGGTAACATTAGGTTCTTTCACCGCTTTAACTTCATCTAAACGTCTCACCGGCGTGGTATAGGGGGCTTTTTTCAGGACGTCAATGTCGTCTTTCGCTTGCTGTAAAATTTCAGCCATGGCCTCAACGAATAAATCCAGGGTTTCTTTGGATTCTGTTTCAGTGGGCTCAATCAATAAACATTCTGACACCAATAACGGAAAATAGACGGTCGGCGCGTGCATGCCCTTATCGAGTAAGCCTTTAGCCAAATCTGAGGCCAGTAAGCCCAATTCCTTGGCCTGACGTTTTAAGGTGATAATAAATTCATGGCTGGCACGGCGGTTTTTAAAGGCCAGTCGAAAGCCCTTATCCTGCAGGCGTTTCATCAGATAGTTGGCATTTAATGTGGCAAACTCACTGACCCGTTGCATGCCTTGTTTGCCCAATAATAAGGCATAGACATAAGCCCGTAAGTTGACCCCGGCATTTCCGGCAAAAGCCGATAAGCGACCGATGGTTTTCGGGGCACGTTTTTCATCGATAAAATGGTAGCCATCATCATCTTTGCCGACATACGGCACCGGCATATACGGCAATAAGCGTTGACCGACACCAATGGCACCGGAACCGGGTCCGCCACCACCGTGTGGTGTGGAAAAGGTTTTATGTAAATTCATGTGAATCACATCAAAGCCCATAATGCCCGGATTGGTTTTGCCTAAGATGGCATTTAAGTTGGCGCCATCGTAATACAACAAGCCACCGACCTCATGGACCTTATCGGCAATTTCTTTGATATGGGTTTCAAACACACCTAAGGTAGATGGATTGGTCAACATAATGCCCGCGGTTTGTGGTCCCAACGCGGCTTCAAGCGCTTCCATATCAACATTACCGTCTTCATCGGTGCGGATTTCTTTCACTTTATAGCCACACATAATGGCGGTGGCGGGATTGGTGCCATGGGCAGCATCGGGCACAATAATTTCTTTGCGAGCGGTATCACCCCGGTCATCATGATAAGCCTTTATCATGGCAACACCGGCAAGCTCTCCTTGAGCGCCAGCCATGGGTGTTAAGGAAACACCGGCCATATTGGTGACCGCCTGCAAAATTTCCTGCAGATTGAACATGCACTCTAAATAACCCTGAGACAAGGAATTGTGGGCCAGAGGGTGACGCGATAAAAACTCTTCACGCATGGCCAGTGTATTGCACACTTTAGGGTTATACTTCATGGTGCATGATCCCAAAGGATAGAAATTGGTCTCAATGGAAAAATTTTTCTGACTGAGCTGGGTATAATGCCTCACCACATCCAGCTCACTGGCTTGTGGCATACCTAATCGCACATCGCGTTGATAACTTTCTGGTATCAGATGACTGACATCCAGTTCATTCAGAGATTGCGCCCAGGCGCTGCGGCCGGGCTTGGATTTTTCAAAAATTAGCATGTTGGTACCTAAAATTCATAAAAAACAGACAGGTGATAATTTCGACCGGCGGCATCCAGGCCTGAAGCATGTTCACGGTATTTTTTATCAAACAAATTTTCAATGCCGACCCGCACCGTGGTTTGCAATCCGGCCTGCCACGTCAGATGGCTATCATATACCACAAAGCCCCCGGTACCCAAGGGATTAATGCGGGCATCGCGCATATCACGGGCACTTAAGCGGTCTTGCTCAGTGGCATATCGTGCCTGCTGTCGCCACGTCCAGTCGGCAGACAGCGGCCAATGATAACCGATGACACCAAAAGCCGGTGGAATCCGATCGGCCGGCTCATCCTGATTGTCTTCTGTTTGTTCGCCATAGGTATAGGTCAGATGGGCAAACAAGTGACCGCCATGATGAAAATAACGATTATATTGTGCTTCAATCCCCCAAATCCGGACTTCACCAATATTCTGGGATTGAACAATATCCTGGCCTGAATCAGTGGTTTCGCCGGTCAGGGTCGAGGCGATAACATCATTGTAATCTGACACAAAAAGCACCGTTTCTGCCTGCCAGCCATTGCCGGCGTGTTTAAAACCAACATCCAAAGTACGCACTGATTCAGGTTTTACATTCGCATTGACCACATTAAATCGATTATTGGGCCGATCACCCACCTGGCCTAAATCAAATATATTCGGGGGTCGAAAACCACGGCTGAAATTAGCAAACAAACGATCATTTTCATTGAGCGCATAAAGCCAGCCAAATTGCCAGGTGACATCGGATAGCTTCAAGGTATCATCACTTATTTGCGGACTGTTGAGGTCAATACTGTAGTCGCTATAACGGCCACCGACAGATATTTGATGCTGACCGATGGGGTGGTGATAATCTGCAAAAGCGGCCCAATGTTTCATCACCGATTGATCCGGGAAACGGGGATCTGCTGTCATTATCATGCCATTCTGGCTGACTTGTTGTGCACTGCTGATGGTGTCCTGATAGCTTTCAAAACCATACACCCACTGTCCGGCACCCACTGATTTATCAAAATCGATTTGCAAACCCCATAATTCGCTGGCGTTTTGTTCAGTGGTAATACGGTCGCTGTTGAAGTCCTGATTAATCCGGCCATCGACAATTTTCTGCCATGCCACATGCCAATCAGCATGATCGTACCAATTGGTGGCTTGGTTTGATAGGTAGTTCAGGTGGGTAAAATAACGTTCATTGGGGCTAAACAAAAACACATCAGAGTCCGGTTCGGATTGACCGAATCCGGCCACCAAATCATCCACACGTGGCGTTGCCGGTTGCCGCAGGTATTGGATATCAAACATAATCCGATGCTGACTGTTGATTTGATAGACCCATTTATTATTCGCCGCCCGGGCAGAATAGGCAGTAAAAGGGATGGTTTCACCGCTGCCTGTGGTTCGTTGGCCGATGTCCTGATAACTCAATCCCAAGGTGGTGGCGAGGGTCTCATTGCCGCTGTCAACAGTGATGTGACTCAACCACTGCTGATCGGCACTGTTAAAAATGCCAGCCAGTTGCCCGCTGGTTTGCCACTGAGAACCCAACATTGTCGGAGTGTGCGTAATAACATTGACCACACCACCCAAAGCATCTCCACCATAGAGGACTGAACCCGGACCGCGTACCACATCAATTTGATCCATCATAAACGGATCGATTAAAGCAAAGTACTGATTCGGTGAATTGCGAAAAAAAGCCGTGTTAACACGCATGCCGTCCACCAAATGCAGGTTTTGCGAACCTTTCAGACCGCGAATGATGGGGATCCCTTGTCCCGGTGTGGTTTGCTGGATATAGACACCGGTTTCATTGCGCAATAAATCCGGCAACAGCACGTTGGGTTTGTTTTGAATATCAGCCCGATTGATTACGGTCACCGCACGCACCGTATCATTGGTTCCTGCAGCCATACGTGAGGCTGTCACCTGCAAGGGTGATAACTGTGTTTCATCGCTGTCCAGTTCTGTTGTTTCAAGCTGTCTTTTGCTTTGATTATCATTGGTCTGATCGGCCATAACCGCCGACCATGACAATATCAACAAGCACAATAACAGAGCCGTTATTAAGTCTCTGAACATATTGGAAAATGTGGTCAAAGCGGCACAATGTACACCCGAGTTGAGCCGGACTCAAGCAAAAGATAAAAATGATTGCAACGTTGGGTTTTAAATATTTCCGTTTTAACAAGCCTTTCTTTGACTGACTTGATTTTCAGGCATGCATGAAACGTCTTTCGCTACGTCGATTGGGGTTTGTGTTCTCGGTATTTTTTAATTTCTGTGGTGGTGAGTTGATAGGATTTAACCACCTTTGTGATGTTGTCTTTAACTTCTTCAGTGTCTTCGGCAATGGCAGCTGCTTCCATTTTTTTACAAAAATGACTAAAACCGGTGGCACCAATATTGGCACCGGTTGATTTTAAGGTGTGGGCGATTTGTCGCACTTGTTCAAAATCCACATTACTGTAAAGGGATTTTAATCTATCCATCATGCTCGGCGTTTCTTGCTGAAATAAATTTAATAAATCATCCGTTTCTTCACCCATAAACTCTTTAATTTCAGCCAGGGCTTTTACGTTGAGCCATTTGGCATTAATGATATTTAAAGTGGCATCAGTTTGAGCCGGTTGCTTCACTTTAACCGCTTCACTGTTGGCAAAAGGATCCCATTTCTTGAGTGTTTTCTCGAGTAAATACCGATTCAGCGGTTTCGACATATAATCGTCCATGCCGGCTTCTAAACACTTTTCCTTATCACCCAACATGGCATTGGCTGTCATGGCAATGATGGGTGTGCGTGGCAGGTTGTTTTCTTCTTCATAACGCCGAATTCGCCGGGTGCTGTGGTAACCATCCATGACCGGCATTTGACAGTCCATTAATATCAACCGATAGCGTGTGGCTTTCGCTTTTTCCAGTGCCTTCATGCCATTTTCAGCCACATCAAAAGGAAAGCCGATATAATCAATGAGTTTCTGCGCCACTTTCAGGTTGACTTCATTGTCTTCCACCAGCAATACAGTCTTTGAAATTTGATCCAGCTTTTGTCGCGTCATTTTCTTTGCGTGTGCCACATCTTCGGAAACGACTTCCGTCTCTTCACCTATCAATGGGGTGATTTCAGCTGTTTTCTCCGGGTAAAACCGTCGCTCAAATTCACGAATAATTATTTCGATCTCTTGATCGGCTTTTATGATTTGAATATTATTGTATTGCTTCACACCGGCAATGTGCTCTGATTTGGTCACAGCACAAATCCAAATGTCATTTAAATCACCTTTCTCAACCAATGTCAGAATTTGTCGGAACGTTTTTGCATTGGTATCAAAGTCAATAAATAGCAACGTATGTTTTTGATCCCGAATACCACGAGAGGCTTGAATCCGTGACATGGCATGCTGATAGTTCAGAGAACTCTGTACCTTAACCATAGCATGCTCTAAATCGGCCGTTAAACGTTTAAACAACACCGGATTGGTGTTGATTAAAACGGCTTGATATTGGCTGATTTCAGATTCGTCAGAAGACGTATCATTAACTGACTTGGAAAAAGGAATTTCGAACCAAAAGGTGCTGCCCAGACCTTTTTTTGAATCCACACCCAGTTTGCCTTTTAATAAGTCCACAATTTTTTGACTGATGGTCAATCCAAGACCGGTTCCGCCAAATTTACGGGTCGAAGAGTTATCTCCCTGGGTAAAGGCATTGAACAACTTATCCTGTTGGTCTTCACTAATACCAATGCCCTCATCTTTAACCACAAAACGTATCAGTTCTTTGCTGGCATAGTTTTTAACCTTTTTAGCTTCAACGGTGATGGTGCCTCGATCAGAAAACTTAATGGCATTGGACAGTAAATTAGTCAGCACCTGACGTAAACGAATCGGGTCACCCCGTAACAACGGACTAATTTGATCATCAATAATAACATCAATCTCAAGCCCCTTACGCTCAGCCGATGCACTTAAATTATCCAGCACCTCTTCAATGACCTTACGTATTTTAAGAGCAGTCATTTCAATGGTTAATTTGCCGGCCTCAACTTTGGAGTAATCCAGCAAATCATCAATCAGTTTTTGCATCTGCGTGGCAGAGGTGTGCGCAGTGCTGAGATAATCTTTCTGAAAGTCGTTGAGCTCGGTATCCATAACAATGTCTAATAACGGCACAATACCATTCAATGGTGTCCGGATTTCATGGCTCATGGTGGCCAGGAATTCCATCTTTGCCATTTCTGCAGCCGATAATTTAACTTTTAAATCTTTAACCTCTTCTTTGAGCTGGCGGCTTTGCTTTCGGGCCTCTTCAGCACGCTTAACCTGCTTGGCAATGCTATCAGGTAAAGGCTCAGTCTTTTTCTCTTCAAAGACGCCTGCATCGTATATAAATAATTTTACCGCCACCATAGCCAGACCGGTCAACACCAGTATAAACGAAAACATAAAAGGGTGACTGACCTGCATATCAGGGCCGGGAAGAATAGTAAAAAGAGCCAGTAAACTGATTGCCGGGATGACCACAATAAGTGCTGTTTCTTTGGGCTCCAGTTGCTTGAACAACATGATAGCCAACACCCAGCTTAACCATAACGAAACCATCAAAGATTCATTAACTGTCTGAATAAACCAAAAACCAAGGGCTAAAAATCCAGCTGCAACCGTGGGTATAATCCAATCCACCTGGTATGAAACGTGGTTATCGTAACGTTCAAAAATAAACGGCAGGGTAAATAAAAAACCGGCCAAAGTAAGCACATTGACAATCAGTAGTGACCACAGCCACTGATCGCTGCCAAAATAGCCCAAAATCGTCATCAGCAGCGTTGCTATAAACAAAGCTAAGTTTTTATTTTTTAACAGATTTGTCGTCATATTACCGATACGTGGATACTTAACTTAATGATTGTAGCCAAAAACCGGTGTGGCTGAAAGTATTAATTGTCGGGAAAAACCCATGTTGGATTTTATTGTCCATTAATGGCTTTGCGCCAGGTGAAAATTTTCATGGGCGGAAAATTTTTATAAGTCACTTTTTTCTTACTCGGTTGACCAAATTTTGGTTCTGCCAAGCCACTGACATGGTCACGCAACTGGTAAGCCAAAAACACGCCGCCGGGCTTCAGTGTTGCATGGATGGCTGCCATAATATCCTGATCCATGCCTTTGGGTAAGGTAGTGAAAGGAATACCCGATACAATCACATCAACATGCGTCCAATTCCGCTTACTGATGATATCACTGAGATTTTGGGCGCCACTGGCATCAATGCTGAGACGTTGATCATCAATGGTCTTTTTGATATGGGCAATGAATTTGGGGTTAATTTCAACCGTAATCAATTCGGCATCATCATCCATGGCGGCTAATAAGCCTTTGGTGGTGCCACCGGTACCGGGCCCCAATTCTATGATTCTTTTTTTACCGGTTAATTCAGCCGCAGCAGCAATTTCTTCAATCAACCACGGTGACGAGGGCAGTAAATAACCCACTTGTAAAGGGTGTTTAATGGCATGCTGTAAAAACAAAGCCGAATCTTTCAGTGAGTTTCCGATTTTACTGCTCATAGGCTGGGTTGTTGTGTCAGGAAATCGAATATTTTAGCATGCTCAATTTTTTGTTTTTCCATATTTTTCCGGTGTCGGTATTCGACATGTCCTTCATCCAGGGAACGATCACCAATAATCACCTGATGCGGAATCCCCAATAACTCAAAGTCAGACAGCATAAATCCGGGCCGTACTTTTCGATCATCCAAAATCACTTCATAGCCGGCTTTCGTTAATTGCTCATAGAGCTCATCCGTGGTGCGTTTTACCTGTACTGATTTTTGATAGTTCATCGGCAATAGCGCCACCTGAAAAGGCGCCAGGGACGCCGGCCAGATAATACCGTTTTTATCGTGGCTTTGTTCAATGGCTGCTGCCACCAATCGTGACACGCCCATGCCATAACAACCCATTTGTAAAGCTTGAGAACGGCCGGTTTCATCCAATACCACCGCATTCATGGCCTTCGAGTATTTATCACCCAATTGGAAAATATGGCCCACTTCGATGCCTCGTGCCTGTTTTAAGGTGCCTTGTCCGTCCGGACTGGGATCACCTGCCTGGGCTTCACGGATATCATCCTGCCGTTGAAATTCAGCATCCCGTTGCCAGTTTACGCCCGTTAAATGCTGGTCATTCTGATTGGCACCACAAACAAAATCACTCATATTGGCCACTGTCAAATCAACAATAACCGGACATGTTAAACCCTTGACGCCAATAGAACCGACATCACAACCCACCAGTTCTTTCACTTCATTGTCATCCAAAAAACGTAATGGCGTGGCCACTTCAGGTAAATGTGCGGCTTTCACTTCACTTAAATGATGATCCCCACGAACCACCAAAGCAACAGGACCCTCAACGCCCTCAACCAACAAGGTTTTAACCATTTGCTTGGATTTAATGCCTAAAAATGCCGTTACTTGCTCAATGGTTTTTTGATCAGGTGTGGCCACCTGTGATAATTCAGCAGTCGGTTCAGCGCGGTTTTCAATCAGACTGACTGCCTGGCATTTTTCAATATTGGCAGCGTAGTCACCGGTATCTGAATACATAATGGCATCTTCACCGCTGTCAGCGATAACATGAAATTCTTGTGAGCCGGAACCTCCAATCGCACCGGAATCAGCCAAAACACAGCGAAACGCTAATCCCATGCGGCTCAATATTTTGGTGTAGGTTTGCTCCATCAAGCGGTAAGTCTGTTCCAGAGACTCAGCCGTTAAATGAAAAGAATAAGCATCTTTCATGATGAATTCACGAGAACGCATCACCCCAAAACGCGGCCTGATTTCATCCCTGAATTTAGTTTGAATCTGATAAAAATTAATTGGCAGTTGTTTATAAGAGGTCACTTCATCACGAACAAATTCAGTGATGACTTCTTCATGGGTTGGGCCAAAAAAGTACTCCCGTTCGGCACGATCCGTCATCGCCAATAATTGTCCGCCAAAATCTTCAATACGGCCGGTTTCCTGCCACAATTCCTTGGGCTGCACTGCCGGCATCAGCATTTCCAATGCGCCTGATGAGTTCATTTCTTCACGAATAATCTGTTCAACTTTACGCAACACCCGAAAGCCCAACGGCGACCAGGTATATAAACCGGCACCAATTTTACGAACCATACCGGCTCGAATCATTAACTGATGGGAAATTATTTCAGCGTCTTGGGGAGTTTCCTTACGAGTAACAAGATGAAATTGAGATGTGCGCATGCTCTGTTAATAATATAAACGAAATGCGTATCTTAACTGATTTTATGCCATGCTGCTAAAGCAAATTAGCCTCAGTTAGCCGTTAATTCACGGCCACAATAACTGCCATAAGCCATGATTGACAAAATCTCTTGCGCACCATTTTCTTGTGTGGTTTCAATTTGTGAATCATTTAACCGTTTAACCTGTTCAATCTCGCCGCCAACGACACCGGGATCTGGAGCACCGACGACAAAAAATCCATTTCCACCCTGAGAGGTATAACGAACATGAGAGGTGATGTCGTCATTGACCACATCCCCTTCGACCGTTTCCATCACATACCATTCAGGAATCGCCAAGCCATGATCATCTAATACGATTTGTAGCTGGTTGTTTTCATCAAGTGCTTTGCGGTATCCAAAATCACCGGCAAACTGGGTGTTTTTATCATTGCGGTTGAACACCATGGATACACGGCCTTCAGCAACTTCTGAGTCGTTAATGAGTGGCAGTCCCTGAAGTGAGCATGCGGTGTGACGAGGTTGCTCACCGATCACCAATTGATCCAATTTGATTGATTTGAGTTGCGAATAAAAAGGATTGTTGCGATAAAAATCTGCATCAAAATACCCCGAATCCCCAGCCAGTTCTGCCACTTCAGCCAATCGTTCTTCCCGCATGTCAAATTCATAAAGCATTTGGTCCGGAATCAATTCACCCTGATCATCATAAACCCGTGATTTAGTGGCCAGACCAATAATGGATAAAGCCGCACTGTGAGAACTGAGGTCACCGGTCGGATAGAGAATCGGAAACACCACTTGATTACCTTCTATGGGGTGCCCCGCTTCCAGCACAAACCAAGTCGGTTGACCACTGGGTGTCTCAGTAAATACAGCCTCATATTGAATCAGCTGAGGCGATACTGAATCTGGGTTCGCCACCAACGTTCGGCTGAATATGCCTTGTCTGGGTACTTCCGGGTGATGCCATATACTGTCCAATACATGGCCGGGAAAGTCAGGATTTTCTTCAAATGCGGCCGGTTGGACATGTAAATAATAGACATCCTGGCCGCCGGTGAAGGTCGCTGTATAAGCAATGTGCGCACCTTGATTATCAGAAACCATATCAATGTAATCCCCCATCTTACGTTGTACGGGATAACCTAAGTAGTGATAAAAAGGGGCTGATACGGGCTGGTTAACAGAAAAGTGTTGGCCGCCATCATAGGAATAACTATAAAACAACTGAGATAAATTTTTGTTGAGAACACTCGCTGTGTCGTTTCTGGTATCAAGCCATATCACATCAATTCGTCCATTAGGCGCCACGGCCATCGTACCAAACCATTGCCAGTTATTGATTACACCATCATCATTGATTGTTTTGGGCGGTGAAAAATTCTTGCCCCCATCATGGCTCACAATGAACTGAATATCCAAAGGATCAAAACCATCCACATCAATTGAACTTAATACATAAACACGGCCATGAGTATGTCGATTTGATTTATCAACAGCCACCCACATTTGCCCTAACAAGCCCACAGGGTTAATGCCCCCAACAGCCATTGCACCATTGAGATCCAATGCAGTAACCTGACTAAAATCCGGAAACATCACAGATAAAGGATTTTGTGATTTCACCAAATATAAATCATTGAGGTTGCCTTCACCCCAGACTCCAGCCACATAAACCTCACCCTCAGGTCCGAGTGCTAATGTTGAATAAACAGGTGATTGGGGAATGCTCACGGGAGCGGTATAGGTTTGACCGTTATCAACTGAGTAGTTAAAACTATCCGGGTAGAAATTATTTCCCGCTAAATTCCACGCTGCGTAGATATTGCCACCGGATGCGTGCTCTGAGGTATCAATGACAAACCAACTTTTATCGCCTCCCATGACATCTGTTTTGTCAAACCAACTTTGACCGCCATTGTTGGAACGCCATTGGTCCACTCGAAACAAATCATCATCCTGTAAACCTGGGCGACCATTTGTTTCAAGCACCCTTAGACTTTGATAAAAAAATGTCCCGTCAGCATCTGCAGATAAGACAGGATCACTGCGAAATACGCCGGGTTCAAGGGGGCCTTTGTTGTGCCAGGTCAAACCACCATCATCAGAATAAGCCACACCGGCTTGACGAAAATCACTGTTGACATTATCAAACTGTCGCCAACCGATGGCTATTTGCTGAGGGTTAAGCGGATTGACCGCCAGTGAGGGTTCGTTAGCGGCATCATTGAGTCGGTTTTCACCTTGCGAAGTTACATTAACCTGATAGCTGATAAATCCCTGAAAAACTTTAACCAGTTTTTGTTCGGTCAGCACCATGGGCGGTAAATAAGGCTGACTGCGGGATTTGGTGTCCTTTGATTGCCATGTTTCATGCGGACCACTGATGTCCAGCTGAGCCTGAACAAGGAAACTGAGCCCCATCATAATAACGGAGATAATTATTTTAAATGACCTCAACATAGTCATACCCCAAAGTGCCAAACATTCAATTATTATACCTCAGAATGAATACTGACCCATTCAGAATTAATTAACTATGAATTATGGGGCGAAATAAGCCCCATTTTGGCGGCTTCCAGGGTGGCTTCAGCCCGGGAATTAATTTTTAATTTTCGATATATTTCTTTGACATAGCCGTAACAGGTGCTTTTCTTGATGGTTAATAAATCGGCCACTTGTGGCACTGCATAACCTTTAGCCACCAGCGTTAAGACTTCTTGTTCACGGGGTGTTAGTTTATTTTTACTGGCTGTCGGTTGGAAAAATTGGAGTAATTTATTAGCCACCGCCGGAGAAATAGGCAAGTGACCCTTGTCTATACCTAACAGCATTTGCGCCAGGTCATCTTTGGACTGATCTTTGAGGATATAGCCTTTGGCCCCAAAGCGTAAGGCACTGAAAACATGGACGTCATCATCAAACAGGGTGGCCATCACCACTAAACTCTCAGCATGTTGTTGCAGAATGGGCTGAATCAGTTGTAAGCCACTGCCATCGGGTAAACCAATATCCAACAACACCAAATCAAATATTTGTTGCGCAATACATTGCTGGGCTTGTTTAACCGAATCTGCAGTAACCACTTCACAGCCTGAGAAAGCAAGTTGTGCCGATTGAGTCAGCCACACTTGTGCCTCTGGGATATCTTCAACAATTAAAACATGTGTTACGGCCATGGATAACTCAATCTGGTTACTAACCCACCATTATCTTTATTTTGCCAGATAATTTCAGCATCCATGGCAGCGGCTCTTTTTTGCAGACCCCGCATGCCTCGTCCGGTCCTTGTGTCGCTATTTTTTTGCACCAATCCACAACCATTGTCGGTTAAACAGATATCTAATTTTTGTTGATTACTTAACAACTTCAAATGAACATTCTGCGCTTTGGCATGACGGATAATATTGGTCAGCAATTCATTCATAATACGCAACAACCCGGTCGGATGGGTGTTATTAAAGACAGGGTTAAAATCAACGACTTTTTCATATTGAAATTCGATATGAGCTTCAGCCATTCTTTGTCGACACAGGTCAATGATATCGTCGCTTAGTTGATTGGCATCCATACTGATTTGGGTGGTTTTTGCCACGGCTCGACGTAGCCGATGCATGATATCCCTGACTTGCTTTTTTTGTTCGCTGTCATCAAGAACATAGACAAGGCGCAATAACTCAGCCCCGACGTCATCATGGATATTTTGATAAATTCGACTGCGTTCAGCAGCCTGGATCTCACTCACCTTTAAGCCTGACTCTGATTGAGTGATGACTTCTGTGACTTTTAAAACACAATATAATTGCAGCGAAACCATCAGAGCCGATAACAACACATGGTCTTTCCATTCAGGCACAAGCAACAACAAAGCCGCGAATAGTAAAACCGACAGCCACCACAGAATAGTGCGTGTTCTACCCTGAACCAGATTCACCACCAAAACCGCAAAACTAAACAGACATAAACCCAACCAGAGCCAACGATCAGTGATGACGCCATAAAATAGCAAACTTAAAATGAGCAACAAAGCAAGCGCTAACAAAACATAGATGACTTGATTAAATCGACTATAAAAGCTGATTGACACACCATAAAACAACAGCCCATATACATTTATCGGCTCATGTTGTAGCAGTATTAATGGCGCGCACGCCAAGACCAGTGAGGTAAAAAGTGTTACACGATGATAATAATCCCAAAAAGTATACCCGGCCAGCAGAACAGATAAGATAAATGCCATGCCGACCAAAAGCCATTGGGTTGTCATTCTTATTGATCACCCTGACCGGGTCGGGGGCGAATAACAGGCTGCAATCGGTTGACACGACTGCGCCTGTTATCTACTTTTTTGAGGCTTGGTGCATATAGACGGTGATTTGGTCGGTTTTTCCGGCCACCGCATATTGGCCACGGGTGACAAGAAAAGCCTGCACCTGATGGGTACCGCGTGGTACCAGCTTAAAGGTATGGCTGTTTGCATCACCGGGTGTGGTTTTTTGGTCATTCAATATAAATTGAATTTGATATTTTTGTTTTTGAACTTCACTTAAGGGTGCCACCGCCACCTTTAGATCACCGCCACTGCCCCAAATATTTTCTTTGGCTTGTGGTTCCGTTAATCTAATATCAGTATCATTGCCGGCTGCATCGGGATTCTCTTCTGTCGACTGACTGGTTGAATCAGGCGAGGGTTGCACAGATTCCACCACCGATAATTCAGGCAGATCAGCTTCCTTGTAATTATCATTCAGTTTTTTCTCACTGTAATGGGTTACGCCGTGTTCATCGGTGTATTTATAAATGGTCTTGTCAGCCGCTAAAGCAATATTCAAGCCCATTAACAAGGTACAAATTAAACTCAGTTTTTTCATGATTAATCAGTAAATAACATCTTCTCTCTGTTATACAACTTCACCGCAATCCATGCAAGTACCAAACCAACAATCAACGTTCCGGCAACAGCAAAACCAATGGCATCCCAACCCACTGAATCACCGCGCATCAACTCATTAATGACCAGATTTTGTCCTAAAATGGGCACCGACATCATCCACAACTGTTCTTTAATCGGCATAAACATCAATAACATACTGGGTATCATGGGCACAATTAACACCAGGCCGACATAAGTCTGGGCTTCGCGATAAGACTGGGCAAAGGCGGCAATAATGGTTTGAATGGCACCGGCCAATAAGGCCAAAGGCGCCAACACCAACAACATGGTCAACATCACTGACAGGCCCATATTAAAGCGCATACCCAGTTTTTCAAAAGGATACCAGGGTAAAGTCAGTTTGAAAGCGACAATGGTTAACACCAGCGTCAATAAACCGAACGCCACCGTAGCCGCTAATTTACCCGCCAGAATCGTATCCCGCTTAACCGGATTTAAAAACAGGGGCTCCATTGATTTACGTTCTTTTTCACCGGCCGTGGTATCAATCGCCAGGTACATACTTCCCATAAACAAACCCATAATCAGGAAATAGGGCAGCACGGTTAACAACATGGCTCCGCGCGATTCTTTGGTCGCCTGGTCATGACTTTCGATCATAACGACATTTGTCAGGTTGGGCGTAATACCTCTTAACTGGAGACGCTGTTGGCCGATGCTGCGGTCATAGGCGTTCAAAAGAGAACGTAATCGGTTGACACTGACTTTGGCCGCACCTTTGGCAGAGCCATCGTAATACAACATCACTCTGGCCGGTTGACCCTGGCTAAAGTCATCTGAAAAATCCTCTGATATGGCCATCACCACATCATGATCCTTGTTTTTTATGGCCACATCAGGGTCACCTTCCAATTCCATGATGGTAACGTCCTGGGCGCTTAAAAATTCCATTAAATGCTGAGCCCCCGCTTGGTTAATCACCGGAACTTCTAATTTTTGCTCGGCCTTATCCTGTTGCATACTGATGGTGGTGTTCATAATAATCACCATGAGGATTGGACCAAACAGCGACCCCATCACAATCGATGACATCACTGTACGCTTATCACGGGCGTTTTCTAAGACTTCTTTAAAAAATACCGTTTTAAAAGATCTAAAATTCATGACATTTTCTCCCCGCCAACCAAAGACACAAAGGCATCTTCCAAATTCTCACTACCGGTTTTGTCACGCAATTGAGATTCACTGCCTGATGCAACAATGCGACCACCATCGATAATGGTGATTTCATCACACACGGCCGATACCTCTTGCATAACATGGGATGAAAACAATATACATTTACCCAGGGCCCGTTGTTCTTTTAAAAACCGCCGGATAGCACGGGTACTCATGACATCGAGGCCATTGGTGGGCTCGTCCAATAAAATATTTTGCGGGTCATGAATTAAAGCGCGGGCAATGGCCACTTTAACCCGCTGTCCTTGCGAAAAACCTTCGGTCTTACGATCAATAAAGGACCCCATACCCAAACGGTCGCACAGTTCTCCACATCGATCTTTAATTTTGGCTTCTGGCATGCCTTGTAAGCGACCGAAATAAACGATATTTTCACGGGCTGTTAAACGTTTATAGAGACCGCGTGCATCGGGCAGAACGCCCATTCGAGCGCGGGCGGCCACAGGATCTTCATGGGTATTAATGCCATCCACAACCACCTGACCGCCTTCCGGCTTAATCAAGGCATAAATCATCCGCATGGAAGTGGTTTTACCGGCCCCGTTGGCTCCTAAAAGCGCGGTGATTTTGCCATCAGGCGCTTCTAAAGACACATTATCCACGGCAGTAACTTTGCCAAAGGATTTACTGATATTTTGTACACTAATCATTGCTGCGGTCCGTTTAAGTTAATAAAAAAGGCCGGTTGTTTAAAATTATTCATACATTCCGTCTCAAGTTCTTCAGCGGGATCTTTAATAAATGCCGTCATAATTTTCGGCATACATCCCCGATTGGCGACAATGTGACCTTGTCCCTGGGCCACCAGATGTTGCGCATTGCTCAGCGTTTCCATGGCCACATCAGCAAAAGTCGGCGGTGTCACCGGGTCATATTCACCGGATAACAATAAGGTCGGTATATCCGATACCACCGGGTCTTTAAAGGAAGCATCGACCACATCGGCATCCCAGTAATCACAACGGGAGCTCATCATTTCAAAAAACTCATCGCCAAACAAACTGTTTTGGGTGTTTTGTTTTTGCGGCAAAAAGGGCACATCTTCGGCACACACCACAGATAGCTCCAGGGCATTGTTGAGATTGTCGGTTAAACTTGAGGTTACCATAAAGGCCTGTTGCGCCAGATTTTGCGGTTGGTCATGATTGGCCAAAGATACCAATAAAGGAATCATGCCCATGGTTTCCGGGCTGTAGGAAAACATACGCAATCCTATCACCGCAAAATCCCGGGTTAACTCAAACGTTTCATAATCGCCACTGCTTGGATTCGGCAGGCGCATTTCAATCGGTTGTTCTTCTAAAGACTGTAACAATGTCCACATTTGCTGTTCGGCATCACCAAACCGCTCCTGACATTGTTCGTCTTCACGGCACAACCGAAAGACATTTTTTAAGGTGTTTTGTAAATTTGTTTCATGCGCCGCCGCCATCGCTTCTTGTTGCGGCATGACACCATCCAATACCGCAGTTCGGATTGAATCCGGATAGAGCTTCATATAAGTCAGGCCTTTGCGGGTGCCGTAGGAACCGCCATAAATATTCCACTGTTCAATACCCAACGCCTGACGCACGGATTCCAAATCCTCAATAGCAATCGTGGTGGTATAAAACCGGGTATCGGCATCTAAAGAGGCATGGCAGTCCTTCAGCCATTGCACCATCTCCGGTGAACGCCAATCAGTGATATCCGCAAATTCTTCCATCTCAAAATCACATCGCAGTGGATGCGACTCACCGGTACCACGCTGATCCACCATCACAATACGGTGTTTGGGTAATAACTGACTCAGGTTTCTCGCCATTACCGCGAAAGTATCAACCGCCGCTTGCCCCGGGCCGCCGGCCAACAGCACCACTGCATCCTGCTCGGGATTTTCCACATCAGCGTTGACCACCGCGACATTCAAATCAATTGAGCGAACATCAGGATTATCACGGTCCTCCGGCACCGATAAACGACCACATTGCGCCGCCACAGAAACACCTGATGACTCAGCACCAATAAAACAATCTGAAAGTGAAAGACTTTTCGATTGCACATCATCTTGGGCCCAAACAGAGCCCACAGCGAACAATAACGCCGAAACATAAAGAATTCGAAACATGAGAGATTCTAAAAACTGAAAGCTTAACAGTGTACCTGATTTGCACATTCAGGCAAACCTCCCAAAAGTCACAATATTGTTTTTAAATAAAATTTTATTGTCGGCTTGACCGGAAGGCAGCGAGCGCAGCGAACAAAAGCAACGCTTTTCATTATTGTTATACTAATCTATATCGGCGTCTATCCAGAATTTAACCACAGAGTTCGCAAAGGTCTCCACAAAAGACGCAAAGTAAATCTTATTTGTATTTTCTTTGCGCGCTCTGTGAATCCCCTGTGTTCTTAGTGATTAACCATGCACCGCATCAGTGTTTGACATTTGAATAAAGCCAGAACACCAGATGGCTGAGCTTCATCGAAGCCAAACTTCAAATAGACAGCGTGTTCCAGAATCAAACACCGCCTTCGACGGAGCTCAGGCTACTTTAATTTTGTTAAAGCCCAAGATGGCTGAGCTCGTCGAAGCCAAACTTTCAAAAAAAGAAATGATACGCAAGACTGCCTACAACAGGGCGCCGTACTGAGCCCAGCCGAAGTGCTCAGGCGACTTTAAATTTGTTAAAGCCCAAGATGGCTGAGCTCGTCGAAGCCAGACTTCAAATAGACAGCGTGCTCCAGAATCAAACACCGCCTTCGACGGAGCTCAGGCTACTTAACTATTTTTATTGTTTTATCCTATCCTTATCTATGCTCTCTAGGGTTATCCTTATTATTAACCACAAAGTTCGCAAAGCTCTGCACAACGGACACAAAGTAAATCTTATTTATTCTTTCTTTGCGTGCTCAGTGAATTCTCTGTGTTCTTAGTGGTTAAACATGCCCCGCATCAGTGTTTGGCATTTGAATAAAGCCAGAACAGCAGATGGTTAAGCTCGTCGAAGCCAGACTACAAAAAGTCAGCGTGTTCTATATTTAAACACCGCCTTCTACAGGACGCCGTACTGAGCCCAGCTGAAGTGCTCAGGCAACTTTAATTTTGTTAAAGCCTAAGATGGCTGAGCTCGTCGAAGCCAAACTTTCAAAAAAAGAAATGATACTCAAGACTGCCTACAACAGGGCGCCGTACTGAGCCCAGCCGAAGTGCTCAGGCGACTCCCAAGATTCGTTAATCCGTCAGAAAAGGATGCTACTAGGTAAGCAAAAGTAAAATAGACTTTTTACTTCTTTTTAACCGGCGGACTAACATATTTTTCGCGTTTGATTAAAGTCACCGGCAGTCCTTTGTCTTTTAACAAAGCAAAGCTTTCATCCACCATGCCGGGATTGCCACACAAATAAGCAATGTCCTTGTCCACATCAAATGTTTGCTCCGCGAGAAATTTTTGCACATAACCCTGGCGGTCATTTAACGCCGCCTGATCTCGCGCCTGCCGTGATAAGCAGGGGATATAATGGAAATTTTCATATTCCTTTTCCACGGCCCGAAAATCAGCCTCATACAATAAACCCTGTGCATTCTGAGCACCCATCACCACATACACCTCAGCACCTTGGTCCAATCGATTTTTCAGCTCATTCAACATCGCCCGGTACGGCGTCACACCGGTTCCGGTGGCAATTAAAAAATACCGCTCATGAGCATCCGGCAACAGGCAAAAACGACCATAAGGCCCTGACGCTTCCAGTCGATCACCCGGCTTCATGGCCGATAATTTACGTGTCGCCAAACCCCCTTCCACCCAGGTCATGGCAATTTCAATCTCATCCAATTCACATTTTTCCGAAGGAAAAATATTAGCAATCGAATAACTTCGAAACGTATCAAAGCCATCATCCTGTTGCATATGCAAACGCACAAACTGCCCGGCAATGGCAATCAACGGTGTTTCACTGTCGACTTTGAAGCGAATCGAGACCGAATGGTCATTCAAAGGTTCTTGCTCTTTAAATACTAAAGAAAATGGCGTCATAAATAGTCAGGTGTGCAGTTAATGAGAATCGCTATTATCTCAATTAAAGCGTGAAAATTAAAGCCACACCAGCCACTAAACCCGATTCAAACCCAAGAAGTGGGTTTTTACACAAAAAATTATTGAACAAGCCCCATAATTTGTCTATACTTCGCATCCTCGTTTAAAAACGAGCACCAACCAGTGCCGACATAGCTCAGTTGGTAGAGCAACTGACTTGTAATCAGTAGGTCCGGGGTTCGACTCCTCGTGTCGGCACCATTTGATTCTATTGCGTTCTGCTATCACTAAACAACTATATCCTGTAGAAGAGCGTAATCTAAGAACCTCCCAAAACAATCCATAACCCCAAACCTGCGTCGTCTTCGTGCTTGATCATTATCTTTTTCATTTTATTGTGTTAGATTTACGTTCTGTAAGCCAACCGTGAATCCTATCGTTATAGATTCCAATTTATCTCGATTCATCTAAATCCTTTTAGGTGGGTTCACAAAAATGAACAAAAGCGCAGATTTTTACACTTATTAATTTTCCGTGGTGCGCTTGAGATGACATTTAACTAATGTGCTTTTTTTATAGTAGAACAATCTGCATAATACCGACTAGTTTTTGAGCATCTGTGAGATTCTTAATTTTTTGGAAATCTTAGTAATCAGAAGATACCTCAACTCAGTTCATTAGGCATATATGACAATTTTTTGGGTTTATTTAAAATTTACAATTTGTATTAGACACTTACTTTATAAGATAATTCTGAATCATTACAGTGAACCTACTAGCTAAAAATGGTCACTATTCATTTTGCAAATTTGGCACAATATCTTCTGAAAATAATTCAATATATGTGCACTTTTATCGATAAATTGATCTACAATATCGCTATTTAAATAATAAAATACATTTTTTCTGCAAAATTATGACCTCTGAATATATTCCATCAAGTTTGATAGAGTTTTCCATTGAAAACTATAAGTGCTTTAAAAATAAAGCTGTATTTAGTTTGGCTACGAGAAAAAATGCTGCTAACAATTTTAAAATTTCTCCAATTAATGAACATTTGCTTAAGTCCTCAATAATATTTGGGCCAAACGCTAGTGGTAAATCAACATTATTTGATGCTCTAATTTTTCTTAAAAACAAAATCAAACACTCTACTGAAATTGAAAAAAATGAAAATTTAATTGTTACTCCTTTCCTACTCGATACGGAATCGGTAAATCTACCTACGAAATTTGAAGTTGTTTTTTTAGTAGACCAACACGTTTACCATTATTACTTTGCCCTCAATAATAAAAATATCATTTTACAAGAGGAATTAAAATCAGTTACAAACTCAAGTGAAAAACTGTTAATAAGCCGAAATAAGCAAAAGTTTAATAACTCATCAGCTTTTCACGACCCATTATTAGAAGAGAAAACAAGAAAAGACGCATTATATTTGTCTGTAGCGAACCAATGGAATAATGAAGAAGCCCAATTAATTTCGAATTTTTTTAAGCATGGAATTAATGGTTATACTAGCGAGGATGATATGGATCATTTGCCATTCACCTCCTCTAAAGCTGAAAAAGATATTTCTTTTAAACAGCAAATCATTATGTATCTTAAAAAAGCTGACTTTTCCATAGAAAACCTTGAGATAGTGACTAATAACATAAGTAAAAATCAAATAAAAAAACTTGAAAAAATGGGTTTATCTGGTGATGACATGCCCACTAAGGTCAAATCAATATTCTTTAGTCATTTAAAATTTGATATGTTAAATAATAAAGCTGGAGAAGAAGTTTTTCATATTAAAGATGAATCAAGCGGAACACAAAGCTTTTACCTTCAACTTGGACCAATACTTAATACACTATCATCTGGGTCTGTTTTATTTATTGATGAATTTAATTCAAAATTTCACCCTGATTTATGTTTGTTTATTATCGAGCTTTTTCATTCAAAAATAACTAATCCTAAATTTGCTCAGTTAATTGTCACTAGTCATGATTTGCTTTTATTGAAGAGCAGACAAATAGATCGCGATCAATTTTGGTTCACAGAAAAAGATAAATATGGCAAATCTAGATTATTTTCTCTTTCAGAGTACAAAGAAAGAAAAGGCGGGGATTTTCTTAGGAGATATTCCGAAGGAAGATACGGTGCTTGGCCTTTTATTGAAAGATCTTTCTTGAATATTGAAAATAAGCAGTAGTTTACGATGGGAAGATATAATCGACAGCGCTCGAATAAAAAGAGCAAGAAAAAAGAGAATAAAAAAATATTTATTTTTGCTGAAGGAGAAAAAACTGAAAAAATATATTTTGAACGTTTTAATTATGAAGTTAGCCGTAAGTTAAAAAGAGCAGGCGTTATTACTGTACATGGATTAGGTTGCAATACTTTATCACTTGTAAAAAAAGCAATATATCTGATAGAAAAAGAAGACTTTAATTATAAAATTGATGAAAAATGGGTGGTTTTTGACAAAGATGATTTTAAATCAGACCAATTTGATAACGCAATATCAAAAGCAGAACAAAATGGGTTTAAAGTAGGTTGGTCAAATGAATGTTTTGAGCTATGGTACCTATTGCATTTCGAAAAATTCAATAATAATTGTGATAGCAGGAAAGAATATTACCAAAAACTTACGCAACATCTAAAAACTCAGTGCCCTGATTCAAAAATTCATAACTATGAAAAAGATGGAAAATCAATTGATCTATATGAATTTTTAAAACCATTTCAAAATAAAGCTATTAAAAATGCTAAATGGTTAGAAGGACAATCAAATCCACCATACACTCCTTCCAAAACAAAACCATATAGCACTGTATTTAAACTAGTAACTTCAATTAAAAGTATCAAGAGATAACCGTTAAAAATTATCTTTTGTTAACTAAAAGAAAGCTTATAATCAGTCATTGAAAGATGAGAAACTGTCAGATTGAGTCTAAACTAATAATATAACACAAATATAATATATCTTCGTCTAAATTTAATATATAGTATAAATTCACCCAAATACCCATCACCCAAACTAACCGCTTACTACTCCGACATATCATCAAATTCGACGCAGAATTCCTCTTTGATCTATATAACCATCCGGTCTTTATCGAACACATTGGCGATCGTGGGGTGTCGAGCCTGACGAAAGCCCGTCAGTTTGTTGAGGATATTCTGGCAAACTATGCAAAACACGGGTTTTGGCTGTATATCGTTGAAGACAAACAAACCGGCGAAGCAGTGGAGATTAATAGTTTTGTGAAACGGGATTACTTAAATACGCCAGATATGGGCTTTGCCATCTCTGAGTCGCAATGGTCTAATGGCTACGTCTATGAATTTTCTCTGGCGATTCATGAGCACGCCCGGTAATTAAAACGGAAAAAGCTAATCAGCATTCAATCTAACTATAAATTTATACATAATTAATAGTTGGATTATAGTTGTTAATTAAACAAAACCATTTATATGGTTTATACTGATGTAGTCAGCATCAATATTAAACATGCGCATGCTCATCACCCAAACAAACCGCCTGCAACTCCGTCATATCATTCAATCCGACGCTGAATTCCTCTTTGATCTTTATAATCAACCGGCCTTTATCGAACACATTGGCGATCGTGGCGTGTCGAGTCTGGCGAAAGCCCGTCAGTTTGTTGATAGTGTTCTGGCGAATTATGAAAAACACGGCTTTTGGTTGTACATGGTTGAAGACAGGCTGACCGGAGAACCGGTCGGCATTAATGGTCTGGTTAAACGGGATTATTTAGACGCGCCGGATATTGGCTTTGCCATCAGTGAGGCTTATTGGGGTCAGGGTTATGCCTATGAGTCTTCGCTGGCGGTCCTTGACCACGCTCGGCACTTAAAACTGGAAAAGCTACTCGCCATTATCAGCCCGGCCAATATCGCTTCAATCCAGTTAATCGAAAAATTAGGCTTTGACTTTGTGGAACAAGAACAATTGACACCGGAAGAGCAAGCCGTGAATCTTTACCGAATAATTCTATAAGCATTATTTTTTTATTTACCTTTGAAATACCAACCATTTCGATTACTGCCATGATAAGTATCTGCAAATAATTCAAACTTATTATTGCAGTTTGAACAAACAAATTGATTACTAATAATATCTTGCCAATAGCCTTCAGCATCAACCTCCTCAAAAGGAACTGAAATAAAATCATCATTTTTTAAAGTTTCCATTAAGATGCCAACACTAATAGCCGTTTTTATTTTTTTTATTAAATTGGAAAGTTGTTTTGGGCTTCTAACTCGAACCTCAGTAATCAGTTCAGAACAAGTTTCACATTTTTTCTTCAACATATTATTAAAAGTACTTCGTGTTAAAGCTCATCACTCTTGAGCTGATATTTTAGAACGGGTAGCCACATAAGACATTGTAATATTGCGAATAACAAACCACAATGTTATTATCAATGTTATAACATTTCTGGAGATAACGATGCTTGATTTAAAAATTAGACGCATTGGCAATTCATTGGGTGTGGTTCTACCGAAGGAAGCCATTGCCTTATTAAAAGTCACTGATGGCGATAAAATCCACTTAACCCAAGGCGCCGATGGCACGTTACGTTTAACGCCTTATGATCCGGAGTTTGAGGAGCAGATGGAGGCGGCATTAAAAGGCGCAAGTCAATACCGGAACACCTTAAGACAACTGGCGAAATGAGCCAACCGAAATGGCTGAAGCCATCGGTGATTGAAACCCTGCATGACATGCAAATTGCTGAGCATGGTGGCTTACCCGGGGTTAGGGATAAAGGCTTATTGAGTTCAGCCCTGGCAAGACCTCAAAATCTGTTTGAATATGAGTCTGCTTCAATATATCAACTTGCCGCAGCTTATGCCCATAGTCTGGTTAAAAACCATCCGTTTGCAGATGGCAATAAACGCACCGCTTTGCTCGCCGCTTATACTTTTTTAAGCATCAACAACATAACCATGACAGCGTCAGAAGCCGAAACCACCGCCATGGTGATCGCTTTGGCGGCCGGTGATATCGATGAAAATAATTTTGCCGATTTGTTACAGCAAAATACTGTTATCGCTCATGAATAAATAGAACCATCAGCTTAGGCCTTTAACTTATCTTCTACCCTTGCCAACAAATCCATTAAAATCTCAGCCGGTAATTGCATCATGCTGTGCCTGACATCTTCACTGATCTCCAGGCTTTGGCTGTCAGTTTTCAGTACTTGATTGAGGATTTGCTCAAACAGGGAGTGGCACAGGGCTTGCCAGTTTTGGTGGATTTTATTGCTTGGGCTGGTTGTGTTTTTTTGTGAATTTTCTTGAGCGATTTCAGCCATGGCCTGAATGAGTAAGCGCAGGCGCTGGCGTTGTTGTCTGAGAATACGTTTTTCAGCGCGGTGATTAATGAAATATCTGGCGCTTTTATAATAGCCATCCACAAACAGGCTGTGTTCGATGGCATCTTGTAGCTGCAGAACAGATGGGTAGGGCGCACCGGCTTGCTTGTGTTTCAACTGGCGTAGGGTTTGGGCTTCCAGGTGCTGTTGGTGTTCCCGGCTGAATTCTTTGTATTGCTGTCGAATGGTGGACAGGGTTTTTGTGAGGCGTTGCCGGTCAAAGGCGACATCCTGTAAGTTGCGCTTTAGTATTCTTTCAGGGACCGGGCTTAATTCCCCGTTATCCTGCTGAATCGCTGTGTGGGGTGTATTCATATTGTCGACAAGGGTTCTATCATCGCTTTAATGTAATCCTCCTGGCAATCCATGACATTGATGTAAATCAACCTAAGGTACTTTAGGCCTATTTAAGCGCGTCTGGCGGAATGTTATACTGATTGGGTTTAATATAATGCCATCCAATCATGACACAAAATAATGTTTTTAAAATGATTAGCCGATCAGTCATCGTTTTTTTATTGATTTTACTGGTGAGCCTGTCAAGTCAAGCCAAAACAAATACCCAGGCTAAAGGCAAATTAGCCGCGTATGGCCAGGCACTGGCTGAGCACAACCGCGCTTTAGGCACCTGGGCTTTATATCACGGTGAACAAACGGTGTTTAAGCAAACCCTGATTCCCAATAAAGAACAATCCGATATTGATATAGATTCATCGAAATCAATACATCAGTATAAAATCGGATCCATCAGCAAGACCTTTACTGCAGTGCTGACATTTAAAATGATTGAAAACGGCAAGCTGAATTTAGACACGCCGTTAAGTCAGTTTTACCCCGATATCGCCAACGCCGAAGACATCACCATTGGCCAGATGCTCAATCATCACTCCGGGATTGCCAGTTACACTGACAGCGCCGATTTTATGTCCTATTACCAATCGCCTCAGACGCAAGAAAAAATGGAGACGCGAATCGCTGACTTACCGGCAGCCTTTTCGCCCGGTGAAAAAGGCGCTTACAGTAACAGTAATTTCCTGTTATTAGGCTATATTCTGGAGCAAGTTAGTGGCCAAAGTTATGCTGATTTACTTCAAAAGCACATTATTAAGCCTTTAGAGCTTAAACACACTTATTTCGGCACGGATGACGATAACAACAAACTACAATCGTACCAATGGCGCAATGATAAAGACCAATGGCAAGCCATCGATCCCTGGAGTCTGTCGGTGGCCGGAGCCGCCGGTGCGATTATTTCCACATCTAATGATTTAAATCGTTTTTTCCGTGGATTATTTCAGAATAAATTAATGTCCGAAGACAGTTTTCAACAGATGATTTCACTCAAGGATGGCTTCGGTTACGGGATTTTTAAAACCAAAGTCAAAAACAAGGATCAGGAAATCACCGGTTACTGGCACAATGGTGGCATCGAAGGCTTTGCCAGCCATGCCATTTATTTCCCGGACATCGACGTCACCACAGTGGTGCTGAGTAATGGCCTGAATAAAGCAACCATGGATAATCTCAACAGTGCCCTGATTGATGCCTACCTGGGTCAGTCCTTACAAGCTAAAATATCGGCTTTGGAAGTCACTGCTGATCAACTGAAACCCTACACCGGCTATTTTCAAAGCGACACCAGTCCTTTGGATATTGAAGTGATGGTGATGAATGACCAACTGATGGCGCAAGCCACCGGTCAGGGCGCCTTTCCGTTATCACCGGATGGCGAACACCGCTTTACCTTCCAACCGGCGGGCATTGAAATGCTATTTAATAAGGACATGAATGGTTTTACCCTTAATCAAGGTGATAATAAAAATGTCTATCAACGCAACGACGACGCCAAGTCCAAGGCCGTTGCTGTCGATGAAGCAGTTTTACAAAGCTATACCGGCGTTTATGCCTCAGACTCTTTCCCACTGGACATCACGGTGACTTTAAAAGACGGTCAATTAATGGCCCAGGCGACAGGACAGGGCGCGTTCCCACTGACTGCACAAAGTGAGGCGAAATTTACCTTTTCAGCAGCTGATATTAGCATGGTCTTTAATGCTGATAAGCAAAGCATGGCATTCACACAGATGGGCCGAAGTTTTGAGATGCAGAAAAAAACACAGTAAACACCCCAGCCAGCATATTAAGCACATGTTGAGATAAAAAAGTTTCAACATGTGCTCCTTTCTTGACCTTTTATCAAGCGCATTAACCGCTTATGTAATTTTCCACAGAATTTTACTCATCACATCTATACTGATCACCATTGTTAATCGATGGAGTTAGTATGAAATTTATTATTCTTTTTAGTTTGTTGGTCTCTTCGCCCTTGTTCGCAGAGGATTATGACTTTGCTGTAGAAGTTCACGGTCAAGGTACCCCGATGTTATTAATCCCGGGTTTAAGTAATGCCGGTGCGGTCTGGGATGAAACTGTCGCCCGTTACAAATCTGATTATCAGATGCATGTGGTGACTTTACCGGGCTTTGCCGGTCACCCGGCCATGGCGAAAACCGACCCTTATTTAAATCAGGTTCGCGATCAATTGTTAGCGTATATTGACGCCAAAAAACTGAAATACCCGGTTGTGGTCGGTCACAGCCTGGGTGGCTATATGGCCTTAATGATGGCTGTTGAACAACCTGATTTATTCAAAAAAATAGTCATTGTCGATTCTGTGCCCTTTATCCCGGCCCTGACCATGCCCGGTGCCACTGAAGACAATTCTAAAGCCATGGCTGATATGATGAAATCCCAAATGAACCAGCAAGATGAAAATCTTCGTTCAGCGTCTTTGGACCAAATTCTCAGCACCATGATTACCGATCCTGAACGCATTAAATTGGCCAAAAAATGGGGTATGGACAGTGATCCGGCGAGTGTTAATCAGGCCATGTATGACATGATGACCAGCGATTTGCGTCAGGAAATTGCCACCATTAAAACCCCCACACTGGTTATGGGTTCCTGGATTGCCTATAAAGATTACGGCATGAATCATGAGCGCCTGAAAGCCAGTTACGGTGCCCAGTATGCCGCCATGGAAAATCATGAGTTGGTGATTACCGACACCGGCAAACATTTCATCATGTGGGACGACCCGGACTTTTATTTTGCTAAAATGGATGCTTTTCTGACCGCAGAGTAAATTTGTGAAGACCACATCCACCTTATTTTGGATTATCAATGCAGCAGGTTGGTTTACCTTCCTGCTGCTCAGTGGTTTATTCTTCAGCAGCCTGAGCGGCCAGTTAACCGTCGGCACCCTGGTGATACAGCTTTTTGCCTGGTGTTATTACGTGCCGGCTTCCGGTATTATTCGCCATTTAATCCATCGTTGGCAGTGGTTTCAAAGAAAACAGCATGGACGACTGATTATAAAACTCGTGGTGGTAAGCTTTTTATTGGCTTTGGTGGGACAGTTTTTGGTGTCATTGTTCATGATGTATGGTCTTAACATCATGACCTGGCAGACCTATTCCAACACCATCCTGGTTTTTACGGTGGCGCAATACTGGGTTGTTCTGGCTTTGTGGACTTTGTTGTATTTGGTGATAGGTCATTACCGGGCCAGTCGGCGCCAACAACTGCGCGAAATCGAACTCACCTCTGCTTTGCATAAAAGTGAATTGCTGGCCCTGAAAGACCAGCTCAATCCACATTTTATTTTTAACTGCCTCAACAATATGCGGGCCATGACCCTGGAAAGCCCTGAAACCACCCGCACGATGATTACCCATTTGTCTGAAATACTGAAATATTCATTTCGCTTCAGCGATCAAGCCCAAGTCACTGTCAATGAAGAGTTGCAACATGTTCGCAATTATCTGGCCTTAGAAAAAATCCATTTCGAGCAACGTTTACACTATGATATAACAGTCAGTGATAACGCCACAGAAGCTCTGATACCGCCCATGAGTATTCAACTGCTGGTCGAAAACGCCATTAAACACGGTATTTCTAATTGTCCCGAAGGCGGTCATATTGCCATTAAAATAAGCACAGACAAATCCCAATTGACCATTACTGTCTGTAATGACGGACAAATCGCCGAACGGCCACAGTCCACCGGTATCGGCCTCAGCAATTTACGCCAACGCTTGTATTTGTTATACCAGGACAAAGCCGGATTTTCTCTTCACAATCAAGACAACCATCGGGTTCTGGCCAGGCTAAACATTCCGTATGCCACAGAGCCGCGTATCGACCAAGAGGCCGTGATTTTATGAACACAGAAACAACCATTCATGCTGTTATCGTTGACGACTCGCGGCTGGCCCGACAAGAACTTAAACACCTGCTAAACGAACACCCCAATATAACGGTTACTGCCGAAGCTGCGGATGCTGAACAAGCCCTTGCTCTGATACAAAATTCCGCTCCGGATGTCCTGTTTTTAGACATCCAGATGCCCGGTATGGATGGCTTTGAATTATTACAAAAATTAGAGCAGGTGCCCCAGGTAGTCTTTGTCACCGCCTATGATGACTACGCCATCAAGGCCTTTCAGCACAATGCATTGGACTATTTACAAAAACCCATTGATCCCAAAGCCCTGGCGCGTGCGGTGACAAAAATCGAACAACAACAGCGCCTAAAAAATCTCAATCAATCGTCTGATCAACAGCCCCATACCCTGGGAACTCAGGACCAGGTGTTTGTTAAAGACGGCGAGCAATGCTGGTTTGTCACGCTCGGTGATATTCGTTTGTTTGAAGTCAGCGGAAATTACACCACCTTATACTTTGAAGATAACCAACCAATGCTCAACAAAACCCTCAATCAACTGGCCGAACGCCTCGATAAAAGCCAATTTTTCCGGGCCAATAGAAATCAACTCATTAACCTCAACCACATCCAGAAAGTCGAACCCTGGGTCCAAGGAATCCGGGTGCATTTATCCGGTGGTGAAAGCATCGAACTGTCCCGCCGTCAAACCCAGCAGTTTAAAGAGCTGATGAGTTTGTAGCCTTTTATTCCGATACCGGTTTCTTTTTCAGTTTCCGTTGCAAGGTCCGACGGTGCATGTTCAGGGCTTTGGCGGTTTGGCTGATGTTGCCGTTGTGTGCTTGCAGAACCCGTTGAATGTGCTCCCACTCCAGTCGTTTGGGCGACATGGTTGGGCTGTCTATATCGGTCAGTGGCTTGGTTTCCTGAAAGGCATTGAGAATATCTTCGGCACTGACCGGTTTAGTCAGGTAATTGACCGCGCCCAATTTTATGGCGTTGATGGCGGTGGCGATGGAGGCGTAGCCGGTCATCACCACAATTTGCATGTCCGGGAATCGGTTCAGTAAGTCAGTGGTCAGCACCAAACCGGACTCTTCATCCAGTTTTAAGTCAATTAAAGCCATATCGATTGACTGTTGCTCACAGATCGCTAAAGCGCTTTGCCCATCAGCGGCGTCATAGACCTTTAGTTGATACCGACTCATGACTCGCTTTAAGGTGTTTCGCAACACCTGGTCATCGTCAACAATCAGCAGCGTTTTCATGATTGCACCCGTGCCAGGATAACCGTCGCTTCGGCGCCATGCTGATTTCTTTTCAGGGTCAATCCACCTCCGGCTGAGCGTAAAATTCTGCGACTTAATGTCAGGCCAATCCCTAAACCGGTTCCTGAATTGAACGCCTGACCCATACCGTTATCATTAATCTTTAAGCGAATTTGATTGGCTTGAATGTCACTGGTGATATGGATAATTCGGGCTTTTGCCGTTGCTGAATTGTTGAGAATATTTAACAGGGCCAATTCCAACAAGGCATCTGTCACAACCTGTTGATCGGTATCGCTGTTAATGTTTACCGTGATATCAGGATGATTTTGATGAAATTGTTTCCTGAGATCAAGTAGCAGCGTGTTTAAGTTGGTGAGCCGTGAATTTAAGTATTCAGGGTCATTGGCCAATTCGGCCATTTCTCGGATGGTGGACTGACAGCGTGCCACTTGGTTATCGATTTCTTTTATATCGGCCAATCGGGTCTTTTCATTTTGATCCAGGTTCGATAATTCTCCCGCCAGCAGTTTGATGCTGTTCAGTGGCGTCCCCAACTCATGGGCCAAACCCGTGGCCATGGTCGCCATGGTCATCATGCGCTGATCTTCAGCCCGTTGTTGCTCAAATCGAATCAATTGTCGATTTTTGTCCCGGATGGTTTTCATCAACTGAGTGGTGATATAGCTGATTAACAAAGAAATCAAGACAAAACCCACCCACATCCCGGCCACATGGGCATCGAAAGGCTCATGGCCGGAATGTATGCCCTGGCCGGATTCCGATTGAAGTCCCCATAACAACAAATAACTGACATTACTCAGCAAAGTCATGAGCCAGGTAAAACCAATACTTTGACTTAAGCCTGCCAGCAAAATCGGCAGCATGAGACACCAAATCAATGGATTTGAAATACCATTGAGCAAAGCAAAAAAAGCAATCCAAACCCCTAAATCAAGCAACAACAACCATTTCGATGGCTCATGACGCGATCGCCAAAAGTGACTGACAAGTACCAGCAGCAAATAAACCAAAGGCACCCACCAAACCCAAGGATTTTCCACTGAGAAACCCAACCAGTTACCGGCAGACAATAAGCCCAACTGGCCAATCCCTGTGAGTAGTCGAAAAATCAGTAACTGATTGCGCATGGATTAATACAGAAAAAAGAAGCCATTATAAGCAATCTTATGATGACAATTCATCTCTGCGACAAATTGCCGCATGGTATCACCATCTGTTAAGCCCCTAAAAATATCAAATGACCATTTTCTAAACAAAACATGGTAGCTTCAGGGCTTGCCCCTGCCGTACTTTTTGTATGCATATATTTTGTGACAAGCAGGAGAGAAAGAAATAATCTCAGAAACTTCACCCTCGGGCTAGGCCACCCGAGGGTCTTTAGCGACTCTTTAGGGTTGAGCCATCCGTTCTTTCTTAAGGGCTTCAATATCTGATTTTTGCACCAAACTGGCGACCAGGGTGAAATCAACGGTGTCTTTAACGGGTTTAAAATCCTGAAAGGCAGGTTCAAATAACAGCGTCTCTAAAATCAATGCCATAAACTCAGTTGTGACCGGTTCACCATCAATATTGGCTTCTTTGACTTCAGTTATACGCCCTTGCTCGTCAATGGTTAATTGGGCTGTCAGGGTCATTTCGTGGGAATAATCCGGGGTTGGCATGGATTGGGCTTCCATGATACCGAAAACGGTGGGTGGGTGGTTTTTTGCCATGGCGTAAACATAGGTGGGATTGTAGTACCCAGCAGGGGCTTTGGCGGCAATTTTTGCCCCTTCTAATATTCGTTGCTTCTTTTTCGGCACATTGAGTTCGATGCCTTTATCACCAAAATCGTTGCGAAGTACCTCGATTGACTCAGGGTAGCCTGTTTCGTCAGGAATCACCTCTAATACCAATTGATTTAAAGTCTGTTGATCGATTTTTATATTTGATTTTAAACGGACGTCTTTAACCAGCAACAGAACATCATTTTGACCCTGAAGCGATTGTCGGGCGATGCCCTGGGCTTTATTGAGATTGTGCAGAAAACCACCGAAAAAGGCCATGTTGCTGATACCCTGGTCCGGAATTTCAAATTCAATCACCTGAGCGGCACGTTGTGGAACCAACTCGCCGTTTTTAATAGACGGCAAAAACTTAAACTGCCTGACGGCTTCGACCGCAGCCTGATCAAAAACCTGAGGTGGCTCAGATTCCACCACAGAAATATCTTCTACATCACCATCGCGATTAATGGTAAAGGCCACCTTAACCCAGCCTTCTGTTTTTTTGGCGAGGGCCAAGGTGGGATATAGAGGCGGTATCCGACTGAGAATTTGCACCGATCTGTCTGCCGGGACTTGTTCGGTCTGCTCGGCCTCCTGCGCCTGAGTCAAACCAACAACACCCATAAGCATGATGGTTATAAGGCTGAAAGTAAAACTATTCAATTTGTTCATAGCTGATTCGTTTATTTATGGTTGTCTTAATCTTACAGCATTTAATATACGCTTTTAAGTAATGGAATCTGGGATTTTATGTTTTTTAAACTGCCGGGTTTTAATCCAAAATCGCCAGAGGTTTAATACGGCTGCCGCTGATAATCCAACGATAATACCAATCCATAAGCCCGATGCGCCCATGTCCATTTGAAAGCATAAATACCAGGAAGCGACAAAGCCGAGAAGCCAGAAGGAAAACAGATTGCTGTTCATAATAAAGGTCATGTCTTTGATACCACGCAGAGCGCCGGCGGCGGCCACCTGGATGCCGTCTGATAACTGAAAAACCGCGGCGTAAAATAACAGACTGACAGCAATGGCGGCCACTTCGCTGTCATCGGTGTAAAGATTAACAATATCACCGGCGAACAACAGGGTGACTGAAGCCGAGAATAATTGCGTGAATAGCACCAACCCAACTCCCAGAAAACCGGCATTGGTGATGTCTGTGTTGTTTTTTCGCCCCACGGCATTGCCGACACGAATGGTGATGCCCATCGACAGTCCCAAAGGCACCATAAACAGCAAAGCCGAAAAGTTCAGGGCAATTTGGTGGGCAGCGACCACCACAGTGGCCAGTGAAGATGATAATAAGGTAATGACCGAGAAGAATCCGACTTCAGCGAACATCGAAACGCCCACCGGTAAGCCCATTTTTAACAATCGCATCATGACACCCCAATTGGGTGGATCAAACTGACTAAATACCCGGTAACTGCCAATAATTTTATGGCGTTTTACAATCAAAACATAGACCAACATTTGGCACGTTATGACGATGGCTGAGGCATAACCGGTACCGACTGCACCCATGGCCGGAAAGCCCAAATGACCAAACATTAAAATATAATTCAACGGCACATTCAGTAAGACACCCACAAAGCTGACATACATGGTGGTTTTGGTGATGGATAAACCATCGGCCAGATAACGAAACGAGACAAAAAATGCCAGCGGCAGAACGCCCCAGCCAATGGCGTTCAAATAACCCACCGCTTCGGGAATCACTTCTTCCTGGGTTTTAAACAAAACAAAAATTGGATCTACCAGCCGAATAACGATACTAAACAACAGGCCCAGCAACAAAGCCAACCATAAGGCCTGTCTAAAAAACGGCGCGACCTCATGGTGCAGTCGGGCACCATCTTTTTCAGAAATGATTGGTGGAATCACCATCAGGGTGCCAAACACAAATAAAATCACCGTTGACCAGACTGAACTACCCACCGCCACGGCCGCCAGTGTGGTGGCGCCCAGTTGACCGGCCATCACCGTATCCACAAACGTCATGGCCACCATCATTACCTGGCTAATAATCAAGGGCAGAGACAATCGGATGGTTTGGGTTAAGTGGTGTTTAACGGATAATGATTCCATTTTAAAGGCCTTTTTAACGTTTCAAGTGTTAAACTAAGTTTTGATTATTGGACTTTGACATACATGGAAAAAACCCGCCCACAAAAAGCCTTCGTTACCGGATCCACCGGCTTTCTGGGTCGTCACTTATGTCATGAATTAACCCATCAAGGCTGGCAGGTTATTGCCCTGTGTCGAAGCATACCAGAAAACCCACTGCCTGAGGTTAACTATGTACAGGGAAATATTTTATCGCTGGCTTCCCTGACCGAGGTCATACCGAAAGACATCGACGTCCTCTTCCACACCGCCGCTGACACCAGCACCTGGTCAAAAAATAATGCCCAACAAACCCTCACCAATGTCACCGGCAGCCAACATATTCTGCAATGTTTAAGCGATATGATGAACACCCGCTTAGTCCATATCTCTTCCGTGGTTACTTACGGTATTAATCATTCTAAACTGATTATTGTCACAGAGGATACGCCCGCAAAAGGGTTGGCAAGTGATGTCAATTACGTTAAATCCAAATCTCAGGCCGAGCAATTAATAGAACAGCACGAATCGCTGGATTGGGTGATTGTCCAACCAACACATATTATTGGTCCTGAAGATCGGCACAACTGGATACGTCTTTTTAAGATGATTATCCGCAATAAACTACCCAGTATTCCCCATGGTGCGGGTTCCTTTGTTGATGTGCGCGATGTCGCCAAAGGCTGCGTTCAGGCCGCCAATAATGGCGCAAGTCACAATCACTATATTTTGGGCGGGCATAACTTGAGTTTTAAGGCGTTTATCGCGCATGTGGCGAAAACCTTTGGCGTGCGTGTCGATGACAAACAAAAGCCTCTTTGGTTGCTCAAAATTGTGGCTCGCTTACAAAGTGGTTGGTCCTACCTGACAAATCAGCCACCGGATTTAACGCCGGAATCGCTGCAACTGATTTCCTACCAATACAGTACCGACTGCAGCAAAGCCAAAACTGATCTCGGCTATGAAATCGTGCCACTGCAGGTCACGCTTAACGATATCAGGCGCGACCTGCAAAAGCAGAGAATTTTAAATTAAGCGTTTTACACTTTGGCAGAATCAAACACTTCTCGGGCGTGTTCAAACTGTTTATTGGCTTTCGAGACGTACAAAAGCACTTCATCCACATAACCATCGGTCGAAGCCGACCAGATTCGGTTGATATAACGTTCACCGGCTGCAAATGAACTCATGACATCGGCATAAGCCTGAACACCATAGAGATGTTTAATACTGTGTCTGGCATCGGCAAACTGCATCAAGTCTTCACGAAAAAGGCGGTCAATCTCAAAGCGCATGTCATAGGTGGGGATGGCTTCTTTGTTACCATCCAGCTCTACCAGATTCCGTGCAATATTGTGTAACGAGCGATCCAAAATCGCCATATTATTCTTCAGCAAATCGCCATGGGTAGCGGCTTTGTTGGCTTCTTTGATATAAACAAAAGCACCCATAAACCCAAGCACCATCACCGGTACAAAATAAGTCCAGTTAACCGTGTCTTCATCCAAAGACGTCAGGAAAGCACCGCCTAAAAAGGCCAGAACCACAAAACTAAAAGCTATATTTTTCATCTGTATTCTCCTTATGAAGCGGTTGCAATGACATAAACGGCGTTACCGACACCAACCAGCGCTTCGCCGACAATCAGACCGGCGGCGATTGGAATACCTTTTCCTTCAGACCATGATTTACCCTTGGTGCGATCGACAATTTCTCGAATTAAGGTGCCGATGGCGTAGGTCAGAACAATACTGAAGGGCAGATAAAAACCTAAGCCCACGGTGATACCCAGACCGGCTTGTAACAATGACAATAAACCGCCCAAAACCGCGCCGGCAATATATTTCGCAGTCGGTACATCGCCCCCGGTAATGCCTTCGACCATTGAGGCCAGCGCCTGACCTTGCGGTGCCGGGAATTCTTTACCGCCGAGGCCAAAAGCCTCATGTAACATAAAAATCAGAATAATGACCACAATCGGCCCCAGCCAGGCACCCATAAACTGACCCAGTTGTTGTTGCCTGGGTGTGGCACCCACCAGATAACCGGTTTTTAAATCCAGCATCAAATCAGTCGCCTGGCTCATGGCCACACACGTGGCCGCGCCCACCGTAATGGCCGCCACAATCGCGGGACCGGTACTCATACCACCGAACATCTGGGTAATCATAATAAGTAATGTCACCGCAATTAAGGTCATGCCTGATAACGGTGACCAATTGGTACGACCAATGGCTTCAGACAGAATAATACCCGCCATCCAAATCCATAATGTACCCAGGAGGGCCATCAGAATACCGCGCGCCAAACCGACTTCCTGGGCTGAGGTCACGGCCATCACACCCAATAAAATGGCGGCACCGACCACCGCAAAATAGAGTAATTTAATCGGCATCTCGTCTTTACTGAGTGAGGCATCATCACTGGCCGACGACTGCATCGATTTAATCGCTGATTTAATCAGGGGCAGGGCAAACAGTACCCCGACAATGGCACCACCAATCAACATGCCGATTCCGGTGGGTCGGAACAGCATCAGCCGTAATTGATTTGGATCGGTTACTGCCACACCGTCTACCACCGGAAACATACCGGTCACATCCAGCAACGGCGCCAGCACCCAATAACAGACAAAACCACCGATAATGAAGGCCAGTCCACCGCGACCGGCGATAAAAGCCACACCAATGGTCATTAAGGACAAATACCAGGTGCCATTGAGGTATTCGGGTAAGCCCAATTGCTCAAACAATGGCCAGTATTCAACCCCGGACGCCAAAGAAATGACATGCACCACACCGGAAAACACCATGGCACCTACCAACAACATAGCTTTACGGATACCGGCACCGGGGGACTTCAGGATTGAGGCCACGGCCACCCCGCCGGGATAGGTGAGTCGCTCAAAATCAATCATTTGTTTACGCAACGGAATGATAAAGGCAATGCCCAAAAAAGCACCGGCAATGGCGCCAAAGGTCAGCACATAGGGATTAAAATCCATGCCGTAACCGAGGATAAAGATGGCCGGCACCGAAAACATCATACCGGATGAGGCACCATTAACACCGGAGGCGACGGTTTGCGCCACATTATTTTCAACAATGGAACGACGGCGCATCATGCCCCGCAAAATACCAAAACCCAAGATGGCGGCCAATTCCGAGCCCTCAATCGAAAAACCCAGTTTCAATGAAGCGTAGCCAATGGATATCGCTAAAATAACACCCAGAAAATACCCGACAAGTACCGCATGAGGCGTTAACTCCGGATAAGGCCCGCGGGTAATCGGACCGGCGGCGTTTTGGTTTTCAGACATCGTTATCTCCCGTTTTTATGTTGAAATTATGATCTAATGTGTCAAAAATTTAAAAAATTATAGCATAAGCCTAAAGCCACGTTGCTTTCAGATTTGGCTGTCATTATTCAGACAACACGATGAATTATTTCCGCCACAGCCTGACCCCATTTTTGATAGGTTTGTGGTCCGGGATGAAAACCATCACTGGCCACATCCTTGGGTGATGGTAAATCGCGCACGGCTAAAAAGGTGGATTGAGGATGTTGCGATGTTATTTTTTGTAGCTCATCATTAAATAAGTTTGCCCAGGCGCCCATATATTGACGTAAGGGTGTCGGCAAAGCCGGAAACAAATGCATCGGCGGTAAACCACTGACAATTAATTGTTTTGGTTGCAGTTTTTGATGAATCGTTTCTAGCAGTGTGTGCTGTTGCTGACACCATTTTTGAAAACCAAGCTGGCCGGTGACATCATTAACACCTAAAGCGGTGACCACCACATCAAACCGGACATCAGGTGGCCAGTCAGTTTTTAAGGCTTGATTTAAATCCGCAAGGGCATCACGGGTGTTTGCACCGGTGCGAGCTCGGAGTTCAAAATCAATCTGATATTGAGCTTTTAGCGTCTGTAGGATATGGCCTAACAGGCCGTCTTGTTGGTCGGAAACACCAACACCGGCAGCCGATGAATCTCCCATTATTAATAACCGCAAAGGTTGACCGCTTCCAATTTGGCCAATGCGATCACCCATTGGCTCTGGTAATAAGGGGATGCGTTTCCTGACCCGTTGACCCTGAAACCATAACAGCGGACCTAAACTGAACTTTAAACCGTTCAGCCAAAACGGTTTCACTTATTCAATCACCGTATTAAAAATCCGATCACCGGCATCACCGAGACCCGGGATGATATAACCGAGCTCATTAAGGCGCTCATCCACTGCGGCCACGGTTACGGCAACATCCGGATGTTGTTTTTTAATTTCAGCCAAACCTTCCGGTGCGGCCAATAAAAAAACGCCATGGATTTGTTGACAACCCACCGCTTTTAAACGATCAAGCGTAGCCAGAAAAGTGCCGCCGGTGGCCAGCATCGGATCAATCACCAAAGCTGTTTTTTTCGCCACATTCGGTGCCCATTTTTCATAATAAGCATGCGGTTTTAAAGTTGTTTCATCCCGCTCAAAACCCACCACCGAGACGGCCGCACCTGGCAGTAAATCCATAACGCCATTGAGCATACCTAATCCGGCGCGTAAAATGGGCACCACCGTGATGCTGCTTTCGTCTATGCGTTGCACCTCAGTGGTCCCGGCCCAGGTGCTGATTTTTTCAGTCACCGTTTTAAAGCCATTCAGGGCTTCATAGCACAGTAAATAGCTGAGCTTATCGACCACCGGGCGAAACTGAGCCGGATTGCGATCATGTTCCCGGAGTTGACCGATTAAGTGTTGTACCAGGGGATGTTTAATTTCGTTAACTTTCATAGGGTCATTTCAGTTGAAATTTATATTGTAGCAAATGAAATATCTTGCTTAATGTTCTTGAGCAATGGGCGACAAGCTGCCTTTAATTAATCGCTCAGCCCGCTCAAAATCTATCGCTGATTCAATGTTATCAGCGCCATTCATATCACGACAGAGGCGATTCAATAGTCGGTCTTGCACCCGACCACGGGCATAGGCTTCCTCATAGGGCACGCGATGGAACATCACCATCGAATAGCGCGGAATAAAGGTATCCGGCCACCGTTTTTCCAAGGCAAAAGCCACCTGCTTTTTCAGATGAAACTGGGGATCATTTACTGTAGCCCGCATTTCCACATAGTTTTCCAAAGACATGTCGGCGATGGCATTGGCATTATTCTGCCGCGCCATTTGCACCGTTTCGAATAAACCGAGCCAGTTATGATTGCTCTGTTCCAAAGCCTCCATCACGGCCACACAATCCTCAAAACCACAGTTCATACCTTGAGCATGAAAAGGCACCACGGCATGGGCGGCATCACCCAATAGCAGAACATTATTACAATGCCATTGTGAACAACGCACTGTACCCAGCTTGCCGGTGGGGTTGTTAAAATAATCTTTTTCCAAATCGGGGATAAAGGACTTGATGTCTGAAAACTGCTGATCAAATAAATCATGTAATGACCGGGCATCATCAATGGTCTCAAAGCTCACCGGGCCTTTTTTCGGCATAAACAAGGTCAGGGTAAAATCACCGCCGGGATTAGGCAAGCCTATCATCATGTAATCATCTCGCGGCCACACATGTAAGGCGTTTTTATCCAACTGAAAATCACCCTTTTCATCCGGTGGTAAATACAGTTCTTTGTAGGCATGATCTAGCAACTCACTGCTAAATACCGTGCTGTTATCATTTTGTTGCTGCATCTGCTGGCGTGTCAGGCTGCCGGCACCATCACAAGCCAGCAAATAATCAAAATCAATGTGCACATCAGCATCCCGGTGGCTGAATTGACATCGATTACCCGCAAAATCAATGCTGTCGCAACTGTACTCAAAATAAAAGGTCACCAAACCGGTGGCTTCAGCTTCATTACGTAACAGACTCACCAAACCGGCCCTGGATACTGAATAAATGGCTTCTGTTTCTCTCGAACCATATCGCTGTAAAGTCTGCTCGCCTTGTGAGCTGTGCAACATACGACCCTGCATCGGAATCAACAATGACTCGGCTTTGTTTAATACGCCGGCCTGTTGTAACGCGTGGCGACCGCGAGACGCCAGTGCCAGATTGATAGAACGACCGGCGGATATGGCCTTACGGCGAATATCAGGCAATTTATCATAAACACGAACCCGATAGCCTTGCTGCGCTAACAGCAGTGCCTGTAATGAGCCCACCAAACCGGCCCCTAAAATCACGATTTTATCTGGACGTTCACTCATAATTCAGCCACCAAAATTTCAACAAACCGATACGCATCATGAAAACGATTGTACAGGGGTGTCGGAGCCACCCGAATCACATCCGGCTCACGCCAATCCACCACAATTCCGGCTTCAGTGAGAGCCTGATACACCGTTTTACCCGGCTTATCAGATTGAATCACCAGGGATAATTGGCAACCCTGGGCTTCCTTTGGGGTTAAAATACGAACCTTATCACCACAGTAATTTTCCAGCATCTGTCGCAAAAAACTGGTTAATTGCTTCGATTTGGCCGTTAAAATCTCCATACCACCGGCTTCTTTAAAAACGTCTAAGGACGCCCGTACCGCTGCCAAAGATAAAATTGGCGGATTTGATAATTGCCAGGCATCGGCACCGGGTGCCGGTTTGAATTCATTGTCCATATCAAAACGACTGTTTTTTTCATGGCCCCACCAGCCCTGCAATCGTGGCAAGTCTTTATCATGATGCTTTTCATGTACAAAAGCGCCGGCCACCGAACCGGGGCCGCTGTTGAGGTATTTATAGGAACACCAGGCCGCAAAATCCACACCCCAGTTGTGTAAAGCCAATTCAATATTTCCGGCGGCATGGGCCAAATCAAAACCGATCGTAATGTTGTGCTGGTGGGCTTTTTCAGTGATGGCCTGCATGTCCAACACCTGACCGGTGTAATACTGGACACCCGGCAGTAAAATCAAAGCCAGTTCATCGGCTTTTTGTTCAATGGTTTTAAGAATATCCTCGGTGCGAAAAGTCACTTCACCTTTCCGCGGCTTGAGTAAAATGAGATCCTGATCAACATCAAACCCATGCCAGTCCACTTGCGAAGCCGCGGCATAATGATCTGAAGGAAAGGCATGGTCTTCAATAAGAATCTTCCGCTTGTTAGCTTCCGGTCGATAAAAACTGACCATAAGAAAATGTAAGTTCGCTGTCAATGAATTCATATAAACCACTTCAGTCGGTTTTGCCCCGACCAAATCGGCACCGACTTCCTGCAAAAACTCATGATAGGTCATCCAGGGAAAATCCCCACTGAAATGCCCCTTGACTGCATCTTGTTGCCACTTTTGCATCTCCAATTGTATGGCTTCTTCCGTATTTTTAGGCTGTAAGCCCAGGGAATTACCACAAAAGTACACCCCCTCCTGATGACCCTGCCCGGGGATATAAAACTGATGTCTCATAGGCGACAAGGAATCAGCGGCATCCAGTTCATTGGCCTCTTGTCGGGCTTTGTCTAAATCAGTCATTACAGTCATGCCTATTAAAATTAAAAAATTTATTATAAACGATGTTTTTAGATGCTGCGATAGCCGACCACCTGAATGCTGTATAAATCAATCGGATATTATTTTGTGACCCATTAACCTATTTTCATTATCTCCAAAAAAATTGTCACCTTAATACCATTAAAACCGTTATATAATAAGATATACCCTCAATGAGGCTTTTTATATAGAAGGGAGAACACCATGAAAATATCACAAATTATTTGTTTGCTAATACTAACAGCAATCACAAGTTTACCGGCGAAAGCCACACCATCAGCTGAACAGCAATTAAAACTCTATCAGGAATTGCGCGCTGAAAATTACATCTCTGAACAGGATTATCAATTTAAATCCAGGCAGTTAAAGGCTCAAATTCAATTACAAAACCCTCGACCCATGGGGCCAGCAGGCACATCTGAAATTAGCGGCCAGGTTCTGAATGCGGCCGTTGGACTTGGTGGAATTATTGTCCGACTGTATGATGTCAATGACAACCTTCAAATAGATTGGCAGCCAACTGATCCAAGCGGTCTGTATTCGTTCACGAACTTACCCGCAGGTGACTATTACCTGTCTGTTATTGAGCCCACAGATGATTATGTCGATGCCATATGGTCCAGCACAGGCACCCAATTTTGTAATTATTGTGAGATTCCTGCACAAGCCATTATTAACTTGCCTGATAACACGATTTCCGCCGGTCACGATCTTAATTTAACCGTGGGCGCCACCTTGACCGGTCAAATGGTTGAAACCGGCACCGGCAATCCGGTTGAAACCCTTAATGTCGAAATCACCAAACCCGGTGACCTTTATTTTAGATGGTATACTCTTGCCACCTTTGATGGATTGGGGAATTACACAGTCAGAGGCATCCCGGGAGGCACCTACCATGTGTATTTAACAGCCAATTATGATGTTAATCTGCACATCCCGGAGGTCTATAACAACATTCAATGTAATGTCTGTTCAACGTTAGCTTACGACGGCATGGGTACGCCTGTTAACCTCAGCAATGGTTTTACCCAGTCGGGTATTGATTTCACTTTGGATGTCGGCGCCAGCATCTCAGGTAAGGTGGTCGACGCCATTTTTCTTGATCCCATGCAGGATTACAGTTTGGTGATGGTCTTTAATGAAACCAACTACCTGATGTCCTCTCAAATTATCGACGGCATCATTCAAGACCCGGGCGCCACCGGAAACTATACAGTCGGCGGCTTATTACCGGGGACCTACTTTGCGCAAGGTGGAGATTATGGCCGTGATTATTATGTGCGGGAATTGTACGCTAACACGCACTGCCCCTGGTCCGGATGCGATCGCGGTGCCGGCGGTACAGCGATTAACTTAGGTGCCGGTGAAAATCGGGTCGGTGTCAATTTCCTGTTGGAATTGGGTGGTAAAATCAGTGGTAACGTCACGGATTCGCTCAGTGGACTTCCCATTAATGATGATCAACAATACCTTCAGTTTTATGACGCCAGCGGTGAAGTCGCTGGCGGCGCTTATATTGATCCGATGACTGGCGACTATGAGTCGGCCAGAGCCCTACCACCAGGAGATTATGCCGTGCGTACAGGCACCATGTTTCAAGGGGCTTTTGCACCCGGTTACATCATGGAAAAATATGACGCATCGGGTAACATTGATTGCCCCGGTATTACCTGTGATTTAACCACGACTGATGTGAATGTGGTGGCCAGTGCAACAACACCGAATATTGATTTTGCTTTAGATCCCGGTTTTAGCTTTTCCGGCACCATCAATGACCTGGTCTCAGCTTCTCCTTTAGCCAATGTCCATGTGCTGGTATACGATGATTCAGGCGTGTTTGCTCACTGGGCGACCACAGACGTCAATGGTGACTTTACGGTATCCGGTTTACCTGCAGGTACTTATTACGCCAAAACTAACAATGGTTCCAACTTACCTTTCATGGGTCTTCGGCCATCGGCTGTAGGTAGCTGGGTGGATATCCTCTATGACAACCTCAATTGCCCGGGATCAGCCTGCGACGTCACCACCGGCACACCCATCGTCCTGGGTGGCAGCCCGGATGCAGGCCTGAAAGGCGCGCTTCAATATGGCTTTGATTTACCTGATGGCGGTACCTTTAGCGGCCGCCTGATACACAGTGAAACCACTGTCGGCATCCCCAATACCCGTGTCAATGTTTATAACAGCCAGGGCGAGTTTTATGGCGGTTACGAATCAGACATTGATGGTTACTGGCAGACTTCAGGTTTTCCAGTTGACACTTATTATTTAGTAACCCAAGGTCGCGGCGGTATGGTGGATGTCAAATTTGGCGGTGATTATTGTTTTAATGGCCAGTGTGATCCACTGACTGCTGACCCCCTTGTCTTAGGTGGCACCTACAATATTTCAGGCCTCAATATGATTCTAAAACCGGACTTTATCTATCGTTCCGGTATGGAGTAAATGTTATCTAAATCTTGAGTTAAAGCCGCCCTGATGGGGCGGCTTTTTATGGATTTATATTTTTGACTTCTTGTTTTAAATCTGAGAATTCAATGTCATCATCGACATTTTCCCGGAAGGCCTTGACCCAGGCGTTTCTTAAAATATTCACAAAAGTTTCCCAAACACCGGCATCCACATTATTCAAGTCGCCTTCAAATGGTATCTTGGTCGCCACTTTATCGGTGGATTGATTTTTAAAGATAAACTTAAAAAATCCGACAATGCCTTCCCACAGTTGTTTAAAAAAACCATCGCCCTGATCAATCAGTTTAGCGTCGATCAAAAGAGGTTTTAAATATCCCTTAAGATATCCATCGGCAATCGCCACTTCACTGAAGACATCTAATTGCCCGGAAGAAAAATCAACATTGGCATAATGCTGTGTCAGACTGTTTAATGCGGTCACATCAATGTTTTCAATACTGAGACTCACATCCATATCAGGGATTTGTTTAATCAGATTGATCCGTCCGTCAAGCTTGGTTTTTCCCTGGCCAATCGTGACAGCGCTGGCCTGAATCGGTGAGGGCAGATTCTGTTCATCACTATTGACCAGCTGTAAATTCTCCGCGGTTAACTGTACCTGATCCATGTAGATATCCAGGGTTGGTTCAGCTTTGACTTTAACCAAACCCAGACGACCTTCTTTGATGCTTAAATGGTTAATATCAATGGGTACTAAGTTATCTAAAGCGGCGGTCCAATCTTCGGTTTCAGGCTCTTTCTGGTCGTCTTGTAACTGGTCTTCAAAAACATAGATTAATTGCGGTTTGGTGAGATAAATCTCACTGACGATTTTGCCGTTAAACAGGGCCCGCCACTGAATAGAGATATCGGCTTGTGGGATTTTTAGAAAAGGTACATCAGTTTGCGCGTCACGGCGGCTTAAGATTAAATTTTTAGCCACATATGCACCGCGAACCAGAGCAATATCAACATCTTCAATTGAGCCTTGATACCCCGGTAAATCATTTAAAACTTTGTTAACATGATTTTTAGCGGCCGTGGGTAAATACAGTCGAAAACCCACAAGGATAACCAGCAAAACCAACAAAAACCCGAGCCGGCCGGTTTTTCGTTTTTTCTTCTGTGTGCTGAACATATTGCGACGCATCACAATAAGTATAACAACGGCGGGTTAACAAACCATTAAAGCGGATAAGGCAGTAAGACCGGATTGGCCGGTGCCGCATTGAGTTGCCAGGCCGCCAGCTGGAGATTTAAGGTATACAAACCATCTTTCACTTCATTGGGAACATAAATCATTTCAGTGATGGTTTTATGAATCAGGTGCGTTGGTTTTAATTCAGTACAGCCTTTGGCCACCCGCCAAAAAAGACGGTGATTGCTCAACATACCTTGGTCATACATTTTATCAATACTTGGCATATCCACCAGTAAATGATCCACGTCAGTTTCATCAACCAGCCACTGCATCGCCTCATGGGTGAAGAAGGGCGGCTGGCAATCGGCACCGTATTGTCGGTTTTTCTTGCTCTCATCGTTAGGTAACGTTCTGATAATTAAAGCCTTTACACCCTGTAATGATTTGCTGACAGTGGTGAGTGGTTTCTGACAAATAACATAATCATCTTCACTGAGCGCCGGTGTATACGTTTCATTGCCGTGCTGGTTTTGTAGCGGTTCAACTGTTAACACATAGGCTTTCATCAGGGGCGATTGCATCACCTGATAGGGCGCTAATTGCCGGTTTTTGTCTTCAATAATATGACCAACGGTTTCTGTGTGGGTGCCGTTACAATGGGGATTTAAAGACACTTGTTCAGCATTACAGGAACCACCTTGCACCACTTCGCCGATAAAATCGCCACTGTGCATGGCTTCTGCAGTTGCCACCTGAGCGCCAAAATGATTAGGCTGCGGGCCATTAAACTGCAAGGGAATCGCCAGGGATATACCTTTGCAATCAGTCATTAAACTGAGCGGCGTTTAAATTAAGCCATTCCAGTGCGGTACCCGCTAACAGTCGCTGCTTGATACTGTCATCATAAGGCATCGAATGAATCAATTGACCCGGTTGTAACTCACCCAAAGGAAACGGATAATCAGTGCCCAGCGCCAACCGTTCATAACCCATAAGATTCACCAGGTATTCCAGCATATTGGGGTCATGCACCAGTGTATCCAGATAAATCCGGTCTAAATATTGCTCGGGTGAGATATTATTATCCACCGCCACCAGATCCGGTCGAACGTCAAAACCATGTTTTATGCGGCCTAAAGTGGCCGGAAAGGAGCCCCCGCCATGGGCAAAAGCAATCCGTAAATTCGGCAACCGTTCTAAAACACCACCAAACAGTACTGAACAAATGGCACGCGAAGTCTCTGCCGGCATGCCCACCAACCACGGTAACCAATAATCAGTCATGTCTTTTTGGCCCATCATATCCCAGGGATGGACGAAGACCGCGGCACCCAATTCTTCAGCGGCAGCAAAAACCTCAAATAACTCGGGTGCGTTTAAGTTCCAGTCATTGACATGACTGCCAATCTGGACACCCGCCAGACCCAATTCTTTGACACAACGGGTCAGTTCTTTCACTGCCAAATCCGGCGCCTGCATGGGTAAGGTACCTAAACCCACAAACCGCTTCGGGTTAGCCGCCACCGTGGCGGCCATATCATCATTCAGTAATTGCGACAAATCATGGGTGTCCTGTGCCTTGGCCCAGTAAGAAAACATCACCGGCACGGTGGACAACACCTGCACATGCACGCCATGCTGATCACATTCCTGCAATCGAGTTTTTGCATCCCAGACATTGGGTTCAACATCCCTGAAATGGCGTCCATCTTTAATCATCTTCGCACAACCGCAGCCATCGTGCTGCAATTGCACAAAACCACCATAACCGTATCGATCCGCTAAATCAGGCCATTCTTTGGGTAAAATATGGGTGTGGATATCAATGGTTAGCATCATAACTCCAGTTTATTCGAATCGGGCATAACCGTGCCACACTGGTCACATGTCCGCAGCTGCTCATCGGCGAAAAAGCGATCAAACACCGGTAAAAAATCCTTTTCGATACTACGCAAATGAAAATACTCTTCATAAAGCTGATGGTTACAGTGTTCGCAGTACCACATCAAGCCATCTTGCTCATTCGGTAATCGTTTACGCTCTACCACCAAACCAATAGAATTGGCAAACCGCACCGGTGAATGGGGCATTTTAGGCGGCAACAAAAAGATTTCCCCGGCTTTAATCGGATAATCCACCACCTGACCGTTTTGTTGGGTTTTCAGGCACATTTCGCCTTCCAGCTGATAAAAGAATTCCGGACCTTCATCGTAATGGTAATCCCGCCGGCCATTGGGACCGCCCACCACCATGATGATAAAATCGTCCTGTTCATAAACCTGTTTATTGCACACCGGCGGTTTCAGTTGCTCACGATGTTCGTCAATCCAGGCTTTAAAATTAAACGGTGGTACCGGCTTAAGCATGGGACTTCTCCTTGGGTTTATAAGCCATACATTTTAATTCAACCGCAATTGGCGTCGGCAGTTTATTGATCTCAACGGTGGTGCGACAAGGCTTATTGTCGGTAAAGTATTCGCCATAGACCCGGTTAAAGGTCTTAAAATCATCATCCATATTAGTCAGAAACACCGTGATGTCCACCAAGTCATGCCAATTGGCACCGGCCGATTCCAACACCGCCTTTAAATTAGCAAACACCTGACGGGTTTGGGTTTCAATGCAATAATCCACAATCTCTCCCTGATCATTCAAACGAACACCGGGGATGTCCTTTTGACCGGCGACACGAGGTCCCATGCCGGATAATAACAGTAAATCACCCACTTGTCGGGCATGGGGATAGGATCCCACCGGTTCCGGGGCTTTATCAGCCATGACTTCTTGCATATTTTGCACCTCTTTGCACATTGTTACTGGACTTGTGAATAATGACAGGACACAATAAATAAGCTTTATCGGCCCACATCCTTTTACATTGTAAGAGAAAGCCGAATAAAAAGCCAAAACATGACACCATAAACCATCATCAGAAAAAGAGGTTATCTCAATGAAACGTGTTGCTAAATATTTCGGGGTTTTTCTATTGACCCTCTTGTTACTGGCTGGCCTGTTCTTTATCCATGTCTGGTATTTTAAACCTTACAATATCAATCTGTTCTTTGCCAAATCAGCCATTAAATTTGTCAAAGACAGCCCCGAAACCCTGTCTTCATTGCGGGTGCTGGAACCGATAGGTATCGATGGCCACAACGCCAAGCTCGATGATGCCAGTATGGAGTCCGGCGATGAAATGATGCAAGAGCTGCAGGAAACCTACGATACCTTACTATCCTATGAAGATGAGGACCTGGATCCGGCCGATAAAATGTCCAAAGATGTGCTGGCCTCTTTATTGGGTGTGGTGATTGAGAATCAACGCTTTCGCTTTCATAACTACCCGGTGAATCAGCTGTTTGGGGTGCAAAGTAATTTCCCCTCCTTTATGGAAAGCACCCATCAGATCGAAGACGAAGGTGATGCCGAAGATTATATTTCACGACTGAAAGCCGTTGACCTAAAATTCAGCCAGGTTCTGGAAGGCCTGAAACACCGCGAACAACTGGGTATTTTGCCGCCCCAGTTTGTGGTCACAAAAGTCGTGGAAGAAATGAAAAACTTTGTTAAAACGCCACCGGAAGAGGGTATTTTAATGGAGAGTTTGCTCGAGAAAATGGACAAAGCCAAACTGGATGAGTCGGTACAACAAGACCTGGCACAAGAAGCCAAACAAGTGATTGAAAATTCGGTCTATCCGGCCTACCAGGAGCTGATTGATTATTTTGTGCAACTGGATAAAAAAGTCGAATTAAATAACGGGGTCTGGAACCTGCCTGATGGTGATGATTATTATCAATCGGCCTTAAAACTATTCACCACCACCAATGCCACACCCAGTGAAATTCATCAGTATGGCCTCAGTGAAGTCGATCGTATTCAGGCAGAAATACTGGATGTTCTGGAACAAGAAGGTTGGGATATTTCTCAGGGCTTTTCAGCCAGCATTGAAAACCTGGCCAACTCAGAACAGTTTTATTATTCGGACTCGAAAGAAGGCCGGATGCAAATACTGGCTGATTATGAAACCATTTTAACGGACATTGTCCCTGAACTCTCAAGCACCTTCCATGATGTGCCACAGGCCGAAATGGACGTACAACGTATCCCTGAATTCAAGGAAAAAACCTCGCCCGGCGCTTATTACCAGCGACCGGCCTTTGACGGATCCCGACCCGGGGTCTTTTACGCCAACCTGTACGACATCAAAGCCACACCAAAATACGGCATGATGACCTTGGCTTATCACGAAGGCATCCCGGGCCATCACTTCCAGATTGCCATTCAACAGGAACAGGATGATTTGCCGTTTTTCAGACGCCTGATTCCATTCACCGCCTTTTCAGAAGGCTGGGCCCTCTATGCAGAACGTTTGGCCTATGAAATGGGCATGTATGAAGGCAAGCCCTATAGCAACATCGGCCGCTTACAGGCTGAACTTTTCCGGGCGGTCAGACTGGTGGTCGACACCGGCATCCATGCCAAACGCTGGTCCCGCGAACGCGCCATTGATTATATGCTGAAAAACACCGGCATGGCCGAATCCGATGTAGTCTCAGAAATCGAACGCTACTTCGTCATGCCCGGCCAGGCCACCGCCTATAAAATGGGCATGCGCCATATCCTCATGCTGCGCGACCGCGCTGAACAAGAACTTGGCGATGATTTCGATATCCGTGACTTCCATCGCGTGATATTAACCAACGGCGCCGTCCCCTTAACCATCATGGAACAACTGGTTGACGAGTACATCGCCGAACAGAAAGCGTGAATTTAGGATTGTTGACAGTGGCTTGACACCCAAGCCACTGTGTTGTTTAAACCCAATCCCAGAAGATGCCTGAGCATTTCGTCGGGCTCAATGTGGCACCCGTCGAAGTGCTCAGCCGACTGACTTTTTAAAAAACCCCGTCATTATCGGACTGCCCTAAGGGGCCCTACTGTTGGTGATCCGATAATCTCATCAAGTATCCGCAATACCAAACCCATCTGTTGCTTTCAAAACCCAAAACCAACCCGTAGCCGCACCCCTTGCAGGTGCCTTATTTACCAAGACAGTTGATAGCTTCTTTACATTTCATCCCTGCAACCACCCAAACGCCCCCTCCATATCCGTAAAACTCTTCACTTCACCCGACACAAACCAACCGCCCACCTGAGCCGCCAGTTTTTGCCATCTTTGGTTGCCGACGATGGCGATTTTTGTGAATTCACTGCGGTATTTCATGCCCAGTTTGAAATCATCCCAGGCGGCGCGCATTTCCCAGCCGTCGAATTCGGTTGCATCAAACAATACTTTAAGGTTCGATTCTTCGACACCGGCCAAAGCAGACTCAATCATCGGCACAATAATGTCATAGTCCTGATGGGTTAATTTGCCAACGGCTTTAAGCGTTAATAAGTAAGCATTGTCGTAGCGTTCAATACCGATGGATAGTCCATGTTTTTTCTGTGTCATATAAACAACCTCATATAAAGCTTAAGTCTGACAGATACATATTAATTATTATCAACCACCCGCTTAGTCATCTGCGGTCGATGGGCCAGTAAGTAAACCACACCGACCATTGCGATGAATTTCATTGTATTCAGCCATGAAAACAACAACAAAGATTCAGCCATGAATAACACAGGAATCGTGTCTAGGTGCACAGCCAAATTGACATGACAAATCATCACACAAGTTAATCCAAGAACTAATCCCAAACGAATAACCCTGGCCAACGGGTTGTTAATCGGTCTTCGTGTATAGCTTACCATGACGACGACAGCGGCCTCAATAATCCAGAACAGTAGCTGCTGAAAACTGAGCAAATTAGTCCCCATGCTCCAGTTAATATCTGCAAACCATGTATAACCTGTCATTTTCGACATCCAAAAATCAAACAATACCACCATCAATAAAGCGCCCATAAAAGACGCTACAAACTGCTTATTCATCACTACCTCACATTACTTGCATTTTAAAAGTAGTTCTTATTGTAATTAATCACTTGTTTTTTGCAAGTATTAAGTTACAATTTTACAATGAACATAAAATCGCATTACAAAATGACCCTCTGCCCAATGACCTATGTGTTGGATATTTTGGGTGATAAGTGGACTTTTTTAGTGATCCGCGACATGCTGTTCAAGTGCAGTTGTCGATACCAGCACTTTATGGACAGTGACGAAGGCATCGCCACCAATATCCTGGCCGACCGCTTAAAAAAACTGGCCCACCATGGCATCGTCGAACAACAAAAAGACCCCTCAAACGGTCGCAAGAAAATTTACACTTTGACTCAGAAAGGTCTGGATTTAACACCGGCCATTTTGCACTTGATTAAGTGGAGCGGTGATTACGATTGTGGCACGCTTATCAGTGATGATATCAGGCAGAAACTAAACAATCACTTTGATGAATGTGTTGAGTTTGTGGTTAATCACTATTTGCAAGAACATCAGGTATAAAAAAACCGGCCACTTCGGGCCGGTTTTATTGCATATTTAAATGGCTTATTTTATGCCGCGTTTCTTTTTAATTTCTTCAATTCGTTTTTGATTATCAATGTGTTCTTGCATGCGAAAATCGATGGGGGATTGAATAATTTTTAAGGACTGCCACTGTTCACCGTCTATCAAATTACCACCCATGTCCATTTTTCCCCACTGGGAATTGGCCACATAATAAACTGAATCCCCAACCACGGTACCATTGCCTAACGTGGCGAAGGCATCATGGGAAGCTTCCAGAGGAAAATTCATTTTAACCATAAGACCTTGTGCCAGATTAAAGCGCATCACGCGCGCCGGAGAAACGCCACTTTGAATACCGATTAAATCACCATCGACGAAAAACAAATCACTGATGCCGGTAAAAAAGCGTTCACCTTTGGGGTCCATATTACCTACTTTTTGATTGGCCACATCAATCACATACAGACCTTTTTCAAAATCAGCCACATAGAGATAGCTGTCATCGGCATTCGAAGTGATGGCTTTTATCGCTGTCAGACCCGGCAGTTCGATGACTTTTTCAGGTTTGTCACTGTCTGGTTTTATCTGGTAAATGGTTTGTTCAAACAAACTTAAGAAATAAAGATTACCATTTTGTCCGACATGCAAAGCCGTGATTAATTTCGGAGCCTTGAGTTCCTCCAGTGTAAAACGTTTTATGGCTTCACCATCACTGAGGCGATACTGACTAACCATAGCGCTGCCGAGATTTTGTTCACTGACACCGTTATACTGTGGCATCGAGGCCGAGGCGACCCACAATGATTTTTTATCCTGTGACATTTCCAGGTCAACGGCACCCCATGGGCCATTTTCGGTATTGGCATCTGAAATAAACGGGCTGAAATCATCGTTTTCATCTATTTGATAGATTTCACCACTGCGAATACTGGCCAATAAAAATCGATTGTTGTCCTCATCGTAGACCATGTTTTCAAATAGCATACCGGCAAAACTATCATCGACAGTGGCCACAACCTGACCTTCACCATACGCCGTGGCATTGTCTTTCATACCATCGACAATATAATCATAGACTTTGGTGCCTTGAATTTTTTTAAAGGTTTCATCACCTTCAATTTGATAACTTAAGCCGGCATTCTGTAACTTCACCAGGGCATTATAAGCACCGGTTTTTTCACCCAATAATGCGTAAGCTTTAGCCAGTTCAAATTGAAATTCAGGGTTATTGGGTTGTAATTGAGCGATTCTTTGCCACACAATCAGATGGCGTTTTAATTCATCTTTTTTTAACGTGCCATCAGCCACTTGTAGTAATTGTGGAATATGATTCGCACGAAAAATTTCTTGTTGAAAGGCTTTGTCCGATTCTGACAACTGATTTTTGTCCAGGGCTTGGGCAAAGACCTGAGTACTTAACAACAGTAATAGTAAGGGCAATAATTTATTCATTCTTTTTAGCTTGTTGATGATTGGCATAGTCTGACCTTTAAAGTCCTGATTGGTTCAAAAAGCGTGCATTTTAACAAACTATCTTGCTGACAGCTGTTTATCGGCAAGGTTACTGCTAAAATAGCCGTTTTTTGTTCTCGCAGTGTCATGAAATTAGATAACGATTTATATTTGCGCGCTTTGCGTCGCGAAGCCACAGAGCGCACACCGGTTTGGCTCATGCGTCAGGCTGGCCGCTACTTACCTGAATACCGTAAAGTACGGGCACAAGCGGGCGATTTTATGACCCTGGCCGGCACCCCGGAAATGGCCTGTGAAGTCACCATTCAACCTTTGGAACGCTTTCCATTGGATGCAGCCATTATTTTTTCCGATATTCTCACCATTCCTGATGCCATGGGTCTGGGTTTACATTTTGTCCAGGGCGAAGGTCCGCGTTTTACTGACCCCATTACAGATGTGAAACAAATCGACAAACTGCCGATTCCGGATGCCGAAGATTTACAATACGTCATGGATGCCATCAGTTTAACCGTGAAAACCCTAAACGGACGGGTGCCTTTAATTGGCTTTTGTGGCAGCCCGTGGACCCTGTTTACTTATATGGTTGAAAATGGCGGCACCAAAACCTTCGCAAAGTCTAAAGCTTTGCTTTACAAAAATCCGGAGGCCGCTCACCAATTACTGGATAAACTGGCACAATCCACCATCAAATACCTGATTGGCCAAATCCAAAGCGGGGCTTCAGCCGTACAAATTTTTGACAGTTGGGGCGGGGTCCTGTCCCCGGCTGATTTTAAGCGTTTTTCCTTGCGTTATATGCAGCAAATCATTGACGGCATCATAGAGGCCGGTTATACCGAAACACCCATTGTGTTATTCAGTAAAGGCGCCAATCAAAGTCTTTCTGCGCTGGCTGACACCGGCTGTCATGGCCTGGGGATTGATTGGACCATTGATTTAAAAGATGCTTTACGCGAAACAGGTGGTCAGGTAGCGCTTCAGGGTAATTTAGATCCGGCGGTTTTGTATGCACCTGATAAGCATATCGATCAAGCCGTTAAAAACGTATTGGACAATTATGGCCGGCAACCCGGTCATGTTTTTAACCTTGGCCACGGTATGCAACCGGATATGGATCCCGATAAAGTCGCGGTTTTGGTAGAAGCCGTTAAACGCCACTCGCAACGCTGATGCTACAACTGTTGTGCCATACGGATGAGTTGGTGGATGACAAATGGATGACATTTACCACCCAAGAAGCTGATGATGAAACGTATATGGTGAAAAAAATCGGTGAAAAGGTTTATATTTACCATAATTTTTGCCCCCATCAGGGTCGTCGCTTAGACTATGCGCCGGGTGAGTATTTAGAAACTCCGGATCATCAAGTGGTCTGTCCTGCCCATGGCGCCACTTTTAAAACCGAAGACGGCTTTTGCACCGGCGGACCTTGTGCCGGCCAAGCACTCCGTGCGGTAACAACAAAAATTCAGGGTAATGAGGTTTTTATTGATGTTGAGTAAAGACACCCTTGGCTTATTGTTTCGCTATGGCCTGGTCGGTGGTTTGGCCACCGTGGTGCATTTTGGCATTGGCTTTTTAGCCCATGAACAGCTGCAAATCAAACCCTTTTATGCCCATGCCCTGGGTTTTGTCGGTGGTTTATTCACCGCTTATCTCGGCCACTACCATTATTCATTTAAAGACACCGGACGTCATCAAAACCGCTTCCCTAAATTTGTTATCTCGTCTTTAATTGCTTTATTTCTGCATCAGGGTGGAGTGCTGTTGTTGGTTGATTACTGGCATCTGGACTATTCTTATCAAGCCCTGCCAATACTGCTGTTGTCAGTGCCGCTGGCGACTTTTTTAATGGCCAGGTTCTGGGTTTTTGCTGATCAGAATTCGGACTGATCAATGGATCAACATAATTAATATCAAAAGGTATTATCTGCGCATCGGCCGGCAAGTTATCAAAATTATCATCATCCAAAAAGTAAAAGGCTTTCATTGTCTGTCGTTGTTTTGAAAGCCCTTACTATAAATGTCAGTTATGACTTAATTATGGCATTACGAAGATGCTTCGTGACAATGTTGGTGTTATTTCGGTGATAGTTGCGCCTGGTATCTGGGTTTATTGTGGCGTTTTAAGTCATAAGTCAGCACTTGTTTTTCGGGGTCATAAGATAACATCCAGACATTGGTGGCGGCTTCCGGGATCAGTTCAGCGGTTTCCTGATCCGCTTCAAAATATTGTTTATAGCCGGTGCCGGCCTGGTTGGCCCAGCCACCGTAATTAGTTATATCATCCGGTGTGCCATCGGCATGGCGGTGATCATGTTTCAGCAATAAGCCTTTATCGGATTTTGTGATTACCCAGGTTCTGGAATGATCTTCGCCCACGGCAAACTTAATTCTGATTTCATCCTCACTGCATTCGGCGAAATCAGCCACCAGTTTTTTACCGGCAAAATCATGCTCAGGGTCATCGGGGTAGGTGCTGGCTCCGGTGAACACGTCACCACACAAACTTGTCAGGTTATTGAAAAAAAGCTCATGGTTGTTTTCTTCACTGGCTTGGCCGGCTTGAACAGCAAAACCCAGAAATAATGCACTGATCAGTAAAGACAATGTGCGAATTTTTGACATAATTTAACTCCTTGAGGTCTTGTTGACCTGTTGATAACAAAAACAATCGGTGGTGTGGTCATTGACCAACCCGGTGGCCTGCATCAAGGCATAACAAATGGTGCTGCCGACAAATTTAAAGCCGCGTTTTTTTAAATCACGGCTTAAAGCATCGGATTCAACCGTGGTCACAGGTACCTGTTTTGCTTCTGACCAATGGTTGATTATCGGTTTGCCATTAACAAATGACCAGATATAATCATTAAAACTGCCAAATTCTTCACGCACTTTGATAAACGCCCGGGCGTTGGTCACCGCTGAAGCAATTTTTAAACGATTTCTGACAATCTCAGGGGTGCCCTTTAAGCGGGCCTGGTCACGCTCTGTAAACTCAGCCACCTGATTAAAATCAAAATTTGCAAAGGCCTTTCGATAACCCGGTCTTTTATACAATATGGTGGACCAACTTAATCCCGCCTGAGCACCCTCTAACAATAAAAATTCAAACCATGTTTTATCGTCATAAACCGGTCTGCCCCATTCATGATCGTGGTACTCCTGTTCTAATTGACTACTATTTTGAGCCCATTGGCAACGTGTTTTCATATTAAAAATAATATTAACAGCCATTATTGTACATAATTTATTAGTTGCACAAAAAACCGGCTACTAAACATTATCAGCAGCCGGTTTACGGGTAAGCGTCAACCAACAGTTTGCACCAATAGTGCATTCAATTAGGTTTCGTTAGTTAAAGCAGGTGTCTGCTCCACAATTACTGCAATAACAATGCCCAATATGATATGACCTATGGTTTTACCCATTAGCGCCAACATCATAGAGCCCTCAGGACTCGGTGCTGCCATCATTGTCATCATTACTTGAGCCACAATCACCAGTAAAACACCGTACAGTGCACCTTTAAGGTATAGATTTTTGAGCGGTATTAGTTTTTGAAAAACAAAACTGTAAGCCAGAGCAAATAAAATACCAACCATAAAGTGCAGTACCCATCCGATGGTCAAAGAAACACCCATCATGTTTGCTAACATTGCGGGTGGTGACATTTTTGGCACACCCATCATCGGTGCCGCCATCATAAAAACCGTCACAACAATTGTCGCCACGATACCTGCGATAATTGATTTTAAGAATTGATTCATTGGTTATCTCCAAATTATTTTTAAGTATTTATTTATACCGAAAACTTCAAAAAATCACCCAATGATCGAAATAATTATTTATTATTTTTCATCCTCATCTAATTTATTTTGGGCTTTTTTGATTTGCTTTATACACTTATGCTTTTGGTTTTGGGCATTGTGTCGACTGCTATAGCCATATTCATTTTGAATTTCAGTAATACTTTTGTCTTGATAAAAAATGGCATGAATTAATCGATGACAATGTGAACTGATTTGACTCAGATAACCAGTAATTTTCTCCTTAATACTCATCTGTTCTTTAATGGCTGTATTGATGTCATCATAGAAACGTTTATCTTGTGACGCCTTGTAAGGCAAGTAATCAAACCCATCACGCAATCGCTTTAACCATAAATTTTTACTGATGGCATAAAGATAAGTCCCCAATGAGGCGGTCAACTTAAAGTCATCATGACGTAATTTTTCAAACAGAACCAGCAAGGTGTCTTGAAAAATATCTTCTGCATCACTCGCTTGACCGCTATTTTTAATCACAAATCGTTGGATTTTAGCAAAATGCTGCCGATATAGACGCGCATACACTGTATTTCGCTCTTTTTTTAAATCATCTATGGTGTTATTTGTCATCATTTTTCGGGCATTTTGTTGACTTTACACGTGCTGATCAATTAAAAGCGTATGACCATCAGGGTCTTTCAGCACAATACTGGCCGGTCCTTTACCTTGTGAATCACAATGACGTTCTAATTTAATATCCTGATCCATACAGGTTTGTTGAATGACTCTGATATCATCAAAATCATCCAGAGCTTGAGCTGATTGATCCCAACCCGGATTAAATGTCAGTAAGGTTTCTTCAAACATACCTTCAAATAAACCAATCAAAGCATCCTCATTTTTCATGATTAAATAATGACTGTCCATCGCACCGGCAAAGACGTTAAAACCCAATTTTTCGTAAAACTCTTTTGATTTGGCCAGGTTCTTAACCGGTAAGCTCACAGAAAACGCACCTAATTTCATTTTCACCACCCTGTTGTAAATCAATAATTATAACAGTTGAATACAGGACAGATGACAAAAACAAAAAAACGCCACCTAACTGGTGGCGTTTCATGTGGTTTTAAAGCAAGGAAGGTTTATTGATTATCATCATCCATCATGCCTTTGTTTCCACGTCGATGTTCCTTTTTATGTTTCATTTTTTTCATGCGGTTTTTCATACGCTCTTGTTTTTGCTCTTTAATTTCTTGCCATTGTTGCATTTGCTCTTCAGTTAAAATCTCAGCCATTTTTTCGTGAGTTTCCTCTTTCACCTGATCTCGCGCAGCATTCATACGTTGTTGATGATCATCTTTTAAAGCTTTAAGTTCTGTTTGTTGTTGCTCAGTAAGATTGAGCTCTTCAAACATGGCTTTACCACGTTCGGCACCGGCAACACCGGCAAACATTAAAAGGGTTAAACTTAACAATACTAATTTTTTCATGGTTTTTCTCCTATTGGTTTAAATACATTATATTTATAAAAAGTGCAAATATTATGAACAATGAGAATTTTTATATAACAATTTTTACCTCGAGTCATCACGTGCTATAAACTGATAACCCAGACCATAAATAGACTGAATATAATCATGGTCATCGATGGTTTTTAGTTTTTTACGAATTTTCTTAATATGACTGTCTATGGTGCGGTCAGAAATAATACGGTAATCCTGATAAGCCTGATTCATCAGCTGATCACGGCTCATCACCTGACCACTGTGTTGATAAAGCGCTTTCAATAAATTAAATTCAACAACTGTCAGCTGAATGGATTGTTGATTAATCTGCACAGAAATCTGCTTTTCATCTAAGCTGAAATCAATGTTCATCGGCTGGTTGTTTTTTCGCCTTAACTGGACCTGGACTCTGGCGACCAATTCACGCGGACTGTACGGTTTGCATACATAGTCATCAGCGCCAATTTCCAGTCCCATCAATCGGTCAATTTCACTGACTTTTGCGGTGGTGATAATGATGGGGACCTGTGAAAACCCGCGAATTTTTTTTGTTAGCTCCAAGCCGTCTTGTCCGGGTAACATTAAATCCATCAGAATTACAGCCGGATTGTTTTCTTTTACCCATGACATGACTTCGTCACCATGATTGATTATTGTGGAATTTAATTCCGCTTGCTTAAGATAATCAGCCATTAACTCCGCCAGTGGCTTTTCATCTTCTACAATTAAAATATGATTATTCATACTGTTTTGTTTCAACGGGTAACCGGATGCTAATAGCCAATCCACCCAAAGATGAATGAGCAGCTTCAATGGTACCCTGGTGGGCTGTCACAATATTTTTAGCAATCGCTAAACCAATCCCAAAACCACCCTGCGTTTTATTTCTGTCTGAATCGGGTCTAAATAAACGTTCAAACAATCGTTTGTGATAAGCCTGATCGACACCCGGTGCACTGTCCTCAATAATTAAATCGAGCTGTTCTTTGTCTTTTTTTAAGCTAATTTTAATACAACCACCAGCATCGGTATATCGCAATGAATTATTAAGCAGGTTGTTAAACAGCTGTTGTAAGCGCAAAGAGTCACCCATAATCCAACATTTCTTTTCTATATTCTGTTGTAAGGAAATGTCAGCAGTTGTTAATTGGGATGAAAATGAACTGATGACTGACTTGAGTAACTGACTTAAGTTAATGGCTTGTTTCTGGTATTGCATGGCACCCAATTCAGTGCCGGCAAGATCCTGGATGTCGTTAATTAACAAGGATAAGGTCATTACCTGATGATGTAGTTGATTGAGTTTTTTTTCATCCGGTTTTTGTATACCATCCTGAATCGCTTCAATCTGTGCTCTTAGCACCGAAACAGGCGTTCTTAGGTCATGCGAAATATCTGCAAAAAAAGTTTTCTGGTTTTCACTGTTGGCCTGCAGGGTCTGACTTAAGTGATTAATGTTATCACCCAAACGACCTAACTCATCAGCACGATTAATGTCTATCATTTGACCATATTCGCCTTCACTCATTTTTTTAACGTGTTGATTTAAACGTCTTATCGGACGGGTAAAATAACCCGAAATAGGCCAACTTAGCAGTAAGGTAAATAACAAAGCCATGGCAAACGAAACCAACAGCCATTTTTTCATGTTACTATTAAATTTTTTATCCAGACTATTACTGATAGCCTGTCTATCGGGTATACGAAGATAACCCACTGTGGCTTGATTAACTTGTATTTCCAATAAACTGACCGGTTGATGAATGGGCGCCCGGCGACCCGTTACTAATCTCTTGTCAGCAGCCAGAAGGGCATGGTATTTAAACATTTTCCATCGCCGGTCATATTTGTGATTTTCATCTGAATGCTCTGTTTGTTCCAGCAAACTGTCAATTAATAATTTTTGCCATAACCCACGATCTGTGGCAAATTCTTGCCAATGTCCATGTTGCTGATAAAACTCTGACAACTGATACACCATGTGTTGATTTATTTCGTCGTATAGGGATTGTTTATAACGGCTAAAGCCACGATCAAAACTTAATGAAACGGCCAACACCAACAATGTAGCCATGCTCAATGTCATGCCCAATAATAATAAGAACGTTTTTGTTTTGATTGATTTAATCGCCATGTTCCGATTTTGATGTTTTAAACCACTTTGCCTCAACCTTCATAAATGCCATGTACCTCAAAGTCATCGGCAGGTAATAGAAGGAATAAGCTTGGAAATTATTTGACCTGACCGGCTGCGCGGCTCAAGCGGCACAGCAGTTTTCCTCTCTCACAATAGGACAAGCCTATGCATAACAATGAAATACTGAGGTTATCATGGCACAACAATAAGGAAGAAAAAAGAATCTGCGCTGTTCTTTTTATTTTCCGATGCAAAAACTGGAAAATATCTCACCCAATAAATCATCGGAGCTAAATTCACCGGTGATGGCATTCAGGGTTTGTTGAGCCAGCCGCAACTCTTCAGCCGCTAATTCACCCATGTTGTCTGCTAAATGCTGTTCCGCAATCGCCACATGTTGTTGGGTTAATTTTAATTGTTCGATATGACGTTGTCGTGCTGTGAATGTATCTTCACTGATATCACCCTCTGAAACCAGAGCGGTGATGCGTTGTTTTAACTGATCAAGCCCTTCACCGGTTTTAGCTGACATCCGTACATCAACGCTCAGTTCCCGGTTATCTGGATGGAGGCAGTCAATTTTATTGAGGACATGTAGTTCATTGGTTTTTTGATTATTTACGGTTTCAATGGCCTGACTGCCGTCATAAACCGATATTATCACATCACAACTGGCTTTCACGGCTCGTGCCCGTTCGATACCTTGTTGCTCAATGGGATCATCACTTTCCCGAATTCCCGCTGTATCTACTAATTTCACCGGGATGCCATTGATTAAAATATCGGCTTTTATGATATCGCGCGTGGTGCCGGCAATGTCTGAAATAATGGCGGTCTGTTCTTCGGTGAGGGCATTCAATATGGATGATTTGCCAACATTGGGTGCACCGATAATGGCAATACTGATGCCTTTATTTAATACCACACCGGACCGGGTTTTTTGTAATAACTCAATCAGTGACTGATTAAGCCCGGCCATTTGTTGACGCAACTGTTGATCAGCCAGAAAATCTATTTCTTCTTCAGGAAAATCAATGGCAGATTCTACCCACACGCGGGTTTCAATTAATTGCTGTAACAGTGCCTTGATATGGTTTGAAAAATCACCTTGTAAAGAACGCTGTGAAGCCAGAACGGCTTGTTCTGAACCACCGGCAATCAAATCAGCAATGGCTTCGGCCTGAATCAAATCCAGTTTATCATTGAGAAAGGCGCGTTCAGAGAATTCTCCCGGTCTGGCCATACGTGCACCGAGGCGAATGATTTCAGCCAATAACATATGCATGACCACATGACCTCCGTGCGCCTGAACTTCCACCACATCTTCACCGGTAAAAGAGGCCGGTCCCGGAAAATACAACAGTATGCCGGTATCGATAAGTTGCTTTTCACCGTTATAGAAGTATCTGAAGTGTGCATAACGAGGCTTATAACAGCGCTCGTTTGATAATTGCTGGGCAATGGTGATTGCTTTGGATCCTGAGATCCGAATCATACCGACACCACCGGTACCCGGCGCTGTGGCGATGGCCGCGATGGTGTCGTTATGTGTATTCACTTTTAATCTTCTTTATTATCTTGTTTTTTGTCTATTTTTTTGGCTTTAACCGGCTGGCCGCTGCTTTGTGCTTCGATACGTCGGGTAATCACCCATTGTTGCGCTAATGACAACACCGAATTCAAGGCCCAGTAAAGCACCAATCCGGCCTGGAAGAAAGCAAACATAATAGAAAATGCAATCGGCATGAATTTCATGATTTTTTGTTGCATGGGATCCATACCCGGCGTCGGTGACAATCGTTGTGTCATAACCATGGCTATGGCGTTTATGGCCGGTAAAATAAAGTAGGGATCAGGACTTGATAAATCCTGTATCCATAAAATAAATGGCGCTTGACGCAATTCCACCGATTCCAATAACACCCAATAAAGGGCAATAAACACCGGTATTTGAATCAAAATCGGTAAACAACCACCCAAAGGATTCACTTTTTCCTTTTGATAAAGCGCCATCATTTCCTGATTAAACTTCGGTTTGTCATCTTTATAACGGTCTTTCAGCGTCTTAATCCGTGGTTGTAATTGCCGCATTCGTGCCATGGATTTATATTGGGCTTCCGAAAGTTTGAAGAACACCAGTTTTATTAAAATGGTCAACAGAACAATGGCCCATCCCCAGTTACCCACAAAACCGTGTATTTTTTCCAATAACCAAAATAAGGGTTTTGAAATGGCCGTAAAGACGCCGTAATCCACGGTTAAATCCAGGCCTCTGGCAACCGCCGGTAATTCATCTTGTAGTTTCGGTCCCACAAACCAGGTTGAGTTGAATTCAGCCTGGCCACCCTGAGCAATGGTTTTGGCCGGAGCTATATATCGAATTAAATAGGGATAACGGCTATTCGCTGTGTATTGTGTTTGGATATTAACTTGCTCAGCTTCAGGCACAATACCGGTAAAAAAGTAATGTTGGACCATCGCAATCCAGGCGCCTGGTCCCATTGTTTTGTTGGTTTTTTCTTCCTGTAAATCATCAAAATCCAGGGTTTCATAGCCATTTTCAATATCAAAGTAACCGGCCCCTTTAAATGAGTAGCGTCCCGGATTTGTGAACGAAGTTGAAACATCTACCCAGGGATTATTGCGCTTAATTTGTTGATAATCACTTAATTGAATGGATTGACCACTTTGATTATTAACCTGTTGAACCACTTTTATGGCATAACTCTGTGGGTTAATTGTGTATGTTTTGGTCAGCGTAGCGCCTTCTTTTTTGGTGATAAGAACCAGATTTTGTGGGACTTGACTAATCGTTAAGTCACCCTGGTCCGTATAAAAAATATCTTTGTGGGTGAAATTGAGTTGGTCTCCCACCAAACCGGATTCAGCCCGATATGGCTGGTCACGATAATCCATCAAAATAACATTTTTTGATTCGTTCTTTTTGAGTGGATATTGTTTTAACTCAGCATAAACCAGAGCACCGCCCTGGGCTGAAAATTGTAACTTTAATAAAGGGGTTTCAACCGTACTGATAATATCTGTGGTGCTGACCTGGGCACTTTGGATATCCGGTGTCTGATCATTGTTGACAGGGGCTGTTGGTTTCGGAATATCTTCATCACCGGCAGTTATCGGAGAATCATCAAGCAAAGCAGGGGTATCGGAATCACTGCCTGTTTTGTTGGTTTGTTGAACGGGCTGTTGTTCGCTATTGACGTTGTTCGCGGGATAGTCCTTTTGCCATTGAACATATAACAAAAACCCCAAAAACATCATAATAATGAGGTAAATATTCTTTTGATTATTCATTCTCTTAAATCCGCTGCCACAGCTGCTGTAAAGATTGCAACACCTGTTGGTTGGTTAATTGTTTGACCGAAGGTTTAGCCATCACCACATAATCGGCTGATTTGAGTGATTCCTGACATCGAAATGATTCTCTTACGAGTCGTTTAATTCGGTTTCTATCCACAGCTCTAGGCGCTGCTTTTTTACTGATAATCAAACCCAATCTCGCCGGCTGATCTTGCATGGTCCAATGAACCATTAATTTAAAATGAGGGGAGTGAATTTTCTTGGATTGATTAAAAACCCGACCATATTCAGGTCGGGTTCTGATTCTTTGGTGTTTGGTTAATCGTTGCAAGGCACACCTTTATAAGTTAAGCCTTTACACCTGATAATTCAGATGATTCAATGGATTAAGCAGCCAGTCTTTTTCTGCCCTTAGCGCGTCGCGCATTAATCACAGCACGTCCGCCACGGGTTTTCATACGGGCGCGAAAACCGTGAGTTCTGGCGCGTTTTATTTTACTTGGTTGGTATGTTCTTTTCATTTTGTGTCACCTAATAATCTTACCTTAATGGTCTTGTTTTTGTACATCGTGTACCTGACAGTACAACACCGAACAGATAAGTCATTTTATCCACCGGCTAAAAAGGTCGGCAAGTTTAAATCTTTTTGCCTTTTATTTCAAGCCATTTAATGCTTTTGTTCCGTGAACAATCTTGGAATTTCATTGACCTGCCTCACTGATCCGGAGAGTCAGGTTAAATAGCAGCTATCCATTTACATTTCACCACTAAACCAGCCATCATTAGAATATCAATTTCAGGGCAATCTTGCTATACTTAGCCGTTTCTGTTTACCTTATTTGTGATTATTCATTAAACCATGTGGGAAAATTGTCTTAAGCGCTTGGAAACAGTGTTACCGAAGGATCAAGTTACGTTGTGGATTAGGCCGCTGGACGTTCAGCTTATCGATAATTCTATTACTTTAGAAGCATCTAATGACATCATACTGAATAAAATCAGAACCCACTTTCTCACTTATATTAAAGCCGTATTAAAGGAATTATCCGGACGTGAAATGGATGTCCAGTTAAAGTTAAAGCAGATTAACAGTCAACCCCAATCAAGTCCAGCCAAAAAAAAACAAGTCACTCGAATCAACATTAATGATCATTTAGATTCACGTTTTACCTTCAATAACTTTATCGAAGGACGATCTAATACCATTGCTTTGGCCGCTTCCTTACAAACAGCCACGGCCACCCGTGTTGAAGACAATAATCCTTTGTTAATTTATGGCAGTACAGGTTTAGGAAAAACCCATTTATTACACGCCATTGGCAATGAAATTAAAAAAAACAATCCTAAAGAAGTGGTTTGTTATTTGCATTCCGAAATTTATGTGAATCAAATGGTTAAAGCAATTCAACAAAAATCGATGGATGCTTTTAAACAAAAATATCGATCAGTGACAGCGTTACTCATCGATGATATTCAATTTTTTGCTCGAAAAGAACGTTCTCAAGAAGAGTTTTTTCATACCTTTAATTATTTGCTTGAAGGTCAAAAAAGAGTGATTATTACCTGTGATCGATATCCCAAAGAAGTGAATGGTTTAGAATCACGTTTAAAATCTCGTTTAGGATGGGGGATTTCGGTTCCGATTGATCCACCTGATTATGAAACGCGGGTGGCCATACTGAAAGAGAAAGCGGCACTGATTCAAGTTGATATTAATGATGAGGTGGCTCATTTTATTGCTAAACAACTGAATTCCAATATTCGGGAATTAGAAGGGGCACTCAGCACTTTAAAAGCCAATGCCAATTTCACCCGTAAAAAAATTGATTTACAATACACCAAACAAATTCTAAAAGAACTGTTTAAAGTTAATCATCAAATTGTTTCTGTTGAAAATATCCAAAAATCAACAGCACAGTATTACAATGTGAAATTATCAGAACTTTTAGGTAAAAGTAGAAAACGGTCCATTGTCAGACCCAGACAAATGGCCATGTTTCTCAGTAAAGAAATGACTGATAAAAGCTATCCTGAAATAGGTGAATTATTTGGGGGAAGAGATCACACCACAGTACTCCATGCTTACCGTAAAATGGATGACTTGCTTAAACAAGATTCAGAGCTGACTGAAGACCGACAAAAGATTGTGAATATACTGATAGAATAAGCTGTTAATAAGCTGTGGATAAACTGGAGATAACTTTTTTTTCTGTTTTTTTACACAAGTTATCCACAAGATATAAAGTAAAAAGATTTGGAAAAGATATAAATAAAACAACAACTTACAAAGTTAACCACTAAGTTATGCACGATAATAATAACTATTTTTATATATAATACTATGTTATTTAAAATACAAAGAGAACAGTTACTGGCGCCCCTCAATCAAATTTGTGGTGTGGTCGAGAAAAAGGGAACATTACCCATTTTAAGTCACGTGTTATTTTCTTTAAAAGATGACCAACTGCGGTTAACAACCAGTGATTTAGAAGTTGAAATGAACAGTGTCTGTACTGTAGATACAGAATATCAGGGTGAGTTAACCTTGCCGGCTCAAAAGCTGCTCGAAATATGTAAGTCTTTAGCCGATGGATCGATTATGGCTTTCAGTATTGATGACGATCACCATTGTGTTATTACATCGGGTGATAGTCGATTTAGTTTAAGCACGCTACCGGCCAATGAATATCCTTTGTTAGAGGATGTTGAAACCTTTGAATCCATTGTTATTGATAGTCAGGAATTGGCACGCATGTTGAGACAAACTTTGTTTTGTATGGCCAGCCATGATGTTCGCTATTTTCTCAATGGCTTATTGTTTGAAATACTCAGTGATAAAATTCGCTGTGTTTCAGCAGATGGTCATCGACTCGCATTATCAGAAACTAATTATATTAATGAGGCCGGCATTAATAAACAAATTTTAATTCCTCGAAAGGGTGTGATGGAACTCAATAAAATGATTAAGGAGACTGATCAGGATATTGCCATACATTTGGGTAAGAACCATGTGAGCGTTGAAGTCGAAGGAACCCGAATGACTTCAAAATTAATTGATGGTAAGTTCCCAGATTACCAATCGGTTATTCCATTGGATATGGATAATGACTTTGTCGCTGATAAAACAGCACTTGAAAAAGCCTTACGCCGCGTTGCGATTTTATCCAATGAACAATACAAAGGCGTTAAATTTAAAATCAGTACCGATCATCTGCAGATATTAGGACATAACCCTGATCAGGAACAGGCTGAAGATTCAATTAAGGTCAGTACCACCATTTCAGATATGGAAACGGCTTTTAATGTTAACTATTTATTAGATGCGATAAACGTTATCGATAACGAAGAAGTTCAATTTAGCTTTAAAGATCCGTTATCCAGTTGTTTGATTAAACATCCTGACCGTCTGGATTGTCGTTTAGTTGTGATGCCCTTAAGAATTTAAAGGTGTTTTTAACAAAGCTGTCACTCAATCACTTTCGGTGTTATCAATCCCTGGAGCAGACTTTTACCCAGCCCACGACCATTATTGATGGTGATAACGGTCGTGGCAAAACCGCGTTGATTGAAGCCATTTATTGGCAATCAACCGGCCGTTCATTTCGTCATCACAAGAACATCAATTTAATTCAACATAAAGAAAATCAATTAAGCGTTTACAGCGAGTATCTCACAACATCTAATCAATCCATCCAAAAACTCGGGGTTAGTTATTCCCGTAATCAGCAAAAAACTATCAAGTGTAATGGTGAGTTGATCCGACGACAAACGGATATCGCGCAACGTTTTCCGGTGATAGCCATTGATCCCAGTAGTTTTCTTTGGATTGATCATTCCCCCAGTTTCAGACGCTCCTATTTGGATTGGTTGGTGTTTCACGTGGAACCTCACTATTTACCCCTATGGAAACAAACTCAGAAAGTCCAACAACATATCAATCAATTACTTCGCAAAGGAAACACCAATGAATTAGGCTTGTGGCAACAGAAATATTGCGAGTTAGCTGAGAGAACCCATTCATTCCGTCAACAAATTGTGAAACGCATTCAACAACGTTTTAAACAATTGATACCATCATTTTTACCGGAATTGAAAGCATTACGTATCGATTATAAAAAAGGTTGGTCAGGTGATGATTTAAACAGTGAACTCATCACCAAGCAAGACTATCATCTAAAACAAGGCCATATCAATGTTGGAGTTCATAAGGCAGATTTAGTGTGCTCAATTAACCAACAATCTGCTCAGGTATTTTTATCCCGGGGCCAAAAAAAATTAATTGCTGTTATTATGTATTTGATTTTTATTGATGTATTTGAAGAACAACAGCAACAATCACCTGTGATCTGTCTTGATGACATAGATTCTGAGTTAGACCAACACGCCTTACAGAAACTTGCTAATTACCTGCAAAAGAAACAAAGACAGTTATTTATTACTGCGGTTAATGGTCAGGTTATTCAAAACTACTTTAATGCCTATGAAGTGTTTCACGTGAAACAAGACAGTGACCATAATGCGACATTAATATCCTAAAATATCATTAAGCTATCAATTCCACAACCTCGTTAAAAATGTCTTTTAATGCTATAATTACCGTTTTATTTAGGTGTTGACAATATGTCAGAAAAGTACGATTCGTCGAATATTAAAGTTCTCAAAGGATTGGATGCGGTACGTAAGCGTCCCGGGATGTATATTGGCGATACAGATGATGGCACCGGATTACACCACATGGTGTTTGAGGTGGTTGATAACTCTATTGACGAAGCCTTGGCAGGACATTGTGATACCATCGAAGTTGAAATCAAATCAGACGGGTCTGTTGCAGTCACTGACAACGGTCGTGGTATTCCTACCGATATACACGAGGAGGGTAAATCAGCCGCTGAAGTGATTATGACTGTGTTGCATGCCGGTGGTAAGTTTGATGACAATTCGTACAAAGTCTCCGGTGGATTACACGGTGTTGGCGTGTCCGTTGTTAATGCTTTAAGTGAACGCCTTGAATTAGAAATTCGGCGGAACGGTAGTATTTATCAACAAGTTTATAAAATGGGTGTTCCTGAAACTGATTTAGCCGTGGTCGGTGAGACCGAGGATACCGGCACAAAAATTGTCTTTAAACCCTCTAAAGAAATTTTCACGGATGTGGATTATCATTTTGATATTTTAGCAAAACGCCTTCGCGAGCTGTCATTTTTAAACTCAGGTGTGAGGATTGTTTTAAAGGATGAGCGTACCACCAGTGAAAAAGTGTTCGAATATGAAGGCGGTATTGCCTCATTTGTAAATCATTTAGCGGAAAGTAAAACCGCTTTACACGAAACCGTTATCCACTTTATTCGGGAACAGGAAGATGGTACTTCTGTTGAAGTGGCCATGCAGTGGACTGACTCTTATCGTGAGACTGTTTTTTGTTTTACCAATAATATTCCACAAAAAGATGGCGGCACCCATTTAGCAGGATTCCGTGGCGCACTCACCCGAACCATGAATAACTTTGTCAATGAAGGCGCTAAAAAGAAAATATCACTGCAAGGGGATGATTGCCGAGAAGGTTTAATTGCCGTTATATCCGTAAAATCTCCTGACCCTAAATTTTCTTCACAAACTAAAGATAAATTGGTGTCCTCAGAAATCAAAGGCGTGGTTGAAAGCGCTGTTGGAGAATACCTCAGTGATTTTTTACTGGAAAACCCACAAGAAGCTAAAGTCTTGACAGAAAAGGTCTTAGACGCCTCCAGAGCCCGTGAAGCGGCCCGTAAAGCACGAGATATGACCCGTCGTAAGGATGCGCTGGATATTGCCGGCTTACCGGGTAAATTAGCGGACTGTCAGGAAAAAGATCCTGTCTATTCTGAAATTTTCCTGGTGGAGGGTGATTCAGCCGGTGGTTCAGCCAAACAAGGTCGAAACAGAAAGAATCAAGCCATCTTACCTCTGAAAGGTAAGATATTGAATGTTGAAAAAGCCCGTTTTGATAAAATGTTATCATCAGCAGAAGTCGGCACATTAATTACGGCTTTGGGTTGCGGTATTGGACCACAAGAGTTTGATGCCGATAAGCTTCGTTATCATAAAATTATTATCATGACCGATGCGGATGTTGATGGATCGCATATACGTACTTTATTACTGACCTTTTTTTACCGACAAACGCCGGAATTGATTGAACGTGGTCACGTCTATATTGGTCAACCACCCCTTTATAAAGTTAAAAAAGGTAAACAAGAACATTACATGAAAGATGATGATGAAATGAATGAGTATTTATTAAACCGTTCACTGGATAATATCCAGCTCTTTCATGATAAAGACCAGCCTCCCATTACTGAGGATGTCTTGTACCGCTTGGTCAAAGAACAAACGGAAGTGAGGTTAATCACTGAAAAGTTATCTTTGGTTTATGATGAAAAAGTGATTGCCACGCTCATGAACGTCCCGCGTCTAGAAAACAGTCAACAAGCACCTGAATCCGCTTGGTTGGAACAGGCGATTACTTTGTTGAATCAGGACAACCGTATTGGTATTGAGTGGACGATACGCCATGATAAAGACAACAGCACCCTGGTATTCGTTAAAAACAGCAATGGATTGGTTGAGGAAACAGTTTTAACAGATTTGTTTTTTAAATCAAAGGATTACAACAAAATGATGTCTGTGGCTGAGAATAATTTTGATTTAATCAGGCAGGATGCTTACTTGTTGAAAGATGATAAAAAGATACCCGTTAATAGTTTGGGTGATGTACTAAATTATTTATTAAAAACCGCGAAAAAAGGATTAACCATCAGCCGTTTTAAAGGTTTGGGTGAAATGAATCCTAATCAGTTATGGGAAACAACCATGGATCCTGAAACGCGGCGTTTATTACAAGTAACCATTGAAGACGCCGTAGCGGCTGATAAGGTGTTTTCGACCTTAATGGGTGATGTGGTTGAACCCCGAAGAGAATTTATTCAGAAAAACGCATTAAATGCAGGTAATATAGATGTCTAATATGGATCAAGCAGTTAAGCAAAAAATTGAAAATTTAATACAATCAGATAAAGTCTTTTTGTTCATGAAAGGTAACCCACAAACACCGATGTGTGGTTTTTCAGGGAATACCGTTAAAATGTTAAAAGATTTATTGGGTGAAGATTACAGTTCATTTAATGTTCTTGAGGACAATAACATTCGCGAAGGTATTAAAGCCTACAGTGATTGGCCAACCATTCCACAACTTTATATCAATCAAGAGTTTGTGGGTGGAAATGACATAATTTCAGAGATGTTTAATACCGGTGAGCTTCATGAACTCCTGGGTTTGAGTAAACCCGATAGAACACCACCTGAAATGAGTATCAGCGATGAAGCTTTAAACCACATTAAAGAAGGTATGAAAGATGCCGGACAACATAAGTTGTTTTTATCCATTGATGATGAATTCAATACCCGCTTTAGCTTAGACACACCAAAGGGTTATGAAGTGGTTGCGACAGTAAAAGATTTGGATATTTATATGGATATCGGTACCGCTGAACGGGCCCAAAACATAGAAATCAGCTGGATTGAAGAGTTACAGGGATCAGGTCTGCGAATTAAAAACCCCAATGAACCCCCTGCTGTTGAAGAAATTTCTGTGTCTGAATTACAGGATTGGCTGGAAACAGATTCAGCCAACAATCCTCATATCTATGATGTCAGACCGGAAGATAAAGTGGCTGAAGGCACCATTCCAGGGGCACAGCGATTGGATAAGCATGCCATCGAAGACATTGAGACAATGGCAAAAACAACACCGCTGGTGTTTCTCTGTCAGGTTGGTCAATCATCCATGGCGGCCGCCGAATATTTTCGTAAAAAAGGTTATACCAAAGTCTTTAATTTAACCGGTGGTTACAACGCCTGGAATGATTAAAAATTTAATGGATTTATCAAAAAAGCGCCTGATTGTAGGCGCTTTTTTTATCTCCCTTGCGATCATCTATTTTTATCTAACGGATTATTCAACACATCAGCTAGTTGATTTGTATAAACAAAAATCAAATGGTGTGATGGTCACTTTTGAAGCGAAGGTGATTAATATTTTATCGGACGATAATCAGGGCAGTCGCCATCAAAGATTAATTGTAGAAAAACCACCCCTGACAGTTTTAATAGCGCATAACATTGATTTGTCAGAACGTGTTCCTGTTAAAATCGGCGATTATATTTTAGTGAAAGGGCAATATGAGTGGAATCAAAAAGGTGGCATTGTTCATTGGACTCATTCTGACCCGCGGGGTCAACACAAAGGCGGCTGGATAGAATTCAGAGGACAAAAATATGGTGAACAACTAAAAACTGTAAAATAAATTTATGTTAAAAAAAGCCTTGCCAATTTTGGGTAGATAATTTATCATTTCGCACCTTGATGAGTCATCACTCATCTTCCATTTCAATTCAAGAATGGGTCGTTAGCTCAGCTGGTAGAGCAGTGGACTTTTAATCCATTGGTCATAGGTTCAAATCCTATACGACCCACCATTTATTTTCAAAAATTCTATATTTCAACATTGCCGCTATCCGGATTAAGTTTTACAACAGAACGGTTAAATTTTAACCAAAATACCCATAACATAATAGAACAGATTAATCTTAAATAAATACTTTAATATCAGTAACATAACTAAAGTTATCAGGTTAATTATCGCTTGTTATATTAAAATAAGTAAGGGGATTGGCCTAAGAGCAGACTTTTGAAACAATCTCAGGGCATTAAAAAACCACCGATAAACAGTGGTTTTTATACATCAAGTTATGGCAGGTTATTTTTTGATACCTTCAACTGAAACAGTTAAATGTAATTGTTCAGAAGCCGGACCTAAACTTCTTTTGATTTTGAAATCACTTAAACTGATTTCTGTGGTGGCTTGATAACCGCGTCGGTGACCGCCCCATGGATCGTCGCCTGCACCCACGAACTGAACATCCAATTCAATTTCATTAGTAACACCATTAATAGTCAAATCACCGGTCATGGTGCCGTGACCTTCTGTGGTTGGTGAAAAAGAAGAACTGGTGAAATGAGCCGTTGGATGGGCAGCTACATTTAAAAAATCGTCACTGCGTAAATGTTTATCACGTTCAGCATGATTTGTATTCACACTGTTGGTTTGTACGGTCATTTGAATAGAAGATTTTTCAGGTGCATTTTCATCATAGGTGAATGATCCGTCAAAAGTATCAAATCGACCATATAACCAGCTAAAACCCAAATGTTGAATTTTAAATTGTACAAATGCATGTTGACCTTTGATGTCAACATCATAGTCTGCGGCCTGCGCCAATGGTGTCAGTGCAAAAAGGAATAAGATAAATAATTTTTTCATGTTTTCTCCATTATATAATTCTTTTCAGTGTGTCATCTTTATCGATGAAGTGATGTTTGAGTGCACCGATGACATGAAGTGCCACAAATACCATTAATATGTAGGCTCCATATTCATGAATCCAACCCATAGTATCCACTACCTGACCTGAAAATTGTGTAAATGCCGGTAAATGAATGAATTGAAACAAAATTTTAGTTTGGCCCTCGGCTGTCATCATTAAATAACCTGTGGTAACTAAGGTAACGATGAACAAATAAAATAATGATTGAGTGATGTGTGACAGGATACGTTCAAACGGTTTTACTGGCGGTGAGAGCCGTTTTTGGTGACCTGAGAATAATCGAATAATTTTAATGAGCCAGATAAACATCAAAACTACACCAAAAGTATAATGTAATTCCGGCAGACGATTGTACCAGGGACTGTAGTAATCCAATTCAACCATATACCAGCCACTGATAAACATAAAGAAAATCAACAGGGCACTCAGCCAGTGAATGATTCGGGTTGTGATGCTGTATTTTTGCATATTAATTACCTATAAATTACCGATTAATTACCAATCAAATTCGGCCACCACCGGCGTGTGGTCGGAGGGACGTTCATTTTTTCTCGGTTCAACATCAATATAAGATGATGATAATGTTTCACTGAGTTCATCACTGGCCAGAATTAAATCAATCCGCAGACCCATACCGCGGGCAAATTGATTCATGCGATAATCCCACCAGCTATAATAACCTTCCTGGTCATGGAGTAATCGAAAACTGTCCTGAAAACCCAAATCTAAAATAGTGTTGAAGGCTTTGCGTTCTTCGGTGGTACATAATATTTTTTCATGCCATTTTTTCGGGTCGTGAACATCACGGTCATCAGGGGCAATATTAAAATCACCGAGAACAATGACGTTTTGATAGGCATTAAGTTGATCATCAAGAAACTGTGTGACTTTATCTAACCAATTGAGTTTATATGTAAATTTTTCGGTACCTGGGGCTTGTCCATTAACCACATAAAGATTGACTACGCGGATATCATCAATGGTGGCGGCTAAAATTCTGCGTTGTGGATCTTCTAAACCCTGAACATCCGTAACAGGCTCTTCGGGTTTCTGTTTGGCAATAATGGCCACGCCGTTATAAGTTTTTTGACCGGAATAAACCACCTGATAACCGGCATTATTAATGTCTTCAACCGGAAACATGTCATCGGTCATTTTCGTTTCTTGTAAAGCCAGAACATCAGGTTGTTCCCGGTTTAACCAATCAAGCACTTGCGGTAAACGCACTTTCAGTGAATTAACATTCCAACTGGCAATTTTCATAACATCAATCGTCGTTAAACAATTAATTATAGTCAAAATATGAATATCATTCAGCCAATTTACAATAATCACATAACAATTTAACCAAGCATCCTTTAAAATAAAGACACATTGACATATGACTGCCTCATGCTACGAATTTTAGGGATAGATCCCGGATCACGGTTTACCGGTGTTGGTATTATCGACGCCCACCAACAACAAGTGACTTATGTTCATCATGAAACCATTCGTTGTGGCAACGGTGACTTTCCGGAGCGTTTGGGTGTCATTTTTAGTGGTATTCATGACATTATTAAACAATTCAATCCTCACGAAATGGCGATAGAAACGGTCTTTATGGCGAAAAACGCACAATCTGCCATTAAATTGGGGCAGGCACGTGGTGCAGCCATTTGTGCCACCTATGCGCAATCCGTGAAAATTCATGAATATGCCCCAAAAGCCATTAAACAGGCGGTGGTCGGGAAAGGCGGCGCGGCGAAAACGCAAGTACAATATATGGTAAGTTTACTGCTCAATTTAAAAGAACAGGTCCAAGAAGATGCCGCTGATGGCCTGGCGGTGGCGATATGTCATGCCAATAATCGTTGGACACAGCAGCATGGCTTGGCAGCACGTACCGGCAGTTGGAGAAATTTGTGATTGGATTGATTAAAGGACAGTTGGTTCATACCGAGCCACCGGCACATGTCATCGTCGACGTTCAGGGAGTCGGATATGAAATTGAAGTACCGACTTCAGTGTTTTTTGAATTGCCGGAATTAAACAGAGAACTGCAATTAATTATCCACCATTTGGTACGCGAAGATGCTTCAATTTTGTATGGCTTCAGAAGTTTTTCACAGCGTCAGTTATTCAGAACCTTATTAAAAGTAAATGGAATTGGAGCCAAATCAGCGCTGGCTGTTCTGTCGACCATGAGTTCATCTGAATTTGCGCGCGTCATTAACGACCAGGATATTGCGGCCATTACACAGGTGCCGGGAATTGGTAAAAAAACAGCACAACGCCTCATGATTGAAATGAAGGATAAGGTCGACATTAGTGAATTGTCAGATGTTTCAGGTGGTGCACAACCGGCCCGATTAGGGGTTCAGGCAGAGGCCATCAGTGCGCTTCAATCTTTGGGTTTTAAAACGCAAGACGCGCGTCAAATTGTCAATAAAATCTACAAGGATAACAGCGACTTAGCTGTTGAAGAGATTGTTCGTATGAGTTTAAAACAACAAGGAGGGCTTAATTAATGGATTCACATTTTGATCCCGATCGTATTATTGATGGTGCAGTGAGCGATAACCAGGAATCAATCATCGAAGCCACCATTCGCCCACAAAAAATTGAAGAATATTTGGGACAGGCTGAAGTTAAAGCACAAATGGCCTTATTCATTGAAGCCGCCCGAAAGCGACAAGAAGCCCTGGATCATGTGTTAATCTTTGGTCCCCCGGGTTTGGGTAAAACCACCTTGGCGCACATTGTGGCTCATGAAATGGGAGTCCAACTCCGTCAGACATCAGGCCCGGTGTTGGAAAAAGCCGGTGATCTGGCGGCACTATTAACTAATCTGCAACCCCATGACGTTTTGTTTATCGATGAAATACATCGTTTATCACCGGTGGTGGAAGAGGTTTTGTATCCGGCCATGGAAGATTTCCAGATTGATATTATGATTGGTGAAGGTCCGGCGGCACGCTCCATTAAATTGGATTTGCCGCCATTTACTTTGGTCGGTGCCACCACTCGGGCCGGTTTATTGACTTCACCGTTGCGTGATCGTTTTGGGATTGTACAACGTCTGCAATTTTATGCTGTGGAAGATCTGGCTCATATTGTGGCGCGTTCAGCTGATATTCTAAATATTGAAGCGGATAAAGCGGGTTGTCACGAAGTGGCGAAACGTTCCCGCGGCACACCACGAATAGCTAATCGGCTGTTACGTCGGGTAAGAGATTATGCCGAGATCAAAGGAGATGGTGTCATTACGGAACAATTGGCCGCAGATGCCATGAATATGTTGCAAGTTGACCAACGTGGCTTGGATGAAATGGATCGCAAATTATTAGAAGTCATTACCGTGAAATTTGAAGGCGGTCCGGTTGGCATTAATTCGCTGGCCGCCGCGTTAAGTGAAGAACGGGGCACCGTGGAAGATGTTATTGAACCTTATTTGATCCAGCAAGGTTTAATGGCACGCACCGCCCGTGGTCGCATTGCCACCCGAAAAACGTGGCAAATTATGGGCTTAAATCAACCCCAAAAACCCAACCGGGATTTGTTTGAAGAATGAAAGATTTTTATTATAAAACCCGTGTTTATTATGAACACACGGACGCCGGTGGTGTCGTATACCATGGGCGTTATGTTAATTTTTTTGATCAGGCACGTACAGAATGGTTGCGAAGCCACGATTTACAGCAAAGTGACATGCGACAGCAAGAGCAGGTTTTACTGGTGGTGCGTGGAATAGAAATACAGTATCTCAAACCGGCCTATTTAGATGATGTCTTGAGCATCACCTGTAACGTTAAAAGTTATAGTGCTGTGCGTATGATAATTGAACAAGTGATGACAGTTGATAACACAACAATTGCCACCGCAGAAGTCACAGTGGTAAGTGTACATGATCAACGTTTTAAACCCATGCGGTTCCCACAAGAGTACTTAAACCGCTTAACTAAAAGTAATTAACCCAAATCAGGAGCGTTTTGTGAACGACAGCGGACAATTTTATTTAGAAATTATCGTCAGTGCCTCTTTACCGGTTAAAGTGGTCATGATTATTCTTATTTTGGCCTCTATCTGGTCATGGCTGATTATTTTCAGCAAAGGTAAAGTACTGGCCAATGCCCAAAAGACAGCGAAAAAATTTGAAGAGCACTTTTGGTCAGGTGTTGACCTGAATAAGTTATATCAACAGCTTAACAGTAAGAAGTCGACTGGTATTGCCCGTATATTTACGGCCGGTTTCAGTGAATTTCAACGTAAGAAAAACAGCGGTCAAATCAGCGTTAATTCGGTGGAAAGTGCCGATCGTGCCATGCGCGTGGCCTTAAGCCGTGAAATCGAAAGTCTGGAATCGCAACTACCGACTTTGGCCACCATTGGTTCCACCAGCCCTTACATCGGGTTATTTGGTACGGTCATTGGTATTATGCTGTCCTTTCATGCCTTATCTGATGTCACTCAAGCCACCATCGCTTTGGTGGCGCCGGGTATTTCTGAAGCTTTGATTGCTACGGCCATGGGTTTGTTTGCCGCCATACCTGCGGTTATTTTCTATAACCGATTCAGCGATAAAGTGGAACGAATATACAGCCGATACGATGCCTTTAAAGATGAGTTTTCAGCCATTTTACACCGTCAGATTGGTGAATAAAGATGCGACGTCAACGTAAACTCAATGCTGAAATCAATGTCGTACCTTACATCGATGTGACCCTGGTTCTGCTCATTATTTTTATGATAACGACACCGTTGATGAACCTTGGAGTCGATGTTAATTTACCCGAATCTAAAGCCAATACCATTGATATAGAATCAGAACCGGCCGTCATTAATGTTACCGATAAAGGTGATTTGTACTTAAGTATTGGCGGTGAGTATGAATTATTGGACAGCGAAACCTTACAAAAAAAGTTGGCGGCGTTTGTTAAGGTTAATCCCGATGTGCCCATTATGATAGGCGCTGATAAGGCCGTTTCATACGGCCAGGTCTATCAGGCCATGGCTGTGGCTCAACAAGCCGGTGCCAAAAAAGTGGGTTTAATCAGCGATCCAATTAAGCCGGATTAAAGGATTATGTCCATGCAGGCAGAACAAAAAAAGGCCTTGTTTTACTCGGTGGGGTTACATCTGCTGTTGGTGGCTTTGTTGTTTATATCTGCCCGGCAAACCGTGATTACCCCCCCCAAAGGAATTGCCATTCAAGCGGAAATTGTGGATCTCAGCAAGCCGTTGTCTGCACCTGAACCAAAGACTGAACCAAAAAAAGAACCGGAGCCAGAACCGGAGCCTGAACCTGAACCGGAGCCTGAACCTGAACCGGAGCCTGAACCTGAACCAGAGCCTGAACCAGAGCCGGAGCCGGAGCCGGAACCCGAACCTCAAGTCAAACCTGAACCACCCAAACCTGATCCGGCTGTATTAAAACGCCAGCAAGAACAAGCAGAACGTTTAAAAAAGCTGGAAGCGCTCAGAAAAAAACGTCAGGCAGCTGAAGCGGCTGCGGAAGCACAGAAAAAACCTGAACAGGAAACACAAAAAACACCGCAGGATGAGCCAGAGCAAGAACAACCCAGCGGTCCAATCGGTACCCAGGATGGTAAAGCCGGACAGGAACCAAGCTTATTAAATCATTACATTACGGCTATTCAAGCCGATGTGACACGACAATGGGCACGTCCCGCCGGAACCCCGGCCGGATTAAAGTGTCAGATAAAAGTTAATCAGATTCCCGGCGGTGGGGTGATTAATGTCACCATTGGTTCTCCATGTAATGCCGATACAGTGGTTAAAAACTCCATCATCAACGCCGTTAAAAAAGCCGACCCATTGCCATATGCAGGTTTTGAGTCCGTGTTTGAACGGCGTCTTAATTTTATTTTTCAGTACCAAGGAGACTGACAATTATGCGAATTATTTTGACCTTATGTGTTCTTTTTATCAGCCAGCAAGCTTATTCTCAGCTTAATATTACCATTGACGGTGGCAGTGCCAGTGCCATACCCATTGCAGTCACTGATTTTGTTTATCCTGACGGCCCCTTAAGTACTGATATCAGTGCTGTTATTCGCAATGATTTAGCCCGATCAGGCCAGTTTGCACCACTCGATAAGGAATTACTGGTGGAACATCCCGGTGCTGATGAAGACATTAATATGGGAACCTGGCGAATGTTAGAAGCAGATTACCTGGCGTATGCCTCAATTCAATCGGTCTCTGCCGGGCGTATTGAAATACGTTTTCGGTTATCTTCTGTGGCGGATCAAAAACAATTGTTGGCGCTGACTTTACCCATTAAAACAGATCAATTGCGGGCCGGCGCTCACTTTATCGCCGATAAGATTTATCAGGAAATCATCGGTGTACCGGGTGCTTTTTCAACCAAGCTGGCTTATATTACAGTCACTGAAAACGCCAGCGGTGTGCATTATCAGTTAATGGTCTCTGATGCCGACGGCTTTAATCCTCAATCCCTGGTGACGTCAAAAGAACCGCTGATGTCGCCGGCGTGGTCACCGGATCGTCAACGTATCGCCTATGTTTCTTTTGAACAAGGCGGCTCGGCGGTGTATTTGCAAAATTTAAAAACCGGTGAACGGACGCTGATGGCCAGTTTTAAAGGCATTAACAGCGCGCCAAAATTTTCACCCGACGGTCGCCACCTGGCGGTAACCTTGTCCAAAGGTGGCAACCCTGATATCTACAGTATTGATCTAAACACCCAGGCGGTGACACAATTGACGACCCATTGGGCCATTGATACTGAGCCCGAGTGGTCACAGGATGGGCGACGGGTATTTTATACCTCTGATCGCGGTGGCAAACCCCAAATTTATCAGGTTGATTTGGCCAGTAAAGATGTCAGCCGGGTTACCTTTGAGGGTGATTATAACGCCCGTGCCAGTTTATCACCGGATGAATCCTATCTGGCCATTGTGCATGGTAACAATAATATTTTTAAAATTGGCTTGTTGCACCGACCTTCTGGCACCTTGCAATTGTTATCGAAAGGCCCGTTGGATGAATCTCCAAGTTTTGCCCCCAATGGCTCCATGGTTTTATATGCCACCAAGAATGATCAAAATCAGGGTGTCTTAAGAGCGGTTTCGCTGGATGGTCAAACCACCAACGATTTGGTCTTGTCTGATGGCAGTGTCCGGGAACCGGCCTGGTCACCACTGAATTAAGAAACTGATATGTCAGAAGTTAAGATTGAAACAAACTGGGTTGATAATTATACCTTTATCAGTCAAAACGAAGACCACCATAGTGTGGTTATGGATGCTCAACTAGAAGCTGAAGATCACAAAATAGCCCCTTCTCCCATGGAGCTGGTTTTGATGGGGCTTACCGGTTGTGCCGGTATTGACGTTAAGATGATTTTAAGCAAAGCACGACAAAATGTGCGCGCCATTCATATTCAGGCCATCGGTGAGCGAGCTGATTCTGTGCCTTCGGTTTACACTAAAATACATCTTCACTTTAAGGTTAATGGTGAAAATTTGTCAGATAAACAAGTGGCAAGAGCGGTCAAATTATCCGCTGAAAAATATTGTTCAGTCTCTAAAATGTTGGAACACAGTGTGCAGATTAGTCACGATTATTCTATAGATACACCCTAATTAAAACATCCTGGAAAATAAGTAAACATGTCAAAAAATAATGTGGTTTACCGCTGTTTTGGCAAAATGTCGTAAACTATAGGTACGACAATACGGCTAATGCAATGAACAGGGTGATTAAAACAGCACTTAAAATAAGCCCCACAAATTTAATGTTGGTTATGATGGTTATTACATTCACGACCACGGCGGCTGATTTTGATCAGGCTGATGAACAATTTCAAAACCTGAGTTCAGATCAGGACAAAATGGCCTGGGTGTTAAAGTATGAGTCCGAAGTCGATCAGTGGCCCATTCTGGATCAGGCCTATTTTTATCACAGAAAAGGACTGGCGCTGGAAGTCAATGATGACATTGAAGGTGCAAAAGAACAATTCAAGCGCTCCATCAAATTATTTAAAAGTCTGGATGAAACGAACCCGGGATTGGTCACAAGCCTGATTGATTTGGCCTACATGAAATACCTGCAAACCAATGATACAGCGGTGTATTGCCCGGACAGAGAAGAAGCCGTGGCGGTGGCCAGACAAATCAACAATCCGGAAACACTGGCCAGCGCCTTGATTCAATTGGCGTTCTGTTTCCAAACCGGTTTTCAGGATTTAACCCGGGGATTGGTGGTTTTAGAAGAAGCCGCTCAAGTGGTTGAAGACAATAATTTGGCGCAAGTCAGTTTGGCCATGATCTATAACGCCACAGGTAATTTGTACCGATCCAACCAGATTCATCAGCAAGCCTATGACTATTATAAAAAAGCTTATCAGTTATGGTTTGAGTTGGATGACACACAGGATGTTTTTAATATGTTGCATAACATGAGTGGTGAAGCCATGGATCTGGGTCAGTGGTCTACGGCGGAGAAACATGTTGAACAGCTGCATGCCATGGCCGGGGCATACCCCGATTACAGTGACTTTAGGTTTTTTGCAGAATTTAACGGCGCTCAGTTGGCCTTTCTACAGGGAGATTTTATACAAGCGGCCGACAGGTTTGAATCGACATTGGCTTTAAGAGAGACCACGCCGGAACAATACTTTGTCAAAATCGCCGAAAGCCAATTGGCCATTGTTTATTTTCGTTTGGGTCAGTTTCAAAAATCGTTTAAGATGGCTGACCAATATCTGGCCGATATCGAAGATGTTAACGCCAAAACAACCCGCCAGGAGGCGGTCATTATTCAACTGTTCTCACAACAAAAATTTCGCCAGGCCTTACAAAAATTCTGGCAGGTGTTGGATAAATCCCAAGCCAATAACCGTCTGTTTGTGAAAAATGCTGTGGCCTTACAAGCTTTAAGTTTTGCTGACACCGTGGATGATTTACAAAATCAGGCCTCACAGCAGCAACTGGACATCAAGCAACTGGAACTTGAACAACAACAAAAACAAGCACAAATTAACCAGTTAACTGCCGTCATCGTGGGCTTATTTGCTTTGGTGGCTGTCATCACGGCCTGGTTTTTATATCGGTCTAAAAAGCACCATCAATTACGTGCCCGGACTGATTACCTGACCGGCATTGCTAATCGCCGTCATATCATTAAGGAAGGTCGCAGGCTGTTGGCAGAGTGCCAACAAAAGGATCAGAATCTGTCGATTATTATTATCGATATCGATGACTTTAAGCCGATTAATGATGATTTTGGTCATGCGGTCGGTGATGTGGTGATTCAGCAGGTGGTCAATAATATGCGCTGTGGCCTCAGTGAGGGTCAAAAGCTTGGTCGCATTGGCGGTGAGGAGTTTCTGATGTTGTTACCCCACTGTGACAAAGACCATGCTTATGGTGTTGCTGAACAGATACGTAAACAAGTTGCAGAAAAACAAATAAGTGTGGATCAACTCACATTACATATCACTGTCAGCTTAGGGGTGGCGGTTAACCGGCCGCCGGTCACTGTTTTTGAAGAACTGCTACAAAGAGCTGACGAAACCATGTATGAGGCTAAAATCGCCGGAAAAAATCAGGTTCAACCGGTGCCTTCTACACTGGCATCACTGTGAATAAACTGTAATTTCGCCAAACGGGCATACAGCTCATTACTTTTGAGCAATTCCTGATGCGTGCCTGAAGCCACCAATTCCCCGTCATCCATGACCAGTATTTTATCTGCCTTTTTAATGGTGGCCAGACGATGAGCAATCACCAGGGTGGTGCGCTTTTGCATCAGTTTGTTCAGTGCCTGTTGCACCATTTGCTCACTTTCAGCATCCAATGCGCTGGTGGCTTCATCCAGTAACAACACCGGCGCATCGGTCATAATAGCGCGGGCAATGGACAAACGCTGTGCCTGACCACCGGATAAACGCACCCCGCGTTCGCCTAAATAGGTGTCATATTGTTCTGCCAGGTTTTCGATAAATTCATGGGCATGGGCGGCTTTGGCAGCGGTTTCAATAATCACACTGTCCGCATGGGGCCGGCCATAGGCAATGTTTTCAGAGGCAGAAGTGGAAAAAAGGGTGGCGTCCTGAGCCACCAGCGCAAACTGCTGACGCAAGGCGAGTAAGTCGTATTGGTTGATGTTAACCCCGTCAATCAGAATCTCACCCTGTTGGGGCTCATAAAAACGCATGAGCAGCTGAAATAAAGTGGATTTGCCGGCACCCGAGGGACCGACAACGGCCACTGTTTGGCCCGGGATTATTTCAAAACGCATGTTTTTAATCACCGGTTTATCCGGCTGACTTGGATAAGCAAAAGTGACCTGATTAAACATTAAATTCCCTAAAACGGTGTGCTCAAAGCGACGCGGTTGAGCTGGTGATTGAATGGGGTTTTCCGTGTGCATCAATTCCACAATTCGCTCCAAGGCACCGGCGGCTTTTTTTAATTCGCTCCAGACATTGGTTAACGCGCCTGTGGACGTCGCTGCCATCACTGCATACATCACAAACTGACTTAAAGTACCCGCTGTCATGGAACCGCTGATAACGTCTTTGGCACCCAGCCATAACACAAATACAATACCGCCAAACACCACACCGCCTATCATAACCATCAATATTGTGGTCATCCGTATGGAATTAACCGCAGCCTCAAAAGCACGGTTCACAGCCTCAAAAAACCGGGTTCTTTCGCGTCCTTCCTGACCGTAAGACTGCACTGTGTGAATGGCATTAATTGTTTCTGTGGCCAAAGCCGAAGAATCAGCGATTCGGTCTTGTTCAATGCGTGATAATTTTTGTATCCGGCGACCGGTTATGACCAGAGGAAATACCACCAATGGAATGAGAAAGCCTATGTACATCGCCAGCTTGGGGCTGGAAACAATCATCATTATAATGGCACCAACAAAGGTGACAAAAGAGCGCAAAGCAATGGAAAAAGTACTGCCAACCACCGTTTCCACCAGCGTGGTGTCGGTGTTGATGCGAGATAAAATTTCACCGGTTTTAGTGGTTTCAAAAAATTCCGCTGATTGGCCGATGACTTTACCATAGACTTTTTTACGCAAATCGGTCACCACCCGCTGACCAATCCAGCTGACCCAATAATACCGTAAAGAAGTAAAGGTAATCATGGCAATCGAAACACCAAATACCAGGGCAAAGTACTGTGATAAACGATCCTGGTTTTCAGCGGAAAATCCCAGATCAATCATGACCTTAAAGGCCACCGGAATGGCTAAATTGGCGGCGGCGCCCAGGATTAAAAAAAGCAATGCGGTGAGAATGGCTTTTTTATAGGGGCGTAATAAGGGCAGTACCAACTTTAACTGGGATAAGGCGGCTTTATCGGGTTCTTTATTGTCGCTGGTTGAATTCATGACTCTGTGGCTCAGACGGGGCAGTGTAGGTTATTGGGTTATCATTGTGTGATTTTAACAAGCTTATGCGATAATTGGTTGATTATTGTTAACCATGACAGTCATGAGTGAAAAAAACAAAACCCGGGAGACCGAAGATTCTGTTGATGCCTTCTTAACGTCCGTCAAAGACCCGCAAAGACGTGCCGATTGTTATCAGTTATTAGAATTGTTTCATACCATCTCAGGCTATCAAGCCAAGATGTGGGGAGCCGGCATCATCGGTTTTGGATCCTACCATTATCACTATGATTCCGGTCGGGAAGGTGATTTTATGCGTGTGGGATTTGCCCCAAGAAGTCAGTACATATCCATTTACATTATACCGGGTTTTTCAGAATTTGAGTCGTTATTGGCTGAACTCGGCAGCCATAAGATGGGTAAATCCTGTCTCAATGTGAAACGCTTATCTGACATTGATTTGGCTGTGTTAACTGAGATTGTGAAACGTTCTTTGGCTATAATGGCAGAAAAATACCCCAAAACAGTTAATCATGTATCCAGACCCTTTTCAATTTTGGCCGGCCAATGAGCGTGCAAACAACAAACGCCAGGCCATATATTTTGCCCATGCCAACGCCTATCCGCCGGCCAGTTATCAGGCCATTATTGACGGTTTACGCGATATTGCACCGGTGGTGAGTTATTTACAGCGGCCATTATGGCCTGAGCCACCGCCTTTGTCTTCGGTTAAGTCATGGCATGACTTTGCTGATGATGTGATTCATTTTTTTGAGCAGGAAAACATGTCGAATGTGATGGTGGTGGGTCATTCCATGGGTGCCGTTTCGGCTTTTTTAGCGGCCACCAAGCGACCGGATTTAATCAAAGCCCTGGTGATGATTGAACCGGTGGTCTTTAGCCGTGGTTTTTGCTGGCTGAACCGGATATTGCCGAAGTTTCTTCTTGAGCAGGTGCCGATCATTAAAAAAACCCTGCATCGACCGGATCATTGGCCCAGTTTACAGGCCGCCTTTGATTTTCATCGTCGCACCCGGGCGTTTAAACGGGTTGATGATGAGCAGTTATGGCAATTTATTCGTGCCGGGGTAAAAGCAGATAACCAAGGTGGCTATCAGTTGGTTTTTGACAAGCACTGGGAAGCGCACATTTATCAAACCGTGACCCCCTTCAGAAAACAACTGATGCAAAGTACACTGCCGGTGCTGGCATTGCGGGGTGCTGAAACAGACACCATACCGGCTGCCTTTTGGCGTTGCTGGCATAAAAACACCCATCACCAACTCATTGAAATACCCAACAGCAGTCATCTGTTACCTTTGGAACGCCCGGAGCAGGTGTTGGCACAGGCGCTGCCTTTTATCGAACATCACCGCTAAAAATATGAACACCGCATTAAAACCACAACCCGAGGCAGCCCCTATTTTACTGACAACGTTGAACAGTAAATACATCCATGCCGCTTTTGGTCTGCGCTATCTCATGGCTAATTTGGGTGATTTACAGTCACAAGCGAACATGTTGGAATTCACCATTCATGACCGGCCAATTGATATCGTCGAGAAAATCATCGAAAGCGGTGCCAGCATTGTCGGTTTCAGTGTTTACATCTGGAACGTCACTGAAACCAACGAAGTGGTGCAGTTGTTGAAAGCAGCACAACCAGATATCACGGTGGTACTGGGTGGTCCGGAAGTCAGTCATGTGCCTGATCAACCACTGGTGGTTTCCTGGGCTGATTACGTGATTAAAGGGCCGGGTGAACGCAGTTTTCAACAGCTTTGTCATAAACTATTAAATGAACAGCCACCGAAACAGACTGTTATTCAGGGTGAAAATGTGCCCTTAGAGCAATTGATAATGCCTTATGACTGGTACAGCGAAGAGGATTTAAGAAACCGCATTATCTATGTTGAGGCCTCCCGGGGCTGCCCCTTTAAATGTCAGTTTTGTTTATCTGCACTGGATAAAACCGCCAAGGCTTTTACCTTAGAACGTTTTCTCGCTGAAATGGATCGCCTTTATCAGCAGGGTGCCCGGAATTTTAAGTTTATCGACCGCACCTTTAATCTGAAAATTGCCGATGCTGTGAAGATTATGGAATTTTTTCTGGAGCGGATGGATGATCATTTAACGGTCCATTTTGAGGTTATCCCCGATCGTTTACCGGATAAACTCAAAGACGTGATTGTTAAATTCCCGGCCCACAGCTTACAGTTTGAAGTCGGCGTACAGACCTTTGACCCCAAAGTGCAGGATTTAATCCAGCGTCGTCAGGATAATGACCGCTCTAAAGACAACATCCGCTGGATTTGTGAGCACAGTCGCGCCCACATGCATGCGGATTTAATTTTTGGCTTACCCGGCGATACCCTGGCCGGTTTTGGTGATAGTTTTAATCAACTTTATGCGCTGAACCCCCAGGAAATACAGGTGGGTATTTTAAAACGTCTGCGCGGCGCCCCGATTAATGCACTCACCCGGGAGTATAAAATGGTGTACTCACCGTTGCCGCCTTACACCGTGCTTCATACCCGCGATATTAGTTTTGAAGAACTGCAACGGGTGGGACGTTTTGCCCGTTATTGGGATATCTTTGCCAACGCCGGTCGATTTCAAAACACCTTACCGCTGTTACTCAAAGACGATGCCTTTCGGTCTTTTATGGCATTCTCAGACACCCTGTTTCAGGTGGAACAAAGTACCTGGAAAATATCGCAACGGCGTCAGTTTGTTTTAATGTACCGATTATTACGTGATTATTTTGAAGTTAAAGAAGCCCCTTTGATGGCGGCTTTACAGGCGGACTTTGACCAAACCGGCGAAAAAGGCCGCCTGGATGTACTGCTCAAGCAAAACAAACAAGACAAAAGTTTTGTGGCCAATAAGCGCCAACAACAACATGGCTGAAACCACACCGGTTGAACGTATTCAGTGGCGCGGCGTTACAGTGCGGGTCAAACGTGAAGACCGCAATCACCCCATTGTTCAGGGCAACAAATTACATAAACTCAAATATAACCTGATGGCAGCTAAGCAACAAAAGGCCAAGACATTGGTGACTTTTGGGGGCGCTTACTCCAACCATCTGCTGGCCACGGCTTTTGTGGCGCAGCAAGCCGGACTGAATGCCACAGGCGTTGTGCGAGGTGAAGAATTAAAACACGCCGAAGAACAATGGTCAGAGACCTTAAATCAATGCCGCCAACTGGGCATGCGACTTGAATTTGTCAGTCGTGCAGATTATCGATTGAAACAACAAAGCGAGCCGATTCAGCACTTATTGAGAGATTTGGGTTCGTATTTTATTATCCCCGAGGGTGGCAGCAACCCGGCGGCTGTTCAGGGCGTATCAGAATGGTTAGAATCTATCAAAGAGCAATTTAAGTTAGCCCCCAGTCATCTTATTTGCCCGGTCGGTACCGGCGGGACTTTGGCGGGAATCATAGCCGGTTGTGGCAAAAACCACTGGGACTGTCAGATTATCGGTGTGGCTGTATTAAAAGGTTTACAGTCTGTAAAATATGATGTTAATCAATGGCTTAAGCAAAGCAATCCGGGCTTGAAAAGGTCTCCTGACTGGTCCATAACCTCCGATTATTGTGGTGCAGGGTATGCCAGATTAAGTGCTGATATGAAGCAGTTTGGTGCACGTTTTAAAACACAACATGGCATAGCCTTAGACAAAATCTATAATGTGAAATCATTTTTCGCGCTGGATAACATGTTGAAAAAAGGCCTGATAAAGTCACATCATCGGCCCATGATTATTCACACCGGCGGCTTACAAGGCGGGATAGTGTCGTGACTTCCGGCATTTTAAAGGTTTGCTCACCTTTGATAAGATAATTGTTTTAGCGAGGAATAACCCTATGAACTCAGAAATAACCCCGCAAGGTGACGTCAGCACCGTTCGCTTAATTTATATTCTATATCTGGTCAGTTTTATCGCCGGTATTACCGCCATCATTGGCGTGGTCATGGCTTATGTCAATAAAGACGATGCCGCCGAATGGTTACAAAGTCACTATCAGTTTATCATCCACACCTTTTGGAAAGGGCTTGTTATGGCTTTAATCAGTGGTGTCTTGATGATGGTCTTTATCGGCTTTATCACCATTGTTCTGGTGATGCTGTGGATTATTGTGCGTTGTGTTAAAGGCCTGAAATATGTCGATGAGCGAAAAGCCCATCCTGATCCCTCCGGTTGGGGGTTTTAATCGGGGCTTTTATCAAAGTTATCAACCCGACCGACACCGTGTTGATAAACCAGAGCACCGCCTAGTTGAGCCGTTTTTATTAACAAAGCAACACCCAGTGTTGAGCACAGCAGCGACCACAGCAATATATGATTCGACAGCATCGACGGCAACAGTGCCCGTAAGGTAAAAACAGTCACTAAAGCCAGCGCCCAATACATATGATTTTCAATATGCCGGGCGATGGCTTCTTTGGGATTCTGTCGTAAATAATCAATCAGTCCGGCGGCCATAGTAATGACCGCCATCACGCAAGAAAAAGTCACCACGAATTGCATGATATCGGCAAAGTGGGAATTAACAAAATACTGATAAATATCACCACCAAAAGTCACCATCCAACCGACAATGGGAAAATGCACAATCATGGGATGGATGGGGTGTCTCATAGTGATAAAAATCCAGCCAATAAAATCAAAAAGGCCGTCACGGCTAAACCGGCATGAATCATCACCACCGCTTTCGGGGTCGGTATTTTACGCCAGTGAAAAGACGCCAGATAAGATCCGCCGATGGCTGCCACCACAAATAAGCCTAAAGCTGCTGATAATTGGGCCGCCCAGTCGTGACTGGCCGCCGCCACCATTAAAATAATAATGCCAGTGGCACCCAAAAGTGCATGTAACACCGATAAAGCCCAGGGTGCTGTTTTCCCACGTAAGACGGAAGATGCCAGAATCAGACCACCTAAGGCGGCAATACCAAAGACAATAAGTGCATATAAAATCATCGAAAACCCTATAAAATATTAAGTGAGAGCAAGAATAACACCATTAATAAACTTATGCAACTAAAATGTTTAATAAGTAGAGTTATGTTACAATAACCCAATGATGAATTTTGATCAGCTTAATCCCAGACAACAACAAATACTGCGGCATTTGCTGTACAGCGAAGCGGCTGTGACGATGGAACAGCTGGCAGAAAAAACCGGTATTTCCCGGGCGGCTATCGGTAAACACATGGACAGGCTGATTTCTTTTCAGCTGATTGAAGCACAATTACTCGACAGCACCGGCGGTCGTCCTTCTCGTGCTTTTATACTGACTGGTACCGGTCGAGCTATATTTCCCAAACAGTATCATCTTTTCTCCAGAGCCTTGTTATCCGCCGTCAGTCAAAAGCTGGATGATGACAGTGTCACGGAAATTTTGACCGAAATGGGCGCACAATTGGCCGAGCAATTACAGTCGGAAATGAAATCTGATCAGGATAAAATGCATTCGGTCAGAAACATCATGGCGAAACTGGGCTATGAAACTGTTGAACCGAGCAATGAAGAAGAACAACAAAGTCTGATTGCTAAAAATTGTGTCTTTCATGACCTGGCTATTAACGATGAACGGGTTTGTCAGTTGGATATATCGTTGATCAGTCATTTATTGGGTAAGCCGGTATACCTGAAAGAATGTATGGCCAAGGGTGGTCAGCACTGTCATTTTTGTCAATTAAACCCGGAGTCATAATGGACAATACCTTAACAATTGAAAGCCCTGTGGGCCCATTATATTTACATGCCGATAAAGACCACCTGACCCGTTTATCATTCACCGCCGTGGCTTCCGATTACCCGAAAAAAACCAATCATCCGATATTGCGACAAACGGTTAATCAGTTAACGACCTACTTTGACAATCAATCCCGGACTTTTGATCTGCCGGTCAAATTCAATGGCACCGATTTTCAAAACCGGGTCTGGCGGGCTTTAATGACCATTCCGCACGGTCAAACCCAAACCTATGGCGATATGGCGCAGGCCATTAAAAACCCCAAAGCAGTCAGAGCCGTGGGCATGGCCAACAATAAAAACCCGATTGTTATTATCGTGCCATGTCACCGTGTCATTGGTGCCGGCGGCCAACTGGTAGGCTATGGCGGGGGGTTGCCCATAAAAACCTGGTTATTAAACCATGAAAAAAATTACGGCCAATGACAACAAGTCTTCCCCGGTCTTTGATTTAATAGCACAATAAAAAACAGCCGGCATGTCATCGGATTGTCGTTATTGACTGAGACAATAAAGGGTTTGTATAAACCTTTAAAACAATGACAACATCCAACTTGCCCCGACCAAGCGGCTACATCGTATATCTTTTAATGCCATTGGTTTTTTTAAACCTATTTCTGGTACCAGAAACCCTGGCACAAACACCCCCCTCAGCCACAGCACCCAGCCAACAAGCGGAGGCTGAACAGTGGTTGCGGTTACACGGTTCTAACACCATTGGTGCTCATTTAGCGGTTATGTTGAGCCGCGGTTTTTTACTTAAAGAGGGTGCTGAGCAGGTGGTGATTGAGTCCCTGTCGGTCGCCAATGAAACACGTGTCAGCGGTTATTTTAAAAACCAAGATAAAACAGCCTATATAGACATCAAAGCCCATGGTTCAGGCTCAGGCTTTACCGCTTTAGAAGAAGACGCCGCCGACATTGGTATGTTATCCAGAGCCATTAAAGCCGATGAAAATTATCGTTTAATGAAACGATGGGGCGACATGACACGGGTTTATAATGAACATGTCATTGGTTTGGATGGTCTGGCCATTATTAAACACCCGGATAATCCCGTTCAATCCATCAATATGCAACAATTGGCTGATGTGTTTGCCGGACGCATCACCAACTGGCAACAGCTTGGTGGTGAAGATCTTGCCATTCAACGATTTGCCCGTGATGACAAGTCCGGAACTTATGACACCTTTGCCGGCCTGGTTCTTAAGCCCTATGGCTATAAACTCGACACCGCCAAACGCTTTGAGTCCAATGAAGTGTTGGTTGATTCTGTGCAATCGACCCCGTCGGGAATTGGTTTTACAGCCTATGCATTTGCCCCTGACAACATGCTAATCGCCATCTCTGCCAATGAATCCTTGCCATCGGTTAAACCCACAACTTTCAGCATCGCTTCAGAAGACTATCCCTTAAGTCGCCGATTATATTTGTATGGTCATGTGGGTGATGAAGCGCGTCCCCGGGTGCCTGAATTTATGGCCTTTGTTCAATCCGAAACAGGACAAGACATTGTCCAACAAAGCCATTTTATTAAACAATCAATCATCACCCAAAAGCCGCCGATTCCGGCCCAGGCACCGCCCGCATATCAGCGACTTATTCAACGTGGCCAGCGACTGTCGATGACCTTTCGCTTACACCCCGAACGTTCTGAGATGGATAATAAATCAGCCAAGGACCTGAATCGCTTGATTGAATATTTAAACAACAGTCTGTATTCTGAATTGGTGTTGGTCGGTTTGACCGGTACCATTGAGTATGGCGTGGCGGGTGATGATAAACGGCGGGGTTTTATACGAAGTAAGTTATTGGAACACCATTTAAAACGAGCGGGTATAAAAAACATCTCTATTTTAAGCCTGGGTAATGTGTTGCCAATCGATAATAATGAGCACCCGGCAGGGCGGCTTAAAAATACCCGAACAGAGGTCTGGATTGTGCCGGTATCGCCTTAAGCCACGGTGGACCCTTACTGCTGATCAATGGCGTCTAAATGTGTGGTTAAAAGCTGGCTGTATGCAGGGTGGTTTTGAACAATGGCGTTTTGTAACAATTGCTGAGCGAGTTTAGCGGCTTGTGACCATTTTTGCTGATGAAACAAACTTTGCTCTAAGGCCAGGCCACAACCCACCGAAAGCATACCGGCAGGATTCACCTGTCGGGCATTGTGATAACAATTACTGGATTGTTTTTCGGCGTTCACATAATCTTCGAGACCTAACAATGAGCGAGCCAGGACCATTTGGGCGTATTGGCTGGCGCGGTGTTGATCACCCAGTTCAGCCAGCTGTTGGTGATAGATTTCTTTGGCCATATCACGGGCTTCCGTAAAATGGTTTTGTTGTAACAAAATAGCGGCTAAGGATGTTTTGTGTTGTAGGGTTTCGTTGTGGTTTTCGCCATAAAAACGGCGGTAACTGTCGACCGCTGAACGGCTGAAAGATAGGGCTTGATCATTATCGCCTTGTGCTAATAGAACCCGGGCCATGGCCATATAAATCCGGCCGGTCAGGGCGTGATTTTTGCCCAGAGAATTCACCGCAATATCCAGCGCCTGTCGGGCTTGTTGTTCCGCTTCGGGGATATGGCCTAAGGCCTGATTGGCACTGGATTGTAACAGTTTCATTTTGGCCACCAGGGGATGGTCCGGATGATAAAATTGCTGTAATCGCGGTATCAAATCATTCAGTTCAGTGATGCTTTCAGCGATGTCTTCCGCCGATAAGCTTTGCAGGGTTTCAATCCGTGCCATCCTTAAACCCAGCGTGGCCGAATGATTATCACCCCAGCGATCCCGGGCATCATCAATGGCATCTTTGAGTTGACTGTTGGCTTCCTGATTCCGATCCTGCAGATTAAGCGAATTGGCCTGTACTTTTATAATCTGCGCCATCAAAAGCGGCTGGTTTAATTGTTCTGCCTGTTGTCGGGCTAACTGGTAATGTTGTTGAGCTTGAGCAAAGTCACCATGAAAATCGGCTAAATTGCCTTTCAGCTCATGATAGCTGAACAAAGCAGTTGGGTTGTTGGTGATTTTTTCAGCGCTGATTTGATTCAGCTGCTGTTCTGCCCGTGAATAATTGTGTTGTTGTAAGTGGGCTTCAGCCAAGGCCAAACGATTTTGGATGTCATTGCTTTTGATCTCCTGAGCCGCCGATAACTGCTCAATGGCATGACTGTAATCACCGGCCTTGAGTAACGCCGTGCCCAGTAACTGGTTAAATTCAAAGGACAATTGCGGATCATCGATGGGGTTTTCACGGACATTACGCAGCGCCTGTTGCAGCATTTGTTCAACGGTGATTGACTGGCCCTGACGAATATCGGGATCGGTTTGTTCGATGGCATTAAAAAATAAAGTCCGAACCTGTTCTGTTTTGGCAGTTTGCGCTTTCAGGCGGTCCAGTTGCCAAAAGCTGAAGGCCAGACCCGCCGTTAACAGCACAAAAGTGACCATCAAAAGACTGCCGGCAAAGGGTTGACGCCGAAAAAACTTTTTAGTGTTGTCCCACAGAGAGCCGGGAAAAGAGGCCAGCGGCAGTTGTTGTTGCCACAGCGCCAAATCTGTAACCATTTGATCAAAATCACGGTAGCGATCCTGCGGTAAGAATTGCAGGCCCTTGTTGATGATTTTTTTCAGGTCCACATCCAAGGGCGATTGTCTGAGGCAGCGTTTTTGCCAGCCGGGTTTAAAATCCTTATTATCAGGACATAAACATTCTAACAAGACCGAGCAATAACCATAGATATCGGTGGCAAAAGAAACCGGTGCATCACTGTTTTGTATTTGCTCAGGCGGTGAATAAGCCTGGGTAAAGGCCTGGGTATCCGCGGTTTGGCGGGCGATGGCGGCGATGCCGAAATCAACCACTTTCAGATGGCCAAAGCCGTCCACCAGGATGTTATTGGGTTTTAAGTCACGGTGAATAATGTGATTTTTATGGGCATAATCGAGGGTTTTCGCCAGACTGATGAATAAATCAATGGTGGCTTGTTGTGTCAGGCCGTTGTCTTCAACATATTCGGTGATGGGTCTGGCTTCATGCACCAATTCCATGACAAAATAAGGTATGCCCTGGTCGCTAACCCCGCCATGGTGTAAATCGACAATATGCGGATGGTGTAAATAGGACAGGGTTTCCAGCTCATCAATAAATAAGCGCCTGAGTTTTGTGGTCAGCAAATGGGGCGGAATCAGCTTAATGGCCACGTCTTTTTGTGCCTGGCTGTCCAGTTTATGGGCGCGATAAACCGCCGACATGCCGCCTTCAGCAATCAGCTCGGTGATTTGATAACTGTCAATGGTGAAGGACTCGAACATTTCATTTTTCAGCACAGATTGTTGGCCGATATTGGCTTGGGTGCGTTGCCGGCTGCGGCTATCAATCAAGGTGTTGATGTGCTCAATGACCGATTCTGAAACCTGACTTTGACGGGCCCGGCTGATAATATCTTCACGGTTTAAATGAAAAAAGCGATTAACGAATCGTTGCGCTTGTTCCTGTTCAAATTGTTGGTTACCGGGTTTCATGTATCTCGTTGAGCATTGCTTGAATTAAACCACAATCACCCCATCTATTTAGGGTCGGATTAAACCAACATAGTTTACCCGAAATAACCCCTTTAATAAAATTACCGGAGGATTACCCATGGCCCGAAAGAACATTGCACTGATTGTCGGCTCCTTGCGCAAAGCATCCTACAACCGAAAAGTCGCCCACGAACTGATGCGTCTGGCACCGGGTGATTTGGATTTAAACATTGTCGAAATTGGTGACTTGCCTTTATACAACGAAGATTTGGAAGCCGAAACGCCACAACAATGGACCGATTTCCGCCATGCCATGAAATCTTCAGACGGCGTGATTTTCGTCAGCCCGGAATACAATCGCTCCATACCCGGGGCCTTAAAAAACGCCATTGATGTCGGTTCCAGACCTTACGGTCAAAGTATCTGGCAAGGACTGCCCGGGGCCGTCATCACCGCCAGTCAAAGTGCCATTGGTGGTTTTGGGTCCAATCACAACATCCGTCAGGCCGTGGTGTTTTTAGATATTCCGATGATGCCGCAGCCGGAAGCCTACATCGGCCAGATTCAGAACTTACTCGATGACGATGACCGGTTGGTTCCGGATACCGAGAAATTTGTGCAAAAATTCATCGACAGCTACCATGATTGGTTTAACAAACTCAGGAGATAACGATGTACTACCAAAAAACCACCAGCAAAGACTTTAAACAAGCCTCAAAAGATTTGGAAGACGCCGTCATTGCCCATAAATTTGGCGTTCTGCATGTCCATGATCTGGGCAATACTTTACGTTCCAAAGGCATCGACTTTAAAGAAGACTGCCATGTCCTGGAAGTCTGCAGTCCGGCGCAAGCCGAAAAAGTGCTGTCCATCGACATGCAACTCAACATGGCCTTGCCCTGCCGAATTTCCGTGTGGACCGAAAACGGTGAAACCAAAATCGGTATGATAAAACCCGAAAAGATGCTGGCAGATTTATCCGATGACAGTCGATTACATGAAATCGCAAAAGAAGTCGAACAAGCCACCAAAACCATGATCGACCAAGCCGCTTAAGCCGTACCGGCGAAGGCCGGTACCCAGCGTCTTTTACAGGCACAATATAAAATGGAACAGGCGCAGGCCGGCACCCAGCGTCTTATTACAGGCACAACCCAAGACTTACCAGCGCAGGCCGTTACCCAGCGACTTTTAAATTGGAATGCGCTTTCCCATCACATAAACCGCACCGGCGCAGGCCGGTGTCCAGCGTCTTTAAGGGTACTGTCCATCAAAGCCTTATGACGTTATTTATGCTACACTCATAACTATTATGTTGATGGCAAAATCCCACCAACCAACGTTGAATAAACTGTGTAAGAACAATTGCAGGGTGGGCTCTGCCCATCAAAGGCCGATATAGAAAAGTAAGCAGGTAATCACCATGAACAAACAAACCTATCCAGTCACCGGCATGAGCTGTCAGGGCTGCCGCAAGCATGTCACCGAAGCCTTATCAGGCGTTCAGGGCGTCACCGATGTCAGCGTCGATTTAGACCATAAAACAGCCGACATCACCTGGCAAGACGAACCTGATTTCGAGGCCTTACAATCTGCCCTCAGCGACAGCAGTTACGCCATCTACCGACCCGGCGAAACCCCGCCTGAGCCTGAAAAAGCGCCAGCCGGTGCCGGAACCGGTGTTTATTACTGCCCGATGCACTGCGAGGGCGATAAAACCTATGACGAACCCGGCGATTGTCCGGTCTGCGGTATGGATTTGGTGGAACAGCAACAAGTCCGGTTTGGTCAAAGCGAGCAATACACCTGCCCCATGCACCCGGAAATCATTCGGGACGAACCCGGTGATTGCCCGATCTGTGGCATGGACTTGGTGTTAAAAGAACCGGATTTAAGCAGCGAAGAAAAAACCTACAAACGCCTACTGACTAAACTCTGGTGGTCGATACTCTTTACCTTGCCGATATTTATCCTCGAAATGGGCGATATGATTCCCGGTAACCCCATCAGCAAAGCCCTCAGCGCCACCACCCGAAACTGGATACAATTTGTATTTTCGCTACCGGTGGTGTTCTGGACCACCTGGATGTTCTTTGAACGCGCCTATAAAAGTATTAAAACCTGGAACCTGAATATGTTCACCCTCATCGGTATCGGTGCCGGTGTGGCCTGGTTATTCAGTGTCTTTGCCTTATTGTTTCCTGATACCTTACCGCCGGAGTTTAAAACCGACAGCGGTGCCGTGCATGTTTATTTTGAAGCCGCCACCGTGATTCTGACATTGGTGCTGTTGGGACAAGTGCTCGAAGCCCGCGCCCACAGTAAAACCAGTGACGCCGTCAAAGAACTCCTTAAACTGGCGCCCAATAAAGCCATTTTAGTGGATGAAAACGGCGAAGAACACGAAATCAGCATCAATGATGTCAGACAGGGCGATGTCCTGCGCATTAAACCCGGCGGTAAAATTCCGGTGGACGGCGTCATTAAACAGGGCGAATCGTCCATCGATGAATCGGCCATCACCGGCGAACCGATTCCGGTGGATAAATCACAAGGCGATAAAGTCACCTCCGGCACCATTAACGGCAACCAATCGTTCACCATGACCGCGGAAAAAGTCGGTGCCGATACCTTATTGGCGCAGATCGTCACCATGGTCAATGAAGCCAGTCGCTCACAAGCCCCGATGCAAAAACTGGCCGATAAAATCGCCGGCTATTTTGTCCCCGTGGTGGTGCTGGTTTCGATCATTACCTTTATCATCTGGGCGATATTCGGCCCCGAACCGGCCTATGTTTATGCCCTGGTGAATGCCATCGCCGTCCTGATTATTGCCTGTCCCTGCGCCTTGGGCCTGGCCACGCCCATGTCGATTATGGTTGGTGTCGGTAAAGGCGCACAAAACGGCGTACTGATTAAAGACGCCCAATCACTGGAAAAAATGAGCCATGTCGATACCCTGATAGTCGATAAAACCGGCACCCTGACCGAAGGTAAACCCACCGTCGAAACCATTGAAACCGTATCAGATAACATTTCCGCCGATGAAGTCACCGCCCTGGTGGCTTCACTCAATCGCAGCAGCGAGCATCCGCTGGCCACCGCCACCGTTAACTACGCCCGCGAACACAACATTGAATTATCCGAAGCCCGGGATTTTGATTCCGTCACCGGCCAGGGCGTGGTCGGTAACGTCAATAAACAATCTCTGGCGCTGGGCAACGATAAACTCATGAACACAGTCGAAGCGACCTTAAGCGATGATGTGATGAAGCGGGCCAAAGCCCACCAACAACAAGGCAAAACCGTGTCCTACTTAGCCGTGGACAAACACGTCGTCGGCTTTGTCGTCATCGGCGATCGCATTAAAGACACCGCCGCCGAAGCCATCAAAGCCCTGCAAGCCGATGGCGTTAACGTCATTATGCTCACCGGCGACAATGAAGACACCGCCCGCACCGTGGCCGAAGAATTAAATCTGGCTGACTTTAAAGCCGGCATGATGCCCCAGGATAAAATGGAATTTGTTGAAAAACTTCAGAACGAAGGCCACATCGTCGCCATGGCCGGCGACGGCATTAACGATGCCCCGGCACTGGCGAAAAGTGATGTCGGCATCGCCATGGGCACCGGCACCGACGTCGCCATCGAAAGCGCCGAAGTCACCCTGGTCAAAGGCGATCTCAAAGGCATCGTCAAAGCCCGCTTCCTCAGTGAAGCCGTGATGCGCAACATCAAACAAAACCTGTTTTTCGCCCTCATCTACAACAGCGTCGGCGTACCCATCGCCGCCGGTGTACTGTTCCCGTTCTTTGGTTTATTGCTGTCGCCGATGATTGCTGCGGCAGCCATGAGTTTGAGTTCGGTATCGGTGATTGGGAATGCGTTGAGGTTGCGGGGTGTTGGTTTGGGGGATTGACAATCTTAAAGAGTTGGTTAAGCCTTGTGCTAAAATTATGAGTTTAACATAGGCCATTCTGCTGTTGATCGATGGCCCGAAAGATTCTTAGGCGTCATGACCATTATTGATACACAAGTTCTGTCAAATTGGTTTAAAGGCACAGAAATACGACACTTATCAGAAGTTGTTTCCATTTCTGCAATTACAGTAAATGAATTCCTGCTTGCCCAACCCCAAAACACTGATAGTCCAGATTACTATGTTCTTCACCCCGCGAAATACGGTCATCTTGCGATGGCTGAGCAGCAATGTTTTGCGCCCGACCGTATTGGAAATCCGAAGTGGGCGAAACTAGGAGCTCGCCGAACGGATCAAATCGTAATCGACTTTGGAAATCAATTTGCCTCATATATTGAATTTGGGTGTAAGGCGATTTCGAAAATAGTCAACGAGAAACTTCCTCATTTCTTTAAACTTAGCATTGCACATCTTTCAAAAGACAAACAAAAGTACCTCATGAAGCGTCTTAAATTCATTATAGATTCTGATATATGTTGCCATCCTCTCAATGTAACAACAATCGATACTGGGTTGACGCTGTTTTCTGATTTTATATCTCAGTACTCATGTAAAGATAACATAAGAAACACCGTTAACGACATTCTCATCTTAGCAACTGCAATTACACGAAACGTGCCATTAGTCACACAGGACAGTTTGCTTAATCGTTTCGCTGCTGACCACCTAAACGCACCAATTAAACAGGACATAGGCAACATTGTCATCAACTTCGCTTCCGAAGAATCAAAGAACAAGACATTCAGTAAGGGAAGCAAAGGCTACTTCAACCGAGGGTGGTCATATTTAGTTCGTAACAGTTGAGGGGGTAAAAGGAAGCTAATGACGTCTAGTTTAAATATCTCTTATTACTACTCATGGTACACCTCAATCTGTCCTTAAATGGCTCGTTCATTTGAAAGATATTCACTAGTTGTTGATGGGCGTGGCTCATCTTAGGAGACTCAATGTAAAACATCACTTTAAACCATTAAGTTGAAATTTAGTCCATTAGCAACTTTTTGATATTCTTTAGTAAATAACATGAGTATAAGTCTTGACACTCATGAGCTAATGAATTATTATTTTATTTAACTTTAATAAAGAGCTTAGTTATGAGTATAGATCCCGAAATAGACGCTATGTCAAAAGTGTATGCAGCCCTCCAAGACCTAGAAGATGATCAAAGACAAAGAGTTCTTGACTGGATATCTTCCAAGCTAGGTTTAACTGTTAAAAAGGCCTCTAAACAGCAAAAAGTAGATGATAGCGTTACCGATGACACTAATACTGAGAGTGATTTAGAGTGTTATGATACGGTTGCAGATTTATTTTCTTTAGCTACTGTAAAAACAGAACCTCAGAAAGTTTTGCTTGTCGCAGCATTTCTTCAAAAAAAATTGGAAAAAACAGAGCTTACAAGCAAAGAAATTAATGATGAACTGAAAAATTTGGGCCACAAAGTATCAAACATAACTTCAGCTGTAAATGGCCTTTTAAATAGAAAACCTCAATTGATGATTCAAACTCGTAAAGAAGGTGTGCACAAACAAGCTCAAAAAAAATTTAAAGTTACTGTCGCCGGGTTTAAAGAAGCTAAAAAACTTATTTCACACCAAAATGAGGAATAGTAAACAGTATGGAGAATTCAATAGTCCAGGTTATCAAGCAAGCTTCAGATGAAACTTTATCACAGCAGATTGAAAAAGCCTATGATGAATTAGAACAAAAGTACTTTATAAAGGAATGGAAATCTAGTGAATTAGAATCGGGACATTTTGTAGAATCGATAAGGCGCCTTATAGAATTTAAACTTTTTGGTCAGTACACACCAATTGGAAATAATTTACCCAATTTCAATGTGCAAGAACTTACTAGATACGAAAATAGCCAAGGTAATGAGTCATATCGGATCATAATACCAAGAGTATTATTTTCAGTATACTGTATACGGAATAAAAGGGGTATTGGACATTTATCCTTAATCTCTGCAAACCATCAAGATGCAACATTTATTTTGGAGTCATGTAAATGGGTGATAGCAGAAATAGTACGTCTGGAATCATCTCTTGATCCTGATAAAACAAGATTACTTGTTGATAAAATTATTCAACGAGAAATTGAAGGTCTATGGGAAGAAGGAGATATCAAACGAATCTTAATAGACGGAATAAATCTTAAGGATAGTATATTATTTCTTTTATTTGACAAAAGCCCACAATCAGATGAAGCAATGCGTAAGATTATTGAGTACGGAGACAAAACCTATTTTAGAAAGGTATTGAATGATTTACATAAAAAACGACTAATTGAGTATCAAGCCAATGGGCAGTGTTTCCTGTCTCCACTTGGTAGAAAGAGCGCAGAAACTATTACACTAAGAGCGTTTGAGAAGAAAGAATAAACAAAAATAAACAAGGACAGGCTGAGGTATACCCGAAAAAACGGACACTAAGATAAGGGACTATATGAGGTATACCCGTTTTCGCGGACAGTTTATTAAACGAAGGCAATAAGAAATTTGCTACAACCGATACCTGTTCTTAATTTAAGCGCCGAGCTATAAATTTAATAAATCGGAATAATCATCTAAATACACGCTATTTTTATCAGCTGCAATTGCCACCCCCCGATTATTAGAGTGAAATGTCAAACTATAAACATCTGGCCAATATATTTTAGCCACCCTTTTCAACCCATTTATTTCGAAAATGTGAAAATAATCTAGGACAGTCACCTCATTATAGTCATTTTCGTACACGCCATCAGAATATCACTACAGATATTTTTCTCTCGACAAGTAAAAATAATGTTTTTACAAGGAGAAAGTGATGACCATTGCAAGAAGTCAGCAAATTTGTGTTGAAGATACACCCTATTATCATATCGTCTCTCGTTGTGTTCGGCGAGCCTTTTTATGCGGTGAAGATGTCCTAACCGGACAATCATTCGAACACCGCCGACTATGGCTTATTGATCGCATCAAAAATAAACAAGGACAGGCATTAGATAGAGGGATTTAACCATTCTCTTTAATACAATTCAGATGCAATAAAATAGATTAAATCGGTTGTTTTGTGTGATAAAGGCATGTTGTAAATATAGATTTAATAAAATGCCAATTTGAGCGTCACTTCCCTTATTTTGGCCGAGCGATGTTGTTTCACGAGCGTGAACTTTAGATAAAGTGTTGTTAGGTCTGGACTATTCTAAGGTAGGCTTGAGCCTTATCCCTACTGACCATTTGTGCTGAGTATTTTGTGAATAGTTTTTGAGTTGAGATACAGTTCCGACTGCGGAATATCCAATAGATTTAAAGCCTTTTAATTCATCAAGCCATGTATCTGGATTGAGCTCTAATTCTGTTAAAGCTGTGCCTAATTTTTGTGAGATATATCCCTTCTTTCCATTTCGAATAACCCGTCCGGTTTCATCCACCATATCTATGTAGCTGGAAAGATAATAAGGCAGATCATTATCGCCTTTCCCGAATGATAAAAATAATAAAGGACAGGCACTAGATATAGGTCATTAACCGAGCTATGAGTTATATTGAAACGTAAAATTGGACCGATAATTGAATACTTCGGAGTAAATATGTATGGATAAGCTAGCAATTGATTTGGAAATGGTGTTTTAAGGGGCTTTTGCCTGTTTCAAACCGAGCTGTATGGCTTCACGAGCGTGAAGTAAAAAGAAATACTTGTGAAATCTCGACTATTCCAGAGCAGGTTTAAGTCGTATTCCTAGCGTCCATTTTCGCTTTGTTTTGGCCGAATACTCTTTAAGTTGGTTAACTGTTCCGACAGCGGAAAATCCAACTGATTTAAATCCCTTTAATTCATCGAGCCAAGTGTCAGGATTGAGCTCTAATTCTGTTAAGGCAGATCCTAGTTTGTGAGAAATATATCCCTTCTTATCGTCTCTGAGAACTCGACCAGTTTCATCGACCATATCTATGTAGCTTGAGAGGTAATAGGGCAGGTCATTGTCTCCTTTACCGAAAGGCAAAAGATCAGTCGACTTGGTCTCGATTCGCTCTTTAATAGAAGTGTATTCTGAATCACCCAATGAGCTCGCCATTCCAGCACGTAACGGATTTAAATCAACGTACGCCATACAGGTTAAAAGTGCCCGTTCATCAAGCAATGCTTGGCTTTTGAATCGGCTCTCCCAGAAATGGCCAGTGCATCGGTCTTCCTGATTGGCCATTCTTGCTATGTACTCATTTACGGCCTTCATAAACCATGATATTGAGCATAAACGTTCACGGTATTCATCAGCATATTTTTGGACGAGACGAAGTGATGCGCCATCTAAGTCATCACCCTGCAAATATCTCTGACACATGACAGGTAAAGAGTATAAAGTTTGCCAGGTTATCAATACCTGTTTATCAGTCCAATTATCGTTCGCTCCAATCTTTAATACCAGGTGAAAATGATTGTTCATTATGGCATAAGAGCAAACATCAATGGCGAAGATAGAAGTAACCTTTTTGATACGGTCAATAAGCCATTGTCGGCGATGTTCAAATGACTCACCAGTCAAGGTATCTTCTCCACATAGATAAGCCCTTCTTACACATCTAGAAACGATATGGTAATAAGGGGTGTCCTGAATACAAATCTGCTGGCTTCTAGCTATAGTCATACAAAACTCCATGTAAAAACATCATTTTGTAACAACTTAAAATAAAAGTCTGTCGTGAATATCGATTCGGCTTGTAAGAAATTGTCGATTTGCATGCCTGTCCTCGATTATTGCTCGATTATTGGTGAGCATATCAGGCAATCGGGCACTGGTTGGAGCACACCGTGATTTTGAGCCTGGAGTCGGCTTTTCGGGTTCAGCCTATATATTTGAATACGACGGTAGCAACTGGAGTGAACAGGTTAAGTTAAAACCTTCGGATGCACCAACCGGAGATTGGTTTGGTCGGGCTGTCCGATTAAGGGACAATCGTGCGATTATAGGATCTTACAGAAGTTATGACGCCTATATATTTGAATTCGACGGTAATAACTGGATTGAAATGGCCAAGCTATCACCAGCCATCACTGAAACTAACTTCCAATTAGGTATAGCTGTCGATATTGAAGGAGACCGAGCGGTGGTTGGTACCCGGGAGGATGGCTCTGGTGCAGTATATGTCTACGAATACGATGGCATCGAATGGAATGAAACGGCTCAATTAACAGCCAGTGATGGTGAGCAAGATGACCTGTTTGGTAACGCTGTCAGCTTATTGGGCGATCGGGTGGTGATTGGCGCCAGAGAAGACGATAACTTCTCTGTTAACAGTGGGGCGGCCTATGTTTTTGATTTTGATGGCAACTTTTGGAATGAAACCACTAAGCTAACTGCCAGCGATGGCGCCAACAGCATAAATTTTGCTTGGTCAGTCAGTTTATCTGATGATCGTTTAGCCATTGGTAATAACAGTAACCATGCCTACGTTTTTGACTTTGATGGCATCGACTGGTTAGAGTCGTTTAAATTAGCTCCTTTTGCAGGTGTTGATGCCGGGGGATTTGCAGAGTCAGTCAGTCTGCAAGACGATGTGCTTGTGATTGGTGCCAGATACGCTGCCGATGGCGGTACTGCTTTTGTTTACCAGTTTGATGGCATTAACTGGAGTGAAGCCACACAATTAACTGCCTCTGGTGGCGAAAACGGTGACCAATTTGGTAATGCCGTCAGCCATTCGGGTGACAAAGTTCTGATTGGTGCTTACAGCGATGATGATCGCGGCACTGATGCTGGTGCAGCCTATGTCTTTGATCTTAACAGCACCTATTTAGATGACTTGATCTATCGTAATGGTTTTGACACCGATGAAATAAACAGGGACATGTATCAAAATCGATAATGAAAGTAAATCCTTTAACTAATATTTTGGTGTTGGCAGTGTGTTGTCTTGGCTAACTAGATTCCAACGGACCAATTGGCCTCATACCCTTACTTTTGGTTTACTGATTAAAAAAAATATGTCGTGATTGCCCATTGGGCTTGTAAGAAATTTGCTACAATCGGTGCATGTTCCTGATTATTATTGAACGGGCACAGATGGTTGCCTGACTTGACCGAGTAAATTCATCTACAACTGTTTACCATTTTAATGTTCGGCCTTCTTCAGTTACAATGCGGTTTCAAGTATTGCTCATTTTTATGACAGTAATAGAATTTAGCACCCGCACAACTATTTCAGTCAAAATCATCATGGCTGAATTTAACAATCTTAAATATGAATAAAACAATCACCTTTTTCATCCTAGTCATGAGCTTAGGATTAACAAACGATACGCTGGCTCAGACTAGCTCCAAGCCATATACTCATGAGGCCAAACTTATGCCTGCTCGCCCGGGGTTATCAGGAAAAGACAGTGAATTTGGTGGGTACCTTTCTGTTGATGGAAACCGTGCATTAGTAGGTGATATCAGGTCTGCCGACAGTGGAGTTGCCTATATTTATGAATCAGATGGTGTTGAATGGGACAAAGTTGAAACCATATTGCCCCCTGATGCTGCTCCAGATGACATATTTGGAAATGTCAGCTTAAGGGGGGATTTTGCTTTGATAGGAGCGTCGGGTAAAGACGTGGTTCATGAGAATGATGGTATTGTTTATTTATATGAAAATACCGGCAATAAATGGCAAATTATTCAATACTTTACTGCAGATGATCCTAGCGAAGATGCATTCTTTGGGTGTAATTTAAAACTCACAGAAAACTTCATTTTTATTACAGCTTGTGGTGAAAACGCTTTGTATGTTTATATGAAAAGTGATCCTGAATCGGCCTGGATAAAAACGCAAAAATTAAAGCCGGATAACCCATATGCGGACATATATTTTGCCAGAACTTTTGATGTATCTGAAGATAAGCTATTAATTAACAGTTTAGATAATGAGATAACGGGTACGGTTATAGCTTACAATTTAAGTGGAAATGAGTGGCTAAAAAACCATTCTTTTCAAGCCACAAATAGTCTAACGCACGACTATTTCGGTTCTCATTTGGCAATAGATCAGGACTGGGCATTAATAAAGAACCGTAATAATGGCTACTCACCTTCGGTTGATTTTTATAGATACAACGGATCTGAATGGCAATTTGCACAGCGTAAATTCCCTGATTTTAATTCTGGTGACCATCACTTTGGAAGTAGTTTTAGTTTGTATGGTGATAGAGCGTTGGTGGGCCACACGTTAGAGGATGTTCTGGGCGATAAAACTGGTGCTGTCTACCATTATAAGCTTCAAAATAATAATTGGTATTTTGTCGAACAGATTAAGACTGGTGATGGACAGAGGTATGATTATTTTGGTTCTCCTATAGCTCAGAATGATGAATATGTTGTCATAGGTGCATATGGCGAAGACACCGATGGAAGAGAAGCTGGAGCGGCTTATGTTTTTGAAAAGACCGGCGGACAAATTCAAGAAATAGCTAAAATAACTGGTGGAAAAGGTGCCGTATACGCTTCAGCAGGAAGCTCAATAAGCCTTTCTGATAATCATTTATTGGTTAGTGCTCACAATGAAGAAAATGGCAGCATCAGATCTGGAGCTGCCTATATTTATTATTATAATGGCTTGAGGTGGGTCAGAGAACAAAAACTGAAAGGTATAAATCGTGAAGAGGATGATAGGTTTGGAAGCAGTGTATTTATCAAAGGATCAACCGCTTTAGTAGGTGACACCGGAGATCAATATTTGAATTATTATAACAGGGGGTCAGTTTACGTTTTTGAACAAGAAAATGAAGGCTGGGAAAGAAAAACGATATTGTCCCCTAATATAAATAAGTCAGGCTTGCAATTTGGCACATCGGTTGTAATGGATCAAAATTTTATTTTTGTCTCAGCAAATGGAGACGATGTAAAAGGTAACGGGTCTGGTTCAGTTCATATTTTTGAAAATATAAACGGCCATTGGAATCAAATTGGTACACTGTATCCACCTTTGAATCAGAATTATCAGTATTTTGGCAGAACGCTTGGATTGTCTTCAGATTGGTTGATAGTATATGCTTCCAGGGATGGTATAAACGATGATAATAGTGGTGCATTGTATTTTTATGACAGAACTAATTTGGCCAGTGGCTACACACAAAAAATCACCGCAAGTGATTTGTCAGTAGATACGATTTATGACTCATTGGTTGTCAGTGAAAATCAGGTTTTTATTGGAACTGATATTGAATACGGAGAAAGGGCTATGTATCAATTGGTATTGGACAATGGTCTGTGGGTTGTTCAAAGTAAAATTAAACCCGTGGATGAAGGAGATACTGTATACGGCAGTGGAATTTCGCTGGCATACAGTGACAATAAGCTTCTGATGGGAGATAGATTAAGCGATGCTAGTTCAACCAACGGTGGTGTCGCTTTTTTATTTGAGGAACAAGAAGGTGGTTGGCATCAATTGATGAAAATAGAATCTCCTGATGCCACTAGAGAAGATCTTTTTGGGACACAAGTCGCTATGTCAGGTTCCAGAATGGTTGTTTCTGCCATAGGTGATGATACCAGAGGAACTAATTCAGGTGCTACTTACGTTTTTGAAAATGATTTAATTCGCAAACATGGTTTTGAAAGTAACACGACCTTGGGTCAATAAATTAAAGTGAAGTATACCCGTTTTCGCGGACAGTTTATTAAACGAAGGCAATAAGAAATTTGCTACAACCGATAACTGTTCTTAATTTAAGCGCCGAGCTATAAATTTAATAAATCGGAATAATCATCTAAATACACGCTATTTTTATCAGCTGCAATTGCCACCCCCCGATTATTAGGGTGAAATGTCAAACTATAAACATCTGGCCAATAAATTTTAGCCACCCTTTTCAACCCATTTATTTCGAAAATGTGAATATGTTTTGTTTCAGGGGTCTTGGCTATTAATTCTTGATATTCTTTATGGTTCATACCTTTTTTATACAAGTTAGTCCAAACAACCACAAAAATATATTTATCATTAGTTGAAATGGACCAAACATGTTCATCAGGGTTGTCCAACAATCTTGAACACGATTGATTTGATTGCAAATTTTGTTGTACCAATACTTGATGTGAGGATTGATTTTCTTTGTCCAGTATTAGAAAAATATCATTAAACTTGGTCGAGAAACAGAATTTACTAATGTCTTTCCAATTATCAAGATATCTATGAGATTCATCATTTGGCTTTATTAATTCAAATTTCTTTAAATTTACCGGTTCATTAAATTTCATCAACCTACAACCTGATGATTTTTCATCATGTTTGGGGTAAACAAGAGCAACATAGTATTTTCCTGATAACCCTTTCACACCTCTGATCATATGGTTTTCATATTCAATACTACTTTTTACAGATGAATCATCAGTATTCCACACTATTATTTGCCCGTTAGAATCACCGTCAATCAACCTATCATCTGACATGAATTGAGCACATCCACCTAATCTGGACATTTTAAATTCGCCCGTTTCTGATATGACTTTTCCAGTCAATGTTTCAAAAAACACCAATTCACCATTGCTGTTTTTACAATACATTTTTGAAGAATCAACTGAGAACCCAATATAACTCTCGTTTTTAATTAATTTGTATTTTGCAATGACATCCCTTTCTTTGATATCCCATAAGGTAATTCTTGCATAATCTTGAAGATGGGCTAGGTAATTACCACATGAAGAAAAAACTACAGTATGGGCACTTTTGAGTCGAAATGATGGTTTTAAAATCCTTTTAAGCATAAAAATTAAGTAATTTTGAAGCCTATAATCATAGCAAATATAAATACATAATAGTCAGCTACATGTTGATAGGAGATATTATGGCACAAGCATTAAGTTTCTATAAAAATATCCCTTTGGCCTCGCGGTCCCTACTTTTGGTTAACTGCCCAGAAATAAATCTATAGTGATTATCGGTTAGGCTTGTAAGAATTTGTCGATTTTCATGCCTGTTCTCAATTTTTGATCTTTAGGGTTCTGCGTCAAATCATCAAAAAAAAATTAAAAAAAATATAACCAAATCCCAATTCGCTGCGTTTAAGCTAACATGATGAATGAAATCGACCAGCAAATCGTACAGCGAGCCACTCAAGGAGACAAGCAGGCTTTTCGCTTGATTGTGTTGCATTATGCGACTGCTGTGAATCGATTGGCTTACCGATATACGGCTGATGCCAATTATGCTGAAGACATTTCACAAGAAACATTCATCAAGGCATTTCAAGCGATTAATCGCTACCAAGCGCAAGCCAAGTTTTCTACTTGGTTGCTCAGAATCACCACCAACAGTGCGATTGACTACTTAAGGAAGTCCAATCGGCAACTGGCAGATTCTTTGAACACTGAAGATGTACAACATGACATTCCTGATCATGGTCTTAATACAGAGGACCACCTCGATTTGAAGCAACGACTGAACCAAGCACTGTCAGATTTAAGTGATGTGGAGCGCTTAGCGATAACCATGAAACATCATCAAGGTTATTCGATCGATGAAACCGCACAAGTTTTGAACATAAAAAGCAATGCCTGTAAACAAACCATATTCCGCGCAGTACAAAAACTACGCAAACAATTGAACACAGGGGTAAGTGTATGAAACACATTGATGATGAAAAGTTATTAAATGTTTTCTTGGGTGAAGCCAGCAAAGAAGAAACCGATGCTGTGCTGAAATCAAAACAAGCCTGTGACCAATTGGATCAACTGGAGGCTGATATGCAAGCCATAGAGAACGCATCTAATGCACACAACGCGAATCCATTGCCCGATGATTATGGTCAACAACTTTGGCAGCAGATTGCCGACCAACTTGAAAGTCCAGCTGAAAATAAAGTTAGCTGGTGGCATAAACTACAGCGCTTCATGCTACAGCCACAATATTCCCTGGCCAGTTTTGTTTTGATTGCGGGTTTGATTATGGTGGCATTTTTCGCTGGTAGACAACAAGTGAATGGTGGTATTGACGGGCAATTACAACAACAGTTATTGGCCCAAAACATTCAGTTACACCTAACACAAAGCGAAATATTTTTGACTCAAGTCAGCAACGGTAATGGCACCGGTAGTATGCAATCAACAGCGCAACGCCTGCTGACATCAAACCGTATTTTTAAACAAGCATTGGCCAATCAAGAAGGCCAGTTCACCCAACAAATTTTACAGAATTTGGAGCCGGTTTTATTGGAACATGCCAATAAGCCGGCCAACCAAACCCCTGGCCAACAATCACCAGCCAATTGGGTCAATAACGTCCAATCCAATGACCTTTTGTTTCAGATCAAAGCGATGAAACATCAATTGGCAGAAAAAAACAACATAATTTAGGAGCATAATCATGCATAAATCAATAGAAATACTAACCTTGCTGGTCTTATTATTCAGTAACCAAATCACTCTTGCGGTAGATAATGAAGCCAAGGCGTCATATGAATTAGGCCATGCTGCGATGATGAGTAAAGACTGGAATGATGCGATTGAAGCATTTGAACAAGCTGCCAATGAACGTGAACTCAGGGCAGCATCGCAATATTGGCAAGCTTACTCTCACTATAAAATCAAACAAAAAGCCCAAGCCAAAAGGTTGCTTGAACGTCTGATCAAAAACCAACCTGACAGCGATTGGGTTGATGATGCTCAGGTGTTGTTGTTCGAGCATGGTGATGGTGATGAGACGACAAGTCATCAAGCCGCTCTGGATGAAGAATTGAAGTTGTTCACATTACAACAAATGATGTTCAACAACCCTGATGAAGCATTACCGAAAATCAAGGCCATATTAAAAGAATCTGAATCTGTGAGGGTAAAACAAAGCGCGATACAGTTAATGGGCTTGAGCGACAGCGAACAAGTCAGTGACTATTTGTTCAGCTTCATTGAGACAGAAAAAAACCAGGAACTACAACACCAGGCCATTCAAATGTTGAGCTTACGTGATAGCAGTAAAAGTCGTGATAAGTTGAAAAAGCTCTATGACAACTCACAAGACAAAGAAATTAAATCAGCGATTATTCAAGGCTTCATCCATCACGATGACAATGATGAATTGATGGCTATGTTGAAAAAAGAAACCGATCCTGAGTTAAATCAGTATTTGATTCAAATGTTGGGCATCAAAGGTGAAACAGCGGCCTTAAAAGACCTTTATAAAGGGGCTAAAGGTGACAGTAAACGCGCTATCATGGAGGCCTTGGCCTTATCAGGTGATGTCAGTTATTTGTATGATGTGATTGATAACGAAACTGACCAAGAAATCAGAAACCAAGCGATTCATTCATTGGTCATGGTTGATGATGACAACATGGGTGATTACTTGGCCAAGCTTTACAAAAAAGCCAATAACGACTCTGAAAAAGACGTTATCAGCAATGTATTTATCGCCACTGATGTGGACGCAGAAATCATTGTTGAGATCCTGAAATCTGAGAACAGCCAAGACCGAAAAATGCAGCTGATAAATACCTTAATGTCGATGGGTGAAGTCAGCGCGCTACAGTCTGTTTATGAAGATGAAACAGATGAAGAAATTAAAAGCGAAATCATACGTCACTTAGGCATTATGGACGCAACAGACGTCTTAATGAATATGTACAAAGACGACCCCTCTTTGGTTAATAACAATGCGTTCTTCGAGGCCTTTGGTATGTCGTCAACTGAATTGGATGATGATTTCCTGATGGCCAGATTCAAAGAGGGTAATCGCGAAGTTAAAAACGGCGTGCTCAATGCATTGATGATGCAAGGCAATTCAGAAGTCATGGTCAAATTATTGAAATCAGAAAAAGACCGTGAAATCAAAAAGATGATCATTCAGATGATTGGCATGACCAACCCGGATGCATTAATCGATGCCATAGAAGACTGAATTAATCCAATTCAATCCACCTAACTCTAATTAATTATAAACCATGCGCTCGTCAAAATTGACCAGCCAATAGGAGACCATTATGAAAAATTTATTGAAATTAACACAAATAGCCGGCTTTAGCTTGTTGTCTGTTGGCCTTGTAAACGCACAAACGTTTTCAGATTTAGAAACAAATACTGTATCTGTAAGTTTGTCCTCATACTTGAAAAACGCTGATGATGGTTGGTTTGCCTACAGCATCCCAGCTGCCGCAGAAACCCATTCCATGTGTTGTTATAACCAAGGTGAAAAATCGGCCTGTGACTTAACCGCCAAACAATATGGTTTTGGTTCAGCCAGTGACAGTCCATTTACCGATAACATCCATATCTTTGTTAATTTAGACAATGGCAGTATTAAGCGAGTGATGCCCATTGGTGATCATTGTGAAGTTAAGGCCAGAGGTGTGACAGTAGATTGGTTGACTGATGTGAGTAATAAAGAAAGCATAAACTGGTTGAAACACGAGGCCACACAGACTGAGCACGACAGTAATAACAGCATGTATGTCCTAAGTTTACATCAAGGTGATGCCGCGCCAGAGGCTTTGGTTGATTTGGCTGAAGACAATGCCCGCGAATATTCAGAACAAGCTGTGTTCTGGTTAGGTCAGCGTCAAAGTGATGGGTATCAGTATCTGGCCGAGTTATATGATAGCTTGCCGGTGGGTGAGGTGCGTCTTAAATTGAATTTCGCGTTAAGCCAAAACAAGACCAAAGATTCAGTGGCCCTGTTAAAAGACATTGCCTTGGATGATCAGGACTCTGAACAACAAGCCGATGCTATTTTTTGGTTAAGCCAAACCGATGGCGTGACAGATTTGCCGGCGTTTTTGATTGATTTGATGAGCACCACAAAAAGTGATGAAGTGCAGGAAAAAGCGATTTTTTCTCTGTCGCAAATCAAAACATCAGAGGCCAACCAAGAACTGGCCAAATTGGTTAAAGACCACAAAGACGCTGAAGTACGCGAAAAATCACTGTTTTGGTTGGCCCAAAACAGCCCGGAACGCGCCCGAATTGCGGCCATGGATTTACTCAAAACATCAAGCCGAGAGTCGGAACAAGAAAACGCTGTGTTCGTGTTATCACAGCTACCCAGCGAACAATCCTCAGCCGCCTTATTCAGCGTGATCAAAGGTGACTACAACCGCGGCATCAAAAAGAAAGCCCTGTTCTGGCTCAGTCAATCGGAAGATGAAGAAACCATCAATAAACTGGAAGCGTTGTTGTAACATTGATCAAAAATCAAGCCGAAGAAGATACCAGAAAGTCATTCCCGCGAAAGCGGGAATCTTCTTCGGTGCGATAATAAGCCAAATAGATAAAGGAATGTCCTTGGGGCTTCATTCACTTTTGTTTCCGACAAAAGTGAAAGCGACCGCGGCGGACATGGCTTATGACCTCGCGCTCTTCGCCTCTGATTCGCTTACTCTCACCAACCGGCTCGGCGAGTCGAGCTGTTCAACAGCTCTCCTAAGGTTCCTGCCATCGCAGGAATGACGATATCAGAACGTTAAGCACCTTGCTGGTCATTCATTAACTACATGCAATCTAATGCCTGTCCTCAATTATTTTGTGTTGATGAATCGTATTGATTATAATCTAACTTTGAAATAGCGGGTGTGAATATGGCTGATCAGAATTACAGCAGGGATGGTTTATTGGACTTTCTCAAAGAAGCAGCTGTTACCGGAATCATAAACCCTGGTGTGGCCAGAAGTCGAAAAACAGCGGCTGAAAAACTGCTTGACCACCTCACGCCAGAAGAGCGAATCAACCTGCGCCAACTGGATGTTGATGAACTGTGTTCGCGCATTCATAAAATGGAAGATTCATCGATTCGTGAAGAGGCCATAAACCTGTATAACTCCAGATTAAAATCAGCCTTGGCTGATTATTTTAATTTTCTGGCCGATCCACAATCATTCCGTTCCAGCGCCAGCAATTTTGCACCGGCTGTACAAGTCCAAAAACGTGACTCGGCTGAACAACACGCCCTGGAATCTATTGCCTTGCATCGTGCAGGCACCCAGGATGACATCATCCCGATTCCTTTACGTGAAGATTTGATTGTTTATTTACAAGGTCTGCCACTGAATTTAAGCGCTTCTGAGGCACACAAAATCGTCACTGTGGTCAAAGCTTATGTGCAAAGTGATCAAGAAGAAGGGGCCGGAGAATGAACAAGTATTTGATGTATGCCCCGATGGCCATTTTTGGTTTGGCCGCGTTTGTCTTATTTCAGTTTTTTATGGCGCAAAACACCGAACATGCCTTCAGAGATAACTTGGTTCCTGAGTTGATTGGCTTTTGCCTGGAAGGCTTTTTCTGGATTGGCCTGTTGTCGTATTTTCAAAAATCTCGAGAAATGCAGCGTAAAGCTGAATTGTGGCTGTCATTACGCGGTTCATTACGCAGCTTTTTATCCTATTTGGACATTGGTTTTTTGGACCAACATGCCGAACCGATGCCATCCGTTGTGCTGGAAAAAGACCCTGAAATCATCCAGCGGTTTATTCATCAAATTGAACAACATAATTTAGATTTAGAGTGCATGGTGTTCCTGAAAAAAACCTGTATGCAATCGCTGTCCCTGGTGCGCGACTTGGTACCAGTGGCTGCTCAACTCAGTGCAGGGCACATGCGCTGGTGGATTGCCATCACCGACTCCATGCGCAAACTGTCGGATGCCAAGGATCGCGCCCAGATCGAAAAACACACCTTGTTGCTGTTAAAAAATATCCAAGAGTTCGACACTTTGGAGTATTGATCTAAAAGGGTCAACACCCTTTAAAGTTAGATTGAGGATGTAAGAAATTTGCTACAATCGATGTCTGTCGCATTATTTGATATCAAATTTGGAGAAAAGTTTTGAGAATTTTGATTGTAGTCTTTATAGGTATTTTTACTTGCTCGTGCGCTTCAAGCTCATCCAATAAATCGGATGAAAACTTAGTTGTAACGGGTACAAAAGTATCTAAATCTAGTTTTAAGGAAGGAGAACTCAAGGAAATTAAACGAAAAGATGGTGAAAGTATTATGGATATGGTGATGAGAATGCAGGGGATTGGGCATTACCCGAAATTAGGAACTTATTCCGACTGTTCAGAACTACTTAAAATGCTCAGAGATAAAAATATTAGGATACTATCTGTTGAACCAAAAGTAGTTATAGTACCAATAAGTGGAGAGTCAAATTTTAAGTATGAATTCGAAAATGAAGAATGCCCTATTAATGGGTAAAAAGAAACACATGAATAACCGCGAACAAATATCAGTCAATATTATGATAGATGGCATGAATGTACTTATATTAAATTGTTATGCGCACAAGGAGTGGAAATGAACGACAAGGAGCTATTACAGAAAGTACTCGAAGGAACACCGGTTGAGGACAAGAATTACTGGATAGAGCAGTGCAATAACCAAGAATCGGTTCCGATGACAATGCTTCTTGAACGCGAGGCGTGGAAGGGGGTTATAGCGCCCGACCAAAACCAATGGATTGAAGAAACAATCGACTCTCTTCGAGCTCGTATAGGCCGTAACGATCTTTACGCGAAAGCCTTTCTACCTGAAAAACCGGACCTTCTCACCGCGCTAGAGCACATTAAGCAGAGTGGCGTAGATTTGAGCGCAGTGAGCCATATTGTAAGGGAGTCCCAAAAAGCTTTACTCTTCTGGATGTTCTCCTTACTTGATGCTGGCCACTGCTTTGAGGATAGCCTAGATAGTAATTGGGGTGTATTCGAGCTCGATGACGAACTTGAGCCGAAGCGCCAACTCATGATGTTTGGTGGTACAGCACATGAATTCGACCCGAAGCCGGATAAGGAGTAGGCGTACAACAAGCGAAATATTCCGGGAAAGGCATAAGATGAAATTCACCAACCAAGCTTTTAAGTAAAATTCTGGTGCTATAAAGCATCAAAATTAGGTGGTTAAGGGGGATGAGGTTTGGGAAAGCTTGCTCATATCCTGAAAGTGTATTTTTACTAGAAATTTGCCTGTTTCAAGGATGATATAAATAAAGTCCAACATATTTAAAGCTCTTGAGCTCGTCAATCCATTGTCATCTGCTAAAATTAGGTTTTGGGATATGAGTCTGATTGATTATGAATAAATTATTAGCATTCTGTTTTTTTGTTTTGATAGGGCAAAACCTTTTTGCTGCTAAACTAACAACCACTGCTTCTCCAGAAGTGAAGAAAGACATAATGGAACTCTTAAAAAGACAAGGAAAGTTCGGACTTGGCTGCCATCGAAAACCATCAACTCGAGTCATTGAATCTAAACCTTCAATTGATGCGAAATTTAATGATAAAGGAAAAATCATTAAAGGTTCTGTTAGTGAAATTTGGCGCGTGTTTCATTGCCGAACTAAAGTTTTGTATACTTTTAAAATTGGAATAACAGAAGATGGTGAGATTAAGCTCCTCGGTTTTGAAATTCCAGCAATATCGAAAAGCTAAGTCGCCATTTACGGATACTAATAAAGCTTAATCTTATGAACCGTTACAAACTAAAGTGTTCAGCACCCTTTAGAGTTAACTAAAGCAGGCCGAAGCCGTATTGCTAACGACCATATTTACTCGTGGCCCCAAGTCTTGGTCGCATGCTAAAAGAAAATAATCTGTAGTGATTATCAATTCGGGTTGTACGAAATTTGCTACAATCGATGCCTGTGTTAGATTATTTTTTATATTTATAAGATGGTGTTGAATTTCAAAGGCGAATATTATGTCACTTAGATTAAAAAAGTTGGAACTATCAATTGCTTTGGCACTTTCTATGGGTGCACAACAAGCTAATGCTCAATTTGATTTAATGATGAACCTGAGCACCCTGGACAGCCTCAATGGTTTAGTGATTAATGGTGTGAATTCTGGTGACCACTCAGGTCGTTCAGTGAGCAACGCTGGTGATGTCAATGGTGATGGTATTGATGATGTGATTGTGGGGGCTTTAGGTGCAAATCCGAATGGTAATTCATACGCTGGCAGTTCTTATGTGGTATTTGGCAGTGATTCTGGTTTGCCCAATCCATTGAATTTATCGGATATTGATGGTTTAAATGGATTTGTGATAAATGGCGCGAATTTAAATGACCACTCAGGGAGTTCAGTGAGTGCTGCAGGTGATGTTAATGGTGATGGCATTGATGATTTGATTGTGGGGGCAGAAAGTGCCCAGCCGAATGACAACTTTGCTGCTGGTAGTTCCTATGTGGTTTTTGGCAGTAATACTGGTTTGCCTAATCCATTGAATTTATCGGATATTGATGGTTTAAATGGATTTGTGATTAATGGCGAGAATTCAGATGACTACTTAGGACATTCAGTAAGTGCTGCAGGTGATGTCAATGGAGATGGCATTGATGACGTGATTATGGGGGCTTGGGGGGCAGATCCGAATGATAATTCATCTGCTGGCAGTTCTTATGTGGTATTTGGCAGTGATACTGGCTTACCTAATCCAATGAATTTATCGGATATTAATGGCTCAAATGGTTTTGTAATCAATGGTGTGAATGCCTTTGACAAATCAGGATTTTCTGTCAGCGCAGCTGGAGATATCAATGGTGACGGCATAGATGATGTGATTGTCGGGGCTGGGGAAGCAAGTCCGAATGGTTATGTATACGCTGGCAGTTCTTACGTGGTATTTGGTAGCGATACTGATTTACCCAATCCATTGAATTTATCGGATATTGATGGTTTAAATGGATTTGTGATTAATGGAATTAATGCATTAGATGGGTCAGGATACTCAGTGAGTTCAGCAGGTGATGTCAATGGAGATGGCATTGATGATGTGATTGTTGGGGCTTGGGGGGCAGATCCGAATGGTGACTCAGTTGCTGGCAGTTCCTATGTGATATTTGGCAGTGATACTGGCTTACCTAATCCAATGAATTTATCGGATATTAATGGCTCAAATGGTTTTGTAATCAATGGTGTGAACCCCTCTGACCAATCAGGATTTTCTGTCAGCGCAGCTGGAGATATCAATGGTGACGGCATTGATGATGTGATTGTAGGGGCTAAGGGAGTGGATCAGAATGGGAATACATCCGCTGGCAGTTCTTATGTGGTTTTTGGCAGTAATACTGGTTTGCCTAATTCATTGAATTTATCTGATATTGATGGTTCAAATGGATTTGTGATTAATGGCGAGAATTCAGATGACTACTTAGGACATTCAGTGAGTGCTGCAGGTGATGTCAATGGAGATGGCATTGATGATGTGATTGTGGGGGCTTGGGGGGCAGATCCGAATGATAATTCATCTGCTGGTATTTCCTATGTGGTATTTGGCAGTGATATTATTTTTAAAGAAGGGTTTGAGTGATTGGCAATATACAAAGAAATAATAAAGGAAATAATAAAGGACAGGCTGAGGTATACCCGAAAAAACGGACACTGAGATAAGGGACTAATGTCTCATTACAAACGATGTATGTCCCAGGTTATTCATACAATTCTGGCGCTATAAACATCTTAAAATGGGTGTTTTGTGTGATGGCGTTTGGGTAAGCTTCCTAATTTCTTTGACAATGCTCTATTAAGTGATTATTACCTGTTTCAAGCCGAGTGGCATGGCTTCACGAGCGTGAAGTAAAAAGAAATACTTATGAAGCTTTGGGACTATTCTAGGGCACGATTTTGATACCTGTCCTCAATTATAGTCCTCAATTATAATTATACATCAGGTCCCAAGAAACTTGCCTCTGCCAGTATGGTCATGCTAATCAGCTTGATTATGATGCTTGGTGTCTTTGGTGCCATCATAGGCATGTGGTTACCGAGGATTTGATATGAGAAAATAATCAAGGGCATAGATTTATTAGAGTTGTGTTACATCGAGATAAAGTAAGAGCCAAGTAAATATGTTAATATAAATACAGTGTCGCCAACCCCGAACTTGTTATAGCCAAATTAAATAATTTATGGAGGGTTAGATATGGAGCTGAAAGAAACAATGTTTCATTCTTTACTCAAGTACACCAATTCCTTACTCAAGTACACCAATTCCTTGTCTGTGGCTCTGAGTTTTCGTGATCTTTTAACACACATTCATTCCAAGCGGGTGATGGGATTGTCTGTGGAAATTGGCGAACATTACGGGTTGTCGAATGACGAAATAAACTTGTTAAAACTTGCCGCCGTGTTTCATGACATCGGTAAAATCGGAATACCTGATCATATTCTGCTGAAACCTTCTCAATTTAATGAAGACGAATGGGAAATAATGAAACAGCACTCTGAAATGGGTGAAAAAATACTGGCCTCGGCTGACATTGAAGGCTCTATACATGTGGCTTTAATTATTCGCCACCATCATGAGCATTACAACGGCTGTGGTTACCCGGATAAATTATCAGGTGACAACATACCAATCTGCGCAAGGATTATCTCCATTGCTGACAGCTACGATGCGATGGCCGAAACAAGGTCCTACAGCCGCAGACGGAACCACTCGGAAATTATGGCTATATTGGATAAGGAAACAGGAAAAAAGCACGACCCGGAAATTATGGGTGTCTTTAGTGATAATATTGAAAACAGTCAATATAAAGCTGACTAATTTACATTAAACTGAAAACGTAATAATGCTTTATCGTTCTCATACTATTCATTGTCAAGTTTCATTAAAGTCTATTTAGCTCGCGATATAATAACGGTAGTTTTGCCAGTATTTACGTTTATGTTTTTCTAATCAGAATCTAGTAACTTTTGAGGCGGGATTGCTTTTGATGAATTGCCGATATTTAAAAATGGTTTTGAAGCGATACCGGTTAATTGAAATCTTGTGTTTAACAATAGTATTATGAGAATTGATTATCTTAATCGAGAAGTACAGTGAGTAAATTGGTTATCTGGACTTATGATTGGGTGCCTAAAGGCGTCCGTGGTATGGTACGCGATATGCGGTTAAGATGGGCTTGTGAAGAAGCGAACTTTCCTTACACCGTTCAGTCAATACCCTTTAAAGATCGGGAAACCAATCATCTCACACAGCAACCGTTTGGGCAGGTTCCGTACATGAGTGATGGAGATTTGCAACTGTTCGAAAGCGGTGCCTGTCTCCTTCATCTTGCCGAGCAAAGCGAAAAGCTGATGCCAGTTGATGCTGTGGAAAAAGCGCGTACTTTGCAGTGGGTCATTGCTGCACTTAACTCCATAGAAATGGTGAGTGTTCCCTGGTGGTTCCTGAGCCTGTCCGATGATTCCGATAATGAGCTCACCGGCTGGATGAAAAAACGTCTTAATCAACTCGATGATGTTTTGAGTGAACGGCAATGGCTTGTGGCGGATCGATTTACCGTTGCAGACCTTTTAATGGCAGATGTTCTGCGTATCCCTAAGGTTCGTGAATTTGGCAACAGGCCTGCCTCTGAGGATTATGTGGCACGTTCCACTGATCGTCCGACCTTCAAAAAGGCCATGGCGGATCAAATGGCCCACTTCAAAAAAGCGGATGATTCATGCAGATAAGTCGTTGCCACAGTTGCCCAAAAAAGCCCTGCAATTAAGCTTAAGATTATTCTTTACATGCCAGAACCTGACATTTAGATTGAATGGAATAAAGGTTCTATCCTTTATTCATCACCAGAAACGGGTTTGCGGAGTTTTTTTATGTGGCCTTTGTGGGTTTTGCTATCCAAACGTTTTTTATTCGATGCTTTGGGTGGGCTTGTTGGTTTGCGTTTTTTGGGCTGAACAACCGCTGCTTTGATTAGTTCTTTTAGACGGTTTAAGGCGTCTTCCCGGTTTTTTTCCTGGGTTCTGAATTGCTGTGCTTTTATAACGATATGCCCTTCTTTGGTGATGCGCTGATCAGATAGCTTGAGCAGTTGTTCTTTGTAAAAATCCGGCAAACTTGAATTCTCAATGTCAAAACGCAGGTGTATGGCACTGGCAACTTTATTGACATTCTGGCCACCCGGCCCCTGGGCTCGGATGGCGGTGAGTTCAATGTCAGCGTCAGGAATTTCAACTGTGTTGGATAGTTTGAGCATGTGATGTTTTGTTGAGTATTTACAATTTTAAGTCAGCTTTTTAAGTCACATGAAGAATATATCATTTAATTGTGTTCCAGTACATCAAGCCAGACGTGAAGTGCATTGAAAAGTTTTTTGAATTGAAACTAATCCAGGTCAGGTTGGGACTTATTTCCTGGCAGCCGTAAGTCAATCAGAGCCCACAGGAGCCATCAAAGTCAGCATAAAAAACCTCATCGGGAGCCCCTTGGGGAACGATATTGCGATTCGGGATGCCCTGAAACCAGGATTCGATAGCGGCTGGAATCACATCACCACTCATGTCGTTGCCATTGAGGTAAAACTGGTTCATGAGGCTCATATTGCCAAAACTGACGGGCACCGTCCCGGTTAAATCATTGTTGTTTAAATAAAAGCCCTGCAGTAAAGTCATTTGCCCCCAGTCATCCGGAATGGGGCCTGACAGGTTGTTATCATTCAGGGTGATGAAATTGAATTGGCTTAACTGACCCAAAGAGACAGGCAAGTGTCCGCGCAAGCGGTTGTAGGACAGGTCTATCTGCTGCAAAGCGCTCATCTGTCCCAGGCAGGTGGGTAATTTCCCTGTGAGGTCATTGCCGCCAAGGAACAATGATTGCAGTTGATCCAACGCCATCAGGGTGGACGGCAAAGATCCTGTCAAACCTGTGTCCATGGCTGAAAAGTATTGCAATGAAGTCAATTGATTGATGCCAACCGGGATGGGTTCGATGAAATTGTTGTTGTCTATCCAAATATCAGTCAACAAGTTCAATCCTGTTAATTGTGACAGTATCTGGCCGCTGAGTAGGTTGTTTTGAAGTTGCAAGACTTCCAGTTTAGTCAGCTGGTCAAAGGTGTTTGGCACTGCGCCTGAAAATTGGTTATTACCCAACAGCAGAAAGACCAATTCACTTAAGTTTCCTGTGCTTGAAGGTATGGGACCAAACAAGTTATTATGGTCCAGATTAAGCGAAACCAATTCAGTCAAATCACTGATATTACCGGGCAGAATGCCGGTGAGATTATTATTGCTGAGGCTTAAAAACCACACCTTCTTTTCTGTCGCACCCACGGCAGTAATACCAAACCAACTGCCCACATCAGCAGAACCCCAGTTGCTGTTATTGGTCCAATTGTCACCGTCGGTGATGTTGTAGAAATTAACCAAGGCGTTGCATTCAAGCACCGGTGAATTCATACCAGGCTGTAAGCACACGGTATTGAAATCAAGGTCGGCTTGCACCCACCCTGCATACAGCATCAGTAGTAACAACGAGATCAGCAAGGGGTTTTTGTGAGTGCCTGTCATGCTTTTATTATACGATATCGGCACCAGAAAACTGACATATGTTTTTGACGCTGCTCAGCAACTTTCCTTTTTGGGTTTATTCAAAACCATCGACAAAAATCACATCATCGGTTAATTGTGAGGCCAGGCCATTGATGTATTCTTCGATGGCGGTGTAGCCTGAAGGCAGGATGGTGCTGTGGTCATTGCCATTTTGAGGGTTTAATCCGTGGTCATCTTCCCATGTGTCGGGCATGCCATCATCGTCGCTGTCCAGCGGAGACACGCCGGGAGTGAGACCTGCCATCAAATCTGCGGGACGGTAATTTCGCCATGAGCCGCTGCGTTGATGCAGTTCCTGTATGGACTGCCGGGCCACGATATCATGCGGGTAAGCGCCGATACCGGGTAACAATTGATTGAGCAAATCATCCGAACTGGTCATGACGGGTGTGGCATAGCCTGGTTCACCGCTGAAGTCAAACACCCCGGTTTGGTTGAACTGGTTGGCATTGATACCGCAACAGGCAAAGGTATAGGCATTACCAAAAGCCACATCATCCCATGGATTTTGTACGGTACCGATGTATTCTCCCGGGTCTTCCACCAGATTATCCTGCAACCAGTAGGCGGTTGGGATGGGTGGTGAAGGATTTTCCGGGTCAAACCAAAAGGGTGACAAACTAATGCTGGGCCCGGCGATATAGTGGTTGCCCATAATGTTGAACTCCCCGTCTGCCACATTGTGATGAACAAAACCCTCGCGGCCGTTGTAAGTGATGTTGTTAATCACTTCTGCCGGACCCACTGACAAGGCCGGGGTGCGGTTTCTGGCGTGGGTGAACAGGTTATTGATGATTGAAATATAACCACCTGTACGATCACCGGGCTGGCAATTACCGCTGTCTAAACAGGGCCTGTGGTTAATCACGCCCTTGTTGTGGGTCCAGCCATTGGCCGTGTCATAGATGGGAAAAGATAGGTGCGAATGCTGAATGGTGATGTGCGCCGCACCGCCCCAAAAATCGATGGTTTCATCTGCCCCGTGAGAGGCGTCGATGTGATCCAACATGATGTTGTTGGCGGTGGAAAACTGGATGGCATCATGCTGACTGGCAGGCCAATTGCTGTCTGGATCAGGCGGTCTGATGCGCATGTGACGAATGATGATGTTGCCGGTGTCTGAATTATAAGTGGTATACAAATGCCCCGCCAATGTAATACCGGCACCCGGTGCCGTCTGTCCAGCGATGGTCAAATCTCCATGAGGTATGTGCAAATCTCCAGTGACCATCCCCGACACTTCAAACACCACAATCCGCGGTCCCGGCTGAGAAACCGCCCATTGCAATGAGCCAACACCAGAGTCATTGAGGTTTGTGACGATATGTACATCACCACCCCGCCCACCCGTGACAAAGGCCGCAAAGCCAGCGGCTTCTGGAAAGGCTTTAAGCTGTGCCCACACGCCATGAGTTGACAACAACAATACAATTAACATCAATGTTTTAGGAATTTTCATCAAACAGCTCCGGCATGATTTATCAATGGCTCTGGCCAGTATTTGAGCACATTGTACTGCGCATTATTGCGCCATGATTCACGTTTCAATCAATTATTGTGCTGGTGGCCGCAATGCTGGCAGTGTGTGCAATTGATGCTTGTCCTCGATTATTTTTATTATTTTTTGTTCATTTATGGCGCCAGTTTTCGTTTAATCGCCTTGGACACCGATAAGGGTAAACTCGGCATGGAACGCAGTAGCCAGGGCAGGATTTTGCGTTTGGTTTTGTTGAGTGCTTCCGGGATGATGGCTTCGATTAAATGAGGGCCGGGCTGGCTCTGTGCGTATTCCAGGGCTTTGACCATGTCTTCGGCGGTTTGCACGCGGATGCCGTGAACGCCCATGCTGTGGGCCATTTCGGCAAAATTAATGGTTGGGTCGCTTAAATCTAACTGTGATTTGGCTTTTGCGCCGGCGTCCCGGGCGCCGACCCGATCAAGCTCAATATTCAGCACCGAGTAGGATTCGTTGTTGAAGATAATCGAGGTGACGTTCAACTGTTCGCGGGCCATGGTCCAAAGGGCTTGCAGGGTGTACATGGCGGTGCCATCACCAATCAGGGCAATCACCGGTCGATCCGGACAGGCGATGGCGGCACCGACGGCATTGGGTAAGCCCTGACCGATGGCGCCGCCGGTTAAGGTCAATAAATCATGGCGCGGTGCGCCGGCAGTCATGGTGGTAAGCATCAGGGTCGAGGTTATGCCTTCATCAATCAGAATGGCATCATCCGGCAGCAGGTAACCAATGGCTTTACAGACTTTTTCTGCCGTTAATTTGCCAACAGGCCGGACAGGTCGTTTTTCGGCTTGCCGTTTGGGTTCTGCCTGATCCGCACCGACGGCTGCGACCAGCTTGTTGAGACTGGCTAATGCATCCTGATTGGGGGCGGCTAACGTATGCACCTGACAGCTGTCCGGTACCAGATAACTCTTTTTATCAGGATAAGCGAAAAATGAAACCGGGGCTTTGGCGTCCACCAGTATCAGATGTTTAATGTCACTAAGTTGTACCATGGCCAGTTCTGCCAGGTAAGCAATGCGTTCAATATACGGTAAACCCGCACCCCGTTCCATGCGGGTCGGAAAGGTTTCCGCCAGTATGGTGACACCCTTATGCGCCGCGATTTTGGCGGCGGCCAGTATTGTCGGTTCACGTAAGGCATGTCCACCCAACAATATGGCGGTTTTTTGATTTGACTTAATTGCCTTAGCAATGGTTTCTATTGTGGCGTCGTCGGCCGGTTCAGCTGTTGCCGGCGTTATGGCTTCGCCGGCTAAACCGCCTTCACCCCAAGAGACATCAGCCGGTAATATTAAAGTGGCCACCTGACCGGGTTTTGAGCGGGCGGCCGCAATGGCTTCTGCGGTGTCCCGGCCCAGGGTTTCGGTGCTGGTAGCTGAGCGACAAAAGCCCGGAGAAACATTACGCGCCACCGTTTCGATATCGGATTGCAGTTGCGCATCGTATTGCACATGGTAAGTGGCATGATCACCAACGATATTGACCACCGGCACTTTGCCCTTGCGTGCGTTGTGCAGATTGGCCAGGCCATTGCCCAAACCACAGCCCAGATGCAACAGTGTAACGGCCGGTTTATCGGCCATGCGTGCATAACCATCGGCGGCACCGGTCACCACGCCTTCAAAAAGACCCAGAACAGCACGCATTTTAGGCTCATCATCCAGTGCTGCCACAAAATGCATTTCACTGGTACCGGGGTTGCTAAAACACACCTCTATACCGGCATCAACCAGGGTTTTCATTAAAGCTTGCGCGCCATTTGTCATAATTTTTCTCCAGTTCGGTCAAGTTGATCGGGACCAATATCAGCGATTTGGGTTACGCCTGTTAGTGTCATGGCCAGTCGCAGTTCATCATGAAGACTGGTCAATAATGTGTTTAAGCCAGCCTCACCGGCTGCTGCCAACGCCCAAATCCAGGGTCGGCCAATCATAACACCTTGGGCACCTAAAGCCAGGGCTCTGAAAATATCAACACCACTGCGAATTCCACCATCAACTAAAACCTCAGCTTCAGTGCCCACGACATTCACAATATCCGGTAATTTACTGACACCTGAAGCAACACCATCCAACTGTCGACCGCCATGATTGGACACCACCAGTCCATCGGCGCCACTGTCAACCGCCCGTTGCGCATCTTCGACATCAAGAATTCCTTTGAGTATGAGTTTGCCCTGCCATTGACGTCGTAACCATTGGATGTCCTCCCAGGTGACTGTGGGATCGAATTGGGCATCTATCCAGGCTTTAATCGCATCGAGATTTCCGGTGCCGGGCATCACATCACTGAGGTTGCCAAAGTTGAGCGGACCACCTCGAACCGCGACATTCCACAGCCAGCGTGGACGCGACAGTAAATGTATCATTTTCAGTGTTTTGGCACGTAGGCCCGGATTGGATAGACCGTTACGGGCATCGCGATGTCGCATACCGGGCTGTGGTAAGTCGACAGTAAATACCAGGGTCCGACAGCCCGATGACCAGGCTTTATCGAGCAGGGCTTTCATGCGGTTTCGATCACGTATCATGTACAGCTGAAACCAGGCAGCGCGATCTACAGCTGCCTGGACTTCTTCCACAGAGCATATGCCGACTGTTGATAACGCAAATGGAATATCTGCGGCTTCTGCGCTGCGTGCTGCCAGCACCTCACCCCGTCGTGCCATCATACCGGCCAGGCCAATGGGCGCCAAAACCACCGGCATGGCACAAGATTCACCGAGAATGTTGGTTGAAGTATCAATTTCATCAACTTCCAACATGACCCGCTGACGCAGTTTTATGTTGTGCCAGTCTGTTTCATTGGCTCGGAGTGTCTGTTCATCCGTAGCACCACCATCCAGGTAATCAAATAAGAATTTGGGCAAACGGCTTCGCGCTCTGTCGCGATAATCAGCGGCGGTGACCGGAAAAGTTAATTTCATGTGTTTTCCCTCCCCACAATCGAACGCACGGCAGCACGCGCAGTGAGTATGCATCCGGGCAAGAAGGTACCTTCCAGTGAACGCTTTCCGTTGGCACCGCCACCGCCAAAACCGGCGGCTTCACCGACACAATACAGCCCGTCAATGGCTTTGCCCTGGGCATTGAGCACCCGGCTGTGCAGGTCTGTTTGTAAGCCGCCCAGACTCTTGCGTGTGATGAGTTGCATGCGAATGGCAATATAGGGTCCGGCGCCGGATTTTTGTATGGGTGCCGGTTTACAGGTGCGTAAACGGTCAGGCTTCCATAGCCGAGCGTGTTGGATCAGTCGAATTTGGTGGTCGTTGTGTTGTTTTAATCCTTGGGTAAAATTGGCATCAAAGTCATCGACGGTGGCTTGCAGGGTGGTCGGGTTGATGTCATATGAACAGGTGAGCCGGTTCATTTTGCCCGACAGTTCTTTGAGTGTATCCGCCACCAGAAAATCACGACTTTCACGCTGCATTTGCCGCACCAGACGGTGATTGCCCAATAGCAATTCTTTGATAAATTGTGGGAATTGTTTATCCCGGATGCGCTGGTTATGTTCGGCACCGGATATGGCAAATTCTTTGGCGGCGATGCGCCAATTCAGCAGATGCCAGGTCCAGGGTTTGTCCTGTTCCGCCACCCGTTGACAAAGCCAGTTTGTATCAAAGCCGGTGACCAGCGGTTCGGGTCCAATGCGTTCTCCTAGATGATTCAACCACAGCGCCGATTTACAGGGAATGGTGGATAAACCGTGGCCCGGAAAATGCGGGTAAGGATGCTCAAAACCCGCGGCATAATTCCACATTTCACCGGCGTGAGTAATTTGACCACCGAGCGAATCGGCAATCCAATGATGCATTTTTCCATCGGCAAAGGGGTGGGCACCATTGAGCATCTCGGTTGGTTGAGGGCGATCTTCCGGCCAGTTTTTATGGCATTCCTGGTGGCTTCCATTAATCCCGCCGGTGGCCATCACCACTGCTGAAGCGCTTAAACGAATGGCCTGTCCGGTTGTTTCATCAACGGCCAATGCGCCGCTGACTTGTCCGGCTTGATGATCTAATTCAGTGACACGGTGTTGGTGCAACAGGGTCAATTGACCGTTTTTATTTTCTCGGTGCAAAGCCGCAATTAAGGTGCGCACTAATTCATAAGAAGTCCCCCAAACCACATGGTATCTGGGAACTCGATTACCGTCTCCGAAACGCCCTCGTTCAACCCAATTAACTGCCGGCAAAAACTTAATGCCTTCTTTCCTCAGCCAGTCGTAAACTTCAGAACGGCTGTGTTCAACATAGTAACGGGCCCATTGCAGCGGTAATTGATCGGTTTCGCTGAGTTCACCAAAACTGAGCCAGTCTTTAAATGCAATGTCCGGTGAATCTGTAATCTTCATTTTCTTTTGCTGTGGCGTATTGACCAATAGCATGCCGCCAAAGGCCCAGCGTGCCAGGCCGCCAAAACGTTCCATTGTATCTCTGTCCACGAGGGTTACTGACATGCCAGCACGAAGGCTTTCTAAAGCTGTGACGATGCCGGACAGCCCACCACCGATCACCAAAACATCTGAAGCAATGACCTGGTTGGATGACGCCATCAATTAACCCCGATATTGCCGTAAGTAGCGTTTTTCAAAAAAACGCTTGGCGTAATGCATGATGCGCAGAGGCGGTAAAAAAGTGCTGCCTTTGTCGTTTCTTTTGATAAAGATACCATGGCTGAGTGTGTCAATAATACAAAGAAGCTCGTGGTGAATCTTGTCAAGTTCACTGTTCTCATTATGTAACATACGCAGGGCATTGGTGGCCGCCACTTTGGCCTGGATATCGGCAGCGTGGGCCTGTTTGGGCTGCCATTCAGGACCGGGGAAACTACCTGCATCACCAGCCACATAGACATGCTTGAAACCATCCACCTGGGTATGTTCATTGGCTGATATCATGCCCCCGGGCGATTGTGGCAAATCTGTGCTTTCCAACCACGCGGGACCTGTCATGCCGGGCATAAAGAGAACCAAATCTGCGGCAATGGTGCCACCTTCAGTTATGACACTGTTTTGGGTAAAGCCTTTAATCTTGTGACCAAGATGGGTTTCCACACCCTTTTTATGCATCAGATGCATCAACTTGCCGGGCACATCAGGACCTAATCTCAGTCCGGGTTTGTCTTTGGGGTTGAAAAAAACCAGTTTAAACTGATCACGGCGGCCTTGTTTGCGTAACAGGGTGTCGATGTTAAAAACAAATTCAAACATGGGGCCACCGCGCATGGCAGCCGGCTCATTAGGGTTACCACCAAAACCCATGGCAATGGTGCCCGAAGTCATTGCCGCCAGCCGCTTACCTATTGTTTCACCCACCTGAATCCCTTCACAAGGCGTCAACACATGCTCAATGCCCGGTAGCTTTTTAATAAAGCGACCACCACAGGCAATAATGAGGGCGTCGTTGTCAACCGTTTCAGTTTCAGTGTAAACCTGGCGACCATCATCAGACATATTCTGAACATGACCGGTGACAAAAGTGACGTTCATTTTTTTGAAGAATTGGCTGAGGTCAACTCTGAGATTTTCGGCTTTTCGCAGATCGGCCGGCAACCAGATAACACTGGGCAAATAGATAAACTCAGCCTGCGGGGCGATGACTGTAATGTTGGCGCTTTTTGATTGTTTGCGAAGCGTCTTAACCGCAGTAAGTGCGGCAAAACCGGCTCCAATGACCGTTATTTGCATTACGACACCTCCAAATAAATTATGACTGGTTAGGCTTACGCGCTAACACCTTTGCAATTTGCCACCGGGCACTGGTGTGTAAAGTGACAATATCTTTATTATACTTGAATAATTATTTAAATAAACAAAGGCAGGTATGAGTTCAAGGTCTTCATCGCTGTCATTGAGGTAATTTTTGGGATGATAAAGTAGCAGATTTTGAATGATTTGTGTCATTGGTTTTAGGCTCGGGTTTAATAAATTGATACAATAGAGCAATTCTTACCAAATTGAATAACGCATGGACGTAAAAAAAATTAAAACAATCATCATTCTTTTCTTACTGTTCAACCTAAACATAAAAACGCATGCAGCAGTAATCGAAGTGAACTCAACCGGTGGCGGGCTGGGTACCAACAAACTGTGCTCGCTGCGAGCAGCTATTCGGGCGGCAGAAACGGATGCCCCCTTCAGTGCCTGTGTTGCCGGGTCAGGTGATGACGTGATTACACTGCCAGCCAATAGCTCCATTGTCTTGAATCAGATCGACAACAACAATGTGGGAGATAATGCTCTCCCGATAATAACATCTCATATCACAATTGAGGGGAACGATGCCATTATTCGTATACCGTCGCAGGCACCGGAAATGCGGTTTTTTTCAATTTCTCAAAATCCCACAACGGGCGATTTGGGCCATTTAATTCTAAAAAACCTGACCTTGAATGGTGGACATGCAGATCATTCGGGAGGCGCCATACATGCGAACAGTTTGCTTCATTTGGAACGGGTCAGGCTGGAAAATAATCATGCAGATTTTACAGGAGGTGCCATTTCATGCAACTCGTCTCACACGTTGTGTGTGGTTAAGTCATCTGCATTAATCAACAACTCTGCCAACTATGCCGGTGCTATTGACATCGACGTGGATGCCAGTTTAATACTGAATCAATCCATTGTGTCCGGTAATCAGGCGACCATCGGCAATGGTGCCGCTGATGGTGGCTCGGTGTTTGTAAGTTCCGGACATGCCAGTATTATTAATTCAACCATCGTCAATAACCAGGGTGGCCGTTATGGTGGTTTACTGGCGACAGATACCGGTCTACCTTTTTCAACGCCCGGCACAATGACAGTGGCGTATTCAACCATTTTAAACAATAATCCTCTGGGTGTTGTGGGTAATATAACGATTAAAAATTCAGTGCTTAGCGGTAATGTCGGGGGTAATTGTCGGTCTTTCAGTACTGTGGTCAGCGATGGCTATAACCATTCTGATGATGACAGTTGTGATTTTAGTGCTTCCGATGATGTTATTAATATGCCGGTGCATTTGGAGGGTTTGGTAGAAACCAGTCAATACATTCAAACCTACCCGCTAAGTTACTTAAGTATGGCAATGGATGCAGCAGATCCCAATGACTGCCCCAATACTGATCAACGGAATGCGGTGCGGCCCATGGATGGGGATAATGATGGCTTGGCACGATGTGATAAAGGCGCTCATGAACGGGTCAATAATATGATATTTATCCATGGCTTTGATTCATTAGAATAAATCTTTGTATTTGTCAGTAAAGGAAGGCTGCTGACTGTTTAATTTGTTACGGAGTGACTTTAAGCACATTCAATTCCTGTCCATGTGAAGTACACTGTTAAGGTACATGATGAGTATATCTGGATTGGTTATCGGTCGGATAACTACAATAAGGTGGGGAATTTATGACTGAAGAGTACTTTAAAAAACTAAAATACGGATTGATATCTCTGGTTGTGATATTCACAATTGTGCAGTTATCATGGGAGCATTTCATTGGAGGCGTGCAGGCTCACCATTTGATGGCGCGTTCAGATATGCCCTCAATTTCCAACTGGTGGGGCATACTAATTCTTCCATTTCTGGCCTGGTTTACAACGGTACGAATTAAAAATAGAATTAAGTTCCGCCATCAAGGTGAAGCCAAACAAAATAAATTGCCAAGGGTTATATTGATTGGCCTTTTTGGTATGTTGGCATTAAGCATCATGCAGTCCATTTCATTTGAGTTTGGCTTTCCAAATATAACAATGACGATGGCTTTAGGCGTCTTATTAACCGGTTTATTTCTTCCCATCTATCGCGCTGAATGTTTTCTTGGTCATGTGCTGGGTGCTACCTTCACTTTTGGCCCAATAATCCCGCTAATTGGCTTTTCGGTTATGGCCCTTATTTCCGCGCTCTCAAACTTAGTTGTTAAGCCATTGTTGCTTAATGTTGTGGCTAGCAAGGATGATGCTTAACGCGTATTAATCAGCGACTCATGCGGTACAATCATTTCGCTGAACCTGCCTTCTATTAAAGTTGAGAGCAGGTTTATTAATTCGTAGCTATTATTAAACCACTCTCATGGCTTGTTCAAAATTAGCTATAATGGCTTAAACGCACCTGAAAAGTTTTATGACTGATTTTAATCTTTCCCATAATTGTTTCATTCGGCAGTTGTCTTAGATATGAATGGAATAAGCATCCTAACGATCGACATTGTAACCATGGCTTTTACGCGTGGCATTATGCAAATGGTGCTGGGTGGTTTGTTGCTCTATTTAGGTAGTCGCCACCGTGATAATCGGGCGGCGATTTGGTGGGCACTGGGTTTTTTTGCGAATGGAGTTTCTTTATTTGCCTTTTCAATTGAAATTCCCGAAGCCTGGGAACTGACTCGAAATGCTATAAACCATTTGACCCTCGGTGCGGGGTCAGTTTTTTTTCTGGTTGGGTTCTGGCAATTTAGTCGACAGCCGATTAAGCCCTGGTTACTTATATTGCTTATGATCTTTCCACTCATCAGTATATTTGCCTGGGAGATTATCTGGCCAAACGCCCGCTACCGCGTACTTTTTACGGCCACGGGTCAGGTGGTGTATCTCATTGCTTTACAACAAGCGCTGTCTAAGCCATTTCGAACAGAAATGGCACGAATCTATCGACGATTACGTTACGTTGTTATTCTTTACATTGTCATTTTCGTTTGGTCTTATGCCAGCATTGCTGACATACTGCCGACCACAGCACGTCAGTCATTGGCATATCATCGGTCCATATTTAGTATTGCGTCTTTGTTATTTATGCTGACCCTGGCAGTTGGTTGTTTAGCGTTGAAGTTCGCATCCTTAGCAGCACGCAATTCCGATTTGGCGATGCGTGACTGGCTAACAGGCTTGTTGAATCAACGCGGCTTTTTTGATGCCGTTGAGTCTATGCATCAAGCAGCTCAAGTAAACAATAGTTCAATCTGCTTATTGGCCATTGATATCGATCACTTTAAAAAAATTAATGACAAAGAAGGTCATGCAGCCGGTGACCAGGTTTTGCAGCAATTTGCTGAGAGGCTTAAAACTTTTGATAACGATAATCGATTGATTGCGCGTATGGGCGGCGAAGAATTTCTGGTCACCTTGTTTGATGCATCTCAAGTTGAAGCTTTGGCAGTCGCCGAAGATTTGCGACAACAGGTCGAGCAAAGTCAGGTGTCTTTTACAAAGGATAAAGCCATCGGATTTACCATCAGTATTGGTGTATACGCCATGTTTAGACAAGACACAATTGAACAGGCGTTGGTGCAGGCAGATGAAGCCTTATACAAAGCTAAAAGGCAGGGTCGAAATCGGGTGGTTTTAAGAAAGTAAAAGATAGGTGCTTGTAGTATGTTTTTGAGGACACCTTTTCAGCAAGTTGTGCGTGTTCTACCCCGCGATACTATTGTCATTCCCAAAAGACAAGGCGCATTGATTTAAGTTGTGGGTTTACATAAAAGCTGGTTTGTGTCCGTTTAATAACTGCGCTAAACTAAAATCATGAGTGAGTGGTTAATTATCTTATTGTTGACCTTATTGGCCGGTGTCGCCATTCCTGTTGGCGGTTCTGTCGCGGCCTTTGAAAACATTCGCCGTCATTGGCTAAAAAATGAAGTCCGGCATGGTGTCATGGCTTTTGGTGGTGGGGCGTTATTGGCAGCGGTGGCTTTGGTATTGGTTCCTGAAGGCAGTAAGGATTTACCGATATGGGCGACAGCCTTAAGCTTTATCCTGGGTGGTCTAGTGTTTATGGCGTTGGATATTATCCTGGCCAGAAACCAGACTTCCGCGAGTCAACTTGTGGCGATGCTGGCTGATTTTATTCCTGAAGCTTTGGCCTTAGGGGCCACCTTTGTGATCGACAAGAAAGTCGCGCCCCTGCTGGCCGGGATTATGGCTTTACAAAATCTGCCTGAAGGCTTTAATGCCTTCCGTGAAATCAAAGCCACAACGCAATACAGCGCTAAAAAAATTATTACTGTCTTTGTCCTGATTGCCCTTTTGGGGCCATTGGCCGGTTTATCCGGATATTGGTTTCTCAGCAATTTCCAGGCAATCGTTGCTGCCATTATGCTGTTCGCCGCCGGTGGCATCACTTACATTATTTTCCAGGACATCGCGCCACAGGCCAAGCTTGAAGCCCACTGGGCTCCGCCAATCTTCGCTTTGTTCGGGTTTTTGCTCGGTTTAATAGGGCAGCAATTAGCGGCTTAAACCGGTATAGAGGGTTATTTAACGGTGTTTTAAGTCACGGTATGTTATTTTATTAGAATTTCATATTAAGGATGGTTTATGTTGCGTGCTCAATTTTACAATTCAATTTATCAGAACATAGCTTTGATTTTTTTATTCTGTCTTATGCCCTGGGTAGTTCAGGCTCAAAGTTGCAGTGAACAAGGTATTCAAGTACAGGTGCTGGGATCAGGCGGACCGCAAATCGATGATGGCCGCAGTTCATCATCGCACCTGATTTGGGTCGATGGTAAAGCCACTGTATTGGTGGACGCCGGCGCCGGCAGTTATAATAATTTTGGTCAGGCGAAGGCTGATTTTAATGATTTGAAAGCCATTTTATTGACACATTTGCATGTTGATCACAGCGCTGATTTACCGGCTTTTATCAAAGGCAGTTATTTTACGGGTCGGCAAGATGATCTACCGATTTATGGCCCCCAAGGCAATGATATGATGCCGGATATGCAACAATATATGCAGCAATTGTTCGGTGAAAAAGGTGCGTACCAGTACCTGAGTAATTACTTACTGGACGGCCAACAAAGCAGCTATAAAATCAAACCCAACAGCGTCAGTTTATCGCCGAAACAAGCCCAATACGTCCAACTTGGCGATGACATTTTAGCGCACAGTATCGGTGTCCACCATGGACCAATCAGTGCCGTGGCCTGGCGGGTGCAAATCGGCGATTGTCGCATTACTTTTTCCGGCGACATGAGTAATGATTATGACAGTTTAAAAAGTCTGGCGCATAAAAGTGATGTGCTGGTGGCTAATAACGCCATTCCCGAAAACGCCCCGAAACAAGCCCAGAACCTGCATATGAAACCCACAGAAATCGGTCAAATTGCCCAACAGGCGAAAGTTAAAAAACTTGTGTTGGCGCATTTTATGAAAACCAGCGATGCGGTAAAAGAAGACAGTGTGAAGTTGATCAAAAAACATTACCAGGGCCCGGTGGAATTGGCAGAAGATATGATGATGGTCAGTTTTGAGAAATAATTTATGACAGTAAATCTGAAAGAAGTTGGTGGTGTACCTGTCAAGAATCTGCATAAAGCCAGTTGTCATTGTGGTGCAGTTGAACTTGAACTCAGTTTGCCCAAAGGATTAGAAGATGTCAGACGCTGTGATTGTTCCTTATGTAGAAGACGGGGAGCGATCGCAGCCTCAGTGCCTTTATCCGGAATTAAAATAATCAAAGGTGAAGAAAATATTAGGCTTTATCAATTTAACACCAAAACAGCCAAGCATTATTTTTGTGGTACTTGTGGAATTTATACCCACCATCAGCGCCGTTCAAATCCACAACAATACGGGTTCAATGTGGCGTGTTTAGAAGGCGTTAACCCGCTTAAGATTGAAGGAGTTCCAACTTACGATGGTGTTCATCATCCGGCAGATAAAGGCTAATCTCTAAAGCCTGTTCAAGGTATGGTTTAATCAGTTTTTCAGGGGCTAAAACTCTGATTAAGCACCACTTTTTCATCATTTAAGCTAAGCCGATGTGCCGCATTAAAAAGTGATTTTTTCACTATATTTTATGGCTTTAACACCTCACTAGGCGTGCCCAATACATTAACCAATATATCATTCCAGGCAGAGGATTCACTGAGCGTTAAAATTACAGGAATGGTGATTAAAAACACCGCGAAACCAATCCAACTCACTTTATGCACTTTGCGATGAACCATTTTGTCATGCACCACGGCTGCCAATTGCAATGAAAACATGATAGGCACCGATGCAAAAGGTGTTATATCGAATATTTCAGGCAAACGACCTGTCGCGGGTCCCATCAAGCTTAAGGTGGCATATAACATCAGACGCTTGTGCTTGGCAGCATCTGTTCGCCACATAATGGCCGAAACATAGAAGGCAGTAAATAATAAAAGATTGAGTGCATTGACAGTGACGATTAAGGGCTGGCCGGTTCTGTCCCAATTTAACATGGAGATACTGATTGCAAATCCAAAGAATATAATCACCACAATCACACTGAATTTACCCAGTAGGCGATGGGCTGAGTAATGACCGGCTCTGATTAATGTGGGTTGAATGGCAAACAACAAAAACCATGCCATCATAGCCACTGCATGGAAATGATGAAGCCTGGTAATCGGTGGCATGCCATCGGCATCAAACAGTGCTTTACCGCCAAAACTGATGATAACTAAAAATAAAATAACCCAAGAAAAGTAAAAGAAAAAAGGTTCGTCTTTTACCCTGGTATTTTGTGTGTGCATTTTTCTCCCCCTTGGTTAATGAAACCTATATCACCGGTTTTTATTCTTCTTCAATAAACTGTTTATTAAATTCAGAAGACACGGTAAGCAATTAGTTCGCCCATTCCGTTAAATACAATGCAGTCTTTGCATGATTGACGATGTTTTAATCATTTCAAAATCCCGGTTATCATGGGTGTCCTCCGGTCAAACCAGTGATTAGGTTTGACTAATAATGAGTTTTGACTTCAGATGATTTTATATTCATACAGAGGGGTCCCAAACTAAACTTGGGACATATTTTATTGAATGTCGCAATGGCATGATGCCCCCCCTGTCTATTAATTATATACAATTTGCGGGAATACGAGTTTAATTTTTTTTGTGTTGTTATGTGAGCTGTGGCATTTAACAGGGTAACTAAGCTCAATGAGGACATGTTATGCCGAAATTTTTAATGCTCTGTTTGTTTGTTGTTTTATCGATGTCATTACAGGCGGCAACTTTTTGTGTGGGTACGTCGAGTGAATTGACGGATGCCCTGGAAACCGCGGAATCCAATGGTGAAGATAATATTATCAATATAAAAAATGGTGACTATTTAACCGATGGTATAAGTGGATTCAGTTACCAGGCAGAGGATAATCAAAGTTTAACCATTTCCGGTGGGTGGTTGGACTTTACTTCGCTACAGATTCCGTGTTTTTCCCAAATTTATAATCCACTCAACACGGTGCTTGATGGCGACAATTTAACAAGTGTCATCATTTTATCGCATTTGCCATCTCAATCGATGGTCAATATCTCGGTTGAAAATCTGACCATATCCAATGGCTATTCTGATTCTTTATCTGCACCCGGAATGACGGCCTACTTTCATCCGGGCCATCAGGGCACATTCAGTTTAGATCGGGTTTTCTTCTACAGTAACAACACAAACACTGCGGCGATTTCAGCGCTCTACAACCACGACAGTTATTTCACTAAGATCACTAACAGCGTGTTTATGTATAACGAAAGTAAAGACGGTTTCGGATCGGCTTACGTATCCCAGACACAGGATGCTGAAGGAGTTTATTTTGTCAATAACACGCTTATTAATAACATAGATAACCAAACCACGCCTAATGTGTATACGTCGAGCGGTTTGTTTATTAGTCTGTCTGGTGATATGAATGATGCGCCACAAGGACTGATTGCCAACAACTTATTTTGGACTAACGATCACAATGACATAACAGCATTGGGCGAGGGCACCTATTATTTGTATAACAACAACTACCAGGAACGTGAAGGTGTGTTTGCTGATGACGTTGATAACATCTCATTGGCGCCGCTGCTGGCACCCCAGATTTTGGACTTTACACCGCAGCCGGGTTCACCTTTAATAAATAAAGGTAAACCGGAACCTGTACCACTTCGGGGGTTTAATTTTTTCCTGCAAGGCTGGTCCTATGGCAACTCTGATTTTGACGGCGGCGATCGTGTGGTGAACAACCGGGTCGATATCGGTGCCGTTGAAGCCTTGCCGGAGGTACCTATTTTTGAAGATGGCTTTGAGGGGTAAATAATGAACGCACAACTAAAAAGAAAACTGCCCTACACAAAAGCCCATTACTATTTAATGGGTTTGTTGGTCATTACATTGATGGCCTTTTGGGACAGTTATTTTGGGATATTAAGAGAGGCGTCATTGGCGCACCATATGCATGGCATAACAGCCACAGTGTGGATTGTCTTAATGGCGGCGCAAAGTTTTTTTATACACCTTGAAAACCGTTCATTGCACCGTAAACTCGGTCTGTTGTTATTTGTTGTTGTGCCTTTAATGACCGCGGCATTTTCCATGGTGATACAACTGGGAATTCAAAAAACCCTGGTGCAACATCCCTTTTATAATCTGTTTGGTGAAGCTTTGTTAACCATCGATGTGTTGTTATTATTAACAGTGCCGTTACAAATTTATCTGGCTCTTAAATTTCGTCGACGCGTGAGGTTACACAGCGCATTGATGTTGGGTACGGTGATTGGTTTGATGCCACCCATTACATCGCGATTATTGAGCGGTTATGTTCCGGGGCTTATTATTAACGGTCCGGATAGTTTATACTTGTTTCGATATGCACTTTTCTGGGGTCATGTGATTAGTTTGGTCCTGGCTTTGGTTTTATACTTTCGTTATAAAAAAGAGGGATGGCCGTGGCTTTTGGCCGCGATTATCACGGTGCTCAGTTATGGTTTGTACGCCACCATTGGACAAACACAAGGATGGCATCAGCTGGTTGAACACTTTGCCTGGCTGACACCGCTCGGGGCCTTTGTTTTTGGCTTTATTTTTGGTTTCATGGCCTGTTTATTGGGTTGGCGACATGGCAGCTTTAGCAGTACACGGGTAAAACAATCACCGTTGCAAGTCGTTTAAAATGGATTGATAATGATGTACATCGGGGTGATCGGTACCATGCACAGTCGTTAAATCAGTAACCAATTGGGATAATTTTACGCGCACTTCCTGCAAGGCACCGGCGGCTATCAATGAATCGATTTGGTGCTGTCTGACCAGTAAAGTGTACGGGTGTTTGGCTCCCATTTTTTCAGTCATGCCGGCCACCACATTTTGATGTAAGTTGTTGGCCTGATTAAACCGCTGTTGACCGGCAAAGCTGATGGCCTGGTTATCTCTGCTTAAGAACGTGTAAACATGATCAGGCCCAAATGTTTGTTCTTTCTTTTTGGTGGTGCTGACAGCCCATTCTTCAGCTTCTTTGTAGTGGCCTTGCTTATTCAATAGTTCAGCCAGATTGTACTCCAGAATCAGTGCCTCAGGTGCATGATCGCCGAGCGCCTGATAGGCCAGATCTAAAGATTCACGCATGATACGTTCCCCTTTTTCTGCGTCACCTAAATCGACATGCATATTGGCTAAATTAATACCAATTCCAATGGTTTGTTTGTTCGATTGGCCCTGATAAAGTTTTTTTGACAACTCAAATGCCTGTGATGTTGTTTTCAAAGCAAGCTGAGGTTTATTTTGTAATCGTTGGGCAGCACCCAGATTAATCAACGCATCTAAATAGGATTCGGTCTCCGTGCCGTGAACTTGTTCTCTCAGTGACAATACATCGGCAAGGTTCTTCGCACCCGCATCGATCAGACCTTCTTCCAGTTGTGACAAGCCGAGTATGGTTTTGGCCGAGGCTTGATTTAATAAACTTTCATTGGGATAGGCAGCTAACCAGGCGATGGATTTTTGGGCACTTTCAATGGCTTTGGCATATTGACCTTTCACATACAAAGCATTGCTGCGTGCATGTAATATTTCAAACCCAAGGTTATTGGTAGCCGTTGCTGGTTCTGGTACTTCACTGAAATATTGATCTAACAGACTGATGGCTTCATCGTACTTGTTTTGACTGTACAAGTTGTTGATAATGTTTTTTCTGGCTCCCTGGATGAACCAGTGGTTGTCTCCCAGGGTTTCAGCGGCATCTGCCACAATTTGATGCGCCAGGTCGTTGCTTGCCTGGAACCGGTTGAGCAATTGCAGGGCCTGAACCTTCTCTAAACGCCCACGGGTCACTTGTAAACTATGTGGTGGATATAGTTCGGTCGCCAAGGTCAAACTGATATCGGCATGTTCAAGGGCTTTATCAGGTTCATAAATGGCATTGTAAGAGTCCGCCAGGGACTGGTGTATTTCGATGGCCACATCGGGTTTTGTGTTGGGTTCTGAACTTAAACTGTTGGCTGCCTTATCCAAGACATCGACCACCCGTACATCACGGCCACCGCCGAGATTGGATCCGGCGCTGAGCATATTCCGTAAGAATTCATTGATGGTATCGGCTTTATTTTGTGCCAGAACGGCCTGGTTCCTGGCTTTATTAGCCTGAAAAAACCCCCAGCTTGATACACCCGTACCCACCAATAATAAAGCGATGATTGACCACAGGGTGATTTTATTGCGTCGCCGTTGCGGTGCGGTTTCAATGTCGTAAAGTGACCGCAATATCTTTTCGCAATTGGGACGATCTTTTGGGTCATGCGCGACCATGGCCTGAACCAATGCAGTAAAATCCCGTGGCAGGTCAGGGCGTCTTTTTTTAAGGCTTCTATATGCTTTAATCTGATGGTTATGCTGTATTTCAGATAAATCCTTTCCAGTCACGGGGTAACGGTCGCTGGCCAGTTTGTACAAGGTGGCGCCAAAAGCATATATATCCGTGGCTGAACCACTGTGTTTATTATTGAACAGTTCCGGTGCCATCAGTGCCGGTGTGCCATGCAGATAACCGGACAATTGTTGAGATTCAGTGACGGTCAATCCGGCACCAAAATCCATAATAATAAAATGACCCTGTTGATCTTGGATGATGTTACCCGGTTTGATGTCACCATGAATCAAACCGGATTGATGAATGGCCTGCAATCCTGAGGCCACTTGCCTGGCAAACTGAAATAAGCTGTCATAGTTCATTCGGCCGAAATCGGGTGCTTCATCCAAGGTGTGTCCATTGATAAAATCTGCCCAAAAGCCGGCCCGACCTTCATGAATATTGGCGCCATGGATGGCCAGAACATTGGGATGTCTGACTTTGGCCATGCGTTTGGCTTCTTCAATAAAAGCCTGTGATTTTAAAGGGCCCTGAACGTCGTCCTTAAGCAGCTTGAGCGCCACATCACGATCTAAAATTTGGTCATGGGCGCGATAAACTTCGCCAAAAGCACCTTGCCCGATGGCTGCTTTGACTGATAATCGGCCCCAAGTAAAAAGGCTTTCATCATTTGATTTCTGATCAGACTCCTGATGTGCTGATTGTGAATGACCGGTTTGATATTGCCGGTGTAGCTGTGCCACCTGGCTAATAATTTGTAGTTGTTCTAAAGATGCCTGTTCAGTCTGATTGAGTTTTGTTTGATGGTCGGCCGATAGGCTGAGGTTATCGGCTAATTCTTCCGCCATTTTATGGATGATTGAATTCTTATCCGACTGACTCATTTTTACTGTCCTGTTTATTCCATAAAACGAGTCATTTCGTGCAAAGAACGCGTGACCAACATTCTGGCGGCATTGGCAGAATTCATGTCAACGGCCATGGCGATTTCGGCAAAAGAATAGCCAAATTCAACCCGTAACATGACCGCTTCACGGGCTTTGTCTTTTAATGACATCAGGCCTTTTTCATATCGCTGCATGGCTTCATCGCCAATCACCTGTTGCATGATTGAAACCTCAGGATCGGTCACTTCGATGTCATTATTGGCATGGCCATGCTTATTTTTCCGGGTGACTCGACGGATTTCCATGCGGATATTATTGAGGACGATTTGCCGTAAATAAGCCAGAAATGCGCCTTCACGAAGCGCTTCAAAATCATCAATGTGCTGTAAAGCACTGAGCAGTGATTTTTGCACAATATCGGCTGTTTCCGATAAGTCTCTCGCATAATGCGGTAATCGCCCATGCGCCCACTCGCTAATGACCGGGAGAAACTGTTTAAACAGCCGTGATTTTGCCTGCTCATCACCTTCTTTAATTTTAAATAATAAAGTTGCTGTTGATTCAGTCTGGGTCTTCATTTCAAACTTGATTAAGACGTAAATTGATTGAATGATTCTATCATACAATCCTGTCCTTAAGCGCGATCATGGAAAAGTGGCTGAGTCGAATGACCTGACGAGCAGGTTAAGCCAGGGCAATGAAGTCAGTTGGTTTTGCCAAAGCCAAACAAGCGTTCGGTCGCTTGTGCTCCATGCTCACGCGGTAGACCTCCGTCCGTGGAGGTCCAGCCTAAGGTGCCAAAGTTTTAAGGCTTGTCGGGTGACTGGGTTTGAAACACGGTAGGGGCAAACTGTTGTTGCGTTTCAACGGCTTTGTATTCAATCACTGTTTGACCCATCATTGGGTTGGTAATGGTGCTGATAAAAGGAAACCTCACGCCTTCCACTTCGCGGAAATCGCTGTATTCAATTTGAACAGGAATACCACCCACCAGCGGATTAAGTAATTTGGTTTTCGACAGAAGAATATCGCCTGTGTGCTTATCAACAAATAGCTTTATAGCTGGTAGCCCGTTGTCCTGAAGCTTGACGACATAGACAGCCTGATTGTCATGGGTTTGTTCGCCCATGACTGTGATGCTGTCAAAATGATTGCGCCAATCAATCAATGCCGCAGGGTGATCATTGTGAATTTGTTGCAGGTACTTACCCCTGAGGTTACGATAGGGTGTAATGCCATAGGTGGCCGCTGAATTTTTATTGGCTACTGTTGTTATCGTGCCAAATTCGCCAAAATCCAGGTGCTGCTTAAATCGGGTTTGGCCGTCAACCCAGGTCTGAATATGGCCGGTGATTCCTGAATTTTTGACATGAATTTGCCCGTTGAGTTTAAAACCGTATTGTTCATCAAGTGCTTTAAGGTTTTGGCTGGTATTTCTGAGTGCCAGTATTTCATCCACGCTGGGTAGTTGTGTGACTTTTTGGGAATCGACTCTGGCCATGGATTCGATAATTTTTTCGCGGTCTCGGTATAAGACTAACTTTGTGACTTGTCCCTGGTGGTTGGCTTCAAACTGGGCACTCATATCGGATTTAATACGAAACTGCCTGAAGCCATTGGCATCCGGTGGATGTAATTCAAAGACCATTTGATTGGGTATATTTATGGCCAAACGCTGATTCTGAATCAGGGTATGAACAGGGCCATTAAAGACATTCGATTGGTACTGTCCTATAAAGGCTTGTAACTGTTCGGTGGGAATTTCCGCAATAATTTTACTTCCTACGCGAGGCAGCTCAAAATCCATCCCCCCCTGATGCATGCGCATGGTGACTATATCGCCTTCAGTATTTCGTTCAAAAGAAACCGCAATACTGTCAGTCATGGCGAAATACCATTTACCATTGTCATCAGGGTCTTTAAGTTCATACACCGTTTGTCCGGGCACATCGACTGCTGGTTTGCCATTGTCTTTAATGAGAAAAGTGAATGTGTCATTTTTGAACGAGGCAAAATTAGCCTTGTATTGTCCTGTATATTCTTTGTAATCAAAGCGTTCTGAAGTGGTTATATTATGGCTTTCATCAGGCGCCAGAATATGCTCCCAAACTATATTCATGGAAGCTTGCTGTAAAGGTGTGGCCGTGACATTCATCAACAACACAAACCCCAGCTTTGATTCCGGTAACATCGCGACCTGGGCGGCATAACCGTCTATACTTCCACCATGTTCCACTACCGGTTGTCCCTGCCATTGATGTAAGAACCAGCCCATGCCGTAAGAACGCTGTTGATTTATTTTGATTTGTGGTTGATGGGTTGGTCTCAGAAATTTCGATTTAATCAACGTCTGGCCGTTTATTGTGCCCTGATTAAGTTGAAATTTTAGCCACTTTGCCATATCAGTTACGTTAGAAATCAGGCCACCTGCTGGGGCCACATTATTCAAATTACGTCTGGGCAGCTTGTCATAGTCATCGATAGACTCGTTCCATTGGTAGCCCAGTGAAATCGGCAGATTCTCAGACATTTTTTCGTGTATAGAACTGGTGTTTGACATGCCCAATGGGTTTAATAACATGGTCTGGAGCAAGCGGTCCCAAGGGGTACTGGTGACGGCTGCCAGGGCTTCTCCAACAGCCAGATACATGACGTTGTTATAATGAAAGTTCTGACGAAATTCATCCCACGGCTCTGCTTTGGCGGCGGTTTTTAATATGGTCTTGCGACTGGCTTTGCCATTGGCCCACAGTAAATCATTGCGGCTATAACCGGTTCGGTGTGACAACATATCTCGAAAAGTGATGGGAACTGCTTTATTGTCATGTTTGAATTGGTAATCAGGCAGGTATTGGCTCACCTCATCATCCCAGTCAAGCTTATTATTTTCTGTCAGCATGGCTGTCATGGTGGCGGTAAATGCCTTGCTTGTTGAGCCAATGGCAAATAAGGTGTCTGTAGTCACCGGTAATTTTTGTTCGATATCCCTGAGTCCAAAACCTTTGGCCATGATGATTTCATTATCCTTGACGATGGCAATGGCCATGCCGGGTATATGCAATTCTTGACGTTTGGCTTCCAGTGCTTCTGACAATAGTTCTAGTTGTTTTTCTTGCTGAGATTCTGTTGCAATGGCGTATGCCGGTAGCAGTAATGCAATAAAAAGTAAGGCGAGCATAACCAGCGCCTGTAGTGAATTTTTAATTTTCATAATCGTTTCCTGTTATTGATTTTTATTTTGTTTGTATTTAGTTGTTTGCAGTTATTCATCAGCTTATGCGACTGTTGAGTTTGATTCATTTTGATAAACCGAATAATCCTGGGGCTCGAATGTGCTGGTCTGGCTCATTAATAAAATAATGAAGGTAAAATAGGCAGATTGAACCACATCTTTCCATCCATGGAGTTGCCAAAATGACATCCACATATTGGTGACCATAAAGACGTTGGCGGCGATACAACTAATCACCAGCACCTGGGTTGTCAAGCGGATTTGAGCCAAGCGGTCATGACTTGATTGATGCGGATCTGATTTTTTACCCCTGATTTGAAAAAATATAATGACGAAGAAAAACAGATTCAGTCCACCCATATAGAGCAGATTCCATAAACCGGCAAACCCCTGAAAAGGATGATAATGCATATAGACGATCGTCAAAACCAGTATCAGAGCACTTATCGCGGTCAACAACAACAGCGAAACCGAGACATAGTCCGTCAGTTTTCGTGGCTGCAAAGAGGCCGTTCTGCGACTGGAATCATCGATTTGTCGCATCATTTGATGGTATTTCATGCCCTTGATGCCTAACAACATAAAGGGCACAAGTTGTAGCAGGAAATAGACATTGAGCGTGCCTTGCGTGTCCCAGGCCAGCAGTTCCTTTTGCCCGGTCCAGTAAGCGTGCGCCAGAATCGTCAGTCCAAGAAACAACACCACGCCGTTGAAAACCCTGAATTGTTTCATGTTTTGTTGCATATGCGTTTGTGGCATGGGATACAGTTTCGGGTACTGCGCCGGTGGACGAGCTGTTATCATGTTGTTAAATCTGTTTTGAATCAGACGTGGAATGACAGCTGATATCACGATAATTTGGAGTAAGAACACCAGATATAAGTAAATTGAATGGGTCATGGGATAGCCTCTTGAATAATGATTAAGTTAAATTAATTAGTTTGGCAAACTTCAAAATTGATATCTTCCAGCCGGTTATTGTGGAGCATATAACCCAGAGAAATTATCGCCAGAAACTGCAAAAACAGGCTCATGAGTAACGGTAGGCTGGATTTAAGTTGATACACATCAATATAGGCAATGATGGCCAAAAACACGCTACAGGCAATCATGACATAGGAAAAGATGGAAAGGCTTATAGATACCATGCGGGCCCGGTCTTGCTGGCTCTGGTAGGGATCAAACCTTTTGCCGTAAACCAAATAGCTACCCACCACAATATAAAACACATGACCGCCCAATAAAATCAGGCTCAACAACAGGGCCTCACTATCTAATCTGAAGTCATAGAGGTAAAACGAAAAGACCACAAAAGCCAGAAAGAATAAGGCCACAGCGGTTAATAGTCTGGGGCTAATGTAAAACGTTAGTCCGCGGGCTTGTAAGGTGGTTGTTTTAAGGGTGCGATTATCCTGCTTTTTCATGAGCTTTGATAATTTAAAGCCAAACAGCTCAAGCAGCATAGTGGGCAGCATCTGTAACATGAAATAAGCCCATGGCAACATCGGGTTTATGCCTTCTTCACCCACCAAATCACCGTTGTAAATGAAATACAGGATGGCCAGACCGAGCAACAGATTAAAAATATTAATCCACTTATAAAATGCCATCGATTTAACATAGGTCCGGGTGGGTTTGGGATAGAGTTTGGCATGTGTGCTGGGTGGATAATGGCTTAATACATATTTTATGCGTGCCAATACCCGACTCGGAAAATAGATCGAAAGTAAAAAAATCTGACTGCAAAAAGCCATAATAAAAAGTAATTGTCCTGTCATGGTTATTCTCCTGTAGGTTGGTTAAGGGCATCGGCAAAGGCAATGCGGATTTCTGAATCTGTGACCCCGGCTTTGCGGAATGAAGCAATGGTTTTTATGAGTTGCTTTTCGACCCAGGCATTCAGGTCCACAGTGCAATTATCGATGGCATCCGGGTGGATAAAGGTGCCACGATAGCCTTTGGTCTGAATCACTGAATCACGTTCCAGCAAACGATAAGCCTTAGCCACTGTTTTACTGTTCAGGTCTAAGTCATTGGCCAATTGCCGGATGGAGGGCAAGGCGTCTCCGGGGGCAATCTGCCGGTCCTCGACCGCTTGTTTTATTTGCATCACCAGCTGTGAGAACAAGGGTGTGGGACTATCAATATCAATTGTAATTTCTATCATTTTTTAATGTACCATTTGTACCGTGTGTGCTAATGGTACAACTGGAACAAGTGAAAAAGCAAGCATTAAATACATTTTTAATTGAAAATTCTGCCTCGAAGTCCTAATAGGGGAGGGAATCAGCCTGCGTGTTTAGTTTTAATTGTCTGACAAAGAGATCAAGTCAATCAATTAACATCAAACAAATCCCCCTGATGGGTTGTTAAGGGGTTTTGGTATTGAAAGCCCAGGCCGAGTAAGCGCACCGGTTTGGCCTGGCGGTGCCAGGCGGTTTTGATGAGTTTCTGGAATGTAGCGAGGTCGGGTTTGTGACTGATGGCCTGGGCGGTGGTGGTTTGGAAGTCGTTGAAGCGGACTTTAACATAGAGCGCTTTAATTAAGAGCGGCACGTGGCTTTTTTTCAGGGCGCGTTGGTGGCGTTCCAACAATGATTCGTATAAACGAGGGATAACAGCCTGGCAAGCCGTGAGATTCGGCAGGTCATTCATAAAAGTATCTTCGATGCTGGTGGATTTGCGAATTCTTTTGGTTTGGACCGGGCGATTGTCGATGCCACGGCAGTAGTTAAACAAGGATAGCCCGAAACGGCCGAAATGTTGTTGAAGTTCTGATTCGCTCAATTGTTGTAAATCGGCGCAGGTGTGCAGACCGAGTTTCTGCATTTTTTGGTTGGTGACGCGGCCGACGCCGGGGATTTTTTTCACAGCCAGTTCGGTCATAAAATCGTCAATGGCATCGGGCGTGATGAGTTTTTGGCCATTGGGCTTATGCCAGTCACTGGCAATTTTGGCGAGAAATTTATTGGGGGCAATGCCGGCTGAGGCGGTGAGATTATGTTGCTGTTTAATATCACGTCGTATGGCTTGCGCCATCAGCGTGGCACTACCGCGGCAATGATCTGCCTCGGTGACATCTAAAAAGGCTTCATCCAGGGATAAAGGCTGGATGATGTCGGTGTAATTTTTAAAGATTTCAAAGATTTCACCGGAGACCTGCCGATAAACGTCGGAGCGGACCGGCTGGATAATCAGATCGGGGCAGAGTTTCAGGGCTTTGGCCATCGGCATAGCTGAATGGATGCCGTATTCACGGGCTTCATAAGAACAGGTGGCGACCACACCGCGTTTATGGGGCTGACCACCAACGGCGATGGCTTTGCCGGCTAATTCCGGGAAATCACGCACTTCAATGGCGGCATAAAAGCAGTCCATATCGATGTGGATGATTTTACGCAAGGAATCCATGCTGATTAAAGGCGGGCATCAACCTCGGATTTTCGAAGCAGTCCTTTTAAATCGAACACCAAACCATCTTCGGTGCAGAACTTTCGTGGGTTGTAGTCGGCATCTTTAAAACAATCATGGGCCACGGCCAGCATCACCAAATCATAGCTGTCTGCTTTTGGCTTCTGCGTGAGATCAATGCCGTATTCCTGATTTAAATCACTGTTATCGGCCCAGGGGTCGCAAACATCAACATTGGCATGGTAGCGCTCCAGTTGGGCTTTAATTTCGACCACGCGGGTGTTGCGTAAATCAGGACAGTTTTCTTTAAAAGTCACACCCAGGATGAGGATTCGTGCTTTAACGATGTGCTTTGAGTGCAGAGCCATGAGTTTTAAAATACGCTCAGACACATAACTGCTCATGTTTTCATTAAGACGTCGTGCGGTGGTGATTAATTGTGGAAAATAGCCACTTTGTTGGGACTGATGAATCAGGTAATAGGGGTCGACACCAATACAGTGCCCGCCGACCAAACCCGGTTTAAACGGCAGGAAATTCCATTTGGTACTGGCTGCTGCAATTACGTCCAAAACATCAATGTCCATTTCATGGAACATCACCGAAAGCTCGTTCATAAAGGCGATGTTGATATCGCGCTGGGTGTTTTCAATGGCCTTGGCCGCTTCGGCGACTTGAATGGTGGGTGCTAAGTGAGTGCCGGCCGGGATAATTTTTTGGTAGATTTGGTTAATAAACGAAGCTGTTTCGGGCGTTGAACCGGCCACCACTTTAACAATGGTCTGTAAGGTATTGACCTTATCACCCGGGTTAATACGCTCCGGTGAATAGCCCAGGAAAAAATCCCGGTTGAGTGTTAATTCACTGGTCGTGGCTAAAGTATCGGCGCAGATACCCTCGGTGGCACCGGGGTAAACGGTGGATTCATAAATCACCACATCGCCTTTTTTCAGCCAACCACCCACGGTTTCACTGGCGGCCAATAAGGGCGATAAATCCGGGGTGTGATTCATATCCACCGGCGTCGGTACCGTGATGATATAGACGTTGGCATCGGCCAGATCCCGGCTGTTGGTGGTTAAGCGAACTTCACTGTCAGCCAGTTGTTCCGGGCTGACTTCTCGGGTGTCGTCTTGATGGTTTTTAAGTGATTCAATGCGGTTTTCATTCAGATCGTATCCAATCACCGGATAATGTTTTGCCAAAGCCACCGCCAGCGGTAAGCCGACATAGCCCAGACCAATCACGGCTATATGAGTCGACGTCTGCATCAGATGTCAAAAACCGGTAATTTCTGAGCCGTCAACTTCTGACTCAGTCGGACATAGTGCGGTAAGCCATTGTCTTTAAAGGGCGGAAAGGCTTCGCCTTCAATCAAGGGTTGCAAATAGCGCCGACAGGCTTCAGTAATACCAAAGCCATCTTCAGTGATGAAATCACGAGGCAGCATTTTCTCGACATTGGCCAGATCTTTTAATTCAGCGGTGATGATATCCCAGCTGTAGGGGTTTTCGGTTAAGCGCCTGATAACCGGCATCACCGCATTGCGACCTTCGACAGCCAGTTCCATGGAGCGTTTACCGACCGCATAGGCTTGTTCCAAATCTGTTTTGGAGGCCAGGTGTCTCGCTGAGCGTTGCAGATAATCGCTGATGGCATAGTGGTATTTAAAGCCGAGTTCATCACGGACCATTTGAGCAATGACGGTGGCGACACCGCCTAATTGGGCATGGCCAAAGGCATCTGTGGTGCCGGCATCTGCCAGGAATTTGCCGGTTTTATCCTGAACCCCTTCAGACACCACAATGGAACAATAGCCGTGGTTATCGACAGACCATTTAACCCGATTCAAAAAGGCTTCCTGATCAAAAGGTATTTCCGGGAACAGGATAATCTGCGGCGGTTCATCGTGATTTTCACCGGCCAGGCCGCCGGCTGCGGCAATCCAGCCGGCATGACGTCCCATGACTTCCATGATAAAGACTTTGGTGGAGCTTTCGGCCATCGACTCAACGTCAAGACTGGCTTCCATTATGGATGTGGCGATGTATTTGGCGGTGGTGCCGAAACCGGGACAGGTGTCGGTTACCGGCAAATCATTGTCGATGGTTTTGGGCACACCAATGCAAATAACATCTAAACCCCTGGCATGGGCCATTTGTGAGACCTTATGGGCTGTATCGGAAGAATCACCGCCACCGTTATAGAGGAAATAGCCGATGTTGTGGGCTTCAAAGACATCCACCAGGCGATCATACTCACGTTTTTGGGCTTGCGGATCTTTCAGTTTAAACCGGCAGGAGCCAAAAGCCCCGCCCGGTGTGTGCATGAGAGCGGCAATGTCCTCATCACTGTGTTGAGCAGTATCCACCAGCTGCTCACGTAAAACACCCATAATGCCGTTTTTGGCACCAAAGACAGTGCCTACATCGGGCAGCTGACGAGCAGTCTGAATAACGCCACAGGCAGTGGCATTAATAACGGCGGTAACGCCGCCGGATTGACAGTAAAGGGCATTTTTCTTTGACATGAACGATTCCTGTGGTTTTTTTCTTTACAATTATTGACTATCTAAGGTTTGCGGTGTACTGTTAGCGCTTTTCTAACAAACACCTTATTTCCTTGCCATCATTGGGTCATTATGTTGAGAATTTTAACTGAAAATGGCCTGACTTGCACCGTTGTGTGTAATATCATGTGAAGGTGAGTGTAAGCATGAAGAGAACAGACTATGAGAATCGTTTTACTCGGCGCGCCCGGTAGTGGCAAAGGAACCCAAGCTAAATTGATTGTGAAAGAACGTCAAATACCCCATATTTCTACCGGGGATTTATTGCGACAGGCCATCGCTGATCAGACCGAATTAGGTTTAGCTGCTAAAAAAGTTATGGATGCCGGTGAACTGGTGTCTGATGAAATTGTCCTGGGTATGCTCAAAGATCGGTTAAACAAAGCCGATGCGCAAAAGGGCTTTGTTTTGGATGGTTTTCCGCGTAATTTAACCCAGGCTGAAATGCTGGAAAATTTACTGAGCGAATTGAACATCGAATTAGATCATGCTTTGTTGATTCAGGTTAATCCTGATGAAGTGGTGGCACGGATTGCGAAGCGGGCTGAACAGGAAAACCGCACTGATGATACAGAAGAAGTGGTCAGAAACCGACTGGAAATTTATCGTGAACAAACAGAACCTGTGGCGGACTTTTACCGCAAACAAGACATTGTTTCTGAAATTCATGGCACCGGCAGTATCGAACAAGTCCATGATCGTATACAGGCCGTATTAAGATTCTAAAGATTCACTTCCACCTTTAGTTACCACAAACAACTGCCGGTCCGACTGTTCAATCGGGCCGGTTAGCTGATGTTCAAAACGTTCACACCACACTTGAAAATCCAATTCTGCGTGCGCATCTGTTACCGCAATACACACTTGTTCGCCGATGGCTATTTCACGCACAGCATTTTTTAAACGCAATAAGGGTTGCGGGCACAATAAACCTGTGGCATCAATATCAACATGGGGTGGATGATTCATTCTGACAATTTATCATGAGACAAAAAAAAAGACCACAGGGGGATTGTGGTCTTTTTGGTATTCAAGAGATTGAGAAAAGGGGGAAAGGGTGTGTGTAAACTCAATCTCTCGACTTAGGGTCTATTATACGCCTGAAACACATCAAAAAAACGTGAACCCTGTCACAAATATCAGCTGATTCTGAACTAAAGACCTGCAAACTAATTTTTTAGGCCGAGAGCCAAACCATGATAAAATCATTGTGGCAACAATTTGGGGAGCAAAATATGTATCAAGGTCGTTCTTTTTGGATTCTTTTCTGTTTATTTTCCACCTTACAAGCAGTGGGTCAAGTGAAACCACTGTCATCGGAATTAACAACGTTTGTGAATGTCAGAGATTTTACTGCATTTCAACAAGAAGCCTATTTCACCGCTCAGGATATTAATGAACAAAGGAGTGTACTGGTTAAAAGCACCTTAAAAAACGGGCAATGGGGAAATTTTGAAAAGCTGCCGTTTAGTGGTCGTTATCGAGATATTGAGCCTTTTATCAGCCCCGATGGGTTGCGTCTTTATTTTGCATCCAATCGTCCGGTCACTGGCACTGAGCAGTCCAGCCACTATGATATTTGGTATCTTCAAAGAACAGACCACCGCGCCGCCTGGTCTCAACCAATTCATCTGTCCGGACCGGTCAACACTGAACACAATGAATTTTATCCTGCGGTAACTGCCAACAACAATCTCTACTTCACCTCTGACCGGGATAAGGAAACCCGCAAAGATGATATTTATGTCAGTCGATGGTTTGAGGGTCATTATCAACCGATCGAAGCGCTCAGTGATCATATCAACAGCTCCGGCTATGAATTTAATGCTTACGTGGCGACCGACGAATCTTTTATCATTTACACGGTGTATGGTGCTGACGATGGTTTGGGTAGTGGTGATTTATACATCAGCTACCGCGGGGAAGATGGTCAATTGGGTCCGCGTCAAAATTTAGGCTTGGGTATAAATTCCGATAAAATGGATTATTGTCCGTTTTATGATGCCAGTAATAATCGTCTGGTCTGGACCAGCAAACGCTCAGCCGTTGGCGATACTGGCTTCAACGATATAATGGCTTTTAAAGCACTGACAGCGCAATACGAAAACGGTCAAAGCCGGCTTTATCAAGCACCATTTAAGCCACAGGATGTCAGCACTAGAAGTGCAATGAAAACAGAATGAAGCTGGCGCTACTGACCTTCTCAGGCTTACCACAGGGAGATGCTGACGACAGTCATCTTGTGGATGCTTTTAAACAACTTGGGGTGGAGATTGATTGGCTGATTTGGGATCACATTGAACACCCCCTGAAGCATGACCTGGCGGTGATTCGGTCGGTCTGGGATTACCATAAAAAACCGAAGTTATTTATCGAGGTTATGCAACGATTAAATGAGTATATGGTCGTGCTTAATTCCCCGTCAGTGGTGCGATGGAACAGTGAAAAAAGTTATCTAAAGGATCTACAGGATGCGGGTTTACCGATGGCTGAAACCCAATGGATTGATGAGATGCCGGCAGTAGACAGCCTGACGGAATTATTAAAAATTTGTGACACTGATGTTTGGTTTTTAAAACCGGCCATTGGTGCGGATGCTTCCGGAACATTACGTTTTAAAGCTGATGCAGATGGTATACAAAAGGCGATGACTCACTTACAACAGCACCTGAGTCATTCGACCATGATGTTGCAACCCTTTTTGCCTTCGGTCTCGGATGAAGGCGAATTATCTGTGATTTATATGGGCGACCAGCTAACGCATGCCGTCATTAAAAAACCCAAAACCGGTGACTATCGGGTGCAAGATACTTTTGGTGGTGTTGATTTCCCTTATCAGTTAAGTCCTGCTGAATGTGCTTTGGCGGACCGGTGTATGGCATTTCTATGGCACCGTTTTGGCGTATTCACATATGCCCGTTTGGATTTTCTGCGAAATTTTTCCGGCCAATGGGTGCTGAATGAAGTTGAATTAATTGAGCCGTCTTTATTTTTTAGACATTGTCCCAGAGCAGCTCAAACCTTCGTTGATTATATTTTAAAACAGGTATAAAAAAACCCCAAACGATTCAGTTTGGGGTTTTAACAACAAAGGTTGCTTCAGGGGAAGGGTTTACATCATGCCGCCCATTCCGCCCATACCACCCATGCCGCCCATACCACCCATATCAGGTGCACCACCGTTATCCTCTTGCGGGACATCGGCAATCATGCACTCTGTGGTAATCATTAAGGCAGCCACAGAAGCGGCGTGTTGTAAGGCACTTCGTGTCACTTTGGCCGGATCCAGAACGCCGTCTTCAATCATATCGACGTATTTGCCGGTGCCGGCGTTGTAGCCGTAGTTACCTTTACCGTTTTTAACTTCGTTGACAACAACAGAGTCTTCTTCGCCACAGTTTTTAACAATTTGACGTAAAGGCTCTTCCATGCTGGTTAAAGTGATGGCGATACCGATGTTTTGGTCTTCGTTGTCACCTTTGAGATCTTTAATGGCAGCCTGGGCACGTAACAAAGCTACGCCACCGCCGGGAACCACGCCTTCTTCAACCGCAGCACGGGTTGAATGCAGGGCGTCTTCAACCCGGGCTTTTTTCTCTTTCATTTCAACTTCAGTGGCTGCACCGACTTTAATGACGGCAACACCACCGGCTAATTTAGCCACGCGCTCTTGCAGTTTTTCTTTGTCGTAATCACTGCTGGCGTCTTCGATTTGCTTACGAATTTGACTAACGCGTGCTTCGATTTCTTTGGCATCACCGGCACCATCAATTAAGGTGGTGTTGTCTTTGTTGACCTGAATTTTCTTGGCTGTACCCAGGTCATCGATGCTGACTTTGTCCAACTGTAAACCCACTTCCTCAGAAATAACAGTGCCACCGGTTAAGACTGCGATGTCTTCCAACATGGCTTTACGACGGTCACCGAAACCGGGTGCTTTAACAGCACACACTTTTACGGTACCACGCATGTTATTAACCACTAAGGTGGCCAAGGCTTCGCCTTCGATGTCTTCAGCGATGATAAATAATTTTTTACCGGTTTTAGCCACTTCTTCCAGAATAGGCAATAATTCGCGGATATTAGAGATTTTCTTGTCATGTAATAACACAAAAGCATCATCTAATTCGGCTGTCATGGTTTCCTGGTTGGTCACAAAGTAAGGTGATAAGTAACCACGGTCGAATTGCATACCTTCAACCACGTCCAGTTCGTTTTTCAAACCGGAACCTTCTTCGACGGTAATGACGCCTTCCTGACCCACTTTATCCATGGCTTCGGCGATGATTTTACCGACAGACTCATCAGCGTTGGCAGAAATGGTTCCTACCTGGGCAATGGCTTTGGTGTCTGAACAGGGTGTGGCTTGTTTCTTAATGGCTTCAACGGCATGCTCAACGGCTTTGTCGATACCACGTTTTAAGTCCATGGGATTACGACCGGCAGCAACGGCTTTTAAGCCTTCACGAACAAACGCCTGGGCTAAAATGGTCGCTGTGGTGGTGCCGTCACCAGCCACGTCGTTGGTTTGCGAAGCCACTTCTTTAACCATTTGGGCACCCATGTTTTCGAATTTATCTTCTAATTCGATCTCTTTGGCCACAGAAACACCATCTTTGGTGACATTCGGGGCACCAAAACTTTTTTCTAAAACCACATTACGGCCTTTTGGGCCTAAAGTGACTTTAACCGCGTTGGCTAAAAGGTTTACACCACGAGCCATCTTGGCGCGGGCATCTTCTGAAAATTTGATTTCTTTTGCACTCATAATTGTTATCTCCTATTAACCAATGATTCCAATAACGTCTTCTTCTTTCATGACGACGACTTTTTCGCCTTCAATCTTGACTTCGTTGACGCTGAACTTATCTTCAAATAAAACCTTATCGCCGACTTTAACTTCAAGCGGTTTGGTTTCGCCGTTATCTAATAATCGACCGTTACCGACGGCCAAAACTTCACCGATAACCGGCTTTTCAGTGGCGGAATCCGGTAAAACGATACCACCGGGTGAGGTGGTTTCTTGCTCTACGCGTTTTACGATAACGCGATCGTGTAAAGGACGTATATTCATTGATTGAACTCCTTAAAATTAAATAAACAATTGACTGTTTTGCGCTACAGCTTAAAGCGCTGAGCGCTGGGATGGTTGACATATGGGCTTGAACGATTTTAATTCAAGAGAAAAATGAAAAAAATATCCCTAAAAAGAGGTGCTGACAGCTGTCTTGTTAAATGAAACCACCTTCCATGGTGGTCAAAGCTGTATTCAGCTGCGTAATCCCCAGCCTTTGTGCAGTATTAGCCAGGAGAAAAAGCCTAAAATAACGACAAATGAAATAATCAGACTGTAGGCGACGTAAATATTAATGTCAGAAACACCCAAAAAACCGTAACGGAAGGTGTTCACCATGTATAAGACGGGGTTGATTTTGGACACACCTTGCCAAAAATCAGGCAACAGTGAGATGGAGTAAAACACCCCGCCCAAATAGGTTAATGGCGTTAAGATAAAGGTTGGAATAATGGCTATATCATCAAACTTAGTCGCGAAAGCAGCATTAATAAATCCGGCCAGAGAAAAGACCACGGAAGTCAGTATCACTGTGGACAGAACAATCCAGATATTGTGCATCTGAATTTCGGTAAAAAACAGTGAGACGCCGGTGACAATGACACCGACCGCCAGGCCCCGAAATAAACAACCGCCGACATAACCCGCCAAAATCGCCCAGTTAGGCATCGGTGAAATTAATAATTCTTCGATGTGTTTAGCGAACTTGGCACCAAAAAATGACGACACCATATTACCGTATGAGCTGGTAATGACCGCCATCATCACCAAACCGGGAACAATGAAAGACATGTAATCAAAACCATCCATTTCACCAATACGTGAACCGATGAGATTACCAAAAATAATAAAATAAAGAGTCATGGTAATGGCAGGCGGCAGCAAGGTTTGGGTCCAAATCCTTAAAATCCGATTAACTTCTTTTCTCAGTAAGGTTTTAATTCCGACGTAAGTTGTATTGGGCATGAATTTAGTCTCCTTTGGGGCCGGTCATGGCGACGAACAGTTCTTCTAAACGATTGGCTTTATTGCGCATGGAAATAACGCGGTAGCCGGCCTCATCCAGTTGTTTGATGACCGTGTTTAACGATTCACTTTTGGGTAAAGACAGCTCGATAGACGCCTCATCTTTCGGGATAGCGTCGAGTTGATCAAGTATTTTTGCATCTGGATTTTTGTCCAGATCAAAAATAAAAGTTTCAATGTCGAGGGTTTTGATTAATTCCTTTATGGTGGTGTTTCTGACAATTTCTCCGTGATCAATAATGGCAATATTTTTACACAGTTGTTCAGCTTCTTCCAGGTAATGGGTGGTCAGGATAATGGTGGTCCCGGTGGCTGCAATGTCTTCTAAAAATAGCCACATGGAGCGGCGAATTTCAATATCAACACCGGCCGTGGGTTCATCTAATATCAATAACTTTGGCTCGTTAACCATGGCACGGGCGATCATGAGCCGACGTTTCATGCCACCTGATAAGCCGCGAGAAACGGCATCACGTTTCCCCCAAAGTTGTAGTTGCTTCAGGTACTTTTCAGTCCGTTTTTTGGCCTCTTTGGCGGGAATACCATAATAACCGGCCTGATTACGAACAATGTCGTAAGGCGTTTCAAAGGTGTTAAAATTAAATTCTTGTGGCACCAGTCCAATCATGGACTTAACTGCCTGGCGATCATTATCTAAGTCTTTGCCAAAAACCCGAACAGTCCCTGAGGTTTTATTGACCAGAGACGAGATTATCCCGATTAATGTGGATTTGCCGGCACCGTTGGGGCCCAGTAAGGCAAAGATCTGACCTGATTCGACAGATAAATCAATACCTTTTAAGGCGCGGGTGCCGTCGTTGTAGGTTTTGACTAAATTGTTCACTTCAATGGCGTGGGTCATAATTCTCTTGTTAAGGTTGAAATTAAACAGGTCAGCCGCATATTAAGGGCGAACTTTAATTTGATCGATTCATATAATTTTATGGAACCGGAATACAAAAAATACATCTGTGTTGTCTGTGGCTTTATCTACGATGAAGCCGAAGGCTGGCCCGAAGACGGTCTTGAGCCCGGCACCCGCATGGAAGACATCCCCGATACCTGGATGTGTCCCGATTGCGGTGTCACCAAAGAAGACTTCGAACTGCTTTAATGCTCACAGCTTGCTGTGTGTGAGTGATCAACACAGCGACATCTTCGGTGGTTTCGCCAATGCGCCGCCACCATAAAGCAACCGCCGACCACATACAAGGCTGATTCCAGCCAGATATCTGTCCACGACTCTGTGATGATGGCTAATATTAAACAGCCTAAACCAAATGACGAATAAAACAAGACCCGACCGTCATGGTGCTGCTTCCAGCCATGGGTGATAGACCAAATCGCCAGAGCGGCAATCACCGTAAACCAAAACCAGCCGTGGCCTATATGCGCCCAGTCGGGCAGTACCACTGAAACACTCAGCAGCAGTGGCCACAGCGCGCAATGAATGGCGCATAAACCGGAGATAATAATACCCAGTTTATCGGCGGTTGGTTTAATGGTGTTTTCGGTCATGTCGGATGTCGTTTTCGGCACAAAGCACAATGATACCAGATATGGGCTTTTTCAGGGTTAATTCAAGTCAAGAATTGAGCGGATGGTAGATGCCTCTGAAGGTGTCGGGAAAGGCAAAGGGGTTTTCCAATTTCAGCGTAAAAGCGGTAGAATAAGGCTTTAATCAAACGCCTCTATACAGCATGTCAGCCAATCACTATCCACAAGAAATTAACCAATTTAATGAGCAAGCGGCTTTTTGGTGGGATCCGGAAGGTCCTTTTAAAACCTTACACCATATAAACCCGGTGAGATTGGCCTACATGCAGAGGTATACTGAGTTTAACCATCAAAAAGTATTGGATGTGGGTTGTGGCGGCGGCGTGTTGAGTGAAGCGTTGGCTGCCATTGGTGCTGATGTGACCGGTCTTGATTTGTCGGATAAATCCCTTCAGACAGCGAAATTGCATCTACTGGAGTCGGGTCTTGATGTCGACTATCAACAGCAAGACATCGCTTCATTCGGTGATACACACAGTGAAGAATTTGATGTGGTCTGTTGTTTAGAAATGCTGGAACATGTACCGGACCCCAAAGCCATCATTGCTGCCTGTTTAAAGGCTTTAAAGCCCGGTGGCTGGTTGTTTTTGTCGACCTTAAACCGGACGCCGAAAGCCATGATGCTGGGGATTTTCGCCGCCGAACATGTGCTGAAATTAATTCCCAAAGGCACCCATCATTTTGAACAGTTTATTAAGCCTTCAGAGCTGGTGGCGATGTTAGCAAATCAGGGTGTCGATATTAAAGACATCAGCGGCATGCGCTATAACCCGATGACCCAAACGGCTGTTATCGATGACAGTGATTTAGACATCAATTATCTGATGGCCATTCAAAAAAACGGCCCTGTGTCGGATACTGAGTAACGATGGCATATCAAGCCGTATTGTTTGATTTAGACGGTACTTTAATTGATACCGCCACCGATATGCTGTTGACCTTGAGTCAGCTGGCCGATGAACACCAACAACCTCACAATATCAACATCGATGATTATCGTGGTTTTATTACCCATGGCTCCGCTGCATTAATTGAGTCCATTTTTGGCAAGCCGGCAGAGGCTGAGCGTCACCGCTTACAACAACGCTACCTGGATTTGTATCGGCAAAACCTCAATCTCAATACCCAATTATTTGCCGGCATGGATAAATTACTACAACACCTGAATCAATCAGGCATCCCCTGGGGTATTGTCACCAACAAACCGGCCTGGCTGGCGCGACCCATTGTGTCTCACCTGCCTGAATTGACTCATAGCCGGGTGCTGATTTGTGCCGATGAAGTGGGTCATTCAAAACCCCACCCTGAACCCATTAATCAAGCCCTCAAAGTGATGCAGGTGCGGGCTGATGAAACCTTGTATCTGGGTGACGCGGAGAGTGATATTCTGGCTGCCCATGCCGCCGGGACACAAGCCGCTGTGGCTTTATGGGGTTACCTCCATAAACACGATCAACCTAATCAGTGGCAAGCCCACCACAGCTTTGACTCACCACTTGAATTATTGGATTTATTTATAAAGACTTAAATCCAATGAGCTTATATTGATAATTGCCCCAAATGAATCTTGTCGTACTACAATAGAGGCCTTTGAACCTTTGTCATCACCAACCTTTAATAGCAGGTAAAATGTTGATGGCTATATCCAATCAATTTTAAGGATAACGAGAAAAACCGTGAGTCAATTACCCAACATTATTATTTCCAATACTGCTGCGAAACGTTTGGAAGAGTTACTGGACGCCGTAACAGGTGATAACACACCCATTGCCGATGCATTAGATGCTGAAATTAGCCGCGCAGAAATTGTTGAGTCCAAAGATATGCCCGGCGATGTGGTGACCATGAATTCAAAAGTTAAATTTAAAGTACTTTCGACGAAAGAAAGCTTTTGTTTAACTTTGGTTTATCCCAAAGACATGAAAGACAACGGCGAAACCATTTCAATTTTAGCACCTGTCGGTAGCGCTTTGCTGGGCCTCAAAGAAGGTAAGACCATTGAATGGTCAAAACCCGGTGGCGGCACCCTCCAAGTTCAAATTGAAGAAGTGGTTTATCAGCCGGAACGCGCCGGCGAGTTGCACCGTTAATCTGAAACTATCGGGATTTTATCTTAAAAATCATGGACAGGTGGCAAACCAATTAGACGCTTGACCAGACTCAAAACCATCAGCAAAAATTGGATCTGAGCGAAGTGTTCTTTTGTATAGATTGGTGCCATCCGAGCCGACTCTTGGCCCCGCAAAAAAGCCTATATCGGAGATTTTTTGTCTTTCAGTATGGCGAACCACGCAACCATCAACCGGACCACCGACACCGGCAAAAGGGTAATTGTTATCAGTCGTAGGTGGTGGTGGAAAAGCTGAACTGGTATCAAAAATAAAATAGTCTCCCCAAAGAATGTGGTTTTCCATGGGCTGGTTACTTTCATCTAACACAGTGATGATGTCGGAACCCTGAAAGGTATACTGACTGCCATTATTGTTAACCGCAGCCAACAAATCATTCTCGAAATTAATTAAATCCTGTTCTTGAAAGGTCAGTGCTTTGGCAGTGCCGTTACCATTATAAGTAAATGTGATGCCGCTACCGTTATAGGCGCCGGCTGATTCTTTGACAAAGGTAAAGCCGCCCGGTGGTGTCTGCTGCTCGATATTTATACAAGAAAAAGTTGGCGTGTGTGGCTGGGTATCAAAGCGACATGATCTTATCATGCCATTGCTTTCTTGAAAAACAGACCGGATATAACGTTGACCGACGTTACTGACCAAAGGTTCTCTGATGGCACCATCAAAGGGGCCGCTTGAGGCATAGCGACCATAAAAAGTATAACTTGCACCGGCATTATTGGATTTAAAAATTTCAGTTTCACCATCGGTCAGATCATGGGTGCCAATAAAAAAGCCATCTTGTGTGGCAGCGCAGTTGGTGTTGTCAAAGTTATTGCTGACGGTATCAGGTAGTGTTGAAGTGGACCAGCTGCTGCCATTGTATCGGGCCACTTCGACATTAAAATTTTTAATATAGGGGACCACGACGTTTGTGCCATCAGTACACGGATTGCCCAAAGCAAACAAATTATTGGTGTTTTCAAGTGATGTTGAAGTGATACCTGTGCCATCATAAGGTGGCGGTATATTGATGGCATCCAAACGATTGTTATTGCCATCATTCCATAAGATAGTGGCCCACATATCAGGATTAACCGGGGTGCCGTCACTCCATACAACAACCTCTAAAGGAGCTTCATTAAAAATAGGAACATGGCTCCATTCGCCATCATTTCCAATCGCATTAAACGGTATCACTGTAAAACAAATCCACAGTAATTTTTGGTTAATTTTAAGCATAACATCACCTGATAGTTTCATCGAGTTATAGATATTGGCGTAAAAGCCCTGCTACATGCGCCAATTATTTTCAGATGATTGAAAATACCTTTGAGGAAGATGTCGTGATTATGGCTAAATCATCAGTGTCAATTCTGTCATTTTTTATTACTAGAAGAGGGGAGAGGTCGGTTAATATCCGACCTTTCCCCAAACCCAGCGGTGTGCACAGGTCATTATTATTTTTGCTTACAAGCATTAATGGCTGATGACCAGTTAATGCCCTGGCTGATTTTGTTTTTAAAACAAACCACAGTGCGGTTGGCATTTAAAGTACCCTGACAAAGATTTATGGCGTTGTCCCATTGCCACTTGCTACCGCCGCCCCAATTGACATTTTCATGCATCACAGTATTAAAGCATTTTGCCGGTTGGTCAGATCGGGTTGAACCACATAAACGATCCATATTGGCCTGTGCCCAGCGTTTATGGCCCTGATAGTCCCAGGCAACCTTATTTTGTAAGCTGTCATGACAACGATTACCACGGGGTTTTATCACGGCTGGCACGGTGGTGTTAATAGTGGTATTAACAGTCGTAATAGCCCGCTGATTTAAAGTAATTTGCTGATTATGTTTCTGTCCTGTAAATCGGACCCAGGGTTGCCCTTCGACTTCTTTCAGAACAATTTCATGACCGTTTTCGGTGGCCATAACCCTGACTTTATCGACATTCCAGTTATCGCCACCTATTCCACCTGAAAAATTTGTCGATAGCACAATGTGGCTGATGTCATTGCGATTAATAGCCGATGTTAATGGCAACACAATTGTTTGACTGTATTGACCAATCCATCTTCTTGAGTTGTTGACATTATTAAATCTTTGCATGGGTTTATTGAAATAATGAACTTCAATGTTGAGGTTGTCATTACCGCCCCGCAAATCGTCATTACCCGTTACGATTTCTAACTTTAATTGTCTGATTTTACCATCATGACTGATAGGCTCTTCGATACTTGGTGGTGTTACCGTGCGATATTTTCGATCAACAAAGTATGTCAACCATCTTTTTGAATGGTTGGTATAGTAGTATGTCTGACTACGTGGATCGGCTTTCAACGTTTGAGTTTCATTAGGGAAATTAGGGTCATAAATATAAATTTCGAAATCCTCCTTGTGTTCTTTTAAATCCCCTTTATAGCGTCCCATTTTGTAACCAATGGCCAACACCTGATGGTCACCGCCTGAGTGACCGTCAGCATGCCATAAACCTAAAGGTACGGGGTGACCTCGGTCTAATGAGGCTCTCAGTTCTTCAATACGTCCACCATTAAACCCTTGTAATCCCCAGTTGAAAAACTCACCATTTCTGGCGCCAAACGGATTAAAACCCAGCTCAGCCCACTTGTCTAAATTTTCTGTGATTGAATGGACTTGTCTATTATAAATATAGTCATGTATTTCAGTTTGTACAGCCGGTCGATGGTTCTGTTGAGGGATGCGTTTGTTGGTTTTATAGTAATCCAAAGCTGCATAAACCATACCACCACATAAACCGTTGGTTTTGATGTCTAATTCTTTCACCACATCATTGCTAAAGGTATTGACAAAATTAAAACCATGTATCGACGGATCAAACCCGGTATGGTGTTCTTGAGACATGGCCAGCTGACTAAAAATAATGAACCCAATAGTGATTATTTTATTCATTTGATTTCTCCTGATTTAATTAAAGGTATGTATTAAATCGTTATTAGGTAGACTTTAATGACATAAAATCACTGAATTCTTTAAGCAAAGTCAATGAATAAAAACTGGTTCTCACTTTATTAACTGTGAGGTTTATCTAACATTCAGAATAAGTTTTGAAAGTCAATTACAGACAATTAAAGTACTGGAAGTCATCAGTTGGTCTTAATGATTACCCATCAAAGCTGTCCTGAAAAATAATGTCCGTGTTGCCGGTATAGAAACGAACATTCAGGCGTTTTATATTGCCCTGGTGATCAGCCACTTCGGCGCGAATATGGCGTTCCATGGTGTCGATGGGCAGCGCAGATGACAGGGAAATCTGGTAAATACCATCCCCGCTGTTCACCGCTAAACCACTTAATTCCGTTTCTGCTGGCAGACTGTTGACGCTAAAATTAGCTTTGATGGAGAGTGTAGATAAATCAATTCCCGAATTGGCATCCGTTAGACCGAAACGAATTGTATCGACAGGATTGGGATTGAAATTGGGGCGCGGTAAACTGATGGTTAAGGTGGGTTTTAAATCATCCAAAAACCAACCCATGCCGGGGTTGCCCCGAATTTCAGAGATATCAATCGGCGCGCCTAAATCAATCCAGCGAGCCAGGGTCATTTTTTGATTATTCGTTAATTCCGTCATACCACCGGCCGGATGAGCACTGCTCGGGATAAAATCCAAATCAGCTGAATCCGGATTGGCGCCATTGGGTAAGGAATTGGCATCGCCCGGAATGGATGCTGTGGGATGATCGCTATTCAACCAGCCATCTAAGCGTTCTCCAAAGACTTTCCAGGTCAGTAAACTGCGTCGACTTTGGAATTTACGGATATAGCGACTGGCATTGGTTTGTCGCCATATGCCATTATGAATCACCGGTGGGTGGCCATAATCAGCCGACTCATCATGGGCTAAACGGCGGTAATCACCGGGTAAATTATCCTCCAGGCTATGATCGGATAAATTGAGATTGCCGGCGTTTTGATTGCCGTTATGACAACTAACGCAATGGTTTTCCAAGATGGGTCGGATATCCTGAAAAAATTCAACATTGACGACTTTTTCAGGCTTATTTTCTAATTTATTATCACCCTGATTGTTAACTGTTATAAAGGGTGTGGTTTTTGATAAATCCCACACCGGATAGTCAGGTAAACTGGCTGCTGTACCGGCAAATTCCAAAGGCTGTTGGCTGTGAGCATGGCAACCACCGCAATCAGTACGCACTTCACCCGGCCTGACTTGATGCCAGGTTTGAGACATGTTGAGCACCATACCGTTTCGGTCGAGAGTTTGAAATGTAAACGGCGTGTCAGCAGGAATTTTAACCAGAAAGCTGGTATCCGGGTTACCTTCAGCATCCATCACCGGGCTGCCGTCGGGATTTTCTTTTCTCACCGGAATTTCGCCCAAAATACGCAAGCGCTCATTAGCATGGTTGTAAAAATCAGTGGCGCTGCCGGAAGGTGCCGCATTGGGCCCATATCTGCGGTCAGAATTGGGCTCCATGGCCAACAATCTAATTGCCCATATGTCACTGTCTTCATATTTGCCGGCTTCGGCACCTTGCCAGGACCAGTTACTACTCACACGATTTTGGGAGGTGTTGAATGGATCTAAACCATCAAAATCATCTGAACCTCGTCCCGGAAAAGTGTCGCGTTTGTAGAGGCTGCTTGAACCCACCAGACCATAAGGAGAACCCGGTGGTAGTTCAGGGGTCAGTTCGCCATCATTGGGTAACCATTGATGACTGGTTGGCTCAGGTTGACCGTGAATGGCCTGCCAGGGCACCACTGCCCTGGGCCAGGCTTCATTAAAATTCGGGTCATTTTTAATCAGGACCAAATCATCCGGCTGCCATACTTGTGCTGAGTTTTCTATCACATAGAGGCCGCCGTCATAATAAGGTACTGTCGTGGGTCGATTCAGGTCATTGGCAGGACCCGGCGTCCAAACCACCAGTAAATCATTGTCAGGTGCTGCCGATGGCTGGGTGAATTTACCGACGCGATCGGTGCCATTACTGCCAATGGGTGCTGCACTGTCGCCTGGATGAGTCATGGGCGTGACCGCTGAATAGCCGAAAGGTGTAAAAGAAAATCGAAAAGGATAGAGGCCGATTTGCTGATTGACCGTCTGCTCAATGGGTGGGTTTAATGCAGGAAAAGGGCTGCCAAATTGTGGCTCATTGGCCGGTCTGTCCACGGGCATCTTAAACAAAGCGCCAAAGCCGTTATTGTTTAAATTATAATACTGCTCCACCACAATGTCGCCCGATGAAATTTGAGTCATGAAATGAAAAGCGTTGGGTGAAGTCATGGCGCTGACCAACGGTTGCCAATGCCGGCCATCGGGTAAAATGGTCCAAATGGCCCATAAACGGAGATCACGTATCCCTTGTGTTTCCAGGGTTGAAAACATCAAGCGGCCATCATTTAAAATAGTCGGGTGTAAAGCACTGCCGATGGTCATCGGTGCAATGGCTTCGATATTGGAGCCGTCGACATCCATCACATAAAGTTGCATATTGGGATTGCTGTAACCCCTGGGTGGAACAAAGCCGTTACGGTTACTGGTAAAGGCGATTTTATTACCGGGTAAAGGCATCGGCCCTAAATTTAAAATACCGTAACCCAAGCGGTTGTAGCCACTGCCTGGATTGACCGGATTGTTTTCATCCCAATGTCCGGCGCCGGTGTTGGGGGTGAATTCGCCATGGGTTAACTGTTCGATTTGTCGGGTTTGTAAATGCAGGCGGTAAATATCGGCACCTTGATAGGGTAAATCGCCCCTTTGGGTGTTGAGGTTACCCGGGCTGACATCGTGAAAAAGACTGTAATAAACCCATTGAGCATCAAAGGAAATGACCGGATCAGTGACGCTGCAGACCTCGCAATCCACCAAAATTTCTTCACTGCCATCCGGATGTAACAGCATCAAATCAGCACCATAATCCAGTCGGCCCGGGTGCGCGATTTCCGGCCAAAGGGTGTTCACCGCATCACCGAAACGTGGTTGCTTGACATAAACGATGTCATAATTAACGGCCGCTGATTGACCATTAAAGCTGACCATTAAGGCCAGACAAGTGGCGAATATAATAGGGTATGGCATCATTTATCCTAACAAGAGTTCTGTACCCTTAAGCATAAAACGACGAAACGTATCTAAATGAGGCTGGCGTCACATTTTATTGATTGTTTCATTGTCGGTTGAGAAATTAAATGTTGTATAGATTAGCTGTTTTCGTCGACATCAGCAGGATCAACCTGCTCGGCTTTTTGGGTTTGTGTGTCTATCTGATTGAGCAGATTCGTGGCTTTCAGCCATTGTTGAATCATGTAGAGCTGTTCACGGAGAATGTCCAAAACAGCAGTCATGGTGGTAAATGATATCTGACCACGAGAGCCAAGATTGAGCAATTTGCTTTTGACTGCGTCATGGTTGGCCTTGGCCTGCCGCTGAAGATGCTCAAGATCAAAGTCTGCCAATAAATCAGCGTTATGCAAAACACTGTCCTTGTATAAATTGATATCCAGTTTAAACGTGTTTAGTTTGGCATCATCTAAATGTTGGTATTGTAAATAAATGGTATTGACTGTATGGGCGCAGGTGAGTAAATACTCATCAATGCGCAGCAACAAAGCCAAATGCTTGGAAACTTCTTCAGACAGGGCGTTTTGTTCTACGGTGACAATAAATTCAGATATTTGTTTGGAAAGAATGGTTATGACGGATAAGTCTTTGCGCATTGTTTTGGCTGTGGCTGTTGTTTGCATGAAGTCGATTTGATGCAGATTGCGGACTCTTTCAGCGTTTTCTTTAAGTTCCATAACCAGGGCGTTTATCGCTAAAGCGGGAGATACCGCAATGGCGTTGTCGAGGTATTTAGGCTGTGTGGCTTGTTCTTCATGCGCCACAAATCTGCGATCCAGAAAGCGGGCAAAGATCGTGTTAATGGGTAAGAAACAGAGTACACCAAAGACATTAAAAACCGTATGAAATAAAGCCAGCTTAATACTGATGTGAGCCTCAAGATCGAAGACACCACTGAGCCATTGAATCAGATAAAAAAGGGCCGGTAAGATGACAAAAGCCAACAAGGCGGTGACCAGATTAAAGATAACCTGTGCCCAGGCCACCCGTTTGGCGTTCGCCGTGGCACCAATGGTGGTTAATAATGCCGTTGAAGAGGTGCCGACATTGGCGCCAATGACCATGGCCGCCGCTGAGTTAAGTGACAGCATACCAGATGCCGCGGCAGTGATGGTCAGTGCGATGGCGGCGCTGGAGGATTGTGTCAGCACTGTCATCACCACACCCAGTAATAAGTACAGAACCAGCCCTTCAACACCGTCCATGGCAAAATGAGTCACATCAAAACTCGCGACAATGCCTTCAAATGCGCTTTTCAGGATGTCAATGCCGACAAAGAATAATCCAAAACCAACCAGTGCAAAAGCCAGGGAGGATAGTCTGCTTTCGGATTGATTCATTAAACGAATCAACATGCCAATACCAATCATGGGTAAGGCAAAGGCCTGAATATTAAAGTTAAAGCCGACAACAGCCACCAGCCAAGCGGTCATCGAGGTGCCAATATTGGCGCCATAAATAATACCCAGTGTTTGGCGCATGGATAGCAGACCGGCGTTAACAAAACCAATGGTGGCAACAGTGACGGCGCTGGAAGACTGAACAATGGCAGTCATAAACAGACCCGATAAAACACCGCGCAGTGACGAATCAGTCCAATAAGCCAGGATGTTTCTCAATGATGAACCGGCGGCCAATCGAAGGCCGTCGGTCATCATGCCAACAGCCAAGAGGAATAAACCCAAACCGCCCAGCAACGACCCAAAAATACCCAATAAATCAGCTGTCACTTTTCATGCTACCTTATGATAATACCCACTCTATCATAATCTGAAAGTCGGTTTTTATAAAGATAATGACTTAGGCCCGATAGCAATAAATTGTGTATTTAGGGTGTGTAATAGGTTTCGGCGCCCGGACCAACAGGAAACCCAATAACAAACACCCATAGATAAAACAGCAAAGTCCAACCGACAAAGAACACAATGTTATAAGGCAACATGGTGGCAATCAAGGTGCCAATCCCTAAATCCTTTTTATAACGACAGGCCATCGCCAGAATGAGGCCAAAATAACTCATCATCGGGGTAATCACATTGGTCACGGAATCACCGATTCGGTAGGCTGCCTGAATGGTTTCCGGGGCATAACCGACCAGCATCAGCATCGGCACAAAAATCGGTGCGGTGACAGCCCACTGGGCAGAAGCGCTGCCCAAAGATAAATTCACCATGCCGCAGAGGATGATAAAAAACAAAAAGATTATCGGTCCGTCCAGCCCTAAGCTTTGAATTAATATGGAGCCTTTGATGGCCATGACTGTACCTAAGTTTGACCACTTGAAAAAAGCCACAAATTGCGCCGCGAAGAATACCAGGACAATGTATAAACCCATGGTGCCCATGCTTTTACTCATGGCATCAATGACATCGCGGTCATTTTTCATGGTGCCGACGACTTTCCCGTAAACAAAACCCGGAATGGCAAAGGTGATAAATATAAAAACCACGACACCTTTTAAAAACGGTGAACCGGCCACTTCACCGGTGGTCTGGTTGCGCAACACACCCCATTCTGGAACGATGGTTAAAGCCAAAATCGCACACAAAATAAGAAAACTTAAGCCGGCCATTTTCAGGCCACGTTTTTCCTGCGGAGAAACCGGTTCAATTTTTTGCTCACCCAAATCAATACTGGCTTCGCTTTCATCATATTTGCCCAGGCGCGGCTCGACGATTTTTTCAGTGACAAAGGTGCCCAGGATGGCAATTAAGAAGGTGCTGATGACCATAAAGAACCAATTGACCTCAGGACCCACTTCATAGGCCGGATCAATTAATCGGGCGGCTTCCTGGGTAATGCCTGACAATAAAGGATCCACAGTGCCGATAAATAAATTAGCGCTGTAACCGGCCGAAACACCGGCAAAAGCCGCCGCTAAACCGGCTAAGGGATGTCGGCCCAAAGAGTGAAAAATCATGGCAGCCAGAGGAATGAGCACCACATACCCCAGTTCTGAAGCGGTGTTTGAAACCACGCCCGCAAATACAATGGCCAGGGTCACCATGCGTTTTGATGCGCCCATCACAAGCGACCGCATACCGGCCGATAACAGCCCTGAATGTTCCGCCACTGAGACACCGAGCAGGGCCACTAAAACAGTCCCCAAGGGCGCAAAGCCGGTAAAGTTTGTCACCAATCCCGTGACAATCCGCCGTAAACCTTCGGCGGAAAATAAAGACACCACTTCGATAACACCGCCTTCAACACGACCACCACCCTCAGGCCGGGGATCCTGGGCGCTGATACCAAGCCACTCAGCGACACCACTAAAGAGAATAATAATGAGACAAAACAGGGCAAACAAAGTCACCGGATGCGGCAATAAATTACCCAGCCATTCCACAAAAGCCAGAAATTTGGCAAACCAGCCACCGGATTTTTCAGGTGGTTTCGGCGGCTGATTCGGCAGGTTTTTGTGGGTGGTTTTTACAGGTGTGTTTGACTCGGTTTTTGAATTCATCTGCGGTGATATATAAACAAAAGACGCTATTGTTCACCAACGGTTGTGAATTTGCAATAAAAGTTGGTTATTGTCGTTTGTGAGTGGCTTTGCCAAAAGGTCAATATACAAAATTACAGGTTAAAAAATGCCTGGTTATTTTTCATAGTCCCGTTTTCTTATAAGGTGTTCAATGGATGTAGATTTGACTGGTGCATAGCCATTAATTTGCGATCCATAACCTTGTACCAAAGGGGTGGCGCATAAGCCAGTAAGAACATGCCCATATAGCCGGTGGGCAATTGGGGAACATCTTCAAAATGTCTTAGACTCTGGTAATGTCGCGTGGGGTTGGCGTGATGATCTGAGTGCCTTTGCAGGTGAAATAACACCAGATTTGAGATTAAATGGTTAGAATTCCATGAATGCCAGGGCTGGCATTTTTCATAGCGACCTTGTTCATCTTTATCACGCAGTAATCCATAATGTTCAATGTAATTGGCACTGGTGAGCTGCCACCACACCAAAGGTGCATGCAATAACATGATCAGCAAAGCCGTCCACCCCAACAAAACGGTGATAACCGCATAAATAATCACGGTTAAGCCATAGGCTTGCAGGATATGATTATCAAAGTCATACCAGACTTTGCCCTGGCGGTGTAACCGCTGGGTTTCGATGGCCCAGGCACGTTTTAAGCCGCCCGGGTATTCCCGCAGGGCAAAACGATAAATGCTTTCACCCATCTTGGCGCTGGCGGAATCTTCCGGCGTGGCCACATAGCGATGATGCCCGGCATTATGTTCAATATTAAAATGACCGTAAGCACCGGTGGCCAGGGCCAGTTTCGCCAGATTTTTATCTAATCGTCCTTTCTTGTGCCCCAACTCATGGCCTAAATTGACAGACAGACCACCAAACACGCCCAGCGTTAATAGCAACAACCCTTGCATCCACCAGGTCAGCGGTTCTGTCACCATAAAATAAACCAGATAAAAGAACACGCCGAAGTGCAAGGGTAGCATCAGGTACAAAATCCAATTGTAAAACGGCATCTGTTCTAAAGCAGGGACTTCATTTTCATCAGGGTTTGAGGGATCTTTTGAAAAAACCCAATCAAGCAACGGAATCACAGCATAAATAAACATCAAAGGGATGAAGAGCATCCAGGCCTGCCCCGTGAATTGGTAAAGACCGGCACCCGTTAAGCCGACTAAGGGCAGTAACGTGGATAAAATCCACAGGTATTTTTTGGGTTTTTGTGTTGTCATGCAGGTTGCCACTGAACAATCGTATAATCATCATAGCAATTGGCTGACCGTTCGGTCAATGATATATGCGGTTTTATTGGCCTGCCAATCTGCCTAATGTGGTTAAGACTCTGCAGAATGGAAAATTTAAAATAATTGGCAGTGAATGGGCATGGATTTTGTTAGGGCTTATTTAATCAGTAAAAGTCCCATGAAAATATCTCAAATAAGCCTCATTTTAATCGGCCTTATCGGTTTGTCACTCAATGGATATACCCGCACCATTAGCATCAATGATATCAGTGTGATCATTGCTGATGATGGCTTATGCACGCTTCCTGAAGCCATTGCCGCGGTCAATGATAATGTCAGTTCTGGAGTGACAACGGGCGAATGTGAAGCGGGTGATGCAGGCGAGGATACCATTGTATTTGATTTGGCACCCGGTGAGGATGAAATAAACACCATGGGTATTGTGCTGCCAACTGTCATGGAACCGCTTAACATCATTGGACCGGGCGCTGATTTATTAACACTCTATCCTCAACAACTGGGATACTTATTTACACTTCGTGCTGATTTTAGTTTGTCCGGCCTTCGGCTCTATAAAGCAGAGGGGTATAGGGCAACCGCCATTAATCAGCTTGAAGCCCATGATTTAACGTTGACAGATTGCGTTATCGAAAATAATACAGCGACTGATTCCATCGGGGCAGTCAAGGTTTTGGCTGCCGATTCGACCAATCACCTTTATATTAACAACTGCCAGTTTATTGACAACGACACAAGCGGGTATGCCGGAGCCATTAATATAAGTGCCAGGGATAATAAGAGTCTGGTGGCGACTATTGAAAATAGCTTGTTTTTGGGCAATGAAAGTATCACCGATAATGGAGGTGCTTTAATGGCATCAACCACCAGTTTAGGGCAAATTGATATCGTCATTAAAAACAGTCGTTTTGAATCAAACAGCAGTAACCAAAATGGTGGCGGCTTTTATTTTGAAGGGATTGGTGTTACCGGTCGTATCGAAAATTCAGTTTTCTACAACAACCAAAGTGGTCTGGGTGGCGCCGGCGGCATGTGGTTTAAAACCGGCGCGTTTGAAAGCATTAACAACAGTTTTATTGGCAATGTGGCGCAAAACTATGCCGGAGGTGTGTATGTTTGGGCTCATGATGATAATCTTGACGGTATACATTTTATCAATAACACCATAACGGATAATGTCATCGCGACATCGCTTTCCACAGCTGGCGGTGGCGGTCTCTACAGTCGAAATGTAAAAACGACGATAAGCAACACAGTCATTGCCAACAACAGTACCCTAACCACAGGACCAAACTGTTCAGGCGGAGTGACATCGAAGGGTTATAATTTTATTGAAAATGACCAGGATTGTGCAATTTTATCGCAAGCCTCAGATTCCATCGGTGATGAATTAAACCCCATTGATCCCCAATTGAGTTCGCTCATCGATGAAGGTAATCACAGACTCTACCAGCAGCCAATAACCGGAAGCCCCTTAACCGATGGCGGTAACCCGGGTGGTTGCGATATAGATGCAAATCAAGCGATTAACTATGATCAGATTGGCCGCTTTAGACACCAGGACGGCAGTCAAAGTGGTAACAATCACTGTGATATAGGCGCCATCGAAATAAGCAATAACGATGTTATTTTTAAATCAATTTTTGAATAGATATTAACAGCGGACAAGGGGTCATAAAAATGAAGCTACTGAATCACCGTAAGACATGAAAAAATTCAAAAAGATTATCCGATGACTTTTGGAGCAAAGTAGGGAAGGGCTTGAATAAGCATATTGTTATGCTTATTGATGCAAAATTGCCACTGCTATACTAAACTGTGTAGGCGCTATTCAGGCGGATCAGCCAAAGATATATGTTCGATGTCTGCGCCTTTACGGTACGTTAAAAGGTAATCCATTTCAATTTTAAGTGGCTCGTCATATCTAACATGCTTAATGAGTTCACCGGTATCAGGGTCCATGAAGGTAACCCTGTGATTGCCAATGGCGATTATGGGCGCTTTTTTGCTGTCTTTGGCTTGAAGTAACAGGAGTGTTCCTGATCCGGTATTGACAATAAGCTTGTCAGATAAATCTTCAGCATTAAAACTGGTGACATCTTGTGTTTTTTTGTTGAGTGCAAATAGTCTGCTGTTTTTATTGTTCAGAAATAAAATATTATCACTATTCTCAAATGAACCTAAGGGTGTTGAAAATAAATGATGAGGTATCGTAAGAGGAAAAAATATAGTTTTAGCCAAAGCATTTCCTATCTTTTTTTCGAGTGAACCGGTTTTTTTAGAAGCGATAAATTCACCTGATTTAATATTGACCAAAGCCACCTCAGAACCATTTTGTGCTGCTAAATATCCTTTCGTGTAATCACTGTTATAAAAACCATGGGCGACATCAAAAGGTAAGTTTATATGGGTAAAGCTCTCGGGGTTTAGAATGTCAATCGATGCAAAAGATTTTTCCCCATACACCATCATGCTGTAGGTTTCATCAGGAACATATAAGAAGTCAACATTATTATATTTAATGTATAAGTCCTTATTAGAATGATCCTTAAAATCATCCATACCTTGGGTCACAATTTTGAGGTATTGGTTGTTCCCTGAAGACAGTCCAATCAATATTAATTTTTCAGGTTTTGAGCTGGTTGTGTAAATCAATGGTTTTCTGGCACTATAAAAATCCTTGTAATATTCATTAGTTGTTAAATTTAATAACATAGTTCGGTATCTTGGTTGATCATTTTCATAATCAAAAGTCATCATGACAACATTATTCCACTGTGTTAAAGATATGAGCTTTTCAGTTAATTTTATGTCGCGAATTAAGTGATAGTTTTCTGTTGAGTGAAATTGTATTTTGTTCTTCATAACCCGATTAAAACGAGCAGATGTAACTTGACCTTCATTGCTTATACGTCGAGACCATATGTACGCCATATCTGTTGAGCTTTTAAGTAATGTGTCGGGTTTAAATGTCATTTTTTTATCTATTTGACCTGTTTTCCCATCAATTTCATAGAGAGCCGGTTTTCTGGTGCTGCCTAAATAGGCCAACAATTTATTTGAATGAGGAATCGTGCTGAAAAAGACGTGTGTTTTTAAATTGTAATGGGTGAATAATAATGCTTTTGTGTTTAAGATTTGTGGGTCGCTAAAGTCACTTTTATTGTAGATATAAATGCGCCCTTTTTTATTGGATAAATTTTGGTAATAAAATAAATAAGGGCTGCCTTTAGAATGAGCAAAATAACCGCTTATAAATTTGCTTTCAGGTAATTTTATTTTTTTAATTAAAAGATCATTGTTTTTTTTATCTCTGATTTCCAGCGTGTTTTGATACATCCATTTGTGCTTCACCCAAGTTAATGTGTAGCTGAGATCATCCGTTTTAAAATCAGTGAGTGATTGACCATTATCATAAGTTTGGTTGTTCGATAGATTAAACTCAATCAATTGCGTGGCGGTAGCCTTAACCGGTTTGCCGTCAATCATTTTCGGTTTAAATTTAAACTTTAAAATCGCCCGAATTGCTTCTCGATCAAAGACTTTTCTTGGGTGTGAATCCACCACTATAGGATCTTCAACCCAACCTTTTTTATTAATATCAAATTTAACCCTTACCCATCCTTCTTGTTTCTTTTTAAGCATCTCAGTTGGATATATAGGAACGACACGAACAATGGGTTTAACTTCTGAAACATTTTGCGTTAAGGCGTCGTTACTATAGGTTATGCCCATAAGACAGGCGACTAAAAATAGCGACAATATGGGTTTGTTAATTACTTTCATTGTTGGTTTCATGGCAGCTGTTATGTGTCTGAATCAATTTAAATCTCATATTAGTCCTTAGTTGCTGAGAATGATTCGTTGATAAAATCCAGGCTCTCTGACCAGTAATATATTTTAGAATTAATATACCGAAGTGAATGGGCTTCCTTAGCGAGAATGTCTAAATCGATATCCAATCCCATGATAACAGCGGCTTGATAAAGTCTTAAGGATTGTTCCAGTGAAACGGTGTCATCGTTTACACCGTGAAACAGTTTAATCGGTCTGGTGATTTTTTCGGCCAGATAAAAAGGTGATTTCTGCATCATTTTTTCTCTGGCGATATGCGGATTACCGACAATTTCCATCATTTGGTTTTGATATTCACTGTCATCACTGGCACTGATACCGGTAAACATGAGCGGCAAATCAGTGACACCGGCGTAGGACACCGCACAGTTAAATTGCTCAGGGTATAACAAAGTCAACATGATTGAAGAGTAGCCGCCATAGCTGGCACCCATGGCACAGACTTTGCTACCATCTAAGTTATATTGTTTGATGACATGTTGGGTCATTGTGAAAATATCTGATTCGATTTTCTCTCCCCATTGCAGATTGCCTAAGTCCTGGAAAGCCTTCCCATAGCCAAATGAACCTCGGTAATTGACTTTGAGTGTGGCAATACCATTGGCGGCAAAAAAATGCTGTAACTCATCATTACTGGCATAATCTCGGGTGCCAATGGGTCCGCCATGCGGTAAAACAACCAATGGCGGTGATTGAATGTTTTTATTGGATGGTTTGACTAAATAACCTTCAATTTCAACATCATCATCCGCTTTGATTTTAAGGGTCTGAGCGTCACCCTTAGGCAGGCTTTCATACTCGGTATTAAATTCTGCAATTTTAATAATGTCTCCGGGTTGTTTACGATGTAAATACCAGGCACCCTTCGAAAATCGAGTTGTGCCGTACATTAATACCAGACCTTTGTCCTTGTTTTGATCAAGAAAATAGAGATCAAGGTGGGGGTTTTTCGATTGAATGTGATCTATTTTTGCATCCGTATTGCGAAGATATTTAAAGCGTTGAATGCCGTTTATAGTATATAAATAGGCTTTGGGCTGGTTGGTTTTTTGATCGAAAACAACACCTTCAGTGTCAAACTCCATGGTTTCACTTACCGGCCCCAAATGGGAAAAGTCTTGGGTGCTGTATTTGTGAAGTGATTGACGATCATCATACGCGTCAGTAATGGCATAGAAAAATTGTTCATCTTCAGACAAGCTAATGGGTAATGGTGTTTTATCATTGGATGTTGACTCAGCAATTTTTAGCCAATCTTTGGAATTAAGATCAGGCAGAAACCAATAAGAGTATCGCACCAACTCTTGTTTTTTATCAAAATCAACTTCAATGGCGACACGCAGATTGCCCGCCACATCAGTTATCCAACGAATAACATTTTTAAATTTTTGGGTTTGTTTAAGGCGACGTTTCAGTGATTTTTTTAAGGATTCTTCATTACTGGCATCCACCAAATAGACCCCCTGAGTTTTATCATAGTAGCGACTGTAAGAATAATGTGCCAAAAGAAATTTATTATCCTGTTTAATTAAAGGATTAATGATTTCTCCCTGCATCGGCAGTTCAACCTGGTGGGCTTTAGTGAGGGTGTTGTTTTTATCATTTGTTTCTAAGTGAACGATATGGGTCGAGTTGATATCATAAAAATTAAGCGTGTAGGTGAAAGAATCGTTGTCTATCCACTGGAGATTAGAAATGCGGCTATGGATGTGGAGTTGTTCATTAAATATGATATAAGAACGTAAACTTTGGGTGTCGATAATTTCGATTTGATATTGATCAGCAGTTTTAGAATCAAGCAATATGAATTGACCATCAGGGCTCATATTGCGGACAGATTTGTGATTGACATTCAAGTACAACCCAAGCTCAGGATAGCGAGCGAGTTGACTTTTAACGCCGTCCTGGGTGTCAAAAGTGGTTATGCCTTTATCACCCAAATCGCCTGAATGTATGTTGATTTTTTCTAATTCAGGTAATTTGTATTGAGTAACAAGCCTGTTAATTTCAGGCAAATAGTCATCTTTGACGCTGCCGGAGTAAATGAAATCCTGATGATTGACTAAGTGCTTGTAATTTTGTTGGTAATGGATATGTTCATAGGCAGTTCTATTGGTGTTTTTTAAAGTGGCCGTTGCGCGGCTTGAATTGTCAAAATTTAAATTTAGTGACCAGTTACCGGCATAATTGACCACGCCCGGTTTGATTTCAAAAGTGTAATCATCTTTATCAAAGCTGAATGAATAAGACCAATAGGCCACCTCTTTTTTTATTCGCTTAAAATAGTATTTTCCGGCTTTTACTTTAATGAGTGCGTGATGTTCGCCGGCTGTCACATGATTAAACCGTAATTGACGCCCTGAATCGACATGGTCGATTGACAGGTAGCGAAGATTAGAGTTGGTTTTAAAGGGCAGATATAAATAAGCTTCATCATCATCTAACGCCTTATTCCAGCCTTTATGAATGATTAATTCGTTTTGGTCAAATTCGAGGGCAAGGCTGGACATGGATGTACACAGCAATATAAGAAAAAGTTTCATTGAAAAAAGCCGGTTTTATATTCAAATATTGAGAATATAAAGTAAGACAATATGAAATTCCAGTCTTACGGTCTTTATAAAGGTGTGTTCTTGGGGCTTCATTCACTTTTGTTCCCTACAAAAAGTGAAAGCGACCACGGCGAACACTTCATATAACCTCGCACGAATGGACGCCATTCACACAAGGCTTCTTCGCTACGCGAAACAGCCATGTGTTCATTGGCTATTCTTTTCGCCTCTGATTGGCCTCCACGGATGGAGGTCTGCCGCGTGAGCTTGGAGCGGAAGCGGCCGCTTCGCTCACGGCCTTATCGGACATTCCGTCACGCTTCTTTGCTTCGCAAAACCGCATGACTTCATTTACCTGGCCTAACCGGCTCGGCGGGTCGTGCTGCTCAGCAGCACTCCTTAGAATAAAAACAGCCTAACAGAAAGCGTTGAGAAAATAATTTTAGAACTGTGCAATGGCACAAAAGAACCAAATTTCCGGGTATAATCTTAAGTGCTTAATCACTGTAACTTTCATGCTAACGCGACTTAGAAAAACAAGACAACGTTTATTGGGAGAGCGACGATTCAGTAATTAAAGACGGGACAGGCATCGGACTTTCGAATAGGCGCCCGAAAGGGGCGCGGCTACAGTTTGATTTTTTATTAAATCTAAAGTCATGGTTTGCTATAAATGACAACAAGCTTACCGGCGAAGGCCGGTATCCAGTGTCTTTTAGAAGGACTTATTGCATTCTGATAGAACCAAAAGTCTGAAAAATTCCTTAAATTAGCCCAAAAACATATAGCCTTTTCAATTACAATTTATGATTTGCTTCTGAATTATGGATAATAAGATAAACAGCCTCATAATCCACAAATTGACCGAACGAACTTTAATTGAAAACCTCAAACCGTTTTTGTTTTTCGGCGGTCTTTTTATGGCGCTGTCGTTGCTTGTGGAGATCATATTTGGTCCGGAAGCCGATGGTTTATTGGCTAATCTGATTGGATATGTAATCTATGCAAAATTAGCCGTTTTGGTGCACCGAACGGTTTTATTAAATGAAAAGGGAATTATTTACGCCTTCAAATGGGGCTGGCCGGAAATTATGTATATGCTGGCCATGGTTGTTTTAATAATTGTTGTTACGATTGGCGTTGCCTTGGTCACTTACCTGTTTTTATTATTGTCACCGACTGCTTCAGACAGTGGTGGACTGACTGTCCTGTCGATTATCTTTTATTTAGGACTGTTTTTATTAGCGGGTTATTATGGCGCTCGCCTTGCCCTGATTTTCCCAAGCATCGCCATCGGCCAATCGTTTACACTTCCTGAAATTTGGCACAAATCCAAACCCCACACCCTGACCTTGTTCTGGTTGATCATTATCTTTCCGATACTGGCCAATGTCGTACCTGCCGCGGTGTTCTTACTACCGTTCCCTGAGTGGCTGTTGGGCGTTTTGGTTCTGGCTATATACGCCATTATTGTTATTTACTGTATTACCCTGTTATCCCACTGCTTCCATGAAATTATGGGTGATCCGGATAAGGAACAGGAACCGATACAAAAGGCTTCCGACTAAAGAAAAAATGTCCTTAAACGCTTAAGTCATTTAAGTTAATTTTTCTAAAAATTTTTAATTTGACAGAAATAGTTAAATTATTTCAGCACGATTATCATATGATGTGACGTTTAATTAGAAACGTGTCTTATATGCAAAAGAAAAACACCGCTTCAGACATCCTTGAATTATCAGCCAAGTCATTCAAAAATAATTTTTTAACTTATATGTCGTTAGCGGCGGTATTTATTATCGTTATTTTTTTACTGGGTTATTTTGTGGCTACATCGAGCTTTCAAACGTCCCAGGCGATTTTGTTTATGGTTTTAATGGCATTTGTTTATGCAAAATTAGCCGTGGCCGTTCACAGAAGCGTTCTTTTAAGTAACCAAAGTTTGGGTAAATTATTAAGCTTTAAGTCAGCCGATGTGAAATTTTTTGTGGCTATGCTGGCTGTTTTTATCAGCATATTGGTCTTATTTTGGCTGTTTACAATGGTTTTTGTACAGTCGGGATTGATTGATCTAAAAGGTTCCGGTTCGGCAGGACTTTTAACGATACTAATGCTCATTATGTTTATTTTTGTTGGTGTCATCGGCGCAAGACTGGCGCTGATTTTTCCTGCCATCGCAATTAATGATGTTATCGAATTTAATCAAATTTGGCTGCAAACACGAAACCATAAAGCCAAGTTGTTTTTCTTAATTATTGTTATTCCCTATATCAGCTCAAGACTTATGGATCTTATCCCTGAAGACAGCCTGTTTTTGTCCATAGTTGGTGCCATTGTATCAGTTCTGGTAGTGATGTTTGAAGTGGTGATATTATCCCATTGCTACTGTGAAATTATGGGTGTGACTGAAGAAGACAATAATCCATCAAAGGAGGTTGAGGTTTGAGTTTAGCTTTGAATTTTATTTAGTCATAAAGGATTTCCGTCTATAATTTATAAGGCTCCATTTTTTAGGAATCTGATGCTAACGCGACTAAGAAAAACAAGACAACGTTTATTGGGAGAGCGGCGATTCAGTAATTATCTGTTGTATGCCCTGGGTGAAATTGTGCTTGTCGTGGTCGGAATATTGATTGCTGTTTCGATTAATAACCATTACCAACATAAAGCCACACAAGCCAAAGCCCGGGTTTATTTAAACGGTTTAAAAACAGAATTTCTGGATAATCAACACAAGCTGGCGGTGCTGATTGATGTCAATAAAAGTAATCTTAGCCATGCCCGAGATTTGATTGAATTAATCAACAAGCGTCCAGAACAAATCGATGAGACGCGGTTCTCCCGGTTATTAATGCAGGCTTTAAACAATGATGTCGCTTATAACCCGAACAATTCGCTGCTCACCGAAATGATTAACTCAGGCAGTTTAAAGGACATCGAATCAGTGCCATTACGGCGTTTATTAACCAACTGGCTGGCCAATGTCGATGACATCGCCAAACAGGAACAAGACCTCAGCTTACAGCGAGAGCATCTGATCGATTTTTTCCGTGGTGATAAAACCTCATTTAAAACCGTATTACAAAACGCAGGCGCAATGCCTGTTCATGACGAAACGTCCAATTTACCGGAAAAAAGTAACCTGCATTTATTGGAATCAATGGCCTTTGAAAATAACCTGCTGATGTTTATCCTCACCAGCGAAGCCACCGATGAAAATCATTACCAGCCGTTGATGGACAATCTGAAAACGATTTTGGGTTTGATTAATGAAGCTATGAATAGTTAGCATATGGTTTTTTATATCACAAATCTATCGAATGAGGTAATGCCATACAATTTGGTTTGATATCAAAAATAGATTTTAATTGTAGCCGCAGGGCTGCCCTAAGGGGCCCTGCTGTTGGTGTCCCTGCCTTGCCCCGCAATAAGTTCTCGATTCGGGAAAAGCATAATTTTAAGCGTATTCAATGTGGGCGGTATTATCTCAAAATGGCGACCACACCAACATTAGGGCCCATTAGGGCAGGGTCGCAGCTACGATGCATTATAGAGCGACTTTAAAATATGCTTAGCAAACTTATCACAAGCCTGCCACAGTGTTAATCCATCCTCCAAGCGCAACAGCCATTCAATCGGGATACCGTTGTCTTGATCCAGACCGTAATAAGCGCCTAGTAGGGTGCCGATAACGATGCTTCGACCGGCGTTGTCGCCGCCGGCGCGGATGTTGGTTTCGATGGCGTTTTGATAGGAATCGGAGTTATTGAGAATATGAAAGCACAGGGGCATGGCCTGGGACAGGGGGCAGGCGCGGCCGGTGGTTTCGCCGTATTTTACGGGGTCTTTTTCATCGGTGTTAAGGGCGTCTATGAGTGGTTTTCGGATGCTGTCAGGGGCTTGTTCGGCGGTCTGTTGCAGGGCGGTTTTTAATTCGGTACCGCTGAGGATTAAGCGTAATAAATCCGCATAAACCTGTCCGTATTGCAAAGCGTCAGGATGGGTGTTGGTGATTGTGATGGCTTGGTTTAAGACGGTTTTAAAATCATCATGCGTATGATACGCCAAAATAACAGGTGCCAATCTGGCGAGAGCCGGTAACTGATCGTCGTCAATACCCGATGGTTCGGTTTGACCTTTTATCAGGTTATCCAAAGTGCCGGCGGTGGGTTTGTCGATGTAGCCCTGATAGGAGCCGCCCGGGCCAAAGGTGTCTTTGAAATGCTGTTGCACCGATTCGATGTTAAATTCACCGTCACAGGCATTCATACTGTCGATCATCAGGCGCAAGGATTCACCGTATTGGGTGAGCATGCCGTTGTGTTTTTGTCCGTGGGCGAAGTAGCCGACTTCGCCGCTGTAATGCTTGACATCTATGGGTATAAAAACAGGGTCATTATTGTGTTGTTTGGTCACTTCGGCCAGTCGATTGACATCGTACAGCCAGTGTAAGCCAAGTGAAGCGGCGTCGGCGACCAGGCCTCCGATTAAGGTATGTGGTAATTGCTGTTTTTGTGTCATTTTTTTATTCTAACGCATAATAGAATTATTTTTTTCTGGTAATTTTAATCGGACAGGAGTACCGTAAATCCGTCGAACATGACGTGGTGGTTCCGAGATATCTGTTATAAGCTGTTTTGGTAAATATTATTTTATGTTTGAAATCATTCATTTATTTCAAAAAAGAGGAGAAAATATGAAACTTACGTTAAAGAAATCATACATTGCAGCGATGCTGGCTTTGAGTGTGAGTGCGCATGCAGAACGGGTTATTGTGACCCATAGTGACAATGGTCATGGCTTGAAAAAAGGCCATGATGTGTTGCGGGAAGGTAACGGCTGGTTTGCTGTTGACTTAGACGAACATGGTAAAAGTGCCATGCGCAATAAGAATGGATTTAAAAATATCATGGTGGATGCCATTCGATACCCACTTTCCATCTATAATGATGATGCGGGTGATCCCAGTATGCAGCAATTAACCCCTTATGCGGTTTATCAGTCTCAAGCTAATCAATTAAGCTTGGATTGGAACCAAAAAGTGTGTGTTATTGATTCTGGCCTGGATGCCTCTAATAATGATTTTGATTGGGCCAACATTACCGGCGACAATGATTCGGGTACAGGCAATTGGTATGACCATGGCGGACCTCATGGAACGCATGTAGCCGGCACAATTGCGGCAGCAGATAATGGTTTTGGTGTGGTTGGTATGGCACCGGGTGTACCGTTACATATCATTAAAGTATTTAATGAGTCCGGCTGGGGGTATTCATCAGACCTGGCTTACGCGGCACAAAAGTGTACTGATGCCGGCGCCAATATCATCTCGATGAGTTTAGGTGGCGGCGGTGCAAATTCAGTTGAAGAAAATGCCTTTGATAATTTTGTCGCTTCAGGTGGTCTTGTGGTTGCTGCAGCCGGTAATGATGGTAATTCAGCGCGCTCTTATCCTGCTGGCTACTCCTCAATTATGATGATTGGTGCTAACGATGCCAATAACAACATTGCCAGTTTCTCACAATTTCCAAGTTGTGAAACGGGTCGTGGAAAAAAGAAAAAATTTGATGACAGTATTTGTGTTGAAGTAACGGCCGGTGGTGTAGGTACTTTATCTACATACCCAGCTGGTATGGCCACCATATCATCTTTGGTTGCGGACAGTGTTGGAGTGGCGTCTTCAGCCATGGAAAATCAAGGCTCTGCCAGCGGCGGTACCTATTTCATGGGCACAGCTGAATCAGTGGACGGTTCTGCAAGTGGGCAGGTTTGTGTGATTGACCGTGGTGTTATTTCATTCCATGACAAAGTCTTAAATTGTGAAAATTCAGGCGGTATCGGTGCCATTATTATTAATAATGAACCCGGTATGCTTTACGCAACATTGGGATCACCAAATAACACTTCAATTCCTGCCGTGGGTGCATCATTAGAAGATCGCGCGCAGTTGGTTAGCAGTAGTCAGGCATCCATTTCAATTGAAGCGGGTGATTATGGTTATATGGATGGTACTTCAATGGCGACACCAGCGGTAGCGGGTGTTGCTGCGTTAGTATGGTCGAATCACCCGGATTGTTCAGGTGAAGAAATCAGAGATGCATTGAAATCCAGTGCTTTTGATGGCGGTGCAAGTGGTCATGATGAATATTTTGGCTATGGTATTGTTAAAGCAAAAGATGCCAGCGATTATTTAACGGCCAATGGTTGTTCAGGTGGCGGTGATGGTGGCGGCGGTACCGATCCAGGCACAACTGATTTGAGTTTAAGTGGTAATCGCGTTAAAGGTGGTAAGCAAGTTGATTTAACGTGGACCGGTGGAACTACCGCACAAGTAGATGTTTACATCAATGGTAGTTACAATAACTCCACAACCAATGATGGCGCTGTATCGTATAACGTAGATCGTAATGCGTCTTATCAATTCCAGATTTGTGATGAAGGCTCTTCCACTGAGTGTTCAAATACAATTGATATGTAAAACTTTTTAAGCGTGGTAAAAAGCCCGGCTCAGGCCGGGTTTTTTTATGCCCCTAATAAATTATTGATATTTTATTCAGCAAGAAAAATGATAAGTCTATCTAGCTTTGAGACCAATGTTCGCATGGACATTTGAAACTGAAACTAATAGGATAAGTGATATTGGAATACTCTTCTTCTGTAAAGGCTAATTAAGCATGCTTTTCGCTGAATTCTTCCCGTTGATAAAAAATCGTTTATTTAAGAGGACATAATGAATAATCCACGCTACCAGTCTTTACCCAAAGCCGAACTGCATATGCACATTGAGGGCAGTTTTGAACCTGAATTGATGTTTAAAATAGCCGAGCGCAATGGTATTGATTTGCCCTATGATTCGGTGGCTGATTTAAAAGCACTGTATGATTTTAATAATCTCCAGGAATTTTTGGATATTTACTATCAGGGCGTTAATGTCTTGCAGACTGAGCAGGATTTTTATGATTTGGCCTGGGCTTATTTACTGCGGGCGCAAGAAGATAATATCGTGCATACGGAGATTTTCTTTGATCCGCAATCACACACCGATCGGGGGATTGCTTTTGATACGGTGATTAATGGCCTATATCGTGCGTTTCAGGATGGCGAGGAGAAGCTGGGGATTAGTTTTGCCATTATCGCCTGTTTTCTGCGGCATTTACCGGAACAGGCGGCATTTGATATTTATCCGGATATTATGCGTCACAAGGAAAAGATTATCGGTATTGGCCTGGATTCCTCTGAACTCGGACACCCACCGGAAAAGTATCAGCGCATCTTTGAACAAGCCAAAAAGGATGGCTTTAAATTGGTGGCGCATGCCGGTGAAGAGGGTCCGGCTGAATACGTTTGGCAGGCGATTGATTTATTAAAAGTCAATCGTATTGATCATGGCAATCGCTGTTTAGATGATCCCGAACTGGTTAAAGCCATTGTTGACAAGGGTTTGGCGCTGACGGTTTGTCCTTTATCCAATTTAAAACTCAAAGTGGTGAATGATTTAAAAAACCACCCTGTCAGGAATTTATTAAACAAAGGTCTTAAGGTGATGCTTAATTCAGATGATCCGGCCTATTTCGGTGGCTATCTCAATGAAAATTTTAAGCAGCTCCAAGAAGCTTTTGATTTAACGGGCGAAGAGATTAATCAGTTGATTGAAAATTCATTTACCGCCAGTTTCTTGTCTGAGGCGGATATACAACAACATCTGAGTCGTCTTCAGGCAACCACATAAAAGGCGACGTCCTTGTCTGCCTCGGTTTTATTAAGGGTTTTGATTCACTTCTTTGGTGTTAAGTGAGCTTTGTTGAGGCGCAGAACGGCCCAGTAGTCTGGCTTTCATGCGGAGTCTCCAGTCATGAAAATCAATGCCGATGGCGTACAGCGCAGGCACCATAAACAAAGTCACAAAGAAGGCCATGAAAACACCAAAGGCCAAAGACACCACCACCGGCTGCAGGAAGGCAGCCTGGATGGAGCGTTCCAGCATCATCGGCATCAGGCCGACAATGGTGGTGACTGAGGTCAATAAAATAGGTCTGAATCTGGCGACACCGGCTTCGACAATGGCTTCTTTGACAGCCACACCTTTTTCTTTCAGTTGATTGCAATAATCCATGAGTACCAGATTATCATTGACCACTACGCCGGCAGCGGCGGCGATACCAAAGTAACTGAATATCGCCATGGTTAAATTAAACATCGAATGACCCACCACAGCGCCGATAAAGGCATAGGGAATGGCAATCAAAATCAACAGAGGCTGTGAGTAGCTTTTGAAAGCCACGGCCAACAGCGCGTACATGGAGAAAAAAGCAATCAGGTAAAGACCCAACAATTCTTTGAAGAAGCGTTGTTCACCTTCGGCCTGGCCAATGGAACCTCGGATGATGCCGGGATAACGTTTCTCCCAGGCCGGGTAAAAGTTGGCTTCTAAATCATCAACAATATCCTGACGGACATTGTCTTTCATGTCGGCACTGACACGGGCGGCTCGGTTACCATTCCAGCGACGTATGCTTTGGATACCGGGTGCAAATTCCAGATCTGCGACTGCCAGTAAAGGCACGGTGTGACCGGCCGGGGTGCGGACATGGAAATTGTTCAGACTTTCAATCGAGTAACGGTCGGCTTTGGGGTAACGTACCTTGACCCGCACATCCTGACCGTTTCGTGGTAATCGTTGGACTTCCTCTCCGAAGTAAGCCTGACGAACCTGGCGATTAACATCCGCCAGAGTCAACCCCAGCTTTTTCGCGCCTGGTTTTAGGGTCAGGCGAATTTCTTCGGTGGCACCGTCCAGATTATTGCGAACATCATAAAGGGTTTCATAGGTGCGTAATTGGCTTTCTAAATCGGCCGTGGCGGCACGCAAGGTGCTTAAATCGGGGTGTCTGACCGACACTTCAAAGGCCGGGTCATTGTCGCCATCGGTGTATTCCACCGTCACTTCTTTGGCATCGGGTATTTCGCCCATGAGCTCACGCAACCGAATGGAGGCGTCTTTGGCACTCATATCGCGCACTTCAGGCGGTGCCAGTTTAACAATGGCCAGGACACTATCACGTCGCGAACGGGTGTACCAGTTCTCGATTAATTCACCTTCACCTTCGGTGCGTTCATTCACTTCCTCCACCAGTTGTTGTTCAGCATTTTGTAATTGAGCCAGGATTTCCAGGGCGCGACTGTAGGGCGCGCCTTCAGGCAGCACCACATTGACAATAATTTCATCGGATTCAATATCGGGCATAAAGCCTTTTTTAACGATGCCGGCACCGAACATACCAAAGCCGATAATTAAAAGGCCGATAAAAAAACTGGCGGTTATATAACGATGGGTTAAAGACCAGCCAATCATTTTACGGTAGCGTTTATCGGCGAAGTTAATGATACCGTGGGCAATTTTCTTTTGTAGCAGGCCAAAGCGGTTGTGCACCACGCGCGGTTTCATTTTGGATAAATGCGATGGCAAGATAAATAAAGATTCAATCAAAGAAAAAGCCAAAGCCAGTATCACCACCCAGGTAATATGGCGGGTAAATTCACTGGTAGAACCACTTAAAAATAACCACGGCATAAAAGCCATGATGGTGGTGGCGACGCCGAATACGACCGGTTTGGCCACCATTTGGGTGCCGGCAATGGCTGATTTGACGCCACCCCCCAATTCCATGGACTTGCTGTGAATGCCTTCACCGACGACGATGGCATCATCTACCACAATACCGAGTACCAGTAAGAAAGCAAAGGTAGACAACATGTTTAAAGAAACGCCAACGGTCGGTAAAAACACAAAGGCACCGGCATAGGCGGTGGCAATCCCGACAGCCACCCAAAAGGCAACTTTGGGGCGTAACGTCATCATCAACACAAACAGCACCAAAATCAAACCAATAAAGGCTGATGATGTGATGGTGCTCATGCGGCTGTTAAAGTCTTCAGCCTGATCAGTCCATAAAGTGAGCTTGGCATTATCCGGTAAGGTTTCCTGGCGTTTTTTAATCCATTCATTAACCCCTTGAGAGGCCGTGACGATATCCATAATTTCGGTGGTCATTACCTGAATTAATACCGCCGGTTCACCGTTTAACGTGGCTAATATCGGTTCATCGACAAAGCCATCAATGACAGTGGCGACATCACCCACGCGAACCAAACCACCATTGGCATCTTCCCGTATGACAATATCCTCAAATTCATCCCGAGTATCGGCTTGGTTGCGGACTTTAAGCTGATAACTTCCGGTTTGGGTCCGGACAGTTCCGGCTGAACGATTCATAGAAGCATTGCGAATGGCATTGGCCACTTCAGAAAAGGTCAGGTCATAACGCTGTAAAGCGGTTTCGCCCACTTCAATGGAGACTTCCTCATCACGAGTTCCGAATAATTCCACCACCGTAATGGCCGGTAATTGAGCCACCTCACGACGTAATGTTTCAGCCAGACGTTTTAATTCCCGTTCTTCCATATCACCATGAACAGCGATACGAATAAACTCATTGCGGTTCACCCATTGCTGCACAATCGGGGGTTCCATGTCGGTGGGAAAAGTAGATATAGAGTCAATCCGGATTTTGACATCATTCATAAATTGGGTGAAGTCAACTTGTTGCTCGGCCAAAATATAAACCGCGCCATTGCTTTCTCTTGAAGTCGAGCGTACCCACTCAATGGCATCCAGATCACTGACTGATTCCTCGATGCGTGCCACCAGTTGTTCTTCCACTTCCTGAGGGGAAGCACCGGGCCAGTTGACACCGATATAGAGACCCGGAAAACGAACCTGGGGGTCCATTTCCCGTTCCATGCTGTTAAAGCCAATAATGCCGGCAAGAAATATACCAATCATCATCAGATTTGCGGCGACGTGATTATTAGCCCACCAGGCGATTAAACGATTCATCATTGCCCCCTTATAGTTTTGATAACACACCGGCTTCTATGCCCGGTGTTGGTGTTGTTAATGGTTCGACCAGCATGCCGTCAAAGACATTATTAACGACGGAAGTAACCACATGTTCGCCGGTTTGCAAGCCGGAACTGATAAACACTTCATCGGATGTGGTGGCATAGACCTCCACCTGTCGAATAGTGAGTTTGTTGTCTTCACCGACCACATAAACCGTGTCTTCCTGGCGCAAGGCGTCTCTGGGCAAGACCCAGGCATCGGTTTCCTGAAAACCCTTAATGCGTGCATTGACGAACATGCCCACGGCAAAAGGTGCGCCGTTTTCAGCGGCCTGACCGTATGGATCCTCAACTTCAGCAATGGCATAACTTAACCGGGTATTTTGATCCACCGCGGCATTGGTGCGTACAATCCGGCCATTCCATTGGTGTTTATTGCGGCCGATGTTGGTGGTAAAAATAACTTTGGGGGCATTATTCTCTTCAGCCTCAAAACCCAGGGGTAAACGCAAAGCTGACAACTGCAAATCAGTGAGGGGCAAACGAACTTGGGCCACGTCTACCGAAAAAACCTGGCCCAGAACCGTGCCGGCAGACAGGTATTGACCCAAACCGACATTTCGTGACATGACTCGGCCATTAAATGGCACCCGGATTTCGGTTCTTTGGACATTGAGTTTAGCCTCTTCGAGATCTGCCTTGGCAGCGGCAAGTTTGGCTTCTGCTTCTAATACCTGGGGTTTATTGAGGGCAAAAGCGGTGGGCTTCGTGTCGCCTTTTTTCTGATCCCAGGTGTCTTTTTTAATTTTTTCATTGGCCAGTTCGCGTTCTAATGCCACTTGGGCTTCTGCCACCCGGGCTTGTGACCGGATTACGGCTGTTTTATAGTCAGTGTCATCTATTTTCAGAAGCAAGGTGTCGCTGTCGATAGCCGCACCTTCTTCAAAATCAGGACTGATTTCAATCACATGACCACTGACACGCGCGGTTAAGGGAATTTGATTTTTGGCTTTGACTTCGCCCTGGGTTTCTACGTCAATGGAACGTTTGGTTTTTTCCACCGGCGCCACATATAAAGAAACGCTGCGTTGGCTATTTTCTTTTTTCTCAGGCTCAGGTTTGCTGGCCACCATCACCTGGACCAATACGATGGCACCTATAATCACCAGAATCGGTGTGATAATTTTAGTTACTTTATTCATGAAATAGTCCCCTTGGGAAAAATTAGGTTTTTAATTGCCTTCTCATCGTCGGCATGATTCGATGATTAATTATTAGACCAAAAATGCATAATAATTACATGGGCCAAAAGTCAGTATTTATATGCACTTTCAATGATTTATGTGACAAAAGTCATGGTCTGTATGAAGTAAATTCTTTCTGTAATCACCGAGACACATTCCTGCCAGCAAAAGCGGCCGGGTATTGTGGTTTGATTCAAATCAATTATCAAGCAGAAAATAGGTTCTTATTGGAGTCTTAACTTGTAAGCATAGCGCCAATCAGGACAATGGTTCAAAATGAGACGTCCCGGAAATAATATGCCACAAAAACAAGACTGGAATCCGCGTTCAGATGAATCTTTAAATCAAGCCATAGCGACCTATGATCGCATGCGTGCGAAGTGCCCGGTAGCCTATAGTGATTATTTACAGTGGTCGGTTTTTCGCCATGCCGATATAGCGGCCATTGCTAAAAACCACAGCACATTCAGCAATCAGGTCTCACGTCACATGGCAGTTCCCAATGGTATGGATCCACCGATTCATGATGTCTATAGAGAACTGATTAACCCTTATTTTAATGACCGATCGATACATACATTTGAGCCGACTTGTCAAAAGATAGCCAAGCGCTATGCGCAGGCAATGAGTAACAGTAAAAAAATTGATTTTATGGCAGAGTTTGCCTGGCCGGTGGCGGTGGCCATGCAATGTGCTTTTTTAGGGTGGTCAAAATCGCATATTGCAACCTTCAGCACCTGGGTTAAAAGAAATCAACAGGCCACGCTGGCACAAGATCGCACAGAATTGGCGGCCTGTGCGACTGAATTTGAGGTCATTGTATCAGGAATTATTGAACGTCATCGAAACAAGGATGATGTCACTGCACGGCTGTTACAAGAACGGGTCAATGGTGAGCTGTTAACCCAAAGTCAGCTCATCAGTATTTTGCGAAACTGGGCGGTGGGAGAAATCGGCACCATGGCAGCGGCGATGGGCATTTTGGTGCAGTTTTTAACCGAGCATACCGATATTCAACAGCAACTGCGTGACGCGCCAGAGAAAATACCTGAAGCCATCGAAGAAATTCTTCGACTCCACGGCCCCCTGGTGACCAACCGCAGGAAAACCACTTGCCCGGTGAAGCTGGGCGGTCGCGATATTCCGGCTGGTGCTATATTAACTGTCAACTGGGTCTCGGCCAATCGAGATGAAAGTGTTTTCGATCAGGCTGATGAATTTCGATGGGGTCGCGACCAGGGAGAAAACCTGATGTATGGTACTGGCATTCATTATTGTCCCGGAGCCGGTTTGGCTCGGATGGAGCTGAAAGCCGTACTTTTGGCTTTACTCGATGCCAACAGCAATATTGAAAGTGCAGGTCAAACCACACCCGCGCATTACCCCGGTAGTGGTTATGCCACTTTGCCGATCCGTATTGCTCGCTAAAATGTCAAGAAGCACATCATTTAAAGATGGCTGAGCTCCGTCGAAGCCAATGCTATCGATAGAGAAGCGATACAAAAGCCTAAACACCGCCTTCGACGGGTGTCATACTGAGCCCGTCGAAGTGCTCAGGCTACTTAGGGTTTGTAGGGTCTTTTCCGCACAAGGCGGCTGAGCCCATCAATTGCTCAGGCTACTTCGGATTTATGTCTAAATCCATAATTCGATTAAGAGGTGTTAAAATAAAGTGGTTTGAATGAGGAGCAAGACATGGGTTGGGACGAACGTTATAACGATGAGGGTTATTTTTACGGGGTGGCGCCCAATGATTTTTTAGCGGCTCAGTTTGAAACCATCCCGTCTGGCCGGGTGTTGTGTCTGGCCGAAGGTGAGGGTCGTAATGCGGTTTTTTTGGCAGAACAAGGTTATCAGGTGACGGCTGTGGATGCCTCAGAAGTGGGTTTAGAAAAAGCAGAAAAATTAGCCCATGATCGGGGTGTTCGTATGTCCACCGTGCAGGCTGATCTGTCTGAATATCAAATTGAACCGAACAGCTGGCAGGGCATCGTTTCGATATTTTGTCATTTACCGCCTGACTTACGTAAACAGGTTCACCGGGCGGCGGCTAATGGTTTGGTATCCGGTGGTGTTCTCATTTTAGAAGCTTATACCCCGGAACAACTGAATAACACCACAGGTGGTCCGCCAACGGCTGACCTGATGATGAACGCCTCAGTGCTGAGGGAAGATTTTAAAGGTCTGGATATTGTTCACCTAAAAGAACTTAAGCGTGATGTGATCGAAGGCCGGGGCCATACCGGTGCCGCCAATGTGGTGCAACTAACCGCGAGTAAACCATGAGTACTTTAACCCCGTTTCATTTAGCCATACCTTGTCGGGATGTAGCCGAAGCCACGGCTTTTTATCGTGATGTTCTTGGTTGTGCTTTGGGTCGTTCCAGTGATGATTGGATTGATTTAAACTTATTCGGTCATCAATTGGTCTGTCATTTAGATCCTCACTTAGGGGTCAATGGTCAAGTGTCGCTGGTACACAATGATGTTGATGCCCATGCCGTGCCCATCCCGCATTTTGGCGTGGTGTTAAGCATGGATGAGTGGGACAAATTAGCTAATCGGTTAAAGGAATATGGCATACATTTTATGATTGAGCCTTATGTGCGTTTTAAAGGCCGGGCCGGTGAGCAGGCCACGATGTTTTTTAAGGATCCGTCTGGTAATGCCCTTGAGTTTAAGGCTTTTAAAGATATGAACCAACTATTTGCCAGCGACTGATGCGACGAATTCAACAAGCCATGATGATCCGATTGTGTATTTTAGGCTTGCTCATTCATATCGCACCGGTCTCGGCGGTCGAAAAAATCCTGCATTTTGACAGCGACATTAACATTGAACCCAATGGCCTAATAACGGTGGTGGAAACCATCGATGTCTGGGCTGAAGGTCAGGCCATAAAGCGCGGCATTTACCGCGATTTTCCGACTCGTTATCGTAATAAATTAGCGATAGAACGTCGCACCGGTTTTGAAGTGCTTTCGGTTTTGTTGGATGGTCATCCAACATCAATGATGATGCAGGATAGGGTTAATGGTCAACGGCTATACATGGGGGATAAAAATAACTTTTTATCTCATGGTCAGCATCGTTTTCAACTCACTTATCGCACCAATCACCAGCTGCAGTTTTTTGATGAGCACGATGAGTTTTACTGGAATGTCACCGGTAACGGTTGGGTGTTTGCGATCAATAAAGTCACCGCCATGGTGCATTTACCTCAAGGCGCTGATCAAGCCATAATAAATCAACAGGCCTGGACCGGTTACCAGGGTCAACAGGGCGATGATTTTGAAATCCTTTCAGCTGAGACCGATAAAAATACGGTGGCTTTTACCACCACCCAGTCACTGTCTGAACATCAGGGTTTAACCATTGGCCTGTCCTTTGAAAAGGGTCTGTTCGAACAACCCGGTTTGCAAATCGGTCGCTTTATTCAGCATAACATCTTATGGCTCAGCACTTTATTGGCAGTGATTGGTTTATTGATTTTTATGGCTTTGGCCTGGTATCGCCACGGACGTGATCCTCAAAAAGGCGTTATTATTGCCCGTTTTAAACCGCCCAAAGGGGTTTCCCCGGCGGCCATTAATTATCTGGATAATAAAAAAATCACCAACACCACCTTAACCGCCGCTATATTAAGTCTGGCAGTTAAAGGTGCTTTACGTATTCAGCAGACATCCAAGCACTATCGCTTATTAAAGAAACAACCCAAGCAGGGATTGTCCAAAGGTGAAAAACAGGTCTATAAAAACCTGTTTGCCAGTAAAAAAGATGAATTGATTATTAATCAAAAACCCAATGACAAATTAGCCAAAAGTAAAAAATATTTAGCTCAAAAATTAATATCTGAGTATAAAGACGCCTGCTTTATTAACAACCGGCGCTACATTATCTGGGGCTGGCTATTGAGCTTAGTCTGTTGTCTCATGTTTTTCAGTCTGTTTTATGGATTTGAGGTGGGTGTAGGCGTTGTCATTGGCAGCTTGTTTATTTACTTTTTCGTGTTTGTAGTCGTCTTTTTGATGTTACTTGTCTGGCCGGTAATCGTTGGTTTGTTTCTGATATTGGTATTGGTGGGCTCACTCACCGAATTAATGGGTTGGTTTGCTTCTGTGCAAGCCGGTATCTATTTCACCTTAGGTATTTTATTTATTAACATTGTCTTTACCCGACTGATGCAGGCACCAACACTATACGGTCGACAAATTCAGGATCAAATCGTGGGCTTAAAACTTTATATCAGTATGGCCGAAGAGCAAAGGCTGAATCTGATGAACCCACCTGAGAAAAATTTGGCACATTATGAAGCGTTGTTGCCTTATGCAGTGGCCTTGGGTTTGGAAAATCGCTGGGCAGAAAAGTTCAGCGCGGTGTTTAGTACAGCAGAACAGGCAGAAACCACAGACATACCTTTCAACTGGTATCAGAGTGATGTATTGAGCGGTCAGAATCTCACCGAACACTTGTCGGGTTTCACAGGAGATTTGGACAGAACTGTCCAAGCGGCCGCCGAGGTTCCGGTCTCTAGGCAAAGCATATCCTCGTCTTCCGATGGTTACGGCAGTTACTCAAGTTCTTACTCGTCATCTTCATCAAGCAGCAGTTTTTCATCCGGCGGCGGATTTTCTGGTGGCGGTGGTGGCGGTGGAGGAGGCGGAGGTTGGTAAGTTGTTAACCCGAATATTTCGTGTAACCAATAAAAACGCCGCAAGTATAAGCGGCGCTTTCATTAGGGTTTTAGCGATATTTTTATAAGGTTTCTTCCAGCCATTTAAAGAATTCCTTTTGCCAGATTAAGCCGTTTTGTGGTGTGCTGATCCAATGGTTTTCATTGGGGAAAAACACCAGTCGGCTTTTAATGCCTTGCAACTGGGCGGCCTGGAACGCGGCTAAGCCTTGGCCAATGGGTACCCGGTAATCGGTGTTACCATGCATCACCAGAATTGGCGTGTCCCACTTATTCACAAAGTTAACCGGGTTAAAATCTTTTAAGGCTTTTTGCGCGTCTTTATTGTCTTTATCCCAATAGTTGCCACCCATATCGTAATTGACGAAAAACAGCTCTTCGGTGGTGCCGTACATGCTGCGCAGATCAAATACACCGGCATGGGCGATAAAGGTTTTAAATCGTTTATTGTGATGGCCGGCGAGATAATAAACTGAATAACCACCAAAGCTGGCGCCAATGGCACCCAAACGGTCTTTATCTACGTACGATTCTGTAGCCACATCATCAATGGCGTCGAGGTAGTCTTGCATCGCTTTACCGCCCCAATCTTTACTAATGGCTTTATTCCATTCAACGCCATGCCCCGGCATACCACGGCGATTAGGGGCCACAATAATATAGCCCTGAGAGGCCATCACCTGGAAATTCCAGCGGTATGAGTAGAACTGCGAAAGCGCTGATTGAGGACCGCCTTGAGCGTATAAAAGGGTCGGATATTTTTTATTTTTATCAAAGTTCGGTGGATAAATCACCCATGTCAACATGTCGTGTCCGTCTTTGGTTTTGACCATGCGCTTTTTAACCGTCGGCAAATCTAAAGCGTCATATAAATCATCATTAACATGGCTTAATTGTTTGAAGGACTGTTTATCCAAATTAAAACGGTAAATCTCCGCCGCCTGGTTCATATCGGTGCGGGTGACGATTAAATCACCATCGACTTCACCCACAATACCGGTGACATCGAATTGACCTTCACTGAGTTGTTTTAAATCCGGCATACGTTCAGTTTTACCCGGATCATCTACGCTGAACAATTGAATGGTGCCTTTCACCGGTGCAGTGAAATAGATTTTCTCGCCATCCTCTGCCCATTTAAAACTACGAACGGTGCCGTCCCAATGCGCGGTCAGATTATTGCTAAAACCTTTGTGTTGAACGATAATATCATTCTTGTCAGCTTCATAACCCGGGGTTTTCATTTGTAACCATGCCATTATGCCGTTCGATGAAAAGGCCGGACTGGTGTCGTAACCGGGGTTGTCTGAGGTGATGTTCTCCGTCTTTTTCGTTTTCAGATTGTATTTATATATATCGGTGTTGGTACTGGTGGCATAATCTGTGCCGGCCAGTTTTTTACTGACGTAATAAATATTTTCACCCTGTGGCCCCCAAACATAATCCTCATCCCCACCAAACGGCATTTGTGGTGTGTAATAAGGCTCATCAGGCATAATATCGGTTTCTTCTTCAGTCGCTAAATCACGGTAAAACACATGATTAAATTTACCCTCGTTATAGGTCGACCAATGGCGATAATCCAGTGAATCATAGACATTCACTTCGGCTTTATCCATACCTTCATAACGATCTTTGCCGGCCACTTCATTCACCAGAACTTCTTTGTGAAAGAGTATTTTACTGCCATCCGGTGACAGGTTTTTATCGGTTATCAAACCTTCATAAGCTTCAGATAACAACGCCGGACCGCCGGTAACAGGCAGTTTATAGACTTTTGAATTAAAATCGTTGGCCTCAACATCCGGTGTCGTGACTTTAAAAAAGACATGGGATTTATCCTGTGACAAGCCCAAAGCAGAAACCCGCTCAACCTGCCACAAATGTTCCGGTGTAAAGACATCGGCTTGTGCCGATAAACCGGTGAATACCAGTAAAAATACTAAAAATTGTTTCATCATAAACAGCCCATTAGGAAAAGCTTATCAGATTACCTAAAAACTGGCGAAAAAGAAAGCTATAGACAAATTTTCGATTAATAAAATAGTATTAAAACAGCGTAACAAGTAAACTTAAAGTCAATATCATAAATTAGTAAAAAAACAATAATATGCAACCGTTACCATCGGCATCAGCTTTATGTATGCAGTGGATTGATTTACATCGCAAGTGCACCCGCATCATGCTTGTATTGATGGGTTTGTTTGGGATTGTGCTGGTTCTAAATTATTATTTTCCGGTGGTGGTTGTCTCAAATAATACAAATGGTCGCTTATTTTTTATTATATTATTTCTTTTGCTCGGGCTCATAAATTACCTTTTATTTAAGTATTACGGCCGCCATTCTCGGTTATCCTGCCCTCATTGCCAGCATATTATAAGTTCAAGCAAATCGCTGAAGCGCCAGATACAACAAATTGATTGTATTCAGTGTGGTCAACAGCGAATTTCAACAACTGTGGATTGTCATCCAATTAAAGGTCATCACCCACTAAAGTATCTTCAACACAGCATTGTCATACAAATTATTTTGATAATTTTAGCGGTGGTTGCTATCGGTGTAATAAGCGCAGAAAATGACCATATACCTTCACTTATATGGATGTTATGGCTGATGATATTTTTGATAAGCTGGATGATGCAAAGATATATTTTTCATAAGGCTAGAAAGTTGGATATAGTTTGTCATTCCTGTGGTTTTTATCCAAAAGATATTGCGGAGTGTCAGCTAATGCTTTGTGATGAAATTATTTGTTGCGAGAAATCGCAAGGCCGATAAATCAGCATAAAGCTGATGAGACGAGTAAGTGATTGTTAGTACTTAGTTTATTATTTTAATGACACAACAATATACTCTAGATTACCATGGCAAAACCCAATAAAAAAGGCCCAACAAAAACAGTGGATGTTTATTGCAGTCAATGTAAAACCCAGTTGTTTAAGTACCGCAAGGGCGGAAAAGGTTCACTGGTGAAATGTTTTAAAGAACGCATTTCAAAGGACTATACAGATGCGCCGTGTATCTGCCCGGCGTGTGACCAGGAATTCGCTCGCGAGACAATGGTTCGTGGCACCCCGGCGTATAAGATGATAGGTGGGAAGGTGTTTGCTAAGTGAACAATTTCAATTTTAATCAGATTTAGGAGAATATAGCGAAGGGAATCGCCAATAGCAATAAAAAGGGCAGTAACAAGATCTTAAACAACGCCAAAAACACCACACCGAAGACCGTCAATAGAATAACACCAATCGACAGCACCACTGCACCTACAAATAAAATTGGGCTCAGCAATATCGCCACAAAAATCCAAAACAGGACTTTTACCATTAGCAAGACGGCCAGCAAAATAAATAGTCCAAAAAATAACTCAATCATCATAATCACCATTTTAAAAAGGGCTTAATGTTTTTAAGCCACCTATTTAAAATAGCAAAAGAGGGCTGGATCTTGAAGTGCCGGAAGTCAGGGTTTGGTGTGTCTGAGGAAATCCTCATATGGTTTCCTGAGGAAAAGTTTTGTTAATTTTTGAAAAGCTGCGCTTTTGTATGCTTCGCATACTCGCCTACAGGGATGTAGGTGTATCGAGATAGAATGGAATCGATAGCGATTGGATCCTCGTGTCAGAGCACGAGGATGTCGCGGTGGGGTTGTTTGTTTTTTAGGTTTTTAGATATGGGTTGGGTTGGGAGATCCCTCGACTCCCTTGGGATGACTGTCGTCATTTACACCGCATTTCGACTGGCGTTGATATTGCCGTAGAGGGAGCGGGTGACCATGTTTTCATACGTTTGGATTGTTTCACTGTCGGCGTTGTTTGTCTTGAGTTCCTCGATGGTTTGCAGGGCGAATTGTTGGATGGTGAGTAGTGGCAAAACAATATTTTCTCGGATCTGGATGGAGGCGTTGCGGCGTTTTTGGTCGGCCAGTAATTCAGTTTGGCCGGACACAGCGAGTAAACACGCATGGCTGCGTTCGAATTCGTCTTTAATCAGGCGCCAGAAAGCACCGAAGCGTTTGTTTCCCTCTAAATAAGCGGTTAATGGCATATAAGACTTGGCCAGCGACATCATGCAGTTGTCCATTAAGGTTTTAAAAAATCCGGAGTTATCATAAAGCTGTTTTAGTTCGTCTAAACGGCCATCATCAATCAGCTGTTGTAAAGCGGTGCCGACGCCATAATACCCAAGGACGTTTTGTTTTAGTTGGCTCCAGGCGCCAACAAAGGGAATGGCGCGTAAATCTTCGAAGACCAGTCCGCCGTCATCGTCACCGCGTTTGGTGGGGCGACTGGAAATGTTGGTTTGGCCGTAGTATTTTAAAGTGCTGATTTGTTCCAAATAAGGCACAAAATCCGGGTGTTTTTTAAAAGCCTGATAATGCTCAAAACTGATGTCGGCAAGCTGTTGCAAGATGTCATAGGCGTTATCATGCCAAGCGTCCTTGGGTGGGTTAATGGCGTTAAAGGCACCGGCGCTGAGCAGTTGTTCAAGATTATATTGGGCGGTATCAGGATTACCAAAATTGGATGAAATGGTTTGACCTTGAATAGTTAATTGGGTGGCGTGGTTTTGAATATGTGGACTTAACGAAGCATAAAACTGATGCGTTTCGCCACCACCACGGGCTGGCGGACCGCCGCGTCCATCAAAAAATATTACCTCAATACCATGCTTTTTGGCAACGTTGGAGAGGTTCTCCTTGGCTTTTAAAATCGCCCAGTTGGCAGCGATGTAGCCGCCGTCCTTGGTGCCGTCGGAGAAACCGAGCATGATAACTTGACGGTTGTTTCTGTTGCTTAAATGTTGACTGTATTGACTGTCCGTGTATAAGTTAGCCATCACCTCAGGTGCCGCCGCCAGGTCTTCAATGGTTTCAAATAAGGGTACAATATCGACCGGTAAAGGTGTCGGTAAATCAGCCTTGTGCATGAGGTCCATGACGGTTTTGACGTGGGCCACAGACTGGCAGTTACTGATTATGTACCGCTGACAGCCCGACTGCCCATTGTTGCGTTGAATCTCACAAATGGCTTGCATACTGGCGAGGGTGTCCTTAACCGGTAAGTCATCGCGGTCGTCCTGTTCTTTATTGAGGACTGCTTGTACGGCCGTTAGAACACGGGAATCCTGCCGGATATCAAGGTTGGCGAAATGAAAGCCAAAGGAGTGGACCTGACGAATCAGGGCTTCGACCTGATCGACAAACAGGGACTGATGGTCATGAATCAAACCGGTTTTAATAGCTTGTAAATCGGTCAGAAGTTGCCCGGCACTGTAATCATAGTGTTCGGGGTTGGTGTAGCCACCGGTGTAAAGTTGTTGTTCAATCCTGGTGATTTTATCTTCGATATTTTTGAAGGTCAGGCGTTTTTTTAAGTCACGCACATGTCGGTGGTAGCATTTAAGAATACTACTGCGCAAGCGACGTGCCACTTTGAGGGTCGTGTCCGCAGTCACATAAGGGTTGCCGTCGCGATCGCCACCGGGCCAAAAGCCAATTTCGATAAAGGCATTCTCGGGTAGTTGGCCATCTTGGTATAAGTTGTTTTCAAGCCGTTTGTTAATATCCGCAACGGCTTGATAAAAGACGTTTTCCAGGTACCAGGTGAGGCTGACGGCTTCTTCAAAAGGTGTGGGTTTTTGCTTGCTGTAGAGGGGTGTCTTGCCCAACTGTTGCAGCAGCATTTCGATGTCGCCTAAATTGTTGCCTTTAATCGCATGAGATAGCTCGGTGATGATACCGAGAACCGGACCGGGATAAAACTGTGTCGGATGAGCGGTGAGCACAATGCGGGCGTGGTAATGACTGAGTTTTTCCTTTAATTCGCCGGTTTTCTGTAAAAACGCATTACGTTGAGCCAGCATAGGCACGCTTCCGGGACCGTCAAGGGCATTATTTTCGGTAAAAGCCGCTTCTTCAATGGCATCAAAAAGGACAATTTGCCGTTCAATGTACTGAATCAGTTTAAATAAAACAGTGATGCGATCTTCGCTATTTTGTTCCGGATGATGGTGATTGAAGAAGTCGTCGATAATCTGCTTGGGGCTTTGTTTGTTGTGATAGCCTCTTTGGCAATGCTGATTTAATAATGGCAGCAGTACACCCACCTGATGGATGCGGTCAAAGGGCAGATTTAAAAAAAGACTGTTATAAATCTGAAATTTATTAATCACCGTGCGGTGAAAGATGTCCATAGCGGATTGTGTGGTCATTATTTTTTTTGTTTTGGGCAGTTTAATTATTTTAGAAGAGTGGTGGATTGTTTGCAATCACCGGTTTAATCAAAGCTGACGGGATCGATGTCGATAAACCAGCGGACGGGGCCGTTTGTGGGGTGGTGTTTTTTGAGCAGTTGTTTGAGTAGTTGGTGCAGACCGGCGCGGTTATTGGCATTAAGGATAAGTTGCATGCGGTGCAGTTTTTGTTTTTTTTGCATCGGTGCCGGTAAGGGGCCCATGACACTGACGTCCGGGTGTTCGCCGATGGCGTCAACCAGCTCCAATAAAAAGGCTTCAAGTTTATCTTCAAAGCGATGCTGGGCCCGGATGATGGCCATGTGGCTGAAAGGTGGGAATTGCATCTCGCGACGTTGTTCCAGGCCATTTTTCGCCAATTGTTCGTAGCCTTGTTGCAATAAGGTGTGGAAGAATTCGTGCTTGGGTTGGTGGGTTTGAATGATGACCTGACCGCTGGTTTCGGCGCGTCCTGCGCGTCCTGCGACTTGTATCAGTAATTGCGCCAGGTATTCTTCGGCTCGAAAATCGGTTGAGTAAAAGCTGTTATCGACATTGACCACCACCACCAATGATAGCTTCGGGAAATCATGACCTTTGGCCAGCATTTGGGTGCCGACAATGACACAGGGATCGCCATTGCGCACGCGGTCTAATTGTTGTTGCCATTGACGCGGCGTGTTAACCGAATCGCGATCAAAGCGGATCACCGGGTATTGGCTGAATTCCTGGAGCAAGGTGGTTTCCACTTGTTCTGTGCCCACGCCCAGGGTGTCCATTTCCTGTGAGCCACAGTTGGGGCAAAATTCCGGTAAGCGGTAGTGGCGTCGGCAGTGGTGGCAGAGTAGTCGGTTATTGTGCTTGTGGTAGGTTAAATAGGCATCACAATCATCACACTCAGCGATCCAGCCGCAATCGTGGCATAACAATTTCGGTGACCAGCCGCGACGGTTTAAAAACACCAGGACCTGATGGTTATTGTCAAGTTGTTGGCCGATGTCGTCGAGTGTTTGACGGGTTAAGCCACCGTAGGTTTTACGGCTGTCGAGGTTTTGCAGTTGAATTTTGGGCAGTGCTTTTTGGTTGGTGCGGCTGCGCAGGGTGAGCCAATGATAATGACCTTTCAGGGCATGACGTAAGCTTTCAAACGCGGGTGTCGCCGAACCTAAAATGACGGGAATATTTTCAATCTTGCCACGCAAGACCGCCAGGTCGCGCGCCGAATAACGCACGCCGTCTTGTTGTTTATAACTGAGGTCGTGCTCTTCGTCGACCAGAATCATGGCCAGATTCTGAAACGGTGTAAAGAGTCCTGAACGGGTGGCAACCACGACATCCACATGGCCGGCGCCGGCCTGTTGCCAGACACGGGCCCGGGCACCATCTGACAGGCCTGAATGAAACACCGCCAGTCGGCCTTTGATACGTTTTGAAAAGGTCTGGAATAATTGTGGTGTGAGTCCAATTTCCGGAACCAGAACCAACGCTTGCTGGCCCTTTTCTAACAAAGGCATCAAGCTGCGAATATAGACTTCGGTTTTACCGGAGCCGGTGATACCGTCGAGAAGACTGACATGAAAACGGTCACTGTTATCTTGGATGTGCCTTAAAACATGTTGTTGATCGTCCGTGAGGGTGAAGTTGGGTTCTTCAATGTGTTTATTGTCAATAAAGGAACGATCAGATTGCTGCAATAAACCTTTTGCGGCCAGTTGTTTACACAGTGCTGATGCACCGGCACTTAAGTGGCTCAAAGCTGCCGGCATTTGTGGTCCGTTTTGTAGAATGTAATCAAAGACTTGCCATTGCTTGGGTGCTTTTTCGAGTTTTTTTTCAGCAGTTTGTGTGTCAGTATTGGCCTTGTACCAGGTTTCCTGAGGGATTGGGGGGTTGTCGGGTTTCCTCAGCCAGGCGGGTAAAGCGGTCATCAGCATTTCGCCGAGACTGACCTGATAATATTTGGCGGCCCGGGTAATCAGTGATAGGCTGTTTTTGTTTAACAAGGGTTGCTGATCAAGAACTGCGTCGACAGTTTTGAGTTGTTTATGTTGACTGGAATTTTTGAGGTCGACAATGACACCAACCAATAATTTGTTTTTACCCAGCGGAACGCGAACCCGACAGCCGATTAAATCAACCGGAAAATTACCGACTAATTGATAATCCAGGGTGTCGGCAAAAGGGATTTTCAGGGCCACTTGGACAATGCAGACTGATGCGTCATTCATGGCTGGTATCATATCATTGAGACCTGCTCAGCTGTAAAAAATTGTTGCTCTGAACAGGCCCCATCTGTGGCTTTACCTGTATCAATGGTTATCCACACATTCTGTGGATAACTTTGTGTATAAGTCGGTGTATTTGACTGAAAAGAAAGATGGGGCGGGATTTATGACAAAATGGTTAAAATCTCCCCAAACCAGTATAACCCATATGTATCAACAACTTACACAAACAACTTGAACACAATGCCTAAGCAAATTCGCTAACTGATTGAATCGTTCCTTCAAAACCCGGCTTGTGCATAAGTTGCGGCTTAATGATGGCCTGCAAAGCCAGGAATGGTTGGTTTTGGCATAATTGCAGGCTGTTATTCGCTGTACGCTTCGGCCGTGGCATCGTGGGGATGCAAAGATTCGTGATGGGTGACGCGTAAGTGAAATTGTTGTACCCGATCTGATTTTTCCAAAGCTTGTTTAATGCGCCGTGCGGCATCTTCACAAAACATTAAATTCTGACCATTTCGGAGTGCAAATGCTTGTTCATCGGCGCGTTTTACGGCCGTTTGCACTGCGGTTTGCAGGGTGTTTTCAACGGTTTCGATAAAATGCTCAACCGGCACCTGGTTTTGATCGTTATTTAGCTTAATTTTAACCACAGCGGTGCTGCGTTGACTGTGCGGCGTGGCATTAATGCCATCAGTACTGCCGAGCCATTCAAGGATGGTGGTTTTGTCGATCGTGTCAGTATCAAAATGACGATCAAAGTTATCCTGAATCAACTGTCGTGCCAAAGCCGCAGAGCAGGGACAGGTGCTGGAATAAACCACCTGAAAACTTAAATATTTTGAGGTGCCGGTTTGTTGGCAATTAACCACCGAAAGTTTTATCGGATAGGCACGCCAACCGGCATTATCCGTGACCAGGGCTTGGCGGCGTAACAAAATATCGGATTCCACTTCCACCAAAGCATTGCTGCTGAGGCCGCTGTGACTGTTTAAAAATTCGTCGGTCAAGTCTGACAAACGATTAAAATCAATGGCCTGATCGCTGAATAATCGATCGCAGGCTAAATAGAGGCGTGACATGTGGATGCCTTTGGATGCTGAGTTATCCAGAGACACTTCTGCCCGAACCCGGCCAATGCCGGCTTTGATCGCCACATCGGCATTTAATTGAAGCGGCATTTCAATATCATTCATGCCAACCCACTGAAGCTGGCCGCCAATGTGGGCTTTTTCTTCTTGGGCAATGTCAGGCAGGGTGGCCGTTTGGTGGGTAGAATCTAACACGAACTTTGAAATTAGCTAAAACCCTTATCATGCGGTTATTGGCTTAAAAAAACAAGGGCTGACGACATGAAAATTGGCAACAAAGCCGGTTACAGGTTATACAGTCGGTTGTTGGTAAATCCGCTTAAAGGCATCGAAAGATTTTTTAACGCTGCGATACATTTGAATTTTTCACCCATTTCCGTGGGCATCATCAATTGTTTCAACTCTGTGGCACGTTCATAATACGCACTGTAATCTCCCTCCTGAGTCAGCAGACTTTCGACCCCAAGTCCCATCAGTAAATCCATTTGACTATTGAAGCCGACCACGTCGCAGTCAGCGGCCTTTAAGGATTCGGCAACGGCGGTAAAGTCGACAAAAGCGGTGATGTCCTGGGCGCCAACATCATGATAGGGGTTGAAGTTGGCCTGGTGGCGCTGATGACACACCAGGGTGCCGCTGTTACGTTCCGGGTGATAATAGACGTCCCGGCCGTAACCATAGTCAATAAATAGGACCAAACCCTGACTCATGTGTTGGGTAATACTGTTTACCCAATCATCAAGATAGGGGATAAATTCAGAGCGGTAGCCATCGCTTAAGTTTAATGATTTGGCTTTTATCTGTGACAACAAATCATCGGGAAAATCCCGCCATTGTTCCACCAGTTCGTCATCCTTGATAGTCAGCATAAGACGCTGATAGTCTTGGTCAGTATATTGAAACACTTCAACCGGTAAGGCATCGAGGACTTCGTTGGCAAAAATAACACCATTAAATTCATCATCAGGCGGCGCATCAAGCCATTGAACACGTTGACGTAAATGCCCCGGTAAATTTTTTATATGCTGTTGCTGTTGCTGTTTTAAGTCGGCGCTCACTTCTAAAATCAAATAGTGCTCAGGTAAGTAATGCCCGGATGAATCCATGCTATCAAGTGCAGTTAAGACATCAGCACAAAAGCGACCACTGCCGGCGCCTAATTCTAATATCCTGGGCTGTTCAAGTGCCACCATGACTTCGGCAAATTGACGTGCCAGTGATTGAGCAAACAGTGAACCAAGCTCCACGGCTGTGATAAAATCACCCTCACGACCGAATTTTTTTAAGCCGGCACTGTAATAACCGCAACCGGGCTGATACAGAGCCATGCGCATAAAATCAGCAAAAGAAAGTTCATTGTGCTTTTTAATGGTGCGGGTTATCTGATCCCAAAGAGTTTTTTGTGCTTGTTGTAAGGAGTCTGACATAATAATGAATAGAAAGGATGAGTTAATTCTGTGGCTTAATCATAACCCGCATCAGGACAACAAAAAAGCCAAAAAATACAGTGACGGCATTTTACAGCAGTTACTGACAGATGCCTGTCCTGAATCGCTGCCTTTGGAAATAAAACGAACAAAAAATGGCAAACCTTACACCAATGCACCGATTTATTTCTCATACAGTCACAGCCGCCGGGCTTATCTGTTTGGGTTATCGAAACAAGGTGATATTGGGCTGGATATAGAGTGCACTGATCGCTCCCGTGACTTTATGACACTCAGCAAACGTTACTTCCATGCGGATGAATACCAACAAATGAAAGCCTTGTCGGAACAGAACAGACGCCATTTTTTTTATCGACTTTGGACCCGAAAAGAAGCCTGGTGCAAATTATTTGGCGGTGTTTTGTGGTACTATTTAGGCCGTTCGGTTTTGGAAAATCAGATTACAATCGAGGCTAAAAAAACTTTATATTTCACTGATTTAACCTTCATTCAAGGCTATGCCGGGGCGGTGGCCACGGTTGATCCAATTCATCACGTATATATAAATACAATTAAATAATATGCGCTACTTAATGATATTGTTGTTCAGTGTTTTGGTTGGTTGTCAAATCAACCAACAAACTTTGCGCCAAGCCGAGTCGGTGACCGAACTTAAGAAAGATGCGACCTTAACGTGCCCCATTAACGAAGCCACGGCCTGTGCCGATAGCACTGTCTTCAGTAAGTTATACGCCACCAGCCAGATGACCGGAAAAAATCAGATGTTGATTTTAGATCACGGTGAACAATCGCTTTTGGCTCGCATTAATTTAATACGTGCGGCCCAAAACAGCATTGTTATTCAAACCTTTATCTGGAATAACGATGAAGCAGGCCATTGGGTGCTGGCTGAATTAATCAAAGCGGCACGGCGGGGCGTCAAGGTCAGTATTATCGGTGACCAGCTCTATACCATGGGCAATTCGTGGCTCATGGCAGAACTGGCCACCATTCATCAGAACTTTGAATTTCGGATGTATAATCCGGTGTTCAGTGATGCCCACACATCAGCTTTTGAGTTTGCTTCTGCCATCGCCTGTTGTCTGGCGAATCTCAATCGGCGTATGCACAATAAGGCTTTTGTGGTGGATGGCCGCTATGCCATTGTTGGCGGACGTAATTATTCCAGCCGATATTTTGATTGGGATGCGACCTATAATTATAAAGACAGAGAGGTTATGGCCATTGGTTCTGTGGTGGATGAGATTGTCACGTCTTTTGATAGTTTCTGGACATCGCCACATGTCTTGCCATTGACCCATTTAAATGATGTGGCTAGGCGAATCATTAATAATCAGGAAGCGCAAACCAATTGGCATGAACCGTTGCCGGAGCTGGCGCAGACATTAAGCCAACAGGCCAATGATAACAGCTATATTGAGCAGACTTTTTTTGCTGATTTTGTGGCGGTGGACAAAGTTGAATACTTTAGTGATACCCATGATAAGCCCTTTAACAAGGAAGCGCGTGAAATGAATAAACAATTAACCGAGAAATTTCATGATTTATTCGCCCAAACAGAGCGTCGCTTACTCATTCAAACACCTTACCTGGTGTTTTCTCGTCAGGCGCGTGATATGTTTAAAAAATTGCGTAAAGAGCACCCTGATTTTGCCCTGCAGGTTTCGACCAATTCACTGTCTTCAACCGATGCCTTTTATGTGTATGCCATCAGTTTAAAGCATAAGCGGTATTATTTGAAAAAACTGGACATGGAAATTCATGAATTTAAACAGCGGCCCGAAATGCTGGAGCGGTTTTTTGCCACCCACCAAACCAATGAACATACCCGTTTTGGTTTGCACAGTAAATCGTTTGTGATTGATGACAAAATTTCAATGATTGGCAGCCATAATTTTGATCCGCGATCAGATGTACTCAATACCGAATCAGGTTTTATTATTTACGATCGAGAATTTGCATCGAAATTAACGGCCAGTATCGAGCAGGACATGTTGCCTGAGAACAGTCGGTTGGTGGCGTCCAAAGAGCAAATACCTTTTTTTAGTCATGTGAGCGGGTTTTTTGCCACCATATCCAGAAAATTACCCATTTTTGATATCTGGCCTTTTCGTTATTCCACCAGCTATGAGTTATTACCGGGTAAAGCGCCGGTGCCGCGTGAACACCCTGATTTTTTTAATCATTATAAGGCGGTCGGGAATTTCCCCGATATTGATTTGCCCGTAAAGCAAATACAGACGATAATAATATCCGCGTTTGGTGGTTTTGCTGAACCAATTATGTAAAATATTCATATGAATAAAAAAAATATCATCATCATTTTTATTGTCGTCGCTTTGGTGGCCCTGCCCTGGTGGCGAATAAATCATAACAGTGAGTTTTTTGTGGAAGGTGTCATGTCCCATTTAAGCCACTTAGGTGATTGGTCTTACCAGGATCACAGTGTCTCCATCAGTGGTGACATTGCCATTAAAGGTGTCCAGTTTAAGCCCAGAGGTTATCAGGATGTGATTCAGGTAGAATCTATTACTGTGACCACCGATGCCCGGGATTTACTATTCACGAAATCAGCGGATTTACTGGTCAAGCTTCCACCGGAATTGACCGTCAATTTCAATCATATCCAGGTGGCCAGCTCCAGCAGTCATTTATTGAATGAAATTCTGGACAATAATTATTATCCGATGGTGGTGGGATATTTGGGTGCCTATGGTTGCGGTGAAAAGCCCGGCCCCAGTTTTTCTGCTGAACAATGGCAAGCCATGAATAGCATACGGCCGGTATTTGATATTAAATTTACCTATGCTTTGGTGGATGACTATAGCATTGATTTTAATATTAACATCAACAGTCCCGGGAATTGGTACACCACCTGGTCAGGTGGCTTAACTCGCCCCATTGATGATGAACGACTGGCTTTCCATGACACCATTGTTGACACCTTGTATTATTACTATGCTGATCAGGGCTTTAATAAAAAGCGCAATCAATTATGCGGCCAGGACCAGCAATCCACTTTTGCCGCTTATCGACTTAACAGCAGTGACGCCTTGCAACAGGCATTACGTATTTATGCAGGTGGCGAAATGTCACCAAAGCTGGCCAATCAATATCAGCGATCGCTTCAGGCTGATGTGGAATATAATGCCATTTTTGAGCTCAAAGAACCCAAATATATATTTGAATTTGCTGATTGGTCTCAGAGTGAATTATTCAGCAACAGCAACATTGAAGCCGCTATGGGTGAACAGGAATATCAGGATGTGAAGCTGTCTAAAATTGATCATTTGGATTTGGATATTGAAACCTTACGGCGCGATATGGAACAGCGTGAAGCGGTGCTGAAACAACGTGAAGAAGAGGCCAATAAACCAAAAGAACTGATCCGGCGAATAAAAACCCATGTCGGTGGACAACAAAAAAGAGAATATACCCTTCAGAATTGGTCTGATGCCATCGGCCAATCTGTCAAGGTCAAGACCAAACGTGGTCGACCGATTTTCGGTGTTTTAAAAGCCATCAGTGCTGATCAGGTGACGGTATCCACCCGTTTTAAAAGTGGCGATGCCACCATTAATATTTCCCGTAAAGATGTGTTGTCAATTAGCATTGCACGCTAAATTAGTTTCCTGATGCATACCAGGCTGTGGTTGGTGAAGCCGTGGGTTTGGTGGCTGTTTTTATTGGTGGCGCTGCTGGTCTCCGTGTCGGTGGGTTCAGTGGCTTTGCCGATAGACCAATTGTTTAACCCCGACAGCATTACCTACAGCATCGTTTGGCAATTGCGTTTACCACGGGCCATCAATGCCATGTTGGTCGGTGGCTGTTTGGCATTGGCCGGTTTATTGATTCAAAATCTGGTGAAAAACCCGCTGGCAGATCCCTATTTATTGGGTGTGTCCGGTGGGGCAGCCAGTTGTCAGCTTTTGGTCATTATGCTGGGTTTAAGTTTATCCGCAGAAGCCTTGTTTTTAATTGGTTTTGGCGGTTCCTTACTGGCCACTTTACTGGTGCTTAAACTCAGTTTTCATGGTCGTATAAAACCCAATAAAGTGACCTTAAACGGCGTGGTGATGGCCTTTGGTTTTGCCGCCATTATTTCTTTTATGCTGTCCCTGGCCGATGGCCAACAAATTCGTTCCATGATGTTCTGGTTGATGGGAGATTTATCCTTTGCCCAACCCAGTTGGCTGATGGTGGTGCTTCTGGCGCTGTGTTTTGTTTTGTTAAGACGACAGCACACGGCCCTGGATTTATTGGCGCGAGGCGAGTTATTTGCCCGTAAGTCCGGTGTGCATGCGGAACGATTGAATTTAATGGTGTTTTTGATGACCGCCTTATTAACCTCGATGGCGGTGGCACAAGCAGGCACCATTGGTTTTGTGGGTTTGATTATTCCGCATATCGTGCGGCTACTGGTGGGTTATCAACACCGTCATTTACTGTCAGTAACCATCCTGGCCGGTGCCTTATTTTTACTCATTGCCGACACCCTGGCCCGGACCGTATTGAGCCCGATTCAATTACCGGTCGGTATCTTTACGGCCTTGGTGGGGGTGCCGGTGTTTTTACTGTTATCCCGGAAGATTTGATGTTAAGTGCTGAGCATATTTCTGTGGTTTTGGCAGATCGTCCTGTCTTAAATGATTTGAGTTGTCATTTTCAGGCGGGTGAGTTTTGGGGCATTATTGGTCAAAATGGAGCCGGTAAGTCCACCTTATTACAGTGCTTGGCGGGATTGTTAGATCCGACCTCCGGTCAGGTGGTTGTGGATGATGAAAATATGCATCAGTTAGATCCCTTATCACGGGCCCAAAAAGTGGCTTACCTGATGCAGGAACAGGAACCGTCTCTGGCTTTTACTGTTTATCAGGCTGTAGAAATGGGGCGTTATCCATGGCATGACAATCCTGAAAACCGGCACCACATTACCCAACAAACACTGCAAGATTGTCGTATTGAGACACTCCAAGATCGCTCAATTCTACAGCTATCCGGGGGTGAAAGACGCAAGGTAGAAATCGCCACATGTCTGGCTCAAAACAGTGATTACTTATTATTGGATGAGCCGTTTAATCATTTGGATGTGGTTTATCAACGGTTTTTGGTTAAAAAATTACAAGCCTTAAGCCAAAATAAGGCAGTGGTCATGGTCTGCCACGATATCGATGTGGTGGCTAAATATTGCAGTCATGTGTTGATGTTACTCGGTGATGATTGTTATCTCAGTGGTGATTCAGCTACAATGTTAAGTAAGGCCAATTTAGAAGAATTATTTGATGAATCCCACTGATACACAATTTTTGGCGACAATCGCACGCCAGTGGTTAAAAGCCGGTATTATTAATCAACATGCCGCCGCGCGTTTATTGGAAAAATCACAGGTTAAATCCAGTTCAGTGCATCCTTATGTGGCGATTGTTGATAATAAAATTACCAATCTTAAAACAGATAAACCGATTACCCTCGAATTTGTGACACAGTGGGTGGCGAAAGCCAATAAGCTTCCCTATTTAAAAATTGATCCCACTAAAATTAATGTCAATCAGGTCACGCAAGTCATCTCACAAGCCTATGCCCGACAGCATCAGATTTTACCCATTGGCATTGATAACAAGAGCATTCAAATCGCCGTGGCAAACCCAACCCAAACCGATTGGCTCAGTGACATTCAAAAAATTCATCAGCAGACCATTGAACGGGTTCATGTTAACCCGATTGATTTGCAACGCTTACTCTACGAATTTTACGGCGTTAATCGCCAGGTTCAATCAGCCAAGCGTCGTCACTTAGGAAAAACCAACGATCCGGTTCTCAATCTGGAGCAGTTGGTTAAACTGGGCGGCTCCAAGGATATAAATGCCGATGATCAACATGTGATTGGCTTGGTGGATTGGCTGTTGCAGTATGCCTTTGAACAGCGAGCCAGTGACATACATTTAGAGCCTAAACGTGATGAGGCAATGGTGCGATTTCGGGTCGATGGCAAACTCATGAAAGTCTACGACCTGCCGCCTTCGGTGATGTCGGCGGTGACCAGTCGGATTAAGATTTTATCGCGCATTGATGTGGCAGAAAAGCGCCGGCCCCAGGATGGACGTATTAAAACGTTATCGGAAAATGGACGGGAAATCGAGTTACGGGTATCGACCATGCCCACCACTTTTGGTGAAAAGTGCGTGATGCGGATTTTTGATCCCGAAGCCGTTGTGGTGAATTACCGTGATTTGGGTTTTAGTGAATCTGAATCGGAAATCTGGGAGCGGATGATTAATCGCCCCCATGGCATAGTCTTGGTCACCGGTCCAACAGGCTCCGGTAAAACCACCACTTTATACTCAACCCTAAAACAACTAGCGACACCTGAGGTCAATGTTTCGACGGTGGAAGATCCGATTGAAATGGTGGATGGTATTTTGAATCAAATGCAGGTCAATCCGAAAATCGGTTTGCATTTTGCTGACGGTGTCAGAACTTTGTTGCGACAAGATCCGGACATTATAATGGTGGGTGAGATTCGAGACTTGGAAACTGCTAAAATGGCGGTGCAGGCTTCCTTAACCGGTCACTTGGTCTTGTCGACCTTACACACCAACGATGCACCATCGGCCCTCAATCGATTACTTGATTTAGGGGTGCCTGATTATTTATTGCGTAGCACCCTGGCAGGTATCATTGCCCAAAGGTTGATTCGTTTATTGTGCCCGCATTGTAAAAAACCGCATAAAGTCGATGCCGAAAAATGGGTGTCGATGGTACACCCTTATGATTTATCGCCACCAAAAGAGCTGTTTGAAGCTGTGGGTTGTGACGAGTGCCGAAATACCGGTTACCATGGTCGAACCGGGGTGTTTGAAATGATGCCAATTGACGGTGAAATCAGAAAACACATTAAAAATGATACGCCGTCTGAAGTCATTACAAAAATAGCTTATGGCCAGGGAATGCTGCCTTTGAGGGTGGCCATTGCCGAATTACTCAAAGCCGGCAAAACCTCATTAGAAGAAGCGATTCGTCTGGCACCACCGAATATGGATTGATTTTGCCCTTAGACAACCCATTTAGGAGCCATGAAAAATAAATATTTAATAATTCAAACCGGTGACCCGGTTCCCTTATCGGCGCCCAATGGCGAAGTCTTTGCTGACTGGTTTATTGATGGCATGCAAGTCAATCCTGCCATTGTCGATGTGGTGAACGTTCACAAGGGCGAAGCCCTGCCGGAACTTAAGCAAGCCATTGAAATCTATGCCGGCATTCTTATTACCGGTTCAAAAGCCATGGTGACTGAAGGCGATGACTGGGTACGTTCAACACAAAACTGGCTGCGCCAAACCATGCCTCATAAAATCCCGATGTTGGGGATTTGTTTTGGGCATCAGCTATTGGCCGATATGCTGGGTGGTGAAGTGGGCTATAACCCCAAAGGACGGCGTATGGGATTGAGTCAGTGCCAGTTAACACCGGATGCTGCCGAAGATTCCTTATTTCAAATTCTGCCACAACCCAAGTGCGCTGTTTTGGTTTCCCATTCACAAGTGGTCCTCACAGCCCCGCCTGAAAGTGTGGTTTTTGGCCACACTGAAGCCGATGCCAACCATTTATTTAGATACCAGGATTTTATCTGGGGCGTACAATATCACCCTGAATGGAATGCTAAAATCACGGCCGGTTACATTCAACAACGAAGTGATGATTTGAAGGCAGAAGGTTTGCATCCGGATCAATTGTCGGCAGAATTAAAGGATTGTCCCGAAGCGAAAAAAGTGTTGTCTCAGTTCGTTAAAATAACTTCTTAAAGTTTTAAAACCTGTTTCATGGCTTCAGCCAGTTCAGTTTGTCCTCGTTCCTGCAAAGCCCTGATGACATTGCGTTGGTCAGCCGCTGAGCGGTCTTGACTGAGTTTAAACTGACATTGCATTGACTGGATATCAATTTTAATGGCCTTAATCGCCGATAACATAGTGGCCTTATAGTCGTCAGCCCAGGACAAACCCAATGACGTTTGGTGCACAGCTGATAATTGATCCACCACTTTCTTAATCCTGGACACTGATGCATCTGTCTGACAGGTTCCTTGAATATGAACGGCCTGATAATTCCATGTGGGCACCCCCGGTTTCTCATACCAGTCAGGCGAAATATAACCATGAGCCCCGGAAAAAACCACGGCGACTGATGAATTGTTAAGGTATTTTAAATCCGGATTACTTTTAGCCAAATGTCCCCACAGGCAGTGATGCTCGGCATCATAAATCAATGGGAGGTGATTAATGATGGGAAATGAATCGGTGCCGCACACCAGTTGTGCAAAAGGATACTGCTGCATAAACGCGGTGATTACAGCCCGGTCTTTGATTTCATAGTCAGAGGGGATATGCATGCTTATTCTTACCGTAAAACAGCCTTATTGACAAGTGCCCGGTTTCAGGTTGTCACGGGCATTGTTAATGACCTCAAAGCCTGAACGCAAAAGATAGATTGCCAATAAAGCCGCAACCAATAAATCCGGCCAGCCTGATTGGGTCAACCAAACCAAACCGGCGGTCACAAACACGGAGAGATTAGCGACAATATCATTACGGGAACAAGCCCATACCGAGGACATATTGACATCTTCATGGCGATGTTTGCTGAGTAACAACAGACACAAGGCATTGGCTGATAAAGCAATTAAACTAAACAACCCCATCAGCTCAAAAATAGGCACCGCCGGATTTAATAATTTATAAATCACTTGCCCCAAAACCAAAAAACCACCCAGTAGAATTAAACCACCCTTCAACACAGCGACCTTGGCTTTAACCGCATTGGATCGATTCACGGCATATAAACTCACACCGTAAGTAATCGCGTCACCCAGATTATCAAAGGCATCGGCAAACAAAGCCGAAGACCCGGCCAACCAAGACGCGATAAGTATCACCCCAAACATCAGGGCATTGATCAATAAAACCAAAATTAACGTGCGCTTCTGGTTTTCGTTCTGTGCCGATAAAGCCGATTCTTGTTCGCAACAACCCATGAATAGAAACTTTGAAAAAACAAGCGCCTATTATAACAAGCGCATAAATTTTTGTATTCAATGTAATACCATACTGGCCTGAGATTTCACTTATTTAAGTTAACTTTAATTTGAATAGATGATTAAAAGGATTGACGTCTCTTAATTACACCTAAAAAACATGTCAGCCATTGGTGCGCGTGAGCGCATCAGCAGCTGACTCATCAAAGCATTGTCTTTTGCGCCATACAATTATATTTGGCGACGTAGTCGTAAGAAGCGAAAGAGAAGTTACCGGCCAACAAAGTTGGCCTGAGATTTCACTTATTTAAGTAAACATTAATTTGAATAGATGATTAAAAGGATTGACGTCTCTTAATTGCACCTAAAAAAACATGTCAGCCATTGGTGCGCGTATGCGCATCAGCAGCTGACTCATCAATGCATTGTCTTTTGCGGTTTACAGCGTAGCTGTAAGAAGCGAAAGGCAAATTACCCTTACTTGTCCTCTTCCAGTCCCACTCCATCCATGCCCATCGACAAGGAATCGGCATCACCACCTTGTGCCAGCTTAATGGCGAGGCGGACTTCGTTGGCGGAGTCGGCGTGACGCAGGGCGTCTTCGTAGGTGATTTCACCGGCTTGATAAAGCTCGAACATGGCTTGATCGAAGGTTTGCATACCCATGTTGGTGGATTTTTTCATCAAATCTTTGAGTTTTTCAATCTTGCCTTTGCGGATGTATTCTTGCGCCAGGGGTGAATTAATCAGGATTTCAACAGCCGCGCGACGGCCATTACCATCGGGTGTTGGAATCAGCTGTTGCGCCACCATGGCACGTAAATTTAAGGATAAATCCATCAGCAGTTGATCGCGGCCGTCTTTGGGGAAGAAGTGTAAAATACGATCAAGTGCTTGGTTAGCGTTGTTGGCGTGTAGTGTGGCCAGACATAAATGACCGGTTTCAGCAAAGGTCACGGCCTGTTGCATGGTCTCTTTGGTTCGTATTTCACCAATCATAATAACATCAGGCGCCTGTCGCAGTGAATTTCTTAATGCGATTTCAAAACTTTCCGTATCCAGGCCCACTTCACGCTGGGTAATGACGCAACCCTGGTGTTCATGGACATATTCGATGGGATCCTCGATGGTGATGATGTGTCCGGTGGTGTTGACATTTCGGTAGCCAATCATGGCGGCCAAAGAGGTCGATTTACCGGTACCGGTGCCACCGACGAAAATAATAATGCCGCGTTTAGTCAGGGTTAATTCTTTTAACACTTCAGGTAACTTAAGTGATTCAAACGTGGGAATTTTAGATTCCACCCGACGAATGACCATGCCGACGGCGTTGCGCTGGTAAAAGGCACTGACCCTGAATCGGCCGACACTGGAGACGCCAATGGCAAAGTTACATTCGTGGGTACGCTCGAACTCTTCCTTTTGATAAGGTGACATAATGCCGGTGACCATGTCTCTGGCCTGGGATTTATTTAAAGGTTGTTGGGTGATGGGGATAACCCGCCCATGAATTTTAATACTCGGTGCTAAACCGGCAGTGATAAATAAATCCGATGCTTTTTTGTGCACCATTAATTTTAAATAGGAATTAAAGTCCATGGGTGTCTCCTGTAATCGGCATTTGATTAATCAAAATCTGCTTTAGAAACCGCTCTTGAGCGTGCTTGCGCTTTGGCAATCAAACCCCTGTTGACCAAATCTTTTAAGCACTGGTCCAGGGTTTGCATACCAATTGACTGTCCGGTTTGAATCGATGAATACATTTGGGCCACTTTATCCTCGCGTATCAGGTTACGAATGGCGGGAACACCAATCATAATTTCATGGGCGGCAATTCGGCCGCCACCAACCCGCTTCAGGAGTGTCTGTGCCACCACAGCGCGCAAGGATTCAGATAACATGGAGCGCACCATGGGTTTTTCACCTGCCGGGAACACATCAATAATACGGTCAATGGTTTTGGCCGCAGAAGTGGTGTGCAAAGTACCGAATACCAAGTGACCGGTTTCAGCAGCTGTCAGCGCCAGGCGAATGGTTTCCAGGTCACGCAGCTCACCCACCAGAATAATATCGGGATCTTCACGCAAAGCAGAACGTAATGCGTTTTCAAAACTTTTGGTGTCACGATGAACCTCGCGCTGGTTTATCAGACATTTATTGCTGGTGTGAACAAACTCAATGGGATCTTCAATGGTTAAGATATGGCCGTGTTCTTTTTTATTGAGGTAGTCAATCATGGCCGCCAGCGTGGTCGATTTACCTGAACCTGTTGGTCCGGTTACCAGAATTAAGCCACGTGGCACATCAATAATATCTTTGAAAACGGCCGGGCAATTAAGATCTTCGAAGGTCAGAATTTCCGTGGGAATGGTTCTGAATACACCGCCACATCCTCGGTTTTGATTAAAGGCGTTTACACGAAAACGGGCCATTCCGGGGATTTCAAAAGAGAAGTCAATTTCGTAGTTTTCTTCGTACTCCTTACGTTGGTAATCGTTCATGATGTCATAAATCATGTCGTGTAATTCTTTGTGCTCAAGGGGGGGCAAATTTATGCGTCTAACGTCACCATCAACACGAATCATGGGCGGTAAGCCTGCAGACAAGTGTAAATCCGAGGCTTTATTTTTGACTGTGAAAGCCAGTAATTCTGCAATATCCACTCAATTCTCTCAAATTTAACAGTTTATTGAGTTTAGCCTTGTTAAGTGATAAATTCCAGCATGGTGTATAAAAAAATAACGAAAATATGATGAAAACCAGCATTCTATTCGGCCTGCTTGTATTAATAACGGGCTGTCAGACAGCGCCTCATCAGGTATCCATTAATGATGTGACATTCCAGGTTACTTTAGCAGAAGATGACAACAGCCGTGCCATGGGATTGATGTATGAAAATTCTTTGGCCGAAGATGCCGGTATGTTATTTATATTTCCTGACAGCAGGCCGAGGGCTTTCTGGATGAAGAATACATTAATTCCTCTGGATATCCTGTACTTTAATCATAATAAAGTGCTGGTGAGCATTCAGGCGGATGTACCACCATGTCGCACCACCACCACCCGCTGTCCTAATTACCCCAGTCAAAAACCAGCGCAATATGTTTTGGAAATAAATGCCGGTTTATCTGAACAATATGGTTTTAAAGTGGGTGATAAATTAATTCTAAAACTAAAAAAATAGCTTTACAGGTACATACGATTAAAAAAAACAGTTAAGATGAGCCATCGATTTATTGCCCGGAGTATTCTCTCATTGGGTAATGACGTCATTTAAATTAAAAAGAATGGGAATAAATAAATGTACTTCAAAAAACTTTTACCTCTTTTATTGTTGACCACGAGTTTGCCTGCCTGGGCTGTGAAGGCAGATGAAAAAATCAATGACATTGTTCAGCCGATGGCTGACGCCATTGCCGGGGTGGTGTTCTTTCCGGTAACAATTTTTGGTGGTTACCAGGTGCCTGTGGTGTTGATTTGGCTGATTGTGGCAGCGACATTTTTTACCATTTACTATAAATTCGTTAACATGCGGTCGTTTCGCCACGGTTTTGATTTAATCCGTGGTAAATATGATCATCATGATGCTGATGGTGAGGTGACTCACTTTCAGGCGTTATCGACGGCCTTGTCGGGCACCGTGGGTCTGGGAAATATTGCCGGTGTCGCCGTGGCGGTAAGCTTAGGTGGCGCGGGTGCGACTTTTTGGATGATTGTTGCGGGTTTCCTTGGTATGTCCACAAAGTTTGTGGAGTGTACTTTGGGGGTGAAATACCGGACGGTATTGGCCGATGGAACCATTCATGGTGGCCCCATGCAGTACCTGACAAAGGGATTTAGTGAGCGTGGATTTCCTAAAATTGGTAAACTTTTGGCCATTCTCTTTGCCATTATGTGTATTGGTGGTTCTTTTGGTGGCGGCAACATGTTTCAGGCCAACCAGTCCTTTCAGCAGTTGGTCAGTATAACGGGTGGTCAAGAGAGTTTCTTACAGGGATATGGTTGGGTGTTTGGCTTGATTGTGGCTGCCTTTGTCGGTATCACCATTATTGGTGGCATAAAGGGTATCGCTAAAGTAACGTCCAAGCTGGTGCCGTTTATGGGCATTATTTATGTTTTGACCGGTTTGGTTATTATTGGCATGAATTACGATCATGTTCCCCAAGCATTTAGTGATATTTATTACGGTGCCATGGATGCCAAAGCCGCTTTTGGCGGTATTGTGGGTGTCTTAATTGTGGGCTTTCAAAGGGCTGCTTTTTCGAATGAAGCCGGTATCGGTTCGGCGGCCATTGCGCACTCGGCGGTGACCACCAATGAACCGGTTACTGAAGGTTTGGTGGCTTTGTATGAACCGTTTATTGATACGGTAATTGTTTGTACCATTACGGCGCTTGTCATCGGTATTACCGGTTATATACCGTTGGCGTCTGATGACACCATCCAGGGTATCGAATTAACTTCGGCAGCTTTTGCCAGTAATGTCTCATGGTTCCCTTATATCCTGACACTGGCTGTGGTTCTGTTTGCTTTTTCAACCATGTTAGCCTGGTCATACTACGGAGTTCGCGCCTTTACATTTTTATTTGGTCCCGGTAAAAAACAAGAAACAATTTATAACATCATGTTCTTGGTGTTTATAGTCATCGGGGCATCGATGAACTTGTCGGGCGTTATTCTGTTTTCAGATGCCATGATATTCGCCATGTCGTTTCCCAATATAATCGGGTTGTATTTCCTGGCACCGGTGGTAAAACGCGAGTTGAAGCAGTATTTTAAAAAGCTGCGAAATGATGATTTGCCGACTGTTGATTAACAGTTAAAACGACATAAACAAAAGACCCGGCCAAAGCAATTTGGGCCGGGTTTTTAATTTAATAACTGCATCTTTTAGCAATTTTTTTATTTGCTGTCACGTGTCTCGGATTTGTCGTGCTGTTTAATGGCACCGGGAAATGGTGCAAAAGGGGCCATACTTTCTCTGATGGCCTGCTTTTCAGTTGACTGACTCCGGCACGATTTTTTGTGTAATGTGGGATTATTAAACATTTTCATACCTCACAAAAATTTGTGGTTATTGACCATTTTAATTAAAATATTAGAGTAAACCACCCAATTTTCAAGCCTTTAGACCTTGTTTATGTTGAAATACCACCTATTCAACAATAGATAAGCTCTTTACTTAAGCAGGAATGCCATAATGACAATAAAAATAGCAATCAATGGTTACGGCCGCATTGGCCGATGTATATTACGGGCGCTCTACGAGCTCAAAAAACATGACATTGAAGTGGTCGCCATTAATGACCTGGGGGATGCCGAGGCCATGGCTCATCTGACCCGACATGACACGGCCCACGGTCGTTTTGATGCGAATGTTAACCTCAAGAATGATGTCATGACTGTCAATGGTGATGCGATTCAAATATGTCATGAAAAAGATCCTACTCAATTACCCTGGAAAGAACTGGAAGTTGACGTGGTGATGGAGTGTACCGGAATTTTTCGAAAACGTGCATTGGCTGCTAAACATATTGAAGCCGGCGCTAAAAAAGTAATCATTTCGGCCCCGGCGCATGGTGAGATTGATAATACCGTGGTTTTTGGTGTTAATCACGACAGCTTAAAAAGCAGCGATCAGGTGATATCAAATGCCTCCTGCACCACCAATTGTCTGTCCCCTCTGGCGCAGGTATTACATCGAGACATCGGTATTGATTCAGGTCTGATGACATCCATTCATGCCTATACCAATGATCAGGTTCTCAGTGACACCTATCACAGTGATTTGCGCCGGGCCCGTTCGGCTACAATGAGCCAAATCCCCACCAAAACCGGGGCGGCTGCCGCCATCGGTTTGGTGCTGCCTGAGCTCAATGGTCGGTTAGACGGCTATGCCATGCGAATTCCCACCATCAATGTCTCGGCTGTGGATCTAACCTTTACGGCCAGCCGTGAAACTTCTGTCGAAGAGGTCAATGAAGTGGTAAAATCTGCAGCCGCACAATCTGCCGTTTTAGCTTACAGTGATGAGGACTTGGTTTCGGTGGATTATAACCACAACCCGCATTCGTCGATATTTGATGCCGGTATCACCAAAGTAACCAATGGACGATTGGTCAAGGTGTTGGCCTGGTATGACAACGAGTGGGGTTTTTCTTGTCGTATGTTAGATATGGCTGAGGCTTTAATGAACGCCTGAGGAGTTAGCGATGAAACACATGAGCAAACTGGATCTCACTAACAAGCGTGTTTTAATACGTGAAGATTTGAATGTGCCTATGGATTCAGGTCATATCAGTGATGATACACGCATAAAAGCTGCTTTACCGACCATCCAACAGGCTTTATCTCAACACGCTGCTGTCATCCTGGTATCACATTTAGGGCGGCCTACGCCCGGTCAGTTTGACCAACAGTTTTCTTTGGTGCCGGTGGCTAATCACCTCAGTCATTTGCTGAAACAAGAGGTAAAAGTCGTTAAAGACTGGCATCAGGGTGTGACAGTACAACCCGGTGAAGTGGTGTTGTTAGAAAACATTCGTTTTGAAGCGGGTGAGAAAAGCAATGATGAAATGCTGGCAAAACAGTTGGCTGAGTTATGTGATGTGTTTGTGATGGATGCTTTTGGAACCGCCCATCGTGCGCATGCTTCAACCGTTGGCGTGGCTCAATATGCACCATCCGCTTGTGCCGGACCTTTGCTGATTAAAGAGCTTACAGCCTTGGAAAAAGGCCTGAAAAATCCTGCCAGACCGATGCTGGCTGTGATTGGCGGTGCCAAGGTGTCCGGCAAATTACAGGTTTTACACAGTCTGGTCGACAAGGTCGATAAGCTGATTGTCGGTGGCGGTATTGCCAATACATTTATTAAAGCCGCCGGATATCAGGTTGGAAAATCTTTGTATGAGCCGGAATTAGTGGATGAAGCCAAACAGTTAATCGAACAAGCGCACCAGGCCGGCAACGAAATACCGATACCCGAAGATGTGGTGGTGGCTGCAGAATTCAGTGCTGATGCATTAGCAGAAGTCAAAATGGTCGATGAAGTGACTGATGATGACATGATTTTAGATATTGGTCCTAAAACAGCTGCGCTGTATGCCTATATTGCCAAACAGGCCAGAACTGTGGTTTGGAATGGCCCGGTGGGGGTGTTTGAGTTTCCCCAGTTCAGTCGGGGCACCCAGCTATTGGCCGAAGGCATTGCCCAGGGGGGTGGCTTTTCTATGGCCGGTGGCGGTGATACCCTGGCAGCTGTGTCAAAATATGGCATTGAAAAAAACATATCTTACATATCCACCGGTGGTGGCGCCTTTTTACAAGTGTTAGAAGGTAAACCCCTGCCGGCAGTGACTGTACTTGAACAAGTGGCTGACCGACCCTAATCGGTGAGCCTGACAATTTATCTTATATAGCAGGAATAATTATGACAGACAGAATTGATGAAATGATTGAAACAGCTGCCGCGATGGTGGCTTCAGGACGGGGTGTGCTGGCGATAGATGAAAGCACCGGCACCTGTCAAAAGCGTTTTGATACCATTGGTGTCGAATGTACTGAAAGTAATCGTCGTGATTATCGGCACACCTTGCTCAGTGCCGATGGCTTGGGTGAATATATTTCCGGCGCAATATTGTTTGATGAAACGCTTCGTCAAAAAGCCACTGATGGAACAACCCTGGTGAAAATCATGCAAGATGCGGACATAATTCCGGGTATTAAGGTGGATAAAGGGGCCAAAGATTTGGCCGGATTTCCTGGTGAAAAAATTACCGAAGGTTTAGACGGTTTGCGAGAGCGTTTGCATGAATACTATGATTTGGGCGCACGTTTTGCAAAATGGCGCGCGGTGATTACCATTTCTGAAAATAACCCCAGCCAAACTTGTATTGAGTCCAACTGCCATGCCCTGGCACGTTATGCCGCTTTATGTCAGGAAGTGGGCTTGGTGCCGATTGTCGAGCCGGAAGTCCTCATGACTGGGGATCATGACATTGCAACGGCTTATGAAGTGACCGAACTGACTTTAAAGTCATTGTTTAATCAGCTTTACGAGCATAATGTGATTTTAGAAGCCTGTATATTGAAATCTTCTATGGTGGTGCCGGGGAGCGACTGTCCTGAACAAGCGGATAACGAGGAAGTGGCTGAAGCGACTTTAAGTTGTTTTTTTAACACCGTACCAGCTTCATTGGCCGGTATTGTTTTCTTGTCAGGCGGCCAATCAGAAATTGAAGCCACTGAGCACTTGAATGTGATGAATCAAATGGGTCAATTACCGTGGCCTTTGAGCTTTTCCTATGGCCGTGCCTTGCAGGCGTCTGCACTGAAAGTGTGGGGCGACAATCCAGAAGCCAATGTAAAAGCGGCACAGGCAGAACTGTTACATCGTGCGCGTATGAATTCCCTGGCGACCTTGGGTCAATACGACGACAAAGCAGAACAAGACTAAAATTAATGAAGGGTGTCGCAACCGGGAAGGTTAGCGGCACCTTGCTAAAATAAGTATTATCGGGGTGACACCATGAGTCTTTCTGAAGACATGAAACAAGCCGCGCTTGAGTATCATCAGTACCCAACGCCCGGAAAAATTAAGATTACCGCGACCAAAGCGTTGACTACGCAGAAAGAGCTGGCTTTGGCTTACTCGCCGGGCGTTGCTGCGCCTTCTGAAGCGATTGCTGCTGATCCGGATAAAGCCGCTGATTACACAGCGCGCGGGAATCTGGTGGCGGTTATTTCAAACGGCACAGCTGTTTTGGGTTTGGGTGACATCGGTGCTTTGGCCTCAAAACCGGTGATGGAAGGTAAAGGTGTTTTGTTTAAAAAATTTGCCGGTATCGATGTCTTTGATATTGAAATTGATGAAAAAGATCCGAAAAAATTAATTGAAATCATCGCCTCTCTGGAACCCACTTTCGGTGGCATTAATCTTGAGGATTTTAAATCACCGGAGTGTTTCGAGATTGAAGCGGCGTTGAAAAAACGCATGAAAATCCCGGTCTTTCATGATGATCAACACGGCACGGCCATTATCACAGCCGCCGCCGTTATTAATGCCTTAAAAATTACCGACAAAAACATAGCCGATGTTAAGCTGGTCACTTCTGGCGCCGGTGCCGCCGGTATGGCATGTCTGGATTTGCTGGTTTCCATGGGGATGGACAAAGACAACATTATTGTCTCTGATTCCAGTGGTGTTCTTTATGAAGGTCGTGAAGATTTAGAAGGCCCCAGGCGAATTGGTTATTCCATTGGCGTTAAGCCGCAAACCATCACAGAAGCGCTGGATGGTGCCGATATATTTTTGGGTGTTTCTGTGGCCGGTGTATTGAAACCGGACATGATTAAGAAAATGGCCAAAGACCCGCTGATTTTAGCCTTGGCTAATCCGACCCCTGAAATCATGCCGGAACTGGCTTTAGAAGTGAGACCGGATGCCATTATTGCCACCGGCCGATCGGATTATCCCAACCAGGTGAATAATGTCCTGTGCTTTCCATATATGTTTCGGGGCGCTTTAGACGTTGGTGCCACCGGCATTAATGAAGAAATGAAAATTGCCTGTGTTCATGCCCTGGCCAAACTGGCACGACTGGAAGTCAGCGATGTCAGTCGAGAAGCTTATGGTGGTAAGGATTTAAACTTTGGGCGTGATTATTTGATTCCACAGCCTTTTGATCCGCGTATTTTATTACATGTAGCGCCGGCGGTGGCAAAAGCGGCCATGGACAGTGGTGTTGCCAAGCGACCATTGAAAGATTTGCGACATTACGAACACCAACTTACTGAATTTGTCTATCAAAGCGGTATGCTGATGCGGCCGGTCTTTGACCAGGCCCGTAAAGATTTAAAACGGGTGGTTTTGGCTGAGGGTGAAGATGAGCGGGTATTGCGAGCCGTGCTCACAATAAACAATGATAAATTGGCGAAGCCGATTTTGATTGGTCGCCCGGAAGTGGTTGAATCACGTATAAAACGCATTGGAATTAATCTGACCATTGGTGAAGATTTTGAGTTGGTCAATCCCCAGGATGATCCGCGATTTAAAGACTATTGGATGTTGTATCATCGTCTCATGGAACGTCGCGGTGTCAGCCCGGAGATTGCCAAAGCGGTGGTCAGAACCCGAACCACCGTAATTGCCGCTTTGATGGTGAAACGTGGCGAAGCCGATGCCATGTTGGCCGGTTTAAATGGCCGTTATCATAAGGTGTTGCAGCACATTATTGATGTCATCGGTCTGAAAGACCAAACCCCGTCAAGTTTAAGTGCGGTGGCCACCGACCGGGGCAGTTATTTTATTACCGACACCAATGTTAACCCCAACCCGAATGCAGCGGAAATTGCCAGTATGGCGATCAGTGCTGCCCAGCGGGTAAAAGCCTTTGGCAAAACCCCACGATTGGCTTTACTGTCCTATTCAAATTTTGGCACGCGAGATGGCAACAGCCCGGAAAAAATGCGTCAGGCTTTGGCGTTAATTAAGGAACAGGCGCCTGATCTGCAAGTAGAAGGTGAAATGGATGCTGAATATGCACTGGTACCGAAGATTCGCTCAAAGGTTTTTCCCAGCGCCCAATTCGACCGCAAGGCTAATTTATTGGTTATGCCAAATCTGGACACTGCCACCACTGCCTTGAATATGATAAGATATTTTTCTGAAGGCGTGACGGTCGGCCCCATGCTCATGGGCACGCAATTACCGGCTCATGTACTCAACCCATCTTCTTCTGTGCGCAGAATTTTAAACATGGTCGCCATCGCTGCAGTTGACGCCCAAAACACCCAAGTGAAATAATATTATGACTAACATTAAAACCCAACATGATATTGATGAGTTAGAAACTCAGGAATGGCTCGATTCATTAAAAGCCGTGATTGCCGAAGAGGGCCCGGAAAGGGCTCATTTCCTGATAGAGCAATTGATTGATTTAAACCGCCGTTCAGGTGGACATCTGCCTTATCAGGCCACCACCGCTTATTTAAACACCATTCCGGTAACCGAACAAAAACAACTGCCGGGTGACAGTGATTTGGAGTGGAAAATTCGTGCCATGATTCGCTGGAACGCCATGGCTATGGTGGTGCGCGCCAACCGACGGCCCGGTTCCCTGGGTGGACATATTGCCTCCTTTGCTTCAGCCGCCACCATTTACGATGTGGGCTTTAACCATTTCTTTCGTGGTAAAGACCATGAAGCCGGTGGTGATTTGTTGTATGTGCAAGGTCACAGCTCACCTGGGTTTTATGCCCGTGCTTATTTGGAAGGTCGAATTAACGAGCAACAATTGGATAAATTCCGCGAAGAGGTGGGTGGTGAAGGTTTGTCTTCCTATCCACATTCCTGGCTGATGCCAGATTTTTGGCAGTTTGCCACGGTATCTATGGGCTTGGGGCCGATTCAGGCGATTTATCAAGCCCGATTTATGAAGTACCTGCAAAGTCGCGGTATTATTGAAAAAACCGATCGCAAAGTCTATTGTTTCTTGGGTGACGGAGAAACCGATGAACCGGAATCTTTGGGTGCCATTTCTTTGGCCGGCCGAGAAAATCTCGATAATCTGGTGTTTGTCATTAACTGCAACTTACAGCGTTTAGACGGTCCTGTGCGTGGTAACGGCAAAATTATTCAGGAACTGGAAGGTGTCTTCCGTGGTGCCGGCTGGAATGTCATCAAAGTGATTTGGGGTTCTTATTGGGATAAATTATTCGCTAAAGACAAAGACGGATTGTTACGTAAGCGCATGGAAGAAGCGGTTGACGGTGACTACCAAATGTATAAATCCAAAGACGGTGCTTATGTGCGTGAGCACTTTTTCGGAAAATATCCGGAACTCAAAGCCATGGTGTCATCCATGACTGATGAAGATATTTGGCGCTTAAATCGCGGTGGCCATGATCCCCATAAAATGTTTGCCGCTTACAGTGAAGCGACTTCACATGAAGGTCAGCCGACAGTTATTTTGGCTAAAACGGTGAAAGGTTATGGTATGGGGCCGACCGGCCAGGCTGCCAACACAACCCATCAACAGAAAAAAATGGACACCGAAGCCATTCGTGAATTCCGGGATAAATTTAATGTACCCATCACAGATGAGCAATTGGAAGAGGTTCCTTACTATAAGCCCGATAAAGATTCCGAAGAAATCAAATACATGCTGGCTCGACGTGAAGAGCTGGGTGGGTTTATACCGCAAAGAAGCTACGACAATAAATCATTAGACATTCCTGAGCTTGATGCTTTTGAGAGTATTACCAAAGGCTCCGGTGATCGTGAAATTTCTACCACCATGGCTTTTGTACGAACACTCGCGGTGTTGTTACGTGATAAAAATATCGCCAAAAAAATTGTCCCAATACTGTGTGATGAAGGACGGACCTTTGGAATGGAAGGCCTGTTTAGACAATTGGGTATTTATTCGCACCAGGGGCAAAAATATGAGCCCGAAGATTCAGATCAGCTGATGTTTTATAAGGAATCTGCGGACGGTCAGGTGTTGCAGGAAGGCATCACTGAAGCAGGTGCCATGTGCTCCTGGATTGCTGCAGCGACTTCTTATGCCAATTACAACACACCGATGATCCCGTTTTATATTTATTATTCCATGTTTGGTCATCAACGTATTGGCGATTTGTGTTGGGCCGCCGGTGATATGCGCGCCAAGGGATTCTTGCTGGGTGGTACGTCCGGTCGCACCACACTAAACGGTGAAGGCTTGCAGCACCAGGATGGTCATTCCCACTTGATTGCATCGACCGTGCCAAACTGCATCAGTTATGATCCTACCTACGGGTATGAAGTGGTGGTTATTGTTCAATCCGGTTTACAGCGGATGTATGTGGATAATGATGAAGTGTATTACTACATCACTTTGCTGAATGAAAATTATCCGCACCCTGAAATGCCCAAAGGCTGTGAAGAGGGTATTGTAAAAGGTTTGTATCAATTGAAAGAGCGGCCCAAAAAAGGCAAAGCCCAGGCCCAATTAATGGGCAGTGGCAGTATATTGCGGGAAGTAGAAGCAGCGGCAGATATGTTGCACAAAGATTTTGATGTGGCTTGTGATATCTGGAGCGCAACTTCGTTCACTGAGCTTAAACGAGACGGGCAATCGGTACAGCGATATAACCGTTTACATGCGGATAAAAAAGCCAAGCTGAGCCATGTGGAACAATGCCTTGATAAGCAACCGGGACCGGTGATTGCCGCCACTGATTATGTCCATGATTTTGCGGAACAAATCAGACCCTGGGTGAAGGCGCCTTATGCCACGCTTGGTACCGATGGTTTTGGCCGTTCAGATACCCGCGAACAACTCAGAGAGTTCTTTGAAGTATCGCGTAATCACATTGCCTACACCACCGTTGTCGAGTTGGTTAAAGCCGGTGATTTGCCGAAATCAGCCATTAAAAAAGCCGTCAAAACCTATAATATTCAGACGGATTTAGACGATCCGAGAACCCGCTAAGACAGTCGAGGACAAAATTGTGAGTGATACAAAACAAATAAAAATACCTGATATTGGTGATTTCTCCGATGTGCCTGTCATTGAAGTCCTGGTCAATGAAGGCGATGAAGTCAATGCAGAAGACCCGATAATCACCTTAGAATCTGAAAAAGCCACCATCGAAGTGCCCAGTCCTGAAAGCGGAACCGTGGTTAAGATGTTGGTGAAAGAAGGTGATGCTGTGTCTGAAGGTACGGTAATGATGGAACTGAAAGTGTCGAAAAATACTGACACTCAGGACGATTTAAAGGACACTGAAGTCGAGAAAAAAGCGGAACAAAAACCACCCCAAAAAGACAAGACAGAATCTACTGAACCATCTGCGGACAAGTCAGATGATTCTGGGCAGGAAGACAGCGGACCAAAACCACCACCGGTGCCGGAAGAAGTGCCCACTGAACGCAGCGGACAAGTGGCGCATGCTTCACCGGCCGTGCGTAAATTTGCCCGGACACTCGGCGTCGATGTGGCACAGGTCAAAGGCAGTGGCCGTAAAGGCCGTATCACCAAAGAAGATGTCGAAAAACACGTGAAAACGGCGATGCAATCCGGTGACACTGTGGTCAAAAGTGGTTTTGACGTGCCACCATTTCCGGCCATTGATTTTACTGAATTTGGAGAGATTGAAACCCAGGCTTTGTCACGAATCCAGAAAATATCGGGTAAATATTTACACCGAAACTGGGTACGTATTCCGCATGTGACGCAATACGATGAAGCCGATATCACTGAACTGGAAGCCTTTCGTCAGGAAAATAAACAAGACGCCAAAGACATGGGCTTTAACTTAACGCCTTTGGCCTTTATGGTCAAAGCGCTGGCCAAAGCCCTGAAAAAATTCCCGAAATTTAACAGCTCACTGGATATTAACGGTGAGAATTTAATTTACAAAAAATACTTTCATATCGGTATTGCCGTGGACACCCCCGATGGTTTGGTGGTGCCGGTGATTCGCGATTGTGATAAAAAAGAAGTGTTCGAAATCGCCAAAGAAATGGCCGAAATTTCGCAACGCGCCCGGGACGGTAAACTGTCACCCGATGACATGAAAGGGGGCAGCATGTCGATTTCTTCTTTGGGTGGAATCGGTGGCACGGCCTTTACGCCGATTATTAATGCCCCGGAAGTAGCCATCTTAGGCCTGTCGCGTTCACAAATGAAACCGCAGTGGAATGGTCAGGAGTTTGAGCCCAAACTGATGTTGCCGTTGTCATTAAGCTATGACCACCGCGTGATTGACGGTGCTGATGCCGCCCGATTTATTGTGTATTTATCCGGTATCCTGTCAGATATGAAGAAAATGCTGTTGTAAGAAATGGCCAACTGGCTTGATAATCTGAAACAAAAAATAGAGCAGGCGAAAGCTGCTCAATTATCGCAGACTGAGGCTGTCGCGCACGACCGCTTTAACGATGAATTCAGTTATCAGGTAGATTGGTCACCTTTAAAACCCGGTGGCAGCAATTTTGGGACTCATTATCTGGTTGCGCCGGAATCCGGTGGTAGAACCATCATGTTTAAAGCCACCAAAGGTGGGATGGCTTTTGGGTTAATATTTTTGATCATTGGCCTGGCCATCCTGACATTCATGTCCTGGCGCATTGTCACCGGGCAAGGTTTTGAACTGTTGTTGGTGGGTGTCTTGATTGGTTTGCCTTTTGCGGCCGTTGGTTTTTTTCTGTTGCGGTGGATGACCAAGCCTCGCGTGTTTGATTTAATCAGCCGGGATTATTACGCCGGCTTTAAAAAACCTGACAGACAACACCGGGATCAATGCACAGATTTAAACCGCGTCAAGGCGCTTCAGCTCATCACCGAACGGGTGAAGGGCAGTAAAAGCCGTTACAATAGTTACGAATTAAATTTAATTTTGGATGATGGCAGTCGGGTAGCGGTTGTCGATCATGGCAATTACGAACAAATACTAATAGATGCTGAGCAGCTGGCAAAAGCCCTGCATGTACCTTTATGGGATAACACTTAACGAGGATACAATGAGTAAAACAATAGATATAAAAATACCCGATATTGGAGACTTTGATAACGTTCCGGTGATTGAAGTGTTGGTTTCAGCAGGCGATCAAGTCGACAAAGACCAGTCTCTGATTACTCTGGAGTCGGAAAAAGCCACCATGGAAATCCCCAGCCCTGAAAGTGGTACGATAAAATCATTGGATGTCAAAGAAGGTGATAATGTGGCCAAAGGGGCGGTAATTGGGCAAATAGAAGTCAGCGAAGACAGTGGTACCCAGAAGCAAAGCAGTACAAAAGAATCAGCTGAACCTAAAAAGCACAATAAAGAAAACGACACCCAACAAAGCACGACCAAAGCAAATTCTGAACAGGTAACACAACAAAAACAGGAAACGGTCTCTCAAGATCACAATTACGACACCGATCTGGTGGTCATCGGTGCCGGACCCGGTGGTTACACCGCGGCTTTCCGCGCGGCTGATTTAGGCCTGAAAGTGACTCTGGTTGAGCGCTATGACACCCTCGGTGGTGTGTGCTTAAATGTCGGTTGTATTCCCTCAAAAGCCCTGTTGCACACAGCGGCTGTGATTCGCGAAACCGAAGCGATGCGTAATCACGGTGTGGTCTTTAAAAAGCCTGAGATTGATCGCGAAAAGTTGCTCGACTTTAAAAACGGCGTGGTGGGCAAACTGACCGGCGGTCTGGCGCAAATGGCGAAACAGCGCAAAGTCACCCGCATGACCGGTGAAGCGAAATTTATCGATGACCATACCATTAAAGTGGGCGACGATAAGCTGAGCTTTAATCAGGCCATTATCGCCGTGGGTTCACGGGTCTTTAAACTGCCTGATATGCCCTGGGATGATGAACGTCTGATGGATTCCACCGATGCCCTGGATATGACAGAAATCCCGAAATCATTGTTGATTATCGGCGGTGGCATTATCGGCCTGGAGATGGCCACGGTCTATTCGGCTTTGGGCAGCAAAATTACCGTCGTAGAAATGATGGATCAGTTGATTCCCGGCGCCGATAAAGATCTGGTAAAACCCTTGCATCAGCATCTCAAGAAATCCATCGGTGCTGATATTAAACTGAAATCAAAAGTCACCGAATGCAAAGCCCAGAAATCAGGCCTTAAGGTCACCTTTGATGGTGATGACAGCGAAACATTCGATCGGGTCTTGGTCGCCGTCGGCCGTCAGCCCAATGGCGGTTTAATCGATGCCGATAAAGCAGGCGTGAATGTCGATGATCGTGGTTTTATAACCGTCGATAAACAAATGCGCACCAACGTCAATCATATCTTTGCTATTGGCGATGTGGTTGGTCAGCCGATGCTGGCACACAAAGCCAGCCACGAAGCCAAAGTCGCCGCTGAAGCTGCGGCCGGTGAAAAAGTCTATTTCGATGCCCGCGTGATTCCCTCGGTTGCCTATACCGATCCGGAAGTCGCCTGGGTCGGTCTGACTGAAAACGAGGCGAAAGAAAAAGACATAGATTACGAAATTGGTAAATTCCCCTGGGCCGCCAGTGGCCGCGCCATCGGTAACGACCGCACCGAAGGCTTTACCAAGCTGTTATTCGATCCTGAAACTGATCGCATCCTGGGCGCCGGCATCGTCGGCACCAACGCCGGTGAACTCATCAGTGAGCTGTGTCTGGCCATCGAAATGGGCTGCGAAGCCGCCGATATCAGCCTGACCATCCACCCGCACCCAACCCTGGCCGAATCTGTCGCCATGAGCGCTGAAGCCTTCGAAGGCACAATTACGGATATGTATATGCCGAAGAAGAAGTAATAATCCTGATTCACATCTCGCACCCATGCTCTGGCGTGGGTGCGTGCTCAGTCCTATTGTCGCAATCTAAGAATAAATAATTAACATCAGCAACATCGGTATAGCAACTCCGATAATATGCCCGATAATTCGTTGAAATCTTGAGGTGCTATTTCGAACTTGTATATTTTTAAATCGTATTTTTTCACCTTTTGTTACCAGGTTATGAAGTATTCCATAGGTGAGTAAAATCATGGTTAACAAAACCCAAAATCGAGACCATGTGTGTCCAAGGTAAAGTAACACCAGAAATTGTATGGAAAAGAATGTCAGCAGAAGGGCTCTTCGAAAAGAATTCAAAAAAGCACTGTACTGATACTGTGTGCCGCAAGATTCACAAAGCCCCGATAATGTCTTCAGGTTCTTTCGATCTTTGGGGTCGCTTAAATAAGACTTCTTGCAATCATTACAAATCATAAGAAATCACAATGGCTTCAAAGTATAGCCTGCTTTTTTCAGTGAATTTATTAAGCTGCCTTGTCCCGTTAAGTATAAGGCATTAATGTTAATAAAACTTGATTGTTGTTTAATCAGTGGCTCAATGGTGGGCATCCAATCTTGGGTTTTTATATTAAAAATATGTTGTTTTATAAGATTTGGATTGGTGTGTTCGGTGTTCATGAACTTAAAATATAAGTCGGTTAAAGTCTGTGTGTCTGCATCGAGGTAATAGGCTTTTTTCATGGCGAGTACCAGGGCTTGCTGTTGCTCGAAGTGATCAAAATGGTCTTTCAGTGCTTGTGCCGACATAAAGCCTGATGCCTGATGATCTTTGATAAATTGTTGATAAGAGCCAACCGCTTCAACGGCGGCGTTTTGTTGTGAAAAATGACGATAGAGCATTTGACTAAATGAACCCGGTTTTCGGCACCCCTTGATGTATGAATGATAGGAAAATAAAAATGTTTCAAAGGGTGTAAACCTTTTCACCGGATAAATCACACGTTTGGCCCGGTCAATGTTTAAATCATAATAACGGTCGATACCTTTGAGTATTTTTTTGCGTAATGTGCGGTCATCAATTTTATAAATGGGGGTGCCATTAATTAAGTGTTCAAATTCTTTTATCCGAGCAAAATAATCCTCATCAGTTTCCCGGGTAAAGTAATTTTGCAATACCAGTTGCTGGCTGTTGGCGATGGCCCATTTGACTTTATCTTTGAATATAATTTCTGTTGAGCACAGCATATGCCAGCTGCCAAAAAGATAGGAAGGTTGTTTAAGGTTACGACCGGAAATTTCCCAAAGCATGGAGCGTTGATTTAAATCACTGGTTGGCCGTGATTTACTTTCTTCAGCAAACAGGGAAGTCATTGAACATAAAAAGATGAAAAGGACAAAGATAACTTTATTGTTTGAGCGAATAATCATGAATTTAAGAGGGTGATGTTTTAAAAGTGTTTTTTAGGTTGATACAAAACAGTGGTGGTGATTAGAACACTTATTAATAGCAACAGTGACCCCTTGCTCAATGAATTAACGGAGACAGCTTGTCCCCTGATCACATTTAAATTCACTGATTCAATTGGGGTAAAGCCATTATTAGGGTCTACCGGGAAAGTCATTTCGGGGTGTACTGTAAAAACATTTAATTCATAATTTCCAGGTGTTTGTGGTGCAGTAATCGTATATTCTTCTCGATAGTCACTGCCATGTATAGGGCAGGGAGAAAGTGAGGTAGCGACCAGATATAAATTGATTTCATTTTCTTGAACATCATAATCGTAGAATTCATTATCAACATTGTGGGTTAAACTCACACAGGCCGCAAATGGATCGATGGCAACGGTCATAGCCCTTCCAGCTATAAATTCGTCCGTATCGAGGTATACGATTTGCATAGATCCACAATGACCCATTGATGAGAGAATTATGAAACTGAACATGACTAAGTAATGTGATTGTTTAAACATAGAGAAACTCATTTGTTGTTAGATTTAACTGTGATAAAGAGCCATTAACTAAAACCGCCAGCTGTTATTAATATCATCATAATATAATTCTAAAGAGTTATCGGGGCGATGTCCATTGAGGACGGTTTTAAAGAAAGCTTTGATGGTGTCGTTGGTGTCAGCGTAGAACAGGCCGTGGGTGCGCTCGACACCGGGGCCATCGGTGAAGTCGTAATAGTCGGGTTTTTGCGCAATCAGACCGCGGCCGGTTCGACCCAAGCGGTCTTTTTGGAAGTTGGTGTCGGACCATTTCAGGACCCAGTCATTTTCGTTGATGGTGATGTAAATGCGTTTTCCGGTTTCGATGGCATCAATCCAGTATTGATGCCCGGGATGATCGACATCGGCCTGGCAGAGGACAATGTTTGAAAAAATATTGGCGTCGTTTTCATACAAAGCATCACGGACATAGTTTTGCAGTAAAAAATTACCGAGGCTGTAAGCCATCAGTGATAATTTAACATCGCAGTCTTTTTGATGGTCATGATCAAAGGGCCCGCAATGGTAAGCGCCGAGTTTCATTAAAGTCGCATCCAGAGCTGCGACCGAGGCCTGGGCGGTGCGTTTGGCGTCACGGTATTCGCGGGTGGTAAAACCGCCGGTATTGGACGGCCAGGAAAAAGCCACGACTTCGACGTCGTAGAGTTCTTCGATCAGCAGGCTTTGTTCGAGGTTTTTCTGAAAGGACTGGTTATAGCCGTGAATAAAAAAAACACAATTTTTACCGGCTTGTTGCAGGCGTTTTCGCAAGGCTGAAAATTCATGCTTTGAGGGCAGATTATCAGCGGTGAGCTTATCCGGTTCTTTCACCAGTTTAATACGCCAGTCGCCCGCATTGGGGCCGGATTTGAGTTTTTTGGCGTGCGCCAGACGAATTTCATTGGGGCCTTTGGCGTTCACTTGTTCGCCAAAAGCGAATTCATCGGCGCTGCCGTTTTCAAAGCGGTCTTGTTTGATATTACGGTTGGTGACAATGAGCATGGTAATAATTCCAAAAAGTAAGGGTTAGTTTAATCCATAGAAGTGTTTAAATATTCGATAATATCGCAAGGCAAAGGAGTATGAAAAAATGGTCGTTTAAATCTATACCGTAAAACAGGTAACTGTAAAACCCACGTTTAGCGGTTGGCTCAGCTTGCTGAGTCAGAGCGTTACGTGCATAGACCAAAGCCATGTTCGCCGTGGCCGCTTTCATTTTTGTCGGGAACAAAAATGAATGAAGTCCCAAGAACATTCTTTTATTCGGACCAGACAGCCATTTCGTTGCCGCCGGGTTCTTTGAAATGAAAGCGCCGGCCACCGGGAAATTCAAAAATATCGCGGGTGATGCGGCCGCCGGCCTGACGGACTTTGTTAAGAGTTTCTTCCAGATTGGCGGAATAAAACACGGTTAAAGGTGCACCCTGGTCTGCGGTTTTCACTTGGTCGGCGTAGTAAAATCCACCATCGAGATTACTCAGGCTAAAGGCCGTGTAGTCCGGACCATAATCGGTGAATGACCAGCCAAAAACAGTGTTAAAAAATGATTTGCTTTCGTTTAAATCACGGCTGGCAAATTCCAGGTAATTAATTGATTCGTGTTTTGGCATGGTCGGTCTCTTGCATCTGTTCATTTTATTATAGCTTGTTACATTCACAGCTTCGACGGATTTAATGCTAAAATGATTGAATGAATGCCCGACTTCCATGCGGATCTCAAGACATGCTTGAAGCGGCGATTGTGCAAAAACGCCGGTTGGATGTGGTTTGCCATAACCAAGCAGGTCAACTAATTGACTATCAGCATATTCTACCTTTGGATGTTTTTAGTCGCGAGGGTATTGAGTGGCTCAGTTTTATGTACGCCGACAGTAGCGGCGATATCCGGCGGGTAGAAATAAATACCGCACAGATAAAGTCATTTCAGGCGATTGATAACCGTCAGCCTGATATTCATTTTCAGCGCGATTAAGAGGCTTCCGGCGCAACCTGGTGGCCACAAGACCAGCAGACGCCATAGTGGCCTTCATTGGTTTCGTCGCATTGCGGGCAAACCCAATCCGGAGAATCCTCGGCCTGGTCTAAAGTTTTCTTAAAATCCTGCACAATAGCCATCGCCTCGTCATAATCGGCTTTACGATGTAACCATAATTCCGGCCAGGTCTCGGTAAACGGCAAATCCCCGGTACCACCCGCCAACAGCTCGTTTTTAATAAAGCAGGAAATATCGGCTTCGGCCAATCGTTGTTTCAATTGCACCAAAACAAATAAGCGTTCATCGGTGAAGAGTTTAATCATATTTCTATTGTATCAGAATCAATATCATGGGCGATTGAGTATTTGTATGGGGCATCGGTTATAATGTTAACAGTTAAATTTTGTGAGGTGAATATGTTTGATTGGCAGGCTTTTTTGGGCTGGAATGTGATTGTTCATTTCGCTTTGTTGTCACTGACAACGCTTATTGTTGCCGGTGCCTCGGATTGGGTGGTTCGGATACATCAGAAAATGTTTGATCTTTCGCGTGAGCGATTATTATTATCTTACTGGTATTTCTTGGCCCTGTATAAAGTGCTTATTTGGGTCTTGTTTCTGGGGCCCTATATTGTTCTGCGATGGTTGATGTGAATGACATGTCGGTACATCACTTTGGTCACTTTGCACCGGATGAAGTGACCGCCGGACGGATTGACTGGTGTCGTCAGTTACCGGGCAACTGGTTGGGTAAACAACTGGCACAATGGCAGCGTAAACGGGTTATTAGAGACTTGGAGGGGCCGCTTGATTTAAGCCTGGATGGTATTAAGATGCGGGTGCTTTTGGTGGATAATGTCTCTGAGCGCAATTATGTCTTTATGCCCTGGCGGTTTGATGCCTTAGAACGGAATCTGATGCTGAAGTTGCTGCCTAGGGATGGTGTGCTGGTGGATATTGGTGCCAATGCCGGTATTTATAGTTGTTTGGCAGCCAGCCGTTTAAAACAATCCGGCGTGGTGGTGGCGATTGAGCCAAACCCTGAGATGGTGGCACGTTTACAGTTCAATCTGGATGCGACGATGGCAGATAATACGGAAAAACCACGGGTTGAAATCCAGGCCATTGCCGTCAGCGATGAAACTGGTTCGATGCCCTTTTATTTAAACCCCAAAAACTTAGGCGCCTCCTCTTTAACAAATGATCAACAAGGTCGAAAAATTGAAGTGCAAAGCCAGCCGTTGTTGGATGTCATTGAGGCCTTAAAGCTGTCGCGTATTCATGTTTTAAAATGTGATATTGAAGGCAGTGAAGACCGGGCTCTGGTGCCATTTTTTACCGATGCGCCGAATCATGTTTTACCCGGATGCGTCATTATTGAGCACAATCCCGAACAATGGCAACAACCCCTGTTAGAAGTGATTAAACAGCGTGGATATGTAGAAACTCACCGCACCCGCATGAATGTGGTGTTACAACAGCGACGCCAGATTAAAATCGGGGAAACCGATCAAACGCTTCGAAAAGCCGCAAAAAACAGCAGTGTCGCAGGCTTGGCGTGTCGTGAATCCTGTCAGGATTAGTCTTTTATCCGTAACGGCAGGCCTTTATCATCACCGGATTTCTTCGCCCGTAAATAGACCAGTTCAAAGGTGGCAGGATAGAGACCTTCTTCGGTGCGGAACTGCTCATAATGTCTTGTCAGTTCTTTAATTACCCTTGGAGAAGTCAGGCCTCTGGCGCGTTTGTCGTCGGTGTTGTGGGCGCCAATATTTTTCAGATCTTTCATAACATCGATAACCGACCCATACGTCATGGTAATGAGTTCAGAATCGGCAATCACCTCTTCATAACCCTGACGCAAAGCCACATCAGCCAATTCATTGGCCGGTATAAAGCGATTAACATGGGGGGTTTCATCAATCTCAGACCAGGCGTGACGCAGTTCGTGTAAGGTGTGTTCACCCATGGTGGTGAGGTGCATCAGGCCGCCGGGTTTCAGGGCACGTTTAATTTCGCGCAGAACGGTTTGTTCATCACACCATTGCAGCATCAGGTTTGAAAACAATAAATCAACACTGCCGGCATGAACATCAATGGCATGGGCGTCTGTTTGGCGACAGTCAACGTGAGGATGTTTCGGCACGTGCGCCAGCATTTCAGCACTAAAATCAGCTGCGATGATACGACTGTCCGGAAAGCGTTTATGCAAAGGCTCTATGGCCCAGCCGGTACCACAACCCAAATCTAAAATGCTGTCAGGCTTAAACGTTTGACCGGATTCAAAAGCATCAAAGTCAACCCGTTCCAGTAATCGCTCCAGGGCTTCTTTTTGGAGGACGGCATGTTGCTCATACTGCCCGGCGGCTTTGCTAAAAGCGGCTTTGATTTGGTGGTGCTCTAAACTCATATAAAATCTCGAATGATCTGTGACATATCATCGGCATGTTGTAAAAAAGGTGCGTGGCCACCGCGACATAAATGAAATTGCCCACAGCTTAATTTTGCGGCCTGTTGCATGGCATCCGGATGAACAATGCGATCCCGCCGGCCACTGAGCCAAAGTGAGGGCATTCCTAAGTTTTTCAATGCAAGACTTAAATCGACTTCCTGTAATAATTTCAGGCCGTTAATCAAGGAGGTTTTTTGTGGCAGAGGTTGTTGGAAGACAATATTTTTGAGCTGCTTTAAGTGCTGCTTTTCATGCCGGACACCCATCACCTCTAATGCCAGGAAACGTTCAATGGTGGCCTGAACATTCTGTTGCAGGCCGACTTTAAAAGTTTCCACAGTTTTTGGCGGCATGCCAAAGCGCCAGTTTTGATTGGCCTGAAAACAGGGCGTGGCACAGACCATAATCAGGGCATGTACCTGTTCCGGCCGATGCAAGGCCTGGTTAAGTGCGATTAAACCGCCCATCGACCAGCCCAACCAAATCCCCGTTGGCAGTTCTTTACAATCTTCCACCAATTGGCTCGGTTTGTCTGTGAGTGTTTGATTTTGGTTGTGACCATGACCGGGTAAGTCAATAAGGTTCAGTGTGAAATCTTTCGATAAGTCGGTAGCCCAGGTTTTAAAAATTCCCGCATGCATGCCCCAGCCATGAAGCATATTAATCACCGGCCCCCGGCCGAATGTCTCAACTATTTTCATCACAATCAGTCTTTGCTATCAATGTCGGGCATTGTATCCGAAACCAGTCGAGACTGATAATCTCCACTTGATAAATACACTCATAACACCCAAAATTAAGACATTCAGTATGAGAGTATTTTCATGACACAAGAACGTATTATTTTAGCCGGTGGCTGCTTTTGGGGGATGCAGGATTTATTCAGAAAGCAGCCCGGCGTGGTTTCAACTCGGGTCGGTTACAGCGGTGGCGAAGTGGCCAATGCCACTTATCGCAACCACGGCAACCATGCCGAGGCCATTGAAATTATGATTGATACTGAACAAACCAGTTTCAAAAACATGCTGCGGTTTTTCTTTCAAATCCACGACCCAACCACCGAAAACCGTCAGGGTAATGATATCGGCACAAGTTACCGCTCGGCTATTTTCTATACTTCCGATGAACAAAAAGAAATCGCCGAAAAAGTCATCAAAGCTGCCAACGAGTCAGGCTACTGGGACAAACCGGTTGTTACTGAATTATCTCCGGCCGGTGATTTCTGGGAAGCCGAACCGGAACATCAGGATTATTTAGAGCGTTACCCCGATGGCTACACCTGTCATTTCGTTCGTAATGACTGGCAATTACCTGAAAACATATAAGGCAAATAACAACGCCGGCTGACAATAGACTCCTTGATTCAAAACATAGTGCTCAATTAAAAATCCTCAGTAATAAAATAATTGGCGCAAATAGAAACAAAAAGTCGCCATTAACAACAGCGCCATTATTATTTAGGAGAGAAGTGCCATGCGAACGGGTCTGTTGTTTTATGTTATTTTCGCGGTGAGTTGTGTCAAAGCACAGGTGTTGCCACATGTTGATTTTTCGGGTGATTTTATTGGTGGAGCGAATCAGCAGGTTACCGAAATCAGTGGCCGATTGGAGGATATGGTGGCAATTGGCACCACCCAACCCATTAATTACATCAATCAGGCAGGTGAGTTAACCTGTCCAATACTGTATCGTATTAAAGATAATCAATGGCAACCAACTGGTGATATTGGAGCCATTAATGGTGGCACAGCTTGTCCTTTGGTCACAGGGGGTGCCGTGCCATTTAGAACGGTTGTGTCTTATGGTGCGGACATATGTATCGGCGGTGATTTTTTGAATTTAGGCGGCAATCCCTTACTGGATTATTTTGCCTGTTATTCTGAAGGCATGGGATGGTATCAGCCTGGTGGCGATGGCACCGGTCCCAACGGCCCGGTACATGCATTAGCTTATGATGGTGGTTCTTTATACCTTGGTGGCAGTTTTTCGCAGATAGATAACGGTATCAGTGCTAAAAATATTGTCAGAACCGATGGTTTTTTTTGGACGCCTCTTTATTCAGATGCCCAACAATCAGACAATGGTGTCGTCAGCAGTGTTCAATCCATTCTGTTGACAGCCAGTTTTGTGGTGGTGCAATCCGGTTCCAGTACCCTGACCTGGAATCCGACGGTCCCTGAGTGGAAGACCCGGGGAACGCATAATGGCTCGATAACCACACAAGCTGACGTGGTTAGCTTTGGCAATGCCTTGACTGTGGCCACCAAAAACGCTTCTGCTGTTTCAGGCGACCCGGCCGGCAGTGTTTCGGTGTTCGATTTAGGCACTGAATCTTGGTCACCTCTGGGCTCTTCTTTAAATATTGATACACATTTTGCGCAATTGGCTTATGGATTGGGGCCGTTATACGCCTCCGGTGATTTTACCGCTGTCCATCCTGATGCCAAAGGCCTGGCCTGGTTTAACGGCATTGACTGGCAGCCCGCTCCCAATGCCCAGCAATTGGGCAATTTAAATAACAGCCAACCCCTGGATATGCAACAGGCGCAGGCCGAATTTTGTTTGCTGATGCAGGGTATACCGCTGGATTCTGAAATATATTGGCAAACTCAAGTTTGTTATGACGGCAGTCAATGGAACGGTGATAACCGGGCACCTTTATCCAATGTGGTACACACCCTGGCTGAGCATAATGGCCGGGTATTTCATGGTGGAGATTTTACCGTGGCAGGGGATCAATTCAGTCCTTATGTGGCAAAACTAAAAAATAACCACCGCTGGAAAGCCATCAGTGATTTGACCTGGGCCGGATCAGGTAACGGTTCCGTGTCCAATCTGCACAGTTATCAGGGAGCGCTTTATGCCACCGGTAACTTTGATCAGGCCGGCGGTCAGGCGGTCACCGGTCTGGCGCGTTGGGATGGCAGTTTATGGCAGCCGGTGGCCAATAATGTGTCAGCCACGTTAATGACCCTTTGGGACAATAAGTTAATTTTAGCCGGAATTCAAAACAGTCTGGGACCGGTCATTTCCTGGGACGGTAGCACGATTCAACAGGTGGGCAATATTGTGATATCGGGACAAATTACAGCGATGGGTACTTACCAAGGCGATTTGGTGATTGCCAGTTTGGTGTCCGGAACGGCTCAACTTCATCGTTATGATGGTGTCCAGTGGCAGTCTTTTGGTGGCAGTTTATCCGGTTACATCAGTTCGTTGCAGTCAGCCGGTTCTGATTTATTTGTGGCCGGTGACTTTTCAGCTGCATGTAATGGGGTCAGCTTTGTGGCAGCCAATAATATTTATCGATGGGATGGCAGTGCCTGCCATGATCTGGCGGGCGGGGTGGTCAACAGCGGCTTCTCAGAATCAGTGAATGCCATGGCTTACGGCCACGGTTTATTGTTTGTTACCGGTCGGTTTAATCAAGCCGGCGCCGCAACTGCCAATAGTCTGGCCGTTTGGAATGGTCAACAATGGAACCCTCTGGATTTGGGACTGACAGATGGATTGGATGAAGGTCATGGGAATGCTTTGTTATTGCTCAATGACACCCTCTATGTGGCCGGTTATTTTGAACAAGCCGGTGACCAGCTGTCACATAATTTTGCTGCATTAATGATGGATTTTGATGCGATTTTTAGCAGTGGTTTTGAGTAGGGTCAGTGCATTTGAATTATCAGCCAGGCGCGGGCCGCTGACCATTGACGGTTGACCGTGCGAGGTGAGATCTCTAATAATTCTGCGATTTGTTCAATGGTCAGCCCTGAGAAATAACGAAGCTTGACTACTTGCGCCATGCTTTGGTCTTTGTGCTCCAGAGCGGTTAAGGCGGTGTCCAAAGCCACCAAATCATGATGGCTGTCCGTTTTATCGGGGATATCAATATTAAATAAATGCGGTTGGCCGGCGCCGCGTTTGAGGGTGTTTTTGGCACGGGCTGATTCCACCAGGATGCGTCGCATCGACTCAGCAACAGCACCGTAGAAGTGTTTTTTTGACTGCCAGTTGATACTGTTCTGGTTAAATAATCGCAGGAAAGATTCATGCACCAGAGCCGTTGGGCTTAAGGTGTGATTCGGACGTTCATGCCGCATCTGTTGGCTGGCGAGTTGTTTCATTTGGTTATAAACCAAGGCGAGCAAACGATCTTGCATGCCCTGTTGATTGAGGGCACCTGAATTGAGCAAGTCAGTGATTTGAGTCAATGCGGTGTCATCTTGTTTCATCAGACTATTGTAACCGACTGAACAGGCATTGGAGTACAATGGTTTAAGTCAGACTGAAAAAGCAGTACGAACAAAACACTGCTTCATGAAAACAATGAATGAAATAGGTCCCGATACATTCAATCAAAAACAGTGGCATCAGCTGTGGCAGGGTTTCTATCATCTGATGGAATTGCCGGATTGTGATCAGGCGGCCTTCAAATCTGAATGGTGTGCCACCCATCCCGAATTGGCCGACACGTTGCAGAAACTGGTGAGCGCCCATCAAAGTAAAGACAGTGTCTTAGATCAGTCATTGTATTCAGAACAAGTGGCCTTGTCATTTTCACCGCCAAAAGAAATCGCCGGTTTTATTATCCGGGAACACCTGGGTTCAGGCGGTGTGGCAGATGTTTTTAAAGCGGTTAAACAAGAACCGGGTTTTGAACGGACCGTGGCCATTAAGTTTGCCACAGTGGGGCGATTTGCGCCGTGGGTGATTGAACGTTTCAACAACGAACTACAAGCCTTGTTAAACCTTCACCACAGCCACATTGAACGGTTGTATGAAGGCGGTGTGACCGAGGATGGTGTGCCGTATTTGGTGGTTGAATACATCGAAGGTGCGCACATTGATCAATATGTCAATCTCCACAAACTCGGCTTAGCGGCCCGTTTGCGAATGTTCGGGCAAGTTTGTGAAGCGGTCGCCGTCATGCATGCCTCATTGTTAATTCATCGTGACATCAAGCCGGCCAATATTTTGGTGACTGAGCAAGGCGTGCCAAAATTATTGGATTTCGGACTGGCAAAATTTGAAGAACCGGATATTCAGCAAAACCAAAATACATCGACGTTGTCTTCGCACATGATGACATTGGCATACGCCAGCCCGGAACAAATAAAGAACCAGCCTTTAACCACAGCCAGTGATGTCTATTCTTTGGGCGTTTTATTGTATTTATTGTGCTGTGGACAGCACCCCTATCAAACCACTGAGATGTCGTTATTGTCGATTGAAAAAGAACTGACTGAAGGTCCGGTTATCATCGCCAGTCAGGGCATCAATGCTCAATCGGTCATTGCTCAGAAAGAACCCCGTTTAAAGCAAAAACTATCCGGTGAATTGAGTGCCATCATTGCCAAAGCGATGCACATTGATGCCGCATCCCGATATCGCTCCGCGCAACAATTGTTGGAAGACATTCAGCGTTTTAAAAACCACCAACCGGTACAAGCCAAGCCGGATTCCAGTGCCTATCGCTTCGCCAAGTGGGTAAGGCGACACCAGGCGGTTACGGTGGTATCCGGGGTGATGGTTGTGGCCGTTATGAGTTTGCTGGTGATGCTATTTATCCGAACGTCTGAATTACAAGAAGCACTGAATGACACCCGCCAGGAACAACAGCGGGTGGAACAGGTGACCGGGTTTTTAGTGGATGTCTTTAAATTGACCGATCCCCTCGGGCAATCGGCCCAATTTGCCCAGGTTAAAGATGTCATTAATGAAGCCAGAGACCAGTTAGCCACTGCCTTTCAGGGCGACTTAAAAACCCGTCGAAAATTACGCATGACCCTGGCCTCCATTTATTTAAATATGAGTGATGTGACGAGCGCACAAACTTTGATCAATCAAGCCCGTGACATGAATGAAGGCATGACATTGGCCGAGCAATTTCAATTGTTGATGACGCAAGTGGGTATCTATATTCAATTGGGTGAGTTAAAAAAAGCAGACAGGGCAGTGGCCCAGTTTCAGTCGCAACAATCAACACAGGCAATGACCTTAAACCAACAAAATCAGCTTGATTTCTTAATTGCCCGGTTGGCCTATTTAGCGGGTCATTATCAACAGGCAGACACCAAGCTCAACCGCTTAAAAAACAAGTTGGCAAGTGACTACAAAATTCAACCTGATTTATTGGCTGAAGTGTATCAGTTGTTGGGGAATGTGGCTTGGAAGCAAGGTCAATTAAAACAGGCTCAGGACTATTACAGTCAGGCCCATCAGCATTTTATTTCACAGTATGGGGCTTTGCACAACCGCAGTTTAAAAAGCTTATCAACCATCGCTGTTTTGGATTACTCACTCGGTCATTATGAGGCGGCCTTGAAACATTTTGAGGCAGTGTTAGCGGCACGGCAACAGCAGTTGGGTGAAAACCATAAACTAACCGCCGATGCCCACAACCGATTGGCCGCTGTCTATTTTGAATTGGGTCAACTTGACCAGGCTGATAGCCATTACAGTACAGCGTTACAGACCTATGAGAACCTTAAGTTATCCGCCAGCCTGGTGTATGCCAGGGTGTTAAACAACCAGGCCTTATTGTGGCGACAGCAACAAAAATATAGTCAGGCTGTTCAGATATTAAACCAATCCCGGCAGATTCAACAGCAACAGTTGGGCGTAGATCATCCGGATTTGACTTCTGTGGAAAATAATCTGGGTTTATTGTCCTATGATTTGGGTGATATCGATGGTGCCATCAATTGGTTTCAAAAAGCCTATCAGCGACAAATTAAAAAATATCCCAAGCCACCGGTTAGTGCGGCCTATGCCATGAATAATTTAGCTCACATGTATTTATTAAAAGCGGAATTGGTTGCTGCTAAAAAGTGGGCCCGGGACAGCTTAAACTTGCGTCTTGAACACTTTGATGAGTCGCATTTATTGGTCTCCGATAATTTAATGATACTGGCACGACTGGCTTGGTTGAATCAACAACCGGATCAGGCACAATCACTGTTAAAGACAGCCATTGACATTCGTTTAAAACATCTTAAGGACACTGACTGGCGGGTACTTGAAACCCGGCTATGGCAAAGCCTTTTTGGCTCTGGTGGTTTATCCATTGCAGACAGAGATCAGGCGTTAATGAGTCTTTGTCAACGATTTGGGCCTTCGCATCCTAAAATAAACAATTTGTTTGAAGCCTTGGCAATTGAGGATGATCAGAAGCAGATGTGCCGCAACCAATAAGCTGGTTATTGGGCTTTAAATTCATGAATATAAATGGCTATCTGTCTACAACAAAGCGATGGCATGCTTGTGTTGGAAACATTCCTGAAGTGCTTAATGAAAGTTGAGTGAAAGGGTTATAGAATGAGGCCTCCTGATGTGGGCTGATTAAATTGAACCAAGTCACAATGCGACAGACATTCAAAACAGTTTTTTTATGGCTTTTGGCCTTGTCCCTGGTGTTGTTGGTGTTTTTGAAAAATGCCTGGGTGACCGAAGATGCCTACATTCTCTTTCGCAGCCTGGATCAATTGTTTGCCGGTAACGGACCCAACTGGAATCCCCACGAACGGGTACAGGTGTTTACCAGTCCTTTGTGGTATGCGGTGTTGGCTCTTGGGCGAATGGTTTCGCAGGATATGTACCTGATGGCCATTGTTGTTTCGTTGGTCTTTGTATCAGCAACAGTTTTTGTGCTGCAGGCCATCGTTAAACAAGCTGGGCTGCTGTTGCTGGCAGTCCTTATCCTGATATCATCAAATTCGTTTTTTGATTACACCAGTTCCGGTTTGGAAAATGCGCTGGCTTATTTCGTTATTGCTGCTTTTGTTTATTATTACCTGAGACTTTTTGCAGAGCCGGATACATCTACCGAGATGAAACAACCGGTCAAAAAAACCATCTTTCAACTGTTGCTTATCTATGGCTTGTTAATCCTGGTACGGCATGACCTGGCTTTGCTTCTGTTGCCCGCCGTGGCCTATACTGTTTTTACCTACAGACGACTGTACCATTGGAAGCAGTGGCTGATATATGGTGTACTGGCTTTTATGCCCTTTATACTCTATAGCCTGTTTTCGCTGCTTTATTACGGCTTTTTGTTCCCCAATACGGCTTATGCCAAGCTGAATACCGGTATCCCACAAATAGAATTGTTGCAACAAGGATTAAAATATATTCTGGTGACATTCAAATATGATGTGCTGACACCTGTGGTTATGTTGTTGGCATTGCTGGTTTGTTTTTTGCCCACCCGTCAGCGATATGTTCGTTATCTGGGTTTGGGATTGGTGTTGAATTTATTGTATGTGGTCTACGTCGGTGGCGATTTTATGCTGGGCCGCTTTTTATCCTATGCTTTTCTTTTGAGCGTCATTATTCTGGCCGTATGGGCCGGCAACCGCTTGAGACAGTACCAGCTTGTCATTATGGCTGTATTGGTGACGTTATACGCCATAAATTATAATCATACGCCGGCGAATTCTCCTATCAAATACAAGAATCAACTGATTGAATACGGCATTGCGGATGAACGGGGGTTTTATTTTAACGACGTGTCATTGTATAGCTATATTAAATTGGATGGCGAAAAGTTCCCGGACTCTCACTGGCGGAGACAGGCGCAAAAATTCAATCAATCAGACGAATCAATGATTGTTCGTCCGACCATTGGGTTATTTGGTTATTATGCGGGCATCGATAAGATTATTATTGACCCTTTTGCCCTGGCCGATCCCTTATTGGCACGATTGCCGGCAGCACCCATCCCCTGGCGAATCGGTCATTTTGGTCGTTATTTACCTGCCGGCTATGAAGACAGCGTCAGATCTGACCGTGCAGTGATTGCTGATAAAAACCTTAATACCTATTATAAAAAATTAAAATTAATCACCCAAAGTGAAGACGTATTCAGTTATGAACGACTGAAAACAATCCTGCTGTTTAATCTTGGGGCTTATGACGATTTAATTGATAATAAATAGTTACTCAAGGAAGAGTTGCGCTTATTATATGAATTCAGGAGGCTATAAAAAAAGAGTGTACGATGACTAAAGATGAAATAGATAAATTAGATGGTTTAGAAGGCTGGTTGCTACTGGTGGGCTTAGGTGTTATAGCCACACCAATTATAATGCTGATTAACTTAGTGCCAATGTATATGGATATCTTTGATCAAAGGTTACTATTGCTTATGCTATCGCCCGAAAGCGGATTTTATGCACCCTTTTTGGCCGTTCTTATGCTGGTAGAAATGATGGTCAATGTGATTTTATTTTTAGCCGCAATTTATCTTATCTATTTGTTTTTATCAAAGCATTATAAATTTCCAAGGTTTTATATATATTTCATTTTGGTCTCGTTAATTTTACTGTTTGTCAATGCTTGGTTAAGCAGCGTTTTGATACCCAATCAGGTTTTGTTTGATGAAGAAAATACGCCGGAAATTATCCGTTCTGTAATTTTCACCTTGATATGGGTTCCGTATTTGATTTATTCGGAACGTGTTGAAGATACCTTCACCCGAAAAAAAGCATTAGAAGAAGCCGTTTAAACCTCAGTGTTTAAGATTTTTTTAATAATTTCGAATCAAGCATTGCACCAGGAGGTCAATGTCTTCGATTTCCAGTTCGTGATGTAGGGTCAGGCGTAAGCGAGATTGGTTTTTGGGAACGGTGGGTGGCCGGATGGCGGCGGCAAAGATGCCCCGTGATTTCAGATAATCGGCGGTTTCCAAAGCCGCTGATTCGCTGTTCAGGATAAAGGGTTGAATCGGTGTGTCACTGTTACCAAGGTTTTCGGCTATGCCGTATTCCTGGCATTGTTGTCGCAGTCGGTCAATCAATTCCAAAAGTTTTTCACGCCGCCAGGGCTCCGACTGAATCAGTTCCAATGCTTTTAAATTGGCGGCTGCCACTGGTGTGGGCAGGGCGGTATTAAAGCGGTAAGTCCGGGCTTTTTGAAGAATGGTTTCGATCAGTTCATCGTTTCCGACCACAAAGGCACCGGCAGAACCAAAAGCTTTGCCAAAAGTTCCAGACAGTAAAGGAACTTGAACATGACTCAGAGATTGTTGTTCCAGGACACCACGACCCTGTTCGCCAATCACGCCGATACCATGGGCATCATCGACCCACAACAAGGCGTTAAATACGTCAGCACTTAATGACGTGGCAAATAAATCAGGGCTGTCACCATCCATGCTGAAGATGCCCTCAGTGGCCCATAAAATCTCACGTTTCGGGTGTTTTTCATTAAACTTTTGACACTGCTGTTCCCCCTTTTTAGGGTTTAAATGGGGATAGCGTTTGAGTCTGGCGCCGGTCAGTTGCGCGGCATCCAATAAAGAGGCGTGATTGAGTTTATCCTGAATAAACAAATCATGTCGAGTAAGCAAAGCACCGGCGATACCGATATTGGCCAAGTAACCCGATGAAAACAATAAGCAGCGTGGATAACCCAAAAATTCAGCCAGGGCAAATTCCAGTTCCTGATGAACAGAGGTGTAGCCCGACAGCAGGGGTGAGCCGGTGGCGCCAAAACCGAATTTAACTGCGGCTTCGTGAGCAGCCAGAATGACTTCGGGATGATTCGACAGGCCTAAATAATCATTGCTGTTAAGGTTCAGTAACTGCTGGCCGTCAATGCTGATATAACGTCCGGCCTGACTTGTTCTCAGCACCCGGCGACGAAACAACTGTTCACTTTTTAAACGGTCTAATTCGTCTTGTCGGGACATGGAAATTAATGTCGTTTCGGCATCGGTTTTATGCCGAGTTTTTGAAACAATGCCATGTCTTTGTTTTCTTCCGGGTTTTGAGTGGTCAGTAATTTTTCGCCATAGAAAATAGAATTGGCACCGGCCAAAAAGCACATGGCTTGTACGGCTTCGGACATCTCATTTCGACCGGCGGACAAGCGCACCATGGATTTCGGCATCATGATGCGAGCCACAGCAATGGTTCGGACAAAGTCTAAATCGTCAATTTTTTCGATGCCGTGCAGCGGCGTGCCTTTGACCTGGACCAGGGCATTAATCGGTACACTACCGGGATGTTGTTCTAAATTGGCCAGCGCCATCAACATACCACCGCGGTCTTGTTGTGATTCACCCATACCAACGATGCCACCAGAGCACACATTGATACCCGATTCCTGGACATTTTTTAAAGTATCCATACGCATATCAAATTTTCGAGTGGTAATAATTTTCTCGTAAAATGATTCGGAGCTGTCGATATTGTGGTTGTAGTAATCCAATCCGGCAGAAGCCAGTTTCTTTGACTGTTGGTCGTTTAGCATGCCCAGTGTTAAACAGGTTTCCATGCCCAGTGCTTTCACACCTTTGACCATATCAATGACCTGATCCAAATCACGGTCTTTCGGTGATCGCCAGGCCGCGCCCATGCAAAAACGGGTGGCGCCTTGTTGCTTGGCCGCCGCCGCTTGTTCGACCACGGCATCCACTTGCATCAAAGGTTCTTTTTCAACGCCGGTATCATAACGAACCGACTGCGGACAGTAGCTGCAATCTTCCGGACAGGCACCGGTCTTAATACTCAATAAGGTACTGATTTGCACTTCATTGGCATCGAAATAATGGCGATGGGTTTGTTGCGCTTGATAGATCAAGTCGTTGAAGGGTTTCGAAAATAGTGTGTCCACTTCTTCTTGAGTCCAATCATGACGGATTGGTGGCGCTTGATTCATGTTATGCGTGACTGTTGAAAATAAAACAGTATGCTTTTTTAGCCGGCATTAGTCAATAAACAGGCGTTTGAAATTAAATTGTTTCAGGTGAGATTTCAAACCGAATAAAATCATGGACAGTGATGAGTATCCTTGCGCGGTTTTCTGTGGCTGGTCTAAAAAAAGATTTTGTTATTAGAATGGGGCAATAAAAATAAAAAAATGTCTGCGTAGTCTGGTGAGGTTCTATACAATATTGTTCTTGAGTTGAGTTTCCGTTTTTAACAAAAACAAGAGGACAGGATATGGAAGGTTTATTTACCATCGAAAACTTGATGACCCTGGGTATGTTGGTGATGCTGCAGGCGGTGTTGGGATTTGATAATTTATTGTACATCATCATTGAATCCAAACGGGTTGAGGTGACACGGCAATCAAAACTGCGTAAAACAGGTATTTGGTTGGCAGTGGGTTTTCGTTTATTGCTGCTGTTCTTGCTGATTAAGGTGCTCAGTTATTTCACCGACCCCTTATTTTCCATTGGCTGGGAGAATGTGGTGGAGGGGACTTTTACTTTGCGTTCTTTGGTGGTGTTGTTTGGTGGGATATTTATTATTTACACGGCCATGAAAGAAATTCTGCATATGATGTACATGGAAGAACATATGCAGGAAAAAGACAAGCCACAGTCCTCTTTTGCCAAAGCCCTGATTCTGATTGTGACCATGAATGTGGTGTTTTCATTTGATTCTATCCTGAGTGCCATGGCCTTGACTGATAATTATATTGTCATGGCCACAGCGATTTTGATTGGTGCTTTGTTGATGGTTTGGCTGGCCGATACCATCGCTGACTTTCTGCAGCGTAACCGGATGTTTGAGGTCTTGGGTCTGTTTATTTTGTTAATTGTGGGTGTGATGTTATTGTCTGAAGGCGGGCATTTATCGCACCTGGCATTTTTTGGTCACGAAATTGTGCAAATGAACAAAGTGACCTTTTATTTCGTCATTGTGGTATTGGTCCTCAGTGATATTGTGCAATCGCGGTATTCGAAAAAACTGAATGCCTTAAAAAGTAAATTTAAACAGGATGCTGATTGATGGATAATTATTTATTGATTGCCATAGCCGCCATCGGGGTGCTGGGCTCTTTGGCGCATTGGTTGTCGTGGTGGCTGAAGCTGCCGTCTATTTTATTTCTTTTACTGATTGGTATTATTCTGGGTGAGCCGGTGACCGGTTGGTTGCAGCCGGATGTGGTGTTTGGGGATTTATTATTCACCATTGTGTCATTGTCAGTGGCGGTGATTTTGTTTGAAGGGGCTTTGACGTTAAATTTTAGTCAGATCAGGGGGCTTGAATCGGTGGTCAGGAGGATGGTAACCATTGGAATGATTGTGACCTGGTTGACCATCGCGCTGGCGACTCATTGGTTGTTAGGCCTAGACTGGTTATTATCCTTATTATTTGGTTCATTGGTGGTTGTCACCGGGCCGACCGTGATTGTGCCCATGTTGCGGATTTTGAACCTCGATAAACGTATCGCCAATGTCTTGCGCTGGGAAGGCATTGTCATTGATCCTTTGGGTGCTTTATTGGCGGTGTTGGTGTTTAATTTTATTATCTCATCACAACAGGGTGCCGAAGGTTTGCTGGGTGTGCTGTTTGATTTTGGCTGGATTATTATGGTCGGGATAGTTTTGGGTGGCCTGGCCGGTGAGTTGATGGCACAGATTTTGCGTCGACATTGGGTGCCCGATTATCTGCATAATGTCTTTACCTTAACCCTGGTTTTTGGGGTATTTGCGGTATCCGATGTGCTGGCCCATGAGTCCGGCTTGTTAACAGTGACCGTCATGGGTATGTGGCTGGCCAACAGTAAAAATGTTGAAATAGAAGATATCTTAAACTTTAAAGAAAGTCTGACGCTGTTGCTGATTGCCGGTTTATTTATTATTCTGGCGGCACGCATGGACATTGAACCGTTGATAGAAATCGGTTGGTTGTCGGTGGTGTTGTTTTTAATTATTCAGTTTGTGGTGCGGCCTTTAAAAATAGCGGTGTCTACATGGGGTTCTGATTTGAACTGGAAAGAGCGGGTGATGTTATCGTGGATTGCCCCGCGCGGTATTGTGGCCGCGGCAGTTTCCGCTTTATTTGCCTTAAGACTGGAACAAGAAGGCTATGCAGAAGCGCCACTATTGGTGTCGCTGACATTTATGGTGATTATTGGTACTGTGGTATTCCAATCAGCCACCGCGGGTATGCTGTCCAAACGATTGGGCGTGGCCAGTCCGGAAAGCAAAGGTATTTTGCTGGTTGGTGCCAATCCGGTGGCGTTGGCGATTGCTGAAGCGCTGAATGATCAGGGTTTTGATTGTATGGTGACTGATTCTCACTGGCGCTATATTAAAGAAGCACGTATGCGAGACATTAAGTCCTATTGGGGCAATGTGGTGTCAGAGCATGCAGATCAGCAGTTGGATTTGATTGGTGTTGGGCGTATGTTGGCGGTGTCAATGAACCGGGAGCTTAATTTATTGGCGGCAACGCGTTATAAAAATGAATTTGGTGCCAGTAACATTTATGTCATTACCAATGAAGAAAAGCAAAAGGATGAGCGTAAACACACCACCTCAAAAAGTGGTAAAGCACAAACCCTGTTTTCGCGCGATGTTACTTTTGCCAATCTGGCCAGCTATATTTCTCGCGGGGCGCAAATTAAAACCACCTTGCTCACTGAAGAATTTGATTTTGAGGCTTATATGTCTAAACACGGTGATAATGTCATTCCATTGTTCGGTATCGCGCCGGATGGTATCCGCCTGAAAGTCTTTTCCGGTCGTCGTGATTATGAAAAACTTAAAAGTGACTGGAAAGTCATGGGTTTGATTATAGAAGAAAAAACAAATGATGCCCGAGTCGTTGATAAAAGTCAAAATTTTTAAATATGAACCATACTACAATATCTGCTTTGTTTTTGGAGAAATACCATGGTTGGTAAAGCCCGTGTTTTGTACCGTAGTGGAGAACATGAATGTTTGGCCTTCAATGATTTGGTCGAAGGTGAAGGTGTTCAGTCGAATCAATTCCTGATTCGTAATGGTGAGCATTCAATGTTATTGGATCCGGGTGGAGATCTGACTTATATTCCCTTAACCATCGCTTTGAGTCGCCATATCCGCTTGCGAGATTTGGATTATATTTTTGCTTCTCACCAAGACCCCGACATTATTGCTGCCATTGATCGCTGGATTGTCAACACAGGTTGTCGGGTGTTGGTGTCGAAATTGTGGAGCCGGTTTTTGCCACATTTGGTGGCGTCCAATATCGATAAACAAATGGGCAGCTTTAGTAATTTTATTGATGCCATTCCTGACCAGGGTAAGCGTATCACACTGGGCGTGGCGGAACTGATTATCTTACCGGCTCATTTTTTGCATTCCGTGGGTAACTTTCAAATTTTTGATGTCACCAGCGGTATTCTTTTCTCCGGTGATATGGGTGCATCGATAGATGAGGCGACAGAAAACCCCTTTGTGGATGATTTCGAGGCGCATATACCCAAGATGGCAGGTTTTCATGAACGTTATATGTGTTCAAATAAGGTCACCCGCTTGTGGGCAAGGATGGTGCGTGAGTTGGACGTTAAAATGATTGTGCCACAACATGGACGGGCTTTTCAGGGTGAACAGGTCGAGCAATTTCTCGATTGGGTCAGCGACTTGGAATGTGGCATTGATTTGATGGGCCGGGGACATTTCACCGTTCCTGATTAACGCGACATATAAATCAGTCATAAAAAAAGCCGGCAAAGAGCCGGCTTTTTAGGGCACATGATAAAGGTTTAGAAAGTTTTTCCGAAGCCAATACCAATGACGGTGGGGTTAATATCTACATCTACGGCCGCCTGACCTAAAGCTGTATTAAAAGTGGCTTCAGTATTAATGTCGATGTATTTCACATCTACATTAAAAGACCAGTTGTTTTTCAATTCCCAATCGATACCAAACTGTGCCGCCCAGCCAAAGGAATTGTCTAAATCTAAATTCTCAGCACCTAATACATCCTGTGCGGCACCACTCAACTCGTCATTAAAAAAGTGGGTGTAATTCGCGCCTAAGCCGAAATAAGGTCTGATGGAAGCAGTGGGACGGAACTGATATTGTAGAAATACAGTGGGAGGCAACACGTTGGTGTCAACCACATCGGTGCCATCAGGTACGCCTAAACCGGCCAAACCGTGGGCAGAAACGGTGTGTTTTGAGCTCAAGTCAGCCAGCAATTCCACCGCCCAGTTATCGCTGATCATATAGCCGATAGAAATATCCAAAGAATAATTATCATCGACCGACACCGAGGTGCCCGGAACGGCTGCGCCTTCAACGCGTAAGGCACTGCTGTCGTCGTTGGGGTTAATATTAATGGCGCGCACATGTAACAGCCAGTCGCCTTTTTCGACTGCCAGAGCCTGGGCTCCGGCTAACACTAAAACAATCGTTAATAACTTTTTCATTTCGTTTCTCATGGTTAAAAGGGTATTTTAGATATAATCAATACGTTTGATTTTGACAATTGTCAAACTACTTAACACATTCGTAACAAATTATTTATTTGGGCAAAAAAAACCCCGGAAAAACCGGGGTTAGGTAACTCGTTGAGACGGTAAGCTTATGCCGCCTTTTTATCTTCCTTTTTAGCGTCTTCCATATCTTCTTTCGGTTCGGCAAAACCGCGATCACGCATTAAGGCGTCAATCTTGGCATCGCGTCCCCGGAATTTCCGATAGGCTTCAGCCGGATCCATGGCATTACGTGGCGCAAACAGATATTTCACCAGTTTAGCGGCCATCGCTTTGTCATAAAATCCACCGGGGGCTTCTTTAAAAGCTTCTGCTGCATCAGAGGTTAAGACATCGGCCCACATATAACCGTAATAAGCGGTGGCATAGCCTTCACCTGAAAAGACATGGCCAAAATGTGGGGTGCGGTGACGCATCACCAGTTCATCGGGCATACCCAAAGCGGCCAACGTTTCTTTCTCAAATTTGTCGACATCAATTTTTTCAGGGTCCGCCAGATGCAATTTCATGTCCATCAATGCCGAAGCGAGATATTCAGTGGTGGCAAAACCCTGGTTAAAGGTGCTGGCCTTTTTAATTTTCGCAATCAGTTCTTTTGGAATCACTTCACCGGTTTCATGGTGTTTTAAGTAGTTATTAATCACCGCGTCGGTGGATAACCAACGTTCTAATAATTGTGATTGAAACTCGGTGTAATCGCGAACGCCACCATTTAAGCTTGGATACCGTACCTGTGATGATAAGGCATGTAAGGCGTGACCAAACTCATGGAAAAAGGTGCTGGCATCGTCCCATGAAACCAACACAGATTCACCGGGCGCCGGCTTAATAAAGTTGGAATTGTTAGACGATAAGACAGTTTCCTGACCGTCGAATGTGGAATGAGAACGATAGGATGTGGCCCAGGCGCCGGAGCGTTTGCCGGGACGGGCGAAGGGGTCTAAGTACCACAAGCCCACTAAATCACCACTGGTTTTATCGGTAACTTCCCAAACCTTGACGTCTTCATGGAAAACCGGAACTGTGCCGTCTTTAACCGGCTTAAAGTCAAAGTTAAACAACTCGCCAGCGACATAAAACATGGCTTCACGCAAGTTATCTAATTGCAGGTATTGCTTCACTTCATTAGAATCTAAGGCGTATTTTTTCTTGCGAACTTTTTCCGCATAATAGCGGTAATCCCAGGGTTGAATAGTGATATCGTGACCCAACTCGTCAGCCACAGTTTGCATATCGGCCACTTCTTCCTGAACCCGGCCAATGGCCGCAGGCCACACAGCTTCCATCAGGTTCATGGCGTTTTCAGGGGTTTTGGCCATGCGGTTTTGTAAGCGCCATTCGGCGTAGTTGTTATGCCCCAACAATTCAACACGCTCGCGACGTAATTGTAAAATTTCTTTAATCAGGGCGTTATTATCATACTCATCGCCATTATCACCGCGGGAGTAATAGTTGTTCCAAACTTGCTTACGCAGTTCACGTTCATCCGAATAGGTCAGAAACGGATCCATGGAAGAACGGGTGTTGGTGACCGCGTATTGGTCTTCTTTACCATTGGTTTCGGCTACTTTAGCAGCAGCACTGATAAAGGAGTCCGGTAAACCGCTGAGTTGGTCTTTGTTTAAATAAGTGATGTAGCCTTCTTCATCATGCAGAACGTTATTGGCAAATTGAGTATAGAGACTGGATAATTCTTTGTTAATCTCAGCATAACGCTCTTGTTTTTCAGGCGATAAATCTGCGCCATTCATGGCAAACGATTCATAAGTGGTTTTCACCAAACGTTGTTGATCGGGATCCAGAGGATTTTCAATGCTGTCTTGATAGACTTTCTTAATGCGGGCAAATAATTTTTTATTTTGTGAGATTTTTGATTGCATCTCTGAAAACTTTGGCGCCAGATGCATTTGTAATTTGCGCACTTCCGGGCTCGATAAGTTAGCGCTCCAAAGCCGGAAATAAACGCCGGCACGGCTCAGTTTTTCCCCGGCTTTTTCCATGGCAACGATGGTATTTTCAAAAGTCGCCGGTTGGTCATTGTTAGCAATTTTCTCATAGTCGGCCAGATTTTCAGCCATGGCCACTTCAAAGGCCGGTTTGACATCGCTTAATTGCATTTCATCGAATGCCGGTACGCCACCGAAGGGGCCGGTCCATTCAGCTAATAAAGTGTTGGTTTCAGATGTTGGTTCAGCGTTTGGTGTGTCTTTTGCTTGCAGAGCAAAGCTGAATACCAGGCTCAAAGCCAGTAAGCTGAGCCATTTTTTTGAGTGAGTTAGTGTGTGCATAATTAAAAATAAGTTTTTATTGATGTACAGTGTGGGGTCTGATTATGGCAATTTCCAGTGCCAAAAGTCCTGTATGGGTTTTTTTAGGGCTAAAAAAAAGCCCCGGAAAGACCGGGGCTTGAATTTATTTTGTCGAATTATTCAGCTTTGGGTTTATCCGCATTTGGATTAATATCGATTAATTCAACATCAAAAATTAAGGTGCTGTTGGGACCAATCGGGCTACCGGGTCGCGCATCAGAACCATAAGCTAAATCAGGTGGAATATAAAAACGGTATTTTGCACCTTTAGACATTAATTGTAAGCCTTCAGTCCAACCGGGTATAACCTGGTTCAGGGCAAATGTGGCTGGCTGGCCACGATCCACAGAGCTGTCAAATTTTGTGCCATCAAGTAAGGTGCCGGTGTAATGAACCACAACAGTGGCATTTTCAGAACCGGGTTTTTCGCCGTTACCGGCTTCAACAACTTCGTACATCAGACCGGAATCAGTGGTTTTAACGCCGTCTTCCTGGGCTTTTTTGGCGCGAAATTCATCACCTTCTTTTTTGTTGGTAACTTTTTGCTCTTCCAGTTGGGCCATCATTTCTTTTTGTCTTTCCTGGGCCAGTTTTTGTTGTTTTTCACGAATGACGGTTTGAACTTTGGCCAGTTCTTCATCACTCAGACGTAAATCACGTCCCGCTAAGCCGTCTTCTAAACCGGTGATAAAAGCATCTTTATCAAATTCCATTTCTGATTTGTTCAGATATTGGCCAACATCAGAACCGATTTTATAATTAATCTGACTATTTTCAGTGTCTAACTGAGCCATGCTTGCGGTGCTGATTAAACTACCAACCAGACCGGAAGTCAGGGCAAAAGTGAGTGCGATTTTTTTCATTCGTTTCTCCATTATTTCTATTGGTTTATGATTAAAAGAGGTGAGCTTATCGTGTATAACAGTTCAATACTGGTGAGCCCGTAACAATTTCAATCAAGCATTATACAAAAATATAGTACCATTCACAGTGCTAAGCCACTATTTTTGGTAATCTCTAGCGTAGATTCAAAAATACGTGAAACTTGTATTGCGATTGATTGGTCTATATGATTTACACTGTATCTGGCAGTCACAGGTGAAAAAAGTTCCACTGCCGTTTTGACCAGAGGCAATTAGATTGCCGTTGAGAGAGAAAATTTAATGAGCACAACAATTAATAGACAATTAAAAACCCTGATCTTACTAACAGCATTGTGGCTGACTTCAGCATCAGCTTTGGTGGTTGATAAATCGGTCAACCCAGCGCCCAAGCACCAACAAGAGAGTAAAACACTGGTGCAATTAATGGATGAATTACATTATAAAAGCAAGCCCCTGAATGATGACTTATCCAGTCAGATACTGGATGAATACATTGCCGTTTTAGACCCCAATAAAATGTATTTTTTGAGCACAGACATTGCGGATTTCGAGCAATGGCGCTTAGAAATGGATGATTTTATTAAAGATGGCAACCTGAAACCGGCTTTCCAGATATTTAATTTATTTAAGCAACGGGTCAGCACCCGAACCACCCAAGCCTTAGATATGTTGGAGAACGAATTTGATTTCAATCAGGATGAAGCATACCGTTGGGACCGCAAAAAATCAGAATGGGCCATGTCAGAGAAAGAATTGAACGAGATATGGCGCAAGAAAGTGAAAAACGATTACTTGTCCTTAAAACTTTTGGACAAAGAAGCCGACGATATCAAAGAAACACTGACCAAACGCTATAACGTCATGGCCAAACGCATCAATAATTTAAAAAGTGATGACGTGTTTCAATATTTCATTAATGCCTATTTAAGTTCTGTTGAACCGCATACCGGCTATATGTCGCCCATTACCTCAGAAAACTTTGAACTGAACATGAGTCTGTCCCTGGAGGGTATTGGTGCCGTGTTAATGAATGATGGTGAATACACGCAAATTAATACCATTGTTAAGGGCGGCCCGGCTGATTTGGAAGGCAGTCTTGAGAAGGGTGATAAAATTCTGGCTGTGGGTCAGGGCAGCGAAGGCAGTTTTGATGATGTTATTGGCTGGGGCATCGAAGATGTGGTGCAGTTGATTCGTGGTGAGAAAGGCAGTACGGTTCGATTGCGCATTATTGGCGAAGACGATGGGCCGGAAACCATCCCTAAGATAGTTAAAATTGTTCGTGACAAGGTTAAATTAGAGCAACAGGCCGCTCAATATAAAATACTGGACGTTAAAGAGGGCGGTGCTGAACACAAAATTGGGGTGATTGATTTGCCGACTTTTTATCTGGATTTTGCCGCCTTAAGGTCCGGCGAAGCGGATTATCGCAGCACCACTAAAGATGTGAAAAAAATACTGAATACCTTTAAGGAAGAAGGGGTTGATGGTGTGGTGGTTGATTTGCGTAATAATGGCGGCGGATCTCTGATTGAAGCTATCCACTTATCCGGTTTATTTATCAAACGGGGTCCGGTGGTGCAAACCAAAACTTCATTTGGTAAAAAAGACGTTAAAAAAGATGTTGATCCCAGAATTGAATGGGATGGCCCGATGATGGTGATGGTTAATCGGTTCTCTGCGTCCGCTTCGGAAATATTTGCCGCAGCTATGCAGGATTATGGTCGTGCTGTGGTGGTCGGTAACCAGACCTATGGTAAAGGCACGGTTCAAAATGTCATGAAATTAGCCGATTACATTGAAGATAACGAAGAAGAACTGGGCCAATTGAAAATGACCATGGGTCAGTTTTTCCGCATCAATGGCGGTAGCACCCAAAATCGAGGCGTTATACCGGACATTGAGTTTCCGGCGTCACCCGGTGCGGATAAGTATGGCGAGTCCGAATATGATAATGCCCTGCCCTGGAGTAGCATTGCCCCAAGTGATTACAATGTTTATGCCGATTTGTCTGATGAGATTGTTTACCTGAAACAGCGTTTTAATGAGCGATCAAAAGTTAATTTTGAATTTGATTTCCTGGAAAAAGAAAATCAGTTGTATGAAGCGCAAAAAGACGACTTAACGGTTTCCTTATCGGCAGAAACCAGACAACAGAAAGCCAAAGAGCGTGAGCAACGTAAAGAAGAGCGTAAAGCCAAGCGCAAAGCCATGTTAGCGGCCACAGAACCTGATCCTTTGTTGGGGGAAATTACTGTGTTGATTGATTCAGCTGAAGCCTTGCTGGTTGATGAAGAACAACAAAAAGAAACTGATGAGGCGACGCAAGATGAATCGCAGGATTCCCAAGAAGAGGTTGCTGATAGTTCAGAAGATGAAGAGGATGAACCCTTTGTGGACTTCAGGCTGCACGAAAGCGCCCGCATCTTAAGCGATTTGATTGAATTTAATCAGCGTCAACTGTTGGCTAAACACGATAAGTCCGCCCACAACACTGACAACTGATTCAGGCAAAAATCCTGTCAAAGCCCCGCCGCAAAGCGGGGCTTTTTTATGCTGTTAACTTCGGGTTAGGTTCCTGCTGGCTGATTGACCGACCACCACATTATCTTCAATGCGGATGCCACCGTAAGGTAATAGTTGTTCAACTTTATCCCAGTTAATGTGTTTATTATCACGTTGTTGCTGTAATAACATGGGAATAAAATAAAGTCCCGGTTCGATGGTGATGACCGCATTTTCTCGCAATTTATCGGTGAGCCTGAGAAACGGGTGGTGCTCGGGTTGTTTTATCGGCGTGCCTTGCGCATCGCTTTGGTGTCCCGCCACATCATGCACCTGTAGACCCAGATAATGCCCCAGTCCGTGGGGAAAAAAGGTGTTGCTTAACTGTGTTTCAAGCGCTGTTTCAGGATCACAGTTAATGACCTTATATTGCTGTAAAACCCCGGCAATTTTTAAATGGGCCTGTTGGTGTAATGCCACATAATCCTGACCGGCCACACAAGCCTCGCACAAAGCCACCTGGAGTTCATCCATGGCCGTGATCATGTCATTAAATTCATTGTTTTTATCAAAGGCATAGGTGCGGGTAATATCAGCGGCATAGCCATTATAAGTGGCACCGGCATCAATCAGAAAGGTGCGGTGACTATCGGGCTTTCGGGTGGCCTGATATTGATAATGTAAAACAGCCGCGTTTTCATTGAGGGCGACGATATTGCCATAGGGCATCTGGTTTTGGGATTGTTGACAGGCCTGTAAATAAGCGGCGTTAATATCGTATTCGCTTGCGCCTGCGTAGAAAGCGTCTGCAGCGGCTTGATGGCCTTTGAGTGCCAGTTGGTTGGCTTGTTCAATGCAGTTGATTTCATAGGGTGTTTTCTGCACGCGAGAAAAATGTAAATGCGCCAATAATTGATCCGGGTTGGTAGATTCAGCAACCATGGGTTGCCAGCTGCGATCGCCAATCCAGGCATGATTCATCCGGTCGTCTACAACAGGCATTTCGGATTGATGATGAATGACGTGAACATCAAATGACCGTGTCCAGTCGGCGTGACTGCGGTCTTCAATTTTGTGCCAGAAATCAGCCGGTTGGGATAAATACAAGGTGGGTTTCTTGCCCGGCACGATGTGTAATAAGCTGTGGCTGATATCGGTATCAGGTACCCACCAGTTAAAATGTGGATTGACCTGATAAGGCGGGGCATGGTCATCTAAAAAATAATTTTCAGAATGTCCCGAATAGATCCATAAACCGTCATAACCGGTGGCTTTTAAAGCCGCTTCGGTGGCGTTTTGAATGGTTTTAATGTGGTTGTTGAAATCGTTCATAAAAGTCTCCTGTTGTTAGGACGCCAAACGAAACAATCGTCGGCTGTTGGTGACAGTGTGGTTAATAAATTTTTCTGTGTCCAGCTCAAGTTTCTGGGCGATAAAAGCAGCGATATGCGGCAGGTATTTGGGTTCATTGCGGCGGGTTTTAGGTTTGGGTTTTAAATTGCGCGGTATCAAATAGGGTGAGTCTGTCTCAATCAAAAATCGGTTAAGAGGAATGTCGTGAACCAAAGGGATCAGATGCTGACCCCGACGCTCATCACAAATCCAGCCGGTGATGCCAATATAGCAATCTAAATCCAAATAATCATACAAGGCCTGTTGGCTGTCAGTAAAACAATGGACCACCACATCACAGAGCTGATCGCGATACTGTTTTATTATCGGTAAAAAATCCTGATGGGCGTCACGTTGGTGTAAAAACATCGGCAAATCGTTTTCGATGGCCAATTCAATATGGGCTTCAAAAGATTTTATTTGTTGCGGTCTCGGTGAAAAGTCGCGGAAATAATCCAAACCGGTTTCGCCCACCGCCACCACTTTTTCATCATCAAGCAAAGCCTGAAATTCACTGATAATACCTTGATTAAAATCTTTGGCATGATGGGGATGAATGCCGGCAGTGGCAAAGCAACAATCGGCATAATGATGAGCCAGTTCAATGGCTTTTTGCGAGCAGTTCAGGTCAGAGCCGGTAATAATAAACTGTTCAAGCCCAGCTTCTTTCGCCTCAGCGATCACTTTATCGCGGTCTTTATCAAAGCTGTCGTGGGTTAAATTGGCGCCAATATCAATCATGGTTCAGAGTTAATTCAGTCAAAATGCCTTAGTATAATGGACTCACTTAATAATATATACGTGCAACCCATGAAAACCACAATGTCATTTTTAATATTCATGCTGATGGCTTTTCAAGTCTCAGCGTTCACCCCTGAATCAGGACAATACTGGGATCCCGAAGAACCGGGCACCGGCTACGCCATAGAAATTCAGGATAATTATTTATACATGACTTTTTATGTCTTTGATGAATACGGTTATCCGGTCTGGTATGCCTCCGGTGGCTTTTTAGACGGTAATTCAAGCTATGAAGGCTTGTTGGCCTATTTTACCGATGGCCAATGTCTGGGCTGTTATTGGCAGGAAAGCAGCGGCGAAGATTCGGGATACGGTTATGTTGAAATTGAATTCTTAACTGAAACCACCGCTGAACTCACCATCCTGGGCGTCACCAAAACCATCGAGCGCTTTAATTTCTTCCTGGGCGATGAACTGCAAAAAATGCGCGGTGAATGGCAGGTGGTCATAGATGCATCGCAATATACTGACAATAATACCTATCTTTATTTTTCTGATGTTATGTTGTTTGAGCAAGTCGAAGTTTATTCGGGTGATGATTTGGTTACAGGTTGTCGTTCGGAAAGCACTATTTATTATCATTATTGCACCACGCAAGCGTTACAAAATAATGATTTAGCGGCACTTTATGATTATGAGTATGATGAATTGGTCGCCGTTATGCGAGATGATGCAGATTATTATTTGGCTTATTATTTAAAAACAGGTACCGATCAATTTGATGGTATGGCCTATTCTTATCGAGTCGGTAGTCAACCTGACTTAAGCCTTGACGGTTACTCAGTTCGTGGCTTTCGCTCAGCCAGTAAAACCTTTGTTGACAGCGGTGTCGGCCCGTCTTCGGCCGGTGAAACAGGTGGACATGATAAGACAGGTCTGTCTAACAACAGCACCGGACTGGCGCGTTTTTTACCGGAACGGACTGCTGACCGGGAAAAATCAGCTCAGCAGATTAATGCTAATTCAAGCTTGGACAGTCAAGCACAACGACGCATTCTCAATGCCATAGAAAAGCTTGAACGACAGTTACAATAAGAAAAACTAGACGAAATTTAAGCCTGTGGAGATTCTCAAGCCCACAGGCTTTTTTATTGACCTCTTCATTCATACATTGAATCTTGACTTTAATCAAATTGTTTAATTCTGTTTATTGCTAAACTCATGCGAAGAATTTTAATTTGGGATAGTTTTGAATGGTACTTGAGGTACAGCAAATCGAAGCATTTAAACAACAGCTGCAGGCGCGCCAACAGCAGCTGGCGGATTTAATTCAACCGGCGTCAGTAAAAGTCGAGGGCAAAATGATAAAATCCGTTGATCAACAGGCTCAATTAGAATATTCGCAAATTAAGAAAGCTTTGGCGCGTATAGAGGCCGGAACCTATGGTCAATGTGTGGTTTGCGGCGAAATGATTGATGACTTGCGGTTAAAGGCCTACCCGCATACAGCTTTTTGTCGCAGTTGTGTGAGTCCCTAATAACCGTCATCATCTTCAGGAAAATAATCGTCTAAATTATCATCCAGGTGCCAGTCTTTAAGCTTCGGCCGATCAATGTGCCGGGTGTTCCAGGCCAGGAAAATTCCGGTTAGTAAACCCAATAAATGGGATTCCCAGGAGACACCGGCTTCGGTGGGAAAAATACCCCAAATCATATAACCGTATAAAAAGGCAATGATTAAAGAAATGCCCATGCTTTGCAAATCCTTCTTTAAAAAGCCGCTGACAAACAGATAACTGAGCAAGGCATAGAACAAACCACTGGCGCCGATATGATTTGAACTACGTGCCAATAACCAGACCAAAGCCCCGGTCATTAGGGTGGCTGAGATTAAAACACGTTTCGCCACTTTAGGATAATTACCGAACAGCGCCACGGTGGTTAAAAATAAAGGCAGGGTATTATTGATTAAATGTGAAAAGTTGGCGTGCAAAAAAGGCATGGTCACTAAACCGAAAAGTCCCTCAACTGTACGCGGTTTATTGCCGTAATAAACCAGGTCAAAAGCCGGTGATATCAGAAAAATAATCCAGACAATGGCCACCAGCCAAAAAGCAATACGAAAGGCTTTCGGCCATTGATGCCATCGGTTTCGGGCATATTCGGGATCCAGGTGGGGTATTTTCATGTTTATCCGGATTTATTCTTTGATTCAGTGGAGCTTTGATAAAAATCAGCCTGCCCTTGTGGGCGGGTTTTAAAGCGTTTATGGAGCCACAAATACTGTTCCGGTGCTTGTTTCACCATGTCTTCAATACCCCGGTTAATACGGTCGGTATCAATTTGCGCATCTTCACTTGGAAAATCTTGCAATGCAGGTGAAATGTGAAGTTGGTAATAAGGTGGTTTAGAAATTCGTTTCACACCGTAATACAAAACCTTGGCGCCGCTTAAACGAGCCAGCTGATGGGTGGCTGTTATGGTGCTGGCGGGAACCCCAAAAAAAGAAGAAAACACTGAATGACCACGACGATAATCCTGATCCGGTGCATACCAAATAATACCACCATTCTTCAGATATCTGACAATGCTTTTGAGACGGTCCCGGGCAAACATGTCTTTGGCATAGGCCGTGCGTGCCCGGGTTACCACATATTCCATCACCGGATTTTTGTGTGGCCGATAAACACCGGCCACCGGAAACCGCTGGCACAGGGCCCGGCCGCCGATATCGAGCGCAGTAAAATGACCACTGACCAACAAGACCCCCTGGTTATTATCCAGACATGTCTGCAAATGGTGTTCGCCTGTGATGGATAGTTGATTAAATAATCGGTTGGAACGATGAAAAAAGGCGTATAAGGTTTGACTGATCATATAGCCGGTTTCCTTATAATTGGCCTTAATCAGTTTTTCTTGTTGTTGTTCAGTGAGCTGTGGAAAGCAGGCTTTAATATTGCGGCGAATGACCCGTTTTCTGACATGAAAAACAGAGCCTATCAGCCAGCCCATAAAGCCGCCGATGGCGCGCAGTCCCCGGTAGGGTAGTTGGGCGATTAGCCATAAAAAAGCATAGACAAACCATGCCGGAAAGTAGCGCCAGAAAGAAGGTCTCATGGAATTATTATGTGGCTTTATTGACATAAATAAAGTGATTTTATCGGACGAGAGCGTTGAATGCGGATATCATACCCAAAAAAGTATTAAATAATGACTTTCGTAACATGAGTCTGTTGATTAAAAACGAGTACAATAACGCGCATGAATACTGAAACCAAACAATCATCCCCCATCCGAACATTTTTCGGTTTTTTCACCAAACCTTTTGTGTTGGTGGCTAATTTTACCCGCCATATTTTACTGTTTCTGATATTTATCTGGATTCTGTGGCTTATATTTGGCGGACAGACTATTCATGTCAGTGAAAAAACCGCCCTGGTATTGGCGCCGGAAGGCTTTATTGTGGATCAATATTCAGGTGACCCGGCAATGCACGCCATTCAAACCATCCAAGGTACCCGTGTTCCTGAAACTCGAATGCGCGATATTATTCGTAGTTTGGACATGGCAGCGAGTGATCATAATATTACAGCCCTGGTTATTAACCCCGATGAGTTGATGGGTGTCGGCCTGGCGCACTTGCGTGAAATCGCCGGTGCCGTTGAACGCTTCAAAGAAACCAGTGGCAAACCCGTGATCGCCATGGCCACCTCGTTGTCACAATCACAGTATTACCTGGCCAGTCTGGCCGATGAAATTTTAATGGATCCGCAGGGCTTTTTATTTATTCAGGGCTTTGGTGGTTATCGCAATTACTTTAAAGAAGGTTTAGATAAATTGGGTGTGGATGTCCATTTATTTCGGGTCGGTGAATACAAATCAGCAGCCGAACCCTATGTTCGCAATAACATGTCTGAAGAAGCCAAAGAAGCCAATCTTCATTTTATGAATGATTTATGGCAGACCTTTTTACAAGACATTGGCCAGCGCCGCAATCTGGCAGTGGATGATTTAAGCGAGATTATTGACAACCAGGCACAACGGCTACAGGCACAAAACGGATCGGTGGCAGATATGGCTTTAGAAGCCGGTTTGGTGGATCGTATTTTAAAACAACCCTTTATGCATAAGCGCATCGCTGAAGTCAGTTCTTTTGATGATGAGGGCAACCATTTCAGAGGCATTAATTTTACAGATTATTTAACCCTGGATTTGCCTGAAGTCAGTAGTCAGGGTCAAATTGCTGTGGTGGTGGCAGAAGGTGTCATTATGTCGGGCAAGCAACCCGGCGGGACCATTGGCGGTGATTCAACCTCAGCCTTATTGCAAAAAGCCCGATTAGACAACAACGTCAAAGCTGTGGTGTTGCGGGTTAACAGTCCGGGTGGCGGCGTTTATCCCTCAGAACAAATCAGACGTCAGGTTGAGGCCTTACAAGTGGCCGGCAAACCAGTGGTGGTTTCGATGGCCAATGTGGCAGCCTCCGGCGGTTATTGGATTTCGATGACAGCCGATAGCATCTGGGCCAATGAAGGCACCATCACCGGTTCCATTGGTATCTACGGCATGCTGATGACCGTTCCTAAATTATTTGACAAGCTGGGTATTCATTCAGATGGTGTCGGCACCACCGAATGGGTGGGGGCTTTTAATCTGGATCGTCCGTTGGATCCGGAGTTTGCCAAGCTGATTCAATCCAATATTGAATATGGCTACCAACAATTTATTACGGCAGTTGCCATGGCCCGTGGTCTGGAAGTGTCGATGGTGGATCAGGTGGCCCGTGGTCGTGTCTGGACCGCCAAACAAGCCAAGGATTTGGGTCTGGTCGATCACCTGGGGAACTTTCACCAGGCGGTTGCAGATGCCGCACAGAAAGCCGGACTGGCTGCGGATTATCAATTGGTCTGGTTAGAAAAAGAACTGAGTTTTGTTGAACGGGTTTTGGCTGACAGCATGGCCCAGGTCGCCCAACTGTTAGAGCCACAACAATTAAGCGCCCAGGCACAAATTCAGCAATTATTTGCACCGGTCATGGCTGATATGCAACTGTTGCTGAATCGGCGTCCCGGTGAAGTGGTTAAAATGGCGCATTGCCTGTGTCAGGCCCCACAGCTGTAAGTCATTAAACGACTGTTAAGCGGGCATAATCCAGCTTTTATAATGCCCGTTATTGTGCTATAATCTCGCGTCCGTTGCTCAATGGAGGACGGAACTTTCGTGGTGTTTACTGGTCTATATTATAGACAATAAAAACATCAAATTCTCAATCACATGGGCTTAATAAAGCCATGTCAGATTTAGGAGTATATAATGACAACAAAAAAACTTAAAAATTTACCCATTCCTTCTATAACAGGCTCTTTGGATGCCTATATCAGCACAGTTAATCAAATCCCAGTTCTTACAGTTGAAGAAGAACGTGATTTGGCTGATATGGTGCGTGATGAAAATAATTTAGAGGCTGCCCATTCACTGGTCATGTCACATTTGCGTTTTGTGGTTTATGTGGCCAAAGGCTATGCCGGTTATGGTTTACCTGTGGGTGACCTGATTCAAGAAGGAAACATCGGCCTGATGAAAGCCATCAAACGCTTTGACTCAGTTCATAAAGTTCGCCTGGTTTCTTTTGCGGTGCATTGGATTCGTGCCGAAATACATGAATATATTTTAAAGAACTGGCGAATTTTAAAAGTGGCCACAACCAAGGCACACCGTAAACTGTTCTTTAATTTACGTAAAAACAAAAAACGTTTGGGCTGGTTCAGTCTGGATGAGGTTAATCGCGTGGCCAAAGATTTGGACGTCAAACCGGAAGTGGTGGTGGAAATGGAATCACGGCTACACGGACAGGATGTGTCCTTTGATTTACCCGGTGACGATGATGAAGATAACACGTATTCACCCCAGGCCTGGTTAACACACAACAGTCCTACGCCTGAAGCCACCATGGTTAAAGATCGTGAATATGAAAAGAACCACGAGGCATTGTTTCAGGGTTTGGATAAACTGGATGAGCGTTCATTGGATATTATTACCAGTCGCTGGTTAGTGGATGATAAAACCACATTACAGGAATTGGCTGATAAATATGAAATTTCAGCTGAGCGGGTTCGACAGTTAGAGGCCGCAGCCTTGAAAAAACTGAAGACCCAAATGGCTGCATAAAAACAGGATTTTTAAAACATGAAAAACCGCCTCCGGGCGGTTTTTTTGTGCCCGGTGTAATAATTTGAATTGATGGTTTTTTGATATAAGTCAAATCGTGAGCGTCTTTTTTATGCTACTGTCATAGGATTTAAAGGAAACTTATAAGTTATGGCTGATTATAAATCATATAAGGTTTGGGACGCCGGCACCCGATGGTTTCATTGGATTAATTTTATTAGCGTAGTGGGTTTGAGCTTAATCGGTTTGATAATCTTAAACGGTGATTTTTTTGAGCCCTCTACACGCACCAAAATAAACCTGAAAGTAGTCCATGTGTGGATAGGTTATGTTTTTGCTTTGAATTTATTGTGGCGTATCGTGTGGGCATTTTTTGGCAATCGTTATGCCCGATGGCGGACGATATTACCCGGTGGTCAGGGCTATATAACTTCTGTACGCAATTACATCGGTCATTTTATCCGTGGTAAGCCTGATTTTTATTTGGGTCATAATCCCGTTGGCCGCTTGGCTGTTTTGGCGTTGATGCTGGCTTTGCTTGTACAGGCAGTGACCGGTTTGGTGTTGGCCGGAACCGATGTCTTTTACCCGCCATTGGGTGGCTATTTTGCTGAATGGATAGCCGCCGCTGGTGTATCACCAACAGATATTGTGCCGTATGCACCCGAGTTATACAATGAAGTGGCTTATCAAAGTATGCGGGTCTTTAGAAAGCCCTTTATTGTGGTTCATCTGTATAATTTTTATCTGCTAAGCGCCTTGATTGGATTACATGTATTGGCCGTTATTGTCAGTGAAGTTAACGGTGAAGGCGGTATTATTTCAGCGATGTTTAGTGGCCGTAAAATCAGTGACCAACAACCCAAAGATAATGATGGAAAAAAACATGAATAGTTATATGAGACCTTTATTTTTATTACTGGCGGTAACCGGGTTACAGGCTGAAACTAATAATAAATCAGACAATGCGGTCGGTGGTCAATTACCGGAAGATATACGAAGTTTACTGATTGAAGAAATGCAAGCCATCACCGATGGAATGTCTAATATTTTAAGGGGCGTGGTGACTGCTGATCACGAGCTGGTGGCGACGCAAGCCCAGGGCATTCATGACAGTTTTATTATGGCGCAAAAAATAACCGATGAACAAAGACAAGTGCTTAAAAGTACACTGCCGCCGGCTTTTGTAGAAAAGGATAAGGCGTTTCATCAGTTGAGTGCTCAACTGGCAGAAGCCGCTACAGCGCAGGACAGTGAGCAGCAATTACAATTATACCAATCAATGCAGGCAGCTTGTGTGGCTTGTCACCAACAACATGCCACAGACCGGTTTCCTGATTTTTCTGAAAAAACACGTTAAAGACCGGCGGATTTAATGACAATGAAACCACTCTTAATTGAGTTGAGTAGTTTTGTTTGAAGTTGGTCTTTAACGATACAGTCAAGGTGTCGAAAGCTGATTAACTTTCGACACCTCTATCAAGCTTATTTAAATTCTTTGGTACGGTTTTCACCGTCAATAATAACTTTGCCGGAGCCGGCAGCTTTGATTTTTAATGAACCACCCAAGGCGTCAACATAAATGCTGCCTGAACCATCATTAATGACTGCAGAACCGCTGACGTTGTTAAGCATCACATCGCCTGAACCATCATCAACATCGACATCGCCTTCGCCGTTGTTAACTGTGATGTCACCAGAACCATCTTCAATGTCTTTATCGCCGTTCACTTTCGTGAGTGTAATATCACCGGAACCATCATCAATGTCAACATCTCCTTCGCTATCGGTCACTTCAATGGAACCCGAACCATCATCAATACCGATGGCGCCTTGAACCTGGTCAATCGATATATGACCAGATCCATCATCGATGTTAATGCTGTTGGAGATGTTATTGATATGAATATCACCGGAGCCATCATCAATTTTTAAAAAACCGGTTAAACCTGACACATGAATGCTGCCACTGCCATCATCGACATCCACATCTAAGCTGGCCGGGACCTTAATATCGAGGTGAATTGCAATGTTAGGGCTTTTGCGCAAACCTGATTTGCTGTGACCACGGAGAACGGCATATTCACTTTCCCGGTCGATGTTCAAAACCATATCACGTTCAAAGATTTCTTTGAAACGTTCCATTGAGCGGTATTCGCTTGATTCGATGGTGGCGCTGACCTGGATGTCCGGGCCGTTGTAGGCGGTGAGCTTAATATCACCGGCACCGTTAATCACATCAAGAGCACTAATACGGTCTGTGGAAAGGTTGAGATCTTGTTGAAAGGATAGTTTTTCTGCGTTGACTGCGCCACTGGTTAAGGCGATAAGAATTAATGATTTGTACATAATGAATACCCCAAATCAATTATTTTAGCGTAAAGTCAGGTGCTTTTAACAGTGTCTGAAGTCATGCGTTGTTCAATGGCTTCAATATTCGATTTAATGTCCGGGTAACTGGAATCAATAATGTTGCTAATCCAGCCATGCCATAAATCGCAGTCGCGGTGTATTTGATGAAAAGTCAATAAACTGTGATTAATGCATCCCAGCCCAATTCGCGATACCATGATCACCGGTAAGGAGAGTGCTATGGCCAGGTCTTTAAGCATGAGCGTACCAGATAACGGAACACACCAGCCACCGACACCTTCTACCAGCACCCGATCTGCCTGTTGTTGCAGTTTTTTAAATTGTTGCACACAGTCCGTTAAGTCAAAAGTACCCTCAACATCTGCAATATGCGGTGAGGCGGGTCTGTCGTATAGATATGGATTGATTTCAGCGAGCGCTTGGCCGGTCACAGCAGCTAAATTGAGCGCATCTTCATTTGCTTTCTGACCCTTGTTAATGAGGGTGCCGGTGGCCAGCGGCTTATAGGCTGCCACGGTATAGCCCTGTTTTTGCCAGGCCTGCAGAATTTCACAAGATACGTGGGTTTTACCGGCATCGGTGTCGGTGGCTGTGATAAAGCACGAGGGTAACCGGCTGTAATCAGTGATGCGCATGATGATGTTGCGCTAATTGTTCAAATTGCGCTACAGTGAGCGTTTCCGGGCGCTGTTGCGGATTAATATCGAGCGAAGTCAGGGTTTCATCAGAAAACCATTTTTTTAAATTATTACGGATGGTTTTACGACGTTGCGCAAAAGCCTGTTTGACGATGAATTCCAGACTGGTAAAGTCCACTTCAGTGGGGTTTTTCTTAGGAATCAGTTCAATGATTTGAGAATCAACCTTAGGGACTGGGTTAAACGCTTCCGGCGGAACAGTCAGCGCTGCATAACACTCAAATCGGTGCTGAAGCATCACCGATAGGCGGCCAAAGGCCTTGATGCCGGGTGGGGCACAAATGCGTTGAACCAGTTCTTTTTGTAACATAAAAACGGCTCGTTCTATCTGTGATGATTGTTTTAACAAATGAATCAGTAAGGGTGATGAAATGTTATATGGTAAATTGCCGACCACCAGATAAGGTCCACGGCTGAGACGCAGTTTTAATGCATCCTGGTGAAGCACGGTGACATGACTTTTATCCGCATAACGTTGTTGTAAGGGGGCGATTAAATCGCGATCAAATTCAATTAAGGTTAAGGCGGCATGAGCTTCGGCCAAATGATCGGTCAGGGCGCCTCTGCCCGGGCCGATTTCAATAATTTTTTGCGCTGTATCCGGCCTGACAATTTGTATTATTTGTTCAATAACACCTGCATCTTGAAGAAAGTTTTGGCCGAGACTCTTTTTAGCGCGCATAATCTTGTTGCTTTTTAACACACTGGCGTGCCAGTTTAATGGCGGCTTTTAAACTGCCGGCATCGGCGCTACCCTGACCGGCAATATCCAATGCGGTGCCGTGATCAACACTGGTGCGGATAATGGGTAAACCCAATGTAATGTTCACCGATTCGCCAAAACCGGCATACTTGAGTGGCACCAAACCCTGATCATGGTACATGGCTAAAATAGCGTCAAAACCTTTCACGCGGTTGGGTGTGAAAAGTGTATCTGCAGGTATAGGGCCACTCAGTTTATGGCCTTGCAGGCGCAATTCATCAAGTGCCGGAATAATGGTGTCGTTTTCTTCATGACCCAGATGACCGCCTTCGCCGGCATGCGGATTTAAGCCACAGACCGCAATATGAGGATTTGATATACCAAACCTACACTTTAAATCATGAGTCATAATGTTGATAACAGATTGAATTTTTTCCTTGGTAATGGCACCGGCAACTTCTTTAAGGGGTAAATGGGTGGTCACCAAAGCCACTTTCATGACCTTATTCAACAACATCATCACCACTTGTTTGGAGTCTGTTAGTTCTGCCAAATATTCGGTGTGACCGGAAAATGGGATGCCGGCATCATTAATGACACCTTTATGTATCGGGTTGGTCACCATGGCATCATACCGGCCTTCCAGACAACCCATGGCCGCGACTTTGATGGTCTCCAGAACATAACCGGCATTGGCGGTATTTAACTGACCAAACACACTGGGCGTTGCTAAATTAACAGCTTCAATTTGGCTGGCAGGAAATTGTGGAATTTGTGATTGGATGAGTTGCGGGTCACCAATGAGCACGCAATCATCCAATTCAGCACCAAGCTGAGACAATAATTCAGGGCCGATTCCTGCCGGTTCACCCAGAGTGACAGCTAATTTCATCAGCTCAGTTTATAAACGAATATCCACAAAGGCCTCGCCCCGGATTTCGCGAACCCATGTTTCGATAATTTGTTGTATTTTGCGTTGCTGAATGGCTTGTTCTGCCTGTTGTCGTTTATATTCTTTAGTGACATCGGCTTGTTTCTTGTCCAGTAACTTAACGATATGCCAACCGGCATCTGTTTGAAACGGGCTGGACATTTCATTCAGATCCAGGTTTTCAACAATTTGACCCATGCGTGGTCCTAATTCGCTGGATGCTCGCCAACCCATATCACCGCCCAGAGGTGCAGAGTTATAATCGTCGGAATGCTCTTCGGCAAGGGTGGCAAATTCAGCGCCGTCTTGTAGTTGTTGATAAAAGTCATTAATAATTGCCATGCCATCTTTGGCGGAAACAATCTCATCGCTGGCAACCATCAAGTGCTGAACTTTATATTGGTCGACCATTTTGGTGGTTTTATCTCGTTTATCAACCAGCTTGATTAAATGAAAGCCGCTGGCCGAACGCAAGGGCCGAGTGATGTCTCCAACCGCCATGGATTTGGCTTCTTCAGCAAAAATCGGCGGCAGTTGATTTACCGGGCGCCAACCCAGGCGACCGCCTTCTAGGGCTTTTTGCCCATCAGAATGCTGGGTAGCAATGACTGTAAAGTCAGTGCCATCAAGTAACTGTTGTCGCAAATCATTGACGACAGCGCGTTTGGCTTCAACAGTGGTTTCATCGGCGCCTTCAGGGATGGCAATCAGGATATGTTGAATATTAACTTCACCTTGGTCCAGTTCATTATCAGCCAGAAATAAATCAATCTCATGATCACTGACCTTGACGGTAGAATTGGCATAAGCATAGCGAACCCGTTCAGTAATCATGTCTTTGCGCATATCATCACGAAAGTCGCTAAAATTAAATCCGTCGCGCTCGATGGTGGCGCGCATTTCTGACAACGAGATGCCATTTTGGCGGGCAATGTTGGTTAACGCGGCATCCACTTCAGCATCGGATACCCGGATACCCACTTGCTCAGCACGTTGTAACTGGACCTTTTGAACAATCAGTTTTTCCAAAACCTGTTTGTTTAAAATATCATTGGGCGGCAGAGGATTGCCGGTGGCTTCAATTTGTTTTTTGATGGATTCTGCGGATCGTTCTAATTCGGAACGCATGATAACGGAATCATCCACCACCGCCACAATTTCATCCAAAAATTCGTCAGCTTGTGCCAAAGGGGCCATCACTAAAAATAAATAAATTAACTTTCTCATAATTAAAATGTCTCTTGGTAACCCATAATGGATTGTTGAAGTAATTCTCTTGGGTCTCTGCCTAAGGCACCCAAGCCGTTTAATTGTATTTCCGCATAAATGCCGTTGTTGCTCAAACCCGATTCATCCACCAGATAGTGTCGCGCCACTAAGCGAAATGCCCAACAGCAGCTTTTATGCTCATAACCGAATAAGGCTTCAATGGTTTTATGACTTCGGGTTGAATAGTTCCAACGGGCAATTATTCGATGTCGCTGATTAAGAGGTAAGACAACCGAGGCGTCAAACTGTTCAATTTTAGACCGTCTAAAACGATAGGCCAGATTATAAAGGGCATTGTTATCTGTTTTGTGCTGAATGCGAAATAAGCCACGCTCTAATTCAGATTCATTTTCATTGTAATGCAGAGATAAGCCGGCTGACCAGTATTGTGACAAAAATAAATTATAGTCAAAAATAATCGGAGACTGGGTAATGGTCTGAGGCTCATCATCGATTTGCACTTTCTGATCCTCGAAATAATTAATCTGACCGATGGTCCAATTCCAGCGTTCTTGTCCGTTCGGTGCAAAACTTCTTTGGGTAAAAGCCAGAGAGGCCTGATTCATATCTGACTGTCGGTCAGCGCCGGAAAAACGATTGGTTTGAAACAACAAGGCACTGCCAAAACTCAATTTACGGCTATCAAAAATAGGAATATCTGACTGATCACGGTAGGGCGCATAGGTGTAAAACAATCTCGGCTCAATGGTTTTATAGTAACCATCCGTTTCATTTTTATGAAATATCAACCCCGAGTCTACGGAGACAATGGGCAAATTGCGAGTAATGTCGGTGCGGTTGTCATCAAACTGATATCGGGTGCTTCGGTATTGGAGTTTGGGTTTGAGGTAACCCCATGATGTCGTCCATTGTTTTTCAATCCAGGGCGTGATGTCAGAACGCCAGGCACCCACGGCATCATCTTTGTAAAAGTTAATCAATTCTGTTTGCAGCCCGTAACTGTATTGCTGGCTGTATTTGTTTTGATACCAGTCAAAACTTATTTCCGGCAAAGTTCGATAGGGCTCATTGTCCTGCGTTATTTGTTCGCTTAAAACGTCATATTCATTGATGCCGGCAAAAAATTGCCACGAGGGTGACGAGCCACGAACACTGATCTGGCTTTTTAAATAGGGTGTGGAAGTGATATAGGCACTGGAAGCAAAATCTTCATAATAGCGACTGTCAGACACGGATTGAATGTGGCTGTTAAAGCGCCAGCCGTCGGAAAATTGTGTGCTGTGTTGATAATCTATTAAGCTGCGGTCTCGTAAGCGTTTATCGTCATTGGGTAAAAAACTGCCCTCAAAGGTACCCCTGCTGCGTTCTGTCAAATAACGGTATTGGGTGCCTAACATGAGACCATGATCAGCGATGTAGCGTGGCGTCAGCGTCATATCCATGTTGGGTTTAATGTTAATATAATAAGGAATGGATAAGTCCAGTCCGGTGGTGTTTGAATAGGAAACTCCGGGGACCAAAAAGCCACTGCGCCTGTCATCATTGATGGGCAGTTTTGCATAAGGTAAATATAAAACCGGTACGTCTTTAATGCGTAAGGTTAGATTGCGAAAGGTGCCGACCCCTTCATCATGGTCTAACGCCGCCGATTCTGCCCGCACCTCCCAATCACGTTGGGCCGGTGAACAGGTGGAAAAGGTCACCGCTTGTAAGTGAGACTGATTGTCACCGATCTTCATGTAATCGGCTTCACCGTTCATGTCTGAATCAATTAAAAAATAATTGACTTCATGCAGCTCAGCTTGTTCTGTTTGGGTGTCCATGGTGATGGACATGGCCGACAAGCGTTGGGATTTATTTTGTAATTGGACGATTCCCTGGGTTTGAAACGTCGAATCGCGGTGGTTATAAATTAAAGCCGGTGTCAATAAGCTTATGTCATTTTGTTTTATACAGACATCCCCACTGATTAACAGCCGATGATCATCAAGGGGTTTTTTTTCACGGGCATCAAGTCGCACTTTACCGTCAAAAACAGGCTCATCAAAACACGCCCGATGCTTGGCATTCAGCGGCATATCAATCACCGGGCAACCGTTGATTTGAGCCTCAGCAGCCACCGACAGGAGTGATAACAAAACGACAATTATGGCGGGTTTATTTAACAATAGACTTCCGGTTTGAGAAATTGAGATATTTTATGATTTACTTTAGCAGTGGGCTATTTTAATATGGATGACGGTAAATGTCCGCATCGGATGGTTTATTTTTTTTATTATGGCTTGGTCAATGTGACTGTTGATGTTTTTTCAATTTTTTCATCAACCCTTCACTTATCGAGTCTCAACAAAGACAAAGAGGTTACTATTATGGCTGGAAAGTTTTGTATATCAAAAGGTAAAGACGGTAAAGACTATTTTGCATTAAAAGCAGGTAATGGAGAGGTTATTCTTCAATCCCAGGGTTATAAGTCAGCTGATGGTTGTATGAATGGCATTGAATCTGTACAAAAGCACGCTGCTGATGAAGCTAATTTTGAGTGCCGTGAAGCCAAAGACGGGCGTAAATATTTTGTTCTGAAAGCCAGCAATGGCCAGGAAATAGGTCGATCTCAGATGTATAAATCTGAAAGCGGTTGTATGAACGGCATTGCATCGGTGGCTAAAAACGCGCAGGATTCAAGCATTGTTGACGAACGCGAAGACGCGTGATTTTGTTGACATAGTGTAACAGTTCAGGCATTTTGGCTTCTCAAAATGCCTTTTTTATTGGGTGGAAGATTTAATGAAGAGCGGTCATGAATAATTGGTTTGATAATGACGACATGTGGCGAATTTTCTATGATTGTATGTTTGATGCAGACAGTTTTCACGCTGCTGATAAAGAAGTGCAATCATTGTTAGGTCTGTGTCCTTCTCAAGTTAATTCGGTGCTGGATCTGGCCTGTGGCCCCGGCCGGCATGTGATACATTTTGCCCAGCGCGGCTTACAGGTGACAGGGGTCGACTTGAGTGGCTTTTTATTGAATCAGGCAGCCGGGCGCATTGATCAATCGAAGCTTGATGCCACTTTAGTCCAGGCTGATCTATTGGATTATAAACCTGAAAATGGCTTTGATTTAATTACTAACCTGTTTTCGTCATTTGGCTATTATCAACAGGCGGATGATAATCAGCTGGTATTGAATAATGCCTATCAATGGCTCAATGATTCCGGTTGCTTTATCCTGGATGTGTTTTCCAAAGAACAAGCCGCCATGCATATCGAACCGGTTCATTGCACTGAATATGAAAATGGAGATCTCCGTTTTGAGCGACCTTTACTGACCAATCATATGTCGGTCTATAGCAATGAATGGATATTGGTGCGAGGTGACAATGCCTATCGCTGGCAATATCAACATTACGTCTATAGTGCGCCTGAATTGTTGCACATGTTCAAGCAGGCCGGGTTCTCTGAAGTAGACATATATGGTTCACTGGCCGGTGATGATTATGACATGAACGCCGATCGACTGGTGCTGGTCGCACACAAGTAAAAGAGGCCGAACATCGACCTCTTTGTTAAGGGCTTACCATCAATTGTCTTGCCGATATAAATGGACATCCTGTTGGGGATAAGGAAAACTGCAGCCACCGGCTTCAATGTTATATTTTAACTGCTCCAATAATTGAGCACGAACCGGCCAATAATCCTCAGAATTGACCCAGGGTCTGACGGTAAAATTAACGCTGGATCCGCCCAGTTCATTGAGCATGACCTTGGGTTCTGGGTCGGATAGAACTTTGTCATGCTTGGCCAGAGTGTCTTCCATAATTTTCTGGGCTGTTTTGATGTCATCGTCGTAACTGACACCGATAACCAGATCGATTCGACGCGTGTCTTTGGCTGAATAGTTAACAATGACGTCATTAATTATCTGGCTGTTTGGAATAATCAAATTCTTGTTATCGGTGGTGCGAAGATAACTACTGAATAATTTAATTTCTTTGACTGTTCCACTGACATCAGCCACATCAACAAAGTCGCCAATTTTAAAAGGTCTGAACATCACCAGCATAATACCGGCGGCAAAGTTCGCCAGTGAGTCTTTTAATGCCAAACCAATCGCCAGACCGGCCGCACCCACCACGGCAATTAACGAGGTGGTCTGAAACCCTAATTGTGTGAGGGCCATGATAATAACCAAAGCCAACAACACATAATAAACAATTTTACTGACAAAGCCCGAGAGAATCTGGTCACCATGAGATCGGCTGACTGCCTTTGAACTGACATTGGACATCCATCTGGCTATTTTTTTACCAACCCAGTAAATTAATAAAGCCAGCACAATACCTTTGATGATGGGCAGTACAGTTTCGGGGTTATTGACTAAATCAATCAGATAATTCTTGGTTTCGGTTAAAAAATCAACGTTTTCAGCAGATTGTTCTTCTTGCATACAATGGTTCCAAAGTTAAAAAAATCTATTCTAACAAAAGTGGAAGTAGAAATAAGATGAATGTGAGGTGCTGGGTTTAACTTTGAAGAAAATCCAGGGCGAGTTGTTTGGCTTCACGGTTATTCAGCAGCCCCATGTGCGAAGTATGTACCACCCGGTGGTCATCAAGCCAGTCGGCTTTGGTTTCACTGAGTGCCACTGTGCCATCATGACAACTGTCCAAACTGGTAATAAAACGGCCTAAACCGTAGGGTGAATCACCGGCAATCATCATGGTCTGGCGTTTTTTTAAAGGTAATTTAATGCCTCTGGACAGTGGCTTGGCAGCATGTTTAAGCAAGGCTTTATCCCAGCCTAATTGGGTCAGTTTTTGCGCCACTTTGGAGCCGTTGATGGGTGAGCCGATAAGTAATAATTTGCCGGGCTTGTTAATTTTAGGCAAGGCTTCTATGGCTAATATGCCGCCCATGGAATGCACCACCAAATGGATAATATCTTCGCTTCGGGAATTGATAAAGGCTGCCAGCCGGTTGACATTAAAGTCAAATGGCTGAACTGTGGTTTTATACCCAAACAGATAAACTTTAAAATCGTGGTCTTCCAAAAAATGGCGATAACCAATCCAGGTCCAGGGCTTCATCCATAACCCGTGGACCAAAATAACCGCTTCTGATGGAGGCTTATTCATCTGCCTCCGGCAGAACGACTTGGATATGCACATCCGCTAATTGATGGTCATCAATAACAGACGGTGCCGCTGTTAAAGGACAAGCGCCACTGGCAGTTTTCGGGAAAGCAATGACTTCACGAATGGATTCTTCTGCACACATCAGAGCCGCCATGCGATCGACACCAAAAGCAATGCCGCCCATAGGCGGACAGCCGTAATCCAGCGCATCCAATAAGAAACCGAATTTTTCATTGGCTTGTTCCGGTGTAATGTCTAACAGTTCGAACACAGCTGACTGGATGTCTGATTGATGAATACGAATTGATCCACCGCCCAGTTCCACACCGTTTAAGACCATGTCATAAGCTTTCGATAAGGCTTCACCGGGTGCTGCTTTTAACGCTTTTAAATCACAGGCCGGTGCGGTAAACGGATGATGTAAGGCATCCCATCGCTTGTCATCGGCATTCCATTCAAACATGGGGAAATCGACCACCCAAAGTGGCCGCCATTCTGATGCCACACGGCCAGTATCTTCACCTACCTTGAGGCGTAATGCACCCATGTATTGAGACACATCATGATAGTTGCCGGCACCGAAAAACAACAAGTCTCCATCTTCGGCCGCCGTCAAATCAATGATTTTTGTCAAAGCGTTATCATCTAAAAATTTGACAATCGGTGATTGCAGGCCATCGCGTCCGGCGGCTTTGTCATTGACCTTAATCCAGGCCAGTCCGCGGGCACCATAGCGTTTAACGAACGGTTCATAATCATCAATTTGTTTGCGGGTGAAGTTTTTTCCGCCCTGAGGGACTTTAAGTACCGCCACCCGGCCATTGTCATCATTAGCCGGCGCTGAAAAGACCTTAAACTCGGCATCTTTAACCGCTTCAGCAATATCCACCAGTTCCAAATCAATGCGTAAATCCGGTTTATCTGAACCGTAACGGCGCATGGCTTCGGCATAGGTCATGCGTGGAAAGGGATTGGGCAATTCAATGTCGAGTACTGACTTAAAGGTGGTGCGAATCAGTTCTTCGGCGGTATTGAGAACATCTTCCTGCTCCACAAAGGCCATTTCCACATCCAGTTGGGTGAATTCCGGCTGTCGGTCGGCACGTAAATCTTCATCTCGAAAACAGCGGGCTATTTGATAATAACGATCCATGCCGGACATCATTAACAATTGCTTAAATAATTGGGGCGATTGTGGCATGGCATAAAATTGTCCCGGATGCATTCTCGCCGGCACCAGAAAATCGCGGGCCCCTTCAGGTGTGGCTTTGGTTAAAATCGGTGTTTCAATATCCAGAAAATCCTGTTGGTGTAAATGCTGACGGAGGGTATGAGTTAATTGCGACCGCAGACGGATATTGTGTTGCATTTTACTTCGCCGCAAATCCAGGTAACGGTATTTTAAGCGCACTTGTTCACCGGCCTGCTCATCCAGCATAAAAGGCAGGGATTTAGCTGTGTTCAGGACCTCGTACTCATCCACCACCACTTCAATCTGACCACTGGCCAAACGGTCATTGGCCTGGCCTTCCGGGCGATTTCGCACGGTGCCTGTGACGCGCAGACAATATTCATAACGGGCGTCATCAGCAATTTGAAAAGCGGCTTGGTTATCAGGCTCAACCACCACTTGCAATAAGCCGGTGTGATCACGTAAATCAATAAAAATTACACCACCGTGGTCGCGTCGTTTGTCAACCCAACCGCAGACTTCCACCGGTTGATCTAACATCTGTTCTGTGACTTGGTTGCAATATTGGCTGCGCATGGTACTTCTATCCTGATAATAAAGACCTGTGGCCTGTGCCTGAGTCTTGTTAGAAAAAACGGGTAATTTTACCCCATCAAAGCCCCGTAATTACAGCCTTTTATGGTGTGGATTCTCAAAAAAGGCATTCAAAAAGGTGACCGCTATCACAATTTAAGCTGATTTTGGGTTAAGCTAACATTCAAGCCATTGTTTTATAATAGCGGTATTATCGATTTAAATGGGGAAAACCATGAAAAAGAAATTTGGTCATTATGAAGTGGTCTCAGAGTTGGGGCGCGGTGGTATGGGTGTGGTATACAAAGCCTTTGAACCCACTTTAAATCGTTATGTGGCGATTAAGGTGCTGGGTGAACATTTACTTAATGATGAAGGATTAATTGAACGTTTTACCCGTGAAGCCAAAAGTATGGCTGCCATTAATCACCCCAACGTGATACAGGTTTATTATATTGGTAAGGAAGATAAACAGCCGTTTTTTGCCATGGAGTTTTTAGAGGGTATTTCATTGGATGAATTGCTCACCGGTAAACGTATTTTAAAAGTGGCCGATGCCAAAAATATTTTGCGCCAGGCCTGTGCCGGTCTGAATGAAGCCCATAAGCATGATTTGGTTCATCGTGACATCAAACCGGCCAATCTGATGATTTGTGCTGACGGCTCAGTCAAAGTGGTGGATTTCGGCATTGCTCAGACCCGTGAATATGGTGACAAACTCACCAACACCGGGGAATTTGTTGGCACGCCGGGATACTTATCCCCTGAAGTCTGTACCGGTCAAGAAGTGGATAAACGCTCGGATATCTTTGCTTTGGGTATTGTTTTTTATGAAATGTTGGCCGGTAAAGTGCCTTTTGAAAATGACAGTCCATTGGGCCTCATGCTGGAAGTGGTGCAATCTGAAATTCCCGATATTCGTGGCATCAATAAAAAAGTGGATAAGAAAACCCACTACATTTTAGAAAAAATGATTGCCAAGAACCCGCAAGAGCGTTTTCAAGATTGTGCCGAAATTATCCAACAATTGGGTCAAGGCGGCGATTTGTCAGATTTAGCAACCATCAAAGCCCAGGCCACGAAAGCCGTTGTTAAGCCAAAAAAAGTATCACAGCAAGTGACCCAGCAAGCGGCGCAAACTTTGGCCAATGCGGCTGCAACTGCCCCGAATAATCAAGAAGTATCCAGACAGAAATCAGGTTGGTTCTGGAAAGCGGCTGCCGTGGTGTTGGTTCTGGCCGGCGGCGCCGTGTTAGCGGTACAGCAAGGTTATTTGCCCAATCCTTTGGAAAAACAGGTTACGCCAATTAATGCCCTGATGTCTGATAATCAGGAAGCCATGACGTTGGCTGATGTGCCATTAAAATCAGAATCTGAGCTACAGACCATGAGTGATGAAATGAATAAACAAACTGCTTCGGTTGAAACCGGATCAGAAGCAGATACTTCTGAGGCCAGTGGTGACGGTGGTTTATTGAACTGGGGTGCTCAGTTACTGACCGGGGATGATGAACAATCTGAAACATCTTCAGTGGCTGGCAATGAGACGGATCAGTTAAACAATCAGCAAGTGGCGGCATCACTAGAAACACAAGAAGCGGCACAACAAACATCATCTCAATCGCCACATACAGCCACTGAATCCAATCAAGCGCAGCAGAACATGGATGAACAATTAATTGCAAAAGTTGAAGTACCGAATAAAACCGTGGCCCAACAGGCGCAAGCAAAAGCCAAACCAAAACCGGTTATTAAACGGGATAAAGGTGTGGCCGTTTTGGTGTTTGGTGATCCGGCGGTGGCCAATCCCATTAAAAAAATCATTGAATCAGAATTAAAATCCGCCGGCCTGAAAGTCATGAACGAACAATTTGTGCCCGGTTTAAGTGGTTCTATGCAGCAAGGCATCGACATGGCTGATATCAGGCAACGTTTGGATCGCTATGGTGGTCAGCAAATGGTGGTGGCAAACGTTAACCATGTAGGTGAACAGATGCTTGAATACTATGGTCGTCAATCCGTGTTAGTGAATGCGCAGTTAGACGTGGATAGTTATGACGTGGTCAGTGGCGATGCCATCGGCAACGGCTATGGCAGTGATCTGAAATACACCTCTTTGAATGCCACCCAAATAGCCCAAGAAGCCGTGATGGGTTTTGTGGATCGTTTAAAAGATGATTTGAAACAACCTGAATGAAACCGAGGGTTTTGTTGCTGTCGGCCTATGATGCCGAATCGCATCGCTATTGGCACCAGAACCTCAGCAAACACTTAACTGATTTCGACTGGTGTATTGCCGGCTTAAAAGACCATTTTTTCAGCTGGCGAATGGCCGCCAATGCCATCAACTTTAAAGACCGATATGATGACCAGTTGAGTCAGCCATATGATGTCCTGATTGCCACTTCAATGACAGATTTAGCAGCAGTTCGCGGCTTTTATCCGCATTTAGCGACTATACCGAATCTTTTATATTTTCATGAAAACCAGTTTGCCTATCCGCACAATCCACGACAAGTGGGTCTTCCGGCCATCCGTTTAAACAGTCTGATGACGGCTTATCTGGCCGATGATGTGGTCTTTAACAGTGATTATAATCAGCGTAGTTTTATCAGCGGTGCTGAAAAATTCATCAAACAAATGCCGGATGGTCTTCCTGCGGATATGGTTGATTCGATCCACGCCAAGGCCCGGGTTTTGCCGGTACCAATTCAGAATGATTGTCAGCCTCTTCAAACAAATGAACATACACCCCATAAGGATTATTTAGAGGTGGTCTGGAATCATCGCTGGGAACATGACAAAGGACCTGAAACTTTACTGGCTGTTTTGAAACGGTGCCGGAATCTGGACATCAAGTTTCATATTTTGGGGCGTTCTTTTCAAAACATTCCCAAAGCCATACAAAACATCGAAAAAAACCATGCGGATCAATGTCTGACCCTGGGTTATGTTAAAAGTCGAGCCAAATACATTCAGATTCTGCAAAACGCCGATGTGGTTTTATCCACGGCTGACCATGATTTTCAAGGCATTGCCATGCTCGAGGCGGTGGCCTGCGGTTGTCGGCCGCTGGCGCCAAATCGTTTGGTGTATCCTGATTACTATCCGGCTGAAAATTTATACCCCTCTGCGTCTGGTGAACCTGAGAAGCAGGCTCGGGACATCACAGAAAAATTACTTAAGCCCGCTGAGATGAAACACCTAAATCTCAATCTGAACTGGTCGCATTGGCAGAACCCATACCGACAATGGATAAACTCATGGTTATAAAAGCGCATATCGCGTGGTTAATCGGCTGGTTGATGGTCGTGAGCGTCTGCTTGTTATCATTATTACCTTTATCCATGCCCACTGCAGGCGTTGAAAATGGCGATAAGCTGGGTCATTTTTTGGCTTATGCGGTGATGACATTTTGGTTTTTACATTTATCACAGAAGCAATGGTTGGTTGTGTGCCTGTTTCTTGTGATGGGTTTTGTTATTGAAGCTTTACAAGGCTTAACGACCTATCGTTTTTTTGAATGGCTGGATTTATTAGCGAATACTTTTGGCGTGGTACTGGCTTACGGTGTCTTTTCAGTGGCCAGAATACGCTTGAATTTTTTGTTAATAAAATAGCCACATACCGTTAATGACCTGAGGAAGTAATTTGACTACAATAAGCTTTTTAAGCTGAGTTTACTATGCCCTCTGTCGATATCATTGTGCCGGTTTACAACGAACAGGATGTTTTAGCGGTTTTTCAAGAGCGTATCAATGCGGTGATGTCGCAAATGGATATTGATTGGCGGGTGCTATTTGTGGATGACGGTTCCAGCGACGACAGCCTGCAACAAATGAAAAAGTTGCAAGCGGGTGACAACCGCTATGGATATTTATCCTTAAGCCGCAATTTCGGCAAAGAACAAGCCTTGACCGCCGGTCTGGATCATGCTGATGGCGATGCCGTGATTGTCATCGATGTGGATTTGCAAGATCCCCCTGAACTTATCCCGGACATGGTTGCCGCCTGGCATGAAGGTTACGATGTGGTCTACGCCACCCGTAAACAGCGTCAGGGTGAAACCTGGGCGAAAAAAACCACTGCCAACTGGTTCTATCGCATTCTCAACACCATGAGTGATACCGCAATTCCTAAAGACACCGGCGATTATCGCCTGATGTCAAAAAAAGCCTATCGCGCGGTCGGACAATTGCGTGAACGCAATCGTTTTATGAAAGGCCTGTTTGCCTGGGTTGGCTACAAACAAAAACAGTTGTATTTTGAGCGCGAACCCCGCGCTGCCGGTGAAACCAAATGGAATTACAATAAACTCTGGCGTTTTGCCATCGACGGCATCACGTCGTTTAGCTACTTACCTCTGCGCTTCGCCACCTGGATCGGTCTGACGGTGGCCACTTTTGCCTTTGTCTATGGTTTGGTGGTTATCGTGAAAACGCTGATTCTTGGCAATGATGTCCCCGGTTACCCCTCTTTAATGGTGGTGATTTTATTCCTGGGGGGTATTCAATTAACTGCATTGGGTGTTATCGGAGAATACCTGGGTCGAATGTTTAATGAAACCAAACAACGTCCCATATATTTAGTGGATGAGTTTAAACCGCCGGGAAATGATTAAACAGCGACTTATTAGCTCATAACAATTGTTGAGGACCGGTTTAATGAGTTTCTTGAGTCTTGCAATCGGCTGGCTATGCAAAGTATTGTGATGCATATGACAAAGACTATTCAATTACACTACAATGTGATTCTTTTCATTTATTAGTCAATCATGAGACGTAACCTTCATTACATAGCAAGCCTGATTTGTTTTTTTAGTCTGGTTGGTTGTGAACAAAATGATGTGGATAAAGTGCCTGAGACTGTAGTCAGTGTTGAAAATCAACAGGACTACATTAAATCAGTGCATTATTTTTCTTCAGCCTGGCCTAAAACATTTTGGCAAAATTTTGAAGAAAAAGATGTGCCTGCAGAACTACAGCAAATTAAACAAGATGGCTTTAACACCATCGTTTTAACAGTACCCTGGCGAGGCTTTGAGAAAAACTTTAGTTCAGATCAGACCACATCGGTTCAAGCCATGTATGCGCGTTTGGACTTCTTGTTAAAAGAAATTAGCCAATTGGATTTACGTTTTATGTTACGCCTGGGCTATCCCCATGACTTTACTCCCGAAGTGGATGCCTCAATATTGCAGTTGTGTCAAGGCATGTATACCGATGAAAAAACAAGACAGCAATGGCTGAAATATCTGGGAAATGTTAAACGAACTGTTGAACCATATCAGTCGCATTCAGCCGGCATGATGATTTCCTGGGAGGATTTTTGGTGTCCGCATTTTGTGTTTACCGCTCAACCTGAAGAAAAACGGTTGGAACTGGCTCAGGCAATGGGCTACAGTGACTGGTTGAAATCTGGCCAGAATCGACAGAATCAGGTGAAAGCCTTGCTGGGCGTGAACGAAATTACGCCAACCAATACGCCCATACCGGAAAAAACTCACCAGTCCTATGTGCTGTTTTTGGATTTTGTGGATCAAAAACTGGATGATATTTTGCAGATAACCCGACAGGTTTTTCCGCATACTGCTTTGGAGATTCGGGTCGACAAAGATCCGGTTAAGGTTGATGATGGCATGGTCTGGGTAGGCCATGATTTATATCTGGATGATACGCAGCATCGGGCCACCTACTGGGCACCTTTTTGGGGCGCCAAAAACCAGGGTGAGCTATTGTCGGCTGATGAAGCACTGGCTAAATTTGATTATTTTTTAGACTACGTCACCGGTGACGGACAGAATATTAACCACGTGATTGAGCAGTTTAATTTCACCGATAACACGCCGTACTTCCCCAATAACGCCAACATAGAGCCCGATGAAATAAATGATTTTTTGGCACAAGCTGCGCCTTTGCTGAAAGAAAAGTCGACCGGATACGGCCTCTGGGCTTATCGGGATTATGCCGATAATCTTTTTTATAATGCCTATTTTGAACAGGGCTTAGATGGTTGGAATCATAATGAGCAAGCCCGTATAAAAAGTATCGAAGGCGACCATTATATTCACCTGAGGTCAGGTGGATTTATAGAACAATCCATGGTGATTTCTGATCGCGTGATGTGGGCCGTTTCTTATGAAAACATGAATTTTTGTTATCAAGCTCAGCAGGCGGGAACGCTTGATATTACCGTTAACGACGAGCAGGTGGCGCAGATTGAAACTCAGCCAGGTGAACAATGCCATTTAATCCCGGCGACCTTATTTAAAAAGCATTTAACTGGAACAATCAAAATCCAAGCGGAGAGTGAGGTCGTGATGGATGAAATTAAAATCTACGGTTTTGTTCAAAAACTGGGTGTTTATGATCATTTCGGTCAACCTGGGGATTATTTAGAGGGTGTTCGCCAATTAAATAAAAAACTCAAGTAACAGCGATTAATCTTTTTTATACTGACTTATATCCTTTAAGGTTATATTAATGTCAGAGGTATCACTTGAGGGCCACTCTATAATGTGAGGTTTGTTATTATTGAAAGTGAGTAAGCCCGCATATGGTTTAATAGGGAAATTAAAATTTTGGCTGCCTAATTGATTAAATAAGTTATTCCAGGCATTGGTGTCGTTATCTTGGTGGTTGCCCTCAGTGACGATAATGAAAACGGCATTATCATTGTTTTTGTGACGGTCAAGTGCTGCGCTGAAATAATCAGCATGTTTCGAATCAAAACGATAAGCGCCTCTTTCAATGACTTCATGGTTTTGAGTGTTATAAACCAATAAATAAACATGGTTATGATATTTTCGTTCACTGAAGGTAATAGGATGCCCTTCCTTTAAAAACAAATCAATTTGATTGGTTCCATTAATAATTAATTGAGATTGGTTTCTTTTGCTGCTGGCAATTATGTTGATGATGGGATTGGTGTTTGTGTCTAACTGTTCTTTAATTGAAAAAGAAGCCGCATGTTGCCAGGTTTTTTGAATTAATTGGTCAACTTCACAATTATCCAACGGTAGCGAGATTTCGTCATTAGGATTGCAATGAGTAACATGTTTTATTGATTTAATCATTTCTGGTTCTCTTAAAATGAATCGACTGTGGTTTATTTCACTGGGCTTTAGTCCATTAATAAAACTTACATTTGACTTTATTTCGAGTGAATCCAAAAGCAAAGGTGACATATCATAAAGTCCCATTGGCAAGGATTTATCAAATGTGGTGCCGTTAATTAAAAGTCCAAACAGTTGATGTACATCAATATCGCTTCCAAATAAATCTTTAATAATAGGTACTTTAAAAACGCCATGATCAGAGGTTACAAATATTGTGGTATTCTTTAAAATATTCGCACTTTCAAGTTGACGTATGAACCCCCCTAATAAATGATCAGTACAATGAATGCCATTTAAAAATTTGTGACTGTCTACTGTGGGATTTGAATATTCAGGACAAATGGGGTCAGGATTGCCATTAAGATGTGTTCCCAAAGTAAGTAAAGTAACATTAAAAGGTTGGTCGTTATTAGATAAATCAACAATCTTTTCAAAGGCAGCATTAAACAAATCTGAATCTTGCAAACCCCAGTCATTGGTCAAGTAATCATCTGGTTTTTTGTAGTCGAGCCAACCCCATACCCGATCGTAGTTTTTTGAAAGTAAAAAAGCCTCTTTGTTAGCAAAACTCTTTCGAGCCCCCCCAAAAAATTCCTGATGATAATCTAGTTTATTTAACACATCCGTTAAACAGGGAAGTCTTTTGTAAGGAATTTGATCGATACTTAAATTGTTGCCGGTATTAATCTTAGGAACCAAGCCGCACAAGCTTGAAATAAGACCCTGTATAGTATATTTTGCTGTTGACTGATAATTTGTCAGCTCTCCATATTGGCTGACTAACTGATGTATGTTAGGTGTTAAGTTTGGGTAACGATTGTTATTAGTAAATTCTCGACTAAATGATTCCAGATAAACAATGATTAAATTTTTAGGTTTTTTTGTGAAATGTGCTTTTAATAATAAAGTGTCGTTATAAACTGGCCTTAGGCCAAATTGTTGAAACCCATCCACTTCTGCAGCGGTTTTTTGGCTCAAATTTTGGCTGTACTTTAATTCTATGTAACCTTTAACAAAACGACCAACAGCGCTTCCTTGAAAGTTAATAAAAAGCGCAGAACCAAGTAAAATGAATAAAATAACAAAAACGGCATTTTTATTGAATTTTAAGACGGGTTTCAAGTAAACACAGCCAGTAACAAAAATAAATGTCAATAAAATGGACAAGAAATATTTCAATGGTGATACTTTCATGCCCACCATCAACGACTCTAATTCAAAATGCAGGAAAGTTTGTTCAACAAAACCCACATTAGAAAACTGAAAAATAAGTAGTTCAGATACAGCTGATAAGACAAGCAATAGCAGGATTATCCAAGTGATAAATGTCATCAGACGGCACAAAAAACTCCTTTTCACTGGACATTGCAAGACAAGCATACATAGAACCAAAACCCAGCAATGGGCGAGTACAACATCCGTTAAATCATATAAACCCAAATAGGCATTAACATTTATTAGATAATTACTTCCGGCAACTAATAATAAAAATAAAGCCAGCCAGAGTAAAGATGATAAAAATTGTTTCATTGATTAATGATGTATAAATTTTAATGGTATTCTAACGTAAATTAAATTTACAAGGATTGAGCGAATAGTATGCAATTAAAATATTTGCTCCATATCTATAGTCTCAACCGCTTCTGTTTTGAGTAATATTGTAGTCAAAATGATTAACAGATAATATCTATTCACTCAAATCCATGGTTAATACATCGGTATATACTGATGTCAGGCCGTATTTAATTTGGTAATTTTTGGCCTCATCCAATTTATTGATGGTATGAACATATGTTGGGATGCCTAATGGTTTTAGCGCAATGGCCAGCTCCTTTTCGGCTCTTGTTTTGGGCATGGTGATGGCGAACAGGCTCATTTTTTCGGCCTGTTTAACAACGTCTTCCTGGTTGCCCTGGAAACGATATAAAGTCCATATGAGAAAGCGATAACCTAAATCACGGCTCTGTTGATATTCTTCAGGTTGGTATATTTGTGGAATGATGCGGTTGCTGTAATCATCAATCTGTTGGCTGATTAAATCCAGGCCTTTTATGTTGTCATGTTTTATGTCTGTGACAATATAGGTGCCCGGATGCGAATACAGCCACTGATTTAAACGATTGATATTACATGGTGTTAAATTAAATTCGTCATTTTTTAATTGATTAAATTCATCCAGAGTTAATGGTTTTTCATCGTGATAATTAAGGAGCCATTTTGGGGTTCTGTCCCAGTCATGTAAACAAACCAACTGGTTGTCACTGGTCCAGATAAAGTCTATCTCAAATAATTCAAAGCCACGATCAAAGGTATAGTTCAGAGCCTCCAGGGAATTGGTATAACCTTTACCATGAATAATACCCCCGGCATGGGCTATGGCTGTGATGTCCGGTGGAGGATTGGATGTTTGGCATCCCGATAAAAAAAGGATTAGAAAAAGAAGAAGCTTCATGAATGGCAAAAGGTTGATTATCCGCTATGGATGAGTGCGATTCAAGTGGATTTACTCTGAAAATAGAGTTCATTTTCAACTGTAGTTAATTAATAAGACAATTACTTTGTAATGACAATATTGAATAATGGGCGTACTAACATTATATTAAACAAGCTATGTTAAAATGGCGACATAATTATAATGAGTAAGGTAACCCATATGGCTAAATCACAAACATTACAAGATCCTTTTTTGAACGCGTTGCGTAAAGACCGAATTCCGGTGTCAGTATTTCTGATGAATGGTATTAAATTACAAGGTGTTGTCGAATCCTTTGATCAGTTTGTTATTGTTTTAAATAACACCACCAATCAGCTGGTATACAAACACGCGATTTCTACCATTGTGCCTTCAAAAAATGTCAGCACCTATAAGATTCAACAAGGTGAAGAATAATTGTTAATGCTTTCAAATCTAAAGCGGGCGCCTGCCCGCTTTTTTTATCTATTTACGCAAGACTTTAATCAGTTTATGCCGTTTCAATGTTTCATTGAGTCTTTAAATATAGGGAAACGAGATACCCGATGGATGGCGGTTGGTGAGCTTTGTGAACCAGAGCCAGACTCATCAAATAAATCGAGAGCAGCCGGTTTTTTTGCCGCAGGCGAAAAAGAAGGGAAACGAGATACCTTATATGTTTGAACGCTCTAAACGTGGCGATCGTGCCGTTTTACTTTGCCCGGCTCCGATGGAATATGAGCGTCGTTCTGACCACGCTGAACATATGGCTGAATTCAAGGAGCTGGCCATGAGTGCCGGTGCCGAGATTCTCGATGTGTTGGTGAGCACCCGACAAAATGTGGATCCTAAATTTTATGTGGGTACCGGAAAAGCGGAAGAATTGGCGCAGCTTGTTAAAGAACATGAAGCCGATTTGGTGCTGGTGGATGCGCCTTTGTCGCCGGTACAAGAGCGTAACTTAGAGCGTCTCGTGCAGGCGCGGGTGCTTGATCGACGGACTTTAATTTTGGATATTTTTTCGCAACGGGCACGTTCCTATGAGGGTCAGTTACAGGTTGAGCTGGCGCAGTTAAAGCACATGTCAACCCGACTGGTGCGCGGCTGGACCCATCTGGAGCGTCAAAAAGGCGGTATCGGCTTGCGTGGTCCCGGTGAAACCCAGTTGGAAACAGACCGGCGTTTATTGAATGCCCGGGTGAAATCGCTGAATGCCAAATTAGAAAAAGTGATGCGCCAGCGAGAGCAGGGTCGGCGTCAACGGAAAAAATCCGGCACCCAGATGATGGCTTTGGTGGGATATACCAATGCCGGAAAATCCACTTTGTTCAATTTATTAACCGACGCCAAAGTCTATGCCAAAGATCAGCTGTTTGCGACTTTAGACCCAACTGTACGACAATTTACCGCGATTCCCGGGAGTCAGGCGGTGATTAGTGACACCGTGGGTTTTGTTCGTGATTTGCCCCATGAACTGGTGGCGGCGTTTCGGGCCACTTTACAGGAAGCGGTGGATGCTGATGTCTTGTTGCATGTTATCGATGATGCCAACCCGGAACACCGGGACCATATCCATGAGGTTTATCAGGTGCTGCGTGATTTATCCATCGAAGATATTCCAATCATCGAGATATACAATAAGATAGACGTATCCGGCAAGCCGGCACAATGGATTCGGGGTGGTGAAGGGGTGGCGGATAAGGTCTGGCTTTCCTCGAAAACCGGTGATGGTGTCGAATTATTGCTAAAAGCCATTGAAGAACGTATTCACAGCACCCATGTTAACTTACGGTTTACGCTGCCTGTTACAGAAGCCCGTTTGCGGGCCCAGTTTTATCAGCTCGATGCGGTAAATGATGAGCGCATAGATGATGGTGGAAACTGGCATCTTGAGGTAGAATTGCCACTTGAGAAATGGCGTCAACTGGCAAAAACGGCAGAGGGCAGTGATGCTGACTTTGTCATGGCCTTATTGAAACAACATAATCTTGAAGAAGAAAACACCAAAGAAGACTGGTAATACTGGAGATAATTATGCCCTGGAATGAACCTGGCAACAATAATTCCGGCGGTCAGGGACCGCGGAATAATCGACCCAATAACAATCAAAAACCCCCTGAATTTGATCAAATCATCAAAGACGCGATTAATTCGATTAAACGCACTTTTGGTTTTGGCGGTGGCAACCGCTCAGGTCAGTCCGGTGGTGGACAGGGCGGCCCGATGGCCATTGTACTGTTGATTGTGGCCGGTTTATTAATATGGGGATCAGCGTATCGAATCGATGAATCAGAACGTGGCGTGGTCTTGGTGTTCGGAGAATATTCACACACCATGCGACCGGGTCTGAATTTTACCTGGCCACAACCAATTTCTACGGTTTATCGCGAAAATGTGCAAAAAATTCGTCAGGAGGACAACAGCGGACAAATGCTGACTGAGGATAAAAACCTGATTGAGATTGATTATTCGGTGCAGTACCGGGTGGATGAGACACGGGTTAATGATTACTTGTTTAACTTAGCCGCTCCGGAGAATACCGTTAGCCAGGCAGCAGAAAGCGCCATGCGCCAGGTGGCCGGAACCAGCAGTCTGGATCATATTATTAACGAGAGTCGAACCGATGTTAACTTTGAGGTTCAGTCTGAATTGCAGACCATGTTAGATAATTACAAAGCAGGTATTGAAGTGAGACAGGTGAATATCACGGAAGTGCATCCGCCAATTAATGTCAAAGAAGCTTTTGATGATGTGGTTAAAGCCCGGGAAGATCAAAAAACCTTTATCAATAAAGCCAATGAGTACGCCAAAGGCGAAATTCCAAAAGCCGAAGGTCAGGTGCTAAAAATCATCCAGGATGCAGAAGGTTATCGCGATTCAATTATTGCCGATGCCGAAGGTCAGGCGCAACGCTTTGATAAATTGCGGCAAGCCTATGCCCTGGCACCGGATGTCACCCGTGAACGGATGTACTTAGAAACCATGGAACAGATTTTAGGCGGTATGCCTAAGGTGATGGTCACCGGTGACAACAACAACCAGCTTATGTACCTGCCATTGGATAAAATGATAAAACAAGGTAATTCAGGCCAGGTTATGGATTTTGGTACCACGGTGGTCAGACCGGACAGTAATCAAAATTCATCCAGTCAGTCAAATAATAGTAATGCTAATTCGCAGCGTTCAACCAACCGCACAGCACGGGGTCGATAATCATGAATAAAATTATTTCTCTTATCATCGGTGTTTTGATTCTGGCGGTCTTAGCCAGCTTTTTCCTGTTTAAAGTCAGTGAAAGAGAAACCGCCATCAAATTTAAATTTGGTGAAGTGATTCAAGCCGGTTATGAACCGGGCTTGCATTTTAAATGGCCGGTTATTAACAACATTCGAAAATTCGATAAACGTATTCAGACCCTGGATAACAAGCCTGAGCGTGTTTTTAACACGGACAATGAATACCTGATGGTTGATTACTTTGTTAAGTGGCGTATTAATGATGTTAAGTTGTTTTATACCTCAAACGAAGGATCCATTGCCCGCGCCAATACTAATCTGGCCGGTGTCTTTAAAAATGCCCTGTTAGAAGAATTCTCGGTACGGACCCTGGATCAGGTTATTTCTACCCAACGGGTTGAGTTGATGGATAATTTACAAACCATCACGGAAAGCAAAGCGGAAGATTTTGGTATGGAAATTGTCGATGTTCGCATCAAACAAATTAACCTCGATCAGTCGGTCAATGAATCAGTCTACAATCGTATGCGTTCAGAACGATTGGCTGAGGCTGCCGAGCATCGCTCAAATGGAACCAAGCAAGCCATCAATATCCGTGCCACCACCGATAAAGCGGTACGAATTATGGTGGCGGAAGCTGAAAAACAGGCCAATTTAATTAAAGGTGAAGGTGAAGCAGAAGCCACCCGGATCTATGCTGAAAGCTATGAAAAAGATCCGCAGTTTTATGCCTTTACGCGAAGCCTTGAGGCCTATAAGAACAGTTTTGATCAGTCGGGTCAAAATATGATGATTCTGGATCCGGACAGTGATTTTTTCAAATACTTTAAGAACGCAAAACCTTGATTGAGCATCCTTTTTTAGCAGCCATTGCGCTGGTTTTGGTGCTGGAAGGAATTATGCCATTCATCGCTCCGCGTCAGTGGAAGAACATGCTGTTACAGATCAGTCAGATGTCAGATAAAAATTTACGAATTATGGGTGCTGTTATGATGATTGTCGGCGCCCTGTTGTTTAATATAATCGTTACGTGAGTCAATAATGAGTCAAACAGTTGTGGTATTGGGCACCCAGTGGGGTGATGAGGGTAAAGGCAAGATTGTTGATTTGCTAACGGAACAGGCTGATGCAGTGGTTCGCTTCCAGGGAGGCCATAACGCCGGCCATACCTTAATTATCAATAACGAAAAAACTGTCTTGCATTTGATACCTTCGGGAATTTTACGTGAAGGTGTACAGTGTATTATTGGTAATGGCGTGGTGATTGAACCCACCTCTTTAATTAAAGAAATCAAGCAATTAGAAGACACCGGTGTTGAGGTGCGAGACCGTTTGTTGATTTCGCAGGCAGCACCGATAATTATGCCTTACCATATTCGACTGGATCAGCTCCGGGAAGCCGGCAAGGGTGACAATGCCATTGGTACCACAGGGCGGGGCATTGGTCCTGCGTATGAGGATAAAGTAGCCAGACGCGGTCTTCGTATGGGTGATCTGTGTGACAAAGACAGCTTACGCGAAAAATTACAAGAGGTTTTACAATACCATAATTTCGTATTACAAAATTATCATCAGGATCAGCCTTTAGACTTTGAAACAGTCTATGCTGATATTTGTGCCCAGGCCGATATTTTACAACCCATGATTACCGATGTGACCGAACATTTACATCAGTTAAAGACCGCCAATAAAAAATTACTGTTAGAAGGGGCGCAAGGTTCACTGTTGGATATTGATCACGGTACCTATCCCTTTGTGACTTCGTCCAACACCACTTCCGGCAGTGCCGCAACAGGCAGTGGTCTGGGATGTACTGATATAGATTACATTCTGGGTATCACCAAAGCCTACACAACACGCGTCGGTTCGGGGCCATTTCCCACTGAGCTGTTTGATCAGGATGGTCAGGAATTGGCCAAACACGGGGTTGAGTTTGGCGCCACCACCGGCCGTGCCAGGCGTTGTGGCTGGTTGGATTTAGTGGCCTTAAAACGTGCCATACAAGTCAATGGTGTGACCGGTTTGTGTATCACCAAACTCGACGTCCTGGATACTTTTAAAGAAATCAAATTATGCACTGCATATGAGGACCAATCCGGGTTTCCACTGTCTGAGTCCCAATGGCAAGCCATCAAGCCGCTGTATAAAACACTTCCGGGTTGGCAGTCGACTACCCGTGGTATAACGCATTACGATGCCTTGCCAGCAGAAGCCCAAGAGCTGGTGGCATTTATAGAGCGCTTTACGGAAACCCCGGTGGCCATCATTTCAACCGGACCCGAGCGCAATGAAAATGTGATTAAAAACCATCCAATGGTTTAAAAGCCGGTATTTAGTCGGCGTTAACGGGAACGGTTTCAGCCGCTTTGGCCAGTTTTTTTAATGCCATTTTACGTTTCAGTACGGATAAATGGTCCAAAAATACGATGCCTTTTAAGTGGTCAATTTCATGTTGGATACAAACGGCAAGTAAGCCATCTGCTTTGAGTGTTTGTTGTTGTCCGTCTAAATCCAGAAACTCAACGGTAATTTCTTCGGCCCTTTTAACGTCGGCATAAATGCCCGGTACTGATAAACAGCCTTCTTCATGTACCTGCTCACCATTTCGTTCAGTGATTGTCGGGTTGATAAAAACCTTCGGATCATTACTTTCTTCTGAAATATCCATGACCACCAGTTGAATGTGTTTATTGACTTGGGTGGCGGCCAAGCCGATACCCGGTGCAGCGTACATGGTTTCCAGCATATCGTTGGCTAATTTTTTGATGTCATCGGTCACCTGCGCGACCGGTTTTGCCACCGTTTTCAGGCGATTATCGGGTAAAGTGAGTATATTAAGTAAAGCCATAACCAGAAAATAAAGTGTTTTTTAAGGGATTAAATTCAGCATTTTACCTGAGTCCACGCCATTTATTTAGGGTAAAGGGGCTGTTTTTCAATCAAAATGACGGCTGAATCACAATTTTTGTTTAAATTTACCCCTAAAATGGCTAAACTAAAGTTTTAGCGAAATCAAAGAGTTGCTGATGATGTTTAAAAAACAACTTCTAATTATGGCCCTGCTTCTCGGAGTCACACTGATGGTTCACGCTCAGGATGTTGAACTGAATGATGGTCATCCCGAGAAATATGTGGTGCAAAAAGGCGATACGTTGTGGGATATTTCCGCCGTATTTTTAAAATCACCCTGGTTGTGGCCGGAAATTTGGTATGCCAATCCACAGGTAGAAAACCCCCATTTAATTTATCCCGGTGATGAACTTAATCTGGTTTATGTGGATGGCAAGCCACAAATAACCGTTAATCGTGCCCATCCGACGGTTAAGATGGGTCCTGAGGTGCGAACCATTGAACATGATCAGGCGGTGGAAACCATTCCGTTATCTGATATTGAGCCGTTTCTTCGTGAATTGAGAATATTAAATAAAGAAGACATCGACCTGGCACCTTATGTGGTGGCAGCCGAAGAGGGACGGAATGTCACAGCAACCGATAACTTAATTTATGTTCGCGGTTTAAAGAATATAAGGCAGGGTGACCATCTGGCCATCGTTCGACCGACCGTGATTTACCGAGAAGTGCCGCTTGATTATCCATGGGAGAGTTCAGATCGTTATAAAACGGAATCAGTGCCCTGGAAAAAATCATCTCCTTACACCACCGATGCAGTCATGTCCCGCTTTTGGAAAAACTACATTGATCGGACCTATTGGGAAAGCGTTAAGATTCTTGGCTATGAAGTGGCAGAAACCGGTGTCGCTGAAGTGACCCGAGTGGGTACCGGTGATATTACCACCATGCAAATCATCGATGTTAAAACTGAAGTCAAAACCGGCGATCTGGTGTTGCCCATTGATGAGTTTAACTTTGATTCTTATTTTATGCCCAAAGCCGGAACTGTCGATGATGAAAATATCCGTGTGGTGGCCTTGAATAACGCCTTATTTGGCAGTGGGCGACGACAAGTTATCGCCATCAGCAAGGGTTATGGTCAAGGTGTACAGGTGGGCGATGTCTATTCGGTATACAGTCCCGAAAAAGTCATTCGTGATAAAGTCATGCACCCAAAAAATGATTTAAAAACGATATTCAAACCCTCAAAAGCCAAAGTAACCTTACCGATGGAATACAGTGGCCATATTATGATTTTTAAAACGTTTGAAAATATTTCTTACGCCATCATCACTGAAGGTAACCGTCAGGTTAAATTATTCGATTACGTTAAATTACCCTAACGGTGTCTGAATCACGAATCAAGGCCTGGTTGCACTTATACCGTGCACCGGGCCTTGGTTTTTCAGCCATCAGCCAATTACTCGATTATTTTGGTGATGCGTCTGCCATTATTAAACAAAAGCAATTCCCCAAAGAATTAGACGTTTCAAAATCTCTGCAAACTTATTTTAGTCAGTGTCGTGACAATGATTTAACAGAAGTGTTGCGGTGGGTAGAAAAAGACCATAATCATATTTTGCCTATCGATGATGATCTGTACCCACCACAGCTTAAAGCCACAGAAGATCCGCCGGTCTTGTTATTTGTTAAAGGACGGGTTGAATCTTTATTGTTGCCGCAATTGGCGGTGGTGGGCAGCCGCCGTGCCAGTCGTGGCGGGTTAGATAATGCCCGGGCTTTCTGTTACGAATTAGCGAAAAAGAATTGGTTGGTGACCAGTGGCCTGGCAGCCGGTGTGGATGCCGCCGCTCATCAGGCTGCTTTAGATGCCGGGGGTGAAACTGTGGCGGTTATGGGTACTGGCATCAATCGAATTTATCCCAAAGCCAATCAGGCATTGGCCAAAGACATTATGCGCCAGGGTGCAGTGCTCACCGAGTTTGATTTTAACAGCCCGCCAAAAGCCAATCACTTCCCCCGGAGAAATCGTATTATTGCCGGATTATCTTTAGGAACCTTGGTGGTTGAATCAGGACAAAAAAGTGGCACTTTGATTACGGCCCGTTTAACCTATGACATGAATCGACCGGTGATGGCCATTCCGGGCTCCATCCACAATCCCATGGCGAAAGGTTGTCATTGGTTGATTAAGCAAGGTGCTGCATTGGTGGAATCTGTGGATGATATTGTGAATGAATTAGCGCCCGGTATGTCCATGTTGGGTGAACAAATCCGAGAGCGTATGACAAAAGAGACTGGAGAAACGGTTGAAAAAAGAGCTCAACAACACGATATAGAGCTGTCTGACAGCCAGCAACAATTATTGGCGCGTATGGATTATGACCCCATTTCTTTCGATGATCTGCAAGCAGACTCCGGACAATCAACGGCTGATGTCTCTGCAGATTTGCTGATTCTTGAATTAAACGGTTTAATTGAAAAGCAAGCAGGTGCAAAATACCTCAAACGTTAACGTATAATAATATGAAACAACATATGATGGATGTTCTGGTTTATGTGTTTGAAAACTACATGACCGAACAATACAATGTAAAAGAGTCCGGCCATAGACAGCTGATTATTAGTGGTCTGCAAAAAATTGGTTTTAGCCCCGGCTTGATTGAAGAGGCCCTGGTCTGGTTGCAACAGGTAAGCCGGGAACCCGGTGCAATGATTAAACCGGCCGATGAATCGGTACGACATTTTAGTCACAAAGAGCAGCTGATCGTGGGCCATGATGGCATTGAATTTATCGAATATCTGATGGCACAAGGTATCTTGAATCACCACAGCCGGGAATTACTGATTGATGGTTTACTGTATCTAAAGGCTGACAACATCGATGTCGATGATTTACAATGGCTGGCTTTGATTATTTTGTTTTCACAGCCGGACCAGGAACAAGCCTTCGTTGATTTGGAACGATTGTTGTTCGATCCCGCTGAGATACGTGAACATTAAAGCCTATGGCCAAAAACTTACTCATTGTAGAATCACCCGCAAAAGCCAAAACCATTGAAAAATATTTAGGCAAGGATTATAAGGTCTTGGCATCTTATGGCCATGTCAGGGATTTGTTGGCTAAAACCGGTGCTGTTGATCCCGAAAAAAACTTCGAGATGACCTATGTGGAGCCGGATGATAAGAAAAAATACATAGATGCCATCATCAAAGAAGCTAAAAAAGCCGATGCCATCTATCTGGCAACGGATTTGGATCGTGAGGGTGAAGCCATCTCATGGCATGTGGTGGAAATTCTGAATGATCGTGGGTTGTTAAAAGACAAAGACGTGAAACGTGTGGTGTTTTCTGAAATCACCAAAAAAGCCATTCAGGAAGCGGTGGCCAATCCACGGAAAATATCCGATGAGCTGGTCGATGCACAACAAGCACGCCGGGCCCTGGATTACCTGGTAGGTTTTAATTTGTCGCCGTTGTTGTGGAAAAAAGTGCGCCGAGGTTTATCCGCCGGGCGAGTGCAGTCACCGGCTTTACGCATGATTGTTGAACGGGAAGATGAAATCAACGCCTTTAAAAGCCGTGAATACTGGACCATCCACGGTGACTTAAAAAAAGGTCAGCAAGCCTTCGAAGCTAACTTAAATCAGTTCCAGGGAAAAAAACTTAAAAAGTTCGACATTGGCAATGAACAACAAGCCAATGAGATGCTGAAAAAATTACGTCAGCAAGCCGGCCAGGAACTCCAGGTTACCGAACTCACCCAAAAAGAACGTAAACGGAAACCGGCACCCCCTTTTATTACCTCAACATTACAGCAGGAAGCCGCCAGGAAGCTCGGTTTTACAGCCCGCAAAACCATGCAAATTGCCCAGCAGTTGTATGAAGGTATTGCCATTAAAGGTGAATCTCAGGGTTTGATTACCTATATGCGAACCGATTCTTTGAATTTAGCGGCCGATGCCATTAATGAACTTCGTGACGTTATTGGTGATAAATATGGATCTGACCAGGTCCCCAAAAAACCCAACACCTATAAAAGCAAGTCAAAAAATGCGCAGGAAGCGCATGAGGCCATTCGTCCGGTCTCTGCCGGCTTGATTCCGGCGGATATCAAATCTGCATTAAACAATGACCAATTCCGTCTCTATGACCTGATATGGAAACGGACCCTGGCTTCGCAAATGATTCATGCCACCATCGGCACTGTGGCGGCCGATTTTAATTTTGGCGATGATCATAATTTACGGGCCAATGGATCCACTGTGTTGGTTAAAGGTTTTCTGTCTGTTTATGAAGAAGGATTAGACGATGTTAAAAAAGACAAAGAAAACCGTCTGCCTAAACTGGCTAAAGGTGACGTGGTCAAAATCAATGAAATTTTAGGCAATCAGCATTTTACAGAACCGCCACCGCGCTATTCTGAGGCCACTTTGGTCAAAGCCCTGGAAGAATATGGCATTGGCCGCCCCTCCACTTATGCCAGCATCATTTCGACCTTATTAAACCGTGACTATGTGGAATTAGATAAAAAGCGCTTTATTCCCACTGATGTGGGAAAAGTGGTGGCACGCTTTTTAGAAACGCATTTTGACACTTATGTGGATTACGATTTCACGGCTAAATTAGAAGATGCCCTGGATGCGGTATCGCGCGGTGAAAAAGACTGGAAACCCTTGTTAAAGTCTTTTTGGGAGCCGTTCATCGAACGGGTTGAGCATAAAGAAGAGTCTGTGAGTCGGGAAGAAGCCCAATATAAGCGAGAGCTGGGCACAGACCCCAAAACCGGTAAACCGGTATCTGTGCGGATAGGTAAATATGGCACTTTTGTGCAAATTGGCACGAAAGATGACGAGGAAAAACCACAGTTTGCCGGTTTGTTACCCGGTCAAAAATTAGACACCATCACCTACGAAGAAGCCATGGAGTTGTTTAAATTGCCCCGTGACTTAGGTGAGACTCCGGAAGGTGAAAAAGTTTCTGCCAATATTGGCCGATTCGGGCCTTATGTTCGTTATAACAATAAATTTGTCAGTATTAAGGAGGGTGACCCTTATAGCATTACCTTAGAAGAAGCCCTTGAATTGATTAAAGAAAAGAAAATCGCTGACGCCAACAAGATTATTCAACAGTTTGATGACGGCATTGAAGTGCTCAATGGTCGCTATGGCCCCTATGTGACCAATGGTAAAAAGAACGGCAAAATACCCAAAGACACTGACCCTAAATCATTGAGTCACGAAGATTGCATCGAGATATTAGACAAAGCGCCGGCCAAGAAAAAAAGGCGGCGTAAGAAGAAATGACGCAAATCGGTACAGCCATTGAAGCGGCTGTACAAGCGGTTGAGCAGGGTGGATTGCTGGTTTACCCCACTGAAGCCGTATATGGTTTAGGCGGCGACTACCGGCAAGCAGAGGTGGTGGATAAGATTCTGCGCTTAAAACAACGACCGGTTGAGCAGGGTTTAATCCTGGTGGCCGGGCATATTCAGCATATCCTGCCGTTAATTCAACCGAATTCCGGTCAGGATTTGGCAGCGGCATTGGCGACCTGGCCCGGACATATTACCTGGATTTTCCCTGCCAGCCCCCTGGTTCCCGAAGGTGTTAAAGGTCCCAATAATACGGTGGCGGTTCGTTTGTCGGCTCACTCCGGTGTCATTCAATTGTGTCAACAATTAAACCAGGCCATCATTTCAACCAGTGCCAACCAGCGGGGCCAAAGGACACCCACAGACATATATTCTCTAATGAAAATGTGGTCTAATGAAGTGGCTTATTATTTGAATTTGCCATTGGGTGGATCTGATAAGCCATCAGAAATTCGCTTGGCCGGAGATGGGCAAAAACTGCGTTAATATGAAAAGTTTAGAAATCAGAAGTCGACTGTATTCACTGGTAACCACGTTACTGACACCCCTTGTGTTGTTTCGTTTGGCTATGCGTGGTGTGAAAACGCGGGCTTATCTGCTGCGTTGGCATGAGCGATTTGGCTGGTTTAAAACACCCAAACATATTAAAAAATCCATCTGGGTTCACGCTGTATCTGTGGGTGAAGTTAATGCCGCCATACCATTAATTAAAGCGTTGATGGAACAATATCAGGATCACTCTTTTGTATTAACCACCATAACGCCAACCGGTTCTGACCGGGTGATACAAATTTTTGGTGATCAGGTTTTTCATGTTTATTTGCCGTACGATTTGCCCGGTGCCGTGAAACGCTTTTTAAAAAAGACCAAGCCTGATTTGGCAGTCATAATGGAAACTGAAATCTGGCCCAATCTGTTTCGCTTCTGTAAAAAAAGACAGGTACCGATTGTGGTGGCCAATGCCCGCTTGTCGGAAGTATCACTGAAAGGCTACCGATGGGTCGGATCCCTGGCAGCCAAAGCATTTAATGACACCGCCTTTGTCGCGGCACAAACTGAAACCGATGCCAAGCGGATGATACAACTGGGATGCCGGCCCGAGAAAATTTACGTGGTAGGCAGCTTAAAATTTGATATTATTATTGAGCAATCAATTATAGACAAAGGTCAGGAAATTCGTGACCATTATCAAAATTCCCGTATGGTTTGGATTGCCGCCAGTACCCACCATGACGATGAAGTGCAAATTTTAGAAGCATTTTCTGTGCTGAAAAAGCGTCATCCGGATCTTATGCTGGTGATTGTGCCCAGACATCCTGAACGATTTGAAATCACCACCCAATCCTTTAGAAAACTGGGTTTCAACACCCAATTACGCAGTAAATCAGGTTTGTGTGATATTCATGGTGACGTGTTTGTGGTCGATACCATGGGTGAATTACTGGAATTTTATGCTTCATCGGACATCGCCTTTGTCGGCGGCAGCATTGCCAATATTGGGGGCCATAATGTGCTCGAGGCTGCGGTCTTTTCTCTGCCTGTTTTGGTGGGGCCTAATACCCATAACTTCGATGAAATCACAGAACTGTTAGAAGAATGCGGTGGTTCATACACGGTTCATGACAGTGTTGATATTGTTCAATACATGGATGCCCTGATTGAGGATCAAGCATTACGAAAAAGGATGGGTCAAGCAGGCAAAGCCCTGGTCCAGAAACACCGAGGTGCGGTTCACCTGACCATGGATTTGATTGAATCATTTATGAACGAAAAGCCGTTATATGATGCCATCAAATCCAAGCATTATCCCCGTATTGTAAAAAATGACTGATCAGGTACCGACTCAATCTCATTCAGTGACTAAGCCTGATTTTCAGGTTAAAAGTTTTAATGAGTTATCAACCCTTGAATTAAAAGCCATATACCAACTGCGCCAACAAGTCTTTATTATCGAACAAGACTGCCCCTACCCGGACATTGATGAAGCAGATTTAAGTGCACAGCATGTCTATCACGGAGATAAGCATTCCATGGATGCTTATGCACGGATAGTGACAGATGCGCACGGTGATTATCATATCGGTCGTGTGGTGGTGGCCATTGATAAGCGTCAACACGGCCTGGGTCAGGCGTTGATGCAAGCCGCGATTAAGTGTTGTCAAGACAACAACAACCGCCAGATTATTATTTCCGCCCAATCGTACTTGGCTCACTTCTACCGGGCACTGGGTTTTCAGGAAACCGGTGACTATTACCTTGAAGACAATATTCCTCATATGCGCATGATCTTGGCGCCGGCTTAATTTTCTTGTTGGTCGATATTCATGGCCACACAGCGTATAATTAAAGATTCTTCATCCAATATTAAAATTATGATTGATTGTTTTGTGACGGATTATCAAGGCGACAGTGTTGCTGTTGAACCCATTAAAATTTCAGCGTTCGATTTATGGTTGAAACTACAAAGTGAATATTTGGAAAATGTCTGTGAAAACCAGGGTTTTGGCGAAAAAGCCGGGCAATTTTTTCTCGATTACAATAAACAAGGTGAATTAAGTAAAGTCTATCTGGTGGTTTCAGAAGATCTTAATCCGTATAGCGTCTGTGAAAAAATCAATCAACTACCGGCCGGTTATTATCATTTGGAAACCGACGATCAAGACATGGCGTCTGCTGTTATACGAGGTTGGGGTTTTGGTCAGTATCGTTTTGAGCGTTATTTAAAAGCCAAAGATAAAGCCAAACTGGTGGTGGATGATAATCAATTTGGCTATGATCTGGCGGTGGTGGCAGCCACTTACACCGTACGGGATCTGATTAATACACCGGCGGATGACATGGGTCCGACTGAGCTGGCTGAATTTGCGGAAGATTTTGCAGATAAACATCACATGACTTTTGATCAGTTGGTCGGCGATGTTTTACTCAGTGAAAACTTTCCCACCATTCATATTGTCGGTCGGGCTAGCCACAAAGCGCCCCGCCTCATTGAACTTAATTGGGGTGAAGATGACAATTTGCCGTTAGTGACTTTAGTCGGTAAAGGTGTCTGCTTTGATACCGGCGGTAATAACATGAAAGCAGCGCAATTCATGCGTTGGATGAAAAAAGACATGGGCGGTGGCGCTCACGTTTTGGGATTAGCCCAACTCATCATTTCACAACAATTGCCGGTGCGTCTGAAAGTGCTGGTGCCGGCGGTTGAAAATGCGGTATCCGGCAGTGCCTTTCGACAGGGTGATGTGGTCACCAGTCGCAGTGGGCAAAGCATTGAAATTGGACACACTGATGCTGAAGGACGGGTCATTTTAGCCGATAGTTTAACCTATGCCTGTGAATCAAAACCGGACTTGTTAATTGACTTTGCCACATTGACCGGGGCAGCCCGGGTGGCCATGGGGCCGACCATTACACCGGTTTTCAGTAACCGGGATGAGATGACAGAAGCGATAAAACAAAGCGGCATTAAAACCTGTGATGAAATGTGGCCGATGCCATTGCCGGCGCGATATAAAGAGTATTTAAGTTCTACCGTGGCTGACATCAATAACAGCGCCAGCCTGCCACAGGCTGGATGTATTACCGCTGGTTTGTTTTTGCAAAGCTTTGTTGATGAAGATATTGACTGGGTTCACATTGACACTTATGGCTGGAACTTTGGTGATCGCACGGGTGGTACCGAAGGGGGTGAAGCTTTGGGTCTGGCTGCAGTTATGGATTGGTTAAAAGAAAAATATCAAAAATGAGTTATAAACAACACTTACATTTTGGCCACGGCGAAAATCCGGCGGTTATACTTGGCAATTTTGCCAACCGCCATGGATTGATTACCGGCGCCACCGGTACCGGTAAAACAGTGACCGTGCAGGTCCTGGCTGAAAACTTTTCCCGATTGGGTGTTCCGGTGTTTGTCACGGATATTAAGGGTGATGTGGCTGGTTTATCTGTACCGGGCAAGCAAAAACCGTTTCTGGATAATAGAGCCAAAGAGCTGAAGATTGCAGATTATGATTATTCAGGAAGACCTTCAATTTTTTGGGATATTTTTCGTCAGGCGGGCCACCCGGTACGTACCACCATACAGGAAATCGGTCCTTTGTATTTAAGTCGTTTACTGGACTTAAGCGATGTCCAGCAAGGTGTGCTGGCTGTTGCTTTTAAATACGCTGCAGATGAGAATTTATTGATTTTAGATCTTAAAGATCTCAACAGTTTATTGCAGCATATTGGTGAAAACCAAAAACAAATATCATTGGATTATGGACGCGTTACATCAGCTTCTATCGGTGCCATACAGCGCCGCTTATTGCGATTAGAAACTCAAGGTGGAGAATTCTTATTGGGAGAGCCGGCCTTAAAGCTGAGCGATTTAATGCGCCAGGATTTGTCCGGTGAAGGCATCATCAGCATCATGGAATCCAGAGATTTAATGATGAAGCCACAATTGTATGCCACATTTCTGTTGTGGCTCATGACTGAACTGTTTGAAACGCTGCCGGAAGTGGGAGATTTGGATCTGCCAAAATTGGTGTTATTTTTTGATGAAGCACATTTAATTTTTACTGACTGTCCAACTGAAGTATTAAGACGTATTGAGCAAGTGGCTCGTTTAATTCGCTCAAAAGGTGTTGGGGTTTACTTTTGTACTCAATCACCTGGCGATATTCCAACCAATGTTCTGGGTCAATTAGGCAATAAAATCCAACACGCTTTACGTGCCTATACACCCAAGGACAAAAAAGTCATCAAAGCAGTGGCTGATTCATTCAGGCCCAATCCCAAATTTGATACCGCAGACGTAATCAGTCAATTAGGTGTGGGTGAAGCTTTGGTATCGACCTTAGATGAGAAAGGTGCCCCCCGGGTGGTAGAACGGGTTAAGATCGCGCCGCCACGGTGTCGTATGGGGCCGATTACCGATCAAGAACGTCAAGCCATTATGAGCCGTTCTCCCGTTGGGGCTTATTATGAGCAATCACTCGACAGAGATTCAGCGCACGAAAAATTACAACAACGGGCTGCTGAAATGGCGCGGCAAAAAGCTGCCGAACAGGCGCGATTAGAAGCGGCTGAAGAAAAAGCCAAAAAGTACCGCGGCCAAAGCCGTGATAATTACGCCTCAAAGGTGGGCAAGGATTTTACCCGTAAACTGACCACCAAAGTGGTCAATGGTCTGTGGAAGGCGCTGTTCGGTAAACGCCGATAAAATATGCTAAGCCTGCTTTTGCTGTTGTTGTTGGGGCTAGTAACGGGTTTTTTCGCCGGTTTATTCGGAATTGGCGGTGGGGCAATCATGGTGCCGGCATTAACGGCCTTTTTTTTATGGCAGGGTGTTGCTGAAGACCAGGTTGTTCACATGGCTCTGGCCACCTCATTATCGGTTATAGTATTCAACAGTATCATCAATGTAAAAACACACTTAAAACATCAGGCTGTTTTAGGTCATTTGCTGGTGCACCTGGTGCCATCAGTTATCCTGGGTAGTGCATTGGCCTCCTGGTTGGCCTTACAGTTAACCGGTCAAACCGTGGCTTTCATCTTTATGGTTTTAATGCTAATCATCGCAGTGCAAATGGTGTTTAACTTTAAACCCAAATCACAGCGAGCGCCACCTTTGACATCGATGCGCCTGTGGCCGGCCGGTTTGGTGATTGGTTTGTTATCTGCACTGATTGCCATTGGTGGTGGTTCATTGACCGTGCCATTTTTACACTGGCACCGTGTACCCATCCAAAAAGCCATTGGTACAGCCGCAGCTTTGGGTTTTTTTATTGCTTTAAGCGGGACCGTGACTTATTTAGTCTTGACCTGGAAAAGTCAGGAAGGTGGATATGTTTATTGGCCGGCGACGTTAGTGATTGTGGTTGCAGCCTTTCTCAGTACCCGCCTGGGAGCGTCCATGACCCATAGGCTACCCACCAGGCAGTTGCGTATTGGTTTTGCGATATTGATTATCTTATTGGCGTTAAGAATGTATTTTAGTCGGTGATGTTATCCACACAAACTGTGGATAACTGTGTTGATAACAGTGGATTTAACAGTTGAGTATGGGGATAGCAAACAAGTTTTGTTATTTTGGTTAAACTTTGACCAAATCAATAATAAGCATATATATCAGTAACTTATGGGTTCTTCCGTAGACTTAATTACAATAGGTGCCTTTAAGCGATTGTTATTTTTTCTGGAATGCCTGGATTGTGTATAAAAAGCATTTAATCGTTGTCCGAAGCGACTAATGATGTGGTCTTATTATTGGCCTGAGAATAATGTTCTAAGGCCAATTCCGGTTCATTCAGCTGCTGATAGGTTTCTGCCAAAAGCCGGTTAACCTGTGAATCTGATTCTAATATCAGGGCTTTTTGTAAGGCTTCTTTGGCTTCGGCCCATTGATTTTTTGCCATATAAAGCTGGCCTAAACACAATAAAACTGAACGATTTTTTGGATGCTGAACATGCCATTTTTCAGCCACCTTCAGACGGTGGTTTAAATTATGCGGTAACTGTGACCAGTAATCGATTAATTGTTCATCAAAGTGGTATTTTTGGGCGCGTTCAATTTCATCGGTGATGACCTGATAAGCACCGATTCGTAAGCCGCTTTCACAGAACTCGTGAAGATAAAACTTCTGTTGTTTGCGACTTAAGTCAGACCATAATGACAGTAATTGCTGCTCGTCTATGGCGTTCATCAAGCCTTCACGCGTGGCTTGATCGCGCATGGTTTCGGTTTGTGTTTTGTCAACCAAAGCCAGTTTATGGGCTTTGGGTAATAGTTTCTTAATGGATTGGTAATCTTTGAGTTGTTCACTGACCTGCAACATCATCCGGACAGCACGTGGATTATTGGGGTAGCTGTTTAAAACGGTCTCCAGTAACTCCTTTGCTTGTTGCAAGTGGCCTGATTTAAGCCAAATTTCACAACGGGTCAAATCAATGGTTAGTGGGTTGCTGACAGTTTTTTCAGCGGCGTCCAGATGTGCCAGTGCATCCTCCAATTTTTGTTGCGCTAAAGCAGCCCGGGCTGCGGCCATATAACTGAGTTGTGGATTTTTGCTGTTTTGAGCAGATTTCAACAGTAACTTTTCGGCGTGCTGCCAGTGACCTTCGCTGAAAGCCAATAAGCCCTGATCAAATTTTTTCTGATGACGGTAATCCGCCACCTGACGCATGAGTTTCTTAGGGGCTTTTAACAAACCCCATAAAAGCCAAAGTGTCAGCATCATCGCCAGCAGAAAAAAACCAGCGGTAATCACTGTCATTTGTACTTGATAGCCGAGAATTTCCAGCTGTAAAAGACCGGGATTTTTTAACAACAAAGGGGTCAGCCAGGCGGCTGCCAACAGCAACAATAAAATAACTACGGTCATCACAAATTTTTTCATTCTGTGATACCCTCAAGCTGCTGGATAAGGGCTTCGATGCCTAAGTTATTGGGGATTTGGGTGGTAATATTTTGTTCACCCAGTTGCTGTAACTGTTGTTGTATCGGGTCAGTGTTGAGTTGGCTTTGTGCCAATATAAGCTCAGCTTGTTGCAGGGATTCTTGCCACAGGGTTGGCTGCTTTAATGACAAAGCCAATTCTGCCTGTTGGACTGCGTGGTTGGCATTGGCTTTTAATTGAAGTAAGTCGATACTGTTGAGATTGTGTTGTTCGGGTTTAATTTTTTTAACGGTAATGAATCGTTCATACCAGGCCGGTTGTTGGCTTTGTTGGGTTTCAGTGGTTAGGCTTAAGGTCGCGATGCTGTCTCTTAATGCGGTTAACTGACGTTTTAGTTTTATGTCATTGGGTGTTTCTGTGTTGCTAAGGGTGGTGACCAATTGTTGTAAACGGGTTTGTACCGCTAAGGGCAGATTTTCATTGTTACGCCATTGTTTCAGGATTTCGACAGCTTGAGGTAGTTGTTGCTGGCTGATTAGTAGTTGCACAGTTTTAAGGGCATTAACGGTTTGTGCCCGAGCCAGGGCGGATAAGTACTCGTCAGTCTGTGGTTCGCTCACTTGTTGCGGTGTTTGATTTTTTAATGCGGTCAATTGTTGCTCTAATGTTTTCATGCGCTGTTTGAGCGGACCATCATCAAATTGATTGTCAGAGCGGTTGTTTATATCCTGTTGTAACTGACTGATTTGTTGTTGTGTTTGATTAATTGACTGGTTAAGTTTTGGAAGTTCTTGTTCTAATTGTGATAGCCTCTTTTGAAGTTGGTTGAGGTCCTGCTGATTGGCTTTGCTTGCCAGTTGATTCAAGGTGTGAGCATCATTGCTGTTCATTTCTACGCGGTAAAACACCCAACCGGCTGTCAATAAAGCCAGTAAGGCCACCAAAAAGCTGAAACCGGCCAGTTTACCACCACCTTTTTTTTGAGCTGGCAGTTCAGGGTCCTTTAAATCTGTTTCTTGTTCTTGTAATAAAGGCTCGTTGGACGCTGAGTTATCTTCGTTAATGTTGTCTTCTTTTATATCCATGGATTATTGGCGGGTGAATGCATCATTAAATTTTAACACCTCAGCAGGTTGCTGACCAATGTAATTCTCACCCGAATAATGCATGACTGAGATAAATTTACTTATTAGGGTTCATTTATACCGGTTAAATGAAATATTCGGGTTAAGTTTTATTTAAACCAATAACTCAGATCCAGCATTAAACGGTCGTAATCCGTGGCAGTACCCAGGTGCATGCCTCTGACAGAATCAATCCAGGTTAGAGACATGGATATATTTTTGTTTAAACCGTAGCCAATTTGATAGGTGTGACCGCGGGAATCTGTTTCGCCACCGGCGAAGTCGGAGTCATTAAATAAGCCATAAACAGCATCGGCTTCCGTGTATTGGTAACTGTAGCCCAATTGCCAATCCCCTGTTTTTTTGGTGCTGCCATATTTAAAGCCGGCAATAAAGGCTTCATTTTCATTGTCAGCGGCGGTGTTTTTTAAATAGCTTGTAAAAAGAGACAGCGGCCGCGGTAATTGATGGTTTTCATAATGGGCGTAAAATTCAGCAATATTAAAATCATTCAACATCCGGTTGTTGTCATCAAATCGATTGCCTGATTGCTCATTGCGGTAGATGGGAGGGGCGCCCTGTAAGTTGTCATAATCATAATAGCCGGCACCCAGGCGGAAAAAACTGTTGGTGAATGCTTGCTCAAAAGCCCCTTGAGCTGCATACAGCATGATGTTGTCGTCATTGCTTCGTTCATTCAGATAATAGGTGCCTAATACGGCATGCCATTGTTGATGATCCAGTTTCCAGGCCAAGCCTTCGGGGTTTAAATCGCTGTCAAACAAAAAACCGCTTCCACCAATCCGTTGATAGGGGTTGCTCATTTTGCCCAATAACAGTTGTTGTTGGTTGGTCAGTTGGTGCTTGATATAGGCGCGATCCAGGCCAAAGTCTTTACGGCTAAAACCGCCATCTAAAGTTAAATTGGTGGACGTGGGGTTATCGCCGCCGGTGGACAGCCGCATATGCAGTGAGGTGGACTCATTGATATGGGCCTCGGCAGCTAACCGCAATCGAATGCGGCTGCGTTGCCTGATTGAGCGATCACGAAAATCGATGTATTCGTAGCGACCACGCATATCGCCTGAAAACTGAATGGCCGGCTCCGGTTTTTCTGAGGTTTGGGGTTGCTTTGTTTCTTGAGAGGACTGGTTTTTTTCCTGTGACTGTTCTGATTGCAATCGTTTTTCCAGGCGGTTTACCTGGGCAGTTAACGCTTTGAGTTGGGCTTGCAGGCGTTCTAATTCAGTTGCAGTGTCTGTTTCTGCTGTTACCGGGAGACAGACAAATAAGAGGAGCAATGTAACAAAAGACAGAAATTTAATCATGCGCTAGGAGTTTTTATGACTAAAAAAGCAGAATGTAACAGAAATGTCATCATAATGTCACAATTATTGCGTAATATAGAAAGGTTTAAGGTTAAAATTTGAGTATGACAGTTTCATCTAAATACTCGGGATTACGCCAGGAAAAGTCGGTCTTCGGGATGGTGGTGATAACCTGTTTGTTGCTCACACTATTCGGTTATTGGTTTAGTCAATGGCTATGGCTGGGGGCTGTTGCCGTTTTGTCGGGATATCTTTTTTGGTGGTTTCTGCGACTGTTGCACCTTTATCAGTGGTTGCAGCAAGAGCATTTAAGTCTGTCGCCTCCGGACACGTTTGGCCTGTTGCAATTCCCGGTTCAGCGATTGGTCAAAGAGCGACAACAAGCTAAGCGTATTCAGGACAATAATAAAGAGCTGATTCAACAATTCAGAACCATGGTGGAAGCTTTGCCTTATGCCACTGTTCTGGTGAATAAGTCTTTAACCATTAAGTACCTGAATGAACATGCTCAGCAGATTTTTGGCTTGTCTTCATCAGATGTTGGCAAGTCTCTACAGCAGGTCTTTCATGACTCAGAAGTCATGCGCTTATTTGATGATAAATATTTTACCCGTGAAAAAGCGGCCAAAGAGGGATTGAAAATGCCCCAACCGACGGCACCCCAGCGGCTCATTAAAACCCGTCTTATTAATGCCAATCGATATCGCTATTTGTTGTTGGCTCATGATGTGAGTGCCATGGAAGCCTTGCAAAAATCACGTAAGAACTTTATGGCCAATGCCTCCCATGAACTCAGAACACCGCTGACAGTTATTACCGGTTATTTAGAATACTTAAAAGACCACAGTGCTGATTTACCGCAGCTGAAACAAGCCATTGAGCAAGCCTATGATCAAAGTCAACGCATGTCACAGATTATTGCGGATATGTTGGCTTTATCACGAATTGAGCATGCGGCAGTCATGACGGGTGATGAGGAACTGATTGATATGCCCCGGTTGTTGAATCGTCTGTTTAATGATGTCAAACATGGGGCTGATGCGCGCCGGCACCATTTTAAAGCTCAAATTGATTCAAATTTATGGCTGAAAGGCAATCTTTCTGAAATCACCGGGGTTTGTCTTAATTTATTGCATAATGCGGTGCTGCACACACCCCCGGGAACAGAGGTGCAGCTTCATTGGTTCAATCAATCAGGACAGGCCTGTTTACAGGTTAAAGATAACGGCCCGGGCATAGCGGCCAAGCACCTGCCCCATTTAACAGAACGGTTTTATCGGGTGACCCATTCGGATAAACAAAAACAGGACAGCACCGGATTGGGCTTGGCCATTGTTAAACATATTGGTTTAAAACATGGTGCTGAATTAACCATTGATAGTGAGGCCAATCAAGGCAGCTGCTTTTGTATGATGTTCCCGGTTAGTCGCAGCCATTTACAAAACTAGATTGTGTAAGACTGTTAGTCATAACCCAGCTTTGTTAAAATTATTGTTTTCATCACAAAGGGTTCAACAATGCATAATATCTTAGTGACCGGTGCTAATCGTGGCATTGGATTAGAAATGGTTAAGCAATTTAAAGAAAAAGGCCATCATGTTCTGGCTGTTTGTCGCAGCCCGAGTCAGGAGTTGTTGGCACTGGATGTCGAAGTTATTGAGGATACGGATGTCACGGATGACAATGATTTACAGCGGTTGTTGACACAAATTGAAGGTAGAGAAATTGATTATTTAATTAATAATGCCGGCATTTTAAAACGGAATACTTTGGGTGATATTGACTTTGATTCGGTTCAACAACAATTCGTGGTGAATGCCATGGGCCCTTTGCGGGTCACAGAAAAATTATTACCGGTTCTGGCAGATAACGCTAAAATTGGCATTGTCACCAGTCGTATGGGATCCATTGGTGACAATGATTCGGGTAGCAGTTATGGCTATCGCATGAGTAAAGCGGCGGCCAATATGGCGGCCAAAAGTTTAGCCGTTGATTTAAAGGATAAAGGCATTGCTGTGGCTGCGCTACACCCCGGGTATGTGAAAACCGATATGACCGGTCAACAAGGCTATGTGGAAGCCGAGCAGGCGGCCGCCGGCCTGATTCAGCGTATGGAAGAACTAAATCGAGACAACAGTGGTCAGTTTTGGCATGCTGAAGGCGAAGTTTTGCCTTGGTAATTTTGGTTTAGTGCGCATCTATTTAATTCACGGCAAAACAGGAGCCTATCAATGAAAATGATTACAGCCATAATTAAGCCCTTTAAATTAGATGATGTACGTGATGCCTTAGAAGATGTGGGTATACGCGGCATCACAGTGACTGAGGTCAAGGGCTTTGGGCGCCAGAAGGGCCACACGGAATTGTACCGAGGGGCCGAGTATGTGATTGATTTTTTGCCAAAATTAAAAATAGAAATCGCCGCCCCGGCGGATCAGGTTGAAACCATTGTTGATACCCTGCTTCAAACCGCCGGTAATAATAAAGTCGGCGACGGTAAAATCTTTATTCAAAATTTAGAACAGGTTATACGAATACGAACCGGTGAGACCGGTGAAGACGCCATTTGATTCTTTATAATCCGCTATATCGCTGTCATGGTATAAATATAAGTATTTATTTTCAGGCACAGCTTGATTGCGCTATAATAATGTAATGGTGCCACCGATAAAAAAAATATTCGTTGCTTTTATCTTGGTGGTGACTTGTGTTTTGATGGTTTCTTGCGCATCTGTTAAAACCTATCAAGTCACCAGCGAGCATAGCACAGCTGATCTTTTTTATGATCGTGTCATGATGCCAGCGCTCAAGCCTGCCAGTTACGAGTCAGTTTTTACCTTAAGTGAATCCCAAAAAGACGCCTTTAAAAAAGAATTGCGGCGGCCCGATAATCGCAATCGACTTGATATTGAGGTTATCTATCGGTATCTCCAAACCCGTTTACAGCATTTTAATTTCCACTCGAAAACCCTGACGGCTCAACAAGCTTTAGAACATAACACAGGTAATTGTTTGACCTTGGCTCTTTTAACCAACGCCTTGGCGCAAACCACCCATGTGGGTGTCTATTATGAGTTAGCAAAAACACCACCGGTGTTCCAGCGAGAGAATGGGTATTTGCTGAGCTCCCAACATATTCAGACAGTGATTTATGAGAAAAAAGCAGGTGGAATTTTTTATTCTAGTAAGCCACTCAAGCTGAAAATTGACTATTTCTCAACGGATGGCTCACGCACCTTGCGCCGTGTCAGTGAAGAAGAGTTCCAAGCCATGTATTACAGTAATGTGGCGGCCGAGGCGTTGGTGGCGGGTCACAATAAAAGTGCTTATTGGTCTTTAAAAGAAGCCTTAAAAATTGACCCGGATAATTCGATTGCATTGAATATGCTGGCTGTTTTATACCGTCAGATTGGCTATGACAATTATGCCGAAAAAGTATTTGTTCACGGTTTATCTCTGGCTAAAAATCAATTGGAGTTACTCAGTAATTATCATCGCTTTCTGGTGGAAAAAAACCGATTGTCCGAAGCGGGAAAAGTGGCTGTTGTGATTGATGATTACGATGATCCCGACCCCTTTAAATGGATTGATATCGCTGATCAGGCCTTGCTGGATGGCCGCTATCAACAAGCAATCAAATATTATAAAAAAGCCCAAAGGCAAGCTGGCTACTTACATGAACCAGCGGCAGGTTTAGCCAAAGCCTATTTTTATATGGGTGACAGCGATAAAGCCATCAAAGCCATCAAGAAAGCACTTGAAAACACCCACAATCGCTCAATGGCAACACTCTATCAGGCGAAATACGATTATTTTAAAACACAACAGTCAAAATAATTTTGCCCATATGTAATTTGCCGGATTGTGTGCTCTTGGCAGGCAGATTTGTTGACAGTTTTTAGACTTTTCATTATGATATCGACTAAGCCGAACAGGTGTGCCGTTGCCCTTAATGGTGACGCGCAAAACGGGAAGTTGGTGCGAACATGTTTCAATCCCAACACTGCCCCCGCAACGGTAAAAAGAGGATATTGACTGTCAGTAAAGTCTTTATCATTTGCTAAAGGTGCCACTGTGATAACTCATGGGAAGGCTTAGCAAATAGTCGTAAGACACTTTTTGAGTCCGGAGACCGGCCTGTTTGATTTCTCAATCACAATCCCATGTTCGGGTGGAACAGGAGCGCGTATAATGCCTTATTCCTTTTACCGGGGTGTGCTCATTGCATGCCTGTCTTTAAGCGTGTCTGCCGAAACAGACCAATCTGAAAAAACCTTAACGCCGCTGGTGGTTTCCGCCGGTTTAACGCCAATAGAGCCGGTAGATTACGGTGGTAGTTTAACCGTTATCGACAGTGATGAAATCAATGCCTCAGGCGCCGTAACCTTAAGTGATATTTTACGAACAGTGCCGGGTTTTGCCATCAATCAGTCCGGTGGTATCGGCACCCAAACACAAGTGCGCATTCGTGGCGCTGAAGCCAATCATGTGCTGGTCTTAAGAGATGGTGTTCGGCTCAATGATGCCAGTGGTAATGATGAATTTTTGTTTAACTATGCCCTGTTGGATAACATTGAACGCATTGAAGTAATCCGGGGTCCGCAAAGCGCCATTTGGGGCACTGACGCCTTGGGTGCAGTGATTCATATTATTTCTAAACAAGCCCATGACAAAAAGCTTCATGCTGATCTTGAATATGGCAGTTTTAATAGTTTAAAAACAGCTTTATCAGGTGCTTACGCCCGGAACAATTGGCGCTTGAATGGTGGTATTAGTGCCGTGGACAGTGGTGGCAGTAACATTGCTTTACAGGGTGACGAAAACGATGGCTATGAAAACCTCACCGGCCGTTTAAGTTTAGACAATGACTGGACAGATGCGGTCAGCAGCACCGTTCGTTTTTCTTACAGCGATGCCTTGAATGAATATGATGGTACTGATTTTATGGTCACCGGATTACCGGTTGATGCCGATTTATGGACTGAACGCTCTTTAACAACAGCGATGGCACAATTAAGGATAAAACCTGATAACAGTCGTTGGTTAAGCCGTTTTGATTATCACTTTAGTGACACAGAAGGGGAAAACTTCAGCCTATTTGGCCGCGACAGCCGAACCACCGCAGAGACCCATGAAGTGAAGCTTTTAAATTCCTGGGGGTTTGGTCTGCAAAATAAATATCGCGTGAATATAATGTTGGATCATCGGACCATTGATTTTACCCAGTCCGGCACGGCCACCAATTTTGGTGATCCCAATCAGCAACAGTCATATAACGTCACCGGTGCCGCCATCGAAATACAAGGTCAGCTGGGTCAACAATTTAGTTGGCAAGGCTCCGCAAGGCATGATGATTTTAATCGTTTTGAGGATGTTGATAATGTTCAACTGGCCGGCCGCTATCAATTCAATGAGCAACAATCTCTGCGCGCTACCTATGGCACAGGCAGTAAAGCGCCCTCATTTATTGAGCGCTTTGGTTATTTTCCGGCCCAATTTGTCGGTAACCCTGACCTCAAACCAGAACAATCAAAATCCTATGAAGTGGCTTATGAAGTTGATGTTGATGGCCAGCAATTTGTGTTTGTTTATTTTAATCAGGATTTAACTGAAGAAATTGACGGTTATATCTATGATGTGGACGCTGCTGCTTTTACTGCTCGGAATAAGGATAACAGCAGTGAGCGGAATGGTGTGGAAGTGAGTTGGTTGGGACAGTGGACGCCACAGTTTTCAAGTCGTATCAACTACACCTATACAGATGCTACCGAAGATGACACTTTTGGCGTGTCCCATCCAGAAGTTCGGCGGCCTCAACACATCACCTCATTAACCCTGAATTATGATTTTGCTGATCAGCGCGGTCATATCTACAGCACCGTTCATCATCAAAGCAGTCAGCTGGATAATTTTTTTTCACCCAGTACTTTTTTAACTGAAAAAGTTCGCCTCGAAAGTTTTACCACAATGAGTTTAAACCTCAGTTGGGCTTTCACTGATCAAACCAGAGGTTATATGCGTGCGGATAATATTTTTGATGAAGACTACCAGGAAGTCTATGGTTATGCCCGACCGGGCGCTGGTTTTTATATCGGTGTAAAACACAAATTCTATTAACGCTATCCGCTTTTTTAAGTTGGTTGGCATTTATTTAAATAAAAATTGATATGGGTCAATAAAAGCGTTAAAAATAAGGGCTTGATTGGTTTTAATGTATGTGCTTTGAATGCCTTGGGATTATAATCGGGATTTTTTTAACTCTGGTACGATTATGAAAAAGTTATTGTTGTTGATTGCCTTCAGTGCTACCCCTTTTGTAGCCATAGCGGCTGATGTTGCAGCCGGTCAGGCAAAATCTGCGGTGTGTGCGTCCTGTCATGGTACAATCGGCATCAGCCCAAGCCCAATCTGGCCAAACCTGGCCGGTCAAAAAGAAGCCTATTTAGTGAAACAAATAAAAGATTTTCGAGATGGTAACAGAACAGACCCAACCATGGCCCCCATGGCAGCAGGTCTTTCCGACAGCGACATTGAAAATTTAGCAGCGTATTACGCCAACTTGAAATGAGGGTGTCTTAATCCAAATATGTTGTCCAAGGGCCACATTTAAAGATAAAAAAAGCCGGATAAATTCCGGCTTTTTTGGTTTTTGATCGGCTGAATCAGTGCGCGTGGCCATGCTCCAACTCTTCTTTGCTGGCGTCACGTACTTCTTCAACACTGACATTAAAGTGTAAACGTTGACCGGCCAGTTCATGGTTGCCGTCTACTGTGACCTCGTCACCTTCGATGGCGGTAATCTTAACCGGGATTTGACCTTGTTGGGTTTCGGCCTGGAATTGCATACCGACATTGAGCTCATCAACGCCTTGAAAAGCATCGCGAGGAACTTTTTGAATCATTTGCTCATGACGAACGCCGTAGGCCTCTTCAGGCTCAACAGTGACATCAAACTTGTCGCCCTGTTGTTTGCCTTCCATGGCTTTTTCAAGCCCGGGAATAATGTTGTTGGCACCTTGAATGAATTTTAATGGTTCACGACCTTCGGATGAATCTAACACCTGACCTTGATCGTCTTTAAGTTCATAATGCATGCCAACCACGCAATCTTTTTTGATTTCCATAGTAATACTGTTTTTTTGTGAAAGGCGCAAGGTTAACACAGGCATCGTTAGATTTTTATCAAAGTTGGCACTTTTTATGATTTTTAGCACCTTAACGGCGTATTTATCAATCATATTAGACCTGATTGACCTGTCTGTGAGTTTTTTAATGGTTTCTGAGGGCTTCAATGAGTTCTTGTTTATTCATATCCGAACGACCTTCGATGCCGATATCCTGAGCTTGTTGGTAAAGCTCTTCTTTGGTGCGTTCTTCGTAAGCTTTGGCATGGCCACCTTTTTCGCCGGCATCTTCGCTATTGGCAATGCGCGCTGCTTTTTCTTTACTGTAACCTTGATCACGCAAAGCCTGGTACTGTTCTTCGTTTTTGATTCTTGGGTTTGGCATATTGACCTCGTTGAACGTTGTCGAATGGTAAAAGTAACATAATCAGTCTTAAAATTTCGATAAACCGGTGGCTGGCTTTGATTTTTGCTAAAATCAGCGTTTGTTAAGGTCATTATGAATGAATTTTAAATCTTTGAACAATTAACCGAGGTATCCATGAAATTATTATGTTCAGTTTTTTTGATGTTAATAAGTGTTGTTGTGGTGGCGAATGAACCGATTGCTATTGTTATCCATGGTGGGGCGGGTACCATTGAACGATCGCAGTTAAGTGCGGAAAAAGAAGCGTCCATTAAAGCGGATTTAAAACAGGCCTTAAACACCGGTTATGCGGCTTTGGAGTCGGGTAAAGATGCCACTGAAGCGGTGGTTGCAGCGATTATGGTGTTAGAAAATTCAGCCAATTTTAATGCCGGAAAAGGCGCCGTTTACACCCGAGAGAAAGGCCATGAACTGGATGCCTCCATTATGCGGGGTTCGGATTTACAGGCCGGGGCAGTGGCCGGCGTGAAATACACCAAAAACCCGATTTTAGCGGCGCAGGCGGTGATGCTGCATTCTCCCCATGTGATGCTGGCAGGAGAGGGCGCCGATGCTTTTTCCAAAGTCCGGGGCTTAGAGCAGGTGGACAACAGCTATTTTGATACCGAAGCGCGCTTAGAGGCCTGGAAAAAAGTGGATGAAAAAACCCGTGAAAAAGGCCGTCAGGAAGCGGCCATCAGTGACGTGTTGGACCATGAATTCAAATTTGGAACAGTGGGCGCTGTGGCCATTGATCAAAAAGGCCATATTGTCGCCGGTACATCCACCGGTGGTATGACCTATAAGGCCTGGGGGCGTGTCGGCGATTCACCGGTGATTGGTGCCGGCACCTATGCCGACGATCGCAGTTGTGGAATTTCAGCCACCGGCCACGGTGAATATTTTATTCGCTATGCGGTGGCACATGACATTTGTGCACGGGTGCTTTATCAGGATAAAAGTTTGGCACAAGCGGCGGACGAAGTCATTAACCAAACGTTAAAAACAGTGGGAGGTGATGGCGGCGTCATTGGTATGGATACAGAGGGTCGACCAGTTATGATATTTAATACTGCCGGCATGTACCGCGGTTTTAAAACAGCTGATGAAACTTATGTGGCGATTTACGGGGATGAAAAACCGATAAATAAATCAAAATAATAATGCTCTTGGGAATGCAAAAAAAAAGCGACCGTTATGGTCGCTTTTTTAACTTTTATATTGTTGTGTTATTCAACTTTATAAACAATTGGTTTCCAGTCATCAAACTCTTTGGGCCTGGCATCATAAGCCAGATAATAGGTTTTACCGGCTTCAACTGTCAGGTTCAATTTGTTTTCTCGGTCACCAAAACCACGTCTGTCTTTAATACTAAGGTTTGTTTTGGCGGATTGACCGATTTGAGCCGAAAGTGTTAATTCATATTGGCCCGGTTTGAGCCATACGGCATGAGCTCGGACAGGTACATTTTCACCATTCACTTCTATCAATTTTACTTGATATAATTGTTTGGCTTCACTGTAATCACTGAGTACAACTTTGCCAGAAGGCTCACTCGGTTTAGCGAAATCAAAGGCCAATACCGCAAAAGGTAATGCCAGAGCCAAAAACGTTAATATAATTTTTTTCATAAATCACCTCGTAACTTTTCGATGTGACTACTATGATAATGATACAATCTGAATTGAAAGTGAACCCTCGTAAAAAACTCAGGAGAAAATAATGAAAATAAGTCATGGCTTCATAATAATCAGTCTACTGTTTATTCATGTTATCGCAGGTGCCGGTGAGCCCAAACAAGGGATATCGCAAGAAATATTGACTGGAGACCATCGCTCTGAAAAAAATATAGACCGTAATCAATACCGTCATCCGAAAGAAACCTTGGCATTTTTTGGTGTTCAACCAGATATGACCGTGGTGGAGCTCTGGCCTGGCGGAGGCTGGTACACAGAAATTTTAGCCCCTTATTTGGCTGAAGAGGGCCAGTTAATTGCGGCTCACTTTGATCCAGAAGCAGGCAGTGATTATTATAAAAAGTCGCGTTTGGCTTTTGATGAAAAAATGGCTGACGATCCCGTTTATGTCAAAGTTAAAACCATTGATTTTAACCCGGGAGATTCTGATCTCTCGGCTCAAGCCGGCCAGGCAGATGCGGTCTTGACGTTTCGTAGTTTACATAACTGGATGAGGTCGGATAAGCTGGATGCCGTACTCTCTGATGCTTTTAACATGCTCAAACCAGGTGGTGTGTTTGGTGTGGTTGAACATCGCGCTGATGCCAAAGCGGACATCGATCCCCAAGCCAAAAAAGGTTATGTTAATCAGGGCTATGCCATTCAATTAATTGAAGCGGCCGGTTTTAAACTGGTGGACATCAGTGAAGTGAATGCCAACCCCAAAGATACAGCCGACCATCCCAATGGCGTTTGGACCATAAAACCCTCACTTCGGGTGCCCGAAGGTGCTGATAAGGCAGCGTATGAGGCCATTGGAGAGTCCGATCGATTCACCTTAAAGTTTATTAAACCTCAGCCCTGATTTAGGGTGATTTTAGCCAAAGTTCGGGGTTTTCAGGTTTGGCCTGTTTTCGAATTTCGAAATAAACCCCACTTTGGCTGATATTGCCTGATTGTCCGGCCGTGGCGATTTCCTGGCCGGCCTGAACCCAATCGCCGACTTCTACCAACAGAGACTGGTTGTGACCATACAAACTCATATAGTCATTACCGTGATCAACCACCACCAACATCCCATAGCCGCGTAACCAGTCTGCAAACGCCACACGTCCATAGCCACTGGCGACAACTGATTGTCCCGATTGTCCGGCGACCACAATGCCATCCCAACGGCTGTTACCGGCACGTAAACTGCCAAAGCGCCGAATAATATCACCGTTCAATGGTTTATCCAGGCGCCCCTTGCGTTGGTCAAAATGCACATTTTCGCCTAAATCATCAGGTAAATCATCCAGTAATTGGTTGAGCTCAGCCAGCAACTGATTTAATCGTTGTCGGTCTTGATTGAGTGACTCACTTTCATTTTGATAAGCCCTGATGGTTTGGCGTAAATGGGTTAATACCTGTGCGCGTTGTTGTTTCTGGTTGATTAATTGATTCTGAGCAGTTTGTAATTCTTGTTGCTGTTGTTGTAGCTCTTGTTGTTTAGACTGTGTTTTTGACTTGATCTCTGACAGTTGCGCAATCTGCCGGGCAATGTCTTCAATCAAGCTATATAAACGGTGTTGTAAGTACTTTATCTGGTGTTGGGTGATGTCCACCGAACGGCTGTCGCTATTCAGCAATATTTTTTTGATAAAACGATCATGGCTGATGTAAATGTGCAGTCTTAATAAGGATGCCATTTGCTGTTTTTGGTCTGAAATGCTTTGTTTTAAGGTGGTAATTTGTTGTTCCAACCCCTGAATTTGCTGATGGCTCAAATCGATTTGTTGTTGGCTTTTGCGAATTAATTGGCCCTGTTCATTGATTTTTTGATCCTGGCGTTCTAATTCCAACAAGAGCTGTGATTCTTCACCACGGGCAGAATTTAAAGCCGTTTTTAATTCGTTTAAACGCGATTTAATAGATTGTAGTTGTTCATTGATGGCGATTTCGTCGGTTTCTTGTGCATCTGCCATGACAGCCACAGCGCAATAAACTGACAATAAATAAACCCATATTAAACGCATGATCATAACGGTAAAAAATTCAGTCATTATTATAATCAGCATCAGTCACCTTGCCCACCTTTTATCGACATCTCATTAATATGGCGACAATCAATGAAATATTCGGCTTAACACTTGATTTTTGTGGGGCATCCCTTATATTGTCTGTTTTCAATTTTCAGGTGTTATCTGATGTCCCAATTGGCTGAATTTACCGGCAATCACCCTTTTTTGGTGATGTCATTTTTGATTGTGGCGTTTTTATTTTTTTGGACTGTGTTAAAAGAACAAAGCAGTCAATTAAAAACCATCACATCCGACCAGCTAACTCGACTGGTAAATCAACAAAATGCTTTGTTGGTTGATACCCGTTCGCCTGAACAATTTCAAGCCGGCCACATTGTTAATGCCGTTAATATTCCAACCAAAGAACTTGACCAGGCATCAAAAAAATTGCCCAAGGGAAAGAAAAGACCCGTGGTGGTTTATTGCCAAAGTGGCCGGACTTCAATGAAAGCCTGTCAACAGTTGGAAAAACAGGGATTTGAACAAATTTTTAATTTAAAAGGCGGTATTAACGCTTGGGTCAATGACAAATTGCCCTTAAGTAGGGCGTAACGCAACCACATTTATTCACACAACAGGAATTAATTTATGACTGAAGAAAATAATCAAGCAGCCAATGCAGAAGGCAATGGCCCTAAAATGGCTTTTCAAAAAATCTACATTAAAGATGTGTCTTTTGAAGCACCCAATGCCCCGCAAGTATTTCAAGAGCAAGGCCAACCTAACATCAAACTGAACCTCAACCAAAAAGTTGATAAGCTTGATGACGTCACTTTTGAAGTCACGTTAACAGCCACCGTGACCTGTGAAGTGAATGAAAAAACGGCCTATTTAGCCGAAGTGGCACAAGCCGGTATTTTCTCAATGGAGAATTTCGAAGAACAGGCTTTGCATCAAACGCTGGGTATTTACTGCCCGAATGTGCTGTTTCCCTATGTTCGTCAAGAAGTCAGCGATTTAATTACCGCAGGTGGATTCCAACCCTTGTTGTTACAACCGGTTAACTTCGAGCAAATGTATCAGCAGCAAATGCAACAGGCCCAACAACAAGCGGCTTCAGAAACGAAACAATAATGCGTTTTGCTGTTCTCGGCGCCGGTTCTTGGGGGACGGCACTGGCCATTCAGCTGGCCCACAACAACCCCACGATTTTATGGGGGCGCGATGCCGAGAAAATGACGGTCATGGATCAATCAGGCAGTAATCCATTTTATCTGCCTGATTACGCTTTTCCGGCCAATCTGACGGTGGCCAAGGATTTAGACCAGGCCATTGACAACAGTGACGCCGTACTGGTGGTCTGTCCATCCCATGCCTTTGGTGAAATTTTAAATCAAATTAAACCAATGTTAAAAGGCCGTCCTGTGGCCTGGGCCAGTAAAGGCTTTGAACCCGGCACCGGTCGTTTTTTACATGAAGTGGCGGCTGAAATTTTAGGTGACGATGTCCCCACCGCTTTGATTACCGGACCTTCCTTTGCCAAAGACGTGGCCGCAGGAAAACCAACTTTGGTGGCCGTGGCTTCAACCCATCCTGATTTTGCCCAAAAAGTGGCTTCAGCATTGCATACTGATACCTTTCGGGTGTATTTATCTGACGACATCATTGGCGCTGAATTAGGCGGTGCGGTTAAAAATGTTCTGGCGCTGGCAACTGGTATTGCCGACGGCATGCAGTTGGGCGACAACACCCGGGCGGCTTTAATAACCCGTGGAATGGCAGAAATGATGCGTCTCGGACAAGCTTTGGGCAGCCGAAATGAAACCTTAATGGGTTTATCCGGTTTGGGTGACTTGGTGTTAACCTCGACCGGTGATTTGTCCAGAAACCGTCGCATGGGTTTGGCGTTGGGCCAGGGCAAAAGTATTCAACAAGCGAAACAGGAAATAGGTCAGGTGGTGGAAGGTATTGGTACCACCGATGAAGTATTGCGCCTGGCTCGAAGACATGATGTTGATATGCCGATTACCGAGCATGTCTGGAAAGTGGTGCATGGAGAAATGACCACTGAACAAGCCCTGTCGGCTTTAATGGGTCGTGAAATCAGGTCGGAGTTTTAAATCCGACCTGATTTGATTGTGTTTACCGGGTCTGCTGAACCGGTTGATAAATATGGGTGATTAAATCGGCTTCAGCCACTTCATCCGGACTATTGATATATACCTCCCACGGGGAACCACTGGCAACCAAACCGTGCTCCTCTAAGTAAGCCGTCACAATTTCATAAGATTTTTCTGCTGTCGAGTATGGCCCGGTTTGAACGTATTTGACAACCAAGCCTGCGGGAAGCTGACCCAGTTGAATTTCACCGGTAATTCCGGACAAAGCTTCGACATCAACACCCACCGCCACATCAATGAGCCAGCCACCAAAACCCCCTTCGACATCACCGCCTACCTGGCGATAGATGGCCAACAGCGGGGTTGCCATGTCGATCTGATTACGTTGCACAAAACCCATAAGTTGACCGAAAGCAGGCCCCATTTTGGTGCTAATTTCAGACTGTTGTGCCGCTTCAATGGGGATAAAAAGAATGTTTTGGCTGTCGACGGTTTCCTCGCTGATGGCAGAAAAGTCATACACCGGCTGTGATTCGACCACTTCTTTGAGCTTTTGTAATCCTTGTTCATATTGGGGCCCCAACATACCATCCAACATGCTGCCCACATAACGACCTAAAATATCACCCTCAAAATTTGTTTCATAAATCCATTCTACCCGGGTGCTATCGTCATCAATTGGTGTCAGTTGATAGGTGGTGTAAGAGACAGCATTATCTTTAGACTTAAACAGGGTTTTTGTTTTGACCTTCTGGTTTTCAACCGTTTCAACAATGGTTTGGACACCACTGCCAATCGACTGGTTACCGGACCAGGTCATTTGCGAGCCGACTCCATATTCGGGACCTTGAAAAGTGAAACTGGCATCAGGATCCATTTTCGGCCAGGGTGACCATTGGTTAAAATTATGCATGGAGTTTACGGTTTTATAGACTGTTTTGGTCGGCCGTTCAATGACAATATCGCGACTCACTGTGACTTCATCTTTAAGTACAAACAAGCCATAGAGGTAAAAACCAATCAGAAGAAATAATAAAGCAAAAAATAAATACTTAAAAACCCGCATGTGAATATCCTTTGTTTTTAATCAGTGTAATGATAGCATAAGCGGTATGGAAAGCCTGCTAAATTTCACCCTCTCAAACCCAATTATTGCATTGCTTATTGCTTTTATTGTCGGTCTGTTCACGGCATTAATTCTGGCTTATGGTGTGGTTCGAAAGCAACGTGTGGATAATGCTTTTGTTGAGCAACAACTTCTGACTGCACAGCAGGACAATAAACAGTTACAAGAAAGACATCTTGATTTGAACCGCCAACAAGCCGAACAGGGTGAGCGCATCCGTCAATTGCAAAAATCGGTATCAGACTGTGAACATTTTGAACAGCAATATTATGATCTAAGCAACCAAATGACTGGTTACAAGATCCGTTTGGAAGAGCAACAAAACAAGGTCAGGGAGCAAGCTGAATTTATCAAATCGTCCGGTCAGCAATTGGCCAATCAGTTCAGTCATATCGGCCAGAAAATTCTGGATGAAAAAAGTCAAAAATTCACCCAACTTAATAAAGAATCCCTGACCCATTTGGTTAAACCCCTTAAGCAACAGCTCAGTGAATTTCAGCAATTAATTAACCTGACATCCAACAGGCAAACGGAACAACAAGCAACCTTACGGTCTGAAATAAAGCAAATATTACAACTTAATAAAGTGTTGTCTGAACAGGCAGAGAATCTGACCAATGCCTTAACGGCGCAAAGTAAAGCCCAGGGTAACTGGGGGGAATTGGTGCTTAAGCGATTATTAGAAACCGCGGGCCTGACCCTCGGACGTGAATTTGAAACCGAACAAAGCTTTAATCAGGATGGCAAACGCTTTCGCCCCGATGTCTTAATTCATTTGCCCGATGACAAAAAATTAATTGTTGATGCAAAAGTCTCTTTAACCGCTTATGAGCGGATGATTAATACCAGCGATGAAGCCGAGCAAGCAAATCAATTACAACAGCATATTAACAGCCTGAAGAGCCACGTAAAAAATTTAAGCGAAAAGAATTACGCCGACATCGAAGCGCTCAATACACTGGGGTTTGTGGTGATGTTCGTGCCGGTGGAAGGGGCCTTAATGACGGCGCTACAGCATCAACCGGACTTATTGGAATTTGCTTATAATCAGCATGTTATTCCATTGGCGGCTTCCGGATTGCTGGTGACACTGCGTACCGTGATGCGTTTATGGCAAATAGATAAACAAAATAAAAATGCCCAGGAAATTGCCAACCGAGCCGGGTTATTGATCGATAAATTCAGTGGCTTTTTGGATGATTTTAACAGCGTAAAAGAACGTCTTGACCAGGCACAAGAGGCCTGGGAGGGCGCCAATAACAAAATAGCCAAAGGTCGGGGAAATCTCATCAGACAAGCTGAACAACTCAGCGAACTGGGTGCCAAGCACAGTAAACAATTGCCCAAACTGGACGACTAATTATTGTTCTGTCCTGATCTCTTGCTGTTTGGAAAACCTTAATTTAATTCGCTCCAACACCACATAAAGAGAAGGGATCAGTATCAGGGTGATAACGGTGGCAAAGAGTATACCAAAGGCCAATGAAACGGCCATGGGAACAATGACTTTGGCTTGCAAGGATTGTTCAAACATGATCGGCAGTAAACCAAAGAAAGTGGTTAATGAGGTGAGCATAATGGCACGAAAGCGGCGCTTGCCGGCATGCGTGACCGCATGGGCGAGGCTTTTGCCGTCCTGTCGGTGGTTGTTAATATAATCCACCATCACCAGCGAATCATTCACCACCACCCCGAATAAGGCAATAATCCCGAATAATGACATCATGGAAAAGGTCAGGCCCATAATCCAATGACCGATGATGGCACCGGTGACGCCGAATGGAATGGCCGACATGATAATTAACGGTTGGCCATAGGATTTTAAGGGCACCGCCATCAATACATAAATGAGTAACAAGGCCATGCTAATGCCCCAGACGAAATTAACGGCTAATTCCGCCATTTCTTTGCTGATGCCGTCAAGGTCAGATTTAATGGCAGGAAACTCTGCGACAATTGGATCGCCGGGATTGGCCGGTTGAATTTGCGCGGTAATGGCTTGCGGATTAGCGATGGCTTTATCCACTTGAGCGGTAATCCGTGCAGCCCGTTTGCGGTTAACCCGTTCGATGCTGTTTGGGGCTTTGCCGATTTTGATGTCTGCCACTGTATTAAGCGGTACCTGATCACCCTGTGGCGTGCGGATGCGTAACTCCTGCAAAGATTGCATGGATTCTCTGGCGGCGCGGTCATATCGGAGCATCACGCGGATTTCATCATTACCACGTTGAATTCGCTGGACCTCATCACCATAAAAGGCCTGACGAACCTGATGACCGATGTCATATTGGGTCAGACCTAAATTTCGACCCAGTGGTTTAAGCTTCAATTGGACCTCATCTTTGCCCGCTTCCAGCGAATTTCTAACATCGAAAACTCCTTCAAATGCTTTTAGTTTTGCCGCCACCTGATCGGCGGCCTGGCGTAAATTATCAACATCCGGGCCGATTAATTTGAGACTAATATCCGCACCCTGACCGGGTCCGGCTAATGCCACAGTGCCGACATAGGTGGCGCCGACAATTTCTCCGATGTTCTCTTGCCAACGGCGCATGACGGTCTTGCTATCAATAAAAGCTTCTTCATCTTTAAGCAGTTCGACAATAACCCGGCCGGAAGTTTGTGAGCTTAAAAAAGCCAACCGGTGTTTGAAAACGGCGCCTTGTTCAAGGCCGTATTGTTCACTGACTTCGCGATCTAATTCGTTGAGAGATTCCTGGACATGCGCCAGTACTTCCTGGCTGCGTGATTGCGGTGTGCCCTGGGCCATGGCAAATTCTGCCTGAACGATATCAGAAGCAAAGTCCGGCAACATCACAAAACGAACTAAGCCATTATTAATTAAACTGATGCTGAGAATAAAAATAGCGGCAAATATAGTTAAAGTCAGACCCGGGCGCGATATGGCTTTTTCAATGGTGGGCTGGTATCGTTTGTTGATGACATGTTGCAGGGCGTTGTCGATTTTGCGCTGGATTTTGAGTAACGGACCGGGATTAGGCTTGTTTTGCTGGGCATTCATGTGGGCTAAATGCGCTGGTAAAATTAATTTGGATTCGACCAAAGAAAATAACAAACAGAGTATCACCACCCAACCAACAGCTTCAAAAAAGGAGCCAAACAAGGTGCCAACAAACAACATGGGCGCAAAGGCTGCCACTGTCGTTAACACCCCGAAGGTCGCAGGCACCGCCACACGTTGGGCACCAATCACGACATTCTTTAAGGAGTGACCCTTATCCTGGATTTCGGCATAAGCACTTTCGCCGATTACAATGGCGTCATCGACCACAATACCCAGTACCAGAATAAGACCAAACATACTGAGCATATTCATGGTGACGCCAAGATAAGGCATCAGTAAAAAAGCACCTAAAAAAGCCACCGGCAATCCCAACATAACCCAAAAGGCCACTCTCAGGCGCATAAACAGTGTAAGAATAATCAGCACCAGGACCGCACCCTGAATCATATTGCGCTCCATCATGTCGAGGCGACCACGGACATAAAATGAAGTGTCTAACCAGGCATCGATTGAAATATTGGCCGGTAATTGAGGTCGAATTTTATCGACAAAGCCATGAACTTGATCCGAAATATCAAGCACCGACTCTGATTCAACTGACGTCACCTGAATACTGATGGCCGGTTGACCATCAAAAGTACCCAGTACCCGATCTTCGACAAAAGCATCCTTGATGGTGGCAATATCACTCAGGAGTAAACGACTGCCATCGGGGTTCGTGCGTATAACGGTATCGGCATATTGTTGGCCTGTATACGATTGTCCCACGGTTCTGAGCAAGACATCGCCACGTTCGGTTTTAATGGAACCACCGGGTAAATCTAAAGAGGCGCGTTTTAAAGCCGTGGCAATTTCATCAAAAGTAATTTGGTACTGACGTAAGGTGAGTTCTTTGACCTCAATGGAAATTTCATAGGGGCGATAGCCAATCAGTTCAGCCAGTGAGACATCGGGTAAATCAACGATTTCATCCCGGATACGTTGACTGGTTTCCAATAATTGGCTTTCAGGAACCAGGCCATGCAAGGAAACAAACATCACCGGTTGCTGTGCCAGCACCTCGCTGATAATCGGCTTTTCAGCTTGTTCCGGAAACGAATTAACACCATCAACCCGATTTTTTATCTCGGCCATGACCGCCTTAACGTCATAGTCAGAGTCAATCTCCACATTGGTGCGAGCTAAACTTTCGTTGGCCACACAGGTGATTTTATCAATCCCTTCTAATCCGGAAATCGCGTCCTCTAACTTAATGCACAAGCCTTTTTCAACTTCATCCGGTGCAGCTCCGGGGTAGGCCATGGTAATTGACACCTGATTAATGATGGTGGTTGGGAACATCTCCTTTTTTAAATTGAGGGCAATGGCAAAACCCACCACCAGAATGCAGACCATTAATAAGTTGGCCGCAACCGGGTTGGAAGCAAACCAATGAATGATTCCACGGTTCCACTGCTTACTCATGAGGCTGTATCAGTTGGGGTTATGGTTTCAGATTGTTCTGGTATTTGAGTGCCTGATGCACTCTGACGACGTAAAGACATGCCTTCTTCAGGGAACTGAATGGGGGTTGTGACAATCTGATCGTCGGGTGTTAATCCCTGGCTGACGTAGTCAATTTGGTCAGTTTGATATATCACCGACACGGATTGAATATGTAAACGGTTATTACGGTATAAGGGTAAGCGTTGATTTGGTAGCAGCCATTGGCTGGGAACCGGATAAACAGCCTGGTAGGTGGGACCTGTGATAGCCGCATTCACAAATGTATTGAAGCGTAAACCCAATTCAAAGGGATTGTTGACTTCAACCACACCATAAGTCACCAGTGTTTGTGGATCTTTTTCAGATTCCAGTCTGACCAATTGTGCTTCGCCAACCTGGGGGCCATCCACCAGGCTCAGGGAAACAGGGAGGGGTAAACGGTTATCTTCAGCCAGCTTTAATTGAGTTAAGTTACGTGCTGTTAAAGGTAAACGAATTTCGGCATTTTGGGTGCCTGCCAGGCGTCCCAGTTGGCCTGATATGTTGACAAACTGGCCGATATCGACCATTTTGGCCAGCATGGTTCCGTCAAAAGGCGCTTTAATGGTGGTTTTACTGAGATCTCTTTGGGCTTTTTGTAAATCGGCTTTAGCCGCATCGACAGCAGCCTCGGCGCCTTTTAATTGTGGGATGTTTAATAACAAATCACTGGGTTCGGTTTTTTTACCAAAGGATTGCCAGTCTTTTTTGGCTTGATCAGCTTTGGCTTGTTCTAAGTCTAACTGCGCCCGGGCACTGGCCAAGTTGGCTTCGGCACGGGACACAGCCACTTGATAGTCATCGGGTTCAATTTGTAACAAGACATCACCTTGCTTAAATTGTCCGCCCACCACAAAGTCATCACTGACTTCGATAACCCGGCCACTGACTTCAGCCACTAAACTGATGTTACGTTTTGGGGTCAACAGGCCTTGAGAAGCAACTGTAATAGTCAGAGATTGCGGTGCCAGTTGCGCGGTTTCCACCAGGAAGCCGGTTTCCTGTCGTGGCTGTGATTGTTGCTCCTCTTTGAACAGTCTCATAATAAAAATTAAACCGATAACCACCAGAATAATAATGGCAAAAGGGACTACTTTTCGGCCGAAGCTTGTTTTTTGGTCATGCATTGAAGAATCCTGAGGTGGCTATTAAGCGGGATAATATGGGAAAGTTTAATCCGGTATTGTTAATGTATAAATAGGGCATATGTCACATTTGTGTCCGTATGTGGTTAATGTCTGTTTTTAATTGTTTGGCGGCCTGACCAGCTTGTTCCGCAAAGTCAGCACCATTACCGGCATAAATAAGGCTTCGTGAGGCTGAAATGATTAAGCCCAAACCATCGGTGCGTAAACCGGCCTGTAAGGTTGCCGCCAAATCACCACCCTGGGCACCAATGCCGGGGATCAGTAAGGGCATTGGACCGACCTGTTCACGGACGGCCTGAAGTTGTTCAGGATAGGTGGCGCCAACCACTAACAACAGATTGTTGTTATCATTCCAGCGTTCGGCCGCCAACTGCGCAACCTGTAAAAACAGTGGCTGACCGGTTTCTAATTTTAAATCCTGCAATTGGCCGGATTGTTGGTTGGAAGTTTTGCATAAAACCACCACCCCTTTGTCTTTAAAATGGGTATAGGGTGTCAGGGTATCACCACCGAGATAAGGATTAACTGTTAAAGCATCAGCGCGATAACGAACAAAGGCTTCTTCGGCATAGCGTTCTGCCGTGCTGCCGATATCACCGCGTTTACTGTCTAAAATAACAGGAATATCCGGGTAATTTTGATGAATGTATTCAATAATATCGCTTAATTCACGTTCAGCAGCTAACGCAGAAAAGTGAGCAATTTGCGGCTTAAAGGCACAAGCATGCTCGGCCGTGGCATCGACGATGGCTTTTAACCAGACATTCAGCTGAACATTTAATGCCGCAATTTTTTCTGGCTGTGGATCTAAGCCAACACATACCAATGAATTGGCCAAATGTTGTCTTTGTTCTAATTGTTTTATAAACATGGTCTTAGTTAATGATGCCCGCTGAGATGATGGCTGGCGGTATTTTAAGCGAAGTATTCATTGTAGGGGAACTTTCAGCGGATAAAAACCTCTTTTTAACCATAGGAAAAAACTTTAAAAGCAAATGAGAATAAAAAAACTTCATACTATCGCGCTGCTTGTCGTTTTTATGTCAATGTCCAGCCTGGTTCACGCTGCGTTACCGGCTGCGGTGGGTGGTCAGCCGGTTCCTTCTTTGGCACCTATTTTAGAGCAGGTGACACCGGCGGTGGTTAATATCAACACCCGCTCGGTTCAGTATGTTCGAAACTCTCGCAGTGAATTTTATCGTTGGTTTTATGGTTTGCCCAGTGCGCCCCAGGAACGGGTCTCTCAATCTCTGGGATCCGGTGTTATTGTGGATGCCGAGCAAGGCTATATTATAACCAATCACCATGTGGTGAATGATGCTGATGATATTTCAGTGGTGCTGCATGATGGTCGTACATTTAATGCAGAATTAATTGGATCAGATGATGGCACTGATGTGGCTGTGATTAAAATTGAAGCCGATAACCTGACGGCTTTAACGCTGGCAGATTCACGACAATTAAAAGTCGGCGATTTTGTGGTGGCGGTCGGTAATCCCTTTGGGTTGGGCCAAACGGTGACATCCGGTATTGTCAGTGCTCTCGGTCGTACCAGTTTACAGGGATTGGGCTATCAAAATTTTATCCAAACCGATGCTTCGATTAATCCGGGTAACTCAGGTGGTGCCTTAATTAACCTGACCGGTGATTTGGTGGGCATCAATACCGCTATTTTTTCACCCTCTGGTGGTAATGTTGGTATTGGTTTTGCTATTCCCTCGACCATGGCGCAACGAATGATGGATCAGCTGATAACTTATGGAGAAGTGCGTCGCGGTTCATTGGGCGTCAGTGTGCAAAACATCACTGAACAATTGGCCCGGGCCTTTGATGTTCAGCAAAAACAGGGCGTCATTATCACGGCAGTTGACCCTGATTCACCGGCTGAGCGGGCCGGACTTCAGTCCGGAGATATTATCGTTAAGCTCAACGGTGATCAAATAAATAATCAGCAACAATTTAAAAATTTTGAAGGCTTAATAGCCTTAAACAGCGCGGTATTAATTGATTACCTGCGGGACAATCAAAGTATGAAAACGGCCACCGAAATTACCGAGAATGACCGCAATGAATTAGGCGGTCATGAACTTCATCCCTTGTTAAAGGGCACCACTTTACGCAATGTACCGGTAAAATATCGGCAGCGTTACCAGGGTGTACTGGTGGAAGAAGTGATACGGGGTTCAACTGCCTGGGAATTGGGCTTGCGATCCGGCGATCTCATCACCGCCGTTGACAAGCAAGACATAGGCACTCTAAAACAAATGGTGGTGGAAATGAACAAATCGTCTGATTCACCGTTGTTAAATATTTACCGTAACGGCCGTAACTATATTTTGGTACTGGATGAATAAATGAATAAAGAACACAAACAGAAATTAAAGGAAAAACTGGATAAAGTCAGTTATGAGGTGCTTGTCGATAAGGGCACAGAACGGCCACATACGGGTGAGTATAACCTGCATTTTGAGGACGGTTCCTATCATTGTAAATCTTGTGGTGCAGTTTTATTTGACAGTGCGAGTAAATTTGATGCGCATTGTGGCTGGCCCAGTTTTGATCGCGCCATCGCCAATGACACGGTTAAAGAAATATTCGACGATTCCCACGGTATGCGTCGCACCGAAGTGGTTTGCGCGCAATGTGAAGGGCATTTAGGTCATGTCTTTAATGATGGCCCTACCGAAACCGGTCAGCGCTATTGTATTAATTCGGTCTCTTTAGATTTCAAGGGCAAGTAATTGAGACCACTGCAGGTAAATGGCCTGATTGGCGAATGTATCGCGGTATTGTACAGCCGGCAACTTTTCTTGCCACCGCTGTAAACAATCGATGACGAGGTTGGTACTGTGGCAGTCAGTCAGCGGGTTTTGGGGGTGTAAGATTTCTCTGGCAGCACCAATATCATGTGCCAACACCGGTGTGCCCAGGGCGTTGGCTTCGGCGTAAATCAGGCCAAAAGTTTCGGCAAAGGTGGTTTGTGGATAAAACACACACAGACTTTCGGCCATATGCTGCCATAGTTCGGCTTGGGGCAAAGCCCCAAGTATGTGCACGCCGGGTTGTTTAATATCAGTCTGGTCGCGGTAGCCGGGATTGGCGATGTATAAAGACATATCAGGCATCGCGGCTTTGACCTTTTGGAAGAGTTTCAGCACTTCTTCCAGGCCTTTGTTTGGGGCGGATAAAAAAATCAGTTTGTTGGGGTTTCGTTTAACCGATTGCGTCAATTCCGGCTTAGGTACCGGGTTATAACCATGGGCAACGAGTAATTTGGGCACGCCGATGGCCGTTAATAACCGACCAAACAGATTGCGGTGAAGTTGTTGGTTGAGGTGTTTGGCATGGGTTTTGGAATTGCCGATAATCATGGCTTGACGGTTGTGTTTAAAAAGCCGTTTAAAGATAAACTCCCACTTTTTATAGGTGTGTAACCACAGAAATGTGCGAGCTTTGGGAAAGCGTTGTTGCCAGGTGTTAAGTTGTTTGTCCTTTCTTAACACCACGACAACATCTATATTTTCTAGCGAATCAATGTGTTGAGGGCCGATAAAATTGACCTTATTTTGTTGTGTCTGATGTTGGCGGGCTTGCTGGTAAATGGTGATTTGATGCGAATGTCCCGCCAGAATGGCCGCGATTCGCAGTAAACTCGATTCGGTGCCGCCTATGGCTTGTTGTTTGAGGGTGTCAAAATCATAGCTTTTGGGATGGCTGCTGTCAGACAACAAGACATTCATTGGGTTTTGCTGTTATCAGGGCAGATGATTTCATTAACATCAACATCTTCTGAGGCCAGTGTTTGTGGGTCAAATTCGCTGTCTTCACCCAGACTAAAGTCCAACCAAAATTCGGGCCATTGCTCCAATCGGGTTTCTTTTTCCACGGCAAAGCCTTTTTGTTTTAGTTGGTTAACTCGGTTGTCGGCATTAAAGGGTTCACGATAGAGACCTAAAGAAATAGAGTTTTCATTGTTCCCGGAGGTCACCACATAATAGTCTTTAACATAAGCGGCGGCCAGTTCTCGCCCCTTTTTCAAGGCTTCCTGACGACTGGGTAGTGCCGGGATATAAACCCAATAACCGGCTTCCTGGGTGGTGGTTAAGCGACGAATGGCTGATTTTAACACCTGCGGTTTAATGCCCTCTGCGACTGTCAGGACAGCGGCTTCATCATCATAAGGTCCGGCCGCGAAGCAACGCAGATTAATTAAATCATCCGCTTGGCTGCGGTCTTGCGTTTTTAGGCTGCCACTGTCCGGGTCATTTGATGGTTGGCTGCCACTGAGTTCAGAAAGAAGTACCAGAGATTTTGAATTGGGGTCAACCGCGGTGAAGGTTTTTTTTGGTGATACGCTAAAGCGTTCCAGCCAGATAAAAAAGCCGACATTCAGCAACAAGAGAGCAATAAACAAATAGCGCATAAAACCTTATAATTAATGTGCGGTTGAAAAAGATTTGTGAGGTTTCAGATTATAATGGTCGAACCCTGACTTCGCCACTGCCAAAACGACGGATTTGACCTTTTATTGAAATTTGCAGCTCACCCTGTGGGCTCAGGCCGGCGTAATCACCGCGGATGCACTGTTGGTCTTGCTGTAATTCAATGTGACTATCCTGTAAGCTGTCCTGGCCGGACCATTCTGATAAAAAGGGTGACAAGCCCTGGTCACAGAAACGCTGGTTATTGTGCTTTATTTGGCTCAGAAGGCAGTCGATAAATAGACCACGATCGGGTTTTTTTGATAAAGGAACATTACATACCGGCTGGCCAACCTGGTCCAAAAGTTTTTCAGATAGTCGCCAGTTCAAGCCAATACCCACGATTACTTCCGTTTTATGACGCACTTTGGTGGGGCTCAGATTAATTAAAATACCACCAAATTTACGCCGTTTAAAACATAAATCATTGGGCCATTTCAACAAGCGCCGCTTTAGCGGGTTGCCAAAAAGCCGCATACAAGCAGTGACAGCCAGTGCCATTGTTAATTGATAACCACTGAAATCGGCGGGTTTTCTGGGTAAACAGAAGCGATAGGACAGGCTGATGGCTTGACCCGGCGGGCTGAGCCAATGGTTACCCCGTCGACCGATACCGGTCTCCTGGCTGTCGGCAATCAGCACAGAATTGGGCTCCACTTGTTTCTGGGTTGAATCCGTGGCCGCCACCATTTGAATATTTAAATCGGGGTGGTTTTCTTGTAACTGCCCGATATGGCGGAATAAATCATCAGGTCGCGGCTTTGACATGAGTCGTTAAAACGATTAGGCTAATTTTAATAAGAACGCTTTAATGTCGTTCAATTCATTCATGTCGACACCATGTTGAATGGGATAATGGTGCCATTCAACCTGATAGCCGGCATCAGTGAGCTGTTGTTGGCTTTGGCTGCCCAAAGCATAAGGAACCACCGGGTCGTGTTGGCCGTGGGCCATAAAAAAAGGTGTGGTTTTATTGTGCACTGAGTCGGGCTTGGCCAATACCTGGGGAACCGGTAAGTAACAGCTCAACGCGATCACGGCTGCCAGTTTGTACCGGCCGCTGAGTGCCATGTGTAAGGCCAGCGCACCGCCCTGAGAAAAACCGGCCAATATAATCTGATTTGCGGTAAAGCCGCTGTCCAATTGCTCCTCAATTAATGCATTAACCAATTGCGCGGATTGATTGAGACCGGCTTCATCCACTTGTCGATTGATGTCCATGGCGGTAATATCATACCAGGCTCGCATTGCCATGCCGCCGTTAATGGTGACTGGTTGTACCGGCGCATGGGGAAAAATAAACTTAAATGTTAAATCAGGGTTATTAAATTGTGGCACCACAGGTTCGAAGTCATGGCCATCGGCGCCCAGGCCATGTAACCAAATGATCAGGTAGTCAGGATTGTTGCCGGTTTTGGCCGTGATGTATTCGAGCATGTTATGGCTTGTCATATGTGAAGATGCGTTCTATTATAGCTTCTGACCATCGAGAAGAAAGATAGCCATGAAAAATTTGACTAAAAACAATCATACAACACCGTATTTAAACAATTCCATTCATCTTATTGTTGTCCTGTTATTCATGCTGTTGACCAGTGGCTGTGGTAACAAAGGTGATTTATATCACCCCGAAGAACAAACAAATGATCAGGCCGTAAACACTTCGGTGCCGGTTGGTAATCATCGCCGTCATGTATCACTTTGAAAAATTGCATGGATTGGGCAATGATTTTATGTTGCTTGATGCTGATCGACAGCCCGATGATGTGAAATTGCCACCCCGCGCTGCCACCATTAAACGGTGGTCTGATCGGCGATATGGTGTGGGTTTTGATCAGCTGATTTATTTATTCAAAAAAAATGGCCGTCAGTGTTATCAGTTTTTTAACGCCGATGGCAGTCTGGCTGAACAATGCGGGAATGGTCAGCGAGCCATTGCTTTGTACCTGAATAAACAAGGTTATTCGATGCCGATGACCATTGAAGGTTCTGGTGGTTCGGTGCAATTAGATTACCAGGAGGATGATTGCATTACGACCCGTTTTGAACAGGCTTACCATCATGAAATGCGGCAAATCAGCTTATTGGGAGCGTCGGTCACGGCTTATGTGGTTGACGTGGGCAATCCCCATTGTGTCCTCATGAGTGGTGATGTTGCCACCGAATCATTGCCTGAAAAGGCCGCACTTGTTGGTGCCTACTTTGATTCAGGCGTTAACGTAGAAATGATGCAAATAATTAATGATCACCACGTTCAGATTCGTATTTATGAACGCGGCGCCGGTGAAACCCTGGCCTGTGGCAGCGGCGCGGCCGCGGCCGCCATTGTTTTGCGCTACTATTTTGAGGGCGGTGATGAAGTCACTGTTTCTATGCCGGGAGGGGATTTACAGGTTTCATTGAGTCAGGCTTGTGATAAAATGAGTCTTATCGGCCCAGCCAGAATGGTGTATCAAGGACAAATTTATGAGTGAACCTATTTCAAAAAAAGATGTTGTGACATTTTTACAAGATCACCCAAACTTTTTCGCGGACAACCCGGTCTTATTGCAAGAGTTAACGGTTGCCGATGAGCAAGGCCAGTTACAGCAGATGGCCACTTATCAGGCCAAGAGCTTACAACAGCAAAATCAACAGCTGAAGAATCAGATTAAACAGCTTATTCATCATGCTAAAATCAATGAAACACTGATGAACCGAGTCTATGAGTTGTTGGTGGAACTGGCTGTTTCTGATCGCGATGAGTTTTTAAGTTGCTTTGTGGAATTTGTTCAAAACCATTTTGCCAGTGATTATTTCAAGCTGAGTTGTCGACAGGAATTCTTACAACAACTTCCAAGTAACCACTGTGAGGCGTTGACTGCAGCACAGAAAAGTCAATTTACCATTTTTCAACATCAGACTGAGCCATTATCAGGTCGCCTGCCTCAATCTCAAATTGAGGCTATGTTCGGTGCACATAAAGGCATTCGATCGGCCATCATTATTCCCCTGGGGCCACAGGCAAACTATGGATTATTAGGTTTTGCCAGCTGTGATGAGGAAAAGTTTATGCCCCATGCGGCCAGTGATATACTGCAAAAATTAGGTCAGATTGCCAGTCATTTCTTTGCCACAAAAGACAACAAGGATGGCCATAAAGAGCAGTCCAAAATGCAACAAACCAATCAGTCCAGCAATGATTCAAACCAAGCCATGTCTTGAAGCGTATCTGGCTTATTTACAAGATATACGCCAATTGTCTCCCCATACAGTGAAGGCGGCACGGCGTGATTTGTTAAAATTCATCAACGGTTTACCCATTGAGTTACGCCAGGATATAAGTGATGTGAGCAGTGATCATATCCGCCACTTCTTACGTCAACAATCAGCCGATGGCATGGCTGCCAAAACAGTGGCAAGATACCGTTCCAGCCTGGTTAATTTTTTTGATTTTTTAAAGCAGGCTCCCAACTGCCCGCTTGAAACTAATCCGGTTACGTTGGTCAACGCCCCAAAAATCGGCAGGAAATTACCTGAAGTACTGGATGTGGATATCGTGTTCCAATTATTGGACATACCAGTCAGTACACCGCTTGAACGTCGTGATAAAGCCATATTGGAATTATTTTATTCTTCCGGTTTACGGTTATCCGAACTCAGCCGCTTACAATGGTCAGATTTAAACCGGGCAGAAGGTCTGGTCAGATTGTTGGGCAAAGGTCAAAAAACCCGGGTGGTGCCGGTGGGCCAGGCAGCATTGAAGGCGCTTGATAACTGGCAAGAAGATTGCCGTCTTATTAACCAAAGCACGATTGATTGGGTGTTTGTCTCAAATCGAGGCGACCAGCTTAAACCGCGCAGCATTCAGGCACGGGTTAAACGTTGGGCGCAAAAGCAAGGATTATGGCAACGGGTCTATCCACATTTGTTACGCCATTCCTTTGCCAGTCATATGCTGGAATCTTCCGGTGATTTGCGGGCGGTTCAGGATATGCTGGGTCATGCGGATTTGTCCACCACGCAGATATATACCCACTTAAATTTTCAGCATTTGGCCGAAGTGTATGACCGGAGTCATCCACGCGCACGAAAAACCGCAAAACGCCTGCCTGAGACAGATTAAAATAAGGCGGATAAACGCGCCCAGGTCTGTGTTAAAATTGTTCTAAAAACGTTGCTTTGCGCAAGTCAAGCCTTTATAATGCACCCGCTTTTAGCAATGGCAATTATGACCTCTGATTTTAGCGGCACATTGCCAAAGGGATGTGAGGCCTTAAATGACCACTGAATTTTCCTGGCAAGAAGTCAAAAAAACGGTTTTTAAAATACCGCTGTATCAGGTGATGATTGGTGTTTTGACAGCCGTATTTTTTTGGCTGTTTCAAGGACAGGCAGCAGCAGTTTCTGCGATGGCCGGCGCATTGATTAGCGCATTGGGTTCATTGATGTTTGCTTTTATTGTGGCCTGGCCGTTTTCATCGGATCAAGCCATGGTGGGTAAAATGGTCAAAGGTGAAATCCTGAAATTTATTGTGATTGGTGCTTTGTTCTATTTAGCCATCACACAGTTTTCATTCCAATTGATGGCATTATTAATTGGATTTATTATCACCCTGTTGGCATTTTGGGTGGCTTTGTTAACCTCTTTTAAGTGAGATAAACGATGGCAAGTGGTGAAAGTAGCGGCAGCGCTGGTGATTACATCAGCCACCATTTAGTAAACAACACCCAGGAACTGGTCGAAGGCAGCAGTTTTTGGACCATCAATGCCGACAGCGTGTTTTACACGATTCTGTTGGCTGTAATATACTTATTATTTTTTCGCAGTGTCGCCAAGAAAGTCACTGCCGGCGTGCCCTCTAAAACACAAAACTTCGTGGAAATGATTCTCGGGTTTGTTGATAAACAAGTGACCGATGTGTTTACCGGCTCCAGTAAGCTGGTGGCGCCGATGGCCTTAAGTATTTTTATTTGGGTCTGGTTGATGAATTTTATGGACCTGTTACCGATTGATTTGTTGCCATGGTTAGGTACTTTGGTGGGTATTGAATACATGAAAATCGTGCCATCCACTGATTTGAACATTGTCTTTGGCATGAGTTTTGGTGTCATGCTGTTGGTGTTTTACTACAGCTTCACTGTAAAAAAACCTGTTGTGTTGGGTTATTTGAAAGAATTTTTAACGCATCCTTTTGCGGCAGAAGGATGGCTGGGTAAGATTGTATTGGCCGGCCCTAACTTATTTTTAAACTTAGTGGAAACACTGGCTAAGCCGGTTTCCTTAAGTTTACGACTCTTTGGTAACATGTATGCCGGTGAGTTGATTTTTATTTTGATTGCGGTATTAACCGTCAATTATACATTCGCTGATTTCTTTACTGCCGGTGGTATTATGGTGTCAGTGATGCAATTTATTCTTGCTTTTGTGTGGGCAGTATTCCACATTTTAATTATTACTTTGCAAGCCTATATTTTTATGATGTTGAGTGTGGTTTATATGAACATGGCCCATGAGACACATGAAGATCATTAACTTTAAACTTTAAATAAAAGGTAAATCGGAGAAAACGATGGAAAATTTAGCATTAATTGCACAGGTTCAAGGCATGACTGCCATTGCTGTTTCAATCATCTTGGGCTTAAGTGCCATTGGTACCGGTATTGGTTTGGGTATCCTGGGTGGTCGATTATTAGAGTCCACAGCACGTCAGCCTGAATTAGCCCCTATGTTACAAGGTAAATACTTCCTGTTAATGGGTCTGCTTGATGCGGTTGCCATGATTGGTGTTGGTATTGCTTTGTTCTTTACTTTCAATAATCCATTATTGGCACCTATTACAGGTTAACATTAGCATCCCGCGACAGATAACCTCGGAGTACATAAGATGAGCATTAACGCAACATTAATCATTCAAATGGTGGTCTTTTTCGCAGTGATCTGGATTACCATGAAGTACATCTGGCCGGTAATCTTGGGTGCAATGCAAGAGCGTGAACAAAAGATTGCCGATGGTTTAGCAGCCGGTGATCGTGCTGAGAAAGAACTGGAACGTGCCAAAGCCAAAGTTGATACTTTGATTATTGAAGCCAAAGAACAGGCCGGCCAAATTAAAGAACAGGCCAACCAAGTGGCGAACAAAGTCAAAGATCAGGCAAAAAGCGATGCCCTGGCTGAAAAAGATCGACAAATGGCGTCTGCCGAAGCGGAAATTGAACAACAAGTCAATCGTGCCCGCGAGCAGTTGCGTCAACAAGTGTCTGCCTTAGCCGTGGCCGGTGCCGAAAAACTGATCAGCAAAGAAATTGACGCACAAAAACACGCCCAATTATTGGATGAATTAATCGCAGAGATTTAATCATGAGTGAGTTGATAACCTTAGCCAGACCTTATGCGAAAGCAGCCTACGAGTTTGCTAAATCAGTGGACAAAATCGCTGAATGGCAAAATCAGTTAGCCATTGCAGCGGGTATGGCGGAGTATGAGGCTACGGCCGATATTTTCAGTGATCCGAACGTCACTGATGCCCAATTAGTGACTTTGATTGTGGGTGATGATAATGACGAACATTATCAAAACTTCATCAAATTGATGATTGAAAATGACCGTCTGGCTTTATTACCGGAAGTGGCTGAGCAGTATCAACACTACTACGAACAAGATTCAGGCGCACAAACGGTAGACGTTTATTCAGCAGCCCCGTTATCCGATGATCAACAACAACGGTTAATAAAAGCTTTGAGTAAACGCACCGGTAAAGACATCACCCTTAATATTGAGGTAGATGAATCTTTATTGGGTGGCGCTAAAATCTACTGTGGCGATTTAGTCATCGATGGCACCTTAGGCGGTAAAGTCGAACGATTAAAGACAGAACTATTTAATTAATTTTTTTAACCGATACCGCGTTAAAAATAAAGCAACGAGGAGCACCAATGCAAAAGACATTGAATCCATCAGAAATAAGCGAACTGATTAAAGACCGAATTAAGGACTTTAATGTTCAGTCAGAAGCCCGCACGGAAGGCACAATTGTTAGTGCCCAGGACGGAATTGTACGTATCCACGGTTTGGCCGATGCCATGCAAGGCGAAATGATTGAGCTGCCAGGTGATACCTTTGCACTGGCGTTGAATCTGGAAAGAGATTCTGTGGGTGCGGTTATTTTAGGTGACTACGGCCATATCTCCGAAGGCGATAAAGCCAAATGTACCGGTCGTATTCTCGAAGTTCCGGTCGGCCCAGAATTATTGGGTCGCGTGGTTGACTCTTTGGGTAATCCCATTGACGGTCACGGACCGATTAATACCAGTTTAACGTCTCCGATTGAGAAAATTGCACCGGGAGTAATCGATCGTAAATCTGTGGATCAACCGGTACAAACCGGTTTGAAATCAATTGATGCCATGGTGCCGATTGGACGCGGACAGCGTGAGTTAATTATTGGTGACCGTCAAACCGGTAAAACAGCTGTGGCGATTGATGCCATCATCAATCAAAAAGGCACTGGTGTTGTTTGTATATACGTGGCCATCGGTCAGAAACGTTCATCTGTCGCTTCTTTGGTACGTAAACTTGAAGAACATGGTGCCATGGATCACACCATTGTGGTTGCCGCAACGGCTTCTGATTCTGCCGCGATGCAATACATTGCGCCTTATTCAGGTTGTGCTATGGGCGAATACTACCGTGACCGTGGTCAGGACGCCTTAATCACTTATGATGATTTAACCAAACAAGCGTGGGCATACCGTCAGATCTCTTTGTTGTTAAAACGTCCACCGGGTCGTGAAGCTTATCCGGGTGATGTGTTTTACTTGCATTCACGTTTATTAGAACGTGCTGCTCGGGTTAACGCCGATTACGTGGAACGCTTTACCGATGGTGAAGTCAAAGGTAAAACCGGTTCTTTAACCGCTTTACCGATTATTGAAACCCAGGCCGGTGACGTATCAGCCTTCGTTCCCACCAATGTTATTTCGATTACCGACGGTCAGATTTTCTTGGGTACTGATTTATTTAATTCAGGTATTCGACCTGCGATTGATGCCGGTTTATCGGTGTCTCGTGTGGGTGGTGCCGCGCAGACCAAGATTATTAAGAAGTTAGGTGGTGGTGTGCGTTTAGCACTGGCTCAGTACCGTGAGTTGGCCGCTTTCGCCCAGTTTGCTTCAGACTTGGATGAGACCACACGGTCTCAGTTAGAACGGGGTCAACGTGTGACCGAATTAATGAAACAAAAGCAATACTCACCCATGAATGTGGCTGAGATGGCTGTTTCATTGTATGCCGTTGATCGTGGTTTTATGGATGATGTTGATATGGACAAAATCATTGATTTTGAACAAGCTTTGATTGCCCATATGAATAACACCCAGGAAGCCCTGATGAAAGAAATCAACGAATCCGGTGACTTTAATAGCGATATTGAAGATAAATTAAAAGCCGGTGTTGAAGATTTTATTAAAACAGGCAGTTATTAAAGTAAACCTTTTAGGTAATTGATATGGCAGTTGGCAGTGAAATTGTAACCAAAATTAAAAGCGTTAAGTCGACCCGTAAGGTGACCACCGCTTTGGAAATGGTTTCGGCGAGTAAGATTAAAAAAGCCCAGGACAAGATGGAAACGTCACGACCTTATGTGAATAAAATCAAGGAAATGATTAATCACCTGGCTCAGGCATCGCCGGAGTACAAGCACCCGTTTATGCAAGACCAGGAAGCAGATCGGGTTGGCTACATCATTATATCCACGGATCGTGGATTATGTGGTGGTTTGAATGCCGGCTTGTTCAAACAATGTGTCATAAATATGCGTGACTGGGAATCGCAAGGCAAAAAGATTGATGTGGTGACAGTGGGTAATAAAGCCACGACCATGTTTAAAAACAGCAGCGTTAATCTAAAAGCCAACATTTCCTCTTTAGGTGACAATCCTAAATTGACCGAGCTTATTGGTGTGGTTAAGGTGATGCTCGATGCTTACACCAAAGGTGAAGTCAGCCATGTGTACCTGGCGTTTAATGACTTTGTCAACACCATGACACAGAAACCAGCGGTGGATCAGTTATTGCCTTTGCCGGCTGGTGAAGAAACTGTGGCTCGTGATAATTGGGATTATCTGTATGAGCCAGATGCCAAAGAGGTGCTGGACAACCTGATGACACGTTATATTGAGTCATTGGTTTACCAGGGGGTGTTGGAAAATTTGGCTTCAGAGCACGCCGCCCGAATGGTGGCGATGAAGTCGGCCACGGATAATGCCTCAGACTTAATTAAAGAGTTGCAATTAGTCTATAACAAAGCCAGACAAGCAGCCATTACACAAGAAATTTCAGAAATTGTCGGCGGCGCAGCCGCAGTATAGGAGAAGTCAGATATGAGTTCAGGTAATATAGTACAAATCATTGGTGCGGTTGTTGACGTGGAATTTCCACGTGATGCGGTACCTAAATTATATGATGCACTTAAAATTGGTGAGACTAACACCACCTTAGAAGTTCAACAGCAGTTGGGTGACGGTGTGGTTCGAACCATTGCATTGGGTTCAACTGACGGCTTAAAACGCGGTTTAAACGTCGACAACACCAACCGGGCGATTTCGGTACCTGTGGGCACAAAAACCCTGGGCCGAATTATGAATGTCCTGGGTGAGCCCATCGACATGCAAGGTGATGTTAATGCTGAAGAGACTTGGGAAATTCACCGTGAAGCGCCGGCTTATGATGAACAAGCAGCGTCTGATGAAGTCTTAGAAACCGGTATTAAAGTGATTGACTTAATTTGTCCGTTTGCCAAAGGTGGTAAAGTGGGCTTATTCGGTGGTGCCGGTGTAGGTAAAACCGTTAATATGATGGAACTGATTAACAACATCGCCACCAAGCACTCGGGTTTATCTGTGTTTGCCGGTGTCGGTGAGCGTACCCGTGAAGGTAACGATTTCTACTATGAGATGCAGGAAGCCGGCGTTGTCAACATTGACAACCTTGAAGAATCAAAAGTGGCCATGGTTTACGGTCAGATGAATGAGCCACCGGGTAACCGTTTGCGTGTTGCTTTGACCGGTTTGACCATCGCCGAATACTTCCGTGACGAAGGTCGTGATGTGTTATTGTTTATCGATAATATTTACCGTTACACATTGGCCGGTACCGAGGTATCAGCCTTGTTGGGTCGTATGCCTTCTGCGGTGGGTTACCAGCCAACACTGGCTGAAGAGATGGGTAAACTTCAGGAACGAATTACCTCGACCAAAAAAGGCTCGATTACCTCTATTCAGGCGGTTTATGTACCAGCCGATGACTTGACTGACCCATCACCAGCCACCACCTTTGCTCACTTGGATGCGACCGTGGTATTGTCACGTTCCATTGCTGAGCTGGGTATTTATCCGGCGGTAGATCCATTGGATTCAACCTCTCGTCAGCTGGATCCGCAAATGGTCGGTGAAGAACATTACGAAACAGCGCGTGCGGTACAAGGTACCTTACAACGTTACAAAGAGCTGAAAGACATTATTGCCATTTTGGGTATGGATGAATTATCTGAAGAAGATAAGCAAACCGTTTACCGTGCACGTAAAATCGAGCGTTTCTTCTCACAACCTTTCTTCGTGGCAGAGGTCTTTACCGGTTCGCCGGGTACCTATGTGCCTCTGAGTGAAACCATTCGTGGCTTTAAAGGCATTATCGATGGCGAATACGACCACATCCCTGAGCAGGCTTTCTACATGGCCGGCAGTATTGATGAAGTGTTGGAAAAAGCCAAAAAAATGTCTGAAAAGGCCGCTTGAGGATAATTAAATGACGACCATAAAATGTGATATAGTCAGTGCCGAAAACGCCATTTACTCCGGTGATGTATCCATGGTCATCGCCAGCGGTGTTTCCGGTGAATTGGGAATTGCCCCTCGTCACACGCCCCTAATTACTCGGTTAAAGCCGGGTCAGGTGCGAGTCCATCATACCGATGGCAGCGAGCAAGAGTTTTATGTTTCCGGTGGTATCCTTGAGATTCAACCTGATTTGGTATCGGTTCTTGCCGACACCGCGATTCGTGCCAAAGACATCGACGAAGCGGCGGCCATAAAAGCCAAAGAAGAAGCCGAAAACCTACTGCAAGACAGCAATAAGCAGTACGATCTGGCACAAGTTCAGGCCGATCTGGCCAAAGCTGTTGCCCAAATCCAGGCCATCAGCCGCTTAAAGAAAAAGCTCAAAAGATAAAAAGATAAATTTTATATTTATTACAATTGTTTAAGCCGGAAATAACTCCGGCTTTTTTGTGTGCTCAAGTCTGCTGTATTTATCTTTTTATACCGAGCACCGACTTGGTATTTCCTGATTGACAGTTAAATATTAAAAAATTAGAAACAAGGCAAAAAATAAAGCATAATTAAGTGACTTTAAAAATTATATAAATATGTATCAGTTTATTATCGGCATTATTATGGGCATCTTATTAACCGCTTTTTTCTATCTGGCGATTAGCATTAATCAATCAGCTGTTAATTTACCTATTGCAATTGTCGTGATACTGTTGATTGTTGTTGCTGTGACCATTTATTTGGCCTATAGATTTCAACTTCAGGATAAACAAAAAAACAATAAAACAACGCCCTAAAAGTTATTACGATGACCGTATAGACTTATGGATTATCACATCAATAATCCCCATCACCTAGCTGAATTTATCCGACTCAATGAACTGTGGATTAGTCATTACTTTGCATTGGAAAAAGCCGATAAAGATTTAGCAGCCCATCCGGATCAAATCAGTGAAAAAGGCGGTTTTGTGATTAGCCTGGCACAAGATGCGCAAGTCGCAGCCGTTTGTGCTTTGTTCAATAAGGGTAATGATGTTTACGAATTAGCCCGAATGACCGTCCACCCCGATTTTCGCAGCCGGGGCCTGGCGCATCAATTAATGGAGACTTGTTTTAAACAGCTCAAAAGAATTAAAGCTAAAAAAGTCTATCTGGTTTCAAACACGCAGCTTAAACCCGCCATCCAACTTTACAAAAAGCACGGTTTTATCACCACCCATCAAGGCCCACATCCTGATTATCAACGGGCCGATATTGTGATGGAGAAAAAACTTAATAAATAATTTAAAAAATTGTTAGGTTTCGTTCTTTTTTAACAACTAATAGACTAAATAATAAAATTTAGACTATGAAAATCTTAACTTATCAATGGGTGGTATCGATATTACTGTGTTGTGCCGTCAGCCATGCCAAAATTGTTGGCAGCGAGCCGTTGCAAAAATCGCTCGATAACTACATGAAAGTCACTGCACATAATCAACATTTTAGCGGTGAAATCCTCATTGTACAGAATGGAAAGACTCTTTTTAACCAACGTATTGGGATGGCTTCTATTGAGCATCAAGTGGCATTAACTCAACAGGCTAAATATCACATTGCCTCAATCACAAAAACCATGACGGCCGCACTTATTTTGATGGCTCAACAAGACAATCTATTAGCGCTGGAAGAAAAAATTACTCAATATGTGCCGCAATTGGCGGATAAATTCAATCAAATCACTATCGCCAACCTATTAAGTCATCGTTCGGGCTTGCCTCATCATGAAGGCATAAAGAATTATTGGCCTGTCAAGTCAAAGATAGCCATGACAAAAGCGCAAACGTTGGATGAGATTAATCACATGAATCTGTTATTTGAGCCCGGCACTGATACTTACTATTCAAGCCCGGGTTACTATTTGTTAGCGATAACACTGGAACAAGTATACAACAAACCCTTTGCTGAAATACGGCAAGAAAAAATACTTGATAAACTCAATATGACCGAAACAGGTCATCTCACTAACCTGGATATCGTACCTGATATGACGAAGGGCTATCATCTGGTAAAAGGAGAACTCAAAGTGGCACCTTACCGCAATTATTCCATGTTGACAGGAGCCGGTGACTTATATTCAACAAGTACCGATTTAATGAAATGGGCGCAGGCATTACAAAGAGGCATGCTGTTAAATAGTACAACTTGGAACAAGTTTTATGCCACAAACCATGCCGGTGACTCCCCTGAAGAGGAATATGACTTGGGCTGGTATCGAAACTTAAAAAATAGAAAAAAGTTTTACCACGGTGGTGGTACCTGGGGTTATTCAAGTTATCTGGCCATCTATCCTGATTCTCAGACGACGATTATTGTCTTAAGCAATGTGTCAAGGCTGGCCATTGAAGAGATGGCACTTAGCATCGAGAAAATACTGTTTGCTGATGACTTTAAAATACCGGACTTGCAAACAGAATCGACTGACAAAGTCGCAAACCTCGATCAATATACAGGTTTTTTTAAAGCGGCTCATAATAAAATGATTTTACGTGTCTTTAAGGCTGATAATGGCTTATTTGTGAAATTAGGTCATAATCCTGCCTTCAGAATATACTATAAAAATAATAATCAATTTTTTGGTAGAAAAGTCAATGTTGAATTTACCTTTGAATCCAAAGATAAACAAGCGATGGCAATCAACGCCATAAGAAACGGGCAACAAATAAATTTTATAAAAGTCAGTGATATGGAAGAACAATGAAGTCTGCGTTTATCCAGAAAATTGAACAGCATCAAGGTATCATCTACAAGGTATCAAAAATGTACCGTGATACGTCTCAAGACCAGGAAGACCTCTATCAAGACATCGTGTTGCAGTTGTGGAAAGCCTATCCAGGTTTTAAAGGCGATTCAAAAATAAGTACATGGATGTATCGCATCGCATTAAACACTGCGATGACGACATTCCGCAAAGCAAAGATTGAACTGACTTTTAAAGATAACATCCCTGATAAGCTTGCTGGGTCAAATGAACAGCAATTATCGGATAAGGAAGAACAATTATTTGCCGCATTTCGGACACTTAATAAAGCGGACAGATCAATATTAGCCCTCTATTTAGAGGCTTATTCTTACAGTGAGATCGCAGAAGTGATCGGTATTAGCGAAGCCTATGTCGCGGTAAAAATGAGTAGAATTAAATCAAAACTAAAAGAAAACTTAACAGGATAAGATGATGGATATTGATGAGTTAAAAAATACCTGGCAGAACGCAGGAACAATAAACACGGCACAGCAACATGCCTTAATTAAGTCAGCATTAAACAATAATCCAAACAGTAAAAGAATGAAATTAAGACATACTTTTGAGGCGGTGTGCTTAATGATTTTTTTAGCGGTTTTTTATGGTGCTTTTGATGGTGACATGAAACCGCTTTGGGTCAATATACAGTTGGTTAGTGCGGTGCTGTTCTATATCGTCATTAGAATGCGCGGTGTATACATACTTTATAACCCGACTAAAGCCACCAGCCTTCAAGGTTCCCTTTCTTTTTTTCAAAAAAAGTTAAAACGAATGGCTATGGCATCTTCTGTCAGTGCATTTATTTTTGGCTTGTCTTTGATTTTGTTTTTTACTGTGAGCATCCAGCTTACGCTTATGAAATGGCTGGTGATATTAGGTATGTTATTAACTTTAAGCATCATGGCTTACCTATCATATCGATTCTGGCAAATAAAAGTGGAAGACTTGTCTGAGACACTTGAGGCAATACATGAACAAAAACATTGAATGAGAATTTTCAATGAGCATGTAATGGCTTTGTATTGAGAACAGTGTTGCAGAAATTGTCATTCAGACACAAAATGGTATAAAAATCTAATAAAATGATAATTTTGGTACTAAGTGGAGGTTTAATGCGTCTATTAATTTTAATTATTTTACTTGGATTATTATCGGCTTGTGGTGGTGACGAACAAAGCAGTCAACAGCCGCAAGGTCAGTTTATGGGTCAGCTTGATCAACAAAAAATTGAGGTAGGTGTACGATGTCGTTCTTTTAGCGAAGACTATTTTAGTTTTCATTCGGATGCCTCACAAATGCAAGACAGCAACGGTGATGGTATTGTTCTTAATGGCTTTCAAACCGGTGATAAACTCGCTTTTGATATTAAAACTGATGCCGGTTACTGGAGTTCGCCTAATTTAAAGCGTTTTAATAAATCAGCCAATCAAGCCACAGGCGAAGGCCCTTTATTTCCGGAAGAGGGTATTGGGCAAGTTGAGGTGAATTTTACCGTTAACTGCCAGTAACGAAGTCGAGATAAAGTCTATTATCAGTCCTAATCGATGAACGCACTTAGATGAGTGATTTTACCCAGTGCATAATATCAGAGGCCGATCGTAAGCCGGTCAGTCGATCCATTTCATGACCATTTTTAAAGGCCACCAGGGTAGGTAAACTGCGAATGCCATGTTCTGAGCCGGCTTGTTCGTGTCGGTCAGTTTGGATTTTACCGAAACGAATCGTGGGTAATTTTTTAGCAGCGTGATAAAAATTGGGTGCCATCATTAGGCATGGCTGGCACCAGGAAGCCCAGAAATCAATCACCACCAAAGGCTCATTGTTTTGTATAAATTTAGTCAGGGTTTTATTGTTTAATTCACTGGACTCACCCACATTCAGTGACTGATGACAGCTGCCACAGTTGGGGTTAAGGCTGAGTTTATCGGTGGGTACCCGATTTTTGGCACCGCATTGGGGGCAGGCAATCACAGTATTTTGTGACATAAGACTGATTTGAAATGGCTTGTGTTTATTATACAACAATTTATGCAATAAATCTGATATATGATTATGCTTGAATATATGAAGGAATAATCTTGGGACTTCATTCACTTTTGTTCCAGACAAACAGTGGCTTACAGGATGTAGGTCCGTGGTGTGAGCTTGGAGCGGCCGCGGCCGCTTCGCTCACGGCCTTAATGGACATTCCGTCACGCTTCTTTGCTTCGCAAAACCGCATGACTTCATTTACCTGGCCTAACCGGCTCGGCGGATCAAGCTGCTCAGCAGCTTTCCTTTGATAATTAACATGGATTAAAGGTTTGTTTTGTATAATAAATATTGATTTGAAAAAATGAAAAGTCGATGTTTATTGAAAAAATTAAAACAACGGGGTTAGCCCATTTATCCTATGTGGTTGGTGCATCAGGTCAGGCTGTGGTCATTGATCCAAGGCTTGATTGTGAAATCTATATTGAAAAGGCAGCGCTCGAAGGCTGTCGTATCTCCTATATTCTTGAAACCCATCGTAACGAAGATTTGGTCACCGGATCAGCGGCTTTGGCTGAATTAACCGGAGCACAGGTTTATCATGGCCCCGATGCCGCCGGAGAAGTGGTCTATGCCAAGACCATCTCAGAAGATGATGAAATTAATATAGGCTCCTTAACAATCAAAGCCATACAGACGCCCGGACATACTTTTGACAGTATGAGTTACGCACTTTATGACACCGAATTTGGTGAATCTGCAGTGGCCGTATTCACCGGCGATACGCTGTTCGTGGGTGATGTGGGTCGGACTGATTTTTTTCCTGACCAGGCGGAAAAAGTGGCCGGTTTACTGTTCGACAGTTTACAAAAATTAATACAATTGGGTGATCAAACCCTGATTTATCCGGCCCACGGTGCCGGTTCTGTGTGTGGCAATGACATGGCAGACCGGGAATTTTCTTCCATCGGCTATGAGCGAAAACATAATCCCATGTTGAAAATCGAAAGCCGTGATGAATTTATTGATAAAAAATGCCGGGAAAATCATGAGATGCCGCCGTATTTTGAACGCATGGAAGCACTCAATCTATCCGGTGCGGAGATGGCAGGTCGAAACCTGACTGCTACACCGTTAACGATTGAGGCCTTTACAGCGCAACAAGAACACTGTTTGGTGTTAGATGTGCGCAGTGTCAGTGCTTTTATGGGGGCACATATCCCTAATAGCCTGGCCATGCCTGAAAGTATGGTCTCGGCCTTCGCAGGATGGTTGCTTGATTATGGCGATGATATTCTGCTTGTTGCGGATAACCAGCAGCAAGCGGATGATACCGTTAGACATTTAAGTCGATTAGATTTTAGACAGGTTCAAGGTACCTTAATACCGAGTTTGACCGGCTGGGCCAAAGCAGCCAAAAAGTTCTCCAGCTTAGCCACCGTCAATGCCGACAGCGTTAAAGACCGGGTGTCTTCAGACAACAATGACTGGCAGTTAATTGATGTTCGCAGTGAGCATGAATATGAATCCGGGCACATTGAAGGTGCTCAACATATTTATCTTGGTCAATTACCTATAAAGCTGAAGCATCTTGATAAATCGAAAAAATTTACAGTGATGTGTGAAAGTGGTGCCCGGGCCACCATTGCGGCCTCTGTTTTGTTGCGGGCAGGATTTAAACAAGTGGATGTGTTTTTAGGAGCCATGGGTGCCTGGCGGACTGTTTTTTAACGATTGCCCATAGGTTTCTCAGCTGTCTGGTATACAATTCATATTTGGGAATTGTAAATAAAAGAGTAATTATAATGGCGTGGATTTATCTGTTGGTGGCGGGGGTGTTTGAGTGCGTTTGGGCCGTGGGTTTAAAATATACAGAAGGTTTCTCAAAGCCGATGCCGTCAATTATTACGGTATTAGCCATGGTTGCCAGTGTTTGGTTGTTGTCACTGGCTATGAAAGATATTCCCATCGGCACGGCCTATGCGATTTGGACCGGTATTGGCGCGGTGGGTGTGGCTGTCACCGGTATGCTTTTATTCGATGAATCAAAAGAGTTGATTCGGGTGATGTGTCTGCTATTAATTATCACCGGGATTATTGGCTTAAAAGTATTCTCCGGCAACGGCTCAACGCAATAAAGCCCATTACTGAGTTTTCTTGCTTTGGCGTCTCTCTGATGAGACAAGCCTCGTTTATTCATATGAATTTAACACGGGTCTGTTTATAATTATTGTTTTAATTTAAAGGGTATAAAAATGAAACTGTTCACGCCTGTAATTTTAATCACTGTCATGTCATTGTTTATGATGTCAGCTTATGCGCAACATGAAGCGCCTGCCGAAGTTTCATTTAAAACCACTGAAGTCGCCAAAGGTATTTATATGCTGTCGGGTGAAAATGGATTTACCGGTGGCAATCTGGGTTTGTTGGTCGGTGATGAAGCGGTTATTTTAATTGATGATTCCATGCCGCAATTTTTAGATAAAATGCAATCATCCATAAAAAGGGTGACAGAACGCCCCATTGATTATGTCTTAAATACTCATTTGCATGGTGATCATACCGGTAATAATTCGGCGGTGAGTGAGGCCGGTGCCCATATTATTGCCCATGAAAATGTCCGTCAACGTCTGATTAAAAATGGTGTCAAAGAAGATGATGTTATGAAGCCGGCGCCTAAGAATACCCTGCCGGTCATCACTTTTCATGAAGCCATCCATTTGTATTTTAATGAGCAGCCTATGAAGGTGGTGCATGTTCCTCATGCCCACACCGATGGAGATTCAGTGATTCATTTTACCAATGCCAATGTCATTCATGCCGGTGATGTATTTTTTAACAACCGTTTTCCCTTCATTGATTTAAACTCCGGCGGTTCTGTGGAAGGCATGATTTCTGCTTTGAAAAAAATACATTCGATGGCCGATGATAAGACTAAAATCATTCCCGGGCATGGTGAGTTGGCGGATATAAAAGACCTTAAATCAGCCATTGATATGCTTGAAGACAGTCGTAATAAGATTCAAACATTAATTGATCAGGGCTTAGATGAGGAGGCCATTGTGGCTGAAAATCCATTGGCGAAATATCATGATAACTGGAATTGGGGCTTTATTACCACCGAGAAAATGGTCAAGCAATTGTTCAAAGGATTAACTGAAGACAAAGCACACAGCCATTAATCAGGATCGATGAAAGACGTCAAAAAAATCGATACACCTTATGCCGGTATCGATAAAGAAAGTTATCACGTCGAAAAGCGTCGTTTGCAGGTAGAGCTGTTAAAAATACAACAGCACGTAGTTAAAAATGGCCAGCGCCTGGCGATTGTTTTTGAGGGTCGAGATGCTGCCGGTAAAGGTTCCACCATTAAGCGTTTCGTCGAAAATCTGATGCCGCGACATTATAAAATTGTGGCGCTGGGGATTCCCAATGAAGTGGATAAAAAATATTGGTTTCGTCGTTACGAACGGGAAATGCCCAAAGCCGGTGAGATCGCTTTTTTTGATCGCTCCTGGTACAACCGCGCTTTGATTGAGCCAACCATGGGATACTGCAACGAAGCACAATATAAATATTTTATGAAAAAAGTGCTCGACTGGGAGCATAAACAGCAGGAAAACGGCCTGATACTGGTGAAGTTTTATTTGTCCATCACCAGCGACAACCAACTGTATCGCTTTGAGGATCGGTTAAGTGATCCCTTAACTTTTTGGAAGTTTTCTGAAAATGATTTACATGCCAGAGAACGCTGGGAAACCTTTACCCATTTCAAAGAGCAAATGTTCAACCACACCTCATCTCGTCGTTCGCCCTGGGTGGTGATTAATGCCGATGAAAAAAGGACCACCCGATTAACGGCCATGCTGTATCTGGTACAGTTACTCGGAGACGGTAAATTCGAGCCATTGAGTGGCGAGGAATCGGTCAGAACCTATACCATAAAACTTGATGGCGTAAAGTTTAATAACCTGTCGTTTCGCCAATATGCGGTGTTAAAAGCCCGCAAACAACAACAGAAAATTGAAGACAAGAACAATGACACATAACTTAGCTGATACCATCAACAAACCGATCATTGAATCAGCCGGTGGCTTGGTCTGTAATGACAACCACCATATTTTGCTGATGTTTAAACGCGGTAAATGGGATATGCCCAAAGGGCGTTTGGAACCGGATCAAACCACTGAATATTGTGCCATGCGGGAAGTCCATGAGGAGACCGGCCTGGCCATGGATAAACTCACTATCAGCGGTAAACTGGTCAGTACCTGGCACACCACATCACATCAAAACGTGGCTTATTTAAAAAAAACCCATTGGTATTTAATGCATTATCATGGCCGGGACGATGACACCGCACCACAAGTTGAGGAGGGTATTATTGAATGTCGCTGGGTCCATGTCAGTGAACTGCCTGTCTACCGTGAATTGTTACGAGCGCGCATTAATTATGTCATTGAGTTTTGGCATAAAAATCTGGCTTATGTGCCCAGGCGGTAAATCCTAACATGACCATTGGCGCATAATGACAGAAACCTAAAGTGTTATAATATCTTTTTACTCTGAGCCATGTAACCATGAATGTCTTGTATTCTGAAAACCCAGTGATGTTTAAAAACAACCCACTGGGTTTTATTGCCTCGGTGATACTGATTGCCGCTTTCGGGCTAGGAATTATTATTTTACTGGTGTGGTATTTAAAAACCAAATCACTCAAGCTAACAGTAACTGAACATGACATCGTTCTTGAAAAAGGTTTACTCAGCAAGGAGCACTCGGAAATTAACATCGACAGTATTCGCACCATTCGGGTTTCTCAAAGCTTTTTTAATCGGATTTTTGGTGTCGGAAAAATAGAGATTTTTACCGCCGGTGACAACCCTGAGGTGGTGGCCACAGGGATGCCGGAGCCCAATCGGGTACGAGAATTGGTGAAACGTGGATCGACGGAGAAGTAAAATGGTGGGAGAAACAGACCAAAAACAGAAAAAAGAATCCGGTAAAATTTTACTGGGCGTGTTGACGTTGGTGATGGTAGTCATTATCGCCAGTTTTTTTATGTTTTCAGCCATTCAAGCGGCATTTTCACCCGGATTAGGGCTTAAAGACGCTGCCATTATTGCTTTTTTCGTGACAGCTATTTTATTGATTATTTTTGCCGTGGCCGCCGGTGATGGCTTGTTGGGTGAATTACAATATATGCTGGCCGGGTTTTTTCTTTTTTTTCTGGTATTCTGGCTGATGATTGCCTGGGTGTTTTAAGCCGATACCTTTCATGACAGATCAACCATCCCGGCCCGAGTTTGCGCCACTTTACAGCCGCCGAGAGCGGTGGCGAATTTTACTTAAAATAGCCCTGATTCTGTTACCGCTGGCTGCCATTTTCTTTGTCTGGGTTCTGTCGTGGTTAAATACATTCCTGCTGACGGCGCATTGTCAAACCTTATTGGGTTTCAATGGACTGACGTTTGTTATGACGCTGATGTTGGCACTACCGCCTTTGTTGCTGGCATTGTTTTTGTTTGTAACAGAAGGCCCGAAAAGTTGGCAGGTTTACCAGCTAAAACAAACACCCTTGCCGGGTGAGAAAGTCATGAAACCCACCCGTTACCGTTATGGCAACCGGGCTTTGTTGCGACCAATCGGTTTTTTAATGGCTTTACTTTTGCTTCTTTTAATAGTCATATGGTCAGTCTGGATGGTGAGTCAATTCTCCGAACGCATCAACGAGCGGGCAGAAAATTGCCATCAAATGACCACTCTCACATTCATAAACAGTACTTTTGACACAGTTTAAAGCTTTCAAAAGCCATTAAAATCATAAGCAATTTAAAATAAGCGGTTTTAAAGCCGTCAAATCAGTGAGGTATTAACATGCGTTCCAATGTTCAAAAAATTGTACTGCTTTTATTCACCGCATTACTGGTCAGTTGTGCCAGTCAGCCGGTCAATAAGCAGACCAACCAAGAAACCAGCCAGAAGCAAGATAATCGGGTCTTTAACCAGGATTATGATATGCGCACCCTGGATAATGGTTTAAAAGTTATTGTGGTGAAAACCGATTATCCTGAAGTCGTTTCTTTACAGCTTCCGATTCAGACAGGATCGCGCAACGAAGTTGAGCCGGGTAAATCAGGCTTTGCTCATTTCTTTGAGCATATGATGTTCCGTGGTACTGAAAATTACACTCAGGAAGAATACGGTGCCATGCTAAAAGAGATGGGTGCCGATCAAAACGCTTACACCACCGATGACTATACCAATTACCATGTCACTTTTGTTAAAGATGATCTGGAAAAAATGCTGGAACTGGAAGCAGATCGTTTTAAAAACCTGAAATTCTCTGAAGCGCAATTCCGCACTGAAGCCCTGGCGGTGAAAGGTGAATATTTAAAGAACAGCGCTAATCCATTCAGTAAATTATTTGAAACGGTGCGCAAAAATGCTTACCAAGAACACACCTATCGCCACACTACGATGGGCTTTTTGGAAGACATCGAAGTCATGCCGGATCAGATGGACTACGCCTTAACTTTCTTTGATCGCTGGTATCGCCCTGAAAAAGCGGCTGTGATTGTGGTCGGTGATGTCGACGTTGAGCAGACCCATGATTGGATTCAACAATACTTTGGTGATTGGCAGCGTGGTAATTACACGGTCGATATTCCGGTTGAGCCACCGGCCAAAGGCAGCCAATACCATCACATCGAATGGCCGTCACAAACCCTGCCGATGTTCGGTTTGGTGTTCCGTGGCACCGATGCTGACCCCATGAAAAAAGACAAAGCGGCTATCGATATGCTGGGCCAAATCTATTTTGGCCAAAATTCTGAGGTCTATCAAGAGTTGGTGGTTAATAAACAATTGGTCGATGCCTTGTTTTTCTACAGTCCTGATAGTAAAGATCCCGGTTTAATCTATATTTTAGCGCGTTTGACCGATCAGGCGAATTATCCTGCGGTGAAACAAGCGCTGGTGGACACCCTTGTTCGTGCTCGAACCGAACAGGTAGACAGTCAGGAACTGGCTGACATTAAATCAGCCGCGCGTTATGGTTTTGCAAATAGTTTGGATAATTCAGAAGCAATTGCCGATATGCTGGCATCGGTGGTGCAATACGACCGCAACCCTGAAAATGTCAATCAGCAATATGCCCGCTTAGATGAAATTTCTGCAGACGATGTGCAATGGGCTGCCAACGAATATCTGGTCGATGACGGTCGTATTATGGTGACTTTGGCGCAAAGCGAAGAGGTGGCCGATTTGGACAAAGACTTTAGTCTGGCCAGCCTGGTCACAGAGGCCAGTCAACCGAAAGAATCCGGTTTTGAAGTCACCGATATGCGCAACAACAGTGATATTGTAGATGTGAACTTTTTATTCAACACCGGTTCGGCGCAAGATCCTCAAGGTAAAAAAGGTCTGGCGCAACTCACCGCCGCCATGATTACTGACGGTGGTTCAGAAAGCCGCAGCATCAAAGAAATCCAAAAAGCCATGCGCCCGATGGCCGCCTATTTCGGTGCTCAGGTCGATAAAGAAATGATTTCATTGTCAGGTCGAGTCCACAAAGATAAAGCCGGAGTCTGGATGGATCTGGTGATGGACAGCTTATTGAATCCGGGATTCAGAGAAGATGATTTTAAACGCTTAAAAACCCGGCAAATTAACAGCATCCAAACAGATCTGAAGCAAAATAATGACGAAGAACTGGGTAAAGAAGTGCTGTACGAGCAATTGTACGAAGGCCACCCTTACGGCAGCCTGAATTTAGGTCATGTCAGTGATCTGGAAAGCATTACGCTGGAAGATGTTAAAGATTTTTATCAACAACAATTAACCCAGGATAATTTAAACGTCGGCATCACCGGCAACTTAAGCGATGCCTTAAAACAAGAATTAACGGCACAATTAACTGCTGAGTTACCACTTAAGGGTGCTGAACAAGTGAGCATCGCTGAAGCCCCTGAGCTCACCGGTCGCCAAGCCCTGATTGTGGAAAAACAAACCATGCCCACCGCGGTATCCTTTGGTTTTCCGATTGACGTCAATCGCGCCCATGAAGACTGGGTTGGATTATGGCTGGTGCGTTCATTCCTGGGTGAGCATCGAAACTCCAACAGTTTCTTATACCAACGCATCCGTGAAGCCCGTGGTATGAATTATGGTGATTATGCTTATATCGAGTACTTTCCGCGCGGTATGTATCGTACCCAGCCGAATGCCAACTTAGGCCGTTCAGAGCAGATTTTCCAGGTCTGGATACGTCCCTTACGATCGAATCAAGACGCCCATTTTGCCACCCGTACAGCGATGTATGAATTGCAAAACCTAATTGATAACGGTCTCACGCAAGAGCAGTTTGAAGCCACCCGCTCATTTTTAAGTAAATACGCCGGCTTGTTACTGAAAGGCCAGGATCGTGTGCTGGGCTATCACATGGACAGCCAGTTTTATGGCACCGAAGATTTTGTTGAATTGGTTAAGAACGGTTTGGCTGATTTAACCTTGTCTGAGGTTAATGACATCATCAAAGCGCATTTACAAACCGATGACATCCAGTTTGTCTTCATCACCAGTGATGCCGAAGATTTAAAACAACGCCTGGTTAACGAACAGTCTTCGCCGATGGAATACAACTCGGAAAAACCCAGCGATTTACTGGAAGAAGACAGTGTGATTCAGGATTATCCGTTAGATCTGGACGAAGTTGAAGTCATTAACATCGAACAGATTTTTCAATAACCACTGACCTAAGAAAACTAAAGCCGAATCACAAACGTGGTTCGGCTTTTTTATTTCCAGGGTAAATTAACAGAATAATTAAGGACATTTATCATATTAGCTATAAATAACAAAGACATTATGGCTAATATGATGGTGTTTTCAGGTTATTCTAAGGCGGGTTTAAGTCGTATTCCGACTGACCATTTGGTCTCTTCGTTTTTTTCCCAGTCCTTATTCGCCCCCCCCCTGAGGTACCCTTACGGGAATGTGTGAAAATAATATCCCTGACACTTTTTTAAGGATTTTTCTTTGAGATGTTATTCATGCTTGTCCGGATTAATCTTAAATAATGACGATTTATCGTTGTCAATTAAATCAGCTTTTGCTCGAATTCCATGACGTTTTGTGATAATTTTATTATTAATCAAGTAGCTAGGACTTGCGTTCTTCTTGGTCAATTATTATATGAGGTGCAACTCATGAGAAACATAAGTTGGAAAGTTTGCTTAGGCACATTGGCTGTGAGCGGTTTGGTCTTGTTGTCAACGTTTAACACATTGTATGCCAAAGATAAGGAAAAACCCGCCAAGACTGTGGTAAAACCTAATATTCAAGTTGTCAATCCTGCAGTACATAAACAACTCATCAATCATAAAGCGATAAAACGCCAAAATCGATCAGTTAGTACAAAAAAATATCAAGAAATTCTTCGCAATCACAAAGTCAGGGTGAATTCGATTCCTGCCAACACCACGGCAAAAGCTGTCACCACTATAAAGTTTCAAAGCCAGAATAATTTTAAAGGTGAATATGATTGTGATGATCGCAATCGTCAAGTATATCCAGGTGCAGCGGAGGTCTGCGACGGACGTGATAATGACTGCGATGGTGATGTAGATGAAGAGGTGAGTAATAAATATTTCCTTGATGCTGATGGTGACAGTTGGGGTGATGCAAAATACACAATTCTGGCTTGTGATACACCAACAGGCTATTCAGATCGACCTAATGACTGTAATGACACTAATATAGCGATTTTTCCTGGCGCTAGTGACCATTTGGGAAATGGTATTGATGAAAACTGTAATGGCAAAGACGGGTGAGGGCGGATCAATGAATAAACTTTCAGCAAATATGTATTACTTGGTCATTATAATCTCATTGATATTGCTCATGACTGACGCAAAAGCCGGTGCACGTTCGGATGCGAACAATTTCTGTTCAAAATACAATGCTGAAAAAGGAGTCAACATGTGCGCACAACAACGTTGTCCTTGTGGAAGTGCCACGACAAAAGTTGCTCGTTTTGATGCGGCCGGTCTGAAAATAGCAAGATGCGCTTGCGTTAATAAAAAACAACTCGCAGCCTGGAAAGCAGAACAGCTCAAATCCCAGTGTGTCAATGACAGTGATTGCAACGATGGTGTTTGGTGTAATGGTGTTGAAAGATGTCATGCAGGCCAGTGTCAAGCCGGAATACGGCCATGTAAAACTGGGACCCAATGTGATGAAACAACTGACAGTTGTTCAGTGCCTTGCGAAGATAAAGATAAGGACGGAGTCTGCGCTGTTGACGATTGTGACGATAATGATGCCAGACGTTTTCCGGGTAATATTGAAATCTGCGATTCACAAGGTATTGATGAAGACTGTAATGTCAGGACGGTTGGTAATCTGGATGAAGATGGTGATGGATTCATATCCCCTACCTGTAAATAGAGCAAATATATATCACTTGGACAAAAAGGGGGCTGATTGTATAGTAATCTGCCTAAATTTTGATGGACATGCCCAATGAAAATAATTTGGGACATGCCTCAGCTTTCCCTCGATTATTGCACCTTTATCTTTTCTTGATTCATCATGAATATAGGTTTATTGTATTTTTTTACTGCTTATGAACGTCAGCTGTTTTATGTTTTTGGTGACTTCAGCCTTTTGGAATTGGTTCCGTAGTAATAAAAGAGTAAAAAAGTATTAAGCAGCAAATCATGCCTGTTCTATCATTATTAATATCTAATGAGCGGTGCTTTTTTTAATTTCGTCTCAAATAACTTATAATAGCTCGATTATCAAATCAGGCGCTCAATACTGTGGGCTTAAACTGCATTCATGACCAATTCTAAACTTCATATCATTGTTCTGGCTGCCGGTGCCGGTACGCGGATGCATTCCGACAAACTAAAAGTCCTGCATGAAGTGGCCGGGCAACCGATGATTAAACATGTCCTGAAAACAGCACAAGCTTTGAATCCGGCGCAAATTACCGTGGTTTGTGGGCATCAACAAGATGCGCTGAAGCAAGCGTTGGCCGAAGAGACCGTTAATTGGGCTGAGCAAAGCGAGCAGTTGGGAACCGGGCATGCGGTTCAACAGGCGATGCCGTTTGTTAAAGATGATGAATCGGTGCTGGTTCTTTACGGAGATGCGCCTTTGGTTGAAGCGGGCGATTTACATCAAATGCAGGCAGAGGCCTGTGTCTTGACTGCACATCTGGATAACCCGACCGGTTATGGCCGGATTATCAATCAGGATGGTCATATTACAGCCATTGTTGAACAAAAAGATGCCAACGAAGATCAATTAAAGATTCAGGAAGTGAATTCAGGGATTATCAAAGCCCCGGCGACCGATTTAAGTCGTTGGCTAGAGCAACTGGATAATAACAACAGCCAGGGTGAATATTACCTGACCGATGTCATTGCCATGGCGGCTGAGGAAGGTCGGCCATTTCATGCGGTGCAAGCTGAGCAGTCTGATATTATTAAAGGTGCTAATGATATGCGGCAGTTGGCTGATCTCGAAGTAATCTATCAGCGTCGTGTGGTGAACCGTTTACTGCAGCAAGGTGTGCGTATGCCACGACCGGAAAGCGTGGATATTCGCGGTGACCTGATCTGTGGTCGTGATGTTGTTTTGGATAAAAACACGCTACTGCAGGGTGATAATCATCTGGCAGATGGCGTTCAAATCGGTGCTTTTTCGGTGTTGGAAGATTGTGATCTGGCTGCCGGTACGGTGGTGGAGCCACATTCGATGCTGTCCGGTGTGAAAACCACGGGTGCCTGTACCATCGGGCCGTTTGCCCGTTTAAGACCCGGCACTGAACTGGCGCAGGGCAGTAAAGTCGGTAACTTTGTGGAAATGAAAAAGGCCAAAGTCGGTGAAAACGCCAAAGCCAGTCATTTAAGTTATTTGGGTGATGCGATCATCGGCAATAATGTTAATATCGGTGCAGGTACCATCACCTGTAACTATGACGGCGTGAATAAATTTACCACCGTCATTAAAGACGGCGCCTTTATCGGCTCAGACAGTCAGTTGGTGGCGCCGGTGACCATTGGTACAGATGCCACCATTGGTGCCGGTTCGACCATCACCAAAGACGCCCCGGATGGTCAATTAACGTTATCCAGAAGCCGACAAAGATCTGTGGCTGACTGGCAAAAACCGAGTAAAAAATAAGATGTGTGGAATTGTTGCTGTTAGTGCAAAAAGGCCGATTGTCGATATCATTCTTAATGGTCTGAAGACACTGGAATACCGGGGTTATGATTCTGCCGGTATTGCCGTTATTACCGATGACGGTATCGAAATCCGTAAACAAGCGGGCAAATTAAGTCGTTTACAAGCTGACATTGAAGCCAATCCCGTGGAAGGTCAGGTCGGTATCGGCCATACCCGATGGGCCACCCATGGCGAGCCGACTTCTGCCAACGCCCATCCCCATGATTCGAACAATGCCATTGCTGTGGTGCATAATGGCATCATTGAAAATTATCGGCCATTGAGAAAAAAATTAGTGGCTGCCGGTTATCAGTTTAAATCGGAAACTGACACCGAAACCCTGGTCCATCTGGTGCATTATTACCAGGCTCAGGACATGAGTTTTTCAGAAGCCAGCCACAAGGCTCTGCGAGAATTGCAAGGGGCTTATGCGGTGGCCATTGTTTGTATGTCCGACCCGACGCGCATTATTGCGGCCCGTAAAGGCAGTCCATTGGTGGTAGGAGTCGGTAAGCAGGCCAATTATGTAGCCAGTGATGTTCAGGCTTTGGTCAGTCAAACAGACCAGTTTTATTATTTAGAAGAAGGCGATGTGGTGGAAATCACTTCGGAAAGCTGCGACATCTATGATGATTCGGGTCGGGCCGTCGAGCGTGAATTAAAAACCGTGACCTTATCATCGGAAGCCCTCACCAAAGATGGCTACGCTCATTACATGCTCAAAGAAATCCACGAACAACCGATTGCCGTGGCCAACACCATCGCTGATCGGCTGTTTAATGATGCCATTGCCGAGGGCTTTATGTCGACTGAGGCCGAATCGGTTTTAAAGAAAACCAAACAGATTCATATTATTGCTTGTGGGACATCGTACCATGCCGGCATGGTGGCGCGTTATTGGCTTGAAGCCATCACCCAAATACCAACACAAGTCGAGATAGCCAGCGAGTATCGATACCGCAAACCGGTGATTCCTGCGGACACTTTATTTCTGACCATTTCTCAATCCGGGGAAACCGCTGATTCTCTGGCGGCACTGCGTTTCGCCAAAAATGCAGGTTACCTGGCGACTTTTGCCGTGTGTAATGTCGCCAATTCGACCTTGGATCGGGAAAGTGATGAATGCATTTTGACCCATGCGGGTCCTGAAATCGGTGTGGCTTCCACCAAAGCCCTGACCACCCAGTTGGCGGTCATGGCCTTGTTGACCTTAAAGCTGGCTGAGTTAAGGGATGTCGATGCCGAAGTGCGTAAAAATCTGGCCAAACAATTGCGCACCTTACCCGGTATTATTAATCAGTCATTGTTATTGAATGACCAAATCAAAGTGTTTGCTGAGCAAATTGTGCAACGGGACAATGCTTTATTTCTCGGTCGTGGCATGCATTATCCGATTGCCCTGGAAGGTGCTTTAAAACTGAAAGAAATTTCTTATATTCATGCTGAAGGTTATCCGGCCGGGGAGCTCAAACACGGGCCGTTGGCCTTGGTGGATGATAAAATGCCGGTGATTGCGGTTTGTCCCAATGATGAATTGCTGGAAAAACTGGAATCTAACATCGAAGAAGTCCGAGCCCGTGGTGGTGAGTTGTATGTTTTTGTGGATCATAAAAGCCAACACGGCCTCAAAGACCGGGTGCCGTACCTGATTGAAATGGAAGCCAGTGGCAGTTTCACCTCGCCGATTGTCTTTAATGTGCCTTTACAATTACTGAGCTATCATGTCGCCGTACTACGCGGCACCGATGTCGATCAACCGCGCAATTTAGCTAAATCCGTGACGGTGGAATAAATAATTAAAGTAGCAAAATTGATTTGAACGCATAAAACCGATTGACAGTCGGTTTTATGCGTGTAACAATCGCCAATTCTTAAAATTGTCGGTTATAGATGAAACTGGGTGAACTTGAAAAACTTGTGTTGAATTATTTTTGGGAAGTTGACACAGCTGACGCAAAAGAAGTCTACGCTGAGTTTAAAAAACAAAGAGGCGGTTCATTGAACACCATTCAAAGCACTTTAGACCGATTGTTTAAAAAAGGTCTGTTGCAACGTGAAAAGAAAAGTTACGCTTATCGCTATCATGCCGCTAAAAACAGAAAGCAATTCATCGGTGAATTAATCAAGAATGTTGCAAAAGATTTTGCACATGAAAGTGAAGACAGTTTATTTACAGCTTTCACATCAATTTCTGATGATTTCAATGAAGATCAAATCAAACAGCTTGAGCAACTAATCCAAAATTATAAGCAAAAACAATCAGAGGAAGATAACACGTGATTACGGGCATACCGGCTATGGTATTAAATATGATAACCATCATGGCATTGGGTGTTTTATTGTCTGTCATTGTCATCAGCTTTTACGTTAAATTTAGTGCCCAAAAACAAAGGCGTTATGCAGCTAAAACATACCAAAAAATATTGTGGATCCTGGTTTTAATGCCATGGTTAATGGGATTAACTGCCGCGATTTCACTGATCTTTTTTGGTGCTGAATTAAATTCATTACAGAACATTATTGGTGCCGTTCATTGGCATCATGTTGATGAGTTCAATATGATGAGTTGGCATGGTGTTTTAGTTTTGGTGGTGGTTTTTGTATTCGCTTATTTTGTTATCAAATCAGTTAAAGAATTATTTAATAATATTCAAAAAATTAATGTGCTTAAATCAATGGCACATTTGAATTCAGACAATATCTTTTTATTAGATACCGACAGTCCCTTGGCTTTTGTGGGTGGTTTTCTGAAACCACAGGTTTATTTAACCACAGGTATGAAAAAATCACTTAGACCGGAAGAGCTGGAGATTGTACTCTTACATGAACGCGAACATCTGAGAAATAAAGACCCATTGAAAAAACTACTGTTTAAGTGGCTGTCATCCTTTTTTCACAGCAATATAGCCAATAAATTACAATCTGCTATGAACTTAACCATCGAGCAACGTGCAGATCAGGCCGTAACGTCTCGATTTATCGATAAATCAAAAATAGCAGAAACACTCTTAAAAATTAAATCATTATCGGTTGGTACCCAAGCCAGTCGCATTCCAATTAACGCAGTCTGCCATTATGGGTTTGGTGAGGTAGAACACAGAATAAGATATCTTTTGCTGCCTGAGCCGGATAAAGCATTTCCCGTTTTATCAATAGTTATGATTGTGCCTATTTTGAAGTTTTCCTGCACATACTTTGCTGCATCCGCGCATCATTTAATTGAACACATCCTTTCTTAAGTAGGACATTATTATGATAACTCTTTTCTCCATTCATGCCGTTAAAAAACCGATTGCCAATCGGTTTTATGCCAGTATAAAGCCTATTGGATTTAACAGTCATGTGTTATTGGTGGCTTTTCTATGGTTCAGTTTTGTAACGATTGCCAACAGTCAGGAAACAGATAAGGTATTGAGTTTTTCTGAAGTAATCAATAAAACCTTAAGCAATAATCCTGAGTTAAAATCGTTCACGCATCAATATGCAGCCAGCGAAGGCAAGATTAAACAGTCCACCTTACCCACACGAAAAGAACTTAATTTAAATGTTGAAGATTTTGCAGGTAGCAATGAATTGGCAGGGATCAGTGGTATGCAAACCACACTAAGTGTTTCTTGGGTTATGGAAAACGAGCTTTTATCAAGCCGATATAACCTGGCTAAAAGTTCACAGGGAATGATAGCAAGTAATGAGAAAATTAAACGATTGGCGCTGGCCAATGAAACGGCTAAGCTGTTTATTAATGCACTTGCACTTCAGGAACAAGTGAATGTCATTAATGATGCCATCAAACTATCTGAATCAGCCGTAAATGAAATCAATAAAAGAGTATCCGCTGGGAAGACTTTTCAAGCAGATCTTCTGAGGGCGGAAGCTGAACTCGCCCAACAGAAATTAATTGCCGAAGATTTAAATCATGAAATTCAAATTGCTTATAAATCACTGGCGGCGCAATGGGGTGAACAATCATTAAATGAGGCTGTTTTGACGGGCAGTTTAGAAATTAATAATAAGCCAATCAGTTATGAATCATTAAAGCATCAGCTCAATAAAAATCCCCGTATCACCCAACTGGCAACAATTGAAAGAATTAATGAAGCCAAAATTGATTTGGCCATTGCTGAAAATAAACCGCGCTGGAAATTTATGACGGGCCTGCGACGAAATGAACGAACCGATGATATGTCACTGGTGGCAGGATTCACCCGGCCAATTGGTGTTAAGAACAGAAGTTCAGCCAAAGTTGCGGAATTAAAGGCCAATATGTCACAGCAAATCAGTCAATATGAGTCGCTAAAAATTACTCTGCAAACTTCTTTATATGGCTTTTACCAGCTGATGATGCACAACAGCCATTTAGCTGAAAAACTATCCGGTGAAATTATCCCGAAATTAAAAGCAGCCCAGGTTAAAACAAAGGAGGCTTATTTGATCGGCAGGTATGGCTATTTGGATTTAAAAAATGTTCAAGATGATTTGATTGATGCCCAACTCACTTTGCTTGAAGCCAGATTAAATTTTCACCTCAACAAAATAGAAATTGAAGCCATAACGGGTTCTCAATTATTCTCAAACTCCGAAGGAAAGTAAATATGAAACGTCTATCTCACCTATTTTTGATGTCGCTTAGTCTGATGTATATACAGGTCAACAATGGAAACGCCGCCACTAACCCAGACAAGGATAAATCTGAAGAAGTCCAAAAAGGACCGAACAATGGTCGTTTGCTCATTGATGATGACTTCATTGTCGAGCTGGCTATTTTTGAAAAAGGTGTGCCGCCTGAATTTAGGGTATGGGTAACCAAAGATGGCGAGTTACTTGCGCCTGAACAGGTTGAATTAACAGTGGTTTTGAGTCGATTGGGTGGGGTTGAAGATCATATTAATTTCAAACCGCAAAATGATTTTTTACGGGGCGATATGGAAATATACGAACCACATTCATTCCAAGTCTCGGTGACCGCCAAATATCAAGGCCAAACACACACCTGGCAGTACGATAATTTTGAAGGTCGAACTGAAATTGAACCGAAAGTTGCAGAGGCCTTGGAGATTGGCATATCAACAGCCGGTTCTGAGACCTTAAAAGAAACCATTCAAGTTTATGGCAGATTGGCAAATAAGCCTGAAAATGTCAGAAATATATCAGCACGTTTTGCCGGTGAGATTAAATCTCTGAATGTTGAATTAGGCGAATCAGTTAAACAAGGCCAGGTGTTAGTAAGTATCGAAAGTAATGAGAGTTTGCGTCCTTATCAGATTAAATCACCCATTAATGGTGTTGTTCAAAGTATCCATGCAAACCCCGGAGAACAAACCAAAGGCAGGGTTTTGATGAAAATTGTTGATAACAGCCGCTTGTTTGCTGAATTATCGGTCTTCCCCACTGACCGCGAAAAAATTAAGCTCAATACGAATGTCACAATTAAAGTGCAAGGACATGAGGGTGTATTAAAGGGACAAATCGTGCAAATTAATCAGTTTGTAGAACCCAATCAATCAGTCCTGGTACGCGCTGATGTGTCCAATGAGGATAACAGTTTAGCGACTGGTGCTTTCGTGACCGCCGATATTCAAATAGCCGATTACGTTGTAGACTTGGCAGTCAAGAAATCAGGTCTGCAATCATTCAGGGACTTTACTGTTGTCTATGAAAAAATTGGCAATGAGTATGAAGTTAGAATGCTTGAGTTAGGTCGGTCAGCGGCAGAATGGGTTGAAGTGCTGGGTGGGCTCAAAACCGGCGCAAAATATGTATCTGAAAACAGTTATGTCATCAAAGCTGATATTGAAAAATCAGGCGCTTCTCACGATCATTAAAGGCTTTTTAAATGCTTAATTTCATTATTAAAAAATCGATATCTCGTCCTTATTTAATTTTATTACTGGTGTTGGGGGTCTGTGGTCTTGGCGCTTGGAATTTCACAAAATTGCCGATTGATGCCGTTCCGGATATTACAGACGTGCAGGTGGTAATTAATACCGAAGCACTGGGATATACGCCTTTAGAAGTTGAGCAGCGAGTCAGCTATCCGGTTGAAACCGCCATGGCCGGTTTACCCAACCTGCAATACACCCGTTCAGTATCACGATACGGCCTCTCACAGGTCACCATAATCTTTAAAGAAGGCACTGACATTTACTTTGCCAGACAATTGGTCGGTGAACGTTTAAATGCAGCGAGTAGTTCCCTGCCTAATGGCTTAGAACCAACACTGGGGCCTATCGCCACCGGATTGGGTGAGATCTTTATGTTCACTGTCGATGCGGTGCCCGATGCAAAAAATCCGGATGGTACAAAAATAACGCCTATGGATCTACGTACCGTCCATGATTGGATTATCAGACCTCAATTACTTAGGGTGCCCGGTGTGGTTGAAGTCAATCCCATCGGTGGGTTTAAAAAAGAAATATTGGTTGAACTTGATTATAGTAATTTATTATCTTTTGGCTTAACACAAGCAGATTTGGTGAATGCCATTAATCGAAATAATAATAATCGAGGTGTCGGTTTTATTGAAAATAATGGCTCGCAATGGTTATTAAGGGTTGAAGGTCAGGCCGATCAAATTAATCAATTAGAAGAATTGTATGTGGCGGATTTTCAGGGCGCTCCAATACGTGTAAAAGATGTTGCCAATGTCCGCATAAGTAAAGAACTCAGAACCGGTGCTGCCACTCAAAATGGTCGCGAAGTTGTTATGAGTACGGTGTTTATGTTAATTGGTGAAAACAGTCGAACGGTGGCCAATGCCGTTGCTGAGAAACTTGAAGACATTAAAACATCATTACCGGAAGGGATTGTCGCCACAGCTGTATATGACCGAACTGATCTGGTTGATAAAACATTGACCACCGTGCAAACCAACTTGCTTGAAGGCGCTTTATTGGTCATTGTTATTTTATTCCTTTTATTGGGAAACTTCAGAGCGGCTTTATTAACCGCAGCGGTTATTCCCATTGCCATGTTGATGACAATTACTGGTATGGTGCAAACCAAAGTGAGTGCCAATTTAATGAGTTTAGGGGCTTTGGATTTTGGTTTGCTGGTTGATGGTGCCATCATTATTGTAGAAAACTGTCTGCGCAGATTAAGTCAGGCATATAAAAAAGGTGCTATTACTATAAATGAAAGGCTCACAATTGTGTTCAGTGCCACCCGGGAAGTCATTAAACCGGCTTTATTTGGGGTATTTATTATCACTGCTGTGTATATACCTATTTTTGCGCTGTCCGGCGTTGAAGGTAAAATGTTTCACCCGATGGCCATTACGGTCGTTATTGCATTACTCAGTTCAATGGTGCTTTCAGTCACTTTAATACCTGCTTGTATTGCATTATTTTTTAAAAAACCAGTCAAGGAATCTGAGAACAGGTTGATGTCGTTTTTAAGCGCAATCTATAAGCCTGTTCTTGAGCTTTCACTAAAGCTCAGATGGCTGGTCTTATTGATTGCCACAGGCTTGGTTTTGTTAACTGGAATAGGAGCGACTCAATTAGGTAGTGAATTTGTCCCTGATCTTGATGAAGGTGATATTGCCATGCATGCACTGCGAATTCCAGGTACATCGCTTGAACAAGCCATTGCTTTACAAGAATCATTAGAGGAAAAAATAAAAGAATTACCCGAAGTTAAACGTGTGTTCACAAAAATAGGTACTGCCGAAGTAGCCACTGATGCCGTTCCACCGAGTGTGGCTGATAACTTTATTATATTAAAGCCCCGTGATGAATGGCCAAATCCCAAAAAGAGCAAGAATGATTTGATTGCTGAATTATCTGCTTTGGTTGAACAAATCCCGGGTAACAGGTACGAATTTTTGCAGCCCATTCAAATGCGCTTTAATGAGCTTCTGTCCGGTGTGAGAGCAGAGTTGGCCATTAAAGTCTTTGGTGATGACTTTGACCAACTTATTGCATTGGGTGACGAAATAGAAAAAAGTATTACACAAATTGAAGGAATAGCCGACATTGCAGTTGAGCAGACCACAGGATTGCCTATTTTAACCATTAAACCGAAAAGGGCTGCCCTTGCTCAATATGGCTTAACCATCAGCCAGGTGCAAGACCAACTGGCTGTAGCCATGGGGGGACAATCTGCAGGTTTGTTCTATGAGGGTGACAGGCGCACAGAAATAGTTGTTCGATTGCCCGAGCAAGTACGCCAGGATGCCGATGCCATCGGTAATCTCCCCATACAAAGAACAAAAAATGATTATGTACCATTAAAAGAATTGGCGACAGTTGAATTGGAACTGGGTTATAACCAGGTGTACCGTGAAAATGGAAAAAGACGTGTCGTTGTGACTGCCAATGTCCGGGGACGTGATTTAGGCAGTTTTGTCAATGATGTTAAGAACTCAGTTAATGATAATGTAGTTATTCCGGCCGGCTATTGGATTGAATATGGTGGTACCTATCAAAAATTACAGTCAGCTTCCAATAGATTGTCGGTGGTTGTACCGATTACCTTGCTACTCATTCTTGTCCTGCTATTGTTTGCCTTAGGTTCATTCAAAGATACTTTGGTTATTTTTACCGGTGTGCCTTTGGCATTAACCGGTGGGGTTCTTGCATTGATACTGAGGGATATTCCATTTTCAATTTCAGCCGCAGTCGGGTTTATCGCCTTATCCGGCATAGCCATTCTCAATGGCTTGGTCATGGTCTCGTTTATTCGTGATTTGCTTAAACAAGGCTTGGAATTGAATCAAGCCATTATAAAAGGTGCCTTAACTCGCTTGCGACCGGTGATAACAACAGCATTGGTTGCCTCGTTGGGCTTTATTCCCATGGCGTTGAATACCGGAATTGGCTCAGAGGTACAAAGACCCTTAGCCACCGTTGTCATTGGAGGAGTCATTTCCTCAACCTTATTAACATTGGTTGTGTTGCCGGCGTTTTATTTTGTTGTTAATAAGCGTTCAGCCATGGCTGAAAAAGAAATGGAAGCAGGATGAATAATGTGAGTAAAAAGAGTTGGCAGTTATGGGTTTTGCTATTGGGATTAACTCTCTCATTCACAGCCTGGTCCCATGGAGTGGATTCTGCAACCAAAACATTCCTGCTCAACAATCAGGGTATGGCCATCATCCCATTTATGTATATTGGTGCCAAGCACATGATCACCGGCTATGATCACATTTTGTTTTTAGTGGGTGTGATATTTTTCCTGTTCAAGGCAAAAGACGTCCTGATCTATGTCAGCCTGTTTACCCTGGGTCACAGCACCACACTGTTAGTTGGAGCTTTTTATGATATTCAGGTAAATCCCTATCTAATTGATGCCATTATTGGCTTTTCAGTTATCTATAAAGGCTTTGATAATTTAGGTGGATTTAAAAAAATAATAGGCTTTCAACCCAATACTAAAATTGCCGTCTTAATTTTTGGTTTATTCCACGGATTTGGTTTGGCCACAAAGTTGCAAGAGTTTGAATTAGAAAGAACGGGCCTCTTAGCCAACTTACTGGCATTTAATGTGGGGGTTGAAATAGGCCAAATCCTGGCCCTGGGTTTTGTGCTCATTGTCTTAAGTTACTGGCGAAAGTTTGACAGTTATCTTAAATTTTCAGGATTCACCAACACCTTATTAATGGCGGCAGGTATGTTGCTGGTTATGTACCAATTAACGGGTTATTACATAAATTAATAAATAAACAAGAGAATACAATGAAACACAACAACGAAATACCGACAGTAACAAACAAGTCATTACTCATTGCCAGCATCTCTGCAGTGGCATTATCCCTGTTGATTTACTTCACAGTGATACTACCTGCTGAATATAACATCGACCCCACTGGTGTGGGGCAGAAGTTAGGACTGTTTGTTTTATCAGAACCGGTTTCCGAAACGGAAATAAGCCAACGTGTCAGCGCAAAAAAAACAGTACCGGATTCATTTCAGTTTAGACAAGATAAGATTAAAGTGACCGTACCCGCCAATAAAGGCATTGAATACAAATTCAATTTAAAAGAATTCGATAATTTAAGCTATAAATGGAAAACCGTTGATGCGTCGAATATTTATTTTGACTTTCATGGCGAACCGGAAGGAGACACCACAGGTTATTTTGAAAGTTATACCATCGCTACCAGCCATTTAATGCAAGGGTCAGCCACCATGCCATTTACCGGTTCACACGGCTGGTATTGGAAAAATAATTCAAACGAAGATATTACAATTGAACTTGAAACCTCAGGGAACTATCAAGTGATAGGTCTTAAACGATAATCATCAAAATTTTATAAACATATAGGAGAAACCATGAAAATCATTAAAATATGCATAATTGCCAGTCTTTTATCGGTAACTGCTTTGGCCATTGCCCACCAAAACCATGATCAATTGCAGGCAATGAACATTTCACAATCAGAAGCCATCAAAATTGCCACGAATGTTGTGCGCGATAAGATAGGCAGCCAAGAAATTAACGATTCCTGGGCGTCTGTTGAGTCAAATACAGCTGCTTTGGAGAGAATGAATGGCAGACAGGTCTGGAAAATTACTTTTTATCAAACAAATGAGGATTCTGATGCCGAAGGTTTGGAAGTGACTTTATCCAGAACAGGCGATTTTATATCTGTGTCTGAATAAAAAGTATAAAGGATTGAAATGTCATACTTGTTTCCGGTATTAAAGGTATTTATTGTCGCCAGTGTTATTGTCTTCACATCCTGGTTGGCACAAAAAAAACCGGCGCTGGCAGGTTTTATTATAGCGTTGCCCATCGCCTCAATGCTGGCGCTGATATTCACATACGCAGAAACCCGGGACAGTGACGCTGCTATCACTTTTGCCAAAAGTATTTTTGTTGCGGTGCCGATTTCCTATTTATTTTTTTTACCCTTTTTCTTCTCAGACAAACTAAAATTGGATTTCATTGGCACCTACATCCTGGGGCTGGTTCTATTGATCATGGGTTATTTTATCCATCAATACATCATGAAAATAATAAGCTAACTTTACTCAGGGCTAATTGATTTTTATATTGGCGTAATCCCTGATTGAAAAAACCTAAGCCTTGTCTTTGAATGATTGAAACCGTATGCAGGTACATAGTTTATAATATAAAACCGATCTTCTTAGCGTTCATTAAACTATGGTCATGAATCATCAACTAACGATTGGAAAACTGGCGAAACAAGCCGGTGTTAATGTGGAAACCATTCGTTATTACCAAAGAATAAATCTGATTAAAGAACCCACCAAACCTCTATCCGGTTTTAGGGAATATGATGCAACCATGGTCAATACCATTAAATTTATTAAGCGAACTCAGCAGTTGGGATTTTCACTTGCTGAGATTAAAGAATTGTTAAACCTTGGAGAAGGCAACTGCCATGATGTTCAGGTATTGGCCATTGATAAAAGGCAAAAAATCATTCATCAATTGAATGATTTAAAAGTCATGAAGAAAGAACTGGATGGTTTGATCAACGCATGCCATGAGACTGAAAACACATCACATTGTGCCCTCATTGATTCTTTAACAAAATCGACTTGACTCTGTACTTAGGTACGGGTTGTACAATACACGTGTTCTTTATATTGAAGTGTACACATGGCATCAAATAATAAGACCTTATTGGCTGCTGGGTTAGCGGCTATTGGTGCAAGCGTATGTTGTATCGGGCCATTATTGCTTTTAACATTGGGGATAAGCGGTGCCTGGATTGGCACATTGACTGCAATGGAACCCTATAGTCCTTATTTAACCGCCTTAACCGTATTGATTCTTTTCTTCGCATTCAGAAAGCTTTACCTGGTGCCACAAAATTGTGAGGATGGTTCTGTCTGTGAAAACTCACATGCTGTGAAAAAGCAAAAGATCTTATTTTGGATCATTGCCCCTATCTTGTTGGCAATGGTCAGCTTTCCTTACTACGCCGGTGTAATTATCGGTTAACCATTTTTCTGGAGTGATTACGATGAAAACATTGAAAAGAGCGGCTTTATTATTGAGCTTAATCTTCGTGAGTTTGAATGGTTTTGCAGAAAATCAAAACATTAATCAGCACGCGGATATTTTTGCAGTCAACAACATGACTTGTAAAATGTGTCACATTACAGTGCGTAAAGCCATCGAACAAGTGGAAGGTGTTATGGATGCTCAAGTTGATTATGAAACAAAAACGGCCACAGTCATTTATGACCCAAGCCAAACCAATCCTGAAGCCATTGAACTGGCATCTGCAAACGCAGGCTATCCAGCGAAATTGATCAAGAAAAAATTATGACAATGAAAAATGAAGATTCATATGGTCATTCAACAGGATCCAATGAACAAATACACGTGGCAATTATCGGTAGTGGTTCAGGCGCATTTGCTTGTGCCATTAAAGCCAGCGAAGCAGGTGCAAGGGTTACCATGATTGAAGTTGATGATATGATCGGAGGCACTTGTGTGAATGTCGGGTGTGTGCCCTCAAAAATTATGATTCGCTCTGCACACCTGGCTGAACATCAAAGAAAAAATCCTTTTGCTGGTTTGGCTGATCATAAGCCAGTCATAGACAGGTCTTTGCTGGTGAATCAACAACAAAATAGAGTTGATGAGTTAAGACAAGCCAAGTATGAAAGTATATTAGAAAACAATCCAGCTTTGCACTTAAAAAAAGGTTATGCACAATTCAAAAATGCCAATACTTTGGAAATCATAAAACCTGATGCCGAAGTAGAGGAACTTTGTGCGGATAAAATATTAATTGCCACCGGCGCCAAGCCCTTTATTCCGGCTATTGAAGGGTTATCATCTGTACCCTATTGGACTTCGACAGAAGCCTTATTTGCAACACAGTTACCTGAAAAACTGGTGGTTATAGGCTCATCTGTAGTCGCCGTTGAGATTGCACAAGCCTATCAACGATTGGGTACTGATGTGACATTGCTTGCCAGGAACACACTGCTTTATCGTGAAGAACCTAAATTGGGTCAGGGATTACAGCAGGCATTGGAAAAAGAAGGGATGCGTATCTTATTGCATACCCAAGCTGATAAAGTTACATTTCAAGACAATCAATTCCATCTAAAACTAAGTGAAGAAAATCTGGTGTGTGATCGCTTGTTAATTGCAACCGGGCGTTCTGCAAACACTGAACAACTGATGCTAGAAAATGTCGGTATTAAAACCGATCCTCAAGGCGCTGTTGAGGTCAATAATCATTTGCAGACCAATGTTGAAAATATATACGCTGTTGGTGACTGCAGTAACATGCCTCAATTTGTTTATGTTGCCGCCGCAGCAGGAACGCGCGCCGCTATAAATATGACCGGTGGAGAGGCTAAACTTGATTTATCAACCATGCCAGCGGTGATTTTTAGCGACCCACAAGTTGCTACAGTTGGATTATCTGAGAGCCAAGCCAAAACCATTGGCTTGAAAACTAAATCCAGGCTCTTAGAGCTTAAACATGTTCCAAGGGCATTGGCAAACTTTGATACCCATGGCTTTGTGAAAATTGTGGCCAATGAAGATGATATGCAGATAGTTGGCATACAGATTCTGGCAGCCAATGCCGGAGAAATGATTCAAACAGCCGTATTAGCCATTCATAACAAAATGACAGTGGATGAATTGGCAGGACAATTATTTCCTTATCTAACAATGGTTGAAGGGCTCAAACTGTGTGCGCAGACCTTCCATAAAAATGTGAAAGACTTATCTTGCTGTGCGGGTTAAATGCCACTTATGTTAGAAGCAATGAATTGAGACATGTAGCCAAACGAAAATTATGAATGGCAACTTCACTTCACCGGTTACGTTTAATGTGCCCTTACAATTACTCAGCTACCACGTGGCCGTATTGCGCGGCACCGATGTCGATCAACCGCGCAATTTAGCCAAGTCCGTGACCGTGGAGTAAGCACAAAGGATTTCAATTAGCCATGTACTTTGAGGCGTTTTTCAATCGGTTCAAATGATTTATCGCCGGCCGGTTGTTCGATGCCACCGAAGACCATTTGCGCAATCAGATGCCAGTCTTTATCCACATGCCAGGTTTCGGCCACCTGTTCATCAATCACCGGATTGTAATGCTGTAGGTTAGCACCCACATTCAGGCCGGCCAGGGCCGTCCATATCACATACTGATGCATGGCGTTGGTGTGATGTGACCAGTCGGGGAATTTGTCAGCATATAGTGCAAACTTTTCTTGTAAATCATTCACCACGCCCCGATCCTCATAAAACAACACAGTACCGGCACCGGCTTTAAAGCCATCGATTTTCTGTTCGGTGGATTTAAATTTCTCATCATCATTGACGATTGCGCGTAAGGTATCCTCGGTGATTTGCCAGAGTTTTTCATGCTCATCGCCAAACAAAACAATGAGACGGGTGGATTGTGAGTTAAAAGAAGATGGGGTGTGTAATACGGCATGTTCGACCAAGTCGACGATGTCCTCTTTAGCCACGGGAAGTTGTTTGTTCAAGGCATAAATCGAGCGGCGCGTTTCGGCCAGTTGTTGTAGGGTTTGTAAGTTTGACATATAAATTCTCCGAAATGTTGATAGATGTTGGTTGTAGACAACCGAAAATAAAGTTATTTGTTAAGCTTTGAAGCCGACAGGCAAAGGTGGTGCCGTTAAGCGCTTCAGACCGGAATCAACATCACCAAAACGCGCATGACCCGCATTCCAGTCGCTGATGGACTGTTCAATGTCCGCCTTGTTATCGGCCACGAAGTTCCACCACAACAGTACGTTATGTTGTAGAGGCTCACCACCAATGAACATCAGCCGAGTGCCCTTTTGAGCCCTCACCGTGATCATTTCATGGTTGCTCAAATCAGCGGCATCAAATCGAAGTAATTCGTTTTGATTGATTTGTTGACCGTCATAGTCAAATGCACCCAACACCACCAACAAACCATATTCAAAACCGGGCTCAAGGTTCAATGTGAGCACGTCGTCTTGTACAAAGTGCACGTCTATGCCGACCAGTCTGGAGTATTGTAACGTTGGTGCAGTATAACGTTGTCCCGTTGAAGCGGTATAACTGCCGGTGGTTAAAGTGAGTTCAACGTGCTGTTCTGTCCAGTTTGGTAAGTCCGGATAGTGATGAAAACTCCGTTCAATTTGTTGATCAGTCGGCAGGGCAATCCAAAGCTGCACCAGGTTGAGTTTTCGCGCATCATCCGAAGAGCCACCTTCATCGCTAAAAACACTTTGCTCGGTGTGACTGATGCCTTGTTCCAAACCGGTGCCCGCGGTCATTAAGTTGACTTGGTTTTTGCTAATGACTTGTTCGGTGCCGAGACTGTCTTTATGCAATATTTTTCCTGAAATCATCCAGGAGAAGGTTTGCAAATTGGTGTGTGGATGTCTGCCCACCTGTAAGCCCGGGTCTTGACGATCAAAATCAGCCGGTCCGGCATGGTCTAAAAAGCACCAGGCGCCAATCGGTTGTTTGCTTAAATTAGGTAATAATCGCGCAATGGGAACGCCGCCAACATCTGCCATTTGAGGTTTTAGGGTTTTAATTGTCATATTTATCCTGTGACTTAATTGTCTGCTGTGTTGTCAATAATTCTTTTAAACGTGCATCGGTACTTCCATAACCAGCACATGGGCGTCTTGTTCAAAATCGACGGTGAATTCTCGGGTTGCCCAAATACCCAGGCCATCTCGCTGTGACAAAATCCGGCCATTCATACTAACACGGCCTGAAATAACAAAGAGGTATACGCCATTGTTGTTGTCTTGCAACTGATAGGTCTTGGCCGTGCCTTGCTCAAAGTGACCCATACTAAACCAGGCATTCTGATGAATCCAGACACCAGCATCATCTGAATGGGGTGATAACACCTGATTAAAAGTATTGGGTTTCATGAGGTCTGCCAGATAAAGTTGCTGATAACGAGGCTTAACATTGCTTTTATTGGGCAGAACCCAAATTTGTAACAATGTCACGGGTTTTTCATCATCACCGTTCATTTCACTGTGACTGATGCCGCTACCGGCAGACATTACCTGAATTTCACCACTTTTAATGACCCCATGATTGCCCGTATTGTCACGATGACTGAGACGTCCGGACAGCGGAATGCTGATAATTTCCATATCACGATGGGGGTGCATGCCAAAACCATGACCGCCGAGAATAAGGTCGTCGTTAATAACGCGTAGGGCGCCAAATCCCATGCGTTCAGGATTGTTGTATTGGGCAAAGCTAAAGCTGTGGTGACTTTTTAGCCAGCCGTGATTAGCATATCCGCGTGAATCTGCTGCATGGTAAAGGGTTTTCATCTCATCTCCTTGCCGGTTTTTGGTTTGCCGGTTGCTTGAAACCGACACTAATAGCCCATTATATTTGTTGACCATTTAGGGATAAATGGCAATAATTGCAAATTACAGTTCATGTTATGAGAACAATCAAGGAACAAATTCAATGGGACAATTAGAAGATATGGCCATGTTTGTGCGAATTGTGGATGCCGGCAGTATCACCAAAGCAGCCGAACAGTTGAATATAGCCAAGTCAGCCGTCAGCCGGCGTTTAAAGGAACTAGAGACACGCTTGGGCAGCCAGTTAATCAGCCGGACCACACGACAATCAAATTTAACCAAAGTCGGTGAGCGGTATTATCAGAGGGCCAACAGCATCCTTAATGAAGTGGATGCTTTAAATGAGCAAACCGGTGGTGCACCCGCCCGTATTGAAGGCACCCTCAAGATGACTGCGCCTTTATCATTTGGACTGTTACACTTAAGTAATGCGATTCATGAATTTGCTTTGGCACACCCTGATTTGAATTTTGAGTTGGATTTCTCTGATCATCATGTTGATTTGGTTGAAGAAGGTTATGAGTTGGCCATACGGATTCGTGAGTTGCAGGACTCCAGTTATCAGGCCAGACGTTTGGCCTTGATTCGTTTTGTTCTGTGTGCCAGCCCTGACTATCTGAATAGAAAAGGCAGCCCCGAAAAACCCAAAGATTTAAAAAAACATGCGTTTTTGCAGTACGGTTTGAGCAAAGACAGCACACTCGAATTAACCGATAAAAAAGGCAAAAAACACAGCATTACGATGCAGTCAAAAATAAAATCCACCAATGGTGACTTTTTGGTTGATATGGCGGTAAAAGGACATGGCATGGTCTATATCCCGACCTTTATTGCACACCAGCAACTTGCCAGTGGCGAGCTCATTGTTGTGCTGAAAAAATATCAATTACCCACCATTAATGCTTATGCCGTTTACCCGCAAAATCGGTTTTTATCACAACGTTGTCGTTATTTGATTGATTTTCTGGCCGAGCGATTTGGAGATAATCCCTATTGGGATGATGTTTAAAGCTGCTTTTAAATTTATAATAGGTCACTTTCAGCATGACAAAGGAGTTAGCAATGCCATTAAAAGCACCTGTAGGTTTAGTATTGTCCGGTGGCGGATTTTTGGGGGTTGCTCATATCGGCGCCATCAAAGCGCTGGAAGAAATGGATATTCATCCTACTACAATTTCAGGCACCAGTGCCGGTGCCATGGTGGCGGCATTGTATGCCGCCGGTCATTCCTGGCAGGACATGCTGACATTTTTTAAAGAACTGGATTTGTTTTCTTTTAAAAAATACACATTATTTAAGCCGGGTATGATTGACACCGATAAGTTTTATGATGATTTCAAAGAGTACTTTCCGGATGATAATTTTTCAGCCTTAAAAAAACGGCTGTTCATCGTCGCCACCAATATGATTACAGGACAGGCCCGTATTTTTTATGAGGGCCCCTTAATCAGGCCGCTGTTGGCTTCCGGGGCATTTCCGGGCATCATGACCCCGGTTAAAATTGATGATGTACTTTACAGTGATGGCGGTATAACTAACAATTTCCCGACCGAGCCATTATCGATATACTGCGAGCAATCTGTGGGTGTGTTTGTCAGTCCTTTGGAATCGGCCAATCATGACAGTCTTAACTCCACCATGTCAGTCACTCAGCGGGCCTTCACCATTTTACGGGCTCAGGCTTCGATCAAGAAATTTTCTGATTGTGATGTGGTGGTTGCGCCGTCGGCCTTGCGTCAATTCAGTTTCCTAAAAAAAGATTCGGCCGATGAGATATTTGAATTGGGTTATCAGGAAACATTAAAGAAATTGAAAAACTTAAATAAAAATAAAAACCCGAAAGCAGTCTAGAGATAGATCATTGAAAGATGATAGCGTTAAGTAACTGATTTATCGTTCTTTTAACATCTCGTTTACATTAATTTTATTCCACATTCGCTATAATAATTATGAATTCAAACTGAGGAGAAAATAATAATGAATTGGGATATTGTAGAAGGTAAATGGAGCCAGTTTAAAGGCGAAGCACAAGCCAAGTGGGGTAAACTCACAGACGATGATTTGGATGTGATTGCCGGAAAACAAGAAAAACTGGTGGGCCGATTACAAGAACGCTACGGCTACAGCAAAGAAAAAGCCGAAGCAGCGGTCGATGATTGGCAATCCGACATTTAAACCAGTAAGCATCGTTTGCCCTAAGCAGGCGAAAACCTCTTTCAGTTGACCGAATTTAACCATTCACTCCCTATGGTCAATTGAAAGAGGCTTTTTACATTAATTACGAAAGAGAGGACTTATGAAAATACAATTAACCACAATGGGCTTATTGTTGCTCTTGTTTGTGTCGCCTGTTTGGGCTGACAAAGATGCTGCCAACAAAGCCCTCAATCAAGCTGAAGTACTGATTGAAGCCGCTGAAAGAGCTGGCGGTATGCAGTATGCTGTTTATTTAATGAAATCAGCGCGTGACAACTTAAACCAAGCTGAAGTTGATATCGAAGAGCGCGAATGGACGGATGCAGAAATCGCCGCCAAAAAATCACAGCGTGATGCAGAGGTGGCGGCGGCTAAATCAGATTCCATGAAGGCTGAGAAAGCTTACGCCGACTTGAGAAAATCGGTGGACCTGTTACGCAATGAATTACAACGCAAAAGGAGTGGACAATGAAACAGACTATTCAACATACCATGAAGTTTATCCTGGTGGTTAGCATGATGGCCTTATTGGCCTCTTGTGCCTCCACACCGGAACCTGACCCACGTGTCGAAGCCTTACAAAACCGATTGTCGGATTTACTGGCTAATCCGGAGTTAGCTTCTCGAGGCGGTGAAGAATTAAATCGAGCCCAAAGTGCCATGAAAACGATACAAAATCGCCCTGATAATATGAATGATCAGGCTTACGAATATGCCATTTATGCCACGGACCGTTTGATTGAGTTGGCTAAATACAGTGCTCAGGCCCGGTATTATCAAGATCAAAGAGAAGATCTGGCTGAAGAACAAAGCCAATTGGTTTTGCAAGCCAGGACTTTAGAAGCGGAAATGGCTGAAAGCCGTGCAGAACGCGCAAAACAAAGCGCCATGATGGCCGAGCAACAGCGAGCCCAGGCCATGGCGCAAGCGCAAGAAGCGCAACAAATGCGTGATGCGGCAATGCAAGCCAAAGCAGAGGCCGAAGCTGCCCGATCTGAAGCTGAGCGGTTAAAAGCAGAAGCACAAGAAGCGGCAGAATCTGCCATGAGTGAAGCTGAAAAAGCCAAAGCACGGGCAGATGCGGAAGCTGCCAGAGCTGAAGCCGCACAAGCCGAAGCGGCTGCCGCCAAAGCAGCCATGAATAGTTTGCAGAATCAGTTGACTGATTTACAAGCCAAACAAACTGAACGTGGTTTAGTCATTACCTTGGGTGACGTGTTATTTGAATTTAATCAATCAGATTTAAAAGCGGGTGCGGCACGCAACTTGCAACCCCTGGTGAAAGCACTGAGTGATAATCCTGAGCAACAGGTTATTGTGGAAGGTCATACTGACAATGTTGGCAGCGAATCTTATAACTTGACGCTGTCGGAGCAACGGGCTCAATCTGTCAAAGATTACCTCACTTCTGAAGGTATCGATGGAGACCGAATTGACATCGATGGATTAGGGTATGAATTTCCTGTGGCCAGTAATGATACGGCATCTGGACGTCAGCAGAACAGACGGGTTGAAATTGTTTTACCTGAAGTAGAAGCGGAAGATATTGAAGAGTAATAAATATCGACGCCAGAGAACCGGCTGCAATTGTAGCCGGTTTTTTTGTGCCTGAACGGTGGCCAATGATTTCTGTTAAAATGCCAGTTTTTTGTGCGTTGATTCTATGAAAATTCATATCCTGGGTATTGGTGGAACCTTCATGGGTGGCTTAGCTGCCATTGCTCGGCAGTTGGGTCATGAGGTATCGGGCAGCGATCAAAAAATGTACCCGCCGATGAGTACGCAATTAGAAAACTTATCGATTACTGTCCATGAGGGATATGATTCAACGCCACTTCAAAACAACCCGGATTTAGTACTGGTCGGTAATGTCATGAGTCGCGGCATGGAACCGGTTGAATATATGCTCAATCACAGCCTAAATTATGAATCAGGTCCGGCGTGGTTAGGTCAGGAAGTGCTTAAGAAAAAACAGGTTTATGCTGTTGCCGGTACCCACGGCAAAACCACCACCGCCTCGATGCTGGCGTGGATATTAACCGATCAGGGCATTGATCCGGGTTTCCTCATCGGTGGTGTTAGTCCGCATTTTGATTCTTCAGCACGAATTACCGACAGTGATCATTTTGTTATTGAAGCCGATGAATATGACAGTGCTTTCTTTGATAAACGGGCTAAATTTGTTCATTATCACAGTGACGTATTGATATTAAATAATCTGGAATACGATCATGCCGATATTTATCCCGATTTAACCGCCATCCAAAAACAATTTCATCACCTGGTCAGAACGGTTCCGGGTGATGGCGAAATCATTGTCAATGCTGATGACCCACACTTAAAAACCGTATTAGATATGGGATGCTGGACTGATTTGGTGAGCTTTGGCAGTGGGCCTCATGCTGACTTTTGGGTCATGCCCTTGGGTGACAACCCCAGTCATTTCAGTATTCAAAACAGCACCGATCAACTGGCCGAAGTTCGCTGGAATGTATCGGGCAAGCATAATCAACTCAATGCCCTGGCCGCGATATTAGCGGCTACCCGCGCCGGTGTTTCGATTGCCGCAGCCGCTGATTCTTTGTGTCGCTATGAAAACGTCAAACGCCGTATGGAATTGGTGGGTGAGTCTCAAGGGGTCAGAGTGTTCGATGATTTTGCCCATCATCCCACAGCCATAGAAACAACATTAAACGGTCGTCGTCCACACGTTCAAGGTCGTCTCATTGCCGTGGTGGAACCACGCAGTAATTCCATGCGAGCCGGAGTTCATGCCCGCCAGTTACCCAAATCACTACAAGCGGCGGATCGGGCCTTTGTAATGGTCTACCCCGATATGCAATGGGATGAACTGGTTCTGGAAAAGCTCAAACAAAAAGCCACCATCATTGATTCTGTAGATGCCCTCATCCAGCAGGTGGCTGCCTGGGTAAAACCGGGCGATGAAGTGATTTGTATGAGTAACGGTGGTTTTGATAATGCCCCGCGCCGTATTGCAGAAGCCATTGAGCAGCAACGATTGATTCAGTTGGGCGGCCAATAAAAAACCGCCCGACATGGCACCATGTGGACGGTTTAATTTATCTTACGTGACTGATCAGAAGTTGGGTTTTTCTTCTAATTTACTGAAGTTTTCAATGGCGTCACGAATTTCCTGCTTGGCTTCTTCTACACCACCCCAGCCTTCGATTTTAACCCATTTGCCTTTTTCCAGGTCTTTATAATGCTCAAAAAAGTGGGCAATGGTGTCCAGGGTCACATCATTAATGTCACGAACATCTGCAACGTGACGGTATAAACCGCTAATTTTTGATGTCGGTACAGCAATAATTTTGGCATCTTCACCGCTCTCATCAGTCATTTTTAACACACCAACCGGGCGACATTTAATCACTGAACCGGGTAACAGCGGTAATGGCATGACCACCAACACATCCACCGGATCACCGTCACCACATAAAGTGTGCGGGACAAAACCATAGTTGCATGGATAATGCATGGCCGTATTGAGGACCCGGTCAACCGTTAACATACCGGATTCTTTATCGACTTCGTATTTAATGGCATCACTGTTTCTGGGGATTTCAATCACCACATTGATATCATGTGGGGTATCGGTTCCGACCGGAAGATCTTTTAAGGTCATTGTGTATTCCTGAGTCTAAAAGCCGCGTATTATAACGATTTGCACCATTAAAACCAGTGAATTGGTGAAAATATAAAGCCAACTTAGATATCCTGGCGGTCAAAGCCACGATAAGCCACGGCTTCAGATAAATGACTTTGGTTAACATCATCGGCTTGTTTTAAATCGGCAATGGTGCGGCTGACCTTGATAATTCGATGATAAGCCCGTGCCGACAGGCGTAAACGTTCGACCACATGCTCTAAAAAATCCAATAACGGTGAGGCCAGCGGTATGAACTGTTCAATTTGACGACCTTGTAACTGGGCATTGCTTAAACCACCATTACGGTTTAACTGTGCTTTGCGGGCACGCATCACCAGTTTTCGCGCTTGTTGTGATGTTAATCCCGACGTGTTGGCCTCGCGCAACACTTTGTGCGGTAATCTTGGCACTTCCACTTGCAAATCAATGCGATCTAATAACGGCCCGGAAATTTTATTGCGATAATGCTGTATCTGACCCAGGCTGCATTGACAAGGCCGGTCTTCGTCGCCCAGATAGCCGCAAGGACAAGGATTTAAACTGGCCAATAACTGGAACCGGGCCGGAAATTCGGCGCTTCTGGCCGCCCGGGAAATAACAATTTTTCCTGACTCCAAAGGCTCGCGTAATACTTCCAAAACATGCCGCGAAAACTCCGGCAATTCATCCAGAAATAATACACCATTCTGAGCTAAACTTATTTCGCCGGGCATCGGTTGAGAACCGCCACCGACCAAGGCTGCCGCCGAAGCGGTGTGATGCGGATTTCTGAAAGGTGGTTGTCCCCAACAAGCGGGGTCAAAGCCATTGCTGCTGATGGAAGCCACCTTGGCGGTTTCCAGGCTTTGGGCTTCGCTTAAGGTCGGTAAAATTCCCGGCAAACGGCTGGCGAGCATGGTTTTACCGGTTCCTGGAGGGCCATAAAACAATAAATTGTGACCACCGGCAGCGGCGATAATCAGCGCGCGTTTGGCCTGTTCCTGGCCTTTGACTTCGCTTAAATCGGCGGTGTTGATTTGTCGTTTCGGCTTTGATTTGGCAGTTTTGTTTTTTGTTGCGATGTTTAATTCTCGCTCACCGGACAGCCATTCACTGACTTCCAGTAAAGAATCAGCACTGAGACATTCACAGGAGGCCACCAAAGCCGCTTCGGTGGCATTACTGTTCGGCACAACCAGACGCCGTCCGACTTCAGACACGGCACTGACCACCGGTAAAATGCCGCGAATGCCCCGCAGTTCACCGCCCAAAGCCAGCTCCCCGACAAACTCAGTGCGCTCAAGTCGATCCCCATCCAGTTGTTCAGACGCCACCAGCACCCCCAAAGCAATCGGTAAATCATAACGCCCGCCGCCTTTGGGGATATCCGCCGGCGAGAGATTAATGGTAATCCGGTGCGGCGGAAATTCAAAACCACTGTTCATAATCGCCGCCCGCACCCGGTCTTTGGATTCCTTGACCGCCGTCTCCGGCATACCCACAATCGACAAACTCGGTAAGCCCCGGGAAATATGCACCTCAACCCGAACCTGCGGTGCCGCCACCCCAAACTCCGCCCGCGATAAAACCACCGCTAATTTCTTCATAGCTACAATCGTTCAATCCAAAATTCAAGTCTAAACAATTAAAGCCGATTAATCTGTCGTGATTATCGATTCACCTTGTAAGAAATTATCGATTCTATTGTCGTGTAAATGAACCTCATGCCCCTTTTTATATCTTAGGCCTGATATAAAAAATTCCGGACGAAAGTGATTATTGCCATCACCATATTTTTAATTATTCCTTAATAGAGGTAACTTCCCTCGCTTCTAATAAAAAACCAGATTTTTTATCATCAGGATTGTGGTATTCAGCTGTAAATTTATAGGCACCAATATTTGTAACCGGAACAATCATCGTTTCATTTTGGTACTGATTGCCAAGTATGAAGAGGGGAAGTTTCTACTACAACAAACGACTTTTCACTCGTCTGTATCAGGAATAAAAAGAACAGAATTAATAAGTATTCCAGCCATATCAAAACTGAAAGATTAGTCATGATTTAAGAGCGCGAATTACATCATTATAAAAGAACTTTATCGCGGCTTTTAAGGGCGTCCTATTGTATGGTTAATTTTCCACAAGGGCACGAAACGTTGTTGGATTCATTGTTTATCCGGCAGGATGGCCGATTGAGCATGCTATGTTATTGATTGCATTATAATTATTAATCCCTTATTATTATTTAAAGTATGTGAATAAAAATATAATAATTTTCAGTAAAAAAACGGGGGAGTTGATATGCATACATTTATCTATTGGTCATTGTTGGCCATGGCATTTTTGGGAACTGATTCACCGGCCCAGTCATCAGAAAGCGCGGTATTAAGCGCGCCATCAAGTTCAGGCATCAATCCAAAAACACATCTACCGGATAACCCGGCCGACTGGGTTTGTTTTAAACCCGACAAAGAAAAAACCGCGCAGGTGGCTAAAACCTGGTGTGATGCCAATTTACCCACTGAAAATGATCTGACCTGGCGTAAAAACATTGATTTTATGCTGGAACCGGGTGAACTGACCGACCTGACTAAGAAAAATGCCTTCGATTTTGCGTTACGCGATTTTTTAAGAAGTCGGGTCTATGACCACAAACTCGGTTGGGCCCATGACCAGCAATGGCGCTTGACCGGCCCCTACGTCGGCCCTATTGGTGACGGCGACAGCTATGGCGTGCATCCGGCTGTTCGTGTCTATTACTCACCTGAAATGGTTGCCTGGATGTGTTCAGATCGCGCGGGTGAGATTCCTGCCGGTGCCATGATTATTAAAGAAATGGCCAACATTGATGAAAGTTTAGGCCTCGAAAAGCCCGATAATTGCATGCAAATCAAACAAGATGAACAGCGCATGCCCAGCTCCTGGACCATCATGTTCAAAACCAATCACACACATGATGGCTGGTATTGGGCCAACCCAACCATGTCAGGCGATGGCAATCCACCGATTGTGTCGAAATCTGCCTTCACCGATAAAACAGCCGTTCCCGAGGCCCCGGTAACAAGAAATGAACATTGGTACCCGACCGGTTACGTTTTCAGCGACCAGGAAAAAGTTAACACAGTGGTTTATCCCTATAACTTATATGGTGCCGCCTGTTTAAACTGCCATGCCACAGCGCAAAGCGAACTCACTTTTTCTTCATTGGAAAATATCGTCTCACCGGGCTTGCGCTATAACTGGTATCCGGCTGATACCGAAAATCTTCAGACTCAACTGCGAGAAAGTCGGCACAGCCAAGCCCTGGATGATGCCAAGCAAGAGGTCAGGAAGGCCGTTGAATCTGTATTTTCACAACCCTTAGCAGACATAAATCCTAAATTTAAAGCTTATTATGGCGATTTGGGCTTCAATGATTTTGACCAGGCCTGGCCTTTGCGGCTGCCCGCTGAAACCTTTGACCATCAGCTTTCGCACAAAGACGATTTAGGACAATTCCTCACCTCAGACCAGTGTATTAATTGTCACGATGCCACCTATTCAAATTCAGCCGAAGCCAACATGCTGATTGATAAAACAGGCAGTGATCAAAAAATCAATGTTTCGCCTTATGGTGAATGGCGAGTTTCGCCCATGGGTCTGGCCGGTCGTGATCCCATTTTCTTTTCCCAGCTACAAAGTGAAACCAATAATTTACCGCAGGCTAAAAAATGCATCGAAAACACCTGTTTACATTGTCATGGTGTGATGGGCCAAAGGCAACTGGCGATTGACACACCGGCCTCTGAAGAATGTAAAGACTTGTTTGCCGTGACGCCACCCGAAGGTGTGCCATTTGGTCAGCCCTTTGCCAAATCGATGGTGACGCAGTGGCAAAATAACGCGCAACAAAGTGATTCACTACAACACAATCCTCCCAACAACCATGATGCCAAGTACGGCGCCCTGGCTCGTGACGGCATTTCCTGTATGGTCTGTCACCAGATAAGCGATCAGGGCTTGGGCACCGAACCAGGCTATACCGGTAATTTTGTAACGGACAAACCCGGCACAGTGGTTGGTCCTTATGCCTCAGATGAAGTCATCACAAAACCGATGCAAAACGCCTTGAATATTACGCCTGAATTCGGTGCACAAATTCAAAACTCCGACATGTGCGGCTCCTGCCACAACATCCTGTTACCCACATTCAACAACGACGGCAGCCCGCATCCGCACACCGCACCCAATGGTCAGGTGGTTACAGCGACTTACGAACAAACCACACACCTGGAGTGGGTTAATTCAGATTTCTCGAAAAAAGACAGCTTTAAAAGTTGCCAGAATTGCCACATGCCGACAGAATTCAATGTGGGTGACACCTATAACAAATTACAAGACATGAAAATCGCCAACATCGAAAGTAGCGACTTTGCACCCACCACCCACAGGTTGCCTAATAAAGACATCACCTTAACACCACGCGATACCTTCTCGCGCCATTCACTGCATGGATTGAATGTCTTCTTAAATGAGATGTTCCAGCAATTTCCCATGCTCCTGGGTTTGCGGCAAATGGACTACATGATTAACAGCAACGTCCAACCCGCTTTGATTACGGGCCGTGATTCAATGATTGAAATGGCGACCAATGAAACCGCCAAAGTTCACATCAAAGATTTGAAATGGTCCAAGGATAATAGATTGAATGTGGCGGTAGAAATTGAAAACCTTACCGGCCACTTTCTGCCATCAGGGGTCGGCTTCAGACGTGTCTTTATCGAAACGGTGGCCTATGACAAATCAGGAGAAATCCTGTGGGCCTCAGGACGCAGCAATGATCTGGGCGTTATTTTAGCTGGGGCAACAGATACCCCGCTGGTAACAGAAAAAGGCGGCCAGGGCCAAAGCGCATATCAGCCGCACCATCAGCTCATAGATAAGCAGACGCAAGCACAAATTTACCAGGAAATAATTCAAGACTCCGACGGCCATAACACCACATCATTCCTGCGACGGGTGACAGATAAAAAGGATAACCGCATCCGCGGCAAAGGTTTTGATCCAAAATTTTACCTGGAGAGCCAATCACCTTACATACAAATGTTGGGTGTTTTAATTGGCGAAGCGGCGAAAGACCCTGATTATTTTGATAAAAGCCAAACCGGTCGTGACCGGCTCAGCTATCAAATGCAGTTAAGTGCAGCACAAAAAGCCCAATTCAGTCACGTAACGGTTAAGTTATACAACCAGTCCATTCCACCCATGTATCTGCAAGATCGCTTCAGCGATGCACATATCGGGCCTGCCGAAAAAGACGACATCGGACGCCTGTTCTATATAACCAGTCACCTCAACACACAAACTCAGACAGGAGAGGGTATCCAACCCATAAAAAACTGGCGCTTTTTTATTGACGGTGCTTGTGCAGATCTGGATGGGAAAATGTGCATGAGCAACTGAGCATGGTTTGATTAAAAATCAAAGGGTGATTGGTTTAATGTAATCAAACTGCACATTTTCCTGTCATGATAATCGATTGTGGTGTGCACATTCACAACGCAATCTCACACACCGAGGTTTTATCCAGGCAGTCAAAACCGATGGTTTGGGCTTCTGGATCATAATCAAACGGCTGGTTGGTGTAGGGGTTTTTATGGTTTGAATTATTAACCACCGAAGTCATGCTCTGGTCATTATTTAAGGCCAGTTCGATGCGCAGTTTTAATAGAACCAGCATGGATTTCAAGTCGTGCATTCGGGCGAAATAGTCTTGATAAATTAAAGGGGCAAAGTATGTTTTTAGAAATAGTTTTCCGGTTGGGTTATAAAAGCTAATGGCGGACTTTGATTGAGGATTTTCCGGCCAAGAGTTGGATGTATATAACTGGTAATAGGCTTGAGCATTCAGATTATCTATGGTTTTTGAATAATTTATATTTGTCCTGTAATGTAAATTCATTGTTGCTTGAGGTTGATAAAGTAGCCTGCCTATAAAGTCTTGGCTTTCATTGGTGTAATTCTGAAAATAAACCATTGCACCTTTCATTTCAGAATGAAATGTTAGGGACAAACTTTGTTCGTTTTGAGATAACCCGGTTATTTGACTATGGAGTGTTGTTAATTCATTTTGGCTTAGATATCCGGTTTTAATCGCATAGGCCATAATTTGAATGTCATTATGTATGGCTGCATTAGCAATCATTTTTGTTATCAAGAGCTGACTATCGTTTAGCATCATGCGCCAAAAGTTTAAATCCTTAATAAATAAAGGAACAAAGTTAGTTTTATTCTTAAGCCATTGAGTTAATAAGAACACCCTTTGGGCACGTAATGGTGTGCTTAACGGTGGTAAGGGTGTGTTATATTTCATCTGGGTGGCTTCAGAAAAATGTGAATAGTCTATGAGTTTCTCATATCGATTAACAAGTGTTTGTGTGGCTTGATTGAGCGTGTCTTGTTTATTTAAGTTGCTCAGGTATTTAACAACACAGTTTTTTTCTTTGCGGGTATGGCAGCGGGAAATGTCTGCAACCTGTGAATCATCAATTTCAAAAGATTCAAGGCTCTTTTGGTCTGAAGTGGTGAGAAAATCCTCCCCATTTGAGGCAATGTTTTGGTTCAAACGAGTTTGAATTTCTTCGGTGGCATATTGATAGGATTCCTTCGGATAATAACTCATGGCTATCAGCGCCGGATAGGCATTATCCGCTTGATAGGGTTTGGCTTCGATGTCTTTTATGGCCTGAACTTCCGGTAACAGCTCTTCATCGAATACTGAGAGGTTAACGATGACAGCAACGACAAACAGCATGGCAATCATGCCGATAAGAACAAGCAGGGCTTTGAGTATTTTTTTCATGGGTGTTCCAGTGTGTGTAAGGCTTTTAATTATGATCATTGCTTATCATCATCGCCTGAGTAAAGTATGAGCGATGTCTGAGGGTGTGTTAAACCGTTGATAAATGGTGATAAACTGAGCGTCATGAATAATTCCTGTCAATATCAATCCGCAGACCTGTTAATTTGCCCGAATGCCGGTGAAGTCCGTCACGGTAAGCAGAGCATTCGTTTGAGCCCTGTGAATATGAAGGTTTTGATTGTGTTGATTAAACAGGCCGGTGAAACGGTCAGCCGGCAGCAGCTATTTGACACGGTATGGCCGAATCAAGTGGTCAGTGACGATGCCCTAACCCGGGCCATTGCTGATTTACGGGCGCAACTCAAACCCTTATCTTCTGAAACGGCTTTGATTAAAACCCGACCAAGGGTTGGTTACAGTTGGCAGCCAGCGGTTAAAGAGGTCACTGTAAACAGCCATGATAAATCTTCGAGGCAGCCGCTGCTGTCGTATCTCGGTCTGTTTATTCTGGCGATGATTTTGGTTTATAGTTTTTTAAGCTGGCAATTGAAGACAGCGCCGGTGGCTCTGGTTATTTTACCCACTGAAAGCAATCACCCGACATGGGCTGTTGATGAGGCACTGCAACAAGCGGTGTTAAAAACAGAAGACTTAAATTTTTTATCCGAGTATGCCTTTAACGCGCACAAAGGCAACCCCTATCCTTATTTCAGTCATGAATTCGGGGTCCGCTGGTTTATTGAAAGTCATCTTGATAATAATGATCTTACTTTGCAGTTAGTTGACGCCAGAACAGCTTTGGTGATTTATAGTGAATATTTCAAACTACAGTCAGAAGTTGAGTTGCATGATAGAATTAAAGTTTTTATTGAATTTGTGGCCGCTCTTTAATTAAATGTTTGTTGGATTATCTTAAACCAAGAGTTCGTCATTAAGTTTCTAATGAATTCCCTATGAAAAAGTTACTGTTATCACTGATTTTAGGCACATCTGCTTCTTTGTTACTTTTGACTGAATATCGGGTATTCTTTACTTTTTTATACTCATTGGCATTAGTGATGCTTTCAACGGGTCATATAAAACAAAACGAGCTGTCTTCAGTCAAATGTGAGCTTATTGTGGTATTGGTGATTGTGGTACTTTTGCTGGGATGGTTGTATATGGAAATTAATTATCCAAGTATGCAAGAGTCTCTCAATGGCGTGTACTCTCATCCCTTATTTGCTTTGGCGACATGGATTATATTTATGCTTAATTGGATGAGACATTGGCTAGAGTACAAACGTAATAGAGAAACCTTAAGCCAGCATACATCTTAATTTCTCTATTTATTTATTACTTCCAACAGGGTTTTAAAAGCCGGTGAACCCGGGTGGATCCAGTCAAAATGCCCGGCTTGTTTAACAAGCATTCGTGGGGTGTCATACAGCTGGGATTGTATAACGGGCACAATGCGATCGGCTTCGCCTTGCATCAGGATGACATTGTCGGGAAGTTTTCGGCCAATCAAATTAGCGGCTTGATAAGCGCTGCTTTGTTCATGGGGCGGCCCGCCCATAAACACGCTTGTCGCTTGTTGACAACTGTTATCACCCAGGGCATAGCGACTGATGTCGGTAATGGCGGCCAGACCAATGACTTGAGAAAAATAATCTTCGGGGAAATCACTGGCGGCTAGCAGGGCTAAATGACCGCCGGCAGAGTGGCCCATTAAAATGGGTTGATTAGTTTGAATACCGTACTGAGAGAGAAGATGTCCGTTTTGAAGCGCTTGCTTAATGTCATCAAAACTTCCCGGCCATCCACCGCCAGCATCGCCTGTACGACGATATTCAAGCGCCCAAACCGGATGCCCGGTTTGTGATAATGCCGTGGCCATCGGATACACATGATCCACACCAAAGGCATTGAGCCAGCAGCCACCATGAATCAGAATAATCAGGGGTTTATGAGTCGTTGTTTTAGATAACCATACTAATCCGTGTTGCAGCGGGTCATCACCATAAGCCATTGAATTATCCGGTTGACTGACTGGTAATTCAGTGATTGATTTAAAACTGACTTGTGGCTCGACATCGGGGTATTTAATGTCGGCTGCTTTGGCGTTGTCTAAACCAGTTAATAGCAGTCCAATAAAAAACATCTGTAAAATATTATTCATATCAATAGCACATTTTGTTAACCAACCTTGCACAGATTTGGGGACGTGTTAATAAGCTCAACAAAATCATGGGATTATATCCAATCATCATTTTTGGGTTGGTGACTAAAATGCTGAGTCATGGCTTGTTCGTTCGTATATAAACTGTACAGCAATTTGAAATAATGAATGAAGGTGAAAATTATTAAGACTGCTAAATAGATCATTAAAACAGAGGTCAATATAAAGGCAATATAAACAGCTATTTCGTGCCATGTAGACACAATGGTCGAAATTGCGTTGCCGGTATTACGCATAAACTCAGTAAAAAGAAGTATCAGATAAATAATCAAAACTGGAATTATTAGTCGAAACAGCATCAGCACTAAATGAATCGGGCGCCACTTTTTTGCCAACCACAATTTCTTTCTGTACGGCCAACACATTCTAATGACCGGAATAAAGGATAATGTCGTAAAAATATAGACTAAGCCAATAAGTGATAAACACAAGAGACCTATTAGCCAAACTATTTTACTAACACCCCACAATTCGTGATTAAAAAATGTCACATGATTTTGGGCTATCCAATAAGCGACAGGAATTAAGGTGAAGTAAACAACAAAGCCCAAAACGGTGCTTTTGATAGCAAAAATTGATTCTTTAGATCGAATAGTTCTTTGTTTTTCGTTTTTTTCAATCAGGCGATCAAGCGCATCATTCTTCATACGTTTATTATACGTTACAGCACGAGAGAATTGGGGCAAGTTATGTTAGAAGGTTGATTTAGGTATTAAAAAAGCGGAGACCTAATTGGGTATCCGCTTTTTTTGGGTTTTGAGGTGTGGTTATTGTTTTAGTGCTTGTAAAGCTGCATCATAGTTGGGTTCGTTGGTGACTTCATCGACCACTTCGCGGTGGATGATGTTGTGGTTTTCATCGAGCACGAACACGGCGCGGGCGGTGAGACCGGCTAAGGGCCCATCACGCATTTCCAGGCCGTAGTTTTTGGCCATGCTGTGATTCTTATAATCTGAAGCGGTCACGGCGTTTTGGATGCCTTCAGCGGCGCAGAAGCGTTTATAGGCAAAGGGTAAATCCATGGAGGTAAACACCACGGCAGTGTTGTCCAGATCGGCGGCTTTTTGGTTAAAGGTTCGCAGCTGTTGGGCGCAGACATCGGTGTCGACACTGGGGGCGACATTCAGAACCACGCGTTGGCCTTTGAAGTTGTCTAAACTGACCTGGGATAAGTCAGTGCCGGTGAGTTGGAAATCCGGGGCTTTTTGGCCCACTTGGGGCTGCTCGGCATTCAGGTGGACGGGATTATTTTTAAAATTCACTTGGCTCATGATTGAACTCCTTTAAATGAAATAAACAGGGTAACAAATGCACCCTGAAAATAGCGTTAAAACAACACCTTATTTCAAAATAAACGAATCGCGATCTTTAAGAAAACCAAAGTGCTGGCGGTGTTGTTGTAAGCTATGGGCGCTCAGGGTTAATGTTTCAGTAAAAGCCTCGGTGTTATGCGAGTTTGATAGTTGTTGGCCCAGGGCATCATAAATCGCTGAATGGCCGGCATAAACATGACCGTTGCCGTCTGTGCCGATGCGATTAACACCAATGACATAACTCATATTCTCAATGGCGCGGGATTTTAACAGGCTTTGCCAGGCATCACTTCGAGGCGCCGGCCAATTAGCGACATAAATGAGCACATCGTAATCGACATCATTGCGTGACCACACCGGAAAACGTAAGTCATAACAAATCAAGGGGCAAATCCGCCAGCCTTTGTATTCAATCAATAAACGTTCTTTTCCGGCGGTGAAATGATGATGCTCATCAGCGTAGGTAAACAGGTGCTTCTTATTGTAACTATGATACTGGCCGTTGGGTTCGACCCAATACAGGCGGTTATAGAATTTAGCGTTTTCTTCAACAATCAGACTACCGGTTATGACGGCATCTGCTTTTTGGGCTTGTTGTTGCATCCAGTGGAGTGTTTCGCCGGGCTCTTGTTCTGCATTATCGGAGGCAGCCATGGTAAAACCCGATGTAAACATCTCAGGTAATAGTATTACATCAGTAGGCGTGTCGATGTTTTTAATTAGTTGTTCAAAGTGGTGCCGATTGGCTTCAGGCTTATGCCAATATACCTCTGTTTGAATCAGTGTCATGGTTAAATTTTTCATATTTTAAAGAATACACAAATATCATACTTTTTACAAAGCACAGCACATTTAAATTAAGTGAGTTCTTGGCTATAATGAAGTGTTTATTTGATTCATCTAATTGATTGACACCAGCCATGCAAAAACCTGCTAATGTTCCGGCCACCGCTTTAATGCTGCCTGGTGGTGGGGCCCGTGGCGCCTATCAGGTGGGTGTGTTAAAAGCCATTATGGAAATAATGCCAACAGGTTTTCGTTTCCCAATTATTAACGGCACGTCGGCCGGAGCCATTAATGCTGCCGTTATGGCGTCACATGCCAAAAGGCAACAATTTGGCGCTAAACGTCTGGAGTATTTTTGGCGTAATATTCATTGTGACGACGTCTATCGAACCGATGCCCGTTGTGTTTTTAAGACCATGGCACGGGTGGTGGGGTCATTGCTGTTCGGGCGTTTGGGCCTTGATCCGCCGAAATCACTGTTGGATAACACGCCACTACATGAATTACTCAGTCGAGAATTGAAGTTATCGCAAATTCAAGAAGCCATTGATGACGGTTTTTTGAGGGGTATCTCTATCACCGCTTCGTCTTATGACACAGCCATGGCCAAATGTTTTTTTCAAGGTGAACCGGACATTAAAGCCTGGCAACGAACGCGACGCGTAGGCATCCGGGAATCCATGACGGTTGCTCATGTCATGGCGTCAACAGCCTTGCCGTTTTTATTTCCGGCGCAGCGTATTGGCTTTGAGCATTACGGTGATGGCGGTTTACGCATGACTGCGCCGTTATCGCCGGCGATTCATTTGGGCGCTGAACGAATTTTAGTGATTGGCACCCGCGATGAGTCGCCGATTGAAAAACCGCAAACGGTAACTGATTACCCGAGTATGGGTCATCTCGGTGGTTTTATGTTGGACACCATTTTCATGGATATGTTGATGGCTGATTTATCACGTTTGCAACGCATTAACCGCACCCTGGACCTCATTTCACCGGATAAAAGAGTGGAATATAGTCTGCGACCGATTAATACCCTGGTGATTAAACCCAGTCGGGATGTGCGAGATTTAACGGCTGAACACGCTCGAGAAATTCCAAAGCCGGTTCAAACGCTGTTAAAGATGATTGGCGGATGGGGCAAAGACTGGCGCATGCCGAGTTATTTATTATTTGAACCGGGCTATACCGGTGCATTAATTGATTTAGGCTATGCTGATGCCCATGCTCAGGCCGCAGACATAAAAGCATTTCTACAATAAACCGATTTTTCTGGAGAATGTAAAACCCGTTGCATGCGTCAATAAAGGCGATATAGTTATATTGGACACGCAATTAATTAAAAGGACAGTCATTTATTTAATGATAAAAAATACTAAATACCCACTTAATAAAAATGATTATTGGAAAATTTTAAATCTTATTTGATAAAACACGGGTAAAAAAACATTTAACTTGTCATATTTGATTAGATAATGGCTATTCTCAGTTTTATGGCCGAGCGAGAGCACTTCAGATTTCTGAAGTTAGGATTATTGATGGTTATGCAGACTATTCCAAAGCGAGCTGAAGTCGCAATCCTACAGACCAGTTTTTACCTGTTTTATCCGAGTAATCTTGAAGCTGTTTGACTGTTCCCACAGCAGAAAAACCAAATGATTTAAAAGCCTTTAATTCATCCAGCCATGTATCCGGATTGAGATTTAATACAAGTAAAGTCGAGGCCATTTTTTCAGGAATAAATCCATGTTCTTCATCTTTTACAAGCCTGCCGGTTTGATCAACTAAGTCCAGGTAGCTTGTCAGGTAATATGGCAATTCATTATCACCTTGTCCAAAGGGTAATAAATTTGTTGTTTTGTTATTAATCCGTTCTTTAATTGAAGTATATTCAGAAGTCTGTAGAGACTCGGCTATGCCGGCCCTGATGGGATTTAAATCAACGTATGCCATACAAGTCAACAAAGCTCTATCATCCAACAATGCTTGACTCTTAAAGCGTGATTCCCAAAAGTGACCGGTACATTCATCTTCTTGATTGGCTTTTCGTGCAATGTATTCATTAACTGACTTCATAAACCATGAAATAGAGCCTAATCGTTCGCGGTATAAAGCCACGTGTCTATTGACTCTTTTTAACTCTGATTCTTCGGTGATATCATTCTGTAAATAGCGCTGACAGAGTATGGGTAATGAGTAAACAGATAACCAGGCCATTAAGACCTGTTTATCCGTCCATTGGCTATTGTCACCAATACGTAAAACCAAGTGAAAATGGTTGCTCATGATGGCATAGGAACATACATCAATGGCGAATACCGAAGCCATTTTTTTAATGCGATTTACCAGCCACTGTTGGCGATGTTCATAGGATACGCCGGTATGCTTATTCTTACCGCATAGGTAGGCTTGACGAACACATCGGGAGATGATGTGGTAATAGGGTGTGGTTTCAACGCAAATCTGCTGTTTTCTGGCCACTGTCATAACAATCTCCATATCAAAACACCATTTTGGCGGAAACAATAAATAATATCTGTAGCAAATGTCGATTTGGCGTGTCAATAATTTCCTACAAAGGATGACTGTCCTGTTTTGATGTTGCTTTGATGGTTTGCGTTTATGCTGTTGATGGATTTGGGATTATATTATTGGAGGTCTGGTTTTTTAATGGGGTGGAAGTTGTCGGATGAGTCAATTAATGCGTCGGCTGTGAGTTCGCGGACGCCGTAAACTGAGGTGCTGCAGTTGTGGCGGGTTTTGACTTCGTTCAGTAGTAGGCTAAAGTCGCCATCGCCGGAGAGTAAGATAATGTGTTCTAAATCTGGCGCGTGTTTAAGAACATCGATGGTGATGCCGACATCCCAGTCACCTTTGGCGGAGCCGTCCTGGCGTTGTATAAAGTTTTTGAGTTTGACGGTGAAACCCAAGTGGCGCAACGCATCCTGAAATTTAATTTGGGAATCCAGGCCGCGGTCGGTGGCATAGGCATAGGCGACATCAAGCTGATGAGTTTCACTGAGCTGCTGCCACAATCGGCGGTAATCAAAGGAGCGGCCGTACACCGCTTTGGTGGTGTAGTATATGTTCTGGACATCCACAAAGAGTCCGGTTTTTAGGCCGGTCTCGATCATTGGGCTGATTTATTTCGCTGCCTTTTAGCCGGCTGAGAGCGACTGTTTGATGGGGCGCTTGGTCCACTGTTGCCGGTAAATTTACGTGGCTTTTTTTGGCCTTTCTTTGGACCTGATTTTGAATCATCGCCGGGACCACTTGTAAAGTTTTTATGTTTGGCTGATTTTTTGCCGGTTTTAGGGGCGTCACCAAAGGGGGTGTTTTTTCGACGTGAACGCTTGGGTTTAGCGGACGTGGCGCCTTCATTGTTATGACTGTCCTTATTTTTCTTGTTTTTATTTTTCTTGTAGGGTTTTTTATATCTTGATTGTTCGCCCGTTTGTTCTTCACTGAAGCTGGCTTTGCCTTTGTTTCGGTTGTTTGGTCGCTTTTTCTTAAAGTTTTGGCTTCTTTTTGAGGCCGGTTTTGCTTTTTTGGGCTGGCCGCCGCCACGTCCTGTTTCAGGAACATCATGGCTGGGTTCAAAGTCATCAATTATTTGCCGATCAAGTTTTCGTTTTAACAGGCGTTCGATGGCAAACAGTTGCTTGGCTTCATCGGCACTGACCAGCGAAATAGCTTCACCTTCGGCACCGGCTCGGCCGGTACGTCCAATGCGATGGACATAATCTTCGGGTACCTGTGGCAAATCATAATTAATCACATGTGGCAAAGTGTCGATGTCGATACCACGGGCCGCGATATCGGTGGCGACTAATACAGAGGCTTTGCCGCGTTTGAAATCATCCAAAGCTCTGGTTCTTGCGGCTTGTGTTTTGTTACCGTGAATGGCTGTAGAGCGGACGCCAAATTTTGACAAATGCTCTGACAAACGGTTGGCGCCATGTTTGGTGCGGCAAAAAACCAGTACCTGCTGCCAGTTGTTTTGGCCGATTAAATGTAGCAATAACTCGGATTTACGTTTTTTATCTACAGGGTAAACTGTTTGTTGGACGCTTTCTGCAGAAGTCACTTCCGGAGTCACAGAAATTTCTTTTGGGTGTTTGGTAAAGGTTTTGGCCAATTGACGAATATCACCAGAAAAAGTCGCCGAGAACATCAAAGTCTGCCTGTCCTTGGGCAATAATTTTACAATTCTTTTCAGATCATGGATAAAGCCCATGTCCAGCATGCGGTCTGCTTCATCCAGAATCAGCACTTCCAGTTCATCAAAACGCACTGCGTTTTGACTGTATAAGTCCAATAGACGACCGGGAGTGGCAATCAAAATATCCACACCACGACGCAGTTTTTGCATTTGTGGGTTGATTTTGACGCCACCAAAAACAACGGCTGATCGTAAAGGTAGATTTTGTCCGTAGGTGCGAACACTTTCAGCCACCTGGGCGGCCAGTTCACGTGTTGGCGTCAGTATTAAGGCACGCGCCTGGTTAAAGCTGACACGAGGTCCCTGGGATAATCGGCTGAGCAAGGGCAGCGTAAAGCCGGCAGTTTTGCCGGTACCTGTTTGTGCGGCAGCCATGACATCGTGGCCTTGTAAGACCAGTGGTATTGCTTGCGCTTGAATAGGTGATGGGGTGCTGTAGCCTTGTTCGCGCACAGCATCTAAAATTGCCGTGGGCAAATCAAGTTGGTTAAAATTCATAATGATTGGGTATAAAGAAACAGCGAGAATTCGCTATTTTAAAAAAATAAGGCAGTACTTTAACGGATATAGGCCCTAAGCGCCATCTTTATTTGCATTAATGCGTTTTCGATACTAACCAAGATTATTACTTTTCTGTTTTTAGTTCATCCAGTTGTTGCTGCAAGGCTTCTAATTTGGCCCGTGTTTTTGCGAGTACCGCTTTTTGAACTTCGAACTCTTCACGGGTCACCAGGTCAGCTTTTTGTAAACTGGCGGTTAACACGGCTTTGATGTTTTGTTTAAATTCCTGTCGCATGGTTTTGAGATCTTCAGGAATGAACTGGTCCACTTTATTGACAATGTCTTCGACTACTTCGGCTTTAATCATGGGCTTTGTGACTTGAAAAGCTCTATTTTAACATTATTGGTCATTATTAAACGAATGAAAGCCAATGCATTTAGCAATGATTGTTATAATAGCCCCATGAAAAATCCATTTAATATAGAAGATCCTGAGTTCAGTACTCAGGCAGAGAAATACGATAACCCGATTCCCAGTCGTTCGGCCATCATGAATTTCCTTGACGGTGAAAAAAAACTCCTCAAGCGAGAAGCTATTGCGACCAAAATCGGCATACAAAATGAACAACAAATGGCCGGTCTGGAAGCCCGGTTAAACAGTATGGTGCGGGATGGCCAGCTTATTCAAAATCGACGCGCCGGGTATGGCGTCCGTAAAAAATTACAACTTATTCAGGGCCGTGTCAGCGCCCACAGTGATGGTTTTGGTTTTTTGGTGTCCGACGAATTGGACAATGATGCTTTTATCACCCCGCGCCAAATGCGCATGGTCATGGATGGTGATGTGGTGGTGGCAGATGTTAAAGTCACCAATGCTAAATCAGGGAAAAGCGAAGCTTTTATTGTAGAAGTCATTAAACGTGCCCATACCACTGTTGCCGGTAAACTGGTTCATGAAGAAGGTTTAGCGTATCTCAGTGCTGATAATAACAGCATCGATAACATCATGATTCCCAATGAGTCGTTACATGGTGCGCAACATAATGACTATGTCATCGTTAATATTAAAAAATATCCCTATCAGCATCGTCCTGCCTTTGGAGAAGTGATTGCGGTTTTAGGTCAGCAACTGGACCACCAGTTGTCGATGCAATTAACCATTGTCAGTGAAAATCTGCCGCATGAATGGCCCGCTGCTGTAGAAAAAATTCGTGACAAAATACCCAAAGAAGTGGATGACAAGGCCCTCGGCCCACATAAAGACATTCGACATTTGTCACTGATTACCATTGATGGTGAAGATTCCCGCGACTTTGACGATGCGGTGTTCGTTGAGCCCACCGACAAGGGTTATAAATTACTGGTGGCGATTGCTGATGTATCGCATTATGTCAAGCCTGACAGTGTGCTGGACAAAGAGGCCTTTAATCGTGGTACTTCGGTATACTTTCCGGGAAAAGTCATTCCCATGTTGCCACTGGAATTATCCAATGGTATTTGTTCCTTAAATCCGGATCAAGATCGACAGGCGATGGTCTGTGAAATGCACATAGACGGAAGCGGTGAAATTCAAAGTTATGAGTTTTATCGGGGTTTAATGCGCTCGCATGCCCGTTGTACCTATGATGATGTCTGGCAATACCTGGATACCGGTAAAAACCCCAATCAGTGGTCCAAAAAAGTAACCGAATCGCTGAATCATCAATACCATCTTTATCAAATTTTGCAACAACAAAAACATGCGCGTGGCGGTATTGAATTTAACTCAACCGATGTCAGCATTCATATTGGCAAAGATGGTATGGTGGATGATATACAACAATATGAGCGCAATGATGCCCATAAGTTGATTGAGAACTTTATGATTGCCGCGAATGTTTGTGCAGCTCGATTCTTAGAGAAACATAAAATGCCAGCGGCCTTCCGGTGTCATAATACGCCACCAGAAACTAAAGTGAAAGACTTGTTGATGTTCTTGAAAGGTCTGGGGATTCGCCCCGATTTTAAAGAAGATCCTACGCCCAAAGATTTCACCCGATTACTCGATAAAATTCAACACCGCGAAGACGCTGATTTAATTGAGCAGGTATTGTTGAGGAGTCAGTCATTGGCAACTTATGAAGCCGAGAACAGTGGTCACTTTGGCTTGGCTTTAAGTCATTATGCCCATTTTACTTCACCCATCAGACGCTATCCTGATTTGATGGTGCACCGTGCCATTAACCATGTCTTATACCATAAAAATAAGCCTTATATTTACACCCATGAACAAGCCGCTGAACGTTGTGATCAATGTTCCATGACTGAGCGCCGGGCTGAAAAAGCCTCGCGTGAGGTGGATGCCCGCTTAAAATGTTTGTTTATGCAACAGTTTGTCGGTGAAGTCATGGTCGGCAAAGTGTCCGGGGTCACCCGATTTGGTTTATTTGTGCAGTTGGAACAGTATCAGGTGGATGGTTTAATTCACGTCACCTCATTGCCCAATGATTATTACCAGTACGATCAAGTCAAACATCAGCTGGTGGGGGAACGCAGTGGTACGCGTTTTCGATTAACCGATAAGCTCAATATCAAGGTTGCACATGTGGATGTTGACGATCGAAAAATTGATTTTGAATTTGTGGGCAAGGTCTGAACCGTGGCAGCACTTATTTTTGGGATTCACGCCATTGAACAGGCTGTCAAGGCCGGTGAACCTTTGCAACAAGTGTGGATTCAAGCAGATAGTCACAACCAGCGATTGCAAAAATTAAAGCAATTACTGGACAGGCATCATGCGATTACCGTTGAATCAGTTTCTACAGCGCATCTAAACCAATTATGCGATGAAAAACACCAGGGCGTGGTGGCGCAAGTGGCGCAAGCTGCGCTGAAAACGGAGCGACAGTTAAAAACGGATGTGAGTGAATGGCATGAACCATTAATTTTGGTGCTCGATGGTTTAGAAGACCCACGGAATTTGGGGGCCTGTTTGCGTAGCGCCGCAGCGGCCGGTGTTACCGCTGTTATTATCAGTAAAAATAAATCGGCACCGATCACTGCCACCACCCATAAAACGGCCGCTGGAGCCATTGCCCACCTGAACCTGTATCAAGTCAGCAATATGGCACGGGCTTTGGAGATGATTAAAGCCGCCGGTGTCTGGGTCTACGGTACCGATTGCAGTGACAACAGCACGGACATTTATCAGCAGTCTTTAACCGGCTCAACGGCACTGGTCATGGGCAACGAAGGAACCGGTTTACGCCGATTGGTAAAGGAAAAGTGCGATTATTTGGTGCATATACCGATGTCAGCCGACTGGGATTCACTGAACGTGGCGGTGGCCACCGGTGTGGTGTTGTTTGAAGCGGTTCGACAGCGCAGTTAATCTATTGGCGACGGCGATTCAGTCTGACGCCCACCAGCGCGTTATTAACAGCTTCAGGTTTCTTCACATGCAAATCAACCGACATCACGGTGGGAAAATGTTCTAGTATTTGGTTGATTAATTGTTGGGCTAATTTTTCAATTAATGCACAACGGTTTTGTGCTAAATATGTTTTTAGATGCTCGGTAAGTTGGAAATAATCCAGGGCATCTGAAATGGCATCACTGTCAGCGGCGGGCTGACAGTCACATTCCAGCGTTATATTCAGGATAACCGGTTGTTTCTGGCGTTGCTCCCAGTCATGGATGCCGATAGTGGTGTCGGCGCGAAAATTCTCAATGGTAATGGCGTCCACGTCAGTGGGTTATTTTTGGTAAGCCGGAATCTAAAAACCAGCGTTTTAGCTCTTCGTCATAACGCCAAACCTGTTTATCAAGCACTACTTTTTCCCGTTTGGTGTGAATGTTGTACAGTTTTAACTCAACGGTTTGAATAATACTGTTTTCATCCGGACCGGGTAAAATGGGGCGGGGTACATACGAGCTGACACCAAATTGCTTCAGGCGATTCAGTTCAAGTTCTGAAGGTTTAATGTCTTTATCAGCTTCGGGGTCTATGAAATTGGTGGCTTGATCAAAGTCTGCCCAGCGCATCACCTTGGCATATTGATAAAGGGTATGGTCTAAGTTCTGCTTTTTACTCATGCGTCCGCCGCAAGCCTGTAATAAAACCAGAATAATGAGCATAATCAGTAACTTTTTCATGACTATTTAACCGATTGGTAAATCATAAGTATGACATAAAAAAGCGGATAAATCTAAAATTAAGTGAGGAAAAAAGTCCTTGAAAGCTGTGGTAGACTATGACCTCTTTCTACTTAACTAAAGTCTTATGGTTAAAAGGATCGTGAGCCTCTTACTGGTTTTCTTATTGGCAGCCTGTGCACCGACATACAATTATCGTCCTGATAATCGACCCGAAACGAATTTTGATCGAATCCTGGTGGTGCTGGATTACACCCAGTTTGTTGATGATGTGGGTGAAGTATTGGATTACAACATGACCGACAATAAACAACGGGCTGATGTGTTGCAAGCTGACATCCATCGGATTTTAAGCGATAAAGGTTATGCAGATCATGTTGAATTTGCCGTTCTTTCCAGTGGTTTGGGATTTAATCCTGAATGGGGGTTCGAGCATTATCAGGATAATGAATTATTGGAAGAATTAATTTATCCTCCTTTTTATATTCAGAGCCCATATCCGGTGGTGGTTCAGGATGAGTTAATTGATTCTTTTTTGGATGCTCAGCGGATTGCCGCAACTTCCGTGTCTGAGGATACCCATGATTATCTCAATCGGGTGCGGTTGTTGCCGGTTAATCTATTGGCGATACAGGCGGCTGAACAAGTCGATGACGAAACAAATCATCCGGTGGCTGTTTTGCATGTCCGGGTTTTGGTGCCTCGTATTTCATTTGTCAAAGCGATGGGGGTCAGCGTTATTTCAGCCGGGTTAACCTTGGGAGCCACCAGCGGCGCCTATATCGGTGTGGCTGTTCCTATGGGACGTGCGCACAGTACTGCACTGTTATTTGATAACAATTCAGGTGAACTGGTTTGGAAAAATTTTACCTTAGGTGATTTAACCCGCCAGAGTGACAAAGGTCATGATCAGTTCTTTAAGAGTTTTCCGGTTAAACCATAAAATTCTCATTTTTCAGACCTCTGTTGGTTTTGACAAACACGGTTTTCTGATTGATAAATTCTTTGATACCGGCTCTTGATAATTCACGGCCGTAACCTGAAATGCCGGTGCCTCCAAAGGGCAGACGGGGGTCTGACTTGACCAACTCATTAATGAAGACTGCACCGTCCGGGAATCGATGTAATTGTTCTAACACAGGCTCAGGTTTTTCAGTGCAGACAGTGACACCCAATCCATATTGGGTGGCTGCGGCTACCTTCATGGCATGTTCGGCATTATCGGCTTTAAAAACAGGTGCCACGGGACCGAAAGTTTCCTCTTGCATGAGGGGCATATTAACGGTGACATTCGTTACGATGGTCGGTTCAAATTGAGTTTTGTTTTGGTTGCCACCAGTCACAATATGAGCACCCTGTTTAACGGAGCGTTGTAATTGATCGGCCAGTTCTTCGGCCAAATCAGCCCGAGCCATGGGACCTATGGTTGTGTCTTCGTCCATGGGATCACCGAATTTAAGTTGTTTAACCCGTTCTTGAAATCGTTCTAAAAACTCATCATAAACCGGTGCTTCAATGATAAAGCGCTTAGCTGCAATACAACTTTGTCCGGTGTTCTGAAACCGTGCAGTGACAGCTGTTTTCATAACACTGTCTAAATCGGCATCAGCCAGCACCACAAAAGCATTGGAACCACCCAGTTCAAGTACATTTTTTTTCAATGATTGACCCGATTGCGCGGCAATTTTGCGACCCGCTGCCTCACTGCCGGTTAAAGTAACCGCTTTCAGTTTGGGCTGCTGAATCAATTCAGCCGTTTGATCATGGTCTATGACGAGTGTCTGAAAACAGCCTTCTTCAAAACCGGCTTGTTGAATCAATTCAGCGATTTTAAGACCGCAGCCTGTGACATTTGAGGCATGTTTCAGAATGCCCACATTACCGGCCATCAGTGCCGGTGCGGCGAAGCGAAATACCTGCCAGAACGGATAATTCCAGGGCATCACGGCCAGCACCGGGCCAATCGGTTCATGTCGAATAAAACTGGTGTGGGCATCTGTGCTGATGATTCGATCCTTTAAAAAAGATTCAGCATGTTCGGCATAATATTCACAGACCCAGGCGCACTTTTTTATTTCAGCACGAGATTCTTTAATCGGTTTGCCCATTTCCCGGGTTATCAGTTCGGACAATGGCTGGATTTGTTTTTTTAATAAGCCGGCCAGTTTATGGATTAAATCGGCTCGGTCATCGAAGCTGGTATGGCGCCAGCGATTAAAGCTTTCATTAGCACGATCTAAAGCTGTCATCATCTGTTTTCGACTGAGCAGATCGTAACTGTCAAGGATGTTATTGTTGTATGGGTTTCGGGTGGTTATTAGACTCATGGTTGTTATGTTTTTTTGTGAATCATTAATTATCATAACGCATCAGGCCTTAAATACCGGTTAAATAAGGCCATTGCTTATTCTTAACTTAGTTTTGATGCTTGTTGAGGTATTATTCACATTTTCACCGATATCCTGAGTACATGTCACAATCTTCCTGGTTAGCTAACCATGATAATCCAGTTTTGTCTCCGGGCTTTCCTGAAAAAATGGTTATATTGGATGTGGAAACCACCGGTGGAAAAGCCACTTATCACCGGATAATTGAAATTGGTTTGTGGGTGGTTGAACAAGGTCGCCTGGTAGAAAGTTGGCAGACTTTTATTCACCCTGAGCGAAGCCTTCCCTTAAAAATTACCGAATTAACCGGTATTACCTACAATGACTTAAAAGATGCGCCAAGCTTTGCCGAGATTGCTGATGAATTGTGGGTGCGTTTACAAGATCGCGTTCTGGTGGCACATTATGCCCGCTTTGATTATGGGTTTTTAAAAAATGAATTTAAACGGTTGGGTAGGGATTACCGGACTCGACCACTGTGTTCTGTCAAATTAAGCCGGCAACTATTTCCGGATTGTCGACGTCATGGATTAGATCACATCATTAAACGGTTTGACTTAAGCATACAAAACCGGCATCGGGCATTGGATGATGCCTTCATGGTGTATCAATTTTTTGGGCAAATTAGTTTGCTTCACTCTGCAAAAGTGGTGAAAGAAGCCTGTGAAGGGTTGATTCAGTCAGCCACTTTGCCGATTCATTTAGATCCTGATGAAGTGGCCAAATTACCCAATCAACCCGGGGTCTACTATTTTTACGATAAGCAGGACCGATTGCTGTATATCGGTAAAAGTGTGCGCTTAAAAAATAGAGTGCTGAATCACTTTTCTCAAGACCACCGCCACCGCAAAGATTTTAAATTGCACAATCAAATTGCCCACATCGATTTCCGTCGAACACCGAGTGATTTCGGAGCCTGTTTATTGGAAAACCAAGAAATTAAAAAACACATGCCGGTGCACAATATTCGCTTGCGACGGGTAAAAAAAATGTTTCAGATATGTTTGCAAGACAACTCCATTGGCGCTCAAAAAGTTCACATTAAGCCGGTGGCTGCCGACCAGGTTCCTGACAGCAATCAACAGCAATATGGTTTATTCAGAACAGTTCGCCAAGCCAGCGAATATTTAAGGCTGTTGGCCGACCAGCATCGGTTGTGTCATCATGTACTTGGTTTGGAAAGTGGTATTCTGAAGCATCAGAAACCGTGTTTTCGGTTCCAGCTCAATCGATGTGCCGGCGCCTGTTGTGGGCAGGAAACTCTGCAGGAACATCAGCGCAGATTGCAACAAGCCTTAACAGATGTGCAAGTAAAAGACTGGCCGTGGCCATCGGCGGTATTGGTGGTTGAACAAGATAAAAATAATTCTGATATGACCTGGTTGCATCTCATAGATGGCTGGGTTTATGTGGCGGCTTTAACTTCGCTGGCTGAAGTTGCTGATTTCGGTTACAGGCTGGCACAACAGAGGTCCTTTGACACGCAGGGGTCAGTGGCTAAAAGTCCCATTCAGGCGGGTGGTTTTAATCTTGGTGTGTATTATATTCTGAACCGGTTTTTGGGCTCGCTTCATTCCAGCGCAGGGGACAGTCAGCTTGAGATAGTGCCCTTGACCAGTATCACATAACGAGCGGTCATGGTGGTGCATAACTGATTTTGTTGGTTTTTAACCTGGCATTGAACAGATGGTTTTACCGACTCATTGTTATTCAGAGCAGTCATGGTTTTATCCCAATTTATATCACAGTTGACACTAATGCTGAGTGCATCAGACTGTGCTTTGAGCCATCGGCTTTGGGCGTCGGCAATCACCACATCATTTTTAAAATCTCTTTGCTCCAAATTGTATTTGATTAATGACCAGGCGCAAACGGTCATTAAGGCACTGCTGCTGCCACCAAAGATGGTTTGTTTGTCATTGAGGTTGGGTTTTGCCGGTGCGCTTGCAAGAAGTGTGTTGTCATCACAAGATAACAACTTCAATTGCATAAACTTAACGCTGGGAATGTGTTGGTATAGAAAATGGTTAAACGCTGTTAAGCTGCTATCAGACATGGCAGTAACAATTTTGTTTTAAGGCTGGTTTATTGATTGTCCCTGAGACCAGAGGGCAATAGTAAATCAAACATGCCGCCTAATCGCGAACGTTCGTTTTTGTTTGTTTGTTGCTTTTGTGCGTTGCTGGAGGATTGCTTGTTAACGGTGGTACTGGTTGTTTGCTCTTCACTGCTAATCTGGGTGCTTGTCGAGGTTAGCCATTGATTACTTTGTTCGGGTTCATTCACAACTTCAGCGGCAGCGGCAAAAGCCGACCACATCATTGCCAATAAAATTAAAATAAATCGAGACGTCATGGGTGTAAACACGGAACAAATTACTAATCGCGGTCATTTTTCTATAAAATAGCTGAAAAAGCAAACATTCAAACAGGTTTTTTACATTGTATGAGGAGCGCATAAAACACGATGCCCACCACTGAGCCGAGCAATAATCGGAAGAATACGACTACCATGACTGACAAGCAGTGGCTTATGGATTTGTCACAACCTTTGGCGGTCTTTACGGTGGTGGTGATTACCCAGATGGTTGTACTGGTATATTCTTTGAGTTTTATTGGTTTTAATTTCAAGTATCTGAATCAGTTAGCGGTATTAAGCTTTATGGCACAAATTCTGGCCATTAGTCTGGTCTTGATGCTGGTTCTATTTCGCAGACAATTAAACCGACTTCAGGCCATGACCGGCGTTGCCTTGGTGTTACTGTTGACCACTATATTAACCGTTCTGTTGACCGGTTTTCTGGTGTGGGTGGATCGGGTTTTGATGTTTAATTATATTGAAGACGAATTGTTGACCCTTGTAAAAGTGGTTGTGGCCACAGTTCTGACCATGTTGTTATTGTTGCGATATTTCTATGTGCAAAATCAATGGCAACAACAGATTAAGGCACTGGCAGAAGCGCAGATGAATGCGTTTCAAGCCCGTATCAAGCCTCATTTTTTATACAATTCCCTGAACTCCATAGCCGGTCTAATCGCCATAGATCCACCGGCAGCAGAACAAGCTGTGATGGATTTATCCGGTTTGTTTAGAAAAGCTTTTACCCAAAGGCAACAGAACATGACCAGTTTGTCGAAAGAATTGGCCTGGGTTAATCAGTATTTAGCCATCGAACAGTTACGTTTGGCAGAACGCCTGCAGTACCAGCAACAGGTGGATGAGAGTCTGTTAAATCAACGCATCCCTTTGCTAACCATTCAGCCGTTAATTGAAAATGCCGTGATTCATGGCATTGCCCATTTGGCGGAAGGTGGTTGCATAAACCTGACGATTAAACGTTATAATCAGCATCTCAAGATAATCGTTAGCAACCCATTTAATTCTGCTCGGGTGAAAAAAGGGAGTGGCACGGCTTTGAATAATATTAAAACCAGATTGGCTTTACATTATGGTGATGCAGCGACGCTCACGACTGACCAAAATGAGGCTTGTTTTCAAGTGCAGGTGGTGATACCGTTGTGAATATTCTTATTGTGGATGATGAACCTATCGCGCAGCGTCGGTTAGCCGGTTTATTGACGCATCTGGGAAGCCATCAGATTAGCATGGCTAATCATGGTGAACAGGCGATAGCGATGACGGCAGAGCAGTTTCCTGATGTGGTTTTTATGGATGTAGAAATGCCGGTGATGGATGGCATGGAAGCGGCTAAAATCATTCGTCGGGATTACCCGCAAACGGCCATTGTTTTTTTAACCGCTCATGAACAGTTTGCGTTACCGGCATTTGAGGTCAAAGCAGTGGATTATTTATTAAAGCCAGTGTCCAGTGAACGACTTCAGGAAACCCTGGAACGAATTGATGTTAATCAAAAAGAATATATTCAGATTAAAGACGGTGGGCGCTTATTGCGATTGCCGGTGACAGAAATTGCCTGTTTTCATGCGGAAGATAAATATGTCACTGCCCATTTAAAACAAAGTCACTATTTACTGGATCAAAGTTTGACAGAATTAGCCCAATGTTATCCACAATTTATTAGAATACATCGCAGCTGGCTGGTCAACATTCATTTTTTGCGAGGCATTGAATGTGATGGAACCCAAAGCACAGTGGCTTTATTAAAGCACATTGATTTAAGACCACCCATTAGTCGAAGACAATTACCGGACGTAAAAAAACACCTACAAACATGAATAAAAATACCCTGACCATTGCCACCCGTGATTCAGCACTGGCCTTGTGGCAAACAAAACATGTGGCAGCCGCCATTGAAGCCCAGACGAATTTTAAGACTCAATTACTACCCATGACCACCGAGGGTGACCGTCGTCTTGAAGTGACGTTGAATAAAATAGGCGGTAAAGGACTGTTTTTGAAAGAACTGGAACAATCTATGTTAGCCGGTGAAGCCGATATTGCGGTTCATTCGATGAAGGATGTACCGGCTGATATGCCCAAAGAATTTCAAATTTGTGCGGTCCTTGAACGGGCTGATGCCAGTGATGCGTTTGTTTCCAATCATTATCAATCACTGGATGAATTACCCGAGGGAGCGGTTGTCGGAACGTCCAGTTTACGCCGACAAGCGCAGTTATTGTCTGTGCGTCCGGATTTACAGGTCAAGCCTTTGCGGGGTAATGTTAATACACGCCTGCAAAAGCTTGATGACGGCCAGTATGTCGCCATTATTCTGGCATCAGCGGGATTAATTCGGCTGGGTTTTGAAGATCGCATTGCTTCACGCTTAACCGCCCCGCAGTGGTTACCGGCGGTATCACAAGGCGCCATTGGTATCGAATGTTTAGGTGATAATCATGAATTGGCCGAAGCTTTGTCTGTATTAAGTCATGGGGATACCCGCTTATGTATTCGCGCCGAGCGGGCCTTGAATTTAACCTTAGAAGGTTCTTGTTCTGTGGCCATTGGTGCCTATGCAGAAGCCTTGGCGGACCACAGTATTCATCTCAAAGCAGCCGTTTTTAGTCCGGATGGTGAACAGGTTCTAACGGCACAACAACAAGGCTATGATCCCGAATCATTGGGTCAGGTGGTGGCTGAAGATTTATTGTCTCAGGGCGCAAAAGATGTCCTGGCTTTAAGCGATCAGGCATGACAACAGTTGTTATCACAAGGCCGCAACATCGCCTGGTGACAGCCGAAGAAGACTATCAGCAGGCCGGTTTTGAGACCCTGTCAATGCCGTGCTTTGCCGTGCAAACCAACACTGAAGTGACCCCGGAGCAATTAGCACTGGCTGAGCGGGCGCCGCTTATTTTAATTTTCAACAGTAATGCCATTAAACATTTATTATTGTTAAAGCCTGATTTTACCTTGTCAGAAAAGACCACGGTTATGGGTGTCGGCGAAGGGGTGGCGAATTATTGGCAAAATCATTTTGACCAGCCCATTCTGACACCGGCTTCTCAGGATTCAGCCGGTATGACGGCTTTACTGGATCATTACCAACCTGAAAGTCTGGTGATTTTAACTGCGGCCGGGGGTTTGGATGTGGTGCGTCGCTACTGTGTTGACAAGCAGATTCATTATCAACAAATTAACACCTATCAACGGGTGCCTTTGGTTCTTGATTTTCGGCCATTGGAATTGTTGTTAAGCCAGTCGCAGTCAACCGTGCTGACAGCCACCAGTGGCTTGATTTTGCGGCACTTTTGGCGACAGTGTCCTGACAATTTGAAACCGGACATGTCTCGATTGCCGCTGATAAGTGGTGCGCAACGCATTACGGATATCGCAAAAGAGTTGGGTTTTCAAAAGGTATTTACAGCCGAAACACCTTCAAATGCCGACATGATAACGGCGCTGACTCAAAGTAAGTATTGTTAATCCATTGCGTCCTTACAAAAAGTCCAATGGCCTTGCCCGTTGCCAACGTGCCCGGGTGACGACATATTCATCTTTGCGCTTTTCAAAGGTGACATAAAAGCGCATCAAATCGGCATTTACCCGAGCCAAATCTTCCAAGCTAAATTGAGTGGCGGCCATGGCAACGGCGAGATGCACCTCAGCACTTTCATCACCTTCATTCAGCCATTCAATGCTTTTCAATTGTGGGTGAATATGGACTGAACTGCGTTGCATCAAACGAATACGCATCATCCGTTCAATGTCTTTTTTACCCCAGTCACGCTCAGTGTGTATGTCATCACTGATATGTGACATAAAATTATCCACATGCTTGCTTTCCACCGCTTCTTCCATGGCTTTGATGAGGCTAATCAGTTGTTCATTTTTATCCATTTTCTCAGAACCGCAGCTGATGAGTACCAGGCTTAAAATCGCAGTGACAAGAACTATTTTAAAGGGGGCTGTTAATGAGTTAGGCATAATTTCTTTTAAATTGACAAAGTCCATTGTATCATGAGCTATCATCCCGTATTCGGAGAACTTATGCGTTTAATAGTGCTGATATTAATATTTATTTTAACTGGACATGCCGTGGCGCAATCGCCAGTCAGTGGGTCTGAAAATACTGCGCAAGACAAGACCAAACATCCAGATTCAAGTGAACTGTTAGCGCATAAAAAAGCAGAAAAACCGGATGCGAATCAGGTCAATGTGATCATCAAAAAGGATCAAATTATCGAAGAATATCGACACAAAGGTGAACTGATAATGGTGAAAGTGATTCCTTCTGACGGCATCCCTTATTATATTGATCCGCAAGCCAGAAATAAACGAACCGGTGCCCACAGCGATTTGATTAATAGTGGCGTTGAGCCTGTCCATTGGGTGATTAAAAGGTTTTAAGGATGACAGTTCGACAAAAATTTCTGGTATTACTGCTGGTGATACCGGCTTTAACAGTTTTATGGGCACAGTTTTGGTTTGGTGCCTGGTGGTTGTTTGTTATTTGGCTGCCTTTGGCTGTGATTGGTTTATGGGATATGTTCCAGACCAAACAGACCTTACGGCGTTTATACCCGGTTATTGGTCACTTTCGTTATCTGTTGGAATCATTTAGAACTGAGATTCAACAATATTTTATTGAAACGGAATTAAGTGGTAAACCGGTTAACAGAGAGTATCGTGCATTGGTTTATCAGCGTGCCAAGGGTCAACGCGACACCCGGCCTTTTGGCACCATTCTGGATGTCAATGAGGAAGGTTATGAATGGATTAATCATTCAGTATCACCGGCGAAAATAAAGTATTATCATCCGCGCGTTACCCTGGGCGGTAAGGATTGCAAAAAGCCTTACCAGGCCTCCCTGCTGAATATTTCTGCCATGAGTTATGGTTCGTTGGGGTATAACGCCATTGAAGCGCTTAACCTGGGTGCCAAACGGGGTGGCTTTTGTCATAACACCGGCGAAGGTGGCATCAGTCCCTATCATATGAAACATGGTGGTGACTTAACCATGCAGTTTGGTTCAGGCTATTTTGGTTGTCGTGACAAGGCGGGTCATTTTGATCCTGAGTTATTTGCTCAAAAAGCCACCAGTGATCAGGTTAAGATGATTGAAATTAAATTGTCTCAAGGTGCCAAACCCGGTCATGGTGGTGTTTTGCCAGGCAGCAAGGTGACCCCCGAAATTGCCGCCATTCGCCATGTTGAGCCCTACAAAACGGTTGAATCACCGGCCACTCACAGTGCCTTTAGTACACCTATTGAATTACTGCAATTTGTTGCTAAAGTACGAGATTTGTCCGGTGGTAAACCGGTTGGATTTAAACTGTGCTTAGGTAAGAAATATGAATTTTTAGCACTTTGTAAAGCCATGATAGAAACGGATATTTTGCCTGACTTTATCACCATTGATGGCAGTGAGGGCGGTACCGGTGCAGCGCCCATAGAACTCACCAATTCGGTGGGAACTCCGTTGCGGGATGCCCTGGTATATGTCAATAATGCTTTAATTGGAGCCGGTTTAAGACCGCACTTAAAAATCATCGTGGCCGGTAAAATTATATCTGCTTTCCACATCATTAAAGCGCTGGCGTTGGGTGCCGACACAGTTAATTCAGCCCGTGGTATGATGTTCGCTTTGGGCTGTATTCAGGCAAGGGTCTGCGATACCGGTCATTGTCCCACCGGCATCACCACCCAGAATCCGGCCCGTAATAAGGGTTTGGTGGTTGAAAATAAAGCCCAGCGGGTGGCGCGATATCACTGCAAAATGCTGGAAAATATGATTGATCTGCTGGCGGCAGCGGGATTAAGTTCCTTTGATGAGTTAAGACCGCACCACATCATTCAACGCGTCCAGGGTTCTTTGGTGAGAAATTACGAAGAACTTTATCCAACACTTGAAGCGGGTATTCTGCTCAACGATAACACCCGACCCAGTATGTGGCAGGCCGATTGGCAACAAGCCGATCCAAACCATTGGCATAATCCACAAAAACAAACATAAATCAATTACTTATGAATCTAACTAAAAAGATAATTATTTACATGATCATCGGTGCCATTATTGGCATCACGCTTAATCTGACGAAACTGAATACGGTCGATTTTGTTGACAGCTATATTATCAATGGTTTGTTTCATATCATCGGGCAATTATTTGTTTTATCCTTAAAAATGATGGTCGTGCCTTTGGTATTTGTTTCTTTGTTCTGTGGCACCACTGCTTTACGGGAACCGGCGATGCTGGGTTCATTGGGTGGTCGAACGCTGGCTTTTTACCTGTTCACGACAGCCACCGCCATAACCATTGCTTTAACCATTGCCATTAGCTTTGGTGTGGGCAGCGGTGCTGAAATTCCGGTGGATGTTAATTATGTGGCGGCAGAAGGACGCACTTTCACGGAAGTGATTCTGAGCATTCTGGATAACCCGGTACAAGCCATGGCCGAAGGAAATATGCTGGCCATTATTATTTTCGCTATATTGCTTGGCTACAGTGCCGGAAAAGCCGGAGATGCCGGTCAAAAAGTCATCAGTTTCTTTAAAGACTTTAATGAAGTTATTATGAAACTGGTGATGGTGATTATGGAATTTGCACCGATTGCTGTACTGGCCATTTTAGCCAAGGTTTTTGCTGAATTGGGTTTTGATGCGGTGCTGGCTTTGGCCGGTTATTTCTTTACTGTGTTGATGGTTTTGATCTTCCATGCCTCGGTGGTTTATCCTTCTTTACTTAAATTGTTATCGGGATTAAGTCCGCTGATATTTTTCAGCAAAATGCGCAGTACTTTGTCCTTTGCCTTTGGCACATCGAGTTCTAACGCCACCATTCCGGTAACCTATAAAACGGTGACCGAACGCTTGGGTGTTGAAAATTCGGTGGCTTCTTTTTCTGTGCCCTTTGGCGCCACCATTAATATGGACGGTACTTCGATCATGCAAGGTGTGGCCACTGTCTTTATCGCCAATGCTTATGGGTTAGATCTCAGTGGCGGACAATTGGTGACGGTGGTATTAATGGCGACCATGGCTTCAGTGGGAACTGCCGGGGTGCCCAGCGCCGGTCTGGTGATGTTGCAAGGCGTGTTGTTACAAGTGGGCTTACCGATTGAAGGTATTGGTATTATTCTGGGTGTTGATCGATTGCTAGATATGACCCGAACGGCGGTAAATGTGACCGGAGATGCTACGGTCACCTGTATTGTGGCAAAATCTATCGGCAAGTTAGATGAGGATGTTTATAATGATCCCGATGCGGGTGAAGAAATGTTGGATTAGCGTGTAATAATAATCCCGTTAACAGCTTAATAGCCGTGGCATTTTGCACATAACCCGATTGCAATTGATGGTTAAATTAGTCAAGAACGATTCGTATTAAGATATTGACAATCATTATCATTAGCAATAAAATGCAATTTGATTATAACCATTCAACACATATGTACGTTTGTATTTGCCACGGTATCACCGATAAAGATATTCAAAAAGCAGCCCAGTCAGGCATCAACAGTATTAATCAGTTGGCGGCCGAAACCGGTGCCACAACCGGTTGTGGCAGTTGTCTGGACATGGCGCAAGATATTCTGCGACAACAATCAATTCAACAGGCTGATTTTCTGAAAGTCCTTTCCCCAAACAAACCACACTTTGCCTGATATCCCCTTTTTAAGCCCAATCATTTAGCCGAAAATGTTATTATAAACATTTGGATAAATACTGGAGTTTGAAGCCATGAAAGGTGATAAAAAAGTGATTCAGTTGCTGAATAAAGCACTGTATAACGAACTAACAGCCATCAATCAGTACTTTATGCATGCCAAAATGCTTGAAGATATGGGGTTTGAAAAATTAGCCGCCAAAGAGCGGGAAGAATCCATCGATGAAATGAAACATGCCGATTTGTTGATGGAGCGTATTTTATTTTTAGAGGGCCTGCCGAACTTACAGGATCTGGGTAAATTAAGGATTGGTGAGTCGGTTGGCGAAATGTTTACATGTGATTTGGCGATGGAATTGGACGCCATTCCTGATTTGCGTGATGGTGTTGAGTATTGTGAGTCAGTACGTGATTATGTCAGTCGGGATTTGTTCCAGGAAATTCTGGATTCTGAAGAAGAACATGTGGATTGGTTAGAAACACAAATTAGCCTGATGGAACAAGTGGGTGAGCAAAACTATTTACAATCACAGTTGTAAACAATTGAACCTTAAAAAAGGGCCATCATTAGGCCCTTTTTTTATTTCTTGTGTTCAATCACCACATCGGTATAAATACCGCCACGGACATTAAATTTCATGGTAATTTTCATCCAGCGCGGGTCAACGGCATCAACCAAATGATCTAAAATTTCATTGGTGACCGCTTCATGGAATGCCCCACGATCGCGAAAAGTCCACATGTATAATTTCAGTGATTTAAGTTCAACACATAAATCGTCGGGTGTGTATTCAATCTTTAAAGTGGCAAAATCCGGCTGACCTGTTTTTGGACATAAACAAGTGAATTCAGGGATGTCCATAATGATGTTATAATCCCGATTTGGATTAGGATTTGGAAAGGTTTCCAGTTGATCAGAGGGTTGGGTGGTCATGGTAATAATATGCTGTAATAAAGGGCGCTGACCATACCTAAAATTAATTAAGAAAGCAAGAACAAAACAGACCATCAATGCGACTTTCAAAAATAAAATTATCCGGCTTTAAATCGTTCGTGGACAGTACCGAAGTGCTTTTACCCACTAATTTAACCGGTGTGGTGGGCCCAAATGGTTGTGGTAAATCCAATATTATCGATGCGGTTCGTTGGGTGATGGGTGAAACCTCAGCAAAAATGCTGCGCGGCAGCGCCATGACAGATGTTATTTTTTCCGGTTCGGCCACCCGCAAACCGGTTGGTATGGCCACGGTTGAGCTTATTTTTGATAACAGTGATGGCCAGATTCAGGGCGAATATGGTGGTTATAACGAGATTTCAGTTAAGCGCCAGGTTAATCGGGACGCGCAATCGAGTTATTTTCTCAATGGCAGCAAATGTCGAAAAAAAGATATCGTTGATTTATTTTTAGGTACCGGGCTGGGCCCAAGAAGTTATTCGATCATCGAACAAGGCATGATTTCCAATATCGTGGAGTCTAAGCCGGAAGATTTACGGGGTTATATTGAAGAAGCTGCCGGTGTGTCGAAATATCGCGAGCGACGACGGGAAACTGAACGGCGAATTCTGCGTACGCGAGAAAATTTAGAACGCTTGGATGATCTTCGCACAGAAGTGGGTAAGCATATTCAGCATTTAAAACGACAGGCCAAAAACGCAGAAAAATACACCGATTTAAAAAAACAATCGAAACAATTGAAAGCCGAGGTACTGGCTTTACGATGGCAACAGTGGCAACACCAAGCCGAACAAAGTGATACAGAGATTAAACGATTACAAACAGAATTTGAGAAAACCAAAAGGGGTTTAACAGAGAGCGAAAAAAACATCACCCAAAAGCGTGACAGTTACCAGCAAAATGCAGATCAACAAAATCGCTTGCAGGAACAGTTGTATCAAATCAACGGAGAAATTGGCAAGATTGAACAAGCCATCAGTCATGCGAAAAACCTCTCTGAGAAAAATAAGCAAGATTTATCAGCCACTGAATATGACATTGAACAACAGCTCAAACAACAACAAGACGATCAAGTTGCCTTAAAAAATGAGCAACAGGTGCTTGCGGCTGAACAGCCACGATTAGAAACCTTAACAGCCCAGCTGGAAACAGCCAAAGAAAGCAATGAAGATCATGACATGGCTCGGCAGCAATGGCGGCAGCAATGGGATGAATTGTTGCATAAAGTGAATGAGCACCAACGTCAGGCAGATGTTGAAAAAACCAAAATTGCATCCCTGGAGGCCGGTCTTGTACGTCAGGTTGAACGATTGAATAATCGCCATGAAACTGATTCATCCGATAACATCGACAGCTGGCAGCAGGAGTTAAAAGAATTACAACAGCATTACACAAAACAACAGCAGACATTACAGCAATTCAATACACAAATTGAACAGCTCAAATCACAAAAACAAAGTACCCAGCAACAGGTGGCTGATTTACGCCAGTCTATTGATGAAAACAAAAGTGAGCTGCATCAAATAAAAGGCCAAAAAAGGTCGTTAGAGGCCTTACAAAAGGCGGCAACCTCAGAAGATAACGACGAATTAAACCATTGGCTTACTGAACAAAAATCAAAAATATCCGGTCGTCTGGCTGAAGTGATTAAAGTTGATAACGGCTGGGAAATTGCCGTTGAAACAGTTTTGAAAGAGCGATTACAGGCGCTGATGACCGACCATGGTGATTTATCTGAGCTGTTGGCAGAATGGCACTTTGGTTCAATAACCGCTATCCATAACAATGAAAATCAAATTAAACCGAAATCAGGTCGACTATCAGAAAAGGTTCAAGGACCCAGTGTAGTGATTGAATGGCTCAACACAGTGTACGCTTGTGATGACCCCAACCAGATAAAAAATCTTGAGACAGAATTAAAAGAAGGGGAATCAATCATCAACCAAGATGGCGATTGGTTTGGCTCACACTGGATAACGGTTCAACGGGGTGATCGCCAGGAAAACTTCTTATTGAGAAAAAAACACATCACGCAGCTGGAAAAAGACATTGAATCCTGCCAGAAAAAGATAAATGCTGATGAAGAACAATTACAACAATTAATACAAAACAGACAAACCGAGAATCAACAGTCTGAGCAATTACAGCTAGACCTGAATATGGCACACCGCAAGTTATCAGAACTGGATAGCCAGATAAAACAAAAGCAGCATGTCATTGAACGAGAGCAGCAACAAACTGAGCAAAAATCTCAGGAAATACAATCACTGAAAGGCCAAATTGAAGAAGATGAACAGGCCTTGTCTGAAGCCCGGGGTCGTTTAGAACAAGTGCTTAATGTGATGAAACAGCTCCAGGCAGAAAAATCTGAGCTCAGCATGCAACAAGAGCAGCTGAATGCTGATTTTGAACAAGCCAAAGTCCAGCTTAATGATATTTCTGAAGAGTTCTATCAATCTCGACTCAGACATTCGGCGGCTGAAAATAAAATTCAGGCATTGCAACAAAATGTCAGTAGAGCCGATCAGGCCATTGAACATTTAAAGCAGCGCAGGGATCAGCTTCTGAGCGACCTTAACCAACAGAATAACCCGGAAAAGGAACAGCAAAAATCGCTTGATGAGCTGATTCAAAAGCGTATTCAAGTGGAACAAAAACGCAATGATCAGGCACAAATTGTTGCCACCCTGCAATCAGAACTGAATGACATGGAGCAGGCACGGTCAAGTCATCAACAACACATTGAAACAGCCCGTTCAGCCCTGGAAAATGCCAAATTAGAAAGTCAGTCACGACAGCTCAAAGCCGATGGTTTTGCCGAACAGTTAGCAGATTTGGGATATGAGCCGAAAACTGTGATCGAAGATATGGCGGTTAAAACCGATGGACTGGTAAATTTGGTCGAGCAAAAAGAAACACAAATGGAGCAATTGCATCGTCATATTATTCGATTGGAGCCGGTTAATCTGGCTGCCATTGATGAGTATCAGGAAGAGTCCAAACGTAAACAATATTTGGACGAACAAGATGAAGACTTGCGAAAAGCTTTAGACACTTTAGAGCAGGCGATTGCTCGAATTGACAAAGATACCCGTACGCTCTTTAAGGAAACATTTGAAGCGGTCAATAGTCATATTAAACAACTGTTCCCGCGATTATTTGGCGGTGGTCATGCTTATTTAGAATTGACCGGCCATGATTTACTGACCACCGGTGTGGCTATCATGGCCAGACCGCCGGGCAAACGGGTGTCCAGCATTCAGTTATTGTCCGGTGGTGAAAAAGCCCTGACAGCGGTGTCTTTGGTGTTTGCTATTTTTAACCTGAATCCTGCGCCTTTTTGTTTGTTGGATGAAGTGGATGCACCTTTGGATGATGCCAATGTCACCCGCTTTTCAAATATGGTTCAGGACATGTCAGAAAAGGTTCAGTTTTTATTCGTGACTCACAATAAAGTAACCATGGAAATTGCCAATCAACTGATGGGTGTGACAATGCGGGAAGCCGGTGTTTCACGTTTGGTTAGTGTCGATTTAGCTGCAGCTGCTGAAATGGTCGATGATTAATGTCCAAAGTTATTGACCAGCGTACGTCATGAAGCGTTGTGCAGTGTGTCAATGTTATTCTGAGAAGCTACTCTGTAGCGGTTGCCGGGATCTGATAAAACCCACAGCCGATGCTTGTCAAATTTGTGATAAACCGCTGGTTTCAGTACAAAAGCAATCCGAAAGGCGATTATGTCGTGACTGTCGCAAACAGCGTCCGGCTTTTGACCGCATATATTGTGCCGGTGTTTATCAAACCCCCGGCAGTGACTGGGTGATGGCATTAAAGTTTTCAAATCAGTTGCATTGGGCGCGTGCCATGGCCGAATTAATGGTACCCACCATGGCTCAACTGCCGGCTGCATGGCCCCTCATACCGATGCCATTACATCGTCAGCGGCTCAAAAGGAGAGGCTATAACCAGGCACATGAAATATGTCGCTTCATTGCGCAATTTAGTAAGCGCACGCAATTATCAGATATTTTGATGCGCACAAAATACACCGCCATGCAGGCTACTTTACCGGAAAAACAACGTCGTGCTAATGTGCGTCAGGCTTTTACTGTTAATGGCCACGTAATACCTGAAGCAGTGATATTGGTGGATGATGTTTTAACCACCGGTCAAACCCTGTCGGCGGCCGCTGCGGTCTTAAAAAAAGCCGGCGTCGAACAAGTGCATGGTGTGGTTTTTTTACGTTCTGACAATTAGAGCCCTTCGCACTGGAAAGTTGATTTACAGCTTTTTCTTAGTATTCCCAGTAATCCGGAATCATTAAAATAAATAAGGTAAATAATTCCAAACGACCAAAAACCATGGCCAAAGATAAAACCCATTTGGCACCATCATGAACCTCTGCATAATTCGCACCGGCGTTCCCCAGTGCCGGTCCAAGATTGGTTAAGGCTGATAAAGAGGCTGAGAATGAAGTCACAATGTCTTCGCCAAACATGGATAACAACAGGGTGAACACAATTAATAAAAATAAAAATTGAACAAAAAAAGCTGAGATGGAATCCAACACCCGGTAATTCACTGTTTTGCCGTTGACTTTAATCAAGAATTTACCGTGTGGATGTATCAGGCGATACAGTTCCCGCATACTCATTTTAAACAATAAAATAATTCGAATGACCTTGATGCCACCGGCTGTGGATCCGGCGCAGCCACCAACACTGGCAAACATCAACAGCATGATAGGTAGAGCGGCCGGCCATAAATAAAAACTTTCGGTGGTGTAGCCGGTGGTGGTGCCGATAGAAACGGCCTGGAAAGTGCCTTCTCTTAAAGACTCAAATAAAGTGCTGGTGGTGCCGGTTAAATAAAGTTGACTGGCGGTTAATAAGGATGCGGTGGTCAGAAAAGCCAGAAACACCTTCACTTCGGTATTGGCCATATAGGTTTTAATAGAGGCGCTTTTCCAAGCCACGAAATGTGAAGCAAAATTAATACCGGCAATGGCCATAAAGAGGACGGCTATCATTTCTAATAACGCATTATTAAAATGACCAAAAGAAGCGTCATAAGGCGAAAACCCGCCAATCGAAATGGTGGTAAAAGCATGGCAAATGGCATCAAACATATTCATGCCGGCAAGATAATAGCTAATGATACACATCACTGTTATACCCAAATAAATATACCACAGGGCTTTGGCTGTTTCGGTAATTCGTGGGGTCAGTTTTTGATCCTTCATCGGTCCGGGTATTTCGGCTTTAAAGATCTGCATACCACCAATACGGAGCATCGGTAGGACAGCCACAGCCAATACGATGATGCCCATGCCGCCAAACCATTGCAGTTGTTGGCGGTAGAATTTAAGCGCATGTGGCAGGTTGTTAATGTCGGTTAAGATGGTGGCACCTGTGGTGGTTAATCCTGAAATAGATTCAAACACAGAATCAGTCAGCGATAAATCGGGGTTATGAGATAAATAGAGTGGAAGTGCCCCGGCCAAACCGACAATAATCCAAGAGGCTGCCGCCACCAAAAAACCACTGCGGATACTTAAATTGGCTGTTTGTTTACGGTGAGGAAAAAAGAGCACCCCGCCAATGACTACCAGGGTGGCAAAACCTTCGATAAAAGGCCAGATATCACCATCTTGATAAATCAGACCCACCAGCACCGGTGGCAGCATCATGAAACTGCACATAAGTAACAGGATGCCGATAATCTTTTGTACGATGGCTGCGTTCATAGAGGCTTTCTAACTCGGTTCATGATTTAGGTAAAGGACTCATAACTTAAAGGTAAGAGGCATCGACTTCAAATAAGATTTTCAAATCATTGACGTTCTTGGTATTGGTAACAAAGATAATCAGGTGATCGGCATTTTTAATGATTTCATGTTGGTGCGCCATTAAGACTTCGCCATCTCTAATAATACCGCCAATGGTGCAACCGGCCGGCAGCACTAAATTTTTTATTTTATGGCCAATCACGTGAGAAGTGGCACTGTCACCGGCGACTTTTATTTCTAAAGCCTCTGCAGCACCATCCATTAAAGAATGCACCCGGGCGGTAAAATCTCCCCGTACATGGGCCAGTATGCCTCCGATGGTAATGTGCTGCGGTGAAATCACTATATCAATGGTGTCTTTTTCGATGAGTTCTGAATAATTGGTTTTATTAATCAGCATGATGACTTTTTTGGCGCCCAATTTTTTTGCCAGTAAAGCAGACAGTAAATTGGAATGATCATCATTGGTTAAGGCACAGAAAATATCGGTACCGGAAATATTTTCCTCGCGTAAAATATTTTCAGAGGTGCAGTCGCCGCGAATCACCAGTGCTTTGTTTAATTCTTCAGCGATATGCGCTGAGCGTTCTTTGCCATACTCAATCACTTTGACTGAATGTTCCTGCTCCAAAGCTTTGGCCAGGTTAAAGCCCACATGACCACCACCGGCAATCATGATCTTATAATTGGGTCGACTGGTTTTGTGCCAGGCTTCCATAATTTTTCGAATGTGCTTTTTGGCGGCCAGAATAAACACCAGGTCACCGAGGCGCAATACAGTGTCACCAATGGGTTCAATGGCTTTTCCGTCACGAAATAAAGCCGCCACCCGGGCATCAGCGCCTTCCGGTAAAATGCGATGAAATTCGCGAATTTGCTGATCAACCAATGGGCCGTTTTTAACCACTTCGATGGTCACCAGTTGAGCCCGACCCTGGGCAAACTCCATGACTTGGAGGGCGCCTTCATACTCAATAAGTCCATGGATGTGTTTGGTCACCAGTTGTTCCGGTGAAATATGGAAATCAATCGGCACATGTTCATGCTCGAACATTTCCGGATGATTGGCATATTCGGCTTCTCGAATCCGGGCAATTTTTGTGGGTGTATTAAATAAACTATAACAAACCTGACAGGCCACCATATTCACTTCATCAGAGCTGGTCAGTGCCACCACCATGTCGGCATCAGCGGCACCGGCACGAATTAACACTGATGGATGAGAGGCGTGGCCGTGGACTGTACGGATATCCATGTCCAATTGAAGCTCATTCAATAACTTATTATCAATGTCGACCACTGAAATATCGTTGTCTTCTTTCTCTAAATGCTTGGCAATTGAGGAACCGACCTGACCGGCACCGAGGATAATAATTTTCATGATGAACTGATGTTCTTTGGATTAATATCTAAGGTGCGTAATTTGCGGTACAAATTGGTCCTTTCCATACCGGAAATTTTGGCTAAATCTCCCACCTTACCGTCGACTTTTTGTAAGTGATAGAGCAAGTAATCGCGTTCGAACTCTTCACGCGCTTCCCTTAATTCCAAATCATACCGAGTTTGTTGGGAAGTGCTGGTCAGCGATTGTTGGTTTTGCTCAATAAAAGCTTCCACTTCAGTCTGCTGGATTTCCATGTCTCCACCGGCCAATTGTAATTGCCGAACCAGGTTCTTTAATTCACGTAAATTGCCCGGCCATGGGTAGTGTCGTAAATAGTTTTGGGCCGCGACTGATAATTTACGATAAGGTGTTTGTTCGATGTCGGGTAAATGATTTACATAAAAATTGAGTAATTCAGGAACATCTTCCGAGCGCTGTTGTAAAGGTGACAGGAAAATAACAAATTCAGCCAAACAATCATATAAATCCCGGCTGAAATCACCTTGTTCAATTAAAACCGATAAATCCTGTTGGCTGGTGGCCAATACCTGGGTTTGTTTATGTTGGTGGGGTTTCTGCCATTGTTTAAGCTGACTTAATAATTTCTGCTGTAAAGACTCGGTTAAACAGTCAACATTGGCAATGACACAGCTGCTGCCGGGTTGTGGTTTGTGTTGTGATAATGCCTCATCAATATTGTCTTCGTCCAGGCTTAAACTGTCCAGTAAGGTGACGGACTTGTTATGGTGGCGATGATGATGAATGAGCAAAGCAGTGGTTGATTTACCGGTTCCGGCATCACCATATAACAATACATTATGATGGGTCTTGGCTATTTTTTTTAAGGTTTCCCGTAATTCTGAGGCAGCCTTCGAGTTACCGATTGGGTCAATAATCTGCCATTGGGGTTGTGGCGCCTGGGTCGTTTTAGATTGTTGATGTTGTGCCAACGTGGTTTCAATGGTTTGTAATAATTTAGCCAATGATATGGGTTTTTCGACAAAGTCAGCGGCTCCCATTTTTGTGGCCTCGATGGCGGTTTCAATGGTGCCATGGCCGGACATCATCACAACGGCAAAGGGCATGCCATCTTCCTGGTGCCATTTTTTTAACAAACTGATGCCGTCTAATTCCGGCATCCATATATCCAACAGGACGAGGTCTGGGCTGCGTTCTTTAATTTGTGCCAGGGCATCATGGCCGTCAACAGCTGTCCTGACGTGATAATCTTCATCTGATAAAATATCAGAGATTAATTCACGAATATCCGGTTCGTCATCAACTATCAGTATATCTGCTTGACTCATTTGGGTGTGCCTTGTCCATGGGATAGGGCGCTCATCATTTCGTTGTTATGTAAGCGTTTAATTCGACAGGTTTTTTTCTGTTTAACTTGTTCAATTCGAACCACATGATGTTGCGGAATGTGTAACACTTCTACATCTTTAAATTCTGTTTTGAGTTGCTCCTCGACAGGGTCTATCACAACACCGGCAGAAACATCAAACACCAGCTCACTCAAAGAAATAAAACCAAACAGTTCTTCACTGTTGATGTGCTTGGCGTATAACTCGTACAGCTTATCCCGGTGGTGGAAACTGATTCTGAATAAAGGTTCTTTGGTGCTCATTATGATCTCACTTTGGCAGTCACTCTATTTTACAAACCAAGCCAACAAAAAACCAGCTGTAAAGCCGCTGAGGTGGCTCATCCAGGCGATGTTATAGTGAATATTGGGTTGAAAATGTAAAACCAATTGAAAACACAGCCAGAAGAAGATGATAACCCATAATGGCATGGTTGTTTTTTCTAAATATAAACCAATGGGTATCACAAAACTAATTTTCTTGTCCGGAAAGAGTACCAGCCATAATCCAATCAAGCCAGAAACCGCACCACTGGCGCCCAATAATATGTGGTCTTGATTGTGCATGACCAAAGCAGCGGAAATGTTGCCGATAATGCCGGAGACCAAAAAAACAAACAAGAATTTTTGGGCGCCAATGACCCGTTCAATAGCAAAAGCCAACAGCACAAAAGCAGACACATTGGTTAACCAGTGCAACCAGTTACCATGTAAAAACAGGGCGGTAAATAAACGAAGTAATTCGATGGGCTGTTGTTCGATTTTAGGCCAAAAATCACTGGTATGTATGGCGTAATAATCAATGAGAACTTTTTTGAGGTCAGTGGCCTCCATCAGCACCAGAAATAACAGTAAAACCAGGCCAATCAGTGCTGAAATATAGGGAACATAACGGGGCTTTTGGCTGGAAAAATTAATCACTTGAGCACAATAAAATCTCGACCTTGTACGCGTAAAATCACCCCGGACTGGGTAATGTCCTGAATGCTAATTAATTCCTCAAAGGTATCGCCCACATGAATAGGCACGCCATTTATTATGGCCATTCTGTTTTCCACCACGGGATCGTAAACATGAACACTCAGGTTAAGTTTGGGCAAGTCTTTGCGAACAGAATAAGGCAGTTCGAACAATTGTGGCAGATGGGTGTTGGCTTGTTCCTCAGGCTGTTTATCCTCGGGGGTTGCATTGATGGCTTGTTTGTTTTTCATAGGGGTGTCAGCCAGTTGGCTGTCAATCTCTTGTTGAGCCATAACTTCCGTTGAGATATTTTCAGAATTGCTGGTGTCAGCTGTGTCGGTTTTTATTACTGGCTTGTTTGATTCTTCGTTGCTGACGTTGACCGGTTGGGTTTTTCGGGATTCTGATGTGTTGAGCTGATCAGGTTTTTTTTTGCCAACCGACTGGTTGGATTGTTTTTTAGCGACTGTCTGCACTTCTTTTGGTTTGGGTTTGCTGAGTTTTTTATTCTTTTTTTGTGCGGGCATTGTTTTTTCGGGGCTGTCACTGACCAGGGCTGGTTGTTGGGATGAGCCCGTATGTTGCCATACAAAATCCGGTTTTTGGAAATAGACTGCAGTCAAAACCAAGAGTAAAAGCACCAAAATGAGATAAAAACCCCATCGTTTTTTGGACTTCGTTTGTTCTTTTAAATCCATGCGGATGTTTAAACCATGATTCTTGCGTGGTCGCTTTGCATCTGATTTTTTTAGGGCATCGATAATCGATGACATACTATTACTCGTTATTATCTGAGACCGCTGAGGTCTGTTGTTTTAATTGAGGACCGTCATAGGCTTTTAAAGCCAGAGCCATTTGCGTTTCTCTACCAATAATACCATCGGCATGTAAGCCGTTTTGCTGCTGGAATATTTTGATCCAGGGGGTTAAATCTGCTTCACTCAGTTCAGCTTGTTCATCCAGTACCCGAGCCACCGACAGTGCCCATTGGCGTTGTTGCTTAATTGTACCATTAATCAGCGCGGGTGCGATGGGCCAAAGCACGCGATAGTGTCCCAGCCACTGTTGGTTGAGAGCCTGGTGACTGAGTGTTTTGGGTCCCTGACGTGTGCTGACAGTGACTTCATTGTCGGATAGACCTGTTAATAACACGGCAGATTGATTTTTTAGTTGCAATATTGCCGGCGTGTTCAGTGCGGCAATTTGACTCAGGTTACCTTGTTTATGGTAGCAAGCCATGCCGGTCAAAGTGATATCGGGACAATCCAGTTGTGGCCAAAACAGCCCCTCATCCAATTGCCACAACTGAAAATACCGTTGCCAGCTGATGTTGATGGGTGGCGGGTCAAGGGTGGTGGCTTGTCCGGCCATCATTTGAGATTCAGATTTCGAAGGTTTGAGCTTGTCACTGTGTTGTGAGCTTAGATACCAACCAGCCAAACCGGCGAAGCCAATAAATATGATCAAGGCCGTTATGTACAGAAACCGGCGGTTGTTTGATTGGTCATTCAATTCTCGTTGTGCTTTTTTAATATGGCGGTAACGAACCCGCGGGCTTTCCTGGGTGTAAGCCACCAATAAGGCCCGGTCACATAAGATATTGATCAATCGTGGTATACCGCCACTGTAGCGGTACACAGCTGCCAGGGCTGACCGGGTAAAAATAGCTTGGTTGTGTAATGGTTGTGGTTTTGATGTCTCTGCTGGTTGTTCTGGATAACGGCTTATCGACATCCGGTGGCGAATATAGGCGCTGGTTTCCTGACGATTGAGGGGTAATAAATGGAAGCGGGTGGTTATGCGTTGAGCCAATTGACGTAAATCTTTGCGTGCCATGGTGGCTTTTAATTCCGGTTGACCGATGAGAATAATTTGTAATAATTTATGCTCGGCAGTTTCCAGATTGGTCAGTAACCGTAACTGTTCCAAGGTGGGTTGTGGCAAATTTTGGGCTTCATCAATAATAATCAGGGTGTTTTCCCCTTGTTCCCACCATTGTAACAGTTGTTCGTTTAAGCGGTTGACCAGCGCATCCAGTTGTTTTCCGGTGCCATAAGTTGATAAACCAAATTCCCGAAATATAGCCAGTAATAGCTCTTGCGGTGATTGATTGGGGTTTAAAATTAAAGCGGCATGGGTGTCTTTGGGCAGTTGTTGTATAAACAATCTGGATAAGGTGGTTTTACCGGTGCCCACTTCACCGGTTAATTGCACAAAACCGGCGCCGCCGCCCCGGGTGACGCCATAAACAAGATGTGCCAGGGATTCGTTGTGTTTTTCGCTCAAATAAACAAACGCCGGATCCGGAGTGATGGCGAAGGGTGGTTTATTTAAATTAAAAAACTCCAGATACATTGGCTAATCAGTTAGTCGTCACTTAAAGCAAGAATATCGGCGTTACCACCCACAGCAGCGATGTTGTTGGTGATGGTTTTTTCATGCACAAATCGGTGTAAATAGCCCGGGCCACCGGCTTTGGGGCCGGTTCCGGATAAGCCCATGCCACCAAAAGGATGAACGCCAACCACTGCACCGGTCATATTACGGTTTATGTAACAATTACCGGCCTGAACTTTGGATACCACATATTCTATGGTGTCATCAATGCGTGAATGAATGCCGGTGGTGAGACCATAACCGGAGCTATTGATCTCATCAATAACTTTATCGAGGTCTTTGGCATGGTAGCGAATAATGTGTAAAAACGGACCAAAAATTTCCCCTTTTAACTGTTTTATGCTGTCGATTTCAACCGCTTGGGGGCTGACATAATAGCCTTTTAAATCTGGTAATTTAGGTGCCTCCAGTAACTGACCTGTCTGAGCCATTTTTTCCTTGTGTGCCTGTAAGATGTCGAGAGCATTTTGATCAATCAGCGGGCCTACGTCAGTATTAAAATGGCGCGGATGACCAACATGAAGTTGATTCATGGCACCTTGCAACATGGTAATCACTTTATCAGCCACATCCGATTGAATGTACAAAACCCGCAGCGCCGAACAGCGTTGACCGCAGCTGTAAAAAGCTGAGTCAATCACATCTTCAACCAATTGTTCGGGCAAGGTCGAGGAGTCCGCAATCATGCAATTCTGGCCGCCGGTTTCTGCAATTAGAGTGGCAATTTCACGGCTGTCACGATTAACCAGGTTGCGGTTAATAATCTGAGCGGTGGCGGTGGAGCCGGTGAATACCACACCGTGAATGGCCGAATGACTACATAAATAATTACCCACCTGTTTTCCAGGGCCCAAGGTGAGTTGTAAAGCTTCTTTAGGAAAGCCTGCCTGATGCATCAGCTGAACAGTCTGGTAGGCAATCAGATTGGTCTGTTCAGCCGGTTTGGCGATGACACAGTTTCCGGTGACTAAAGCGGCTATAATCTGTCCGGTAAAAATGGCCAATGGGAAATTCCAGGGGCTGATACAGACAAAGACACCTTTTCCCTGATGGTATAAATAATTACTTTCACCGGTGGGCCCGGGCATTTTTAATCCCTGACCACATAACTGTTCGGCTTGCTCAGCATAGTAACGACAAAAATCCACCGCTTCACGTAACTCAGCGATGGCATCTTCCAGGGTTTTGCCGGCCTCATGGCGAAGTAAATTGAGCAGTCTATCCCGATTGGTTTCCAACAGTTCAGCGGTTTTAATCGCGGCTTCACAGCGTTTATCCGTGGCACTGTCGCGCCAGCTTGGAAAGAACTTATGGGCTGTGTCAACCGCTTTTTCTAAACTGCTTTCATTTATGGGGCTGTAGTGACCAACCACCCGGGTTAAGTCAGCCGGTGATTTGACAGTTAAGGTGTCCGTGCCGGGACTTTCCTGACCGTTAATCAAAGAAAAGGCGGTGTAATTTTCATCATGTTGTGATTCTATTGCGGTTTGAAGTTGTTCTAACGTCGGGCTGTCATGAACATTAACGCCGGCTGAGTTTAAACGGTTTTCGGAAAAAATATCTTGAGGTAAAGGTAGTTGAGGGTGCTTGTGAACGGTGTTTTTGGCCACGCGTTCAATCGGGTCCTGGGTAATGACATCAATACTGTACTTCATGTCAGTGAGGCGATTAACAAAAGACGTATTGGCACCATTTTCCAGTAATCTTCTGACCAGGTAGGGCAATAAGTCCTGGTGGCTGCCGACCGGGGCATAGACACGACACGGTCTGTTTAAGCCATTTTCCGAGATGGTTTGGTTGTGTAGCGGTTGGCCCATGCCATGTAAGCGTTGAAATTCATAACCGCCTTCATCTCCCGCCATGGTGTATACAGCGGCCACAGTGTTGGCATTGTGTGTGGCAAATTGAGGGTAAAACTTATCTCGGTTTGCCAGCAATAATCGGGCGCATGCCAAATAGGCCAAATCAGTATTGGCTTTGCGGGTATAAACGGGGTAATGGCTTAAGCCCTGTTCCTGTGCCAGTTTAATTTCGGTGTCCCAATAGGCGCCTTTGACCAGCCGCAAAGGAATTAAACGACCTTCCTTTTCAACCAGGGTGATGAGTAATTTCAGTACGTCAAGAGCTCGTTTCTGGTAGGCCTGAACCACCAAACCAAAACCGGCATAATCTTCTAATTGACGATATACATACGCAAAAACTTTCAGTGATAACTCCAAACGATCGGCTTCTTCGGCATCAATGGTGACTGCGACATTGTGGTCTTTGGCTTGCTGAACCAGGCTCAGCACCCGTGGAGCGAGTTCAGACATGACCCGTTGAGTATTGGCCAGTTCATAGCGGGGATGGAGTGCCGATAATTTAATGGAAATACTTGAAGCGTCATTAATATGTCGTTTTTTATTGGCCTCAGCGATGGCATTGATGGCATCGGCATAGGATTTGTAATAACGATCAGCATCGTCCTGTGTTAAGGCGGCTTCTCCCAGCATATCATAAGAAAAGCGATATTCTTTAAAGCCTTTTTTCTTGCCGCGTTTCAGGGCTTCTTTTATGGTTCGGCCCATGACGAATTGTTTGCCCATCATCTCCATGGCACGCAAAAGGCCGGTTCGAATAACCGGTTCACCGGTTTTGTTAATAAACTTATCCATGGCTCTGGACATGCCTTTTTTGGATATGTCAATATCAATAATTCGACCGGTCAGCATGAGCCCCCAGGTCGAGGCATTGACAAATAAAGAATCACTTTTTCCTAAATGTGATTTCCAGTCGGCATCCAAAATTTTGTCTTTAATGAGCTTGTCGGCTGTTGATTTATCGGGAATGCGTAACAATGCTTCAGCCAGGCACATGAGTAGTATCCCTTCTTTGGAAGATAAGTCATATTCCTGCATAAATGCATCGATGCCATCCAGCTCATCAATGTTTTCTCGGACTTTAATTACCAGTTGAGTGGCAAGCTCTTTAATGTCTTGTCTTTGTTTAGTTCCCGGGTCTGCCAGAGAAAGCAGTTCGCTGACAATAATTTCTTCATCCATTAAATAGGAATTGCTGAGTGAAGAGGTGTCTAAATTCATGTGCATGCTCATGTCGATTAATACAAGGCCAGATTATAATTGAATGCTCTTGGGACTTCATTCATTATTGTCATAGCCGAAAAGGAGAAATCTGGGGAGCCCAATTATTTTGTGCTTAATTAATGATTACTGACATCATTAAGTCGTCAAGTTGTATAGATGCGCATTTATTTATGGGTAAATTAAGAAAAATAAGATTGATATGCGGATATTTTTTTAGAGGGGTGTTAAAATTCCGTCATTATCCAACCGAGACAGTATTGTTCACTTGCCGAAGTTGGGTCAGATTTATCAATAAAACACTCTGATGAGTTCTGGCTGACTTGCTTCCGTTATTAAAGAGGTTAAGATTTGCTGTGCTATGGGTTTTTATTCAATTTGTAGGGTATCAATTGTATGATGAAAAAACAGACTAAAATAGGCTTTTTGGTGAGCAGTCTGCTGATGTCAACTGTGGCGTCTGCTGAGTATGGGCTGAATTTAACAAAAGGCGTGTCCGATTATAGTGGACAAGTATACGACATGCACATGATGGTGTTATGGATTTGTGTGGTGATAGGGATCGGTGTATTTGGCGCCATGTTTTATAGTATTTTTGCTCACCGTAAATCTAAAGGTGTTCAACCGGCCGGGTTTTCTCACAGTACCACAGTCGAAATTATTTGGACAGCCATTCCCGTACTTATCTTGATTGCCATTGCCTTGCCCGCCACCAAAGGAATGATGTTGATGGATAGTCCTAGAGACGCTGAAGGTGAGCCGGTGACCATGGATATGACAATTAAAATCACTGGCTATCAATGGAAATGGCGATATGACTATTTAGATGAGGGTTTTGGTTTCCTCAGCACACTGTCCTCTGACAGCAATATAGCTCGACAAAAAGGTTCGGGGATTGATGTCAGTACGGTTGATAATTACCTTTTGGATGTGGATAAACCGCTGGTAATACCGGCCAATACCAATATTCGTTTCTTGTTAACGTCTGATGATGTGATTCATTCCTGGTGGGTGCCGGAATTTGGCTGGAAACGAGATGCCATTCCGGGTTTTATTAACGAAGCCTGGACGAATATTAAGGAACCCGGTACTTACCGTGGTCAGTGTGCTGAGTTGTGCGGCAAAGACCATGGTTATATGCCCATTGTGGTGGAAGTGCTGAGCAAGAATGATTATCAAAACTGGCTGGCAGAACAAAATGGTGAGGCCGACGCGACACAAGCCGAGGAATTAAATCAGTCTGTTGAAGCTGAATCGTCACAATCTACTGGTTCTGATGTCGATGAAGTGGCGCAAAGTTCAGCGGGTTCAATGTCTGAAACTGAAATGTCTGAAGAATCAGCTGCTGAAGAACAAACAGATGAAGCGGTTGCCGAAGAAAACACACAACCATCAGAAGCCGGCTGGTCAATGGAAAAACTCATGGCGCGCGGTGAAGAAGTGTATAACACCCAATGTCTGGCTTGTCATAAAATTGACGGTTCCGGAATGCCACCTGCGTTCCCCTCACTGATTGATAGTCAGGTTGTGGGTGGCGATGTGAACAAAAACATTGATGTTGTGGTTCATGGTGTCAGTGGTACGGCCATGGCGCCTTTTGGCAGTATGTTGCCTGCTGAAGACATTGCAGCCGTGATTACTTATACTCGCAATTCATTCGGTCATGATACCGGTGATCGCGTGCAACCGGCTGATATCAAAGCCGTTCAACAATAAATTCGAGGATTAAAACAATGAGTCACGACATTACACATGATGAATTGAGTCACGACCACGATCACAAACCCAAAGGTTTTGTTAATCGTTGGTTATTAACCACCAATCACAAAGACATCGGTACCATGTACCTGGTCTTTGCTTTGGCGATGTTTATTCTGGGTGGATCCATGGCGATGGTTATCCGACTGGAATTGTTCCAGCCGGGATTGCAATTTGTTGAGCCGTTCTTTTTCAATCAAATGACCACCATGCACGCCCTGTTTATGATATTTGGTGCGGTGATGCCGGCCTTTGTTGGTTTAGCTAACTGGATGGTGCCGATGATGATTGGTGCGCCTGATATGGCTTTACCCCGATTGAATAACTTTTCTTTCTGGTTATTGCCATTTGCTTTTGTTTTATTAGCGGCCACGTTCTTTATTCCTGGCGGGGCTCCGGCCGGTGGTTGGACCATGTACCCGCCTTTGGTTTTACAAGGGGGTCAAAACGTCGCCTTTTTAGTCTTTGCTGTGCATTTGATGGGGATTTCTTCCATCTTGGGTGCCATTAATATTATTGCCACTATAGTTAATATGCGCGCCCCCAACATCGGTTATTTAAATATGCCCATGTTTGTCTGGACCTGGTTGATTACCGCCTTTTTATTGATTTTGGTGATGCCGGTATTAGCCGGCGCAGTCACCATGTTATTGACTGACCGATACTTCGGCACCAGCTTCTTTAATGCCGCCGGTGGTGGCGATCCGGTGATGTTCCAGCATATTTTCTGGTTCTTTGGACACCCTGAAGTGTACATTATGATTCTGCCGTCTTTCGGGATTGTCTCAGAAATTATTCCAACCTTCGCCCGTAAGCGTTTGTTTGGGTATGTTTCGATGGTTTACGCCACAGCAGCCATTGCCTTCTTGTCTTTTATTGTCTGGGCGCATCATATGTTTAGTGTCGGTATGCCTCTGGGTGGCCAGCTCTATTTTATGTATGCCACCATGCTGATTGCGGTGCCTACTGGCGTGAAAATTTTCAACTGGTTGGCCACTATGTGGCGGGGCGCGATGACTTTTGAAACACCCATGCTATTTTCCATTGCTTTTGTTGCCTTATTTACAGTGGGTGGTTTTTCCGGAGTTATGATGGCGCTGGCACCGGTGGATTTACAGTACCATGACACTTATTTTATCGTGGCTCATTTCCACTATGTCCTGGTGCCGGGATCGGTGTTTGCCATTATTGCTGCGGCTTACTACTGGCTGCCTAAATGGACCGGTCATATGTACTCTGAGCGCCTGGGCAAAATACATTTCTGGTGGTCCGCAATATCCGTGAATGTCCTGTTTTTCCCGCAGCATTTCTTAGGCCTGGCCGGTATGCCACGGCGTATACCCGACTATTCTACGCAATTTGCAGAGTTTAACATGTGGTCAAGTATTGGTGGGTTTGCCTTTGGGCTGGCTCAGGTATTCTTTGTTTATATTGTCATTAAAACCGTGCGTGGTGGTCAAAAGGCCACAGCTGAAGTCTGGGAGGGTGCCAAAGGTTTGGAATGGACCGTGCCTTCACCGGCGCCGCACCATACTTTTGAAGAATATAAGCCGGTTGATTTAAGCAAAATGGCACACGGTGATAACCACTAATGAAACCGAAGAAAGAACATACGCCTCAGCAACGACGAGGCATTAAGAAAACAGTCGCCATCCTAGCGGTGGTGGCTGTTGGCTTATTTTTATGGTCTGTCTATTTAGTGTTGCAACAAGCCCATGTTTGATTCTGTCGGAAATACCTTAAAAGCTTTACTGGCAATCGCTGTCTTGATGGCTGGTTTTGCTTTTGTGCTGGTGCCTTTATATGACGTGGTTTGTGACATTACCGGTTTGAATGGAAAAACCGGTGTCACCACCACCGCTGATGTTGCGTCCGCTGAATCAGCGGTTGATGAAAATCGGACCGTAACAGTGCAATTTGACGGTACCGTTAAAAGTGATTTGCCGTGGGCCTTTCGTCCATCTCAGTTTTCCATGGAAGTCCAGTTAGGAAAGCTTTACCATGCTGAATATTATGCTAAAAACACCGCTGCGGTTGAAATTATTGGTCAGGCGGTTCCTAGTGTGGCACCGGCTAAAGCATCCAAGTATTTTAATAAAACCGAATGTTTTTGTTTTACGGAACAATTATTAAAAGCCGGTGAAGAAATGCAAATGCCATTGACCTTTATCATTAGCAGCGATTTACCTGATGATGTCAAATTAGTGACTTTATCTTATACCTTTTTTAATAAATACCATGTGACCGATACGGCTGCTATAGAAGCAGAAAATCCTCACAATAACAGTTAATATTTATCGAGTAGTGAACCATGACAGAGATTAGTGAAAACCAATATTATGTTCCCCACAAAGCCAAGTGGCCGATTGTCGCTTGTCTGGGGCTCTTTATCACCGTTATCGGTGCCAGCTTAAAATTTAACAACCTTGATTCTGAACCCGGCACGCCATGGCTCATGTATTTGGGTTTTGCCATTTTAATTGTGATGTTCTTTGGCTGGTTTGGTGAAGTGATAAAAGAGAGCGAGGCCAAGCTTTACAACAAGCAAGTGGACGCCTCTTTTCGAGATGGCATGATGTGGTTTATCTTTTCTGAGGTGATGTTTTTTGCTGCTTTTTTCGGTGCTTTATTTTACGTCCGAACTTTTGCAGTTCCGTGGTTGGGTGGTGCGGGTACCAATTTAAGTACCAACATTGAACTCTGGAACGGTTATGAAGCGGTGTGGCCTACCAATGGCCCTGCCGACATGAATGGTCGGTTTGAAACCATCAGTGCGTTTTCATTGCCTTTGGTAAATACTTTATTACTGTTGACCAGTTCTATCACCATTACCATTGCGCACCATGCCTTGCGCGACAATGACCGTAAAAAAACCATTATTTGGATGATTGCCACAGTTTTACTGGGTGCCACCTTCTTATTTTATCAGGCCGAAGAATATATTGAGGCCTATCAACACCTCAACCTGACATTAAAATCAGGTATTTATGGCGCCACCTTTTTCATGTTAACCGGCTTTCATGGTATGCATGTGACATTAGGTACCATTATGTTGATTGTCATCACCATTCGGCTGATAAAGGGACATTTTTCGAAAGACAACCACTTTGGTTTTGAAGCGGTGGCCTGGTATTGGCACTTTGTTGATGTCGTATGGCTTGGCTTATTTATCTTTGTTTACGTACTGTAACGTACAGTTTTATGTAAGCGTCACTTGTTGCGGCAAGTGACGCATCTTATGCTGCTATGAAATATATCATCGTTATCGTCTTTTTATTTATTTTATACAGTATGGGTTCTGCGCTTTTTTATTTATCACGTGATAAAGGCCAAAGTAATAATACCGTCCGGTTTTTAACGGTTCGCGTAGTGCTTTCGGTGGTTTTGTTTTTGTTTATACTATTGGCCATGAAAATGGGGTGGATTGTGCCCCATGGTCTGACCATGCGACCAACCGGATAATTGAGTGCACCGAGAATCCAGATTTCCCTGGGGATTTAGCCTGTTGTGGCTGGCCATTTTGCTCCTTATGATTTGGGCAGGCTTTTGGCAAATGGATCGAGCCAATCAAAAGGACCGTATACGCCATCAAATGCAGTCCGGCACCTTTGAACAACCACAAAATCTAAGTGATTGGCAAAACATTAACAATTACCAAGCCATTCGAACAACAGGACATTATGAAAACATGCATTTCCTTTTGGCCAATCAATTCCAGGAGGGGCAGGTGGGCTTTCATGTGTTGACCAGCTTTTTAACGGATGATCATATCAGGTTGTTAGTCAATCGGGGATGGACCGCTTCAGCTGACATTGACGTTTCTGTGAATAACAATCGGGTAAACTTAACGGGTATGTTATCGGATTGGCCACGGCCGGGTGTACAGTTGGGTGAACAAGAATTTAAAAATAAAACTCAGCAACAGGTGACATATTTACCTCAGGAGCAGACCAAAGTGTTTCTGACACAGCAATTATGTCATCGCCACAACTGTACAATCTTTAATCGTGTGGTTAAATTGGACCCTGAGGCGGAAGCCGGTTTTGTCCGTGAATGGCAGGCACCCATGATGACGGCAGCCAGACACCGGGCTTACGCGTTTCAATGGTTTACCATGTCCCTGGCGTTGTGTTTAATCTATCTTTATTATTTACGTAAAACCTATGCAATTAAAAAATAAAAACAGACTGACCATCCTGGTGGTTTTTTTATTGTTCGCTGTGCCGGTGATGGTGGCCTATTTGCTGGGCTCCGGTTTAATTGATTTTGAACCCGGCAGCACAAAAAATCACGGTGTGTTTATATCACCACCCATTAAATTGGCGGATTACACCGAAGCTGATTGGGTGGATGATTTGCCAGAACACTGGACGTTAATTTACCGAACAGCCCGGATTTGTGATGAAACTTGTTTGGCTTGGGAAGACAAATTACACCGATTTAACCTGACACTGGCACAAAATGCCGATAAATTGGAATTAATGGTGCTGGCAAAAGATTTTAATATGCGACAGCAGGACCCATATAGTCACATTAGAAAAGTAGCTACCCGTGGCAATCACAAGTTAAATGCCGTGCTGGATGAACTATCAAAACAATCCCTTAATAAGGGTGAAGGACTTTACGTGGTTGCGCCGGAAGGGTATTTAATGATGGCGTTTACAGCGGATAATCCGCCTGAGGATATCATTAAAGATTTGAAATTACTGGTAAAAAGAAAAGGTTAACAATGAAATATAAGCATTTGGCCTGGTTGGCTGTAGGATTAGGACTGTGTGTGGTCGTATTGGGTGCTTTTGTGCGACTGTCAGATGCCGGTTTGGGTTGTCCTGATTGGCCCGGATGTTATGGTCACCTAACCTGGCCGACACAGGCAGAAGACATTGAAATAGCCAATCAAAATTTTCCGGAACGCGCGGTCGAAGTTCATAAAGCCTGGAAAGAAGTGGTGCATCGAATTCTGGCAGGGGCTTTGGGCCTCATGGTTCTGGCTTTATTTATCTGGGCTTTTCGTCAACGACATGTGATGTCACCGAAGCTGCCTTTTATGATAGGCTTAGTCATTACCTTTCAGGCAGCCTTGGGCATGTGGACGGTCACTTTAATGCTCCATCCCAGTATTGTAATGAGCCATTTATTGGGTGGTTTATTGACCTTGTCTTTATTGACTTGGCTGGCATGCCGCGAAACGCCTGAAATTAAAGGGTATCGTTACGCCGGTCATGTGACCACAAAAATGGTGGCTGTGGGGTTATTGTTGGTGGCCTTTCAGATAGCACTGGGTGGCTGGACCAGTGCCAATTATGCGGCTCTGGCTTGTACCGGCTTCCCACAATGTAATGGCCAGTGGTGGCCGAATATGGACTTTATTCAAGGCTTTAATTTATTGCGTGAATTTGGTCCCAATTACGAATTTGGGGTGAAAGATGGTCCGGCGAGAGTGGCAATTCAAATGACCCATCGAATGGGTTTTGTGGTGGTGACTTTGTACTTATCGTGGCTTATCTATAAACTCACCAAAAACCGAGAACTGTTACCGATGGCAATGGTCATCGGTGGTTTGCTGGCGCTACAAATTGGCCTGGGTATCATGAATGTCACCATGAATTTGCCCTTGACTGTGGCGGTGATGCACAACGGCGTGGCAGCTTTATTACTCATCAGTTTGGTGTATCTGCTTTATAAAACACGACAAGCTTCCTATAATTAGTCTATGAGTCGTATAAAACAATATTTTGCGCTTACTAAACCCGGCGTTGTGACCCTGATTTTATTCACAGCGTTTGTTGGTATGTTGTTGTCTATGCGAAACTTTCCGGAATCTGAATGGATCGTGATTTTATGGGGTCTGTTAGGTATCGGCTTAAGTGCCGGTGGAGCAGCGGCGATTAATCACTGGGCCGATCAAAAAGCCGATAAAGTGATGTTGCGTACCCAGCATCGACCCCTACCCAGCGGTGGTTTAAAAACGGTCAATGTCCTTACTTTTGCGGCTATTTTATCGATTCTCGGTACCGGTGTGCTGGTTTACTTTGTTAATGTCTTAACGGCCGTTCTGACTTTTGTTTCTTTAATTGGCTATGCCTTTATTTACACCATGTTCCTGAAAAGGATAACACCGCAAAATATTGTTATTGGTGGATTGGCCGGTGCCACGCCGCCGGTGTTGGGCTGGACCACGGTGACCGGCCAGGTAACGCCGGATGCCTTATTATTGTTAGCCATTATTTATGTCTGGACACCTCCCCATTTTTGGGCACTGGCTATTTTCCGTAAAGAAGATTATAAAAAAGCCCATATTCCCATGTTGCCGGTGACTCATGGTGTTAAGTTCACTGAATTACACATTATCTTTTACACGATACTTTTGTTCATAGTGACGCTTTTTCCGTTCTTAACGGGTATGAGCGGTCTAATTTATTTGACTGGTGCCATCGTTTTAGGTGGGCGTTTTCTGTGGATGACGTTTGAACTTAAACGCACCCAATCACCGCTGCTGGCCTGGAACACCTTTAAATATTCAATTTGGTATTTGATGTTGTTATTCGCCTTTTTATTGCTGGATCATTACATTTTGTGGGGTGATGTTATGCCGCGTTTGTTTGCTGAGCCGGTGATTTGATAGATTCACACATCCATCTTGACGACCCCCGTTTTGATGATGACCGCTGTCAACTGTTGCAGCAGGCCAGAGCAGCAGGTGTCAGCGGATTTGTGGTGCCGGCTACCGTCTTTTCCGGTTTTGAAAAAATTAAATCACTGGCACAAAGCCATAGCGATGTGTTTCCCGCCTTTGGCTTACATCCTTATTTCGTTGATCAGCATAAGCAGAAAGACGTAGAAAAACTGTTCAGTTTTCTTCAAAATAATCAGGCTGTGGCACTGGGTGAATGTGGCTTGGATTTTCATCGGGATGATCTGGACCGGGATCAACAAATAGATATTTTCGAACAACAAGTGGAAATTGCCAAGGACCTGCAGCTGCCGCTGATTTTGCATGTGAATGGTGCAGTACAGGCGGTTTTTGAGATATTAAAAAAGCATCAGTACTTTGATGCAGTGATGCACAGTTTTAATGGCTCGGTAGAACAGGCTCGTCAGATCACTGAAACCGGTGTCATTCTGGGTTTTGGTACAGCGGTTGTTAATCCAAAGGCCCGTAAATTACATCAAGTGGTCAAATCCGTGGACATAGAGAATATGGTGATAGAGACCGATGCACCTGATCAGCCTTTGTATGATAAAAAACATCAGAGAAATTTGCCGGTAGATTTATGTGTCGTGGCTGAGTTTATCGCGCAATGTAAAGGTATCACTGAGACCGAGTTGTGTCACGAAAGCGATGCCAATTGCCGGCGGGTGTTTGCTTTATGAAAGAACGTTTTGGTGGTATAGAACGGCTCTATGGTGCCGCCGGTTTTCAAAACCTGCAGCAGGCCCATGTGGCCATAGTTGGTATTGGAGGCGTGGGATGTTGGGCAGCGGAAATGTTGGCCCGATGCGGTGTCGGTGAAATCACCCTGATTGATGCCGATGAAGTGTGTGTAACTAACATCAATCGTCAGGTGCACGCCATGAACAGCACGGTGGGTCAGTTTAAAGTACTGGCCATGAAAGACCGCATTTTAGACATTAATCCGGACTGTGTGGTACACGCAGAGCAGCAGTTTTATATGGCGGGCAATGCCGAAAAGCTATTGTCAGGAAACTATGATTATTTGATTGATGCCGTTGATTCAGTTAACCACAAAGTATTGCTGTTGGCGCAATGCCATCAGCAACACATTCCGGTGGTGACCACCGGTGGCGCCGGCGGGAAAACCCAAGCCAATAATTTACAGGTGGCCGATTTGGCCCAAACACATGGTGATCGACTTTTAAAGAAAGTGCGTTATGAGTTGCGGCGGCATCACGGGTTTAAAGGACTTAAAAAGTTTGGTATCAACGCTGTTTTTTCTGATCAGGCCATGACACTGCCTTTTTGTGAAAATAGTGAACAGACTTCATACAGGCTGGATTGTGATTCAGGTTATGGCACCACGCCAACGGTTATCAGCGGTTTTGGCACACTGGCGGCAGATTGGGTTATACAGTCTTTGGTTAACAAATAACCGCCAGCTGACCTGACGGTTATCATGGCATATTCGGGTACTTATTGAGGAATACGAAGCACTTGTCCGGGGTAAATTTTATCCGGATTATCCAGCATCGGCTGGTTGGCTTCAAAAATCTTCGGATACTTCATGGCATCGCCATAAAACTGCTTGGCAATTTTCCCCAGAGTATCACCGGATTGAACGGTGTAAGTTTGAGACTGCCATTGTTGCTCACCGACCACATCCTTTTCTTTAATGGCATGCTCCTGCATTTCCTTAACGGCTGCATTGGCATCATCCGGTGGTGTGCCAATCAGCAAGTTATCCTGGACCCTTGACACGCCGGCAATATTTCCGGCTGTTAACACCGCCTTTTCTTTCTGTTCCTGATCAGGCACATAGCCGGATAGATTAACCACACCTTGGTTAAAACTGGTGGTCACATGTTCGACATTGACGCCACTGTTTTCAATGTGTTTAATAACGGGCATAGTGACATTGTTGTCGGGTTCGTCTTTACCGAAAACTTTGGCGCCTGCATCACTGATAAAATCAAAAAATCCCATAATAAGCTCCTGTTATTTAATTCAAATTAGCATAGCAATTATTTTTAATAAGTGCAATAAAGTCATCGAATCGGCAGAAATGAACAGATTTGATCATTTTGTGGACAGTTTTCAGGCATGTCTTAATGTTGTAATAAATATTTTAAGAAAGCCAAGAAAGTGATGAATAAAACAAAGAAATCAATTCGTACCTGCTTAGAAGAACAGGCGAAAACTGAAATCAATAACAATATCTTAAAAAATCCGAATATTAAAAAGAAGAAGTTGACAGAGAAAACCGATTCTCTGGGTCTAAACTGGAAAGATGCGGTGGTGTTTTCAATAATGATGATTTTTAGTTGTGGCTATTGGTTACAGGCAACTACGCCCATGATTATGACTTAAATAGAGCTCTCGATTAAATAAATAAGCGGGTTGTTAGGAGTTAGCAGTTTAGGTGTATTTGTGTTGAACCTGGAATCACGATAAAATAAGGGGTTCGCTTGAAGAAAAAACAGTTATGCAGTACCCAAAAATTTTTGATGTCATCGTGGTTGGCGGCGGCCATGCAGGAACCGATGCGGCTCTAGCGGCTGCCCGAACCGGTGCCAGCACCTTGCTATTAACCCATAATATTGAAACCATCGGTCAGATGAGTTGTAACCCGGCCATAGGCGGCATTGGCAAAGGTCATCTGGTCAAAGAAATTGATGCGCTGGGCGGCGTCATGGCGAAAGCCACCGACCAAGCCGGCATTCAGTGGCGAACCTTGAATTCGCGCAAAGGCGCCGCAGTGCGCGCCACCCGTGCCCAGTGCGACCGAAATTTATATCGAGCTGCCATCCGGCAAGCGGTGGAACATCAGGAAAACCTTCATATTTTTCAACAAGCGGTGGAAGATTTGATTATTGAAAATAATGTGGTGAAAGGTTGCGTGACCCAAATGGGCGTTATTTTTAAAGCCAAAACTGTGGTGATGACTGTGGGCACTTTTTTAGGTGGCCAAATTCATATTGGCACCAGTCAATATCAAGGCGGTCGCGCCGGAGATCCACCTGCTTCCGTGCTGGCTAAGAAATTACGCGCATTACCTTTTGATGTGGCCCGCTTAAAAACCGGAACACCACCGCGCATCGATGGTAAGACGGTTGATTTTTCAGTGATGGAGGAACAGCCCGGAGATTCGCCGATGCCGGTGTTTTCTTATTTGGGCGATGTCTCAGATCATCCTGATCAAGTCAGTTGTTATATCACCCATACCAACAGCCAAACCCATGATTTTATCCGGGATGGCTTGGATCGTTCACCCATGTATTCAGGCCAGATTGAAGGTAAAGGTCCGCGTTACTGTCCGTCCATTGAAGACAAAATCATGCGTTTTGCGGATAAAGACTCGCACCAGATATTTGTAGAACCTGAAGGTCTTAATACTCAGGAATTGTATCCGAACGGTATCAGTACGTCGTTACCCTTTGATGTGCAACTTCAATTGGTGCGCTCTATTAAAGGTTTTGAGAATGCACACATAACCCGACCCGGTTATGCCATTGAATATGACTTTTTTGATCCACGTGGCTTACACCCTTCTTTAGAAACAAAATATGTCGAAAATTTATTTTTTGCCGGTCAGATTAACGGTACAACCGGCTATGAAGAAGCTGCCGCGCAAGGCTTAATTGCCGGTTTAAATGCAGCGCGTAAAGTCGCCGGTCAAAGCAGCTGGACGCCGGCGCGCAATGAAGCTTATATCGGCGTTTTAATTGATGATTTGATTACTCAGGGGGCGAGTGAGCCTTATCGGATGTTCACGTCACGGGCTGAATATCGACTGATGCTCCGTGAAGATAATGCTGATTTTCGATTAACCGAAAAAGGCCATGAACTGGGGTTGGTGGAGGCGCAGCGATACCAGACATTTATGGACAAAAAACAACACGTTGAAAAATCATTACAACAACTACAAGCCGTCTGGTTAACGCCTCACAATGAATTGGGTCAGAAGTTCATGACCCAAACCGGCATTCAACTCAGTAAAGAAACCAGTGCCTATGATTTATTGCGTCGGCCGGAAGTGAATGTCTCGATGTTTGCGGGTTTTGATGAAATTAGTCTGCCTAATCGCACCAAAGATGTTCTGGAACAAGTTGAAATTCAAACCCAATATGCCGGTTATCTGGCGCGACAGCAGCAGGAAATTGATAAAGCCAAAGCGCAAGAACATAAACCCTTGCCGCTGGATTTTGATTACAGTCAGGTTAAAGGACTGAGCGCTGAATTAACCGAAAAATTGAATCAATTCAAACCCACCACCATTGGTCAGGCATCCCGTATGCAAGGCATGACCCCGGCAGCGATTTCTTTGTTACTGGTGTATTTGAAAAAAGCGGGTTAACTCAGTTTTTAAACAAACTGAGGTAATTCTGATTCGGTTTTGAGAGATTTAAAATCAACCAAGAGTGAATCTCCCAATTGTGTTGGTGCGATGTTTTTAATGGCGCGGGCAATGTTGTCGATACGTCCGGGTTGGATTTTATCCCACTGGGCTAACATCTTTTTTATGGCCTGACGTTGTAGGTTTTCCTGGGAGCCACATAGGTTACAGGGAATGATGGGGTATTTCATGGCCTCAGCAAACTGTTCAATGTCTTGTTCCCGACAATAGTATAAAGGTCTGATGACTGTATTTCTGCCATCATCACTGATTAGTTTGGGTGGCATGGCTTTGAGGGTGCCGCCAAAAAACATATTTAAAAACAGCGTCTCGACCACGTCATCCTGATGGTGACCCAAAGCAATTTTATTGCAGTTTAATTCACCGGCTACTCGATATAAAATACCGCGGCGTAAACGGGAGCACAGCCCGCAGGTGGTTTTTCCCGCTGGAATTTTGTCCTGAACAATGCTGTAGGTGTCTTCTTCGATAATATGATAAGAAACGTTCTGTGCAGCCAGGTATTCAGGCAATATATGCGCTGGAAATCCCGGTTGTTTCTGATCCAAATTGACCGCCACCAAGTCAAAGTGAAAGGGTGCTTTGCGCTGAATTTTCTGTAACAAAGACAGCATGGTGTAAGAGTCTTTACCGCCGGACAAACACACCATGATACGATCACCCGATTCAACCAGGCCATAATCAGCTGAAGCGGCAGTCATTTGGCGGCGCAGTCTGTCTTGAATCTTATCAAAATGGTCTGGTGATTGTTCCATAAAAACGAATAATGCTGATTGTTGTGGTGAACTTGGGCGATTGATTTTATACTAAAGAAATACTTGATGTCAGCAAAATCAACAATCATCTGATTGAAACCTGCTCTGATATCAAATTTATGTACCAATAATATGGAGTTGACATGGCATTAAGAGAACACCAAATTAAAGAACGCTTAGCGCAACTTAAAGAAAAACACGAGGCACTGAAATCACGATTAACCGGATTAGAATCATCGCCCGAAGTGAATGAACTGGAGATCAAACGAATTAAAAAGGAAAAATTAAGTTTAAAAGATGATATTCAGCATTACCAGGATATGCTTATTCCGGATATGGATGCCTGAACTTTTTAAACCCATGAGAAGTCAAACCAGAGACTTAAGAATGAAAAATTATGATGCGAATTAAACAAAATCTGATTGCCCTATTGGTTTGTGTGTTTATGCTGTTGATCAGCACCACACAACTGGCTGCAAAGTCGGTTAAATTGGACACACCCATAGAACAGTACATTCAGATGGCTGATAATGATGACGCGTTGCAGGTGGCGGTGGTGCGTTTTAAACCCAGAACAGGAGATCGAAACTGGTATGTTGATCTGGTGAGTGCAGTTCATGTGGCAGATCAGTCTTATTACGATGAATTAAATAAACGCTTCAGTGGCTATGATGCTGTGTTGTATGAATTGGTGGCGCCTGAAGGGACTAAAGTCATACCCGCAAAAAATCAGAGTGAAGCCCAATCTCGCCCGAAAAGTGTTTTAACCAGCCTTCAGACCACCATGACAGATGTCCTGGGCTTAACGTTTCAAATGGAGGGTGTGGATTACAGCCCCAATCATTTTATTCATGCCGATTTTAGCCCCGATGAATTCAAAAAAAGCATGGAGAATAAAGGTGAATCGATTGCCGGTATGGTATTGCAAATGTGGCGAGCCGGTTTGGCTCGTGAATTAACCGCTGGTGCCGGAAGTCAGCTAAGTTTGTTTGCCATTTTAATGGCCGATGATAAGCAACAAGCCTTAAAGCGGGTCATGGCAGAGGAGCTGGCCGGTGCTGAATCGATGATGACCGCTTTTGAAGGTCCTGAAGGTTCCACTTTGGTGGCTGCCAGAAACCAAAAAGCCTTATCAGTTCTGAAGCGAACTCTGATTGATAAAAAGCCCCAGTCCGTGGCGATATTCTATGGTGCAGCACACATGCAAGACTTCCAACAGCGATTGATCAACGATTTTGATTTGGTGCCGGTGTCTGTCGAATGGCTGGATGCCTGGAATTTAGAATAATTAATTATTCTTCAGCAGCGCCATTAATCAAAACCTGAGGCAAAAATAGGATCGTAATTAGCATCATAAATGGGCGTCATGTCTTCGCCCTGAACGATATTGAGGGAATTGTAGTTATTGTAATCAGGGAAGATGTAACCTAAAAATCGGTTGCGCATACGTTTCATGAGGATTTCACTGACCACATCACGGTAATCGGTGGTGACGTTGACGTCCTCTCCTTCAAATAATTCACCCGGGGCCAGTCCCGGGAACTGGCCATGAAAGCCCGGATTGACTGTATCACCAATGACAAACATCGGATTGCCATAGCCGTGGTCAGTACTGCTGGCGCTGTTTTGGTAAGCGCGCCGACCAAATTCTGATTGCACAATGATGGTAAAACGCCCGGGGTAATGGGCATGTAGATCTTCATAAAAAGCCGATAAAGCCGCTGATAACTCTGCAGCTAAATTATTAAAACGATAGCTTTGTCCGTCATGGGTATCCCAACCACCGGTTGGCACATAAGCCACTTCCAATCCAAGCTCTGAGCGATACAGTTGCGCCACAGTTTTTAATTGATCGCCCAATTGGGTGTCAGGATAGACTGAGTTGTTGCCAGGTTGGTAATTGTCCCAATCAATGCTCTGAATGACCTGAGATGTGTATAAAGCTTGATGTCCAACAGTTGCTTCCGGGCTGTTTGGGTTTTGATAGATTCGATCTAAGGTTTCAGCTTGAGCCGCACCCCAGGCCCAGTGTCCATGTTCCATAGTGAATTCGGTTGGATCATTGACCGCTAATACGGTTGGGTCGCCTAAAAAAGCCGATGAATTGGCATCCCCCGGCACCACGGAAGGTATTAAGGCATTATCAGGGGTGTGCAGAGACGATTGGAAGTAACGTGTTAACCAACCGGTACCTCCTGTGAGTCCCAGGTCTTGCGCTCCCAGTTCCATAAACTTAGTGGCTTCAAAGTGACTGCGATTGGATTGACTTAAACCGGTGGCATGAATAATCGTCATTTTATTGCGGTTAAATAAATCTGCCATGCCGATGGCTTCCGGGTGTAGTCCAAATTCAGGGAAACCGTTTAAAGACAAGGATTCGGTGTTTGGAATATGTAAATTCGGGCGTAAATCATTTCGGTAATAGTTGTAATCATTGCCACTGCGTGGCGGCACCATGTGTAAACCATCCATGGCGCCGTTCAGAAAAACGTACACCAGTAAATCCCGCTCGGGGCCGCCGGTTGTTCCCATAAGGTTGCGAGCCAGGCCCAGTTGCAAGCCCCCTAATCCGGATAAAGTAATGAGGCCACTGCCTTGGATGAATGTCCTGCGGTTAATTTTTTTCATAACAGTTACCGATATATAAATTCAGGGGTGAAAAATAATGTGGCGACCATGGCATACAGTCGGTCTTGGTTGTATTCCGGCCAACTGTTGTCATTGAGGTCTATCAGTGCTTGGTGATTGCCACCTATGGGGTCGCGGTGGTCTACACTGGCCATTAAATCAGCCAGATGATTTCGAGTTGTGGAGGCAGGGATGAGGCCGATAATTTTTTCACACCAGAAATCGACAATTTTTTCGGCCGTATGGTCATTGTTGTTGGGCAATCCGTTGAGGGTATCTTCCAGTAATTTATTGAGTAACAGCGTCTGGTTATTGCCGTCTCGGGTAAAATGTGTAATCCACTGTATAAATTTCCAGGTACCCACTAAGCTTGAGGTGCCGAGCCAGTGAGATTTGACATCAGGATAGCCGTTGGGTGCAGCCCAGTGAAAAGGATGATGTCCGGTGTCAAATAACTCCCAATAATGCCAGCCGGAATATTCCACATCCGGATTAAAACTGAATTGGTACTGCAATTGTCGCATGGCGCCGATGGTGCGTTCAAAGGGGCGTTTTATTTTTTCACCCCAAATGCTTAAGAATTCATTTGATTTCAGCAGTGTTTCCATGGCCAGCTTAATTTGGTCGGGAGCCTGCCAGTTTTGTTGTAGCGAATCGGCGACCGCATCAATGATGGTTGCCGATGGCTCATCTGCAATAAAACGCCGGCAAAGTTTTTTGGCTAAAAAGCGGTGAGTGCCGGGATGAGAAGCCAACAAATCTAAAATTTGGTTTAAGTCACTTTGTGGATTGCTCTGGTTGTAATCAAAAATCTCACCCAGGACGCGTTTTGTGCCCTTGTCATGCCATTCATCACGGTATTGAAATAAGCCGGTGGCAATGTTGCCATTCTGATAATCCCACCAGCTGGCGCCGCTGAATGACCAACCTGTTAAAGCCCGGGCCATTTCCATCACATCTGCTTCCACATAGCCGGTTCTAAAACCGTTGTTATCAATGGGCACATCCTGCCAGTCCATTCGCCCCAAGTAATTTTCAGCCCCTAAGGTGTGAAGTTCCATGACTTCGCGGGCAAAATTTTCGTTCGGGGCGGATTGTTCATTGCTGCCGTTATTTAAGTAGATGAGCATACAAGTTGATCGAGTGACCCGGTAAAGCATGTCTCTGAAATTGCCGAGTACGTTGGGACGAATTACATCACGATCATAATGAACCAGCATGGGTTGAACCCCGTAGGCATTGTTATAAACATTAAAGTGGTTGTGCCAAAAGTCAGTCATCATTTCAAGCAGCTGACGTTTCGAATGAATGCCCCGAATGATTGTGCTGTAGGAAATTTCTTTAGAGGGGCGGGTGAAATACGACCATTCAATGTCTGCCCCATCAGGACGCCTTGAATGTTGTTGGTAGAGCTGTTGTCTGCTTTTTTGCAATGTTGTGAAACCATTACTTGGGGTTAGGCGTTGTTCACATGATGAATCATCAATACTCTGAGGGTTGAGTTGCTCATCAATATAGGCCATGACCCTGGCCTGGTCATCTGCGCCGGGCAACTGCTTGATATGAGCGACATCGTAACTATTGGGGCCATAGGTCATCTTACTGAGGACACGGTGAATCAGGTTGGGTGGATTGGCGGCAGCTTTGAGGCTGTCGATTTGAAAAGCATGTGTTTTAATCGCCGGTTTTTTGGGGCGTTGTGCTTTTTGGGTAGTTTGTCGGTAGCCCGAATCGTCTTTGTTGCTCGGTATTCTTTTGGGTATGTAATCAATCGCCATGGTTATTTCCTCAAGAGTTATCTCTATTTAACGCTCATGAAGGTTAATGTTTTGAGAATAAACGCACATTTTTAAACCAATGAGGCGATAAATGAGAACAATTTATGGTTTTGTGGGGCTTAAGAGAATCAAAATTGGTTTCTTGTTAGAATAGCGGATTTGAAAGAGAGTGCTCAAAATACATGACAAAATTTACCGGAAGTGACAATTATGTGGCCACGGATGACTTGCAATTAGCCGTTAATGCCGCCGTGACTTTACAACGACCTTTGCTGATTAAAGGTGAGCCGGGCACCGGCAAAACCATGCTGGCTGAAGAGGTGGCGGGTACTATGGGTAAGCAGTTGCTCAGCTGGCATATTAAATCCACCACCAAAGCCCAGCAAGGTTTGTATGAATATGATGCCGTGTCGCGATTACGGGATTCTCAATTGGGCGATGACAAAGTCCATGACATTAAAAACTACATCAAACCCGGTAAACTCTGGGAAGCCTTCACCAGTGATGAGCAAGTGGTGTTGTTGATTGATGAAATTGATAAGGCCGATATTGAGTTTCCCAATGATTTACTGGTGGAGCTGGATAAAATGCAATTCAGTGTCTATGAAACCGGTGAAACGGTGACAGCAAAGCAACGGCCAATTATTATCATTACCAGTAACAATGAGAAAGAATTGCCGGATGCTTTTTTGCGGCGTTGCTTTTTTCATTACATTAAATTCCCTGACAAAAAAACCATGGAAGCCATTATTCAGGTTCACTTTCCAGATCTAAAAAAGGACTTATTGAATGCTGCCCTGGAGACATTTTTTGAAGTCCGTGATATTCCGGGGCTTAAAAAGCGACCATCAACCTCTGAATTGATTGATTGGATTAAATTATTGGTGGCCGATGACATACCCTTGGAAACCCTGCGTAATAAAAGCATTAAAGAAGCCATTCCGCCTTTATATGGCGCCTTGTTAAAAAATGAACAGGACGTTGAGATGCTGCAAAAGCTGGCGTTTATGATGCGGCGGGAAAGTTGATTTTATGTTGATTGATTTCTTCTACACGCTGAAAAAAGCCGGATTGCCGGTCACAGTAAAAGAGCTGTTGATCTTGTTAGAAGCGCTGGAAAAGCAGGTGGTGTTTGGTTCAATCGATGACTTTTATGTCTTGAGTCGTTTATGCACGGTTAAAGACGAACAGCATTTCGATCGTTTTGATCAAGCCTTTGGTCATTATTTTCATAATCTGGAGATGGTCGAGGGCTTAGAGGAATTCCTGATACCACATGATTGGTTAGACCCGGAATGGATTAATAATCTAACCGATGAAGAAAAAGCCCAGATTGATGCTTTGGGTGGTCTGGATAAACTGATGGAGACTTTAAAAAAACGACTGGAAGAACAACAGGGCAAGCACCAGGGTGGTAATAAATGGATTGGTACCGGTGGCACGTCACCTTTTGGACATGGCGGTTATAACCCGGAAGGTGTTCGCATCGGTGGGCCGGGTCGTCACCAGAAAGCCACTAAAGTCTGGGAGAAACGTCAGTTTAAAAACTTAAGTGACGATGTTGAAATCGGCACCCGCTCGATTAAGATGGCTTTGCGTCATTTGCGGCAGTTTGCGCGCACCGGCGCTGCGGATGAGTTGGATTTGGACGACACCATTCGCTCGACGGCTAAAAATGCCGGTTTATTGGATTTAAAAATGCGCCCGGAAAAACACAATGCCGTTAAGTTATTAATGTTTTTCGATGTCGGCGGCTCCATGGATTATCACATTGAACAGGTGGAACAACTTTTCTCAGCAGTTCGCAGTGAATTTAAACACCTGGAATATTATTATTTTCACAATTGTGTCTATGAGCATCTGTGGCGTGATAACAGTCGGCGTTGGGATGAGCCGTTAAATACGTATGATGTATTGCATACCTATGGCAGTGATTACCGGGTTATATTCGTGGGTGATGCAGCCATGTCACCTTATGAATTGACCCATGCCGGTGGTTCTGTGGAGCATATGAATCAGGAAGCCGGTTTGGTTTGGTTGCAGCGCTTATTAGACCAATGGCCTAACCATGCCTGGTTGAATCCCATTCAACCAGCCTACTGGGATTACACGCACTCAACCCAAATAATAAAAAAGGCATTGGATGAGCGCATGTATCCTTTCACTTTGCAAGGTTTAGAAGCCGCCGCTAAACAGCTGTCGGCCTAAAAAAGACCGGGTTAAAAAACCTTTTTTTGCAATGAATAGTGGTGGTCGCCTTTCAATGTGGCGGTACCTTCTTCAACGAAACCCAGGCTGTCATGAAAGGCCAGAGATTTTTCGTTGGGTGGATCCATGTGGATTTCGGCAAACATGTAATCGATGTTATTTTTTTCAGCATACCTGAAAGCACGTTCATAGAATTCGCTGCCGATACCACGACCGCGAAACTCCTGAGCCACCGCCACCCGGTCCACATAGATAAAATTATCAAAGCGCTTTTGAAACCAGCGAAAATTCTCACTTTCATAATCAGCATTGGATTTCACCAACATAAAAAACCCGGCAAACTGGCCGTCTTCTTCCGCCACCAGTACGTAGGAATTGTCTTCATTGATGTTGTCAAATTGCTTGGCGGTCATCGGACTCAGTAATTCAACCAGCTTTTCGTTTAAATTGAGTACATTTTGTAAATCTTTTTCGCGTTCAAAAGCTCTTATTTCCATAAATTTATTTTAGTATATTTTTAAAAGAAGGGGTGTTAATCGAGGAGAATGATGATTAACAGACACGTAATTTTAGCATTTTCAGCGTTAAAGATAAAGAAATCGATGCAAATAGCGGCAAATAGCGACATTTCACTTGTTGAATTGATAGCTAATGAGTCTCTTTGGATTGTTGTTTTTTAATTATGGCTTTTAGGTCAACAAGCTCTTTTTCTATACGATCTAACTGACTCAGTTTATTTTCACTGGCAGCGTGTAATTTTTCATAGGCTGTTTTTTCTTGGTCTAATACATTCACCACGATACCAATGACCATATTAAGAAAAGCAAAGGCAGTGAAAAATATAAAACTGATGTAAAAGGACCAGCTCAACGGATAGACTGTCATGGTTTCATACATGACATCGGTCCAGTCCTCAAAGGTCATGACGCGAAACAGGGTTAACATACTGGTGGCAATATCACCCCATAAAACATCATTAATGGGGGCAAAGAAAAAACTGCCGACGGCGCCATAAATGTAAAAAATAATAAACATCAATAACATGACGTAGGAGAGTTGTGGCATGGCTTTGAGCAAAGAATTGATTAAAATGCGTAGCTCCGGAATGATAGACACCATTCGCAAGACGCGAAAGACACGCACTAACCGGCCCAACAAGGCCATTTCTGAATCCTGAATCGGAATCAGGCTGACTGCCACTATCAATGTATCAAAAATATTCCAGCCATTATGAAAAAATCGTTTTTTATTATCGCAAGCTATAAAACGAGCCATGATTTCAGCCAGAAAAAATAAAGTCACTGCCCAGTCAGCAAATAAAATGATTTGTTCTGCCAGCGGAGACAGGCGATAGGTTTTAGCACCAATCAATAAAGCAGAAATAATAATGACCGCCACCACAGACCATTCAAAGAATTTATTATCAACCAGTTTTTGTAGTGTCAGTTTCATGCTGCAAGTATGTGAGAAGAAAACTGGGTATGTATGGCGGTAAAAGTACTTTTTTCAATTTAAAAACACATTATCTTCAATACAATGAGGTACATGCATGATTGAGCGTAATTTTAATCACTTTAATCTTTGGCAGCTGTACTTTATACTTATTAATCTGAATGCACATATTTAAAACAAGCCATGACCAAAAAAGCTAAAATTCTGATCATGATAGTTGCCCTAACAGCAGTGGCTGTGACAATGCCGGAAAGTGAAAACTATTATCAAACGGCCATCGATTTAATTGCTGCTGAACATGGCTTGCATACAGGTGATTTACAGCTTCAATCGGGTAAGTACCGGAATTTAATGCAATTCAAGACCGTCCAGGTTGATTTAATCACAGCGCAACAACAGCACATTCAAGCAGAGATTCAGCAAATGCCTTTTTTTGACTGGCAGTTGACTCAATATCAGATCACGAATTAATAAAGTCTAATCTTTTTACAGTCACTCAGGATTGTGCTGAAGCACTGTATAATAACCCTTTTTAGAATGATACACCGTTATGAAAAGAGCGCAACAAGCCCTGGCTAAGCTGAAAGCCGGCAACCAACGATTTATTGACGAACACCAAAGCCCGAGTGGTGAAATCAGCGGTCAAAAACGCATGGAACTTAGCCAGGGGCAGGCACCGTTTGCGGTCATTTTGGGTTGTTCAGATTCACGGGCACCGGCAGAGCTGGTGTTTGATCAGGGTTTGGGTGATTTGTTCGTGATAAGAGTCGCGGGAAATATCGTGGCACCGTCCTTAATCGGCAGTATTGAATTTGCGGTGGCTGAATTCGGTACGCCATTGGTGGTGGTGATGGGTCATACGGAGTGTGGTGCTGTGACGGCCACTTTAAATGATATAAAAAATCCCGGCGCCGTTTCTCACCACATACAATCTATTGTGCGCCGCATCAAACCCGCGGTTGTGCCATTAATTGACGTGGTTGGTGTCGATAAAGTGACTGTTGGCCAGGCGGTCAAAGCCAATGTCTTCAAGTCTGTTGATCAATTATTGGCCTCATCGGATATTTTGGAAGATGCCCTGGGCTCAGGGAAATTAGAAATTGTCGGGGCTTGCTATGATATATCCACCGGTGTTGTGACCTTTTATGAATAGCGAATTTTAAAGCACTTGTTGTAAAATTGAATCGCTGTTAACAAAGCCGGTTTCAGTTAACGTGATTGCTTCGTCCGTTATTTGATACCAGGAGTCGGGCACCGATTCAGTGAACAGTTGTATCAGTTGTTCGCTGGGCAGCCCGGTGCGTTGCTTAAATCGATGAAAGGGGATGGCTTCTTTCAAGCGCAGCTGATTCAATAAAAACTCAAAAAACAAATCTTCAGAGTTTAAGGTTCTTTGTTCAAGGATGCGTTTTGTCTGGCGGACACTGTTCAGATAGATTTGCGGATGCTTTTGTTTCACCAATCGAATAATCTCGCCATTATGACCCTGGGTTATTTTGCTGTGGGCGCCGGCACCGATACCGAGGTAATCCCCAAAGCGCCAGTAATTGAGGTTATGTTCGGCCGGGTTGTCCTGACCTGCATAAGCAGACACTTCATATTGGTTGAAGCCGGCATCTGCTAAAATCTCTTGACCCTGAAAATACATATCCTGTTGCAAACCTTCATCTGGAATGCCGGCCGGCGGTTTGACGGCGAATAAGGTGTTGGGTTCTAAGGTCAGCTGATAATATGACACATGCGGTGGCGCTAAATCCAACAGCACCTGCAAATCGTCTTTCGCACCGGATAAAGTCTGCTCGGGCAGTGCAAACATCAGGTCCGTATTAAAATTATCAAAACCGGCCTGACGGGCTTTGCGGATGGCTTTGATGGCCTGATCGGCATTGTGAATACGACCCAATGTTTTTAGTTGATTATTATCTAAGGATTGAACGCCAAAAGACAGGCGATTAATACCGGCCTCACGATAAGCGCTTAAATCATCAAATTCCTGACTGCCGGGATTCACTTCCATGGTAATTTCGGCATCTGGACGAAGACTGAGTAAGGACCGAATACCGCTCAATAACCGGTGCATAGCCCGGGCCGAAAACAAACTCGGCGTGCCACCGCCCATGAAAATGGTGTTGACGGTGCGACCCCAGATCAAAGGTAAATCCTGTTCTAAATCTGTCAATAAGGCATCCACATAGCTGTCTTCGTCAAGCGCTGTTTTGAGCTGGTGCGAGTTAAAATCACAGTACGGGCATTTTTGTACACACCAGGGGAAGTGAAGGTACAAACTGAGCTTGGGGGGTGTCATCATTGCATTGATTGCAATCGGCTTTTCAAAGCCCTTACGGCCTGGCCACGGTGTGATAATCGTATTTTATCAATGGCCGGTAATTCTGCGGCACTGCAATTTAAATCGGGGAGATAAAAAACGGGGTCATAACCAAAACCGGAGTCACCACCGGGTTGCTGGCTGATTTCGCCCTGCCAGCGACCTTCGGCAATTACCGGAGCCGGATCATCGGCGTGTTGCATCAAAACCAAACAACAATAAAAGTAAGCCCTGCGGTCATGGATGTTTTGCATGTTGCGGAGAAGCCGGTGGTAATTTTGCTCATCTGTGGCCTGCTCTCCGGCGTAACGCGCTGAATAAACACCCGGTTCACCCTTGAGCGCCGGCACAATCAGACCCGAATCATCAGCCAACGTCGGCAGACCGCTGAGTTTTGCGGCATGGCGGGCTTTGATAATGGCATTTTCAACAAAAGTGCTGCCGGTTTCGGCGACGTCATAGGCCGAGTTTTTGGGCTGCAACTGTAAATTGAAGCCAAAATCAGCCAAAGCGACTGACAATTCTTTCAGCTTGCCGACATTACCACTGGCGAGTAACAATTGGCTCATAGTTAATCGAGGATGGCTTGTTGTTGTGCATGCATCAGCTGACGGATGCCGCCTTCAGCTAAGTCCAGCAATTGATTCAATTCATCTCGCCGAAAAGCGTGACCCTCGGCGGTACCCTGTACCTCAATAAAATGACCGCCGTCATTCATGACAATATTCATATCGGTTTCGGCTTGTGAATCTTCGGGGTAATCCAAATCCAAAACAGGCTGCTGGTTATAAATCCCCACCGAGACCGCCGCCACCGAACCATGCAGCGGGTTCTTTTTAATGGTGTTGTTTTTCAATAAGGATTCCACCGCATCATAAAGAGCCACATAGGCCCCGGTAATGGCGGCTGTGCGGGTACCGCCATCGGCTTGAATGACATCGCAATCTACCGTAATGACCCGTTCACCCAGCGCCGACAAATCGACAATGGCCCGCAAAGAACGACCGATTAAACGCTGAATTTCCAGGGTCCTCCCACCTTGTTTGCCGCGGGCGGCTTCCCGGCCATTTCGGGTGTTAGTGGCGCGTGGCAACATGCCGTATTCAGCCGTTACCCAGCCTTTGCCTTTGCCCCGCAACCAGGGCGGCACCCGATCTTCGACACTGGCATTACAAAGCACTTTGGTGTTGCCGCAAGAAATTAGCACTGAACCTTCGGCATGCATGGTGTAATTCCGCTCAATCCGAATCGGCCGTAATTCATCGTTATCTCGTTTGGATGGACGCATAAATAATTTGTTTTAATAAAAAGGGCATTTTAGCATTCTATGGAAATTCTTTGGGCACAAACCGCGGTGACATTGATTAAGTGGTAAAGAGCGCATTATTATTCAATTATCTACACTAAATCTATCTAAGGAATCATGGTTGATCAATCATAAGCTCAGTGTTACTTAATAAATTTGCTTACAAGCGATTCAGATAACCTTCACCACCCAATTGTTTGATTTGTTTCTCTATCCATTGCGCGCGTTGTTTCATGTAATCGGAGGGCGGTTGGATGTCATAGCTTTTCGGTGCCGGTAATCGGGCGGCTAATAGGGCCGACTGGTAGTTGTTCAGAGAATCTGCAGGGATACCAAAAATGGATTGGGCGGCGGCTTCGGCACCGTAAATGTCCTCGCCGAATTCAGCCACGTTTAAATACAATTCTAGAATGCGTTGTTTGGGAATCATGATTTCGATGGCGGCGGTGAAATACGCTTCGAGGCCTTTGCGGGCCCAGCTGCGGCCCGACCACAGAAATAGGTTTTTGGCCAGTTGCTGACTGAGGGTGCTGGCGCCGCGCATTTTTTTGCCGGCCTGGCGGTCTTCGAGGACTTGTTCGATGGCCGCTATATCAAAGCCCCAATGGTCGGCGAATTTTTGATCCTCTGACGCAATGACAGACATGGCCAGCGAGGGTGCAATATGTTCTAAGTCGCGCCATTCATGGTTTAATTCAGTGCTGTTGTTCTGTGCAAAGTACTGGTGATGCAGCATAAAAGCCGTGGTGGGTGGGTTAAACCAGCGAAGCGGCAGGACCAATAACACGGTGATGAATAACCAAAGCAGCACGAGTCTGATAAGCCAGCGCCGGATGTTTGATAATAAACTGCGTTTTTTGGTTTTAGTCATTATTTTTAATAATACTTTTGCACAATGTCAAATGTTGCTGTTTTTCGAGACTAATCAGAAAGACGCTGGATGCCGTCCTGCGACGGCAAGTGGAGTTGCGAAATTCTGACGAACCGACGTCTGATGGTTGAAATAAACTGCTATTTTTGGTTTTTATCATCGTTTTTAATTGAGTTTTCATGCAACTCTGTAGGCTTTATGAGCATAAGTGACTTGGCACTTATTCTGTCTTTCGCATGACCATCCCCACCGATTGCATAATCAGATCCCAATGTATAAAGCTGATATCCTTTTCTATCAGGTAAATATTGGTAGTGGTAATTTTGGCCCCATGGGTCTTTCAGTAATTTTTCTCTAAGGTAAGGACCCATCCACATGGAATGGGAATCATCGTCTTCAACAAGCTCCAGTAGCGTCGAAGGGTAGCTGTTTATATCTAATTTGTAATCTTCTAAAGCTCCATCAATTTTATTGAGTTCTCGTATTGTATAGTTTTGTTTGGAATGACTCGTTCCTGTATCAAAATAGGTGATATAAATGAGCAAAATTATAAAGGCAATACCGAGAAGTGATAAGCAAATTAGTATTCCAAAGCCAATGAATTTTGGAAGTGATTTTAAGGCTCTTTTTGATTTGCTTTTATCTTCTTCCATTGTTTTTTGGCTCAACTAATAACTAAAAAAATCTGAGTGGAAATTTCAGTTCTTGGTTTCTCTCGGTACCAACGATGCTAAGCTATTTAAACTAAGACCATTAACAATCTATAATCACCTAAGTTGAAATGTAGACATAAATCTTAATGATGAAGTTCAGAAGAATAATTCGTTATTTCAAATGCATAAGCACCATTACAGCAAATAATATTCCAGACAGATGGCTTTAAAAGACGCTGGATGCCGTCCTGAGACGGCATGGGATAGTGTGATATCACGCTTCAACTACCAAAGTAGCCTGAGCCCCGTCGAAGGCGGTTTTCAAAGAACTTTCAGGGTTTAGAAAGGCTACGACGGTGCACCGTACTGAGCCACGTCGAAGTGCTCAGCCGGCTGGTTTGAGCCAGAACAGTCAATCTGATTATAGCAAATCATGTTCTTGGCAAAACGTTTTAAAAGAATCGATTAACTCAGCCACATTCACATCCGGTGAAATGGAAACCCTGACCACATAGTCTTTGTCTTCTTCTTTGGTGGTGCCTTGGGTTGAGGTCGCCGGAATGGTCCAGTAGCTGCCTTTGAGTTGACCGTAGCTGACGCAGTTTTTGCAGCTTTCCGGGTGTCTGTTAATCATGAATTTGATCAACTTTTTATTGAGTTCTTTCTGCAATTGCTGACGTTCTTGTTGGCTTTCTGCGATAACCGGTAAGTCGAGTGAAAAAACCGAAGGTTTAAAACCACGTTGGGCGATGTCATCCGTAACATAAAAGATTTTAGCGTCTGGAAGTAGGGTGCGGACTTGTGTGACAAATTCCCAGGTGTTTTCGTAGGCCTGGTCAATGCGCTCCGGCATGGAAGGCATGGTTTCGGCCAGCGTGTTGAGTTGATTGGCATCCGCTTGATTAGCTGATAATTTTAAATGGGCCGATATCAAAGGCATCAACGCTTCGGCAGCCTGGTTGGCGGCGCAATAGCCGGCAATACAGCGACCGCCACTGGGGAATTTTGAACCACTGGCAAATGAAATTGTTTTGACCTTGTTGAGTTCGTTGTCAGGGTTTAATAACGGCACATTTGGACAAAACGTTTGATCAACCATGAAAATGGCTTGCACCGCGGTTTCGCCGTTGGGTGTTTGGCGATTTTTATTGAGGGTTTGACTTAAAGCCGACATATCAGGCACTTCAACGCGTGGATTGGTCGGGATTTCAGCCAATACAATCGGCACCCCGTCCACTTCTGCCACGGAGGATAATGCCACTTCCAGACTATTCACTAAGTCTGCGCCGCCATCCACCAATAAATCGACAATTTCTGCCTGGGGAATGAGTTCGGCCACACGACGGGATTGGTCGTTGGTGCCGCCGTAGCAGTTGGGCGGTAAAATTATTTTTATCGGCTTATCGGGGTAATTTGTTTGGGCGTGTTCAATCAAGCCCATTAGAATGGCGTATTGAATCGACAGGCCGCTGGAAGCAACCAATGTTGTTGATTGGCTGCCGGTGTTGTCTTGAATACAGTGTGCGACCGTGTCTTTGGCATTGGGATTAAGCGTTACCGTTTCGGTTTTGTTGCCGACCAGTTCCTGTAAGGCTTGTAAACAATGGGCCGGTGACATGGCGATGGTTTCACGTCTTCTGACATGTTGAACGGCACTGACGATTTGCTTGGTATTGGATTTATGGAGAACCAAATATGAGCCCAGGGTAGGGTGGCGGTTAACGGTTAAATCAATATTTGGGTTGGTGCTTAGGTTTTTATTGAACGTTTGTTGTGTGACAAAAATAACTGTGCCATCGGTATGTTGCGGAATCTCATCGCTGTCAGCCACCCGGGTCAACTGGTATTGGTAGCCGTATATATTTTGCAGTCTGGGTTCATCAATCAGCGGTGAAGTTTCACCGTCATAATATATATGGGTGGCTTGATGGTTAATGGCGTTGTGGCGCAAAATTGCCAGGATTGGCATGGTTTTTGAAGCAAAAGCTATCACCTGTTCTTCGGCAACCTCATTAATTTCGGACAACACCCATTCCAGTAGACTGGATAACTGATGACCAAGACGGATGTAATCGTAGGCTGTGGGGAGCTGCTTCAAACTTTTGGTGTCAGTCTTGCCGGCAGAAATCAAGGCTTTTAATTCACTGAGAAATTCAGTCTTGGCTTCCGGCTCGTGGTATATATCGAGCCGATGGGTGGTGAGTCTAAGCCAATCTTGCGGCAGATTTTTTAACATTGTTTTAATTGATGTCAGTCTTTCGGTGTGTGTATTCAATGATTTCTCCTCATACCCGGATACATGTTTTGGTTAGATTGTGCCCTTGATAAATTTGCCAATGGCGAAGCTATCAAAGTAGGGTCAATGATGGGGTAGTTCAACATCTGCCTGTGGCTTTAATGAAAATAAGCCACCAGTTCACAATTTACAGGCTTGGTTAAAGCGAATTGCAACATATCAGTAAACTTCTGTTAAAATAATAAGCATTCATTCCAAGAGGCGATTATGACATTCTTTTTAATTATTACTTTATTGATATTGGGTTTTTTGGCCGCGGCTGAACGGATCCAGGCGATGGCACCGGGTACCAAAGATCTGATTAGTTTTTTAAGGCAGTCCGAGGGTTGGATTGGTATTGTGGCCATTGTGCTCGGTATTGTCTGGTTGTTCCGGGTTCTGCGTTGGGTTAAATATTTCAATCTTTACCTGTTTTTAGCACTGTTATCGGCTTTGGTGATGATTGCTTTGGGTTTTTTATACGCCCAAAATGTCTTGCGTGGCTGGAGCAAAGACAACACCTCATTTAACGATAAGATTAATAAAGTTGTCGATAAACTGGCACCGATTAAAGAACCGTTGGGTATCGCGGCGATTGTGCTGGGTGTGGTTGATTTATTGATGTACGTTTTTTAATAGTTATTTAGTTTTCATTGGGAAGTCGTTCAGGCTTCCCAATTCTCGATATATTCCTTAAAGCGACTGAGAAAATCATTGGTGTGGTAAGCGTCTAATGCGCGATGGTCAATGGTGAGGCTGACATAGCACATGGGTTTAATGACCAGCGCATCTTCGCCGTCGACTGTTTTGACGACGGGTCTTTTCTCAATTTTGCCTAAACCTAAAATCGCCACTTGCGGCTGATTGATAATAATCGGTGTGGCCACCAGTGAGCCGGAGACGCCATGGTTGGAAATGGTGAAGGTACCATCTTTTACATCGGATTGTTGTAATGAGCCGGTGCGGGCTTTTTCAGTCATCTCAGTCAAGCCCTGAGCGATTTGTTCCAGGTTTTTATTTTCGCAATGTTTCAACACCGGTACGATAAGTCCCTCATCGCCCAAAGCGGTGCCGATACCAATATTCATGTGGTTAAATATTTCTAAACCGTCATCATGAAAGCGGGCGTTAATTTTTGGTTGCTGTCGAATGGCCGCGACTGTGGCGGCGATAAAGTAAGCAGTAAAGGTCAGTTTTGAACCACGTTGTTCAAAGGCTTTTTTATGCTGTTGTCGATGCTGAATGATACGACTGAGATCAACATCAAAAACTGCCGTGACGTGGGGTGCGGTCTGCACGCTGTGTTGCATGTGCTCGGCAATTTTTCGGCGCATGGGCGTGTGTTTGATTAATTGACTGCCACTGCCGGTGGATTGTTTGTTTGATTGTTCGAGATAATCTTTAATATCACGACTGGTCAGGCGGTTGTTTTTTCCGGTGCCGGGGATTAATTCGGGATTAAGGTCATGTTGCGATAAAAGACGCCGAACTGCAGGACTCTTGAACTTAGAGGGGGGATGATCTAAGGGCCCCGCAGCCGACGTGTTCTTTTTCGATAAACTGTCTTGTTTATCTTTTGGAGTTGATTGTTTATACGTTTTATCTTCTTCGTTCGGGGATTTTGACTCTGCTTCAGTGTCAATAGTTCCCAGAATTTTATTTTCTGTGGCTGTTTCACCCACTTCAATATGAATAGCGCTTAAGATACCTTTGGCGGGAGCGGTGATTTCCATCATCACCTTATCGGTTTCAAGTTCAATAATGGGTTCATCCTTGTCAACCCGATCCCCCACATTTTTAAGCCATTCTGCCACAGTCGCTGTGGTTCCTTCAGTCTGCGCCTCTTCTAGTACAATGTCAATTGTTTTGCTCATATTTTATCCAATTCTATGATTTTTTCGGCAATGGTGTCAGTGTTGGGCAAGGCAGCAGCCATTAATTCAGGGTCATGGGGATTGCCGATATCGGCCGTTGCCAGGCGTTCAATCGGTGCATCTAAATAGAAAAATGCTTCTTTGGCCAACACCGCGGCAATTTCAGCGCCAAAGCCGGCGGAAATATTATCTTCATGGACAATCAGGCAGCGTCCTGTTTTAGTTACTGAGTCGAGCACCGCTTGTTTGTCCCAGGGACGCAAGGTGCGCAAATCAATCAATTCTGCCTGGATGCCGGTTTGCTCGATGGCGCTTTGGCACATATGGACCATTCCACCCCAACTAACCACGGTTAATCGATCGCCGGTGGTAATTGTTTTGGCTTTGCCAAAAGGAATCACAAACTGATCACCGGGATAAGGTCGGCGTGCCCAACTGTGATCGAGCATTTTACGGTGTTCAAAGAAAATGGTTGGGTTGTTGTCGCGCAGGGCATAGCGCAATAATCCCACGGCATCTTCGGCGTTAGATGGCATCGCCACTTGCCAGCCGATGGCATGAACCCATTTGACTTCTGCGCATTGCGAATGCCAGGGGTCGCCACAACCAAAATAACCACCGGCCATGCGCACCACCATGGGTGCGGCAAAGCGGTTATTGGTGCGCCAGCGCATGGTGCCGGTGTCATTCAGTTGTTCCTCGGCCGGGTCGGCATATTTCCTGAATTGGATTTCCGGGACCGGTAACAGGCCGGCCAGGGCCATGCCAATAGAACGACCAATAATGCCTTCTTCCGACAAAGAGGTGTCAAACACCCGCTGATCGCCATGTTTGTCCTGCAAGCCCAATGTCACAGCATGAACGCCACCCTTGGCGCCGACGTCTTCACCGAATACCAGCATCTTATCGTTATGGGTCAGCTCAAAATCTAAGGTGCGCCGAATGGCAGTGACCATATTGGCACGTCCTGACTCGGCCACCACTTCTTCGCTGCTTGGTGGCAATGTCGGTTTATTTAAATGTATACCCCCTTGTTGTTGCAGGTCCCTATCGCCTGGGTCAGTGGTTTCACTAAAGGCGTGGCGGCTAATTGTTGCGGGGTTGGCACGCGGTTGCTGGTCGACTTTCTCATAAACACGGTACACCTGTTCCTTGGTTTCTTGCGCCAGTTTGTCCCAGGCATCAGCGGTCAGAATATTTTGTTGATGTAAATAGGCTTTGAGTTTCGGTAATGGGTCATGTTGTTGCTCAAATGTGAGTCGTTCTTCACTTTTATAACCTTGGGTATCCTGGGCCGAGTGACCGTTTAGACGGGGTACGGTCAATCGCAGTAAGGCAGGTTTACGTTCAGTTCGGATATAGTCATTGGCTTGCCGGATTAAGTCAGCCGCCACTTGTGGTTGGGTGCCATCACCGGAAAAAAGCTTGATGTTTTTAAAGCTTTCCAGGTTACTGACAATATTACCACCGGGTGTTTGAAAACTTGAAGGCACAGAAATGCCATAGCCGTTATCTTCAATATAGAAAAACATGGGCAATGACAGGGTGGTGGCCATGGTTAAAGCTGACCAGAATCCATTGGTAGCGACAGAACCGTCGCCCCCCAAAACCAGACCGATGGCATCATTCCAATCCTTGTTGTTCAGGTGGTTCCGATGGTATTCAACGGCTTGTGCCCAACCGGCTATGGGTGTGTATTGGGCGCCAACACCACCGGACATGGGTAAGACACAGGCGCCATCATGGTTGGGTTGATTAAACACCACACCAATGTCTCGACCATCAGAAAAACCACCCTGACGCATCATGCTGGCTTGTAAACATTGTTCAACTTCTATGCCCATCGATAGCAACAAGGGTCTTGAACGGTAATAACCGGAAACAGCATCTTTATTAGCATTGAGTATTTGAGCCAGTAAAATTTGGGCCATATCGTGGCCGCGCGCTGAGAACTGATACAACACTTTCTTTTGTTTCACCAAATCATATTCTTCCAAATCATCCAATGCGCGGGAAGTGAGTAGTGTTCTGGCGGTGTGGAGCCAGTCGATATGTGAATGCGTTTGTTTTTGTTGTGCTTGCATAAGAATAAGGAGCCTTGAGTGAACGGTAATTGCAAATAACCATTATCTCTTAAATGAACGAAAATTTGTTTGCGAAATTTGCGCCATTGCGATTAAATAAGCATAATAATCGTACTATTATTAAAATATAAGAAATATAATTTCTATTCATGGATAAATACGACAGAGATATTTTAAAAGTATTGCAGTCTGAAGGCCGTATTTCCAACAAGGATCTGGCGCAAAAGGTGGCATTATCACAGGCACCCTGTTGGCGGCGGGTGGATGCTTTGCAAAAGTCCGGTTTAATCAAAGGCTACACCGCCATTGTTGATCAGGAAAAGGTGGGTCTAAACATCACAGCTTTTGCCCAGATTACCTTAGATAATCACCACCCCGAAACAGTGCAGCGATTTGACCGGGGTATCCAGCAGTGGCCGGAAATACTCGAATGTCACGCCACCAGTGGTGAATATGATTATTTATTGAAAATCGTGACCCGGGATATGAATTCGTACAACCACCTGATTTATGACAAGATATTAACACTGCCTTCGATTCGTTCAGTCAACACCAGTTTTTCCATGCAGCAGAAAAAACGCACCTCGCATGTGCCGATCAGCGATGCGGATTTTAAATAGTTAACTTGGTGTTCTATATTTTATTCTGTGTGGTGTGTTTAAGATGAGTTTAGATTAGCCGAACTTATCCCAAAAGACACTGGATGCTGTCCTTAGACAGCAAGGCTAATCGAGCCAGCCTGGCATCGGTTGTTTGATTTCACCATTGGGGTATTGCAGCTTAAAAGGTACGGCAACGAGGTTATGGTTTTGGTTAATTTGAATGGCAAAATGCAGATGCGGACCGGTAGAAAAGCCGGTGTCACCGGATTCGGCCAGTTTTTGACCTGTTTTGACTCGCTGGCCGTTGCCGACCACCACCGATTCCAGTTTTAAATGGGCGTATAGCCCCATGCTGCCATCATCATGGGCAATGCGGACAAAATTATTTCGGAATAGGTTTTTTTCTTCGGTGCCGCCTTTGATAAAGTCTTCGGCGTAATCCATGACCATACCCCCACGAGCTGCTACCACATCAGTGCCTTCTGCCAGCGGAATGTCAATGGCGTATTTGTTTTGTTCATCGAAGTGACTAAAGGTGCCGGAAAAGCCCTGGGAAATAAAGGCGTCGCCAACCGCGCGATAGGGTAAACGGTAAGCATGATCGGGATCGTAAGCCGGGTTGTTTTGACCGAGTCGATAGGAATATTGATAGGCGTATGACCAGCTTTCCTGTTCCCGAATGGCTTTAATGGTGCCCAGGTAATAATCGGTGGTAGCGGGGACATCATAGGTTTTTGGCCAGATTGGGTCGCTTTGGGCATTAACGGCTTTGGTCATTTCCACATGCACCGAAATCGGACCATGATACGGGTTAACAGCATACAGTAAGGGCATACGGTCGGTACCACGGTTAACCACGGTGGCTTTGGCCTGGCTGTCTTCAACCCGAACTTGCCAGCTCTCATAGTCATCAGTGGCTTGTGGTTTTTTATCGCTGTAATGGACAATGCCGTTGTCATCAACATGTTTATAAAACTTTTTGGCCACCGCTGAAATGGTCAATAACAGCCCTATAAGAAGTATTAAAGTGCGCTGTGAAAAAAAAGCCTGTTTCATGATAAATAGATAAAAAGTGGTTAAGTTTTTTTTGTTATACTGTTAAACCGTTACAGGCTGAACAGGTGAACACCATTATGACCATAACGGTTGGATTTGTAAAAGAAAATGCAGAAAATGAGTCGCGGGTGGCGGTGGTACCGGAAACGGCGACCAAGATGCTGGCCCTGGGTTGGCAGGTTCTGTTTGAGCCGGGGGCCGGTCTGGCAGCTGGGTTTCCAGATAGTCACTATCCCGAAAATTGCCAATTGGCTAAAAGACGTTTGGATGTTCTTGAAGCGGCCGATATTCTGGTGTCAGTCAATGGTTTAAATGACACAGATTTACCACACATAAAACATGGCGCCGTGGTCGTTGGCATGGTGTCACCATACGCCGAGCCGCAGCGATTTGTTCAAGCCGCAGACCATAAGCTCACCGTATTTTCGATGGAACTCATTCCGCGCATTACCCGTGCCCAGGCAATGGATGTGCTGTCATCCCAAGCTGCGGTAGCGGGTTATAAAGCGGTCTTGTTGGCAGCCGGCGAAGCCCCTCGATTTTTCCCGATGTTAACAACTGCCGCCGGCACTATTCGACCGGCTCAGGTATTGGTTATTGGTGCCGGAGTCGCCGGCCTACAAGCCATCGCCACAGCCAAGCGATTGGGTGCCAATGTCACCGGCTATGATGTCCGCCCGGAAACGGTGGAACAGGTTAAATCCTTGGGTGCGAAATTTTTGGATTTGGGCGTCAGTGCTGTCGGTGAGGGCGGTTATGCCCGTGAACTGACAGCTGAAGAAAAACAAACCCAGCAGGATAATCTGGCCGATCATTTAAAAACGGTTGATGTCCTGATTACTACGGCAGCTGTGCCGGGTCGACCGGCACCGGAAATTATCAGTCAGGTCATGGTTGAGAACATGAAAGCCGGCAGTGTGATTGTCGACTTAGGGGCTGAAGGGGGTGGTAATTGTGGACCCACTCAAGCCGGAAAAACAGTGATGGTGGGTCAGGTTAAGGTCATTGGTCCGCTTAATTTGCCGGCGACAGTGCCTCTACATGCCAGTGAGATGTATGCCCGTAACATCTGGAATTTATTAAACATTATGCATCAGGAAGGCGATTTTAAGCTGGATTGGGATGATGAGATTTTGGCCGGTGCGGTGGTCACAAGAGATGGCCAGGTGGTGCATGCCGCTGTTAAGCAAGCTTTGGGAGAGCAGTCATGATAGATGGTTTTATTGCCTTGTATATTTTTACTTTAGCCGCCATTTTGGGTTTTGAAATTATTTCAAAAGTACCGGTGGTGTTACACACGCCGTTGATGTCGGGCTCTAACTTTATTCATGGTATCGTCCTGGTGGGCGCCATGATTGCGTTGGGACATGCCGATACCACTTTGGAAAAAACGTTCGGATTTATTGCTGTGTTTTTAGGTGCCGGTAATGCCGCCGGTGGTTATGTGGTGACCGAACGCATGTTAGAAATGTTTAAGCCGCGGGTGAAAAAATCGGATAATGAAGGAGATCAATCATGATGGACTTCATCAACGAATATTTGCCTGTTGTCATTAAGCTGGCCTATTTTGTGGCTGCCATACTCTTTATCACCGGCTTGCGCCGCATGAGCAAACCGGGCACCGCCCGCGGTGGTATTGTGTGGGCCGGTATTGGTATGTTATTGGCCACCGTGGTGACCTTTTTATTACCCGATATGCACAATATGGTGCTGATTTTGGCGGCCCTGGGGTCATCCACGGTATTGGCCTGGGTTAGTGGTCGTAAAGTGGCGATGACTGACATGCCACAGATGGTGGCGCTTTATAACGGCATGGGTGGCGGTTCGGCGGCTTTTATCGGTATGATTGCGCTGTTTAATGGTATGGATCATGTGGTTTCTTGTGAAGCCGGTTTGGCCTTGAGTCCCCATGATTGTATTTCCGGTGTGACCTTATGGTTCGCCCTGGCCGGTGTCTTGATTGGCGGCGTGTCGTTAACCGGTTCGATGATTGCTTTTGGAAAATTACAAGGCTGGATTGATAAACGCTATGCCTTCCCCGGGCAACAAATTTTTAATGCCATCGTGGGTTTAGTGACCATTGGTCTGGGTGTTTATTTAACCGTGGATATGAACCCGACGGTTATCTGGTTATTCTTCGGCTTATCTTTATTATTAGGCTTGCTCATGACCTTGCCCATCGGTGGCGCCGATATGCCGGTGGTGATTTCGCTTTATAACGCCTTTACCGGTCTGGCGGTATCTTTTGAGGGTTTTGTGCTGCAAAACGAAGCCATGATTATCGCCGGTATGTTGGTGGGTGCTGCCGGTACCTTGCTGACTAAACTCATGGCCAAAGCCATGAACCGTAAGATCAGTGCGGTGCTGTTCAAAACCATGGGTGGCGGCAGCGGCGATGCTATTGATGGTGATATGAAAGAAATCGAAGCCCAGGACGCCGCCATCCAGATGGCTTTTGCCGACCGGGTTATTATTGTCCCAGGTTACGGCATGGCCGTGGCTCAGGCCCAGCACAAGCTCTGGGAAATGACAGAAATGTTGCTCGATCGCGGTGTCGATGTCAAATTCGCCATCCATCCTGTGGCCGGCAGAATGCCCGGTCACATGAATGTACTGCTGGCGGAAGCCGGCGTGCCTTATGATTTGATTGAGGATATGGAAGACATCAATTCCCAATTCCATCAGACCGATGTGGCTTTGGTCATTGGCGCCAATGATGTGGTTAATCCGGTGGCCAAAACCGATCCCAAAAGCCCGATTTACGGCATGCCGATTTTACATGTGGATGAAGCGAAAAACTCCATCGTCATCAAACGTGGCAAAGGCACCGGCTTCGCCGGCATCCAGAATGCCCTGTTCTTCGCCGATAATAACCGCATGCTCTACGGCGATGCCCAGGATGCTATTGGGCGATTGATTCAAGGGCTGAAGGCGCTATGATTTGGGTTTTATGCTTGGTCTAAATTAAATTCCAGACGAAACACGTGGTTGTTGTTGAGGTGGTGGTAGGTGAGGCTGGCGTGGTTGTCGTGGCACAGTTGGCGGCAGATGTGAAGGCCGAGACCGGTGCCGCGGTTGTGGGTGGTGAAGAAGGGTTCGAACAGGTTTTTTTGGGTATTGGTTTTTAGGGGGGCACCGGGGTTTTTAAAGTCTATGCGGTTATTGTGAACACTGATTGTAAGGGTTTTCTTTTGGCCGTGGCGGAGTGCGTTACTGCCTAAATTCCAGCAGATTTGCTGTAAGTGTTTGGCATCAAAATGGATGGTTTTGTCATGAGGGCAGACAATGTTGATTTTTTTAGCTTCGCCCAGTCCTTGTAAGATAAGTTCTTTTTTCAAACTTTTTAGTGCAGAAAATAAATTTAAGTTCTCGGGTTTAGCCGTGGTGCGTCGTGACATGGCCAGGATGTCCTCAATGATGTGGTTGGCGCGTTCAGTTTGGTTGGTAATGATATTGGCAATTTGCCGGTCTTCATCTTCAAGGTGTTCTGATTGGGCCAGCAGTTCTGAGGCGGTACTGATGGCGGCCAACGGGTTGCGAATTTCATGGGCAATGGAGCTCGAAAGTTTGCCTAATGAGGCTAAATTTAGTTGTTGGGCTGCTTTTTTGAGGAAGCTGGAATCTTCGATATACAGCACCCCAAAATTTTTAACGGTATCGAGTTTGGCTTTTCGAATATAAAGATCCAGGCCTTGTTCACTGTGGTAAATTTGACTTTCTTGTTTCTTTTCCATGTGCTCAATAATGGCGTCGGGAATAAAAAACAGCTCATCGCTGTTAAGTAAATTTTTAGCGGCTTGATTGGCATGTAATACCACATAGTCATGCTGATAAACGATTACCCCTTGAGACATTTTTTCAATAATGACCTGGTTCATATTTTCCAGGCCGCTGATGGTTTTGCGTTGACTTTTATAAAGACGTACGGTGCTGGTATAGGACACGGATTGACGAATACCGAGTAGGGCAATCAGGAAGTATGCCAGAGCATGGAGCAGTAAGCTTGATTGGCTGACAGTGGCCTGCGCTGAAAAATCAATCACTTTCGGCATCAGCCACAATAAAGCAGCGGCACTAAATGGTGCCATTAAAATATAAGTGGGTTTCCGGTAAAGCATCGCTGCTGAACCAATCGGCAGCACCGGAAGAATGGCCAGACCCTGTGCAAAACCATTGCTGGCGTATGCCATGTAGATTAAAAACAGCAAGTCCACAAACAGCATGGCTTTACTGATGACAATCACAGCTTGTTCTGACAAAACAAAAGTGGATAGCATGACCCATACGGACAGGCCCAAATAGACATTAACGGCCCAAAAAACACCCGGGTGGAAATAATCTACTTGATAAAAGTTATCGACCCAGTGGTCGTTAACAAGCATATAAAAGAACAGACCCGCAAACAGCCGGAATAAATTTAAATAGCGCAAATTGCGCTGTTCAATCTGCGCTATTTTTTCCTGATCCTGTTGTTGGGCCATGATTAATTGACTTGGTCGTAACTGAGAACGCTGCTTTTAATTTGTTTGCGCCAGTATTCCTGGCCATCAACGCCCAGTACTTTTATTTCAAGGCGACGATCTTTTCGGGGGCCTGAAAAGCTGAGCTTGCAGTAATTCCGCTCACCAACCAAAGTGTTTTCGACCTGTCTTGGGTTCTGACTGATTTGGTCTAAGGCACCAATATGGGTGCCGGCGGTTAACGGTGAACAGGTTAATTCATATAAAGGATAGGCTTTATCACGTTCGGCTTTTAATAATTCAGTGTGATGCTTGTCACCGCTGAGCATCATCACTCCGGTAATTTTCTGATCATCCAGCCATTGTAAAAAAGGTTCCCGTTCATAGCGATATTTATCCCAACCATCGTATTTATGGAAATTATTTAACATTTGACCACCACCAACGATGAATTTAAAAGGGGCTTTACTGGTTAACAATTGGTTTTGAAGCCAGTTGAGCTGTATTTTTCCATAATAAGCTTTATCTGCACCGTCAATTTTATTTTCATGGTCACGGTAATAACGGTTGTCCAATAAAAAGAAATCAACATCATTAAAGCTGACTTTGGTATAGACGCCCGGATGATCCGGCATACCATAACTGGGGTTGGCCCAGAAATTTTTGAAAATATTTAAAGCCTGTTCCTTAAAAGCATAACTTTTGGTGGAATTATCCGGCCCGTAATCATGGTCATCCCAGGTGGCGTAATTGGGGAATTTCTGAAAAATGGGCTGTAGATGGGGAAAGCTTTTATGCCGCAAGACCCGATAAAGAAGGCTTTGTTCAGTGTCATAATCAACTTCACGGTAATACCAGTTATCACCCAGCCACAACATCATATCAGCATCTTCAGAAGCGATTTGGTCAAAAATTTCATACTGACCGCCATAGGGCTCGCCGGCACGGTCGTAAATTTTTTCATTCTCAAAGTTGCAGGAACCGGTAATAATGTCAAAATCCGGTGGGTCAGTGCGCCATTGCCACAGGGTCTGGGTGGTGAATGGGTAGGTGGCGCCATCGTTAACGGGGCTGTCATTAAAAGATAATTGATAATGATAGCTTGTCCCCGGTTCAAGGTTGTGTAGCTTAAAGGTGTGGCTTTGACCATAGTCGTTGTCAACCATCGTGGTCATGCTTTGCTTGTTGTTGGGGTTCTCATCAGGCCAATATTGGAGGTTTAACTGTCCGGCTTCCGGTGCCTGTACCCAAATGTTGGCAGCACGAAGTGCCACGTGTCCCAGCATGGGTCCTGCGGGCAATTGCGATGCCATTAATGATCCAGAAATCAGGCTGGCGCATAATATTAAAATCATTCTAAACATGTTTTTCTCCTTAATTTAACGGAAATTTCACAAAACCCTTTTACCATACCGGCGCATGTGAGAAAATACCGACAGGTTTTTTCTAATAGCGATTTAATAGAGCGTGAATTTAAAGTGAACATCTGTTAAGTTTATTTTGGGTTGGCGCTTAATTGAGTCATTATGTTAATTTAAATAGGGTTTTGCAATGAGAAATTTTAAACTAAATAAATGGGTGTTGGCAGCATTGGTCATGCTGATGATTCCCTTTGGTGCGACCATGGCGCAGGAAACATCCGCGTCCATGAATGGTACCATCGTTGATTCTGATGGTAATCCATTGTCTGGCGCTGAAGTCACAGTCAGACATGAGCCGACTGGTCAGGTTAAGACAGCCACAACCGCAGACGGCGGACGTTATTCGTTCCGTGGTTTACGGGTGGGCGGCCCATATGTGATTGAAGTCTCTAAAGGCGGATTTTCAACCGCTGAAGAAGGCAACATTTTCATTAAACTGGGTGAAGATCGTGCCATTAACGCCGTTTTGGTAGAAGACGCCATCTCCTTAGACACTGTGAAAGCAGTGGGTGTGGCCGCTCAGTCCGCGACTTTTAATCCTGATAACATGGGAACAGGTACCACTATCACGGGTGAACAAATTACAAATTTGCCAACGGTTGATCGTAACATTCAAGATTTTGTTCGCCTCGATTCGCGTATTAATATCCGTGGTTTTGAGGATGGGATTTCCGTATCCGGCGTAAACAATCGGTTTAATCAAATTTCAATTGATGGTGTATCAATTTCCGACCCATTTGGTTTAGAAGCCGGTGGTTCACCGGGTTTATCTCAACCCTTCTCTTTAGATACCATTGCAGAATTGAATGTGCAGTTATCACCTTATGATGTGACACTGTCAAACTTTACCGGCGCAAACATTAATGCGGTCACCAAATCCGGAACCAATGAGTTTTCTGGTCGCGTAGCCGGTTATTACACCAATGAAGATTTTCAGCGCAGTGATGAGGATTTTACTAAAGAAGTTTATTCAGTTACTGTTGGTGGTCCGATTGTTAAAGATAAATTGTTCTTTTTCCTCGCTTATGAAAATGAAGAGACCACTGAGTTGGGTAACACCACAAACGTGGATAATGCTCTAATTCAGGAAGTTGCTGATATTTCTCGTAATGTTTGGGGTTTTGATCCTGGCGTGGCTAATGCGCCGCGTAACCAAGTTACCGAAGAAGAATCTGTGGTTTTAAAATTAGACTGGAACATTAATGATTACCACCGAGCATCTTTTAAATATCAAAATAATGAAGATTCTGAACCCATCTATGCTGATTTTGGTGGCAGCAATGCTTCATTGAGTTCACACTGGTATGATAATAATTTTGAAAATAAATCATATAACTTAAACCTGTACAGTGATTGGACAGCCAATTTCTCGACTGAGATTCGTGTTTCAAGTTCAGAATTTGACAAACAGCCTAATAATAATGCCAGATTACCCCAAGTTGAAGTTGAAGTGGGTGATGGCCAATCAGTATTCTTAGGTACTGAGCTTTTCCGTCATGCTAATGTATTAAATGTTAATACCGATGTGTTTTACGCTGAAGGCAACTACTTTATGGGTAACCATAATTTGACCTTTGGTGTTGATTGGAGAGAGCAAGATATCTACAACCAATTTGTGTTTGCTTCTTTGGGTGAGTATGTATTTGAGTCTATTGAAGATTACCGCAATGGTATCCATGATTTTTACCAATTACGTTTAGGTTCAGATCCTAATGATCCGGTTCCAGCTGCTGTTTGGTCATGGCAAAATACAGGTTTATTTATTCAGGATAATTGGGCTGTGACTGATCGTTTAACCCTACAATACGGTTTACGTTGGGATAAGCCTGATGTCGATCAGCCACCGCGTTTGAATGAAGACTTCTTAGCCGCCTTTGGTTTTCCCAATAATGGCGTCATTGATGAAGGTGTGATACAACCGCGAATTGGATTTAACTTTGATATGTCTGATGAGCGTTACATGCAACTGCGTGGTGGTATTGGCTTGTTCTCAGGCGGTACCCCCAATGTTTGGTTAACGAATTCATACACCAACACAGGTGGTGACATCAGTACCTATCGTAATTTTGGGCCTGATGTGATTTTTACGCCCGACCCGGATAACCAACCGATTTTCAGTGGAAGTGCAACGCAAGATGTCGACGTGCTTGATCCAAACTTCAAAGCTCCGACTAAACTGAAATCAAATATTGCCGTGGATGTTGAGTTGCCATGGTATGGTTTGATTGCTTCGGCTGAGTTGGAATACATTAAAGATCGCGATGCTGTGCATTTCCAACATTTAAATTTGGGTGATTCAACCGGTACTTTGCCTGATGGTCGTTTGTCTTATTTATGTGATCCCACAGATTTTTCTGACACTCGTGGCGATGCCCGTTGTAATGGTAATCCAGACTTTAATGATGTTTTGTATTTAACCAACACGGATAAAGGTGAAACCAAGCGTGCTACCATTAGTTTGGAATTGCCCCAAACTGAGCATTGGTATGCCAAAGCAGCCTATACCTACACCGATGCCACTGAAGTGAGTGCAGGTACTTCTTCGCGTGCGATTTCAAACTGGAATAATACCCCGGCTTTTAATCCCAATGAAGTGTTAGAAGCGACATCGGCCTATGAAGTTGAAAATTCATTCCGATTCTTCTTAAACTACCGCAAGATGTTTTTTGGTGATACGTATACCAACATTGGTTTAGTTTGGGAATCACGTGATGGCGAACCGTTCTCCTACACTTATGGTAATGATATCAATGGTGATGGCATCCGTGATAACGATTTGTTCTATGTGCCCATGTCAGATGAATATACTTTGTCTGATCCTACCCAAGCGGCAGAATTTGAAGCATTCCTGAGATCTTCAGGATTAGATGCTTACCGTGGTGGTGTAGCGCCTCGTAACGCATTTAAAACGTCTCGAATTAACTTATGGGACTTAAATGTATCACAAGAGTTACCTGCCTGGGGTCCAGTTCGCGCCACCTTGTTTTTTAATATTAAAAACTTAGGTAACTTATTGGATTCTGATTGGGGTCAAGTCTATACGGCCAGCTTTGATGGTGAAAGTATTGCCAATATCGAGAACATTGATAATGGAGTTTATGAACTTGACTTCTTTGGTGCTCCTCGCTTCTTTACCTCAAGAACGCAATCTCAATGGCGTGCTCAGTTGGGCTTCCGTTTAGATTGGTAAGCACAGCATAAAGTAGTGATGAAAAAGGGTGGTCAATTGATCACCCTTTTTTTTGTGCACGAGGTGATTATTAATTCCCCTTTAATTGTGTTTTACGGTTGCAAATGCAATTTTTTATAGTAGAATAGCTCGTCTTGATGATGCGGGGTGGAGCAGTCTGGCAGCTCGTCGGGCTCATAACCCGAAGGTCGTAGGTTCGAATCCTACCCCCGCAACCAATCGAATTATGCGATAAATCAGGCTCCAAGTGGAGCCTTTTTTGTTGCTGTAATTGACCGAATTTTAATGTAAATGTGATTTAATTAATTGTGGTCAAACCTTGCATCTGCTGAAGTATCAGCATTCATCAACATCTCAGCAGCTGCAATGTAGCGCTGGTGATGACCGTATTAAAAAGTCAACTTGCAATCAATCACCAGAAATATGAATGACATATAGATGTCATTGGCTGTGGCCAAGGGTCATAAAAAACTATGAAACAGAAAGAATTAACGACAATTATTCAACCGGTGGTTGAAGACCTCGGATTTGATTTGTGGGGTATTGAATATTTGCCACAGAAATCAGGTGCTTTGGTGCGTATCTATATTGATCATGCGCAAGGCATTTCGGTGGATAATTGTGCTGATTGCAGCCGTGAGATTTCTGCGGTTCTGGAAGTGGAAGATCCCATTAAAAGCGCTTATGTGCTTGAGGTGTCTTCACCCGGTTTGGATCGGGTTTTGTTTGATAGTGAACAGTTTAACAGTTATTTAGGTGATCAGGCCAAGGTAAAATTAGCTCAGCCGGTCAATGGTTCACGTAAAATAACCGGCACGATTGAATCAGTCAAAGATGATGAGATTACCCTCGTGAATGAAGTCGGTGAGTATACGTTTAACATGAGTAATGTAATGAAAGCTCGCTTACAACCGCAGTATGACGGAGTTAAAAAATGAGTAAAGAAATTTTATATGTTGTCGATAGCGTTTCCAACGAGAAGGATGTCGAACGGGGTGTTATTTTTGGTGCTTTAGAAGCAGCGCTGGCGATGGCGACTCGAAAAGACCATGCAGAGGACATCGACGTTCGCGTATCAATTAACCGGGATACCGGAGAATATGATAGTTTTCGGGTGTGGACTGTTGTGGAAGAAGATGAGTTGGAAGAGCCGGCCCGTGAAATCACCTTAGAGGAAGCCCATAAAACGGATCCTGATTTGGCCGTTGGTGACACCATCGAAGAACAACTGGAGTCCGTTTCATTCGGTCGTATTTCTGCTCAAACTGCTAAACAAGTCATAATTCAAAAAGTCAGAGAAGCTGAACGTGCTAAAGTGGTTGAGATGTATGAAGACCGCGTGGGTGAGGTTTTATCCGGTATCGTCAAGCGGGTGGAACGTGGTCATGTCTTTATTGATGTGGGCGCTGGTGTGGAAGCCATTGTCCCCCGTGAACATGCAATCCCCCGGGAAAACATCAAAAATGGCGACCGATTAAAAGGTTTGTTGATTGAAGTTAACACCTTAAATCGTGGGCCGATACTGACCTTGTCACGACGTGACCCCAATTTTATGATGGAACTGTTTAAAATTGAAGTGCCTGAAATTTCACAAGGGTTTTTAGAAATTAAAGGTGCAGCCAGAGATCCGGGACAACGGGCTAAAATTGCGGTGTTTTCACATGACAAAAAACTCGATCCCATTGGTGCCTGTGTCGGCATGCGGGGTTCACGGGTGATGTCTGTGGCGAATGAATTAGGCGGGGAGCGAATTGATATTGTTTTATGGGATGAAAATCCGGCGCAATTTATCATTAATGCCATGGCGCCGGCTGAAATTGATTCCATCGTGGTCGATGAAGAAAAAAATACCATTGATGTGGCAGTCGAGGAAAGCCAGTTATCCCAGGCAATTGGTCGTGGTGGTCAGAATGTCCGTTTGGCCAGTGAACTAACCGGTTGGGAAATCAATGTCTTAACCACCGGCGAAGCGGAAGAGAAGAATGAAGCCGAAGCCATGGCTTATGTAAAAGAGTTTGAAGAAAAACTCGATGTGGATGAGGATATGGCCATATTATTGGTTCAGGAAGGCTTTACTTCGGTGGAAGAAATCGCCTATGTGGACCGTTCCGAATTATTAAATATTGATGGCTTTGAGGAAGATCTGGTTGATGAGTTACGTGGCCGGGCCCGCGATGCCTTGCTCACACAGCTGATTGCTCGAGAAGAAAAACTTGAAGATAACAAGCCGGCTGATGATTTGCTGGGCTTAGCATTAATGGATGATAAGTTGGCTTATGATCTGGCAGATAAAGGTATCAGAACCCGCGATGATTTGGCTGATTTAGCCACCGATGAATTGATGGCCATCACCGAGTTAGAGGAAGAGGCTGCCTCAAAACTGATTATGGAAGCCAGAGAACACTGGTTTGAATAATAGAGAACTTTGACTGATTAATAAGTTTCACAAAGATCTCATATAAATAACAGGAGACACATGTATGTCAGATGTAACCGTAAAACAACTTGCTGAAGTCTTAGGAATTTCCGCTGAAAAGCTGATGGAGCAGCTGAAAGCGGCCGATATTCCGGCGAAATCAGAAACCGATACCATTGATAATGAATCCAAAGTCAAATTATTGGAATTTTTGCGTGGTTCTCACGGTAAAGACAAGAAAAATCTGTCTCCGCGTAAAAAAGTGGTGTTAAAAAGAAAGTCGAAAGAAGTTCTCACGGTCAGTAGTGGTTCAGGTATTTCTAAGACCAAAAATGTTAACATTGAAGTTAAAAAGAAAAAACGGAGCCATGCGCCAAGCCAGTCTGAAATGGCAGAAATTGAACAGGAAAGAGATGCCGCCCGCCAGGCTTTGGAAGAACGTCGTCAGCAATTAAAAGCAGAAGAGGACGCTAAAAATAAAGCTGAACAAGAAAAAAGAGAGGCTGAGGAAGCCGCTCAACGTGAAGCCGAAGAAGCCAGGCGTCAAGCTGAAGAAGCGCAACGTCAACAAGAGGCTGAAGCTGTTTCAGAAGAGTCGGAACAGACAGGCGACGATGATCAGGCTGAAGACTCTCAGGAAACCGCTGAAGACGATGATCAGGCGGCTGAGACGGAAACTGCCGAAGAGGAAGATACGTTAACAGAAGAACAAAAAGAACGACAGCGGCGCGAGCAAATGGTAGATATGCAGGTTCAAAAAGCAGTCACAGAGCGTGCCAAGCGTAAACGCCAGGAAGCAGAAAAGCCGGCCAAAGGGCGAAAAGGCAAAAAACGGGACAAAGACACGGAAGATACCCGTTATGGCCGCAAGCAATTACATGTCAAAGGTCAAAAAGGACGGGCCGGCAAGAAAGTCACGACCTCAGCCAGCGAATCTCATGGTTTCCAAAAACCGGCTGCACCTGTGGTCAAAACGGTGGCTATTCCGGAACATATTACAGTGGCAGATTTGGCCAAAGAATTGTCCATAAAAGCCAGTGATATTATTAAAGTATTAATGAACATGGGCATGATGGTCACCATTAATCAGCCACTGGATCAGGATACCGCCATATTGGTTGTGGAAGAATTGGGCCATAAGGCCGAAGAGGCGGTGGTGCAAAGTAAAGCCGAGAAACTGAAAGAAGAAACTGAAAAAGAAATTGATTCATCAGAAGCTGAAACCAGACCACCGGTGGTCACCGTTATGGGCCATGTTGATCATGGTAAAACATCCCTGCTGGATTACATCCGGGAAACTAAAGTGACCGGAGACGAAGCGGGCGGTATTACGCAGCATATTGGTGCTTATCATGTGGAAACACCCAAAGGGGTCATTTCATTTATTGATACCCCGGGCCATGCGGCCTTTACCGCCATGCGTGCTCGCGGTGCACAAGTAACAGATCTGGTTATTTTGGTGGTCGCGGCCAATGACAGTGTGATGCCACAAACCAAAGAAGCCATTGAACATGCACAGGCTGGCAAAGTGCCTATGATTGTGGCCATTAACAAAATTGATTTACCTGAAGCCAATGTTGACAAAGTGAAACAAGATTTGGCGGCCCATGAAGTGGTGCCGGAAGATTGGGGTGGAGATACCCAGTTTATTGAAGTTTCTGCCCATACCGGTCAAGGTATAGATGAATTATTAGATGCCATTTCTTTGCAAGCTGAAGTGATGGAATTAACCGCCGTTAAGGATACAGCGGCCACCGGTATCGTGGTGGAATCATCCCTGGATAAGGGACGCGGTCCGGTTGCCACCGTGTTGGTCAAAGGCGGGACTTTGAAAAAAGGCGATATGATTTTATGTGGTGAAGAATTTGGTCGTATCAGAAGTTTAATTGATGAAAATGGCCAGGATATTGAATCTGCGGGTCCGTCGATACCGGCCGTGGTGCTCGGGTTATCAGGGGTGCCCTCGGCAGGTGATGAATTCCTGGTTGTCAAAAACAAGAAAGAAGCGCGTGATGCGGCCCAGGAAAACCGTGAACAAGAGCGTGAAACCCGCTTAAAACGACAACAAGCCGCAAAACTTGAAAACCTGATGTCTCAAATGGGCAAAGAAGAACGTCTCAATGTCAATATTGTGGTGAAAGCGGATGTTCAGGGTTCTGTTGAAGCGCTCAAAGATTCTCTGGAAAATATTTCTAACGAGGAAGTGGAAGTGAGAGTTATTTCATCCGGTGTGGGCGGTATCAACAATGCCGATGCTCAGTTAGCGGCCGCTTCCAATGCCATTATCATTGGTTTTAATGTCCGTGCCGATAAAGTTGCCCGTGAGACCATTAAAGAAAGTGATTTGGATCTGCATTATTTCAGCATTATTTATGAAGCCATTGATCAGGTTAAAGCGGCTGTAACCGGTGTGTTAGGGACAGAAACCAAAGAGCAAATTTTGGGTACCGCTGAAGTCAGAGATGTGTTCAGATCCTCTAAATTTGGTACCATTGCCGGCTGTTTGGTGTCTGAAGGTGTTGTTAAGCGAGACAATCCGATTCGTGTTTTACGTGATAATGTGGTGGTTTTTGAAGGTGAACTGGAATCCCTGCGACGCCATAAAGATGACGTTAAGGAAGTGCAGTCAGGTACCGAATGTGGTATCGGCGTGAAGCAATATAAAGACGTCCAGGTCGGCGATCAAATAGAGTGCTTTGAACGCATTGAAGTACAAAAAACATTGGATTAAGATAATAACATGGGACACAGAGAATTTACCCGCAGTGATCGAGTGGCGGCGCAATTGCGCCGCACCCTGGCCACGGCCATTCATCAAAATTTACCGGATGAAGATACTTCCTTTATCGCCATATCTGATGTGGAAGTAACGCGCGATTTATCGGTGGCCACGGTTTATATCAATACCTTAGATCCGTCACAGGAAAAATTAGCCCTGGATACCCTAAAGGCAAATGCACCGGCTTTACGAAAAGTGATGGCCTCGCAGCTACACAGCCGAAAAGTGCCCGAGTTGCGATTTAAATACGACAACTCTCTTGAGTACGGACGCAAAATGGAAGACCTCATCAAACAAGCACGCGCCAGCGACCCGTCCCAAGAAGATTGAGGGAGTCCGCATTATGGGCCGACGCGGTAGCCGCCATAAAGATTTCACCGATGTTCACGGTATTTTATTACTGGATAAACCAGCCGGCATCAGTTCCAATCAAGCCCTGCAAAAGCTCCGCCATTTATTAAAGGCTAATAAAGCCGGCCACACCGGTAATTTAGACCCGATGGCCACCGGTTTATTGCCTTGTTGTTTTGGTGATGCCACCAAGGTGGCTGATTTAATGATTAATGCCGATAAAGCCTATCGTGCTGAAGCGGTGTTAGGTAGCCAAACGGATACGGGTGATGCCACCGGAACGGTCATCGAAAAAGCAGTCGTTCCAGAATTAAACAAGAATCAAATTCAAGCAGCTTGTGATGCGTTATGTGGTGATATTCAGCAAATACCACCTATGTATTCTGCCCTTAACCACAAAGGTCGACGGCTGTATGATTTGGCGAGACAGGGCATTGAAGTGGAACGCAAAGCCCGTGAAATTACCATTCATCATTTTCAGGTTTTAGACTTTGAATCCGTTCATGAGACAGTTAAAGTAACCTTTGATGTGACGTGTTCCAAAGGGACCTATATTCGAACTTTAATTGAAGATTGGGCCAAGCAGTTAAACACGTTAGCGCATATGACCGCATTACATCGCACCCAAAGCGGTCTGTTTAACGCTGACCAAATGGTTAGTTTGGAATACTTGCAAGCCGGCGAAAACCCACAGAAATACCTCTTGTCGTCTGACGCGGCGCTGACTGAATACAATGGGATTCAACTTAATCAACAACAAGCTCAGGATTTAATCCACGGCAAACAAACGGTGGTTAGTGAAACAGATGGCATGTACCGTTTATACGATTCACAGGGTTTATTTATGGGGATGGGTAAGGTATTTAATCAATCATTGCGGGTGCATAAGTTATTTATGAAATCCTATCAGCAGCAGCTCGCTGAAACATGCTAAAAACAGCACAAAAGCTTGTTTTCATAACGCGAAGCCTATAGAATACGCGGCTCATCTGAATGGTACGAATCGTCTGACGGCCATTTGGTATTTTCCATGGGACAGCCGTCCCCTTCAACGAGAAATAACATGATTACAGTTGAACAAAGACAAGATATTATTAAAGAATATCAAACAAGTGAGAATGACACCGGTTCACCGGAAGTTCAAGTGGCGCTGTTAACAGCCCGCATTAACAATTTATCTACTCACTTTAAAACACATAAAAAAGACATCCACTCACGACGTGGATTATTAAAGTTAATTAATCAACGTCGTAAATTGCTGGCTTACACAAAACGCAAAGATGCGGACAGATATCAAAATCTGATTAAGCGTCTTGGCTTACGTCGATAAGATTGGCAAAACCCCCGTTTTAGGGGGTTTTTTGTAGGTTCAAGGGAACCTGCATGATTGGAGATGAGATATTAAACGAAAATAGGCCAATAAGTAGGTCAGGAAGAGAAAAGTGAATAAACATATTAAACAATTTCAATACGGTCGCCATACCGTAACCATCGAAACCGGTGAAATCGCACGTCAAGCCACTGGTGCTGTTAAAATATCCATGGGTGACACCGTTTTACTGGTCACTGTGGTGGGTAAAAAAGAAGCCGATCCTAATCAGGGCTTTTTCCCGTTAACGGTTAACTACCAGGAAAAATTCTACGCGGCCGGTGCCATACCCGGCGGTTTCTTTAAAAGAGAAGGTCGTCCTACCGAAAAGGAAACTTTGATTTGTCGATTGATTGACCGGCCAATTAGACCTTTATTCCCTAATGGATTTAAAAATGAAGTTCAGGTGGTCGCCAATGTCATGTCTTTCGATAAAGACATTGATTCTGATGTACCTGCATTACTGGGTGCATCTGCTGCTTTGGCCATTTCCGGCATTCCGTTTAATGGGCCGATTGGCGCCGCCAGAATTGGTTTTCAGGACGGTGAGTATTTATTAAATCCGTCTTTAGAGCAATTGGACAGCTCACAATTGGATTTGGTTGTGGCCGGTACTGATAAAGCCGTATTGATGGTTGAGTCAGAAGCTGATTTACTGACTGAGCAACAAATGCTGGGCGCTGTTAATTACGGTCACGAGCAAATGCAAGTCGCCATTGATGCCATCAAAGAATTGGCCGATGAAGTTGGTAAACCCCGTTGGGACTGGCAAGCGCCTGAAGTCGATGAAGATTTACTGAACGCCATTTCTTCTGAATTTGGAAGTGATATTGAAGCTGCCTTTGCCAATCAGGAAAAAGAAGAACGATACAATGCTTTGGCACAGTTACGTGAGAATGTGGTAAAACATTTTTGTCCCGAAGATGAAGACGAGCCAAAATACAGCGCCAAAGAAGTTTCAGCTGCATTAAGTCAGCTCGAGAAAAAACATGTCCGCGGTAAAATTATTTCCGGCGCCAAACGTATTGACGGCCGTGATAAAGACACAGTCCGTCCCATTCATGTTGAAGTGGGCTTTTTACCACGTGCTCATGGCTCAGCCCTGTTCACACGTGGTGAAACCCAAGCCATCGTTGCCACCACATTAGGTACCGGTCGTGACGCTCAGTTAATCGATGGTATTGAAGGCGAAAGCAAAGATGCTTTTATGTTGCATTATAACTTCCCACCATTCTGTGTCGGTGAAGCCGGATTTATGGGTGGCCCAAAACGCCGTGAAATTGGTCATGGTCGATTGGCTAAACGTGGCCTGATGGCTGTGGTTCCCAGTGAAGAAGAGTTTCCTTATGTGAAACGGGTGGTTTCTGAAATCACCGAGTCTAATGGCTCCAGTTCTATGGCTTCAGTGTGTGGCTCATCGTTATCCATGATGGATGCCGGTATTCCTTTAAAAGCACCGGTGGCAGGTATTGCCATGGGTCTTATTAAAGAAGGCGATGACTTTGCTGTGTTGTCAGATATCTTGGGTGACGAAGATCATTTGGGCGATATGGACTTTAAAGTGGCCGGAACCGATCAAGGTATTACTGCACTGCAGATGGACATTAAAATTGAAGGCATTACACCTGAAATTATGGAAATTGCTTTGCATCAAGCCACTGCCGGACGTCAGTTTATCCTGGGTGAAATGAACAAAGTCATTTCCTCACCCCGTGAAGAAATGTCTGCCTATGCACCGCGTCTGGAAACCATTCAGGTTAACCCCGATAAAATCCGTGACATCATTGGTAAAGGCGGCGCCACCATCCGTGCCCTGACCGAAGAAACCAATACCACCATTGATATTGATGATGATGGTACAGTAACGATTGCTGCCATTAATCAGGAAGACGGTGATTTGGCCAAGAAACGTATTGAGGATTTAACCGCTGAGGTTGAAGTCGGTGCCATTTATGAAGGTAAAGTCGTTAAAATTATGGACTTCGGTGCTTTTGTCAATCTATTACCCGGGCAAGACGGCATGGTGCACATCTCTGAAATCTGCCATGAACGCGTCGCCAAAGTCACTGACAAAATGTCTGAAGGTGACATTGTTCGGGTTAAAGTTCTCGAAGTGGACAAACAAGGGCGTGTGCGTTTGTCTATGAAAGCGCTTTTAGATAAGCCTGAATAAATTCAATATTGGTTAAGCTAAAAAAACCTGCCAATCGGCGGGTTTTTTTATATCTAATAATTATGATATGGGTATTAACAAGCCAATGATACAAATAAATAATAATTAGACGTCGAAATGTTTTACATTCTCTTAACATTTCGCTATATTACTTTGACGATATTATATTAATTACGAAAGAACGGAGAATTGAATGAAACAAGTAACAAAAATAGCACTGGTTGCTGCTTTAATGACCCTGTCTAGCGCTGCGATGAGTGTAGATAAGCCTGAGCCCACTGTATCACTTGAAGCCATGAGCCCTGGTGGTGATCAAGCCTCATCAGGCAATAACCTATTTTTAATTGATAATTATGATTTTGAGGCCGGCGAGGGTTTTAGTCCCGGGTATTTAGGTGGTCAAGTTGGCTGGACCGTATTTGCTGCCAGTACCACGCAACCGGTTGTAGATACCAGTGATCCTTCTTCAGGATCACAGCATATGTTGTTAACTAATGATGGTGCTAATCCAAGCGGTACAAATATTGGGGGATTTAGCCCTGATTTAGGACCGCAGACAGCCGGAGCCGAAAGCCGAGTCAGCGCGGATTTTAAAATCACAGCTAGCGGTGGTGCAGATTATTATATGGCCGGACAAGCTCCATCACTGGGCTTTTTGACTTGGCAAGTGGATTTTAATTGGCTGGGTAATATTTATGTATATGATGATACAGGTGGTGGCTTTGGTTTTGAAGACACCGGTGTAGCTTGGCCTGTGAATACTTACTTTAATTTAGAAATCATTACTAATCCTGGCGGCTCTCCGGGTATCGAATACTACATTGATGGCTCATTGATTTATACTCAGCAAACCATGTTATCTGCTGATACAGTGGAACAAGTTGTTATTTTTCATGATAACTGGCAGGCTACTGATGTTGGTAATGTTGATAATTTAATGATTGATACAGATTATGTCGAGCCCGCCGCACCGGCCATGCCGGTTCCAAGTTTAAGTACTTGGGGACTTATTTTGATGTCTTTGGGTCTACTGTATATCGTTCGCCGTAAGTCATTATTGCAATAATTGGTTTGCGATTAATACTGATATTTTTAGTATATTCAGTTGATCAATGAAGAAAAACCCGCCGTTTGGCGGGTTTTTTTGTGACTTTGGTTGCAGTTGCCAACTTATTGTCACTTTCAGGTCATCCTTGTAATATCCCGGTAACTGAAGCAACGCATTCAATGACTGTGTTGAAGTCAGAATTCAGTTAAATGATGGCTTTAATGGCTGTGATAAACGCCATAAATTTGGGAGCTTTATTTTTGGGAGCTGTTAACTCAGCAGACAAGAATTCCACATCTATAAAGATATTTTAGCCTGATTTTCGGTCACCATGTCCTTGTTTGAGTAGACAAGGGAAATTTTTAGCCTGATGATATATTACCAACAGTATTGTAAGATGATAATCGTATATCTGGTTATTTACATTTCCCAGCCCAAACGTTTGGCTAACTTCTCGGCCTTTTTCTGATATTTTTGTGCTTTCTTGGCGTTGCCTGATTGTTCATTCAGACGAGCGGCAGTTTGATACCAAACCACGGTTTCGGGACGTTCATCAGCATAGTTGTCTAACAGGGTTAAGGCATACTCAATTTGTGTGGAGTCATGTCTGTTCTGTGAAAGCCATTCGGCATAGTTTAATTGTGCATCCAGGTCACCCTGCTCAGCGGCTTGAACCAGCCAGTAATGCGACGGGTGTTCGGTAGGGTTTTGTTCAGGGTTAGCGGAAAAGATTTGTGATAAACGCCGTGCAGCTTGAGGGTGACCATTTTCAGCGGCCAATATTATCCAGCGAAGCCCTTTGTCACGGTCCTGGAAACCACCCACACCACTGAATAAATTGTGTCCTAAGTAGTATTGGGCATTGAGGTGACCCATTTGAGCAGCTTTAAACAAATGTTGATTGATGCTGGATTGGCTTCTGTCCCAATTATCCAATTCAGGAATAGGGCTGAAAACATTCATGGCCATGGCTAAATAATAATGAGCATCTGGATGGTCTTCTTCAGCCAACTTTTCAAGCTCATCAATCCGTTTTTGGTAACCTCTTTTATAACGAGTTTGATCGCCCATTTGATAGATTATTGTTTGGTGCGCAGTCACCGGATAGGGTTTGACACTTTCCTTGAAAACCACCTCAAAATCAAAACCGCGAATGGCTTTTAAAGTGGCTTCATCAAAGGTGTTCCTTGGAAAACTGTCTACCACCACAGGACGCCGAGTGGTACCGTCAGGGTGGATCTCAAAACGGACTTTAACCCATCCTTGTATTCCTTTTTTGAGGGCTGGCTTTGGATAACGTGGTGCTCTCCGCTTGAGTGGTGTTACGTCATAGTCAGAGGTGTTGGTTTCGTCCAGTGCACTGTTTTGCTTAATTTCATCGGTTTTGTTTTGAGGCGGTGACCAAAGACGATTGACTTTATCAACACCATATTGTTGTTCTAAAGTTTCGCTTTGTTGCTGCGCTTCAATCAATTGTTGTTTGGACAGGTTGGCTTGGATTTTGCCCTGTAATTGTTGTAGCTTTTCATCGTCACTGGCTTTGGCTAAACTGGCCCAGGCATAAGCTTGTATCGGATTCTTTTCGGTACCCTGACCAAAAAAGTGCATCACCGCCAGATTATGCTGAGCTTCGTGATGACCCAGTTTGGCTAAGGATTGGAATTCTTTGAATGCCTGGGAATAGTTTTTGTTTTCGTAGGCTTCGCTGGCGTCTATAAAGTCTGCCATGGCCAATGGCATTACCAACATGAGTAATAGGGGGTAGAGATATTTCATAGAGTCATTAATGATTAAGGATAAGTTAATGATAGCTATAGGGTTCAAATAAATGAGTGATATTATTCACAAATTTAAGTCATTTGATGGTTTTTATCGGTTGTTATTAAATGGGCGTGTATGGCGCGATTGCTCATGCCTTTCTCGGACAGAAAATTTGGGTTTGTCATTAATTGATTCTGGTTGAATCAAGGTAAAATCAGTAGAAACTGTATATTCGGGTTCCGGTTTTTCATTTCGGTGGTTGTCTGCCAGATATATGACCCAATAATGGTCAAAAGGACTGACCTTTTGTTGCAAATAAGCCACGCCTATTTGATTTTGTTCGCGATAAAAATCAGACAGGCCCAGTAATAAATTGCGGTGTCTTGAACTTTTTAATAACTGTTTAAATGTGGCTTCAGGGGTCTTGTTGCCGGCGGCAATGGCTTCAACCTGATTGCCCAATACAGGATATATTTTGCTGAGTTGAAATCCATTTTCACGCAACAATTGATTGGGAGTCAAATAACCAATATTATGCATAATAATATCCTCTTGACTTAACAGGCCAACTTTAAGGCGGGCTATTTCTGACAATTTGGGATGACAGTTTATTGTGGTTCTGTGCTGTTGGCTGTGATTGCGAATTAATGATGATAATTGTTTCGCCTGGCTATTGTTGCCACAATCAGCAGCAGCCGTGAGTGGCAAAAAATAGAATAATCCAAAAGCCAGGTAAAGTAGACACTTAAAATGCCTACTTTTTCGTGGTTGATTATGCTCAGTTCGATACACTTTACTTGTTAAGCTTTTCCAGGATAGGCGCAATAATTTCCATGGGCATGGGGAACACGATGGTGGAATTTTTCTCACTACCAATGTCACTCAGAGTTTGTAAATAACGCAATTGCATGGCGCCGGCGGATTCGGTCATCTCTTTAGCGGCTTCCACCAATTTTGCGGCGGCCTGTTGTTCACCGTCGGCGAGAATCACTTTTGCACGACGTTCACGTTCGGCTTCGGCCTGGCGGGCAATGGCGCGAATCATGGACTCATCCAGATCAACATGTTTAATTTCGACATTGGCGACTTTAATGCCCCAGGCATTGGTTTGTTTGTCCAGAATTTCTTGAATGTCGGCATTCAGAGAATCACGTTCTGCCAACATTTCATCCAGTTCATGTTTACCCAATACCGACCGCAAGGTGGTTTGTGCCAACTGACTGGTGGCATCATGCACTTTTTCGACGGCGATGATGGCTTTTTCAGGATCTAATATGCGGTAATAAATCACGGCATTAACTTTGACCGAGACGTTATCTAAGGAAATAACATCCTGAGTAGGTACATCTAAAACCACAGTTCTTAAATCAACCCGCACCAATTGTTGAATGAAAGGGATAACCAGAATAAAGCCCGGGCCTTTGACCTTGTCGAATCGACCCAAAGTAAATATCACCGCGCGTTCGTACTCGCGCATGATATTGATCATAGAGGTCAATAAAAAGAAGATGACGGCCACCGGGACCAGCCAAAAATATAGTTCGTTCATGATGCATTCTCCAAATGTTTAACATAAAGGGTGAGGCCGTCGATACGTTCAATTAAAACCGTATCGCCGACATCATAATGGTGTTTGGTGGTGGCTTTCGCGCGCCAGTCTTCGCCGTCCAAATGGACACGAAGACCATGTTCTTCATTGTTGCTGACCACTTCACCGGTTTGACCAACCAGGCTTTCACTGCCTGAGACTACCGGCTTTTTAAATGAACCGGCCAGGTAATACATAATGCCGGCAAACAATATTCCGGCGGTTAGTGCAATACTGATAATTAAACTCATGGGGATACCAAATCCCGGAACATCTGTGTCCATTAAAATCACCGAACCAAAGGTTAAAGAAACAATGCCACCAATGCCTAAAATACCAAAGGAGGGGACAAAAAATTCAACAGCTATCAAGGCAAAGCCAAGAAAGATTAAGGCCAGACCGGCGAAGTTAACCGGTAAAATCTGAAACGCATATAAAGCCACCAGTAAACAAATACCACCAATGACACCGGGCACCAAAGCCCCGGGGTTATAGCCTTCCAAAATCAAACCATAGACACCAATCAATAATAATATATAGGCCAGGGAGGGGTTGGTGATGGTGGCGAGAACTTTATTTTTAAGACTTGGCTCAATGGTTTCCATTGTCGCCTGATCAAGGGATAAGGTGACCTCAGCATTTGCCAGTTGAATGGTTTGACCGTTAATCTGTGTGATGAGGTCTTGTTCATTTGCGGCGATATAATCAATCACATTCTTAGCCAAAGCCTGATCGGCGGTTAAGGTGGCGGCATGGCGCACTGCTTGTTCAGCCCAGTCGGCATTGCGACCTTTTTGTTCCGCTAATGCCCGAATATAGGCGACTGAATCCTCCAGTGCTTTATTGCCTGAAGCTTGTTCTTGTTGGTCATCATCGGATGGGTCTTTCTCTTCTGTGGCCTCTTTTAATTTTTCATAGGCTTTACCGGCAGGCGTGGGTGGTTTTTGACCGCCAATGGGTACCGGTGTCGCGGCCCCTAAGTTGGTGGCCGGTGCCATGGCGGCGATATGTGAAGCGTATAAGAGATAGGTGCCGGCACTGGCAGCCCTCGAACCGGAGGGTCCGACCCAGGTGGCAATCGGCACATCGGCATTTAAAATCTTTTTAATCATATCCCGCATCGAGGCTGATAAACCGCCGGGTGTGTCCATTTTAATTAAAACCAAAGCGGCATTACTTTGTTCAGCTTGTTCTATGCCATCAATGAGATAATCACGGGTGGCCGGACCAATGGCGCCTTCAATGGTCAGCAGGACAACAGATTGCGTGCCTTTGGTTAGGGTATTCTGAGCCGACCCCCAAGTGCTAGACAGCAGCAATCCCAGGATGAGAAAAAGCACCCCAACAACAAATTTCGGAACCGACAATAAATCTTTTTTCATAATTAAATAATATAGCACATTTCCTGTCAATTGGCAGTGAAAGAAGTCACCCTTCAGCTTCCAAGGGTCACCGGATAAGCTTTGCCCTCACCACTTAATCACTGGACATCCCCAGAACCGCTGATTACAATAATAATCAATAAATTTTGGAATAACGACGTTCATGACTGAAACACCGGTGGTTTTTAGCCCGTTGCGGGTGGTTTTAATGATTTTGATTGCCATTGCAAATTTGGCCGCGCTGATTGCAATTGTTTTTCCGGATCAACCCTGGTCAAAACTAGTGGGGCTGTTTGGAATTGTTTTTATCATGCTATTTGTTTTTGTTATTTTGCTGGAGATGACCTGGCTTCATCATCGGGGCAAACATGTCACAGACAGCAGCCAAATAAAACAGTACCGATTGGCTAAAATAATTTATGTGTTGTTGCTGATTATGGGTATTGTTCTGGGTATGCTGGCCTTACTCTGATTGAAGTGGTCTTACATTGAGGAGAATTCATAAATGAAACGAATATCGCTGTTTATCATTGTTAGCTTACTGGTAGCCTGTGCCACAAGTCCCACAGGCCGAAATCAATTGATTTTAGTGGGTGACGAGCAGATGCAGGAAATGGGTATCAGTTCTTTCCAACAAATAAAATCTGATAAGAAAATTAGCACAAGTCAATCCAAGCAACGCTATGTCACCTGTGTGGCTAAAAACATTATCGATGCATTGCCAGATCAATGGTCTAATCAACAATGGGAAATTGTGGTGTTTGAAGATGATACAGCCAATGCCTTTGCCTTGCCTGGCGGTAAAATTGGCGTTCATACCGGTTTATTGGATATTGCGGAAACACCGTCTCAATTAGCGGCTGTTATTGGTCACGAAATTGCTCATGTGCTGGCTCGACATGGTGCTGAACGGGTGTCTTTACAAGTGGCGGCACAGACCGGTCTGCAGCTGGCTGATGTTGTGGCGCGACAACGTGTTGAGGGTTCCACTGAACAACAAATCCTGATGGCCGGATTGGGTATCGGTACCCAGGTGGGTGTTTTGTTGCCGTTTTCTCGCGCACATGAATCCGAAGCTGATCAATATGGTTTGAATTTAATGGCACGCGCCGGTTTTGATCCGGCTGACAGTATTCAGCTTTGGAAGAATATGGACGAAGCCTCAAAAGGTCAGCGTCCGCCGGAGTTTCTTTCCACCCATCCGGAACCTGCAAACCGTATTGTTGCCTTGCAAAAATATTTACCTGAAGCTCAAAATCTGCAGCAGCAGGCGCACCAAAATGGTCGACAACCCAACTGCCATTTATAAATCATTATTTGTTTGATCAGTTTCGGTTTGTGAGGTTTGGGCTTGATTGCGATTAAAGCGCTTATCAAACTGCATTAAGGTGGGTTGTAGAAAGTCCTGAGTAAGCTGTTGTTGTGGGTTAAACCAGCCAGGTTTATGTTGTTCAAATAATTCGTCACCACGGGCCATCAAATCCATAATATTTAATTGGGCATCATAGGCGTTTTTAAAAAATCTCAAATCGGGAATGGCATTGTTTCCGGTTAAAGCACTCCGAATGGTCATGTCTTTATGAAAGGTGGTGGGGAAAAGCGCTTGCACTGTGGCTGATAAACGGCGTCGTTCGGTGAGATATTCGAACACAGCATTGGATAAAGCTGAATCATAAATTCTGGCCGGGTTGCTGGTCGTTAACTTACGGTAAATTTGTTGTTGTACGGTGTTGGTGTGCTGAATAAAAGTTTCATTAACAACAGGTTTAATGTTTTCCATGGCATCCACAAGGTTCACCTGGCTGACATTAATATTGTTTTGCCACTGGGGCCAGTGTTGTTTAATGATATTGTTTATATCGACCTTTTGGGCCGTTAAAAACGTTAAGCGATTGGGCAATAAGCCAAAAGTACCACGGTCCAGGGATGTGGTGATTTGTTGGCCAATGATGGGCAACGGACACGCCATGTCTAAAACTGACTGATTGTTTTCGGCGAATAAATAGACATAGCGTTGGTTGGTTTCCAAAGCTTGTTTAAAGACAATGTTATCTTCAAACTTTCCCACCAGAGTGAAACTGAGCTGACCTTCAAAATTGGCGATTTTTTTATTGTTAAGCTGTGTGGGCAGTGTTTTTCTTTCTTGCCAGCCAACCTGGTCGTAGCAGATGGATAAATCGCCCAGTTGTAATTGTTGGGCAATTTTCAGGTGATTTGGAAACAGTTGTAATACTTTGTTGTCAGGTTCCAACTGAATAAATGCACCACAAGCCGTTTTCACATCACAGGCAGAAATACTGAGATTCTCAGGCACCGCATCGGTCAGCTGGTCGGTATCTTGAAATAAATCAATGTCGCTGCCTTTGGCCAGCTGGGTATCGCGATAATCCTTGAGGTGTAATCGAATAGCTTGTTTGAGGGTCGACCATTTTTGTTCCAATTGATTAAACTGATTGCGCAAAACATCTTCAGGTTGAAAACAACCGGGATACTGGTACTGATTTAATCCGGTATTGAGTATCGACTCCACATCTTCTGCTGCGGGTTGCATACTGGCCATTATGCCGGGCCAGCGATCATGCAGCCAGTTGAGAGATTCAACAGCCAACAGCCACTCCACCGGGTTGGGTTTTAAGTCCATTTGATTAAGACAAGCTTGATCTTGAACCGCTTGTGCGGGTAAATAATTGATGATTTGTGGTGCAGGCATTTCCAATACCCTGGCCATGCTCACCGAACTGTCGAGAGGAATAAATTTACCCGCTAAACCTGCATCAAAGGCATACGTTTGCGCCCAATCAATAAACTCTTGCAAACAACTTTGAAACTGATGGTCAGCAATGGGTTGTTCAGGGTTGGGTGGTAGGTGGGTGCTTAAATTAAGACAGACTTCCAGGTTTTCCTGAATCTGATCTCGTAACGGCTGGGTGAAATAATCAGCCGGATCCTGGATGCCAGTGGCTAAACTTAAAATTTGGGTGTTGATGGCTTCATTACTGTGGTCAGGATTTTTAAATTTATTCGGTAATTGATCGAAAATTGATTCAATGAATGGGTAAAGCGTTTGATCTCTTGCCTCGATAATGGATTGATTGCTCAACCACTGTTCTTGAGAATAATTAATATGCTTTTGTAATTGTTGTTGTTCTTCTGAGGTCAGCAAGTGCTGGCTTAATTCAATATGTTGATAAATTTCAATCCAGTCATAGGCCCAGGCAATCCATTTTTGTTGATGTTGGTGCCAGGCTTGCCGTAACAGGATGGTCGATAAGGGTTGCCAATGTGGCCATTGTTGACTGAATGTAATTATTTTCCGGTTTAATTGATCAGAACTATATTGGGATGCTTCTTTTGAAAATTCATTAATAAACAGGAGGGTTTTTAGTAATTGTTGCTGGTTCTCCCGGTACGCTACCTGAGACTTATTCAAAGGCGTCATATTTAACCAGTCCGTGCTGTCCTGGTTGGATAAACGCTGAAGAATAATCCGCCAATATTGGTTCAAATTGAGCCAGACATTGAACTGTTGCGTGGCAGACAGATGTTCATTCAATTTTGGCAATGGCTTCCTCGGACTCAAGTCAACCTGGCGCCAGCGGTTTAGATTCATGCCGTTTGAATGCCGAATCAATACTTGCGCCATCACTGCATGGGTGTCAATGTGACTGTAATTAACAGGTGGCTCAATGCTTTCGACCAGGGCTTGCTGCCAGTGACTGGCCATTTGCTGTTGAGAAGCAAAAGAGACTGATAGCTGATCAGCGATACGGGTTAAGTAGACAGCTTTTGAGATGTCATAATTGGCTTTAATTAAAGACGCCACGGCTTCGGCATCATCACTATCTAGCGCCCCATTGTCCTGGTTCTGAGCGGTCGCTGATTGACCGCTAAGTAAACCGAAAACGCTGATAATTAAAATCAATTTTGAAAAATGCAAAGCCATGCAATTGCCTTTATAGCCAATAGTTGATGCTTGATTGTATCAAATGGACAGTGCCCGAGAAAGTGAATATTAATCAGCCGGGAATCTGAGAAAGCCAAACTGGTCGCTGAATTATATTGGAAGTTAAGCAACGGCAAGCTAAAATGGCTGTTTTATTTAACGTTAGCACTTGATTGTTTGTGAAAAATCTTAAAATTATAACCACCGGTGGTACCATTGATAAATTGTATTTTGATGACTTAAGTGATTATCAAATTGGTCAACCCATTATCGGTGAATTACTACAAACCTATCATGTGGGGTTTGATTTCGAGGTGGTGCCTTTAATGAAAAAAGATTCCATTTATATCAATGATGAAGATCGCGGTTTAATTAAACAGGTGATTGAAAAATCTGATGAATCTCACATATTAATCACCCATGGGACCGATACCATGGTGGAAACCGCACGTTATTTATCCAGTATTGCCGGTAAGACCATCGTGCTTACAGGTGCTTTAACGCCGGCCAGATTTAATGCCACCGATGCCATTTTTAATATCGGCTGTGCAGTGGCTGCCGTCCAAGCGCAACCTCAGGGTGCCTGGGTGGTCATGAATGGCCAAATCTGGGATCCGCATAATGTCGTTAAAAACAGAGCGGCCAACCGATTTGAGGCTCAAAACAATGGCTGAGGTTTATCAAGTTCATCCTGAAAATCCGCAACCACGGTCCATAAAAATGGCGATTGAATCCATGAAAGACGGGGGTTTGATTGTGTATCCTACTGACTCCGGTTATGCCATTGGTTGGGGTTTGGAAAACCATCAAGCCTTAAAGAAAGTGGCACTGATTAAAGCGGTGGAAGCGCACCAAAATTACACCATGATGTGTGACAGCATTTCACAAATGACGGATTTTGTGTTGGTGGACAATGTTGCTTTTCGTTTAATCAAACAGCATACGCCGGGCCCCTATACCTTTATTTTGCCGGCCACCCGGCGGGTACCCAAAAAAATGCAACACCAAAAGCGAAGGACAATCGGAGTTCGAATTTCTGATCACAACGTGGTTCAAGCTTTATTGGAAGAATTGGGTGAGCCGATGATGACGTCCTCGCTTGAATTTCCTGACGTCGAGATGTATGCCCTGGATATTGATGATGTTGTTGATAAAATTGGCAACCAGGTGGATATTATCATTGATGTGGGCTATTGTGCCCAGGAACCCTCTACAGTGGTGGACTTGAGTGAAGGTGAAGTGACTGTGCTGAGGCAGGGTGCCGGAGAAGTTGATTTTGTCTGACGCCAAGCAGTCTACAACGGTCACCCAATCAGAAATGCCATTTGCTTTGGTAGAAGGGCAGCCCTTTACCCAAATGCCAACAGATTTATATATTCCGCCGGATGCCCTGGAAGTCATTTTAGAGGCTTTTGAGGGGCCGCTGGATTTGTTATTATATTTAATTAAACGACAAAATTTAGACATTTTAAATATTCCGATTTTTTCTATCACCCGTCAATATGTGCAATACATTGAACTCATGCACAAACTCAATTTTGAGCTGGCCGCCGAATATCTGGTTATGGCAGCGATGCTGGCTGAAATCAAATCGCGCATGTTATTACCCAAGCCGACGATTGAAGAAGATGAAGAAGGTGATCCACGGGCTGAGTTAATTCGGCGGTTACAGGAGTATGAACGATTTAAGCAGGCGGCTGAAGAGATAGATGAATTACCGCGTCAGGAACGTGATTTTTGGCCGGTGCAAATTCACAGCGAATCCGGTATCGCAGAAGAGCAGATTGAAACCGTTGATATCCGTGAGTTGGTGTTGGCTTTTCAGGCGGTGATGGCGCGGGTTGAGTTGAAAACTTCTCATGCCGTCAGTCGTGAAGTACTCAGTGTAAAGGATCGGATGGCAACAGTGATGCGCCGTTTACAGCCGGGTAAAACCACGCGATTTGATGAGCTGTTTACCCCTGAAGAGGGCAAACAAGGGGCGCTGGTGAGCTTTTTGGCAGTGTTGGAATTGTTAAAAGCGCATGCCCTGGAGTTGGTTCAGAATCAAGCTTTTGGTCCAATATATTTAAACTTGGTATCGGAGTAACCATGGATAATCAGCAAATTAAACACATTATCGAAGCGGCATTAATGAGTTTTGATGAGCCCTTGAGCGTGCACCACCTCAAACAGCTGTTTGATGAGCAAGCAGTGAGTGGCACCGATATTAACCGTGCTCTGGAATCGCTTAATGAAGATTATGCAGGTCGCGGAATTGAGTTACAACAGTTAAACAAAGGTTTTCGCTTACAAACGCGGCCAAAGATGCAGGTGTGGCTGGATAACCTCCGACAGAAAAAGCCACGCAAACTGTCGCGGGCCTTATTAGAAACACTGGCATTGGTGGCCTACCGACAACCCATTACACGGGGTGAAATTGAAGATGTCCGCGGGGTGGCAGTGTCCAGTAAAATTGTCCATTATTTAATGGATAAAGAATGGATAGAAGAGGTGGGTTTTCGGGATGCACCGGGAAAACCTGCATTACTTGGAACCACAGATGAATTTTTAAATTATTTCAATTTAAAATCCTTACAAGATTTACCGGCCCTGGCCGAAATCAAAGATTTTGAATCCTTTGAACAATCATTGGATTTTAGCGAGCAATAAAACCCATGCAACAATCATCAGAAAAACAAGAACGCATTCAAAAAACCCTGGCTCGCAATGGCCTGGGTTCACGACGTCAAATTGAACAGGCCATTAAATTAGGTCAAATAACCATTAACAATAATCTGGTCGAGCTGGGTCAAAAACTCAGCCCAGGTGATCGCATTGTCTGGAAAAATCGGGTTTGGCTGGTCGAGGAATCCCAGGTCAAACCACGGGTGCTGATGTATCATAAACCAGAAGGCTTAGTGACCACCCGTCAGGATGAACTGGGCCGACCGACGGTGTTTGACAGGTTGCCAAAAATAAAAGGCCAAAAGTGGCTAAATATCGGCCGTTTGGATATCAATACCACCGGATTATTGTTGTTTACCACCGATGGCGATTTTGCCCACCACATGACCCATCCCAGTGCCGGAATTGACCGGGAATATGCCTGTCGTATTTTTGGTGAAGTGGATGACGACATGATTGAGCGTTTACTGGCCGGTGTTGAATTAGAGGACGGTCTGGCCAATTTTAGTGATATTCAACGTGCCGAAGAAGATCGAGAAGGCAGCGCCAATCATTGGTTTTATGTGGCCATAATGGAAGGGCGTAATCGAGAAGTCAGACGACTTTGGGAATCTCAGGGTGTTCAGGTGAATCGCTTGAAAAGGGTGCGCTATGGCGGCGTATTTTTGCCTAAGAACCTGCTTCAGGGGAAACACCGTGAATTGAATGACAAGGAACTGTCCATTTTATTCGAAGACAGTCATTATCAGCCGGCCCAATCTCAGTTGACGGTTAAGTCAGTGGCAAAAAAGCGCGGCAAATAATTCAATCAAAAGTGAGTGACCTTACCATTTAAAGGGTGGTTTTCCGCGCCAGTACTGAATCAACAAGAATCCGGTTAAGGCCCCACCCAAATGAGCAATGTGTGCAATGCCATCCTGGCCCGGATTAAAGCTGCTAAATAAAGCGATACCGGCAAAAATAAGGACAAAATATTTGGCTTTCATGGGAATGGGTGGAATCACAAGGTAGATGGTGTGATTTGGCCACATCATGCCGTAGGCCACCAACAAGCCATAGACTGCACCCGAAATACCGATAGCCGGCGCATTAGAGAGCAGAGCATTAGCCAGTGCCGCACCGATAATGCAAACAATCAAATACAGCCCGTATTTCTTCTCACCCCAATAATGTTCTATTTGAGATCCAAACATCCAAATGGCAAATCCATTAAAAAACAGGTGCATAAAATTGCCGTGTAAAAGACTATAAGTCACCAGCTGCCAGGGATAAAAATAATCTGAATTAATGGGGTATAAAGGAAAATAGCGATAGATAAAATTACCGCCTGAACCGCCCAGGATTTGTTGAAATACAAACATGACAAGCATGGCAATCAAGACGTTTCGGGTCACCGGTGGAATGGCGGCTAATGGATTATTCTGGTTTTGCATCGGGTTTAAAGTTTGCCAATAGTTGAGCTGGTAAACTGAGGCCATCTGCACGAATTTCAAGTCTAATATGGGAAACACAGGCCGGCTTAAAATAAATATCATCGCTATCGGCCAAAAAACCGCTGAGTTGACTGATGGTGGGATTGTGACCCACCAGGATTAATGATGGGCTGTTAGCCATCTCGCGAATCGCGTCACACCAGATGCCGACACCAGCGGTGTAGAATTCATTTCTGGCGTCACAATCATTAATTCCAAAGGCGTCGGCAATAAGTCTGGCCGTTTGATGGGTGCGAACCGCATCGGAACACAAAATATAAGGAATGGTGTCAGTGTGTTGTTGGATGAATTGGGCTGCCTGGCGGGCTTGATGTCGCCCTAATTCAGACAAGGGACGTTGATGGTCGGTATCTTGCATGGGGCTATGACCATGTCGAACTATAAATAAATTCATAAAGCTGTGGATAAATCTTGAGCGGTTTTAAAGAAAGTATGTTTGATGGTGTCTGTATCGGTGTTTTCCGGCAATTCTTTCACCGCTTTTACTGTTTTTTCAAGTAAGGGTGCATTACAGAGTTTGCGCTGTTGAAATAAGGTTTTTGCCGGTTTTGAATTAAACTGTTGTTGATTAAAAAAATAGTTAATCTGTTCATCGCTGAAAAATATTCGGGCACTGACTTTAATCAGTCGATGGGCTCGCAACTCGTCATAAATACGAATGGCAGTGCGCGCATAATCATCGAAAGGCATACTGACATTGGCGGTATCAATATCACAAGCCAAGTACACCAGCTGTTGGTCGGTTTCACTGTTCATCTGTCTGTCTTTTAAAAGAAATCTGGCAATATTTCCCTGAAAAAAGTAACGTTTATTGTCAGCATGACGGCCAAAAGTGCTGCCTTCAATCATGGTTTTTAGTAATGTTTGATGATGAGATTGATCCAATATTGTTTCTGAATAATCAGCAACATTTAAGCGATAAATTTGTAGGGCTTCTTGAAAGCTGGCTGCTTCATTGGCACCAATTAATTGCTGATTCGGATGGCTGCCGGTCAAGCCTTGTTGGAGGTCATGACAAACCGAAAAGTAAAACAACAAAGCCCATTGAATCGGTGAAAACAAGTCAGCAAAATGTTGGTGGCATTCAATCAGGTGATGACATAAATCATTGCAATGAAATTCATTGTGATAGCTGCGTGGTTGTCGACTGAGACTGCCGTTACGATGGCACATTCGAGCATAGGCTATGTGCATGGTATCATTTAGATGGGGCCACCACGGTTGACCTGATAAAGTCACTTCTGCCCAGTCAATCCAAACGTTTAATTGTGGGTGGTGCCCGTCTAATTGTTTTAAAATATAGCGGGCATCACCGATGCTGTTGATTTTTTCACTGCTGGCATCGGCTGAAAATAAACTGTCTGTCATTCGCGGCTTTTCGCTGAAGGGTTTAAATACTGATTTTTTAATTTGACATAGTGGCTGGCTGAATAATCCAGAGATTGGCGTTCTTCCAGGCTTAGCTCACGACGTTTCACCGCCGGATTGCCCACCCACAACTCTCCGGACGGAATAACTTTTCCCGGCGTCAGTACACTGCCTGCACCCAACATACTGTAAGGTTGCATCACCGCTTTATCCAAAATCCGGGCGCCTATACCAACCAAACAACCGTCACCAATTTCGCAAGCATGCAAGATGGCACCGTGACCCACTGTGACCTTTTTGCCAATCTTAAGCGCAACACCCCCTGGGGTGTAAGGACCCTCATGGGTCACATGTAGCACACAATTATCCTGAATATTACTTTCTGCGCCTATCGTAATGTGGTTTACATCTCCACGGATAACCGTCATCGGCCATACAGAAACATCATCACCTATTTTGACCTGACCAATCACCACAGCAGTTTTATCAATATAGACCCGTTGACCGAGTTTGGGTTGATGGTCTAAAAAAGTACGTATTGTCATGGTTTTTTAGTATAGCAGAAAGAAAACCCGAGCCTGTGAAGCCGGCTCGGGTTTTTGATGAAGATAAGCTTTTAGTATGTAACAATCATCTTGGTGGTAAAACCTTGGTCAGTAAAGTTCATGCTAACTTTTTGCTGTTTCCAGTACAACATACTCAAAGTCATTTGTTTTTGTCTTTCAAGCTGTTGCTTCATGTCATCGGATAATTGTGGCATATCGGCCAATTTAAAGATTTCTTCAATCATTTGTTTATAGCCTTCGGCGTCGGCCGTGGCACTTAATAGTAAATGTTGCCCCTCTTGGTTGACCATTTCACTTAAATTGCCACCATTGGGATAGCCCAATGATAAACCAATGGTTTGATTGGTGATGGCGGCGTATGCACTACTCACATCCACCGGTAAATTCATTAAATTAGGTGGGAGCTGCTCTTTTAAAGGTATTAAGCTGCCATCGGTGGGTAATACCATACCCTGAAGCTGAGGTAACATCATTTGGGCCATGCCGATTAACGATTGAGCTTCATCCACCGATAAAGACAATTGCATTTTGAACGATTCAATCATTTCTGCGGGTTTATTTAAATTGGCCGCTTGCTCATTAACTTTTAAGTCACTAAATGCCATGTTAAAGCCTTTAAAGTTGCCAATAAAAGGTGGTAACGGTTGTGAGATTTGTGACTTAAAGACTTCAGCCCGTTGATTTAATTGGGTAAATAATTCACATTGATAGGGTTCATTTATGATGTTGTCGATGTACTTAGTGAGTACTTTTTGGCTGTTTAGCATATCGATACTCATACCAAAACTAAAGGCTGCTGTTTCATCAGTGGCAGGAATGCGACCGGCCAATTGAGCCATGTCCTGGCTGAGTTCTGTGTCCATTTCCCAAATAAAGGCGCTGTCGATGCGATCATTGGATAAGGCCGTGGCACCGGCAACCAAACGGGGCGCTTTGGCCAACATGGCATTAATTTCAGATTTACATACCGGTGACAATTTATTGTCTTCGATTTGTAAGAAGTCCAGCAAAGCTGAATCATAATTGTCCGGATTGATGAAATAATCAGCCACAGCCTGGACATCCATAACAAACATATCATCGACCACAAAACCGTGCGTGGTTTTGATTTCATTTAAGCGGTCACGATTTTGGGCCATATTTTTTGCCGGTTTCTCAAGACCTGTTAAGGTGTTAATTAATTTATCCTTAATAACACTGGGAGCCAGAGACAACACCAGATAATCATCACTATGTGCCGCTAACACAGTCATGCGGTCAACTGCATATTCTCGAATAGATAAGCCATCTTGTTCCTGAATCTGCGGTGTTAAGGTAAATTGCTCGTCCAAATCAGCGAACATTTCATTGATTTGATGTCCTCCGGCCAGTTGCATACGAATCACCGGAAACAAATCCACGGTATAACCCACCAGCTGGCTTTCACCAACTTTCAGTCCAAGTTTGCTGAAATGACCATCAACCAGCCAACGATCAACAAACTGTTCAATTTTATTCATTTCCTGTTGGCTGACCATTTTTCCTTGTTGGTCAACTTCTTGAATGGATTTATTGATGTCACTGAATGCCAGTTTGACATATTCAGCAATATTTTCCATATTGTCTTGCATCACTTTCACATAGCGATCAGGATACAGGTCGTTGCTCAGTCCAGAGGCAAGAAACAAGGGTGTATCCGCCGGAACATAAGATAATATGTCGGCTTCAGCGATGGCAGATTGAACCGTCTCCGGTTGTTCGCCTTCCTTATCTCCACAGGCAGTCAGTCCTAATGCCAATAGGCTAAGAATAATGAGTTTTTTCATGGTAACCTCTCTATCATTTTATTATATGAAGACAATTCGGGATGAGCTGTCGATTGATAATTAAAATTGTAGCATTATTAAAACCCGAACGCATATGCCAAAAGTGTAAAACGTGATTAATTTAACTAAAAAGGCGTGATAACTTGTCATCATTGGTGTTAAGTTAGCCAATGGTGGCTACTTTGAGAGGTTTGCAAAATGAGACTTTTAACGGTTTTCTATCTATTGATAATGGCTGTTTTGGTGCAGGCACAGAGTGATTTGGAGTTTAGCTTTGAGGCCAATGATTTTGCCGCCGGTCTTCCCATCAATCAAACCGGTGTGATTCGTTTTACAGTGATTAATCATGGTCCGGATGATGTCTTATCCTCTCAGGCATCGATTACAATCGGTGGTTCATACGATCGTAATGTGAGTGAAAGCCCTATTCGATACTTTTCAGCATTGACCAGTAACGATTCGGAGTGCTCATTAATTGCAGTCAGTGTGGATCCACCCCCGCCATTTGTATCTTTTGTTCCGGTTTTCCATGGAACCATTCAAAAAACGATCGCAGCGCAGAGCTCAGTAAGCTGCGAGTTTAATACATCAATTCAATATGTGGATACCGTTGATATACTGTGGCAAATTAATCCACCAATCGGTATTACTGATTCGGATATGAGCAATAATGCTCAGCAATTCACATTCAGAGGTTTAGCAGCGAAGGTAACGATAAATTATGTTGGCACGTTGTTGCTACTGTTAACCTTGTTACTGGCAAGTGCTTGGCGACATAGGCAAAAATGCCAGTATGATTCTTTAAAGAGTATTTAAAAAGATTATAAATTTGGTTAGTTTGGTTTGTACTTAATACTTATGAGCTTGAAGAAAAACAAAATGACCATTGAAGAATTCACTTTGTTTTTTTTGACCTAAAAGTTCTTCTTTGCGAGTTGTAAAATGGTAGATGATGTGGTGATTACCAATCCGCAAAATCAGTCCAAAAATCGACCAGCACATCTGAAGTTTCTATATCTTCGGAATGGTTCGGATCTGATTTTAAGTTATTAATGCTGGGCCAGCTGTGTCCACCATTGATAACCGTCCCTACCCACACTGCCACCGCATCGTTAACGGCTGCATCCGGCAGATAAAGTTGTGATGATATCAAGGTATCATCGGTTGGGTTGTCGTACATGGTTGTGATGGCAGGATTGACCGTACTTGATCGATTTCTTAACCACATGGCCGTATCCAAGCGATTGGCATAAAAAGTTGAATCCACCAAGCTCGAAAAGCAGTACAAGGCATCATATATCAGACTGGGATTGGCGCAGCCGTTTTCTACCACTGAAATCATGGGCTTTATGGGCAAATTCATGCGCTCATCGGTGCCCATCATAAAAGCAATGGGTCGAGGCGTAAAAGGGTCATTGATGTTGCCGATTTTATTTCCATTCGGTAAGACTTGCTGGGGTGCTTTTTTGGCATCATCCAGATAGTTGCTGACCGCACCGTAACCGCTAAACCAATAACTGAACTCATTTCTAGTGAGGAGCTGAAGTACCATGGCAGCACCACTTGAGAATCCGGCCGCATAATAATTATTTATACAGGGCACAGGCGGCGCGGCCTGATTACAGGAATATATCGAATCCAGTTCTTCTAAAATGGTCTTAATAAACCGTGTATCTGAATGACCGTGAACAGTTTCCAGTGCCTGATAATGAGGATTTTGTATATTGACCGTATTCCATTTCCTGGTTCCCGAAACAAATTCAGCAGCGGGCAAAATAATAAAGCTATCGCTTGTTTGATTTTGCCAATGCTTGGCCACCGCATTGCCGGTGTGGCCGGCACCATGAAACATAAAGACAGCGTTGGCCTGTGCGACATTCGGTTGACTCAAGCAAAAATATCTTTGTTGAACCAGACCTAATGAATAATTTGGAACATCGATTGAACAGGTCTGATAACCCGCGTTAGGACAGTATTGAACACCACCCACTGCAGGGGGCAAAGCACAGTTTACCGATGCTAAGCCGGATACTGAAATTAATGATAAAAAAATTGTTGCTAATGCTTTCATGAAGTTTTCTCTTATGGGTTAAAAAGCGACCAGAGTTTGATGACTGATGTCGAAGTACTTGAAAGTATAGGGCCTGGGAAAATTTGAAAACTGAAATAAGACTGAAATAAAACTGAATTCAACCTGATTTAAACCTGAAACTATAGTGTTATCGTTCAGAAAACACTATTTGTTGGTTTTGTGACGTTAACCTGAAGGGGTTTGCAGATGGGTTGGGGAAGCCGGAATTCAATTTAAGTGTGCGTCGGTTTATTTGTGACACACACTTATTCGGCTAATTTTTAACTCATCCAGTGAATGAGCTTCTTTTTGAGTTTGGTGAAGGGCGCGCGTACTAAGTCATTGCCGTTTAGACGGGATTGGTAATACACTGATTTCATGTGGCTCATGGTGACAAAGCCCTGATAACCGTGGTAGCTGCCCATGCCGCTGGCGCCGATGCCGCCGAAGGGCAGGCGTTGTTGGGCGAAATGGACCAGGGTTTCATTGACCGCCAGGGAACCGGAGGAAGTTTGCTGTTTGACTTGTCGAATGGTACCACGTCGGTTGCTGAATAAATAAAGCGTCAGGGGCTTGTCACCACGGTTAATGAATTCTATGGCGTCGGTTAAATCCTGGACAGCGACGACAGGCAACACCGGGCCGAAGATTTCTTCCTGCATCAGGTCGTTTTGAGGGTCTGGATTCTGAACAATCACGGGCGCCATGCGGTTGGCTTGTGGGGTGTAATCCGGGTATAGCTGTATGACTTGTTGGTCCGGTAATTGCTTGAGTAAACCCTGAAGTCGTTCAAAATGCTGATTATTAACCACACAACTGTAATCATCGTTGCTCCGATCAATGGTTGGGTAGGCATTGATGGTGTGTTTTTTTAAAGCTGATATGAGCGCATCCATCCGATCTGCCTCGATCATGACATAGTCCGGAGCGATGCAGGTCTGGCCGGCATTGAACCATTTGCCTTTGGCGATACTTTTGGCTGCTTTGTCCAGAGAATAATTGCGATCAATAAGCACCGGTGATTTACCGCCCAGCTCCAGAGTCACCGGTGTTAAATTTTCAGCGGCATTACGCATGATGATTTTGCCGACCCTGGTGGAGCCGGTAAACAATAAATGATCAAAAGCCAGGCGACTAAATTCATCGGCAACCTTGACGTCACCAAGTACAACGTGGACTTCATCATCTGCAAATACATCGGCTAAAATGGATTTTATTAACTGAGCCGTTTCCGGGGTGATTTCTGAAGGTTTAATCATCACCCGATTACCGGCGGCGATGGCGGCTGTTAATGGGCCCGCCACCAGGTTAAAGGGGTAATTCCAGGGTGCCATAATGCCAACCACACCTTTGGCTTCGGGTTCTATGGCGCAACGCGAAGGCCAGAATTTCCAGTCAGCGGTCCATTTATCGGCTTTGACCCAACGGGGTAAGTGTTTGATGGTGTGTTTTATGTCCTCTAAATTAACCAACACTTCGGCTAACAATGTCTCGCCGGAAGCCCGATGGCCGTAATCGTTGTTGATGGCATCGATAATGCCTTGTTTATTATTTTTAATGGCCTGATAAAGCGCTTTTAAGCGGTTTAAACGCTGATTTAAATTTAAGGCCGGTAAAGCTTGCATGTGTTTTAGTTGAGTTTGCATATGTTTCACGCGATGGGTAGATAAATGGTAATAATGGCACCGTTTTGATGGTTTTCGGCGGTGATGGAACCTCCATGTTCTTCGACAATTTTCTTGACGATGGCCAGCCCCAAACCCGAACCTCCCGGTTTGGTGGTTTTGTAAGGCTCGAAAATATGATCCATGATATCCGCTTTAAAGCCATGGCCATTGTCTTTGATGGTTAGCAGTAAAGCATTGTCTGTGCGACGGGTAATGATGGAGATAACAAGTTTTTCATTTTCGGCACTTTCCTGGGCATTTTTAATCAGGTTGGTTAGTAATTGTTTAATGCGACCGCGGTCTAACAGTAATTGGGGTTCAGGTTCGGATAAGTCCAGATTAAATATTACGTCAGGTTGGGACAGGCTGTATAAATCAACGATTTCCTGAATAATCTGGTTTAGGCCACCTAATTCCTTTTTCAATTCCGGCGGTTTGGCATAATCGGAAAAGGCATTGACCAGGGTTTTTAAATGGGCCACTTGTGAAACAATGGTTTGGGTGGCTCGATTCAGTATTTCGTCTTCTTCCTTGGATAATTTGCCGGTAAATTTTAAATGCATTCGCTCAGCGGACAGTTGTATCGGTGTCAGCGGGTTTTTGACCTCGTGGGCCAGGCGTCTGGCCACTTCCGACCAGGCGGCATCGCGTTGAGCCTGATTAATAATGGTTTGATCGTCAAAGACAATAACGTGGCCACCACCTTCTATGTCTTTATCGCTGATTTGACTACCGCGAACCAATAACACCCGCCGCAAGGAATCTTCGGCAATCAGAACCTCCTGCTGCCAATAACCGGTTTGGTCAGCCACTTTTTGTTTGATGAGACTCACCAAAGGTGCCAAAGTGGCATTTTTCATGGCCAGATAATCAATGTTTTGATTGGTTATATTTAAGCCGTCCAGGTGTAAAATCTTTAGCGCGGCTTCGTTGCTTAAGCGCACCCTTAAATCCTGGTCAATGCTGATGACACCACTGGATAAATGGGACATGACTTTTTCCAGATAAGTGCGTTGATTTTCAGCTTCAGATTGCGCCCGATGAGCCAACGCACTGGAAGCAGCAATTTGCGCTGACATGCTGTTAAATGATTGAACCAGCATGCCTAACTCATCCTTGGAGTCCACCGGAATAATTTTACTGAAATTACCTTCTGCGATGGCTTCGGTGGCTTCAGAAAGCAAGCGAATGGGTGCGGCCAGTTTACGTGCTGAAGAAAAAGCCCGCAGGATGGCTAATAACACACTGAGCAACAGTACAATGGTCAGAATAATTAAAAATGTGCTTTTTAATTGTTGCCGTTGGAAGGTTTGTTTGTTGTATTGGTGGTATTGGGTTTCAATATTTATGGTCAAACCTTCGTATTCTTCAGGGATTGGGAAAAGTGCCTGTAACAGGCGATGGCTTCCCATGCTAATAGACTGGCGTGATGAAATCGGTACCGCCACCCGAATTTGCAGGCCTTCATCTCCGGCCGATTCCACCCGGGCATAGTTGCGGTTATTGCTGACTTCATTATAGGCGCTGGTGGGCATCACTTGCTGGGGTAAATTAAGCGGGTTTAATTGACTTGAGCCGATTAATCGGCCGTTGGCATTATAAATACTTAATGAAGTCGCCTGGGTGGTATCCAGTAATCGATCCAGATAAATTGACTGGTTTAACGGGTCGATATCCGCTAATTGCTCCGCTAAATCCTTACCGGTATTTAAATGGGCTAAGGTCTGGGTGTCTAAAAAGATTTGGCCCAAGGTGATGGCGTCTTTGAATGCTTCATCGGTTTTCACATCGAACCAGGAATCAATGTAACGGTTGACCAGCAAGTTGGCAAACATATATACAATCAGTACCGGCGGTAAAGATAAACCGGTAAACATCAACACCATCCGGGTGGTCAGCTGTGAACCGGCGGCATTTTGTCGCCGTCTTAAATAAAGCCATACGATTCGTTGGATAATAATCAGCAATAAAACAAAGACCGCCAGTAAAGCAGCGCCCACCAGCCAGAGGTATAAACGATTAAATTGCGCTGAACTTTGCATGGCAATGGTCAGCAAATACATGGCCCACAACAAAACCCCAATTAATACCAATATGGGTAAATTTTTATTGAAGAGAATTTTTTTAAGCCCTTTTTTCATGGTTCATTTATGACCGGTAAAGGCTGTCGGTTTGCTTGTGCTTTTAATGACCAGTCGGGGTCCAAGAGAATGGGCAGTTGCATGGTGGAGGGTAATGCCCGCTGATCCAGGTAAAAGCGACTTTCAACTGCAGTGGCCTGATCCTGTTGTTCAAAATTGAATGTTGTTTTCTGTGTGAGCTGTTCCAGTAACGCTGTCAGGGTCATAAAAGAAGTTTCTTCTTTGCTGTTCAATTGTTTTAACTGATACTGGCTGCTCAATGAAAAATAGTGAATTTCAAAACGTTTTGCTGTTTGTTGCAACGTGGCATCCGGCCACCAGTTTTTTCCGGCGATGAGTCTTGCTTCACTGACGAATGTGATTTCGATGCCATTGTGAATGGCTTCAATCATAGCGTCACTGAGTTCAATCTCATAATGGGGTGTAATGTGCCAATGATTGTCCTGAGTTTGGACTGCCATACCTTTGAGTTCAATGGACTGTGATTGAGCGACTGATATGCATAAGCAAAATAGGACATATAAAAGGAAGGTCAAGCGCTTCATGATTTTTTTAGCAAACAGTAGTAAAAACCATCCATTTCAGCCTGTCCGGGAAGGATTTGCCGGCCATATTTTAGCGGTTGGCTGGCGGGTATGTTGATGGCTTGTTCTGTAAAGTTTGGATTGTTTTTAAGAAATCGGTTGATTTGGCGCTCATTTTCTGCCCGAAAGACCGAACAAGTGGCATACAGTAACAAACCACCGTCGGCCAGTAAATCGGCCGATGCTTGTAGTATTTTTCTTTGCAATTGGGTTAACAGCGTCATGTCTTGGGCTTGTCTCAGTAGTTTAATATCCGGGTGACGTCTGACCACGCCTGAAGCGCTACAGGGTACATCCAGTAATATTTTGTCATACTTAGGCCCCTGATACCATTCATTCGGTTGGCTGGCATCACCGTTAATCAGTCGATGGGCATTTAAATGGAGGCGTTTTAAATTGTCTTTAATTAATAGTAACCGATCTTTATCCTGTTCAACGATGTCCAATTGAATACCTGGGTTTAATTCCAGTAAATGACTGCTTTTGCCGCCCGGCGCGGCACAGGCGTCCAATATGTGTTCACCGGTTTGTGGCTTTAGCAGATGACCGGCCCATTGAGCCGCGGCATCCTGGACGGTGGCTAATCCTTGAGACAATAAATCATGTGGTAACTGCTTATCTGCGATTAAATAAGCCTGTTGCAAATGCGCGTGAGCTTGTCCTGATTTTATTTCGGTGTCTGGTTTACAACGAACCCACAAGGGCGGTATTTGATTATTGGCTTCGACAATCTTTGGCCAGTCATCGGGCCAGTCTTTTTTTAACAAAGATAACCACCATTCGGGGTGTTCGTAACGCTGCTCATCATTGGCGGCTTGAAATTGTTCATCGGCCAGGCTTTGTTTCAGCAGGGTATTGATTAAACCTTTGGCCCAGGTTTTTTTCAGCAATTTGGCGGTATTAACCGCCTCATTGACAATGGCATGGTCCGGTACTTCAGCGTATATTTTTTGGGCCATACTGAAGGTCAATAATTGAGCCACCAGCTGGTCTTTGAGCGGCTTGTGTAAAAACTTTTGCCAGCGGGCCGTGAGACTATAATAATGACGCAAACTCATATAGCAAACGTGTTGAATCCAGGCCTTGTCCTGGGGCGTAATCGCGCTGGGAAGAACTGCACCCATGGCGTTTTTCAGGTGTTCGTGCTTGACCAGAACACGGTATAAAATATGGCTGCCGAAATAACGGTTTTTATTCATCACTGTACCAGTCTGATTTTGCTCGCATAAAAGGTCCGATGGCCATGCGTTTTTTTCCTGCGCGTTGCACTTCCAACAGCTTTAACTGGTCTTGACCACAATTAATAATCAGTGTTTCAGCATCTGCATAAACAATATCGCCCGGCGGAATATCATTGTCGTTTTGTTGAATGATCTCAGCGTGCCAGATTTTCAAGGTATCATTCTGGATTTTTGTTTGACTGCCCGGCCAGGGCGTAAAAGCACGGATTTGGCGCTCGATAGCCACGGCCGGTTGCGACCAGTCAATCACTGCCTCTGATTTATGCAGTTTATGGGCATAGCTGGATTGGCTGTCATCTTGAGGTGTGGCTGAAGGCAGTGTTTGCTTTTCTGCCATGCTCACCGCTTTAACAATGGCATGCCCACCCATGTCGCTGAGGCGGTCGTGTAATTGACCGGCTGTATCTGTCGGGCTGATACCGGTTTTGTCACAAAAATAAACCGGGCCTGTGTCTAAACCCGCTGCCATCTGCATAATGCAAACGCCGGTTTCCTTGTCACCGGCTAAAATGGCGCGATGAATCGGTGCCGCTCCCCGCCAGCGTGGTAGTAAGGAGGCATGAATATTCCAACAACCTAAACGGGGCAAATCCAACACCGCTTGTGGAATAATCACACCATAAGCCACCACCACCATTAAATCCGCCTGATAATCGGCTATCAAGGATTGGGTCTCGGCATCCTTCATGCCGGTGGGTTGGTGAACGGTGAGACCCAGGGCTTCAGCCGCTTGTTTAACCGGTGTTTTTTGTTGCTGTTGACCGCGACCTCTGGCTTTGTCCGGTTGTGTAAAAACGGCCAGAACCTCATGGCCGGCAGCATGCAACTGTTGTAAAGGCGGCACTGAAAAATCGGGTGTTCCACAAAATAAAATTCGCATAATTAAGTCCTAATCATCTAAAGGTAATGAAATTTGTGACGGTTTAATGCTGCCTTCACCATGGAAAATTCGTTTATATTCGGCCCGTGAAACAGATACATAGCGTTCATTGCCGCCAATTTGAATTTGTGCGCCACCGGTAATGGCTTGGCCCTGTTCATCGATGCGTATCACCATGGTGGCTTTTTTGCCGGTATGGCAAATGGTTTTTAGCTCACACAATTCATCGGCCCAGGCCAATAAATATTGGCTTCCCTCAAATAGCTCGCCTTGAAAATCAGTGCGTAAGCCATAAGCCAACACGGGAATATTGAGTTGATCGACCACTTCTGTTAATTGGTAGACTTGCGATTTAGTTAAGAACTGTGCTTCATCCACCAAAACACAATTCACCGCATCCTGATGTTGCACCAGCCGGTATAAGTCCTGGTCTTTCTTAAATATCAATGATGGTGATCTGATACCGATACGAGATTTAACCACACCTTGACCATATCGGTCATCGATGGAAGATGATAAAATCAGGGTTTGCATACCACGCTCACGGTAATTGTGGCTGGATTGAAGCAAGTGCGTGGTTTTGCCAGCATTCATGGCGGAATAATAAAAATAGAGTTTAGCCATTTGGTTTGTGAGACTTCTGTATAATTCCGGATTTCAGTCAGTTGTGCTAAATCCATGACTTAAACAGTGGTCTCATTATCTGAAAATCGGCTATTTTAGCAAATATCCGGGCAGGGCATGAACCTTAATGAGTAAGCTGTGTCTTACCTATGCCCATTCAGTTTGCGGTTCGCTTAGTTTTAATTAAATGAACGATATGACTTCACAATACATTCAAATTTTGGTCAGTATAAATGATCGTCAGCAGGCTGAACTGTTGATCAAAGCCTTGCTGCAGGATCGCCTGATTGCCTGTGGTCAATGTCTGCCGAAAATGACCAGTTATTATCGTTGGCAAGATGACATCGCATGTGATGATGAATATATGTTAATACTGAAAACCCAAAAGCAACTCTATCAGGCCGCCGAACAATCAATAAAGAAGCGACACCCCTACGATGTGCCTGAAATAATTGCAGTGGACATTGTCGATGGCAACCAAGACTATTTAACCTGGATCAAAGATGAAACTCGATAAAACCTTACTGATTTATTTGTTTTTATGTATGGGCTTTACGGCTCAGGCGGCTGTGAATGCTGATGAGGTATTGCATCCTGATGAGGCCATGGTGCCTTCTGTCGTAGTAAATCAAAACAGTCTTGAGGTGACCATAGATGTCGCTGATGATGTTTATTTATACCGCCATGCCCTTGATTTTAGTGGCCAGGATATCAGTCTGGACGATGTAACTGCCGCTATTCCCAAAGGCATTGAAAAAACCGACCCCTATTTTGGTGAGGTGCAGATTTATCGGGATCAATTACTGGTTTCTTTGCCTTTTTCAGATGTTGGACAACAGCCAAAAATAACAATTAAATACCAGGGCTGTGTGGATTCGGGTATTTGTTACCCACCCCAAAAGAAGACCTTCGATTTAAGTCACCAGTTGCAAACTTCATTGCCACGAGATGACAATAATCAACAGGGTGATTTGTTATCCCTTGGACAAAGCAACCAAGGTTTTTTCCCCGGTGGTCAATCTTTTGTTTCAATGGATGAAGCCTTTAAGTTCGAGGCCATTGCCGGTGACGCGAACACTGTTCTGGCGCGCTTTAGCATGGCGCCTAATATGTATTTATACTTGGATCAATTGCGGTTTAGTAGTGAAACCGACGGCATTCAGATTGGTCGGCCTCAATACAGTGAGACAGTGGAAAAAAACGACCCGGAATTTGGAAAGGTGCAGGTCTTTTATGATTTGGCAGAAATTGAATTGCCGCTTATTCACAGCCAGGAGAATGTTCGCAGTCTGATTTTGCGTGCCGATTATCAAGGCTGTGAGGATGGCAAAATATGTTATCCGCCGACTGAGAAAATGATAACTGTGGATCTACCGGCCGGAGCTGTTATCAGTCAACCGACCTCATCTTCTGTGGTCAAGAATGTAAATAGCAATTCAGCCGGTGGGTTGTCCGAGCAGCAAAAACTCACACAGGACATTGCTGCCGATGCTCAATGGTGGACTGTATTAAGGTTTTTTGGATTTGGTTTGTTGTTGGCCTTAACCCCCTGTGTGTTTCCGATGATTCCGATTTTATCGTCGTTGATTGTGGGCCAAAATATTCACAGTGCCTCTAAAGCCTTTTTATTGTCCTTGGTGTATGTGCTGGCGATGGCGTTAACCTATACTGTGGTGGGGGTTGTGGCCGGTTTGTTGGGTGCTAATCTGCAAGCCGTATTCCAAAAACCATGGATACTCATTTCATTTTCTTTGGTGTTTATTTTATTGGCCTTATCCATGTTTGGTTTTTATGACCTGCAATTACCCGCCAAATGGCAAAATAAATTATCCAGTTTGTCCAATAAACAAAAAAGTGGTTCTTTGCTCGGTGTGGCTGTCATGGGTTTATTATCAGCCTTGATTGTCGGCCCTTGTGTGGCACCGCCGTTAGCCGCTGCGGTGATTTATATTTCCACCGAACAAAACGGTGCGGTGATGGGCGGTTTGGCTTTATTTGCGATGTCCATGGGGATGGGTGCGCCCTTGTTGCTCATCGGTGCGTCTGCAGGAAAATGGACACCACAAGCCGGTGGTTGGATGAATGTGGTGAAATCATTCTTTGGTATTGCTTTATTGGGCATGGCCATTTGGTTTATGGCGCGCATTTTGCCGGAAACTGTGGTGTTGTTCTTGTGGGGCTTGTTGTTAGTGGCCAGTGGTATGATGTGGCACCAAAATGCCAGAGACAATGGTATTAGTGGCTGGATGATGAGTTTGTTTGATGCCTTGAAAATTATATTATTGGTCATTGGTATGGCGCAGATAATTGGTGCCTTGGCAGGTCAAAAAGATCCGCTACAACCTTTGCAAGGTATCTTCGCCGGTGGTGGTTCGGCGGTCAATCAGAAACAACAACTGGAATTTGAAACCATTAAATCGTTGGACGAATTTCAACAGCGGCTGGCGAGTAGCGATAAACCGGTGTATTTAGATTTTTATGCAGACTGGTGTATTGAATGTAAGCGCATGGAGCGGACCACCTTTCAGGATTCGGAAATTGTCGAATTGTCACAGCATTTCACCTTGCTTAAAGCTGATGTCACAGCCAATGATGACATCGATCAGGCTTTGATGAGTCACTTTGGTATTTTTGGGCCTCCGGCCAGTTTGTTTTTTGCGGCAGATGGTCAGTCTTTGAATGTCCATAATTTTTTCGGTTACAAGGATGCAGCCGCCTTAAAACAAACGTTTGAAAAAATACTAAATTAAGCTGCTTTCTGGACATTCGCGACTTATTGATGCAAAATCGCAGAACTTAGTCGCTAATTCAAAAGAAAACGTATGCGCGAAATTGCTTTAATTAATGGCCCAAACTTAAACCTTTTAGGTCGCCGTGAGCCTTCGGTTTATGGTCAGCAAAGCTTGCAGAATATCAATGAATCAATCCAGAAATTAGCCGATTCATTGTCTATCAGCGTGCGTTTTTTTCAATCCAATGCTGAACACGAGTTAGTAGAATACATTCACAGTTGTATCGATGATGTGGACGGGATCATTATTAATCCCGCTGCCTTCACGCATACCAGTGTGGCCATACGAGACGCCTTATTGGCCATTGATAAACCATTTATTGAAGTGCATTTGTCAAATATAGCCGGCAGGGAGACGTTTCGACAACATTCATATTTTGCCGATAAAGCCGTGGCCACCATTTCAGGTTTAGGTGCAGAAGGTTACCTGGCCGCTTTACGTTTTTGGCCTACATACACATTTTAGGAGTCGTTATGGATATCAGAAAAATTAAAAAATTGATTGAGTTATTAGAACAATCATCCCTAACAGAAATAGAAATTACCGAAGATGATGACCAGATCAGATTATCCAGACGGTCATTAGAAACATCCCAGCCACAGGCCTACATGATGCCACACGCTCAACAGCCAATGGTTCAGCCGGCAGCAACCAATCCGTCAGCGCCGGTGGCTGAACAAAAACAGGAAGACGAGGCCGCAGAACCCACCGGTCAAATTATACGTAGTCCCATGGTTGGTACCTTTTATGCCAGCCCATCACCGGATGCTGAGCCGTTTGTCAAAGTGGGTCAATCTGTTGATGTGGGTGATACTTTATGTATGGTTGAAGCCATGAAAATGTTCAACCAGATTGAATCTGAATATAAAGGCAAAATTAAACGAATTCTGGTGGAAAATGCGCAGCCGGTTGAATTTGACGAACCTTTGTTTGAAATCGAATAAAGCCTCAGGGAGACAATATGTTCAGTAAAATTGTGATTGCAAATCGCGGTGAAATTGCCTTGCGTATATTGCGTGCTTGCCAAACCATGGGAATAAAAACGGTGGCTGTTCATTCCACAGTCGATCGGAATCAAAAGCATGTGGGTATGGCCGATGAATCAGTCTGCATCGGACCACCACCGGCTGTTGAATCCTATTTGGATATCCCGAAAATTATTGCTGCTGCTGAAGTCACCGATGCCGAAGCGATTCATCCGGGTTATGGTTTCTTGGCGGAAAATGCTGAATTTGCCGAATGTATCGCCGAATCGGGATTTAAGTTTATTGGCCCCCGGGCTGAAACAATTCGTCTCATGGGCGATAAAGTGGCGGCCATCGAAGCCATGAAAAAGGCCGGTGTGCCCTGCGTTCCGGGTTCTGACGGGCCATTGGGTGATGATGTTGACACCAATCTGAAAATGGCCAAAAAAATTGGTTACCCGGTCATTATTAAAGCCGCCGCGGGCGGTGGCGGGCGCGGTATGCGGGTGGTCTATACGGAAGCAGCCCTAAATAATGCCATATTAACCACCAAAACAGAGGCCAAAGCGGCTTTTGGCGATGACACAGTTTATATGGAAAAATTCCTGGAAAATCCTCGTCACATTGAGATTCAGGTTCTTTCTGATACCCATGGCAACGCCATTCATTTGGGTGAACGGGATTGTTCTATGCAGCGTCGCCACCAAAAAGTGGTGGAAGAAGCACCGGCGCCGGGGATTAGCGAACAACAACGTGCAGAGATTGGCGCGGTTTGTGTCGAAGCCTGTCAGCGCATTAAGTATGAAGGGGCTGGTACGTTTGAATTTTTATATGATGATGGTGCGTTCTATTTCATCGAAATGAATACCCGGATTCAGGTGGAACATCCGGTGACAGAACTGATTACCGGTGTTGATTTGATTAAACAACAAATTCTGATTGCCTCAGGTGAGCCGTTGGCCATTAAACAGGAAGACGTAGAAATAAAAGGACATGCCATTGAATGCCGTATTAACGCAGAGGATCCAAAAACCTTTATGCCGTCTCCCGGTGTCATTGATATATTCCATGCCCCCGGTGGTCCCGGCGTGCGAGTTGACTCACATATGTATGATGGTTATAAAGTGCCACCCAATTATGACTCCATGATTGGTAAAATTATGACTTATGGTGAAGACCGCATTACCGCCATCAAAAGAATGCGATTGGCACTGGCTGAAACGGTGGTTTCAGGCATTAATACCAATATCCCGTTACAACAACGGATTATGCAGGATCAGGGCTTTGTTAAAGGTGGACAAAATATTCATTATTTAGAAAAACAACTCAATAAAGAGTCTTAGAGATTTCTGTTTAAAACGTGAATCGAGCCAAAAAGTCTATCAGTCAAATGCGCTTAAGCTGCGTATTTGGCAGTCTTGATTGCAGGGAATTTGTTTCAATTTATCACCGTTCTGATTTTATACGAAGGTCCCACAATGCCATTCTATGAGCTAACGTTACCGGTCACATCTTCACAGGCCAAACCCTTAGAAGCCATCATTGCGGATTTGGGCGCAGTGGCCATTACCTTTCAAGATGACAGTAATGTTCCGATTTATGAGCCTTTGCCCGGAGAAACACCGCTGTGGGATTTTCTTAAGCTAACAGCCTTATTTGAAGATCAGCAAAGCCTTAATAGAGCCCGAACATTTTTGAAAAGTCATCTCCCTCAGGTCGAAATTATCGCCACCCAACTTCAAGATGAAATTTGGGAACGAATGTGGATGGATCACTTTAAGCCCATGAAGTTTGGTGCAAACAGTTGGATTATTCCCCATGGTTATGAGCCGGTTGATACTGAGGCGGTGAACCTGTATTTGGATCCGGGGCTGGCCTTTGGTACCGGAACCCATGCCACCACGGCTTTGTGTCTGGCGTGGTTGGATCAGCACGATGTGACAGGCCAACATTGGGTGGATTTTGGTTGTGGTTCGGGAATTCTGGCGATTATGGCATTATTGCAGGGAGCTGAACGTGTCATTTGTGTTGATATTGATGCGCAAGCCATAGAAGCAACTTTGCAGAATGCGGAGAAAAACAATGTCGCCGCAGGCATTGAGATTGTGGCACCGGATGCCATAGCAGGTATTCGCCAACAGGATGGGATATTGGCCAATATTTTGGCGGCACCCTTGAAACAATTAAGAACAAGTTTTGTGCCGATGCTCAAACCCGGTGGGCATATTGTGCTCAGTGGTATCTTATCGGAGCAATATAAGCCCTTGCGTGATGAATATGCGCAAAGTTTTATTGACATTGATTGTCAAAACTTAGATGATTGGGTTCGAGTAAGTGCTCGATTGCCCTGATATTCGGGCGATAAACAGATATTTTAGTTCAATTTTTTGCTTGTGATTTAACTAATCGCCAGCAAAACACAACATCAGATTAATTAGGTAGACTTAATGCTTTATACACAATGTCGTGGATGTGGCGAAGTATTTATTATTGACGCAGAACACCTCACCTTAGCCCGAGGTCAGGTGCGTTGTCATGTTTGCGGAACCGTGTTTGATGCGTTACAAACTCTGACTTCTGAACAGCCCATTGATGGCGATGATTTATTACTCCATGATGATGGCCATGCGCCGCCTTTATTAACCCGGAGTTTTCAAAGCGACAGCGACGATACCGACCTCGAGGAACAAGCCGATGACGCTATGGATGATGACTCGTTGGGTCTGTTGGATGATTATGATAATTTGTCAGAAGATGGCGAACTTGACGATGACACCCCCGATTTTTTAGACGCGGAAGAAGATCCTCTGAAAGCCGATTTGCCTTATCAGGATTCTGTGAACAACCACCAATCAGGCGGTAAATGGTGGATTGCGATGAGTGTGGTGATGGTGGTCGTGTTGTTTTGGCAGGCTCAGCAGGCATTGGCAGATGGTCGCTTGCGATTACCTGACAGCCAATGGGCAGATCGCATTTGTGACAGATTGACCTGTGCTGAACAAAACCGTCCACTAGATCTTAGTAATGTATCTCTGGTGTCACGAAATATTCGCAGTCATCCCGGGCGTGATAACGCCTTAATTATATCGGCCAGTATGATTAAGACCCACTCTGAGGATGTGCGATTTCCGGCTTTGTCCATTCGTTTATCTGATCTTGACGGTCAGGTCGTGGCGATGCGTCGATTTCAGGCTGATGAGTACCTGACAGCAGATATTTTAAAGGCAGGATTTATCAACAATACTTTGGTGCCGATTACCCTGGAAATACAAAATCCGGGAGAACACGCGGTGGCTTTTGAAATTGGGTTTAGTCAGCCATGAACGATCATCACAGTCAAAAACATTGTACCTATATGGCGGTTTGTGAATACCTGGAATCTTTAAGTGGCCATGATACGGATGGTTTATATGATCTGGTGTTGGCAGAAACCGAGCGGGGCATGATAAAAGCGGTCCTTGAATGGCATAAAGGTAACCGTTCAAAAACGGCCCATACATTAGGAATCACCCGTACTACATTACGCACTAAGATGCGTAAATTAAAAATTAAATAAACCACTTTGGGTGGTCGCAAAATATAACAAACAACGGGCGACGCTACAGGGCAAAAGCGTTATAATACGCTCCCATTAAATTCTTCGCAATAAATCATGAACCAGGATAATCGACGGGTCCCCATACGGCGGGCACTTATCAGTGTCACAGATAAAACACAGATTGAATATTTGGCCAAAGGTTTGGTGCGAGCGGGCGTGGAAATATTATCCACCGGCGGCACCGCCAGAGTGCTGAAAGAAGCCGGTATTCAGGTCACAGATATCAGTGAATACACCGGCTTTCCGGAAATGATGGATGGCCGGATTAAGACCCTTCATCCGCGTGTTCACGGGGGGTTATTGGGACGACTGAACGACGACCAGGATGACAGTGAAACCATGCAAGAACATGGTATTAAAGCCATCGATTTACTGGTGGTTAATTTATATCCTTTTGAAGCCACCACTCAGAAGCCGGATGTGACCCTGGAAGAGGTGATTGAGAACATCGATATCGGAGGTCCTGCCATGATTCGTGCCGGTGCCAAAAATAGCCAGCGGGTCACTGTTGTGGTCGACCCCAAAGACTATGAAATGGTGCTCGAAGAGAATAAAACATATAAGGGTATTTCTGATACCACGCGTTTTACCATGGCCGGTAAAGCCTTTGCCCATACGGCGCGTTATGATGGCTTGATTGCAAATTATTTAACCGCCAAAAGCGGTACACCTGAAGAGCTGGATTTTCCTGAATATTTATCACAACAATTTATTCATCGCAGTGAATTGCGCTATGGTGAAAATCCCCATCAGAAGGCTGCTTTCTACATTGAAAAAACCCCACCTCAAGGTAGTATTGGCGCCGCCTGGCAAGTTCAGGGCATTGCTCTTTCTTACAATAATATTAATGATGCGGATGCCGCTTTGTCCTGCCTTAAACAAGTGGGGCCGGAGCCGGCGTGTGTGATTGTTAAACATGCCAATCCCTGTGGCGTGGCAGTAAAATCAAATATTGAACTGGCCTATTTAAAAGCCTACGCCACGGATCCGACATCGGCTTTTGGTGGTGTTTTGGCATTTAATGACACGGTAACTGCGAAAACGGCTGAATTAATTCTCAGTAAGCAGTTTGCTGAAGTTTTAATTGCGCCGGAAATTACCCCTGAGGCTTTAGAGGTTTTTGCTCAGAAAAAACGCATGCGGATTTTGTGCAGTGGTGAGTTGCCCAAAATACAAAAGCCGTGGCAAAATTTTAAACGGGTGAGTGGTGGATTATTGGTGCAGGATGCTGACATTGGTATGATCGATATCAATGATGTTAAGGTGGTCACCAAGCGACAACCCACTGATGAAGAATTACAGGATATGGCCTTTGCCTGGAAAGTCGCCAAATGGGTTAAGTCCAATGCCATTGTTTATGCCAAAGAAGGGCAAACCATCGGTATCGGTGCGGGTCAGATGAGTCGTGTCGTGTCGGCACGCATTGCCAATATGAAAGCCGAAGATGCAGATTTAAAAGTGGCCGGCTCAGTCATGGCCTCAGATGCTTTTTTCCCATTTCGTGACGGCATTGATGCGGCCGCACAGGCGGGTATTACTGCCATTATTCAGCCCGGCGGTTCTAAAAAGGATCCTGAAACCATCGCGGCGGCCAATGAGCACAATATCGCCATGGTCTTCACTGATATGCGCCATTTCAATCACTAAAGTTCTCAGGACGTTGCTACAATTATGAATAATAAAGTTCTCATTATTGGATCCGGTGGACGTGAACATGCCATCGCCTGGCGAATGGCTCAATCACGTACGGTTGATACTGTGTTGGTGGCGCCTGGTAATGCCGGTACCGCCCAAGAACCCGGTGTTGAAAATGTGGTACTTGAGACCACTGATTTTAAAGCCGTGATTGATTTCTGTCGTATTCAGAGTGTCAAGCTGGTGGTGGTTGGTCCGGAGCAGCCGTTGGTTGAAGGTATCGTTGACACCCTGACAGAAGCCGGTATTGCTTGTTTTGGTCCCAGGGCAACTGCAGCACAGTTAGAAGGTTCCAAAGCATTTACCAAACAATTCATGCAACAACACCATATTCCGACCGCTCAATACGCTGTATTTGATCATCTGGAAGAAGCCAAAGACTATTTACAAACCTGTCATTATCCGCAAGTGATAAAAGCAGACGGTCTAGCGGCCGGTAAAGGTGTGGTTATCGTACAAGATCAACAGCATGCCGATGCAGTGGCCACCGACATGCTCAGCGACAACAAATTTGGTGAGGCCGGTCACCGCATTGTGGTTGAGGAGTTTTTACAAGGCGAGGAAGCCTCCTATATGGTGATTAGTGACGGTCATACCTTTATTCCGCTGGTGACATCTCAAGATCATAAAGCCCGGGACAATGGTGATCAAGGGCCCAATACCGGTGGTATGGGCGCCTATTCACCGGCACCGGTGGTGACGCCGGAGATCGAACAGAAAATTATTAATCAAGTCATTAAACCAACGTTAAAAGGCATGGCAGAAAGTGAAGCCTTTGTCGGATTTTTATATGCCGGTTTAATGATTAAAGACGGTGATATTAAAGTGCTGGAATTTAATGTTCGCCTGGGTGACCCTGAAACCCAACCCATTATGATGCGTTTAAACAGTGACCTCGATACATTATGTTTGGCAGCCATTCAGGGTGAATTGGCTCACCACAGTATTCGCTGGGATAAGAGACCGGCTTTGGGTGTAGTTATGGCGGCCGGTGGTTATCCTGAAACATATGAGAAAGGCGCTGTTATTGAAGGTTTGTCTTTACAGCAACCGGATGTCAAAGTATTTCATGCCGGTACGACAGTCGACAATGAACAGGTGGTCACCTCAGGTGGACGAGTTCTGTGTGTTTGTGCATTGGGCGATGATCTGGCAGATGCTCGACAAAAAGCATACGCGGGGGTTCAGGCGATTACCTGGCAAGATGTGTACTATCGCACCGATATTGGACACCGCGCTTTAACAAAATAAATTTTTTGTCAGGACACGGTCATGGGTTACAATTCTTGAAACTTAAACCCAAGAGTATCTTTTATGCCCCTAAATCCAGCTTCGAAAGACGTCAAGTTTTATCCCCGAGGTGAAGAACTTCTGAATATCTTTAGCCATGCATTTGGCTTATTGCTCAGTTGTGTGGGTCTGGTTTTACTGATTGTGCGTGCACTGACTGATGGCACAGCTTGGCATGTGGTTAGTTTTACTGTGTTTGGTATCAGTCTCATTATGCTGTATGGCGCTTCAACCATATACCACACAACCCAAACACCAGAGCGACGTATCCGTTGGCGCGTGGTGGATCATGCGGCCATTTATATCTTGATTGCGGGCACCTATACACCGTTTATGCTAACCACGCTTCGTGGCCAATTGGGCTGGACCTTGTTTGGTGTGACGTGGGGTATTGCGGCAGTAGGCATTACCCTTAAATTATTTTTTACCGGTCGTTTTACGGTGGTATCGACTTTGATGTATGTTGCCATGGGCTGGTTGATTATGTTTGCCATCAAACCTTTAGCTGCGGCGTTACCGGATGCCGGAATCTACTGGTTAATTGCCGGTGGTATTTCTTATACTGTCGGGGCTATTTTGTATGCCATTAAAGTCATTCCTTATAACCATGCTATTTTTCATTTTTTTGTGTTATTCGGAAGCTTCAGTCATTTTATGGCGGTCTATGGCTATATTATTCATTGATGATTTTTCACAATGAAACAAGCTCACATTCTAGGGTCAGATTCTGTAAACGTCGGGACATGGCTTTCGTGGCCATGCAGTTTTGTTGATGGTCTATGAGTAGGATTTGAGTAAGCTGCAGATTGTTGGCCACTTGTCTCCAATTGTTATGCCCGGCCACGATTAAAGCCGTCGCTGCGGCATCTGCTGTCACACCATCCTCGGCAATCACTGTGGCTGAAATAATGTCCTGAACCGGCAACCCGGAGCGACCGTCAATGATATGAGGGTATCGTTTGCCGTTATAGGTTTTATAGCGTTGGTAGTTGCCTGAAGTAAAAACAGCTTCATCCTGTTTAATTTCTAAAGAACCAATCACCCCCTGATTTTGTGGTGACTGAATGCCTATCTGCCAGGCACGATTACCCTTGTGGCCAATACTGCGCAAATCACCTCCGGCATTGACGATGGCATTTTCGATACCGTAGCTCCGTATAATATCTATCGCCTGATCAACAGCCAAACCTTTGGCAATACCACCAAAATCCAGCCAAATATACCTGTTATCGGCAGTTAATGTCAGTTCATTGAGCTGTAAATTATCAACAGTAATCAGTTGTTCGGCCAGAGTTTTAATGGCTTCGGTAGTTGGTGGCGGGCTGGTAATGGGGTAATCGTCGGTATGAAATCCCCACAGATTTATCAATTCCCCGATGGTGGGATTAAAGTAATGATTGGAGCGTTGTGATAAATCAATCACACGGCGCATAAAAGCCGCCTCATCAACGGTCAGTTGAACGGATTGACCCTGGCGCAAAGCCAGATTGATATCCTGTAATCGACCCGGTTTCCAAGCATGCCATTGATTGTGCATATTTTTAAATAACTGATCAATGTCATCAATGGATTGATTGGCTTGCTCCGGGTCTGTATGCCAGATGCTGATATTAACTAAGGTGCCAAACACATAAATTTGCCGCTCAACAAGTTGTTCAGGTTGCTGGCAGCCGGTTGCCAATAAAAGCAAAAAGAAATTACTTTTGTTAACAATCGTATTGCAAATCGTTCTTATTACCAATAGAATGCGCATTTTCAAATTAATCCATTATCTGATGAATAAATTAGTTCTTATGTTTTCACTGACCGGTCTTTCTTTGACCGTTGGTGCCCAGGAAACCCCCTCTGCAGAAGAGATGTGGAAAATTATACAACAACAACAAAAAACCATCGACAAACTGGAAGCCAAATTGGCTGACCAGGAAGCCGATATGCAACAAACCAGTGACCAGGTTGAGCAGCAACAACAAGCTATCACCGTAGTTTCGGATGCCGTTGAACAAACTTCCGAACCAAAAGACAAGGTCCATATCGGTGGATATGGAGAGCTGCATTATAATAACTTAGACAGTGGTAATGAATTTGATTTTCATCGTTTTGTTCTGTTTTTTGGTTATGATTTTAATGAGAAAACCCGTTTTTTCTCTGAACTGGAGTTAGAGCATTCCTTAGCCGGCGACGGTAAGCCCGGTGAGGTTGAACTGGAGCAGGCCTACATCGAGCATTTATTTTCTGATAAAACCAAAGGTTATGCCGGTTTGCGTTTAGTACCTGTGGGTATTTTGAATGAAGTTCACGAACCCAATACTTTTTTTGGGGTAGAGCGCAATGCAGTTGAGAAAAATATTATCCCAACGACCTGGTGGGAAGCCGGTGTTGGTATGAACCATGAATTTAATCAACAGTTGGGTATTGATGTCTTTGCCCACAGTGGTCTAAAAACACCCACCAGCGGCAGCAATGCGTTTTTAATTCGCAGTGGTCGCCAGAAAGTGGCTGAGGCAGATGGTGAAGATTTAGCCTACACGGCACGCTTACGTTATAATCCATTACCCGGTTTGAAGTTAGCGGCAACCTATCAACATCAAGTGGACATCACTCAAGGCGTCATGGATGTGGCTGCAGATTTAGTTGAGGTTAACGGACAATACCAAAAAGGTGGATTTGGATTGCGGGCTTTGTATGCAAAATGGGATTTAGACGATAATGTCAAAGCTGTCAATGCCGCTCGTGCAGAACAAGAAGGGTATTATATTGAACCGTCCTATCGCTTTGGTGATAATCGTCAATATGGTGTGTTTGCAAGATATTCGTCTTATAATAATAATGCGGCAGATAATAATTCACTTGATTATAAACAGATGGACATTGGTATGAATTACTGGTTAACACCACAAACTGTCTTTAAGATTGATTACCAGGACCAAAGCGATGGCGGACAAGATGATGGCTTTAACTTAGGTGTGGGTTACTCGTTCTAAATGTCACCAATCGTTAAAAATATAATTTGGGTTTGTTGCTTACTGATGTTGTCATCGGTAAGCAACGCTTATACCGAAGGAGAACAACAAAAAATTCAAGCCTTTCTCACTCAGGTATTCCCCGATAAAATACCACTGGCTAAACGCTTATGGTTGTCAGCTGAATATAAAACACAGTTACAACAACGCTTAGGTCAAGCACCGAATAAACTCAGTTACCGTTATTGGCAGGATGAGGACACTGTTGTTTGGCTGTTGGATGAAATCGGTAAAGAACGAAATATCACAACTGCAGTTGTGATGAAAAACAATCAGGTGGCTGATGTCAAGGTGGTCATTTACCGTGAATCTAAAGGCGGAGAAGTCCAGATTCCATGGTTTACCGCACAGTTTCAAGGTGTTACTTCATTGGATAACTGGCAAAAAGATATCGACAGCATCAGTGGCGCCACTTTGTCTGTCAATGCCTTGAAAAAACAAGTGACCATGGCATTGGCTTTAAACGCTCTGATACCATGAAAATTCGCCGTAAGATACGTTTTTTGCATCGATGGATTGGCTTATTGGCATCCATTTGGATTTTACAATTAGCTTTAACCGGTTTGTTATTGCAACAGTCTAAAGAGCTGTCCCTACATGAGTGTTATGTTGAATCAGTCTGGCTATTACAGTGGTTCGGTTATGGCCAAAAAACGCAAGCTTTCAGCCATCAGGGTGAACAGATTTATCAGATAGATGATCAGTTAATAATAAACCAACAGCGCCAGCGTATACCACAAATCATTCTTTTTGCGGCAAAAAGAAACAATGAATGGCTGGTGGCAACCGAACAGTCTTTATATGGTCTGAATGCTCAAAACGAAATCATTTGGCGGCTGGATGATTTTGATGGGTTACCTACACCCATTGAAAATTTACATGTAGAAGACCGTATCTGGATAAAGAATAATCGGCAGTGGTATACCATAGATGCCGAATTTCAAATTAAAGAATCCCATGAACCTGTCGTCAGTCTCAATCAAGCCCAAAATAAACAATTAACGGATGATGAGCGGCATCAAATATTTCCCAAGGCTTTGGCACAGGTGCTGAGTTATGACAAAGTCTTAGCCGATATCCATGCCGGTTATAAAAGTTCAGTTTGGTTAAATTCGTTGTCGGCGTTGGCTTTATTGTTTTTGTCGCTGTCAGGGATAATTTTGTTCTTTAAGACGAAGAATAAAAATCAAAAATCCCGTCATTAGTTGTTGAAAAGCATCATTCACACTTATAAAGTTTGTTAAACTTATTTGCTTTATCAGTTAAACGGGGTTTTGCGTGGAACAACAACAATATTTTATTGAAAGTGATGCCGTCTTATTTGGCGTTTTGGCACTCATTCTGGGGCTGATATTTTACACCAAACAAAGTAAACACCCATTCTGGGAAAAGTTTTATACCTATATTCCGGCGTTACTCTTGTGTTATTTACTGCCTTCCTTTTTAACCACCTTTGGGTTAATTAATGCCGCTGATTCGAACTTGTACTACATGGCTTCGCGCTATTTATTGCCGGCGGCTTTGGTGCTATTGACATTAAGCGTTGATTTAAAAGGCATTATTCGTCTGGGTCCGAAAGCCGGTATTATGTTTTTAACCGGTACATTGGGTATTGTGATAGGTGGCCCGGTGGCTTTTATTGTCACCCGTTGGCTCTTCCCTGAAGCTTTTGTGGGCGCCGGTGCTGATGACATCTGGCGCGGCATGACTACCCTGGCAGGATCCTGGATTGGCGGTGGTGCCAATCAGGCTGCGATGATGGAAGTGTGGGAGGTATCAGGTCCGGCCTTTACCCAAATGGTGGCCATTGATGTGGTGTGGGCCAATATCTGGATGTCCATTTTGTTATTAATGGCGGCGCGTTCTGCCAAAATCGATGCCCGAACCGGTGCCGATGTCTCAGCCATTGAACGCATTAAATTAAAAATGGAAACTTTTCATGAAGAAAACCTCAGGCCTGTGAAGATGGATGATTTGATGCTGATCTCGGCCATTGCCTTTGGTATCACCGGCTTGGCACATGCCATTGCCAATTGGTTGGGGCCTGCCATTGGTACCACCTTTCCGGTATTGGCTGAAATGAATTTGGATTCGACATTTTTCTGGTTGGTCATTATTGCCACTGCCGGTGGTGTGGTGATGTCTTTCACCAAAGCGCGGAATTTTGAAGGTGCCGGTGCGTCAGCCGTGGGTTCGGTGTTTATTTATATTCTGGTGGCCACCATCGGACTTAAAATGGATGTCACTCAGATTAAACCGTTTTTATTCGTGATCGGTGGCGTCTGGATTTCTATTCATGCCGGTTTATTATTGCTTGTGGGTAAATTGATTAAAGCGCCGGTGTTCTTTCTGGCCGTGGGTTCGCAGGCTAATGTCGGCGGTGCTGCTTCAGCACCGGTGGTGGCATCCGCCTTCCATGTGGCTTTGGCGCCGGTGGGTGTATTGCTGGCTGTCTTCGGATACGTCGTGGGAACTTCAGCAGCCATGTTAACCGGTATTATATTGCAGTATTTAGCGACCTGAAGTAGCACCTATGATGATTACGAGATACCCATTATGCGCTTGCTAAAACGTCTCCAAAAGGCCGATACGCCGGCCAAGATGAAACGTCTGTTGAATTGGTATGGCCCCTACCTGGGAGCCGGTATTCGGGTGGATCACATTGCAGACAACTGGCAGACAGTGACCGTTAGTATGAAACAATACTGGTATAACAGTAATGCTGTTGGCACGCATTTTGGCGGGTCAATATATGCCATGGTGGATCCGCACTATATGTTGATGCTGATGCGTATTTTGGGGCCTGATTATGTTGTCTGGGACAAAGCAGCCACAATCGATTTTGTCAGTCCGGGCCGAGGCAAGGTGTCCGCCATTATGACCATCAGTGAGGAAGAGATTGCCCGCATTCGACAAGCCACTGTCCAGGGCGATAAAGATTTACCCGTGTATCAGTTGAACATCACAGATGAAATGGGAGAAACCGTTGCCGTGGTTGACAAAACTTTGTACATTCGTCGAAAAGTTCCATGAACGGTAAAGATGATATTCTGTTGAAAATTGATGGACAAACCCATCTTTTGCGTCCCGATGACCCGGAATCGTTGCGAAAAATTCCCTGGTCGCAAAGAAAACGATTAATTGATGTGCTGGAGCAAATTAAAAAGGCGGAGTACGTGGCCTCAAATGTCAGCGCAACAGAAAAACATCGTCCTGTTAAAGAGTTGACCAACCGGATTTCAAACGTATCAAAAGACACAGCCGCAACGACACCGCAAAACACCCAACAGTCAGAAGAGCATCATCACCCGCCACAAGACAGTGATGCCCTGATGCAGCGATTTTTGACAGAACAAAAAAAACACAAATCGTCATTGCCTACCAAAGCCTCTATCTACAAGTGGTTTTTAATTATTTTTGCTGTTATTTTTTTACTGATATTAGTGCTTTAAATTAATTCAACCAGTCTCCGATTTAGACGCCTATATGAAACCACCGGACTTGAATTTCAGGTTTATTTCAGGTATAACAATTGATAAACAATTCAAACAGAAATCAGGGTTTTAACAAGCCCGTGATTTCTAATGTCACTCAATTATTAAGGAGTATCTGATGGCTGATCAAGACCCATATGGCGTAAAAAAATCAATTGAAGTTAATAATAAAAGCTATGATTACTTCAGCTTAAAAGAACTGCAGGCACAAGGATATGCCATTGAAAAGCTGCCATTTTCGATTCGTATTTTGCTGGAAAATGCAGTGCGTAACTATGATGGTTTCGGAGTCACCAAAGAACATATCGAGACCTTGTTACACTGGCAGCCCAAAGGCTCTGATCGTGATATTCCCTTTAAACCGGCCAGGGTTTTGATGCAGGATTTTACCGGCGTGCCGGCCGTGGTAGATATTGCCGCTATTCGTTCGGAAGTGGCTCGTAAAGGTAAAAATGTGGATTTAATTAATCCGCTGATTCCTGTGGATTTAGTCATTGATCATTCAGTGCAAATTGATTATTTTGGCACCGAAGATTCTTATCAGCGCAATATGGAAATGGAGTATGAGCGCAATAAAGAGCGGTATCAATTACTTAAATGGGCTCAAAACTCATTTAATAATTTTGCAGTGGTGCCACCGGGCATGGGTATATGTCATCAGGTCAATTTGGAATACCTGTCACAAGGTGTTATTTCTCGTGATGGCCAGTTATTTCCTGACACGTTAGTAGGTACCGATAGCCATACACCGATGGTAAACGGCATTGGTGTGGTGGCCTGGGGCGTTGGCGGTATTGAAGCTGAAGCGGCTATTTTAGGCCAGCCGATATACCTCATTATGCCGGAAGTGGTGGGTCTGAAACTGACCGGTAAATTACCGCTTGGATCCACCGCTACGGATTTGGTTCTGTCGGTGGCTGAATTGTTACGTAAGCATGGCGTGGTTGGCAAATTCGTCGAAGTGTTTGGTGATGGTTTAGACAATTTATCGGTGCCTGATCGCGCCACTTTGGGAAATATGTCGCCGGAATTTGGCTGCACCATTACTTATTTTCCGATTGATGACAAAACCCTCGAATATATGCGCACCAGTAATCGCTCCGAGCAACAAATTAACCGCGTGGAAGCCTATTGCAAAGAAAACATGCTGTGGCGTGAGAACGAAGAAGCTATTCATTACACTAATGTGCTCGAATTAGACATCAGTGAAATAAAACCCACCGTGGCAGGACCCAAGTTACCCCAGCAAAAGATACTTTTGGAAAATATTAAGCCAAAGTTTGGAGATTTGCTACATGGTGGATTTGGTCGAACGTACATTGAACAGGATGAACGTGAAACAGTTCGAGACATGGAAGTGCGCTTTTTAGAAGAAGGTGGCGGTCAAACAGAAAAGTTGGAACATACGGAAGAATTAGAAAGCCAAATTCATGAAGCAAAAGATAGCAATGGATTAAAAACGGTCTGGATTGATGAAGATCGCATCAAATATCAATTGTCTGATGGTTCTATTGCCATTGCTGCCATCACCTCCTGTACCAATACCTCAAACCCCTTTGTTATGATTGGTGCCGGCTTGCTTGCACGCAATGCCAGAAGGCTCGGCATTGACGTTAAGCCGTGGGTTAAAACATCTTTAGCGCCGGGTTCGAAAGTGGTGACTGATTATTTAAACAAAGCCGATTTGATGCGCGATTTTGAAGCCCTGCAATTTCACTTAGTGGGTTATGGCTGTACGTCCTGTATCGGAAATTCAGGGCCTTTATTGCCGAAAGTAGAACAGGCGGTCAAAGAGCATGATTTGGTGGTGACTTCTGTGTTATCAGGCAATCGAAACTTTGAAGCCAGGATTCATCCCCTGGTAAAAATGAATTTCTTGATGTCGCCGATGCTGGTGGTGGCTTTTGCTTTAGCCGGTCGCATAGACATCGATATGGAAAATGAACCCTTAAGCCATGATAGAAATGGTGATCCGGTGTTCTTAAAAGATGTGTGGCCCAGTGATGATGAGATTAATGCCATTATGGCCGAGGTGTTAACACCGGATGACTTTGCCAAGAACTACGGTGAAATTTTTGCCGGCAATGAAATCTGGCAACAACTACCGGTGGCCGAAGGTTCACTCTATCAATGGGAAGATGATTCCACTTATGTTCAAGAAATTCCCTTTTTTGAAGACATTTCAGAACAGCCGCCTAAATTAGAAGATATTGAAGGTGCCCGTGCCTTATTAAAATTAGGAGACAGCACCTCAACCGACCATATTTCTCCGGCCGGTTCATTCTCAGCAGACTCTGCCGCCGGTCAATATCTCATCAGCAAAGGCGTGGATCCTGAAGATTTTAATTCCTACGGGTCACGACGAGGTAATGATGAAGTGATGGTGCGTGGTACTTTTGCCAATGTTCGAATTAACAATGAACTGGTTGATACCGAAGGGGGCTACACCCGCTATTTACCCACCGGAGAAGAAATGACTGTGTTTGATGCCGCCCAAAAATACCGAAAAGACAGCACGCCTCTGGTGGTTTTAGGTGGTAAGGAATACGGCAGTGGTTCGTCACGGGACTGGGCCGCGAAAGGCACCGCTTTGTTGGGCATCAAGGCTGTTTTGGTGGACAGCTATGAACGCATTCACCGCAGTAATCTGGTCGGTATGGGTGTGATGCCACTACAATATAAAGACGGCGAAAATGCCGCCAGTTTAGGCTTGGATGGCACCGAAACCTTTACCATCAGTGGCATTGCTGAAGGCTTAACGCCTCAAAAAGAAGTGACCGTTAAAGCGGTCAAAGACAATGGTGATGAGGTTAACTTTAAAGCGGTGGCCCGTTTAGATTCTGAAATAGAAATCGCCTATTATCAACATGGCGGAATCTTACAGTATGTGTTGCGTGATTTTCTCAAAGAGGCGTAAATAATGCCACATATGGACAATGACAAAGACCAAGCACTTAGCCTGGTTATTATGTTTAAAGAGGTGCTGTGTGGCCGAGGATGAGCAAACGAAAACAGACATCGCTCACAACATGGCCGTTATTCAAAGCCGCATTCAACAAGCCTGTTTGAAAGCCGAACGGGACTGTGATGAGGTGAGATTGTTGCTGGCCAGCAAAACTGTCGATGTACCGCGTATTGAGCAGGCCTTATCACTGATGGATAAACCCTTGATGGGTGAAAATAAAGTCCAGGAACTGGATAGTAAAGGCCCAGAATTTAAAGAGCCAAGACCTGAAGTGCATTTTATCGGCCATTTACAAAGCAATAAAATTAAGTACGTACTGCGATGGGCCGATTGTATTCAGTCAGTGGATCGTTTATCACTGGCGAAAAAACTACAAAAGCGGCTTGAATTTGAAGATAAGCACATCGACGTACTGATTCAGGTGAACACTTCCTATGAGGACAGTAAGTTTGGGGTACAGCCTGAAAAGGCAGTTGAATTGGTTAAAAAAGTGAGTCAATTTGACCGAATCCATATTAAAGGTTTGATGACCATCGGTCTGTTTTCTGAGGACAAAGATAAAGTGCGGGCCTGTTTTCAACGGCTTCGTGCCATTCAACAGGAAATCCAAGCCTTGCAGATTCCCGGCGTGGACATGACTGAATTATCCATGGGCATGAGCGGTGATTTGGAAATTGCCATTGAAGAAGGTGCCACCATTATCCGGGTTGGTACCGCCATATTTGGCAAGCGGCAATATCCTGATTCCTATTACTGGAATGAAAATAATAAATAAATTTAAACAAACCAGTGTTTATCTAAATCTGGCGGCACATAATGATTAAGATAATCAATAATCGCTTCAGCATCACTGGCTATGTGATAAAGCTGACGATAGGTTTGCTTGGAGAAATTTTGTTTGTACAGCTCTTCAAAGAAATTCAGTAATTTATCGTAATAACCATGGAAATTGGCAATGACAATAGGCTTTTGATGTAAACCCAATTGCTTTAAAGTCATCACTTCAAATAATTCCTCTAAAGTTCCGAATCCACCGGGCAGGGCGATAAAAGCATCCGCCACTTCAATCATTTTGTTCTTTCGGGAAGGCATATCATGGGTGATGATTTGTTCATCATCCTGGGTGTTGATTAGGGTGTCAATTTTGAGTACTTCAGGGGTGATACCCAAGGTTTTTCCGCCGTGTTTTTGTATCGAGTTGGCGACCTGACCCATGAGACCCGTGCCGCCGCCGCCATACACCAAAGTCCATTGATGAGCCGCCATTTCACGGCCCAGTTGATCGGCCGATACGAAATAGTGTTCTTCTATGTCACGACTGGAAGCACAGTAAACTGCGACATGTGATATTTTATAGTCTGACATATTTAGTCCTCAGGTGGTTTTTTGAGTTGACGATATAAAAATCGATTTGGATGCAGTATTTTAACCAAATCCTGCTCAAGGGGTAAAGGTTGTCCGAGAATCATGGCCATTAAATAGTTGGCCAACAAGGGTGCCGACGTATAACCTCGTGAGCCTAAACCTGAAAGTACGTAGAGGTTATTTTGAACGCTGGCCGGCGGATAGGATTGCCAATGGCGACCATGATGTAAGTCTGCGTAATCATTGCGAAATTGTTCACTTTTCACCAGCGGGCCACATAAAGGCATATGATCCAGTGTATGGGCACGAATACCAACGTGGGTACTTAACAGTTGGGCCTCGTTAAGACTTACGCTTTCGATGTTTTTTTGCCAGTTTTTTAAATTTAATTGTGGATCTTGGCTAGTTGGCTCATCGGCTTTAAACCAGTCCGAAGGATTCAGATGTTGATAATTGCCACCGAGTAAAACCCGGTTTTGATCTTTAATTGGAATTAAATAGGGATGTTTAAGTTGTACGCAGTCAAAGGCCGATGGCCATTTCGGCAAATGATACAGTTCAGTTTGACCACGCAAGGCTGTTAGATAAGAGGCTAAATCGGGTAACAGCCTAAAACTTTGAATACCGGCGGCCACCACCAGAACATCACATTGGTTTAAGGTTTGTCTGTTGCCATCTTGAATAAGCCATTGTTCACAGGATGTTTGTTCAATGTGTTCGACCTTGGCTGTCAACCAGACATCAACAGATTCAGATAAATGCCGAACCAGGGCTGTGGTATCAATAAATCCCGCATCGGGGTAGCGCAACCCTTGTTCGCCGGCTTGAATTAAATTATCGGGTAAATCAAGGCGGGCATCTTGTTTGCGAGGTTGTTCAGTGGACTGAACACCGATTGAATTGAAAATTGGCTCAGGATAAAAATTTAAAGCAGCTTCAAAAGCCCGCCAGTAAAACAGTGCTTCAGGTGAAGATTGTGCCGTCAGATAAGGCATCATCATCGCATAGGCATTACCGGAAGCACCGGCAAATGGTTGAGGCTGTTGATCAACCAGGGTCACCTGAAAGTCATTGTTTTTGGCCGTTTGCGCCAGGCACAAGCCGGCAATACCACCACCAATAATTGTAAGTCGCTTACTGGGCGGGCAGGCCTGGGGTGTTGGTGCCCATACTTGCTTATCGTGCGTTGGCTTGATGAAGTGTTTGAATTGACCAATTAAACGCTCTCGTTTGCCTTGAAAACCGGCGGTTTTGGTGACTTCAAATCCCACCTTTTGAAGATTTTTACGCACCTGTGAAGCGGCTGTAAAGGTGGCAAATGTACTGCCGGGTTTTGATAAACGTGCGATTTCAGTCATCAAGTCGAGAGACCACATGGCCGGATTTTTAGCCGGTGAAAAACCATCTAAGTACCAGGCATCGACACAGGCATTTAATTGTTGAAAACAGCTGGCGGCATCACCCAGTAGTAAAGACAAGGTGATGTCTTTATCTGTTTGACAATGATGGAAGCCGGCGCGTCGTTGTTTAAATATCGCTTGAATACAGTCTAAATCAGACTGCAGGTCAGGAAAGTCACGATAAGCACGTTGAAGTTGCGCCGGTGTTAGTAACCATTGTTCGGTACTTATGAAGTGTAAATGGCCGGGTTTGTTGCAGGTGGATTGCCATAACTGCCGGGTGGTTAAGAAATTAAGACCACTGCCAAAACCTGTTTCACCAATAACAAAATTTGTTTGCTGGCTGTTATTTTGCCACTGTTTCAGTAATTCATTGCCGTCATGAAAGACATAACGAGACTCTGCCACTGCATTGCTGTGGTGATAGATATCGTCAAATTGTCGGTTATGAAGTTGGGTTGTTTGTTCGCAAATGTCTGCCGGTTGGATATTTCGATAGCTAAGCGGACTCATTAAGTAATGGGGGCAGTTTCATAGGGGTTATGTTGGGATTGTTTGTGAGTTGGCATTGCGCACATATTAAACGTTGTGGCCGGTAAATTTGGGTGTTTTCAGCCGCATTCATTATTTTTAGATAAATGGTTTGCTGATGACAATCTGCGCAATTGACGCTGATTATTTCATCTTTTTTATTAATCAGTTCATAATTCATTATTTACACACACATACGATACCCCTGACAGGTGATTTTAACACTAAAGTGTTCAATTGATATGTAGATAGCGCTACTCGGCTAATATTGTCGCTTTAAAAGTGCCGTCTGCCTCATAAAACAAAGCATGACAATAAATTTTGGGTGGTTTTGACAAATACTGTCACATTTTTAAGTGGTCAAGAGATGCTTGTAAATGAATGCATTTTTGATTGAATGAGATACAATATTGACATGACATCCAATGACGCGCACATAAAAATACCCGGCTACCGCATTATACGCCAGATAGGTGAAGGCGGTATGAGTGTGGTTTATTTGGCTTTTCAGGAGTCATTAAAACGCGAAGTGGCCTTGAAAATTATGCGTCCTGTGATTGCTGATGAAGTCAACGTGGTGAAACGTTTTAAACAAGAAGCGGAAATTATCGCCAAATTGTATCACCCCAATATCGTGAGTATTTATGATGTCGGCTCAGTGGATGAATATACTTTATTTTATGCCATGCCATATCTACAGCATGGTGATTTAACCGGCTTTGCTTATCATAATGATGAAGAACTGATTAAAGTGATGTCGGGTTTATGTCAGGGCTTTGCTTATGCCCATGCCCAGGGTGTGGTGCATCGTGATATTAAGCCTGAAAATATTTTATTTGATCAATTTGGCAATGTGAAAATTGCGGATTTTGGTATTGCGCTGAGCAGTGGCCGTCGGCGATTTACCAAAGATCAACGCATTGTCGGCAGTATTCATTACCTTAGCCCGGAACAAGCCCGATCAAAGCATGTCGATGCCCGTTCAGATATTTACGGTCTTGGGGCTATTTTATATGAAATATTAACAGGCAAGCCGGTTTTTGACGCCCCCGACGATTTGGGCATTATGATGGCTCATGTCGATAGTCCGATACCGAGATTACCAAAACAAGTAGCGCACTGGCAAAATATTATTGATCGCTGTTTAGCCAAATCACCCAATCAACGCTTTCAATCCATGCAGGCCTTGCAAGAGGCCATTGAGCAGGTGACACCGCAGGTTAATCACGGACCGATTAGACGCTTATCAGCCTGGCCCTATCTGATGTTGTCTCTGGTTCTGGTCGTGGTCATGGGTGCCTGGTGGTTAGGGACGACAGACCTTGACAGTGAAACTTCGTTGGCTAATCAACAATTAATCGCCGACAAGCAAACGCCTGATTTTGTCAGTGGCCAACAGTCAGATACAGAATTAGTGAACGAAGGCGAAACGCCCAATAATCCGGTGCCACAGTTATCGTCGCAGGCCGTTAATCAGCTACTCAGGGAAGCCCAACAAAATATAGACAATAAACAGTTAACCACACCCAAAGAGAATAATGCCCTGGATAAATTGCTCAAGGTTTTGGCAGATCAGCCTCAACATGCCGAAGCCCGAACATTACTTTCTGAGATTAATGACGGATATTTTGAGCTGGCTTATCAATCTGTTTTGAATAAAAATTATGACCAGGCAGAACAATTTGCTGAATCGGTAACAACCGTGCGCCATAAAGTGGCTTTGGTGAACGATCGATTGCTGAAGTATCTGGCGAATAACAGTGAAATGACCGTCAGCTTGTTATTGGGGAGTTTATCAGAGCAAGTCAGACAAGCGGTGGCCAATCATAATCGGAAAGGGGCGCAAAGACTGATTGATTTAACGGATGTTTTAATGCCCGATCATCGAATTATCACTGAACTTAATGAACTATTGCTCAATATGCCGGAAAGCGGTCAGGTGGTGACTGATCGGATGGGTGTTGCAACTGTGCTCATCAGTCCGCCGAGCGGGCATGCCATTAACTATGGGTTTTATGTTACGCCCACTGAAGTGACCGTGTCACAGTATCAGGCTTTTCGACAAGCCACCGATCGCCAGATCCAAAAGTGCCAAAGTCGATTACAATCGAACCTCATATTTTCCGGCCGGAATCTTGATAAAGTCGGTTTTCCGCTAGAACAGAATATGCCGGTGGTTTGTGTGACCTGGCAAGATGCCGTTGATTATGCGAAGTGGTTGAGTGAACAAACGGGTCATACTTATCGGTTGCCTACAGCGGCCGAATGGCGGCTATTAAAACAACTCACCGCAACCCCCCAAACCTGTGGAAGTAATAATGTCGCCGGCACTGAATTTCCGGATAAAAAAGAAGATGTCATTTACAATGAATGTGATGATGGTTATCCGCAGTTGGCACCGGTTCGCGCATTTACCGCAAGCGATTTGGGTGTATATGGTATCTATGGTAATGCTTCAGAATGGCTCAATGGCTGTGAAAAACCAGGTAAACTCAAAGCTTTTTTTGGTTCTGATAAACCCTGCGATCAAAATCCCGTGGCCGGATTATCCTGGCTGTCTGATCGACAAGCCACAGATGACATTCAAGATATCGATTACGGAGATGCTTTTACCCACATTGGATTTCGACTTATTCGACAATAGGGTTGAACTGATTATTTTGTTCCATCGATACAACCTATCATTATTGCTTCATCACCTGTCAGGTTTAAAAAGACACAATAACCCTCAATTTCAAAGAAAGTGGCTAGCGATAAAAGCGTTGAGTTAGATAAGTGTGCCGGTCTGTTGTTACCTTGAGTTGTAGGTTGCCCTCTTTGGCCAGCTGATAATGCAAACGTTGATATTGTACCGGATCAAGTGACTTGAAAAGTTCAGATTGTCCCAGTGATTGCGTTTGGATGGTTATCGGTAGATCGCTTGCTGAGGCGTCGCTTAAAAGGGTATCTCTGTTTTTTTGGACCATCACCCAACCTCGGTGTATACCTTCTTCATGCTCATGATAAATGATAGGCGGTAGTTCGCAGCTGCCGCTATTAGTTTGGAAAAAATAATATAATTTGCTGCCTTGGCGAATACTTAAGTCATCCACCAGGCGTAAGCCGTTAAGCTGTTGACAGCTTTGTTGATAGAATGGAATCTGTTGTGGTAATTTCAATGCAGTGTGTTCAACCACCAACAAGGCCGGCTGGACAGGGGTCTTACGGTACAATAAATTCATCAGAGATAATTGAAGCTGTCGACCATGTTTTGTATTCATGGGATGGCTTAATGACGGAATCGCGGCTGACTCATGATAATAATTCAAGGCGGCCGCTGTCATAAAATAATCGGCAATAATCAATTGTCCCGGCTGTTTTAATGCCTGGGTTTTGGAAGACAATTGTGACCAACCGATGGCATTATTAATCAGCTGTTTATGGTTATTTGATGTTACCGGCACAACATGTAGCAACAAATAAAAACCACATAAAAACAAGATATGAGCTAAGCCGCCGGTGATTACGGCCCATTTTTTAAGGGTTTGCCTGCGTTGATAAAACGTGGCAGCCACAACCAACAGTAATAAATATGACGGCAACGGCCAGTGGATATTGGTACGCAGGTTATCAGAGAAAAAACCCAAAATGGCATATAAAAGCCAATAGAAGACAGCCAGAAGTTGAATAAAACTGATGGCTTGTTGCCGATTGTTCTCTTTGCCCGTTTTTTTCAGGCTGACAAGGCACAGCCAAAAAACCAGCGGTGTGGTCATCATAATTTGACCCAGAAAAAACCACAGGTGACTTAGTTGAAATTGCCAGGGGTTACGCTCGCCCAACTGAAACCCGAGTAAAGGAAAACCATGTTGGCTATTAAAAATAATAATGGGCACAAAGCCGAGGATTGTTAACGGCATAACGATTTGCCACAGAGGTTTGAGTTTGAACAGTGACCGCTTATAAATAACTGCTGCCGCCAACAAAGCCACAAACAAGACAAACCAAAAGCGAATATGAACATTGACGGCAATCAGAAATGTTAAACCCAAAAGCAAGGCATCACGATGTTGTTGATAAATGCTGAGTCGTAGCCAGAAAAGAACCGCTAATAACGTAAAAAACAACAGCCAAATATCGGCAATGGCTAACACGCCAGTTAAGCCCAAAAGCGGTAATATTAAAGCCAATAAGGCCCCTTGCCAGGCAGCTTGTCTGGATTGACTTAGTTGCAGACACAAGGCATAAGACAACCACGGCAAGCACCAGCAAGCCAATAAATAAGGTAGCCTGAGAAAAAAAGGATGCTGTGGTAATAGTTTGGTGCTGAAAGCATTTAGCCACGGTACGAATCCCGGTATTTCACTGTATGACCAATCCAAGAAACGACTTTCTAACCAATAAAAAGCCTCATCACCAAACAGTTCCGTTTGAATAGTCAACAGCAGCTGAAGCACTATCAGGGTGATAAATACCCCCCAAAAGAATCGCCGGCTGATGACAGTTGTTAGCATTGGGGAACTTTTAAGCGTTTTCCGGCATTAATAAGATAGCGAGGTGGTTTGATGTTATTCAGGCGTGCAATTTCTGTTTTGCTGCTGCAACTAAAACGACGACTTATGGTGCTTAATGAATCACCCTTGCGAATGCGATAATACGTAAAAGCCGGGCGCTCAGGAAAATCGGCGTCGTGAATTTTTTTAGCCAGTGCCATTAAGGCGGTATCATGACACTGACTGTCATAAATCGGTTTTAACAAGGCCGGAATAACAATCGGTGAACCTTGTGTAATGACTCGCTTGGCTTTCACAGTCGGATTTAAGTTGCGTAATGTTCGGTACCATCCCATCTCTTGGTTATGTTGACCAAAACAAACTGCTAATTCACTTAATGAAACATCATTGTGGGCTTTTATAACGGCTGTTTGGCCATCCATGGGTGCCAGGGTCACATTAAAATCATCCGGTTGAGAAAAAATCAACATGGCCGATAACACACTGGCGATATAACTGCGGGTTTCTCGCGGCAAATCATAATAAAAATCTGATTGCCAGACCGATTGATTGTTATGTTTTCGATTGAGGCGTTTAAAACGGTTCTCACCGGCATTATAAGCGGCCAAAATTTTGGCATAATCATCGCCGTAAAACCCGCGTTGTTCCTGGATATAATCAGCAGCGCCTTCGGCCGCTGTTTTGGGATGATATCGGGCATCATAGTCACCAATGGTTCCAACCACGCCAAAACGCTGTGCCGTGGCCGGCATAAACTGAAATAAGCCACTGGCTCCGGCGGAAGACATGGAATGTACCCGACCGCCACTTTCCTGGGCGATAATGGCCAGCATAAAGTGTTCAGGAATATTCTTTTCAGAAAATGGGGGTAATATGTAGCGTTTTAAAAATTGATAATTATTCCAGGTCTCAATTAGTATCGGTCGTTTCCAGGTCAGCCATTCATTGAGTGCCCCTTGAATACGTTGATTGGCCAGTATCGGCTGATTTAAAGTCGATGTGTCCAAAGGTTGGCTTCTGGTCGATTGGTTGTCAGCCTGATCAGCAATCATCTCTTCAGTTTGGGTGGTTTCTTCAAACTGTTTAAAGTAAGCATTTAAGGCTTCTTCACAGGCCGGACTTTTTTGACATTGTTCGATACCGGAAATCAGCGCCGGTAAAGAATGGTTAACCTGTGTTGTTTGAACTTCTTTTTTAACGGTATGTTGTTGACAGCCGTTAAACACGAATAAAGTCACAAAGAAGAAAATAAGACGCATAAATCTGTTTGCAGTTAAGTGAGTATTGTGTATTATCAGTATTTTGACGTCAGCATCAACCATTCTATGGTCAATATATTGAATTCAATTAAGTCCTTTTTTGAAGTCAAAAGTTCAAAAGATGATTTGAGCTCAGATCAAAAAGACCAGCTTAACCAAGCCATCATTTGTTTGTTAACCGAAATGGTGAAAGCCGATTACGTGGAATTATACATTGAAAAATTGGTACTCAATGAACATTTGACCAAACGCTTGAACCTCAGCCGGGCTAAGGCCAACAAGTATTTAGCCCATGCTAACATCAGTGCTCAGGTGTCGGTCACCCTCAAACCACAAACCGAAATTATTAACAATTATTTAAACCGCCAGGATAAACATGCCCTGATGGTGCAGTTATGGCAAATTGCCTCAGCTGATGGTGAAATTCATTTATTAGAAACTCAAACCTTTTATCAGGCCGGCGAACAATTGGGCTTTAGTAAAGGCCATTTGGACAGAATTTGTCACCCTGAAAAAGCCATTAATTAAATGAATTACCGGTCATACAACATCTGTCGATTAAATGATAAACTAAAACGATGAAAGCCATTTTTTATGGTTTAAAAAACAAATAAAGAGGACGATATGGACTTAACACATTTTCTAAAAACCATGCGCGAGCGTAACGGCTCGGATTTATACCTCACCACAGGTGCCCCGATTAATGTCAAAATCGAAGGTGTCCTGGAAGCCATGAGTAGCACCGGCTTGCCACCGGGTATCGTTGAGAAAATTGCCTATTCATTGATGAATGAGCGCCAACAAAAAGAATTTGAAGAGACTTTGGAATGTAATCTGGCTGTATCTATTAAGGGCGTTGGTCGTTATCGCGTCAATGTTTTTCGTCAACGAGGCGAGGTTAGTATGGTGATTCGAACCATTAAAACCACCATACCGCCTTTAGAAGATTTGCACATGCCGACCCATTTATATGATTTAATCATGGAAAAAAGGGGACTTATTTTGGTGGTTGGTGCCACTGGATCGGGTAAATCCACCACCATGGCCTCTATGATTGATTACAGAAACAGCAACACCACCGGTCATATCCTGACGGTGGAGGATCCCATCGAATATGTCCACCGGCATAAAAAATCAGTCGTTAATCAACGGGAAATTGGTATCGATACTTTAGGTTACGAGCCGGCCTTGAGAAATGCCTTGCGGGAAGCCCCGGATTTGATCTTGATTGGTGAGATTAATAGCGCTGAAACCATGGAAGCCGCCGTTTCATTTGCCGAAACCGGCCACCTGTGTATGGCTACCTTGCACGCCAACAACTCCGATCAGGCCATGGAACGGGTGCTTAACTTTTTCCCCAGCGCCATGCACAATAATGTTTTGATGAACCTGGCATTGAACCTCAAAGCCGTTATTTCACAACGCCTGGTGATTGACGTTGATAAGAAACGCCGACCTGCCTGCGAAATCCTCTATAATACCCCGCAAATCAGAGAAATCATTCGCCGGGGTGAAATCAACGAACTTAAAATTGCCATGGATAAATCCCTGGAAGACGGCATGCAAACCTTCGACCAGGCGCTCTATAACATGTATAAAGAAGGCATCATCACCCTCGAAGAAGCCCTCGGCAATGCCGACTCCCGCCAAGGCCTCGAAGTCCGCATTAACCTCTCCAGCGAAGATGATTCGGGTGGGGATGATTATTTTTGATGGGTGTATCAGAGCATCAAGTCCGCATGACAATAAAAAAGAAAAACTTATTTTGACTTAGAAAGAGGATTTATTTGTGAAGTTTCATAAAAATTGGCAAAAAATATGTGTCTCGCAGGATTATTTTAACAGTGAGTTTCAATATGTATTAGAAAAGAAACTCAATCAAGTACCGTCATTTCACAGAAAACAATGGGAATTTGTGGTTATTTATCTCAATTTGTTGAAATACGATAAACTTAATAAAGATTCTATAGGTGCCTCATTTGGTGCAGGTCGTGAGCGTTTAATTTATGATGTTTCCAAAGTGGTTAAAGAATTTACGGCCACAGATTTATATGTTTACAATACTGCCTGGGCAACTGCCAAGCTTGAAAAAGACATGTCTTGCATGGATTTCGTATTGGAAAAAGCACCTAAAGGGTTTGATGCATCAAACTTAACAGTGAAAGAAATGGACATGCGGCATTTGGACTTTGCTGACAATTCACTTGATTTTGCTTATTCTTCCTGTGCTTTTGAACACATTGGGCATTTTGAAGATTTTGTTCAACACCTTAAAGAGGTCAAAAGAACACTGAAAGATGGTGGTGTTTACGTGATGACTACTGAACATCTATTCTTGCATGAAACCCTTAAAATGGAAGGTAATTACAAATTTCAGTTTTCATATTTGCTGGAAATTTTTAAGGAGGCTGATTTTTATCCTGAAAAATCATTCGATGCAGAACTAAAACGGAACGGATTAAATATGCCCGGATCTGATTTGTTGCCATTGCTGGGAGTTGATCAATCCATTCAGAATGAAACTAAATCACTTATCATTAATCGGCATGGTATACCACATACATCCAGTTGTTTTGTCTTCCAAAAAGGGTCGGATACACGGCATGTTGACCTACTAGGTAACTTTGAAAAAAGTTCTCGATTTCTTAATAGAATCATAAAGCAAAAAGTTAAAATCTTATTTGATGATGTGAAAAGCATTGATCCAAGGCACAATTTATCACCGCAAGGTCGTTCTACCTTGAGTGATCACATTGATTATTTGGCCGATGATTTTGACAAACAAGTTAAATTGCTTCCGCAAGATGACAGTGAATTTGTGTATACTGATTTTATTTATTTTGATGACTTCTGTTTTAATTTCACCGTGTATTTAAGTGTGGAAACAGACATTGAAGTTGAAGTTAAACTAATTGAACGGCCACAAGTTGATTTTGAAGACAGATCCGTGGTTAAGTCAGTAACTAAGCATATACAGCACGAGGGAAAAGTATCCGTCAATTTTTGTGCAAAAAAATCATGCCTATATGCGTTGGCCGTTTCAGCTGAAAATAGTGATGAAATTAAGCTGCATTACCTGGATGTTAGGGCAAGATTGGTATCAAAGCTTGATAGATGATAAACCATCCTTGTATTGCCTTGTAAGAGGATACAGGGTCAATTGAAACAGATATTTTCTCAAGCCAAAATAGGCCGATAATGCTTTTTAACAGTGTCTCATTCTTTGTTTTTTTATTTGTTGTTTTAATTCTTAGCGCCGTTTTAAGGCGCTATTCAGCAAAAGGTGAGTTATGGTTTTTGGTTTTAGCCAGCGCGTTTTTTTACGGACAGTGGAGCTGGAAATACCTGATACTCATTTACACCACGATATGTGTTGATTACCTGTTAGGGCTCAGATATTACAAAAGTGAACATCCGCAAAAGTATTTAACCATCAGCTTATGTGTCAATTTGGGCATATTGGGTATATTTAAGTATTTTAATTTTTTAATGGATTCCGCTAATCAGATAATAGAGATGAGTGGATTCGATTACCATTTTTCAACCATAGAAGTGCTGCTGCCTGTGGGTATCTCTTTTTATACCTTTCAAAGCATGAGCTATATGATTGACATTCACCGTCATACACTCAAGCCCCGGGAAAAATTTGTGGACTATGCTTTATTTGTCTCATTTTTTCCGCAACTGGTTGCCGGTCCGATTGTCCGTGCTTCCGAGTTTTTTAAACAACTGGACGAAAAAAGACATTTTAGTTTTGGCATGGCACAAGCCGGAACCCTTCTCATTTTAGTTGGCTTGGTCAAAAAAGTGGTGTTTGCAGATAATTTAGCCTTGTTTGTAGATCCGATATTTAACCAACCGGAGAATTATTCGGGTCTAATGACGCTGTTGGCTGTTTATGGCTTTGCTTTTCAAATATACTTTGATTTTTCCGGGTACACAGATATTGCCATTGGTGTCGCAAAGTTGTTAGGCTTTAATTTCCCCCGAAATTTCATGCACCCTTATGTGTCATTATCCATTAGAGATTTCTGGCGCCGTTGGCATATGACGTTATCTCGTTGGCTGAGGGATTATCTTTATATCAGTTTAGGCGGTAATAGACAGGGCACTTATAAAACGGCGAGAAATCTATTTCTAACCATGTTTTTAGGTGGACTTTGGCACGGTGCTTCCTGGAACTTCGCCATTTGGGGTGTTTTACATGGGGTATACTTATCTATAGAGCGGTTCAATGCTCATTTCAAGCTAATACGATTTAATCCTGACAATAATTTGGTTCGATTAATACAGTGGTTCTGGGTTTTCCACCTGGTGTGTTTTGCCTGGATATTTTTTAGGGCTGTAGATTTTAAGGACAGCGCCATAATCTTAAACAATATTGTATTTTGGAAAGATCATGCAGCCATGAATTCAAGCACTGTTCTTTACATGGTTTTCATTTTATTTTGCCCCTTTCTACACTGGTTTAGTTCACGATTTGATGTGTCAAAGAATGCCGGTAACCTGGGTACGTTAACGTATGTATGTCTTCAAGTGATTTTGTTGCTTATGTTAATCTTCTTCAGCACCCAGCAATCTGATTCATTTATCTACTTTCAGTTTTAATATGATTAAGTTTTTTTTACATAAAAAGTTCTGGTTACCTTTTGTCATTATCTTTGTCATGATTGTGGTAATAGAGTTGCTATTGAGAACAGGGATTTATGATAACTATCTTAAGCCAAATTCACACATGGGTAGCTCCTTTGAGCGGATGAAATCGCTTAAGGAATTTGGTTTGGATGAAATTAATTGGATTACAACCGGTGATTCGAGAATGGATTGGGGTGTAAATCACAAAAAAGTTAGGCGATATCAAAAACAAAGAGGCGTTAATCATGTTCGCATGTCTTTTGGTGGTGCAGATTTTATGGTAATACAGTCAGTTATTAACTGGTCAATAAAGCACATGAATTCACTGGATGGTGTTGTGCTTGGGGTATCGGAGAACAAATTAACTCATGACAGTACTTATACGAAACTATATCCCATTGCTTGGCCATTTAAAAGTGCTCTCAATTTTGAAAGAGACTCCGTAATGCCCGATAAGATGAAAAAATGGCGATACTTTTATGGTTTAGCGATTGTTAATTATTTTAAAGATATTAAAGATTTTATATCAAATCCATTAAAGCGGTTTAAGCAACTTGAAGAAGCTCAACAAAAAGAATTAATACAGATATTGGACTATAAATCGAATAGAACAGGGAATTTATGTGCTTACAAATTAGATTCACTTTCTTCTTGTGTTAAGACTGCCAATCAACTCAAAAAACAACAAAAAATCCCGGCCGGTCTTGGGCTAACATTAAAATTATGTGGCAGTACTAAAGCCCAAGTAAAATTAAAGTCTAAAAATTCCACAGCACCAATTAAACATAAACAACGCATTATAAAAGGCTGGCAGTCTTTGATAAAAGACGTACTCAATGAAAATAAATACATGTTGTTTGTTTTGTTACCTGATTATCAGATGTACGACTATCTTTTAAAGCCTGTTAATGCAGAACAGATTACTCAACAAATAATTACTCCATTTAAAAATCACCCAAAATTTATTCTATTAGACTTAAGACAGTTTGTACCTATTGAAGACCAGTGTCAATTTTACTCTGATCCTTTGCACTTTAATAATAAAGGCAGCCACTTATTAACTAAAAAAATTCTCGATACACTGTAACTTTAAGTACGGGCATGTCGCTAATCATTAATAAATTCTAAGTACATAACAATGTTATGTTTAATCATTAACTATTTTAAGCAGTTTATATTTTCTCAGATAAACTCTGTTAAAATGCGACGTTTGTTTATTAACAATAATTATGAATATTTTCAATCGCCAATATACTGCCCCAAAAAGTCAAACACGTAAATGGTATTCAAAAAGTATTGCTGAAAGAAATGAATTGAACAATGAAGCCATAGATAAGCGATTAATTGGCTGGGATGAAATGTTGGATAACATTCCGCAAAGAAAGATAAAGCCTTTCCATGAGAAAACGCATGTGGTTTTCTTTCATATCCCTAAAACTGCCGGCACAACAATGGATCATGTGATTAGCAAAAATTTAGCGGTTTGGGGTATGTTTAAACACAACGACGGTGATTTCGATAAAAACATTGCTGGATTCTATAAGATGGGTAGGGCACCCAGAACAATCATGGGACATCATGAATTAACCAGCTATTTTTATCAATTGTTAGAACGAGAGCGTATGGTTCAGTTTACCTGTCTCAGGGAGCCTGTGGCTCGGGTGGTTTCCTATTATGATTTTGTTAAGGCTCATAAAGGGCATCCGAACTACAAACTTGCGAATCAACTGAGTTTAAAGGAATTTGTTCAATCACCTAAAAGTGATGAAATTCATAATGCACAGTCAATGAGGATTTTGGGTTTATTAAATGGTCAGGCCTTTAAAAAAGATAAGCGTTCTGATGCTGATCTGATCAGTGATACAGTGAATCAATTAAAGAATCGATATTCCTTTTTTGGAATAACCGAACAATTTGATGCGTTTTTGATGACCTTAGCCAAATTGATGAAATGGCATGACAATTATTATCAACGAAAAAATGTGACCAATAAAAAAATAAAAACCAGTAAACAAGACATTGATTCTGAAACGATGGATTTGATTAAACAATACAATGCTATAGACATTGAAGTGTATCAACAAGCTAAAGAGTTATTCGAACAGCGGTGTAAAACACTTCATATTACAGATCAAGTTGTCCGTGATTTTCAATCGCGTAATGTAGAGTTCCAGCAGTTAGTAAAGGCCAATAAAATATAGTTATAAATGGATTTTGTCACTGACATTAAAGAGGGCTTTAAACGCAAGCAATTGTGGAAACGTCTCGCTGTTTTGGAACTCAAAACGCGCTATCAGGGTGCATTTATCGGCACTTTTTGGATTTTACTGACACTGATGCTTAAAGTGGGTATGTTGTCATTGGTTTATTCCATGGTTTTACAGCGCGATATAAAGGAATACGTACTTTTTTTAGCTATTGGCGTACTCACATGGAACTTTATATCCGCAGCCATTATTAGCAGCAGTATGGTTTTTACTAAGGGCTCAAACTTTTTGCAGCAAATGAAATTGCCCCATTCTGTTTTTGTTTTTCAAAACATATACCGGGAAGCGCTGGTGCTTGTTTTGTACCAGCTGTTTGCCATTCCTTTGGTTATTGCCATAAAAGGTTTTGATTTTGTGAGTATGACATGGTTATGGGCTTTAGCCGGTTATGTTCTTATTGTATTTAACGCTTTTTTTGTCAATATGTGGTTAGGGTGGTTAGCCGTTAGGTTTAGAGATGTGCAGCCTTTCTTATCTAGTGTTGTCATGATCCTATTTTTAATTACTCCTGTTTTATGGCCCCCACCGCCTGGATTTTCTGACAGCATATTGTTTCAGTTAAATCCCTTTTATCACTTATTGGAATTAATTAGGGCACCCATTTTACATAATGTAATCCCGGTCTCTTCATTTATGGTAGGTTTAGGGTGTTTGCTATTTAATATGTTGATTTGTATTATCTTTTATCCGCGGGTGAGAGATCGTCTGGTTCTATGGTTGTAATTATGGCCTCAATCGCACTTAAAAATATCACGTTTTCATATCAATACTTTCCATCCATCAGTGGCAGTTTTTTTAAAAGTAATGCCGGATTAAAACATAAAACAGCATTAAGTCACTTCGATTTAACCATTAAAGACGGTGATCGTGTGGCATTATTAGGTGTCAACGGTGCTGGTAAATCAACGCTTTTAAAAATCATCGCCGGAGTCATTAAGCCCGAACAAGGCGAAGTACAGGTTCAAGGACAAGTGTATTCTTTTTTTGGTCGAAGTGTAGGCGTTATGCCACAACTTTCAGGATTTGAAAACTTGCATTTAAGAGGTCTGTTGCTTGATTTGGCAGATGATGTTATCGCTGAAAAAATCACTGAAATTGTCGAATTTACAGAATTGGGTGATGATATTTATCGCCCCGTTTCAACGTATTCTCAGGGCATGAAAGCCAGGCTTACATTTGGCATGTTAATGTTTGTGGATGCAGATATTATGTTGTTGGATGAGGGCTTAGCTGCCGGTGATCGATTTTTCTTGGATAAGGCACAAAACTTTATTGATGAATTGTTAGACTCATCTAAAATATTAGTTTTCGCCAGCCATTCCGTTCATCTCCTTAAACGATTTTGTAATAAAGCCATCTTAATTGATCAGGGGCAAATTGTAGAATTTGGCGGCCTGGATGAAGTTCTTCGGAGCTATAATCATATTAAAGATAAGAAAAATAAAAGTGTATAAAATGTCATTGCTGAAGACGAATTCCGCCGACCTAGTTTGACCTCAGAAAGTACTTGGTTCATGGTTGTCGAAACTTTCAAAAAGTTTACGGCTGACTGTCAGGTTTTTTCATTCCTTTGTAGATAATTAATCACTGTATAAATCTAATAATTGTTATGACAACAAACATATAATTAATATATGTTGCGAATGTTTATTCTTCGGGTTGTGTGCGTTATTGTTAAATTTGTTGGGTATGAATAATTTATTTACGGTTATGGTTAGGCGAGGGACGCGTTGTGGATATTCTTTTCTGATTTCAGGGTGGTTATTGTGGTTGCTACATATGTCATAACATGAAGTTGTTGCTGATGATTTGTTGATTTTATGGGTTAAGAAGGCTGTTTTGGGCGAAACTTTGTCTCTAGGTGACAATTTACGTCAATAATTGGGTTTTAGCGTCGACTAATTTGATGAAAACGCTAAAAGTGTGAACCAGTCGACATGGAACGGGCGTTTAAACAAAAAAAATCACAAGGTACTTGCGTAAAAAGTGAAAAGTGAATAATCTACACACCATGGACGATTTTTTAATTAATCACATTTGAGGTAAATAACATGAAAAAGAATCAAGGTTTTACATTAATCGAGTTGATGATCGTAATCGCGATTATCGCCATCTTAATGGCTTATGCCATCCCTGCATACCGTGATTACACTGTACGTGCAAAAGCCGGTGAGTGTATTTCAATTGCTGCAGCAGCTAAGCAATCAGTTAGTGAGTTTTATATCAGCGAGGGTACATACCCAGCTAATAATGGTTCCGCTGGATTATCAGCCGCTGCTAGTATTACTGGTGAAAACGTTGCATCTGTTGGTGTGGCAAATGGAGTTATTACTTGTACATTTAATGCTGAAGACCCAACATTAAGTGGTTCAACTATCATTATGACACCATCTTCAATGCCAGGAAGTATCGAGTGGAGATGTTCTTCTGCATTGGCTGATAAATTCTTGCCAGGTGGATGTAGATAAATTTAGTAATATTATGAAAAAGGCCTCGGTCAAACCGGGGCTTTTTTTTGCTTTTAAAAAATTTCGATATAATTATTTTAAAATTTGAGTATTTTTTATAGCGCAAGTAGACTGGAAAACATTATGAATCAACCTGAATCAATTAATAAAGTTAACATTATTGCTATTATTAAGCCGTTATTTTGTCTTGTAATTTTGGCATTTTTAGTTTGGATTGTCTATAAACCCGGTTTGACAGGTGGATTCATATTTGATGACTATCATAGCTTAAAAAAACTGTCTGTATTCGAAGGTGAAGTAACATGGGATCACAGCTTAGAATATTTTGGTTCATCAGATACAGGACCTTTGAAACGACCAATTTCAGTTTTTTCATTTTTGATTGACGCTAATAACTGGCCTGCAGACGCTTATTCATTTAAAAGAACAAATGTGTTCTTACATATTATTAATGGCTTGTTATTGTTTTTATTAATTCGACAAGTTTTAGGTTATAAACCAGAGCGCAGAAGTAAAAAAAATTTAATAGCATTTTTTTCTGCAGGGTTTTGGTTACTTCATCCATTTTTAGTATCTACAACACTTTACATTGTACAGAGAATGGCCATGTTGCCATTGACTTTTATGCTCTTGGGTATGCTGATGTATATCTGGGGAAGGTTTCGATACAACAAAGATCCATCCCTTATTAACAGGTTTATTCTAATAGTTGCTGTTTGGGGAGCTACTTTATTCGCCATGCTGAGTAAAGAGAATGGTGTGTTATTTTTACCTCTTGTGACATTATTTGAGGTATTTATTATTCAAAAGTACCTTCAAGTTAAACCACTTAATAGAGGCTTTAAATACATTCTTTTAATTTTACCCTTATCTTTTTTAATTGTTGCTTTTTTAATGGCTCTTCCTGGATTTATGGGGCGGTTTGATGTCAGAGAGTTTTCGGCAATGGATAGACAGTTAACTCAGTTTAGGGCACTTGCTGATTATTTATATCATATTTTTATACCAAAGTATTTTACATATGGTGTTTTCACAGATGGTTTTGTAGTGTCAAAAGGGTGGCTAAAACCTGTTACAACTTTAATTTCATTTATATTTATCTTCGGTTTATTATGTTTTGCCTGGATATATAGAAGCCGTTATATTTGGTTTAGCTTTTCGATATTTTTCTTTTTTATCGCACATAGTATTGAGTCGACAATAATTCCATTAGAAATGTATTTTGAACACCGTAATTATATTGCAGCTTTATTTCTGGGAGTGCCTATTACACTCTTTTTTGTAAAATTATTGGATAAAAGTAGAATTTATTTTGTTGTGTTAGTTGGTGTATTGTTGTATTTAGGCTTTTTGACTTTTTTGCGGGTGAATGTATGGAGTGATAATTTTAGATTGCATGAAATGACCATGAATAAATTCCCTGAATCAAAAAGAGCATTTGCAATGACTGCAGATTTCTATGCCAGAAGTGGTTATACAGATCGTACGTTAATGGTTTTGGGCCAAGCAATAGATAAGCATGATAACATTAGTTTAAAACTTAATAGGCTCCAGTTCTTATGTGGTCGCAAAAATCTTGCTGAGAATCAGTATGAATTGTATTTTAATCAATTATTACACAGTTTAAATACCACCCCTTTTCTTCAAGACGACATCGCGGCCTATACAATTTTATTCAGAAAACTATTAAGGAAACAATGTCAAACTGGAAATGATTTAGAATATGCGTTGAAGCTGTACGAGGCTTTATTAAACAATCCTTATAAAGATCGTGACTATTCTAAAATGTTACATACAGCATATGGAATGTATTACCATATGGAAAAAGGGAATTATGATAAAGCTAAGCAAAATATTGAAGATCTTATCTTTACATACCATCGATATTACGATGTTTTTGAAGGTTTTGAGTTTTTAATAGACAAGGGCCGGTATGATATTGTCAATGAGTTGCTTGAAAGTTTGAGGGATGATTATCAAGTTCAGTTTAAACACAAATTTGATTTCAAAATGTTTGGAAAAAGAATCCAAGAATATCAACAAATTATTGACGAAAATTTATAATCATGATTTCAGTTATTATCCCTGCAAAAAACGAATCAAAAAGTTTAATTGTATTATTGCCAGTTTTACGAAATGAATTACCTAACGCTGAAATCATAGTGGTCAATGATGGTTCAACGGACGACACACAAGAAGTGTGTAAAGAAGCTGGTGTAAAGGTGGTTAATCATCCCTATAGCAAGGGTAATGGGGCTGCCATCAAATCAGGAGCTCGTGTAGCATCCGGTGATACTTTTATCTTTATGGATGCGGATGGACAGCACCGACCGGAAGATATTCAGGACTTACTCAATCGATTTAACGAAGGCTTTGATATGGTTGTAGGCGCTCGTGGTGGTGAGTCGCAGGCTTCTAAAGCTCGTTTATTCGGAAATGGCCTTTATAACCGCGTTGCGAGTTATATGACTGGTCAAAAAATTGTTGATTTAACGTCGGGGTTTCGGGTGGTGAATGCCGAAAAATTTAAGCAATTTCTGTATTTGTTACCCAATGGTTTTTCTTATCCGACGACGATCACAATGGCTTTCTTCAGAGCCGGTTATGGTGTGGCGTATCAACCGATTGTGGCGCCGGAAAGAATTGGGAAAAGTCATATTAATCTTTTAAAAGATGGTATGCGGTTCTTTTTGATTATCTTTAAAATTGGAACCTTATATTCGCCGATGAAGTTATTTTTTCCAGCGAGTTTGGTGTTTTTCTTGATGGGGCTTATTTACTATATATATACCTTCTTCACCGATGGTCGCTTTACCAATATGGGTGTTTTACTATTTACCACTTCGGTCATGATTTTTCTGTTGGGTTTGATATCAGAGCAAATTACGGCATTGTTTTATCAGACCAAGCCGAGAGATGCTGATAGGGACGGCTAAGTTTTTCAGCCAAAAAGTAAATAGCCATTTCAGAGAAAATTGAGATTAATCGAATCAAAGCAATAATAATCAAGGCTTCATGTTTAGGCATCTTAGGTGAGCTCAGTAGTATAAATACCAATTCACGAACACCGGTACCACCCGGCGCACCGGGTATGACATAACCGGCCAGCCATGATAAAGCAAAACAGGCTGTCATAAATATATAGGGCTGGGATAGAAAGCCAAGCGCTTCAATAAGTAGATAGGTGATTAATCCCATTCCCATAAAATAAAAGAGATAACTAACCAAAGCCGTAATAAAACCGGCATTAATCATAAGTCGAGCCATAAAAATGGCGCCGACAAATTCCATTAATACAATGGTCCAAAAAGGCACGGGTAGCCAGTTTGTAAGCCAGGTGATTTGATCAGGCCAATAAAACAATAAATTAGCAATAATAAATGCCGCCATAACCAAAAGCAGGGATTCATAAAAGGCTGCCATACCAAGTTGTTTATGGGTGAAGTTATTATTCTTAGTTTGTTGGTGCCGGTACATAAAATGAAAGATATTTCCCGGCAGGTATTTCATGATTTGGCTTTTGAAATAAATTTTTGAACATCGCTGCGGCTCTCTGAATTTGAGTAAAACCAGCCAGGCAAGAACGAGTGCCATTATTAGTAAAAAATAAATGAGGTTTGATGCTATAAAAGTACTTGCAAAAAGTATCTTGTTTTTAATTTCGAGGGTTTTTAGTGCGGTGATATTTTCTTGGATAATTTGGTAAATAAAATAGCAAGCCAATACAAATATGGCCAATCTTAATGTGCCAAGTAACCGTTTTTGCCAAAGTTTACGGTTCATTAAATTTTTGATTTAGCCAAAACCATGGTCCAAGGTAGAGGTTTATTAACTGTAACCACCTCAAGTTCCTGATTAACAAAATGAATAAAGCCACGGCTACTCCAGTGATTGCGATGATCAGGTGTGTTGCCCCAGTCTTTCACGTATTTTCCGCGCATAAAATTGAGTATTCTCCAGAGTGGTTCTCTGGGAACACTAAAGAGATAATAGTCAGCTCTTAATGCAGCCATTTTTTGTAAAGCTAATCGAGGATTTTCTAAATGCTCAAGCACCTCACAACAGACGACCAAATCGGCTTGTTCTTCCGCATCGATGTCATAAATACTTTTTATATACAGTTGAGTGTTTTGTCTTAATTTATTATTGATGGCAATTTTGACATCGGGCACGTCTATATCTAAGCCTCTTATCATGGCTTCTTGAAAAAGTCGCTCTAAATGTTGATTAACATGTCCCTGTCCGCATCCACATTCTGTGATGCGATTAATGGCAGATGGAATTTGTTGTGTTAAATCCGTGATGCTATTCATAAAACCATCCAGCATTTTTTGGGCAATGGGATTAGAAGAATCGTATTTTTCGTGATGTGGTTGTTGGTTGTTTTCGGGCATATTAACGGCAAAAATTGTCAGTTAGCTTCATTTTATAGGGTTATGTTTATGTTTTGGTGCTGAAATCACGAAAAAAGGCTTATTATTCGTTTTATTTATTTACAGAATCGTTCTTTCCTTTGAAAATAATTTAATTACCTCAAAATATAGCAATCAAAATCATGAGCATTAATAAGGGTCAAGGGTTCACGCTAATCGAGTTAATGATTGTCATCGCCATAATTGCAATATTGATGGCTTATGCCATTCCTGCATATCGTGACTATACAGTCAGAGCTAAGGCAGGTGAAGGTATATCAATGACGGCAAGCTTAAAATCGCTGATTTCAGAGCATTGGGTCAGTTCTGGGGAAGTTGCTAGTTTGAACAGTGGTGCAGGTATCGTACCTTTGGCCACCGATTTGACTGGAGAAAACGTCAGCCAAATCAATGTCACCGCTGGTGTTATTGTTGTGACATATTCTAATGATACAACACTTGCTGGCGAAACTTTAACAATGACACCAAGCATTCCAGGGAGCGGTGGTAACACAGGGAGTAGCTTAATGTGGGAATGCACATCCACTTTGGATAACAAATATTTACCTATTGAGTGCAGAACACCTTAGTCTTATAAACTATTCTATTTCAGGTCGGTTTAATTTAAACTGGCCTTTTTTGTTTGAGTGAAAAATGACCAAATCTAAAGCAGCAGGATTACATTTTTTATTAAGTGTTATATTTATTGGCGGATTTATTGTTTTTTTAAACCTGTTTTGGTATCGACACTTAGTGGGGGTTACCGGTGTTATTGAACCACTCAAGTTATTAGTCATAGTTGATGTGTTAATCGGCCCTTTGCTAACTTTTATTGTTTATAAACAGGGTAAGAAAACTTTAAAGTTTGATTTGTCAGTTATCGTCTTGATGCAATTGGCAGCTTTTATTTATGGTGCGTTTATTATTTACCAGGGCAAACCGAGTTGGTTGGTATTCAATGATAATGCTTTTGAAGTCGTTTATGAAAAGGAAGTGCCTAATCAAGGTGATGTTTTAAAAAATGGTGGTTTATTTAGCCAGCCAAAATTAGCGTATATTCCATACACGAATCAAAGATTAGGTGTTTCAGCTCACCAAAATTTCACTGCCGCTGAAGCGTTAACGGCAGATAAATGGGGTGAGGTATCATATCAAAAAATCACCCCGAAAGAAGCGGCAGCGCTTGTCGGTTTAGGCGTTGATGATTTTAAATATAAAATTAAACAACAAGATCCACAGATGTATCGAATTAATAACGATGGTTTGCTGTCAGTTATGGTTCTTAAAGATAAAGAAAATCTTAAATTCTCAGTTATGACACAGTTTAACTAATAACCCTACCTCCGGCACATGTATTATTAAAGAGTCTCTTGTTATAATCATTATTTACTTTTCTACGACGAGCAACCATGAATAACCAAATTCCCGATTCAGATGAAACTGTCCGGCATGATGAGGTGCCAACGGATTATGAGGCGAAGTATGACGATAGCCGTTATAAGAAAAGCCGGAAGCTGACTTTGCGAAAGTCCTGGCGTTGGTGGGGTGTGGGGCTGGCATTGTTTTTGGCTTTGCAGGTTTTGCTGGTGATGTTTTTTGATCGGGAGCCGGATTTGTTCGATGTGCAGGTCAATGCCGAAAAATATGCCAAGGAGCATCAGTGGCGGGATGTCACGGGTGTTACCTCGGGTGCGGCGTTTTTGGAAATTACCGATGTCTTGTTAAATAAACCCGGCGGTTATATGTCGAATGATGTTTTGCCGCCGTTTGTTTTGATGGATAATATGCCGAGTTGGGAATTCGGGGTGGTGATTCAGGCTCGGGATTTTGTGCGGGTGATGCGCAATGATATCAGTCGTTCTCAGAGTCAATCTGAGGAAGATGCGGATTTATCTGATTCTGATCCAAAGTTTCATAATGATCATGATAAATGGATTTGGCCGGCTACGGAAGGTCGTTTCGAATCAGGACGGACGTTTTTCTTAAAATATATGAATCGATTGGCCGGTTCTGCTGAGCCACCGGCGGAATTTTATGCCCGTACAGATAATTTGGTGGTCTGGTTGAACCTGGTAGAGAAACGTTTAGGTAGCTTGTCTAAGCGGTTGAGCGCCAGTGTTGGAGAGGATCGCATCAATACCAACAGCGGTGGTGATGCCATGTCGGAATCGGCCACTTATCAGCCCAGTGAGTTGCAGGTGAAAACACCGTGGCTCGAGATTGATGATAATTTTTATGAAGCCCGTGGTTCAACCTGGGCCTTAATTCATCTTCTAAAGGCCATTGAAGTGGATTTTAAAGGTGTGTTGGAAAAGAAAAACGCCCTGGTGTCTTTGCGACAAATAATTCGGGAATTGGAAGCCACTCAGGACAGTATCTGGACACCGATGATTCTCAACGGTTCTGGTTTTGGTTTCTTTGCGAATCATTCTTTGGTCATGGCGTCGTATATTTCCCGGGCGAATGCCGGTGTGATTGATTTACGGCAGTTGTTGGAGGATGGGTGATTTTGAGATTTCGTTAATTTAAGGAGATTCCTCCACTCGCTGCGCTCGGTCGGAATGACATCAAAAAAACAGGACTGTCATCCCGAGTGAGCTTCTGCGAACCGAGGGATCTCCAGCAGCCTATCACTAACTATAAAAAAACAGTAACAATAAAACATGAACACTTATTACGTCTATATGGTGGCAAATAAGTACAACAATGTACTTTATACCGGTGTCACCAATGATTTGGTGCGGCGGGTTTATGAGCATAAGAATAAGTTGGTGAAGGGTTTTACCTATAAATACAATGTCGATAAATTAGTTTATTTTGAGCAGACTGAGAATTCAAATGCTGCGATTGCACGTGAGAAGCAGATTAAGAATTGGTCGCGGCCGAAGAAGGATTTTTTGGTTAATAAGGATAACCCGGAATGGTTGGATTTAAGCGGGGAGATTTGTTGAGGGTTTTGTTGTATGGGATTGCGTGAACGTGAGGAGGTTCCTCGATCTCTGATCCAGTCTCGATTCTAACACCTCCATCCCTAGCGGCGTCCACTCGCTGCGCTCGGTCGGAACGACAGTGCTTTTGTTAGATTTCGTGAAAGTGAGGAGGTCCCTCGACTCGCTTGGGACGACAGGTAATTATTTGTCATCCCGAGGGAGCGTAGCGAGTCGAGGGATCTCCTGCAGTTTATCGCTTACTCAAATGTGAGCGCATCACCCCAACATATCCAGCATCAGTTGGTTCATTTTTTTGACGTATTCGGCGGGGTTTTTAAGCTGACCACCTTCGGCGAGGAGGGCTTGTTCGAACAGGAGTTCGGACCATTGCTTGAACTGCTCGTCGTTGTTGATGTTTTCGATGTGCTTCACCAGCGGATGGTTTAAGTTCACTTCCAGCGCCGGTTTTTGGCCGGGCATGGCTTGACCGGCTTGCTCCATCAGTTTTTGCATGTGGATGGCCATGGCATTTTCGTCCATGACTAAGCAGCTGGCAGAATTAACCAGTCGGGTTGACGCGGTGACTTCACTGACCTGATCTTTGAGTTGCTCTGACAGTTTCTTCAAGAAGTCTTTGTCTTCTTCACTGGTGGTGTCTTCTTTTTCTTTGTTATCACCATCAAAATCAAGTTTACCTTTGGCCACAGACTGGAAGTGTTTGCCATCGTACTCATTGACGTGGCCCATCATCCATTCGTCGATTCGGCTGTGCATGAGCAGCACTTCAATGCCTTTTTCTTTAAATAACTCGAGATGCGGTGAGTTTTTCGCGGCAGCGTAAGATTCAGCCGTGATAAAGTAGATTTTATCCTGCTTGTCCTGCATGCGGCTGATGTAGTCATCCAATGAGACATTTTCAGTGGCGTCATCGTTATGGGTCGAAGCAAAACGCAATAATTTCAGTACCGCTTCACGGTTTGAGAAATCCTCCACCACACCTTCTTTTAAGGTATCGCCGAATTCATTCCAAAATTCTCCGTAAACTTCGCTGTCGTTGGTTTTCTTTTTCAACATGCCGAGGACACGCTTGACCAGACCTGAGCGAATTTTTTTCAACAGCGGGTTGTCTTGTAAAGTTTCACGAGAGACGTTTAAGGGCAAATCATTGGAATCGACAATGCCTTTGACGAAACGCAAGTAGTTTGGTAACAATTCTTTCGAAGCGTCGGTAATAAAGACCCGTTTGATGTAGAGCTTCAAGCCTTCACGGTCGTCGGGGTTTTGGAACATGCCAAAAGGTGATTTTTTCGGAACATACAGTAAATTGGTATAGCTCTGGGTTCCTTCAATGTGGTTATGGCTCCAGAAGGCAGCGTCATTAAAGTCATTGCTGATTTGCTTGTAAAATGCCTGGTAATCTTCGTCTTTAATGTCGCTGGGGTTCTTCTTCCACAGGGCAGTGGCGTCGTTAATGACTTCGTATTCAGGTTCCTTGGCCGGTTTGTCGTTGCCGTCTTCATCCTGCTCCGGATGAATGACTTCCAACATTTTTATTGGGAAAGCCACGTGCTCTGAGTATTTTTTTATCAAAGATCGTAAACGGTGGTTGTCGGCAAATTCGGCTTCGTCATCCTGTAAATGTAAGATGACTTCGGTGCCGTGACTGTCTTTGGTGATTTCTTCAATGGTGTAATCATTTTTACCGTCAGAACGCCATGCCAAAGCCTGATTTGACTCACTACCGGCTTTTAAGGTTCTGATTTCAACTTCTTTGGCAACAATAAAAGAGGCATAAAAACCCACGCCAAACTGGCCAATCAAGTTGGCATCTGCTTTGTCTTTTTTGGCAATGGATTCGAGGTATTTTTTAGTGCCGGAATTGGCAATGGTGCCGATGTTTTCAATCAGTTCATCGTGACTCATACCAATGCCGTTATCGGTGATTGTGATGGTTTTGGCTTCTTTGTCAAAATCCACCTTGATGTGCAAATCATCGGCATTCAGTTTTTTGTTTTTAATGGCTTCAAAACGTAATTTATCGCAGGCATCTGAGGCATTGGAAATTAATTCACGCAAAAAGATGTCTTTGTTGGAATATAAAGAGTGAATAACCAGGTCAAGAACCTGATTCACTTCCGCTTGAAAAGTATGTTTTTTAGCTGTTTGGCTCATAATATTCAATCAATTTTAAGATGCCTGTAAATTAGGGATGAATTGATGGTTTTCAAGACGCACAGGGTGGCGGTCATGTAAAATGTCACTTTTATTATGGTTTAATGGCTGGTCATGACAATTAATTGGTTCCCGGGCCATATGCACAAGGCCCAAAAAGACATCCGTGCACTCTTGCCTGAGGTGGATTTGGTCATTGAGGTATTGGATGCGCGTTTACCGTACAGCTCTCAGAATCCTCTGCTGGCGAAAATCCGGGGGCATAAACCCACCATTCAGTTATTAAACAAGGCTGATTTGGCCGATAGCGACGTCACACGACAGTGGCTGCAGGCTTTTGAGCAGGTAAGTCAGGCTAAGGCCTACGCCGTCAGTCAATCCGAACCGGCCGTCATGAAACAGATTCCTGATTGGTGTCGAGCCATGTTTCCCGAACGTGAAGTCAATAAAAAGCCGATACAAGTGTTGATTATGGGCGTCCCGAATGCCGGTAAGTCAACGGTGATTAATGTCATTGCCGAACGTGGTATTGCCACCACCGGTGATGAGGCGGCGGTAACCAAACGGCAGCAACGAATTAAATTGCCCAAAAATGTCATATTGCATGATACGCCCGGCGTTTTATGGCCACGTTTTGATAATCAATACAGTGCCCATCGCCTGGCAATCGCCGGTAGTATCAAATCTTCAGTAGTAGACATGGGTGATCTGGCCCATTTTCTCACGGCTTTCTTGGCCGGGCATTATCCGGGCGCCATTCAGGATCGTTTCCAGGTGGCGGTCAGCGATGCCTTTGATGTCAGCGATGACATGGCCGTGTATGAACTGATGGAAGCCATGGCCATAGCACGGCATTTTGTCCAGGCCGGTAACCAGGCGGATATGGAACGCTTTTATCGTCAACTGATTACTGAATTCAGGCAAGGTCAATTGGGACGAATTACGTTGGAAACACCCGCCATGCAAAAAACTGAAGTGACAGAAGTGGAGCAGCTGTTGGCAGACAAAGCCGCTAAAAAAGCCGCTCGTAAAGAGCGCTTTAAAAATAAACGGTCAAAAAGTTAACGGTTGTACTGAATGAATTATCAACCTCCCGAAACAACGATTGAGCTGGTTTTTCAAGACGAGGATATTCTGGTGGTTAATAAGCCTGCGGGATTGTTATCGGTGCCGGGACGGATTCACAAGGATTGCCTGATGAGCCGGTTACAAGTGGAATTTCCGACGGTGCGTTGTGTCCATCGCCTGGATATGGAGACTTCAGGTTTAATGGTGCTGGCTCTGCACAAGCCGGCACAAGCTCACTTAAACAGACAATTTGAGCAAAGACAGGTGACAAAGAGGTATTTGGCGCGGGTGATTGGTCAGCCTGAAACACAAAGCGGTGAAATAAATTTACCCTTAATTTGTGACTGGCCGAATCGCCCCCGGCAAAAGGTGGATTATGACGCAGGCAAACCGGCTCTCACACATTGGCAAGTTAAGCAACGTGAAGAACACACCAGTTTAATTGATTTAAAGCCGGTCACGGGGCGGTCACACCAATTACGGGTGCATTTGTGGCATACCGGACTACCGATTGTGGCTGACAGTTTATATCAGCCCGAAACGATGACAGCGCATCAAAAGGCGGCTGTGGCGGCAATAACAAAGCAAAGCCGACGGCAGCAACTCCATTTACACAGTTATCATCTGGGTTTTGAGCATCCGGGCAGCGGTAATGCAGTTGCGTTTATGCGACTGGCGGATTTTGTCTGCCAGTGAAATGCGTAATCGGTTAAAATGAACCAAGACACCAAGTCAAGTATAATATGTCAGTGACCGAAGACAGCCAATATTTTCAACAAGCCTGCGGTTTTTTAGCCCAATGGGTGTTGTCACCTGAGCAAGCCATGCAAAATCAGTCCCCGCGACTGGTTTTTTCGCATGTGCCGAAAACCGGCGGCACATCCGTGGAAACCGTTCTGGCGAAAAATTACCGTCTGTCTGATGTTTTACACCTCAATGCCCCGGAATTTAAACGTTATCCGGAGATACTTACGTTAAAGAAAAAGCCACCGCGATTAATCTGCGGTCATCATCCTTTGCATTCACCGCTGTATCGGCATCTACCGGCGGCGCCTTTATTTCATTTTACCCTGTTACGCGAACCAGTGGCACGGGTGCTGTCTTATTATAATTATGTCTGTCATAAAACCGATCATCCAATGCATCAGCAGGCTTGTGGTTTAAGTTTGTCTGATTTTGTGATCAGCGCGGCAAGCCCAGAATTAAATAATGGCCAGTCTCGCCGATTCAGTGGTTACTTGCATCAGGCGGCGCCGAATGATGAAACCTTATTTGAAACTGCGCGAGATGCCCTTGAAAATTGCTTTTCTCTGGTTGGCACCACCCACTGTTTCGATGAAACCTTATTGTTGCTCCATCAATTTCTGGGATTCACAGATTTGCATTACCGTCGGCAAAACCAATCTCCAAAAATCCTGGCTATTGAAGATTTAAGTGATAAAGAACTAAAGCTGATTGAGCAATATAATGAATCAGACGCACACCTTTACCGGTATGCGGAAGAGCGAATCAACAAGCTTATTGCAAGGTATTTAAGTGCTGAAGCGCTGACAGATTTCCGTCAGTTCAATTCACAAGAACATCAATGGTTGGGGTGAATCTGACCGTTTTTTGATGTTATTGTCGTTAATGAAGCAAAGCTTTTTGCTTTCAATATGATAAGTGAGACGTGGGTTAATTTATTGTTGCGATTGATTTCGTTACAATGCACGGCACGAAATCGCATCAAATTAAAGCAGAATGAGTAGAATGAATAATAAAGCGAAAGAGGGTTTGCATGGATAAAAAAATAAATATATTGGTTGATGGTTTTAACTTGGCCCTCAGAAAGGGATCGGGCATTAAAACCTATGGCATGACCACCCTTGATGCCTATCAAAAACTGGGATATGAAGTGGGCGTATTAACCGATAATCAATTTGTCACCGGTGAAAATGCTTTATTGGATGAGGTCAACTTATTTGATCAGGATGAAGTCAGGCTACATCCCTGGTTGAATCATAAATGGATACGTAATCTCCGGGCCGGAAGTTATGTGTTGCGAAAACGTAAATCGCTGCGGGTGGTGCCAAATATTGTGGAGCCTGACCCGGAAAACTATTTATCCAAAGTCGGCGGTGAAAAATACAGCTATATTGAAAATATTCCCGATGTCTTTCATATGGCGAATCGGATGTTTGCTGTCACCAAACGCTTAACCAAAATTAAAACCACACAAAAACCCGATATTTTTCATTTAACCACACCCTGGCCGGTGAAGATTCCCGGTGTTAAAACAGTGGTTACTATTCACGATTTAATCCCGTTAAAAATTCCCTTTACCACGTTAGATTTTAAAAAATACTTTTATTACCTGTTTAAGCAAGCCGCTGAATCGGCTGATTTAATTTTGTCGGTGTCTGAACACACAAAAAAAGATATTATGGAAATTTATGGGGTTCCGGAAGACAAAATAAAAGTCACTTATCAGTCTTTTCGCGCAACAACTACAAATTTTCAGGATGAAGATGCGCAAACCTATCTTAAGTCGCAAAACCTAAAGCCGCATAAGTACATTTTGTTTGTCGGTAATATTGAACCTAAGAAGAACATCAAACAGCTCATTCAGGCCATGGCTTATGTTAAAAAAGGCTATAAATTGGCGGTCGTTGGACGAAAAGCCTGGATGCATGAGAGTCAATTAAAAGGCCTTAATAATTTTCTGAAAAAAGAAGATTATGTGTTCCTCGATTATGTGCCGGAGTATGAATTAAGTATGCTTTATAAAAATGCCACCTGCCTGGTGATGCCCTCATTATATGAAGGTTTTGGCTTGCCGGTGTTAGAGGCCATGCAACATGACTGTCCGGTTATTTGTTCTCATAAATCCTCATTGCCGGAAGTAGCCGGCGATGCCGCCATATTTATTGATCCGTATCAATTTGGTGAGATTCGCGATGCCATTAATGATTTAATTGAAAACCCCGGTAAACGATCGGCCATGATTAAAAAGGGTCGTGAGCGGGTGGCTTTTTTTAGTCCCGAGAATTATGCCAGTCGTCTTTCGAAAGCCTATGAAGGCCTGGTTTAACAAGTTATTTAAAAAGCCGCAGCGGGCTGCCTATTATTTTGCCCATATTCCAAAAACGGCCGGTACCAGCCTGATTGTGTTGCTCGATCGCTTTTTTTCAGCTGATGAGATAATGCCGGAGCAATTGTGGCGACAGGTGAATGATTTATCGGCGATCAAAGCACATGAATATCGGTTTATTCGTGGCCACTTTGGTGGTTATGGTGTGACCCTGTTGGTTGACCGTTTAGTGAAAAATTTAACCATGTTGCGTGACCCGGTTGAACTGTCTTATTCCACCTATGAATTTATCAGACGTGAGCAAAACACTGTGGTCCATGATTTGGTGGTCGATAAACAATTGAGCTTTGAGGACTTTTTGATTCATCCGGATACCCGGAATCTGGTCAGCAATCGTATGGTTCGCTACCTGTCGTTTGATTTTGATGAAGATCCCAGTGCCCAGGAAGTCTTTTTATCACCCCAAACCATCACCGATTTGCAACCTTTACTCTCAGAGAATAGTCCGACTCTCAACGATGAGCAACGTTATCAACGGGCTAAAAACTGGCTTGATCAGGCCCAATGGTACGGGGTATTGGATCGCTTTGATGATGCCATAAGGTTATTGTGTTATCGCATGAAGTGGCCCCCAATCGGTGAAAATCAAAAACTCAATAAACACAAAAAGCGACCGGTTATCAGCGACTTGGCACGAAAACGGGTGTTGGGAAATAATCAAGAGGATAGCCGGCTATATGATTATGCGCAACAGCAATTTGAGTCAAATTATCGAGCCATGTTACATGCCCTGGGATTAAAAGAACTCAGTTCCGGGGATGAGATTGATGCTGCCCTGGATGTCAGTTATCAGCGCCATCATGCTCGCCGGAATGAATTGCTCGAGGCAGTTAATTTTGATTGTGGGCAAATTTTGCTGGGACAAAACTGGCACCGACGTGAATGGGTTGAAACCGAACAGTTTTATTTCAGGTGGTCAGGACCCGGTGTGGTTTGCAGCCTGGATTTTTGGTTGGTGGCACAAGATTACCGGGTTGAAATCAACATTATTAATGCCTTGTCTGACACATTTTTGGATGATTTAACCGTTCAGATTAATGGCCGGACTGTGGCCTGGACGAGTGGTGACAAAGGGGTGGTGAGAACATTGCGTGTAAATTGCCCCATTGAAGCCATTAAAGACAACGGTTTATTGAGATTAAGCTTTAAGTGCCCTCATGTGTTAAGTCACGCACAAGCCTTCGGCAGTGATGACCATCGTCGGGTGGGATTTGCACTGAAAAATATTGTCATAAAGCGTTAAAATAGGGGAATGAATCATAAACCTCTTTTTATCGTGGGCCGATTTCGTAGCGGCACATCGTTTTTTTGGCATATATTTAGTCAGCTACCCGACTATGCGGCCTGGTATGAGCCGTTACATCCACAATTACTGACCCACATTAAGCACAGCAAGCCCAAAGCAGACCATGTCAATATTCGCGATTATTGGGCAAACTATCGGTCATTGCCTGATTTGGCAGATCACCATCATGTCGGTTTTGGCAGCGAGCGACTCTATCTAAGCGCACAAGACAGCTGGCCTGAGTTACGCAGATATATTGACTTCCTGCTGAAAGCCAGCGCTGATAAGCGACCCGTATTGCAGTTTAATCGAATGGACTTTCGGCTGCGATGGCTGACCGGTTTCTTTCCCGCGGCGAAAACCCTCTATTTAAAACGTAACCCAATACAATTGTGGTGTTCGCAAAGGAAACATATCCCCGAAGCACAGCGAAACAGCGAATCCTATGCTGATGCCTATGAGTTGATGCAATGGTGTGCCGATTTATCCACTGAATTACCCTTTTTGGCACCTAAGCCAGGGCGACATGCTTTTTATCGGTTTTATTTGTTGTATCGTCTTTCCGTTATTATGGGAACAGCGCATGCCGATGGGGTGATTGACTTAGATGAAGATGTCTTTAACAGTGACCATTATTTAGAACAGCTAACATCATTTGATTTAGATGAAGAGGCACTTCAGACAGCCCGAAAACTCAAGCATATTCCTGCACGGTATGAAGTGCCTAAAGAAGAATTAGAGCAATTGTCCGTGATTATGAGTGAAGTGGATGCCTTATTGGAAACTTCCGGATTAAATGCGGGTTTTGCACAACAGACAATCACCGAAATAAAAAAGGCACACCCTCAATTTTGGCAACAACAAACATTAGATACCCGGACAGTGATCGCAGAATTAAACCAAAGTTGGCATCAGGAACAAAGGGATAAAATCAAGTTGTTGTCAGAATTGGACAGGGCTCTTGAACAACCCAATAACCATGAATAAACAAAAACGCACCGAAATTTTTACCCGTCTGCGGGATAACAATCCGGAACCCACCACGGAACTCGAATACAGTTCACCATTCGAATTGTTGGTGGCGGTAACCTTATCGGCTCAAGCCACGGATGTGGGGGTCAATAAAGCCACGATGCGATTGTTCCCGAAAGCCAATACGCCCGAAGCCATTCTGGCCCTGGGTGAGGAGGGCTTAAAAGATTATATCAAAACCATTGGTCTGTTTAATTCCAAAGCCAGGCACATTATTCAGGCTTGCCAAATTCTGGTGGACAAATTTGATGGCAAGGTGCCGGATAATCGCAAAGACCTGGAATCGCTGCCCGGTGTTGGTCGCAAAACAGCTAATGTTATTTTAAACACCGCTTTTGGTCAGCCGACCATGGCAGTGGATACCCATATCTATCGTGTTTCCAATCGCACTAAAATCGCGCCGGGTAAAACCGTTCTTGAGGTGGAAAAAAAGTTGTTGCGCCTGGTGCCCCGGGAATTTTTGCATGACGCCCATCATTGGCTGATTCTGCACGGCCGCTATGTCTGTAAAGCCCGTAAGCCCCTGTGCAAGCAATGCATTATTGTGGATTTGTGCGAATATAAAGATAAAAACCTGGACTAAATAACCCTAACAGCCAACACATTATGACACGTCCATTGGTACGCCCTTCATTGGCCTTGAGTTTATGGCATTTGATCAGAGGCCCTTTTTTAATCCTGACACCGGTGTCTGTGGCTTTGGCTGCTGCAGTGGCGTACTATACGCAGGGTTCATTGGATGGGTTTAAATTGTTTTTCACTCTGTTGGCGGCCACCGCCGCGCACATCAGCGTCAATCTGTTTAATGAGCATCATGACTTTGTCAGCGGACTGGATAAATTAACACCCAAAACACCGTTTAGTGGCGGTAGTGGCGTGTTATTAAAGCAGCCTCATTTGATTAACTTAAGTTATATTCTGGCCTGGGTGACTTTGTTGTTGAGTGTCGTTATTGGGACTTATCTTATTTATGTCAGTGGTTGGGTATTGTTGCCATTGGGCCTGCTGGGTGTGGTACTGGTATACAGTTATACAGGCTGGATAACGCATCGGCCATTGGCTTGTCTGTTGGCGCCCGGTTTGGGTTTTGGCTGTATCATGGTCGGGGGCAGTTGTTACGTCTTTACCGGCACATTGAGTGGAACCGCATTGGTGGCATCCAGTTTTTCAGCAAGCCTGGTCAGCAGTCTGTTATTACTCAATCAAATACCGGACAGGCATGCGGATCAACAAGTCGGGCGCCGCAGCATACCGATTGTTTACGGATTGTCGTGGACAGTCAACATATACGGCCTGTTGATGGCATTAAGTTTTTCCGTGATTGTAGTGGCTGTGCTATGTCAGGTTTTACCGATAAGCGCGTTAATCAGCCTGCTCATCCTGCCTGTGGCTATTTATGTGTTTATCCTGTTGAAACAAATAGATTTCGACCGGTCAAAACCCAATAGCGACCTGATTCAAATTTTGTCCTTTAATACCCTCATCAGTGTGGTAACACCGGTATTATTATCTTTGGGATTGATATGGGCTTAATGACTTACACTTTAATGGCTTTGTTTATTTCAATACCGCTGGTTGAAATGGCTGTTTGGTAGGCCAATACTTCCACTTCGGCCTGACGAGCCTGATTAAATAATTCACTGTATTTTTGGTCGATGTGGGCGGCGGCGTTGACGCTTTTGATGCCGCTGTGTTGAACCAGGAAAAACAATACGGCACGGTGGCCCTGGTTTTTCATTTCAATCAGTTCGCGTAAATGCTTTTGGCCGCGGGTGGTGACGGCATCGGGGAAAAAGCCGGCGCCTTCAGAAAATTTATCATCCGTTTCCAATAAGGTTACGGTTTTGATTTCTACATAACAGTCCGGTTTGCCTTCGCCACTTAACAGCAAATCAATACGACTATTTTCTTCTCCGTATTTGACCTCTTGTTGTAACTTATCGTAACCCTGTAATTCCTGAATGACACTGTTTTCGATGCCTTCTGTCACCAATTGATTGGCCAGATGGGTGTTGATACAAATCATGTGGCCGTCCCGGGTTTCATTAATCACCCAGGTATAGCGGTATTTGCGTTTGGGGTTTTCAGAATCCAATAACCAGGCGGTGTCACCCTCTGACCAGCAATTTTTCATGGAGCCGGTATTGGGGCAGTGCGCGGTAAACTCTCCCAGTTCCGGGTGATTGACTTCCGCGAGAAAACGTTTGTGGCGTTTGATTAAGGTTGTTTTCAGCAAGGGTGGATTCAGTTTCATGGTTTATTGTTGGGTTTTGAGGTTAATGAAATGGTTTGTAGTGAGGTTCGTCAGCCAGTGCCAGCATGTCTTTGTCACCGGCTGAGTCGCCATAGGCATAGATATAGGCATAATCATTGAGGTTTATATGTTTTTTCAGGCGGTTCACTTTTTCTGTGCCGTGGCAGTTTTTACCTTGTAAACAACCGGTAATGTGGTTGTTACTCTTGTCCAGTTGACTGGCAATCAGCTCTACACCGATTTGCTCAGTCCATGGTTTGAGCCAGTCTTCAAGCGACGCTGATACTATCACCACTCTGTGATTTTTATGCTGATGCCATTGAATGCGTTTTAGTGCCTTGGCCCGGATAATACCCGGTAATTGATTTTTAGCATATTGATGGGCCAGGGTTTCAAACTGTTGTCTTGTGTATTGAGAAAAATAGTGGCCCATCAAAGCTTGCTTGGCATCACTGTTACTGGTTCGATTAAGCAAATAAGACAGCAACATCGGTGATTGACTGAGCAGACCGCTGTAATAGCGACGACGACCCACCGTAAATTGAATAAAATCAATCATACTGTCTTTGCGGCTGATGGTGCCGTCAAAATCAAACAGGGCTAATGTCATAAATCCATTTTTTTAAATTGCCATTCGGGAATCATTCGGATGATACGCATAATCCAGGCCCAAATGCCTTTTGTGTAGAGGGTGTTTTTATTGTTTTGTTGGGCTTTAAAAATAGCCTTTGCCACTTCTTCCGGTTCAGCGGTTAATTTTGCCGGTAGCTCCATATCCGCGGTCATGCGGGTATTCACAAAGCCGGGTTTGACCGTGAGGACATGAACCTTGTCTTTGTAGAGTCGATTACGCAAGCCCGATAAATAAGTGGTGAATCCGGCTTTTGCTGCGCCATAGAGGTAGTTCTTTTGCCGGCCGCGGTCACCGGCCACAGAGCTGATACCGACAATAAAACCCGATTGCCTTTCGGCAAAGTGATTGGCGATTATATTTAATATGGATATATTACCGAGCAGGTTTTGGCTCATGATTTTTTCGCATTCAAACCAGTCATGTTCCGCTTGTTTTTGTTCGCCCAGATAGCCGATGGCTGTAATGACGCCATCGGGTAATTGCGGCAACTGTTCAACAAACGCCGCATGGCTGTTCAAGTTATTGGCATCAAATTCGTATAATTTGACCTGAATGTCGTTTCTGATACTCAGGTCTTTGGCAAAGCCATCAAGTTCTTCGATGGTTCGACCGGCCAGTAATAAATCATAGCCGGCGGCGGCGTATTGTTTGGCTACGGCTTGAGCGATATCACTTTTTGCACCGAGAATTAACAGAGATGACATGGTTATAAGCCTATTCTGAGCGATTGAGCTGAATTAAAGTGCTGATTCATATGATGTTCCTGTCTGTATTGTCTGAATTTTTCGATGTTCTGATAACCTTGTTCAAACACCTCACGGCTTACACGGGCATCTTTGGCCAGATAAAATCGACCCTGAAATGTTAATACAAGTTGATCCAAGCGTTCTAACAACGGCCATAAAGAGTCATTAATTTTAAAATCGAGCGCTAAACTATAACCTTCCATGGGAAAAGACAGCCAGTTTTTATTGATTTTTCCATGGAGTTTTAACACCGCCAGAAATGAACCTTGTCCTGAGTCAGCGATGGTTCTCAGAATGGTTTGTAAACCTTCAAAACTGGTGGTTTTAGGTAAAATAAACTGATATTGAATAAAGCCACGACGGCCATACATGCGGTTCCAATGTTGAATGCTATCCAGTGGGTAAAAGAATTGTTCATAGTGCACAGTGTCGTGCTTTACGGATGGTCGCTGACGGTGATAGTAGAAGGTATTAAATAATTTAATAGACCATGAGTTCAGCATAAAGCCCGGGAACCATCGGGGCATGGTGCGGGCTTTCTTTCCAGCTTGTTTAAATTCACCACCGCTGGTAAATTCGCCAAAACTCACTAAACTACGCCCCATTTTTTTGTCTTTTGCAAAGCAATCAATCCAGGCCACCGAATAGCTCGCTGATTTATTTTGTTCGAAAATTTCAAAGGTTTCATTTAAATTTCGGGTTTTATAGGTGCGCTGTTTTATTTGTGTGGAGCCAATGGGCGTTAATTTTATGGTGGCAGATAAAATAATACCGGTTAATCCCATGCCGCCGCAGGTGGCTCTGAATAAGTCGGTATTGTGCTGTTCATGACAAGTGACTTCAGTTCCATCTGCCAGCATGAGTTTAAGCTCAGTGATATATTGACTCAAACAGCCGGCTAAATGGTGGTTTTTACCATGGACATCAGCGGCAATGGCACCGCCAAGTGTGATAAATCGTGTGCCCGGTGTCACCGGCAAAAACCAGCCTTTGGGTACGATGACCGTGAGAATGTCGTCTAAGGTGACGCCGGCCTGACAGCTGAGAGTCCCTTCATGCTGGTCAAATTCTATAAAATAATTCTGGGCCTGGCGGCAGTCGATGATGCAATCACTTAAGGCGCTGTCGCCATAACTTCGACCATTGCCAAAAGCGATGGTTCTTGGGTTTTTGGATTGGCTCAGGTAAGCATGCAACTGGGATGGCGTGTCAGGTGTAAAAACAGTGTGCTTCAGTTGTGGGTATCGACCCCAGCCTAAAAATTGTTTTGCATCCTGATTAGGCATGGCGGCTTTCGTGTGTTTTAAAACTCAATAAAGAATGGCCGATAAAACTGGTGACAGCCGGAACCACGATACCACAGGCATGAGCAATGGCTTCGGGGTAAAAAGTAATGTTCGACTCTGGTAATAAATAATGGACTAAAAACAAGCTGATGATGAGTGTTTGGACAACGGCCAAAACATTGACCAGGATGAAATAAAAAATCTGTTTTTGGACCGAGTGACTGGATGGTTTGAAGACCAGTGTTTTAAATAAAATAAAAGCCACCACCATGCCGGTGATATAAGCCCAAACTATCGCCACCGGAAAGCTAAAAACAGTGCTGTATAAAAAACGGCTGCCGAAGTTGACCATCGCTGCCAAACCACCGGTAACCAGGAACAGTATAAATTGTCTGGAAAAAAAAGAAGACAGCATAGGGTTTAGTTATCCGGAAGCGAAATAATAAATTAGTAAATAACTCAGGAGCCAGGCGATAATGGTGAGTTGAATAAAAACATCTCGCATCAAAATCCGTGTCGGGCTACTGCTTTTTTGCTCCACAAAGGTGATTTGCATATAACGTAAAATGCCTAAAATCACGAACACGCCGGTTAAATAGACATAGTCTGTTCCAAAGCGGGTCATGACTTCCGGGGACAGGGTGTATTGAATGTAACCCATAATGATAACCGCCGACATCAGCACCATGGTGGCATTGACAAATTCGAGATTATAACCATCAATGTTTTTTCGTGTTGACTGGCCTTGTTGTTGCAACAAGACATCATCCCGGCGTTTAGCAAACCCCAGGAAAATGGCCAAAAGAAAAGTCATGATGATAATCCACATAGACAAAGGTTGATCTAAAAATACATTACCGGCAAATAAACGCAGCACAAAACCGACGGCTATAACAAAGACATCAACAATCGCCACATGCTTGAGACCCAATGAATAAGCAAGATTAATGAGAAAATACAGCGCCAACACGTTAAAGAGAGCCGGTTGAAATAAATATGCCACCACTAATGTCAGAAGACTCATTATCAAGAATAAGCGCCAGGCACTCTGTTTTGTCATGGCACCTGAGGCAATGGGCCGGTGTTTTTTTGTGGGGTGTTTGCGATCTTCAGCGACATCATTGAGATCATTGAAGATATAAATACTGCTGGCCATCAGACAAAACAATGCAAAGGCTGCGAGTGTGTGCCAGATTATCTCAGCTTCAAAGGCAAAGGCAAAAAACAAGGGCGCAAATACAAACAAGTTTTTTAAGTATTGGTGGGGTCTGATAAGCGCTATGATGTTTTTCATGGTCTGATTCGATTTAAGGTAGACATAACAACCTGTTAAAAACTTTTGCGGCTAATTTTTTCATGCCATTCATTAATAAGTGGTAAGGTCGCTGACCCGTACCATGGTATTAACTCCATCCTTAATCGACCGGCCTTGATGGCAGGGTCTGTTTCTGTGAGTTTTTTGGCTTCTTCAATAGTCGAGACATTAAAAATATATATACCTTGCAAGCCATGGTCATTGGCCATAAAAGGACCGGCCAAAACCAACTGGCCTTTTTCTGCCAGATTGCGGATATTAGCAAGGTGAGCTTGTTGTAGTTTTTGGGCTGTTTCTTCATCCTGGTCACGATTTGGACCGGCTTTGAGTAAAGCCATAACGTAGGTTTTCATGCCATAATCATCGGCACCCAGCTGCTTAGCAAGATTTTTATCTAATTCATTTTGGGCGCCTGTATATGAGGTGATGAATATCATGCCTAAAACTAATAATTTATTAAACATAGCTAACCTGTCGATTTTGTTGGAATCATTATGCGAATAGACTGAATCGCTGTCAATCAGCGGTTTGATTCTTTAATGCATTAATCAAAGCGTCGGTAATGATCTCCTGGCCTTTTAAATTGTAATGTGCAAGGTCATAATAGACCTGGCAATGTGGAATGTCATTGTCCGTAAAGGAATCGCGCAAATCAATTACGCTAAAAGTTTCGTGGTTTTTAAAAGTTCGAATGACTTCTTGTTGAATGGACTCAGCACCTTCAGGGTTTATTAAGTAATCAAAAATGGGATGTTGAGGAATAAGTACCACAATTATTTCGAGGCCTTGATTTAATCGATAGTTAAAAAATTGCTGCCATTGCTTTATGGTGCGGTTTATTCTGTTCTGATTTGATTGAGTGGGTTGATTTGGGTGAGAGCATCGGTTAATGATTGATTGTTCGAGAATACTTGGGTTTTTCTTGTTTAGTAATATTTTTGCGGTTTCTTGACAAGATTGTAATGTTTCTAAAGAGTATTCACACAAGTTGCGTTTTACTTCAAAGGTACTGTCAAATAGATTTGAAGTGGTAACAGGTTGACGAATAAGTAACTTTTTTGATCGTTGAGAAAAATTTTGTATTAAATCTTTTAGGTCTGGGTAATATTGATGGATGTATGATTGAGCGTACCAATGCTCCCAAAAATAGGTGTTCTTGGTTCCTTCTTGACGTTTTAAATTCTGTGGGTAAAAGTCTCTAAAGGCCCAAACATTCATGTATTGGTTTGTTTGAACCGATTTTTGGTAGAAACTTGAGGTTGGCATGCCAATTAATATGCCTTGCAAATTGGGTAGATAATGCAAAGCCCAACGACTTAAGGTTTGAAATGAAACGTATGTGCTTCTGCCAAATGAAAGTCTGATGTGATTTAATCCTAGTTGTGACTGGTGTTCTTGAATTTTTTTATGATCAAATCCCCAATCAGTACGGGAATCTCCCATGGTTAACCAGTGAATATTTTCATAACCGAATAAATTCATGGCTTGGTATCTGTCCAGGCTGCGTTTCATGAGAGAATCATTAGAAAGTATCGGGTTGTATAACCCAGCACGAAGTGCTAACTCAAGACACACTGTCAAAGCTAATAATAATGCCACCGGCATCCAAAATTTTTTATGAAAGAAAAATCTCAACATCTTAAAACTGAAAGTAGAAAAAGTCCTGGTTATGGTGACCGCCAAAAAACAACAGCAAAACACCAAAGAAAAATAACCACGATATGTATTCAAAACTAGCCATGGTACCGCATCTATGATTAATGCCTACTTTTGCACTGAGCCAATGCAAACAAGGTAATGCAAGAATAAATAAGCTGATAAAATAACTGTTTTGAGGAAGTGAAAACTCAGCAGGCCATTGACTTAAATTGTTAAAGACCTCAATGGCCACATCAAATTCCGGAACCCTAAAAAACACACCCGCTAAACAAATAACATGAAAAGTCACAAGCCATTTTAACAAACGAATCAATCGATTTGACAGATTCCATTTAATCAATTTGTATTTTAGGTTAACGTTTTCCATGACCATGATGGCCCCATTAATACCCCCCCAAACCGCAAAATTCCATGAAGCGCCATGCCAAATACCTGCGATTAACATGGTTAAAAACAGGTGGAGCATTGCCAGTCTTGGCCCTTTTTTTGCGCCGCCTAAGCTTCTATAAACATAATCTCTGAGCCAGCGTGACAAGGTGATATGCCAGCGTTGCCAGAATTGTCTGACGGAGAGTGCCGTATAGGGATAATTAAAGTTTCTTGGAAAATTAAACCCCAATAATCTGGCAATACCAATGGCGATATCTGTGTAACCTGAAAAATCGAAATAAAGTTGAAATGCAAACGCGTAGATTGCCAATTGAGTTTCGATAAACTGATAAGGCTCAGGGTTGGAGAATATTGGGTTACTGAAGGCTGCCAGTTGGTCGGCGAAAACAATTTTTTTAACACAGCCAAGAACAATTAAAAACACCCCGGACTGGGCCATATAAAATGAAAATGTTCGTTTCCTGTAAAGCTGGCCAAAAAACTCTCTGGCTCGTACAATGGGTCCTGCAACCAATTGCGGGAAAAACGATACAAATAAAGCATAATTAATCAAATTGGTTTCAGGCTTGATGTCTTTTCTGGCGCAATCGATGGTGTAACTGAGACTTTGAAAGGTATAGAAAGAAATGCCCACAGGCAGCAGTACATTCAATAATGTAATTGAATAATCAAATCCCACCAAAGTCAGCGCGTCATTGGTGGTGGTAATGAGTAAATTACCGTATTTAAAGAACCCAAGTATGCTTAAATTGACCCACAAACTGATGATTAAGAATCGTTTTGGGTTTTTGTGCTGATGACATTTTATGCCAATGAAAAAATCAACCAGCACGGTGGTGTAAATTAGCAGTAAATACGACCAACTCCATTGGCCGTAAAAAAAAGCACTGGCAACAACCAAAAACCAAATTTCTGACCGAGCGTGGTATTTTCGTAATACAGCGCTAACGATCAGAACAACCATTAGAAAAAAATAGAAAGACCAGCTGTTAAACGCCATCTAATTTAACGCTTCATGTGTACTTCAGGTTGGCGGTTAAACCAAATAGAAAAAGATGCTGCTGCCTGATGTTGAAGCATACCAAGACCATCAAATACCTGAGTTAATCCTTTTTGATGACAACGATTAATAAATGGTTTCGCCACTTGGCCGTAGGATAAATCGTAGGCAACGGTGTGGCTTGATAAATGAGTTGGTAAAGGCGGTGATAATCCCTGGTGTCCACAGCCTGTACCGTGAATGATGAGATCATACTGCTTGGATTGATTGAGCCAGGTACTGTGTTTTATGTGGTTAAGCTTTTGGTGAGTTTCTGCAAGTTTTTCAGCTTTAGATTCTGTTCTGTTGACAATGTCAATAAACGCAGGGTGACTGTCGAGTAGGGCAGGTATAATGCCGTGCACGGCACCTCCGGCGCCAATTATTAAGATTGATTTGCCGTCCGGATTAAATTGTTTTTGTTGTAAATCAGCCAGAAGTCCAATGCCATCCGTATTGTCACCCCAAAGTTGATCATTTTTCTTAAACAGGGTATTGACCGCACCGGCTTGTTGCGCACGGTCGGTGAGTTGGTCACAAATAGCCATAACTTGTTGCTTATGAGGTACGGTGACATTGGCGCCATGACCACCTTGGGCAAAAAATGATTGCACCTGTTTATTTAATTTATCAGTATTGACATCAATCAGCTGATAGTTGATATCCAAATTGAACTGTCGGGCAAAGTCCCGGTGGATTTCTGGTGATAAACTGTGATTCACCGGATGTCCAAACAAGGCAAGCTGATAAGTCATCAGTTGTCTAACCAGTAAACCACGCGATCAGCGTAATAGGTTAATATGGCATCACAACCGGCCCGTTTAAAACACAAGAGTGACTCCATAATGGCGCCTTTTTCGTCTAAAAACCCATTGTTGATGGCGCTTTGCAACATGGCATATTCGCCGGAGACCTGGTAAGCGCAAATCGGCACGTTAAAGTATTCTTTGGCGGTTTTAATGACATCCAAATAAGGCATGCCGGGTTTAATCATCACCATATCGGCCCCTTCATCAATGTCCATTTGAATTTCATCAATGGCTTCGCGGGCATTGCCCGGGTTCATCTGATAGGTTTCTTTTGAGCTTTTGCCTAAGTTCGCTGATGAGCCAACAGCATCACGAAAAGGGCCGTAAAATACCGACGCATATTTGGCTGAATAGGCCAGTATGGCCACATTATGCCGTTTTTTGTGCTCAAAGGCAGCACGAATTTCTCCAATGCGGCCATCCATCATATCAGAAGGTGCCACCATATCGGCGCCGACATCGGCGTGGGATTGGGCTTGCATCACCAGGGCTTTAATGGTGACATCATTGAGAATTTCTCCCTGGTCATTAATGATGCCATCCTGGCCATGGGATGTGTATGGGTCTAAAGCGACATCAGTTATGACCATGAGTTGGGGTAATTCTGATTTAATGGTTTTAACGGCTTTTTGAACCAAACCTTCGGGGTTCCAGGCTTCAGCGGCATCATCGGATTTAAAGGCTTTATCAACCACCGGAAATAAGGCCACGGCATTCAGTCCTTTGGCAACCAGTTTGTGTAACTTGTCGAGTAATAAGTCAACACTCATGCGGGTAACACCGGGCATGGACTGAACTTGCTCAGTGCGATTGAAGCCATCCAGTATAAACACCGGCCAGATCAAATCATTGGTACTCAATTGGTGTTCCTGTGACAGATTTCTGATGGCCTGGCTATACCGCAATCTTCTTTTTCGGGTGTGTGGGTAATGCATGTCTTTTTGACCTGTTTGAAACAAAGGTGATAGTTTAGTGAATTTAGGTTAAAATTTCAGCTTTTATCAATAGAACCAAACTATGGCTGTTATTATTAAAACGCCTGAAGAAATCGAAAAAATGCGTGCTGCAGGCCAGGATGCGGCGGCGGTCCTGGATATGATTACACCTTATGTTCAACCCGGGGTTTCGACTTTGGAATTAGATGAGCGTTGTCACCGTTTTATCGTTGAGGAACAAAACAACATTCCGGCACCACTTAATTACCGGGGGTTCCCGAAATCGATCTGTACATCTGTGAACCAGGTGATATGTCACGGCATTCCCAGTGAAGATCGAATTTTAAAAGAGGGTGATATTGTTAATATTGATGTCACCGTGATTAAGGATGGTTGGCATGGTGATACGTCGCGGATGTTTTTTGTCGGTGAGCCGAAACAACGAGCCAAACGTCTGGTTGAAGTGACATATGATGCCATGAAACTCGGTATCGAAATGGTTAAACCTGGGGTGCGTTTGGGTGATATTGGTGCGGCCATTCAGGCCCATGCCATTAAAAACCGTTATTCTGTTGTTTATGAATATTGCGGCCACGGAATTGGGCAAACCTTTCATGAAGATCCGCAGGTCTTACACTACGGTCGACCCGGCACCGGCTTGATTCTTGAAAAAGGCATGACTTTTACCATCGAACCGATGATTAATCTAGGCAAACGCCACAGTAAATTACTGTCTGACGGTTGGACTGTGGTGACCAAAGATCGGTCTTTGTCGGCCCAATGGGAGCACACCCTGGCAGTTACCGACGATGGTTTTGATGTACTCACCGAATCTGTCAACTTCCCACTCTAATTCATGGCGCTGTTGGCCCCACCGGATCACGCGGAAGAATACCTCAATATAATCGCTTTGGATACGGTTGAAGATGAGGATTATTTAGCGGTTCTTAAACAGCTGTTGCAGCAGGCAGAAGAAAAAATCAATGCCGATTATTATCGGTGGCGCAATATTACACGACTGGTAAAGACCCGTGCCTGGCTGGTAGAACAGTTTGTGTTGGAATTATGGTTGCGCTGTGACTTACATCAACATGATTTAACGCTGGTGGCGGTGGGTGGTTTTGGTCGTGGTGACTTGCAACCCTTTTCTGATGTTGATTTGCTGATTTTATTTCAAGAGGATTTACCCGAAGAAGCGGTCAGCTTATTTATTCAAAACCTGTGGGATTTGGGACTTGATGTGGGTCATGCGGTTCGAACGGTATCTGAAACTGTCAAACTGGCCGAAAAAAATATTGCAGTGACCACCAACCTGATGGAAAGTCGTTTTCTCAGAGGTAATCAGGATTTATACCGTCAGATGATGGCTTTAACCGATGATCAACACATGTGGTCCGGGCGTGATTTTTTTCAGGCCAAATATGCTGAGCAACAGGAAAGGCATCGTAAATGTGGTGGCAGTGCTTATAATTTGGAACCCAATATCAAGGAAGGTCCCGGTGGATTACGGGATATTCAAATGGTGACCTGGGTGGCACAGCGGCATTTTCATGTGCAATCCATGCATGGTTTGGTGGATGTTGGCTTTTTACACCCCGATGAATATGTGCGCTTACAAAAAGGGATGCGGAAACTGTGGAAAATTCGGTTTGCTTTGCATTTACTGGCGGGGCGTAAAGAGGATCGCTTATTATTTGATCACCAGAAACAGCTGGCCCTGGTGTTTGGTTATCAGGATGATGATGAATCTTTGGGTGTGGAAAAGTTTATGCAGAATTATTACCGCAATGCAATGCGGTTAGAGCAGCTGAATATGCGCTTACTGCAACTGTTTAAGGAAAACATTTTACAAAGTAACGAAGACAAACAAGTGACCCGGATTAATGAAGACTTTTCCATCATTAATGGCTTTTTGGAGGTCAATGACCGGCAGGTGTTTTTAGATCGGCCGGCGGCTTTGTTTGAATTGTTTCATCATTATCAACAAAACCCCAATGTCTATGGTATTCGTGCCAATACTCAGCGCCATGTGAGTATGAGTTTACATGTCATTGACGATGATTTTCGGCGTGATAATACGGTCAAAGCAATCTTTTTAGCGATTTTTAAACATAAAAATCTGGTCTTTAATCAGCTTAATTTGATGAATGCCCTGGGTGTGTTAGGCCAGTTTTTACCGGTCTTTGGCCGAATTGTTGGTCGCATGCAATATGATTTGTTTCATATGTACACAGTGGACCAGCATACCTTGTTTGTGGTGCGTAATATTCGTCAAATTTTTCTGCATGATGATGCCCATCCCATGGCCCATAAGGTGGCGGATCAGTTTAAACGTCCCTATGTGCTACATTTAGCCGGTTTTTTTCATGATATTGGTAAAGGGCGGGGTGGCGACCACTCAGAATTGGGCGCTGAAGAAGCCCGCTTGTTTGCCGATGAATTTAATTTACCTAAAGCCGATGGCCAGTTACTGGTGTGGCTGGTTAAACACCACTTGGTGATGTCGGTGGTGGCCCAGAAACAAGACATCAATGATCCGGCGGTGATCAAACGTTTTGCTGAGTTGGTGCGGCGACAACGCTATTTAGATGCTTTATATGTTTTAACCATCGCTGATATCGAAGGCACAGATCCGAAATTGTGGAATTCTTATAAGGACAGTTTGCTCAGTGAACTGTATCTGCGCACCACTTTACACCTGGATACCTCTCAGCAGGCCGACGCGGTGGAGCAAGGCAAAGCTGAGGCCCGTGAATTGATTGATGATGATCATCGACAGGCTATTGAGGCGCTGTGGCAGAAAATTCCTGAACGGTTTTTTGATTATGCCACACCTGAACAAGTGGCCGCTGTTAGCCTGGCGATTGTTGATAATCAGGGTCAGGACACGGTCTGCGTGACAGATCTTCATGATGATGGTTTTGAGGTGATGCTCTATGGTGACAACCATTTGGGTTTATTTCATCAAGTGGTGGAAGTGTTTTCTAACCATAATATCAGCGTGGTCAACGCTCGAATTTTCAGCGGCAGCGATGGTCGCATCCTGGATCATTTCCATTGTCTGGGTGATTATGATGAAGACTTATTATCGCATGTCGAATCGGCTTTATTATTTGCCCTAAAAACACCGGTCAGAGAAATCCGCAAACGCGATATGGTGGCCACCCGCCGTGAGCGATTATTTATAGAGATGCCGGAAATTAATTTTAGTCATGGCCGGGATAATAATGAAACCCGGGTTGATGTTAAATGCTCTGACCATGATGGGCTGTTGGTCAATTTAACCCGTATTTTTGTCTCCCACAACATTGATATGCAGGCGGCTAAAATTGCCACCTTTGGAAACCGTGCCGAGGATGTGTTTTGGTTATCTGTTAATCAACAGGCTTTGCCGGATGATTTACAACAAACCATTGCCGCTGAATTTAAGTCACTTCTGAGTGATTTGTCTGCCGATCACCCTTAAGGGTTTTTTGTTAATTTTCAAAGGTCCGATTTAATTTCTCGGATCCATGATCAGCTCTTGAGCCGGTTGTCGTAAATTATAATTCGACGCCATGGTTGCACCATAAGCTCCGGTGTTGGCAATCAGTATTACATCACCGATTTCGGTGGTCGGCATCGGTCGATCAATACCTAAAATATCTCCGCTTTCGCACATCGGACCGACGATATTGGCAGAGAAATCACATGGATCATCTAAGCGTGACAGGTTGACAATGTTATGCCAGGCGCCATACAGGGCTGGTCGAATCAGGGAATTCATGCCGGTTTCCAGACCAATATAGCCTTGCTTGCCTTTGAGTTTGGTTTGGGTGACCCTGGCTAATAACACGCCACTGTGCGCCACTAAAAACCGGCCGGGCTCCATCCATAGTTTGATGTTGGGGTGCTGTTGTTTAAAATCTAACAATGATTGATTGAGCGCTGCAAAATCCAAACCGCTGTCGCCCGGGTTTTCCTTGATGCCCAGTCCGCCACCAACATTGATGATTTTGACGTCCTTAAAGTGGTCTAAACCCCGGGCCAGAAAATGAGCAATGCGTTGCCAGTTCTGATGGTCTAATATGCCACTGCCGGTATGGGCATGTAAACCGTGAACCTGAATATTGTGGCGCTTACACCAATCGGCCAATTGCGGTAATTCCGGCTCAGGGATGCCAAATTTAGATTGCTCTCCGGCGGTGCGGACATAGCGATGATGGCCACTGCCATGGCCCGGATCGAGACGTAAAATGACCCGTTGATTATTGAAGACTTCCGGGTAATCATACAAAAGCGCCGGATTGTCAATGGTGGTGGCAATACCCTGGTTAAGGGCCTGCCGGTATTCTTCAATTGGGGCAAAGTTTGGTGTGAATAACAGGTCACTTATATCGGGCTGCGGTTGAATGTCCAGGCAACGTCGGATTTCACCCGGAGACACTGTTTCCAGACCAATGCCCTCACGATTGATAACGGATAAAACCGCCGGATGTGGGTTGGCTTTCATGGCGTAGAAAAACCGGTCCACTGCGGTCAGTGATTTGAGTGTTTTAATTTGTTGGCTGATGGTGTCTAAATGATACACATAACAGGGTGACTGTTGCTGTGCCATCTCTAAAAGTTGTTGTCTGAGTTGTCGCCACCAGGGCTCGCTTACTTTTTTACTTTCGGTGCGACTGGCCACAAGATCAGCCCAACTGGGTCCAAATTCATCGCGTTCAGGGAGACGGGTTATGAGAACCTCATGTAAAGCCCGGGCCAGTTTATCAGCCTGATCTTCATCCACCACAAAGGTTTGGTTGAGATCATTCGAGGATTGGGTGGTAATGTATATGCGCTGATCGGCAAAAGTGGCGACAACCGAAGCAATGGTATCTGCCAATGCCCGCATTCGATAACCCACCAAAGTGACTGCTGAGCAATTGGCAATAATATGAACGTCACACAAAGGTTCAAGCCGTTGTTTTAAACGTGCCAAAATGTCTTCTGTGATGATGTTATCGACGGCATCGAGGGAAACTGTTACGTTGGTTTGCGCCGTGGAAATCAAATCAACGGACAGTCCCAGTTCTTTATAAACGGAAAATAAATCACTGATAAACCCGGCTTGATGCCACATGTTAACGGATTCCATAGACACCAAAGTGACCTGATGACGGGTGTTAATGGCGCTTACCCGGGGTTTCTTCGGGCTGAATTCGTGTTTAAGTATGGTACCCGGTGCTTCAGGCCGCAGGCTGTTTTTAATGTAGATTGGAATATGATGTTGTTCCGCCGGCAGAATGGATCTCGGGTGAATGACCGTGCCACCGCTGGCCGCAATTTCGCGGGCTTCCTGGTAGCCAAGTCTTAATAATAATTTTGCTTGCGGGATCTGATGTGGATTGGCGCTAAAGATACCATCCACATCGGTCCATATTTCAATCCGTTCAGCCTCTAATAAAACCGCCATGTAAGCGGCTGAGGTGTCAGAACCACTGCGCCCTAACAAGACAGTTCGTCCGGTTTCATCGGCGGCAAAAAAGCCGGGCATCAGATAAAAATTTTGGTCGAGGCTTTGTTGGGCTTTTAAATCAGCTTGTACGGCACATTTGGCGGATAATACACGCGAGTGCGGATTTCGATGGTCATCGACTGTGGTGGTGAGCCAGTCTTTGGGGTTCAGGCTTTCAACCGGCATAAACTGTTTGACATGGGTGCTGAATAAGCGATGACTGATGCGTTCACCCCAGGACAGTAATTCTGCTTGTTGATAGTCATCGAGCTGAGCCACAGCGCATAATTCCTTGAGCCTGCCTAAATCGTCCTGAAAGTCAGCCATTGATTGACTGAAGTCTTGTGTCATGGCCTTGACTCTGCTTTCGACGGACTTATATACAGATTGTCCGGTTTTGATTTTCACTTCCAAGGCATTGGTTAAGCCGTAACAAGCCGAATGAACGAGTAACACCCGATAGCCTTGTTCGATGTTAGCAGTGACTTGTTGTAGAATGGTGCGCCATTGTACCGGCGTCGATACGGAGCTACCACCAAACTTTAATACGCGCCATTGTTTGTCCATGGATCTACTGACAAAAGAACAAACTTTAGGGAAAAAGTACGGGCCATGCAAGAATAATTTTTACTTTGATTAAGAGGAATTCATGAAACACGCAACTCAACTAAAAGGCAGTGAAGTCAGATGGCGTTGTGACGCCGAACAATTGGGCTTTGACAGCACCAAGGAAGTGACACCGGTAAAAGGCGTGGTGGGTCAAAACGAAGCCGTTGATGCGTTGCGTTTTGCCATCGAATGTCGTGCCTTTGGGCAAAATGTGTATGTCCGGGGTTTGAGTGGAACCGGTCGAATGAGTATGGTTTCTGATATTTTAAAAGCATCCCGGCCTCAAGTTGATTCTAAAAAAGAACATTGTTATGTGGCCAACTTTGAACAGCCTGATCGGCCGAAACTGATTACTTTAGTGGCCGGAGAAGGTCACCAGTTAAGTCAGGCCATGGATGAGCTGGCCAATTATATCGCCGAGGATTTGCGTGAATCTCTTGATTCAGAAGCCATGGCAGCAGAAAAGTCTGAAGCTGAAGACAGCTTACAAAAAGGTATTGCTGAAATTACTGAGCCATTTGAAAAAGAGTTGAAAGAACATGATTTGACCATGCTGAATATGCAAACCAATCAAGGCACCCAGACCATTGTGGTTCCGGTGGTAGATGGGCAGGCTCTGGACCCGAAAAGTTGGCAGGAAAAAGTCAATGCCGGAGATATCCCGGAAGATTTACAAAAGGAGTTGATGGAGAAACAACAACTATACAGCCGCCAGTTAGAAGAGATTAGTCGCAAAGTCAATGAGGTGAAAAAAGTTGGCGTTAAAGATATTCGTGATTTAATGGAACGCTATATTTCACAATTACTTGATGTTCAGATCAAGTCAATTAAAGAGCGCTTTGAATACCCTGAAGTGGACAGTTATCTGGATGCGCTCAAACAAGATGTTATCGATCAATATTTTTATAAAAAGAATAAAAACTACCGGCCGCAGGAACGTTATGCGGTAAATGTATTGTTGTCCAGACGGCCGGACAAACAATGCCCTATTGTTACTGAGCGGGTGCCTACTTTGCAAAACCTGTTAGGCACCATTGAAAGTAAATGGGGTGAAAATGGCCCGGTCATGGCAGATCACATGAGCATTACCGGCGGTTCCTTGTTACAAGCGGATGATGGTTTTCTGGTGCTTGATGCCCGAGATTTAATGACAGAACCCGGTGCCTGGAAGATTCTTAAAAGGACTTTGAAAAATGAATTGCTGGAAATTGTACCGGCAGAGATGAGCTGGCCCTTTGGACAGCCGTCATTGAAGCCCGAGCCCATACCTGTCAATATCCGGGTGATTGTGTTGGGTGATGCCGGTTTATATTATATGCTGGATAATAATGATCCGGATTTTCCTGAACTCTTTAAGGTGCTGTCTGATTTTGATTCAGTGATTGATCGCAATGATCAGGGGTTTAAACATTACAGTGCCATTATCGCTAAAATAATTCAGGAAGATGGTCTGTTGCCTTTTACGGCCGATGCAGTGGCTGCTTTAATTGAGCATGGAGCGCGAATTTGTGCCCAGAAAAATAAGCTGACAGCCCGTTTTTCCCGGATTGCTGATATTGCCAGAGAAGCACATTATGTGGCGTTTAAAGAAAAACAGCAGCAGGTCAATGGTCAAGATGTTACTGCCGCCATACAGCGTACCAAACGCCGAGCCGGTTTACCGGCCAGGAAATTTCGTGAACAAATGGCTAACGGTACCTTAAATGTGGCAACTTCAGGCAATCAGGTTGGACAGATTAATGGTTTGGCGGTGATCCATGCCGGGCCCATCGTCTATGGTTTTCCATCACGTATTACTGCTTCAATTGGTGCCGGGCGAGCCGGGGTGATTGACATTGAAGGTAAAGCCGGAAAGTCGGGTTCAATCCACACCAAAGGCTTTGAGATTTTGGGGGGATTATTGCGGCATATGCTGCCCTTGAAGCATCCCTTAACCTTTTCAGCTTCGGTTGCTTTTGAACAAAGCTACGGCGGCATCGACGGCGATTCGGCATCCGGTGCTGAATTTTGCTGTTTAATCTCTGAACTCACGCAAATACCCATCAATCAAGGCATCAGCATGACCGGTGCCATTGATCAGCATGGTTTGATACAAGCCATCGGCGGTGTCAATGAAAAGATTGAAGGATTCTTTGATGCCTGTGCTTTGACCGGTTTAAATGGTCAGCAAGGGGTGATTATTCCGGGCAGTAATGCCGGAGATTTGATGCTGCGCCCAGATGTGCAACAAGCTTGTGTGGATGGTCAGTTCAGTGTGTTCGCGGTTGATAATATCAGCCAGGCGATGGAAATACTGATGGGACAACCTGCGGGTCTTCTGGTTGATGGTGCGTATGCGGATAACAGTATCATGGGCAAAGCCATGAAAAAAGCCCGGCAATTTTGGCAACAGGTTCATGATAAACAATAAAAAAGTCTTTATCGGCTAAATTGTGACCGCGGTCAAAAAAGTTAAATAAAAATTCAATTACGATGGGTATCTTAATGAAATAAATACAATTATTTGAATTCAATTGAATGATTTTTAAAATTTTGTTAAAATAATTTTAACTTTGAACTAAAATGCCCCGTTTGGGTCTTAGGGTAAGAGTGAGTCGGGAGTGAACATGAAGCGTTATCTAATCATATGCTGTTTGTTTTTGTTGAGTGCTGGGGCGTTTGGCCAAACAGCCCAGAAAGCCCTGCAACAAACATCCCTGATAAAAAACCCGTCAGCGACACAGTTCAGCCTGTCCAACTCAGATTGGATTTTGAATGATACAGTCTATGCGGATGATTATGCCTTAGACCTCTTGAAGCCGCAAACTGGCCAACGCACCTATTTAGAAAAACAAAATAATGTATACGGCCAACAAGTCATGTTTCGCATGCAATTTGCAGATTGGTTGTCGTTACGTTTAGGCGTGTATGATGTTGATCAAACCAATCAGCTGTTTATGCCTCTTCCTAGTCAGAACAGCACTTCTCACTATAACGACTTAAGTTATCAATTAGGAGTCAGCTCGGTGTTGGATATCAGTTCCAATTGGCGTTTTGGTATGGACTTAAGTACCGGCCAGGTGTCTGGTGACATGCTGGGGTTATACCAGGATCAATTGGATACCACCAGTTTTGGTCTGGGTGTTCGCAATCAGCGCTTTGGTGCGAGTCTTCATTCTGATTACGCCAGTAGTCGGCAAAATAGTGACCTCTATCGTTCCAGTATTGATTTACAGGTGGATTGGCACTTTAATCAGGACGGTACCTTATCATTTGGTGCCAGAAAGAACATGAATGACAATACTGCCAGCAATTTAGATCAGTTTACCGGTACCGTTCCTTATATTAAGTTTAAACATAATTTATAATCTCCTTTTATGACCAGTTTGGGTTTTCACCTGCGTAAGCGACAGGCTGTGCAGACTGCTGTCAGCATATTCTGTTTGGTTTTATTGGTTGGCTGTCAATCCATGCCCCAGTCAAAACAGGGCCGATGCAGTCAAGTCGACCAAGTTAATCTGACTGATTTTGAACTCTCCGGGAAGCTGGCTTTATCCGATGGTCAAGAAGGCGGCAGTGGTCGTTTTACCTGGCGACAACACAATTTGCAGGTGGTGGCTCAGTTTAAAGCGCCCCTGGGTCAGGGAGATTGGTTGATTGAAGAAACAGACCATGGAGCCAGTTTAATCGTTAATAACGAACCGCCTTATTATGCTCAACATGCAGAGTCATTGATAGAAGAGGTTGTGGGTTGGTCGGTTCCGTGGCAAGCCTTGAAAGAATGGCTTATGGTGCGACCCGTCGACGAAAATCAAGCCAACATTGAACAAACGCTTACTTCCAAAACCATTACTGAACAGGGTTGGACCATAGTTTACGATCGATTTCAGAATTATCCCGGCGGCTGTTTACCTCACAGAATCATGGCCAGTAATCCACCGTATAGCATTCGTCTTGTTGTCCGAACATGGCAGAGATAAAGCTAACGTCACCGGCTAAAATTAATTTAATGCTGCGGGTTTTGAGCCGACGGCAAGATGGCTATCACGAACTTCAAAGTTGTTTTGAGCTGCTGCCCTGGGGTGATGAAATGAAATTCACCTCACAGTCATCCGGCCAATGTTTGGTCAACATCACCGGTTTTGAGCACATTCCACAGCAGGATAACCTGATCTATCAGGCGGCAGAATTGCTGAAACCTTGTGCGCAAAATCCCTGCACAGTCCATATAGCAGTTGACAAACAAATTCCAAGTGGCGCCGGATTAGGGGGTGGAAGTTCTAATGCTGCGCAAACTTTATTGACGCTTAATCAACTGTGGGATTGTCAAATAGACCAACAGTCAATGCGACAAATGGCCTTAAGATTAGGCGCAGATGTGCCTTTTTTTGTGGTGGGTCAATCAGCCCTGGTGACAGGAATCGGCGAACAAATTGTGCCCATGAAGTTTTATCAGGGCTATGTCTTATTGCTATTTCCGTCGATAGCCATCAGTACTGAAAGTGTTTTTAATCATCCGGCATTGAATCGTAATCAATCCCTGTTAAATCATGCCCATATAAAGGATCCCAACTTTTGGATCAATGATTGTTTTCCTGTTGTTCTGAAAGAATACCCTGAAATCCGGCATTTGTTTGCCCGGCTTAACACGATGATGCCATTGCGGTTATCCGGAACAGGATCAACCCTGTTTGTCTTGAGTGGCAATAAACAACAAGCCCTTAAATATCAAAAAATAGCATCAGATTATTGTCGAACCAGACTGGTTGAAATATAATACCCCCCATTGTGTTGTTAACGGATTAAAATAACGACTATTTGACAGCTCAATGTATAGACCCGAACTTTTCATGTAACCGGTATAAATAAGAAGTATTTAGTAATTATGTCAGAGACTTATTCGATTTCTGGCATAATACAGTTTGTACCTGAATGGTTTTATGAAGAAAATGGCTGCATAACATGTATTAAATCGCTGACAACTTAAGAGTGACTAAGTTTGAAACGATATTTATACTATCTATTTTGCCATTTTATCGCTAAATTCCATTCTTACATAAAATATTCGAGTTAATTAGGTTTGCAATCGGGGTCATTGTGGTTATAATATGCCGCCTTTGACAGCGATTACAAAGCTGGTAAAGAGAAATATTCTCGCGAATTGGGATGTCGCCAAGTGGCTAAGGCACCAGGTTTTGATCCTGGCATTCGCAGGTTCGAGTCCTGCCATCCCAGCCATATTTTGTGATGCCTGCGCTTTGCGCGGGCATACTCATTTAAGGGGCCAACGAAATGTTCGATCGTGGAATCAGATTATTTTGCGGTAACGCCAATCCTGAATTGGGCAAAAAAATTGCCAATAATTTAGGTGTCCCCTTGGGGCGCGCCAAGGTTGACCGTTTTAGTGACGGTGAAGTTTCCGTGGAAATTCGGGACAATGTTCGCGGACAGGATATATTCCTGATTCAGCCGACATGTCGCCCAACAGCAGATAATTTCATGGAACTGTTGGTCATGGTTGATGCCTTAAAGCGGGCATCGGCGAAATCTGTGACGGCTGTTATTCCTTATTTTGGTTACGCCAGACAGGATCGTCGTCCCCGTTCCGCACGGGTTCCAATTACCGCTAAGGTGGCCGCTAAAATGATTGCTGCCGTGGGTATTGATCGGGTATTAACCGTAGATTTACACGCCGATCAAATTCAGGGCTTTTTTGATATTCCTGTGGATAATGTTTATGCTTCGCCTCTGACTTTAGCAGATATGTGGCAGAAGTATGACAGTGAAGATGTGACCATCGTGTCACCGGATATTGGCGGCGTGGTGAGAGCGCGTGCCATTGCCAAGCGCTTGGGTTGTGAGTTGGCCATTATCGATAAACGTCGGCCCAAACCAAATATGGCTAAAGTGATGAACATCATTGGTGATGTTGAAGGTAAGATTTGTATCCTGGTTGACGACATGATTGATACAGCGGGTACGTTGTGCGCAGCGGCAACAGCTCTCATGGAATGGGGCGCTCGGGAAGTAAACGCTTATTGTGTGCATCCGGTGTTATCCGGCAATGCCATTGAAAATATTAAAAATTCAGGCCTCAATGAATTGGTTGTTACTGACACCATACCCTTACGGGAAGAGGCGCTAAATTGTAAAAAAATTCGTCAATTGTCAGTCGCTGAAATGCTCGGTGAGACCATTAGACGTATCGCTAACAGAGAGTCTGTTAGTTCTATGTATATCGATTAACGAAATAATCGATTTTTTTAAGACCCTGGTCGCAAGGGTTGAATATAGGAAAATATTATGGCTATTTATAAAGTTGATGCAAAACTCCGTGACGATGTGGGGAAAGGTGCGAGCCGCCGCTTACGTCGTGAAGGACGTGTTCCTGTGGTACTGTATGGTGCCGGTCGGGATCCAAGAAATTTAACCTTAAACCACAATAAAGTATTGCGGTTGATTGAAGACGAAGGTTTCTTCTCCAGTATTATCGAGTTTTCCGCTGATGGTGGCGCCAAACAAAAAGTGGTGATTAAAGACATGCAACGTCATCCGGCCAAACCGGTGATTATGCATATGGATTTTATGCGGGTTGATGATAACCAAGAACTGGTTATGAATATCCCGATTCACTTTTTAAATGCGGATAATTGCCCGGCCAGTAAAGTCGCAGGTATCGTGGTTGATTATCAGATTCATGAAATTGAAATTACATGTTTACCGAAAGATCTGCCTGAATACTTTGAAGTTGATTTAGCTAACTTTGATGTTGGTGATTCGGTTATGCTCAGTGAAATTGATATGCCGGAAGGCGTTAAAGCCATGGCGTTCTTGCGTACTGAAGATGAAGAATACGATGAGGTTATCGTTAACACCGCCACTGTGCTTGATACATCTGATGAAGATGACGTTGAAGAGCCGGATGTTGACGTGCCAACTGTTGACGAAGATGACGCAGAAGGTGATGCCGATTCAGACGAGGATAAAGAAAAAGATAAAGACGAATAATTATTTTTCTTTTATCAACACTGGACCACGGCATTCTGATTGAGTGCCGTGGTTTTTTTGTTTAGAGTACCCTATGATTCAAGCAATTTTTGGGCTGGGTAATCCCGGCCAGCAATATGAAAACAGTCGCCATAATGCCGGTTTTTGGTACCTCGATGCCCTGGCCGAACACGTTGGCGCCTCATTTAAAACGGACAAAAAATTTAAAGCAGAGGTGGCGCAGACCGATTTCTACGGTGACAAATTATGGTTGGTCAAACCACAAACCTATATGAATTGCTCGGGGCAGAGTGTCATTCCTTTCAGCCAGTTTTATCGAATTCCGGCCAATCAGGTCTTGGTGGCTTATGATGAACTGGATATTCCGCCGGGTACCGCCAAATTTAAACGGGGTGGTGGCCATGGTGGACACAATGGCTTGCGTGACATTATTCCCGGTTTAGGACCTGACTTTAAGCGATTGCGAATTGGTATTGGTCATCCTGGCAATAAACATCAGGTAACGCCCTGGGTATTAGGTCGTCCCAATCAAGATGACTTAATCAGCATTGAACGTTGTTTAGATCAGTGTGTTGAGGTGACTTCAGCTATTATTGCCGGTGATGACGAGCACGTGATGCAGGTGCTTCACACCGTGGCTGATAAGTAACGCCCCACTGATTCAGTAAAAGACATTTCATCCACCAAAAAAGCATCGTGTCCTTGAATTGAGTCTGTTATGACTAATTCACTGTCAACTTGGGTTTGTTGTAATAATTCGTAAACATCTTGTTGTAACCAGGTCGGAAACAATAAATCTGTTTGTGTGCCCATGATCAGGGCTGATTTAATGGCAAGGTCTGATAAAGGATTGTCTTTGATTGTTCCGGCTTTGTACTGGTAACCATCAAACCAATCCATGGCGCGAGATAAATATAAATAACAAATGGGATCAAATTGATGGATAAATCGATTGGCATGATACTCTAGGTAGCTTTCCACCGGAAATTCGATTCCAAAGGGATGGTCCGGCACTTTTTTTAAAGAGCGTGGAAAACGCTCATTCCATTCCTCGGCAGAGCGATACGACAACATGCCAATCTTACGGGCAAATTTCATGCCATCTACCGGCCAGTCTTCACGGGAATAAAATCCGCGATTAAAATTATTGTCATTAATGATGGCTTCTCTTTGTAACGAGCGAATGGCCGTACTAAAGGGGGGCGAGGCTAAACCGGCCGCAATTTGGATCCAATGGTGACAAAAATCAGGTTGTTGCTGTAATAAAGCAATTGCGGTCATTCCACCCATTGACGGACCAATCAAGGCGTGTAAGCGTTCAATACCCAAATGTTGGCATAACAAGATGTTGCTGTTGGCAATATCTTGCAAACATAAATCGGGAAAATCAAAACGATACGCGCGTTTTTTATTGGGATTAATGGAAGCCGGACCGGTGGAACCTTTGCAGCTGCCCAACGAACTGGCGCATATCACGAAAAACCGGTTGGTATCTATGGCCTTATCGGGACCTACCATATATTCCCACCAGCCGGCCTGATCATCGGCGTGGTGTCGACAAACATGAGAATCCGGTGAAAGCCCGGTTAAGATCAAAATGGCATTGTCCGCCGATGGGTTGAGTTCACCCCAGGTTTCATACTGTAGCTGGGCATCAAATAACTGGCCACCACGATGAAAGGTGAAGGGTGAAGGAAGTTGAAACTGTTTCAGATAATCCGGCATAGGCGCTATTAAAAACGGCCTCTGAAAGGCCGTAAAATGAATCTGAATATTGTAGCAAAGCGGCTCCTCAATAAGAAGCCGCCATGTTTATTAAATGGTATTCCGGTAGCGTCTGATATAAATGGCCAGACCGGTGGTGACTGCGGCAAAGGCTATACCATATAGCAGTTCCACTTGTAATAAACCATTGAACATACTCGTAATGACTTCACTTGTGGTATGGGCAGTTGGGTCAAAATCAATGTTTTCCAGAGTCCGGCTGCCAATACCGGTGCCAAATGGTGTTGTGGCTTTGGCAAACAGTACGCCGATGGTTTGGAAAAAACCCACTTTAAATAAGTTTAAATTCACCAGGGCGTTATACCAATACCATATAAAACCGGCCAGAAGTGGTGCAAAAACCGCCAACAAGAAGGGTCTTCGTTTAGCAACAGATGAAGCAAAAAGTAACCAGCCATATAAAGGTAAAGCCCATAAAGCTTGCACCAGGCAACCAACAATAAACGCACCCCAGTTTTCAATCAGGGCAGCATTAAACCACAATAATGTGAATGGGTTGATGCCGTTAAGCAATAAAATGAGACTTATAATTGTAAACACAATTAAGTGACTGATGATAATCCCAATCACAAAAGCGGCTGGTGCTACCAGGGTGGCCGTCAGCATTTTTGATAAGACTGTCTGGGTGTCAGAGACCGGCAAGGACTTATAGAATAAGATGCTGCCATCTTTTCGGTCATCATACAAACTGCCCAATAAGAAGAAGAATACAATGATAAATAAAACCAGGTGATACAAAGAACCCGTCATTAACATGAATACATCCAGCGCTAAGTTAATTTTATCGTCACCCAGTTGTTGTAATGAGCCAATCGCTAACTGTAAATTATCGCCACCACTGACATCAATGATGAACCGATCTGTGGTGAAGTACCCCAACAGGGCTAATAAACCCATGACAATACCAATGATAATAGGTGTCTTTAAAAAAGCACCCCGGTGCTCCCAATATTCAAGTTTTAATAAGGCGAATAGTGTTTTCATGATTTGTCCTCCTTCATGATGGCAACAAATAAATCAGACACAGAGGGTCTTTGAACATCTCCCAATACCTCCACTTGTTCTCGTGAGGTGGCCTTAAAAAGCATGATATAGCGACCGAATACCTTTTTAACCGTCATTGGATTTAAGGCCATCGCCTGTTCATAGTTGTCTTGATTGACCATAACTTCAAAAAAGTCACGCGTTAAGCTTTCCATATCACTATTGAGGACAATTTCACCCTCCTTGATAAACACCACATCGGTGAGGATATGTTCAATTTCTTCTACCTGATGGGTGGTGATGATAATGGTTCGTTCATTGTTAAAATAGTCATTGATTAAGTTGTCGTAAAATTCTTTACGAAATAAAATATCCAGCCCTAAGGTGGGTTCATCTAAAACCAGTAATTGGGCATCGATGGCCATGACAATGGCTAAATGCAATTGTGCTACCATTCCTTTTGAGAGTTCTTTCACTTTATGGTTAAACTTGACTTTGGTTTTTGCAATCAAAGCTTCAGCCTTCTGACGATTAAAATTTGGATGGACTTGTTCGGTATAATCCAGTAATTGAGAAACCTGAATCCATTTAGGCAGAACCGCAACATCCGCAATAAAGCAAATGTCTTTCATCAGTCTAGAACGCTTTTTAAAGGGATCAATACCCAATACTGACAAATCACCATCACAAGGGGCCAAGCCTAAAACAGCTTTTAAAAAGGTGGTTTTTCCGGCACCATTGGGACCAATCAGGCCGACTACTTTGCCACGATTGATATCAATATTGATGTCTTTGAGGGCTTGGAATTTGCCGTAATTTTTATTTAAGTTATGTGCTTTTAATAGGGCACTCATTCTATTCTCCCGATTTTTTGTAAAGATTTAATTAACGTATCAGTATCAATGTTGAGCTGTTCAATTTTAGAGATAACCTGCGGCCATTGGTGATTGATAAAATCCTGTCGTTGTTGTTGCTGCAGTATTCTTTTGGCATTGTCACTGACAAACATACCCAGGCCCCGTTTTTTTTCCACAAGTTCTTCATCCACCAATATTTGGTAGGATTTGGACACGGTAATGGGGTTGACTTGATAATCAACAGCCAATTGCCTCACCGAAGGTAATGCTTCGCCGACAGAGACATCACCATTTAAAATCATGTCTTTAATTTCATTGGCCAACTGCAAATAAATGGGTTGGCTGTCATTCCAGTGATAAGACATGTCTTTACCTGATGGCCGGTAACAGTAAAACTAAACTGTGATTTAATTTATTGAATTTTTGCATCTCTACGGTTGTATGATTTATGGCTGTATAAGATGACTGGTCATTTTTTTGATTCAGCCAATAACCAATAAGCAAGCTCATGGATAAGGCTGTTAATAACAATGATGTGGCTAATAAATTTTGTTTAATGGCAGTCATATGGGCACCTGTATATGTTCAATAGTGTAGTAGTATACTATAACACCAATACAAAAGCAAATAGTCCATAAGTCATGGTCGCTATTTTATTAACGATAAACCGGTGGTTCTTGCTCTCCTAAACGATATAAGGCGCCACGACTTTTAAAATATTCATCACGACTTTCTTTGGATTTAAGGGAACAATCCAGGGTGTATTCGATGCGATCTTTTATTGGTATGCTGTGATCTTTGGGTAACCCCCAGCTAAATCGTTCGCGGGCATAAGCGGTTAATTCCGGTATTTGAAGGCTCGGTAAGGCTTGATAGACACCGTCATTTATTCTCAGCCGACATTCAAGTGTTGAGGGTGCGCGGGTATCGGCCTGTCGATGGGACAGGCGGAAGTTAATGGTGTTGTTGCCGGTGTCTAAATAGACAATTTCTATTAATGTGGATAAATTGGTGTTGGGTTTTTCGATGCGGCCCGGACCGCAGGCAGCTAATAAAGATACGGTCGCTAATAACATGATGCGTTGAATCATAATAAACTCCGAATAATGAAGAGATGATTATACGGTTAAACAAGCCATGTTAAAATAAGGATATGGAATATGACAATAAGTAAGCGATAGGTTTTTATGGCTTTTACCCTTGATAGCCCATTGTGGCTCTGGGTCGTTGTTCGATATCAACTAAAGTCTGGATGTTGCTATATCCATTGCGGGAAAAGATGTCAGTCACAGCTTGTTGCTGGTTATAACCATGTTCAACCATAAGCAATCCATGGTTTGAAAGGTGGTTTCGCGCTTGTTCAATAATTATTTTTAAATCGTTTAAACCATCTTGACCTGAGACTAAGGCATTGAGCGGTTCGTGGCTTAAGTCTTTTAAATGTGGATCCTCGGCTTCAATGTAAGGTGGATTGCTGACAATGAGGTCGAAATTGTGATCACGGACATCATCAAACCATCGGCTTTGCTGAAAGGTGATATTTTTAATCTGATATTGTTGGGCATTTGAAGAAGCCATTCTGAGTGCCTCCACGCTGATATCAGTGGCCATTACCTGGCTTTTGGTAAAGAGACGGGCTAGCACCAGAGCCAGTGCCCCCGAGCCAGTGCCCAAATCCAGAATATAATCAGGCTCAATGGACAGGGATTGAACGGTTTCTATAATGAGTTCAGTGTCCGGACGTGGAATTAAAGTGTGTTCATTGACCTTGAGCGTTAAATCCCAAAAGGGCTGTTGCCCTATAATATAAGCCAGTGGCTTTCCGGCTCGGTGCTGCTCGAGGTATTGATTCAGTTGGTTTATTTGATGTTCGTTTAATTGAACGTCGTCATGTCCAAACAGCCAGGCACTGTTTTTATTGAGAACGTGGGAAAGTATTTGTCGACGAATATTGGCAGGAATGTCCTGATGAGCTTGAGCCAGCCACTGGGCAATCGTTTTCAAATGAATAACAGTTCAATGATGGGCGAAAGTAATTTTAGCTGAAATTGGCTTCAAATAAACGATCTTTTTCCGGCTGGTTGTCAAATCCACCTTTGCTTAAGCGGTCGCTGTTTTCTTCAAAAGGCAGCGAATTAATCACATCGTTGGTAACCATATCGCTACTCACTGGGGATGTTTGCGGTTGCTGATTGCTTAAAAAGACAACGGCTGAAAGGGTAAAGACCACAGCCAAAGCAGGGATGAAAGCAGGTGAATCAGGTAACCATTGGCTGAACAGTTGCCGGGTGCGTTGCATCCATGAGGGTGTCTGTTGTGACTGTGTTAAATCATGGCCGACTTGCTCGCTCCAGGGTTTCATATGAATGGCTAATTTGGTTGCCTGGGCGGTACTAAAGTGACTGACAATGGCTTCAGCATCTGACACATTAGGGCTGCTCAAACAATCAGACACGTTAGTTGTGTCGTTTGAGTGGACCGTACTGTCTTGAAAAATCTTTGCCAGTTCTTGTTCAGTTAATTTCATAATTTATACCCATTTTTTCTAATTGTTCCTTGAGTGCGTTCATGGAACGTTTAGATAAATTCTCAGCTTTATAATAAGACCAACCGGTCAAAGCCATCATTTCTTTTACGCTGTAACCTTGTAAACGCATTTTTACCGCGACTCTGCGATCTTCCGGCAGGGCCTCAATGGCCTTTAACAAGGTATGACGTAATTCTTTATCGGCCAGTTTGCTATCCGGTTGCGGGACATCACTGTCAAGCTCAGGTTGGTAACTGTCCGATTCATCACGGTGTTCCGGCAATTGTGTCTCTTGCGCATGGCGGTTATTGGACCTGGCTAAATCAACAATCACGTTGGCCGTAATTCTGTATATATAAGACGAAAGGTTTTCTATTTCTCGGTCACTTTCCAATAATTTAATCACGCGAATAGAAACTTCCTGGTAAACATCATCGCGCGTCACGCCGGTGATGTTTATCTGTTTACTGAACACAGCCTGATCAATAAGGTGTTGATGCTTTTGAAACAGAATGGTCAGTTGTTGTTTATTCACGTGAACTTACAATGATTGATTGATATAAGACTGTATAACGCCCCGGGTATGAGCCAAGTGATTTTTATGACAGTAATCCAGAGCGGTGAAGCCATTTTTATCCTTAACTTTGGCTGTTGCCTGCCATTTTAGCAGCTGATGTGCGATGGTTGCCAACTGTTGATCTTTGTCTTGTCGTCCCAGATACACCAATAAAGTTAAAGGCGTTCGACCTTGGTTATCGCGATGATTAATGGGCACATGATAACTCTGAATGAGCTTAAGGGTTTGTAAGGCTTTACCGGTTTGGCTGTAATAAGCAGCGGCAGAAACAACATTGTGATATAAGTTGCCATTATTGGGGTCAGGACTCAAAGGATTGGCACCGGCTTCAACCAGTCGACTTAAACATGACTCACTCCATTGAGCAGCGGCTAAATTAACACAGGGATAACCGCCCGGACCTTGCTCGTTCAGTTTTACCTGATGGCGTAATAAAAGTTCAACCACATTGTCTGAACGGCTGATAAGCGCACTGGATAATGCGGTGCTGCCATTTTTACTGCGATAATTTATGTCAGCACCTTTTTCAATTAAAAAAGAACAAACCGCCCGTTTGCCTTGTCCGGCAGCATGAATCAGAGCGGTACAATCTTTATCATCCGTTTGATTGATGTCATTATCTTGCAATAACAGCCGGTTTAACTGACCTAAATTACCCTTTGCAATGGCATCAAACCAATCAGTTTGATGGTTGTTAGTGCTTTTCGAAACCTGTTTCCGGGGTTGCTTTTCAGGTGTTTTTTCAGCCATTAAACCGTCATTAAACAAGGGTAACTCAATTTGTTGTTGTTTGGCGATGGCTTCATCCAGTCGTTTGGCTATTTCCGGGTGTTTTTGTTTGGCCAGATCATGGGCTGATTCACCTTGCTTATTTTGGTGAATGATGGAAACCTTGCAGTCTAATAAAAGTTGAATTAATTTTGATGACGGGTTTTTTGATTTCAAAGCAATGAGCAAGGCATTATCTTTGTTGTGGTTGCATTGGTTTAAATCAGCACCGGCCTCGATTAATTGGTTAACAATATTCAATGATTGACTGGTGATGGCGTCCAATAAGGCGGTCATGCCATAATCATCGCTGCGGTTAACATCGTCACAGTGATCTAAGATAAATTTGAATTTTTTTTCGTGGCCCAATAAACAGACGGTCATTAATCCTGTTCGATTTTGGTTGTCTGTACAATTGATATTTGCGGTATGGCGATAGACCAAATCAAGACCGGTGATATCATCCTTTTTATACTGACAAGCTGCAATAAACGGTGGTGTATGGGCATAATTAGGCAGTGAATTGTATTGGAGTATGTATCGAGCCACTTGCCATCTGCCATGCCGAAGAGCCATGTTTAATGGTGCAAATTCTTCACTATCAACGGTATCAATGGTAATGCCATCTGCTAATAACTGCTTTAATTGGGCCAGTTGTCCTCGCCGACAACAATTTAAGATATCTTTTTTTGTGGTGGCTTTTGGTGACACAAATTTAATCCATGAAGGTTTTAGTCTGGATTAAAGGTCAATATCGCCGTTAATCCTGCTGTTTTGTTTTGTCTAATTTCAATCTGCCAATTATACAGGTCGCATAAGCGTTTGACGATAGCCAAGCCAATTCCTGAGCCTTTCGAACTTGATTTGTTGGCTCGGTAGTGACGTTCAAATAATTTAGGTAACTCAGATTCGTTAACACCAACTCCTTCATCTTGAACAATAATTGATTGGCTGTCGAGTATAATGTAAATGGTACCTTCTGTGGAGTATTTGATGGCATTGCCAATCAAATTACCGAGAACAACAGATACCACGGATTCCGGTGCTTTGACCTGTAACCAATCCTTTTCGATGACTTTTGTTTTCACCGGTTTAAGTTTGAGTGTATCTTGATAACTGTCTAATATTTTTCGAATAATAATCGCCGGCTGGGTGCGCTCCAATCCCTGGTTTTCTTTGCGTTCTTCACGGGCTAACAGCAGTAAGGTTTCAGTCAACTCGGAGGATTGTTTAACAGCCCGTTCAATCCGGTTAATCCGGTTGAGTTCTTTATCCGTGATGTTAGGGTTGGATTTGATTAGTTCGACCGTACTGGTTATGACTGCCAGCGGTGTTCTCAACTCATGGCTGACATCGGCATTAAATTCTTTATCACGGATCACATAGTCCGTTAAACTCTGGGCATAATTGTCCAAAGCATGGGCAATTTTCCCCACTTCGTCTTCAGTAAAATAGGGTGCCAAAGGTTCGATGTGAGTGTCGGCAGACAAGTGTTCGATTTTAGCCGCTAACTTACTCAAGGGTTTAAGTGCCTTTTTCGAAACATAAATCGCCAGTAAATAGGCCAGAATCAAGAAAACAACCAACATGCCACCAAAAATAACCCACAATATCCGGTTATTCTGTTTCATGTGACTGATGTCATATTTGATGTAGCCCCAGACCGGTTGGCCTTCGACTTTATTTTGTTTGTTGACCGCTACGATATAGGTTTTATCGCCTTCAGTCAGAATATGGGTGCCATCTTCTAAATCCCTGTATGCAAGCGGTAAGTCGGCGTGAAAATTATCCGGTGTGGTAATCACTCCCTGGACATTTGAAGACAGCGGCTGGCCCAAAACATCTTGCGGATTGGCGGCTAATTTACTCATATAACCATCCAAGTCCTGTTGGATGGTTTGTTCAATTAATTCGGTCTGTAGATTCTGCCGAATACTTAATGAAGCCAGAGCAAACAGTATTGTCAGCAAGGTGCTGAACGCCAAAAAGGCAATAATAATCCGGCTTTTTATACTATTCCGATAATTCATCAGGATCGGATATATGGTAGCCTATGCCGTGTCGGGTGTGAATCAATTGTTTATCAAAGGGTTTGTCTATGGTGGTTCTTAATCCGTGTATATGAACCCGAAGAGAATCTGAGTCGGGCATTTCTTCACCCCATACCTTAACTTCCAGTTCTTCCCGTGGTACCACGTAAGGACTGGCTTCCATGAGAATTTGTAGTAATTTTAAGCCGGTTGGGTTCATTTTCAGGTTTTGGCCGTCACGTTTTACGGTCAGCGAGTCCAAATTAAATTCCAAATCTGCGACATGTAAAGTGCGATTCAGGTTTTTCTTCTTGCGTGTGCCCAAGACATTCACCCGAGCTTCTAATTCCTGTAAAGCAAAGGGTTTAACCATATAATCATCAGCGCCATATTCAAAGCCTTCTAATTTCTGGCTTAATGTGTCACGGGCGGTCAACATAATAACCGGTGTGTTTTTTTTGGCGTCTGCACGCAATTTTTTACATAAATCCAAGCCATCCATACCGGGCAACATCAAATCTAAAATAATGACATCAAAGTCATTGCTGACGGCTAAATGCAATCCGGTGACACCATCACCGGCATAATCGACAATATGGTCTTTCTCTTCGAAATAATCGACAATATTGGCAGCGATGTCGGTATTGTCTTCAACAACCAAGATTTTCATAAGCGTGATTCCTTCTCTAGTTATAATATTATATAATTGTTTGATAAAAAAAATCCCAAGAAGTTTAAAAAACTCCTTGGGAAGTAGATGCCCAGATTTAAGTCAAATTGTTTTTGGAGAACCTTGACTATGAAATCTATTTTACTAACATTTCTGTTAAGAAGCTGTTAATCCATAATTAAAAATATGTGAATTATCAAATTAAATTGATGTGCTGATTTTGATTTCCGGTGGGTTTAATGTGATAGAATCTGTGGCTTTTATCTTTTTGTGATAAGAATATCATGATTCGTTTTGTTGTTTTGTTTTTGGTGATTTTAATTTCACTGTTCTTGTTAGAAATATATGAACCCGTGCGGCAAGCGGTGGTGTTGCCATTTACCGGTTATTTAGCCTCAGTAAGTTCGTGGATTGTTCAGTTATTTGATGCCAACGTACACGCCTATGGTGATATCATTCAAGACACCAAAAGTATGGCGGCCATTCAAATTGCACCCGGTTGTAATGGCGTTGAAGCAATGATTATTTTGTTGGCCGCCATTGTGGCTTTTCCATCACCGATTTTTTACAAAATAAAGGGCTTATTCTTTGGTTTCTTAGCCATTCAGTCTCTTAATTTGGTGCGTATCATTTCATTATTTTATTTATTGCAATGGAACCAAACCTGGTTTGAATGGTTTCATTTGTATTTATGGCAGGCCTTAATTATTCTGGATGCTTTAATCGTTTGGCTGATATGGTTACGATATTTGCCAAAAAAAGGCCAGCCTGACAAAACCATTACAACTGAAAAAGAAGATTCTGAATTATCACCTGAATCATCGCCATCTCTATAATCTCAACTGAGGAGAACCACCATGTCACGATTGTTTTCTATGAGTCTTTTGGCGATGCTGTTATCAGCCTGCCAACCCAATGTCACAAAGGAGCCTACCATGAGTCATCAACAGCCCCCTGAAGCCAAAAAAGTCCCTTATACCTGGTCAATTCATGGTGATGAACGCATTGATAATTATCATTGGTTGCGTGATGATGAGCGCACCAATTCTGAAGTTCTGGCTTATCTGAACGCTGAGAATGACTATACCGAATCACAACTAAAAGATGTCGAACCTATGGTGGATGCTTTGTATCAGGAAATCACCGGACGGATTAAACAAAATGATGAATCCGTACCTTATCGATTGGATGATTATTGGTATTACAGCCGATATTCAGAAGGACAAGAATACCCGATATATGCCCGTAAAAAAGGTCGTTTAAACGCTGAAGAAGAGCTGTTGCTGGATGTGAACGAATTGGCCAGCGATTATGCCTACTATGCCAGCAATAACCAAAAACCAAGTCCCAACCATCAAATTTACGGCTTTTCAGAAGATACGGTGAGTCGTCGTCAGTATGATTTGAGGTTTAAGGATCTTGCCAGTGGCAAGATGTTGCCGGATGTCATTAAAAACACCACGGGTTCAATTGCCTGGGCTAAAGACAGCGAAACATTTTTTTACACCCGTAAACATCCCGTTACACTGTTGCCCTATCAGGTTTACAGACATCGTTTAGGAGCACCGGTAAGTGAGGACGTATTGGTGTATGAAGAACCGGATGATACCTTTTATTTATCGTGTTACACCTCGCGATCGGGTGATTATATTATGATTCAAATTGAATCGACCACTCAGAGTGAGGCTTTGTATTTAGATGCCAGTAATCCAACCGGTGAATTTGCATCGGTGTTACCTCGTGAGGAGAAGCACGAATACTCAGTGGAAGACTTTAACGGCGACTGGATTATTGTCAGTAATTGGCAGGCTTTAAATTCCAGGGTTATGCGCGCGCCCATTGGTCATTCACAAGACAAAAATAGCTGGCAGGAAATTATCCCGCATGATGATGAAACACTGATTTATGATGTGGAAGCTTTTCAGGATTGGTTGGTGGTTGATCAACGTCATAACGGTATCAAACATATCAAAGCAAAAAACTGGACCACTGGTGATGAAAAAGTCATCCAGGGTGATGAAGCTGTTTCCACCATGTGGATTGGTTTTAACCCTGAGCAAGACACCAATATCATGCGCTACAGCTATGACTCGTTTACTCAGCTTGGTAGTGTCTTAGAAGTTGATTTAAACAGTGATAAAAAAACCGTATTAAAACAAGATGAAATTAACGGCGAATATAATCCCGAAGCCTATCAATCTGAACGGTTGCTGATCACAGCCAGAGATGGTGCAGAAGTGCCTGTTTCATTGGTCTATAAAAAAACCGATAAGCCGCTTTCTGAACGACCATTATTGGTCTATGGCTATGGTTCTTATGGTTATTCCATCGACCCCAGTTTTTCGGTCAGTCGTTTGTCCTTATTAGATCGTGGTTTCGTTTATGCCGTTGCGCATATTCGTGGCTCGCAAGCCAAAGGACGGGCCTGGTATGAAGACGGTAAAATGTTTAAGAAAATAAATACTTTTCATGATTTTATTGATGCGTCAAAAGCCTTATTGGCTCAAGGTTTTGGCGATCCTGAGCGAATGTATGCCTGGGGTGGCAGCGCCGGCGGCTTACTTATGGGAGCGGTGGCCAATATGGATGGTATGCTCTATGACGGCATGATTGCCAGTGTTCCTTTTGTGGATGTGGTGACCACCATGCTGGATGAAAGTTTGCCCTTAACCACCGGGGAATTTGAAGAATGGGGCAATCCAAAAAATAAGGATTCATATGAGTACATGCTGTCCTATTCTCCGTACGATCAGGTTAAAGCTCAGGATTATCCGAATATCCTTGTGACCACCGGATTACATGATTCACAAGTTCAGTATTTTGAGCCCGCCAAATGGGTCGCTAAATTACGTGACTATAAAACTGATGATAATTTATTGTTATTGCGAACCAATATGGACACCGGACATGGTGGTGCTTCGGGTCGTTTCAGTTACTATAAAGAAACTGCGCAGGATTATGCATTTTTATTGAAATTAGCGGGCATAAAGCAGTAATAATCTGATCTAAATCAGTCAACAAAACTGAACATCTGTTTATAATGCTGATGACCTGGGCGCCGTCTACCGGACTGCGCCTCTTTTTATTCAGACATTCTTAAATAACGGTGTTATCCAGTCCGGCCGTGTTAAACCCCATAATGTGTAATACCGTCGGCATCAGTCGTTCATCGGAACGTTTGCAACGCGCGCTCAAAGAATTACGTCGAATGGAAGACGACATTGAACAATTTTACAGCAACTACCGGGTAACTGATGAATTAATAGGGCTGAAAATACGGTTAGGACCGCCATTGTGGTGACCACAGCAGCCTGGACAAATCACAATAGTATGGGAGTCACTTTAGTGAGAGTTGCAGTTTAAAAAGGTCTTCTATGGAAAATATAGAAATAAAAAAGGGCGATTAAATCGCCCTTTTAGATAAAAGTTATTTGTCTTTTATTGGTTGAAACGACGTACACCGATAAAACCTAAGACCAGTAACATCAAACCCATACCATACCATTTAAGAGTAGGCACTGGAGTTGTAGCTGCACTTGGCGGTGCGCCAGTGGCATCTAAACTAACATCATCAAGAAAAAAGTTGAGAACACCAACACCAACACCCTGAACTTCTGAATGAAATTCTAAATTAACAGTTTGGCCTTGATAGGTGGTTAAATCAATATTAACTTGGTTGTATCCGACAACACCACAGGATGGATCGCTTTCATCAATTAAGAGTTCCATGAAGCTGGTACCATAACAAACAGGGGCTTCTAAGAAAAATGAAAGAGTGCCATTGAGGTCTGATCTCATATTTTGTTAAGTAGACCACAATATTAAATTTTAATTCTGATAGAATCCATTGCCAGTTTTGCAATTATAAAATCAGAAGTAAAGATATCACTTTTTATGGCAGCATAAAGTGATTAATTCAGATTGATAGCATTTTATTAAACATTAAAATTAAAGGAAGGACATTTAAAATGAAAAAAAGTCATATGGGTGTACTAAGACCTAAAATCAAACTTAGTAACGCAATTTTTAAATCTTTAGCAATTGTCACTATGATGGTTTTCTGTCAAGTCGGCATGGCTCAATATAATGGAATTAATCAACCAAACGTAAATGACATTCAGGCTTATTCATCAACTTCAAAAATTGAGAATCGATATATTGTGGTGTTGAATGATGAAAAGGTTAACATTTTGGCTACAAAGATGACTAGCCGTAACTTCAGTTATGATCAAGCTCGCGCAGCTGTAGTTCAGGATATTGCTGTATCCATGGCAATACAAACAGTTGGGTTGGTTAAACACACGTATTCATCGGCCATCAACGGTTTTGTAATTGAAACTTCAGCCAGTAAAAAAGTAGCTCAATTATTAAATGATCCACGAGTGGATTTCATTGAAGCGGATCAAATGGTCAGCGCCAGTGTTATCCAAAACAATGCCACTTGGGGATTAGATCGTATTGACCAAGCTAATTTGCCCTTGAACTCGACTTATTCATATGAATATGATGGTACAAACGTAAATGCTTATGTGATTGACAGCGGTGTCAGAATTTCTCACCTTGGATTTGGCAGCCGTGGCCGTAATGGTGTCGATTTTGTAACAAGTGGTGGCAATGGAACGAACGACTGTAATGGTCATGGTACACATGTGGCTGGAACCATTGGTTCAAATATTTATGGAGTGGCCAAGAAAGTGAACATATATCCTGTCAGGGTTTTGCGCTGCGATAATACAGGCTACGTTTCATGGTTCATTGCTGGTGTGAATTGGGTTGTTGCCAATCACATTAAACCGGCAGTAGCGAATATGAGTTTATATGCTTATAGTACAAGTACATCTTTGGACAATGCAGTTAACAATGCGGTTTCTCAAGGAATTATCATGGTAGCAGCAGCAGCTAATGAGAATGATAATGCTTGTAATTATTCACCTGCCAGAGTATCAAGCGCCATAACTGTGGGTTCGACAACAAATTCAGATGTTAGGTCGTCTTTCTCAAATTTCGGTGCATGTTTAGATATTTTTGCCCCAGGTTCATCAATTACTTCTACATGGTCTACCAGTGATTTAGCCACTAACACCATCAGTGGTACCTCAATGGCTTCACCTCATGTAGCTGGAGTTGTTGCGATGTATCTTGATAAATTTCCAAATGCGACACCGCAACATGTTGACTTAGCTATTAAAAGTGCTGCAATACCAAATAAGGTGATAGATGCCGGACCTGGTTCTCCAAATTTATTGTTGAATAATTTCAGTGATGGTATTTATAAACCTGAGATTGATGCTTATGATGATGTGCCAGCCCGAAGAGCTTACAGTGATGATGTGCCAGGAGATGCTGTGCCCATATATGAGACTAACAGATCTCAACATCACAATTTTCATGAAACTGGCGACGTGGATTGGACAATTTTTACGGTGGCTAATGGTGATAGCTATGATGTGCTTACCTATAAAATAGGCACTGCTTCTGCGAGAATGGTAGCCTACAGAATCGATGGTGATTATTCGGAAATATCACCTGGACGGTGGGATATTGAACTTACTGATTTAACTGTGGTTGGTAGTGATCTTACTTCAGGACACAATGTCGTGACTATTCAAAACACCACAGGCTTTCCACAAACTTATGTAATAAGAACAACTTCGTCAGGACCGGTAGGTTCAAATACAAAATACACTATCGGAATAACAAAAATCCTCCCTTAATTTTTTATTGTTCCTAACACAGTATCGACTCACCATCGGTACTGTGTTTTTTTGCGTACATATTAATTAAGCGGATATACAAAGAAAGAGGTATCAGGGCCAAATTGCATTTTTTAAGTGATAAGTTATTGAGTTGTTAGTATATAAAATAAAGTAAAGACTGGCCAAAAGGTCAGACTATATGCTAAGTATCAATCAAGGTACACATTCAACACAACATCAATTTTATAAAATCTTAAGAATCACCAAATCATACGATGTCAGTCTTATTATTCAGCCCATATTTACTCGAATTGATCGAATCTTTGTTACAGCACATCGAGGCTTATAAGACTCGCTAAAACACTATCAATTCTCCTCATTTAAGTGATGAGTCAAGATGGTTCCTTAAAGTTTCATGTTTTGAAGTCAAAAGTATGGTCAGTGGCTTATCTGCTTGCAGTACAATCATGTAAAGGCAGGACACACCTGCCAACTTCTTAGGAAACTATTTTCGGCAATTAAGGTTTGCTTTATATATTCGTGGAATTTATTATGCCGAAAACACACAATATTACATTTATTATCGATAGTATATTGATATTTTAGGTGAGGAATAAGGACTAAAACTGCGCTTATATGTTTCATACAACACCATAACCCCTTAAACCTCCATCGTTTTACTTTTTCAAAAGCTAGTAATTAAAACATTCAGATTGAGAGGACTTGTGTAATCAAGTTCATTATATGAGTAGTTACCTTCGAAAAATTTCACATGGTAGTCATTTTTAACAGCTAAAATATGGGTGGCCACACGATCTAGAAACCACCAGTCATGATAAATAATTATGGCTGTACCATCGATACTTCATAATGGCTTCTTCAAGAGCGCGTAAGGTTTCCATATCTAAATCAATGGTGGGTTCATCAAGCATCAGAACATTACCAACTATTTTTAATACTTTTTTTAATACTATGGCCCGTTGCAATCGGTTTTGCTCAACGCCGGATAAATTTTTGACCAATTTTATTGATCTGCGCCTTTAAAGTAAAAGCATGATAAGCAGATTCGTGCAGCAGAATAGTTAATCAATTTAATGACTTCTTCACCATCGGCCACTTATTACCAAAAATGATTGTCGGAGTTCAAATCTTCACAACTTTAGGAGACGTAGGATAATTCAACCGTTGGCCTAACGGAAGTTTCACGTTCATTAGATAGCTTACGATCCGTCAAATTGATAATAGACAGTTAGTAAATTATAAGATTATTCTTTAAGTAATTTAATATCATTGTTGTTAATATTAACGCGGTTGCATTGGCTCATCCGAAATGCGAATAATGGCTGTGTTGTTTAATTGCCAGGCGCCGAATAGCGGGCTTGGCCAAATGATATCGCTTTGCCAGGTATTGGTTTCAAAATCAAAAGTCATCTCACCCACTTTTTGAAATTCTACGTTTGGTTCACCGCTGCATCCCGGGCATAATGTCTGACTGGTAAAAAAGCCTAAGTTAAAGTGCAGAGGGCTGGTGCCGAAAGCGATGTCACTGCTGAGCCATCGCGGTTCGCCGGCACCGTCATAGAGATAAGGTGTAATCACGGATTTTTCGCCGATGGTGGCGATGGCCGTACCCCAGCCCGGGGCATCTTCCCGGGTCCACATACCTGTGTAATTGATTTGTTCGGGCTCATAACTGAATTGTTGCCATTCGATATTTTCCGTGCCATTTTCTTCGTGAAGTTGCCAGCTTATGGTGGCTTCACGTTCGTTGTGGAAATTGACTTCAATTTCACCCACCAATTCAAATTCGACTTCGCTGTCAGAGATTTGAGTGGTTTTTAAAAGCCCTGATTGATAGTGAAAACCATCCAGGATATCAGCAGAAAAGTACCAAATTGGCAGACCGTCCTGGTCATAAGTAAACCATAAAACCTGTAAGCGTTTATTAAAGATGGCAACAGTAAAACCACGACCGGAACTGGCCGGATTAAACCAATTGCCGGAATTGGGGCTGATGACACGGTCGGGATTTTGATAAAACCGATCTTTTAAAGCCGGTACCGTGATGATTTTATGGGGGCCGTCCAGGCCGTGGTCTGAGACTAATTCGCCTAAAAATTCACCGGACATATTAAATTGCAGAATGGCATTGTCCTCAGCATCGGCCACCAAAAGACGTTGATCTTTGGTTTGGCTGATTCCCCGTAAATGGTTATAGCCAAGTACGAATGGAGAAGCCAGCAATTCTATAAATTCACCGGTGGTGCCATCAGTCTTAAATATCTGGCCATTTTTTGTGCTCAGAATATCACCGGAATCCGTTGCCATAATGGCATAACTTCCTTTTAGCCAACTTTGTGCCGAGCCACCGAGCACAGTGAGTTGGTTGTGGTTGTCAGCGCCCAGATAAAGCGGTTGGTTGGCACCCAGTGCATAAAGCTGATTATTATCATAAGTAAAGTCAATCAGGGTTTCCTCTTTGACGGTGATATATTTGCGGTTTAAATAATGTGCCTGTCCTTTCAAAGGTAAGCTAAACTCAGACATATAATCTTGGAGCTCAAGGCTGTCACTGGTGGTTCGGGTTTTAGCGACTGTGAGTTTTTGATTTTGGTTTAAAGCCAAGGCAGAGGGAAAGCCTGAGTTCAGTTCAGTTTTGTCATCGTGATAAGGATAAATCAATGTTACGCCGGGTTGATCCGGATCTCTTAAATCATGGCTTTTTACCCGGCTTTCAGTCGTGTATATAAGACGTTGCGCTTGGTCATCATACACCAAATCTGACTGAAAAGTGAGTTGGCCGTCATTGGGCAAAACTTCGATACCTTTGCTGCGGCCGGTTTCGGCATCAAAGCGCAAAATGCGATTATTATTAACACTGATAACTAAAATATCTTCCATATCCGGGTCGATATCAGGGTAGCCGTCATCATCACTGTCAATGTCCTGATTGTCACCCATACCGTCTTTGTCGGTATCGATGTATTCCATGTTGTTGTGGACAAACTCATCCTGATTATCACCGATGCCATCTTCATCGCTGTCCTGGTGTTCATCGGCATTGAATGGGAAGTCATCGAAACGATCATCATGACCATCATTGTCGTCATCTAAATCGATATTATTACCGATACCATCGCTGTCGAAATCCTCCCAATCAACGGGATTCAATGGAAAAACGTCCTGATTATCGCCCAGCGGATCGCCGTCAGTGTTGACAGTTTCTGTGGCGTCAAAGGGAAATGCATCGTTGCGGTTGGTGACGCCATCACCATCTGAATCCGTGTTATCAGGTGTTAACGGGTCTGGATAAGGGGTATTGGATTGAACCGAGAAATATTGACTGACCGGACCTTTGAGCTGGGACATAACGTTCACATTGTTTCGTTGTCCTTGAACACCACAGGGGTCACCGCCACATTGGATATTTGGATTGGAAAAATAATTAATTTCTAAAAAACGGTTGGGGTTACCGGTACCAAATGAGCCCATAATGGTGCCGTATTGGCCTAATCTGGCAAAGCCTGCAGCATCCGGTAGGAAGCGTTGACTCGGTGCAGCATTGTGGTGTCCGGCACCCAGGTTATGGCCTATTTCATGGACCATGAGTTGGTCGGTACAGATCGACCAACTGCTGCTGCCATCCGCCATAATATTGATACCATAGGACGGGTTAAATTGTTGGCCGTTGCCTACCGGGAAGTAAGCGATGCCACAATTTCCGCGTGTTAAAATATCATGGGTGCGCAAAAAAATAACCAAATCAGCACCGCTTTCAGCTCGCCAAAAGGGAATCTCTGTCAAGCCCTGATAACTCGCTGTTCCGGCTAAGGTCTGTTGTAAATGTGTTAATAACGTTTGGTTGGCATTATTGGTGTTATAGCCGGCTTGTTTTAGTCCCACCAGTCTCAGGCTTAAATCCAATTGGCTGTTGGCATAGCTTTGGTTACTGACATGGATGTATTGCTGTACCCTGGTTTCCAACAAATCACCGGGATAACGATTGGCAATGGCCTGGTCATAGACCACCAATAAATCGATAACGGTGCCGGTGGATTTTTCTTGGGCCGTGTTGCTCAGCGATTTTAAGTTAAGGATTTGATTTGTGGACTTATTATGCTCGGTGCCACATCTGTTGTAGTTGGCTTTTTCGGGCATTTTAACGGCCCACATACCGGTTTTTTCTGTGGTGATAATGTATCGGCTATCATCTAAACGTAATTGCCCAAATAAACCCCCGCCGCCAATAGTGGCATTGATTTCACCATTGGCAAAATAGTGCTGGAAGTTTTGTGGTTTTTTAGACTGGCCGGATTTGTTGGTTAAGCTTGGAATCTGTATGATTTGGCCGTTGACAGTAAAACCCTGTTGTCCGGATTTCTGAGCGGTAAGTTTGATAGGAATAACGTCTTTTTTATCAAAATTCTGATAAGCATCGGGCATGATATGCGCCAATGAAGAGCCATGTACACAAAGCATTAAAAGCAGTAAATAAAAAAAACGCATAGTCAAATAGACAAGTGATTTACTTTATTCTACTGCTGTCAGGAGGAAAAAACAAAATAACGTCGCAATTATTGATTAACTGCGACGTTGTGTTTACTTTTTCAACGGACGGTATTTAACACGTTCCGGCTGGGCTGATTTACCGTGTCGATTTTTATAGTCCTGTTCATATTCTGTGTAATTGCCTTCAAAAAATTCCACCTGAGAATTATTTTCAAAAGCCAGAATGTGGGTGGCGATACGGTCTAAAAACCAGCGATCATGCGAAATAATCATGGCAGAACCGGCGAAATTAAGAATCGCTTCTTCCAATGCCCGCAAAGTTTCCACATCTAAATCATTGGTGGGCTCATCGAGCATCAGGACATTGCCGCCAATTTTAAGCACTTTAGCCAGCTGCAGACGGTTGCGTTCACCACCGGATAAGTGTTTAACGAGTTTTTGTTGATCGGCACCTTTGAAATTAAAGCGAGACAACCAGGCACGCGCCGGGACCGAATAATTGCCGACTTTGATGATTTCTTCGCCATCGCCGACTTCTTGCCACAAGGGTTTATCAGAACCCAAATCTTCCCGGCTTTGTGAAACGTAAGCCAGTTCCACGGTGGGGCCGACAGTGATACTGCCTTCGTCAGGCTGTTCCGTGCCGTTAATCATATTAAACAGAGTGGTTTTACCGGCACCGTTGGGGCCGATGATGCCAACGATGGCGCCTTGAGGCACTTTAAAAGATAAATCATCAATTAAGTATTTGTCTCCAAAAGCCTTGCTGACATGATCAAATTCAATCACCAGATCGCCTAATCTGGGACCGGGTGGAATATAAATTTGGTTGGTTTCATTGCGTTTTTGAAAGTCTTTTGATTGCAGTTCCTCAAACTGGCGCAAACGGGCTTTTGATTTAGCACGGCGGCCTTTGGGGTTACTGCGCACCCATTCCAATTCATGTTTAATGGTTTTCATGTGCGACTGTTCTTGTTTGGATTCTTGCTCCAGACGTTTTTCTTTTTGTTCCAGCCAGGAACTGTAATTACCTTTCCAGGGAATCCCGTGACCTCGATCCAATTCCAGAATCCATTCAGCGGCATTGTCCAAAAAGTAACGATCATGGGTGACCGCTACGATGGTGCCTTTAAAATCATGAAGATAACGTTCCAGCCATGCGACGGTCTCAGCATCTAAATGGTTGGTCGGTTCATCCAACAGCAACATATCGGGCGATGATAACAGCAGTTTGCACAGCGCCACCCGACGTTTTTCACCACCGGACAGGTTCTTCACTGTGGCATCCCAGGGCGGTAAACGCAAGGCATCGGCCGCCATATTCATGGTGCGATCAAGATCCCATCCATCCGCATTATCAATTTGCTCCTGGAGTTCTGCCTGACGTGCCAACAAATCATTCATTTCATCATCGCCCATGGGTTCTGCAAATTTGGCACTGATGTCATCAAACTCAGTGAGCAAGGATTTTATCTCACCCATGCCGGCTTCAACATTCTCGCGCACGGTCTTATCTTCTTCTAATTGCGGTTCTTGTGGTAAATAACCAATGTTTATACCCGGCTGTGCTCTGGCTTCGCCGTTATAGTCTTTGTCAAGACCGGCCATAATGCGTAATACGGTTGATTTACCGGCACCGTTGAGACCCAACACGCCGATTTTAGCACCCGGAAAAAAGGATAAAGAAATGTCCTTAATAATTTCACGATTGGGCGGGACGGTTTTGCTGACGCCCATCATGGTATAAATATATTCTGCCATGGTCTGTGTTTTGTTGAAAAGGGACTATGTTACTGCAATTGCCGTCTAAAGTCCTGTGATAGAATGAAGAATTTTTTATGGCGCACATGCGGTTTTATCAGCAATCAAGTTGGCTCGTTGTCGCGACCATCGCGTATTTATTTTTTATGCACCTGGGCAGTTTAAATGGCCAGTTGTTGAGTGATTCCTTTTCTTTGATATATAACTGCTATGGTTGGCATCAAGCCGACCAAATGGCTCAAGAGTTATTGACATTATTTTATCGCAGTCATAATGAGTCCGGTGGCTCGTTTATGTTCAGACCATTGGCCATCGCATCGTTATGTGGTGACTATTTGCTCTGGGGTGAACAGGCCTTTGCCCACAAACTGATTCAATTATTGTGGCATGTTGGCAATGGTGTCTTACTGTATGTATTATTGACGAGAGTGTCTCGCCATTATCAATTAGATGTCCGATTTGCTTCAGTCACAGCCTGTTTATTTTTATTATCTCATTTAACACCTGAAATCAGTGTTTGGGTGGCCGGTCGTTTTGATGTTCTGGTGCAAACCTGTCTGTTTTTATGTCTGTATGCATTTTGGGCACAGAAGCGTTTTCTGGCTTTGTTGTTTCTGATTCTGGCACTTCTCAGCAAAGAATCTGCAATCATGATTGTGCCAATGCTAATCAGTCTGAGTTTTTTCAAACATTGGGGTGAGCCGGGCAGCGTAAAAAAAATCAGCCGAGAAAGCGGCCTTTTTATTATTTTATTGATACTGTATTTTATTTATCGGTGGATTATTTTTGGCCAAACCACCCAGGTATATCCACAATCAGGCGCTCTCATTGAACGGTTAATGTCGCATGCCATGACTTTCCCGACTTTTTTATGGCGGACGATGTTTGCTTCGGTCAATCAGACAGTGGTGAGCTGGCTGTATGTTGTGTTGCTGTTGAGTTTGTTCGGATTCAGCTTTTATGTTGCCAGAAAATATCAAATATTACGACTTTGGTTCTTTGTGGCGTCGGGAATTGCCATTGTTCTGCTGGCGTTACTCACTCAGGTGGGCGCCGGTGAATCATCCGGGACCGGTGCGCGTTTACTCTATATTATGATCCCCTGGCAAGTGGCTTTACTGTCCTTACCTTTGTTATTTGATAGCAGCCGAATATATCGTCTTTTTCTGCTCAGTTTTTTACTGTTAGGCACTTTAATGCATTGTTGGGTGGTACAACAATGGACCACAGCTTCACAGGTCTCTAAAAATATCGTTAAGGCAGTTCCTGAAATGGCTGCATCTGTGGATAAGGATAATTGGTCTTTACTGTTGGTGCCTGACCACATCGGCCCCGCCTTATTGGCCAGAAATGCTCAGGGCGCCATGGTGTTACCACCATTTCAACAACAAGCTTATTTAGATTCAGTGGTGCCGTTTATATGGCGAGATTTAGAATTATGGCGAGAGCGGGCCAACAGTTCATTTGTGAATCAATTTAAAAACAACTCAGAGCAAGCCAATGAAAGGCCTTTATATGCGATGTGCTGGTCCAGGCAAGGTGGCTATGTGAAGCAAGTAATCAAAGACAAAGATTTTAAGTCGAAACTGGTTTGGCAATCGTATTGGGAGAATTTAATTAACATCAACGCCTGTTACTTTTAAATAAGTATTAGTCTTGGGACGCCATACACTTTTAGCTCCGGTCATCATAGAAATCAGCTCAGAACAGAGAGCCCAATTTCTTATCGGAGCATGATTATCTTTGTCCAACATTAATTAAAAGGCTCTTCCTCATTTTTATCTTGTGAAACCCCGGCGGTCAGAGCAAATCGCATGGCTTTTTCAAAGGACCAATCCAATGGTTTAACCTGACTTTTAGGTAAAAAAACTGTGTAACCACCGACCATATAGCTCATCGGTAAATAGACTGTAACCAGTTCATCGGCATGTTCACAGTTATCCTGAATGGCCGTTGGAATCGTGTCGGTGGTGATAATGCCGACGGCCATGCCGAGGCCTTTATCACTCATATCAACCAGTGCGACCTGTTGTGATTTATGGCTGGAGTTATCAAACATATTGGCCAAGTCCTTGACCGCGCCGTAAAGGGTTTTGACCAATGGGAACTTCAGCAGAGCGGTTTCCATGCGCTGATAAAACCAGCTGAAAAGACTGAATTGAAATAATAATCCCACGATTAGTAACACCACCAGCATAATAATTAAGCCACTGGCGGGAAAAATAAATTGTTCAAGATTTAATGCAGTCAGTGCTGAGATGCCAAGGCCATTAAGCCAGACAAACGAAGCCCATAATATCCAAACGGTGATTAATATCGGCAACACCACCATGGCGCCTTTGATGAGAGGGTTGATAAGGAATCGTTTCATGAACTTACTGTCTCCATTGTCGTGACGGTTGTGGCAATGTCACCGAGCGAAAAGATGAACATTTTAGCATGAAACTTTACCCGGCATATGTTCGTGCTAAAATGCGCTTTTTTTTAAAATGATACAACCATATGAGCCACAATGGATTGACAGAACCACAAATTGATCAACTGGCAAAAACCATCTCTGCCAAACGACAACAAGTTGTAAAAACCATTGAATTATTGGATGACGGTAACACAGTACCGTTTATCGCCCGTTACCGAAAAGAAATAACCGGTGGTCTGGATGATGGACAATTACGGTTATTGGATGAACGCCTGACTTATGTACGTGAACTCAATGAGCGGCGCGAAACCATCTTAAAAGCCATTGATGAACAGGGAAAATTATCGGCGTCACTCAAACAAAGCCTAATGGAAGCGGACAGCAAAACCCGATTGGAAGATCTTTATTTGCCGTATAAGAAAAAACGTCGCACAAAAGCTCAAATGGCTCGCGAAGCGGGGTTAGAACCCTTGTTGGCACAATTGATTAAGCAACCGACAGTATCGCCTGAATCTCTGGCTGAAGCTTATATTAATCCCCAAAAGTCAGTAAATACCGTTGCAGAGGCGTTAGACGGCGCCCGCCAAATCGCCATGGAAAACCTGTCTGAAGAAGCTAATCTGGTGCAGTTATTACGCGACTGGATGCAACAAACTGCAGTCATAATTTCTACCGCTCAAAAAGCCGCTGAACAAGACGCCAAAGCCGCCACTTTTAAAGACTACTTTGATTTTCAGGAAGCCATTAAAACAATTCCTTCCCATCGCATGTTGGCTTTATTACGTGGACAAAAAGCAGGATTTCTACATCTCAGTATTGATCACCCCAGTATTCTTGATGAAACCCAGGTGGTGCATCCGGCGCTGGCACGGGTTATCGATTATACAGGTTGGCGAGCCAAAGAGTCTGACTGGTTGATGCGCACCATTGAGATGGCCTGGAAAGTAAAATTACATTTAAAGCTTTCTTTACAGTTGACTTCGGAATTGCGTCATAAGGCTGATGATGCGGCGATCGATATTTTTGCACGTAATTTAAAAGATTTGTTATTGGCGGCACCGGCCGGTAACCATGTCACCATGGGTCTGGATCCAGCCTTTCGCACCGGGGTGAAAGTGGTGGTCATCGACACCAATGGACAGCTGATTGATAAAGCGGTTATCTATCCGCATAAACCCCAACAACAATGGGATCAGTCATTAGCGACCTTAACAAACCTGTGCCAACAACATCAGGTGACCCTGATAGCCATTGGTAACGGCACCGCTTCCCGTGAAACCGACCAGTTAGCAACGGAATTATTATCGAACAAAAATATCAAAGCTCAGAAACTGATGATTTCTGAAGCCGGCGCTTCGGTTTACTCTGCGTCCGAATCAGCTGCTAAGGAGTTTCCGGATTTAGACGTCTCATACCGTGGAGCAGTTTCGATTGCCCGACGCTTACAGGATCCGTTGGCAGAACTGGTTAAAATCGACCCCAAAGCCATCGGTGTTGGTCAGTATCAGCACGATGTCAATCAGAGCCGTTTGAACAAAGCACTTCAGGCTTGCGTTGAAGATTGTGTCAATGCCGTGGGTGTGGATTTAAACACCGCATCGCCCGATATTTTAAAATATGTGGCCGGTGTCAGTGACAGTGTGGCGCAAAACATCATTGATTTTCGTACCCGGCAAGGTGGATTTAATAACCGCAAAGAGCTCCTTAAGGTACCGCGACTGGGTGATAAAATGTTTGAACAATGTGCCGGCTTTCTTCGTATTCGTGGTGGTAATCAACCGTTAGATCAATCTGCAGTCCATCCTGAAGCCTATCCTTTGGTTGAGCAGGTTTTGGAGAAATTACAAAAGCCGATTGAACAAGTGATTGGCCAGGTTCAGATACTGAACAATATTAAACCCAATGATTTTGCCAATGACCTGTTTGGCTTAACCACCGTCAGAGATGTTTTGGCAGAATTACAAAAGCCCGGGCGCGATCCCCGCGGTGAATTTAAAACAGCCAGTTTCAATGATAAAGTTCATACCATGAACGACCTAGAAGTGGCTATGCGTTTAGAAGGTGTGGTCACCAATGTCACCGCTTTTGGTGCTTTTGTGGACATTGGTGTGCATCAGGACGGATTGGTGCATATTTCCGAATTAGCCGATCGCTTCGTTAAAGACCCGAGCGATGTGGTCAAAGCCGGTGATATTATTCAGGTTCGGGTGCTGGATGTGGATGTATCCCGCAAACGGATTGCCTTAAGTGCCAAGTCGGAACAAGCCCCGAGTCAGGTCTCTGGCCAAAAACAGCCGACTAATAAACCCAATAAAACAAACAAAAAGAAACCCGGTAGACGCTTAAAAAAATCAGCGGCTCATGCTGATAATGCTTTTAGTGGTGCCATGGCTGATGCCTTTAAAAAAGCCCGTGACTGATGTTATCTTTTTGTTACGTTTTTTCTCATTAGTTATCTGTTATTGATTGCAACAGGCTTTGTATGCGTTTGACATCACCCGGCAGAGTGATATGCTTCTGGGTGGACTGGACCAGTAATTGAGCGCTGTCAATCAGGCTGCGGTGTTCCATACAATCTGTGGGTGCCAGTTGTATTAAATTGGTGTGCATGTAAAGTAATTTCAAAACAATCAGTACATCATGAGCGCAGTAGGTGCGAAACGGTGCCATGATTTGGAACAGTAAGTCTTCAAAATCCAATGGCTTAATCTGTACACGGGTGGTGGCAGTGTTGTTTCCATCACTGTCTTCTGATACGTCCTGTAACCATTGCTGCGGTTGATAGCGAAGTCTTAATGCCAGCAATTGGGTCAGATAGTCGATACAGGTAAGGGCGGTGCCGGGATCATTGATACCCGGTGACATGGCTTTGATGGCGATTTCGGTAATGAGTTTAAAGCTTAAGTCTTCATTGTCTTCCACTGACACCGAAGGTTCAATCAGGAATTGTTTGTGTAAATCCGCTTTTAATTCCTGTTCTACCTGTGTGCGGGTTTTAAACAAGGGGGTTCCGGCCAGCATATAATAGCTTTTACCAATCAACACCTGAAGTTGGTTGTCGTTTTCCTGCATAAGATGGATCAACGCATCATGATCCACAGCACTGAGATAGCCGTTCTTTTCGGTACGATAGACGTGCCATGATGCATCAGGTGTAAAATCATTCGGTGGTTTTTTATTTAACAATTGATGGTTGTTAAGTTGTTCGTTCTTCTCTATCAGGCGGTTGAATTGTCGCTCTGCTCTGTCGTGTATTCGGTGCAAGATATGGTCCACCTGAATGGACTGAGAGATTGAATGTATAAAGTATAAAAACGCGGTCAATGATGCGGCCATCATTAAAATGGCAATCAAAATCATACTGCCCGGGGTGATGATTTCGCTGTCACCCGGTTCTATCAACATCAACGCCAATAAACAAAAAAACAAACTACCCAGATAAGTCCCTAAAATAATCTGGTGTTTTTTATTGGACACCAGACCGGGCAATAAACGTGGAGAGAAATTGGTGGCGGCTTGATTTAATAAGATCATCACCATGGAAAAGCTGAATACCAGAATGGAGATGAAACCACCGATAAAAGTGCCAAGTATGGTGCGAGCGGTGTCGACACTTTGTACCATTAATATGGGGACGTGTTTGACCAATATTTGTGATAGTCCGTGCCGTTCTAAATACATCATGACCAAGGCGAGACATAATCCTGCCAAAGCCAGAACACTGGGATAAAAGGCAATTTGACGTTCAAGTTTAAGGAAAAAGTGAAACGACTTTTTGATTGGGTTGATCATTGATTAATGTTTTATAACCAACGGCCGACCTGTTTTAAATAGCGGTAATAAATGTCACCAAACTGGTGGTGCAATATTTTTTCTTCGGGAATAATTTGGTAACGGTTCATATAAAAAACAAACAGGGGTAAAAACACAAAGGTCACCAAATTAGACAAAATAAATGCCCAGGCGACAAGCCACATCAGAAAACCCAGATACATGGGATTTCGGCTGAGACGATAGATGCCGCTGGTGACGATGGTGGTTGTTTGTTCAGGGCGGCGAGGGTTGATGGTCGTTTGCACTTTTCTGAAATGAAAAAAACCGGCCAATACTAAAAATAAGCCGCAGAAGAAAAATAAGCCGGCCACATAGGGTGTGATAAATATTTGATAGTTTAAGCCGGGAAAGATATATCGTAATGAGGCCATGACCCCCAGCCAAATAACAAACAGCAGAGCAGGCGGTATTTTTAGTGCTAAACGGGTTAAATTTACGGATTGTTCTTTTGCCATAATTTAAAAATGTACAAACACTATTTATTGTAACGCAAAAACACCATTATGTGGCAATGAAAAAAATCAACTATTTAAGTACAAGGCTATCAGTCATATAATAAACAATCCACACGCAAAAGAGAGATGATCCTATGGCTGAATTATTTCCAGTGCCTGAAATATTACAAAGTGGCTTATTGCCGGTCTCCGACATTCACACCATGTACTGGGAAACCGCCGGTAATCCCGACGGTAAACCGGTTATTTTTGTCCATGGTGGTCCCGGTGGTGGTACATCTGAAAAAACCTTGCGTTTTTTTGACCCAAAAAAATATCATATTATCCAATTTGACCAACGGGGCTGTGGTAAAAGTACGCCGCATGCGTGTGTTGAAGAGAACACCACCTGGGATTTAGTGGCTGATATGGAACGAATTCGCGAACACTTGAATATTAAGAAATGGATGGTTTTCGGGGGGTCCTGGGGCAGCACCTTGTCTTTAGCGTACGCCCAAAAGCATCCTGAAAGGGTCACGGAAATGGTGCTTCGCGGTGTCTTTTTATTTCGTGAAAAAGAAATGCACTGGTTTTATCAGGATGGTTGTAGCCGGATTTTCCCTGATGCCTGGCAGCCATTTTTTGAACATATTCCTGAAGATGAGCGTGATAATCTCATGGCGGCTTATCAAAAACGACTGTTCAGCGATGATAAAGACGAACAGCTGGCTGCCGCTGAACGCTGGTCGGTGTGGGAAGCTTCCACCTGCCATTTATTTACAGATTTACAGCATATTGAAGACACAGCCGAGCCTGAATTTGCTCTGGCTTTTGCCCGTTTAGAGAATCATTATTTTATGAACAAAGGCTTTTTCGAGCATGAAAATCAGCTGTTGGATGATTGTGATGTAATTGCTGACATTCCCACGATCATTGTCCAGGGACGCTATGACATTATTTGTCCTGTGATGTCGGCATATGAATTAAATCAACGTTTAAATAACTCGGAATTAGTGATTGTGCCCGATGCCGGACATTCAGCTTTTGAACCCAGTCTTGCTGAAGCTTTGGTGGATGCCACCAATCGATTTGCTGGCTGATAAACGCTTTAAACCACTTCCAGTTTGGCGTATTTTGCGGCCAGAACTTTGGGGCCGGCGTCGTTGAATTGCACCAAAACCTGCAAATAATCACCTTTGCCGTTCATATCAGTAACCACGCCTTCGCCAAAGCGGTTGTGACGGACGGTCTGACCGATTTGAAAAGGCAGGTCTTCCTTCGGGCTTGGGTTAAAACCACTATTCGGCCGATGGTAGCCGCTGATTTGGGGTTTGGGTGGATGGATATTGCCACGGATTTGGTTGATAAGTTCTTTGGGCACCTCGCGCAGAAATTGCGAAGGTAAACAGGCTGACATTTTGCCGCGAATACGTCGAGAAGTGGCATAGCACAGAATCAATTGTTTTTCCGCCCGGGTAATGCCCACGTAGGCCAGACGGCGTTCTTCCTGTAATTTAACCGGATCTTCCATAGACTGAATATGGGGAAACAAGCCCTGTTCCAGTCCAACAATAAACACCACCGGGAACTCCAGTCCTTTGGCCGAGTGTAAGGTCATCAATTGGACATGGGGTTCGTCGGTGTTGTCGGTATCACCGGCATCCAGGCTGACCTGGGATAAAAAAGCAGATAAAGGGGTTAAGCCCAAAGCGCTTTCCTCATCAGTCATGCTAAAGCTCTCAGCAGCATTAATCAGCTCATCGAGGTTTTCTAAACGGGTTTGGGCTTTTTCCGGCGGTTCCTTGAGGTAATGGTCCTTTAAACCGCTGCGTTCGATGATGTCACTGAATAATTCGGCTAAACTCTGGTTTTTACTGTTGAGTTCAAGTTCGTCGATTAAGCTTGAAAAGCTAACGTACGATCCGGCAGCACGTTTTGTCAGTTTTCCGCTTTGCGATAATTGACTGGCGGCTTGCCATAAACTTAGGGTCTCCATTTGCGCCTGGTTACGAATGCGATTAACCGTGGTCTGTCCGATACCGCGGGTCGGGGTATTGATAACCCGTTCAAAGCCCAAATCATCCTGGCGGTTATTGACCAATCGGGCATAGGCCAGGACATCTTTAATTTCCATGCGTTCAAAAAAGCGCAACCCGCCATAGATCTGATAAGGAATGTTGCGCTTTAACAGGTTTTCCTCTAACAGCCGCGATTGGGCGTTGGAACGATACAAAATGGCAATTTCATTGGCTCGGGTGGTGTTGGCCAACATGTGCTCAATCTGCTCGGCCACAAAATAGGCTTCATCATAATCAGAATGTGCACCGTACACTTGAATTTTTTCACCGGCAGATTGTGCAGACCACAGGTTTTTCCCCAAACGTTTTTGGTTATTGGCAATCACGGCATTAGCGGCATCCAAAATAGTTTGGGTCGAGCGGTAGTTTTGTTCCAGTTTATATTGCTCAGCTTTCGGGTACAGGCTTTGAAAGTCCAGAATGTGATCGACCCGGGCACCACGCCAGGCATATATAGATTGGTCGTCATCACCGACCACCATGACACTGTTTTTTGCCCCGGCGAGGACTTGAATAAAAGCGGATTGAATGGCGTTAGTATCTTGAAACTCGTCCACCAGAACATGGGAAAAACGTTGTTGATATTTGCTTCTTAAATCATCATTGTCCAGTAATAATTCATGGGCCCGAATCAACATTTCCGAAAAATCTACCAGGCCGGCACGGCGACAGTGGTCATCGTAATGGGCATAGACCTTCAAAAAGATTTCAACATTATAATCGCCCATATCATCAATTTCATCAGGTCTGAGTCCTTCATTTTTCTGGTCATTGATATAGGCCTGAACTGTGCGTGGCGGCCATTGTTTTTCATCCAGTTCCAATTCACTGAGACAACGGCGAATTAATCGGTACTGGTCATCGTTGTCCAGAATCTGAAAATTGCGTGGCAAACCGGCTGCTTCGTTATTAATTTGTAAAAGCCGCAAAGCGATACTGTGAAAAGTACCAATCCATAAATCACGAACTTCCCGGTTGAGCATATGGCTCACCCGATTACGCATTTCTGCGGCCGCTTTATTGGTGAAAGTAACGGCTAAGATGCTGTATGGTGAGACAAACTCCGCGGTGATGAGCCAGGCAATACGGTGCACCAGAACCCGGGTTTTACCACTGCCGGCACCGGCCAAAACCAGAGCGTGTTGGGCATCGGTAGTGACTGCTTGCGCCTGGGTTTCATTCAGGTTTTCGATAATATTGTGTGGGTCTAATGACATCCTGAGGACTCCTGTAAACGTCCATCCAGACGTTGCTTTTGTTTATTGGCGATTTGATAAGTTTCTCTGTGTTCAGTTTCGAGATGGTTGTCAATCGCTTTTTGGCCGCTTTGATTCAGTGGATAAAACCAATGTTGCTGACCGTTGGTTTCTGTTAATACTGACCAGACATACCCGGCTTTGGGGTGGATATAATCCACCAGTTGCGGCACACTGGGACGTTGTTGTGAAATGTGTTGCTCATGATAATAGGCACGTTTTATGAGATGAGTTTCGAGACTGTCGTCGTTTGGGGGTTGGCTGGTTTGCGAGGCCTCATAAAAGAGGCATTTTAGTCCATGGCTTTGAAAGACTTCTGCGGCCAAACGTTGTGCCATGAGCCAATGTATGTAATCTTGCTGAGAACACTCCGGGTTGTGGGCACAATAGGATTGCAGTGAGTAAAATGGCATATAAACTGATTGACCGCGCAAACAGAATGATTGCTGATTTTGTTCTGTATCCAACCGTGGTTGGTTGGACAATAAAGCCGTTTCAATCACCTGCCATAAATGATGCATACCCACTTGATTATAATGGTTGTGCATCATGGCGATTAAATCCAAATGAGTCATGTAATTGGCATGAACAATCTGGCTTTCAAAAAAATCACTCAATATCTGGTAAGTGGGTGGCGACACCATTCCTTTGTCTAATAAAGTATCTTCAAATCGATGCTTGACGGCTTGATCTTCGCTGATTAAAACGAAGGGGACATGCATCAGGGGGGCTGATGACTCAGGCGGTTGCAGGCCGTCCGGCATACTTCTTTGATGGCCGCCGATGGCCAACACCCGGTGTTGTTGCTGTTCGCCCTGAAATACCGCAGAAGCGTATTTGATTAAATTTTGATGAATCATGAAGCCCGGTGTCAAAATAGCTTCATTGGGGTAACTGGCGGCCGCCAACACCAGAGATGTTTCCGGTGTTAGCTTTAAAACCCGACTCAATTCGGAAGCCACCTGATCACCCAAGGCAGTGGCTTGAATTTTTTCCAAGGTTTGTTTTGTGGAATTTTGGCACTCTAAACTGATGAGCCCCATTAAATAATTTTTATTCATTCAGTGACTCAAACCAGGGCGAAATGGTATTTGATAAAACATCAGCGCCTTGCTTGCGCAGTGCGGAAAAAGTTTGGCAGGTGGTTGTTTCGCTGATGGTGGCAATGGTCTTTTGGGTGTTTAGTAAAGCTTTGGCCATCTGTGAGCGGTTTAGTTTATCGGCTTTATTGAGTAACACATGACTGTGTAAGCCAGATTGATTGGCCCAGTGAATCATTTGTTCATCAAAGGCTTTCATGGCATGCCGTATGTCCATGATAATCACAACACCAATTAAACTTTTACGGTTCATGAGGTAATAATCAATTTCTTTTTGCCAGTGTTTGCGCATTTTTTCCGGTACTTTGGCGTAGCCATAACCGGGTAAGTCAATTAATCGTTGGCCGGGCGCAAACTCAAAGCAATTAAATAGCTGAGTGCGTCCCGGGGTCTTACTGACTTTGGCCAATCCTTTGTGGTTTGTCAGAGCGTTAATGGTGGTGCTTTTACCGGCATTGGAGCGACCGACAAAGGCAATCTCCTGACCCGTGTCTTCGGGTAATTGATCATAGCGATAGGCACTGACTAAATATTGGCTTTGGTTAAACAGTTGGCTCATAAAGTTTGTCTGTTGATGATGCCTTAACAACATCAGTCTCATTAGGAATAATCACAATTTTATGCGGCCACATTTTAATGTACTGGCTACAAATTTGATATGTTTGCTTGCTGATATTGCGTTATAATAGCGCACTTTGTAAACGAATAGAGACATTTGTAAAGGTCTCTGATAACCAATTAGGGGTTGTTATGAAACAGATTGTTTTAGTGATGTTGGCTGTCCTTTCAGGTCAAGTGATGGCGTTGGAAGGTGATGCAGAAAAAGGCCAGGCTTTATCAGCCACATGCATGGCCTGTCATGGTGCTGATGGTAACAGTGTTAATCCCATATGGCCAACCATTGCCGGCCAGCATCCACAATATATTGAACGTCAATTAAAATTATTCAAAAGTGGCGATCGACCCAGCGCGGTTATGATGCCAATGGTTATGGGTCTGTCAGAACAGGATATGGCTGATTTGGCGGCTTATTTTGGTGAGCAAGAGGCTAAATTATTGGCCGCTGACCCCGCCCAAATTGAATTGGGTGAAGCCATTTACCAGGGTGGCTTAAAAGACCGGGACATTCCGGCATGTCTGGCTTGTCATGGGCCCACGGGTCAGGGTAATCCTTTAAGTGTTTATCCGGTGGTAGCCAATCAGCATGCCGCTTACATGGTCAATGAATTAAAGTTATTTAAACAAGGCCGCACGGTGCCGGGTAAAGATGACGTCAATGGAAAAATTATGGCAGACATCGCCAAGTATATGACAGAAGAAGAGATCCAGGCTGTTTCCGGTTACATGCAAGGTTTGCAGGCAGCAAAATAACTGAACTTTAAATCAGACACTGAGTCCATAGTAACGTTAATAAACGAGGAATATATATGAAAAAACTGATACTTTTACTGGCTGTTACCTTGATTTGGGGTTGTTCACAAGCCAATGAATCTGATGCTGAGTCGGCCGTTAAAGCGCAGACTGAGCAAACAACCGAAGCAGTTAAACAAGAAGCCAAAAAAGAAATTAACAAAGAAGTTGAACAAGTGGTTGCCGACCAAGGTGATAAAGCACAGGAAAAAGTTAAAGAAGCCGCTGAAAAAGTGGTTGATAATTTACATGAAGGTCACGCTCATGAAGAGCCTGCTGCAGTCTCAGACTCATCTGATTATCAGGCCGGCATTCATTATAATGTCATAACACCCGCCTGGGACACCGGTAGTGACGATGTTGTCGTTTATGAATTTTTTAGTTACATGTGTGGTCACTGTAATACCTTTCAGCCCTATATGAAAAAGTTGGAAAGCAACTTGCCAGAAGGTGTTAAAGTTCAGCGTGTTCCGGTGGTTTTCTATCCTCAATGGCGTCCACAGGCTCAGGCTTATTATACCTTTGAGGCCATGGATTTACTGGACCAGGTTCATGCCCCGTTTTTTGCTGCCATTCACCAGCATAAAAAGCGTTTTCGTAATATAGATGAAGTGGCTGATTGGGTGGCTAGTTCTTTTCAAGTTGATCGTGAGAAATTTTTATCAACGGCAAATTCATTTATGGTCGATGGTCAAATTCGTAAAGGTATGCAAATGATGCAAGCCATGAATGTGACTTCAACACCAACTTTGATTGTTAATGGTAAGTTTAAACCCAACAGTGATCAGATGCGTTCTCGTGATGATATCATTAAAGTGGTGGCGGCTTTGGCGTCACAAGAAGCAAAGTAAATTAAATATAAAGCAAAAAAAACCGGTCATCATGGCCGGTTTTTTTATGCCTTAAGAAATTGTTGAATAACCGAGGGACCTTTAATTTAAGATTGTCGGTGCACGTCTTTGACTGACTGAATACTCGATAAGCGGTTGATAACCTGGTCTAAATGATCGAAATCTCTGGTTTGAATCGCAATTTCAATATTGATAACATCATCCTGTCTGTCATTTTCTGTATTCAGTGCCATAATATCACTGTCTAATTGGGCCAATAAATGGCTGATATCCTTAATCACATTTTTGCGGTCATCAACGGTAATACGCAGTACACTGGTATTGTGATCCGATAAACTGTCACGCCAACGGACATTAATCAGGCGGTTGGGTTCTTCAGAAATCATGTGAATATAATTATCACAAGCACTGCGATGAACACTTATGCCACGCGTGCGGGTGATAAATCCCCCAATACTATCGCCGGGCATCGGTTTGCAACAGCTGGCCAAGGAAGTTTTTAAGTCAGCCACACCTTCTACCACTAAATCGTTGGGGCTGGCTTTTTTGGTGAGGCTTTTACTGGTTGTTTTCGGTGTCTTTTTCCTGGGGTTGAGTTGTTGGTCCGCGCGTCTTAAAACTTGTGAAACCGTAATGTCACCGGTGGCAATCATGGCATAGAGTTTATCTAAACTCTGCAAATTAAATGAATGAAGCAATTGATTAATATCGGCATGCTGAAGTGCATATTTATTGAGCTCGCTTTCCAGCATGTCTTTGCCAATTGTGAGGTTTTTGTCAAAGTCATTTTCACGGAACCACTGTCTGACTTTGGCTCGCGCACGGGCACTTTGTAAATAGCCTGATTGCTCATAGAGCCAGTCTTTTGATGGCTTGGGCTCCTTGGCTGTTAAGATTTCAATTTGCTCTCCGGTTTTTAAAGGTCGGGTGAGCGGTATGATGGCGCCATTGATTTTTGCGCCCTGGCAGCGGTGCCCCACTTCAGTGTGTACCTGATAGGCGAAATCCACAGCAGTACTGCCATAGGGGAGATCGATGACATCACCATTTGGGGTGAAGACATAAATCCGTTCTTCCTGGGTGTCTGATTGAAAGGCGCCTAATAAGTCATCACTGTGGGTATTTTCATTGAGTAATTCCCGCATCCAGTTAACTTTCTTGTCATAGCCGCTGTCTTCCTTACTGCCATCCTTATAACGCCAATGTGCAGCAACACCGAGTTCGGCATGTTCATGCATTTGATGGGTTCGGATCTGAACTTCTAAGGTTTTACCATCGACCATCACCACAGTGTGTAAAGATTGGTACATATTACCTTTCGGCTGAGCAATGTAATCATCGAATTCTTTGGGGACATGCGGCCATTTGCCATGAACCAGACCCAGTGCGGCATAACAGTCGGCCACTGAATCCACCAGAACCCGAATGGCACGAATATCGTATAAGCCTTCAAATTGCAGGTTTTTTTGCTGCATTTTTTTGTAAATACTGTAGATATGTTTCGGTCGACCGGCGATGTCAGCAGTGATATTGTTATCGTTCAATGCCTGTTGTAATTCAGTGGAACAGCGGCTGATAAAATGTTCACGATCATCTCTTTTTTCAGCCAGTTTCCTGGCAATCATGCGGTAGGTCTTGGTGTCCAAATATCGGAACGATAAATCCTCTAATTCCCATTTGATTTGCCAGACCCCCAAACGATTAGCCAAAGCGGCATGATAGGTCATAGTAGAGGTGGCCAGTTGTTTTTGTAAATCTTCGGAAAAATTTGCAGCCGCGCGCATCAACACCAATTGTTCTGCCAATAAAATGAGCACCAGGCGGACATCATTAAGCATGGCAAATAATAAACGCCTGAGCCCTTCTGCGTTATTGGATTTGGGATTGAGCAACCAATCAGCCTGATGTATCTTTAATAAATCGTTGAGGATTTGGCGTTGCTTTTTGGATAGGTTGGAAACGACTTGTTCATGGCTGTCAGAATGGTTTCTGATGTCATGAAAACATTGGAAAATAGCCTTGATGTCCTGGTCGGCTTTTAATTCATCCAGGAGGCGTAATGTTTTGCTCTTATGCCCTTGAGAACAGTGGTTGCTATCTAACCAGAAATCATCACTAAATTGAGTGGTCGTTTCGTTCATAGTATTTGTGTTCATCAAAAAAGCGAGTTGGTCTGTAAGCCGGGTTCTGTACGATAAATCGTGGCAATCATTCATCTGGAAACGACATTGCTGCCGCTCTCAAGCAACCTACCCGAAAACAAGTGCGGACCACACCGTCTGTTTTCCTATTTGGTCTTGCTCCCAGTGGGGTTTACCATGCCGACTTTGTTACCAAAGCCGCGGTGCGCTCTTACCGCACCCTTTCACCCTTACCCGACCACTCAATTTTGACAGCATAAGCATCAAAATTGAGTGGTCGGGCGGTCTGCTCTCTGTTGCACTGGCCGTAGGCTCGCGCCTCCCGGACGTTATCCGGCACTGTGTCCTGTGGAGCCCGGACTTTCCTCGAATGCTCGAAGCACCCGCGATTGCCCAACCAACTCACCGGCTATTATTGGGTTGATGCTGTCTAATTACAACTTGTATTTAAAAATAGTAAAGAGAATAACCACGATTAAAGGCGATATTGGCCGTTTTACTGGTCGCATGTCACAAAAAACACAAAGAAAGATTGAGCAAGGGGAATTAATCGTTAAAATCAATAAGCTTTAATAATAAAAATAACTATGATTCATTTTAAAAAGGAGGGTGGCATGTCTGTGCAATTATTTTTCATGGTGTTTATAGCACTATTTGTTTCACCGGCTTTGGCCGAACAGTCGGATAATTATCTGAGAATAGATAATCCAAGCGGTGAAATTCGTCAGCAATTGGCTGATGTGGCCATTCAATACCCCCATTTTTTGTGGCTCTCACAAGATCAATTACCTGCCAGTTTAAGCATCGAAAACACGGCTGTAAAAATACTTTCTAAGCCATTTGATTTTAGACTTGATGGTGTTCGTCTTGATCTTAGTAACAGCTCATTGCCTCATTCTAATTGGTACAGTGATGATGCTTTATTACGGGGCGACCAGATACCACAACTTTATATTGTACAGTTCAATGGGCCCGTTAAAAACGAATGGTTACGCGGTTTACAGAATAAAAATATTAAGCTCATTAAGCCTTTGGCGCCGTATTCTTGGATTGTCTGGAGCACACCACAACAGCAACAATCACTCAGTCAACAAAGTGAAATTCGCACCAGCAGTTATATGTATGGCGCGTTTCGGGTGGTAGAACAGCATCGTGGCCTCAGTGCGGTTAGGGTGCCATCAATGGCGCTGGTGGTCAATGAATCCTTGTCCGAGAGTCAGGCTGAACTCGTTCAGTTGGGTGCGTTGATTCACTCGACTGTGACCATTAATTCAAAATTATCCGCGATTAATTTTAGTTTTCCGGGTAGTCAATATCAAGCTGCAGCCACTATACCGGGTTTATTGACCATCCAGAAAGTCGCCACTGATGGCGGACCGCGGGGAGAAATGAGCCAGCAGTCCATTGTCGGTGCCTACAATGGCGCCTTAACTGTGGTGCCGGGTTATCCAAGTTGGTTAACGGCTGCAGGTGTTGATGGCAGCGGCGTGACTGTGGGTGTGGTCGATGGCGGGATTTATGAAAATCATCCTGATTTGGTGGGGCAAATGGTGGCTTGTTCAGGTCCCGGCCCCAGTTGTGGTAACAGCTTGGATTCTCACGGCACCCATGTGGCCGGCGCCATTGGTGGTACCGGTGTCAATAATGCCCTTGATTCAGGCGGCTTTAATCGTGGTTTGGGTGTGGCACCCGGCGTGAAAATTGTTGAACAATTATACTCACCTTTATTAGGAGGTGGTCCAGGAAGCATGGTGGCCGGCGGTATGCTGTCCATTTATAAGGATTCGCAAATCAGTGGTGCTCTATTAACAAACAATTCCTGGGGGCCCACCGGTTCGCCACAGGGTTATGATATTCCGACCATGGAAATAGATATGATTGCCCGGGATGCCAATCCGGATATCGCCGGGAATCAGCCGGTGATGCCGGTTTGGTCGATTATGAACGGAAGTGGGGATTGGAATGGCAGCGCTTGCTCACCTTCGTCACTGGGTTCGCCGGATGAAGCCAAAAATCTGTTTGCCGTGGGTTCAACAAAATTACAAAGTGGCACCGGTAGTCAATTACCAAATGCCTTATTTGATGTGTCATCAAATTCAGCCCACGGTCCGGCATGTGACGGGCGTCAGGTACCCCATATTGTGGCACCGGGTTGCTCCACCGATGCCCCGGACAGCAGCACCGGCTATGGTCTGAAGTGTGGCACATCCATGGCTTCGCCGGTTATTTCCGGCGCTGTATCCCTGTACTGGGAGCAGTATAAAAACAGCCATGGTGTTGATCCCAGTTCTGCCCTAATTAAAGCATTATTCACGGTTAAAGCCGATGATTTGAACGGTTATGATGATGCGGATGGTAATGTGATGGGACATGCACCTGATCGAAAACAAGGCTGGGGGCGTGTTAATTTGGATAAGATTATCAATCCGGTTGAGCAGCTGTGGTTAACAGATCAACAGACCTTGTTTACCCAGACAGGTGATTTGTGGAGCCAACAATTAAGCGCAGATGACCCGGCGAAACCGGTTAAAATTATGCTGGTCTGGACCGATGCACCCGGAGCGGGATTAGGTGGTTCCAATCCGGCTTGGGTTAATGATCTTGATTTGTCTGTTAACAGTGGCGCCAATAATTACCTGGGCAATCAATTTGCCGGTGATGGTTTTTCAGCCACGGGTGGTAGCACGGATACTCAAAACAATATGGAAGCGGTGTTTTTAAAAGCGGGCCAGCATGCCGGTAATCCTTTTACGATTCAGGTTTTGGCCGCCAATATCATGGGTGATGCGCTCAACCCACATAATCCAACAATCAATCGCCAGGACTTTGCCTTGGTTTGTGATAATTGTGTGGTCAATGGCGTTATTTTACCGGATTTGATTTTTAAAGCCGGATTTGAAGATCCCGATATTATTTTCGAAGATGATTTTGAATAAACAGTGAATTCGGACTAAAACCAATCCCACGCATTGATGTGGGATTGGGGTGTCAGTCATATTATTCCGCTTTTTTGTTCTTCACATATTTTTCCAGCCATTGATCCTGTTCCCACAGCAGATGAAGAATAGACTGTTTGGCCCGATAACTGTGACTTTCTTTGGGTAACATGACCAATCTCGCTGTGGCACCCAAGCCTTTTAAGGCGTTGAAATAGCGTTCAGACTGCATGGGATAGGTGCCGGAATTATTGTCAGCAGCACCATGAATAAGTAATAAAGGTTCATTCATTTTATCGGCATGCATAAATGGCGACATGTTGTAGTAAATCTCCGGGGCTTGCCAGTAATTACGCTCTTCAGCCTGAAACCCAAACGGTGTTAAGGTCCGATTATAAGCACCACTTCGTGCAATTCCGGCTGCAAAGGTATCTGAATGACTCAATAAATTGGCAGTCATAAAAGCGCCATAAGAATGACCGGCGACAGCCACACGTTCAGAATCAATATAGCCCATTTTGGCCACCGCTTTGACGGCGGCATCGCCATTGGCAACCAGTTGTTTAATAAAGGTATCATTGGGCTCTTCATCACCCTCTCCAATGATTGGAAAAGCGGCATCATCGAGGACCGCATAACCACGGGTCACCCAATAAATCATGGAGCCATAATAGGCATAGGTGAATTCGTTCGGGTTTTGGCGATTTTGTGAGGCATTGGCCTGGTCTTTAAATTCGGTGGGATAAGCCCACAGAATCATGGGTAATTTGGGTTTATTTTCAAAATCATAATCGGCCGGTAAATATAAGGTCGCGGACAAGTCCACGCCGTCTTTACGTTTATACTTAATTACTTCTTTGTAAATACCCGACAGCGATTTAAAGGGATTTGTAAAATCGGTCACAGGGGTTATGGAATCTTGTTTCAAGTCTCGAATAAAATAATTGGGAAATTCATTCGGAGATTCTATGCTGACCAACAATCGTGAGCCATCAGCCTCAATAACATCAACCAAAGTTTCAAGTTTATCGGTATAGCGTGATTGATAAACCCTTTTTTTAGTGAAATCGGTTAAATCAAGTTCATCATAAAAAGGAAATTGACCCGCCTCACTAAAACCATCACCCAATAAAAATGCTTTATTGTCATTTATACGTAAGACCTCTTCGTCGTATTTATTTTTGACCAGCATAAAACGACCGGGATCGGCATAGATATCCTGATAACTGCGGCTATTGATCAACTCAGGTGATTGTGATAAATCACTCGGGTTAAATACGGAGGTATTAATTGTCCGGCTATTCCACCAGTAATCAAAGAACAAGGCGTGATTATCATCCCCCCAGGTTACCTGGTAAAAGCGAAGCTCGGTTTTAAATAATGATTCTGCCGGCTTTTTAAACGGTGCAGTCTGCTGAAAGACTTCATCGCGAAATTCGACTTCATTCTCAGGATTACCGCCATCCAGGGCTTTGACCCAGACCAAAGTGGCCGGTTTATCAGCACGCCATTGCAGATTACGGTGACCGGGGCGTACGGCCATAAAGCCTTTGGGTAAGTCTTCTGCTAATGGCACCTGATTAACGGTTTTGACCAGGTCACCGTTTTTTTTCATTACATCAGTCTGACTAGGAAAGCGGTAATAAGGAACCAGGTAGGAAAACGGTCTTTGTACCTGGGTTACCATCACATAGTCACCATTCGGTGAAACATCCAGGCCACGATACATGGCAGTGTCGGTCCATGGTTTAAGTTTACCTTTGAGGTTGACCAGCTGCAGATCAGATAAAGCCAATTGCTCAAAATTAAATTCATCTTGCGGATTACTGAGTAAATCCTGATAAGTGCGATTTTGAGCCTTGGCACCATCACTGGTACTTACGGTGGGGCCGTTGGGAATCGCTACAGCGGTATCTATCAAATTCTTGCGGTTTTCAGGCAAAGTTTTAATGATGAGTGATTCGCTGTTCTTGAGCCAGGTATAGGGCTGACCCAGGTTGGCATTTAAATTGGCTTGGGTGAGGGCTTTGGCTGTTAAATTAACCAGATTCGCCATCCACAAACTTACGCCGTTATCGTCGGTATGGGTAAATGCTATCTTTTGCTCATCCGGTGACCAACTGATATAAGCAATTTTAGGATGCTCGGGCAAACCCGTTATAGACTGCGTATTAGCGTCACCAATGGCCTGGATCTTTATATTGTTATAGTATCGAATTCGACTGGAAATATGGGTGTTAGGATTAATGCGCAAACCGGCCAATCTCATTTCCGGCGCCGATAAATCCGCAATTGATTGATAAGCATCCCGATACAAAAGCAACAAAGTGGTCGCTTCAGAATCAATTTGCACCGATGGGGCTCGCTCAATATCCACCAGCTCTAAAATCTCCTGCGGAGGTTGTTGATATTCCAGCGCCTCTTGCGCAGTTAACGATAAGCTGAAAACAAAACCAACGAACAAATACAAATAACGCACCATAGTCTCCAAAATAAATGATTGTTAGATTTTAACAAAACCGCCGTCAAAACAGTGGGGTCATAAGTCATGGTTTGACTGGGCTTTAAGCCCTTGGCGGTGAAAGATGGCTGAATAACAACGTTTAAAAACATGGTGACAAGTTTTCACGTATGAACCGAATTTTAAACAAATGATGAAGATATTTTGACATATGTTTAATTTAAGCGTACCCTAAAAAGAAAAAAGAGGATATACCTATGAAAATCATTCAAAGCTTTTTACTGATGTTATTGACGTTGACCGCGTCTGCAGCCTGTCGTGATGCTGTGGTGTTGGTTCATGGCAATGGCGGCAGTTCATCGGATTGGGATAATACCTACAGCGAATTACTGAATCGAGGCTATTCCAGCTCAGACATATATCGTCCACAATGGGGTAGTGCCTGTGTGGCTTGCAACAACCACTCGGGTAGTGAAGAGATACCTGTGGGCAATGCCTTACTGGATGCCTACCAGAATTCGTGCAGTGGACAGGTGGATGTGATAGGTCATTCGATGGGTGTTAGTTTAGCGATAAAACAGATACTTGATCTGGGTCTGGAAAATGATGTGGATGACTTTGTTGGGATTGCCGGTGCCGTTCGTGGATTAAAAAGTTGTGGTTACTATCCCTACAACGTTTGGTCTTCAACTTGTGGCTACTGGGGCTTGTCCATTGGCAGTCCCTTTCTCAATAGCATTTATAATGAAAACATAGCAAACCAAGTGTATTCCATCAAATCCTGGAGCGATCAAATCGTTTGTTATGGCGGATGTACCGTCGGCGGAATCCATTCTTCATCTATTTGGGGCGAAGATGCCAGTTACAGTTATTTTCTGGGACATTTTGGACTCCAAACAGACACCGCTGTGAAACAAGTGGATCTTGTACAATAAATAGTCAATTCGTTAACACGCTGATTAGCCTTTATTAGCTGACTAATTGTTGAAGTCATTGTCGATATTTATGGGCTGAAGAAATGACTTTGGCAAAGCTCAGTTTACGAGTGAGTATGGGCTTAAAGTAAGTGAAGCCCCAAGAGCATGACCCACGTATAGCGGTTGGCGAGCATCGCGAGTCAGAGCGTTACGTGCAATAAACAAAATATATGCTCGCAGTGGCCGCTTTGGTGGCTTCCGCGTCCTGCTCTCGCCACGGACCTACGTCCTGCAGGTCACTTTTACCAGCATCACTTATCACATATGGTAAAAGTGAATGAAGTCCCAAGAGCATTCATTTATAATGCGGGTTTCTTTTACGCTCCGGTTTTTATATGGATAAAGAGTTACTGACTTTTCAGGATTTAATCCTCCGCTTGCAGCAATTTTGGGCTGACAATGGTTGTGTGGTGATTCAGCCATTGGATTTAGAAGTGGGGGCGGGGACGTTTCACCCGGCGACATTTTTAAAAGCCATAGGTCCAGAGCCCTGGAACAGTGCTTATGTGCAGCCTTGTCGCAGACCGACGGATGGGCGTTATGGTGAAAACCCCAATCGTTTACAGCATTATTATCAGTTTCAGGTGGTGCTTAAACCGTCACCGGATAATATTCAGGACTTGTATTTAGACTCTTTAAAAGCCATTGGTATTGATACCCTGGTGCATGACATCCGGTTCATTGAAGATAACTGGGAATCACCGACTTTGGGTGCCTGGGGCTTGGGATGGGAAGTCTGGCTCAATGGCATGGAAGTAACACAGTTTACTTATTTTCAACAGGTAGGCGGTTTGAGCTGCAAGCCGGTGATGGGTGAGATTACTTACGGTTTGGAACGTCTGGCCATGTATTTACAAAACAAGGAAAGTATTTACGATCTCATTTGGGCTGAGACGCCCAATGGCACGGTCACATATGGTGATGTATTTCATCAAAATGAAGTGGAACAGTCGACCTATAATTTCGAGTATGCCGATGTGCCGGCCTTGTTTAAAGCATTTGATCAGGCTGAAAAAACATGCTTACAACTGATTGAAAAAGAACTGCCTTTACCGGCTTATGAGAATGCCTTAAAAGCCTCGCATACTTTTAATTTATTGGATGCCCGGAAGGCCATCAGTGTTACTGAGCGGCAGCAATTTATTTTAAGGGTTCGGAATATGTCCAAGTCAGTGGCGAACATGTATTACCAATCACGTGAAGCGTTGGGTTTTCCGGGTTGTAAAGACAACAATCAACCGCGCAAGGAGGCATAATCATGGCAGATATTTTATTTGAATTGGGTTGTGAAGAATTGCCGCCAAAAGCTTTGTATGGATTATCCAAAGCCCTATTTGATGGCGTTTGTGCGCAATTAGATGAGCAAGGCTTTGCTTTTGCAGATGACTCCAGATGGTTCGCATCACCGCGACGTTTATCCTTTTTACTGCGTGATGTCAGTGAGCAGTTACCGGATAAGGAAATTGAAAAACGGGGACCTTCGGTAGCTGTGGCGTATGATGATAAGGGTAAGCCAAAACCAGCAGCCAGGGGCTTTGCTAAATCTGTTGGCGCCGAAGTCAGCGATTTAGGCACCATTAAAACAGATAAAGGTGAGTATCTGGTGTATCAGGTCCTGGAAAAAGGCCTGAATATTAATGATGTGTTACCGGCTGTCATCGCCCAGGCCATCAAACAATTGCCGATTCCAAAACCCATGCGATGGGGCAATCATGATTATTCTTTTATTAGACCGGTGCATTGGGTGGTGTTGTTAAATGATGAAGGCGTCATTCCCATGTCTTTATTCGGCCTCGACAGTAATCGTAAAACCCGTGGTCATCGTTTTCATCATAACGACTGGCTGACCATTGATTCGGCTTTGGACTACAAAGAAACACTGCAACAAGCCGATGTTATGGTCGATCATTTAGAGCGCGAGCAATTGATTCAACAGCAAGTAACAGCGGTGGCCGAAGAAGTTGGTGGTCGCGCTTTAATCAGCCGGTCTTTACGCCAGGAAGTGGCCAGTATCGTTGAAAAACCAGTGGCAGTTGTGGGCGATTTTGATGTGGATTTTTTACAGGTTCCGAGAGAGGCCTTAATATCTTCCATGGAATCCCACCAAAAATATTTCCCGGTGGAAAATAAATCAGGTGAACTGATGCCGCATTTTGTGGCACTGGCAAACATTGATTCAAAACAGCCTGAACTGGTCAAAAAAGGGTTTGAAAAAGTCATTACGCCGCGATTAGCCGATGCGCGTTTTTTCTGGGAAAAAGATAAAGCCAGACCATTGGCCGATAATTTGCCGCTGTTGGCGAAAATGACCTTTGAGAAATCATTAGGTTCCTATGCCGATAAAACGGCACGGATCGCTGAGCTGATGCGTTGGTTGGCGCCAAAAATGGATTTTGAAAAAAAATCTGCTGAACGCGCGTCTGAGCTGATGAAATCTGATTTAATGTCGGATATGGTCGATGAATTTCCTGATTTGCAAGGATTGATGGGTGGTTATTATGCCGCTGAGCAAGGCGAGGATGAAGCGGTGTCGATGGCGATTCGAGATCAGTATTTGCCGCGTTTTAGCGGTGATAAATTACCGCAAAGCACGCTGGGTCAGGCGTTGGCGATGGCCGATAAAATGGATACCCTCGTCGGGATATTTGCGGTCGGTAAAAAACCCTCCGGTTCAAAAGATCCCTTTGCATTACGACGGGCAGCTTTGGGAATTATCAGCATCTTGCGCGAAAAGGATTTGAACGTCGATTACGATAATTTCATTGAACAAAGTATCACTGTATTGGAAAGCAAAACTGACATCATAGTGAATGAGGATGCCAAAAAAGATGTGAGGATGTTTTTCACTGAACGCTTGCGGCATTTTTATATTAACAGCGGCGTGTCTCATGATGTTTTTAATGCGGCTGATACCCTGAATGCGTTGGTGTTGTCAGATTTAGATGAGCGAATTAAAGCCACGGAGGATTTTAAACAACAGGATTATGCCAAATCGCTGATTGAGGCCAATAAACGAGCCACTAATATTGTGGCCAAATCGCAATCAGCACAAGCCTTGTATGATCGTGATATTAAAACTTCGATCTTTGAATCACCACTAGAAACGGAACTACATGGCAAAATTAATGCCATAGAAGTGGACTTTAAGCAGTTGGTTAAAGCAAAACGTTATGCTGAAGCTTACCAATTATTAGCTGAGTTAGCGCAGCCATTGGATGACTATTTTGAGCAAGTTATGGTGAATGTTGATGATAATGAGATTCGTCTTAACCGATTGACCCAACTAGCCCATGTGAGTCGTCTCACCGGATCCATTGCTGACTTATCGCAATTAGTGAAAGAGGCATCATGATGGTTTTGATGACGATGCTGAGTCGCTTAGTTAAATCGCTGGCCAATACTTTGGTTGCGTCCGCTAGATTTGGCCTGGTATAGACAATTGTCGGCTTGACGAACAAGTTGTTGATAGGCTTGATTAGGTGAAGTGTTATTTAAGTTTAAAGTGACAAAACCGAAACTTAAAGTCAGGTATGAAGCCACTGGGCTGTCGGGGTGGTTTATGGCTTGTTCGAACAGTTGATGCTGTAAACTCTGGATAAACGCTTTGGTGTCTTCAAAATTTTTGTTATATAAAACCATAATAAATTCTTCACCACCAAAGCGAGCCACAAACCCCGTACGCTCATCGATATTTTTTGCCAGCATTGTGGCCACTTTTTTCAATGCCTCATCACCCATTAAATGGCCACATGCATCGTTATAGTTCTTAAATAAGTCAATGTCGCCTAACACTAAACTAATGTGGTCAAGGCCTCTGGCTTTAGTTTTAAACAATACTTCAAAACGACGATTAAAAAAACGACGATTACCAATACCGGTTAGACCATCTGTTTCACTTTGTTTAAGTAAATTCTTATTGTGGCTTTGTAGCCGTTCACTTTTTAAGTAAGCAAAAAATGCTGTCTTTTGCATAGAATACACCGAAAACACACCAAAAAAATTGGTTGATATCTGGAAGAACAAACTGGTAACCAAAAACTGTGTTTGCATTTCTGAAATGAAAAGTGCATAAAAAGCATAACTAACAGTAATCGATATACCGGCAATGACACCGCCTTTTATTAGCAGCTTATTCATGGTGTAGCCATAAAATATCACCAATAATAAACCCTGGGCGTAAATGGGCTCAAAAGGTTCATGGACGTTTGAGGACATAATGATGACCCCCAGACCAGCTAGATAAACCATCAGTGCGATAATTTTTTGCCAATGTTTTCTTAAAGGAGGTAAATAACAGGTAAGGACACAAAGAAGCAGTAATAAGGTGAAAAAAACCCGGGTTTTAATAAGAATTAAGGTGTTGTTATCCGATAGATAAATGTCTAAGAATATAAAAAGCAAGTAGTAACAAACAGCGAACAGAGCCATGCGACGTGCGAAACTACTCTGCGAATTTATGAATCGCCTTTTAAAGTCAACATGTTCAGGTTTGTTAAAAAACCAATCCATTTTACTACCTCGTATCTACAATCTAATGTACCACAGGCTATTCTATGACGGGACTTTTTTTTTAAGACGTGAGGCACTAAATCGATATGAAATCTACTTTTGACCAGCAACATAGACAGTTCCGGCTTACAATAGTTTGATGTGACAAGTGGCTAATCAGTTGTGTTGAAGCTGTTTTTTTAAGGCGGTTTTCATAATATGGTAAATCATATTTTGCTCCAGCACACCGCGAACCAGATGGCTGCCGGCTCCGGTGGCATAGATAACCACATCTTCTCCGGAATGGGTTTCTGAGTGCATGGGTAGCGTGGCCGCCTGTTTATAGTCATCAGCGGTGGTATCCACATGGGTTAAATCAGGCCGTTGATTGCCATTAATATAACCCGGGCCGTTAGCATAACTTAGCGTGGTCATGGGTAATCCCTGGGCATCGAGTTGGTATTTATCCGAAGGGTTACCCTGTTCGTCAGGCACCACAATCTTACCCAAAATCGGGTTGCCGCGTTGGGCATAACCATTCATGCTTAAGGTGTGGGCATGGTCTGCCGTGACAATAATCAATGTTTCATTTAAGTCAACCATGGACAATGCTTGTTCAACAGCTTCAGACAATTTAACCGTCTCATGAAGCGCGGATTTAGCCTTGCCGGCATGATGACTGTGGTCAATACGACCGCCTTCAATCATTAAAAAGAAAGGTTGATCTTTTGTTTGTAACATTTGGATGGCAGTCCGCGTCATATCAACCAAAGAAGGCTCGCCCGCTTTATCTTTATGGCGATTCAGTTCGTACTGCATATGAGAGGGCTCAAATAAGCCGAGCAAATGCTCAATAGAAGATAAGTCGACGGCCTTTAATTGCTCAAGATTCCATACATAAGCCGGGTTGGGGTATTTTTTGAGCCAATCTGCGGTTAAATCGCGCTTATCAGAGCGATCACCTTTTTTGGTCAGAGGATATTCGGGGTCCTGAGTGGTGTCTGGTAAAAAATTACGACGGCCACCGCCCATGGCAATTTCCAGACCATCACCATGGGGGTAATCAATTAACTGAGCTGCAATGTCTTTGCAGTCAGCGGCAGCTCGTGGCATATCACTGTCAGCTTCCCAGTTGCGGCTTTCTGAATGGGCGTAGGTGGCCGCCGGTGTGGCGTGGGTTAGTCTGGTGGTGGTAATGATACCCGTGTTCATGCCGGACATTTCGGCTTGTGATAATAAGGAAGGTATGTGGTGTTTTTTATCACCACATACACCAATGTCTATGAATTCATCGACACTGATGGCGCCCGCCTTGGTCTTAATGCCGGTGATCATGGCCGTCATGGTACCGGCTGAATCGGGGGTTTGCAGATTGGTGTTATAGGTCTTGGATATGGCGGTATAGGGGAATTTTTCAAAACTTAACTGGTTGTCTTCGCCAGCCTGACCTTGTTGTTGCCCCTGATATATTCTGGCTGCGGTTATGGTGGTTAAACTCATGCCATCACCAACAAAAAAAATCACATTTTTAGCCTGTTGCGGAAAATGAGTTGCCGCTTGTAAGGCCTTAATTTTTTCGCGACCGGATTGATACCAGCGATTAGTTTCAGGATGGCTGGCACGATTGGTTACAACGGGTGCTTGATGGTGGTTAGGTGTTTGTTTTGTTTGATCGGTTTCGGTGGAGCAGGCTGACTGGGTGAGTAATGCGCCCAATATAACGCCACTAACTTTAAGAAAAGGAACTAAAACCATACTGTTATAACTTTCCACATATTAAGGATAATAAAAGTGAGCAAAACCAACCAGGTCATTAGGGTGCCATAAAAACGGCCAAAACTTGCACCTTTTTTACTGACCAGGCCCAAGGGGTAGATGATTCTGGCTACCACCAAAACAATACCAAGTATATGCAAAATTATTGGCCAACCGTTATTGAGTTCATAAACGGACATTAAAATCAAAATCAAAGGAATGTATTCCAGGGTGTTTTGTTGGGCGCGGATGTGACGAATTCCATCGGCATGACCGCCATCACCCAAATCAACCCGTTTGGTTCTGCGAAAATTGACCACGTTAAAACTGAGCCACAAGATAATAAGTGCCAAAAGTGAAGCATAAAAAGCAGTAATGATTAACATGGTGGTGTCCTCAAAAGTCTAAAAAGTGTTTAATTATCGTGCAAAGGTATAGGATAGTCTATGTCAAAACTTACCATTACTTGACGACAGCTGAGCCGGTGCCGGTTCTTGGATCACTGGCGGCAGTGACTTCTCCACTGTGCTTGTTCCAATGCACCGCGTGCATATTGCCCCATTGTCGGTTATAGACTTTGACTTGATGGCCTTTGTCTTTTAAGGCATTAAGCGTTGCTTCATCGAAGGTGTCCTTTTCAGCATACAGGGTGTCTGGTAAGTATTGATGATGGTAACGTGGTTTGTGGACCCATGAGTTGACGTCATGACCGTCAAAATAGTCCAAAATAGCCAGCATCACCATGGTAATAATGCGGGAACCGCCCGGCGTTCCCAGCACGGCCACACCATCATCACCCACCACAAAAGTGGGTGTCATGCTTGATAAAGGACGTTTACCCGGTTCAATTTGATTGGCTTCGCCACCGGTTAAGCCGTAGGCGTTGGGCACCCCGCGTTTGGCTGAAAAGTCATCCATCTCATTATTCAATAAGACACCGGTGCCGGCTGCGACAAAGCCTGAAGCCAGTCCCGTATTGACCGTTAAAGTGGCCGCCACCAGATTGCCTTCGGTGTCAATCACAGAAAAATGGGTGGTATCCTCACCTTTTGGAAAGTCGCCTAAACCGGGTAAGTAGGCTGAAGGCATGGCTTTATCCGGATTAATGGCGGCACGTAAACCGGCTGCATAATAGGGATGTGTTAAGCGTTGTGTCGGAATGTCAACAAAATCAGGGTCACCCATATAGAGACTGCGATCGCGATACGCTCGGCGCATGGCTTCAGTTACCAGATGAATTCGTTTCGCGGGATCCATGTCTGTTAAATCCCAGGGCTCTAATATATTCAGCATGGTGGCCAGGGCTATGCCGCCGGATGAAGGTGGTGGTGAGGTGATGAGTTGTTGGCCACGGTATGTGGTGGTGATGACTTCGCGTTCTTTAACCGTGTAATTTTTTAAATCTTCCAATGTCCAGATACCGCCGTTGTCTCGATTTGCCTGAACAAGTTTTTGGGCAGTTTCACCTTGATAAAATCCTTTGGCACCTTGTTCTGCCACCCGTTTCAGGGTGTTTGCGAGATCCTTTTGAACCAGGATATCTCCAACCTGTAAAGGCTTTTTATTGGGAAGATATATTTTTTGGGACGCCGCATAACGATTGAGGACTTTCTGTTTATGTTTAATGTGTTTAACCAGGCGCGGATAGACTTCAAAGCCGTTTTCAGCGGCCCGTATCGCCGGTTGTAAAGATTGCTTCAGCGGCAGTTTTCCGTAGTGTTCAGCAATATGGGTCAATCCGGCTATTTCACCCGGTATGGCGGCTGCTAATGGACCATTGAGCATTAAATCACGGTTAACTTCTCCCTTATCATTGAGGTACATATCACGGTGGGCTGCGGCAGGAGCCGTTTCGCGGCCGTCTATCATGATGTTTTTACCATCCTGCGCACGATGTAATAACCAAAAAGCACCACCACCGATACCGGAGGATTGTTGTTCAACAACGGCTAAAGTAGAACTGATGGCTACGGCTGCATCAAAGGCGTTGCCACCCTTGGATAACATTTCATGACCGGCCGCTGTGGCCAAAGGATGGGCGCTGGCAATACCGGCTTGTTTGGGTTTTTCGGCAAAGCCGGACATACTGCTTATGAGCAGCAGTAAGATGAGTGTGTATTTCATAAGGATTCGGTCAGTTGATGGTATTTGTTGAGAAGCTGTTCTTCAGTTTCTTCGTGGTCCGGGTCTTTGGGGATGCATTCCACCGGGCAGATTTCAGCACATTGCGGCTCATCGAAATGGCCGACACATTCAGTACATTTATCGGGGTCTATTTCAAAAATTTCCGGGCCCATGTATATTGCTTCATTGGGGCAAACCGGTTCACAGACATCACAATTGATGCATTCGTCGGTAATTATTAACGCCATGATTAAGTCCTTTGGGTAAATTTATCTTTGAGCGCTTGTTGCACAATGGGGTGGGCAAACTCAGAGACATCACCGTTTAGCATGGCAATTTCTTTAATTAAAGAAGAAGAAATGAAACTGAATTGCTCGGCCGGTGTTAAAAACATGGTTTCAATATTGGGAATAAGGTGTCGATTCATACTGGCTAACTGAAATTCATATTCAAAATCTGACACCGCACGCAGTCCGCGTAAAATCACTTTAGCGTTCATTTTGGTGGCAAAATCAGCCAAAAGCACATCAAAGCCAACCACCCGAACGTTATCAAACTCTTTTAAAATTTCAGCTGACAATTCAATGCGCTCATCCAATGTGAATAAAGGACCTTTACGTTTAGAGTCAGCAATGCCCACAATCAATTCATCAAAAAGAGCAGCACCACGCTTAATCAGGTCATGATGACCGTTGGTGATGGGATCAAAGGTGCCGGGATAAACGGCAATTTTATCATTCATAATGTTTCCAAAGCTGGTAGGTGACCTGGCCACCGGATTTTTGTTTTAAGCAGGTAAACATCGTTTCATCTAAGGCCGGCGGCTGCTGTTGTTTTGCAAATTCCCGGTAAATTAATGTACCCGGTCGTGTCACGCCGGACATTATAACATTGATGTGGTTGATTGCATCAGTTGCAAAAGGCGGGTCCAGGAAGATTAAATCATACGTTTTATGGTAGCTTGTTAAAAAATCTTCGGCTCGGCTGTTGACGATTTGTAACGCATCAAAGCCCAGGGTCAGGGCATTGGCTTTTAAAGCTTGAATGGCCTGATGGCTGTTATCAACAAACGTGACATGTTCAGCGCCCCGGGACAGGGCTTCAAAACCTAACACCCCACTGCCGGCAAATAAATCCAATACCCGCCAGCCGCTGAGATTTGGCCCCAGCCAGTTAAATAGGGTTTCACGAATGCGGTTACCGGTGGGTCGCAAATCGTCCTGGTTTTCCACCGAGATTAATCGACTGCGGTGGCTGCCACCGATGATGCGGATTTTGCCTGGGGTCTTTTTTTGCATGGTTGATTGCTGATGAAAGCGTACTTTGGTTGACTTGAATCTGATAAACTAAACGCCATATTTTAACGGAATTATCCGGTAATTGGTTATCATGAAATTTTTTAAAAGAAAAAAGAAAAATAAATCCCAGGATCAGGACGACAAACAACAACAGTCTCCGGATCAGTCACAGCCAAAAGAAGATGTAACCAAGCAACAGCTTGATGATAACTTTATGACTGAAACTGTGATTAAAGCGCCCCGTGAACAATCTTCGTCTCAGCCAGAACAAGACCAGACGCAATCGGAACAACAAGTTGATCAACCGGCACCCGACCAAGAACAAATATTGGATCAGCGACTGGACAAAACTCAGGCTAATTTCGGCAAAAAAATGAAGCAGTTATTTTCTTTTAAAAAGAAAATTGACGAAGAGTTGTTTGAAGACCTTGAAACCACCTTATTAATGGCCGATGTCGGTGCCAATGCCACCACAGAAATTATGGAACAGGTGCGCAAATCCTTAAAACGGCGAAATCTGTCTGATGCCGATGCGGTCCTGGATGCCTTAAGAGAGCAACTGACTGAATTAGCCAGTGAGGTAGAGGCTCCATTGGTCATCGACACCAGCAAAAAACCTTTTGTCATATTGGTGGTGGGCGTTAATGGTGTGGGCAAAACCACCACCATTGCTAAACTGGCTCGACGTTATAAAGCCCAGGGTCATAATGTTATGTTGGCCGCCGGAGATACTTTCCGGGCTGCTGCGGTTGAGCAATTAAAAACCTGGGGTGAACGTGAGGATATCGCTGTGATGGCACAAAAAACCGGTGCTGATTCGGCCTCCGTGATATTTGATGCCATGACTTCTGCCAAAGCCCGCAGCATGGATGTGTTGATTGCTGATACCGCCGGACGATTGCACACCCAATCGAATTTAATGCAGGAACTGGCGAAGATTACCCGTGTGATTAAGAAAAACGATGAAACCGCACCTCATGAAACCCTGATTGTGATTGATGGTGGAACCGGTCAGAATGCCATATCCCAGGTACGCGCCTTTAATGAAGCCAATAAACTGACCGGTCTGGTGATTACCAAGCTCGATGGTACGCCCAAAGGTGGTGTGTTGTTTAATTTGGCCAATGAATTCGGTATTCCGGTGCGCTACATCGGTGTCGGTGAACGATCCAGTGATTTAAAACCGTATCGGGCCAAGGACTTTGTCAGCGCCATTATAGATTAGTGGCGAAAGATATTTACGATAAAACTGGGGATGGTTTCAGTGACCGTATTATTGCCTGGCAATTAAAAAATGGTCGTCATCATTTACCCTGGCAGGGCGAAAATGCCTATCACGTCTGGCTGTCAGAAATCATGCTGCAGCAAACTCAGGTGGTCAAAGTCATTGACTACTTTAAGCGCTTCATTAATCATTTTCCGACATTGAACGATCTGGCTGAAGCCGAGGAACAAACGGTGATGGCGCAGTGGTCGGGTTTGGGGTATTACAACCGGGCCCGAAATTTGCATAAAGCGGCCCGGCTTTGTGCTGAAAAACATGGGGCTCAGTTACCCGATAATATGACTGATTTAGTGGCTTTACCCGGCATTGGCCGGACCACGGCGGCAGCCATCATGTCATTGGCCTTTCATCGGCCCGAACCGATTCTCGATGGTAATGTGAAGCGGGTTTTAGCGCGGTATTTTCGGGTTTCCGGCGAACCCAACAGCGGATCAACGCTGAAGAAATTGTGGCAATTAGCAGAGCAACAACAAACCGCAGAAAATCCACGGGCCTATAGCCAGGGTTTAATGGATTTGGGTGCCACGGTTTGCACCAAGCACCAGCCGCTTTGTCAGCATTGTCCGGTTCACAGTGATTGTCAGGCTTTCCAGGACGATGTCATCAAAGATTACCCCGAGAAAAAGAAACCGGCAGCGGTTAAAGCCATGGACTTATACCTGTTTTTGGACTTTGATCAGGACACTCCCCGATTAATTCAGCGCGATGATTCGGGTATCTGGTCAAAAATGTGGTTTTTACCTGAATACAGCAGTGTCGAGGCTTTAACCAAACAGCACCCCGACAGTTACCATTTGGCCACTTTACAACATACGCTTACACACCGCCGATTAAGTTTGCATGTGTATATTGATCAGAACGACATGCGCCGACAATCACCCATTGCACGCGATAATTTGTTAACATTACCCCACCCTACAGCCTTAACACATATTCTGGATTACTATGACAACCATCACCTGCCTTAAATACGGTCCCGAACAGGAAGAAATTCCTTACCGTCCTTATCCCGGCGAACTGGGCGAGAAAATTAAAAACAATATTAGCCTTAAATTCTGGCAGGAATGGCTGGCGCTGCAAACCATGATCATCAACGAGAATCACCTCTCGCCAATTGATCCTGAACACCGGAAAATCCTGGAAGAAAAAATGCGAGCCTTTTTATTTGAAGGTGAAGACGTCACACCCGATGGCTACAGCCAGGATTAGTCTCAAAATGACACAAAGCAGAATTAAAGTTTGACAGTCTCATGACTGCTTATTATAATTCGCGTTCTTTGATTGGGCATCACGCCCAACACGCCTTTAGCCCGGTTAGCTCAGTCGGTAGAGCAGGGGATTGAAAATCCCCGTGTCGGTGGTTCGATTCCGCCACCGGGCACCATTTATACCACTCACTAATATCAATATTCAATCGAAGCGATTGTGCGCCTTAATTTTGTGTGACACTGACATTATACGTAGGTTGGCGCTGAGCTTGCGAAGCCCAACATTTGCCTATTAAGAGCCAATTCTTGATCCCTGAAAAACCAAGTTTTTTGTTTGCTGCGCAAACTCGCCTACAGGGATGTAGGAGTATCGAGTAAGAATGGACTCGATAGCGATTGGATCCCCGGGTCGGTGCCCGAGGACGACGCATTCCATGGATTGGGTAGAGTATTGCCAATTGTGTATAATCTATTAAAAAATAAGTCAAACGGGAGGTTTTATATGAGCGTAATTCAGTTATTTGCTACAGCGATACGGGTTGTTGGTGTGTATTGGCTGTATCTTGCGGTGATGCAAATTAGCTTTTACGGATTGGCGATGATGCATATGGAGACTATTTTGGTTGATGGTGGTGCGATGTATGATATCGCACAACTGGCATGGTCTTCTGTGTATGTTTTGGTGACCATTTTGATGATAATTTTCCCAGTAAAATTGGCTCAATGGCTAATTCCGGGTAAAGTTAATCATTCAAAGTCGGACAGCTTGCCTGCTGAGAGACTGGTTATATCGGCTTTTGTGGTTGCTGGTGTAATTATCGTTGCACAGGCGATTCCGAATGTGGTTAATAGTAGCGTTTGGCTTTGGTATAGTACTTCAGGTCAGGTAAATAATCGGTTGGTGCCGGGTTCCACGGCAGAATATATGATTGGGATTCTTACTGCTGTGGTTGAATTGGCGATAGGTTTATATCTGATGTTTGGCGCTCAAGGCTTGCAAAAGATGATGTCTAAATTAAGGCGAACCGGCGTTGAATAATCAGAGTCATTTTAAGGCCATAATTCATCTTAATTATGCTATCAATCGCTGCTAAAATTAATATTTTGAGGACGATTGAATGATTTTCTTACCATTAATTATTTTAGCCACTGTTTTGGTGATGTTGTTTCGTTGGGTCATTTCTGAGCATTCGGATGATCACTTTTATCGTTGGGCCTGGGCATTATTTTTAATGGGGTGTTTATTGTTGTTCTGGGTGAATGGTGCCGTGGGTATCATTGGTGCCTCAAATAACGACGTGAATATGTTGTATAACGCATTATTGGGTGTGGGCGTTGTGGCGGCCCTTGGTTTAAGACGGCGGCGTTTGGGGTTGGCCCTGTTGATGTTGGTCCTGGATTTTTTAATGGTGGTTATTTTAGCTGTGGCATGGATTGGAGACCTGGGTCTGTCCGGGCCGAAATGGCCTTATGATGCCGTGGTGCTGACAGTGTTTTTTTCCAGCTTTTGGTGCGTGGCTGCTATCCTGTTTTATCGATCTTATCGACAGAGACTGCGGTTGGGTTTAAACTAAAACTATGCCATTTAAATCTGTGTTAAAACCGGCAATCAGTTATTTTTTAACTGTTTTTTTGCTTGGTTTTGTTTTGGGTGTGATCCGTGAGTTGTTTTTGCTGCAATGGCTGAGTCAGCGGGATGCTGAATTATTGGAAATGCCAGTGATTTTGTTGGTGTCGTTTTTGGCCGCCAAATATTTAGTGGTTGCACGATCACAAGTCAGTCGCGAAGGCCACTTTCTAATGATTGGAATTCTGGCTTTAGTAATGATGCTGGCTTTTGAGTTAACGGTGGTTTTGGGATTGCGGGGTCTGACGTTGTCTGCTTATATTGCCAGTCGTGATGTCATTGCTGGCAGTGCTTATCTATTGTCTTTATTGATCTATATGCTGATGCCCTGGTTTGTTCATAAAATCAGTCAGCGCCATCATTCTGAATAGATTTAGCTTGCAAAAAAAGTGCGAGTAAGCATGACATCGGTTCATGCTACAATGCCCCAAAAATATAAAAGAGGTCGACATGAATATAATAATGAAATTTTTATTGATAGTTTTAGTGTCTGTTTTAATGGTGGGTTGTGCCACTTTAAATGAAGATGAGTGTGTCACCGCAGATTGGTATGAAATTGGCTACAGTGACGGGGTCAAGGGCGAGCCGGATTCTTATCTGGAAAAACACCGTAAAGCCTGTGCCAAGCATGGTGTTCGTGCCAATTTAGATGACTGGTTAGCAGGTCGTGAAGCTGGATTGCAACGCTACTGTACCCCGCAGAAGGGTTATGAGGAAGGTCTCAATAATCGCGCCTACCACAATGTTTGTGAGGGCCGGGCTGCGGATGAATTTTTACGGGCTTATGAGCAAGGTCAACAGTTGTATCAACATCGTTCTTTGGTCTCTGATTTACAACGCGATATCGAACAAACCACGGATGATATCCTGGATTTAGAGGATGAGTGGAATGCAATACGCCGGGAATTATTGAATGATGATTTATCAGCGGCTGAGCGTGCTGAACTTATTAACCTCTTAGAGCGTAATAAGGAACAAAGTGAGAACTTAAGAATTCGCCGCGATCGCCTGGATGATGATTTACATCGGGCGCAATATGATTTGGATATGTTGGAGCGGGGTGATTATCGCCCTTAACGATTCTTTATGAGATTAATGCCACGGACGGCTTTTTTGGGCATTAAGTTTTGAATGAGCTGAGGTAAACGAGGTCGTTGCGCAAAGAGGCTCAAAAGTACCAGAGCAAATGCCATGGCTTCATAGGTGTCTTTTGACGGTGTATCAGCCGGTAGTAGCCAAACTGCCAATAAAATAAGACTGCTGTGGCTTGTGCTGATAAATAAGACATGCTGCCTTATCATGTTTATCTGGCGGTGACTTAGTTGCAAAATTAAAGCTAAAAATCCGTATATACTGATGGCCCGGGACAGGATAAAAACCAACAAAACCATCAGCATCGCAAACCAGTTCTCCAATAGGATATCAACACGCAGTTTATAAACGATGAGGCCGAAAATAATCATACCGACCATAAAACGTAAGTTTCTGGAAAGTGCGCGCATATAGCTGATTTCCCGTGGGGTCAGAAATTGAGTGTGTACTTTACTCATTATCAATGTTGTGGTTAATAAGGCCATAATTCCGGACACACCAAAAAAGTGAATGCTGGATAGATAAGATAACCAAATAATGACACAGAGCAATAACAGGTTGATTCGATAGTTTTGAATATTAGTCGCAATCAGACCACCGACAACCCCCCAGATAAAACCAAAAACTAAACCACCAAACAGTTCCCAAAGCCAATAAAGCCAATACCAGGTTGCACCGGCATTGTCAGTCGATGGGTCTGGATCAAGGCCGGTCAGTTGAGCCACACCCAAAAAGAACATTAACGCAATGACACTCATAAGCAGTGATTGCACCTGCACCAGGCTTGTGAAACGGGTCTTGCTTGGGTTGGATTTGTCGAGCGTGTTCAGGACTGATAAGGTATTATGCGGTGGCAAAATATCAGTCATGAATATCAGAAATGAAGCCGCCAGAATAATCAACAAACTGCCGCCGGCTTGTTCATTGAATGCCCAAAGAAAGAATAAAAAAGCCAACAGAAGAGATGTTAAAAATATAAAAGGTAACAACAACATTGGTTTTAATCGCTGGTAACGCAAATCGTGAATAGGGAAACGATAAGCGCCATCAGCTAATAGGATGGGTAGTAAAAAATAGGTGGTCAGTTGCTGTAATTGGCCGTCTTGTAAGGTGGCAATCGGCTTAAATAAAACAATGCCATTTATCATAACAAAGCCAACCAAAATAAAGCTGGCTGCCAATGATAACTTCAGGTGCCGTTTCAGGGTGTTGGAGACTGCAATAGCAATCAGTAAAATTACCAACAGTAAACAGATGAGTGTGATGGGGTTGAGGTCATTCATGGTATAACCCCCAATCTAAAAAAAGGATACAGGCAATAGTCACATTTCTTAGTTTAGAATTAAGAAACTGTGGCCGATTCAGTTGAGCTGAATCGCTGACAAGCGCCAATGGCTTGCTGAAATGAGTCATGTTCTTTCCCTCCTTTTTGGCGAACCATCGCCAACCCCTACCTATAATTATAGCAAAAAACAGTGACGCCATGAAAAAATGATTTGGCGTAATAATGGGTGATCAAAGGAGAGAAAAAACGACCAGTACTTTGTAAGTGACTGGTCGTCAGTTTTTTTAGAATACCGGACAAGTGGGCGGGGGTGGTCCGTCGCCTTCAAAACCATTGGCAAAGATAAAGTCTTCAAAGCCATTTCTGAATATTAAATCACTTACCGCGCCTTTTAATGATTTGTTGATAATGTTAAAAGGTAAGCTGCTGCCATCGCCATGCGGGAATGCTGTCACGGGTTCGGCTATTAAATTAAAATCACCGTAGCTACCACCGGCAGTGACATCAATCCAGATGCCATTACTTTCATCAGCAAATAAGGCCACCAATTTGTTTTGTTGTGAAAACATGAGACTGGTCAAGCGACCGGTATTATTACCGAAATCGTCGAATTCAGTACAGCTGGCAGTCATGGTGTTTGGATCCACATCAATCAGGACATCTTTATCACTATAGGTCTGTGAGTCATAGGCATAAAAATGATTATTACTTGGGCTAACGGCAAAATCGTGAATTCCTTTGTTCATAATCCCACTGGATGCCAGGCAATTATCCACCGCCTGGTCATGATTACCATTGGCGATAAAATCACTGACGACGCAAGCTGAAAAGGCATTGGTTTGGCTGCGGAACTGATTAACAACCGCGGCGCAAACCGGATCTGTTGTATCATCGACATCGCTCCATGCTGTGGGTATATTGCCACCTGATGCGGCGGTTAAATCAGCATGTGTTACTTCTCCAATCACAATTTGTGGTGCCTGATAATCCACTTCACCGGTGCCGGCCATAACATTGGCTGATGATTCGTAATTGGTGCGATAAGCCAACAGAAAATAATCGCCGGTTTCGTTAAAGGTAGCCGCTGAATGGACAATCGGCACCACTTGTTCAATATCCCCGGATGTGGAAGTTTCAGTCGGTGGCTGGATACGCCCGATGTTTTCATAGCCGCCATCATTACCCATACGATAAACATCCACCGGATCGGCTTTCATAATATCACCGGGCTTGCCCGGAGCCGGAAAGGGAAAGGTCATTTCCAGATGAGTGCCAATACCCCGGTTATCAGTGGGCATCAAACCATAAAGCAATTGATCCATTGGATTTAAGCCAAGACCGTTAATCGGGTTCATCAACGCACCACATGCCGTAAGATTGCCCAGGATTTGTTGGTCTGTTAAGTTGGTGCATTGGCTGGTTAAAGTCATGTTTCCTAAGTTGTCATTCGATACCGTGTAAGCCCGGTTTAAATAATCCTGAAAAGAAGTCGAGGCATTGGGGGCGCAGTTAAGCGGGTCACCGGCAGTGACAATCGGACTGATACCCAAGGCAGATATCATCGATAGGCATAAAAACTTGTTCATAAAAATCTCGGGGTTGGGGTACTTAAGAATACTTTACTGGAAAACGTGATTGACGTCACATAAAAGCAGTGTTTCGGTGTATTTTCACCTTAAAAAAATAAGATATGAACTAAAAAATGTGAGCAATTTCAAAAAAGTTATAAAAATTGACACTTTTTGATGACTTTTTTATGAAAAAATTATGGTTTATTGTTGTCTTTTGCCAAAACCAGCCCGGATGGATTTTAAAAATCACCCCTGAAAATATATCGTTAATGCCACCTCTGTGCCTTCGCGGCTGATGTGAAGTGTTGAAATCCATAAAATAGTGCTGTCTATCATTGGATCAATAGTTGCTTTAACAAGCCCTCTAAGTCAGTGACATCAAGATTGGGGTGGCTTTGTTGTATTTGTTTTAGTGACTTTTGGGCTTGTGACCATTGTTGTTGATCAATGTCATGTTCAAATTGAGTCCATTGCTTTGCTTGTAATGAGCTGAGCTGATCAGGTTTTGTTTCTTTGACCGTATCGGCCAATTCAAGCAATAAAGCCTGGTTGAATTGAATGGCCTTGGCTTGCCTGAGGCTGTCGGGGACCGGCTTCAATGGTGCCGATTCAGGAGGTTCAGGTCGTGACCTGTTGGCGATGGTCTTTTCTTCCGCTTTTTTAGGCGCCAACTGGCCATCAGCCTGTTCCATTTCGGCCACTATACCGGTCTTGTCCGAGGCTGTAGTCTGACGTTTAAGGCGTGAACCGGTGACTGTGATTGTGTCCTGATCTGATTCTTTAAAACTTGCGAGGTCATCCGATCCGGACTCATCCTTTGTTTCCGCTTTTACACGGTCTGCAGGCTCAATAATATAAGGAGTGGGCTCGGGCTGAACCGATTCCCGGCTTGCTTGTTGTAGTTCAGGTTGCTGAAGCATCAACCATAAAACAGGTATGGTAAACAATACGGAGGCAGCGGCCAGCCACGGTCGTAAGCGGCTGAGTTGAGACCGTTTGTCTTGGTTGGCATGCGCTAAAATTGCGGCATCTACAGACTGAGGTGGTTGTTTTTTATCATTGTCCTGATAGAGCTGGTCAAGTTGTGGGTCTTTATGGCTCATGACAGCACCTTTAGCATTTTTTTCATTTTTTGGACGGCATACCGATAACGGCTTTTGATGCGTTCTTTCGGTTGGCCGATAATTTCAGCGATTTGCTGTAAACTTAAATCACCTTCGTGGAACAACAGAAAAACTTCTCGCTGATCCTGCGGTAATTCTGAGATTGCTTTATGCAGGGCTTTGGTGTGACGTTTTTGTTGAAATACCTGTTCGGGTAATTGGTAATAATGAGTTGGTTCATCGTTATGTTCCGGCAAGGCTTCATCAAAGGCCTGTTCATAGCGCTTGCCTTGTTTGCGATAGAAATCAATTAAGAGCCTTCGGGCAATGGTGTACGCCCAGGTGGTAAAAGACTGCTTTGGATTAAACTTGCCTTTATGCTGAATCATCCGAAACCACAGGTCCTGAAAAAGCTCATCTGCCTGGCTTTCTTGATTTATTGATTTCAGCATAAAACGATAGAGCGGACCTTTATGGCGCTCATAAAGCACGCTAAAGGCCCGCTGGGCGTGATTTTTATTGTTGGCATAAATAACCATCAGTTGTTCATCACTTTGGGTTTCAATGGTTTCACGGTTAACACGCTTTAGCATGTTGTTATTGTAAAACGAAAGTAACATGCAGCGACTACTTTTATGGCTGATTATTCAGGGATTTGACCAAGGATACTAACTGCACAAATTCGCCGCGATAACCAAAAGCATCGTTACCTTTGTGCTGATTGGCCAAATCACGAATGGCATCATAACCAAATTCTTTCAGGTACGTGCCACCGCGTAAATGCTGACCCAATGCGGCCACTGCAGCCGAAAACCCAAAGGCATCACTGACGTTGTTGAGATCTTTGATTTGATTTATTTCAATCGGCCAGGTCAGCAGCTGACTGGTGTCGCTGTCGGGCTTTTTATAGCGAATTTTTAAAAAAGCCAATTCTTTGCCATGTTGTTTGGTGCTGGCAGATGTTTGATATCGTGACTCAGGTAACCAGCCTTTGTTGCCTTTCAGGACAATTTCATAAATGGCTGTGACTGTATGGCCGGCGCCGATATCACCGGCATCGACTTTATCATTGTTAAAATCTTCTTCATTCAACTGGCGATTTTCATAGCCAATAAGGCGATATTCACTGACGGTGTCAGGATTAAATTCAACCTGGATTTTTACATCTTTGGCAATGGTCAACAGGGTGCCGTTCATTTGTTCGACCAGCACCTTATTGGCTTCCTTGATGGTGTCGATGTAGGCATAATTACCATTACCGACGTCGGCCAGTTGTTCCATCAGGTGGTCATTGTAATTACCGGTGCCAAAGCCCAGGGTGGTCAAAGAAACGCCTTGTTCACGTTTATTCTCAACCAGTTCTTGCAGGGCTTCGAAGTTGGTGGTGCCGACATTAAAGTCACCATCTGTGGCGATTAAAATGCGATTGATACCGTCTTTAATAAAGCTTTGTTCGGCCAGTTGATAAGCCAAATGAATACCGGCTGAGCCATGGGTGGAACCACCGGCAGATAATTGATCTAAAGCTGCAGCAATTTTTGCCTGGTTATTGCCCGGTGTGGGTTCTAACACGGTACCGGCTGCACCGGCATACACCGCAATGGACACGCGGTCATCTGAATTGAGTTGTCGTGATAAGAGTTTCAACGCGGATTTTAACAGTCCAATTTTATCGGGACTGTTCATTGAACCTGAAACATCCAATAAGAATACCAAGTTCGCCGCCGGGCGATTTTTTGTGGGTACTTCATAGCCTTTTAAGCCAATGTGCAATAAATGGGCGTCTTTATTCCAGGGCGAAGGCGCCAGTTCAATGTGCGAAGCAAAAGGTGTCTCGAGCTTATCAGGCGCATCATAATCATAACTGAAATAATTAATCAGCTCCTCAGTGCGTACTGCATCTTTGCGTGGTAATTGGCCGCTGTTTAAAAACCGACGCATATTGGCATAACTGCCGGTATCGACATCGATGGAAAAGGTTGATATTGGTTGTTTAAAAACCGACTGCACAGTCATGTCGTCAAAATGATGATAGTTTTCACGGTCCTGTGGTGGTATTTGCCGCGGCGAGGGCATCGGCATGCCAATACTGTCAGCGGCCACTTTGGATGTTCGGTTCATCCGGGCGCCGGTCACCATAACTTCCTGGGCATACAGACTGTCTTGTGATTCATGTTCCTTTTTCTCAACCACAACGTGTTGACTGGTATCGTCTTCCGGTGCTTTTGGTTTTTGTTTGGTTTCGGTGTTTGCTTGTTGTCCGGCACAGGCGGTCAGTAAAGCCAGAAATAAGATGATTAAAAGGTGTTTCATAGCGATTCTCAATTGTTAAGTACCCCTATATACGCGCCAGAATCTCAACGGGGTTAATTATTTTTATTTTTTATGATCAGGAACTATGTTGATGAATCATTCTTCAATTCACGACGTCCTTGTACTTGACTCGGGGACCCACTCTTGAGAATAGTGATCAGATTAATTCCAGCATGGAGTCAAATATAATAATTAAAAGCCCCGCTTTTGTATGCTTCGCATACTGGGTCCACGGGTCAAGCCCGAAGACGACGCGATTGGTTACTGTTTACTTGAATGGTAATGCTTCTGTTACCAAGGAATATTTGTTGCGGGGCAAGCCCTGGGGCTACGATGGATTTTATGGTAGCTGCGACCGTTGGGGTCGCCCGTGATGGGATCAAATGTGGTTCATCATTTCAAACAAATAAATTATGGTTGCCACAAAAAAACCCGCCTTGTGAAAAGACGGGTTTTCGTGGGTAAGGTCGCTGTTGAATTATTTTTATGCAGCAGATTTGATAGCCAAAGCCTGTGCCACAGCATTAATGGTGGCGGCAATTCGGATTGAAGATTGAATGCCTTCTTTGCTGATGCCGTTTTTAGCGATAACACTGACGTGAGAGTCAATGCACATGCCGCAGCCTTCGATGGCTGACACAGCCAGGCTGATTAACTCAAAATCGACCTTTTCAATACCGGGGCGTGCCATGACATTCATGCGCAGTTTGGCCGGCATGGTGGCGTAGCTGTTATCGCTGCATAAATGGGTAAAGCGATAATAAATATTATTCATCGCCATAATGGTGGTGGCGGCTTTAACCGCTTCCACGTCTTCGCCGGACAAGACATCTGATATTTCATCTGCGATGTTTTTGATTACCACAGTGTCTTTGGTGGCATAGGCTGAGCCTAAAGCAATCATGGCGATTTGTGAGGCTGTTAAGCCTGCGGAACCTTCTTCCGTTAAAACACTGCTCAAGTTGAGCTTAATGTCTTTGGCAAAATCAGGTAGGGCTGATTTTAAATCTTGGATAGACATAATACACTCCTTAAAATTGTGGGTAAGTATCATCCCGTGACCGAAAACGACCACGGGGTTTTATTGGATACTTTTAAGCAGATGCTTCGTGTAAATCGATGGTTTCGTCACCTTTGCTCCAGTTACAAGGGCACAGCTCATCGGTTTGTAAGGCATCGAGGACACGCATCACTTCTTTTGGATTCCGACCCACATTTAAATCAGTGGTCATGGAGAAGCGAATAATACCGTCCGGATCTATGATAAACACGGCACGTTGCGCCACACCTTCGTTTTTATCCAGAATACCCAAGGCATCAGACAGTTCTTTTTTGACATCTGCTAACATTGGAATGGATAAGTCATGTAATTCTTCCTGGTGTTTACGCCATGCCCAGTGAGAAAACTCAGTATCGGTACTGGCTGTCATCAATTGAGCATCACGATCGGCAAAGTCTTCATTCATATCACCAAATGCCGCAATTTCAGTGGGGCAAACAAAGGTAAAGTCTTTCGGATAAAAGAAAATCACCTGCCATTTTCCGGCATAAGTTTTGTCACTGATTTCAGTGAATACGTTATCAATATTAATATCAGCCAACGGCTTGCCGTCAACAGCGGTTAAATTAAATTCGGGAAATTTTTCACCAACACTAATCATATTAAACTCCTCAGTTTTAAATTAAAGTTAAAAAGAAAATGAAACAATGTGGGTATGATATAGGGCGATAACCTATTTGTAAAATTGAATGATGCGAATAGTATGTTCGATAAAATAGAACATAAGGTTGGGCTTTGTCTTTCGCATTTGATCACTTAATTATCAGAAATACACGTCCTTGTGTTTTTAGTTGGTTAGGGTGAAACGAGTTCAAATGAATCAGAAAAAATGACATCACCACCTATAGTGAAAAAGATTTCCTTAACTGTATTTGGTGAATAGTTATCCACCAAATCTCCTTCGGTTATGTCGCATAGGCCCCAATAGGGGGAGCCATCAAAACAGATGTGGTTGTTATAGACTTCATTAAAGTAAGTGATGTTTTCGGGTAAGTGTGTACTAAAATAATACATGCCATTCCGAGGAACACTAAATTTTCCATCTTCATTGGTATACGTAGCATATTCATGGCGTGGTGAACTGCCTAAATTCCGCCAAACATCTATGGTGACATTTTCAATTGGTGCGTTAGTTTGTGCATTAACAACGTATCCTATAAAACCGTTTACTAAATCTAAACCAACGGTTAAAGGTGGGTTATTGAGTGAATTGATTGAAACCATGTCAGCAGACAAATAATTACAGCCATCCCAAATATTATAGTCTGTACATACTACATCAGGATAAAGTTTACTGTTGTAATAGGCGCTTCTGTTGGAAGCTGGCTTAACAAGAATATAATAACTGTCTTCATCAAGATAAAGGGTGTGCACATTTTGATTGGCAGTTTCTATATAAATAGTACCTGTACTTTTATACACCTTAACTTGGCTTTGTATCCAGTTTTCTGTATAGCTGTCGTAGGCTTGAATAGTAATACTGGGTTTTTTGTCTAAGAGAAAATCAAGATGTATGGATTGATTGTCATTAATGGTAAAGGTTTGACCTTGTGTTATAACACAATCGATGCCTATGCCCTTAGGGCAGTGAATATTTGGATAAAGCTTGGCGCTGTATTCACTGTAACTATTGGGTTTTGCCATAATATAATAGGCTCCAGCAGGTAGGGACAATTCATCAATCACACCATTCTGGGTAGATTGTTGTGCAATTTGCCCTAGATTAGAATCATAGATTGTGATTGTTCGTGATTCAGGAATAAGGTTTTGGCTATTGGAGTCTTTAATTGTGATTGATAATTGACCTTCATCATGAATAATAAAATCATTTAGCGTAACTGTTTCAGTGCCAGTAATGGTCACTGTGGTTGATAACTCTATACAAACGTTTTCAGTTAGTTCCCGGCAATTATAATTGGGGTATGCAGTTTTAGGAGAGTGATAATGTGAAGAGGGTTTAGCAATTAAGTAGTAGTCCCCGGGTGTTAAGTGCATTTTTTCAGTATTGCCCTCAGCGTCTGTGCCAGCGATGTTAACACTTGAACCTGTATCTCGGTCATAAACTGTAATTTGAGCATTTTGGGCAATGCTATTATCCATTAAGCGTAAGTCACTCACCACAATACCACCTTTTTCTAATGGTGATATATTCACGTCAGAGATGTGACCAATTAAGCCAAGTTCTATAGAAGCGTTAGTATCAAAAGGGCACAGGTATTCGCAAGTTTCGCCAGTGTTTCTAGTAGCTAAGAATATATTTTGAGATTGGGTAAATAAATTATAGTTGCCACTGTCTAACCCGTTAAAAGAATAGAAACCGTTATTATCAGTATTAGTTGTTCTTGAATGCCCCTGTTCACTAATTAAAGATACTGCAAAACCAGTCATAGGTTGATTGCTGGAATTAAAGACTCTGCCTGTTATACTATTTTGTGGTTGCAGGATAAAGTCAATGGTTAATTCATTGTTGAAAACCGGATTAATAATAGTGGCCTGGTTGAGGCCGCAACCTTCACCTTGACAATGGATATTTTCATAAACATGGGTGTAAAAATGTGGATATTCTGCTGCTATTTTTATATCTTCAGAGCCCTCGAAAAAATATTGATATGTATTATGAAAAGTTTGATTTTCTGTTAACAGATCGTTTCTATATGCTTTTACATGAATGTTGGCGTAATACAAATCATTTCCAGGCAGAGAAACCTGGCCTTTAATCTTAAAGGCGGCATCAATATCCATGTTTATTTGTTGAGAACTTTGATTGGTTACAGTAATAAGGCTTCCATTGATAGGATTGCAGTTGGTTTGACATGATGTGCCACCAAAAGGTTTATTGATAAAACGTTCTGATGAATAGTATTGATTTAAAGCATCGTAATAAACATGATACTGGCCGGGCTCAGGGTAAAAAGTGACCTGCGAGGACGATACATGTTTTTCAATCACCGGTTGACCTTGCGCGTTGTATAAAACAACCTCACCTGAGTCAACAGTCGTTCCAGGTTTTAATGCGTTTAAAGTAACTGATAATTGTGGTTTTGATTGGACCGTTATCGTGTAGGGGCCATACTCAGATGAATCACTGATGTTAATTGATGTGGCTTGGTTGTTGGGGCAAGATGATAATTCTTCACATTGAATGCCATCATACATACCCGCTTTATAGGCTTCATTTTCTCTGGCTGCTAAGTAGTAATCTCCAGGCGTTATATTGTTAAGATAGAATCCGGATTGATTTGTGTTTTGTTCCCTTAATATATTGAATTCATCATCCATTAATACAATATTTTTACCTTGAATTGATTCGAGGTTTTCATCAAGGATTTGTCCAAAAATAGAGGCGCCCCTGGAAAGAGTAATATGCTTGTTTATATGATGATTTTGTTGTGATATTGTAATAATAGATGTCGCAGGCACCGAGTCAGAACAATAACCTGTTTGGGGTGAATTTTGGCAGATATAATCAGGATAAACACCTGTAATAAAGCCATAATCTGAAGCGGTCACATAGTAGTCGCCATCTGGTATGCCCATCAGGGTATAGGTGTAGTTATCTAATATAAAGTTATTTGTTATAAGTTGGCCACTCATATCAAAAACCATGACACGATCCGGTCGTAATAAATTATCCTGTGAATCCATCACTTGTCCTGAAATTGTGCCATATTGGTCTAAAGTGAAGTTGATTTGTTCACTCTCAATTTCTCTGTCATGTGTAACTATATTAGGTATGAGGTTCGGACAGTCATTGAAGCTTTGACCATCACAGTTTTTATAATCATAAAATTGAGGTACATAGTACTCTTTGTTTACATAAACATAATATTGGCCAGTTTCCATTGGGGGTGATTGCCATACGCCAGTATGGTAGTAGCTGTTTTGTGAGCTTATAATCGAGTGATTAGTATCAGTAATAATTATGTTGGTTGAACTTTGGGGTAGTGATACAAGTTCATTTAAATCGATTGTGCCCGATATTTCGGTAAAAGCCTGCAATTCAGTGTCGTTGAGATTAACAGTTTGATAGGCACTTACATTAACAGGGGTTCCATTAGTCACTGAACATGTTGAGTTGCAAGGTACATTATCGTATAGGCTCGAAAAATGGTTGCTTGCGGTAAATTTTAAATAAAGGTTTTGCGAATAATTGGGTGGTATATAAAATTGATAAGCTGTTCCATTGTTATTTAAATATTGAGAATCTATGAGGATGCCATTCTGGTCATATATTTCCGCTTGCCCTGAATCACCTGATGTGTCATCAAAATAGAGTCTTCCTGAAATCCGGCCACTTTGTTGCATGAGTATGTCGATATGATCAACAATACCATTTTCGGATACATCAATAGGTGTTAAATCAGCCAGCGAGCAGCCTTGGCCAATACCGCCCGGACAAATTATATTGTCATTAAATTGCCTTACATAAAGGTTGTTACCACCACTGCTTATAAAATAACTGCTGGCATTCAAGTCAGTGAACGCATAACGCCCTAAGTTATCAGTTTTTGTGTAGCGTATGTATGAACCAAAACTATTGTAGAGATAAACGCTGACATTTTCCTGTGGCTGTTGTGATTGAGCTTCAAGAATCCGTCCAGTTATAACACCGTTAGAATTGCCCCGATGATTGGCTAAAGCTGTAAAATCCAAGGGCTTAACACTTTTAAGGTGCAAAGGCAGGATTTGATTTAGAGATTGGAACAAATCCTGGAGGCCATCTTTTTCAGCTTGACTGATCTCTTCGTTGGCAAAAAAATGAGTTAATTTTCTGTGCTTATTTCTAAGATTCTGTAAATATTGATCAGAAAATTGTAATTCATTTACGTCTTTGGCATGGTCTTCAAGCATTTTTATATCATGAGCCAAAGTTAATTTCTGTTGTTCAGTAAAAGGTGAGGCGTTCAATGCCAGTGATGCGCACAGCAGCGCAACTAGTCCGATGAGATTTTTCATGTGATTCGATAGATTGAATTTGTCTGATATTATAGTGACTGTACTGTTTATTTGGGAAACTGTGACATTATTTTGGTGTTTTGTTGGCTGACGAGTTCGAAAAAAGCACATAACAACTTGAAAATTACTAAAACAGATGTTTTTTGTCACCTTTTAAATGCATTTTTGTTTGTTGTTATTAATTGTGGTTTAATTAAGTTCTGTTTAATGGTGTGTAGTGTGATTCACATGATGGATAAAAAGTTGTCTTCACTGATTTTAATTGTTTGGTTGATGTTATTTGCCATTCAGGTGGGGGCAGATGACAGTTTAAGCAAAACTTTATCAGATTGTAAATCGCTTGAAGATGATCAGCCACAACAAGCCATAGCCTTGGCCGAGCCTGCTTTGTCCAGTGAATTAAAAATAAGTAACCCGTTTATGTATGGCCACATATTGGGGTGTGCCACGTGGGCATATGCTGTCAATAATCAATCGGATGTCGCGCAAAATAATGCCATTGAAATGGAAGTTTTGATCAGACAACTCGACGATACAGAAGATAAAGTGGATTTGCTAAGGCGCACGGGCAGTATTTTTCATCGCATTGGTAATCGCATAGCTGCAGTTGATAATTATCAATTGGCGATGAATTTAGCGGAGACTTTAGAGTTAAAAAAAGCACAAATACCAATTCTCATCAATTTGGGTGTATTAAATTCACAAATCAGGGAGCATGAACAGGCAGTCAATAATTATACGCTGGCTTTAGATTTGATGGATGAGTTGGATGACGACCAATTTCGGGCGCCAGTATTATTTAATTTGGCACTTACTCTAAATGGTCAAGGATATTATCAAAAAAGTTTACCTTTGTTGCAGCAGGTAGAATCGATGATGACGGATAAATGGCCGAAAAGTCGTTCAGCGCAGGTCTTTACTGGTCTGGCTTCAGCCTATATTTCTCTGGAGTCTTTTAACCAGGCTCAAAGTTATGTAGAAAAAGCATTGGCCTTATTTTCAACGGAATCATCTCAGTCGATTGAATATTATGTAGCGAAAGTGGTTCATGCTGAGATTCTTATTGCGCTAGGGCAATCTGAGGCGGCTTTGGAGAATGCCGATACTGCATGGCAATTTTATCAAGCCAAAGGCAATCGTGAGCAGGTGCTGAGCGTTAATAATCCGTTATACGCTCTGGCAGCAGTTTATGAAGATCTGAATAAGCCCTATAAAGCGTTAGCAGTTCGAAAATTGTCGGCTGAAATTGATCAGGCCTTTCAGGATAGTTTTAATAAAGAAGCCATGGCGCAAATGCAAGCGCGACTCAGTGACAGTCAGCAGCGTAAACAACTGGCAGAACTGAAAACTGAGCAAGCAAAAAGTCAAATAGAACTCATAGCCGTGCAACACAATCGGCAACTCATTATATTGTTGGTGGCTTTTGCTTCAGCTGTTGTACTGGTTTTTTTCTATTGGCAAAGACTGATCAATAAACGCTTACATGCGATTTCGTTACGAGATTCTCTTACGCAACTTGGTAATCGTCGGGCCATCCAGGAATGGATCGCTCATCGCAAATTTCCACTGTCACCTAAGGTGAGATTAATGTGGTTAATTGATTTGGATTTATTTAAAGATATTAATGATCGGTATGGCCATGAAACCGGTGATGATGTATTAATCAAAATGTCATCAACATTAATTGATTTCACCAATGAGCATCGATTTGTCGGTCGCTGGGGTGGTGAAGAATTTATGTTTATTACGGATGATGTATCTGAAGCTGCGATGTCTGATTTTTGTGATGAACTCAGAATTGCTATTGCTGATACCATCATCAATTACCAGGGTAAAAAAATATCAGTAACGGCTTCAATTGGTGTATGCCGTTTAGAGGGTGTGGATAAAAAAGCCTGGCATAAAGCGTTAAATGCGGCGGATAAAGCCCTCTATCAAGCCAAAGATAAGGGTCGAAATTGTATGGTTTGTGGTGAGTAGTTAAGTGAAGTTGTTTTTTGGTGACTTAATATTTATGATTCAGCGCAAACAAAAAAAGGGCTACCATGAAACATCAAATTGAGGGCGTTACCCCGGCAACATGGCGAATTGCCATGATTTTTTTTCTGTGTGTTTTTTATTTCGCAGGTGAAATTTACCTCTGGGGCTCTGAGTATTATGCCGATTCCCCGCCTTATGTATTTATTGTTATTGTCAGCTTAATGTTAAGTGTTGCAGCCTATCGATATTTATTAATAAAAGAACCCGACCGAACAGACGCTAGAACCTATGGTTTGCTGGCCAGTCTGGGTTTTGCTTTATTTACTTATGCTGTTATTTTGAGGATTAATCTAATAACAGATACTCAAGGGCTACAGGATTATCGCTATCATTTAACGGCTGATCTCACCTGGCAAAGCCATGGGGATATGCCGACATTGGACTTGTATATGCCAAGCAGTGAGTATTGGCAGCAATACGAAGTTGGCGATGAAGTCACTTTTCAATTAAGGCAGGGTGGTTTAGGCATCTGGCAGATTAATATGAATAAAGTGTATGACCAGCAAAAGCTGTTTTATGACTGTGATGGCATGCTGTCTTGTATGGCTGAAGGAACGCCTTTTGAGTCTGAATGATTGTTTTTAAGATGTGTTATAATTTATAAACCGTAATTACGATTAAATTATGTCTAAAGTGAAAGAAATTGAACAAGCTGTTAAGAACTTTTCCCAAGATGAGTTGCAACGGTTTAGGCGTTGGTTTGCTTCTTATGATGCGAAAGCCTGGGATACGCTATTGGAATCTGATTTTCAATTAGGCAAGCTGGATTCACTGGCAAAAGATGCCATTGATGCACACAATAAAGGTCAATCGAAAAAGCTTTGAAGCATTTGCCAATCAAGAATTCTGGCATCTTTACAATTCTCTTCCTGTTCCAATTAAATGTCTTGCTGATAAAAACTTTGCATTACTCAAAAAATTCGACGTTATCCTTCAGCTTACATTCAATCCAGAAAAAACGTCTGCAATAAAATGGAAGAACCCTCTACTATGGCAGTGTATTCGGCTAAATTAATCACAGAGCGAATTCATGCAGTCAAAACCTAACCTTAATTCAACCATCACTTGTCCACATTGTAAGAAATCAAAAGCTGAAACCATGGCAACAGATGCATGCCAATGGTTTTATGAATGTTCTTTCTGCAACACTGTGCTTGAACCCAAAAAGGGTGATTGCTGCGTATATTGCTCATATGGATCCATTAAATGTCCACCCATCCAATTAGGTGATTCATGCTGTGGCAATAGTAAGTGATCAACAATCGCACTCTTGCAATGACTTAATGATGCCACAATCACCAACTTTTTGATTATTTGAGCAGGAGTCAGTAAGTGCTTCTAACTGTGTTTTCAGGTATCTAAGTTCCTTCATTTTAATTATAACCAGCTTGACTTGATCATTGATGAGTTCGTTCACTTCTTCACAAATTGCATCAGGATTGTCACGGAGTTCATTTATTCGCTTGATGTCACTCAATGATAGGTCCAAATGGCGACAATGCTTGATGAACTCCAGTTGATCGATGACTTTGTTATCATAAACCCTAAAGTTACCTTCGGTTCTACCTGTTGGTTTAATTAGTTTTTGTGTTTCATAATATCTAATGGTTTGTACTGGAAGGTCGGTTTTTTTAGATACTTGCCCGATTTTCATATTTTACTGTTGACTCTATAGTGGCTATAGATATTAAACTGCACGCTTGATAAAAACAAGCACATTTAAATGTCAGATACTCGCGGCAAAAGTTGTAACAATACAGAGCAAAGTACAGATCAAGTCATACAGATTCCTGATCAAGGGTTGGTCAGTACTTTTGAGGTTGCCAAAATGGACTGTCCTTCTGAGGAGAGACTAATACGCATGGCACTTGAAAACTGTCAAACCTTGAAAGCGTTGGAGTTTGATATCCCTGAGCGAAAATTAAAGGTCTACCATGAGAGTGATATCAAAGAAATTGAGCAGAAACTAAATAATTTGAATTTGGGTGCAAGAATTCTTGATACTCAGGAAATAGATTCTGAATCGCTTTCTGAGATTATCAGTGAAGTCTATTCAGAGAACAGTCAAGAATTTCGCGTACTTATTTGGTTACTGATTATCAATGCTGTCATGTTTGTGGTCGAGTTTGCTATTGGCATCTTGGCTCAATCAACAGGTCTAATCGCCGATTCCCTGGATATGTTTGCCGATGCGGCCGTTTATGGCACTGCAATCTATGCTGTTGGTAAAAGCAATCAGCTCAAACTAAAAGCGGCTCATCTGTCTGGTTGGGTGCAGGTCCTGTTAGGTACAGGTGCATTAATTGAAGTCATCAGGCGATTTATTTATGGTAGTGAGCCAGTATCCACATTAATGATTGTAATGGGCTTGGTTGCCTTGGTTGCCAATGTGACTTGTTTGTTGCTAATTGCCAAGAAAAAGGATTCCGGTGCCCACATGAAAGCCAGCTGGATTTTTTCAGCCAATGATGTCATAGCTAATACAGGCGTTATTTTAGCTGGAGTACTCGTTATGTTAACAGGTTCTGCCATACCGGATTTAATCATTGGTTTGGTCATTGCCGTGGTTGTTTTAAATGGCGCCAGACGAATATTGCAAATCAAATCATGACTTAAAAAATTTAATTTACGTGAACAAACTGATAAGATGCAGGTCTTACATAAAATGACACAAAGACACTTTAAATTGATGCGTTTCAAATCTCTCATGATTTTGCTCTTAATGGCTGTATCATTTCAGTCCATTGCATCTGTGTCTGATGTTCACCAATCGCACCAATCCGGTGCCGAACATTTAGAATTCGAACATAATCACGAAGACGTTGCCGATAAGCAAGCGCAGGATGATTTGAAATCATTTGATTGTCATCACTGCTGTCATTGTCATGGTGGTCATGTCACTTCATTATTACCCTCATCGATGAACTTGTCATATGTTGAATTAAAACAAGCCATTGATATCTCAGAACAATCCTTCAAAAATTCAGTTCATTCCCGGTTGTTGCGACCACCTCAAATTTAATTTTTAAAAAATAACGATGACAATTGAACCCCCTTAACAAGAATTAAGGTGTTCAATATTTTTTAATTATTAAGTTAGAGGAATAAATTTATGTGTAAAAAACATATTTTGTTTGCTTTTTGCGTGGTAACAATCGTTGCTTCTCATCAAGCTTATGCAGTCACCAGTGAAAAAAATCTGAATGGGTGGATAAAATACATTGAAAAACAACTACAAACACACCCTGAAATTATTTCAGCAAAACAAAAACTTGCGGGCCAATTTCATTTGGCTGATGGTTTAGAAAAAGCTATTTACAATCCGGAATTAAGTACTGAATATGAAAAGGAAGGTCCTGAAAACAACTTTACGGTAGGTATCAATCAAAGTATCGATAGAAGCGATAAACGTAAATCCCGTAGTCAACAAGCTGTGTTTTTAAGGGCTCAAGCCAGAGAAAACTATCATATTCTGATGCAGGATAAAATTGCTCAAGCACTCACTGCTTTGGTTAACTATCAATCAATCTTAAAGAAATCCAAACTGACCTTAAAACAAGAAAATCAACTTGAAAAATTAATTGAATTAGTCCAGGAAAAGACACGTTCCGGCGATATGGGTCAGCTCGACGCTGAACTGGCCTATCTGACACTTTCACAAAAATTTGCGCAAACAGCATCAATTCAAGCACAAAAACAAAAAGCCAGGTCTAAATTAACAGAGATTCTTCCGGAATGGCAATCTGAAAACCTGGACGAGTCAACCCCTATATTGTTCCCCTATGATGAAACAGAAGCTGAACAAGTAGTTGATGACCACCCGCTTGTCAAAATGGCCAAAGCAAAATGGGAGGTTGCTGAAATAAAAACTGAGTTAGCGCAAAAGAATAAGAAAGCAGACCCAACGGTTGGTGTAAATGTGGGCAAAGTCGACAATGATAATTTAGTATCATTAAATTTTTCAATGCCGCTTAATTTTAGAAACGATTTTAGTGAAGAATATAAAGCAGCCAGAGAACAAGCTTTGGCAGCAGAATCAGCTTATCTGAATGCAAAACGATCTCAATACTTTGAAATTATTGGTTCGCAAAAGGCAGTTAGGGAATATAAAAAACGTTTCCAGAAATGGCAAAAGCTCATGCAAGGTCGGGATAAAGACAGTGAACTAATGTTGGAAAAGCAGTGGAAAATAGGAGATATCGGGACCTCAGACTATTTTTTAACCCTTCAACAGAGAACAGATGGATTACTTTCAGGTATTACTCTTGAACAAGATTATAAAACTGCAGTCATCCAATTATTATTAGATACAGCCCAATTAAAACAAGAAACGCTGTTAACCCAAAAGGTATCACAATGAATTCATTAAAAACATTAATTATTATCAGTTTATTGATTACATTTTCAACAGATGGTTTTGCACAAAATGAACATGACCATGAAGAATCCGTAAAAAATCACCAAGCGCAGAATTATTCTGATGAAGCTGTTGAAGAAAATGGCCATGAAGAAAGTGCTGAAATTACATTAACAAAAGACCAGCAAAAACTTGCCGGAATACAAGTTGAGGTTCTTAAAAAACGAAATTTAAATTACAAATTATATGCGCCGGGAGAATTACAAACCAATGGCTATAAAAGCTATTTGGTCTCCCCAAGAACAAACTCCGTGGTGATGAAACGGCATAAAGCCCTGGGCGATCATGTTAAACAAGGTGATGATCTGGTTACATTATTTAGTGAATCAGTAGCCGAAGCCCAAGCGACACTAAAAATCGCTTCTGCGGAGTGGCAAAGAGTACAGCAACTTGGGCGAAAAGTGGTTGGTGACAGCAGATATATCACCACAAAAAACGATTATGAACTTGCCAAAGCCCGTCTAATGGCGTTTGGCTTATCTGAAGATTTTATCAATGACAATTCAAGTTCTCTTGGTGAATACACATTAAATGCTGAAATCGACGGCGCTATTTTGTCAGATGATTTCCAACAAGGACAACGGGTTGAAGCAGGTCACGCCTTGATGTTGCTCAGTGACGAGTCACAATTGTGGGTTGAAGCCAGGGTTCAAGCATCAAAACAATTGGATTTGCCGGTAGGCACATTGGCACAAGTCAAAGTCGGTGATCAATTTTACACAGCAAGAATTTCACAAGAGGCCCACACCATTGATGAAAAAACACGAACACGTGTCATACGATTATTGATTGATAATCCAGAAGATACCATACACCCCGGTCAGTTTGCCGATGTCTATTTTAATGTTTCAACAGATCAAGCCGTTACGATTGTTCCGGAAAATGCGTTGATGCGGACAGCCGATGGTGATTGGGCAGTTTTTGTTGAAACTGAAGATAATCAATTTATAGAGCAAGAAGTTGAATTGGGTCGTGTTTTAGGTGATTTCCATGAAATATTTGGATTGGAAATCGGTACAAAAGTCGTGACTCAAGGTGCTTTCTTTGTTGCCTCAGAAATTGCCAAAGGCGGATTTGATCCGCATGGCCACTAATCTTTCTTTGTCGTTTCTGCAAAAGCAGGAATCTCACAGAATAAAGAAATTTAACGGAGAATAATTATGTTAAACAAAATAATAGATTGGTCGGTTAAAAATCGGCTGTTAGTGGTATTGGCTCTGATTGGCATGCTGGCATTTGCAGCGTCATATATCCCAAGATTGAATTTAGATGCTTTCCCTGATGTGACCAATATTCAGGTTTCAATTAACACTGAAGCCCCAGGGTTAGCTTCTGAAGAAGTCGAACAATTAATAACCTTTCCCATTGAGGCGGTGATGTATGCCTTACCAGATGTAGAAGAAGTCCGTTCAATCTCCAAAACCGGACTATCGGGCATAACGGTCGTATTTAAAGAGGGCACGGATATTTACTTTGCCAGACAACTGGTGTTTGAGCGTTTACAGTCAGCCAAAGAATTAATTCCCCAGGGTGTCGGGACACCTGAAATGGGTCCCAATACCTCGGGTCTGGGTCAAGTCTACCAATACTTCCTCAAAGCCGATAAAAATTCAGACGTTGGCATCATGGAATTGCGTTCCCTCAATGACTGGGTTGTCAAGCTTCTGTTAATGCCTGTGGATGGTGTTACTGAAGTATTGTCTTTTGGTGGAGAAGTTAAGCAATACCAAGTTAACCTGAATCCATCACGCTTATTATCCTATGGATTAACGCAAGAGGAAGTTGTAGCCGCCTTAGAAGATAACAACACCAATGCCGGTGGCTGGTATATGAACCGTGGTCAGGAGCAACTGGTTATTCGCGGTGTAGGATGGTTGGGTAACGGTGAAGAGGGACTGGCAGAATTGCGCCAAGTTCCATTAAAAACCATTGACGGAACAGTGGTTACCGTTGCTGATGTTGCGACAGTAGAATTTGGCAGCGAAATTCGTCAAGGTGCTGTTACTTTCACTGAACGTACCGAAAACATGGGTTCGCGTCATTTTGATGAAGTGGTTTCAGGCATCATTTTAAAACGCATGGGTGCTAATACCAAGGTGACCATTGATGGCATTAAAGATCGAATACCCTTAATTCAACAGGCCTTACCTGATGGCGTGTCTTTTGAACAAATTTATGACCAATCAGACCTTATTGAAAATGCCGTGGCTACAGTCGCAAAAGCATTGGTGGAAGCTTTTATTTTCATAATCATTGTTTTGATTTTATTTTTACTCAATATCCGTTCAGTTATTTTGGTATTGATTTCAATTCCATTGTCTGTTGGTATGGCATTAACAGTGATGTCCTATAATGGCCTGTCTGCTAATCTGATGTCCTTAGGTGGTCTGGCTGTTGCCATTGGTATGATGGTCGATGGCGCGGTGGTCATGATGGAAAATATTTTCAAGCATCTGACTCATCCGGATAAGATTCACGATAAGGAACGTGCAGAATTGGCGTCAGAAGATGACATAGAACACGCCCCTGTTATGAATGACAAAACGGTTTCTTTACGCATTCAAATGGCGGCCAAAGAAGTGGCAAAACCCGTTTTTTATGCGGTCACCATCATCATGGTGGTATTTGCGCCCTTGTTTTCATTAGAAGGCGTTGAAGGAAAATTATTTCAACCCATGGCTGTGAGTATTATGATTGCGATGGGTGCTTCTTTAATGGTTTCATTAATAGTGGTTCCGGCCTTAGCCAGTTACTTTTTTCAAAAAGGCGTTAAAACCAAAACCAGTCCAATCGTTAAAGTCTTAGAAAGATCCTACCGTTTTGCTTTAGAAAAAGCCATGAGCTTAAAGGTTGTGGTGTTAACTTTTGCGGCAGTTTTACTGATAGCTACTTTGCTGTTAATTCCTCGGTTGGGTACAGAATTTGTACCTGAATTAGAAGAAGGTACGATTAATCTGAGAGTTACTTTAGCCCCTTCGGCCAGTTTAGATACGGCATTGGAAATAGCACCGAAATTGGAAGCTAAGATTATGGAATTTCCAGAGGTAACCTATGCCATGAGTCGCATTGGTCGAGCTGAAATTGGTGGTGATCCAGAACCGGTCAGTAACATCGAAATTTACATTGGACTTAAACCGGTGAGTGAGTGGACCAGTGCAGATTCTCGACAAGAATTACAGTTGTTGATGGAAGAAAAATTAGAAATAGTACCTGGTTTATTGCTAAACTTTTCTCAACCCATTGCCACTCGGGTTGATGAATTGTTGTCTGGTGTCAAAGCACAACTGGCAATGAAATTATTCGGTTCTGATCTTGATGTTCTGGCAAGCAAAGGCCAGGAAATTGTGAAAGCTGTTCAATCAGTCACCGGTGCACGAGATGTGGCTATGGAACAAATTGCCGGAGAATCACAATTGGTGGTTAAACCCAATCGCAGACAGTTATCTCGCTATGGTTTATCTGTCGGTGACTTAATGCAAGTTGTCAGAGATGGTATAGGTGGTCGTGAAGCCGGTCAAATCATTAACGGTAATGAACGTTATGATATTTACGTTCGACTGGATAAAAATTTTCGCAAAGACCAATATGCCATAGCAGATTTACGCTTACAGTCGAGCACAGGTGCATGGGTTCGTTTAGGTGATGTGGCTGAAATAAACATAGATTCAGGTCCACCACAAGTACGTCGTGATGATGTGCAACGACGTGTTGTCATCCAAGCCAATGTACAAGGGCGAGATATGGGTTCGGTTGTTCAAGACATCCGCACAGCCATTTCTGAACAAGTTGATTTACCGACTGGTTATACGGTGGATATTGGTGGACAATTTGAAAACCAGCAACGCGCCCAAAAACGCCTGGCGATTGTTGTACCCCTGTCGATTGGTCTGATTGCATTATTATTATATTTTGCATTTGGTTCAGTGGGTCAGGCATTGCTCATTTTGATTAACTTGCCCTTGGCAATGATTGGTGGAATCTTTTCCTTGTGGATATCAGGGCAATATTTATCTGTGCCTTCATCCATTGGTTTCATTACTTTGTTCGGTGTGGCGGTACTTAATGGTGTTGTTATGGTCGAAGCCATTAATTTGCGACTTGAAAACACCAAAGATACTCTGCGTAAAGCTATTTTCGAAGGCGCTGTATCCAGGTTAAGACCGGTTTTAATGACAGCCATTGTTGCCGCTTTGGGCTTAATCCCAATGATTCTATCAAATGGAATCGGTGCCGAAATTCAGCGGCCATTGGCAACAGTTATTGTTGGAGGGCTGGTAACAGCGACCTTCCTAACTTTGTTTGTATTACCTGTTTTATTTGCCCGGTTTTCAAAAGGTAAAATCAAACGAATACAAATGCATAAGTAGTTGTATAAATCTGTCATTCCCGCAATTGCGGGAATGACACATTAAAGAGTCGAGAAAATCATGACACAACACCAGCATTCAGAAGATAAAAGCAAGCCAAACAGTTGTGCTTGTGAAGAGAATAAAAGACCACAACACTCAGATGACGACGGCCATAATCACTGGGAAAAAAGTAATGGTATTTGGCGTAAAAGCACTTGTATTAATCTTGGGAGCAGCTGGCATGGCCACGTTGTGGCAGGCAGTTTTTGCTGATGTTGGTGTGGCGTTGTTAGTGATTTTAAACGCTGTCAGATTGAAAAAAATGAAGTGGTGATTTGATTAGTAAATTTACCACCATCACCTAACTTTTAATTAATTTCTAATATATATGTGATTATTATGGCTAAATTAAAAAAATCATTGGGAACACTTCGACTTACTTTTTATGGTGTAGGTACTCTTGTGGGGGCAGGGATATATACTGTGATTGGCGCGGCCGCTGGTCAAGCTGGTAGTGACCTTTGGTTAAGCTTTATTTTTGCTGCACTTGCTGCCGGTTTATCCGCAATGTCATATGCTGAATTATCATCAACCTATCCAAATGCGGGTGCTGAATTCCTCGTAAAAATTTGAGGCGACAACTTTGTTGATACAGGGAGGAGGAACGGCTACGTATTGGTTTAGTGTGTTTATCAATACCCTAAAATGGATCATTAATGGATGAGATTATCGATATCGATCTCTGATCCTGTCTCGCCTCCATGGGCGGAGGTATGACTCGTTAGGTGGGATTCGAAAGAGGAGACCGATTCTTCCCCCCACTTCCCTGTGAGGGTCACCAAAAGTAGGGCCTTTTAAGGTAGCCCGAAAATGACGGAATAATATTAATGATTTTCGTATAAACCCAGGCGGTTTTGGGTGGCGGTGAGTTGTTGTTCTAAATCGTCGATTCTGTCCAGTAAGTTCAAAATGACATCGATGCCTTCGGGGTTGATGTCGAGTTCACGGTAGAGGCGGATGATTTTGTCGATGTGTCTGATATCTGATTCATCCACATATAAGCTGTCGTGGATGGTGATGGTTTCAATCAGTCCAATGTCACTGAGATGACTGAAAAAAGTCCGTTCCACCTGATAATGGCGGCACAATGTTTTGATTTCTATGGTGTGTTGCTTACTCATGATTGAAGTTCTTGCAATTCAGTGAATAATTGACGCTCCTTGTCGGATAATTGGGTTGGTATTTTGATTTGATAGGTGACAATCAAATCACCTTTATCCTTGTCTTTTTTGTATTTGGGGAAACCTTTGCCTTTTAATTTCACCTGGCTGTTTCCCTGGGTGCCGGCTTTAATCTTGAGTTTTACTTGTCCTTGTAAGGTATCAACCAGCACTTCACCGCCCAGTACGGCTGTGTATAAGTCCAGGTCAATGGTGGTGTAAAGGTTGGCTTTTTCACGGCGAAATTTCGTGTTGTTCTGGATGTTAAAGCGAATATATAAATCACCGTCAGGACCGCCATTAACACCCTTGCCGCCATGACCTTTAAGTCGAATACGCTGGCCATTTTCAACTCCGGCAGGAACCGTAATTCGGATATTTTTGCCATTGAGGGTCAGGGTACGTTTTTGGGTCGTAAGGACGTCGGTTAATTGCAGGGTTAATTCCGCCTGCATGTCTTCACCTTTAAAGTGGGTTTCACGACCGCCAAAGCCGCTAAAACCGGCACCACCGCGGGCTTGCTGACCAAAGATGGACTCGAAGAAATCACTAAAGTCCTGTTCACCGCCCGGGCTGCCGGTGTATTGGTACTGTTGGTAACCACGCTGACCGCCCGTTGGACCAGCGTTTTGTCCGTATTGATCGGCCTGTTTCCAGTGCTGGCCATATTGGTCATATTTTTTTCTGTTTTCCTCTTTACCTATGACTTGATAAGCTTCATTGATTTCTTTAAAACGCGCTTCAGCATCCTTGTCATTTGGGTTGACGTCAGGATGGTATTTTCGAGCCAGTTTTTTATAGGCTTTTTTTATTTCAGCCTGAGAAGCTGATTTATTAACGCCCAATACTTTGTAATAGTCTTTGTATTGCATTTGAATTATTTTAATGAACCAATGGTGGTTTATATATCGGGTTTTTTTGGGGCTTTTTCAATGCTTGGTGTCGCAACCGATAATGAAAATTATCGCGGGTACACTTTAAATAACTCCTGTTTAGGATTGTCATAAATATCATCGACAATTTCGTCGATATCCAATTCTGTGTCACAGTGGTCGCAGGGAAAGTGATGGTTGTTTTCAAGCCATTTAATAGACCGTCGGTGACGGTGGTTACATTCAATGCACTGCAAAATAAATTTTTGATTTTTCTTCATAGGTTGGTTGCTAAAAAAACCATCATTTATTTTAGGGATAAATCCTTCATGAACGCAATGGCTTTTTAATTTTTCGTTGTTAATTTGTCAATTATCAACGTGTTTTTAATAATTTATGGCTATGCCGATAAAAATACTTGTTATTAAATTCTGTTTTTGTGTAGGATACACGCATACACCCCGAATAATCGGATGTGTATCGAAAATGTTATCAAGAAAGGCCGAGGGATTAGACCCAACGACGCCTTAGCAACCCTTTCCCGTAAAAACGGTGAAAGAAGGTGCTACATTCTACTTCTTGTCATCTGACAGCGAAGATAGATAACTGAATTAAAATCACTGTTCGGTGATTTTTCAGAATTTCTTTTTAACATTTTTCATTCGCTCAGACACGATGACGTGTTTGATGATTTTTTATTGAAAAAAATGGTATGAAAAATGACACAAACGACACAACAACAAACCCAAGCCCTGCATGCAGGCCACGATGTGACTCAACACGGTGGAACCCGGGCGGTACCGATATATCAAACCTCAAGCTACGTTTTCAAAGATGCTGATCATGCGGCCAATCTTTTTAATCTTTCTGAACCGGGGTTTATTTATACCCGCCTAAACAATCCCACCAATGACATTTTAGAACAACGACTGGCCGCGTTAGAAGGCGGTGTCGGCGCGGTGGTCACTGCATCTGGCACAGCAGCCATCAGCACAGCATTACTGACATTACTCAAGGCTGGTGATCATATTGTCGCCTCAGAAAGTTTATATGGCGGGACATTTAATTTGCTGAATGTTACTTTGCCACGATTTGGTATAACCACGACATTTGTTAATGCCGATAACCCGGATGATGTGGCGGCTGCAATAAAGGACAACACCCGTGTGGTTTTTATTGAATCCCTGGGAAATCCTAAACTGGATGTTTTGGACATTGAAACTTTGGCTGAAATTGCTCATCAGCATGATATCCCCTTAATAGTCGATAACACCATTGCCACACCGGTGCTGTTAAGGCCCATTGATTATGGTGCAGATATCGTCATTCATTCATTGACAAAATACATTACCGGTAACGGTACCGGCATGGGAGGCGTTATTGTTGATGCCGGTCGCTTTAATTGGGCCAATGGCAAGTTCCCCGAATTCACCGAACCGGCACCGGGATATCACGGTCTTGTTTATCATGACGCACTGGATAATTTAGCCTATGTGGCGCGTTTAAGAATTGAAGGTTTACGTGATTTGGGTGCGGCTTTGAGTCCGTTTAATGCCTTTGGAACATTGCAGGGTTTAGAAACCTTAACATTGCGCATAAAACAGCACAGCCAGAATGCCCTCGAACTGGCGCAATGGTTACAGAATCAGCCACAGGTTACTCAGGTAAATTACCCGGGGCTAACGGACAGTCCTTATCATCAATTGGCCCAAAAATATCTGACAGAAGGTCACAGCGGTATCGTGACCTTTGGGTTAAAAGGTGGCTATGAAGCGGCTAAAACGGTGGCCAATGAAACCCGTATTTTCTCTTTGCTGGCTAATATTGGTGACAGTAAGTCATTGATTATACATCCCGCCAGCACCACCCATCAGCAGCTCAGTGAACAGGACCAGCAAGCTGCCGGGGTGCGTCCGGATTTAATTCGATTGTCGGTGGGTTTAGAGGCGCTGGATGATCTTAAGGCAGATCTGCAACAAGCATTTGCTCACATATCATCATAAGGTTTTGCCATGGAACAAACGATTGTTATTGATAATTTCACGACCACTTCAGGTGTTGACTATCAACAGTTGCCGGTGAGCTTTCGGTTATTTGGCCCTGATTTGCACCAGGCGCCCATTATCTGTATTAATCATGCCCTCACCGGTAATTCCAGGGTCAGTGGAGATGCCGGCTGGTGGCGGGATTTAGTGGGGCCAGAAAAAGCCATCGATACTCGCTATTTTAGTGTATTGGCGTTTGATTTGCCGGGTAATGGCGCGAACGGTTTTATCATAGAAAAGCACCATGATTTTAGCGCCAGAGATATGGCGCGAATATTACTGATGGCTTTGTCCAAATTAGAGGTGAATGATTTACATGCTTTAATCGGGGCGTCACTGGGCGGTGGTATTGCCTGGGAGATGTTGGCTTTGGCGCCGAAGTTATGTCGCCACTTTATACCTGTAGCGACAGATTGTGTCTCATCTGATTGGTTGATTGCCAATTGTCATTTACAGGAGCAGATTCTGTTAAATTCTAAGCAACCGGTGCCTGATGCCAGAAAGCATGCCATGATGTGCTACCGAACGCCGCAATCATTGAGTCAGCGATTTCAACGAAAAAAACAGACCAATCAGCCTTTATTTCAGGTTGAAAGTTGGCTTAATCACCACGGTGAAAGTTTGGACAACCGGTTTTCTTTGCAGGCCTATTTGTTAATGAACCAACTGCTAAAGACAGTGGATTCAAAAATTCGGGATAATCCAAAAAGAGTGGTGCAAATCAGTGCACAGATTCACCTGGTGGCGATTGATTCAGATATGTTTTATCCGGCTGCAGATACCCAAAGTTTGCAGCAGTTTTTGCAACAACATTTGTCGAAGGGACAGGTCAGTTATTATGAAATTCAGTCACCCCATGGGCATGACGCTTTTCTGATAGAAAAACAGCAAACAGCTCACATTATGAATTTAATTCTCAATAATAATCATCGACAACAACAATGTCGAGTGATGAAATTTGGCGGTCAATCTCTGGCAGATGACAAGGGTGGTTTTGAGCGTGTTTTAGACATTATTCAAGGCCGCATATCAAAACTACACCGAACCGTGGTGGTGTTATCCGCGCGAGGTGACACCACCCGGAGATTACATGATTTGGTTCAGCAAGCGGTCGCCGGAACGTATGATGAGAACGACCTGCAAAGGCTGATTGATCAGCAAACACCGCCGGGTATGAGCCTTGATTGGCAAGGGAGTTTTAATGTAATCAGCCGAATCTACAAAGGTGTTGCTATGGTCGGTGATTACAGTTTAAAAACTCTGGATCAGGTTTTGGCACAAGGTGAATTGATGGCGGTTAAAGCGGTGGCCGCCGCACTCCGGGCCCGGGGTGTACGCGTAGGGGTGTTAGAGACCCGTTCTCTGCTTAAAAGTGATCGCAATTTCAGCCGAGCCACGCCGTTGGCAGATTTGTCGCAGACAGCTGTTTGTCAGGCTGTGGCTGATCTGGGAGATCAGGATGTGATTCTGGCGGCAGGTTTTGTGGCCTCGACTGAACAAGGTGAAACCACCACCTTGGGATTGAATGGCAGCAACTACACTGCGGCTCTGTTGGCTTACTTTTTAGAGGCCGATGAGGTGGAAAATTATACCCATGTGGACGGTATTTTTACCGCCAATCCCGATTGGGTGGAACAGGCCAATAAAATTGAGCACTTGAGTTTTGCCGAAGCCAATGAACTGGCGCAACTGGGAACCTCGGTGTTGCATGCCAAAACCATGTTGCCTTTAATTGAGAAAAATATTCCGCTGCGGTTGCTCAATACCTTTAATCCGGATGATACGGGCACTTTAATTTCGGCCCATTCTAATCAATCGGGCATTAAATGCATCAGCGCCGAATCCGATCGGGCCTTAATCAGTTTAACCGGTCATGGATTACTGGGTCGGGTCGGTATTGATGGTCGAATTTTTAATGTGCTGGCTCGTCATAACATCAGTGTTAATATCATTGCTCAAAGTGGTGCTGAACGTGGTATTGGTTTGGTGGTCAATCTTGAGGATGCCCGATTGGCGTGGCAGATATTGCGTGATGAATTCAGTGATGATATGAAGCGTCGGGATGTCAGTGATATCTGCCTGGATGAACAGGTGTCGGTCATAACAGCCGTGGGTTTATCACTGACTGATTTTAGTCGGCCTTTAACTGCTCTGGTGAATAATCGGATAACGCCTTTGATTATGAACAATGCCTTAAGCGGCCACAGTGTCAGCCTGGTGGTGCGAAAGGCGGATTTGATTAAAGCGGTGAATGTTATTCACAGCGCTATATTTGGTGCCATAAAGCGGGTTCATCTGGTGTTGTTTGGTCATGGTGTGGTCGGTGGAGCTTTGATTGGACAAATTTTGAAAGCCCGGGAATCAATACGGCAAACAAAACACATTGAATTAAAAATTATTGCCATCGCCAATTCCCGACAAGTGCTGCTGGACAAAGACGGCATTGGCTCTGATTGGATGTCACGTTTACAAGACAGTCAACAACCGTCAAACCTTCATACTATTGTTGATTATGTTTCACGTCATCATTTAGAAAACGTTATTGCTGTGGATAATACCGCCAGTCAGCCTTTATGCAGTCAGTACGGTGAATTAATTACGGCCGGATTTGATCTGGTGTCTTCAAATAAAATCGCCAATACCCTGGATTACGATCATTACCGGCGTTTGCATAATTTATTAAAACAGCACCACAAGCGTTATCTTTATGAAACCAATGTCGGTGCCGGTTTACCGCTCATCGACACCATCAGAACATTACACCACTCCGGAGAAAATATCACCGCCATTCGTGGCATTTTTTCAGGCTCTTTAAGCTATATTTTTAATCGCTTTGGGGCAGAAGAAGTGGCTTTCAGTGAAGTGGTGAAAGCGGCCGTTGATCAGGGCTTTACTGAACCGGATCCACGGGCTGATTTAAGCGGCCTGGATGTGGCGCGAAAATTATTGATTTTGGCACGGGAGCTGGATTTGGCGGTATCCTTAAACGACGTCACTGTTGAAAATTTAGTGCCTCAAGACCTGGAAACCCTTGACTTGAATGTTTTTAAACAGCGGTTGGCTGAGTTAGATACGGTCTTTGCCCCTAAAAAAGCGGCTTTGAAGCCCGGTCAGGTTTTACGTTATGTGGGTGATTTGAGTGGTGATTTAATGCAAACGGAAACAGCTCGGTTAACGGTTTCGCTGTCAGCAGTGAATGGCAACGGGCCGTTGGGCCGGGTACAAGGCAGTGATTCTTTGTTTGAAATATACACTGAATCCTATGGTGAAAAACCGATGATTATTCAGGGTGCCGGTGCCGGTGCGCAAGTGACAGCACGTGGTGTGCTCGGCGATGTTTTGCGGATTGCTACGCAGAGAACGGCTTGATTTTTTGGGGCGATGGTTGAGCGTGATTAATTGAAATGGATGTTTCTTATTCAACCATTGCTTCAAACTTTTCAACCAGGATATCGACGTCTTTTTGAATGCCGGGCAGTATGTTTTGTTGGTAGTAACTCTGAAAATCAAGACCACAGGCCGCTGAATCGCCACTACATAACATCAACATGGCCATGCCGTGGGGTTGGCAAGCAGCGCCACCCTGATACCGGCAGGCTAAACGGGTGAGAGACAACTGAAATAATTGTTCGATGTATTGATTATTACGACTGCCAATCCATTGCGAGATGGGCACTGGCTCACCCTGGGTAAAAAACATAAAAGGCATACCGGCCTGTTCAGCCAGAATCGGGCCGTTTTGACTATTTAATAAAGCGCGCAATGTTTGCTCATTGTGTCTTTGGTCAGCGCCCATACCATCCTGACGCTTCAGCATCTGCTGTAATAATCGTCCTGTATGACTGGTGGGTTTGAGATGCAGGTAAATGTCATCAAAAACAGCCTGAAGTGTCGGGTAAGCTGAGCGGGTGGCCTGGCATTGTTGCTGGATTTGATTAAATAAATCCCGTCGGTCAGCACGGTTGAACGCCTGTTGCAAATGCTCGGTGAAATTGACATCATCAACGGCAAAACAAAAGGCATGTTCAGCCACTATCGAACGGGCTTCAAGATAGGGATCTTCTGAATACTTATGGGGTTTGAGTTCCGCATACAATAAGTCCATGGTCTCTTTTTTGATCACCACGTGTTGGTCAGGGTCTGGCTCTTTGGTTTGTTGTGTTTGCCGGGATGCCTCAGTGTCAGCGGCTGTTTTGGTTTCAGTGTTTGCCACCTCGGTTTGAGTCAGCTTGTGCAGTGACTCACTGGTTCTGGGGGTGACCACCATATAAATCGTCAACAACACCACAAGGATGGTTAAAATCACGCCCATAAATAATCGATGAAAACCGCGTTTATCCATTAAAAATCTCCTGGTAACTGCCTTTCAGTCGGTTCACATCTGACCATTGATTCGGGCTGATAAAATGGTGCCGTAAAAAATCCTGTACAGTGAGCCCGCAGGCATCGGGATAATTGGGGTAACCGGTAAGGCAAAAGTTAATCATCAGGCCGCTGGTGGCACTGCAATCAATCCCCAAGTCGCACAGGTACAGTAATGTGGCGCTGCTGATCGATTCTTTATGCCACAAGTTATTGCGTATATTGTTGGCTTCCAACACCATATCCACCGGCGTAATGCGTTGATGGCTGGCCTGTCCGCTGAGACTGAAACCACTGCCTAAATAGCGCAAATTGTCATGACCCACCACAGTGCTGAGCGCTTCATAAAAAACCGCGCCGTAAGTGGTGTAAAATTGCTTAAATAATTGTTGGTCGATGGCTTCAAAAGCTACTTTTGCTTGTTCAATGGTGTTGGGGTTTTTGACTTTCTGATTAGCGATAACCTCATTTAATTGGCTAATTTCTTGGTTTATGTCACTAATTTGTTCGGATAAGTCTGAATTATTCTGTGATTCGGTGATAATTCGGAACTGTTCACCACTCAATTGTTGAATTTGGTTTTGGATGTCAGCAAGTTCCGCTTCCGTTAAACTGTTTTCTCCGGCCAGGGCTTGTTCCAGCGCGTTAAATCGAAGTTGCCATTGCTTGGATAAGTTGAGCACTTGTTTTATCTGCTTTTCCCGTTGTGTTTTTGCGGCTGTTTTGTTGAGCCGTTGTTCAATGGTTTCCACGATAGCGGTGACGAGCCTTTGGTTTTCATTCAGGCTCGGATCGTAATCTCCATAGATTCGCCATAAATTCAGACATTGCCCCTGCCACTGTTGTAACAGTTGCGTTTGAGCCGGAGTGGGAGGCGGTTTTTGTCCGGTTTCATAAATGACATCACCGTAATACACATAGGGTTTGCCGATTAATTGTGTTAAATCAGCCTCAGATCCATCACTTTGCCATGTTCGGAATATCGGTTGGCAGTTCTTGGCCAGGTTTAATTGCTGATAAATGTCTGAATAACTGAGTGTGTCTGGGTTTTGTTGTGACCAATCCGGGTCAGAAGGGGGGCGGTTATTTGCTGCTGACAGGTCTTTCTTGGGTGAACCCTTGTCAGATGACGCTGCAGGTTGATCATCGTCTGCGGTTTCTGTGTACGTCACCACATTGGCACGACTTTGAATTTGTTGCTGCTTAAGCGCCTTTTGATCCAATTGGTACTTCAGCAGTATGACGGCAATAATCACCATCAATACCAGAAAGCCGTAGAAAAAATAAGCCAGTATTTTTTGACCCATGGTAATCGCACTAAAAAAAGCATATTTTAACAGGCATGCCTGATTAGTGAAGCTTTATCACTGCAAACAGTTCCCTGAAGTGTTTTGAGGAGTATGGTAAAATTATACGATGGATATTAACTGTGATTTAGGCGAATATGAAGATGCAGCAGACGGCTATAAAGACGCCCAAATCATGCCATTTATCAGTGCATGTAACATTGCCTGTGGTGGCCATGCCGGAAGTAAGGTCAGTATGCGACACAGTGTTTTATTGGCCCTTGAAAACGATGTTGCTATCGGGGCTCACCCAAGTTACCCGGATGTCGCTAATTTTGGTCGTCTCAGTATGCAAGTCCCCCATGACCAATTATTTGATCTCTTGACCGAACAGGTTGATGCACTCAAAGACATTGCAGAACAACAACAAGTAAAATTGCATCATATAAAACCCCATGGTGCCCTGTACAATGATGCCGCTGTGGATTTAGCTGTTGCCCAAGTCATTGCAGAAGCTCTGAAGGCAATCGATCCTAACTTAAAGTTGTATGGTCAGGCCCACTCAGCCCTGGCTGAAGCGGCCCAAGCGAACAATCTCCATTTTGTCGCCGAAGGGTTTATCGATCGCCGGTATTTAAGCAGGTATCAGTTGCTGCCCCGAAACCATCCAGACGCCCTGATTCAGTCATTACAGGACCAGCTTAGACAAGCCGAATATCTTATCAGCCGGAAAGGCCTGTATGGTCATGATGGTGAATGGCTGTCCGTAGACTGTCAGAGTTTGTGCTTGCACGGTGATCAGCCCGATGCCATTGCCACGGCACAAGCGATGAAGGATTTACTTTATAAATTGGGGGTCACCCTGTCCAGACCCTTATGAAGCCATTACAAGTTAATTATGTACAAGCAAATGGTGATTATGCCATTTTGATTTACTTTAAACCCCATTCAGATCAGATTAGTCGCCTGCAGGCGCTGGCAGCGTATATTCGGGATCAGGCCGCGGATGGGATCATTGAAGTGGTGCCGGCCAATGGAAGTTTACTGTTGGTTTTTACGCAGAATGTTGTAATCAATGATCAACTGATGGACGCTGTCAAACACGCCTGTGAGCAAAGCCTTCATACCAATCTAACACCAAAATTGCATGAAATTCCGGTTTGTTATCATGCTGAGCTGGCACCTGATTTAGATGATGTACTGGCGCATACCGGTTTAACATTAGACCGGCTTATTAAAGTTCACACAGCGCCGACTTACGTTATTGATTTTTTGGGGTTTTTGCCCGGTTTTGCCTATATGAACGGTTTGCCGGAGCGAATTCGTATCGCGAGAAAGTCAAAACCCAGCCAAAACACGCCGGCCGGTAGTGTTGCCATTGCCAACGGTCAATCAGGAATTTATGCTTTAAACAGCCCCGGTGGCTGGCATGTGATTGGACGCACCCCGATGCAACTGATTAATTGGCAGGCGACACACAATATCATCTACCAACCCCTTGATCAGATTCGCTTTAAGGCCATCAGTTATGATCAATTTATCTCCTGGTAAATGAGTGTCATCATCAACAAAGCCGGATTCATGACCACTGTACAAGACGGTGGGCGGCCTGGTTTCGGCCATATTGGCATTCCGGCATCAGGCTATATGGATCGTGATGCGGCACATGTGGCCAATGTCATGGTCAATAATAATCCCGATACAGCGTTGTTAGAAGTGGATGTGGCAGGTATTGTTTTCACTTCACAAGTGGCTTGTTCAGTGGCAGTTTCAGGCGCCAAAGCCTCTGTGCTGCTGAACCAGATACCACAAAATACTGGCCAAACGATACATTTAAAACCTGATGACAGATTCGAAATCAAAACCCTAACAGATGGTATGTGGTGTTATCTGGCTTTTGCAGGAGGCATTCAATGTGAGCCGATTCTTGGCAGCTGTTCAACCTTGTTGGTGGCGAAACTGGGTGGACATGAAGGTCGCAGATTGCAAAAAAATGATGTGTTAATTTTACGCAAGCCAGCCATTGTCAAAACCCAAATAAAACCCCGGCATAAACGTCCGCCCCACAACACCATTCATAGTCTGGCAGCCTTGCCCGGTCCGGAATATGATCTCTTTACGCAAGCCAGTCGGCAGAATATCATTGCAAAGCCATTTGCCATGACCGAAAACATCAGCAGGCAAGGCATGAAAATAACCGGGCCAAAACTGGCAACCAAAAGCCAAGTTAATTTAATAAGCAGTGGACTGGTGCCCGGAAGTTTGCAAGTCACGCCCGCAGGAGAATGTATAATCACCCACCGAGACAGTCAGACCACCGGTGGTTATCCGCGTATTACAGTACTCAAGCGGCAAACTCTGAACCAACTGGCCCAAGTCAGACCCGGTGAACAAATTTATTTTTATATGGACCATGAATCGCGGCCATGAATTGCATGATAAGTTGAGTTCAAATGGTCTTTGAGCCTATTGAAATCGCTAAAAAATAATATTTAGACGTCTAAACTTTGTGTTGTGTTTATAAAAAAGAATGAGTAGAATTGTTTAAATTTACAATAAGGGGAAATTATGAAATTCAAAATTACTGTATTTATCTGTTTGATGTTTGTGACAGGTATGGTTCTGGCCCAGAGCGCAGAAACCCTAAACAATGCTGTCACCAACAATCAGAACACTGCCTTACCGGGTGGTCAAAACAGTCTGCAACTGGCTTCAGGTGCTGTTCTTTATGATAACGGCCCGTTGGTGAATAGCCCGGGTACCGGGGTGGGTGGTTTAGATGAAAGTGTACTACAGGGAAATCTGGGTATGACCACGATTGGCTTAGGCCATCAGGTCAGTGCTGATAACCGAATTGCGGATGACTTTACGGTACCAGCCGGTGGTTGGACAATCAATCAAATTGAATTTTTTGCTTACCAATCCTTTGAGACAGCCTCGACTATGACGGCTGTGAATTTGCGTATTTGGGATGGTATTCCCGGCCAAGTCGGTAGCAACGTTGTATTTGGTGACACCACCACTAATATAATGAGCCAAACGGCACCCGCTGATATTTTACGGGTTACGGATACCACAACCGGTACCAATACGGATCGTCAAATTGCTGTCAATGTCGTAGATGTCTACATGAACTTTCCAGCCGGCACGTATTGGCTGGACTGGCAAACTGACGGTACGGGCGCCTCGGGTCCCTGGGCCCCTCCGATTACCATTAATGGCTCCACCACCACAGGAAATGGGTTACAGTCTACAGATGGAGGCGTCACTTATGTCAATGCCAATGATACTGGCACAACAACCCAACAGGGTTTCCCTTTTATTATTTACGGGCCTCAGCCAGAAGCCGCTCCGGTTCCGACCATGACAATTTTCGGTATGATGGGCTTGTTGTTACTGATGGTGCTTTTCGGAAGAAGATTTATCCGTCAATAAATAAAAAATTGTTTAAAACTAAAAAAGCCGCCTTGTTGCGGCTTTTTTATATTCATTAGAGTCGGTCGCTTTTCGTATTCTTATATATTAATAGCTGTTATCAAAAGTTTCCTTTTTCCATGGCTTCGAACCCCAATAGGTTAAGAAGTCGGGAGTTCGCCTAAAAAGGCAGGAAAGCCGATTTGAACGCACTTTAGTGCGGCCCGCAGGGCGAAGTGCAGGATGCACTGAGTTATCTCTCCGGGCATCGTCGGAATGAGGATCCATCAAAAGATTTATCGCAGTTAATCCTTTCACATAAGACCCAAAATTAAGTACAATACGCCATTCCAAATAAGCGCCCGTAGCTCAGCTGGATAGAGTAACCGGCTTCGAACCGGTTGGTCGGGAGTTCGAATCTCTCCGGGCGCGCCATACAAAAACCACCCAAAGCGGTGGTTTTTTTATGAGCGGGTTCGGGGAATGAGAAGTCCCGCTTGAGTTCGACTAAAAAGGCAGGACTGCCTTTTTGAACGCGCTTTAGCGCGGCCCGTAGGGTTGAGTGCATGGATGCACGAAATTATCTCTCCGGGCGCGGCATACAAAAACCACCCAAAGCGGTGGTTTTTTTATGGGCAAGTTCGGAGAATGAGAACGCCCGCATGAGTTCGACTAAAAAGGCAGGACTGCCTTTTTGAACGCACTTTAGTGCGGCCCGCAGGGCGAAGTGCAGGGATGCACTGAGTTATCTCTCCGGGCGCGGTCATAGATTTGACTAAAAAAAGGAGTGTTAAGGTCCTAAGCCTGTACGCTGGCAACACACTCAAGTTGTCATAAGTAGCGGTCAAGTTTGATGCAGTAAATAACACGGCCACATAATTCCCATTAGACATTAAGAGCCTGAGACAATGGGCTGGCTCCAGTGGGCAAGACACTAAGGTTGATGGTATTGAACAACACCTGAGATGGTTCTAACCAGTCACAGGATGTTCGTTCTATGCCTAACCCTCAGGACTTCACCGATGGGCAAGTTTGGTACACAGATACATAAACACCAAAGCACACGGGGGGGAGGTGTAAAAAATGAACCAATCAACTGTCGATTCGTTTGCTTAAGTCTTTTTTTGTTTCCACAAATTACAATTTTGAGGTCAACAGGTTGCTTTAATTGTCATCTGCCTTATGTGACTCTTGGTAATAAAAATCAGTCATACACGTTAACCCTTTGGCAGCGTCAGCGATGTCAATTGTAAATTCTGCCGAATGTCTTTGAAACTTCTCGGACTTTTCCTTTAGTGCTTCCAACTCAGGCTGAGTGGGGTTTGTTCTCATGACAAAAAGGCCGTGGATAATTTTGTTGTATTCTGCTTGAAACTCCATAAAACATGAATTGTAAATTTGATAACTGGCTAAAAGTTCTTTGAAGTAAAGGCGAATTAACATCGCAATTTTCTGATTGCTATGTAGTTCAATTGGCATTCGGCCTTGATAAACCTCAACAAAGGCTCGAGTGCTGAATTTACTGTGACTTTGAACTTCAGTCATCAGTAATTCAATTTTTTCTCTTCTCACTTGATCAACTTGTTGTTTTTGCCAAAACTCAAACTCAATGTTTTTTAGAGTTGTTGATATTGTTTTTTCGAATTGTTCAATGTCAGGTAGCTTTTCAAATTTTGCTTCCAACTCCCCAAATGCTTTTGACTTACTGATTGATAACTCAAATTCTTCCAACAGTTTTTGGTGGTCAAGATTGGCTTGAATTTGACCAGCTCTTTTCGCCGCTGAAATTACAAAATTTTCAATAAACAACCAGAGTAAAATTGAAGTAACCGCCATTAAAACAACCATCATTGATGGATTTGAAGACAAATAAGAATTAATTGATTCAACCATTGTAATTTTCCAATACTGTTTTGAACATTATACATTCTAATAAGGTTACAATTTAGTGCTAATAAATGTGACGAACACACAATGAATGATGAACCTGAATTTATCGAACTGTCTGAATTTATGACTGAATTTAACAAAGAAAGTGACAGAGGGGCCGCACTTATTGCTGCTTCAGTTCTTGATGAATGGCTGTCAAAATTACTGAAGTCATTTTTGTTAGACAACAAGTCATCAAAACTCCTCTTAAAAGGCTTCAATGCACCGTTGGGAACCTTTTCTGCCAGAGCATCAGCGGCACATGCTTTAGGACTCATTCAAGACAATGAGCTCGCTGAAATTACATACATTCGAAAAATCAGGAATGAGTTTGGCCACAGCTGGAAAGGTGTAAGTTTTGATAGTTCGAAGATTGTGGACTTAACAGCAAACCTACCATGGCTTGGTCCTGATGAACTTGAAGCAGAATCAAACGCAAGGGGTAGATTCAATTTTTGTATAGCAATTTTACTGACAGACTTAATGTGGAGGTCGAGGTTAGTTGCTCAAGACAAAAGAGTGGTTAAGTTATGGCCAAATAAATCAAGGTGACCACTTACAATTAATGTGGCATTTGTAGTTCAACCCAAATTTAAAGCCGTTATTAGTTTGCAATGAGCCTTGAAACAGTTTCTTTGCAATATTCAATGAGTTCAAATAATGATAAAACACCACCAATTTGATCTAAATTAAAATCCTGTCCATCTAGTTCTGAAAAGTCAACTGAAATGGATTGTCTGAACAGCCTCAAGCAGTACAGCCTTTTGTATGTTTTTTTCACATCCCACTTCGGAGTTAAAGGTGTGTGAGCAAAAGCATTCCTCATCTGATAAATAATGCTCCAACAAACATATTCAGCTTTATCAGATTTCGGATTTCGCTGAGGTAATACATCATTAAACGCTTCATCAATGGTTATACAACAACAAGCCAGTGTAAATACCTGTATGTTGCGCCCATCAACTTTTAAATTGGAGTAGTCAAAGTCAGGTTCTTCCATAATTTGCGGACCATCTGCGGAACCGACTTTTAGTCCAACGCTAAAAGGATTAACCGGAATTGTTTCTTTCTTGATAGCATTATAGAATCTAAAAGATGTTTTTAGTGCATCAATACTTCGATCGATTTTCAATATTGAATGATGTTTCATTAATGGCTTCCGATTGGTTCCCCAATTACGATGCGAGTTTAGAGGTTATTCAACGCTCTTTTTATCAACACCCCTTTGGATAGTCAGTTTTTGTTTTTGACTCATCCAGTACTCGAAGGCTTTTCCTAAATAGTCTTCATAGTCGTAGTAATCACTTGAGTAAAGAACAAAAACCTCTTCATCTGGTTGAATGAAAAAAATTCCCCTTTGAAGTGTGGTGGGTACTGAAACATCACATCCTGAAATTTTTAATGTCTCGACCTCAGACGCATGCCCTTTATAAAGCCTATAAGGAATGACAGTAACAGTGTATTCAGGTGTTGAGGCTCCTGCGAAAGAGGCATAGTCTTTACCTTCTCTTAATGCAATAATCGTTTTGTCTTGATACTCGTTCAAATGGACACCAACAACTTGCCCAATGAAAATTGATTCATACTCTTCGAAGTTCAATGAAGGCTTTGTGTCAGGGAGGCATGCATAACTGAATTGGCTAAACTGCAACAACATGAACATTACAATTAACTTAATCATAATTATTGGCTACTCCTTTTTAGGGCTTCTTAGATGTATAACCTTAAGGTATGGTATGAAAGTTCAAGCATGAGATTATTAATTAAATCTGATTTTTCATAGGTCAAGAGTGATAATTCTCTTGTTCAAAAAAAGCGAGATAATAAAATTCAATGTTGGTACCACCATTAAATTCCATCAACTTCAACATTAACATTTACTGAAGTCAGTTTTTTATTCTCATCAAAGCAGTATATTACAAATACATACTCAGGAACAATAAAATACAACCTCGTATCCAAGACTCCATGGATCATGTAGCCTGGTTGTTTTTTTTGTTTATGAAAATTTGCATATGTTCCGTATGTACAACCATTTTCTGAATATGACCAATATTTATTGGAACCATTTAATTCTTTCTTGTGACGACCCATGATTACACTCAGTTCAGTCCCAAGGGGTGTTTCTTTCATCTGCCACTCTTGTAACGCTGCTTCACTTTTTGAAAGGAAAGAGCATTGTGAAAGAAGCAAAACAAATAAAATGACCGCAGCTACAATGATTGGTTTCATGATTTAGATTGTTGGCCTGAATGCAATAATGGTACAACATTACGATTGATTTATTATCTTATCAATGCAAGGTATCAATTATCAATACCAAGGTTGATGTAAATAAAATATTCCACTATTAACTATTGAAAGATAATCAAAGAATCTGTAATCATACAATCAAAGATTAAGTGTCCTAAAATTCTGTTATTATTATGCTTTTAGATAGGTAATGGAATTTATGGAACAAGATTTTTGGCATCGCCGTTGGGAAAAAAATGAAATTGGATTTCACGAAGCGCAACCCAATGAGTTGTTGGTTAAGCATTGTGCTCAGTTGGGTTTATCTGATGATAGTCGGGTGTTTCTGCCTTTATGTGGCAAGACAACGGATATCGACTGGTTACTGGCTCAAGGGTTTCAGGTTGTTGGCATTGAGTTAAACCAGTCTGCAGTGGATCAGCTATTTGAGCGTTTAATAATATCACCGCATAAAACAGTTATTAAGCAAGACTTATGCTGTTATCAATCAAAAAATCTCACGATTTTTCAGGGCGATATATTTAAGCTCGGTCGATATGAATTGGGTTCTGTGGATGCCATATATGATCGTGCTGCGCTGGTGGCTTTGCCGGATGAAATGAGAACTCAATACGCTCGCCATCTGCTCACTCTATGCCCCAAAACACCACAGCTGCTTATTGTGTTTGAATACGATCAGAGTCAAATGGATGGCCCGCCTTTTTCAGTTTCTGTTTCAGACATTGAAAAAGTATATCAGTCTCATTACACCATAGCTCAATGCCAAACACGTCAGGTACCCGAAGGTGTCAGGCATGTTCCGGCGCAAGAAACGGCCTGGCTATTATCGCCCCGTCTTAATCAGGAGAACCTTTAAAGAAGCTTTTTATCAAAACTTGTCAACTCAATATGTCATGATGAAGATACAAATCTCGTACTAATCCAATAAGCCGAAATAATCGGTTATTTTTATTAATTATGAGAGGAGTATTTATGAAAGTTTTGTTTTTAATTCTGGCCATGGTCATGGCATCAGTGGCTCACGGTCAAGCGTTACGTGTTACGGGATATGCAGGTGAATTGGTTTTTGTGGATGTCAGTATTGATCCGATACCTGTCCGTGGTGCCACCTTGCAAGAGTGTCAGGATAATTTTAATACAGCTCGTGCCGGCCGTGACCTGTATTATGGTATTCGGAGTGGAACCCAGGAATGTGTTGCCCTTTTCGTTTATCGATCGCCAACAGCACCGTCATTTTCATTGAGTCCTGCCGTCACCTTAATGCCGGAAATACCCTGGCCACCGGTGTGTTTAAGCTGTCCTGTTTTTGACGATTTGTCATTGGTTAAGAAGCTTTATCCTCATGATATGGACGAGGTTATTGGTTATGTGAATAGCTTCGATGTGGATAAATATAATCAGGAACTGAAGGCATTAAACAATCGTTATGCCAAGCGACTTGAGAATTTTGAGCGCAAGATGATGGCTCTGGATGATTATTTGCAAGACAAGCAATAAGTATTTAAGGACCAAAAAAAGCCGAGGGTTTCTCCTCGGCTTTTATAAAGCGCACTGATTTTTTATTTCAGATAGTCATCTAAAAATTCAAGGTATTTATTGGCGGCAGCAATTTGATTTGCTTTCTTGCTGAAACCGTGGCCTTCATCATCAAACACCAGATAATCCACATAAGTACCGCCAGAGCGAATGGCCTCCACCATCTCGTCACTTTCGATTTTGAGAACACGTGGGTCATTGGCGCCCTGAACAATCAGTACCGGGTTTTCGACCTGATGACCATAAAAGACCGGTGAAATGGCGCGTAAACGTTCTTCGTCTTCAGCCGGATCACCCAGTTCGTCGTATAAGGATTTTCGAAATGATTCCCAATAGGGCGGGATGCTCTTCAGGGTTCGTACCCAATTGGTAACACCAAAAATATTAATGCCGACTTCGAATTCATCAGTAAAAGCCATGGCCGCCATGGTCAAATAACCACCGTAACTTCCACCAATTACACCAATTTTATCTTTATCAACCCAATCCAGAGACTGAAGATATTTCTTGTTATAAACCACGTCTCTCAGGTCATGGTCGCCGTGTTTTTTGTCATCAAGATGGAAAAAAGTTTTACCGTAGCCACTGGATCCGCGGTTATTAATCATAAAGATGGCATAGCCGTGATTAACTAAATTTTGAATCAATGGTGAGTAGCCAATCCTTGACTGTCCGCCGGGTCCACCATGAATGAAAATCAAAGCCGGTACTTTCTTGGACTGGGCTTGTTTGGGTTTGTATAAAATTCCGGGAATTTCCAAACCATCAAAACTTTCAAAACGGCGTACTTCGCCACTGACTAAATGGTTTTCATTGATGGCAGGGTTGCCGCTTTGAGTCAGTCGTGTGACTTCATCTGTACCTATTGTATGGACGTATAAATTAGCCGGTGAGGTGTCAGGTGCCAGATAAAAAACCATGGTTTCACCGTCTTCTGTAAAGTTGACACCGCGTAAATTGCCGTTGGGTAGTTTCGGTAAATTTAATGGTTGGTTGGTTGTTAAATCAGTGATATCAAGTTTGGTCAGGGCATCTTCATTAACCGCGACGACCCGGTATTGGCCATTGTCTGAGAACCCCACCCCTGAGACATCCCAATCGGCACTGTAATAGGGGCTGTGAATTTGGCTATTGATGTCGTAAAGCCAGGCTTGATTAAATTCCCCTTGCGCATTGCTGCCATAGACCAATTGACTGCTGTCGGCGGTAAACGTGTAGGCATTGTATTGGGCATCACCATCGTGTTCGGTGATGTGTCGGGGGTCAGGGTTGTTTTGCTGTAAATCAATCAGGTATAAGTCTGAATCGGCATTGCTGTTGGTTTTACCCAATACCAGCCAGCGACCATTGGGGCTGACGTCGGCAATGTTATAGCCTTTTTCATTTTTGAACATCATGTCTCGACTGTAATCGTCGGTATTATATCGGTAGACATCGAAGTACTTGGGGTCACGTTCATTACTGGCGATATAAAACTGCTGATTGTTATCATGCCAGGTTAAAAAGTTGGCTTTTAACTGATCGCCGGGTGTTAAGTCTTTGACTGTGCCGTCCATTTCCCGCACATACAAATGGTTTAATTCATTGCCGCCCTGGTCTGCAGTGTATAAAACACGGTCATCTTCAGGAAACCAGCTCACGGCATAGGTGGAATCTTTATCTGAATTCGTTAATTGGATCTTGGGTGAGCCATCAACAGGTACTCGATAGACGTTGTAAATTCCGGTTTCATTGCTGCTCACCAGCACGGCCGATCCGTCAGTGTTCAGGCTGGAACCGAACAGACTTGTGGTGTCATAAAATGATTCGGTGTCATAAACTTTAAAACCATCTGATGATGACGGCGACTGTTTTAAGGTTGGTTGTTGGCAAGCCGCCAAAAGCAAACACAAACTGAGGGTTAAAATTGTACGCATCTTGTCAGGTCCTATTTTTTAAAAATAGCATTATAAACCATGTTTCAGTGCAACTAAAAAATCCGTGATCTTATTGCTGCTAAAGGTTTGAATTCTTGTCTAACCTCAATTATTTTAGCTTCAATGAGGTGTTGATTGGCATTGAATGATTAGATGGATTGGTTTTGTCTGAGTTGTGAATGGCCTAATTTGAGGTGCTATTTCCTTCATTTTGTTACATTGCTTGTGTCTTTTAATAAAAAGGTTGTGATAGAATCCTTGGGGTTGCGACAACAATAATAACAATAATGCAACATATAGAATCGTTTTTTTTATGAAATGGGTTGTTGATGACCTGTTTTTTTTAACCCCTACTGATCGCTGCTTGAATTGGGTTTGTTATCAGCTGAATGGTTGTCGTTAACATGATATCAAGTTGTGGTTAATTATTGAAAGTGAGGAAGTAAATGAAACCTAAAAATCTACTTTTGGCCAGTGGTATCGCCTTGGCATTATCCGGTGGGCAATGTGTTATGGCAGCCGATGGTGCACAACATGTAACAACGCCAAATAACACAAAAAGCCTGGCGCAATCATCACCTTATTATGTCCAGTATAAGCCCGGCCATAAAACCGATTTACAAGCTGTTATCCAGCAGGCTTCGACTCGATCGCAAGCGATTGAAATAACCCATGAGCTGGATCGCTATAACACCTTGGTTGTGATGGTGCCTGACACGGAAGTATCAGCCCTGAGAACCAATACCAATGTAACATTATTTGAAGCAGTACCTGAACATAGATTAATGGCTCAGGTAACGCCCTGGAATGTGGATCAATTTCAAGCCCGTGATATTTGGGATAAGGACCGTAATGGGCTGGTCGATGTCGGTTCTGCCGATGGCAGTGGTTTTACCACCTGTATAATTGACAGTGGATTCTACGCAGCTCACAGTGATTTTCAAGGTGTTAGCTATTCCGGTGAATCACAAGTCATTTTGGAATCGTTTACTGAAGATGGTGGCTCACACGGTACTCACGTGGCCGGAACTATCAATGCCATGAATAATACAGAAGGTGTGGTGGGCGTGATGCCCGGCGCCGCTGAATTGTATATTGTCAAAGTCTTTGATAACACCGGTACTTGGGTTCCGGGACAGTCTAATCTTGCCAGCGCAGCTGAAGCCTGTCGTGATGCCGGTGCTCATGTTATTAATATGAGTTTGGGTGGTGGCTTCAGTGCCTTCGAAGACAGTGTGTTTCAGGATTTATACGATAACGATAACATCATCAGTGTGGCCGCTGCCGGCAACGATGGTGATGACACAAACAGTTACCCGGCCAATTATGACTCGGTTATTTCGGTGGGCGGTTTGAATTCCACAGAAGGTATGTATAACAGTAGTCAGCATCCACCAACAGGTTATGATCCCCTTAACCCACCAGCCAATGTGGAATGGGATGTGGTGGAATTAGCCGGTGGTGGCGAGCAGGTATTAAGCACCGTTTCTTATGTTGATGGTGGTGTGCCTATTTTTGAAGCAACCAATGACGGTCAAGTCTATTCAGGTGGAAAAATCGCTGAAACGGCCAATGGCGATGTCACTCAGATATTAGTGGAAGGCGGCTTGTGTGATGCCGGTGATATTGACCCCAGCTGGAATGGTTCTGTGGTGTTATGTGAACGTGGCGCCATTTCTTTTGCAGATAAGATGAATAATGTTGCAGATACAGGTGGTGAAGCCGTTATTTTGTTCAATAATGAATCAGGCGCCTTAAATGCGACTTGTGGTGGTAATTGTACTTCAGGTGCGGCCATTCCGAGTGTCACGATATTACAAAGCGAGGGCCTGTTTCTACGCAACAATGGATTAGGTCTGTCGACACAAGTGGTTTCCGATGACGGCAGTGGTTGCGTGGGATGTGTCGGTGGTTATGATTATTTCTCAGGTACTTCGATGGCCACACCCGGTGTTACAGGTGCGATTTCATTGATATGGAATGCCTGTGGTGGTCCAGCAGGATTAACCAACAAAGAAGTGCGTCAATTGGCGCGTGATTCAGCCAAAGACCTGACAGGTGTCTATGATCCAACCAGTACGCCGTATGGTGCCGGCTGGGATCCGTATACAGGTTGGGGATTGCCGCAAATCCGTAAGGCTGTTTTGATGGGCTATAGCCAATATGGTGCAACATGCGACATTACCGGATTAGATATTATCTTCGAAGATGGCTTTGATTTATAAATAATCCAATTAATAATATAGCCAAACAAAACCCTCACCGTGGTGAGGGTTTTTTTATGGGTTATAAAAACAGCTTAATGCGTAAGGGTTTTCACTTGCGGGTATGTTAGTTTAATATCTGAAAACCGCTTAGGTTGGATGGCTAAACGAAATTATTTATCCGGCTTCAATGTCTATGGTGAACGTTTTAGAGATGTTGTCACTGATACCAATATTTTTTGGGGGTTCGAATTGCCAATGTTCTATGCTTTGCTGTGCTTGCTTGAGCATCAATGCAGGGACATCGGGCGAGCCGGCGGCGACACGAACAACCTGGCCCTCGGGGTTGATGTAAATGCGAACTTTAAGTTGGTTTTTGGTGGCAAAACGTGGCGGGATATTAATGGGCTCGGTTTTAACGACCAACCAGTTGTATTGCTGGTGCAAGGGATTAATGTCCTTGTCATCCGGGGTTCTTTTATTCATGCGCCTGTATCCGGCTCTCCGCACAGGTTCCGTTACCGGTTGTTCAATGGTTTGAGGTTGAACGTTAAACTCCAGTTCGGGTTGTGTCGCTAAATCAATTTCGATATCAGGTGTGGTTGGACGTTCGCTCCTGATGTCCGGCTTAGATTGAACCGACTGATTATTTTGTTCCGGTGTGAAGCCGGGTTTGCCGGGTTGTTGACTGGGTTGTCGTTTGGGTAAACCTTGTGACCAGCTGGGGCGTTTTGTCTGGGTTTGAGTTTGGGCGAATAAGGTGCCCGATAAAATAATGAGCAGACAGGTAATAATAAGGTGTTTCATGGGTAATAATATTCAATGGGTCAAACAGAGGCGATAGTTTAAGAGCTAAATAGGAATAGTCAATCAAATTTGTGACAAATCTCCCGTTTTTGATTTTAAATTTAAGCTTAAAAGGAATAATCCGTGTAGTGCTTTATAATTTTCAGATTCCGTGTAGAATTTGTAACCATTTTTAATGGTTTTGATTTATGTTACGTTGTTTTACCTTGATAGTTTGGATGGGGGCTGTGATGGCAGATGATACGGTGCGTTATGAATTTTCTGTTGACAATGCGGCGCAACAATTAGGCCGGGTTTCCATAAAATTGCCAGAATCAAAAGATCCTCAGCTTGAATTAAAATTACCGGTATGGCGTTCAGGTCGCTATCAGATATTGGATTTAAGTAAAAACATCAGCAATTTTACAGCTCAGGATTCTCAAGGGCAAAATCTGGATTGGCACAAGACTGATAAAAATACCTGGGTGATTGAAAATCCGAAACAAGGCCCGGTGCAGGTTGGTTATTTGGTGTATGCCAATATGCTGTCTTACCGTGTGGCTCATATCGATGAAAGTCATGCGTTTCTGGATGCCAGTGGGGTGTTTATGTATTCCCCGGACTTACGACAAGCGCCGTTAACGGTGCGGTTAGATGTGCCGAAACATTGGCGATCTCGTTCCGGGATGAATTCACCTGCCAATCATGTCTTTGTGGCGAATAACTACGATCAGTTAGTTGATTCCCCTATAGAAACCGGGGTCCATGAATTTGTATCTTTTACTGTCGATGGGCACGATTATGAGATCGTTATTTGGGGTGAGGGCAATTATGATATTGCTGATTTAACAACAAACATTGAAAAGATTATTCAAGTGGCGACTGATTTATGGGGCGACTTACCTTTTCAGCGTTATGTTTTTATGTATCATGTCGGCCCGGGCTTGCGTGGTGCCACTGAGCATGTTAATTCCACCATTATTCAAAGTGACACCTTTCAATTTAAACCACTGAAAGATTATTTTAAGGTCCTGGCGACCACCGCTCATGAATTTGTACATATCTGGAATGTTAAAGCGTATCGCCCGGCAGGCATTGCGCCGTACGATTATAGTGCTGAGAATTATTCAGATTTGTTTTGGATGGTGGAAGGCAGCACCAGCTATTATGATGATTTATTTTTGTTGCGTGCCGGCATTTATGAACCGAAGGATTATTTCAACAGGCTGGCAGACAGCATTCATTCACATCTGGATAAACCGGGCCGAGAACAGAGCTCGGTGGCCATGAGTAGCTTTGATACCTGGTTAAAAAACGATTCACATTTTAGCCTCAATAATCAAGTCAGTATTTATTTAGAAGGTGCCTTGAAAACCTGGGCTTTGGACCAGGCGATTCGTGAAGCCAGCGGACAGAAGCACAGTTACGATGACGTTCAGAGGCGGCTTTACCGTCAGCACAATAATACCGATCAAGGCTACACCGCAAATGACATAAAAACCATATTAACTGAGTTGACCGGATCGGCCATGAATGAATTCTGGGCGTCTTATGTGACCGGCACAAAGCCGTTAAATTTTGAAGATTTGCTGGCATACTATGGTTTACAAAGGGTGTTTGATGAAGACAGTCAGGAACTTGTCTGGTTAGGCATCGAAAGCCAATCGGATGAAGCCGGTGTGGCTATTCGAGCGGTGCATCGAGACAGTCCTGCCTGGCAGGCAGGTTTAACCGGAGGAGATGTGATGCTGGCGATAAATGGACACCGTATACGGGCAAACAATTGGTCTGCGCGGCAGAATATGTTACAAGTGGGTGATTCCTATACCGTCAGTTATTTTCGTGGTGACCAGTTAAAGACCACCACCGTAAATCCAATCAGCAATCCGAATCCGACGTTTTCAATTGAACCGGTGGATAAGCCATCACGGCAACAGAAAAAAGTATTTAAAAGCTGGACCGGTATGGATTTACCAGATGACTAGAGAACAGCTGTGAGTCGTCCAACAATCATAGGGATAGCCGGTAACATCGGTGCCGGTAAAACATCGCTGGTTGATTTTTTACAGCGCACCTATGTGATTACACCGTTTTATGAACCGAATGATGATAATCCCTATTTAAAGGATTTTTATCAGGATATGAAACGCTGGGCTTTTCATTCGCAGTTGTATTTTTTGAGCAGTAAATTCGCCATGCAACAGCAATTGGAGCAGTGTCAGGGTGTGGTCTTGCAGGATCGGACATTATTCGAGGATGTCGAGATTTTTGCCACCGCTTTGCACCAAATGCGAAAAATAAATCAACGCGACTGGCAAACCTTTATGGACTTATACCAAAGTATTCAACAAGCCATACAGCCGCCGGATCTGATGATCCATCTGACCTGTTCGATTCGCACCGCCCGTAAGCGGATTAAATTACGCGGTCGGTCCATGGAGCAAGATATGCCGTTACGCTATCTAAAACGCTTAGAGGGTTTATACCAGCAATGGATTGCCGACTATAACATGAGTGAGGTTTTAACCATCGAAACGGATAAGCTGGATTATGTTAATGATTTGATTGATCAATTACAGGTTACCGCTGCCATAGAGCGGTATATTCCAAACGATTTAAAAAGACAATGATAACCAAGAGAACACGTTCATGAATTATATGTGGATTTATATAAAAGGCATGCTGATGGGTATGGCGGATGTGGTACCGGGTGTGTCCGGTGGAACTTTAGCACTGATTACCGGCATTTATGAGCGCTTAATCAAAGCCATTGCACGGGTGGATGGTGATTTTTTTGGGGCTTTGTTAAAGCTGAACATTGCCCGGGCATGGCGACACATCGATGGCTGGTTCTTACTGGCGGTGTTTGCCGGGATTCTAACAGCAATATTCATGTTTGCCGGCGTCTTAAGTCATTTATTAGCAAGCCAACCGATATTAACCTGGTCATTTTTTATGGGGTTAATTGTCGCTGCTGCTTTTTTACTGGTGGCAGCTGAGCGCAGCAAAAAGCTATTGCATTGGTTGTGGTTGTTACTCGGTATTGTGTTTGGCTACGTGTTGTCGACACAGGCTTTATTCGTATTACCAATGGGCCCTGTCGGTATTTTTTTGGCTGGCATGATTGCCATTTGTGCCATGATTTTACCGGGTATTTCCGGGTCTTTGATATTGGTGTTATTGGGCAAATATGCCCTGTTATTAGAGGCGGCGCATCAGCGTGAGTGGTTGACCCTATCAATTTTTGCCTGTGGTGCGTTGTTGGGTTTGTTATTATTTTCAAAATTGCTGAAATGGTTTTTGGCGCATTATCACAAAGCCATGATTTACTTTTTGTCGGGATTAATGCTTGGCACGGTGTTTAAGGTCTGGCCGTGGAAAACAGTCAGTGAAGTGAATGTATGGCCGTGGCAGCATGGGTCTCCACAGTATCTGATGAGTGTGGTCATGATAGGCCTAGGCATAATAGTGGTCACCGGCTTGTTTTACTGGGGGCGTAAAACCAAACAGGCATAAAAAACGCCGTTAACAGAATTAACGGCGTCCCATATGATGTTAAGTTAATCTCTAGCTTAAACGTCTTCTGAATAAACTTGCCATCACCAAAAAGATCAAACCAAGTGTTACAGTAGACCAAACAGTTAACGAGGGTACCGATTGAGCTGTGGGTGTACCGCGTTGCAAAGATTGTAATTCCATGGGAGATAAACCGCCGGGGCCCGGACCGGGTTCACCTTTGGTTGAGGTGCCATTAGGACCGCCTTGGCTGTCGAATTCACAAAGCGTAAAATAAATACAACCATAGGGAGGTCCACCCTGAATGCCCCGGTTATTATCATAATATAAACCTGATTTTACACCTATCCCGCTCGGGAATAAGTTGAAGTCTCCGGCAGAGCCGTCAAAGGCCGTACCCCAGGGTGCGCCGTTTGTGGCTTGTCCAACGAGTGGTTGCGAAAAATCTAAGGTGCCACCATTGGTATCTAAAATAACTTCACCATAATCATTGATGTCATATTGGCCGTCACTGTTGACGGATCCGGTAACCGTTAATTGCAAATCGAGAACAGCCGGGTTGGGCAGAATAAATGAGTTTGAGCCCGGGTTAGTAATGAGTGTCTCTTCTAAAACAATAAAGCCCGTAGTGCGCGCTGAACTGTTCGGATCGTCAAACACAAATTCTAATTGCACCGGCGCAGCCGTGACTGTAAATGATGTTAGTAAAAATAATAAATAAAGCTTTTTCATGGGTTCCCCTTTATATTTAGTTTAAAATCAGTTATCTATAATAGTTGACTTATAAATCGAAGGCAAACAATATTTATCAGTTTTGTGACAGAATTAACGGGAATACATTTTGAAGAGTGATAAGAGTTTTTATTGGTATGATTTGGAAACGTTTGGGATTGATACCCGGTATGATCGCGTAGCGCAGTTTGCCGGTATTCGTACTGATTTGGAATTAAATATTTTGGGCGACCCTGATATGTTTTATTGTCAACCGACTTTTGATTATCTTCCGACCCCCGAAAGTGTTCTGGTGACAGGAATCACACCGCAAAAATGCCAGCAGGATGGTTTGTCAGAGATTGAATTTGCCAACCAAATCAACGCTATTTTTTCACAAGCCAATACCTGCGTCGTAGGTTATAACTCAGTCCGTTTTGATGATGAATGCATTCGGTCATTATTTTATCGAAATTTAATGGATCCTTATGCACGCGAATACAGCAACGGTAACAGTCGCTGGGATCTGATTGATTTGGTACGGGCCACTTATGCCTTGAGACCTGATGGTATTAACTGGCCTTTACGGGAGGATGGCCAGCCCAGCTTTCGGCTGGAAGATTTAACCGCTGAAAACAGCCTGGCTCATGAGGCTGCCCATGATGCTTTATCAGATGTCCGTGCCACCATTCAAATGGCGGCACTCATCAAGCAAAAGCAACCCCGTTTATTTGAATATGGGTTAAAGATGCGGGATAAACATTATGTCAAAAGCTTATTAAATTGGAATTTGCTGCAACCGGTGGTGCATGTCTCGGGAATGATACCGGCGGAACGAGGTTGTGTCAGTTTATTTGTGCCTTTGGCGATCGATCCGCGCAATAAAAATGGGGTGATCTGTTATGATTTGAATTTTGCACCCGATGAATTATTAAATTTAAGCGCCGAAGCAATTGCCGAACGGCTCTACACGCCACAGGATGAGTTAGCTGAAGGTCAGCAGCGCATTCACCTGAAAACCATTCACATCAATAAAATTCCCTTTGTGGCGCCGGTCAATATTCTAAAACATACCGATAAAGCGCGTTTGGGTTTAGATGAGAATCGCTGTCGGCAACATTTAGACCAGATTAAACAGTATACCGCTGATCACCACCAGGCTTTCCTTGAGAAGATTAAACATGTTTTTAATCGGCCCTTTGAATTAACAACGGATGATGTGGATTGTCATATATACCAGGGTTTTTTTAGTTATGATGAACGGGCCGTATTTAATCAAATCCGTGCCCTGAAAGCGCAGGATATGCCCTGGGAGGATCAGGAAATGGCAGAGCTAACGGATGAGCGCGGCCCAGAATTAGTGCGCCGATATCGTGCGCGAAACCACCTCAAAAGTCTGGATAAAAAACAACAGGAACAATGGTATGAACAATGTAAACAACGACTACAAAAACGCCATGGTTTAAACTGGCATCACTGGTTTACCCATATAACCGAATTGAAAGAAAAATGTCAGGATAAACAGCATCAAGACTTGTTAAATGGACTTGAGGATTATGCTCGGCAACACCCACTACTGGGCATTAAATAATTTATAACTGACTAGCTTCGATAGTTTTTTCGGGTGATAATCATGAAAGATCGAACCACTAAGTACATGATAAATCCGGCAGCCACCAAATAACTGCCCCAATGTTTAAGTAAGACCACCTTGTCTCCTTGTTCGAGACCTTTTATGTAATCCCATAACATGGGAATGGCGCCAATCATGGCGATGGCCATAGCCACATAGGACAGCATTTTTAATTGATAGATGCGTTGGCCGAATTGCCTTTTTTTGTACAAAGCGGCTTGTTCTTCGTCAATTTGTTGTTCGCCGTCGTGACTAAAGCCACACTTAGGACAAACTTTGGCTAAAGACGACATGCGCGTTCGACAGACCGGACATTTTACGAGTGCCATAGTTATATGAAGAGTTTGTTAAATCATCTCATTATAACAACTTCAACATGAAATTTTTAACAAAAAGGTCTATCATATTCGCTTCAATTCAGCCAACTAAAAAACTATGTACCGCAAGACTAAAATTGTCGCCACATTGGGTCCGGCCAGCCAACAGCCTGAAAAAATCAAAGCCCTTATTCAATCCGGTGTGAATGTATTCCGACTCAACTTTTCCCATGGTCGTCATGATGATCATCGGCAATCGGTGGCAAAAATCCGTCAAATAAGTGCAGATCTCCAAGTTCAAGTCGGCATATTACAGGATTTACAAGGACCTAAAATTCGGGTGGGGCGATTTAAAACAGATTCAGTCATCTTAAAAAGCGGCCAAACATTTAAATTATTCAACGATAAAGAATATCAGGGTGATGAACAGGGAGTCGGTATCAGTTATGCCAATTTGTGGCAAGACGTTTCGGTGGATGATGTGTTGCTGTTGGATGATGGCAAGATAAGTTTACAGGTGACAGGAATTGTGGACAAAACACTGGTTTGTCGGGTATTACTCGGGGGTGAATTGAGTCATCATAAGGGCATTAATGTGCCTTCTGCGGATTTATCGATAGCAGCGGTGACAGAAAAAGACCGGGTTGATCTGGCCTTGGGCGCTGAGCTGGATGTGGATTGGGTGGCTTTAAGTTTTGTTCGTTCAGCCGACGATTTAAAGCTGGCGCGGCAATATCTTAATGAGCATCATTCAACGGCGAAACTCATGGCTAAAATAGAAAAGCCGGGTGCGATTAAAAATTTTAAGGCCATATTAAAAGAAGCCGATGGCATTATGGTTGCACGGGGTGATTTGGGCGTCGAAATATCGACGGAGCAAGTGCCACTGTTACAAAAAAAATTAATACAACAGGCGCGGGAAAAAGGCAAGCCAGTAGTGACCGCTACACAAATGCTTGAAAGCATGATTGAACAACCGACACCCACCAGAGCTGAAGCCAATGATGTCGCCAATGCCATTTTCGATGGTACCGATGCGGTGATGTTATCTGCCGAAACCGCGACCGGTGATTATCCGATTGAATCGGTTAAAACCATGGCGCGGATTGCTGAAACCGTCGAGCAGGATGACAGTTACCGGGCCCATATTGAGCAGCACAAAGTGGCGGTACAAAAGAATACGCCCGATGCCGTGTCATCAGCCGCTTGTCAGGTGGCGAGTATCTTAAATGCCCAGGTTATGTGTTGTTTTTCCAGTTCCGGTGCCACAGCCTTGCGTGTGGCGCGAAATCGCATAGTGACACCGGTGATTGCTATTTCTCCCCACCAAAAATCCTGCCGTCAGTTAACCTTGTCCTGGGGAATCCACCCGGTGCTCAACGACCAGGCCAAAAGCACAGATGCCATGGTTGAAGTTTCCAATGCCGTTATTACAGAATCTGGCATGGCGCAAATCGGGGATACTTACGTGATTACCGCGGGTGTACCATTTGGCCAGTCAGGCACCACTAACCTCATTCGGGTGGAAACCTTATCGACGTGATGATTGCCTCATGGCTTGGGCTTGGTTTAAGATGATTGGTTTTTAATCAATAGGATAGCGATGCCTTTAATAGAACCGTTGAATCAATTTGCCAACCCTGAAGTGGAAGAACTGGTCAAGTTTTACAATGAAACCCTGGGGTTTTGCCCCAACAGTCTATTGACCATGCAGCGTCGACCGGCCATCGCCGAAGCTTTTGTCAATATCAATAAAGCCGTGATGGATAACAAGGGTCGAGTAACAGCGGAACAAAAACGCTTGGTGGGTTATTTAACCAGTGCTCAGACCGGATGCCGATATTGTCAGGCACATACCTTGTTGGCTGCTGAACGTTATGGCGGCAGTGAGGAACGTTTAAAAAACATATGGGAATTTCGAAACAGTCATTTATATACTGAGGCTGAGAAAGCATTGTTTGAATTTGCCCTGGCGGCCTCTTCAGTACCCAATGCCGTGGATGAAAACATTGAAAAAGCTTTAAAAGATCATTGGGATGACGGTGAAATTGTTGAGGTGCTGGGTGTGATTGCCTTATTTGGATTTTTAAATCGCTGGAACGATTCCATGGCCACAAGTTTAGAACAAGCGGCTGATGAAGCCGGACAAAAGTACTCCTCAGAACAAGCATGGGATAAAGGAAAACATCAATAATAACGCGAATCTCACTATCAATCAGTTACACTTTATCAGCCTTGAAACCAACAATATTATGAATAAAACCCAACAAAATCAAACAGCCGAAACTCACCCGTCAGCGCAGATTGACCGTATCGTGGATTGTGTCGGGGAACGTATTTTGGACAAAGAGTCAGCCATTCGGCAGGTTTTGGCGGCCTTGTTAGCCGGTGGACATGTCTTGCTGGAAGACCGGCCCGGCTTAGGAAAGACCACCTTGGCCGCTTCAGTGGCTCAGGTATTTGGACTGGACTACAACCGCATCCAATTGACCTCCGATATGATGCCCAGTGATGTCTTGGGTGTCAGTATTTATCACCCCGAGAGTCAACAATTCAGTTATCATAAGGGTCCCATATTTACTCAATTTCTGCTGGCCGATGAATTGAATCGGGCCACCCCCAAAACACAAAGCGCTCTGCTTGAAGCCATGGCCGAAAATCAGGTGAGTATGGATGGCACCACTTACCCCATGGATGATGTGTTTTTTGTCATGGCCACTCAAAATCCGATTGATGATTCCGGCACTTATTCATTGCCACATTCACAACTGGACCGCTTTTTAATAAGTTTAAGTTTAGGTTATCCCAGCGAAAGCAGTGAACGACGGATTTATTCAGGCGAATATTTAAAGAGCATGAAACAGCCTTTACCGGCGCTGACTGATGCTGAACAATTATTATCCTGGCAGCAGACTGTAACTCAGGTGCATGCCAGTAATGAGGTGCTGGATTACTTGCAATGGTTGGTGACCCAAAGCCGTAAACATCCCCATATTCAACAAGGTTTATCACCGCGGGCGGGTTTGGGTTTATTCCGCATGGCACAGAGTTCGGCATTTATGGCCGGACGGGATTTTATGACGCCGGATGATGTGACCCAAAGTTTTTACCCGGTGTGCCGCCACCGTATCTTAACAGATGATGGTCGCCTGGCCGACGAATACATTGAAGAAATGCTCGACAGCGCCAACCTTGTTTGAGATATAGTTTGTTTATCAGCAGGATAAAAGACTATTTTATCAATCGCAGAGGTCGCGAAAATTTGCCGGTGAAATTACATTGGCGGCGCTTATATGTTTTGCCTTCGAAACCGGGTTTGTTTTTCTTTTTAATTGTTTCGACCATGATGCTGGCCGGCCTAAACTTTAATAATAATATGAGTTTAATGCTGGTTTTTTTATTGTTCGGTATGGGTCAGGTTATATTGTATAAAACGTTTTTAAACCTAAAAAATGTGGAGATTAATCAAGTGCATGCCGCCCCTGTTTTTTTGGGAGAGGATATTTCTTTAAAGATTCAGCTCAATGCTCAACAACCGCAATACCAAATAGCCCTTTCATCGAACAATGACGAAGCCGTGGATAATCTGGACAAGGGTTCAGGCCAGTGGAACCTGCGTATTAAATCTGAACACCGTGGATATCAAATCCTGCCAAGAATAAAGGTTTTGACTCGTTATCCCCTGGGCTTAGTGACTGTCTGGGCTTATTGCCAGCCCCGAGCAAATGCACTTGTCTACCCGCGACCGGAACAACCTTGTCCGGCCTTTCCCTTACATGGTGGCATGGATGGGCCGGATACTTCAGTCATTCAGGGCGATGAAATGGATGACTTGCGCAGTTATCAGAGCGGTGATCCGATACGAGATATTGCCTGGAAAAAATCCGCCCAGGGCCAAGGCACATTTGTTAAAAAATACCATTTAAAACAAGGTAAAGAGCTGTGTTTTGATTACAGTCAAATGAATCTCAATGACAACGAAAAACGATTATCACGCCTGGCTGCCTGGGTGGTTGAGGCCGAACACCAAGCTTTAATTTATCAATTGATATTGCCACAATTTGACAGTGGCCTGGGACGGGGAGAACAACATTATCATGATTGTCTGACTGCGCTGGCTTTATTTGGTCGGGGAGGTGTGTCATAGCCCGCATGGCATCACAATTAACCACCAAACAGGTGTTTTGGATTTGTATGGCTGTGGTGGTGGCCGTTATTCCACAGCTTTATCGTTTACCCCTGTGGTTTGCGCCGATGATGACGGTGGTTATTGGTTATCGCTTTTATGTGCAGGTTAAGCACATTAAAAAAGCTTATAACATCATTTTGATGATGATTGCTATTGCCGCCTTGCTGTTGATTGTTTACAGTCAGGGCTTTGGCTTATCCCGAGAAATATCGGTCACAATTTTAATTACCATGACGGTGCTAAAATTGTTGGAAACCTACCGTCAGCGGGACGCCTTGCTGGTTGTCATGCTGTGTTATTTCGTCGCCATGACCAGGTTTTTATATTCTCAGGATTTGGTTTTGGTGATATATCTGCTGTTATCGACTTGGGTTACCACCCATGCTTTGGCGGTGGTCAATTATTCCCACGGCAAAGCCTGGTTTGAGAAACAACAGATTAAAGCCAGTGTTGGTTGGTTGGCTCTGGCCTTACCGTTTGCGGTGTTATTTTTCCTGGCTTTTCCGCGTTTGGGTTCCCCCATCTGGGGTTCGCCGGATATTTTTGGTGAGGGGAAAACCGGGATTTCCGGGGAAATGAGCCCCGGTTCCATCATTGAACTGTTTATGGATGATTCACCGGCTTTTCGGGTCACTTTTGATGAGGGTGAAAAGCCTGATAATAGCCAGCTATACTGGCGTGGGCCCGTATTAAGCCTTTTTGATGGACGCACCTGGTCGCGCCAACGATTTAATCGTCAACGTGGCGTAGTGGCTTTTGATGAACAGGCACCGGTAATTAGGTATAACATCGAAATGGAGCCCAACGGACGGCATTTTATGTTTGGACTTGATGTGGTGTTGAATCCACCGACTGGCGCGTACCTGTCACCTTCGTCTTATCTTTTTTCGACCACCAATATAAATCAGCTCAAGCATTATGAATTAAGCACTGTGGTCACGGACCGTTTATACCAAAGCTTAAGTGATTATCAACGAAATCGGCTGCTGAATTATCAATCAGGACTCAACATAAAAACACAGACTATGATCAGCCAATGGCGGGCTGAGAATGAGTCGCCAATCGTCATAATCAATCAAGCTTTAGAATGGTTTCAGCAAGAAGATTATTTGTACTCCTATTCACCACCGCCTTTGGAAAGCGACCATGTCATTGATGAATTCCTCTATGAGTCTAAACGTGGTTTTTGTGAACATTTTGCCTCCACTTTTGTGGTCATGATGCGCATGGCCGGTTTACCGGCACGGGTGGTGACCGGCTATCAGGGCGGGGTTGATATGGGTGATTATTTATTAGTAAAACAATCCGATGCTCATGCCTGGGCGGAAGTTTATATTGATCAGCCGAGTCATGAATTAGGAGGTTTCTGGCAACGGGTGGACCCCACATCGGTGGTGTCGCCGGAACGATTATTTCAAGGTTCAGGAAATATCATTGAGCAGCGACGAAGCTTTTTTGATTTTCCCTGGTTACGTCAGACCCGCGAGTATTTAGATCGTTACCGATTTCGCTGGAATAATTGGGTGCGCGATTTTAATGTCAGTAAACAACAAGCGCTGTTCGATGCCATCGGCATTAAGCACCGAGACGGCAAAGATTTGGCCATTATGCTGTTAGCCATACTGGCTACAACAGGTGCATTTATTTTCGCCTGGTTGTGGTGGCGAGGGCGACCACGCTACACCGATTTACAACAATGGTACCTTCGTTTTATCTTGTTATTTAAAAAACAACCGGATATTTTTTCCTCAAAAGAGGCTGGTATGGAAGCGGTGATGCCGCACATAATAAAGCAATATCCGACAATACAAAATTCATTAGAGAATTTCCAACGGTGTTATCTGCGGATCCGCTACCGAAACGAACAACTCACGGCAGAAGATCAACGACGTTTACAATATTATTTTCAAAAGCTGAAAAAAGATTTGAGTGAACTGAGTGTCGCTGATATAAAATAACTGAATGCACTATCTAATCAATCAACACCGTTTCAGTCTGCAAGCCAATCAATTAACGTCCGAAGGTGTCTCTGTTGAGCTCACAGATAAAACCGCCACAGCCTTAAAACTTTTTTTACGGCATCCACAAACCATCATCAGTAAAGATGATTTTATGCAGGCAGTCTGGGGAGATGTGATTGTTAGTGATGCTTCACTATTCAAACAAATACAAATTTGTCGTACTTTGTTACAACAAATTGGATTGCCTGAAGACACTATTGAAAATGTGTATGGTAAGGGCTATCGATTAAAGTATTCGGTCAAGGCGGTTGCCATTGACAATAATACGGAGATTCAAGCAGCTCACATTTCAACTGCACACGCCTTAAAAGCCCGTTGGCTGCCAATCATCGGTCTGGTCATCATTGCACCGATTATTTTCTTTATCTGGCAGTCAAGTCAGCACACAGAAGTGCTTAATCAGTTAAGTGGCAGTAAAAAACAAGCCATTATTGAATTGTCCAAGTCTGATTGGCAAGCCGGCTTAAGTCACATTAATAATTTAATTGATGATGATGTTAACTATTCAAAACAGGACTTAGGCTTTTTGTATCAGCAACAAGGCCAAGCGCAATTAGAATTACAAGATTACTCCGACAGCGCTCAAGCATTAGAGAAATCATTAAGTTATTTTAATGAAGAACAACAGTCAACCCAGTTGGGCGAAACCCACATATTGCTGTCTCGTGCTTATGGTGCACTGGGTCAGAACAGCCGACAAACCGAGCAGGTGCAAAAAGCTGTGGCGATTTTTGATGATTCTGAGGACACCGCTCAGGCAGTGGATGCCTTGATGGAATTGGCGTATTTATATAAAAAATCCGGTGATTTCGAGTTGGCAATCAACACCTATGAACAAGCCGCTGATCGTGCACATCAGGGTGATGATCCCGTGGGCCAAATGATGGCAATTAATAACTTAGCGGCCACTTATCTGGTGATGAATGACATTGATAAGGCACAACAATTATTACAGCAAGGTCTGGATTTGAGTTTAGACATTGGTGAAGGGCGCTATATTGCGTCAGCTTACAGCATGATGAGTCAGATTTATCTGCAGAAAAACCAACCCCATAAAGCCATCCAGCAAATCCAGGAGGCCTTAAAATATCAACTCAAAAGTAACAGTGGTCGTGGCTTAAACCCTAAACTAATGACCTTAAACTATTTATTGGTGGTCACATTTCAAAATCAACAAGCCAGTGAATTGTTACAATTAACACAAAGCTATGTGGAACGCCTGAACCAGGCATCACCGATGGCCATTGTACAGCTTTATCAGGGCATGAACCTGGCTCATCAAGGACAATGGCAATCAGCTGCAAGCCGTTTGCAGGCAGCCTGGCAAGCATCCCAGGTGAATAACTTTAGTTATCAAAGACCGATGTTATTGGCTTATTTTGCCTTGAGTCATGCTCGCAGCGAACAACCCATTAAGGCCATTGAGGCGGCACAAAAAGTCCTGGCATTGGAAGATGCTGAACCCCATGAGCAAAACCTGTCAAAAATAGCGTTGGCCTGGGCCTACCTGTCATTGGAAAATAACAGTCAATACCAGCAAGCAATGGCTGATATTAACGAGTCCGAAATCAAAAACTGGTTGTTTTTGGCACAGCAATACTGGCAAATAAAATTATCCAACACGGCACAGTCCGATTTGTCTTATGAAGATATTCAAAATCAACTTCAAGTCGTTTTGAATAATCAACAAACCTTAAGTCAATCATCACAGCTGAATGAATCCGTCCTCAATGAATTAAAGCAAAAATTACAATCAATGATACTTGATCTTCAGAACAATGAAATCAGTCGGATTGATTGATTTTAATAAAACAGGCCTGATCCAGCAGGTAATTTTCCGCCAGTGGAGCCTGGTTAAAATTCAATGGTTGCTCACCTTCAAATTTAATGTGATGATTACCCTGACAGCTGATTCCGCCGCCCCGTCGTTGGGCTTGGTTAAATTGAATCATACTGTTGATAACATGTAATTCAATGGTCGGTCCTTTCAGTGCAATGCCACCACCATGACTGGTGGCCGTGTTGTTTTCGATCACAATGTCTTCCAGGCGAATCTTTGCCGGGCCGGTGATATCTAAGCCGCCGCCGGCATCCGCATGACCATCAATCAAGCGTAGTTTTTTTAATTGGATGCTGGTATTTGTTGCATGTTTCAGTTGGCCAGGTTTGATGGTAATAGGACGGTGTCGGTTAAATCCTGAAATGATACTTTTCTGTGAGTTGTTTCTTTGTTGCGTTAAGTTGTCACAATCTGACAAGCCACCAATAATATGAGCTTGTGGATTATTAATAATAATGGGCGGAAAAACAGTCTCAGTAGTCAGATATAATGTGTTGTGTTCCTGTAGGGCCTGATTTAAATGTTTAGGTGGATAGTGACATGTCAGGCCAATACCCACAGTAATTCTCGGTTGATGGATTCCATTGGCATGAGTCAGTAGTATGCTACTGAACAACATTAATGTCATTAACCAATGTCTAATCATTACTCAAATCCATTGGCGAAAATAATATCTACATTGGCTTCATAGGCACCGACATCAAAAGGCCCGAACAGGTTTTGAATGCCCGGTTCATCAATGCCGCGATCTTGGCCATCAAAGTCCGGATAACTGGCGCCAATAAAAGCCGACTCATCACAGACATCAATGGCCGGCGAAACGGGTGATAACTGATAGTTGCCCTGTGCCTGATTAACGAACATGGGATCAGATATATTGAGGTAACCCAGGTTGCCCTCTAAACTGGTCACTTCATTGAGGAATAAACAGTCCCATTGCATGAGGTTATTGTTGGCGTTATCACCAAACACCAAAAGTATATCGCTGTTGTGGCTCAAGATGCTGTTAAACATATTCAGGGTATTTTGAGCGGCGGTATTGACTTGAAATAAGACTTTATTCAGCGTGTTATTGGCAAAGGTGTTATAAAACGAATCTAAATTGGAGCCATTACCCGGTGTACCAACTAATTTAGTTAAGGTGGTTTGTGCGTCGTCATTAAAGTGGCGGTTATTGACAACGAGATTACTCTCTAAACGCAGATAAGCAGCATCTGACAGGTTAAAGCCTGCCACATCATTAGCCTGATTGCCATCTATTCGGGTTTGTGCAATGTTGGCAACACCCCCGCGATACAAATCGCCGGCCCCACCAAATCCCGCACTGACACCATTAGCGCCGGTCACTACATTATGAGATAATGATGAACATCGATCATTATCCCAGCAATCTCTCGGCAATCTGTTCATGGTAAAAACCGCCAGATCTCGAACGGAAAAACCACCGCCGTAAAAACTGCCTACATTATATTCGACGCGAGCATTTGTCCCCTCAAACCGCGTACCCAGACCTGTAAGAGAGACACCGCCACCATTTTCAAAAAAGTCAGAATCAGCGATATTAAAGACAATACTGGCGGGGTGATCCTGATTACCGGTTGCCTGCATTTGGGCTTCATCGGTTAGAAACACACCACCACCTTGTTGTGCGGTATTTCTTGCAATCCCAGATTGCGTGCTCAGTGGGTCTAAGGTATCGCCGCTCAATAACTCAATTTGGCATGCTTCAGTGGCGTAGATACCGCCGCCAAAATTGGCGCTATTATTAAGAATGCCGGAATCACCCGTAATGGTGACTGTGCTTTCATCGTTACAAAATAAACCGCCACCTTCGACCGCTGCATTGTCGACTATTTGACTGTTATTAACGATGACTGAAGCTTGAGGACCGCTGACCATAAGGCCGCCACCTGATTGACTTTGATTATCTCTCACCACAGAGTCTGATAATAAAAGTTGGCTGTTTCCGGTGACTAAAATACCTGCCGTTTCATTTACAGTGTTATTGATACCGTTGTAAATTTCAAATCCGTCAATCACCACAATGGATTGGCCGGCCAATTGAGCGTCAATTTCAATGACACGGTCAGCCAGGGTGGCCCACTGACTTTTGTTATTACTGCGAATGCCGTTTTCGGCATCTGTACAATTGAGATAGCCACCGGTAAACCATTTGGGTTTGCTGATAACAAAATGATCTAAATAGGGTGCTTGGGTGGTGACACGGACAAAGACATCGGCATCATCATAAGCATCCACAAGATGTCGATAATCACAACTGGCATCGGTACCTACTGTCACAAAGCCCCAGGTCAGAGAACTGATTAAAGTCATTATAAGGGTGAAAGTTATTTTCACTGTTTTCATGGCTACACTCTTTTTAAAATTTAGTGTAATCATTTAACGGTTTTCAAATCTGAAAAGCCTGAAAACAGTCTGAAAGAATCTGAAAAAAAATAAAAAGAGATTATTTTATGTTCTGATGTCATGAAATTCTTTGGATTTACGAATTAAAGAAACAGGTGCCTTATTGGCGGGTGCTATCTTTTAAAAGGAGTAAAACAATGAAGACTATTTTAATCGTCTTAATGACAATAATGAGTTTGCCGTCAGCGGCGTTTAGTTTCTGGCCGGGCGGGGCAGCACCGTGTAATACAACTTTGCAGGCTTGCATCGATGGTAGTCCGACGGGTGAGTATATCGAAATTCGCACTAACAGTACCATTAATGAGAATATTTTTGCCAATAAAGCCGTGTCTTTGGTGGCAGGAAACGGCTATAAACCTGTTTTTTCAGCAGGGAATAATGTTTTTGTCTATGCCAACGGGGCTTATACCGTGCGAGTGAAAGGACTCACCCTGTTAAATGGTCATATCGAAGTTGTTGGTGTTGGAGTCAGTCACAATATTTATGTGACCCATAATAATGTTCAAAGGTTAAATGCCAACCTGGGTGCTATCCGAGTTTATAGTACTTCCAATAGTGACATTAATTATGATGTCAGTTTCAACGAAGTCTATGTTGAATTTATTAGCTCTCCAACCGAAGAATTTGGTGCTATGAGTGTCTATAAAACACTGGGAACCGGCACCATGACCGGTCGAATTTACGGTAATAAGGTAACGGCTGTTGGCATTGAGTCACGCGGTATTATGTTGGATGAGCGTGCCGGTGGTTCAATTGATATGAATATAATTGGCAATGAGATTTTCGGATCCACGCAAGGTGGTGTTTACGTTGTGAGTAAAGATAATTCCAGTAATATCCATGCCAAAATAGGCAGTAATGCCTTTTATCGGCATGATGATTTCTATTTTCCATCCGGTGTACATCTTGAGGCGCAGGATGGTGATATTGAGGCGGAGATTGTCAATAACAGTATGATTGAATCTCGTTATGGTGTCGATATTATTGAAGTGCCCGGTGCATCGGTAGATGCTTATGTTTATAATAATTTGGTGGCTTATGGCAGCACCGGTTTTTATTTTCCGGCGGCCGCCACAGTGACCCATGACTATAATTTGGTCTATGGTGTTAGTAGTAATACCGGTTATACACCCGGTGCCAACGCTTTGGCGGTTAATCCACAATTGGTGGGCTTACAGAATGCCCGCTTACGCCCAGGTTCACCGGCCATTGACAGTGGCGCTTCGCTGGCTTTGTTTGCTTTAGGCGGGAGTCCGTTTATTGATGCCGATGGTGGTTTGCGCATGAAGAAAAAAGGCAGTGGTGCAGCGTTATTAGATATCGGTGCTTATGAATCTGGGGATGTCTTTTATACCCATGAGAATAAAGGATCGGGTTCACATGTCAGTGCTTTAGATCATCCGGATTTGGATGGTGACAGTGCTGCCGATGAAATTCATATCACATCGAACTGGTCAAACAATGGTGCTGCAGGTCCCTATAATAATGACAACGAAGCTATTTATTACAGTACAGGCACATGGCAGATATTTAATGAAGGCTTCGTTGATATTGAGCCCAACGCTGCTTTTAACGTGGTCAAATTTGGTGCCTCAGTCAACACTTTTGAACATGAAGTGACATCATCAGGTGCTAATGTCACCACCTTAAATCAATCCGGCCTGGACGGTGAATCACAACGTATTTTACAAGTCACACAGCATTGGACGGGGGTTTACAATGATCATCCACCCGGGGTGTGGTACGGATTTGGTAACTGGCAAATTTCTAATTTTGACTTGGCCAATATTCCAGTTGGTGCCAACTATAACGTTTATTACCAGGAACCCAGTAAAAGTGCCTGGGAACATGTGGCTTCAGCCGAAAATACCGTTGGAAATTCAACACGATTGGATAATCCAATCATCAATGGTGTGCCTTGTGCACAAGTGCATGTCACGCAAAGTGCCTCGGAGGGTATATTTAATGGCCATCCCATTGGTGTCTGGTATTCATCGGGTTATTGGCGGGTATTTAATCAAGATGGCGTGGCGATACCGGTTGATGCCGCCTTTCATGTGGTAGTCAGTCCTGAGCAAGTCGCTGAATGTAGTGATTTAATTTTTAAGGATGGTTTTGATTAAATTAAGGTCACAACAATGAAAGCCTGGCGTATTAGTCGGGCTTTTTTGTGGTCTTATCCCGGCTGACCATCCGCCCGCGGTTTAAACCACACAGGGATGTAGCGAAGGGTGAACAATAAAAAGGCCAAAGCCCAGAGGCCACCGGATATCAACATGCCGTTGAAATAGCTGAGTACGCCGAGTATTGGTAAAATCGAGCGAATCAGAACAGCCAAAACAAGTAAAATAAAAATTGGGACCAGTACTTTGGGTGGATTGTGTAAGTTACGACCGCTATGGCCATAACTGACGCGGGTCATCATGCCGACAGTAATGATACCCAAGCAGCCAATGGTTAAGACATGTAAGGCCAGGTAATATATTCCCGGTTTAAAGATTATCGCAAACAGCAAAATAAAACCGATAACCAGCATGGCATAGCCTATATGCAAGACCCAGACCAAAGGTTTGAGCCAGATTTGTTTGTTATACCAGCCGAATAATCGAATACTGTGTAAAATCACATTGATGATAGTCAGGCTGCCCCAAAGCCAGGTAATGTGCGGTGCCAAAGCGAAAGCAAAAATCCAGGCAATCATGACCGGCGGTATGGATAATTCAATGGCTCTGTACTTTTTGGCCACATAAGGCTTGGGTACACCATTTTGACTAAACATGGGAAATACACGGCCGGCCATAATCACAATCAATAATAAAACCCAGTAAAAGACAAAGTTAGTCAGAGACCGGGCCCAGGTATATTCGCCGGTGAGTATGGCCACATGAACAGATATATTGATAAAAGCAAATAAGCTCACCAGCCCAATCATAAAGTAATTGCGCTTGTTGCCGGCCTGAATGAGAGGAATGGCAATCATAATCGCTAACATGGGTAAATAAAGACAATCCACCAAAGCCACCAGCCAACCGGGTAAGCCGGGAATAAAAGCAATGACTCGACCCAATAGCCACATTAAGCTCAAGATGGCGAGTGTCAATGGCGTGGAGGTGGGTCGGCGGGTCCAGTTACCGATGGCGGTGAGTAAAAACCCGCCAATCACGGCCATGGTATAGCCAAACACCATTTCATGGGCATGCCATAAATTAGGGGTGTAATAACCCAAGCCTGAAAAAATAACACCATGATGCTGGTATAACAGCCAGGCCAGAATCAGGCCAAAGCCACCTAGCCCGGCCAGTAAAAATAAAGACCGAAAACCCAATGCGAACACGCCGTAATAAGAGCGAGGTAAATCTGACTGTCTATTTATCATGTTGTTATTATAGTGAGGGTCGTCAGTGATTGGATTGATTTGGGTCAAAAAATTGATTGATTCCTTTGAAAAAGGTCACAATAATGGCGCTTTACACAGAGAACAACACAGGGCATGACATTGAATCACCTCAATCAAAGACAACCGGCGGCATTCGCACTGTTGTTTGGTGCCATATTAATCAGTACTTCCAGTGTTTGGGTTAAACTGGCAGACTTGGCCCCCACAGTCAGTGGTTTTTATCGGATGGCCATTGGCGGTGGTTTGCTTATCGTTATTTGTGTCATGACCGGCCGCCAACTTTGGCACAGTGGTGCTTATTCCTTTAAATTATTTATTGCGGCTTTGTTTTTCGCGGTCGATTTATGGCTTTGGCACCGCAGTATTATTTTTGTCGGACCCGGATTAGCTACGGTGTTGGGTAATTTCCAGGTTTTTTTATGACCTTGTTCGGTGTATTGTTTTTAAGTGAACGGGTTGGCTGGCGTTTTATGTCAGGTTTGGGCTTGGCTTTTATCGGCTTATTCTTACTGGTGGGTGTTGACTGGAGTCAGTTTGATAGTGACTATCGCATGGGTGTTGTTTATGGTTTGTTAACGGCTGTGGCCTATACCGGTTTTATGCTGGTTTTACGGCAATTACAGGGCTTGAAAGACAGTTTGTCGCCGATGTCAAATTTAGGTATGCTGTCTTTAATGTGTGCCGCTATCCTGGCGCTGATTGCAGTTTTTGAAGGTGACTCATTCGTCATTCATGATAATCAAACCCTATTTTCGATGATCAGTCTGGGTGTGTTTTGTCAGGTTGTCGGCTGGGTGGTAATTACCCGGTCCATGCCACTATTAGCCACTTCACTGGTGGGCTTAATATTGTTATTACAGCCGGCTTTGTCGATGTTATGGGATGTTGTATTCTTCAGCCGACCCACGTCGATGCTCGATATCGCAGGCTTTTTAGCCGTCATGATTGGTATATATGTGGCTTCGGTACGGCGTAAAAAAGTCATAAGAATGAACAGCTAAGCGGTAGCTTCAGGAATGATTTAATCATGGTTTTTTAACGATAATTGCTTTAAAATAATTGAGGTTATTTTAAAATTTTATTTTTATGAAAATTGATCAGGCCATTATCTTAGACCATGCCATACAAAGAAATTTAATTAAGCAATTATTAGAAACCCAAGGGGATTCTGAGAATCGAAGACAATTGTTTAAACAACTCACTCTGGAATTGGCGATTCACGCCGATGCGGAAGAGCGGCATTTTTATGTACCCTTGATAGAAATTGACAGCACGCAGGATGATGCCCGTCATGGTATCGCAGAACACCATGAGATTGAAGAATTGGTTGAACAGGTCGAACAGGCTAAAATGGATTCCTCTGCCTGGTTAAAGCACGCCCAAAATTTGGCTGAAAAAGTGTTACATCATTTAGATGAGGAAGAGCAGGATTATTTCCCCAAAGCCAATGATGTGTTGAGCGATGAACAGTCTGATGAATTGGGTGGTCATTACCTGAACGCCATGAATGATGCCCGTAAGAGCAATCCCTGATCATGCTTGATTTTCTTGGAATCAATGTGGAGCATTATATTGACTGGGGCGTCATTTTGCGTCATTTGTTATTAATTGGCTTTGCCCTGATTCTGACCTTGCCGGTAGCAGTTAATCGCGAAGCCAACTCAAGCGGTGGCGGGGTTCGTACATTTCCCCTGGTGGCTGTAGCCACCTGTTCTTATACTTTGCTCAGTTTAGATGTGTTAGGTGATAATGGCGAAGCCATTGGTAAATTTATGGCCGGTATTGTGACCGGCATTGGTTTTATTGGCGGGGGTGCTATTTTAAAGATGAAAGATGATTCAAAGGTGTCCGGCTTGGCCAATGCTGCCAGTATTTGGAACACCGGTGCCATCGGCATGTCCGTGGCCTGGCAACGATTTGAAATAGCTATTATTATTGCTGTGATTAACTTTTTGATTTTGCGGATTGGCCATGATGCCAAAAAGATGGTTAAAGAAAACAATCAACAAAAAAATGAAAACAAGTATGAAAAAGAAACCAAATCTGATTAGCAGATTTGTTATGTTAGGTCACAATGACTTAATGTATTTATAAACTAAAAAGAGAGAAAATTCATGAAAACAAATAAAATTATCGGCCTGGTCTTGTTAATACTGGGCGCTGTTTTGGTATTCTTTGGTTTAAATGCGGCTGATGCGCCATTAGAAGAAGCGTCTGAAGCGCTGACGGGTCGTTACAGTGATGAAACCATGTATTATCTGATTGGCGGTGCGGTGGCTGCTGTCGTGGGTATTGTTTTACTCATTAAAAAATAATAAACATCATCAACTAAAAAACCCCGCTTAGTGGCGGGGTTTTTTGTGTACACTTCGGTCGCTACCTGAGTACGTGACCGAGTAATGAAAGTACCAGTAACACCAAGAAAATAAAGAATATAATTTTGGCGATTCCTGCTGAGGCACCGGCGATACCACCAAATCCTAAGGCGGCGGCAATCAGCGCGATAACTAAAAAGACTAATGCCCAATATAACATAATAAAAACCCTCGTATTTTTGTTAAAAGATGCCGGTGAGGCTTATTCCCCACCGGCTTGATGACGGTTATTTTATGAATCTTTGACAACCTTTAACTGGTTATCAACACTGCGAACACCGTCAGTATTTTCAGCGATTTGCTCCACCAAATCTTTTTCAGCTGAGCTGTTAACTTCTCCTTCTAAGGTGACCTTTCCATACATGGTGTCGACATTGACACTGAGACCTGAAGTTTCGCTGTTCCATAACAACTTCGATTTAATGGTTGCTGTGGTTGTGGAATCATAATACCAATTACTAAATGAACGATCGGCGTCATGATCATCGTGATCATCATCATGCATTTCATGATTCATTTTGTCAGGTTTTTCCACGGTCAATTTATTTTTAACCTTATCAACGCCTTCAATGCCTTTGGCGATTTCACCGGCCAACTCTTTATCAATTTCAGAGTTAACTGTACCTGTTAACATAACAGTTCGGCCTTTGACATCGGTGTCAATTTCAAAGTTATTTAAATGTCGATTGACCAACAGTGCGGTTTCTACTTTACCATCTAACCAGGCGTCCTTGAGTTTGTCGTCATTATCATACTGGGAATTATTTGCCAGTGCGTAAGGTGTTACAGCCAAAGATGCTGCTAAGATAGTCGTTCGTATGGCGTTTCTTAACTTGTTTGATTGATATGTTTTCATAATTATTGTCCTCATATTAATTAAGTAATACCACATGCCGAATGACATGATGGTTTTCATTATAGGGATGTACCGTTAATGGAAAGTTATTGAAATGTTAAAAACAGGTTAGCGATAACCCCATGTAAACTATTGAAAGTAAAGGCAAATGTATGCAGCGCCTTTGTTTGCAGTAGATTAAGAGGTGCTTAATTAACAAGTGTAATTAATTTTTTTACCAGTATAAAAAGGCTTCTAATGGATGCTTCTGTGACACGTATGAGTGGTATCTGCAATGGCTTTTGTTACAATGGTCATATTCTTGTCAGTGGTTTTAAACGACCTTTTCCATGCAGTCTCAAAAAGTTGGACATAGTCTTTTGCGCGGTGTTTTCCTGATGTTAATGGCCGCTCTGGCATTTAGTGTTATGAATGTTCTGATTCGCGCAGCTTCACAACAGCTTCACGCCTTTGAAATAGCTTTCTTTCGCAATGTCTTTGGTTTACTGTTTATGGTGCCGTGGTTTTTTAAGCACGGTTTGTCGGTGATTAATACAGGCCGCTTACCCTTGTTTATGATTCGCGCGGTATTGGGTATTATTTCGATGTTTTGCTTTTTTTGGGGGTTAACGGTCTTGCCTCTGGCAAAGGCTGTGGCTCTGGGCTTTACCGTGCCGTTGTTTGTCACGGTGGGTGCGGCCGTGGTGCTCAAAGAAGCGGTGCATGCACGCCGTTGGGCAGCGGTTGTGATAGGTTTTATCGGCACCTTGATTATTCTCAGGCCTTCATTGGATGGTGATTTAATCCCGTCTCTGGTTGTGGTCTTTTCGGCTTTAACCATGGCGGCATCTGTGCTTATCATTAAAGACCTGTCTCGTACAGAAAATCCAAATACCATCGTTATTTTTATGGTTCTGCTGATGACGCCCTTATCATTTCCGGTGGCTTTGACGGTCTGGCAGTGGCCGGATGCCTGGGGTTGGTTATTGCTTATTATGTTGGGCTTTAGCGGCAGCCTGGCGCATTTGCTCTTTACCCATGCCATTCGTGGTAGTGAGGTCTCTTTGGTGATGCCGTTTGATTTTGCCCGTTTACCTTTTGTGATTATACTGGCATGGGTTTTCTTTCATGAAAGCGTTGATCATTGGACATTAATCGGCGCTGCCGTGGTGTTTGCTTCCGGTGCTTATATCGCCCATCGGGAATCACAACTGGAAAAACGTCGTGCTCGATTGTTGAAAACAACCGGTTAATGAATCAATTACTGCACAAAATCGGACAATGCCGTGTCTGCGAAGCCCATTTACCGCTGGGTCCAAGACCGGTGGTACAAGCGTCCAGTCAAAGCCGGATTCTGATTATTGGTCAAGCGCCGGGAACTCAAGTCCATGAAACCGGTATTCCCTGGAATGACGCCAGTGGTGATGAGTTACGCCGTTGGCTCAATATGGATCGTGATTTATTCTATAACCCGGCTGTTATAGCGATTGCACCCATGGGTTTCTGTTATCCCGGCCGGGGTCGTTCGGGTGATTTGCCGCCTCGCCCCGAATGTGCGCCATTATGGCATCAGCCCTTATTGAAGTTGATGCCGAAGATTGAGTTAACCTTATTAATCGGGCAATACGCTCAAAAGTACTATTTAAAGAACAAGCCCAAGACCCTGACTGAAACGGTGCGCAACCGTCATGACTATCTACCCGATTACTTCCCATTGCCACACCCATCGCCACGTAACCGCTATTGGCGGATGCAAAATCCCTGGTTTGAGGAAAAGGTCATCCCTGAACTCAGAGAACGCGTCAATGCTTGTCGCATAGACCTTTGAATGGGTTATTAATGGCTGTTAATATCATTCCTATAATTCTATAATAAATTTATAAACGCTATTTAACCGAATTGTAGAGCGTAAAAACTACTAAACAGGAATACAGACATGACATTAGATTTCAAAGTCAGCCACCTTAAAGCAAAGCCATTAACCACGAAAAACAATAGCCACTTAATCCATTTCGTCAAAAAACAACAAAGAGCGATGGGCCTGACTAATCTGCAGTTAATAAAACGGATGGGCTTTAGCAATACCAACAAGGCCTTACGTCGCTTACAGCATTTTGAACAAACCGGACAATTACCGAATACCTATCGTCAGAAAATCGGTGAAATTCTTGGTTTTGAACGTGCTGACATCAAGCGACTCGAAAGCCAGCATCTCAATCATCAATTTGCTGATTTGCAGTTATTTATAAGTCACTTTGATCACATATGGCTGCATCGAAAAATGATTATCCATCATCGGGACTATGCCAATATCACTTTTGAGGGTTTTTATTTAAGTGTGGCTTATCTGGGTACGCCGAAATATAACATTGGCATGTTATTACAGCATTATATAAACGGTGATTGGATTTATGGCGGGCTGTGCTGTGATCAAGTCTATGTGATTGGTGCCGGCGGCAGTCCTTTATCGGGCCGTAACAGTTGCCATGGATTTTGCATTGGCTGCCGTAATCAGCGCTCTTTTAAGCTGTCGTCTTTTGGCACGATACTGAAAGCACATAAAAAACTAAAGGTGGCGAGTGAACAGCGCCAAACCGATAAAACACTCGCAGATTTACTGCGAGCGTTTCCTCGTAAACCGGTTTATTGATTTTTTAAAGGTCGTCTAATTCAGCCAGCAGTTCATCGACGGCTTCACACGCAGGCTCAAGATTGTCTTCATCCACATCTCGTAATTTATTGAGCTTTTGTGAATAAGCGGCAATGGACATGAGTTTACCCATGTCACCGGACTCGACGATATCCTGCATTTTTTCGCTGACTTCCTGTAGCTTATCTTTTAAGACTTCTTCCGAACAAGGCGCATCGCAACCGCTGAGGGAGACCAGGGAACCAGCCAATAAGCCAATCATTAAGATTTTTTTCATTATCACGCTCTTTTTTTGAATGGGATGATTGTAGCGTATTGATAAGACAAATGGGTTAACTACAGTCAGGTATGAGTAAATTTGTGGCATTGTTCTCATTATGAATGGGGAGAAAGGGCGTATTTGGTTCAGAAATAAATAGGTCAGTCAGTAATATCCTAAAAAAATTGTCTCGACTGAAGACTATTTCGTGTGGTTTTGTGGGGCAGCGGCATTATAAGGGATAAACAAACAGAGAAAATCATGGTCAACGTAATCAAAATAGTGATATTTATGTTCATTGTCATGCTGGCACAGTTAGCAGCTGCAGATCCATCCAACATGACTGATATTAAAAAACTGGATTCATTAAACTGGATCGATATCAGCAAGCAAGAATACCTCGAAAATCGATTGGCTTGTGAGCTTAAAATTCAAGAGTATAAGTGGTCAAAAAGCCTGTGGCCGAAAGAAAATGCGACACCTAAACCGGGATTTAAAGAAGTGAAAAATGCTGCATTGGTGATGGATCAGGTGTTTGATAATGTAAAAAAAGAAGCGGTTTTATCCAGTCAGTTTAACATTCAGATTTCACATGAGATGCTTAAACATGACTTAAAAAGAATGGTCACTCAAAGTCAGGACATGACCGGATTGAAAGAGATGTTTTCTCTATTGAACAATGACCCCAGAACAATCTCTGAATGTATTTCTCGTCCTTATCTGGTGGCGCAAAAAATAAGATACAGTTATGCCTGGTATCTGCCGATACATCATAAAACCAAAACACAGGCTGAGTTGCAGCTCGATGACTATAAACAATACGGTGAGCTTAACAACATCAATTCGAATGAAATGGTATATCAACAACAAACGGACCTGACAGAATATCGGCATCAGCCAACCAAAGAATTCTCAGTGACACTTGATGAGAAAGAATTCCAGGCAAAAATAAAGGCAACGAAGCGCCCGCAGTTACAAGAAACAGCATCAGGATTTATCTATCAAGAGATTATAGAGCTATCTAATCATCAGCTAAAGGTGAGAAATCTGTATTGGAAGAAACAACGTTTAAGCACATGGCTCAATCAACAAAAGACAACACTATCTGTACCGGATTTGAGTGAAGAAAACATAATAATGCCGATAATGCCTGTCGACAAAAAAAGTCAATTTGATGTCAAACAAATGCAGTCTGATTCATGGCGCGAAGAACGCCTCATAGGACCTAGAAGCAGCCATTCAGCCGTCTGGACCGGCAGTGAAATGATTGTCTGGGGTGGATTAAACGACGGAAACGAATTAAATACCGGCGGTCGATATAACCCCATAACAGACAGTTGGCAAACAATGTCTATCGACATGGCACCACAGGCAAGGGGTGGTCACATAGCGATATGGACCGGCAGTGAAATGATTATTTGGGGAGGATCGAATAGTGTGGGACTCACTTCAGGTGGACGCTATAACCCGCTCAGTGATAGCTGGCAGACGATGAATCAAGTGGGTGCACCAGAAAAAAGAACGTTTTACTCAGCAATATGGAGTGGCAGTGAGTTAATTGTTTGGGGAGGTCAAAATAGTTCTAGCTATCTTAATAACGGCAGTCGATATAACCCGACAACCGATTCATGGCAGCCGACTTCGTTAAGCAATGCCCCGGATGTGCGTCGAAATCATACAGCTGTCTGGACCGGTGATCAAATGATTATTTGGGGTGGGTTTAATCTCAGCAATGGTCTCGTTGCCCTCAACAGGGGCGGTATTTATTCACCGGATACGGACAGTTGGCAAATTACGCAATCGGGCCCAGGCGGGCGATATAGTCATAGCGCTGTTTGGGCCCCATCATTGGGAGAGATGATTGTTTGGGGTGGTAACGATGGTAACTTGACGTTAAACAATGGAGGGATATTCAACCCCACATCAAATACTTGGCGATCTATGTCCAACGACCCAAATCATGACAGCCGGTCCACGCACGTGGCTTTTTGGACTGGTGATTTAATGCTGGTTTGGGGCGGTTCAGATGGAAGCAATCGGCTTTCCAGTGGTGGTTTATATGATCCAATGACAAACAGCTGGACATTAACCTCTCTTACAGGGGTGCCCACCGTTCGGGATTTCAGCACCAAGATTTGGGCTGACACAGAAATGATTGTGTGGGGTGGCCGAATAGGGGGTTCTTATTATGAGACAGGCGGGCGATATAATCCTATTCAAGACAGCTGGGCAGCGACCGCTTTAACAATGCCTGATGAGCGCGTTGGCCATAAAATGGTATGGACCGGTAACGACATGATTGTCTGGGGTGGCTTCAGTGATGGCATGGTAATAGATACAGGTGGCCGGTATAACCTCATGACAGATACCTGGACGCCTACAAATATGAGTAATGCACCGGCTGCCAGGGAAGACTTTACTGCAGTGTGGACGGGAACCGACATGCTGGTGTGGGGTGGCTATGATGGTGACAATGGTGGGACTTATTTTAATGATGGGGGGCACTATGATCCCATTACCGACAGCTGGACAGCAATACAGGGTTTTTCACCCGATGCCCGGCGCAGCCATCAAGCGGTTTGGAGCGGAGAAGAGATGATTGTTTGGGGTGGTTATGATGAATCATCTATATTTAATTCAGGTGGTCGATACCATCCGGAATTGGGTATATGGTCGTCTACCGATATGAATCTTGCTCCGGCTCCCAGGTTTTTACACAGCACGATATGGACTGGTGAAGAGATGCTGATTTGGGGCGGCACTAACACCCAGACTGATTTCGCAGATGGCGCGCGTTATGACCCGGAATCGGATGTGTGGACCCTGATTAATCCTATCGGTGCGCCTTCAAAAAGAGAGGTCCACACCGCTGTATGGACCGATGAGGAGATGATTATTTGGGGTGGCTATAACGGTACCAATTTTCTCAGAACCGGCGGCCGCTACAATCCGGTGACCGATACCTGGACCGAAACCGAACCGTTGGCACCCCAAGCCCGAAATTGGCACACAGCGGTTTGGACCGGAGATGCCATGATCATCTGGGGTGGCAATAACGGCAGCGTGATGAACAATGGTGGTGTCTATGATCCGGTCACAAACACCTGGTTGCCGACTCAAATGACCGGAGCCCCTGAATCCAGATGGTTGCACCCGGCCATCTGGACCGGCCAGGAAATGATTATCTTCGGTGGCAGTAATGGCACAAATCTACTGAACTCGATGGGCGTCTACTATCCACCTTCATGGGCCAATGACGTTATCTTCGAGAATGGTTTTGAAGGGTTGTGATTAAATAGCCTGAAGCCGGTGCTTTATTTAACTTTGTAGCGAAGCTTTGTTGTGTTATTGGCTTTAAACTTGGCTCTGCGGTTTCGTCTGCGCATTAGCCTGTCTAGTTTGAAATCAACGGGTTTTGTGTCTTTCTTGAGTTCGCTGACCATTTCTCTGGCGATTTGACGATCTTTGACCATGAATAGGGATTTGAGGTAGATCCACATGATGCACTCCGTTGGTTGCTTATTATTTACAATAGCATAGGGGAGCGGGGTTTTTGAGTGCTGGAAGTTATGTTTTGGGGAGTGACTACACGAGAATGGTGCCGAGATTGGACGCTAACAGGCTTTTAAGTCATTGAAACTAAGTTATATTAATTTTGATAAATAAAATGTAACATTATTTGTAAGAACATATAAATGCAAAATGATGCTCTTTTTTAATGGGTTCGAGACATTTGGTTTAGTGATAGATTGAATCTATTGATTGTTGTTTTTTGATTGGATTTTAGTGTTGTTGGTCTCTTCTGCTAAATAATTGCAGCCACAGGCCATGCATTTATCTGGAACTCTTTTTAAGCTAATTGGTTTGTTTTTTAGGGTTGTCCAGAATACGCTTAAATGACATTTTGGACATTGAATATAAAACACCGTATAAAAACCAGAACCAACGAACAACAATAAGCAGATAGGTTTTAGCCAGTTAAACCAACTGTTATCAGCGTATATCAAAACAATCATTAATAACCAAGAACCGTAAGCCAGATAATCTGACTTTCTGAATTTGACACGTATTGATTCTTGAATTGTCATTGTTTATTTTTTTAATTTAATAATTATAAATTATCTTATCCCACTTAAAAACCGTACAAAGTGTTTTAAGCCCAAGGATATACTATAAAAAATTAAGAAAATTATAAACAGTCCTAACAATATACAAACACCCGCTGACACATAACTGAACCAAACGTATGGAAAAGTAATCAGTAGCATTTCATAAAGCGACCAAGTCCAAGTAAAGCCGAATACAGGTAATACAATGAGCCCAAAAAACACCATTGCGATAAATATAACAAGTGATTGAAGTCTGTCTTTCCAGTTCAGTCTTTTGGCTTTGATGGCTTCGAGTTTGGCTTGGTATTTGTTCATTAATTTTATTCTAACTTAGCTTACTGTGTTAACTTCAGTATAATTGATTTGAATGATTTCAGGTAATTGATGATGATTAAATGGATAACAAGTATTCTAATTTTATTAGCACCATTTATTTCTCAAGCTGAGAAATATGAATATGCTGGCTATTATGGGTCAGGAGAAATGAGCTGGTTTGTATTCGATATTTCAAATGGGCGAATTAGTATGGGAAATGCTATTTTAGATAACATAGTTTATAAAGATTGCTCTAATACTAAATTCAAGTGCATTGAAACTGGAAATGAAATATATTTTGCCCCAAGGATAATTAATCGAAGTGGTGAATATACCAGCCCATTTGGAAATTATGAAATTTATAGTAATAAACAACGCTTACCTTTTAATACAAATATAGAGTACAAAATTATAAAAATTTATCCTTATTTTTCAGAAGTGAAAACTATTTTTTATAATACACAAAAAGGTGTATTGGCTATTTTGGAAGAAGATAAACAGCATCAATTTGCTTCTCATATTGCTTGGCTAATGAGTCAATGTGGTCTATTGTCAGACGAAGACTGTTTAGAAGAAGTTGAATGAGATTTTTTTTGGGAGTGTTGGAACCAAAGAATGGTGCCGGGAATGGACGCTAACTGTTTGTTAAACTATTGAATATATTAAATATTTATCTTGATCATTTAAATGTAACATCATTTGTAACAACATAAATGATAAGTGATGTTAAGTTTTGAATACTTTATAGGGCTTTATTTCCAATAATACACTAAAATAATTATTTTACTAAGATTTTTTATGGAGCCGATTTCTGGAACAACAGCAGCTATTACCATATTTCCTTTGATGCTTGAATGGATTAAAGAAAGAGCTGCATCTAAACAACCTACAATGTCTGAATTTATGGAATGGCTGTTATCAAATCATCACAATGATATTAAGATTTTGCTTGAAAGTAATGAAAGGTTAAGTGTTTCCATTAAAGCATTTATTGTTGATAACCATCAGGTTGCAATGAAAAAACTTGATGAAATACATAAGGCAGTGACGAAGCTATATGCAAGTGATTATCACACTGGTAAGATTATCAATGCAATTGAACCAACTCTTGGCTTGTCTGAACAAGCTAAAGAATTTTTGAAACAAATTAATGATCGCGAGGCTTCAAAAATATTGGAGATAAAAGATTTGCAAGGAACGCGATACAGGCCGCTGGATGGAAACAGCAGAATGGGAAGTTTAGAGATTAATGAAAAAAGATTTATTCATGACGACTTAAATGATTTGGTAAATACTGGTTGTTTGTTGTTAGAATTCAATGATCGAGGCGCAAAAGTTTATTGCATCACACGATTAGGTGCTTCTATAGAGATTCAATCGTAAATTTGCAATTGTCTGGATTAAAGTATATTTGATGTTTTCTTGCTGGTTCGCCGTGTAATGAACATTTAATTATTTTCTTACTCTCATACTTAAGTTTTTCTGAGTGCACAATTTTATTAATAATCTGGAAAAAATTAATTCCGCGATTAAATAATAGTTCATATATATCCCAAGGGATGGTGGAACCACCAATACCATTTCTGTTTGGTAGTCTTAGGCCATTATTCCAAACAATATAGCCCGCATGTGAATAACCATTTCTTATATTAGAATTAAAAGCTTTTTCCAAGCATTCAGCTAAGTCAGTAAATCCGAGTTTGTTTGAATGGAGTATTAGATTTTTAATAACTTTATTAGTGTTAGGAGTTATTGTTGATCCTTGAGAGTTTTCTTTTACAATATCAGCAAATGGAGCAATGCCATTTGATTTTCCGCTGCAAATATTCAACATCTTTTTAATAATTTCATACAGGCCGCTTGATTCGGCTATATGGCAGTAAAATGCTAATGAAATGCGGACTTTCATCTTCGAATTATTGATAGTTTCGATAAATTCAATATATTCTTCGAATGCCCTCAAAGATTCAACTGCTGTATTCCACCCAGCATCTTGCATTCCTCTAAATTCGGGTGATAAGGCAATTGCAAAGTGTAGTTCATTTTTCTTTTTCGCTAATACTAATAACTCTTTAAATGATTTTTCAAATAAAGTGAAAAACTGTTCGTTTTCAATCTTTATAGCTTTAGTTTTATCCATGTATATATGTATACTTAATATTAAATTAGCAAAAAAGTCTAATACAATGAGGTTAGACTGAAGTCCGCTCATTTGGGTTAAATATCGATTCTCCAGCTTAGATTATAGTTTGAGAATGTTATAATTAAGTATGGAAAAAATCACTGGTACATTTCATATTCCTCAATATCCAATAAAATACGTCTATATTGATATTGATGATCAATGTTGCTTTCTAGCAGAAGACATATTCTCTGGTTTACGTTTAAAGTATAGCGAAAATTGTATTTTTGAAGAAGGATTATTTAATTCAGACGCTTTTGCTGATGAAATTTTTGATTTAAATATAACATCCCTAACCACATTAAACGTAGATGGAATAGAGAACTGTAAACTAATTACACCAATGGGTGTTGCTATAATAATTTATTTTACAATCCATATTGGTTAATATAAGTTACTAACTGGAAATGGAATTGCTGATGACTTTAATGGCCTTAAAAAACTAAACAAATCTATTACACTAAAAGAAGTTTATTCAGCAGCTAAATCCAATGAGGGAAATGTAGTAGATTTTTCTTCCATTAACACCATTGCATGTGCTGGTTTAATGAAAAAAATTGCTTTATTGTCCTTGATTAAAAAAGATAGTTTTATAAATTACTCTTTCGTAAATTCTTTAGCAACTCGCGTCTTGCCATTTAGTGAAGCATTTATTGTCTCAGAACAAAATCGAAACTTCTTCCAACGCATATTTAAAGCAAAGAAGAAATATTATTAAATAAATTTTGTAGTCTAAATTAAGGCACCAATCTATTTATTCAATAATTTATTAAGCTTGTCACTCTGAATTGATAAATCATCAATATGTTTCTCAATATCTTTTTTCGTCAATGTATAGTCTCGAATACAAAAAGAGTCAGGCTCCTCTTGAGTTAATTCGATTAATGACTTATCAGGGCTATATTTAGTCTTAGACTTTGCCTCTTTGATCTCATCCGAGATTTTAAAATACAGAATGATTAAACCATAAGGATTAGGCAAATGTTGACTATAGTTTTTTAAACTGGCGTATTCAGAACTTAACTTTAAAAATATTACGTGTACTTCAGGGTCTATATCGTCACTTTGTTTAATAGTGTGATCAAATTTCCACTCGATTCGCCTCATCAGGCCTTTAATGTTTTTAAGATAGTAATAACACCTGTAATGATCATCTCTTATATATCTAAATAACATTTGAAGCTTAATATTTGTCTCGTTCAAATAATTCAGGATAATGAAAACGACAACGCTTGTACCAGCGCTGATAAGGATTGTTTGAATAAATGTCATATTTCTGTAGATAGTATTATCTCAACATCTTAGCGCAAATAGATTTGAAATTAAATAATGTGGCCAGTGCCCTTTATGGATAATTATAGGTGTCAAAGCTTGGGATGTTGAAAAGAGGGGTGTTTAGTTTGGAACCAAAGAATGGTGCCCGGGAATGGATGCTAACAGATTGCTAAGATATTGACATTAATAGAAAAAATAATTTAGTTTAAATTGTTACCAACAAAAAATTAAAGTAATACCCTTTTTATGGGTTCTATAAGCTTAAGATGGTAATAGATTACAGCGAATGATAATTTCTTATCTAGTTAATTGAAGAATTGAAGTTTTAGTCTTCTTTCTTTTGCTTATTTAATATGTTTGCGAAAGCTTCTGCAATTCTTTGAAATCCAGAAACACCGCCCTGTGATACAGCAAAAAACAAAGTCACTCCAACAGCAGACCCAAAACCAAATTGGTTAGTAAATATTAAAGCGATAAATCCAAATAATCCTACCAGACCAGATAAGCCTTGAATTATTAGACCTATGTAGGCTTGAAATTTACCAAATTTATATCTTGCATCATTATCACGTTTTTCGACAGTTTTAAAGTCTTCGACTAAAGCCTTAATAAAACCTGGAGAATGCTTCTCTATTGTTTCAAGGAATAAATCTGGGCGCTCAGAAAATTGATTTATTTGAGCAAGTATATGTTGCTTTATATCACTATCAGAACTTACTTCAGCTGGGTCGACAACTTGCCCTTCTTCAGGATTTTCACCTAGATTATCTTTCAAGTAAGCTTCTCTTTTCAAGTGTATTTATTAAACTTCGATTCATGTTACTAGGAAGCTTGTGCACTCGATCAATAAAAGAACTTTGGTTTAGTGTCACCCAACAGTCAACTAGCCTGACTGGGTCAAGTGAATTAGTTTTTCGATAATAATTTTTTACTTTGATATATTCTTTCATGATTAGTCACCTTGTGAAGTGGCATTATGATGATTCAAATTGCCAATATCAAGAACTTAGACAAATAATATCATAACTAGTTTGAATATTTCATGAATCAGTAGTCATTTTCGACTTTTGTAGTAAAAAAATGACAGGTCTGTCAGAATTCCCCTATTTTAAGTTGGAATATTTTAACACAATAGAATAATGACCTCTGACTTACTAAAGGTGAGCCGACAATATATCGTAAGGTGTTAGCTTTGTTAGTAATCACGCTTTTATCATTAGGGAGATAAAGTCATGTTTACAAAAGAGATTATCAATAATATAAAAATATAAAAATGTAATAAAGGGGTTAGTACCCTTAATCGATAATCGTAGGCGTTAACGCCTGGGAATGTGTAAACGAGGGGTGTTTAGTTTGGAACCAAAGAATGGTGCCCGGGAATGGAATCGAACCATCACGGTATTTCTACCGGGGGATTTTAAGTCCCCTGCGTCTACCAATTTCGCCACCCGGGCTTTTTTGCTGGCTCTTTCTTCGCGAGTTCAGCATATCCTGCGTCGAAACTTGCTCAAGCACATGAGTGCATTCGCAAGTTATCTCCTTGACTCTGCTAAACTCACTTTGAAAGAGCCTAGCAAAAAAATCCTGTTTGCTGATTTGTCAGCGTATTTTGCTTGTTTCGCCGGTTTTGGCGAAGTGCTTCATTTTAGTTAAAAATTTGAAGCTGTAAAGGAATTTTGTGTCCTTTTTTTGGTGAAGGTGGAGGCTGAACCCGGAATCGAACCGGGGTACACGGATTTGCAATCCGCTGCATCACCACTCTGCCATCCAGCCACAATTTTTATTGTCATCAATCTTCTTTGCGAGGATATTCTCGCTTTTATTTGTTGTCAGTGCAAGTTTCGTTTTGTGTTTTGACGAATGGCTTGGGCTGAAAACAAAAAGGGCTGAATAAATCAGCCCTTTCGGTGTTTGGAGCGGGAAAGGAGGATCGAACTCCCGACCCCAACCTTGGCAAGGTTGTGCTCTACCGCTGAGCTATTCCCGCTTTGAGGGTGGCTATTTTAGCCTTAAAGATTTTATTGTCAATCCATTTTTAGAAAATTATTGAATATTCTTGGGACTTTATTCACTTTTGTTAAATTTCAATATTGAGTGGAACAAAAGCGACTGTCGGGCGCTTGATCCGCGGTGTGTTCAGATTGCGTTCGTGGCCTTTGATTCACGGGTTATGGAATTCTGCATGCGTTTCTTTAATGTTGTTAAAACCGCTGTTACGCGATGGTTTGTTCCTGAATCAGTCTCGCATGAGAGGCCAGGCAGCGCGTAAATAGACTGCCATTGAATATAAAGTGAGCGCGGCGGCGATGTAGAGTAGCCCCAGGCCGATTTGTTGCACCGGTATAATCCATAAATCAGCTTCATAAAGTAAAAAGCCAATGGCCGTCATTTGGAACACGGTTTTTATTTTACCGACCATGGCGACATTAACGGCGCTGCGTGAACCGAGTTCTGCCATCCATTCGCGCAAGGCGCTGACGGTGATTTCACGACCGACAATGACGGCGGTGGCAATCATCATGAGTATGGTGGGGTGGTCTTGCAGAAGTACGACCAGGGCGGTTGTCACGGTCAATTTATCGGCAACCGGATCTAAAAAGGCACCCAGTTTAGATGAGACATTGTATTTTCTGGCAATGTATCCATCGAAAAAGTCGGTAATACCGGCTAAAACAAACACCCAACAAGCGACAAAGCGAGACCATTCGTAGGGCATATAAAAAAAGAGAATCATGACCGGTATCAATAAGACCCTGAGTATGGTTAAGAAATTTGGAATGTGTTTGGTCATGTTGTACTTTATATCAGTTATTTGATTACAAAAACCCGCTTATTCTATCAATCATCGAGTCGATTAGCTTGATTTTTTTGGTTAGACTTGGCTGTTATTCGTCGTCGGAAGATTCCGCCCGGTATGGACCGATTAGGCTGACGACCACGCCGTCAGGCTGATATTGATTGTCAATGCTGATGGCAATCCGATGAAAGCGGGCAATCAGTTTGGCCACATACAGGCCGATGCCGAGATGGCTGCTGTTGCTTTGATCTCGGTAGGAATGCAATGAATCAAAGACAGTCGCTAATTTGTCGGAGGCAATGGTTGGTCCCTGATTAGTGATGGTAAGTTGGTAATGTTGTTGCTTTGATTGTTGCTTTAGTTTGACTTGGATGGGTTTGTCCGGTGGACTGAAATCAAAGGCGTTGTCGATGATTTTGTCTAACATTTGAGCCATTAAATCAGGATTGCCTTTGATCAGAATCGGTTGGTTTGGACCTAGGTACTGAATAGATTTTTCGTTGTTTTGGTAGGCAGGTATTAAGTCGGATAATAACTGATTCAAATCAAAAATCTGTCGTTCGTTGTCATTAATGGCTTGTTGCATGCGGCTGAGCGAGCTGAGTTGATTGAGTATAAATTTCAGTCTTGTGTTGGCTTTCGCAGCGCGGTCTATAAACGCTTGTTGGCTGGATGGTAAGCGGTGATGACTGACATTGTCTAATGAGGATTGGATTATGCCAATGGGGGTTTTCATTTCGTGCGATAAGCGACTTCCCAGTTGTTTGAGGTAATCGGTGTATTGATCGATTTGACTCAGTAATTGGTGTAAATCACGGGATAAGTCACCCACTTCATCACCAGCTTTCATGGAGGGCAGTTGTTTGTGAATGGTGCCGCTGTCATCGAGCACATGACGCAATTGCCGGCTTAAACGACGAATACGCCAGGCCAGCAAGGCGGCATAACTTAAAAACATCAGCAACAATAAAACGGCAATGACAAAAAGCCAGCCAATGGTTTGGATAAAGGTGCGAATTAAACTGCGGTGAGCCGGTGGGTGGGCTAAGGTTAACGTCATGTGGACACCTTGGAATTGGAGGTGAATCATTTGTTGGTCCAGGTTGTGTTGCGAGTCATTGTCTTTGTTGGCGAAGATAATGGGATAAAGTACATTGGTCAACCAGTCCTTATTGCCGGGTTTGGCAGCCATGTTATTGATGCTGTAGTAAAGTCGGTTTTGCTTGTCAGTGAGAACCAATCGTGCATTGTCAGGGGTGATTTGGCTGAGGCGTTCGCGCCATTTTTGATTGGCTTCAAAAACGGCTTTGAGCTGAATATTATTGTCAGCGTAATGGCCGTAATGGACGACTTGCTGGTTAAAACGGGTGTCGGTTGCAACCACACCAAGCCGGCTTATTTGGCGATTCGCCAGTTGTATTTCTACGGTGTAACCTTGCGCAGTTTCATGCCAGTAAGCTTTGTGCGGGCTGATTGCACGGCTGCTCACGGCACCCTCAGGTTGTCTGTTGATGTGTTTAACCGTGATTGTGTCACCTTCACCCAATGCAATACTGAGCCGATCCTGTTCCGGTTTTGTCAGACGGGATGAGTCTTTGACTGATACCCATAAATACAGATGTTGCTGCGTGCTTGCCAACCTGAATTGTAAATGATCATCAGGCTGATAGACGGGCAATGCTTGCCATTCATCTGACATACCATTGAGGTGCACCGGTGATGAGAGTGTCTGGGGAACGATGCCGGTAAACGGGTTGCCATAATCAGATAAATACTGTTCAAGGCTGTTGGCGATAACCTGAGCTTGTTGCTGACCGGTGGCCAATAAGTTTTGTTGGTAGCTGTGATTTAAACGAGACAGCGTTAACCACATCAAGACCGGAAAGCTAAGGCTTAACAAAGCGATGGCGCCGATTTGCCATTTCAGTTTCATGGATGCCAGCGGTAACCCATGCCGTGAACGGTTTCGATACAATCAAAATCAGCGTCAATGGCGATAAATTTTTTACGGATACGTTTGACGTGTGAGGTGATGGTGCCTTCGTCCACATAAATGTTGGCATCTTGCATTAACTGGTCTCGGGTTTTGACCTGTCCGGGATAACGGGCCAGGGATTGGACCATCCAGAATTCAGTCACTGTTAAAGGTATGTTTTGATTTTGCCATTGAACTTGTAAGTTATCGGTTAAAACGGTGAGGTGGCCTTGTTGCCATTGTTTTTGTTGCTGGCTGCTGTCGCTCAGCTCACTGCGCCGGAATAAACCGGCCACCCGAGCCAGCAAATGCGGCATGGAGATGTCTTTGCTCAGGTAATCATCGGCACCCAGACGTAAGCCGGAGACCACATCCACTTCGTGATCACGTGCAGTTAAAATGAGGATGGGTAAGCTGGCAGATTGTTGGCGAAGATTTCGACATAAATCAAAACCGGCATCCGGTTCGTCATCCAGGCCAATATCTAAAATAGCTAAATCCGGTAACTGGTGGTTAAACTGCTTTTCAGCTTGCTGGCGACTGTTTAAACCGGTGACCCGATAGCCATGCTGGGTTAAGGCCGCTTGGTAGTTGGCTAATAAATCCGCCTCATCTTCAACAATGATGATATGTTTTTTTGCATTCATGTTTTTTTCTTTTTGGTGGCGCTTATTAAACAATTTCTTACTTTTGTTGAATAAACGACATTAGTTCAGGTCAAAGTCTGTAGTCTCGGTTATTCATTGTATAATGGCACCCCGTAATTACAAACTGTCTTCCTCGTATTCAGGACATATTTATGCGAAAAACTCTTAAAATTTTGTGGTTCCTGACCAAACTCGGTTTGGTCTGTTTATTATTGGGAATTATCACAGTCTATGGAATGTATAAATATTTCGAACCGGAACTGCCTTCGGTAGAATCCATTAAAGAGTATCGACTGCAAGTGCCCTTGCGGGTTTATAGTCAGGATGAGAAGTTGATGGCAGTGTTTGGCACCAAGCGGCGAATCCCTGTGAATATTGAAGATGTGCCTGAACACCTGAAACAAGCCTACATTGCGGCAGAGGATGCTAATTTTTATGATCATCATGGCTTTGATATTAAAGGTATCATGCGTGCCGTGTGGCAAATCATCACCACCGGCGAAAAACAAAGTGGTGGCAGCACCATCACCCAACAATTGACCCGAAATGTCTTTTTGTCTCTGGACCAAACCTGGAGCCGTAAAATAAAAGAGCTGTTCCTGTCTGTGAAACTGGAGCGCACCATTTCCAAGGATGAAATTCTTGAATTGTATTTGAATAAAATACTGTTAGGCCATCGTGCTTATGGTGTGGCCGCAGCGGCTGATGTCTATTATGGCAAAACACTTGATCAGTTAACTTTGGCACAAATGGCGATGTTGGCGGCGCCACCGAAAGCGCCATCACGTATTAATCCCATAACCAGTCCGGAACGGGCACTGCAACGCCGCAACTATGTATTGAACCGGATGCGGGAACTGGATTTTATTACGCAGCAGGAATTTGAACAGGCGATTGATGAACCTGATGAAGCACGAATTCATGAGCCTGAAGTGGCGTTAGCCGCTCCCTGGGTGGCCGAAATGGTGCGCAGTGACATGGTTGATCGATTTGGGGATGCCGCCTATACCGATGGCTATCGGGTGGTGACGACCATTCATAGTGAGTTACAAATGGCGGCCCAGTCAGCCATACAAAGTGGCTTGCATGCCTATGATAAGCGACACGGTTATCGTGGTCCGGTACAGCACTATGATGAAGAAGCGATGCGGGATTTGGATCAGTTAACGGAGCAATTGAATGAATTCCCCAAGCCGGCAGGTTTACAAGCGGCTTTAATTTTACAGGTGGATGAGCAGGAATCGCAGGCACGCCTGGGGGATGGTCAGGACATTTTATTGACTTTTGAGGACAATGACTGGGCAGCACCCTATGTCGATAATTACCGGGTGGGTAATAAGCCGAAGAACATGACCGAAGTGGTTTCTGTCGGTGACGTGGTTATGGTGGCGCGCGATACAAAGGGCGATTTCATCTTAAGTCAGGTTCCCAATGTACAGGGAGCACTGATAAGCAGCAACCCGGAAAATGGCCAAATATATGCTTTGGTTGGTGGATATGATTACCAAATCAGTAAATTTAATCGTGTCACCCAAGCCAAAAGGCAGCCCGGCTCCGGTTTTAAACCCATTATCTATTCAGCTGCATTGGACAATGGATTAAATGCAGCAACCATGATTAATGATGCCCCCATCGTGTTCGAAGATGATAAATTAGAACGTGCCTGGCGTCCGGAAAATTACAGCGAAAAAATATTTGGACCCACTCGCTTACGAGAGGGGATTGTTAAATCCCGTAATCTTGTGTCCATTCGCGTTTTACGACAAATTGGTATTCAAAGCGGCCGTCAGCATATATTGAATTTTGGCTTTAATGACGACGATATCCCCAGTGATTTGTCCATTGCTCTGGGCAGTCCGAATGTCCCGATTATGGCCATGAATCGGGCTTTTGGGGTATTTGCCAACGGCGGATTCTTGATAAAACCTTACCTGATAGAAGCCGTCTATAACCAAAACGATTTGCCCGTGTACCTTCATCAGGATGTTTTAGCCTGTGATGATTGTGCCGAATCACCAAGTGAATCCAAACCGGACAGTGATAACGATGAATCGCCCAAGCCCGTTCCGGTGGTGATTAACAATGCACCAACAACACAAACTAATGAAAGCGACTCATCGGTTGAGGTGGTTTCCGATCCTGATGCCATAACCGCACCCAGGGTGATCAGTGCCGAGAATGCCTTCATTATTGATTCTTTTATGCAGGAAGTGATTCAACGGGGTACCGGTGTGCGTGCAAAAAGTTTAGGGCGTTCAGACCTGGCCGGTAAAACCGGAACCACCAATGATCAGATGGATGCCTGGTTCAATGGCTATCATCCACAAGTGGTGACCAATGTCTGGGTGGGCTTTGACACGCCACAGCCGATGGGACGTGGTGAAGTGGGTGGCCGTGTGGCCTTGCCCATCTGGATAGATTACATGGCAACCGCTTTGGCAGATTTACCTGAACAAGTAAGGACCATTCCGGCGGGTGTGGTTTCAGCACGCATTGATCCTGATTCCGGTGAATTGTTGCCACCGGGTACAAGTGGCGGCCGTCTTGAGTATTTTATGGTGGGCCGATTACCACCGACCAAGGAAGAAAATGAACAGGTTGATTATGATGACTTGTTTTGAAGAGTTAATGATTCTATTGGTCGTACTGGTATAATAATGACTGATTAAGCAGAATATCATTATGGGAAAACATGCCATTACAGCGCTGTTAACTGAAATTAAAGCCGGTCGTAAAGAATTGGTTGATGATGTTTTTGCCTTATTATATGCAGAGATTAAAAATTTGGCCGGCTATCAGTTAAAGCAACTACAACCCGGACAAACCATCACGCCCACCGTATTGGCTCATGAGTGTTATATAAAAGTAGCCAATAATGAAGATCTTCAATTAAACAACAAACGACATTTCCTGCATTACATGGGGCTTAGCATGCGCGCTTATCTGGTGGATAGCCTGCGGGCTAAGTCCACTGCCAAGAGGCAGCACGTTAAATCGTCTCAAACTTTATCCGATTGCGTTGGTGACAGCCAACTCAACTTCAGGGTCATGGAAATGGAGCAGATATTTAAACGCATAGAACAGATTGATGAAAAGCTGTTTGAGATTTTACAGTTAAAAGTGTTGTTGGGATTGACCTACCGAGAAATCAGTGAAACCATTGATTTATCTGAACGGCAAGTCATCAGACGCTGGCAACAAGCCAAAGCCCTCGTTTTGGCTATTCATAAGGAAAGCAACAGTCATGGTTGATCAGGATATTAAATACTGGCAACAAGCCAATGAAATTTATGCTGATTTAACGGATTTGTCGGTTTCAGAGGCGATTGCTGAACTGCATCAGTTGCCACATATCAATGATCAGGTAAAAAGTCTGGTGCTATCCTTAATCAGTGCCGGCCAGCAGTCCAGCCATTATTTTGATCAAGCCCTGGAAGGTTATCGCCATGCCATGAAGCAGGGGCATTTCGAAGTTGGTCAGGAAGTGGGTGACTATCGGCTGACGCAGTCGCTTGATCAGGGGGGTACCGCAGATGTTTTTGCAGCGGAAAAAATTGGCTCTGAAGTACAAAAGCCGGTGGCCATTAAATTATTTAATCACCCCGGTTATCTGTCACACCTCAGTGATCGCTTTCAAATTGAGCAAAAAGTTCTGGCGGGATTATCACATCCCAATATCGTTAAACTTTATCATGGTGGCTATAGTCTCGACGGGATACCTTATATGGTTATGGAACTGGTGGAAAAAGCCAAAACCGTTGATTCTTATGTGTTTGAACAAGGCTGCTCAAGTCGTGCTATTATCCGATTGATGATCAAGGCAGCACGGGCAGTGGCTTATGCCCACACCAACCTGGTGGTGCATCGTGACATTAAACCTTCCAATATATTGATTGACAGTCAGGGCACCCTCAAAGTTGTGGATTTTGGGATTGCAAAATTACTCAACCAACCCAAAGACCCGCAGAAAACAACCTTATTGGCATTGACACCCACTTACGCAGCACCAGAACAAATCAAGTCTGAACCCATTAGTGTCAGAACCGATATCTTTTCTTTGGCTGCGGTATGCCTACACCTCATCACCGGTGAAACACCCTTAAGCAAAGATCGCTTATTAACCGCGTGCCAAAACGATGACAGCCATGTCCATAAGTTGCTTAAATCAGCGGTTAAAGACAGTGATTTGCGTAAAATTTTATATCAGGCATTACAATCAGATCCAAACCGACGCTACCGTCACATGGATTTGTTTGCAGATGATTTAAAAGCCTGGTTAGAGCGTCGGCCGGTTTCAGCGTCGAGAGATTCCTTTTTTTATCGGATTGGTAAGTTTGCGCAACGACGCACTGCATTGTTTGTCACCAGTTTAGCACTGATGTTATTCGCCCTCAGTAGCATCGTGGTGTTTAGTTGGCAATATCAGCAAATCAGTATTGAGGTTGAGAAAAGCCGTCAGTTTAAACAGTTTTTATTGAATGTTTTTGCTGCGGCAAAACCCGAAGAGGCCAGCAGCAGTGGCATTGATGCCCGGTTATTATTGACTCAAGCCGCTGAAAATATTGATTATTTAAATTTGAAAGCGCCTGCTGACAAAGTTGAATTACTGGATGCCATTGCCCAGGCTTATTTTCAATTGGGTCTGTATGATCGGGCCGATTCGTTATGGCAGCAGGCTCACCAGCTCACACCCCAAAATCAGCCAGCCTTGTTAGGATTAGCGCAAGTGGCCGTGATTAATCATGATGCCGATGCAGCAAAACAATGGCTAGCACGTGCTCAAAGCAGTGATGTAGAGCCGGCTTTTGCCAGTCGACCTGCTGACTTATGGTTAATCCAGTCAGGCATTGCTGAATTGTCAGGCGATGAAACCCGGGCCTTATCATTGGCCCGACTAGCCTATGACCATTTCCGGAAGGAAGCGCTCATTCAACAACAATTGTCTGCCGCCCAACGGGTCGGTGATTTACTGTATAAAGCGTCCGAATCGAAACAAGCCATTGATTTCTTACAGCAGACATTGGAAACCGGCAGGCAGTCTTTACCTCCGACACACCCGCGCATTTTGGCGATAAAAAATGATTTACTGGATTTATATAACGATGTCGGTGACTATGATCAGGCCATGTTCATTAGCACTGAGCTAACCACTCAGATTGAAGCTGTGTTTGGTGAACGCCATCCAATTCTCATTGATACATTCATTTCAACTGCGGGTAGTTATCGAGCCACTGGCGATATGGACAAAGCCAATGAATATGCTGAAAAAGCTTATAATCTGGCCGTTAAATTACATGGTTTAAACAGCGCCATTACGGCTCGGGCAATGAATACTTTAGGCATTATGGCATACGTGCGTGGTGACATAAAAAAAGCCATTGAACATATTTCTCAGGCAGCAGAGATGTATGCCGACAGTCTTGGGGAAAACCACCCGGATACCTGGGAAGTGAAAACCAATTTAACGGCCTTGTTAAATATGAACCAGGAATTACAACGGGCCATTGATTTAATTGAGCCGGTTGTAGAAGGGCAGCGGCAAGTATTGGGGACCGGTCACAAATCAACCATTTATTCGCAAACTATTTTAGCCCGTTTGTATGGCGACGTGGGAAAATTTGAACAAGCTACGCCACTGGCTGAATCGGTATTAAAAAAAGCCAGGGAAAACCTGGGGCACCAGCACCCTTTAACCATCGGCAGTTATTTTACCCTGGCTAAAATTTATCAAAAACAAAACCGCTTAACCGATGCCACAACTTTGGTTGAAAATATCATTGGGTTTTTGGCTGAAGACAATGAAAGAATTATCACGGCTTATAACACCCTGGCTGATTTATATATGGCGCAAGAGGACAGTCAAAAAGGCTTATACTATAAGGAAAAAAGTTGGCAGGTGGCGGAAAAAATTCTCGGTGAAGCTAAAATCAGAACCCTCAGTCAACGGCTTAAATATGCTGAGAGTTTAAAACAAAACCAGCAGTTTGGTGCCGCTGAAGAACACATCAGTGCCGTCCAACTTATCATGAAGCAAAATGACATGACCCATCCGGGATTACAACAACTTATAGATGCGCTTATAAAAGCAGACCAATAGTATGACGGAGTTAATATTGGCTTCAGCCTCAGTTCATCGGCGACATCAACTACAACAGCTTCAGATGCCTTTTGAGCATCAATCTGCTGAAGTGGATGAAACCTTAAAGCCTTCTGAACGACCTAAAGACCGGGCATTGCGTCTGGCCATTGCCAAAGCAGAAACAGTCAAAAAACTATTTCCTGAAACCATTGTTATTGGTTCTGACCAGGTCTGCGCCTGTGGCGATACAGTATTCCGCAAACCTAAAAGCCGGGACAATAATATTCAACATTTAATCGCTTTTTCTGGCCAGGCCGTGTTTTTTTTCACGGCTGTCTGTGTACTTGGAAATGACAAAAAATATTATCATGGCATCAATGAAACGCGGGTTCAGTTTCGTGACTTAAGCGAGGCTGAAATCATTCGCTATGTGGATAAGGAGCAGGCTTATGATTGTGCCGGTGGTTTCAAAATGGAACAGATGGGCTTGAGTTTAATGACTTCGGTGCACAGTGATGATCCCTCTGCTTTAATGGGTTTACCTTTGATACAATTGTGTGCTTTTTTAAGGGAGCTGGGTGTTGAAATACCCTAAATCTGCAGAAAAAATCACTGTTAAGTCAAGACAGATAGGTGGCGTCTGATGTACGGCTTTAGTAAGCCCTTGGCCGTTGTGATTCTTATCACGGCTTTCGCTATTGTGTGGTTGTCATCCCATGACTTATATGCCTCACGCATTAATCAGCAGCAACACAAGCTAATCCAAGAACTTCGACAGGGTAGCTATGATTTGCATTGGTCATTAAATGCATCATCAGATTTGGTGGCAGGTTTTGGTGACGGATGGAATATACAACCGAAAGGTTTAGGGCTTAATACAGAAGTGGCTGAAGTTTCACTGGCTTTTAATAAACGTTTTATAGTACCGAAATACCATCAGCAATTAAATTTTTACTGGATCGGAAATCATGCAGCGACAGAGAACACGCGAATACAATTGGAGTTCTCGCTGGTTGATTTAGGTGTTTTTTATTATTCACCACCCATCAAATTACAGCTCGGTCTTAATGAAATCAATTTAGGCCGCTTAATATGGACGGCTAAAAACGGTTCTCAAAGCAGTCAAATAAACTGGCAGGACTTACCACCCTTGAATACCCTGGTGTGGCGGTTTTCACAACTTGATAAAAAAAAGAATAGCGCAATACTGCGGCAGGTAGATATGCCCCAGACCGAGCTGCTAACTGACATACAGCAATCCAGTCCATTGACAGCTATACTGAGCAACCAATTGAGGTCGCAATGGACAAAACAAAGGTTTAGTCTCAATCTGCCGCCGGTGATGCACCTATACCTGGCGATATCACCGTGGCTGCTATTTACCATCGGTATTGTGCTTTTGATAGCAGGCGTTAAGTTGCTTCAAGGATTGAATCAAAGTCGCAAGGGTGTTTCTAATCCTAACAGTGCCATTCAAGTGATTGCGCTGGTGGCAGTGATTACAGCATTAATGCAAACAAACGTGCTATTGACTGTCTTAGAGCGCCTGCCTTGGTTAGCTATTGTGATGTTTATATTGCCAACGGTGTTGCTTATTAAACGCTGGGTCAGACCCCATGGTGCAGCTATATTGATTTGGCTGATTACTTTTGGATTCGCTTTGGTCATGTTCTTTTTAAGTGATTTCGAATGGATATTTATCCGTGATTTACCTTTATATGTGCTGTGGGCGTTAGCACAGCAAGTGATTTTAGGACCTTTGGTGAGTGATTATTTATATCAAAAAGCCGGATTATCAACAGGTATCACAGCACTTTTGTGTGGCGTATTGTTTGCTTTATTGCATGTTCCCAATCAAATGCTGATGCTGGCGACATTTTGCGGGGGACTGTTGTGGAGTTTTACCTGGTTACGCTACCGAAACATCTATGCCAATGCCATCTCACATGCCTTGCTGGCGTTATTGTTCTATCAAGCCATGCCAGCCCATTTATTAGGCACAGCACGCGTGGGTTTTTGGTTTTAAGCGTTTTTTAAGGTCTTGGCTAATTGTGCGATGCGCTGGCCCTGTGCCAGACACAGCTGTTTCTCGTTACTATCCAGACCGCGTCGGTCACCGGTTTGGGCCCAATGGGTCGCACCATAGGGTGAACCGCCTGTTTCTGTAAATAACAATGCCTTTTCGCTGTAAGGTAAACCGGCCAGAATCATGCCGTGATGCAACAGGGGAATCATCATGTTGATTAACGTGGTTTCCTGGCCACCGTGTATAGAAGATGAGTTGGCAAAAACTCCCGCCGGTTTGCCTTCTAAGTTACCATTAAGCCAAATCTGCGAAGTGCTGTCGATAAAAGCTTTTAAGGGCGCTGCCATATTGCCAAAATGGCTGGGACTGCCCAATAATAAACCATCGCAATCGGCCAACTCCTGTTCGGTTATCAGTGGATCGGCTGCGTTGGCCTCATCAATACCGTCGACCGGTACAGTTCTGACCACAGCCTCACAATCCGCCACTTGTTGAACGCCCCGGGCAATTAATCTGGCCATTTTTTGGGTGTTACCATGCTTTGAGTAATACAAAATAAGGATACGTGTGGTGTCAGTCATGCAATCAAATCCAGTACATTTTCAGGGGGGCGACCAATCACAGCCTGGTCATTGTAAATAACAATCGGTCGCTCAATGACTTTGGGATTGGCTGACATCAACTGTAATAATTGGTCATCAGATAAGTCTTTATTGTCCATGCCAAAGTCCTTGTATTCCTTCTCACCGGTACGCAGGATATCACGAGGAGAAACCTTGAGCATTTCAGTTATTTTTTTTATGGTCTGCGGAGATGGGGGTGTCTCCAGGTATTTAATAATTTTAGTCTCGATAGGTTGGCTTTCCAGTAAAGCCAATGTGGCACGCGATTTAGAACAACGCGGATTGTGATAAATAATGGCTTGGCTCATATTGATTACGATGCTTCTGATATTTAAAAAGCGTCATTGTACGTTATAATGTCCTGCTTTGCATAATCTGGCGCTGATAGACAGTACATTTATTGCTATGTTAGAAAAACACCGTGAAACAGCACAATACATAAAACAAGCTTTGCAGGATTGGGGGGCACAGTCCGTAGAAGTGGCTGATAACAGTCATTTGCATGTCGGGCACGAAGGCGCAAAATCAGGCGGCGGTCATTTTGCCGTGACTGTGGTGGCATCTCATTTTGCCGGACTAAACCGACTTAAACGCCATCGACTGGTGCACCAACAAGTCAAAGAACTATGGGACAACGGCCGCATTCATGCGCTGGAAGTAGACGCCCAAACCCCGGAGGAGAAACAATGAGAATCATTATAATCGTAAGTTATTTATTATTCTTAACAGCGTGTCAGGAAAATAATCAGGCCAATATGGCTGTGGAGGATAATTCCCGAACGCTGATAACCATTGACAGTCAGCCGATTACTGAGCAAATGGTTCGCGTTTATTGGCTCAATAAGGGCGTCGATAAGCCCAGTGAAGAACAAATCAATCAGGCCATTAAACAATTAACCGAACAGCAATTATGGGTTAATTATGCTGACAAAGAAGGCATCGCCTTGTCACTGGAACAAACCATTGGTTTCCGGCAATTACGAAATCAAGCTTTGGCTCAGCATGCTTTACAGCAGTACCTGGCTGACAATCCGGTGACTGAAGCTGAAATGAAAGACGAATATCAACGGGTTATTCAAGAGGTCAAAGACGTGCAGTACCATGTCCGGCATTTACTCTATAAGGATGAAATTGATGCTTTGTCTGCGTTGGACCAATTAGAGTCAGGAACACCTTATGAACAGGTTGAGCAGACTTATTTGCAAAGTCATGGCCAAATGACCAATGTTGGTGATATTGGTTGGGTCAATATCAAACAAGTCCCTGAATCGTTTTCCAAACCTTTGCAGCAATTACAACCGGGACATTTTTACCGGCAACCTGTGATATCTCAATATGGTGCTCATGTCCTTTATTTAGAAAACAAAAGAACCATGGATCCGCCCAGTTTTGAAGAAGCCAAAGCCGGTATTGAGCGCAGTTTACAGGAACGTAAAATTAATCGCTTTAAACAATTGCTGGAAGTCAAAACGGATATTAATACCACCCCTTAATTTATAAAAGTTATTAAAAAAGCCCGGCGAGAAACCGGGCTTTTTTTTCGCTCAAAGGTGTTGTTGTGTTATTTTAAATCCATAAAGCTGCGCAGTAACTCTGAACGGCTTGGATGACGCAATTTTCGTAAGGCCTTGGCTTCAATTTGACGAATACGTTCACGGGTGACATCGAATTGCTTGCCCACTTCTTCCAGGGTGTGGTCGGTGTTCATATCGATACCGAAACGCATCCTTAATACTTTGGCTTCACGGGGGGTTAAGCCACCCAGTAAATTGGTCACTGTATTGGTCAGGCCATTAGCTGTGGTGGAATCCAGTGGCGATAAGATGTTGCCATCTTCGATAAAATCACCCAGGCTCGAATCTTCATCATCACCGATGGGAGTTTCCATGGAAATGGGTTGCTTGGCGATTTTAATGACCTTGCGAACTTTATTAACCGGCATTTCCATCACTTCAGAAATTTCTTCCGGTGTCGCTTCACGGCCTTTTTCCTGCAGTAACTGCCTGGAGACGCGATTAAGTTTATTGATGGTTTCAATCATATGCACCGGAATTCGAATGGTACGGGCCTGATCGGCAATCGAGCGGGTAATGGCCTGGCGAATCCACCAGGTGGCATAGGTCGAAAATTTGTAACCACGGCGGTATTCAAATTTTTCCACGGCTTTCATTAAGCCAATATTACCTTCCTGAATCAAATCCAGAAATTGTAAACCGCGATTGGTGTACTTTTTAGCAATCGAAATGACCAATCGCAAATTAGCCTCAATCATTTCTTTTTTGGCGCGTCTTGATTTGGCTTCGTTGACCGTAATTCGGCGGTTAATCTTTTTGATTTCAGGAATGGTAAGACTGTTTTGTTGTTCTATAAGCTGTAATTTTTGCTGAAAACCGATGATATCTTCTTTGAACATTTCCAATAAAGAAGCGCTGTCGCCACCTTTGGCAATCTGGTCATCAACCCATCCCAGATTCGTTTCTTTATTCATGAAAGAGCGAATAAAATCCTTGCGTTTCATTTTGCATTGATCAATCGCAATATCATGGATTTTGCGCTCATAATCGCGAATACCGGGCTCATAATGGTCGGTTTCTTCCATGTAATGACCAAATTGAACCCATTGAATATCATTGAGGATGTCTTCCATCGTTTTAGGGTGGAATTTAAACTCAACCAGAATTTCGGAAATTTGCTGCATGTAATTCTTTTGCTTAACATCACCAATACCACTTTTCTCAACGGATTGTTCGAATTTGTTAAACAGCTTTTCCACAGCTTTAATGCGTTTGGTGACTTCATCAAAATCCAAACCTTTTTCGACTTCTTCTTCCTCTTCGTCCTCGTCTTCATCAACCGGATCTGTGGGTTTTTTAACTTTAGGAATCACAGCTTCAGTGTGTGGGTCGTAGATGTCGGTAATAAACAGCTCAACTTTCAGCTCTTCATCCAGCACATCCTGGTAATATTCAAGAATGGTTCGGATCGTTTTAGGAAACAAAAAGGTGGATTCCATGATCAGGTGATCACAATGCTCTATACGTTTGGCAATGGCAATTTCATCTTTCCGCTCCAGCAGTTCTACCAGACCCATTTCCCGCATATACATGCGGACCGGGTCAGTGGTGCGGCCAATGCTGGGGTCAACCGCAGAGAGCACAGCCACAGCTTCCTCGGTGGCGGTGTCGTCGTCTTCTTTGGCGGTGGAATCATTGAGAATGATGCTGTCGTCTTCAGGTGCTTCTTCCAGAACCTGAATACCCATGTCGTTAATCAGCTGAATAATGTCTTCAACCGAATCAGTCTCAATAATGTCATCGGGTAAGTGATCATTGACTTCTGCGTAGGTTAAATAACCTTGCTCCTTACCTTTCGCCAGTAAGACTTTAATTTGTGTGGTTTGTTTTTCTGATGCCATGATATGTGTTTCTCACTTGATTTTTTTGGTTAACAGGGCTATTAATTGCTGTTTTTCCTGAGTCGTTAAACCGTCTTGTAATTGCTTTTCACGCAATTGATTAATTCTTGCTGTGGTGGCCAACTGTTCAAGATGGTCGATTAAATCAGTCATCTCGGACGTCAGTTCCACTTCGTCCATATGACCATAAACAATCATCAACCGATTAAGGTTGCTGATGTAATCACTGTCCCTGAAGTGCTCTAATAACGCTGCGGAATTAATTTGGGGGTAACCGGCCTGAATTTCAATCACTTTGTTAATAATTTCTGCACCTTTGTAGGGCAATAAGCTTAATTCTAAATCTTTGGGGATTTCCTGACATAAATCCGGTTTATTCAGGATAAGCGCCAATAATCTTCGTACCGGATTCAGATGGCTGTTTTTTGCTTGTTGTCGGCGGCGCACATTGGTGCGATTTTGCTGGTTGATGCCCGAGATCTGTGACACCTTTTCCTGCATAATTTGGCGAAAAGCACCTGCCGGTAGTTGTTTAATGTAGTCTTTGGCACGCTCATGCAATTGGGCTTTTCCGTCCAGCGTTTTTAAATTGATACCCTTGCTGATGGTGTCTAATAGAAATTGTGATAAGGGCTGAGCTGTTGTTAATTGCTTTAGAAATTCATTCTGACCTTGTTGATTAACAAAAGAGTCCGGATCATGTTCTTCAGGCAGAAATAAAAACTCAATAATCTTATCGTCTAGATACAGTGGTAGCGCGGTTAATAAAGCTTTTTCAGCCGCTTTTTGTCCGGCCCGGTCACCATCAAAGCAAAAAACCACTTTAGACCAGGTCTTGAACAATAATGCAATGTGCTGGCTTGAGGTGGCAGTACCCAGTGTGGCCACCGCATTTTTAATGCCATGTTGATGCAGGGCCACCACATCCATGTAGCCTTCGACCACAATGACATAATCTTCGTTACTGTGTTTTCGGGCCAGGTGATATCCGTATAATTCCTGGCCTTTATGGAATAAATCAGTTTCCGGTGAATTCAGGTATTTCGGTTGTTGTTCATCATCAACCGCCCGACCACCAAAGGCAATAACGCGCCCCCGCCGATCATGAATCGGAAACATCAGGCGATTACGAAATTTGTCATAGCTTTTATGGTTGCTGTGAGACAGTAAACCACAACGATCAAGCAGATCTTGTTGGTCATCAGCAAAGCGCTTAGAAATACCATCCCAACGGTCTTCTGCGTAACCGATTTGAAAAGTTTGGCAGGTTTTGCCATCAACACCACGGTTTTTCAGGTAGTCGATAATCTTACGGTTGTTTTTGAGCTGTTGTTGGTAAATGCGTGTGACTTTTTCGGTCACGGCATAGAGATTGTTACGTTCATGCTGGCGTTGTTTGTTGACCTGTATGAGTGGCACTTCAACACCGGCTTGTTGAGCCAGATCTTTGACTGCGTCGACAAAATCCAATCCTTCGAATTCCATCAAGAAGCCAATGGCGCTGCCACTTTTGCCACAGCCGAAACAATGGTAAAACTGCTTTTGTTGGCTGACCGTAAAAGAAGGTGTGTTTTCATTGTGGAAAGGGCACAATCCGGAAAAGTCTTTGCCAGCTTTTTTTAATGAGACACGCGGGGACACCACATCATAAATGTCGATGCGATTGAGCAAGTCGTCAATAAAGTCATTAGGTATGGAAGCAGCCACTAATTACATCGAGTCTGACAAGACCCCATTAAAAGAAGATCTGATTGTACAACAGTGTGCAATTAAGACAAGCGGGATTTGACGATGGCACTGACTTCACTCATGTCAGCCCGGCCGGCAATTTCAGTTTGTAATTGGCCCATAACCCGACCCATATCCTGCATTCCCTGGGCATTGGTTTGAGTGATGATTTTTTCCACCAAAGCCTGAATTTCGTCGCCAGTGAGCTGTTGGGGAAGGTAGGCGGTTAATACTTTTGATTCGGCGCGTTCAGTGGCAGCAAGTTCCGGGCGATTGGCCTGGTCATATTGTTCAGCGGCGTCCTTGCGCTGTTTTATCATCTTGCCAATAATTTTTATAATATCTCCGTCATTCAATTCACTGCGGGTGTCCACTTCCACTTGCTTAATTTCAGCATTGAGCAAGCGTAATGTACCAACCAGCGGTTTGTCTTTGGCCCGCATGGCATTTCTCATATCTTCAGTGATTTGTTGTTTTAATGACATGGATATTAAATTAATACATTCTGCGTGGAATACCTTCTTTGGCCACACGACGCTGGCGTCGTTTAACCGCAGCTGCTTTCTTGCGTTTTCTTTCCTGGGTTGGTTTTTCGTAATACTGACGTTTACGTGACTCGGCCAGGACGCCGGCTTTTTCACAAGCCCGTTTAAAACGGCGCAATGCAAAATCAAAGGGTTCGTTATCGCGAACTTTTACACTTGGCATATGTATCTTAACTCCAATAAATAATAATAAAGCCCACGGGTGGGCCGAAAAGACCGCGTATTTTAATGGTTTTACCTGTGAATGCAAAGCAAAAAAGACTGTTTTAACTACTTTTTACAGTAAATCGCATTAAAATCAGGTTTGTAGGCGTGTTGTTAAATATTGATTTTGGCTTTCCCTGTTAAAAAACGGTCCAATTGGTCTGCCACCATTCCAGGAATTCATCAAAATCAATTTGTTCATTGTGGTCGCCATCAATGGTTTCAAAACCGCGGACGGCATTGCTGCGATCTGCACTCGGCGCTAACACTTTTAATAAATCGATAAACTCATCCTGGTCTATCAGGCCACTGTTATCGCGATCAAAAAATTCAAAATGGTCTTTGATTTCAGCAATTTCTTTTGGGCTTAATTTTGACATACTTAATCCTGATTATGATGAGCTCATTATAGGGCTAAAAGTCGCTTTTGAGAACCGTTGTTGTAAAAATTAACTCAGCTGTTTTAATTTGCCTTGATTCCTTATGGTACAATGCGGCGCTTCATTTTTATAGCTTGCATTATTATGGGATTCAAATGTGGTATCGTCGGCTTACCCAACGTCGGCAAATCAACCTTATTTAACGCCTTAACCAAGGCGGAAATTGCAGCAGAAAACTACCCTTTTTGCACCATTGATCCCAATGTGGGCATTGTTGAAGTGCCTGATCCGCGGTTGTCTCAATTAGCAGCCATTGTTCAGCCTCAAAAAGTGTTACCGACTACCATGGAGTTTGTCGATATTGCCGGTTTAGTGGCCGGTGCTTCGAAAGGTGAGGGGTTGGGTAATCAGTTTTTATCACATATCAGAGAAACGGATGCCATTGCACATGTGGCCCGTTGTTTTGTGGATGATGATGTGGTGCATGTGGATGGTACCATTAATCCTTTGTCTGATATTGAAACCATTAATACCGAATTGGCATTGGCAGATTTGGAATCGGCTGAAAGGTCATTGCAAAGGGCCCAAAAGAAAACCCGGTCCGGTGATAAGGAGGCGATTAAACGGGTTGCTGTCTTGGAAAAAATCGTCGCACATTTATCAGAAGGACTGGCGTTAAGAACCCTGGATTTAAACAAAGAAGACTGGCAGTTGGTGAAAGAATTTAGTTTTATTACCGCCAAGCCTATGATGTATATCGCCAATGTTGATGATCAGGGATTTGAGGATAACCCATTATTGGATCAGTTAAATCAATTTGCCGGTGAAGAAGGCGCTATGGTGGTACCGGTTTGTGCAGCCATTGAAGCTGAAATTGCTTTATTGGATGAAGAAGATAAAACTGAGTTTTTAGCGGAAATGGGTTTACAGGAAGCCGGTTTAAGTCGGGTTATCCGGGCCGGTTATGAGTTATTGGGTTTGCAAACTTATTTTACGGCCGGGGTTAAAGAGGTGCGTGCTTGGACATTTGTCGCAGGCATGACGGCACCACAAACAGCGGGTGTGATTCACACGGATTTTGAGAAAGGCTTTATTCGTGCTGAAACCATGGCTTTTGATGATTTTATTGAATATGGCGGCGAAGCCGGCTGTAAAGAAGCCGGCAAACTCCGTTTAGAAGGGAAAGACTATATCGTTAAAGAAGGCGATGTCTTACATTTCAGGTTCAATGTTTAGGACTGAAGGTTTCTTTAAGGCGCTTCAAAGCCGTTTTCGAATATTAAGTCAACGAAATCCTGATCGCTGATTTGGACCAGTTCACTGCCTGATAAGTAATACAGGTTACCGGCCTCATCTTCACCGAAACCGCGGACATTGGTGAAGGTGTCTGCCAAAACATCTAAATCGCTCCAGACACCATTTTGTCGTTCACTCCAAAATAATTCGCCGGTGCAAAAGTCTGCATAAATGTAGGTGCCGGTCCAGGTTGATTCTGTGCCACGATAGGGAAAACCACCAATCACAGAACAGCGGCCGGAACTGACATAATCAATAATCGGATCAACAGCGTTCGGTGCGGTACATGTGACGCTGGGGTTGGCGATAAAGCCTTCGCGACAAACCCAACCGTAATTTTCGCCACCGGTTGAGGCGGCCGGTTGATAATCCACTTCTTCTCGGGTGTTCTGACCCACATCGCCGATAAATAAATCACCGTTCAAGCGATCGAAACCAAACCGAAATGGATTACGCAGGCCCCAGGCCCATATTTCGCCACAATCATTATTGGCATCGCTAAAAGGATTGTCGGCCGGTATGCCATAATTGACGCCTTCACCACAAGCGTCACCGACATTCTGACCCGGATTATCGACATCAATGCGTAACATGGCGCCTAATAAAGCCCTGGAATCGGCCTCACCATTGAAGTTATTATCAACTTGACAGGAGCTATTATTATTCAGGTCATCGGGATCGATGGTTTGGCCGCGATTACAAGGATCGTTGCCGCTGCCGCCATCGCCCATACCAATATATAAATAGCCGTCCATGGGGCTAAAATGAATATCGCCGCCGTTGTGGTTACTAAAATCCTGGTCAATGCTCAGTATATCTGTCGCGGTGCTGGTGTCTGCAATATCCGGATTTAAGCTGTCCACAGTATATCGCCGGATAATCGTATCGCCATTGTTATCGGTGTAGTTGATAAAAAAATAACCATTGCTGGTATAGTTGGGATGGAAGGCCAGACCCAACAACCCCTGTTCGCCTGAGCCGCTGGTTAAAGCGCTTATATTAAGAAATGGTGTAGGTAATTTTTGGCCATTTTTGACAATTATTATGCGACCGGTTTGTTCAACCACAAACAAGCGATTAGAGCCATCATTGGCGTGACGCACGGCCACTGCATCAGTAAAACCATTTTCAATCTCAGTCAGAATAGGGTTGAGTGGGGCGGCAAAAGTCGTAACAGAGAACAACATAATCGCCACAAATATGAATTGCCCTGTATTTTTTGAGAATCGATTGGTGTTCATGCTGATCGCTCCTGTTGAATTTATTTAATGCGTTTTACCTTAACACTTCGGTTGCCATCACCGCTTAATGTCCACGAGCCCATAAAACCCGGTTCAATACTGACAATCTGTTCACCGTCGCTGTCGAAAGTTATTCGACCGGTTGAGACCTGTTTCCAGATTTGACCATTACTGAGCTGATAAAATTTATCGCCGATTTGGTTGCTGTATTGTTTTACTAAGCGGGCTTTGACCTGGCGTTCTTCCATGTCACGAGATTGTGGTTTTAAGCCTAAATTCTTTTTACGCTCGGCAATCAATTGAGCTTGTTGTTTTTGTTCCACCCAACGCAGCAACGCGGCTTGCTCTTCTGAAGACAGTTTGTTGATGCCGGTGGCTTGTTGTTCGGCCTCAGACATCTCTGAAAAATCGATGTCTTGAGAGACAGCGACTGATGTGAGGGTCAGTGCAATCAGTAAAGTGATGGTTTTTGTCATTATGTGCATAAAATGGGTTTAAAAAAGTTAATATTAAGCCTATTATAGATAATGAAATGAGAAAAACCCGAAAAATGCGGAAATTTTATCTTTTTTTTACAGGTTTTTTGACCGAATAACATTCTTTTAACACCACAGCCTTAAAAAATTGTAAAATATGCAAGATAGTCGAAAAAACGAACACAACCATAGGTAGTACCATGCAAAAAAATACAGTCTTAACCCTCGGTTTACTGTCGCTGGCCACATTGGGTCTGTCAACAGCCGATGCCGCTGTCAAATTAGTTTTGGATAATTCAGCACCATTAGGTATGGTCGGAGAAACCAATTACGATTTAGGCAATAACACCATTGAAATTTCTCTCGACCGACCCGTCTTGTGTAACCAGGCTCCCGGATACAACACCGGCAGTTTGACAAAACTGAGGATTTATGACCCCAATGAGGAAATGAAAGCCTTTGCAGCGGGTGAAGGTATTTATTTTGCCGATAACGCGGATTATATGGTGAATAATGGTCAGTTAGTTTTGGAGACAGATAATCCGGCAAAAGCCCTGTGCGTAAGTTCAGTTGCCGGTAACCTTGATTTAATCTTTAAATCAGCTTTTGAACCGGCGTCCCAGACAGCTGCCTATGTGAAATACATCGGCTTGCCCAGTATTGTTTCACCGGGTCAGATAATCAATTATCAAATCGAATTCAGTAACCCCAGTTCCGCCCCCATTTTCTTTGATTTATTAGAATATTGGGAACATAACAGCGGTCAGCATAATGCCTATATGGCTGCCGCTAATGAGCGTTTTTGTAATGACAGTGATCCTGCTGTGATGTGTTCCGTCGCCCAATATGATGATTCCGGTGTGATGAAAGCCATTCAATTGGATGCCGGCGGTACTTTCTTATTGGATGTCACACAAACAGTTGATGTTAACTCTGCCACCGGTGAAGAGTTGGAATTCATGGCGGGGGTGTTTTTAACAGACGGCGAAAATGGTGACTTTTTACCCAGAACCCTGGCCGGGCCACATTTTTTGAGTAACCCCTTAATTGTCAATAAAACAGTTCTTGTGGAAAATAATAATGCACCGCAGTTGTCCTGGGAAGTGGCGCCATCGGCGTTAACGTCCTTTAATGAAGATGACACAACTGAACAAGTCTTTGAAATTCGTTACAGTGATGCACAAACTACAGCCGCTAATTTAAACGTTTCAATTTCTTATCAACAAAATAATATCGTTGATGTTGTGACTGGTCCATTTGTTGCGGACGGTTTTGATGGCACCATGACTCTGGATGTCTTACCTCTTGCTGATGCCTTTACCAACACACCGGAGCAGGTTACAGTTACCGTGACTGACGGCGGCGGTTTATCATCTTCGTTAACTTTTGATGTCGAAGTTAACCCGGTTAATGATGCGCCGACTTTTGCCATGAATTGTAATGAATTAACCATTAATGAACAAGATACAGATTTATCATGCACTAACCCACTGGTAAATCGTGGTGGTAATAACCAGATACAAGGTGTTTGGAACGGCCAATCCATCATTGCCAATTTTAATCCGGGCCCCAATGAAGGTCAGCAAAGTGTTTTAGAATACGAGATTCAGGTGACCAATAACAATGATGGAATCCTTGATGAATCAGGTAATGGTGAACCTGTCTGGATCAGCCCAACCACCGGTGATATTAATATTGTCAATGTAACGGGTCAATACGGTACAGCCACTGTCCAAGTTCGAGTGAAAGATGATGGTGATAACAATGGTGCCAATGGTTGTGGCCCAACACCTGCCAATCCGGAACATGGATGTGATGTGTCTGAATGGGAAACTTTGACCATTGTATCTTCAGCACCGATTTTTACCTTAAGTGGCATAATCAATGGTTTGCCGCAAGGTAGCTTTGTTAATATGAATTTAAGAGATGCCGGAAATGGTGATGCATTTGTTGAAAACGAAAACAAAACCAATGTTTCCGGTGATGACCCCTTAGCCTTTAGCTTTGATTATGAAGCAGCGGATCAATTCAACTACAAAGTGGTTGTTGATGGGCAATCGAACGGATTAAATTGTGACATCGAATCAGCGTCTGGCACTGAGCCAAACCCTGACACCACTGTGGGTACTGTGAATGGTGCCAATGTTACTGATCTTGTGGTGACTTGTTCTGCTAATTAATTTACATTGAAAGTATGGGTAAAAAAGCAGCTGATTATCGGCTGCTTTTTTATTGCCAAAGTATGAACAAAAAACAACCATGAACCCGGAACGCTTTGCCACCTTAAAAAGGGTCCTCGACCAACGCCAGCCTGATCTCACAGTGGTGATGGATGGCGTGCATAAACCGCATAATTTTAATGCCATAATCAGGACCTGTGATGCGGTAGGGGTATTTGAAGCCCATTATATTCCGGTTACGGAGCGTTATCGTGAACTCACCAATACCGGTAAAGGCTCGGAAAAATATGTCTACGCCCACCGGCATGAACATTTCAACGACATCGCGCAACCATTAAAAGACCGGGGCTATCAACTTCTGGCGGCACATTTATCCGAAGAGGCCGTTGATTTTCGCGCCATTGATTTTACCCGCCCCACCGCGCTGGTGATGGGCGCTGAGCTGGAAGGTTTAAATCCTGAAACAGCGAAACAAGTTGATCAACATGTCATTATTCCCATGCAGGGGATGGTGGAATCTTTAAATGTCTCGGTGGCCTGTGCCATAATGTTGTATGAAGCCCAGCGACAACGCTTGGCGGCCGGCTTATATGATGACATTCGTCTTGACCCGACTGTTTATCGTAATACCTTGTTTGAATGGAGCTGGCCCAAAGTGGCTGAGTTGTGCCGACAGCAAGGCCGCGATTATCCGACTTTGGATGAATCAGGCGAGTTCCAGTCGTTCTAACAAATCACTGTTTTCTAATAATTCTGTCATCGGATTGATTAAAGGTTGGGCCGGTTGTATACGATCAAATGGACTGAGACGATAATCAATCGACTGTATAAAGCGGTGATGTTTTTTTGATTGAATAAAATCTCGCGCCAGTAAGGTCAAGGCCGCCTGCGAGGCGCCGGCTTCATTCACCATATTAATACTGTCAGCGGTGACGAATATTTTATCGGCGTGCGCCAATAGTTTTTGATAGGGGTTGTCACCATCATCTGAATTTAACCAGACAATGTCCTGTTCGGCCGTTAAGGTGCGAATATAATTTTGGGTTTTGCGGTCCAGTCGAGGTGAACCACACAGGGTCAGTTGCGCCCCATGAAAAGTGTCGTGGATCCGGTTTATGTCCGTTTTAAATTGCCGGCTAAAATAAGCTTTCCCCGGGTTGCCGATAAACACCGCCACGCTGGTTTTGACTTGTTGCTTGATTGTCTGCTGTTGTTTAAACCATTGGTCAGAATAGGGGTGTAAGTTACCCCGAAACTGAATGGCCTTGGGGTATGGGTAGCGGTCATGTTCAGGAATCAGCACCAAATCAATATCTGATAAATAATAGCCGGGGTTAAGAATATGGATATGTTTTGCTTCAGGGTATTTGTTTTTCTTATACCAACGAGCGGCTCCGGCCATTTGTCGGCCGGTGCTGATGATGAGTTGAGGTGATGATGGTGATTCAGTTAACTGTCGGCGAATGATATGGCCGAGACCGGCTAAGCGATACGGTAAAGCCCAGCGCCAGGGCGCCGGCACAGATACAGTGTCTGTCTGATGCTGCTTCGCCAGCGCTTCGGCCAGCGTGACGCTTTGTATTTCATGGCCGCGGCGGCCTTCACTGAAGACCTGTGCCATATTCGCTTTATTCAATGTCGGACAAGGTTTATAATAGGCTCATTATTATAGTGATCTTTCACTAAAAGGTACACAACCCCAGAAATATCAGGGTGTACCACAAGACCCATTAAACAATCATGCGTGGAAATGCCCCCGTTCAATGAGGAATTTGATATGAGTAAAGAATTGGCCAATGCCCAGAAAGTTTATTATGTCACGAAAAAGGATTTACCCCTAAGTTGTCCCAGTGATGATATGGGTATCTGGAATTCGCACCCCAAAGTTTATTTGCCGATTGCTAAAACCGGTGAAGAAATGTGTGAATACTGTGGGGCAAAATATATTTTAAAAGACGAGTAAGGTGCCCGGTTTAACGGCATATCTGCCAAACATTAAATAGGCAGGCCATGCAACGGTCTGCACCCCTCACTGTTTTACAAATCCTACCGGCGCTCAATATGGGTGGTGTGGAACGCGGTACGGTGGAATTTGCCCGTTATTTAAAATCCCAGGGTCACCGGCCGCTTGTGGTATCAGGTGGTGGTTATCAGGTTAAAACCCTGGAAAATCTGGGGATTGAACACATCACCTTAGCGGTCGGTAAAAAGTCTCCCCTGAGCTTTCGTCACGTGCCGACACTCAGGAAAATCTTTAAGAAATACCAAGTGGATATTGTCCATGCCCGATCACGCTTACCGGCCTGGCTGGTGTATTTCGCATTGCGAAAAAAACCACGACCCCCTTATTTTGTCACCACGTTACACGGTTTACATTCGGTGTCCCGCTATTCATCGGTTATGGCGCGCGGTGATGCCGTGATTGCTGTTTCACAGACGGCCGCGGACTATTTACAACAGCATTTTGCCGACTATTTATCGTCGCCGCCTCAGCTGGTTTATCGCGGTGTGGATTTACAGCAGTTTAGCTACGGATATCAGGTAAATGAAGACTGGCAGACAAACCTGGAACAACGGTTTCCGGTGTTAAAGAACAGCCAGAAAATATTATTGCCCGGCAGATTGACAGCGGTCAAAGGATTTGAAAACATCGTGCCATGGTTGCAACAAGCCCAAGCCAATCAATTTTTACTGCTCACAGCAAAGCCGAATCAATCAGATTATAGTCAACGATTACACACAAAATTAAAACAATTGGGTCTCGATGATAAAGTCGTCTGGATTGGTCGCCAATCTGAAATGGCTGATTTATACGCTTATGCGAATGTCACAATATCCATCAATAAAAAGCCGGAAAGTTTTGGTCGGACGGTGCTAGAATCATTGGCAGTTGGCACCCCGGTGGTGGGCTTTGATCACGGTGGTGTTGGTGAGATACTATCGGCCTTATTACCCACAGGTCTGGTGCCTGTCGGCGATCAGAAAGGCCTGCTTGACAGTATCAATGAGTGCTTGCAAAATCCACCCGACGTGGTACAACAAACACAATTCAGTAACCAACAACAATTTGAGCAAACCATGGACGTCTATCGACAATTAATGGAACAGAATCAATGAGCAACATCCGTCGACAGCAAGGGATCATGGTGGCTTTGTTGGTGGCCGTCTGGGCTTTATTGCCTTTTGGGCGACTTTCGGAAATTCCGGTATTAATTTTGGCACTCATGGGCATATCGGTGACCCTGAAGCACCGTGTGATACTCAGTAAACAACCGTGGTTTATCGGTTTGACGGTCTTGTCGGGATTGTATTTTTTGCTGACCTTATTCAGTGCCCTGGATTCCTATTGGCCGCAAAAAAGTTTTACCGTCAGTTTCGCCTCCTGGCGATTTTACTTTATGGGTGTGGCGGTGTTGTGGTTCAGCACCCTCAGACAAAACCGGCGGGAAACAAGGGCTTATTCGGCTCATGAGATAAGTGCTCTGATCATTAAAATTATGGCCATTATGGCTTTGTTCTGGAGTTTAGACGCCATGATGCAGGCCATTGTAGGCTATGACCTGTTTGCCCGGGAATCCTACCCCGGCCGTTTGACCGGTATTTTTGGCGATAATGTTAAATTGGGACCGGTACTGGCTTTAATGTTGCCGATGGTGTTGATTTGGGGGCGCACCCAGCGTCGCTGGATTAGGTGGACGGCGATGCTGGCCATGATGGTGGCTATTTTATTAAGCGGCACACGCTCTGCCTGGCTCATGATGATTTTTATCGGTTTCCTATTTGCCTGGCAGTTCTTGCCCAAGTCACGATGGCAAACCATTTTGAAAGCGAGTTTGTTGGTTGTGGTGATGAGTTGGATTATGGCCTTACTGGTACCGGATTTTCAACAGCGCATAGACCGCAGTGCGGAAATTTTTACCGACCATGAAAGTGCCCTGGATTATGCCCTGGCAGATCGGATACCGATATGGCACAGTGCCTGGGAGATGTATAAACATCATCCAATCAACGGCGTCGGTGCACGGGCTTTTCGCAAAGCTTATCCTGATTTTTCAGATCAAGATGATCCCTGGATGGCCAAAGATGGCGTCAGCTTACAAGCCCATCATTGGGTGTTGGAGCTCATGGCAGAAACCGGAACCCTGGGTTTTGTGTTTGGTTTGGCGTTGATTTTCATTTATATTAGTGTGGTGAAGAATACATTTAAACATCCCGCCGTCTGGCCACATGCCACGGCTTTATTGGCCGCCTTCTTGCCGGTGGTGTCCTTGTATTCTCTTTTTTCATCGTTTTGGTCCATTTGTTTATGGTGGCTGGTGATTGTCAGTTTTATGGGGATCAGTGGTGAAGACTAAAATCAGTGTGGTTATCACCACTTTCAATGCTGAAAAAACCATCAAAACCTGTTTAGACAGTGTTACCTGGGCTGATGAAGTCATCGTTTTAGACTCCTTCAGTGATGATGAAACCCTGGAACTTATCGAACAATATCCTGATGTCATTTGCCGGCAACAGGAATTTAAAGGCTATTCACAACAAAAACAGGATGTCATTGATCAGGCGAACCATGACTGGGTCTTGTTACTGGATGCTGATGAATGCCTCACCCCCAAAGCCATTAAACGGATTCAGAAATGGCAAACCAAAGAACCCAAAGCGGATGCTTATAACCTGCCTCGCATTGAATGGGTGTTTTGGCATTGGGCACACCCCTGGGTTAAGCGCAATGAATTTATTCGCCTGTTCAGACAATCAAAAAGTCATATGAGCCCGGATCTGGTGCATGAATCGATACAAGTCGATGGCGTGATAAAACGTTTATATGCCCCCTTTAAGCATTACGGGGAAACTTCGATAAAGGTTAAACTGGAAAAGATTAACCGTTATTCTGAACTTTCAGCACAACAAAAATTTGAACGGGGCAAACGCTGCACCCCGATGCGATTATTCTTCTACCCGGTGTTTTATTTCTTCCGCCAATATTTTATCAAGCGACAAATCTTCAACGGTGTCGCCGGCGTCGTCAACGCCACCTTAAACAGCTATTACGCCTACCTGAAATACGCTAAACTCTATGAGCTTCAACAGCGTAAAGACTAAGTTCAATGTGACGTTGGCTAAATGGTTTTGCCGCTTGCCTTTAGCCTGGCAGCTGGCCTGTGGCCGAACACTCGGGCGTTTATTCTACTGGCTACCGAACCGCCGCAAACGCATTGCCGCCATTAATTTAAAGCTATGTTTCCCCAATCATAAAAACCCTAAGTCATTACTGAAAGCCAATCTGATGGCCACCGGCCAGGGTGTTACTGAAATGCTGGCAGCCTTGTGGTTTGAAGCGAAAGACTTGTCAGATAAAACCATGGATCGGTTCAGTTTTTCCGGTTTAGAGCACCTGGAAAAAGTGCTCAAACAGGGTAATGGTTGCTTACTACTCAGTTGTCACACCACCTCCATCGAATGGGGCATCCGCGGCTTAAATAAACAATTGGCCGACATGGATTTACCGGTGGGCCATATGCTGGCACGACAACATAATAATAAAGACCTCGAAGACCATATAGAACAAGCACGCCTGGGCTTTGTCGAAAAGGTCATCGATAAGAAAAACATTCGCTCTTTATTGCAATCCATCAAATCAGGCCACCCGGTCTATTACGCCCCGGACCAGAATTTCTCTTACAAAGTCAAATTTGCCGACTTCTTTGCCCGCCCCGCAGCAACCACCACCGGCACCCAAAACCTCGCCCAAAAAGGCGTCAAAGTCGTCCCCTGGTTTTGTTTCAGAACCGGCCCCGGCCAATGGCACATCGAAATCCTCCCCGAAATGAGCAATCTGGGCAATGTGGATGAAACCGCGGCATCAGCGCAAATCAACCAACTGTTCGAACACCAAATCAAACAACATCCCGAACAGTATTTATGGGTTCATCGAAGGTTTAAGAACCAGCCTGATGGGTTTGAGAACCCGTATAAATAAAGCCATTTATGCACCGCCTTCGACATGGCTCAGGCTACTTCAGTTTAATGCGCTCAAAAACAACCAAGCCGGCTGAGCTCCGTCGAAGCCTTCTTACAGATTTGATAATTCCTCGCATAAATACATACTTTCGCCGCGTACCCATGCTCCGTGTTTGAACAAAAAACCAGCAGCCATCGCTTGTGCTAAAATAATCATTTTGTTGCGAGCCTTGCCGCTACATAACAGGGTTCGTTAAGGTGGTAACAATGGATAAAGCGCTTAAAACCATGATAGACAATATGCCTGATAAAACAGGGAAAAGTCTTGATGAGTGGATTAAAATTTTAAAAGGTGAATGTTTTGATAAACATTCACAGGCGGTCAAGTTTCTAAAGGAGACGCATAACGTTACCCATGGTTATGCCAACACCATCGTAACGCTCTCAAAAGAAAATCCAGAAGAGTCGATTGATTTGGTGAGCGCCCAGTACGCCGGTAAGGAATCGCTGAAACCACTATACGACAGTTTAATCGCTTTCGTCGATTCGCTCGGCAAGGATGTCACCATCGCCCCGAAAAAGACCAGCGTCAGTATCATCAGAAAACATCAGTTCGCCTTAATCAAACCGGCGACAAAATCACGAATCGACCTGGGTTTAAAACTCAAAGGCATCGAGCCGCAGGGCGTCTTAGAAACGTCGGGGCCTTTTGGAACGATGTGTGCACACAGAATTCAACTCAAAGAACCGGCAGATATCAACGACGAAGTCACCGGATGGCTGGCCAGAGCTTATGATATGTCGGTTTAGGCATGAGAACCAGTTGTTGTGTGTAATCACCAATGAAGCAGATTTACAAGATTACTTACCTAGCTACTAATAAAATTTACATTGGTAAGCTTGCGTATGAGAGCTTTCGATATTTTGGAAGCCCCTCGAAGAAGGTAGTTGACGAAGATTTTCGAAAGCTACCGATCGATCAGCAAAAAGACTACACAGTAAGAAAAGAGATACTTTGGGAGTCCAATGAGTGCACGGACTCTGAGCTAGCGGCTAAAGAGGTAGAGTTTATTAATCGCTATCAATCAAATGATCCCGATATTGGTTACAACCGATGGCCAAAATTCATCGCAAAAAACACATAACAAATGCGTCAAAGGTGACGCTCGTACCTCGCACGCTACGTGGGAGTTACCGGAGACGCTTGCGCGCCTCCGGTAACGAGCCACGCTGAATGCCTTCAGGTTGTTTCGTCGCGCAAGCGCTCCGTGACAACCTGAACCAGCAGACATGGCCTGTGCTAAAATCAAGATTTTAACCCAAGCCACGCTGCTGTTTAGCGGGGCTCGTTAGGCTTAAAGTCAGGATTGGTAATGTATGCCAAAGAAATTGAAAGATCATGTTGTGGAAGGCAGCAATCTAGAGCTTAAAAAAAGCATTGATAAGATCATCAAAAAATCTCAGTTTATATGTAGGTGGATAGACAAAAATTTACATCGAACCGAAAGATCAGTGTTGCTTGTAAATATTTTGAACTCGGTGTGTGACTACCTTGAAGTAACAAAGCTATCGATTAATCAGCATATTTCAGTGCTGGCATTATCGACTCGTAGTATTTACGAACTTAATGTTCGATTAAGAACCCTCGCAAATGAAGATGAACAAAAAAAATGGGCATCTGAAGCCGTCACAGACAAGGTGCAAACCTTAGAGGGAATAATTTCACTTGGTACTGAAAGTGAAAATATACAACAACGCAGCATTTTGGAGGCTGAAATAGCAAGGTTGAAGCAGCTCATTACGAAGTATAATTTACCGAGCGTTAAACAGCCTGCTAGCACTGGTAACCTAGCAAAGACTGTGGATCTAGAATCTGAGCACAAAGGCTTGTTTAAACTTTATTCTAAACTCGTTCACCCCAGTTCATATTTAGTAAATGATTATTCAAACTCAGCGGCTGTTGAAAACCAAAAAATACTGCAGATACATGCCCAACTATATGCGCACGATAGCGTTTCTCGAATTTGCGAAGAGCTAAATATTCCTTTTGAAGTAAGCAAGCCGTATGGAAAAGCCTAACAAGTCAATCAACTACGCGCCTTCGGCGCCGGACGCAGCAAAGCTGTGCCGGTTATTGAGGCGTTACAGGAGACGCTTGCGCGCCTCCTGTAACGAGCCACGCTGAATGCATTCAGGTTGTTCCGTCGCGCAAGCGCTCCGTAACAACCTGAACCAGCAGACATGGCCTGTGCTAAAATTAAAATTTTAACCCAAGCCACGCTGCTGTTCAGCGTGGCTCGTTAGGAGTAAAAATGAATCAAAGTCCTCCACAAGGATCAAGCATAGAAGTTGGCACTCTTAATGGGCAACAGCATATCCTCATCCCTCATGGTAATGCAGGTGTAATGAGGTATTTCATTGGGGCATTTCTCCTATTCTGGCTTGGCGGTTGGTTCATGGGGTTTACTAGCGCCGCTAATGAATTAATGTCTGGTGAGGGCAGTGCATTTTTAATGTTTTGGCTTGGTGGTTGGACCATTGGGGGTGTTTTTGCTTGTTATTTTATCTATCGGGTGTTTAGAAAGTCAGTGCCTGAGCAGCTATTGCTAAACAAGCCAAGCCTCTCAGTAGATACAGGGATACCACCATTTAAAATGATCTTTAGCATGACCAACCAAAAGGATTATTGGAAATCAATGTTCCCTAGGCGAAAGAGGGTCGAAATAGATCACAATGAAGTTAAAACATTGCAGTTAAGGGAAACAGAGTCAGGCAATAGACTCACCATAGATAAAGGCACAGAAAGACTTGACCTTGCATCTACAGCAACGGAAATAGAAAGAGAATGGCTATTCAAATTCCTGAGCCAAAATTACTCCTAACAAGAGAATAATCAGGGACATGCATCGAAATAGCATATTGTGGCAGAATATTTTATTGATATTTAGAGTAAAAGTTCGAATACACTGATGTGCATTTGAAGGTTTTGGGGTCAAATGAATGCGGTTTTAAAAGAATGGCTTATTTTATGGTTTTTTGCCTGTTTTAAGCCGAGCAGCATGGTTTCACGAGTGTGAAGTATAAAAAAAACTTTGTTTGATTTGGTCTATTCAAGAGCTGGTTTTAGGCGAATACCTATAGACCATTTGCGCTGGGTTTTAGCTGAGTATTCCTTAAGTTGATTTACCGCTCCTACGGCTGAGAAACCAACAGATTTGAACCCCTTGAGTTCGTCTAGCCACGTGTCTGGATTGAGATCTAATTCGGTCAAAGCAGAACCTAATTTCTGAGAAATATAACCAGCTTTATCGTCTCTAAATACACGCCCTGTTTCATCAACTATATCGATGTAGCTAGAAAGGTAATAGGGCAGATCATTGTCACCTTTTCCGAAGGGTAAAAGGTCAGTTGATTTAGACTCAATTCGCTCTTTTATTGATGTGTATTCTGATTCATCTAATGACTTCGCCATACAAGCTCTAATAGGGTTTAAATCCACATACGCCATACAAGTCAAAAGTGCCCTCTCATCAAGCAAAGCCTGGCTTTTGAAGCGTGATTCCCAGAAGTGACCGGTGCATTGGTCTTCCTCATTGGCCATTCTTGCTATGTACTCATTTATAGACTTCATAAACCATGATATTGAACACAAACGCTGTCGATATTCAGCAGCATACTTCTGAACCAGACGAAGTGATGCGCCATCTAAGTCATCACCCTGCAAATATCGCTGACACATAACAGGTAAAGAATATAAAGTTTGCCAGGTAATAAGAACCTGTTTATCAGTCCAATTGCCATTCGAGCCAATCTTCAAAACAAGGTGGTAATGATTGCTCATGACGGCATAGGAACATATGTCGATGGCGAACACTGAAGCGACCATTTTAATGCGATCAATAAGCCACTGACGGCGGTGTTCGAAAGACTTTCCAGTCAAGGCATCATCACCGCATAGAAATGCTCGTCTTACGCATCTTGAGACGATATGGTAGTAAGGCGTGTCTTGGACACAAATTTGCTGACTTCTTGCAACGGTCATTACTTTCTCCATGTAAAAACACCATCCTGACAGTTTTAAGGTTAAATATCTGTAGTGATTATCGATTGGGCTTGTAAGAAATTTGCTACAATCGATTACAATCGATGACTGTCCTGAATTATGTTCTAGGGTTACCTTGGAGCAAGGTGGTGATATTGCTCCTTTTTCAATTACCGTTGGTGTCTACGGCTCTTTTTTCCATACAGCATATATGAGCACCACAGAGGAAGGTGAGGCAATGTTTAAAAGTATGAAGTCTGATATATCGGAATACTTCAAAAATCCACAGAAAACAGAAAGTAATTGGGTAGAGAGATTTGTTAACCGTTACTAAAAAAGCTAACAAACGGCTCAAACCGACCTCCACTGCGTTGCTCGTTTTGTGCTTTTTCGCTACGCTCGCACAAAACAAGCAACTCCGTTCCGGCGGCTTAGCCGGGCGTTACCGGAGACGCTTGCGCGCCTCCGGTAACGAGCCACGCTGAATGCCTTCAGGTTGTTCCGTCGCGCAAGCGCTCCGTAACAACCTGAACCAGCAGAAATGGCCTGTGCTAAAATTAAAATTTTAACCCAAGCCATGCTGCTGTTCAGCGTGGCTCGTTATGAGTCGTGACTGATTCGAATAATGAATAGAAATTTTGAAATACCAGTCGAAGAAGATTTTATTGGATGGGAGTTTTACCCGTCTGATAAGGATGATCATGACGAGGGCATTATTTCTTACTGCAAACGATATGAAGATAACAGGCAGCTTATAGTATCATTTTACCCTTACGGCATTGATTCAAAGGTTACGGCTGAAATTGTTGATGGAGATATTGTTATAGCATCTATAGCCAGCGATGAAGTTTCGTCAATTGCTTTTCAAGGCTGGGAGAATGAGCAGGTTATTCGTGTTTACAGAAGAAACTGCAACAATGAATTTATTGTATATTTCAATCCTCAGCCAAGAATATTTATGGGTGAACTCACGTGAACTATATAAAAACTCATAACAAAAAAAGCCAAACGACGCTGAAAAGCGCGCGTTTGCTTTAGGCGTTACCGGAGACGCTTGCGCGCCTCCGGTAACGAGCCACGCTGAATGCCTTCAGGTTGTTCCGTCGCGCAAGCGCTCCGTAACAACCTGAACCAGCAGAAATGGCCTGTGCTAAAATTAAAATTTTAACCCAAGCCATGCTGCTGTTCAGCGTGGCTCGTTATGTGTAAATCCGACGAAGTGCTATGAATAGCAAGTTTAATAAAATTGAAAAATATGTAATCGCAAGCGATGTCTCATCACGGGACGGGATCGGCGTCGAGATCTATTCCGGCGATGAGATTCTTTTAGAGGTATTTCGGGATGACACCAAAAAGCGTAATGAGGTTACATTGTATCATCGTGATTTAGAATTGGAGTTAGTGGAGCAAGCTATAGCTTTGTTTAGAAAGGAAATTCCTCAAGAGTTTCAAGACTGAGAGCTAAAGATGCTAAATACGAACAAATTGTATCATCCAGTACATAACAATTTGCTCCTGTTGACGCCCAAACCTCCGCAGCTTTTGCGCGTTCCGCTCCGCTGCACTTTAGCACAAAAGCCACTCCAGTTTGGGCGCAACAGAGCAAGGCGTAAGGCAGTATAAATGACTCCAGAAAATGCATTAAAAACATTTTTAAGTAAGGTTCTCTCTCATAAAAAAGAGCGGTTAATTAGTTTTATCTCAAAACCGAAAACTCAAAAAAAAAGTTTTTAAACACTATTTATCATGAACTTGAGGATAGTTTAGATTCTTCAATGAAAACAGAATCTTTATCAGTTACAGCTATGCAATCTAAGTGTTATCTATTTGAGCCACCGAATACATTTGGTAAGCCTTTAAATAGCCTTCTAGAGGCCGATGAAACACTGCAAGAATCATTTTTAATAATATCAATTGATGGAAAGTACGCTATTCATGGGCCAGAGACTTATATTGACTCAAGGTCATACTATGTTGCAAAGTAAGCCTTATAACAAAAACATGAAGTTGATAGCTGCTTCAATACTACAACTTATGTAAAGCGTTACCGGAGACGCTTGCGCGCCTCCGGTAACGAGCCACGCTGAATGCATTCAGGTTGTTCCGTCGCGCAAGCGCTCCGTAACAACCTGAACAAGCAGACATGGCCTGTGCTAAAATTAAAATTTTAACCCAAGCCACGCTGCTGTTCAGCGTGGCTCGTTAAGTACCTATGGCCCCAATCGCAGAAATTGAACATCGCTGGGTTGAAACCGGAAGGCCTATTGCCTTGTTGGTCCTGCTGGAATACGAATACCCAATGGTGTTGGATAAAATCAAAGGTACCAGTATCAGTGCGCAAGACCTATCGAAGATGGTCGCTTACTCTCTGGATTTTGACTCTCGGCATTGGGCAGAAAAAGCGGTAACTTGGATCGAGGCTGGCTTTCCTATCGATAAGGAAACGTGTGGCAAACTGATGGAAATATCTGCCTCAAAAAGGGACAGCCAAAGCTTGCGTCACCGATCACTCAAGCAGGCAAAAAGGTGGCTGCGTAAGGTGGATACTTAACGAGCCACGTTGAATGCCTTCAGATTGTTCTCATCCGCCAGCGCTCCGTAACAAGCTGAACCAGCAGACATGTCCTGTGCTAAAATCAAGATTTTAACCCAAGCCATGCTGCTGTTCAGTGTGGCTCGTTTTGTTCTTTATTAACTCAATCAGAGGTTCTATTGAAAAATTCCAAAGACACTATTTTAACTCTAGCGACTTTTTTTATATTGGTTGTCGCTTTTTATTTTTTAGGGTATTGGTTAATTTATCGAATGGGTCAAGCGACACCACTAATGTTGTCTGTTGGCGCTGCTACATTGGTTACTTGCCTTTTAAGAAAACGAAATTTAACGAGCCTAGGTTGGCAGTGGGGTGAGTGGAAACATCAACGTACAAGCTATCTCTTGCCACTTATTATTGCGCTTGTTGCCTATTTAATTATATGGGCGTGTGGCTTCGGTGAATTTTATAATGTTGAGTTTCTGTCCAAGCTAAAAGAAAGCTATAACTTAGGTCATTGGAATGATCTTGCTATATTTCTTTTTCATTTCGGATTGATTGCGACGATTAGTTTTATTGTTTCATTACCGTCTATTTTAGGTGAGGAGATTGGTTGGCGAGGCTTTTTGGTACCAGAACTTGCTAAAACGATGTCTTTTACGGGTGTTGGAGTAGTAAGTGGATTTATTTGGGCATTATTTCACTGGCCTCTAATTATTTTAGGATTATATGGTAATGACGTAACTCCATTATATTATCAGCTGTTTGTGTTCTCGGTTTTTATCACAGCTACAGGGGTAATTTTGGCTTACTTTCGTATCAAAACTAATAGCCTTTGGCCTGCGGTTATTTATCATGCGAGTTCGAATATATTTATCCAAAAGTTATTCACACCTATTACGATAACAAACACAAACTCTGCTTGGTATATGGATGAGTTTGGAGCTGTCATAGCAATTGTAGCAACTTGTGTGGCTTTATATTTTTTAAGAAAAGGTAATGCAGAATTTAAGTTTGTCAGAACATAACAAGCGCCTCAACAAAGGACGAAAAAAGCTTGGCTTGCGTCACTTCGTTCTTAATTTTAGCCAAGCCTTTTTCGCCTGTTAGGCGGGCGTTGGGCTGATCGATATTTCATCCACTCATCCAATTAAGTTAAATGCTCGGAAACTAGACATGAACAAAAGAATCCAACTTATAACGTTGTTAACTAGCATAATTAGTTCAACCACTGCTAATGCATCTGAAGTATTAGAGATGGAAAACCGCCAGCATGCTAATCTCAATTACTGGAAGTGCTATATGGCAAGTGATGCACAAGAGCGTAAGAATAAAGTTGAAAACGGTATACTACCTCAGGTTGTGTTTGATGGAGACATAAAGCCTACCAATATTGAAATGGAGATGGCTCTTTCAAAGACGCCTGCATTTTCAGTCGCAGTCATTCATAAAGGCAAGTTAGATTGGAGCGCAACTTGGGGAAATCTAAAAAGAAGCGGTGATCAAGCTGATTGCAGTAGTCTATTCCAAGCGGGTTCTCTTGCGAAACCATTAACTGTACTCGCTGCAATGCGTATTAAAACAGCAGGACATATAGATTTTGACAGTGACGTTGACACTTACCTTTCATCCTACCAACTGCCGGTTGGACGACAAACCAGCGAAAACCCAGTAACATTCCGTAACTTATTTTCCCATACGTCAGGCGTCACGAGGGGAGGTTATGCTGGATATACAAAGAAAGAACCGATTCCAAGCGACCAACAGATCGTCTTAGGGGAAGCCCCTGCCAATTCGCCTAAAGTTGAAGTGTCCAACTCGCCGGGATTAGCCCTGGCTTATTCAGGTGGTGGTTACACCGTCGCAGAAATTGCTCTACAGGATAAACTACGCAAACCATTTGAAACGATCATGAATGAATGGTTGATTACCCCACTGGGTATGAAACAAGCAGAGTTCACTATGCCATTACCCGATGATCGCCACCCTTATACTGCTAGTGGACACCAAATGGATGGCACCATTGTTCCTGGGGGATGGAATAACTACCCTGAACAAGCGGCGGCAGGACTATGGGCAACGGCAACCGATTTGGCCATGTTTCTTATTGAAATGCACAAGGGTTATGATGGCGAAAGTAATATATTCACACAATCTAATATTCGTGAGTTGCTGGATAATCCTATCCAAAATCATGTTTATGGATTTAGACAAATTGCCAACGGTGACCAAGTGTTTATAACACATTATGGTGGTACCGTTGGCTACAGGGCAGGGATGACTTTGAATTTACAAACAGGTGACGGAGCTGTGTTTCTGAGCAATTCTGATAATGCCTCGAATCTTGGTGAAGCATTCTTGAGTTCTGTGTCCCGCGCCTATAACTGGCCAGTGTTTCAAGGAGAAAAAGTTAAACGAAAAGCGTATTCTTCAGAAGAATTGAAATCACTTGCAGGTACTTACGTTTTTCCTGAACAAGGCTGGGAGGTTTCAGTCGTTTACGAACATAATATACTCAAGTTTGACTTCCCCGCAGGCAACCGCCTACCCCTTGTTATGATACCGATTGAAAGTAAATACCGTGAGTTTGTTCATGAAACGGGTGTGCATGCATACTTTGATGGTGTAGGGCCAGACATGAAAATTAAATTATTTGGGCAAACGGGGCTGCGACAGTCAATCAAGAAATAGATTAACTCATAGCCAGAACAGCCTAACAAGTTGCTAAAACGGAAACATAACAGTTGGCCATCGCTTCTCGATTATAGCCAACCATTATTTTCCGCTTAGCAAAGCGTTACCGGAGACGCTTGCGCGCCTCCGGTAAGGGGCCCCAAAACACACCATAAAAGCATATGTCAAAAACCCGGTTGCTGAAACAATAAACCTTATGTGAGGGGCTCTGCGCATCATTATCTGCTTGAAATAAGAATGATTTCAGGCTCTTATCAGTTTTCTTAACCCCAAAATACCTAAAATAAATTTATTTATTTAGGAATGACGTCATGTTAAGAAAAATGCTTTTATTGGGCTTGTTATGGGTGGTTGGTCAAGCGGCTGCCAGTGAGTTGTACTGGTTGACTGAGCCAACGTTGGATGTGGGTTTGTTGGCTGACCATGCGGCCGAAGATGTGCGGTTGTCGAACACCGGCCGTTACCTCAGTTTTGTCAGCAAGGCCAATAACTTGGTGATGAATGACATGAATCACATTGAAGACTTGTTCGTCAGGGATTTACAAACAGGCACCACCGAACTGGTGTCGGTGACTGAAAATGGCGTGCAGGCCAGTGAGGCCAGCATCTATGCCTTTTCACGTCCCTCATTTGATGGCCGCTATGTGGCTTTTGCCAGTAAAGCAGCAGAATACCCGGGCGGCAACGGTGAAGATTATCAGCTGTATGTCAAAGACATGGTCACTGGTGAATTGCTCAATGAAAGCGGCTTCGGTAACAATGGTCTGGTCGAAATCACCACTGGTGATTTGTATCTGTCCGACAATGCTCAAGTCATCATTTTCAGCACCCGCTCTGAGATTGACCCCTTGCATGTGGGCAACAGTGCGACCCAGGTCTATCTCAAGAATCGCAGCGATAACAGTTACACCTTGCTGAGCACTTCGGTCGATGGCTCTGATTCTGCCAATGGCTCTACCATTAATGAACATGTCTCAAGCAGCGGGCGCTATGTGTTGATGTTATCTCGTGGCGATAATTTATCGGCCGATGTGATCAACAACTTCGGCGATAATTTAATTCTGCTGGATTGGTTGAATGACTCCAGAACCCTGATCAACATCACCCCCGGCGGTAGCAGTTCTACTGATTCCGAATTCTCAGGTTTCTCAGGTCAAGTCAGTAATCAGGGGACGGTGGTGTTCACCTCAAAACAAAGCGACTTGGTGTTGGATGATACCAACAACCGCGGTGATGTGTTTTGGTATGACAATGGCACCATCACGCGCATCAATGTCGATGCCATGGGCAATCAACTGATGAACAGCAGCACCTTCAGTGCCGTGGCAATCAGTGGCGATGGTTCACGCATTGCGTTCACTGAGTATTCGGATGAACTGTTCCCAGCCAGTACCAATGATGATTACGATTTGTACGGGTATGAGACGGCTACCGGTGTTTTATCCCTGATATCACAAAACCCATTGGGATTGAAGGCCAATGGGCACAGTTATGATCCGCAACTGAGTGTCCTGGGTGACCAAGTGCTATTTACCACTGTGGCCACTGATTTGACCACATCACCGACCAGCTATGCGCCTAATGTTTCAATCATTCGGCACGACTTCATGACTGGGTCGATGCAACAAGAACATGTGCCGCTGTTCAGCCCAGAAACGGTGATGGATGACATAATTGACGTCAAAATCAGCAGTGACCAATCAACGGTGGTGTTTACCAGCGAATCTCCAAATCTGGTTCCCGAACCTTTGAGCGAGAACATGGATTTGTTCGTGTTAAATCGCGATAACAACATCATGGACCGCATCGCTGCCAACATCAATTCATACACACCATCATTGTCCCCATCGGGACGTTATGTGACCTTTCGCACCTTGTTTCAACCGCCAACCGGCATGACTTCATTGGGCAGTGCTTTTGTGTATCGTTATGACCGCCAAAACAACGCCTTTTTGCAGATTGCCGAGGGACTGAACAGTCGCGTCAATGACCAAGGTGCGGTGGTGTTTGACACCTTTGAAGACCTGCTTCCCAGCGACAGCAATGGTCAACGTGACGTCTATGCGTACAACCCCAACACCAGCCAGATGGTACTGCTCAGCGAGGACATGAATGGAGACGCCGCCGGTACTGATGATTTCGATTTCAGTGGCGTGGCTGGTGAGCTGTGGGTAACATACAGCTCAGACAATGACCAAATCGTCAACAACGACAACAATGGAGAAACTGATGTATTTCTCAGGGAATTAGGCGGAAGCAATGGTACCGTGCGAATTTCCCAAACCCAGGCCGGAATGGAGGGCAACGACCAGTCGTTCTATCCAGCCATTTCAGCAGATGGTCGCTGGGTGGCGTTCGTCACCGAAGCGGATAATTTGACCAGCGATGATTACCATGACGCCCATAGATCACAGGTGTTGTTATACGATCGCATGGCAAATACCCACACTTTGGTGTCGTTAAACCAACAAGGTGTGCCGTTAACCCAAGCTGGAATCACTGGTATCGGCAAGGTGGCTGTGTCTGATGCCGGCCGTTTCGTTTTGTATAGCTTCAGCGATATCGATCCGGATGACAACGTCAATCGGCTGGGCTGGGTGCCAGAGTTTGCCGGTGACACGGACGGCCAAAGTGACTTGGTGCTGTTTGACACCGAGACCCAAAGCCGGCACATCATTTCGCGGATGATTGATGGTACCGAAACAGTCGACGATGTTGGCCCGGACTACCAAGTCAGGTCTGATTTGACCAGCAGCACGCCAACAGTGGGCGTGGTGTTCACAGCTGATCATGGCAGTCTCACTGGCCGCATAGGTCATCCCGGACATGATGAAGCATACCTGTATCAGCAAAACATCTGGGATCCGGATGTTATATTTTTGGATGGCTTTGAATGAAGTCACTCGGACAGGTTCCGTTCATTCATACAGGATAAATGTATAAATGAGTGTTTAATAAGTTGTTACCGATGAATGTATTTAGGTTGTTCCGTCGCGTGAACGCGCCGTAACAACCTAAACCAGCAGACATGGCCTGTGCTAAAATCAAGATTTTAATCTAGGCCACGCTGCTGTTTAGCGGGTCTCGTTATAGGTAGGTAATAATTGAGTTTCACGGCTGAGCTAATTCTTGAAACGTTGCCTCTCGATGAGAAGAGCGCGTGGCGTGCTATTGAGAATCTTCGAGAAGAGTATTATGAAGATGAAACGGGGGCAAACCCTAAACTTAAGGAGCTGCACGATATACTTATTCAAAAATATCCTTGCCTTTGTAGTTATGCCGATGATGATCCGGAAATGGAAAATAGTCCTTGGGCCGACGGGCCTTTAATTGGAAACTTTGCGAGCAAAATGGGTATGGTGTCCATACGTTTCTCGAGTGCATATGAAGTTTTTCCATTTGTTTTGAAAAGTGCATTAGCCCTAGGTATCACAGTAGCTGATGGACAAAGCGAAAAAATTTATCGACCCGGTGAAACTGCAACTCTTGAGAGCAAACCGTGGTGGAAATTGTGGTAAATACCTATAACAAGCCGGTCAACACTGTTCCGGCCTGTTACTGGGGTGTTACAGCAGACGCTTATGGAACCCGTTAAATGGTGGGCAGAGCCCACCCTACGTGGCTTAACAAAACGCGGTTATCGAAAGTTTACACTGCGTTTCAATCTTGAAAACGCTAAGCGTTAAAACTACAAGGAGCAATATGAGAAATATTATTTTTGGTGTGTTTATATTTATTCTGGCTGCCTGCTCGGAAGGAGAGTGCCCTTCTGTTGAATGCTCTAACACAGGCGACAGTGTAAAAATACTAAGCGTCAAACCTGAACAGACTGCAGAGTTGAAGGTGGGTGATACTGTAAAAATCGCTTATGAAGTTGAATACAATCTAGAAAGTAGTGAAATCGGTCAAATTGCTCTTGTAGTACAAAGTGCTTCTAATGAAATATTAGCTAATGAATTCTATGTGGCTAGCAAGGGCCAGCACAAAGAAGTATTAGAAGCTGAAATTGTGGTTCCAGATACAAGGCTTATTCAAGTTTTTACTCCACTGTCACCACAAGGTCGGTCACAAACAACCATAGTTGAATCACGGATCCACAAAGTAGTGCAGTGAAAGTACTAACAAGACGTTACAAGAGTTAAATGGTGGGCAAAGCCCACCCTACGTGGCTCGTTAGGCATAAAAATGTATGAATCAATCATTTCCTTGGTCGTAGCCACTTCGCTACTCCTTGGCTCACCAGGCCCTGCTCCGTTAGCGCTGGCTGGCGTGGGAGCTACATTTGGTATTAAAAAGGGGGTGCCATTTCTAATAGGCATCCTAGTTGGTTTAGCAGTCGCAATCATCGGTGCCACTTTGGGGCTTGCAGCGCTATTTTCTGCTTTCCCTGAGATTAAACTTGCGGTTCAAATCGCGGGAGCACTCTACATAGTTTATGTCGCTCAAAAAATCGCTCGAGCGCCAATCATAGAAGCAGATAGACAAGCAAATGAGGCAACACCAAAATTTATTGACGGGTTTATACTGAACCTATTAAACCCCAAGGCTTACGCCGCTTTTTTTGCTTTGTTTTCACAATTTATTCTTCCACTTAGAGGTGAGTTGCTCAGCTTTTTAGCTACAGGTCTCGTTTGCTTTGCTGTCGCGGTAGCGGTGGATTCAGCATGGCTTGTGCTTGGCAGACTAATTAGGCCGCTCTTTGAAACCCATAAATCTGCCAGAATAATGAGAGTTACATTTGCTATCTTGATGGTCGCAGCGGTTATATGGGCGCTCGTTAAGTGAGTGATGCGCCTAACAAGTTGTTCAACTTCATTCACCCATTTCGTTGGCGCACGGTTAACAGAGCGTTACCGGAAACGCTTGTGCGCCTCCAGTAACGGTCACTGCTGAATGCATTCAGGCTGTTTAGTCACGCAAGCGCTCCGTAACAACCTGAACCAGCAGACATGGCCTGTGCTAAAATCTTCGTTTTAAGCCAAGCCACGCTGCTGTTTAGCGGGGTTCGATAAACATCAGTTGAGATGAAATGCTGAAATTAATTATATCCGCCACAATAATCTTATTATGTGCGCCTGCTCTTCATTCACAAGAAGCAGTCTCAACAAATGTGGCTACGGTTGAGCGGTTTGTTGCGGCATTCAATGCGCATGACAGCGAAGCCATGGCGGAATTCGTTACAGAGGATGTCACCTGGTTAAGTATATCCGGTAAAAATGTGGTTGTGGAGGTTGAGGGTAAGCGCGAGCTCATTGCTAGCATGAACGCCTACTTCACATCATGCCCGACATGCCAATCAGAGTTATCCGACATCATATCTACCCCCAGCCGTGTCAGCACCATTGAGATTGCCCACTGGCAGGGCAAAAGTGGGCCAAGGTCCCAGAGAAGTCTCTCCGTCTATGAGTTCTCAGGGAGACTGATTCAGCGCGTCTATTATTTCCCGGCGGAGAATTAGGATAACGTTTAACAATACAGTTTTCGATATTGAAGCCTTATTCAGATGACGTGTATGAACAGAATTATCGTGATATGATTGTTAACCATTAATGGTCTTAGAGGCGTGATTTAAAATGGCGAAATTAATAGTGGGTCTGGTGTTGTTTTTGGGGATACATTCAATCTCCATTGTGGCCTTGTCTTTACGCAATAATCTTGCTGCGAAAAGTGAGCTTGGCTGGAAGTTGTTTTATAGTCTGGTGTCACTTATTGGCATTATTCTTATCGTTAAAGGCTATGCTGAGCTCAGACAAACGCCCACGCTTTTGTATGTCACGCCGATCTGGTTACGGCATGTGGCGGCCACTTTATTGTTGCCGGTCTTTGTTCTTTTTCTCGCGCCTTATTTCCCGGGACGGATTAAAAATGTGACAAAGCATCCCCAGCTTATGGCGGTTATGCTCTGGGCAGTGGCTCATCTGTTGGTCAATGGTACCTTGGCAGATGTTGTGTTGTTCGGTTCCTTTCTGATTTGGGCTGTTGCTGATCGTGTTTCCATGATGAACCGTGTCTCCCGTCCGGTACCCGGTGCACCGGCAGCCAGGCTGAATGATGTGATTGTGGTGGTTTTTGGTTTAGGACTTTATCTGGTCACCGTTTTTTGGTTGCATGAATGGCTCTTTGGCGTCAGACCATTTGTTTAATTAAATAAACTTTTTTATCTGGTGTTCTGATTGCATGTTGATGCTTTGCTGTGGGAACGCGTATTTAAAATATCTGCAGAGTTGTTACGACGATATTTCTGGTGATGATATGGCTAAATGTATTCTCATTGTTTACACCGCCTTCGACGGGGCTCAGGCTACTTCAGTTTATTGCGCTTAAAAAGACTAGTCGGCTGAGCTCCGCCGAAGCCTTTAAACATGCTGATTCCGGACAAAAAAAGGCAATGTCGTTATCTCTGTGGTGCCTTGAAAAATAATTAGATTATGCCGTCGCGCAAACCTATCGTAACAACATAAACCATCAGATAAGGCCTGTGCTAAAATTGAATTTTTAACCGAGCCTACGCTGCTATTCAGCAGGGCTCGTTATACAAAATGAAGGGAGTGTAAATGATTAGAGATTTTTTCGAACATAAAGCGGGTATTTATGATAAAGATGATAATAGAGTTTCAAATGTTGAAAATATTGCAAACGCTATAATTCGAAATGTAAGTCTCGACCGAAAAATGCACTTGCTAGATTTTGGTTCTGGTACAGGATTGTTACTCGAACGAATTGCACCATTTGTACGAAAAATCACGGCTGTCGATATTTCGCAATCTATGAATGATCAACTTGAAAAAAAACGAAGTAGTCTTGCATGTGAACTCAATATTCTGAAAATTGATTTAGTGTCTACAGATATTGCGGATAAATTTGATGGGATTATCTCTTCAATGACAATGCATCATGTGAAAGATATTCAAGTAATGTTTTCTAAGTTCTATTCTTTACTAAATGATGGCGGAGTGATTGCTATATCTGATCTCGATAGCGAAGATGGTAGTTTTCATACAGAAGATACAGGTGTTTTCCATTTTGGTTTTGAGCGAGAGGTAATCACTGATGCTGCGAGTCATGCCGGCTTCCAGGAAGTTAAAATTATGGATGCAAGTGTGGTGCATAAGCCACATGGAAAGTTTCCGGTTTTCTTATTAACTGCTAAAAGATAAAATGTATAACAAGCAAATCTTGCCGTACGTCTTACGCTTCGTTTCAGCCGTCCGCAAATGCAGGCGTTAGGTTTGATAAAGAAAAAGTAGGGTGGGCTCTGCTCACCAAAAAAATAACGGGAATTTCTTGAAAAGATCATAAAATGCACAGTTTAATTCGAATTTTATGTTAATCAATTCTGAAAAATTTGGTGAGTGTCTTGTAAATCTTTAAATGGTGGGCAGAGCCCACCCTATCTGGCTAAACTTCTCATGTTACATAAGTGCGGTTTAATCAGACTGCTGTTTTAGCTAAAGCACGAATTAAACAAAATAAAGGTGAAAAAGTGAAAGCTGTGGCATGGACAAAATACGGACAACCGACAGATGCGCTTAAAATTATCGAAACAGATAAACCGAGTCCGCAAAAAAATGAGGTGCTCATAAAAGTACACTCCAGCACGGTGACAGCCGGTGATGCCCGGCTCCGCGGATTTAACATACCTGCCGGATTTCGGTTGCTTACGCGTTTAGCCTTCGGTGTTTTCAAGCCACGAAAAACCATTCCCGGTATGGACTTTTCCGGTGAAGTGGAAGCCATCGGAAAAGACGTCACCTTGTTTAATGTGGGCGACAGGGTGTTTGGAACAGCCGGCATGCATTTTGGGGCCCATGCCGAGTACCTCTGTTTACCTGAAAAAGCAGCCTTCATTAAAAAACCGGATGGTATTAACCACAGTGATGCGGTTGCTTTGATATTTGGTGGGCAAACAGCGATACACTTCTTAAAAGAAAAAGCCCGACTCAGCAGAGGCCAAAATATCCTGATCAATGGTGCATCCGGGGCAGTCGGGACCGCTTCAATCCAACTGGCAAAATACCTGGGGGCTGAGGTCACAGCCGTATGTAGCACAGCGAACATTGAACTCGTCAAATCTCTGGGCGCAGATAAAACCATTGATTACACCCAGGAACCAATCGAAAAGCGTGAACAAAGGTATGACTTCATACTTGATACAGTGGGTAATCTGTCACGATCACGCTGCGGGAAACTGTTGAAAAAACAAGGCACATTAATTGCCATCAATTCAGGGATGTTGACAAACTTATCAGCTATTTTTAACAAACAACTCATAAGCGGCGTGGCTGGAGAAAGTAAGGAATCAATCGAATTCCTCAAAAACCTGGCCAGAAATGGAGACATCAAGGCGGTTATCGACAGAATGTATCCGTTAGAAGACATTGTCGAAGCCCACAAATATGTTGATGCCGGACACAAAAAAGGCAATGTTGTTATCTCTGTGGTGCCTTGAAAAGCCCCTTCACGCAAGCCCACCGTAACAAGCTAAACCAGCAGATATGGCCTGTGCTAAAATTATAATTTTAACTCTGGCCACGCTTCTGTTCAGCTGGCCCTTTATGTACACTAAACTTAACGAGGGCAACGTATGAGTCACCATGAAATTCACCGATCGCACCGTGTTGGCTGGCTACGTGCAGCTGTATTAGGTGCCAACGACGGCATTGTTTCTACAGCCAGCCTCATTATTGGTGTAGCCGCGGCTAGTGCTTCACAGGAGAGTATTCTTCTGGCAGGTGTTGCGGGTTTAGTTGCCGGTGCAATGTCAATGGCTGCTGGCGAGTATGTTTCTGTCAGTTCGCAGTCAGATACCGAGAAGGCCGACATAGCACTTGAAAAAGAATCACTCGAGAACGATTTCGAATTTGAGAAAGAGGAACTTGCGCAAATATACGAAGCGAGAGGGCTTGAGCCAGACTTGGCCATGCAAGTCGCCGAAAAACTGATGGCTCATGACGCGCTCGGGGCGCACGTCCGTGACGAAATTGGGTTATCGGAAAGTGTGGGTGCACAACCCTTCCAAGCCGCATTTTTTTCAGCAGGAACGTTTACAATCGGTGCTGCTCTTCCCTTGTTAGTGGCATGGGTTGTGTCTGGATTCCAGCTAATCGCAGTAGTTGCTGGTTCTTCTCTAATATTTTTAGCGGCGCTTGGCGCTCTTGCCGCAAAAGCTGGTGGCGCCGCGATTACTATTGGTGCAATTCGTGTAACTTTCTGGGGTGCGCTTGCCATGGCTCTAACAGCAGGTGTCGGTCGAATATTTGGTGTAGTTGCCTGATGACACTGCAATCAATCACAACTCCACCCGAAAAGCACATAACAAACACGTACAGCCGGACGCCAGCAAAGCTGGTGCCGCTAATATGAGGCGTTATAAGCCAAAAGAATGAACTGCGAAAAATATAGAAAAAAGTATATTGAATTCAAAAATTTCCTCTAGCAAAGGAAATACATGAATCGGAAGAATATGAAAAATGGCAAGAACATTGTTTTGACTGTGAGTCATGCGATTTATGGGGTACCCAGAACCAAGTTATTAATCGAGGTTATAACCTGTCTGAATTTTTATGTATACATATCGCATACCATTCAACAATGCATTGCGATAAACACGATAATCCATGGGGGTGTCCAGATATGACTATTGTAAAAACAAAAGATGGTTACGGAATACCAGTCAGAGACGGTGGCTCATCATATATCAAAATAAGCCATTGTCCTTGGTGCGGTATAAAAATATGAAATTGGCTTATAACAAATCAAGCCAACAGACGCCAAAAAGCAGCGCTCGTTATGATTAATCATCGGTATTTTATTATTTTTGTTTTCCTGCCCGGAATTTTGTTGCTATTGCTTGATCCCGGGAAAAATCTTGGGGAGTTCAGCGGCTATGGAATTATCCGGCAATCAATCATGGTTTGTCTAAATGCTCAATTTGTAACGAGCCTTATTCTACCGTTCAGTTGTCAATCATTTAAATCATTACTGTTTAATAAAAAAGCGCCGTATAAACTCACGGTCATCTTATGGGTGATGCTTTTTATCATAATAATGGCTTTACATTTGCTATTTGCTTTATCAATTATTTATGAAGTTCATGGAATAACAACAATGATTATGATATCTGGAATCAGCGTCATTTATGCCACTTTAATTGCCGTAATTTCTTTATATGTATTTAGTAGGGTGGGCTCTGCCCACCAAAAATAAATGTGATTTTTGCGCTGTTTTAAACTATTTCTCAGCAAAAGTCCCGTAGGATGGGCTTCCTCCATCAAAATGCTTGGTTTTTTGTCTTAGTAAAAAGTTCAAAGATGACGATTAAAATCCATTGATTGATGCAGCACCCGTATTACAGTGATTCCATTTTTAGTTGGTTTGAAAAGATGATATGAGAAGTGACCAAATAGGCCAAAAGTTCAGGGCTAATAACACTGTAATCGGTTCCAAGGCTGCTGTCATTGATGAGTTTACTGAATGCTTCATCCAATGTCTTGATGTACATTGTTGCCTTAGCTTGACCAAATTCCTTTAAGCTGTATTGATAAATACTGTTGAGATCATCATAAGCCTTTGGTTTTAGTTTGATGTTTTGGTTCATGTTTCATTTTGGTCAAGAAAACGATCAATATTCCAGTTGATTGACTCACCACTTTGTTCACCTTCATTTATTAATTTTTTAAGTGCTTCCAAGTTAGATTCAGCGTGTTTTTCTTTGAGTAAACGTAAACCCTCACGAATGACTTCGCTATTGGTTTTGTAGTTACCAGATTTAACCAAACCCTCAATAAAACTTTTCAGTTCAGGCCCGGTGTCAACTGTTATTGTGCGTGCCATAATAATCTCCAGATTTGTAAGTAATAGTCTTACAATAAAATATAGAAGAAATATACCTACATTGCAAATAAAGAATGACAAAAATCTAAGAACATATAACAGTCAGATAGTACCCTTGCTTAGTGCAGCTTGCATACAACATTAAAAAACTAAAAAATCCAGTTAACTAAAACGTCGATAAGCCGGTGAATTCCATGATGCGATAGCGCCAGTAGCGCCAGCGGCTGTCGTCGGCGTAATATTCATAAGGGCGGCTGAAGTTTTGATTGGGGGCGTTTTGCCAGCGGCGTTCAAAAAAAGCCGCAGCGTCTGTGATGGCTTGCGTGTCTGGTGCACCCACCAGTACGACATTGGTTTCGAGGTTTAAGTCGTCGAGATTTCGGCGGGTGAAGTTGGCTGAGCCCAGCAGCAATTCAGCCGGGCCATTGGCCGGGCGGGTGAGCATCAGTTTACTGTGGCATTGTTCGCCGTGGGTATCGCACCAGCGGATGACCATGTCTTCGTTGTGTAATTCTAAGGCGACCTGGCGATTGGGGATGCCGTTTTTCTTTTTGCCAAAGGCATCTTCACTGGGGTCGAGCAATATCCGAAGTTTTGCACCCCGTTTATGAGCGTCAATAAGTGCCTCAATAATGGCGCGATGGGACAGGTAAAACATGGCCAGATCAATGCGGTCGTTCGCTTTGCTGTTATTTAAAGTCTGAATGACCCGGTCACGGATTGTGCCTTCAGTCAGGATTTGAATCGTTGTCGATGCGGATGAAGGCGGGTTGCTGTCCTGCTTTGTTGGCAGAGGTTTCAAATCGGCATGGGAAAAATTCAAGACAGCTTGCTCAGTGGTCAGTAAATCACGGACACTTGGGCCCATGAATTCAAGAGCGATATTGCCATGGGCGCTGCTGGCATCGTGCGGATTGCCGGACGTGACCAAACCGACCAGACCTTGATCTGAGTCCACAACCAATGTTTTGCGGTGATTGGCTTTAAAGTTAATCAGCTTCAGCCAGGTTCGCAAAGTGACTTTCTCCGGTCCCACCGGATTGGGCAACCATCCGCCATTGCTCGAATTGCCCAACCACTGGCAACAGAGGCGCCAGACGCCCGACCAAGTTGGATTGGAATCTCGTAAACGATTCAAATCAGTCATGACCACTTCAACACCGGCGTCGCGCAAGGCTTGAAATCTGGGTGATTCCAGACCGCCGTATAAATGATTGATGGGATCGGTAATCAGTAGGATGCGCAAATCTTTCACTTCGCCCTTGCGCCTGATTAACGCAGTCGTCAGTTCATCGGACAAGGGACGTAAATTGGGGTCTTTTTTGAGAGCCGCCGGATCGCCGGCGAATTGATTGAATAAAAACATATCCAGCACAATCAAGTCTTCGGCCTGATCAATCAATTCAAAAATCCGGTCAAAAATCCGTTGTTCTGTCTGTCGCACATCGTAGTCATCGACCCAGGTGTAGTCAGCCAGAAAACGCACATTCTGTACCGGTTGTGCCGGCGTGGCCACACTGATGCCTGGTGGCAAGGGTTTGTAGCTGTGGTAGATACCGAATCCAATCCATAGTAAGCAAAAAACCAATAGCAGCCACCGTACAATGCGTTTAGACTTTTTCATCAGTTCATTGTAACTGAACATTTGACGTCATGTCAGAGGATTTAATCTGATTAATTTCTAATTATTTGATAGTGAAATGATGGTCTTTATATTTTAAATACGGTCATATATACTTATGTCTTTTAGTTGTTGATGAGAGGGGATAATGAACAATTCGATTAATATGTTTGGCGACCTATTGGCTGCCATTGCAGTGCGGTTTCAAATGTATGTCATGCTTGTTTTTTGTGTCATGATAAGTTACGACATTCAAGCTGCCACTTTGATAGTAGATGGTAGTGATGCCACTGTGGCGGATGATGGTGTGTGTACACTTGTCGAAGCCATTACAGCATCCAATAACAATGCAGCATCAGGTGCAACGCCCGGTGAATGTATTGCCGGCAGTGGCACAGACACCATTCAACTTACAGTGGATGTCACCTTGAGCCAGGCCGCTGTGTTAAATGATTCTTTTTATGGCAACACCGCATTACCTTATATTAACTCAAATATCGTGATCGACGGGATGGGTCACAGTTTACAAAGAGATTCTAATTTGTCCTGTAATGTTGACAGCATAGCGGATCCGTCTGAATTCAGACTGTTTTTTGTCGATGAAACGGGTGTGTTACTTGTTCAGAATATAATGATTAGTCATGGTTGTGTGGATAGCGAAACTTTTGCCGATCGGTTTTTTGGCGGCGTCTTCTGGAATGAAGGCGACTTATCGATTGATAACGTGGTGTTTTCCATGAATAAAGCTTTATTGGGTGGCGTTATCTTTAATAATGAGGGTATCGGATACATCAGCAACAGCATTTTTTCGGATAATGAGGTTTATAGAAACGGTGGCGCGATTTATAACAATTCATTCAGAACCATTTCGTCGATTAACAACAGTTTATTCATAAACAATGAGACGGCTGACCGTGAAGGCGGCGCTATTTATAACAGAGGTACCATACCAACCCTTATAGACAACAGTTTTGTTAATAATTCTTCGGTATCCAGTGGTGGTGGAATTTATAACAAAGGTAATATAGGCGTTATTGAAAACAATACTTTTTCCGGAAATAGTTCTGATAGTTCTGGTGGTGCAATCAGTAATGGTGAATCTATGGGAGGTATCAACAACAGCACCTTTGTGAATAATCATGGCAGCGTAGGCGGTGCCATTCATAGTGCCCAGGGCAACTCCACATTGAACAATTCATTGTTTATGAATAATACCTCGAATTTTTCCAATACCGCAGACTGTTATACTCAATCCGGAGGCAATCCTGTGGCTGTCTTTTCAGGCACTCATAATCTATCAAACAAAAATAACCACGGTTGTCAGATAACGATTGACAGTGATTTAAGTTCAACAACAGTGGATGGCATTGCCGATAATGGTTGTACCATTCCATTGGCAGATGGTTCTTGTGTTTTGACACATGCATTATTGCTCGGCAGTCAGGCTTTGGATGCCGCAGACGCTGTGAGCGCTACTTCATTAGATCAACGCCAATACCCTATAGAGAATTTGACACGGGATATTGGCGCGTTTGAAGCCAACGTTGATTTGATATTTAAAGATGGTTTTGATTAATGATTGAAATTTAATAATAAGTGCCGCCGGACGAGCAGCTCAGCCGCTCTCCAATGTCAATCAATCCTGTTGTGTTCGGTACTTTTCAAACCATGCCAGTATACTCGCCACTTTAGCCACCAGATTACTGGGTCGATTGGCAATGCCATGACTTGATCCCGGAATTCTGACCATGGCCGATTCGACTTTTTGTAATTTCAAGGCGGCATAGTACTGCTCCGACTCAGCAATGGGGGTTCGGTAATCTTCTTCGCCGGTTAATAACATGGTCGGTGTTGTGACATTACCGACATAGGAAAGCGGCGATCTTTTCAGGTAGTTTTCAGTGTTTTCCCACGGTTTATTGGCGAACCAATATTTGTAGAAAAATCCGGGATTGTCCGCGTACAATACAAAACTGATCCAGTTAATCACCGGTTTTGCCACCACCGCCGCCTTAAAGCGATCAGTGTGACCGACAATCCATGCTGTCAGCACCCCGCCGCCACTGCCACCGGTGACAAACAGCTGCGACTCATCGACATAGCCTTCAGCAATGGCCGCATCAACACCAGACATCAGATCATGGTAATCATGATTGGGGTAATCGTGATGAATTAAATTGGCAAATTCCTGACCATAACCGGTGCTGCCTCTGGGGTTGGCATATAACACCACATAACCGGCTGCGGCATACAACTGCGCTTCAGCCGAAAACACCGATCCATAGCTGGCAAAAGGCCCGCCATGAATTTCAAGAATCAGCGGGTATTTCTTTTCGGCATCAAAATCAGGCGGTGTCACTAACCAACCTTGAATCGAGCGTTGGTCTACGGAGGACTGCCACCACAACTCTTTAACAGCACCCAGTTTTTTATAACTGAATAAATCTTGATTAAGTTGCGTTAAGCGGCTGACTTTTTTGTTATTGACCACGGCTAAATCAGCCGGGTGAGCCGTGCCACCCAAAGTGATGGCTGCGCGGTCGTTATTAGACACGGAGAAAGCCGCGGCATTATAGGGACGGCCCAATGACAAGCCACCCAATTGATTGGCTATTTCGGTTATTTTTCCTTTCAACGTCAGGTGCGCCAGTTTGCCATCGCCCTGGTCGGTGTACTGAACATACAGTCCTTTGGAATCACTGTCCCAGGCCATTGATTGTACTGACCGGTCTAAATCTTCAGACACCAGTTGTTCGTTTTCCCCATCTATATCCATCACATACAGTTTATTCACTGTATGTCCCTGGAAGCTGTCATCAAAACCCACGTAGGCTATTTTTTGACCATCCGGTGACAATTGTGGGCCAGTATCCGGTCCAAACCGTTCAGTTAATGGCACAATACTTAAGTCACTGAGTTTTAGCTGGTAAATTTCATAATTTAAAGGCTCAAATTCATGATTTTTATGTAAGTTAGCAGTAAAAAAAATGGATTTTTTATCCGCAGACCACACCGGTGACTGATGATTATGCGCTGTGTCAGTCAGCTGCCTGGGGGTGCCACCATCAACCGATAAAATGAATATTTGTTGATTACCCTGTTTTAAATAGCCCTGACCATCGGCCCGATAAGTCATGTCATCAATGTAAATAGGGGGCTCATTCCATTCAGCCCCTTCCGGTTTGTTGGGCATCTTAATCAGAGAAGGTTTAGGTTTTGCCACGAACTGGGTGAATACCACATGTTTGTCATCCTGTGACCATGCCACTTGCCTGGGAGGGATTTTGGTATTGGTCAGCGCCACGGATTCACGGCTGTCCATCCACATAAGGTAGAGTTTGGTTTTATCATCGGCATGGTCAGAAAGATAAACAATCTTTTCGCCATCATGTGACCATTTCGCCGAATGGGCATTGTGGTTACCGGTGATCAGTGGCCGGTTGTTTTTACCGTCAAAATCAACTAACCATAAATTACTGTGGTTTTTATCCGTCATCACATCCTTGAAATTACGGGTATAGATAACCTGTTTGCCATCAGGGGAGATTTGCGGGTCAGAGACAAATTCCAGATTAAAGACATCAAGCAACTCCAGTTGATTGGATTGCTCGGCAAAAACAGTGCCGGTTAAAAGCCATAAGGTCAGTAGGTAGTAGAGGTTTTTCATGGTTGAATAAGTTTATTGTGCGAACAAACAGTATAAACCAGATTATCTCAGGACAACACAATAGCCCTTAAAGAAAAAGACATTTGTTCACCACAGCTGTAAATCAGTTAAACTGGTCGCTTCAATAACTGAACAGTTAAATTAGGCAATAACACCATGAATAACAATGATATTTTACGCAGAACCCGATACATTTTAGATTTAAAAGACAATCAAATCACAAAGATCTATAAACACGTTGGGGTTGAGGCGACTGAGCAACAAGTCAATCGCTGGCTCAAACGTGATGATGAAGCGGGTTTCGAGCCCTTGTCTGATGATGCTTTAATGGATTTCTTAGATGCCTTAATCATTGAAAAAAGAGGTAAAAAAGACGGCGGGCCAACGATTAGAACCCGGCAAGAGTTAGGCAATAATCTAATTTTAACCAAATTAAAAATCGCTTTTAACCTTAAATCGGAAGAGATTTTAGCCATAATGGCGCTGGCAGATTTTAAAATCAGTAAGCATGAGCTCAGCGCTTTGTTTCGAAAAAAAGGCCATAAACATTATCGGGTCTGTAAAAATCAGATGTTGCGCAAATTTATGAAAGGCTTACAAATTAAATACCGCAGCTGAATGAATTTCGGGATTTCAATCTGTGCTAAAATAATATGATTTATTAATCAAAAGAGGGGAATATGGGGAAATTATTAATCGGGATGTTTCAGTTGTTGCTTATTGTTTTAGTGGCCGGTTGTGCGCCTCAGGCTTCGGTGAAACCGGATACAGAAGACAAAGAATATTTTAATTTACGTCCTGATATTGAACAAGCCTATGGCTATAGCCATGCCATTCGGGTGGGTGATGATATTAAAATCTCCGGTGCCGTGAGTATGGACGAGGCGGGTAATCCAACGGCTGTGGGGGATATGGCGCAACAGATGAAGAATGTCTATGCGGATTTGGCGCAAGTTTTAGATCATTTTGGTCTGACGTTTGACGATGTGACCGTCGAAAATGTTTTCACTACTGACATGGCACAATTCCTGGAGGTGGCCGCCTATCGGAGTGATATTTATAAAAATCGTTTTCCAACCGGTAGTTGGCTGGAAGTGAAAGGCCTTGCTTTACCTGAATTTATGATTGAGATTGAACTGGAAGCACGTCGCCCGGAATAGTATTTAAGGCATTAAAGGAAAGCCGCTAAACCTGCAGAACCATTGAGGCCAAGTCAATAGTCATACGCTGTTTATTATACTTATTTGCTTTTCACTGGAATGTTGTTGTCATTAAGTATTTGATTGATTTGATCCCACAGTGTGTTTTGTGCCGCACCCCAATAGTGAAACCCATAAGAAAAAATATTGGCGTGGCCATTTCTGATCCAATGCTTTGGGTTGTCCGGTAAATTGACTTTGAGTTCAATATCGATGAAATGAGTATTCAGCCTGGTTGGTTGAGAGGTGACCTTTCGGTACGCGGTGTAACCACTTTTTATGGCTGATAGAGGGATACGCCATCGTCTAAAACCTTTTCTTACGCTGAGGCAGCTATTTTTAACAAAACAAACTGATTGGTTGCAGGAAATAAAATAATAGATCATTAAAAATATAACAAAAGTTAAACCGACATAGGCGTAATAATCAAATTTAAAATCACTGAATGGCAGGTAGCCAAGTCCGATTAAACAAGCCATAAAAATAGCCGTAAAATAAGCGTCTGGTCTGACATAAATCGTCACAGATTTATCGGTTTGATTGGTTTTAATTTTGACCGGACTGACCAGAGCAATCATGTAAATGCGAAAAAATTATCAAAATTCAGTCTTATCAATTTACCTTAAATCAGGACAGCCATCAATGAGAACAACTCAACCAGCCGTTTGATTTGGTTATAATCGATACGACTGGAAGTCAATTTGAGGCTTTACAAGGTTTCGAATTTGTATTTGTCGACTCCAGCTTAAATGCGACAGTCGGAAATTACTTCCAGCTACAAACCAAAAGCACCGCCAGAGCGCAACTGATTTTAGTGCCGTATTTTGTGGTGAAGGTCTTTTTCAGGATAACGGCATCAAAAAATCGTTCAATATCACCGCGGTAACCTTCCGAATAAAAATTCATGTCAACGGCGAGATCATAGGTGGCCAGGTAAGGCACATCGGCGTAGGGACCCTGGGCAGTCGGAATCGTGTTCCATGGTGTTTCGTTTTTCTTGTTGTTAGTGCGGGCGGTAAATTCATCGCTGATTTGGACATTGGTGTGGGTTTTGGCCTGTTGTATCAGATCAGTGGCTGAGACGGTTACTTTGGTTTCTTGCGGTTTAGTTGTTTTGGTCTGTTGTGTGATGATATCAGGTGTTGGTTGGGGTTCTTCTGTTGGCTCTATGATTGGTTTGACCGGTTCTGCAGGCTGGATGGGTTTGTCCGGTTTGGTTCTGGGGTTTGGCAGAGGGTTTGTGGTTGACGATAAATTTTCAATGGATTTATTATCCGGTGTGGGTATCTGCAGGCTGATTTGAAGGGCATGCGAAGACGTTGGCAGCCGGACTGCTGTCGGCATTTTAAATAGCGCAAAAAGCAGAATAAACACCAATGCCGGTAGCCAAAGATGGGGTAACCAGTGTGTCATATTTTGCTGAGTATGCCAGTAAGCTTTGTGATTCAATAATAAAGCCGTAAGATAACCAAACAGTTATTATAAGTCTTCAGGGTTAAAAACCTGTAAAGTCTTCAGTTCTGTTAAGCATTGCGAGTAAAAAAAATCGTATTGTGGTCGAATCCCCGCAGAGTTTTAGCAAAATTTGGTTTTAGACTTATGTAAAGTCGATGCCAGTAATTCGCCGATAAGCTTCACGGTATTTTTCTGCAGTTTTATTGATAACACCTGTCGGCAAATCAGGTCCCGGTGGGGTTTTATCCCAATCGAGGGTTTCCAGGTAATCGCGCACAAATTGTTTATCAAAACTATCAGGGCTGGTACCTACCTGATAATGCGCTTTGTCCCAAAAGCGTGATGAGTCGGGAGTAAAGACTTCATCCATCAGGTGCAATTCGCCGTCATCATCCAGACCAAATTCAAATTTGCTGTCGGCAATGATCAGTCCGTTTTTATCGGCATGTTGTTGCGCCACTTGATATAAACTTAAAGTCACATCACGAACTTGTTCGGCGCGTTTTTGACCGACCAAATCAACCAACTGGACAAATGAAATATTTTCGTCATGGCCACCGACGGCGGCTTTCGATGACGGGGTGAAAATGGCTTCAGGCAGTTGTTCGGCTTGTGCCAGACCGGTGGGTAAGGTGATGCCGCAGACTTGTCCGGTGGCTTGATAATCTTTCCAGCCGGAGCCGATAATATAACCACGGACAATGGCTTCACAGGGCAGGGGTTTGAGTTTTTTTACCACCACGGCCCGTTGTTGTAAATCCTCATCGGCATCGGCAATGACTTCTTTCACTGGTATATGGGTCAGGTGATTCTTTATAATAGGGGCTAACATTTGGAACCAAAAGTTAGACAATTGTGTCAGAATAGCGCCCTTATTGGGAATGGCGTCCGGTAACACCACGTCAAAGGCACTGAGTCGGTCGCTGGCAACCATTAAAAGATGCTTGTTATCGATTTGATAGACATCGCGAACTTTACCTTGGTGGATTTTGGGCAGGGAAATGTCCATGAATAAAAGCCAAAAAGACTATTTTAACCATCTAAATATAGACACGCAAACTAAATAATTATGGGAATTCTTATCGGCGGCCTGATTGGCTATAGAATGGGTGGCTTTATCGGCATGTTATTAGGTGCCTGGTTAGGGCATCAAATCACACATTTTATCAGTGGTGGACGCAGCTCACAGAAAAGCCGTACTGCCACGCAACACAGCTTCTTTAAAGCCTTGTTTGTCAGTATGGGCAAACTGGCAAAAATTGATGGTGTGGTATCGCGACAGGAAATTGATCGGGCTGAAATCATCATGAATAAGATGAAGCTGACCCCCGAACTCAGGCAACAAGCCATTGCTTACTTTAATCAGGGCAAACAATCCCATTACAACATTGAACGCGACCTCACCGAATTTCGTCAGAAATCACGGGGCTCGCTGTCTTTAAAGCAGTTTTTCCTGGAAATGTTAATTGATATGGCTTCGGTGGATGGCTCTATTGATGCTGCTGAACAACGTCTCATTGAACAGGTGTGTCAACTGATTGGTTATCCGTTGGCCATGTTGCAAGCCATGCTCAAGATGCGTGGATCTAATTATTATCAACAGCAGGGCCAACAGCGGAGCCAAAACCGGCATCGCAGTCAACCGCGTTCATCGAGCGTTCCTGCTAATCCTTATCGAGTTTTGGGTGTGGATAAAACGGCTGGCAAACAGGAAATTCGGCGCGCCTATAAAAAGCTCATGAGTCAGCACCATCCCGATAAATTGGTGTCGAAAGGTTTGCCGCCGGAAATGATGAAAGTGGCTGAAGAAAAAGCCAAGAATATCCAACTGGCCTGGGAAGAGGTGAAAGATTTACGGGGTTGGTAAGACCTTGATAAGGTTTGACATTTTAACGGGCTGATGCCAAACTAAATACTTTCCTAAAATGACCCGTTTTTCATGAAACAACCCATTATTGCGCCCTCGATTTTATCTGCTGATTTTGCCCGTTTGGGTGCTGAAACCGAGGCGGTGCTGGATGCCGGTGCCGATTGGGTTCATTTTGATGTCATGGACAATCATTATGTGCCGAATTTAACCATTGGTCCCTTGGTGCTGAAAGCCCTGCGCAATTATGGCATCACCGCGCCAATCGATGTGCATTTGATGGTGAAGCCGGTTGATCGAATTATTGGTGACTTTATTGACGCCGGAGCCAGTATTATTTCATTCCACCCGGAAGCCAGTGAGCATGTTGATCGAACCATTCAGATTATTAAAGATGGTGGCTGTCAGGCCGGTTTGGTGCTCAACCCCGCGACGCCGGTGAATTGGCTCAGTCATGTCATCAATCAATTGGATCTGGTACTTTTAATGAGTGTCAACCCGGGTTTCGGTGGCCAGTCTTTTATTCCGGAGACATTGAATAAATTAAAACTGGTACGCCAGATGATTGATGTCAGTGGTCGAGATATCCGATTGGAAGTCGATGGTGGGGTTAAGGTGGATAACATTGGTGAAATTGCCGCAGCCGGTGCGGATGCTTTTGTGGCCGGTTCCGCTATTTTTAACAGCAATGATTATCAAACCACCATCACAAAAATGCGTGAGCAAATTCAGCGTCAATTCAGTCAGATGGCTTAAAATGATGACCATGAAACCGTTGATGTACATAATTATTTTAACTGGCCTTTTGCTAACAGGTCTTCATGCCCATGCCAATACTTTAAATGAGGCTGTCAAAGAGGCACGAAAGCAAGGTCAGGTGTTGTCTGCCAAAACCCGTCAAGGCATGCATGAAATTCGGGTGGTAACACCACAAGGCAGTGTGAAGACCATCCGTAAACCGGTGACCCAAAATAATCGAGTGCAACAGCCCGAAACCAATTATCGGCAAAATTACTCGCAACGCCAACCATCCAGTCAACAACCGCAGAAATCTGATAACCGCCGTGATAACCCGTATTCCAGACAGCCTGAGTTTCGCAGATTTCAACGTCAGAATCAGTCAGTCATGCCATCACAGTCAAGCAGGCCGTCTAGTAGACATCAGAGCACTCAGCGACCTTCACCACAAACCCGTCGTCAGCCGGCACCAAGTCGTTCTGATGACCGCAATCCGGATTAATATATGCGCGTATTACTGATAGAAGATGATGAAAATTTACGCTCTGTTTTGTTAAAGCGGTTTGATGAAGTGGGTTACGTGGTTGATGAAGCCGATAATGGAGAAGACGGGTTGTTTAAAGGTCGTGAGTATCCCGCTGATGTGGCCGTCATCGACTTAGGTTTGCCGCGGATATCCGGCATGGAAGTGATTCGGACACTGCGTGAGGAAGGCATTGATTTTCCCATTATTGTACTTACCGCACGTGGTTCCTGGCAGGATAAAGTCATGGGTTTAGATGCCGGCGCCGATGATTATTTGGTCAAACCTTTTCATTTTCCGGAGCTACTGGCACGCATTAACGCCCTGGTCAGACGTTCTAGTGGTAATGCCACGCCGGAAATTACCTGCGGTGAGTTGGTCATGAACACCAGCCAGCAGGACGTTAAGCTAAAGGATGAACTGCTGACCTTGACATCTTATGAGTACAAGGTTCTTGAATATCTGATGCTGCATCAGGACGAAGTGGTTTCAAAAACCACCTTAACGGAACATATTTACCATCAGGATTATGATCGAGACAGCAATGTCATAGAGGTTTTTGTTGGGCGATTGCGCAAAAAATTCGCAGAAGTTGATCCCGATACCACCTATATTGAAACCCTACGCGGCCGTGGCTACCGACTGAGAAATCGGGATTAAGATATGTTCGTCTTAGGACAGCGGACCGCTTTAAAAACCCGGGTGCTGCTGACCTCAAGTTTAGCCCTTATTCTGGGGTTAAGCATTATGGGTGTGGTGATGCACCAGGCCTTCAAGGAAAAAACTTTACAGTTGGTGGAAGAACGCTTAGAAGGATATTTATATGCCCTGATTGCCTATATTGAATATGATGAAAATCAACTGGTGATGCCGGAAAATTATCCAACGCCACGGATGGAACAGCCGGCTTCAGGTATTTACGGTCAAATTCTTATTCGTGACTTTTTATGGCAAACACCATCTGTGTTGGGTCAGGAGATCCCCTCAATTAATACATTGGATACCAACCAACGTGTTTTTAATAGCCGCGAAGAGCTTGAAGGTGTGCCTTATTTTTACCTCAGTCAGGGGGTGGCCATCGAAACCGATGATGAAGTGATTTACGCCACCATTGCGGTGTCTGAAAATGCCGGTGATTTTTATGATGAACTGGCGACTTTTCGAGACAGCTTATTAACCTGGATTGTACTTATCAGTGGTGGTCTGGTGGTGGTCCAGTGGATAATTATGTACTGGGCGACCCGACCTTTAAAACGTCTCATGCACGATTTGAATCGACTTGAGCAGGGTGCTGATGCCATATTTTCAGAAGATTATCCTTTGGAATTACGGGGCTTAACCGCCAGTTTGAATCGTTTGATTGAAAACGAACGCAATTCTTTGGCACGGCAGCGACGAACCCTGGGTGATCTGGCCCATTCCTTAAAAACACCCCTGGCCATTGTTCATTCTGAATTAGATAATCAATCGGTGAATAAAAAAATTATCCAACAACAGGTGACAAACATGGATGAAATTGTCGCCTATCAATTAAAACGTGCCGCTGTGGCCGGCCACCGAACCTTTGTTCGCGGGGTGCCGGTCATCGATGTGGTGGATAAAATCATTGATTCCTTACAAAAGGTGCATCACCGTAAAAATGTACAAGTCAAAACAGCGGTGGCCCCCGGTGCGGAATTTTTTGGTGAGCAGGGCGATCTCATGGAATTGCTCGGTAACTTACTGGAAAATGCTTTTAAATGGTGTGATTTACATATCCATGTGACCATAAAAACCTTGATTAAAACCGGGCGTCAGCGTAGCGGGCTCATTATAGAGATTGGTGACGATGGCCCGGGTATAGCGGAACAAAAACGAGAAACGCTGCTTCAACGGGGCGTTCGCGGCGATGAAAAAGTCACCGGTCATGGTATCGGCTTATCTATCGTTACTGATATTGTGGATTCCTATCAAGGTGACCTTACCATCGATCGTGACCCAGAATTAATGGGCGCCCACTTTAAAATTGTACTCCCTCCTTAAATGATAACTGACTAAAACAGTATGCATAAAAATATTGAAGACTTATTAAATGTCATGGCCCGTTTGCGAGATCCTCAAGGCGGATGTCCCTGGGATTTGGCGCAGGATTTTAACAGTATCGCACCTTATACCGTGGAAGAGGCCTATGAAGTGGCCGATGCTATTTTTGAACAGGACTGGCAGGGCTTACAAGAAGAGCTTGGCGATTTGTTGTTCCAGGTGGTGTTTCATGCCCGTATGGCCGAAGAAGAGGGACTGTTTTCGTTTGCTGATGTGGTTAACGGTATTTGTCAGAAAATGATTGAAAGGCATCCCCATGTCTTTGATGACACGCAACCGGTTATTCGTGATGCCAAACAACAAACCGATGCCTGGGAAAAACAAAAAAACCGGCACAAAGACAGTGTTTTCGATGGAATTGCCACAAGCTTCCCGGAGTTGTTAAAAGCCATGAAAATGCACAAAGCAGCAGCCACCATTGGCTTTGATTGGCCGGAAATAGCGCCTGTTTTTGATAAATTGGAGGAGGAAAAACAGGAATTACTGGATGCCATGGAAAAGGGTGATCAACAAGAGATTGAAGGTGAACTGGGTGATTTACTGATGGTATGCACCAGTTTGGCACGGCATTTGAAAGTAGACCCACAATTAGCCATGCGCAAGGCCAATCAGCGTTTTGATACCCGTTTTCGCATCGTGGAAAAACTGGCGAAACAGGAGAGACCTGATCAGGCGCACTATGACCTGGATTATTTGGACAGTCTTTGGTTACGTGCCAAACAGGAATTGGGTCAGGCGGATTGAATACCATGAATAATCAGCAGTCAGTTATTTGACTGTTGGTGGTCGTGGCTAGAATATCCGGGGAATTCAGCCGCTTAAACTAATGATGTTATTGAGAGGCATGTGCCTCGGTTAAGGCTGCCACAATGCCTTGATTAGCCGGTGGCAGTTGTTGTTTCTTTAAATCTTTGATGGCGCACCATTGCATGGCTTGTTGTTCATTGGCTGTCACATCAGGATGCTCAGCGTGTTCTTTAAAGATGTGTAAACGAACTGAGAAATCAGGGTATCTATATTCAATGGTTTGCCAGATCTTGGCTTTTTTTGGATGGTAGGCCAGTTCTTCCTGGATTTCTCTGACCAACGTTTGATGGGGTGTTTCGCCGGCTTCAATTTTGCCACCGGGGAATTCCCAGTATCCGGCCAGGTGTACATTGTTTCGGCGTTGTGTGAGTAAAACGCGGTTTTGGTGATTAATCAACACCAAAACCGCCACTTCAAGGTGTTTTAGTCGAGTTGACCGCAACATTTTTTGTATTTTTTGCCGGAACCACAAGGACATGGGTCATTACGACCGACTTTTTCACCCTCTCTGACAAATGTTTCGACCTTTTTATCGTTTTGTGCAGGTGATTCGCCGGCACTTTGATGTTGATAAGTAACATTCTTGTTTTCCTGGTGCTCCATGGCTTCTACGTCTTCATCCTGACGCACTTTAACCCGGGCAATAATACGGATGGTCTCGTACTTGATGCGATCCAGTAAATCTTTGAACATTTCAAAAGATTCACGTTTGTATTCCTGTAACGGCTGTTTCTGGGCATGGCTTCGTAAATTGACACCATGACGCAGATGGTCCATTTGTGCCAGGTGTTCTTTCCACTGTTGATCCAGGGTGTTGAGGTAAGCCGCTTTTTCAAACTGGCGCATAACATCATTGCCTGTCATGGCTTCTTTTTCTTTAAAGAAACGTTCAATGTGGCTCAGGATTTTATCGGTCAAACCATCATCATTTAGGTCTTCATCACGTTCCAAAATGCGAACAATGTTAATGTCAATACCAAATTCTGTTGACAGTACCCGTTCCAGGGATGAAATTTGCCACTGTTCTTCGACACTTTCTAATGGTACATACTGCCGGATAACATTATCAAAAACCTCTTCACGAATATCGGCAATGTATTCACCAATATCATCTGATTCCAATAAATCAGCGCGTTGTTGATAGACCACCAGACGCTGATCATTAGCCACGTCGTCAAACTCCAATAAGTTTTTACGAATATCAAAGTTATGGGATTCGACTTTTCGTTGCGCATTTTCGATGATACGCGTAATCCATTTGTGCTCAATGTATTCATCTTCCTTCATGCCGAATCTTTTCATGTTATCCATCATGCGCGATTGACCGAAGACCCGCATTAAATTGTCTTCCAGCGAGATATAAAAGCGTGAAGAACCGGGGTCACCCTGTCGGCCGGCACGACCACGCAATTGGTTATCAATACGGCGCGATTCATGGCGTTCTGTGCCGATAATACGTAAACCGCCGTTGTCCAGCACCTGCTGGTGGCGTTTTTTCCAGTCATCTTTGATTTTTTTGGCTTGTTCTTCCGTTAACGACTTGTGTGATTCCAGCTCCATGGACAAGTTACCACCCAGGACAATATCGGTACCACGACCGGCCATATTGGTGGCAATGGTGACAGTTCCGGGCAGGCCGGCTTCAGCAACAACGTAGGCCTCTCGTTCATGCTGCTTGGCGTTCAACACGTTGTGTTTTATTTTGTGATTATTGAGTTCACGCGAAATGTGTTCAGAGACCTCAATGGAAGCGGTACCCACCAGTACCGGTTGGCCACGTTCGTGACAGTCTTTGATGTCTTCAATGATGGCATCAAATTTAGCTTTCTGGCTGAAGTAGACCAAATCACCCTGATCATCACGAATCATGGGTTTATGGGTCGGGATGACAATCACTTCTAAATTGTAAATACTTTGAAACTCGTAAGCTTCGGTATCGGCGGTGCCGGTCATACCCGACAATTTTGGGTACAGGCGGAAGTAATTCTGGAAAGTAATGGAAGCCAGGGTTTGATTTTCTTTTTGGATGGGTACATTTTCCTTGGCTTCAACAGCCTGATGCAAACCGTCAGACCAACGTCGGCCCTCCATGGTACGACCTGTGAATTCATCGACAATAACGATTTCACCGTTTTTAACAATGTAATCAACATCTTTTTCAAATAAATGATGGGCTTTTAAAGCGGCCGAGACATGGTGCATCAGGTTGATATGCTGTGAGTCATACAAAGACTCCTCCGGCTTCATTAACCCATGTTTTTTCAGTAAGTTTTCGGCATTTTCCATGCCTTCTTCTGTCAGAAAAACCTGTTTGGACTTTTCGTCCACAGAAAAATCACCATCAGGTTCAGGGAGTGCCTGTTTGGCCAGCATGGCTTTGGTGACTTCTTTAGGATCCGGCTCTTTGGTTGAGCGTTGCAGCAATGGCACCAATTTATTAATGCGGTTATAGACATCAGGCGATTCATCCACTTGACCGGAAATAATGAGCGGTGTCCGCGCTTCATCAATTAAAATTGAATCGACCTCGTCAATAATGGCATAAAAAGGTTCGCGTTGAACTTTGGCATCCAAACTAAAGGCCATGTTATCGCGCAAATAATCGAAGCCCAGTTCATTGTTGGTGGCGTAGGTAATATCGGCTTGGTAGGCGGCCCGTTTTTCTTCATGAGACAATGACGGTACAACAACACCCACGGTCATTCCCAGGTATTCGTACAAAGGTTTCATCCAGTCGGCATCACGTTGAGCCAGGTAATCATTGACCGTAACCACATGGACGCCTTCTCCCGCCAACGCGTTTAAATAAGCGGCCAAGGTACACATCAGGGTTTTACCTTCACCGGTGCGCATTTCACTGATTTTGCCACGGTGTAAGACAATACCGCCAATAAGCTGGACATGGTAATGACGCATCTCTAAGGTTCGGACAGCGGCTTCTCTAACCAGGGCAAAGGCTTCGGGTAAAATATCATCCATGGACTCGCCATCAGCGATTCGTTGCTTGAATTCAGCCGTTTTGTCCTTGAATTGCTCTGCTGACAGCGCTTGCATGTCAGGTTCTAAGGATTCAATGTGATCGGCTTCCTTGTCTAATTGTCGAATATAACGGTCGTTTCGACTGCCGAATACTTTGGTAAATAATGAGTTTAAAGCCATAATAATAGTCTGTTGATTGTTGCCGCAATAGGCAGATATGTGGTTTCGATTGACCTGATATTCAAGTCATATGGGTCAAAAAGTTACTTAGGAGTGGATAAATGGCAGCGGGTTAACTTTATGACCATTTTTAAGCACTTCAAAGTGTAAATGTTCAGAGGTTGCGCGACCGGTTCTGCCCATGGTGGCAATGTGGTCACCGGCGGTCACCCGTTGCCCCAATTCGACCTCGACCTCTTCGGCGTGGGCATAACGGGTCATAAAGCCGTTGCCATGATCTATTTCAACCATTCGACCATAAGACCCACGCGGCCCCGCCCAGACCACAACACCATCGGCTGCTGCGCGGATTTTGGACTTGTAGGCACCTGAATAATCCATGCCTGAATGACTGGCTTGTTGACCGGTAAATGGATCGATTCGCTTGCCGTAATAGGAAGATATCCAGCCGGATTCAAGTGGCATCATATGAGGCGTGACATTGTCTTCAATTGATTGTTCGTTCAGCAAGCGTGACAACACGTCAAACTGTTCCTGTTGCTGGTCAAAACTATTCTGCAGGGAAAATAAGCTGGCGTAGACAGATTCCGGGGTGTTGACTTCACCGGTTAATTCCAATTCGGCACCACCCAATCCGGGCATGGCATTCAAATCAAAGTCTTCCAGATTAATATCGGTGGCAGCGGTTAAACGACTGCCAAGTGCATTTAATCGTGTAGATTGTGCCATCAATTGTCCAATTTGCAAGGTCATGGCATCGATGTCATTTTGTACGTCTTTTTTTAAAGCGTTCAGTTCTGATTGACTGGTTTCTACGCGCGCTTGTAATTGTTGAATGGTGTTCTTATCAGAATCAGAGGACATACCCAGAATGAATGGTGCAGCAATTAAACCCAGTGTGAAGATCAGAGCCAAAGTAAAGCTCATCACGACGTATAATTTGATGCGAATTGATCGATCAGCCAGAGAATATTGTTTAATGCCACTGTGATCTTGTTTGAGTATGGTTAAATTTTGCATGGTAAAACGTACTCGTTGTGTTTGTTATCGAGTGGTTATTGCAATTGGCAAGAACCTACTCCAAAATATGCCTATGAGCCGCAGTAAAAAATTACAACCTATCAATGAGCGCATTGCACAAGACAAGGGCTTATCTACCCTGGTTAAGCGCGCCAATCAATTGGCTGACCTGAATAAACGGCTACAACCGATGTTGCCGGCACCCGTAAAGGGGCTCTGTCAGTTGGCTAATGTTCGCAGCGAAATGGCTGTTTTTGCTTGTGAAAATCAAGCCGCAGCCTCTAAAGTTCGCATGTTCAGCCGAGACATTTTACAGATTATGCAAAAGGAATACAAAATATCTGTAAAAAAATTAAGGGTTGTGGTTGAAAAACCGAATTCAATCTGACATTTTTTTGGCCTGACAGACGCTGAAGATTCACTTTTTGTGGTCATCAATAGGTCTTCATTTAGTTATAATGGGTCTTTTTTCGTTTGGATAGCTTATGACATTAAAGGATAAAATTAATCAAGCGTGGGAGGAACGCAATAATTTAGAGGCAGTTGCTTTAAAAGACCGTTACGGCGCTGACATTAAAACCTGTTTAGAGGCATTGGAAAGTGGTGAACAGCGGGTGGCTGAACCTGTAGATGGTGAATGGCAAGTCAATGAATGGCTGAAAAAAGCGGTCTTGCTATATTTTAAAACCTCACCTAACCGTGTTATGCCCGGCCATACCCACAATTATTGGGACAAGGTCCCCTGTCGTTTTGAAGATGCCGATGTTAATGAGTTCCGGCGTGTAGGTGCCCGAATTGTACCGCCGGCAACGATTCGTCGTGGTGCTTTTTTAGGCAAAGGCGTAGTCTGTATGCCCTCTTATGTCAATATCGGTGCCTATGTCGGTGCCGGAACCATGGTTGACACCTGGGCTACGGTTGGCAGTTGTGCTCAGATTGGTGACAATGTGCATTTATCCGGCGGTGTCGGTATTGGTGGTGTCCTGGAACCACTGCAAGCCGCGCCAACCATTGTTGAGGACAACTGTTTTATCGGTGCCCGCAGTGAAGTGGTTGAAGGTGTACGGGTCGGTGCCGGCAGTGTTATTTCCATGGGCGTTTATTTAGGCATGAGTACCAAAATTTATGACCGTGAAAAAGATGAAGTCAGTTATGGCTATATCCCGCCCGGTTCGGTGGTGGTACCCGGTACGTTGCCGGCAGATAATGGCAAATATGCGCTGAACTGTGCCGTCATTGTGAAAAAGGTAGACGCCAAAACCCGTGCCAAAACCTCTCTTAATGAATTGTTGCGAACATGATTATATACGGAATAAAAAACTGTGATAAAGTGCGAGCCGCTTTAAAACACGCCAAACAAAAGGGTCATGATGCTCAATTGCATGACTTTCGTGTGGATGGAGTCAATGAGGAATTAGTCCAGGCGATGCGCTCTGATATTGGTATGAAGCACTTGGTTAATTTACGCAGTGCCACTTACCGCCAATTGCCGGAATCAGACAAAAACAATCTCGAAATTGAAACCTTAGTGACACATCCCACCTTAATTAAACGACCGGTGGTTTTTAGTAACGGTCATTACACCATCGGGTTGCCGGAATGAATGCCGAAGTTATCACCCTGGCACAACAGCTGATACAGAAACCATCCATCACACCGAATGATGCCGGTTGTATTTTTTCACTTATGAATCGCATGTCAGGCCAGGGCTTTCAGGGGCACCACCACCGATTTGGTGATGTCGATAATGTCTTGATATGGCACGGCGATAAACCGGGGCCGGCTTTATTGTTGTTAGGTCATACAGATGTGGTGCCGCCCGGTGATGAAACCGATTGGACCTATCCGCCATTCAGTGGTTTGGTGGCTGACGGGCTTTTACATGGCCGAGGTGCTGCTGATATGAAAGGCTCGGTAGCTGCAATGGTGTTGGCGATGGAGAAGTTTGTTGCCACCCATAAAAATCATCCCGGTAAAATTGCCATTATGTTAACTTCTGACGAAGAGGGTGAAGCGGCTGATGGCGTGCAAAAATTCATGCCGATGATGGCAAAAGACCATCATTTTGACTATTGCCTGGTGGGCGAGCCAAGCAGCACTGAACAAGTTGGTGATACCGTGCGCGTCGGTCGTCGCGGTTCCTTACATGTCAATATCACCATTGAAGGTAAACAAGGACATGTGGCCTATCCTGATTTAGCTGAAAACCCGGTATTCACAGCCGCACCTTTTCTGGCAGAAGCTGCTGCTTATGTCTGGGATCAGGGCAATGACGATTTTCCGCCCACCAGTTTTCAGGTTTCCAACGTACAAGCAGGGACCGGCGCCGCTAATGTGATTCCCGGTCGCATAGAAATAACAGCCAATTTTCGCTATTCACCGGAATCAACACAAAAAAGCCTGTCTGAACAGCTGACCAATCTATTGGATAAACATGGCCTGGATTATCAACTTAACTGGGCCTTATCCGGAGAACCTTTCCACTGTAAGAATGATTATTTTAAAAGTCAGTTAAAGTCAGCCATTCAACAGTACAGTGATGTTGAACCTGAATTTAATACCCGGGGAGGCACATCCGATGGACGCTTTGTGGCTCCTTTGGGCATTGATACCATGGAATTGGGACCCATCAACAAAACCATCCACCAGGTTAATGAATGTGTGCCGGTTAAACAATTGATGCAACTGGAAAACATCTATCTGGATTTAATAAAGCGTTTACTATTGTCATGAGCCTTGATCATCGTTTATCCGTGGCGCCGATGCTGGACTGGACGGATCGCCACTGCCGCTATTTTCACCGGCTGATATCACCGGAAATTGTTGTATACACTGAAATGATTACCACCGGCGCGCTGTTGCACGGTGATCGTACGGACTTATTGACCTATCATAATAAAGAGCACCCTGTGGTCATTCAGCTGGGTGGCAGTAACCCGCAAGATTTATCCGTCTGTGCGAAAATGGCTGAAGACGCCGGTTATGATGAAGTTAATATCAATATCGGCTGTCCCAGTGATCGGGTTCAAAGCGGTCGTTTCGGTGCCTGTTTAATGCGTGAGCCGGAACTGGTCGCTAAATGTGTTCAGCAGATGCAACAGATGGTCTCCATTCCGATTACGCTCAAAACCCGCATTGGTGTCGATGATGAAGCTGATTATGATTTTTTTAAGCGGTTTGTGACCATTAACCGCGATGCCGGCTGTCAGACCTTTATTGTGCATGCCCGTAAAGCTTTACTGAAAGGATTAAGCCCCAAGCAGAATCGCAGCATACCACCCCTCCAGTATCATTTTCCTGAACAAATCAAAGCTGATTTCCCCGATTTAACAGTGGTGGTGAATGGCGGTATTGACACTGTTCAAAAAGCTCAAAATCACTTACAATACGCAGATGGTGTGATGATTGGGCGTGCCTTCTGGAATGCCCCATGGCTCATCAGAGACATGCACCACGCCCTGGGTTTCAAACCCTTAGAAACAAATCGCGATGATGTACTCAATGCTTATCAAGATTATTGTGTCCAGATGATGGCACAGGGCTTGAACCTGCATTGGCTCATCAGACCCATCTTGGGATTATTTCACGGATTTCCCGGCAGTAAAAAGTGGAAATCATATTTAGTCACCGAAGCACCCAAACGCAAGGATGATATCCGGGTGCTGAGCGAAGCCAGGTCAATAGTTAATTATGTTAGTGAAAACCATAGCTGACTTTAAAGAAGCACAAAAATATTCAAACTACCCCATCAAACAAGCTGTAGCCATGAAGGCCGCCTTCATGGTTTCACCGGTGGGTTTTTCCCTCAATGAACAAACTGCGCGTGATAATGAATACATGCAAATGGATGAATCTGTGGATGAAAAACTCGCCATCTATCAACAAATGCATTTAGCGCGAGTGTTAACCGACTTTGACATTCCGGTTATATCATTTCCGGGTGCCGAAAATACACCCGACGCCGTGTTCCCGAATAATTCGTTCGCCACCAACCACAATCGGCGTTATATTGTCGGCTCTATGCGTTATCCCAATCGCCAGTTAGAAACTGAACGACGTGACATCAGAAAGTTTTTTAATAGTGTTTTGGATTACGATGAATACATCATCGAACACCCAAGAGCCATCGCCGAACTCACCGGTGTTCTGGTGCCTGACCGGGGCCGTAATATTGGTTTTGTCGGAATGACAGAACGGGTTAACGAAGAAGGTGCCATGGCATTGGACGAAGGTTTTCAATTGGATTTAACTTTTCAGTTTGATCTGGCGGAAGGTGAATACCACACCAACGTCATTATGGCAAACTTGGCCGGTGAAGCCGTGGTTCTTCACAAAGAATCGTTTGCTGATCCTGAGGTGGTGAAGGCCATCGATGAATTCTATGAAGGTAAAGTTCTGTATTTATCCGACGAAGAAAAAATGGCGTTCTGCGGTAATTGTCTGTCCATCACTGAGCGGGATGTGTTGTTTAGTCAGACCGCGTTTAATACCTTGTCGACTGCTTCCAAGAAGAAGCTGGATAAATGGGGTTTTCGAATTCATGGGGTTGAGGTTTCGGAACTGGAAAAGGCGGGGGGGAGTCTCCGCTGTATGGTCGGCGAAATCTTCTGAGGAAAAATTTGGCTTTGAATCTCTGCGTTGTCGCCGGTTTTTGCAACAATCGCGTACAGGTTCGTACGCTCATGCTGTCAAAAACCGGCTCCGCCTTGACCTCCAAAGCCAAATTTTCCCTCAGCTCTATATTTGAATTTCCGAGTTGCCGCTATTTTTGAGACGCTCACGTATAGGTCTATACGCTCACGCCTTCAAAATACACCTGCGCCTTGACTTTCAACGCCAAATTTCTCCTCAGCTCCAGAGTTTTAGTGAGTGCTTGGCCCACCTAATTACTGTTTAATTAGTAACATCCAGACGTTGACTAAAAGTGCAGGATTGCACTTTTGAACGCACGAAGTGCGGCCCGAAGGGTTGAGTGCAGGGAGCACGAAATAATCTCTGCGTTACCGGCTGGTTTTGAGACGTTCACGTACAAAATCGTACGTTCACGCCTTCAAAATCAGTCGGTGCCTTGACCTTCACGCCCCACTTTTCCCTCAGCTCCAGCTTTTAATTTCTGCGTTGTCGCCGGTTTTTGCAACAATCGCGTACAGGTTCGTACGCTCATGCTGTCAAAAACAGGCTCCGCCTTGGGCAGCTACCGCATCCCTGCTATCGCTGCACACCTACGTCCTGTAGGCGTCTCCAAAGCCAAATTTTCCCTCAGCTCCAGCTTTTAACACCGGTCACTTCCGCTCGATCCACATGGATGTGGGGAATGCCGATTATTGTCGGGAGCAATATCGGCCTGCTCACGTGACACACCTCCATCCCTGGGCGGTCACTTCCGCGTCCTGCTCACGTGACACACCTCCATCCCTGGAGGCGTCATTATCGGGCGTGGCAACTAACGCTCATGCTCTCGTTGCAGGCATACGTCCTGTATGCCACCCAATAATCTTAGTCAGGCTATTAAATTGAGTTATTGCTTACACCGCTTTAATCAACACCTTTAGGTGATGTCATGGTTTAAGGTTCCTCTGTGATAGAATAATTGTTATTTAATGATTACTTGGGTTTTACCTGTGGGGTTATGACTAAAAGTAAAAAGGTTTTATTAATACTGAATTACCGTCCGTGTAAATTTATGCGCTTCGACGAATTAGTTAATGTGCTGTTTTTCAATCGAGCAAAATTATTTTTATTCACTTGTGTTCTGTTCATTGGATTTCTACTTTCGGGTGATGCGCAAGCTCAAGATGATGTGACGTATGCCGAGCTGGCGCCCATATTTGCCGAGCGTTGTGTGATGTGCCATGCAGGCGAATTTGCACCTCTGGGTTTACAGCTGGACAGTTATGAAAGTGTCCTCAAGGGCAGTGTTAATGGTCCAGTGTTAAAAGCCGATGATGTGGAAGGCAGTGAACTCATTAGACGTCTGAAGGGTGAAAGTCTTCCCAGAATGCCCTTGACCGGACCGCCGTTTTTAAGTGATGAAGAAATTGGTTTATTTACCCAATGGATTGAGTCCGGGATGCCGGAGGGTCAAGCGACTCAAGCAGAAATCCCGGCCAAGCCTGAAGCTTCAAGACCACCTGAAGGTCGTCCTATTACCTATGCGAATGTATCGCCGATTTTTAATAGTCGTTGTGTTAAATGCCACACGCAGCAGGGCCTTATGGGTAATCCACCTGAGGGATATTTATTGGGTTCATATCAATCTATTCTGGCAACAACGGATCGTGTACGTGTTGTTCCGGGTAATCCGTCTGCCAGTGAATTGGTTCGACGGATTAAAGGACATGCTTTGCCACGGATGCCGTTTGATGGCCCGCCTTATTTATCGACAGAAGAGATCAGTTTAATAGAAGATTGGATTGCTCAGGGTGCGCGTGATTCTGATGGTTCAAAGGCGGCTAATCCAATCGGTTCAGAAGTTCGATTACATGGCACATTGGAAGCTGGTTGGATCCTGGATGGCCTTGAATTAGTGATGAATGGAAATACAAGAATCGACAAATCACCCAGGCCCGGTGATTATGTTCAGGTTCGTGGACGCATTGATGCAAACGGTCAGGTTCGGGTTGAACGGATTAGGCGTCGATAAGTCAGTTTTAATTAGTTACACAATCAAAATTCCGGATTTGTTTATAACTTGGCAGGGTGTGGCATGATGAAAAGCAGGAGATGACAACTATTATGGAACAGGATCAGCCGTATTTTGCCTTTGCAAAACAGCCGACAATCGTGGCGCAAGAATTGAAAGTCAATCCGGATTACGGGCTGCACGATAAGGCTATTATTGAACGTCAAAGTCGACATGGATTAAATCAGTTACGTACCCGCGCCAAGCAAAAAAAGATTGTCATTCTGGCGCATCAGTTTCAGGGTATTATCGTCTGGCTGCTTGGTTTAGCAGCGGGGCTGTCATTTTTCTTTCGTGATTTTGCTGAAGGCATTGCGATTATTGTGGTTCTGATCATCAATGCGGTGATTGGTTTTGTTTCTGAATTACGCGCAGCCCGTTCAATGGAGGCATTACTCAGCATTGCCAGGGTCACCACTCGGGTTCTGCGGGGCGGAAAAACGGTTTATGTTGATGCCCATGAGCTGGTGCCGGGTGATATCGTACTGCTGGATGCCGGTGACATGGTCACCGCTGATTTACGGCTTATCAAGGCCTCTAATTTACAATCTGATGAATCGGTTTTAACCGGCGAATCTGTGCCTGTGTCTAAACAGATTGACGCGATTTCCAAGGATGCGGGAGTGGCTGACCGAAGCTGTATGGCCTATAAAGGCACGGCCATCACCCAAGGGTCGGGAATCGGCATTGTCACAGCCACCGGTATGTCAACGGAACTGGGGCATATCAGTCACCTTGTTGAAACCGCTGAGACATCGACATCGCCATTGGAAAGGCAGCTTGATCGTTTAGGGCATCGTTTAGTTTGGCTGACACTGGGTCTGGCCGCATTAGTTATCGGAGCCGGAATTTTGCGCGGTCATGAATGGGCGGCAATGATTCAGACAGGTGTTGCCTTGGCTGTTGCGGCGGTACCCGAGGGATTACCGGTGGTTGCTACACTTTGTCTGGCTCGCGGTATGTGGAAGATGGCCGCACGAAATGCAATCATGGCGAATTTATCTTCGGTAGAGACTTTGGGTGCGACCACGGTAATTCTTTCGGATAAGACCGGTACGCTCACTGAAAACCGTATGACGGTTGTTCGCTATCTGCTTTCTGACAGTAGGGTCGATATACACAGACAAGATGATAGCTTATATTTTACAAACAGAGAGGGCAGGCTTGATCCTGAACAAGACAGTCGGCTTGCCAGTTTGCTTCAAATCGGAGCCTTATGTAATGGTGCTTCGTTATCCCGGGGTGATGAGCCGGCGTCAGGTGATCCGATGGAATTGGCGTTGTTGCGGGTTGCAGAGCAAGCCGGGAAAAGTCAACAAGAGCAATGGGCAAAGTGTCAAAAAGTCACTGAATATGCCTTCGATCAAGACCGTAAAATGATGGCAAATGTTTATCAAAACGGCGAGGGGTTTTTGTATCAGGTCAAAGGCGCTCCGGAAGCAGTCATCGAAGTCTGCAGTCATGTACTTAGTGTTGATGGCAGACAGAAATTAGATGCCGCCACACGTGCTGATTGGCTGGCCCGCAGCAGTGCATCGGCCGGTGAAGGTTTACGGTTATTGGCCATGGCCATGAAGCAGACAGATGGAGAAAAGGCCACGCCTTATGATGATTTGACGCTTGTTGGTATGGTTTGTTTCCGCGATCCTTTGCGGGAAGATGTCGGTGAGGCCATCGCGGCAGCTCGCGCAGCCGGTGTGCGGGTGGTGATGATGACGGGCGATCATGCCGACACCGCTGCGGCCATTGCCGGTCAGGCAGGACTGGGTGGGAAAGAGGGTAAATTGGCAGTTATCGAGGGCAACGAGCTGTCTGATTTTGATTTCAATACCATTGATGAGGAATTGCGTCAACGTATTCTGTCTGCGGATGTTTTTGCGCGTGTAGCGCCTGCAACCAAACAAAACCTGGCGACATTTTATCAGAATAACGGCCATATAGTGGCCATGACCGGTGATGGTGTCAATGATGCGCCGGCTTTAAAAAAAGCCGATATCGGAATCGCCATGGGTCAGCGGGGCACCGAAGTGGCGCGCGAAGCAGCGGATATGGTGTTAAAGGATGATTCCTTTGGCACAATTATTGCGGCCATGCGACAAGGGAGAATCATTTTCGATAATATTCGTAAATTTGTTATTTTCTTAATGTCCTGTAATGTCAGTGAAGTTTTGATTGTTGGGCTGGCCGTTGGCATGGGACTGCCAATACCCTTGTTGCCCTTGCAAATTCTGTTTTTGAATCTTGTCACGGATGTTTTTCCGGCTTTCGCATTGGGGTTTGGTGCCGGTGATGAAGCTGTTATGCGGCAGCCACCTCGAAATCCCAATGAATCAATCATTGATGGTGGCCGCTGGATGACCATTGCATTACTTGGTGGCGTCATTACCATAACCACGCTTTTGACTTTTTGGTTGGCACTGTACTGGCTGATGTTGGAAGTCGGACCGGCTGTTACGGTGGCCTTTGTTACTTTGGCTTTGTCTCAGTTATGGAATGTCTTTAATGTGCGATTGCCAAGTGGACGTGTCATGGTTAACGAGGTGACAGGCAATCCCTGGGTGTGGGGTGCTATTGCTGTGTGTATTGGCCTGATTGCGGCAGCGCTTTGGGTACCGGGTTTGTCTGATGTCTTAAAATTGCCCCATCCTGGACGTGCCGGTTTAATCTTGGCTTTGGCTGCCAGTTTTATTCCTCTGATAATCGGACAAGTTTTTATCCTATCCCTTTCAAAAAGATTGGAATCATTCTCGCATTAAGTCAAATATAGATGAAAATGTGTTGTATCGTATCTGCCCGTCAAAAAATAGCAGATACAGATATACTTAAATTAACTTGTTTGAATTTTCTGATTATATAAAATAAGTTTTTGCTGTTAGTCTTTTGAACTATACTTTATTGATGTTAGATTTTCTCAATAAAACTGCTTTTACGATGAGTGATAGCCATGTTATCACCTGGTTGCAAATTCTGTATGCGCTGGGTTTTCTGGTGGTGGCCTGGTTTCTGAGTCGATTGTTGGCTTTTTTAGTGGTTAAAAAATTACTCAGTTCGGCACGCATTAGTCAGGACAGTCGGGCCATTATTCAGCGCATTTTGTTTTATGCCATGATTGTGCTGGTGATACTCACGGTGCTGACCTATCTGGGCATTCCTTTGGCAACCTTTGCCTTTATTTCAGGTGCGGTGGCGATTGGCTTTGGATTTGGCGCGAAAACCATTATTGAGAATTTCCTGAGTGGCTGGATTCTGATGTCAGAACGGCCCATTCGAATTGGTGATATTATTGAGATGGAGGCTTTTATAGGACGCATTGTCAGTATAGGCAATCGCTCAACGCTGGTGAAACGGAATGATGGTGCGGATATTGTGGTACCCAATAGTCAGGTGTTGGAATCTCGCCTGATTAACTGGACCTTGCACGATCCCTATGTGAGGACTTTGGTCAAAGTGGGTGTGGCTTATGGTTCGGACGTGCAGCAGGTGAAAAGCCAGTTAGAGCTGGTATTAAAAAATTATGACCTGGCCCAAAAAGAACCTGAACCCGTTATTGTGTTTGAGGATTTTGGTGACAGTGCCTTGATTTTCGATGTGTTTTTCTGGGTTTCGATGGTAGGTGGACGTGAGCTGCGATTGATTCGCAGTGATGTCCGGTTTCTGATTGAGCAGGTATTCCGGGAGCAAGGGATTGTAATCGCTTACCCACAGCGGGATGTGCATGTTAATTTTACTGATCCCAATCAGTTAAGCCGTTTACAACGAGATCAACATGAATGAGTCGAAAATAACCAGTTTTGCACTGGATGAACAAGGCGGTGGGATTGAAGTCCCCTCAAATGATAACAAATCAGGACAGTTGTTATGGCATCATGTGAAATACACCGATAAAAAGGCCAAAAACTGGATAAAGAAACGTACTGAATTGTCTGAACAGGCGAAAATGATTTTATTGAACCATGAAACTCGGCCTCGGGCGTTGGTTAATGATAAAGAGGTGTTAATTTGTTTGCGTGGTATTAATCACAATGAAAATGCCGAACCGGAAGACATGATATCAATCCGCTTGTGGTTGGGTGATGGTTGCATAATCAGTAGCTCCAACGAAGGCAGTCAATCGATTAATTATATTCGGCAATTATTGTTGCAAAACGCAGGGCCGAAATCAGGTGAAGAATTGTTATTGGCGTTAATTGATCGGCTGGGCTATTCTACCGATCAATTTGTCGATGGGATGGATGAGAAAATCGATCGGGCTGAGGATCAGATTGACAGTGAGTTAACGGAATTTAATCCGCAAATGAATGATATGCGTCGCCAAATTGCCCATATTCGACGTTACCTGTTGCCCCAGAGAGAGGCCATTGACCAGTTGTACCGAATAAAATCTGCTTTGTTAAGTGCCGGATTTTATGAGCAAATCTATATGCATCTGGATAAATTTATCCAGTTAATCGAGAACCTGGATCTCATGCGAGAACGGGCGTTGATGTTGCAGGAACATTTTATGGCCAACATCAGCCATGAACAAAATAGCCGACTTTATTTACTGGCGATTGTGTCAGCAATATTTTTACCTTTGACTTTTCTGTCGGGTTTGTTTGGTATGAATGTGGGTGGTATGCCGGGCTTACAAAATCCGTGGGCATTTGCCTATGTCGCTCTGTTCAGCGTGTTATTAACAGGGGGCTTATTGATTTGGTTTAAAAAAAGCAGGTGGTTTTGATGGTAAGGTCATTTATTGCATTTCTCTTGCTGAGTGGGAATGTTATGGCGCAAGATTGTGAGGTCAAAGGTATACCATTAATGGGAAAGGTCCAGTTCGTTGACTCTTTTCCGGATTTAAAAATTCAGTATGTGGATTCTTTTCCGGACATCAAAGTTAAGATAGTGAATTCGTTTCCTGACAAGTGCGGTTTGTGGCAAAAAGTTGACTCCTTTCCTGATTTTAAAGTACAAGTTGTGACTTCATTTCCTGACTTAAAGGTACAATTAGTGGATTCTTTCCCGGGCATGGACTAAGTAGCAGCCCCCTTCAATATAGGTATAAAAAACTCAATTATGAAACCAGATTTCACACCTAAGTTATTTAGCTTGATAAAAGCAGGTATTCCAAGAGAAACGATATATAAAGACATGATGTCCGGTGTGATTGTCGGGATTGTGGCATTACCTCTGGCCATCGCTTTTGCCATCGCTTCCGGAGTTTCACCGGAAAAAGGCCTGATTACGGCGATTGTGGCCGGTATTATTATTTCCGTGTTTGGTGGCAGTCGGGTGCAAATTGGCGGGCCCACCGGTGCCTTTATTGTAATCGTTTACGGTATTGTGCAGACCCATGGTGTGGAGGGTTTAATCCTGGCCACCTTTATGGCCGGTTTTATCATGATTGGTTTCGGTTTGGCGCGTTTTGGCAGTTTCTTAAAATACATTCCATATTCTTTGATTGTTGGTTTTACCAGTGGCATTGCCTTGATTATTTTTTCATCTCAGATTAATGACTTTTTAGGCTTACAATTAACCGATGTGCCGGCTGATTTCTTATCTAAATGGTCTTTGTATGCTCGGAATATTAATCACATTAATCCCTTTGCAGTGTTGATTGCAATCAGCACTGTGGTGATGACCCTGTATTTTCAAAAACTGATTAAACTAATTCCAGGTTCAATTGTTGCCATTCTCATCAGTACGGTCTGTGTGCAGTTATTTAATTTGCCGGTCACCACCATTGAAAGTCAGTTTGGTGAGATTCCCGGTGCTTTTAGCATGCCCAGTTTGCCGGCCTTTGATTTCTCTACCATAAAGTCCTTAATACAGCCGGCTTTTGCCATTGCTTTACTGGGGTCGATTGAGTCTTTATTATCGGCCGTGGTGGCCGATTCTATGATGGGTGGTAAGCACCGTTCAAATATGGAATTGGTGGCGCAAGGGGCAGCCAATTCAGCGTCAGCCCTGTTTGGTGGAATTCCGGCCACCGGTGCAATAGCCCGGACTGCCACCAATGTCAATAATGGTGGTCGCACGCCGATTGCCGGTATCGTTCATGGTGTGGTTTTGTTGTTGATCATGTTGTTATTTGCACCGCTGGCGAAGTTAATTCCCTTATCCTGTTTAGCCGGTATTTTGGTGGTGGTGGCTTATCATATGAGTGAATGGCGACAGTTTAAGTCGATATTAAAAGGTGACAAGATGGACATTATTATCTTACTCACCACCTTTTTCTTAACGGTTGTCTTTGATTTAGTCATTGCCATCCAGGTCGGTATTGTTTTATCGAGCTTTATGTTTATGCACCGTATGAGCCGGTCGGTGGAAGTCAATAATATCAATATTGAACAAGAACGGGTTGAGCGGTTATTTGATGAGGAAACTTTGGAGGTACCAGAAGGCGTCGTTTTATATGAAATAAACGGGCCCTTATTTTTTGGAGCAGCCCGTCAGTTTCAACAAACTGTAACCAATATTCCATCAGCCACATCTCAGGCCATCATAATGCGCATGCGCTATGTGCCGCTCATTGATGCCACCGGTTATGAAACCCTCAAAGAAATTATTACTAATTTTCAGTCGCAAGGCATTCAAGTCATCCTTTCAGGCATTCGCGATGAATTGGTAAATGACTTTGAACGCCATAAAGTTTTTAACGTTTTAGACCGGCAATTTGTGGTAAAAGACATTAAACAGGCATTGCGTTTGGTTCATTAATCAAAGCCATCGGCAAAGATTAAGTCAGTGAATTCACAGCTGCGATAAGCATTGATAACAATATCATCAATCAACCAATCACCGGCACCGACACCACTGTCCGTGCCCATGCGCCAGCGAAAACGGACCGCCTGGTTGGCATAGCTTGATAAGTCTACGACGACTTGTTGAAAGGTGCCGAGGTTATCAACAAATGCCGGTCGTGCACCCAGCGGCTGACTGTAGCCACCATTTAATGTGCCGTTATAACCATTCTGGGTGATGGCTGATCCTAAATCTGTCCAGCTTTGGCCATTGTTTGTGGAAATTTCTAACACACCGCCATCATAATAATCATTACCGGCTTCAAAATCATGTTTATGCCAGAAGCTTAATTCAGCATTGATGTCTAAAGCGACTTCCGGCGAAATTAAGAATTTATCGCTTAGGTTGCCGACATCGTCGGAAGCAAAAGCATTGCCCTGACCTGTGGTATGGTCATCACCGAGGGCGAGACGCCAATCGTCTGTTCCGACATGACTGTCACTTTGCCAGCCGTCGTTAAGAGCATCAGCCATAGTGGCGTAGGCTTCTAAATTATTGGAGATATCACCACAGGTGGCTTGTAAGCTGATATCCTGTGTGTTGCTTTGTTGCGCGGTGAGAGTCACTGCAGGCACTGTTTGGCTTTGATAACCGGCTTTGGTGAAGCTGAGATCGGCGGTTCTGGCAGTGGCCTGGAATTCATAGAAACCACTGCTGTCCGTGGTGGTGACTAAATTGTCATAATGAACCTGAACCAAAGCCACGCTTGAGCCATTATTTTGATCTGTGACGGTACCATTTAAGCTGCCAATCAGGGCCGGGTAAATAACATCAACAAACACAGCAGAAGGGACGCCGGTGACACTTTCAGCATCGGTGGCTGTTAGCCAAATCATATGTCGACCAGACGCTAATGCAGATGTCTGTAGGTTGCCGGTAAAATATTCAGCACTGCTGTCGAAAGCACCATCTTGAGCGGATAATGATTCGGCCACAGCGCCGGGTTGCCAGGGTGGGGTGTCGATGTAAGCTTGTACGGCGGTGATACTATGAGTTGTTTCTGTGCCGTTTCCTTGATAAAAGTTCTCGTCAGTGGCCAGGCCTTGAATTGACACATTTTGACCTTGTGCCACTTCGATGGTCGCTTGGGGCAATTGTTCAATGCTGGGTCCTGAGGCCAAAACATAAGGTTGGCGAGACACTTTGGCGGCATAGATTAATGACTTTAAATTATCCGGCCAAATGGTGTTGTTAAATGATGAACAGCTGGAATAAAAACTGCCTTCACCGAGTTCAATGGTAAAAGCCGCCACACCGAGTGTGCCATAGGCATTGTCATCAGAAGCACCATCAGCGCCATAGAGTTCATTGGATTGTTGGGATCTGTAACCGGTGAAATAGGATAATCTCCTGGCCAGGGTTTGCAATTGCTCATGGTTGGGTGCCGCGGGAGAGTTGTCTGCAAAGCCCCAGGGAAACATGGTTAATTCTGCCACATTATGAATGTCCAGATAAACACCGGGTTTTGTCTCAGGCGCCGGGGTGGTGAGATCGTCGGGTCGTTCATCGGGGAATATGGTTTTAATGTAGGCATCAATGGCATCGGTTTCAGGCTCACTGTAGGCGGCTGTTCCGCGATACACTTCACTGCAACTGCTGCCACTTGAACCATCTCCCTGATTCCAGTAAAAGCCAAAGTTTCGGTTCATGTCAACGCCTTGTTGATTGCCGTTAAAACAATGGTTTTCATTGCGATTTTTACGTTGATCGGGAAAACTTTGGTTTTCGGCAATTTCGCGCCCATCGGGATTTCCCTGCAACAATAAATGAATCTCATGTTCATCCACCAGCCAGGTGACGTCCGCATCGGTGCCATAGTTACTTAATAAATATTCAGCAAAACGGGTCACCAGTTCTGCCGGCGGGTATTCGCGGGCATGAATCGAGCCCATGGCGTAAAGAATGGGTTTGTCGATCACTGCATTGTTTTTATTGGTGATTTTAACCACTTGCATATCGTGCCCCGGATCACCACCGGCATTGGTTTTATGCCAGGAGTCGCCAATATCAACCAGGTCCACCAGATTCGGGAAATTGTTTGCCATATCGTCCATGGCACTAAAAGTTTCCGTGACGGTTCGATAACAGGCAAAGCCATCAATACTTTTCACCCCAAACCAGGCTTTATCCTGTCTTTTGAGCGCTTCAGCATAAAGTGCGTCATGGACTGTTAGTTGAAACCCTTTTTGTTGCAATTGCTGTAATTCTTTTTGATTTCTGATTTGCATCAAAACCGTTTGGTTTTTTTCATCAATTTTCCAGAAATCATGATATTCACGCATAGCCAAGATATCGGCTTTGTTTTGATATTGAAGCAAAACCGGCCAAGGGCCTGAGCCATCGAAAGGTGTATGCTCTTTTAATTTGTCAGTACTTTGGCTATGGCTCAATTGAGACTGTGTCAGGAGATAACAAACGACAATAAGAAAATTCAACGGGTGGTGAAACTTCATGTTCGGTCAAGTAAGAAAGTCACTCTATTATTTGGATGGGTGGTGCATATTGCAATAAATAATATCTTAATTGTCTAAAAATGTGAATTAAATGATTAAAAATCAATATATTGATTGTAAAAAATAGAATGTTCTGCTATTTTTCATAAGAAATTGGAGGAAAATTATGCAAAAAATATTTATTTTATTTTTATTAATGTTAAGCCCCTTTGTGTTGGCGCAAGAACCGCCAAAAGGTCAAGATACAACCACCAGCGGTTTTCGTGGTGCAAATGGATCTGGTGGCCCGGATGCCTTTGGTTATACCTATAATGATTCATCCACGGGCATGTGTTCAAGTCAGTTTATTGATATCAGTGCCACAGGAACAAGTGTTATTACTGGTGATGATGCCGCAGCACCGGTGACTTTAGCGGGTAGCTTTGATTTTTATGGAAATACTGTCACGGATTTATCAGTGGGTACCAATGGGTATTTGACCACAGATCTTGCTGCTACTGGTGGTGATTTATCGAATGACTGTCCTTTGCCGGTTACGCCCAGTACAGATGGCGGTGCCAGGATTTACCCTTTACATGATGATTTAGATGTCGATCCGGGCAGTGTCTATTACCAATTCTTTTCTGTGTGCCCAAGACCTTCGGATAATTATCCGAGTCAAAACTTAGGTTGCCATGTCTTTCATTGGGATGACGCCAATCATTGGCCTGATGATGCAACAAAGTTTGATTTTGAAGTGATTATTTATGAATTGAGCTATGAAATTGTTATGGTGCATGATGGTCGCAATCCTGAGTTAGGTAGTGGTTCAACCACCGGATTGCAGAATGATGGTGCCACCGATGGTCTAACCTATGCTTGTGATACCGCTGCCAGTATACCGGCCTCTTCGGCACAATGTTTTGTTCACCCTAATCCGGATTCATCGTTAACAGCCGTTCCGGCATTACCGGTTCCAATGAATAACAAAATCATGCTGGTGGTGTTAAGTTTATTATTGGCGATGATGGCTTTTGCTGTGATACGCAGACGCCAAAACGTTTAATTCAAACGCTAAGATAAGAAAAAAGCCAATGTTGATAAGCATTGGCTTTTTTTGTGGTTATCTGAAAAGGTTGTTTATTTGTAGTCCTGCACCAATTGCACAAAAGCACGAACACCGTTTAACATGGCATCTTCATCAATGTAAAACAATGGGGAGTGATTGCTGGGCGCATTTTTATAATCACTGTCTGGCGGTGATATTCCAAGGAAGAAAAATAAGCCTGGAACCTCTTGTGCCAGATAGGAAAAATCTTCTGCACCGGTGACTAAACCTGAGTCCAAGACATTATCTGCACCAAATACGGTTTCCAGCGAAGCGTTCATTTGTTCGCTCAATTCCGGATCGTTAACAGTGACCGGATATCCGGGGTAAATGGTGAGCTCAGCTTCCGCGCCGTTGGCATGAGCCACATGGGTGGTGATTTGCTCTAATTGATCATGAATATGGTCCCGGGCTTCCATGTCAAAATTTCGGATGGTGCCTATCATATTGACTTCATCGGGAATAATGTTGTTACGGATACCGCCTTTAATGGCGCCAAATGAAACCACCGCAGGTGCTTTGGTGATGTCCGTACGGCGAGAAATAATGGTTTGTACTGCGTTAATAATTTGTGCTGAAGTGACAATGGGGTCAATACCGCCCCAGGGTCTTGAGCCATGGGTTTGACGACCCTTAACTTTGAGGCCAAATTCATCAACAGCAGCCATCATCGGACCGGGTCGGTAGGCAATCACACCGGTGGGTAATCCCGCCCAAACATGTAAGCCAAAGACTGCCTCAGGTTTTAGGGTTTCAAACAAACCTTCCTTGAGCATCAGTTCAGCACCGCCTTCTTCTCCCTGTGGCACACCTTCTTCGGCCGGTTGAAAAATAAACATCAAGGTGCCGGCTAATTCCGCTTTATTCTTAGCGAACACTTCTGCGGTGGCCATCAGAATCGCCACATGGGCATCATGGCCACAGGCGTGCATAACGCCGACTTTTTCACCGCGGTATTCGGTGGTGACTTGTGAGGCAAAGGGCACATCCACTTGTTCGGTAACCGGCAGGGCATCGGTGTCAGCCCGTAAAGCCAGAACAGGACCGGGCTTGTCACCTTTTAAAATGCCCACAACGCCGTTATACGCAATGCCGGTTTGTACCTCTAAACCCAATGATTCTAAATGTTTTGCAATATAGGCAGCCGTTTTAACTTCGCGATTGCTGAGTTCAGGGTTGGCGTGTAAATGTCGGCGCCATTCAATGAGTTGTGGTTCAATGTTGTCAATTGAAGTATTTAATTTGGGGGATTTAATCTCAGCTTGCGCTAAGCCGGAAAACAGGAAGAGTAAACATAAGATGCTTTTATTCATGATTTTTTTCAATGCTGGAAAATAACCATAATAATAAGATGTTTGTTTTGACGCAAGTGAATAGTCTTATGAAAATCAAATAAAAAAACCACCGAGAGGTCGGTGGTTTTATCTGAGGTGGAATGTAATTGTTTAGGCTTCGCGACTGGCGCGTTTTCGTTCGTGTTCCAGTAAATGCCTTTTACGGATACGAATTTCATCCGGCGTGACTTCCACGAGCTCATCATCTTCAATGAACTCCATGGATTGTTCCAGTGTCATTTGAATGGGCGTGACCAGGTTAATGGCGTCGTCTTTACCCGATGCGCGGACATTGGTAAGCTGTTTGCCTTTGAGCGGGTTGACCGTTAAATCGTTGTCTCTGGAGTGGATACCGACAATCTGGCCTTCATAAACATCAACATTGGCATTAATCAGCATGCGGCCGCGTTCCTGCAGATTAAATAAAGCAAATCCCAGCGCTTTACCGGTGCCGTTTGAAATGAGCACACCATTTTTACGGGTCCGCTCAATGGTGTTCAATTTACGACCGTAGTGATCAAAAACATGGGTCAGAATGCCACTGCCTGAGGTGGTGGTTTTAAAATCAGATTGGTAACCAATCAAACCACGGGCCGGAATAATAAAATTCATACGAACACGTCCGGTGTCATCCGGCACAATGTCTTTGACTTCAGCACGGCGACCTAATAATTGTTCCATCACAGAACCTTGATGATCTTGTTCAATGTCTACCACCAATTCTTCATAAGGTTCACATAACTGACCATCAATTTCTCGATAAATAACCTGCGGGCGAGAAATGGCCAGTTCAAAGCCTTCGCGACGCATGGTTTCAATTAAAACCGACAAATGCAATTCACCCCGGCCGGACACTTTAAACTGGTCGGAATTTTCTGTTTCTTCGACTCGAAGTGCTACGTTGTAGGTGGTTTCACGTTCCAAGCGATCTTTAATTTGTCGTGACGTTAAATATTTGCCGCTTTTACCGGCAAAGGGAGAATCATTGACACAAAAGAGCATCGATATGGTGGGTTCATCCACGGTTAGTGGTGGTAACGCTTCCACATGATCGCGGTGACATAAAGTATCTGAAATACCGATACCGTCAATACCTGAAATCGCAACAATATCACCGGCTTCTGCTTCATTGACTTCAATCCTTTCTAAGCCTTTAAATCCGAAGATTTTTAAAATTCGTCCGTTTCGGGTGTTGCCTTTATCGTCTATAACAGTGACGCCGGTATTACTTTTCACGGTGCCTTTTTTAATGCGTCCGATACCGATCAACCCAAGAAAACTATTGTAGTCCAGTGTTGAAATTTGCATTTGGAATGGGGCATTAACATCGACATCCGGTGGGCTAACCTTATTAACGATGGTTTCAAATAGTGGTCGCATGTCGCCTTCACGGTTTTCATCATCCTCTGAAGCATAGCCGTTAATGGCTGAGGCATAAATAATGGGAAAATCCAATTGTTCATCGGTGGCACCCAAAGTGTCGAATAAATCAAAGGTCTGATCGATGACCCATTGAATTCTGGCACCTTCGCGATCGACTTTATTGACCACAACCACCGGTGTAAAGCCCATTTCAAAGGCTTTTGAGGTGACAAAACGAGTTTGTGGCATTGGCCCGTCAACCGCATCAACCACCAAAAGAACCGAGTCAACCATGCTTAACACACGTTCCACTTCACCACCAAAGTCGGCATGGCCCGGGGTGTCGACAATATTGATTTTATAGCCTTCCCATTCAATCGAGGTGTTTTTTGAAAGAATGGTGATGCCACGTTCTTTTTCCAGATCGCCGGAATCCATCATCCGATTGGGGTCATCGGCGCGTTCATCGAAGGTGCCTGACTGTTTTAAAAGACAATCAACCAAAGTGGTTTTACCATGATCAACGTGGGCAATAATGGCGATGTTTCTGATTTTTTCTGTGGACATATGAAGGGTGGTGAGGCGTAAAGGCGCGCACTATATCACATTGAACAGCATTTCTTGTTAATTTTATTTGATTTTTTCTGAGACTAACCCCAAGCCTTTTTAGTTTAAAACTGTGAAGAGATGTTATAATTTTAGTTTTATATACAAATAGGAACGAATAATGATTGATGCCATAATGAATCAACTTAAAGAACAAGTGGGTGGGCAACTACAGCAAAAAGAAAATGTCAGTTCATCTGAGCTCAGTGGGATTTTTGATGTGGTGAAAGAACAAGCCACGCAAAAAGTTGGTGAAAATATGCTTGACCAGGGACTTGATGGCGTCATGAGCTTATTCAGTAAGAATGATAATAATAAGCAAGCCGATTCCTTACAAGCCTCTATTACCGGCGGTATTGTCGATAGTTTGCAGAAGAAACTCGGGTTTTCAGGCTCTAAAGCCACCGGTATTGTGTCAATTATCATGCCTTATTTGCTTCAATTAATTACCAATAAAAATGCCGAAACCCCGGATGATGACCCTTCTCCCATCAAAGATATTCTGGGTGGCAGTATGGGTAGTATTGGCGATAAATTAGGTGGTTTGTTTTAAAGATAATCGCAATTTTAAAACCACAGCGACCCGGCACCTTGATAAATCAGCATAATGCCACTGATGACCATGAAAGCAATAACCCACCGCAAAAAAGCGGTGGTGCTGATTTTTTGCAAGGTCTTTTTGCCGATAATATTACCGATTATGGCGCCGATACCCAAGGCCAGACCGTACATCATGGTTTGTCCGGTTAAGGCGCCAAAATAGGCATAACCACTGAGTTGTGCGATTCCCATGAGAAATGAATTGGCCGTTTTGGTGGCAACCATGGATTCTTTCATTAAACCTGCATTCAGATAAAACGGATTAAGCACCGGCCCCAACGCCCCCACCAAAGTGCCCAAAACGGACACCGCAAAACCCAAGGGAATAAAGGCCATAAAGGGCATTTGAAATGAGCGTTGCTTTTTTCCCCAGCGAAATTGAAACAGGGTGCTGATGAGGAAAACCCCGATGAACAATTGCAACCAGGTAAGTTTGAGGGTGGTAAACAGGTAAGCCCCCAACCAGGCACCAATGATGGCGGATGGCGCGTAATAAGCCACAATACGCCAGTCAATATCTGACCAAAATAGCAGCAATCTGGCCGGACGGCCGATAAAGGTCCCCAGGTTTAAAACCACCGCAATTTGATTAACGCCAACTGTGGCATTCAAGAGTGGAACCAGTATTAAGGCACCACCACCGCCGGCCAGTGTTGAGATAATAAACGCCAGAACTCCTGCCAGAAATAAGCCGGCCATAAGCCATATTTGGGGGTCATTAATCCATTCGAGCATAGCTGTTTAAAATGATTGCTTATTTGAGATTATACTCAGATAATCTTATTATATCTTAAAATATCCACACTTCAGAAATATGAATGTGCCGTGATTAAGCGGTTTGATAGGTGCAACCTGTGTTAATTTTTGCGGTCTAATCAGCCATTAATAACATCTTATAGAGCAAAAAACATGAAAAGAGTTTTACTATTTGTCGCCACTAATATCGCCATATTAGCGGTCATTACCATCGTCATGAGACTATTTGGTTTTGATGGCTATCTAACGGCAAACGGCCTTGATTATCGTGCCCTGGCGGTGTTTTCCCTGTTATGGGGTTCAGTGGGTTCCTTTATTTCCCTGGCCATGTCCAAATGGATGGCGAAAAAAGCCATGGGTGTGCAGGTTATAGAACAGGCCCGCACGGCTGATGAACAATGGCTGGTTGAAACTGTCAAACGGCAAGCCCAAGCGGCCGGTATCGGCATGCCGGAAGTGGGTATTTTTCCGTCTGATTCGCCCAATGCCTTTGCCACCGGCATGAAAAAGAATGACGCCCTTGTTGCAGTCAGCACCGGTTTATTGCAAACCATGAAACGTAATGAAGTTGAAGCTGTATTGGGGCATGAGATGGCCCACGTGGCCAATGGCGATATGGTGACCATGGCCCTGATTCAAGGGGTGCTCAACGCATTTGTGATTTTCTTTTCACGGATTATTGGTTATGCCATTGCCGCAGCAACACGCGATGAACGCGGCGGTGGTTACACCATGGGCTCGTTTATTGGTACATTAATTGCGCAAATTGTCCTGGGTTTTCTGGCGGCTATTATCGTCAATGCCTTTTCACGGTGGCGGGAATTCCACGCCGATGAAGGTGGTTCAAAACTGGCCGGTAACCAAAATATGATTGATGCTTTAAAAGCCCTGCAGCGCAATTCGCATACAGAAAAACTGAAAGGTGAGTTTGCGGCTTTCGGTATTTCCGGTGGTAAACAGTTGATGATGAAATTATTCGCCACCCATCCACCGTTGGAAGATCGCATTGCGGCCCTGGAGAACAATCAACGGGCTTAACTCAGATCTTCCTGTCAACCATACCGAAACAACCTCGTCCCCATGCTCTGCGTGGGGACGCTTACTCTATGGAATACTAAAATTAACTTATACGTTCCCACGCCGGAGCGTGGGAACGAGGTGGTTTTATTACTGAGTTACCTAAGATGTAAGAGATTGTTTTTTTATTGTTCTATGGTGCGAAACGTCAAGTTAATCCGTGGTTCGGTGACTTTAACGGTGGGCGGTAATCTGTGTTGCCAATGTTTTTGCGTTTCACCCTGCATAATGAGTAAGCTGCCATGTGCTAAAGGTATGGCGACTTTTTCTTTGCTTTGTTTGTGCTTGAACATAAAGCGCCGTTCAGCACCCAAGCTGACAGAAGCAATGGCTGCGCCCTGTTTAAGGTCCTTCTCACCGTCACTGTGCCAGGCCATCCCTTCCTGACCTGAATGGTAAAGATTTAACAGACAGCTGTTGTAAGTGGTTTGACTGTGGTGTTCAATGACTTGTTTGATGGCCTGTAAAGTATCTGTCCAGGGTTGGGCGATTTTCTGTACCCCGGAATAGCGATAGCGAAATGCTTGCTCGCCATACCAGGCGACTTTGCGGGCGGTTTTAATGATTTTTCCACCGATACGGGCTTGATCGGATTGCCAGTCAATTTCGTTTAATAACCGGTCAAAATAACGGTCAGCTTCCCGGACGTTAAAGACAACACCATGATAGTAGACCTCACCATCTTGTGGAAGCAAATTACGGCTTGAATCGTTTATTTGGGCAAATAAATCACCGGTTATCATCACACAATAAATTGATTCAGATGCTCAATTTCCGGCAGGTTCTGCGGTTGTCTGACCGGTAAGGATTTGGCTTCGGTTTTAAAGCGCTCAGCTTCTTGTAAAAATTGTGCATACAGTGATTTTCTGATGTGCGCAGACAAGGGCTGCGGGGTTTCATCATGACGGTCAAAAGCCGCTTTTAGGGACAATTTCGGGCACTTGTTGTCATCTTTAATGTGTTCCCAGGCCGCTTGTTTTAAGCAGAATTTATACCAGGGCAAAAAGTCGGTGCCGTTATCAGCAATAAAACGCACGCAATCGATGATGTACTGAATTTCGGCTTCATCCATCACATAGTGAAAACTCACCCGACACCAGCCTGGCTTTATCCCGTGATAGCCTTGTTCAATCAAGGCCCGGTATTGTTCAGAGGTGTTTTCATCGATACCCAATAACTGATGCCCATAAGGTCCGGCGCAGGAACAGCCCGCTCGCGACTGAATACCAAACAAATCATTCAGCAATACCGTGACGAATTTTGGGTGCAGGTATTTACCGGAGGCGGTTTTGATATTAAAGGAGACAATGCCGACCCGGTTCTCCGGGTTTTGATCGCCCAGAATTTCAATGCGTGGATGGGCTTGCCAGGCACTAAAAGCCTGTTTTAACCAGCCTTGTTCACGCTGATGTATTTTTTCCACCGATATCTGTTCTTTGACCGCAAAGCATAAAGCCGCCCGTAGAATTTGCAACACGCCGGGTGTACCGGCTTTTTCGCGCTCCTCAATGTCATCGACAAAATCGTGATCATGACGGGCGACATAGCTCACAGTGCCACCGCCGGAAACGGTTGGATTTAATTCCGGATTGTAGATTTTCTTGTTGAAGACCAAGACACCTGAAGAGCCCGGGCCGCCTAAGAATTTATGCGGTGACATAAACACCGCATCGTAATAACCTTCCGGGTCATCAGACGGGTGCATATCAATATCCACATAAGGCGCACTGGCGGCATAATCAAAAAACGCCAGGCCGTCATATTGGTGCATCATTCGCGCCAGATCCCGCGTATGGGACATCAGACCGGTGACATTAGAAGCGGCAGAAAAGGTGCCGATTTTAAGGCGGTCTTTATAAGCATCTTTTTGCAACAATTCTTCCAGTTGTTGCATGTCCGCATGACCGTTTTCGTCGAGGTCTAACTCCACCACTTCACACAAACCGTCGCGCCATGAAATCTCATTCGAATGATGCTCATACGGCCCCAAAAACACCACCGGTGCCTGGGCTTTAATCTTGTCCAAATTACAATCCGCCGACGCCTCAATCTGCGCCCTTGTGGCCGGCGGTAAATACGTTCCCAAAATTTGCTGGAGTTTAGTGATGGCCCCGGTGGCTCCGGTGCCGACACAGATAATGCGGTCATCTTCATTAGCGCCCACAGCCTGCTTAATCTGAGACTCGGCTTCTTCCAGTAGCTGCGTCATCGACCGCCCGGTCATATCATCTTCGGTATGCGTGTTGGCGTAATTACGCTGCAAACGCATCAGATACTTTTCAATAAACAATAAAGTCCGACCCGACGCGGTGTAATCGCAATAAGTCATTAAACGCTCACCAAAGGGCGTACAAAATGGCGCATCGACACCAATAATCGCGTTACGAAGAAAATCAGGGGTTATTTTTTTCATAGGTACGGTCAAACTCAGAAACAGCGCAATGACCCTGCATTTTAGAGAGGCCAATCGTTAAATGCAATGACCTGTTAAACTGTTTGCTTAAGGCCATGAAAAATAGCCATAATCATCATTTCTTTATGCTCAATGAGCTAATTATCAACTTGATATACGCCAGCCCTATAGGCTTGTTCCCATGCGCTGCGTGGGAACGGATTTGAGATAGTGCGCTTAGATTGACACAGGCATTTACACGCTGGCGCATGGCAACAAAAACACTGTAAAATGTTCTGCTAAAAGATAAAGATATTCAGTTTTCTTTAGTGTGAGAAAGGTTTAAAACATAAAAAAATAATTTGAGGAGAAATGAATGGCTGATGTAAAGGGTTCATGTCTGTGTGGCAGAGTCAGGTTTGCGGTGGCTGGGCGTTTTGACAGTTTCTACCTGTGCCATTGCCGGCATTGCCAAAAAGACACAGGATCTGCCCATGCGGCCAATTTATTCTCGCAGTCTGCCCGATTAACCTGGTTGTGCGGTGCAGAAGCCGTGACCTCGTTTACGCTGCCGGGCACCCGTCACCAAAAAAGTTTTTGTCAAACCTGTGGCTCAGCCTTGCCGTGCGACCAGGACACTGATGGTCTCATCGTCCCCGCCGGCTGCTTAGACACCGACATCTCGCTACAACCAACAGCGCACATTTTTACCGCCAGTAAAGCAAGCTGGGATAAACAGCTCGATCAAGCAACGAAATTCGCACGTTTGCCGGAGTAAAGTGAGCGGCTGTCATGTGTGTTTTCAGTTTGTATTTCTGTTTGAAATTAAGCCATCAAAATATCTGAAATGCGTTTTTATCCGGCTATATCGATGCTAATAGCACACAAATGCAATTTAATCTCGAATAGGCCGGATAAAAACGCAAATATCAAAGGAAAATATGTGTTTAAACTGGTTGCAAGGCACTAAAAGGCCCAAAAAAGCTAAAATTAACCCGCAATAACGGCTAAAATGCATGTTTAATAAATTGTTATGTGTCAGTCAGAGTCTAGCTATGAAAGAAGAAATTAATTGGATAGAGCCTTGGTGGCATTTAAATGAAAATGCAAAGGTTAAAGCTGGTATACAAAAAGAGCTCGAGTCTGAAATTGGACCTAAACATCCTCTATGGCAATTAAAGCCTGAAGCAATTGCTAAAACCGACGCAAATGATGATGTGATAGTTCAGCTCAATGATGACAGGTTTGCTTGTGTTCATTTAGTCTGGCACGGGAAAATTGACCAGTATCCAGATAAATTTCCATCAAGCATTATTTTCGACACTGTTCAAAGCTTACAGGCTTATATAAATGAAGAGGCCGATGAATACACATAACAAGGCCAAGCAACATCGTTCGCTGCGCTCTCTGGACAGCCTTGCGCTTGCGCCTTTTGTGCATGGCTTCGCCATTGTCGCACAAAATTCACAAACACAAGTCTGCCGTTGTTGGCGGCGTTAGCATCACATATGAATAAACTACTTTTTGTACTTTTAATATCGCTGCCGTTAGTTACGCAGGCACAAGGAGAAAAGAACTACATGAGTCCTCTTGATTCAGCCTATGTAGCTGCTATGCAAAATGCAGATAAACAATCCACTTTTTATAATGCGTTCTTAAACGCAGAGTTATTTATACCAACTCATACGATGCCCGATGTAGACCAGCAACGAAGAGCTGATGACGATGAATCAATCTCTCCAATATTTGTTGAATCGGAGGGAATTCATTACTTAATGCTCTTTGACTCAAAAGAACGCCTTAGTGCTTGGGCGCAAAGAGAAGTCGGATTTGTTGCTATACCTGGGCACGCTGTCGTGGAAATGATGAATACGGATTTTCATTGGGCGCTGAATGCTGGTACGGAACATATGAAAACGTTTGTACCTGACGAAATACAATGGCTTAAGGAAATAATTGCTAATTCTGAAGGTCAGAAAACAAGCGTGGCAAAAGGTACTAATGTACTGATTGGAGTGCCTGCAAAAATCCCAGAAGGTTTAGTCGAATCACTATCGAAAAACCTTGCTAGGAACAATGAGGTAAAACGAGCATTCCTAGGGCAAGTGCATTACGAAACTCAAGGTGAGAAGCCTCATTTAGCTCTAGTACTTGAAGCGGACGAATTACAACAATCAACGATTGATGCTATACGTAAAGATCTTGCTACTGCTACAAAGGGCTTTCTCGGGGAGTCTGAATATATCGACATTATGTTCAAGAATGAATCTGGTGTGGCAAATGAAATCACTAAAATGGTTAAGCCATTTTATGAGCTATCAAAGTAAAAATGCTAACAAGTCAAAGCACTCGGACGCAGCAAAGCTGCGCCGGTGTTTGAGGCGTTACCGGAGACGCTTACGCGCCTCCGGTAACGAGCCACGCTGAATGCATTCAATTTATTCCGTCGCGCAACCGGTTCGAAACAACCTGAGCCAGCAGACATGGCTCGTTAAGTGAGCAAAATGGAAAAAATATGAGTGAATGGGAGCATCCAAAAATGACGGTTAGGATGACGTTGAATATGATTTTGAAATTGATCATGATCATGATGGAAATGATAGAGTTAGTCATATTCTAAATGAGGCCTGTCTTGTATTATATTTTCATAAAGATGGTAATTGGCAGGCATCATGTAAAGAACGATATGCTTCAGAATTGGCTGCAGAGTTTCAAAAATATCCTGAATTGAGTTCTAGAGTACTTGGTTCAAAAGACCGTGTTGTTAAAATGGTTGCTTACAAAGCGCTGGAAAAACTAAAAGGCTAAAGTCAATTAAAAATTATTGATATAAATGGGGGCATACAATAGCATCGGGCAAAAACACGCATTTTGCTTCTAAACGATATTAAAGTGGTTTAGGCTATTATTGATGATTTTATTCAGTATTGGGTTAGAATAATTAATTAATTAATGTTTCAATCGGGGGGGGATTATGAAAATATTATTATTGATATCAATGTTATTGGGTTCGCATTTATCAATTGCGCAGATTTATGTGGATCAATCTGCCACAGGAGCGAATGATGGCAGCAGCTGGGCGGATGCTTTTATCAGCGTGCAAGATGCGGTCAATGCAGCAGCGGCTGGTGATGATGTTTACATCGCCCAAGGCACTTATCAAGAGGGTGCAGAAATCACCATCAGCCAAGCCATCAACATGTTTGGCGGTTACCCAACTGGTGGTGGTTTACAGGACATCGAAAACAACCCAACCACACTGGATGGTGCACAAAGCCACAGAGTCATCAAGGCCAACCACAGCTCTGGGACTTTATTCATAGAAGGCATAACCATTCAAAATGGTTGGATAGAGGAAAGATTTGCTCAAGGAGCAGGTATCCATTCGAACAGTTCCTTGATTCTTCAGCAGGTGTTGGTGATCAAAAACACCACTACAGCTTTTCATAACTTCTCCTCGCTCGCCCAAGGTGGCGGAATTTATTCAGGTTCTGGTGTTCTGACACTGCTTAACTGTCAAGTCAATAGCAACGTCGCTTCGGATATTAATTCTGATTCTGGTGATACAAATGCTCAAGGTGGTGGGATTTATAGTAACGATGGTTTAACCACTTTGGTCAACAGCCAAATCAAAAACAATACAGCTTTGACTTTCTCCGATACGGGTGATGCAATAGCTGGCGGAGGTGGACTATTTACTTTGATAGGCAGCATCACCCTGATCAACAGTCAAGTCAGTAATAACTTGGTTATGACTGTATCTGATTCTGGTGATGCATTGAACTATGGCGGAGGTGTATCTGGATCCCTCAACCTGCAAAACAGCATCCTGTGGGGCAATGTAGCCTTTGAGGGTGGTTTTGATGTGACTGCCAGTGAGATTTCAGGTGCTTTGTCTGCCAGTTACAGTGTGATCAAAAACCAAAATCCCCCGGGTACGGGGAATCTGGATGCCACGGCTGCTGGCTTTGCGACAACCCACTTTATTGATGCCAATAATGGCAATTTTGGCCTGACTGTTGATTCAGATTTAATCGATGCCGGTGATGCGACCAACTTGCCGCCTGATACCCATGATGTGGATGATGACGGTGACACCACAGAATTAATACCCATCACTTTCCTGGGTAACGATCGGGTGGTTGGGATTGGGCCCGATATTGGCGTATATGAAGCTGATTTTACCAGAAAGAATTACAATACCGCAGCCAGCACCTATTACTTTAACCACAACACCACGACCAGCATGCAAGATGGCCTGAGTTGGGCCACGTCTTTTGACAACTTGAATGATTTTTTTCACATCGAAGACAAAAATCAGATAGAGGCGATCAATCTGACCGCTGGGACTTATATCACATCCGGTACAGTTGTTACCGATTCTGCCATCAGCATCACCGGTGGTTACAATACCCAAACGCTGTTGCCCGGTGAAGGCATCAGCACCATCGATGTCCAGCAGAACAACCGGGTCATTCACGCCAAAGAAGACATCAGCTTGCGCAATTTAAAACTGATAAACGGCTATTTCAATGACATTGGTTATACTGCATTTGCAGTTGGCGGTGGTGTTTTACCTGAAAAAAATCTTAATATGCTCAACAGTGAGATCAAAAACAATGCAACTTTTGCATATGGAGTGGAATATTCGGGGGCCTTTGGTGGTGGTGTTTATTTATTTGGTAATAATCATACCTTCACCAACAGTCAATTCAGCAATAACACGGTTTCATCAGTAGTAATATCCAGTGGTAATGGCTTGACCGATGCCCAAGCTGGTGGCAGTGGAATTTATGCTGCTAACACCAACATGAACTTGATTAACAGCCATGTCAGTAATAACAGGGCTTATAGTCATGGTTTCGGTCCGCAAGCCATAGCCAGAACCAATGGAGGTGGGATTTACGTCGAGAACAGTGGTCTGGGTCTGGTTAACAGCTTGGTTAGCAGCAACAGCGCTGCTGCTGGCGGTGCTGGGGGTTCTATTGTCAGCGGGGGTGGAATAAGTTCGTCTAACACTTTCAGCCTGCGAAACAGCATCCTTTGGGGAAATACCACCGTTGAAGCAGGCATGGTAATTGATGAAGAGTACGATGGACCAATGGCTGCCAGTCACAGCTTGATCAAAAGTGAATTTCCTGCTGGTGCCGGGAATATCGATGCCAGAGTGGTGGGCTTTGACCCGATTTTTGCCGATGCTGATGGTGGTGATTTTAGGCTGATGATTGCTTCGCCTTTGATTGATGCCGGTGACTTTAATTTTCTCCCCTCAGATGAATTTGATATCGATGGTGATGGTGATTTTTCAGAGCGCATTCCTTTGGACCTTGATGGCTATGCCAGAGCAATGGGTATCAATGTGGATATTGGACCTTATGAATATGGTGATTTAATCTTTAAAGATGGTTTTTGACTTCTTTAGGGGGTGTTAGCCATGAGCTCAATCCAACACAAAGTTACCATTCGTTTTAGATGGGCTGAGCCTACCCTACTCAAATATCACCCACTCAAAGCCCTCACCACATCCAAAGTCGCTTTCGCCCGATTCAGGGTATAAAAATGGATACCGGGAACGCCTTGTTCTAATAATTGCTGACAGAGGCGGATGGTGTATTCTGTGCCGAAGGCTTGGATGGCTTTGCGGTCGTCGCCGTAGCTTTGCAATTTATAATGCAGCCAGCGGGGCATGTCGGTGCCGCAGAATCCGCAGAAGCGTTTGATGTTGCTGTAATTGGTGATGGGCATAATGCCGGGGGTGATGGGGACGTCGATGCCTTTTTTCTCGCAGAAATCCACATACTGGAAATAGGCTTCCGGGTTAAAGAAGAACTGGGTAATGGCGCGGTCGACGCCGGCTTCGACTTTTTGTTTAAAGTATTTAATTTCTGTGGCTAATGACACCGATTCGGGGTGAATTTCGGGGTAACAACCGGCGGTGATGTGGAAGGTGTCGGGGAATTCTTGATGGATAAATTCAATCAGCTCGTTGGCGTAGCGGAAGTAGCCGACTGAGCCCATGCCTGAGGGGACATCGCCGCGTAAGGCGAGGATATCGGTGATGCCATGATTGAGGTATTTGTTGAGTAATTTTTTAATGTCTTCCGGTGTGCCGCCCATACAGGATAAGTGCGGGATCACTTTCGGGGTGTCATGTTCTTTTAAACCAATCACAGTTTCCGCGGTGGCGGTGAGTGTTGAGCCGCCGGCACCAAAGGTCACGGAGAAAAAATCCGGATGGGTTTCGCGCAGTTTTTTCTGCGTGTCTTTTAAAATGACTTTTTGTTCATCACTTTTGGGTGGAAAAAATTCATAGCTCAGACCAAATTTAGGTTTATTCATCATGGAACCTCATAAAAAAAGCCGAACGCAAAGTCCGGCTTTTTAACTTAAAAACTTCTTTAAAACAGAAGTCACACATCAGTAACGATAGTGCTCCGGCTTGTAAGGGCCTTCAACGTCGACGCCGATGTATTTGGCTTGTTTTTCGGTTAAGGTGGTGAGTTTGGCACCAACGCGTTCTAAGTGCAGTTTTGCCACTTTCTCATCCAGGTGTTTGGGTAAGACATACACCTGGTTTTCGTAGTTGTCACCATTTTTAAACAATTCAATCTGTGCCAACACCTGGTTGGTGAAGGAATTGGACATGACGAAACTCGGGTGACCGGTACCGCAGCCTAAATTAACCAAACGACCTTTGGCCAATAAGATAATGCGCTTACCATCTTCGAAAATAACATGGTCAACCTGGTCTTTAATGGAATCCCACTCGCAGTTTTTCTCTAAACCGGCGACGTCGATTTCATTGTCAAAGTGACCAATGTTACAAACGATGGCCTGGTCTTTCATGGCTTTCATGTGCTCATAGCTGATGATTTGGTAGTTACCGGTGGCGGTGACGAAAATATCGGCTTTATCGACCACGTCGTTTAAATCAACGACTTTGAAACCTTCCATCGCGGCTTGTAAGGCGCAAATCGGATCAATTTCAGTAACCCAGACAATGGCGCCTAACGCGCGCAGAGATTCGGCTGAACCTTTACCGACATCGCCATAGCCACAAACCACAGCGGTTTTACCGGCAACCATGACATCGGTGGCGCGTTTAATGGCATCGACCAATGATTCGCGACAACCGTATAAATTATCAAACTTAGATTTGGTCACGGAGTCATTCACATTAATGGCCGGGAAGGGAAGTTCGCTGCCTTTGGCCATTTCGTACAAGCGTTTGACACCGGTGGTGGTTTCTTCGGTCACACCTTGAATAGAATCGAGGGTTTTTTGGTACCAGCCGTGTTTAGTTTGCAGGCGTTTTTTAATGGCGGCAAACATAAAGGTTTCTTCTTCTGACTCCGGGTTATCCAGAATGGAGGGATCTTTCTCAGCGCGGGCGCCGAGAATCAATAATAACGTGGCATCGCCACCATCATCGAGAATCATATTCGGTGATCCACCGTCTGACCATTCCATGATTTTATGGGTGTATTCCCAATATTGTTCCAGGGTTTCGCCTTTGATGGCATACACCGGAATGTCCTGATCGACCATGGCCGCAGCAGCGTGGTCCTGGGTTGAATAAATGTTACAGGACGCCCAGCGAACATCGGCACCCAAAGCGCGTAAGGTTTCGATTAAAACTGCCGTTTGGATGGTCATGTGCAAGGAACCGGCTATGCGGGCACCTTTCAGTGGTTGCTCACCCTTATATTCTTCACGAATCTGGACCAAACCCGGCATTTCAGTTTCGGCGATGCGAATTTCTTTGTGGCCCCAATCAGCCAGGCCGAGATCGGTAATGGCGTAATCGGGCTGAAGGTTTTTTACGTTATCTGTTGTCATAATAAACTCTTAATTATTTAATGTGAATGGGTTATTTAAGGCCGGCTTCTGATCGCAGCAAGTCAGCTTTATCGGTGCGTTCCCAGGTTAAATCAATGTCCTCGCGACCCATGTGACCATAGACAGCGGTTTGCTGATAAATAGGACGCAGTAAATCCAGTGAGGTGATAATGCCATAGGGACGCAGGTCAAAATGGTCTTTAATCAGTTGTTCAATGGTACTTTCAGGCACTTTGTTGGTGCCAAAAGTGGTGACGCTGATGGAAGTCGGTTCAGCCACGCCAATGGCGTAGGATACCTGAATTTCACAGCGATCGGCCAGACCGGCTGCGACAATATTTTTTGCCACGTAGCGACAGGCATAGGCGGCTGAGCGATCCACTTTTGAAGGGTCTTTACCGGAAAAAGCACCGCCACCGTGACGGGCCATGCCGCCATAAGTATCAACGATGATTTTACGGCCGGTTAAGCCACAGTCGCCAACAGGGCCGCCGATGACGAATTTACCGGTTGGGTTAATGTGGTATTTGGTGTCTTTGGTCAGCCATTCGGCCGGAAGAACCGGTTTAATGATGGTTTCCATCACGGCTTCCCGTAAATCCGGCAAGCGCACATCTTCATCATGTTGCGTTGACAGCACCACGGCATCAATGGCCACCGGTTTGTCATCTTCATAGCGGAAAGTAACCTGGGATTTGGCGTCAGGGCGCAACCATGGTATCTGTTTTGAACGTCGCACATCAGATTGTTGTTTCACCAGACGATGAGCGAAAGTAATCGGTGCAGGCATTAAGACATCGGTTTCATTGGAAGCGTAGCCGAACATCAGGCCCTGGTCACCGGCGCCTTGTTCTTCAGGAGATTTTCGGTCGACACCGATATTAATGTCATAGGACTGTTTGCCAATCAGCGACATCACGGCACAGGTTTTACCGTCAAAACCCACATCGGAAGAATCATAGCCAATACCGGTGATGACATCGCGCACCAAATCGTCTAAATCAATCCAGGTATTGGTGGTGATTTCACCGGCGACAATGGCAGTGCCGGTTTTAACCATGGTTTCACAGGCCACACGGGCTTTGGGGTCGTCTTTGATGATGGCATCGAGGACGGCATCGGAAATTTGATCGGCCACTTTATCCGGATGGCCTTCGGAAACAGATTCCGAGGTAAACAGGTAGTTGCTCATGGCAATATATCTCTTAATGCGAATAAAGAGATATATTGTATTTTTTTTTAGCGCAATGTCCAGTTTTTATGCCACATAATTTTAAATAAACCACCTTTATAAGGATTTTGCTTGCAAACTCGGGTCAAGACTATACATTATTGTCTGGTATTGCTATCTGAATAAATACATGAAAACTATCAAAGGCGTTGTCTCAACTCTGATTTTGTTGACCAACACATTGATCATGGTCAGTTTACTCATGGTTGTTGCTGTCCTAAAACTAATCATACCGATACCCTCATTTCGGGTGTTTATTTCAAAAATACTGGTGGTGATTGCTGAGACCTGGATCGCTATTAATAGCCACTCTTTTCGCTGGATACACGGCAAAAAAATTAAGGTGACAGCTTTGCCAAAACTCAGTCAAGAAGATTGGTATCTGGTGGTGTCTAATCACCAGAGCGTGACGGATATTCCCATCTTACAGGCGGTCTTTAATCGTCGTATTCCTTTTTTGAAATTCTTTTTAAAACAGGAACTTATCTGGGTCCCCTTTTTAGGTCTGGCCTGGTGGGCGCTGGATTTTCCGTTTATGAAGCGTTACAGCCGAGAAACCCTGAAAAGAAAGCCGGAATTAAAAGGCAAGGACATGGAATCCACCCGTAAGTCATGCGAACAATTCCAACATTTCCCGACCTCAGTCATTAACTTTGTTGAAGGTACCCGATTTACGCAGGCCAAGCACAACAAACAAAACTCGCCTTATCAGTATTTACTTAAACCCAAAGCCGGTGGGATTGGCTTTGTGTTAGGCGCCATGGGTGAACAGATGCGTACGCTATTATTGGTGACACTGGCTTATCAGCCGAAACCACCCGGTATGTGGGAATACTTAACGGGTGATTTTGATGAGGTGCAGGTGGAAGTGGAAAAAATCGCGATTCCTGCTTCTCTTTTACATAAAAATTACATCACGGATGTTAAATTCAAACAAGAACTGTTTAACTGGCTTGAAGAAATATGGTATAAACAAGACAGTAAAATGAGTGGCTTCTATGGACAATCAGACATTTAAAGTTGTTTTCAAGGGCAAAACCGTTCGCGGTGTTGATGCTGAGGCTGCCCGGGCACGATTCGCCAAACTGTTTAAACTAACGCCTGATAAAGCAGCGATGTTTTTTGATGGCAAAACCCGTGTCCTTAAAAAATCAGTGCCGATGGAAAAGGCCAACCATTTCCGCAGTGTCCTCAAAAAAGCCGGTATTCGTGTTAGTTTAGTGAAAAACGAAGAAGACCCGGCCGCCAGCAAGCAAAAAGAATGGCAAATCAGTGATCCCGGCGTGGTTATATTGCGTCCTGTACAAGCACCGGAAACCCACATCGAAACATCCCACATAAAATTATCTTTGGATATGGGCCAATTAGAAAACCATACCGATGTTGATCCACCGGAAGTGGATATTGATCATATTCAAATCGACGACAATGCTGAAAAACCAATTGTTGAGCCGAAAGAGGTTGAATTGCCTGAGATTAATACCGATGAATTAAGCACCGCTGAAGTGGGTGCAATCATGGTGGACGCCAAAAAAATTACACCACCGGATATTCCGGTTGATGACATTGCCTTTAATGATTCTGATGAGCCCATTGTGAAAAAAGTTAAGCATAAGGAACCGGAAGTGGATATTTCAGGGATTTCTTTAGAGGTTGAGGAATAAGGTGCACGGCTATTTCTGTTGTTAAGCTTCTCTGAAAAGCTGACGCTTTTGTTTGGTGACACAAACTGGACCCCGGATCAAGTCTGGGGAGTCGCATGTATTTAGTCTTACAGTTTAAATTTTTGTAGAAATTCGTAATCTGCCCGGCAGGCTTCAGCGACTTCGGCTTCGCGTTTGGTTAACGGTATGTCTTTTTCTTGATAGGGTTTAAAGCCGGTTGATTCAATCACGCGGTTATACCAATGGCTGGCCCACACACCATCAGTGGTCCGGTAGCCTTTGGGCCATGTCAGCATGGCTTCATCGAAAGGCACATCAAGTAAGGCGCATAATTTTTTTAATTTGTCTGCAGGGTGGTTCAAAACATCTGTTGATTCAATGACCGGTGGATTCTTGCCAAAGTGTTCCTGAACCATGTTAAAAATCTTCACCTGACGCGCATACCCCAGGGCATCCGCACTGATGTCGGGGTATTTGCGTACATAGGAACGCACCACATCTTTGGGGTCACGAATTAAAAAAGCATGTTGAAATGGCGTGATGAGTTGTGCCCTGACAAAAGTCATATCCAGCATATGGTGGGCCATGTGCTTTTGATAAAAAATATCGACCGAATCTGACTGCGGTGCCAATAATCGTTCTAGAACTGCCCGATAGTCCGGGCCTTGTGCGGTTATGACCGCATCTTTTAAAGGGTGATTTTCATCACTTTGGGCTAAGAAAGGCCCGTAAAAAGGTTCATCAATCACCACGGTATCTGCACGGTTTTCCCAGGCTCGCATTAGTGCGGTGGAAATATTGCGTGGCCCCGACCACATGGCGATACGTTTCATGATATGGGTAGATTGTGTTTAACTTCGGCGCTGATTAAATCAGTATAGGCTTGCTGTAAAGATTTCATGACGGTGTAAGCGTCCGGGTTCCCAATGTCCCGGCCATCCACTGACACCACCGGTGTAACACCGGCAAAAGTACCTGTGATAAAAACCTCATCAGCACTGTAGACATCGAATAAAGAAAAATTCTTTTGGTGGAGTGGAATATTGAGTTGTTGGCAAAGCCTGATTATTTTGCCTCGGGTGATGCCGCCCAAACAAAAATCACCGGTGGACGTCCAAACTTCGCCATTCACCACGATAAAGAAATGGGTCGAGTTACAGGTGGCGACAAAACCATGAGGATCAAGCATTAAAGCTTCATCGGCACCGGCAGCGGCAGCTTGAATACAGGCTTGAATACAGTTGTGCTTTGAATGCGAGTTGATTTTATGGTCCTGAATGTCGGGGTAGCCGCGGCGAACATGTGCGGTAAACAGTTTGACGCCCTCATGGTGTTTTCTGGTTGAGGGGGTTTTGTATTCCGGGATAATAACAACGCTTGTGCCGGGTTTAGTGGCTGCCGGAGATTGGTAAGGCGTGGTTTTTTCGCCCCGGGTGACCATCATCCTGAGATGGACTTCATCATGCATGTCATTGGCTTGAACCGTTTGATAAAGCATGCGTTTGAAGTCATCGGCACTGTATTCAAGATTCATCGCCAGCGCTTTAGCGCCCTTGAATAATCGTTTCAAATGGTCATCAATGAACACCAACACGCCCTGATGCAGGCGCATGCTTTCCCAGATACCGTCGCCCATGAGAAAACCGCTGTCAAAAACCGAAATTTTCGCATCTGTGCGCGGCATCATTTCGCCGTTAACGTAAATAAGCACATCCTGGTTGCGTGGGTCATTCTCTGCTGCGTGGCTGCCTGTGGTCATACTTTGTTGTGTGTTCCGATAAATGGAATATAGTAGAATTTTTGTACGACTAAGGCAAATTTAATTATCGGGCTATTAATTTAGTTGTGCTAAAGTATTTATTTTCTCATGGGGTTAATGATGTCCGTACGCATTTTATGGTTTATGCTGGCTGTCTTTTTGTTGGTTTTGGCCTGGTCGGCGTATCAGCCTTATGACATGGTGACCTGGGCATTGGAAGCCTCGCCGGCGATTGCCGCGGCTATTTTACTGGTCGTCACCTATCAGCGATTTAAGTTAACCGGTTTATTGTACGGTTTGATATTTTTGCATGCAGTGGTGCTGGTGGTGGGCGGTCATTACACCTATGCGAAAGTGCCCTATTTTGATGGTTTTTTATCTTTCGTCTGGCCGGATCGTAATAACTACGACAAATTGGGTCATTTTATGCAGGGTTTGGTGCCGGCCATGGCCTGTCGAGAACTGGTGGTTCGGTTTGCTGTTTTTAATTCACGCGCCTGGATGAATTTTTTTATTGTTTGTTTTTGTTTGGGTTTTTCTGCTTTTTATGAACTGATTGAATGGTGGGTGGCGCTACTGAGCAGTGAAGCACAGGAATCATTCCTGGGAACCCAGGGTTATGTCTGGGACACCCAATCGGATATGTTTTTGGCTTTGATTGGTAGTGTCCTTGGCTTGGTGATACTGAGTCATTGGCATAATCAACAGCTTAATCAATTGGAGGCGATATGATGGCGTTAATGATACCGGTATTTTTACAGATTTTACTGACTTTTGTTTTGTTATTCTCCGTGGGGTTTATGCGTTATCGTAGTGTGGCAAATCGCACAGTTAAGCCGAAAGATTATGTCTTGATGACCGGCCAGGATCAATGGCCTGTGATGATTCAGCGGCTGGGAAGGTCTTTTCAAAACCAATTGGAAATGCCTTTGTTGTTTTATGTGCTGGCGCTACTGATCTTAATCACCGGGGTGCAATCAATGACTTTGGTGTCTCTGGCCTGGATTTATGTGGGCTTGCGTTATATTCATGCCTTTATACACGTTATATATAATAGGGTGACGCATCGTTTTGCGGTGTTTTTGGTGTCGAGTCTGGTTTTATTGGTGATGTGGGTGTGGTTCATGGTAGAGCTTAGTGCCTTGCCGTGAGTGCCCGGTTAGACCAATAAATCATGAATCAGAGCTTGCCGCATCAGGACGCCGTTTTTAACCTGCTCTAAAATAACCGACTGGGAACAATCGGCCACGTCACCGGTTATTTCAACACCTCGGTTTATGGGACCCGGGTGCATAACAATGGCATCGGATTTAGCCAAGGAGAGCTTATCGGCATCTAAGCCATATTGACGGTGCCAACTGTCTATATTAACGTGTTCATGTTCTGCCAGACGTTCATTTTGAATTCGCAACATCACAACCACATCGGCTTGATCCAATGCCGCGCTGATGTTCCTGGCTTTTTTATCGGCGTATTGTTCCGGAATGAAATTATCAGGGCCAAACAGGCTGATGTTTGTTGTTCCCAATAAGTTCAGGCCATCCATGAGAGAATTAGCGACCCGGGAATGTTGAATGTCGCCAATAATCGTGACTTTTAATTCGTTAAAGTCAGTTTTGTGTTGCCGGATGGTGTACAGATCTAACAGGGCTTGGGTCGGGTGCTGGTTTTGGCCATCACCGGCATTAATCAGGTGCACATCATCGGGTAAGGCGTGCTTAACTTGTCGGAGAATGTGATCCTCCGGATGGCGCAAAATAAGGACATCCGGCTGCATCGCGGCCAGTGTTTTAAGGGTGTCATCAAAACTTTCACCCTTTTGCACCGAGGAATGGCTGACCGGTAAATTAAACACCGATGCACCCAATCCGTCTGCAGCCAGTTGAAAGGATAACAATGTCCGGGTCGAGTTTTCATAGAACAATGTCACCACCTGGCATCCGGTTAGACATTTTAGTCGATCCGATTTTGTTTGTGACTGTATGGCGTCAGCCCGTTCAAAAAGTGCAGTTAACTGTGCTGTGCTTAAATCTTTGATGTCGATAAGATGTTTCATGTTTCAGTCCGTTGGTTAAACCAGGATTGTAAGATAATGGCGGCCGCTTCCGCATCCAGATTGTTTTTATGTTTGGCTTTGCGGGTTTGTTGTTGGCGTTGTTGTTGGAATCCACGTTCAGCTTCATAGGAGCTGAGTCGCTCATCACAGAATTCCACCGGTAGTCCGCTGGTATGTCGCAGCTTTTTAGCAAAGTTTTTGACCTGACGTGTGATGGTTTGCTCTTCGCCGTCCATGGTTAAGGGTAAACCCACCACCACCCGATTAATCTGCCACTCCTTGATGACTTGTTGGAGTTGGTTCAGGGTGTCTTTATTGTTACCGATGACTTTCAGCGGGTTGGCGTTGGCGGTAAAACTCTGGCCAATAGCCAAGCCAATTCGTTTTTGACCGAAATCTATTCCCAGGACTGTTTCAGGCATGGCCACCGGTATCAACCAATTGGTGCGGTTTGATGCCAAGCAGGCCTAAAGCCTGTGACCATTTGTCCTCGCTTAAATCAAACACCAGGTTTTCATCCACCGGTCCGGATAACCAGTCGTTGTCTGCGATTTCCTGTTCTAACTGCCCGGCATCCCAGGTGGCGCAGCCCAGGGTCATCAGCCATTCACCTTTGAGATTATTTTGGGCAATGGCCTGGATAATGTCTTTGGATGTGGTCAGCGCCAGGGAAGGTGTTAACTGTAAAGAGCTGTCAAACTGCTTTTCACCACGGTGTAAGATAAAACCACATTCAGCATTGACCGGTCCGCCATCAAAAATGGGTTGATTATTGACGTCTTGATTCGCTTTGATGTCTAGGCCGGCCAGCACTTCTTCAAAATCGATTTCGCTGAGTTGATTGACCCGTATACCCATGGCGCCATGTTCGTTATGTTCGCAGATCAAAATCACGGCTTCAGTAAAACGCTCATCAGGCATGTTGGGTTGGGCAATTAAAAATTGATTGGTTAAATTCATTTTTGTCTCAGTAAATGGCCGGGTAGAAACTGCCATGTGCGGGTAATATATAAAATATCAACCGGCTCCCGGGTATCCGGCAAAGGCTCAAAAGGTTGTGCCAGTTCAACAATGTGTTTTGCGGCTTCATCTAAAAAGCGAAACTTAGACGGTTTAATGATTTTGATTTCATGCAACGAACCATCCTTATTAATGCCGACAGTGAGCATAACCTCTCCTTTGAATGATTTCTTTTTAGCCTTTTCAGGGTAATTTAAATCACCGGTGCGTTCAATGGTTTTAACCCATTGATTGATATAGGGGGCATATTCATAGGACTTGGTGCTGCTGGAAACATATTTGGTCCGGGGTTTTTTTGCATAGCGTTGTATTTTTCTGGCAATTTCCTCTTTCATTTGAGCCAGTTTTTGTTGCCGGGTGTTTTGTTGTTGTTCTTGTTGGCGTTGTTGTTTTTGTTGCTGTTGTTTGTCCGAAGTCTGTTTCTTTTCGGCAGAAAGGGTGGTAATCACCGCGGTGTCCTGCGCTTGACGGCTTTTTTGTTGTGCTTTGGTTTGTTGTTTTGAAAGGCCATCGGGTGTTACAGCCGGGCCACTGATAATATCCGTGGGGCGGCTTTTTTTATCTAAATTACCGCCACCTAACTGGTTGTTGGCTGATAAGTAATCAGCCTCTTCCGGTGTTTCAGTGTGGGTTTTCTGGGTGAGGATGACATCCATGCTGTGAATAACTTTTGGTGAGCGATCCTGGTATGAGAATGACACCCCCAGAATAATCATGGCCAACACCAGCACGGCCAGGGTAAAGGTCAGCACATTTTTGTCTTTGACTGTGATACGCCGTTCATTCATAACATGCTTTCAAGGGTGTCAATTAAGTCACCGGCTATATCCAGTTGATACAAGGCATCCAATTCTCGAATACAGGTCGGGCTGGTGACATTGATTTCAGTGAGGTAATCACCAATAACATCAATACCGGCGAACATAATACCCATGGATTTCAGGACCGGGCCAACAGCTTCGCAAATGGCGTAATCACGAGGACTTAGTTCCACACCCTGACCGGTACCCCCTTTGGCTAAATTGCCACGAAAATCCTGATCAGAAGGTATGCGAGCCAGTGCATAGGGCACCGGATTACCATTGATTAACAATATCCGTTTGTCGCCTTCGCTGATTTCCGGGATGAATTTTTGGACAATGGTGGTTTTTGTGCCGTTTTGTGTCACTGTTTCCAAAATGACATTGAGGTTTGGGTCTTTTTTAGATGTTTTAAAAATTGACTGGCCACCCATACCATCCATTGGTTTGACAATAACTTGATCTAATTCCTGCACGGCCTGGCGTAATAATTCAGGGTTGCGACTGATGCGATTGGCGGGCGTAAAATCAGTAAAAAATTCGGTGAAAAATTTCTCGTTGGCATCCCGTAATGCCTGCGGTTTATTAAACACCAAAACACCTTGTTGTTCTGCCAATTCTAAAATATAGGTGTCCATGATGTATTCCATGTCAAAGGGCGGATCCTTGCGCATGGCAATACAGTTGAAGTCTGTGAGGGGTTTGCTTTCAATTTCGCCCAGTGAATAATAATCATGGCTTTGATCGACCACCTTGATTGTCTGGCACAAAGCGGCCGGTTGACCCCCTGCCGTGAACAATCCATCTGGACGAATATAACTGACTTGATGGCCGCGTTTTTGGGCAGCCAATAACATGGCAAAAGTAGAATCTTTTTTAGGATTGATGGATTCAATGGGATCCATGACCACGGCTAATTTCATTTTTTATCGGGTTAATAAATTGTTAATTGTGACAAATTATAATATGCTTACGATGAGATTTTACCGCACCCAGTAGAATCTTATCAGGAATTAAGCTAAATCAACGACAAAAAAATCGTTGTCTACTATTTGCGCCAAGAATAATTATTGTCAATGCGGTTGGTTTTTTTTAAAAAAAGATAACCACAATGTAAAAATAACAGATAAAAAGGCTATTTTGAGAAAATTGTTTTGTAATCGTCAAAAAAATCGGTTATTTTCTTGAGAATGACATACTTAGACGATTTAGTTAATAATAAATGTAAGATGCTAATAAGTAAGAAATATTGCTAATGAGCTTGGAGAGATTATGAATTTAGAAGGTCTAAAAGTGATGGTTATCGATGACAGTAAAACCATCCGTAGAACCGCCGAAACACTCTTAAAAAAAGAAGGTTGTGACGTCATTAGTGTTGATAATGGTTATGAAGCCCTGTCCCAAATTGCCGACTTAAATCCGGACATCATTTTTGTAGATATTATGATGCCACGACTCGATGGCTATAAAACCTGTGCGCTGATTAAAATGAACAGTGAACATAAATCAACACCGGTTATTATGTTATCCAGTAAGGATGGCTTATTTGATAAAGCCAAAGGCCGAGTGGTCGGTGCCGAAGAATATTTAACCAAACCTTTTACCAAGGAAGAACTCATTGACGCCATTGAAAACCATGTGAAACAGGATTAATCATCATGAGTAAAAAAATCATTAAACCCTTTGAGTTATTACTGCAGTATGAGCAGAGAAGTTTAGCCCATGCCTTAAGTAGTACCAGTGAAGAAGGCGAGCGTGGTGATTGGTCAGGTATCGGATTTCGGATTGGTGATTTTCACTTGGTGGCTGAAGTGGACGATGTTAATGAAGTGGTCATATTGCCCGATTTGATCCGTATACCCGGTATCGATAGCTGGGTTTTGGGGCTGGTTAATATTCGCAGTAATTTAATTCCTGCCATAGACCTGAAATCTTTTTTGACTGATGAAGCAGCCAGAATTACAAAGCACAGTCGAATGTTGGTGATTAACCAGCCCGGTGGTCAAGCCGGACTGGTGGTGGATGAAGTATTTGGTCAGCGTCATTTTAATATCAGTGATCGACAGGACATTGAAGGTGACGATGATTCGCGGGTGTATTTATATTGTGATAAGTATTTCAATCACGAAGGGGTGGTTTGGAATGTGTTTGAAATAGATCAATTGGTTTCTGACATTAAATTCCAAAACGCCGCCGTTTAGTTTAATAGAGGTAGTGATAGTATGAGCAGTACAGCTGTAGATATGGACCAACGCACACGTACCCTGCCGTTATGGCAGTTGATGGTGTTGGTAATTTTGGTAATGGCTTTCTTTGGTCATTCTGTGTGGTTGACTTCGGTTGAATCAAACCGTGCTGAACAGATTCAGGAAGTGGACAAAATTAATATTAAAGCCCAGCAGTTGTCGCAATATGCGCAGCGTGCCAGTGGTGGAGATATTGATGCCTTTGGCCCTCTGATTAATGAGCGGCGGATTATTAATGACACGGTGTCTTCATTAGATAATGGTGGCCCCAATTACCCCGCATTACCCACTGATGTTAATCCGCAATTCAGTGCCTTAAAAGAAAATTGGCAAAACATCAATGCCAATGCCATGGTCATTATAGAACAGGAAGAAAGAATTGTTGAATTGGCTGAAATTTCGGATAAGTTTGCTTCTGAGATTCCCATATTACAGGCCAGTTCTGATGCCGTGGTTAAACGTCTGGTGGCGATTAATGGAAATCGTGATTTGATTTATCTGGCTTCGCAACAATTGGTGTTGGCGGATCGAATGCTGCGCCGAATGAGTGAAATTTTAAAAGGTGGCGCAGCCTCTATTCAGGCAGCTGACAGCTTAGATCGTGATGCCAAGCGGTTTCAGGAAGTGTTGAATATTATGTTTAACGGTTCTGATAATATCGACGCCATTTCTGACGACCGGGCCATTGAGGCTTTGGGTGAAGTGTACAGTGCGTTTGATAGTGTGCAGGAAGACATTACGACGGTTTTAGGCGCCATGGAATTATTTGATGCACAGACGGCGGCATCTGACATTGAAATTGACACAGAAATATTTGTTGAGAACGCTGAACAATTACGAGAAGGCCTCAATAATATCAATCAGCAGGTACCTTCTGAATTAATCGGTTGGGTGATTGCCGGTTTGTCATTTTTATGGTTATTGTGGATTTTTAGAACCTTATCTAAAAACGATCGTGTTCGAGCGGCTGTTGCCCAGGACCAAAATGAACGAAATCAGCAGGCGATTTTGCGATTACTGGATGAAATGGGCTCATTGGCAGATGGTGACTTGACCGTTAATGCCACAGTATCTGAAGATATCACGGGCGCCATTGCTGACTCGGTCAACTTTGCTATTGAAGCCTTACGGTCATTGGTGAAAACCATTAATGACGCTTCGGTGGGTGTGACATCGGCGGCTCAGGAAGCACAAGCGACAGCCATGCACTTAGCAGAAGCTTCTGAACATCAGGCAACACAGATTACCAATGCCTCAGCAGCCATTAATGAAATTGCGGTGTCGATTGACGAAGTCTCCAAAAACTCATTGGAGTCTGCTGATGTGGCGCAACGTTCGGTACTGATTGCCCATAATGGTGCTGAAGTTGTACGAGACACCATTAAAGGTATGAACAATATTCGAACTCAGATTCAAGATACATCCAAACGTATTAAACGATTGGGTGAAAGTTCGCAGGAAATTGGAAGTATCGTTGAGCTGATTAACGACATTGCTGAACAAACCAATATTCTGGCTTTAAATGCAGCCATTCAAGCGGCCTCATCCGGTGAATCCGGACGTGGTTTTGCGGTCGTAGCGGACGAAGTACAGCAGCTGGCAGAGCGTTCATCAAGCGCCACAAGACAGATTGAGGGTATTGTGAAAACCATTCAAACTGATACTAATGAAGCGGTTAAATCGATGGAACAAACCACCACTGAGGTGGTGGGCGGTGCTCGTAAAGCCGAGGATGCCGGTGAAGCATTGACTGAGATTGAAACGGTATCGAATGACTTGGCGGAATTGATTCAGAATATTTCTGAAGCTGCACGTCAGCAGTCAGTGGCAGCCACCAATATTTCCGGCACCATGAATGTCATTCAGGAAATTACCACCCAGACTTCGGCGGGTACACAACAAACGGCTGAATCGATTGGTAACCTGGTGGAATTAGCGACTGAATTAAGAAAGTCAGTTGAAGACTTTAAATTACCGGAAGACGAGTTTTATTAATAAGATTGCCCATTAAGTTGAAATGTACAAAATGTATAAACAGCAACCGTTTGTTCAGATATCGCCACTGACAGAAGCCGAGTATCAGCGTTGGGCCGGTTTATTGGCTGAACGTTTGGGTATTATTGTGCCCAAAGAACGTAAAATGTTTCTGCAGTCTAAAATTTGGTCACGAATGCGGGAAATAGGCTACCAACGATACGATAAGTACTGGGATTTTATTAATTCAGGTATCGAAGGTAACTTGGAGTGGTCACAGCTGGTGGATCGGTTGACTGTCCATGAAACATCATTTTTTCGACATCAGCCTTCATTTGATTTGGTGGCAGAGGATATTCGTGCTCATCTGGACGATTGCGAAGATACCCTTAAATATAAAATGTGGTCAGTCAGTTGCGCCACCGGTGAAGAGGCTTACTCTTTGGGTTTGGTGGCACATCACATATGTCAACAAACCGATAAAACCTGTTATTACGGCGTCACGGCAACGGATGTCAGCAGTCCGGCGATTGCCCTGGCGAAACAAGGTGTTTATGGGTTTGATAAAAAGAAACAAATCAGTGAGATTTATCATCCCTATTTAAAAGAATTAAACGAAGAAATGTTTACCTTGTCGGCAAAAATTAAAAAACGCATGGCCTTTGGGGTTTTTAATTTGCTGGATGTAAAACGACCATCACAGGTTAAATATGATTTGATTTATTGTCAACATGTTTTGATGTACTTCGAGCGTCATGTTCGGCGACAAATATTGGACGGATTGGTCACCCATTTAAATACCGGTGGCTTATTAATTTTAGGACAAACTGAAATCAATGCATGGTCTCATCCGACTATGCAAAGGGTGGAAAAAGGGCGAACCTTGGCATTTAGGCTAAAATAATTATGAGTAATAAAGATAATATAGATTTCTCAACATTAACCTGGGTTAAATCAGAACTCGATGAAACCCTGAATCGTGCCAAAGAGGCACTCATGGCATATATTGAAGAGCCTGAGGATTCCAATCAGTTGCAATTTTGTATTACCTATTTGCATCAAATTCAAGGCACCTTAAAAATGGTTGAATTATATGGTGCTGCCATGGTTGCAGAGGAAATGGAAGCGGTTGCCAAAGCCCTGTTAGATGACACCATCGATGATAAAGATGCCGCTTTTGATGTGTTACTGCGCAGTATTTTACAATTACCTGATTATCTGGAACGCATTGAATTAGGCCACAAGGATGTACCCATTGTACTGTTGCCCCTGGTCAATGATTTACGGGCTGTTCGCAGTCAACGGTTGTTATCTGAAAGTGCCTTGTTTAATCCTGATTTGGATTTGGGTGTTCCCGAACGCATACAAGATCAAGATATTGCATTACAAGGTAACCAATTAAAAACTGCTTTAATGAAGTTGCGATCTGCTTATCAAATGGCCTTGTTGAAGTGGATCAAGCATGAACAAACTGAACAGGCTATCAGCCAGTTACAACAAATCTTATCAAAATTACGGATGATATTACCCCAAACAGATTTCAAACAGCTGTTTTGGGTGTACAGTGGCTTGTTAGATGGTCTGGCAAGTAATCGCCTCAAAGACAGTATCTCCATTAAATCATTAGCGGCTAAAGTTGATGTTTTTATTAAGGACATGGCTCAGAATGACAGTCAGGTTAAATCCACCGGTCGTGCATTAACCAGAAACTTTTTATATTACATTGCATTGGGCGAATCAGGCACTGAGAAAGTGGATGCCATTAAAAATTATTTCCACTTAGATCAGTTTATTCCTGATGAGGCTGATATTAAACATGCTGAAGGGAGCTTATCCGGTAAAAATAAAGAGTTGTTACAAACTGTTTCGTCAGCCATTCAAGATGATATTTTGGTGGTACAGGAGTCGTTGGATTTATTTATCCGGAATCAATCAGCTCAATTAGAAGAACTATCACCCTTGTTAGGCAATTTACAGAAAATTGCTGATACCCTGGGTATTTTAGGTTTGGGCGTGTCACGGGATGAGGTGTTGGCTCATCAAAATGAATTAAAACAATTTATTGATGATAATGAGCGCCCCAAAGATGCAGTCTTGTTGGATGTGGCTCAGACTTTGTTGCGAATAGAATCTGATTTAGGTGATCACATTCAGTCCCTGGGAATCACCACTGACAGTGAAGATAATCAGGAACATAGAATACCACGATCAGAGCAAAAACAGATTGTTAAACAGTTGGCCAAAGAGTCCATTGTTAACTTACAGCAAGTCAAGGCTAACTTTGTAGCCTTTATTGAAGCCCCCTGGGATAAGCACCAAGTGGAAGACAATCCCCTGTTGCTTAAGCAAATTGCCGGTGCTTTAAATATCTTGGACCTGACTCAGGCTGGTGAATACATACAACAAATTATCAGCTATGTTGATCATGAGATACTGACCAAAGCAGCGAAACCCTCCGCCGCTGAATTGGAACAATTGGCCACGGTGGTCTCATCGATTGAATATTACCTGGAAAATCTGGATCAGGGTAACCGAATCAGAGAAAACCTGTTATCAGAAGTGGGTCGTCAAATTGATACCTTGCAACAACAAGTCAGTCAAGATGATCGAGCAGTGGAAACCATTGAGGAAACGGATTTGGCCGAACAGGAGAAATCATCCGAAGCAGATAACAAAGGTGATGAGCAATCCATCGACGCACAGGCAGATGACACGCAATCAGAAGATTCGTCAACAGCTGATGTAAGCGACCGCGAAGCTGAAGTAGATCAGACTGAAAACAAAGAGAGCGATAATAAGATTGTTACATTTGGTGATGATGCGGATGACTTTATCAAAGAAGTCTTTGTTGAGGAATTTGAAGAGGAACTGCCGCACTTGCAATCTGAGCACCAAGCCTGGCAGGAAGACCCGGAAAATAATGAACAAAATCTGACTGAAGTCAGACGTATTTTTCATACCTTAAAAGGCAGTGGTCGCTTGGTGGGTGCGGAAGTGATTGGTGAGTTTGGTTGGAAATTAGAGAATATGTGTAATCGGGCCTTGGATGGCGCCATCACTTACAATAATAATTTTAAATCAGTATTGGCTTCCGGAATTGAATTAGCACAAGAGCTGTTAAAGGCCTTAAAAGAACGCGCAACCGTACCTGCAGTCTATCCGGTGGTGTTACAGAATGCCGATAATGTTGCCGATGGCAGTGAACATTTAATAGCACTGGATGATATCTCGCAACCTGATGACTTGAGTGCCGAAGCGTCTGATTTGGACAGTGTTTTTGCCGAGGACACAACATCGGATGACACATCTGAAGTTTCCGCCAGTGAGGAGGTTGCAGCAGATGAAGATTTGCTCGAATCAGCAGCAACTGAAGAGGCCGAAGATCTGACCACCGAAGCGCAAGGTTCTGAGGACGAATCAGCTTCTGAAGATGACCTTGATGACATAGATAAACCTATTGAGTATGAGCCGCCGACTGATGAATTAAACCGATTGGCAAAAGAACAATCGGACGACTCAGCTTTGTTTGAAGACACTGATGAATCTTCATTGCAAGAAGATGAAAAGAATGAATTATCTTTGGATGAAGATGAGACAGATGATTTATCTTTGGATGAAGATGAAGACCTGACTGATACAGAAGAAGATTCCTTTGATTTTGCGGATACTGACAGTTTAGAAGCAGAACTGGCTTCTTTGGATGAAGATGATGCAAACGAAGTTACACAGCCAGAATCTGAAGATGGAGAGGTTTTGTCCGAAGATGAAGCCGAAGAAGATTCCATTGAGGAAGATGAAGATTGGGAACACGACACGGCATTCATCCAGATTTTACAAAAGGAAGTGGGTAGTCATTTGGATGATATGGATGACCAATTAAACCACTACCGAGATGGTTCGGACGAAGCTGTTAATGATGATTTTGTGCGCACAGTTCATACCCTGAACGGCGCAGCCAGCATGGCCAATGTCAAGGCCATCACAGATATGACCACACCACTTGAAAAGTTAGCATTGCATTTGCATGATCTTGGCCAGCAATTTAATGATCAGGATATTAAAAAAATAGATGCATTAATTCAGCATACCAAAGGTCAGTTAGCCTCTTTAGGCAGTGGTGAAATGTTGAATGATGAAAGCATCAGTGTCTACTTTAAAGATCGCGTTGAAAGCATCAGCGATGGTGGCACAGAAACGGCCGCTGAAGATGTTTTACTGAACAAAGCCTTATCCGATGAAGACGTGGTTGAACTTGACATCGATCAGTCAGAAGATGCATTTATTCAAGATGATGTTGATGCCTCTGATATTGATTTTGATGCGTTTGATGTAGATGGCCTTAACTTAGATGAAGCTGAAACCGATGAAGCTGAAACCGATGAAGCTGAAACTGATGAAGCTGAAACTGATGAAGCTGAAACCGATGAAGCTGAAACCGATGAAGCTGAAACCGATGAAGCTGAAACCGATGAAGCTGAAACCGATGAAGCTGAAACTGATGAAGCTGAAACTGATGAAGCTGAAACCGATGAAGCTGAAACCGATGAAGCTGAAACCGATGAAGCTGAAACCGATGAAGCTGAAACCGATGAAGCTGAAACTGATGAAGCTGAAACTGATGAGGCTGAAACTGATGAGGCTGAAACTGATGAGGCTGAAACTGATGAGGCTGAAACTGATGAGGCTGAAACTGATGAAGCTGAAACTGCTGAAGCTGAAACTGCTGAAGCTGAAACTGATACTGCTGATATTTTTGATGGCGAAGTTGACGAAGAATTATTGGAAATATTTTCAGAAGAAGCCTCAGAAATTTTTGATCGGGCAGAGCATTTAATGGCTGAACTGGAAGAAAAACCCGGTGAAGTCAGTACCGTTCAGGCCTTACAAAGGGATTTACATACATTAAAAGGCGGTGCCAGGATGGCAGGATTAAATCAAATCGGTGATTTATCCCACCAATTAGAGTCATTACTTGAAAGTATCGCTGGTAAGCAATCTGAAGTGGATGCCAAGCAGTTTCGCGTTATTTCAACCACCATGGATCAACTGCACGACATGGTCGCTGCTGATGATTATGGTCAATTAACTGCCATTGAAGAAGCAACGGACAGTATTGAAAAATTATTGTCTTCTGAAGGTGAGCAAGTAAAAGAAGAATCCGAATTAGATCAAAGCTTCTTTGATCCGTTAAATCGCACGGAAGAGGATTCTGAAACAACTTTGAGTGATGAAGATGATAAATCAGATTCACCACAACGCCCGGCCAAGAAGTCAAACGTTTTGGCTGGTGGTCAGATTAAAGTGAATTCTGAATTGCTGGACAAACTGGTGAATTTTGCCGGTGAGGTGAGTATTTACCGATCCCGTATGGAACAGCAATCGGCAGAATTACGATTAAATATTGATGAACTGGAAAATACGGTTGAACGTGTACGTCGTCAGTTACGTGATCTGGAACATGAAACAGAAGCCCAAATTATTTCCAATTATCAGCTGCAGGATGAAGATTTGGAAGAGGATTTTGACCCACTGGAACTGGATCAATTCTCAACGATTCAGCAACTGTCCCGGTCCTTATCTGAGTCGGTTTCAGATTTAACCAATATTCAGAATTATCTGAAAGAATCAGTGCGTTCTTCAGAAACTTTGTTGATACAACAGTCCAGGGTAAACACTGAACTGCAAGAAGGTTTGATGGAAACCCGATTGGTGACCTTCAACTCTTTGGTTCCTCGTTTGCGCCGGGTTTTACGAACAGCATCTCAGGAGCTGAATAAAAATGCCAAATTGATAATCCATGGATCTGAAGGTGAAATGGATAAAACAGTTCTCGAAGGTATTCAGGCCCCGTTGGAGCATATGATTCGTAATGCCGTGGTTCATGGTCTGGAACAGGATCGCCAGGCTGTTAACAAATCCGAACAAGGCGAAATTGAGATTGATATTTCCCGGGAAGCAACAGAGGTGGTTATTACTGTCCAAGATGACGGCGCCGGTATAGATGTGGATGCGGTGCGTTCTAAAGCTTTAAAAAGAGGCCTAATCGAAAAAGGCGAGTCTTACAGCGATAATGACATTGCTCAACTGATTACACACAGTGGTCTGTCAGCAGCTGATACGGTCACAAAATTAGCCGGCCGTGGCGTTGGTATGGATGTTGTCAATAACGAAATTAAACGGCTCGGTGGAAGTTTGGAAATCAGTTCCACAGCCGGTCAGGGTTCGTTATTTACCATTCGATTACCTTATACTCTGGCACTGACCCAGGCATTAATTGTACAAGTGGCTGATCATCGTTATGCCATCCCTGCTTCTGGTGTAGAGGGTTTGGTGCGTATGACAGTTGATGAGTTTAAACGTCGACTTGAAGACAATGACTTAAACTATGATTATGCCGGCGAGCAGTACCAAATTCAGGAACTCAATAAATTATTAAATGTTGATTCAGAAATTATAGCTGAAGGAAACCAGGTGCCGCTGGTGATGATTAAATCCGGCGATCAGGGTGTTGCACTGCGTGTGGATCAGACTTATGGAGGTCGCGAAATCGTGGTCAAATCGGTGGGTATCCAGGTGGCTTCTGTACCGGGTATTTTCGGTGCCACCATTTTAGGTGATGGTGCGGTGGTTCTGATTTTGGATATCATCCCGATGCAACGTGATTACATGCAAAAACTGGAGCGCTTAAAAGCCGAAGGTATCGATATGCATGAAACTCAAGAAGAAGAGGATGTGACAACCATCATGGTGGTCGATGACTCCATTACCATGAGACGTGCCGGTGAACGCATTTTGACCCGTAATGATTTTGAGGTCATGACTGCAAAAGACGGTTTAGATGCTTTGAATAAACTCCAGGAACAAGTACCTGATTTGATGTTACTGGATATCGAAATGCCACGAATGGATGGTTATGAACTGGCCACCAATATGAAACAATCAGATAAGTTTAAAGATATACCCATTATCATGATTACTTCACGGACCGGACAAAAACACAAAGACCGTGCTATGGCCATCGGTGTTGATCGCTATTTAGGTAAACCTTATCAAGAACTGGAATTACTTGAAAATATTAAAGAGTTATTGAATTTGGAAGATGTCTGAAGCCAATAAAATAGGGCTTATTCATGTGGGTAAGCCTCAATCTTCAGCCTTATACCTAGCGGATCAGTTAAAAGCCATTGATTATCAGGTGGCAGAAGCAGATGCCTCAGATTTTGTTGTTGATAAGGAGGTTGATACTTATGTCATTAATCTGAGTGATGACGATTTTAATATTGAACCGCTGGTGCACGAATTAACAGATGCCGGGGTGAAAATTGTCTTTAATGATACCCAGGTGAGCAATGACTTGGTGGGCTGGAATAAGAATCGTTGGTTGCGACATATTTTGCATAAAATAGATTCAAAACATGATTTATTGCCAGTCAAATCGGCTGGAATTAATGAAGATGAACTGGATTTATCTGCCGTTGGTATTGAACAAGTGTGGGTTTTGGCAGCATCCATAGGTGGTCCGGAAGCCATCGTTCAGTTTTTATCTGAATTTAGTGGTGATGAGCCGGTGTTGTTTATCATCGTTCAACATATGGACAGTGAGTTTGTCGGTATGATGGCAAAACAACTGCAGAAAAATAATCATATTGAAGTGAAATTAGCATCTTCAGGGCTACCCATTCAAGTCGGTGAAGCATTGCTGATACCCGTGGATGAAAGTATTGTCTTTCAACCGGATGGGCGACTGGCAGTCAAAGATGTCAGCTCAAACCGGACAGCGACACCTTGTATAGATGATGTCTGTGCAGATTTAATCAGTCAATTAAAATCAATTAATTTGGCTGTTTTCAGCGGCATGGCATCAGACGGGGTAATCGGTGCCACCAATGTGTTTGATAATGGTGGTACAATTATTACGCAAAGTGCCGAAAGTAGCGTGGTATCATCAATTTCCGATGAAGTTCGCAACAGGAAAATGTCCCGGTTTGATGGTACGCCGAATGAAATGGCAGAGTACATTAAAAAAAAATTAACAACAGGTGATTAGATGGCCAATGATATACGTGCGGTATTAATACCCATAGAAACAGACAGAAAATTGCTGTTACCCAATGCCATGGTGGCAGAAGTGATGGCGATGCGTAGTATTGATGACAGTGATGCCGATGAAAGTTGGATACTTGGCACTGTATCCTGGCGTGGTTGGGATATTCCATTGATAGATTTTGGGTTATTGACCGGTTATCAAAATGATGATCCGGCCGAGTTAGCCAGTACTGATAATATTGCTGTTTTAAAGTGCATTAATCACCCGGAAAACATGCCTTATTTTGCGGTGTTATCACGGGGAATTCCAAAATTACAACTGGTTTCCCGGGGTGATATTCAGTTGCACGAAGAGCAAGATGTTAATCATCATGCCATTGCTTCTTTGGTGTCGATTGAAGATGAGATGGCCGATATCCCCAATATGAATTACATTGAAACCCAGTTAATTAGCTTAACCGGGGAGCCGGCTTAAACTAAATATCAACTTCAATCAGCTTGAAAAGGCAGATTAGCCTCCTGAATAATGGCCCGTAATCATTGGCTAAAAATCTCCATATAATGTATGCATGGCGCTGAGTACCACCGGCGCCATTGTTTCAGTTCTTAATACCCGACGACCCATCTTGATGCCAAAATATCCGTGCTGTTCAAACTGATCTAATTCTGTGGGTGAAAAACCGCCTTCGGGGCCAATAAAAATATGACAATGCTGTTGAAGATTTTTCGGAACGTCGTGAATTGATTGATCAGCGGTCGGTTCCAGATAAAGACCCTGAGAGACTTGCGAAATGATTTCTGACAAAGGGCTTATGGCATTGACATGCATAATATCGGCACGCCCAGATTGTTCGCAGGCACTGATGGCGACCCCTTGCCAATGCTGCTGTTTTTTGTCGTATTTATGCGGGGCGATTCGTTGTGAACAAAATTCAGTGATGACCGGTTGCAGGGTTAAACAACCCAATTCGGCGGCCTTTTGCGTGCTGTAATCCATTCGATCGCTGCCACTAATACCCTGCACCAAAGTAAACGCTATGGTGCTTTTCGGTGGTGCATCCTGACAAGCCTGAATGTTTTTTATCACCACATCATGCTTATTAACTTCAGCAATTATGGCATCAAATTGTCGACCATTGGCGGTAAAAAATTGCAACGGGTGGCCGGGTTTAAGCCTCAGTACATTACGAATATAGTGGGCTTTTGGTTGTTCAATGACCCAGGTGTCCGTTAATGACTGGTGATTAATGGGTAAATAAATACGGGAAACTCTCATAAATATGTTGCTGTCACTGGTAGATTTTTTAAAATTGCCTATAATCAGCATAGTCTTGCTTAGGTATTAAATGATGAAACGACAAAAAATACAACAGCCGAAACACCATCAATCTGGTTTTACCCTGATGGAAGTTCTGATAGTGGTGGTTATTTTGAGTATTTTGGCGGTGGCCGTGGTACCTCAGTTTTTAGATGCGCCTGACAAAGCCAGACAAGCTCGGGCACAAGCCGATGTTAAAAATATTGAAACGGCGTTGAGCATGTATAAGTTAGACAATATCCAATACCCATCCACCTCACAGGGTTTACAGGCTTTGGTGCAAAAACCCAGTGGCCGTCCGGAAGCAAAAAACTGGAAGCCTGGTGGTTATCTTAAACAACTACCGGATGATCCCTGGGGTAATCCTTACCAATACCTGAACCCCGGAAACCACAGTGATGTCGATATTTATTCATTGGGTGCAGACGGTCAACCCGGTGGTGAAGAACTGAATCAAGACATCGGCAATTGGTAGCCCGTCAAAACATAAAATCTTCTGGTTTCACGTTAATGGAAGTCCTGTTGGTGATTGTGATTATCAGCATCATGGCTGCGGTTGGTGTGGGCTTGATCAACAGCCAATCCGGTGAGCGACAACTGCAACAAAAAGCCCAGCAATGGCAGCAGATGCTGACCTATTTATGCCAACAGTCGATGATGAATAATCGCGCATACGGCGTAGAATTATCGCAACTGTCGGCACAGGTCATGGTATTTGAGCAACCTGAATGGCGCGTCCTGAACCAATGGTCTCAAGCATTGCCCACGGAAGATTTAATCTGGCAAATCGAATTGGCAGGGCGATCGATGCCGTTATCTGCAGAGTTTGACACTTTACCGCATCTGGTTTGCTACAGTGATGGCCAAATCAATCCGTTTACTTTGCAATTACAGTTATCACAGTTGCCTGAAATAAGCTATGAAATTTCGGCCGAAACTCCCTGGGAAATAACAGGAAGGTGGCATGAATAAACGGGTTCAGGGATTCACGTTATTGGAAGTGCTGTTGGCCTTGGTCATTATCAGTGTGGCTTTGGTTGCACTGGTCGAAGCGGCGGGTTATGCCCAGAAACAAACCGCTGAATTGCACCAGCGGCAACATGCCTTACAGGTGGCCGACCAAGTATTGATGCAGTTTTATCAACGATCTCAAGTGGATGATGAGCAGGGCAGTGAACAACGCAATGATCAAACGTTCTATTGGTCAATCGATGTTCAAAAAACCGAAAATCCACAGATTTTGCGTTTGGATATTCGGGTCGGATTAACGCGTCAAATTGATTATGCCTTAGCCCAATTAAGTGGTTTTAAAAAGTTATGAATATCCACGTTCAATGTAGCAAACAACAGGGCATGACTTTGATGGAATTATTGGTGGCAGTGGCACTGTTGTCAATTATAGCGGCCATGGCTTTTGCCAGTGTCTATACCCTGGCTGAGTCCAAACATCATATGGATGAAACAGTCAGCCGGCTTAATCAGGAAAGTGCCGCCTTGGCTTTGTTTAATCAGGACATTAAAATGGCCATCGGCCAGCCATTAACTGTCAGCACTGATAATACATTGCAGCTGATTGGTGACAGTCAAAGCATTCGTTTACAGCGATTCAATCCATTTCAGGCCGTGCCAAGGCAAACAGTTGTTAATCATTTGAAACAGCGACCGGCTACCGTCATAGAAGTTCGCTGGTATGTTCGTGATGATCAGTGGTATCGCGCCACGCGTTCAGCCGCCAGTACGCCCTATGCACCCTGGCAAGAGCGAGCCATGATGCCCTTGCAACAAATCCGCTGTCAATACCAATCAATCAGCGGACAGCTGTTAGATCGCTGGCCACCAAGACAAGGGGTGGCATCCACGACCTTGCCAAAAGCAGTGCATTGTCGCATCACGTCGACACAAAATCGCCAATCAGATTTGAAAATCACGCCATGGCAACAAATAGGGTAAAAAATAAACAAAAGGGCATGGCCTTATTGATGGCGTTGGTGATGATGGCCATTGCGGTGACTTTGGTGGCCAGTATTTGGTATAACAGCCGCTTAACCCTGTTCAGAACCCATCATACCCAACAGAATCTGCAAGCCCAACATCTCAGTCAGGGACTTTTACTGTGGGCCAGCGATATGTTGGAAAAAGATTACAGTGAGTCTGAACAAATATATGACAATCATAATGATGCCTGGAACCAGGGGATTCATGGCTTGATTGTAGAGGAGGCTGTCTTATCAGGCGAGCTGACGGGTCTCAATCATTTATTTAATGTGAATAATTTAATTGTCAACAATCAAGTTTCTGTCGAACATGAGGCTTATTTCAGGCGGTTATTAACAGCGTTAAATCTGGATATCAGCATCGCCGATAAAATCATGGACTGGCTTGATACGGATCAGGAACCACGACCCGGTGGTGCTGAAGATTTTGCCTATGCGGCAGAAAGCCCGCCTTATAAAACAGCCGGTGGCCCATTTCTGCATGTCAATGAGTTGCGCTTAATTGCCGGAATGAATGAAGATCAGTTTAATCAACTGGCACCGTATGTGACGACTTTACCAGTGAATCAAGGTGCCAGCTTAATGAATATTAACACCCTGCCACCGGTGATGATTAAAGCGCTTGATCCCAATATAAGCGAAGAGCTGGCCATCAGAATTTACCAGCAAGGTCAGGCCAGTTTTACCCAATTGAATGATTTCTTTAATTTTGAAGATATGGGTTATCTGGAGGGATTGCAGGATAAAAAAGTCATATTTAGGCAATTAATCGATGTTAAAACAGATTTTTTACAGGCCCGAACTGAAGTGACTTTTGGTGAACACAGGTATCAGATGTTCGCTCTATTGCAACGTCTCAATAATGGGGCGTCCCGGGTTTTAATGCGTTCACTAACGCCTTTCTTACCGTAAATTTTGATAAGATAAGTCTATGAAAATTGCATTTGTTGCCAGTCAGTCAGAAAACGCACAAAAATCTCTCAAGCAGATGGTTGATCGCTATGGCCAGGCCAACCCGGATCAGGCTGATGTGATTGTGGTTTTGGGTGGCGATGGCTTTATGCTGCATAGTTTGCATCAATACATGTACCAAAAAATACCTGTGTTTGGGTTGCGCCGCGGTACGGTGGGGTTTTTAATGAATGATTACCAGTCAAATAATCTGGTTGAACGCATACAACAGGCGAAAAAAACCATTTTACATCCTTTGGCCATGAACGCCGAAAAAATCAGTGGTGAGACCTTTGATTCACTGGCCATCAACGAAGTGTCCTTGTTGCGACAAACCAAGCAATCTGCCCATATTGAAGTTAAGATAAATGGTCAAACGAAAATCGATAATCTCGTGGGAGACGGGGTTATGGTGGCCACGCCGGCCGGCAGCACCGCCTATAATTTATCCGCCCATGGTCCGGTGATACCTTTGGGAACACAGGTTCTGGCAGTGACACCCATCAGTCCTTTTCGACCCAGACGCTGGCGGGGTGCGATTATTCCCAGTCATGCGGAAGTTTGTTTCCGGGTTAAAAATCACCAAAAAAGACCGGTGGCCGCTACGGCTGATAATTTTGAAGTACGCGATGTTAAGCACGTGACTGTGACCGAAGCACGGGAAATTGAAATTGAGATGCTGTTTGATGAACATCACAATCTGGAAGACCGAATTATCAATGAGCAGTTTGCTTAACCCGAATATTTCATGCAATAATGGAGTTTAGGAACAAAATGGCAAAATAGGTTGTTTATTAACCCTGTTAGGTAATACCACTCTTTCAGGGCTTCAAGAAATTTCCGTATCAAGGCGCAGCTTGTAATTAATAGTTATTCCATTGATAAAAGCTACAACGCTGAGATGGGGATTTCTTGAAGTCCCTAACAGATGGTATTTATAATGATAGGTCTAAGCCAGTTTGCCCGCAGACATCGTTATCAGCACTTGATATAGAATGACTAAATCATCGAGCTGATGCCTTGCTACGAACAAACTGGCTTAGACTGAAATGAATGGGATTACCTAACAGGGTTAATGACATATCGCTTCAAACTTAGTTATTCATAAGTTGCAAGCGATATTAATGCAAGATATACCGTCATTTTTTTTCATAAAGCCATTCAGCTAGAAATTGTTAATTTTTTACTATTATTATAACCATATGATGTATAAAAAATATTCTTGTTCTGTAACGATTGTATGAAGTATTCGGGTTAAACTATGTTGACCTTAGCCATTTCATCTCGCACTTTATTTGATTTAGATGAAGCCCATAATATCTTTTTAACAGAAGGCTTGTCGGCTTACCGGGCTTTTCAGCTGGCTCATGAAGATGAACCCCTGGAACCGGGTGTGGCTTTCCCGTTGGTGCATAAACTACTGAATATTAAACATCCTGAAACCGGTGAGGACTTGGTTGAAGTGGTGTTGGTGTCCCGAAATAACGGTGATACCGGCCTCCGGATTTTCAATTCCATTGAACACCATGGCCTGAATATTTCCCGGGCCGTATTCAGCAATGGCGGATCGCCTTATGACTATTTACCGGCGTTGGGTGTTGAATTATTTTTGTCGGCGCATAATTCGGATGTCATTGGTGCCATTAAAGCCGGTCATGCTGCGGCCCATTTAATGACCCGCAAATCAGTGAAATCAGACGATCCGCAAGTCCGCATCGCCTTTGATGGTGATGCCGTTATTTTTTCAGATGAATCGGAACAAATCTATCAATCGGGCGGATTGGACGCCTTTCGAAAGAATGAACATGATTTACAGCACCAACCCCTAACACCGGGTCCTTTTGAACGATTTTTAAAAAAACTCCATGGTTTGCAGACACTTTTTCCTTCCGGTGAATCCCCGATTCGAACAGCCCTGGTCACAGCCCGTTCTGCGCCTTCTCATAAACGCGTGATTCTGACCTTAAGAAATTGGGGGATACGTATTGATGAAGCCTTGTTTTTAGGCGGACAGGATAAGTCTCATTTTTTAAAATCCTTTCGCGCCGATATTTTCTTTGAGGATCAGCTGACTTATGTTAAAACTGCATCCGAGCATACCGCCACAGGCCATGTGCCCTACGGCATTACTAATAACCAACCCATTAAAAAAACATAAAACCATGAATAAAATATATACCTTTTTAATAATAAGTAGTCTGTTGTTTTCATTTAAAGCTGTTTCAACCACTGTTCGATTAGAGACAACGTTAGGCAATGTTGATGTGGAAATGTTTGATGATGAGGCGCCTAATACTGTTGCTAATTTTCTGAATTATGTCAATGACGGGGATTATGATAACTCGATATTCCATCGATTATCTTATGGTTTTGTTTTACAGGGTGGGCAATATTATTCAAATGGCAATAGTTTGCAAAATATACCGGCTGATCCACCTGTAATCAATGAATTTGGTGTTTCAAATACTAAATATACCATTGCCATGGCTAAATTAAGCAATGATCCGAACAGTGCCACTAATAACTTTTATTTTAACTTAGCTGATAATTCGACCAATTTAGACAATCAAAATGGTGGGTTTACTGTTTTTGGAAAGGTTATCAGAGGGCATGATGTAATCGATAACATGGCTTCACTGATTAACATAAATTCTTTTCCATTGTATGACTATAACCACGATGGAAGCCCTGGGCTGAACGACTACGTCTATATAAACAAAGCTTATGTCTTATCCGAAAAATTCCAAATTAATGCCGGGCTCTCCGGTGCCTGGTTTAATCCTGATACCAATGGGCAAGGGGTGTATTTGGAGGTGTTGCCATCCGCTCATTTACTGATATCGGCCTGGTTTGCTTATGATTTGTTGCCACCGGAAGCCGCACTAAAAAGTGATTTTGGTGCTTCAGAACACCGTTGGTTTACATTGGAAGGTCAGTATACTGAGGATTCAATGGAAGGCATTATTATTCTCACCGAAGGCGGGGCCTTTGATAGCAGTGAACCCGTCATCAACAGTTTATTTGGTTCAGTCAATATTCAATTCAGCAGTTGTAATCGAGCGGTGATGACCTATGAAATCACCGAGCCGGCAATTTCAGGTACCATTCCGTTACAACGTCAATCTGATGTCAATGTAGAATTGTGTGAACAACTGGCTGCAGAAGCCAATCAAGGTGTCGAGCCATAAACGATTTGTTGCCGACCCAAAAACCGTTCCGGTTGCCAATGATCCACAGCCCATTGAACAAGCCGCTGTTGGGTCATTGGCTTGTTGGGTAAATCCTGATTTAATAATTGTAATACCAGACGTGTCACTTTAGCAGGATCTTCACGACTCACTGCCGTGGCGTGATTTTGTTTGCTTAATTTATGACCCGAGTTGTTGACGATAATGGGAAAGTGCGCATAAGTCGGGGGTGTCAGTCCCAGTTTCTGATGCAGGTAAATTTGTAGGGCGGTTGAATCCAGGATATCGATACCGCGAACCACGTGGTTTATACCGGCATCTGCATCATCTACAACCACCGCCAGCTGGTAACTAAATAAGCCATCTTTACGAACGATGATGAAATCACCACACTGCTGTTGCAGATGTTGATGCTGTTGGCCCTGATACTTATCATCAAAAGAGATTGTATCGGTATCGGCTATCAGCCGGATGGAATGGGGTTCCTGTTCGCTCACTGTTTGTGAACGACAATGGCCAGGGTAGGCGGTGTAACCGGATAATTGTTTGCGGGTGCATCGGCAACGGTAAGTGAGTCCTAAGCCAGTTAACCGGTCTAAGGCCTGTTGATATTTTTGTTGTTGCCGGCTGTCGGTTTGATAGATGACCGGTCCATCCCACATGAGTTCGTAGGTTTGCAGCGTTTTACATATGCGTTGATCGGCACCGGCGATTGTTCGGGTGCTGTCGACATCTTCAATTCGCAGATGCCATTCGCCTTCTTGGCTCTTTGCTTCACAATAGCTGATGAGTGCCGCGAACAAAGAACCAAAATGCAAATCACCGGTGGGTGAAGGCGCGAAACGACCACGATAGATCGGGCTTGCGTTACTCAACGGGCTCCATCGTTTCAGTGGGTTCGCCGATAAAATTACCTTGAATAAAGTTAACGGACATCTTCCACATTACGCTCATGGTGTTGGCATCTTCAATAAATTCACAAATCACTTGTTTACCTTGATTATGGGCTTTCTGGACAATGGATTTGACCTTTTCCTGGGTGTCCTCATTGTCGACCAGATCAGTCATAAAGGCAGAATCAATTTTTAGTAAATCAACCGGGAAGTGTTTCAGAATGCTGAATGAATTCAGGCCGGACCCAAATTTTTCAACCACAATTTTACAATTCAAAGCTTTAATGGCCTTAATGATGGGTTTCATTTTGGTGGCATGGGTCACCAGCTCACTTTCTTTGATTTCTAAAGCCAGCTTTTGACCTGAGACACCGGCTTGTTTGAGCTGATCGGCAAGCCAACCCGGAAAGGCCGAATCGGTCAGTGATTCAGAAGATACTTTAACAAAGAGGGTGGCATCAAAGTCAGCCTGTTTAATGGCTTCGATGGATTTGCTTAAGACCCGACGATCAATGTCATTAATAAATCCATATTTAATGGCCACCGGAATAAATTGTTGCGGATATATAAGCTGGTCATCGTCCGATTTGAGTCGTACCAGGCATTCAAAAGACTGACTGTCATCACCATCGATATTAACCACCGGCTGAAAATGCAAGACAAAACGATCCTTCTCAAGGCCGCCGGTAATGCGATCAATCCAGGCTTGTGATGCAGCCCGGGCTTGTTTTTCTTCCTCCGCGGGGTCAAACACAGCCACTTGATTGCCGCCTTCCTTCATCATGTTTTCGATTAAATCGGTTAAGGTTTTTATGACATTGTTAACGGATTCACTTTGCTGGGTTAACTGGGTTACCGCGATACTGACTGTGCAATTGGTGGAAGTATCGCCGGCATTAAAGATTTGCTCGGTAATGAGTTGGGCCATTTTATTGGCGGCCTTTTCTGCTTTTTCAATGTTGGTACTGATTTTAATCACAAACAGGGCATCGTTATAACGACAGTATACGGAGTCTTCACCAAATTTACGTTGCAAAAACTCTGCCACGTTGGCAATAAATAAATCAAAATTGCCAATACCCAATTCTTTTTCTAATGCACGTTCATCATCAACGCCAATCATCAATAGGCTATCACCGGGTCGACTGCGGGCCTGGTCAATGTCGTCAGCCAATAATTCATGAAAATAACTTCGGTTGAAAAACTTGGTTAACAGGTCTTTATTTTTAATTTCAAAGAGTTCTTTTTCAACTTCCGGATCAACAGAAGGCAGGTTGATAACAAACTGTGCGCATTGTTCTCCCTTTAAGGTCGCTTTGGAGACATCGATTAAACCATCAAATTGCTCACCCTGTGCTGTCATCATCCGAAAGCTTAGCTGCTCATCCGGTAACATGTTTTTATTTAAATCGCGTAGCACTTTTTTTGCTTTGGCCACATCGTCTTTTGCAATCATGTTGAGAAAAGGTGTGACTTCCAGTTCTTCAAAGTCATCGTATTTAAACAGTTCCTGATAAGATTGATTGGTGTAGGCGTGCATGCCATCATGAATATAGGCAATGGCTTGTTTGGATGAATCCAATAAGCTGTTAACACGCTTTTCAGTTTGTCTGAGTTCACGGGCCAGGCGAATGTTTTCACGCCGTTGTTGCAAGTTTTTCATATCACGCGAAATGACATGACGCATGTGTTCGGGTAATTTCGGCGAGCAATATGAATTGGCACCGGCTTCGATGGCGTCACTGATTTGGTCGATATCAAAGTCATCAATCAAGGCAATAACCGGTAAGTCCTGTCCCATCCGTTTGATGTGATCAATGACCGTTTGAGTCGGTAGTTGTTGTTGCATTTGTTGGCACAACACCAAATCAATTTGTTTGCGCTCTAAAATGCCCGTTAAGTCCTCTTCATCAAAACATCGGGTCGGTCGTACTGCGATTTGGTAATTGCGCAATAAAGATAATATACGTTCAGCTTCTTCTTCTGATTGATGAATAATCAAAAGATTGATGGATTTATCTGTGGCCAAAAAATGACTCCTGTTGAATGAAAAAATAAAGAATTAATTGACTATTATAGACATTCCTAAAGGATATGAGAAGTCACCCCAAAAGCAATTTACCAGAGTCATCGATGCGATGTTAAAAAAAACGTGTTAAAGAACCGGGGTTTTGGCGGTCTTTCCGGACTCTTCCTTGACTAATTTGGGCAATAAATATCCCGGTAATTGTGCCCGCATTTGTTCATAGATTAATCGTGCTTGTTGTAAAGGGACATCAAAATGGGCGGCATTTTGCACCCGGTCAAATAAATGTAAATAGTAAGGCGTGACGCCATGGCTAAAGAGCAGGTGACTCAGCGCAATAAGATCACTGGCGTTATCGTTAATACCTTTTAACAGAACGCTCTGATTAAACAAGCTGACTTGGTGTTGTTTTAATTTTCGCAGACTTTTAATGGCCTTTTCTGTTAATTCGTCCACATGATTAATATGGGTAACCAAAACCTTTTGAATTGATAAAGCATCCAGCCAGGCTAATAAATCATTGTTTATCCGATCCGGAAGTACAGTAACCATGCGACTGTGGATGCGTAGGGTTTTAATATTAGCTAAATCTGATAACTGGTTGGTCAATGACTGCAAAGTGTCGGTACCCAGTGTCAGAGGATCACCGCCGCTGAGTATGACTTCATGTACTTCAGGGTGTTTGCCCAGGTAGTCAATGACGGCTTGCCAGTTATGCCGGGAAGCCAGTTGTTTTTGATACGGGAAATGACGCCGAAAACAATAGCGGCAATTAACAGCACAGCTGCCGGAAGCCACCAATAAAACACGGCCGTGGTATTTGTGAATGATACCTTTTTGAGCTAAGGCATCATGATCGCCCACCGGATCGTGGTGATAACCGGCAACGACCTGGGTTTCTGCTTCAATGGGTAAAAATTGAGCCGTTATGGCATCGGCATGACTGGCGTTCTTCGCAGCGGTTGCAACTTCTTCTGTGACAACCGTTTTAAACAAAGCGTCACCGGCTTCACTGTAATCGGCATGCTGGCGTAAATCACGGGCTGATTGGCCATTCAAAGCCCGTTTTAGTTGTTGTTGCCACAATTGCTGCATATTCATTTTAATTTAAAGACGGGCTATTCTATCATGGCTAACCGGGCAATTTACATATTCTGATTTGTGCAATAAAGACGCAATTTTAAGCAATGTTTGGCTGTGTTATAATGCCTTTTTTTATTAATCAGGAGCAGCTGTGTCAGATACTTACAGCACCAATCAATTTAAAAACGGGCTTAAAATCATGTTGGATGGCGATCCTTGTAGCATCGTTGAGAATCAAGAGGTTAAACCCGGTAAAGGTCAGGCTTTTAATCGGGTTAAAGTCAGAAATTTAAAAACCGGACGGGTGATTGAAAAAACCTTTAAATCCGGTGAAAAAGTCGATGCGGCTGATGTCATGGAAACTGAAATGCAGTTTTTATACAGTGACAGTGATTTTTATCATTTTATGGATCAGGAAAGCTTTGAACAATTTCAGGCATCTAAGGAAGCAGTGGGTGACCAAAGTAAATGGTTAAAAGAACAAGATGTTTGCACAATTACCCTCTGGAATAATGTGCCGATTTTGGTGATGCCACCTAATTTTGTTGAATTAACCATTACCGAAACTGATCCCGGTGTTCGTGGTGACACTTCAGGCGGTGGTAGTAAACCGGCTATTTTGGAGACTGGCGCTGTGGTCAATGTGCCATTATTTGTTCCACAGGGTGAAGTCATAAAAGTGGATACTCGCAGTGGGGAATACGTGAGCAGAGTGAAAAAATAGATATGGGTGACTGGTCATTCCAAAGCCCGTTGTCGTGTTTACGGCAGCGGGCTTTTTTGCTGGCTGAAATCAGGCAGTTTTTTCAGGAAAGGGCGGTCTTGGAAGTGCAAACGCCGATTGTCTCGTCGGCGGCCAACACCGACCAGCAAATTGATGTGTTTTCCACTGAGGCAATACATCCGGATAAAAAAAACGCCTATTTGCGCACGTCGCCGGAATTCTTTCATAAGCGATTACTGGCTTCCGGAAGTGGTGATATTTTTGAAATTGCACCCGTGTTTCGTCGTGGCGAAATATCCAGGTTGCATAATCCTGAGTTTACTTTACTGGAATGGTATCGGGTTAATTTTGATATGTCGGCATTGATGACTGAAGTGGATGATTTGTTCCACAGGTTAGCGCTGCATTTCGAACTAAAACCAGGCCAAACTGAGATAATCACTTACCAAACTCTTTTTATCAATATGGCCGGCTTTGACCCGTTTGATATCAGTGACGAGTCGCTGAATGTCTTCTGTCAGGACCGCGGTTATCATGGCGCTGATTTAACGCGAACTGAAGCCCTGGATTTTGTCTTTGCTGTTGTTATTCAGCCTGAATTAAAAAATAAGGAGGGCATGATGGTTTATCACTTTCCGATTGAACAGGCTGCCTTAGCACAAGCGCATCCTCACGATAAACATACCTGTTTGCGTTTTGAGTTTTTGTACCAGGGTATTGAGTTGGCCAATGGTTATCAGGAATTGCAAGATGAAAGTCAGCAAAGACAACGGTTTGAAACTGATCTAAACTGGCGAAGACAGCATAATAAGCAGGCTTTACCGGTGGATGAACACTTGTTATCCGCGTTGAAACATGGCATGCCGGCGTGTTCAGGGGTGGCCGTCGGCCTTGAAAGATTGCATATGTGTTTAATAAAGGCAAATGGCATAAGGGAAGTGATGGGATTTGATGCCCATAACAGTTAAAAATTTTGTTTTTATTGGAGGGGATTTACTCATAAACAAACGTTTGAAACAAGTGAAGCTATTGAATTAGTGTAATTACTCTAAAATTTAATGTTTTTTTAATATTTGTGCTTGTAATTTTAGGCAATAAATTCGTAAGATAATAGGCATTAATTTTTTTGGGGACAAATGAATGAAATTTAGCTTGCGTTTACTATTATTAACCGCTGTTGTGTTTATCCAGGCATGTAGCAGCAGCAGTAATGCGCCGCGTGCCACCGATGCGCCACCGGCAACCAATCCCGGCGGCGGCGTTGTGACCGGTGTTATTACCGCAGTGTTTGATCCGGCATCCGGTGATCCCACCAAAGTGCCCATTCCAACCAACTTATTTTTAAGTGGTACCACTGATTTAACCTTAAATATTCCGGTGGCAGATGCCACTGATTATTCAGATCCATTGGTGGCCTTGAACGGTTTAGATGGCTTTAGCACAGTGGCACCCTGGGCCACTAATTTTTCTGTGCCGGTTGCCCCCGCAACGGTCAATCCAGGAAGCATAAAAGTCTATCAAGTGTCCTTAACTGGTCCGGGTGGAGCAGTCACAGGCGTTGACAGAGAATTGGTCTTTGGTCAGGATTTTGTGGCGGTTGCCAATGGTAACAGTGTCAATATTGTGCCTTTAAGACCTTTACAGGAACTCACTTCTTATATGGCGGTGATTACCAATGGTATTACCGATAATGATGGCAATGCAGCCACCCCAAGTCAAACCTACTTCATTGCCAAGAGAACTTCCCCTCTGGTTGATGGTAACGGCCAAAGTACAGATCCACTACTGGATAATGCCACGGCAGGTGCTTTGGAGCCATTACGACAATTGACCAATGCTCAGGAAGCAGCGGCGGCCTCGCAAGGCGTCAATCCGGATGATATCGTGTTGTCCTGGACCATGACCACGCAATCCATTTCGCCGGTATTGGCGGCGGTGCAAAGTGTTTCTGGCAGTACTATGAGTACCTTGGCTTCCACAGGAGCTAATACTTCTTTACCACCCATTAATGGTGCGGGTATTGCCGATATTTATATTGGTATTATGGCCACACCTTATTACTTAGGTGCGCCTTCTCAAGCCAATCCCATTGCGCCTTTGAATACCTTCTGGCAAGCGGCTCCCGGTGCCTATGCGCCTCCTTTTGATCAGGCAGGTTTGGACCCATCTTCACAGAACGTTACCTTTGCTAACCCGGTGCCGGTGGCCAATTCAATGCAACAAATTCCGGTCTTAATGACGGTGCCAAACGCCAACTCTGGCATCAGTAAACCAGCCTCGGGCTGGCCGGTGATGATTTACCAGCACGGCATTACCCGTAACCGAACCGATGCGTTGGCTCTGGCCGACACCATGGCTTCGATTGGTGTGGCTGTTGTAGCCATTGACTTACCCTTACATGGCCTCACGGACACGCAAAGTCCATTTTATGTTGGTAATACACCTTTTGCACCCGTGGCCTCAGAACGAACTTTTAATGTGGATTACACCGATAATGGCACCGGCGCCCCGGGTGCCGATGGGATGATCGATTCTTCCGGTGCGCATTTTATTAATCTACAGAACCTATTGGTCTCTCGTGACAATGTAAGACAAGGTGTGGCCGATTTATTTACTTTGACAGCTAACTTGCCATTCATGGATATTGATGGTGACCAAGCGGGAGATTTTGACAGCAGTCAGGTCAGTTTTGCCGGACAATCCTTGGGTGCCATGACCGGCGTTGATTATTTGGCCTTTAATCCAGACGTGAACAGTGCTTTACTATCTGCACCCGGTGGCGGTATTGCTAATTTATTATTGGGCTCGCCCACATTCGGACCAAGAATTATCGCGGGACTAGCCTCAGCCGGTGTTGAGCAGGGTACCACTGAATTTAATTTATTTATGTTGGTGACCCAAACCGTGATTGATTCGGCTGACCCGATTAATCATGGCGCTAAAGCCAGTTTAGTCAATAACATCTTGCTGCATGAGATTATTGGTGATCAGGTGATTACCAATACTGTTCCGAATGCACCTTTATCGGGTACTGAGCCCTTGATTGCCGCGATGGGACTGACTTCATATTCTGAATCTGCTTTTGATGCCACCGGTATTGATGGTGCTGTTCGTTTTATTGAAGGTGAACATGGTAGCTTATTGTCTCCGGCGGCGTCTATGGCGGCAACGGTTGAAATGCAACGACAATTGGCGGCATTCCAAGCGACCGAAGGCACCACTGTCAATATTAATGACACCAGTGTTGTTCAATAGGAGACTGAAATGACTAATCAAATTAAAAAGTGTGGAGCAACAAATATGACTCACAAAAAGCAAATTCGCTTAAAGCCGCTTAAAGCCGCTTTAATGCTGGCAGCTTTAGCCGCCTCATCAGGTGGTATGGCCAAAACCTGGTATAAAGGCGATTTAACCTTTAGCATTGATACCACGATTTCTTATGGTGCTTCAGTGCGTGTTGAAGAGCGGGATGACCGTTTGGTGGGTAAATCGAATTTAAACCCATTCGTGGGCTTGGGTGATTTAGAAGATCGAATCGCAGCCCCGGGTCGTTGGTCGATTAACTCAGATAACGGTAATCTAAACTACGATGATGGTGATTTGTTTTCTAACGCCATTAAACTCACCAGTGACATTGCTTTTTCCTATGACACCTGGGGTGGTTTTTTTCGGGTTAATTACTTTTATGACTTTGAAAATGCTGATCGAGAAGATTTATCGCCAACGGCCAGAGAGTTTGTCGGAGAAAGATTCAGACTGTTGGATGCCTATGTATATAAAGATTTCGATATTGGTAACCAATATGCCTCGGTTCGATTAGGCCGCCAAGTGGTGAGTTGGGGAGAATCGACGTTTATTCAACAAGGCATTAATGTCATTAATCCCATTGATGTCTCTAAAATCCGAGTGGCTGGTGCTGAATTAAAAGAAGCCTTTTTGCCCATCGATATGATTACCTTTTCAACCAGCTTGACCGATAATTTATCTATGGAAGCGGTTTATTTGTTTGAATTTGAGCAAACAGATCCGGATCCGGCAGGGACTTATTTTGGTACCAATGATTTCGCCACCCCGGGTGCTGAATATTTAGCCTTAGGTTTCGGTATTATCCCAGAATATTCACTTATACCCTATTTGCAATCACTTCCGGGTACTGAAGCACTGGTTCAACAGACCAGAGAATTCTCCATTCAAAGAAAACATGTTGCCGGAGCCAGTGATAGTGGTCAGTACGGTCTTTCCTTTAAATATTTCTCTGAACCTTTAAATAATACGGAATTCGGATTTTATTATTTAAATTATCATTCGAGACTACCTTTAATTAGTGGTATATCCTTGGGTAATCCAGATCGCGGAACCAGTCCGTCAGCACCCAATTCCGGTGCTTACTTTATTGAGTTCCCAGAAGATATTGATCTTTATGGTATCAGTTTTAATACAGTGATTCCAAATATAGGTTGGGCTTTACAAGGTGAATTATCTTACCGGGATAATGTGCCTTTACAATTAGATGATGTGGAAGTTCTGTTTGCGGCCTTATCACCTTTAAACCCATTGATTGAAGCACCCTATAACCGCTTTGTCTCTCAATTAGGTGATTATGGACCAGAAGAATATATTCGTGGTTGGGAACGACATAAGATGTCTCAGTTACAGTTTACAACCACCCGGCTTTTCGGGCCTAATGACTTTTTTAAAACTGATTCAATTGCTTTTATTGCTGAAGTGGGTTTTACCCATGTTTGGGATCTTCCTTCTCAGGATGTTATGCGCTATAACGGGCCGGGTTCTGATACAAGTGGTGGTCCTTCGGCAGAAACAGGTGGCAATGGCCGCAATCCGGTGACTGAACCGGCGGCAGGTTTTGCTACAGATTTTTCCTGGGGCTATCGCATGGCGGCTCGATTTGATTATTTTGGTGCCTTTGGTTCTCCTTGGAATATATCACCCAGAATTGCCTTTAATCATGATGTTAATGGCACCACCCCGGGACCCGGGGGGAACTTTGTGGAGGGCAGAAAGTCTTTAACCTTGGGTGTTAACGGTATTTATCTCGAAAAATGGAGTGCTGACTTAAGCTACACCCGTTTTTCCGGTGCCGGGATTTATAATTTAATTTCTGACCGTGATTTTGCCTCATTTAACATCAAATATTCATTCTAAGATAGGTATTACTTTATGAAACTATTAACTAAAACAATCATAACCGGCTTAACTGGATTGACCATAGTGCTGTCTGTGGCATATGCCGGTCCCAAGCCGGATGAAATTGACCGTTTGTCCAATGACTTAACACCCATGGGATCGGTACGTGCCGGTAATGAAGCCGGCACCATTCCGGCCTGGACCGGTGGTATTACTGAACCGCCTGTCGGGTATCAACCGGGTGATCATCATCCTGATCCTTTTTCGGAAGATGAGGTGCTTTTTATAATCGACGGTAACAATTATCAAGAGTATTCAGAGCAGCTGTCAGTGGGTCAAATTGCCATGTTTGAGCGATATCCTGATACTTTTAGAATGCCGGTTTATAAAACCAGAAGAAGCGCTTCATTTCCACAGCGTATTTATGAAAAAACTATTGAAAACGGTAAAACCGGTACACTTGTTGCCAATGGTGAAGGTGTGGAGAATGTGGCCGAGGGCTTTCCTTTTCCGTTTCCTGAAAATGCCAATGAATTGATGTTTAATCACAAGTTAAAATATAAAGGCAGTGGCGGGGTACGTTATAACAACCAGGCCGCTGTAACCACCGGCGGTAACTATACATTGGTTCGTTTACGTGAAGAATTGTTTGCCAAGTATTATATGCCCGGTAAAACCATTGCTGATATCGATAATGTTTTGCTGTATTTCTATCAAGTGGTTGAAGCACCAGCACGATTGGCCGGTGAGATCTTATTGGTTTATGAAACAATGAACCAAACTGAATCACCACGTAAAGCCTGGATATACAATCCCGGTCAACGCCGTGTTCGAAGGGCACCGAATGTGGCGTATGATAATCCCGGGACCGCTTCTGATGGGTTAAGAACCAGTGATATGATTGATATGTTTAACGGTGCCATGGATCGTTTTACCTGGGAATTTGTCGGTACCAAAGAAATGTATGTGCCTTATAATTCTTATAAAGCCCATAGCAGTGATTCGTTAATTAATGATATGGTTAAACCCAGTCATTTAGACCCTGATTACATGCGTTATGAGTTACACCGTGTGCATGTGGTTGAGGCTCGATTACGTGATGGTTTTCGTCATATTAATAGCCGTCGAACCTTTTACTTAGATGAGGACAGTTATCAAATTTTATTAATTGATCACTATGACAGTCGTGGTGATATCTGGCGCTTTTCTGAAGCCCACAGTATTAACTACTACGATGTACCGACTTTTTGGTCAACCATTGAATCCCATCATGATTTACAATCCGGTCGTTATATTGCGGTTGGTTTGGATAATCAAGACCAGGTAAATACCTTTAATACGCCGTTAGATGAAAGTAATTATTCGCCGAGTGCTTTACGTAAACGTGGACGTCGATAATTATCACCAGTTGTTGGTTTAAAAAGAAGGCCATGGGCATCAGCCTCTGGCCTTTTTTTATGAAGAATTTGTATATAAGGGGACATTTTAATGATTAAAAATAGGTTTACATATATAGCTTTAGTTCTATGGGCCATAAGTTCTGTGTTATCAGCGCAAGAGGTCAGTAAAATAATGCCATTAGCTGATGATGTGTTATTACTTTCCGTGACCAGTATCGGTGATGAGTTACTGGCGGTCGGTGAACATGGACATGTTTTAAAAAGCGACAACCATGGAGAAAGCTGGCGTCAAATTAACAATGTACCTGTCAATATTTTATTAACAAAGGTATTTTCAGTTAATCAATTGGTGTGGGCTGTGGGCCATGATGCCACTGTTATTCATAGTGGCGATGCCGGTGAGACCTGGGAGATACAATTTTATGACCCTGAACGGCAGTTGCCTTTACTGTCGGTATATTTTATCGACGAATTGCATGGCTTTGCTATTGGCGCGTACGGTACCATTCTAACCACGCTGGATGGCGGTAAAAATTGGCAGGATGAATTAATTCATGATGAATTGGACTACCATCTTAATGATATTACATTAGCAAATGACGGCAATTTATACATTGCCGGAGAAGCCGGTTACGGCTTTATTAGTTCTGATCAAGGGCAAAGCTGGGAAGCCATTGAACTGCCTTACCCCGGCTCAATGTTTGGTGTTGTGTCTTTGCAGAACGAAGTGCTTATGTTCGGTTTAAGAGGGCATGTGTTGTCTTCACAAGATCAAGGTCAATCGTGGCAATCGATTCCCAATAAAAATCTCAGTAGTTTATTTGGGGGTGATCAAATCGATAATCAATCCGCGGTGTTTGCCGGTGCCAATGGGGCGCGAATTATATATAAAAATCAACAATTAATGACTTTATCAGGTAGTTCAGCCTTAGAAATTGGTGATGATTACAGCGATGTTATGGTTATTGATAATGGTCAAAAAATCCTGTTGCTGGGCGAAGAAGGCAGCGATATACAAAAATTGGTTCAACCGTAAAAGAGGTTTATATGCATACTGAAAATACACATAAAACACTAACTGAACGGCTGGCCAATGGTTTGTTTAGAGCCAAAAAAGTCCTTTTGCTTTTATTGATTCTTGCGACAATAGCCATGGGCTGGTTTGCCTCTCAATTACAGGTGGATGCCGGTTTTGAAAAACAACTTCCTGTCAATCATGAGTACATGAAAACCTTTATGGAACATAAAGAGTTTCGTGGCGCCAACCGTATATTGGTGGCACTTATGGACGATAGTGGTGATATGTTCAATGAACAATTTTTTAATAAATTTGAAAACCTGACTGATGATGTCTATTACATCACCGGTGTTTACCGACCCAGTGTTAAATCAATATTTACACCGAATGTACGCTTTGTGGAAGTGGTTGAAGACGGTTTTGCCGGTGGCAATGTCATTCCATCTGATTATGTGCCCGGGGAAAACATGTTTAAAACCATTCGGGCTAATATTGTGAAAGCCGGCATTGTCGGACGTTTAGTGGCAGAAGATTTCAATGGCGCCATGATATGGGCAGATTTGCAGGAAATTAACCCTGAAACCGGTGAAAAAATTGATTACCAGAAAGTGGCATTGGAACTTGAAGCGCTGAGAACCAAGTATGAAGCAGAGGGCCAATCGGTTCACATTATTGGCTTTGCTAAAGTGATTGGAGATGTGGCTGCCGGTGCCAAGTCAGTTTTGTACTTCTTTGCATTGGCGATATTGATTACTGCATTATTGATGTTTTGGTATTCAAAAAACTGGAAATTAACACTCTTTCCAATTCTATGTTCTCTGGTCGCTGTTATCTGGCAAATGGGCACCTTAAAAATAATGGGCATGGGCATTGACCCGATGAATATTCTGACCCCATTTTTAATTTTCGCCATCGGTGTCAGTCATGGGGTGCAAATGATTTCAAGATGGACCAATGATTTGGTACAACATCCCACTGAAAAGGACACCAGACATGCAGCAAAAGCCGCTTTTATGGCGTTGTTGGTTCCCGGTATGATTGCACTGCTATCAGACACCATTGGTTTTGCCACCATTTATTTTATTAACATCGAAATCATTCAGGAATTAGCCATTACTGCTACAGTAGGTGTGGCACTTATCATTATTACTAACCTGATATTGCTGCCACTTTTGCTTTATGGCATGAAGATTAAAAATATGGATGCTTTTGTGGCAAAGTTTGAGGCTAAGAAGAATAAAACGAAAGTCTGGGACAGTCTGGCCAAATTCGCTAAAAATCCTTTAGCGACCACGGCTGTCGTTATTGCCATTATTCTATTTGTCTTTGGTTATTTTAAAAGTGAACAAATGCAAATTGGTGATTCTGAAGCCGGCGTGCCGGAATTACGAGCCGATTCTCGCTATAACCAGGATGCCATGACCATCAGTGATGAGTTTTCATTGGGGGTTGATATGATTAACGTGATTGTTGAAACCACCCCGTCGGCTTGCACGGAAAATTATACAGTGATGAACACCATCGACAATTTTGCCTGGACCATGGAAAACATTCGTGGTGTTCAACAAGTGATTACACTGGCTGATCTGAGTAAAATTATTACAGCCGGCTGGAATGAGGGTAATCCTAAATGGCGCGAAATATCCCGTAATAATTATGTTATGCGGCAGTCTCTTTCCGGTATTGATACATCCACTGGATTATTGAATCGTGACTGCAGTGTGATGCCGGTTACTATCTTTACCGAAGATCACAAAGCCACCACAATTAATCGGGTTGTGGATGCCGTAAAAGCTTATCAACAAGCCCATCCACCTGAAACTGATGAATCCGGTGAACTGATAGAAGGCTCGGTGCGTTTTCGATTGGCGACCGGAAATGCCGGTGTCATGGCGGCCACCAACGATGTTGTTAAAGGTGCTCAAATACCGATGCTTATCATGGTTTATGGCGCCGTTATTTTGTTGTGTCTCATTACATTCCGTTCCATTGCCGGTACGTTGAGTATTGTTATCCCACTGGCTTTGGTGTCTTTATTGGCTTATGCGCTGATGGCCTTTTTAGGCATTGGTTTAAAAGTCAACACCTTACCGGTTGTGGCCTTGGGTGTGGGTATTGGTGTCGACTACGGAATTTATATATTTAGTCGGTTACAGAACTTGCTAAATAAAGGTTTAGGTCTGGTTGATGCCTATCGAGACACGTTGCGTCTAACCGGTAAAGCGGTACTGTTTACTGCATTGACCCTGGGTATTGGGGTTGGCACCTGGATATTCAGTGATTTACAATTCCAGGCAGATATGGGAATATTATTGGCGTTCATGTTTATTGTTAACATGGTTGGTGCGCTGATATTGCTGCCCGCTTTGGCCTATTGGCTGATGCCTAAAGCGCGATAACAGAAAGCTTACATGTAAAAATTGATTGTGGTCATCTGTAAAGGTGACTACAATCTATGTTTTTAATATTAATAAAGACAACCTGAGTATGGCTGATTTTTTGCTGATTCACATAAATAATCAATTCGATATCACGCAAGTTATCAGCTATGACAAGGTTGACAACACAGCCCGACAAATTCCTGTTGAGCAACTTAATTCAGTCCGCAATGCCAAAACAGAATTGATTCTTTTGCTGCCGGCTTCCTGGGTCTATTTAAGCAACACACATATTGCCAGCCGGTCTTCAGATATACTGGAAAAATCGATTCCTTTCAGTATTGAAGATGAGCTAATTAATGATATTGAGGATAATTACTACGCCTGGAAGATCCAATCAGAGCAAAAGCAAAGTGTGGCTGTTATCAGTAAAAATAAACGTCACCAAATCAATGATTTTATCAAGCAGCAACAACTTCCGGTATCAGCTATTTATAGTGAGGCGGTTTTTTGTCCGGCTCAACAAAATCAGTTAACTCTCTGGGAATATAATAATCATGTGTTACTGCGCTTTGGTCTTGATACGGCGATGGTAACAACCCTTCAACAAGCGCCACAGTTGGTCTCAACATTTGGGCAAGACTGCCAACAGCTGTTGACCAACAATCCTGATGCCATCGATGGTAATCAGTTTAATTCAGTCACTGACTTAGCATTGGCTGATTGTTGTGCCTATTTATTGGCTGATAATGAAGTCAACTTATACCGGGGTGAAGATCGGGACAGTGAGCAACAACAAAAACCACTTAAATGGATTAAACCAATGCTGGCAGCGGCCGTTTTATTGGTCAGCTGGGTGTTTGTTAATATCTATCAAGGTTGGCAGTTATCAGCAGATATTTCAGAATTGAAACAACAACAACAGAACATTTTAAAGGATAAATTTGGAAATTTATCAGCAACCGAACAACGAGATCCATTCGCCGCCATGCAGTCTCGTTTACAGCAGGTAAACAATCAAAACCAGCCCGGCAATTTATTGCTTGATGGTATGCACTTTTTAGGTGAGGCCCGTCGACAACAGCAAAATATAGAACTGAAGGGCATCCGCTTATTTGATAACAATATGGAAATCCAGGTCACAGCGCCTACCATCAGTGACATCAATAACTATCGCCAGGTGTTGCAAAATCTGGCGACCAATTATCGTGTTAATATTGGTGTCAATGAATTAACAGATGGTGTTTATCAATCCATCTTAACCATGAAGCCACGATGAAACAGTTTTTGACACAATTAAGTCAGCGTGAACGCCAGTTATTAATAGTTGGTGGTCTGCTCATTTCGGCAGTCATGTTCTGGTTATTACTTTATCGACCGGTGACATCATATATTGAACAACGTGCGAATCTTAAAATACAGTTGCAACAGCAACTTGCCAGTATGCAGCAGGCTGCGACAGGAATTACCCAACAACAATCGACCACCACACAGTCCCTGCCGGCCGATAAAACCTTTTCTGCCTGGTTAGATGGTCAGCTTAACCAGCTTAACATGCAACAATCTGTGAAACGCTCAGAGCCCATTGATGAAACAACGGTTTCATTGTGGTTGGAATCTGTGCCTTTCGATCAATGGGCTGATTGGTTACAGCGAATTAATAATCAATATGGTGTTGTGGTTGATCAAGTTGATATCAATGTGACCGACCGATCACTGGGTCTGGTCACCCTTCGAATGCGGATAACAAAATCATGAAAAGTGCCTCAGACCGAATTATGGGCTTGCTCAAATGGTTAATTATTTTGGCCATTGTTGCTGTTTTATTATTGGCTGTATTGCCGCTACGCTGGTACTACGATTATGCCAGTGAATATATGAAACCAGTGGTTCTTCGTGATATTTCGGGTTCATTGGTTAAAGGTGGGGCCGGCCAATTACGTTATGATTTGATACCCATGGGTCAGGCCGAATGGTTATTGTATCCGGGCTCGTTATCAGGTATCGGTGGACGGGTCAGGATATATGATGATTCCTATGATTTGACCTTTAAATTAAAAGACATTAATCAAAATCTGGCTCGCGTAAATCAAATCACCGGTTATCTCAATTGGGATTATTTACAGCCCTACTTACAATTCAGTCAAGGTCGTTTTGATGGTTATTGGCAGTTTGACATTAACCAAATGATTTATGATAAGCAAGCCGGAATTGAGCGTTTAGACGGGCAAGTGACCCTGAAAGATTTTCAATTATTAGCGCCCAGTCAGATGCCGTTAGGTGAGGTGACCATTGATCTTGAAACCAAAAAAAAGGGTATTGTTGTCGGTACCATTGGATCTAACTCTGATCGGCTGACCGTTTCCGGTGCCTTTTATATCCAACCGAATCGATGGCAGTTAAATGTCGATATTGTGCCTAAGCCCGGTTTTTATCAATTAAATGCAGCCCTCCGTGGTGTTGGTGATCCGCGACCGGGCGGGGGGCGACGTCTTAATCGAGCAGGATTTTATTAAGGCTGAATCAAGTCGTGTTTTGGAAAGCTGCAGAGCAGCTTGACTCTGACAGATCCTTAAATTTAAAAATTACAACTGCTTGCTACTTCGTTGTGACCATAATATCCATAATCCGAAAGCGATAATGGGCAGCGTCAATATATGCCCCATGGTCATCCAGTCAAAAGCAATAAAACCCCGATTGGCATCCGGTTGCCGGTAAAACTCCACCCAAAAACGACTCAAGCCATAACTGAGTAAAAAGACCGCTGAAGCGGTGCCGCGTTTGCGGGCAAAATGAGCGGCAATCCAAACAACCACAAAAGTAACAATGCCTTCTAAAAAAGCTTCATACAGCGGTGATGGGTGACGGGCATACAGGTTTAACTGCCCCTGTTGATAGAGTTGTTGCCAGGCATCCTGACCGACTGCCCCGGCTTGTTTATTGTATGGTAGTGATTGCGGGAATATCATGCCCCATGATTGTTGTGTTAACCGCCCCCATAATTCGCCATTGATAAAATTTCCAATTCGAACAGAGGCAATACCCAAGGGTGTTAAAGGTGCCACAAAATCACTCACCTGATAGAATGTTTTATTGGTTTTGTTTTTAAAATAAATCATGGCCAAAATAACGCCGGCCAAGCCACCATGAAAGGACATTCCGCCTTCCCAGACCTTAAAAAGCAATAACGGGTCACTTGAAACAGGGGTGTCATTGTAAAACAAATACCAACCGATACGGCCGCCAAGTACAACCCCCAAAGCACCATAAAAAATAAAATCCGATAATTGTTGTTTATCCCAGCCTGTTTGGTATCGATGAATACGATATCGTCCCAACAGATAAAATAAACCAAAACCAAACAAATAAGTAACACCATACCAGTGAATGTCGACAGGGCCGATACTGATAAAGATGGGGTCAAAGGCGACCACATAGGGTAGGTCTTGTGGAGTTGATGATGCCAATTGCATGATTTTAGGTAAAGATTAAAGTGTGACTATTTTGCCATGAATAGGGTGATGATTCAGAACTTATTGTTATTTCATTGAATCATTCAGCATGATTTTTGTGTCAATAATTGAATGCATATCACATCACGAATTGGCTCAGGATTGTGTTAAAATCTTTAGCCAATCTGCACCAAGTGCAAAGCGCAACAGTGACCTGAAGAATAAAAATTCTTGGATTATAAACAGGCACTGTTTTCTTATGATTGTTCAAAAGAGGTTTTATTTATGAATCAAGCATTTATCCCCTTGCTGGTCGGAGGCTTTGGTCTCCTGATGGCGTTTATTATTTTTTGGAGAATACTCGGATTACCGGCCGGTATCGGTAAAGTCAAAGACATTGCCGATCAAATTCATGCCGGTGCCATGGTTTTTATGCGCCGGGAATATACTTTATTATTTTCTTTTGTGGCTGTATTGCTCATTGGTCTCTATATTGGATTTGGTTCCTGGCAGACACCGTTTGCCTTTTTGATGGGTGCCATTAGTTCAGCAATCGCAGGCTATTTTGGTATGTTTTCAGCCACCAAAGCCAATGTCAGAACCACGGTGGCCGCCAATGAAAAAGGTGAAGCAGCCGCTTTATCGGTGGCCTTTTATGGTGGCTCAGTGATGGGCTTAACTGTGGCTGCCATGGGTTTATTGGGACTTGGCTTGTTGTACTATTTATTTGGTAGTGACCATGAAACAGTGCATGCCATTCATGGTTTTGGCATGGGTGCATCGGTGGTCGCGTTGTTCTCACGTGTTGGTGGTGGCATTTTTACCAAAAGTGCCGATGTCGGTGCAGATTTAGTGGGTAAAATTGAAGCCGGTATTCCTGAAGATGACCCGCGTAATCCGGGTGTTATCGCCGATAATGTCGGCGACAACGTAGGTGATGTGGCGGGTATGGGCTCTGATATTTTTGAATCCTATTGTGGTTCCATGATTGCTTGTATCGCCATTGCATCAACCATGTCCGTGGGTTTGTATTCTCAATTGGCTGAGCGCCAACAAGATTTGATGTTCTTGCCTTTAGGCTTAGCTTCTGTGGGCCTAATTTGCTCATTATTGGGAATTTTGATGGTGAAACTGTTTAGTGGCCAAAAACCTGATGTGGCACTTCGAATTGGCACCATCGGCGCCACCCTCATATTTATTTTGGCCGCTTACTTTTTAATGGCCTTTTTACACATTCAAAACATGGTTTGGTACTGTGTTATTTTAGGTGCTTTTGGTGGTATTTTGATTGGTCTTGTGACCGAATATTACACCGGTGGTAAGCCGGTTCGTGACATTGCTAAAGACGGGGAAACCGGCCCGGCCACAGTTTTAATATCAGGCCTGGCTATTGGTATGGAGTCCGTGGTGATACCGGTGATGACTTTGGCGGCCATTATATTTGGCACCTCATTGCTGTTACCCGAAGGTGCCGGTGTCTATGGCGTCGGGATTGCCGCGGTCGGTATGTTAGCAACAGTTGGTATTACCATGGCCATTGATGCTTATGGTCCGGTGGCAGATAATGCCGGTGGTATCGCAGAAATGGCCGAATTAGGTCCGGAAACCCGTGCCATTACTGATGGATTAGACGAGGTCGGCAACACCACTGCAGCCATTGGTAAAGGTTTTGCCATTGGAGCAGCGGGTTTAGCTGCCTTGGCCATTATTGCCGCCTTTATTGAGGTTATCAGCAACAGTGTACCCGGGTTCGCACTTAATATATCCGACCCCAGGGTATTAATGGGTATGTTTTTAGGTGGTATTTTTCCGTTTTTAGTTTCGGCGATGACCATGCGAGCAGTGGGTGATGCGGCTTTTGATATGATTAAAGAAATCCGCCGTCAATTCAAAGAAATCCCGGGATTAATGGAAGGGACGGCCAAACCAGACAGTGATAAATGTGTTGACATTGCCACAACGGCAGCTTTAAAACGCATGATTGCCCCCGGATTATTGGCTGTGTTGTCACCGATTGTGGTGGGCTTTGTGTTGGGTGCTGCGGCTTTAGGTGGTATGTTGGGCGGGGCATTAATTACCTGTGTGTTGTTGGCACTGACTATGGCCAATGCCGGTGGTGCCTGGGACAATGCCAAAAAACATGTTGAAAAAGGACATTTTGGCGGCAAAGGTTCAACTGCGCACACAGCTACCGTGGTCGGTGATACCGTGGGTGATCCCTTTAAAGACACGTCCGGACCGGCCATGAATATTCTTATCAACGTGATGGCGATTGTATCTTTAGTGATTGCGCCGCTTTTGGCAAAAATGCCCGGTGGAATTTTTGCATAACATTTTTAAATAACCCATGAACACGTTATCTTTATGTGTTCATGGGGCTGTTTAGAGATCGGGATAATGGGGTGATCTTATGGCCTTTCATTTAAGTTTTTATAAACCCGGTCAAATTATCTTTGAAGCTGGTGGGCGATCTGATCGTGCTTACATAATTGAAAAAGGGTCTGTTGAAATACTGGCTGCTGCCAGTGATGAAGTGATTCACACGCTATCAGCAGGTGAGTTGTTTGGTGAAATGGGGGTGCTTGATCAATCGGTTCGGTCTACGGCTGCCAGAGCACAATCGAAAGTTACCTTATTAGAGATAAAACCCGGTCAAATCACTGATCGTCTGACTGATACCGACCCCATCATTCAGGCCTTAATTGGTGTGTTATTAAAACGATTACGGGCTTTACTACCGAGCAATGGTCAGCAGTCCAATGATGATTTATTGTCTCATGTGGCTTCGGTTATTGAACAAAGTGGTTTATCTAAGTTTAGATTGGAGAGTGAACTCAGAACCGCCGTTAACAGTGAAAAAGTACAAACTGTGTTTCAGCCCATTGTTGACTTAACGACAAATCAGGTGGCTGGTTTCGAAGCATTAAGTCGCTGGTTGCACCCAAAATTAGGCGTCATATCACCCTTTGAATTTATCGCTTTGGCCGAAGAAACAGATATGATTATTGAGGTGGGTTCACTGGTATTTAATCGCGCCATTGATTTATTGTCACAATTACCGGAATCTGCTTTTATTACGATAAATGTCTCTGCAAAGCAATTAAACAGTGCCGATTTCCTGCCGGCCATTTCGCAACGATTGGCGGCAAATCATATTAAACCCGAACGATTAAAGTTAGAAATCACTGAAACCATGATGGTGGACACAAAGCAAGCCGCTGCCTGGATTGGGCGTTGCCACAAAGCCGGTTTTTTGGTGTGTGCCGATGATTTTGGAACCGGTTATTCCGGCTTGCAACAATTACTTGATTTATCCTTTGATGTGTTAAAAATTGATCAGGTCTTTATTCAGTCAGTACTGACCCATGAAGTAAACAGAACATTGGTTGAAACCATGGTCACCCTTGCTAAAAAATTAGGGATGCAATTGGTGGCTGAAGGGGTTGAACATGAAGCTCAACATGATTTATTAAAACAGTTGGCAGTGGATTATGGGCAAGGCTATTACTACGGTAAAGCCATGTCAATATCAGATATTCTGGCACAAGCCGGTCAGCTTTTTAGTGATTAAACAATAATCTCTTTTCTTTTCAGATTAATTTACATAAAATATTTATGTGGGTAAGTGTCGCTACTTCATGAAGCCCGGTCAAAGCTTCTGTAGCGACCATTGATAATAGGTGTGCGTGCACACGTATTATCGTTGTTGGCCGGGCACCAAGTCCGGCCAACCTTTTCTTTCCTTAACCTACTAAGCTGAACGAATGCCAACGGTTCATTATCGATTCATTTTAATTCGATAGACTGATATTTATTTAACAGGAAACCATGTCATGAAATATCAAATATTTATCATCAGCTTATTATTCAGTGGCCTGTCCATGGCACGTGATTACAACGATAACATCGCTTACGGTAAAGTGATTGATGTTCAGCCGGTTTATGAGCGAGTTTCCGTGCCGGAGCGTCAACGGGTTTGTCAGCGACCGCAGTATCGCGAGCAACGCGCCAATACCGGCGGTGCTATTTTAGGCGGTATTATTGGTGGTGTTCTTGGCAACCAAATTGGCAGTGGTTCAGGTCGTGATGCGGCCACCGCAGTGGGTGTCATTGCCGGTGCCACGGTGGGCGCTAAGCAACCATCCCATCGTCAAACCAGGGCCCGTTGTTATACCGATGTCCGTTATCGACAAGATCGGCAACTAACCGGCTATGATGTCACCTATGAATATCAAGGTCAGTGGTATGACACCTTTATGACTCGACATCCCGGTGATCGAGTTCGTTTAGCGGTGGATGTACAGGTTATTGAATAAACCTGTTACCCCGGTAACAATACAAGCCACAGCTTCCCTTGAGTTGCTGTGGCTTTTTTTGTTTGGGGTTTTATTTTAATAAGGCTTTTGCCCGTTTCAATACAGCTTCCGTGGTGATATTAAAGTATTCAAATAAATCCTTTCCCGGTGCTGATTCACCAAAAGTATCTTGGCCAATGACCGCACCATCCAACCCGATAAACTGATACCAGGCATCACTTTTCGCAGCCTCTACGGCCAATCGTCGTCGACAATGATGAGGTAAGACTTCGTTTTGGTAGTCAGGTGACTGCTGTAAAAACACTTCAACACAAGGCATCGACACCAGGCGAACCTGATGGCCTTTGTTTTGTAACTCTTCCGTCGCTGCGGCAGCAATTCCCACTTCTGAACCGGTGGCGATGATAATTAATTGGGGGTCCTGATTACAATCATTCAGAATATAACCACCCTTATAAATCAAGCCCAATTGATCATCACGTCGTTCCTGGTGAGGCACACCTTGTCGGGTAAACAGTAAACTGGTGGGGCCATCATTACGTTTAATGGCAGCCTGCCACGCGACCACGGATTCCACCGCATCACAGGGACGCCAGACATGCATATTGGGAATCATGCGCAAAGCCGGTAATTGTTCCACAGGTTGGTGGGTGGGACCGTCCTCACCAACACCGATGGAATCATGGGTGTACACAAAGATATTGCGAATCTTCATTAATGCCGACATTCTTAGGGCGTTTTTGGCATAGTCTGAAAACATCAAAAAAGTGCCGGTGTAAGGAATAATGCCGCCATGTAAACTCATACCGCTGGTGATGGCGCTCATACCAAATTCGCGAACACCAAAGGACAGATAATTACCACTAAAATCACCACCGTTAATGTGCTTTGAGCCGGACCAAAAAGTGTTGTTGGAAGGTGTTAAATCAGCCGAACCACCGAACAATTCCGGCAGTAAAGGCCCGAGACCTTCTAAAGCCAGTTTCGAAGCCTTACGAGTGGCCATGTCAGGTGCGTCTTTGTTAACCTGACGTAAATAAGCATCCATTTTGCTGTCGAAATCAGCCGGTAATGCATTGTTCATACGGCGCGATAAATCAGCCGCTAATTCAGGGTGAGCTTTTTGATAAGCCGACCAATTTTGTTGCCAGTTTTGTTCGAGTTGTTGACCTTTATGTTCAGCATTCCAGTCTTGGTAAATGTCGTCTGGAATTTCAAAGGGTGCAAAGGGCCAATCCAAAGCCTTACGGGTGGCGGCAATCTCGTCATCACCCAAGGGTGCGCCATGGGTTTCATGAGAACCGGCTTTGTTCGGAGCACCGGCACCGATGGTTGTTTGACAACAAATTAGTGTTGGTTGTTTGGTGTTGTACTTGGCTTCCTTAATAGCCGCATCTACCGCGGCAGGATCATGACCGTCCACCGCTTCAATCACATGCCAACCATAGGCTTTAAAGCGTTGTGGTGTGTTATCGGTAAACCAACCATCGACTTCGCCGTCAATGGAAATATTGTTATCGTCATAAAGGGCGATCAGTTTTCCCAAACCTAGGGTGCCCGCCAAAGAACACACCTCATGTGAAATGCCTTCCATTAAACAACCATCACCTAAAAACACATAACTGTGATGGTCAATAATGTCATGACCGTCACGATTAAATTGTGTTGCCAGCATTTTTTCAGCCAAAGCCATGCCCACCGCATTGGCTAAACCCTGTCCCAAAGGCCCGGTGGTGGTTTCCACACCCGGTGTGTAGCCATACTCAGGATGGCCCGGGGTCTTGGAATGTAATTGCCGGAAATTTTTGAGTTCTTCCAGACTCAAATCATAACCACTTAAATGTAACACTGCATAAAGCAACATGGATCCATGACCATTGGACATCACAAAACGGTCACGATTAAACCAATGTGGGTTTTTAGGATTATGTCGCAGGTGGTGATTAAACAGCACTTCAGCTATATCCGCCATGCCCATGGGTGCACCGGGATGGCCTGAATTGGCTTGTTGAACGGCATCCATGGCCAGAAATCGGATGGCATTGGCTAATTGAGTTTGATTTGACATGTGGTTTTTGAGTTTTGGTTTGGGTTAGAAAAAGCTTTACAGCCATCAGCCGCTTATTTTATGGATAAATGCACCGATAAACAACTGACAAAGAAATAATCTTGGTTTTGCTTATTGAGACAGGTTAATCATACAAGGATTGATTTAATTTAAAGCATCAACTAACACCTTTTCAGATTTGCTGCGCATTAAATTTATGTTAAGATAATTAAGATTTTTTCAAAAGAGTAGGAAATATGAAATATTTTTTAATTATACTGGCGTTCAGCTTTTCAGCTTATGGAGCCGATGAAAAACAGCCTGATTCACGTGAGTACCAGATTTCTGTTAATAATCGTGCTGCTACAGCACCGGGCAACTTAGATGGTTCACAAACTTATGATCGGGTTTTCAGTGATGGCTCTAACGGCGGATCATGTGATTATACAGGTATCGATTCAGGTAATGATGGTGTGAGTTATCAGGCCTTTCAATTTCACAGCCCATCAGGTCAAATGGCTGATTTAGAAGTTTCTTTGGGTACCTTAGGGGATTCGGTCTTATTTATTTATTGTAGTTTTGATCCGTTAAGCCCCAATGCAGATTTGGCGGCCATTAATGATGATGGGGGTGTTGGTTTAGCCAGCGCCATAACACCTGCTGATAATGTGCAGCTCCAAGCCAATGTGGTATACACGGCGGTGGTGGCAGGTTTCTCCAACACTGATTCAGGAACATTTGATTTGATTCTGGGCGGTGATTTGGTTTTAGGTGGTCCCGTAACCCCCGCTTTGCCCGTGCCCGTTTTCTCAACCGGCGCCATATTGTTACTTATTCTGGCCATGGGATTTGTTGTTAGAAAAAGAATGGTTCAATGATGAGTTAAATCAATAAGATTACCAATCTTTTACATTCAAAACGTCTTCAGGCATTCAGTGTCTGGAGGCGTTTTTTTTATGGATTTTTAAATCTTTGTGAATGCTAAAAGTTCTGAATATTTAAATCGTGCAATAATATAGGGACGTCATTAATTTGAATGAATGATTTGATGGGCCATTTTAATATGGTCTTGATTACGTTTTCGATATTCAGGCACATCGAGAACCCCAATGACTTGCCTGGCTTGTTCAATGGCCAAGTTGCGATTACCCATGATTTGATTGAGTTGTGCTCTGTGTAGGTTGGCAACGGCGGTGTGTTTGGATTGTTCGCCGTAGGCTTCTGCCAATATACGGTAAGCGTTGGGGATAATGGTGGCGGCTTCTTCACGATAATCTAATTCAAATAATAAAGGTGCGTACATGATTTGAAAACGGGCATAAAGCGGATGTTCTTGACCATATTCCCTGTCAATCATATCCAACGCAGCTGTAAAATGTTGCTGAGATTCGTCGTAATGTTTTAAAGCCAAGAATGAGCTGGCCATTTTCACTTGGGTAGAGGCTTCGTAAATCGGAATTCTCGGAGATAATTCAGGCCATAAGGCCTGGGCTTTTTGATAATTTAATAGTGCATTTGTGTGGTCGTTCAAAGCCTGATAAGCCGTGCCCATATTCAAATAAGCGGCAGGCAATTGGTGTCCTTTTATTTCGATACCTTTTAGGTTCGAGATAATTCTTTGGTTGATTTCAATCGCAGATTCCAATTCACCTAAAGCCGCCAGGGATACCGCCAAACGACCTAAATTATCGATGGTTTCAGGGTGGTCTTCGCCAAAGGTTTGGCTGAAATAATTCACCATTTGACGATCCAGCTCGACGGCTTTATTCAGATGGCCATGGTTATAATTTGCATCCGACTCTATACCTAAAATATGTGGGTAAAGCATGGGTTCATCGGTCACTTTTTGTGCCTGATTTTTAGCCAGTTGTAATTGTGCAATGGCTGCATCAAAGTTCTGATTTTCCAGCATAATGCTGGCCTTCATGGCATGTAAATTAGCCAGTATAGAGTTTGCCTTAGGCAGTTGATTTATTTCTTTTGTGTGGTCACTTAAGAGATTCACCAACCGACTGGCTTGTGGTATCTCATTCAGTCTGAGCAAACTATTGGCCAATGACAGTGCGGCGCGAACTGATTGTACGTTAATATCAGAAGTCAGGGGCGCTAAATCAGTCGCTTGTTTAAAGTGGAACACTGATTGTTCTAAATTATCCTGGGCTTCGAAGATGGTTCCGGCTTTGATGTGTGCTAAAGCCTGGCTTAAGTTATCGGCATTGACTGATTCAAGTAATTTAATTTGTTCAATCACCAGTTGTTCGGCTGATTTAACTTCGCCTAAACGGTATTGAATTTGACTGAGTGTATTTAAAGATTCGGTTTTTAAGAATAAATTAGTATCGTCTTTTAAAACCTTTTCTGCGGCCAGGGCAGTTAATGTGTTGACTGTAATCGGCTTTCGCTGGTTCAGCACGGGATCTGCACTGTCGAAAATGCTGAGTAAGAACTGATTGGTCCATTGGGCTTTTTCGGCTTCTTGTTGGGCCAGTCGTGCCTGGTGAAACCCATACAGGGCCAGTAAAACGATACCTATGACTGTGACAGTTAAAAAACCGATTGGCAGCCGATATTTAGCGCTTAGTTTTTTAAACCGGTACCATGGATTATTAGCATAGACAGGAACGGCTGCACCGGTTAAATATAGCAGTAGATCGCGCCGTAATTCAGTGGTGTTTTTATAGCGATCTGAAGGTTTTAGTTGTAACCCCTTATCGATAATGGCACCCAATTCTTTGGCCAAGGGCTGCGTTAACTTTTTCGATGTGAGCGTGTTATTTTGGTCTTGAAAACGTGCGAAAACAGGTGTTATTGGCTCATTTAATTGTACGCTGTAAGCTAACTGGGTTGTCACAGTTTGACGTTTTCTGGGTGCTGTTCCGGTACACAGTTCATACAATACAGCGCACAATCCAAAGACATCACTGGCGGTGGTCAGCGGTTTACCCTGGGCTTGTTCCGGTGAAGAATAGCTGGGTGTGAACTGTGGCAGATAGATTTCATCTGCTTCAGTTTGAATGGGTCTGGCAATACCAAAATCAACCAGCTTAACCTGGCCCGCTTCATTGACCAATAAATTGGCGGGCTTAATGTCGCCGTGAATAATTAAATTCTGGTGGGCATATTCAACGGCATCAAGCGCCTGCAGTAGTAAATGCAGACGTTCTGTTAGAGGCAGATTGTGCTGCTGGGCATAACGAACAAGCGGCTGACCATTGACCCGTTCCATAACAAAATAGGCAATATCGTCTTCATTGGTCCCGCCATCAATTAAATGGGCAATATTCGGATGTTCGAATTGCGCCAGAGTCCGCATTTCTTCTAAAAACCGTTGTTTACTGAGTTCAGAAAAATGGCCGGATTTAATGATTTTTAAAGCCACTTGTTTTTGGTACTGACCATCTGCACGTTCCGCGGCAAATACCTGGCCCATACCACCGCTGCCCAATGTTGCTGTGGCCCGCCAGGCACCAAAGGTGCGACCGATGATTTTGCTGGGGTTGTGCTGTTCAGAGATCGCTTCACTGCCCAGTAGTTCTTCGACCAATGGATCAACAGTGCGATTAAGAATAAAGGGTTTATTATGAGATTTTAACATCCGTGACAACATCAATTTAGCGGCTTCAGAAAGTTCAGCAGCAGCCAGTTGTTGTTCTTGTTGAGTCTGTGTCAATTCACAGCATTCATCAAACAAGTTGAAAATCTGTGGCCACTCGGCGGCAGGAACATTATCAATGGTGTTGTTCTTAATTTCATTCATGGCATATGACTTTAACCGATTCTCCAATTCTCATGATTTTTTGGATTATTAAGTCATCCAGGCTGCCAACAAAGCCTTGGCTTTGTGCCATTCACGATCCACAGTTCGTTTAGAAACGCTCATTATGTCTGCAATTTCAGCAACCGTAAGACCCACAAAATAGCGTAAATGAACCAGTTCAACCAGTTGGCCATCGACACTTTTTAATTGCTCCAGTGCATCATTCAAAGCCACCAATTCCTGACACTCCTGTTCTGTTTCAACGGACAGATTGGTCAGTGTGGTTGCACTTGGTTGCTGACCTCTTTTTTCTGTCAAACGTTGCCGGGCTTGGTCCACCAGAATATGGCGCATGGCCAGGGCTGCGGTGGCATAAAAATGACGTCGGTTACTCCATTGCTTATTTTCTGATTGTCCATTGAGTTTTAAAAAGGCTTCGTGCACTAAGGCGGTGGTTCCCAGATCATCGGATTTGGCATGTTTATTTAATTTGGCCCGGGCGATGATTCTGAGTTCTTGATACAACAAGACTTGCAGCTTTTTATCCTGCAAAGCTGCTTGTAAGGATTCATTGTTCAAGACACTGGTGACAGTACCCATCCACAAGCTCAGAAGTTGAAGGCTTTTATAATACCCTAATTCCGATATAGAAAACACGTTTATAGCACAATCCCTTGATACACCAAGCAAATGGTTTGCACTCTAATTCGTGTTTCTATATCGGGATTAGGGTAATACCACAACCGCTGAGTCTGAATGGTGACTGATAAGGTTGTCCTTTTATTCAAAGCCATCTCTGAATATAAGGTCATCGGGTTCAAACACCGCTCGGATGGTGTGGCTGGATTCCACACTGGTGAGGCATTCATCATCTTGATTGACCAAGGGACAGTTCAGCCAACCGATAAACTCGCTGCCAGTAATGGGGCTGGCATACAGGGTGACGATGGTACCATTAAAATACACTTCGGAACAGTCTGAACCACAGGATATGCCTGATGGATTACTGATAACCACACCTTCACCGGAGCCTTCTTTCTGGACGGTTAATAAAAATTCATCCGGGCCGATATTGTCATAAACTTCATCAAAGCCGGCATCATACAAACCACCTGAATCACCAGGAAGCCCCTGCGGGTTAGTATTTTCGTTGACGGGCGCGGCCTGGTTTTCAATATCAATCTCTGATGACCAGGCAAAGCTGTCCCTTAAGCACATATCTACGCCCGGTGAACCGGCTAACTGGCGGGCATCACCGGATGACGGATTAATTAGTTGGGGTGTACCTATGTGATAAATACCCGAGGGCCAATCATGGTCATTATCAATTAAATTGCATTTACCCGAAATATCAGCTATCCCACCGGTTCTGTTATCAATCCCTGAAGAATTGGTAATGAGTGAGTTTTGAATGTTAAGTAAACCGGCCAGCATGACAGTTAAGTAAGAACCCGTGTTGCTGTTTGGTATATTGTTGTCAGCCACGGTTAGGTGACTAACCAAAAACGCATCGTTATTGTGATCGGATCTAAGCATGGCATTTCCAACGTTTCTAATCATCCCCACACGATTTAACCTAACATCAGAACCTGCATTGGTAGTAATCAAACCTGTGGCCACTGTAGTTGGAGCAATATAATTGCTGAGTTCAATCACAGTTCTTTGCAGTTGAATCATTGAATTTTGAACTTCAATGACTGATCTCATATATTGAGAGTTTTGTATTTCAGAACAGCGGAACAGCAAATTACAATCAGTGGTTTGATCCATGATTAACTGCAGTGTAGCTGTACCCCCATCTTGCGCAAATATAGCTGCTCCCTGGTCTGCAGAATTGTTATTAAAATGCGTATTTTGTAATACCACAAAACCTGTACCATTAACAAAAAGTCCGCCACCTCGGGTGGTTGAATTGTTGTCAATTATCACTCGGTTGGCACGACCATCAGCAAACAGTTCACCGCCATTATCGACATAAACACCACCGCCTTCTAGGGCTTCGCCACCGCCACTGTGCGCACCTCCGATGATCCTCATGCCATCTTTAAGCTCAGCATAACAGCCGGTGGAGACAAACAAGTTGCCGCCTTTTTGGGCCCGGTTTTTTTCTAATTTACCGTGAATAATGACAGACGAGTTGGCTTCAGTACATCGTACGCCACCACCCATTGGATTATTAATGTTTTCATTAAACCTAATGAGGCTATCGGCTAAAACTTCTACAGTGGCTCCGCGACCGACATCCAAACCTGAAAACCCGTTGTTATTAATATCAACATTATCCAGCTGTACAAATACATTGCCTCGAGCAACCACGCCTCGGCTGTCATTAAAAGCCAGTATTAAATCCTTTAAGATAATGGTTGAATTTTGTGTAGAAAAATCAATGGTGAAGGACGAGGTTGTTGAGCTGCCCACAAAGGTACGTCCTGACTGGCCACTAAAACAATCTGCATAGCCACCGGCTACAGTTATTTGTGTACTACCAATTTCATCACCAACCTGGATGGCACCGAGGCCGCCGGTATAATCAATGGTGCTGGTTAATCTGATTTCATCACTGGCGGTACCGTTTAACGCGGCCACGGCTTCTGCCGAATTATAAGTTGGAAAAACATTGCCTCCGGTACAGGCAGGAGAATCACCCACCCATAAGATATCGGCTTGTATTGAATACGAAGAAGCCAATAATATGAATACAAGACTGAATTTAAAAATTTTCATGGGTCTACCTAATTTCTATTAATTAATAAGACATACGGACTCTTACCACAAAATGCGCCAGGTTTTTTAAATGAATTATTCTGGGGCAGTAATAAATATCAATCTGCAATACCACCTACACCTGTCTTATAAAACCTTGGTCAGAAATTGGATGTCATTGGCTAATTGAGTTTGATTTGATATGTGTTTTTAGGCATATTGTTGGGTTAGTAAAATCTATAAAGCCAACAGTTGCTTATTTCATGAATGTACCGCTGGTAAAAACAGACCATTTCAGTGTCTGTGAATTTATTAAGATTTGTCCCAGAGCTGTATTCAATTGTTTCTGCGTTGTGGTTATATTGTTCTAAAAACACTTTTCACTTTCATGCCATGGTATATTTATATATCGCTGATATGACGCAAAAAAAATGAATAAACTTAACAATAGTCATTGCCAATTTTTGTTCAAGCAAACTGGCAAAATAATTATCGTTGTATTACTGTATACTTTGGCACCAAATGCAGTGGCCGCTAATAAAGGTAATGTCTCTGCGGCAGTGACCACCTTGATTGTTGGGGCCGTCATTGCGGTTCTGATTTCGCTGACTTTTGCCCTACAAAAAAATCAAGATGGGAAATTGGTGGGTGTAAAAACAGGTAAGTTTTTTTTACTGGCATCGATTTTATTGCTGATTGTTTTCGTTACGGCCACAGCAGCATTTTTTATATTTATGTGAGCTTGAAAATAATTATTAGATGAACAAAGTTAATTGCGTTCAGTGACTGCAATTGGTAAATGACCGGAAATTTGACTGGTGCCAGTAAATACAACCCAATTATTAAATTGTCTATACGGTGTGACTGGGGTTAAAAACCGAAGATTGATTCCTGCCTTGTTGTTTTGATTGGTACATGGCTGAATCGGCCTGCTGAATCCAGTCTTGAGAAGATTGCATAGATGCATTGATGAGAGAAATGCCAATACTTACTGTGGCATGAATGGGGTTGTTATTAAAGTTGATTGGTTGCATTTCAATACTTTGGCGCAAACTTTCCGCAAATTCCATCGCTTTATCAGTGGCAGAGTTGTGTAATAAAATCAAGAACTCTTCACCGCCATAACGACCACAAGTATCACTTTTTCTGACTCTGTCATTGATGATTTGTGCCACGCGATTTAATACATAATCACCGGCAAGGTGACCATAAGTATCGTTAATCTGTTTAAAATGGTCGATATCAATCATTAATAAGATACGATTATTATTGTTATCTCTTAAAAACAGCTCAAACTCCTGATCCAGACGGTTTTGTAAATATCGGCGATTAAACATATTAGTTTGATCATCCATTCTGGTTAATGTTTGGAGTTTTTTGCCGGAAGCCGCTAACGCACGTGCATCACGTTTCGTTCTTAAGATTAAAATACCGATAAAAATACCAAATAAAATTAATAGCCCTGTCAGCCATTGAAATTGGGTAAGGCGGTATTCAGCTAACTTGATATTCTGGTTTTTTTCATCAAGCAGGGTCTGTAACTCGGCCCTAACTGCATTCACTTGTAGTTGCTGTGATTGTAAAACATGATTGTAACGGTGCCACCAATAATCATTAAATGTATTCATGGCTTTTAAGAAATTTTGTTCATTAAATGCCAGATGCGCTTCAAGATACTGGGGTAGGGCGTATTGTTTTAGTTCCGGACTGTTTAAAAAGTCATAGAGTCGTTTATAAGTGTTTTCTGCACGTTCAAATTCGCCGGTGTAGGCAAGAGCAATGGCTTCATAATAATCGATAAAGTTCTGCCAAAAGATCTGAGGGGTGTAGCCGGAAGTTTTTATGTTATCGGTTAGTTTAATAATGCCTTGATAATTCTTTTCTTGATCAAGTTGTTCAATCATTCGTGCCTGGGCAAAAAACAATTCTTCAGCATTATTATTTTCTTCAGCTATCTGTAACTGAATTTCAGCACACTGTCTTGACTTTTCAGTCATACGGCGAAAATGATAGTAATAACCGATGTTGTGTATGATTGTGGATCTGTTGACAGGGAGATGGTGTTCATTTGCATAAGCAAGTAATTTGTTTGCATAGAACAGCATATTGTCGATTTGAGATTGAGAAGATGACAGCGCTTTTATAATGAGAAATTCGTAAGGAGTTTTAATGTTTTGCTCTTTGATTTTTGTTAAATGGTTGATGAGAATTTGTTCCCGTGAAAACTTAAATGCTTCCGGTGCCAGGATTAATAAAATGATGTCGAGCTGTAAATTCTTTGCATCTAGAGGGCTGGTGTTTAAAGCGGCTTTTTTGTCTAAAATAAGTTGATAGTATTCCTGACTTTTAAAATTAATCTTTAATTTTTTTGCGGCTAAAAACAAATCAGCAATGTATTTGTCGTCTTGATTATTTATTTGTATTGCATGTTGCTCTAATTGCTGCGCAAGTGGAATGAATTTTTTTTGAAATCCATCTGAAAAATATACATTTACAATCAATCTAAGAAAATTTGATCTTTCCGCGTCTGTAAGATTTGTGTTTAATTTGGATTCGAAAACAGGCCCCAGACGATTAATGTCAATATCAGCACTTTTGGCCAGCAGCGATAATGTGCCATCCAATGTGTTGTCTTCTGTTGCCATGGCGTTAAAAGACATCACATATAGATAAATGACGAATAGGAAAGTGTACCTGTGTGTTTGTGGAGTTTTCACAAAAAGTATTAAGTAAATAATTAATGAATTGATTATAGTAATGTTTTTAATCAAATTAAAAGTTTATTATTAACGATAACAACATTAATAAACTGATTGAGAAATCATTTATTTAAAATAGCGTCTTATAGGGCGCAATGTAAATGATAGGCAGCTTAGGGTGAATGCTCTATAATATTATGTCACAATAACGACAATTGATACTTACAGAGAATACTATGGCAAAGAAGAAAACATTAAAACAAGCATCTGAAGAGAAAAAATCACCACAAATGGCAGAGAGTCTTATGGGTTCGGCCAATGAAATTTGGCTGGCGGGTTTGGGTGCATTTTCTAAAGCGCAAACCGAAGGTAAGAAAATCTTTGATAAGTTAATTGAACAAGGTAAAGATTTTGAACAGGCTTTTAAAACGCAATCTCAGAAAGCCAGCAAAGACATCAGGTCTTCTGTGTCTGACACGGTTGGTTCCGCTAAAAAGAAAGCATCGGAAAGTTGGGATAAACTGGAAAATGTCTTTGAGACACGGGTGGAAAAATCGTTACATCGTCTGGGCGTGCCAACCAATGATGAATTGAATAAGCTGGTTGATCGTATCGAAAAACTGACAGCTCAGGTCAGTGAATTAACGGCCGAAAAAAGTGCTGATAAAAAATCCAGCGCGTCCAAAACTACCAAGAAAAAAACGACCAAAAAGGCCGCAAAGAAAAAGACGGCAAAGAAAAGTTCAGCCAGTCAGAGTAAAACCGCTGATAAGAAATCAAGCAGTCAGGCGAAATCAAGCAAAAAAACGACTAAAAAGAAAACCAGTAAGAAAACCACCAAAAAATCTTAAATCAGCACACGTCTTAAAAGCCGGTATTCAGCCGGCTTTTATACTTTGTTCTAATTCAGTTAAAGAATGATCCAATCGTTCACGCCAGCCATAAGTGGCCTGCGCATATGTCATATAATCATCTAAAGTGCGCTTCTGGACTTTAAGTTTATGTAGATCAAGTTGTAAACCGTGGCGTTTTAGAATGGGTGTCAGTTGTTGTTGCTGTTTTTGCAGATGATGACGTGTTACCTGGTAGGCATAGGCACACAATTCATCTCGATGTGAATAACTGAATAGGTTTGAAGTAAATAATCGCTCATCTTCAGTATCCGGCTCAGCCAATAAAATATCTGCCGTTGGATACAGTGACTCATATTTATCCAACCCTGATTTCAAACGGGACTGCACAATGGAACGAAAGGTTTGTGACAAGACCATGGGCAAACCACCTGTTTCCAAGCCTTTTTGGGCGGATTCCGGTGCCCGTGAAAAAGGCACAATGGGATTAACCGCCAACAATAATTGGGTGTCTTGTTTGAGTGCCGCCGAGGCATTCATGGTGCGACGCAAGGCGCCATCGACATAATATTTGCCGTTGATATTGACCGGTGCATATAAACCCGGCAAGGCGGATGAAGCTTGCACAGCTTTGGAAATCGGGACCTCTTCATGACTGCCAAGCCCAAAACCGGCAATTTTGCCGGTATTTAATTCACATGCGACAATATAAAGTTGTTTTTCAAGCTGCCTGAAATCATTGCTCTGGCCATGCTCAGTCAGGACTGATTTTAAAAAATGTTCAAGTTTTTTATTGTTAAAAACACCTGTAGGTAAAGCGGTTCCTAAACTTTCCAATAAATCTACCACGCCGGTTTTTAATGGGTTTTTAGCCCATTTAAGAAGTGTTTTTGTCAATAAACCGGGCGATTTGGCGAGATTAACAATGTAATCCCGGTAGGCGGGTTGTAAGAAATGATCGGGATTGAAAGGCGTTAATGATTGCTTATCATATATAAAAATTTGTACCATTTTTCGCAAGGATATGCCGTTGGCTAAACCGGCTGCTAAAAAAGCCCCGGAGCTGACACCCACATAAATATCTAAATCATTCATGGAGATGTCTTCAATGTGATCTTCCAGTGCGCACAAAGCGCCCAATTCATAAAAACCACCCAAAGGGCCGCCGCCGGCCAGGGCCAAGCCAAATTTGTGGTTACTGCTGACAGGGTCAGCTGCTGGTTTAATCGTTATCATGGTGCTATTATAATCAAAAAATGAAAGATAAACCATTGTCGGGCTCATACGGTGTCCGGTTAAAAATATGATAAGATGAGGTAAAAAAAGAGAAGGATTTAAGCGTATGAAAATCAAGCTTTTATTGGTTGATGACCATGACATCGTCAGAACCGGTATCAAGATGGTTATTGAGAAGATGGCTGATATTAAAATTATTGGTGAGGCCACCAACGGACAACAGGCCATCGATATGGCACAGGATTTAAAACCCGATGTTGTCCTGATGGATATTAACATGCCACGCATCAGTGGCTTAGAAGCCACCCGTCGAATAGCCCAATCCGATCCTTATATTCGCATTATTATTTTAACTATTCATGCCCAAAACCCTTATCCTAAACAATTGTTGGATGCCGGGGCCACCGGCTATTTGACGAAAGGCTGTGCGGCAGAAGAGTTAGAAAGCGCCATTCGTCAGGTGTACGCGGGTCAACGTTATGTGGGAACCGATATTGCGCAGCAAATGGCCTTGTCCATGTTGCCCGGTGGTAAAAATGATTCGCCATTCGATATCCTGGGTGATCGAGAAATTGAAGTGGTGATGTTGTTGGTGCGGGGTAAAAAGGCCAAGGAAATTGGTCATATACTGGGATTGAAGGAAAAAACTGTGGCTACCTATAAATACCGTATTCTGGAAAAACTGGATGTCAATAATGAGGTTAAATTAACTCACTTAGCCATTCGGCATGGTCTTTTGGAGGCCAAAGAAATTAACCAGGACGATTAATCTCACATAATAAGGAATTGTTCTTTTAATAAGACATTCAATCGGTTCAGATAATGGATGTCTTATGACCAAAGAATGTTGTACAATGCGCTCAAATTTCATGTTGGTGCTTCATAGATTTGTCAGAAGCGGCCAGCGTGACGATAAATCGCTAAAAAAGCTTAAAAATAGCTGTTAACTCGGGTTGTTTTCCTATAAAATTGCCCGTCTTTTTTAGTGCCCTGAATTTTTTGAGGTAATTATGGTTAAAATTAAACTGGTTAGGCACGGTGCAAAACGCGCGCCTTTCTATAAAGTTGTGGCCACCGACTCGCGTAATGCGGGTGACGGTAAAGCATTACAGCGTTTGGGTTTTTACAACCCAATGGCGCGTGGACAGGAAGTGAGATTGAACTTGGATGTTGAAGGTATCGAAGCTTGGGTGGCGAAAGGCGCACAGGTGTCCGATCGTTTAAACACATTAATGAAACAACAAGCGCAACAATCTGCTTAATATTGTGAGCGATGACTTGTTAACCGTTGGTAAGATAACGGGTCATTTTGGTGTTCGAGGCGGGGTGAAGGTTTTTTCTTATACTCGGCCCATGGAAAATATTACACGTTACCAACAATGGTATGTGGGTGAACGTATATACAAAGGAATCAAGGCCAAAAAGCACGGCAAAACCATTGTTGCTGAGTTGCCTGATGTCAACAACCGTGAACAGGCTCAAGCGCTGATAGGTCTAACAGTGTCAGTCAGTGAGTCGCAGTTAAGCGCACTGTCAGATGATGACTTTTATTGGCATCAGTTAATTGGATTAACTGTCATTGATCAAGATGATCAGGTATTGGGTTGTGTTGAGTCTTTGTTTGAGACCGGAGCCAATGATGTCATGGTGGTTAAACGGCAAGGCAGTGACAAGGATCAAATGCTGATTCCCTATTTGTTCGGTCAAACAATTGATCGTGTGGATTTGTCGGCCTCAGAATTGCGGGTGAATTGGACTGATTTAGATCAATCCAAAGAAAGATGAACTTTAATGTTATCACCTTATTTCCGGAAGCGCTGGAGGATATGTTGTCCTTTGGTGTTATCGGCCGTGCCATAAAAGATAAGCGGACAAAGATTACTTTCTTTAATCCCCGGGACTGGTCAGAAAACAAGCACCGCAGGGTCGATGATCGACCATTTGGTGGCGGTGCCGGTATGTTGATGATGTATGATCCGTTATACCGTACATTAATGGCCATTAAGGATCAGGATGCTGACACCCGGGTGATTTATTTATCGCCACAAGGTCAGCCACTGAAGCAGCCGGTTTGTAATCAACTGGCGACAGTAAATAGCATCACCTTGCTGTGCGGTCGATATGAAGGCGTGGATCAGCGTTTTATTGATGAACATGTAGATCAGGAATTGTCCCTGGGAGATTATGTTATCAGTGGTGGTGAATTGGCCGCTGCAGTTTTAATTGATGCGGTCTCCCGGCAGATTCCGGGTGTATTAGGTGATGAAACATCAGCCCAGGATGATTCATTTATGACAGGTCATTTGGGTTATCCGCAATTTACGCGGTCAGAAATTTTGGGACAATCAGGTGTCCCTGAGGTTTTGTTAAGTGGTGATCATAAAAAGATTGCTGCCTGGCGAGTGGCACAAGCCCTCGAACGGACAAAACAACGAAGACCTGATTTAATGGAAGGCACCTCTGAGGGTTCACAATGACCGCTCACGTGCCCATAAAGTAATGAAAGACTGTCAAGTGGTCTTGAAATGATTGAAGAGAATAAATCATGAGTGACATTATAAAAGAATTAGAAGCGGCTCAATTACGCAGTGATTTGCCGAAAATTAACCCCGGTGACACCGTTGAAGTGGGTGTTAAAGTGGTTGATGGTAACCGTGAACGTGTTCAGAATTTTGAAGGCGTGGTTATTGCAGTGCGTAACCGTGGTATCAATTCAGCTTTTACAGTGCGCAAAATTTCATACGGTGAAGGGGTCGAACGTGTGTTTCAAACCCACAGTCCGATGATTGCCGGTATTAAAGTGAAGCGTAAAGGTAAGGTACGTCGTGCCAAACTGTATTATTTACGTGGTCTTGAAGGTAAAGCTGCGCGTATTAAAGAAAAGCTGGGCGCAAAAAAATAACACGATAAGAGAGAATAGTTATGTCAAGAGTATGCCAGGTAACTGGAAAAAGAACCGTCATGGGAAACAATGTATCCCATGCCATGAACAAAACTCGCAGACGCTTTCTGCCAAACATTCAAACCCATCGTTTTTGGGTTGAAAGTGAAAATCGTTGGGTCAGGTTGCGCGTTTCATCTAAAGGTATGCGAGTGATTGATAAGAAAGGTATTGATGCCGTTTTGGCTGAAATTCGCCACCGTGGAGAAAAGGTGTAATTATGCGAGATAAAATCAAATTGGTGTCAAGTGCCGGTACCGGTCACTATTACACCACCGATAAAAATAAGAAAAACACACCTGACAAAATGGCCATTAAAAAATATGACCCGGTTGTCAGAAAGCATGTGATTTATAACGAAAAGAAAATTAAGTAATTTTTTTTAGCGGTGGTGGTTTTCAAACCACTGCCTAATGTCTATAAAGGCCAGCATTTATAACTGGGTGCTCGTGGTAATAACGGGTTGTTATGATGGGTCTTTGTATTGAAATAACCCTAACAATAGGAAAATAAACTATGGCAAATGTAACTGTCAAACAGCTGCTGGAAGCTGGTGCTCACTTTGGGCACAACACCAGATACTGGAATCCTAAAATGGCCCCTTACATCTTTGGCGCCAGAAACAAAATTCATATCATCGATTTGCGTGAAACCCAATCATTATTTAACGATGCGTTAAATTTTATGGGTACCATTGCTTCCCGTCGCGGTAAAATTTTATTTGTCGGTACCAAGCGTGCTGCCAGTAAAGCCATTCGTGAAGAAGCTGATCGATGTGGGATGCCGTTTGTATCTCACCGTTGGTTGGGTGGTATGTTGACCAACTACAAAACCGTTAAAGCCTCGATTAATCGACTCAAAGACATTGAAGCCATGCAAGAAGATGGCCGCATGGATCGCTTTGTGAAAAGAGAGCAATTAGCGATGGATCGTGAACGTGCTAAATTAGAAAGAACATTGGGTGGTATTAAGGACATGAAAGGTTTACCCGATGCCCTTTTTGTGGTCGACACTAAATTTGAATCTATTGCTATTAACGAAGCCAAAACATTGGGTATTCCGGTTGTGGCTGTGGTCGATACCAACAACTATTATAAAGATGTTGAGTACATGATTCCGGCCAATGACGATGCCATGAAAGCCATTCGTCTTTATGCCGCTACCGTGGCTGATGCTATTTTAGAAGGTAAAGCGTCAATGCAGATTTCAAGTGGTGATGATGCATCTGACAAGCAGGAAAAACCAGCTAAAAAAGCCAAAGAAACCAAAAAAGTCGCTGCTAAGAAAGATACGGCCAAAGCGGACAAAAAAGACGACGAACCTAAACAAGCTGAGTCTCAGGAAGACAGTAAAGATAAAGCTGATAAAGAAGAGTCAACCAAAGAGTCGTCTGAGTCGGAAGAAAAAACGACTAAAAAGGTAACTAAAAAGAAAACCACCAAGAAGAAGACGACCAAAAAGAAGACCACTAAGAAGAAAACAACCAAGAAAAAAACCACCAAGAAAAAAGTAGCCAAAAAAGAAGGCGACGAGTAACTTAAGGTTTTAGGCCGGATTGAGTTACAATCCGGCCAGTATATTAATATCTGACCGCAGTTTTATAACTGCGGTTTATACATAGTGAGGTAATGATTATGAGTATTACAGCTGCAATGGTAAAAGAATTGCGTGAAATAACCGGTGCCGGCATGATGGAATGCAAAAAAGCATTGGTTGAAACGGATGGTAACATTGAAGTCGCCGTCGAAAATTTAAGAAAATCAGGTGCCGCTAAAGCTGCAAAAAAATCTGGACGAGTGGCTGCTGATGGTATTATTAAAGTTGCCACATCAGATGATGATAAAACAGCGTATATTGCTGAAATCAACTGTGAAACTGACTTTGTGGCCAAAGACAGTAATTTCCTGCAGTTTGCTGACACACTGATCCAAACGGCATTAGATAACGATGTTGATTCAATCGAAGCTTTAATGGCATGTGAAGTTGATGGCAAAAGTATAGAGCAAGCACGGACTGATCTGGTTGCCAAGATTGGTGAGAACATTCAATTACGCCGAATTCAAAAAGTCACCATTGAAGATGGAGTTGTTGGTACTTACCTGCATGGCAAAAATATTGGTGTGGTTGTGGCAGCAACCGGTGCCGATGATGCTTTAATTAAGGATTTAGCGATGCATGTGGCGGCCTCTAATCCGCAATTTGTTGATGCTGATCAAGTGCCGGCTGATGTTTTAGACAAAGAAAAAGAAATTTTAGTGGCCCAGGCACAGGATTCTGGTAAGCCTGCTGAAATTATCGAGAAAATGGTTGAAGGCCGTATCCGTAAGTATTTAGCTGAAATTACACTGAAAGGCCAAAACTTTGTTAAAGACCCGGATGTAAGCGTCGCTAAATTATTGAAAAATAACAATGCAGATGTGCTAAACTTTGTTCGATTTGAAGTGGGCGAAGGCGTCGAGAAAGGTGAAGATAACTTTGTCGAAGAAGTCATGTCGCAAGCACGTGGAAACTGATACTGATTCATTAAAATATAAGCGCATTCTCCTGAAATTATCAGGAGAAGCGCTGCTTGGTTCCGAGGATTACGGAATAGACCCTGAGGTCATCAACCGATTATCTCATGAAATAAGCCGGGTTCATCAATTGGGCGTCGAAATTGGCATTGTTATTGGTGGTGGTAATATTTTCCGTGGTGAAGGTTTAAGTAAATCAGGCATTGATCGCGTTACCGGTGATCATATGGGCATGTTAGCCACGGTTATGAACGCCCTGGCACTTCAGAATGCCCTGGAAAAACAAGGCATTAAAGTACGCGTTATGTCTGCCATCGGCATCCATGAAGTCTGCGAAGATTATATACGACGCCGTGCTATTCGCCATCTGGCCAAAGGCAATATCACTGTATTTGCTGCCGGCATAGGTAATCCATTTTTTACCACTGATTCAGCGGCCAGTTTAAGAGCCATTGAAATTAATGCTGATATTGTTTTAAAAGCCACTAAAGTGGATGGCATTTATTCTGCCGATCCTGTTAAGGACAAGAACGCTTTTAAATACGATCACTTAACTTATGATGAAGTCATCGAGAAAAAATTAGCGGTGATGGACACTTCCGCTGTTGTGCTATGTCGTGATCGTAATATGCCCATCCGAATCTTTGATATTAACCGTGAAAATGCCTTGATGGATATTGTCAAAGGCAGCAGTATCGGTACCATTGTAACCGCTTAATTTTGGAGTAATTATGATTAATGATGTTGTCAATGAAGCAAAGCAACGCATGGATAAAACCATTGAAGCATTGCGCAATGAATTAAAAGGGGTTCGCACCGGCCGTGCCAATACCAATTTATTAGATGGTATTATGGTTGATTATTACGGTACTGCCTCGGCGTTGAATCAAGTGGCCAATGTGGCTGTTCAAGATGCCCGCACACTCACCGTCACACCTTGGGAAAAAACCATGATTGAACCCATTGAGAAAGCCATTATGGCATCAAATTTGGGCTTAAATCCGGTCAGTGCAGGAATGGTTATTCGCATTCCTTTACCGCCTTTAACAGAGGAACGACGAAAGGAAATGGTTAAAATGGTCGGTCAGATCGCTGAAAATTCTAAAATCAGTATCCGTAATGTCCGGCGAGACGCAAACAGCCAATTAAAAACCATGGAAAGTAATAATGAGTTAACGGAAGATGATTTGCGCGGCGGTGAAAAGCAAGTCCAGGACGTGACCGATCAATACATTAAAAAAGTAGATGACGTGGTATCCGAAAAAGAACAGGAGTTGATGGACATTTAAGAGTCCGGTTGACTGAGGAGTTATGCATGAATGTTCAGCACATCGCCATTATCATGGACGGCAATGGCCGCTGGGCAGCACAAAGAAAGCGCCCTCGAACCTGGGGCCATAAAGCCGGCGTTAAGGCGGTAAAATCCACCCTTAAAGCCTGTGTCAAAGCAGGTATACAGCACCTCACTTTATTTGCCTTTAGCAGTGAAAACTGGCGCCGACCGGAAGCCGAGGTCAATCGGCTGATGAATTTATTCTTACATTCCCTGGAAAAAGAAACGCCTGAATTAATCCAGCAAGGCGTGGCGATTAAATTCATTGGTGATTTAACAGCTTTCTCAGATAATTTACAACACAAAATGAAACATGTCGCCGGCTTACAGCCTGATACATGTCGACTAACTTTAAATGTTGCGGTTAATTATGGTGGGCGTTGGGATATCGTTCAGGCCGCTCGCCAGTGGGCACAGCAGTATGCCGACGGAGATCTGGCGTTAACGGATATGGATCAACAGTCTTTTCATCAGTTGACATGTCTGGCTGACCAACCAGCCATCGATATCATGATTCGTACCGGTGGAGAACATCGTATTTCTAATTTTCTCTTGTGGCAATGCGCTTATGCAGAATTGTTTTTCATCGAGACTCTGTGGCCTGATTTCAATGAAACGGTGTTACAATCTGTCATGGACGATTACCAAAAACGAGAACGCCGATTTGGCCAAACCAGCGAACAAATCAATGCTTAAACAACGAATCATCACTGCTTTAATTTTAGCCCCATTATTTTTACTGGCAATTATTTACGGGCAAAAGTATTTGTTTGAGGTCATGCTGTTATTGATAGGTGCTGTGTCCATTTATGAGTGGTTGAAAATTAACCAATTGCCAGTCCCAATCGCTGTATTGAACGCCTTTATTTTGTCTCTTTTTGCAGCCTATTTAATGCGCTTTTTGCCCCAGCCTGCTATGTATTATGCGTTATTAAGTTTGCTCGCCTGGTTGCCTGCTTTATTATGGCTTCGTTACCACCAATGGGGGTATCAGCAGACCGGATTGCAAATTATGGTCAAAACCATTTGTGGTGTGTTTGCCATCTTACTGTTTATGTTGAGCATGCAACAGCTGCACCAACACCAGATGGGTGTATTTCGGGTGCTTAGTTTGGTTTTTTTAATTTGGGTGGCAGATATTGGCGCCTTTTTTAGCGGCAAAAATTTTGGTCGCCGTAAATTAGCCATTCAAATATCACCGGGTAAAACCTGGGAAGGTGTTATCGGCGCGCAAGTGGCAGTGGTCATTTATGCCATCGTGTTAGCCTTTATGTTTGATTTAAATGCATTGAGGTTGGTGCCCATCATGATGTTGGTGGCTTTACTCTCTGTCATCGGTGATTTGTCTGCCAGCTTAGGTAAGCGACAGGCTCAATTAAAAGACAGTTCTCAGCTATTGCCGGGTCACGGTGGTATTTTAGACCGGTTTGACAGCATGATTATTGCAGCGCCTGTCTATTTGTTGTTGTTGGGTATTTTATGAAACAGGTCGCACTATTGGGGGCCACCGGATCCATTGGTGATTCAACCTTAGCTGTGATTCGTTGTCATCCTGACAAGTTCAGTATTCATACGCTAACAGCCCACCGTAATGTAAAAAAAATTTTAACACTGATTGATGAATTTTCACCCCAAAGGGTGGTGATTACTGATGAAGATGCTTATCACACTGTTCAGAATGCCTGCGCACAGTCAGCCACTGAAATTCATTGTGGTACCTCGGCATTAAATGATGCCGTTCAGGATTCAGCCATTGATATGGTGGTCGCCGGAATTGTTGGCAATGCCGGAATGGCATCGGTGATGTCGGCAGTTCAGGCTGGCAAAACGTTGCTTTTAGCCAATAAGGAATCGATTGTAACGGCGGGTGCTTTGGTGATGCCACTGGCACAAAAAACCGGGGCAAAAATCATTCCGTTAGACAGTGAACACAATGCCATCTACCAGTGCTTACCTGATAATTACCGGATTGGACAGAGGCCGGCGTCCGTGGCACATCTGACCCTAACCGCTTCCGGCGGGCCATTTTGGAATAAGCCCTTGGCAGAATTCAGAACCATCACGCCCGCCCAGGCTGTGGCACACCCGCAATGGAATATGGGTGCAAAAATTTCAGTCGATTCAGCAACCTTGATGAATAAAGGTCTGGAAGTCATTGAGGCCCATTGGTTATTTAACATGCCGGTGGCTGATATTCGCGTTACCATACATCCTCAAAGTATTATTCATTCCATGGTTAATTATATTGATGGCTCAGTGTTGGCTCAGTTAGGCACGCCTGATATGCAAATACCGATATCGCATGGTTTGGGGTTGGGTCAACGATTACCCAATAAAGCCAGGTTATTGGATATAACAACCGTGGGAGAACTGCAATTTTATCCAGCTGACCATCATAAATTTCCCAATCTCAATTTGGCTAAGCAAGCCATTCAATTGGGTGGTACTGCACCGGCTATTTTAAATGCAGCCAATGAAGTTGCTGTGGCGGCATTCTTAAATGAAGAAATATCCTTTACGAAAATTTCCGATATCAATGATAGAATGCTGAATTCAATAACCATAGAAGAGATCGAGTCTGTGTCACAACTCATTGAATTAGACCAATTGGTACATCAACAAACCAAAACTTTAATCAACAGTTTAAGATAATAGCATGATGACGGTGTTAACAAGTCTTTTTTGGCTGATTATTACCTTAGGGGTGTTGGTGACCTTTCATGAATTGGGGCATTTTTTATTGGCCCGTTTATTTGGCGTTAAGGTTTTACGGTTCAGCGTGGGATTCGGGAAGCCCCTGTGGTCACGTTATGATCGTTACGGCACTGAAATTGCGGTGGCTCCCATTCCTTTGGGCGGCTATGTAAAATTATTGGATGAACGGGATTGTGAGGTTAGTGAAGCAGATAAAGAGCTGACCTATAACCATAAACCTGCCTGGCAAAAATTTCTGATTATGTTTGCCGGTCCTGCGTTTAATTTTATTTTGGCTTTCGCGCTCTATTGGATGATGTTTGTGGTGGGTAAGCCGGAAATTAAGCCAACACTTGGTGAACCCGCTAAGCTCATGGCAGAAGCCGGATTTTCAAGCAAAGACCAAATAGTTGCGGTGGATGGCGAACCTGTTAACAGCTGGTCAGATGTGTCCATGTATTTAATCACAGCAGGACTCGATCGTCGAGACATTCAAGTCAATGTAAAAACCGATCGAGGCAGCGAACAAGAAAGAACTCTGGCTTTATCAAAACTGCCTGAAAACACCAAAGAATCTAAAATGATGGCGGCCATTGGTGTACAGCCATGGCGAATGCCGATACCTGCCATTATGGGTGAATTGTCGCCCGGATTACCGGCGGCGCAAGCCGGCTTACAATCAGGCGATCAAATTGTTGCCATTAATGATGAAAAAGTTGATGACTGGTATCAATTAAGTGAACGGATCGGCCAACTTACGCCCCCAATCCGTCTGACCTATGAACGTGAAGGCCAACTTAAAGAGGCTGTAATACAACGTTTCGAGGCAGATCCGGACAATCCCAAGCGTCAGGTTATTGGTATACGACCCATGCAAGTGGATGAAGAGCTCCGACTTTACGCCCGAAGTTTATACTATGATTTGACATATGGACCAATTCAAGCCGTGCCAATGGCATGGCAAGAAATGCTGAAAATAACTGGCAAATCCATTGAGATGATAGGTAAACTGTTGCTTGGCAAAGCCTCCTTAGAAAATCTATCGGGACCGATTACCATTGCTCAGGTGGCGAATGATTCAGCGGCGCGAGGTTTTTCATGGTATCTGTCATTTTTGGCACTGATAAGCCTGAGTTTAGGTATTATCAATTTGCTGCCGGTACCCATGCTTGATGGCGGTCAGATTTTATTTTTGTTGTTTGAAAAAATAAAAGGTGCGCCCTTAAGTGAACGCTTTGAAGTGAGGGCCCAGTTACTGGGCATGATGATGCTGGTTTGTTTAATGACTTTGGCATTTTATAACGATATTTTAAGAACTTTATCATAAAAAATAATTAGTCTATGAAAAAAATAATTTTACTTTTGTTATGGCTGGTATCTGCCGGTGTCTCAGCATTTGAACCCTTTGAGGTTGAAGATATCCGAATTATTGGTGCTGACCGCATTTCTCAGGGAACTATTTTTTCACACTTGCCGATGGAGCGGGGTGATGAGGTTGATGCTCAAATGGTCAGAAGCGGCATTCAACGGTTGTTTTCTACCGGTTATTTTAGTGATATTAAGATGTCAAAAGACGGATCGATACTGATTGTCACTGTTGAGGAACGCCCCGCCATTGCCACCATCAGCATCAGTGGTAATAAGAGTATCAAAACCGAAGAGCTGTTGCTTGGTTTAGAAAATATCGGACTGGCCGAAGGTGAAGTCTTTAATGAATTGGAATTAGAACGGGTCAAAAATGAACTGGTTCAGCAGTTTTTTTCCCGAGGTAAATACAATGTTAAGGTGGAAGCTAAATCCAAAAATTTAGATCGGAATCGAGTGATGATTACCATTCAGATTGATGAAGGTAAATCAGCTAAAATCAAACACATCAAAATAGTCGGCAATACCATTTACAGTGATGAGGAACTGATTGACAGTTTCGAATCTGATACCAGCAATTGGTTGTCATGGTATTCTCAGGATGATCAATATTCCAAAGAAAAATTAAATGGTGATTTGGAAAAATTAAAGTCATATTATATGGATCGTGGTTACGTCAATGCTGAAATTGAATCAGTACAAGTCACGATTAGTCCCGACAAGAAAGAAATCTATATAACGATTAATATTCAGGAAGGTAATCAATTCACTTTCGGTGAACAACAGTTAACCGGTGAACTGATTTACGACAAGGATATTATGCAGCAATATATGTTCACCAAAGAAGGCAATACCTTTGCCCAAAATTTGATTGAAGTGTCCGTTAATAACTTTAAAGGTGTGTTGTCTAATCGAGGATATGCTTTTGCTGAGATTGAACCGGTCTCGCAAATTAATGAAGAAGATAGCACGGTGGATATCACTTATTACGTCAAACCAGGTAAACGGGTTTATGTTCGAAGAATCAATTTTATTGGCAACACTAAAACCAAAGATGAAGTATTGCGACGTGAGATGCGTCAATTTGAAGGTGCCTGGTTTTCACAAGCCCTGGTAGACCGTTCGAAGTTACGATTACAACAAAAACCCTATGTCGAAGAAATTGAAATAGAAACACCCAGGGTACCCGGCAGTGAAGACCAGGTAGACGTCAATGTTATGATAAAAGAACGTAACTCTGGTCAGTTTCAATTCGGCTTGGGTTACTCACAAGTCAGTGGACTTAATCTATCAGGCAGTGTCTCTTTGGCTAACTTCCTGGGCAGTGGTAATTCAGTGTCTGTGGCCGTCAATACCAGTGATTACTATAATCGGGTCAATCTATACTATGAAAACCCTTATTTTACCGATGATGGTATTTCATTGGGATACAGTCTGAATTTTACCGACATTGATCAGGGTGAAGCCAATATTGCCCAGTATAATTCTACCAATGGTAGCCTGGGTGTTAATATGTCATTCCCTTTAACTGAATATGATCGTATCTATACCTCATTGGCTTATGAGCGTGTCTCGTTACGGGCAACCCAGGGCTCCACGGCTGATGCCATTATTGACGAGTTGTTGGATTTGGGCGGTTATGCTTACTTTTGCTTGCCATCAGCGCGACCGGATGATGATGCTGATTTGCCGCCATTAACGGATCAATGTTTTACCGATGGTATTATTCCGCCAGCCACGGGTGAAGAAGGTGAAAGAATTGTTACACCGTACCAATACAGAAGAGCTTTCACCATGTACAAAACCACCGCCCGATGGGCGCGTGATAGTCGTAACCGATTCTTTAACCCAACTCGCGGCGCCTATCATTCGGTTGGATTTGAGGCCAGTTTACCAAGCAGTACAGCTGAATTTTATAAAGTTAATTTAAAAGAAAATATACTGTTTCCTTTGACCCAGAATTTAACGTTATCATTGCGGGGTGAGATTGGATATGGTGAGGGCTATGGAGACACCACAAGCTTACCGTTTTTTGAACATTTCTTTGCCGGTGGTGTGAATTCGGTTCGGGGCTATGATGATAATACTTTAGGACCCAAATCTTTGGTTAATGAGCAACCGGGTCTTTATGATCATTTACCATTGACCTCTCGTCCCGGTGATCCTGTGGGTGGACAATTTAAAGTGATTGGTTCTGCGGAAGTGGTCTTTCCAACACCGTTTGCCAAGGATTCCAACACCGCACGACTGGCCTGGTTCTTTGATGTCGGTAACGTATTTGATTCCTATGATGATTTTGAAGGCAGAGAATTGCGGATGTCGACCGGAATTGCGTTAAAATGGCAGGCGCCGGTTGGTCCGATTGTGATCAGTTACGCTTATCCGTTTAATTCGGATAAATATGATCGTTTGGAACGCTTACAATTTACCTTTGGTAATACTTTCTAAATTATGCGAAATGTGAGTTCACAATATATTCTTATCGTATGTCTCATGGCCCTGGTTTATTCCGGTGCACGTGCCGCCGATAAAATTGGTTATGTCGATATGAATATTTTGATTAATAACTCACCACAAATTCTGGATGCCAATCAGTCATTAACGCGAGAATTTGAATCTCAAAACAATGAGATTTCACAGCAAGAAACTGATTTGCAGGTATTGGAAGAAAGTATTCGTCAGGAAGGTAATTTCATGACCCCGGATGAACTGGCTAAGTTGCAGGAGCGTGCGCGTATTCTGGAGCGTCAGGTACGACGGGCTAAAGAAGACTTAAAAGATGCCATTACCATTCGCAATTCTCAGTTAGTGGACGAAGTCCAAAATGAAATTAAGCGGGTGGTGGCAGACTATGCCAAAGCCAATGGTTATGATGTGATTTTAATTAATGCCATTCTATACGCCAACGAACGTATTGACATCACGGATGAAATTTTGGCTCAATTGCGTACAGAATATAATAATAACCCGCGTCCTTAGGTGATTCCATGACCACTCTGGCACAATTGGCGTCTCATTTTGATTTGTCTTATGAAGGTGATGGTGACGTTGAATTAACACAAGTGGCCACCTTGTCCGGTGCCCGGGACGGCGATATCAGTTTTCTAAGTAATCGGGCTTACCTCGGCGAATTAAGAAATACAGCGGCATCAGCCGTGATTATACCGACTGAATTATCAGACAAATATAACGGCAATAAGTTATTAAGCAATCAGCCCTATGTTACTTTTGCCCAAGTGGCATCTTTGTTTGCGCCTAAACCGGTTCAAACATCAGGTATCCATCCCAAAGCACACATTGATGCCACCGCCGAATTGGCGGATGATGTCAGTATCGGCGCGTTTAGCGTGATATCCGCGGATGTGACAATTGCGGCAGGTGTTCGTATTGGTGATCGTGTGACCATCGGTCCGGGTTGTCATATTGACTCAGGATGCGATATCAAATCCGGCGTGGTCATTGAACATAACTGCCAATTGGGTCATCGGGTTACAGTGTTCCCCGGTGCTGTAATTGGTGCTGATGGATTTGGCTTGGCGCGAGATCGTGACGGTTGGGTAAAAATCCCTCAAACGGGACGGGTCATTATTGGTGACGATTGTAGCATTGGTGCAAATTCCACCATTGACCGTGGTGCCATCGAAGACACCGTACTGGCTGAAGATGTCCATTTAGATAATCAAATTCAAATTGGTCATAATGTTCATATTGGTGCCCATACCGTGATTGCCGGATGTGCAGCCGTGGCCGGTTCAGCTAAAATTGGTGCCAATTGTCTGATTGGAGGTGGTGCCGGTGTTGTTGGGCACATCAGTGTTTGTGATGGCGTCACGATTCAAGCCATGGCGTTGGTAACAAAAAGTATTAACAAACCGGGTGTTTATGGTTCAGTAGCACCCTTGCAGGAAAACAGCCAATGGCGAAAAACAGCGGTCAGAATAAAACAATTGGATGATCTGGCCAGACGGCTTAAAAAAATAGAGAGAATGACTAATGACTGAAGAACAAACGACCCCGAATAGCATTAATGTTGATCAAATCATGGAATTGATTCCGCACCGCTATCCTTTTTTACTGGTTGATCGGGTGCTGGATTATCGAGCCGGTGAATGGATAAAAGCCATTAAAAACATCAGCTTTAATGAACCCCAATTTACCGGTCATTTCCCGGGACACCCGGTCATGCCGGGGGTCATGGTGATTGAAGCCATGGCCCAGGCATCCGGTGTTTTAACTCAGTTAAGTCGTTCAGGACGCAGCGATGATGCCTTATTTTACTTGGTTAAAGTGGATAAAGCTAAATTTAGCCGTGTGGTGGTACCCGGTGATCAATTGCTGTTCGAATGCCATATTAAAAAAGTCATTAAAAACATGACTTTATATCAATGCAAAGCTTCTGTCGACGGTCAACAAGTGGCCAAGGCTGATTTATTATGTGCAGAGAAATCAAAATGATTCACCCAAGTGCCCTGATTGATGACAGTGCCGAGATAGCCGGTGATGTAAAGATTGGTCCATATTGTGTGATTGGAGCCGATGTCAAAATAGGCGCTGGATGTGAGCTCAAGTCTCATGTGGTGATTGGTCCACATACCGAATTAGGTGAGAATAATGTGGTTTACCCCTTTGCTTGTTTGGGTGAGTCACCTCAGGATAAAAAATTCGATGAAGAACAAACACGCCTGAAAATAGGCAGTCAGAACACCATTCGGGAATACGTTACCATGAATCGTGGCACTGTGGATGATCGACAGGTGACAGAAGTGGGTGATGATAACTGGATTATGGCCTATGTACACATTGCCCATGATTGTGTTGTCGGCAATCACACCATTATGGCCAATGCCACCACCTTAGCCGGTCACGTTCATATCGGTGATTATGTCATTTTAGGCGGCTTTACAAAAATACACCAATTTTGTCGTATTGGCGCCCATGCTTTTACCGCCATGGATACCGCCATGCAAAAAGATGTGCCACCGTTTGTAATGGCGCATGGAAGCCCGGCTAAGCCGCGGGCTATTAATTTCGAAGGACTGAAAAGACGTGGTTTTAGTCAAGGCCGTATACGCATGATTAAAAAAGCGTATAAACTTTTGTATCAATCTGACTTGGCCTTAGTTGATGCACTTGATGCCATGCAGTCTCTGGTGTCAGAGTCTTCTGATGTGCAGTCCATGGTCGAATTTATCCAGGCTTCTCAGCGAAGTATTATTCGCTGATGCCTGCAGTTAAGAAGACAATCGCAGTGGTGGCCGGAGAAGCTTCCGGTGAGTTTCTGGCTGTGGACTTAATTAAGCAACTCAAGCTGTTACAGCCCGATGTCCGGGTTTTGGTTATTGGTGGCCCAAGATTTAAAGAATTAGATGTTGAAATAGTGGCCGATAATGCTATTTTTCAGGTGATGGGTCTGGTTGAAATTATCTCTGATTTACCGGCTTTATTAAAAGCCAAAAATCATATTGTCAACATGTTGTTAAACAAAAAGCCGGACTTATTTATCGGTGTAGATGCTCCTGAATTAAACTTTTCTATCGCCAAAAAGCTGCACGGACAAGGTATTCCCGTGGTTCACTATGTCAGCCCTTCGGTATGGGCCTGGCGACCCAATCGGGTGTATAAAATGGCTCGATTTATCGATCATTTATTGACCTTGTTTCCATTTGAGGCGGCCGCTTATAAGGACACCGCCATTAAAACTCATTTTGTCGGTCATCCACTGGCGCAAAACATTCCATTAGAAGTGGATAAAAATCTCTATAAAAAAGCCATTGGTCTTAACCCGGATCGTTTTACAATGGCTTTGATGCCCGGTAGTCGCCGTCGAGAAATTGAATCATTGATGCCTTTTTTTGCCGCCACTGCCCAGCAACTGGCTGAGTCAGATTGGCAAATTGTCAGTAGTTCGGTGAGCCCTGAAAAACAACAAAAAGCAGAAGAAATTGCGCGCCAATATGATGTTGATATTCACTGGTTTGAAGATAGTCAGGCGGTTTTAAAAGCGGCTGATTTTGCGCTGGTCGGCTCAGGCACAGTGGCTTTGGAAGCGATGTTATGCAAAACACCGATGGTGGTGGCGTATAAGATTGCTGCAATGAGTTATCATATTGTGCGATTGTTTAATCTCATGCAATTACCGTATTATTCTTTGCCTAATGTTTTGTATGGAGATTTTCTGGTGCCGGAAGTCATGCAAAATGATTTAACAGTGGATCAGTTGGTGTTAACCACCCGACAAAACCTGGAAAGTAAAAGGCGACATCAAATGGTGGCTGAATTTAGTCGTTTGCATCAACAGTTATTGCCACCTGAAGATAAACAAGCTGGTGACGTACTCAACACCATTTTGGAGACATTATGATAGCCGGAGTTGATGAAGCGGGTCGAGGGCCACTCGCCGGGCCGGTCACGGTGGCAGCCGTTATATTAAACACCATTCCTCAGGGATTAAACGATTCCAAAAAGCTCAGTGAGAAGAAACGTTTAAGTTTACTGTCTGAAATAAAAGCATCTTCAGTGGCCTGGTCTGTGGTTCATGTTTCGCCTGAAGATATTGATGCATTAAATATTTTACAAGCGACATTATGGGGCATGCAGCAAGCAGTACAACAGCTGGACTGCCAGCCAAAAGAAGTACTGGTGGATGGCAATCAAGTCCCAACGCTCGCATTACCTTGTCGAGCCATTGTCGGTGGTGATGGAATAGAAGCTTGCATCTCAGCGGCATCGATTTTGGCAAAATGTCATCGAGATGCTTTGATGCAAGAAGCCCATCAACATTATCCTGATTATGGTTTTAATCAACACAAAGGTTATCCCACCAAATTACATATGGCTGCTTTAAAAAAATGCGGACCTTGTGCCATTCATCGCCGTAGCTTTGCGCCGGTTCGAGCAGCTGAACAACAAGGTATATTCTTATGAATGCACCAGACTTTGTTCATCTCAATGTTCACAGTGAATATGCCATAACCGATTCAACCATTCGCATACCGCAATTGGTTGAAACAGTCCGCGATATGGGCATGACAGCGGTGGCATTGACCGACACCAATAATTTATTTGCGGCGCTTAAGTTTTATCAAGCAGCTAAATCTGCCGGCATTAAACCCTTATTTGGTGCGGATATAACGGTGCATGATCCCGACCTTGACAACGGCACATTTGAAGTCAGTCTTTTGTGTCAAAATCGGACCGGATATCTGAATTTAAGCCGCATTATTTCCCAGGCACAACGGCACAGTGATGATCGGGGTCAGGTGTATGTGGAAAAATCATTTTTACAAACCCATAATGAAGGACTCATTCTGCTGGCTGATTCGATGGCCAGTGATTTTGGTGATTTAATTCAACAGCGTCAGTTAGAACCGGCTTTAGACATGATGGTTGGCTGGAAGTCGATTTTTGGTGATCGGTTTTATGTGGCATTGGCCTACATTGACAGAGCGGATGAACAAGGGTGCCATAATGCCGCGATGTATATGGCAGCCCACCAAAATATTCCCATGGTTGCTACCGGACGCTGCCGATTTTTAAAGGCTGAGGATTTTGAAGCCCATGAAGCGCGTGTTTGTATTAATAGTGGTCATATCGTGGCAGATAATAACCGGCCCCATCATTACACCAGCCAACAGTATTTAAAAAGTCCACAGCAGATGGCACAACTGTTTGCTGATTATCCAAGTCTGTTAACAAATTCACACCACATCGCCCAGCGCTGCAATTTTGATTTTGACAGTAAAGATTATTATCTGCCGGAATTTCCGATACCGGAAGGTGAAACCATAGACAGTTATTTTGCCGGTTTATGCCGAAATCAATTGGCGGAATTTTTAAAGTCTGATTTACGGGACCCTGATTATAGCGATGAGGAATATAAAGAGCGACTTGAGTTAGAGATTAAAGTCATTTTAGACATGGGTTTCCCGGGTTATTTTTTAATTGTATCTGATTTTATTCGGTGGTCCAAAGACAATCAGATTCCGGTGGGTCCCGGGCGTGGTTCCGGTGCGGGCTCGCTGGTGGCCTATATGCTGAAAATTACGGCCCTTGATCCACTGACTTACGAATTACTTTTTGAGCGATTCTTAAATCCTGAACGTATTTCCATGCCGGACTTTGATGTTGACTTCTGTATGGATCGGCGAGATGAAGTCATCGCTTATGTGGCTGATAAATATGGTCACGAAAAAGTCAGTCAAATAATTACCTTTGGCTCCATGAACGCCAAAGCAGTGGTTCGTGACGCCGGGCGTGTATTGGGTTATCCTTATCCGGTCACTGACGGTATTGCAAAATTAATACCCAATGATTTAGGTATGACGTTGACCAAAGCCATGACGGCAGCACCTGATTTGGCGGCTTTGTATGAGGATGATGATGAAGCCAAAGAAATCATTGATTTATCTTATAAACTGGAAGGGCTTAAGCGAAATGTCGGTAAACATGCCGGTGGTGTGGTGATTGCCCCCAGTGCCATCAGTGACTTTTGCCCAATTTATATCGAGCAACAATCCCAAAGTGTTGTCAGTCAGTTTGATAAAGATGATGTTGAAAGTATCGGTTTGGTCAAGTTTGACTTTTTGGGTTTGCGTACCCTGACCATTATTAACTGGGCGGTACAAGCTATTGCTGCAGATTTAGGAAAGCATTTAGACATTGAAAAGCTGCCTTTGGATGATGCCAAAACCTTTCAATTGATGCGCACCGGTAATACCACATCGGTGTTTCAATTAGAGTCACCGGGAATGCAATCCTTGATTGGCCGATTAAGACCGGATAGTTTTGAAGATATTATTGCCCTGGTGGCACTATATCGACCCGGACCATTGGATTCGGGCATGGTCGATACCTTTGTGAAATGTAAGCATGGATTAGAAAAACCCAATTACATGCATGAAGATCTCAGCGAAATTCTGGAGCCAACCTACGGTGTGATTTTATATCAAGAGCAAGTCATGCAAATTGCTCAGGTCTTGGCCGGTTTTACCTTAGGCGGCGCTGATATCTTGCGTAAAGCCATGGGTAAGAAAATTGTTGAAGTCATGGAACAACAAAAGCAGGTTTTTATTGATGGTGCCGTTGAGCGGGGTGTTGATGAAGCGTTGGCTGCGCATATTTTTTCGCAAATTGAAACATTTGCCGGCTATGGCTTTAATAAATCTCATTCAGCTGCGTATGCTCTGGTGGCCTATCAAACCGCTTATTTGAAAGCCCATTACCCGGTCCATTTTATGGCTGCTGTGTTATCGGCAGATTTAAATAATACCGACAAAGTTGCCAAACAACTTTATGATATTCGGGCCATGGGTATCGAGGTCAATCAGCCCGATGTAAATCAATCATTTTATCGTTTTAAAGCCATTAATGGCGCCATTCAATATGGTTTGGGTGCCATAAAAGGTGTCGGTGAAGGCGCCATTGAAGATATGGTCAACGCGCGTGAACAAGACGGCGATTTTACCTCCTTTAGTGATTTATGTGGTCGGGTCAGTCTTAATAAAGTCAATAAACGAAGCCTTGAAGCTTTGATTAAAGCCGGTGCTTTCGATCAGCTGCATGACAATCGCAGCCAATTGCTGGCTGGTATGGAACAGGTTTTGAAAGCTTCAGAACAGCAAAACAAAGACAAACAATCCGGCCAGTTTGATTTATTTGGCAGCAGCCAGGATAACAATGCTTATGCTGAAATTAAACTGCCACCGGCTGAAAAAGAGAACTCATTAGATCGGTTGTTGGCAGAAAAGTCAGTGTTGGGCTTTTATTTAAGTGGCCATCCGATGGATCAAATCCGTGAGTGTCTTCAGCATGTTTTAAGCTTTCCCCTGGATTATTTTCATCAAATGAAAATAAATAGCGAAAAGCCCCGTGATTTTCGTGTTTTGGGCATGGTGGCCGGTGTTCGACCGGGTTTTAATCAAAAAATGAAACTTTTGCTCAATGATAACAGCGGTGACTTTGATTTTACGCTGTCCCCACAGTTGTACGCAGAATATGAAGAACATTTATCACAACATGAAATTATCATGGTGAGTGGTGAAGCAGGCCTGAAAACTTTTAAAGGCCGGAATGGTGAGGCCGATAATGAGGTTTTTGTTGTATCAGTCAATGAGTTGTTAACTTTGGATCAGGCCTTGGCAATGTATTGTAATCACATTTGTCTGGTGTCATTCAAAAACAGTCATCAGTTGATCGATGATTTGACCCGTTTGTGCGAGCAATTTGGTCCCGGAAACACCAGACTTTATGTACACTATCGTCATCAGGAAAAACAAACCAACCTGGAAATTGGTGAACAATTTAGTGTGCGCTGCAACCGGCAGTTTATTGAGCAGGCATTAAGTATGCCTTCCATTCAAAAAGTATTGGCAAAAAAATAGTTTACGAATCCGCTGTTGGAACGTTATTTTGTTGGTTATGATAGTTTAAACCGTGGTCATCAACAATAACTTCAAAAACCATATTTTTGCCCAGACGTTTAACCAGATGTTTGATATTTAGTTCTTGTTGTTGGGTCATTTTGTCACCATAATCAACGCTAATAGTGGGGTTTGATTTAAGTATACCGATGGCGACATCTTCTGTCATTTGCGCTGCTAATTTTGTCTTGAATTGTTGCTTTCCGTGTTTTATTTGGATCTGAATAATTTCATGCTGACCAATGTAATTTAAATGTAAAGTTATTTTGGGTTGGCTAAAACGATAAGCGTGTTGACCCAGCCACCAGGCCGTGCCGGCATGAGGAATCCAGGCGCTGATTAAATCGACACCAAAATTGCGAATTAATAACATCAGTAAAGCAAAACCAAAGGCACCAAAAGAAAACAATAACAGTATCGAACGAAAAAAGTCCGTGACGCTGAGTTTTCCGGGCGTGGTATCGGGAATATAAACCCACAGCAACACCCAAAACAAAGCGACTAAGATAAAGAAAGAGACTGATTTTCTAAACATGGCTTAATCTTGTTGGTTAAACGGGTGGTGCTTAAATCGTTCCGCGGTGTCCTTATTAAAGCTGGTTTCAGGAGGTTTTAGTCCCCGGCTGTGTTCTTTGACTAAAGTCGTTAATAATTGAATATGATCACGGCTGTCATTTAAAGCAGGAATGTAGCTATAGGATTCACCGCCGGCGTCGATAAAGTAGTCACGATTTTCAATTGCAATTTCTTCTAAAGTCTCTAGACAATCAGCGGCAAAGCCAGGACAGATAACCTGAACAGCTTTGATTCCCTGATCGGGTAATGCTTTCAGACTGGCATCGGTATAGGGTTGTAGCCAGGGCTCCCGACCGAAGATAGACTGAAAACTGACCTGGTACTCATCTTCTCTTAAACCCAGCTTTTCGGCCAATAACCGGCCTGTTTTATGACATTCACAATGGTAAGGGTCGCCGTTGTGTAAATAACGCTGTGGAATTCCGTGAAAAGACATCAGCAAGAACTGTTTGCCATGTTGTTTCTGGTGCACCCTTACACTTTGGGCCAGGGCTTCAATATACAAATCATGGTCATGGTAGTGACTAATGAAACGGATATCCGGTAACCAGCGGCGTTGTTGGTAAGCATTGGAAACCGCATCAAAAATAGAAGCGGACGTGGACGCTGAATATTGCGGATACAAAGGTAAGATGATGACTGATTCAGCCCCTTGTTTTTGTAAACTGTCAAGTCCTGATTCGATGCTCGGGTCGCCATAACGCATGGCTAATTCAACAATGTATTCTGCGTCTAACTCTTGTTGTAAGGCGTGATGTTGCAATTGGCTGATGTGCATCAAGGGTGAGCCTGTATCAGGGCCCAACTCATCCCAAATACTGGCATAGGCCTGGGCTGATTTTTTGGGTCTGATATTAAGAATAACAGCATTTAAAATAAAAAGCCAAAGCCAACGCGGACCTTTAAATTCAACCACACGCGGGTCAGAAAGAAACGTTCTTAAATAGGTTTTTAAAGCGGCTTTGGTGGGTGCCTCCGGTGTGCCTAAATTGACCATGAGAACACCAATTTTTCGTGGTTCGCCATGTTGATAATGTGGGCTTTTGTATTCCATTAATGATTTAAGGCTATAAAAATATCTATTGTAACGGCTGATAGCGAAAAAAACGTCAAAAAGGTTTATTCTTAGGATTTTATTGACGAAACATTGACGCTTATCATTGATAATAAGCTTTGACTTGTTAAAGCTGAAAATGTCGCCACATTAAATTTATGAATATCGTAAACAATGGATTCTTGATTATCATGGTCTTGTTTCTGACGGCTTGTCAGGAAAAGAATGCACCGGATACTTCAAACAAGACACAAGCAGAACCCCAACACAGTGAATTTGTGATTATGGCCTTAGGTGACTCCCTAACAGAAGGTTTGGGCGTCGATGAAAACCATAATTATCCTGCGCTATTGCAACAAAAGTTACATGATGACGGGTATCAGAATGTTGAAGTCGTCAATGCCGGATTGAGCGGTGAGACCAGCACCGGATTGGTCAACCGACTGGATTGGGTAATGCAATTAAAGCCTGATCTGACCCTTTTAAATATAGGCGCCAATGATGCCATGCGGGGTTTGGATTTGGCCTTAACTGAACAAAACATTCGCACCATTATAAAAACCCTGCGTAACAATGACAGCGATGTGATTTTAGCAGGAATGGAAATTTACGATAATTTGGGCCGGGAATATGTGACCGGTTTTAAAGCCATGTATCCACGCATCGCCGAAGATATGGACGTTACTTTTATTCCCTTTTTTTTACAGGGTGTGGCCGGACAGCCACAATACAATCAAGCAGACGGTATTCACCCCAATTTAGCCGGCTATCAAGTGATTGTGGAGAATAATATACTACCGGTCGTTAAACAACACTTAGACATTAAACCATGACAAAACAACAATCAGCGGTTCTTGTGGCCGAACATTTAAGTAAATCCTTTCAAATCGATCAAACCGATATTTCCGTTATCAAAGATGTGTCACTACAAGTCAATGCCGGTGAGTTTGTGGCCATTATGGGTAAATCGGGTTCCGGTAAATCAACCCTGTTGAGTTTACTGGCCGGTTTAGATTATCCCGACAACGGCCGGGTGTTATTAAACCAAGATGATTTAACCGTCATGGATGAAGAGCAGCTGGCATTAAAACGGCAACGTGATATGGGATTCGTTTTTCAGTCTTTTCATCTTATTCCAACATTAACCGTGGCCGAAAATGTGGCTTTTCCATTACAAATAGCCGGACAACCTGATTCCGGTCGGGTTGATGAGCTCATTGAAGCAGTGGATTTAAATCACCGACGGGACAGTTTGCCGCATCAGCTTTCAGGTGGTGAAAAACAGCGCACCGCATTGGCCAGAGCCCTGGTGTCAAAACCCAGTATTGTCTTTGCCGATGAACCCACCGGAAATTTAGACCAAAAAAACGCCGCACAGGTGATGGATTTATTGATTAATTTACAGCAAAGTTTTGGTAGTGCCCTGGTGGTGGTGACCCACGATCAGGCAGTGGCAGATCGCGCTGATCGGGTAATTACCATTGTTGACGGGCACACTGTATGAGTGCCGGTTTATCCCGAAAAATGCTGAACCGCGCCTGGTTTGGACGCCCGGTGTATCCACTGTTATTTGGTTTTAGTTTGTGGATTTCCTTGGCGGCTTATCTCAGTCTGGATTCGTTGCAGCAATCGGTGGATGATTACATAGCAAGTAATCAAGTATCCATGGTGGGTGGTGATTTAATTATGACCACAAGACAGCCCTGGCCGGATGATATTGAGCAAAAAGTGGCTGAATTAGATGAGTCCAATGTGGTTTATGATTATCAGTTTAATGCCATGCTTTATGGCAATGAGCAATCATTACTGGCGCGCATTAAAGCAGTGACACCCACTTACCCCTTATATGGACAGGCCACAGTGGCCTCCGGTCAAAATCTGTGGCAGGCAGTCAAACCAGGTCAGGTGGCGGTGGAAGCCCAGGTGCTCAGCGGCTTAAATCTATCGGTCGGTGATCAGGTACAGTTGGGTGAAGCTTCTTTTGTTATTGCCGATGAATTAACAGGCGAACCGGATCGACCTTTAACCGCATTCGGTTTTGGGGCCCGGGTATTAATGCATGCCAGTGACTTACCCCAAACTGAACTGATGGGGCAACGCAGTCGGATTGGCTTTCGAATTGAAATGGCGCTTGAACAGTCGCAGCTGGAAAGTTGGAAAGAAGCGCTGACAGCCGTGATTGGTAATCAGGAAATTAATATTCGAACAGCGGCTGAATCTGATACCGCCTTAGCCAATGTCTCCACAAATTTTCTGGTGTTTCTTAAATTATTGGTGGTGGCGGTTGTGGTGTTATCCGGGGTTGGACTGTTTAGCGTTATGAAGGCATTTATCCGGGGGCAACAAAACAGCAATGCCATTCGCCGGGCTTTGGGTGAACAAATGGCTCCCATTAAGCAGTCATATTACCGGTTATTTATCGTGATGGCTTTGCTGTCAGCGCTGGTCGCTTATGGGCTCAGTGTTCTGTTTTTGCTGTTCTCACAAAACTATTTCAGCCAGTTTTTACCTGCAGATATTGACATTCATGTTGCCTGGCAAAGTGTCATCAAAATAACGGTTATCGCCGTGGCCATGACGCTTCTGGTGAGCTATCAGAGTCTGCGACTATTGGCTCTGGTTAAACCGGTGGCGGTGTTACAACAACAGAAAATACCCCGCAATCAACAAACACGGGCCTGGGGCTGGTTAACCACTGTGGTTATGGCAGTCTTTGCCTTAATGGTTGTTGAATTAGATGACTTGTGGCGAGCCATCCAACTCACAGGCGGTCTGATGGGTGTGTTATTGCTATTTTGGTTGTTCAGTCTGGTACTTTTGAGGGGGCTCAAGTGGATGGTCAATCACCGTTGGATTAAACATTGGCTGACTCGTCTGGCGGTGCAAAATGTTTTCCGTAAGGGAAATCATTCGGTGTTGTTTTTTACCACATTGTCGTTAGCGGTCATGGTGATGATGCTGGTGGCTTTATTGAATCACAGCATTGATCGACAACTGATTAGCACCTATCCCGAAGATGCCCCGAATATGTTTTTATTGGATGTTCAAAGCCAACAGCATGAAACCTTAAATAACATGATTAATGCCCCTGTGACTTATTATCCGGTGGTGCGGGCCCGAATAAAATCAGTTAACGGTGTCAGTACAGAAGTACTGAAAGATCAATTGGGTACATACGATGACATTGGTCGAGTTTTTAACCTTAGTTATGACAATGATTTAATGGCGACCGAATACCTCAAAGCCAGTCGTGAAAATAAGCAATTGTTCAGTGACTGGAACGATGATGCGGTGGTGCCTTTATCAATATTGGCCAGTATTGCTGAGTATTTACAGGTAGACATCGGTGACAACATTACCTTTAATATCCAGGGTATAAACCTGACCGGTCGTATTAGTAGTGTCCGAGCCCGCTATGAACGGGGTCCGAATCCCTTCTTTTATTTTATTTTTCCTCCGGAAGTGTTGGCAAAAGCCCCGCAAATTCAGTTTGCCACTACTCGTGTGGCTGATGAACGGGTGGTGGGTTTACAAACCCGTATTGCCCAAACATTTCCTGGAATTACCACTTTGGACGGTGCCGCGATTGCCCGACAAATTAAGTCTTTTGTCGGACAACTGAGTCAATTGGTGACCTTGTTTACCGGGCTGGCGGTGGTCGCCGGTTTTATGGTGTTATTGACTTCTTTATTATCCACTTCACAAGACCGGCTTCAGGACAGTGCCTATTTTCGATTATTGGGTATGCGCACCCGACACCTGTATGCCATTAACGTCATTGAAATGTCTGTTTTGGGTTTATTAGCAGGTTTTGTGGGTATGGTGTTGGCCATCGCAGTCAGTTATTGGATGATCACCGAGTGGTTTAATTTACAATTCAGTTTACCTGTTAGCACGTTGTTATTAGGTGGTTCGCTGTTGTGGCTGGTTTTGGTGGGTATTGCTTTATTGTATGGTCGTATTGTGATTGGCCGCAAAGTGATGCAACGTATCAGGCAAATGGTTTAGTAGAAAATTGTGTTCCCGGGACTTCAAAGTCTCCAGCATCTTTTATCGCTTTGAGGTAAAATAGCGTCCTTTTGAATAATGGGACAGCAACGATGGGTTTTGGTCAAAATTTCACTTCATTAATGGCATTCAGCCGATATTCGGATGGTCAATGGCAAAAACCAAACCTTCAACCCCTCAGTGATTTTAATCTCACACCGGCATCTCATGTGTTGCATTATGCCAGTACCTGTTTTGAGGGCTTAAAAGCTTACCGTTGGTCAGATGGTGGTATTCGTTTATTCCGTTATATGGATAACATTAAACGTTTACGTGCCAGTGCCAAAGCATTGTGCTTACCTGTTCCTGGCGAGGATATGCTGGCTGACATGATAAAAGATGCGGTCATGGCCGTTGAATCTGAAATTCCCGATTTACCCAAATCATTGTACATTCGACCGACTTTAATCGGTACCGAAGATAATATCGGTGCGGCCGGTCGAGCTTCTAAAGAAGCCTATCTATATGTGATGACATCGCCGGTGGGTGATTATTTCAGCGGTGGAATACGGCCGTTAAAATTATTGATTGATGATGTCAATATGCGATCAACCCCGACTTTTGGGCAGGTGAAAACCGGCGGTAATTATGCCGCTGCCTTATCCTCAGTGATACGGGCTCGTGAACAATTTGGCGCTGATCAAGTTCTTTATTGTCCGCAAGGCAATGTTCAGGAAACCGGTGCCGCTAATTTCTTTGTGTTGCATAACGGCACCCTCATCACCAAAACATTAGATGGTTCCATTTTGCCGGGTATTACCCGGGATTCAATTATTCAGCTGGCCAAGGGACAGGGTTTTGATGTGCAAGAACGTGATTTTACAGTGGATGAACTCATTCAATGGTTGCCTGACAGCGAAGCCTTTTTATCGGGTACGGCGGCTGTAATTTCGCCTGTAGGGCACTTGATTCATAACAATGAAATAATGGAAGTGGGTAACGGTGAAATTGGCGAACAGACCCTGGCTTTTCGTGAGCAGCTCACTAATATTCAACAAGGCAATCAAGATGATAACTTTAATTGGGTGACAAAAATTGGATAAAAAACACAATAAAAAACCCGCGAAAATCGCGGGTTTTTTTGTGGGTAAATGCCGCTTTGTTCTTTAAGGCATTAAAACAGTGTCAATCACATGAATCACACCATTGCTGGCTTTGATATCTGTTTTAGTGACTGTGCTGTTACCGTCTAAAACAACTTTACCGTCTTTGACTTCAATGGCAATATCACTGCCTTCAACAGTGGTGGCTGAACTTAAATCAACCACTTGTTTGGCATACACTTTTCCGGCCACCACGTGATAGGTCAAAATAGCGGTTAATTGATCTTTATTTTCCGGTTTTAATAAATTTTCCACGGTGCCTTCGGGTAATTTGGCAAAAGCAGCATCTGTGGGTGCAAAGACTGTAAACGGACCGTCACCTTTCAACGTGTCAATCAAGCCGGCTGCATCGAGTGCCGCGGCTAATGTGGTAAAACTACCGGCGGCAACGGCTGTGTCGACAATGTCTTTTTTGGTTTTGCTGTAATTACCACCGGCGACCGCCATGGTAGACATGAAAGCCATGGTGACTAAAGTTAATAATGTTGTTTTAAATAATTTCATAATAAGCCTCTGTAAGTTAGAAAAAGAAATCGCTTTGTGCGATGTCGTGAGAAATTGTATTCAACACACCGTTGGCAACATGTGAACAGCCAGGTCAGTTTTGTTCACGGTTTTTTCACCAAATGAAAGTCACAATCATTAAATTAAATAATAAGGAATATCGGATATGACACATTCATTACCACATCAGATTAAAACCATTAATGACACAGTTATGGGTGGTTTTTCCACCAGCCGTGTTAATAAGACTGAACAAGGCATACACTTTAGTGGCGAAGTGTCCTTAGCCAATAACGGTGGGTTTGCCTCCATGCGTGGTCAATGGTCACCGATCAACGAAGATAAAATTCGAGAGGCTCAGGCCATCCAAATAGTGATTAAAGGTGATGGTCACCGCTATCAGCTTCGTTTATATACTGATAAAAATGATGATGGTTCGGCTTATGTGTATGGTTTTGATACGATTGACGGTCAGACAATGACCATTAAAGCGCCACTGTCAGAATTTAAAGCCAGTTACCGCGGGCAATTGATTCAAAAACCAGCGCTTGTGCTCAATGCGGTGGTTGAATATGGTTTTTTAATCGGTGATAAACAAGCCGGTGAATTTAGTCTGTGGTTAAAAGAAATCTCCCTGCCTGAGCATTAATAAGCATTTTGGTTTTGTAATGACCGATTGGTGTCGTGAATTTGTTTGTTTAATAGTGAATTGTTGATTTCAGGGAGGCTGATGCACTGGTTGTTTAAGCACACAGGTTTATAATCGGAAAATGGAGTTTGAACGCAACTTGCAATGACTTTCAGATTATATATACAATTCTTATCCATGATGTCTTTGAGATTGTTGAGCTTGGTATTTCCTGCTGTATTGGTCACCGGCGCATTTCCACACATTGAATAGTGCTTAAAAAAGTGGCAGTCCTGATCGACCTGACATGACGTTTCAGGTTTTTTCAGGTAATCGTTAATATCGTTTCTGGCTTGGGTACAGGCTTGGTTGTCACCCAAATAAATTTTATCAACAAAAACAATATCCGGTTCTTCAGCTTTAGCTTCGCTGGTCATGGGCTGATCGAATAAGCGGTTAAACAATAAAATACAAATCGCCACTGCCAATAAGCTGAATATGATGGAAATAAAATATCTCATATTGTTTGGACAATTTCTAAATTGCAAAGTTGAAATTAAATTAAATATATGCGAATCCAAGCTAAATTTTATATGCTTACGTTACAATGGTGCAGATTAAACTTTTTAAAATTCATGGATAAAGATAAAAAGGTCCAACAGATTATTACCATCGAGGGTATTTATAACTTTGTTGTGCTTATCCTAAAGACGGTGGTGGGTTTTGCCACCGGTTCTTTGGCGGTATTAAGTGATGCGGTTCATTCCCTGACGGATGTACTCAACAATGTGGTAATCTGGATGGTGATGCGGGTGGCCAGTAAGCCACCGGATCATGATCATCCCTACGGCCATCGTAAGTTTGAAACCATTGCCGTGTTTGCTTTGGCATCGTTGCTGGTGGTGTTGGCGGTGGAGCTTATTATCCGGGCTTTTACGGCAGAAGCACAAGTGCCGGTCACTGAACCCTGGGCATTGGCTTTAATGTTGGTGGTATTGGTGATGAATTTAACTGTTTCCATTTGGGAACGGCATTGGGCCAAAAAGCTCGACTCAGATATTTTAATGGCAGATGCCCAACATACTTTGGTTGATGTGTTGACCACCGTTCTGGTGATAGTCAGTTGGCAATTATCGACGTTAGGTTGGTGGTGGATAGACAAATTAGCCGGCATTGGGGTGGCTGCTATGGTGCTGTATTTTGCCTTTGGCTTATATCAAAAGGTCTTTCCTATTTTAGTGGATGGCTACGCCATTGATCCCGACGAATTGAAAAAATCTGTGGCAGAAGTGCCGGGGGTGTTGGAAGTTCGGCAAGTGCGCTCACGCTGGATTGGTTCAAAAAAAGCTGTGGATATGCGTATCGCTGTCGCTCCTGATATGCCCACACTGGAATCTCATGAGTTGGCGCATCGGGTGGAAGACCATATTTGTGAACGCTTTAAAATTGTCGATACCTCAATCCATGTTGAGCCCTATCTCAGCACCAAAGTAAACAGGGTTAAACCGCCAACAAATCCATAAATTGGCTTAATGGCTTTTTAGCGAATTCATCACGATCTTCGATGAGAGATTCAATTTCTCGGACTTGTTTGCCTGGTAAATGTTCACGTATGGCTGCGTAAAACTTATCCATTAACAGAGGAATGCCTTCTTTACGACGTCGCCGGTGTCCGACCGGGTAATCCACGGATATTTTTTCAGTGCTTGAACCATCGCTAAAAAAAACCTGAACACTGTTGCCAATGGCACGTTTATCGGGGTCAAAATAGTCTTGAGTAAATTGTGGGTTTTCTTTGACAGTCATTTTATTACGTAATTGGTCAATAATGGGTAAATTAGCAATGTCATCCTCATAGTCAGCCGCGGTTAATCGGCCAAAAGACAAAGGCACAGCCACCATATATTGCAAGCAATGGTCACGATCAGCAGGGTTGTCTAATCGTCCGGTTTTATCAATAATTCGGGCGCCGGCTTCCTGAGTTTCAATGTCGATACGTTCAATATCATCTAACCGGTCTTTAACTTCATCGTGTAAGGCCATGGCACATTCCACCGCTGTCTGGGCGTGAAATTCAGCCGGAAATGAAATTTTGAACAAAATATTTTCCATCACATAACTGCCGTAATCACGCTGGAATTTAAAGGATTTGCCTTTAAACAGAACATCATAAAAGCCCCAGGTCTTGGCGGTCAGGGCTGATGGGTAGCCCATCTCTCCGGTTTTAGCTATTAAAGCCAATTGCACCGCACGGCGGCAGGCGTCACCGGCGGCCCAGGATTTTCGTGAACCGGTATTGGGGGCATGGCGATAGGTTCGCAAAGCACCGCCATCAATCCAGGCATGAGACACGGCGTTTTGTATTTGTTGGCGGTCACAACCTAACATGTGCGCAGCCACTGCCGTGGAGGCAATACGCACCAATAAAACATGATCCAGACCCACTTGATTGAATGAATTTTCCAGCGCCAGACAACCTTGAATCTCATGGGCTTTAATCATGGTGGTCAAAATATCTTTAACGGTAAAGTCATGTGACTGATCCTGACGTGACAGATAGTCGGCGACCGCTAAAATAGTACCCAGATTATCCGAAGGGTGGCCCCATTCAGCCGCCAGCCAGGTGTCATTAAAATCCAGCCATCGAATTAATGCACCAATATTAAAAGCCGCCTGTACCGGTTCTAGTTGATGTGAAGTGCCGGGAATTTTGGCGCCCTTGTCAAACGTGGCGCCGGGAACCACAGGCCCCAAGTGCTTGACACATTCGGGAAATTTCATGGCCAGCATGGCACAAGCCAGACTATCCAATAAACAATAATGGGCTGTGAGATAAGCTTCATCCGAGTCAATCTGATAATCGACAACATAATCAACAATATCTGTGATGACTTTGTCAAAGTCAGGTCGTTCAGCGGCGCGAATATCTATTGTGCTCATAATTTTTCCTCTATACGTTCTGTAATTAGTCTAATCCTTCAAAGGGGAAAAGTAAAATAAACATGGGTGAAGTTATTGTGACTGGTTGTTTGTGGATCAAAACGTTAAAATAACGCCTTTTTTGGGCAACTACCGGATGAAAACCATGAATCAAAAATACCGCAAAAATTTAGCTGATACTGATTTGGACTTTTTTGATACCCGCGAAGCGGTTGAGGACATACAAGCCGGTGCTTACGATCAATTACCCTATACTTCAAAAGTACTGGCAGAAAATTTAGTTCGAAAATGTCCGCCGGAAGATTTAACCGCTTCTTTAAAACAAATCATTGAACGCAAACAGGATTTGGATTTCCCCTGGTTTCCGGCGCGGGTGGTGTGTCATGATATTCTCGGCCAAACAGCATTCGTAGATTTGGCCGGTTTGCGCGAAGCCATTGCCAAGAAAGGCGGTGATCCCAAGCAGGTGAATCCGGTGGTGCCCACGCAATTAATTGTCGATCATTCGCTGGCGGTGGAACATGCCGGTTTTGAGAAGGATGCTTTTGAGAAAAATCGCGCCGTTGAAGAACACCGTAACAAGGACCGATTCCATTTTATTAACTGGTGTAAAACCGCCTTTGAAAATGTCAATGTGGTGCCGCCGGGTAACGGTATCATGCACCAGATTAACTTAGAGCGTATGTCGCCTGTGGTTCAAGCCGAAAATGGCGTGGCCTTTCCCGATACTTTGGTCGGCACTGATAGTCATACGCCGATGGTGGATGCCCTGGGTGTTATTGCGGTGGGTGTCGGTGGTTTGGAAGCCGAAAGCGTGATGTTGGGCCGGCCTTCTTATGTGCGTTTACCGGATATTGTCGGTGTGCATTTAACCGGCAAACCACAACCGGGCATTACCAGTACCGATATTGTCTTAGCCATTACTGAATTTTTGCGGAATGAAAGAGTTGTTGGCGCCTATGTGGAATTTTATGGCGAAGGTGCTGATAGTTTAACCTTGGGTGATCGTGCCACCATTTCCAATATGACGCCTGAATATGGCGCCACCGCGGCGATGTTTTATATTGATCAGCAAACCATTGATTATTTAACTTTGACCGGTCGTGATGACGAACAGGTCAAGTTGGTTGAACAGTATGCCAAACAAACCGGCTTATGGTCCGATGGCATGAAAGATGCACAATATGAGCGTGTACTGACCTTTGATTTATCTTCGGTGGGTCGAAATATCGCCGGTCCTTCCAATCCCCATGCCAAAGTGTCGGTGAATGATTTGGCCGAAAAAGGCATCACCGGTGATTATTCCGCTGAAGGCGATGAGATGCCGGATGGTGCCTGCATTATCGCCGCCATCACCAGTTGTACCAACACCAGTAACCCACGCAACATGATCGCTGCCGGATTGATTGCACGTAATGCCAACAAACTGGGATTAACCCGTAAACCCTGGGTGAAAACCTCCCTGGCACCGGGTTCAAAAGCCGTGACTCTCTATTTGGAAGAATCCGAACTTTTGCCTGAATTAGAAAATCTGGGCTTTGGTGTGGTGGGTTATGCCTGTACCTCCTGTAATGGCATGAGTGGCGCGCTGGATCCAAAAATCAAACAGGAAATTGAAGACCGTAATCTTTATTCAACGGCTGTGTTATCGGGGAATCGGAACTTTGATGGCCGTATTCACCCGCACGCCGATCAGGCCTTTTTGGCCTCACCACCGCTGGTTGTGGCCTATGCCATTGCCGGCTCGATTCGCTTTGATATTGAAAAAGATGCCTTGGGATATGACAAAGACGGTAACGCCATTACCTTAAAAGACATCTGGCCGGATGATGCGGAAATTGATGCGGTGATTAAACAAAGCGTCAAGCCCGAGCATTTTACCCAAGTCTATGAGCCGATGTTTAACATCGAAAAGATGCTGCGTCAGCATACAGAACCTTTGTACGATTGGAACTTGAAATCCACCTATATTCAATGCCCACCGTATTGGGAAGGTGCGTTGGCAGCCGAACGTACCATGACCGGTATGCGGCCGTTGGCGGTTTTGGGTGATAACATTACCACCGATCATTTATCGCCGTCGAATGCCATTCAATTAGACAGTGCAGCGGGTGCCTACCTGGATAAAATGGGCTTACCCGAGGAAGATTTTAATTCCTACGCCACCCACAGAGGTGATCACTTGACGGCACAACGGGCGACCTTCGCGAATCCAAAATTACTCAATGAAATGGTGCGCGATGACAACGGTGAAATTAAGCAAGGTTCGCTGGCGCGACTGGAGCCCGAAGACAAAGAAATGCGCATGTGGGAGACCATTGAAACCTATATGGAACGTAAACAGCCTTTGATTATTATTGCCGGGAACGATTATGGGCAGGGTTCATCCCGTGACTGGGCCGCTAAAGGTGTTCGTCTGGCCGGTGTTGAAGTCATTGTGGCTGAAGGCTTTGAGCGGATTCACCGCACTAACCTGATTGGTATGGGCGTGTTACCACTGCAGTTTGCAGAGGGTAAAACACGTAAAACCTACGCCATTGATGGTAGTGAAACCTATGATGTTAAAGGCGAGATTGCCGCCGGTGGTGCATTAACGGTCATTATGCACCGTAAAAACGGCGAGCAGGTCGACATTCCCGTCATTTGTCGCTTAGACACTGCCGATGAAGTCACGACTTATAAGGAAGGCGGTATTTTACAGCGCTTTGCCAATGACTTTATGCGTGACGACTCGTCTGTATAATTAAATCCTCAATTAAACCCTTTAAAAGCCGCTTTTATTCAGCGGCTTTTTTTATACCTGAAAAACATGACATTTGGCGTGTTTTCATGACTACGGGCTTTATACAAAGTCTCGTTTAATCATTGAAAATTAAGCATGAATTCAGGATGGCTTCATAATTCAAAGATATTTAAAACGTATGATTATTGCTTCGTACTATTGGAAATTTAAACAATGAAAAAGATAGGTTTGAGCGGTTTTATTTTTGTGGCTTTGGTGGTGAGTTTGTCAGCACAGGGACAAGCGCTCCATTGGCTGGCGCAGCCGGATGCTGATATTGGTCTTGTCATTAATCATTACAGCAGCTCGCCACAAATATCAACCAATGGCAGGTATGTTAGTTTTTCTTCTTATGCCACAAACTTAATACCTGATGATAATAACAATGAGCGTGATGTTTTTTTAAAAGATTTGCTGACCGGTGAATTAAAATTGGTGACCAGCACCCAAAGTGGTGCACAATTGGATCTTGTGGGGAGTGCCTTTAGTGCGCCGACTTCGGATGGCCGATATGTGGTTTTTGAAAGCGGCAGCGCGGCTTTACCGAATGGCAGTGGTTTCTGGCATCTGAATTATCTATACCTCAAAGATATGGTTACCGGTCAGGTTACAAACCTCAGTGGCTATGGTGTAGATGATTACTTTGAAATAACCGGTGGTGTACATTTAACCGATGATGCCCGATACATCACCTTTGGTACCTATGATGACATTGACCCCAACTTCAGCACTTCCAGAACGCAAGTTTATCGCAAAGACTTGTTGACCGATGCCTATGAACTAATCAGTATTTCTGAAAATGGGCTGAGTGCGGCCGATGATTTTACTCATTTGGCCTCAGTTTCACCCAATGGTCGTTACATTCTGATGAGTAGTGAAGCCCATAATTTAACGGTCGATATCATCAATAATTCAAGAGATAATTTATTCTTGCGAGACATGAACACGGCTACCACCCAACTCATTAATGTCACACCCGGCGGTGATTCATCAGCGTTTGATGACTTTTCACCGTCCGGTTCTGTGAGTAATATCGGTACGGTGGCCTTTAAAACGTCGCAATCTGATATCGTCCTGAATGACAATAATGGCATGGCTGATCTTTTTTATTATAACGGCATTGACATCCAGCGCATTAACCTAACCCCGGCCGGAAATGAAGTCAGTGATCCTTCACCGGTGCCTGTGATCAGTGGGGATGGTAGTCGTATTGTATTCAGCAGTTTTTCAACAGAGCTGGTGAACAATGATAACAATGAGACCGGTGACTTATTTTCTTATGACACCTCAAGTGGTCAGTTAACGGTGATATCAGTTAATAACAACAATGAAACAGCCAATGCATCCAGCACGCAACCCAGTTTATCTCTTGACGGCAGTCGTTTGGCCTTTATCACGTATGCATCTGATTTAAATGGTGAGCAGGTTTCGTACTTACATCCCGAAGTATTTGCCTATCGATTTGCGCAGCAGCAATTTAAAAAATTAACAGAACCTGCCTTTAATCCACATACCATCATCGAAGATGTCTTTGGCGGCTATCTCAGCAGTGATCAACAAACGGTTTTATATCACACAAAATCGTATAATTTAACGGCAGATTCGGTTGAAACCAACACCTCAAATTTATACCGCCTGGACCGCAGCGATAACAGCCACCATTTAGTGGCTCTGAAATCCAGTGCCACTGATATTTCCGCTAATGGGCGTTATGTGGTTGTGAATTCAAATTACTTTCAACCCGGTGGGCTCATTGATTTGGGTAACAATCATATATTTCTTTATGATCGCTTAAATGATGTTTTCACGCAAATTGATGAAGGTGTTCTGGGGCGTGTCAATGATGCCGGCGTGGTGGTTTTTATGACCAATAAAGACATCAGTGTCAATGACACCAATGGTGAATATGATGTCTATGTTTTTGATCCGACCACTCAGGTCATCAGTCTGGTGAGTGTCGGCATGGATGCTATGGCGGCCGGTGGTGAGTACCCGGATATTGGTGGTCAAGGTAATAATACCTGGGTGGTTTTTGAGTCAGAAGCAGCTAATCTGGTACCGGCTGACACCAATAACCGTCCGGATATTTTTATGAAAAAATTACCCACAGGTGTCACCACCCGGGTGAGTCAAACACCGGCTGGTGTGGAGAGTAATGAACGGTCTGATTATCCGCGAATATCAGATGACGCCTCCACCATTGTGTTTACGACATATGCTGACAATCTAACTACTGATGATTACAGCCAGGCCGGCATTAATCAGGTTTTATATTATGATCGGGTTAATGCCTTGCTCCATCTGGCCAGTAAGAATGAATCCGGCTTACCTCTGTATGGACAAAGCTACTCGATACTACCGAGTGTTTCAGACAGCGGTCGTTATATCAGTTATACCTATGAGGATGAAACTTTTGAAGGTATAGACTTTACCGGTGATGATGATTATCGAGAGGATGCAGTGTTGTTTGATACGGTCACCCAAACTTCAAAAATTATCAGTGTAACCTCACAAGGCGTGCACACGGATGATGTGGTTAATGGACTGGTGACTGTGGTTGAAGACGAAACCGTTAATCCACCTTTAATCGGCGTCACATTCAGTGCTTCTGGCGCCAATTTTTCCGGAGTGGCCAATCATCCGGGGCATCTGGATATGTATTTGTACCAGCAAGGCGGGCCGGAGTTGGATTTGCACATACAAGTGGTGGGTTCGGGTACAGTGTCGGGCACCTCGGGTATTAATTGCAGCAGTGACTGCCATTATGATTTTTCATTAGGCAGTGAGCTGACCTTGGTGGCAACCGCAGGAACCGGCGCAACGTTTGTAGGTTGGCAAATGGATTTTGGTCAATGTCAGGATGACAGCAATCCTTGTGAAGTCACCATGGATCGTGCCAAAACCCTGACGGCTTATTTTATCGATCCCAATGACATTATATTCGTGAATGGCTTTGATGATTAAATTTCAGCGATAACTGATAAACGGTGAACAAATTTCATCAGTTGTTATTGGACAGTGGTTGGCAACCGCTGTCCGATAAACCGCTGGCACTTAAGACATTTAAACAAAGTCTTAACGGCGTTGAATGGTTTTTGAGGTTTCGGTTATTGCGTCGCCACCGTTACCGTGGTGTTACCCCAGACAGCGCCATTCGATATCGTCAATATCTGGGTATTCGACTTAACTTTGAACGTCTCTGTGACAATCCGGAAAAACTACTGGTGTCTTCTCTGTCCGAAAAAGCCTGGTTACGGTGGTTGATTTATAAGATTTTGACCGGCAGGCGGGGGTATCTGCTTTATGACAAGAAATTGCATGGATTAAGCATTTACCATCAAAATCAAGATTGGGTTAATCAGTTACTCGTTGATTCCAAATTTCTCACAGCCGCCGAACAACTCACAGAGACACGAGGTTTACAGGGCTGGGAATGTGCACTGAATACGGGGCGATTACAGGTGAATTTAACCATTCATCGAAACACTGTTTATTCAACCAACAGCTTTTTATTATTAACGCAACGTGTGGGAAGTCTGGCAACTCAATTACTGACCATACCCCATGATATCGCCTTACCCGGCGAATTGAATCATGTTATGCATCAACAACCCACCGTGACTACAATAATCAAAGGTTTTTTAATTGTTTTCGGTTTTTTGGGTGGATTGATGCTTATATTGATAGGCTTGATTTATTTGTTGTGGCTGTGATGCGTTTTAGAAACAAACCCAAAACAATCATCAATAATCCCAATATAAAAGGCACCCAATTGGCCCAATGGAAGCCCCTTTTTATCACTGTAAAAGCAGGGTCTTTGGGGTTGACATAAACGTCAATCGGCCGTCCGGTTTGATAGGGTGATTGTGCCATCCAATCCTTGGCCTCGATTCGACTATTAAAATCCCCGGCCACCGTTCCGCCTGTACCGATAGAGTAACGTGTACCATGATACAATTTTTTATTAAAAAAGTAGCGATAGCGTATCTCAACAGCATAATCTAAATACCTGTGTATTGGCCGATCCACTTGTCGAACTCTGGCCACAACTTTGGTTTCGGTAATGGTGCCTTCTACTTTCGGCCATTGATAACTTTCAAAGGCAGTGAACAAAAGCCAGGCGGCAATCAGGATAAACAAGCCGCCCAGAATCATTAAACCTTTAGCAATGGTATGCATACCAATCTCCTGTTTACGGTTCAAAGCCATTCCTGAAAATGACATCATCGGCCTGTATCCACAGGGTCAGTGGCGCCGATTGATTTTGACCGCCATCTTGGGTGCCGCCACTGTCTTGTAGAATAATACTCAGTTCAGCGGTGCCCGTGGCGTTGGCTTGCAAATCCAGGGTCAGGTTGCCGTTGACGGCATCAATAGTCGGTGTTTGATTGAAAAACCCCACCGGTACATTGACTTCGCTAACCAGGAATGTCAGTGTCTGGCCGGATTCGTTGGCCGGCCCCGGGCTGATGCTGTTGGCCCAACCGGTTATTACATGAGCCAGCCCGGTTTGGCTGACCAGGTTTGTGCTAAGAGCCTGAAAAGTCGGTGGGTCATTGACGGGCTGAATATTGAGCGTTACCGTGGCCTGGCTGGCATTGAATCCGTCAGAAGCCAAATAAGTAAAACTGGATTGTCCATTGGCGTCCGGTTCGGTGCTTGTAAACTGAAATGCACCGTTCGCAGACAATTCAAGCGAGCCATCAACATCACCTCCGGTCACATTAATAGCCCCTGAGTCGCTGATGATTAAAGGGTTATTATCGGTGTCATTTGCTAACAGGCCATTAATATCAGACACGGTGAACATAACGTCTTCCAGCAGGTTATAACTGTCATCCACGGCCACAGGAAGTGGATTGCTGCTGCTGGTACTCAGTTCAACCGCACCAATATCGCAGCCGTTTAAGGCATTATTAATGCCAGGGATGTCATAGGTTCTCAAACCGGAGACAGGGTTGTAAAAGTGTCTTTGGTCAATGGTGTGGCTGTTGCATTTTCCCTGATCCAGTACGATGCTGTTACTGAGGGGTAAATGGCTTAAGGTGGGGCCGCCATTATCTGCCAGGGGTTCTAACATGGGATCCAGTTCGACAAAAGGCACACCCACCCAATCATCATTTGGGTTGGGTTGTCCGGCCGGAAAGGTACCGGCAGCACCGGAATTGTTGCCAATTAAGTTATAACCAAAAGTCGTCATGGCGCCATTTAAATCATTATCCGGCATCTGTGATAAATCCGTGTTTAAGGCGATGATGCTGTTGAAAATGTTAGTGGAATTGGCGGATGATGACCAAAGGCCACCGCCACTACCCAGTGTGCCGGTTTGATCTTCATTACTGTCTGCCTGGTTGAGTGTCAACGTGCTGTGCTTGATGTCCAGTTGAGCCCATTCAGAAGGATAGCCCGGGCCACCCAGCGCAATGGCGCCACCGACACCGGTGGTGTGATTATTGGAGAACGTGCTACGCTCTATGGTCACAGTGGACGGTAAGGTTTGATTTGAACGGACTAAAATAGCCCCGCCTGCGGCATCACTTTGGGGCTGTACTAAAGGCGAATGGGCATTGAAATTATCGTAAAAACTTGAATTTTCAATGATAACATTTTGGTCGGCACCAATAAAAATGGCGCCACCACCAATGGGTGTGCTGGTGTCGTAATCTGTGGTGTTATTACCTTCAAAGGTACTGTTTTGAATTCTGATTGTATTATCGTTGCCACCATACAGGCCAATGGCACCACCCCCTTGTTCAGCGCTGTTTTGATAAAATCTGAGCTGATCCATGACTAATTCACTGTTGCCGAACAGTGTCACCAAAATGGCACCGCCATATTGGCCAAAAGATTTCGGTAAATGATTAAATTCAAAGGTCATGCCGGATATTTCAAAATAGGTATTGGTTTGTATGTTTTGGACAATAAAAACCCTTGAATTGGCGATGCTGGACAGCGACATAACATCTGCACCGGGACCCAGAATTCGCATGGGTTCAGTTAACTCAAATGGTGCAAACGGAAAAAAATAACCCGGGAAAATGCCTAAATCGAAGGTGATGTCATCAACAGTCGGATAGGGGTCGCCGGCAACACATTCTCCTGTTGTCAAACCACTGGATATATTAAGGTTTGCGGCATCCACTGCTTCGCTTAAGGTGCATAAACCATCATCGGCAATGACCGTTAAATCCGTGGTATTGACCACAATATTGGCCGCCATGACAGGACAACTCAATCCACAAAGTAAGCATAAAATGAATCGCATTTTTAATCTCTGTTAAATAAAATTATAGGATAAACGAATACTAAAACCCAATCCTGAGCAGAGACTTAATTCATTCTTAATTTAAGAATAAATTAGTTGTGTGGAATGATTGCGTCGGACTTAAATTCAATGCTAAGATTTAAAGATGACAACTTTAGCCGCCAGTACCGTATGAACCGATACTATTTTTCTGATTTTGAATACGATTTAAATCAGAAAATCCTCAGATACAAGGGTGAAGTTGTTGAGTTAACCCGAAAAAATCACGAATTACTGTCGTACTTGCTACAAAACCCCAAGAAGCTTATTCCCCGAGAAGAGTTAATTGAGCATGTCTGGAATGGCCGTGTGGTCACCAATAACACCATTGATCAATGCATATTAAAACTTCGTAAAACGCTTAATGAGTTTCACGAGGGTGAATACATTGAAGCCGTGTATGGTCAGGGCATTCGTTTTTTACCGAAAATAAACCATCCTGCTGAGTCTGCACCTCCAGTTACAGGCAAACGCATAGTGAACAAATTCTGGTTAGGCGTTTTATTGATCGCCGCGGTGTTATCAGTTGGTACCTGGTTATTGATAAAACAAACCAATAATGCCACCATTAACATTGAGAATAATATTGTACCGCCACAAGACATCCCGGCATCACCCTCATCCTTGTCAGCCAAAGATGACTGGTTGTTGGACGGTAGCAGTACTTATCTGGGTTATTTATTTCATTTATACCCCAATATTTCGCTGCAAAAAATTCAAAGAGTTAAGACCAATCAAACACAAAAACCGCAGCTTATTTTGGATCTGGTCTCGAACAATCAGTCCATCTTGACTGTTCAGGTTGATCTATATCAACAACCTTCACAGGAAAACAAAATTAACAGCTACTTTGCTGATTTGAGCCTGACAGTTAACAATGTCAAACTCGAAGAAATCCAGTTTAAAGCCAATAATTTAACCGAATTATTTCCCGATATTGCCAGGTGGGTGGCACAGTATGATGGTTCGGAGACAGCGCAGCAAATAGCTGACCCCCATGTTTTTACTGAAAATGAATCGGCGTTATTAAGTTTCTTTAAAGGTTTGACTTTACAAATCAGAGGAGACTCGAAAGCAGCCCTGTCCCACTTCAATCAAGCCACCGATAGTGATGCTGATTTTAAACTGGCCTGGTATGAAAAGGCCATCTCACAGCGCAAACAAGGCGATTATAAAAAAGCCATTAGTGTGCTCAATGCCATCACTACTAATGACCCATGGCTGGCTTTTCGGGTGTCAGTGGCTAAGGGCATAACCTATAATCTGCTTGATAACACGGAAGCCGCCAACCAATCCTTTGAAACAGCCTTACAATCTGCCAAACGCAGCCATAATTATGATGGCATGGCTGCCATTTATGTCAATCAGGCGATTTTATACAGCGACAATGATCAGTACAATCAAGCCGAGCAGCGCTTGGTGTTGGCACTTGATTTACCCACCATGTCCAACCAACACCGCCGCTATGGCTCTATCATGAACGCCTACGCCAAGGTGGCTGCCAACATGAACAACCTGCCGCTGGCTATTGAAAAATCACAGATGGCCATCAAGGCTTACCAACTATCAGGTAATGGCCGTTATGAAATGCATGCCAAAAGCCGACTGGCCGGTTTGCTGATACAGAGTAATGAATTTAAACAGGCTGAGCAGTTGGTTAAGGAAGCCATGTCCTACGCCAAATCGATTAATAACCCCAAAGCGCAAATCAGCAATCACCATTATCTGGCCACTATTTTTCAAAAAACCGGTCGTTTTGAATCTGCTTTAACGCAATGGCAACGTGCCATTACATTGACAACTGAATATGAAATCTATGATGCAACGGCTCATGCTTATCTAAATAAATTAAAAATTAATCTGCTTCAACAAAACCCAGCGCAAGCCAAGGTAAATTTAAATCTGTTGAGTCAACTTATTGAAGAACAAGCTGATGATGAGATAAACCAAGCAGTTCTTGAAGCCAAACTTTTATTAGCACTGTATAACAAAGATGTGGTTTTGAGCCAGCAGCATTTAAAGTCTTTAACATCCAGTGACTTTGAATTAATTGAAGTGTATCAAGGCGATGTAGCCAGATTATTGCAGCAACCAGCCAAGGCAGAACTTCACTATTTAGAGGCCCTGATGGTGGCCAATAATACAGGGCGGTATGACCAGATAGTTCGGGTCATGAATAAGCTGAATGAATTGTACTTAAAATTTAACACCCATAAATTGGCTGACAATTTGCAGCAAACAGGCAAGCTCAAGCCATTTATTTACCCTTACCAAAAATACCAGGCCATCGCAGCCCATGCCGCGGGCAACCACATCAATGCATTGAGTCTGATGCAAGAGCTCAAACTAAAAGCCGGCGGATTTTGGCAAGAATCAGACCAACAGTTGCTGGAAGAATATAAAACTTCGGTATCTCAATGAGTTTACGGATACATAATTTAAAATATTTTTCGGAATTAATCACAAAACTATGAACCACAACCCACAAATCACAATTCCGGCCACGTATATGCGTGGCGGCACCTCAAAAGGCGTTTTTTTTAATTTATCGGATTTGCCAGAAGCCGCTCAGGTTCCCGGTGAAGTGCGTGACCGATTGCTGTTGCGTGTTATCGGTAGCCCGGATCCCTATGGTAAACACACCGATGGTATGGGTGGGGCGACGTCCAGCACCAGTAAAACAGTGATTTTATCGAAAAGTGACCAGCCTGATCACGATGTGGATTATTTGTTCGGACAAGTGGCCATTGATAAGCCTTTTGTTGACTGGAGTGGGAATTGCGGAAATTTAACGGCCGCTGTCGGGGCTTTTGCTATTAAATCGGGTTTAGTAGATATAACTCGGGTACCTGATAATGGTGTGGCTGTGGTGCGAATTTGGCAGGCCAATATCAAACAAACCATTTTAGCGCATATTCCGATGAGGGATGGCGAAGTTCAGGAAACCGGTGATTTTGAGCTCGATGGAGTGACCTTTCCGGCAGCAGAAGTGAAAGTTGAATTTGTCAATCCGGTGGGTGATGCCGAATTATTTCCAACCGGAAATTTGGTCGATACATTGGACGTGCCGGGCATAGGAACATTTGAGGCCACCTTTATTAATGCCGGTATTCCAACCATTTTTCTGAATGCCGAGGCCATCAATTACCAGGGCACTGAGTTACAAGGTGATGTCAATGGTGATGAAAAAGCCCTGGCGATGTTTGAAACCATTCGGTCGCATGGTGCGGTTCAAATGGGTTTGATTAAAGATATCGCAGAAGCCACCGGACGACAACACACACCGAAAGTGGCGTTTGTGGCGCCGCCTAAACCTTATACATCATCCAGTGGTAAAAGTATTGATGCCGGTGATATTGATCTCAACGTCCGTGCTTTATCCATGGGTTTATTGCATCATGCGATGATGGGCACAGCAGCCGTTGCCATTGCCACCGCTGCCGCCATTGAGGGCACCCTGGTGAATTTAGCCGCCGGCGGAGGCAATCGCACAGAAGTTCGTTTTGGTCACCCATCAGGCACCTTGAAAGTGGGAGCCACAGTGTCAGAGCAAAAAGGTCAATGGCAAGTGGATAAAGTTATTATGAGCCGCAGTGCCCGTGTGCTCATGTCCGGTCAGGTACATGTGCCAGATGTTCTTGGATGAATCTGATAAATTCTGATTGCGTCGTCCCCGAATCTAGTCCGGGGACGACGGGTGTGGTTGTTTCGCGTATTACCAATGCTGTAAATCTTCGCGCGCCAATTGAATCAATAAAGTTTCACGTTCTTCCTGAGGCATGGTTTTATCATCCAGGTAATAATTGGCGATAAATTCCTGGTCACGGTTGGCGCCATCTTTAGGCCCTCCGATGCCGGTTATGACGAGCAGGGTGGTGCGTTTTTCAGTGTTAAAGACAAAGGCTTTATCACCCAAATCTTCGAGTACTTTTGTTAATGGTGCATTGCCGGAGGCGAAAGTGGCATTGAAATGGAGTTGCTGAGGTTCAACCCGATTAACGTCGAACATATCTGATAACATAAATTTATAAACAAAGCTGATTTCACGATGTTGACCGGATTTGCGGTTGTAAATACATTGGCTCCATAATGTTGGGATGTGCTCACTGGCCACATGCTTTTTAACTTCAGTATTTAATATATTTTTGGCTTTGACTTCGCTTAAATGTGGTTCCTTACAGGCATTGGGTATAGTGTCAATGCGTTTTTTATTTCCAGGTTTATCGTTATTATCATGAGTTTCAGGTTCATAATAATGCATAAATTCAATGGCCATTAAGGGTGAGCCCTGATAACTGCATTCATGGACTTCGCTCAGTAGTACGCGCTGTTTAACCGGTGCAAAAGTTTTAAAGGCATGGTGGAATATATGGCCATTGTTGGCGGTCAGTTTATGTGTGTAGTGGTTGGACTTTTTACCTCGGGTGTCGGTGTAAATGGCTTTACATTCAAGGGTATCGCCAGATTGGGCATTATCATAATTAAATTCATACCCATAGCGGGTGCAAGGATAAGATTTCTGTGGTGAGTATTGGCAGTTCTCTTTTGCGGTCACAAGCACTTTCATGGCAGGCGAACACACGTTTTGAGGTCCGGAATTATCTGAACAAACGAGCCCTGATTTGGCATTGGTGATGGTCAGTCGGCTGCCAGGAATATCATGCAGATAAAAACCTTGTTGCACTAATCCGGCAGCTTGTACACCGCCGTTTAATAACAGTATGGACAGGATAAGCCATACGGTCTGTGTTGGAGTCAACATAATAAGCCCCTTAGAATCTGAACTTATTTATTTTAGCATTGAATTCAGTTAAGTGAGAACAGCCGGTTAAAATTGATCAGCTGTTCTCGTTTTGGTGCTGTTGTGAGTCAGTTAATATTCATTAAACCAGTATAAGCCTGTCTATAAAGATAAAATTAACTACATTAATCATTCGCTTTGTTGTAAATTAAGAACATCTTGGGTACTTAACGGCTGTCCGCCAATCGCCCAATCGCCGCTTTTGCACTCATTGATTTTTACCCAGGTTACACCCCGTAAACTTTCACCTTCAATAGCGACCATGACATCGGTTACTTGCTTAATCATTTCTTGTTTTTGCGATTGATCAAAAACCCCTTCAATAATGTGTATATCGACTAATGGCATTGTATTTCCTATTAAAGTTATAGAATCTACAGTCTAAAAGAACCGGATAATAGCAACCAGTGTATTTTTAGTAGTAAAAATGGTACAAAATATGTACTGGACTGGACTCAGTGATGTCACTATACTCATTAAGGTCAAGTCGCAATATTAGTTAGGAAAGGGGAATTTCATGTCAACACAAAGCTATAACCAATTTTGTCCCATTGCCAAAGCCTGTGAGATTATTGAGCCAAGGTGGACCCTATTAATACTGTGCGAGATGTGGAGTGGTTCGAGCCGATTTAATGAAATTAAAAAAGGCGTGCCCGGCATGTCTCCCACCTTGTTTTCCAAGCGTTTGAAAGAAATGATCCTCAAAGGGATTATTTCGCGTGAACGTATTCCTCATAGCAAGCAATTTAATTATAAAATAACACCGACCGGTCAAGAACTGGCACCCATCGTTTATGCACTTGGACAGTGGGCGCATAAACACGTTAATGCAGAGATTAGCCTGCAAACACTTGATGCCGGTTTGTTGATGTGGAACATGCGTCGAAATATAGACTGTTCCGCCATAAAATCCGGTAAGACAGTGATTGAGTTTATTTTGACGGAAGGTAAGTCGGAGCCTGATTGCTACTGGTTGATTATCAAACCCGGTTACGATGTGGATTTATGTATGAAGGATCCGGGTTTTGACGTGGATTTATACGTTAAAGCCGATTTGAAGGCGCTGACATCTGTTTGGATGGGGTTATCAAGCATGCGGCATGAGGTGGCTCAGGATAAAATAATTCTTCTGGGCGATCAGGAGTTGGCTAAATCCATCGATCAATGGATGATTAAAAGTAAATTTGCTTCTTGAGAAAATTATAAAACTTTTGAGTCAGTGGTGGGCACGACTGGGATTGAACCAGTGACCCCTTCGATGTCAACGAAGTGCTCTCCCGCTGAGCTACGCGCCCCACTGTCTGAAAGGAATGCTTCTTTGATGAACTGAGGGCTCATCAAAGAAGCGGTATTCTATCGTAAGATGATTTAGGATGCGATAGAAATTTTTTCTTTTTTGCGCATGACTTCGATGTTAAATCCTTCCGTTAATTTGAGGGCCAACAGGGCTTTGACAGCTTGTTTGGGTGTGGTCACCTGTTCACCGTTAATGCTTAAAATAACATCGCCTTCGGTCAGTGCCAGTTTATTATCTTTATCGACATTAACAATCAGAACACCTTTGTCCGTGCCGAAGTAGCTTTCTAATCCCTGGTTAACAGCAATAAGTTGATGCTTATCACCCAACCACTCCTGTAATTTTTGATGACGCATCATGACATGGGGAGTCATTGAGCCAGCACCGGCCATGGTGATGATTTCGTATTCACCCTCAGGGGATGGTGGCATGGGCGGTAATGGTGGAAGCACGGCATCACTTAATGTACGTTTTTGAGGGGTGATTTTTAATGTTTTCTTTTTACCGGCGCGGATAATTTTAAAGGTTGATTTTTCACCGGCTTTGGCTTGCTTTGTCAGGTTTTTCAGTTCAATGCCACCAGCGCCTGTTTTTTTGCCATCCACAGCAACAATAAGATCACCCTCCTGTAGTCCGGCTTTTTCAGCGCCACTGTCCGGAATCACGGTGATCACCTGCCAGCCCTTATCTTCAACGGATGCCATAAAGCCGAAGTAGGCACCTTCTATGTCTATGTCTGTAAAATAGTTTCGATCAATTTGTATAACCTGACGTTTGGCTTGAGGATCCATCTTAATGTCGTGTTTTTTCATCACGTCTTCAATCAGTTTATCGAGGTCATCTGTGTCATCGATTGTTACTGATTCGTTAATGACCTTAACTGAGCCGTTATTATCTTGTTTGATGGTAATTTTTGCCATATTGTCAACCACCTCAACATCGACATCCTCAAGGTGCTTAACCCATTTATGGTGGGGTGGTGCTGGTGCAGTGGGTGGTGTGGGTGCTTCAATATTATGTTTTTTTAAAATATCGGCAATCACTTGATCCACATCGGTGTCTTCATTAACGTCAAAAGACTCTTCAATGGTATTCTGTTTACCATCTTTTTCATGGATTATGGTGATATGACCCTGGTCATCTTCGATTTGGGTGTTGATATCAAGCTGGTCGGCCTGTTTAGACCAGGCTGATGAGTTAAAAACTAATAATAGTGTAATCATTAAATATTTCATGATGAGCTCCTTAATTTAAATGAGTTGAATAGTTTGGGGTTTGGGGACCAAATTTTGTAAAACGGATAGTTTGGCTTGCAGTAAATTATGTTGCTGTTGCGGGTTTTTGTTTTCGGCTAATCGGTTGTTAATAACTGCCAGCCATTGTTCAAGTTGGACCTGATTTTCTAACTGGCCTGAGCCGGGATGACCGACCATCATTGTGGTGTTATTGGCCAGGTTTTTTTCCATTTGATTGATCTGCTGTTTTAATTTCACCAGGTTGATATGATTGAGCGAATTATTGGGTGCAGGTATCGGTCGATCAAAAAGGACCAGTCCGATGGCCAGTGCTGCCATGGTTGCAGCCAAAGCCCAGGGTATCGTCAGTTTTGTCACGGGTTTTGTTGTCTTGACTCGCTGGTATATCGCCGCAAAATCGTCTTGAGGCGGTGATACAGGTTTTAGTTGTTTAAGCCATTGTTTTAGATTAAAAGCGGTGTTCATAATTGCTTGACCTGTTGGGGTTGATTGTTTAATGACTGATATAGTTTTTGCTTGGCTCGAGCCAAACGGGTTTTTGAAAAGCTCTCAGTGCGATTAAAGAGCTTACCAATTTCCTGATGGGTGAAGCCCTCCACTTCGTAAAGCCAAATAATGGTACGCATCATTGGGCTGAGCCTTTCTAAGTAATGATTGGCATCATGACTGTAATCATAAGACATCAGTTGAGGTTGGGTTAAATTGGCCAATATTTGATCACTGTTATCAGCAAAGGCTTCAGGTGTTTGTTTCTTAATTAAATCCAGGGCCTGATTGATGACAATGCGTCGTAGCCAATAGCCAAAGGCAACTTGTTTTGACCATTGTTCGACTTTATTAAAAGCCGTAATAAAACTCAGTTGGCTGATATCCTGAGCGTCTTCGGAGTTTTGAAGAATGCGGTAGGCAAGGTTATAAACCGGTGTGGAAAATTGGTCATAAACCTCACGACAAGCCGTTTGTTTACGCCGCTTTAACTCCTGGTGGGTTTTGCTATCAATGTTTTGATTAAATAAACTCACTGATATTAGTCGTTAATGTTTGCATCGTTAGTTAATAAGACGACTGATGTGAGTAAAAGGTCGCAATTAATTTAAATATTTTTTGATGCCGTCAATAAATTGCTGTTGATTAAAATCCTCGGCACGATGTTCACAGGCCTTTCTCATGGCGGCGGCTTGATTGCTTGTGAGTGACTGGACTGATGAAATCAACTTGTCTTTGAGGTTGGGTTCGGTAATAAAAATACCGGTCTCCTGGTCAATGACGGTTTCTTTGATACCGCCTTGGTGGCTGGCAATGACCGGTTTGCCGGCGGCCATGGATTCCACCGGCGTCATGCCGAAATCTTCATCTTCGGGAATATAAATGGTGGCCAAGCAATTACCGAGTATATCTAAAAGTTCTGATTCTTCCAGCCAACCGGTAAAGTGAATATTGTCATGACCTGCTGCTAATTGTTTGAGATGTTCAGTTTCACTGCCACCTGAAGCTACCACCAGTTGTTTATCCGGCATGGCTTTAAAGGCATCAATAATAACATCGATGCGTTTTAAGGGATCATGTCTACCCAATGACAAATAATAATCACCCTGGGATTGCCAATTAAAATAAGCCGTATCACAGGGCGGGTACACCACATGGCTTGCCTGATTCAGGTGTGTTTTAATACGCTGTTGAATGTGTTTGGAGTTGGCAATGAGGGTATCCATGTTATTAACCGCCGCTTCATATTGTGGCTGAAACCAGCGAATCAGGGCTTTTAAAGCCGGTCTTTGCCAGAAGGGTAAGTGTTGCAGGTAATGGTTTTTTTTATCGTAAACAAAGCGAGGTGGTGTATGGCAATAAAACAGGTTGTTGGCCGCAGGGAAATGGCGGCTGGCTAAAGGAGCGGCCACACCGCTGTATATAACATTTTGATAGGATTTGTTTAATAACAGGGGTTTTTTAAAAGCCTGAGCCAGTTGCCAGGTCTTTATCCCTGATAGTTTTCCCAGGGCATTGAGATTATAGACATGCGAAGTTAACATATTGATATCAAAACTGTTTTCACTGGTGGCAGCGGTTAACAAATCGCTGGGAAGATGTTGACAAAGGGTCATTACCAAACGTTCTCCACCTCCTTTGATGTAAAACAAGTCGTGAACGGTTAAAATGTCGTCTGTCATATAAATTACTCAATAAAATGCGCCAAAAAACCCGGTTGTCATATGAATGGCATAAGCTAAGTATTATTGTACCGCAAGCCAAATAAAATGAAGACTCTGATTGTTATTCCGGCTTTTAATGAAGCTGATAATTTAGCACAATTATTACCTCAGTTGTGTGCTGCAGTGACAGCCGATATTCTGGTGGTGGATGATTTTAGCACCGATTCAACTGTTCAAGTAGTCAAAAACCAAGGCTTAACCTGTTTACGATTACCATTACAGCTGGGGGCCTGGGGTGCCACCCAAACCGGCATCCGTTATGGCAAACGCCATGGCTATGATTTTGTGTTAACCATGGATGCCGACGGCCAGCATCTGCCGGAAGAAATTAATCATTTGCTGGCGGCGGCTTACCATGAACAGTTTGATGTCATTATCGGTACCTGTCCGCAACGAGTGAGTCGATTAAAAAAAATGGCCTGGCGATTATTTAAAATGATTTCACGGATTCGAATTGAAGACCTAACATCCGGTTTTAGAATTTATAATCAACAAGCCATGGATGTTTTGGCGAATAAAGCTGCCAGTTTATTGGACTATCAGGATGTGGGAGTTTTGCTGCTATTATTACGATCTGACTTAAAAATTTGCGAAATCCCTGTTAAAATGTCCCCTCGAAAAGATGGCAAATCACGGGTTTTTAGTTCTTGGTTAGTGGTGTTTAAGTACATGTTGCAGACCACGACTTTGTGCATTGCTAATATTGGAGCCAAAAAATCACAATGACCACGCTCACCATTTTTATTATCGGTGCTTTATTGTCCATGAGTATTCTTTACCTGGTGCGCAAAGGAAAATTACATGGACCTTATGCCACCTGGTGGTTGATGGTCGCCATTTTCGCCATTGTCCTGTCTACTTTTCCAAAAATTATAGATTGGGTGGCCGCGTATGTGGGCATCACCTATCCGCCAACGTTATTGTTGGTGGTATCAATCAGCTTAATCCTTATTCGCATGTTGACCATGGATCTGGCAATGTCACGCAAGGAACAAAAATTAAGGCGTTTAACTCAGCGCATCGCAATTTTGGAAGAGGATTTGGAACAGGCGACTTCAGTTCGGCCCAATTCTGACAAGTCCGACTGATTTTCATGAATGTTTTACACATCGGTAAATTTTATCCGCCCTATCGAGGCGGTATGGAGACTTATTTACAAGATTTGGCAACAGAACAAGCGAAGCAAGGCCATCATGTCACTGTATTGGTCCACAATCATGCCTGGCAACGCATTAAATCAAAAACAGTCATCGAAGAAAACACGCCGGGTTTAACCATTATTAGACAAGCTTGCTTTCGACCTGTTTTTTTTACGCCTTTGATGCTTGGTCTTAACAAACAAGTCAAGCGACTGATACGGGAACAGTCTATTGATATTGTTCATTTACATGTTCCAAACCCCAGTTTATTCCTGTTGTTACTCAATCGTTCAGCCAAAAAGGTCAAATGGGTTATTCGCTGGCATGCTGACATGGTGACAGAATCATCATCCGGTTTGTTGCGTTTTTTGTACAAATGTCTTAAGCCGTTAGAGACAGCCTTGATAAATAACAGCCAGCGAATTCTTATTAGCACTCCTGAGTACATTAAAAAATCACCCCGGTTACAACAACACTCAGCGAAAGTAACAGTGATGCCTTTGGGATTAAATAGCCAAAGCGTCACCGTGCCGAAAGATCAGCCGCTGACAGATAAACCATTTCGGTTATTAAGTTTGGGTCGTCTCAGCCACTACAAAAACCACCGTATGCTTATTTCCGCTATGCGGCAATTGCCGGAGATGCATTTAACCATAGCCGGTGGCGGTGATTTGCTGAACGAATTAAATCAGCTTATAGAAGATAAACAATTAACAGAGAGAATACATTTAACAGGTCATGTAACTGAACGGGAAAAAAACCGATTGTTTGCTGAATGCCATGTCTTTTGTCTGGCCTCCAATGATCGTGCTGAATCCTATGGTATGGTGTTATTAGAAGCGATGGTTCGAAATAAAATCATTCTGGTCGCTGATACCGAGGGCTCTGGCATGCGTTGGCTGGCCGATCGTTATCCCCGAGGCTTCACTTTTAATCCTGAAGAAGTGAATGACTTTGTCGATAAAATAGAATACATACGCATTCATTACCCGGATATTATCAGACAAGCCGTTCAATTTGATTTAGACATTAGTCAAACCACTGCTGATATAATAAAACTTTACCAACAGCTTATTTCTAAGGAGACACCATGAAAAAACTGATTATATTGATCCTAATACCCCTGCTATTGACAGCCTGTCAATCACAGACAAATCATGATCAGTCTGAACAAAAAGAACAACCATCAGCGACTCAACATTCAGACCGAGAGGTGGCTTATCAAGAAGACCCTAAAATTGAGGATGTCAAAAGTCAGTCTGAGAAGGGTGCCGGTGATCAACTGATGGCCAATTACGCCACATTTACCTTAACAGCTGATTTAACCGGTTTAAGTGAAAACCAACGAAAGATGCTTCCTTATCTCATAAAAGCCGCCCAAATAATGGATAATTTATTTTGGTTGCAGAGTTATGGTGATAAAGAAGATTTGTTGGAGAGTATTGATGATCCGGCTTTAAAGCGATATGCCGAGATTAATTATGGCCCCTGGGATCGATTGGCCGGTGATCAACCATTTATCGAAGGCTATGCTGAAAAACCACTGGGAGCTCGGTTTTATCCGCCGGAGATGACCAAAGATCAATTTAATGAACAGGCTGATCCTGCCTTACGTGATTTGTATACCCTGGTCAGAACCGATGAACAGGGTCAGTTACAGGCCATTCCATACCACGTGGCATATCAGCAATCATTATCTAATGCCGCGGATTATTTGCGAAAAGCATCCAAATTTGCTGAGGATGAAGACTTTAAACACTATTTAACGTTACGGGCTCAAGCTTTGCTGAATGATGAATATCAGGAATCAGACCGAGCCTGGTTAGATATGAAAAATAACGCCATTGATGTGGTGATTGGGCCGATTGAAACCTATGAAGACCAATTATTTGGCTATAAAGCCGCTTATGAAGCTTTTGTGCTGATTAAAGACAAGGCCTGGAGTCAGAAATTAGCCAAATATGCCGAGTTTTTGCCGCAGTTACAAGCTGAATTACCTGTGCCGGATAAGTATAAGCAGGAAACACCGGGCACCGATTCTGATTTGAATGCCTATGATGCCGTGTATTATGCCGGTGATGCCAATGCCGGTAGTAAAACCATTGCCATCAACCTGCCAAATGATGAGCAAGTACAGTTAGAAAAAGGCACCCGGCGTTTACAATTAAAAAATGCCATGCATGCAAAATTTGAGAAAATTTTGTTACCGATTGCCCATGAACTGGTGGCACCTGAACAACGTAAACACATCACCTTTGATGCGTTTTTTGCCAACACCATGTTCCATGAAGTCGCCCATGGACTGGGCATTAAAAACACCCTGACTGGTCAGGGAACTGTTCGCGAAGCGCTACAAGAATATGCCGGAGCTATGGAGGAGGGTAAAGCCGATATTTTAGGGCTTTACATGGTTGAAAAATTACATCGAATGGGTGAATTGGAAGGCGGTGAATTGATGGATTATTACACCACTTTTATGGCGGGCATTTTCCGTTCTGTTCGATTTGGTTCAAGTTCTGCTCATGGGGTTGCCAATTTATTGCGGTTTAATTACTTCTCTGAACATGGTGCTTTTAACTATGACGATGATAGCGGTCATTATTCTGTGAATCCTGAGAAAATGTCGATGGCCATCGCTTCCTTGTCCGAGAAAATATTAAGCTTACAAGGTGATGGAGATTATCAAACGGTGGCTGATTGGTTCGAGCAAGATGGCCAGCAAAGCCCGCAGTTAAAGAAAGCCCTGGACACCATTAGCCGGGCTGGTATTCCAGTGGATATCGTCTTTCAACAGGGTCAATCACATTTAAAATAAAACAAAAAAGCTGAGCCATCATGATACAGAAGATTGAATATTCTGTGGTGGCTCGGTTCGATGGATGACACCGGTTAACAGGCTAAATATCAAAAAGATATAGCATGGCATGAGTTGTAAGAATATTCGATTGATGGCGGTATAGTCAAGCGCGTATTTGGCTGCCGGTGTCAGATAAAATAATGTCAGAATAACGGCCAGTGCCAGCACAAAAAACAGATGGCTGACTTGTTGCGCTTTATTATGTTTTGAAAACAGCATGTACAGCAACAAAAAGGGCAATCCAAACCACAATAAGGACCAATTATACTGCCACAGTAAACCGTTAAAAACCGTATGAGTGACGTTGGTAAAAGCAAAAGACAGATAGGCTTTATTAAATAGATTAATTTCTGAAGGGCTCACAGTTAAAGGTCCAAACGGGGTCGTAAAAGAAAAACCGCCGAGCACAAACCACAGAATAAAGACAGACGCCATCGCCGATAAAATAATCAGTCGTTGTTTTAGATTAAACCACATGATGAAACTGTGACTGAACAGAAAAATAATGAGCCACACCCATCCTTCAATTTTTATTAACGGCAGCATCAGGGCGTAGGCGATAACAGCTAATCTCAAAGCCGGCTTTTTCTGATCATTATAATCAAGCAACCCCAGCATAATGAGCAAAATGTAAACAGCCATTATTAAGTCAGCATATCCGGGTAATAATAAATGATTGATTAACAGTGGGGTACTGTACATCACCACCACAAGAAATATACGCAGGTAAAAAGGGGCATTGATTTTTTGCAAACGGTTGCACATTAAAAGCACCAAAAAGCCATAAATAAAGAGATACAAACCCAGTAGTAAGGGCTTAACCGGGTCACTCAAATACAGTAAAGGAAAGAAAATTAATGAAAGGCCGTCAGGATAGTGTGACGACAGGTTGAGCAAGCCGGTGCCGGAATGAATCCATTCATGTGTCTGGACGATTGGTACGCCTAAACCGTGGTAATACCACTGTTTGGCACGACCCAGCCAAACCGTCCAGGTATCCCAGGCCAAATTGGGAACCTGATAACTGTTATAAGCCACCAACCAGGAAGCCGTCAAAATTAAAAAAATGGTGATAACCTGCTGGGGCTTAATCCTGGTTGAATTATGTAATCCGCCGTTAATCACGGTGGTATAAATGATTATGCCAAGACAGGTTGCAAACACCAAAGACATAATGACCAGGATGAGTGCATTGCTGAATGTAAACCATTGCAAAATATTAAGTAAAAATACATGAATAAATATCCCCATAAATAGACCATGTGCCAACAAATTGGACAAACGTCTTTTATGGGTTTCAATGCCAAGTCCCTTAATAACCGCCAACCGAGTGCCGATACCTAATGCTATTAAGTAAGAGGCATACATCAGAACAAATAAGAAGGCGGTTATCATTGCACTAAACAAAACCGGTTGGTTTTCAGCAAAATATTAAAAGTTTCAGTCGTTGTTTCCTGATCATTGTCGCAAACTTTATTAAAAGGTGGCAACAAAACAGCAAAACTGTTGTTCTTTTTTAAATTATTCATTAGCACTTCTTGATCAGCGACAATTCCGACATTATGTTGTAACAAATGAAAATTAAGGCGGTTTCTATCGAAATCATTTGTGCCGATAATCATTATTTTTACGGGTTCGGTTTTAGGGCGTTTGGATATGACCTTGTTGATGCGATCAGCCATCGCAGCTAATTGTCGATCACTTTGGTTTAAATGAGCGCCGTGATCTGCAAATCGCTGATGGTTAAAATGAGTTTGTTGAGAAAAATTATAACCATAAAAAACACTGGCCAAAAACCAAGCTAAAACGATGCTCATCAACAAATGAATTATCGCAGGTTTAATGATAAAAAATAAAATCACACTGGTTATCAGCCACACGCCAATTACCATTAACATGGTCTTATAAATGGAGATGGATTCACCATTATGGACATTAATTGAAGAGTAGTTTAAAGGAACAAATGCAGATAAGTTGCTCAACAAATGATGGCCTTGCTTGATCTGATTGTGGTCAGTAAATTGTATCATTTGCCAGCTGACCTCATTTCCTGAAGGGTGTCCAAAGCCAAGAGAAGCATTGGGTTCTACCACCAAGGCCACGTCGGATATCTTTGTGGCACTGCGCCACTCTTGCCATAATATATTGATTGACTGGCGGCTGTTGATTAACTTTTGTTTAAAGTAAATCGGTTCCTCATTGTGTTCGTTAATGATTTGCGCTGACAGATAAACATGGGTGGTTTGAACGTTGTCAAGATTGCTGATAAGTAAAGTATTATATTGATTGATATTTTCTGGAAGCTTTTTAAAAGGGAGTGTAAGTATTGAAACGCCATCGGTATCCAAGTGGTATTGTCCATTTGTTTGATAATAGCGACCAGGCGTCACTTCAAAAGCTGTCGTTACATCTATGGGCTGAATCCACTCTTCATGTTGGTCATCAATCTGTTGAAAGTTAACCACCGCCAGCACTGTCAATATTATAGATATAATGGATAATACCCAATAAATAATATGCGGATGCTTCAATGACAAAAGTATTCCCTGTGATATGTTGTCTGTATTTTAGTTAAATAATCTGAGAAAACAAATGAAAAGCTTAAATCTGACAAATGGTTCACACTTTTTATGGAAAATTGCATGGTGTTACTCATAATATGCTATCGTAATCAATATTATAAGCGTCCTATGAATCACTTGTGTGGACTTAAACCTTGGATATCTAAAAAGAATAAGATTAAAATCACCCAATCATGAAGTTAATACTTGAAAATAGTGAAGCCGTATTTGATGTGCCAGAACAAGGTCGCTTAATGATTGGTAATGATGAAGATTGTCAGGTTCAAATTAATCATCCGGAAATTTGGGGCCATCATGCCATCATTCATGCCACTCAATTTGGATATGTACTGCAGCTTGAGTCATCGTCGATAGTGGTTAATGGAATTGATATTAAATCCGGATGTATGTTGTATGCAGGTGACGAATTAACAATAGCAGATTTGAGTCTGTTATTGGTTGATGATGAATATATACCTAAAACAGTGAAGTTAACTGAGGAATTTGATCAGTCTTCTGATCAGGAAGAACTGTCTTCCGTCTTTGGTTTAAGACACTTAAATGGTGAGCACAATGGTGCATTTGTTAAAAAAACTTATCATCACCCGGATGGTTGGACTGTTTATCGAAATGAGGCCAGGTTGGCTTTATTTGCTAACAATAAACCTGTTTTTGTGAACGGTCAACAGGTGGACAGTGCCTGGTTACAAAATGGTGACCGTATCCATTACATGGATGATCAGTTCAACGTGGAATGTCCCGGCCATTCCGGTTATTCAAAATTTAGCCCGTCTCATCCAAGGAATGTGATGTTGAGTGAAGCGTTGTCAGAAACAGAATCAGAAACAGAAGACAGCAAAAAGCCACCATTAAATACACATTATTGGTGGATAACTTTGGTGATTGGCTTACTGGCATTAATTGTGGTGATTTTATTTCGCTAAGATGGCTGGGTTTTCTCACGCTGAGATGAAGAAGAGCTAAAAGGCCCATAAATCCACAATTATGAGTTGACCTGAGCTAACAAGTTAAGTAAAATCCCCGCTCTTTGAAAGAACAACCGAATTGGAGTAGTTTCATGCACGCAGTTGTAGCTACAGGCGGCAAGCAATACCGAGTTAAAGCCGGCGATATAATTAAAGTAGAAACCATCAAAGCAGAAGCAGGTGACACTGTTGAATTGGATCAAGTGTTGATGCTGTCTGATGGCGAAAAATTTGAAATTGGTACGCCCATGTTAGATGGCAAAAAAGTATCGGCTGAGGTTTTGTCTCAAGGTCGCGGAAAAAAAGTACGTATCATAAAATTTAAACGACGTAAGCACCACATGAAACGCATGGGTCATCGTCAGAATTTTACTGAATTGAAAATCACTAACATAGGATAAGGGGTTACTCATGGCACATAAGAAAGCAGCAGGTAGTACTGATAACGGTCGCGATTCGAATCCTAAGTTTCTTGGCGTTAAAATGTTTGGTGGTCAATCTGTATTGGCCGGCAATATTTTAGTGCGTCAACGCGGTACCAAGTTTCATGCCGGCGATAATGTTGGTATTGGTAAAGACCATACCTTATTTGCATTAAAAGATGGTGTAGTAAAATTTGCCAAAAAAGGCAAAAAATTCCGTCAATATGTTTCTGTTGAAACACAAAAATAATCGCAAACACAATGATTCACGAAAGCTCACTTTAACGTGGGCTTTTTTTATGCAAAAATAAAATAATGAAATTTGTTGATGAAGTAGAAATAACAGTTAAAGCAGGCAATGGTGGCAGCGGCTCTGCCAGCTTTAGACGTGAAAAATTCATACCCCACGGTGGTCCTGATGGTGGCGATGGTGGCCGGGGTGGTGATGTGGTGTTAATTGGCGATCAGGGTTTAAATACGCTGGTTGATTTCAGGCATCAACGAAATTTTGAAGCGCCCAAAGGTGAATCCGGCCGTGGTCGACAGCAATATGGTAAGGGTGGGCAAGATATTATTATTAAGGTGCCAACCGGTACCGAAGTGTATGATTTGGAAACCGATGAAAAATTAGCTGACATTACTGAACACAAGCAAACCCTGGTGGTGGCTGAAGGTGGCCAAGGCGGATTGGGTAATATGCACTTTAAAAGCTCAGTCAATCGCGCTCCAAAACAATTCACCTCAGGAAAACCCGGCCAGCAAAGAACTTTGAAATTAGAGCTTAAGGTGCTGGCTGATGTGGGCCTGTTGGGTTTCCCAAATGCCGGTAAATCTACTTTTGTGGATGCCATTTCTCAGGCCAAGCCAAAAATAGCCGATTATCCTTTCACCACCCTTTATCCGGCTTTAGGTGTGGTTAAAATTGATGCTGAAACCAGTTTTGTGGTGGCTGATATTCCGGGGCTCATTGAAGGGGCTGCTGAAGGTGCCGGCCTGGGTATTCAGTTTTTAAAGCATTTACAACGAACCGGTTTGTTATTGCACCTTATAGAATTACCGGCATATGAAGGTATGCCCAGCCCCGTTGAGCAGTTTCATCAATTAAGTGAAGAGTTGGTTAAGTTTTCTGAACAGTTAGAAGATAAGACCCGATGGTTGGTATTTACTAAGGCCGACATCACAGTTCCAGAAGAAGCCAAGTCCATGGCAGATGCTTATGTAAAAGAAATTGGCTGGCAGGGGCCTTATTATGTCATTTCTTCAATTGCCCGACAGGGGCTCGAAAATTTGACCAAGGACATTGCTAATTATTTAACTGGTCCTCCCGAGGACTGGCAGGATTGAGACCGTTTTTTTTAAACTGATCCACTTCAGACAAAAGCCACTGTCGAATGATTTGTACTTTTTGGTCTTGTTCCGTGTTGCTTGGATATACCAGGTAATAGGCCATTTTACCGGGAATTTTAATATCAAAAGGTGCCACCAACAAACCGCGATTAATATCGTCTTGCACCAAAGGGGTTCGACCTAGGCCAAAACCCTGATGGTTTTCTACCGCTTCTAACATGGTCACCATATGGCTAAAACGGGTGCCTCTTAAGGTTGATTGGGGAGTTAATCCGGCCGCTTTAAACCAGTCGTCCCAGTTCTCTGTGGTGAAATCATCGTGACACAATTTAGCCGTTAACAAATCAGCCGGAGTTAACTGACCCTGATAGGCGTCATAAAAAGCCTTGCTGCAAACGGGAAAAACCTCTTCATTTAACAACAGTTCACTGGTTAAACCCGCATAATTGGGTTCATTGGTGTAGCGGATGGCGACATCACAATTGTCTTTATTGAAATCTGCCAACCATTCAAAAGAAGCAATGCGTACATCCAGTTCTTTATATTGTTGTTGAAAACGCCAGATTCTTTTGGACAACCATTTGGTGGCAAAAGACGGTAATACGGAGATATTTAGGGTGCCCGCAGCATCCCGGTTAATCAGCTGGCGGGTGGCTGTTTCGATGTTTTCCAGTGCCTGGCGAATAGAAATTAAATACAAACGGCCTTCAAAGGTTAATTTTAAGCTGCGGTTTACACGTTCAAATAATTGTACTCCGGTCATTTCTTCTAATTTTTTGATTTGGTGGCTTATGGCAGCTTGTGTCACGTTAAGTTCATCGGCTGCCTGAGTAAAACTTAATAGACGCGCAGAGGCTTCAAAGGCCTTGATGGCTCTTAATGGTGGAATATTTTTATAACGTTGTTTCGCCATGATCCATTAGTATTACTTATCGATAGCTTAAAAAAAAGTCACTTGTTTACTGTGATTATACCCATATAATAGCCGTCAAATGCAAGATAATACATATTTTGATGATTGCAGAAGGATTAGTGAAAATAATTTGAACTTTTTTGATTATTACGGTCAAACTTAGTAAATGAAGTCAATATTCACGTAATATTCATTTTGTTTATGTAAAATTACTAGTGTAGAGTTTTTCATTGTTCCCTTAGAAATCGCAAGATTTCTTTAGTATGTGATTCTTTCACATACGACTTAGCTGAGGTTTTTCCTCCCTCTTCCTCAGCGAATTGATTAAGGCGCCATCCCTTGGCGCCTTTTTTTTATGCTGAAATTTCGTGTATACTGGCCTTTTTTTCAAAGGCACCACCATGACAGATTTTATCGGTATTTATGAAAATGCATTGTCACAAGAGTTTTGTCAAAGCTGCATGGATAAATTTTCAAAAAGTGCTGAGGTTAAACAAGGACAAACCGGGCACGGGGTTGATTTAACAAAAAAGAATAGCTTGGATCTAATGTTGAATCAACAGAAGGATTGGCAAAATGAGTTGCAAACCATCCATCAAGCCGTTTTAGAAGGGCTTATTCAATACATTAAACAGTATCCCTATGTTTTGGTCGGAGCCTTGGCTTTGCAGGTTCAATCACCCAGCGGTCCGCGTCAAATATCTGCGCAGGATATACAGTCAATGGATGATGCTGAATTAGCAAATTTAATCAAAACAGTGTTTCGGTTAGGGAATACCAATATGCAACACTATCATCGTCAGAAAGGCGGTTATTTTTATTATCACTCGGAATTTTATCCGCACCCCAATGATCCGAGGCAAGATTCATTGCATCGCGTATTATTATGGATGTTCTACTTAAATGATGTTGAAAAAGGTGGAGAGACTGAGTTTTACCACCAACAAAAATCCATTAAACCCAGTCAAGGCACTTTGGTGATTGCGCCGGCCTTTTTTACCCATACCCATCGAGGTAATAAGCCTGTATCAGGTGATAAATACATTTTTACCTCATGGCTTATGTATCGTCAGGCGCAGGAATTATACGGACAAGGCGGATAATGTCTTGCAGTTTAGTTCAATATCCGTATAATCGACACACTTTGAATTTGAGCGGTAAATTATGAAAGTTCTGTCATCATTAAAATCAGCCAAAACTCGTGCACGAGACTGTAAAGTGGTGCGTCGCCGCGGTAAAGTGTTTGTGATTTGTAAATCTAATCCCAAATTGAAAGCCCGCCAAAAATAACCGGTTTTGGTCTGAATACATAAAAAAAGCCCTCAAGTTGAGGGCTTTTTTGTGTCTCAAATTTATTGCTTGTTAAGTTGCAATCAACATTAAACAAACAACCTTTCGATTTTCAGACATCAGAATATTAAAAGTTCGCGCAGCTGCTTGATTGTCCAACACTTCAAATCCAATGTTGTTTTTAATCAATGGCGTTAATATCTCAGTATCCGGAAAAATGATACGCTCGCCGGTGGCCAATAAAATCACTTCGGGATTCAGTTTGGCTAATTTTTTTAACAAGCGCGTGTTCAATGATGACACCTCATTTATATCAACCGGTTCAATGGCATCATCCCAGGGAATCAGGATGCTTTGCTGATAGGTTTCATGATAAAACGCACAGTAATCAGCGGCGGCTGATTTGATGATATTGGGATGTCTTGTGACTGATTCCGATAAGTCCATAGTGTTAAAGATTCTTTCGTGTCGTAATTTTCGCGCCAAGGCGCATTTGTTGTGTTGGCTTAACCCGGTAATTCATAAACAGGTTCATTCGGGTTGGCGCGATATAATGTCAACGTTTGACCGATGCGTTGGATTTCAACAGCCCCGGTTTTGTTAAGGAGTTCATCAATAATTTTCGCACGCTGTTCTCGCTCGGCACGTATTTTAACTTTCACCAGTTCATGGTGGTCCAGGGTTGTCTCTAATTCGGTGATAATATTCTCAGTAACGCCTTTGTCAGCAATGGTGACATAAGGATTGAGGCCGTGGGAAATGCCTTTGAGGTATTTAACAGCCGCTTTGCTCAGTGATTTGTCTGTCATTCAATGGTAAAATTCGGATTAATCCGCCATTTTAACAGCAGTCGAGACCTTTTAACAAACGATAACAGCATCAGAGTATATGCCATGGCCAGAAGCAAAAGTTCTAATCAATGGTTGCATGAACATTTCAGCGATCAATATGTCAAAAAATCCCAGCAGCAGGGGTATCGTGCGCGCTCAGCTTATAAGTTGATAGAAATCATCGATAAATATGATTTACTATCCGGAGTTCGCTCGGTGGTTGACTTAGGCGCGGCACCCGGCGGCTGGTGCCAGGTTGTACAAGAGAAGGCCAAACATGATTTGGTCATCATTGGGTTGGATTTATTGGCGATTGAGCCGATTGAAGGGGTTCATTTTATTGAAGGTGATTTCACCGAAGATGCGGTCTATGAATCCTTAATAAAGGCGCTGAAAGGTCAAAAAATAGACCTTGTTTTATCTGACATGGCCCCCAATTTAAGTGGTGTAAGCGCCACCGATCAGCCAAAAAGTATGTATCTGGCTGAATTGGCACTGGATTTTTGTTGTCATTCGCTCGAACCGGGCGGTGCACATGTGGTCAAACTATTTCAAGGTAAAGGTTTTGATGCGCATATCAACGCTTTGCGGCAAAATTTTCAACGGGTTAATATTGTTAAACCCGATTCTTCACGGGCTCGATCCCGGGAAGTGTTTGCCATATCCATGGGCTTTAAAAAAACGTAAACGAAGAGGCATAGTTTGAATAACATTACTAAAAATTTATTATTGTGGGTTGTGGTGCTGATGGTGCTGATGAGTGTTTTCGGCAGTATGGTTGAAACACCTGCCAATAACACCGATGTACCTTATTCTGATTTCATTAAAATGGTTCAGAATGGTCAGATTGAAGAAGTGGTGATTGAACCGGACTCAATGTTAACCAGAAACATACAAGCTGTGACATCCAGTGGTGAGCAGCTCACAGTACAGGCCGGTGACGATCCGCATCTGGAAGATGATTTAATTCTGAATAACGTTAAGTATTCAGTCAAAGCACCGCAACAGGATGGTTGGGGCTGGCGTATTTTTGAGACGGTTTTCCCTATTCTGCTGTTTATTGGTTTGTTCTTCCTGATTATGCGTCATATGCAAGGCGGCGGCGGTAAAGGCGGGGCCATGAGTTTTGGTAAATCAAAAGCTAAATTACTCAACGAAGAAAGTGCCAAAGTCACCTTTGCTGATATGGCCGGCGCAGAAGAAGCCAAAGAAGAAGTTTCTGAAGTGGTGGATTTTCTGAAAGATCCGACCAAGTTTAATAAATTAGGCGGCACCATTCCACGCGGCATTTTAATGGTGGGCCCTCCGGGAACCGGTAAAACCTTACTAGCGCGTGCCATTTCCGGTGAAGCCAAAGTGCCTTTTTTCAGTATTTCCGGTTCTGATTTTGTGGAAATGTTCGTCGGTGTTGGTGCCTCACGGGTTCGCGACATGTTCGAACAAGCCAAGAAAAATGCGCCCTGTATTATCTTTATCGATGAAATTGATGCCGTCGGTCGCCAACGTGGCGCCGGTTTGGGCGGCGGTCATGATGAACGTGAGCAAACCTTGAATCAGTTGTTGGTTGAAATGGATGGCTTTGAAGGTAATGATGGTGTTATTGTCATTGCCGCCACTAACCGGCCTGATGTATTGGATCCGGCCTTATTACGACCCGGTCGTTTTGACCGTCAAGTGGTGGTGCCGCTACCGGACATTCAAGGTCGGGAAGCCATCTTGAAAGTTCACATGAAAAAAGTGCCACTGGCTGACGATGTTAAGCCTGGTATTATTGCGCGAGGTACACCTGGTTTTTCCGGTGCGGATTTAGCTAACCTGGTGAATGAAGCGGCGTTATTTGCGGCCCGTGAAGATGCCACTGAAATTAATATGGAATACTTTGATAAGGCGCGCGATAAAATCATGATGGGCGCAGAACGCCGTTCCATGGTGATGAAAGAATCTGAAAAGCGCAACACCGCCTACCACGAAGCCGGCCATGCCATTGTGGGTTTGTTGGTTCCGGAACATGATCCGGTTTATAAGGTCACCATTATTCCACGGGGTCGGGCTTTGGGTGTCACCATGTTCTTACCCGAAGAAGATAAATATTCTTACAGTAAAACCGCGCTGGAAAGTCAAATTTCCTCCCTGTATGGTGGTCGGATTGCTGAAGAAATCATTGGCGGCCCGGATGCCGTGACCACCGGTGCCTCTAACGATATTGAACGTGCCACTGATATTGCTAAAAACATGGTCACCAAATGGGGCTTGTCGGATGAATTAGGTCCATTGACGTATTCTGAAGACGAAGGGGAAGTGTTTTTAGGTCGCCAGGTGACTCAACATAAAAGCATGTCAGACACCACGGCGGATAAAATTGATCAGGCGGTCCGTGAGTTGATTGATCGAAACTATAAGCGTGCCGAGCAAATTTTGCATGATAATATCGAAAAATTACATTTAATGGCAGACGCCTTGATTAAATATGAAACCATCGATAGTAAGCAAATTGCTGAAATTATGGACGGTAACGAACCGTCTCCACCGGCTGGTTGGGAAGCCAGTGATGACGATGATGAGGGTGGTAATAAGCCACCTAAAAAAGCCACTGATCCGAAACAAACAGGCTTCGGAGACGCTGCAGAACAAACCTAATTACGACTTTGAAACAGGATTTTAAAATTATGGGGGTTTTGAATGTAACCCCCGATTCTTTTTCAGATGGTGGTCAATTCAACGATCATACAACTGCCATCGAACACGCTCAAAAAATGATTGATGAAGGTGCCGATATCATTGATATTGGCGGAGAATCAACCCGTCCCGGTGCCCAGCCAGTGTCTAAACAAGCTGAGATTGAACGGGTGGTGCCGGTGATTAAAGCCCTGCGTGAACAATACCCTCATATCTCATTATCCATTGACAGTCGTCATCCGGATGTGATGGCAGCCGCTTTACATGCCGGCGCTGATTTCATCAATGATATCAATGCCTTACAAGCAGATGGCGCCATTGATGTGGCGATCGAATACGATGTACCGGTGTGTCTCATGCATATGCAGGGTACACCTGAAACCATGCAAGACAAGCCCCGTTACGACAATGTGGTGCAATCGGTGCTAGATTTCTTCGAGCAGCGGGTGGAAGCCTGTATGCGAGCAGGCGTAGATCCCGATAATATTATCTTAGATCCGGGTATTGGTTTTGGTAAAACCGTTGAACATAATATGCGATTGATTAAAAACATCAGCACCTTAAAGCAAATGGGATTTCCGGTGTTAATCGGTGTATCGAGAAAGTCCATGTTCCAGTCATTATTGGGGCGAGATGTTAATCAGCGATTGGCCGGTTCTTTGGCAGTGGCTCAATTTGCTTACTTCCAGGGTGCCGATTATTTCCGAGTCCATGATGTCGCTGAAAGCCGCGATGTTTTAACCATGAGCCAACACTTCATACAACATGACACAGACTAAACACTATTTTGGTACCGATGGCATCCGCGGCAAGGTCGGTGGTTCTTTAATGACCGCTGAGTTTGCGTTGAAGCTTGGTTATGCCGCCGGCAAAGTGCTCGGTGCAGGCAAACCCGGAAAAACCATTGTTATTGGTAAAGACACGCGTGTATCAGGTTATTTGTTCGAATCGGCCTTAGAGGCAGGCTTGGTGTCAGCCGGTATCAACACCACCTTATTCGGTCCAATGCCGACGCCGGCAGTGGCCTGGTTAACCCGTACCTTACACGCCAGTGCCGGTATCGTCATCAGTGCTTCGCATAATCCTTATTATGATAATGGCATAAAGTTTTTTAATCAGAATGGTGAAAAATTATCCGATGAACAGGAACTGGCTATTGAAGCGTTGTTAGAACAGCCGATGGACATGGTCGACTCCAGTCAGTTGGGTAAAGCCAGTCGATTGAGTGATGTTGATGGTCGCTATATTGAATACTGCAAAAATGCGGCCAATAACCTAATGCTTTCGGGTTTTAAAATTGTTCTCGATTGCGCCCACGGAGCCGGTTATCAAATTGCGCCCCGGGTCTTTACAGAGCTGGGTGCTGATTTAGTGGTGATAGGAAATAAACCCGACGGCTTTAATATCAATAAAGACTGCGGCAGTACTGAATTGGCTGTGTTGCAGGAGAAAGTCATCGAAACCAAAGCTGATGTGGGTATTGCCCTCGATGGTGATGGTGATCGGGTGGTGATGGTGGATCATACCGGCAATGAAGTTAACGGTGACCAACTGATATTTTTGGTGGCCAAGCATTTACACGCCAATAAACGTTTAAATGGCGGTGTGGTGGGAACCCTGATGTCGAATCAAGGGATGGAAAAGGCCTTAAAAGACCTGGGCATTCCTTTTGAACGGGCACAGGTAGGTGATCGACATGTGCACCAAAAACTCCATAAAAACAACTGGATACTGGGTGGGGAATCATCAGGACATATTTTAAATCTGAATTTAGCCACCACCGGAGATGGCATCATCAGCGCTCTGATGGTGCTTAATGTCATGATGGAAAGCGGGCAAAGCTTAAAAGAGCTGGCTGATGAGATGCCTGTTTATCCCCAGGTGATGATTAACATTAATCACCCTGAACCCAAAAAATTAGGCGCCAACACCGAACTTTGTAATGCTGCAGATAAAGTCGATCGAAGTCTTGGCGATCAGGGTCGGGTTCTGATTCGAGCTTCAGGCACAGAACCCAAGTTACGCATAATGGTGGAAGCTGTGGAGCAAGAAATGGCCCAACAGCATGCCGAACAATTATCAAATTTAGCGAGTGATTTATGAAAAAAACGATGATTCTAATTTTTACTTTACTGATGCTGTCTGTTCAGGCATCTGATTCTCCTGTCAGTATCGATGATGCCTGGCTTCGCGCGGCACCGCCCAACGCCCATATGCTGGCGGCTTATGCCAGTGTCAGTAACAATGGCGATGCACCGATTTATTTAATTGGCGCGGACAGTGATGCGTTTGGTATGACGGAGATTCACCGAACCATAGAAGTTGATGGCGTCTTTAAAATGAAAGAGCAAAAACGTCTTAATATCGGTGTTGGTGAAAATCTAAACATGGCCCCAGGTGGTTTACATATTATGTTGATGATGCCCAAGCAGTCCTTTGACATTGGTGAATCCGTGGACATTGAACTTCAGTTTGAAGATTCTGAAGGCGCCAATTGGTCACAAAGTGTATCCTTTGAGGTTAAAAAAGAACAATAATCATAAAATTGTGCCATGAATAAAAAGGATTTTGATTACCATTTGCCCAAAAAGCTGATTGCCCAACAACCGATTGCGCAACGCAGCCAGAGCCGGCTTTTGGTGTTGGATAAGAACCATGGATCAGTGACCGATTGTCAGTTCACAGACATTATCGATTTTCTGAATCCCGATGATTTACTGGTCTTTAATAACACCAAAGTGATGCCGGCACGGTTACCGGGACGGAAACAAACCGGTGGTCAAATCGAAGTTTTTATTGAGCGAGTCCTGAATCAACATCAGGCCAAAGCTTTGCTAAAGTCTAATAAGTCTGTGCGACTGGGCACAAAGATTTATTTCAATGACCAAGCGATGCTGCAAGTCACCGGACGTCAGGGCATGTTCTTTCTGGTTGAAGCTCTCGATATAAGCCATGACCTCAATAGCATCATGGAAAAGCATGGTGTCATGCCCTTACCACCCTATATTCAGCGAGACAGCACAGAAACTGACAGCGAACGTTATCAGACCGTTTATGCCAAAACCGCCGGCGCTGTGGCCGCACCGACTGCCGGACTACACTTTGATGATAAGACATTAAGCCGACTTAAAGAACAAAACATCAACAGTGCGTTTGTTACCTTACATGTCGGTGCCGGCACTTTCCAGCCGGTCAAAGTCGATATCATCGAAAACCACAAAATGCATAAAGAATGGTTGCATGTGGATGACGAGGTTGTCAAAGCGGTAAAGAAAACCAAAGCCAGGGGAGGGCGCGTGATTGCGGTTGGTACTACGGCTGTTCGTTGTCTTGAAACTGCCTGCCAAAACGGTGAACTCAAGGCTTTTTCAGGTGACACCGATATCTTTATCTACCCGGGTTACCGGTTTAAAGTCATCGACGGTCTGCTTACCAACTTCCACCTGCCTGAATCCACCCTGATGATGTTGGTTTCAGCCCTAGCCGGGAAAGACAACATAATGAATGCGTACCAACATGCCATCGAGCAGCAATACCGTTTTTTTAGTTATGGTGATGCGATGTTGATTGTTGATGAAAAGGATGTTGCAGGTTGAGTATTAATTGAAGTCGATTATTGCGAGCTCATTCCGACAACAGATCATTGCGGCTATAGAGGACAATTTGTTGGTTGAGTTTGATAGACTCAGCCCAACCAACAATTTATTTTAATATTTCGGTTGTCTATGGTTTAAATTAAAAGGAATATCTAAAGCCTAGATTGGCGCCAAAGTCGCCATCAATGCTTTTTAAGCCCAGGTTGACCGCTTTACTTTCGTCGAATTTAAATAATCCTTCGGCGCTTGCCTCAAAAAAACCATCATTGGCTTTATCGACTTGGCTATAACCTGCGGCAGTGATTAACTCAAAAGATGGGCTGAAGGCAGTGCGGGTGCCAATTTCAGCACCATAGATAAAACTGTTATCGACCCTCAAATCCAGTTGACCTAATTTCAAATTACTATAAAAGTCAGTATTTGTACTGATGCCTGCATGGAAGCCGAGCATTAACCCATATCGTTTTGAATCCAGATTACGAGCTTCTAAATGATTTAGGTAAGCACCCATATAAAAGCTGTCAGTTAAATCAAATGAACCTTTTAAATAGTAGCCATCTGTGTTTTCACCATTATTTAAATCAAGGTAGTCATATCCCAATTCAAAATAATTGTAATTAATGTCGTCACCGGCTTGTGCATTGATAGAAAAAGCCAGACAAGCGATTAAAATTAATTTTTTTTTCATATTCTCATTTCTCCTGTGGATTGTTTTTTTCACAACTGATTTTGGTTGTGTGTTGTAAATTGTAGGAAATAGCTAATGAATCATTTATGAACGGTCATTTTATCTGGTTGGTTTTTTTATACTGCTATTTACTTTTATTTCAGACCTTTGAGAAAGTTGTCAGGGTGAATAATTTTGTCATTACTTCTTAAAAGCAATCGCTATCTGGATTCCTTATTTGCTATAAGGGATGAATGGATTTTTCATATAGTCGGATAATTCTAATTGCTTAAATAGCTTTGCTTTTGCGCATTACGTTAATTCGCTTGTAAGGATGTAGATGTATCGCCAAAGATTGACAGTTATTGTTCACGACAATCTCTGCATTCCTTGCATCCATGAAAATCGATTAGATAGTGATTGGGTTTTGATTATTTGAAAAGCTTCTCTTTAATTTGCTTCGCAAATTGAATCCCCAGCATAAGGCTGAGGATGTCGCGGTTGTCGGTGGTTTTCTATTGCTTCTTGACAAACTCAGTGAGAATCACAATGCGTTGGCTTTCGACTTTGCCTTCGATGTGAGCCGGGTTGTCGGCAACCAGGCTGATGTTTTTGACTTTGGTGCCTTGTTTGGCGGTGAAGCCGGCACCTTTGACTTTGAGGTCTTTGATGAGGGTGACATCATCGCCGTCTAGTAATTCATGACCATTACTGTCACGGTGTTTTTCAGCATCGCCTGTGCTAAAGCCAGAGCGGGCCCAGGTGCTTTCTTCGTCTGTTAAATACATCATGTCCAATAAGTCCTGTGGGCCATGATTTTTTTGCAGGTGTTGCAAAACCCGCCAGGCAAGGACTTTAACGGCCGGGACTTCGCTCCAGATGCTGTCATTCAGGCAATGCCAGTGATTGACATCCATGTTTTCAGGGTTGTCAATTTGACGGCGACATTGCTCACAAATGTGAACGTAGTCGCTGATATCGTTGCCTTCTTTGGGCGTCACCAAAAAAGCACTTAGATTATCTTCGGAGCGGCACAGTTCGCATTGCTGGTTGCTGCGTTGTTGCAGGGCTTCAGTTTGTTGTTTGGATAGACTCATGGCGCCGTATTATACGGTATATTAAGATTATTTGATAGTCCAAAGGTTGGCGCTGTGTTTACCAAGACTGACATCATGGACTTGATTGATTAATCGATGATAAAAACCCGTTCCAAAATGGCATTCATTTCCATGGTGCCGGGTAATTGGCCAAAACATAGGCCTGAACTTGGGGCTAATCGGGCTACACAGTAGGCGTCGCTGATTAAATTATTGTTCATCAGAATCAGTTGAGCGGCTTGCATGGCTTTGGCCATTTTTTCCACATAAAAACGGGCGGATACCTGGGTGAAGTCTTTGCCGGATAAGGCTTCGAGTTCATCCACAGCCTGGTCAAACAAAACATGCCCGCCTCGGGCTTGTTCTAATTCTTTGATAAAGGATTGGTAGCAGTCTGGTGATTTGTGAATGGCACGGATGACATCCAGACATTGGACATTGCCGCTGCCTTCCCAGATGGAATTGACCGGGGCTTCCCGATACAGACGTGCCAGCGGTAATTCTTCCACATAGCCGATGCCACCCAAACATTCCTGGGCTTCGCCGATGTGCATTGAAGCACGTTTGCAAATCCAGTATTTACCAACAGCGGTCAGTAAGCGAACCAAATCACGTTCATGTTTCTGATCTTGATGATCTAAAGCATGGGCCACCCGGGCGGTCAAAGCCAGAGCGGCTTCCGATTCAAGGCATAAGTCGGCGACCACGTTTTGCATCAATGGTTGATCAATCAGTAACTCACCAAAGACTTTGCGTTGGGTGATGTGGTGCAGGACCTGTACCGTGGCCTGGCGCATTAAAGCCGATGAACCAATCATGCAGTCATAGCGGGTCATGGCCACCATTTCGATGATGGTGCGCACGCCTTTTCCGGGTTGACCAATTAAATGGGCATCGCTACCGGCAAATTCAATTTCTGAAGAGGCATTGGAGCGGTTACCCATTTTGTCTTTTAATCGCTGAATGTGAATATTGTTTTTTGCGCCATCATATCGCCATCGTGGCATCAGAAAACAACTTAAACCGGATTCTGTTTGTGCCAGGGTTAAAAAAGCATCACTCATGGGCGCTGAACAAAACCATTTATGGCCGGTTAGTTGATAACGCTCGCCCAGTTCGTCTGAGCCGATATGTTTTGCCTGAGACGTGTTGGCGCGGACATCGGTGCCGCCTTGTTTCTCGGTCATGGCCATACCAACCGTGGCGGCTTTTTTATTAGCCAGGGGAAGATTACGGCCATCGTATTCGCTGTTCAGTATTTTGGGCATCCAATGCTTGGCCAATGCTTTATTGTGGTTGATACTGGGGACACAGGCAAAAGTCATGGTTAATGGGCAAGCACTACCGGCTTCATTCTGATTGTATAAATAATTGTGCGCCATGCGCACGACGTGACTGCCGTTTTGGGTTTCTTTCCAGGGTAATGAGGGTATATCAAACTGACAAGCCAGGGCCATCAGATCATGATATGCCGGATGATAACGGACTTCATCAATGCGTCGGCCGTAGGTGTCATGGGAATAAAATTCAGGCGTAATCTGATTGACCAGATGGCCTTTTTCGATCCAGTCAGAATGTCCTAACAGACCGCCTAATTTAATCAGGCTGACTTCACCCCATTGGCCGTCGAATTGCTTACAAATTTGTTGCAGGGCCGGATCACTTTGGTAACTGTTGTAGTTAACCAGTGCTTGAGGTTGATTAATGACTTCATGGGTGTTGAGATCTTTGGACATGGTTATTGGTGTTAATAATGCGGTGGCGTCTCGTCTTGAGGCCCCGTGTCCAGGGCTTCGTGGACTTGTTTGAGTTGGTCTTTAAGCTGGATATTATGTTGTTTTAGTTTACTCAGCTGTTCGTCCTGACGATAAACCACTGTATTTAAGGTCTCCACAGTGTCTTCTAAAAAGGCCATACGGGTCTCTATATCGACCAGTTTTTGGTTTAATTTCTCAATGTTTGACATAACGCATAGGGTTATAATGAACGATTGTTTATAATAACATGAACACCCAGCAACACGACTTAATCTATGTCAAATAAAACGCACTATTCGCCGGCCTGTGAGCGAAATCGGGAACCGATATGGTCTGAATTGCAAACCATTATTCAGGCAGATGACCACGTTGTCCTGGAAATTGGTGCCGGCACCGGACAACACGCAGCCTATATGGCCCCACGGTTACCTGAAGTGTTATGGTACCCTACGGACACAGAAGACAAAATGGCGGGTATTGAAACATGGCGACAAGAGGCCCATTGTGAACGGATTCAAGTGCCCCGGACATTTCAGGTGGGACATAATGAGTGGCCTTTAAAGCCGGGTGAAGCGGATCTTGTTTTCACCGCCAACACCTTTCATATTATGCCGGCTGATTTGGTTGAAAAATTAATTCAACAGGCCGGAAATATTATGGTTAAAGGCAATCGCTTTGTGGTTTATGGTCCGTTTAAATATGACGGCGAATTCACCAGTGACTCAAATCGTGACTTTGATCAGCAGTTAAAGTCCAGATCAGCGCATCAGGGCATTCGTGATTTTGAATGGCTTGATGGGCTTTTTCAGCAAGCCGGATTTCGCTTACTTAAGGATGTCTCGATGCCAGCCAACAATCAGTTATTAGCTTATGTCAAACATCGTTAAATTCGCTGACCTTGAACAGGCTCGCGCAACCATTGCCGATTATGTGATAAAAACGCCCTTGATTCAGTCACAGCGTTTAAATAATTGGTTGGGACACAAGATTTATTTTAAGGCGGAAAATTTACAACGGGTCGGGGCCTTTAAAGCCCGTGGAGGTTGCAATGCCGTTTGTTACTTGTTGGCTCATGAGCCCTCGGTGGAACGGGTCTATGCCCGATCCTTAGGTAATCATGCACAGGCGGTGGCCTGGGCTGCACGGTTATTCGATATTCCGGCGACCATTTATATGCCGAAAACCGTGTCTGCGGTGAAACTACAAGCGACCAAAGATTATGGTGCTGATGTGGTGTTATACGATGATATCAGTGAAATAACGACCGCAGAACAGGAGGTCAATGAAAAGCCCGGTCATTTTTGGATATCGCCTTTTAATGACAAAGCGGTGATTGCAGGGCAAGGCACGGCCACCATCGAAGCCATTGAGCAAATGCCGAAAGCACCTGATGCCTTATTTGCACCGTGTGGTGGGGGCGGTTTATTGTCCGGCATGTGGATTGCGGCCAGAAAAATGGCGCCGAATGCCCAGGTCATTGGGGTGGAACCGGAATGTGCCAATGATGCCTGGCGTTCAATTCAAGCGGGTGAAATTATGCCTTTAGATGGCCCCTCAGACTCCATTGCCGATGGCGTCAGAACTTATGAAATTGGTGATATCACCTTTGAATACCTGAAGGAAATGGACGATTTTATGTTGGTCAGCGAGCAACGAATAATGTATTGGACGCAATGGCTGCAGCATTTATTGAAATCACATATTGAAACCGCCAGTGCCATGTCCATGGAAGCGGCATACTTATGGTTAAAAAATCAGACAACTCCGAAAACCGTATTGGTTATGCTTTCCGGTGGGAATATTGATGCTGCTATGATGCGGCGAATATGGGCTGAAGATCAGTTACAAGAGATACCCAGATTATAAAACAGGTTATTTAATGGTTTTAACCAGTCTGATACCCACATGAGACAACGCTTTGTTTGGGTCGACTGTCTCAGTGCCTTGGGCAGTGGCTAAATCTGCCTTCATCCAGGAGCCACCGGCAGCACAATAGTCTTCGTTGCCACAGTTGCGCACCCATTCGGCCACATTGCCGGTTAAATCATGGCTGTTTGAAGTGGCGCTAAAGGATTTGACCGGTGCAGTAAAAACATAATCATCGGTACATTGGCTGCGTTGTTCAAATTTAGATTCGCTGCTGGTTTCTTGTCCGGCCACATTGCTGTTGTCGCAGTTTGGGTTTCGGGCTAATTGTTTTTGCGCCGTTTGCCATTGTGCCAGGGTGGGTAATTGATAGTTCGCCTGTTGGCTGTCTGACAACCAGGCGGCATAGGCAGTGGCTTGGGCTGCAGTAATACAAATGACCGGGTGTTGTGCGGTCTGATCAAAGGGTGGTTTGTCCCAGGTTTTTTTGAAAAACCCACCCCGTCCAAAATGTTCACAGCGTTCATCAAAATTTTTATTCCCGGCAAAGGCTTTGAATTGACTGAGACTGGTTTCATGCTGTGCCAGCCAGAAATCTCCTGCGCCGGAGCTGTTGCCAGCCGCCACGAAGACCCAGGTATATCCTGATAAATCGGTCATGATATCGCCGGATTTTGGAATGGTCTGGTATTGGGCATCGACACTGGTCAGTGCGGTATTTTGTGGTGACAGCATGAAAGCCATGGTCAAATAATCCTGGGCTTGTGGATTTTTGCGACGTTTTTGAATGGCATTATTGGCCAAACGAATGGCTTGATTGGTAATTGTATCGATTTGCGTTTGATAATCACCGGCTTTCATCGGATAGTCTTTAAAAAAATCGGTTAAAGATTGGATGTGGGTGATGGCTTCGCCATAGGCCTGTTGATTCAGTTTGCTGTCTATTAAGCTGAAATAGTACAAGCCTACTTTATGTAAACCTTGTCGTGCGGCTTGATTGTCGGGGTATTCAGCCAATATCTCAGCAAACTGACTGGCGGCATTATTATCAGCAGGCTTGGTGAGACGAAAAGCCTGTAAAGAATCATTGGCCTGGGATAATCGATCCGTTAAATCAGGTGTTTGTTGAATCGAGGGGTCATTTTCAGGCAAATTTATGACAGTTTCCATGAGCGGAATGTCAGGACTGGTCGGTTTTGCCGTTTTCGCCAAAGCATCCGGTGGTGTCAGCGGTTCGCTCTGGATTGGTTTTTTTGCTTCAGGTTGGGTGGTATTTTGCTGTGTCACAACGGGTTCTGAGGCGGTTGGTTCGGTGTTATCACCAAATACCCATAATCCCAGCATGACCAGTAATAGCATGACAGAAGCCACAGCTGAAGGTACCAGGAATTTTTTGTAGGCACCCCAATTAATGGCTTCTGGTTTTTCACCATCAGGTTGGTGATCCTGATAACGGATTTTCATCAGATCAGCCTTTAAGTCGGCCACTGATTGATAGCGATCATCGGGATTTTTGGCCAGACATTGGTCAATAATAGGCTGCCAGACACTCAAAGCGGATGGCAGGATAGGCATGGGCTTATTGATATGTGCCATCAGAATGGAAAAATCGTTGTTGGCAGAAAACACATGTTCGCCGGTGATTTTTTCATAAATAATGCATCCCAAAGAATAAATGTCACTGCGATGATCAATCGGGCGGGACTGAATTTGTTCAGGACTCATATAATGAGCACTGCCCAGCAGTTGAGTTTCCTTGGTTTTGCGTTGAGACTTTTTGGTGATGGCGATACCAAAATCAGCAATTTTAATTCGCCCGAACTGATCGAATAATATATTTTCAGGTTTTAAATCTCGATGAATCACACCGTGTTCATGGGCATGACTCAAACCATCGCAGATTTGGCCCAATAAATCGATGAGGTGTTCGGCATTGGTACAAATTATTTCGCTGAAATCACCGTGGGTCAGATAAGGCATGGTGAAATAGGCCAGTCCTGACGGCAGCTTTTTGGCTTCGTAGATGCTGATGATGTGGGGGTGGTCGAGGGAAGCCACGGTTTTGGCTTCGTCCACAAATCGCTCGGCCAACAATTTATCTTCCATGACCAGTTTTTTCAGCACTTTAATGGCGACTTTACGCTGTAAAGATTGTTGCCGGCCCAAATAAACAGCTGACATACCACCTTCACCTATCTTATCTAAGATGGTGTGATCAGGGATATTTATATTTAGTTTTGGAACGGCTTTCATGTCTTGTGACACACTATAAAATATAATAATGTTGCTATTTCAACTCAATTCAGCAACTTATAAATCATTATCGCATGAAAAGTGTGACCACCATCATAAAAATACACAAAGTTAATATCCTGCCATTCAAGTAAAACCAGAAACTGCCGAAAATGGTCAGTTTTTTTCAGCAAAGGCTTGTGTCCCTATTATTTCAACTTACAATGAAGCTTCATTTTTTGTATTGTATTTTATGGCCCTGATAAATTTTGATGATGTGTATCTGGACTTTGGTTCCAGGCCGATACTGGACGGTGTCAATTTAAGCATCGAACGGGGTCAGAAATGGGCCCTGATTGGCCGTAATGGCGAAGGTAAATCATCTTTGCTAAAAGTGATTAATGGTGATTTGCCGATTGACGGTGGTGAAGTAAAACGCCAATCGGGACTGAAAGTGGCCAAAATGCAACAATCTGCAGCCACTGCCAATGCAGACGTATCAGTGCGAGATTTTTTGTTGCAAAGTCTGGGCGAAGTGGGACAACAACTGGCCGCATATGAGGGAACCGATGACGTCGATAAAATGATGTCGCTGCAACAGCAGATTGATGATGCTGAGGGTTGGTCTCTCTTAAATCAACTCGATTCAGTCATGACACAATTACACTTACAGGGTGATGCTGATGTGGGTTCATTATCCGGCGGTGTGCGGCGGCGCTTAAATTTAGCAGCGGCTTTGGTGCAATCACCGGATATATTACTGCTGGACGAACCCACCAATCATTTGGATATTGAAAGTATTATCTGGCTTCAGAGCTTAATCAAAGGATTACATTGTGCCGTTATTTTAGTGACCCATGACCGGGCTTTTCTCAGGGCGGTGGCCAATGGCGTATTGGAATTGGATCGGGGTGATTTATATGCCTATGATTGCGATTATGACACATTTCTAAAAAGGCAGGATTTGCGCTTAGAAAATGAAGCCAAGGAATGGGACCGAATAGATAAAAAGCTTTCTGAAGAAGAGGTTTGGGTCCGGCAAGGCATTAAAGCACGCCGTACACGCAGTGACAGTCGATTACAAGATCTTTACAAATTACGTGATGAGCGAAAACAACGGCGTGAGAAAAAAGGTTCGGCCAAAGCCGATATCAATGTGGCTGAAGCCGGTGGTAAAAAAGTTATCACCGCATACAAAGTAGATTTTGCTTATCAGGATAAAATTATTTTAAAAGATTTTTCTACTAAAATCCTGCGGGGCGATAAAGTCGGTATTATCGGACCTAACGGGGTCGGAAAAACCACCTTGGTTAATATTCTGTTGGGCGAATTGGAGCCCGATGCCGGATCGGTCAAACTTGGGACCGGAATTCAGGTGGCTTATTTTGATCAATTAAAGCAGGATATTAATGACAATGACACGGTACAGAATAATCTGCAACTGGGTACAGATTTTGTCACCATTAACGGTAAATCCAGGCATGTGATTTCCTATTTGCAGGACTTTTTATTTTCTCCGGAAAAAGTTCGTGGCCCGGCCAGCGTATTATCAGGTGGTGAGCGATCACGCTTAATGCTGGCACGTTTATTTGCCCGGCCGGCCAACTTATTGGTGATGGATGAACCAACCAATGATTTGGACATGGAAACCCTGGATTTATTACAAGAGCTGTTGTTGGGTTTCCCCGGCACGGTGTTGTTAATCAGCCATGACCGTGACTTTATTGATCAGGTGTGTAGCCAAACGCTGGTGTTTGAAAATCCGGTTGATGGTCAGTATGAAATTAATGAATATATTGGCGGTTATGAAGATTATTTAAGACAGCGTAAAACACCCGCTGCAGAAGCAGATAAGTCATCAGCTAAAGATAAAACTGAAAAGACTACCGATAAAAAACCGCCGGCGGGCCAATCATCCAGTACCACCAATCGTTTGCTGTTTCATGAACAAAAAGAATTGAAACAGCTACCGGCTGAAATTGATTCCCTGGAAGCCGATATTAAGCAACTATCGGAGCAAACCTGTGAGCCTGACTTTTATCAGCAAGATGCAGATGCGATAAAACAAGTCACCACCCGTTTGGCTGATTTGGAACAGCAGCTTGAGATCAAATTTAACCGATGGGACGAGTTGGAAGCGAAAAAATCATCATCCTAATAATTTCGTGTATTGAGAACAACTGCTGATTTGAAAGGCTTTGACAGGGCTCAGCCATCTTGTGGGATTAAGATTTGAAAAAGCCTGAGCTCCGTCGAAGGCGGTGTCTTGTTTTACATCATATTTTTAAATTGGAATGGCTTCGATGGTGCTCAGCCGTCTTGAATATTGCTTTAGTCCAAAATCCGGTTAAATTTATCAATCAATTGGCTTAACTGCCGGCGTTCTTCTTGGGTTAGTTGTTTTAATAAGGATTGTTCGTAATTAATGGCATCGGGAATCAGGACAGCCATGAGCTCATTACCCCGGGTACTCAGGCGATTAATGGTTGCGCGGGCATCATCCGGGTGGGGTTTTTGTAAGGTGTAGTTCTTATCATTGAGTGATTTTAGCGCCCGACTGATGGGCACTTTGTCCATTTGGGTATGTTCGGCTATGGTTTTGGCGGTAATATTTGGGTGGCTGTTGAGAATCACCAAAACCCGCCATTCAGGCACTGAAATATTAAAGCGGTTGCGGTAATGTTTTGCCAGGCCTTTGGATATTTTTAAGCTCAAAGCCGATAACTGATAAGGAATAAAATGTTTAAAGTCCATAGATGACGATTATAACCACTATTTAGTTTCAAATGTAACTAAATTGCGTTAAACTATCTATATATTAATTTAAAGAGAGTTTAGCCATGACAGCGACCATCAATGGTTTTGGATTTATCGAATATTCGGCTGATGATGCCGCGCCTTTGCATCGATTGTTTAGACAGATGGGTTTTAATGCCATTAAGCAGCATAAAAACAAACCCATAACCTTATATCGTCAGGGTCAATCAGATTTCTTTATCAATGAATGTGAAACCGGATTTGCCGCTGATTTTCGAGATAAGCATGGACCCGGTGCACCAGGTTTTTCTATTATCTTTGATGATAAGGACGCAGCGCTGGCACACAGTTTAAAGGGTGGTTCTGAACAAATTGAAGTGGATAATGGTTTAGATTTTCCGGCCATCAAAGGCATTGGCGATGCGGCCTTATATTTATTGGATAAAACCTCTTACGAAGCCGTTCTGGCCCGTGATTTTGAAAACATTGAGGGGGTCAACCAAAACCCGACAGGTTTTGGGTTAACCTTTATTGACCACCTCACACATAATCTTTATTTTGGCAATATGGCGAAATGGAGTGCCTATTACGAAGATTTATTTGATTTTCGGGAAATCCGTTATTTTGATATCAAAGGGGCCAAAACCGGGTTGGTGTCCAAGGCCATGACTTCACCCAATGGTTCAGTGAAAATTCCTTTAAATGAATCCAATGATCCCAAATCACAAATTAATGAGTATCTGGATGAATACAAAGGTGAGGGCATTCAGCATATCGCTTTGTTTACTGATAATATCTATGAAACCATAGAATCCATGCGGGCTGCCGGGGTTGAGTTTTTAGAAACGCCGGAGACCTATTACAGCATTATTGACAGGCGTGTTCCACAGCATACTGAGGATATCGCCCGCATGCAGAAAAATCATATTTTGATTGATGCTGATGAGGAAACCAAAAAGCAGTTGCTGTTACAGATATTTACGCAAACCAATATTGGTCCAATTTTCTTTGAAATTATTCAACGCAAAGGAAATGAAGGCTTTGGCGAAGGTAACTTTCAGGCTTTGTTTGAGTCGATTGAGTTAGAACAACAAAAGCGAGGGTATCTTGATGAGTAGTCAGTGGTTTAAATTGTTTAAAAAGCAGGGCAAAGTGGCGCGTCAAGCGCACTATGATTTGCCCAAAGACAGCTATGAAAGAGAGATGGGCAAAGAGGGGTTTTTTGGCCCTGTGACCCATTTTTATCACCGACATAAACACACCGGTTGGAGTGATTTTGAAGGGGATAATCGACCACGTGCCTTTGATACCAATGAGCTGGATGAAATCCAAACCAGCCCATGGCAGGCACCGGTGTTATTGCGTAATAAAAGCACCCAAATTCGGATGATGCATATGCAAAAATCCATGGACCGACTGGTGCGTAATGCCGATGGTGACGAGCTGTTGTTTTTCCATAAAGGTACCGCCCATTTATTTTGTGATTTTGGTCATTTGGTCATTAAAGAAGGTGATTATGTCATGATTCCCAAAGGCACTATGTGGCGCCTTGAGATGGATAATCCCTGTGAAATCCTGATGATTGAAGCCACCAATAGTCATTTCAAATCACCGGATAAAGGCTTATTGGGTCCTAACGCCATCGTCGATACCGCAGTTTATCGGGTGCCTGAGATTGATTCGGCGTTTAAAGATCAATACAGTGAGGATCGGTGGAAAGTGGTGATTAAAAAGCGCAATGAATTTAATCGCGTGACTTTCCCGTTTAATCCCCTGGATGCCATTGGCTGGCAGGGCGATCTTATGCCAATAGCTTTAAACTGGCGCGATATCTCACCTGTGATGAGTCACCGATATCATGTGCCACCCTCAGCGCATACGACTTTTGTCGGTGATCGTTTTGTCGTGTGTACCTTTGTGCCACGCTTATTCGAGACGGATCCAAAAGCCCTGAAAGTACCTTTTTATCATAATAATGATGATTATGATGAAGTTCTTTTTTATCACGCCGGCAACTTCTTTTCCCGGGATAATATACATCCCGGCATGATAACCCTTCATCCGGCCGGTTTGACCCATGGCCCTCACCCGAAAGCCATGGAAAAAGCCTTTGAACAATCCAATCAAATGACCGAAGAAGTGGCGGTCATGATAGATACACGAGATCCACTGGATGTAAGCCCTGAGGCGACTGAAGTGGAATGGTCCGGTTACATTAATTCCTGGAGTGAACAATGAAATTAGCAACAATTAACAATCAAACCCGAGACGGACAGTTGGTGGTGGTTAATCGACAAGGCACACAAGCGGTCAAAGTACCGCAAGTGGCCAATACCCTGCAACAAGCCCTGGATAATTGGGAGCAGGCTGCGCCACAACTCAACACCATTTATCAGCATCTCAATGAAGGCGGTGTTAATGATGCCTTCGATTTAGACATGGATGATGTTATGGCACCCTTGCCGCGTGGCTTGCAGTTTTTAGATGGCAGCGCCTATCTGGCGCACGTAGAACGTGTGCGCAAAGCCCGTGGTGCTGAAATGCCACCCAGTTTTAAAGAAGATCCTTTGATGTATCAGGCCGTCAGTGATGGCTTTTTATCGGCGAATCAGGATATCGAAGTGGTCAGTGAAGATTATGGTATTGATTTTGAAGCCGAAGCAGCCGTGATAACTTCAGATGTACCCATGCATGTGTCGCCGGAAGAGGCCGGCCAATACATCCAGTTGATTTGTATACTCAACGATGTTTCATTACGAAACCTGATACCGGCAGAGCTGGGTAAGGGCTTTGGTTTTCTACAGTCTAAACCCCGCACGGCGTTAAGTCCTTTCTTTGTCACCCCTGATGAGTTGGGCTCGGCCTGGCAGGATTATAAAATCCACTTACCGATGCGTACCTGGTATAACGGTGAGTGGTTTGGTGAACCTGATTGTGGAGTTGACATGCAATTTAATTTTGCTGAACTCATTGCCCATGCTGCTAAAACAAGACCCTTGGCAGCCGGTTGTATCATCGGTTCGGGTACCATCGCCAATCATGATATGGCCAAAGGTTCTACATGCCTGGCTGAAAAACGTGTTTTGGAGGTCATCGATAAAGGTGAAGCCAGCACACCTTTTATGCGCTTTGGCGATACCGTTAAAATCCAAGTGACCAATGACAAGGATGAAGATATCTTTGGAACCATTGAACAAAAAGTGGTGAAATACGGTCAATAAGCAAAGCACGATAAGCCTCAAATTAAAAACCCGTCCCGGTGACGGGTTTTTTTATGGCGTAGATCCAGTTAATGCTTTAAGATAATTCGGTTTTTTTATCATAAAAAGAGGTCTCCTTATGTATTCATTTTTTCGCTGTTGTGCGATGTATATTCTATTGCTTGGTTTTATGCCTGTCAGTTATGGTCAATCGATGGCTTTGACTGAGTCTGTCGAATCGGCGCGTCAATATTTACTGCAACACCGTCATAATTTACATTTAACCGAACAAGATATCCTGGACGCACGCATTCAGGACGCGTATGTAACGCAGCATAATGGTGTGACCCATTTGGTGTTTCGCCAGTATGTGGATGGTATTGAGGTAGAGGCTGGAGATCTGCAAATCAACCTCACCAAAGACGGGCAGGTGCTGACTATGCACAGCCAATTTACAGCTAATGCCAATAACAAAATTAACACTAAAATAGAACGTGTAGTGGCGGATCAAGCGGTCATGTCGGCAGCTTCTCATTTGAATATAAATACTTTTTTACCGCCGGTTGCCATTCAGACAAGCCGAGGCGTTAATCAAGCGGTGACTTTTCGAGGTGATGATATTTCCGGAGTCGATATACCGGTGAAACTGGTGTATCAAAAAATGTCCGATGGTTCTTTGAATTTGGCCTGGGACATGTCAATTCAGACCAAAGACAACTGGTGGAGTTTGCGGGTGGATGCGCAAACCAATGAAGTGATTAATCAGGTCAGCTGGCAAGCCCATGCTTCTTATGAAGTGTTACCTTTACCCTATGAAAGCCCGACAGCGGCTGGGGCGACTTTTAGTGTGGAAACCGATCCTGCAGATGCGCTGGCTTCACCGTATGGTTGGCATGACACCAATGCAAGTAACGGTGCTGAATATACCGATACACGGGGCAATAATGTCTTTGCTCAGGAAGATCAGGATGACAATAATTCAGGCGGATTTCGACCTGATGGTGGTGCCGGTTTAGATTTTTTATATACCTGGGATGGTCAATTAGAGCCCACAGATGGTGATAATATTGAAGCAGCCATTGTCAATTTATTCTATTGGAATAATATTATTCATGATGTCATGTATTATTATGGTTTTGATGAAGTTGCCGGTAATTTTCAGGAAAATAACTATGGCAATGGCGGCTCAGGTAGCGATGCGGTCAACGCCGATGCTTTGGATGGCTCAGGTACCAATAACGCTAATTTCAGTACGCCCGGTGATGGTCAAAATCCACGCATGCAAATGTATATTTTCACGGCTCAGGCCGGATTAACAGTCAACACCCCGGCCAGTATTGCCGGTTTTTATACGGCCGCAACCGCCAGTTTCGGTGCCACCTTAGATGGTCTTGGTGTTACAGGTGATATTGAATTAGTGGATGATGGCACGGCCAATGGCAGTGAAGGGTGTAATGCCTTAACGGGTTTTACCGCTGGTGCAATTGCTTTAATTGACCGAGGCAATTGTGAGTTTGGCACCAAGGCATTGAATGCTGAAAATGCCGGAGCCATTGCAGTTATTGTAGCGAATAACCAAGGTGACAGTCTAACGACCATGGGTCCGGGTGCTGTAGGCAATCAGGTGACAATTCCTGCCGTCATGGTCGGACAGACAAATGGCGGCTTGTTAAGAAATCAATTATCCACGGTCAATGGTACCTTAGGTAAGAATGGTGTTGATCGTGACGGCGATTTTGATAACGGCATTATCATCCACGAATATGGTCATGGTATTTCTAATCGTTTAACCGGTGGGCCAAGTAATAGCAGTTGTTTGTGGAATGATGAACAAATGGGAGAAGGCTGGAGTGATTATTTCGCTTTGGTGATGACGGCGCAAGCCGGTGATCAAGCCAATGATGCCCGGGCTATGGGCTATTTTGCCACCCAAAATCCTAACGGTATTCGTACCTATCCTTACTCACGGGACATGAATATCAATCCACATACCCTGGGCAATGTTAGTGATTTTGACTATGGTCTTGATGGTGTGTCTCCGCATGGTGTCGGTTCAATATGGACTGCTATGCTGTGGGATATGTATTGGAACTTAGTGGATAAACATGGCTATGACAGTGACATCTATCAGGGTAGTGGCGGTAATAATATCGCTTTACAATTAGTCATGGATGGTTTGAAATTACAGCCGTGTAATCCGGGATTTGTTTCAGGTCGTGATGCCATTTTAGCGGCTGACACAGCCAATAATGCCGGTGCCAATCAATGTGAAATCTGGTCAGCTTTTGCCAAACGTGGTTTAGGTGAAGGTGCCGATTCCGGCAGCACCTACTCTTTGGGTGATGAAACAGAATCTTATCTGGTACCTGAGGGTGTTTGCACCAGTCCGATTGATTTAATCTTTGAAGATGGTTTTGAAACGCCTGATTGATCATCAGGATTAGTCTAATGAAAAACCCGCCATGGTGCGGGTTTTTTTATGGCCATTTCAATAATGAAATAGTGCAGCTAAAAGCATGAGTTGCCCCGCATAGTATAGCGGTAAACCAATTAATCGGTTTTGTAAACTTGGGGAGACAAATCGCTGGCGAGCCACGAACAGATCTGATAGGGCAAACAGCACCGCGCCGGCGGTGATTAATTGTTGTTCAGGGTGACGGGTCACCATGGCGGTAATGAGCATCAAGCCAATAGCGGCAAGATAAGCCAATACAGCTTTTTTCATAATACCTTTCAGGTGTTTGTATAACCACACAAAACAACCGATCATAGCAGCGGTAACCACAACCGATGTCATGATAAGTTCATATTGAATGATTCCGGCAGAAATAAAGGCCCAGGCATAAGTTAAATGAGCCAACAAAAAAGCCAGTAAACCCAACAGAAACATGCGTTTATTGTTGGTCTTGATTAACAGAACATCACCGGCCAGAGACCAGCCAAAACCTAAGGTTAATAAGATTGAGAAAGCCTCTCTTTGACCGTTTAAAAGAACAAAGAAAGCAGGAATCAAGAAACATAAACTGGCCAGGATCTTAAATACGCCAGACCAGGTGTTGTTTTGTTTATAGTAAAAAAACAGAGTCAAGGCGCAAGCCACAGCACATAAGCCGACCCAAAGGTAAATCATGATTCACTGTGCATGGCTTTTAAACCTTCGAACAGTTGATTAATCAAGGGTTTGGCATGGGCTTTCAGGTCGATAATATCGGTGTTTACGTATTCTATTAATAAACCCTTTAAAAAACAATGAAGGGTTAAGGTCAGAATTTCAGGATCCGCGTCACGGCTGAGTTTAGCCTTGTCCTGGGCGCGCTTAAAATAGGCTTGAAAAAGGGTCAGGCTTTCTTGTTTGCTGGCTTCGTGACGTACCTGGAAAGGCGCCAGTACACCGGAATAATCACAATTTAAAAACAACCCCATAACTTTTTGCTTCATCGGGTTCTCGGCTAAATATAACAACAATTGTGTGATTAAATCCCTTAGTTGCAGAATTGGGTGAGAGGAATCCGTTTTCAAATCAGCCAGTATATGCTCGATAAAGGGTTCATGGAGATCGGCATGCAGGGCATTAAAGATTTCAGCTTTATTAGTAAAGTGCCAATACACGGCACCCCGCGTGACACCGGCGGTTTGGGCGATATCATTCAGGCTGGTGTTAAAAAACCCCTTGCCAGAAAAATTTTCTACAGCCGCCTGTAAAATATCCTGTCGGGTTTTTTGGGTGTCTTCTTTGGTTTTACGCATTGCGATATTGTAGCAACAAAGAATGATTTTGACAACATACATTCATGAATGTATAATGCCAAGCTTGAATCTCGTTAAAAGAAATAAACCCTGTTTTCAGGGTAAATGCTTATTCCATGAGTTTAACCTATCATTGACCTCAGCGGCTCGGGACATATCACGGCTTTTCCAGGATGATATTGGTTCAATTGGTTGTATTTAGGTGATGTGCCTATATGATTGATAGCATGATGGACAAATGACTGAATCTGTTTTCAGGGTCTAATAAAAATATACTTAAACAAGAGAATAATAAATGAAAAAAAATACATTATTCACAGGTCTGATTATCGTCGTCTTAATTCTGATTATAGTCTGGCTGCTGTGGCCGAATTCGGGGCAGGAAAATGCAGCCGGTGGTTACGGTGCAGGAGGGCCGGTGCCTGTAGAAACTGTACAAGTGCAGAAAAAAGACATCGAAATGACTATGGAGTTACCGGCACGAGTGGTGGCTTACAGGCAGTCAGAAGTCAGACCACAAGTCTCCGGCATCATTGAAGAGCGTCTGTTTGAGCAAGGCAGTCTTGTGGACAAAGGCCAAAAGCTCTATCAGCTGGATGATGCCCGTTATGTGGCTAACCTGAAAAGTGCCGAAGCCGATTTACAAAACGCCCGGGCGCAATTAAAAACAGTCAATACCCGAGCCAATCGGATTCGTTCGTTAAAGGCCCAAAAAGCCGTCAGCCAGCAGGATTTAGACGATGTCGAGGCACAATTGGCACAAGCTCAAGCTGCCATTGCGGTGGCACAGTCCACAGTGGATTTGCAAAAAATCAACATTGAGTATGCCCAAATCAAAGCGCCTATATCCGGCCGTATTGGTCAATCATTTTTAACCGAAGGTGCCTTGGTCAATTCAGGCCAGGAACAGCCTTTGGCAGTGATTACACAATTATCGCCGATTTATGTGGATATGCAGGTTTCTGCAGATCGGGCGCAACAGGTGATGTCCGTGTTAAGTCGGCAGCATCAGTCGCAACAAACCCCTCAGGCTAATACTGACGAGTCAAGTCGGTTAAAGGTAACCGTCAGTCAAAACAATGGTTCTGAATTAACCGGATTCCTGGAATTTTCAGATGTTGTGGTGGATGAAACCACCGGTGCCATTACCTTGCGGGCTGTGCTTGAAAATGAGGCCATGAATTTATTACCGGGATTGTTTGTTTCGGCGACATTGCATTTAGATACCAATGAAGAAATATTGGTGCCACAACGGGCCACATCACGTAATCCACTGGGTGGCCTCGATGTGTGGGTTGTTAATGCCGATAACAGCGTCGTTAAGAAAACCATACAAAGCCAACAAGCTTATCAGGATCAATGGATTATTTCAGAAGGAATCAAGGCCGGTGAAACGATTGTGATGGTTGGCTATCAAAAATTACAGCCCGGTGCTCAAGTCAATCCAAGTCCGTTTCAAGCAACCCAGCCAAATGATTCAAAGGGTCAGCCGGAAGACGCGTCTAAACAGCAGAATAATCAGGAATAAATATGGCACGCTATTTTATTGAACGTCCGGTTTTTGCCTGGGTTATTGCTATAGTTATTATGTTAGCAGGCGCCTTAACCATCACCAATTTGCCGGTAGAACAGTACCCAACCGTGGCACCACCGACGGTATCGATTAACGCCAGTTACCCCGGCGCTTCAGCCAGTACAGTTGAGAATGCAGTAACGCAGGTGATTGAGCAACAGCTAACCGGGATTGATAATCTGCGGTATTTTAATGCCTCAAGTCAGGACGGATCGGCTTCGATTACCCTGACTTTTGAGCCGGGGACCGATGCGGATATTGCCCAGGTACAGACCCAGAATAAAGTCCAGGGCGCCATAACCCGTTTGCCACAGGAAGTGCAGACCCAGGGTGTGACGGTGACTAAATCCAATGATTCATTTCTGTTGGTGGTGGGTTTTTATTCGGAAGATGGTACGGTTACGCAAGGTCAATTGGGCGATATTCTGGTGTCTAATTTCCAAGACCCGGTATCTCGGCTAAAAGGTGTCGGTAACGTCCGGGTGTTTGGCTCTCAATACGCCATGCGCATTTGGTTAGATCCTGATAAGCTGGTTAATTACAGCATGACACCGGTGGATGTTCAAACCGCCATCCGTGCACAAAATACAGATATTTCAGCTGGGCAACTGGGTGCTTTACCGGCGGTAGACGGCCAGCAACTTAATGCCACAGTCAAGGCCCAGTCACGCTTACAGACGGTTGAAGACTTTAAGAATATTATTCTACGGGTCAACACCGACGGCTCTCAGGTTCGATTGGCAGATGTGGCCCGTGTTGAATTGGGTTCTGAATTTTACAGCACCATTTCACGCTTTAAAGGCAAGCCGGCCTCCGGTATGGCGGTGTCCCTGTCAACAGGTGCCAATGCCTTAGAAACCGCTGATCTGGTGAAAGCCAAAGTGAATGAGCTGAAACCGTATTTGCCCGAAGGGGTGGAAGTCGTGTTTCCTTTTGATACCACGCCGTTTATCGAAAAATCCATTTCCTCAGTGGTCATGACCATGATTGAAGCTGTGGGGCTGGTGTTTTTAGTGATGCTGTTGTTCTTACAAAGTTTCCGCGCCACCTTAATTCCCACCATTGCCATTCCGGTGGTGTTACTGGGTACCTTTGCTATTATGGGTGTGTTTGGTTACACCATTAATGTGTTGACCATGTTCGCTATGGTGTTGGCCATCGGTCTGCTGGTGGATGACGCCATTGTGGTGGTGGAAAACGTCGAACGGGTGATGGAAGAAGATGGTTTAGACCCGAAAGAAGCCACCAAAAAATCCATGGATCAGATTTCAGGCGCGCTGATTGGTATTGGTGTTGTTTTGTCGGCGGTGTTTGTGCCGATGGCCTTTTTCCCCGGTTCCAGTGGCGCCATTTACCGTCAGTTTTCGATCACCATTGTGTCGGTGATGGGGCTTTCGGTGCTGGTGGCTCTGGTGTTATCACCCACCTTATGCGCCACCTTCTTAAAACCCAAAAAGCCCGGTCATGACCGTAAAAAAGGCTTTTTTGGACCGTTTAACCGTGGTTTCGACTGGTTGCGGCGTCAATACCAAACGATTACGTCACATATGGCGAGAAAAATCGTTCGGTTTGTGGTCATCTATGGCTTAGTTATTGTGGTGGTCATGATGTTGTTTTCGTCCCTGCCAAAATCATTTTTACCCGATGAAGATCAGGGCACCATGTTTGTCTTAGTCGATGCACCGGTCGGTGCCACCGCAGAGCGAACCCGGGAGTCGATGGAAAAAATTGAAGAGTATTTATTGACCGAGCAGGCTGATACTGTCGAAGGGTTCTTTACCGTGGTTGGTTTTAGTTTTTCCGGCAGTGCACAAAATGCCGGGTTGGGCTTTATTCGGCTCAAAGACTGGGAAGAACGGACTGAAGAAGATCAAAGTGTATTTGAAGTGAAGAACCAGGCTATGGGTGCGTTCTCTCAAATTAAAGACGCCATGGCCTTTGCCTTTTTCCCGCCGCCGATACAATCTTTGGGTAACGCCTCGGGCTTTAGCTTTCAATTGGTTGATCGTGGTGGTGAAGGTCACGAAGCGCTGATGCAAGCCCGAAATCAGGTGTTGGGTGCCGCTGCCCAAAATCCAAAAATGGTGGGTGTCAGACCCAATGGGCTGAGCGATGTGCCGCAGTTGAAAATCAATATTGATAACGAAAAAGCGGCATCAATGGGGCTTGATTTAAGTGATATTAATCGCACGCTACAAATTGCCTGGGGCTCCAGTTATGTCAACGACTTTCTGGATCGCGGCAAAGTCAAAAAGGTCTACATGCAAGGTGATGCGTCGAGTCGTATGACACCTGAAGATTTGTCCAAATGGTATGTCCGGAATAATCAGGGAGAGATGATTCCCTTTGACCGGTTTTCAAGTTTAGAGTGGGTTTATGGTTCACCGAAACTGGAACGTTTTAATGCGGTACCGTCGATGAATATACAGGGTCAACCCGCGCCGGGTGTCAGTTCCGGAGTGGCCATGGATGAGATCCAACAAATCGTTGATAATCTGCCGGGTCAATTCGGTCTGGAATGGTCAGGCTTGTCTTATGAAGAGCGGCAAAGTGGTGATCAGGCGGCCGGTTTGTATGCCATATCGGTGTTGATTGTGTTTTTGGCTCTGGCAGCACTCTATGAAAGTTGGGCGGTGCCTTTGGCGGTTATTTTAGCTGTACCATTGGGTATTTTTGGTACAGTGATGGCCGCTAAAATTTTCGGAATTCCTAACGATGTCTATTTTCAGGTGGCCTTATTGACCACCGTGGGATTGGCTTCAAAGAATGCCATCCTAATCGTTGAATTTGCCCGGGATTTAAAAAACCAGGGTGTCAACCTGATGAAGGCCGTGGCAGAAGCCGCACGCCAACGATTTAGACCAATTATCATGACGTCTATGGCCTTTATTCTGGGTGTTTTACCGTTGGCATTAAATGAAGGTGCCGGAGCCGCCAGTCAAAATGCCATTGGTAAATCAGTTATCGGCGGTATGTTGGCATCGGCCCTGATTGCGATTTTATTCGTACCGATGTTTTATGTATTGGTGGAAAAGATATTCCATCGCAAACAACATGCCGAAGAACAACCGGCTATCGAGCAAAAGTAAGTGTAATTCTCAGCCTATCCCCCAGACCTGAGAAGCGACACTTACCCACAAGAAGCGGTCATTAATTTGGCCGCTTTTTTTATGTCATAAATCAAAAGATAACAAAACAGCTAAATAGCTTAACCACAAAGGCCGCGAAGAAGGCGCTTAGTGCTCAAAGGAGCGTGTGGAATCACTGCTCTTGCAACAAGTATTGAAGTATTTGCCAGTTTCAAAAAGGCTTCGACGATGCGCTGTACTGAGCTCGACGAAGTGCTCAGCCGTCTTAAATTTTTAAAATCCGAAGTAGCCTGAGCTTTGTCGAAGGCGGATTTAATGAAGGGTAATTCACGAGCATAATCTCAAGATTACTTTGGTTGGCTTCGACGGGCTCAGCCGTCTTAAATGTTTAAAATCAGAAGTAGCCTGAGCTCCGTCGAAGGCGGACTCAACGAGATAGGATTCACAGACATGGATTCCAGAATACTTTGGGTGGCTTCGACGAGCTCAGCCGTCTTAAATTTTTAAAATCCGAAGTAGCCTGAGCTCCGTCGAAGGCGGACTCAACGAGATAGGATTCACAGACATGGATTCCAGAATACTTTGGGTGGCTTCGACGAGCTCAGCCGTCTTAAATTTTTAAAATCCGAAGTAGCCTGAGCTCCGTCGAAGGCGGACTCAACGAGATAGGATTCACAGACATGGGTCTCGGAATACTTTGGGTGGCTTCGACGAGCTCAGCCGTCTTAAATATTAAAAATCCGAAGTAGCCTGAGCTTTGTCGAAGGCGAGCTCAACGAGATAGGATTCACAGATATGGGTTCCGGAAAACTTTGGGTGGCTTCGACGAGCTCAGCCGTCTTAAATGTTTAAAATCAGAAGTAGCCTGAGCTTTGTCGAAGGCGAACTCAACGAGATAGGATTCACAGATATGGGTCCCAGAAAACTTTGGGTGGCTTCGACGGGCTCAGCCGGCTTTCATTTGAGCTTGTTCTCTCTGTCCGCTGTTACTCTGTTGTTTTCATCGTTTTTCCGCCACGCAGTCACAAAACGCGAAGCGTGTTAGCTATCAGCTTTATTCTGTTGCTGCGCTTTGGCCGCTTCAATGACAGCTTTCTTTTCGGCCTGGCGTTGTTTTAAGATTTGTTGCGCTTCTAAGCCTAAATGCGCATCACCACGTTGTTTCGCCAATTGCATTTGTTTTTCGCGCATAGCAAACTGACGCCGCTGTTCTTCAGTGGTTTTGTCATAACAATGCGGACAACTGACGCCTTGTTGATAATGTTTAGACTGTTTATCATCTTCTGTAATCGGATAACGACAGGCGTAGCATTGATCGTATTGGCCTTTTTCAAGGTCATGATTAACCGCCACCCGGTTGTCGAATACAAAGCATTCACCTTGCCACATACTGTCTTCTTTGGGGACTTCTTCTAAGTATTTTAAAATCCCGCCTTTGAGGTGATAGACTTCTTCAAAACCCTGTTCTTTCAGGTAGGCCGTGGATTTTTCACAGCGAATGCCGCCGGTGCAAAACATCGCTACTTTCTTATGTTTTTTAGGGTTCAAATTGTCTTTTACGTAGTCCGGAAATTCGCGAAATGTTTCGGTCTTTGGATTAACGGCTTGTTCAAAGCTGCCAATATTAAATTCATAATCATTGCGCGTGTCGATCAGCGTCACATCCGGATCGCTGATTAAGTCATTCCAGTCTTTCGGCTCAATATAGGTCCCGACAACGCGCTTGGGGTCAATGCCTTCCACGCCCATGGTGACAATTTCTTTTTTGAGCTTAACTTTACTGCGATAGAAGGGCATTTCCTCAGAGAAGGATTCTTTCGTGTCCAAATCGGTCAGTCGAGAATCACGACGCAACCACTCAAGTACTGCATCAATGCCTTTACGTGAACCGGCAATGGTGCCGTTAATACCTTCATGTGCCAGTAACAGCGTGCCTCTGACCTGCTGTTGCTGCATTAAATCAAGGAGGGGTTGTCGTAAAGACTTAAAATCTTCCAGGCGCACAAAATGATAGAGTGCGCACACCACAATGGGTTGTGTCATGTATGTTCTCCGGCTATCCCGAACGTAAATCGGGTGCGTTTAAAAGCCGTATTATAACAAAACTCAATGACTTTTATCTGACGATGCTTGCAAAATCCGCCCCGAATATTGGGCTGAATAATCAGCTAAATTTAACAGGGCTTCGACGGTGCGCTGTACTGAGCTAGACGAAGTGCTCAGCCGGCTTAAATGTTTAAAATCCGAAGTAGCCTGAGCTCCGTCGAAGGCGGACTCAACGAGATAGGATTCACAGACATGGGTCCCGGAATACTTTGGGTGGCTTCGACGGTGCGCTGTACTGAGCTAGACGAAGTGCTCAGCCGGCTTAAATGTTTAAAATCTGAAGTGGCCTGAGCCTCGTCGAAGGCTAACTCGATTAAGAATATATTGAAATAATGAAAATAGCACGAAGACCTTTGTTGTTTTGTTCATATCCAAAAGTGAAGTCTTATTTTGTGAGATATTTAACATTTTAAAAAATAGATGGCGTTTTATGCCGAATTCATGTGTTAGAATTAATAAGGCTTTGAGAGATGCCTGCCATTTCGATGGCAAACAATATAATTCAATTTAACAAAAATGGGAGATTTTTATGAAAGTTGCAGCAGGTGTGATTTTAATTATTGCCGCCGTATTTAATTTATTTGCAGGATTGGCCTATTTAGGCGGTGGCGCAGCCACTTCGGGCTTTTCAGATGCCATGAATTCATCAGTGATGCAGGAACAGCGGTCACAAATGACCGATGAGCAAAAAGCCGAAATGGATAAAGCCTCCGATGCCATGGGCTCAGGTGGTATGGGCCTGATGGCTTTTGGTGTCTTTTTATTGGTCAGTGTGGGTATTTTGATTGCTGGTGCTGTATTTTTGTTCACCGCTAAAAAAGCCCAGTTTATTATGGTGGCCGGGGGTGTGGCGATACTCGCTGAAGTCATTGGGATACTGATAACCAGCTTTGGTATCACCAATGTAGTTGGTTTAGTGGGTGGTGCTTTGGCCATTTACTGTGCTAAAACCATGGGTGGCAATGCCAATGCACCAATTGAAACAGTTGAATAATTAGCTGATTTGGTAGGAAAGAAAAGGAGCGAGATAATCGCTCCTTTTTTATTTACTCTTTGGTCTTTATGGAAGTTAAAGCATGTTATTTCGAATCGATACCTTAAAGAAAATTGTTTCGCATGACCTTTATTATGCCTTGCGCAGTGCCCGCGGTGTTTTATTTTTGGTTTTTTTTGCGGTTTTTTGGCTGTGGATTTTCACTAAATTTGGGCATGTCAATACCCAATGGCTGAAAAGCCCGGATAGTTCCTTTATTTTGTCCTGGTTATTTGATGCCAAAACCGCGCAGTCTTTGTTTACCGATCGGCATCCGGGTTTTTCGTTGTACTATTTAATTGCCATTAACACAGCGCCCTTTTTCGTATTGTTTGCCGCCAGTGACCAGACGGCCAATGACATCGGCGGTCAATATTTACGGTTCTTATTGCCGCGTTGTTTACGCAGCGAAATATACCTGGGTCGTTTTATCGGTGCCGTTTTACTGGTCTGGATGGCTTATGCGGTGGTGACTTTATTGGCCATGCTGTGGGTCGTTGTGTTTAATGACGCGAGTTTAACTGCAGTCTTTATGGATGCCCTGTGGATGATATTATGTCTGGCCATTTATGCCGTACCTTTTATTGCCATGATGTCCTTGTGTTCTGCTTTAGTGGGTTCTGCTGCCTTGTCGGCTTTATTGGGTTTGGGTTTTTATTTTATTGTTACGATTATTGTTTCTGTGTTGGGTTTTCAGTCTGATCAGTTGGCACATGTGGTGTCATTTATTTTACCCAATACAACGAAAAGTGATTTATTGTTATTTGAACTGCTACCACTGATGAAAGCGATTGGAATCAATATAGTTTATACGTCCATTTATTTTTATTTGGGTTGGTTGATTTTTTCAAGGAGAGATATATGAACACGCAATCAGCCATTATTACCCGACAACTGAGTAAACAATATGGCGCACAGTTCGCCGTACACAATTTAGATGTCGAAATTAAAAAGAATATCACCAGTGGGCTGATTGGCCCCAATGGTGCCGGTAAAACCACACTGATGTCGCTGATTTGCGGTTTTATCAAACCCAGTCAGGGTGAGGTCAAGGTTTTGGGTCATGAACCTAACGCCGCCGATTTAAAAGGTGGGGTTTCGATTCTGCCGCAGGATGCTCATTTCCTTAAATCACTGTCGGTTAAAGTGCAACTGACCATGTTGGCAGAATTGCAGGGGTTTGCAAAAAAGGCCGCTCGGAAAGAAGCCTTGCGGGTCCTTGATATGGTGGATTTAATCGAAGCCCAAAATAAACTCCCTGAACAAATGAGCCACGGCATGCTGAAACGTTGTGCCATCGCCCAGGCGTTGATGGGGGAACCTGAATTAATTTTGTTGGATGAACCGACCGCCGGTCTCGATCCAAGTACAACGGATAACATTAAAGCCGTGATTAAAAACCTGCAAAATAAAGCCACCATAATGATCAGTTCACACAACTTATCGGTGATTGAAGACCTCTGTCAGGAGGTGGTGATTCTGGACAAAGGCCGCTTGCATGCGCACCATGAAATTGATCAGATCGTGGTGAAGCAACAGGCGTTAACAATTAAGTTATCGGATCATCCAACCGCTGAACAGTTGACTCAATTAAAAAGTGCTGACTGGCTTAAAGACATTAAAGTCGGTAAACCCGGCAGCTGCGTTATGGTGGTCTATTACGATCCGCAACAAACTGACAGCATCGAAATCAGCTTATTGCAGGTTTTAAAAGAGATGAACCTGGGCTACCGGGAATTCACCAAAGGCGAACGGTTGCAGGAATATATGACGGATCATTTTAAATAAGGGTCTTCATGGACGTAGCTTTTCTCTATGCGGATTTTCTGAAATACTTCCTGGCGTTGATTGTGGTCGGGGTCAGTTTAAAATACCGCTTTGTCGATCCGGCCAAGAAAGAGCCGGTCTATCTAATGGGCAAGAAAGTCGGCCGCCACCAAGTCACCGGCTTTGCCACCATCGCCTTCTTAGGTGTGGTGATTCAATTAGTCGCCAATACAGTGAAAGGTCTTGAAGACCTGTCCTTTTTCCAGGATCCCGTCATCACCACCGGCTTCGCCGCCGCTTTTCTGATATTGGTGACCGCTAAATGATTAAACGACGTAAGTCGTCCCGAGCGAAGTCGAGGGACCTCCTAACGCAACCCATATCTCAATAAAAACGAACATTTATAATCCCCAATGCCATCTGATAACAAACCCCTTTATCCCGAACCTCAACAAGCCACCTGGTTAAAAACCGCCTGGCAGAGTTTCGGTTATTTTATGCTGTATTTTATTGCGGTGAGCGTATTAGCTTTGCTGACAACTTCATTCAAGTTCTACACCGCTGAAACCGGTTTTCACTATAAAAAAGAAGATCAGGCCGCCGTTGAGACTTTCATAACTGACGTGCAGCAAAAATATAATCTGTCCGACAGTGAATTTTTACTTCAACAAACCACAGGCAAATACAACACCCTGGTGGTAAAGCTGACCAAACCCACACCTGAGCATGACAATGAGTTATTGATTTACGACCTGCACAATAATGAGTTGCTGATAATCGATTATGATAAAGCCTACACGATGAATAATCAGTCTTCAATGACGCCCGGGTTTATTGCTCTCTATGCGTTGCTAACTTTGTTGATTTTTATGTATTGGCGTAAAAAGTTTGTCCACATTGATTCATCTTTACGGCCGGTATCCAGTTGGTTACGCACAGTCTTAAACATCGCTGCCTGGGTGTTTGTCTTGGTTATCGTTTTGCAAATTTATGGCTGGTTTGTAAGCCTCATGGGTCTTGACTTACAGTCAGACGTGATGCAACTCCAAAACCTGTTTTTAAATCAGCCGATACACTATCTGCTCATGGTGGTGCTATTGGCGCCCATCCAGGAAGAGCTGATCTTTCGTGGCATCATGCTGCGTTTATTTATCAACCAAAAACAAGCCCTTATCGGCACGCTATGGACCAGCGCCTTATTCGCCGCACTTCACCAGCTACAATTAATCGGCCAACCGTGGGTCGATCGAATCAACAATTTCGTTTTTATTTTTGCATTATCCCTCATGCTTAGTCACATTTACCTCAAATACCGCCACATCGCCGCCCCCATATTCGCTCATGCACTGTTTAACCTAATAATGACCGGATTGCTGGTCGGTTTTACCGTTTAATCATATTCATTTAATCGGCATTTTGCTTTATTTAAATTTCCTTGACTGCTTGCTCAACATAATTATGATGGAATAAAAAAAGAGGATTGAGTATGAGAATAGTGTTGTTGTTTTTAGTGGTTTATTCTTCGATTGGATATGCACAGAACAGTAAAGTATTAATTGTCGGTGACAGCTGGGCCCAGCAGCAGTATTCAGATCAAGTCCATGATGCGGTGTTTGATGTCAATGGTTATCCGGATATTCAGGTTTTAAGGAATGGTGATTCGGATGCAGTGGCAATAGATGGCACCACAGCCGCAGATTGGGTGGTGCCTTCAGAACTGGCTAAGATTACTGATGCGTTAATTAATAATCCTTCAGTTGATACGGTTCAATTAACGCTGGGTGGTAATGATTTTTTGAATAATTGGAATACAGCGATGTCGGTTGGCCAGGTGAATGCCTTAAAAACGACGATTGTCTCTGATTTGCAAACCATTGTTGAGGCGATATTGGCGGTGGATATGAACATTGAAATTATTTTGAGTTTTTATGATTATCCGAATTTTGAGGAAACCACCAATGATCCCTGGGAATTCACCTGTCGGGACTTGCATGATGACATGCTCAATCCAACACCCACAGAAATTAACAGCATGGCATTGGATTTCACCAATGCTTTCGTTGCCATCGCTAACCAAAACCCAAAAATATTTTATGTCCAGCATTGGGGGCGTATGCAGAATGCTTACGGTTGGCCCGATCAGGGCATCCAACCGGGTGATATCGCCTTACCGGGTGATTATACTTTGACGAGCCCTTTAGAAGCGATGCGAACGCATCTTGGATTTGTTAAAGACTGTTTTCATCTGGAACCCGAAGGCTACGATATTTTGGTTCAGGGTTTGTATGATGAGTACTACCGGTATCGTTTTGACACCATCTATAAATCACATTTTGAATGATTAAACGACATGATTAAATAAGGATTTTTATTGAACAATGTGTTATTTTATATAAGCCTGAACAAACACCAACAGGTGTCTGTTTGATGGCAAATAATAAAGAGGAGAATCGTATGACACTTGAAGGTATTTTAATTATTTGTTTGATTGGTGGTATTGCCGGTTGGTTAGCGGGCGTACTGGTTAAAGGTTTCGGTTTTGGCATAGTGGCCAATATAGTGGTGGGTATTATCGGTGCCTTTGTGGGTAGTTGGTTGTTCGGTGTCCTTGGTATTTCTGTTGCCGGTGGCATTTTAGGTAGTATTATTGTGGCCACCATTGGTGCCGTGGTGTTACTACTTGTTATCGGTGTGATTCGAAAAGCAACGAAATAAAGGTTAACAATAAACGTAAAAAACCCGGCCATAAACCGGGTTTTTTTGTGGCAATCAGTTTAAAAACAGAATTTGCAGACTCTTGTATGTCTTATAAGCGCTGTCCGAGCAGGGTACCTTGTTTGATGGCACGTTTGGCGTCGAGTTCAGCGGCGACATCGGCGCCACCGATGATGTGATAATTTTCTTGTTCTTGGTAAAGGTCTCGGTTCGAAATTTGTCCGGCACAAATAACCACATGATCGACATCAAGAATTTCCGGTTGACCGTCGCGCTCGATATGCAATCCGGCATCGTCAATTTTCGTATATTGCACACCTGTGACGGGTTTGACACCTTTTTTGCGGATGCTGAGTCGGTGAATCCAGCCGGTGGTTTTACCCAGGCCTTTTCCGGGTTTAGTGGTTTTACGTTGCATCAGATATAAAGTCCGATAGGACGGTTCATCGTGGGGCTCAGTCAAACCGCCCGGTTGTTCAATGCTTTGATCGATGCCCCATTCCTGACAGAATTCTGTCACGGTTTGTGGCTGGTCTGGATTTTCAACAGACAGGTATTCGGCCACATCAAAGCCGATGCCGCCGGCGCCGATGATGGCCACTTTATGGCCGGCTTGTTTTTGACCGCTGAGTAATTCGCTGTAAACAATGACTTTATTGTGATCAATACCGGGTAATTGAGGAACCCGTGGTGAAACACCGGTGGCAATGACGACTTCGTCATAGTTGTCCAATTCATCCTGATTAACCTGATAGTTAAGTTTTAAATCAACCCCGTGTTCTTTCACCAGATATTGAAAATAAGCCATGGTGTGAACAAATTCCTCTTTGCCGGGGATCTCGGCAGCGTAGTTAAACTGTCCACCAATTTTATCGGCTTTCTCAAATAAAGTAACGTGATGGCCTCGTTCTGCCAATGTGGTGGCACAGGATAAGCCGGCCATACCGGCACCAACCACAGCGATATTTTTAGGCGACGTGGTGGGCTTGGTGACATATTCGGTTTCATAACAGGCTTTGGGGTTAACCAGACAGGTCGCTCGTTGGGCTTTAAAGACATGGTCAAGGCAAGCCTGATTGCAGGCAATGCAGGTATTAATGGCTTGCGCTTGCCCCAAGCGGGCTTTTTTGACCAAATCAGGATCGGCTAAAAAAGGCCGTGCCATGGATACCATGTCGGCCTGTCCCGAGGCGATAATCTGTTCTGCCACTTGCGGGTCGTTAATTCGGTTGGTGGTAATCAAAGGGATTGAGACATGTTGTTTAACTTTCTCGGTCACCCATGCAAAGCCGGCGCGAGGTACCATGGTGGCAATGGTTGGAATACGGGCTTCATGCCAGCCAATGCCGGTGTTAATAATACTGACGCCGGATTTCTCCAGTTCTTTGGCTAATCGAATAACCTCATCAATTTCAAGCCCGCCTTTTACCAGCTCCAACATGGATAATCTGAATATTAAAATAAAATCCTCACCCACAGCCTGACGAGTCTGGCTGACGATTTCTTTGGCGATACGGGTGCGGTTTTCAAAGCTGCCGCCCCATTGGTCAGTTCTGTCATTGGTTCTGGGAGAGATGAACTGATTAATCAGGTAGCCCTCTGATCCCATGATTTCAACACCGTCATAGCCGGCTTTTTGAGCCAGCTCGGCGCAATTAACGAAATCCCTGATTTGTTTATGAATTTGTTTTTCTTTTAGTTTCTTGGGTTTAAAGGGTGTAATCGGCGATTTTTTATCTGTGGCTGAAACGATGAACGGATGGTAACCGTAACGACCGGCATGCAGGATTTGCATACAGATTAATCCGCCGGCCTCATGAACCGCGTTGGTTACCAGGCGATGTCTTTTAACTTGAAAGCCATACTTTAAAAAGCCGGCCAGGGGTGCCGTCCAACCCGAAATGTTCGGTGAAATACCACCGGTCACAATAATGCCGGCTTCACCTTCTGCGCGGGCTTTAAAGTAAGCGGCCAATTGAGGATAGTTTTTGGCGCGGTCTTCCAGGCCGGTGTGCATGGAGCCCATGAGGACGCGGTTTTTGATGGTTTTAGAGCCAATCTTCAGTGGTTTCAATAAGTGTGGGTATTGTGGGTTCATAAGTGTTGTAAGTTGTTGAAAGCGCTTTTCGCTTGTTGCCAGCGTTGATGTTCCCAGAAGGGGCGATTTTTATTCAATGTACTGTGGCCTTTCAGTTTATAGAGACGTTTGATTGTGCGCGTGTATCCCGGTGCGTCCTGATGGCTGATCTGAGGTAATAGTTCAGCACATAATTTGGGTTCGCATAACAGCGCCAGGTCGACGCCGGCATCACGACTGGCCAGATAGCGTTGTTTTAAATCACCGACACCGGTGGCACCGGTCATGGCCAGATCATCGCTGATGATAACACCATCAAAATGAACGGTTTCCTGCAAATGGTGAATCCAATGAGAAGAAAAACCGGCCGGCTCGTCATCGACATCGCTGTAAATGACATGGGACATCATGACAGCATCAACCCGGCCGGCAGTAATCAGGGTTCGAAAAGGAATCAAGTCCTGATTTTCTATGGCATGTTGCGGGCGCTCGTCCCGGGTGATGTGGTGATGTGAATCAGCTTTAACTGTGCCGTGACCGGGATAGTGTTTAACAGTGGTTTTCATACCGGCAGTGTGCATTGAACCACAGTACATATCGGCCAATGTGATAACCTCATGCGGGTCTTGACTAAAAGCCCGGTCACCAATTACTTCACTGCCATTATTGATGTCTAGTACGGGTGAAAAACTGAGATCAATGTCAAAATTTAACAATTCTGCTGACATCAGCCAGGCATGTAAATGGGTCATGGCCAGGGCTTGTTCCTGATTGGTTTGAAATCGATTGCCTAATGCCCCCAATGCCGGTAATTGACTAAACGGTGTATTGAATCGGATCACGCGACCACCTTCCTGATCGACTGCTAATAAGAAGTTTTCACCCCGTATGGCTCTGATTTGTCGAACCAAATGACGTAATTGGGCGTGATTTTTATAATTGCGTGCAAAAAAAATCACCCCACTGACCAAGGGGTGGAGGAGGTGTTTTTTTTCAGCTTCATTCAGCGTATGGCCTTGTATACCAATCATCAGAGTCGTCATGTTTGTATTATAACGCAAATAAGTGATGAAACATCCCCGCATGTGCAAATGTTAACTTCATCACAAAATTCCAAATCATTAGTTTTACTTATGTAATCGATAACATATAATCATCCCGGTTTTATCATGAGCGACCCAAAATAATAATTAACTGCCATGATGAAATAATTTTTTAAATTCAATTCGAGAGGAGAGTAAAGTCTATGACTTTTTATAAAAAAGCGGCTATCCCAGCGATGGTCAGTATGGCTTTGGCAGTCGGTTCGACAGCCTGGGCCCAGGATGATTTATCACTTGAACATCAAATCGTCAAATCACCATTGCAAGTGCAATCCAGTCAATTAAATTCATACAATGCACAAGCCCATCCATTAACCCAGTCCATCATCATTAAATTCAAAACACCTTCCAAAAACACAAAATCTGCCATGAATAAAGTGGCAAGTATGAGTCAAAAGATGGGGGTTAACTTTGATTTTAAACGACATATGTCCGGAGAAGCGGAAGTGTGGCGTGTCTCGAATCTGGAAAAATCAAGTTTTTCTGATTTGCAATCTTTGGTTGAGCAGCTTAATGCTGAACCAACTGTAGAATACGCTGAAGTGGATGCCTGGGTGATTCCTTATCGGACCCCAAACGATAGTCGCTACAATGAACAATGGCATTATGCCAACACAGTTGGTGGTATGCGTTTGCCCGGTGCCTGGGATGAAAGTACAGGATCGATGGCCGTCACGGTGGCTGTTTTAGACACCGGTTACCGACCACACCCTGACTTAGTGGGTAATGTTGTCGGTGAATACGATATGATTTCAAGTTCATCGGTCGGTAATGACGGTAACGGTCGAGACAGCAATGCCCAGGATCCGGGTGATTGGGTGTCGGCCAACCAATGTGGTGGAACTCATGCGGCCCAGGACAGTTCATGGCATGGCACACATGTGGCCGGTACAGTGGCAGCTGTATCTGATAATGGCAGTGGAGTGGCCGGTGTTGCCTGGAACGTTAATTTGGTTCCGGTCAGAGTGTTAGGAACCTGTGGTGGTTCATTGTCTGATATTGCTGATGGTATTCGTTGGGCTGCGGGTTTAAGTGTCAGCGGTGCACCAACCAACAGCAACCCGGCTGATGTGATTAACATGTCACTGGGTTCATCCAGTCCGACATCGTGCAGTACAACCTACCAAAGTGCCATTAATGCAGCCTATAATGCCGGTACAACCATTGTGGTAGCAGCCGGTAATGACAATTCTTCATCCGGATATCCACCGGCCAATTGCAGCAATGTCATTTCAGTGGCGGCAGGTGCCAATGATGGTGCCCGCGCTTATTATTCTAATTATGGTTCAAGTATTGATATTACAGCTCCCGGTGGCGATGGCTGTAATCCCAATAGTAACAGTGAACCAGCCTCATTAAGTGATTGTGAAGGCGGTGTCTGGGAAGACTCTCGTATGATCCTGTCAACCCATAACAGTGGTACGCAAGGACCCTCAAGTGACAACTATGGTTGGTTGCAGGGTACCTCAATGGCTGCACCGCATGTGGCGGGCTTGGCGGCATTGATTAAATCAGTGGACGGTTCTTTAACACCGGCTGAAGTTGAGCAAATGATAAAAGATTCTGCCGATGGTTTTGCCAGTGTGCCTGATCACCAGTGTACCACCAGCATTTGTGGTGCCGGTTATGCCAATGCCACAGCGGCATTACAACTGGCTTCAGGCGGTGGTAATCCGCCACCACCTCCGGGTGATACTGAATTAACGAAAGGGGTGGCTGAAACAGGTCTTTCAGGAGCGCAGAATGGTCAGTTAAATTTCACAATGGACGTGCCATCCGGCGCCACCAATTTAAGTTTTGATATGAGTGGTGGTAGTGGTGATGCTGATCTCTATGTTAAATTTGGCAGCGCGCCGACCACCGGCAGTTATGATTGTCGTCCGTGGAAGTCAGGTAACAATGAAAATTGTGATTTTGCCAGCCCTCAAGCCGGTACTTATCATGTTATGATTAATGGCTACTCTGCGTTCAGTAATGTCAGTTTGGTGGGTGATTATGATGAAAATAATAATCCGCCTCCTCCCAGCGGTGGTCAATTAGCCAACGGCGTTGCTGAGACGGGTCTATCCGGCGCAGCCTCTTCTGAAACTTTTTATACATTGGCCGTTCCAAGTGGTGCCACTGATTTAAGTTTTGTGATGAGTGGTGGTAGTGGTGATGCGGACTTGTATGTTCAATTCGGTAGCCAGCCAACCACGGCAAGTTATGATTGTCGTCCTTATCAGTCAGGTAATAATGAAACCTGTACGATCAGTAATGTTCAGGCGGGCACTTATCATGTCATGATCAGAGCTTATTCGGCCTATAGTAATGTCAGTTTAGTGGGCAGTTACACTGAAAGTTCAGGTGGTGGCCAAAGTTTTTATCAAAATGGCAATAATGTCAGTATTCCTGATAATAACGCCGGCGGTGTCACCAGCGATATCAGTGTCAATCGTTCCGGTAATGCCGGTACAGTTGAAATTAACTTTGCTATTGTCCATACCTGGCGTGGTGATTTGTCGGTTAATTTAATTGCATCCAATGGTGCCACTGTTAGTTTGCATGATCGCACCAATGGCAACGACAGTACCGATAACCTGTCGAAGACGGTGAGTGTCAATGCGTCATCCGTTTCAGCCTCAGGTACCTGGAAACTGGAAGTGATTGATCACGCCGGCGGTGACACCGGTTATATTGATTCCTGGAGTATTGAATTTCAGTAAACCGGGTCAATAGAAAAGATAAAAAGCACGTCTTTTAAGGCGTGCTTTTTTGTTATAATCGATTAAAAATCCATTACCCAAATCAGAATGCACAATAAAGCCACGAAGAGCCCATTGGATGAAGAGCTATACCAACAACTCAGGCAGTTAGCCAATTCGATGATGGTTAAGGAACGGGCCGGTCATACCTTGTCACCCACTGATTTAGTACACAACGCCTATCTGAAGCTGTCCGGCTATGAAGGTGATTTTCAGGATAAAAAGCATTATTACAACACCCTGGCCCAACAGATGCGTCGTCTTCTGATTGATTATGGTCGTTCTAAAAGTGCAGTGAAGAAAGGCGGATCAATTGAGGCCATAGATTATACCGATTCCCTGGGCGTACAGACAGAACCCATAGATTTGCAGAGATTAATTGACGCTATTGATGGTTTGGCAGAACTGGATCAACGGAGTTATGAAATCACTCAAATGGTTTATTTTGCAGCTGTCCCGGTTAAAGAAGTGGCTGATATTATGCAAATTTCTTTGGCCACTGTGGAGCGTGATTTAAAATTTGGGAGGGCCTTTATTAATGATTATATCAGTGATGAATAATTGCATAAGGGGCTATCGCCATGTCTGAAATTGGCCGACAAGTTAAAGCACTTTTTGATTTATGTTCTGATTTGCCCCATGAAGAACAAATTGATTGTGTACAGTCATCCCAATTCCCGGATAACGTTAAGCAAAAAGTATTGGGTTTAATCAAGCACCAACACAAAGACATCGATATATCAGGACAGGTGTTAGAAGCGGTAAAGCAGAAGCTGGCCATTGATGATTTAAAAGCCGGCGATCTTTTCAATGAATTTGAGCTGGTCAGACCCATTGGTCGCGGTGGTCAGGGTGATATCTGGTTAGCCAAACGTGTAGATGGCCAGTTTGAGCAACAGGTCGCCGTTAAAATACTCAAACCCATTTATCATGAAAGGGAAGAACAACGATTTTTGGCGGAGCGGTCTTTACTGGCACAATTATCACACCCCCATATTGCTCAACTTATAACCGGTGGCCAATACACCGATAACCGTCATTACATGGTGCTGGAGTGGATTGACGGCACCGATGTGGTGAGCTATGCCAAACGGGAACAGTTAAGTCTTAAACAACGCCTCAGGTTGTTTATGCAGGTCTGCGAAGCGGTGGCCTATGCCCATCAAAACGGTATTATTCACCGTGATATAAAACCTTCTAATGTCATGGTGGATCAAAACGGTGTGGTTAAATTATTGGATTTTGGTGTGGCCAAAACCAAAGATATCAACATAACCGAAACGCAGCACGATCAAATGCTGACCATGGCATACGCCAGTCCCGAACAATTAAAGGGTGAGAAAGTGTCGACTGTGACGGATGTGTACTCCCTCGGATTGTTACTGTATGAATTACTGACTGAGCAAAAAGCCCATGAAGTGGGCAATTCGTCACCGGCAGATTTAATTGATAGCATCACCACGCAACTTCCTTTACCGCCGAGTGAACAACTGATTTCTGATAATAAGTCCTTAACAACGAAAATTGATCGGGAACTGGATTATCTGGTGTTAATGGCTTTGCGAAAAGAGCCTGAAAGGCGTTACCAAACGGTTAATGATCTGTTGCAGGACCTCAAAAATTATTTAGATCATAAGCCGTTAATGGCCGGCGGTGACAGTTGGTGGTATCGCAGTAAGAAGTTTCTGCTGCGAAATCCCGTGGCCACGGGTATGGCCTTGTTATTATTGATGTTGGTGTTATTTTTACAAATTTCACTGGTGAACTTTAACCGACAATTATCCGTGCAACGCGATCAAGCCCTTCAGGCGCAGAAAAATGCTGAGAATCAGGCGCAAATAGCCAATTCGACCAAGGATTTTTTAATTACTTTATTAAATTCAGCCTCACCCCTGGGTTCAGGCGGACAAGATATCTCTTTGCAAGATGTACTTGCATTGGGTGAGCGTCAGATCATTAACAGTTTAAATAATCAAGCGGTCTTGAAAACATCGCTTTTGATGACCTTTGGCTCCATTCAGCACAACCTCGGTGATTATCAAAAGGCCTATGACTATTATTTAAGCGCGCGAGATTTGGCCTTAACACATGGCATATTTGAAGATGCTTTGATTGCTGATGCCCAATTAGCCCTTAATGCCACATGGATGAGTGATAATTCATTAAGTTTAGCTCATCTGTCGTCCGGTGATAAGTTGCTGTCGCATGTCAGTGATGTCACCATTCGCAGTCGATATAATATCATCAAATCCACATGTTTAAGCAACATGGAACGGAAAAAGGACGGTTTATACTGGGCTTTAAATGCCCTGGAAGAAGCGCAACAAAGTGGAACTGAAGACCCAAGATTGATGGGACGAATCCATAATGAACTCGGTGTTGCTTATTCAGGGAATGATAATGAAAAATCGCTTGAACATCATCAATTGGCGTTAAATTATGGCCTACAAATATCCGGCAAGATGCACCCTCATACCCTGATTCGGATTCTCAATAACGCCATGGCACACCAGCGGTTGGAGCATTATCAAAAAGCCGATGAATTGTTGTCTGAAGCGGAAGTCATAGCTGAAAAATTATATGCAAAAGATCATCCGCAACTTGGTTTCATTGCAGCAGAGCGTGCCGTGTTTCTCCATGACCGCGGTGCTTTCTCAAAGGCCTTGCCAAAATACCAAAGGGCGTTGGAATTGGCCGCTTTGAATGAAGGTACAGATTCCAGCGAATATGCCGTCCGGTTAAATAATCTGGCCTATTTGTATGAGGATTTAGGTCGTTATCATGAAGCGCAGCAGGGTTACCGTGAATCGATAGAAATTCGGATTAAGCTTTGGGGCGAAGACAGCATTGGCGTGGCCAGTGCACGCAGCAATCTGGCGAGGGTCCTGGCTAAAGATAATCAATTGATTGAATCCAAACATCTGTCTGAACTGTTGATGCCGATTTATCAGGACAATGGCCGCAGTAATCTGTATAACGAAGTCACTTTATGGGCGATTGAATTGCAACAAGCAGAATCAGGCCAATGTGGTCGATTTAGCCATGATATGCAGTCATTTTTACAGCAGCTTAATGAAGAATCCAATAAGAGCTGGCGTCGGTTGGGGGCCGAATTGTGGCTGGGTCGACTGTTCTATCAATGCGGCGAAACACAATTGGCCGGTCAGCTTCTCAACTCGGCTTTAAGCGTGGTAGATAATATCTATTTACCTGATTCACAAGGACATCAAATGGTCACAAAGCAAGCACACGAAATGCTCAATCAGTTAGCAGGCCGTTCAAACGCCTCAGGCATGCCTGAGTGACCCAACAAAAAGCTCTTATTAGGTGTTGATGTAGTCAGCGGCAATGGACTGAATTTTTTCAATCATGGCATTAAGACCATTACTTCTGGTTTGAGATAAATGAGATGACAGGCCGATAAGCTCAATAAAATCCGGCTCGGTATCGACAATATATTGCGGTGTTTGTCCTGAATAAATGGTCATAACCAAGGCAATCAGTCCGGACACTATGGCGGCATCGGAATTGGCATAAAAGTGTAACAGCCCATCCTTGTATTCGTGAATCAGCCAAACCTGAGACTGGCATCCGGCCAACAGATTTTCATCGACTTTGTACTGTTTATCCAATTCAGGCAACTCCTGGCCTAAATCAATAATATATTGGTACTTTTGCAGCCAATCATCGAATAAATCAAAAGTTTCAATAATTTCTTCTTGGTTGTCCATTTCAGTCATGTTATTTCTCTTTTAAATGCCAGCGAGTGCCGTCAGTTGAATCTTCAATAACCACGCCCATTGTATCTAATTCATCTCGAATGTCATCCGAACGCTGCCAGTTTTTATCTTTTCTGGCCTGATCCCGTTCTTGTATTAAGGTTTCTATGTGTGCTTTCATGCTCTTGTTAGTTGTTTGTTTATCCGTAAACCAAGTTTGAGGGTCGGCTTGTAAAACACCTAACAATTCAGCTGAAGCCAGAAGTTGTCCTTTAAGATCAGCCTGATCTTCAGCGTTTTGCGTTTTTTGCAGGGATTTTGCCAGAGCAATCAAGCGGGCAAAAGCTTTCGGTGTGTTTAAATCATCATCCAAAGCGGCCACTAATTGCTCATCAGGGGCTTGATTGGTTGCTTCGACATCGCTGAGATCAGCTAATATTCGATACAAACGGTCTAATGTTTTTTGTGCTTGCTGAATACTCTCAGCGGACCAGTTCACTGATTGTCGATAGTGTGCATTCAGCAAAACCCAACGAACCACTTCACCCTTGTGCTCTTGTAAAACATCTCGTATCAGCTCAATGTTGCCTAAAGACTTAGACATTTTTTGATCGCTCATGGTAATAAAACCATTGTGTAACCAATATCTGGCGAATTTTGATTCGCCGTTGGCACAACAACTTTGTGCAATTTCATTTTCATGATGCGGAAAAATTAAATCCTGTCCACCGCAATGAATATCGATGACCTGACCCAGATGTTTGGCAGCCATGGCTGAGCATTCAATATGCCATCCCGGACGACCGCGTCCCCAGGGGCTATCCCAACCGGGTAGATCTTCCGATGAGGGTTTCCATAGTACAAAATCACCGGGGTTTTTTTTGTAATCAGCGACATCAACACGGGCACCTGCACGCATGTCATCGAGATCACGTTTCGATAATTGACCATATGACGGATAGGTGGTGACATCAAATAAAACATGGCCGTCTTGTTGGTAAGCATGCCCCTTGTCGATCAGGGTTTTAATCATGACAATCATTTCTGCGATATGCTCGGTGGCATGGGGCTCTATATCAGGTGGCAGGACATTAAGTGCTGCCAGGTCGTCATTATAGGCCTGCGCATATTTTCCGGAAATGGTTTGTATTGACTGGCCGCTTTGCTGGGCTTGTTTGTTGATTTTATCGTCAACATCAGTGATATTTCGTGCAAAAACAACATGGTTGTAATGGTGCCTTAATAACCGAATCAAGACATCAAAAACCACTGCCGGACGGGCATTGCCGATGTGTGCATAGTTATAAACCGTCGGGCCACAGAGGTAAACAGTGATTCTCTGTTCATCCAAAGGCACAAAGTTCTCTTTGTTTCCCGTTAAGGTGTTTTGAAATTGCAAAGCCATATTTTTTTGCAAATAAAAAATGCTTATTGTAAATCATCAATTCGGCCATTGCACAAAGATTCAGGCAGAGACGACTTATTTGGCTCTATTATTGAACCTAGATGCTTAATCATCATCGAGCCTTGTTATCGTCGTTTATTTTTATCATAATAGGCGATTGCTCAATGGTTGGTGTTTTTTAACAAACCCTATAAATAACAATAAGTTACATGAAAAGTATCGGTTCAAAAGCAGATCAACTACAGGTCAGTACAGCCTTACAGGCAAACCCGCTTATTCGGTTTGCCTATTTAAATCAAGCCGTGCCGGGTGATACAACAGTGACTTTACCCTTTGAAGTGTTGGCTCAGTCATCGGATTATCAGGAATTTTGGCAGGATCATGGCGATGGTGTCGAAATTGATCGCCAGAATGATCGTACCATGATGAAAAGTCATCATTTTATGGTGTTGGTTTATGATAGCCAGTCATCACAGTTGAGTGATGTTGTCAGTGATGTCTATGACGATGCCTTTAAAAGCAGCCTGGCGACTGATTATGACCATTTGATTCGAGTCTGGAATTTTTTTCCGGCCATCAATGATGATAAGGCAGGTATGGAAAATTACCAGCGGTTTTGTGTGGCCAGACATGCCTTATTGGATCAGTATCATCAATTAGGTAAGCCCAATCCCGCTGCCACGGCCATTGGCACGCATAATCAGAAGTCCTGTTATGTGTTTATCTTTGCAAAATCAGCCGGTAAAGTTATTGAAAATAGCCGACAGGTTTCGGCCTGGGAATATCCATTGCATTATTCGCCCAAGCAGCCACGTTTTTCACGGGCTTTACAGTTTGGTGATTTGCTCATGTGCAGTGGAACCGCCAGTGTTGTGGGTCATGAAACCAAACACAAGGACAGTTTGCAGTTACAGTTTAAGGAATGCATGACCAACGTTGAAGTGTTACTTGAGGCATCGGAAATCTCTGCACGATTGCAAGATGGATTATTTCGTTTTTATTTACGGGACAGTCAAGATATCAATGATTTGCAACAATGTATCCGACAGGCTGGCCTGAATCGGTATATCATACTGGGCGGAGACATCTGTCGCGAAGACTTATTGGTTGAATGTGAGGCAGTGTTTCAAAATAGCCACGAGACCATTAGTTAATTTTTGATTTATGCAAAGGTCTCACAAATAAGGTATGATGTTAATGGGGTTGAAAGCTATGCAAAGTTTTATCAAGTTATTCAAACAAATAACGGCGTTATGCGCCTTTTTACAGATTCATAGAGGATTCTGACATGTCAGATGTGTTTAACGATACAGAGTATGATGAATTATATTTAAGCGAGCGATTTCAAAACAGCAGTTTTTTTGAGCTCAGTGTGGAGTCGATGAATCGATTCTTATCGATGTGTCATCGCCGTAAATTTCCCAATAAAACCACCATTATTCGGCCCGGTGATTTGGCCAACACTTTATATTATATCGTCAGTGGTTCGGTGACCATCTCTTATGAAAACGATGAAGGCAAAGAGCTCATTCTGGCTTATCTGAACAAGGGAGACTTTATTGGTGAAATGGGTTTGTTTATGAAAACCGAACGTCGAGAAGTGATGGTCAAAGCCAAGGAAAAAACAGAAGTGGCTGAAATTGGCTATATGCGTCTGGGTCAGTTGTTTCAGAATGAACTGAAAGACGATGCCAGTCATATTTTGTATGCCATTGGTACCCAACTAACCCATCGCCTGTTACAAACTTCGCGTAAAGTGCATCGCCTGGCCTTTTTAGATGTGACCGGACGCATCGCCCGAACCCTGCTGGATTTATGCAAAGAACCGGCAGCCTTGTCACATCCCGAGGGAACACAAATCAAAGTCTCACGTCAGGAAATATCCCGGATTGTCGGATGTTCCCGGGAAATGGCCGGTCGGGTGCTTAAAGAATTACAAACCCAGGGCAGTATTGCGGTGAAAGGCCATACCATTGTGATATTGCATAAAAGGGAAGACCAACCGGCCATTGATGACAAACCGGCTGAAGATTAATGATGCTTTAACGGCATTGTCATAAAGTTGTCATATAAGCGGATTAAGATGGCCAAATCGATAACTGTTGTGTGGTCATGACAAATAAAATCCTGATTGTAGAAGATGATCCGGCCATCCTTGAAATGATGGCTTTTTCCTTGTCCCATGCCGGGTTTCAAACACAAAAGGCTGAACGGGCTCAAATTGCCTTAGACAAGATGCATACAGAGCCACCCGATTTGGTGGTTGTGGATTGGGGGTTACCCGATGTAAGCGGTTTGGAACTGGTGGCCATGATTCGTCGTGATGATGTTTTAAAAGCCATTCCGGTGATTATGCTGACAGCCCGGGCAGAGGAAAGCGATAAAGTTAAGGGGCTTGATCATGGTGCTGACGATTATCTGACTAAACCGGCCTCAGTACAGGAACTTATAGCCCGTATCAAGGCACAACTTCGACGCGCCGGTGGTTTTGTCAAAAACCAGCATTATACCTATTACAGTATCAGGCTCGAAGTGGATACCCATCGAATTTGGGTGGACGATAAATCACTTGAGTTGAGTTTAACTGAATTCAAACTGTTAAAATTATTGTTACAAAACAGCGAAAAGTTACTCAGCCGGGAACAGATTTTAAATCATGTCTGGGGTCATAATACACACGTAGAAGACCGAACCGTTGATGTTCATATTCTCAGGCTGCGTAAAGCACTCAAGCCCTTTAATAAAGAACGCTGGATAAAAACGGTGCGGGGCGTCGGTTATCAATTAAGCTGCCAGTAAGGACCTGTTTGTTGGCATGTGAAAACAATTAAGTTTTCAGCATGGGCGCCAGAAAATGACCGGTAAAACTTTTTTTAATCTTGGCAATGTCTTCCGGGGAGCCGGTGGCAATAATTTCACCGCCACCCTGGCCACCTTCCGGTCCTAAATCAACAATCCAGTCCGCAGTCTTAATCACATCTAAATTATGTTCAATAACAACAATGGTGTTGCCGTTATCCCGTAGGCGATGTAATACTTTAAGCAATTGTTTAACGTCCGCAAAATGCAGGCCGGTGGTGGGTTCATCTAAAATATAAACGGTTTGTCCGGTATCTCGTTTCGATAATTCTTTGGCCAGTTTAACCCGCTGGGCTTCTCCGCCGGATAAGGTGGTGGCATTTTGTCCCAGTGTGATGTAGCTTAAGCCGACATCGAGTAAAGTTTGTAATTTATCAAAAACTTTAGGAATGGCGCTAAAAAATTCCGCGGCTTCCTCGACTGTCATCGACAGCACCTCATAGATACTTTTTCCTTTGTATTTAATATCCAGAGTTTCACGGTTATACCGTTTGCCCTGGCAAGTGTCACAGGTGACATATACATCCGGTAAAAAATGCATTTCCACTTTTATTAAGCCGTCACCCTGACAGGCTTCACAGCGACCGCCTTTGACATTAAAACTAAATCGTCCGGGTTTATAGCCACGGGTTCTGGCTTCCGGTGTGGCCGCAAACATATCCCGAATGGGTCCAAATAGTTGGGTATAGGTGGCCGGGTTTGAGCGGGGTGTACGTCCAATCGGTTTTTGATCAATTTCAACCACTTTGTCAAACAACTCAATATGTTCAAAGCGGTCATGGGGTTGAGGTCTGTGAGACGCCCGGTTCAGTTCGTTGGCCAATATCTTATAAAAGGTTTCATTAATCAGGGTGGATTTACCAGAACCTGAAACACCGGTAATACAGGTGAACAAACCCGCCGGTATGGTGAGATCAACATTTTTAAGGTTATTACCGCTTGCCCCCAATAATTTAAATTGTTTTTGCTTATCGGGTTTATGCCGTTTCGCCGGAATCTCAATTTTTTCTGCCCCGATTAAGTACTGACCGGTAATGGAGTTTTTATTGTTACAAATATCATCAGGCGTGCCCTGGGCAACAATTTCTCCGCCATGGACACCGGCACCCGGGCCAATATCGATGACGTGGTCAGCGGTCCGAATGGCATCTTCATCATGCTCCACCACAATCACTGTGTTGCCCAGGTTCTTTAAATTAACCAATGTTTTTAATAATTTTTCGTTGTCTCGTTGGTGTAAACCAATGGAGGGCTCATCGAGCACATACATCACACCCACCAATCCGGCACCAATTTGGCTGGCTAACCTAATACGCTGGGCCTCGCCTCCTGAGAGAGAATCTGCTTTGCGGTCCAGGGTCAAATAGTTCAAGCCTACATTGACCAAAAAGCTCAGACGTTCTTTAATTTCTTTGACAATCTTTTCGGCTATTTGTCCTTTTTGCCCCGGTAAATTAAGTTGTTCAAAATGCCTTAATGCCTGGGCAATGGATAAGGCATTAATGGTGGGTAAATTAGTGTTATCAACATACACATGACGCGCACTTTCATTCAATCGTTGACCTTCACACACCGGGCAAGGTTTTTTACTGACGTATTTATTCAGTTCTTCCCGAACCATGGATGATTCTGTTTCCTGATAGCGACGTTTGTAATTATTGGCGATACCTTCAAAGGAATGATTCCGCTGGTACTCTCCTTTGTCACTGTAATAAGTGAATTTTATTGGTGTCTCGCCGCTGCCATGGAATAGTACATGTTGTACCTCTTCGCTTAAATCTTTTAGTGGTGTGTTGACATCAAAGTCATACGCTTTGGCCAACGCTTTGAGCATTTGAAAGTACCAGCCATGGCGTTTATCCCAGCCTCGAATGGCACCTTCTGCCAGAGATAAATCCCAGTTTTGGACAATACGCTGGGGGTCGAAAAACTGACTAATGCCCAGACCGTCACATTCAGGGCAGGCGCCATTGGGAGAATTAAAAGAAAACAACCGTGGTTCCAATTCACTCAAGGAATAATCACACACCGGGCAAGAAAACAAGGCACTGAACAACAAATCAACCGGTTCGGCACCATCCGTATCATCAAATGACACTACGCGAGCCAAACCATCACTGAGCGATAAAGCTGTTTCAAATGATTCAGCCAGACGTTGTGCCATGTTGTCTTTAATGCGGAACCGGTCGACCACGGCTTCAATGTCATGTTTTTGTTTGGGGTTCAATTTCGGCAGGTCATCAATATTATAGACCCGGCCATCGATGCGAACACGGACAAAACCACTGCCACGAAGTTGTTCCATAAGAAGTAAATGCTCGCCTTTTCGGTTTCGAACCACCGGAGCCAGCAGCATCAGTTTGGGGTTGTTCTTTAATGCCAGGACAGTATCAACCATTTGTGAAACTTCCTGGGCTTCTAATGAGATGTCATGTTTTGGGCAACGGGGGGTGCCGATGCGCGCGAACAATAATCGTAAATAATCGTAAATTTCAGTGATGGTGCCGACCGTTGAACGTGGATTATGAGAGGTTGATTTTTGTTCAATGGAGATCGCCGGTGACAATCCTTCGATATGATCCAGGTCCGGCTTGTCCATCATCGATAAAAACTGGCGGGCATAGGCGGATAAAGATTCCACATAGCGGCGCTGACCTTCAGCGTAAATGGTGTCGAAAGCCAGGGATGATTTACCGGAACCGGATAAACCGGTAATTACAATAAATTTGTCGCGGGGTAAATCGACGTCAATATTTTTTAAATTGTGGGTTCTGACGCCGCGTAGTGAAATGTATTTCATGGGTTTGTAAGAAATGTCCGTTTGGAGTTGGTCAAAAAGGTTCTATTTTAGCTTAATTCGTTGTTAAACCGAAGCCGGCATTAAGACATTGCCAGTATACGGGATTGACTGTCGAAGTGGCGTGACTTTGTGGATGCATTGAAGCGGCTGCGACAATATGTCACATCACATTGTGGTGTTGAGTTTATACAATACCGCTGTTTTTAACTCAGTTTACAATTATGAAGCCATATTTCTTAATCCTTGTGTTGGTGCCGATCTCTTTTCAAACCGTATTAGCAGCAGATCAGGACTTAAATAATGAAGAACAATTGGATGACATCTTGGTACCGGGTGCAATCCTTGAGTTACCATCGGTTAAATTATTTCCGGAGCAGTCATCGGTGATGTCAGATACCGCTGAAGTGCTCAAAAAAATGCCCGGTGCAAACGTGAATCGCAATGGTTCATTAAGTGGTATTGCCCAGTATCGCGGCCTGTTCGGTGACCGGGTTAATGTCATGAATAACGGTCATCAGGTGTTACCATCCTGTAGTAACGCCATGGATGCGCCCATGAGCCATCTACCGGCATCCCAGGTTGATGCCGTGGTGTTGTATCGCGGTATCAGTCCGATCAGTCAAGGCATGGAAACCATCGGTGGTAGTATTGACGTTATCAGCAAAAAATTAGCCACTCAGGAATCCGGCTTAAGTGGTGATCTCAATGTGGGTTATAACAGTGTTAATGAGGGTGTCCTGGGCGGCTTAAATCTGGCGGCAAAAAAAGGCCATCATGGTTGGCAACTCGGGATTTCCTATGAAGATGCGGACAGTTATGATTTTGCGGGAGGGACAAATTACTTTACCGGTATCAATCGTCAATTTTATAACCTGGCTTATCAATATGAAGATGACAACCGTTTTCTGGAAATCGCCAGTAACTATAATGATACCGGAGAGACCGGCACACCGGCTTTGCCTATGGATATTACCTATGCCAAAGGTGGCCTGACCTCCATTAAATATAATCAAGATCTTTCCAATGACTGGTCATTTTTTGTGGATGGTTCTTATCAGCAAACTGATCATTTGATGGACAACTATCGCTATCGGCAGCTCATGCCGGAAATGTACCGCGAATCATTCACCACCTTGTCACAGGCTGCCATTTCATTCGGTGGGCAAAAAAAATTAAGCCAGGGTGAATTGATGCTGGGTTATGATTATGATGCGACTGATCATACCGCTGATATCAGCAGCCCCGTAAATGCCATGTTGGCCATAAAAAATTATGATACTGAGCGTCAGCGTCACAGCTTGTTTGCCGAATGGCAACAGCAACTCAATCAACAACATGGTCTGGTGCTGGGTCTGCGGGTAACCCGGCATAAAAATGATGCGGCCGATGTTGCCAGTTCAATGGCGATGATGAATAACGATATGGGCATTTTGCACCGAACCTTACGTGACCGATTTAATGCTGCAGATCGAACAAACAACGGTACCCATGTTGATTTTGCTTTAAATTGGAAGCACAGTATCAATGATCGCTTACAGATGGATTATGGTGTTGCCGTAAAAAACCGGTCACCCAGCTACCAGGAACTGTATTTGTGGTTGCCGTTGGAAGCCACAGCAGGGCTGGCCGACGGTCGTCAGTATTTAGGTAATCTGTCGCTTGATTCAGAAACGGCTTATCAGCTGGAATGGGGCGTTTCATACCAAAATGGCAATTTCCAGATTCAGCCCCATCTGTTTTATCATCGCATCAACGATTATATTCAGGGCGTTCCCAATACCCTGATGCCGGCACCAGCTGGCACTTTGCGTTATGCCAATGTCGATGCTGAGTTGTATGGCGCAGATGTTACCCTGAGTTATCGCATTTCAGATCACTGGTCATTAACCCATGTCAGCAGTTATGTACGGGGTCAACGCCGGGATATTGATGATAATTTATATCGCATAGCCCCATTGAATGGCCGAACAGAATTAAGTTATGAGCACAATGTCTGGCGCCTGTCGGCTGAAATGGTCAATGTGGCTGCACAAGATAAAGTCTCCTTAACCAATGCAGAAAAAGCGACCCCGGGATATGGTCTCTTGAATTTATCGGTTGATTACAGTATCAGCCAAAATCAGCGCATCAATGCTCAGATTCATAATGTATTTGATAAACGCTATTATGACCATACCGGCGGATATAACCGCAATAACCTCAATACAGATGTCGGATTTAATGCCAACGATTTGACCGCTTTTCGGTTACCCGGTGAAGGCGTTGGCGTGGCGTTAACCTACTTTATGGCGTGGTAAATCATACTAAATACCACATGCCGACTACTATTCACACGAAGCCCATTAATTTGGGCTTTTGTGTTTAAGGGCTCATGAAAAACCATGCAAGCTGCATTTAATTCAAGTATGATAATAAAAATTTAACATTATGAGACTTATGCAGAGGTCTCATTATCATTATAAATTAGAGGAGGCCTTATGGCGGAAAACCAAGTGGATATACCGGTGGTACCGGCTGAGCGGAATATTGCTGAATTAACCATTAAAGCCCTGATTTTAGGTGCGATATTGTCTATGGTATTGGCAGCAGCCAATGCTTATATTGGTTTGTTGGTTGGTTTAACGGTGTCTGCCTCGATCCCGGCGGCAGCGGTTTCTATGGGATTATTGCGTTTGTTCAGGCGTTCCACCATTTTAGAAAACAATATGGTTCAGACGGCGGCTTCTGCCGGTGAATCTCTGGTTGCCGGCATCATTTTTACCATTCCGGCTTTGGTCATTATGAAAGCATGGAGCGGTTACGATTACGGCCCGATGGTGGCCATTGCTGTGGTCGGTGGCATTTTGGGTGTGGCTTTTACCATTCCTTTACGAAAAGCACTGATTGTTGAGGCCAAATTAAAATTCCCTGAAGGGGTGGCCACGTCAGAAGTTTTGAAAACAGGCGGCATCGAAAATGATCGCTTACATGACGTCAAAGATACGGTGGCTTCACAGGGTTTTGCCACTTTGCTGAAAGCAGCTGTTATTGGCGGCATCGTGAAGTTGTTTGAATCAGGAATCGGCTTACTGGCCTCAGGTTTGGCCACAGTTAAATCTTTCTTTGGCGGCAGTTATCTCTTTATGGCCAATATCACCTTAAGCCCGGCCTTGTTAGGTGTTGGGTTTATTGTTGGCTTGAATATTGCCTTTTTGGTGTTTTTAGGGGGTGCAATCGGTACTTTAATTGGAGTACCTTTAAATTGGGCTTTTAACTCAGACGCCATTATGGCAGCTACCGGTATTGAAGCCGGTACAGCCATGAGTGATTTAAGTGCAGCCCAATGGCAACAAATTGCCGGGGAATCCTGGCAGAATAACCGCCGTATTGGTGTTGGCGCCATGATGATTGGTGGTTTGTGGTCATTAATCAGTCTGGCTAAACCCTTATGGCAGGGTGTTAAGTCAAGTTTAGACGCCTATAAAAGCAGTGAAAACCATCAAGGTGGAATTCCTCGTACTGAATTTGATACGCCGATACATTATGTCGGTATCGTTGTTTTATTGGCGATTGTGCCGGTCTTTTTTATTTTTAAAACTGCCTTAGGTGATTATCCCGATGCCATCATGATTGCTTCGATAATGACGGTATTAATGTTGGTGTTTGGTTTTATTTTTGCCTCTGTGGCCGGTTATATGGCCGGTTTGGTGGGTTCTTCAAATAACCCGATTTCAGGTGTAACCATTGCCACGGTGATAGTTTCTGCTTTGATTTTATTGCAAATTATGGGCAATGAAGGGCCGGCAGCGACCCTGGGTCCGATTGCTGTTATTTTCCTGGCGGGTTTAATCTGCTCAGCGGCCGCCATTGCCGGGGATAATATGCAAGACCTCAAGTGTGGTCATGTGGTCGGTGCGACACCCTGGCGACAGCAGATTTTCCAGGTGGTGGGTGTGGTTGCCGCGGCCCTGGTTATTCCTTTTGTACTGAATGTTTTAGATCAGGGTTATGGCATTGGTCGTCCTTCACCGTTAAATCCTGATGCGCAACCCCTGGCGGCGCCACAAGCCGGCCTCATGGAGGCTTTGGCCAGTGGTATTTTTGGTGGTGGCATAGAATGGACCTTTATTTTCATTGGTTTTGGCTTGGCCGTGGCTTTAATTATCCTTGATAAAATTCAGGAAAAGCGCGGTTCTGATTTTCGTTTTCCGGTACTGGCCGTGGCCGTGGGTGTCTACTTGCCTCTGGGTTTATCGGTTCCCATCTTTATCGGTGGTTTACTGTCTTATTACTTGCAGAAAAAAGCCATGAAACAACCCAAAGAAGTGCGTGGTCGTAAAAATGCCGCAGGCTTATTATTGGCTTCCGGTCTGATTACCGGGGAAGCCCTCATGGGTGTGTTGGTTGCGATTGCGGCTGTGACCTTCCAGGGTCAGGTGCCGTTTATGCAAAACTTTGCCTGGGCCGGTTGGTTGGGTGTCACCACGTTTGTTGCGGTGATTGTTTATACTTACCGAAAAGTTAATCAAAGTTAAGCCGAACTGAAGTCATAAAAAAAGCCCGATTTATTTCGGGCTTTTTTATTCATGGAGATATCTTATTGTCGGTTAATGCCCTGTAAATTTAGCCTGGCGTTTTTCTAAGAAGGCGGCTGTTCCTTCGTTTTTATCTTCAGAGGAGCAACAAACGCCAAAGGCTTTGACTTCATAATCCAGGGCTTCACTCATACCGCACTCAAGACCACGGTTAATGCTGTCAATAATCATGTTCAACGCAATCGGCGCGGAATTGGCCAGTTGTTCGGCCACTTTATGGACAGTTTTCATGAGTTCGCCTTGAGGCACCACTAAATTGGCCAGCCCCATTTGTTCAGCCTGATCGGCAGAGACCATATCGCCGAGTAAATTCATTTCCATGGCTTTGCCTTTTCCGACCAAACGCGTTAAACGCTGGGTCCCGCCAAAACCTGGAATGACACCGAGTTTTATTTCCGGCTGACCAAAACGGGCATTGTCACTGGCAATACGCAAATGACAGGCCATGGCCAATTCACAACCGCCACCCAAAGCAAATCCATTGACTGCTGCAATCACCGGTTTGCCACAATTTTCAATGGTGTTAAAGACCTGTTGGCCGTATTGCGCAAATTGCATACCGGTGGAGGCATTGGTTTCGGCCAATTCGTTGATATCAGCACCGGCGACAAAAGCTTTTTCGCCACTGCCGGTTATGATAATGACCCGCACATCCTGGTTGTTGCTCGCTTCTTCTGTGGCTTGCTTCAACTGCGATAAAGTGTCTTGATTTAAGGCATTTAGTTTATCGGGTCGGTTAATGGTGATGGTGAAAATCTGGTTATTCAGTTCAGTCAGTACGTTCGTCATAATTCCTCAAGAAATGATGAAAGCCGAGATTATACCAAGCTTCAACCAAATTAGAACGTTAAGAACTCATAAAAACATGGATTAATAGACCCTGAACCGGAACTTATTAATGCTGGGCCTGTCTTGTGTTACAACTATTCGTGGCGTAAAATACGCCGCTTAATCAAAATGAGGTACGGAATGAAAAACTTACTGACACTGACATTGTTAATTATGTCTTTAGCGGTTTATGCGCAAAATGACGCAAACCAAAAACAATTGCCAAAAAGTTCAGACATTGCATTTGATAAAAATATGGCATCCTATGCAGTCGGCTATCGCATGGGTCTGCAAATGGCGGGTCGCAAAGCCAGTGACTTTGAACTGAACATTGATCAGGCTGTGGCCGGTTTACAAGATGCGGCTGCTGAAAAAGACCCCAGTTTTGATCGTGAGCAAATGGCCCAGGAATTTGCCAAGTACCAACGTAAATTACAACTGTTTCAAGCCGAACAATACAAAACAATCGCTGATGAAAACAAAAAACGCAGTGATGACTTCCTGGCTCAAAATCGTAAAAAAACAGGTATCAAAGAGTTGGCTTCGGGTATTCAGTACCGCGTAATTGAAGAAGGTAACGGCAAAAATGCTTCCTTGGATGACACAGTGGTCGTACATTACTCGGGCAAATTAATTGGTAATGATAACTTTGATAATTACCAGGAATTTGACAGCACCTATGATCGTGGCGAGCCGCTAGAAATGGATATGTCAAAGGTCGGCATGAAAGGCTGGCAGGAAATCATTCCAATGATGCAAAAAGGTGATAAATGGCAGGTCTTTTTACCGCCTGAGATGGCCTATGGTCAACAAGGTCAAGGCCCCATTGGCCCCAACGAAGTTTTGGTCTTTGATGTCCATTTGGTTGACATTAAGTAAGCCTTTTGACACAATTACTTTAATGAAGGCAAGTTAATCAACTTGCCTTTTTTGGTTTATTATTATCTTGGATTCTCAGTTTAAACAACACATACAAAAATACCTCAATCAACAATTGATTGCCCATGATGTTTGGCTGGGTTCGGCTTTAAACAGCGAACGGGCTGCCGCCGTATTATTTCCATTTTATTGGCAGAATAATGAACCCTGGGTCTTACTAACCCAGCGCCATAGCCAGTTAAAACACCACTCCGGACAGGTAAGTTTTCCGGGAGGTGCCTATGAAAACCAGGACAAAAACATACGCCACACGGCTCTGCGGGAAACACATGAAGAAATTGGTGTGCCAAAACAGCGTATTGATTTATGGGGATTTTTGGATAGCGTAGAATCAATCAGTGGCTTTTACGTCACCCCATTTGTGGGTGAAATTAAACAAGCTGATAAATTAACACTGTGCCGTGATGAAGTGGAACGCACCTTTGGTGTACCGTTTCGTTTTTTTCAGGCACCTGAAAACAGGATTAATCATCGCATTAAAACCAGTGATGGTGTGAAAGAATATGCGGAGTTTACCTATAATGATGACGTGATTTGGGGTTTAACTGCTCAAATCATAGTACAATTAGTCAATCGACTGGAATCAACAAAATTATGAGTGGAAAAGTATTTATAAAAACCCATGGTTGTCAGATGAATGAATATGATTCTGACAAGATGCGTGATGTCCTCATCAGGGACCGTGGTATGACTGTCACCGATGTCGAAGAAGAGGCTGATGTGATTTTAGTCAATACCTGCTCAATCCGGGAGAAAGCCCAGGAAAAAGTGTTTTCTCAATTGGGCCGCTGGCGTAAGCTCAAGGACAAGAAACCTGAATTGGTGATTGGTGTGGCCGGTTGTGTGGCCTCACAGGAAGGTGATGCCATTATTAAGCGAGCACCTTTTGTGGATGTGGTGTTCGGTCCGCAAACAATCCATCGTTTGCCCTCATTATTAGATGAGCGACAGGCCCAAAACAAACCTCAGGTGGACATCAGTTTTCCGGAAATTGAAAAATTTGATAACCTGCCCGAACCCCGTAAAGAAGGCCCCACGGCCTTTGTGTCGATTATGGAAGGCTGCAGCAAATACTGTAGTTTCTGCGTGGTTCCCTATACCCGGGGTGAAGAAATTTCACGGCCCCTGGATGGTATCCTGGAAGAAATCATGAAGCTGGCTGAGCAGGGTGTTAAAGAAATCAATTTATTGGGCCAAAATGTCAATGCTTATCGTGGATTGTCGCATACCGGTGAGATTGTTGATTTGGCCTTACTCATTCACTATGTGGCCGCCATTGATGGTATTGAGCGTATTCGGTTTACAACCTCACACCCCACTGAATTTTCTGATGGATTGATTGAAGCGTTCCGGGACGTGCCGGAATTGGTTAATTACCTGCATTTACCGGTACAAAGTGGTTCAGACCGGGTGCTGTCGATGATGAAACGTAATCACACGGCCCTGGAGTACAAACAAAAAATCAGAAAATTGCGCGAAGTGCGTCCTGATATTTCCTTGTCTTCTGATTTTATTGTTGGTTTCCCCGGTGAAACAGCCAAAGATTTCGAAGATACCATGAAATTAATTGAAGACATCGGTTTTGACCAATCCTTCAGTTTTATTTATTCGGCAAGACCCGGTACACCGGCAGCGTCTTTACCGGACAACACGCCACTGGAAGAGAAAAAAGAACGCTTACAGCGCTTACAAGCCACCATTAATGACATGGCGGCTAAAATTGCCCGGGATATGGTCGGTAATACTGAGAAAGTCCTGGTGGAAGGCACCTCAAAATGGTCCGATGAGGAATTGTCCGGCAAAACTGAAAATAATCGGGTGGTTAATTTTGCAGGACCCAAACGATTAATCGGACAGTTGGTGGATGTCACCATCACTGAAGCATTACGCAATTCATTACGAGGCCGTGTAAATATTAATGACTGAACAACAAGAGCAATTAAACAAAGACAGCGAACACAGCGATAACAGCACGGTCCGTAAACTCAGTTTCCCTGATGTTAATAACGGCAGCCTCATCAATTTGTATGGATTGCACGATACCCATTTGAAAATGCTGGCTCAGCACACCGGTACCGATATCAGCGCCCGAGGCCAGAATTTCCAAATTAGCGGTGATGAGGTGAACGTCAATCAGGCTGTTCATATGTTGAACCTGTTGGTGAAAGAAGCCAAGAAAGAAGCCCTTAATCCGGAAATTGTTCATGTGATTTTAGCAGGAAACGCCACCAGACCTGATTACCAGCCACAGGATGTGGCGATTCAAACCAAAGCCGGCGTCATTACCGGTCGATCGGATAACCAAAAGGCCTACTTGCATAACATCATGACCCATGATGTCAACTTTGGTATTGGCCCCGCCGGAACCGGTAAAACCTATCTGGCTGTGGCCTGTGCTGTCGAAGCTTTTGTGACTGATCGGGTGCGCCGATTGGTGTTGGTCAGACCGGCGGTTGAAGCCGGTGAACGGCTGGGTTTTTTGCCCGGTGATCTCAGCGAGAAAGTGGACCCATACCTGCGACCGCTCTATGACGCCTTGTATGACATGCTGGGGCACAATAAAGTGGAAAAAATGCTCGAGAAAAATGAAATCGAAGTGGCGCCCTTAGCTTTTATGCGGGGTCGAACCTTGAACGATGCCTTTGTTATTCTGGATGAAGCCCAAAACACCACCATAGAGCAGATGAAAATGTTTCTAACCCGAACCGGTTTTAACACCACCGTGGTGGTGACCGGAGATATCACCCAAATCGATTTACGCCCCGGAGAGCAATCCGGTCTGAAACATGCCATGAATATCCTGCAGGATATTAAAGGCATAAGCTTTTCCTGGTTTAAATCAAAAGATGTGGTGCGTCATTCCCTGGTGCAAAAAATCGTCGATGCCTATGACAATCAATAAATATCCGGGCAAAATAGCCCGATAGAGTCAATGGTCACCTTTGATTTGATTAACGAGGATAATCTGGCGGCGCCAGATTATGACCAGTTTAAAATCTGGCTGGACCAAGTGACCCAAAAACTCAACGTCTCCGGCGAAATCTGTATCAAGATAATTGACGAAACCGAAAGTCAAGACCTTAACAACACCTACCGCCAAAAGGACAAAGCCACCAACGTTCTGTCCTTTCCCGCCGAAATCCCCGAATTTGTCGAATCATCCCACCTTGGCGACCTCGCCATCTGCGCCCCTCTTGTTAAACAAGAAGCGGAAGAGCAAAACAAAGTTATCCAAAATCACTGGGCCCACCTTGTTATTCACGGCTGTTTACACCTTCTGGGCTATGACCACATTGAAGATAGTGAAGCCGAAGAAATGGAAGCCCTGGAAGTTAAATTATTGGCTGCATTGGGAATAGGGAACCCGTATATTTAAAGCGGTCATTCAGTCAAACTCAATGACTTGTATATTCTGCCATTTAAGCCATTGATGTTTTCCTTTTTGGGTAACTAACAGGCCGTTGTTATCATGGTTGACAGGATGGCTTCCGTAGGCCCGGGTACTTTGGCCATTGCGTAAAGTTAGCGTTGCCGACATGTTATCGATGACGGTTATTTTTTTGACCAGTCTTAAGGGCAATTGTTGACTGAAGTTTTTAGTCTTAAAGTGAATAAGTTCGGCGTTACTTTGTTGGTTTAAATCAAAAGCCATTTGATCGAATTTGTGTTTTTGACCATTCTTTAAAAGTACAGTCCCTGTTAACTGCTTGGTGAGGGCTAGATAATCGTCCGCTGATAACCAAGGAACATCAACCGGTTCAATGACCAGTTTCTGGAACTGATCCCAGCTGAATTCTAAACGGCCTAACCGGGGGTGATCAAGCCAGATGCCTCGATTACTTGAATTGACATCATTGGTACCGCTGAGCGTTAAAGTTTTGCCATTGCGTAAAACCACCACTGAAGAGTCGTTGTTTTTTTCAATACTTACGATATCAGAAAATTGAATGGCGTATTCTTTTTGGTTTTGACTGCCATCCAGCTTTTCATGACTGAGTCGCTCATCTTTGTCCCACATAATGCGACCGGAATAAACGCCGGATGTTGTGGTTAAGCGGCCATAAATACCATCACCCCAGGTTAAAGCGTCTACCGGTGCAGCCTGAAAAGTGACTCGTTTTAACTCATCCAGTTCAAATGAATGCTCTTGACCCTCGGAATCCTTGAGATGAATCGTAGTGCGAAGGTCGTTGCCATGACCTTGGCTCATTAACAAGGTACCATCGTGTAAGGTCACTACAAAGTCATTGGCTTTGATGTCAATGTGTTTAATGGCACCAAAATGAACACTAAATTCAGGCGGCTCAATGTCTTTTCCGAAAAAAGACTTAAAGGTGACTTGAAAGTCACCAAAATGGACCTGTGGGCCGGGTTGATGATCTTCCAGTTGTTCCAGTTCTTGTTGGCTTAAATGCTCAATACCGGTTGTTTTGGTTTTCTGATCATTGAAAATATCACTTAAAAACGACTCTTGTTTGCCCCAAATAATGCTACCGGTCAAGTTGTCGCCGTTTTCAGTGGTAACAGTCCCATAAATAATCGGTTCAGGCTCAGCGTTTAGACAGAAAGAACTAGAGAGCACAACAACAAAAATCAGTAACTTCATATTTGAGCCTAATTTAAAATTATTATTATGACACGCAATAAAAAGTAATACATGTATCAATAGTCCTGTTTAGGACTAAGATTCATTTATCCAAAAGCAGCTTATGGACTTTTATAGATAATCATTTAATTGAATCATAGTTCCATCAAGGTAAGTATGTGAAAGACAAATGATTAATTATTAATTGTATTTCTAATATGATTTAGTTCGACTGGTTGATATGTTTGCGCATCAAAAGTGAAAATTGACACCGACAAAAAAGCCATCGGTTTTCGCTTGTGAAGTCAAATTATTGTTGTTCACAAAATCAACATCTAAGCTCCGGTAGCCAAGGACAGCACCTAATCCACTTGAGCTTTCATAGTTTACACCGACTTCGGCATCAGTCACCTCTGTGTTATCCAGACTTAAAGCTTGTATACTGCCATAAGCAGAAAAACCGGTCAAAGGTAAATCAACCTGACCTTTGGCGTATAATAATGGCACCCAATCATCAAACTCCATCGGGCCTCGTCTATTTCCTTGTTCATAGAAAATGGCGTTGACATCAAAATGTTTGACGTTTAATCCAACATCTAAATTTAACCAGTTATCCCATACTTCATAGTAAAGTGTCACATCAGTGTGGCTCAAATCGTTGCGGCTGGTAGATATAATGTTTCGAATAACGCCGTCAATGCCCATTAATGTAAAGGTGCCCGTTAATTGGCCTTTGATTTCATTTTGCTGTAACTTGACATTGGGTAAGAATGGCACAGGGTGTTCTAAAGCCACATAAAATACATTGCCTTTCTCAGACTTATTGATGTTGTCTAAATCTACATCAATTTCGTCAGACAAATCATGTTGCCAGTAATGATAGCCAGCATAGAGTCCCAGCAGGGTTTCGGCTTTTATGCTTGTCAGGCAATTACAGATTAAAAGGCAAGAGAATAAAAGTTGAGTCTTTTTCATCATTTTTTCCTGTGGTGTTGTGAAATCAGTTTTTATGGAATACAAATTGTTAAATTCTTAAAAGCTAATAGGGTTTATGAACCCAGGTGCCTCATTATTGGTTGCATTCTTTTTTTCTGTTTATTGTTGTCATGATAAGAAAAACTATCTTCATGCAAACATGTTGTTTATTGTAGATCAAACGCATATTTTTTAAGAATATTTATATCCACCACTTCCATGGTTCGAAAGTGGGTGCTGCGCATATAGACTTTGGGTGCCTTGCCGGCTTTATAGGCATGCAGCCAGCGGGTGGCGCATAAGCACCAGCGATCTCCTGCTTGTAAGCCTGGAAAGTCAAATTGCGGATTTGGTGTGCTTAGGTCGTTGCCCTGTTGTTTGGAAAATTGCAGGAATTCATCGGTTAATTGCACACAAACGGTGTGAATGCCCCTATCTTCCTGAGAGGTGTTGCAACAACCGTCACGAAAAAAACCTGTGACCGGATCGCTGCTACAGCTTTCCAGTGGTTCGCCAAAAACATTTAAGCTTTCATGTTTAATCATGTTAGTTATTCCAAATGTTAATTATTGTATCGCAGTTCAATTTTAATAGCTCATGCTCTTTAATGCGCTTCAATTATCACTTTATTTAAGCTATTATTAAAGAAAACTATTTCAAATATAAAGGGGGTGTAACATGATTCGGTTGATAAAAATACTTTTAATTCTGGCTGTCGCTTTATGGGGCTTGGTCGGCGCCTTGCACAATATCACAGACTGGCAAGGTACGTTGGGCGCTGTGCGTGCAGCCACATCTATGTCAACCTTTGAAGGCGGAGCAGAAAGTTGGCAGGCGACCAGTATGCCGTTAGTGGCGTGGTTAGGGGCGTTATTTATTGTACTTTCAAAATTAACAGCGGCCGTTTTGTGTGGCTTGGGCGCTTTAAAAATGTGGCAGCATAGAAAGGGTCATGTGGCTGACTTTAATGTCTCTAAAGAGATGGCATTGGCCGGTTGTGGTGTGGCTTTGTTTATGCTGTTTACCGGTTTTATCGTTATTGCGGAATCCTGGTTTGGCTTATGGCAATCTGAAGTGATGCGCGCGCCTGTACTTGATTCGGCCTTTCGGTATGCCGGGTTGATTGCTTTGATTGCTTTGTTCGTGGGTTGTCAGGAACCTGAACATTAAGTCATGTTGATTTGATAGTGTCTACTGGCAGAACAGCAAGAAGCAAAAACTGTCGTAAACCAACGGTATCCAGATTGGCTTGTGAAAACCTGTCATGTTGTTAGCTTAGATTAAAACTTAGTATACAATAATAAACAACATTCATTAAATGACAGGTGTAACATGACTCAAAGCAGTGAAACCAAAACAAGCATTCCTCAAGAAGCTTTTGACTGGTATGACGAATATGCCCATGGTGGCATGGATCGCCGTACATTCATGAAAAAATTAGGGACTTTAGCGGCTGTGGGTTATTCCATGTCGGTGTTAACGACTGCTTTATTACCGAATTATGCCCTGGCAGAGCAAGTTTCATTTAACGATGAAGACATTGTCGCCAGTTATGAACAATTTGATTCACCGGACGGGCATGGAAAAGGGCAGGGCTATTTAGTTAAGCCAACAACAGAACAAGCCAACTATCCGGTGGTTTTGGTGATTCATGAAAATCGTGGTTTGAATCCTTATGTTAAAGATGTTGCAAGACGATTAGCAAAGGCTGGATTTGTGGCCTTTGCGCCTGACGCCTTGTTTCCGGTCGGTGGTTACCCGGGCAATGATGATCAGGGTCGTGCCATGCAAAGGGATTTAGACAGGAATAAAATTCAAAACGATTTTGTGGCAGCGGCTCACTTTCTGAAGTCGCACCCGCTCAGCAACGGAAAATTGGGTGCGGTGGGCTTTTGTTTTGGTGGTTATATGGTCAATTATCTGGCGGCCGTTGACAGCGATTTATTATCGGCTGGCGTGCCATTTTACGGAACACCGGCCAGCAAAGAGTTGCGAAAAAACATCAAAGCGCCCCTGATGATTCAACTGGGCGAGCTTGACGAACGTGTCAATGCCTCATGGCCTGAGTATGAGCAAGACCTGAAAGCCAATAACGTTGATTATCAAATGTTTATGTATGAAAACGCCCACCACGGTTTTCATAACGACTCAACCAGTCGTTATGATAAGGACAATGCTGAACTGGCCTGGCAGCGGACTGTCGGTTTTTTTAGTGAACATTTGAAACAGCAACCATCAGATAAAGATTAAACGTTGTGATCAATTAATTGTTTATCATCAGGCGCTTATTTTTGTTAGTCATGTGGTAATTTGTTTTTTTTTTAAAGTGTTAAGTTGAGCGCTCATTTAAGATGATACTTAAATATTCTTTAGGATCCGGCCTATCCCTAAAGCTAGGAGTTTCATCGAGATAAATAATTTTACCTTGTTTATTTGTCACCAGCACAGTTGGGAAAACGGTATCTGAACTATACCCCATTAATTCCATGCCTTTAGGTAAGCCATCTTGGTGTTTTAATCCTAATTTTCCTGCGGCTTCATTATTTTTGTCAGTTAAAAAAACAAAAGGCACATTAAAGCGTTCAGCTAATTTTTGGGTTATCAATTCTGGTTGCGGGGATATCAAGACTATCTTTATGCCTCTCGAGACCAGTTGACGGTATTGTTGTGCGAGTTCTTTTATTTGTGCCACACAAAAAGGGCACCAATTACCACGATAAAAAATGATAATGGTTGGAATCCCTAGAAATGACTCTGAAGGCACCTTCACATCTTTGTTGTAACTTGTAAATGAAGGCAGTAGATTGCCTACTTTCAGAGATTCTTGCTTGGGTCTCTCAAGTGAAGAGTACCAAAATACATAAGCTATGTGTAATATGAACCCTAATTCTGTTAACACCAGTGGTAATTGAGTCAATGTAATATCAGGTTGTAAATTTGGTACCACATACAAAATAATAGCCAATGCTAAACCCATGGCTGCAACAGCGGTATGAAAAGGTAGCAATTTATGCGAACGTGGCATTGATTTTAAAAGCATCGTTTGCATCAAAAACATAAGTAATGGCATGACTGTGACCATTAATGCCAGCCAGACCAAATTAAACGGTGTTTTTATTAACTGGAAGATGGCTAGTCCAAATAAAAACATTAAGATCATGGGTAAAAACAGCATATAAATGGATTTAATTTTATTCATAATTTAATACCTTATAGAAAACAGATATGAAGCAGAAAGAATTGAGTTGTCATAGTAATGTTGCAATCTTTTTTGAAAAAACTGTAGTAATTAAAAAATGCAGTAAACTAGTTAGTTATTATTGTATTGGCAGGTATTAGTTACATTAAATTATAAAAATTATGAAAAAAATCAATAACTCACCTAAAGATGCGCCGCTCACATCGTGTGGGCTAACTACGTGCAGCTGAATTAGGTGCCAACGATGGCATTGTATAAACGGCCAGTTTAATTATTGCTGTTGCCACTGCCAGTGCCAGCCAAGAAAACATTCTTTTGGCGGGTATTGCGGGTTTAGTTGCCGGTGCTGGTTCTTCACTGTTATTTTTAGCAACGTTTGGGTCGCTTGCTGCTTAAGCCGGCGGAGCTTCGATTTCTATTGGTGCAGTTAGGGTCACCTATTGGGGCGCACTTGCTATGGCAATAACCACCGGTGTTTGACATATATTCGGTGTCGTGGCTTAATCGTTCCTTGTTAGTTTTAACTTCAGTTGGTGTTTTTTCTGGTTTTAATCATCAGAAACAAGGTATCAACAATATGGCTTGTTAAGCAGTTGATTGAACCTTGTTTCCTTGACCGTTAGCAGGCAGTAGCACCGTCGCAATTTAATCCTGACGTTGTTTTTCGCGTATTTCTTTAAATTCCGTGCCATTATTCCACTCAGGCCAGTGGTTGCTGTTGACAATGTCTAAACCAGTGAGGAAGTACAGTTTAAGATCTTCTACCGCGCCGTTGAGATCCCAGTTTTCATCGTATTCATCAGATGTCGCGTGGTAATGTTCGGCGGTGTATTCGGCTTCTTTTTGTTTGCCGTAGGCTTCACCTTTTTCTTTGTGGTCGATACCGTTATTCGGGTAGAGCATCGGTACACCGTATTTCGCCAGTTCGAAATGATCTGAGCGGTAATAATAGCCATTTTCCGGCATAGAGTCAGGTCTCAGTACCCGGCCCTGGGCTTGGGCATTGTCAGCCAGATAATCATCGAGTTGGCTCATGCCGTAACCGACGACAGTCACATCATTTGTGGGGCCAAAATTATTTAAGCCATCCATGTTTAACCCGCCCACCGTTTTGGCTAGTGGGAAAACAGGATGGGCAGCATAATAGGCTGATCCGAGCAGGCCTTGCTCTTCAGCTGTTACCGCCATAAAAACCACAGTTCGTTTGGGTTTTTCAGGCATGCTGGCATAGGCTTTGGCCAACTCAATCAGACCACCGGTGCCGGTGGCATTATCGAGAGCGCCATTATAAATGTTATTGCCTGACAGGGTTGGGTCGATGCCTAAATGATCCCAATGTGCCATATAAATAAAGACTTCATCCGGTGATTCGCTGCCTTCAATCTTGGCGATGACATTCTGTGAATCTAATTGCGCGACTTTATTTTTAATGGTTGCTGAGGCCGTCAAATTTAAAGGAATGGCTTTAAAACCGCGGGTTTGTGCGGCAGCATACATTTCATCTAAATCTAAATCGGCACGGTTAAATAAATTTTTTGCGGCATCTTTTGTCACCCAACCTTCAACCAAAGCCAATTGCTCGCCCTTATCCTGCCTGACCATATCAAATTGTGGCCCGGTCCAACTGGATGACACGGTTGACCAGGGATAGGCAGCAGGCTTTGTATCATGGACAATGATAGCGGCTGCCGCGCCTTGGCGCGCGGCTTCGTCAAACTTGTAATCCCAACGACCGTAATAAGTCATGCTGTTACCATTAAATAGTTCATCATCCTGGGTGGCATAACCGGGATCATTTACCAGCATTACCACGGTTTTGCCGGTGACATCAATGTCGGCATAGTCATTCCAGTTTTGTTCCGGCGCATTAATGCCATAACCAACAAACACCAATTCACTTTGCTCCACTGATACCGAGTCAGTTTGATGTCGGGTCCAAATCGTTTGTTCCTGGGTGTAATTCAATGACATATCTTCACCGGCACCACCCTGAATTACTAATTGAGGTTGATTAACGGCTTCCACCGATGTCAGTGGAACTGCCTGGGTAAAGCTGCCATCATTGCCGGGTTGCAGGCCTGCGCTTTTAAAGGCATCGATTAAATAATTCACAGTTAAGGTTTCACCTTGCGAACCCGGGGCGCGACCGCCAAACTCATCTGAAGCCAGGATTTTAATGTGGTCTGTTAAGGATTCAACAGTCATGGCATCGATACCCATCTGTTCAGAGGTTTTAACTGACGATGCTGTGTCAGATTTATGCAGCCCGTGATTGCAGCCCATTAGAAATAAAGACAATAGACAGATTAATATTTTCATGATTGATTCGGCTCCTAATTGATTGATATAAATGGCAGGATTTATGTATAGTTCGACGATTATCATAGGATGATATCTATGATAATTCAATAATTATGCCCGTCATGACTTTATGTTAAGCTGATGAATATTGACCCTAACAATATACTGTTATGCAAGATCAGAAGTCCATTGGTATTATCCGGATTTTAGCCGTCATAACGGTAGCCATCGCTCTTTATTTACTGCAGGCGCCCATTAAAACCATTTGGCTGGAGCTAACATATTCATATCAAGCTGATATGAACACAGGAATTTTTGGATGGGATTTAATGTGGATGATGTGGGTTGCTTTGCTGCTTATTCTAATGCTGATAGCAGCCTATGGTCTTTTCCGGCTTCGGACTTGGGCATGGATGTTTGCACTCTGTGTATTCTCTGCTGACCTGGTCACCAGATTATTTGGGATATTCAATCTTTGGCTGAATCGACAACCCGGGCCACCATCAGTTATAAATGATCACCAAGGGCAGATTGTCATTGAGTCTATTAGTCTCTTGCCAATGTATTTAATGGTCGCGTTAAGTCTTATTTCAATCATCATTCTGTTGCAGAAACCGATTAAGAACCTATTCAGTGATGTTTAATATATAGTCTTCAACAGGTGTTTTTAAGTCACACTAATGTAGCGACTTATCTTGTTTAGTTTATTCATAACGATCCTGCATATGTTCAATACTGGCTTCAACTTTTTTAGGTTTATTGAAATAGGCGATGTGGTAAACAGCTTCGCCTTCTTGTACCAGCGGGATGTTTTGTTTGCCGATGATGATGCCGTCGGCATTACTGAATACTTTTGAAGAGATATCGCCCAGCGGTTTTTTGATTTCAGCCAGAACATCGCCTTCAGCCACCCGGTCACCCAATTCCTTTTTATGAATCACAAAGCCACTGTCTGACGCCCGCACCCAGCCACTGTTTCTGGCGACAAAGGGTTCAACGGGCGCTTTTTTAGATTTCAATTTGGGTAACATGTTTAAATGTCGCAAGACATTGATGATGCCCTTGACACCAACTTTAATTGATAGCTCATCAAACCGCAATGCTTGACCTGCTTCATAAAGCAACATCGGGATACCATGCTCATCAGCACACTGTCGCAAGGAACCGTCTCGCAAATTTGAGTTAATCAGTACCGGTACCGCGAAGGCCTTGGCCATTTCCAGCGTTACCGTATCATCTAAATTGGCTCTGATTTGTGGCAGGTTACTCCGGTGTATGGCGCCGGTATGTAAATCAATGCCATAATCACATTTGGTGACCACTTCCTGCATAAATAAATAGGCAATCCGGCCGGCCAAAGATCCTTTCGCAGAACCCGGAAAGCAGCGATTCAAATCCCGCCGATCAGGTAAATAACGACTTTGATTTAAGACCCCAAAACCATTCACAATCGGAACAGCGATTAAGGTGCCGCGCAGCGAATTGATTGACCGGCTGCTGATTAACCGACTGATGATTTCAATGCCATTGAGTTCATCCCCGTGAATAGCACCACTGACAAATATTGTTGGCCCCGGTTTTTTACCCCGTTTAACATAAATGGGAATCGACATATTGGTGTCAGTGTATAGCCGTACAGTCGGTAATTGGATTTTTTGGGTTTCTCCCGGCTTAATGCGATGGCCGCCAATAACCAAATCATCTGTCGTACTGTTGAGGTTTTTCATGGGTTTTTATAACCTGTGTATGAAAATATAATAATGGTGGATGTTGATTATAGGTCTAATACACGCGTTAAGTGTATATTTATTTAAAGGCCAAAACCAGGCTGTCAATTGGATGATATTCATTAAATTTTGACGGACGGCATGTCATTATCAAATTTTTACAGACAAGATAACAATGAAACCCATCAAAAATTATTCCCAATATAAAATATTAAGCACACGATCTATGTTAGCTGTTGTGTTTATTTTAACCAGCGGAGCTGTTATGGCCATTGAAGAACCAAAATATAAAGTCATCGAAGAATCTGAACCTTTTGAATTGCGAGCCTATCAACCCAAAATTATTGCTGAAGTTGACGTGTCCGGTGATATGGATGAAGCCTCCGGTAAAGGATTTCGTTTAATTGCCGATTTTATCTTTGGAAATAACACAGCGCCTGATAATCAGGCTGAAAAAATAAGCATGACCAAACCGGTGACCATGGAAGCACAGCCACAACAACAAACCTCTGAAAAAATCAGTATGACTGTTCCTGTGAGTATGGCGCAATCCGGGAACAAGTGGCAGGTTCATTTTGTGATGCCGAGTGAATACACCATGGAGACCCTGCCAAAGCCTAACAACCCGGCCGTCAATATTCGGAAAATACCGAGTACAAATTATGCTGTGATTCGGTTTTCAGGTCTGACCGGTGCCGAAAAGGTAGATGAAAAAACCAACGAATTGCTGAAGTGGATGGAAGAAAAGAATCTGACACCCAAAGGTCAACCTGAATTAGCACGCTACAACCGGCCGTTTACCTTGCCTTTTATGCGCCGTAATGAAGTGATGATTGCGTATTGATCGTATTGATTGTGCTGATTATTGAGGGAACGGGTTCCCAATGTTGAGAACCCGTTGGCACATGAGGCTTTGTTAGGTTTACACCTTGACCACCATTTTGCCTTTATTTTTACCTTTGAACAGGTCTAAAAAGGCCTGCGGGATGTTTTCAAAACCTTCTCGGACGGTTTCTGTGTATTTGAGTTTGCCTTGTTGTAACCATTCAGCCAGTTGTTGAATGCCTACTGGATGTCTGTCAACATAATCAAAAATGACAAAGCCCTGCATGGAAGAACTGTTTTTGATTAAAAAAGGATGGACACTGGTGCTTTTGGGCATTTCGGTGTCGTTATACATGGATATGGCGCCACAGTTAATGGTGCGTGAGAATTTATTGATGTTGTACAACACGGCATCTGATATCTCACCGCCGACGTTGTCAAAATACACATCGACGCCATCGGGGCAGGCCTGAGCAATGGCTTTGACCCTATTTTCGGTGGTGTTGTAATTAATACCGGCATCAAAACCAAATTCATTAGTCAGCATCTCAACCTTTTCATCGGTGCCGGCAATACCGACCACCCGTAAGCCTAAGATTTTACCGATTTGCCCGACCACCGTGCCGACCGCGCCGGCCGCACCGGAGACTAATAACGTTTCGCCTTCTTTCGGTTTACCAATATCCGTCAGACCAAAATAAGCGGTTAAGCCGGTCATTCCTAGAATGCCTAAATAGGCCGATAAAGGCGCTTTCTCCGGGTCGACTTTAATTAAGCCTTTGGCGTTTAAAACCTGGGTTTCTTTCCATGGCATCATACCGGAGACAAAGTCTCCCGCTTTAAAATCCTGACTTTTAGATTCAAGCACTTTGGCAATCAAACCCGACGAAATGGGTTTGCCGACTTCAAAGGGTTCTATGTAAGAAGGGGCATCGCTCATTCGACCCCGTAAATAGGGATCAACTGAAACATATTGGCTGCTGACCAGTAATTCACCGTCCTTTAAATCAGGAATGTCAGTCTGGGTAAATTCAAAATCGGCTAAAGTCGGTTCGCCGGTGGGTCTGTTTTTTAACAGGATGGTTTGTGTTGTTGTCATGGGAGACTCCTTTGTTGGGTTTGATTTAAGCCGATTTGACGGCTTGATGAATGGCGGTATCGCCGGATAAGATTTCAACGATTTGTTTAGGTAAAACATCAGTATCGAGGGCCGCCACAAGCGTTTGCGCCACGTCGGTTCTGGAAATCTCACCACGCTTATTGAGTTTTTGGCTGAGTTCAATGTGGCCGGTGCCGTCGTTATTGGTCAAAGCACCCGGTCTGATAATGCTGAAATCCAGATTGCTTACGCGCAAGTGGTCATCGGCACTTTGTTTGGCCCTTAAATAATCCTCTAACTCATCGCTGATGGCGGGATTGTCAGCCCCCATAGAACTGAGCATGACAAATTTATTAACACCGGCTTTATCTGATGCATCAATGAAGCGTTTAGCGCCTTCCTGATCGACGCCGATGATGTTTTTACCTTTAGATCCGGCCGCAAAAATGACTTTATCAACGTCTTTGACCACCTGATCAAGCGAGTTCTCTAAATCAGCCAGTACAGTCGACACATTGCGCTGATTAAAATAATCTTGCTGATCTCGATCTCTGATCATGGCGATGGGTTGATAGTCTGAGGATTGGTTGAGAAATTGGATAATCTGTCGGCCTGTGGTGCCGTTGGCGCCGGCCACTAAAACTGTCTGTTGTTCACTCATTGTGGGCTCCTGATTTTAATTAGGGTTGTAAGGCTATAGATTAATAACTTCTGCATTCTTCTGAATTGTTGAGTCATTAATTTTGGTGTAACTATAATGTGGGTTGATGTGCTTACTTTTAAACCCATGCGCTGTCAGCTTAACGCCCATTTAATCTTTTATTGACAAGTTATTGAGTCTGGACCGATTGAGTTTAAGTTGCAAGACATCAGGGCGCGAATAATGTCCAACGGCATCGAAATTTTGACGTTCTTCAAACACCTTTTGGTGATCGATAACTGCGGTGTATAGTGCTTCCTCTCCCACTTGCGGTTCAATTATAAAGTGGCCATCCGGCGCACACAGACAAGAGCCACCGTCGGCCAGAAATTTATCGGAACACTGGGCCATCAGTTGATCATAATAGGGGCTGTTTTCAGGAAAATCCTGTGGGCGCATCAAGCCACTGACTGAGATGACAAAGGACCGACCTTCTTTGGCCATCATGGGGGTGATGTCATGGGTATTGCGGTGGCTGCCCGGCCAATTCGCCACATGTAAATCTTCACCTTGAGCGTATAAGGTGGTGCGCGCCAGAGGCATCCAGTTTTCCCAGCAATTTAGTCCGCCCACTGTGAAACCGCCTAACTTATGGGTAACCAAGCCATGCCCATCTCCGGGCGACCAGGTTAACCGTTCGTCATAAGTGGGCTGTAACTTTCTGTGAACGGATTGAATAATACCCTGTTGGTCAATATAAACAATTGAACAGTACAGGCTGTGGCCGCCGCGATCCAGCGGCCGTTCTACAATACCCAGATAACAGGCCATTTGCTGTTGTTTGAGGACACCACAGATGGGATCTAAATCGCCGCGTTCGATTTGCACAGCTTGTTGACAATAGAGGGCATGGAATTGTTTTTGATCGGTTGCATCAAAACGAGCCCCGTCAGTCAGTCCCATCCAAAAAGGATAGCCGGGCAATAAAGCTTCACCGAGTACAGCCAGGTCACAACCCTGCTGTCCTGCTTGATTAAGGTAATCAATGATTTTTTCAGTGGTTAGTTTGCGGTCTAACCAAATGGGTGCGATTTGGATTAAACCGACTTTTAGGGTGTTATCCATAGAGGTTCATGTCAGGAATATGATGGCATTATCATAGCATTGAATGCTCAGCGCATTTAATTTATGCGATGGTTCATTAAGTTCTGGTAAGATTGTTATTTCTAAAAAAAGAGCCTTACCATGAATCTATTCCGATTAATGAGTCTGACGTTATTGGTCATCAGTGCCAACATGTCACAAGCCAAAACCACTTTGATTCACGCCGGTGAATTATTGGCCGTTCCCGGTCAGAAACCCCTGACAGAACAAAGTGTGTACATTGAACAGGGTGTTATTACAAAAGTTGAATCCGGTTATCAGCAACCGGACAACAATGAAGACATCGAAGTGATAGATTTAAAAGACGCTTTTGTGATGCCGGGTTTAATGGATATGCATGTGCATTTACAGGGCGAACTGGGTCCTAATAACGACCGGGACGCCTTAAAAATGTCTTCACAGTTAAAGGGTATGCGCACGGTTCATTATGGTATGAAGACATTATTGGCGGGTTTTACCACAGTACGCGATGTGGGTTCGGATTCTCAGTATATGTATGCCTATCGGGACGCTATTGAAAAGGGCTGGGTAGACGGACCACGGGTGATTGCAGCCGGTGGGGTCGGGATTACCGGTGGTCATGCCGATGTCAGTGGCATTAAACCGGATTTAATGGAATTCTATACAGACCGCTCAATCTGTGACGGGCCTTATGATTGCAGGCGCGCCACCCGGGATGCCATTAAATATGGCGCCGATTTAATTAAAATCACCTCGACCGGTGGTGTCATGACTGATCGGGCCACAGGAACCGGTCAGCAAATGGAAATGGACGAACTGAATGAAGTGGTACAAGCGGCCCGACGCATGGGCAAAAAAGTGGCTTCGCACGCCCACCAGGAAGACGGTATTATCGCTGCTTTGGAAGCCGGCGTGGACAGTATCGAACATGGCACTTATACAGGGCCCGATGCGATTAAATTATTTAAGCAAACCGGTGCTTATCTGGTACCGACCTTACTGGCCGGTGATACGGTGAAGAAAATTGCTGAAACGACCGATATATTGCCACCGGCTGTCGCCGAAAAAGCGATAAGAGTCGGGACTGATATGCAAGGTAATTTTATTAAGGCTTACCAAGCAGGGGTTAACATTGCTTTTGGAACAGACAGCGCTATTTCCAGGCATGGTACCAATGCCGATGAAGCGGTTCTTATGAGTGAGGCCGGTATGCCCAATGCCGAAATCATCGTAACGGCCACAATTAATGCCGCAGATTTAATTGATATGTCTGATCAATTGGGCACACTCGAAGTTGGTAAGCAAGCCGATATTATCGCCACATCACAATCACCCCTTGAAGACATTAAACAACTCAAACAGGTGATGTTTGTGATGAAAGGCGGTCAAATATTTAAAAATAAACATTCCCAATAATGAGGCGTCGGCTTAATTTTTAATTCTGTGAACGTGCAAGATGTCAAAAGCCCATCACAGTTAAACCGTTTGCGTCGTATGGCGCTGGTGGCACAAGGTTTAAACCAAACACAAGTGTTTGGTCGCGGATTGTCCGCAGTACAGCGGGCAATTAACCACCTCGGCTACATTCAAATTGACAGTATATCGGTGATTGAGCGGGCGCATCACCATGTGTTGTATTCACGCGTACCGGACTACAAACCGGCCATGATTGATCAACTGCTGAAGCAAGGTCAAATTTTTGAATACTGGTCACATGCCGCGGCTTTTCTGCCAATGGCTGATTTCCGTTTTTCATTACCTTACAAGCAGGCCATTAAAAGCGGCCAAACCCATTGGTATAAAAATCCGGATAAAAAGCTGATGGCGGATTTACTCGACCGGATACGCCTTGATGGGCCATTACAATCACGGGATTTAGAAACAAAACGCACAAAAGCAACAGGCTGGTGGGATTGGAAACCGGCTAAAAAAGCCCTGGAGCAATTGTATATGCAAGGCGAATTGATGGTCAGTGGTCGTCAGGGGTTTCAAAAAGTTTATGATTTGACCGAGCGGGTGTTGTCAACTGATGTCGATATGTCGATGCCGACGATGGAAGAATATGCACAACATCTTGTGGATCAGCAATTGCGTTGTCATGGTCTTGTTACTCTCAAAGGACTGACTTATCTGCGTCGCAATAAAGACCTGAATAAAGTGGTGAAAAGCCTGGTCGTGGATCGTTTGGCGCAGGGAGATTTTGAGCAAATTCAATTAGACAGTGGCGAAGTATTTATTGTCAAAGCCGGTGTACTTGAGGGTCGTATGTCACCAATGAGCAATCGACTGGTTATTTTATCGCCTTTTGATAACAGCGTTATTCAGCGCGATCGACTGAAAAGCCTGTTTGGTTTTGACTATAAAATTGAATGCTATACGCCCGCAGCAAAACGTCAGTATGGTTATTTCTCATTGCCACTACTTTTCCGTGATGAATTTATTGGCCGGATGGATTGTAAAGCCCATCGTAAATCCCAACATTTAGAAATTAAGCATTTACATTTTGAACAACATAACTTTGAACAAGAATTAGTTTTATCGGCTTTTGCCGAAGCCATTAAAGATTTCAGTTGGTTTCAACAATGTGATCGTGTTTCTTTGAATGAAGTCTATCCAAAATACTTTGATAAGCATTTGCGGGAGGCGGTTATACGTTAATGAATTTTTATTTTGATAAAAGCAACAGAAAAATTGACATTTACAAAGAGGTGATATAATTTAAAGAGCAAGTATCTTAAATCTTAAGTGCTTGTAGTGCCAGAAATGAATATATTTCAGCTGGTTTCCAAATAGATCAAACTGATCAATTGGTAAACTTTTAACCATAGCTGAGGTATCTTATGCAAAAAAATAGAAAACCATTGATTAAACCAAGGGCAAAAGCATTTAAAAGCCAAAAAGGTCTTTGTTTTTATTGTCATCAAAAAATGTGGGATAAAAACCCATATAAATTCTGTAAAAAATTCAAAGTGTCACTAAATTGTGCCAAACAATTTAGGTGTACTGGTGAGCACCTAAAATCTTTTAGCGAGGGTGGTGTAAGTAGTGAAAGTAATATTGTAGCTGCTTGTTGGTTTTGTAATAAAACAAGACATGCCAGAAAGAAAGTTTTAAGTCCCAAAAAATACCATTCATTGGTTCGAAATAGATTACAAAAAGGAAAGTGGAACAGCCAAATGCTAAAAGTTTAAGCTTAGCTTCTAATGCTCAAAAAAATGTACTGAATGCTTGATATTGTTCGTACAGGTATGGAGTATTATGTAAGCATGTACATTCCTAAAGACGCTGGGTGCCGGCCTTCGCCGGCAAGAATTAAGAGCGTAGTTGATAGTCTTAAATTGCAACAACTATATTCTGAGTAAAAATAAAATACCGGAGAAATAAATTGAAAACGAAGCAACCCCTCTTAGAAAATTATCAGTTAGGCGACATCAAGCTTAATAGCCGAGTTGTGATGGCTCCTTTGACTCGCAGCCGTGCCGATAATCCGGGTAAAGTACCGAATGATCTGATGGTTGAGTATTATAGTCAGCGGGCCTCAGCCGGTTTAATCATTTCGGAAGGGACTCAGATTTCTGAGCGGGCCGTGGGTTATATCAATACGCCCGGAATTCATACGGATGAACAGGTGGCCGGTTGGCGAAAAGTGACCGATGCGGTGCATGTCAAAGGCGGTAAAATGTTTTGTCAGCTGTGGCATGTGGGACGGATGTCGCATCCGGATTTTCATGGGGGTGAGTTGCCGCTGTCGGCTTCTGCCATTAACCCAAACTCCCAGTCCTTTACGCCGGAAGGTTTTAAAGACACGGTGACGCCCAAAGCCATGAGCCTTGATGACATTAAAGAAACCATTGCTGATTATGGTCAGGCGGCCAAAAATGCCATGGCAGCGGGGTTTGATGGTGTCGAGATTCATTCATCCAATGGTTATCTGTTGCATCAGTTCTTCAGCAGAACATCGAATGTCAGAACCGATGAATACGGCGGATCAAAAGAAAACCGGGCAAAAATTCTGTTTGAAGTGATTGATGAAATAAAGAAATATGTGCCTGAAAACCGGATCGGATTGAGACTTAACCCATCACTTCACGGCATTTTTGGCATGACCCTTGATGAAGAAAGCATCCCGACCTTTGATTACATTGTTGAAAACCTAAACCAATATAACCTGGCTTATGTGCATTTATCAGAGCCCTATAACGATGTCAGTGATGTGCCGTATGCCGAACCGAATATCGCAGCGCATTACCGTCCGCTATATCATGGCACCTTAATGATTAACGCCGGATTCAACCAAAAACGTGGTAATCAGATCATTGCCGATGGTCTGGCTGATTTGGTGGCATTCGGTAAACTGTTCATTTCAAATCCCGATTTGGTTGAGCGCTTTGCCGTGAACGCCGAAATCGCACGTTGGGATGAGGATACGTTTTATACCCCTGGCGCCAAAGGTTATACCGATTATCCCAAGCTTGAAAAGTCTGAATGAAAAGTCTTCGATGGAACCAAACCAAGTTTTCTGATTGACTGACAATGGCATATGAAGTGATTGTGCCATAGTGGTTTATCAGGTTAAGTGACTGTCATTTTCACTTGCAGGCTTTTCAGTTTTAGACAGGATTTCAAGGCGTTGGCCGTCGATGAGCTTGTCAACATCCTGAATGTCTTTGTAAGCAACATTCTGATCAGACAGCCTGAAACCAAACCATTGGTTTTTTCCAGAATTCTTCGCATGGTAGAGCGCATGGTCAGCCAGCTTTAAAGCCGCTTCCCAATCTTCAAAACACAGGTTGATTAAGGGAAATGATGAGAATCCCATGGAACAGGTTAGGGTGGTGTCACTGTCATTGATCCATCTCATTTTCTGCAGGTTTGATTGTAAGCGGTCACAGTGATCTTTGGCCCGCTGATCGGGTTTTGTTCTGGCCAGCCAAAGAAATTCTTCGCCACCCCATCTGGCCACCACGTCCTTTTTACCTTTGGTTTTTTGCAGACATTGCGAAAATCTGACCAATACCTCATCACCGGCTTGATGTCCGAATTCGTCGTTGATTTGTTTAAAATCATCGATGTCGATAATGATTAAAGCCCAGTGGTTTTGACTTGTTTTGTTGCGGACGCTTTCTTCGGCAATCATCTGGGTGATGTAGCGTCTGTTTTTTAGACCGGTCAGGGTATCAATTTCACTTTGGGTTTTGAGTTGCGTATTCAGTTTAGTCAGTTTTTGGTGCTGTTTATGGATGCGCTGATTCTTGTCAATCAGAACACGGTTGACCTGGCCTCGATAGCGCCATGATTTAACCATCAAAAACAGAATGATAAATAAGCCGAATAACAGCAAAATAAGTAAATATTGAATTTTTTCATCGAAAGCGGTTTTACTTTCTAATAAAGCGATGTCCTGTTGTTGTTTCTCACGGGTTAGTTCAGAATCCAACAAGGCGCGTTTGTTTTTTTCCACTTCATAAGCTGTCATCAATTCATTGACTTTTTCAGTGGATTCAACATCAATAATTTCATCGTTCAGGGCTTTATATTCAACCATTAATTGATAGGCTTTTTTAAAATCTCCCATCTGGCTGAGCACCTCAATCCATTTTGGATAGAGTTCAACCCGTTTCATTTTGAAGTCGTGTTTTTGATGTAACTGATAAGCCTTTTCATAAAATTGAGAGGCCCGTTCAGTTTGCCCCAAATTGGCATAGACATCGGCCATGGATTTATAGGAGACACTGAGTTCTTCATGACGATCGGCTTTGATGAATTCATCTCGACTGATGGCCAATTGCTCGAGTGCTTTTTGATAGTCGCCTAATTGGTTGTATATATAGCCTAGATTGTTTCTGGCACTGGCTGTATTGCCACCGATGCGCTCACTGACAGCGATGGACTGGTTAAGTTGTTCTGTGGCCGTTTGCAGCTCACCTTTTTCGATGTAAGCTGCGGCCATATTGCTGTATAAAGCGGCTGTGTTAGCGTTTTCCTGCGTATGTAGCTTTAATGCCTTTTCGCTCATTTCGATGGTTCTGTCCCAGTTTTTGAGCATAAAATTAAGGGAACCCAGATTTTGATAACGACTGGGGTTTATGGCCAGGTTGTTGTCTTCCAGAACCTGAATAGAGGTTAGCATGTCCTCAGCTGCACCCGCTAAATCGGCCAATTGTGCTTTACAGACACCGAGTGTATTCAGTATGTCACTTCGAAAGAGGGGGCGGTTTGTGCCTATATATTTTAGCGCATTTTCTAAATATTCCTGAGCTTCTGCAAAAGCGCCTTCAAAGTAGAAAACATTGGCAACAACATAATTTAATTCCGTCAGCGCCATGGCCGCATTTGCATGTTGAGGGTTGGCGGTTAAACCTTTGATCGTTTCTTCAGCCTGTTTCAACAATAACGGCAATGATGCTTGATCTTTGGTCAGTCTGGCCAGGGTGATTTCCTTGGCCAACAGCTGGGCTTGTTGGTGGTCAGCTAAATCTTTTAATTGCTTGAATTGTTCCAGGAGTTCCCTGGCTTTCGGGTATTGTTTCGCACCGATATAAGCTTTTATCATCAAAAGGCCACTGCTTATGTGTTCTGCTTTCACGGCCTTTTGTTGCCACAGTTGCTCCACCTGAATCAGCGCTTCATCCGGATTGGATTTAATGAGGGCGTCAATATCTGAAGTTTCAAGGGAATCATTGGCTTGCAGGCACTGAAAGGCTAAGGAGATGATTAACACCAGACCCCACTTTTTTGATTGGCACATAGAACACACCCAGTTGAATAGCTTAAATTATAGTTAAAAAAGATATTGATTCTTACTGTCACGTGAACAATGGGGTCAATTAGGTGTGAAATAGGCATCAGGATCAGGGTTTTGACTTCATTGTGACAATGGTCGATTGAAATTGACCGAATTTTGTCACAAGTTATAATGCGTTATTTTATGATGCTGTCATCAGGCTAAGATATGTCGAATACAATTTCTTTATCAGCCTATGTCAAAAAGCGTAATGGCGTGGCACTCGGCGCGTCCGGCTCCATGCGTCATATGTTAAAGCGCTCTCTGGGTGCCGGGTCGTTTTATTTGTTCTGGCGTTATTGGAATCCCATTTGGGGCTATTATCTGTCACGATATGTGATGAAACCATTGATGCGCTATCTACCCGCCTGGTTGGCAGTTTTTCTCACATTTGCGGTGAGTGGCGCAATTCATGACATGGCCGTTACTGTTGTTAAACTAGAATGGACTTTCTTTTTTACGCCGTGGTTTATGGTGATGGGTTTATTGGCATTGTTGACAAGAAAAGGGGACGTATCATTTCATCCATTCCCCTGGCCGGTTCGTGCATTACTGAATATCTGTTGTATTCTGATGAGTTTATGGCTGATCTTATGGCTCTCACAGGTATTTAATAAAATTAATTTAATTTGAGCTTAAATAGCCAGATATCTTTGACCTTTCTCAGATCATGTTCTGTTTTATTCGCCAGAAATCCGGCTAAGCCACCGGCCCCGGATTCGCCTGAAATGATTTTTTCGTCAGGGCTTGTCGGATAACACAACTTTCGTATGGCCTGTTATGCCTGGTTATCATTTACTTTGATGTCATAATCAATGTCAATTTTTATAAGTCCCAGACGCCGATGGTCGGGTTTCCACAGTTTAATCCCACCATGATGGTTGTGAGGTGTTTTTTGCTTTTAGGTTTCATAGATTTTTTACTTCATTTTGATGTGTTTAAATGCACAACTAATAATTGACAACGTTCAGGTCATGGTTTATTTTAATTTGACCGAACAGAATGTAGCGGTCAATGGCCAGTCAAATAGAATCAACGGCCACTTTGTTGGGCAAAGTGAAGAATGGTGATGATGATGCCAGAAATCGACTGTGTGCGTTGTATTTACCCATGTTACAGCGTTGGGCACATGGCCGGTTGCCCGGGTATGTCAGGGATTTGGCTGAAACAGACGATATGGTTCAGTCAACATTGATAAAAGCCTTACATAAGTTAGATAACTTCCAGTCACAACATGAAGGGGCGTTTCTGGCTTATTTGAGAACCACCTTATTAAACCAAATCAGGGATGAAATCAGGCGTTACAGTCGCCAGGGTATCCATAATACAGCTCTACAGGATAACCAAACAGACAATCAAGGCACTGCCCTGGAGCAGGCGGTGGGCGCTGAAATGCTGGAACGCTATGAGCAGGCGCTGATGGAACAAAATGACGCCACACGACAAGCCATTATTTTGCGCGTAGAATTTGGTTTTTCTTACCCTGAAATTGCCGCGGCCATGGATTTCGCCTCAGCCAATGCCGCCAGAATGGCCGTATCACGAGCGTTACATCGATTGGCAGAACGGTTGTGAGTGAGCAAGATAAACATATTTGGGACAGCCTGGCTTGTGATATTGTCGATGGTGAAATAAGTGATATCGGTGCCCTGAATCAAGATCGTGAAATCGTCAACAAACTCCTGAAAATTGCCCAACTCTCCAAAGCCTTTGGTCATGAGCCTGAGAGCAATCATTCACAGCAGAACAAATCTGAGACTGTCCTGTTCCAATGGGGGCATTTAGAGGTGCGACAAATGCTGGGTGAGGGCACCCATGGAGCCGTCTATTTGGCCCATGATCCCATGTTAAATCGTCAGGTGGCACTTAAAATCATTAAACATAAAGAGTTAGCACCTTATCAGGCCAGAGCTTTTATTCATGAAGCCAGACGCATGGCCAAAGTCAGGAACCGCCATGTGCTGGCCATTCATGGCGCCAATGTCTTTGACGGTCAAGTGGGTTTCTGGGCTGATTGGATAGATGGCCATGAACTCAGTCCTGACATGATAAATACTAACGAGGATTTACTGACTTTAATTGAAGCGTTAGGTGATGCGCTCAGGGCGGTGCATGAAGCCGGATTGGTTCATGGTGATGTTAAACCGGCCAATGTCATGCGGGACAAAATTGGACGTATCATATTGATGGATTTTGGTGCCGGTTCTGAACAAGTCAGCTCGGAACACATGCTCAGTGGTACGCCTCGCTATATGGCACCGGAGCTGTTTCAGGGCGAAGGCATCAGTCCATCCTCTGATATCTACGCACTGGGAACGATGCTATATTATATGGCAAGTGGTGGATTTCCATTGCAAGCCGATGATCTGGCCGGTATTAAGCAGGGCCATAAAACGCAATCGTATCGAGTGTTAAATCACCGCAGCAATCCATTCAGTAAAGCCCTGTGTCAATTAATCAATGACATGCTGGTACCGAATCAGGCCAAGAGACCCACAGCTCAGGATATTATCAAACGCATTAGTCTGCTGAAAAGTGCACCGCAAAGACGCCAAAATCGAGTCATCGTCAGCACCTTGTTTTTGATATTAATCAGTGGCATTGTTTTCACCAGTTGGGGATTTTATCGCGCCAATCAGGCGCAGCAGGAAACGATGCTGGCTAAACAACAAACTGACGCCATCAATGCCTATTTTAAAAGTATGTTGACTTCGGCTTCCGTACTGGGTACCGGTCGTGAAGTCAGGGTGGCTGATTTATTGTTAAAAGCGCAGGAAGAGGTGGCTCATCAGTTTCAGGATGAACCTGAAGTGAAAGCAGATTTAAGCAACACCATCGCCCGGACATTCTTAAATCTCAATATGTTGGAAGAAGCCGCCAGTCAATTTAAACAGTCCATTGATCTTCAGGAGAATGTGGTGCCGGCTAATCATCCTGAATTGCTGAACACCCGCCTGTCCCTGGTCATGGTTTACAATAATCAAGGTAGGCATGAGGCCGCACAGGTGATTTGTGAAGAAATTTTGGCGATGCCGGCTATTGATGCCATGATCAGAAATCAGGCGACCATTCGTTTGGCTGAAATTTACACCCACCAAGGAAAATTTAAACAAGCCAAAGCCATGTTGTTACCTCTCTTGGAAGACATCGAAAATCCGGCTGTAGCCAGATCGAACAACAGCAGTTTATTATTGACGGCATTAACCAATATTGCCTCAAAACAATCCAAATTTGCAGAAGCGGAAAAATATGCCCGGCAAAATCTGGCCTGGTTAGCGGATTATCCGAGGGCTGAAGACCGCAGCCGTTATATACTGACCAGCAACTTAAGTATTAATCTGATACAACAGGACAAAAACTTAGAAGCCATAAAGATTTTAGAAGATTTGCTGGCTGATATTGCCGAACAATACGGAAAAGAAACCTTTTTATATGTAACCACATTGGTGAGTTATGCAGCAGCCTTAAGAGAAACAGGTTTTTCAACGCGGGCACTGGCTGTTGAAGAAGAAGCACTGGCCTTAAGTCATGTGGTTGAAGGTAATAAAACGGATATAGCCATTGTTCTGGGAACCAATATCGCCAATTCTAAAGTGGCTCTGGGAAAAATCGCTGAAGCTGAGCTATTGATGCGAGATAGTTGGCAGCTGGCCATAAAGGAATTGGGCAAGAACCACCACAGAACCTTGACTTTAGAATACAACCTGGCTGAGCTGTTAAACAATGACGGCAGACCTGATGAGGCCCGGCAATGGGCCATAAAAACCATTGAAAAAGCCACATCGTCGTTGGGATCGGGTCATATAATCACACTACTTTCTCAGGATAATCTGGCAGTGAGTTTACGTTTATTGGGACACAATGAAGCCGCTTTACCAATTCATACCGAAGTCCTGGCAGGGCTTGAAAAAATCCTGCCGGCTGCCAGTGCGCCGGCATTATTAGCACAAGCCCATTATATAGATGCGTTACTGGCAGCCAATCAGACCACAGCGGCCCGTGAACAACTCACAAATAGATTACAAACCCTTGTGCAAAAACACCCGGCAGATCATCCGGAATTACAGTCCACACAACAGCAGCTACAAGCCCTGGAATCGAATACTACTCAAAGCCATCAATAAAGATTAAGTCACCATGGGGTGATTCAACCGCACCGATATCAACTTGTGCATCCTGGATTCTGGTATCACCATATATATCGAGTGAACCAACCTCCCAGTCTGAATCAAAAGGCGGTGGTATCGGTATAAAAGGTGGTGGCGTTATGCCGCCATTGACCAAGGGCGAGTGATAAACAGGCGTATAATTTAACCAGCCCGATTCAAACTCCGGTGCCACCTGAATATTCATGCTGACTTCATTAAAACCACCTGAAAAAGATTGGTAGTCATTGTTCTTGAGGTATTTGTAACCATTGCCGGTCACTCTTATATCGTGGTTATCATTGTTCCAGAAAATATTATTGGCCACCAAAGCAGATGATGTTCCGGATGTTGCCAGATAAAGACCCGCCGCATTGGTTGGGTGTGTTGAATCTGTGGTGTTTTGATAGACCGTATTATTGGTAAAATAGATGCCTTTGACGTCATTATTGACGATTTCCACGGCTGAGCCGGCTTCAGAGTGGTTAACTGTGAATAGGTTATTCCGGACATCAATTCGATGGCCTCTGCTGATACTAAGCGCACCACCATATTTGGCCGAATTACTGATAAACGCATTATTTTCAATCAAAACATGACCCTGGTAACCATCTTCAGATAGCACATATAAACCACCACCACGCCCACCAGGTCCTGTGATAAAACCATTTAGAAAAAACAGATGGGAAACCTTGATATCACTGCTTTGTCCAACCCGGATGGTCATTCCCCGATCCGTGCCATTGCCATCCACCACAGTGCCGAAAGCGTTGAGAGCAACTTGTTGACCACAGGCATTGCCAAAAAATTCTGTCCAGCCCCCTGACAAGGTCAAATCAAAGTTTTCGTTGCTATCGAAATAAAACCCACCGACAGGGACATCATACGAACCCTCGGCAATTCGAATAATATCTGATTGACCGTTGGCTTCTGAGGCTGCCAGGGCAAATTCTAGTCCGGCACTGTTGGTGGCACAAAATTCTGTGGCGGTTACCGGCTGAATGGTACAAATGATAATCCCTAAACAAAGTGTTTTGGTTAAATGATACTGTTTCATGCTTTTCACTCCTAAAATTCGAAATATCTGTCGTTCTTACCAATAACAACGATGCCGGAAGTAAAAACAACACAATTAATTTGTTTTGATTAAAACTATCTTTCTTGCTGGGAGCAGGTATTAAATTCTGACTTAAGTGAGGAATTTGACTGGTTGGTTTTGTATAGAGAAAGAATTGGATAACAACAAATAAGTCGTGTGGGTCAATCGACTCAGCTGATGCTTAATGACTTTATGCGGAGATCTCACTGAGGTTAAATGGCTTTAAAAAAATGGTTGCTTTAATTCATTTATAATATAATCGTTAAGCACTAAGGTGGCGCGCAGATGGTTTATACACCAATGGATCAGATAAAGCGCTTAATACAATACGTCAGGAGAAAGTCGCCATGAAGCCAACTGATATAACCAACCCGGACTATTTTCACAAGGTAGTTGATTGCCAATATGCCTGTCCCGCCCATACGCCGGTACCAGAATACATTCGTTTAATTGCCGCCGGGCGTTTTGATGACGCTTATATGATTAACTGGCAGTCGAATGTCTTTCCCGGGGTATTGGGCAGGACCTGCGATCGGCCTTGTGAACCGGCCTGTCGCCGTGGTCGGGTCGACCAAGAGCCGGTGGCAATTTGTCGATTGAAGCGGGTAGCGGCGGATAATAAAAGCGATATTCGTGATCGTTTACCAGAGATTCCCAAAAAGAAAAATGGCAAGAAAATCGCCTTGATTGGTGGTGGTCCGGCGTCTTTAACGGTGGCCAGGGATTTGATGCCATTGGGTTATGAAATTGATTTATACGATGACCAACATAAAGGTGGCGGTTTTATGCGCAGCCAGATCCCGGCATTCAGGTTGCCTGAAAAAGTACTTGATGAAGAGGTCAATTATATATTGGACATGGGTGTGGTGACCCACTTCAATCAAGAGGTCACCAGCTTGAAAGACATATTAAACAAACAATACGACGCGGTTTTTGTCGGTACCGGCGCACCACAGGGTCGGGACCTGCCGGATTTACCGGGACGTGAAGAGGGTGGTGACAATATACACATCGGCATTAATTGGCTGGCTTCGGTGGCCTTTGAGCACATTCATAAAATTGGTAAAAGGGTGTTGGTTTTGGGGGGTGGTAACACGGCCATGGATTGTTGTCGAACCGCAATCCGTTTAGGCGGGGAAGATGTGCGGGTGGTGGTGAGAAGCCCGAAATCTGATATGAAAGCATCGCCCTGGGAAATTGAAGATGCTGTTCATGAAGACATACCCATCTATGAAAATCATAACCCCAAGGCTTTTGTCACTGAAAAGGGTCGCCTTGTGGGCATGTTGTTTGATGTGGTTGAACCGGTTTTTGATGATGCCGGAAAACGCACATTGGTGGCAACCGGTGAAGAAGTGATGATGCCCTGTGATGATGTCCTGATGGCCATTGGTCAGCTCAATGCCTTTCCCTGGATTGAACGTGATGTCGGCATTGAATTCAATGATTGGAATATGCCTGAGGTGGATAAAACCACTTTTCAAACCTCGCTGCCGTCGGTTTTTATCGGTGGTGATGCCGCCTGGGGTCCGGAGAATGTCATCACTGCGGTGGCCCACGGCCACCAGGCGGCGATTTCTATTGATAAACATTGCCAGTCAGAAGATGTTCACGTTCGACCGGAACCTGATGTTAATTTGGTGAGCCAGAAGATGGGTTTTCATGACTGGTTGTATGATGCCCAAATTTCCGATGAACATCGCAACATTGTACCATTGGTGGATAAAAAACAAGCCATCGCAAATCGGTTGTTAGAAGTGGAAAAAGGATTTGATTTCTCTCAGGGTTATGAAGAGGCCATGCGTTGTCTGAATTGCGATGTGCAGACGGTGTTTGATACCGACCGGTGTATTGAATGTGATGCTTGTGAAGACATTTGTCCGGTTGATTGCATTAACTTTATGGATAATGATACTGAGGACAACTTGCGTGATCGATTAAAGGTCAAAGCCACCCATCTCGATCAGGACTTATATGTCTCAGACACTTTAAAAACCAAACGGGTGATGGTCAAAGATGAAAATGTCTGTCTGCATTGTGGTTTGTGTGCCGAGCGCTGCCCGACCGGTGCCTGGGATATGAAAAAGTTTTTACTCTATACAGCCAAAGCAGGCTCGGGCCGGAGACTTAAATGAATAGCTTAGATATGAATGGCGTCGATAAAATTTCAGCAACCAATGATTTTGTCATTCGATTTGCCAACGTCAATGGTTCAGGCTCTGCTTCGGCCAATAATTTATTCAGCAAGGCCGTATTCAGACTCGGCGTGCCGGTTTCTGCCAAAAATATTTTTCCCTCTAATATTCAGGGCTTACCGACCTGGTTCGAGGTCAGAATCAATGAGCAAGGTTATTTAGGACGTCGAGGTGGTTATGACTTTATGGTGGCAGTGAATGGTCAAACCATGGCTACAGATTATCAGGACTTATTGCCCGGGGGTTATTTTTTTTATGATTCATCAAAGCGTTTGCCTGATAGCTTCAATCGCCCGGACATTGTGCAAATTGGCGTGCCATTAACAGACATAACCAACAGCCACTACACAGACCCCAGACAACGTCAGATCTTCAAAAACATCATTTATGTGGGCGCTTTGGCTTATTTGCTGGATATGGATTTCAGTGTTTTTGAGGCGTCCATTAAAAGCCTGTTTGCCAAAAAACCCAAATTGATTGAGCCGAATATTCATGCGTTAAAGTTGGGCTATGACTATGCCGAAAAGAACCACAACAAAGTGTGTGAATTAAACATCCATCGCCGCGATTTGAATGGTGATCAGATTTTAATGGAAGGTAATCAAGCGGCCGCTTTAGGCGCTGTTTATGCCGGTGCCACCGTGGCCGGCTGGTATCCAATTACGCCGTCGACCTCAGTGATTGAAGCCTTTGAACAATACTGTCGTGCCTACCGTGTTGATGAGGTCAGTGGTCAAAATAAGTTTGCCATTGTCCAGGCAGAAGATGAATTGGCAGCGATGGGTATTGTGATTGGTGCCAGTTGGAACGGCGCCCGGGCGTTTACCGCCACTTCGGGACCCGGCGTGTCTTTAATGAGCGAATTTCTGGGGTTGGCTTACTTTTCTGAAATACCGGTGGTGTTAATGGATATTCAGCGTACCGGACCCAGTACCGGGATGCCAACCCGCACCCAACAATCTGACCTCATCAGTGCCGCTTATGCGTCTCATGGAGATACCAAACATGTGTTGTTGTTTCCATCTAACCCCAAAGAATGTTTCGAGCTGACGGTGACCGGGTTTGATTTGGCGGAACGATTACAAACGCCGGTTATTATCATGAGTGATTTAGACCTGGGTATGAATGTCCATCAATGTGATCCGATTGAATGGGATGACAGCCGTGTTTATGACCGCGGAAAGGTTTTGAATGAACAACAACTGACTGATTTAAGTGAGCGTTGGGGCCGCTATTTAGATGTTGATGGTGATGGCATTCCCTATCGCACCATTCCCGGCAGCCATCCTGAAAAAGGCGCGTATTTTACCCGTGGTTCATCCCATGACGAATATGCGGCTTATACTGAAAATGGTGAAGTTTATGCTCGCGGCATGCAAAGGTTATTGGTGAAATGGGACACCGCTAAAACTTGGGTGCCGGCCGCTGAAATTTCTTCAAAAGATGCTGATATCGGGTTGATTTATTATGGCACCAGCGCCTATTCCGGCCAGGAAGCCCTGGATCAGTTACGTGGTAAGCAACCGATGGATGTCATGCGTATTAAAGCCTTTCCATTCGGTTCGGAAGTGGCTGATTTTATCCAACAACACCCAATTGTTTTTTTGATTGAACAAAATCGGGATGCGCAAATGAAGAGCTTGTTGGTTAATGAGTTGGCGATTGATCCTGCTAAGATTATTTCGGTGTTAAATATTGATGGTATGCCGATAACGGCTGAATTTTTGGTCAACGAAATCCAAAGTCATTTGGACCGCCTGGTTATTCATTCGCCAGATAAACAACACACATCAGGAGGCTCGCGATGAGTTATGTTCGCCCCAATTTCAGACACCCTGAGAAACACCGCAATGCGCTTGGTTACTCGATAAAAAACTATGAAGGTGCCTTATCCACCTTATGCGCCGGTTGTGGCCATGACTCCATCAGTGCCGCAATTATTCAAGCCTGTTTTGATTTAAATTTAGAACCCCATAAAATTGCCAAAATTTCCGGGATCGGCTGCTCCTCAAAAACCCCGACCTATTTTCTGGGTAAGGCTCATGGCTTTAACTCGGTGCATGGCCGCATGCCGTCGGTCACTACCGGCGCTAATATGGCCAATAAGGATCTGCTGTATTTAGGTGTTTCCGGCGATGGTGATACCGCCTCAATTGGTATGGGGCAATTTGCCCATGTTATCAGACGTAACCTTAATATGGTTTATATCGTCATGAATAATGGCTGTTATGGCCTGACCAAGGGCCAGGATTCAGCCACCGCTGATAAGGGTTCTGCCGGGAAGAAAGGCGTACCGAGCCTGTTTGATTCAATCGACCTGTGCCAGATGGCATTGCAGTTGGGTGCCGGGCTGGTGGCCCGGTCTTTTTCCGGTGATAAAAGGCAGCTGATACCGATTATCAAAGCCGCCATTAAACACCCCGGCTTTGCCTTTATTGACGTTATTTCACCCTGTGTCACCTTCAATAACACGCCCGGTTCAACCAAAGGCTATGAATGGGTTCGTGACCACCTGGAAGCCACCGGCACCATCGATTTTATTCCCGACAGAACAGAAATCACCCTGGATTATCCGCCGGGCAGTTCACACATCGTGACCTTGCATGATGGCAGTGAGCTGCATTTACAAAAAAATGGTGAAGACTATGATCTCAGTAGTCGCAAAGCCGCCATGAACCGCATCGAAACGGTTAAAGAGCAACACAAAATTCTCACCGGTTTGATTTACCATAACCCGGCCGAAGTCGATACCCATGGTAAAATTAACACGGTTCAAACGCCACTGAATGCCCTGTCGCAAACTGACCTCTGCCCGGGATCATCCGTGCTAGCCGACTTGAACGCCAAATTACGCTGAATTTATAAAAACGGGAGGGTCAATTGGAATCGGTTAATATAGTTCAGGGTCATAGCAACACGATATGCCCGAATTGTGGCGAAAGCTACCAAGATAGCTACGACTATTGTCCGTATTGCAGCCAGAAAACAGGCTTGGGCTTACACAGCGTCTTTCATATGATTGGCCAATTCTTCGCCAACACCTTTAATCTCGAATCGCGTCTTACCCAAACCGCTATCGGTTTAGTCAAACCGGGATTTCTCACCTGTGAATATCTGGCCACTCGGCGGGTACATTACCTGTCGCCGATTCGGGTTTTTATTGTCCTGATGTTTATGCTGTTTTTTGTGCTGTCGGTTTCGGGTATTGATTACATTAATTTTAATACAGAGGTTAATAATGATGGTGTCACTGAAGTTAAAGAACAAACATTAAATCGCGACAATGTCTTACAAAACTTTTCTGTGGATAATTACATCAACCAGCAACTCACTGAACTGAATTCCCTCATTGCCCAACGTGACCAGGAACAGGCAGTGATTGACCAAGCCTCTCAGGCTATTCAAGACCTGATAAAACTGTTGGCTCTTGATTTAGATAATACCTTTGCTGTAACTTTCTTTGACAAACGATATCAGATTCAACGACGTGATATTTATCAGCTCAGTGCTGACGACATCATCGATAAATACCAGATTAATTCTTTGTTGGACCAACTGGTATTTCGTGCCATGTTGCGTTTCACCCAAGACCCAAGTGGTTTCTTGAAGTTTTTGTTTGGTAACATGACCTGGGCGATATTTCTGGATGTGTTATTAATGGCTGGGCTGTTTAAATTATTCTACCCAAAAACCCGCTATGTGGTGCATTTCGTCTATCATCTCCACCTCCGGTCATTTATTTTTCTCGGCATGATGCTGGTCACCGGCTTATATGCCCTGTTGCCCAGCGGTTGGATTACCGGCTTTTCTGTTCTAGCCCTATTAATATACATCGCCCTGAGCCTACACCGTGTCTACCCGCGAAACAAACTCAAAACCACCGTCTACTTTATCCTCTTCATCCCCCTGGCTATGATAAGCTTCTTCATCGCCACTTTTGTGGTGATGTTTATCAGCTCGATATTGTTTTAATCTTCCAGAGTGAATGTTTTTCTGATCAAAGTCGTTGATTAAAATTAAATAATAATATCGATGATTTGGTTTTAAGCTGTTATGCGACGGAAATTCTTTTATTTTGATTTTCAATGGTTTATTGGAAGAGATACAAACGATTATATTGGCGTTGAGACTTTATTAGTTTCTGATATATCAGGGGTCATATTAATCTAATCATTGGCAGCCCGGTTAAATTGTGAGAAGATAGTGGGTACTCACTATTTGAATGCCCATGAATTCCAGAGCAAAAAATAAAACCGCTGAACAGCGTCGCCTTGAAACGGTAGAAACCTTAATTGAGTTAGCGGCAGACCAGAACCCAAGCACCATTAGTACACAGGCATTGGCCGATAAAATGGGTTTAACCCAGGGTGCGATATTTCGTCACTTTCCAACGAAGGAATCTATTTTTTCCGGCGTTATGGGTTGGGTGGCTGACCGGTTAATGAAGCACATTCATAAGGCCATAAAGCCTGAAACCACTGCCATCGGTAAATTACAGTCGATGTTTTTAGCACACATTGCTTTTGTCAGTAAGCATCCGGGTATTCCGCGTATCCTGTTTGGAGAATTGCAACATGATAAAGACAGTGTCCCCAAACAAATGGTCAAAAAACTAATTGTCCAGTATGCTGAATTATTACGCGAGATTATGCAGGCAGGGCGTGACAGCGGTGAGCTTAACTCAAATTTGGATATCGAAGCGGCCACGTTGCTATTTATTGGCAGTATTCAGGGTTTGGTGATGCAATCCATGCTGGCAGTTGATCGACAGGATATGCTGGCACAAGCCGAATCGGTCTTTAGGGTTTATCGGCAATCCTTACTAAGTTCTTAAATCAATCGAATCCATAATCATGGTCATATACGCTATTCGCAGATTGAGTTAATTATTTTGATCTCAATTAATCACGACGTTTAAGACTTCATATTATTTTACCATCACCAACTGTTGTGTTTTATTTAACCTTAATGGGGTAATGGCCGGCAGTCCAGTATTAATAACTTCTAATTTAACTTAAAAAAGCTTGACAAATTGTTGCTAAAGATTGAAGATAGTGAGTACTTACTAACAAAATTTAATTTTTAACAACGAGAATGATTATGTCGTCAATAAAAAAACACACCATTTGGATGCGACTAATGGCTGTGGTGGCCATTGTTTTTGGCTTCATGACTATCAAGGAAGGTGGTTTAGTTCTGTCAGGCAATGAAGTGGCCGTTAAAGCAGCCGGTGCTTATGTGCCTTTTGTCTTATGGTTTAATTTTATCGCTGGTTTCTTTTATATTCTGGCTGGAATTGGTTTGTGGTTACAGCGACGTTGGGCCGTTCGGTTGGCGGTTGCGCTGGCCGTCGGAACAGCGTTTGTTTTTGCCGCATTTGGTTTGCATGTAGCCTTGGGTGGTGCTTTTGCTCAACGTACGGTGGTCGCCATGAGCTTGCGAACCATGATTTGGACTGTCATTGCTTTATTTACCTGGTACCGGATAAACAAAACAGAACCGGAGAATAATCGATGAAAATAACATTTCACGGTGCAGCACAAGAAGTCACCGGCTCATGTTTTTTGGTGGAAACCAAGGAAACCCGATTTCTGGTCGATTGTGGAATGCATCAAGGCGGTCGCAAAGCATCGGAACGTAACGACCAGCCTTTTAGGTTTGATCCCAAAAGTATCGATTTTGTGTTACTAACCCATGCCCATATTGATCACAGTGGCCTGTTACCCAAATTGACTAAAGCGGGCTTTTCAGGTGCCATCCACTGTACGACAGCGACTGCAGATTTACTGCAGGTAATGTTAATGGATAGTGCCCATATTCAAGAAAAGGATGCAGAGCGGGACAAACGATATGCTAAATCAAGACAAGCCAGAGGTGCCGTAAATGAACCTCTTTACACGCAACAGGATGCACAAGACAGTCTGACGCACATTCGATTACATGACTATGACAGAGAAATATATCCTCATCCACAGGTTCGCTGCTGTTTTCGTGATGCCGGGCATATCCTGGGTTCGGCCATCATTGAAATCTGGGTGGGGGAGCAAGATAAAACCACCAAAATCGTCTTCAGTGGTGATTTAGGTCAACCGGGACGACCGATTATCCGAGACCCGACAGTTATTAAAGAAACCGATATTCTGGTGATTGAATCAACCTATGGTAACCGTGTTCATAAGGATATGACTGCCACTGAAGAAGAATTAATCAGTGCTTTAGACAATACATTGAAACAGGGGGGTAATGTGATTGTGCCGGCTTTCGCCGTAGGTCGCACCCAAGAGGTTTTATACCACTTACACCGACTTACTCGTGACGGTAGATTACAAGATTTAAACGTATTTGTTGATTCTCCGATGGCCACAGAAGTCACCCGAATCACTCAAAATCACATGGATCTATTTGATGCAGCTGCGAAAGAATTAGCAGGTTGGCAAAGTTTGGGTCAGGATATACCCTTTCTGCATTTCACCGAAAGTGTGGATGAATCGAAAGCGTTAAATCAGATTCGGTCCGGTGCCGTTATTATTTCAGCCAGTGGTATGTGTACCGCGGGTCGCATCAAACACCATTTATTACACAACTTGCCACGAGAAGAATGCAGTGTCTTAATCACCGGATTTCAAGCGCAAGGGACACTGGGTCGACGTTTGGTTGATGGCGCTAAACAGGTTCGCATATTTGGTGACGATATTCCGGTTCGTGCCTCGATTTACAACGCCGGTGGCGGTTTATCAGCCCATGCTGATTTACCGGCTTTACTGGCCTGGACCGGACAATTTCACCGCCCCCCTCGACAAACCTTTGTGGTGCATGGAGAAGAAACAGCGGCCTTTGATTTTGCCGAAAGTCTGCGGCAAACGCATGGCTGGCAGGTTTCTGTGCCGGAGCTCGGTCAGCACGTTGAGATGTGATACTTATTGATAGGAAGTGACTATGAACAACAAGCAAAATAATAACTGGCAGGCCAAAGAAGATTTGGCGGAACATCTTTATGGTTTGGACGATGCCGTTGTGGAGTCTGTTAATACAGGTACCCAAATCACATTCAAGCGGAGAGCAATGGCTCAGATTAAGCACAACGGTAAACCGATTAAAGCAACGAATCAATGGGATAATCAACGATGAATACACAACAATCCGGCGGTAAAATAGGCCGCATACTTCTGTTTCTTATTATCATAGCAGTCACCGCTGTTCTGGTGTGGTGGTTCTTATTACGTGATAAAACCGATGATACGACATTACGTCTTTATGGTAATGTTGATATCCGCGAGGTCGCATTGGCTTTTCGTCAGCCCGGACGGTTAACCGAGATGTTGTTTGATGAAGGGGATCAGGTTATGGCCGGTGAAATGATGGCGCAACTCGATGCTGAGCCTTACCGCAATCAACTGGCTATAGCTGAGGCTGAATTACAGGCGGCTCAGGCTGAAGTGGATAAACTTCACAGCGGTAATCGTCCGCAGGAAGTGCTTCAGGCTGAAGCAGCGGTGGCGCAGAGTCAGGCTAATTACCAAGAGGCGGAACGTCAGTATCAGCGCCAGAGTGCGTTGGTTGAATCCGGTGCCACCAGTCAACGAGCGGTAGATGCTGCTGTGGCCATGCGTAATCAGACGGCGGCCAATCTGGCGGCGGCCAAAGCATCCTTATCATTGGTAGTAGCCGGGTTTCGGGATGAAGACATCGCCGCCGGTGAGGCCAGACTAGCCAAGGCGCAGGCAGCGGTTTCACAAGCCAGGACGGCACTGGCAGATACTGATTTGATAGCGCCCAGTGATGCCACGGTGTTGGCACGGGTACGAGAGCCGGGTAGTATGGTGGCCAGCAGCAGTCCGGTTTATAGTCTGAGCTTACGTGATCCGGTCTATGTGCGTGCCTATGTCAGTGAGCCGAATCTGGGGCATATTGCGCCGGGCACTCAGGTGCGGGTGTTCACCGATTCATCAGACCAGGCTTATCAGGGACAGATTGGTTTTATTTCACCGCGTGCTGAATTTACACCTAAATCGGTAGAAACCACTGATTTGCGTACGGATTTGGTTTACCGTTTGCGAATTACGGTGAATGATCCGAATCAAAATTTGCGTCAGGGTATGCCGGTCACCGTGGAAGTCGATCGCAATGACATGCAAATCGGCAATCAATCGTCATCGGGTTAATCTTATGAATGTCATGAATTCTGCTATTAATAATGATGTCTTTCGTCGATTAGGTCACAACAATGCTGCAGTGGTGATTGAAGATGTGGAGAAGCATTTTGGTGATGTGCAAGCACTTAGTGGCTTTAGTGCCGAAATCAAATACGGTCAGTTAACCGGTTTGGTGGGTCCAGATGGTGCCGGTAAAACCACCTTGATGCGGATTATGACCGGTTTACTGGTGCCCAACAACGGCAAGGTGACATTGGCCGGATTCGATGTGGTGAGTGATAACGAGGCGATACATATTGTCAGTGGTTATATGCCGCAGCGCTTTGGTCTTTATGAAGACTTGTCGGTGATGGAAAACATGCGGCTTTATGCGCAATTAAGAGGCATGGACGCCGATCAGCACAGTGATATTTTCGATAGTTTGCTGGCGTTTACCCGACTTGGACCTTTCACCAAACGACTGGCCGGAAAACTATCCGGTGGTATGAAACAAAAATTAGGTCTGGCCTGTGCGTTGATGGCCAAACCCAAGGTATTGTTGTTGGATGAGCCCAGTGTCGGTGTCGATCCGGTCAGTCGTCAGGATTTATGGCGGATGGTGCAGGAATTAACCGATGAGGGTATGGCGGTGGTGTGGTCAACCGCTTATCTCGATGAAGCCGAACGCTGTCAGAGTGTGTTGCTATTAAATGAAGGCAAACTTGAATTTAATGGACCGCCGCAGAAACTGACCGATCAAATTAAGGAACGAAGTTTTCGTTTGGAACAGGTCGGTAGCGAGCGCCGTGCGGTGTTGTCGCAGGCGCTCAATTTAGGCAGTGTAGGCGATGGTGTGATTCAGGGAGATGCGGTGCGGGTGGTGCTGCGTGAGGATGCCGGTCAAGATGAAATCAAAGCGTTATCGGATAAAGTAGGTGCCACTCTTAAGTCGGTACAACCGAGGTTTGAAGATGCCTTTATTGATTTATTGGGTGGTGGTCCCGATGGTACCTCCGTGTTGGCTGAGCGTATAGATAAAGTTGAATTGGATTCAGCAGTGGCTGTTTCCTGTCGCAATCTGACCAAGCGGTTTGGTGATTTTACTGCCACCGATGATGTTAGTTTTGAGGTACAAAAGGGTGAAATATTTGGCTTGCTCGGCCCCAATGGTGCCGGTAAATCTACCACCTTTAAAATGCTGTGTGGATTATTAAAACCCACAGAGGGTGAGGCTCAGGTGGTCGGCCATGATTTGCGTTATGCCACCGGTTCGGCCAAAAGTCAGCTGGGCTATATGGCGCAAAAATTTTCCTTGTATGGTTTATTGTCGGTGCAACAAAATCTTGAATTTTCCGCCGGTGTCTATGGCCTGGAAGGCGATGTCAAGCGACAGCGCATTGAGGAAATGATCAACACCTTTGATTTATCCCGGTATTTGAACACCTCTCCCGATTCACTGCCTTTGGGTTTCAAACAACGCCTGGCTCTGGCTTGTGCCCTGATGCATCGCCCGCCGGTGCTGTTTCTGGATGAACCGACATCCGGCGTGGATCCCATTACCCGGCGAGAGTTCTGGACCCATATTAATGGTTTGGCGCGCAAAGGTGTGACCATTATGGTGACCACTCATTTTATGGATGAAGCGGAATATTGTGACCGGGTGGCCATGATGTACCGTGCCCAGCTCATTGCACTGGACACGCCAGATGCGCTGAAACAAGGCGCAATCAATAATGACCGACCTGATCCGACCATGGAGGATGCCTTTATTCATCTGGTGGAATCGGCCCAATCAGATGATGAGACGCGTGCTCAAGCGAAGGCTGACCAATGAACGAACAAACATCTAAAAAAACGGGCCATGATCAAGGCCGTATAGCAAATAAACGGGCCCAACGCTCGTTTGACGGACAACGGTTGTTAGCGCTTGTCCGAAAAGAAAGTCTGCAGGCTTTTCGTGATCCCTCGACCCTCTTAATTGCCATTGTGTTGCCCGTCATTTTATTGTTTCTGTTTGCCTATGCCGTGTCTTTGGACGTGCGTGAGGTCCGAATCGGGGTGGTACTGGAATCAGACAGTGCCTCCGCCCAGTCACTGGCGGCGGCTTTTGCCGGTACCCGTTACCTCAAGGTGACACCGGCGCGAGATCGACGTGAAGTGAGTGACAAGCTGGTATCGGGTGAATTGCGTGGTTTTGTGGTGATTCCACAAGATTTTGAGCAGCGTTTAGCATCCAATCAACCCCAATCGGTGGTACAGGTTATGACTGACGGATCCTTACCCAATACCGCCAATTTTGTGGCCAACTATGCTCAGGGTGTGGTGCTAAACTGGCAGGCCGGTCGTCTCAATAAAAAACAAGTGTCTGTAATTAACCTTGAACCACGCTATTGGTTTAATGCTGAACTGGAAAGTCGGCGCTCTCTGGTGCCCGGTGCCATCGCCATTATTATGACCATTATCGGTACCATGTTAACGGCACTGGTGGTGGCACGGGAATGGGAACGAGGCACCATGGAAGCGGTGTTATCGACACCGGCATCCGTGTTGGAAATTTTAATTGGAAAACTGTTACCCTATTTTGCACTCGGTATGGTGGCCACTCTGGGTTCAGCGGCGCTGGCAGTGTTTGTTTTTGATGTGCCTTTACGGGGGTCATTATTGGCACTATTGACTATTTCAGCGGTTTTCCTGATTCCGGCTTTGGGTCAGGGTTTGTTGATTTCCTCAGTGGCTAAAAATCAATTTTTGGCGTCCCAAATTGCTTTGTTCTCGGGCTTCTTGCCGGCATTTTTATTGTCCGGTTTTCTGTTTGAAATTGACGCCATGCCGCCGCCGATTCAGGCCATCACCTATTTAATTCCGGCGCGTTATTTTGTTTCGTCTTTACAAACGGTGTTTCTGGCCGGTGATGTGTGGGCGGTGTTTTTACCGGATTTGCTTGCAATGTTAGCGATTGGTGTGTTCTTTTTTGCCATCGCCAAGCGTAAAACCCGTAAAAATCTGGAGTCATAGCAAATGCGTCGTTTTTTTAATCTATTCACCAATGCCCGCCTCAGGGCTCAGATTGTTAAAGAGTTACTCAGTATTTTGCGGGATCCGCGTAGTCGGATTATTGTGTTTGTGCCACCTTTGATGCAACTGTTGATTTTTACCTTTGCCACCACTTTGGAAGTGCGCAATGCTGAAATTGCTGTGTATGACCGTGATGCCGGCCATTGGTCTCAAGAGTTGGTGGCACGCGTTGGTGCGGCTGATTTTGTTAAAGAAATTCATACAGTAAACAGCCCGGAAGAACTGCGTGATTTAATTGATCGGCGGGCGGTGATTGCGGCACTTAATATTGGCCCTGAATTTTCCCGGGACATTGCTGCCGGTGGTATCGGTACAGTACAGGTGATTGTCGATGGCCGGCGCAGTAATGCCGGCCAGATTACGGTGGGATACCTCAATACCATCGCAGCGGGTGTCAGTGCTGCGGTGCAAAGCGATACCACAATTGCATCACCGGTCGTGGTTAGGCATTGGTTTAATCCCAATTTAATCTACCGCTGGTTTGTGGTGCCGGCTTTATCCGGTATTTTAGTGTTCTTCAGCGCCTTAATGATTACCGCGTTGTCTATTTCACGAGAACGAGAATTAGGCACCTTTGATCAATTGTTGGTTTCGCCCACCACGACCTATGAAATTATTGTCGCTAAAACCATGCCGGCTTTGGCCATTGGGCTGGTTCTGGGTTTGATGATGATTGCTGCTGCTGTGTTTATTTTTGGGGTGCCTTTTGCGGGTTCTTTCTGGCTATTAATACCGAGTTTATTGTTATTTATTTTATCGGTGGTGGGTATCGGTCTAATGATTTCTTCGGTTTCCGCTACTCAGCAACAGGCCATTTTAGGCGCTTTTGCCATTGGTGTACCGGCGGTTTTAATGTCGGGTTTTGCGACTCCGGTTGAGAATATGCCCGTGCTGCTGCAGTGGTTTGCTGAGGCAATCCCGCTGAAGCATTTTTTGGTGATTGTGGAAGGCACTTTTCTCAAAGCCATGCCGGTATCGGATATCATCGCAAATACCTGGCCGCTGGCAATAATAGCGCTGGTGAGTCTTGGTATGGCGGTTACCTTTGTTCGCGGTCGGTTGGAATAGTTATTTGGAGTGATTAATATGACACAAGGTTTAGATTTTAGACGACATGGCCTTTATATCGTAGCGACTTTATTACTCGGTGCCTGTGCCGTAGGGCCGGATTATCGCCAGCCACCGGATATTGATATCGGTGAAGGCTGGAGTCATTCGCCGGACAGCACTACTGCACGGCTTGAATTGGCACAGTGGTGGACCTCACTGGATGACCCGGTTCTGGATCGCCTGGTGACGGATGCTTTATCCAGAAACTTAAGTTTGCGTCAGGCCTATGCCCGTATAAACGAGGCTCGGGCTCTGCGTGACCGGGCTGCTGGTGGTTATGCGCCTGTTGTGGGCACGTCAGGCAGCGTCAATCGACGTCGCCAGAGTGAAAATGGTCCGTTACCCATTGCCTCTATTCCGGGACTCGATCGTGACCAAAGTATTTATGACATTGGTTTTGATGCCGCCTGGGAAATTGATTTGTTTGGTCAAAGCAGCCGTATTGTGGAACGAGCCGAAGCCAATCTGCAGGCAACACAGGCTGATGCCTTTGCTATTCGCATCAGTGTGGCCGCTGAAGTGGCGCGTACTTATTTGTCTTTTCGGGGTGCTCAGCGCGAATTGGCTGCCCGTGAATCAACTGTCGAGACATTGCAGCAGACTTTGGAATTAGTGAGTCAACGCTTTGAGTTGGGTGATGCTTCGCAAGCGCAAGTCGATACCACCAAAGCACGTCTGGCAGCGGCTGACGTTGCTTTACCTGGAATTCAGTCACGCTTGCGAGCGGCTGTCTTAGGCCTGGGCGTCTTGCTGGGAAGTCCACCGGAACATGAATTGGCATTGCTTAACACAGAAGTGCCGGAGATTACATTGCGTGCTATTCCGGTGGGTGAGCGTGCAGATTTATTGCGTCGGCGCCCGGATATACGTTCGGCTGAACGTCGTTTGGCGGCCCGTACCGCTGACATTGGTGTGGCCACGGCTGAACTGTTTCCCAAGTTATCGATTGCGGCAGGGGGTGGCTTTCAATCTTTGCAATCAGGCGACTTATTTGACACTGACAGTACCCGGTTTTCCATCGTGCCGTTGATCTCCTGGCGGCTATTCGATGGTGGTCGCGTGCGCGCAGAAATCCGTGCCACTGAAGCCCGCCAGCAACAGGCGGCACTGGCTTATGAGCAAGCTGTACTAACAGCACTCAGTGACGCCGAACGCGCGCTCAGTGATTATCTTTTTGGTCTTGATGCGGTTAAACGCCAACGCCTGGCAGTCAAGGCGGCCCGACAAAGTTATGGTCATGCACATACACGATTTAAGGCGGGTGATATTGCCCTGACTGATTTATTGACCGAAGAACGGGTATTGCGGGAGGCTGAAGACAGCTATGTACGAACCCATACCAGTGCTGCCATCAACCTGGTTGCTTTGTTTAAAGCAATGGGTGGCGGCTGGGATGTGACCGAGGCTGAACCTGATTAAAGAATAATCCCTGGGGATATCGACAGATTTTTAATTTTTTAAGTCCATAAGTGAGGATATGATGAAAGACATTATTAGAGACAATATGATAGGTAAAAATAACATCTCGGCGGGTTTTTTGTTTCTCGCTGGCTTTATGCTGTATGGCTTTGTGTTGATTTATCTGCGAGATTTTTCCCCTGATAAGTCGCAATGGATTGCTGATTATGCGATTGGTAAGCATTTTGAATCACGATTAGCCCATGTCCACGGCAACCTCTTTGCTTTTATCAATATAGTGGTTGGTTATTTGTTATTACGGTTACCTATTGATGCCACACCGGCAAAATGGATTTCACGGTTAAGCCTGACCGGGATGTTGATGCCAATAGGTATTCTTAGCGAAGTAATTTTTGGTTTACCACCCTTACTGGTGCTGATCGGCGGCATCTCTATCGTGATTGCCATGTTTTGGTTCGGTTTAGCGGTCATAAAGATGAGTCCGTCCGTTCCGTCTGGTCGTAAACCATAATGACAGGAGGCGAACATAATGTCTAAGAATACCGAATTGAATAATGATCGTGATGAACTGATTCAAGCTATTACCTCAGGTAAAGCTTATCATCTGGCATATGAAGATAAAGAATTTATGGCCAGTGATGATTTGCGACCAATTCGTCTGCAATTGGAGTTGTTAAAGCCGGAACAAGAACTGCGCCGACAAAATATCAAATCAACGGTCGTGGTGTATGGCAGTGCCCGGATTATTTCTCATGAACAGGCCCAATCGGAATTGAATGCGCTTGAAAAACGCTATGCCACAGGTGCTTTAAATAAGCAACAGGAACAGCAACTCGCCAAAGCCAAAAATCGACTGGCTCAATCGCGTTATTATGAAATCGCACGGCGGTTTTCACATTTAATATCAACCCGATTTCAGGCAGAAAACCGTCGTGATTTCGTGGTGGTGACCGGAGGTGGTCCCGGTATTATGGAAGCAGCCAATCGCGGCGCTTCTGAAGCCGGAGCTCGCTCCATCGGGCTGAATATTACATTGCCCCATGAACAGTCACCCAATCCATATGTCAGCCCCGAACTGGCATTCCGGTTTCATTATTTTGCGGTGCGTAAAATGCATTTTTTGCTGCGTGCTAAAGGACTGGTGGTGTTTCCCGGCGGTTTTGGTACCCTGGATGAACTGTTTGAGGTATTGACGCTGGTTCAAACCGAAAAAATGTCAAGAATTCCCATTGTACTGGTTGGTCAGGATTATTGGCAACGCGTGATAGATTTTGATTATTTAATTGATTCAGGTGTAATCAGCGTCCAGGACAAGCATTTGCTCACCTATGTTAATACAGCCGAAGAAATCATGGCAGTTTTGGAAGGCTTTTATGCAGGTAAGCCACTCGTTGATGAAGCTGTTGATGAGTAATACGGCTGTTATAAACACACTAAAACCTGGTTAAAGTATTTTTAATGGTGTCAACATGAAGTTACTGACTATGGGTTTATGGGTCAATGTATTATTAGGGTGGCCTATTGTGTCGCCGGCTGATAATAATATCGCTGAAAATAAGTTTGCCGCTTGTTCGCCTCTGGAAACCATTCAATTCCGGGGCGGCACACTGAGACTGGAAAATGACAGTTTTACAGACACAGATCAGAATTACACCAATGGGGTGTCATTGACCATGGTATCACATGACATACATGGCCAATTACGTCCAGAGTGTTTATCGGTACCAAGCCGTTTGTTTATGGGCTTTATTCAACGCATGAATCCGGGATTCTGGAACGACATGAATTATTCTGCCGATAGCCAGAATGTGGTGTTTCGACTCGGTCAGTCGATGTACACACCGGAGGATTTTACCCGTACAGACTTAATTGTCGATGATCGACCTTATGCCGGTCTGTTGTATACCGGTTTGGCCTGGAACCGACGAAAATTTAATCCTAAATCAAACCTTGATATGCTTGATACCCGTGAAATTACAGTGGGCGTGATTGGGCCATTGTCATTGGCGGAACAAGCGCAGAATTTAGTTCATGATGCCTTTGGAGATGAGCGTTTTCTGGGTTGGGATAATCAATTGGAGAATGAGCCGGCTTTGCAGTTGGCTTTGGATCGTAAATACAAATATTCGAATCAGAATGCTGCCATTACCCCGGGCTTTTCGGCCGATTCGATTCGTTCACTGGGACTCCGGCTGGGCAATATTGAGACCTCAGCCACGATCGGTATCGAAGGTCGTATCGGCTGGAATCTGCCCAATGATTTCGGTAGCTACCCAATCAGAACCGGTGCTGAAAACCGACCGCCGTCAGCTGATGCGAATGGAGATGATGCTCAGATTTATGATGCAAAACCGGCTCCCGGCATACATTTATTTGTAACCCTGGAGGCCAAAGCCGTCGGTTATGATTTTTCGCTGGATGGTAATTTATTTCGTTCCAGTCACAGTGTTTCAAGGCGACCCTGGATTGTGCAAGCGGCGATTGGCATCAGCGGTCAGGGTAATATCGCCGGGCATGGTTATCGATTGGCGTTGATGCATGTCTATCGCACCCGTGAATATGATCAACAACTGAATGATCACAGTTATGGTTCGCTTGCTTTGAGTTTTGAATTTTAGAGAAAAATACTGATTTGAGGATAACGTTATGACTAATAAACATCGATTAAAGCCTGTTTTGATTATTGTCTTGATAACCACTTTATGGCCACTGGCATGGGCAGAAGACAGCAAACAATCTGAATCCATGGCATTGCGTCAAATTATGCGAGAGATGAGTGATCATATGGAAGTTATAACCGCTGCCATTGCACGTGAACAATGGTCTCAAGTGGTTGTGACAGCGCCATTAATCGGAGATCATCGACAACCCCCTTTTATGGAAAAGACGCGTATTTTGCGTTTTGTCGGCAGTCAGACCGGTACTTTTCGTACTTATGACAAAAAAACCCAAGAAGCAGCTCGGGTATTGAAACAAGCGGCGTTGGCTAAAAATGGTGCAGAAACTATTGATGCCTTTGCCGGGTTGCAAAAAACCTGCCTCAATTGCCATCAGCGATTTCGTGAGCCGTTTGTGGCGCATTTTTATGACTGACAATTAAGCATGTTTTGGTCCTTATTAACCCAGGGAATGACTATGAAAATACAAAAAAATAAATTAACTCGAGGTGATGTAAATGCCTTGAGCCAATATTGGTCACTGGCCAATTATTTATCAGTGGGACAAATTTATTTGCTTGATAATCCGTTGTTAAAGAAGCCCTTATCGGGACAACATATTAAACCGCGGTTGTTAGGACACTGGGGAACGACCCCCGGCTTGAATCTAATTTATATACATTTGAATCGATTGATTGTAAGGCATCAGTTAAATATGATTTATGTCACAGGACCTGGTCATGGCGGGCCGGCCTTGGTGGCTAATACTTTTATTGAAGGCAGTTACAGCCATTATTATCCAGACATACAACAGAATGAATCCGGTTTAAAAAAACTGTTTAAACAGTTTTCATTTCCCGGGGGCGTACCCTCACATGTGGCGCCGGAAATACCGGGATCGATTAACGAAGGCGGCGAATTGGGTTATGCCTTATTCCATGCCTTTGGTGCTGTTTTTGATAATCCGGATTTAATAGCCACCTGTGTTATTGGTGATGGTGAAGCCGAAACCGGACCTTTGGCGACCTCCTGGCATTCGAATAAATTTCTTAATCCGGTCAGCGATGGTGCGGTCTTGCCCATATTACATTTAAATGGTTATAAAATTGCAAACCCATCTATTTTTGCTCGAATTCCTCAATTTGAACTGAATGATTTATTTAAAGGTTATGGTTATCAGCCTATTTGGGTGGAATCTTCAGATCAGCAAGCGGTTCATCAACTGATGAACAATGCCTTAATCGAAGCCATCAACGACATACAATCGATTCAACATGCCGCACGCGAGCAGGGTGATAAGACACGTCCTTTGTGGCCGATGATTATCATGAAAACTCCGAAAGGCTGGACCGGGCCTAAAAGCTTTGACAATTTACCGGTGGAAGACTCTTGGCGTTCACATCAGGTTCCTTTTAAGGATTTACGTCATTTTCCTGAGCGCATCGTGTTATTGGAAGCCTGGTTGAGAAGTTACCAACCGGAAAATCTTTTTGACTCAACGGGTCGAATTATAGCCAATATTCAGGATTTAATCCCTGATGAAAGATTGCAAATGAGTCGTAATCCACATGCCAATGGTGGAGTGTTAATGCAACCTTTGAAAATTCCTGACGTGGGTGACTTTGCCGTGGGTTTTGAAGTCAGAGGCAGCAAGAAAATCAGTGCAACCCGAGTGATGGGTGCTTATCTGGCTGAGGTTATGCGTTTAAATATGTCGAATTTCCGTGTTTTTGGTCCTGATGAAACGTCTTCTAATAGACTCGATGTTTTGTATCAGGTGACGGCTAAAACATGGTTAGCAGAACAGTTAGACAGTGATGAGGATTTGGCGATAGATGGTCGGGTGATGGAATTATTAAGTGAGCATGCCTGTCAAGGTTGGCTGGAAGGATACCTGCTTAGCGGTCGCCACGGTTTGTTCTCGTGTTACGAAGCCTTTATCAACATTGTCAGTTCTATGGCAACGCAACATGCAAAATGGCTGCAAGTAGCGAGCCAAAAAGTTAGCTGGCGAAAGCCGGTTCCCTCGTTAAACTATTTACTGACATCGCATGTGTGGCGTCAGGATCATAATGGTTTTTCTCACCAAGACCCCGGTTTTATCAACCATTTATCCAACAAAAATCCTGACGTAATTAGACTGTATTTCCCGCCAGACGCCAATTGTTTATTGTCAGTGACCAAGAAAATATTGCAAACCACCGATAAAATTAATGTGGTGGTTGCTGGCAAGCAATTGCAGCCGCAATGGTTGTGTATTGATGAAGCGCAAAAGCATTGTGATAAAGGGTTAGGTATATGGCACTGGGTCAGTGACACAGATTCGGCCGCTCCGGATTTGATTATGGCCAGCGCCGGTGACGTACCTACCATTGAAGCCATAGCTGCGACAAAGTTATTAAACAAACTGGTTCCGGATTTAAAGGTTCGGTTTGTTAATATCGTTAATATTATGAGTCTGGCTAGGGTGTCAATCCATCCGAATGGGGTTACTGACAATCAATTTCGAGAGGTGTTTTCGAGTGATGTACCGATAATTTTTGCCTTCCATGGCTATCCATCCATGATACACCGGCTAATTTATAATCGACCGGGTCATGAAAATTTTCATGTTCACGGCTTTAATGAAGCTGGCACAACAACCACGCCTTTTGATATGTTGGTGCTCAATAAATTGGATCGATATCACCTGGTTAAGAATGCTATTGACAGGTTAAACAACATCAAAAACTCGACCGCCATCGAAAAAGAAATGGACGCAAAATTGTCTCAACATCATAAATATATAGTACAAACCGGTGATGATTTACCTCAAGACATTTTTAAATAAGCCTTCAAATTTTACCGTAAAATGGTTGGTGAAGAAGGGGTTCGCTAAAAGAATTTAAGCGGCTTTGACGGCTATAAAATCCTCCATAAACCAGGCCGATAATTCATGCCTGCCTTCAATCTGGGCTTTTCGATAAATCGCTGAAGCCTGGTGTCTGACCGTTTTTTCTTTGGTCGTACGCATAATGGCGATTTCAGGAATACTCAAACCTTTTAATATCAATAAAGCCACCTCTTGCTCGCTGTGGCTCAGTTGCCAATCATTAAACTGTTGTTCGATGGCCTGAAAATAGTCGTGGCGGGCTGCTTTAAATTGTTCGGTTATTTGTGCATGCTGATGTTTTGACTCTTTAAGCTGCTGTGATAATTTTTTAAGCGATCGCGTTCGACGCCTTATTTCAATCATTAAGTAAGCGGCCATACAACCGGACATTAGCACAATAGCACCTTCAGACAAAATATGCCACAACGGCACCCCCATACGAATATCTGCGATTAAATCGGCAAAATTTAACAGCATGATAAGTACTAAGCCCAAGGTAATTAGTTTATCTTTTATCATATTTATCTAATTTTAATTTATGTTATTAATCAATACCTTACAAAAACATAGGTCATTCGACCGATGTTTTTTTTAGATGAAAAGCTATATTGATTTTACTATTTAACGACAAGCACTGCCATGAATATACAGCGATTGATGATTGTTTTTCTCATGATCGGGTTTTTGCCCAATAAGGCTCAATCTGAAACCCCGGCTGATTTACAGCAGCTTCTTGATCAAAGCATCCTACACACCGAGTATAACAGTAACAGGTTATATTCATTAAAAGAATCAGAAGCCGCTGTTTCCAGCTGGCTTGGCGACACCCCCACATTACAACTGTCCACTTTATATGGCAATGACAGCCAGACACCGGATGAATATGAAGCTAATTTCCAACTCCCCATTAAATCCGGTAGCCAGCGGCAATTAGATCAGCAGCTGTTAGATCAAAACCATCAATTACAACAACAGCAACAACAACTTCATCGCTGGTATTTATCCGGATTAATCAGAGAGGTTTTGTGGCAACGTATTATCAGTGAGCAACAATTGCAAATAGCTAACGCTAAAGTTCAATGGCTGCAACTGCAGCAAAGCAGCGCCGAGTCACTGGCCGAGAATAGCCAAATATCACAAACTCAGCTGGTTATGATAAAAAATGTGATTTTACAAACTCAAATTGAAATCCAAAGCTACACAGAACAGCTAAATTTAGCCCACAGACACTATCAGGCTTTGACCGGCACTAAGGCATTACCCGATAACTACCATGAGATTCTCAGTGGTGAATTTGATCAATCTATCAATGATCACCCCCAGGTTCGTTTATTACAAGCCCAATTAGATCAAGCCGAGTTGCTTTATGAAAATAATCTGAGCAGCCAACAAAACTGGCAATTAGGGGTGGTGGCCAAGCAGGTTCGCGATATCGGTTTTCATGAAAATCAAATGGGCGTTCAGGTCAGTATTCCGATCAAAGCCATAAAAACAGTGTCACAAGCCGATCAACTCAACTGGCAAAACAGACAACAGGAGATCAGCTTGAATTTACAAAAAACCCACACTGACATTAAACAAACCTGGTTACAGCTCCAGTCCGAGCAGCGACGCTTACAACAGCAACAGGCATTAATGGAGCAACAGGCAGTTCTGGCACAACAACTGATGGCGCAATTACAACAGCTTAATCAAATGAATGAAATCAACCAATCCCTGTATTTACAACAAATGATTCAAGCGCAAGATGACTTATCCGCTGCTCGCTTGAATGCGCTTTATATCGAACGCAACAAAGCCCGTCAAAATCAAACTTTAGGCAGAACACTATGAAAATTTTCATTGCTCTTGTGAGCTTATTGACTTTTAACACCTTAGCCGCAGAATCTGTATCGCTGGAAAAATTGGGTGCGTTAAACCTCAAATTTCAAAGCATTGAACAAGTCTCAGGCTTTGATTTAAAACCGGTACCGGCACAAGTCGGTTATTTACCCGGTGCCGGTTACCAAATCACGGCACCCTTTCGGCCACAACAGCTTGATGTCTTGGTTCCGGCTGGCAGTGAAGTCAGCAAAGATCAGCGCCTAATCAGGCTTTCAGGCAGCGAAGTGCATCACTTTCAAAGCCAGTATGCGTCTCAAAAAGCACTTTATAACCTGGCCTACAAGCGCTATCAGAACAATTTAACATTGATGAATAACAATCAGATCAGTGCCAGTCAATGGCAGCAAATTGTCACTGAATATCACCAGCAAAATATGGCTTTAGCCCATTTCCGTCACTTTTATGAGTTGTTGGAGACCACAGACAGTGATGATCAAATTTATTTGAAAGCGCCGAAGGCAGGTTTCTATTTGCCACCAGCCAACTTTGATCAATCCGAAAATCTTTATTTAGGCCAAATATTAGCCTCTAACGGCTTACGATTGCAGTTAAGTTTGCCCTCTGCAACAGCTTTACAGGTTAATTTATTAACAACAAGTCGTTGCCAACTAATGGTAGATCAGGTGGCGCATGACAGTGATGGTTTTTTTGTCAAAATTTGGAGTGAGCCGATAAATAATAAATGTCGTTTATTGCCCGGACAACAGATTAATGCCATTCCTCATTACCAAAATAAGGCCTTTCAAGTGCCAAAAAACAGCTTGTTTGATTTTCATGGGCAGTCACAGATACTCATTAAACAAGGCAACAGCTTAACCACTCAGGAGGTGTCAGTTATTCATGGGGATCAAGACCATTATTACCTCAATGCCGACATCGATTTAAATGGATTACCTGTTTTAATTCACTCTGTGGCAGCGGTTAAAGGGCTGCTATTGGGGATGGGAGGCGAATGATGTTAAATGCCTTAGTCAGATTTGCGCTGACCCAACGCTTGTTTATCAGTGTTCTACTGAGCATTGGTTTATTGGTGGGGTTTTTGGCGTGGAAAAACATGCCTATTGATGCTTTTCCTGATATTTCAGCCACCCAAGTTAATTTAATTATCAAAGCCCCGGGCATGACTGCCGAAGAAATTGAGGCTCAAATCACACGACCCATTGAAACAGAACTATTGGGTATTCCTAATCAAGCGGTTTTGCGGTCAACCACAAAATACGCCATTACTTCGATTACATTGGATTTTACCGAACAGACCGATATCTATTGGGCCAGACAACAAGTCAGTGAGCGCTTACAAGGGTTGTGGAACGAATTGCCATCAGGTATCAGTGGCGGTATGGCGCCGATGAGTACACCTTTAAGTGAAATGTTTATGTTCACAGTGGAAAACCCACAATTATCGCTACAACAACGTAAACATTTATTGGACTGGCAGATTCGTCCTGCTTTAAGAACTGTGCCCGGCGTTGCTGATGTTAATGTACTGGGCGGGCATACCAAAACCATTCAATTTTCTCCGAATCTAAGTCGTCTCAAGCAATCCGGTATCAGCCTTGAAGATATTGGTATGAGTCTTAATAACAGCAATCTCAATGGTGCCGTTGGGCGCATGGATGTGGGCACTGAATCGATGATTATTCGTACCGAAGGTCGTATGCATCGAATTGAAGATGTTGCCAATTTAATTATCAGCAACGGTAACGATGTTTATCGTTTGTCTGATTTAGGTCGTCTCAGTATGGGCCAATTAACCCGTTATGGTGGCGTTACCAAAGACGGTGTTGAAACCACCCAAGGGTTGGTGGTGGCTCTAAAAAACAGCAACACAGCTGAAGTGGTGGCGGCTGTGCGCGATAAATTAGCCCAAATTCAAGAGACCTTGCCGGATGGGACAGACATTAATATATTTTATGACCGGAAGGATCTCATCGATACCGCAGTCAGCACCATCAGTTCAGCATTATTTCAAGCCATCTTTTTGGTGGCGGTACTTTTGGCCTTGTTTTTAGGAAACTTGCGGGCTTCATTGGTGGTCGCGGCCTCGATTCCGATCTCGGTTATTTTAACCTTTTATCTTATGAGCCAATTTGGTTTAACCGCCAACTTAATGAGCTTAGGTGGTTTGGTGATTGCCATCGGACTGTTGGTGGATTCTGCGGTGGTGGTGATTGAAAATACTGTGACGGCTTTACAAAAAAATAAACACTTACCCAAATTACATCTTATCTATCGTGCAACGGGAGATATTGTTAAACCAGTTTTTTCAGGCACCCTAATCGTTATTGTGGTGTTTATTCCATTATTGACCTTAACCGGATTAGAAGGAAAGCTGTTTACGCCGGTAGCGCTGACCATTGTTTTTGCTTTACTGTCGGCTTTATTAACAGCCATTACTGTGATGCCGGTTCTGGCTTCCTGGGTGATTAGCCAAAAAAGAAGCAAACCTCCCGGATACTTAAATAAGCTACAAAAAATTTATCAACAGTCACTTAAAAAGATTTTACTGGCGCCCCGATGGTTTGTAACCATCATCGTTGTTATTCTTATTGTTAGCGGGGTACTCTTTACCTTTATCGGCAAAACTTTTATGCCGGTATTGAATGAAGGTGATATTATTATTCAGTTGGAAAAAGTTCCCACCATCAATTTACAGTCTTCCTTGCAGTTGGACAAAGAGATTGAACAACACTTGTTGGCTGAAATTCCAGAAATTGAACAAATCGTAGCGCGCACCGGCTCTGATGAGCTTGGCTTAGATCCCATGGGATTAAATGAGACTGATATTTTTTTAACCCTTAAGCCAATGACTGACTGGCGCTACAACAGTAAAGATAAATTAATCGACGCCATGCGTCAGGTATTACTTCAATACCCTGGGATTAATTTTGCATTTACCCAGCCAATCCAAATGCGTTCTGCAGAAATGCTCACCGGTAGTTCGGGGACAGTGGCCATAAAGGTATTTGGTGAAGACACCGGCATCCTTGCGCAATTGGCTGAGCAAATAGCCAATCGTGTCAAAGACATCGAAGGCAGCGTTGATGTACAAATGACATTAATCGATGGTGGTGACTACATCAGTATTTCTCTACACAATGAATTGGCTGAACAGTACGGTTTAAGTAACCAGCAATTGGCCGGTTTATTGCGAATACAGGTAGACGGAGAACCGTTTTCCCACATTATCGACGGAAAAATTAAAACCCCGATTTATTGGGCCTATGACAGCAAACAAGGTGAACGCCCCACTTCTGTGGCAGAGCTAAAAAGTTTGCCTTTATTGTTGCCGGATAATCGCATGGTGACCTTAGCGGATATCGCTACTGTTGAACGAACGGTGGGACCGGCCATTATTGAGCGTGAGAATGGTGAACGATTTTCGGTGGTGGCCGCCAATGTTCAAAATCGAGATTTGGTTGGTTTTGTCGATGAGATAAAACAACAAGTAAACCAAACCATCGATATGCCGGAAGGGTACTTTGTGACTTACGGCGGTGAGTTTGAAAATCAACTGCGCGCCACTCGGAATTTATTGACTGTGATACCTTTGGTGCTGTTATTAATTGTGATTATTTTATTCAGCACCTTCGGCAGTCTTATCACGGCCGGACTCATCCTGGCCAATATCCCTTTTGCTTTAATGGGTGGTGTGTTGGCTTTATTTATCAGCGGTGAATATCTATCGGTGCCGGCTTCAGTGGGCTTTATCGCTTTACTGGGAATCGCCATTCTTAATGGTGTTGTGTTGTTGTCCCATTTAAAAGACGTCCGTTTTCAAAGACGCGACTTATTAACAGTGATTTTATCTGGATCCGGGGATCGCTTGCGCCCCATTCTGATGACTGCCACCACCGCCGTGTTTGGTTTAATGCCATTGGTTTTAGCCACCGGTCCCGGTGCTGAAATTCAAAAACCCCTGGCCATTGTCGTTATTGGTGGTTTATTTACTTCAACCTTGATTACCTTATATTTGTTGCCACTTTTATATCACCGGATTGAATCCAGGACAAAAGCATGATTGAACAGCAATTACTGACCATTATTATTCCCGTTTCCATGAAAGCCACTTTGGTTGATGTGTTGATGGCTTATGAGAGTATTTCAGGTTTCACCATGACCAAGGTAGCCGGCTTTAGTCGCCAACACAGTCAATACAGTATTCAAGAACAGGTTGTCGGCTACAAAGATTTTTATCGCATAGAGGTGGTTTTGAGTGCTGCCGAAGTTCAACCCTTATTAGGTCATTTATGTCAATTTAAAGACCGATATCCTTTGCGATACTGGCTGTTACCACTCTCTGATACCGGTGTCATTGACAGTGACAGTGATTGTCATTTGATCAATCAAACAGTTATCAATGACAAGGAAAGTCATTAAAACAGAACGAGCGAGTCAATTTGAATGAAGAAACAGCTGATGAGACTAATTTAGATGGTGCCGAGGGAGAGAATCGAACTCTCACTCCCGCAAAGGAACCGGATTTTGAATCCGGCGCGTCTACCAATTCCGCCACCCCGGCACGGGAAGGGTAAGTATAAGTTATTTATTTTTAATGGCAAGGATTTTATCGTTGAAATTTCACCATTTAAATTTGAAATAATGTGAATAGCCCCCAGAATTATGGTGTGTGGCAGTGTATGCCAATTTGTCTTAAATTCAGGAGAGTCCTATGCAAATCCAAGTTAATCATGATCACAATATTGTTGGTGGTGAGTCGTTACAAACCTATGTTGAAAATTTAATGACTGACGCTTTACATAATTTTAAAGACCAGGTAACTCGGGTTGAGGTTCATGTTGCTGATGAAAATGGTCACAAAGGTGGTGATGATGATATGCGTTGTACCATGGAAGTGCGATTGCGCGGCTTAAAGCCATTTGCGGTGACCCATCATGATAAGAATATTCATGCGGCCATTGATGGTGCGGCTGATCGGGTCACGCGTTCTGTCCGCAAAACAGTACAAAAAAGAAGAGAAATTTAAATTAGCATAAAAAAAGGAACCTCAAGGGGTTCCTTTTTTAAATAGCCTGTTACTGTTAATCCAGTACTGAACGTAGCATCCAGGCTGTTTTTTCATGAAATTCCATGCGTTGTGTGAGTAAATCAGCACTGACTTCATCACCTTCGATGGCGTCAGATGTGATGACTTTTCTGGCATGACGGATAATGGTTTCATGGGAATCAAGCAGATTTTTAATCATGACCTTGGCTTCAGGAACTTCAGTTTCTTCCTGAATTTCTGTTAACTTTGAGAATGCCTGGTAAGAACCCGGGGCAAACTCACCCAGTGCCCGTATGCGTTCGGCAATCACGTCCACGGCTTCCGCCAATTCAATATAGTGCTCTTCGAACATTTCATGCAAGGTTGTGAACATCGGTCCGGTGACATTCCAGTGGTAGTTATGGGTTTTTAAATAGAGGGTATAGCTGTCGGCTAATAGCTTACTGAGTCCTTCGACAATTTCGCTTCTGTTTTCTTGTTTTAATCCAGTGTTGATAGACATAGTAGATAACCTTGTTATTAATGAATAATTATTATAAACCCTTTAAAGGTCTTTGTATAATTGAAAATTATGAACACTGCAATCGTTAAAATCGATAGTTCAAAACGATTAATGATTATTTAACATTCTACTGAATAGATAATTTAAGGTTTGAGTGTTTTGGCGATTCGGAATCCCAGTCGCGGATCGGTCAAGTCATCTTCGCTTTGTTTGCGGTGGCTGCTGTGATATTCCTCAACAGCACTGCCCCAATGGCCACCGCGAATAACCCGTTTTTCACAGCCTTTATTAACCCAGGCCTGACCATCATCCGGGGCTCTGAAATAACTGTCATGCCAGCAATCTTCGACCCATTCCATGACATTGCCGCTTAAATCATAAAGACCGAATAAATTAGGACTAAATTGTTTCACTGGAGCCGGTCCCCAATATCCGTCGCCATATTGACTGACGCCTTCACGCCAGCGAACACGACTGCCTCTTAAGCGGTCTTCACTGCCACTTAAGTTACCATAATTGTCAGGGGGTGGGCTGAGACCCCAGGGAAAGGGTTCCTGTGAACCGGCTTTGAGTACATATTCAAATTCACTTTCTGATAACAAGCGATAAGTTTCACCGGTTTGTTCAGACAGCCAATGGGCATAAGCCTGGGCATCCTGCCATGAGACATGAATGACCGGAAGCTTGAGGTCGGCTTTTTTGCCCAGATAATCATGGCGCCAGTTGATACCATGCTTGTTTTTAAAACGACCAGTTCGCGGGTTATAAATCACACCCCGATTAAGTTGTTCAGCGGTGGTTTTATAACCTGAGTCATTGATGAAAATCGCAAACTGTTCAACCGTGATTTCATGTTGAGACACCGCAAAAGCTTGTTGGAAATTAACCCAATGTGCCGGTTGCTGATACTTGGGGCCATCGGCGCGACCCATAAAGAAACTGCCCACCGGCATCACTGTCATGGCAGGGCCTTCGATTCCCTGTGACAGCTGATCGCTGAAAACATCGAAAACAGCATAGACTCCGTAAGTTCGCGCCTGCTTCAGTTGTTGCTGGTAGGGTTGTATTAAGTCAGGTTCGAGATTGAGCTGGTTCAATTTATTGAGTAGCTCTTCGGCCCGATTAAGCTGTAAGGATTTAATGGCCAGGTAGAATTGTCGATCTAAATAATTAAATCGTTGTTGTTTTTGTTTGTTGATAAGTTGAATGGTTTCAGAGAATAAGGGGTGATCGTCATTAAGCCCCGCTAATATTCTTAATTGGGCATGGGCCACATCAAAATCACCTTCTTCAGCGGCACGAATGGATTGTTGACTGATGGTGGCCAATAATTGATTTTCCAATTCAATCAGGGGTGGGTAGTTGCTATCAAGTTGTTTTGCTTGCTGGAATTTATGGATGGCATCTTCGTGGTTAAAGGCATACAGATCATTGTTGTGCAATAAATCATTGGCTTCCTGAGTCAATCTTTTCAGGGTGAAGAGGGTGCTGATGTGGTCAGTGTATTCAATAATATTAGGGTCATCAGGCGACAGGGATTTCAGTCTTGCAGTCAGTGCGGTGAGTTTTTCTGCATCGTAGTCAGCTTTGGCTGCTGTGGCTGCTTCATATAAGCGGGCATGTAAATCAGTTAATAGTTGTTCGACTTGAGGCGCATCATGATCGGCATTTTTTGCGGCCATCACGTAAAACAAAGCATTTTGGTGTTCAGGGAAAAATACATGGCCATTATCAATGGCCAATTGAGCCAATGTAATTAAATCATCTGTGGTTAAATCGTCTTCATTAAAGCTGAGGTCATCGGGCAACCAATTGGGAATTTCGACCTGAGTGCGTATGGTATCCGGCAGAATATTATCTTGTTTTGGAGCAATGGGTTGGGGCTCAGTCTGTTGCACAACGCCTGGCTCGATTGAGTTTACTGGGTCATTATTGGTTTGAAAATAATTGGGGCCGGTTTTCAGAACATACAACAATCCGACCAAAAACAGCCAGATTAACGCCATAATGATTTCTTTAATGTTCATTCAGGCAGTTTTCTCGCGTGGTGTTACAAATCCGATAATCACGTTTTGGATTAATGCCTTGGGGGTTTTGACTTAAGTATTCAGTCAATAAATCTTTGAGCTCAGTGCCATTGGCCTGACAATCCTGAATCATCTGTTCATTCACCATGCTATAGCCATCCTGGTCAGTATTGGCTGACAATAAATAGTGGGGCATGATAACTCGAACTGTTCCGGTGCTGGTGGCGGACAAGGGCTGTTCATCTTTCTGTAAATGAATATGACTGACCGATTCATTCTCAGGGTTATGGATAAAAGACAAACCTGACACTTGCAACCAATGGCCGTTGGCAGTCCAGTTAGAAATACTGTGTTGCAGAATATCCACTAACAATTGTTTCGGGATTTCAATCAATTGCAGATTACTCGGGTAGGGAAACATTTCGTGAAGGTGTTTGGCAATTATGTCACCTCCGGCAGGGATATTTTGGTTTAATCGAATACTGCCGGAATTAAGTAAAGCGACATCGGCACCGCAGGCCTGGAAGGTCTGCAGGCTTAAGTCTGCCAGTAAATTACCCAGGTTAGTTTCATAACGGCGGATGGTGGTTTCCTCGGCCACCAATTCTGTGCGGGTGGTCCCCAATACTTTTTGTAGACAGCGTTTTTCTGCCTGGTGCGAGGTACAATACTTTTGTTCTATATCCTCATTTAATTGTTCAATCAGCGTTAAGGCGTCCGGGTCAGGTGCGATATTATCAGCCAAAGGCACGACTTGAGGTAACAGGGCAGCTTTGGGTTGGGCTAAATCAATATTGACCACCACTGCTGACGCGGCATCGGCATCGGCCTTTAATATCCACTGGCCGTTGACGGTTTCTGCCTGAGCGAAATGTTCATGCCCGCCAAAAATAATATCCGGTCTAATGTTGTCCGGCAGCGCCATCATGGCTTGGTCATCGGTCATGGTTTGGTGAGTCAGGGCGATGACGAAATCAGCCCCGGCTTGACGTAACATCGGCACATAATATTGTGCGGTTTGGGTGAAATCATCAAAAGTGTCTATATATTCAGGATGGGCCATATCTGCGGTCATACTGAAAATGCCCACTTGATGCGAGCCGAATTGTTTGAGGGCATAAGGTTTTAAGCGGTCTGATTGAACTCCATCAGTTGTCCATTCAATGTTACTGTCTAACCAGGTGAACTCCGAGTGATCAAGTAAGTCATTCATGAGACGGACATGCTCAAGGCGGCCCTTGTCAAATTCATGGTTGCCAAAGGTTACCAGCATGTCATCATCGAAGGTATTGGCTTGACCGTCTAAATAATTCATGGTCTGTATCATGGCGCGGCCATTATCTTGTTTGCTGTTGAATGAGGGGTGAAGAAAATCACCGGCATGGAGCAATAAGACATGCTCAGATTCGGCTTGCAGCTGTGTTCTCAGCGCACGCACGCGAGCCAGGCCACCGGTTTCACCCTGGTTAATACCGGCGATGCGATAAACATCGTTGATGGCAATCAGAGTTAACGTGTTGTTCTCATTATCAATCTTTTTGGTTGCATGTTGGCAACCGGCCAATACAATGATGAGTCCAAAAACTAAAATGGTTTTACAATTTTTCATGGCTAAAATTCTATCAAATTTTCAATTCGTTGATGACATTAATGTGGCTCAAAAACTGATGAGCGACGTCGATGAGCAATTATTTTACGCAGTGGATACTGAGTTTGAACGCTCTCGTACCTTTTATCTTAATCCGGCTTTATTACAGGTTTGTATTAATGATACCTTTTATTTGGTCGATATTGCCATGAAAGAATTGGCTGACTTGTTTTTGCCGGCTTTTAAAAAGTTGATTTTGCATTCCGGATCTGAAGATTTGGAACTTTGGCAGCAAGTGACAGGAGAAAAGCCGGAAGCGTTGTTTGATACGCAAGTGGCTGCGGCTTTGGCCGGGTATTCCTTGCACACTTCCTATCAGAATTTGGTGGAAGCTGAATTTGATGTGTCATTAACCCAGGGTATGAGTCGTTCTGATTGGCTTCAACGACCTTTGTCTGAGGAGCAAAAGGCTTATGCGGTTGAGGATATTTTTTATTTAGAGGATTTGAAAAAGCAGTTAAGTACACGAATCAATGAGCGGGGATTGATGGGTCTGTTCGAAGTGTTGATGCAACAACAGTTGGAAAATATGGATAACGATGCTCACAATGAAAAAATGTTTCAAAAACTGGTTAAAAGCCATCGTTTGTCTGCTGAGGAGAGTGTGCGTTTATGGCGCCTACTTTTATGGCGTGATCAATTAGCACAACAACGTAATAAGCCCCGAAACTGGATACTAAAACCACCTGAAATTGTCGCCATTGTTCAACAGGTCAATCAATTTGAAGATTTATTTGATGTGGGTTTATATCCAAAATTTGTAAAATACAATGGTCGTTCCCTGTTGGCCGCTTTACAAGACCAGAATCAGTCAGAAAACCAGGAACCACCGAAAAAAATTAAACTCAGTAATCGTCAGGGCCAGCAATTTCAAGCCATGAAAAAAGCTGTGAAAGAAAAAGCCGATAAAGCCGATATTGATCCTGCCTTGATTATTAATAATGCCAACTTAAAAGCGCTGGCATTCAACGCTGGTGATTTAGACAGCCTGCCAACCTGGCGGGCGTTACTTGATGCGGGGTTTTGAACGTTCCGGTTGAGAACCGTCCGGGCAGGGTTTAAATTCACAAATATTGTTGGGATCACGCCCAACATAACTACCGTCGTCACATTGAAGTGCATCTTGCGTACAATAGACCACAGGTTCTGTTTGTTTGGATTTTTCAGGACAGGCTTTGAAAGCACATTCCTGGTGAGGGTCACGTAAGACAAAAGAACCATCAGGGCATTGTTTCATATCATCCATGCATTCAGTTTCGGAGGTCGGTTCCGGGCAGGGATTGAATTCACAATTTAACTCAGGATTACGACCGACAGTTTGGCCGTCGGGACATATTTTGGCGTCTTTGGTGCAGGCTGTTAATTCAGTGGTTTGCTTCTGGTTTTCAGTTGATTCAGGTTGACAGCCAGCTGTTATTAAAAAAGACAATGTTAAGAAAAGTACAGGTTTCATTGAGATAAATTTTTTTCCCAGAACATAGCGTGTCCATGATGTTCATCTAACTGATAGGGTTTAAAACCAAATCGTTCGTAGGCAGCCTGGGCTGTGGTGTTACCGGTCACCACCTCTAAGGTCATCTTGCAACACTGTCGTTGCCGGGCAATGTCCTCTACCAGGTCAAACATTTTTCGACTCAGACCCATGCGCCTGTATTCACCGGCCACCACCACATCATGGATATTAATCAGCGGCCTGCAGGCAAAAGTTGAAAACCCCTCAAAGCAATTGATTAAACCGGCCGGTTGGCCATCCACATAAGCGAGGATACTCATGGCATCATTTCGTTCAGCCAGGGCAGGTATTAAATTTTGTGCTGTATAGTCACTCAAGGCCATGCCACCGCCCATCGGATCGGTGGCATAGCAGTCTAACAGTTCAATCACATGGCGGGCATGCTTTGGATTATGGTAGTCAGCTTGAATGACATCAACAGTCATAGTTTAATCGCGTAATTTAGCCAATAAACGTAATAACTCAATGTACAACCACACCAGCGTGACCATTAAGCCAAACGCACCATACCATTCAAAGTGTTTAGGTAGGTTCTGTTCACTGCCGCGTTCGATAAAATCGAAATCCAATACCAGATTTAAAGCCGCAATGCCGACCACAAAAACGCTTAAGCCGATGCTCATCATGGAGGCGTTTTCGGTGTTAAAGTAACTGATGTTGGCACCGAAGCCGAAATGAGCGACCAGACTAAAAAGATAGAATACTGCGATGCCCATGGTGGCAAAAACAATCACTTTTTTGAAGGTTTCGGTGACTTTAATTAAACCGGTGCGGTAACTGAATAACATGGCGAACATCACCGCCACGGTTAAACCAACGGCCTGGGACACCAGACCCGGATAGCGGGCTTCAAAGATGGCAGAAATACCGCCGACAAATAAGCCTTGTAAAACAGCATAAATCATCGAGCCGGCGACTGCGAATTTGGGTTTAAAAGCCACCACCAAACCAACAATCAGGCCGCCGAACATACCTGTTAACATCAAGGTTCGACCCAAACCGGGGTCATTAAGCATGGTCTGCCAGGTCCAGGCACCGACTGCCACCATAATCAGCAATAAAATACCGGTTTTATTAATGGTGCCATTAACGGTCATTCGCTGGGAATCATCACGAATCATTTCATCCACAGGACCTAAGCTGACTGCTTGTTGTTCAAATTGATTCATCGCCGGATTGGCTGTTTTCATGTTTTTTAAATTCATTGATAGACCTACTTAATAATGATTAATAGAAATTAACAATCATTATATAGGTTCGTTTTGGATTGGTACAAGCTAAATCGCTTGTCAGTCTGAGAATTGTTTATGTTTAAAAAAATATGTTCAGTCGTTTGCAACAGGCATCATTCAATGCAAACAATCAACGTTCCCCCCGAAGGTTGATTGTGCAACCACATCCCCCAATGAGTTGCTTCTGTTGTGTCTGAGGACCGACACCAAACGACTGAACATGAAGTAATAAAACCTGATCATTTCGGCTGTTTAATCTTGTTTGTGCCGCCATGCATTCTTTCAGGTTACATCTATTCATAATGACAAAAATTTATCGTCATTACCCATAGAAGCGTATAAATGAAACAAAACCCTCAAATTAAATTATTTTTTATTTTTAAGGTTGTTTGCGGAATGTCAAATAGTCCTTGGCCTGGTGCATTAAATGAACAAAGGCTTGCTGGTGGTTGTGGTGTAAGATGTCTTTGAGCCTGTTTATGGTGTCATCCAAGGCATTAATAATGGTTGGACTGTATTGATTGAGTTTTTGGATTTCGTAATATAAATCGGGATTTTCGTGGGTGACATTGGCCGCAATCTGCCATTGGGCATCAAAAGTGGTACTGGATAAGTTGGCCAGTACTTCAGCCGCTTCCCCGGATTCAGATAACACCGTCATAAAGGTGATATTGAGGAGGTGAGAAAGGCCTAAAACATAACTGATTAATCGATCATGGTCCTCAAATTTCATATCAATGGATTCCACCATGGTGGGTTGGAATAATTGCTTGGCACTGTCCAGGGCCTGGTCGTCACCCATATGAATGAAGATAACATGTTTGTTTGATAATAATTGAATATCAGGTCCAAACATAGGATGAATGGAAACCACCCGACAACCACTGTCATGTAGTGCTCTGAGTGGTCGACGCAGCGGGGTTTTAATGGAACTGATATCCATCACAATACCGGTTGGCTTTAATTGCTGTAACTGATTCAGGACTTCGACACTCTTTTGAATTGGCGTGGCTACAATAATAAATTCGTGATTAAGCTCTGTTGCTGTGATATCGGCAACAAAATTCTCCTGGTTTTCAAGTGGTTTGATATCGTTGATGTCTACAGTAAAATTTTGTTCCTGCAAGAAGTGGGCGAACCATTGGCCCATTTTACCGTTACCACCGATAATGAGTGCTTTTTTATTGTGACCATAACCTGAGTTTTTGACTTTTTGAACTTCTTGTTTACTCAGTGACGTTTCGATAATCAGTTCAAAAATCTTTTGTGCAATGTCCGGGTTTAAATGTTTCCGGTCGGCAACATCGCGGATGTGATTAATGACTTGCTTTTCCCGACCGTAGTCTCTGGTGGGTGATTTTGTGTCGAGTTTCACATTTCCGATCTGTTCAACATTAAACTGGCGTTCAGCGATCAGTGCTATAATTTGCTCATCGATGTCATCAAGTTGCTGACGTAATTGCTTTAATTTTTGATTTTTCATATTGAATGTCAGTAAATTTAAGCGTAAATTGTTACAGTATAAAGATGATTAAGCAATAATTTTTAATGGGAGTATGAACATATGCGTAAATTGTTAGTTTTATTAGTTATTACATTTTTTAGTGGTCTGGTTGTGGCCAAGGATCGCCCGGTGGTGGCAGTACTTGATTTCACCAATGACACCCGGGCCCATTGGTGGCAAACTGATGTTGGACATGAATTGGGTGGTATGCTGGCCAATGAGCTGACCTCGACCGGGGCCTTTAAGGTGGTTGAACGGCAACGTCTGGATAGTGTTTTGGGTGAGCAGGACTTGGGCGCCTCAGGGCGTGTCAATCCGGCCACTGCCGCAAAAATGGGGAAAGTGACCGGTGCTCAATATTTAATTACCGGAAAAGTGGCTGCCTATGAAGAAAACACCAAAGGGACCGGGGGTGGCTTGAGTTTTAAAGGCATTTCTTTGGGTGGTAAAAGCCAACAGGCTTATTTAGCCATCGATCTTCGGGTGGTCAATGCCACCACCGGTGAGGTTGAATATGTTCGTACCATTGAAGGCCGTTCTAAAGGTGGCGGGTTAAATGTTGGGCTTTATCGTGGTGGTTTTGGCGGTTCATTGGGGGGGCACAAAAAAACCCCAACCGGTAAAGCCATTCGAGCCGCGCTGGTTGAAGCCACAGATTATTTAGCCTGTGTGATGTATGACCAAGATGGTTGTGTTCGAGAATACAGAGAAAAAGAACGTAGTCGTCGCGAGAAAACCAAATCCTCATTATCACTTGATTAGACGATTATAAGGTTTTAGCAAACCTAAAAAGGCCGGCTAAACACCGGCCTTTTTTAATGCGAAGATCTCTTTGTTAATTGGCTTTGTGAACAGCTCGCTTATCGACGCTCATGGCCGCTTCAAACACGGCTTCCGATAATGTTGGATGGGCATGAACAATGCGTGCCAGATCTTCGGCACAGCCTTTGAATTCCATGGTTACCACACATTCTGATATCAGTTCAGAGGCACCGGCGCCAAAAATATGGGCACCCAGTAATTCATCGGTCTCTTCATGGGCCAGTAACTTGACCATACCTGTAGGCTCATTCATAGCCAGGGCACGACCATTGGCGGCAAAGGGAAAGGTGCCAACTTTATAAGGAGTACCGGCTTCTTTGAGTTGCTCTTCGGTTTGACCGACCCAGGCAATCTCGGGTTCTGTATAAATGACCCATGGGATGGTGTTAAAGTCCACATGACCATGTTCGCCAAGAATGCGTTCTACCACGGCAGAACCTTCTTCTGAACTTTTATGAGCCAGCATCGGACCTCTGACCACATCACCGACAGCCCAGACATTCTCGACACTGGTCTGGCAATCGTCATTGACATCGATTTGACCACGGTCTGTTAACTGAATGCCGCAATCATCACTGAGTAAACCTTCCGTCTCTGCCTTACGGCCAACGGCAACCAGTAATTTGTCGAAGGTTTCGGTGTGTTTTTCGCCATCTTTTTCATACACCACTTCAACCTGGTTGTTTTTGACTTCTGCGGATTTAACAAACGTTTTTAAATGGATATCTAAACCTTGTTTTTTGAATTCACGGGCAGCCACTTTGGCGATACCCTGGTCACAGGCACCTAAAAAGGTATCCATGGCTTCAAAGATGGTGACTTCACTGCCGACCCGACGCCAGACACTGCCCATCTCGAGACCAATGACGCCGGCACCGATCACACCGAATTTCTTCGGTACATCTTCGATATTTAAACCGCCGGTATTGTCCAGAATGTACTGATTGTCTACAGTCACATTAGGAATGGAAACCGGGACAGAGCCGGAAGCCAGAATAATGTGTTTGCCGGATACGGTTTGACTGCCTTCTTCGTTGGTGATTTCAACTTGTCGATCTTTGAGCAATCGACCGCTACCGGTGATGTAACTGACTTTATTGGCTTTAAACAGTTGTTTTATACCGCCGGTTAATTGCTTAACGATTTTATCTTTTCGGCCAATCATGGTGCCGACATCGATACTGGCATCCTTAAATGAAATGCCGTGGACATCATAATGGCCTGTCATTTGTTCGTAATGTTTCGATGAATCGAGTAGGGCTTTAGAAGGAATGCAGCCGACATTTAAACAGGTGCCTCCTAAGGCATAGTCATCATCTTTGGTTTTAAAACGATCGACACAGAGGGTTTTCAGACCGCCCTGAGCGGCGCGAATCGCTGCCACATAGCCGGCAGGACCGCCACCAATCACGACAACATCATATTGTTCACTCATACGGGTATTCTCCTTTAAAGATTAAGTAGCATTCTGGCCGGATCTTCCAGCATTTCTTTTAAGGCCACCAAAAATAGCACAGCGTCTTTACCGTCAATAATCCGGTGATCATAGGTTAACGCCAGATACATCATGGGTCGAACCACAATCTCACCTTCAACCACCACAGGACGTTCTTTGATGGTGTGCATGCCTAAAATAGCACTTTGTGGCATATTCAAAATAGGCGTTGACATCAGCGAGCCGAATGAACCACCATTGGTGATGGTAAAGGTGCCGCCTTGTAAATCTTCCATGGCCAGCTTACCGCTATTACCCTTCTCGGCAAAATCACGAATTCCGGCATCAATATCGGCCAAGCCCATGGCATCGGTATTTTTCAGCACAGGAACCACCAAACCGCGATCTGTGGCCACGGCAATACCAATATTTTGCTGACGGTGGTAGACAATGTCCGTGTCTTCCATCGAGGCGTTAATAATGGGGAATTGTTTTAGGGCTTCAGTGGCTGCTTTAACAAAAAAGGACATCAGGCCCAATTTAATACCGTGTTTTTTCTGAAATTCTTCTTTGTATTTTTTACGAATGTCCATCACCGCTTTCAGATCCACTTCATTGAATGAAGTTAACATCGCAGCAGTTGATTGCGCTTCCACCATACGATCAGCAATTTTAGCCCGCAATCGACTCATGGGTACCCGTTCTTCCATTGGGGTGTTGGCGATATTCTGCACATCGGGTTTGGTGATGCGCCCGCCACGACCACTGCCTTCAACCTGAGAGGCATCAATGTTTTCGTCTTTCATCATCTTGCGAGCTGCCGGACCGGCAGAACCGGTGTCAATTTCCCCTTGTGCTGGACTGGCATTTGCCGGGGCTGACTGATCAGAAGATGGCTTTTCTTCTGTTTTACTATCGTCAGATTTATCCTGTGCCTGTTTTGGCTCAGGTTCGTCACTAACTTCACCTTCTTTCAGTACCGCAATAACATCGTTCGCTTCGACCACGTCGCCTTCTTCGACATTTATTGATTGCAACACGCCATCAGCCGGAGCCGGTACTTCCAGCACCACTTTGTCAGTTTCTAAATCCACCAGATTTTCATCTCGACGAACACTATCGCCGGCTTTTTTATGCCAGGTGGCGACCGTGGCATCACTCACAGATTCTGGTAAAACCGGTACTTTTACATCAATGGTCATTTTTTATTACTCCGCGTCTATGGCCGATCCATGTTTTCCATGAATGGCATCTTCGATTAATTGATTTTGTTGATTCACATGGGCTTGATAGGATCCCACAGCCGGTGAGGGTGAGCCCTTACGGCCGGCATAGTAGAGCGGGAACCGATCATCCACACAATGTTGTAAATGGTGTCTGATCTGGAACCAGGCACCTTGATTAATGGGTTCTTCCTGACACCAAATCACCTCCTTGGCGTTGGTAAACTTATCCAACTCGGCGGTTAATTCAGGTCGTGGGAACGGATACAGCTGTTCGATTCGAATAACAGCCACATCTTTAATGTCTTTATCCTTAATAACTTTCATCAGGTCGTAATAGACTTTGCCGGCACACAAAATAACCCGTTTAACGTTTTTATTGGTGACCTGTCGATCCGGAATCACCAGTTGAAAACCGCCCTGGGTAAGTTGTTGCTTGGTGGAAACAGCCGCTTTGTGCCGCAATAAACTTTTGGGGGTCATTACGATCAGAGGTTTGCGGGCTTTGCGCAACATCTGACGGCGAATCATGTGAAAGGTCTGGGCCGGAGTTGACGGCATGCACACCTGCATATTATTAACCGCACATAGCTGTAAAAAGCGTTCTAAACGTGCTGAGGAATGTTCCGGGCCCTGGCCTTCAAAGCCATGGGGTAAAAACATAACAAGACCACTTAAACGGCCCCATTTGGCCTCGCCGGAAGAGATGAACTGGTCAATGACCACTTGTGCGCCATTGGCAAAATCCCCAAACTGAGCTTCCCAGATAACCAGCGCATTCGGTTCGGCTGTGGCATAACCATATTCAAACCCGACCACTGCTAATTCTGATAAAACCGAGTTAATAATGTCGATTTTATTGTTGTCGGTTTCCAGCTGTTCAAGTGGCGTATAGTTTTTGGCTGAATCCGTGGTATGAATGACCGCATGTCGGTGAAAGAAGGTGCCCCGCTGGGAATCCTGTCCGTCCAAGCGGATCTGATAGCCGTCATCTAAAATACTGGCATATGCCATGGTTTCCGCAAACCCCCAATCCATGGGTAATTCGCCCGCCATCATTTTGATGCGATTGTCATTAATACTTTTGACGCGCGGATGGGGCTTGATGTCATCAGGCAAATTAGTAATGACTTCGGCATATTGCTTAAATTTTTGCTCACTGATGGTGGTGTCTACCTGTTCTCGCAAATCGCCACCGATGTGAGGCGTCCAGTCGACCGCAAACTCATCGTTATGTTCATCCACAAATTCAACGATGTGTTTTTTATCATCCAGGCTGTCGCGGTATCCATTCATGAGATTATCCGCGTATGACTTTTCAATAACGCCTTCGGCAATCAGCTTCTTGCTGTATATGTCTCTTGGTGTTGGGTGGCTTTTAATGATTTTATACATTTTTGGCTGAGTGGCTGAAGGCTCATCGGCTTCATTGTGGCCGTGTTTACGGTAGCACACCAGGTCAATAACCACATCGATGTCAAACCGTTGCCGGAAGTCAGCCGCTACTTGCGTGGCAAAAACAACGGCCTCGGGATCATCACCATTCACATGGAATATCGGTGCCTGAATCATTTTGGCCACTTCGGTGCAGTATAAGCCACCTTTTTTATCAAGAGCGTGGGTTGTGGTGAAACCAATTTGATTGTTGACCACCACATGGATGGTGCCACCCACGTCAAAGCCTTCGACATTGGCCATGTTGAATAATTCCATGACCACGCCCTGACCTTCAAAAGAAGCATCGCCGTGAATCAGAACCGGTACCACCTGATTTTTGTTCTGATCGTCTCTTCTTACCTGGCGTGCTCTGACAGAACCCAACACCACCGGATTGATGATTTCCAAATGAGAGGGGTTAAATGCCATGGCCAAGTGAACCGGGCCATGGGCGCCGGGGACATCAGAGGAATAGCCTTTGTGGTATTTGACATCACCGGAATTTACATTGTCCAGTGACTCATCGCTGCCTTCGAATTCATCGAATAATTCAGCCGGCGACTTGCCTAAAATGTTAATCAGCATATTGAGTCGACCGCGATGGGCCATGCCGAAAACAATTTCTTTGACCTGGCGTTCACCCAGGTGGTCAATCAATGCAGCCATTTGAGGTATCAGGGCATCGCCACCTTCTAAGGAGAAACGCTTTTGACCAACGTATTTAGTGTGTAAATAGCGTTCCATGCCTTCAGCCTGGGTCAGTTTTTGTAAAAACTTTTTCTTTTGCGCATCATTGAAATTAAACCGGCCTGCCGGTTGTTCCAGACGTTGTTGCAGCCATTCGCGTTTTTCAATGTCGGTGATGTGCATATACTCGACACCGATATGGCGACAATAGACCTGTTCCAATGTGTCGATAATATCCGCCAAAGCCATTTCATTCTCTTCAGTGACCATGGAGCCGGTATTAAATCGTGTTTTTAAATCGGCTTCGCTCAGTCCATGAAACGACAATTCCAGATCTGGTGTGGCAGGTCTTTTAGAATAATCAATGGGGTCTAAATCAGCTTTTTGGTGACCTCGCAGTCGGTATGAGTTAATCAGTCGTAACACAGCTGCCTGCTTCATGGCATGGTCGGCATCACCGGACAATTCGCCGCCTGCCGGCTGTTGAGCCGCTGCCAAAAATCTTTCAATCACAGGCTGATGGCGAATATCCGGTTGCTCACCGTCAAACTGTTGGAATAATTGTTGCAGTTCAGGGGTGACAGATTCAGGGTCTTGTAAATAGAGATCGTAATATTGTTCTAACCAACTTGAATTGGCACCAAAGAAGGGTGCACTTTGTTGCTTTTCTTTAATCCAGCTCGCCAAGGGAACGCTCTCGTCAAAAAATGAAAGCTGGTATTATAACGGAATAATCTTGGGACTTCATTCTCTTTTGTTCCCGACAAAAGTGAAAGCCGCCACGGCGATTATATCTCATATTTTCGCGCTCTTCGCCTCTGATTCGCTTCGCTCACCAACCGGCTCGACGAGTCAAGCTGCGATGCAGCTTTCTCCTGAGTTACGCGTGGGTAAAAACCTATCGGGGTCGATAAGCCAAATTTAATGTGATTTATGATTTTTTTGAGTTGTTGGCCAGCGACTCTCATTCCATTAAATTAAATCGTAATTAGCCATTGCCATTGTGTGATTTTCTGTGACATAATAATTTCTGCGCTTACCCAAGTTGGCCGAAATTGTTTATTTCTGTCGCTCTTAACCCCTCAAAGTTATCCGTTTCTGTAAACTTTTTAATATTTTTTGATAAAAAAGTTTGCAAAAAATTTTAATTTTCCTCGTTTAAAATGCAAAATTGTGCTATATTTCTTGGCGTGAAATTAGCTGGCACCAGCTGCTTATTTAGGTCTATAAGTCATTGATATTTAAGCAATATAAACATATAGATTGAGTTTGTGAAATATCTCAAATCACCAGTAAGCGATTGATTTATTGGTTAATTTTTAAAATAGAAAAAATAATTATTTTGTTTTTATTTTTAATTTGGTTTTGTTATTTATGATTACGGGAGAGTAACGGGGACAGTTATGCAAATGAGTGAAGTCAAAAAAGAACGACAAGTATTTACCCAGGACGAAGCGTACCAGGCATCTTTAAAATATTTTAAAGGAGATGATCTGGCAGCGCGAGTCTGGGTGAATAAATATGCCTTAAAAGATTCTGAGGGGAATATCTTTGAGCAAACACCTGATGACATGCATCATCGCTTGGCGAGTGAGATTGCCCGGGTTGAAAAAAAGTACCCGGATCCGATGTCACAACAGGAGGTTTTTAATCTGATTAAAAATTTCCAGTACCTGGTGCCGCAAGGGGGGCCAATGACCGGTATTGGAAATCCATATCAAATTGCCTCGTTATCAAATTGCTTCGTGATTGGTAACCCCGGTGAATCAGATTCCTACGGCGGTATCATGAAAATTGATCAGGAGCAGGTGCAGCTGATGAAACGGCGTGGTGGTGTTGGTCACGATTTGTCCCATGTGCGTCCGCGAGGTTCTGCGGTTAAAAACTCGGCGCTGACTTCAACCGGTATCGTGCCATTTATGGAACGTTATTCTAATTCAACCCGGGAAGTGGCACAGGATGGCCGTCGCGGTGCTTTGATGTTATCAGTGTCCATTAACCACCCGGATGCCGAAGACTTTATTGATGCCAAGATGGAACAGGGTAAAGTCACCGGTGCCAATGTCTCTGTCCGAATCGATGATGGTTTTATGCAGGCGGTGAGTGACGGTGAGAACTATGTGCAGAAATATCCGATATTCAGTGAAAACCCTAAATTTACCCACACCATAGAAGCCCGTAAACTGTGGAAAAAGATAATTCACAATGCCTGGCAATCAGCCGAACCCGGTATTTTGTTCTGGGACACCATTTCACGCGAATCGGTGCCTGATTGTTATGCCGATTTGGGCTATAAGACAGTTTCAACCAATCCTTGTGGCGAAATCCCCTTATGTCCCTATGATTCATGTCGTTTACTGGCCATTAACTTATATTCTTATGTTAACAACCCATTTACGGACAAAGCCGAATTTGATCAGGCCTTGTTCACTGATCATGTGGCAAAAGCGCAACGGTTAATGGATGATATCATTGATTTGGAACTGGAAAAAATTGATGCCATTCTCGAGAAAATTGATGCCGACCCGGAAAGTGAGGAAGTTAAACACATTGAAAAAAACTTGTGGTTAAACATCAAGAAAAAAGCAGAAGAGGGTCGCCGTACCGGTATTGGCATCACGGCTGAAGGCGATATGTTGGCTGCTTTAGGCATTCGTTATGGTAGTCAGGAAGGTAACGAATTTTCTGAAGAAATTCATAAAATGATTGCCGTTGAAACCTATCGTTCCTCGGTTCACATGGCCAAGGAGCGGGGTGCTTTTGCCATTTATGACAGTGAACGTGAAAAGGATAACCCTTTCATACAACGTCTGAAAGAAGCCGATGCCTCTTTGTACGAAGAAATGGTCAAATATGGTCGTCGTAATATTGCCTTATTAACCATTGCCCCCACCGGCACCACAAGCCTTATGACCCAGACAACGTCAGGCATTGAACCGGTCTTCTTACCGGTCTATAAACGCCGTCGCAAGGTCAACCCCAACGACAAAGATGCGCGGGTTGATTTTGTTGATGAGGTGGGTGATTCCTGGGAAGAGTACACGGTCTTTCACCACCGCTTTAAAGAGTGGATGAAAGTCCAGGGTCATGACACAGATAAAAATTACAGCGAAAAAGAAATCAATGCGTTGGTTAAAGAGTCGCCTTATTACAAAGCCACCTCAAATGATGTGGATTGGTTGAGTAAGGTGAAAATGCAGGGCGCAGTGCAAAAATGGGTCGATCACAGCATCAGTGTAACCATCAATTTACCCCAAGACGTCAGTGAAAAACTGGTGGGTGATTTGTACATGGAAGCCTGGCAAGCCGGTTGTAAAGGCGTGACGGTTTATCGTGACGGTTCACGTTCAGGGGTTTTGATTTCGAATGAAGAAAAAGCCGAAGAACTGGTGCCATTCCCGACCAAACGGCCTAAAACCTTAGAAGCTGAAGTGGTTCGTTTTCATAACAACAAAGAAAAATGGATTGCTTTTGTGGGTACCATTAAAGGCAAACCTTATGAAATTTTCACCGGTTTAGCTGATGACGAAGACGGTATTTTCTTGCCCAGAACCGTGGAATCTGGCCATATTATCAAAAGTCGATTGGAAGACGGCAGTTCCCGTTATGATTTTCAGTTCACCAACAAACGGGGCTATAAAACCACCATTGAAGGGCTGTCTCACAAGTTTAATCCGGAATACTGGAATTATGCGAAGTTGATTTCCAGTACCCTCCGACATGGTATGCCCATAGAGAAAGTGGTGGAACTCATTAACACCTTGCAGCTGGACAGTGAGTCGATTAACACCTGGAAGAATGGTGTGAACCGGGCGCTGAAACGCTATATTGCCGATGGTACTGAAGTGGAGAAAGGCAGTTGCGAAAATTGCCAGTCCACTGAATTGATTTATCAGGAAGGCTGTTTAACCTGTAAAAGCTGTGGATCATCCAAATGTGGATAAGACAGTAAAAGGTTATTTTGAAACTGAAAAGCACCCGTTTCCGGGTGCTTTTTTTATGGTATCAGAGCTGATGACTGTTGATGATTTTAACACCATCTGCCAGTAACTGCTGTCTGAGCGTTTTAAAATTTTCAGCATCAATGGCGCGGGTGGCGTCTTCAATGAGAACACAGTCAAAACCGGCTTTGAGCGCATCTTTAATCGAAAAATAGACACAAAAATCAGCCGCTAACCCGACAAAATAGAGTGTTTCTGCCTTAATATCCTGTAAATATCCGGTCAGGCCGGTGGACTGGAGGTGGCCATTGTCATAAAAGGCGCTGTAACTGTCGATGTCCGGATTCATGCCTTTGCGAAAAATGGCGGCTATTTTTTTAATGTTTAAATCCGGATGAAATTCAGCCCCTTTGGTTCCCTGGACACAATGAGCCGGCCACAGGATTTGGGGCAAACCATTCAATTCAATTTCATCAAATTCTTTATGTTCTAAGTGGTTGCGGGCAAAACTTAAATGCTCCGGCGGATGCCAGTCCTGACTGGCAACCACCCAATCGAACTGATTTTGGATGCCATTAATAATCGGCACAATATCATCGCCTTCGCTGACAGCCAGGCTACCACCGGGCATAAAGTCATTTTGAACATCGATAAGTATAAGTGTCTTCATGGTAAACTCCTGAGTGATTGGGCCAGTTCATCGCGTTGATTTTTTAATGCCGGGCTGATACCGACTTTATATTGGTGCGGATTATCAAACCGGCGATAATCCATGGGCAATAAAGCCATTTGCGATTGGACATGTCGTGCTATTTCAGTCAGCGTCGGCGCGTTATCACACCGTTGACCATCGCGCATGACCACCTTGAGTAAAGGTTTGGCGGTTAATGTGCTGAGATCCATGGATTTAAAGGGTTCATAAGGATGTAACATGGTGCTTGGCGTGGCTTCATCATGTAAAGTGATGACATCAGCACCGATAAAATGCCCCTGACTGTCGGTCATTCGATAGACCTGCTTGTGACCGGGAAGGGTCATTTTCTGAATATTCTCTGACAATTTGATTCGTGGCCGGTCGTTAAAATAGGCCAGTTTATAAACACCATCCAAAGCGCCATCGGGACGTCCAATCACCAGGCTGGTGCCCACCCCGAAAATATCAATGGGTGCCTGCTGTTCCTTGAGGCTTTTAATAACGTGTTCATCGAGTTGGTTGGAGGCGGCGATTTTGACAGAGTCTAAACCGGCCTGATCCAGCATTTTCCGCGATTGTTTGGATAAATATGCCAGATCACCACTGTCTAAACGGATGGCTTTCAGTTGCTGGCCCTGTTGTGCCATCTCCTGCCCCACTGTGATGGCATTGGGAACACCGCTTTTTAAGGTGTCATAACTGTCCACCAATAACACCGTGTTCTCAGGCTGGTCTTTGGCAAAGGCCCGAAATGCACTGAGTTCATTGTCATGGCTTTGTACAAAAGAATGGGCCATGGTGCCGGACACCGGCAGGCCAAAATCCTGTCCGGCCTTGACATGGCTGGTGCCATCAAAACCACCCAGGATGGCCCCACGACTGGCATAATAGCCGCCCGCTCCCTGGGCGCGACGTAAGCCAAAATCTAACAGGGTGGCGTCACCGGCCACAGAACGTATCCGGGCGGCTTTGGTGGCAATCAGACTTTGAAAATTAAGGGTATTAAGCAACACCGTTTCAATCAGTTGGGCTTCAATTAAATTGGCTTTGACCGTGACTGCCGGGGCATTGGGGAACACCAAATCACCTTCCCGGCAACTTTCAATCGTTCCGGAAAAGCGAAAATCCGCTAAATAAGCCAAAAAATCGGCTTGAAAGCCTTGCTCGGCTAAAAATGTCAGATCTTGTTCGCTAAAGTGTAAGTTCTCAAGAATAGCCAGCAAAGTGTGTAAGCCGGCAAATACGGTATAACCGCCCTGATACGGGTTTTTACGAAAAAAATAATCAAACACCGCCGTCTGGTTATGCTGTTCATGAAAATAGACTTGCGCCATACTTATTTGGTACAGGTCTGTGTAATTGCCGGTGATGTTTAACATAATGAATATTCTAACAAGTGGGTCGCCTCAGTTGCATCTACGATTAGCTTAATCAGCGACGATAATATGTTGGTCCGACAATAATTGCTGTAACAGATCCTGCTCGTTGTGTAATTGCTGTCGGGTGAAGGTGAGCTGATCACAGAGATGTTCAGCAAAAGTCAGTGAACAGTCATATTGCTCGCCGTTAATGTATAAATGGGCTTGTTGTTCATCGAGGGCGTAATAAGCAAAGTTATCAGCCGGATTTTTCTGCAATTTATCGCTGCTGTTGTGACCCGAGAAGTCCGGGATCGCATCCAACAGGCGATAGCCGCTGATAAACTGACCGAAAATATCGGCCAGTTCTGTGTTCGTTAAATGCCGAAGTCGTTCAATCTGTTGCCTCAAGTGCTTTATTTCATGTTCGGTGATGGCCGCTGTGGCCTTTTTTTCCCGACCGGCATCTTTAAAGCGAGCCGATTCCGGTAATCGTTGCGCCACATAATCAGCCACCGCGGTGACTAATTCAGCATCAGAAGGTGCCCGTAAGCCTATCGATAGCGTTAAACAGTCATCATCCAGAGAAATGCCATGATGAGCAATCTGCGGTGGTAAATACAGGACATCGCCGGGTGATAATGTTTTGCAATGCTGTGGTTGATAACCATCAATGACTGCCAGATCACTGTCTTCTACCTGCTGAAAATGTTCAAGCGGCTGGTCATCAAAAGACCATTGCCGCTGGCCTTTGACCTGCACTAAAAACACATCATATTGGTCAATATGGGCACCCACGGAAGCGCCTTTGGGGGCATAGGAGAGCATCAGGTCATCAAATCGCCAGGCTTTAATAAACGGTAAGGCCGATAAAATGGCTAAGGATTGCGGACACCATTTTTCAATATCAGACACCAGCAGGGTGGGCTGATGCCCGGAGACAGTCGGCCAGGCATCGGGTTGGTCATATATCGCCCGGTAACGCTGACCGTCCTCACTATAGATAATGCGTGACTGGACGCCGTCCCGGTTGGCCAGTTCGAACAACTGCTGACGATCCGGAACAGTCTCTGTGGGCAGGTCTGTTTGCCGGAATAAATAAGGCCGTTGTTGCCAGTAATCCGCTAAAAAAGTGTCAGCTTGAATAGCCTGACCATTAAATATGTTTGGCTTGATGTTCGGCATGGCCTAGGTAAGTGGCCGGCGCCAGTGCCAGCAGTTGTTGTTTGGCCTCATCGGGTAAGTCCAGGTTTTGGATAAAGGCCTTAATGGTGGACTCGTCGATGGTCTGTCCGCGGGTCAGTTCTTTCAGCTTTTCATAGGGATTATCAATGCCATAACGACGCATGACTGTTTGGATGGGTTCAGCCAATAAAGCCCAGTTGGCGTCTAAATCGGCCTGTAAAACAGCCCGGTTTAAATTCAGTTTGCTTAAACCCTTGGCCAAAGAACGATAAGCGATGAGTCCATGACCGTAAGCGGTGCCCATTGAACGTAATACCGTGGAATCGGTGAGATCCCGTTGCCATCTTGAAACCGGTAATTTTTCAGCCAGATGGGCCAGTAGGGCATTGGCTAGACCCAAATTGCCTTCAGCATTTTCAAAGTCGATGGGATTGACTTTATGGGGCATGGTGGAGGAACCCACTTCACCGGCTTTGGTTTTTTGTCCGAAATAGTTATTGGAAATATAGCCCCAAATATCACGGCATAAATCCAATAATATGGTGTTAATACGAATCATGACATGGCTGATTTCAGCGATGTAATCATGGGGTTCGATTTGGGTGGTATACGGATGATAGTGTAATTCAAGATCGGCTATAAAAGATTCCGCCAAAGCCGGCCAGTCTACGTCAGGATAAGCGCACATATGGGCATTAAAGTTACCCACGGCGCCATTGATTTTGCCGTAAATGGTGATTGCATTCAGTTGCGTTAACTGCTGCTCTAATCGAAACACCACGTTGGCCAGCTCTTTACCCATGGTGGTGGGTGTGGCCGGTTGGCCATGGGTTTTGGCCATCATGGCTTCACCGGCATACTGATGGGCCATGGCCCGTAAATGCGCCACCAGTTTATTAATTTCAGGTGCAATAAGCTGTTCTCTGGCTTGATGTGTGATTAAGCCGTAGGCCAGATTGTTGATGTCTTCTGAAGTACAGGCAAAATGGACAAATTCCAGATATTCGGCCATGCCGTCCATTTTTTGCATGTGGTTTTTAATGTAATACTCCACCGCTTTAACATCATGGTTGGTGGTGGCTTCAATGTCTTTCACCTGTTGCGCCTGTTCCGGTGTGAAGTTTTCATGCAGTGCCATGAGTTGTTGTTTTTGTTGGGCGTTAAAAGCCGGTAATTCTTTAATTTCCGGGGTTTCACTGAGTCGAATTAACCAGGATAATTCAACCAACAACCTGTTTTTTATCAGGCCATATTCACTGAAGTAGGGGGATAATTCTACGGTTTTTGCATGGTAGCGGCCGTCAACGGCGGAAACGGCGGTAAGGGCAGATAAAGACATGAATTTACAGGCACTAAAAAAGGGCCTTTATTATACGGTTTCACATGCTTTAACTCAATTAATGACCAGACAATATAAGAGTTGCTTTAATTATAAGTTCATGCTAATATTATATTAATTAACTGACTGTAAGGTGATGTATGACACATGTGGTTGTATTGGGTGCCGGTATTGGTGGTATTCCCATGGCATTAGAAATAAAAGAACTACTGGGAAAAGAGTCCAAAGTAACCGTCATCAACGATAAAGAGTGGTTTGAATTTACCCCTTCTAATCCATGGGTGGCTGTTAATTGGCGAAAACAGGAACAAGTCAAGGTGGATTTACCGCCCATGTTTAAGAAAAGGGATATTGATTTTATTTCGGTGGCAGCCAAAAAAATTAAACCCGATGATAATCAAGTGCTGCTTATGGACGATCAAGTGATTGATTATGATTATCTGGTGATTGCCACCGGTCCGAAACTGGATTTTGCGGCCATAAAGGGGCTGGGGCCCGCCGCTCACACCGATTCAGTGTGTACCACCGGACATGCAGCCACGGCCGGTGCCAAGTGGGAAGAATTTGTGGCTAATCCGGGACCGATTGTGGTGGGTGCCGTGCAAGGCGCTTCCTGTTATGGTCCGGCTTATGAATACGCCCTTATTTTGGACACCGAATTACGCAAGCGAAAAATTCGTGACCAGGTGCCCATGACATTCATCACCGCCGAACCCTACATTGGTCATTTAGGTCTGGATGGTGTCGGTGACACTAAAAGCCTGTTGGAATCCAAATTACGCGATGCCAATATTAACTGGGTGACCAATTGCCAGGTGGATGAAATCACTGAAAACGAAATCCATGTCACCGAATTAAGCCTGAATCAAGATCCCATTAAACATGATCCGATTGCCTTTAAACATGCCATGTTGTTGCCCGCTTTTGCCGGGATTGATGCGGTTCAGGGCGTTGAGGGTCTGGTTAACCCCAAAGGTTTTATTTTGACCGATGAGTACCAGCAAAACCCAACGTATAAAAATGTTTTCGGCGTCGGCGTTTGTGTGGCGATACCGCCGATTGGTAAAACCGCAGTACCTGTTGGCGTTCCCAAAACAGGTTATATGATTGAATCGATGGTGACGGCCACAGCCCATAATATTCAGGCGATGACTGAAGGCAAAGAGCCGGATGCTAAACCCACATTGAATGCCTTGTGTCTGGCTGATTTTGGTGATGGTGGTGTCGCCTTTGTGGCGAAACCCCAAATGCCGCCACGTAACTTAAACTGGTCCGGCAGCGGTCGCTGGGTTCATTGGGCCAAAATAGCTTTTGAAAAATACTTTATGCGTAAGGTTCGCAAAGGCAAGACCGAACCTGTTTATGAAAAGTATGTGATGAAAGCCATGGGGCTGGTGCATTTGAAAAAGAAATAAACAGTCAATATCACGGGTAAAACGCCCGTGATATTGATTTAGCTTGTTACTTTTTGGGCTGGCGTTTTAAATAATCTTCGGCCGCGGCCAGTAAAATGCTTGGTGCTAAGCGAATTTTATAATTCGGATTGGTGTACTGAAATTGAATAACGCCATCCTGTCCCACTAAATAAGTTGAAGGGGCCGGCAGTAAATGGTGAGTGTGGCCGGACGCTTGTTCTAAATTGAGTCCCCATTCCAGGTATTTTTGATAGGTCTCATCATCGACTTTAAAAGCAATACCAAAGGCTTTTGAGACCGACATATCTGCATCAGATAATAACTGATAGTCTATGCTGTCACGCAATTCATTGTCTTTCAACGTGCTGATGAGATTTTCAGGCTTATCGGCACTGATAAAATAAACATCAAAACCCATGGCCACTAATTTTTTCTCGGCTTGACGCATTTCGCCTAAATGGGCGTTGCAATAAGGACACCAGCCACCACGGTAAAAAGACAAGACAAACGGTTTGCTTAAGCTGTCGGCAGAAAACTGAAGTGCTTCGCCTTGCGGATTTTTCGCGGTGAATTCAGGTATTTGCATACCCGGTAACAGAGGTTTAACGGCATCTGCTGAGTCGTAATAATTATTGGCATAAACGGCTGAACTGACTAAGCATAGCATGAGTAAATAGATCTTCTTCATAATCATTTAAGGGTTAAAAAGAACAGTTTAACATGGGGGCTATGCTTGAATTATGAACAAACCAGCTTTTCTTTGTGTTCACTTAACTTGAGCTTTATGGGATGGGCTTTATAATGACTGTTTTTTGCCGAGTGATATCAATATGAAAATAAGCAGTGAATTTGACGGGGGTCGTATCGAAGTTCTGGCCTGTGACCAGGCCGATGATATTCAGGTCAATATTGACAAGGATTCTAACGCCGATTTTCGCCAGTGGTTTTACTTTCGCCTTCATGGTGTTAAAGATAAAGATTGCGTGGTTAAATTTATGAATGCCGCCGAATGTTCCTATAAAGAAGGCTGGCAAGACTATGACGTCTGTGCTTCCACTGATCGCCAGGAATGGTTTCGTTTGCCTACCGAGTTTGACGGTCAAACCATGCAAGTGGAATTTAACACCGACACCGATGACATCTATCTGGCCTATTTTGCGCCGTATACCTTTGATCGGCATCTGAATTTATTGGCTTTTGCCCAGCATTCGCACCTCACCGAAGTCATTAACCTCGGTGAAACCGTCGATGGCCGTGATTTTGATATGCTCAAGATTGAGGAGCCCGACAGTGATGAAGAGAAACTCAATGTATGGGTCACCGCCCGCCAACATCCGGGAGAAACCATGGCCGAATGGTTTATGGAAGGCTTTATTGAGTCCTTACTGGATGCCGATAACAGCACCTCACGGGCCTTACTGCAAGAATGTCGTTTTTTCCTGGTGCCGAATATGAACCCTGACGGTTCCTATCGCGGTAATTTACGCACCAATGCGGCCGGTGCCAATTTAAACCGGGAATGGTCTGATCCGACCATGGAGAAAAGCCCGGAAGTTTATCTTGTGCGCCAGAAAATGCACAAAGAAGGCGTGGATTTGTTTCTGGATGCCCACGGTGATGAAGCACTCCCGTACAATTTTGTGGCCGGCTGTGAAGGCAACCCGAATTACGATGAGCGTTTAAAAAATCTTGAAGAAGTCTTTAAAGCCGCCTACTTTACCGCAACATCTGAGTTTCAGGACGAGTTTAAATATGATCTCGATCCACCGGGTGAGGGTGATTTACGCTTAGCCACCAACTACGTGGGACAAACCTTCTCGTGTCTGGCTTATACCCTGGAAATGCCCTTTAAAGACAACCACGATTGGCCCGATGAAGCCTATGGCTGGTCACCGGAACGTTGTAAAAAACTCGGTGAAGATACCCTGATAGCCATGCTCAATACCATCCCGGCAATTAAAGCCAACCCTAAGGCATCTTCATGAACAGCCAATCCGCGTATAAACGCAAGCTGGTCACGTTGATGTGGGTCATTGCAGCGGCCTTATTGGTCGCTTGCACACCGGGTTATCAGGAAACACAAGTGACTGATGCACATACCTCGCAGAATGCACTGGACTGGGCCGGTGTTTATGCCGGTACAGTACCTTGTGCCTCCTGTCCCGGCATTAAAATCCGCCTTGTTCTTCACAGTGAAGGACATTACAGCAAAGAAACCCATTACCTGGATAAGCCTGGTGTTTTCACTGAACAAGGTCAGATTCAATGGGATGACCCAGGTCGGAACATCAGCCTCATCAGTGATAATGAAGAAGCTGAAACCAGCCATTATTGGGTGGTGGAAAATGCCGTGGTACAGTTAGACCAAAAACAACAAAAGATTACCGGCGATCTCGCCGATCACTATCGGTTGGAGAAAGTTCGAATGCAATTAAATGAACAAACCTGGCAATTAACCTCAATAAGCAATGAGAAAATAACCGACAAGCTGAGCCAGCGGGTGAATATCAGGTTTGACGAAGAAGGTAAAGTTTCAGGCCAAGCACCCTGTAATCGTTATTTTGCCACCTGGCAAAAAAACGACCGGCAACTCAGCATCGAAAAAGTCGGCGCCACCAAAATGGCCTGCCCATTTTTAAAAGAAGAACAGTCTTTTTTCGCCCAGTTAGCCAACGTCGATAACTACGAAATTAAGCAAACAATTTTATTGTTAAAACAAGGCGATGAGATTCTATTGTCTTTTAAAGCGGCTTTAGAACCCAAACAAACAAAGGATTAAAACAGCAAAAATGCACTATTATCCGGCTATATCGATGTTTAATCGCTATTAATGCAATTTAAACTCGAATATGCCGGATAAAAACGCAAAAAAACATAGCAAAGTGGGGTTTTACAGTCGAAAAAGCCCTAAATAAGTGCCAAAAAGGTGATTTCAGCCCTAAATTTGGATTAAGATGCATGTTTAATAAATTGTTAACCCATATGAGCGATCCAGAAGATATAGAAATCTACATTGAAGGGAGCGAAACAGAACAGGTAGTTTCATTCCTAAGTAATGAGATCGGCATTTTGTCTTACGATTCAGAAATTGATGAAAGACATGTACTTTATATCTGTGGTGACGCAAAGGTTCTCATTAACACCGGAATACAAGACGGTTACATGTCAATCTATTTAAAGGGCATAAAAAAATGGAAGTCCGATATTGAATTTGCGAGGTGTATCGTAAATTCGCTTGGGGTTAAAGTAAGGTGTGATCCAGGTAGTGAATATTCTGGTGTGTCGCCCTATTCAGACCTGTTTGTTGAAATAACTCGGCAGGGGGAGGGTCTCGTTGAGTGGGGTTAACAAGGCCATCAATTTGACAGCTTTTCCGTTACGCCTTTTGTGCTTTAAAATAGCACAAAAGTCTCCACTCCAAAACTGCAAATTATGGCAGCGTTATGCAACAAGGACATCATGAATTCTACTAACGAGGATATTACTAAGCATTACAAAGAATTCTTTGAAGGCCATGATTTCGAAATGTTGTCTTGGGAGCTTGGTCCAATTAAGGAAGTTGTGCCCGGCTTTCAGGTGATAAGGTTTGCTCCTGGACCCAAAATTAATATGTGGGTTTATTGCTCTGTTGGTGCATCAGAAATCGAGCACAGTGATTCGGGTCTTCATGAGTTTGTAGTTGTGTCACCCGTCGAGTCAAATCGCTTAGTTGAGATGCTGGCAATGGTTACTTACTACCATTCGAATCATAATCTGGGCTTTGGTCATACCTTACCAATTGGCGAGCCTTGGCTTGAGGGGTCTAGCTGCGAAAATTGGCTAATTTCACTGCCTTATCCGTTCGGCGAAGCACTGGAGATATTGCCACTGAATAACATTCATGCTCACGTTGCTTGGTTACTCCCAATCACCAATGCCGAACGTGATTTTAAGGTACAGTATGACCTAGAAGCTCTTGAGCAAAAGTTTGATGATGCAGAGCTAGAGTATTGGGAAATACAGCGAGATTCGGTGGTGTAAATGCATAACAAACGCATCAAAGACGACGCTCGTACCTCGCGCGCTTTATGCGGGCGTTACCGGAGACGCTTTCGCGCCTCCGGTAACAAGCCATGCTGAATGCATTCTGATTGTCCGCATCCGCAAGCGCTCCGTGAAGTCCTGAACCAGCAGCTAATTGTTGAGCAGAGCCCACCCTTTTAAATTAATCCCATCAGGTTATTTTGTTGTTTTAAATTAGTTATTTTAATCCAACAAATCTTATTATTGCGTGCATTATCGGGAAGGCAGTCTTACCCTGATGCCACATTTGTGAGCATGAACGAAGGCGGCAATTCAATGGATAGCGTGAAGGCACCCAGTACATCACGAATTTACGCTCATTCACGATACAAGTCAATTTCATATAATTTTTATCTTTATTTCAGGTATAAATATTTGTTCTATCTCATAATTTATTTATGAATCTTTTCCACAGCTAACAAGCTTGTCAATGGTTCGTCAGGTATTTTGATTTCTATCTATGAGGTGTTACATGAAAAAAATTATTGTATTAATTTTAATGTTGAGCAATGGTCTGTATTTCACAGGAGTAACTTATGCACAATTTCCATCGTATTCGACAATTGATGATCTAAGTGAAAGTCAAGCCTTTGCTATTAACGGAACAGCTGACAGTGGAGCCTTTGGATTAGGTGCAAGTGGCATCGGTGATTTCAATAACGATGGCCTGGATGACATCATCATTGCAGCCAGAACTTCCGATCCTAATGGGGATGCTTCTGGTGCTTGTTATGTTGTTTATGGTAGTGATGGCATCTTACCATCGAATTTTGACATTTCTCAATTGAATGGTACCAATGGTTTTGCTATCAATGGAGTAAGTGAAAATGACTTAACTTGTGTCGCGGTCAGTTCTGCCGGAGACGTTAACAATGATGGTATTGATGATATTTTAATTGGTGCCAGAGGCGCTAATCCAGACAGTACCATAGCGAAAGGTGCAGCCTATGTAATTTACGGTACTGAGAATTCAATGCCCTCAATTTTTGAACTATCATCGCTCAATGGTATAAACGGTTTCAGAATGGTAGGAGAGGCAGCCGGTGATTGGTTTGGCAGTGATGTTAGTCATATCGGAGATGTTAACAACGATTTGATTGATGACATTATGATTGGTGCTCTCACAGCAGATAATAATGGTTCAAGTTCTGGCGCTGTTTATGTGGTGTTTGGTCGATCTGCGTTCCCAGGTTCAATTGACATTGGAGCCTTAGACGGCACGGATGGTTTCATGTTTAATGCCCCATCAGCTGGTATACGTCTTGGAGCTGTCAGCTCTGCCGGCGATTTTAATCATGATGGAATCAATGATATGTTAATGGGCGCATATTATGCCAGCCCGAATGCAATCTCATTTGCTGGTGAGGCTTATTTAGTATATGGTCAGGATACCATTGGAAGTGGTATTAATTTTCCTGCCACATTCGAGCTTTCATCTATAGACAGTAGTACTGGTATCGTTTTTCAGGGTAGTAACGAAAACGACAAATTCGGACAAACGTTAACTTATGCAGGCGATGTCAATCATGATGGGATTGATGATGTTGCTATCAATGCACCATCTGACGATACCAATGCTTCCGGATCGGGTGCGGTTTATGTCATTTATGGTACAGCCACGACCTATGACACACCCATTAATATTTATGATATTGATGGTAGTAATGGTTTTGTGATGTATGGTGAAAATGCCAATGATGGTGCCGGTTCTGAACTGGCGTTTGGGGGTGATTTTAATGGAGATGGTAAAGATGATTTGATTATGGGGGCACCAGATGCCGATACGCCAGGCACCAATTATGGTTCAGTGTATTTCTTATATGGCTGGGATCTGCCTTTTCCAGCTGCGTTTGATATGGACAATCTAGACAACAGCAACGGGTTTATTCTTGAAGGCAATGACAACTGGGACAGAACTGGAAGTGCAGTTAGCAATGCTGGTGACTTTAATGGAGATGGTGTGAGTGATTTAGTCGTTGGTGTTAATGGTAATGATTTTAACGGCGCATCAGATGGGACTGTTTTTGTTGTTTTTGGCAGTACCGATGTGATTTTTAAAAATTCTTTTGACTGAAAGCTTTTTAAATAATCATGGACAGTCATGAGTTAAGGGTTGTCATACGATTCATGATGTTAAATTTCTACGTAAAATAACACCTAAAATTGAATGTTTATGGCTAAGTAAATTTAGTGAAGATTAATAATGAGTTGAAATTTTTTTATATGTGATTTTGTCTGATTCAAGCCGGGTGGCATGGCTTCACAAATGTGAAGTATAGAGAAAAGATTGTTGAATACAGTCTATTCTATGGCAGGTTTTAGGCGTAACACCAATGTCCATTTACGTTGAGTCTTTTAATTTATGCATAACGGCACAATGTAAACGCTTCTTGACTTATAAGCCCCTGCGGTTGGTTGCTGTGCAAAAACCGCACTTTACTTATAGCTATGCTGTGGTGTGTCCTGAGTACAAATTTGCTGACTTCTCGCTATGGTCATACAATTCTCCAAGTAAAAACACTATTTGGCCTCGTGGCCCCTACTTTTGGTGAAGCGTCAAAACTCAAAAATCTGTAGCAAATTTCTGCTTGCGTGTACGAAAATGACTATAATTAGGAGACTGTCCCTGATTGCTCCCTGATTGCTCAAGTTGAAATTTTAATAATACAACTAAATAAAATAATGATGAAAGAACTACTTGAAGAGTATGCTTTGATTGCTGAAATCATATCAGCCCTTGCTGTTATCATTTCTTTGATTTTTGTTGGAATACAAATTAGGGGTAATACAAAAGCAACACAAGCCTCAACTTTTCATGAGATTGCGGCCCTTGATATTCATTTACTGCTAAGTTTAGGTGCTTCAAAAGAATCAGCAAGAATAATTTCAACCTTCCGAGAAAATCCAGGCGCCTTAGACGAAGAAGAGCATAATCATGGTTTTCACTTATTTGCTGCGGAGATAAGACACGTTGAAAATCTATTTTTGCAGAATGAAAACAAAATGCTGAGTAAAAAAGATTGGGAATCTAGAAAATCATTAGTTGATGGGATGGTGCTAACGCCAGGTTTTGGCGCTCTGTTAGAAAGTCCGAATAAACAATTTTTCGACGGTTCTTTTATACAATACTCAGAACGTTTAAGAAAAAAGCACTTAATAAAAGATGGCGATTTTGAAAATAAAAACTCATAACAACAATGGCTTTAAGTAATTGCTTGTCTTCATCTATTTTTGAAAATCCATGCGGATTTTTAGTTTGGCGCTTACTTGTAAAGTAAGGTGCTAGCCCCACGAAATTAGTTATGGCTGAGAACGTAGGGATTTATTACCAGAAACCACGAAGCAATGATAAAATTTTTTAGAACCATTAGACAAAACCTGCTTATGGAAAACAAAATTGGAAGGTATTTGAAATATGCTTTAGGAGAAATAATACTTGTCGTGATTGGAATTCTAATCGCGCTGCAGATTAATAACTGGAATGAAGACAGAAAAAATAGGATTACTGAAACTGATTATTACTGCAGAATTTTAGATGACTTTGAACTCAATGATCAGTTAATTGATAAAAATTATGAGCTGACGACCAAAAGAATCACACTAACCAAAGAGCTTATAAAGGAATTAAACAACATACCAAATGACAGGAGTGTGATTCTGAATAAATTTGTTGCTGCTTTAAGACACGATGTTTCTGTACCCAGTAACATTACTTTTGAAGATTTAACATCTTCGGGTCAATTAAAACTGCTCACAGATATTAACTTAAAAAACAGATTGATTGAGTACAGTACATTTTTAAACAATACTTTAAATCTTCTGAAAGAAAACCGGAATGAAATAGTTAAACGATATACGGATTTTGATCTTATAACGGAATTAGGGTATCAAGATATTGAGTACATGAAAAAAGAGCTTGATGAAGAACATATTGCCTTCTTGCCAAACATTAATTGGACCAACGACCCTGCTCACCCGTATTTTATAAAATTTCAGGATAATCTTATCTTTATTTTGGGTATGCAAATTAGACAGAAGCAACATTTTTCTCTTTTAAAGCAAGAAATGCTAGAACCTATGGAGCTATTAAGAGGTAAAACGTGTATATAAGAAAGTTCATCAACGGATGCAAATCAATGTGTCATCCATCGTGGAGAATTAAGTGACTCGTAAACATATTTCAAGTGGCTCTGAATTTGAGAAAAAAATTGGCTACTCGCGCGCTGTTGTTGATGGTGATTATGTGTTTGTCTCCGGCACAACGGGTTATGATTACGAAACCATGTCAATTTCCGATGATTCCGTTGAGCAGGCTGAGCAGTGTTTTCAGAATATTGAAAAAGCCCTGATTCAGGCAGGCAGTTGTCTCGATAATATTGTCAGGATTCGTTATATTTTTACCGATAAAATTGACTTTGAGACTTGTTGGCCTGTCTTTCAAAAATACCTGTCTACTGCGCAACCTGCCGCCACCATGTTTGTTGCCGGGCTGTTGGATGAAGCTATGAAACTGGAGATAGAAGTCACAGCAAGGCTGAGAATACTTTAGGGAATAGTCTATTGAAACTAACTTGTCATTGTAAAAATATCGAAATTTATGTGGCACTACCGCAGCAGGTAACGCGTTGTAACTGTTCTGTTTGTCGTCGTTACCAAACGCTCTGGGCTTATTACAAACCTGATCAAGTAAAAATAGATATGGGTGCCTTGGGTGTGGGTAGGTATATTTGGGGAGACAAAGAGATCGAATTTGTACATTGTAAAAATTGTGGGTGCATCACACATTATCGAACGATCGCCGGTAAGTCAGACGTTAAAGTCGCTGTCAATTTTCGCATGGCACCGGTAGAGTTGGTCTCGGAAATTCCTGTGCGTGAATTTAATGGCCGGGACCTGTTGTGAAAAGTTATAACAAATTGTTGCTGCAGTTCAGACTGTGGCGTTGATCAGCGGAATCGTTAAATGGTGGGCAGAGCCCACCTTTGGATACTTTCACTCCATGCCGTTAATCCACACGGCTCAACACAAAGCCACCCAGATAGGCAAAGCGTCCGGTTCCGTCAGGGCTGACGGTGATGTGTAATTCGATTTGCGGGTTACCGGTTAATCCCTGGAAGGTGATGGTTTGGTTGGTGTTGTCTGACACTTCGAGGTCCTGGTGGCTGCCGTTGATGGTGTAGCGGGTTAAGCGGCCATTGCCGCCGTCATCACCGGTGCGGCTGGCAAACAGTTCCAAATCGTAGGTGCCGCCGGGTTCCAGGCCTGAAATCTGCAGCACGGCGGTTTCCAGCAAGGCGTCGGCGTGGCCATCAAATGAGCCCAGCCACATCGTGTCCGAGGATACCGATCCAGGGTAGCCTACGTCGTTGGCAGGTATTCCGTTTGGGTTGCTGCCATTAAAGCCATCAGTGATGGCGAGGTTGATGTTGGTGGCCACCCCCAAATCATCCAATAGTGTGCTGGTCGATCCGTTGGGGTTTGTGAGGTTGTTCCAGGGTGAAGGGGTTAAGCTTGCGGTATCGCCCAAATCTACCATCAGGCTGCGACCGACTTCAAAAGCGCTGGGTACAACCACCTGGTCGTTTCTGTGTGATAGAAACCATTGGAAGATGTCATGGCCTTCTGAGTTGGGGTCAGTTAAATCATAAGTGCGTGTCCAGGAGTCATGACCGACACCCGGATAAATCACCATGCTGGTGTCAACGGGGGGTGGGTTGTTGCAGGCTAAAAGGTTGTTGATGGGATTGATGGTGCCACTGGCAGCGACGGTGCTGTCGTTGTCACCATGGAAAGCCCAGATCGGCACTGTGTTTAAGGCGCAGCCGGCATTATTAAAGGCTGGATTGCCATTGCCTGCAATCGGCACCACAGCGGCAATTTGTGTATTGGTGTGGTTGCCCAAATAATTCCAACTGCCAATGGCACCGCAACTCAAGCCGGTGAGGTAAACGCGGCGCGGGTTGATGCGGTACTGTGTTTTAGCAAATTCAATGAAGTTGTGGATGCTGTTACTGCTGGTGCATCCGCCGTTGGCGTTTTGGGGTGACAGCGCCACAAAGGGCCGTGATTCATCCCACTTATTTTGATTGATCAGTTTAGGGACACCGTTGACCAATATATCATCCAATTGACTGTCACCATTACCGTTTTCACCCAGGCCATGGATGAAAACAATGAGCGGGTAGGACTGTTCACCACATTCATAGCCCTGTGGCAGGTATTCATAATAACCCTGATCGGCATTGGTACTGCCCAGGGGTCTGGCAGTGTGTCGATCAGCGGGTGTTCCGGTGGGCGCTGTCAACCAGGGCAAGTCATCCGTGGTTTCAAAGCCAAAACGGCTAATGACATCACAGGCCATCGTTTGGCCCAGGGCGAACAGTAAACTTAACGTTAGGGTGAGGCGTTTAATCATTTGTTATGTGTTTTTTTTATTTAAACATTATAGCCTTCACAAGTGGTGATTATGTGCTTTGTATCACATTGTTTAATGGTGGTAATCTTAATCTTTTTAATCCGGGCACGGTGCTGTTTAGCGGGCTGTCACTTGCTAAGCTATTGATCAGCAGAATCGTCAAATGGTGGGCAGAGCCCACCCTATGGAGCGCTGTCTATTAACGAAAATGATAGGCAGGTTAAATATACGTTCCCACGCCGGAGCATACAAACGAGTAAACGTGGATTTTATGAAAAAGATTGGTGGACTCCCTCCACCCGATGTGGCGAGAGCGATTTAAAGAGGATAGCTGGATTAAATAGGCGACTTTTATATAACCAACAAACTAAAGACCTGACATGAATTAAGACGATTCAATTTATGCCGATAATAAAAACAGCCTCAGTGTGAGGCTGTTTTTATGCAGTGGCTTACAAGCTGGATACTTCGTAGGTAATACGGGCACCGGCGAATATGATTTCCTGGCCATTGACCTGGGCATCGTCAATCTCGATATCAATAAAGTAATTTCGGTTAGCAAATGTTGTATGACTCAGGTTGTCCAGTAAGACTTCTCCAAAAGGCGAATTATTGGAGCTTAGGGTGGCTAGGTTGATGATGCCATTATTGGTTCCGAATGTGCGGTAACCGAAATTGGCAGTGATGCCGCCGTCTGATGAATTGTCACCGGCGATAACTTCGAATTTTGTGACCACCGCGGATTCGGGTAGATTGACACCGATATGAAATAACACAGACGAGCCATGGGTGGATCGATAACCATTTATGCCTAAATAATTTATGGTATCGTAGCTATAATCGCTGTTTTTCGGATTGAATGATTGATAACTTAGGTAAAGTTCTCTGGTTTGTGGTTTTCGGTCTATCTGGCCATCCGTGTTGACATTAAACAATAGATCACCACTGTTATCCCTGAGATCAAACACGCCATTCGGAGAGGCGGTATTAATACCAAGCTGGCCACTACTTGTTAAGCTTAAAACCTCCGTGTTGTCACTGACTTCTGTTTGAATATGAAACCGGGTGCCATTATCGCTTTGTTTTAAAACCCAATCGACATTACCGTTTAATCGGCGAAAGTGGATAAATGGGGTGCTGTTAACGCCATATAAACTTAATTCATCGCTGCCGTCACCGTGCATATGAAACAACCCGGTGGGCACATCGGTGCCAATACTTACTTTGCCACTGTTGTAACTGATGCCATCAGATGTGTCTGACCATTGTGAGGTACCAGCCGAAGTGGACACCCAATCGCTACCATTAAATTGAATTATGTCACCGTTGCTGGCGCCGTTGGCGGCTAATTTATCGAAGGTGATGTCATGGTCTTTAATGTTAAAATTGGTGACGGCTTGTGAAGCTATTTTAGATGAGGTGACACTGCTGTTTTGTAAAGCGGATGCATCGATGCCGTTGTACATCACAGATTGCGCCACCAATGCAATGGGCACAGCGTTGATCGGGGTTCTGGGTTCAAGAACGACATCACCTTGTCCGAAGGGGTCAACAAGAACGATTTCAAGCCAAATTTGTTCCGTACTAAAGGCATCCTGACCAAAATCGAGTGCTGTATTGATTAAGCCATCCTCTATGGTTATCGTTTGACTGTCGAAACCAACCGGAGAACCATTCATGCCACCCGAGGGAAATTCATCATTATAAAGGTAAAAGATAACATCAAACTGGCCGTTTGCCGGCGAGCCGTCTAAAATCACTTCAGCCTGAAAATTAAACGACTGTGATAAAAGACAACACCCTGAGGGGTTAACATTGTTGGCTGTTATTGCCGTGCTCATTATCAGCAAGATGAATAAAATCAAGGTGGTTTTATGTTGATATAATGTTGGCATCATTTACTCCTGTTCTAAACTGTTGATAAAAATTAAGTCCGTGTTGGGTTTTATAAAACCCGTATTAATCTGAATGATTTCAGTGGTATCATTCATGCGGCCTGTCACCGGTTCTGCGACTGAAACTGTTATGCGAAAACCGCCGCCACTCGAATGGCTGCTGCCACTGGATATAAAGGCGTGCTTTAAAAGGTTTGCTTGACCGCTTGTTAAATCTGAATGATTCAACGCCATAGGTGCTTCGCCACCAGCCCAGGTGTTGAAAGTTAAAAATAGGAGCATATAAAACAGCTTTGTTTTCATGGTTAAATGTCCTGTGATGAAAACAATTAATATAAGTAATATCAGTATTTTAGGGTACTGAATAATACTGAAAATACCTGCCAAATTCTGACTAATAGCTTGTTTTACATTGTTGTGCTTTTATTTTGTCTGTCGGTGAAGTAAAACATTGAAAGGCGTTGAACAGCTTGCCGTTGCATTCAGATTATCTTCTTGTGGCAACAACTTTCAAACGATATAATCATTAATGTTTCTTAAACTCACTTACGATTGGATCATGCAGACTGAGCTTGGCGGTTATCAAATTGATACAACACATCAGAAAGTGCTTAAAAATGGTCAGCCGGTCAAATGGGGTGATAAAGCCAATCGATTGTTTATTTTATTGTTGCAGGCAGCGCCTCAAACCATCAGTAAGGAAAAGATATTCAATGAAGTTTGGAAAGGCCGAGTCGTTACTGAGAACACTTTATATAAGACCATTGGTCAAATACGTTCTGAATTAGAAAACAATGATCTGTCACTTGAATCTGTTTTCGGTGAGGGCTATCGTTTGATTGAAGATGCTTCGTTAAATGCCGGATCCAGTCACACCGTTTTCAAAACAAGCAAGCTTCAGAAATTGATTGCCATACTGTTTATCATCGTATTGTGTACCGGATTTGGGGTTTATTGGCATAAACAGAAGGAACAGTTACTAATCAGTAAAATGACTGAATTAGAAGGCGTGTTGGCTGTGGCAAAAAAGTCGTTCATGAGTCAGGCTGCACGCCGAAATGAACTTGGGGAATTGTTAAGTCAACGATTTGATTTGAATCAACAGGATTCATGGGAAAAACGATTTTTTCATTTTTATGATCAGATGAATGAACAAGAGCGCTTTTTGTGCCAACAAATCAGGGCTTACACAGATGGTCCGCTGTATACAAAAAATCGAGAAGCCCTGGCTATTTTAACGGCCAACCCGGAAATACAAGATCATATTGAGACGACGCAAGAATTAATGACACATTTGACCATCTGGTTGAATAAATACGAACGTGTTTTTAGCGACTCTGAAAAAATGTGTTTGTTGTATGTCGGGGTGGAAGATAATGCCCACTACCCCTCTGAATTTGATGGTCAACTATCTGACTGGTTACAAGCTCAAAAGCAGTGATTCATTGTATTAGAAACACTGCTTTTGTAAGTCATTCTTACGTATTATTTCATAAGTGGTCTCATTTTAATCACCCCTATCATGAGTCCAAAAAGTAGTAACAAGCCAAAATGATTTAAGCCGGGCACGGCTCTAGCCGTGGTCCCTGAACCACTTCCAGAAGATCCAACACTGAGACTGTCTATGCCAATTAAATTCCCATTGAATGGGGGCTGGCCCACATTTTCCACAAAATATACAAATGCCAATCGGCCGCCTCCATTGACAGGAACATTAAAAGCGGTCCATTCTTCAGGGTACGCACCGGTGTTTAATGGTTCATTGACGTAAAAAATGGGGGTGAAATCACCGAAGTCTTCAGCCATTCCTTTGCCCGGGTTACCGTCTACACAAGGGCCGGTGTTGGTGCCACCGGTTGGGCTGTGGACCACAACCAAACGATCGGCGCCGGTGGAATTGTTTGCTGTGCGGGTGTAAAAATTGAGTTGATCAACAAAGCCTATATCCGGAAGTACCAGCCAATCACAAAGTATATCCCCTCCGGTTTGTCCCACACCACCTAAGATATAGGAATTGGCGGGACCGTCATGTGCGGGGAAGAGTGATTCTACACCTTGACTCCAACTTAAATCGCCGGCAAAGTCCGAACGGTTATCAAACACCCACCCCGACATAGGCAACTGAATAATGTCTTCGAATGTTTCTTCAAATCCACCGGCTTTGGCCAGTTGAGTTAACAGTAAAATGCTGATAAATCCGATAAAAGCCGAATATTTTAATTTCATAGGTTGCTCACAATTTATAAAAAGGAAGTCAGACTGTAATGCATAAATGTCAAATTAATCTGTGAATAATGCTGAATAATTCTGCTAATTTATGGAGCTAGTTGGTTCAAGGAGCCGTCTTTTACAAAAACTAAAGTGATATTAATGGACTTACATTACTCAGCTTAGATGCTTAAAACCAGGCATGTGAACGGTTAGAAAGATAAGCTAATTTCCTGTTTGGCTTAAGGCTTGACATAATCCAGTGGATTCACCGGTTGGCCGTTTTTGCGGATTTCAAAATGCAGGTTGTCGACGTTGGTGCCGCTGGAGCCGAGATGGGCGATGACTTCACCGCGTTTAATGCTTTGGCCTTCTTTGACCAGGCGTTTTTTATTGTGGCCATAGGCGCTGAGGAAACTGTCATTGTGCTTGATAATAATGAGCTCGCCATAGCCTAATAAGCCGTCACCGCTGTAGACCACCACGCCGGCTTCGGCGGCTTTTACATCCTGGCCTTCTTTGCCACGGATTGAGATGCCTTTGCGGGCCGGGTTGCTGCCTAAAAAGGTGGTTCTGATTTTACCATCGGTGGGCCACAGCCAGTTTAATTCACCGGATTTGGGTAGGTTAACCACCGGTTTGGTTTTAGCCGGTTGTTTGCTGACGGTGACAGTGGTTTTTTTCGGGTCGTCTTTTTTGGGGGTTTGCTGACCTGTGGTTGTGTTCTTTTGGTTTGTGGTTGCGGGTTCTTTTTTGGCCGTAACCACGGGTTGGTGAACGATGGCACTGGTGGTTGTGCTTTTTGGGTTACGGGTTTTCGGGCGTTGTTGAGTCGCTTTGAGTTTAAGCCGTTGATTGGGGCGAATTAAATAGGGTGGTTTAATGTTGTTGATGGCAGCTAATTGGCGGTAATCGATGTTATAGCGAAAACCGATGGCGTACAGTGAATCCCCTTTTTTGACCCGGTAAACCTCAGGGACTATCGTTGATTGACGTTGTTGTGAAGATTTGGTTTTATGGGGACGGGTATTAATTTCATCGACTTTGGCCGGTGGCCTTGAGGCGCAGGCCGACAGCACAAGCAGAATGATGATTGGCCACCATAGTTTAGTCATTTAACGCTCCACACCTTCTAATAAAGGCACGAAAATGACAGCGCCGAGATCCTCAATCACCGGTCCGTTTCGCCCCGGGCTTATTTTCTGTAATGTTTGTTTCATTTTTCCGCCTACGGGGACAATCATGAAACCTTCGGGTGATAATTGTTGCAATAACTCCAGTGGTGGCTTCGGCGGGGCTGCAGTGATAATAATCACATCAAAAGGGGCTTCGGTTGGCCAGCCGAGAAAGCCATCGTCGGTTTTGCAGCGAATATTTCGATAGCCAAGATTAATAAATCTTCGGCGGGCAATTCGGGTTAATTTGTCGATTCGCTCAATACTGAATACCTCAGGAATCAAGCGACTCAGTACGGCCGCCTGGTAGCCTGAACCGGTGCCCAGTTCCAATACTTTTTTGGGTGCCGGATGATTCAGAACTTCTGCAGTCATGCGCGCAACGATATAGGGTTGTGAAATGGTTTGGGCAAATTTAATGGGTAAGGCGGTGTCTTCATAGGCACGATGGGCTAAGGCCTCATCAACAAACATATGTCGCGGTACTTCACTCATGGCTTCAAGCACCTGTTCATTGTCGATGCCTTTTTGACGCAAGCGATCAATCATGCGTTTTCGCGTGCGTTGTGAAGTCATACCGATACCGGGTGCATTCATAGTTCTTTAAGCCACCGGTTCAGTGAATCCATAAAATCATGCCGGGTCATGTCTATCTGTAAGGGGGTGACTGAAACATAACCATTTTTAACGGCATGAAAATCAGTGCCGTCACCGGCATCGGCTTCCGGGCCGGCCGGTCCAATCCAATACATGGTTGAACCGCGTGGGTCGGTGATGGGTAATGCATTTTCTGCTTTGTGACGATTACCTAATCGAGTGACTTTAAAACCCTTTATTTCATCTGCCGGTAAATTGGGGACATTGACATTTAAAATGGTGTCTCTCGGTAAAGGATTGTCTTCCAGGTGTTCTACCAGTTGACGTAAATAATGTGCCACGGCTTTATAGTCACGTTTTCGGTGGCTGTCTTTGCATGAATCCATCACAATCGATACAGCAATCGCCGGTAATCCCAGATAGCGACCCTCGATGGCAGCGGCAACAGTTCCTGAATAGAGAACATCGTCACCTAAATTAGCCGCGTCATTAATGCCTGAAATCACCATGTCAGGTTCATAATCCAGGACTCCGGTGACTGCCAGATGGACGCAATCGGTGGGTGTGCCGTGAACACTGTAAGCATCATCACCAATTTGATCGACACGAATGGGGCGGTCCAGGGTCAATGAATTACTGGCGCCCGAGCGATTGCGGTTGGGGGCAAAAATAACCACATCGCCCAGTTCTCTAAGCATGGCTGCCAGGGTGTTTATGCCACGGGCATTGATACCGTCATCATTACTGACTAAGAATTTCATGGCTTGTTTATTTGATCAAATCATCTATTATAATAACTTGCATGATAAATAAACAGTTTACGGAGGAAATCTCTGCGATATGGGGCAAGAATTAAATTTACGCGATGTGTTAGAACAGATCGAAGACAAGGCACAGGAGTCATCTACATTAACCATTGATGACCTTGTGTCACATTTTCAAACACGCGGATTCGGTCCTCTTATTATGTTCCCGGCATTGATTGCCGGTTTACCCACCGGTGCCATTCCGGGTGTGCCGAGTTTATGCGGTCTTTGTGTTGCCCTTATTTCCATACAAATGGTGTGGGGTAAAAAATATCCCTGGCTTCCGCAAAAATTAGCGGACATAAAAGTCAGTCAAGAAAAAATCAAGCAGGTTATCCCCAAAGCCCTGCCCTGGGCTGAAAAAGTTGACCGTATATTAAAACGGCGAATGACCGGATTAACCCATACAACAGCACAGAGGCTGACAGCTGTGATAACGACGCTTTTTGGCTTATCAATGATCCCACTGGAACTGGTGCCTTTAGCCGCCGCTGTTCCGGCATGGTCACTGGTGTTTCTGGCACTTGGTTTCAGTGGTCAGGATGGCCTGTTTATCTTGATGGGTTACGGTGTGGCGGTTTTCGGTGGTGCCCTTGTCCTGATACTTTAAAGCCGTATTATTTATTCGGATTTTTCTGTGCCGGTTTCTGATTGCTCGTCTTCCACCAGGAGACCCCGTGAAGAGGCCCGTTTGAGCCATTGTTCCCGGGCAAATTTCTGCATATTCTGGACCTGATCCACCTCATCCATAATCTCAAGACCCAGTAAGGTTTCAACCAAATCTTCCAAAGAGACCAAGCCACGGGTGTCACCGTATTCATCAACCACCAGGGCAATGTGTTGCCGTTCATTGAGTAAAGATTCCAGCAACATGGGCAAGCTGGTGTCTTCAATAACACACAATAAGTCACGTTTTAAGTCTTTCAGTTGTTTATTGTCATCTTTAGCCTGAGCCATCAGGACGTCATTTTTAAGCACAAAGGCGGTGATGTCATCAACGCTTTCGCTGTAAATAGGCAAGCGCGAGAAATTGGTCTCCATGACCTCTTCAAAAACATCTTCCACTCGCAGGCTTTCATCAAAACTAACAATCACCCGGCGCGGGGTCATGATGTCTTTGGCTTTTAAGCTGTTGAGTCGGAATAAATTGTCAATGATGCGTGATTCGTGTTCATTAATGTGCCCGGTACGCCGGCCCAGTCCGGCCATTGCCAGGAATTCATCACGGTTAAATATATGGTGCTTTTTACCTTTGGATATGAGCCGGGTAACTTGTTCTGACAGCCAGATAAAAGGATACAGGAGCTTAATTAAAACTGACACAAAATAGGCGGTGGCATTGGCCAATGATTGCCAATATACTGCGCCAATGGTTTTAGGGATGATTTCTGAAAAGAATAAAATCATCACCGTCATCACCGCTGAGAATAAACCAATCCAGGCACTGCCAAAAACATAGGTGGCTTTGGCGCCGGCGACGATGGCACCGACTGTATGGGCAATGGTATTTAACGTTAAAATCGCTGCCAGAGAACGGTCTATCTCAACAAAACGTAAACGGCGAATGCGTTGTGCCTTGGCCGGTTCCGCTTGATTCAGTTTTTCTATATAAGAAGGCGTAATACTTAATAATACAGCCTCAGCAATGGAGCACAGGAAAGAAAAGAACAGGGCGCCAAAGACGTAAACTAACAATAAAAACATACAGTGTTTAGAAAATAGTGTGGTTCTAAAATATAGGCTAAGTTCATTAATAACAATGCTTATTTATGCTTTGTTACGGTTATTGATACGAATATGACCAGAAGGTGAGTTTAGCACGACGTCCTTTCACCAAAACATCAGCGGGTTTATAATGGGCTTTTTTGTTGGTTAAAGCATGAATTCAAACCAGTTTCAGCTTGTTATTGATTATTTTAAAGGCTTACAAGACAGCATCTGCCGGGCGTTAAGTGCTGAAGATGGCGATCGGGCTTTTCGTGAGGATCAATGGCAACATGATAATGGCGGCGGCGGTCGTACCCGGGTACTCAATGGCCATGTGTTTGAACAGGCCGGTGTTAACTTTTCTCATGTCAAAGGTGAAAACCTACCGACTGCGGCCACAGAAAAACGGCCTCAAATGGCCGGCCAGGGATTTGAAGCTTCCGGTGTGTCACTGGTGGTGCACCCCGATAATCCGTTTATTCCCACCTCACATGCCAATGTGCGGGTGTTTCGGACGATACCTAAATCGCCGCAGGACAAAGACTTTTGGTGGTTTGGTGGCGGTTTTGATTTGACCCCTTATTATCCTTTTGATGCTGATATTAAACATTGGCATCAAGTCGCTTATGAAGCATGCCGGCCCTTTGGTAAAGAAGTCTATCCGCGTTTTAAGGCCTGGTGTGATGACTATTTTTATCTTAAACATCGGGACGAGACCCGGGGTGTGGGCGGTTTATTTTTTGATGATTTGAATGAATGGGGTTTTGAAAAAACTTTTGCTTTTATTCAGGCCATTGGACAGGCTTATACAAAGGCCTATATTCCGATTGTTCAAAAACATAAACACAGCAGCTTTGATGAAACTCACAAGCAGTTTCAGAAGTACCGGCGGGGTCGTTATGTGGAATTTAATTTAGTGTATGATCGGGGTACCTTGTTTGGTCTGCAGTCCGGTGGTCGCACGGAATCCATTTTGATGTCATTACCACCGGAAGTATCCTATCGCTATAATTACAAGCCCAAAGCTGGCAGTCAGGAAGCCAAACTTTATGATTATTTAAAACCGCGGGATTGGCTGAAATAATAAGCGTCGCTTATCAGGGTTCAGGACACTGGTAAGCATTAAATTCTGAAGCCGTTAAGCGAATCAGGGGATAGCCGCCGGTGCCATAATCCGGGTCAATTGCCTGATAGCTGACTTGTCCACCCTCGCAACCGAGTTCAAACTGAAGACTTCCCCAACGTTCTAAGACAATGTCATTGGGATTAAAGTCGGGGCCAAAAACGCCACCACGGGCGGTGAGTACATCTTCAAATTCAATCAAGGCCGTGTCCTCAGCCGGGTAACTTATTTGACCGCCACTGGAAACAAACCATTGTTTTTCTCCCTCAGGCGTAAAGCTGAACCACTGCATCACGGCCGAATCATCGGTCAAAATTTGTAAATGAAAACCTTCGCCATTACGCGCAGGGTCAAACCAGGAGCCGGTCAGGGCAGCGGCATGAAAATCTTGAGTATTGTTAGGGCTATTGATTAGTCCATCGGCTTGGGTAAAGGGTTCAATAACAAAACGAAACACAGCACCGGTCTCAGGATTAGTGTACTTACTGTAGCCGCGTTGTGATAAACCGCCCACGGCATCAAAGATAAACTCTAACTGTCCAAAGGCAGCCAATTCGGTCTCGTCCGGATTGTAATCGGGGCCGAAGACACCGCCATTAACGGTGTAAAGCGCATTACTGGCTAAGGCGTTGGCTGCCATGGCGCCGTCAGCGGCCACATACCAGCGTGCTTCGCCGTTGTCGTTATAGGTGAACCACTGAAGCCAGAAATCACCGTCTGGATTTAAGGTTTCCAAACTGAAGCCTTCGCCATTACGATTTGGGTCGTAATAAAGGGCAGTGACGGGTAGGCCCATTTCGGGGGCTTCGTTTGTTGATATCGGAACCGATAAATGTTTGTCAAAGCCACCATTGAGAGCCGGTTCGTTAAAGCTGTCTTCATAATTTTGCCAGCGGCCGGCCGACCAATAGACGCTGGTTTCCGGGTTGCTGTCAATATTCTGGCCCACCATGTCCGGGGTGATAATTTCAAAATCAAGCTTGTCACCTTCAGAAAACGCCAACTCAGCCGGCAATTGAAAATCAGTGACCCAGGTATCATCCTGATAGTAACCATAGGATTGCCAATGGCTTGATTTGTCATTCAGCCAGGTATTGTTCAACCAGTCGGTTTCAATGGTTTCATCATTAATTTTTAATCGCACATAAGGTGTTAAAAGAATATTGTGACCGGGGAGTGTTGCGATTTCGCCGCTGTCATTACGATAGCGCATGGGCTTATTGAAGCGGAGTTGTAAACTGTATGTGTGGCCCGGTATCAAGGGTGCAAAGGCATGGCTGTAAAAAATTCTGTGGTTTTCGTCGTCAGGGTCGGCATCCCATGCGGCATCGAAAACAATGGTGTCTGTTTGTGGGTCAATAAGCCGGTATTGAATAATGGCCGGCGGACCTGCCTGGGTATACCAGGCCACCGCAAAAGACTGCGCCAGTTGTTCGCGTATGCGTCGGATGGCAGAATTCGGGGCAATGAATCCTGAGTGACCATCTGTGACAATACCCCCGTAATCGGCAGAAAAACCCGGTAAATCGGGATGGGCGTCCGGACTGAGGTTGTTTGAAGGTTCAGTTTCCAGCGTCCAGGCAGGAATTTCATAGGTGTTTTGAAAGTATTCATCCGTGGAGCCAATGCCAAACCCCGGCCGGGTGAAAGCGGACCGATCTACATAGTTTTTCGCACCGGGTAAAGCTTTGTGATGCTGGCTAAAATTTGACAGGACGCGTGATTGCAGAATATTTAAATCATTATTAAATGAGCGGTTGGCGAAATGGACCTGAGAAAAAGAATGTAAATCTGTATAAATGCGTAACTGGTCAGGTTCAACCAAATCAGCCGCCGATAATAAGGCCTGTATTTCGGGTTCTGATTGCGCACCCGGGCCATGATAAACGATTGAGGTGGCAGATGATGAAGAGGAGTTGCTTGAAGCCCAATAGGGTGGGTTGTTACGATTGAGGTCAACGCCATTTAAGTAATCACCCTGGCTGTTGAGATTTTCATCGGTGTCGCGTAAATTTTTACGCCGCATACGACCGTCTCTGGGGCCAATAGACTGGCTGTACCAATTACTGTCCGGATAGCGTTGGGTTTGAAGAAAGCCGTCCACATTAAGCACCGGGATGGTGACAATGGTGCTGTTTTCCAGGAGGTATTGATACAGGCCCCGATCCTGGCTGTTTTCATGGAACAGTTCGATAATGCCGGTCACCGATTCCGGTGATTGCCATTCGCGGGCATGAATGCCGCCATTAATCATCATCGCTGATTCAGTTTGACCATAGGGGGTGAGATTGTTTTCATCACCCAGCAGGTAGGCCCAGATGGGGCGGTTTTTATGGGTGGTGCCAATCTGTTCGGCCTGTATCCAGGGGTTGTCTAAGTCAATACTTTGCCATTGATTCTGTAATCCCTGATAAGTGCGAAAGCCGTCAAAAGGTTCAGCCACATTCACCGGTATCGGTACCGGATAACCCAAGGCCAGGGGGCCACCTTGCTCGCGCCATTGGGTGATGCTTTGGGCATGAATGAAAGAGCCACCAATCATCAGTAAAATGCAACCGGCCATTAGTTTATTTCTCATGGGTTGCTCCCAGCTGCTTTTGCAGCCATTGCTTCTGATTGTTCGACAGCTTGAGAGATTTCTGTTGCATGGCTGTTTTAAGTTTGCTTAATCCTGTTGAATTCCTGGACAGGGCGTACAGTAAATTTGTATTCAGGGTCTCACTGCCGCTTTGCTGCCAACGCTCAAATAAGTCGTCCATCAATTTATCATTGTTTTGTTGCCCTAATACCCGCGCTGCTGTGCGCCCGAGCTTTTGGTTTTTCAGTAAGCCTGTCAACCATTGGGTGTCCTGTTGTGTTAAATCAACCCGATTGAATAAGCCAACAGCCTGAATCTGATGGGGACCGGGTTGTTGTGCGATGGCCTTTAACCATTGCCTGTTATTCGGTGGATTTTGTTGCCAGGCATTAAGTAAACTGCCGATGGCAGATGACTGCTTGCTCATGACTATCATCTGTTGGATGTCGGGACTGTTTAAAGTAACCGCCAACATCGGGCTGATGGCTGAAATTTGTGCTTGTTGAGCCAATTGCTGACGGATAATAAGGGCTTGCTGCTGTTGGTTTAAGTGGACGATAGCGGTTTTTATGCCACGGGTGATGGCGGGATGAAATTGTTGGTAGAGATCTGACATTTCAGACAACAAAGCCTCCGGCCGGTGGTCAGCTAAAGCATAGATATAACGTTCAGTCTGATCACTGAGTAAACGGTTGAGTTCACCGGTGGCACGGGCAGCAATCAGATAGACGCCTACTTCATGGCCATGATCATCGCTGGCTCGGGTGGCGATAGGCTGATGTTTTTGCCAGTGTTGTAATAAAGGTTTGAAAATGTCTTGTGAAGGCATATCTTGCAGGCGGCTCAAGACTGCATTGGCGGCTTGTTCGACGGCACCCGGGTCATGATGCTGTGAGACAATGTCTTGCCAGGTGGATAAGGGGTGCTGGCTTGCGATAACGGTCTGGACAACCACATGGTGGTTATTGATATTGACTCTGGTTGCTTGCGCTGTTGCTGAGGTGTGCAACAAGGCATAAATTATGAGCATATAAGTTATTTGATTCGGCACAATCGTCTCCTGTCAGGATAAAATCATTTTAATTAAAATACAAGAAGGGCGCAAATGGAATAGGAAGTTCTTGCACAGGTGCCGAATGAATGCGTTTAATTTTTACGGCCGGTGGTGTTAAAATTGATTCTTTATTTTAACTGGACAACGAATGGATTTTGAAACTTTATCCATGGGTGAGTACGCTGAGCGTGCTTATCTGGATTATTCCATGTATGTGGTATTGGATCGGGCTTTACCCTTTATCGGTGATGGTTTAAAACCGGTGCAACGGCGCATCGTATATGCCATGAGCGAATTGGGCTTATCGGCTCAATCGAAACACAAAAAATCAGCACGGACCATTGGTGATGTGATTGGTAAATTCCATCCCCATGGTGATTCGGCCTGTTATGAAGCCATGGTACATATGGCGCAGGACTTTTCCTATCGTTACCCGTTGATTGATGGCCAGGGAAATTTTGGCTCTGCGGATGACCCTAAATCATTTGCTGCGATGCGTTACACCGAATCGCGATTAACGGCCTATGCCAAAACTTTACTCAGTGAGTTGCCTCACGGTACAGTGGACTGGGGACCTAATTTTGATGGTACCATGGATGAACCGATTTGGTTGCCGGCACGGTTGCCGAATGTGTTATTAAATGGTGCATCGGGTATTGCGGTCGGTATGGCCACAGATATTCCACCCCATAATTTGACTGAAGTCGCCAATGCGACTTTACATTTATTGGAAAACCCCAGTGCTGAAGTCACTGATTTATGCGAAATAATCACTGCGCCGGATTATCCTACGGGAGCAGAAATTATCACGCCAAGAGCTGATATTATCAAAGCCTATGAAACAGGTCATGGCAGCATTCGGATGCGTGCTGTATACCAGCGTGAGGGTAATGATATTATTGTTTCAGCCTTACCACACCAGGCATCGGGCAGTAAAATTCTGGACCAAATCGCCAGTCAAATGCGGGCCAAGAAATTACCGATGGTGAGTGATCTTCGCGATGAATCTGATCATGAAAACCGGGTGCGTTTGGTCATTACTGCCCGTTCTAACCGGATTGACTTCGATGCCCTGATGTTGCATTTGTTTGCCACCACGGATCTGGAGAAAACCTATAAGCTGAATCTGAATATGATTGGCCTGGATCAGCGGCCGGAAGTTAAGAATTTAAAAAGTATATTAAAAGAATGGCTCAAATTCAGAACCGAAACGGTTCGGCGACGATTGCAACACAGATTAGATAAGGTTGATGCCCGTTTACATATTTTGGACGGTTTATTGGTGGCTTATTTAAATCTGGATGAAGTGATTCGCATTATTCGTGAAGAGGAGCAGCCAAAAGAAGAGCTGATGCAGGCCTTCAAGCTCAGTGAAATTCAGGCTGATGCCATCCTGGATACCCGCTTGCGACACCTGGCGCGTTTGGAAGAGATGAAAATCCGTACTGAACAAACTGAATTGCAGGCCGAAAAAGTTGATTTGGAAACCACTTTAAAATCCCGGGCTCGGATGAAAACGCTGATTAAACAGGAAATCACAGCCGATCGTGACCAGTATGGTGACGAACGCCAGTCTTCATTGGCGGAACGGGAAGCGGCTGAGGTGTTTGATGAAACCAAGCTGGTGCCCAGCGAACCGATGACCGTTATTTTATCGAAAGCCGGTTGGGTGCGAGCGGCCAAAGGCCATGAGGTGGATCCCATCAGTATGAGTTACAAATCCGGTGACGCTTATTTAGACCACAGTTATGGTCGCAGCCAACATTTCTCAGTCTTCATAAACAATGCCGGGCGATCATTCACGCTGGCCACCCATAGTTTGCCGTCAGCTCGCGGTCAGGGTGAACCATTGGCCACTAAGTTTAATTTTAAAAACAATGAGTTACCTGTTGCAGTGAGTTGCTTTCCACCCAAGGCAGCCATCTTAATGGCTTCATCGGCCGGCTACGGCTACCATGGCCATATGGAAAATCTCTACAGTAAGATGAAAGCCGGAAAACTGGTGCTCTCGATTCCGAAAGGCTTTCGAGCCTTAAAACCACGTCGCATTGAACGGGTTGCCGACGCCCATGTGGTTTGTGTCACCAATGCCGGCTATATGTTGGTCTTTCCTTTGGATGAATTGCCGGAGCTGGCCAAAGGTAAAGGTAATAAAATGATTAACATTCCGGCCAAACGTTTAAAAGCCGGCGAGGAATATTTACTGTCTACCTTGATTGTGACTCCGGAAGAATCCTTTTTGGTGCATGCCGGGCAGCGCTATATTCGTTTCAAATGGAAAGATCTTGAAAATTATCTGGGCAAACGGGCCCATCGTGGGCAGGTTTTACCACAGGGCTTTAGAAACGTCGATCGACTCGAGTTGGAAGCCGATTAATATGATGCGTATCGGATTGTTCATAGTGCTTTTACTGTCAGCCTCAAGTGGCCTGGCTGTGGCGACCATGCCGAGCCTTATGAATTGTCAGGATATGATTTTCGTGGACGGTTTCGTCTCAGATTCCCAGCCGTCTCAAGGCAGTGGCGGGCCGGTTAATACCGGCGTCCGGACAATTTATATTAACGCCCAATTGGGGAACCAAAGTTACTATTACCATATCCCGGCAAGTTATCAAAGTAATCAAGCCTTACCAATTATGTTGTTATTTCATGGTGCCGCAGGTGCGGGGCAATCGTCATTTGCTGCAGAGTATAGTCGGAACTTATGGCAAGCCACTGCTGAAGCCAACAACTTTATTATTGTGGCACAGATATCCACGGGTCAACAAGGTGGTTGGATTCCCAATAATATGGTGACCATACTCAATGAAATTTTAGCGGATATGGAATCGCGGTATAATATTGAGCAACGCCGTATGTATGCCTGGGGGTTTTCTGCCGGCGGTTTTGTGTTGCATGAATTGGCTTTGTTGAATGCCGGTGAATTTGCCGGTTATGCCATCAGTGGGGCGCATTTAGGCTATGCTGCCAGTGGAAACGTTTTTCCATCCACAGCTTCTCGTCAACTATCTGTGGTGTTATCTGTCGGGCAAAATGATGGTTATTATTTTGATGTGCTTAATGACTACACTACTTTTCAGCAAGCCGGTTGGCAGGCCGGATATAATGTTTGGTTTGACAGCTATCCGGGCGGTCATCAATACTTTTCCAGCGAACCGGCGGCTGTTTGGGATAAACTCTGTATTTCAACGCACTTAGATTAATATGATTAATGAGAAACAACTCACCATTGGCTGGAAAGAGTGGGGTGCTTTACCTGATTTGGGTATCGACCACATTCATATAAAGACAGACACCGGCGCCAAAACCAGTGCCATTCATACGGTTGACTATAACCTGTATGAACAAGACAATGAAGAATGGGTCCGCTTTGTGGTGGCGCCGATTCAAGACGACGATGATATCCTGATTGAGTGTCATTTACCGGTAAAAGATAAACGCACAGTTACTAACTCAGGTGGCGCCAAAAGCCATCGCATTGTGGTAGAAACGAACTTAATCATCGGTGGCCAGTCACGCCTGGTTGAATTAACACTGGCCTGTCGAAAAAAAATGAAATTTCGTATGTTGCTTGGTCGTCAGGCCATGCACGACATCATGGTCAAACCTGATCATGCCCATTTAACAAAACAAACAATCAAAAACCTATGAAAATCGCTTTATTATCACGAAATGCCCGCTTGTATTCTTCCCGCCGACTGGTAGAAGCTGCTCAAAAACGCGGCCATGAAGTGCGGGTTGTCGATGCATTACGCTGCTATATGAACATTTCTTCAAACAAACCGGCCTTGCATTATCGTGGCGAGGATTTGGATGATTTTGATGCGGTGATACCACGCATTGGTGCTTCAATAACATTTTATGGTACCGCGGTACTTCGTCAGCTGGAAATGATGGGTGTTTATCCCCTTAATGAAAGTGTCGCGGTTACCCGTTCCCGTGATAAATTACGGTCTTTACAATTATTATCGCGTAAAGGCATTGGTATGCCGGTGACCGGTTTTGCCAATTCGCCCGATGATATTCCGGATTTAATTAAAATGGTCGGCGGCGCACCGCTGGTGATTAAATTATTGGAAGGAACGCAAGGGATTGGCGTGGTTTTGGCCGAAACCCGAAAAGCCGCTGAAAGTGTCATTGAAGCCTTTCTCGGGCTCAATGCCGATATCATGGTGCAGGAATACATTAAAGAAGCAGGCGGTGCCGATATTCGTTGTTTTGTGGTGGGTGGTAAAGTGGTGGCGGCCATGAAACGACAGGCAGCGGAGGGAGAGTTTCGTTCTAACCTACACCGCGGCGGCAGTGCTTCATTAATTAAATTAAAGCCCGAGGAACGTCAAACTGCGGTCAAAGCCGCTAAAATCATGGGCTTAAATGTGGCTGGTGTGGATTTATTGCGATCTGATCGCGGTCCGGTGGTGATGGAAGTTAATTCTTCGCCCGGGTTAGAGGGCATTGAGAGAGCGACTGGTAAAGATGTGGCTGATTTAATCATTGATTTCATCGAAAAAAATGCCAAACCGCATCGAACCCGGACCAAGGGAAGTAAGGGATAATTGAGACTCTGGCTTTTATTTTTAATTGGGTTTGAGAATACGTTTTCCTTGATCCGGATGTAGTCAAAGGCTTCGTAAAGTATTGAAAAAAATCGCCTGAAAAGGTATAATAATTAGTTAATTTAAATATAAAAAAACCTATGAAAATTATCACAGTTCCGGTCGCTAAACGTAAAGAGTGTCACTATTTATTGGAAACGGCCTTTCAATTGGCTGATGATTTAGATGCCAATGTTTCAGGTTTGCATATCAGACCCCACAGAGAAGAATCCATCGGTGGTGATTTCGGTATTATCAGCCCGATTGCCATGAATAATATGTCACAGTGGTACAAAGCTGATTTGGACGACGAGTTGGAAAGTCAGGCGGCCGCTGAATTATTCAAAGAATACAGTGATAATCATGATTTTAACTTTAGAAAACGAATTGCCAAAGACATGGAAGAATCGTCAATATGGCGTGAAATGGTGGGTGATCCCCAAAGTGTGTTTTCTATTATCGGTCCGGTGAGTGATTTAATGTTGGTGTCACGGCCGAAGAAGAAAAGCAGTGGTCAAGCCAAGCAGTTTTTGTCTGCCGCCTTGTTCAATACCGGTCGCCCGGTGTTAATGTTGCCTCAGAAAAAATTGAAAAGTGTGGGTAAGCGTGTGCTGATTGCCTGGAATCAGAAAGATTCTGTCATGCAAACTGTGGTTAGTTCATTGCCTTTATTACAGCAAGCTGATCAAGTTACGATTTTATGTGCCGGACCTGACAACCGGGCGCGGCCAAAAACCAAGCATTTACAAGATTACTTAAAAGTATGGGGTATCGACAGTGACACAAAAATCACCAAAGGCCTCAAGGTTCATGATGAGATTTTAGACACTTATAAAGAAACCCAATCGGACTTATTGCTCATGGGCGCTTATTCTCGTGGTCGCTTCACCGAATGGTTTATGGGTGGTTTCACTAAATACATTTTGACTGAGAGCGATATTCCCACCTTGATGCAACACAGCTAAGTAATGTCAGATATTGCGGACTATCATCCACGGGCGGGTGCCCGTGGATGATAGGAATACCTATTGTTAGTTGAGTTTATTTTGCCAGTTTCAGCCAGGTTTCAACCACGGTATCTGGATTTAAAGACACGCTTTCGATACCTTCATCCATAAGCCATTGGGCTAAATCGGGATGATCGGAGGGTCCCTGGCCGCAGATGCCGATGTATTTGCCGCGTTTTTTACAGGCTTGAATAGACATGGATAATAATTGCTTAACGGCCTCATCCCTTTCATCAAACAAATGGGCAATAACCCCGGAATCGCGATCCAGCCCTAAAGTGAGTTGAGTCATGTCATTGGAGCCAATTGAAAAGCCATCAAAAATATCCAGAAACTTATCAGCCAACAGGGCATTAGAGGGTAATTCGCACATCATGATAATTTTCAAATCATTATCGCCTTGTTTGAGACCAAATTTGGCCATCAAATCAATCACGGCTTGCCCTTCTGCCACCGTTCGCACAAACGGTACCATGGCCCAGACATTGGTTAGGCCCATCTCATCACGAATGTATTTTAGGGCTTCGCATTCCATTTCAAAACAATCCACAAATGAATCATCTAAATAGCGGGAAGCACCACGAAAACCAAGCATCGGATTTTCTTCTTCAGGCTCGTAAGCGCTGCCACCTATAAGGTTGGCGTATTCATTGGATTTGAAATCTGATAAACGAACAATTACCGGTTTGGGATTAAAGGCGGCGGCCAAAGTTGAAACGCCTTCGGCCAATCGTTTAACGAAATAGGCGCGCGGAGTATCATATGCGGCGACCATGGGGTCGGTGATGGCTTTGATGTCCGCAGGTTGCTTGTCATAATCAAGTAACACTTTGGGGTGAATGCCAATCATGCGATTAATAATAAATTCCAAACGCGCCAAGCCAATGCCAAAACCGGGTAAATTCTGAAAATCAAAGGCTCGATCAGGGTTGCCGATATTCATCATGATTTTTAAGGGGGCTTCCGGCATATTTTTCAAATCAGTGGTCTTGATATCAAAATCAAGCAATCCATCGTAAATATAACCGGTGTCCCCTTCACTGCAGGAAACAGTAACTTTTTGGTTGTGACTGATTTGTTTGGTGGCATCACCGCAACCAACAATGGCCGGAATGCCCAGTTCCCGGGCAATAATGGCGGCATGGCATGTACGGCCACCACGATTGGTGACAATGGCCGCGGCCTTTTTCATGATTGGCTCCCAATCGGGATCGGTCATATCGGTGACCAAAACATCGCCTTCCTGTACTTCGTGCATTTGGTCAATTCCAGCGATAACCTTTGCAATACCCTGGCCAATTTTCTGACCGATACTGCGGCCTTCGGCAACCACTTTGCTTTTCTCATTGAGTTGATAGCGTTCAATTTTCTGTGCCCCGGATTCCCGTGATTTTACTGTTTCCGGCCGGGCCTGAACAATATACAGTTCACCACTGTGACCGTCTTTGGCCCATTCTATGTCCATCGGACGTTTGTAATGACTTTCTATCATCATGGCCTGTTGTGCCAATTGTTGTGCCTCTTGATCTGAAATGGAAAATTGTAGTTGGCGATCTTCGCTGACCGGATCGGTGCGGACACCGGTATCTCCGTAGGTCATGGCAATGGCTTTGGTGCCTAAATTACGGCGTAAAATAGCCGGTTTATTGGCTTTAATGCCCGGCTTATACACATAAAATTCATCGGGGTTAACCGCGCCCTGAACCACCATTTCTCCCAACCCGTAGGAAGAGGTAATAAAGACCACATCATTAAAGCCCGATTCAGTGTCCATGGTAAACATTACACCGCTGGCGGCCAAATCAGAGCGCACCATTTGTTGGATGCCGGCCGATAAGGCCACATCTTCATGTTTAAAGCCGTGGTGAACGCGGTAAGAAATGGCACGGTCATTATAAAGAGAAGCAAACACTTCATGGGTTTTAGCCAGCACATCATCAATGCCGCTAACATTTAAAAAGGTTTCTTGTTGTCCGGCAAATGAGGCATCCGGTAAATCTTCAGCAGTGGCTGATGAACGGACTGCAACACTGAAATTATCACCCAATTCACTTTGCATGGCTTGGTAGGCTTCGGTGATGGCTTGTTGAAGTTTTGCCTGAAATGGGGTTTCTAAAATCCAATGACGAATATCATGTCCGGCACTTTGTAAGGCATTTAAATCATCGGTGTCCAGCTTATTGAGGCGGTCGTTAATTTTTGTGCCGAGCCCGGATTCATCCAGAAAATCCCAAAAAGCTTGAGCGGTGGTGGCAAAACCACCGGGTACCTGAACCCCTAACGCTGACAAATGCGTAATCATTTCACCCAGGGAAGCATTTTTACCACCCACTTTATCTAAATCCCCTAAGCTGAGCTGGTCCAGTCTAATGATGTAATCTGACATGAAATTTCCGTTGTGCTTAAAAATGTTATATTCTATATGACCCGACACGTAATCGAAACGATATAAGTATTGAATTTAGTTAAATTGCCCAAAATTACACAAATATATGAATGAAACAACAGTTCAACAAACCTGCGCCATTTTTTATGTCTCCGATGGTACCGGTATAACCGCTGAAACAGTGGGTCAGAGTTTGATTACTCAATTTTCGCAAGACATTAAATTTGTCCAAAAACGAATACCCTTTGTGGATACTGAGGAAAAAGCTCAGCAGGCGGCTGATATGATCAGGCAGGCACAAGCTGACTTTCAACCGTTGGTCATTAATACGGTGGTTGATATTAATTTACGGAAAATTATCCATGCAGCCGGTGGTCTTAAACTGGATCCGTTTAATCAACTGTTGCGTCAAATTGAGGAAAATTTAGGCATTGAGCGGAGCCCCGGTGTGGGTCGGGCTCATGGTATTTATGACAGCCATTCTTATAATGCGCGCATAGATGCCACTAACTTTGCTCTGGCACATGATGATGGCATGAACCTGAATTTAGAACAGGCTGAGGTGATTTTGTTGGGTGTCTCGCGATCAGGAAAAACGCCCACTTGTTTGTATCTGGCTTTACATTACGGTATTAAGGCCGCCAATTATCCGATTACCGATGATGATTTGGAGACCATGCAGTTGCCTCAGGCAGTGATTAAGCATCGGAATAAGCTCTTTGGTCTCACCATTGATGCCCATCGGTTGTCGCAAATACGTGGGAAAAGACGACCTGATTCGCGGTACGCCAATATAAAAAAATGTCAAAAGGAAATATCTGATGCTGAAGCCCTATACCACCGACATCGAATTCCGTTTATGAATACCACCCTCACTTCGATTGAAGAAATTTCGGGTAAGATTTTATTGGAACTCAATCTGAATAAACGGCTTTATTAATGCAAAGACCACTTTTAAATAGTCGTTACTGGCGATATCAGATTTGGGCGCATAAGCAGCATATACGCTTACAAGATTGGCATGAAGATAACTTTAAATTATTAATGCGCTTGTTGCCACATCGTTTACAACTGGGTACGACTTATCAACTTCATGCCCAAAATATGCCGATCTTGCAGGTGATTCGTACGGAGCAATTCAAGTATACGTCTGAACTACAGCTCTGTATGTTATTTGATGAAGAGCCTTCAGACACGTTGGTGGTGCGGGTTTATCACGATGTTAATTTGGCTGAATTATGGCAGGCCCATGAGTTTGATCAAATCTTTCAACAATTGGGTGGACGCGCCAACAGTCAGCTAAAAGCCCAAAGGCGGTACAGTTTAAATTGTTTTTTTAATAAATGGTTAAGGCACATTTTGTCAAAGGGTTATGCCGAATCAGGCTGGAAAGCTGAAAATAAACCACAGTTAGAAGTCGTGCAGGTGTCACAAGATGGATAAACATGCCTACTACCAACAAGCGGTGCAATGTGTCGAAGCTGAAATTGATTTTGTCACCGAGACTTTTCAGCAATTACGCCATCGATCTGCTGCGACTTTACGAGAAGATTTCTGTGGCACAGCGCAAACCACATGCGAATGGGTCATGCGGGATGATGATCATATCGGCTATGCAGTTGATTTTGATCCGGTTGTTTTACAGTGGGGTGAATATAATAATGTATCGAATTTAACAGCCGCACAGCAACAACGGATTCATTTAATTAATGAAGATGTTCTGACAGTGCAGACGCCACCCATGGATATGGTGTTGGCGATGAATTTTAGTTATTTCATTTTTATGACCCGACGAGAGATGGCGCAATATTTTAAAAGTGTTCATCGATCTTTGGCTGAAGACGGGGTGTTCTTTCTGGATGCCTTTGGTGGTTATGAGGCGGCCAAAGAGCTCACTGAAGAACGTGATTGTGACGGCTTTACCTATATCTGGGAGCAGGCCTCTTTTAACCCCGTCAGTGCTGAAATGCAGTGTTATATTCACTTTGTCACCGATGAAGGCGTGCGTATGGATCGGGCCTTTGATTATCGATGGCGGTTATGGACCTTGCCTGAAATCACAGAACTGTTATCAGAAAGCGGGTTTGCGCAAGTTGATGTCTATTGGGAAGGCACTGATGAAGAAACCGGTGAGGGTAATGATACTTATACCGCCAGCCAGGAAGGTACCGCCGATGCGGGTTGGGTGTGTTATATTGTGGCGCAAATGTAGGGACTTATTCAGCAGATAACGACTTAATGTCTTGTCTGAGCGCATCTTTTTTTGATAAGTTCATTTCAATGGTGCGCTTTAAAATAGCGAAACTATCCATATCTATCTGGGTCCATTCAGCCCCGAATAAATTCCTGCGGATATGCACGACGCGAATATTCATGATAATCGAGGGTGAATTTTCTAACGGGATTTGTAAGCGAAATATATCACCAATATTGACTTCAGATTCATCAGGGCAGGCCAATAACACGCCTTTGAGAGAAATGTCATGAATATGAGATTGCCAACAGGATACACCTGAGTACAGTGTCACCCCTCTGGACAGGGGAATACGTGTGAATTGACGTTTTTCTGAATAGTCACTCATTATGCTCAAGGCAACTTTTAATTTAAAATCCGCTATTGTACTCAAAATTTATAGTATTAACAGTTGTTCAGAAAAACTGTGACCAAGTTAAAAAAATTAATTTTCTAACAGTTTTTCCAGACCCTGATAATCCTCGATATTCACTTCTGTCAATCTTTCTGCATTCAGTTCAGTTAAAATTTGATAAGCTTCGTCACTGTCATTAATTTCAGATAAGGCCTTAATAACTGCTGATTTGATGTTCGGACTGACTGTCGGTGATGCTAAAAATATCTGTCCGGGATAGGGGTCACTTTCCCTGAGCACCAGTAAATTGGGGTAAAGCTGGTATAAGTACTGAGGAATAATGGCGGCTTCGGCTTCACCTGAAAAAACTTGATTAATGACATCTTTCCAGGACAAAGCGGTGACCACTTTTTGTGGCTGTAAAAATAAATCGGTAAACCACTGAGCATACAACAGGGAGCCAATATTGGGACTTGGAAAGGTAATCACGCGTTTACCAACCAGTTGTTTACCAATGTCTTCACTGACATCAATATTTTGGTTGGTGACTAAATAGTAGCGTTGATCAGCAGCCACCCTCAGGATGGGTTGATAGTTTTTTTCGGCCATACGATATGCCGCCACATGGGGGGCATCCAAAGTGAAATCGGGGTTTTGTGACTTGGCATCACGCCAATAAAAATAATAATTATCGGCAGATTCAATTTCGACATTAAAACCTGTTTTTGATGCCAGCCAATCAGCCAATGGCTGATAAACAAAATCTGCTTGTTGTGGTGGATAAATGGCTTCCACCGTGAGGTTAATGGTCTGACTGTGCGACTGGAAAGTCATCACTAAGATTGCACAACCTATAAAGCGAGATAAAAATTTTCGCATAGTTAATACTCCGACCCAGATAGTTATTAATTATTTTACCACAAATCAATAACTTGGAACAATCCGGCCGATGGGAGTTAGTCTGTGGTGTTGTTTTTAACGATTTGGGCGCATAATTGACCGTTAAATGTAATAACGGGCGAACATAATTGAGCCGTGTTGTCATTAATTGTCACTTTTTGACCGTTTTTTAGATTATTGTCCTTGTCTAACCGGGTGATGGTCATGTGCTTTTTATTGCGACCTATAAAATGCAATCGGGCAATAATTTCCTGTCCAGGATAACAGCCTTTTTGGTATTCAATCAGTTGGTGTTGATCCAGTGAAAGATGTTGCGGAATAAATTGTTCACAGGTTTCCCGGGTTATCCATGGCAATTTTGAGCGAAAAAACAGCGACCAAAATAATTCGATATCGGCTGATTTCGGGGGGTTACTGGCTGTTAATATAATGTCTTCGACCCGGCTGTTATTTTTATCAGATATAACCGGTATAAATTGTTCGCTTTGGCTTATTTGCACGTTCATCCGAAATATACGCATAGCCATATACTGTTTAAATTGTTGGGCCAGTGATTGGTCAACGGCCAGATAAAAATCTTCTGCTTCTTGCCACAACAACAAACTGTAAAGAATTCGGCCTTTTGGATTGCATATTGCACTGTAATGAGGCTGTGGTTTTTGCTTGTCAAATATATTAATGGTTTGGTTCTTCAAAAAAGTAGCGGCATCCTGTCCACTTATTTTAAAGAGCGTGATATGTTTTTCTAAAGTGTAATTGTTTGACATTGTTTTGACTTCTCATGTGCATAATTGAACACATATTTTAACAAAGTCATGGCTTATTTACGCGGTCATTGATTTAAGTTGATTTCCTCAGTTGTCATACAAAGGAAACTGTTATTTATTATGCCGGGGTGCTATAATTGCACTTTATTAAAAGTTATTAATACGACTTAATTGTGACGTCTGAAAAAACGCAAAAATCTGACTTAAGCAAACACCGTTCGGGTTCAAGCAAACAATCCGATGATGTTGAATACCCGAGGGAAATTGGTGGGCGTAAAGAAGGATTAGAGCCCACCCGTTATGGTGACTGGGAGAAAAATGGTCGCTGCATCGATTTTTAAAAAAATCGATGGTTATTTTTTCGTCATTCTTGATATGGTCAAAGCTGACCCTTTTGAAACGACCACCGCTCAGGAATAGATAAAAGGTTATAGTCACTATTAACAATTATAGAAAATCTAAAGGTCACTAAAATTAAATTTATACAGGAAAATTCATGAGTAGCTCAAACCGACCCTTGTCACCCCATTTACAGGTGTACAAATTTCCGTTGACTGTTAAAACATCAATTCTTCACCGCATAACCGGTATGGCACTGGCTTTTGGCCTGATGGTGTTTGTTTATTGGTTGTATGCTTTGGCGACTGATTTTACCGCCGCTGATCAGCTGCGTGCATGGTTAATGACTGTTCCGGGTCAGATTTTGGTTTACCTGTGGCTTTACACGTTTTTTTATCATTTTTGTAATGGTATACGTCATTTATTCTGGGATGTCGGTAAAGGCTTTAGCAATGAACAGGCGCGGCGATCTGCGGTGATTGTACTGACAGTCTCTGTGTTGCTGACAGTCATGACATATCTATTGGCACAATAAGGAGAGGATAATGAATTATCAAACTGATTTAGCCAAAGCCAAAGGCCACGGCAGTGCCCAAAGTGGTTTTTCTCACTGGTGGTTACAACGTATGACGGCGGTGCTCATGTTGCCAACCGGTGTCTACGTTTTATGGCAATTATTAACGCTGGAAAATTTAGCAGCGGCCAATATGGCAGAATGGATGAAAGACCCCATTCATGCCGGTATGTTGTTGGTTTTTGTGTTGTCTGCTTCATACCATGGAGCCCTGGGATTACAGGTTGTTATCGAAGATTATGTGCCAAATAAGAGTTGGCATTTGATTTTGAGAACTTTGGTCTACGGCGCCATGATTGCACTTATTTTCTTCAGCTGCTTTGCTGTTTTTAAACTTTTATTTGGATAAACAATGTCACAAGCTTACGAAATAATTGAACATAAATTTGATGCCGTTGTGGTTGGTGCCGGCGGTGCCGGTTTACGTGCTACCATGGGTTTAGCGACCAAAGGCTTAAAAACGGCCTGTGTGACCAAAGTCTTTCCGACCCGTTCACATACGGTGGCTGCTCAGGGCGGCATGAGTGCTTCATTAGGTAATATGGGTGAAGATGATTGGCGTTGGCATATGTACGACACCATTAAAGGTTCTGATTGGTTGGGTGATCAGGATGCGATTGAATATATGTGTCGCGAAGCGGTTCCCTCGGTGATCGAATTAGAACATTACGGTGTGCCTTTTTCGCGCACTGAAGACGGTAAGATTTATCAACGACCTTTTGGTGGTATGACCACTAATTTTGGTCAAGGTACAGCGCAAAGAACCTGTGCAGCCGCGGATCGAACCGGTCATGCTATTTTACACACCCTTTACCAACAGTCATTAAAACATGATGCGTCATTCTTTATTGAATATTTTGCCATTGACCTGGTCATGGAAAATGGTGAATGTAAAGGTGTATTGGCCTGGAATTTAGCCGATGGCACCCTGCATCTGTTTCGAGGCAAATCAGTTATTTTGGCCACCGGTGGCTATGGCCGGGCTTATTTCTCATGTACATCAGCACATACCTGTACAGGTGATGGTAATGCCATGGTATTACGGGCCGGTTTACCATTACAGGATATGGAGTTTGTACAATTCCATCCCACCGGAATTTATGGTGCCGGTTGTTTGATTACTGAAGGTGTGCGTGGCGAAGGTGGCTTCTTAACCAACTCAGAAGGCGAACGTTTCATGGAGAGATATGCGCCCAATGCCAAAGATCTGGCTTCTCGGGATGTGGTGTCTCGATCAATGACCATTGAAATACGTGAAGGTCGGGGTGTTGGTCCCAATAAAGACCATATCAATCTGCATTTAGATCATCTGGGTGCTGATGTGATTCACAGCCGACTCCCCGGCATTGCCGATTCGGCTGAAATTTTTGCCGGTGTTGATGTGGATAAAGAACCCATTCCTGTGTTACCTACGGTGCATTACAACATGGGCGGCATTCCCACCAATTACCATGGTGAAGTTGTTCATAAGAAGGATGGTAATCCTGATGAAGTGGTTCCGGGGTTATATGCCATCGGTGAGGCGGCCTGTGTTTCTGTTCATGGTGCAAACCGGTTAGGCTCAAACTCATTACTGGACTTAATCGTATTTGGCCGGGCAGTGGCTAACCGCTGTGCCGAAACCATTAAGCCCGGTGAATCACACAGTGAGTTATCCAAAGATGTCTTGGATAAGTCTTTATCGGAATTTGATCAAACCCGACATGCCAACGGCGCGATTCGCACGGCTGAATTACGATTAGAAATGCAAAAAGTGATGCAGGACAACGCCGCTGTATTCAGAACCGGTGAAGTGTTACAGGAGGGATGTGACAAAATCACCAGCACGGCCGGTAAGTTGAGCGACATAAAGGTCTCAGATCGATCCATGGTATGGAACAGTGATTTGGTTGAATCCCTGGAACTTCGAAATTTAATGAGCCAGGCTGTGGTGACCATGTTCTCTGCGGAAAATCGTAAAGAATCCCGTGGTGCCCATGCCCGAGAGGACTATCCTGACCGCAATGATGATGAATGGATGAAACACACGTTGGTTTATGCTGATGCAGATAACAAGGTCAATTTTGAATACCGTCCGGTTCACATGCACACCTTAACCGATGAGTGTGAAGTGATTGCTCCCCAGAAACGCGTTTATTAGAGGTTTACCATGGCTGAATTTAGTTTACCTAAAAATTCTAAAATAAAAAAAGGCACCCATTTTCCTTTATCTGACAAGGCCAATGATGTCAGCACCTTTAAAATATATCGCTGGTCTCCGGATGATGAGGATAATCCACGCACCGACACCTATGAAGTTAATTTAGATGACTGTGGGCCGATGGTATTGGATGCCTTAATCAAAATTAAAGATGAGGTGGATTCGACCCTGACATTCAGACGTTCATGCCGGGAAGGTATTTGCGGCTCATGTGCCATGAATATTAATGGCAAAAACACCCTGGCTTGTACCACTTCAATCAAAGAAGTGAAAGGTCAGGAAGTTTCTGTTTATCCTTTGCCCCATATGGATGTGGTCAAAGATTTGGTGCCAGATCTCAGTCATTTCTACGCACAGTATGCGTCGATTAAACCGTGGCTTCAAACTGATTCTGTGCCATTGCCGGATAAAGAACGATTGCAATCTATTGAAGACCGTGAAAAGTTAGATGGATTATATGAATGTATTTTATGTGCTTGTTGCAGCACATCATGCCCCAGTTACTGGTGGAATGGTGATCGATATTTAGGCCCTGCTGTGTTGTTACAATCGTATCGATGGTTGGCAGATTCGCGGGATGAACACACCGGTGAACGATTGGATGATTTAGAAGATCCCTTTAAATTATACCGTTGTCACACCATTATGAATTGCACCAGTACCTGTCCTAAAGGATTGAATCCGGGTAAAGCCATTGGTGAAATCAAGAAAATGATTGCGGAACGTCACGCACTGTAATGACAGCATCGGCGAATCTTAACCGAATTGGTTATTTTCGCTGGCGTTGCCGACGGGGAATGAAAGAGCTTGATTTTGTATTAAATGGATTTTTAGACCAATGCTGGGAAGATTTAAGTGATCAGGATAAACAGCTGTTGGATGATATTTTAGAACAGCAGGATATGCGGTTGTGGTATTGGTTTAGTGGTCAGGAGCAGCCGCAAGAGCCTGCAATCAAATCACTTGTGAAGCGTATTTGTGCCGCCGGTTACCATCAAAAGCCCTGAACTCATCGATGGTTTATGGGTTAGCCAAATTGTCTTAGCAATCCTCATGGTTGCCGGATGGTTTTTTCTGCCCTGGCCCTGGGTTTTGTTAACGATTTTTCCTGTTATCGTCATGGCACGAAATCATCGACAAATTGATAACAATCAGTCCTGTTCAATTCGACTTAATCATCAGGGGCAATGGTTTGTAGTTAATATGGGTCAATTGTACCCATGTCAGCTCAGTCATTATTGGCACATGACTGGAATTCTTTCCTTACGGCTTGAATCAGCGCTAGGTACACACCACTTTATTATCAGCAAGCAACGACTCGACGGCGCCTGTTATGCACAATTATTAATGGCAGTGAATCAAAATGAACAACAAACAGAATAATCGTTATACGGTAAAAATCGGTGATGTACTGGTTGGTGCTGACCATCCGGTGGTGGTGCAGTCCATGACAAATACGGACACCGCTGATGCCAAAACAACGGCTCAACAGATTTATGAGTTACACCAGGCCGGCTCACAAATTGTTCGTATAACCGTTAACAATGAACCCTCAGCGGCCGCCGTATCTGAAATCATTGATCGATTAGCTGCGGCACACTGTCATGTGCCGGTGGTGGGTGACTTTCATTATAACGGTCATCGCTTATTGCAGGAATATCCCGAATGTGCCGAAAAATTAGCTAAATTCCGAATTAATCCGGGTAATGTTGGCTTTGGCCGCAATAAAGACCAGCAGTTTGCTGAAATTATTGAGATTGCCAAGGCGTTAGAGAAGCCGGTACGCATCGGTGGAAATTGGGGCAGTCTGGATCAAAAACTGATGGCTAAAATGATGGATGATAATGCCCGTCAAGCGGAGCCCTTTGATAGCCAAACATTGATAGAAAAAGCCCTGATAGAATCGGTTCTCACCAGTGCACAACAGGCAGAGGAATTGGGTTTATCACCAGATAAAATTATTATCAGCTGCAAAGTCAGTGCCGTGCAATCGTTGATTAGAATTTATCAGCAACTTCAGGAAATGTGTTTGTATCCTTTACACCTGGGGCTCACTGAAGCCGGGATGGGGCACAAGGGCGTGGTTGCTTCAACCGCAGCATTATCGGTGCTATTGCAACAGGGCATTGGTGACACCATTCGCGTCTCGCTGACTCCCGAACCGGGTCAGGCGCGGACAGACGAAGTCAAAGTAGCGCAACAAATCTTACAAAGTCTGGACTTACAATCCTTTAAACCGGAAGTCACAGCCTGTCCCGGCTGTGGCCGTACCACCAGTGAATTTTTTCAGGTGCTGGCACAACAGGTGAGCCAGTATATGGATAAAAAAATGCCCACCTGGCGTTTAACTCACCCCGGCGTAAAAGACATGAATGTGGCCGTGATGGGGTGTGTTGTTAATGGTCCGGGGGAATCAAAACATGCCGATATTGGCATATCCCTGCCCGGTACCGGTGAAGCACCAACAGCACCGGTGTTTATTCGAGGTAAAAAATCTCACACTTTAAAAGGCGACAACATTGGCGGGCAGTTTATCGATCTACTGGAAGAATTTGTTGAAACCCATTATTAAAAAACGACAGGAAATTGCGTTCGCTTTGGCCGCAGCTTACGGGATAACCCATAAGCACTGCAATCAATAATAGGCTATTTTCTCAAAGCGCGGTAGGCTAAATAGAGGGTTATGGCACCACTGATAAGAACCGAATTAGCGATATCATGAAGCCAGCCGTTCCGGTGACTATCCAATGCATACAAAACAGCCGTGGCCGTTAAACCACCGGCGGTCAGGATGCTGAATTTCAATTGTTGCTGGGCGTGCTGTTGCTGTCGTTTTTGTTCGGCTTGTTCAAGTTTTAAATGCCGGGGCAGGGGTTTCACTTGCTGGCTCAATAGTTGATGTACCAACATCGGTGTTTCAGCCGCTTGTTCAATCCATTTTGGCAGATTTTCTTTGACTTTATCCAGGGCATTTTGCGGGCCGTAATGCTGGCGCATAATATCCCTGAGGATGGGTTCAGATGTTTGCCAGACATCTAACTGTGGGTACAGTTGCCGCCCCAAACCTTCGATATTCAATAATGTTTTCTGCAGTAATATCAATTCCGGTTGGATAATCAGCTTAAAACGCTTGGCCATCTGGAAGGTCTTTAGCATCACTTCACCAAAAGATATTTCCTCAATGGGTCGTGCCAGATAGGGCTCACAGATGGTGCGGGTTGCGGCTTCTAAGTCTTCTAAGTTGGTGTCTGCCGGTACCCAGCCTGATTCAATATGCAGTTCGGCAATACGGCGATAGTCTTGCTCGAAAAAAGCCATAAAATTATTGGCAAGATCAACCCGATGGCCTTTGGGTAAAGAACCACAAATACCAAAATCTAACAGCATAATTTGTGGATCATCAGGATTGTCAGGGTTAATAAAAATATTGCCCGGATGCATATCCGCATGAAAAAAATTATCACGAAAAACCTGAGTATAAAATATCTCAATGCCCTTTTCTGCCAGTTTTTTGCGATTAATGCCGGCCGCATCCAAAGCGGCAAAGTCCTTTATTGAAATCCCGTTGATACGTTCTTGCACCATGACCTTTTGTTTGCTGTAGTCCCAGTAAATTTTTGGTATGTACAAATGCCCGGAATGCTGAAAGTTTTTGCCTAACAGTGAACAATTGGCCGCTTCTCGTTGTAAATCGAGCTCATCGTAAATGGTTTTTTCAAATTCAGCGACAATTTCTCTCGGATCGACCTGAACACCAGCTTTGAGATGACGGCCGGCCATGCCTGCAACAGTATGCATTAGACGGACATCGCGGCTGATTTTTTTTTCAATTCCCGGACGCAGTATTTTTATAATCACCTGGTCACCGGTTTTTAAGGTGGCGGCATGAACCTGGGCAATGGATGCTGATGCCAGAGGTTGTTCCTCAACTTCAGCAAAGCCATTTCGCAGATCGAGGTCTAATTGCTCCTGAATGACGGTTTTTGCTTGTTGCCAGCTAATCGGTTCGACATCATCCTGTAATTTACCCAATGCCATGGCAATGTCAGCGGGAATTAAATCAGGTCGGGTTGACAGGGTTTGACCGAGTTTAATAAAAATCGGTCCCAATTCTTCTAAGGCCGCCCGCAGTCTTTCCCCCGGCGTCATATTGTTTACACCTTTTTTACCGAATGGGGCCAATAAATTTACCAGACTAAAGAAACCAAAGCGGCTATTATTAACCAGGGACGGAATACGATAGGCCGCTAAAGTGTGGCTGATTTTAAGAAAACGAAAGAGTCTCATGTTTGTTGGCTCAACAGTGCTTTAACTTGACGTTCAATGCGTACCACATCGGCTTGTAAATCGTCGACATCATCTAAAAACTGTTCCATTTCTGCCGGCGCAATGAGACTTCGGTCTTCATGCACTAAAAAGTCATGAATATTGCGTTTCAGGCTGTCACCAAACTGTTGTCCATGGCGATGGAATTTTTGTAAAGCTTGTGACAGGTGATAACCGGGAGTTTCACCGAATATATCGCACAAGGCTTGTTCATGATCAGGGTCCAGGTTTTTTAAGAAATCAGCCATAAATTGGCCCAGTCCTGCATCTCCAATAATTTCCACTTGATCAAGTCCGGCAATATGTTGATTGCTGGCCATGGCAAATAAAGCCGTCGGTTTGCCGGTGATGGTGGTGTCGGCTTTTATTTCCTGAGCCCCGGTGACATCAATGCCGTTTTCAGTAATGTGCAGGTGCAAGTTCGGACCCATCGGTTGAATGTCTATGGCAACCCGTTTGCCGATGTGCGGTTTGAGCGTTTTTAATGCCTTCGGGTCATATTGAATGGCGCGGTTAATGGCTTTGTCTAATAAAATGGCAGTGGGAGATTTCATATTTTAAATCCGCTATGTATGGCGACAATCCCGGCTGATAAATTCTGGTAACGACACATGTCAAGACCGGCCTGTTCAAACATGGCTTTTAACTGTTCCTGGTCGGGATGTTTTTCAATGGACTCCACCAGATACTGGTACGAATCCCGATCACCAGTTACGCGATGACCAATTTCAGGCAACAGCTTAAAAGAATAAACCTGATAGAGTTTTTTTAATATTGGCTGGCGAACTTTGGAAAACTCCAATACCAGGGCTTTACCACCCGGTTTTAACACCCGAAACATTTCGTTCAACGCCTGCTGTTTATCGGTGACATTACGTAAACCAAAGGCCATGGTAATGGCATCAAAACTGTTATCTTCGCAAGGGAGTTTTTCAGCGTTCATTTGTTGACAACTAAAACGGCCATAAAATCCGGCATCTATTAAGCGGGCTTCACCGACGTCTAACATCGCCTGGTTAATATCACCCAAAACCACATGGCCTTGTTTACCCACTTGTGGCATCAGCAATTGTGCTATATCACCGGTTCCACCGGCTAAATCAAGGACCCGCTGATTTTTTTGGATTCCTGAAGTGGCGACAAAATGACGTTTCCATAATCGATGGATGCCACCGGACATCAGATCATTCATGAGATCATAACGATCTGCGACTGAAGTGAAGACCTGCTCTACCAACTTTTGTTTTTCTTGCTTGGCGACCTGGCGAAAGCCAAAATCAGTGGTTTCATGTGTCATTGTCGGACTCTTTTGGTAATGTTTCATGATTGAGTTTGCAGCGTTTCAGACGAATCAGTGCTGAAATATCTTCATCGCCATAGCCGGCTTCAGATAACTGACGATAATCATCAATACTGTGTTGAACCAAAGGTAAGCTGGCATCCATATTGTCTAAGGTGGATTGGCAGATGTGAAGGTCTTTGAGTAATAAGTCGAGTTTAAAACCAATGTTAAATTCGTCTTTAATCATGGTTTGTCCGCGGTTTTCTAAAAACCAATTACCGGCAGCACCGGCACTCAACACTTCAACCACTTTTTTGACATCCAGTTTGCACTGTTCGGCCATGGCCAGGGCAGAGCAGACTGCTTGGGCAACTCCAGCGACCATGACTTGATTAACGGCTTTTGTGGCTTGACCCTGTCCAACCTTGCCCATATGGGTAATCTGGCTGCCGATAGCGGAAAAAATATCTTCAGCCCGTTTGTATTGATCTCGATCACCACCCACCATAATGGACAACGAGCCTTTTTTGGCACCTTCAACACCACCGGAAACCGGTGCATCTAAAAAGGCGATACCATTGGCGGCTAAATCATCACTCACTGAATGTGCTGTTTGTGGTGATACGGTAGAACAGTCAATCACCACTGAACCGGGTTCTAATAAAGGAATGATCTCGGCTATGACAGATTTGAGGTCGTCATCGGCAGAAACACAGGTCAGGACGCTGTCAGCGGAGCTAAATAAAGCCGCATCGTCTTCAATGGGCGATAGACCCAATTCTTTTTGCATTGCCTGGGTTTTGCCTTGTGTGCGATTTTTGACACCCAAAAGCAGGCCTTGTTTGTGTAAGTTACGTGCCATCGGGCGTCCCATGGCACCCAAGCCATACACCACGACTTGGTGAAGTTTATCAATGGACATTGATAATCGGTTTCCATTATTGAAAGAATGGCTATTATAACCGATAGGCCGACAGATTTAAGGTTTTCACATCCTTGTGATGACTTGTATCAAGATTTATAAAATAATGTTTTCTGGGTTAGCCCGAATATTTCATGTAACCAGTATAAAACAGGTATGCTTGTTTTTAGTTTCATACGCTTAAGCGAATTCTATCAAAATATATTTTATCCCTAAATTCCATTCTTACATAAAATATTCGGGTTAATACTCAGGTGCCGCGGTCACATAAAGCTCTACCCGCCGATTCTGGGCACGGCCTGTGGCCGTGTCATTGTTTGCAATGGGCTGATTTTCCCCCATGCCCAGGGTGGCCAGTCGATTGCCGGGAATACCGCGGTTCTCCAGATAGGAAGCGACACTATTGGCGCGCTGTTGTGATAGAGTCATGTTGTAATCATCCCGACCGGTTGAATCGGTGTGACCAATCACTTCAAGTTGGGTGTCTTTATATTTATACAGCACTTTGCCCACTGAATCCAACGTGGCATAAAACTCATTCTTGATAAGATACTCATCGGTATTAAAGGTAATATTACTGGGCATAATCAATTGAATTTGATCACCATCCCGAACCACACGAACACCGGTACCGGCTAATTCTTCACGCAACTCCTTTTCCTGATGATCCATGTAAGCACCAACACCTGCACCAATGGCAGCACAACCGGCGGCGGCATTGCGCGCTGATTGGGAATTTCGGGTGGCGCCTATTAAACCGCAAACCACGGCACCAGCGGCGCCGTATTTAACACTTTTACGAACTTTTTCTTCGCCGGTATAAGGGTCTGTTGTGGTGCAGGCAGTAATTGTTACAGCCAAGAGAGCAGTGAATAATATTCTTAACATAAAAGGTTCCTTCTTAGTTTAATTTGATAAGCCAATACCATAATCAATTAGCTTGAAATAAAACGTTAAAAACACCGTAAAAAGTTAGAAAATCCGTGTTTTAAACTATTAAAAGTGTCTTTATAGCTGATCTGAATGGATGGATGCCTTTCTCTGTACTTTCAACAGGGGTCTGATGTCACTGAGTGGAATGCCTCGAGTGTATTTTAAAAAGAAGTATTTTTGAAATAAGTCTTCTTCGGTGATTAGCTCAGTATTGAATTGCTGTTGATATTCTTTTCGTTTAATGGAGGTCCATTCAGTGGCATCAACACGGGCATGGGGGTCTTGATAAGTGATGTTTTTAACAAGTGAAGGCTCAAAATCTATGGTGGTGTCTGTCGGATAGCGTAATGTATAACGACCGGCATCATCCAGCAGGATCTGTAACTGGCAGAAGGGTTTAAAACCATGGTATTCATTGTCATTATTGGGACTTTGTTTTAAAAACACCAAATAGCGCTGGCCTTCATTCTCGCGATCCGGGTAGTAACATTGGTATTCCTCAAAACCTTTGGCGCTGACAATCAGCAAATCATTCTTGTTAACACCTTTATAGGGAACTCTAACCGTTAAAAAGGCCTGTCCCTGGGCGTTCAAATCACGGGTTTTCTGATAATCAATATTGACCACTTGTGCCACGGCCACCACATCGGCCCATTCAGCCGCTTCTTGCAATGATTCAAAAGCAATGGGTTTGGGGATGCTGTAATCAAATTGAAAATCAGGATTGGATTCAGGTAATAAATTTTGTGCCACTGTGACTGTGCACAGCAAGCAGGCAGTTAAGAGTGATAAAAGTTGTAATACACGTTGGGGTTTTGGCATGGTTTAGTTGTTTGTTGTGGCAATGGACTGACCCAGTTTGACAACATCTCCCGCTTTGAGTTCGGAATTAAAACAGATGCTGTCAGGTGGGAATAATAAGACAATCGTTGAACCCATATTAAAGCGACCCATTTCATCGCCTTTGCTGTATTGGGTTTGTCCTTCAGGCTCCAGAGTCAGCGGCTTCGAAGCGTAAGGCGGGGTGATAACGCCGTTACTGATGGTTTCAATACTGGAGACAAAAATAGCGCCGACATAGACATAAGCCACCGGTCCCAGGTCAGTTTCCAAATGATTAACCAATCGCTCGTTGCGAGCAAACAGACGTGGAATTTCTTGCGTGGTCCAGTCAGCGACGCTGAACAAGCGGCCGGGGATATGGCGCATACTTACCAGGTTGCAATCCAGCGGGGCATGCATACGGTGATAATCACGGGGTGATAAATAGATTGTGATAAACCGGCCGTCACGGTAATTGGCATCGATATCCGTGGCCAATAATTCTTTCACACTGTAACTGTGGTTTTTAGCCTGAATAATGCGACCTTGTTTAATATCACCCAATTGTGAGACAACGCCATCGACCGGTGACACAATGTGATTGGGCTGTTCATCAACGGGTCTGACTTCAGGCTTTAAGCCCCGGGTAAAAAAGGCATTAAAATGTGGGTAAGCATCAAAATCAGCATCGGCTGCTTCATCAAGATTAATGTCAAACTTCTTTACCATGGTTTTAATGGTGAAGTTCTTGATTGATTTTACCCGAATTCGCATCAAGAAATACATCAGCCGGGACAGCAGGCGATGCGGTAAAATGTATTGAAAAAACAAAGCTATTTTTCGCATTATTGAACCAGTAGTTGTAAATCAGATGAGATGGTGTCAACCACATGTGGAGTGGTAAAAATGGCCACACGTTCGGCATCCTGGTTAAGTACAAACCAGGCTGCGGTATGATCCACCTGATAGGTTTTATCGCCGGGTTGATGGTCTTCAACCTGATAAGCCACACCCAGTTGTGATGCCAGTTTTTTTAGATTTTCGGCATCCGCTGTATAGGCTTTAAAATCGGGATTAAAATAGCCGATATAATCCTTTAATACCTGAGGTGTATCACGTTCCGGATCGACTGAAATAAACACAAATTGAGGGGGTGAAACATGATTTTGTTGTAGTTTTTTGTTAATTTTTTGCATGTCCAATAAAGTGGTTGGACAAATATCCGGACAATGGGTAAAACCAAAAAATAACACACTGTAATCTCCGGCCAGTTCATGGATGCTTACCTGCTCGCCGGTTTGACTAATCAGTTCTATGCCGTCAAGAGCCAGTGGTTGTGGAAAGACCTTCATTGTTTGAAATTCCTGACTGTGAATATCTGCAGTCTGATCAGACTGGCAAGCTGTCAGTATCGTAATAACAGACAGCATAAAAAGCGTACGCATTAAATTTCTCCGGAGATGATTAATCATTGCCAATTGACTTAAAAAAAGGCATTGTATAATGTTTTATCTATTTCTCATAATTCAAGTGACCTTAAAACAATTATTCAAACAACTGCTTGATAGGCTGACCCGGGCAGAACTGAATTACGGGCAAGGTACTGAGGTGCCTGAAGATGATGTGATTTTATTGCTGATGTCGGTTTTGGATGTTGATTTTGAGACGTTGAATCAAATGGCTGAACAAGCCGTCAGTGATTCGCTTCAAAATCAGGCCGGTCAATTACTGGATCAACGCATCCAACAACAATTGCCAATGAGTTATGTGGTTGGATTTTCATTGTTCGCCGGCTTAAAGTTCCAAGTGGATGAGCGGGTGCTGATACCGCGCTCTCCTTTTGCCGAATTGATTGACCGGGGCTTTCAACCCTATGTTGACATGAGTCATATTAAACAGGTGTTGGATTTATGCACCGGCAGTGGTTGTATTGGATTAGCAGTGGCGCATTATTACCCACACTGCCATGTTGATTTGTCCGATTTGTCAGCGGATGCTTTGACAGTGGCAGCTCAGAACAGAAAACAATTGCAGCTGAGTGACCGGTGTCAATTAATTGAATCGGATTTGTGGCAGCAGATTGATGGTGTTTATGATCTGATTATCAGCAACCCGCCTTATGTCAGTGACAGTGAGCACAGTGACTTACCGCAGGAGTTTAGTCATGAACCGACCATGGCCCTGGTCAGTTCGGGCGGTGGTTTATTATTGCCCGTAAAAATCTTAGCCTCAGCGGCCAGTCATTTGCATGAAAACGGCACCTTGTTTCTGGAAGTGGGTTACAACGATGGTCAATTACAGGCAGCCTTGCCGGATGTGCCGTTTGAGTGGCTTGAATTTGAATATGGTGGCCAAGGAATATGTGTTTTTAATCGTCAAGATTTGGTAAAGTACCAGCCTTACTTTCTAGCCTTTATCGAAACCCATGTCACATAATACCTTTGGTAAAAATTTACGCTTTACCTCTTTCGGCGAATCTCATGGATCAACCATTGGTTGTGTGCTGGACGGTTTTCCACCGGGTATGCCGATAACGACGGATGAAATAAAACATGAATTACGGCGTCGTGCCACCGGCCGCTCCAAACATACTTCACAGCGGCGTGAGCAGGATGATGTGCAGATTGTCAGCGGTGTTTTTGAAGGCAGAACCACCGGCCACCCCATCGGACTGATTATTGAAAACACCGATGCCAAAAGTAAAGATTACAGTCAGATTGCCACTCAAATCCGTCCCGGTCATGGTGATTACAGTTACTGGAAAAAATACGGTCTTCGCGATTACCGTGGTGGTGGTCGTTCATCAGCGCGAGAAACCACCATGCGTGTGGCCGCCGGTGCCCTGGCAAAAAAATGGTTAAAAAAACAACACAATATTGAAATCACCGCCTGGTTATCGCAGATTGGCGATATTCATTTGGCCGCCGGTGATTTAAGTCAAATTGATAAAAGCCCTTTCTTCACCGGTGAAATTGATCGGGTACCGGAATTAGAGGATTTTATGCATAAATTGCGAAAATCAGGTGATTCTGTGGGTGCCTGCATCAGTGCCAAAGCGGTTAATGTACCGGCCGGTTGGGGCGAACCTGTCTATGGTAAATTAGATGCGGAACTGGCTTTAGCCATGATGAGTATTAATGCCACCAAAGGCGTGGACATTGGTGCCGGTTTTGACTCAGTGGCCCAATCAGGCAGCGTCCATCGGGATGAAATTATCGATGGTGAATTTCAGAGCAACCATGCCGGCGGTATATTGGCGGGTATTTCCACTGGACAGGACATCACCTTAAAAGTGGCGTTTAAACCCACGTCATCTTTAAGATTGCCGGCACAAAGCATTAATGAGGCCGGTGAAGCGGTCACCGTAGTCACCAAAGGTCGCCACGATCCTTGCGTTGGAATCCGCGCCGCACCTATTGTCGAAGCCATGATGGCCCTGGTTTTGATGGATCATTGTTTGCGTCATCAGGCCCAAATTAACAGCAACCAACATAACTTTGAAAATTAATACATGAATAAAAAATTGAACATTGCCATTGTCGGTGCCACCGGAGCGGTGGGTCGGGTGATTCTTGAATTGCTTGAGGAGAGAGGTTTTCCGGTCAATAAGCTGGCATTATTGGCCAGTGCCAACAGTGCCGGAGAGGTGATGACCTATGAAAAGAAATCCGTCACCGTAAAACCGTTGGATTCATTTGATTTCAACGATTTTGATATGGCCTTTTTTACCGCCGGTAGTGTTGTCTCGGCCCAATATGTTCCCCGAGCAGTGGATGCCAAGTGTGTGGTGATTGATAATACGTCCTGTTTTCGTAATGAAGAAGATGTGCCTCTGGTCGTGCCGGAGGTCAATGGCGAAGAATTAAACCGTTATCAGGACACATATTTAATTGCCAACCCCAACTGTTCCACGATACAAATGGTACTGGCGCTGGCGCCGATTCATAAAGCGGCGGTGATAGAGCGTATTAATGTGGCCACGTATCAGTCAGTTTCCGGTGCTGGTCAAAAGGGCATTGATGAACTTTCAGGCCAAACCAGAAGCTTGCTCAACTTCAAACCTTTGCAAAAGCAGGTTTTTTCAGGGCAAATCGCTTTTAATGTGATACCGCACATTGATGAATTTCAGGACAACGGCTATACCCGTGAAGAAATGAAAATGGTTTGGGAAACCCAAAAAATCTTTGGTGACCGCAGTATTCAGGTTAATCCGACTTGTGTTCGGGTGCCGGTTTTTTACGGCCATGCTGAAGCGGTACATATTGAAACCAGAGATAAAATAAGTGCATCAGAAGCGCGCCAGCTGATGGCAGATATGGCGGGTGTTGAAATTGTTGATGATCCTGCCAAGTTACGTTATCCGTCACCGGCCCTGACGGCCGCCGGTCATGATGCGGTTTATGTGGGACGCATTCGCGAAGATATTTCCTACCCCAAGGGTTTGAATATGTGGATTGTGGCGGATAATATTCGAAAAGGTGCCGCCTTGAACAGTGTTCAGATTGCAGAAAGCTTGTTAAAGTTAATGACTCGTTAAGGCTCATTTTAGCGTGTAATTAAGCTTATACCAGTGTCTCAATGAGACTAAAATACTGTAAAAAAGAATAGCTTAGCGGTTATTTTTTAGTTAAATTCTTGCTATTTTATTGTAGAATTAGTTACTATCTTCTTTAATAGTCGTAACAAACACCACACACACGGGTAAATTATGAAACACAAATTGATTGTATTGGCACTGATTTTTAGTTTGGTTTTTGTGTCACAAAACACATTTTCTTTGGGTATGGGCAAAATTCAGGTTAACTCTGCCCTGGATGAACAGTTAAATGCCAGCATAGATATCATTGCTAATAACGATGAATCCATTGATCAGGTTTCTGTTAAATTGGCGAGTGCAGCTGATTATAAAAAAGTCGGCTTGGATAAATCTTTTGTTCCCGGCCACATTATGGTGTCGGTGGATGAAGATAACCCCTACCAAATAAATGTCACCTCCAATGGTCCTGTTTCAGAACCCATTGTTTCCTTACTTTTAGACGTAACCTGGGCCAATGGCCGAATTTTACGTGAATTTACCCTGTTGTTGGATCCCCCAAGTTATCAAGCCAGTACCCGTGGTTCAATCAGTATTCCGGCGAGTCAGCCGGAGCCACAACAGCCGGAAACCATGGCAGATGTCGAGGATGATGCTGTTACGGCACAAAGTGATGATATTCCTCCGGTGAGTCAAGACTTAAACAAGGCTTATGAAGAGATGGAGACAGATGTCTCTGCGCCTGAACAAGATGAGGCTGAATTTGCCGTTGAAACACCCATGGATGAAAATGTTTCTGAGACGTTACCGGTTATGCCCGGTGAGGTTTATGTGAATGCCGGTGATACCTTGTGGCGTATTGCCAACCAAAACAAACCAAGCGATGTGACCACCCATCAAATGATGATGGCAATTTATGAAAACAATCCCAATGCCTTTTTGAATAACAATATCAATCAAATGGTTAAAGGCAGCACCTTACAAATGCCTGACCCCGATTCCTCAGATTATTTAAGTTATCAGGAAGCCCTGGCAGCCTTTGAATCTCATAACAGTCGCTGGGCCACTAATGATGATAGTTACAGTAGCTTCCAAACGGAATCACAGGTTGATGATGATGCCGATATGGCAGAAAGCACTGATTATGGTGTGCAATTATCAGGTGGTGAGGGTGATGATAGCGACAGCCAACAAACCGAAGGTGATATCGCTGATTCAGGCAACAGTGGATTAAGTGATGAAGAAGCTTTCAATGCCAGCAGTGAAAATGAAGAATTGAAATCGCGCGTTTCAGAATTGGAAAGTATTGTTGATGAACAGCAATCTGCCTTGACGTTACAAGATGATGATATGGCCAACCTGGAAAACCAGATGGCCGATAATTCAGCTGATGACACCTTAAATGAAGGTGGTTTTGATTCTTCGGCAGAAGCTGATGATGAGGCCACCGGCGAGGACACTTCAGTTGCTGATGATGTTTGGGGTACGGATGTATCTGACGATATGGCTGAACAAACTGATGATTCAGCGCTTATGGAAGATGATGGCGGGCAGTTACTTGCAGATGACAGCAGTGAACAGGATGACATGATCTCAGAAGATGATTCAACGTCGCTTGATGACAGCACTGAAGCTGATGCAGCGGATCAGCAGACGGTTGTCACAACACCGAAAAAACCGGTGCCGGTGAGTGAGCCCTGGTACACTTCAGCCATCAATTGGATTCAACAAAATGTACTTTGGGTTATTATCGGTTTGGTGGTGTTGTTTTTAATCATACTGTTACCCAGATTGTTTAACCGGGGAGATGACGATCCGGCAGAAGGAAGTAGCTTTTTAGATGACATTAAATCGTCCAGAGGCAAAAAAGATCAAGGACAAGAAGAAATCGATGAAGAAATAATGGATGAAGATCAAGAAACGGTGCTAACAACACCGGTCTCTGTTGATGGTGATGATGATTCTTTGGCGGATGATGATGACGACTTGTTTGGCGACGATACCGCAGAAGATTCGACTGATGATGACTCCGATGACGATGACGTCCTGGCAGAATTGGATAATTCTTTGGCTTTTGATGACAGTGACGATGATGATTCGGATGATGATTTTGACTTTGATTTCGATGATGATGAGCCATCTGATTCTGAAGAGACTTCAGATAAGGATTCTGCCGATGATTTGAGTTATGAAACGCCTACTAAGGAATACGATCCGGCACCATTTAGAGATGATGATAGTTTTGAAGATGATTTTGATCTATCTGATTTAGATGGTGATTCTGATGATGATTCTGATGATGAGGCTCAGGATGAATTGGAATCCGATACAGATGATTCATCTGTGTTCGATGACGACGATTTTGACTTAGAGGACGAATTGACAGAATTGGATGAGGGTCATGCGGTCACAGAAATCGACAGTGATGAAGAGCAATCTGATGATGGCCAAGATGACGATGATGATGACGATGACGATGATCATGACGATGACGATGACGATGATTTTTCAGATGATGACTTCTTAGCTGATTTAGATGAGATTGACGGTTTAGATGATTCAGATGACGACAGCAATGATGATCAAGCAGATGATGAAGATTTATCTTCTGAACTGGATGATGATTTTGAAGAGTCATTAAGTTTAGATGAGGATGATCAGACGACAACTTTTGAAACTGAGCAGGCAGACGACGAGATGGATGAAGATATTGATTTAGGTTTGGATGATTTAATGGATGATGGAGATGTCATAGAAACCAAATTAGATTTGGCCAAAGCCTATATTGAAATGGGTGATACCGAAGGTGCTAAGAACTTGCTTGATGAAGTCAAAGCAGAAGGCAATGAAGCACAGCAATCAGAAGCCGATAAATTACTTGATGACATGTAACTTTTGATAAGACACGGTCTGTAAAGGACCGTGTCTTAAACTATTTATCATGCGATATGCTTGCGGTGTGGAGTACGATGGGTCACCTTTCTACGGATTCCAGCGACAAAAACAAGAACCAACCGTCCAACAATGTTTAGAAGATGCCATTGCTTCGGTGGCCAATCATGATGTAGGTATTATTTGCTGTGGCCGTACCGATACCGGTGTCAGTGCGGCTTTACAAGTCATTCATTTTGACAGTCCCGCTGAACGAACAGCCAGACAGTGGACCTTGGGCATAAATAGTGCTTTGCACAAAGCCATTAGCGTGCTGTGGGTACAAGCCGTGAATGATGATTTTCACGCCCGTTTTTCAGCTGTATCAAGACGATATCAATACCGAATTTGTAATCGCCCGGTGCGCCCGGCAATCAATCGACAGCATCTAACCTGGGTGCTCAAGTCATTGGATGAGGAGCGTATGAATATCGCCATTCAAAGCTTACTGGGGACACATGATTTCAGTGCATTCAGATCCAGTCAGTGTCAATCCAAAGAACCGGTTAAGACCATGACTCAAGCCAGTGTAACCCGTCATAAAGACCAGTTAATTATTGATGTTACAGCCAATGGTTTTTTACATCATATGATTCGTAATATTGCCGGAACCCTGATTGCCATCGGTAAAGGAGATAAACCTGTCGAGTGGATGCAGGCTGTCTTGCAATCCCGTGATCGCAAACAAGCTGGCATGACTGCCGCAGCAAATGGTTTACGATTTATGGGTGTTGATTACCCGAGTCAGTTTAAGTTACCGAGTTCTGTGGATTATGAAAGTTAAATATTGTGGACTTCAAAAGTGCAACGATGTGACTTATGCGGCTAAGCTGGGTTGTGATGCGGTTGGTTTTGTGATGGTACCCGGCAGTCGTCGCGAAGTCACTATGCAACAAGCACAAATATTGACAGAACACACACGTCAATTTGACATGGTGTCTGTTATTCTTTTGGCTAATGCGACAGCCACACGTGTGAGTGACGTTATCAGACACTGTCAACCCGATATTATTCAGTTTCATGGTCAGGAGTCACCCGAATTTTGTCAACAATTTAGTTATCCTTACTGGAAAGCTGTGCCGATGCTAACAGTCAATGATTGGCGGCAATACATAAAACCCTATGAGGCCGCTGAACATTTTGTGTTGGACACCTACGGCGGCAGTCATAGTGGTGGGTCCGGTCAGTCATTTAAGTGGTTTAAATTGCCGCTTGAAGCGCGAAATCGTTTGATATTGGCAGGTGGCTTAAATATACAAAATGTCACACGGGCAGTCACAGAAACAGGTGCTGAATTTATTGATGTCAGCAGTGGTATCGAAGAAACAGCTGGCGTAAAATCACACACCTTGATGAAACAATTTATGCAAACCATAAAACCCTAATAAACCCATGACCCAATCATTTGATAATTTACCCGACGAACAAGGCCATTTTGGTCGATTTGGTGGCAACTTCGCTTCTGAAACTTTATATCATTGCTTAGAAGAATTAAAAAGTGCCTATCAACGGCTCAAAAATGATGCTGACTTTCAACACCAATTCCAACAGGATTTGGCTGAATTTGTGGGACGACCCTCGCCATTGTATCCGGCAGAACGTTTAACAAAACAGCAACAAGGGGCAAAAATATGGTTAAAACGTGAAGATTTAAACCACACCGGCGCCCATAAAATTAATAATACTGTGGGCCAGATATTATTGGCCAAAGCCATGGGCAAAAAGCGGATTATTGCGGAAACCGGTGCCGGCCAACACGGCGTGGCTACGGCCACTGTGGCTGCACGTATGGGTCTGGAATGTATCGTGTATATGGGTGCTGTAGACATTGAGCGACAGGCTATTAATGTTTTTCGTATGAAATTACTGGGCGCAGAAGTGCGTGCTGTGGATTCGGGTTCAAAGACCCTCAAAGACGCGCTCAACGAAGCCATGCGTGATTGGGTGGCACATGTGGATGATACTTTTTATATTATAGGTACGGTGGCGGGTCCGGCACCTTATCCTGAAATGGTTCGTGATTTTAATTCCGTCATTGGCCAGGAAGTGCGCAAACAAAGCCTTGAACAAATCGGCCGATTTCCTGATGCCCTGGTGGCTTGTGTTGGTGGTGGCTCGAATGCCATGGGTTTGTTTTATCCATTTATTAAAGATCAACAAGTGGCCATGTATGGTGTAGAGGCCGGTGGCCGAGGACTTGAAACTGGACAACATGCCGCTTCCATCAATGCCGGCAAAGTGGGCGTGTTGCATGGAAATAGAACCTATGTCATGAGCGATGAATCCGGACAAGTCACAGAAACCCATTCAATCTCAGCTGGGTTGGATTATCCCGGTGTTGGACCTGAGCATGCTTTTCTTAATGACAGTGGTCGTGCTAAATATGTGACCATTAATGATGACGAAGCGTTAGCGGCCTTTCACACCTTAACCCGGACAGAAGGTATTATGCCGGCTTTAGAAAGCGCACATGCCATTGCCTATGGTATGAAGTTGGCCGCAACCATGTCACCGGATCAGCATATTGTGATTAATCTATCGGGTCGTGGCGATAAAGATGTACATACAGTGGCTGACATAGAAGGGGTGTCCGTATGACCAATTTACTGGACCAAAAACTGAAGCAATTGCAACCACGTAAAGCATTAATACCGTTTATCACTGCAGGTTATCCAAATCCTGACTTAACCGTGGATATCATGCATTGTTTGGTTGAAAACGGTGCTGATGTGATTGAGTTGGGGATGCCCTTTTCAGATCCAATGGCTGATGGTCCGGTGATACAAAAAGCTTCTGAACAGGCCATTCAACAAGGTACAAATTTAAAGCAGACACTTTCAATGGTGGCTGAATTTCGTCAGTCCAATCAAACCACACCAATCGTGCTGATGGGGTATTTAAATCCGGTTGAATCTATGGGTTATGCTGCTTTTGTCGAACAGGCTGCACAATCGGGTGTTAATGGTGTGTTACTGGTGGACAGTCCACCGGAGGAATCGGCAGAATTACAAAAACAACTGAATGCCCATCAATTACGACAAATATTTTTGGTGGCGCCAACGACTTCCGAACGCAGAAAAAAACTGATATGTGAAATGGCGCAGGGCTTTATTTATTATGTTGCCTTAAAAGGTGTCACCGGTGCAGCTGATCTTGACGCTGAAACAGTGAATTTAGCTGTTAAAGCCTTAAAAAATGACACCAGCCTTCCGGTGGCTGTCGGGTTTGGTGTTAAAGATGCGCAGTCAGCGGTTGCGGTAGCAACGCAGGCTGATGCTGTGGTGATTGGCAGTGCGTTAATTAAATCATTGGCCGCGTGTCAAAGCATTGAACAAACTCAACATGAAATCGCTCAATTTTTACAGCCTATTCGTTCCGCTTTAGATTCGTTATAATACTTCATGCAAACAATCAAATAACAGGAGTTGACCTGAGATGAGTTGGTTTCAAAAAATCATGTCTTCGCGTATTCGCACCGAAGGCGGTAACAAAAAAAAGAATATCCCCGAAGGTCTCTGGGGTAAGTGCAGTCAATGCCAGGCTGTGCTTTATCAACCTGAAAATGAAAAACAGGGCAAAGTCTGTCCCAAGTGTGGTCATCATGAGCGGCTAACGGGCCGTGAGCGGTTGCTCTATTTTTTAGACAACAGCGACTGGCAGGAAATTGGCGAACATGTGAAACCCGAGGATCCGCTTAAATTTAAAGACACCAAAAAATACAAGGACCGTTTGGTCGCGACTCAAAAGAAAACCGGTGAAAATGATGCCCTGGTGGCTGTGCAAGGTCAACTCAATGGCCGAGACGTGGTGGTCACTGCTTTTGATTTTCAATTTATGGGTGGTTCCATGGGTTCAGTGGTAGGGGAAAAATTTGTGCGAGCCGCCCACCATGCCCTGGAACATGGATTACCATTAATCAATTTTTCGTCCTCAGGCGGTGCAAGAATGCAAGAATCCTTGTTTTCGTTGCTACAAATGTCCAAAACCGCTGCGGCCTTAAAGAAAATGAAATTGGCCGGTCTGCCTTACATTTCTGTGTTAACCAATCCAACAACGGGCGGGGTTTCGGCCTCCTTGGCGATGCTCGGTGATGTTAATATTGCAGAACCGAATGCCTTGATTTGTTTTGCAGGTCCGCGAGTGATAGAGCAAACTGTTCGTGAAACATTACCCGAAGGCTTTCAACGCAGTGAGTTTTTGTTAGAGCATGGGGCTTTGGATTTAATCGTTCCACGCCATAAAATGGGTAAAAAAATCAGTCAGCTATTGGCGTTGTTGTTGCCTGAAAACAAGACAGAAAAAGCCATTGAGCCTGATGAGATATTAACGGCCGAAGACCGTGAAGACACTTGAACAGTGGCTTGATTCACTCAATCAAAACAAAATAGATTTAGGTTTAGAACGGGTAAAACAAGTCTTATCACGTCAACCCTTTTGTGATCTTAAGGCGGGTCTCATCACGGTCGGCGGTACCAACGGTAAAGGATCAACGGTGTCAGCCATTGCCTGTTTGCTACGCGCAGCCGGGTATAAGGTGGGGGACTTTACATCTCCGCATATCTTTCATTACCATGAGCGGATTAAAATAAATGGCCAACCGCAGTCCGACAAAACCATCGTTTCTGCGTTTGAAGCCATCGAAGACATTCGTGGAGAAGTACCCTTAAGCTATTTTGAGTATTCATTGTTGGCCGCTTTGTATATTTTTAAGCAACAACAGGTGGACTATATGGTTTTGGAAGTGGGTTTGGGTGGTCGTTTAGATGCTGTCAATGCTTTAGATTCTGATATCAGCGTCATCACGACCGTCGATATTGATCACAGTCATTGGTTGGGTGATAACATCGAAGCGATTGCGGCAGAAAAAGCCGCCATCATGCGACCGGGTTGTGTGCTTGTTTATGGGGATCTCAATTGCCCTAAAGCCATTAGCAAACGGGCGCAGCAAGAACAGGTTACTTTGTTACAATGGGGACGTGACTATTCAACGCAAGTCGTTGGAGATATGTTTTCGTACCACAGTCAACAAAGTCAATTTAAAGCATTGCCACGGCCGCACATGTCGGCAGAATACCAGCTGCGTAATTTTGCCACGGCTTTAACTGCCACAGTCAATTTGTTGCCGGATTTATCGTCTAAAGTTGTTAAATCAGCTTTATCACAATGGCGGTTGCCCGGTCGTATCCAACATATTCAAAACACGCCTGATGTCATTGTTGATGTTGCCCATAACCGACAGTCGGTTCAAGTTCTCAGTGAATATTTAGCCGCGCATCCGGTAAAAGGCCATACCCGGGCTGTGTTTTCCGTGTTACAAGATAAACAAGCTGAGACCTGGCTGCCTGTCATAAACCAGCATATCGATCATTGGTTTATCTTTGACTTAAAAAGTGAACGGGCCACTAACCTGGAGACACTTAAATTGCAATTGGCAGATGCCCATGCACTTTTGTCTGTCTGTGAGGATGGTGCAGAAGCCTATCACCATGCGATAAACCTAAGCCAGCCAGATGATCGGGTTGTGGTTTTTGGCTCTTTTCACGTGCTTGATGAGGTGTTTCAATTATCTCAACATGTATTGAATTAGACTTAATCAAGTTTCTTGTCACTTGATTGTTCTGAGTTTTCTGCATCAGATTCATCCAAATCTGATTCGTGGGGTCTTTGTTGGTCTTCTCCCTGTTGTTCCCCTTTCTCAGTTGTTGAGTCGTTGTTTTTCTGCTGACCAGAATCCTTTGAATGATCGGATCTGTCTTGTTGACTGTTTTCCTGATCTTTGTTTTGATCCACTTGAAGTGGTTCAATAACATGTAAATCCCGTTGGGGGAACGGAATTGTAACACCGGCTTCCCTGAAAGCTTTGTCGACAGCAAAATTGAGATCACTTTCGACCTGGTATAAGTTTTTAATGTTGTAAATCATGACCCTGAGCTCAAAATTCAGGCTGCTGTCACCAAAAGACCTGAAATGAACCTGGGGTTTGTAATTTGATCGATTAACCACCTGGTTATGATTTTTTGCCACTTTTAATAGGGTTTCTTTGACTTGTTCCGTGTCAGAACCGTACGCCACACCAACTTTAATAATAATGCGGCCGATGGAATTGCTCAGATTCCAATTGGTGACATGATGTGATAGCAGTTCAGAATTGGGGACCAGGACTTCTGAATTATCAAAGGTTTTGATGTTAGTGGCACGCATTTTAATTTTTTGAATAAAGCCAATGGTGTCTCCGACCTCAACCCAATCACCCGGCTTGACCGGACGCTCAAACAGTAAAATGATACCGGAAACAAAATTACTGACAATATTTTTTAGTCCAAAACCGATACCCACTGATAAGGCACCGGCAATGACGGTTAGATTTGATATATCAAAGCCTGCAATCGATAAGCCGATAAATACAACAACGGTGATGCCTATGTACCAAAAAAGCATCGAGACCACTTCTCGCGGGCCTTTTTTTAAACGGCTTTTATTAAACCATTGGTATTCAATGCCGTGTCGAATGCGACTTAAAATTAATATAAGAACAACAGATATTAAGATGGCAATCAACAAGCTACTGGGTACGATTTTTAAAGAGCCCAGCTCAAAACCATCAGTAAAAATTAGTTTTAATTGTTGATAGGTTTCCTGAAAGGCGCCACCCAGCCAAATCATAAAACCAAGACCGGCCACCCCAACAATGATACTGATAAATAAACTAATCCAGAATGGAAAAGAATAGACCATGTCTTCATCTTGTCCATCGTCACTGTTATCTTCGGCTTCTTTTTTAAGTTGACGGATACGGTGAACCAGCAAAATCTTTCGTAAACCGTTGATATTTTTAGCGGCCAAGTGGAGCACAAAGCCGCCTAAATTTAACACCAATAAATATTGGGCTAATTTGGCATAAGTCGCGACATAAAATAACAGTGTAAGAAAGGCAATTGCACAGCAGATGATGGCAATCATACGATCTTTATACGGCTTTAAGACATGATACCAATAGTAACTTGCAATAATAAAAAGGATATTAATGGTGATGAATAACGGGGTTATAAATAAAGACTGTGAACTCAGCCATTGATCAAAATTATACTGTCTGTAATCAATGGCGTTCCAGCCAAAAGCCGCTAATATGATTAATCCGGTAGAGACCCAAATAAATCGTTTTATGTTCTTTGGGTTAAATGATTTGGGTAACAAGGGCAGTGATAAAAATAAACAACCATCACGAATCAGCAAAGCCAGAACCATTAACAGTAACAACCACTGAAAAGGTGGCTCCACTAACCAGGCATAAGCAAAGGCAGCAATCAGTGGCAAACAGAATGTTAAAGCCAGGCTTTTAAATTGGTCTTTTAGGGTTTCTAACTGGGGCTTTTTATCGTAGCTCTTAAAATAGTGAACCCGGTGTTTAAAAATAAGAAGAAAATAATACAAAAGGGCGATTGCAATAAAGCCGAGGGCTATCCATTGTGTCGGAATAATACGTTGTAACTGTAATTGACCGAAATCCAACGGTTGGTAGATAAACTGCCAGATTTTGTGCCGAACCTTGATGCCCTGAATCCATAAATTACGTTTTTGACTAAAAATAGATTGGCGAATTTGATCCAGTCTGGATGCCATGAGTCGGCAATTTATCAGTTCTTTGGTGTGATTCTTAATTTGCTTGTCAATTTCTTCTGTTCCCGGATAGTCGGGTTCAGGTTTTTCTTGATCGGCTTGTGTTGATTGTATCGAGCTGTCTTCAAGAACATCAATTTCGCGCGCCTGAGTTAAACGATTGAGCTCCTTTTCGTTGCGTTGCTTGCATTGATTGATTTGCTGTAATAATTCAGCACTTTGTGTATCCAAATCATTGAGGGATTTTTTTGAGTGGTTTTGCTGTTGAAATTTTTCTTGTAAGGATTTAAACGACTGTTCCAGTTGCTTGGTTGTGGCTGTCTTTTCCTGAGCCAAAACTGCCTGAATAGGCGACATTATAAGCCCAATAATAACAATATAAATCAGTTGTTTGTAGTGTGCTGCTGATTGCATGACTTTAATTTTAGCACAAACAATCCGACGTCGTGATTTCAACAGTTGAGCCTGGTGTGCTAATTTGATAACAGACGACCTGCTTTCCTGGTAACAGAATTCATAATGAAAGGAAACGATAAGGCGTTGATGGCTGTTTATGACAGCACCGGACAATATATAACAAAATAATATTATCTATGACCGGATAAAAAACTGTGGCAGAAAATTGCTTCATGCCACAGTTTTTATAGGTCAAAAACCGCCGTTTCTAATTGGCTTTATTGCCACTGGATTGGCTTTTTTTATCCCGGCTTGTATCAGACTTCTGATTCCCGGATTCTTTATCTTGGGACTTATTATCCTGAGGCTTATTATCCTGAGGCTTATTATCCTGAGGCTTATTATCCTGAGGTTTATTATCCTGAGGTTTATTATCCTGAGACTTATTATCCTGAGACTTATTATCCTGAGACTTATTATCCTGAGACTTATTATCCTGAGACTTATTATCCTGAGACTTATTGTCCTGAGACTTATTATCCTGAGGCTTATTGTCCTGAGACTTATTGTCCTGAGATTTATTGTCCTGAGATTTATTGTCCTGAGATTTATTGTCCTGAGATTTATTGTCCTGAGATTTATTGTCCTGAGATTTATTGTCCTGAGATTTCGTGTTCTGCTTTGAAGATGTCTTATCCTCTTTCTCTTTCTTTATTTGCGCACCTGAGGGCACAATGGGGTCCTTTTTTGCCACCAGGTCTGCAACACTGCCTAAAGGCCGCTTCATTTTATTGGCCGTAGTGGCTGAGACTTTTTTCGGTTTGTCTTGATCAGCATTGATTTGGTCATTCTTATGCTCTTTTCTTGCTGTGTTTTTAGCCGTTTTAGGGGTTGCTTGATCTTGACGACGTTCCGAATCTGTTGGCTTACTGGCCGACTTATCTTGTTTTGCTGGCTTTTGATTGGCTGACTTCTGATTCGGCTGCTTCTGATTTGGCTGCTTCTGATTCGGTTGCTTCTGATTCGGTTGCTTCTGATTCGATTGCTTCTGATTCGGTTGCTTCTGATTCGGTTGCTTCTGATTTGACTGCTTCTGATTCGATTGCTTCTGATTCGGTTGCTTCTGATTCGGTTGCCTCTGATTCGGTTGCTTCTGATTCGATTGCTTCTGATTCGATTGCTTCTGATTCGATTGCTTCTGATTCGATTGCTTCTGATTCGGTTGCTTCTGATTCGATTGCTTCTGATTCGATTGCTTCTGATTCGACTGCTTCTGATTCGACTGCTTCTGATTTGACTGCTTTTGATTTGACTGCTTTTGATTTGACTGCTTTTGATTTGACTGCTTCTGATGAGGCTTGTTATGCTTCGTTTGTTGCCGTTGAGCGTTCTTTGGATGCGAGCGGTTTTTATGCGTCGATTTCTGTTGACGGCGGTTGTTGTTTTTCTTTTGACTGTCAGAACCTGAGAACAGGGATTTAAACCAGGAGGATACCAGTAAGGTGACTGATCGCTTAGGTGCCTGTTTGTCGGGTTTGACCATTTGTAAAGCCGCTTGCTCTTTTTGCGGTAAAGGCGGGTCTAAGTCCATTGGTTTTTGACAGTCTTCGGGCTCTACCAACTTGATTTTAGTGATATCAATATTGGATTCACTGACGTTTAAGCGCTGTACGTGGTAATTCGGTACATTTAAGTTTTCGTTTGAAATCACATTGAGCTGAACATGATGGCGTTGTTCCAAATCGGTTAAATCATCACGTTTTTCATTCAATAATTTATTACTGATTTCAACCGGCACCTGAATAATGATGCGGCCGGTTTTGGGTTTGATCATTTCTTCTTCAGTTATTCGGATGATGGAAATAATCAGTGATTCCATGCTACGTATGGTGCCGTGACCTGCACAAGTTGGACAGGTGATTTGGCTGGAGTCGGCTATCGATGAACGCAGTCTTTGTCGTGACATTTCTAACAAACCAAATTTAGAAATTCGGCCGATTTGTACCCGGGCACGATCAATGGCCACGGCATCACGTAAACGGTTTTCTACCTGACGTTGATTTTTATGTAAACGCATATCGATAAAATCTATGACCACTAATCCGCCTAAATCACGGATTCTGAGCTGTCTGGCAATTTCGTCAGCAGCTTCCAGATTGGTGTTTAAAGCAGTGGTTTCGACATCAGCCCCCTTTGTGGCTTTGGCTGAATTAATATCAATACTAAGCAAAGCCTCGGTATGGTCAATAACCAGCGAACCACCTGATGGCAATTTAACTTCACGTTCAAAAGCGGATTGAATCTGCCGTTCAATCTGGTAACGGGAAAACAATGGGGTGGTGTCGTTATAATAAGACAATTTTTTCAAGTTATGCGGCATCACTTGTTGCATAAACTCGCGGGCTTTTTCATAAGAGGCGCGATCATCAATCAGGATTTCGCCAATACTGGGTTGCAGATAATCCCGTAAAGCGCGAATAAATAAATCACTTTCCTGGTAAATGAAAAAGGGTGCCCGTTTCTGTTCAGCGGTTTTTTGGATGGCTTCCCAGACTTGTTGCAGATAATTGAAATCCCATTGCAATTCTTCATAAGTGCGGCCCAGGCCGGCGGTTCGAACAATGATGCCATCACTATTGGGGATATTGATTCGATCGAGAATTTGTTGCAGCTGGCTGCGTTCTTCGCCACGAATTTGGCGAGAAATGCCCCCGGCACGTGAGTTATTTGGCATATAAACCAAGTAACGTCCGGCCAAAGAAATGTAAGTGCTTAAAGCCGCCCCTTTATTACCACGTTCTTCTTTATTAACCTGAACGATGATTTCATCACCTTCATTCAGGGCTTTGTTGATGGGCAGTCGACCCTGACCTTTGGGTGATTGTTTGCAGTAAACCGGACTGATTTCCTTGTAGGGTAAAAAGCCGTGTCGCTCTGAGCCGTAATTAACAAAGCAGGCTTCTAAAGAGGGTTCGATTCGTGTGATTTTCGCCTTATAAATATTACCTTTTTTACGATAGTGACCGGCGGAGTCAATATCTAAATCATATAGTTTTTGTCCATCTGCAATGGCCACCCGAATCTCATCGGCGTGGGTTGCATTGATTAGCATTCTTTTCATCTTGGTTCCTTGGTTTAAGGAACGATGCGCTGCTCAATATCGCTTAATTGTTGTGAGCAGATGCCACATTTATTTATGTGTCATCGTGCTTATTTTACGAAATTGCAAATAGGGCAGTGGTTGTCACTTGTCTGTTCGGTGAATGAACTGCTGTGTTCTCTCTATTTACTCGCGTTGTCGTGTTCGCTGTTCGTTGTAATTTTTTACATTAACAGATGTTATTTCTGTTTATTTAAATTAAGACTGAGCTGGTTGTCGTTCCATTCAGTTAAGCTCTTAATCAATCCAATGATTAGTTGTTCCTTGTTTGTCCGTGGAACCGAGCGTGTTAAAATTGTCATTTTGTCTCAAAATCCAGAGACATTTATTCTTTTCGATAAGCTTTAATTACCGAATAGGCCGGATTTTAACATTAAATAAATGATATTGCTTACTATTTTTAATCGGGGTTACAGCGCGTGAGTAAACCAATTTTTACTGTAGATAAACATTCTGATGGGCAACGGTTAGATAATTATTTGCGAAAACAGCGTAAACAGGTGGCCACAGGCCAGTTGTATAAATTGATTCGTAAAGGTCAGGTTCGTATCAATGGCAAGCGATGTCAACCGGCGGCTAAGTTAACCGCTGGTGATTTGGTGCGGGTGCCGCCATTTATGTTTTTTGAGGAGCCGGTCAGTCAACCGCAGGTACCGGATGATTTAAGTGACCGTATCATGTCAGCGGTTATCGCTGAAGATGATGATTATTTGGTCATAAATAAACCGGCCGGTATGGCTGTGCACAAAGGCACGGGTCATGACTACGGTGTGATAGAAATATTGCAACAAGAAGCCGCCTATCACAACGTCTTATTGGCACACCGACTGGATGTGGTGACCAGTGGTTGTTTGGTTCTGGCAAAAAACAGAAACGCTCTGCTTGATTTTCAGGCCGATTTAAAAGCCAGAAAGGTCAAAAAGACCTATCTGGCTTTATTAGAAGGGGTTTTGGACAATCGAGTAGTGGTCAAGCAGAATCTCAAAGATTCCCGGATAAATAATCTCAAAACAGCGGTTGTTGATGCCGCCGGCAAAACAGCTGAAACCTGCTTTGAACCTCAAATAGTCAAAAAATCAATCACCCGGGTGCTTTGTGCACCGGTCACCGGCCGAACCCACCAAATCAGAGCACATGCGGCTTATTTAAACTGCCCGATTGTCGGTGATACACAATATGGTGCCAAGCAAAGAAAACACTTATCAAGGGATGTGTATTTACATGCCGGTGAGATTGCTTTTGCTGATTATTTATTCCGGGTATCGCCACCACCTGAATTCGATCGTTTTTGGCAGTCGTTGTAGATTGGTCGCGTAAGAGTTAATAGTCCGGTTTGAGTGAATGGACATATCGGTTAGAATAAGCACCTTTATCATCTGCACAGTTTCGTTGAACGTTTATGTCTGTATTTAATCATAAAAAGGTTTATCCCAAAGGCCAAATCAAACACCTTGATATTGAGTCAGAACTGCTTAAAGAGAATGCCCTGGGTGATCCGCATCAACGGCAACTATCGGTTTACTTACCACCGGGTTATGGCCGAGACACTGATTTTCCGGTGATGTATTATTTGGCCGCCTACACCAACAGCGGCTTGGGTGTCACCGGCTGGCGTAATTTTGGAGAATCCATTCCTGAACGACTTGATCGTTTAATTGCGACGGAAAAAATAGGACCAACCATTATGGTTTTTCCGGACTGTTTCACTTCTTTGGGTGGTAATCAGTACCTGGATTCTTCAGCCATCGGCGCTTATGCCAGCCACATTCATAATGAGGTGATTCCATTAGTGGAGTCACAATTGGCGGTCAAAACAGGTGCGCAGCATCGCGCAGTTTTGGGTAAATCTTCCGGTGGATTTGCTGCCATACGATATGCCATGGATTTCCCGGATCAATGGGGTGCCATTGCCAATCATTCCGGTGATGCCGGCTTTGACGTCTTGTATCGCCGCGATTTTCCAGCTGTGGCGGATGTTTTAGCCGATTTTAATGGTGACATTGATAAGTTCGTGAAACGATTCTGGCGTGCGAAAAAAATTATGGGTTCGCATATTCTGGCCTTAATGCATATTTGTCTGGCGGCTACTTATGATCCGCAGGAAACAGGGATTCGTTTGCCGTTTAATTTAAAGACCTGTGCCTTGGAAGAGCAGGCGTGGCAACAATGGCTAAGCCATGACCCGATTACTCGCGTGCCTGACAGCACGGATGGTTTATCGGCATTAAATGGCCTATACATGGATTGCGGATTTCGTGATCAATACTATATTCATTATGGCATGCGAGAATTGGCACAAAAGCTTGAAAAACACAAAATTAAACACACTTATGAAGAGTTCAACGGCACCCATTCAGGAATTGATTACCGTTTGGACGAGTCATTACCTTATTTATACGAGAAAATACAATGATTAAAGTCAGCCAAGCCGCCATCGATTTCTTGGGCGGTGTCATCAAAGAACAAGATGTCAATAATTTACATTTAAAAGCCACGATTCAAAATCCGGGCACGCCGGCAGCCGATTGTCATTTAAGTTTTTGTGAAAAGCAAGAAGTGCAAGTGGGATACGATGAACAAAGCCTGGGTGAATTTAATCTGTATGTAGCGCATGATGATTTGAGTTATTTTGAAGACGCTGAAATTGATTACGATATTCAGGGAGCCAGCGGTCAGTTAAACATTAAAGCCCCTAACATCAAAGGTGAAACGCCTGATGACAGTGCCCCGATATTTGACCGGGTGGCTTACTTTATTGATGCCCAAATCAATCCGATGTTGGCCAGTCATGGTGGTAACGCCCGCCTGGTGGCAGTTGAAGATGACAAAGCTGTGATTGAGTTTGGTGGTGGCTGTCATGGTTGTGGTATGGCTAAACAAACCTTGTCCCAGGGCATGGAAACCCAGATCACCAGTCAATTCCCTGAAATCAGTCAGGTGGTGGATGCCACCGATCATGCCTCTGGTGAAAACCCTTACTATTAATGGCTGACAACATGGAACAGAACAATAACAACATCATTGATGTCACCGCCGGCAGTTTTGTTAAAGATGTCATCGAACAGTCACAGCAGAAGCCGGTATTGGTAGACTTTTGGGCCGATTGGTGTGAGCCGTGTAAAAACCTGATGCCATTGTTACAACAACTGGCAGACAAGTATCCCAATGATTTTATCCTGGCAAAAGTTAATACCGATCAGGAACAGGAACTGGCGATGCAGGTGGGCATTCAGAGTCTGCCCACAGTGGTGCTCATTAAAAACGGTGAAATCGCCGATAGTTTTACCGGCTTAAAACCTGCCGGTGAATTGGAACAGTGGTTGTTACCCCATTTAGACACCGAGGCATCAGACACCCAAGAGCCAGAAATTATTGAAGATGATGGCGTCAGTCGTTTGATTGCGGAACAAAATTATGAAGCAGCATTGGCTCAGCTAAATGAATTGCCCAAAGAGCAAGCCGTCTGGCAAATGATGGAAGTTTGTCTGCTTATGGGAGATATTGATAAAGCCCAACAATTACTTGATGATTTGACCGATGAACAGCGTAAACAGCCGCAAGCTGATTTAATTGCCGCTCGTATCCAGCTAGAGCAAATTGATTTGGCTGGCCGTGAGGATTTATTGGTAATCAAAAACCTGATTAACCAGGGCGTCACCGAACAGGCGGCAGAAGATTTGTTGGATAAACTGGCAGACAACCCACAAGATGATGCGGTGAAGCAATTGCTGATTCAAAGCTTTGCCCTGATGACCGACCGCAGCCAAATCAACCGTTACCGCCGACGCATGTCGTCATTGGTGTTTTAGATACACGGAGCATTTATGTTTAAACGAATTTTAACTTTATCGTTGTTGTTTTCATCTTGGGCTCAGGCCGAAGAGGTGTTGCCGGATGTGGCCAATGCTTTTGTGGCAGACGAAGATGTCATCATTTCTGCCCAGCCCAGTCCCGAAGATTTACAGACGTTGAAAGAGTATGGTGTCAAAGGGGTCATAAATTCGCGAACCGATGCCGAAATGGCTGGGCTTGATTTTAATGAATCGCGTTGGCTTAAAACCGCTGATATGGCTTATCAGCAGGTAGCCATCGGTGTTCAGGAGCCATACTCAGAGGCCAAACTCAGTGCTTTTAATGATGCCATGGTCAAAGCCCGTAAGTATGCCGGTGATGAACCCATATTATTACATTGTCGTTCGGGTCACCGTTCCAGTCAGTTGTACGCTGCCTGGTTGGTGAAGTATCAGGGGCTGACGCCGGATGAAGCGCTGGAAAAAGTGAAGCCGGCCGGTTGGTGGCCGATGCCCATGCAGCAATTATTGGGCCAGAAACTATCGGTTCAGCTGGAAGAGCCGAAAAGCCAAGAACTTAAATAAGTCAAAACAGAAGAATACGACATGACAATTATCACTCGATTTGCCCCCAGCCCCACAGGTTATTTACATGTGGGTGGTGCCCGCACGGCTTTATTTTGTTATTTATATGCCCGTCATCATGACGGTCAATTTGAATTACGGATTGAAGATACCGACACCGAGCGTTCCACACAAGAATCGGTACAAGCCATCTTTGATGGCATGAAATGGCTTGGATTAGAATATGATGGTGAGGTGCGTTTTCAAAGTAACAACCTGCCAAGATATCATGAATGCCTTGATCAATTACTAGACCAAGGTAAAGCCTATTATTGTAACTGCAGTAAAGAACGACTGGAGCAATTACGGGCTGAGCAAATGGATAACGGTGAAAAACCCCGTTACGATGGTCGATGCCGTGATTCTGGTTTAGCCAAAAGCGATGACACCATTGTTCGTTTTAAAAACCCCGCCGAGGGTCAGGTGGTATTTAAAGATTTAGTGCGTGGCGAAATTACTGTTAGTAATCAAGAGTTGGATGATTTGGTGATTGCCCGTGCCGATGGCATGCCCACTTATAACTTTAGTGTGGTGATTGATGATGCCGATATGGGTATAACCCATGTCATTCGTGGTGATGATCATGTTAATAATACGCCGCGGCAAATTAATTTATATCGGGCTTTGGGTTTTGATGTGCCTGAATTTGCTCATGTACCAATGATTCTCGGTGATGATGGTGCTCGGCTGTCAAAGCGGCATGGTGCGGTCAGTGTTATGCAGTACGCTGAAGACGGTTATTTGCCCGAGGCGGTGCTGAATTACCTGGTACGGCTGGGTTGGTCTCACGGCGATCAGGAGATATTTTCAAAGCAGGAAATGATTGATTTGTTTAGCTTTAAAACCGTCAATCGGGCACCGAGTGCGTTTAATACCCAAAAACTGAACTGGATAAACCATAAATACATGCAGGAAGCCGATCCTAAACGATTGGCCATCCTGGTGGTAGAACATCTGAAAAAATCATTGGGAGCCGATTTCACAGTGGCGCAGATACTACCTATGGTGGAGATATTCAAAGAACGGGCCGATACCATCAATGAACTGGCCGATGCCATGCTTTGTTTGTTAAAACCTTTAACGGCTTATGATGAAAAGTCAGAGAAAAAAGCCTTTAAAGCAGCCGCTATTGAGCCACTGGATCGGGTCGTTTCACATTGTCGAGCAGTGAATGACTGGGATGCCGCTGATTTACATCAGGTGATTGCGGATGTGGTGGCCGAATTAGACGTGGGTTTTGGCAAAGTCGGGATGCCGGTGCGTTTGGCTTTGTTAGGTACGGCACAAGGTCCCGCGATTGACGTTATTATGCGTATTTTAGGTCAATCAGAAACGATTCACCGCTTGCAGCAAGCGATACAACACATTCGCGATAAACAAGCGATTTAAATACAAAAGGTGACCGGGTTTTAGTGGTCGCTTGCTGAAATAAAAACTGTAAATTGCTATAATTAGCGCTTACATATCAGGGGGACAACCTGATTTCAAGTCGTTGATGTTGGCCATTTACAGGTGGCCGCATACGGCTGTATTCGTGCGTTTAACTTTTTTGGATGAACGTATCTGTCTCAAATTAATAAAAGGTAAAGTCTATGACACGCAAAGTATCCATGTTTATCGATGGTGAAAAAGTCACCAGTCAGTGCACAGAATGGATTCCGGTAACGGATCCGGCCACCCAGGAAGTGATTTGTGAGGCGCCGAATGCGACCACAGAAGAAGTTAACCGGGCCGTGGCTTCCGCTAAAAAAGCCTTTGAGAGCTGGAAAAATGTGCCGGTGACTAAGCGGGCACGTATGATGCTGACGTATCAGCATTTGCTCAAAAAACATCACGATGAAATTGCTGAAATTCTGGCAGAAGAGACCGGCAAAAACTTCGAAGATGCCAAGGGCGATGTCTGGCGGGGCATTGAAGTGGCTGAACATGCGGCCAATATGCCGTCACTGATGATGGGTGAAACCGTTGAAAATGTCGCCAACGGCGTTGATACTTATAGCATGATTCAGCCTCTGGGCGTTTGTGCCGGTATTACACCCTTTAATTTCCCGGCGATGATTCCGTTGTGGATGTTTCCGATGGCTGTGGTCTGTGGTAATACCTTTGTGTTAAAACCTTCAGAACAAGATCCCAATACACCGATGCGTCTGGCTGAATTGTTTTATGAAGCAGGTTTCCCGAAAGACGTATTACAAGTGATACATGGCGGTAAAGACCAGGTCAATCAAATTTTAAACCATGAAGACATCGAAGCCATTTCATTTGTGGGTTCTGTGCCCGTGGGTGAGCATATTTATAAAACCGGCACGGATAACCTGAAGCGTGTGCAGGCCTTTGCCGGCGCCAAAAACCACATGGTGGTGATGCCTGATGCCAATAAGAATCAAGTGATTAATAATATTGCCGGCGCTGCTTGTGGTGCCGCCGGGCAACGGTGCATGGCTATTTCTGTGGCCGTTTTGGTGGGTGAAGCGCAAAACTGGATTGAAGAGATTAAAGGCAAAATGGCCGAGATGAAACCGGGTCACTGGAAAAAACCGGAATCATTTTACGGTCCTTTGATTTCTCCACAGGCGAAACAAAAAGTAGAAGCATTAATTGCTCAGGGTGAGAAAGAGGGCGCGAACTTACTGCTAGATGGTCGTGGTTTAGAAGTGGACGGTTATCCCAACGGTAACTGGATTGGACCCACCTTATTTACTGAGGTGACCACCGATATGGAGATTTATAAAACTGAGATTTTTGGACCAGTACTTTGTGTTATCTCAGCAGATACCCTGGAAGAAGCTATTGAGATGATTAATGATAACCCGTATGGCAACGGTACCTCCATCTTCACCTCATCCGGTGCTGCGGCCCGTAAATTTCAACATGAAATAAAAGTCGGTCAGGTGGGCATTAATATCCCCATTCCGGTGCCTTTGCCGTTTTTCTCATTCACCGGCTGGCGCAAATCATTTTATGGTGACCAGCATGCTTACGGTAAACAAGCTGTGCGTTTTTACACTGAAACTAAAACCGTTACTGCACGTTGGTTCGAGGATGATATTCCTGATGATGCCGCGCCAAATGCCACCATTAACTTATAAGGACTTTGCCCATGGATTTTGAATTAAATGAAGACCAACAAGCGTTTGTAGATGCCGTCAAAGAGTTCGGGCAAAGTGAATTAGCCCCACATGCGGCGCGTTGGGACGAAGAAGCCCATTTTCCTGTGGATGTGATTAAACAAACGGCTGACTTTGGCTTTTTGGGAATCTATTCGCCGGAAGAGTTTGGTGGGCTTGGTTTAAGTCGATTGGATGCCTCATTGATTTTTGAGGAAATGAGTAAATACTGCACCTCCACAACGGCTTATATAACCATTCATAATATGTGTGCCTGGATGCTGACCACTTATGGTTCAAAAGCTTTGGCGGAAGAATGGGGTCAGGCTATGACGTCCGGTGAAAAACTGGCCTCTTATTGTCTGACTGAACCGGGTCATGGTTCAGATGCCGGCAACCTCAAGACCACAGCGGTTAAAAACAGCGACGGGTACGTCTTAAACGGCAGTAAAACATTTATCTCAGGGGCCGGCTCAACCGATGTTTTGATTGTCATGGCGCGTACCGGGGAAGCCGGACCCAAAGGTATTTCCTGTTTTATGGTACCGGCCGACGCAACCGGTGTTGATTACGGTAAAAAAGAAGACAAGATGGGCTGGAATTCACAGCCAACACGCTTAATTACATTTACCGATGTCCAGATTCCGGCTGATTATTTGATTGGTGAAGAAGGTGAAGGCTTTAAATTTGCCATGCAGGGTTTAGATGGCGGTCGTATTAATATTGCCTCCTGTTCATTGGGCACGGCACAAATGGCCCTCGAAACAGCCCAGGCTTATATGTTTGAACGTAAACAGTTTGGTCAGAACCTGGCTTCTTTTCAGGCGTTGCAATTCAAGTTTTCTGATATGCTGACAGAATTGATTGCGGCCCGGCAAATGGTGCGTCTGGCGGCTTTTAAACTGGATAAAAAACACCCGCAAGCGACCACCTATTGTGCCATGGCCAAACGCTTTGCCACCGATATCTGTTTTCAGATTTGTGATGAAGCTCTACAGTTACACGGTGGGTATGGTTATATCAAAGAATACCCCTTAGAACGCTTTGTGCGTGATACCCGTGTACACCGAATCTTAGAGGGGACCAACGAAATTATGCGCTTAATTATTTCCCGCAAAGCCCTGAAAGAGGGTGCTTTAGAGGTCATAAAATAATGTCTGAACAGTATCAAGATTTACAGGTTTCTGAAATCGACATGGGCTTTGGTAAGCTCGGTCAGATTGTCTTAGATAAGCCCAAAGCCCTCAATGCCTTATCCACGGTGATGATTGAAGGTATGCAACAGGCCCTTGATCAATGGCGTGATGATGACGCTGTTAAAGCCATTTGGATAGAAGGCAGTGGCGATAAAGCCTTTTGTGCCGGTGGTGATGTGGTGACCTTATACCATTCTATGAAAGCCACGCCGTCCGGTGAAATCCCCGAAAAGGCCACTGAATTTTTTGCCAAGGAATATCGGATGGATCAAACCATCCACAATTATCCAAAACCGGTCATAGTCTGGGGAGATGGCATCGTCATGGGTGGTGGTATCGGCGTCATGGCCGGTGCATCGCATCGCATTGTTACCGAACGCTCCATGCTGGCCATGCCGGAAGTGACCATTGGTTTATACCCTGATGTCGGGGCTTCTTGGTTCCTCAATCGCATGCCCGGCGCTTGCGGTGAATTTTTAGGCATGACCGGTGCCCGCATGAAGGCAGCGGATGCCTTGTTTGTTAAACTGGCGGATTATGCCGTGACATCAGATAACTATGAGCAATTGCGTCAGGCTATTAGTGAAACAGATGGTGGTCATGATGCCATAGGCTCGGTTATTCAGCAATATCACAGTGACACCGGTCATCAGGACAGTACTTTATACAGTCATTTGGATCGCATTAATACCTTAATGTCGCCCACAAATATGTCTGATTTGGTTGCGGGTTTTGAACAATTAGATGACTCAGACGGTTGGTTGTATAAATCAACCAAAGCCCTGTTGCGAGGCTGTCCCATGACCCTGTTTTTAGTGCGAGAACAAATTAAACGGGCCCAATACATGAGCCTGTCGGAAGTTTTTGCCATGGAGCTCATCATGTCGACGCAATGTGTGTTGCATGCTGATCTAGCTGAGGGTATCCGAGCCCTGTTGATTGAAAAGGATAATAAACCGCAATGGAGTGTCGGTTCGGTGGCTGAAATAACGCCATCCATGGTCGAAGAATTTTTCCAACAACCCAAAACCCCAAAGGTATCCTCATGACTTTACATATCGCGTTTATTGGCCTCGGCAACATGGGTGGCCCCATGGCTGCAAATCTGCTCAAAAACAATTTTAAAGTGACGGTTTTTGATTTGAATAAAGCCGCCGTTGAGCAACTTACTAAAGCGGGTGCTGAATCTGCTGAAACTGCCACGGAAGCGGTGAAAAATGCCGATGTGGTAATCACCATGCTGCCAAGCGGTGAAATTGTCAAGACGGTCTATACCGGTGACGGCGGTTTAATTGATGCCGTTAACACGAACACCTTATTAATTGACAGCTCCACCATTGCCGCTGAAGATGCCCGTGAAGTGATTGCCGCAGCAAAAGCAAAAGGTATTGGTATGATTGATGCTCCGGTTTCAGGTGGTACGGCAGCCGCGGAAGCCGGCACGCTAACCTTTATTTGTGGCGGTGATGAAAAAGATTACCAGGCAGCTAAAACTATACTATCGGCCATGGGTAAGAACATCTTCCATGCCGGTGAGGCTGGTGCCGGTCAGGTGGCCAAGATTTGTAACAATATGCTGCTGGCGATTCACATGATTGGCACATCTGAAGCCCTTAATATGGGTGTTTCCCAGGGTCTCGATCCTGAGGTGATGTCAGAAATAATGAAAGCCAGTTCCGGCAATAACTGGTCACTGCAAGTCTATAACCCTTATCCCGGCGTGATGCCGAATGTTCCGGCCAGTCGTGATTATCAAGGTGGTTTTATGGTTGAGTTGATGAACAAAGACCTCGGATTGGCACAAAAGCTGGCAGAACGCTCGCATACAGCAACACCTTTAGGCGCTTTATCCGCTGAACTGTATCAGCAACATCAAAAACAGGGTGGTAGTGGTTTAGATTTTTCCAGTATTCTTCAATTTTTACAGAATAAATAATTAAACAGCCAAAAAAAACCAAGGCTGTAAAACCTTGGTTTTTGGTTTTCTTTCAGTCTAGACTTAGACGTGATAGTACTGGTCAATTCTGTTTTGCCATTGGGTGTCGGCAAAATTCGGCCAGTTGTCTTTATCAAAACCTTCTGCGTTTTGTAATTTTTCTTTGTTGGCATCCAGTTTTAAGCATTCGTTTTCTGTGTCCACTTTCATGGCTTTCATGGGGACGGCGAAAAGCTTATTGCCAATGCCCAAAAAACCACCAAAGTCCATCACAGCGTATCTCACGTGGCCTGTGTTGGTGTCAATCATAAAATCTTTGACATCACCCAGACTTTGATCCTGAAAGTTCTTAACATCTGTACCTTCTAATGAGGTTGCTGATAGTAGTGTTCTGTTACTCATAATTTCCTCCTGAATTTATAGGTTAACGAAATGCGCTTAAGCGCTTCTCAAAATTCATGATGTTTAATCATCATGACGGGTACAAATTATAGCAAACAGGCCTTAAAAAAGCGTAAATCTAATGATAAAAATATGTTTATTAACAAAGACATACGGTAATTAGGTTGATTCGGAATGGCATATTTACCTGGCAATAGTGTTATTGGCCATTTTGCTTTTGTTGTGTTAATCCGGGCCCCAATTCCCAGGCATCGGCATCGATGGTGTCTTTGTAAGCGTGCCAGGTGGCATGACCGATAATGGGTAACAGAATGATAAAGCCAAGATAAAAAGTGGCGATGCCTATAAGCGTTAGAATGACAATCAAAGCGCCCCATACAAGCATGGTGATTTTATTTTTTAACACAGCATTAATTGAAGTGATTACTGCGGTGACGGTGTCTACATTGCGATCCATAATCATGGGAATGGAAAAGGCACCCATGCAAAAAATAACCACGGAAAAAACCGCACCCACGGCGGTGCCAATGGACAGAAATTTAATCCAGCCCTGAATATCCAGACTACTCATGGATGGGAAAAAGATATGCACCATACTGGCCGCCCGTGCCCAGACTAAAAAGACAATCAGAAAAATAAGAGAGAGCACCATGGCATTGCTAAAATTTTTACGGCTTTCCCGTATGCATCTAAATAATTGGGGTTGGACATTGTTGCTGAGTTGACGACTGAGTGAATACAGGCCAATACCAATAATCGGTCCGATAAAGAAAAAACCGGCGGTTAAGGCAATGGCCAGCACAATTGAATGGGCCTGGTAAGCGACATAAGTGATCACGACACTGATGAGCATCATCACCAGACCGTACATGACACTGATCAGGGGCATATGTTTAAAATCAGCAAAGCCCTTTTTCAGCCACCGAAAAGGGGCTGTGGCAGGAACTTGGCGAGAGGGTGCCACCATCGGTCGTTGGTCTGCGGGTAGTTGATTCATGAATAGCCTCTTTTTTGTTTATTATAGTAGTCTGTTATTTTTCGTTAAGCTGAAATTATTGTCAATTTTTAATGTTTGAAATTGAGACTTCCGGCACCTGCGATTGTGGGATTAAAAAAATACAATATAAATGTAACCTTTTTAGTTTGTCAGGCCTATAAGACACTAAACCATAGCCAACGAGAAGTCGTCGTTCAATTTTATGCGTTCTGGTGGCATGGCATTTAGTTGAAATTAATCAGGAGTTTATGATGAAAAAATTAATGATGTTGTTGGTCTTTTTAATGATCAGTCCAGGTCAAGCGGCCAATTTTGATGAGGCCAATTGGTATCTGAGTGCGGATATCTCGAAAATAAAAGACCGTTTTATGCCCCACTTAATTAAAAATAAAGCCACTAAAGAGTCTTTAAAGATATCGGCTTTATTACCTGAAGCCGTCACTCAGGTGACATTGTACGGTCAAACCAATCAAGATGAAGATGTGACGGCTGTTATCCGTGGTCAATTTAATCAGTTTTCAGTGTCTGATTATATCGCTAAGCTGAATCTTTTGTCTGATGAAGGTGATGAGCTGACCGTGGACAGTTCCTTGGATTATAAAGGCATAAGCATTGAACATATTCAGTCAAATGAGGACAAAGACGTGTCTATTTATGCCAGTACCCTTAACCCTCAGATGATGGTGGTTGGATTTGATTTGGCCGAAGTGAAAAACTGGATTAACGGGCGTTATTCTGAATCCGATATTATCCCGACCGGTATGATCACCCTGTTGGTGAATGTGGATGCGGCCATGGCCCATATGGGCGCCGATTTATCTAAAAATAACGATGGATTTAAGTCCACAGTATTTCAAAAAATCAACCATTTATCCGCCAGTGTGATGGATATGGGCTCCAATTTAAACGTTGAAGCGGCTTTGGGAACCCGGGATGAAGCCACGGCTCAACAGGTTCAGCAGGTTATCAATGGTCTGGTTGCGATGAACGCCTTGTCGAGTCAGGCAGACCGGTCAGAGGCCTGGATGACCATGATGAATAAGCTCAGTGTGGTGAAAAAAGGTCAAGATCTTATCCTCTCAACAAGCATTCCTTTTGACATCGCGATTGAGGCTGTGGCTGATTAAATAATGGATGAGGCTGAATTGATACAACAGGCCCAAAAGGGTGCCACCGGCTGTTTTTCGCAGCTGGTGGCGCGTTATCAGGTTCCGCTGTATAGTTATTTATTGGCGCGTTGTCACCATCCGCAAGATGCGGATGATGTTCTGCAAGATACCTTTATGAATGCTTTTCAATACCTTCACAGTTATCAGCCGAAATGGGCATTCAGTACCTGGCTGTATACCATTGCCCGGCGTTTATTGGTATCACGTCATAAGCGTTACTATGTGGCCATAGAAGATGTCGAGCTGGCCAGTGATAACACTAACGAATTACATTCACTTGATCGCAATAACTTTTGGCGATTGATTAAGAAATATGTCACGGCGGATTGTTATGATGCCCTCTGGTTTCACTATAAAGAGGACAAACCCGTTAAACAGGTGGCCGCTATCTTAAAAAAATCAGAATCCTGGGTGAAAACAAACTTGCATCGCAGTAAAATGAAATTAAGGCGGGTACCGGCTTTGTCCCGTCTGCTGGAGGAATTATGAATGACAAATTGATTAACCGACTGAAACAAGATGGCGACGAGCTCGATCAGCTGGCTTCGAAACGCCTGGCCGAAGCCGGTCGCATTCAGCCGCTGTGGGAGCAGAGCCGTCAACACAGAACACATCATCGCTGGCTTTGGGGCTTGGCTGCCAGTATGGCTTTGGCTGTGGGTCTGATCACCAACCTCAATGATAACCAATATACACCGTCAGCTCATAGCGAGGTCAGTAATCCTATAATGCTGGTGGACGAACAGCTCCGGGCGCCTTTAAAAGCAGAACAGCAAGCCATTATTGACGATCTTAAAACGTTGAAACAACGGTTTATTTCAATTTGATGGCTCTATCCAAAATAATGACTTTTGTCGCATGTCAGTTGTTATGGAATCGATTATAATGAATTTGTTACAGCCAGGATAAATGATGGTCGATACAACAGAAAAAGGCACAGATCAAACAGCCAGTCAAAACTCAGGTGAAAGCAGTCAGAGAAGTGAAGTCGTACACGATACTGTGGTATTGCAGTTGAAACTTATTGTCGACGGTTTTCGGGATTTATTATTATTGCCGGTGTGTTTGGGAGCGGGTGTTTGGGGCTTGATTAGGCACCAAAAAAATCCCGGGCGATACCTGTATCGGGTGTTGAGTTATGGTCGGTTGTCTGAAAAATGGATTGGTTTGTTTGATGAAGCGGACAAAGATATCTATCCGCCATTGGACTATGAGGACAAGAAATTCCACGATTTACTACAAAAAACCCAGGATGCATTCGAGTCAAAATACGTTGATCCGGCCAAAAAGGAGCAGTTGATGGATAAGCTCAATGGCGCCTTGAATGAAATTAATGGTAAGCTCAAACCCAAAACCAACAAGAAAGAGACTGAATCTGCTCAGGATTGAGCCGAATTAATCAATACTTAATAAATTATCCCAGCGGGTGGTGAATGCTTTGGACTTTCGTTCTGACTTCATGGCCCATTGTTGACCAAAACCTTCTCGACCACTTCTTAATTTACCTTTGCCAAAGCGTTCATTGATATCGTCCAGTGTGCTCATGAGCTGGCTATTTTTCGGGTTGCTGATGTTCGGAGAGAATAAGTCGGCTTGCACCGCACCTTTGTCTGATAAGTTGGTGAGCATAATGCCGGCTTTTTTATAGAGGTAGCCCGGTTTGTATATTTTTTTCAAAGCGTGGCTGGCGGCCGTTAAAAAGTGGCCGGTAAAATCACTGGCCTGGGGCAGCTGGATGGTGATGGATTTTGAATATTGCCGGTCGTTCTGACAAAAACGGTTGGTTTTAATAAACACCGTTAAACATTGGGCCACCGATTCTTGTTGCCGTAGGCTGACACAGGCGCGGGTGACATGGTAGGCCACGGCTTGTTTGATTAAATCGAAATCAGAAGATTTGTTGGCAAAAGAGCGGGTGCAAATCAGCTGTTTTTTCTTATCAGGGTCGGCATCAAAATCAATACAAGATACCCCGCGCAGTTCTAAAATAGTGCGCTCCATCACCACTGAAAAACGTTTGCGCATGGTTTTAATGTCAGCATCTCTCAGTTCTAAGGCGGTGTGAATACCCATGTGACGCAGTTGTTCTGATAGCCGCCGACCGATACCCCATATTTCATTCACCGGCAGATGTTCCAGGGCTTGCTTGATGTGGTATTCGTGGGACAGGTTCAACACCCGACCGTCCATATTTAGTTTCTTGGCATAATGGTTGGCAATCTTGGCCAGGGTTTTAGACGGCGCCAGACCGACACACACCGGCAAGCCCAGCCATTGCTGGATTTGTTGCACCATTTTTTGGCAATGTCGGGTCAGGTTAATGTGCTCAAAACCCTGGAATTTAATAAACAGCTCATCGATGCTATAGACTTCGGTTTGGTCGCTGTACTGCTCGACGATATCAGCCACCCGCTGCGACATATCACCATAGAGGACATAGTTGGAGGAAAAAACGGCGATGTTATGTTGGTCAACCAAATCCTGAATTTGGTGCAGGGGTGCGCCCATTTTGACGCCCAGATTCTTGACTTCATTGGAACGCGCCACGGCACAGCCGTCGTTGTTCGACAAAACAATAACGGGCCGATTTTCCAGCGCCGGATTAAACACCCGTTCGCAGGAGACATAGAAATTATTGACATCACACAGGGCAATCATGGTTTCGATTTTAGGGCTATTGTTCTCAAAACTTGCGAACCACTGCGGTGACCACGCCCCAAATCCTCATATCCACTTCACCACTTAAGACGATGGGCTGGTAGTCCGGATTTTCCGGCCGCAACTCAATCTTGTCTTTCAGCCATAAACGTTTCACGGTAAAGTCATTATCAATCACCGCCACCACAATGTTATTGTGCTTGGGGGTCAGGGAACGATCAATCACAATCAAATCGCCCTCATAAATACCGGCACCCATCATTGAATCACCTTCCACCTTGGCAAAGAATGTGGCGGTGTTATTGGCAATCAGATAATCATTTAAATCCAGGGTATCGCCCAGGTATTCGGTTGCCGGTGAAGCGAATCCCGCCGGAATTTTGGCCTCGTAATAAGGCATTTCCCTATGCGACATGGCCGGTTTAATAAGGCTTACTCTACTCATGGCTTTGTTTTGTGTTTGTCTCGAATTGAATCGATAACAATAAAACAAAAATCGATTGTTGTACAGTGTAAATATGATGGCTTTAGTGGACTGCTTATAAAACCAAAGCCTGACTGGTTTGAAGGCTATTGATGATAATTACAGCGGACGAACATTACCGGTCTATTTCAGGGTTGGCATTAGACTTTAGACATTGAATGGTTTGCCAAAACAGTCTTGTCTGCTTCAGGCAGCGTAGAAATACTTGTAAGTCATTGCTAATTTGTTAAATTGACACCCCCCAATCAAGAGTCAAAATAAAGATATATTTGCTTGCTCAAGGCAGTTGATGAGGCGTAAAATAATAAGGTTAAACATGGGAGTTTCCTATGAAGTTTTACCTCTTAATCCTGTTCTTCTTGTTAGCGCCTAAAGCTCATTCAGCCACTTTTTCAGTTAATTCGCCAAACGACAATAACGACCTGACACCAGGGGATGGAATTTGTGCTGATGTTTTTGGTCAATGTACCTTACGGGCGGCCATAGAAGAAACCAACAACCTGCCCGGGGCTGATAACGTTTATTTACAGCGTGGAGTCAGCTACCAAAATGGTTTTTCAAGTCAGTTAATCACCGATTCACTGACACTGTCTATCGAAAATCCTTTTACGCCGATAACTTCTGCCCTACAGCTACCGCAGATTCATGGTAACAATAATCGCGTCTTTAAGGTGCAAAATGCCACTGAAGTCACATTTTTTGGTCTGTTAATCATGGATGGTGATGTCACCCGGAACAATTTGGGCGACCAGTATGGCGGTGGTGTCAGTGTTGATGACGTCACGACTTTTAACTTACTGAATTCAATTGTTTATGCCAACCGAGCCTTAACCGGCGGAGGGCTGGAATTCAGAAATGTAGGCAATGTCTTAATCAGTCTATCAGATATTTCATACAATGAAAATGTTGAATCACCCAGCCACGGTATCGCCATAAAGCACGGCGGTTTAAATGCGGGTGAGATAAAAATCCAGCATTCATCTATTCACCATAATTCATTAATGAACAATAACCCCGGGGGATGCTCATATGCGATTGAAAAAGAAGCGGCCACAGGTGATATGTATGTATTTAATAGCCTTATTAGCGACAATGGTAATTTTACAATCCCGAATAATTGTGTCTTTGGAATTTATGCTGCCAGCTCAAGTTTGTTTCAAAGCAGTGATTTATTCATTGTTAATAGCAGCATCATTAATAACCATGGTGAAGGTCTTTCTTACTGGGATTCAGGCACTGTCATAACTGGTAATCTGTTTGTGAGAAATAGCATACTTGCTAATAATAATTATGGCGACTGTGATGGTTCAATGCGTGGAATCATCAACTTTGGTGATGCCAATGGTGGTTATAACATCACTTCAGACTCAAGCTGTAATTTACCCGCTATATCAGGTAATATGCAGAACACCAATCCCATGCTCAGTCCGGCAAAATCAATTTTCCCCTACGCCACTTTTTTATTTATTTATTATGAACCCATGTTTAATAGCCCTGCGATTGATAATGGCAGTCCATTGCCGGTGCATATCGGTAATCCCAACGCCTGTCAGCAATATGATCAACTACTGCGACTCAGACCAATAGATGGTAATGGCAATGGCTCGGCGGTTTGTGATATTGGGGCGGTTGAATACACCGACCTGATTTTTGAAAATGGCTTTGAATAATTGAAAATACTTTAAGCCGGATAAATTTATTGTAAGATTTTAAGTTTCACTGTTTTTGGGAAGTAAATGGATTCATCTTCAAGTAACTTTTCAAAGTGACTGTTGTTAATATTATAGGTAATTAAAATACCCTGTTGGTCGGTAAATTCGGGATGGGCGTTGGCCGTATAAACGAATTCATTTTGATGATTGATTTTTGGTTGATAAAACAGAATTGGCTCAGACCAGGGGCCTTGAGGTTTTTCGGCTTTTCTGTAGCCCAGTGAAGCAGCTCCAAACCCATGTGTCTGAATCTGTATGTATTGATTTAGCTTGGGGTCAAAATGAACTGAAAACTCTGTTTGGCCCACAAATAATGGTGTGGTATTGCCATCAATTGGCGACGTGTTGGTCCAGATTTTATTGTTCCACCATTCCAGGCCATTAAGTTTACCTTGCTTAATATGATTAAGTGGCCACCTGGCAAGATAGACGTGATGTGTTTGGGGTTCAGAAACGCCATAAGCATATAAGTAATTTTCATCAATAAATACGGTAGATGAACCAATGATAACTTGATTGGTATCTGTGCCTTTGATGTAAGTAATATCCCATTCCAGTGGTGAGTCATTGGGGTTTTGTATTAAAGCGATGTACCAGCCAACGGCTTCAAATCCAGGGTCCTCAGAAGTGCTTTTTTCCTCAATCAAGAATACCACCAATTGCTCATCAATCAGGGCGCCATGGCCTGTCCAAAACCAGGTATCGCCCGGTATTGAGAAAAATGATTTTGGATCTGATAATTTGCCTTGATAGAAATAAGACATTTTTGTCTTGTCCAAAGAGCTGCCATGCAAAATGGCAATGCTGTTGTTAATCATGGTTGCGTGTTTACGCTGTTTTTTGGCTTGTGTATCTATGAAAGTGTCGCTAAATAGCCACAGTGTTTTGTCATTGTTCAAAACAATTGAGGCAGCACCATCTGCACCTCGCCAAACTGAGTCATGTGTAAAAATATCATTATTTATTTCTGTAACAATGTGTTCGTTGCTTTGGTTTGGCATCAAAACTTGACCGTTAGCATTCATTGCCAACCAAAAGAATATCAGACTCATTACTGTTTTCATGGCTGTTTTTTTTTCGCACCTGAATCAATAAGTACGAATAAATATTATCACATTTATCTAAAATTTGATGTAAGTTTATAGGGTGTATCATTTACTTATGTTTGTTATCAGTGCCACCTTTTTGTTTAATATGGTGTTTGATAAGTTTTGTTGCGAGCTTAGCGAGGATTCCTGAAAATTGGTGGTCGCAATTGTTACGCAGTGATTGCAATTTGATTACAATAGTAAACGATTTTAATGACTGTTTTTTTATTTCGGCCGATGGTCGGATAACTTTATTTTTGAGTTCTTTCTATGAATAATAAAACCGGCAATAAAGCCGTTTATATTGCCACCACGGAATCTAACAGCGGTAAATCCATTGTGTCGCTGGGGCTGATGCAGGCGCTGTTAGGAAAGGTGGCTAAGGTTGGGTATTTTCGACCCATTATTGATGACTTGGCACCCGGTCAAACGGATAATCACATTAATACGGTTATTAGCCACTTTAATATAAATCTAAAATTTGATGAAGCCTATGCCTATCATCGCAGTGAGGTGGTTGATTTGCTCAATAATAATAAAAAAGATGAGCTTATTCGTCGTATTATTGAGCACTATAAAATCTTGGAAGAACGCTTTGATTTTATTTTGGTGGAAGGCACCAGCTTTTCCGCCAGCGGCTCCATTAATGAATTTGATATCAATGTACTGATTGCTCAAAATTTAGGGCTGCCGGTGATTGTTTTGGCCAATGCGCAAGACCGTTCATTAAGTCAGTTGGCGGGGCATTTGCATATGGCCCATGATTCGTTTCAGGAAAAAGGCGTTGAGGTATTAGCCGCCATTGCCAATAAGGTCACCTCCGATGAATTGTCTGAGGTGGTGAGCGCATTAAAGCAACAGTTACCCAAATCGGTGCTGGTCAGTGCCATTGGGTTGAATCCGGTGTTAGCCAATCCATCGGTCAAAGAAATTGTCGTTGAACTGGACGCCAAGATTCTTTTTGGTGGTGATTATATTAATAACCGAGCCGGCCATTTTAGTGTCGGGGCCATGCAACTGCGTAACTATCTACCGCTGATTCAAGACCATGAATTGGTGATTACGCCTGGTGATCGTTCGGGTGTTATTTTGGGCGTGTTACAAGCCAATGTATCGGCCAATTATCCGCCGATTGCAGGCATTGTGTTGACTGGTGGGTTGGTACCGGATGATTCAATCATTCAACTGATTGAAGGGCTTTCTGAAGTGGTGCCGATAATTTCAGTGCAGACCGGGACATTCTCAACGGCCAATCGCATTGGCGCCATTAAGTCGCAAATCTACGCCGAGAATAGCGATAAAATCCTGGCCTCGATTAATGACTTTGAACAGTATGTTCAGGTTGATGAACTATTACATCGCTTGATTACTTTTAAAAGCAAAGGCATCACACCGAGAATGTTCCAGTATAACTTACTGAAAAAGGCTAAATTGGTCAAAAAACACATCGTCCTGCCGGAAGGCACGGATGCGCGAATTTTAATGGCCGCTAAGCGGCTACTTGATTTGGATGTGGTTAAGATAACTTTATTAGGACATCGAGAAAAAATTACGGAGCAGTTGAGACTTAATGAAATCGATTTGAATCTCGATCAGCTGACGGTGATAAATCCACAACAATCGGATCGGTTTGATGATTATGCTGAGACTTTGTATGATTTGCGAAAGCATAAAAATATGAACCTGGCGATTGCCAGGGATTTGATGGAAGGGGTGTCTTATTTCGGTACCATGATGGTTTATAAAGGCCATGCCGATGGTATGGTATCCGGTGCCGCCCATACCACTCAACACACTATTCTGCCGGCCTTTCAGTTTATTAAAACTAAACCCGATACCAAGCTGGTGTCATCGGTGTTTTTTATGCTGTTGGAAGATCGGGTGTCGGTGTATGGTGATTGTGCCATCAACCCCAATCCCACGGCTGAAGAGTTGGCGGAAATTGCCATATCCTCTGCGGCTACAGCCAAAGCCTTTGATATTGAGCCGAAAGTCGCGATGCTGTCGTATTCTTCCGGTGCCTCGGGTGTTGGCGAGGATGTTGAGCGGGTTCGGCAAGCCACCGGTCTTGTTAAACAAAAACGCCCCGATTTAAAGGTCATGGGACCGATTCAGTATGATGCTGCGGTGGATATTAAAGTCGGCAAATTAAAAATGCCGGATTCAGAGATTGCCGGGCAAGCCAATGTCTTTATCTTTCCGGATTTAAACACCGGTAACAACACCTATAAAGCCGTACAGCGAGAAACCAAAGCCCTGGCCATTGGTCCGATTTTGCAGGGTTTGAAAAAACCGGTGAATGATTTGAGTCGCGGATGTACCGTGGATGATGTCTTTAATACGGTGGTGGTCACGGCCATACAGGCCCAGGAAGATGAAGCGCAGCAATGAAAATACTGGTCATTAATTCAGGCAGTTCGTCCATCAAGTTTCAACTGATTGATATGCCCTCTGAAACGGTTCTGTGCCGAGGCATGGCGGACCGTATTGGCGGTCAAAGCAGCGAATTGAGCTTTAAAACCGAGTCTGCCGACATTCGAAAAGATTACAGCTTAGAAAATCATCAACAAGGTTTGCAGACAATCACTGAACTGTTGCTCGATAACGAGGTGGGTGTGATTCGGGATAAGTCCGAAATTACCGCAGTCGGTCATCGGGTGGTGCAGGGCGGCAGCTTATTTTCCAAGACCACACTAATTAATGAGCGGGTGAAACAGGAAATTCTGGCTTTTGCGGATTTGGCACCGTTGCATAATCCACCCAATTACGCCGGTATTGTGGTGGCTGAACAGCTATTCCCACAAGCGCATCAAGTGGCGGTGTTTGACACCGCTTTTCACCAGAGCATTCCGGCGGTGGCCAATCAATATGCCATCCCGAAAAAACTGTATACGGAACACGGTATTCAGGTGTATGGTTTTCATGGTGTCAGCCACCAGTATGTATCACAACAAGCCATTGAATACCTGGGCTTAAAACAATCAAAAATCATTACCCTGCACTTAGGCAATGGTTGTAGCATGACGGCGGTTAAAGATGGTCAAAGTATCGATCACAGCATGGGCTTTACGCCCTCAAACGGTCTAATAATGGGCACCCGCAGCGGTGACATTGACCAGGGTATTATTTTTCATCTGGTGGATAAACTGGGTTATGACCTGGATGAAGTGAACGGACTTTTGAATAAAGAAAGCGGTTTGTTGGGACTGACCGGTTACCGTGATTTAAGGGATATTGAGGCGCAAGCGGCGCAGGGTCATGCGGCGTGCCGACTGGCGATTGACATGAGTGCCTATCGCATTAAAAAATATATCGGTGCTTATGTGGCTGCCATGAATGGTCTGGATGCTTTGGTCTTTACCGCCGGTATTGGCGAGAACTCCAGTTTGATGCGGTCGTTGGTGTGTGCTGATCTGGGTTATTTTGGTATCGATTTGGATGGGGCTAAGAATAATCAAAAATCAGATAACGTCTTAGAGGTTAATAGCACATCTTCATCAGTCAAAATTTTGGTGATTCCCACCCAAGAAGAACTGGAAATTGCTAAACAAGCCTACACATTACTTCAAGAATTTGGCGCTTAAAGACTCAGAACATATTAATATTAAGAAATATTGATATAGGTATTTAAAAAGCGTATAATAACTGATTAAACTATAAACAAAGGAGTATTTATGACCATTCGAATTAATGACATTGCCCCTAACTTCACCACGGACTCCACAGCAGGTGAGTTAACGCTTCATGATTGGGTTGGCGACAGTTACGCCATTTTATTTTCTCATCCAAAAGATTTTACTCCGGTTTGTACTACGGAGTTTGGTGCTGTGGCAAGATTGGTGCCTGAATTCAAAAAACGCAACACCAAAGTCATGGGTGTTTCTGTGGACAGCGTTGAAGAGCATCATAAATGGATGCGTGATATTGAGGCTTTTGCCGGGGCGCCGGCTGATTTTCCGATTATCGATGATACCTCTTTACAGGTCGCTAAATTGTATGACATGTTGCCTGCTGAATCGGTATTGCCCGATGGTCGCACCCCGGCGGACAGTGCCACAGTGAGAACGGTATTTATTATCGGCCCGGATAAAAAAATTCGGCTGACCATGTCTTATCCGATGTCGGTGGGTCGTAATTTTGCTGAAATCTTACGGGCGCTGGATGCCATTCAGGCCACAGATGAAGCCCCTATTGCTACGCCGGCTGATTGGCGACCGGGTGAAGATGTGATTGTTGGTCTGGGTTTAGATGATGACCAGGCCAAAGATAAATTTGGAGAGATTGACATTAAACTGCCATACCTGCGTTTCACCAAGGCACCGCAAAAGTAAATTCCGGAAAAATATTTAATTTAAATAATGATTTAGAGGTGTTTGTCAGTTTTGATATCAAACACCTCTATTTTTTTGCCTTAAAATAGATATCCCACTGCCAGTAACAAACCTCGAGTAATGAGTAAATAAAGTTCGATACTTCCCGCAATTTTTCTTAAAAGTACCATGCCTTGAAACCTGTGGTAAATCAGATATTAGGGCTGAATTCATTGGTCATTTGCATTACAATACCACGCTTTTTTTTGGGCAATTATGGGTTGCTCGAAGTTTTTAATAAATGTGAGCTTATGATGAATAAAATTGTGACTTTGGTTGTTTTGATGTTGGCATATGATGCGACAGCGGATGTGATTGGTTTTTCAGTGGGTGCCCATTATTGGCAATATGACATGGATGGTCAGGTGCAGTCGCCTTTGGCAGAACATGGTTATGTGGGTATTGATTTTGCTGATAACAGTGATGTTAATTTTTATGCGGCATTTGAGCACCCGGTGCCATTTTTGCCCAATGTCAGGCTGCAACAAAATAACATTCAGTCTTCCGGCTATATTCCGGTTTCAGATCCGGGTTTTATGGATGGTACTGTTGTGAATGTATTGGGTGATATTGATTTGTCGCACACTGATGTCATGCTGTACTATGAAATTCTGGATAATTGGGTCAATCTTGATTTGGGTTTAAGCGCCAAGTATTTTGACGGCTATACGCGATTTCATTATGAAGATATGGTGAATGATGAATCTGATTTTAACGACTGGATTCCCATGCTATACGCCAAAGCGCAGTTTGACTTGCCGTTGACCGGGTTGTCAGCCGCTGCCACTGTTGAGGCTTTAAGTTTTGACAGTAACAAGGTAACGGATGTGGATTTGGCTTTAAAATACCAAAATAAATTAGGTTTAGGTGTGGATATTGGTTACCGCACAGTTGATGTGGATCTTAAGAATATCAATAGTTTTAAAACCGATCTCAAAGCAGATGGCTTTTATTTGGGTGGTCATTTCGAATTTTAAATATTCTAAAACAGAAAATTAAATGATGTGAGCTTGGTATCTGCTCATTATTTTAGCGTGCTATGATGGAAACGCTGAATAATAAAACAAGCAGGCTTTGTTAAACATATTAATGATAATTTTATAAGGGAATAAAATGAGCGCATTTTTAATTGTCGATACCAAAATAAAGAATGCCGAAGCTTACGAAAAGTATAAAGAACAGGCCAAGCCCATCGCTGAACACTATGGCGGTAAATATCGTGCCCGAGGCGGCAGCATGGACGTCAGAGAAACAAATCTGTGGTCACCGACCCGAATTGTTATTATTGAATTTCCCGATTTCAAAAGTGCCCGGGCCTTTGTCGATTCCCCTGAATACGCACCGGTTAAAAAGATACGTCTGACTCATGCCGATTGTACCTCTTTTATTGTTGATGGCGACTAAGGTTAAACTTCATGTGACCAGGTCACGTGGCTTTGGTTGTTCAGACACGGTATTCATATGATTGGTTTTATATTGATTGCCCTTTCGTGGGCGCTGCTCAAGTTAGAAGGACGCGGTTTATCATCACTGGGTTTTAATCAGCCCAAACGACGTGTCATCGAGTTGGGTCTGGGTTTTGTCTATGCCTGCTTTTTTGTGACAATTCAGTTTGTATTGACTGCGCTGTTTTTGGATTTTAATTGGATTTTGAATCCTGAATTGGCTTTGACCGGCTTTATCAACAGTCTTCGCTGGATTATTAATTCTGTGCTTTACGAGGAATTGGTGTTTCGCGGTTATCTTTTATATCAAGCCATCAAGTTGATTGGCGCCCGAAAAGCGGCCTTATTATCAGCCTGCGCCTTTGGTGTTTATCATTGGTTTTCCTATGAAATATGGGGTGATGTTGTCAGAATGGTTTATGTTTTTGTGCTGACGGGTTCAATGGGGTTATTGCTGGCTTATGCCTTTATCAAAACCCGGTCGATTGTTTTACCGGTGGCGATTCATTTAGGCTGGAATTTCATGACCATAGGGGTGTTCTCGCAAGGCGTACTTGGTTCGCAGATTTTGGTACCGGATTCAACCAGCACGTTGCTAATGGATCCATGGCAACAAGTCCTTGTCAGCGTTGTTATTCCTTTATGTTTTGTGATTTTTGGCATGTTTCTTTTATATCGCCTGAACATTTTCAAGTTAACCGGTCACCGAACACAGGCTAAATAAAACCTTCAGCAAATACCGCTAAATGGCTGTTATTTCGGTCAATTAACGCTGCTGGCTTTCGTTTAATCCGTGTTAAGATGTCCGGCTTTTATCATCCAAGACCCCTGACACAGGCTACTGTGGTCACGGGTGTTTGTTAACATTGCCTTATGCCCACAGCTTCATCTCACTCAAGCAGAACAAGCGGTCAATTTGTTTTAATCATTGGCATTGTTCTCATTGCCATTAATTTACGACCGGCACTGGCCGGGGTGGGGCCGTTGATTGAAGATATTCGTGCGGCCACCGGCTTGTCTAATGCTATGCTGGGTTTGTTGACAACCTTGCCACTGATTGCCTTTGCTGTGATATCCGTGTTCGCCTCTTTATTAACACGGCGTTTTGGGATTGGGGCAACGATGCTGGGGGCTTTGATGCTATTAACTGTGGGTATCGGGGTGCGTTCCATACCTTCGGTTTGGACGCTTTATTTGGGTACCCTGCTGCTTGGCGTGGCCATTGCTTTTGGTAATGTATTGTTACCGGGTCTGACAAAGCGTAACTTTGCCGCTCATTCAGGTCTGATGACCGGTTTGTATTCTAGCTTTATGGGTGTCGGTGCGGCTTTGGCGGCCGGTTTAAGCGTGCCTTTGGCCCGACAAATGGATTTGGGTTGGCGGGGATCACTGGCCACCTGGTCAATCTTGTCTTTTGTGGCATTGATTATTTGGATGCCACAGCTGGGTCGATTACGAAAAGAGCCCAATAAAAGGCGTTTTATTGATGGTTTGAAGTCCATGGGCCAATCAGTGCTGGCCTGGAAAGTGGCTTTGTTTATGGGGTTTCAATCTCTGACGTTTTATGTGATTTTGGCCTGGCTGCCGGCGATGTTATTAAGCCGGGGATATGCGGCTGAGTTTTCCGGTTGGATGTTGTCTTTATCGCAGATCACCGGTGTGATAGGTTCCATGATTTTGCCGTATTTTGCCGGCAGGGTAAAAGATCAACGTGCCATGGTTGTGGTACTTATTTCCCTGGAGATTGTCGCCTTGTTGGGTTTGCTGCTGCCGCAATTAGGTTGGGTGGCTTTATGGGTTGGTTTAATCGGCCTGGTGTTGGGTGGTTCATTTGGTTTGGCACTGTTATTTATCGTATTGCGTTCTGACGACACCGAAACAGCCACTGAGTTATCCGGTATGGTACAGTCCATTGGTTATTTAATTGCCGCGGTTGGACCCGTTTTGTTAGGTAGTCTGTACGACTGGAGTGGTGACTGGTTCTATCCCGTGATTGTTCTAATATTAACGGCTTGTATTAAGCTATACACCGGATTGGGTGCCGGAAAACCCGGCACCGTCTGAAAGCAATTTTTAATCAGCCTTCATGCTGTTTTGTACCTGATTGAACAAATCAGACACTTTAGCATCCGGCTTTTGGGTGATAAGGCTCACCACTATAATCGCTAAACTGGCCAGTATAAAACCGGGAACAATTTCATAAATAATTGAGCTCAGGCTTGAGCCATTGATTGTAATGGGTGCATAAATCCAAAATAAAACCGTGGCTGCACCGACCACCATACCGGCAATGGCACCGGCCAGGTTCATGCGTTTCCAGTAAAGACTAAAGATAATCAGCGGGCCAAAAGCGGCACCAAAACCGGCCCAGGCATTACTGACTAAATCTAAAATACTGCTGTCCCGGTTATAAGCCAGATAGATGGCACATAAAGCCACTGCGATGACACTCAATCGACCCACAAATACCAGCTCTTTATTACTGGCATCGCGACGCACAAAAGTTTTATAAAAATCTTCGGTTAGTGAGCTGGAGCTTACCAGTAATTGGGATGAAATGGTGCTCATAATGGCGGCTAAAATAGCAGCCAATAAAAATCCTGCCACCAGAGGGTGGAATAAGACTTGTGACAGGATCAGGAAAATAGTTTCCGGATCATCAACGGCAATGTCTTTTTGGTAGGCATAAGCGGCACCACATATGCCAGTGGCGACGGCGCCTAAAGCCGCAACAATCATCCAGCTCATTCCAATTCGACGGGCTGTGGGCATGTCCTTAACGCTTCGAATTGACATAAACCGGACAATAATATGGGGTTGGCCAAAATAGCCCAGACCCCAGGCCAGGGCGGAAATAATGCCCAGCACGGAACCGGCTCCCAGCCAGCTAAGCATATCGGGATTAATCTCAGTGAGGGTGGTGGCCATGGGCTGATCTAATAATGAATAAGTCACCAGAGGGACAACAATTAAGGCTAAAAACATAATACATCCCTGTACAAAGTCAGTCAGGCTGACGGCCAGAAAACCACCGAACAGGGTATATAAAACCACCACACCGGTGGTGACATACATGCCGGTTTCGTAGCTTAAACCAAAAGAACTCTCGAATAATTTGCCGCCGGCAACGACACCGGATGAGGTATAAATGGTAAAGAAAATAATAATCACCACCGCTGAAATAACCCGCAGGATGTTTCTGTTATCGGCAAAACGGTTGGCAAAATAATCCGGAATGGTGATGGAATCTTCGGCCTTCTCAGTATAAACGCGTAATCGGGGCGCCACCAGAAAGTAATTTGTCCAGGCACCGGCAATCAGTCCCACAGCAATCCAGGTGCTGCTAAATCCGCTGACAAACATGGCACCCGGTAAGCCCATCATAATCCAGCCGCTCATGTCTGAAGCACCCGCCGATAAGGCCACAACTGCCGGATGCAGGTTTCTGCCGCCCAGCATGTAACCGGACAGATCACTGGTTGATTTTTTAAAAGCGTAAAGTCCTATTCCCAGCATCACAATAAAGTAGCCGGCCAAAGAAATCATCGTACCTGTTTCCAAAATAAACTCCTGTGGTTTTGAAATGTAAAAAAAGCAGCGTGCAACTATAACATGGATGATTTGGTGGTTACCAATCTGATAGCCATTAACACACAATCACTGAAGAGATAAAATGTGGCTGTCAATGGAAATAAAAAATTAATATTATTCACGCTTGATTGTATAAATCAGTCGTTATAATGGGTAATGAAAAAAACATTGAAGTGAATTTTGACCATGCAATCCAAACAAAAACAAGTTTTCGGGTTAATCGGCTGGCTGCTGGTTAGCTTTGCTGCTTCAGCCATTGGGGCAGTGGCCTCCCTACAGGCGCAATCTTTCTATGGTGAATTGACCCAGCCGGCCTGGGCACCACCGGGATCGGTGTTTGGACCGGTGTGGACGGCTTTGTACGCCATGATGGCGATTGCCGCCTGGTTAGTCTGGCGCGAAGGTGGTTTTCGTCGCAATCGAGCCGCCTTGACTCTTTTTTTGCTGCAATTGGCGGTTAATGCCTTATGGAGCTGGTTATTTTTCGCCTGGCATTTAGGCGCTTATGCCTTAATTGATATTGTTGTGCTGTGGGTGTTGATTGTTGCCACACTGGTGGCTTTTTGGCGGGTCCGGCCCTGGGCCGGTGCTTTGCTGGTACCGTATTTATTGTGGGTGAGTTTTGCCGGTTTGCTCAACTACACCGTATGGCAGCTTAATCCACAGATATTGGGGGCTTGAAATATTTGCAATGAACAAAGGTTTAAAAGATGGCTTCTGCTGAAATTCTGGATTACCTGGATCAAACGGCTGATCGTGAAACACGCGCTGAGTTAGAACAGGCCGTACAATTGGTCACGGGTGAAAAAACCGCTATTGATTGTGGCTGTGGTGCCGGCAGTGATATTGCATTTTTACGCGGGCAGGGGTTTTTAGTGTATGCTTTTGATAGTGAGCCGGAAGCCATTTCAAGATGTCGAAAAAGGTTCGTCAAAGATGATCAGGTTAAACTATATCACAACAGCTTTCGTGATTTTCATTATCCGCAAGTGAGTCTGATTAATGCCGATTCCAGTTTGTTCTTTTGTCCGGAAACAGATTTTAAGGTTGTTTGGCAGCGAATTTGCGAGGCGCTGAAGAGCAATGGTCTTTTTGTGGGCTCTTTTTTAGGGCCTGAAGACACCATGGCTGGGCCGAATTTTAATCGAGACGTGTATTGGCCTGATATTTTGGCGCTTGATGAGCAGGCGGTTAAAGCACTTTTTAAATCATTTGAGATCGTGACATTTAACGAACACAGAAGCACTGGAAAAACGCCGCTTGGGGATGTGCATCATTGGCATATTTTCTCGGTGGTGGCACGTAAGCTGTGCTAATTTATTAAGACCGGTTTTTAAAATGGATCACATCAAATTATTTTTAGAAAAATTAGCACAACGGGCTCATCGGCGGCAATGCCATAATCCCTATCGCAATCCTGACCTGGCGGAAAATCTTTATCAATATTTACTGGCTGTGAACAAGCTCAATCAACAACCGATTTTATTGGTGGGCGAGGCTCTGGGGTTTAAAGGCGGGCGATTAACGGGCATTCCATTTAGTTGTGGTGATATTTTTACTCGATTTAATCATCCCTTGTTGACTGAATTAAAACCAAAACTTAGCCTGACCAGCCAGGAATCTGAGAACACCGCCACCATGGTCTGGGAATACCTGACAGAAAAGCAGCAAACGCCCTTGTTCTGGAATGCCTTTCCCTTTCATCCGTATCAATACCGACGGCCTAAAAGTAACCGGGCACCCTCGGCAAAAGAAATTCAACAGGGCAGTCTCTATCTTAAACAATTGGCTGAAATTTTTAGACCGGCAGTGATTGCCGGTATTGGTCGCAAAGGCCAGTCATGTGCCCAGCAAACATTTCCGGAAAGAACAATTGATTGTATTCGTCACCCGTCTTTTGGTGGTAAACAGAAATTCATCTCGGGCATGGATGCTTTGTTTAAATAACCACGGCAAGTGGCTGCAGCGTATTTTAAATGTTGTCTAATGCCAGTTTGCTAAACATTAATTGTTATAATGATTGGATTATAGCAATTGATTGAGTTTTTTATGAAAGACTTTCCCGCCCAATATAAAGAACTGACGACATGGATGGAAAAACTTGGCACAAAAATGCCCAAGGTAATGGCCGGTTTTGGTGCCTTACATGAGGCCAGTATTGAAACAGGTGCATTGGACGCTAAAACCAAGGAATTGATTGCCCTCGGTATTGCCATCACCGTTCGTTGTGACGGCTGTATTGCCTTTCATGTTCATGACGCCATGCAAGCCGGTGCCGGCGAAGCGGAAATAGCTGAGACCGTATCTGTGGCAATATTGATGGGTGGCGGCCCCTCGGTGGTTTATGGAATCGAGGCCATGCAGGCTTTTGAGCAATACCAAACACAGGGTTGATAAGGTGCTGCTAAATGTATAAATTTTTGACAGGTTTTTGGGTTCTTCTGATTTTAGTCATTCTGACGTCATTAGCCAAAGCTGAAAGTTTTCAACAGAATTTAGTTGAGGCAGCAATTGAACGAACCAAACATTCAGTCCGTTATGATGGCGCCTATAGGTCGATTGATTACCCCGGTGGCGATGTGCCGGCGGATATCGGGGTGTGCACAGATGTGGTGATTCGCAGTTACCGGGCCCTGGGTGTGGATTTGCAGGTTTTGGTGCATGAGGATATGAAATCTGATTTTGAGGCTTATCCTTCCAGGCGAATTTGGGGCTTAAGCCGCACTGATCGCAATATAGATCATCGGCGGGTACCGAATTTGCAGACTTTTTTTAAGCGGCATGGTGAGTCTTTGCCGATTTCCCCGTCCGCAGAAGATTATTTACCGGGTGATATCGTTTCCTGGATGCTGCCGGGCAATTTACCGCATATCGGCATTGTGACAGATCGTTTTAATGTGAATTCCGGCCAGCCCATGGTGGTGCATAATATTGGCTCCGGACCAAAATCAGAAGATATTCTGTTTACTTATCCCATCACCGGGCATTATCGCTATCAACCATCAACCATTGAATCATTCCATGAAACACAATTCTCTGGCAGATGACTTAACAGGTCTTAATCAATTAAGCCATGAGGGCTTCATGGGTGTTGCTGATATTACTGAGTCACTGCATCAAAACATCCTCAGTGTCGGTGGTTTACTGAATAAAAATCAACAAACCGATGGCCTGACGGGTTTTATTTATCGGGGTGTTCGTTTTGTGGCAAAATCCGGTTTTCATAGTGCCGGCTGGGCCATTCGGCAGTTATCACCGCTCATGCCTGACGTGTCACAGAATCAACGCCGACTGCGTTGGTTGTCTATGCTCAATGGTGTCTTGGGTGATCATTTAGTGGCCACTGATAACCCCCTGGCTCTAACTATGACGATTGTTAATGAGCAGGCTGAATGCACAGTCCAACAGGCTTCGGAACACTGGTCAGATACCACTCAAAAACCGCTGCTGATGGTGCATGGTTTATGTCTCAGCGAGCAATGTTGGCAAGCACCGGGTAGACATGGCGAGATGCTGAAAAAACTGGGGCATCATGCGCCTTTATATCTCCGTTATAACAGTGGTTTAGCGATTAGTGACAATGGCCGACAATTAAGTGTCTTGCTTGATCAAATCAGTGCGCAGATGCCGGCTGATCAAAAGTTGGATATTTTGACCCACAGTATGGGGGGGTTAGTGGTTCGCAGTGCCATGCATGCGGCTCAAGTTGCTGGTCACAATTGGCCGGATCGAGTCGATAAGCTGGTCTTTTTAGGGACGCCTCACCATGGTGCATACTTGGAAAAAGCCGGCTACATCGCCCATTATCTGATGACCATCAGTCCTTTCAGCCGGCCGTTTGCCAACATCGCCAAACGGCGCAGTCAGGGTATTCAGGACCTGAACAGTGGTCGCATTACAGATCAGGGTCGCGCCATGCCGATGCCATCACATATTAAAACCTATGCCGTTGCCTCAAAGCTGCGGCATAAAAAGCAAAGTCCTGCCGAACATTGGCTGGGTGATGGTTTGGTTTCTGTGGCTTCGGCATTGGGTGATCATCGCAAACCCCACCGTCACCTCAATATTCCAAAAGACCGACAATGGACAGTACCGAATGTATCACACATGGGGCTCCTCGATGATACGGCAATTCAAGCGCATTTATTGGATATTTTAAATTAAACTTTTTTCATGGTTCGTGACATGACAGCGGCCATTAAGCTGATAAAAGCAAAGAACAGCAAGGCCACCGGAATGGCCAGTTGCGATAACAGCGCGCTGATTATGCCAACCACCAATAATAAAATTCCCATGATGGTGTTGCTGACAGTGACGTAAGTGGTGCGCTGATTGCCTTCAGCTAAATCCACCACATAGGTTTTGCGGGCTAAACGCACGCCCTGGTGGGTGACTGATAGTGCAAAAAATAAAAAACCATAGAGATAAGCATGACTGACTTCGGGCAGCCATTGAATACCCGCAGCGGACAGGCATATGATTGTGGTTATCACAGCGGTATAAGTCATCACACCACGGCTGTTGTGATCGGATTGATTGCCCCAGAAAACACTGCTCAAGGCGCTGGCCAGCCCCGAAATGGCCAGAAAAATACCCAAACCGAACCAGCTTGAGTGACTTTGTTCTGCCAGCATGACGATATAGGGCGTAGCCAAAGCTGAACTGAGCATCAGTGCGCGGGTAATCACAAAGTGACGAAAAGGTGCATCATTTTTCATCAGATCAACCGCCCGTTTAAATTCATGCCGGCCACTGCGGCCACCTTCAGTGGCACCTTTATACTCATTAATCTGGCCATACAACACAGCGGACAGACTGAAAGTACCTGCAGCGCCCACCAACAACCATAAGATATGACTGGTTTCCATGGTCAAACCCCAGGCCAGTGCAAGGCCGACAACAATACCGGTTATACCGGCGATGGTGGCAGCGTAGCCGCTGACTTGGCCACGCTTTTGTTTGTCCACGGTTTTTCCCAGCACATCTTTAGACGCCACCGAAGAAAAACTGCGGGCCAGACTGAATAAACTGATAATACCGATGATGGCCCAACCGGCAGCGGCTCCCTGCATCCACAGAGCCACCGGAATAATACTCAATAAGCACAAGCCTTGAGCCAGGGTGCTGAAGACCAAAAACCATTTACGCCGGGCAAATTGACGCACCCATTGGCCAATATAAAGTTGCGGTAACATGGATCCAGATTCTCTGATGGGTACCAAAAGGCCACTAAAGAAACTTGGGATACCCGCGGTCGAAAATAGCCAGGGTAATACCAGCTTGGTGCTGGCGAGTTTGTCACTGATTTGAGAACAGCCTACTGCCAATAGGAACAGTAAATAATTGACAGGTTGAGCACGACAGGCTTTTTCGGGGATTTGTAAACAGGCACGGGTGTCGTCGTCATTACTGAGTAGCTGGTACACGGAGGTCAGTGATTTTTTGTTGTGTTTGTTCATGGGCAAGTTTGCATGAATACAATCTAGTTAAAAAAACAGTAAAGACAGGTTAACATAATTCAATAATATTTCGCCATTGTCTATTATTCAAGAATTTGGCAATGGATCTCTTTTTATAGGTTACTTCCAATCTTTAATGTTCGACTTCGACAGGGCACAGTCTACTTTGCATGAGAGTTTATACCTTTGGATGCTTCTGATTATACGAGTAATCAACGCAATACGGTGTTGATGAAAATAAGATAAAAAAATATTTGCTTAAGCATTTAATCGTGATTTCAATTAAACTAATCCAATGATTAATTCAATGACAAGTTTGCGATGGGCTGGTTAAGTATTTTGCCGCCGGTGGTGGCGATTATTTATGCCATCTGGCGCCGGGAAGTGACGATTGCCTTGTTATTGGCCATTTTTACCGCGTCATTAATTGTGGTTGGTGGCAATCCTATTTTTGCCTTTACCGATACCGTGGATCGTATTGTCGGCGTTTTTGCTAGTGCTTATAACACCCGCATATTACTATTTAGCTTATTAATTGGCGGCCTGATTCAGTTGATTAAAATCTCCGGTGGGGTGACGGCTTTTGTGGATTGGCTCACCCATAAACGCTGGGTAAATAATCAACGCAAAGCGGGTTTACTGCCGGCTGTTTTAGGTAGCAGTATTTTTATTGACACCAATATGAGTGTCCTGACCGCGGGCATTTCATCACAGGCCTTGTTTGATCGCTTTAAGATGAGTCGGTTACGGCTGGCTTATATTATTGATGCCACCTGTGCACCGATCAGTGTCTTGATTTTGTTGAATGGCTGGGGCGCGGCGATTTTAGGATATGTGCAAGACACCGGTGTGGCCGAGCCGGTTGCGGTCATGGTCAGTAGCATTGGTTTTAACTTTTACGCCATTATTGCTTTAATTCTGGTGTTTTATACCGTGATCAGCACCCGGGTGCATGGACCGTTAAAAAACATGGAGGCTGACTGTGCGGTCACTCAATCGACTGAACCTTTACCAACGGCGACTAAAAAGCGCTATATGCTGTGGCCTTTAATTTTGATGGTTGCGAGTATTTTAGTGTTTATGTATCTGACCGGTGAGGGTGATTTACGTCAGGGCTCGGGCTCTGAGTCTGTGCTTTGGTCGGTTATTCTGGCCACCATGCTGGTTTTCGCGTTGTTGCGCTTTGATGCCAAAAAACCGAGCAAAGAACTCATGCAAGAACTATTTAAAGGTATGGGACATTTGCTGCCTTTGGTGGCGTTGGTACTTTTGGCTTTTGCCTTGTCCAGTGCCATGAGTGATTTAAAAACCGGTGAGTTTGTGGCCGGGGCCATTGGCGATTTTATTCCGGTGTGGGCTGTTCCGGCCTTGGTGTTTGTGTTGTCGGGCTTTATTTCTTTTACCACCGGCACATCTTGGGGTACCTTCGGTATTCTGATTCCGATTGCCATACCATTGGCTGTGACTTTGGGTATCTCGCCGGGGTTGGTGTTGGGTGCGGTGCTGGGTGGTTCTGTTTTTGGCGATCATGCTTCTCCAATTTCTGATACCACGGTGATTGCCTCTTTAGCGGCCGGTTGTGATTTATTGGATCATGTCAAAACCCAGTTGCCCTATGCCCTAGTGGGTGGTGGACTGAGTGTTATTTTGTATGTGCTTTTTGGACTGTTTTATTCGTCTTAATAAAAAAGCGCGGTGTGGTTGACCGCGCTTTTAAAACGATTAAGCAAACAGTAAATCAGCGTGGTAATCAATATGGTCTTCCATAAAGGTGCTGATAAAATAATAGCTGTGGTCGTAGCCGTCATGTTTGCGTAAAGTTAATGGGTGATTTTGTGCTTGGCACACTGCTTCTAAACGTTCAGGCTGAAGGTAGTCGTTGAGAAATTCATCCTTCATGCCCTGATCCACAAAAAGAGGAATATTGCTGTTGGTTTCTTTAATGAGTTCACAGGTGTCATACTGTTTCCAGGTTTCTTCATCGTCACCCAAATAACCACTAAAAGCTTTTTTGCCCCAGTCATTATGCATCGGTGCGACAATCGGCGAAAAGGCACTGACTGAACGGTATTTGCCGGGATTTTTTAAAGCAATCACCAAGGCACCGTGGCCGCCCATGGAGTGTCCAAATATACCAACCCGGTCTTTATCAACCCGGAAATGCTCGTAAATAAGAGCAGGCAACTCATCCACCACATAATCGTACATTTGGTAGTTTCTCGCCCAGGGTTGTTCAGTGGCATTGAGGTAAAAACCGGCACCGGAACCAAAATCATAACTGTCATTTTCACCCGGTAAACCCAGATTGCGGGGACTGGTGTCCATACTCACCAGGGCGATACCATGCCTGGCTGCATATTGTTGCGCGCCGGCCTTGGCCATAAAGTTTTCTTCGGTACAGGTGAGCCCGGATAAGTAAAATAACACGGGTACCCGTTTCTTTTTAGCCTGTGGCGGCATATAGACCGCAAAGGTCATGGGGGCGTTATTAACTTCGGAGTCATGTTTGTAAAACCCCAATTGGCCTTCAAAACAGCGGTGTTTTTTTAATGTTTCCATGTGAATACCTCAATCGAAAGTAATGACAGAACGGATGCCGTCGCCCTGATGCATCAGATCAAAAGCCTTGTTAATGTCTTCAAGCGGAAGATTGTGTGAAACAAATTCATCGACTTTTATATCACCGGCCAGGTACTGATCAACCATGCCCGGCAATTGACTTCGTCCTTTGACACCACCGAAGGCAGAACCGCGCCAAACACGACCAGTCACCAATTGAAAAGGCCGGGTTGAAATTTCCTGGCCGGCACCGGCAACACCGATAATCACCGATTCGCCCCAGCCTTTATGGCAGCATTCCAAAGCCGAACGCATTAAATTGACATTGCCGACACATTCAAAGGAATAATCAACACCACCATCGGTGGCATCAACAATCACCTCCTGAATCGGTGCATCGTGGTCTTTGGGGTTGATAAAATCAGTGGCACCCATTTGTTTGGCAAACTCAAATTTGTCCGGATTTATATCGATGCCAATAATGCGTTTAGCTCCGGCCAACACGGCACCTTGAATGACGCCACAACCAATCCCGCCCAAACCAAACACGGCCACTGTTGAACCCGGCTCTACTTTGGCGGTGTTTTGAACGGCACCAATTCCGGTGGTGATACCACAACCCAGTAAGCAGACCTTGTCCAAAGGGGCTTGTTTATTGATTTTCGCCAGGGCAATTTCCGGCACCACGGCATATTCGGCAAAGGTCGATGTGCCCATATAATGATGAATCATTTCACCGTTTTTTGATAAACGGCTGGTGCCGTCTGGCATCAGGCCTTTGCCCTGGGTTTCACGAATGGCCTGGCAGAGATTGGTTTTACCTGAAGTGCAAAAATTACATTGACCACATTCAGGCGTGTAAAGAGGAATCACATGATCATCTTTTTGCACCGAAGTTACGCCCGGACCTGTTTCGACCACGATGGCACCGCCTTCATGACCAAGCACCACTGGAAATAAGCCTTCCGGATCATCACCGGATAAGGTATAGGCATCGGTGTGACAAACACCGGTGGCGACCATTTTAATGAGCACCTCACCGGCTTTTGGGCCGGCAATTTCAATGTCTTCAATATGGAGCGGTTGGCCTGCTTGCCAGGCCACAGCAGCTTTCATTTTCATGTGGGTTCATCTCTTGATAAAAGTAAACCATTGTAACATGTGGGCGCTTAAAATTAACATGATGAAGCCATTAAGCTTAGCAACAATTGTCGTCGGGACAGTCTAAATGCTCGATTTGAATGGTGGTATGAAAAACGGGGAAATGATTCAGAATCAGTTTTTTGGTTTCCCTTAATACATCGTAATTATCCACATATTCATCTACTTTAATATGAAGTGACATCAAGTGCTTGTCATTGGTTAATGACCAGGTATGGACATGGTGTACATCAGAGACTGTTTTAATGTCAGCAATAATTTTATTTTTTACTGCATCGATATCGATGGAATCCGGTGAGCCTTCCAGTAGTATATGCGTGGCTTTTTTAACCACAAACCAGCCAGAGCGCATAATCAACAAGGCGACTAATAAGGACAATAGGGGATCAGCCCAGTGCCAGGCAAAAGCATAAATAAGGATGGCGGCAAGGATGGCTGCCACTGAGCCGAGCAAATCGCCCATAACATGAATCATGGCGCCTTTAAGGTTAAGATTGTTATTATCGCCGGCTTGCAGAACCTTGAAGACAATGATGTTCACTAAAAGTCCCATTACTGCAATCAAAAACATTGGCTTTGCCATGACTTCGACAGGTTGGTAGAACCGCCAAACCGCTTCCCAGATAATCCAAACAGCAATCACCAGTAAACTTAAGCCATTAACAAAAGCCGCCAGGGTTTGAAAACGATGCCAACCAAAGCTGTGTTTAAAATCCGCCTGCTTGTCACTGTAAATAAACGCCAGCCACGAAAGCAGTAAAGACACACCATCACTGAGCATATGGCCGGCATCGGCAATTAATGCCAGAGAACCGGACAGAATGCCGCCGATAACTTCAGCCAGCATAAAACCAAAGGTCAGTAGCATGGCAATAAAGACACGCCTTTTATTATCTTGATTGACGTTTATGCTGTGATCGTGGTGATGGTTTTCAGGCACAGTAATTGCTTTGAGTTGAATAGTGTTCAATTGTACTGACTTAAGACACGTATGCCAATGGTTGAAAATAGGCCGTAAAATGTCAGTTTATATCTTTTTGAGCATAAAAAATTAACAAGAATTGATATATATCAAAGTTATGATGGAAACTGATGGCACTGTTTAGTCGGAATAAGTTAGAATCTTTTATATTTTAACGTGTGTGTTCTCAAGCTGTTAATATCATTTTGCTGCAATCTTAAGCTGATTGTATTGGTTTGAGAATTCAAGATTTTGAATAAAGAGGAGTCCCCCAATCCATGAACAAGTTAAGTGTCATTTTTATTGGACTGTTGTTGAGCAGTTTGTCTTATGCTCAAGTGCCGACCACGGTGCCCGCTGCTGACAGTGAAGCCTTTCCAGGCAGTCAAATTTGCACAAATGTTGAGTTTCAAAACACCGGTGCGCCCGGTTATGGTCCTTATTTACGGTTATCCGTACCAGTTGGACTTAGTTATTCCGGCACCACGCTTTTTGGGTTAAATGTACCCACAACATCCGTTGGCGTTTTTCCTGCTGCACCGGGTAATCAATTAACCGATCCTATAACCGGCCAGACTGTAACCGGTAATCCCGGTGATTCATTTTATGTTATTCAACCACAAATTGGATCTGTGGTTGCAGGTGGACCGCCATTGACCTTTAATGTTTGCTTGGATATTGATCCAACGGCCACGGTTAATGTGCCTTTACCGGTGACAGTAACCCCAATCTATGAGTTTGGCGATACGCCCACCGGTGACAATGGTCCAATTGTCGGTGGTGATGATGTCTTTAACATTACGCCGGTTTTGGTGACTTTTGAGAAAAATAATGACACACCAGAATCCGAACGCCCACCGGGCCCAAGTTGGCCGTTGACCTACACCTTAAACGTCGATGTCGCCGATAATAATACCATCGATAATGTGGTGATTAATGACGTTCTACCGGCTTCTTTTGTGTTAGATACCGGCTCAATTAATATCTCAGGCGGTAACGGTTGTGTTTCCAACTTGCCCAATATTAATGTCACCTGTAACAGTGTCACCGGCACCGCTGCCGGCAATGAGCTGGTGATTACTTACAGCGGCTATTTTGCCGATGTCCTGGATGAAACAACCTGTCAAAAAGACACGGCGATCAATAGTGCCACTTTGGATGCAGATTTTAATGCAACACCCATTCCGCAATTGACCGACAGCAGTAGCGTAGAAATTGAGCACATGAGCATCCAAAAGTCGGCTTCACCCGGTCAAATTGTTCCCGGAAATACGGTGACTTATAGTCTGGATATTCAGCTCAGTGACTATGGCAATGCCGATCGCGTTATTGTCACTGATGTTTTACCGGATGGCGTCACTTTTGGTTCAGTGATCAGTGGTGGCGTGACCCCAACTGTTTTCACTAATACGCCAACAGCCGGCGAAACCACTCTGATATTTGATGTGACAGCGGCTTTGGGGCCGTTGAGTGCAGGTGCGGCTTTAAACCTGAGCTATGATGCCACAGTCAATCAAACCTATGCCAACAGCGATTCAGTTCTGGCCAGCGATCCTTTGAATAACAGTGTCTCATTGGACTATGATCTGCTCGAAGGTGCCACTGCTTGTGGCGATGATTCAGCCGCCGCAGTGGTTGTGGCGCCTGTCGTTATCAGTAAAGAAGTGACCACCACCGGTCCTTATGTGCCCGGTGACACGGTGACATATCGACTTAGTTTGACCGTTCCATCCGGTGATACCAATGGTGTGGTTTTTCAGGACTTTTTCCCGTTGCCGGTTTTTGATGCCACCACCATAGATACCACCTTACCGCTCGGGTCAAATACGGATATTAGTCTGGATCCTTCGGATACTTTAGGCCTGACCCCATCCAGTATCACCACCGATGGTGCCACCAATAGTTTGTCCATTAATTGGCCCAATATTACAACGACTTCGACACAAACCTTATCGGTTTTAGTTGATATTGTAATCACAGATGATCCGTTTGCAGACAACTTAAGCTTGGCTAATTTACTGTTGGTTTCTACAGAAAATACCCAGGCACAGGTTTCGACCGGCATTAATCCGGTTTTGATAGATGTTCGGGCGCCGGTATTACAAATGTCCAAAGGTGTGTTATCTGCTGATCAAGGCACAATTACACCACCACCTGCCACTTTACCTGTAAATGGTAATATTACGGGTGTGGATAGTGGTGATAGTATTGACTACCAATTAACAGTTGAAAATATCGGTGGAGCACCGGCTTATGATGTGGTGATTACTGACCCGGGTACGGCGGGTTTAACGGCGTGTTCAGTTAGTGCAGTGACAGATGGTAATGGAGCGGCTTTGGCTTATTCCGGGAGTATTGCAACCGGCATCACCTTGAGCAATCCTTTGGATGCCAATGATGGCACCATCGGCGCGCCTTATGCCACTGATACGTCACTGGTTACCGTTAGTTGTACCGTTGCTAGCAGTGTCGAAATAGGCTCAAGCTTTACCAATACCGCCACCACGGATTATGCATCTTTGTCGGGAGCTGTGAATTATCCACAGATTTCTGATGACGCCACAGCCACAATCGGCCAGCCAGCGATGGATAAAACCATTGTTTCAATCACACCCAATGTGGATGGTACGGTTGGTGGGGTTGATGGCACCATAACCATTGGTGAGGTGATTCAATATCAGGTTGAAGTTACCCTTCCTGAAGGTGTGGCCAGCAATGCCGTCGTGACCGACCAATTGGATAATGGTTTAACCTTTTTATCGTTTGATTCTGTTATACCCTCGAGTGGCAATATCACAACAGATGTGGTCGGTGGCTTTGCCGGCGTATTGGCGGGCGCAAGCGGCATCGGAACCCGCAATGCCAGTTTTGATTTTGGCACTTTGACCAACAGCAATACGGACAATAATATTGCTGAAACCATTACCATCACCTACAGTGTGTTGGTGAATAATGTCGGCGTCAATCAGAACGGTAACAATAAAAATAATGCCGCCAGTTTTAGTTCGGACAGCAGTTCAGCAAGCGACAGTGCACCGAACTTAACGATTCGGGAACCCTCATTGTCTTTAAACAAAACCGTCTCACCGACTAATGCCGACGCCGGAGATATCGTGACTTATACGGTGGTGATGAACAACACCGGCACCAGTCCTGCTTTTGATGTGGTGATTAGTGATTCGCTGAGTGACCCTGATTTAACTTTAGTGGCAGGGACAGTGACCACAACATCCGGCACCGTGACAACAGGAAACGGCGGCGGTGATTCTACCGTACAAGTTGATGTGGCTTCGGTACCCAATCCGGGTTCTGTGACTGTGACTTTTGATGTACTTATCGATCCTTTGGCTGTGTCTGGTTCTGTGCTCAACAATGTGGCTTCAACCAGTGGAGATTCTTTACCGGGCAATGACCCCAATGAACGTGATTACGGTCCGGTTACGGATGATGCCGATGTCAATATCGCACCGGCACAGGTGGTGAAGTCGGTTTTGCCGGCCACCAGTACTGAGCAGTCCGAAGGTGTGTCTGGCCAGGGAAATCCCGGTTTAGTGGATTTAACCCTGGGTGAAGAGGTAACCTTTAATATTGTTGCCACTTTAGCCGAAGGGGTTTCACCCTCGGTGATTATTACCGATACCTTACCGGATAATGCCACCGGTCAAATGCACGTGACCGGTTCACAGTTAATCTCTGTTGGCGCGAATTTAACACCGACAAATGCACCGGCCACCGGTTCGATTGGGCCGGCCAATGTGGTGAGCTTTAATTTTGGTTCAGTGACCAATACACCGGATGGAACAGTCAATGCGGATGATCAAATTGTGGTGCAAGTCACTGCAGTGGTCACCAATGCCGCAGTCAATTCAGGTATTGAAGTCTTGACCAATAATGTCTTGATTCAGTATGACACGGGTCTTAATGTCTCCGGTTCTGCTGATGTAGAAGTGGTCGAGCCCATTCTTAATGTCAATAAATCCGGCTCGGTGAACAGTGCCGATGCCGGCGATACCATTACCTACAGCATCACCATAGACAATACCGTGCCGCCATCATCTGCACGGGCTTTTGAAGCTATGTTGAGTGATACCATTCCGGCCGGATTAACATTTGCCGGTAATTTGCAGGTGGATAGTGGGCTGGCACCTGATACCGGGCCGACAGAAAGTGGCGGTGTCATTACGGCATCATGGAATAATTTTCCACTGGGTCAATCAGTGACCATCAGTTACGATGTGACCGTTGATACCACGGTGGCACCTGAACAGGTGATTACCAATACTGCCAATATCGCCTGGACTTCCATGCCGGGTGCTGTTGCCAATGAGCGGACCGGAACCGATGCAGAAAGCCACGGAGTAACCATTACCGCTTCAGGGGTGAGCAAAACAGTGTTGACGACATCAGAATCGAGTACCGGCAATAGCCAAAATGGTCCGGAACCCGATTTAACCATTGGTGAACTGGTGACCTATCGCATGACCGTGGTCTTGCCTGAGGCAACATCCAACAATGCCGTCATGACAGATCAATTGCCAAATACCACGGCTAAATTAGATGTGGTCAGTTCTCAGATTATTGCTATCGGTGGTAATTTAACCGTGCCCGGTGGCGTGGTTGGTGATGCCGGTGTGGCCACGGACACCAATGCGGACACGTATTTAGATTTAATTACCTGGAATTTAGGCAATGTGGTGAATGCACCTGATGGCCTAAATAACAGTGATGATGAGATTACCTTCGAAGTGGTCGCTGTGGTGGTGGATGATGCCGTAAACCAAACCAATCTTAATGATGTGGTTAATACTGCGACTTTTAGTGCTGATGGCAGCTCTGTATCAGACACCGCTTTGGTGGATATTGTTGAGCCGATTGTGGCCGTTAGTAAAACCACTGTGCCGGCCTCTATAACAGCTGATGCTGGTGATATACTTCAGTATCAACTAACCATCAGCCACCAAGGCAATTCCAGTGCCGATGCTTTTAATCTTATTGTGGAAGATAATTTGCCGGTGCCGGGCACCGAGTGGATTAATGATGGCACGGCCTCATCAACCTGTCCGGGTTTTGCCGTTGATTCAACGGCTGAGCCGATGATTGAATTCACCTTCAGTCCTTTAGATTTGAGCACAGGATCATGTACCATTACCTATGATGTACAGGTGAATAATTTGGTTAACCCGACGGTGACATATCCGAATACCGCTAATTTATCCTATACCTCGACACCTGTGATTGTGGCCGGACAAACCCGGACTTCCACCGATTCAGATCAAACCTCCTTTATTACACCGGATCCGGCTGTGGTTAAAGTTACGGCCGGTTCATCCTTAGGTGATACCGGTGATAACGAGGGCAATCCATTGGTTCCTGATTTGGCCATTGGTGAGGAAATTGATTTCACTTTGACTATTATTGTGCCGGAGGGTATTACCACCAATGCTGTGGTGACTGATCAGTTGCCAACTGGTCCGGGCTATTTGGAAGTTATATCTGCCACGGTTAATACCATTGGTGGCAGTATCAGCAACACCACATTACCCGGCACGCCGGTTATTTCAGACAGTGGTATTGATGGTATTAATGATCGGGTGGTGTTTGATTTTGGTGACATTACCAATCAGCCTGATGGTGTGGTTAATGCCGGTGATCAAATCACCATGACAGTGACTGCACGATTACTGGACGATCCGTCCAATGCAGCCATTGACACCTTAACCAACAATGTGACCTTTACTTATGGTACCGGTGCACCATTGACTGACGATGCCGATGTTGAAGTAGTTGAGCCGAATTTAGGCCTGACTAAGTCTTTTGGAACGGTCAATGACTATGTGGTGCCGATTACCTTAACGATGAATAATACCGGCGGTTCCGCCAGTGCTTATGATTTGGTGTTGGAAGATGTCTTTGACACCAACATTTGGGATGCCGGTGGCTTTAGTCAGGTGACCATTCCGGTGGGCTTTGTGATGACCACGGTGGCCGGACCCGGTCCTAATGACATCACGGTTGAAATCAGTTCAGATGGCAACTTTACGCCACCGGACAGTTCTTTAGAACCGAATGAAGTGGTGAGTTTTGTCTTCAATGCCACTTTACGCAGTGATGTGCCGATTCCAACAACCTTGCCGAATACGGCGACAATTACCGAAGCCAGCAGTTTGCCCGGAAATGATCCTAATGAGCGTGATTATGGACCGGTTAATGGCAATGATACACTGTTATTGCCGGCTTTGAATTCTGATAAATCAGTGGTTTTAGATGCTGATAGCAATTCATCCGGCGGTGCCAGTCCCGGCGAAACCTTAAATTACACCATTACGGTGGTGAATTCAGGTGACGCTCCGGCGACTTCGGTGGTGGTGACAGATATTCCCGATCCGAATGGCAGTTTAGTGGTGGGTTCAGTGACGACAGATGTTGGTTCTGTGACCACCGGTAACACCGGCGGTGATTCCACTGTGGCGGTTAATGTAGGCACCTTAAATAACGGTTCAACCGTCACCATTACCTATCAGGTTGTCATCAATAACCCGTTACCGATTGGCGTGACTGAATTGGTCAATCAAGCACAGATAACTTCACAAGAGGTGCCTGATTTTGATTCTGATGATCCAAGTACGCCGCCGAATGATGATCCAACGGTTATACCTGTTGATGCCGCGCCGGATATGGTGATTGTTAAAGATGATGGTGGAACCACTACCACACCCGGTGGTACGGTTATTTACACCCTGGGTTATTCCAATGCGGGAACCCAGGATGCCACCGGTGTGGTTATCACAGAAACAGTTCCTGCCAACAGTACTTTCGATGCCGGTAATTCCTCCGGTGGTTGGAACTGCTTGCCGAATAACAATGCCGGCAGTACCTGTACTATAAATGTGGGTGCTGTCAATGTAACTGATCCGGTTGCCACTGTTAATTTTGCCGTGACGGTTGATGACCCATTAGCCAGCGGCGTCACCGAATTGAACAACAGTACTTCGATTGCCGATGACGGCACCAATGGGGCTGATTTAACACCCGGTGATAACACCGATAGTGACAACACTCCGATTACTGCTTCGCCGGATTTACAGGTCAGCAAAGACGATGGTGGTGTTACGGTTCAGCCTGGCGATGTCATTAGTTACACCATTAACTACGCCAATGTTGGTGATCAAGATGCCACGGGTGTGGTGATCAATGAAACAGTTCCGGCGAACAGTACATTTGTTCCCGGTAGCAGTAGTGGCAGCTGGGTTTGCCTGCCGGATAACAATGCCGGTAGCAGCTGTACGGTTAGTTTGGCCATATTAGCCGCCGGTGACAATGGAACCTTAACTTTTGCAGTGCAAGTGGATAATCCTTTAGCCGCCGGTGTCACAGCCATTAACAATGCAGTCAGCATTAACGATGATGGCAGCAACGGGCCGGACCCCACGCCCGGTGATAACAGTGATACAGATGACACACCGGTCAATGCAACGCCTGATATGACCTTGGTGAAAGATGATGGTGTGGCATTAGCGAATCCGGGTGATACCCTTGTTTATGCATTAGCCTATGAAAATGTGGGTGATCAAAATGCCACCGGTGTTGTGATAACAGAAAGCGTACCGACGCACACCACATTCGACGCAGGTAATAGTACTGTAGGCTGGAACTGTTCCGGCACTGCAGCCGGTAGCACTTGCAGTTTTACTGTGGGCGCTGTTGCCGGCGGCGGATCAGGCGTTGTCAGCTTTGCTGTGATTGTTGATAATCCGTTGGCAGCAGGGGCTACATCAGTGGTCAATGTCGCCAGTATTGCCGATGACGGTAGTAATGGCGCCGACCCGACGCCGGGCAATAACAGCGATAGTGATACCGACAGCTTAACCGGCACCGCGTTAGATTTAGCGGTGACCAAAGACGATGGTGGTGTCACGGTGACACCAGGTGATGTGGTAACTTATGTCATCAACTATGAGAACTTAGGTAATATCGGTGCCACCGGTGTTGAACTCACTGAAACCGTACCGGTACACAGCACCTTTAATGCCGGTGGCAGTACCGCCGGTTGGAGTTGTATCCCCAATGGTAATGCCGGTAGTACCTGTACCTACACAGTCGGAACTTTAAACGGTGGTGGTTCGGGATCAGTTAATTTTGCCGTCAATGTGGATAATCCACTACCCAGTGGCGTGACTGAACTGAATAACAGTGTCAGTATCGCTGATGATGGCGATAACGGTCCGGATATCGATCCAACCAATGATAGCGACAATGATATTACACCGGTCACGGCTGCGCCTGATTTGGTGGTCACTAAAGTGGACCAACAAGCCACTGTGAATGCCGGTGATGTATTAATTTACGATATCACTTACGAAAATATCGGCGACCAGGATGCCACCGGTGTGGTATTGACAGAAACGGTACCTTTGTACACCGCCTTTAGTGCGGCAGGGAGTTCACCAGGCTGGAGTTGTTCGCCGAATGGTAACGCCGGAAGTACTTGCACCTTAACCATTGGTTCGGTGAATGTTGGAGATGCGGCACAGACTGTTCAGTTTGCTGTGTTGGTTGATGATGTCTTACCGTCCGGGGTTGATACGTTGAATAATACCGTGAGTATTATTGATGATGGTAATAATGGTGCTGATTCAGATCCGACCAATAACGATGACAGTGAGCCGACTGATGTAGTGGCGGCACCTGATCTGGCGATCAGCAAAACAGATGGCGGTATCAATTCAGGTCCGGGTCAAACCATTGTTTATACCTTAAATTATGAAAACATTGGTTCACAAGATTCAGTGGGCGTTGTTATTACTGAAACAATACCGGCTAACACCACATTCAATGCCACAGCCAGTGATCCGGCATGGAACTGTAGTGGAACCACACCCGGTAATTCCTGCACCTATTTTGTGGGTAATCTTAATGTGGGTGACACTGGTTCTGTGATATTCGCGGTTGATGTGGATGATCCGCTGCCACAAAATGTCATGCAAATTCTGAACAGTGTGAACATTGGCGACGATGGCAGCAATGGCCCGGACGAAGATCTCACCAATAACGATGATGATGAAACTACCGGTTTGTTATTAAATCCGCCGGTTGGTGTCAAAACTGTCGAGGTGGATACCACTGATCCGCGCCTGCTACATTGGACTTTCTACTGGTATAACCCCAATAATAATTCGGACTTACCGGTCTTTATTTATGACGAAATACCGGCTGGAACGATTTATGTGGGCACCAGCAGTTGTACGGCTGATGGCACCAGTACCTGTACACAACCAGTTTATAACAGCACCTTAAATCGTCTTGAATTAACAGCTGTCATTAGCCCGGACTTTGGTGCGCCGCCAAATACGCCGGCATCAGCGTTAAATAATGAAGTGCTGATTCAGTTTGATACTCGGATTACTGTCAGTGGCGCTGTAGTGATTGAGAATCAGGCCAATGCCAATTGGGATGAAGACAATGATGGTGACCCTAATAATGACGGGGACAATGGCCAAGAACCCGTGGTAACAGATGATCCAACGACCACAGAGGTTGATGATCCCACAGGTGTCAGAACAGCCTTTGCCATTCCTACTTTAAGTACTTGGGCCTTAGCCTTATTGACACTTTTGAGTTTAGGCATGGCACTTGTGGTTATTCATCGCCGACGAATGATTGTTTAACCATAATTCGCCTGCATTAATTAAAGCCGGAAAGCATTGCCTTGTTTTCCGGCTTTTTTGTCCCCAATATAGAAGAGTATTTCGAGACTTCACCTCTTCATTTTTCTGGCTTATCCGGTTTGACGAGTTGATAGATTATAGATTTTTATTAAAGGTGTGTTATCAATGAGTGATTTTTACCAATTTAATGCGGAAACCTTAGCGGGTGAGACGCGCAGTTTAGCTGACTATAAAGGTCAGGTTGTGTTGGTGGTGAATACCGCCAGTAAATGTGGTTTCACACCCCAATACAAAGGCTTGCAAGAACTCTATGAGACTTATAAAAACCGGGGCTTTACTGTTTTAGGTTTCCCCTGTAATCAATTCGGTGCCCAGGAACCCGGCGAAGCGGATGACATTAGTTCATTTTGTGAAATGAATTATGGCGTCGAATTTCCGATGTTCAATAAAATCGATGTTAATGGTGATCATGCCCATCCTTTATTCACCTACCTCAAAGACGAATTGTCCGGTACCCTGGGTGACAAAGTGAAATGGAATTTTACTAAATTCCTGATTGGCAAAGATGGCAAACCGCTGAAACGCTATGCGCCCACCACCAAACCGGAAAAACTGACCCGGGATATCGAACAGGCTTTAAACGCTTAAAATCAAAACAGTTCGTATAATACGCCGATAAAAACAGACAGCCGTTGGTCATCATCAACCAGCGGGCTGTTGCTGATTTCGTCATCAAACCACTGGCTTTGCAGACTGCTGACCCAATACCATTTGGGCGTGATGTTTTTCAAGATAGTCACCGATAATTCTGTGACATCACTTTGTTGGCCGCGAAATACCGGCAGTTCAGCAGTGGCATTATCCGGATTCACTCCATAAAAATAATCAACATATTCAGCACTGTATCTGCGTTGACTCAGTTTAGGATAAAAACGCCAATCTTTGAGTTTAAAATAGGCTGTGTAGGAGGCTGATAAGATGTGACCATTGTGCTTGTTATTGATTTCATGGTCATAACGCATTTCAAACAAGCCGAAATCTGTCATGGCACCGAAGGTGGTAAAAGCGTTTAAAGGATAATGTAAGTCCGGCAGTGCATCAAATAAGGGGGAATCACCGCGGTCGACATCGCCGGATAAATCAATGTTGAGGCCGGCATCAAACTGCCATACTTCACCATCTAAAATTTTGTAACCAACATCACCCGCCTGAAAATAAAAATTTTCATATTCATAATCAAAGGCCGGAAACACTTTATTCTGTCGATCGCCTTGTCGATATATGGAGTCACTGCTAACCGCGGCCACACCGACACGCAGTCGGTGCTTATCCTCTTTGTTGTCCTGTGCTGAGACATAAGCGGATGAGAGGAGCAGAGATGCGATGCAGAGAGAATTTTTAAACGTCATAGGGATAACCATGTAATTTTTTCTTATTGTAACCCGTGAAACTGTGAAAAGTAGGTCAAAGATTTAATATTTACTTTGATATAATCTGAAACTCATTTTTAAGGGATATGACAATGAAAAGATATTTGGCGCCCATATTGCTGTTAGTAGCCTTTCATGCTTCCGCCGTTCGGGTTAACCCGCAAGGTGTTGGTGAGGTGCTTCTGGTGCCTTATTATACGGTCAATAATGGTCTAAACACCACGGTGACTGTAACCAATACGACCGAAGAGGTTAAGGCCATTAAAATTAATATCCGGGAAAGTTTAAATGGTTATTCTGTTTCAAGTTATAACGTTTATTTAAGTGCCTTCGACAGCTGGTCTTTTGTGATGGGGGCCTATCCGTCATCTGCAGACGGTTATGCCGGGCAGGAGTTTGCCGCGCTCGCTTCATCTGATAATTCCTGTGCACCGATGCTTAACAAGTCCGCTCACGAATTTAATCCACATGTGCTGGTGAACGGTTCTGAAGACATTAATCGAGGACGAGAAGGTTTTATTGAAATCATTGAAATGGGTGTATTGGAAGGGCAACTAGCAGCGGCAGCGACTATGACTGGTTCGGGTGTTCCGAATAATTGTGCACTGTTAGAATCAGCCTGGGACAACGCTGGTTCATGGGATGTCAATCCTAATCGGAATTTACTGCCGGTTACAGGCGGCTTAACGGCGGAAGTAGATATGATTGATGTCGCTCAGGGGATTAATTATTCCTTGCCGGTGGTGGCGCTGGAAGATTTTTTTGCCGAAGGCAGTATCCATCATACAGAACCCGGTGATGACAGTGTTTCACTCGACTTAGCGGCACCTATGGCCAGCGTTTATGCCAATAAAAAGAGTTATCAATTGTCTTTTGAACGGGGTATTGATGCGGTCAGTGCAGTGTTGATGGCTGATAAAGTGATGTCGACCTATAATTATGAAGCAGATGTTTCCGGCCAAAATGAAACAGTCTATACTCAGCCCACCAGAAGATTTTATCAATCCAGTCCGGGTTATATTTCCCATACACCATTCCCGACATCAAATGCAAACGGGTGTTCCAGAGATCAGGTCTATGGCGGTGTTGAGTTGCAACAAGCGATTTGGGACAGGGAATCCCAATATAATACAACTGCGGGTGGTGTCGGGGGAGTACCACAGCCACCCAATAATTCCTTTTGTGGCAGTGTTTTTGTCCAGTCTTTTGTTAGCCCGGGCTCAAATCAATCAAAATCACCCCTGACCCAATCAAACAATTTTCAAGTATTGTTCGGTGTTTCAGGTGGCTCAGAACAAGGATTTACACGAGTTGGTTTTGTTGATACCCGTCCATTGGTGGGAATAGACATCAACACCGATAAAACCGTACATTTAATGGGTTTGCCCATCATCGGTGTGACTTTGAAACGATTCACTAACAACAATGCGGCTCCCGGTATTATGGCCCAATATGGCTTTTCTCAACCTATTAAAAAGAAAATACGTTTGATTGAGATTGATTACTAACAAAGGACTATTTTAATAATGAATATGATGTTACGAATTTTTATCCTTTTACTGCTGTCTTTTCAGGCTTCTGCGGTGTTTGTTAATCCGCAGGGAAGTGGTGAGGTGTTGTTAATTCCGTATTATTCGGTGAATAACAGCCTTAATTTTAACGCTACAGTTACCAACACCACCGAAGATGTTAAAGCCATTAAGATAACAATCCGTGAAGGCTTAAATGGCTATGCGATGTTAAGTTATAACGTGTATTTGGGTCCCAATGATACCTGGAGTTTTGTTATGGGTCCTTGGCCATCTTCTGTTGACGGTTATGTGGGACAGGATTTTGGCGCGCTTGCATCCAAAGATAATTCCTGCGCACCGATGTTAAATAAAGCCCTTCAAGAGTTTAATCCGAACGTGCTTGTGGATGGTTCTGAAAACATCATGCGTGGCAGAGAGGGCTTTATTGAAGTCCTGGAAATGGGTGTGCTGGAAGGATATTTAGCTGATGCAGCCGTGGTAGGTTTTGATGGAGAGCCCGAAAATTGTGCATTGTTACAAGAAGCCTGGGAACCGGGTGGTGTCTGGCATGCCAATCCCAATCATTATATGGAACCTGCCTCAGGTGGTTTAATGGCTGAGGCCGATATCACGCACGTTGAAGATGGCATTAATTATTCGATACCGGTGGTGGCTTTGGCGGACTTTTTCGTAGAGGGTGACCATCCTCATGTGTCACCGGGGGACAGTGGTTTGTCATTGGATGCGGCTGCGCCCAAAGCAACCCTGTTAACTGATGAAAAGCCCTATCAATTAAGTTTTGAGCGTGGTATTGATGCGGTCAGTGCCGTGTTAATGGCGGATGAGCTGACCAGTACTTATGCGCTCGACACACCCGTAAACGGTTTGTCTGTAACAGCTTTCACCCAACCTACACGCAGGTTTTATATTGATAATGGATCCCTTGTGGCTGAGCCGCCTTATGCCGCTGATTTGAATGTCTTGATGTGTTCACCTGAACAGTATGGTGGTACCGAATTGAATCAGGCGGTGTTTGACCGGGAAAGTAATTATGACTCTGTTCAAGGCACTGTCGGGGGCATGATCCAAATAAAAAACAGCCTGTGTGGCAGTGTTTCTGTTCAGAAGATGGTTTTTCCTGATACCTTACCAACTGCAGATGACATCACACAATCTGATAACCTCCAGTTTCTGGAAAGTGTAACCGGTGGTACGGAAAATGGTTTAGTTCTTTCCGGATTTCTCAATACCCGACCGCTGGTGGCGACAGATATGAATACAGATAAAACTGTCCATATACTGGGCTTACCCGTGATTGGTGTTAGTTTAGGGCGTTTTACTAATTTCAATGCAGAGCCTAATATTTTGGCGCAATACGGTTTTTCACATGGTATTAAATCCAACGTGACGGTGGTGGAACTATGAGACCTATGATGATAAAAGAATCAATGATGATTTTAATAATGTGTTTATTACTATGGGTCTTGTCTTTTCAGGCAGAGGCCGTTTTTGTTAATTCAAAAGGTAAAGGTGAAGTGATATTAGTTCCATACTATACTGTGAACAATAACTTAAACACATCCGTAACGATTACCAATACCAAGGAAACGCCGAAAGCCATTAAAATTACCTTGCGTGAAGGTCTTAACGGCTTACCGGTGCTGTCCTATAACGTTTATTTAGGTGGCTATGACACCTGGACTTTTGTTATGGGTGCCATCCCATCCAGTATTCCCGGTTATGAAGGGGAGCTTTCAGGCGGTCTATTAAGTGGTGATCAATCTTGTGCGCCGTTATTTAATAAAGCCAAAACGGAATTCAACTTTGAAGGCTTAGTCGATGGTCCGCAAACCACGCAACGCACCCGGGAAGGCTTTATTGAAATCATCGAAATGGGTGAGTTACAAGGGGATGCGGCTGAATCGGCTCAAGCTGTTAACGGCATGCCTGGCAATTGCCAATTCTTTGAAACCGCCTGGCAGGAAGGCGGTTTATGGCATGAAGCCTCGGGTGGAAACAGTCAACAGGATCTCGCTCCGGCCAGTGGTGGTCTAATGGCTGAAGTGGACATCATCCAAGTTGGTGAGGGCGCTAACTATTCCATTCCGGTGGTGGCTCTCGCGGACTTTTTTGCAGATGATGCCGTTATTCATGCTGCACCGACTGATACCAGTTTATCCCTGGATGCCGCCGCGCCCAAAGCAACCGTGCTCAGTGATACCAAAGCCTATCAGCTAAGCTTTGAACGCGGCATTGATGCGGTGAGTGCGGTGTTGATGGCGGATGAGGTAACAAGCACTTATTCATTTGAATGGACTGTGAATGCTATTTCAGAAACGGTCTATACACAACCCACTCGGCGGTTTTATTTGGGTGAAAACAATCAAACTATTGATCCACCTTATGCTGAGTTCACTTATTGCGATAGTAAGGTTGACTACCGTATGTCTCGAGTGAAAGTACTGGGCTTTGATCGAGATGGTGGTGCTAGTTTTTATATAGGAAGTCCTGGCTATACCCCGCCTCGTTGTTATGGTGTGATGGGATATTATGGCAGTGTTTGGGTTCAGTCACATTTGCGAGGATCTTACAGTGGTATGTCGATTGTTTCAGGTTCGCAAAATTCTGGTGGTCTTCAAATAAATGATAATGGTGAATTGAGAAGTGGTTATATTAGAACAAGATTTGATGGCGTACGTCCAATTTCAGCAACAGATACTGAAACAGGTCAGACAGTACATGTCATGGGTTTGCCTGTAATTGGTGTTACTTTAATGCGCTTTACCAATACGAATGCTCAGCCCGGAATAATGGCGCAGTATGGGTTTGCTTATCCCTTAAAAAGTCGCTCACGCATAGAGGTATTGGATTAATTGATTTGAAATGGTTTGGTAGACCATTAATTATCGATGGTGCACAATTAAAACGCGTTAAAATTACTCGGAGTTTTTCGCTCTATTAAATAAACGCTTTATATAGCTCCAGGCTTGTTTCATTAGAATATCGCGGCGAGCATCCGGCGCCATATCCGGATGGCTGAGTTGAAAGTTGACACCTAAACGCATTTTTTCGCCATTGGCATACTCAGGGCCGGTGATGCCGGGAATCATAAACACATTGGTCAAATCCTGATCATGAAAAACATAGGTGGCTTCACCTGGGAACTGTTTTTTGTCGTGATGTTTTTTCCCGCCATTGATAAACAAGACATTAAAATCCAATTGCATGGGGTCTAAATTGTCATAGTCAAGCAGGTCAACGGGGTAGAATTTGGTTGTAAAGCTGACTTTATAACCGCCTTTTTCTGTGCCTGCATAATTACATTGGCTATATAAATGGGGAATGTGTTCTTTGATGCCGGGTTTTACCGGTTGGCCCACGAGTTCTACCGCCAGTTGTTCGGTTAACAATTCGCATGCATTATCAACGTTATCCTGATGTCCAATAATTTTTGTGTGGCCGGACGTGGCAATGATTGAGACAAGTACACATGTCATTAAGCGAACAAAAGCCATTGTTTATCCATTCTAAAAAGTGACATTATTTTAACAAAAATGGCAGAATAAAAACTGTGACCGAGTGTTGAATTTATCAAATTGGATCGTTACAAGCAATCTGTGTCACCTTAAACTTAGTATCGGTTTAATCAATGGTTTTATGTGGGTTCTTCTATTATGATGTTATGCTTTAAACAGTTTTAAATGACATAAATATGCGGCTTATTTTGATATTAATACTGGCATTTATTGTGTCAGCGTGTAACAACGATGGCTCGGTGTCTGATAAATCCAAAGATACTGTGAATCACCAGAATAGTGAACAAACTGAATCATCGACACAAACAGAAATCACCGGCGATCAACAAGCACTGTCAAACCTATACAGACAAAGTGCTCAAAACCTACTGCAAGCCAGACCCACCTATGCCACGGTTTTGGGGGTTACTGAAGATTTGGCCGGGGAGGTGTTTCAATCAAAATTAGGTGATTACAGTCCTGCCGCAGAGCAGCAATTTCGACAGCGTTTCCGCGCATTGAATAAAGATATTGAGAAACAGAAATCGGAAGCAGGGCAGGCGGCAGAGAATAAAGCGGTGATGCAGCATTTAAACCGTTATTATGCCGGAAGTGACGATTTTTCAATCGGTTATATTGACCCCTGGATGGGCTTATCGCCGTTTATCGTCAATCAAATTAATGGGCCGCTGATTGATGTGCCCAATCAAATTGTGACCAATCAGCCGCTGAATAATGAAGCCGATGTTATGGCGTACATTGCGCGGATTGAGGCGTTTGATGGTTTTGTACAATCGGTGGTGGCAAAGTTGGATGCCGATGTGCAAAAAGACTGGATTGCACCTAAAGTGATTGTTGAGAAGGCGATTAAGGGTTTAGAAAGTTTTGTGTCGCCACCTGTTAATGAGCACCCTTTGTATGTGCGATTAGCTCAACAATTGCCGAAAATTACTGATTTATCGGCTGAGCGTAGAAAAGATTTAATGGCACAAGCTGAGCAAGCCATTGAGCAGAATGTCTATGGTTCGTACGGCCTTATGATTCACTTACAACAGCAATTATTAAGTAAAGCCCGGCCGGAGGCCGGTATCTGGGCCCAACCCAATGGTGCGGCCTATTATCGCGAAGCGGTTAAAACCCTGGGTGATACGGCGTTATCACCTGACGAAATTCATCAATTGGGCTTAGCGGAAGTTGAACGGATTAATGGAGAACTGGATACTTTATTAAAAGCAGAAGCGTATGATGAAGGAACGGTGGCGGAACGAATTATTCAGATTAACAATGATCCGAAATTTTTGTACACAGACAGTGAAGAGGGTCGGCTGAATGTGATTGCTGACCTGAATCGCTATATTGATGAATTCACGCCCAAATTAGCCGATGTCTTTAAGTCCACACCACCTTACGGTATTGAGGTGCGCCCATTCCCCAAATCCCGTGAAGCCTCTGCCCCCGGTGGCATGTACTCGTCGCCCAGTATGGATGGCAGTCAGCCGGGTATCTATTGGATTAACTTGCGGGATATGAAAGCGATACCGACCTTTGAAATGAAAACACTGACTTATCATGAAGCCAATCCGGGTCATCATTGGCAGATTGCGACTAATTTGGCACAGGATGATTTGCCACTACTGCGTAGAATTGCATCCTTTAATGCTTACAGTGAGGGCTGGGCTTTATATTCAGAACTATTGGCCAAAGAAATGGGGCAATATAATGATGATGTTATGGGTGATGTCGGGCGATTAAAGGCTGAATTGTTTCGGGCCGTTCGTCTGGTTGTGGATACCGGCATACATCATAAAAAATGGACGCGGCAGCAGGCCATAGACTATATGATGACGGTCGGTGCGGTGGTGGAATCCGATGCCGTGGCTGAAGTAGAGCGTTATATGGTCTGGCCGGGTCAGGCTTTGGGCTATAAACTGGGCATGATTGAAATGCTTAAATTACGGGACTATGCTCAACAACAGCTGGGGGAAGACTTTGCGCTTAAGGATTTTCATGATTGGGTGTTAGTCGGTGGTGCAGTACCTATGTCGTTATTAGGGCAGCGGGTTACGCAAGAAGTTGATAAATCGCTTAAGCAGTGAGAACAGGTTCGCAAAAAGTTTTTTCAGCTTGAAAATAAGTTCAGAGCTGAAAGGGGCTTCGACGGAGCTCAGCCGACTTAGATGCTGTTGAATAGCATAAGTAACCTGAGCACTTCGACGGGCTCAGTACGGGGCTCGTCGAAGGTGGTCATCCGATACGGAAGGGGATTCAGTCTTAAGAAGGGGCTTCGACGGAGCTCAGCCGGCTTACATGCTGTTGAATAGTATAAGTAACTTGAGCTCTTCGATGGAGCTCAGCCGACATGGGTTTCAGCTTTGGATTATGAATCTTGTTGAGAATCTTTAAGCGATGGGCTGACTTCAGGTACCGGATCAACGCCGCCTTCAGACAAGGGATGGCAGCGGCCCAGTCGTTTGAAGCCCATCCATGTGCCTTTAAAGATGCCGAATCGACGTACGGCAATGATCATGTATTCTGAACAGCTGGGGTAAAATCGGCAACGGTTTCCAAGAAATGGGCTGATCAGCACCTGATAGCCTCTTAAAAGTTGAATGAATAGTGATCTTATCATTAAAAATAGTTGTTCTTTGGGCCGGTTTCAGGTATAAAGTTCGGCTTAATTTGTTCATGCGATTAATTAAATCCATCCATGAATAAAATCATGAATCCATATTTTAGCATGTGTACCATATCCGGTGACATATATAAGGAGACAATTATGGCTGAAAGAAGTATCAATGACTTGCCAGAGGGCTACACCCCCAAGTTAGACTTACCCGATGGTTATGTGCCCAGCAAAAAAGAAGAGTATATGTGTGATAAGCACATTGAATACTTTCGACGTAGAATTGAGCAATGGAAAGAAGATTTGCTTAACGAGTCCAATGAAACCATCGCTAATTTGCGTGCTGAAGCTCGTGATGTCAGTGATGAAGCTGAACGGGCTTCCCGAGAAACAGAAAATACCTTTGAATTACGGACCCGAGACCGTTATCGTAAACTATTGAAAAAAGTCAATAAGGCACTGGATCGAATTCAATCCGGTGATTATGGCTACTGTGAAGAAACCGATGAGGAAATCGGTTTGCCACGCTTGATTGCCCGGCCGATTGCCACTTTATGTATTGATGCCCAGGAACGCTGGGAATTGAAACAAAAAATAACCCGCGAAGGATAATTTATGGAAACTGCCCCGCAAGAGGCTCAAATTGAAGACTTCAGACAGCGTGTCGATGCGTTGAGGAGGTATCTTTGACTATGATGGCAAGAAAGAACGCTTAGAAGAAGTCGATCTCGAACTGGAAAATCCGGGTGTCTGGGACGATCAGGAAAAAGCGCAAAGCTTATCCAAGGAAAGAGCCCGACTGGATCATGTGGTGTCGACGCTCAATAATTTAGATCAGGCCTTAGAGGATACCGAAGCCTTTTTGGAGCTGGTGGATGAAGAAGACGATCAGGACAGCTTTTCAGAAGTGGTTTCTATGTTGTCTGATATTCAACAAAAGGTTGAGCGCTTGGAATTTCAGAAAATGTTCTCAGGCGATATGGATGCCAATAATGCCTTTGTGGACATACAATCCGGTTCAGGCGGCACTGAAGCTCAGGACTGGGCTAATATGGTGTTGCGTATGTATTTGCGCTGGATTGAGTCCCGTGGCTGGAAAGCCGAATTGATGGAAGTCTCCGCCGGCGATGTGGCCGGCATAAAATCTGCGACCATTAAAGTCGAAGGTGATTATGCTTATGGCTGGTTGCGGAGCGAAACCGGGGTTCATCGTCTGGTCCGTAAATCACCTTTTGATTCGAATAATAAACGGCACACCAGTTTTGCTGCGGTGTTCGTGTCACCTGAAATTGATGATAATTTTGAGATTGACATTAATCCGGCTGATCTCCGCATCGACGTTTATCGATCGTCCGGTGCCGGTGGGCAACACGTCAATAAAACTGAATCAGCCGTACGTATCACCCATTTACCGACCAATACGGTGGTTCAATGCCAAAACGGTCGATCCCAGCACCAAAATAAAGCCACCGCCATGCAGCAATTAAAATCACGCTTGTATGAGCTTGAAATGCAAAAGCGCAGCGAACAGTCGCAATCAGTGGAAGATGACAAGTCAGATATAGGCTGGGGCAGTCAAATCCGATCTTATGTGCTTGATCAGTCGCGCATTAAAGATTTACGTACCGGTGTGGAAAACACCAATACCCAAGCTGTTTTAGACGGTGATCTGGACAAGTTCATTGAAGCCAGTCTAAAACAAGGGGTTTAACAGAGATAACATCATCATGAGTGAAGAAAATAAATTAATTGCTGAACGTCGTCAAAAATTGCAACACATCCGTGACAATCAGGATGTGGCGTTCCCGAATCAGTTTCGTCGTAGTCATGAGGCTGCCCAGTTACATGCTCAATACGATGCGCTTGATAAGGAAACTTTAGCTGAAAAAAATATCCCGGTGAAAGTGGTCGGTCGAATGATGAGCCAACGTTTATTCGGTAAAGGCGGTTTCGCGGTATTGCGTGATGTCTCAGGTGATATTCAGTTATTTGTGCAACTCAATGGTGTCGGCGAAGCGGTATTCGAAAGTTTTAAAGGATGGGATATTGGTGATATCGTTGCCGGGGAAGGGGTTTTGTTTAAGACCAAAACCAATGAATTGAGTGTCAAAGTGGAGACTTTACAACTGGTCACCAAATCGCTGCGACCGTTACCGGAAAAATTCCATGGGCTTTCTGATCAGGAAACCCGATATCGACAGCGTTATGTCGATCTCATTATGAATGCCGATTCTGCCGCTGTGTTTAAAACCCGATCAAAGCTGATTTCAGAATTGCGTCGATTTATGCAAGATCGAGCATTTTTAGAAGTGGAAACACCGATGATGCATGTCATTCCCGGTGGTGCGGCAGCCAAACCTTTTACCACCCATCACAATGCCCTGGATTTGGAACTTTATTTAAGAGTGGCACCGGAGTTGTTTCTTAAGCGACTGGTTGTCGGTGGATTTGAAAAAGTCTTTGAGATTAACCGCAATTTCAGAAATGAAGGCGTTTCAACCAAGCACAATCCCGAATTCACCATGATGGAGTTTTATTGGGCTTACAGTGACTATCATGAGCTTATGGATTTAACTGAAACCATGTTTAAGCACCTGGCAGAAACTGTGCTTGGTCAGTCAATGATTTCCTACCAGGGTGTTGAACTGGATTTTTCTCAACCCTTTGCCCGTGAAACCATGACTGATTTGGTGGTCAAACACAGTCCTGACTTAACGCTTGAAAAGTGTAATAATTTGTCACTTTTACATGAATACTTTGATCAACAGGGCATCGGATACGATAAAAAGGCCTCAAAAGGCCATCTGATTGCCGAATTATTCGATATTTACGTGGAAGACAAACTCATCCAACCTACATTTGTGACACAATATCCCATAGAGATATCGCCCTTATCGCGACGCTCTGATGACAACCCCGAGTTGACAGACCGGTTTGAATTGTTTATCAGCGGGCATGAAATTGCCAATGGCTTTTCTGAGCTCAATGATCCTGAAGATCAAGCTGATCGATTTAAACAACAGGTCGCTCATTTGGAGGCCGGAGACGACGAAGCCATGCATTTTGATCAAGATTATGTGCGTGCTTTGGAATACGGAATGCCACCCACTGCCGGGGAAGGTATTGGAATTGACCGTTTGGTGATGTTGTTCACAGATTCAGCTTCCATACGTGATGTATTGTTGTTTCCGTATATGAAGCCCGAGTAGTTTTATTTTATACCATGACCGGTTTAGGCATGGCTTAAAAGAGGTTAATTATGGATAGTCGACAAGATGTAAGATACGCCAGAAAAAAAATGGACGCATCCTGTCTGTTGCTTTTTAACGGGCATGCTTTTGTGACCCGTGTTATCAATATTTCGGCCACCGGAATTCTCGTGCAACTGGTAGAAGATGATGTCGTAAAAGACCTTAGTTTGGAATCTATTTGTATTTTAGAAATTGTGGTTAATGAGGCGTTAAATATTCATGTGTCTTCCAAAGTAACCCGCATTGAAGACGATCAAATCGGATTACATTTCATCGCAATCCCCGAAGATAAACAAGCTGAATTGTGGAAGCTGTTGGGTGAATATGTCCATGAAGTTGAACCCATTGATTATTAATCATATCAAATTCATCAAATAAATTTTGTCTCTCTATTTTGGTTTTGCATTGGCATCATTGATTCTGGCATTGACGCCGGGACCTGATATGTTGATGGTCATGACCCTGGCCGCCAAAGAAGGCTTGAAGCCGGCAATATTATTTATTACCGGACTGGTGACGGGTGTCTGGTTTCATACCCTGTTGTTATTATTGGGTGTGTCTGCCTTGATTATGGCGCTGCCGGGGGCTTTGCGGTTAATGGCCGCTTTCGGCGCACTGTATTTATTGTATCTGGCGTTTGCCACTTATCAGGAACGTCATCAACCGGTGAGCCGCTCCGATGTGCAAGAATCGACACCTCAGTCCGGTCGCTCACGTTATTGGCGTGGGGTCATCATGAACATCAGCAATCCCAAGGTGCTGCTGTTTTTTTTGGCATTCTTCCCTCAATTTGCGCAACTGAATCAAAGCGGCTACCAGCTTCGTATTGTGGTGTTGGCCATTATTTTTATAGTTTCAAGCTTTGTGGCCTTTGCGCTGGTTGCCTGGCTGACAGCCAGACTGGGTCAAAAACAAATGACCAATCCACGTTATAAAACCCTGATGGATTGGTTTAGTATCGGGGTGTTTGTGCTGCTGGCCCTCTGGATGATTGTCAGTTTGGTTCTTTAGTGTTTAGCCTTTAAAGTATTTCAGCGCTGTGAGGTGTCTGTTGTATCCCTCAATGGCTTAATTTTCTGATTGTCCTGTTTGAATCGCCCACAGGGATTGGTAGCGGCCTTTTTTATCCAATAATTCTTTGTGGTGGCCTGATTCTATGATGCGGCCCTGATCCATCACGTAGATACAGTCGGCTTGTACCACCGTCGATAATCGGTGGGCAATAACAATCACGGTGCGACCGTGGCTGATGGTGGCCAGAGATTTCTGAATGGCGGCTTCGGTTTCATTGTCTACTGCTGAAGTGGCTTCATCCAGAATTAAAATGGGCGGGTCCTTGAGCAGCGCACGAGCCAGAGCAATGCGTTGGATTTGGCCGCCGGATAATTTGGCGCCTTGTTCGCCCACAGTGGTTTGATAACCTTGTGATAAGGCTTCGATAAATTCGTGGGCTTCGGCTTGGCGAGCAGCCTGATAAACGGCTGACTCATCAGCCTCTTCATTGCCATAGTGAATATTGGCGTAAATGCTGTCGTTAAACAGAAAAGTGGTTTGAGAAACCAAACCAATTTGACTGCGTAAGCTATTTAACTGAATGCTGTTAATCGAATGACCGTCAAGCGTCAAGGCACCACTGTCCGCGTGGTAATAGCGCATGAGCAGTTTGACTAAAGTGCTTTTGCCGGATCCGGTTTGACCCACAAAGGCGATGGTTTGTCCGGCAGAAATGTTTATGTTAATGTCATTAACAGCCGGTTGTGATTGATTTGGGTAAGTGAATTGAATGTCTTTGAATTCAATTTGACCGCTTAATGTAACGCGCCGGTCGCTGTCAAGAGTACGAATTTTAATTGGTTGATTCAGTAAATCCAGAATACGTCGAGCCGAGGCCATGCCACGTTCATACAAATCCATGGTCACCGCCAGGTTTTTAAATGGCCAGAGTAAGCGTTGTGTTAAGAATACCAGGACACCATAAGCGCCAACAGCTAAATCGCCTTTTAAGGTATCCAGGCCGCCGATGATAAAAGTCGCTAAAAAGCCCATCAAAATGGCCATTCGTATGACCGGGGTAAAGGCCGCGCTGACCTTTATGGCCGCTTGATTGGCGGCCACATAATTGTGGCTTATGTGGCTAATTCTGTTTCTTTCATGCTGTTCTTTGGTGTAGCTTTTTATGGTGGCAATACCTGTGATGTTGGTGTTAATGGCAGATGCTAACTTTCCGGCCATCGATCGGACTTTTGTGTACAAGGGTTCGGCCTTACGCTTAAAGTAAAAGGCACCGAATATAATCAGAGGGATCGGCGTAAAGGCTAACAAAGCGAGTTTCGGCGATAGGATAAAAAACACCGCCCCGACCGCCACCACGGAAGTTAACACTTGCAAAATATCATTGGCGCCGACATCGAGAAAACGTTCCAGTTGATTGACATCATCATTTAATATTGCGGTTAATCGACCACTGGATTGGTCTTCAAAAAAAGCCATGTCCATGTGTTGCATGTGGGCGTAACTATCGATTCGAAAACGATGCTGGATTTTTTGCGCCAGTTCCCGCCAGTTTTTCAGGTATAAAAACTGAAACAAGGATTCCCCCAGCCAAATAAGAAAGGTTAACAGGCCCAGCAAAAATAACTGGTTTCTGGGCTCCACTATGCCGATTTGTGCCACAAAAGAGTCTTCCTGTTGAATGACCACATCAATGGCGATACCAATCAGGATTTCAGGGGCAATATCAAACAATTTATTGATGATTGAGCAGGCTGATGCCCATATGGCCTGACGTTTAAAACCTTTAGCGTAAGATAATACCTTAAAAAGTGTCATAGTTATTCGTGATTTTTAAAAGTTTTTCAGACGAAGTGTCTCAATATCACTGCCATGGTTAAACTGAACCTCAATGACCACACCGCCGTGGTGTTTAATGTGGCCACTGTGTCGCTGTGCTGTGGCATCAGAGAATTCGAAATCAAACACCCGATAAATAGCCATACGTCCCAAACGAGGTTTTAATTTGATGGTTTTTTGTACCACCGAGTCATCCAAAAAAGCCCAGCCACGTTCGCGGGTCAATTGTTTACCATAGCGCCGTACTTCTTCGATTGTTTTGGTTTGGTTGTACCAATAGGCCATAATAAAGCCCAGCAGTATCAATAAAGTTAATTCAAACATGTTTTTTTAAGTGATTAGTGAATAAAGCTGAAAACATAAGGATTGTAAGGTGTCTTACGGACAAATGAAACTGATTGTTTGTGCCTTGGAAAATTCTATTCATGATATGTCATTACGATTTTTTAAACGTGGTGTTTGATTATAGAAAGCGTTATAATAGCCTATGGAACAATCCATATCACATTAAAAAGCCGGCCATTCGCGTCGGCTTTTTAGTCAAAAAAATATCTTTTTTGACCCACTGTTAATCTAAATTTAACCAAATTTGGATATAAAACAGTGCTAAATAATAAGAGAGCTTTGGATCATCCTGGATCGCTTGAAAACGGAGCTGACGTAGTTTAATCAATGATGACATGCAGTCAGGTTTATGGTTTTCAGCCAATTCAAGGGTCAGGGTGCAGGCAGTTGGCGTTTTTGCTTATTTCATACATGCGCTAATATTGCTAAAGCCTCAATAACTATAAATAAGGAAAACAATTATGAATTATAACGATATAAAAACCATTGATAAATCTACCATTGCCGCCCGGGGTGGTATGACTTTATTATCTCAAGAGGAAATTAACCGGATGATGGAAGTGGGGCAGGGTGGCGTCCATGAACTGTTCCGGAAATGTTGCCTGGCTGTTCTAAATCATGATGCCAGTGATGACGATGCCATGGCGGTGCTGAACCGTTATCCGGATTTTAATGTCAAGCTGATTCCCCGTGAGCGTGGCATCCATTTACAGTTTACCAATGCCCCGGCACAAGCCTTTGTGGATGGTAAAATGATTTCAGGTATCCGTGATTCTATCTTTGCGGTGTTACGTGACATTGTCTTTCAAAGCGCACAAAAAGAAGTCAGTAGTTTTGATTTAGAGCAACCCTTCGATATCACCAACTATGTGTTTGAAATCCTGCGCAGAGCAGAAGTTCATGAATATGGCTTAGAGCCCAATTTAGTGGTTTGCTGGGGTGGTCATTCTATCAATAGGGTGGAATACCAATACACCAAAGATGTTGGTTACCAAATTGGCTTGCGTGGCGGTCATATTTGTACCGGTTGTGGTACCGGTGCCATGAAAGGGCCAATGAAAGGCGCCAGTGTCGGGCATGCCAAACAACGGATTGAAAATGGTCGTTATGTGGGTCTTACAGAGCCCAGTATTATTGCAGCCGAAGCGCCGAATCCAATTGTTAATAACCTGGTGATTATGCCGGATATTGAAAAGCGCCTTGAAGCTTTTGTTCGTTTGGGCCATGGTATTATTGTATTTCCCGGTGGTGTTGGTACAGCCGAGGAAATCTTGTATTTAATTGGTATCTTATCTGATAAGCGCAATGAGGGCATTCCCTTTCCGTTTATCATGACCGGTCCCAAAGAGTCTGCAGATTATTTTTATCAAATCGATGAATTTATCCGCTTTGCCCTGGGTGATGAGGTGGCTGATTTGTATGAGATTATCATCGATGATGCAGAACAAGTGGCGGTTAAAATGATGGCCGGCATGTCTGCTGTTAAATTACATCGCAGCCGTAATCGCATCAGTTATTACTTTAACTGGGCTTTACATATTGATGAAAAACTGCAGTTTCCATTTATCCCTACCCATGAGAATATGGCTTCATTGCAATTGTATCGTGATCGACCATTGGGAGAACTGGCGGCTTCTTTGCGGGCTGCTTTTTCTGGGATTGTGTCCGGCAATGTCAAAGAATTTGGTCGGCAACAAGTCATGGATCATGGTGTTTATCAAATTCACGGTGAAACTGAGCTGATGGATAAACTGGATGTTTTGCTTAAAGCCTTCATTCAGCAAAAACGCATGAAATTACCGGGCAGCGAATATGTGCCGGTTTTTGAAGTGATTAAAGAGGCTTAATTAGACAGAGATTTTCGGTTCTGTCGTCGATGACCACGCGCCACAGTTGATCTGTCGACTGTGGTGTGCCGGTTGTGTCTTCTGTGGCTTGTGCACTGTTATCAGGATTAAGCTGATACAGTTCAATGTTTTCACTGTTGATGTTATTCAGCATCAGCAGTTTCTGATTCATATTCAGACCGATTGACTGGAGACTGGTTTCAGTCGCGACAATACGTTGTACGTGGTCCATGATATGCATCTGAGGAAATGACCATTGACCCTGTGCAAAGATGCCGTTACTGCTTACGCAAAACCGACTGTTTACGGTCGCCATACCTTGTTCTATTTGCCAGGGACTCAATTCATTTAGCCAGGGATTTAATATGGCAAGTTCCAGCGAATCTGCAGTCACTTCGCCTTGTAATTGTATAGGACTGAGTTGACCATTGAGATTGATACTGATGGTCTGGTTGAAAGGCGCTGTCAGTTTCACTTGAGCGGTCAGATTTTGTTGCTGCGATTCTGTTTTTAGAGATAATTGCTCAATATCAACCTGAAAAGCAGGGCGATTATCCTGAAGGGTTATGTGCCAATCGCTCAATGATATCGAATCAAATTGGGTCTGCCAATTGTTGTTCGATGTCTGTTCGGAATTAAGTTCATTGCTGATATCCAGGGGGTCTATTTGTAAGGTCAATTGACCACCGGGGCTAGTCAGGTGACCGATGTAAATTTGTTGGCTGTTCAGGTCTATCTTTATTTCACGGGCATTTATTTGGGTCTGATCTGCGCTGAAAGGAAGCCAGTTAATGCGGCTGACTGTGAGTTCAGTTTCTGCAATTTGAATGATAGGCATTTTGTTGGCCGGCCATTGTAAGCTGCCGGTTGCAGCCAGGCTGCCTGCCAGTTCAATATCAGCTTGATAAGGCGTTAGCCATGGGCTGATTTGTTGTAGCGGCCAGTCATTAAGTTGCCAGTAAAATGTGTTGTCATTAGCATTTTGTTCGATTGAAAAAACACCGTCGGGTGTGGTTTCAAATTGAATTAATGCGTTTTCTTTTGATGTTTCTTGTTGCCGGTCAAGTAAATCAGCTAAATTTATCTTGAGATTAATGTCATTAATGTTCAGGCGCTGCTGCTGCCTGTGAAGCGTCAGTGAGCTATTGACCACTTCAACCTGGCCCGGGTTAAATTGCCACTGGCTTGGTTCTGATTGTTTGGTTTCAATGGCCGGACTCATCAGCTGATTGTCTGAATTGAAAATCATGTGAACATTGGCTTGTTCTAAAAACAGATGGTCGATTTGAATGTGTTGATTAATCAGGGGCCATAATTGCCAATCGATGTCGATTTTTAGGGCGGAGAGAATTTCTTGACCTGTCAGGTCTTTAAGTTCAGCATTATTAAGATGAATGTTTAAGGTTAGCGGGTTGATCCAAAGCCGTTGGTAATCTAATTGTAGCTTATTTTGTTTTAATTGTTCATTTATGGGTTTTTTCAGGTAGGGCGGTACCAGCCATAATAGTGCAACCACATAGAACAGCAAACCCAGAATGAACACTGAGCCGATAATTTTGCGGCGTTTTTTTTGTTTGAATTTCATCTCGTTGCAGCATACTGTTGCAAGTTTTGTTGTAATTCCTGTTGAATTTCCTGGCGCAGTTTATTGGGTGCGATAATTTCAGCGGCTGAACCCAACTGTAATATATCAGACATTAATTCACCGCTGTGATGATAAGGTATTTCAATGAGTAAATTATGGTCATCGTGTTGAATAATTTTTTGACCGGAATGCCAGATTTGATTGTTAACCCAAGGGGCTTTGTCTAAATCGATGCGTATTCGGGCGATGTTTTTCGATTCACCGGCGAACAAACCGTAGCTGTTGGCATAATGTTCACGTAATCTTTGTTTATCGTGTAAATAGGCTTTTTCAATGTCCACTGTGGCCTGTTCAATTAATTCTAAGGCAAACAACCGTAAATCATCTTGTCGATGGCACCAGGCATCTAAATACCAATTATTTTTATAGTAACTCAGGTGCTGTGGTGACACCAACCGTTGGGAGTGATTGCCCCGGCGACTGCGGTAGTGTATTTGAAGTTTTTTGTTTTTCTGCAGGGCAGTCAGTACTGTCAAAAATATAGCCGGTTGAGGTTTTCTTACCAGGGTAGGAATAAACTGAATAAGTTTTTGGTTGGTAATGCCTTGTTCGGCCAGTAAGTCGCTGATGGCTTGTATAATTCTGGCAAGGGGGGCTGATAAATTATCGCCTTGTAATTTATTCAAAATGTCAGCCGCCATTAATAAACCTTGCGCTTCTTCAGCGGTAAAGCGGATGCCGGGCAGAGCGAAGTTAGCTTGCTTGTCGTAGTAAAACCGGTGTTCATCATCCTGCAGAATTGGCGCTTGATAGTGGGTTTTAAGTTCATGAATACGCCGATAAACCGTCGCTTTGGAACATTTGAGATGATCCATCAGCTGCTCAACCGTAATTGGTGAGCGTCTGTTCTGCAGGATTTGGTCCAACTGTTCCAGGCGTTTCATACTTAGCCCTGTAACTCAGGAAGGTCTTTGTACAAATCCAGGGCTTCCGGGTTTGCCAGGGCATCGGTGTTGGCCACCTCCTTGCCGTGTATGACATCACGAACTGCCAGTTCCACCATTTTTCCACTGATGGTTTTGGGGATATCGGTGACAGCAATGATTTTAGCCGGCACATGGCGTGGTGTGGTGTTTTGTCTTATGGTGGTTTTGATTTGTTTAATCAAATCATCATCCAGCTGATAGCTGTCTTGCATGACCACAAACAAAATAACGCGGGTATCGTCACCCCATTCCTGGCCTACCACAATACTCTCTAAGATCTCATTATGCTTCTCGACCTGACGATAGATTTCCGCCGTGCCGATACGAACACCGCCGGGATTTAAGGTGGTATCGGATCGGCCGTAAATAATCATGCCGCCCTGGGGTGTGATTTCAGCCCGATCTGAATGGCACCAAATGTCCGGGTATTTATTAAAATAAGCCGACTTATAACGGCTGTTGTTTTCATCATGCCAAAAATAGACCGGCATGGCAGGAAAAGCTTTATCACAAGCCAGTTCACCGGGTTCGCCGATTAAACTGTTGTTATTTTCATCCAGAACTTTAACAGATAATCCTAAGCCCAGACACTGTAATTGGCCACGATAAACCGGCAAATCACTACATCCCAGGGCAAAACAGGAGCAAATGTCTGTGCCGCCGGAAATCGATGATAGACAGACATCTTGTTTGATGTCTCGGTAAACAAAATCATAATTTTCAGGCAATAAAGGGGAGCCGGTAGAAAAGATGGTTTCTAAAGAACTTAAATCATGGCTTTCACGGGGTACTAAGCCAGCTTTTTCTACCGCTGAAATCCATTTGGCTGAGGTGCCAAAATGGGTGATGTTATGTTCATCAATCAGATTAAATAAACGGTTGCCGTCAGGATAAAACGGTGAGCCGTCATACAGCACCACAGTGGCTCCGGTCGATAAGCCGGATACCAGCCAGTTCCACATCATCCAGCCACAGGTTGTAAAGTAAAACAGTGATTTTCCGGTGCTGATATTGCTTTGTATTTGTAATTCTTTTAAGTGCTGTAGTAATATGCCGCCGGTCCGGTGGACAATACATTTGGGTTTTCCGGTGGTACCCGAAGAGTAAAGGATATAGAGCGGATGATCAAATGGTACCGGCGTGTATTCAACCGCGGCTGAATCATCTGTTCCCGCTAACCAGTCACTGACATAAACCGCTTTATCGGGTAAAGTCTCATGGCTTTGTTCGGCAAAGTTGACCACCACAATCTGTTCAATACTGTCGATTTGTTCGCTGATTTGTTTGACCTTTTCCAAACAATCGTGGGTTTTACCATTATAATAATAAGCATTGGCACAAAACATCACTTTAGGTTCAATCTGACCAAAGCGATCGACCACGCCATTAATGCCAAAATCCGGTGAAGTGGATGACCACACAGCGCCCAGGGATGTGGCGGCCAACATGGCCATAATGGTTTCCGGAATATTGGGCATAAAGCCAACCACACGATCACCTTTTTTAACACCACACTGTTTCAGTTTTTGTTGATAACAGGCGACTTGCTGGTGCAGTTGACGGTAGCTGTATTGGCTGGTGTTGTCGTTTTCATCAGTAAAGCGAATGGCGATATCTTCATCATATTTACGCAATAAATTTTCCGCAAAATTTAATGTCATACCGGAAAACCATTGGGCATCAATCATATGGCCCTTGTCTTCAAGGTCTGAGTCTGTATCCTGGTGGTAAATTACGTCACAATATTCAATCACATCTCGCCAGAATAAAGCACGGTTATCAACTGAATACCGGTGAAGCTGCGAATAATTCTGCAGCGATAGTCCATGCTTCTTGTTGACATGGTCTGTAAATTTTCTTAATTGGCTTTGTTTGAGATCTTCCGGATTGGGTTTCCACAGTGGTCGTTCAGTCATGAATATTTAGCGCTATGTTAAAAATTTAATTTTAACAAGAATTGAACCGGAATTTTGTATTTATATTGGGCATAAAAAAACGGCGAAACAAATGTTGTTCCGCCGTTGTGGTCATCCCCCTCTTTTATTAACGAAGGTTAAAAAGACGCTCCAGTTGCTGAGTTGTGCCTTCCACGGTGCCCGGGGCAGCACATTCAAAACCATGTTTAAATATAAATTGATAGAGCAAGTCATGGTCTTCCGCCTGATTATTCAGCAGATTCACATCGGTTTCGCCTGATGGCATTTCAATTTGACTTGAGGCATCGAGGAAATCATGTAAATTGCCGTCTACATCAGCAACAAAGGTAAATAGCATGGACTCCTGACTATTGAGATCTATTATTTCATCCAGATCACCCAGACCGGTGGCTCGATTACAAGCCAGTCCGCTCTGATCAACACAATCCCATTCAGCATTAATGATATTGCCCGGTAGCACAGTGGTTAATCGTGCACCCTGAATATCTGTATTGCCTTCATTGGTGACTGTCAGGTAATAGCTTATCGGCTGTTGCGGTAAGCTGCCGTCAATACAATTAGTCAGGAAGACCGATAAATCCGGTTGCGCATCATCATCTTCATTGATGACGTCAACTGAATTGACCGGAACACCATTGTAGTTGTTGTCCGTGGAGCTGAGCGGGCTAAAGTCTATGGTATAGGACTGATCCTGATCATAGATCTGGTCATCGACACCGGTAACGGTCACTGTTACCGGTTGGTTCCAGTTAGCTGTGGTAAAGGTCACAGTAGTTGGTGATACGGTGCCTTCAGTGGTGTCACTACTGCTGAGATTCACAGTCACATCTGCTGTTGGTGTGAGTGGCAATACGATGGTGAAGCTGTCGGTACCACCGGCTTCAGTGGTTGTTAAATCAGTTGCGTCATCTATGATTAATGTATGTGATGCACCACTGTTAACAGTAAAGCTTGAGGTACCGGGTTGCGATTCATTGCCGGCAGCATCGGCAGCCACGGCTTCTATTTGCTGTAAGCCATCGGCGAGCGGTGAGCTGGGTACACAAGACCATTGTCCGCTGGCATTGGTTTGTGCCTCACAGACAACACCATTTTGGTTGCTTACAGTTACAGTGCTGTTGGCTTCTGCCATTCCGCTGATAACAGGTGAGGCATTATTGATGGTCGTGCCATTTTGTGGAGTTGTTATCGTGGGTGCATCCGGTGCTTCGGTATCTAATCCGCCTGTAACAGTGGTTGGATCAGATTCATTACCGGCTTCATCGGTTTGAGTGGCGGTGATGTCATCACCGTTCACCAGATTACCGGTGAGGGTACATGACCACGAGCCATTACCCTGGACTGTGGCAGAACAAGATGCGCCACCCGGCGTTGTGACATCAACGGTAGCACCGGGTTCACCGGTTCCTGTCACAGGTTGACCGTTAGTCGGTGCATTGATCACTGGTGCATCCGGTGCGGTGGTATCAACCGTGATGTTCACTGATTGCGGGTTTGAGGTATTACCGGCGGCATCTGAGGCGGTGACATCAATTTGTACTGCGCCATCGGCGACAGCCGGATTGACATCACAAGACCAGTCACCGTTGTTATCGGCCACGGCCGTACAGACTTCAACACCACCAATGGTGACGCTTATTTCTGCACCGGCTTCAGAGGTGCCTGAAACGGTCGGTGTGTTGTCATTGCTCAGGTCACCTTCAACAGGTGCTGAAATGGTAACACCCGGTGCTTCGGTATCTAATCCGCCTGTAACAGTGGTTGGATCAGACTCATTACCGGCTTCATCGGTTTGAGTGGCGGTGATGTCATCACCGTTCACCAGATTACCGGTGAGGGTACATGACCACGAGCCATTACCCTGGACTGTGGCAGAACAAGATGCGCCACCCGGCGTTGTGACATCAACGGTAGCACCGGGTTCACCGGTTCCTGTCACAGGTTGACCGTTAGTCGGTGCATTGATCACTGGTGCATCCGGTGCGGTGGTATCAACCGTGATGTTCACTGATTGCGGGTTTGAGGTATTACCGGCGGCATCTGAGGCGGTGACATCAATTTGTACTGCGCCATCGGCGACAGCCGGATTGACATCACAAGACCAGTCACCGTTGTTATCGGCCACGGCCGTACAGACTTCAACACCACCAATGGTGACGCTTATTTCTGCACCGGCTTCAGAGGTGCCTGAAACGGTCGGTGTGTTGTCATTGCTCAGGTCACCTTCAACAGGTGCTGAAATGGTAACACCCGGTGCTTCGGTATCTAATCCGCCTGTAACAGTGGTTGGATCAGACTCATTACCGGCTTCATCGGTTTGAGTGGCGGTGATGTCATCACCGTTCACCAGATTACCGGTGAGGGTACATGACCACGAGCCATCACCCTGGACTGTGGCAGAACAAGATGCGCCACTGGTGGTTCCCACATTTACTGTGGCACCGGGTTCACCGGTACCTGAAACGGGTTGACCGTTGGTGGGTGCATTAATAACGGGTGCACCGGGTGCCATGGTATCCACATTAATGGTGACAGACTCAGGGTTTGAAGTATTACCGGCGTAGTCGCTGGCAGTAACATTAATCTGTACCGAACCATCGCTAACTGCGGGACTGACATCACAAGACCAGTTGCCTGAGCCATCTGCGACTGTAGAACAAACCTCAACGCCACCAATGGTAACGCTGATAGCCGCACCGGCTTCAGAAGTGCCTGAAACGGTCGGTGTGTTGTCATTGGTTAAGCTGCCATCTACTGGTGTTGTGATGCTGACCACAGGTGCCTGGGTGTCGATACCATTAGGAATCACCGTGGGTGGTGATACATTGCCGGCATCGTCTTCTTGTGTAACGGTGATGTCATCACCATCTGCAAAAGGTCCGGTTAAGGTACATGACCAGGTTCCATTGGCTTGTACCACTGCGGTACAGCCGCCACCACTTTCAGTGATAACAGTAACCGTGGTGCCGGGTTCACCGGTTCCTGTGATGGGTTGGCCATTGGTTGGTGCATCCACGCCAGGCGCATCCGGTGCCGTGGCATCAACAACAATGCTTACAGATTCTGGATTTGATGTGTTGCCTGCTAAATCGGTGGCGGTGACATCAATCTGCACTGAACCATCGGCCACAGCGGGACTAACATCACAAGACCAGTTGCCTGAGCCATCTGCGACTGTAGAACAAACCTCAACGCCACCAATGGTAACGCTGATAGCCGCACCGGCTTCAGAAGTGCCTGAAACGGTCGGTGTGTTGTCATTGGTTAAGCTGCCATCTACTGGTGTTGTGATGCTGACCACAGGTGCCTGGGTGTCGATACCATTAGGAATCACCGTGGGTGGTGATACATTGCCGGCATCGTCTTCTTGTGTAACGGTGATGTCATCACCATCTGCAAAAGGTCCGGTTAAGGTACATGACCAGGTTCCATTGGCTTGTACCACTGCGGTACAGCCGCCACCACTTTCAGTGATAACAGTAACCGTGGTGCCGGGTTCACCGGTTCCTGTGATGGGTTGGCCATTGGTTGGTGCATCCACGCCAGGCGCATCCGGTGCCGTGGCATCAACAACAATGCTTACAGATTCTGGATTTGATGTGTTGCCTGCTAAATCGGTGGCGGTGACATCAATCTGCACTGAACCATCGGCCACAGCGGGACTAACATCACAAGACCAGTTGCCTGAGCCATCTGCGACTGTAGAACAAACCTCAACGCCACCAATCGTCACCATAATAATCGCATCAGCTTCAGAGGTGCCAGAAACGGTGGGTGTATTGTCACTAATTAAACTGCCATCTACTGGTGTTGTGATGCTGACCACAGGTGCCTGGGTGTCGATGCCATTAGGAATCACCGTGGGTGGTGATACATTGCCGGCATCGTCTTCTTGTGTAACGGTGATGTCATCACCATCTGCAAAAGGTCCGATTAAGGTACATGACCAGGTTCCATTGGCTTGCACCACAGCGGTACAGCCGCCACCACTTTCAGTGATAACAGTAACCGTGGCACCGGGTTCACCGGTTCCTGTGATGGGTTGGCCGTTGGTTGGTGCATCTACACCCGGCGCACCCGGTGCTGTGGCATCTAAACCAACAGTAACAGAATCAGAAGCAGATTGGTTGCTGCCGCCATCACTGGCAAAGGCTGAAATAATAACAGTACCATCAGTCAGCGCAGGTGCAACATCACAGGACCAATTGCCTGAACCATCTACGATTGCCTGACAACCACTACCTTGATCAGTTAATACATCAATCTGAGCGCCGACCGGGCCGGTACCACTGACAGTTGGCGTACTGTTATTAAGCAAATCGCCTTCTGAGGGTGTTGTAATAACAGGTTCTGCTAAAGTCAATATTGTTTGGGTACTGTCAGAATCCTGATGATTTCCGGCAGCGGCATCTACGGCGGTTAATTGAACCGTGTTATCGATGTTGCCACCATTGGAGATATCACCTTGAGTGACCGTATAAGAGTAACTGTCACAGTTCATCGAACTAAAAGCCGCCAGGTTATTGCTTGGACAGGTGACTGTTCCAAGTGGCGCCATGGCGTCAGACAGATTAATATTGGTCATTTCTAAGTTGCCGGTATTTTCAACTTCAATACTAAAAGTTATTTCATCACCGGCATCGGCCGTTCCCGGGTTGCCGTTATCTACAGTTAACTGGGCTGACTTAGTGACAATGATACCGGCCGTTGCAACCACATTAATAACGGCATCATCCTCGGCTATTAAGGCTTCTGCAGGTGTGCTTTGGGCATTAAAGTCGATGGTGGCTGAATTGATAACGCTGCCTGAATTCTGGTTATCAACCGTGGCCAGAAACTTAACCACAGCTGATTCAGCGGGCAAAAATTCACCGCCTTGACCATTACCAGCGGTATTACCTACCCAAAAAGTAATGGTGTTATTGTTGGCATCATATTGCGCAGCATCATCCCCGCTGGCATCGCTCATGGCACCGGCAGGGCCTGCAGATGAACTGACAATCTCTAAAGAATTGGATAGATAAGTAATGCCAGCAGGTAAAACGTCTGTTAACACTGTATTGATGGCAGTGTCCTGGCCGGTATTTTCAAATGATATACGGTATTCGATGACATCACCGGGCTCCACTTGTCCGCCATTTATGTCGATAGCCATTTTATCCATACTGGAATCAAAATCCGGCAAATATAAATCGGTAACAAATGCCAGGGCATGGGGAAAGTAGTAATCACCATCAGTAACAAAGTCGATATCTGCCTGAGTTTCACCATTTGGGAGAAGGCCTGAGACATCAGTCATCACTAAATCCATGCCAAGTTGATTGGCATAATCGGGATTCTTGTTAGTAACCCGTGAATCAAAAGATGTAATACTACTGTTAAAAAAGTTATCATCCGGATTCAGAGATTCATCCAGAATATTGTTTTCAAAAACAAGTGAGTCACCATCCAATGAATAATCGCCTTCCCAAACCAAAGCCCCTAAATAAGTGTCAAAGCTGCCACTAAAGGGCGTGATTAAATTGTCTGTGGTGATAGAAACGGTATTACTTCCAACCACTGTGGCTGCACCATCAAATAACATGAGTCGTCTAAAAGGTTCAGTGTTATCCTGATAAACCACGGCCAGCGCCCAGCCTCCATAGAAACCCAGGCTATCATCACCTGTTTTGGCTTTTAAATCACCCACAATATAGTTGCCGGTGCCACCGTTGGTAACGATTTGAGTGACATCAGCTGAAGCCTGATAAGGTCGAGACCCGGAACTGCCTTCTGATGAAAAGGTGTCAATGGTATGGGCCGTGACCTGGGAATAAGAGACACTTCCAGGCGCTTTTATTCTGATTTTATCGCGGTTGGCTTCATTATTATTATGGCGTCCACTCCAGTAGAGTTCCGCATGTAGTACAGTGGCGCCATTGGGAATGGTTAATGTGGCACTAGATGAGTTACTGTACCCAGCGGCTGCGTCAGTATTTACAAACACCATTTCAGTGCCATTTGAGCCTGACCAAGAGTTTGACTGGTATAATGAGCACCACCAATCACTGGAGTCACATGTAAGTAAAGTATTACCCACCATGGTAATATTACCATTGACGTTAAAACTGACGCGGTCTTCAAAAGCACGCGTTACTTGTGCGTGGCTGCTTTGTGCATAGAATGCGCTTAAAAGCAGGAAAGCTGAAATGAGTCTCGAGGTCATTTTTTCACCCTTATTTTTAGTTTTGTGATTTATATCACAAAAACAAAACAGAAATAAACTGTATTTCTACAAACAGCAGAAATTAAGGGTAATTAATTTGTGACGGCGGTCACATAAATGAATATTGGTCAATAAATGACATTTATTGTCATGTTTTGATTGAAATGAATTTTAATCAATGATTTGAAGCAGTCAAGTTAAACTATTGGGCAAACACGAAGTCCAAGTTTCACAGCATTTTTGCAAATTGACTGGTGGCTCATGTATAAACGATATAAAAAACTCAGAGAGAACAAGTATAACGCCATATTAATGGATGCCCTTATGATTGTTTTGCTGCTGATGGCTTTTTCATGGTGGCAGAACAAAGGTAGCTTGGAAGCCGCCGGCCAACCGGCACCGGATTTTGTTTTATCTTCTTTAAGCGGAGAAACGCATCGGCTGTCAGATTATCGGGGTCGTCAGGTGCTGGTTTATTTTTTTGCGCCATGGTGTCATATTTGCCGGGCTTCAGCCCCCAATCTGAATGATTTACGTCAGGCGCGTGACGAAGAAGACGTGATGATTTTTATGATTGCACAATCTTACGAGTCGATTGCTGTTGTGGAAGACTTTGTCGAAGATCTGGATTTAAAAGTACCGGTTTTAATCGGTCATGAGCAACAAATGCTGGATTATAAGATTAAAGGATTCCCATCCTATTACGTGATCAATGAGGCCGGTGAATTGGCCTCTCGCTCCATTGGTTACAGTACCGAATTAGGGATGCGGTTACGTACCCGTTAATCTTTATATTTATTAAAAGACATGACAGGGATGAACAGTTTAGTCTGTTAAAAAAACCATGAATGTCATCGCAAGGCATACTATAATTAGACCTTGATTTTCTTAAACCGGTATTCAGCTTTCCTGCATACTGGTTTTCATTTTTTTGCGTTTATAGACTTTGCTGACTTGACAATGAAACTGTACGACCCACAACATGTAGAACAACATGCCCAACAATTATGGGACAGCCAACAAACTTTTGCGGTTAAGGCTGACGACCAAAAAGAAAAATATTACTGTCTCAGTATGTTTCCCTATCCCAGTGGTAAATTGCACATGGGACATGTCAGAAATTATACCTTAAGTGAAGTCATCGCCAGGTTTCAAAAAATGCAAGGTAAAAATGTCCTGCACCCGATTGGTTATGATGCCTTTGGTCTGCCGGCTGAGAATGCCGCGATTCAGAATAAAACTGCGCCGGCGAAATGGACTTACGCCAACATGGAAGAAATGACATCGCAGCTAAAGCGTCTGGGTTTTGCTTATGATTGGACACGCCAACTGGCCACCTGTGATCCCGACTATTACCGTTGGGAACAGTGGATGTTTGTGCGTTTGTTTAAAGAAGGACTGGTGTATCGTAAAGATGCCACCGTTAATTGGGATCCGGTTGACCAAACAGTGTTGGCCAATGAGCAGGTGATTGATGGTAAAGGCTGGCGTTCAGGAGCCGAAGTCATTCGTAAGACCATCCCGCAATGGTTTTTGAAGATTACTGATTATGCCGAAGAACTGTTGGCTTCATTAGATCATATGCCCGGTTGGCCTGATTCGGTGAAAACCATGCAAAAAAACTGGATTGGTAAATCAAAAGGTCTGGAACTTGATTTTGAGGTACCTGGCTTTGGTGATATCAGTATTTTCACCACACGACCCGATACTTTATATGGGGTGTCTTATATGGCAGTTGCACCTGAGCATCCGCTGGCTTTACAGACCGCCGCACAAAATTCTGAACTGGCAGAATTTCTCACTCAGTGCAGTAAGGAACAAAGCAATGAAGCTGCCATGGCGACCATGGAGAAAAAGGGCATGCCCACCGGCTTAACAGCGATTCACCCTTTAACCGGTGAAGACATCCCTGTGTGGGTGGCCAATTTTGTTTTAATGTCTTACGGTACCGGCGCAGTGATGGCGGTTCCGGGGCATGATGAACGTGATCACGAATTTGCACTTAAATATGATTTACCGATTAAACGGGTTATCCGGGGCGATGGTGATATCCAGGCTAAAGCTGAGACTGAATATGGGGTGTTGGTTAATTCCGATGATTATGACGGTTTAAATTTTGAGCAAACCTTTGAGCGCATGCAACAATATTTTGAGGCCAAAGGCACCGGCCGCTTGCAAATTAATTACCGATTGCGGGACTGGGGGGTATCAAGACAACGTTATTGGGGTTGTCCAATTCCGATTATATATTGTGATCAATGTGGCGCTCAGCCTGTGGCTGAGAGTGACTTACCGGTGGTGTTGCCCGAAGATGTGGTGTTTGATGAAACCGGTGGTTCGCCGATTAAGAAAATGCCAGAGTTTTATGAAACCCAGTGCCCAAAATGTCACGGTCCGGCCAAAAGAGAAACTGACACCTTTGATACGTTTATGGAATCCTCATGGTACTACGCCCGATATACATGCCCCGATTATGATCAGGGCATGTTGAGTGATGAAGCCGATTATTGGCTACCGGTGGATCAATACATTGGTGGTGTGGAACATGCCATTTTACATTTATTATATGCCCGTTTTTACCATAAGGTACTGCGTGATCAGGGACTGATTAATTCCGATGAGCCTTTTGTTCGTTTGCTAACTCAGGGTATGGTCCTTAAAGATGGTGCCAAAATGTCAAAATCCAAAGGCAATACCGTGGATCCACAAGCCTTGATTGACCGTTACGGTGCCGATACCGTGCGCTTGTTTTCCATGTTTGCGGCACCACCTGAACAATCTCTGGAATGGTCGGATGAAGGTGTTGAAGGCAGTTCGCGCTATTTAAATCGGTTATGGCATAATATCCAGGAATTCATTGGGGCACAACATAAAGAGGTCTCGCTGAATACCGATAAGCTGACTTCTGAGCAGCAACAAATGCGCTATAAAATTCATCAAACCATTGCCAAAGTCACCGATGATATCGCGGAACGTCAACATTTTAATACTGCGATTGCTGCCATGATGGAATTAACCAATGCCCTGAATAAATTTCAGGATAGCAGTGACAATGGTCTGGCCCTGATGCGTGAAGGCTGGTTAAGTATGATAAAAATGCTGAGTCCTTTTGCCCCGCATATTTGTCAGACCTTATGGGAAGACATGCAACAGCCGGGTTTATTAGCTGAAGCAGACTGGCCGACGGTTGACTCAAGTGCTTTGGTGCAAGATGAAGTCGAGATGGTGATTCAGGTCAACGGCAAGTTAAGAGCAAAAATCAAGGTATCTGCCGATGCCGATAAAGAATCTGTGGAAGCGCTGGCCCTGGCAGAAGATAACGTCAAGCGGTTTATTGAGGATAAAACCATTCGCAAAATCATTGTTGTGCCTAAAAAGATTGTCAATGTGGTGGTGTCCTAATGGTACGTTTGATTACTTTTATGGTGGTTTTTTTACTTTCGGGTTGTGGCTATCAACTAAAACAACCTTATCAGCTTCATCCGGCTTTGAAAAACACCCACTTAGCCTTGTCTCTGACATCACCACTCTATCAGCCATTGGCCACGGCCCTGACTAATCAGGGAATTCAATTGGTGAATAGTGAAGAGGCTGAAGCACTGTTAGTGATTGGACAAAATCGATTGGTCAAAGAAGTTCAGTCAATTGGTGTTAATAACCGGGTGCAAGAATACCGGCTGGATTATCAGTTGGACTTCAAAGTTTATATCGACGATCAGTTGGCACTGGAATCCAGGCGATTACAAATTGGTAAAGATTATGCTTTTGATATTGGCCAAATCACCGGCACTCAGAGCGAAGAGCGGCTATTGCGAGAACAACTTTATCAGGACATGGCACAAATGATTATTCGTTATTTAGCCAACCAAAATATACAAGCAACGGATACTGAAACAAATCCATAATGCGCCTGTACGCCAATCAATTTCAAGCTCATATTGATAAAACACTGGCCAAATGCTATCTGTTGGTGGGTGATGAACCGTTACAGAAGCAGGAAGCCTTTGACGCCATCATACATAAAGCCCGCCGCGAAGGTTTTACTGAGCGAGAACGACATCAGGTGGATGCCAAATTTCAATGGTATGACCTGCAAAACAGTTCTGCTAATTTATCTTTGTTTGCAGAAAAGCGAATATTAGATTTGCATATGCCGACCGGTAAAGCCGGACAAAAAGGCTCAAAATTTTTGACTGAGTTTGTCAAGAACCTACCCGATGATGTGTTACTAATTATCCGCTGTGATGAATGGACCATGGCCAATGATAAAACCAAATGGGTCAAAACCATCACCGATGAAGGCGTGTTTATGCGGGTATACCAGCCAGACCTGAGCGAATTACCCAAGTGGATGGCAAACCGTTGCCGACAATTAAACTTAAATATTGATCAGGACGCAATAGGACTGCTGGCTTTTCGTTTAGAAGGTAACTTACTGGCTGCCGCGCAAGAGTTAGATAAACTGAAAATGCGCTTTGGTGAGCAAAGACTTGATATTCAAGCATTGGCGGGACTGGTCGCTGATAATGCCCGATTTGATGTCTTTCGGTTAACGGATGCCTTACTGGCCGGGGACAGCAGCCGTGCCATCCGGGTCAATCGCTCTCTACAACAAAACGACACTTCACCGGTGGTCATTCACTGGGCTTTAGAGAACCTGACGCGGCAACTGGCGGAGTTGGCTTTCATACGAGACAAACAAGCCAATATCAATAAATCAGATTTTCAGCGGATGCGTATTTGGCCGAAACAACAAGCGGTGTTTCAAGGTGTACTCAATCGCTTAAAACTCAAAGACATTGAGCATTTGTTACAGCGGTTATCAGAAATTGATATGGCCATCAAGGGCCGGCGACGAGACAACCCGTGGCAGGCCATTGAACGCTGGCTATTGTTATTTAATCAACCTCAATTGATGGTTTCTTAAGGGCCGTTTTTAAGGCAAAATAACCCATTATAGCGGCAATCATGGAGCCCATTATGATGCCTAAACGTTCATCAAACAAGTTGTTAATTTGCGACTCCTCAAAAGCCAGTGAGCCAATAAAAAGACTCATGGTAAACCCAATACCACACAAACATGCGACGGCATAAATGGACATCAAGTTACTGTTTTTGGGTAAATCAGCCCATTTTAATTTAATGGCTAGCCAACAAAAACCAAACACCCCGAGTTGTTTTCCGACCACCAGAGCCACCGCAATGCCTAATGGTACCGGGTGAAGCAATTGATCAATGCCCATTCCATTGAAAGTAATACCGGCATTGGCAAAGGCAAATACTGGCAATACCATATAAGCTACAACATTGTGTAAATCGTGCTCGAGTTCCTTTAGCGGTGAATAGTTGGGTGTGCGTTTGGATTCAATCGGAATAAAAAAGGCCAAAATAATACCAGTCAGGGTGGCATGCACACCGGATTTTAACATCGCGACCCACATCACCAAACCCAGAGCCAAATATATACTCATGGCATCGACACCCCGGCGATTGATGAGCCATAAAATCGGAATACAACAACCCACAATGAAAAGAGAGAGCAAAGATAAGTTACTGGTGTAAAAAAAGGCAATGATTAAAATCGCTCCCAAATCGTCAAAAATTGCCAGAGAAGTTAAAAATACTTTTAAAGAAGTAGGCACCCTTGGGCCGGCCAGTTTTAAAACGGCCAGTGCAAATGCGATATCGGTGGCTGCAGGAATGGCCCAACCTTGCAGTCCGTTCGGATGGTCTTTATTAAACCAGACATAAATCAATGCCGGAATAAGCATACCGCCCACGGCACCTAAACCGGGTAATACGATATTGCGTTTGTCTTTTAATTCCCCTTGTACGAATTCTCTTTTTAATTCTAAACCCACTAAAAAGAAAAACACCACCATTAGCCCATCATTTATCCATAACAGCAGTGGCTTATTAATAATCAGAGCACCCACCTGAATCATAACGGTGGTGTCGAGCAGTAACTCGTAATAGTGATTAAGCGGAGAGTTGGCTACCAGTAAGGCTGCTATGGCAGTAAAAAACAGCAAAATCCCGGCTGAAGCTTCCAATTGAAAAAACTTTTTAATAGACCGCATGTTGACATGACATTAACAAGATGTGGTATTTTGACAGTGGAACTGTCAATTTTCCATGAAAACCGAACTTTTCGGAGGTTGCTTTCGACCTGTCTTTCACCCGGGTTTTGTTTTAATGAAATTTTGATACGATAGAATCTCAGATTGAGCGTCCAAACAATAATAGTATGCATATAATTTGGTTTAGAAATGATGTCCGCCTCACCGATAATCCGGCCTTGTTTGCGGCGGTTAAACGCGCACATCAGGATCAATGTCCTCTGATGGCTCTTTTTATACGCTGCCCTGATCAGGATCAATTGCACCATCGCGCACAATCACAATGTGACTTTATGGATGCCCATATTATCGATTTAGTGCAACGATTGGATCATTTAAATATACCATCCGTCATTAAAACAGTCGCCAAATTTGCTGATGTGCCTGACGTGATTAAAAAGTATGCGCAAAACTATCCAATTGACACCCTGTTTTTTAATAAAGAATATTTGCTGAACGAACAGAACAGAGACCAGGCAGTGATTAGCGTGATTGAAGATAATAATGTTAATTGTCATATTTCGGAACCAGCCTATTTACTGCCGCCGCATACAATAGAAAAGCAAAGTGGCGGTATGTACCATGTGTTTACGCCTTATAAACGTCAGTTTATAGCGCATCTTAAAGCAAACTATCAAGCCCCATTACCCATGCCCGAAAAAATTAAGCGTAATGACAGTGATATACCAAAATGTGAAAATTTAAACCAAAGCTGGCAACATGAGTGGTGGCCTGTAGGCGAATCGGCGGCCCGGAATCGATTAAAACAATTTGTTGAACATAGCCGTTATCAGCAACAACGGGATTATCCTGCCCTCGAAGGCACCTCAAAATTGTCTCCCTACTTGGCATTGGGTATCATTAGTCCGCGCCAATGTCTGGCGATGGCCTTAAAAGAGCAGGGTGAATCAGCCTTTGAATCAACCTGGGTCAGCGAACTCATTTGGCGCGAATTTTATCATGATCTGGTGGTCAATTACCCACGCTTGGTGAAACACCAGGCGTTCAAGGAGGATGCAGTGGACAATTGGCAGTATGATAAATCTATTGTAGCAGCCTGGAAAAATGGCCAAACAGGTTTTCCCATTATTGATGCCGGTATGCGACAGTTGCAAAAAGAACACTGGATGCACAATCGTGTGCGCATGCTGGTCGCTTCATTTTTTACCAAACTGTGTCTGCATGACTGGCGCATTGGTGAGCAGCATTTTATGGAACACCTGATTGACGGCGACTTTGCTTCTAACAATGGTGGCTGGCAATGGTCATCGGCGACCGGTTGTGATGCAGCACCTTATTTTCGGATATTTAATCCCACCACGCAATCAAAGAAATTTGATGAAAACGGCGACTATATTCGTCACTATGTTCCTGAATTATCAGATTTATCAAATAAAGACATCCACAACCCCAACAAAGACCATCGCAAGGCCTGTGATTACCCTGAGCCCATTATTGACTATAAACAATCCAGGCAACAGGCTTTAGATTGGTTTAAGTCCGGATAAAGACTGACAAAATCGCCTGGTTATTGGTTACAATAATGACATCTCAAACAGATGATGTGTATGCCCCTAATGACCCAAAATAGCCAGGATTGCCTTGAATTTTTACATGACAGGTTGGGTAATAGCTGGCAGATTGGTACACCACTGGGTATTGGCAAAGCCAATCCTCTCATCAATCGGATATATCGGTATGTGACTGAACATCCAGAGATCAACATGTCATTATTTACAGCGCTATCGTTGGAAGTACCGAAGGGAGATTCATTCTTTGAACGACGGTTTTTGGCTGCTTTTACCAGAAGACATTTCAAAGATTACCCCGAATTAAACTATATTGAAGATATTAAACACAATCGTGTTCCAGAAAATATTCACTTAAGGGAATTTTATTTTCAGTCCGGTCAGTTTTTACATTCACCCTCAGCCCAACAAAGCTATATCAGCTGTAATTATACCCATGTGGCGCGTGATATGGTTAATGAGGGTATTAATGTAATTGTCCAGATGGTGGCAGTGGATCGCCGCGGTTCTTCTCCCCGATATAGTTTAAGCTGTAATCCTGATTTGACTCTGGATGTCATTCGCATCGCTGATCTAAAAAAACAGCCAAAACCCTTAGTCATCGGTATGGTTAATGAGCAATTACCCTTTTTGGAAGGTGAGGCTGTGGTGCCGGATTCGTTTTTTGATATGTTAATGGATCAACCTAATGATTATTTCGCGCCATTTGCACCTCCGGCCAGATCCATTTCAATTATTGATCACAGCATTGGTTTACACACCAGCTCACTTATTCGAGATAATGGCACATTACAAATTGGTATTGGTTCACTGGCTGATGCGGTGGTTTACAGCAGCACCCTCAGGCAGAATAATCAGCCCGCTTACCAACAGGGATTATCGGCCCTGAATATTGATGACGTTTATGCAGATTTGATTAAAGATCAGGGCAGTACCGAACCTTTTAAAAGGGGCTTGTTTGCCGCCAGTGAAATGTTTGTGGAAGGGTTTATGCACCTTTATCAAGCTGGCATCATAAAGCGATTAGTGTATGAAGATGCTGATATCCAAAACTTAATTAATCAGGGCCAGTTAAGTGAGCAGGTTTCAGCCATAACCTTAACTACCCTGGTTGATCAGGGTATTATCAATCATCAGTTAACAGCCGATGATGTCAGCCGTTTACAAAAAATCGGCATTCTTAAAGATTCAGTGGTGTTTAACAAAAATGTGCTTTGTGATGCTCAGGGTCAAAAACTGGGTGCTGATTTGCACAAGCCTAAAGACCTTAAAAAAATAGCCAATAATGCCTTGAATACAAACATGCAGAACGGCGCTGTGCTGCATGCCGCATTCTTTCTAGGCTCTAAACGCTTTTATCAGTTTTTGCGGGATTTAGATGATCAGGAAAGACCTCTGTTCTTGATGAATCCGGTTAGTCAGATCAACCAGCTCTATCGCAGTGAGGCGATAGACCGTGCACAGCGCATCAATGCCCGTTTTATTAACACCTGTATGAAAGTGGATCTCACCGGCGCAGCCATTTCCGATACCCTAAAAGATCACCAGGTGGTCAGTGGCGTTGGTGGTCAATATAATTTTGTGGCCATGGCACACGCGCTGCGTCATAGTCGCTCAATACTCATGCTCAGAAGCACCCACGGTAGTGGCAAAAAACGCGAATCTAATATTGTTTGGCAGTATCCGGCGTGTACCATTCCCCGACATCTGCGTGACATTGTGGTCACTGAGTATGGCATCGCAGATTTACGCGGTCAGAGTGATGAAGTGTGTATACAGCGTTTGATCTGTATTGCGGACAGCCAATTTCAAGACAGCTTATGCCAAATTGCCGTAAAACACGGAAAATTGAAAGCTGATTGGCGTATTCCCGAACAGCATCGACACAACAGTCCTGATACGATTAAACAGGCCCTGGGACCGCTGCAAAGCAAGGGACTGTTTGAATCATTTCCTTTTGGACATGATTTTACCGATCAGGAACAAACCGTCATTCGGGCATTAACCTGGTTGAAAGCCCGGCAAAACAGTACATTTCAAAAAATTAAATTGTTTATATCTGCATTGGGTCCGGTATCTTTTAAGTCTGCTCAGGCTTCATTACAAATGATGGGATTAGAACAAGTTCAGGGTATTAAGCAGAGGTTTATGCGTCGTTTGTTTGTTGTGGCGCTACAAAAGACTCAGTAGATACTGTTTTATCTACTAATCTGATGCGTTGATTCGTGCCAAATGTATTCTGGCCCCATGGTTAAACTGAGCATGAGTTATTGGCGTTATTAAGCACTCTTTAAGTTGTTTTGGTTAATATATCTTTTTCTTTTTTGCTCTTTCATTTGCGTTATGTCCAACCATATGAGGCCGTCGACACAATCATTAAACCCCTGGTCAACTGCAAAATCTACAAACCCCACACCACCTGGAATGCATAAATCAGTGTACTGTTTAAATAACATCGGAACCTTATAGCCTTGATTTTTTAATGATTTGTTGAGTTCTTTAAAAGCTGCACGGGCATCTGACGGCGGCATCGCATTTTTGCTTTTTACTTCGCATTTGAAAGGATTGCGTGCAGTGAAATTAGGTGCGGTGTCAGGTTTTGGGTGGTAGTGACGATAATAATTGACCAACTCATTGAGCGCATGTTGGCTGTAGTGTCCCGGGATCGTTACGGCGCCAAATAAATAATTTATTTGTGGATTATTGGCAAGTAAAGCACCCAGACCGTACCATAAATATTCAAGGCCACGCATTCCCCAGTATTTCGGCTGGACAAAACTTCTGCCCAATTCGATTGATTGTGATGCCATACCGATTAATTTATCATCAATTTGGTATAAATTGTTGCAATAAAGGCCGGACAGGCCGTTGGCTTGAATCAGTTCCTCACAAAAACCGATGCGATAGGCTCCGACTACATCCATTAAATTCGGGTTCCAGACGAGTAAATGTTGGTAATGAACATCATACGAATCAATATCTGAACAACGACCTGTGCCTTCATTTACCTGACGGAATGATAATTCCCTTAAACGTCCTATTTCCTGGATAACCTGCGAGTCAGCCTGATAAGGTATAAGATAAATGTGCATACCGTCTGCGGTGCAACCCAATGGCTTATGTTGTGAGATTTCTGTATATAAACGTTTTCTTTTTATCGGATGTGCGATGGATGTGGTGGTTTGGAATTGTGGTTTGTTCTTTGTTAGTTTAAACACATGTTTTTTAAAACGTTTGGCGAGTTTTTTGCGGGGTAAATCCAAGTGTTTCCAAGCAGAAGGCACTATCATTTCTCCCACAGTAAAGCTGGCACTCTGACTTTTTTGTTTGTACATTTCATGAATGAGCAGAAGACTGCTGAGTGGTTTGTACATCAGGGATGATGCGTAAAACATCATTGAGTTCCGGCTGTCGATAAACACCGGAACAATGGGCGCCTGATGTCGTTCCGCTAATCGAATGAAACTGGTTTTCCATGCCCCGTCCATGATGCCTTTAGGTGTCATTCTTGAGACTTCACCAGCGGGAAATATAATCAAAGCCTGATCATTGTTGAGGGTGTCGTTTATGGCATTGAGCTGTGATTGTCGTTTTTTATATGAAACTTGTTTACTGATGTTGTCAACGGATAAAAAGAGTTCGTTTAATGGCTCAATCATGCCTAACAATGATGAGGCCATAACTTTGACATCAGACCTGACATCATAGACCATTCTCAGTAACGCCAGTCCATCCAGTGACCCTATGGGATGATTGGCAATGATAATGACTTTGCCTTCAGCCGGGATGCGTTGTAGACATTTGTTACTGATTCGGTAACTGAAATCAAATTCTTTTAGGACGGCATCCAGAAAAGTGAAATTTTTTAAGTGCTTGTTATTGTTGATAAACTGATTTATTTCAGGAAGATGAAACAATTTTTCTAAAAGTGTAAATATGGCTTCAAATTTTTTAAGTTTTGGACCGAGCTCGGGGTAGTAATGGGCTAGACTATGTTGAATTTCGATCATGGCTTTAGTGAATTTAAACTGGCACTCAGTTTAGACGTTTCGTGTGATGTCGTGATGACAATTCGATTAAGTTCATATGACAAAAAAAACAACTGTCGGGTGTAGTCAAAAACCTATTATGATGATGCAATATTTGCCAACGGTTTTGAATAAATCTCAGTTATTGCTATAAAAGCCCATGCTATACTGTGATATTTTTGGCTCGGAGCATGGACATCAATCAAACCGTCATTATTATTGTCGTGACTGGCATTGTTACTTATATGGGCTGGCAAAACCGTGCCTTGCAAGAACGTTTGATTTTCTGGCCGCCGGCAATTAAGGAAGGCCAGTATGAACGCTTTATCACCCACGGTTTTATTCACGCCGATGGCATGCATTTGCTGTTCAATATGTTCACCTTTTATTTCTTTGGTCGTATTATCGAGGAGTTCTATCGCCAGTATCTGGGTGGTGCCGGATTTGTGGTGTTTTATCTCTCGGCCATTGTGGTGGCAATGATTCCGTCCTATATACAAAATAAGGATAACAGACAATATGCCAGTTTAGGGGCATCCGGGGCAGTTACAGCAGTGCTGTTCGCGTATATATTATTTGCACCGTGGCAGCTGTTGTATATCTTTGGTATTATTCCGGTTCCATCCATTGTTTTTGCGGTGGTCTATGTTTTCTTTAGTATAAAAGCGCATCACCAAGCCAGTGACAACATCAATCACAGCGCGCATTTGTATGGGGCTTTATATGGTGTGACCTTAACCATTATTCTTGAACCAAAAATCATCTCTTATTTCTGGTATCAATTACTGAATCCTGGCTGGTTTTCGTAGTGAGTTAATTGCAAATATTAATCACTTTGCCATGGTGTAATGCCGGTAATTGAAAATGTCGAGCGAGGGTTTGTCCCATGTCCATAAAGCCGTTGCGAAGACCGATATTTTGCCCCGGAATATTGGGGCCAAAAAATATCACCGGCACATGCTCTCGGGTGTGATCTGAACCCGGTTGAGTTGGGTCACAACCATGATCTGCTGTTATGAGGGCAATGTCATCGGCTTTGAGTTCTGCTTGTAACTCCGGCAGACGCGCATCAAAATCCTCTAAGGCTTTGGCATAGCCGGCGACATCCCGGCGGTGACCATAGACACTGTCAAAATCGACAAAGTTAACAAATATCAGGGTGTTATCTTTGGCTGCTTTGAATTCTGACATCATGGCATCAAACAGGTTCATATTACCGCTGGCTTTGACTTTTTTGGTGATACCGCTATCGGCAAAAATATCGGCAATCTTTCCCACTGAAACCACTTCATGGCCAGCGCCTTTCATGGCATTCAATAAGGTCGGTTCAATCGGTTCAGTGGTTAAATCCTTGCGGTTACCTGTACGCTGATAATTATCCGGGGCATCTCCGACAAAGGGTCGGGCGATGACGCGGGTAATATTCAGGGGTTCAGTGAGTTCTTTAGCGACTTCACATACTTCTAATAAACGTTGTAAGCCAAAATGATCTTCATGAGCAGCAATCTGAAACACAGAGTCGGCCGAAGTGTAAACGATCGGCTTCCCTGTTTTGATGTGTTCATCACCTAAGCGAGCAATAATTTCTGTACCTGAAGCATGACATTCGCCCAATACGCCGGGTAAATCACAGCGTTCTATTAATTCATCGATGAGATTTTTGGGAAAGCAAGGCACTTCTTTGGGAAACGTGGCCCATTTAAACGGTACCGGCACCCCGGCCATTTCCCAGTGGCCACTGGGCGTGTCCTTGTCGCGGCTGACTTCTTCAGCATAACCATAGGTGCCGGTGGGTGCTTTGATGCGTTCTAAGCCCGGTGGTTCTTGTCCCCAGCTGGCTGCCAAAGCTTCGACCAAGCCTAACTGAGTGAGATGGGGAATCAATAACGGCCCGGATCGATTGTTATTATCCGCTTCGCCGGCGGCACAAGCCGCCGCAATATGACCCAAAGTACAGGTGCCCTCATCACCATACTGATCGGCATCGGCACTGGCGCCAATACCTAAAGAATCCAATACTAAAATAACAGCTCGAGACATGTTAAGAATGAAAAACAAAAGAAACAATTTAACACAAAGCTTGAATACCGCAAAATTTAAAAAAAATTTTCAGGTTAACCAGTGCCGGTGATATGATAATATTTTTATTCATTGTATGGTTGCATGAAGTATTATTTTTCTGATTTTGTTTTAGATACTGAAACCAAAGAATTACAATACCGTTCCCAGGCCGTTCCATTAACCAGACAAAGCTATAATTTGCTGAGTTATCTGCTTGAAAATAAAACTAAAATCCATACCAAAGATGAACTGGTAGAACATGTCTGGCGAGGTCGGATTGTTAGTGATAATACAGTTGATCAAAGTATTTCAAAGCTCAGAAAAATCCTCAATGACCATCATGCTGATACCTATATCGAGGCCATATATGGTCAAGGTGTCAAATTTATTCCTGAAGTTAATGAGGGGCAAACCAGGAAAAATAACAACACACGGTGGCTGATTACAGGTTGTACTTTACTGATATTTTTAGCGGTTGGCTGGTATTATATGGATGTTGTCCCTGACCAAACCACCAAACCCCGGATTATTTTCGTATCCGCAGAAGAAAGCGGGGGTTGGGTACAATCCGGTACAGAACAATTGCTGTCCCAAATGCTTAATTATTCCGGCATGGCCACTGTGGTTGATTTGAACAGTAAACCTCAATTTTTAACTGACCAGCAATTTATTGAGAATCAACAGCGTTTAAATCCGAGCTTGAAGACCCTTCAATCCACGGTGACTGAACATGATGGTACTTATCAGCTCAGTATTTCCATGCGTCATGATAATAAGGATATTAGTCACATAATCGAAGGTCAAGACCTTAGTCAATTAATGGCCCAAGCCATGGACTGGATGAATCAAAATATAATCAAATCGGCTCAGACTTCCATGCATGCTGGCTGGTTGCCGGCAAACCATCATGTGATTGAGTTGTACTTAAGAGCCATGTATAACATAAAACAGAATGAATATGAAAAATCCCGTAAACAACTGGATTTAATTATTGAAGAGGCACCGAACTTTTACCTGGCTAAATACCAACTGGCACAGGTTTTGTCGATTGAAAATAAACATGATGAGTCACTGGCATTATTAAACACATTATTGCAACTGGACATCAATGACGAAATCAAGATAGCCAGTCTATCTTTAAAAGCCTATATCCTGGATACTTTGGGACAATATGACAAAGCCATTGCACTGTATGATGAATTGTTTGAATCACACCAAGGCACCACTTCATTGTCCTTATTGAAAGCACGCTATGAATATAGTTATGTGTTGTTAAACACCAATCAGACTGAACAAGCCAATCAACAGCTGGATCTTATCATTGCCCATTTAAAAGAATCCGATAATGCAGCCTTATTGGCAGATGTCAGGGCGTTAAAAGGCTCATTATTACAGCGACTGGGTCATGTGGATGAAGCCAAACGACAATTAACCGCTGCATTGGACATTTATGAACGTAATGATGATGCCCTGGGAACTGCCAAAACATATTCTGCATTGGCTCGAATTGCAACGCAACAAGCCAATTATGTTTTAGCAGAAACCTATTTAAAAGAGGCCTTAGAAATCACGCGAACGGTTGGATTTAAACTCGGAGAGGGCGCCACTCTTAATGAATTGGCCTATGTCTTGATGGTACAGGGACAGCATCGAAAAGCCAAAAAGTTGGTGCAGGCATTGGATCAAATTGCCAGTGAAATAAAATACCCCGCCATGCAAATGGCCGCTAAACAATTGTTTTTTGATATGGCCAGAGAGCAAGGTGATTGGTCTGATGCAAAGCGTCATCTTAAACATCACCGCCAATTAGCCCAGGAAACCAATAATGGCAGAGCCCTGGTAAAAAACCACATGCTGGCGTTAAGCCTCAAGGTTGATTCAGGACAAATAGATGATACAGCGCATTTAATTGATAGCTTGCAGAAACACATTGATGAGAATAAAGAAATTCGAATGCAACCGCGCTTAGACTGGTTTAAAGCCAGAATTAAAAGGCAACAAAAAAATGTACAAGCAGCCCGGGAGTTGCTTATTCAAGCCAAACAACAAGCCCTCATTAATGAAGATGGTGAAACCATCATCAATATAAATAATTCACTGGCTGATATTTATCTGGAGGCAGGTAAACCACAGGAGGCCATGGCGGTTTTAAATGAATCCGGTCAATACCGGCCTTTTGCGTTACCTTACCTCAAGCTAAAGGCCAAAACCCAGGAAGCCCTGGGTGACACCATCAAAGCCCTGGATACCATGAACCTTTGTCAGCAACAAGCGGCTGATTTATGGACCCATGAAGACAGTCAGTATCTGCAACACCTGGTGGCCCTGACGCATAGCTCGGCGCCATAACGTGTGATGGACAGAGTCACACAAACATGTGATCATCACTATTCTCGAAAAGGCAGCTTTATCGTTGTGTCATAAGGATTGTCCGGATTGATCCAAATGTTAACATCTGTACCGGATTTTAAATATTGATTTAAAAAAAATAATCGCCACTCATTGGATGTTAAATCTTGATGAGTATCATAAGTACATTGCACCAGGTCTCGACTGATGTACGCTTGCTGATTCCAGTGATATTGATAGACGTATTGAATCATTAATTTTTGTGGTAATTTTGCCTGTGGTTCTGAAGACGATGTTTTTATGACAGTCGCATCAACCAGTTGGGCTTTTACCGTAATCATAAAATGCTTGTAATGATGCACGGTGGCATAAATTAACAAGCCAATTATCACAATTAAAAACCCATATCTGATTTTAGATAAACTATTTATTGGGTATAACTTCATTCAAATCCATGGGCAAAAATAACATCATTTGATGAAAAAATGGCCTGCATGCTTTTGGACTCATTCATGACTACGGTGCAATTCTGGGAATTATTCTGACAGGCATCACCACTCCAGCCTATAAAGCTGGCGCCATTATCCGGTACCGCTATTAAATTAAGGGTGGTACCCAGGTCGTAAGTGTTATTGCAATTCGCCTGACAGAAATAACCCAGATTTCCGGATACTGTGCCATCGCCGGTGACTTGCATGTTGAGATCGACACCTGCTCCACCTTGTTGGTATAGCATCGCTTGATGATAAAGTGTGGAGGGTCTGGGGTCTAATAATTCACCTTGATCACTAAAAGCAACAGAAACAAGTGCCGGAACCACATTTTCATCTGCCTGGACAAAGGCATAACGGGAACCCAAGGTAAGATCGTCACCATTTAACTGCTGCGAAATACGTTGATGACTTCCGGTTGATTGATCATACAAATAAACGGCTCCTTGACTGTTTTGTTCATCGTCATGACCAAAATACCCGTCCGTGCCAAAACTGATAAAACGTCCGGTGGCTGAAATGCTCAGGTTGCCACCGAAACTGTTGCCTTCATGAGGATCGTTTGAGTCATTTAATGACAGGATACTGAATACATCATTGCTGCGGTCATACAGAAAAATCTGTTTAGAGTTTAGCGGGTAATTAGCGGGGACTAGATTTTGTGCAAGTGAGCTGAATACGATATATTGTGTATTTGATGCAATGGCCACATCAAAACCACCGGCATTTTGACCATCACCCAAAGCGGTTTCTGTGACCCGTTGGATTGTTCCTTGTGGCCAGTTAACCATAAACACATCTTCTAAACCTTCTGAATCCCCGATCACCAAATTATCAGCAAACGAAACAAACACAACCCAGGTGGCAATTCCGATACCACCGATGTCTGGGTTTAAGCTGTTGGCATTGGCGGCATCATTATTCATACCAACACTGACCAAGGTCAGTTGTTGCGACTGGCTGTTATATAAATAAATATCAGTGAAACCATTGTTATCTGTGGCACTTAAGCTGTCATCGCCTGTGCTGAATACCACTTGACCATCATCGCTGACTTTGGGATTGTTACCCACTGCGATTTGACTGAACTGGTTGGTTTGTTGATCGAGTAGGAATACATAGTCATCACCCAGTTCAATGCTGTTATTGGGTTGAAACCGATTACTGACAAACACCACATATCGACCATTGTCAGACATGTCATGTGAATTCATTTTTATCTGACCCGCCACTTTAACCTGGCTGTGGTCATTGCGATTGTAGAGAAATAAATCAAGGTAGGTGTCAATCGAATTCGATGGATCGGCGTTAGAAGCCAAGCTTGCATACAAAACCTGTGACATATCTGCTGTTAATACCGGGTTAATGGCATCGGCCAGTAAATGAGTGACTGATTCAGTGGCTAACGGAACGCCGTTTAATTGGTTGTTATTTTGGTTATGTATAAAAATGTTTTTGTAGATTAAAGAGGCTGCAGGGTGGTTGAGGTTTCCTGCAGCGGATAATAAACTGTATCGGCTGCCATCTTCATTTAAAGCAATTGCCGTCACATTCTGATCAGCTGACTGGCTTTGCGTATTTTTGGAAATCATTTGTAATTGATTTGTATTGATTAGATAGGCATAGGCCTGTGTTCGACCGCCATTATCTTGTGACGTAAGTTCGTTTGATGGATGTAAAAAACCAATGACTGTACCATCAGCACTGAATTCCACCTGTGGCGTAAGAAAAGCTGAATAGCAACCTGAGTCCGTAATTTGTTGCTGTCCTGACCCCAGGCTGATTCGGCTGATACTGCCATTGTTGTAAACAAACACGTCACTTAATAAATTGTTATCACCAGTAACCAGGCTATCAGACAGTGAGCAAAACGCCACCAGTCCAGTGTCGGAGACACTGCTTTGTATATAGTGTCCACTGACAGCCTGGTTATTGATATCTTTGTGATATAAAACAGTATTAGAAAAGCTCATGTCACGTAAATAATTATGCTGAGCCACCGGATTGGGGGTGCCGGGTAAAATTTCTTGGTCACTTCGAAAGGTAATGTATTGGCCGTTGGCAGACATGTCTTCTAACAGGGCACCCCCGGCTGCCATGCCGTTATGATCTACACTGATTAATTGGTAGCTGTTTGTTTGGCGGTCTTTGCGAAACACATTTTGTGACAGTTGTGGATTATTGATAATGTTGTCACTGCTGGTAAACGCCACATAACGACCGTCCTTAGACTGTTCAAAACCACCAAAGTAGGTTTCGACGCCATATACTTGTTGACCGCTGGCATCAACGCTGTCAGCCACCAGTATGCCGGTTTGCAAATCTTTTAAGTATAAAATGGGGTCTCCATCAGCCATGGGTAAATTATCGGCATTGCTGATAAATGAAACGTAACGGCCATCATCACTGGCCGTACTAAAATGATAAATGTTGCTGGTATTCATTGAAATACCATTGCTGAGTTCTGAAACGCGTTCAATTTCGCCGGTCATCAGGTCTTTGATAAAAACATCATCTCCGTAATTGTCATCGCCAGCGACTAGGTTTCCAGCTTCACTAACAAAGGTTACATATCGGCCGTTAGCAGACAGTTTTTGAGAATCAATGTCGGCATTAACGACCAACCCCATTTCATGTTGTGGTTTTGATAACCAGCTGAGTGCTTGTGATAAAGCTAAACATTGATGTGAAAGTAAAATGAAAGCGATCACTATTTGACGTGTTTTGTTCATAAAAAATACCCCATTGAATTTGTTTTAAATGTATCGGTAAAACTATATTCATAACTGTCTGAAACCTGATTAAATCCTGAATACTGCAAAAATCAGGAATTAATCAGACTTGTAACAGGATGTTTCAAGGCTTTACATTTAATTTGTATCTCCATAAACAAAGGTCATTTTTAAGCGTTGTTTAACAGATGGCGTGTTTATGATTTATTAATTTAAGAGGAGGTAATTGTGGAAAAGAAATATATTTTAAGTTCATTTATTTATGGCTTGTTAGGGTTGGTCCTGGGTATATATATGGCAGCCACTAAAAACCATGGTCAGATGGTGACGCATGCGCATGTAATGTTACTGGGTTTTGTGGTGTCTTTTATTTATGGTGTGAGTTTTAAACTGTGGATAAAAAACACATCATCCAAATTAGCGGTGTTGCAATTTACGCTACATCAGGTGGGTACTTTAGGTTTGCTGACCGGACTTTTTCTGCTGTATGGACAGCAGATAGTTGCTGAAAAATTAACCGTGTTATTGAGTTCATCTTCAATCGTTGTTTTAATTGCAATGATATTGATGCTGATTCAGTTTGTGTCAGAAAAAGAGTTTCTCAAATCCAAAACTTAAGTTGAGAGCGCGATTGCAATTTATGGATGATCCATTTTTATTAAATCAGGATTAAATCAGAATAGCAAAAGATTGTTTTGATTAAATTGCAGTATACTTTTTGGTAATTAATAAAGAGAACAACCATGAAAAAGACCTGTTGTCGTTACTTTCCATTGTTATTTGTGGGATTTCTGGTGTGCAACTATGCCCAAGCTGCGAATATAGTTGTTAACAGTACACAAACCGTCAATCCGTTTGCTGATGATGGTTTATGTACTTTGCCGGAAGCGGTTAATGCCGGTAACAGTAATCTGGCATCGGGTTTGATGCCCGGTGAATGTGTCGCCGGAGAACCCCATCCACAGGCAGATAATATTTTATTTGATGTAAATATATTACCGGCTGTTTTTACGGTTGAGTCAGCTTTGCAATTGAGTGAAACGGTTAGTATCATCGGACAACATAAAGAATTGGTGATGATTGGTGGCATTGGTATGGATCGAATCATGGAAATCAATGGTTTACCGGGGCATGAATTTGAATTCAAAGATTTAACCATCACCGGCGGCTATGCCCCGGTGGGAACACCGCCGATTAGTATGGGTGGTGGCATGATGGTCAGTTTAAATGACTCATCTTTGCATATTGAACGGCTTAGATTTGAAAATAACAATGCGGAATATGCCGGTGGCGCCATGGCAATTGCTTATGGAGGCACGCAAAATAATATCACCACCATTGTACAAACCGAGTTTATTAGTAATCAATCGATCGGCTCTGTGACTCAGGCCAATGATAATCAAGGCGGCGGCGGTGCTGTTTTTATTGGTGGTTACCAAACTGTTGAGATTAGACAGTCAACCTTTGCCGATAACGAAGCCGGAAACTTTAGTGCGCCTTTACCCTCGGGTGATGGTATGGGCGGTGCAATATGGGTTTTATCTTCATCTTCTTTGGCAGGATCGACGCTTGAAATTGACAGTTCAACTTTTGATAATAATTCAGCCAATGGCGTTGGTGGCGCGCTGGCAGTTGGTGGCCCCGGATTTCCGTCTGATTATTCACAGGTTGATATCAAGCACAGTACTTTTATTGCTAATAAGGCTGATAATAATGAGTCTGACACCGCTTCTGCCGGTGGCGGTATTTATAGCTCTGCCAGTACCCCAGTCAATATTTTTAATAATGTTATTGCCAGAAACAGAGATTTATCAGCGACAAACAGTCGGCCGAATCTCAGTGGTCAGTTCAATACTTTTGGACATAATTTTATCAATGGTAACGCCGGTATTTCTGTTGATTTTCCAATGGGTTCACCGAATGTCAATGATGACTTTGTGGTGCCGGTAGCAGGTACGCCTGGTCTTATGCCGCTGGACGACAATGGTGGGCCAACATTAACGCGAGCCATTGACATCGGATCACCGCTTATTGACCAGGGCAAATGCGGTAATGCCTTTACAGATCAGCGAGGGTTTTATAATGCCAATACGTCAACCCGGGCCAACGATGATCCTGACGTTATTAATTTTGTTGATGGTTGTGATATCGGTGCTTATGAAACCGGTACGGTCAGTGAAAATATTGAACCTGAAGTGGGTCAGGAATTATACACCATACTGGAAGATACCATTCTCACAGTAACAGATGTGGATGGAACATTAACGCCCGCTATAGAGAGCGACAATGGATTGTTAGCCAATGATATTGATGCCGATCCTTTGTGGGTTACCACGGCAGGTGTCGTGGACATGCAATCTATTAATATGGCCATCCCCGGTGTGATTGATTTAAAAGCAAATGGTCTTTTCACGTATACGCCGGCAGCCAATGAAAACGGATTTGCTTTTGATCAATACACGGTCTCTGATCAATTTAATCAACAAACAATATTATTTGGTATCGATGTTACGCCGGTTAACGATGCACCGCACTTTGTGGTAGAGGGATCTCATTATTTTAATTTTAGTGATCTGACACCGCCGGTTGATGAACAATGGGCGATTGAGATAAGTCCAGGGGCTGATAATGAATTTGAGCAAACACTTACATTTGATTTGGTTTATAGTCAGGGTGATGACAGTTTTTTTGAAGTGGTTCCGAGTATAGACAGTGGCACCGGAATATTGACATTTGAAGTGTCAGACTCGGCTGAAGGAACCGTGGAAATGCAGGTGTTTCTCAGCGATGATGGTGGCACAGATAATGGTGGGGTAGACATCTCGACGGGCGAAACGATTACATTCAGCAGAACCCTAAGTGATGTCATATTTAAAAATTCATTCGAATCACCTGGAAACTAAATTGACGATGTTTTTGAGGAGAACCTTATATGCTCAGATCTATGTTGATTAGCCTTAATCGGACACAACTATTTTTATTGCAACAAACAAATGATGGCCAACGTCAAGCCTCATGGCGGATTTGGGTATTAATATATTTATTACCGGTATTGTTTGTATTGGCCGCAGGATTGCTCGCTTTTGACAGTTATCACTTTATCAGTCAGGCAGAGCGAACAACCGGTGAAGTGGTGCATGTCTATGCCTGGGATGGCTGGAATCCATGGGATGGTGACACCACGGATTTCAGCCCGGTTTTTCGGTACCGTTTCTCTGACAACGAACTAACCGAAGCCAGTACCGGTCAGTCCTCTCCCAATTGGAATTACAAAATCGGATCTCAACATGCTATTTATTTTAATCCTCACTCTAAAACAGATGTGAAGCAAAATAACTTTGAACAATTATGGGCGTTACCTGTCACCATCGGTGGCATAGGTTTGGTGCTGTTGTTGCCGGCATTGGTCGGCACTTTTTATATTCGAAAATGGTTGAATAATGCGCCCATCAAAAAGCAAAATTAAGACTAACATGCGCGGATTTTCATGGCTCGGCCGAACTGTGAATAAGGAAAAAGCCATGGGATTCTTGTTACCGCTGGTCCTGGCAACAGTGTTTATCTTGTTTAATCAATATAAATACCAAAATCTTTATGGGGATTTGGATAATCATGGCCGTGAAACCATGGCCACCGTTATTGACAAACGCATAGTTCATGTCAATCATGACAGGCCCAGCCACTACTATCAGATGATCATTGGGTTTACCGTTGGAGATAAAATGATACGAGGCCATGTGCAAGTTACGAGTGATTTTTATGCACAACATGAAGCGCCTGATCGTGTCCCTATTCGCTATCTTCCGGATAATCCTCAAATTCGTGAGATTGATCCGGCCATGCGCAGTCTATCCAAACGACGGAATTTAACGATTATTGCCATTCTTTTGTTGATTGCTTTCGCGAATTTGTTGGTCTTGGGCAACAATCATGAGAAAAAATAAAAAAGGCCTCACCGGGTGTCGGATGAGGCCATGGTGATGCAGCTGAATTTGATTTTATTCTGGCATCAACTTTCGTTCAAAAAAATCAAAAATTGTTTTATAGACGTGGTATTGGGCTTGTTCTCCGCTGATGCCGTGTTTAGCACCGGGGTATACCATGCTTTCAAAGAGGATACCGTGATCCTGGAATTTTTTCATCACCGTGGTGGCGTTGGTGAACAGGACATTGTCATCAGCCATGCCATGAATCAGTAATAGGCGACCATCTTTTAAATTGGCTGTATCGCCGTAAATCGCGGTTTTTTCATAGCCTTCGTCATTGAGTTGGGGTGTGGACATATAACGTTCGGTGTAATGGGTGTCATACAATCGAAAATCAGAGACAGGAGCCACGGATACACCGATGGCGAATTCTTGCGGTGCTTTGGTTAAAGCCCTCAGGGCCATGTAACCGCCATAAGACCAGCCAAATATGCCGATTCGTTCAGCATCGACAAAATCTAATGATTTAAGATATTCAACCCCAACCAATTGATCATCCAATTCCACCGAGCCCATTTGTTTATAAAGAGGGGATTCAAATTTGACACCCCGTCGGGCCATGCCGCGGTTATCCAGAACAAACACCAGATAGCCTTGTTGCGCCATGTATTGTTCAAACATGCGTCGTGGCCAGGCTTTGCTGACCAACTGAGCCCCCGGGCCACCATAGGTGTAGAAAAACACCGGATATTGTTTATCGGCCGTAAAATCAGCCGGCTTAATCATGCGGTAATATAAGGTTTGACCGTCTTCAGCTTTCAGGGTGCCAAATTCATTGGTTCTATGGGCGTCCAGATAAGGGAAATAGGGGTGGTTCTTATCCAGTGCATTTTCATTCAACCAGGTAATACGTTCTCCATTGGCTTGATGCAAGGAGGTTTGTGGTGGGTGTTCGCGATCACTCCAGGTGTCAATATAAACACGGGCATTATCTGCCATGGATATTTGGTGAGTGCCTTCACGCTTTGTTATTTTATTGGGTTTTTCTGGCGAGTCCGTATCTAATGATTGCCAGTAAAGTTGTTTCTCCAGCGGGGAGTCAAAGGTGCCGGTAAAATACACACGCTTTTGGTTGTTATCGACACCGACAATTTCATCGACCACCCACTCACCGGCGGTGATGGCTTGAGGCGGTTGATTCACTTTAATGTGATACAAATGTTTAAAGCCTTTAAGTTCTGAAGCCCAAATAAAGCTGCCATCGTCCAGGAATTTCCAGTCGTGGTGTAAATTAATCCAGGTATCACTTTGTTCTGTGAATAGCGAAGTACTTTTACCGGCTAAATCGACCTGTATCATTTCCAGATGTTGCTGATTTCGGGACTGGCGCAGAAAAGCCAGCGCTTGACTGTCCGGTAACCATTTGACCCGGGGGATATAAATATCCGTTTCTTCACCGGTATCCATCCAGTGAATATCGCCGGATTTGAGTTCAATTCGGCCCAGGCGAACTAAGACATTGGCTTCGCCGGTGTAAGGATAACGTTGTTCTATGACCTCGATGTTTTCGGCATTAATTTCATAGCGTTTGGTGACTGACACGGGTGATTCATCGACCTGCAGAAAAGCAATGTGCTGCTCATCAGGCGACCACCAATAACCGGTGTCGCGATCCATTTCTTCCTGAGCCACAAATTCAGCCATACCGTTCTTGATGACACCCCGGCCATCAAAGGTCAAGGGCCGGGCGTGACCGCCTTCCACCGCCACCACAAAAATATCCTGATCGCGGATAAAAGAAACATAGTTGCCTTTCGGCGAGAATCGGGCATCGGTATCAAAGGCATCGGAATCTGTCAGTTGGGTGACCGCTTTATCGGTATCAACACCCAGCCGGTAGACATACAAATCACCCCCCAAAGGGAACAATAAAGATTGTCCGTCATTGGACCAGTCATATTCAATAATACCGCTTAAACCCGCTAAACGTTGACGCTCCCGCCGGGCTTTTTCCTCAGCGGATAATTCGGTTTGCTCGGGCTGTAGAATGTCCGAGTCAACCAATAACCGAGTCGTCTTATCGGCAATATGGTATTCCCATAAATCGTAGCGGTCTTTGTTTTCGGCTTTACCGCGCAAAAAGCTTACACGTTCACCATCCGGTGATAATTTAGCCACACGCATTGAAGTTCCTGCTAAATCCGGACTTGAAAACAAGCGTTCTAAAGTCAACTTTTCAGCCATGACAGGCCCCGAAAATAATAAAATTAAAGCTAAACGCCACATGGGATTCCTAAAATGAAAAGTCAATATGTTAGATAAAACGTTGTCATCGGTCAACTTAAAGCAAAATTGACGCGGCACTATTGATTATTGATTGACTGGAACGGTGTTTCAATATGCAACATGCTGGAACTGCTGTCGCCATTCTCATTGATGGTGACGAGGTAAAGAATGTTGTAGTTTTTATGACTCATGGGTGGATATTTATTGTCGTTAATTAAGCGATTAACCATGTCAGGAATGGTGTTGCTATGGCCAATAATTAAAACGGTTTCTCCTTTGATAAGCTTTAGAAATTTTTGAACGTCAAAGGACATGGGGTAGTAGAGTTCGGGTTTGACCGAATTGTTGTCTGATATGAGCAAAGCTGTTTCTATATTTCTTTTAAAATCAGTGGTATAAACATGGTCGATTTCTGTGTGCTGAAGAACCTTTTTCCAATATTTGGCTCGTTCAATGCCCTTTGCAGAGAGATCGGAATCTTCAGAATCATCCGCTTTTTCTGTGTGTCGCAAGATGAATATTTGGGTTGTCTTGGATGACGACTCCGACTGAATATCTATCCCTTCAACATGTGATAAGTCTTCCGGCATTGATTTTAGCGCGTTTTGATTGACATTAAAAAAGAGGCTTATGAATAAAACAGTCACTAATAAACCCAACAAGGCGTACAACCAAATCGGCTTTTTAGTTTGAAAATCAGATTGTTTGGTACGGGAAATTTCTTTTGGTGGTTCAAAGCGGTAACCTTTTTTATGGACTGTGATAATCAATTCATCATTAATTCCGCACTGTTTAAATACTTTACGTAATCGCGCCACTGCAGCCGGTACAACTTCAGGTGAACTGGGTTTATCGCGCCATATCGTGTCCATGAATTGATCGATATGAACGACTTCTTCTGCTGATTCAACCAACAATTGCAACACTTCAATCGCTTTGTGATCAATACTGACAGGTACCTCGTTAGAGGTCATCACACATTCTTCAAAATCAACGGTGACGTGTTTAATCCGATAAGTTGATTGACTGGACATTGTTAACTAGGTTTCCCACTTTTTAGTCCTCATATTTATATGCAACCCGGTTTTATTTAAGGGTTTGTTGCCTTATAAATACAAGCTGTTGGTGAGAGATTATAGCATCTACGCAACCAGACAAACCAGTCTGAATTTTATCAGTTCATGTTGATTTCCTTCGGCCAAAATTGTTTATTGGTTTATTGTGACGACTCAAATGCATCTGAAAAAATCACATCATTACCATAGATGACATAGGCCGAACCGCCATTGGCACCGGGGTTATCAGTCATATGAGCGCCCAATAATAAATCATTAACACCATCATGGTTAACGTCTCCGGCGGTGCTAATGGCATTACCCAGCAAGTCATTCCAGTTTCCCCCCAATATTTTAAATCCCTCAGCTGGTGACAATTGATCCGTTAAAAGTTCAGTGGCATTAAACTCTTGGGCACCATAAACCACATAGACAGCACCTGAATCGTTGCCCACCTCACTGTTACGCGGATCATTCATCGCTAAATCAGTGATAGTGTCACCGTTCAAATCACCGACAAATGCGGTATCAAAAAAAGCATCGTTATGGTAACTGGTGGGTGTGGTTTTAATGACTAAATCAGCGGCAGTATCAATGCTTTGACTTGCTGCCATGGCGCCCTCATGACCAAACACAACATAAGTTTTAAAATAAACTGTGGTATCGACATTATTAATGTGGGCACCCATCAAAATATCGTCCTTGCCATCGGCATTAAAGTCAGCCATACCTGATAAACTTAACCCCAGATAGTTCAATTCTTCTTCGCCGGTTAATTTAAAGCCATTATTGCCGTCAAGTTGATCAAGTGATAACGAGGCCGGCCATTGCTGCCTTTTACCATAGACGACATAGACTGCACCGGCATGACTGGCATGACTGGATTCATTGATGGCTGCAATCATCACGTCCCCGTAACTATCACCGCCGATATCACCGGCTCCGGAGACTTTATAACCGGCTATATCACCACCATTTTCTCCCCAAAAAGCGACGCCATTCGTGCCATCAAGGTCTCCGAGGTCTAAAATAGCCGGAAAGCCCTGGTCGGTTCCAAAAACCACATAAGCTGCGCCGGCATTGGTAGCGCCCGGATCATGGGCATGCGTACCCACAATTAAATCATCAAAATTGTCGGCATTAAAATTACCGGCTGCACTGACATTCGAAGCCCGATCACCGGCAAACTTGCCATGTATGGTAAAACCGCCATGAGAGCCGTCAAAGTTTGACAAAGAAATGACAGCCGGATAAGACTGTCTGCCAAACATGACATAAGTAATGCCGTTGTTTACCAACCCCGGTGTTTCTGCATTATAAGCCGTAATAGCCAATTCATTGACACCATCGCCATTGATATCGCCCACATTGCAAATGCTATTCCCAAATTCATCATCTGCGGCTTCGCCCATAATCATAAAGCCATTGCTACCATCCAACGTCGATAAATCAATGGTGGCATTAAAACCCTGATCAGTTCCAAATATCACATAAACGGCGCCGGCTTCTTCACCACCGCCATCATGAAGTAAGGCTGAAATAGCGATATCGTCCATGCCATCATCATTGACATCGCCGGCATCACTGACAGCATAACCTAACCAGTCCGTTTCATTCAAACCTTGCATCGTGAAGCCATTCTCACCGTTTAAATCATTGACGCTAAAACTGGCCGGGTGCTGTGCAAGTGTATTGCCTGAAACAAGTAAAACTAACAATAAAAATATTTGAACTCTGTATAACATAACGACATTCATTCATAGTAGTTAGTTATCACTCTAAAGCGAAACAGCATTTTAATCCTGAAAAAAACCTGAAAAAAACCTGAAATTGCGTAATCGTCTTAAAGATCAAAAATTAACCACTGGAGAATAAGTAGCGTTTTGTTAAGGGCTTACGAAGACTGGACCCGATTACCAACGTTTGCGATTTTTAAAAGGTTTTGAGGGTTTGTCTTGATGGCTTTGATTCCAGATTTTAATGCGGTTGTTTTTGCTGGTGAGGTTACGGATCTGATACCAAGATTCGCGACACAGAGCCATGCCGCGACTGCCGGACCAACTTTTATTGATCAGTTTTTTGGCACCGGCCACGGCATCCGGGCTGTGTTGTATTAAGTCTTTGGCCAGTGATTCGGCGGCGGTGAGGGGGTTATCGTCAATGTGTGTTATTAAACCGTATTTATGCGCGTCTTCGCAGTTGATTATTTTTGCCGTCATGGTGAGCTCTTTGGCCACATCCGCACGGCAATGCTCCCGCAAGGTGAGGCTGCCACCCATATCCGGAATAAGACCCCAGCGGCCTTCCATAATCGAAAAAGAGGCATCTGGTGTGGCAATCCGGAAGTCGGCGCCCAGGACAATCTGTAAACCACCACCCCAACACCGCCCCTGAATAGCTGCAATCACGGGCACCGGAAGCCGTCGCCAACCTGTTGAAACACGTTGCGCCAAATTCGACCGCCAAGGCAGCCATTTAAACAACAAGCGTAAGGGGTTTTTAGGCGAGGCCATCACCGATTTAACATCCAAACCGGAACAAAAATCTTCTCCCTGACCGGTCAAAATCACCGCCCGAAGTGAACGGTTTTTAAGGAGACGCTGAATGATGGCATCAATTTCTTCAAACATCGCCATATCCAGGGCATTGCGCTTATCCGGCCGTGCCAGATTGACATAAGCCACATGGCCTTTAATATCATATTCAATCCGTTTTGTCTGTCTCATGTCTTGTCATCCATACCGATGGTTAGTGCATTGGCTTTATTCGAAACCATTGGCAAATATTAAGTCAATAAAACCGATTTGAACAGCGGCTGACATTTCTGAAGTGTTGTTGTTTAAATCGGTCGCAGTTAAACGTAATAAACCGCCCTCAATAGAATCAGGCAAGTCAACCAGTTGGGGGCTGTTTGCTTGAGGTGTTTCATAGCTGAACATACCCACATGCATTGCCCCTTGGCCGCCGGTTCGACCATCTTGATCAAAATAGACATCGATCGTTAAGGGATAGCTTGCGTTATTCGATGTTGTGTCCACTGAATAATTGATAATGGCGACTTTATCACCACTTAGGTCATAGAGTTCGGCATCAATGACATCCGGATGGTTCATAAGTATATTAGCTCCCGCATCATCATCATTAACATCATTTGGATTTATACCGTCGGGTTGAATACTTCCATTTTGAATAATATCTACGGGTTGAGTGAGGTTGTTTTCAAAGCGATTGCCACGCACTGAATTTCCGGCAGAATTAACACCTGTGATAAAAACCCCTTCACTGTTATAAGCAATCAGGTTGTCGGCGCCTGGTTCGGTGCCGCCCACCGTATTATCATGACCATAAATAATATCAATACCACCAAAAACATTACCGTGATTAACCGTACCGGTTGGATCTGTGCCGATATAATTACCTTTAATGACAGTATTGTTGGAACCGTCATCGATATAAATACCTGATTCATTATTGCCGATAATATTGCCGGCTAAAGTGGTTCCGTCTTGTAGCGAACCGATAAAATTATTAAAAGCGGCATCACCAAAAAATGAAATACCACTGTATTGATTCGGCAGCGCGGTCACGCCATCTTTGCCGACTCCGATAAAATTACCGACAATGGCATTGTTACTCGGCAAATTACCCGGTGGTGTGCAATTAAATCCGGCATAAAATTGAATGCCGTCACTGTCCTGACCGCCAATCACATTGCTTAAATTAGGCGAGGTGCCGCCAATAATATTATCCTGACTTTGACAGCCAAAAATTATACCGTTGGACGGATTATTGCCGGCACTGACCAATCCTGTTTCATCACTGCCGATAAAGTTACATTCTATACGATTAGCCACACCATTAATAATAGCAATATTATTAAAAAAATTCCTGATGTTAAGTCCTCGGATAACAGAACCATCAGAACCCAGAGTAAGCCGAAGACCGACATCCAGGCCTTGTCCTTCCAGGACCACTTTATAATCAGGCCGTGTGTCTGGTGGTTGGTTGCAAACCATGGCATTACCGGGCTGAGTGGAGCCGTCAACGATGACTTGTTGAACGATATCAGGTAAGGCGCCCAAATTTGTTTGGTCAATGGTAATGGTGCATACGTTACTACTACAACCGGCGTCATTAATATCAAAATTAATCGACGTTTGACCTACAAATTGATTGGCCTCTTCAATGGCAGCGCGTAGAGTACACTCACCAGCAATACCTCGAACCGGTGAAATATTGCAGATACCATCGATGTTTGAATCCGACGCGTCAGCGGTACTGTTAACAATGAAAGATTGAGATAAACCCGCCCATACCTGACATGAGTAGAGTGCAAATAAAAGAATGAAAAAACGCATCATTAGAATCCCCCTAAAGTTAAAAAAACTGAATTAAATTATAACCTATATCTGAACTTAAAATATTATGTGGTTTATTGAATTTAAACGGGTTATTTTTTTTTGTTTTTATCCTGGTACATACTTTCATCGGCTATATGCACCCAATCCTGTAAGCTGAAGTTTTTATCTTGATTGATATCGACCCTGCCAACACTAAATTTAATATGAAATGATGCATTTACCGTTTTGTTATAAGCATTTACGGCATTGTTTATTCTTTCAACATAATTTGTAGATTGAGGATTGGACTGATGAGCAATCACTGCAAATTCATCGCCACCCAATCGACCTACAACGTCACATTTATCAAAGGTATTGGTTAATATATTAGCAAAACTTTTAATCAGTTCTGAGCCGATTTTATGGCCAAACTTATCATTGACTTCCTTGAGGCCATCTAAATCAAAATAAAATAAGGACAATTGATGTCCTGATTGTATGGCGTCTTGATGAGTCTGTTCACCCAATAAATAAAAACCCCTGAGGTTATTGATTTGGGTTAATTCATCGGTCATGGTTATATCCATCAAGTGGGTTTCGAGCGCATTAATTCTTCGGGCAAAGAATATCACCACAACCACTAATATAGTAGCTAAACCCGCTGCTGTCAGCGCGGCGGATAATTGCATGGATAGCTGGCTTTTAGTTAATAATTTATTGGTATACATAATAACCAGGTAAGACAGCAACACAGTAAAAGGCAGTAAAATACGGGCAAACCGACTGCCTGTACCTTGTTCCACCAGAACCGAATAGGCACTGTATGGAGCCCGTTTAATAATGGCTGAAAAGGCTAATAAAATCACTGCAGTCAAGGTTTGCGGTGATATCAAAACTTCTGCTGAACTGCCAATCAAACCAAATACGCCGAATAAATAACCGGAAATCAGAATTAAAATAATACCAAAAAGAATCAAATAAGTGAGGTCTAAAGCTATCCCGACAATGCCTGATTGCCGGTTGCCGACGATTTGTAAGATGCCTAAGATAAAAACACAAATTGCTGATTGTACCGACATTAAATGAGATTGTGACACCAAGTTGTCATGAACAAATAATAAATTCAAAGGAATACCATAGCCTATAATGTGTTGTGAAAGTGTATTAAGGGCAATGATTATTGATATTGAACCGCAAAAGATGACCACCAGCAGACGACCGGTGGAACCGGATTCATTATGGTTATAGGACCAGGTTTTTAGCAACTCACTGAAGCTTAAAATCATTAAGGAAGCCGCGGTTGCAAATTGCATTTTGTCCCAATTTTTCGGTAGTTGCTGTGCCAGGGCAGGCATTTGCCAGGCCATAAAAATGACCAGCGAAATGACACCAGATATTAATAAAAATGAATAATTGGTAAAGTGATATATACGTTTACCACCGTTTGAGCCAGTAGTTAGACTGGCCGGTGGCAACGTTTGTGTTTTACTCTCGGGTGTAAAGCGCATTGTTGAACCTGGCTGTTTACTGAATTATACAAGTAAAGGCTAAAAAGCAAGAATGCAAAATTGATATTTATACGTTAAAAGATTACCTCACAGGTTAAATTTGATTGCTTTAATATTAAATGTTGGTATAAGTACTAAAAATTGTCATAAATTTATAAATTATAATCCTTAAGTTGAGTTTAACTTGTTAGCTCAAAACTAATTTAACTCTTTCAAATATGGTTTTCTTCGTAGAGTTAGCTAGAATACCCCGATTTATCAAGTTGATTATCGGCAATATGGTTAAAAAATATCGTTAATCAATGAACAAAAAACCCAACCAACTTAAGATTATATTGGTTGGGTAATGGCGGTTTTTATTGTTCAAAGCCATGGCTAAAAATCACATCAAATATCAGTTGGCTTGAGAAATATGGTGTTAACTCATTAGAGAAACCGGTACCAGTAAACTCGCGACTGGCCCAGCCTAAATGTAATTGGCCTTGTTTAAGTTCGGCACTGTATAAACTCAAGGCTTCATTGTTCTCCGTCAAAGATATCTCCGAACCGTCTTGCCATATGGCATCGCCGTTTTGTGTAGTTATCATAAGCTGTGTATTTTGTGCCCAGATTAATGCTTTAAGATCATCATGCTGCGCCAAAATAGCTTGTGACAAGCCATTGCCTATGCCATCCATAAAAGCAGCTTGTTGCAGAGGAATGATTCCTGTCACGTTTCCATCGATGCCGGATTGCAGTTCATGACCTTCACGCCAAAACATAAGCTCATGGCCATCCACATCATAATCAACAACTGCATTGTCATCGTTTACCGCATTAGCAGTCAACGTCACAGGCGCCCCCCAGCTGCCGTTTGATTGTCTGTAAACCACCATTTCTCGATCATCTGCTGTCCTGTAATCTGCATCTGTATCATGGGTTAACATAAGCACTTTGGTGTCATTAGACCATGCCGCAGGTGCCCAGCCGTAGGTATTGATTAATTGATCGGCGACTAATTGCTGTGGTTCCCAGTTTTGATTATCCGAATCCCAATCTGCCTGATAAACACTGACCGGTGTTGTTGCTGTACCGGTGATTTCAATACCGGTGGCTTGTTGCCAAAACACACTCATTTGTTCCTGTCGGTCGATAATAATTTCAGGGCCGAAATCATGCTGATTGTTTTGAGTGATTTGACCCTCGTTAATAATCTGGGTGCTTATCGAGTCAATTAAAACCCAACTTAGTTCATAGCTATTGGCGAAGGTGTCCAAATGTAAGGGGTCGGTGGGCACGACAGCACCATTACTTTGATAAATAACCAACAGATTACCCTGGTCATCGAAATGTACGTCAGGGGAATGGTTCACATCAACATCAGTTGAAATGGATTGAATGGCCCCCCAGCTATCTGTTAGCCCATCATAAAAGCGATATTTGAGTTGGCCGGCCGGACGTGGTTGAGTGATGTCCGGGTCAGACCAAACCGCCACGCCTTGCAAACCTTGAGCTGTCCAATGTTGGGCCATGGCTAAATGACCATCTGCCGGCACCCAGCCACTTGCCGTTATTTCAATTGGTTGGAGATTGCGTCCGCCACAACCATCACCAATAGGCCAGCTTTGATCAGCTGACGCGCTTAAACCCATGAAAAATGCTTGAGCAGACAGCTCAATTTGTGCCCCTAATTGCGATAAATCGAAATCCGGAGCCACCTGAAAATCAACACACCCAGAGCCGCCGCCTGAAACACTGACGCCGGCCACTTGATGCAGTGGTTTCGGTAAGCGGATACCGGCACCGGCCTGAGCACTGATGTCGCCACCAACCGATCCACCGGTCCATTGAATATCGCCGGTGTTCCCGGCATAGTTGCCGGAACCTGATACATTGGCGTTGGCTGACGCTTTGATACCGACGCTTTGAATCACATCACAAAGAAAACCACTCAAACCACAGGCGGCACTTTGTAGTCCGGGAATGGCCGTAAGTGGGTTCAAGGTTTTTTGCCAGCCCGGGATGGGTATGTTAATGGTGGCGTCACCATCAGTACTCATGTCTTCACAGCTCAGATAACTGGTGTTTTGTCCTTGAATCTGAAAATCAACGCTTTTACCGGCAAATTTAAATGTCACCTGGGTGTTCAAGTCACCGGGACCGCCGCCACCATTTGAATAGACCGTGGCATTGTATTGAGAAGAGGCGTTCGCCAAGCCCCAATCTCCGGTAAACAAGGACAATGTGTTCAGGGTGCGGGTGGTGTCCAAAGAAATGGGCCAATTCAGTAAGCCTTGATATTGAATACCACCAGAACCGCTCCAGTCGCCGCTGGAGCCGGCCCAAGGCGGCAGGCTGACCTTGGGAACAGCCAATGTGTAAGGAACTGATCGTTGGTCACCTTGAATGGCAATCACTTGGATGCTGTCACCGGGCATACCGGCATCAAAATCCCAGTTTACATTGTTACTGCCGGCCACGGTTTCAACCACGCCCCCATAGGTAAACTCAACGTCTCCGGGAGGCTGTCCTCGCCAGTCTATGGTGGCAATGGCCTGAGTGTTCACGGATACGCTTTGAATATATTGAGCCGGTTCAGTCAGCATAACACTAAGCACTTCAGGCATTTCAGGCGTGGCATCATGATTGATTTGATCGCTGACAGACACCGTGTCTTGTATAAAGTAGGTGGTGTATAACTGGTCTGCAGGTTGACTGTGTCCTGCAGGTTTGAGTTCCGTATCATCTTCAGTGCTGTCATTTAATGCCAGTCGATGTAAGACATCATCTAACCAAGTGGTGCCATTGGTGGGTGTGGTGGTTGGGCTCCATTGATAAGCAACCGGGTCATATGCGCCTGATAAGGTGACGGATTCAGGCGTGCCGGAAAGATCAAAATCAGGTAAGTTAGCGTCATATGAGAACCAATAACAATCCACTCCATAAGCAGAAACACCAGTTATCGTGATTGTGCTGGTGTCATTTTCATAATTTAAATCAACTTGACCGACGCCAGTAACCTGGCCATTGATATCATACTGTCGGTCAATCGTGACGTTCCAGTTCATGTCTTGCGGTTCGGTACCATTACAGCCTAACCAACCATATTGAATGTCAGCGGTTTTATCTAAAGTGCCACTAATCAGTTCATGGCCCTGACCGGTGATAGTGCCATCACAAGCCACGTCAATATAATTTTCTTCTGTGCCGCCAAGCCTTGAGATATCGAATGTACCTTCAACCGGATTATAGTCATCAGGTAAGTCACAGATCCCGTCATCCAAAAATTGACAAAAGACCTCATTACCGGTCAATGTATATTGGCCGTTAACTTGACTCAAATCCCAGCGACCATTGGCGAGCTGGTTATCAATAGCACAGCTGGCCGGCGTATCGACCGGGCAAGTTGCGGCAGCGCTTAAAGTTATTAGTATAAGTGCCCACGTAAAAAAGTATTTCATCACCGTCTCCCAATCGTTATAGAAGACTAAAAGTTTAATGACTGTAACAACTGAAAAACTGTTTTAACCCTGATTTAATCCTGATTTAACTTAAAATACGGCCAATAATATCGATAATATATACCCGTTTCTCTGCTTTATACGCAGAAAACCAGTCTGTCACCGGATAAACAATGGTCAGTCGCCGTATAGCTTATGTGTTGCTTTTGACAGGGCCTTTTCACTAAGCTAATCTCCTATGGACGCCATCAAGTGGAGTTTATTATTCTTCAGTTGTTAATTTATCTTGAGTTTTATGCTCGAAGTCACTGGCATTGTGGCGTTCGTGTAATTGTCCCTCGAGTTCGCCCCAGGTTCGGTTGACCATTTGACCCCGTTGTACAGCAGGTCTGGCATCAATATCTTTGGCCCAGCGGGTCAGGTTTTTGTAGGATTTAACATCAAGGAATTCCGCCGCGTCATATATTATGCCGAGCACCAGGGCGCCGTACCATGGCCAAATGGCGATATCTGCAATACTGTATTCATTACCGCAGATGTATTGTTTGTCAGTCAGTTGTTTATCTAAAACATCCAATTGACGTTTCACTTCCATGGTGAACCGGTCGATACAGTATTCAATTTTAGTGGGCGCATAGTTATAAAAGTGGCCGAAGCCACCACCTAAATAAGGTGCGCTGCCCATTTGCCAGTACAGCCAGTTTAGACACTCGGCTCGTTGGTTGGGATTCTTTGGGATGAAGGCGTCAAATTTTTCAGCCAGATACAAGAGGATAGAGCCGGATTCAAACAAGCGTGTGGGGGGATTGGTGCTGTGATCCATCATCGCAGGTATTTTTGAATTGGGATTTACCGCCACAAAACCACTGCCGAACTGATCACCTTCGAGGATGTTAATCAGATAGGCATCATATTCTGCTTCCTCAATACCTAATTCCAATAACTCTTCAAACATAACAGTGACTTTAACGCCATTGGGGGTTGCTAATGAATAGAGTTGATGGGGGTGTTGACCGACAGGTAAATCTTTATCATGAGTGGCGCCGGAAATGGGTCGATTAATACTGCTAAATTGTCCGGCATCGGTATTGTCCCATTGCCAGACTTTGGGTGGCATATATTCATTGTTATCGCTCATTGTGATTTCCTGATTTGATTATTTATAAGATGTTGTATCTGGTGATGGTTTTATCAAGCCGATACATCGTAATTATGTGGAAGTCAAAGTAGGATGGGCTCCGCCCATCATATTAGGGTCTAATAACGGTGCTATTCTAAAGTTCATCAATGCCATATTTCAGAAGGGTATAAATTCGTATTTCTCTGATGCGATATGATTATAACTGGATTTTGATGGGCAGAGACCATCCTTCGATACTTTTATATTTAATACCCAAAGTCATGTTATCATCTTTATAGTAATTTTTTTCAATCTTAAGTGATGCTGTGTTTTATCGACAACTGGCTTAAGAAAAAAATCAAATAGGTAATCCACATGAAATTATTAGTTCGTAATCTCGCTCGCACCACCACGGAACAGGAATTGATAGCACTTTTTGCTCAATTTGGTGTGGTTCAATCATGTGCCCTGGTGTTAGATAAAGCCACCGGCAAATCAAAAGGTTTTGGCTTTGTCGAAATGCCGAAAGTTGGCGACGCCAAAGCAGCTATAAAGAAGCTCAATAATAGAGACATTGGGGGCAATAAAATTCGAGTTAAAAAGGCGGAAGAAACAGCTGCCACACCATCGCGGACTTCGCAAGAAAAAGAAAATGTGGATCGGGATTAAATATTTTCTTAATGAGTTTTAAAATAATTTTAAGCAATAGGTCTGAAGTATGCGTCATTTAGGCATGTACCAACACAATCATCAATATTGGCTCGATTTGATGAATCAATCGGATTATCGCTTATTGGGTTCTGATTGTTATAACGAAGGCCCTTTGGTGGATTTAATTGAACAGCGGGTTGCTGATTTATTAGATAAGCCTGCTGCGATGTTTTTCAACAAAGGCACCACGTGTCAGTTGGCAGCGATGAAGACGGTGTGTGAGCATAAAAACAACAACCACATTGCGATTCATCCGCAGTCGCACATTGCCATCGATGAACAAGAGGCTTATCAGCATTTAATGGGGCTCGAAGCTTCATTCGTCGGGACAGTGGATAAATCGATTATGGCGAGTGATCTACAGGCCATTAAATCTATTCCAGCGATATTGGTAATAGAACTGCCTTTACGTCGCGCCGGCTTTAAATTGGCAGATTGGTCAGAATTGCTTGAAATAAGGCATTGGTGTGATGAACATCAGGTGCATTTGCATATGGATGGTGCCAGATTGTGGGAGTCGGCGCCATTCTATGATAAGCCGGTGACTGAAATTGCGGCCTTGTTTGATTCGGTTTACATATCCTTGTACAAAGGCATCGGCGGCCTGTTCGGTTCGGTTTTAGCCGGTGAGCAAAATTGGATTAAAAGCTGTCAGCCCTGGCGACAACGAGTCGGTTCTCAATTATGGAGTAATTTCCCGGCACTAATAACCGGCCTTGAAGGCCTGGACCGGAATCTGCCTTTAATCAGCCAATGGGTTTTCCGTGCCGCTGACATTCAGCAAGCGCTCAGTGCGATTGATGGCTTAATCGTTGGAACAGCCCAAACCAATGGTTTCCAAGTACGACTAAAAGGTGATTTAGCTGCAGTGAATGGACAATTTGAAACGTTAAAACACAGCATGAACCTCAATCCGGGGAAGGCCTTTGCCAGGGTGTCTAATTCAGAACTTCTGTTCACCGAGCTTCAGGTCGGTGCCGAGCATAGAAATATTAAAACCACAGAGCTGGTGGTTTTTTTTAAAGCGTTGGTTAATGAATGACACCCTATTGTTAATCCAGGCTATCAATCAATCCCCATCACAGTGCGGTTTAATAACAGTGTTATGCTAAGATTTATTAATGCCAAATTTTAGAAGGTTTGTTATTCGTTTATTTTTTGAGACTCTTAAATTACCCATGTTTTTTGATGGCCAGAGCCGATCCTACGATACTGAGTGGAAATTTAAGCAATTAATTTACTGTTAAAAGACAAATAATTGTCATCCTGTCACTGCCTTAGAGGCCTCATGTTGGTGAGGTGAGGATCTCCAGAAAGCCGTTGTTTATTATGTTACGAATATTTATAAAGATTCTCGGGTGGCTTACAGGACGTTAGTCTGCAACGATAACAGGAAGTGATAGTTGCCGGCCCGAGAACGACCGGCTAAATTAGCCATACGCACACCCTGGAAAGTGTGCGCATGGTCGGTTGAGGTTATTTTTCAAAATGCGTTTTAATGTAGTTATTCAGTAAACGAACACCGTAACCGGTTGAACCGGGGGAGGCTTTAACTGGCGTGGTTTTGTCGCTCCAGGAAACACCGGCAACATCAAGATGAACCCAGGGTGTGGTGTCTCTGACAAACGTGCCGATAAAGGCGGCACCGGCACTGGCGCCGGGGGCATCGGGGCCGGAGTTCATAACATCGGCCACATTATTTTCAATGGCTTTAAAGTGATTGTCGTTCAAGGGCAGCTGCCAGACTTCATCGCCGGATTGCTGACCGGCGGTGATAAAAAGTTTGACCAACTCATTATGACGGGTAAACAGAGCGCCGTAGTCTTTGCCCAAAGCGCGACTGGCTGAGCCGGTGAGGGTGGCGATATCAACCAACAGAGCCGGGTCATAGGTCTTGTCGCCGTAGTAGACGCCGTCAGCCAGTACCAATCGACCTTCGGCATCGGTGGAGCGGATTTGGATGGTTTTGCCGGACATGGACGTGACGACGTCTCCGGGTCGTTGGGCGTTACCACCCGGCATATTTTCAGCCAGTGCGGCGATACCAATGACATTAACTTTGGCGTTGCGAGCGGCGAGGGCATACACAGTACCCATGGTGGCTGCTGCACCGGACATATCAAATTTCATGTTCCACATATTGCTGGAGCTTTTGATGCTGATGCCGCCGGTATCAAAGGTGATGCCCTTGCCGACCAGAACCACCGGCGCATCGCCTTTCTCGCCACCCTTGTATTCAACAATCATCATACGTGGCGGGTTTTTACTGCCGCGGCCGACACCATAAATGGCACCCATGCCTTTCTTCTGCATGTCTTTTTCATCGAGGACTTTGATTTTAATGTTGTCAACGCCTTTAAAGTGATGACGCCATTGGTCGACAAAGCTTTGCGGGTATATGATATTGGCCGGTTCATTGGCGATATCACGGGTATACCAGATGCCATTCGCCACCGCATTAAGCTCTTCGTTAAAATACTGCCTGGCTTGCTCGGTGTGTTTGGTGATGAAAGTCAGATTTTTTTGGTGCTTGTGGCGTTTTTCATCGGTGTAGTATTTATCAAAATAGTAGCTTCCCAATTTTGCGCCATAGGCTATATGGGCATTGATTTCAGCGCTGTTTTCCAATGCCGATATATCCATATTAATCAGAGGTACTGATTTAAAGGCATCCACGGCCTTTTGTACCGCATTGCCGCCGATTTCTTGCCATTGTAAATGGGATTTAGCAACATCTTGTTCACCCAGGCCAACCAACAGGATTTGGTTAAGCCCTGAAGCCATGGGGGCAGTAATCAATTGTGTGGTTTTGATTTTAGCTTCAAAGTCAGCGGCTTTAATGGCATGACTCAAGGCGCCGATACTGTTTTTATCCATGGCTTGGCCTTGTGGGCCTAAACGGCCATCCGCAAAGACACCCAAAATCAGGTTGCCTTCAGTCGGCATGTTACTGGTGAAGTTAACTTGAGTCGGTTTACTGGTTGCTGTGGCAAGGGCCATTTGGCTGATGCCCAGTAAAATAAGGCTTAGTATTATTAAGATGTGTCGTTTCATGGGTCATTTTCCCTGGTTATTATCAGCGGCTCATAATAGCAAACCGGAGCGTTTAATTCATGTGAAAATATGATTGGCAAATGATTGGCCGGCAATTTTTATTTAACTATAATACTCCCATGAATAAACAACCCAAATATCAATGTGACGCTTGTGGCATGTCCATTAATGAGTCTCACGAACAACACCCTAATCGCAACTGTCCACAGTGTGGCCATGTAATTGAATCTGCTCAACAGGCTGTCAATCATTCACGCAAGGCCGGCCCGATGCCACACCGACAACTGATTCTTATGATGGTGTTGTTGCCGTTACTGGTGGTGATAATGACTGTTGGGTCCTGGTATTTAATTAAGTCCTACCGATTACCGTCTGTTCAGGTTGAAAGCCAATCTGAATTAATGGAGTCTGAATCTGTGACAGCTGCAAAAAAATAGTACTTTGCAGTCTTTAAATTTCATAAAAAAATAACAGCGTTTCTGCTATGCTGGTGTTTTTAATGAGGGGAAAGTCATGTCAAACACAAAAGCCTACGCAGCCTTTAATCAAAAAGATGCTTTAAAGCCATACGCCATTAACCGCCGAGAACCCGGTGCCAGTGATGTCCAAATTGATATCGAATATTGTGGTGTATGCCACAGTGATATTCACGTGGCGCATGATGACTGGGACATGACGGTCTATCCGGTGGTTCCCGGGCATGAAATTATCGGTCGCGTGAAAGCGGTTGGCGCTGACGTTAACAATTTTAAAGCCGGTGATTTAGTCGGTGTGGGTTGTATGGTGGATTCATGCCGACAGTGTGGCCCTTGCAAAGATGATTTAGAACAACATTGCGAGCAGGGTATGGTGATGACCTATGGCAGTGAAGATCCGCATCAACCCGGTGAAATGACCCATGGCGGTTATTCCACCCAAATTGTCGTCGATCAGGATTTTGTCTTGCGGGTATCTGAAGATTTGGATACCAAAGCGGTCGCACCTTTATTGTGCGCCGGTATCACGACTTATTCACCCTTACGGCAATGGAACGTCAAAGCCGGTGATAAAGTTGGGGTGATTGGTCTCGGTGGCTTGGGCCACATGGGCGTCAAACTTGCGGCCGCCATGGGTGCTGACGTGGTGATGATTACCACCTCACCTGAAAAAGGCGAAGATGCCAAAAGGCTGGGCGCACAGGAAGTGTTGGTTTCAACCGATGAACAACAAATGGAACAACACGCCGGTAGTTTTGATTTTCTGCTTAACACCATACCGGTGGCGCATAATCTGGATCCCTATGTTCCTTTATTGAAAATGGGCAAAACCATGTCCTTATTGGGTGCGACACAAATTGATTGCCACAGTCTTGGTTTGGCCTTTGGTCGTAAGGTGATTGCGGCATCTTTGATTGGTGGTATTAAGGAAACCCAGGAGATGCTGGATTTTTGCGCCGAGCATAATATTGTCTCAGATGTTGAAATGATTAACATGGAAGACATTAATAAAGCCTACCAACGGGTGATGGATAACGATGTTAAGTACCGCTTTGTGATTGATATGCAGTCCCTGAAGACGGCTTATTAGTCAACAGGCACCCGGGTACAAAACGGATGCCTGTAAAGTTGCTGTCAGGTTATCGCCTGGGTGTTTCAAAACAAGTCGGATATTCATCTGTTAAGGGTCCAATCCGCTGTAAAGGGCTCGCCATGCCTTGTAAGTCATGCTTCAGTCTGGTGGACTGTTTTTGTGCTGTTTCGTTAAATTCAAAACTTAACTGGATAAAAGAGTCTTTGTAGCTGAATTGTTTGTCTGATTGTGACGTCGTCCACCAGGGCGCGACATCCCCCCATGTGGCACCAATGACCAGTCGGCCATCACAGGATTGAGCCACCCACAGTTGACGATATGGATCGGCTTTGTCCGGATCACCGTAAAGACCGGTGAATCGGTCTAAATCAGTGCGCACTATCTGTTTTGTTTTTTCAACTGGCTGCGTTTTACTTTTGTGTTCTTTTGCGTCAGCCTGTTTCTTCTGTTCTGCCATAAGGGCTTTCATGGTTTCTTCCTGGCCGGTCATATGCCTGGCAATCAAATCTTGTGTGATGACTGTCACAACTTCGCTGAGTACCTGTAAAGCCTCCATATTCCCGGCTTGCGCGTAATCACTCATGAGTTGATTCATTGCCGGGGTGTCGATAAGGTAATCTTCTTTGTGTTTTGGGTAAATTTGTTTAAATTTTGCTCTGGCGGCGTCTGCGCCGTGTTGGTCGATGGTTGTTTTCATCAGTTCACTTAATAAGGGTTTATCTCCGGCAACAACGTGCATGCTTAGAAATAGAATAATACTGATTATGCATGTATATGTAAGGCGATTAATTGTGTTTAATGACATACGCTTTCTCCCAAGTATAAAAATTACCTGTTTCAGTATAACTAATTATTTAATTGGTATGATTATTGGTATCTAAAATCGAGTACTGTCACTCATTCACAGGCTGGTTTTGTTCAGATTGTTTGGATTTACAGCAAATAAATCGCTTAATTAAACGATATATTGACATATCGTCTAATTGGACGATATAATAAACTATCGTTAAAAGAAGAGATCATAGACAATGATTGCCGTTATAAAAGGCGATATTATGGCTTCGCGTCAGTTGGCAGAGACTAAATTATGGTTATTGCCTTTAAAAAAACTATTGAGTCAATGGGGTCAGGCACCCACTCATTGGGAATTGGTGTGGGGAGACTCTTTTCAGCTTGAAACGGCCGATATGGCTTCTGCTTTGTATAAAGCACTCAGTATCAAAGCTTTGATTAAGCAAGTGACCGAGCAACAAGAGACATCAAATATAAGTCCTTTAGATGTTCGTCTGGCGATTGGTCTGGGAAACAAGAGCTACAGTGGCGAACGCATTTCAGAAAGTAATGGCCCCGCATTTATTCATGCGGACGAAGTATTTACTAAGCTGGAAAAAAATAAATGCAGTCTGGGCATCAAAAGCCCGTGGCTCCGCTTTGATGATGAAATTAATCTCTATTTAACTTTGGCCGCTACTTTTATGGATGAATGGTCGGTGTCTTCGGCGCAGTTGGTATCCTATGTACTTAAGCACCCGCAGGCAACGCAGTCAGAAATTGGTCAAAGTCTGGGTATAAAACAAAATTCCGTGAGTGGTCGTTGGCACCGGGCTCATGTGAACGAGATGCTGGCAGTGGAAGCGGCTTTTAGACAACGATTACAAGAGTACAAGACATGATTATTTTAATTAAGCTGATGTTTGCCCATTTACTGGGCGATTTTGTTTTACAACCCCGTTCGTGGGTCAGGGCAAAAGAAAGCAACAAGCTATTTTCATGGCGGTTATATATTCATGTGCTGGTACATGGTTTGTTGGTATTACTGGTTTTAGGTTCAGTGAAATATTGGCTTCTTGCCGTGTTGATTATGTTACTGCATTTTGCCATCGACGTGATTAAACTCTATGGTCAACGTGAAAATAGTCGAACCCGCTGGTTTATCATTGACCAGAGCCTGCATGTCATTGGTATTGTGGTATTGTGGTTTATATGGTTTAAACCAAACATTGATTTATCGGTTTGGTTTAACAGTCAATCCATTTGGCTCTATGCCACGGCCTTATTGTTTTTAACTTTAGTAGCGGGTGTGGTGGTACAGGTTCTGATGTCACGCTGGACCGACACTTTAAATGACTTACAAGATGGTTCTTTGGCTCATGCCGGTCGCTATATTGGCATGTTAGAGCGCTTGTTTGTGTTTGTCTTTATTGTGGTGGGTCAGTGGCAAGCCATTGGTTTTTTACTTGGCGCAAAATCTGTATTTCGCTTTGGGGATCTTAAGGAATCCAAAAATAGACAGTTAACGGAGTACATTCTTATTGGGACTTTGTTAAGTTTTGCGATAGCTGTTTCAACGGCTATGCTGGTGTTATTTGTGACGAGGTATTAATGTGGTGGTGAAAGTTAACAGCAGTGAACGTCTGCGCTATAAATTAATGGATGAATCGGATGCAGATTTGTTATTTGAATTGGATCAGGATCCAGCGGTGATGAAATATCTGACCCAGGGCAAACCGAGTAGTCGAACACACATAAATAATGTGCTACTTCCACGCATGCAACAATATCGAAACCCGAATAAAGGTTGGGGCTTATGGCAGGTTAGTCATGTTGAATCCGAATCCTTTATCGGCTGGATATTGGCGCGGCCCATGAATTTCTTCAGTGATAATCGAAATGAGGCAGATATTGAGCTGGGGTGGCGATTTATGCAGAGAAGCTGGGGTCAGGGCTACGCCACAGAAGCGGCTAAAGCGGTTATGATGGCTCTGCACCGACAAGTTGGTTATCACAAGTTTACGGCATTGGCCGTACCGGCTAATAAAGGCTCAATCCGCATCATGGAAAAAATCGGTATGAGCTATCAAAAGACCGCAGTCCATAAGGACCCGTTGGGAGATATAGAAGCGGTGTATTATTCGGTGGCTTTACCAAAGATTTAAATTTTATTTACATTACGTACGTAATAACGTACAATGTGGTTTTTCTCATTGAATGAATTATGTCCAATTTAACGGTCACTGAAGCCAGAAGCCAACTTTATCGTTTAATCGATGAATTGGCAGAATCCCATGAACCTTTGGTTATAACGGGGAAAAGAAATAATGCTGTTTTGCTTTCGCAAGAAGATTGGACAGCCATTCAAGAGACACTTTATTTATTATCCATTCCGGGCATGCGAGAATCGATTCGTGAAGGCATGGATACTTCCATTGACTCGTGCGAAACGGAACTTAATTGGTGACTTGGCAATTAGTCTATACAAAACAAGCACAGAAAGGCGCCAAGAAATTAGCATCTGCTGGTTTAAAAAAGAAAGCACAGAAATTACTAAAAATTCTAACTGAAAACCCTTATCAAAAACCGCCACCTTTTGAGCAATTGGTCGGTGACTTAAAAGGCAGTTATTCAAGGCGTATTAACATCCAACACCGACTGGTTTATCAGATTTATAAAGAGAGGAAAGTGGTTAAAGTAATTCGTCTTTGGACCCATTATGATTAATTTAAGATTAGTACGAGCGTGATGTCAGTTATTCGACTTATTCAAGCCAAAGACAATGCCAAAGTTAAACAGTTGGTGCATGATGTGCTTAGCGAGCATGGTTTATCCGGTGAAGGCTTTGCCGGTGTAGATCCGGAAATGGATGATATGTATTCGGCCTACCAGGGACCTTTGGCAGCGTATTTTGTTATTGAGTTAGCGGGTGAAATTCTCGGTGTCGGTGGTTTTGCACCTTTGGCGGGTTGTGACGGGGAGGGTATTGCTGAGTTGCGCAAAATGTATTTGAGACCAGAATTACGGGGACAAGGATGGGGTCATCGGCTGATGCTCAGGTGTATCGAGGGCGCACGACAAGCCGGTTTTAAACACATGTACCTTGAAACCACGCCTGCCATGCAAGCGGCCCAAAAACTTTATTTAAAACACGGCTTTAACTATCGCGACACCCGCATGGGTGACACCGGACATGGTGGTTGTGAGGTTTTAATGTCGCGAGAATTATAAAAATGTTTCAGATGTGTTGAATGTTTGTGTACAAACACAACAGTTAATTGATTCCATCGTAGCTGCGGGTCTGCCTTAAGAGGCCCTAATGTTGGTGTGCCCGCCTTGCCCCGCATCAGTGTAAATAGGCTGCATGAGCCTAACCCATCATCAATAAAGAGCGACTGCACGGGTCGCCGCTAAGATAGATCTACGTGTGTATTGGTGGTTAACTTCTTTTGAGAGGATAATACGTTTTCACAAGTGTTTTACCGACTAAATAACCGATATAAGCGGCCAGAAACCACTTCCAAAAAGGTGCATTCCCGGTGTTCATCCAGAATACCGGCCAGCTAATGGCGGTGATGAAATTCATCAAAGAATCAATAAAAAAATTAATGAGCATACCAATACTGATGCCACTAAAGACATCGCCTTCTCCGGGCATGTCAAATAAATCAATAATTTCCTGTGCTTCAACAATAATATAAGTTAGCACGGCCACAAGCCCATAAAAACCACCGCCAAAAGCCAGCCATTTATTGGCAAGGAAATCTTTATAGTTATTGGATGGACGTGCATCTAAGAAATCATCTTCTATTTCAAGATCATCGTCATCTTTATAAAGCTTTTGGAATTTAGGGTTGGCATGGTTGCGAATAAAATAAAACATGAGACCGCTACACAAGACCATGGTCATAAAGACCAAAATTAATTCAAACAGATGCATGAGACTTTTCCTCGTTGGTGGGTTGAATGTCGGAATTGTTTTGTGAACAAAGCCACACTGACAGTACGATTAATACGGCGCCAAGTATGAACCTAAACCATTCAATTTCACTGTTCCAAAATAGGAGATTGACCAAAATTCCGATCGGAATCAACATATTATTCATGGTGGCGACTTGCCCTGTGTTAACTTGTTTTATGGCGAGACTCCAGGCCAGATAACCAAAGGCAGAAGCGCCAATACCCAGCCAGATTAAAACCAACCATTGGCTGAGTGTAATGGCTTGAATATGCCAGTCTCCAAACAGCATAACGCCGATGCCGGAGACCAGGCTTGCGCCCAGGAAAAAACAGGCGAATACTTGAGATTGTTGTCTGTTATTTCCCAGTGGTAAACGTTTATACGCCACTTGGCCGATGGCAAAGCAAAGATTTGCGCCCTGAATCAGCATAAAGCCCAAAAGCGCATGGCTATTAATACCGTTATAACGAATGATTGCGGCACCTATAACGGCCATCACTGCAGCCAGCCACCAGCGTAATGGCAAGCGTCGTCGGCCAATAATAAATTCATCAATAACGGTAATCCACAAAGGCGTAAAAATGGTAAACAATAAAACTTCCGGTACTGATAAATAGGCAAAGGCATGATACAAAAAAAGATAAGTGGCGCCCACCTGGATACCACCAATGGCAACCAGAGCCAATAATTTATTCAATGTCATGCTGCGAGGCCGAAAAAACGGTAATAGCAGCACCAGAGCAATCAGCACCCGAATAAAAACGGCTAAATAGCTGTTCATATGACCGCTTAAATAAACACCAATGAGAGAAAAACTAAAAGCCCAAATTAAAGTCACCAACCAAAGAATGGCCATGGGCGATATCATAAGTGGTGTTTTGTTCGGTAATTCCGTCATTATCTTGGGATGTTTCGGGCAAAAAGAGTGTAACATTATCTTTATGATAAGCTAAAACAACAAGTTAAAAAAAGAGGAATGCTACGATGCGTGATTTACAAATCCACAATAAATTAGTGACATTATTGCTTATGGTTGCCCTTACGGGTTGTGCTTCAGTAACCACAAATAAACAATCCGATGCGGATCTGTTTGCCCCCATTAAAGCCGGCCCCTACGAAGTCGTCGAACAATCTCCTGACAGTGATTGGCGTCCAGTTGCTGCGGGTAATATGCTGGTGATGACCTTATCTTTAAACGGAGATCAAAGAACTGTGGTTTTTGAATTACAACCGGATTTAGCACCGGGGCATGTGGCCAATACCAAAGCTTTGGTTAAACAAGGTATTTTCGACAACACGCAATTTTATCGGGTGATTGATGGCTTTGTGGCGCAAGGCGGACCGATGTTTGAAGAGGGCAGTGATTTGCCTGCTTTGTCCGAAGGGCAATTAACAATTCCCGCAGAATTTACCTCAGCCCTGGATTTAGGAGAGCATTATTTGGCTTTTGATTCTGAAGATGGTTTTGCCGATGAAACGGGTTTTTACAAAGGTTTTGCGGTGGGGCGTGATTTGCAAGAAAGAAGCAGTTGGTTGCTGCACTGTTATGGTGTCCTGGCTGCTGGTCGTGCCAATGAATCGGACACGGGCGGTACTGAATTGTATATTGTAAATGGGCCGGCGCAGCGTTATTTGGATCGTAATACCACTGTATTTGGTCGGGTGCTGAAAGGTATGGACTCCATACAAGCGCTAAAAAGAACACAAGGCTTATCCGGTTCTGTTGCTTTAGCGAATGATGAAAACGTGATTAAGCAGATTGTGGTGGGATCACAATTACCACAGGGTCAACGGCCGCAACTTGAAGTGATGCGCACGGACTCAGCAAGTTTTAAACAGCTATTAGCGGCCCGTAAAAATCGCAATGAAGACTGGTTTCTGTATCAACATGATTACATCGATGCCTGTGGTGTGCCCATTCCGGTGCGACAAGTACAGTGAAAATTATGCCATTAAACTTGTCTCGGAATCGATGTTTTGATGACCTTCAATCCGCCGCCATATCAGTTCGTGAAAATAAAATCCCAAGGTATTGACGGCTGGTTCAATCAGCGCCACAGTGCCACCAATGACAAAACTGCCGGTGAGGGCATAGACCACCAGAAAAGCCACGCTAAAGTGCATAACGGCAAAAGTGAGTGTTTTTAACATAATAGCTTTATTATATGAGAATGATTCCTATTATAGTTTGCTGGAACCAAAAGTACACTTTTAATATTGGATTAAAACATCCTATTAAATCGATTGTGCCATGGGTGTACAATAATATGCCTGTTTCAATTAGTTGAGGTGTAGCGATGGATTATATTGAAGGTTTTGTGGCAGCAGTACCAACCAAGAATAAAGTGGCTTATATAAAACATGCGGAAGAGGCCGCTGAGATATTTAAAAAATATGGTGCTAAACGGTTGATTGAATGTTGGGGAAACGATGTGCCAGATGGTAAAGTAACATCCTTTCCGAAAGCAGTTCAGTGCAAGGACGATGAAACCGTGGTTTTTTCCTGGGCGGTGTGGCCTTCACAGGCTGTGCGTGATGCCGGTATGGAAAAAATGATGGCAGATGAAGCCATGCAAAACATGGAAAACAGCATGCCGTTTGATGGAAAAAGATTGATCTATGGTGGTTTTCAGATGGTGGTTAATCGATAATTTATATTGAGAAAAAATCACTGTGCTTTATGGTAGCCAGGTTCTGGGTTGTTAATTTTTTCGATAATAAACGCGGCAATTTGCTCTGGTTCGGCAAGTTCATTGTTTTCATGGAGTTTCTGCCAATGGTCTCGTAATGGGAAATCTTTTTTCTTTTGCGCCCGGATGGTGTCTTGCATTCCGGTATCCATCACGCCGGGGTTAATAATCATGGTTTGGATTGGCTGGTCTTGTTCTTTTTGTTCTTCCCGAAATGTATCAACCAGACGTTCACCGTAAGCCTTGCTGGCCGAATACATGCTCATACCGGGAATGGCACGATTGGCCGCTCCTGAGGAAACATAGCTCAAAGTTTTTTGTGACGGATGGTCTTGATAAGCCCGGGCGAACAGTCGAACCAAGTGAGTTATGGTTTCAATATTAATGGTGATATGCTGATTGATGGTTTTTGCAGCAGCCCGTTGAATGGGACCAAAGGGCTCCAGTGTAGCGGTGTTAATAATCAGGTTAATATGCGTGGCTTGTTCATATTTTTCATTAAAGGCTGTTTTGAAAACACTGATGGCTTTTTCCGGCTTGGCAAAATCACAATCTAAATGACCTAAATGGTCACCACTGCGGGAAAATTCCACCAGGGTATGACCGGCTTCACGGAGTTGTTGATAAATAGCCAGCCCCAAGCCTTTGGAGCCGCCGGCGATAAATGCAATGTGTTGTTGTGATTGATTATTCATTGTTTCATTTTAACAAATGTAGTGCTGTACTTCAGTAAAAAGCATTCGCATGGTTGCTAGCTAGGCTCTAAAGAGCACTGAGCACTTCGGCAGGCTCAGCCGGCTTTGGTTTTATAGATCAAGACGTTGGGTAGCGGCCTTCGCCGGTACGAAATTAATGGTCAAAATTAATTGCAAATAAAAACGCCGACTCTTTGGCCGGCGTTGATGAGAGGCTTTGACGGTTTAATTTTAGAGAACTTCAAATAAACCGGCGGCACCCATGCCGGTACCAATACACATGGTGACTAAACCATATTTTCCACCGGTGCGGCGTAAGCCGTGAATGGCGGTGGCCGAACGAATGGCACCGGTGGCACCCAAAGGATGGCCTAATGCGATGGCGCCACCATTGGGATTCACCACATCCGGATTGAGTCCGACTTCACGTATCACGGCCAGACTTTGGGCTGCAAAAGCTTCGTTCAACTCAATCCATTCAATATCATCGAGTTTAACGCCGGTTTGTTCCAGCACTTTTGGGATGGCTTTTATGGGGCCAATGCCCATAATTTCAGGCGGTACACCGGCCACTGAAAAACCATGGAAGACTGCAATGGGTGTCATATTATATTTTTTCAAGGTGTCTTCATCGACCAATAATAGAGCACCGGCACCATCGGACATTTGTGAGGAGTTACCGGCAGTCACTGAGCCGTCAGTGCGAAACACTGTACGCAATTTATTGAGTACAGCTTCACTGGTATCAGCGCGGGGTCCTTCATCGGTGTCGGCCACTTTGGTTTTGACAAAGGGTGCTGTGGGCTCATCCGGGTTGGGATATTGATGCTTTATTTCAACATCAATGATTTCATCATCAAACCAGCCGTTTTCAATGGCTTTGATGGCTTTCTGGTGGCTGTCGTAAGCAAATTTATCCTGGTCTTCACGACTGACTTGCCATTGATCAGCAACTTTTTCAGCGGTGATTCCCATGCCGTAAGCAATACCGACATGATCATCTTCAAAGACTTTTGGGTTCATGGTTACTTTATGGCCCATCATCGGCACCATGCTCATGCTTTCGGTACCGCCGGCGATAGCGGCTTTCATTTGGCCGGTGGCAATTTGCTGGGCAGCGATGGCAACAGCCTGAACGCCGGACGAACAAAAGCGGTTAATGGTCATGGCCGGTACACTTTCCGGTAAACCGGCGAGTAAGGCGGCAATACGCGCCACATTCATACCTTGTTCGGCTTCGGGCATGGCGCAACCAATCACCACGTCGCCAATTTCCTGCGGGTCAAAATCAGGATTGCGGCCAATAATTTCGCTTAAACAGCGCGCCAGCAAGTCATCTGGTCTGGTTTTTGAGAACATACCACGTGGTGCTTTACCAACCGGTGTTCTGACAGCTTCTACAATATAGACAGGTTTCATATTTTTCTCCTTAAATCCGTGTGTATTAACATTCGGATTGATTTTTTATCAGTTTCGCAACGGTTTACCGGTTTTCAGGGTATGCTCGATGCGTTGTAATGTTTTGGGCATTTGGATCAGTTCGATAAAGTAATGTCGCTCTAAATCCAGCAGGTATTGTTCGCTCACCAGGCTGCCGGTTTCCACATACCCACCGGCTAAGACGATGGCGATGCGTTTGGCAATGGCATAATCATGTTCAGAAATCATATGGCCTTCAAGCATGTTGGCCAGCAGCATTTCCATATTGGCGATGGCCGGCGCACCAGCGACTTTAATATGTTGCTCTTCAACCGGTGGACGATAGCCTTTATCCACTAAATATCTGGCTTTGGCTTTGGCCACATAGAGAATTTCATGGGCATTAAAGACCACTTCACTGTTGCTGTTCAAGAAACCGATGTCCTGGGCTTCGGTGGCACTGCCGGCAACTTTTGCCATGGCCACGGCCTTAAAATAATGTTCCAGCATCGGATACAAGTCGTTGCCAAAAGTGTCTTGAGCGGTCCGGCGGGCGATTTCTTTTAAACCACCACCGGCCGGTAATAAACCGACACCGGCTTCAACTAAGCCAATATAACTTTCAAAAGCAGCCACCACGGCATCAGCATGCATGGAAAATTCACAGCCCCCACCGAGCACCATGCCACGGGTGGCAATAACCACCGGTACACCACAGAATCGCAGGGCTTGAGAGGTTTGTTGGAATTCATTGACCAACGCTTCAACCTGGGCCACCTGTCCGGCCGCCACAGCTTGTGCCGCCGGTGCCAGATTAGCACCTAAGGTAAAGGGTTCTTCGGTTTGCCAGACAATCAGGGCTTTAAAATCCTGTGCAGCCAGTTGCGTGGCTTTCCTCAGGCCTTTTAATACGCCATCTGAAATGATGTGCTTTTTGGTTTTAAAACTGACAATGGCCATGCCATCACCCTGGTGCCACATACGGATATCATCATCTTCAAAAACTGTGTCACCGTAATGAATCGTTTCGCCCAAAAGACTGTCAGGGAATAATTGTCGCTCATAGACCGATGCTTCAGAGCGTGGTTTAAAGACGCCATCGGCGGCTGAGTATGAGCCGCTGGGCTGATGTACGCCTCTGATTTCTGTGACCCAGTTGGGTAAAGCCGCGTGGGCCATGGTTTTTTTGTCTTCAATATCTTGTTTAATTAATTCAGCAATTTCTTCCCATCCACCGGCTTGCCAGCTTTCAAAAGGTCCTTGCTGGTAACCAAAGCCCCAACGAATAGCTAAATCAATATCTCTGGCCGTGTCGGCAATGTCTTTGAGCTGTACAGCGCAATAATGAAATAAATCACGGAAAATTGACCACAGGAACTGGGCTTGTTTGTTGTCTTTCAAAGCAGACAGTTTCTGCAAGCGTTCCTGGGGTTTGGCTTTCTTCATAATGGCCAATACGTCATCGTCAATTTGTGCGTTTTGTTCCCGGTATTCACCGGTTTCAGGGTCAAGCACTAAAATATCTCGGCCTTTTTTCCAATAGACACCGCGACCGGATTTTTGACCTAGCTGGCCTTTTTCAATGAGGCTGGCCATCCAGTCAGGTTGCTGATAATAAGGATGCCATGGGTCATCAGGCAGCCCCTTGTCCATGGTATTGATGGTATGCGCCAGGGTATCCAGTCCGACCACATCAGCGGTTCGGAAGGTGGCTGACTTAGGCCGGCCTATTAATGTGCCGGTTAAGGCATCAATGGTTTCAAAGGGGATGCCCAGACGTTGACCATGGTACATGGTAGAAACAATAGAAAACACACCGATGCGGTTGGCAATAAAATTAGGCGTGTCTTTGGCAATCACCACACCTTTACCCAAGGTTGTGGTTAAAAAGTTTTCCAGTCGATTCAACACTGATTGCTCGGTGTCTTTTGTTGGAATTAATTCGACCAAATGCATATAGCGCGGCGGATTAAAGAAATGGACACCACAAAACTTATGCTGTAATGAATCCGGTAATACCGTGGCCAATTCAGTAATACTCAAGCCAGAGGTGTTGGTGGTAAACAGGGCATCTTCGGCAATATAATCTTCAACATTGTCGTAAACTGACTTTTTAATATCCATGCGTTCTGCCACAGCTTCAATCACCAGGTCAGCTTCTTTGAGTTTCTCTAAATGCTGTTGGTAATTAGCCGGCTCAATGAGTTGTATGGCGTCTGCAGTGCCAAAAGGGGCGGGTTTAAGTTTTTTTATTCCGGCCAGAGCCTTATTGACGATACCGTTGGCGTCGCCGTCTTTGGCGGCCAGGTCGTAGAGAACTACCGGAATTCCGGCATTGGCGCAGTGGGCAGCAATTTGTGCGCCCATAACACCAGCGCCTAATATGGCGACTTTATGAATGGTTTTGTTGGTCATAATGGATTCCAAAATGGTTAATGATTTCTAAATCGTGAATGGCATCATAAGCAGCGCGCAGCTGTTCGGCTTGTTCAACGCTAATGATACCGGCGGCTAGTGAACGGTCAATCAGAACCTGATAGTTCTTACTGGTCACCGTCAATCCGGTGGCATTGGTGACCGCTGTTTCAATTTTTTTGGCAGCCAGCAATTGATGACTGGCATCGGCCACCCGAGTGATGCTTCGGGTGGCTTGAATCGGGTGTTGTAATCCGCTTTCCGGCAATGGCTCCAGGGCTTCATCAGTGGCAAAACCTGCCGGATGGAACGGTTTACCAAAGGGGAAAATTAATATTTTTAATAGTAACGAGGTATAGTGACTGAAAGCACTGTTAATGGTTTGGTTGAGTGATTTTTGGCAGAGGTAATAACTGTCTCTTAAAGATTGTTTGAGTACAAACCGACGCATGTCGTGGTTTTTATGATCACGGTATTCACTTAACACCGCCATTTGTGTTACCAGGTGTTGGTTGCATTTAGCCAAAAAGGCGGTAAATTCTGTGTTATTGTCTTTGCGAAGTGACCATTTTATCAAGGCTAAATCTGCCACAAGGGCATAACTACTGCTTAATCGACGTATGCGGTTTTTATGTTTTGATTTGCGCCAGAAAAACCGTCCAAACCAGGAAGTTCTGATGGCATACACCCACACTTTGACTAAGTTGTGCAAGATATAAGCGATGTGCTTAAACAACAGCTTATCCACTTTTTTTGAATCAATTCGTTGTTTATTGAGCTCAGCAATTTCCAGTTTGTACCAGGGGTGAGCTGACAGGGCTACTTTCTTCATCAGGGGTAATTGATTGATTTCGTGGCTGTGACCATCCAATTCCATACTGAGGTGTTTGACCCGAAAATATTGATTTAATTTATGTTCGCTTTTTATCTGATGCGCATGTGAACCCAAAATGGTTCTGAGCCAGTTTAACTGTTGTAAACTGGCATCAAATAAGCTGTTTTTAAACAGAATGTTGGTATAACTCATTAATGGGTTATCGCCATTAATGAATGCGGCTTGTTGAACATTTATCAGGCGCTGACGATAACTGAATTGTCTGTTTAGTTGTTTTCTGACCAGACGATAATCCATAAGTGGTCGGGAGTTTTGTTTCTTGATGTGAGCAAAATACCAGGAAAAATAACTGGCACTGTCTTGAATATAGCGAGAGACCGCAGCCGGCCATACACCGGCACCTTGCGCTTGATTAAGAAAGAGCTGTTTAATACCAGAATTGATGGCTCTTTCACCACCAATGATTTTATTGAGCGGAATAAATATATCCTTGGCGGAACAGCGATAATACTTAAATAAACCTTTATAGACTTCATTGCCAGGTGTCACTTCAATGTCATCATGGTCGCTATCCAGTAAACAAAGCACCGTGCCCAAATGTGTGTGGTTACTTAAAACGTTGGTAAAGTCACTTAAATTTACCGCCAAATAAAAAACGGAGGAACGGGCTGTGCCCAACATGATAATGTCAGAAAAACTTAAGCGAATACCGACCGTTTCGTTACCGTTAAACAAATCCGTTTCAATTCGTCCTTCTATTGAAGAACGACCATTTTCAAGTAATTCGTATAAAAATGTGGTGTTTAAGAAAGGTTGTTTATCTCCCTGTGCAAAGGCGTATAAATAGTCTTCTCGCTGTTGTTCTGTGCCATGTCTATTAATTAGACTAATCACGGATTCGGTGTTGATGATACCAATCAAGGCAGCTAATAAGGGGTTGTATTGACTGATGCCATTGATAATGTGTGCAACGTCACGCCGATTAAAACCATGACCTGAGTAATTTTTCTCAATGGCCAGTGCTGCAATGCCGTGATCGCCAAGAAACTGACGATATCGTTCCGGGCTCAAGTCGGATTTTTCGCCCATGCGGTTTAAAAAGTCACGGGCGGCCTGTGAGGGCGGGGATTCGGAAATGTGCTGGCTAAAATCAGGTTGGCCGTTATACAGGGCTTTTTCAAAGTCGGTGACCAGCCAGCCATCATCAATATTTTTGAAACGTTGCCAGTTAATGCGGTCTTTGCTGTTAAACACCCGTAACAGCGGAAGGGTAAAGAATAAACGGCGTAAGTGGCTGAAATTACCGATGATAATAACGTTAAGAATTAAAAACAGGGTAATAATTCCCTGGGTATTGGTAATGAGTTTTAATTTGTAACAAATGAAGGGCGTGAAAAACCAGAAAATGGACAATAACCAAAAGGGCAGGCGATAATACAGATGGATAATTAATATTAAAAATAAAGCCAGAAAGTAAATGAACATGCTGTTAATTGCTGAGTGATGCCTTGGCAAACTCAATCAGTTCAGCCACTGATTTTTCAAAGTACTCTTCTTCAGGCATTTGTCGGGCAACACTGGTGGCCCCAAAATGACCCATGGTGTAGGTCAGCGCACCAATGATAAAATGAAACCGCCAAAAAATGGTTTCGCGCGGTAATTCAGGACAGGCTAGGCCAATAGCCTCAGCGAACTCTTTAATAATGGGTGTGTAGCGGTCTTTCATTAAATCATGCAGTGCTTCACTTTGTTCGGCATAAGCCCGTGCCAGTACCTGCATAAAAATACGTCCGCCCTGATGTTCATCATTGATCATGAACAAAGCAGGTGCGATGAATGCATGTAAAATCTGTTCCAGATTACAGACTTTGTCAGGTTCACCCTGATTGAGTTCATCGAGCATATTTTTTCGAATATCAAACAGATTGTTCAATCGGCGTTCCAGCACCTGATCAATAAGTTGTTGCTTATTGCCAAAATGATAATTGATGGCTGCCAGATTGGTGTGTGCCTGCTGACTGATTTTGCGAATCGATAATTCTGAAAACCCATGGGCCGCAATGAGTTTTTCAGTGCTGTTAAGTATCCGTTCCTTAGTTGATAGTGTGCTCATACCAGATTGAATTAAGTGAGGATAAGGCATTTTATAAGATAGCCCGTTAAGACGCAATTCAAACGACTGTTTTAATGCATTAATATCAGGTCACTCATTAAAAATCGCTCTTTTATTGGTGTCTGAAAATTGCTACAATGCCGAACGTTTTGTTCTCAGGTCTACAGTTGCCATTTAGCGACACTTTTGGTGACAATCGACAATTTTAATAACAAGTATTTAAAAAATGGCGTAAATATCAGAAATTAAATGACTTTCTCTTGATATTTTTCGTCAAATGGAGTAAACAATGTCTTTGCAAAGAACTTTATCAATCATTAAGCCGGATGCCGTTAAGAAAAACGTAATCGGTCAAATTTATCAGCGTTTTGAAGATGGTGGTTTAAAAATTGTGGCCGCTAAAATGAAACAACTCAGTCAAAATGAAGCTGAGGGTTTCTATGCGGTTCATAAAGAACGCCCCTTTTTTGCTGATTTGGTTCAATTTATGACTTCAGGTCCGGTGATGATTCAAGTTTTGGAAGGCGATAATGCCATTGCAAAAAACAGAGAAATTATGGGTGCCACTAATCCGCAAGAAGCAGATGCCGGTACAATCCGTGCGGATTTTGCTGAAAGCATTGATGCCAATGCAGTACATGGCTCTGATGCGCCTGAAACCGCGGCTGTTGAGATTGCTTACTTTTTCTCGACAATCGAATTGACGTAATGTGAACAATTTTGATTAAACAAAAACAAAACCTACTCGATTTCGACCGATCACAATTGGAGACGCTGTTTACTGATATGGGTGAACAGCGTTTTCGCGCCGCTCAAGCCATGAAATGGATTTATGGCGATTACCAATTAGATTTCCAGCAGTTTACCAATTTCTCAAAAGAGCTTCGCCAAAAAATGGCCGATCAATTCAACACGGCTGTTCCTGAATTACTCAGTGAGCATGTATCCAGTGACGGTACCGTGAAATGGTTATTGAAAATGGACAGTGATAATGCCATTGAAACAGTTTATATCCCAGAAAAAAACCGCGGTACATTGTGCGTGTCTTCTCAAGTGGGTTGTTCATTGAACTGCACTTTTTGTGCCACAGGCGCCCAGGGTTTTAACCGTCACTTAAGCACAGCAGAAATTATTGCTCAGGTGTGGGTAGCCGCTAAGCAATTGAATCACCATAGTAAAAACCGACGAATCACCAATGTGGTCATGATGGGTATGGGAGAGCCTTTGGCCAACTATGAGCGAGTGTTGCCCGCACTCAATATCATGCGTGATGACAATGGATTCGGTTTTGCCAACAAGCGCGTGACAGTCAGCACCTCAGGTTTGGTGCCACAAATCAGACAATTAAACCGGGATGCGGATGTTTCTTTGGCGGTATCCTTACATGCAGCCAATGATGATCTGCGAGAGCAACTGGTGCCGCTTAACAAAAAATATAATATAGACAGTTTGCTGAGTGCGTGTCGTGAGTTTGTCGCCGGTAAGAAAAAAGCCCGCATCACGTTTGAATACACAGTTATCGGTGGTGTCAATGATGGCTCCGAACAAGCCCGTGAACTGACGCAATTGTTGCGCGATATACCGTGCAAAATTAATTTAATACCCTTTAATCCGTTTCCGGGAACCCGATTTAAGTCACCCCATGCTAAAAAAGTCGACCAGTTCAAAGAAATTTGTATGTCTGCAGGCTACATTTGCACTGTTCGAAAGACCCGTGGCGATGATATTGCTGCTGCCTGTGGCCAGTTGGCGGGTGAGTTTATGGATCGGACACGACGTTCTGCCACCTATGGGGCTGAATCAAAGAAAAGGCCTTTGGAGGTTCGATGAAAGCTGTTTCAATCATGGTAATGACTTTTTTGCTGGTGGCATGTGCGCAAACCAGTCAGCGTTCTGATTATGATGAACCCAACAACCGATCAGATCCCAACAGTCCAGCCATGTTGAACGTCAGAATGGGTGTGGCTTATTTTGAACGTCAGGATTATGACTCGGCCATTGAAAAATTAAAAAGGGCGATAGCCATTGACCCAAAGTTAGCCATTGCTCACTCTGCGTTGGCACTGGTCTACAGCACCATGGGCGCCGGTAAGGAAGCGGCTAATCACTATAAGGCCTCGGTCAAATACGCCCCCAATGATCCCATCATATTAAATAATTATGGCACTTTTCTGTGTCAGCAGGGAGAATATAAGAAAGCCCTTGAATTTTACCAGAGAACTTTGGCAAACCCATTTTATAAAACCCCGGAAACAGTCCATGAAAATGCCGGTGTATGCTTAATGAAGGATGATTTGTTTGCTGAAGCTGAGCGACACTTTCGGGCTGCGTTGGCCATAAATCCCGAAATGAATGTGGCCTTGTATAATATGGCCATCATTAGTGCCGGACAGGATCAGCCTTTAAAAGCCAGGGCTTTTATCCAACGTTTGTCCCGACTGCAGTCACTCGATGAGCGTTTATTGACGGTGGCTTATCAGGTTGAGCGAAAATTGGGTAATCAACAAGAGGCCAATAAATATTTATCCCAACTTAAAAAATTAAAGTAAAAACCACAAACACACATTATGACAGACAATATGCACAAAGAACTGAACCTTGAACAACTCAGAGCTCGCAGGGAAAAGCAGGGTTTATCAGTGGCCGACATGGCCAATCGCATCAAGGTCAGTCGGGAAATAATCAATTACATCGAACAAGGCGAGTTTAACCGCATAGGCTCAGCCACTTTTATTCGGGGTCACGTAGGTAATTATGCCCGGGAATTGGGGCTTGACCCGCAATCTGTTTTGGCACTGGTGCCGGCACAACATCTCAAACCGTATGAGCCTAAATTATCGTCGAGTAAAGTTTCGAACCCATTGTCTCGGGTTAAAACGCAATCCAGCGGCTTCGGACGTTATGTGCTGGGCACTTTTTTGGTGGCAGCCCTGGGCTTGAGTTTTTATTTCGTATACGACAAATGGGACAGCCGGGAAGTGGACTTAAGTCAGCAAACCGTCCTGCATAATTCAGATTTGACTGACAATGATACGAGCAAAAAGAAAAAAGTTATTTATTCTTCGTTGTTGCCACAAGCTGATATGGTTGATGAGGTCAGTCAATCAGAAGACACATCCCAGACGGTTTATGAAAGCAGTGAATCTGAGGCGACTCAGCTCAATATTGATGGTCTTGAGACTCAACAGTCAGACGCGCCTTTAAACAGCGAATCAGGCAATGATTCTGTTGATGATGTCAGCCATCAGTCACAACAACAGAATGAAACTGAAAAACAATCCACTTCTGTGCTTCCTCAATACGCGCTCAGCTTCGATTTAACTGAACAAGCCTGGGTGTCCATTAAAACCCGCAGTGGTGAAACGATTGTCAGTGATCTAATTGGTCCCGGCGAACGACAGTTCAGTGCCGATGAACCGCTTCATTTGCGTATTGGCAATGCCGGTAAGCTGAGTTTACAGATTAATGATCAAGCCATCGATCTTGGTCAATATACGCGACAGAATGTGGCAGACTTTAATTGGCCTATACAAGAGGGCTGAAGCTTTATTGCTTATCCCGATACAATCGTAAAAAATTGCCATTCAGCTCATGACGTGGCGACTCAGGTCATATAAAATAACCCGCGATTCCATATAAATAAGGTATATTCTTGAGCAAAAAAGTGAAACGTCTTCGTGGCATGTACGATGTCACCCCTGAACGTGTTTGGGTTTGGCAAAAACTGGAGGCGATTGTCACCGGCCTTCTCAAACAATACGGCTACCAGGAAATCAGATTTCCGCTTCTGGAAAAAACCGCCTTATTCCATTCTGCCATCGGTGAAGTGACTGATGTGGTGGAAAAGGAAATGTTTACCTTCACTGACCGCAAAAACGTCTCAATCAGTCTTCGGCCTGAAGGCACCGCATCCACAGTACGCGCGGTATTGGAAAATGGATTGATTTATAATGAACCACAAAAATTGTGGTATTCAGGCCCAATGTTTCGCTATGAAAAACCGCAAAAAGGTCGCAACCGCCAGTTTTCACAAATCGGGGTCGAAGTGTTTGGTTATCCCGGTGCTGAAGCTGATGCTGAATTGCTATTGATGACCCATCGCATGTGGCAACAGTTGGGCATTGAAAATGTTCGTTTAGAGTTAAACAGTTTGGGCAGTAGTGAATGCCGGCAAACGTATCGAAATGTCTTGATCCAATATTTTGAACAGCATCTGGATGTGTTGGATGAAGAAGCCAAAAACAGATTGCACAGTAACCCCTTACGATTACTGGATTCCAAGAACCCGGCTATGCAAGCGGTCATTAAAGCAGCACCGAGTATTTCTGATTACCTGAGTGAGGCGTCTAAAGAACACTTTGGACAGTTATGTGCGGTATTGGATGCTTGTGAAGTTCCCTATGAAATAAACCCTCGGCTGGTGCGAGGTCTGGATTATTACAGTCACAATGTGTTCGAATGGATAACGGATGATTTGGGCGCCCAGGGAACCTTGTGTGCCGGCGGCCGATACGATGCGCTGGTGGAAATGCAAGGGGGTAAACCCACGCCGGCCACTGGTTTTGCTATGGGCTTAGACCGTTTGGTTGAATTGATCGTTGATAAACAGTTATGGCAGCCACAAGCGCAAACGGACATTTATATCGTCTGGGATAAAGAAGTTTCGGTCAACAAAGTGATGTCTATGGTTGAACAGCTCCGTAATGACTTACCTCATGTGACTGCAATTATGCACCTGGATAAAGCGTCCTTTAAATCACAATTTAAAAAGGCCGATAAAGCGGGCGCCCGATTTGCTTTAATTTTGGGCCCTGATGAAATGGCCAGTCAGTTAATTTCTGTGAAAGCCATGCAGGACCGGAATGTTTCGCAGCAACAACTGTCCTATCAGGATGTGATATCATTTCTTAAGCAACATTTAGGCGAATAAATTATGGATCAAGAACTCAAACAACGTTTAATCGGCGCTTCAGTCATCATTGCGTTGGCGATTATTTTTATTCCCATGCTGTTTGACAATGAAGTAAAAAAGTCCGCCGATAAAAATATTGATATTGTTATTCCTGAATCTGGCAGTCATCCGCTCAGCGTAAAAACATTCTCTTTGGATGATGAACCAGCTCCTAATGAATCAGCTGAAATTACTGTCCCTGAGACAGATTATAGCCTGGCAGATGATCAGCTTCTTGCTGAAGAATCCGTCGATGGTAATGGCTTGATTGAGCCTTCCGGTCAGCGTTCTGAAAGTGAATCACAAAGTAGCGAACAGGCAAGAAATATCAATCCTGATGAAACCATGACTGAGACGGCTGTGCAACCAGCGGATGAACCGGTAAATACACCAGCTGATATGAATCCTTCAGACAACAATCAAGCGCAAACCGCAGACACCAGTTCTGATACCGATGCCGAACCCAAAACCACATCCGGGCCTGAACCAACTGTTACTGAAAAGCAGGTTTTCCGGGTTAAATTGGGTAGTTTTTCTCAAGCGGAAAACGCCCAGAAGGTTAAGAACAGTTTGGCCCAAAAGGGCATCGATTCATTGGTGGAATTGGCGCCTGACAGGGCTTTGTATCGCGTTTGGTCACAGGCTTTATACCAGGAGAAAGCCAAAGCAGAAGATTATGTGGCGTCAGTTAAAAAATTAAACCTCAACATTGGCACACCAAAGATTATTGTTGTGACCGAAGAAGAAGTTAAGGCCAGTGCTGACCGCGGTCAATTAGGCTGGGTGGTGCAATTGGGTAGTTTTGCAGCAAAAAACAACGCCCTCGATTTAAGGAACAAACTCAAGCTAGCCGGTTTCACAGCCTTTGTTGATTATTCTGAAAATAGCCGGGGTGAAAGCCGTTACCGATTACGGGTCGGTCCAGTCAATACCCGAGAGCAAGCAGATAAATTAAAACAACAAATATCACAAAAGCTAAAACTTGACGGATTAGTCAAAACCCATGAATTGGCACAGCTGGTTGATTGATGATGAATTGGTTTGATTTCACCATATTGGCCATATTGATTCTTTCGGTGGTGGTGAGTTTATTTAGAGGACTCATTCGAGAGGTCATGTCGCTGATAATCTGGGTGGCTGCATTTTGGCTGGCCTGGCATTATGTGGATGTCGGAGCGGATTGGCTTCAAGGCTATATTGAGCTGCCGTCAGCCAGACATCTTATTGCGTTTGTGGCTTTATTTTTAACCGCCTTAATTGTTGGTGGTCTCATCAATTTTTTGTTGGGAAAAATTATTGCCGGCACCGGATTAACCGGAACCGATCGATTTTTAGGGATGTTTTTTGGTTTATTAAGGGGGGCTGTAGCCGTCACCTTTATGGTGCTGTTTTTACAAGCTACACCCTTATCCAAGGATCCCTGGTGGCAACAATCGACTTTACAACCTCATTTTTCAACAATGGCTGACTGGGTGAAAGCCCGGATGCCTGAAGACATTGGTGACTATTTTTCATTTATGCAGGATGATACCTTAAAACAGGCTTTGCAACCGGGTCTGTCACCGTCAGCGACTGACAACAGTCAAACAGAAGAACAGAACAATCAAAATCAAACAACCCAACCTGATAAACAATAACCGGAGTTGATCAATCTATGTGTGGAATTGTGGGGATAATGGCCAATCATGAAGTGGCCTCGACCATTTACGAATGTTTAACTATTTTACAACATCGCGGTCAGGACGCGGCCGGTATAGCCACTTGTCATGGCCGTAAATTAGAGCTGGTTAAAAATAACGGTCTGGTCAGCGATGTTTTTAAAACAGGTAACACCCAAAAGCTCAAAGGAAACGCCGGGATTGGTCATGTTCGTTACCCAACCGCCGGCTCCAGTGATTATGAAGAGGCGCAACCGTTTTATGTTAATTCACCCTTTGGGATTGCCTTTGCCCACAATGGCAACCTGCATAATACTGAACAACTGACCCGTGAATTATTTGCTGAAGATCGGCGTCATATTAATACACGCTCTGATTCAGAAGTGTTGCTGAATATTTTTGCTCATGAATTGGCCAATGCCTCAGGTTTGAAGATAACGCCTGAAGCTATTTTCCATGCGGTAAAACGTGTTCACCAGCGCTGTCAGGGTGCATACGCCGGGGTGTTGATTATTCCCGGCTACGGTATTGTTGCTTTTCGTGACCCCAATGGGATCAGACCCCTGGTATACGGTGTTCGACGGTCACCGGAAGGAGATGAATACATGGTGGCATCTGAGAGTGTCGCCCTGGATTTACATCACTTTGATTTGGTGTCCGATGTTGCTCCCGGGGAGGCCATTATCATCACCAATGAACGTGAAGTCTATCGGCAGGTGTGCGCAGAAAAAACTCAGTTATCACCTTGTGTCTTTGAATTTGTCTATTTTGCCCGCCCTGATTCAATGATTGATGATGTGTCGGTCTATAAAGCACGTCTGCGCATGGGTGAAAAGCTCGCTGATCGTATTAAAGAACGGTGGTCTGATGAAGACATTGAAGTGGTGATTCCAATTCCTGAGTCATCACGGACTGCGGCCATTCCGCTGGCGCACGCTTTAAATTTAAAATTTCGGGAAGGTTTCATCAAAAACCGTTACATTGGACGTACATTTATCATGCCCGGTCAGGAACAACGTATTCAATCGGTGCGACGCAAATTAAATGCGGTTGAATTGGAATTCAGAGGTAAAAATGTCTTGTTGATTGATGATTCAATTGTCCGGGGTACCACTTCGCAACAAATTATACAAATGGCCCGCGATGCCGGTGCCAAAAAGGTATTCTTTGCGTCAGCAGCACCACCGGTACGATTTCCGAATATATATGGCATTGATATGCCGGTGTCCGAAGAGCTGGTGGCGCATCAACGAACTGAAGACGAGATTTGTCGTGTCTTGGGTGCTGATGGACTTATATACCAGACTCTGGAAGATTTGGAAGCAGCTTGCTGGGAAGGTAACCCCAATATTGATCGCTTTGACTCGTCATGTTTTTCCAATGACTATGTCACGGATGTGGCCGATGAGTACTTCGTCAGTATCGGCTTGGACCGAAGCGATTTGGCCAAACAACATAATGGCCATTCATAAAGCGGACAGCTGCGATATCACCATTGTGGGTGGTGGTATTGTGGGATTGGCAGCGGCTTTGTCTCTGGCTGGGGAGAACTGCTCGGTGCATGTTTTGGAAGCCGGAGAGCCACAACAGATATTAACTGATCAACATCCCAGCTTTGATGACCGTACTTTGGTGGTCAACCCGGCCTCACGTTTATTCTGGCAGCAATTAGGGGTTTGGTCTGATTTAGCGCCTCTCAGCACGGTTATTAATCAGGTACATGTCAGTCAAAAAGGGCAGTTTGGATCGGTTCATTTTACCCATGATGATTTACAAGTGGATCATCTGGCTCATGTGGTGGAAGCCAAAGAGCTGGGACGAATTTTGTGGCAACGAGTCACTAAACACCCCCGGATTACTCTATCTTCACCGGCAGAGCTGACCGGGTTTACAGCCGACCGGACTGATGTATCCATTCAATATACATCGGATTCACATGTCAAAAGTCATCGTTCACAGTTGATGCTGGCAGCCGATGGCGCCCGTTCATTTGTTCGCCAGAAACTGGCTTTGCCGACCCGTGCCAAAAACTATCACCGGACAGCCATCATTGCCAATGTGGTGACAGAATTACCGCACCAGCATTGTGCTTATGAACGCTTTACCAACAGTGGCCCCATGGCGCTATTACCCTTTAAGGATCGTTTGGGCTTGGTTTGGACTTTGCCGGAAAAACAGGTGGAGCAGATGTTTAATTGTGATGAGGCTGACTTTACAAGTGCATTGCAACACGCCATGGGATATCGTTTAGGCCGCATAACCCGTGTTGGTAAGCGCAGTCGTTATCCCTTGTACCGGATAACCGTACCACAACAATACAAACAACGGGTTTTGTTGATGGGCAATGCGGCTCATACGGTGTCGCCGGTATCAGCGCAGGGTTTGAACCTGGGGGTGCGAGGTATTCAGCGTTTAACGCGTGTCTTAACGAATGCCATTGATCATCAAAAAGACCTGGGTAGTGATGAAGTTCTGGCAGAATACCAGCAACAATCCTGGCCGGATCAACAAACCATATTACAGTACACAGATGATTTAATGACCTGGTTTAAATTAGATCAGCCCCTGGTTAATGGATTGCGGTCACTGGGCTTGTTGGCAGTGGACAGTTCAACGCAGCTCAAACGTCAGTTCTATCAATTGGCTGCCGGCTTTTCAAAGGTGTCATAATGCATAAGCAAGATGTTATTATCAGTGGGGGTGGTATGGTTGGTGCGGTCTGCGCCAATGCGTTGGCTAAGGCAGGCTTGTCAGTTGCCATGATAGAAGCCGGACCACAAATCAGTTGTCAGTCACAAGACGAGCGCAGTTTACGGGTGGTTGCAATTGCAGATAAGCACCTGGCATTTCTGCATGATTTGGGTATCAAATCATTGATTGATGATGACCGCATGGGGCCTTATCAGTCGATGCAGGTTTGGGACAACAACAGTCGCGGTGAATTGAACTTTAGTCGAGGGTCAGGACTCAATTTAGGCGCCATTACTGAGAACAAATGGTTGGTTTATGCGGCGCAAAAGAAAATACAGGATTGTTCTCAAATTCAAACATTTTATCAGCATACCATCGCCTCCTTTGAACAGTCCCAGCGTCAGGTTTCAGTGACCCTGGATAATCAAGAACAACTACAAGGCCGTTTATTGCTTTCATGTGAAGGAGCCGGTTCACCTTTGCGGAACATGGCAGACATTGATGTCCGTAATAGTCCCTACCAACAACGCGCAATTGTTTGTTATTTGCGCGTTGAACATGCGCCGGAATTAACGGCAATACAGGCGTTTAATCACACCGGGCCAGTGGCTTTATTGCCCATGGGTGGAGATTTGTTTTCGCTGGTGTGGAGCTGTGATGAAGATCAGTGTCAGCATTGGCTTGATGCTGAAGATGGCCGTTTTATCAATGCTTTAAAAGCCCATTTGCGTCGTGATTTCGGCGACATTTCTGTGGTCAGTGAACGGGGCAGTTTCCCATTGCGTCAAATGTATGCCAGCCAGACAGTGTCTGACCGCCTTGTTTTGTTGGGTGACAGTGCGCATGTGGTTCACCCGTTGGCCGGGCAGGGTGTTAATCTGGGATTAAGTGATGTTGTTGAGCTGGTTCGGCAAATAAAAGGGATTAACCTGCGTGATAATGAGTCTGTGAATAGGGCGCTCAAGCGCTATCAGCGTCGCCGCAACAGTGATGTTTATATGACCTCAGAACTGATGAGTTTTCTGCATCGATTTTATGCTATGAAGCAGCCATCTCTGACCTGGTTGCGTGGTACCGGAATGAATTTAATTAACAATTTCAAGCCCTTAAAACATTGGCTGCTGCAGCAAGCCGGCAGCTGAACACAGCAATTAATTACTTCTGGGTTTTGACTTGTCCATTGCTGTCAGCGATTAGCGTGATATCAGCACCACGACGGGCAAACAGGCCATTACTGATAACGCCCGGAATGGCATTGATTTGTTGTTCTAAAGTCACCGGGTCGGTGATTCTGAGATTGTGGACATCAATGATTTCACCACCATTGTCAGTGATAAAACCTTGTCGGAAAACCGGCTGGCCACCCAGTTTGACCAGTTTTCTGGCCACCAGGCTACGGGCCATCGGTATGACTTCAACAGGAACGGGGAAATCACCGAGTAAATCGACCCGTTTAGTTTCATCAATGAGGCAAATGAACTTGTTTGCGGCTTCAGCCACCACCTTTTCCCGGGTCAAGGCGCCACCACCGCCTTTAATGAGGCGATTATGGGCGTCACATTCATCCGCACCATCAAAATAGAGGCCGATGTCACCGGTTTGGTTCAGGTCTTTAACATGAAAACCCAGCGATTTAAGTTTGGCTGTGGTGGCTTCTGAACTCGAAACCACGGCATCAACCCGACTTTTTACAGAACTCAGCAAATCGATAAAATGGTTAACGGTGGAACCGGTGCCCATACCAATCAACATATCGTATTCATCTAAATATTCCAGGGCGGCACGTGCCACCGCTTTTTTCATGTCATCTTGGCTCATATTGTTAACCATGTTTGCTCGGTAATAATGCCATGAAGTTTAACATCCCAGGGGTCATTGGGCAATTCATCATATTCCTGAATAGCATGGGCAACACCCCACAGTACAGTGTTTTTATTGTTCTCAAAATAGCGGTCGTAATAACCGCCACCCATGCCCAAACGATGACCCTGATGATCAAAACCGACTAAAGGCATGATGCAGAGATCCATATCTGGACGTTGATGACGGGATATAAATTTTGGTTGTGATAAACCAAATGAAGTGGTTATGAGATTAAGTCTTTCATGGTGTCGATGGAATTGCATGTCTGTGCCCTGAATACTGGGTATAAAACAGGATTTGTTGGTGTAAAGTAGAGCGGTTAAATCTACTTCATTATTAAAGGGTAGATATATTCCTATTTGCTGGGATTGATGCCAGAGTGGGCTGTTACAAATTTTTTCTACAATAATTTTCGAGTGTCTCTGCACTTGATCAGTGTTTAGTGCATTACGCTTACGACGTAAATGTTGGCGCAATTGTGATTTTAACTTGGAAGACGACATGGTTAAGAAATGAAAGATGTTGACCGTTGGTGCCGGTGACTATTGGCGTCCTTGGTACCAAAGGTACAAGGCGGAAACCTCTCAACATCTAAGGCTTCTCACTGCAAAGGTGAGCTGGCACACGGATGATTGATTCCGGTTTCCTGTGGTTTTTAATTAGGGCCAAGGCATATGCAAATAGCTCTCGAACACCACAGTCAACATCATTAATGTTCATTTTAGTCGTTTGTGATGGCCTGTTCAAGCTTACCATTGAGTTTTTTGATGGCACCCATGACTTCTGTGTCGTATTGCTGATTAAGAGATTGCGCTTTAATCAATTCGTGGGCAATATTCATGGCAGACATCAACGCAATTTTTTCATAGGACAAGGTGCTGTTATTCTGCTTGATATCACGCATGGCGCTGTCCAAATGATCTGCGGCCATTAATAAGGATTGACGTTCACCGGGTTCGCAACTGAAGGGATATTCACGATTCAGTAGCTTGACTGTAATTCGCTCTTTACTCATACTGCTTGCTCCAGGTTGCGCAAACGTGAAATCATTGATTCCAAACGGGTTTTCGCCTGGTCATTTTTTTGCATCAACCGTGCTTTTTCCTGAGTGAGCTCTTCCATACGGGTTTTAAGAGCCGTGTTTTCTGCAGCAAATTTCTCAATTTTGTCGAGGCATTTTTCAATATTTTTTTCTAATTCTTTGATATCGTTCATAGATTTACTGAGCCGTCAAATTGGTTAAAATCCTTAACAGGCCTCTTGATGCACATTGGTTTTACCCCCATAATGCCCACTGGCCCTGAAATCCCATGTTATCGTTTGAATTAATATAATTTGTTCACGTTAAAAGGTCAATAAACTTATTAACTTATTGGGTCAAGTTTTTGAAAAATCTATAAAATATATGAAAATACCTTATCAAGCTTTCGCTGAGCATCTGAAATCATTAGAAGTTTTGGCTTCTCCTGCAGAGCTACACGCTCAAGCCAGTGCCATGCTATGTTTTAACGCTGATACACAATACCAGCAATGGCTACAGTTAACTATGTCAGATTTTTGTTTGAGTGAAACGTCGCCGCAGGCGGTTTCAGAAGTTTTTTCTGCCGTGTTTGAATTGGCGAAAAAAGAACTCAAAGACAATGAATATGGCTTTCATTTAATTTTACCTGAGGATAACCATGATTTGTCGGTTCGGTTGAAAGCGGTTGCTGATTGGGTGCAGGCATTTATATCCGGGCTTGGACAAGCCGGTTTTAGCCATGTTGGATTAACCGCTGAAAGTCGTGAATTTATCAACGATTTAAATGCCATTAGTCAAATGGATGACCAGGTAGAAGGGGTTGAGAGTGATGAAATGGATTATCAACAAGTGGTTGAATATGTTCGCTGTGGCGTGATGTTATTGTACACAGAATTAAATCATATACAGCCGGCTTCACAACGGTTAAATTAGCTGAGGATTATGGCGCTGTTGCAAAGCGTAAACTTCTGCATAAATAACTTGCAACTTGACCGGTAATTCAGTAACATTCCCGCACTTTGTGAATGGCCGAGCCTTGGATGACAGTTTCAAGTCAGGCCCCGGTTCGAATAACGTAGAAATAATATGAAAACATACAGTGCAAAAGCAGAACAAATTAACCGCGAATGGTTTTTAGTTGATGCCGAAGGTAAAACCCTGGGCCGAATGGCGACTGAAATCGCTTCCAGACTTCGTGGCAAACACAAGCCTGAATACACCCCTCATGTGGACACGGGTGATTACATTGTGGTCATTAACGCTGAAAAAGTGGCCGTTACTGGCAATAAATTGAATGCCAAAGAGTATCATCACCACACTGGTTATGTGGGTAACTTAAAAACCATCGGTTTAAAAGATATGTTAGCGAAGCATCCTGAGCGGGTGATTGAAACAGCCGTAAAAGGCATGTTGCCCAAGAATTCATTGGGTCGACAAATGTATCGCAAATTAAAAGTCTATGCCGGTCATGAGCATCCTCATGCCGCACAAGAGCCCAAAGTATTAGAGGTATAAACATGGCAACAGAACAATATTACGGAACAGGACGCAGAAAATCTTCATCAGCTCGGGTATTTTTAACACCCGGCTCTGGTAAGATTATGATTAACGATAAAGATATCAAAGATTATTTTGGTCGAGAAACAGCTCGTATGCTGGCACGTCAACCATTGGAACGATTAGGTTTGGATGATCAGTTTGACGTACGATGCACGGTTACCGGTGGTGGTATTACCGGACAAGCCGGGGCCATCCGCCTGGGTCTGTCTCGTGCCATTCTGGAATCCGATGAATCTTTGAAGAGTGCTCTGAAAGAGTATAACTTCTTAACGCGAGATGCCAGAAAAGTGGAAAGAAAGAAAGTGGGTTTACGCAAAGCCCGTCGCTCGGTACAATTCTCCAAGCGTTAATATTCTTTTCCAAAAAATTCTATCAAAACCGGCCTCATTGGCCGGTTTTTTTGTGGTTATAAATAAGTAATAACATGTTTGATTTAAATAAGAATAACCTCAACTTAATCACCTGACTTAGCTGAAATCATGATCATCATAATGATAAATAAATCATAAATAAATCATAAAAACAGAGCTGTAAAAGGAATTTATGCTTAAAAATAAGCCACTTGAAGCAAAAAACTACTGTAATTTCTGATAAAATGACATTATTTTGTTATACCCGAGAATCATGCCCTTAATCACCCGTTCCGAGAAGAAAAAAGACTTTACTGGTATCGACATGGTGGCTTATGCGCTGGTTTTTATCTGTTTTAACGGGTTTTTAGGGTGGTTGTTTTTTCAAACTTTGCCTTTAAAAAATAAATTTGATTTTTGGCTGATTGGCTTATATGGATTGTTGTCACTGGCTTCTTACTATTATTTTATTCTCAACGATATTCTGGCTTCTCATTTAAAAGGTCGCTCCATGGCTTTGGGTTTTTTATTTGCTCATGGCGCGTTTACTTTTATTGGTTTTGCTCAAGTATTTCTGATACCTGTCAGCATGGTTTGGTACATCAGCGGTGGTTTATTGGTGGCTGCTTATGTTTTTGGTGCCTATGGTACCAACCGTTTTTCTCGCTATAACAGTGAAACCCGTGAACGTATGCGTTTAAGCAGTGAAACCGATGAATTAACCGGTTTGTTTAATCGCCGCCATTATTCGCGCTACAGCCAACGTCTGATAGATAACTTACAAAGTAAATCAAAGCCCTTGTCTGTGATTATGTTTGATCTGGATGACTTTAAGCAGATTAATGATGATTTAGGTCATGCTGCCGGTGATGTGGTTTTGATAGAAATAAGTCGCATTATGTTAAAAAACTTAAGAAAATCAGATTATGCTTACCGTTGGGGTGGGGAAGAATTTTTGGTTTTGTTGCCCCAGGCTGATACCCATGATGGTAAACAAGTCGCGGATAAAATCATTCAGCAAGTGGCCAATAAAAGTATATTCTATCATGATCACGAAATTAACATCACCATCAGCGCCGGTTTGACGGAGTACGCTCTGCAAGACAGTAATTTGCAACAGACCATTAAACGAGCAGATCGGGCCCTTTATCAAGCCAAACAACAAGGTAAGAATAAGGCTGTTGTCGCCCGGTCAAAGGTCGGTGAATTTACTTCCGAAAAGAACAATCCATAACAACAAATTACAACAGTTGACAAGACGCCGACACCCTTTTAATGGTGCCGACGCAGGACTGTATTTTTAATCATAAAAACTGGCTTGCTTTTCAGCCTTTTCGGTTAATAACTGAGCCGGTTCAAAGCGACTGCCGTGTTGTTTACTAAGACGATTTAGCACGTCATTAATTTCTTTGGCACCTCGGTCATCTATATACCGAAAAGGGCCACCGGTAAAGGGTGGGAAGCCCAGACCCAAAATTGCGGCCAAATCACCGTCTGCCGGGCTGTCTAATATACCTTCCTGCAAGCAATGAACACACTCATTTACAAACACCAGGCCGATACGATTCTGAATGCTGGTTTTGTCTAATGTTTTACGCTCTTCTCCACCAAAATAGTCATAAATACTTGTGTTGACTGACTTTTTACCTTTTTTAGGGTAGGTATAAAAACCTTTGCCTGATTTACGCCCATACAGTTTGGCGTCAGCCAGTTTTTGGACGGTGTCATCCTGTTCAATACCGCGTTCGATGAATAAGTCACCCAAGGCCCCACGGGCAATATGGGCACCCACATCGATGCCGACTTCATCCATTAGCGCCAAAGGACCGACCGGAAACCCCCAATCTTTCATGGCATTATCCACATCTTCAATTTTAGCGCCATCATGTAAGACTTTGATGGCTTCATGGGTCATCGCTGATAACACCCGTGTGGTATAAAACCCCGGGCCATCTTTGACAACCACCACAGTTTTGCCCTGGTTAACACCCACATTGATGGCCATTTGGCGGGCTTTTTTTGATGTTTTGTCGGTGACAATAACTTCTAATAAAGGCATTTTCGGTACCGGCGAAAAGTAGTGCATGCCTACCACATTACCCGGGTTGCCTGAATTTTGGGTGATATCTGCCAACGGCAAGGAAGATGTGTTGGTGGCAAACACCGTGCTTTTTTTACAGCGTTTTTCGACGTCAGCCAGAATTTTTTGTTTCAGACCGAGATCTTCAAATACCGCCTCGATAATTAAATCTGCTTCACAAATATGGTCATCATCTGTGGTGGTTTCGATGCCGGCCATTAATTGATCCCGTTCCACAGCCGTCATGGCTTTTTTTCGGACCAGTTTAGTGAAATCATCCCAAATGGTTTTTAGAGCTGAAGCAATGCCTTCAGGATTGATATCCTTTAGAATGACATGGTATCCGTTTTTAATGGATACTTCGGTAATTCCGGCACCCATAAATCCGGCACCAATCATGGTGATGGCATCGGTGTTTTCGGATTTGTTGTTGTTTTTAAGTTTCTTATTGTCTTGAATGGCCAGAAACAAACGAATCAGATTTTTGGATACCGGTGATGCGTGCAGCTCGCCAAAAGCCATGGCTTCAGCTTCCAGTCCGGCCTGGAGACCGTCTTCTAAACCAATTTCTACACAGTCAAGAATTTTTAATGGAGCCGGGTAGTTGCCACGGGTTTTTTTCATGACTGTTTCACGGGCTTTCTTGAGAACATAGTTCCGACCCATTGAAGTCGACAGGGCTTTATCCACTAAGGATTGTTTTTTAGCGCGTTTTTTAATCGGACTCTGGGCTTGTTTTAAGGCGGCTTGATACAAACCCTCATTATGGATGAGTTCATCCACCAGCCCATTCTTTTTGGCGCTGTAAGGATAAATATTCTTACCGGTTAGCAAAGCATCGAGGCCATATCTTAAAGAAGTAAGTTTAATGATACGTTGGGTGCCACCGCCACCGGGCAATAAGCCCAGTTTCATTTCCGGTAATCCAAACACGGTTTTATCATCAGTTGTGGCTATGCGATAATGACAGGCCATGGCTACTTCTAATCCGCCACCGAGACAAGCGCCGTTAATGGCAGCAATCACCGGTTTCTTCAATTTGTTGAGACGGGTCAGAATTTGATTGCCTTCACGAGAAAGCTTCTCCGCTTCCTCGGAGCTTTCCATTCGTTGAAAATCTTTAATATCCGCACCGGCAATAAAGCAGTTCGGTTTTTTGGAGATTAAGACAGCGGCTTTAATATCATCATTTTGCTCAATACTGTCTAATAAACTGCGAAAATCATCAAGCATGGCCACTGACAGGGTGTTGACTTCAGAACCCGGTTGATCCATCCAGATGGTGGCGATGTTGTTGTTAATGTCTAATTCAAAATTGGCCATGATGTTATCCTATTTTTTTGAGTAAAATTGAAGAACCCAATCCACCGGCAGCGCAAGCGCTAATCAGTGCGTATTGGCCTTTTGATTGGAGCAAACGGCGTTTGGCAGCCGTTAACAATCGACTGCCGGTGGCGCCAAAAGGATGACCCAATGATAAAGAACCGCCTTGCGTGTTGATTTTATCCATGGGGATTTCACCCACCGGTTTATCCCTGCCTAACTGATTTTTGCAAAAATCCTTATCCTGCAAGGCAGCTAAATTAGCCAGGACCTGACCGGCAAAGGCCTCGTGTATTTCAAACACGTCGATGTCATCAAGTGTTAATTTTGCTTCATCAAGTAAACGGCTGATGGTATAGGCAGGACCCAACAACAGTTCGCCTTTAGGTGTCTGGCCTGAATAGACAAAGCCTTCAATAACCACTTGAGGTTTTAATTTTCTCTTTTTGGCTTCTGCCAGGTTCATCAGCAGACTGACCGAAGCGCCGTCGGTTATGGGTGAGGCATTACCGGCCGTGACGGTTCCGTGGGGTTTGACAAACACCGGTTTTAAGGAAGCCAGTTTTTCCATGGAGCTGTCAGCATAAAACGTATTGTCTTGTTGAACAACCTCAAATTCAGGTGGAATGGCGATGTATTCAACCTCATGTTTGAACTGACCTTCCTCCCAGGCTTTAGCGGCCAATTGGTGCGATCGCAGCGCGAAAGCGTCTTGCTGTTCACGACTGATGTTGAACTTTGCAGCTAACTGATCGGCATCCTGACCCATGGTCAGGCCGGTTGAAAATTCTGCGATGGCCGGTGTCACAGGTACCAATGATTTAAATTTAAATTGTTTAAAGACCTGCCAATAGTCTTTGAATCCTTTGGCCTTTTGGGCTTTCATAAGGGTTTTTTTCAGGTCGTGACTGATACGAACCGGCGCATCAGACATCGATTCAACGCCTCCGGCCAGGCCGATGTTGATGGCGCCGGATTGAATGTCCTGGGCGGTGTTGGTAATGGCGCGGTTGCCGGAAATACAAGCCATGGTCACTGTATAAGCCGGTGTTTTCACATCGATACCCGCGCCAATCATGGATTCTCTGGCGACATTTGAGGTGGCGGCATTTTGAATAACACTGCCCATAATGACCTGGTCACATTCAGATTGTAAAAAATCATAACGGTGTTTGATTTGATTAAGCGTCATGCGAGCCAAATCATAGGCTTTGAGGTCTTGGGCTTTGCCGCCCGGTGACTTCATGAATGGGGTGCGAACACCATCAATGACAGCCACTTGTGAGTCTTTGAAGATCATTTTTATCCGGTTTTATATTGAATCCTTAATATTGTCACCATACGCATGCGTATTGTCAAGTTTTAGGCACAGCTATTCACCATTCCTGTTCTTTTGCCAAACGAAATTAACAATAGCTGAATAAAAGAGAAATAATCTGCATTTAGGGCAGGAAATACTTAACCTGAGGCTTGTTTTGGTGTAGAATGCGCGCACTTTGGGACAGGCAAAATTGATTGATTAGGGGCTTTTGCTCAACTCACCATTGTTTAAATGGGTTGAGCAAAGGCTACTTTTCGTTAAGCGTCGCCAAATATTATTTTTAACAAGATACAAGAAGGCAATCATGACAACAGATTTAAGTAAATACAGAAACATTGGTATTTTCGCTCATGTCGATGCGGGAAAAACCACAACCACCGAGCGAATCCTTAAATTAACAGGAAAAATTCATAAATTAGGCGAAGTGCACGATGGTGCCTCAACCATGGATTTCATGGATCAAGAATCAGAGCGTGGTATCACCATTCAATCTGCTGCGACCACCTGTTTCTGGAAAGACCACCGCCTCAATATCATCGATACTCCGGGCCACGTTGACTTCACTGTTGAAGTTTACCGTTCTCTTAAAGTATTAGATGGTGGAGTGGGTGTGTTTTGTGGATCCGGTGGTGTTGAGCCACAATCAGAAACCAACTGGCGTTATGCCAACGAGTCAGGTGTTGCTCGATTGATCTTTGTTAATAAATTAGATCGAATAGGTGCTGACTTTTACCGTGTGGTTAAACAAGTTGAAGATGTATTGGGTGCCAATCCCTTGGTGATGACTTTACCGATTGGTATTGAAGATGATTTTGTTGGTGTGGTTGATGTATTGACCAAAAAAGCCTACGTTTGGGATGACACCGGTCTGCCAGAAAATTTTGAAGTTAAAGATGTACCGGCTGACATGGTTGATGATGTTGAAAAATACCATGAGCAATTAATCGAAACAGCGGTTGAGCAAGACGATGATCTGATGATGGCCTATATGGATGGCGAAGATGTTTCTATGGACGACATTAAGCGTTGTATCCGCAAAGGGACACGTGATTTGGCATTCTTCCCGACTTTCTGTGGTTCAGCCTTTAAAAATAAAGGCATGCAGTTGGTTTTAGACGCCGTAGTTGATTACCTGCCGAGCCCGGTAGAAGTCGATCCACAGGAATTAACCGATCCGGAAACAGGTGAACCAACGGGTGAAAAAGCCATTGTTTCTGTTGACGAACCGTTCCGTGCTTTGGCGTTTAAAATCATGGATGACCGTTTCGGTGCATTAACCTTTGTTCGCGTTTATTCAGGCAAAATCAAGAAAGGCGACACCATCTTGAATTCAGCCACAGGTAAAACAGAACGGATTGGTCGTATGGTTGAAATGCATGCCAATGACCGCAATGAATTGGATTCAGCCCAGGCCGGTGATATTTTGGCCATTGTTGGCATGAAGAACGTGCAAACCGGTCACACATTATGTGATAAAGACCACGAGTGTACATTGGAGCCGATGATTTTCCCTGATCCGGTCATTTCGATTGCGGTGGCACCTAAGGACAAAGGTGGTTCAGAGAAAATGAGTAATGCCTTGGGTAAAATGGTTGCAGAAGATCCTTCTTTCCAGGTTGAAACTGATGAAGATTCAGGCGAGACTATTTTGAAAGGTATGGGTGAGTTGCACCTGGACATTAAAGTCGATATCCTGATGCGTACTTTTGGTGTTGAGCTTGAAGTCGGTCAGCCACAAGTGGCCTACCGTGAAGCCATTACCGCGCCCATTACCGATTCTTATACCCATAAGAAACAATCCGGTGGTTCAGGTCAGTTTGGTAAAATTGATTACACCATTGAGCCGGGCGAAACCGGTTCAGGTTATGAGTTTGAATCGACTGTAACCGGTGGTAACGTACCGAAAGAGTACTGGTCTGCCATTGAAAAAGGATTCCACATGATGATGGAAGAAGGCCCACTGGCCGGCTATCCATTACAGGATTTGAAATTTACTTTACAAGATGGTCAATACCATGCCGTTGACTCGTCAACCATGGCTTTTGAAGCCGCCGCAAAAGGCGCTTACAGACAGTCTGTGAAAAAATGTTCGCCGCAAATCATGGAGCCTATCATGAAAGTGGATGTGTTTACGCCGGACGATCATGTGGGTGATGTGATTGGTGATTTGAATCGCCGTCGCGGCATGATTAAATCCCAGGATCCAACTGCCACAGCGGTCAGAATTAAAGCCGAAGTGCCTTTGTCTGAGATGTTTGGTTACATTGGTTCATTGCGGACTATGACCTCCGGACGCGGTCAGTTCTCTATGGAGTTCTCACACTACAGTGCGTGTCCTAAGAACATTTCCGATGAAGTGATTGAAGCGGCCAAAGCACGCCGTGAAGCCAGTTAATCTTAGCAGGCAATAAAATAAGAAGGGTGGCTATTTAAGCTGCCCTTTTTTGTGCCTCGGGTTAAAATGTACTTTATGAATAACATTGACTTCAAACAAAAACTCAATATTCAGAGACCCTACGGTGAGAATAATTCCAATCAACAATGGTCTGCCATCGAATACGCCTTAGAAAGTGATCGTGGCCGTATTATCAATGCGCCGTCATTAAGGCGCTTACAACAAAAAACACAGGTTTTTCCCTTAGAGCGAAATGCTGAAGTGCGCTCGCGACTGACTCATTCATTAGAAGTCCAACAAAATGGTCGTTACCTGGTGCAAACTGTTTATAAAAAGCTGAGTGATAAAGCCACTGAATATGGTCTGGACGGTGGCCAACAAGCAATCACATCTTTGGTGGAAATGGCTTGTTTGATGCATGACATGGGTAACCCGCCTTTTGGACATTTTGGCGAACAGGTTATTTCTGACTGGTTCACCCAATTCCTGTCGGACTGTCACCATTGGCCGGTCGACACGGAAAATTCAAATGAATCACTTAAACAAGCCATGCAGCGTGATTTAAGCCACTTTGAAGGTAATGCCCAGGCCATTCGCTTAACGGCACGCTTAGAGCGCATGAACCTCACCTATGCACAAACCGCTGCCATATTAAAGTACAGTCGCAGCAATGCAGAATCACCCGATTGTGAACTTGATTATCTGCATAAAAAAGCCGGATTCTACTTGTCAGAGCAGGCCTTTGTTTCAGATATGTGGCAGGCTGTTTCTGTGCAGCCGGGGCATCGTTTTCCGTTTACTTACCTGATGGAAGCTGCCGATGACATTGCTTATTGTCTGGCGGATATTGAAGATGCCGTTGAAAAGGACATTATGCCACTCAGCTATCTCATAGAATTAATCGTTACCGCTTATCAAGAACTTGGTGGAGACGCCAGCAAGCCATTTCTGGGTCAACAGCCGAATCATCTGATGAGTTTGCAAGCGGTCTTAGACAAAGCCTACCATGACAGCCAACAGGTGAGCATTAATAGCAACCAGTCTTTTTTCATCAAGATTCGGGTGCCCATTATTCATTATTTAGTCAACCATGCTGCCAATCAATTTGTGGCTCATATAGAAGACATTTACCACGGCTGTTATAACCAGGCACTGCTGGAAGACGGCAGCCAAGCCCACAAGTTATTAAAAGCTTTTAAACAAGTGGGTTACGATCATGTTTATTGTCACAATGAAGTGCAAAAGCTGGAATTGCAAGGTCAACAAATAATTTCAGGCATCTTAGCGCATAATACAGCCTTGTTATCCTTATCTTATGATGATTTTCAGGCGTTGCTTAGACCCGGTAAACTCTCCGGTCACCGCTTACTCATTAACCGCATGGACCCCAATCACCTGAAAGCTTACCAACTGGCCACCAAAGATGTTAAGTCAGATTCTAAACTCTGGGATTTCTATTACCGCTGCCGATTACTGCAAGACCACATCAGCGCCATGACAGACCACAGTGCTTATGACGAGTATCGCCTGTTGAGTGTTAGTGATTAATCCATAAAAAAACCCCGCCTAAGCGAGGTTTTTCTCAATTATTAACAGATGATTAAGGAGGTGTTACGCCTTCAAAACCGTCTTCAAAAATAAGATCTGGTAACTGAATCGATTCAGGCAATAAACAATACTTGGTTAGTGTGCCGGTGATTCCGCCAGATACATCACTGGTCGTTAATCGCCATTCGCCATTAAGGTATTCACCATTGAAGGCTGATAAGGCCTCATCAGGCTTCAGATTACCGCCGATGCCGGGCGGATTGGCTGCGCAATAATCCTCTACATCAATGGTGCTGGTATCATCGAACAATACCTCAACATCATCAACACTACAACCATAAGTTGAATTAGGTACTCCGGGCTGGTCCATTAAAGTAATTGTGGTACCGGTGTTTACGTGACTGAGTGTAAACACAAGGTCACCCGGCCAGCCATGATCTGATTCAACAGAAACCTGCATTCCGGTAATAACTTCATTAGAAACCAGATTCAGACTGGTATTTACGCTGACACCATTGTCATCAGGTATGGTTTCTGATCCGGTCCAACACACCATATTTAATGTAGTAAAGCTAAAGGTTGTAGAAACCGGTGATTGACCACAGGTATTTTCTGCCGTCACACGCCAATAGTAATCACTGTCAGGGTTTAAAACCAATGACGTCGTGTAATTATTGTCGTCAACAGAAACAGATTCAATCACATTGCTGAAGCCCGAATCATCTGCCAACTCAAATAAATAAGACTGTACACCGCTAACAGCATTCCAGCTAAAAGTGGGCATATTACCATCAATACCAGTTGCACCGTTGATTGGAGACTGTAACGCAGGTGTATTGGGTGCTTGATCAAAGATATCTAAATTTAAATTAAGAAACCTTTGGTCAGAGCCATCATTGCCGACGGTATTAATCACATAATTACCCGGGGTAGTATTGGCTATGTTGCCTATGGTTAAAGTTGTTGAACCAGGCGCTGAAACCGGATTGGCTGATAGAGCAACGCTGCTGCCGGCAGGTTGGCCGGTAGTGCTCAGGGTTACTAACCCGGTATAGCCTAATATTGAATTAACATCAATTGGATAAACCGCGTCATCAGGTGAACAAACAGCCACTGAATCAGTTGTGGTTGATAATGTGAAAGTCGGGTCTTGAACACAGTTATAGCAAACCAAAGCAAAATCCTGGTCAGTGCCATCACCGGTGTTGGGTACCCCGTCACCAGCAATGTTAGTGGCCATGATTTCAATATTTATATCAGTGGCTGTGCCGGGGGCAAAGAACACGGCTTCATAATTGTTGGCAGAATCGGCCGTACCGCCTGTGATTGAATATTGACCACTAAAATTATTACCAAGATAGGTATTACCTCCGGTGGTAACACTTAAATCAAGATTGTTCACTTGCGGAGAAGTGCCCACAGCGCCGGGTTCATCGGTGTAAGTCATTACCACACGAACAGGTTTTGATGGGTCTGAAACTGCACCAACCCATGAATAGTTTTCTCCGGTATTATCGAACACAGTGTTCTGATCAAATAAATATTTATTCGTATTATCAAACATTTCATCCAGATTAGGCATGCCGTAACCCTGGCTGTTACTGGGTAAACTGTCATTGGCTGAGACGCCGGTTAAATAAGTCGGATGAGCCACTAAATAGGCTTTCATCATGGCAGGACTGGGTGATGAAAAGGTACCTAACATGGATACCGGCGGATTTTCCAACCAATAGTAGGCCAACGAAGTGACACCGGCGACAGCGGGTGTTGAGTGTGAAGTTCCTGATGAAGCCGCGATAACTGTTTGTCCGCCAGGACGATACTGGTCGCATACACCTGAGCCATTATACCCGCTGCTGGTTGATGCCGTGCCATGTATGTGTGTCCCGGGAGCAATGACTTCAGGTTTTGTGCGATCTCCCGGTGACGGGCCGCGACTGGAAAAACCTATTACATCCATGGCACTATCAGCGCCGCTTGGACCCACGGCGCAACCATCCGTCCAGTTACCATCTTCGTCCATAGGTCGGTAGTTTTCAGAAGCGCCGACCGTAATCATATTCTTTCCATTACCCGGTGTGCCCACGGTGGCTGCTGAAGGGCCTGAATTACCGGCGGCAAAAATAGTGATTAACTCTTGATTACCGGCCACTGTACCATCAGCATCACGGGTACCCACATCAAAAGCTTGTGAAGAATCATCGTAAGAACCTGCACAACCTGAACAGCCCCACGAGTTACTCATAATCTTGGCGCCATTTTGAGAAACGGATTCAATTAAACCGACATCTGTATTGCCGCAATTACTAAGATCAAACCCGCCCGGATCAAAAATCCGGGTGCCTGCAATGCGAGCATACGGATTAACACCCTGGGTCCTGATATAGCCATTGGGATCAATATAAGGAAAACCCACACGACTTTCAAAACCACCAACAATATTGGTGTTTAAGTGACCATGACCACCGATACCTTCACCATTGGCCTCACTGGTACAGTTACCTACATAGTTCAATCGTGATGGGTTAGCCAGTAAACCGTTTTCATGGAAAGTGGGATCACCGGAGGCAGTCGTGCCATTGCCAATGCCGTCATCTGTAACATCAACAATGGGGTAATCAGCCGGATTGGTTGAAAAGCCCTTGGTTGCTAAAAAACTGTCATAGCCGCTCATCGCCGGTTGAGAATTATCCGGTGTTAAATCACCGGTTAAAATTATATTTTGTACTTCATCATTCAGGCTGCGTTCGAAATATTCGCTGACCCAGAATGAATCACTTAAGTTAAGTAAAACAGGTATATCCTTTACTGCCACAGTAATGCGGGTTGTGTGAAATTCCATCACTTCGCGCCAGGGCGAATTAACGTTTTGGGCGAGTTGACTGATTGTGGCCTTACTGCGACTATTTTCAGGGCTATTGGCCAGTTGCACCACCACATTAATGGTTTGATCGCTGCGGCTGTCACCACGCTCCCTGATAGCCTGATCGATGGTATTGCCTTTTTTGAATTGCGCTGTAAAGGGTTCATTAAACTGAATAAATGAAGACCTGCTTTGCAAAGAATCAAGGGCTTGAGTGGCCGCTGCGTCGGCCCAAACCACATAACCATTATTGGCCACATAATGAATGAGCTGTATCCCTTGTTGCTCCAGGGAGTTTAACCACTGTTGTTTAACCGGACCGCTGAACTGTATGACACGTAAGCCAGCCCCTTCCTCGTTTAGCAGGGCATTGGCGTCAAAATCGTATTGACTTTGAATACGTTGGGTATCAAAAGTAAAGGCATCAAACATTAATTGATTGCTGTCAGAAACAATCGAAACACCTGCGTTTTTTTCAGCCAGTTTTTTGGCCGCAGCCACAGGCATGCGATATATCTTGAATTGACCGTAATCTTCAATTAAATGAGATTGTGATAGTTGTTTGTCGGTGTTGCTTCCTTTTACCATCACATTGACATCTTCGGCGTAAACAGTCGTACTTGCCATACAGGCAAACATCGCCAGGTAAAGTGGTTTTTTAGTCATTTATTATTCCTCTTTTATTTTGGTCCCTAACTATTTTAAAAGCATTGCTTTAAAAATGAAATAACAACTTAATATATTACATTGAATCAGGCTTGACAATGATAGACCAGAATCCAAGTCATGCTTGAAACCAACTTTACGTTCTTAGAAAACCTGCGTGACCGGCTTAGCCAAATTAAATTGAAGATCTCATCAGCACCCAGTGCATAGCGAACTGATTAACATAGCCAATTTAATGGGATTATTGATTTTGGGTTTTAGAAGTTTGCTACAAGCGGTGGATGTCCTTGATTACTGATTAAGGAATAGAATCGATGCCAATCCCAGAAAATAAACATGGACATGTATCAACTTAGGTAATAAACGCAATAACTTTGACGGTTATTTAGACGCTGGGAGTCTAAAAAATTGATTAATTATTCAGAGTTCTGGTGAAAATTAGAAGGCAAAACTGTTTTTGATTGCATTTTGTGGTTTGGGCTAGTTTTTAACCGAGCGGCATGGCTTGACAGAAGTGAAGTATTGATAAATATCTGTTGAAAGCAGGCTATTCCAGAGCGGGTTTTAATCGAATACCAACAGAATAACCCGGAACAGGCATCTCATTAGATATTTGTTTTGGATTGAGTGAATATATAAAACCCTTTGCTCGATTTGGTTCACAACATTTGCTGTGCCTTGCATTTTATTCGAACAGGATCTAGCAAAGGGATTGTCTGAAAATAATAAAATTCAGTGCCGCTAAACAATTTTCAATAGACCAAAATCATGATTTCTCCATTGTTGAATGCACCGGACAATGTGCGTTGGCAGATGAACTGATTGTTGGCAAATACTGTGTGGCAATTGGCATTATGATTGCCGCTTGATGATATCGCAGTGATTTGCCAATACCTCTCGTTGATGTCGCTGGGAAAGTTCACCGCGCAGCTACCAGTCGTACCTAAATCAGTTACAGTAATGTTGCCATTATTAACACCGTTATGAAATCTGGTCACGGTTGAGCCTGAGTTCAGGCAATTGATTCGAGCCATATATTTCAACATGCCATTAGAAGCTGAATTTTGCTGAATATCACCATGAACATAGAGGCCTTCTGTTGGTGGGGTGGTGTCTCTGCCTATGGCGACTCCTCCATTGTTTTGTACTTTAAACTTTGTTTGGCTATCAATTTTCACCGCCATGGCTTCTGTTTGATTAGAGGCGGAGTTCACTTGGAATTTAGCTGTTGGGATGGGCGTACCTACACCGACCTTGTTTATATTTGAAACAAACAAAGCATTAGCACCAACCTGTAACCGACCGGTGGGTTCTGTGTTGCCAATTCCTACACTGCCATTATTGCCGACAGTCAGTTTAGGGAGGGCATTGATGGTTAAATGCACTTTACCGGCTTGATTAAATCCAGATGTACCCATTTCAAAATCATCTGATGTTGTACCCACAACTGTTCCATTTTGAACTGATCCCACATAACCTTTTGCCACGCCACTTTCGATATATTCATTATAAATTCCATCACCTCCAATAAACTGTGAGTTTATGCCATTAAAATCAGATTTAACGGTGAATTTAACATTGAAATTAGGCACGGGCTCTCCTAAGGAAACCTGGCTGGGAGAAACACCTTCAACTGTCGATAAAACAGTGCCCTGTTGTTGCCATGTATTGCTTTGTGGAGACCACTGGTTACCGTCAAATACCAAAATATCATCGACGTTTGAACCATTGATTGAAAGACTATTGGCAACCCCGGCCTGGAATGAAGTGGTGGCAAAATTGGCATTCTCAGAAAAATAAGATTTACCGGCATAAGGTGCGTAATTGATTTTCTGTCGATCAGATAATAACTCAAACGCGCTGAGTGGATCAGACGACTTTTTAATTTCTATGCTCATCCACATTTCATCATTATTCAATAATTCATTTTCACCAAAATCCAAATCAGGGATGTTAAACAATCCGTTGTCAACTTGAATGTTATTGACCGAAAATGTAGCAATTAAGTTGCCATTAGTTGATGCATCATAAGCCATGAAAATAAAATCATATTCACCGTTAGCAGGTGAGCCATTATCAAGTAATTCACCTTGATAATTAAAAGCACTGATCAGTGGTTGTGAATAACTTGTACCAAAATTTAACGCACAAACCAAAACGATAATAAATTGTATTTTTTTCATGCTAGTCTCCTAAAATTGATTAAAAAAAATCAAATCTTTGTTTTCTTGCCAAAAACCTGGATTTAAAATAAAGCGGTTGCTGCTCATTTGGCTATCAGCCGCAGATTGGCCTATTGAGGCATTGAGGATTAAGCTTTGACTTGAAAGCGTTTTACCGCCGTTGTTGATGGTGTGTTTGCGAACCTCAAAAGCTGCCATGGCTGTTGAACTGAATAGAATCACAAGAACCAATAGAATCGCCTTGTTTGACGATATTAGGTGGAAATTACTCATGATGACCTCTGATTTTATTTGAATTCATTGAGTACAACGTCTCGCAACGAATTTGTTTTCAATGTTTCAGAGTTTTTTTATAGTCACGAGTAAAAATAGGGTAACCAACGCAATGGCTAGCCATTTGAAAACAGACAATGAATCATGTTGAAACTCAACTGGCTTCATGGTGACTACTGTGCTGCTGTCTCCCAACATCACAAAAGCAGTCCAATCGTGAGCTGACCAGCCAGCATTTCTAGCCTTGAGCTTGGTTTCTCTGAGCGCAATGGCTGGTATATGCGTCTGGGCAAGGGCCTTATAAAACCATTGCATGAATTGTGCGGTTGATTGATCTTTTACATCCCACAGAGTGCCTATTACAGCTTGAACCCCTGAATGCACAAAAGCATCGGCCAAACCCAATTGGTTTCCATATCTGCCTTTTAAGCCACCTTTTGCAGAGGAACAACTGGCAAGAACGATTAATGACAATTGTGACTTATTTTGCATGACTTCACGGGCTTGCAATAAACCATCTGTATTTTCGTCAGCATTTAACACCAATGATGAAAAAGCCGGCGCAACAGGGTTATCAAATCCATGGCTTGAAAAGTGTAATATGCCGGTTTCATTTCTGATGGTTTGTAGGGCCACAGATTCTGTGGCAGATTCATTAAAATATATTTGACCGGGCATTTTGAAACTTTTTATGAATGAGAGCTCTTGTTGAATACCTTGATAATTTCTGGTGCTGAATTGTAGGTTTCGGTAGGCTGTGCGCCAATAGTTAGGGATATTCGGTAGATTATTATTGGTGCCGATGAATGACAAGTGAGTTTCACTGTTGTTTCGTTCAGGCACTGTTTTGCGGTGTTGAATCATTTGTGCCAAACCCTTGAATGAATTGTGCACCAATTGAAACCGATCAATCAGCATCATGCCTTGTTCGTCTAACAACAATTCAAATGGCAAAAACCTTAAATTATCATCTGGAATAATGTGCAAATGAGAAAAGTCATCCAATCCCCAGTCTCGTATTGGCTCCAACAGAATACTTTGAAGCTTTAATGAGGTGCTTTGCCAGTTGTCACCTTGTTGTTTGATGTGATTAATAAATTTAACGACTTGTTCTTCTATCTGACGATAATTCGTGGAAATTCTTCCCCACCGCATTTCATCATGGCTGATCAAAGCAGCGATCAAGCCATCATCAACCCTGAGAAAAATCACCACAGCTTCCTTTTGTTTGAGTATTTCTTGTAAGTGGCTGAGCTTGATATGTGCAATGGATTTAAAATAACTTCCATCAATCACATCATCTACCACCTCATTTTCAGTCTCAGCAACAGACAAGTCTGGCATATTAAATTTACGACTGTGCTGTATTGTTTGTCTGCTGTGCACGACCCATTGCAACCAGTCGAACAGTTCTTCCGGATTGCGCTCTGCTGTCAATAAAGACGTATTGATTGCCAATGTAAACAAGCCATTGTGAATTTTGTTAATGCTGTTGCGGTTTTTGATTTTATTGATACCCTGACGTAACTTATTCAAAGCCTGAATGGCATCAAAATTCTGCAAATGCCACATGGCTGACAGCTCATCCATAACCCATGAATTATGGTACGTGGAAGAGCTTTTCAGGGTTTCTATTGTTTGACCGGCTTCATCAAGGTGACCTTGTTCAAGCGCTAAATGTGCCTGTAGAACCAGAATAGTATGACGAAATTCATCAGTCCAAGGTTCCGCGCTCAGGTTTAATTCTTCAATCAGTTCTTCTGCCTGATGCCACTTTTGTAAGGTTATCAAAACATTTAATTTCAGCCCGTAGAACCAGGTTTTATCTGACATTTCGCTCATTGCTTGGTGATTGATAAGTGACAATGTATCCAGGCTTAAGTCATAACGTTGGTTTTCATGATACATCGCAGCCAATCGCAAATAAGCGTTATTTAATGCTGGCAAGTCTTGATGAAGATAAGCTAAATTTTGAGCTTCGGCCAACGTCTCAGTTGCCAGTTCCATGGCACCCACATAGGTATATATCGAACCTTTTGAAAACAGTATTGAAAGTTTGATTTTTATGGCTTTTGTATCATCCTCATTGACCAATTTTAGTGATTCTGAGGCCAGCTCATGCCATTTAAGGGCTTGACCATATTGGGATTGTTCTGAAAAAGTAATGGCTATGTTTTTCATCTGCTCAGCTTGACTGATGATGATATTCATTGATTGAGCCAATTTCAGAGCTTGCAGGTAATGCTTTTGTGCCAATTCAAATTCTAAACGATAAAAAGCAATATCACCCTGCAGTGAAATAAGTTTGATTTGGTCTCTATCATTTAATGTGTGCTCAGATTGAAAAGTCAAAATTTCATCTGTTGCTGCTTCAAGCTGACCTTGATCAACCATCTGTTCCAACCACTGCAAATCAACCCCGACTTGGTTGCTGGATAATATAAAAACCCAGGTCAAAACTTTTAACATCTTGTCAATCTATACTGAATTTGTAGCTGTGGGTCAACTCACCATCATGATTATAAACTTGCCATGAGTACTGACCGGTTAGCAACTGTGACCTTATCTCTGGTGGTAGATAGATTCGTGGTGTAGATATTTCATGCGTTTCCCAGATGACCTTTTGATTACTGAGCAATTTAATTTTGAATTTATTGTCCATGGGTGGTGCCACCAAATAAGTCGGAGATTCGGGTAAAATTTTGGCATTTTGCGGATAGATTGAAAACTCGGTCGGACTGCGAAACATGTCTTCATTTTCGTTACTATTTAAGTTCACGTTGGTCAGCCAGTAAATCATCAGGATGCCTGCGAGTGATGCAGCAATCGCGATGGGTTTGCGCAAAAACAGTAAAGTCGAATTTTTACCATTTCCATGTGCTCTTTTCAATTTTAAATAGTGATTCATCACCACCTGATCATTGGCCATCATTTGAATCACCCTTTGATGTTCTTCAGGGGGTAATGTTTTGTTTTCAATTTGCTCATAATATTCTTGATCAAACCAACTTAAATCATCATGACTCCAATTTGCTGGTTCACTTTGTAATATGTCTTTGAGTTGTTTTTCATCAAATTTCATAATTCACTCCCCTGGCATTCAAAATATTCAATACGTCAGCTTTTCCTCGGTAGATCTCGTTTCTGACATTGGCAATTTTCATGTCAGACAATTCAGCAATTTCTTTTATTTTCATGCCACGAAGATAAAGCATTAACGTTGATTGACGAATTTCACTCAATTGCGCAATGGCTTGATAAACATGCTCAATCATTGATTGTTGGTGTGCCATTTGTTCAGGTGATTTCTGTCTGTTAACTTGAGGGTCTAAAGACACATTTTCATTGTATTCATCCTCATGGCCTTGATGGTTTTTGTACTTTCGAATGTAATCAATAATCACACTCATCACCGTTTGTTTCATGTACCCGTAGTTTTCCACAAACTCACCACTTTTTTTATCAGCTCTCAATAATTTCATAGTTACATCTTGAATCACATCGTCTTCACTGCTTCTTAGGTAGGCAGGCATTTTTGCCGAAACATATTTTGTGAGCCACTGATGACGTTGTTTTACTTTTGATTTCTGTATAGGTTCAATCATGCAGTAGCCAGTTCTTTTGTTATATGGTTTTGAACATATTGATATTCATTATTGGCAGGTGTCGTAGATGCCAACAGCAAACACCATCGACTGTAGCATCTGCGCGGTGCCTTTCCACCAGCCAGCTTGATTAAAATGCTGAACGCCATCCCACAGGCCATTGCTACCAGGCGCACCGGTAAATCCGACTGTATCAAACAACCGCTGCATGATGCCACAAAAATTAGCACCATAATAAAAATCAGTGGTGTCGAGTTCTTTGCCCATATACAGCAAGGCTGCGGTGTGTGGTTTGTTGTATGCCCACATGTCAAGGTTACCATCTGAGTCGGTGGTTGCAGAACAGGTCTGATGTTGAGTGCCACTGACATCCAGTTGGCATAACAACCTGGTCCACCAACCAGAAAATGGGTCAATATCAACACCATTGATGCGGTCTATGCCAAATTGTAAATGTACCAATGGATGTATCATCAACATGCTTTTTATCGAGTTATTACTGGTGTCTCCGTAATTAAGCAAGTAACGGTGGTAAAAAGGGTATATTAAACTGTTCACCATAAATTGTTGCGGTGCGAGGCAAGTGGTTGGGGTTGAAGCACTCGGTATATCCGAATTGTTCATGCCGTTGACCAATCCTGGATAGCCTTGACACATCATATTGGGTTTATGATTATCCCTGCTGATTTCTTCCACCAGCTGAATCAGATTTTGATGGCACTGCGCGCCAATACTGCCAGGTACAAATTCAGCACAATTAGCCAGCATTTCAAAATGCTGCATTACTTGTCGGGTATTATTCAACACATTGACCGCATCTTCTCTTAAGTTTTCAGGAATACTGACATCGTAACGATTATTCATGGTTATGCCAGCCATCATAAAACGATCTCGCATTAAACTGTTGGGCCGGGTTACATAGGCCAAATCCAATGACATGTCGTAAGTATAATCATCAGAGCCAAAATTTGATCGATGCCACTGACCACCGCCACTACCACTGATTGTACAATCACTGACCTCAAAGATACCACTACCAGGTGGGTTCTCTACTTGTTCACAACCGGGTCCACCGGATTGAACCGCCACACCAGCCCGATTACCAAACACATGCTTGCCAACATTTAAATAAGCACTGTGAACCATGTTTCTATACACCGGTATTGCCAGTTCCCAAGCCCACTTAGGATTTCCTGAACGTTGAAACTCCAGTATCTCAAGGCCAGCCGGATCCCAATAATTCATACCGGCGAAACTGTTATTGGGCCTGTCAGCATCAACCCCAAAAGGATCATTACCTCCTGTATCCGGCCAATATTGAGAACCAAAGTTTTTATTGCGCAGCCATTGCCCTGGCGAGTTAGGATCTTCTGAAACCGTTTGTTCATGCAATAAATTCATCCATGCCAAATAATTGCTTTTTAACAAGGAACTGTTTTGATTGCCTAAAGATGGCATCACTTGGGCTGCATTGATGTCGCGTAGGTCAGCTTTTATCAACAAGCCTCTTTCTTGTGCCAATTGCACCCGTTGTTTCAATTCACTCACTTCTATATTGATGATGTCATTGAATAATTGTTGTGGTAAAAACGAATATCTCATAGCATTCCAAATGCCTTTACCTTCACCAACAGTGATGGGTTCGGAAATCAACAGCGCCCTTAAATCATTGTTCACAACTTCCAGCGCTTGTGGCTCTCTGAATCGCATGAATGGCATTTGTAATGCGGTAACAAAGCTGTCATTCAAGTCGACTGAAGCAATCGTTGAGCTTTGATAATAATTCCTACTGTCCACCGGATGACCGTATACATAAGCACCCGCCATTCGTTGCCAGTTTTCACCTCGCCCCAGATGTTGCTGAATTCGTGAGCTATCGGTGGTTGGTATAGTCAATAATCCTTGTTCATCCATGGCCAATAGGTGGGTGGCCTGATTTTGTGATAAGGTCAAATTCCAACTGACATGATTGATATCAGCCACATCATCCACCCAAGGTCCGCTAGATGCATCGGAACATTCGTTTCTAAACTCAAAATCCAGGTCGAAATGTCGCATGCCACGATAAAAAGTCACTACGATAGAAAAGCCATATTTTTCAAAAGGAGCAGTGGTATTGGTTTGGCACAAACTACTGCCATCATCAGCAACAAAATGACCATTGAATTGGTACTTAGCCATCACTGAATTGGCTTCAATCAACTGAAAACCATCGGTAGAATCCAGCACCACATCGCCTTGATTAACTTGAGCAACAGTTTCAAATGCGTCTTCGAAAATCCGATCAAATGCATTGTGGTCATAACTGCCACCACCAATCTTGACGGTTTGACCCTGGTTGGCATAAACCAACATGGGTCCATCGCCAACTACTGCTGAATGAACGGAAATCAGGTTATTATTAAAAACACCGTCATCATCTATTTCAATTTGTTCAAATATGGCGGGGTTAGTTTCGTTTATGGTGAATCGAGCAACCGGTGAATTAACAACAAGCTCTGAGCCATTTTGATTGAATGTCAGGGCATAAGTATCAGAAACATTGGGTGCCACATCATATAAGCGCAATGCATATTGATTGACTGAATTGGCCAACACTTTGGCCGGTATGGCCACCTGTAGCCATCTGACTGCTCCATTGCTGTTATTCAGTGGTTGCCCCCATCGGCTTATGGTTTTGAATGAACTGGCAACCAACTGGTTTCCTGGACCAATTACCGCCAATTGTTCAAACTGACTGTCGAGTAAGTTCAAACCTTGTCTAATCGGTACTGAAGCATAGGCAATTTCATAGCGATCAATGGTGGCATCATTGTTCACCTCAAAACACAACACATGAGTAAAGTTTCCAGCGGGTGCGCTGCCTAGATTTCCTTCTCGTTCAGATGAGAGCGGCTCACCAGAAGCACAATTTGAATCGGATTGTGCCCACACTGTATGACACATAAACAAACCACATAAAATTAGATACTTTTTCATCATTCCTCCTTTAAAGCTCAAAGCCATGAGCAAAAATCAAATCATTAGAAACATATTCAAATGCACCCATATCTGGACTTTGATCTCTTGGTGCATTGATAGCCAAAGGACTGCTGAGGGTTAGGTGGCCCGTATCTACCATAGGGGATAAAGCACTTGCCGCTGTAAAATCAAAACCATTGATGTCATTAAACTCAGGATCAATTGTTAAAGAATTCCCATCAAAGCCACTGTTATTCTGCCAAGCGCTTAAATCACCAAATCCATCTGCCCACTCAGCATTAACTGCATTGGTGAAATAGCATAAGTTGTCATCAATTTCGGTGAATGTATTGAAAGTCAGGTTGGTATTGAGACAATTGAAATTATTTTGATTTCCCGCATAATAGATGACGTTACTCACTATTTGATGATTAATGCCTTCATCTTTGATGGTGATGCCGGTTCCCGTGCTGTTCAAACCAAAATAAATAGTGTTATTCCTGACAATGACATCAGTCGAAATGGCATCTTCTGGGGCCGTGACACGATCTGGTGACATAATCCCACGAGTTTCCATTGCTTGGTCTTGAATGACAACATTGTTCTCAATCAAACAGTTCTGACAAGAACCCACACCTATGGCTAAATTTCCCAAATTTTTTATGATGTTGTTGCGGATGGTCAAATCAGTAAAAACCTCAATGGCAGATGAACCACCATCGACAGCAATACCCCAACAACCAAATCCAGCCATACCAAGATCTTCTTCAATGAAGTTACCTTCAATCAATAAATTATGATGCGTGCCATGAACCACCAATGATGTGCCTTGGCAAACTCCATTTACATCTAAGGCACTGTATTTCAAAGTATTATTACTAACCACCATATCACTGGTGAAACCGCTGACATAAATATTGTGGTCAAATGATGCCCTGTTACCATTATTCAAAAATTCAGTGTTGGTAACCGAACTGTTGACCGACCCGCCTAACCAGCCCTGTTCTCGGTTATTTACAACTTCAGAGTTGGATAAATTAATGTCATCATTGCTTCCATCACAAAGAAGGTCATTCACATCACACGGGTTAGAACCAGCCAAGTGGAATCCAACTTGAAAACTTTCGATTCTCACATCGTTGACATCAACAGCATCAATATCGTTATAGAAGAACATCCCAAAACTGGCACTTCCAGCTGTTCCAATTAAATGTAAACCACTGACCACATAGCCTTCCTCATGATTGGCATCACCACCATCAACAAAGTCCATTCCATTGGCACCATCCAATCGCCTTAAAATCGGTCTTGCCTCATTTCCACTGGCCCAATTTGGCAAGTATGAACCTATGATGCACTTGTTACTCGCATCACAACTACCATTAACCCATCGACTGTTACCCGAATTTATATCCCACGCTCCACCCTGACAGAATAAAACAGCATCACCGGCACTGATGTTTGAAAAAGTTGTTCTTGCCTGTTCATACGATTGTTTGGGACTGTTTATATCCAAACCTGAATTGCCATCATTTCCTGCGGTACATTCGTTGTCTGCTTCAGAGGCACAATCACACACATAATGATTGGCAGATAATACAACTGTTGGGCTGAAAATAAGCAAAACAGCTAATAAACAGATTAGCCTGAAAAAACACATTTTTATGTCCAATTAAATAATGCTAAGTACGAAGCAAAGCAAAAATGTTCTCAAAAATTAAAAAAATAGAGAACATTCTTCTTTCGCTGCGTTAGTTAAATAAAAGCAAATAGGAAAACCCATGTGTTTAAATTTTAATATCAAAACAACAGTCAAAATTTTTCTCACCTCAGTGATGGTGCTTTCAACCACAGCTTGTGTATTTCTTGGAGGCAATGAATCAGCCACTGAATTTGTTGCTGGCAAGTCAGGTTCTTTAGAAGTTGAGGTCATCAGTGAACATGACCGCCCTGGTGAAAGTCCGCAGTTCATTGGTACCGCTTATATTCCCATCAATGCCCTACAAACATTTACAGCTGAAATACTGTTTCCAGCTGACTATATGTTTGATATTAATGGTTTTTTATACGCAGGACCTGCTGGAACCACAATAGGGGAATATGCCATCGATATCAATGATGATGGTTCTCCTGAACTCTCCTTTCCCGTCAAATCAGAATCCATGTTTTTCGCATGGGTAGATTTAAACAACAACAATGTTAAAGAATTCTCAGAGCCTGATATATTTCAAAGTCAGAATATCAACAATGAAAAAACACTGAACATCACCATTCCAGATGGTGGAGATAATGATCCCAGCATTAACCATGGAGATGTCAGCTTTCGTATGAAAATAACTATTTATGCTGGCTTATTAATCAATCCTAACATAGCACAAAATAACATCATTACTGCAATTGTTCAGTCTGTAGATCCGGACACGGGTGGGCCAAACAATGGATCTGGTGACGATCCAACTGAAACTATTTTTGCTCAAGAGTTATTGATTGATTTGATTTTTGAAAATCACTTTTAATAGTCGATTTTTTACAACGTTTATCAGTTACAACAAAAAATAAACGGATATTAACCACTGTGTATGATTCTATCTGTAATTTTGGAAAGTTATAAAGGGCATCATTAAAATTTATTAATGATGCAGCATTCTTATGACAGTGATACTGTTTTCTGACCTTTTGAAAAGACGAAATGTGAATTGAAATAGCTAATTTGTACAATTCATTCTTTTCCAAATCAGCATAAGTGAAGTTCCGGAATAACATGTGGTTTCTGGTCTTCTGTATGGCTTCGTTTTTTGTATTTTCTTGTTTATAGGATTCATGCCTTAGATTCATGGATAAATAATCAATTAAGTATGATCCGGTTGTAACTGGATTTTAAAAGGCCGAGATAAATTAGTGTGAATCCCATAATCTTCCGGTGCTGTGAAACGCCACTGTTTGATGGCGCGTTGTATTTTTACCATCAACGCTTGTGGTATCGGTTTGTCAGTTATCTCACGGATAGACTCGACTTGTCCGTTGGGCTGAATACTGATGTTAATATGAACAGAGGGGTATTTTTTGACCCAAAATGCAGGGGCGGTCACGGCAGCCATTCGCGTTATATTCCATGGGTATTGTTGGTTGATATTATTTTTGGCTGGTTTTGATTGAATCACTGTGATGGTGGAGTGGTTGTTATCTGGTGGGTTGCTTTCAGAAAATGTTGTTTCAATGACGGGTTTTTGTTGCTGATAATTTGGTGACGGCACTGAGATTGATTGCGTTTGATGATTGGGTTTGATTAATGTTCTGTTTAAAGTGAGTTCTTTATCTTCATTGAAGGGCTTAGCGATTTTCAACTCGGGGGCTTTGGAGTCTGTGCGTTCAGGTAGACCTTGAGACCAGCTTGGTCTTTTTAATTCTTTGGCAGATATAGCAAGACTTAACGATAGGCATAGAAAAGAAATGAGTGTTTTTTTCATGAGGTAAACGTATTTAAAAACGCCTGAATTGTAAATTTTAATTGTGACTTGCTTATGAAATTATCATGGGAATTAATAGTATTTAAATCACTGTGCTGTTTGTGAAATGCGCAGTTTTATTGTCTGCGATATCGTGTAGTTCAGAATAAGGGGCTCTTCTCATGAATCAAGTTTCTGAAATAAGCGAATGAAGTCATCATATTAGTGTGGATGTTTTGAAATGAATTTGTGAAATCTTGTTCTGGCTTTTTAACAATTATATCGGTTTTTAGGGTTTTGTCTTTATTGAGGATGAGCGGCTTGATTTCATGAGTGTGAAGAAAAGCAAGCATCAAGCTAAACGCATTCCATTTTTAGCTCAATAAGATGTGTTCTTGGGGTCGCATTCACTTTTGTTCACTACAAAAGTGAATGCGACCACAGTCTGCGGCATTCAGCTAAGGCTTCTTTATCTTCGATAAAACCACCATACCTTTTGTCGACAGCAAGGCATTAATGCCAGGTGTTTTCCAAGTGACAAAAGAATCTGGGATACGCTGTACTGGCGTAAAATCTGCATGTTTGTAATGTTTTATTAATAAATCAAGACCATGATTTGACCATTCTTTAAATTACCAGAACTGGCTTTAAACAGTTCGCAATCCAAGGAGGAGTTGCTGGATGAGGAGAGTTTACAGGAAACAGCCCGACGTTCACTATCACTGGGTAATACGGCGGTGGCTTGCCAAAACCTGTTGTGAATATCAATGGGAAAAGCAATGGTGCAAGCGCCTGTTCCACTTCCCAATGCAAAAGCTGAGCCTGAATCCACACCATTGTAGGATTTTATCAACAGTGAATTAGTACCAGCACAAAATGCATGTACCATATATTTCATCATGCCATTGCTGGTAACAGGTTGTTGGGTGTCGCCTTGTAACTGGGTATTTCCTTGCACCCTTAAACCATCAATGGGGGCTGCTATGGGTGCGCCGACACTCAATCCACCATTGTTGGAAACTATCATTTTTTGTTGATTACCTACATTGACAATAAAAGCTTCATTGCCAACGCTGCCGAAAATATGTAGTTTTGCGCTGGGATATATGCTGCCAATACCCACATCGCCATCGTTGTAGTGAATGGCGTCTGGATTGCTGGTATGGGTTGACCAGTATGAATCAACTTGTATCGCTTGTGGCACCCAGTTATTGCCATCAAACTGCAATACATCATCAGTACTGGCGCCATTGGCCGAGAGAAATTCGGCTTGGACGGCATAAGGTGCTGCAGATATCCGCTGTCTCGGTGCCAACGTTTCAAAATTGTCATTACCCGCAATGCTAACCTCTAATTCCAGCCACACTTCATCGCCCTGAAACAGGGAATCGCCCAGATCAACTTCAGGAATGGTGAACATTCCATCGGTGACCTCAACATCAAAAAACTCGGCTTCCATTTGCACTGCGCCACCTGATTTTTGGTGATAGGCGAGAATCCTGATGTCGTATTTTTGGTTGGCTGGTTGGCCCTGGTCTAAAAGCTGCCCTTGATAGGAAAAAGCACTACCAACCTCAGCGGCATACACAGCTGATTGGATAAACAGGCCGCACAGCAGGATTTGTATGGACTTTAGTATGTTTGGTTTTATATTTGTTTGCATGGTTTATTCCTCTATTATTCGAAATCGTCTTTAAAAATTAAATCATTGTTTGGTGGTGGGTTGACAGTCCAAAAGCCACCGGTTATTTGAAACTGTACACCCAGCATTTTTTCACTGGCATCAACCTGTCCTATACTGGAGCGTAATTCGAAATTTGTACTTTGCATGAAGGCAGAGCCGTTGTTGATGGAATGTTTTTTAATTTCGTACTGCGCGACAGCTTGACCTAAAAACAAACTCATCGATAAAACGGCAAGCCATATACACGTGTGTTTTTTTACTTTCATTCTTTACGACCTCCTCGCCGGTTATTATTAAAATGACAGTGGTAATTTTATGAATTTACTGCTTCGGAGTTCTGAATATGGTCTGAAGATAGTCTGAAAATGTTCTGAAATGACGTTTGAGCGTTATTTAATGAGGTGGGGTGAGATTTTTTATTAAAAATTGTTTGGATTTGCTGGTTTGAGAATTTTAAGAAGTTAATACTTGGGCTTGTGTCCGGTAAAGCCAGGTGTTTTTAATTTAATCATGCACTGGAGTCTAATATCGGAGAATGCAACCCCCGGCATGTTTTGATTAGGAAAGTCAGTTGATCTAAATTATTTCATGATCGATTGAAGGTACTTTTCATCCGCGGGCTGCCAAAATTCGTTGGCTTGTGATTTGCAGAACTTGGCCAGCTTTAAGGCTTCCTTGTAATGACCTTGACCGTGTTGTGTTTTGGATTTTAATAATAAATAGGGGTAGGCGAGGGGTTTGTTGTCGTTTTTATCAACTTGATTGATGATTTCCTGGGCTGCTTGATGGTCTTTTGATTTAAGGTGGTAGCGCAGTAGTTCGTTGTTGATTTCATGGATGGTTTCCATGTCTTCGGTGGACATAGCCAGTGCTTTATTTTCGCCTAATAGTGCTAGAGCTTCTTCATCCTTGCCTTGGAGCATATAGACCCGGGCTTGTTGAAAATTGATGCGAGGTTGTAATCGTTGTTCGCCCTTTTCATCAATATGGGTTTGAATTTTATTAATGTAATCTTGGGCACGATCGGCTTGTTCTTGATCCAGTGCCAGATCGAGACCAAATAACTGGTGTTTAAATAAGCCTCGGGCAAAATTTTCATCCGTTGACAGTTTTAAATAATCGTCAAGGCCAGCTTCTGCTTGTTGCCATTGTTTACGTGCTCGTGAAATTTCTATTTCAAATTGCTTGGCAGCCATTAGCATCGCAAAATAGTCGATGTCCATGGCAATTTGTTTCATTTCAAGCATATGATCCCAGGCTTCTGTAAATTGGCCATTCACCATGAGGGTATATATGAGTTCATTTAAAGTGGCACCGACACCTAACGGGTATTCGGCATGACGGTAAATGCCGATGGATTGTTCGAGATAATAGGCAGCTTGTTGATAATCTGATTCATGATTGGCAATTCTTGCCAGCAGAATATTGGCTTTTGCTGAGCCCATCAAATCAGATAAATCGTTGTACTGTTTAATGGCTTGATTGGCTAATTCGCGGGCTTCTGAGGTGCGGCCAATTTGTAACAGGATACTGCTTTTTTTCTGTAATACATCAGCCATAAAGTTTGGATCGGATTGGTCGTCCAATACGGCTGCAATTTCATCCAATTGTTGTAATGCCTGATCATACATCAGCAGGCTGGTCAGGGCATAACTGAGGTTATATTTTACGTTCAGTAATTTCTTTGTGTTTTGGAGTTGGTAACTATCAATTAAACGTTGATATATTTCGACGGCTTGTTGGTATTCACCACGGGTATCTAGGATGTCACCACGCAGGGTCTCAGCGTTGAGTTCAATTTGCGCATAGTGTTTTGATTTTTTTAATTGGTCTAAGGTTTCAATGGCTTGTTGATTGTCACCTTTTTTTGATTGAATATTAGCCAGTTGCAGTTGTGCTAAAAGAAAACCGGGTGCCTGATCATTGGCCAGTTCTGTGTAATTGAGCGCTTGATCTAATTTCCCCTGGTTTAAATTTTCTAAACCACGCAAATACAATTCTAAAACGTGAGAATCTTGTGGTAATAATGACTCTATTTCATTGTTTTTATTAACTAAACTGCTATTGGCAACCAGCCATTTATTGGCCTCTTTTAACAGCGTTGTTAAATCTGGATGACGAAAAACCTCTGTTTTGCTGCTTTGGTTTTTACTGACTTTAACGTTGAGTATATAGGTCGATTCAGATTCAATCAATTCGGTCAATACCACTTCCAGATCAGGATTGATGCGCCAATAATTATCGATGTATTGAGTTTGTGATAACTGAGCAGGCTTTTTATCATAATCAATCAAATGGTTGTTTTGGCTGTTGGAAAACAGTTGATTAAATAATATCTGGCTGCTGTTATTAAGCCAATCAGCATCATTGCTCACATGACTGTTAAGTAACAAAATTGGCGGTTGATTCTCTGCCTTAGCAGTCAGATTATTGCTGCCAAAATACCAAACAGATATAAGAGCAATAAAAACAACAGCAACTATGGGTAGCCATTTATACGTTTTCTTTGGTTTGTCCGTGGACTTTTTAGGTGTGATTTTATTGACGGGTGCAACAAATTCCAAACCTTTGCCAAAAACAGTTTTAATGATAACGCGCTCATCATATTGTGCTAAAGATTTACGGATTTTTGAGACAGATTGATCAATGGAATTTTCTGTCACCATTTTATCTTGCCAAACTTTATCGATAAGCTGGTCTTTGGTGACGACCTGGTTTTGATTTTCAACAAAGAATAAAAGGACTTCGTAGTTGATTTTAGTGATTTCTATCTCATTATTTTGATGAAAAAGTGTTTGTCTTTTGGTGTCTAATATAAAATCGTAAAACCCTAACTTCATGTGCGCTGAAATCCCAAAATGGTTAAAAATATGCTGTATTAGCACATAGAAAAAGTCATTTTAGCATGATAATTAGTTTTACAGATTGTTACATTTGTCTATAGTTTCAGAAATACCCAGATACCAGGCCAGGTATCTGGGATCATATGTATGAAACCGTTTTTTTATAAACCTGTTTCAAAGCCGGATTTAAAAATCAAATCGTTTACTAAGCCATAAACCTGTTTAGACATGGCAGTTGTTTGGCCGGCCCAGGTATTGGGAATAACATCATTGCTCTGAGTGGTGCTGGTGGTTCTGATACCATATCCTTGAGCCAATGGTGTTGGTAAAGTGAAGTTGAAATTGCCGTTATTATCGGCCAAGGTTGAGCCTAAGTGAGCCAGACCTTCTTCTTTGACATCGCCATCATCGAGGTAAAAATCAATAATACAATTAGGGCAGGGGCTGGGTATACCAAAAACATTACTGGGGTGATTTCCGCCGGTTACCTGAGTTCCGGAAATACTGGTTATTTCAGCTGGTTCAAAGGTTCTAATCGTGGTAGCCAGCATTGGGCCTATTTCAAAATATTTTTCAGGTCCATCAATAACTAAATTACCTCTAACTGTATTGCCGCCATCACGAAATGCCGGGTTACTGGTGTCAGTCCAGAGGATAGCGCCTTTGGTGTTTTCAAAACCATTACGCGCTGAATCAATAATATTATCAATCACCAGATGGCCATTGTTTTGTGGGTTGGTGACGTTGGTTTGGGTGGAGAATTTAATGCCTTGACCACAAACCCCTTTGCTGTCACCGTTAATATTCTGGCCGATGATATTATTTTCAATGTTATGCAACGCCCCAAACACCGTCAGGGCTTCAGGTGGTGTGTCATTGATGCTGCGGATATTCTGAAGACCGACAATGACATTGTCCTGAATGGTCAATCCGGTACCTGCTGCTGAAATGCCTGCACCACCAAACCATTCGGCATTATCTAAAGGTGGATTGACCGGATTAAAAGGTGAGGTGAAAGCACGACATTTTAAGTTTTGAGGTACATTTGGAACAGTACCATTAACATCAGTACCAATCCAATTGCCAATTATTTCAACATTCGTTGTGGCACTGTTAATTTCTACAGCAAAGGTTGAAGCGCCTGTGATAATGTTATTTAGAACGGACAAGTTATCAGCTTTATTGGTACTTAAAAGACCATGATTTCCAGCCAGATCATTGGCATCGCCCGCTAAATCTGCAAAAGCCATAGATAATCCATCAGGAGTTAATCCCCAGGTGTTATTTTGGTATGTGATATTCTTTTGTTTTGCATGAACGCTCATACCCCCATAAAAACCTAAATTCTCAATGACAACATCACTGATTTCTATTTCTAATGTGGCACCGGTTTCAATCATTATCTTAGGCATTTCTTTATTCTGTTGAACATCTACGGCTAGACCGCGCAAAATGACGGGGCCATCAACATCGGTAATGGATTGGGGGTAGAGACCAAATTGGCTGGTTGAGGGACTGTCTGCCACCGGTAAAATCCATTGGCCGTTGTTGTATTGGATGTCATCACCATCATTGTTGGTACCATTTAAGCCTGTAAAAACAATGGTTACAGGTGTACAGCCGCTACAAAAAGCATCATCAGAAATGGCACCGGCCTCTCGTAAAGCCCGTCTTAATGTGCATTTACCCGCGCCGGCTCCGGTGGTATCAGGAAAAAATAAACCACCTTGACTATAAGAGCATGTATGTTGGTTGTTATTGGGTTCTACATCGAGCGCCCAATCGACTTCAATAGTCGTTTGAGCCCATACGGAAGTCGTCAGAAAAAATAAACAAAATGTGAATAATCTTTTATTAATGTGATTGATTGTGTTCAAAATAAACTCCTCTTTTTTAAATGATTGATTAAATGAAGTGATGACTTCATGATTGGCTTAAATCTTAAGGATTATTCATTTTGCTTGTCTGAAAATGTTCTGAATTTTTTCTGAATTATTGGTTTTTATAGTTGGTCGGAGGTATGAAAGGAATGTCCCTGGTGCTTCATTTACTTTTTTTTCAGGACAAAAGTGAAAGCGGCTGCGATGAACATGACTTGCAAGCTCGTACCAATGACACCATTCACACAAGGCTTAACCGGCTCGGCGGATCGAGCTGCTCATCTTCTCTCCTTATTATTATTTGATATGACTCAAGAAGATTAATCAGCATTAAAAGCATTTAGGGTGTAATCATCATTTAAAACTTTATAAATGGTCAATAACCGTTATAATCGCGGCCTTTTTAAGTGCCGGCAATAAAATGATTAGTACAGCCAATATTACCATGCAGTTTGGTTCTAAACCCCTTTTTGAAAACATCTCCGTTAAATTTGGTCACGGTAATCGCTATGGTTTGATTGGCGCAAATGGCAGTGGTAAGTCAACTTTTATGAAAATTCTCACCGGTGAACTGAAACCCACTTCGGGAAATGTGTCCTATGATCCGGATGAACGTATGGGTGTTCTCGGTCAGGACCAGTATGCTTTTGAGGCGTATTCGGTGATAGATACAGTCATTATGGGACATAATGAATTATGGCAAAATAAAACCGAGCGTGATCGTATTTATGGTCTGGCTGAAATGACTGAGGAAGATGGTATGCAAGCTGCAGAATTGGAAAGTGCTTTTGCCGAAATGGATGGTTATTCCGCTGAAGCTCGTGCCGGTGAGTTATTACTCGGTTTAGATATTCCGGAATCTCAGCATTTTGGTCCGATGTCAGAAGTGGCGCCGGGCTGGAAGCTGCGGGTGTTATTGGCGCAAGCCTTATTTGCTGATCCTGATTTTTTATTATTGGATGAGCCCACCAATAACCTGGATATTAACACCATTCGCTGGTTGGAAGAGACCTTAACAGCCAGAAAATCAACCATGATAATCATTTCTCATGATCGTCACTTTCTCAATTCGGTGTGCACCCATATGGCCGATTTGGATTATGGTGAATTACAGTTGTTTCCGGGTAATTATGATGAGTACATGACCGCAGCGACCCAGGCACGCGAGAAAAAATACGCAGAAAATGCCAAGAAGAAAGCTCAAATTGCTGAATTGCAAAGTTTTGTCAGTCGCTTTTCGGCCAACGCGTCGAAAGCAAAACAAGCCACCTCCCGACAAAAACAAATGGACAAGATTAAACTGGAAGACATTAAACCGTCTTCCAGAGTCAGTCCTTATATCATTTTTGAACAAGGCAAAAAACTATTTAGAAATGCGCTTGAAGTAAACGGTTTATCGAAGTCATTTGATAATCACACATTATTTAAAGATGTTAATTTGTTATTAGAAGTGGGTGAGCGGATTGCCGTTATCGGTGCCAACGGCATTGGTAAAACAACTTTTCTCAACTGTATAACAGAGAATGTTGAGTTAGATTCAGGCACGATAAAATGGTCAGAGAATATAAATATCGCCTATTTCAAGCAAGATAATATGGGCGCTTTTAAGGAAGATATGACGGTTTTTCAGTGGATGGAACAGTTCAAACAAAAAGGCGATGACGAGCAAGCCGTGCGCAGCGTTTTGGGTCGTATGTTGTTTTCCACAGAAGATTCCAAAAAGAAAACCACCGTGCTCTCAGGGGGTGAAAAAGGCCGCATGATGTTCGGTAAAATCATGTTGCAAAAACCCAACGTGATTATCATGGATGAGCCCACAAACCATTTAGATATGGAGTCTATCGAGGCATTGAACCTGGCTTTAGAAAACTATGAAGGCACCCTGATTTTCGTCTCTCACGACCGCCAGTTTGTCTCATCAATTGCCACCAGAATCATGGAGATACAAGAAAACGACGTCATCGATTTCCGCGGTACCTACCAAGAATACCTTGAGCGTCAAGGCATCCAATAAACGAATTGATTTTGAAGTAATCAATTGAATATGGTCTTGTCCTTTGCGGGTCAGTTGACATTATTAAAATCCAATCAAGCGAAATATTTGTTTTAGGGTATATAAAAAAAGGGAGACCGTTGGTCTCCCTAAAATTTAACAAAAATGAATTAACAGATTTTATTAGTTAAATTCAATGCTCCATGAATCAATATAACCACCGTCTTGGTTGGCGTGATCTGTGACTTCTAAACGCCATTGACCTGATGATTCGATGGTGCCGGCATTTAAGTCCACATCTAGTAGCAAGTTGTCACCGCTGTCTGAAGAGTTGGTTCTCGCATGGACGGTGCCGTTGGCGCCGTTGGGTGCGAAAATCTTCACAGACAAGTCACCGCGGTAGGTGTGTTTGATGTCGGCTCTAATGGTTATACTTCCTGAAGCGCCGGTGCGAGTCACATCAATATAGGAGTTGACCACACTTGGTGCGCCTGAAGAAATGTTGACATTTGTGGTGTTTTCAAAGAAATTATCATTGCCACCACCGCCACCACCGCCGGCTGTATAACTACCGACTAAGCTAACACCTGAATACGCACTGTAACCTCTTAGCATGACATGATAGGTGCCGGCCTGAACATTACTGATGTTACAGGTCTCATTGTTACCCGAAAGATAAGGGCGACAATCATAAGAGGATGTTGTTGGCTGGCTGCCATAACGAACGTATAGGTCGGCATCACCGGAGCCACCACTTGTCACAAAACTGAGATTGGTTGCACCTGAAGGGACTTCCAAGGTGAAATAGGTTTGTGAACCTGAGGCGCCTGATAAACCGGTTTTAGCGACACCATTGGTTAAGGTGCCATCAATTGGACCGGGTCCGGGGCCGCCGCCTGCGTCATTGAAATTATTCAACAGTAAATTTGGTGAACCGGAGCGGGCATCGGTCACTTTATTGGCAATCGCAGCACTTTCAATGGCAGATTCAACCTGTGAAGGCGTTGCATTTGGAAATTCATCCAAATAGAGCGCGGCAACACCGGCTACATGGGGTGAGGCCATTGAGGTACCACTGATGGTGTTTGTGGCTGAATTACTGGTTGACCAGGTCGATGTGATAGAAGAACCCGGCGCATAAATATCTAAACATGAACCATAATTTGAGAATGATGATCTTGAATCAGAACTGGTGGTAGAGCCCACTGTCATGGCACTGGCGGCTCTGGCAGGTGAATAAGAACAGGCATTGCTGTTGTCATTTCCGGCCGCGACGACCATGGTAACGCCCTGGGATACAACTGAGTTAACCGCGTTGTCGAGGGCAGTACTGGCACCACCGCCTAAACTCATATTGGCCACAGCTGGTTTGATGTGGTTGCTGGCAACCCAGTCCACACCGGCAATAACACCTGAGTTTGAACCTGATCCGTCACAACCCAAAACCCGAACGGCATAAATACTGGCATCTTTGGCGACACCATAGGTGGTTGAACCAATGGTTCCGGCCACATGGGTTCCATGCCCGTTACAGTCGCTGCTGCCATTGCCATCATTAATCGCGGTGTAGCCTGAATAAGCCCGGCTACCAAACTGGTTGTGGGTAATTCTGACACCCGTGTCAATGACGTAAGCATTCACGCCGGTACCGTCAAAATCGTATGTGTAGCTGCTGTCTAATGGTAAGTTGGCCTGATCGATTCGATCTAAACCCCAGGTGGCATTGTTTTGCGTGGCACCAATGCTAACAACCTGATCAGCTTCGATGTAAGCAACACGGGAATCTTTTAAAAGTGCTTCTACATGTTTTTCAGAGCCTGATTGCACCACAAAGCCATTGATGGATGATGAGTAGGTTTGCTTTAAAGAGCCGCGGGCCTGCGTAGCCATTGCGACACCTATATCCTGTACCACTGCGGCACGGGCCTGAGCCAGACTAAAGTTTCTGGCAACTCTGCGTGCCGCCATTTCATTCACTGTATTGTCTTTTAATACCACAATGTACTGATTGGGAATCTTCGTGCTTGCGTTGATACCTTGTATCTGTGAGACTGCTGAATAGGCATTGTCGCTGACTTGCGCCATACTAACCTGGCTGGTTGCGGCCAGTGTCATCATGGCCAAAGAACTTGTGATTGCGTTTCTTAATTTAAATTTTGGCGAACGCACACCAGTATCTAATTTTTTCATATTAGAAATTACTCCTCTTTATTTAATATTCAGATTGATTATTCAATCTGGCTAGGCCACCTTTTATATTTAGAATTATTTATGGTGGTTGCTTTAATATATGTCATAATTTATTAAAGCTGGTAATAATTATTGGTAAAAAACGGAAAAAAAATGTGATGGAGTTATCAAATAATCAAAAAACGTCAGATAGCTTAGTCATACCGGTCGTTAAAAAAAGAATCTATTAAAAGGGGAGTTAAAAGAGTTTAAATAGCATCATGGGAAGAGTCTTTTTAAGCTCAACACGAAAAAATATTGAGGAGTTTGCCAATATAATTAACAGGGCTTCACATCCTTGTGTTGCCCTTATTAAATCTGTCTTTATTTATTCAAATCCATTTTCAAAAATTAAATCATTGGATACCGTGCCACACTGACCACCGGGAACAAAAATACATTCAACCCATTCGGGATGGTCAATAAAGGGATTTCGGTTAGATTGATAAGAATAAACACGTTCATTGCGTTCGACTTCATATCCGTCAACCGGATCCTGAATATGCCAATCAATTAAGACCGACAATAATCCCATGTATGGATCGCCGGTGTTAATTAAGCCTGCATTGTCGGTGAGTTGTAAATCCGGCTCACCACTGACATCACCGGCGTAACGGACATCCATGTAGAACATGGCTCTGGCAATATCCCCTTTGCGGAAATCCCAGACTTCATAGGAATTACTGTCGTATTTATTGGTGATGCCCGGACCACCCTGTCCATTATTGGCGGTGGTGACATCTTCTGAACAACCACTGATACAATTGTCAAAATACAAGTTTCCACGGTTACTGTTATAGCCGACATCTGACATCATCAGATGATGGGCATCGGTTCTGGCTGTGTTGTCAGAGCCCAGTGCACCACTGCTAAAACCGTAGGATTGGGGCCAGGTGTGCTCACGGTTATAGGCCTGCTGTCCACCGCCATTATAAGTGTATGAATTGTTTTTATAAATCATCCAGACTTTGCTTGAATCATTTGGGTCTTCATCGGCAAAAGACAGAACATCCCAGGTATCGGTGGTACCGGCTGTATAAGGAAAACTGATGTGGTCATCGATAATTTCATGTAATGAATTTCTCAATGTGGTGGCATTGGTGTCATCAGCTGTGGCGTAATAATCACCGATTGGACATAAATTGTTTAATAAACCGGGGGTGGGGGAAACGGCTTGGTAAGTGCTGCTGTTTAACGAGCCGCCTGAACCATCGGTACAACGCGCCATGGATTCATTGCCGGCTGAACCATTCGTATCTTCATTAATTTGTGCTTGACCGGCATTCATAAGTGCCAGCAATTCAGCATCATCGGCTTGACCTGAGTCATAGACCAGGGCGTCCATAATATCTGTCGTTGTGATGCCATCACCGACATTAAATTGATTGGCGTCGGCATAATATAGGGCGATCGCATCGGCACCGTCTTCAAGACTATTGGGTGGTAATGTGAAATCAGGGGTTAGGCTGCTGTCTCCGATTAAAAAATACCCTTCAGAATTGATTTGAAATCCCGATAAGTCATAAATGTCATAGATTTGATCTGTGATACCATCATACATGACCAACGTGACACCATTGGTGGTGGTATTGGCATCACCTTTTAATTCAATAAATTCAGCTGATCCAACTGCATCAACTTCATTAATGATAATTTGTGGCGCCGGTGGGTTGCCGGCCGCGGCATTGGGTGTTGGGGTTGATTCAAAGAAAGTGTTGTTGGTGTCTTCGGAAGTTTCATCATGACCGCTGATACCATTACCTCCGGTCTTGGTCTCATTGCCTTCATTCATGTCACTGCGCTGCCATGAATTACCAATCGCATGAGAACTGGCACTGACCACTGGCTGATTGATGATGTCGGTGTCATTTAAGTAGCTAGATGATGTGCTGTTAGCATCTGGTCCGTCAATCGAGACACCTGTTTTACTCACGGCTTCGACTTTATCACCCCACACAATATAATCTAAATCTTGCATTAGGTCACTTTGGCCGTCCCAATAGACTAAAATTACCACTTCACCACTGTTGTCAGTCAGACCACTGTTAAGTCCATCGGTTGAACCTGAACGAGCCTCAAGCATATCTGGAACATTCATATCAGTATCTGAAATTTCATAGGTGGGATTGAATCCATATAGATTATTAAAATCAATAGCACCATTCAAAGCAACCGTTTGATATCCACCTGGTGCTATCGTGGCTCCATTAGGAAAGCGTATATAAAAGTCGGAAAAATTAGGTCCACCACCACCGCCGCCGGAAACCAGTTGGTAATAATAGGTGTTGCCATTGGAATAAGTGGCATCGGTAAGATAGACATCGGATAAGTCGACGACATTGCCACCTTTATTGTGAATTTCAATAAATTCACCGTCCGTAGGTGTAATGGCGATTTCTGTGATCAGTAAGTCAGATAAATTTGCGTGAATCGAGAAGGTGCACAGGCCGAGTAATAAGGCCAGTAAGTATGTTTGTTTTTTCATTGCTCTTTTTTATTAGGGGGACTCAACATTTTATATAACTTTTTATGTCAATACTGTGAACAAATCATATATTTTAAAAAAATATAGACATAAAAAAGCCCGGAACAGAGCCCGGGCTTTTAATCAGATTAAAACCGTGAACGATTAAGCGATATTCTTTTTATCGTCTTTCACCGCTTGAGGTTTTTGCTCAATGGTCTGACGACCGCGTCCATTGGTAATCTCAATAGAACGGGGTTTCATCGCCTCGGGAATTTCACGTTCCAGCTCAATGTGCAGTAAGCCATTGTCCATGCTGGCGCCTCTGACGCGGACATGGTCAGCTAACTGAAAGCGGCGCTCAAAGGCCCGAGTGGCAATGCCACGGTGGATGAAGTTTTTATCCTTTTCATTTTCTTCAGTCTCAATTTTACCGCTGACAGTCAGGGTATTTTGTTCTGAAGTGATGTCTAAATCCTGCTCGCTGAAACCGGCCAATGCCAGGGTAATGCGATAATTATTTTCATCCAGATGCTCGATGTTGTAGGGCGGATAACTTGGGGTTTGGTCAATGCGATTAGCCTGATCCAAAAGTTGTGCCATACGGTCAAAACCGATTGAAGTACGGAATAAAGGTGTTAAATCAAAATTCATAATGTATTCTCCTATTAAGCAATACGATTTATATTTAGTGACTTGCCAAATGGCCAAGTCGGTTCAAAAGGTTTGGTGCCGACCTCGGCCACCAAACTCATAAGCTATATAGGTTTGTATACAATTATTTCAAGAGTAAAATATGAAAAATTATTTCAATTTCCACTTTGTTTCTAAAACAGCTTCGCCCTTAAAATCATCAACTACAAATGTAAATTTTGAACTTTCAGGAAAGGCATATGAAACAATATCTTGAAATAAAAAAGTTAATTCCTTTGATTGTTTATTATCTTCAATTTTAATTGGGCTAATTGGCTCAGGTAATTTCATTCCGTCAACACTAATAATTTTGAAACTATTAACATCAAAACTTTTGGGTTCAGTGATTAGTAATTAAAAGTCTTTTCCAATTTTTTATGTTTCTTATACTAATTTATAAACTTATTTTAAACGATTAGATTAAAGTAACAAATAGTCAAATAGAATTCCCATAAATAACACCATACCAACCCAGTTATTATGTAAGAACGCTTTGAAGCATTTTTGTTCGTTTCGGGAGACGATAAGAAGTTGTTGGTAGGCAAACAGCCATATGATGATGATGACTGACAGGTAGTATAAGCCGCCCATATCGGCTTGTTGTCCAAAGAGGTAAAAGGCAAACACCGTTAGTAATTGAATGATACCGACGATGACGCGATCAAGATCACCGAATAAAATGGCGGTGGATTTTATACCGATTTTAAGATCATCTTTTCGATCGACCATGGCGTATATGGTGTCATAAGCTAATGTCCATAATATATTTGCGACAAATAACAGCCAGGCTTCTTTAGGGACGGTGCCGGTTATTTGCGCGTAGACCATGGGAATAGGAAAAGAAAAAGCAACGCCCAGATAAGCTTGGGGTAAGTAAGTATAGCGCTTCATCAGTGGGTAGGTTATGGCAAAGAAAGCCGCTGCCAGAGCCAAATAAAAGGTCAGTAGATTGAGGAATAACAGTAAACTTGCTGATAACAATAATAAGACTATAAACAAGATCCAGGCTTGTTTAACAGACACTTCATTGATGGCCAAAGGTCGGTGTCGGGTGCGACTGACATGGCCGTCGTATTTTCGATCCGCGATATCGTTAATCACACAACCGGCCGAGCGCATTAAAAACACCCCTAAAGTGAAAATTAGCCAGATGTGAAAAGCCGGCATACCCTCAGCGGCACTCCATAAAGCCCACCAGGCAGGCCATAATAACAATAAGGTCCCGATGGGTCGATCGGCCCGCATTAATCGCAGATAAGGTAAGGCCTGTGGCCAATGTTGTTCTATCAATTTAAGCATGGCGGTATTGTAAACCAATGCCTTAACGAGTTCATTTAAATTATTTAATCACAGAGGTCACAGGGGTTTTCAAAAAGATAATGGTAAAGCAGCTCTTAAAGACGCTGGTTACCGGCCTGCGCTGGTGTGGCGGTGCGATGCTTCACATGGGCACCTTATCTTTGAGGTTAAGCTTTATATGGTGTAGTTAATCGAAAATATTGTTACGTTTTTATGTCACAGAATGTCACTTTTTTTACCAAATATCAGATATTTGCTTAACCAATCAAAACCATATCATTAATTAACTCCAGATTTTAAAATCGTTTGGTGATGTTAAAAAAGTATCGTTATAATTAATTGCTTGTGTGTGTAATCAGATCAAAACTATGACTCAAAAACCCTTAAATTCAACGTGGATGTTCACACCGGAAAATCCGACTCAAATTAATTCAGTTGCCATCAGCGATGACGGTTCACGATGTGTTTTTGGTTCTTCTTTTGAACGCGGAGAAGGTCAGTTTTATACCTACTTGTTCGATGGGGAAGGTCAAAAACGACAGAAAAAAGCCATTGCTGAAGGAATCAGCTACCAAGGTGTCTTTTGGGTGGACGTCAGTGGTGATGGTCGGTTTTATGCCACCGGTGGTGAAACTCAAAACCCAGAGCCGAGTAAAAAGTCACATCTCCCCAAACCCACGCAGCCCGGGTTTTTACAAGCTTATGCTGCCGGTAGCGGCGATTGTTTGTTAAATGTCACCCGTAGTGACCGGATAAATCAGGTGAGCCTGAGTCAGGATGGTCAATATTTGGCGGTTTGCTATGGCCATACTGTCGAAGTATTTAGGTTATCTGGTACCACCTATCAGTCTATTTTTAAACATCAGACCCCGGATTTTAGTATTAATAGCTGTGAAATAAGTGGTAACGGTAAGACTGTGGTGACTTCAGGAATCCATTATGCAGATGATAATCAGCAAACTCTTTTTCAGTCACGATTAGAAGCCACAGATTCCAGTTCGGCTACCCAGGCCACCTCCGGGCAAATTAATGCCTATGAAATTAATGGCTCTTCAGTCTCAACCATGGGCAGTTGCGATGTGGATACTGGTTGTATGCGCGTGGCTGTGTTAAATAATGGTAGTCAATGGGCCGTGTCGATGCATGATGGCAGTTGTGGCCTGGTACTGGCGAATAAAGCCGCAACCCTAGAATGGCGTTGTAGACCGAATATATCAAATCTTGAACTGGCTTATGCCGTAGCCATAACCAGAACGGAACAAGGCGATGTCTTTGTGGCTTGTGGGGCCAACCAAAAGAATAGCGATGCAGGTGGTTTACTGTATTTGGTACAATCTGTGCGAATGGTCTATGATAAAGACAACAATTCAAACTATCCACCAACTTATTTTAAGGGGGTTATACAGTGGTCACATGACACTGAGTTTGGGGTCAACCCGGGCGTGTCAATGGACAAGAACGGCCACTATGTAACAGCCACTGATGGAAAACCCAAAGGCAAAACAGTGAAAGAATCCAAAGGTAATTTTTATTTATTTAATGTCCAAAACGGGCATCAGCTTTGGCAGCACCAAACGGATATGATGAATTGGCCCATGCAATTAGCTCAAAATGGCCAGAGTGTTATTGGTGGCAGTGATAATGGTTCTGTTTATTACTGGAAATTAGACCCTGGTTAAAAATAAAATACCCTGATGAAACCCGAGATACCCCAACAAACCAATCCTGCTCCGCAGGAAAAAAAAGGCTTGCCGCTGTTGTCGCAATCCGTGCTGGCTCGAACTTTATTGATATTTATTGCCTGGATGCTGGTTTGGCAGTTAGGTCGATTAGTCGAATACACAGAGCATGCCAGTGTTTGGTTTCCGGCTGCCGGGTTTACCTTTTCATGTCTTTTGGTATTGGGAGGCAGAGCATTTGTGCCGATAATGTTGGCAGCCATTATCATAACGATATGGAATGGCAACCACTATAACCTCGGTTTATCCCTTAAAGAATTGATTTGGGGTGGTTTTTTGTTTGGTTTAGCACATATCTTCCCTTATTGGATGGGGGCTAAATTGATCAGTGATTTGGCTAATCGGGCGTCAGAAAATCTCCCGCGCTTAATAGTCACATTTATTATCGTTGCCGGAAGTTGCGCCTTTCTGGCGGCTATGCTCGTAATTGCCTCACTTATTTTTACCAATCAAATGCCGGCGGATGATTGGAGCACGACTTTATTACCTTTCTGGATTGGTGATATGGCGGGTGTCATTGTGCTAACACCTTTATTCAGTGGCTTACTGATAAAATTATTTCCAAATCCAAATCTCACCTTAAAGCAGTTTACTGCCGATGGCCTCGGATCTTATAAACAGTTGTTATATAAGCTCAGTTTGAATGCCTTTTTAGTTGTGGTGACGATGGTGCTGGCTTACTTGACAGATTCTTTTGAGAGCTCATTTGCTATTTTCTTCCTGGCCATAACCCATATGTGGATTGCCACCACGGAAACCCCCTTATTTAATGTCATCAGTTTAACGGTAACCAGTGTCCTGATTGTGCTATTGGTTCATTTTTTGAATCTGATGGATCATGTTATGGTGTATCAGTTTGCCATCAATGTAATTGCTGCCAATGCTTTATTTGGTATTGCCATACCTCAACTTAAAGCTTATAACAAAACGCTGGAAGACATGGTTTTTACCGATACCATGACCGGTGTTGCTTCGAGGCATTATATGGAACAAAAAGCCCGGTTGGAGATCATTGAATGCCAGCAAAGAGGTGTACCTTTGGCCCTGGTGGTGTTTGATTTGGATGATTTTAAAAATATCAATGATCAGTTTGGGCATGTGGCAGGTGATAAAGCATTAAGGCGCGTGTCACGTGTTTCACAGGAAATATTAAGAAAAACAGACATCATTGCCCGTTATGGTGGCGATGAATTCATCGTGTTATTGCCGGGTGCCAGTCTGGAAGATGCCAAAGCTTTGACAGAAAAAATGAGACAGGCCATTTGCCAGATTTATATTGAATCAACCCAGTTAAGCTCAAGTTTTGGGATCGCCATTTGGCAAGCCGGGGAAGACTACATGGATTTATTTGCGCGTGCTGACCAAGCGCTCTATGCGTCAAAAATGAATGGCAGAAACCAAATTTCAGTGGCCTAGTTAACTGCAATAATCTTAAGATAAACAAACAGTTATATTCTTTTGATAATCGTCTTTCTCTGTATCTGTGGTGATTTATTTTAATGGCCACAAATAGCAAAAAGGTTTTACCAAGAACACCTGGAAAGTTCATTCTCAAAGACGCTGGAAACAGGTCTGCGCCGGTATGGCGGTGTGTTGCTTTGCATTAGCACCTTATTTAACGACAGTATTTTTTGACGGCCTGTTGTGCTCTTTTGATTATTTCATCTCTTTTTGCATCATCTAAATAAATCTTTTCTCCGGTTTCACGATCAATTCGGCTCATGCGGACTTGTTGCTGGTATCTGGTAACGGCGTGTTTGCCATCCAGGCAGCGCTCTCTGTTTTTTTTCGCGGCGCTGTTCCAGATAGCTTTTTTCTTCAGGCTCATCTGACTCTTCTGGTTCTGGCGTTTTTGCCGGTATATCAGGTTGTCTTGTGCTGATGTCTAATTCATCTGTCTGACTGTTTTCAGGTTTTTTAGTCGAGTAATGAATGCTGCCATTTTTATTGGTCCATTTATAGTATTTTTGCTTGGCGATGGCTGTATTTAAAAGAAGCATTGTTAAGATGGGTAATAAACGTTTCATCCTTAAATTCCAATAGTAGTGAATAAGAAAAGGCTTTTTCTACCCATGAGCCCTGTTATTACTCATGATTTTAAATTATTAATTTTTCTTATGTCATGAATTTTCCAATTAATACGAATAATTATTATAGATACATGCGCATCGAGCTTAATACATTAATTTGTTTGTTTTGATTTTATAATTAGCTTTGGCGTGATGATTTTACGATTATTGGGAGTATTTTTTATGCGTGTTTTAATATTATTTTTATTGTTACTTGTTAATGCGGTTGCTCAGTCTCAAACAGTCACTGTCACTGTTGGTTCGGATGGGGCTTGTGATTATACAAGTATAACTGCCGCCAGTTTTAATGCGCCGGCCAGTGATGTATTAATTATCAGAGTAGCAAAAAATTATTCTGTTGCATCTATTCAATTACTGGATGACCGAGCCACCTCCATTTATGGGGGATATGATGATTGTTCGGATACATCGATTTCCGGGAAAACGGTCCTTGATGGCAGTGGTTTTACAGGACCTATATTTATTGTTTCAGAAGCCATTGGTACCACCAGAATTAATTTATACCTAAGGGATTTAGAAATTAGCAACGGTAATTCTAACACCAGCGGTGGTGGAATCTCTCTAACGGGAAGTTGGTATTTAAGCTTGTGGAATGTTGATATGCATGACAATACCAGTCTTCAGGATGGTGGTGCACTATATATCAAAGCATCGACGGATTTGTCAGCCATTGGACCCAATGTTAATATCAGAGGCAATTCAATTTTGAGTAATAATTCAGCCGATAATGGTGGCGCGATTGCTTGTGATGGTCTTGGAAATGGTGTCCTGACAGGTTTATTTATTTGGGACACACAGATTGCTTTTAATCAAGCCAGCCAGAATGGCGGTGGAGTATTTGCTACTAATGATTGTCGATATGGACAATATGAAGGCGGTTTATTTCAAGGTGTCCTGTTGAATGATGCCGCTGGTTTTGGCGGCGGAATATATGGAACAAATGGCTCTTTTGTGAGTATTCAAAGTAATAATTTCGATAAAAATGCAGCTGTTATTGTTTCTAATTCAGCGGCTAATGGTGGTGGTATTGCCGTGAGTAATAACGCCACCTTGCTTATTGAGGATGCAGTGATAAGTAGTAACACAGCGACATCAACCGGTGGTGCCATTCGCTCCAATCAGGGCAATGTAATCATTCAACGGGTTAAACCCGGCGCCCAATGTCACTCCGAAGTGCGTTGTTCAAGAATTACTGATAATTCAGCAACCGGCACCAGCGCCGGTTTTTCAGGCGGTGGCGCCATTGCCACGTTCGGCGGCACCCTGAAAATTACCGGTACTTATATTGAGAACAACAGCGCCAACTATGGTAGTGCTATTCGAGCCCGGTTTATGCCGATGGATGGTCTTAATACGCCCATGACAATGGTGGGTAATGTGTTTGCCGGCAATTCCGGTGCACAACAAGTGGTTTACCTCGACGAGACATCAGCCGATATCGCCTTTTCTACTTTTGTTGACAATGAAGACATGTCGCGGGTGATTGAATTAGCCTATCCGACAACCGCACTCGATCCTCATGAGGTTAACATTTCGGGATCCATTTTTGATCAAGCCGGTGATACCGTTGAGTCTGCAGAATTAACAACATCCGGTGTGTTTCCCAATGGCGATTGTAACCGCAATGAATTTAATTCGACCGGTGATTTGATGGGTGAGCCTCGTTCTAGCACAACCACTGTGACTTTTGAAAACAGAGTAGGGGGTGATTACCGCCTGGTCGATAATACCACCATGGTGGATTACTGTGACGGTAGCTTTCTCGGTGCAGGATCTAATTTTTCAGCCAATGGTTTACCCCGACCCGTAGACAGCTCAATCACTAATATACATGGCATTTATGACCTGGGTGGACTTGAACGTTATGATTCTGATTTGATTTTTAAAAATGGTTTTGACTAATACATATCGCCAGGGAAAGTATTTTATTTACTTTCCCTGATGTTTTCTCCGATGTTTATTGGCCGCTTGTGTAGTATGTTTTTGTCGTATGTCAGTGTATACTGAATTGAACATTATCAGCATAACGGTTTTATTTATAAATCGAGTAGGCAAAACATGAAGAACAGAGAAGGTCAATCACCTAAAATTAAAGCACTGAATGTAATCTGTGCCTTTGTTTTAATGGCTTCAGTGGTTTATATGTTGGTGGCAGGTTTCAAAGTTGTTGCATTGAACACTATTGTAATTTCATTGGCCGGAGCCGCCACGCCGGTTATCATGGCCGGTGAAGGCTTTGTATCTTTTATCACCGGTATTTTTGAAGCTGTGTTAGAGGGTGTTTTGGTCATTATTGAAGGCATTGCTGATTTTATTTCCGGCATATTTGGCTGATGATAGTCCAAATTGTTTTGCCCAATGAGTAAACTGTTAATTCTCCTATTGCTTGGCTTTAGCCTGGTCGCAAATGCATCCCAGGATTGGGAATTGATTAAGGACAAAGAGAGTGTCCAGGTGTATTCAACACAACAACCTGGCTATGAACTAGAGCATTTCAAAGGTCAAACACAACTCCCTCAAAAAGCCGATACTATCTTAGCAGCACTGCAAGACACTAAAGCTTGTCCTGAATGGGTTTATAACTGCATTTCCAATGCCATGGTGGACATGGTGGATGTTCGCACGAGAATTTATCACACCACCATCGATGCGCCTTTGTGGTTTAAAGACCGTGATTTTTATTTACAATCCCATATTGTCTATGAGCCAACGATTCAATCATTTATCATACGTTTTGAATCCAAGCCTGACTACCAACCGGAAAACAATAACAGGCGTCGTATTACTGATGTTGAGATGATGTGGATATTAGAAGAAATCTCAGATAAAAAGACGTCAGTCACTTACCAGGTATACATTGATCCCAAGTTACCATTCAAAAGCATTAATCACGCCATGATTAAAAAATCTGTTTTTGAAACTTTACAAGGTCTTTCTAAAATCGTTCAAAAATCCAAGTATGCAAAAATAAAATATTCAAAAGCAGATCGGGAGATGCTAACAGAATAGGAAAGGTTGCGTTTGACCCCATAAAAAAGCCGCTGAACGAACAATCAGCGGCTTTTTAGTTAAGGCGGGTTATTTAACCATTAATTAAAACGCCTTCTGATACCCAGTAACATAATCATCACAGACAGTAAAACCAATGCCCAGGTGGCATTGTTGGGCACAGCCGTGGGTGGTAAGGATCCGGCTACGCCCACCACTGCTGTGGCAGGTGATGCAGTGGCTCCATTATCATCGGTAACGGTGACTGTGTAAGTTCCCGCTGTTAATCCTGTGATGGTTGCCGTGGTGCCGCCATTACTCCATAAGTAGCCATAAGGGGGGGTACCGCCACTGGCTGTAACCGTTGCCGATCCATCCGCTGCGCCGGGTAAACTTTCATCCGTGACTGTGGTAATGGTTGCCAATAAAACATCGGGTTCAGTGATGGTGACTGATGCCACGTCATTGCCACCATTGGCATCTGTGACCGTGACATTGTAAGTGGATGCCATCAGGTTCGTTGCAGTGGCTGTGGTTTGCCCGTTACTCCACAGATAAGTATATGATCCGACACCACCGGAGCCTGAGGCTGTGGCCTGGCCGTCGCTACCGCCATTGATCGAAACATTATTGTCAACCACAGCTGAAGCGGTCACAGCGGTTGGTTCGGTGATGGTCACCATCGCCACATCATTGCCGCCATTACTGTCAGTGACTGTCACTGAATAAACGCTGGCAGAGAGATTTGTAGCGGTGGCTGTGGTTTGGCCATCACTCCATGCATAAGTATACGATCCAACGCCGCCGGAACCGGAAGCGGTTGCCTGACCATCATTTCCGCCATTAACGGTGACATTGTTATCAACCACGGCGGAAGCGGTCACAGCGGTGGGTTCGGTGATGGTCACCATGGCCACATCATTACCGCCGTTGCCATCCGTGACCGTCACTGAATAAACACTGGCAAACAGATTTGTAGCGGTGGCTGTGGTTTGGCCATCACTCCATGCATAAGTATACGAACCAACGCCGCCGGAACCGGAAGCGGTGGCCTGACCATCATTGCCGCCATTAACGGTGACGTTGTTATCAACCACGGCTGAAGCGGTTACAGCGGTGGGTTCGGTGATGGTCACCATGGCCACATCATTAGCGCCGTTGCCATCCGTGACCGTCACTGAATAAACACTGGCAAACAGATTTGTAGCGGTGGCTGTCGTTTGGCCATCACTCCATGCATAAGTATACGAACCAACGCCGCCGGAGCCGGAAGCAGTTGCCTGACCATCATTGCCGCCATTAACGGTGACATTGTTATCAACCACGGCGGAAGCCATCACGACTGTGGGTTCCGTGATAGTGACGGATGCTGTGTCCATTGCAGTGAGATTATCCACCACTGTAACAGTGTAAACGCCGGTGATTAAACCTGAAATAGTGGCTGTTGTGGCGCCATTACTCCACTGAAAATTATATGGTGTAGCGCCACCGGATGCACCGGCTGTCGCCGATCCATCATTACCGCCATTAACCGACACATTACTGGAGCTTATGATTGTGGCTGTCAAAGGGGGGGTTAGTGAATTGCTGGAAATTTGAATATCATCAACACCAATAAACTCATCAGACCCCGAGGCATTGGTGGTCATAATGCGCAGTTGAACCTGAGCTTGATTTTCAGCTGCAGCCGGTAATGTCACATCAATCGGAAATTCGTCTGTGGCCAAATTTGCTGTAGAAGCATCAGCCACATAGCCACCGGGTAAATTAGTCCATGATCCCGAATTGCCCACGCGGTAGTGCAGGCCAACTTGTTGTGCTGCATCATCACCGGAGCCATCGATATCTCGCAATAAATATTGAACACGTATATCTTGTCGACCAGTGGTATTCAGGTATATTTGCAGGTATGGGGCGTCTGCAGAACCTGAACCTTGAAAGGCCACCACAGGATCAGTGATGGTATCAAATTCAGCCACACCACCACTACTGATGCTTGTGCTGCTTTGATTGGCCAATACATCCAGTGTGCCCGGGTCATCAGCCGCTAACACAGTTTGTGGGTCAACATCATTGGAACCGGTTAAACCACCACCTTGAAAACCTTCAATACTGGGTACGCCAGACCAATCATCTGTGGTTGTTATTAAACCGGCATTAGACCAGTTTTGAGTGAGTGGGCCCGTCGATAAATCATGTGGGGTGTTATTGGCGGAAGCCAGTGAGGCTGTTAAAATTGTAGCCAACAGAAAGAGACTTTTTTTCAAAATAATATTCCCAATTTTTTAATGTTGGGATAAATTATCAGGCTTTTTAAACTGAGTCAATCAAACTGAATTAAACAGATGTTTAAATGTGAAAAAAGATTGGTTGCATGTAAATAGCCAGTTTTATTTAGAACGAATTGACAATAATTTGTCTATTTTTTCTTGGTAGTCATTGGCCTGTTCGGTGTCTCCGGTTTCCTGGCTGGCAGATTTAATTGCCTGCCATAGGCGGAGTAAGTTCTTTGTGTCTTGGTCGTCAGTAAGTGACTCTGCTTGTATGAAATCTTTTAAAGCCAGTTTCGCTTGACCTGATTGGCCATAAGCGACGCCCCGATAAAAATAATACTGCGCAGTTGCGTGTTCATCCAGAATAATGGTAAACATTTGGATGGCTTTTGTGTGGTTGCCTTGTTGGCTGAGTGAAATGGCTTGTTGGACCATTTTTTGCAGTCGTTCTTGAACTTCAGCTTTTTTGTGTTGTGCTTCGATACGTGCCAGATTATCTTTAGCTGCGGAGAAGTTGGGTTTTAACTTGAGGGCTTGATGATAAGCTTCGATGGCGTCTTTCGTATGACCCAGATAATGTAACGCGTTGCCTTTTAATAAATACGCTTGGGCGTAGGTGGGATGTAATTCAATGGCATGATTAAGATAGGTCAGGGCTTTTTCTAATTGTGATTGTGTCGTTTCGTTGTTGTTTATTTGCCTGGATTGCCATTGAGCTATCAATTCACCTCCGAGGGCATTGTTCAATTTAGCTGAGTTTGCGGACTTTGAGATATCTGCTTGAAATAAGGTGAAATTGTCATACCAGTCTTGAGATCGAAGCAGGGTCTGCCAGCTTGCTGCTATAATTATTAAGACAGCAACCGTTCTGAGTATTGGCAGTCCGATTTTGTATGCCTGTACTTTTTGGTAAAGCACAACATAACACCAAGCCATCAGTAAGCAAATGCCCAGAGAAGGAATATACAGAAATCGCTCTGCCATCAGAGTCCCTATGGTGAAAAAGACGTTAGAAAACAACGCCAGTGAAACCATATAAATGAGGAGCGCAAACGCTGGAAGTTGTTTCTTCAACAAGCCCCATAGACAATAAACAGTCATCATTAAATAGAGCATTAATGATAAAACTGACTGCCATTGCCACAAGCCGGTGACTGGAATGGCATGGGGATAATAATCATGGGATAACTTAATGGGTAATATAACCTGATATACGTACAATCCCAATGAGTGAAATATTGTTCCGTATTTATTTGCTATGGATAAAGGTTCCCAGGCTCCTTGATGCCATTGAATAAAGGGGTCATTCATTAATTCCGGCATTGTTTGAATTTCAGTCGCAGAATGGATTACCACTGCGCGAATTAAGACATAGAGCAAGCTCGCTGCCATTAAAGGTGCAATGCGCTTAACCATTACCCATAGTCCTGTGTTTTGAAAAAACCATACGCTTACAGCGGCCAGTGGGACTATTAAGATGGCAGATTCTTTGCTCATAAGTGCCAGAAACATCAGGCAAAATAAGATTGAAAATTGCTTTATCCCGGATGGTTTGGGTGCTTTTAACAGAAGCAGCCAGGCAATCAGAGCTAATAACAGCGATAAGATGTCGTCCAAGCCTTTGATGTTGTTCACCACTTCGGTGTGAATGGGGTGGACGGCAAATAAAATGGCTGTAAAAAGAGCCAGGCTGTGCTGTCGTTGCGGCTGTGATTGCTTAAAGCTGAATTGTTCAGTTAATCGGTAAACCACCACCACGGTGGCAGCAAAAGCCAACACATTGAGCAAATGAAATACCCAGGGTGATTGTGTAATTGACCATACAATCGCAAATATAAGTAAAGTTAAAGGTCGGTATCGGCCACCGGCAACGAACTGGCTGGTGTTTTCACTCTGAAAAAAACCGGCGAATGTGTCTTTCGTGAGAATTGACCAGAAATCCAATTGCTTAACAAAACGATTTTCAGTTAACACCAGGGCGTCATCTAATACAAATTGATGCCCCAAGCTAATGGCATACAATAAACAGCTGCCGATAAACAACCCCCAAACCGTCCGATGTATCAGCGGCCGGCTTGTCATAAAAATCGCCAACCTAAAAAGAACAGGCTAAACAGCGTTAACAATAACAGGCACAATAAAGTATAGGCCTTAAACCAGCCGCTGGGTTTTTGATTACTGGGTATATCAGCGTCCATCATAACTTTGTAATTAAGCCATGCGTATAAGGGCGCACTGACAAATGACACAGTGGTGACAAAATCAAGCAAGGCTTTAATATCAGCGGTAAAAAACCGAATAATCCACCAACTGCCGACAGCCAACAGTATTAAAGTAATGAGGTAGGTCTTATTGCCCTGGGTGTCTGCTATCACACTATTCCGACGGCTCATAAGTCGCCTGGCACGCTTCCATACCTGAGGAAAGCCATCGGACACTGCAAAGGTGGTGGAAAACAAGGCCAGAAAAGTTACGATGGCCATTAACAGCCAGCTCCAGTCACCCAAAGCTTTGCTGTAAAGTCCGACCAATTGTCCCGCAAAATCTGCCGCTGATTGGGCAAATCCCTGGCCTTGACCGAACATTAACAAAGCACCTAACCATAAAAAAATAATGGCCAGAATAAAACTCACGCAATAGCCAATCTTAAAATCGATGGTTGCATTTTTGGCGGCAACGGGCCCCGGTTTTTCAACACGCAATGTGGTCCAGATAGAATGCCAGACTGAAATTTCAATGGAGGTTGGCATCCAACCGATGAGGGCCACAATAAAAGCAATACTGGCGGCAGTCGTTAATGATATAACAGGCGCCTGACCGGAGGGACTGAACCCCAGGCGATGCACCGCTGCAAACCAGGCAATGACACTTAAGACCGCTAACAAGAACATCATCCACTTGAGTAGTGTGCTCAGTGCCTTGTAATGTCCAATGATTAAAACCGTACACACAATCGTCAGAATCAAAGCCGCCCATTGCGATAAGGACAAAACATCACCAAATAAATTCATGGCCAAGGCCGCGGTCACAATGGTCACCCCGGATTGAATGAAAAACATGGTGATGAAAGTCAGCAGCAAAAACAAATAAAAGGCCCATTGCCCGATATTTTTATACCCATCCAGCAGACTGTTTCCCGTTAAGGCGGCATATTTCGGGCCAAATAAAAAGAACGGGTATTTTGTGACATGTGCCAGCAGGATAAAACCGAGTAAGGCAAAACCAAAATCAGCGCCCGCCCGTGTCGCCTGCACAATATGCGAAACGCCAATACTGGTGGCCGCCCAGACAATACCCGGACCTAACAGTGCAAATAGTTTTGAAACCCTCATTTTTATATTGATCAATTTAATTGACCTTAAATTAATCGCTCTGGTTTAAATTTGCAAATTAATTATTTGCAGAAATGTGAACGATTTGGGCAACAGGTCATAGGTGATGTTATAAAAAATGAAATTATGCCGACATTTAGTTTTTAAGCATCTATAATTATAGACGCATTAAATTAAAGTTAGCCGTTTATGAATACAGCAAAAGATGATGTGAAAACTATTTTGACAAAACTCCCTGATGATTGCTCATTAGAGGATATTCAATACCATCTTTACGTGATAGATAAAATTAAAAAAGGCATTATTCGTGCTGATAATGAAGGTGCTTTTAGCCAGAATGAAGTTGAAGAAAAGTTAAGTCAGTGGATTTCGTAACCAGGTGGTCACCTGAAGCTGTTGAAGATCTTGAACTAATCGCTGAGTATATTGCCAGAGATTCAGCGTATTATGCTCGCAGTATTGTTACTGAAATATTATCCTTGTCACGTCATATTGCAGAATTTCCACATATTGGTCGACAGGTGCCAGAAATGGATGATGATAATATCCGTGAAAGATTGATTCATAACTATCGTTTGATTTATCAGGTTGAGCCAAACAAAGTTTTAATTGTTGCTGTGATTCACGGAAAGAGATTGCTTGAAATCATTGATAGCCGGTTTGAATAAAGTTCTGAGCTTTCACCTTTTTTCAACTAAAATGTTTAAATTTGGATTAATGAAAGACGAATTATTTGAAAAATGGACAAAGCTGTATTGGTTATTAATGGGCGTTTATTTGGTTATAGTTGTACTTTTGGCGCTTCTTTGGGGCGGTGATTACTCTATAGAATATGCAATTGCTCTTTTAGGGTATGGTATTATCTCAATTGGCTTATGGGGAACACTTCTTTATATAATTTTATCCATACCAATCCTTTTATATATAAAATTCATACGATGGAATAATAGTGGTCGTAATTAATTATGACACTGGTTATAACCTTATTAGGAATTGAATCAAATTGATTTTTATCCCTAATATTTATCTTCTCTGAAAATTAAATAATGAAAAATTCGCAAGAAATAAAGAAGCTTTTAAAAGAAATTTCTGAAGTAATAAATAATCCTGAATGGCGGGAATACTTAAGTGACTTATTCACAAATTTTGAAGGCAAGTTTGAAAGTGTTAGTTTTGATGAAAAGTATAAATACATGTCTGGATTAGACTCTTTATTTGCAGGTATGGGTTCATTGAATGATGGGTTTCACTCAAAAGAAGTTGAAGAAAAGCTAGACAATTTACAATTCTATGTAAATCAGGAGCTTATAAGACTCTGGGCTAAATTGGGTAATGAAACCCATGATTTATCTTCCATTAAGAGATATAAAATTGGCACTGTTGTAAAACTAATTGCTGGTAAACCACGTTATATAAAGTTAAATGGCTATATCACGAATTTCCCTGAACAAGATTGGGTAAATAAATTAAAGTGGAAAATTAAGTGTTTTGTGGATCCAGATATAACTAATATGCCACAATATTTATTAGAACGCCCTTCATCAGATGGTAAAAGGCAGATGGTTGTTCGCCACGATGCAATAAAGCCTATAAACCAAAATCTTTTCTACAGGTTTAAAAGTTTTTTAAATTAAATTAAACGAGCGCAATTAGTTAAAATGTTCTCTAAACTGAATTTTTTTAAGAAAATGAATGTTCTGTATACGATTAAACATAAGGATAAGATTTATCCAAAGCAACCCAAATGACTATGTCGTTATACTATCAAGAGTTATGGATTAAATTTGGCGCTGGTCTCTTTATTGTATCTTTGCCTGTCATGGTTATCGGTGACATTATTTATGGTGATGAAGCATGGAATTGGACTGTATTGATTTTAATGTATCCTGGATTAATTCTGATGCTTGGTACTGTGGCACTGATGGATATAATAAAATGGCTAAAGTGGGCGAGAATGAATAACTTTTCAAAAGAATCACTTTTAGGCGTTCTATTAGTTGGTGCTCGTGGAATAGTCTTTATTTTTGCTTTAGTCATGTTTGCCAATTTTGAAATTAAGCTCTTTCTCCAGATTATTTCTTAACGCTCAGCTTGCACTCAACATTGTATAATTAACTATATGCGTAAACGAATTGTCAATTCGTTTATCGGTCCCTACAATAACTTACTTTACTCAACTTATTATCGCTATGCTTCACTTAGCCCTTTACGAACCTGAAATTCCGCCGAATACGGGTAATATTATTCGTTTGTGTGCCAATACCGGGGTGCAGTTGCATTTGATTCATCCTTTGGGTTTTGAGATGGAAACCAAGGCGCTCAGACGGGCGGGATTGGATTACCGGGAGTGGGCGCAGGTCAGTGAACATAAGAACTTTAAGTCTTTTATGCAAGACACTGATTTTAAGCAGATATATGCGCTGACAACCAAGGCTAAGGATTATTCACATCAGGTGAGTTATGCAGACAATGATTGCTTATTATTGGGGCCTGAGACGCGCGGCTTGCCGGAAGAGGTGCGGGGACATGATTTGATTCACCCGGTACGGATTCCGATGAAAGCGGACAGCCGGAGTTTAAATTTATCCAACACCGCGGCTATTGTGGTGTATCAGGCTTTAGCGCAATTGGGATTTCCTGATTTAGGCTAATGAAGAATACGCTTTCTCGTTACTTATTTTTGGGACTGCTATTATTTATAACATTTCAGAGTCAAGCGAATAATGATAATTCAGAGAATCAAGCCATGAGCAAACAAGAATATGTGACTTTTTATCCAACGTATGGGTATCGGGACGGTGATAACTGGCGGATTCCATTGCGAGTGTGGGTGCATGAGCATGACGGTTGGTTTGGTCAGCAATTATCGAAACTCTCTAAGCGAGTGGTGCGCAATAAAGCCGGTTTAGAGCAACTCAATACGGATCAACAGGCCATGTTTCACATGCGTTTTCAGGATTTTGTGGCTGACAGTGAGTCTTTTGAGGCAGTGCATATCAGATTTGATGACGATCCTGATAATGAAGTTATACGTTTAAAATCAGCCGACGGTGATAAACGCACGGACTTTAATGGACTGTTATTGGCTGAATTAATGCTGGGGCAAGATCGGGCTCAGGAATTAATGGCGGCACAGAATTCAAAAGATGGCTGGCTCACTTTTCAGGCAGTGGGCAAGGATCATTTTGGCTCAGGTCGCTTGCAGTTGATACCGCCAATAGGGCATTCGGTGATTTCAGATATTGATGACACCTTGAAGATTACGGAAATCACAGAAGGTGAAGCGGTGGTGATGTTGAACACTTTTTTTAAACCGTTTCAGCCGGTGCCGCAGATGCAGGATTTGTTTAAGTCTTTTGACAATGTCACTGCCTTTCATTATGTCAGTGGTGGCCCTTGGCAGATGTATCAGCCCTTATCGACATTTTTATTCAGTGAAGAAGTGGGTTTTCCGCAGGGAAGTGTACATATGAAAAATGTTCGGTTACATCTACTTGAAGGTGAAACTTACGGTGATTTCTATCGTTTGATTAAGCTCGGTTCTCTGGCGTCAGAGAAGCAAAAGATCAGACAAATTTCTGAAATTCTTTCTCATTTTCCACAACGAGAATTTACCTTAATCGGTGATTCCGGTGAGCATGATCCAGAGGTGTTTGCTCATATTCGTAATGAGTTTCCGGGCCAGGTTAAGACCATCATGGTGCGTGATGTGATTAATGACGCTAAAAATAATCCCAAACGGTTCCACGACATGCAGGTGATTCAGGCGGACAGTGCTTTTATTGGTGCAGATGGCTAAAGACTTCTTGTGCCAGTTTTTGACTGATCCCGGGTACTTTTTGAATGTCGTCGACGCCGGCTTGTTTTAAGCCTTGTAATCCGCCAAAGTGTTTCAGTAACTGATTGCGTCTGGCCTGGCCGATGCCGGGTATGTTTTCCAACAGTGACGTATTTCGTGATTTTTTAAAGGCTTTGCGGTGGCTTTTAATGGCAAAACGATGGGCTTCATCACGAATATGTTGCATCATTAAGGACAGTAAGTTGTGTGGCTCAGGGCTGATAAAGCGACCGGTTTCAGGGATGTAAATGCGTTCGTTCCCGGCGGTGCGATTTTCGTCTTTGGTGACCCCGATAATTCTAATGTTATCAATTTGACGTTCTTTTAAAATATTCAGTGCTTGATTGACCTGACCTTTACCGCCGTCGATGATAAATGCATCAGGAAAGGCGATATCACGTTTTCTGAGACTGTCAATTCTCTTTTCAATGACCTGTGACATGGCAGCATAATCGTCACCACCCTGAATGCCGGAAATAATGTATTGACGATACATTTTTTTATCCGCGCCCTGAGCGTCAAAGACCACACAGGAGGCGCGGGTGTGCTCACCCATTTGATGAGAAATGTCAAAACATTCAATGCGTTCGGGCATTTTCTTAAAGCCCAGTTCAGTGACCCATAGATCCCATTTTTTCTGCCAACTGGCGTATTTATTGACTTGTACTTGCAAGGCGTTGTGCATGTTTTCTGTGGTTTGTTTTAATAATTTAAGCTGCTGGCCTCGTGGCTTGGCGGTGATAAATACCTTTTTGCCTTTTAAAAGACTGAGTAATTCGGACAGGTTATTTTTATCCGTGGGTTCTATATTACAAATTAAACGATTGGGCAGGATATCTTCATCATAATACTGACTGATAAAATCATGTAATAATTCAGCTAAAGTAATGTCTTTTGGGGTATGGGGGAAATGGTTGCGGTTACCCAAAAACTGGCCGTTTCGTACCGTACCGACGGTCACAATATAGAGACCGGCATCCTGGCCGACACTCAAGACATCAATCTGATCTGTCAGCCCGGTTTCTACTGCCTGGTGAGATTGAATACTGCGAATGGCTTTGATTTGATCGCGTACTTCAGCGGCCAGTTCATAGTTCATATTGGCTGAAGCCTGTTCCATTTCCTGCACCAGACTGTCCACCACTTGTGAGGATTTGCCTTCGATAAAGTCAATGGTGTAATTAATTTGCTTTTGATAGTCTTTTTTAGACACTAAATCAACGCATGGTGCGGTACAACGATTAATCTGGTGTTGTAAGCATGGTCGTGAGCGGTTGCTGTAAAAGCTGTTGGTGCATTGACGTACTTTAAAGACTTTTTGCAGAAAGTTCAGGGCGTATCGAACCGAAGGTGAGCTGGGGTAGGGGCCGAAATAGCGGCCTTTTTTTTTCTTTTTACCTCTGGCATAGGTAATCCGTGGAAATTCATCGGCCTGTAAAGAAATGTATATATATGGATAGCTTTTGCCGTCTTTTAATAAGATATTATATTTCGGCGAGTGTTTTTTTATCAGCTGGTTTTCCAGGATTAAGGCGTCACCCTCAGATTGTGTGATGTGGTAGCGCATGGCCGCAATCTGACCCACCAGCGCCATGGTTTTGTTGTCTTTAGCACTACCGTTAAAATAACTGCTGACCCGGTTTTTCAGGTTGCGGGCTTTGCCGACATAGATGACTTGATTGTTGCTATCAAGCATCTGATAAACACCGGGCAGAGCAGGCAAATCAACAATAAATTTTTGGGGGTTGAAAGACTTAGGACTTGACATGGGGTTGCATAATGGCTTGGTGCCCGTTTAATAGTGCTTGCCAGTGTGCGGATAATTCTTTGTCACAACTTTGCTGGGTTTCTTTTTCAATTGAACGTTTGAGCCTGGCTAAGTTCGCTTGTGGCCAGTTGTTTAAATTGCTTTTGATGGTTCCTTTGTCAAAGTCAATAAGATAAATATCTTCGCCATTAATCAATAAATTATGAACATTTAAATCTGCATGGTAAATGCCGGCGACATGAAAATGGCCTATCAATTCGCCCACTTGATGCCATAATTTCGGGGTGGATTGGGTGATGATATCGGCAAAAGTATGTTTGTGCCGGATGTATTGTGTTATCAGGTCATTGGTGTAAAACAAGCCGGTTTTTTTGACCTGTACCGCAATCGGCTTCGGACAAGGCAAACCTTTTTCATGCATATGCGTCAACAGTCTGAATTCTCGAACGGCGCGGGTGTTTTCAATACCTGACCAGAGATATTTGTCGCGGCTGATTTTAGCGTATAAGCCACCACGGTAATAATGTTTTAAGACCCATTTGCTATCGTCAGACTTAATCATCCATACGGAACCACGACCGGCGTAGGTACCCAGTAAGCGCCCCTGATTAGCCCAGTATTGGGCATTAAACCAGTCTTTGTTTGGTGCCTTTTTGATATCGTTATGTACCAAAAAGCGCCGTTTCTTGTTTTTGCTCGGGTGCAAAGTGTTGTGCCATTTTTTCAATGTTAGAATAGACCATTTTAAATGATTTCAATCATGACAACAAACCAAGCGGTCCAATCTATCTGTATTTTTCGACTGTCTGCCATTGGTGATGTTACCCACATGATCCCCGTGGTTAAAAGTTTACAAAAGGGATTGCCGGGTGTCGAAATTACCTGGGTGGTTGGCCGACTGGAACATCGCTTATTGGAAGGATTGCCCGGCGTCACATTTATCGTTTTCGATAAAAACGCGATGTGGTCGAGTTTGCGCAATTTACGGCATTCGCTCAAGGGTCAACGTTTTGACGTTTTATTGCAGATGCAACTGTCTTTTCGGGCCAATATTGTTTCGCGTTTTATTTCTGCAAAGCGTAGGATTGGTTACGATAAATCCCGGCACAAGGAATTGCATGGCTGGGTCATTAATGAACAAGTTGACGCATTGCCGAATTACCATGTATTGGATGGCTTTATGCAATTTGTACGTTACTTGGGGTGTGAGCCGGAGATGGATTGGACCTTACCGATAGCGCCTGACGACCTTCAATGGGCACAACAACACATCAACCCGGAGAAAAAGACTATTATTATCAGCCCCTGTTCCAGCCATCAGTTACGAAATTGGTCAAGCAGGCGGTATGCCACATTAATTGATGCCTTGAATTCTCATTATCAATGCAACGTAATTCTGACAGCCAGCCCCTCAAAAAAAGAATTGGATTTCGTCGCCGAAATTATCAAACAAAGTCAATCAAATGTGCTCAATCTGGCCGGCCAGGATACACTTAAACAACTCTGGGCGCTGTTAAGTCTGGCTGATTTGGTGATATCACCTGATTCGGGACCCATGCATATGGCCGGTGCCGTTGGCACACCGGTGATCGGTTTAATGGCCGCCAGCAACCCACAAAGATCAGGTAGCTATCAGTTCCCCGAATTAAGCGTCAATAAATACCCCGAAGCCTGTCAGAAATTCTTAAACAAATCTGCCGATGAAGTGAAATGGGGCACCAAAACCGAAGTGCCGGGCGCCATGGAGTTAATCTCGGTGAATGATGTCATGGAAAAAGCAAATTTGGTGTTGGGCAGAGATTATTCATAAATCTTGAACCTGGGCTAAATAAATTACCAGACATAAATGACATCAGCATCAACCAAGGGGTAATTGTAATCAAGTTCGTCTATTTTTTTGATCACCAGCCGTTTAACCTGACCGGTGACGGTGACAGCGCGATCTTTAAAGTAAGCCGGTTCTAAAAATTTCGGTTTGCAGGCAATGAATCGTCCCAAATCAACACGATTTCGATAAGACGGTCTGCCTTGTTCGTTGGCCACTTTGGCCATGATAGTCAGGCAACTGTGCTCAGGTTTATTTTCTACGTTGATAACAATACCGGTCCACCGAACCCGGAGGTCTGCAATGGGTGTTTTTTGGTACTGCTCGGGGGACATGCTGTTATAGTCACCGCGCAATGGTTTTGGTGGCTGAACGCAGGCAGTTAACAACAAAGTTAATACAAAAATCAGTGCTTTCATCATATATATGTGAAACAAAATTAAAAACCATTATAACCAACCACATTAAACAGAGTCTGAATGTGAAATATTAATGTTCCAAAAATTGCCCGTAAAATACCATTAAAGTGACAAAAAATGCCAGCATCAGCAGCAAGCCCAAACATTCTGCCGCAACCCGCGCCAGCAACTGACCCCATTCAGGGTGTTTGAAGGCGTAATGGGTGATGTAAGTCACGGCCAGTCCTATCAACATAAAAACCAACAGCATGGGTTTTAGCATCAAAATAACAGTTGTTGCCGTCAGTAACAGTGCGCCATAGAAATAAAATCGATCAAATAAAGTCATCATCTGTGCCCATAGAATAAGTGAGTGTTTATTTAAAAGTATGACTGTCTCAAAAAGTGAGAATCGCCTGGATTTTTTTAATCTAATGAGGGTACTTGCGTCTTTGCGGTCTATTAAACTAAAATAATAGAGATGAACAGAGCTAAAAAAATACTTAACGAAACGTTTGGCTACAGTGACTTTCGAAATCATCAAGCGGACATTGTGGCTTCAATTCTTAAAGGTCAAGACGCCCTGGTGTTAATGCCCACCGGTGGTGGTAAGTCCTTATGCTACCAAATACCTTCGATGGTTCGGGACGGGGTCGGTGTGGTCATATCGCCTTTAATTGCTTTGATGGAAGACCAGGTCAATGCATTGCGACTTCTGGGTGTCGAAGCGGCCTTTATTAATTCGACTTTATCCGCTTCAGAAGTTAAAAAAATTGAACAACAGGTGTTATCCGGTTCTTTGGATTTGTTATACATGTCGCCTGAACGCTTATCCAATGAAGAGATGTTATCTTTCTTGAAGAAAGTGGATATTGCGCTATTTGCCATCGATGAAGCCCATTGTGTTTCGCAATGGGGTCATGATTTCAGACCGGAATACCAAAACCTGTCAGTGCTCAGTGAACAATTTCCGGATGTTCCCCGGGTGGCTTTAACGGCTACTGCTGATGAGCGGGTTCGTGACGAAATTGTTCAGGAGCTTAAATTACAGGGTGCCCAACAGTTTATATCCAGCTTTGATCGGCCCAATATCCGCTATGCCATCGAAGAACAAGACCGGGGCAAGCAGCAATTGTGGGAATTTATCAGTCAAAACCACAGCGAAGATGCCGGTATTGTCTATTGTTTGTCACGACGCAAGGTTGAATCTGTGGCGGATTATCTGACCGGGCAAGGTCGAACTGCTTTACCCTATCATGCTGGTTTGTCGGCAAAAGTGCGGGCCAAAAATCAAAAACGCTTTTTAATGGAAGATGGTGTGATTATTGTCGCCACCATTGCCTTTGGTATGGGGATTGATAAACCCGATGTGCGTTTTGTGGCCCATTTTAGTATGCCGAAAAACATAGAATCCTATTATCAGGAAACCGGTCGTGCCGGTCGTGATGGTCGTCCGGCTGATGCCTGGATGGCCTATAACTACAAAGATGTGGTTATGCAGCGTCAATTTATCCGTGATTCTGAAGCCGGTGATGAATATAAAAATGTACTGCACAATAAGCTGGATGCTTTGGTTGATTTATGTGAGCAATTGGAATGTCGTCGCATCACTTTATTGCGGTATTTTGGCGAGGAACTGGCCGAACCCTGTGGTAATTGTGATAATTGTCTCAATCCGCCGGAAAAAATTGATGCCAGTACCGAAGCCCAAATGGCGCTGTCTGCCATATATCGTACAGAACAACGCTTTGGCATGATGTATCTGATTGATGTGTTGACCGGTAATGACAATGAAGAACGGATTAAACAATTCAAACACCATAAGCTCAATGTTTTTGGTATTGGTAAAACACACCCGAAAACCTGGTGGCGACGTTTATATCGGCAATTGGTTAGCCTTGGGTTCATTGAAGTGGATGATGAATTTGGTGCTTTAAAATTAACAGATAAAGCCAAACCCATTCTAAAAGGTGAAGAATCATTTTATCTTCGGGATGTGGTCAAAGCCAAAAATAAGACGGCTCAAAATGATAATTTAGAGTTGGGAAGGCATGACACCATCTTATGGAATGCTTTGCGCCAATTGCGTACTGATCTGGCCGCTGAACACGGGGTGCCACCTTATGTAATATTCAGTGATGCCTCGTTATTGGAAATGGTCAGAAAACGACCTGTTGAGGGTGAAAAGTTTATGTACATTTCCGGTGTCGGTGAATATAAATTAGCCAAATACGGTGAAGCATTTTTAAAAGTCATTAAAGAGAATCCCTTGCCTGATAAGCTGGATAATCGATTGGAAGATGATGTCAATGTCAGTTTAGATCACTTTTTGGAACTTCAATCAGTGGAGGCGGTGGCGGAGACTCTGGGTCTCAATGCCAAAACTGTCTACGCCCATTTGGCACAGGCTATTGCCGCCGGATTAGTTGATCGTAAAGATGTGACCGAGTTAGATGATAATGAAATTGACTATATCGAGGAAACGGCTGAAATGACGGGTTATATCGAGGATAAAAAGCTGAAACCGGTTTATGATGCTTTAGATGGATTATATGACTACGGTATTTTGCGCTGTGTGTTGGCTGATTTGGAATAATGCCAAACAATTAATTCATGACGTCTCCTTTAAGAATCCTGGCCGATGAAAATATTCCCGGATTAGCCATGGCCTTTGCCGGTGATGTGGAAATCCGCACAATGCCGGGTCGCGAAATTCAGCGTTCACATTTAACCCAAACAGATGTTTTATTGGTGCGTTCTGTGACCGGAGTCAATGAGCAACTACTCGAAGGTACGCCGGTTAAATTTGTCGGTACCGCCACCATAGGTTTGGATCACATCGATTTAACGTATTTGCAAAAATCAGACATTGGTTTTGCTTACGCCCCGGGTAGTAATGCCCAATCGGTGGTTGAATATGTTTTGGCAGCGATGTCCCACTGGTTACAACTCAATGAACGGTCATTTATAGATTTAAAAGTGGGTATTGTCGGGGTGGGGCGTATTGGCTATTTGTTACAGCGTCACCTGGAATGCCTGGGTGTTCAATGTCTGTTAAACGATCCACCGCGACAGGCCCAACAACCTGAGCTGTCCTTCTCAACGCTTGAGGCGATGGCTGAAGCAGATGTGATCAGTTTTCATGTGCCGTTAACTCAGCGGGGTCCCTGGCCAACGCGGCATTTGATTGATTCGACATTACTGGCATCATTGTCATCTGATCAGCTATTAATCAATACGGCACGGGGTGATATATTGGATAATCAAATGGCTTTACACTATTGCCAAAACAGTTCAAGTCCGGTTAATCTGGTTTTGGATGTTTGGCAAAATGAGCCAATGATTAATGCTGATCTTATCAAGTATTGTCTTTTGGCAACGCCCCACATAGCCGGTTACGCCATCGAAGGAAAATGGCGTGCCACCGCTATGCTTTGTCAGGCTGTCACTGATTTTTTTAATGTAAAAGACACCTGTGATTCATTGATAATTAAGACCCAAACGAACAACCCATGGAGACCGCAAAGCCATGAAGATATTGTTGCTAAAGTGCTTTCTTATTATGCCATCAGCCGAGATGATAAAGCTTTACGAAAAGAAGTTAATAAGCTGCCATATTCTTTTGATAAGCTAAGAAAAAACTATCCTGTTCGGCATGAGTTTTTGGCGTCTATAGGTTCTTAATTGGTTAATTGATAAAACAGCATGGGTAGCTTTTTCGGTAGTTCTTCAATTTGCTTTATGTGAACAAAAGATTGCCCCCCAAATATATAGGCTAAATAGTCATGAGGCTCAATGTCAATGGAAATACAAAAGGGCAACAATCCCGCTTGACGGGCCGCATTAACAGCATGTTTGGTGTCTTCCATGCCATATCGGCCTTCGTATTGGTCTAAATCATTCGGTTTGCCGTCCGTTAAAATCAACAATAATTTTTGTCCGGTTTTTTGTGCGGACAGCTGTTCAGTGGCGTAGCGTATGGCAGCACCCATGCGGGTATAATAATTGGGTTTTATGGCATATATACGGTTTCGCACAGTATCATCATAATTTTCTTCAAAACCCTTTAACGGATAATAACGAACATGGCTGCGAAGCTTTGAGGCAAAGCCGCTCATGGAAAAGCGTTCGCCGGCAGCACTTAAACACTCACCAAAAATGTACAGTGATTCACGAATCACATCAATGACTTTTCGATCACCGGAAATATAGGCATCAGTTGATAATGACAAATCCGCTAACAACAGGGTCGACAAATCACGGTTGGTTTGGTGTAACGCACGATACAGGTTTGGATCCGTGGTACCACGCCCCATAGAACGTTGTACACTGAACTCCAGAAAACTGTTTAAATCAGCTTCTTCACCCTGTTCCTGTCGATCCAGCCACTTTCGTTGGGGCTTGAGCGATTCAAACTGTCTTTTCAGTAATTTGGCCTGTTTTTTTGTTTGTTCACGCCACTGAGCTGGCGCCTCAATATTAAGAGCCATGGTTTGCAGCGCACATTGTTTTTCTAATAATTGTTCTTTTTTATAGTCCCATTCAGGTAATAAGATACCCTCGCTCAGCATCACATCATCGTATTCAGCCGATGGCAAATCTAAATCGAGCTTAATTTTACTGGCTGTTTTGCCGCTGCTGACGGTGATTTTGTCTAAATCATCTGCGATACTTTGCAAGTCTTCATCATCGGTATCTTCCTCAGAACGATCGAGGTTTAAAAACTCAGACCAGGTAAATAAACTCTCTAAACGAAAGGCTATAAGACCGTCACCTTGGGCACGGTCATCCATCTGTTCCGCTTTGTACTTTTTCTCACCAAGATTTTTAGCAGCCAATTTTTGTTCCTGGTCTTGTTCACCTTGATCTTGTTGGTCACGGCGCTGTGCTTCAACATTAATTGGAGAGGGGTAGAGCCATAACATTACTGGTAAAGGTTGAACATCGATACCCACTTCAATACTGTTATCACACCAGGGGTCTGCAATAACGCTTTGTAACGCACGTTCAACCGGTTGTAGTTTTTTAGGTAATGAACTTATTTTTGGACGATGCTGTAATTGTAAGCGTGATAACAGTTTATACCGTGCTTTTAAACCGGGCCAATTTTGAAGTATTTGTTGGGTTAAATATTGATTGTGTTTAATCCAATGGTTTTTATGCGGTGTGTGGTTTAAACTGGCCAAAGCCGTGAGCCAGTAAAATAGTGATTCATTGGCTTTTTTGGACGGGAAACAATCAATTTGATGGGGTAAAAAGAAAAATTCATTGTGAAAATGGGGCAGGGCCTGTTTAACGCCTGAACCCGCCATTTTTTGGAGAAAAGTGCGGTGACCATCATGAATATAATCTGAAGTTTCAGCGATGCTTAATCCGGGGTCTCCCCCCAAAGCCCGAAAAAAAACGGCAAGACGTTTACCTAATTCACTGAGTTCAACCGCAGCTTCACGATAGCGAATAGTGCTTTTATTGGTGATGTAATGGTGCCATTTAACACCAACCCATTCTTCCATTTTAATCGAACCTGAAAGACACTTACGTGTGTAAAAATAAAAATAAAAACTAAAATATAAAATTTATTTCGACCAAAAGTTTACTGTCAACAGTGTCTTTAAGGTCGATGTTGTGGCACATGGAAGTGCCATCCTGAGCCACATGGCTCAGGTAAGGTCAAAAAATATCAGTAAAATCACATTTTTACGTTTAAATATTTTTTGACTGAACATAATAAGTACAGGATGGACTTATTATGTGATAACCAATCAGTCATCGCCCAGCTGAGCGTTCATGACCTGCATTAAAGCGTCAACCACTTCGCTGTCATCGCTGAGAGGTTCAGCAATGGCGGCCCGACAAGCTTCCGATACAGATATGCCACTTTTGATTAAAGTGGCCGCATAGATTAATAAGCGAGTAGACGCAGATTCTTCTAAATCATGATCTTTTAATTGTCTGATGTGCCCGGCCAAGCGGGCTAATAATTTAGCCAAATTAAGATCAACCCCTGCCTCTTTAGCCACAATTTCAGCTTCTAATTCACGGTTTGGGTAATCAAAACTCATCGACATAAAGCGCTGCTTTGTGGATGGTTTCATACCTTTGAGTAAATTTTGATAGCCCGGATTATAAGATACCACCAGCATAAATTCAGGCGGTGCGTGAAGCAATTCACCGGTGCGGTCAATGGGTAAAATACGTCGGTCATCGGTTAATGGATGCATGACAACAATACTGTCTTTTCGTGCTTCAACGACCTCATCCAGGTAACAAATGGCGCCTTCGCGCACGGCACGAGTTAAAGGACCGTCTTGCCAATAGGTTTCACCATCACCGATTAAATGTCGACCAATCAGGTCGGATGCGGTTAAATCTTCATGGCAGGCCACGGTGTAGAGTTTACGCCCGAGTCTTTCCGCCATATGTTGCACGAAACGGGTTTTTCCACAACCGGTGGGACCTTTTAATAAGACCGGTAACTGGTTGTGCCAGGCGGATTCAAATAATGCCACTTCGTTGTTTTGTTGTTGATAGTAGCTCACTGAATCAGATTGTTTTAACGGTGTGGTATTTGACATAATTATACTTTAATAGAAAAAGGGCGACTATACAGGCCGCCCTTATGTTGCTTTAAATCAAGAATTGAGGGCCGGGTTATTCTGGCTGACGTCAATATGTTGATCGGATTCGCCTTTCACCAGGAAACTACACAAATAGACAATCAAACCAATTAAGAACACCACGCCGGCGGCTTCTCGTAACCAGTAGAAAAATTCAAGTTTTTCCTGCACCACCATGTAGGGTAAGGGTTGATCACCCATGCGTTGTAAGTAGACTTGCACGATACCGGCAGCGGTGAGGAACAGGGTAATAAAGACCATAGAAATGGTCATTAACCAGAAAGACCACATTTCCACCACCTGAGCTTTATTGGAATTCGCCACCCGACCGCGTAATTTAGGCATGGCATATGAAATCATACATAGCACCACCATCACATAGGCGCCATAAAATGCCATGTGGCCGTGGGCCGCCGTAATCTGAGTACCGTGGGTAAAGTAGTTAACCGGAGCCAAGGTGTGTAAAAAGCCCCAGACGCCAGCGCCCAGGAAGGCCATAACACCCGTACCTAAAGCCCATAAGACGGCCACACGGTTGGCATGGATACGGCGGCGTTTGTTGACCATATTAAAAGCAAATAGGGTCATCAGGAAAAACGGTATGGGTTCTAAGGCCCCGAAAATTGAACCTAACCACAACCAATAACCCGGGGTGCCGATAAAGAAGTAGTGGTGTCCGGTACCAATAATGCCTGTGATTAAAGCCATGGCTACAATGATGTAAACCCATTTATCGATGACCTCACGGTCTACACCGGTGGTTTTAATGAGAACAAAAGCCAGCAAGGAGGCTAATATCAGCTCCCAGACACCTTCCACCCATAAATGCACAACCCACCACCAGTAATACTTATCCAGTACCAGATTTTCAGGGTTAACAAAAGCAAACAGGAATAACAAAGCCAGACCAACCAGGCCGGTCAGCAAGACCACATTAATCACGGTTTTACGACCGGATAGTACAGTCATGCCAATGTTATATAAAAAGCCTAAGCACACGATGACGATACCCACTTTACCTATAGTCGGTTGTTCTAAGAACTCACGGCCCATGGTTGGTAAAAAGGCATTGCCGCTCAACTCAGCGAGTCGTTGATAGGGTAATAGCAGATAGCTTAAAACGATTAAAGCACCTGAAATAAAGAACACCCAAAACAGAATTTTGGCTAACTTAACAGAATGCAATTCTCGTTGGGATTCTTCGGGGACCAGATAGTAAGCACCGCCCATAAATCCAAACAAAAGCCAGACAATCAATAGATTAGTGTGGACCATTCTGGCAATGTTAAAAGGGATATAGGGAAACAGGAAGTCACCAATGACATACTGTAAGCCTAATATCACACCAAAAATAATCTGGCCTACAAACAAGGCAATGGCTGCGTTAAAGTACAGTTTTGATACTGCTTGAGATTGATATTTCATAGTTTAACTCCGTTATCCTTGTATGTTGGGTGGCCAGTTTTGGGCTTCAATACCATTCACATATTTCAAAAACTGGGCCAGGGCTTCCAGTTCTTCATCAGTGAAATTAAATTGTGGCATAGAACGTCGTCCGGGTATGCCGTTCGCCGGGCGGCTCATGATAAAAGCTTTTATGGCTTCTGTGCTTTGGCCAAAACGGTCATATACATTGCCTAATTCAGGCGCAAAGTAAGCACCTTCACCCAATAAGGTGTGACAGCCGACACAGTTGTTTTCTTCCCACAGACGTTTGCCGTGAGCCACTTGCTCGGTGAGGTTCTCCCTGTTGTCAGTCGTCGGAATTCTTTTGTGCGTGTCAAAAGTCAGCACCAAGAACAACAAGATGAAAAACAGCGAGCCACCATAGTAAATGTTTCTGGAAACACTTTTGGTAAATAGTTCTTTCATGTGATTCTCTTTTTTTACGTTAACGATATGCCCTGCCATGAATAAAAAAGCAGGGCTGTGAATTAATCGTGGGTATTTTATTTATTTAGGGTAACTGATTCATTGACCTGGGTCAATGTTGTGCCCGAAACAGCTCTATAAGCTATAACTAAACATCAACCAGACTTTTTGGGTGTCCTGGCTGTGCATATCAGCCTTATAATCTGCGGCTTTTAATAACAGACCCGCTTTTTGATTCAATTTTTTGGATAAAGACACATCAAATTCCGAACCCAGCTGGCCGGACCCGGATTCAACATCAAACTGGTGGTATTTGGCTTGCCAGCCCCAGCCGTTGATGCTGCCTTTTACGCCAATAAAGGTATCAGCAATGCCTTCATCCGGTGTCGCTAAAAATTGATCTGCCCAACCATTAAAAGCATGTAATGTGGCCAAAGGTGTTCTGAATGAAGCGCCACTTTGGGTGTCGCTGCCTTCCAGTATTTCATGGCCGGCAAAAAACTCACCTTGATTAAATGTCAAAGCCACATCAAATCGCCAATAGTCGGCGTTATAGTTAACAGGGTTATTATCGGCATCTGATTGGCTGGCATATTCCAAACCCATTTTAATTTTTTGCGAACCCACATCAAAATGGGTGTTATAGCCAATGCCAAAGGTGTCTGTGGAAAAGGCCGCTGCATCTTCGTTTTCAATACCATAATAATAGGCTTTAATATGATGTTTTTCAGCCCAGGTTTTGTTCCAGTTGGCCAACAGGGTTTGATTGTCATGGTCACCGGCGGCAACATCTTCCCCAAAGATACGATTGACGTGGTCAACATAAGCCAAAAACAATCGACTGTCTGTGATATCAAATTGAAACGACAGGGCATCGTAGGTTTGCTCGTTTTGTCGCCAGCCGACACCACCAACAAAGCGTTGGTTGTCAAGTAATATACGTTGACGACCTAATTTTGTTGAAGCTTTGTCATTAAATTGATAGTTCACCCACGCTTGATTGATTTCAGTTCCTGTGGGATCGGCGACAATCGGATATTGGGTTCTGTTGGGGGTATTTCCGGCTGCAGCATTGTAATGATCACCCGCAACTTCTGTGACATTATCCACTTCAATAAAAAATCGCCAGCCGCTGTGGTCGGCGGTTTTATAATTCAACCTTGTGCGTAAAGTTGATGCGTTAGCATCTTTGCTGAAATAGTCTTGATCCACCATTTCATAACGGTAACGAAAAGATAAGGAGGCTTCGCCTTTATTGGCTGACTGTTCACCAACAGCCGCTTGGGTAATGGCTGGTGTGGTGGTTAATGCGGCAGCCATTAAAGCTGACGATAACATGGTTTTTTTAAAATGAATCATGGATATAACCTGTTGCTTAGAAATATAAGACAAATTGTAGGAGAGTCCATAAGCCTTGGCATTGATTTACGTCAATTGTTACCTAAAAAAGGTATTCCATCAACACTCAATGATATTGACTGCCAGTCCACCACGTGAGGTTTCTTTATAACTGTCTTTCATATCGTCGCCGGTGGCTTTCATGGTTTTAATGACTTTATCTAAAGACACATAGTGGTTGCCTTCGTTACGGTCCGCCATCCGCACCGCATTGATGGCTTTAACACTGCCCATGGCATTGCGTTCGATACAGGGAATTTGTACCAAACCACCAATGGGATCACAGGTTAAACCCAGGTTATGTTCCATGGCAATCTCAGCGGCATTTTCAATTTCATCCGGAGTTAAACCACAGGCTGCGGCTAAACCGGCTGCGGCCATGGAGCTGGCGACACCCACTTCACCCTGGCAGCCCACTTCCGCGCCGGAAATGGATGCTTTGGTTTTGTACAGAATGCCAACAGCAGCAGCGGTTAACAGGAAGTTTCGAATTCCCTGTTGATTGGCGCCATTAATATAATTCAGGTAATAATAAATCACGGCCGGAATAATTCCTGCTGCACCATTGGTGGGTGCGGTTACTACCCGGCCACCGGCTGCATTTTCTTCACTCACGGCCAGGGCATAAACATTGACCCAATCAATAACGGTCAGCGGATCTGCTAAATCTTTGGCGGATTTTTTATTGAGTTCCTGGTACAGTTTAGAGGCTCTTCTGGGTAAATTTAAACCACCGGGTAAGGTGCCCACTGTGTGAAAGCCCCGTTGCATACACTGTTCCATCGCTTGCCAGATGGTGTCAAGCTGTTGGTCAATATCATCACGATTTCGCCAGGCCTCTTCGTTGGCATACATCATCTCAGCAATACTCTTGTCATGTTGGTGACAAAGATTGATGAGTGCATCACCACTATCAAATTTATAAGGCACCGGTGTGTCATCTTCCATAATATGTTGTTCTTGCATATGATTGTGGGCCAGTACAAAGCCTCCACCCACTGAATAATAAGCCTTTTCTTTGAGAACCTGGTCGTTTTTATCATAAGCAGTGAATTGCATACCATTGGAATGTAATGGCAACTTTTTTCGTTTATGAAATTTTAAATGCGTTTTGTCGTTGAATTGAAGTGCCAGTGTGCCATTATTAATCACCCCGGTGGTTTTGACCTGTTCTAATAAGTCATCAATTTTATCAGGGTCAACAGTGTCAGGTTGTTCACCCAATAAGCCCAAAATAATGGCTTTGTCTGTGCCATGGCCACGTCCGGTGTGGCTCAATGAGCCATAAAGCTCTGTGGTAATGTGATGGGTTTTATCGGCCAGTTCATGATTGTGTAAATACTGAGTAAATAAATGAGCCGCACGCATGGGGCCTACGGTGTGTGAACTGGAGGGACCGATACCAATTTTAAACAAGTCAAAAATACTAACAGCCATGATAAACTAACGCCATGAAAAAACTGACATTATATAGTAGATTGGAATGTCCTTTGTGCGAGTTTGCCGAAGAACTGTTACTGTCTGAAGGTATCAGCTATGAAACGATTGATATTGACGATTCTGAAGCATTAATCAAAACTTATCATGTGCGTGTTCCGGTGTTATCCGACGGTCAACATGAACTGGATTGGCCATTCACTGCTGATAACGCTCAGGAGATGGCTGATGGCTAAAGAAAAGTTAGAATTCGTTTGTAATCAATGCGGCCATGTCACCAATAAATGGGCCGGGCAATGCACTGCTTGTAAGCAATGGAACTGTATCGATGAAGTTAAAGTACAAAAACCCAAAGGCGCTGGACAAGTCAACCGTTTCAGTAACTATTCAGGTGATAAAAAAATTCAAAAATTAGGTCATGTTAGTACTGAAAAGCAAGCCAGAACCCGTACTGACATCAAAGAATTAGATCGTGTGTTGGGTGGTGGTTTGGTGCCGGGCTCGGTGATTTTGTTAGGTGGTGATCCGGGTATTGGTAAATCCACTTTATTATTACAAGTCACTGCACATATCACCCAAAGTATCAATCCACTCTACGTCACCGGTGAAGAATCTCTGGCACAGATTGCCATGCGAGCCAAGCGATTGGATTTATCGGTGGATGATTTATCCTGTATGGCGGAAACTTCGTTAGAAACCATTATGGATTCGGTATTACAACAAAAGCCTGATTTGGTGGTCATAGATTCTATTCAAACCCTGTTTAGTGAGGAACTAACCTCGATTCCGGGCTCGGTGTCTCAAGTAAAAGAAACGGCAGCGCAGTTGGTTAGAATGGCCAAGCAGCATAAAATTACTGTGATTTTGGTGGGACATGTCACCAAAGAAGGCAGTATTGCAGGCCCCCGAATATTAGAGCATATGGTGGATACGGTGTTGTACTTTGAAAGTGACGGGAACAGTCGTTATCGGGTATTACGGGCATTAAAAAACCGTTTTGGCGCGGTTAACGAAATCGGTGTGTTTGCCATGACAGAACGTGGCGTGCGGGAAGTGGATAATCCGTCAGCCATATTCTTAAGTGAGCATAAGGCCGATAAGCCGGGATCGGTTGTGATGGTAACCCGGGAAGGCACACGGCCCTTACTGGTTGAAATCCAAGCTTTGGTTGATCAGAGTCCACTGGGAAATCCGCGCCGTTTATCGGTGGGTTTGGAACATAATAGATTGGCGATGTTGTTGGCGGTCTTGCATCGAATGTGCGGATTGGCCATCCATGATCATGATGTGTTTTTAAATGCAGTGGGTGGCATTAAAATTTCTGAAACTGCAGCTGATCTGGCCATTTTAATGGCGATACTATCGAGCTTTAAAAATCGTTATTTACCTGTTGGTACGGTAATTTTTGGTGAAGTGGGTTTAACCGGAGAAGTTCGTCCGGTTCAAAATGGCGAAGATCGGCTCAAAGAGGCGGCACAACATGGTTTCAAAACAGCGATTATTCCCAAAGCTAATGCCGGAAAATGGACCAGCTCGCTGGACATGAAAATTATCACGGTAACCGAAGTTAACCAGGTTATTGATTTAATTTAAAGTTGGCTTGATGGGATGATTGGATGATGAAGACTTCCCCTCAACCAAATGGTGTCGGGGAGCTCCCCCCATACTTTTATGCCAATTGGTTGTGTGTTTTTTAATTGCCTGAACCGCAATAAAGTTTGTGTAAAAGATGAATGACCTCGACAGCTTTGCTATCTGCCAGGGAGTATAAAATGGTTTGAGATTGACGTTTGGTTTTCACTAAGTTGGCTTTTCGTAACTGCGCCAAATGTTGCGATAAAGCGGATTGCGATAAGCTTGGCAAGTGTTCATTCAAGGAACCCACAGACATTTCATTCTCATGCAGCAAGCATAAAATCATTAAACGCTGTTTGTTGGATATCAATTTCAGTAACACAGAAGCCGATGCGGCATGATCGACCATCTCATTCATAGATTTTGTCATTGTTTATATACCTTAGATTTAGTAGCTTGTTTATTTTGCCTGAAAAAAATAAATTTGACAAACATTTGTTGTTTAGAGTTAAGGCATTAAACATAAAGCCACCCTAATAGAAACCCCTTGTCATGTCAGGCTTAATAAGCAATATTTTTAAATTAGGGCGTCCACATGACTCCCTTTTGGAGAGGAGACCCGTGTTGGCCAACCAGTGCGAATCAGGGCCGGGTTAATTGGATTGAAATAAATTTTAAAGTAAGTGATAAAGTATTCTGAGGCTGTCGTTATCGAAGCGTTGTTTGACTGCCAGGGTTTAAAATGGACAATATGACAGATTTTCATGACTAAAGTATCAGAATGTCGACTAATTCAGTTATCGTTAACCCCTTTTCGTTATAATATCACTTTTTTGAGGAGAGATGCTATGAATGCATGGTACCGAACGGGTATTTTATTCAGTTTTATGTTGGTGACAGCTTGTGTCACTATTAATGTCTATTTCCCGGCAGCTGAAATGGAATCGGCCGCTGAAAAGATTGTTCGTGATGTGTTGAAGGAAGAGCAACAAGAGGAGGGGACGAATGATAATCCCCAAGGTGCTTATCATCGTCATCAGGAATCTTCATTTTTAGCCAGCATCAATCCGCTTAACTTCATCATCGGCAGTGCCCATGCGCAACCCACGGCTGATATCACCTTGTCATCACCGGCGATTGATGCCATCACCGCGCGCATGAAGCAAAGAGTGAATGATTATTTACGTGGATATTTGAATAAAAATGTTATTGGTTTTACCAATGATGGTCTGGTTGAAATTGTTAATATCGATCAATTGGATTTAAAAGAAAGACAAGCGGTCAAAAAAGTGGTTGCTGATGAAAACCGTGATCGTATCGCCTTATACCGCGAGATGGCCGTTGCCAATGATCATCCTGAGTGGGAAGATCAAGTGCGTCAGGCATTTGTTAAACAGTGGATTGCCCAAGCCCAGTCTGGTTGGCTGTATCAGGACAATTCCGGACGTTGGGTGAATAAATAAGTTATGGCACGAAGACGTCGACGATTACCCCAAGAGCCCATTGAGTTGTTGATCACCGACTTAAGTCATGATGGCCGTGGCATTGCCCGGCACAATGATAAAGTGGTGTTTGTACAAAATGCCTTACCGGGTGAGACGGTGATGGCACAATTGAACCGCCGCACCCGTCATTTTGATGAAGCCACTGCTCAAAGCATTGAAAACGCGTCAACTGATCGCGTGGAGCCAGCCTGCGAATTTTATGACCGCTGCAATGGATGTACCATGATGCATGTCAGTGATGTTAAGCAAATTGATTTTAAATTCAACACGTTAAAGTCTAATTTTGAGAAAATGGCTGATCTCCAGCCGGTTCGCTGGTTGCCGCATTTAAGTGATCGCCATTGGCATTATCGGCGGCGGGCACGTCTCAGTGTCAAATGGGTTCCCGGTAAAGATAAAGTGCTGGTCGGTTTTCGTGAAAAAAATGGCCGTTTTGTGGCTGATATGGATTATTGCCTGGTGTTGGAAAAACCGTTGGCAGATTTAATTAAACCACTACAGGAACTGGTCATGGCAATGACCATTAAAACCCACATTCCACAAGTTGAATGTGCCATGAGTGATCAACAACCGGCCTTAATTATGCGCCATATGCGACCACTTCCGGATGAAGATATGATATTGCTGAAAGATTTTGCCAAAGCACATGATGTGCAACTGTTTTTACAGTCCAAAGGACCTGACACCGTTACACCAATTCAGCCGGATTATTCTGCCTTGTCCTTTGACTTACCACAACATAATCTGCGCTATGAATTTTTGCCCAATGACTTTATACAGGTAAACCAGGTAATGAATGAAAAAATGATTGACCGGGTGTTATCAATCATGAATTTAAATAAGCAATCAAAGGTGCTTGATTTATTTTGCGGGTTGGGGAATTTTACTTTACCGATTGCCCGTCATAGTCAGCAGGTGATTGGTGTTGAAGGTGACCAGCAACTGGTCGAACGGGCGCGGCATAATGCCGAATTAAATGAATTATCCAATGCCGAATTCTTCACGGCAGATTTAACCAAAGATCACAGCCAAAGTACATGGTTCCAACAAGACTTTAGTCACGTTTTAATTGACCCGCCTCGAAGTGGTGCCTGGGATATATTGCCACTGATTGCCAGTACATCGGCCAAGACTTTGGTCTATGTTTCATGTCACCCTGCCAGTTTGGCCCGCGACAGCCAGCGCTTGGTCCATGATTTGGGTTTTACCATGCAATCAGCCGGGGTCATGGATATGTTTCCTCATACATCACATGTGGAATCCATGGCTGTTTTTACCAGGAGCTAATTGATGAAGCTGTTAGCCATTTTGATAGCCTTTGGTGTTTTTCACTGGTTAGGCAAGCCAAAAATTTTCCAGTCTTTTGTCTGGTGGCAAACCATACTCGACTTCGGTAAAAATCAGGCATGGTTAAAACCCAAGTGGTTAACAGTGTTAATACTCTTGTTGATACCGGTGCTTCTGTTGGCATTAATTGCTCAGTTATTAACGCAACAACATGACCATCAATTGTGGTATCTACTCTTTAACAGCGCTGTATTATATTATTGCCTCGGCCCTGAACAGCTGGAAATTGAAGCCAGGCTGATACCATCTGAACAGCTCGAATCAGAAGACAGCTTACAGTGGTTAGTGAATAAATTGACTGATGAGTCCATCCAACGCTGGTTTGTGGTTGTTTTTTGGTTCGTTGTATTGGGTGCAGCCGGTGCGCTGATGTGTCGTTTATTGGTGCACTTCATTCAGCAAAAACAAACGACGCAAGATTCATTGATGAACCGACTTTATAATGTGTTGTCATATCCGGTCATATGGCTGATGATAATTTCATTGTTAGTGGCCAGTGATTTTGACCGCATTTGGCACCATTGCAAGCGTTACTTAAAACGTCAAGATTGGTACTTACAGCAACGTTCTTTACTTTATGAAGCGATGGACTTTGCTGTTGAAAATTGTGAAATTGAAGATTTTAAATCTGATGACCCTGAAACGGTCCGTGACACCACCTTATCCGTGCTAAAGCGAATCCTTATGGTGTGGTTGGTGTTGGTGGCTTTTAGTGTTATTTTTACCATAGGATAGCGAAATGAAAAATATGAATATTCGATTATTATTACTCTTATCCCTGATAATTTTTCAGGGAAACGTTTGGGCCAAACTATATAAATGGGTCGATGAAGATGGCAAGGTCCATTACAGTGACAAAGTGCCACCTGAATACAATGATCAAGCCCGGCAGGAACTCAATAAAACCGGTGTCATTAAAGACTCGGTGGAACGTGCATTAACCCCTGAAGAGAAAAAACAGAAAGCCGAAGAGTTGGCCCGCCAACAACGCGAAGCCGAACGCCAGGAGGCGTTAAAGAAAAAGCAACAAGCTGAGCGTAACAAGCTATTAAAATCATACAGCAATGCTGATCAGATTACCCGGCTAAAACGTGAGCGCATCGATGCTTTAGAACGTAATATTGAGTTGGCTGAAGAAAATTTAGTCATACAAAAACGCAATTTAAATGATTTATTAAAACGGGCGGCTGATAAAGAGCGCAGTGGCGGTGTCGTATCTGATGCCTTCACGGCACAAATTGAAAAAAGTCGTGAACAGATTGAAAATCAACAGTTGTTTATAGTAGATAAAAACGAAGAAATTAAAGCCACTGAAGAAAAGTACAATGATGAACTGGCCAAATACCTCTATTATACCGGTCAGACCTCATCCTTAGAACCGATTGACTCAAAAGAACATAGCGACCAAGCCGAAGCAACAGATGACAGTGATGAATAACAAGCTTTAAAGGCAGCTTCTGCCGTTAAGTTTTAAAAATTCACTTCTCTTTCACGGCTTTGATTTAGAATGGATTTTTCATGTATAAATAAGGGGAATTATGAAAAATCTGTTCTATCTACTGGTCTTTATGTTGGTCGTGACTCATGGACATGCCGGTAGCCGTCAATTGGGTACCGGAGCGGTCATGCAAATTGAAGGCTCATCAGGTAGTGGTATCGTTCCCTGGGCAACCATTGCAGGCTATGGTGAGTCTGATGAAACAGATCTGACGACCGCTTATACATTTTTAGATACTGATGATTATGACTTTGAATCTTATGGCTTTGCCGTAGGTTGGCATAATCGATTGGAGTTTTCAGTGGCCAGACAAACACTTGATTTGGTGACTCTGGGGCCGGTGATTGGTTTACCGGGTGCCAGTTTACGGCAGGATGTGTTTGCTGCCAAAGTCCGTTTGGCTGGCAATATTGTTTACAGCAAAATGCCTCAAATTGCCTTTGGGGTGCAGTATAAAAAAAACAAGGATTTCACCATTCCCGGATTGGTCGGCGCGGTTGATGACAGTGGTGTTGATTATTATATCAGTGCCAGCAAACTTTTCTTAGCTCAACCTTTTGGTTTCAATGGTTTTGCGACTGTGACCTTACGTTCAACGGAAGCCAATGAAACCGGCTTACTGGGATTTGGAGGTGATTTAAGTTCCCGGCACATTAATCTTGAAACCTCTCTTGGATTGTTCTTAAACAGTTCCTGGGCTGTGGGTTTTGACTTTCGTCAGAAACAATCCAATTTAAGTTTTGCCACTGAAAGTCACTGGCGCGATGTCTTTATTGCCTGGATTCCAAATCGACACCTTTCAGTGGTTGCCGCTTATGCTGACATTGGCGATGTAGCAACACTCAATGATCAACAAGGTTTTTACTTATCTGTTAATGGGAGCTTCTAATGATAATTCGAATTAATTGCAAATGGCTTTCAGCTATCCTGGCGTGTTTACTGGTGTTTAATAGCCATGCAGCAGATAACCAGCTTTATAATGATTTGGGCGGTCAACCCACAATCGATCGAATGACCACAGAATTATTGGATCGTATTTTGGTGAATGAAAAGATTGCCTTTTTGTTTGAAGAAACTGATCGAGTAGATTTACATCAAAAAATTGCCAATCAAATCTGTATGGAAACTGGTGGTCCTTGTGACTATGAAGGCTTAGACATGGTTGAAGCTCACAGTGGTATGGAGATTAAATACTCTGAATTTGATGTGTTCGTATCTGATTTTATTGCAGCCATGGAAGCCGCCGGAGTTTCCTATCGATTACAAAATCGTGTCTTGGCAATTTTTGCACCGATGCGGGAAGATATTACTTACGAGTAATTATATTGTGCGCACCACAAATTCTTCCAGTTAAATCATAACAAGCCATCCCTAGAAACGGATGACTTTTAATTGTTGCAAGACTGCCTGAACAGTTTGGGGTCTGTCGTTGGGTTTCTTGGCTAAACAGGCGTTAATTAAAGAATCTAATTCAGGCGGCGCATCGGCCCAGAAATCAGTAATCTGGCAGGGTTTTTCTGTTACATGTTTTAGCATCAGTTGTTCGATGTCTTGATCATAAAAAGGACGTTTGCCAACAAACATCTCCATGAACATGGCTCCCAGCGAATAAATATCTGATCGTTCATCAGCGCCGTGACCCTGGGCTTGTTCAGGTGATATATAGGCCATGGTACCACCCACTTCTTGCTCTTTATTAATCCGGCTGACAGCATTGTCGACTGAAGCGATACCAAAATCCATCAGTTTAACTGAGGTGTCTAATTCAATAATAATATTATCAGGTTTTAAGTCCCGATGGATGACCCCGGCTTCATGAGCGGCGGATAAGCCACGACAGATATGAATGGCTGCATGACGAGCTGCAAATGGGCGCATTTTTCCGGCATGCTTTATGATTTGGTGCAAGGTGAAGCCTTGCACGTATTCCATTGAAATAAATACTTTATCACCAATTTGGCCAAAATCGTGAATGCGCACTACGTTGGGGTGACTGATGCGCCGTGCCATTCGGATTTCATCTTTCAGTTGTTCAATGCTTTGGTCTGATTGTTGCCGGTTTTTAAGAACTTTAAGTGCCACCACCTCATTCAGTTCCTGGTCTTTGGCTTTGAATACCGCGCCCATGCCACCGACACCAATGCTTTGTAATATTTTGAATCGCTGGCCAATCACTTTACCCGGTTCAATCAAATCCTTTTTTAACTGAGGGGCGATGCTCTTTTGCGACTGTTTACTTAATTGGACCATATGTCGGGCTAAACTCTCACGACCCCGAATATCATTTGCCAGCGCAGTCACTGATGAGTTGAGTACGGCCAGATCTGAACCCACTTTATCAGGGAATTCGGCCCGGTATTCACCATCCGCCATTTGCCGGGTGGCCTGGCTTATTTTTCGCAGTGGAATCAGGCTGTTGCGAACAATCCAGGCAGCCATCATAAAAGCCGTTAAAATCATGATGGCACCGACCAAAATTAAAGCGTTTCTGGTTTGATTGAATGGCGCTAAAATAACATTTGAAGCCACGGCATTAAAATAATATAAATCGTGATTTTCTGCCATTAAAGACAGTTTACTTTGGTATTGATTGTCCCCAATGAGGTATTCCTGTGTTGATTGCTTGTTGGCCACCAATTGCTGATTTATATTAGTTTTAATCTCATCAGATTGGCCGATGGTAAAGGTGCCGGCGACCACAGAAGTATTTTCACCTTGCTGGTGTATGATGGCAACATCCGTACCAGTTAATTGCTTAATGTCACTGGCTAAACCATTATTGATGCGGGTGGCTGTCACTAAAAAACCAACCAGATTACTACCACGTGCCAAAGGCACAATGGCGGCCTGATAAAATTGGTTTCCTTCTTGCCAAAAGCCACTGACCGGGATTAAGTCAATCATGGCTTTGTCCATTAATGGCTTATCATTTAAGTCTCTACGTGGTGCTGTGGGTTGGTCAGAACGGGCCACCAACTGTCCGTCAATAGTGGCGACCATGGCCATATCAAAGCCATATTGTTGTTGTCGTTCTCTGAGAAGATCAGCAATCGAAGAAGTGTCGATTTGATTGTTGTTGTTTTCTAATTGAAGCAAAGATTGGGCAATATAAGCCACAAAAGCCGGATCAGAAGCGACCAGCAAAGTCACCAATTCAAGTTGACGTGCTTTTTGGGTGACGAATTCATCTTGAATAAGCTGACTGCTGTTGAGTTTCTCATGAATGGTTTTTTGAGTAATATTTTGGCCAAAATATAACGTCACCAGTATCGATATTGTAACAGTCAGCGTGATTAAACCAATGACGGTCCAGGTTAATTTGGTACTCAGTTTTAAGCCTTGCTTCATATTTTGTCAGCCTCTAGTCGGGCGATATGACTTGCCGAACTTATTGGTGTGTTTTGGAACTTTAGGTCTCGTTATGACGATTGTGTTATCGATTTGATTTGTGTTTTCAGTGCCATCAATGTCCACTGATATTTGTTGACCGCGTGGATGCCAAAAAGTCAGTTTTCCTGCAGTTTTAGGGAGTCCGGTTAATTGGTAATTTCCGTTACTGTCGGCAAAAGTGAAATGGGGTGTGTCCAACACGATAACATCGGCCTGCATGGCATGGTGAACATTACAATGAACATAAACGATGCCGGCTTGTTCAAAAATATGCTCTTTCATGGTGCCTTTTGAATATAAACCCAAATCAAAATTGTTACCCGGCGTCACTGAAAATACATTGTGCAAAATGGTGTCTTCAACCGGAAATTTAACGGTGCTGCCCTGGGTAATAGCCAGAACATCGGGTTTGAAACGTTTATTTTCAGTGATAATCTCGTAGTTATTGACAGGAAGTGTTTCATTGAGTCTTTCATTCGGTTGAAAATAAACCACGGTCTGATTTATCTCAGCATTTTGACGGCGAATTTTGTCCTGATTTAACTGGATTTGGCCCGTTAGTGTCATGTGGTTAACGGCAGGTTTAACAGGCTCAGGTTTAACAGGCTCAGGTTTAACAGGCTCAGGTTTAACAGGCTCAGGTTTAACAGGCTCAGGTTTAACAGGCTCAGGTTCAACAGCAGGCTCAGGTTCAACAGGCTCAGGTTTTTGTGGCATATTATGGGTTTCCTGAGGTGCTGAGGGATCCTGGGCCGGTACCTGTTCCCTGGTGTTTTGACTTTGTTGGCTACATGCCGCCAGCAGGAAGCACAGACCGATTATCACTATGACATGAATAGACATGGATTTATGAGGCATAAGAGATTACTCTTAAAAAATTATTTATAATCGCATAATCATCGAGGCAATGCCACAAAAAACCCCTTCACCGGCTTTGTTTTTCTGTTATTAAGCTGTCACTCTTAGCGCGGCTCAAGTAAAATAGTTGCTTTTTTAAACGGGATAAGCTCGGACATGTCCAAAGAACTTGATAAACTTGATTTATATGATGTGAATGCCATGCTCAATGATGAACAGCGCATGGTGAAAGAATCCATTGGCCGATGGGTTGATGAACGTTTTTTACCGCTGGTTGCCGAACACTTTGAAAACCATACTTTCCCTATGGAGCTGGTGCCGGAAATGGCAGATTTGGGTTTATTTGGCAGCACCATACAAGGTTATGATTGTGCCGGTCTGGACTACATGTCCTATGGACTTATTTGTCAGGAATTGGAACGCGGTGACAGTGGCTTGAGAAGTTTTGCCTCAGTGCAAAGTTCCCTGTGTATGTTTCCCATCGATGCCTTTGGCAGTGAAGAACAAAAACAACGATGGCTACCGCCGATGTCACGGGGCCAGGTGATTGGTTGTTTTGGTTTGACTGAGTCCCATGCTGGTTCTGATCCTGCGTCGATGAAAACCCGTGCCAAAAAGGACGGTGATGATTGGATTATTAATGGTTCAAAAATGTGGATAACCAATGGATCTGTTGCTGACATTGCGATTGTCTGGGCACAGACTGATGAGGGTATTCAAGGTTTTATTATTGAAAAGGAAATGGTGGGATTTGATACGGAACTGATTACCCGTAAAATGTCGCTGCGCGCTTCGGTGACTTCGGCGTTATTTTTTGATGATGTGCGTGTCCCGGATGCCAATCGATTACCCAAAGTCAAAGGGTTGAAAGGTCCTTTGAGCTGCTTGTCCAATGCTCGTTTTGGGATTTCATTTGGGCCCATTGGTGCTGCTCAGGCGTGTTTACAGGAAGTGCTGGACTATACCGCTGACCGGTATTTATTTGACCGTTCATTGGACAGTAATCAAATCATTCAACAAAAACTGGCTGATATGGCGAGACGCATCACCAGCGCGCAATTACTGGCTTTTCGATTGGCTCAATTAAAAGACAGCGACCAATTACAGCCGACACAAATATCACTGGCCAAATGGAACAATGTCCGGATGGCACTGGATATTGCCAGAGAATGTCGCGACATGTTGGGCGGTGCCGGGATTACCACGGAGCATGTCGCCATTCGTCATATGCTTAATTTAGAAAGTGTCATTACCTATGAAGGTACTGAAACCATTCACCAGTTGGTGGTTGGGCGTGAACTGACCGGTAAAAACGCTTTTTAATGATGACAGGAAAAGCCAGTAAGAAGATTAACCGGGCCGAAGTGGTTAATCAGAATTTTATCGATTTTGTTCAGCATTACAAACCGCAACCCCCAAAAAATGATTTGGCGGTTAATGGCTTAGAAGCACAAATCTTGTGGGACTTGTTCGAATCCCAAGTGCGTTCACGACAACTGGATTTGATGGCGCGGGTGTTGAAACTCGATAATAAAGTATTTTATACCATTGGTTCTTCAGGCCATGAAGGCAATGCCATGCTGGGGCGTTTATTACGCCACACCGATCCGGCTTTTCTTCATTATCGAAGTGGTGGTTTAATGATGGAACGGTCCCGGCAGGTTCCGGACATTGATCCGATTTGGGATACATGTTTGTCATTTGCTGCGGCCGCTGAAGATCCGTCGTCCGGTGGTCGACACAAGGTATGGGGCTCTAAGCCTTTGTGGGTTTTGCCACAAACCAGCACCATTGCCAGCCATTTGCCGAAGGCTGTCGGTTGTGCTTTGGGTGTTGAGCTGACACAACGCTTGAAAGCACAAATGCCGATTCCGGATGATGCCATTGTGTTATGTAATTTTGGTGATGCCAGTGCCAATCATTCCACTGCCCAAGGGGCTTTTAATGCTGCTTCCTGGGCGGCTTTTCAGGGTTTGAAAACACCGATTCTGTTTGTGTGTGAAGATAACGGTATAGGCATCTCTGTTAAAACACCGGAAAACTGGATTGCTGAAAGCTTTAAATACAGACCCGGTATGCAATATTTTGCTGCAGATGGTCTGGATGTTGAAACCGGATATTTACAAGTAAAAAGAGCGGTTGATTTTTGTCGTCAGGAACGTAAACCGGTGTTTTTGCATTTAAAAACCACCCGGTTGATGGGGCATGCCGGAACTGATTTTGAAGTTGATTACCGTAAAATGACTGATTTATTGGCTGATGAAGCCAGAGATCCGCTCATAAAAACCGCCGCCAGTTTAATTAATCATGGCATTAAAAAACCTGCTGAAATTATTGATTTTTATCATAATGTTTATGATGAATGTATGGAAAAAGCTGAACAGGCCCATGGACGAAAAAAACTATTAACGGTTGATGAGGTGTCTGCTCCATTAGCGCCTTTTGATGAGGCCAAAGTTTACCAGCAGGCCGCACAACATGATCCGGACAAACGCTTGGCTTACTTTGGCAGTGACAAACAATTGCCGGAAAATCAGGCAGCAAAACACATGGCCATACAAATCAATCGGGGGCTGCAGGATCTGATGTTGAAACATCCCAATATGATTTTATTTGGTGAAGATGTGGCTCAAAAAGGTGGTGTTTATACGGTGACCAAAAACTTATTTCAGCAATTTTCTGCCAAACGGGTTTTCAATACATTACTGGATGAGCAAACCATATTAGGTCTGGCTCAAGGCTATGCCACTCTGGGATTGTTGCCGGTACCGGAAATACAATATCTGGCGTATTTTCATAATGCCTGTGATCAAATTCGCGGTGAGGCGGCCAGTTTACAATTTTTTTCCAACGGCCAATTTGCCAACCCGATGGTCATAAGAATTCCCGGTTTGGGTTATCAAAAGGGCTTTGGGGGCCATTTTCATAATGATAATTCAATCACTGCCTTGCGTGATATTCCGGGTTTGATTGTGGCCTGTCCATCACGCGGTGATGATGCGGTCAGCATGATGCGGACCTTATCGGCCTTGTCACAGGTCAATCAACGTGTGTCGGTTTTTATTGAACCGATTGCTTTATACATGCAGAAAGATTTGTATGAAGAAGGTGATGGTTTATGGAACACGTCCTATCCTGAAGCGGATGTTTATACCCCTTTGGGACAACCCCGGGTGTACCACAGTCAAGCCAAAGATATCCTCATTATTACCTATGGCAATGGTGTATTATTGAGTTTAAAAGCAGCCAAAAAGTTGGCTGAAAATAACCAAAAGCAGGTTCGTGTGATGGATTTAAGGTGGTTACAGCCTTTAAATAGCAAAGCAATCAAGCAAATTGCTCAGGAATTTGATAAAATTTTAGTGGTGGACGAAGGCAGACGCTCAGGTTGTGTTGGTGAAGGTGTCATCACTGTACTTAATTCTTCATCAACTCGAATGCAACAGATACGGTTAATCACCGGGAGCGATTGTTTTACACCTTTGGCTGATGCCGCTGGTTTGGTGTTACCCAATGTTGAAACCATTTATCAACAGCTACTTCAATGGCAGGAGACTCCTTGACAGAACTTTGTATATTATTTGCTGATGTGGCCGATAGCACCGCTTTGTTTGAACAACACGGTGACGATGTGGCGCGTGCAGTGATTGCAAATACCCTCAATGAATTATTGGAAGACGTTCACCATTGTTCCGGTTTCCTGGTAAAAACCATTGGCGACGAAATCATGTGTACTTTTGGGACCGCGGATAAAGCCATCGATGCGGCCACCTTAATGCAAAACAGGTTAACCAATCGTTCACATGACGAGGATAAACCGGACATTTATATTCGCATAGGTTTGCATTGTGGTGAAGTGATTATTGAAGAGGATGATGTCTTTGGTGATGCGGTTAATGTCGCAGCACGCATGGCTTCCTTTGCCAAGAAAAATCAAATCATTACCAACCAGGCCACGCTTAAACGTACGGAAGCCAATCAATTACCAATGTTTCGTTCCCTGGGTGCGATTGATGTTAAAGGTAAATCCAAAGCCATTGAAATGGTTGAAATATTATGGCAACAGGATAAAAGTAAACTGACCCGCGTGACTTCGGCGTTAAACATCAAATTGCCATTTGAACAAGGTGAGTTGCGAATGAATATTAATGATAAACAGTATCGTTTAAACAATCAGACCTCTCATTTAACCATTGGCCGGGCCGACGATTGTGATATTCAGGTGAAGCTGTTGCGGACTTCGCGTTACCATGGTGAATTTGATTATAAAGGCGGCAATTTTAAATACACTGATAACAGCACCAACGGCAGTTGGGTGCAACAAAAAAACACCACGCCGGTACGGATACACCGAGACAGCTTTTTATTGCAAGGTGAGGGTTGGATTGCTTTTGGTCAAATGGATTTCACAGAACAACATAAGTTACTTCATTATAAGGTGAATAAATAGTGCTTGAATTTATTAAAAAATTAGCCGGATTCGGATTGTTAACGCTTAGTTTATTTTATTTAGCGTTGAGGATGTTTTCATGACAGATCAAAAACGGCCGGTGAAGTACCGAGAACGAGCCAAAAGGACCTTACTGGAATTTCAGGCAACAGCCTGGTTGTTATACATATACAGTATCCCTTTTTTGTTTGCTGCTTTATGGCAACTCATTACCGGCCATTTATGGTCGTTTTTAATGGCCTTTGGCACCTTTTTGGGCGTTTTACTGAGTGCCACCTGGATGAGCAAAGGTCGCAAAAATAAGCACCATTTTCAACAACGTAAATACACCTTACAACAACCTTTTCCCTTAATGTTTTTGGCTTCCTTATCTTTGGGCGCATCTGCTTTTGCCGGTGCTTTCTTAGTGGCCGGCCTCGGTTTGTTGTCAGCCATAGGTCACGGTGTCGCTGCCACAGTAGGCAGCTGGTTGTGGTATGGTTTGGATGCGGTCGGCGGTTCTGCTTTTGATGAGGTGAAAGATAAAGACAGCCAAACTATTTTAGCCGTTAGTGAGCAATCCATTGTTAACATCGAACAGGCAGAAAAAAGTATTGATAACCGGGCATTAAAAGGATATTTACATGATATTGTGAGACTGGCTCGCAATGTCATTGAAACCCTGGTTGAGGAACCTGAAAAAATTCCACAGGCACGTCGATTTTTGCATTCTTATCTGGACGCCACTGAAAGTGTTATTGCGCGTTATGCAAAAACCCACAAGCAAGTGGAAAATGATAAACTGGATGAAAATTTCAAAGCTGTGTTACAAAATATTGTTAATGTATTCTCAGAACAACAACAAAAACTATTAGAAAATGATGTGTTTGATTTAGATGTGGATATTGAAGTGCTCAATACTTTATTAGAAAAACAAGGCATCAATTAACTTAAGAGGCGACTATGACAGACGAAAGCAAAATTAAACTTGAAACAGCAACTCCTGAAGAAATTGTTCCCGGTGTGACCACTGAAATGGTGTCATATCAGGATGCTGATAGCGAAGAGCAACAACGCATAGATGAACTTATGGCGGAAATAAATATTGCCGATGCCAATTCCATAATTTTCTACGGTACCAAAGCGCAGGAAAAAGTAACTGATATTTCAGACAAAATGCTGGAAGGGGTTAAGAATAAGGATTTAGGTCGTTCAGGCGAAGCCTTAAATGAAATGGTGGCCACCATTCGTGGGTTTGATGTGGATGAGCTGGATCCCAATAAGAAACCCGGCTTTTTTGCCCGTTTATTCGGCAAAGCCAAACCACTGGTTAAGTTTTTACAAAAATATGAAGACGTAAAAAATCAGATTGAAAAAATCACCGTTAAGCTGGAAGGTCATAAGACCACTTTATTAAAAGATATCACCAGTCTAGATCGTCTCTATGTGGCTAATTTGGAATATTTTCATAACTTGGAAGACTATATCAAGGCCGGTGAGGAAAAATTACGGCAATTACATGAAGAAGTCATTCCTAAAATGGAAAAAGAAGCAGACAACACCGATGATATGTTAGCTGCACAAAAACTCAGAGACATGCGTTCAGCCACCGCAGACCTGGAACGGCGGGTGCACGATTTAAGACTGACCAGACAAGTTACTTTACAAAGTTTACCCAGTATTCGATTGGTGCAGGAAAATGATAAAGGCCTTATTAATAAAATCAATTCCACCATTGCCAATACCATTCCTTTATGGCGACAGCAATTGGCACAAACAGTAACTATCTGGCGCTCAGAGCAGGCAGCTGATACCTTAAAAGATGCCACAGATTTAACCAATGAAATGCTGGCTGCCAATGCTGAAAATTTACGCATCGCCAATCGTAAAGTTCGCGAGCAAATGGAACGTGGTGTGTTTGATATTGAAGTGGTCAAAGAAGCTAATCAGAAACTCATCGCCACCATTGATGACAGTCTGCAAATTGCTGAAGCCGGTAAGGCCAAACGTGAAGCTGCGGTTGTCGAGTTACAAAAAACTGAAAGCCAATTAAGACAGGCTTTATTAACCGCTAAAGCACGTTACGCTGAAGTGCAAGACGATACGAAAGAATAAATATTCAATTATCCTCTGTGCCTCTGGGGTTGTTATTTTATACCCCAAAGTGCACAGAGGTTCTCAAAGGCCATAAAGTAAGTTCATCATTAAAGACGTTGGATACCGGTCTGCGCCGGCAAGGCGGAGCGATAGCACCTTGTCATTGTTTTTTTGTGTGTGTTTAAAGTCCTCTGTGTTAATGCTTTATTATTTGACTGAATAATCAATGGTCACCGGTGCATGGTCTGAAAAGCGTTCATCTTTAAAAATATCGGCTTGGATGGCTTTGTTTTTAAAGTCTTGTGAAGCTAAGTGATAATCCAGACGCCAGCCGGTGTTGTTTTGCCACGCTTGTCCCCGGTTGGACCACCAGGAATATTGATGTTCTTCCTGGTTAACTTCCCGAAATGTATCAATCAGTTGGTGTTCATCCAGTAAATTGCTTACCCAGGCACGTTCTTCAGGCAGAAAACCTGAATTTTTTTGATTACTTTTCCAGTTTTTGATGTCAATCTTTTTGTGTGCAATGTTCCAGTCAGCACAAATAATAAAAGGTTTTGCTTGTGATTTGAGTTGTTTAATTTTTTCTTCGATGCGGCCCATACATACATATTTAAAATCCTGGCGACTTTCTTTAGAGGATCCTGAAGGCATATATAAGCTGGCGACAATCAGGTCATTCATTTCAATGGCCAGCCAACGACCTTCACGGTCAAACGCTTGGAAACCAAGACCATAATCGACCGATAAGGGTTGATGTTTTGACAAAATCGCGACACCGGAGTAGCCTTTTTTTTCCGCATCGGCCTGAAAGTAATGATAGCCCTGGGGCATGAATTTCGCAGGGGCTAACTGGTGCAACTGGGCTTTGGTTTCCTGAATACAAACAAAATCAGCTTGTTGCTGTTGTAACCAGGGGAACAGGCCCTTTCGTTCAGCGGCACGAATACCATTGGCGTTGAGTGTAATTATTCTCATGGGGTTAATAAAAATGATGGATTATAACACCCCCGATATCCGTGTCCAAAAAGCTTGCAATTACAGGTGTGATTTTAGAAGATAGCTATTTCTAACATTAAAATTCAAATATGTCCATTGCCCAACAATTTTTAAAACTGGCCATTGAAAAAAATGTTCTTACATTGGGTGAATTCACCTTAAAGTCGGGTCGAATCAGTCCCTATTTTTTTAATGCCGGTTTATTTGATGATGGCTACTCTTTACAATTGCTGGGTGATTATTTCGCGCAAACGATTGAACACAGTGGTATTGAATTTGATGGTCTTTTTGGACCGGCTTATAAAGGCATTCCGCTGGCCACCAGTATTGCAATCGCTTATCAGCATCGTTATCAACGTAATATCCCCGTCACTTTTAACCGTAAAGAAATTAAAGATCACGGTGAGGGCGGTGAGCTCATGGGGGCCACTCTGAAAGGTCGTATTCTCATTGTCGATGATGTGGTCTCAGCCGGTACCTCCGTGAGGCAATCGATAGATTTGATTCAACAATCTGGTGCACAACCGGTGGCGGTGGCAGTTGCCCTGGATCGTCAAGAAAAAGGGCAAAACGAATTATCAGCGATGCAAGAACTCACTGCCCAATTTGACTTGCAAACAACCGCCATTGCCGGTTTGGATGATCTCATGGCGATGTTGCCTGATGGCAGTGGCGATGCTGAGCGGGTTGCTGATTATCGCCAACGTTACGGCTGTTAAGCAATGGCTGATTATGTCATCGGTGATATTCAGGGTTGTTATGATGCTTTAATGGCCTTGCGTAAAGAAATTAATTTTAATGTCGATTGTGATCGTTTGTTCTTCTTAGGGGATTTGGTTAATCGTGGCGGTCAGTCTTTGGCGGTTCTGCGCTGGGTCTATGCCCGTCAGGCTAATTGTCAGACCGTGCTTGGTAACCATGACTTAAGTTTATTGTACCGTTATTACTTTCCTAAAAAACGCTCTAAAAACCCTGAATTTAAACGCATTTTCGAGGCACCGGATTGTGCTTTGTTAATGGAGTGGTTATTGCATTGTCCTCTGGTCATTGATTTACCCGATGCTTTGTTAAGCCACGCCGGGCAATATCCATTGTGGGATAGCGAGACATTTATTGAAAAAGCCTCCTGGGCGACAGATCAATTACAAAGAAAGCCCCGTAAATACATGAAAAATATGTATGGCAATCAACCGGATTGCTGGCGTGAGGACTTGAAAAAAAAGGAGCAATGGCGTTTTATCATTAACAGTTGTACCCGAATGCGTTTTGTTGACCACCAGGGACGGCTTAATTTCGACGAAAAATCGGCCACTACAGATCAGGCTGATCTAAAACCCTGGTTTGAATATCTAGACCAAAGTAAACTCGATAAACCCATTTATTTTGGGCATTGGTCGGCACTTGGGTTTTATCAAAAAGGTTTGATCCATGGTTTGGACAGCGGTTGTGTCTGGGGTGGATCGCTGACTGCTGTTCGCTTGGAAGATCAGCAGGTATTTCAAGTAAAATAAGGTAAAATTCCTGTGACTGATTTGGTCTGGCACTGTGCAGAACTTGTCCAGGTACTCAGCCGTCTTAAAACAGAACATAGCTGTGGCCGGCCTGAGCTTATCGAAGTCGGTGCAAACTTATCAGCACTAATCACAACAAAAGGTCGATTTTTGTCTTCAGAACTGCCAAAATACATCGCTTAATTTAGCCTATTCGATTAATCCATTTATGACAGACAAATACGTAACTGAAAACTTTATTACCCAAATCATTGATGCTGATTTAGCATCCGGCAAACACACCGAGATTGTCACCCGGTTTCCGCCTGAACCTAATGGATATTTACATATTGGCCATGCCAAATCCATTTGCTTAAATTTCGGTGTTGCTGCTGATTATAATGGTGTTTGTCATTTGAGATTTGATGACACCAACCCGGAAAAAGAAAGCGCTGAATATGCCAAAGCCATACAGGAAGATGTGAAGTGGTTGGGCTTTGACTGGGGTGAAGAGCAACACAGTGCTTCAGATTACTTTCAGAAATTATATGATTTTGCCATTGAGTTAATAGAAAAGGGTTTGGCTTATGTGGATGATCAGACCATCGAAGAGATTCGGGAAAACCGGGGCGATTTTAATACCCCGGGTAAAAACAGCCCCTATCGTGACCGCAGTGTGACAGAAAATCTGGATTTATTTCAGCGGATGAAGGCTGGTGAGTTTGATGATGGCAGTAAAGTGTTACGGGCTAAAATTGATATGGCTTCAGGCAACATTAATATGCGGGATCCGGTCATTTATCGGATAAGACGACTGCATCATATTCATACCGGCGATACCTGGTGTATTTATCCTATGTATGACTTTACCCACGGTATTTCGGACGCCATCGAAGGCATTACCCATTCTTTGTGTACCCTGGAGTTTGAAGACCATCGCCCTCTGTATGATTGGTATCTTGACAACATAAGTATTCCCAACCATCCCCAGCAAATTGAATTTTCACGTTTAAACGTATCATTCACTATTACTTCGAAAAGAAAACTCAATCAATTGGTGGATAATAATGTTGTTGATGGCTGGAATGATCCACGCATGAGTACTTTATCAGGCATGCGCCGACGTGGTTATCCGCCGGCAGCCATTCGTGAGTTTATTAAACGGGTGGGTGTCAGTAAAAGTGAATCAGTTATTTCCATGACCGTTTTGGAAGACACCTTGCGCAGTCATTTAAATAAAGTGGCGCCGCGTGTGATGGGGGTTCTGAGGCCGTTAAAAGTGGTTATTGAAAACTATCCGGAAGGCCAGGAAGAAATTCTCAGTGGTGCCAATCATCCCCAGGATGACAGTTATGGTGAGCATGACATTCCTTTTGCTCGCGAAATCTATGTGGAACAAAGTGACTATAAGGAAAATGCCAACCGAAAGTTTTTCCGTCTGACAGAAGGTCGCGAAGTCCGTTTGCGCCATGCTTATTACATCACCTGCCAAAAGGCCATTAAAAATGAGCAGGGCGAGGTGGTCGAATTGAGGTGTACTTATGATCCTGAAAGCCGTGGAGGTACCGCCGACGGTCGTAAAGTCAAAGGCACCATTCATTGGGTTTCGGCCAAGCACGCCAAAAACATCGAAGTGCGTTTATACGACCGCCTGTTTAATCACCCGAATCCGGCCAGTTTGGATAATTTCCTGGATGCCATCAATCCTGATTCATTAACTATTTTGAAAGACGCTCTGGTGGAACCGTACCTTCTTGAAGTTGATCAAAATGAGGTGTATCAGTTTGAACGTAACGCTTATTTCAAACGCGATAAAACCCATGAAAGTGATAAACCCATATTCAACCAAGTGGTTACCATGCGTGATTCCTGGGCAAAGCTGGAACAAGAGACCAATTAATTTAATCAGGCATCTAAAATTAGGTGCCTTACTCTAATTATTAAAATTACACTGTTGTTTTACACTGATCGTTAAAACAATTATGGTTGAGCAATTTTTTCAGTCTTTGTGGCAGCAGTACACGTCCATTACGCCACAAGCGGCATCGATTCATCAGTTATTGTCTGAACGTGGTGAGCAGCCGGTTAATGACCATGTGGCGTTGCGCACCTTTGGCACAGAAAAATTAGGACTGAAGTCCTTAATTCCTTTAATTGAGGCAATTGGCTATCAGGTTAAAGGGGATTATGAGTTTACCGCTAAAAATCTCACTGCGGTTCATTTTGAACATCAGGATAATGCCAATCATCCGAAGATATTTCTCAGTCAATTGAATGTAGAACCTCTCTCAGATGATAGTCAGAATATTATTGCTAAGCTGGACAGCCAGGTTGATAGCGCGCTGACGGGTGAAATTGACTTCTTATTCGGTGGTCGTCCCTGGAATTTGTCCTTTGCCGACTATATCCTGTTACTTCAAGAAAGTGAATATGCTGCCTGGACGGCAGCTTTTGGCTATCGAGCCAATCATTTTACGGTTTCAATCAATCATTTACTGACTTTTTTTGACATTGAATCTCTGAATAAACTATTACTGAGCGAAGGTTTCCGTTTAAACCAATCCGGCGGGTTGGTGAAAGGAACGCCGGAACAATTGCTGGAACAGTCATCAACCATGGCAGACATGGTACATGTGAAATTTAGTGACACTGCGCACACCATTCCAGGATGTTTTTATGAGTTTGCCAAACGTTTCCCACAAGACAACGGTCGACTTTATCAGGGTTTTATTGCAGCTTCTGCTGATAAGATATTTGAAAGCACGGACAGTCAAAAACCGGTCTGAATAGGGACCGGTTTTTTATCATGAGATCACAACTGCTTAAAACTTAATGTTGCCCGGAGTACGCGGGAAAGGAATCACATCACGAACATTGGATAATCCGGTGACATAGCTGATCAGGCGCTCAAAGCCTGCACCAAAACCGGAGTGGGGTACAGTACCGTAACGTCTGAGATCGGTGTACCATTTGTATTCTGCTTCATCTAAATTATGGGCTTTCATTCGATTCAACAGGTAGTCAAGGCGTTCTTCACGTTGCGAGCCACCCATAATTTCACCGACACCGGGGACCAGGACATCCATGGCCGCCACGGTTTTCTTGTCATCATTGAGACGCATGTAAAAAGGTTTGATTTCTTCGGGGTAGTTTTTAACCACGATGGGTTTTTTGAAGTGTTTTTCGGTTAAATAGCGTTCATGCTCGGTTTGTAAATCCAGTCCCCATTTCACCGGATATTCAAAATTAACATCGGCTTTTTCCAAAATGGCTAAGGCATCGGCATAATCCACTTGCTCAAACTGATCATCCAGCAGGGCTTCTAAGCGTTGGATGCAGCCTTTATCGACAAATTGATTAAAGAACGCCATGTCATCGGCATTATTTTCGAGAACTTGTTTAACTAAATACTTTAAGAAATCCTCAGCCAGCGAAGCCATGTCATTTAAATCGGCAAAAGCCACTTCCGGTTCAATCATCCAAAACTCGGCGAGGTGGCGTTGGGTGTGAGAATTCTCAGCGCGGAAAGTGGGGCCAAAGGTGTAAACCTTGCTTAAGGCGCAGGCATAGGTTTCGGCATTTAACTGACCCGAGACGGTCAGATAGGTTTCTTTACCAAAAAAATCTTCACTGAAATCGATATCACCTTTATCTGTTTTCGGCAGATTCAGTAAATCCAGGTTACTGACCCGAAATAAATCACCGGCACCTTCACAATCACTGGCCGTAATAATCGGTGTGTGTAACCACAGATAGCCACGTTGATTAAAGTATTGGTGGACTGCTTGTGCCATGGTATTCCGGACACGCATCATGGCACTAAAGGTGTTGGTTCGAGGTCTTAAATGAGCCACTTCACGGAGAAATTCCATGGTATGACGTTTGGGTTGAACCGGATAATTATCCGGGTTTTCAACCCAGCCAATGACTTCAACTTGATCGGCTTTTATTTCAAGTTGTTGGCCTTTGCCACCTGATTCTGTCAGTTGTCCCTGAACGATCACGGAACAACCGGTAAATAGTTTGGTGATTTCAGATTGATAATTAGCCAGTGCTTCATCGGCCACCACCTGAATGCCATCGAAACAAGAACCATCGTGAACCACTAAAAAAGAAAAACCTTTGGCATCACGGGTTGTTCGAATCCAGCCTTTAATTTCAACCGCTGTGTTAACAGCGACTTCCTGTCGTAACAATGTTTTGATTGAATGGGTTTGCATAGTTAATCTCTCTTGATATTAAGCCACTTTTTTAGGGCCATTGAGTACCGCTTGTTCCACAGCGTTAACAATTAAATCTGCTTCAGCCTCAGTGATTTTAAAGTGAGGCGTAAAACGAAGGGAATTTTCACCGCCATGAATGACGCCAACACCCTGATAACGTAAATATTCTTCAATACTGCCTTTGCCATAGGCTTTAAATTCGTCGCTGAGTTCACAGGAGAACAATAAGCCAGTGCCTTCCACGGCCGTTATTTCACCATTGAGACGTTCTTTTAAATCATTTAACTTTTGTTTAAATAATTGGCCCATATCACGAATGTTTTGTTTAATTTCAGGCGTCATGTGGGTCAACACTTCGTATGCCACGTCCAGTGCTTTGGGGTTGGCGGTCATGGTATTACCATAAATACCCACCACATATAATGAGGCGGCTTTTTCATTCATGGCCAAAACAGACAAGGGGTAATGACCGGCATTTAAAGCCTTAGAATAGGTTTCCATGTCCGGAGCCGGCAAATCTTCAAAACCCGGGTAATCACAAATGGACAAGCAACCCTGGGCACGTAAACCGGCCTGGATGGAATCAATCAGTAACAACGTGCCATGTTCTTCGGTTAATGTTCTGGCTTTGGCATAAAATTCAGGCGTAAGTGCCACACCCGGGTTACCTTCACCCATGACCGGTTCCATAAATAAAGACTCAATAAATTCATTATTTTGAGCCGCTTGATCAAAAGCTTGTTCCAGCGCCTCAATATCATTGATGGGCACAGTAATGAGGTTATTTCGCCCCTGAAAAGAAGCCAGGTTTTTCTTATAGGATTTTAACGATGAATCAGAGTATTGGGCAGGTCGATCAGTGCGGCCATGAAAAGCACCTTCTAAAGCCATGATTTTTATGGTTTTACCATAATGCTCACCTTTTTGTCCGGTGAGATTCTTGGCATTAACATCGGAAATGCGTGAAGCCACAGTGACCGCTTCAGATCCTGAATTCATACAGATAAACTGGCTAAATGGACAACGTTCTCGCTTAACACCGATTTCTTTTTGCAATAAGTCAGTGAAGCGTCTTTGATAAATATTACCGGTCATTATATTGGCCATGACATGGGGTTTTGCCATGGTTTTTAAAACATAGTCCGGTGCATGACCGGCACCTAACATGCCATAGCCGCCATTGTCATGGAGAACCGCGCCTTTTAAGGTAATGACCCAGGGCCCTTTTGCGGCAAGAGCCACATAGGGATTGATGGCATCACCGGCATAAAAGTTAACAAATGATTGTTGCACAAAAGCTACCTGGTCGGCTTCATCTAAGTTAATGATATCCGGATAGTGCTGTTTGATAAAAGCATATTGCTCCATGGCATTATTAACGGCTTCGGTCAGATTGGGGTCCTTTTCAATAAAAGATTTTAAGATATCCTCGCTTATTCCGTGGGTTAATTGATGGCCGCCGGCTGCTTGTAAGGTGTGTAGATGGTCAATCACTGTCATGCTCTAATCTCTATACTAAATAACAGTGGCGCATTTTAGCATGAATTGGCACAACCCGAATACCTCACAGGTAAAGAGAATTGACAGAAAAATGATGCAGGAGAAGTTACAAGTAGCCTAAAATCTATTTTCTTGTGTGAATGGCGTGACTTAATAATTAATGAGACGAAGGTGCGAAGCTGTGGCTTCTAAAAAGTGGGTCTGATGGTGCCAGTCACCCATAACGATGCGGGTGTTTTTTCCATGCTGGTGAACAGCCGGTCGATGGGTGTGCCCGTGAATCAGTAAGTCGACCCCGTGTTTTTGAAAGAGTTGTTCAATGGCCTGGTTATTAACGTCCATAATGGCCATGTCTGCCTGGCCGGTGTGCGTTTGGCTTTGTTGTCTGGCCTTTTTGGCAAACTCAATCCGCTCTTCGATGGGCTTAGCCAGGAATTGTTGTTGCCATTGAGCGTTCCTGAGTTGCTTTCTGGCTTGCTGATAGGCCACATCGTCAGTGCATTCGGCATCACCATGTATCAATAATGTCGGTCGATTGTAGAGGTTAATAATATGCGGCTCATTAAGCAGGGTTAAACCACAGGAGTCTGCAAAGGATTGCCCTAATAAAAAATCACGGTTGCCAGCCATAAAATAGCATTGACAACCTGAGTCGGTTAACCGTTGTAGTTCGGATTGAACGGTTTGGGCGATGTCATCAATGGCATCATCGCCCAACCAGTATTCAAATAGATCGCCCAGGCAATAGAGTTTGTCAGCCTGGCTTGCTTGTTCTCGGCAAAAGCGGACAAATCGATCGGTTATTTCCGGGTATTGCCGGCATAAGTGCAAATCAGCAATAAAGAGGGTTTTATTGTGCGTCATCAGCCGGTATATCAGTGATTACCGAGACGTCTTCAATAACCACATTTTCTAAAGGCACATCTTGTCGAAACGGTGGTTTACCACCGGTGGGTTTAAAACGAATTTCATCAACCACATCCATGCCTTTGACCACTTCGCCAAATACTGCATAACCCCAGGTGTTGGTGTTTTGTTTGCCGGTGAAGTTGAGGGCGGCATTGTCCTGGACATTGATAAAAAACTGCGATGTGGCAGATTGTGGGTCCGGCAGGCGCGCCATGGCAATGGTGCCGCGATTATTTTTGAGACCATTGTCAGCTTCATTTTCAATCGGTGCCCGGGTGGGTTTGCGTTGTAAGTCCTCACTAAAGCCGCCACCTTGAATCATAAATGTGCTGATAACCCGGTGAAAAATAGTACCGTCATAAAAATCATCGTTGACATATTGGAGAAAATTAGCCACTGATTGAGGGGCTTTGTCGTCATACAGTTTTAAGAAAATATCACCTTCAGAGGTTTGCATTTTTATTAAAGTGTTTTCTGCCATTAATGAAAAGCTCATTAACAAACAGACAATTAGCATTAATTTTTTCATGATTTGTTGCGGTTTTAAAAAAGGAACATGATACCCCTTACACAGGCACTTTTCCAGCAAAAATCAGTGATCGTTCAGTGTTATAATGTGCACTTTTTATTTGACCATTAAACCATGTCTGAATTTTTCTCGCACACAAGGCAGCAACCGACCAAAATACTTTTATTGGGTTCTGGAGAGCTCGGTAAAGAGTTCACCATCGAAGCCCAGCGCATGGGACTTTATGTGGTTGCAGTCGACCGCTATCCGGGTGCGCCGGCGATGCATGTGGCCAATGAATTCCGTGTTATAGATATGTTGAATGCACTGCAATTAGCGGAATTAATTAAAACAGAAAAACCGGATCTTATTGTTCCGGAAATCGAAGCCATTGCCACCGTGGCACTGGTGAAAGCTGAGGCAGCCGGTTATAAAGTCGTGCCGTCAGCTAAAGCAGCCAACTTAACCTTAAACCGTAAAGGTATTCGCTGTTTGGCTGCTGAAGAACTTGGTCTGGAAACCAGTCAATATCGGTTTGTGTCCGATTATGATGGCTTTTGTCAGGCGGTCGAAGACATTGGTTTGCCTTGTGTGGTGAAGCCGGTGATCAGTTCATCGGGTAAAGGTCAATCCATTGTTCGTGATGAAAAAGATTTAAAGGCAGCCTGGCAATTGAGTCAAGAAGCCGGGCGTGCCGGAGCCGGTGAAGTGATTGTCGAGTCATTTATAAAATATGACTTTGAGATTACTCAACTTACTGTCCAGCATGCCGGCGGGGTGTCTTTTTGTGAGCCCATCGGCCATGCGCAGGACTCCGGTGATTATATTGAATCCTGGCAGCCTCAGGCATTAACAGACACCACTTTGGCAAGAGTGCGTGAAATGTCAGAAAAAATCACCGAGGCCTTAGGTGGTTGGGGTGTGTTTGGCGTAGAGTTCTTTATTCGTGGCGAAGATGTGATTTTTTCAGAAGTCTCTCCACGTCCTCATGATACCGGGATGGTGACCATGATTTCTCAGGATTTAAGTCAATTTGCATTGCATTTAAGGGCCATTTTGGGTTTGCCTGTTCCTGCTATTAAATGCTATCAACCCAGTGTCTCAAAACCCCTGTTGGCCACAGGTCAGGGAACACACATTACTTTTACAGGGCTTGAGCAGGCTTTAACCCAAAACGGAACGCAAGTGCGCTTGTTTGGTAAACCGGAAATAAATGGCAGGCGACGTTTGGGTGTCTGTTTAGCAACGGCGCGATCCTTAAATGCTGCCCGCAAAAAAGCCACTGATATGGTGTCAGCGATTGACATTTATATTGATGGCAGAGCTTCCTCATGATGATAGAAGCTTTTGCCACTTGCCCTAAACAACTGGAGTTATTGCTCAAACAGGAAATCATTGATTTGGGCGGGCAGGATGTTAAAGAAGCGATGGCCGGCGTATTCTTTAACATGGCAGCAAAAGACTTACAGCGACTTATTATGTGGAGCCGTTTAGCCAATCGAATTATGGTCAAACTGGGGGCTTTTCCCTGTCGCAATAAAAATGATTTGTACGATGCCGTTAGTGGCGTGCAATGGCGATCATTGTGCCGACAGTTTCCTGATACGCTCTCTTTACGATTTACTGGCACCAGTGAATCACTGAATAACAGCCACTTTTCTTCTCAAGTAATGAAAGATGCGGTTGTTGATCAATTATCTGCTTTCTATGAACAGCGACCCAAAGTCGTGAAAAATGATGGTCATTTAAGTATATACGGGCATTTGCGTCATCAACAATTAAGTCTTTACCAGGACATCACAGGCCACAGCCTCCATCAAAGAGGATATCGCAGTGAAAACACCCTGGCGCCGTTAAAAGAAAATTTAGCCGCCGCTCTTTTGATACGTGCCGGCTGGCCAGAGAAAGCTGAACAACATTATCACTTGATTGACCCGATGTGTGGATCGGGCACTTTATTATTAGAAGGTTGGGCGATTGCCACAGATCTGGCGCCCAATAAGGATTATAAAAGTCATGCCTTGTTCAGCTGGCAATATTTTGATGTCAACCACTGGCACCAATTAGAAGATGAAGCAAAGCAACGGCATCAGCAGGCGGCAGCCACCTATCGCGGGCAAATTATTGGTGTAGATCATCATAAAAAATCCATCGAACTGGCGCAACAAAACAGTCAGCAAATGGATGGGGGAGGGCGGATTAGTTTTCATTACCAAACCCTGGATAAATTTAGAATTCCACCCCGTAATAATTTGATTGTCACCAATCCGCCTTATGGGGTGCGCTTACAAAAGAATTATTTGTCCAGCTGGCGTCAGTTGGCACATTGGTTGGCCAACAATGTGCGTGAAGCTGACGCCGCTATTTTAACACCGGATGATGCCATGGCCTGGTTATTGGGCTTTAAAGAGCAGTCTTCTTATCTTTTTTATAATGGTCGCATTCCGGTGCAGCTGCGCTTAATGACCATCAATAAAGCCCATCGATTAACGGTGCCAGACAACCAACATTTTGCCCTGCCGGCCACAGCACAAATGATGGCCAACCGTTTGAAGAAAAATCTGGCAAAATTAAAGCCATGGTTAAAACAAGAGCATGTTGATTGTTACCGCGTTTATGATGCTGATATTCCTGAATATTCAGTGGCGGTGGACTGTTATCATGAACATGTGGTGGTACAAGAATACCAGCCACCCAAAACCATCCCCGAAAAACAAGCCGAAAAACACTTAAATCAAGCTTTATTAGCGATCCAGTCGGTGTTACAACCTCGGCGGGAATTCATTCACTTGAAAACCCGTCGCAAACAAAGTGGCGACAGTCAGTATCAAAAGCAGGAAGAAACAGCCATCAAGGTGGTCAGTGAACAAGGCCGGCACTATCGGGTTGATTTTGAATCGTATTTAGACACCGGTTTATTTTTGGATCACCGCTGGTTACGTCGAACTGTACAGGCCCAGACCAAAAATAAACGAGTGCTTAATTTGTTTTGTTACACCGGCAGCCTCTCTGTTGCGGCAGCTTTAGGGGGCGCGCAAAGAGTGGACAGTGTTGATACCTCTAAGACTTATTTACAGTGGGCAAAAGATAATTTTGACCTGAATAATATTAAAGGTAAGCATCGCTTTATTCGTCAAGATGCGTTGACTTTTTTATCGTCTCATGATGATAAATATGACATTATTATTGTTGATCCACCGACGTTTTCAAACTCCCATTCACGGGATCAGGACTGGATATTGCAGCAACATCACAGTGATTTAATTCAGGCTTGCATGGCACTGCTAACGGCGCCAGGCATCTTGTATTTTTCCAATAATTTTAAGCAGTTTAAAATGCAGGAATCATTGTATGAATTGTTTAACATAACAGACATTACAGATAAGAGCCTGGACCCTGATTTTGCTGACAGTAATATCCACCATTGTTTTGAAATAAGGCATAAAGCAAAAAATTAATGAAACCAGTTCTTATTTTCCAGTAAGATAAACGCGCTTATAACACAAAATACAAGTATGAGAATTCTAGTCACCTTCATGTTGATTTTCAGTTGTCTTAATCTACACGCCACTGAAGATTACCAGGCGTGGAAAAAAAATCGCCTGAGTAGCCTGAAAAGTCCCCATGGCTGGTTATCACTGGTGGCCATGGAATGGCTTTATCCCGGAGAAAACACCTTGGGTTCGGCAGATGATAATGATATTCGATTAGCCAGTGGCCCGGATTATGTCGGTCACTTTACTTTACAGTCTGATAAGTCAGTTTATTTCACTCCAAAATCTGGTGTTGCTATTAGCGCCAATGGTCAGCCGGTGACAGAATCCCTGGCAGTATATGCAGACTTGGACAAACAAGAAACCACTGTTTTTCAGATAGGAAGTTACGAGTTTTATGTGATTGAACGTCAGAAGAAAGCATTGCGTATCAAAGATTCGAATGCTGAAACCCGTCTGAATTTCAAAGGCTTAGACTACTTTCCTGAAAATGAATCTTACCGTGTTTGGGCTGATTTTATTCCCTATGAACCGGCTAAGATTATTAAAACAGTCAATGTCATGGGTCAACTGTATGATGAACCTTCACCGGGGCGACTGGAGTTTAAACTCAATGGTCAACAATTCAGTTTGGATGCCTTTAACGGCGGTGACAGTTATTATTTGGTGTTGGGTGATAAAACCAATGGTCGGGAAACCTATGGGCCCGGTCGCTTTTTGTATTCCGATGGATTGGTTAACGACCATGGAAAAGTACTTTTGGATTTTAATAAAGCATACAATCCGCCCTGTGCATTTACGGCTTATTCCACGTGTACTTTGCCGCCACGACAAAATCGGCTGAATACTGCCATAAAGGCCGGTGAAAAAAAATATGGTGACAGTGCTTATTAAAACTAATAGGGGAGAAAAATAGTGAAATCTGTAAAAATTGAAATTAAATGGGCCATTGTATTTTTTGTGGCCACTTTACTTTGGATGCTGTTGGAGCGTCTTGTGGGTCTACACGATCAATACATCGATCAACACGCCCTGTACACCAATTTTTTTGCGGTTATTGCCATTGGCGTTTATGTGCTGGCCTTGTTGAACAAGCGAAAACAGTTTTATCATGGACGTATGAATTATTGGCAGGGTGTACAAAGTGGATTATGGTTGACTTTCTTTATTGTCATTTTGGTGCCTTTGGCGCAATATCTAACCCATACGTTGGTCACACCTGATTACTTTAACAATGTTTCACAACTTGCTGTTGAGAGCAATCAAATGACCCAATCACAAGCGCAAGCTTATTTTTCCTTACCTCATTACATTCAGCTGTCAGTGATTATGGCAGCCATTATGGGCTTAATCACCAGTTTAGTGGTGGCTTTATTTACACGGAGATAAATTTTATGAAATCATCACTGACGACTCTTGGAATAATGATTTGTTGTTTACTAATGATAGGTTGTGAATCAGAACAAGCCTCAGAAGAAACCAGTCAAAAGTCACAAGTGTCTGATAAAAAACAATTTAGAGGTATTCCTAAATCAAAAGAGCCGGTTTCTATAAGAGATCAGAAATCCGGTGACTTTTTCAGTGCTGTTATGTTGCCGTTATCTGCATTAGATCCTGAAACCAATGAAGATATTTATCTGCATTTAAGCGGCCAGGTGGTTAATATTAATAAAAAACAAACCTGGGCGGTTGTGCAGGATAAAGATGTTGCCTATTATGCCTTTAATCATGCAGGTATGCCTAAAATAAAGAAAGAATATCTGGGTAAGCAAATATATTTTCGTGCCATACTGGAAGAAAAACCCTTAAGTGATAACATTTTAGTGGACATCAAAAATAACGGACTGGCACCGGGATTTGGTTCTGACAATATCATTACAGGCTATCAATTTAATACCACAAAAGCAGCCCTGGCAGATGGAACTGATGAAAAAGTATTTATGAAACCGTAATCATAAATTCAAAACAGCTTAGATGGATAACCCTAAGATAAAAACTCGTGTGATAATTGGTGGATAATTTGTTTTTGTTCGTCATCTAAAAATGGACTGATCATTTGTAATATATGAAAGATACCATGTGACAGTTTTTTCTGTTCATCAAAATCATCATCAAATATGGCCACTGAATAATTCAGCCAAAAGGTCGCGGTGAGGGCGATTTGATCCGCTAAATTGGCACAAGTGGCGGCATCGGCCTTCAGAATCTTTAGGTTTTGTAATTGCTGTAAAATGTTTAATGCGGTTTGCGACTTGAGCGCCAATATACGTCTAAAATGGCGTTTTAAAAATTCGATTCGGTTCATCAACTGAATCAGGTTCCGATACAGGAACCGGTACTCCACAATCACATCAAACACCAGGTTTAAATACAGCCACATATCCTTCATGGTGGTGTTTTCTACATCCGGGATGGTCAGGACAGCTTTGATTTTATCTTCATAGCGTAGAAACAGTTGCCAGATAATGTCGTTTTTACTTTTGTAGTGGTAATACAGGTTACCCGGGCTGATGTCCATCTCATCGGCAATGTGATTGGTGGTCACATTGGGTTCGCCTTCTTCATTAAATAAGTCCAAGGCGGTGAGCAGTATACGTTCTTTGGTGTTCATTATCCGCTAGTGAGCTTATTCACCAAATCAATGTAGTGTTGTTTGGCTTCATCTTTTGATAAGCCTTTTTGTTTCTCCCAGGCGTCATATTTTGCGGCGCCGACAAAATCAAAAAACCCCGGCTTATCGCCATGAACGTCACCTTCTGTGCCTTGCTTGTAATAAGCATAGAGCTTTAACAAGGTATCATCATCAGGTTTTTTGGGTAGTTTTTTTACCTCTATTTGGGCTTTCTCAAATGCATCATCTAATTCACTCATGGTATGATTATCACTTTATTGAATATTCTTTATTTGACACGATTTTTAAGCATCGGTCAATGACAAAAAAACGGGAGATCATCTAATGTCATATTTTGTTACCGGCGGTTCGGGGTTTATTGGTCGCTTTTTATTGCCAAAATTATTTGACCGAAAAGGCAATATCTATCTTTTGGTTAGAAAGGGTTCTGTCAATAAGTTAAAACAACAGCTGAAGGATATGGATGCGCCGATGAAACGCATCGAACTGGTGACCGGTGACTTAACCAAACCGCAGTTAGGTCTGACTAAAAAACAACGTGACTCCTTGCGTTCAAAGGTTAAGCATTTTTTTCATTTGGCAGCTGTCTATGATATGTCTGCAGATTTGGAGGCGCAACAAAACAGCAATGTGGATGGTACCCAACATGCCATGGATTTAGCTGATGACATTAAAGCCGGTTGTTTCCATCATATTTCGTCGATCGCTGTAGCCGGACTCTATCCCGGTGTCTTCAGAGAGGATATGTTTGAAGAAGCTGAAGGTCTTGAACATCCCTATTTTAGAACCAAGCATGAAGCTGAAAAGGTGGTCAGAAAACATTGTCAGGTTCCTTACCGTATTTATCGGCCGGCGATGGTATTGGGTCATTCTGAAACCGGTGAAATCGATAAAATTGATGGGCCCTATTATTTCTTTAAACTGATTCAGAAACTGCGTAAAGCCTTTCCTCAGTGGATGCCGATGATGGGTATTGAAGGTGGTCGGCTAAATATGGTGCCGGTAGATTATGTGGTGAATGTAATTGATCACATTGCCCACAAAAAAGGGCTGGATGGCGGTTGCTTTCATATCACCGATCCAAAACCCATGCGCATTGGCCATGTGTTGAATGTTTTTGCTGATGCGGCCCATGCGCCACAGATGAACATGCGTATTGATGCACGGGTCTTTAATTTTATTCCCGGAGCGGTTAAACAAGGTTTGATGATGTTGTCACCGGTGAAACGAATTCGCCAGCAAATCATGAATGACTTAGGAATTCCGCCGGGCGTATTGACTTTTGTGAACTACCCGACACGATTTGACGATCGGGAAACTCAAAAAGCCATTAAAGGTTCTGGCATTAAGCTGCCTAAATTAAAAAAATATGCGTGGACTTTATGGGATTACTGGGAACGCCATTTAGACCCTGATTTATTCATTGACCGATCTTTGTCCGGACGTGTTAAAAACAAACGGGTGATGGTCACCGGCGCTACCTCAGGAATTGGTTTAGCCACATCACAAATGCTGGCAGAAGCCGGTGCAGAAATGATTATTGTCGCACGCAGTCAGGATAAATTGGCTGAGACTGCCAAAGAATTGAAACAGCTCGGTGCAGCGCAAGTCCATGTTTACAGTGCCGATATTGCCGATGAAAAATCAGCCAATCAATTGGTGGCTAAGGTTAATGATGATTTAGGCGGTGTGGATATTCTCATTAACAATGCCGGTCGCTCCATCCGGCGGTCGATTGCTCTATCCTATGACCGTTTTCATGATTTTGAACGAACCATGGATTTGAATTATTTTGGTTCATTACGACTTATTATGGGTTTTTTACCCGGCATGGCAGAGCGCTGTCTCGGGCATGTGATTAATATTTCTTCCATTGGTGTACTCACGAATGCCCCCCGGTTTTCCGCTTATGTGGCATCGAAAGCGGCCTTAGATGCTTTTGCCCGTTGTGCAGCGGCAGAATATAACGATGTTAATGTGGCTTTTACCACCATTAACATGCCTTTGGTGCGTACACCCATGATTGCACCCACTAAAATGTATAATTCAGTACCAACTATTTCGCCGGAAGAAGCGGCTTTATTTATTAAAGATGCCATTATTCGCCGTCCGCAACGGATTGCTACCCGCTTGGGCGTTTGTGCCCAGGTTATGCATGCGTTGGCACCCAAATCCATGGAAGTGGTGATGAATACTGCGTTTAACATGTTTCCTGATTCGGCTGCTGCCAGAGGTGAGAAGGGTGGTGGCAGCAGAGAGCCCTCTCCGGAGCAAATGGCTTTCACCAGTTTAATGCGTGGCGTGCATTGGTGATTAAATAAAATATGCCCGGTAAATTTTACAGAAAATTAAAAGTTATATCGGTACAATGTGTTGACATTTATTTTGGGAGTGAAATGACGTGTTTGAGATAGTCAGTAGTGGCGGTGTGGTGATGATTTTCTTGTTATTGCTCATGGCCTTGGCAATGATGATTGTGGCAGAGCGTTTTTGGAGTTTACGCAATCAGGAGATTATTCCTAAAAAGCTTGGTAAAGATGTCATTAAATGGGCACGTAAAAAGCAGCTGGATGATGCCCATGTGGATCGTCTGGCCGAAAACTCACCCCTGGGTTATCTGATGGCAACAGCCATTAAACAGCGTGACCGAGATCGGGGTGAAATTATTGAATCGGTAGAGGATGCGGGTCGCCATGTATCACATCAATTGGAAAAGCCACTCCACTGGCTGCAGGCGATTGCTGAAGTGGCGCCGTTATTGGGTTTATTGGGTACCGTTATTGGCATGATGAAAGTGTTTGCCAATATCATGGAATTTGGTGTCGGTGATGCCAATCAACTGGCCGGTGGTATTTCTCAAGCACTAACCACCACAGCAGCGGGTTTAATTGTGGCCATACCGACGGTATTATTCTACCGATATTTTAAAAACCGAATTGCAGATCAAACCATTGTTATGGAACAACAGGTTATGCAGTTAATTGATAGTTTGGCGCCGGTTAATAAGTCATGAAGTTTTCAACAGAAGACAACAACCCCTCACGTTTAAACTTAACATCATTAATCGATGTGGTGTTCTTGTTGTTGATCTTTTTTATGGTTAGCACAACGTTTGAGAAACAAACTAAGTTAAAAATTGAATTACCGGAAGCCACACAGCAAGCTTCGGCCGGTGAAAGTCAAAATTTAACCATCACCATTAATGCCAAAGGCATCTATTATATAAATGACCGTGAATTATCCGGCCAGGACTTCCAGGCTTTGCAAAAACAGCTTGAGAACGAAGTGGGTGATAAGCGCGATATGAAAATTTTGGTTAAAGCCGACGCCAATGCTTCGCATAAGTATGTGGTGACTGTTTTGGATGTGCTGGGTCAAATGGGTTTTACCGGTATCGCCATTGCCACCACTGAAAGCCAACAACCCTAATCCTATGACGAATCAAAACACGACCATGACCTACAGTGGTTTACTGCGCTATGTTAAGCCTTATCGTCTGATTTTTTTTCTGGCTTTACTGGGTGCCGTTATTGATGCAGCCATGAAAGGCTTTTTCGTGTGGATGTTGTCGCCGATTTTAGAGGAGGGTTTTACCAACCAGGATCCCCAATGGGTCAACATGATTCCATTTTTAGTGATCGGAATTTTCTTTATTCGCAGCATCGGTAACTATATGGCAGCCTATGGTTTTACCTGGGTTGGGCGAAAGATTATCAATGACTTGAGATGGCAGATATTCAGCCAGTATCTCAGATTACCGCAGCGTTTTTATGACCGGCATACCTCGGGTGGTTTATTGTCCCGTTTGATTTATGATATTGAACAAATGGCCAATGGTGTATCCAAAAACTTTGTATTGATGATACGCGAGTTTTTGTCTATCGTCTTTTATCTGGCGGTGATGTTTTATTATTCATGGCAGCTGGCTTTGGTGGCTTTTGTGGTATTTCCGATCATAGCAGTGGTCATTCATCAGATAAATAAGCGCTTTCGGCGTATCGGGCATGGTATTCAGGATTCAGTCTCTGACATATCGAATACAGCTGAAGAGGTCATTCGTGGTCATAAAATTGTGAAAATATTTCATGGAGATAATCGTGAAAAAACCAAATTTAAACAGAATTTAAAAGCCAACCGACAATTACAAGTTAAAATTGCCGCCACCAAAGAAGTGTTATCCACCATCACCTTGATGCTGGTGGCTTTTGCTTTGGCCATTATCATGTATTTGGCCGCCAAAAGTGGCATGCGGGCGGCTGATTTTATGGCATTTATGACCGCCATGTTGGCCTTATTGCCGACCGTGAAGAATTTATCTACCATTTTTGCCACCATTCAAACCACCATGGCAGCGGCGGATAGTGTGCAACAAATTGTTACTGCCAGGCCTGAAGAAGACACCGGTACTGAAGTGCTCAAAAGTGATCGTATAGATATTCAATTTGATCATGTTTCTTTTGCCTATAATGATGAAACGACAGCGCTGCATGACATTAATTTGGATATTAAAGCCGGCGATAAAGTGGCTTTTGTAGGCGCTTCCGGTGGTGGTAAAAGCACATTGGTTAATTTAGTTCCCCGATTTTATGACATCAGTGACGGGTCATTATTGATTAATCGGCGAACAGTTGCAGATTACAGCTTACGCAGTTTACGGGATCATTTGGCGGTGGTTTCTCAGGAAATTATTTTGTTTAATGATACGGTTAAAAATAACATTGCCTATGGCGCCTTACGCGCCTGTTCGGATGACGAGATAATAGCCGCCGCCCGAAAAGCCCATGCCTTGGAATTTATCGAACAATTGCCTGACGGTTTTGATACATTGTTAGGTGAAAATGGCACCGGTTTATCAGGGGGGCAGCGCCAACGTATTGCTATTGCCCGGGCTTTGCTTAAAAACGCACCCTTATTAATTTTAGACGAAGCCACCTCGGCTCTTGATACGGAGTCAGAACAAGCCATTCAGCAAGCGCTGAAAGCTGTCATGAAAGACAAAACCACTTTGATCATCGCCCACCGCTTATCAACCATAGAAGATGTCGATTATGTGGTGGTGTTAGACCAGGGACGCATTGTCCAGCAAGGCAGTCATGATTTGTTAAGTCACCAGGCCGGACCCTATCGACAACTGCTTGACAGTCAACAATTGAAGCATTAATTACATATGAACACACAGGACAGCCAATGGAATCAACGATGGTATGGCGACAAACAGCCGGCACTTATATATCGCCTGTTGGCCACTGTATTTGCTGGACTCAGTGGTTTGCGGCGCTTACTGTATCGTTGGAAAATCTTTAAAACCCATCGTTTTTCAGCGCCTGTTATAGTGGTTGGCAATATTACCGTCGGTGGTGGTGGTAAAACACCGATGGTGATTTATTTAGCGCAGCGATTATTGGACAAGGGGCTGCGAGTTGGTATTGTTTCGCGGGGATATGGTGGTCAGCGTCAGGTTGAACCCATGATGGTTACACCCGGAGCCAATGCTGCGGCCAGTGGTGATGAGCCGTTACTGATGGCAAAAACGCTCAACATTCCAATCATGGTTGGTAAGAATCGTCCCAAAGCTGTTAAAGCTTTAATTGACCAGCACCATGTGGATGTGGTGTTATCAGATGATGGTTTACAACATTATGCCATGGCGCGGAATGCTGAAATTATTATGCTGGATGCCGATCGACAGTTGGGCAATGGTCATTTGTTGCCGGCCGGACCTTTGCGTGAACAGCCGGAACGATTAGAACAAGCTGACCTGGTCATTTATAAAGGCCAGGGCGCCGGTGAATTATTTTATCAACACCATATTGATTGTATTTACCGGTTAAATCAACCGAAAACCTTGCGCAGTATTGATACTTTGCGCAGCCAAAAAATAATGGCGATGGCTGGTATTGCCAACCCTGAAGGCTTTTTTAAAATGTTGTCGGCCAATGGTCTGGCCGTTATTAAACAGCCCAAAGCAGATCATCATGTTTTTACTGACAATGATTTCAGCGATGAGCATGTCACCCTCATCACTGAAAAAGATGCGGTAAAATGTAACGCTATTCAACACCCGGATGTTTGGGTGGTGAAATCACAGATTGAGCCATCCCCTCAAGCCATAGAAGCCATTGATGCCTTGTTTGATCGAGTTTTATCATGAAATCATTTGAATTTGTAATTTGTATTCCGGCCCGTTACCACTCAAGTCGGTTGCCGGGTAAACCTTTGATTAAATTAAAAGGCAAAGAACTTGTCCTATGGGCAGTTGAATCGGCGCAAGGCTTAGGCGCCAAAGAGGTGACCGTGGCCACCGATGATGCTCGCATCTTTGATTGTGTTAAAGCCGCCGGTCATGATGTGGTAATGACTGCAGATAGTCATTTAACAGGTACAGACCGTATCGCCGAATGTGCTGCCATTAAAGGCTGGTCAGCTGATACCTGGGTCTTAAACTACCAGGGTGATGAACCCAATATTCCGCGTGATAATGTCGAGCAAGTTTTAAACTTGATACAACAGTCGCCAGCAGCGGCTATCGGTACGTTATACCAGCCAATCACTGATTTAGACAGCTTGTTTGATCCCAATGTTGTTAAGGTGGTGATCAATGATCAACATCAGGCATTGTACTTCAGTCGCGCTCCCATTCCGTGGTCGCAGCAACACTTTAATCAACAGGCCAAACGTTTCCCAGAGGACATGGATTATAAAAGGCACATTGGATTGTATGTTTATAAGGTGGCTTTTTTGCAAAAGTTCAGTCGGCTCGAGCCGGCGGACATCGAGCTGTGTGAATCTTTAGAACAGTTGCGCGCATTGGCTGCCGGTGAACAAATTGTGGTGGCCAAAGCAGTTTGTGATATGCCCCATGGTATCGATACTGCTGATGATGTGATGCGCTTTGAACAAGGCCAGGATGGGAGCTGATATTTATCACCCCGAACTCTTGTATAATGGGCATCTAGACCCTAAAATTTCTCACTTAATTTTTTGACCTGAACGAACATGCTGACAACCCGACAAATTCGAAAACGATTTCTTGATTATTTTAAAAATCACGACCATAAAATCGTCAAAAGCAGCTCCCTGATTCCTGCTAATGACCCCACCTTATTATTTGTAAATGCCGGCATGGTGCAGTTTAAGGATGTTTTTTTGGGTGCTGAAAAAAGAGATTATCAGCGCGCCGTTAGTTCACAGCGTTGTGTTCGGGCCGGCGGTAAACATAATGATCTCGATCAAGTGGGTTATACAGCCCGTCACCATACTTTTTTTGAAATGCTGGGCAATTTTAGCTTTGGTGATTATTTTAAAACCAAAGCCATTGAACTTAGCTGGGATTTTTTGACCAATGAGTTAAATTTGCCGGAAGATAAATTACTGGTCACTGTTTTTGAAGAGGATGATGAGGCTGAACAAATCTGGCATAAAGTGATTGGTCTGCCTATGGATCGCATCTTACGAATCGGCGCCAAAGATAATTTCTGGCAAATGGGTGACACCGGTCCTTGTGGTCCCTGTACAGAAATCTTCTACGATCATGGCGCAGATGTAGCCGGTGGGCCACCCGGTTCAGCCGATGAAGATGGTGATCGTTTTATTGAAATCTGGAATCTGGTGTTTATGCAATTTGATCGCCAGGCAGACGGTGAGTTGGTGCCTTTACCCAAGCCCAGTGTTGATACGGGCATGGGTTTGGAGCGCATTGCCGCCATCTTGCAAGGCAAGCATAATAATTACGATATCGATTTGTTTCAGGGTTTAATTAAAGCGGCCGCTGATTTGACTGGTTGTGATGATTTGTCTAAGCCTTCATTAAAAGTCATTGCCGACCATATAAGAACCTGTGCTTTTCTGATTGCTGATGGTGTTTTGCCTGCCAATGAAGGTCGGGGCTATGTGCTGCGTCGCATTATTCGACGGGCCGCCCGACATGGACATAAATTAGGCGCTGACGGTGTGTTTTTCTATCGCATGGTTCAGGCTTTAATTGATGAAATGGGTGAAGATTATCCGGAATTGCCCAAAAACAAGGCCTTAATAGAAAAGCAGTTGAAAAAAGAAGAACAGCAATTTGCGGAAACCCTGGGAACAGGTATGCAGGAATTTAATAAAGCCACCGCAGATTTGGAAGATAATGAAGCCGTAAGCGGTGAATTGGCGTTTAAATTATATGATACCTTTGGTTTCCCCCTGGATCTGACCGAAGATTTGGCACGTGAGCATAACCGCAGTGTAGATGTGGTGGGTTTTAATCGCTGTATGGAAGCACAAAAACTACGTTCACGCTCACAAAAACAATTTAATCAGCAGCACCAAATCCCTGCTGATTTAATACAAACCCTAACGCCAACACATTTCAGTGGTTATGACCGTTTTGAAGACAGTGGTGAAATCATGTTGATAACAGATGAATCAGGTCAGCAATGCGATTATTTAGCGGCCGGTGAGCGGGGCTGGGTGGTCTTAAACCGAACGCCATTTTACGCAGAATCCGGTGGACAGGTTGGTGATATCGGTCAGTTAGTGAGTGATGCCGGAAAAGCGCAAGTTACGGACACTCAAAAAGCGGCCGGGCAATACCACATTCATGCCGTAGAAGTGACAGCCGGTGGACTCAAACAAGGACTGATTACAGAAGCGCATGTAAACCAAAATCATCGACAACAGGTGATTTTAAATCATTCGGCTACACATCTGTTGCATAAGGTATTACGTGCTGAATTAGGTGAACATGTTCAACAAAAGGGCTCATTGGTGAATGCTGACAAACTGCGCTTTGATTTTTCGCATGATCAGGCCTTAAGCCACTCGCAGTTACAAGTCATTGAACAGTTAGTTAACAAAGCGATTCGTGATAATTTACCGGCTCAAGAACAGCATATGGCTTATGATGATGCTATTAACTACGGTGCCGTGGCCTTATTTGGTGAAAAATACGGGGATCATGTCCGGGTTATGGACTTTGGTGGTTATTCTGTGGAATTGTGTGGTGGAACGCATGTGCAGGCCACTGGTGATATTGGCTTGTTTAAAATAACCCTGGAAACGTCAGTGGCGTCCGGTATACGTCGCATCGAAGCCATCACCGGAGAAACCGCCGTAATCTGGGTTCAACAGCAACAGCAAGCCATTGCTGATGTCGCCAGATTAATAAAATCAAAACCCAATCATATTGTATCTCAGGTTGAAAATTTGGTTAAACAGAATAAAGAATTACAACAAATTATTGACCAGATACAAAAACAACAAACCGGTGACACAGTGAGTAATGTTTTAACCGAAACACGTCAGGTTGGAGATGTTCATTTGTTAACCCATGTATTTGAATCAGCAGACGCAAGTGCATTGCGGGACGGAATAGATGGATTTAAAAGTAAATATCAACGTGGCGTGGTTATTTTTGGTTTACATGAATCTGATAAAGTTCAGCTTTTGGTCGGTGTCACCAAAGATCTGATTAAAGAATACCGTGCCGGTGACATCGTCAAAGCCATATTGAATCAAATTGGCGGCCGAGGTGGTGGTCGACCTGATTTTGCGCAGGGTGGTGGCCAGGCAGATATGTCCGCATTGAAACAAGCCATTGATCATGTGGTCAAAAGTCAATTTAATGACAACCAAACCACATAAAATAAATAGGCACTATCTAAAAAAATTCAAATAAGGGCTTCAAATTGTGGGCTAAATATTGTCTAATCAGTACCATAAAAATAATGTGGCATAAGACCTCATAATAAAATTTTTGGACAGGTGCTTCCCGAGAGTACTTAAATCATATTAAACGGAGAAATAGATGTTGATTTTAACCAGACGAGTTGGTGAAACATTGATGATAGGTGACGATGTAACAGTCACTGTATTGGGCATTAAAGGCAATCAAGTTCGTATAGGCATTAACGCGCCTAAGGAAATTGCTGTTCATCGAGAAGAAATTTATGAACGCATAAAAAATGAACAATTAAATCAAGACGATCAACAGGGTGATGACCCGGAAATTGAAGCGGATAATATTGGTAATCAGTAAACCTTAAATTTGCGGTTGCAATTGACTCAATTATGACTAAAATAGCCGCCTTGTCTTGTTAACCAAACAAACACACTTAACAGGTCAGAAATTAACGTTTCGTTTAATAACTGAACGCGAAATCGGCCCGAAAGGGAATACACAGGATGTGTTTTATCATCCCGAACTCGTTTTGCGAAAGCAAAACTATGAAGGTAAGTACATTAAATTATAGAATAAACAATGACTTTTAGTGAGTCATTTTAAAGAAAACGGAGAGTTGGCCGAGCGGCTGACTAAAATGACAGGATCATTTTAGTCCCGCGTAGCGGGCCCGAAGGGTGAAGGGCAGGAAGCCCGGAATAAGGCGTCTCCCATTGGGAGCGATCAAAGAATTAACTATCCCGCCGGAATAGTGGTGGGTTATTGAGAAAACGGAGAGTTGGCCGAGCGGCTGAAGGCGCTCCCCTGCTAAGGGAGTATGGGTTTTATAGCCCATCGAGGGTTCGACTAAATTTGTCGGGAACAAATTTGAACGCGCAAGCGGCCCGAAGGGGAAAACACAGGATGTGTTTTATCATCCCGAACTCGTTTTGCGAAAGCAAAACTATGAAGATAAGTACATTAAATTATAGAATATGCAATGACTTTTAATGAGTCATTTTAAAGAAAACGGAGAGTTGGCCGAGCGGCTGAAGGCGCTCCCCTGCTAAGGGAGTATGGGTTTTATAGCCCATCGAGGGTTCGAATCCCTCACTCTCCGCCATTTTATAAGGATCCGCAAAACGGGTACTTATAAAATACTGGATAGTGAAGTATGAGAGCCCGAGGGTTCGAAAAATACGCCTGGAGCGTATTTTCACCGCCGAAGGCGCTGTGTAGCAGTCAAAACAGGACGTTTTGAGTCATCCCTCACTCTCCGCCATTTTATTAAGTCACGATTTGTGATTAAATAAAATTAATTTGCGATGTTTGTTTTTTACTGTTGACTTCAATGTCAAAAACAAACATAATTCGCATCCCAAATGCGCGCCCGTAGCTCAGTTGGATTAGAGTACCTGGCTACGAACCAGGCGGTCGGAGGTTCGAATCCTTCCGGGCGCGCCATTTTTTAATCATTTTGCAGGGATTTTAAAATGATAGTCCTTGAAATAAAGGCGATAAAACTTATTTTATGATTGAACTTGCTGGGGACACGTATTAAAATTCGCCAGCTTGATGAAATGAGTGAAATAAGACCAGTCGGGGTATAGCGCAGCCTGGTAGCGCAACTGCTTTGGGAGCAGTGGGTCGGGAGTTCGAATCTCTCTACCCCGACCATTTATGGAACCGAATGCGCCCGTAGCTCAACCGGATAGAGCATCGGCCTTCTAAGCCGAGGGTTGCAGGTTCGAGTCCTGCCGGGCGCGCCAGGCAGGCATTTATATGGTGGCCGTAGTTCAGTTGGTAGAGCGCCAGATTGTGATTCTGGTTGTCGTGGGTTCGAGCCCCATCGGCCACCCCATTCATTCTTTTCATTCATGGTAGAGACCTGATATGCATTCAAGGATGCAAAGTCTCTCATTTTAATTTGCGAAAGTGGCGGAATTGGTAGACGCGCTGGTTTTAGGTACCAGTATCTGATGATGTGAGAGTTCGAGTCTCTCCTTTCGCACCAAATTTAAAGATAAACTCTGGAGTTATAATGCAAATCTCAATAGACCAAGCTGAAGGTTTAGAACGTACGGTAAACATTGAATTAGCAGCCGAAGATATCCAACCTAAAGTGGATGAAAAAATTACTGAATTAGGTAAAGAAGTTCGGTTAAAAGGATTTCGTCAAGGTCGGGTACCTAAAAAAATCTTAGTGCAACGCTTTGGTCAACATGCCCGTCAGGAAGTGTTGGGCGAGTTGATGCAAAATTCCATAGAAAAAGCCATTGCTGACAACGAATTAGAGTTGGCAGCTGCGCCTGAAGTAACTAAAACAGATGATGCCGATGATGGTGGATTTGTTTTTGAGGCGAAAGTTGAGTTGATGCCGCAAGTTCCTGAAATTACCTTTGGTGATATTGAGGTGGAAAAAGACCATGCTGACATCAGTGAAAAAGACGTGGAAGGCATGATCACTAACTTGCAAAAACAAAAGCAGGAATGGAAAGAAAGTAAAGGAAAAATTGCCAATGGTGATTTAGTTACTTTAGATTATAAGGCAAGCAATAAGGAGTTGACCTTTCCCAAGAAAGATACCGAGCACATGGGTATTCTTTTGGGTGAAAGCCGTATTCCAGAAGAGTTAAAGAAAGCGCTTGTTGGCATGAAATCGGGTGAAGATAATTCTGTCGAGCTGAGTTTTGATGATGCTTTTAATGTGGATGAACTGGCTGGTCAAAAGGTCAAGTTTGATTACACCATTAAAGAAGTTAAGAAAGCTAAATTACCTAAAGTCGACGAAGAATTTGTTAAATCCTTTGGTATTGAGACTGGTGATGTTGAGCAATTGAAAACGGACATCGAGAATAACTTAAAGCGTGAACTCAAGCAAACTGTTGATAATCGCTTCAAACAAAAAGCACTGGAAGCACTTCGGGCACAATGTGCCGATATGCCATTACCTGAATCGATGGTTCAGCGTGAAAGCGAATACATGGCGCAACAGGAACAACAACGGGCCAAGCAAATGGGGCATGAAGATGCACCATTACAAGATGCTTCACAATATAAAGACGCTGCCAAAGACCGTATATTAAACAGTTTAATTATTCAGGATATTGCCAAAAAACAAGAAATTAAAACTGACTTCACCCAGGTCAGAGAACAAATTAATGAAATTGCTCAGACTTTTGAGCAACCGCAAGAAGTGATCCAAATGTATTACCAAAACCAGGAATTAATGTCCAGTGTTGAACAAAATGTGATTGAGTCACAAGTGATGGATTGGATTGAATCTGAAGTCAAAATAAAAGAGAACAAAAAAAGTTTTGATGACATTATGAAGCCCAAAGAAAATTCATGAATAATCAACGCATAGAAGAAGCCATGCAATTGGTCCCTATGGTCATTGAGCGTACGGCTCGTGGTGAACGCTCTTATGATATTTATTCGCGCCTTCTTAAAGAGCGAATTATATTTTTAGTGGGCCAAATTGAAGATCATATGGCGAATTTGGTGGTTGCACAGTTATTGTTTTTAGAGGCTGAAAATCCCGATAAAGATATTAACTTGTATATCAATAGTCCCGGAGGTGTTATTACTTCAGGGATGTCAATTTATGACACCATGCAATTTATCAAGCCTGATGTCAGCACCATGTGTATTGGTCAGGCCGCCAGTATGGGTGCTTTTTTACTGAACGCCGGAACGGCTGATAAGCGTTTTGCGTTACCTAATTCACGGGTGATGATTCATCAGCCACTGGGTGGTTTTCAGGGGCAGGCATCCGATATTGATATTCATGCCAAAGAAGTCCTTAAAATTAAGGCTAAGATGAATGAAATCATGGCCAAACACTCCGGTCAAAGCATTGAAAAAATTGAAAAAGACACCGATCGAGATAACTTTCTTGATGCCCATGAGGCCAAAGCCTACGGATTAATTGATCACGTTGTTGACCATCGTCAGTAATCCTTTCACACCAAACTATAAACGAGTCGGATAACGATTGCCGACTCGTTTTTTCTCAATGAACAATTTCTTAATCAGCTGGCTTTCCTTGTGACTGGTCACTTGAAAGCGACAATGTAAACCTTATATACAAACCAAACAACGCTTTATTGGTATTAAAAGTCGACCGTTATGCGCAATTTTTGTATGATACCAGTGATGAGATAAATATTAGAGCCCATGAGTGATAATCAAAAGTTAGAAGAAATAAAACACTGCAGTTTCTGTGGTAAAAGCCAGCAAGAAGTTACTAAGCTGATTGCGGGTCCCAGCGTGTTCATTTGTGATGAATGTGTTGATTTGTGTAATGAGATTATTCGTGACGAAATGGAAGATATTTTGGGCGATGGTCATGAAGATTTACCAACACCCAAAAGAATCCACGAATTGCTGGATGAATACGTCATTGGCCAGGAAGCGGCCAAGAAGGTGTTGGCAGTGGCTGTCTATAACCACTATAAACGCATTCGCTCAGTTGTCGATAGTGATGAAGTTGAGCTGGCTAAATCCAACATCCTGTTAGTTGGCCCCACCGGATCGGGTAAAACTTTGTTGGCAGAAACATTAGCCAGAATTTTGAATGTGCCTTTCACCATTGCTGACGCCACCACTTTAACTGAAGCCGGTTATGTGGGTGAAGATGTTGAAAATATCATTCAGAAGTTATTGCAAAATTGTGATTATGATGTCGAAAAAGCTGAATCCGGGATTATTTATATTGATGAAATCGACAAAGTATCCCGCAAATCGGAAAATCCTTCTATTACCCGTGATGTTTCAGGTGAAGGGGTGCAACAGGCTTTGCTTAAGTTGATTGAAGGCACAGTGGCTTCCATTCCGCCGCAAGGTGGGCGCAAACACCCGCAACAAGAGTTTTTACAAGTTAACACCAAAAATATATTGTTTATTTGCGGTGGTGCATTTTCCGGTTTAGAGAAAATTATTCAAGAACGATCCGTTAAAACAGGCATTGGTTTCTCAGCCCATGTAACATCAGCCAAAGAACAGGAAAAAGAACTGGCGATGTTTAAGGATATGGAAGCAGATGATTTGGTTAAATTTGGCCTGATTCCCGAGTTTGTCGGTCGATTACCGGTGTTGGCGACTCTTGAGTTATTGGACGAAGCCGCTTTGATACGTATTTTGAAGGAACCCAAAAATGCTTTATCGAAGCAATTTATGCGGTTATTTGATATGGATAATGTTGAGTTGGAAATTCGTGAGGATGCACTCAACGCCATTGCTAAAATGGCCATGAAACGTAAAACCGGAGCGCGTGGTCTGAGAACCATCATGGAATCAGCTTTGCTTAATATTATGTATGAATTACCCGATTTGGACAATGTGGATAAAGTGGTAATTGATCGGGCTGTTATCGAAGAGGGTAAAGACCCTTATTTAGTGTACGGTTCCATTTCTAATGAGATGAATGAATAAATAAAATATGTCTGAATTAAAAGCACAATATTCTGTATTACCCCTCCGCGACGTAGTGGTATTTCCCGGCATGGTGGTGCCTTTGTTTGTGGGACGCGATAAATCCATTGACGCCCTTAAAAGCGCCATGGACCATAACCAGCCGGTTATCTTGGTGGCCCAAAAAGATTCTGAGGTAGATGATCCAGAGGTACAGGATATTTACGAAGTCGGTACTGTATCAGCCATTTTACAAATGGTTAAACTACAGGATAATACCTATAAAGTATTGATTGAAGGACAAGCCAAGGTGGCATTGGAATCTCTTGTTGATGATGGCTTTTTTAAAGCGAACTACCATGAGATAAAACCCCAATCAGTCCTGCCTGCTGATGAGGAAAAAGTTTTTTTAAAGACGTTGAAAGAACGATTTAAAGCCTACCAGAGTAAGCACAAAAAAATATCCTCTGAAGTGCTTCGAAACGTCATGGGTATTGAAGATTTGGCGGTGTTAGCAGATACCATTGCCGCTCATTTAATGATAGAGCATCAGCAAAAACAGACATTACTTGAAATTGACCAAGTTGATGAGCTGGTAACCACTTTGTTGTCTATCATAGAAGCTGAGCTGGATTTGCTGGATATGGAAAAGAAAATCCGTGGACGCGTGAAAGGACAGATTGAACAAAATCAGCGTGAGTATTATCTGAATGAACAAATTAAAGCCATTAAGAAAGAATTAACTGACATTGATGAGTCCCATTCAGAGTATGCTGACTTAGAGGAAAAAATCAAAAGTACGGCATTGTCTGAACAAGCCCGCAATAAAGTGGATTCAGAATTTAAGAAATTACAGCTCATGCCTGCCATGTCGGCTGAAGCCACTGTGGTAAGAAATTATTTAGAAACCATTCTTGCCTTGCCCTGGGAAAAACGCAATGATTTAAAACTTGATTTGGATTATGCGCAAAAGGTATTGGATGAAAACCACTATGGACTGGAAGAAATAAAAGAACGCATTGTCGAGTATTTAGCTGTTCAGCAAAGAACACCTAAAATGAAAGGTGCGATTTTATGTTTAGTGGGTCCGCCGGGTGTGGGTAAAACATCATTAGGGCACTCTATTGCTGAAGCCACAAATCGTAGTTTTACGCGATTTTCATTGGGTGGTGTGTCTGATGAATCAGAAATTCGTGGTCACCGGAGAACCTACATAGGTTCAATGCCAGGTCGAGTGATTCAAAACATCTCAAAGTCCGGCACCTGCAATCCGGTGATGGTATTAGATGAACTGGATAAAATGTCCCGTGATTTTCGCGGTGATCCGGCTTCTGCTTTGTTGGAAGTTCTGGACCCTGAGCAAAACAGTCATTTTTCGGATCATTATCTGGAAGTGGATTTTGATTTATCAGAAGTGATGTTTATTGCCACGGCAAACTCTCTCAATATACCGGCACCTCTGCGAGATCGTATGGAAATTATAAGAATTCCCGGTTATATGGAAGAGGAAAAAATTGCCATCGCTGAAAAATTTCTGATACCTAAACAGTTAGAAGCCCATGGTTTGAAAAAATCTGAAGTTAAGATTTCAAAAGCCGCTATCAAGAATATGGTTCGCTATTATACCCGCGAAGCCGGTGTCCGTAATTTAGAACGCGAAATTGCTAAAATTGCACGTAAATCGGTGAAACAGCTTTTAACCGACAAAAAGCTTAAAACCATTAAAGCCTCGGTTAAAAACCTGACAGATTATCTGGGTGTTCAGAAATTTAATTTCGGTGTCGCTGAAAAAAGCGATGAAGTCGGGACCGTAACCGGTTTGGCCTGGACTGAAGTGGGTGGTGATTTATTGCAAATTGAAGCCTCCGTTTATCCCGGTCGTGGCAAATTAACGCATACCGGACATTTGGGGGATGTGATGAAAGAATCCATCCAGGCGGCATTATCCGTTGTTAAGTCTCGTGCACAATTATTCGGTATATCACCGGATATATTTAAACACAACGATATTCATATTCATGTACCGGAAGGTGCCACACCCAAAGATGGTCCCAGTGCCGGTATCGGTATGTGTACGGCGCTGGTTTCAGCGCTCAGTCAAAATCCGGTCAAAGCCACGGTTGCCATGACCGGTGAAATTACCCTTCGTGGTCGGGTATTGGCTATCGGTGGATTAAAAGAAAAGCTATTGGCAGCTTTACGCGGCGGTATTAAAACAGTCATTATTCCAAAAGAAAATGAAAAGAATTTGACCGAACTGCCTGAGGCATTACGTTCTCAATTGGACATCATACCCGTAAAATGGATTGATGAAGTGTTAACGCTGGCTTTGGCCGATAAGATCAAACACATTAAATCAGATGATGATTCAGGTCAATCGGTACATGTTCCGAACAAAAGTCACGATTTGAGTGAAGAAAATCATCACTAATTCAATGACATTATATTTGGTTGTGATAAGATAATACGCACTCATAAGAGGGTCCCTTAGTCGTCAATTCGTAATAAAACGCAATACCCCTAATTTATGCCAGATTTTAAAAAATAGTGATGGCTTTATGGTCAATACTTGGTATAAAATGCGCGTTTCTTGGCGGTTAAGTCAACATTTAAATATTGTAATTCGAAGGAGATAAACAATGAAAAAACAAGATTTTATTAAAGCTGTTGCTGAACAAGCAGATGTTTCACAAGCAACGGCTGGTGATTGCTTTGACGCAGTTGTAGACACCATTACTAAAGCATTAAAAAAAGGCGATAAATTAACTTTTGTTGGTTTCGGAACTTTTTCAGTTAAACACCGTGCAGCCCGTCAAGGACGCAACCCACGCACCGGTGAAACCATTCAAATTAAAGCGGCGAAAATTCCATCATTTAAGGCTGGTAAAGCACTAAAAGATGCAGTAAACTAACGCTCCCTGAATCGGGTGCTTAGCTCAGTTGGGAGAGCATCGCCCTTACAAGGCGAGGGTCGGGGGTTCAAGCCCCTCAGCACCCACCAGATTCGGAGCGGTAGTTCAGTTGGTTAGAATACCGGCCTGTCACGCCGGGGGTCGCGGGTTCGAGTCCCGTCCGCTCCGCCAGATAAAGAAGGGTGTCAATTGACACCCTTTTTTTTTAGTAATTTTAAAGTCCTTTCACTTGGGTAAATAGACAGATGTTAACTTGGATCAGAGATAAATCAACAGGCTTATTCATGACCATTGTCATGGGTATCTTAATTTTGGCATTTGCTTTGTGGGGTGTGGGTGATTATTTTTCACAGTCCAGCAGTGATTCATTGGCGACCGTAAATGGTGAAACCATTACTTACAGTGATTACAGCAATCAGTTTGCCACTTATCGACAAAATATGCTGAATCAATTTGGTGATCAGTTGGAACCTGACTTTTTTGATTCGCCGATGATGCGTCGTAACTTTTTGGAATCGATGATTAACAGTGAGTTGCATCGTCAGGCGGCCTTTGAAAATGGCTATACGGTCACCGGTGACCAGATTAGATCCATTTTGTCGGATGTTGAAATTTTTCAAAATGCAGACGGTCAGTTTGATCGAGAACTGTATGCCGGATATTTGGCTCAGACCAATCAATCTGCACAAGCATTACAAGCCAGAATTGTTAATGAAGAAGCCGGTCAAGCTGTCAATCAATTGTTTGATGAGACTGCATTTATGACCCCGAAAGAAGCCAAAACAATTGCGATATTAAGAAATCAAACCCGTGATTTTGATTATTTCCTCATTCAAGCCAATCAATTTGCCGAAGATGTGACTGTGTCTGACGATGAAATCAGTGACTATTACAACAGCAACAGTGATCAATTCATGACTCAGGAAATGGTTAAAGTTGATTACATTGAACTGGATGCTGAACAAGTGGCAAATCAAATTGAAGTGACTGAACAAGATGCTTTATCTTATTATGAAGAAAATAAGCAACGTTTTGAGAAATCAGCACAACGTAAAGCATCACACATTTTGATTAATGATGATAATCAGGCGCAAGAAACTTTAAATACAATCCAGACGCAATTAGATCAAGGTACTTCGTTTGCTGATTTGGCTAAAGAATACTCTCAAGATCCCGGCTCAGCCGAACAGGGTGGAGATTTGGGCTTAGTCAATCCCGGTGATATGGTTGAAGAATTTGATGAGGCGTTATTTAGTATGGAAGAGGGGCAAATCTCTGAACCTGTGAAAACTCAATTTGGCTTTCATATCATTAAACTGGAAGAAATTAAAGCAGCCCGTGTTCCTTCATTTGAGGAAGTAAGAACAGATATTGTCCAGGAATTACAAGCCAATCAGGCGCAAACTTTGTTTCTCGACAGAGCCAATGAATTATCAGGTTTGGTGCTGGATGCGCAAAGCGGATTAAGTCAAGCAGCTGAGGAAACAAATTTAACCGTTGAAACCACAGATTTTTTCCCCCGTTCCGGTGGAGAAGGATTGGCTGCCAATCCAGAATTTGTCAAAATGGCTTATTCATCCATGGTTAAAAATGACTTATTGAACTCTGATGTGGTTAATTTATCAGAAACCCACATCGCATTCATTCACATGAATCAAGTGAAGCCGGCTGAACTTAAGCCATTAGATGACGTTAAAGAGACCATTAAAACACGCTTAGTCAACGAGAAATCTGTTGAAAAGGCCCAACAACTGGCCGATGAAGTCAAAGTCAAAGCGCAACAGGATGGACTTGAATTAAATGCCTTAAAAGATGAGTTCGATTTAAACCTTGTGGCTGCCCGTGATGTGAAAAGAACTGGATCAAATCACCCGGTTAATGTCGTGTCCGCCGTGTTTCGTTTAATGGCTCCGGATAAAACTGATGACACCATTCATGTGGTTCAGGGGAATAATAATGATGTGGCAGTGGTTCAGTTGTTGGGTGTTAAGTCACCGGACGAGTCATCCATCGCTCAGCTTGATCAAGAGGCTGCACAATTAGAGCGTAACATCAAAACCAATGAAACACAGCTGCTATTACAAGCCTTAAGACAGTCTGCTGATATCAGTATTAATGAAGAATTGTTAAATCAACAAAACCAATTCTAAACCATTGTTCAAGCCATAAAAAAGGGCCAAATAAGGCCCTTTTTTTGTGACTGAATGTTAAGGCATTTTACTAAAACATGGCGGCGATGATGTCTTCTCTGGTCATGTTATGAAAATAACGGTCTATGGAAAAGTCATCTAATCGGTCTTTAATAATCGCTTTATCGTGACGCAAGCCTATCAGGGCCTCTTCAATATGACTGATATCGTCGGTGGTAAAAAAATCACCAAAAATACGACACTTCGTAATCACACCTTTGTGAACATCTAAATGCATTTCCAGGGTGCCGCCTTGACTGCGAACGCCTTGCTGAAAGTTATAATCGGGTGAATGGCCATAGTTCCAGTCCCACTGACGGTATTTTTCATCACGGATTTTCTCAATGGCTTTGATGTCAGTTTCGGTTAAGCTATAAGGCCGACAATCCTCGTGGGTGTTAACAATGTGATTCATAACTCGCTGAGTAAAATCCTCCAGTGAAATGGGTTCGCTCAAATGGTCCATAACGTTGGTAACTCTTTTCGGCACTGATTTAACGGCTTTGTCTTTAAATTTAAGGGGATTAACTTTTAGGGCACCGCTGATGTCAGGCATATGGGAAGAGAAAAGTATGGTGCCATGATGCAGAACTTTATTTTTTAAAATGTATTCTGCATTACCGGAGAATTTTCGACCATCGATGACTAAATCATTACGACCTTGAAATTCAGCATTCACACCCAACTCCTTCAAGACATCGAGAATCGGTTGAGTGTACAGGTGAAAATCTACTTGGCCGGCCTCTTGATTGGTTTTGGTAAAGGTAAAATTTAAATTCCCCAGGTCATGATAGACGGCACCGCCACCTGACATCCTTCTGACCACTTTTATGCCCTTGTCTTGAACATAATCAACATTGATTTCAGACAGTGTATTTTGATGCTTGCCGACTATGATGGCATTGTCATTGCGCCACAACATAAAGCAATCTTCTTCGATGTGTTTGAAGATATATTCATCCACCGCCAGATTAAAATAGGGGTCAGTGGAATGGTGGTGGATACAAAGCATGCTGACGATTTATTCTGATGATTGATACTTATCGTGATAGCGTTGATACAACTTTTGTTGTTTACCGGACAGATCAATCTGTCGACCATCGATAAAAGCGGCCTGTATTTGTTGTCCGGACATATCCAGGGCATCGCCGTTAGAAATAAAGAATGTGGCACTTTTATTAACAGCCAAACTGCCGTAATTCTTATCAATTTTTAAAATTTTAGCTGGATTTAAGGTGATTAAAGTCAAGGCCGTTTCCTGATCCAAGCCCTGGGCCACGGCTGTCCCTGCGGTAAAGCCTAAGTTACGTGAACTCATGGAGCCCGGATAGCTTATGGCTGTTAAAATACCAGCTTGTTGTAATGCCACTGCGACCCGATAAGGATTTTCAATGGGGCTGTCATCGCGTTGCGGTAAATCATGAACCGTGCTGACAATCACCGGAACCCCGGTTGAGGCAATAAAATCAATGACCGGTAAAGCAGCAGAGTCAGTAACCAAAACCGGCTTAATACCGATAGATTGCATAAACTCAAGACTTTCAATAATGGCTTTGGGTGAGTTGGTATGAATATAAACCTGTTTTGTGCCGGAAAAAACGGTAGCCACGGCATTGAGTTTGAGATTGTCAGGACTGTGACCGGCCTGGGCATCATTAAACAGTGCCTTGATTTGAGACACTTTCTCCGGGTATTGTTTGTCTTGCTCCAGCTTCATGCTAAAACTGCTGTAATCAAACTTCTTAGTTAACTGAGCCGGCCAGTTGATATGCAATCCATCATCCATTTGGATAACGGCATCATCCCAGTTCCAGGCATCTAATTGCATCACAGAGGAAGTACCACTGACCAGACCGCCAACAGGGACCACCTGAGCCAGTAAAATACCATTAAAGCGCATCGTTGGTATCCGCATGGAATCCGCATTGTAGGCAATGGCTGTGCGGACGTTAGGGTTCATTTGTCCGGTCTCTCTAAAATCCACTGAAGCGCGCACTGCATCCACTTCAGTTAACCCCAGATTGGTGTTGGTCAAAATAAATCCGGGATAAATATGTTGTTGTTCCAGATCAACCACTTGACCTTTCTCTTGATTTTGTTGGTAATCACCCAGGTAACTGATTTGACCAGACTGAATGACCATCATGGCGTTTTTGAGGACCTCACCATCACCGGTATGAATGGTGGCGTTAATATAGGTTTGTGGCGCCTCTTGTGGGTCAGCAGGTGCCGGTCTGATGGCACTGACCTGGCTGATAACTAAAGTGAGTAGGGTGAATAATAATGTTTTCATTGGTGGGCTCCGTTATCTAACTGCAGAAAGGTATCTTGCGTGATTAAAGTGTCACAATGCAGCTCAGGCTTGCCGGCACTCATGTTGGGCTTTTTAGGTCCTTTATCAGCCTGACTGGCTTTTATTAAGGCCATTTTTTCACTGTTGATGGTTTCTTCTAAAGCGGTTTGTTTATCACGATCAAAATAAATAACACCATCAACCATGGTTTTTTCTGCCTGGGCATAGATGGATAACGGCTGATCTGACCATAAGACCAGGTCAGCATCTTTACCTTCTCTGACACTGCCCATGTGGTCATCCAGGTGGAGCAATTGAGCCGGGTTCAAGGTCACTGTTTTCCACGCTTCTTCTTGGCTCAATTGACCATATTTAATGGTTTTGGCGGCTTCCTGATTTAAGCGGCGTGACATTTCTGCTGAATCTGAATTAATGGCGGTGACCAGTCCCACTTGATCCATGATGGCCGCATTGTAGGGAATGGCTTCATTGACTTCCCATTTATAAGCCCACCAATCGGCAAAAGTTGAGGCACCAGCACCGTGTGCTTTCATTTGGTCGGCCACCTTGTAGCCTTCTAAAATATGGGTAAAAGTGTTGACCTTAAAATCAAAGTCTTCAGCGACATGCATCAACATGCTAATTTCAGATTGAACGTAAGAATGGCAGCTTATATAGCGTTCCTGATCAATCACTTCAGCGGTGGCTTCCATGGTCAAATCACGACGTGGCGGGGTGGCCTTTTTCTTTTTAGAACGGCTGAGATCATTGTATTCCTGCCAGGCTTTCTGATATTTCCGGGCTTCGCTAAAAGCATCACGATAGACCTGTTCCACGCCCATGCGGGTTAATGGATAGCGCACGGATTGCTGATTTCTGGATCGTTTTACGTTTTCGCCTAAGGCAAACTTAATAAAACCATCTGCGCCGTCGATCAACATGTCTTCCGGTGAAACGCCCCAGCGCATTTTAACCAAAGCAGATTGGCCGCCGATGGGATTGGCTGAACCATGTAATAACTGAGCGGCGACAACGCCTCCGGCTAAATTACGATAAATATTGACGTCCTGAGAATTAACGGCATCTTGCATGCGCACCATACTTGAGTTAACAGCCACGTCATTCACCGATAACAGGGCAATGTGGCTGTGCTCATCAATAATACCTGAAGTGAGATGTTTGCCCGTGGCATCAATAACCAGATCGGCTTTACTTTCTGATATATCAGTCCCTATTTGTTTAATTTTACCGTCGATGACCAGGACATCGGTGTTATCAACAATACCGGCATCTTCATTGGTCCAGACTGTGGCATTTTTAAACAACACGCTATTCGGTGTTGAGGTGTCAGCCAAGCCATAAGCGGTAAAAGGTTTCGGAATATGGGGGATTTCTTTTGGAGATGCATCAGAATCAGATTGTTCATCTTGCTGGCTATTATTTGAAAAGCGCATGGTCCAATCATGATCAGAGGGCAGAGGTTTAATTTTCCGGTCTGCCACCCAAGCCATGAGTGGCGATTGATCAGCAATCATGAGTGTCAATAATTGTCCTTCGATTTTGGCTTTGAATGTCTGCTCGCTGTCCTTATTTGGTTTCAGTTGGGGTTGTCCTTTTTTAAAACTCAGATTTAGATCATAGCTGGTATTATCCAATGTCAGGAGGTAGTCACCTTCCGGCAATGGTTGTTGCTTGTTGATGACAAACCGTTCTCCATTCACCCAGTTGTCCTTCAGATCTGAGTCTGAATGAAAAATGGGATGGTCAAAGGCAATAAAATCAGCCCACGCGCCCGGGTTCAGGTGACCGATATCCTGACGATTTAATATATCAGCCGGCAGTGTGGTTAAAGCGGCCAGGGCGGTTTGTTCGCTGAGTCCATGTTGGACGGCCTTGCGTAAATCCTTTAAAAATGTCTTCAGCCCCATTTTATCGTCACCCGGAAGCAAGGCAAACGACACACCTTTGTCGGCTAACAGACGGGGGTTGAAAGGTGCCACTTGCCATTTTTTCAAGTCCTCATAATCCACATGATAGCGGTCTAAAGGCGAATTTACTTGCGGTGCTTTGGGGTAATTTAATGGCACAATAAGAGTTTGGCCGGTGGCAGCCACAGCGTCTAATGACTGGTAAGAATCACCGGCTGTTTTAACCGCGAAAGTGAGGTTTAATTCATCGCTGATTTTTTGGGTTAATAAAGTTTGTTGCCAGTTTTGAACGCTGAATATACGGGGTAACTGATTGTTGCTATTTATCGCGGCTAAATCCAGGTCTGTCACTTTACTTTGTTGCCTGTACCAATCAGCATCTAATAAGGTTTGTCTGATTAAGGCCACAGCACCCATTAAAGACACCGGATAATCTTGTTTTGATGATCCCTTGTTGAAAGACAAGTGCTGACTGGCCTGCGCTGATAACAGCGCTAACTGCGGCGAATCATCGGTTAAACTGACCAAGGCACCTGTGCCGCGCATAATGCCGTCGTGGCGATGACTTAAAGCGCTAGTAAAACCAGCTTGGCGTAAGGCTTGATTGGCTTTTTTATCTTGATTAAAGTCATCAGCGGCATTGTAACTGGCTTTAATGGCTTCATTGGCGTTATAAGCACCATCGAGCGTAGATTGCAGGGTTTCCGGGCCACCCCAGCTAAACGGTGGTCGTTTTGCCGGCTCCGGTAAGCCGACTTCAGCATCTAAATGGATAAAACCGGGATAGATATGCATATCCTGATAATCGATGACAACGGCGTTGTCCGGGGCTTGATTGTTATTAAGATAACCATCAATTTTGCCGTTTTTAATGACCACTGTCACATCATTCAGGGTCTTGTCCGGAGTGACATGAACCGTGGCATGGGTTAATGCCAGCAGTGAATCACGCTGATCCTTAACACCATTAACTGTACTGGTTGGGAGTTGTGCGCCAGATACGCCCACAGTCAGGCCTATCAGTAAAAGGATAAAGATTTTTTTCATATGTCTGCCGTTTTAAAGTAATGGGTTTTGATTGCTCGTAAAGAACGATCCCTATTTAATGTACCTTGTTCAGCCGTTTGAGCAATTTTGCGGTGGTCACAGGGTGTTGATAAAGCCAGGCTCGGTACAAAGCCCGGTTAACTTCCGCACCGATTAAAGTATGTATCACTTGTTGCTCAAGTACAAACAATGTACCTTGGTCAGGGGAAAAAACAACATGCCAAACGTCATGTCTTTGAGTCGCCGGTAATTTCGCTAATAGTTTTTGAATGGCCGCCTGGTTGAATTTTTTTGACTCAGCTGTGGGTAACTGATTTTCGATCAAAGATTTAAAGTGTGATTGGACATCTTCCTGGGAGGTATTAGGCGACAGCCAGGTCAGTTGAAATCGCACCGGTTGGACACCGCTGCGAATATCTTTTAGGTCATGCTGGCCCATAGGCGCTTGTAATTCAAGCTGATAAGGTGTGATATAGCCCCAGTCGATGTTGGCCTGACCCAAAGTGACCCATTGGTTATCATCAGCGTGTGTCGTTAAGCTGACTAGCAAAAACAAAAATGTGTAAATATATTGCATCCACTTATTATAAAGTAAGCTGCCACAAAAATAACGCAGAAAATATCAGTTTAATGCTCAGGTAAAAACACCCAAAAAAGTCAATCTTCTATGGGTGTGGTGGTTGAATCTGATTTATAAAATAAGGACTGACTGGTGGCATAGGTGGCCAGCAGACCGGGTTGGGCATTGTTGTTCTGCATTTTGGTGATGCTAAAACCCATCACCGGTGCGCCGTGGGTTGTTCTGGTTTCATGATCATTATGACCAATAGGCCTGTTTATTTCACTAAGATCATTAATATTAATTTGACTGTATCCATTTATATTGTCATCAAAAAGTTGATAATAATATTCAAGATTACCTGAATTAGTGTGCACGTATTGTGAACCAAGGATTGTATTGTTATTGGGGGCAGTGCTTATCACATTAATGGTCCAGCATAAACTTTCGGGTCTTGGTCCAGGTGGAGGAACACCTATTGAGCCAGAAGGGAGCGTTGTATAATCCCCGTTTTGTTTATAGATGGTTAAATTACTGTTGCTTAAGCAATCATAGTTTGAAAGTTCCATAAAACGGTTTAGCGGAAGTGTCACCACCCATTCGATTACTGAATTGACGTCGGTTGATTTGATAAAGTCACTGTAAATAGCGGTTTTAGCTAATAATGCACCTAATGAGTGGACACCTGATTCATAGGTAAACCCCTGATAAGTTTTTTGAGCATCTGCCAGTGTTGGCGCACTGACTTCGCCCGGTGGGGTGTGTAGTATGTTGTCGTTTTCAGCATAAAAGTTATCAATGGCTATATTATCAACCGCAAACTGGAAACCATTGGTGACATCGATAATGGATGTGGTGGCACGTAAGCCCCCTGTGGGTGCTTGCAATTGATCAGTTGGATCGTTGTCCCAGAAGTCACCCTCCGCCCAGAGGTTTTCAATAATGTGACAATCTTTATCCATAATGTAATGGCCATAACCTGAGTCAACTTCAAGTGTGCCCATTTCAATGATATGAATCATACCTTCTGTTCCTGCTGAGGTGGAATATTGATTAGGGGTGTAATTATCAGGTAATTGCGATTCTAGTTGAATGGCGTTAAATTCCTGGGTGTGACTGATAAAAGGTGTGCAAATGTTGCCAGTTTGATATACAACGACGGAATCTTCACCCTCATAATCAGGAATAGTTGATTCAAATGGCACCATACCAAACACGTAAGTTTCGTGGGGCGCTATATAGGCATTTACATTTAACAGGTCCATGCCCAGATAAGCATCCTGAAAACTCAATTTAACCGCTTTAATTTTATCGGTTGTGTTGGTCAGAGTGACATAGGTATTAAGGTTGTTTTTAACCGTGTAATAGGGAATGATGATGGCTTGGCCAGTTTGGTTGTGGCTGATGTTTAAAGCCAAGGCAAAGCCGGGAAGAAAGCATAGAATCAGTTTAAATATAAATGCAGGCATGTATCTACGGGTCTAACTATGTGGATACAAACATTGTACAAAATATGCATGGAATTGCAATCAGATCAGGAAGAGTGGTGACAGAAGGGTGTTATCAAAACAAGCAGAAAATGGTGGCTATAGGTGGACTTGAACCACCGACCCCAGCATTATGAATGCTGTGCTCTAACCAGCTGAGCTATATAGCCACTTGAGAGCGCGAATTTTAATCAACTGGCGCGCATTGTCAAGCAATTTCCACAAAAATCAAATTCTAATTAAGCGGTAAAGTTTCTGTGGTTTTATGGAATTCAATATCCGGGTAGCGTTCTTGCGCCAATTGCAAATTTACCATCGATGGTGCCAGGTACACCAGGTGACCATGGCCATCAATGGCTAAGTTGGCTTCATTGCGGTTTTTAAACTGTTTCATGGCCTTGTCATCGTCGCTACTGACCCAATAGGCAATGCGGGTGTCAACGGCCTCAAACAGGGCTTTTACATTGTATTCATGTTGTAAGCGATGGGCCACCACATCAAACTGTAAAACACCAATGGCGCCCAGGATTAAATCATTGGATATCAGGGGTCGAAAGAACTGTGTGGCACCTTCTTCGGACAGCTGTTCAAGTCCTTTTTGCAAGGCTTTGAGTTTCAGGGGGTCTTTCAGTCGTGCCCGTCGGAATAACTCCGGTGCGAAACTGGGAATGCCGGTGAAAGTCAGATCCTCACCTTCGGTAAAGGAATCGCCAATACTGATGGTGCCATGGTTATGGATACCGATGATATCACCGGGAAAAGCTTTATCAACGGTGCCTCGGCTTTCGGCGATAAATGTCAGCGCGCTGGGTATTTTAAGTTCTTTACCGGTGTGGGTGTTGGTCAGTTTCATACCTTGCTCAAAAACACCTGAGCAGATGCGCATAAAGGCGACTCGATCTCGGTGTTTCGGGTCCATATTGGCCTGAATCTTAAACACAAAGCCGGTGCAACTCGATTCTTCGGGCCGGACTATTCGAGACAGGGTTTCCCGTGGTTGCGGCATGGGCGCATATTTAACAAAGGCATCCAATAAAGGTTCAACGCCAAAGTTATTAATGGCTGATCCAAAAAAGACCGGTGTAAGATTGCCGGCTAAATAGGCCTCTTGATCAAATTCATGGGAAGCACCTTGCACCAACTCAATTTCATCTCTGAATTCAGCAGCCAGTTCAGCACCCAGCGCATCATCCAGCTCAGATGAATGCAGCCCTTTAATCGTTTTGGCTTGCTGCTTTTCATAGTTTTTGCCCGATTCGTATAACAGGATTTCATCATTCAAAAAATGATAGACTCCTTTGAGTCGTTTGCCCATACCTATTGGCCAGGTAATCGGTGCACATTGAATGTTCAAGACCTCTTCGACCTCATCAATCAGTTCAATCGGTTCCTTACCTTCGCGGTCTAACTTATTGATAAAGGTGAAAATTGGGGTGGTGCGCAGACGACAAACCTCCATCAGTTTAATGGTTCGCTCCTCGACACCTTTGGCACAGTCAATGACCATTAAAGCTGAATCCACAGCCGTTAAAGTGCGATAAGTATCTTCAGAGAAGTCAGCATGGCCCGGTGTATCCAATAGGTTAACAATTCGTTCTTTATAAGGAAACTGCATCACAGAAGAAGTGACAGAAATACCTCGTTCCTGCTCCATCGCCATCCAGTCAGAGGTGGCATGTTTGTCGGTTTTGCGTGATTTAACCGCACCGGCCACCTGTATGGCACCACCAAATAGCAGAATCTTTTCAGTAATGGTGGTTTTACCGGCATCCGGATGAGAAATAATGGCAAAGGTTCTGCGGTTTTTATAGCTTTCCATATCAGCGTGCCCGCTATTCGGACATATTCAAATAGGAGCGCATTTTAGCACTGAAATGACTGTTTAAAAAGGTGTCACTCTTTATAGTGTCGGACAGTACTGAGCCACAACATTATTCAGTCAGGCTAATTCACTGAAGAATGATTGATTATATGAAAAATTTATTATATATTGATCGCATGAGTAACAATAGACTTTATTTATTCCTGTTATTTTTCGTTGTTGCCGGTACGGCCAACGTCGTTCATGCTGAATTATTGCATGACCAGCAGGTGTGTGAAGTTTGTTTGCATATTCATGCCAATGACATGGCGGATATTGCTTCAGCACCGCCTCAAACGATATCCTGGGATATTGATGGCTTCGCTGAAATCAGCAACCTTACTTTTTTCTGTTATCAATTATCCAAAGATAATCAAACTATTCGCGGTCCACCCCAGTCCAGTTAAATCGATATTTCTGTTCAAGGCTTAAGCTCAATGTGTTTGCGTCAAATTTCGATGTGAATACTTTCATCTATCAGGTACTTAAAACCTAACAAGTTTCATAACTTGGTGGCCGGATTCCTGAAAGTCGGATTTATCGATTGTTATTTTTTAAGCATTATAAATTTTAACAATGCGTGACAAATGTCACCTTTTAACGAGTACATAATATGAAAAGATATTTCCTTATTTTAATCATGGCACCCATGATGGTGTCAGCTGATGTGGCTGATTTAACCGGCCAGGTCACTAACAATCAAAATCAAGCAATACCTAATGCCACCATACATATTCATAACACCGAGTTGACAACAAAAACAGACGAATCTGGCCAATTTGTGTTTTCTGATTTAGAAACAGGTGCGTATAAAATTGATATAGAAATATCGGCCAGCCGGCATTTTAACACCCAAATTAACCATGATGGTTCTCCTATCATAATCAATGTCGACAATCTAACATTGGATGACCTGGTGGTGTCCGCTAATCCTTTGGAGCATAACCAGCTTCGCATGACCACACCCGTGACCATATTGAGTGAAGAGGATTTGGTGATGGAGCGGGGTATGTCTATTGATCAGACGCTCAACAATGTCACCGGAGTTAATTCCGGTAGTTTTGGTTTGGGGGCAGGGCAGATTGTTATACGCGGTCAACAGGGCCCTCGGGTTACGGTCCTTAATAACAATATGACCATGCAGGATGCGGCATCGGTTTCACCGGATCATTGGGTCACCACAGAGCCTTTATTGGCAAAACAAGTTGAAGTCCTCAAAGGCCCGGCCACCCTATTATATGGCGGTGGTGCTGTCGGCGGTGTAGTGAATGTTCTTGATGATGTGATTCCAAGTCAGCAAATCGATGGCATCGAGGGTGGATTTGAAACGCGCTTTTCTGATTCTGCACTGGGTGAAAGGACCGGTGTTTTGACCTTAAATGCCGGTTTAAGTGAACGGTTAATGGGTCATGTGAGTTATTTTAACCGGCAAACGGATGATTATGAAATTCCGGGCAATGCCGAATCTGAGATCTTACATGATGCAGAAGGACACGATGATCAAGCCGATCATGAGGGAGAAGAGTCATTGGGCGTATTGGAAAACTCCTCCATTGATGCTGATGGTTTTAATGTCGGTTTGTCCTGGTTTTATGATCAGGGTTACTGGGGAATGTCTTATGCTGATTTTAATCGTAATTATGGCATCCCCGGCCATGAACATGAGTATGAAGATGATCATGATGATGGTCACAAAAATGAGGATGACCATGACCATGAAGAAGAAGTTGTCCGTATTGATTTAGACAAAACTGTATTTAATTTAAAAGGTGTACATAACTTCTACGAAAATAATTATTTCAATCAATTGAAAACGCACTACTCAAAGACTGATTACCAGCATGTTGAACTTGAGGGTGATGAAATTGGAACATTATTTGATAATCAATCCGATGAATTCAGACTTGAGCTTACCCACGGTCTTATTGGCGGGTTCGAGGGCGTTTGGGGTACACAGTTTTCAAACCGGGATTTTGCTGCCCTGGGTGACGAAGCCTATATATTACCGACAAAAACGGAAATTATGAGTCTGTTTTTGATTGAAGAACGTGAATTTGAAAACTGGCATGCTGAATTTGGCGCACGATATGATCGTCAGTCCGTTAGCTCTGATTTATATGAAGATATTGACGAAAATGCATTGAGTTTATCTTTAGGAGCGACCTTTAATTTAACGGATGAATGGACACTGCCTGTCAATATCTCATCAGCCCAACGTCTGCCCACCGCTGAAGAGTATTTTTCAAACCAAAGTGGTACCGATGAACTGATTCCACATTTAGCGACAGGGACCATTGAGGTGGGTAATTTAAACTTGACTCAAGAAACTGCAAATAATTTTGACGTGGGCTTAAAATACCGTCGCGATGGTTTTCGATTTGATTTAGCGTTGTTTTACAATCAAATAGATGATTTTATTTTCCTGCGAAATACCGGTGAAGAGTTCGAGGAGATTCCTGTTTATAACTATACACAGCAAAACACGACTTTTAGAGGCTATGAATCTGAAATAGGCTACATGTTTGAAGATGGATTTAATAATCAATGGAATCTTCGGTTATTTGTTGATCATACTCAGGCGGAATTAAACACCGGAGAAAATGTTCCAAGAATCCCGGCCGACCGAATCGGATTGGGGGTTAATTGGATACGTGGACCCTGGTCGATTAATGCAGACCATATCCATGTCAGCAAACAGTCTGATATTGCGGCCAATGAATTACCAACCGAAGGTTATGACTTACTTAATCTCAGTGCTAATTGGGTTCACTACGGTTCACAAACAGAAACCATGGTGTTTATCAAAGCCAATAATGTGCTGGATGAAGAAATTCGGGATCATGCCTCATTTATTAAAGACATTGCACCCCGACCAGGTCGAAGTATTTCAACCGGTATTCGTTTAACATTTTAATCACTGAAACGTTAAATTTCACCCAAATGCAGTTAAACCTACCTGCATTTGGGTGCTGTTATTTTGCGAATAATAGAAATTAATTCAATTCGTCAACAAAAACACAAAGATATTAACCCTTTTGTAACTATATGATATTAAAAGATATAATATTGTTTTTACCATTTTTTCCGGCCAAATGAAGTGATTTATTTGAAAAAAACCGTAAACTTAATCACAAGTTCGCAAGTACAGTTCAGATAAGTTAGGTGGCAAGAAGGATTTTAGATTTAGTTGTCATCAAAGGGATTTAAAAAAAAATTGTATTCCGTACTGCGTTCTTACAGTGTATTCCCCTCGCAAATTACTATCTCGGGGTTGGGGGGAATACATTTTTTATTGCACTTCCTCCATAACTTCCAGTCAGAATTCATAGAGTCACAATTAAATGTGCTACATCTGTTACATTGTTTTAAATGTACCTGGAAAACATAGTGTTGGTCAGATATTTTATGGTTAATATTTGACTGCTTTATACATCAACACAGCTAATCTGAGAATAATTCAAGAAAAATATTATTAATTAAGAAATAATCACTGCTTTATCAAGTTGTTGAATATAAAGAATAATATTCTGTTTTTACCATTTTTTCCGGTCAAATAAAGTGATTTATTTGAAAAAAACCGTAAACTTAATCTCAAGTTCGCATATGCAGTTCAGATAAGTTAGGTGGCAAGAAGGAATTAAGATTTAGTTGTCATCAAAGGGATTTAAAAAATGTATTTCGTACTGCGTTCTTACAGTGTATTCCTCCCGCAAATTACTATCTCGGGGTTGGGGGGAATACACTTTTTTTTGGCTTTATATTTCTCCTAAACCCGCACACGATTTAAATAGTCTTCTAATTAGTCTCCTAAACAATCGCAAGATAAGTTATTCTTAGGTTTTAAATTTTTGATCTAAAACCATGAAAAATTATGTCATATTGTTGTGCCTGTGGCTGAGTAGTTCGCTGAATGCGGCACCTGAAGTCAGTCTTGTTAAAGCGAAAGCCTATTTAGATGTCCGTGAAGGGGTGTTAATTTCACCGGCAGAACTCCTGATTGAAAACGGTGTGATAAAAAGTATTAATACTGATGAGGCACCTCAAGGTGCTCAAATTATTGACCTCCGGGACAATATTTTGTTGCCTGGCTTAATGGATATGCACACCCATCTGGATCTTGATTACGTGGGTAACTTTGATGCCATTATTACCCAGGAGCCGGCCACAAAAGGGGCTTTACGTGCCGCAAAAAATGCTGAATTAACCTTAATGGCTGGTTTTACCACGGTCAGAAATCTCGGCGCGCTGCATGTGACAGATGAACTCATTGTTGCCTCATTGGCGCAAGCGGTGAAAGAAGGTTGGGTTAAAGGCCCACGAATCATTGCAGCCGGTCATATGATTACTATATTGGGTGGCCACGGCGATGTGACTCAGGGTCTGGTGCCATCATTACTTGATCCAACTTATAAAATGGGCGTTGTCAGTGGCGAAGATGAAGTGCTGAAAGCAGTGCGTTATCAGATAAAGCATGGCGCTAAAGTCATAAAAATGCATGCCACATCTGGCGTGCTGTCCTTGGAAGACACCGTCGGCGCGCAACAACTCAGCAACGAAGAAATGAAGATGGTTGTTGAAGAAGCCGGCAGACATGGATATAAAGTGGCGGCTCATGCGCACGGCACGCAAGGTATTATCGAAGCCATCAAAGCCGGTGCCGCGTCAATCGAACACGGCTCAATGGTCGATAAAGAAGCCATTAAACTGATGAAAGAAAAAGGTGTTTATCTGGTGCCCACCTCCGGTTTAGTTGATTTCGTTTTTAAAGATGTCGATAAAATGCCAGCCATCACCCGCAAAAAAGCCGAAGAAACCCTGCCACTGGCCCAGGAAAACCTGCAAAAAGCCATTAAAGCCGGCGTTAAAATCGCTCTGGGCACCGATTCACCCTTAATTCCCCATGGCCAAAACGCCTTAGAACTCTCAGCCATGATGAAACATGGCCTGACAGCCCTGGAAGCGATTCAGTCTGCCACTATCAACAGTTCCGATCTGGTGGGAATCAAAGACATTGGCGAGATTAAAGTAGGTTATAAAGCCGATATTATTGCTGTCGATGCCAACCCATTAGATAACATTAAAACCCTGGAAGATGTTCAATTTGTGATGAAAGGCGGTGTGGTTTATAAAAATAAGGCAGAAAAAACAACAGCCCAATAATGAATTCAGTTGTCATTAAGGCAATCGGTGATACAATTTGTTAACTTGAAATGGGGTTTCTGCGACCCCATTTAATAAGAACCGATCAAGGGGGCGACCTGGCTTCGACGTGGGTAGCGAAACTTGTAGGTGCATGCCGAGGGCGAAACTCACCTCGTAAAAAGCAGTTTCAAAGTTATAGTTGCAAACGACGATAACTACGCTCTGGCCGCTTAACTAATGCCAGCGGGCACGCACGATTTCTTGCGTTCGTGTACTGTCCGTCATAACCAGCAAGATCGCTCAACGTACCGTTTGGATGCGTTGGGTTAAACTAAATCCAAACTGGTGTTGATGAATCCCGACAGGCGGAGTCATCAACATAAGATTAAAAGCCTAATCTAAGCATGTAGAGCCTCAAGCAGAGGACTTGCGGACGCGGGTTCGATTCCCGCCGCCTCCACCAATAAAACAGCCACCCAACAGGGTGGCTTTTTTATTGGCCGAGGCGCGGGACGAACCCCACGAAGTGGGTTCGACTAAATCGGCAGGATTGCCGATTTGAATGCCGAAGGCAGCCCGCAGGGGAAAATCACATGGATGTGATTTTATAATCCCGCCGCCTCCGTGCGCCACAGGCGCACCTTGAGATGCTTAAGTTCTGGTATATCAAAATAACTTCCTGTCATTAAGGTTCTGATGACCGATGAATTGAGACCCAAAGGGCGGCCTTTTTTATTTAATGAAGGCGCGGGAACGAACCCTTCAACGGGGTTCGACTAAAATGGCAGGACAGCCATTTTGAACGCACGAAGTGCGGCCCAACGGGTGAAAAGGCAGGAAGCCTTTTCATAATCCCGCCGCCTTACGCCGCAGGCGTACCACGCGTTCTGAAAAGACAATTTTCAAATAAAACTATAACCCCGCCGCCTCCGTTCGCCACAGGTGCACCTTGATATGTTGAGTTTATTGGCTATTTTAAAACAAAAATTCTACATTCATCTAAAAGTAAGTAAAATATTTTAAAATCCCCGATGAGCGTAATTAATTGCTTCTAGGTTAAAAACATCTTATAGGTAAAGGGTACTGACCCCTTTATTCCAGAGAATCAATGGATAACATCCGATGAATGCTTTGAATGTGGGGTTTGAAGTCCAATTTGCAGAAAATGTACGCTAAGGACAAAAATTACCTACAAAACTCTAGCAAACAAAAACAATATTTTATTGGTCGTCAGAGTTGGTGTTTTTGATAATGCTCATTAGGTAATCAGTTGTTCCTTTATTCCTAATAGTTATTGCCCTAATTACTGATACTACCAGCCAAGCAAAGGAAAACATTCCAATAAAAATAAAACACATTTCCCAAAACTCTTTGGGCTTACCCAAAAAACTTTGAAATGAGGATGTTAATAATGCAAGCAAAGATGATACAAACAGACCTAATGGTGTCAACCAATCTTTAGACTTTTGTAGTAAGTCAAGATGCTTTAGCAAAATGTTTTCAAGCTTGTCTTCCATGATGTAAATAGCATTGGATTTCCTGTTGTCGTGTGTTTTATTTACATATACACTTTCATCGTTCGTACTGTAGTTCGCTTTGTTTTCACCACTGTTATGCATGCTCATATCCCCCTCACAGTTTTCTTGATTGATTTGGTGTAGGTTCAGGTGTCTTCTCATCCTTTGGAGTTGGAACTGTTGAAGGGGTTGGCATTAAACCTATAGCACCTAATGCATGTGGAGTTACAGAACCACAATTATTACAAATAACATAAACAACAGGTATATGGGGGCCGCCCAACGTTATATTGTTGGAATACTCGTTTTGTATGTTGAGTGTTCCAAATCCATCAGCAATTGAAAAGCTCGTGTTACCACACCTTGTACATGGTTGAGTGGCGTTTTTACTCTCGAGAATATTAGCTATTTTATTTTTATCAATTTTCATCCTGATCCTCAGAGTTAGCTGTTAATTCAAACGTTGGTTCTACAAAATTTATCTGGCAATTCTCAGATGCTGAAAGACCATCAAAAGTAGCATTATATTTTTTTGTCAGTTGATACCGAATCTTTTGTTTTAAATTGACTTCTTTAGAGTCTATTTCATCAAGAGTACCCTTAATTTTATTGACATCGGCTTTGAGTTCATTAATTTCTTCAATGAGTTTCCAAGGGTCTTTTTGTAAAAACTCATCGCAAAACCACAATCTTGTTCGAATTGATGTAAAAGACCCATCTTTGTTGTCGTTAAGGATTTTTACTAACTCCTCAAGAGAGAGCAGCGCTTTTTTGCTATCAACATGGCCAGATTCAACTAATTTCTGTAAAACCATAATTAAATTGTCGAATAGATTTTCAACCCCATATGTAGATTTAATATCTTCGTATATTTCATCGATACTATAAATTTTTGATTGGTCATTTGCCCAGCTATAATTTGTTACTAGCTTATAATTAACAACGAGTACCATGAGCCATTCAGAGGTAACTTGAGGGTTATCGACAAACTTATTTGCCCCATTTATTAAAATTTGAATCCAGCCAGGAATATTTTTTGCTGAAACAATAGACTTTAAATCAGAACACAGTTTTTTAAGAGCATTTGTATTGTTGACTTTCGTTTCTTGATTGTTTGATGCTAAACATATTAGTGTGTTCTTATAGTGAGCATTGAGGGCGTTTTGTTTTTCGATTAAAAAACTTATGTATTTTTGATAGTCCGTATTGTTCATATTTAATTTCCAATCGATTTAATTATCAAATTAATTGAGAACTTTCATTCCAAAACTCCTCAAATCTCCTGTTGGGCTGACATAGCGGTATAATGTTTGCCTACTTATCCCAAGGTCTTTGCACAATTCGTTTACACTAGTTTCTCTCGATTTCATTGCTACTTGAGCCAATCGCACCTGGTGTTTATTCAGCTGAAACTTTCTACCGCCTTTTCGTCCTCTGGCACGAGCTGCAGCCAAACTAATAAGCGTTCTTTCTCTAATTAGTTCACTTTCAAATTCAGTCAGAGCCGCAAAAATACCAAAGACCAATTTGCCACCGGCGGTGGTAGTATCGATATCGGCTCTTTTAAATTTACTATTAATTATATTTGAACTCAGCAGTTACATGCTTAACTAAATTTCCGTTTTCATATTGTGTACTTAGCTCAGAAGTAACACTATCAGTTAAAAATGTTCTTGTAATGTAACTTCTGATTATTGGGAAATGGTTTGTATACCCGAAAACATTGCTTGTTGTAAAACCGGTTGCTGATTTCAAATCTATACCAACAAGAACTTGATCATCAAAAAAACTATTCACTGTGAAGGTGGAATTACATTCATTTGATGACTCTTCAAATGTTTTTTCAACAATCTCACCTTTTAGGTTCTTCATCACACTCTTTAAATTTCGATAAACTTTTATATCAGAACATAAGTTTACGTTTTGCGTATAAGGAAATTTATCAATATTGAAAACCAAATCAATATCATCCAAGCCTGATGACTTTATTCTAAAAGTGGCAATGCTTGATTTTACATCACCAAATTCCATAGATACTTTGGTATTTGTAGTTTCTGTACTATTTGCAACGCTTATATAGCCAAGCAAAATTAAAAGTATTTGTTTCATCTTAGGTTATCCAATGTTTATTATTAATAATTATATTGTGCTGAAACGAATTATCAACTAAATATTGAAAGCATAATCATTAAAGCCCTCATTTGAGGGCTTTGCGCGTTTGAGCAATTTTGGCGCGCTTTGATATATTTTTCAAAGCAAACCACACAACCCACTTCAACCCCCAAACACCCGCTCAAAAGCCTCCCCATCAAACAAATAAACACTCCCATCATTCAGCCCAATCCACAACCCGCCTTTATTATCCCGGTAAATGGCTTTGACGTTGTTGCTGGATAAACCTTTTTCTGTATTGTAGTTGGTCATTGTTTGGCCATCATATTTCCAGATGCCGGTGTCTCGGTCGGCAAACCAAATGTGACCGGCGTTATCTTCTTCAATGGCAAAAACGTGTTCTAAGGTACCGGCAGGTGACATATTCCCATTGCCTTGACTGGCTGGATGAATCAGGCCCATTTTTTTTGAAAAGTTAATGAGCGTGTTTCCATTTTTCTGCAACACGCCAATGCCATTGTTACCAATCCATAATCGGCCTTGTGAATCTTCGAAGATGCTTCTCACGTGTAAGCGGTTTATGGGCTTTATCTGGTTCAGTGAATTGTCATCAAGCACCGGTAAGAGGTTGCCGTTATAGCTAAATACCGTGGAAAATGTCGCCAGCCAAACTGTGCTTTGATGACCTTTATCATGGTCTGTAAGCAGGTAGACTTGCTTGTCTGCGTTGTCCGGTCGGGGGAATTGTAGATAACTTAATTTTTGATTGTGTAACCTGTAAACGCCTGGCTGCGTACCGGCATTAAACCACAGGTCCTCATCAGAATAAGTTGCTGTAAAGTCTGATACATTGAATGCTAAACCCGAATCGTCTTCAGTTACGTGATGTTGTCTTATCCGCTGACCATCAAAACGGCTCACGCCATTGTTTGTGCCAAACCAGATGGTGCCATCGTGATATTCCTGTATGGATCTGACCTGATTGCCGCTTAAGCCATCGCTGATATCAAAATATGTGAATTCTTTACCATCCAAAACCGCCACACCGTGATTATCACTGCCAAACCAATAACGCCCCTGGCTGTCCTGGAATATAGAACGGATACCGGAAGTAAATTGAAGTGCCGGTTTGTTGCCATGTCTATGTTTTTCTGACTTATTCTTCTTGTCTGAAGGTTCTTGGCTGTGAGTCAAACAGCTGAATGTTAAGAGGATTATTAATAATTGGATTTTAATAACCTGATTAAATAGATTCATAGTCCTAATCTCAAGATTGAAAATAATGTTGCTGTTGGGGTGGTGCTACTTTGTATCGTATCCTAAGCATTAGACCGTGCTGTCTGTAAAAGTTTATTTTTTTGGATTTATGACATGGTATGAACTGTTAGGCGATAGCCATATCTGTTTAGATAGGCATTATATAGATGCAATTCTTCACGCTTTACCCATTTCACTCGACCTTCCTGTCCAACAAAACCGCTCCCGAATCCTCCTGATTCAGTTCATCATCGGGGTTGTATAGTGTGCAGGCTTTTAAGGATAAACAGTCACAGCTAATGCAACCGATGAAGTTATCGCGCAGGGATTCGAGATGCTTGATTTTAGGGATTAGTTCCTGCGGTAGTCAGCAATAAATAAACCAGTTTTATTGAAGTAATGAAGTAAGTCTCAACCTTGCTCAATAATTTGAGTAATATTTAAGTTTTAATAAACATCCTCACGGTAACGGCCGTCAGCTTTGAGGCTGGTGACGTTGAGTTGGATGGGTGCCAGAATGTCATTGATGGCAGCGGTCACACCGGTCGCCATTTTACGGCCTCCGCAAACTAGAATCTGGGCTTTATTTTGCACCAGAGCTCGAATATGTTCGGCATCGGTGATTAATTTATCTTGCACGTAACCGCTGTCCTCAGGGATTCTTGAAAAAGCCGTGTTTAGGCCGCTAAGCCGTTGATCGTTGAGGTAGGTTTCGAGTTGTTGTTCATAGAGAAAATCAGATTCCGGGTTGCGCCCACCCCAATATAAATACATCGGGTGGCGCGATTTATTGTTACGGATAAAGCCGATTAAAGGTCCTATGCCGGTGCCGGCACCGATTAAAATAATGGGTTTTTTGCCGGTTTTGGGGCGAAATTGTGGATTTTCCTGGATAAAGGCTTCAATGGTTTCAGTCATTTTTAAGTTATGCAGAAAACTTGAGCACAGTCCATCTTTAACCTGGCGTACGCATATCTCCAAAACTCCGTCAGTGGAAGCCGACGCCAGTGAATAATAACGAGGTATGGGACTGCCAGGCGGTAAAATACCGACCAAATCACCGGCCTCAAAGTGGGGTAGCTTCGAGGTTGTGAACAATTTTTTAAACCAACCAGTTGGTTGACTTTGTTCGGCCATTTTAAAACGCAGTACTGATGTCGGTGCCTGAACTTGTTCACCGTAATCTTCTCGATCTGCGAGTTGCAAGGTCATGGTTTTGGGTTGTGGCGGTGTGTGATCCAGTGTTAAGGGTGTGTTTATTTTTTGGCCGATGGCCACGCCCCAACGGGCAAAAGTTTGGCTGGATTGACGGTCGATAAACTCAGTGGCAAGGAGCGCCGGCCAACCCTTGTTTTGCAGGGCTTCTGTGACTTGTTTAGCGTAGCCGCAAAATTGCGGAAATTGGCGGTCTCCAAAACCCAATACCGCGTAGGGAATAGCCGGTTTATCAGGGGTTTGGGCCAGACGTTTAAGAAAGTGACTTGCTGATGCCGGAGCCTGGCCATCGCCATAGGTTGCGGTCAAAATAAAAAGCCGTTGCGCTTGTGGGTAAGTGTCGCTAAGACTATTCATGGCGGCTGTATGGACACGGTGGCCGGCTGAGTTGAGTGCGTCATGCAGATTTTTGGCAAAGCCCCAACTTGTGTTATTTTCACTTCCAACCAGAATCACACTGTCGGCCAGTTGAGCTTTACTATTATCACTAATTCTCGGAATGGCACGTCTTCGCTGCCACCAGACCTGAATACCGGTCCAGGCCATCAATGGCACTGTCAGAGCGCTTAGGCCCAATATTAAAGCCAACCACCACAGTCCTTCCCCTGTGTGTAACATATAGATGAATTCATAGACTTTTTGTGGTGTGTTGTAGGCTTGAAATGCCAGTAACTGACCAGTTGACTGGTCTATGAACCCCATGCCTTGTTGGGTTCTGATTGAATAGACATCATAGGCGTCTTGAGGATAGGGATAAACCAGTTCTCGTAATTCAGACACCGGTATATTTTTGAGCGCGGTGAGGCTGCCAATTGCAGCCGGTTCACCGCCGTCCACTTGCTCAGGAAAAGCCGGCTCCGAGGTTTGATGATCAGGAATAAACTCAAAAGTCTCTAAGGACATATAAAGCCCGGTGATGGCAGATAGCAGCAGGCCGATAAGTGCCAGGCGACCCACTTTGGTATGTAAACGCTGTGGGGGTGCCCCTTGAATGGAGTGAAACAAATAACGCCAACCACCGGCTCTTTTGATCAGCATCATGATGCCAGAAAGGCTCAGAAGCAACATGACAAGAGCACCAATGGCAACGCTTATACGTCCCGGGGTGTCGAGCAAATAAGATCGGTGCAGGTTTTTTAGCCAGGTTTTAAACGGACTGTGGGTATAAGGGCCGATTGTATTGGCGGTAAAGGGGTCGATGCGATCGGCACCGGCCCGATTACCGTCGGTAAAGTAAACAATCAGGGTGCCGGATGGGGTGCGTTGAAGCTGCTCAACTTGGGGGTATCTGGTTTCGAGCTTAGCAGTTAACTCAGCCACAGAAATGGCAGACGTGCCCATGACTGTGGCCTGGCTGCGCTCAATGGTTGGATTGATCGATAATATGGCTCCGGTTATGGCCAGTAGCATAACCAGCAACACCGCCGATAAACCCAATATTGAGTGGAGTTTACGTATCATGACGTCCTTTCTTTTTGGGTTATAAGATTAAAATGTGTAACTAAAGCTTTGTACGTAGCCTCGCCCCGGCGTTTTTTGACCAACACCTTCTGTGGTCAATGACACCACTACGTCATTGCGATTGTCGCGCATATCTTCCACAGCTGTATCCACTCGTACTTGAAAGCCAGAATCAATAAAGGAATCTGCCAAATCAAGGGTTACTGTCATGGTTTTTCCGGCGGCCACACTGGCACCTGTGAGTGCGTCATATTCACTGCTGCGTTGGCCACTGCCGCGTGCCCAGCCGCTTAGATGCTTGTAATATTTGGACTTTTCACCGGCAATCCATAAAGTTTGTTGATATTGGCCATCGGCATTGGTGAGGTACAAGGCCACGTAGGCGCCATCACCACCATAGTTTTTGAGTTCGGTGGTAAAGGTAATCTCACGGGCATTGACTGACATGCTTGTAAATAGGGTGGCAATGACTGCCGGGATCAAAACTCGATATTTCATATCATAATCTCCGTACAATTAGTGAATATTAACTTTGGGTCTTTTTTTGGCATTTTTATTGTTCTCTGATTTTTGCTGACCGCTGCGTTTTTTAAAATAGCCTTTACGATTTCCAGAACCTTTAAACTTGACTTCAAGTTCCAGAATCTCCAATGTAACCGGTGAGAATTTAGCTTCTACACGATGGCCGTTTTGATCTAAGCCTTTAACTTCATAGCAGCCGTCATCGACCTTGATACGCTTAACTTGCCAGCCGTTTTCAATCATCAGTTGACGCAGATTTTCTTGTGGTTGCCATTCGGCCACCGGATGGGTGCAGTCATTATCAGCCAGTGCCACAGTAGATATTAACAAAGTGGTCAGTAGTGCAGACATTAGTAAAGTTTTCATGGTGTTTCTCCGGTTGTTCGTAGCATTCACTATAAATTACTTTCCTGACAGTAACCTGAAAGCTGGACTTTTTTTAACCATTTTATTTAGCGCAAGTTGAAGGCTTCTTTGTGAAACAGCAGTATACCCGGCAATATTTTTTTTAAGCCTGTTTCTAATAACTTGGCTAAGCCTAATGGACCACAAAACCAAACTTCTGTGGTTTTTTTCGATGAATTCTGAGCTAACAGTGACTTCGCTGTTATTTTCTGGTCTTTTCGGCTGTCATGAATTTGTAAACTGATGGCGGGCAGATTATCACACAGCTGCTGTAGGCGAGATACCATGAGATCGGCATCAGCGTCGCTTGTGCAGTAATGCATTTGAGCAGTGGGCGCCAGATTGGGTTGTTTTTGCAGTTCTTCTAACCAAGCTAAAAACGGCGTCACACCGATACCGGCAGCAATCCAAATTTGCTCAGCCTTGGTTTTGTGGCGTTTAAAGTCAAATCTACCATAGGGACCTTCAACAGTAACCGCTTGACCGGGGTTTATTTTTTGCGCTAAATTCCGGGTGTAATCACCGAGGGCTTTTATTTCAAAAGTTAATTGACCGTTGTTTTTATCCGCATTGGCAATGGTAAAGGGATGGGCGCCTTCAATCCGATTGAAATTCACGAAGGCAAACTGTCCCGCTCGATGACCGGGCCATTTGTCTAATTGACAGACCACCTGGGTGATGTTTTGAGTTTCGGTCGATACGTTTTTGATATGACCTTTAATCTGTCGTTTTCGACCGGTGTGGCCGATTAAAGAGCGTATGGCAGCCATACTGCCAGCCACCATTAACACAGCCAGCAGTAAGCCAATGGGCTGTTGCCACCAACTCAAGGGCGTTAACCAGGTTGCATGAAACACCAGCAATAAATACAGCACCGGCATGATGCGGTGCAGATAGCGCCAAATCGTGTAGGGGACATATTTGAAAAGTGCCAAGCCCACCATGGCAAGCAGCAGATAAAAAGTAAACTCACCAATGTCCTCCGCCACCTCTTGCATTTCATCAACGAAACCTGAAACCGAGACTTCTACCGGCTGTCCATGGGCATATAATATAGATTCTAAAAAATCATCATTCATTTCAATAAGCCAGTGCAATACCGCAAAAAAAATCGCTAATAGTGCCGTCCATTTATGCAATCGATAAATCTTATCAAGACCATTAAATACAGGCTCTAACAGCGTAGGGCGAGTGGCCAATATCATGGTGACTGACATAAAAGCGATGGCCATAAGGCCTGTGACATAAAAGATATTGTCATAGGTTAACCAAGGCAAGGTATTCGCTGACGATGCATTCATGCCATAACTCCAAGCCCAGAATCCGATAATAGTGGCGCCTATAAGCGTTAAAGATACGACAAGTTTTTGCTTATTCATGACTTAGATTTGCTTGTTAAGTGTTGCTAACTATAATTAGTTTTCCTGACAGTAAGCTGAAAACCATGATTAAAACTTACTTTACATGGGGTACTCAGGTTATGATTATTTTCATTGAAAAATCGGGTTATTAGATGCGGATATTATTGGTTGAAGATACCGTTGATTTAGGTGAAGTGATTCACAATCAGATGACTGATGAAGGCCATGCAGTGGATTGGGTACAGTCGCTTGGCGGGGCCGAAGCCGCTCTGGCTTCTACTGATTATGATTTAATATTGCTTGATTTAATGTTACCCGATGGTCTTGGTATTGATTTATTAACATCATTAAGACGTTCGGGTGATATCACTTCAGTGATTATTTTAACCGCCAGAGATCAGATTTCGGACCGGATTAAAGGTTTAAATGCGGGCGCCGATGACTATTTGGTTAAACCCTTTGATTTATCTGAACTCAGCGCCCGGATTGCAGCGGTATCCAGACGTTATGCCGGTCACCCCAATCCGATTGTGCAGCTGGCTGAATTAACAGTTGATCTTAATAATCATCAGATATCTCGCAATGGTGTGTTTATTAATTTAACTGCTCGGGAATGGGCTTTGTTAGAAGCGTTTTTACAAAGACCGGGGATGGTGCTGTCAAAACCCCAATTAGAAGATCATCTGTATGCTTTTGGTGCTGAAATCGAAAGCAATACCATTGAGGTTTATATCAGTCGTTTGCGAAAGAAATTGGGAAAGGCGCTATTTGAGACAGTACGTGGTTTAGGATATCGGATGAAACGTTCATGAAACGGACTAATAGTTTGCATAAAACCTTAGGTATCGGTTTAACCTTGGGCGTCGCTTTCCTGTGGATTTTAGCGCTGGTCGTTGCAGTCATTACTTTAAACAGCAGAATGAATACATTTTTTGACAGCGCTTTGGCCGAAACAGCACAGCGTATAATGCCCTTGGCGGTGGTGGAAATCATCAACAATGAAAATCCGGAACAGATTCAAAATATCATGCCATTTGCTGCCCATGATGAATATTTTGTCTATCTTGTGCGCGATAGCAAGGGTGTGGTTTTACTGAAATCGCATAATGCCGTTCCGGCCGTTTTTAGCCAAGAATTACCTAATGGCTTTAGTTCATCGGAAAGTCATCGTTTTTATGGCGCTTCAGCTGTTCAAGATACCATTCATATCTATGTGGCAGAACCACTGGCGCAAAGATGGGCCGCAGTGAAAGAAATGCTTATCCCTTTATTATGGCCTTTAGCCTTGCTTATTCCGCTGTGTTTTATCGGTACCTGGTTATTTGTCCGTTACAGTTTGCGTCATGTGCTCAAGTTCAGCGAGGCCATACAAACACGAGGTGATGGTGACCTAACGCCGATTGAAGGATCAGGTTTACCCACTGAGATTAACAGCATTGCCGCATCCCTGAATGATTTACTGGGTCGCTTACGACGGGCTTTGGAATTGGAGCATGCCTTCACCGCCAACAGTGCCCATGAATTACGTACCCCCATTTCGACGGCATTGGCACAAATTCAAAGGCTGCAACAAACAATGCCGGCAGGTTCGATGAAAGATCAAACCTTTAAAATTGAAACATCTATCAAGAAATTATCACGCTTATCTGAAAAACTAATGCAGTTGGCGAAAGCCGAGGGTGGTAGTTTGTTGTCTGCTGAAAGACACGATTTGATTGAGCTGCTGCGGTTAATTGTTGAGCAATTTAGGCGAACTATTCCAGATGCTGATATTCAATTGCACCTTCCGGCTAATCAGTCTTTCCAGTCCCATATGGACGCTGATGCTTTTGCAATTTTGGTGCAAAACTTACTGGATAATGCCATTAAACATGGTCATCAGAATAAACCGGTGGATGTCAGTTTTTCTGCCCAAGGTGTTTTAACAATTATCAATCATGGAAAAATAATTCCTTCCAAGACCTTAATCAGGCTCAGACGACGATTTGTCAGGTCAAACAGTCAAGTTGAGGGCTCCGGTTTGGGTTTGGCCATTGCTGATGCCATCGTTGCTGGTATCGGTGCCACTATGAGCATTCATTCGCCTGCCATTAATAAGACCGATGGTTTTGAGGTGCAGGTTCAATTTTCTGATATTTAGTTAAACCATGTGAAGCTGACAAATGCGCTTTTTTGGGGGCCGGCGTACCGTGGTATCTAATTATTGAGTGCTACGCCAAGTTTATACAATTCAAAATTTGATATTTTCATTGATAGATATTTCCGAATATCTTAATTTATTATTAATATCAACAAATACTAAATAATATATTGTTTATGTGCTATAATAATAGTGTGAATTTTTTTATGAGAGGTAATTAATATATTCTAAAAAAAGGTTCATTTGTTAAAGTTATGATAAGTGCTCATACATCACGTCAGATTCTTATTAATACTGAGCAATCGATATATCAGTTTTTAAAGGCTTGTTAAGCTAAAGCTTCAGTCGCTTTACGAACACTCACCCGATTCAAACTCTATGTTGAGAATAACCGAACTGTATAAAAATATGATGAATATGAATAATATTCATAACTTATTACATCGAATTTCTCATTACTCATTAAAGAGATACGAGATTCGACCAGTGATTTACACATAGGAATATTGTACCTAGCGCATCATATGAACGATGCAAATGATTACAGAGAATGAGGAGTTAAGCACATGTTAAAGAAAAAATTACCAATAGCTATACTGGCTGCCTTAATGATGGCACCTGCCGTAAACTCGGCAAATTCAATGCAAGGTGAAGCCAAAACTAACCAATTTTGGTGGCCTGAGCAACTGAATTTACAACCCTTACGAGACCACAACCTATCGTCAAATCCCTACGGTGAGGATTTTAATTACGCTGAGGCCTTTAACAGTCTTGATTTGGAAGCCGTGAAGGAAGACCTGAAGAATGTTATGAGGGATTCCCAGGACTGGTGGCCGGCGGATTATGGTCACTATGGACCTCTTTTCATTCGCATGGCCTGGCACAGTGCAGGTACCTATCGCGTTCAGGATGGTCGTGGTGGCGCCGGTGGCGGTCAACAGCGTCTGGATCCACTTAATAGCTGGCCTGACAATGTCAACCTTGATAAGGCGCGGCGTCTACTTTGGCCGATTAAGCAAAAATATGGTCGCAATATTTCCTGGGCTGATCTGATGGTTCTGGCGGGGACTGTCGCTATGGAAGACATGGGTTTTAAAACCTTTGGTTTTGCAGGCGGCCGTACTGACGACTGGGAGCCGGATGTTATTTACTGGGGTCCGGAGGCCGACATGTTAGGACGCGAGCGTTATAACGAGAAAGGTGAACTTGAAAACCCCCTCGCTGCCACACAAATGGGTCTTATTTATGTGAACCCCGAAGGTCCGGGTGGCAACCCTGATCCGTTAGCCGCTGCGGAACAAATCCGCACCAGTTTCGGTCGCATGGCCATGAATGATGAAGAAACGGTTGCATTGATTGCAGGCGGTCACACCTTTGGTAAAACCCATGGTGCCCGTGACCCTTCTAAGTGTGTAGGTTCTGCACCGGCTGCAGCCAATGTGGAAGAGCAAGGTTTGGGCTGGAAGAACAGCTGTGGCAAGGGTAACGCTGAAGACGCCACCGGTTCTGGTCTGGAAGGTGCTTGGACTGCAGCGCCCACCCGATGGACGATGATGTTTCTACAAAACCTGTATGCCCACGAGTGGGAACAAACACGCAGTCCGGCCGGTGCTATCCAGTGGCAGCCTAAGGACGGCGCTGCAGCTAACACCGTTCCCGATGCACACGTTGAGGGTAAATACCATGCACCAATGATGTTTACCACTGACCTGGCATTGAAGGAAGATCCGGCTTACCGGAAAATCTCTAAACGTTTCCTTGAAAACCCGGATGAATTTGAGCTGGCTTTTGCCAAAGCGTGGTTCAAGTTGACCCACCGCGATATGGGACCGCAGGCACGCTACATTGGTCCGGACGTGCCGGATGTGGCACTGATGTGGCAGGATCCGATTCCTGAAATTGATTATAAAACGATTTCAGACAGAGACATCACCAAGCTTAAGAAAACCATTCTCGATTCCGGACTGTCCGTTGGTGAACTGGTCAGAACTGCCTGGGCATCGGCCTCCACCTATCGGAATACAGATATGCGTGGCGGTGCCAATGGTGCACGAATTCGTTTGGCGCCTCAAAAAGATTGGTCAGTTAACGATCCCGCTGAGCTAACTAAAGTTCTTGAGACCCTCAAGGGCATTCAGAAAGATACCAATGACTCATTGCGTGGCAATAAGAAAGTGTCTATGGCTGATTTGATTGTTCTCGGTGGCGCAGCCGCTATTGAACAGGCAGCGAAAAAGGCCGGTTATGATGTGGAAGTTCCTTTCACGCCCGGTCGCGCCGACGCCACACAGGAACAAACCGAAGTTGAATCTTTTCAAGCACTTAAGCCAACAGCGGATGCTTTTCGTAACTATTATGGTGATGGAAACCGACTTCCGCCCACTGACTTATTAGTTGATCGTGCGGACCTGTTGGGACTTACAGTGCCTGAAATGACAGCCCTTTTGGGTGGTTTACGTGTTCTTGATACCAATGCCGGTGGTACCAAGCATGGGGTATTCACCAATCAACCCGGTACATTAAGTAATGATTTCTTCGTCAACTTGCTCAGTATGTCACTAGCGTGGACTAAATCAGAGGACTCCGAAGGACTCTATGAGGTTCGTGATCGTGCCACAGGTGAAGTTAAATGGACGGCAACTCCGGTTGATCTCATCTTTGGTTCAAACGCTGAGCTCCGCGCAGTTGCAGAAGTTTATGGGTCAAAAGATGGCGAGAAGCTTTTGGTTGATGACTTTATCGACGCCTGGGTCAAGGTGATGACTGCAGACCGCTTCGATTTGAAACGCGGCTGACATTAAAAATGAGCCCCTTCCCAAGGGGCTCTTCTGTCATTTAATACCAGCCATGAAAATATAACCATACTTGACAGAGCTGGTGATTAGGGCGAGACAACCTCGCAACATTGAAAAGACAGGCTCAATATTATCGATGTCAAATCAACCTGGAACTAATTCCGTAACATAAGGATAATTATGAACAATACAACTGAAAATATGAAAAACAAATCTCATGAGATATATGAAAAACTAAAAACTGAGCGGGATCAATTAAAACTTAAAAGGCATTTAATGAATGAGGAACTTGAAGAAAAATGGCAATCAAGTGAAAAACAATGGTCTCGATTAAAGTCAAAATTTTCAACCATTACAAAAGGGGCAGGTGAGGCAGTGGATGATTTAAGTTTAGGTTTTTCTGTCCTTGGGGATGAAATTAAAGAAGCTTATAAAGACATCAAATTAGGTATTAAATCCAGTAAATTAACTAAATAAACCCGTACCTTAAACCTCAGTTTACATCAAAAGACTGGCTGAGGTTTTGCTGATGTTATGTGAATTAACTGAGTAGCTTCACAAAGCATCTCAGTTGTATTATTATTAAATATTTTAAGGAGAAAGACATGTCAAACGAAGGTTATCATGAACCAGTGAGTGAATTATCAGATGAAACGCGTGATATGCACCGAGCCGTTAAATCTTTAATGGAGGAATTAGAAGCTGTTGATTGGTACAATCAACGCGTCGATGTCTGCAAAGATAAAGAATTGAAAGCGATTCTCATTCATAACCGTGATGAGGAAAAAGAGCACGCAGCCATGATATTAGAATGGATCAGAAGGAAAGACGTAAGTTTTGAAAAAGAATTAAAAGACTATTTATTTACTGATAAACCGATTGCGCATGAGTAAATAGGCTCTAAGCACCTAAAATGAAACTGTAAACTAAACAGTGGTTTCAGCTTTGGATTGTCGGTTTGAATACCGCTGTCTCCGGCCGTCAACTGCGCACTTTAACTCACCCCGCCATTTTCCCATCCAACAATACCGCCCCCGAATCTTCCTGTCCCAATTCATCATCAGGGTTATAGAGCGGGCAGGCTTTTAAGGATAAACAACCACAGCCAATGCAGCTGGTGAGATTATCGCGCAGGGCTTCGAGTTGGTTAATTTTATGATTTAGTTCGTGGTTCCATTGCCTGGATAGTTTTTGCCAGTCTGCTTTGTTGGGGGCATTGTTGGTGGGAAGAAAGGCCATGGCTTGTTTGATGTTGCTGAGACTGATGCCGACTTTTTGCGCCGCTTTAATCACCGCGATACGGCGTAATACGTCTTTGGTATAGCGGCGTTGATTACCACTGTTTCTGACTGAATGAATTAAGCCTTTGTCTTCATAAAAATGTAAGGTCGAAACCGACACGCCACTGCGTTTGGCGACATCACCGACAGATAAGTTAGCGGGTTTGATATTTTTCATAATCGTGCTTGACCTCAAGTTAACCTGAGGTTTTATTATGCTCGGCAATGCACAATAAAACAATAGGAGGATTTAATGGTACATTTAGAACATGTCAATTTAGTCGGTAAAAACATTGAAAACAGTCTGGCTTTTTACCGGGCGGCCTTTCCGCATTGGTCGATCAGGGCTGAAGGCGAGGGCGAATGGTATGGTAAACATCGTCGCTGGGTGCATTTTGGCGATGATTATCAATACCTGGCCGTCAGTGATTTTGGTGAAGGTGAAAACAGGGATTTAGAAGGCCATTCCGTTGGACTGGCACATATCGCTTTTGCGGTATCTAATCTTGAGGCTTTAATTAAACGCCTGAATGACGCCGGATTCCTTGTACATAAACCGGGCGCTGAGTCACTGTATAGAAAAAACATCTATTTTCTCGATGCTGATGGCTTTGAAGTCGAATTCACCGAATACCTGTCTGATTTACCAGCAGAACGTAACGCTTAGGAGCGCCTGATGAACCTCAATCAAATTACCTTACATTCTGTTGATGTCAATCGCGCTGTGGAATTTTACCTGAAATTAGGCTTACAACTGATTGTCGATTCAAGGCCCAGGTATGTGCGTTTTGTCTGCCCACACGGAGACAGCACATTTTCTATCAGTCATCATGATGATGCCCCACCTGATACAACGACAATCTATTTTGAAGTTGAGAATGTGGATAAAACCTGTGATGATCTGAATACAAAAGGTATCCGGTTCAAAACGAAACCCAAAGACCAAAGATGGCTCTGGCGAGAATCCGAACTCACCGACCCCGATGGCCATCACTTGAAAATTTACTCAGCCGGCAGCAACCGTAAAAACCCGCCCTGGCGAGTTAAAGTCCAAACTAAAAGCAAACAAGCCTGGTATCGCTGCTTTTTAGAAAGTTCTGTTAATTTAATGAAATAAATTGTGTATTGAATGGATTTCGTCATTCATAATATTGTTATAAATAAAAAAGCCACCTAAATCAGGTGGCTTTTGTTTCTGATGAAAGCTGATAAAAATGCTTTCAGGTTTTCCTGAGAATAATTCAGTCAATGCTAAATCAGTACTCTGGCACGTTTAAAACTTGCGGGTCACAGCTGACATGAAGGCCTGTTTTGTTGTCTTTCACTAAAACAGAGACCAGGGTTAATTGTGAATTTGAATTGGTATCAAGTACTTCAATGCCGCGCTTATCGCTTTTTATTTCTTGCTTCTGAAACTGATTATTGGCATCAGTACTTACCAGTGTATCAATGGTGAATCGATCATCGGTTGCTGCACTGAGAACAAATTCCAGAGTTTCATTGGCTTTCGTGACTTTTATGATGTCGGGAGAATAGCTGTAAAAATATTGACCATCTCCGGTATTACCACCAAACTCGACATAAGCGACTGTTAACTGTATTTTCATTTTTTCCTCTCTATTGATTAAAAGTAATAAGATGCTTATCAACCAAAGGCTGATAATACTCAGGGTTTCGGTACTCAGAATCGATCAGTGATTGGATCAATTGCTGATTAATCTTGTTGCTGTTTCGGGCGAATGAGACTGCCAGATTAATGGCCATTAATTGTCGATCCTCGGGAATTTGAGCCATTAAATGATTTATTTCTTGCCAGGCATTATCTAAATGTTCCTGAATTCTGTTTTGCTGTGCTTGATTGCTGTTTTCAGACAAGCCTTGTTTAATGAATTGCGCACTGTTTAAATGCAACATGACATAAGTGATTTGGGCCAGCTTATTTTTATTTAACTCATAGGCATCCCAAGTTTCCAATCCTTCCTGAGTGGCTGTTAAAGCCGACTCAGTTTGCCCAAAATGGTTGAAAATGACAGCCTGTTCACGTTTCAGAAGCATTTGATAAGCTGCAATTTGAGGTGTCATGGTCAGATTAATCTTAAAATAGTCAATTAACTGATTGGCTCTCTGAATGAACATCAGACTCTGATCATGGTTGTCCATCAACCGGAGTATGTTGGCGTTGAAAAGATATAAATTAATCAGTTCTTTTTTGTAGGTGTTATTCTGATGATCAATCTCGTTCAGTAATAAAGCTTTATCAAGTGCTGTTTTGGCCAGTTCCTGCGCTTCTGTCACCTTGCCCATATCCAGCATAACCAATGCCATACGGTGTATAGCCTGTGATTCGCGGTGTAGTTTAATGTTGGTGTTATGCTGCTTGGTTTTCAATTGTTGGGTTAATTCAGAAGAGTCCCGGTAAGCATTCAGCGCCTGATTGAGCAAGCCTTGCTTTCGATATATATTACCTTGCCATGACAAACTATCCGCCAAATCAGCCAGTAACGTCATGTTGTCAGCTTGTTGATCAAAGAGCTTGGATTTTATGGTGATCGATTGTTCAAAGTAATCAGTGGCCTGTTCAAAATCGCTGGTGCGTTCACTTAAACTTCCCAGATTGTTTAAGGCATAAGATTGTTCAAGCTGCCAGTTTGAATTTTCCGGCTCCAGTTTTTGTAACTGTAAAGATGTTTGTAAGTAGGCCTGCCAATAATGTTCGGCCTGGGCGTATTTGTTTTTGGAAAAATCCAGGTAACCCAGCCAATATTGACTTAACATTAAGTGTGCTAAGAGCTCCGATTGATTGCTTGAATCGGCCGCTTGAATCAAGCGTTCACTTTGCCTGAAATAATCTACCGCCGCGTCTGATTTTCGTTGATTAAAACTTAATTCGCCCATGATATTGAGAGCAGCTGCATGGGAGGATAGTTGTTGCCGGTTTGAGGGGCGGCCTGTTTTTTGTTCAAATACGTTCAAAAGATTTGTATTGATACGTTCCAATAAGGTCCATTGGCCATTTTCTTTCAATAAAGGGTTCATTTCTTCGGTAATGAAAGCTGTTAAGCCGGATAATTGCTGTTCCGTATTTTGCTGTAAATTGTTTAGCTTGATACTGTTATTTGCCCACCAGGCCAGACCCATAATTAACAACACCGACATGCCTTGTTTGATACGTTTCAGGGTCAGATTTCGATTGGATTTATTTTTAGACTCTTGTATAAATGCTTGCTCATCACGGTTTAAATAATAATCCGGACGTTGCTCTGCCTGTAATTGTTTTAACTCAACCCCGGACATTAAGTAATGGCTGTTTTTTTTATGCTGTAACCAGCGTTTGGCCATGAATTGAATTTCCGATTGTTTTAATAAGTGACTTCGATTGTCCTCAATCCACTGGGATAATGTGCCCCATAATTGCGGCAATCGGGCTTCATTAAAACTGACAAAAGTCTGTTCATTAATGTGTTCAGAAAAAAGCAACCGTTGATCAATTAATTGAATCAGGGAATCCGGTGTTAAAACCTTCATGACCACCGTGCTTGGTACTTTTTGTATTCTGGGGATATTTTCTAACATTGACTTGTATCCCACCCATTGTGGAAACAAAGTAATAATAGATTGTTGTTGTTTATTAGAACAGGCTTCAAAAACATCTTCGGCCTGCTGATCTATGATGCCTTCAAAGCCACCCAGGTGTTGAAAGCTCTCATACTGAAGTTTACTGTTATCTCTGCGTTCATACAATTTCAGCAATAAACTTTGAATGGTGCTCAAGTTGTAGTGGTGACGCTCAATGGCATGCATAATTAAATCCAGCAGGCTCTCATACCGATTCGGATTAATTTCAAAGAATAGTCCGGCAGCCTGCATGGTTGACTGTATCCAGGCCTTATGCTGTGAGGCACGTATTTGCGGCAACCTGAAATCCATGACAGTTCCAGACAAGCGGTGAAAGGCGGGACTACTTTTAATTAAGCTTGTTGCTTCGTCTCGCGCTGAAAAGATAATAAGGAATTGTCTATTGGCATGAAGCTGAAGGATAAAATCAAGTAAGACGGTGATGCGTGATTCAGCGTTGCTGTTATCTGCATCCGGAATTAACCATTTTTCGACTTGATCAATAAAAAGCACAATGCGCCGGTTATCGTCGTCTTTTTGGGCCACCAAACATTGACGAAATTCATTGGGGTTTTTTTGCCACAACTGTTGAACTTGATCGGCTGAAATAGTGGGTTTAAAAAGCTGTTTTTGATACAACAAGTCAATCAATGTAATTACGTCATTATCGGGTGTGGCTTGCCAGTAAAGTGCATCAGTAAATGTTAATTTGTAGGGTTTATAAGGGTTTAATAGTTTAGGAACGAGGCCGGCCTGAATAAACGAACTTTTACCGCAACCACTGACCCCTGAGAGGTTAATAATGACATTATCCTGACAGTCGATTCGTTCAATATAGCTTAATAAATCTGATATCGCCTGATCACGACCAAAAAATATATCCTTATGCTGTGACTGATAGGCGTCTGTCCCCGGGAAAGGGGGTTGGTCACGCCAAAATGGTTCAATGTGAGTATTGTCAGTTTTACCCTTTGATATTTTGGCTATTAACATGTAGCCCTTGCGGGGAACCGTTTTTATATATCTGGGAACGTCACTGGAATCACCCAAAGCTTTCCTTAATTGTGCGATGGCTTTATGTATGGGGTTGTCCGTCATTGGCTGGCCCATCCAACAAGCTTCTATGAGCTTATCCGTGCTGATGACAGCCATGGGATGCTCTGCTAAATACAACAAAATTTCCATTAATTTTGGTTGTAAGTGATGGCTGTCGCTGTTTTTTTGCAATCGACTTTGTTCAGGTAAGACGCACCAGTCCCCTAAATAAAATGGATCTTTGGAATAAGTCGTTAGCATTTCCCTGTGGAGGAGTTTTTTATTAATTTAAGTATGACACGACTGTCGATTCATTATCAATATATTTGTATTTATTCACAAATATAAAATCATTCAACTTTTTATACTTCTTTTTAACATCTACTAACCTATTGTTTCTAAAGGCTATTATTGAGTGGTAAGAAAACAGTAAGGTTATGCAATTTATTGATAAGGACTTTCAGGGTGGGTTTAAACAAGAATGTAAACAGTTTCATAAATATTTAAATCAGAGAGGGTCATATGCGTTTATTTAACATCATTATTTATACATTACTCATCACAATCAGTCCGCTAACAGCGGCCGATAACATCACGATCAGTTCAACGGTTCCTACAGATGTTCCCGGTGGCGTTGACGCCAGTAAGGATCAATTAGCTCAATTTGCATGGCAGGAATTTATCGCACTGAACTGGCCGGCAAAACCCAACCCTAATCCAACAGCCGGGATGTCTAATTTTTATCGTGGACAAGCCGACACATCAGAACTGGCGTCTACTGGTTCTGGGGGCACTTTGGTCTGGCACACTTACCCACACCGTGTTGAGTTATATCCTTATAATGCTGCCACCGGCACCGGAGTCTTACCGGACATTAACGCCAAGCCGGACTATAAGTACCCCAGTTATGTGACTATCGTGCCTGCCACTACCGGAACAGACATAACTTTATTCAACAACCTGGATGAAGCCAGTGAGATTACCCTGGCTGACATGTACTTCAAACCGTTTGCCTTAAAGGCTGAAAAATTGATGGTCAAACACGGGGTCAAAGCAAAACACACGGAAGTGGCCGCCATAGAAGATTTAGCAATTAAAGCGGGTATTATTTATGAAGCCAAAGCCAACCCGGTGATCTACGATTATGTCAACTCCAAGGGATTTCAGGCAAAATCCACCCGTGCAGCTGCAGCTGCTGAGACCGCGAAAAAAATACATAACGAATCTTACGATCAAAATAATACCTTTGAATTACCCACTGGTTCGATTGAAATAAAAGCCTCATGGCGACGTTACGATGCCAGCATGGATAACCTGGATGATTATATTCATCAGCCCGGTATTTATTACACCGGATCTGATAATAAATACACGGCTCACAACGACACCATGTTACTGGTGGGTTTGCACATCATCCACAAAACACCCAGCTTTCCGGAATTTACCTTTGCGACTTTTGAACATGTGAGCAATGATAAATATGGATTTATTTATAAAAACACCAACCCACAAACCTGCACAACAGATGCAGTCAATCGCAAATTACCGGATCCGGGTACCATTGAAGCCAAGCGGCAGTTTGATATCCCGGGCGCATCCAGCCCCTTTAACTTACAAGCCTATAACAGTTCGGTTCAACAACAATTGCAACAGCAGTTTGGCCAAGATGTTTTTCTGGCCAATTATCGATTAATCGGCATTCAGGCCACGGTGGCAGACGAACCTTCCGCAAAAGTACCGGCCCAGGAGTTCTATTTATCCAACCTGGCCACTGAGACCAATAACACCTTACAGTTCTTTCAAGGTGGCTTAACCGGTACCTTTGCCAATGTGCCCAATCCAGCCACTAAATCCGTGTTTGCCTATGATGTCAGCAGTCAACAATATGTGGCGCATGCGGCCGGTGGCTGTCAGGGTTGTCATGGCTCTCAGGGCCAAAAAGGCGGTTACGACTTCAGTGTCATCTCTGCCAACGGCAATTTCTTTGCACCAGAAGCCATCGAGCCTTATCCGGGCGGCATGATTATTCCCCAGGATAACACCGGCTTTCCACTCACCGAAAATATCATTTGTACTAAATAATAGAGGAGAACTATCATGAGTAAAATACTTAAAAACTATGCAGATTTACAGGATCTTTTAAACAGCTTTGTCAATGCCAACGGCTTAACTCCGGCACTGGCACCACACGGTGTCTTCTGGGAGACCATGAGCTACGATGAGTTTGTCACCGGTAGTGTTCTGGGACAGCAAATTCTGGTCAAAGGTGATTCCAAGAGCTCTTTTATCATTCAGATATTAACAGCTCCGACCAATGGTTTTGATCAGATGCCTCAACCCAGTCCACCCTACAACAGCAATTTGCCCAAGCAGTCTGATGTGATTTCCAGTATTGCTGCCTGGATTGATGCCGGTTGTCCTAACTGAAACAGGAGAAAGAACATGTCAAAGCTCAACTTCAGAATACATCCGGCCATCGGCATTGCCCGGGTTGGCAACAGTGAAGATTATTACTTAAGCCCGGAGACAGTTGCCGGGCTTAAAGAAAATCCAACAGATGTCCAAACCGGTGGTTTGCCGATTAAAAAAGGCACTGAAAATACCACCATTACCAGTGCCGATTTACGCGATGCCAAAGGCGCCTTAAAAAGACAGGCAGCCCGCTTTAAAATTTATCAATATGCACTGAAAGATAGTAAAGAGACCTATCCAATGAACTTACCGGAAGAGGCCATTCAGGAAGTTCAGATTGGCTCAATAGTGGGTTCAAAAAAGGTCGTTGATATTATCTGGACGGTTCATGTGGCCAACAAAAAAGCCAACACCTTCGTATTGGTGGAGGACCCCACAAAAGCTGAAGGTATTTCAGGCTACCAACAGGGTCAATTACCACCGATTCGCAATACCGACATTAACAATCCGGACGCACCACAACCCACCGACCCGCTTAAAGTGCTGAATGATCCGACGCGGGTACGTCAACTGACCATTGATCCGGGTCCCAGGGTTGTTAAAGGCTCTGATACTAATGTGGTCGATTGTGCTGCCGGCGTACCTGCTCAATACTGGGACAATGACCAGGTGGTTACTCTGGATAATTATCCACAATCATTTCCTGCCGATTCCTTCAATGATTTAAATTGTCCCAGCGGTGCCATTGATACCCTGGGTGAAATACAAACTGATGCACAGGGCAGACTGATTTTTTCGGGCGGTTATGGTAAAGCCTGTTCATGGGGTGGGGCGGACCTGAACGGAGATGTTAATAACGACCAATGGTTTGATGATGCCTGTGATGGTCCGGTGACAGCTGTACTGGCCTTTGATGACGGCAGTTATGAAACAGTGCAGGGCCATGCCTGGGTCACAGCCACTGATCCGGCTTATGCACCGCAAACGCTTAATATCGTGCCTTTATTTGATGATATTTATAATGCCTGGGTGATGAATCTCGATTTGTCGCCGGAACTGTATCAGAGCGGTTCTTTTCAAAGCAATTACAAACCGTATTTTGATGATGCACTTGATCCCATTTTTCAAAGTGTAGCGCTACAAAAGTGGAACATTAATTTAAATCAGACCGGTATCGACCGGCATGACCAGGTCGGGCAAATCACCGCCGATACGAATCCGGCAACAACCGGCGTTATGAATGCTGTCAGAGATCCCAATGACCCAAGCCAATTTGGAACCACCTATCTCATGCCTCTGGCCCTGGGTGATGCCAATGAAAGCTTTTTAGCCGTAACAGAAACCCAGTACTTTTACCTCAGCCAGTGGAATGCAAACAACTATAATCCAGGCCGGGGAACCACTTTAAATCCCGGCGAAAAACTGGATAAAAACACCCTGATGAACTGTCTGGGAGGACGTTTTTCACCGGGGATCGATTTAACCTTTATCGTCAGACAGCCTGATTTGTATGTGAAAGATTGGTCAACATCAGGTACCGGGCCATTTCGAATTAAGCCAATGCCTTTAAATTATGCCACTGTGGATAACAAAGCACCTTTGCTGAGTGAAGGTTATGTGCCTTGTCACACGGGTAATGACGGATTGGAGCCGGGTGATTTGTCCAAGTTTATGGCCATTCCCTGGCACACCGATTACAACTCATGTGCCACCCATTTACCCTCACCAAACCCTGATGGCAATAAAACGCTGTTTTGGTCATGGCCGGCTCAACGTCCTGTTGCGGTTTATCCGGCGGCACAAGTGGCAGCCAATGGTGGCAAGTTAGTGGATGCCAATGGCGATCAGGTTCAGGCCTGGTCCGTTCGTGGCGCAGGTACCAGTACGGATGATTCTGTGGCGCAAAACTGGGGACGTTATCAGCAAAGAATTGATATGTTGACACATTGGCAGGATATTGGCGTGGTGATACAAGGTAACGCCATTGATGCGCAGGATTCGGGGCCTGCTGATTCCAGTTATTATCTGGAAGTCGCAAGCCTGTTAAAAGATGGGTCACAAGCCACCAATCCGGTGGAAGCCTATCCTAATCTAAATAACGAAAAACCAAAAGCATAAAAAACAATGAGTATAACGAGCATAAAAGAAAACACTGATTATGATGTTGTGATTATCGGCGGGGGGCCGGCGGGATGTGCAGCAGCCATCAGACTTAATCAACTGACTGACTATCGCGTCTTAGTGGTTGAACGAGATGGCAGCAAACAACAGCAAGTGGGGGAGTCCATTCCACCTGATACCCGAAGTTTATTGGAGTTATTGGGTTTGTGGGATACATTCCAGTCACAGCAACATGATCCGTGCCTGGGAAGTTGCTCAGCCTGGGGAAGTGAAACATTGGGTTATAACGATTTTATCTATAACCCAATGGGTCACGGCTGGCATCTCAACCGGCCACTCTTTAATCAAATGCTTCAAAAGAAAGTTCAACACAGCGGTGTAAGTTATCAAGACCACACAAAATTCATCAGCAGTCGAAGCACTGATGACGGACATTGGCTCTATTTAGTTACAAACGGTGAGGATCGGCATGTTTCAACCCGCTGGGTCATCGATGCAACCGGCATCAAATCCGGCTTTGCCAGTAAGATTGGTAGTCAAAATATACATCAGGATCATCAGGTCTGTCTCACTGGTTTTTTTGATCAACATAACGGTCCGGCTTTGAACCAGCTGACCTTATTGGAATCAACCACCTATGGCTGGTGGTACGCTGCCAGATTGCCGGATAAGCGAACAGTGGTGGCGCTGGCATGTGACCGTCCGTTTTTACAGCGATTTCAATTACGCAAAGAACAGAATTGGTTAAAACTACTGATGGCGCATAGTTATTACATTGCCCCGCAAGTGGCTCGGCAACAATGGCAAAAAGGCTCAATGAGCATCAACCGCACGCCATCTTGTATCAACAGTCAAATTGCGGGTCAAAACTGGTTAACCACAGGCGACGCCGCCTCGGCCTATGACCCCATATCAGCTCAGGGTATCTACAAAGCCTTGTCACAAGGCATCCAGGCCGCTGAAGCCATACATAAACAGCAACAAGGTGCGGTCACAGCACTCAAGCAATACAGCCAAAAAATCAAACAACAATACGCCCAATACCTGGAACAACGCCAGTACCTCTATCAGCAAGAAACCCGCTGGCAACGCTTCCCGTTCTGGCAAAAACGTCAAGGGATCGAGAGGCAGAAATCAGCATAAAGTTAAAATTTAGACGTTCTTGAGAACAGAACAGGGGAGCTCATAACATCATCGAGTTGTTCATAGAATGGAGATACTAAATAATGAGGGGCGATGTATTGTATAGAAATAGTCATTCTTTTGAAGGCCCTCGGATCTCCGTGTGAGGGTGACAACGAGAAGATGAGATGTTCAAGTAAACTTAGATTGAATGGGGGCAAACCGTTTTAATTGATTTTGAAGCGACTATGGACACATCCTTTCGGAGATTGTAACCTTCCTACGTCAGAAACTGACTCATTACGGTAGTAAGCCCCGGACTATTTGTCTATCCGGGGCTTTGAGAAGTTAATAATTATTCAAAATCATCTTTAAAAATAATGTCGCTGATAACGCCATAGACCTGTTTTGACATGGCAGTGGTTTGACCGGCCCAGGTGTTGGGAATCACATCGTTGCTTTGGCTGGTGCTGGTGGTTCTGATGCCGTAGCCTTCAGCTAAGGGTGTGGGTAGGGTGAAGGTGAAGTCACCGTTATTGTTTGCGATTGTGGAACCTAAATGGACTAAGCCTTCTTGATTGGCATCACCATCGTCCAGGTAAAAATCAATAATACAATTAGGGCATGGGCTGGGGGCTCCAAAGACATTACTGGGGTGGTTGCCACCGGTGACTTGAGTGCCTGTGATGTCGGTGATTTCAGCCGGTTCGAATGTTTTAATGGCAGTTGCAATCATCGGGCCAATTTCAAAATACTTTTCAGGCCCGTCGATGACTAAATTACCCCTGACGGTGTTGCCACCATCACGAAAAGCCTGATTGCTGGTGTCGCTCCAGAGGATGGCGCCTTTGGTGTTTTCAAAGCCATTACGCGACGAATCGATGATGTTGTCTATTACCAGATGACCGTTATTGGTCGGTGTAATGACATCGGTTTGTGTTGAAAATTTAATGCCTTGTCCACAGACGCCGACCGATCCGCCATTGACATCCTGGCCAATAATATTATTTTCTATGGTGTGCATCGCGCCAAAAACAGTGAGGGTTTCCGGGGGTGTGTCGTTGGTACTGCGAATGTTCTGCAGGCCACTTATGAGGTTGTCTTGTATCATCAACCCAAGCCCCGCTGCTGAAATACCGGCGCCACCAAACCATTCGGCATTGTCCAGAGGTGGTGTAACCGGATTGAAGGGTGATGTAAAGGCCCGGCATTTTAGATTGTCTGGCACTACAGGAATCTCACCATTGACATCCGTACCGATCCAATTACCGATGATGGATACACCGCTGGTGGCACTGTTGACTTCGACAGCATATGTGGAGGCCCCGGTGATGATGTTATTGTGCACCTGTAAATTATCGGCTTTGTTGGTGCTTATCATGCCATGATTACCGGCCAGGTAATTGGCGTCATTGGCTATGTCCGCAAAGGCCATTTCAGTGCCGTCCGGCGTCAGGCCCCAGACATTATTTTGGAACCTTATGTTTTCCTCTTTTGCCATAACACTCATGCCGCCAAAAAAGCCCATGTTTTCAATGGTCACATCACTGATTTCAATTTGCAGGGTGGCACCGGACTGAACCATAATTTTAGGCATTTCTTTATTTTGTTGAACATCAACATTGAGCCCGCTCAGGGTAATCGGACCATCCACATCGGTAATGGATTGCGGGAATAAGCCAAAGGCACTGGTAGAAGCGCCATCATCAATGGGAAGAATCCATTGACCGCTATTAAACTGACTGTCGTCGGCATCGCCGTTGCTGCCATTTAATCCGGTAAAAACGATGGTGATGGGCGTACAACCAGCACAAAAGGCATCGTCTGAAATAGCACCGGCCTCTCTTAAAGCCCGTCTCAAGGTGCATTTACCGTTACCGGATCCTGTGGTGTCGGGGAAAAATAAACCACCTTGGGAATAGCTACAGGTGTGTTGGTTATTGTTGGGTTCTTCATCCAGAGCCCAGTCAACCACAACCGTGGTTTGTCCGTACAGATTAAGTGACCAAAAGGATAAAACAAATAAATAGATCGTTCTTGAAATGATTGTGTTCAAAATAGGCTCCTCTTTTTCAGCAAAAAAAGACAAAGGTTAAATTGTCTTAACTGCAAAAAATCATATCTGAGGAGTTATTTTTATACCTGAAATTGACATGAAATAAACATGAAATATTTCTCAATGACTGCTGTAAAGACTTTTCAACGGGCAACGTTCAAAGGAACGAAAGAGGGGGCTCTCTATAACTGATTGCTTGCGTGAGATTAAATTGGTAAGCCGTTATTTAATACGCAGTGCTGATTGGCCCATCCTTCGATTGAGTTGACTAACTGGCAAGCTTTGTTTTGATGTCTTCTATGGTCATATAAAAACAGGGAACCATAATTAATAAAATGGCGCTGGCGAAGACAATACCAAAGCCAAGGGCGATGGCCATGGGAATCAGTTGGGCTGCTTGCATGGAGCGTTCGAGAATAATCGGTGTTAATCCGCCAAAAGTGGTCAGTGTGGTTAAAACAATGGGACGAAAACGACGGACACCGGCTTCTCTGATGGCTTCGATGGCGGGCATCGTTTTTCGCCGTTTATTGGCATGATCAATCATAATCAGGGAGCCGTTGACGACCACACCAGACAGGGCGACAGTTCCCATCAGGCTGACCAGAGACAAGTCATAGCCGAGCATTAAGTGGCCAATCACCACACCAATGGCGCCAAAAGGAATGGCCATCATGACTATCAAAGGCTGGACATAACTGCCAAAGGCAATCGCCAGGAGTGCGTAAATAATAAACATGGCCATGGCAAAGCCGCTCCAAAGTACTTGAGTGGATTCTCGCATTTGGGCATCACTACCACGAAAGTCCCAGGTTAATCCCGGGAATTCAGACCTGATTTGGGGTAGGACCTCTTGCTTCATGGCGGCAGAGATTTGGGTCAGGGTGTTTTGGGGTTCAACATCCATACTGACGTTGATAATGCGGCGGCCATTTCGTCTGCTGAGCGAACTGAAGGCTTCACCGGATTCAATTTTTGCGACATCCCGCAAGGGCACTTCCTGGCCATTGGGGGTCTGAATTATCAGGTTCTCTAAAGTGCTGTGGTCTTTGCGTTCCGATAGGGGCAGCTTCACCCGAACTTCTATTTCATTGGTTCCCCTTAATTGGCGAAGGGCGACCGCGCCATAAAAGGCGTTACGCACTTGTCGACCCACATCTTCAGGGGTGAGGCCCAGTAATTGTCCTTCGGGTAGCAAGGTAAAATTATATTGTTGTTTGCCTTTGTTGTAGTTGTCGTTGATGTTGCGGGTGGCGGCGTAGCTTTCCATGTCTGCTTTAAATCGTTGGCTGGCGAGCACCAGTAATTCGGGATCATTGTGACTTAAATCGACACTGATGTCATCGCGATGACCACCCGGTCCGCGTTCAGCCTCAAAGGTGATCTGGTCAATGCCGGGTATATCACCGATTTCCTGGCTCCACAAAGCAATCACATCGGCCGCTGTCATGTCACGCTCATCCGGTGGCAACATAACAATTTCCACATCAATAAAATCTTTACCTCTGACATTGGTTTTAACACCTTCAGCCGCCTGATAAAGGTCATGCTTATCAAACATGCGATGGGTTGAGTCGGTGATGATCTGGGCAACTTTTGCGGCCCGGTCCCGGGTGGTGCCCACAGGTAAACGCACACCGGCTTCAATTTCGTTGGCCGCCACCCGCGGCATGGTGATAAAACCCATGTGGCCACTACTGGCATAAGCGCCTGCAATGATCAACAGGCTAATGCCCAGGCTTATGGTGATGTATCGGTGATGCAAGCAACGATCAATAAAAGGCCGGTATCGTTCCTTGACCCAACGGTTGAATCTGCCGGCAACGGCTTGTTGGCGTCGATGAACCGCTTTTCCAAGACGGTTTTGGGTTGTTGATTTATGCGATAAATGAGCGGGTAAAATAAACAGTGCTTCAAACAGTGACAGGAGCAAGACGATAATGACCACCACCGGAAATGGCCACCAAAATTTCCCGGTGGTTCCGGGGATAAATAAAATCGGCAAAAAGGCGACAATGGTGGTTAAAATGGTAAATGTCACCGGGATGGCCACATCTCTGGCGCCTTTAATGGCAGCCACCAGGTGATTGGATTCTTGCTGGCGGTATTCATGAATGTTTTCACCCACTACAATGGCGTCATCCACCACGATACCTAACACCACCAGAAAAGCAAACATGGAGATCATGTTGATGCTGACATCGACAAACGGAATAAATAAAATACCGCCGACAAAGGATATGGTCATACCCATCATAATCCAGAAGGCGAGTTTATATTCTAAAAATATAGCGAGAATAACCAGCACAATGATGATGGCAAGGCCACCATTGCTGAGTAATAAATTGAGGCGATCGCTAAAATTTTCGGCGTCATTGCTGTCAATGCGATACATAACACCTTCGGGTAAAGTGCTGTCTAATTCGTCGAGGGCCCGCTGAACCGCTGCCGCCACCTCAATCGGTGACTGATCGCCGACACGATAAACGCTGAGTTCCACCGAAGGCTGACGATTAAAACGAGAATGGAAACCGGCTTCCTCAAAACCGTCTTCAATCGTGGCAATTTCAGCCAATGTGACTGAAGCGCCATTGTCGCCTGTAATGATGGGAATACGGCCGAATTCTTCCGCCCATTGTTTACGTTCATTGAGGCGTAATAAAATTTCTCCACTGCTGGTTTCGATTGAACCGGCCGGTACATCCCGACCGGAGTCGGATATGATGTTAGCCACTTCCGAAAGTGTCAGACCATAGCGTCTGAGCTGGGTCTGTTCTATTTCAACGTGGGTCACGTAGTCGGGCATATTACCCAATTCCACTTGTGTTATTTCAGGTTCTGACAATAAGCGATCACGCAGTTGTTCAATCAACTTACGCAGTGACCAGATATCAATATCACCATACAAGCCGATGTCCATAACTTCTTGTTGCTGGGCGCGAATACTCACTTCCGGATCTTCAGCATCGACCGGAAATGTTCTGATTCGATTGACGGCCTGGTCAACTTCCTGGAAGGCTTTCATGCGATCAGTGCCGGCGACTAATTCGATACTGACAGAACCTGATCCTTCGCGGGCCTCTGAACTCAGTTCTAAGATGCCCTGTACCGAACGAACAGCATCCTCGATGGGTTGTAAGATACCCTGTTCGACTTCGGCGGGTGAAGAACCCGGATAAGCCACCCGAATATCAATAAAATCCATTTCATATTCGGGGAAGACTTCTTTCTTGGCGGCAAAGGCCATATACAAACCACCTGCCAGCAAAATAATCATTAATAAATTAGCGGCGATGGGGTTTTGTGCCATCCAGGCAATGGGGCCCGGTTTTATCTGGTCGTGTTGGTTATTTTCCATCAGATTGCTGGGTATCGAGTCTTACGGCAGCCCCTTCCGAGATTCTGGACAGGTCAGTGGTGATAATTTGTTCACCATTTTTCAGGGTATCTTTTACATAGACATACTGTTGATCACGAAAAACGACATTTAAGTTTTTAATCGTCAGTTGTTGATTGTGCATAATCCAAATGGTGTCGTTCTTTCTGACATATTGACGCTCAATCCGGGCGACATCGTTCAGTTGTTTGGTCGGGATGAGGCAGGAAACATAAGCTCCGATGGTTAACTGAGGCAGTTGCTGATCTTCGATAGCCAGCGGATCGTCAACAGCAAGTAAAAGTCGCGCCATACGAGATTCATTATCAACCTGGCCAATCAGGCTTAAAATTCTACCTTGACGTGTTTCACTATCCGGCCAGCTCAAGCGATCACGGATCGTGACTGTCTGTTCTTGGGCGTTGCTCGGGCTGTTTATCCTGGGTGACTGACTGACCGGCACGCTGGCTTCTATCCAGTAAGTCTTGACCCCCACCAAATCTGCCAGGATTGTGCCGCTACTGACTTGTGAGCCGAGATTAACATACGTGTTTTGAATTTGGGCATCAAATGGCACTGTGATTTGGGTCCGTGCCAGATTAAGTTGAGCCTGGTCCACCATGGCTTGGCTTTCTGATACGGCGGCTTGAGCATTGGCAAGTTGGGGTTTCCTGAGAACAAGTGATTTTTGGGTATCATCTAAATCACGGCCCAAACGATCATAATCCTTTTGGGCTGCAATTTGTTCACCCATTTCGATTTGTAGATTTGATTGGGCTTGTTGGTACTGACTCTGGCTTTGTTTTAACTGATTTTGATAATCCTGAGGGTCGATTTGTAACAGATTATCATTCTGGTTAACAATTGTGCCCGGAACGAACGCGTCAGAAAGGGATTGCACCTGTCCATTAACCTGCGCTTGTAATTGTATTTCCCGAGAGGGCACGACCGTTCCCATGACTTCAATGACCGGGGTAAAATCACCTGTTACAACGGCAGTGGTTTCGACCAACATGGCCGTTTTACGGGTGGCACCCTCTCGCTGTGCCTCCGGTTCTGTGTTTAAAATAATCCAGGCCAGAAGCAAGCCGAGAGTAATAATAATGGCGCTAATGAGTAAGGATTTTGTGGTGGTTGCACCCGTCGATTTAGTTTGAGTCATGTCTCAATCGTTTTTGTGGTTAATTATTCAAGACCGTTACTGACATCATAAATCAGAATTAAAAAGTCGAAACTTCAGTCACGCAGATTTATGAAAGAGCCTTATATCATACAAATTTATCGTTCCAGTTTCTATGTTATCAAAATGAGAATCATTGAAATGTGAAAACTTTAAGGAGATCTGTTTCTGATTGTCTTATGACAGGTGAAGCTTACCTATTTCACAACAAATTGACTTAAATATGGTAAGCTAATTAGAAATACAAATAATCAATCTATGTCATGAAAATCATACTAACTTCAATATTTCTATTGGTGCTAAGCGCTTGTAACGGTGGTGTTTCTTCAACTGATCAATCTAATGCGCATCAGGATTCCAACGCAGTAAAAGGCACTGATCAAAACAAGCCACCCGTTGAAACCAATCAAGCCAATACCGACTACAAACCGGCTTTTGAGGGTCAAACGCGGATTGCGGGGGTGGAAACAACGACGCCTTATGAAGTGCAATTGTTGACAGAGGATTTGCGCTCGCCATGGGGTGCTGTGATGTTGCCGGACGGCCGATTGTTGGTCACTGAAAAAGCCGGGATGATGCGTATAGTTGATGTCAACAGTGGTCAAGTTGGTGAGGCGATTACCGGAATCCCTGAAGTCGATGACCGGGGTCAGGGTGGATTATTGGGATTGACACTGGCACCTGATTTTGAGAGTAGTCGCATGGTTTATTGGACTTTTGCAGAACGGGTCAAGGAAGGCAATCACACAGCGGTGGCAAAAGGTCGTCTGGCTGATAATGAAGCACGGATTGAAGATGCGCAGGTGATTTACCGGGCTACGCCAACCTATGATGGCAAACTGCATTACGGCGGTCGTGTTGTGTTTGATGAAAACGGTGATTTATTCGTCAGTATCGGTGAGCGTTCGGATCGGGAAACCCGGGTTAAAGCGCAAGACTTACAAGTATCCATTGGTAGCATTATTCACATCACTACCGAGGGTGAACCGGTGTCTGATAATCCATTTATCGATTCGGATGATGCTTTACCTGAAATTTACAGTTACGGTCACCGTAATCCGCAAGGACTGGCATTTCATCCGGTTACCGGGGAATTGTGGAGTGGCGAATTTGGGCCGCGAGGTGGCGATGAGCTTAACTTAATTAAACCCGGTAATAACTATGGTTGGCCGGTGATTACCTATGGCATTGAGTATCGTGGTGATGCCATTGGAGATCCGGTCCTTCAGCAAAAAGAGGGTATGGAGCAACCGGTTTATTACTGGGATCCGGTGCTGTCACCCAGCGGCATGACCTTTTATTCCGGAAACAATATCCCCGAATGGGAGAATAACCTGTTTATGGGTGGCTTAAACAGCAGTCACATTGCCAGATTGGTGATTAAAGACAATCGCGTGGTCGGTGAAGAGCGCTTAATGGTCGATAAAGGCCAGCGCTTTAGAGACGTTATACAAGGTAATGATGGTGCTTTATATACCATTACAGATGCAGGTAACCTGTATAAAATTGATAAGCAATAAGTGCCATATGCTTTAAAAGCGACCCCAGTCCATAAAGTCGCACGGTTAATATTGTTCGCCTGGTTGTGTGCCGGTCAGGTACACGGTCAGGTATCGGTTGAAGATTCTGATACCGCAGATGATAAACAGGTCACTGAACTTGAACCGATGGAAATTATCGGGCATTTTAACAGCCGAAGGATTTTGGGCTTTACCAGTTCGGCACAGGTCATTTCATCGGATGCCATTGAAGCGCAACAGACCACCACCTTATTACCCGCGCTGAACAGTGTGCCCGGTCTTCGCATGGAACAACGTTCTCCGGGCAGTTACCGTTTAGCCATGCGCGGTAGTTTAATTCGCTCACCTTTCGGTATTCGCAACGTTAAGGTCTATCTGGATGAGTTTCCGTTATCCGATGCCGGCGGTAACACCTATCTCAATTTAATTGATCCGGCGTCGATAGACTCGATTCATGTTTTAAAAGGTCCTGATGGCTCTTTGTATGGTGCTAATTCCGGTGGTGTTGTGCGACTTCAACCCAAAGGCTTTGATGTGTTTCAAAATCAGGCTTCCATGTTATTGAGTGGAGGCTCTTATGGACTGGGGCAGGAACAACTGTCCGTGCAGCGACGAATAAACGATAATTATTCGTTTTCTTTTGATCAGTCTTTTATGCGCTCTGATGGTTATCGGGATCATTCAGCCTTAGATAAAAAAACCTATCAAACCGGCCACAGATGGCGTTATTCTGATAATAATGAATGGCGCTTTTTGGCGTTTTATTCGGATTTACATTATGAGACGCCGGGCGGTCTGACTGAAAGCCAACGGCAAGAAAATCCTCGCATGTCCCGACCGGCCAATGCATTTGCGCCTTCAGCGGAAGAACAACAGGCGGGTATTTACAATGAAACCTTGTTTGCCGGTGTGGTTCACCAAGCGCGTATCAATAACAAGCTGACCCACAGCATCAGTATATTTGGTTCGGATACCGACTTTGAAAACCCATTTATTACCAATTATGAATTTCGGGAAGAAAAGAACGCCGGCTTGCGGACTTATTTTTCCTATCAGGACATTTTGAATGCAGATATTGACTGGGAAATGCAATGGGGCTTGGAAGCGCAAAAAGGCTGGAATAATATTATCAACTTCGATAACGAGCAGGGCAGGCCCGGGGCAATTCAGGCCAAAGATGATTTAAATAATACCCGTGCCAGTTTGTTTTATCGAGCCATGTTAAGACTGTATCAAAGGTGGACGCTGGAGGCGTCCTTAGGTCTTAATCATGCCGAGATTGATTATGTCTCCTATGTTGAGCAAACCATAGAATCAACAGGGCAGATTTCTTTTGGACGTATCTGGATGCCACGATTGGCTATGGCTTATTTGCTGTCAGATGATGTGGCTTTGCGTGCTTCAGTTTCAAAGGGTTATTCACCACCGACATTGGCCGAGGTCCGTTCCTCTGATAACACAATCAATACTGAACTGGCGCCAGAATCGGGCATTAATTACGAAGTCGGTTTACGTTGGGAAAGCCCCCAAAGGCGAATTACCACGGATATCAGTTTATATCATTACACCATGGATAACGGCATCGTCCGGCAATTGCGTGCCAATGGTGATGAGTATTTTGTCAATGCCGGTGAAATCGAACAGCAGGGTCTTGAATTGGCTTTAGAGGCTTATTTGATAACGCCCAAAAGTGATGGTTTTATTCAGTCGCTGTTTCTGCAGTCAGGGCTTTCTTATAACCATTACCGTTTCGGAAGCTACCAGGTCGATGATAATGACTATTCAGGTAACCCGGTCACGGCGGTACCGGATTGGGTCTGGAGCAATAACTTGTGGTTTAGCTTTGGCAATCAACTCGGGCTTAATATATCGCACCATTACACTGACAAGATACCGCTAAATGATGGCAATACGGTGTTTTCAGATCAATTTCATTTGGTTCAAATCAAAGGAATGTGGCAACATCGCTTATCTTCCTCTTTACAGATGTCTTTGTTCGTGGGCGTCGATAATGTATTCAACGAAGATTACAGTTTAGGCAATGACATTAATGCCTTTGGCAATCGTTATTTTAATCCCGCACCGGACAGAAACTATTATGCAGGTTTCAGGATATTGTTTTAACCATAAAACTATTATGAGCAATCAGTATACTTTATATTCGATTTTAGATTTGGCGTTGGTTTCTAAAGAGCGTAGTTATCAACAGACTTTTCACGATGTTTTAAAGCTGGCACAACATGCTGAAATTTATGGTTACACACGCTTTTGGCTGGCTGAACACCATAATGCCCCTAATATTGGTAGCAATGCCACGTCGGTGTTGATTGGCTATGTGGCTGAAGGCACGAACACGCTTCGCGTTGGTTCCGGTGGCATTATGCTGCCCAATCATTCACCGCTTATTATTGCTGAGCAATTTGGCACGTTGGCGGCCTTATATCCGGATCGGATTGACCTGGGTTTAGGGCGGGCACCGGGTACCGATTGGGAAACGATGCTGGCTATACGTTCAGATTTTATGAATGCAGCGTATGCATTTCCTGATGAAATCGCCAAAATTGAGCGATATTTCTCAGTCAATAATTCAAGTTCAAACGTGCGTGTGCCTTTGGCAGAGGACATTCATGTGCCGATGTATATTTTGGGTTCCAGTACCGACAGTGCCCATTTAGCGGCACAAAAAGGATTACCCTATGCATTCGCCAGTCATTTTGCACCGGCACAGTTAACTGAAGCCCTAAGGATTTATCATCAGGAATTTATACCCTCCAAAGCCCTTAAGAAACCTTATGTGATGGCCGGAATCAATGTTATTGTGGCAGATACGGACGAGCAGGCAGAACGATTATCAACTTCCTTAATTCGTTTGGTTGTGGGTATTTTTGCCGGTCAACGGGATTATGTGCAGCCACCGACTGAGATGACCGGAGAGTTGCGAGAGGTTCAACAAAACCCACAAATGAAACAGATGCTTAAATATGCCTTTATCGGTAGCAAAGCCACAGTGAAAGCACAGGTTAAAGACTTTATGGAGCACACTCAGGTTGACGAGTTGATTGCGGTGACTCATTTATACGACGTGGATGACCGGATTCGTTCTTATCAGCTGTTTTCCGAAATTATGCAGGAATTAAATTAAGATCTTATCAATAATAACCATATTGATTATAAAATCTTTACCCTTTCGCATACCGGAGTAAAAGCCATACTTATATCATTTGTGCCGTCATTGGGTGTATACTCATAAGGAAAAGGGGATTTCTTATGGGTAAATATGTTGGCTTTCTATTTGGCATTATTTCATATGCCGTCTTTTTTGTGGCTTTTTTGTACGCCATTGGTTTCGTGGGTAACCTTTATGTGCCCAAGACAATCGATTCAGGCAGTCAAGCCGGTCTCGTATCGTCTGCGGTTATCAATCTGTTGTTATTAAGCTTGTTTGCACTGCAACACAGTATTATGGCACGACCGGCGTTTAAACGTTGGTTGACCGGATTTATCAGTCCGGCTGTTGAACGCAGTCTGTATATTCTTTTGTCCAGTCTGGCGTTGTTGTTAATCTTTTGGCTGTGGCAGCCCATGACAATGGTTATTTGGCAGCTTGAGATTCAGTGGCTGGCTTATGTCATTACAGGACTCTATTTTCTGGGATGGCTGGTGGTGTTATTATCGACTTTTATGATTAATCATTTTGAGCTGTTTGGTTTACAGCAGATTTATATGAATCTAAATAACAAAACCGCTCCAACGCCGAAGTTCCAAACCAATTATTTCTATAAGCTTTGTAGGCACCCGATTATGCTGGGCTTCGTTATTGCCTTTTGGGCTGCACCGACTATGACAGTGGGGCATTTGCTGTTTTCTGTGGTCACTACGCTCTACATTATTATTGCGGTTAAATACCTTGAAGAAAAAGACCTGAAAAAATTCATTGGCCCTCGGTACGAAGTCTATCAAAAGGATGTACCGATGTTAATCCCTACATTTAGGAAGAAATAGCTTTGTTTCATATCCTTGAGGTTTAAACAGGAATTTCTATGCAATCCCAGACGGGAGCAGAGGAATGAGATAAAGTGATGCTCTCATTATTAGGCCATGATAAAATTTCATGGCTCAATATATCGCGTACAAATCAACATGCACATTATTTTTTCACATGGCAAAGAGAGTGGTCCGGAGGGCAGTAAGATTCTGGCTTTAGCGGCGATCGCTGAAGATTTGGATTGTACCTGGGAGTCGGTGGATTACCGCGACTTACCGGATGAGCCTGATGAGCGGATGTTGCGCCTGCTTGAGCGGGTCATAGGTTGCGAAGATAATGTTATATTGGTCGGTTCGAGCATGGGTGGCTATGTCAGTGTGGCTACAGCTTGTGAACTGGCTGAGCAGCATCAAGACCAGTTAAAACGGGTTAACGGTTTATTTTTGATGGTGCCTGCGGTTTATTTACCCGGTTACGCACGTCAGGATTTTTCTGCTGATTTACCAAAACTATCGATTGTCCATGCCTGGGGCGATGATATCGTGCCTTATGAGAACAGTTTGCGACTGGCACAACAGCATCAGGCTGAATATCATTTATTTGCCGGCGGACATCGCTTGACCGAAGCCCTGACACAGGTGAAGCATGTGTTTGCGGATTTTATTAAATCAATTAATTAATGTTGTTTATTAAATTTATTTCAGTGGTTCAGGCTTAATGGGTTTATTGAGAAGGTGTTGTTGGCCTGAATACATATCACCTTTGACTTGCTCCTTAAGCCGTTTTAAATCTCTTGATCGAATGTCAGAAACTGCGACTCGGGCTTGCTCCTGATTAATGCCTAAGCCCAACAGAGCTTGTTCGCTTAAAGCCAAAGCAGATTCAAAAGTCTCTCGTATCGAGTATTCAATGTGTTTACTATACAATTCGACGGAATGTACACGATCATAGGAACGGGCGTATATTTTAGCTTTTGGGTTCTGCTGCTGTACCAATTCAATTATTCCTGAGTTGGTGGCTTTATTGTCAGTGACCACAATAACGGCCTGTACTTTTTTAATGCCAGCAGCTTTTAAAATTTCCCGGCGTCTACCATCTCCATAAAATACTTTAAAGCCGAATTTTTTTGCTTCTTCGATGCGTTCTGAATCATTGTCCAGAATGGTTACGGTCATGCCTTCGGCAAACAATGATTGCGATACCACCTGACCGAACCGGCCAAAACCAATAATTAACACCTTGCCTTTCGCTTCGTCGAAATTTTCTTCTATCGGTGTGTTTTCTTTTTTTGGCGTCAACAAAGGCATGAGAAAATGACTTAAAGGAGACAGCGCCATGGTCACCGAAATAATGGCAATTAATAAAGAGCCGAGGTTACTGTCAAGTAACCCTGCTGTGGCTGCGGCCGTCAGTAATACAAAACCAAACTCACCAAGTTGTGCTAAAGAGAGGGCGGATTGAATACTGGTGTTGTGTGGATTATTGAGTATTCGTGAAACCAGATACAGAACAATGGTTTTTATCAGCATAATACCAGGGGCAAGAATAAGAATAATCCAAATGTTGTCTTTGACCACTTTTAAATCAATGGATAAACCCACTGCCATGAAGAACAAACCTAAAAACAAACCTCTGAATGGTTCAATATTAGCTTTTAATTCGTGACGATAATTTGATTCAGCGAGCATAACACCGGCAATAAATGCGCCCATGGCATAGGACATGCCGGCTAAGTCCATTAACATGGCTGCAGCCAGTACGATGGCCAGCGCACAGGCTGTCATGATTTCTTGAGATCCATGTTTGGCCAGCCAGCGAAAAATCGGGCTCAAGAGAAATTTACCGATAAGTATTAACGTCACAATGGCCGTAACAGCGATACCGACGAAGACTAAAGCCTGACTAAAGGAGGTGTTATTTGTGGTGGGTGCCAGTAGCGAGACCATTAACAACAATGGCACAATAGCCAGGTCCTGAAACAATAAAATGGAAAATGATTTCCGGCCATGTATGGTAAAGCGTTGATTATTTTCTTCTAACTGGGTCATGACAATGGCGGTTGAGGACAGGGCAAAACCGCTGGCAATCACCAATGCCGCTTGCCAGTTTAGACCAAACAAAAGAGCCAATGCCATCAAGGCGCATGTGGTCACTAACATTTGTAATAACCCCAGACCAAAGATATCCTTGCGCATATTCCATAGTGTGTGCGGGTTTAGCTCCAGACCAATGACAAACAGAAATAACACCACACCAAATTCTGCAAAATGAAGCAATTCGTCAGGATGTTCGGAAAAATGGCCGGAAAACAGATAATTGATAAAAATGCCGGCAATTAAGTATCCTAAAACGGTCCCTAAACCAAATTTTTTGCAGACAGGAACAAATACACAAGCACTGACCAATAAAGCCAGTGCTTGCAGAAACAATATTTCAATTGTATTAAATTGCCAGGCCATTTTTAAATTCAAAATCGATGAAAGGATTTAATAAGTTTACACCAAAAATCTTTACGATTAAGGAAGACAGTATAAATTAACAATGAAAGGCTTAGTTATCAGGACAGATAAGATATAATTAACTTATGTGTGGTGCTTTTTTTGTTGAAAATAATCAGGGGATGCAAAAGCTAACGTCGGCTTTGGGTGTTAATGATATCGAATCCCGGGGTATTCGGGTGCCGGCATCGATGGTACAAATTGTTACAGAGCCTGCGCTTAACAAGCGACAACTTGAAGAAGCACAATGGTGGTTACTGTTGGATAAAGCAGGCAAGCCCAATTATCAGTACGCCACTTTTAACAGCCGATCAGATAAGTTATTCAGTTCCCGACTGACCAAAAATCTGATGAAAACATCACGCTGCATTTTGCCGGCATCCGGTGTCATAGAGGGTCAGGATAAAAAATATCATGGCATATCTTCAAATTTCGGGGCGGTGGCTCTCGGTGGTCTTTATAAACGATATCAATTCGATCATCAGCAGATGACCACAACGTCAGTGATTACCTGTCCACCCAATCCCAAATTAGATGGCATACATAACAAATCGACGCCTTTGATGCTTGACTGGCAGGATGAGGCATTGATTAATATGTGGCTGGATCCAAGTTTAACCGATAGTGAAGTCTTTCGGCATGTATTGACCGGTGAGCTGATGATGCCAATCACAGCCACACCCATTAAAGGGGCGCGTGATTTAACAGCGCGAGGAGAGGCTGTGGACATATCAAGGGATTGATATGAGCGAAGAAATATATCATCATTTATGTTCTTTAGAAAAACAAATACATTCGCCTAAAGTCAGGACTGATCTGGATAAGCTCAAAGAACTGCTACATGATGAGTTTAAAGAAATAGGGCGTTCTGGGAAAGTTTACAATAAATCAGATGTACTTAATCAATTAGCCGACCAAAAAAAATCACCTGAAATCATCAGTGAAGAATTTCATTTTAAATCATTAAGTGATCTAATTTTTTTAGTAACCTACCGTTCATATCAGCAAGTCAATGAGAAAAAGAGCCATTGGGCTATGCGCAGTTCGGTCTGGATATTTGAACAGGACAAGTGGCAAATGGTGTTTCATCAGGGAACGCCGTTTTAATATTGGCTGTGGTTGATTGACTGCCTCAATCTTAATTAATACGGATAAGCAGGCTCATCGAAAAAGACTCTGGATGCCGGCCTGCGGCGGCAAGGGTGAAATAAATTGGTTTTATTTATTTAGACGATGGATGCCGGTCTGCGCCGGCACGGTTGATGTGAGTTTTGCGCTGTAGTGAGAATTGACGTATAATAATTGTACATTTATGCGGAGGAAACTAATGAAAATAAAGCAAATTTTAGCTGTTCTGTTGTTACTCTCTTTTAGCACCTTAGCGATGGCTGATCCTTTTTTTGGTTATGGCTGGGGTGGCGGTATCATCGGGCTGATTATTTTGATTCTGGATATTATTGCCATTGTTGAAATTGTCGGATCCGGTAAATCCACCGGAGAGAAAGTGCTGTGGATTGTGGTGATATTGTTGTTACCTTTAATAGGTTTGATTCTTTATTATTTATTGGGGCGTTGACACCATTGTGGTATCACTCAGAGATTTTTTTAAAGCCAGAAATTTTTTGTTTTCACTGTAGTCTGGATCGGCATCCTGCCAATAGTTATCAATGAGAGCGATAACCTGGTTGGCTTGTGCGTAATCTTCCATGGCTATTAAAACTTTGAGCTTTAATAACAGGATTTCTGTATACCGTGGTCTGGCAACGAGAACCGCGTCTATCAGTTCAATGGCCTGTTGGTGGTTGCCTGCCAGATAGAGTGTATCGGCTTTTTCATAGTTAAACTCATCAATGATTTTACGGTCTTGCAAGGCCAGAAATGACTGTTTAGAATCTGTTATTGCTTTATCGTGGTGTATGATGGCCTGTTCAAATTGACCGTTGAGGCGATTCAAGACGGCGCTATAATTCTCAATGAATTGCTGATATATTGAGGCTTTAAATTCAGTAATAACCCGCCGACCGATATCCAGTTTTTGATTGAGGTGTTCGGCATCATTTAGAAAATCATAATAAGCCAGTTCTATAAAGACCAGCATTTTGTTAAAGGGGTCTTCAGTACTGTCTTTTAACTTTCTCAACTCTTCACGGGCTGTTTCAATTTGTCCCAAAAGCGTGAGAAAGGCAATACGCTTGCCGTGGTAATTCATAATATGAGAAATGTAGGACAGGGTTTTCTGTGAATCCTCTTTACCCGATTCTATGGTATCCAGGACATGTTGAATTTGACCCTTTTGCTGGTACATTTGTTCTAATGCTAATGAAATGGTGTGTCGCTGTTGACTGTTTTTAGCTTGCTGTTTTAACGCTATAAGTTGCGAAATAGCCTCATCGGGATTACTGTAAATGCCTTTATTGAGCGCATATTGAACACCGGCATCGATGTCATTGTGATTGGTTAACACCGCTTGTTCAAATACTTCAGTGGCGCCCTCAAAGTCACCTTGCCGTTGTAAAACATCACCTAAACTCAACAGGCCTTCTTTGTGATTAGGGTGATGGCTTAAAAAGGCGCGAATAGTTTCTTCTGCCAGGCCTATTTGATCTTTTAAAATATAAACTTGTGATAATCGCAGTAGATTTTTATTGTGCGGTTCTATGGCTTTAAGTTGTTTAAAAACCTGCTCAGCATCATCGAGCCGATGACCTTTAACAACTAAATTATTTCCCAGTAAAAATAAAGCTTCAGCACTGTTCGGGTATTCCTTGACCCAGTTTTCAAGCACTTTAATGGCTTTATCTTCCTGGCCCTCCATGGCATATAAATTGGCGGTCACCTGGAATACAACTTCAGAGTAAAGTTTAAAATCATACTCCAGGGCTTTACGGGCCATCAGTTGTGCATTTTCAAATTGACCCATGTCACGATACATATTCATTTGTAATACATAGGCCTCTGCCAGATAAGGGTCAGCTTCGGTGGCTTTCTGTAATAATTCAATGGCTTTGGGGACATTGTTCTCAAAGGCTTCTAGCCACAATGAATTGATAAGATACTGAATGGCCTCAATATTGTTTGAGATGTGATCTTGAATTGATAATTGCGGGATTTTATTAGACTCTTCTTCATTATCAGCCAGCATTAAGCTCATTATTTCGTCTGATATATAGTCCAGTGCCAGTAACATATTGTTGGTTTGATGACTGATTCTTTTAACCAGATGGCCAGTCAGAACATTATACAAAGAGGCTTCGAATGTTAAGCTGTTCTCATGTTGCGAAAATTTGCCACGAATAAGCCATTGGGATGAGTCTTTTTCAGCAATTTGTAATGCCAAAGGCAGGGGTTCACCAATGGCATTGTCATAACCCTTATCCTGAAGTGCCAATCTCATGGCGTCAGAATCAAAAGGTGTTTCAACTGAGACAAAAGGTGTTCGTTTTAAATCTTTAGCCAGTAACCAGGTGACACCATAACGCATCCAATCATTGTCAGACTGATTGTCTTCATTGGTCCAGAAAAATAAGCTTACTTTCTGGCTGAGGTCATTCGAATTGTCCTGTAAGCTTAAATAGTCGTCGGGACCGCTGTTTGTTTGCGGATTGATTGAAAGACCCAGGTTAGTTTCTGGCAATGATGCTGATGGAGTTGGTGATGCCATGTAAATGGCAAGAATGAGTGCTAAAACAAGATTGCCAGTGACTATTACGGATTGGCCCCAGGTCCATTCGTCTTTTCCCGGTTGACCATGCCCCCAGGCAATCACTAAAACTGCAGGCACCATGCATAATAAAACAATAAAAACATAAGTAGAGAAATCAGGAAGGATGTCAAATCGTTCGCTCATCCAGTCAGCAATTTCCACACACAACCACAGACCGGCAATATACACGCCCAATATCTGTGGTAAACGTCTTTTTATTATGGCATTTAAGGGTTTTACGTGCGCCATCGTTTCATCTACATGCTGAAAGTTTTATTATACATGGCATTTTTGGGAACTTAGGGTTTGATTTATAGTTTGTCATTAACAACTTTCAACTGCCACTTTAGCCACAAAAAAGGGCATGCCCAACCGGGATGCCCTTTAATGATTTATAGTGCTTAATTACCAACCACGTGATTGTCTGGCCTTGCGGTAACGTCTGTTACGAGCGCGGCTGGTTGCTTCCTGATCCTTAATCTTGTTCCAGTCTTCCATACTGAAAGGGCCGTTTTTGGCATACACCATTCGGGTACGGCAAAAGTCCATATATTCCAACATGGTGTCTTCGATTTCATCCATGGTATTATCAATGACAATACAATCATCTACATAACCAATACCGGGTATATGATCAGGAATAACGTCACCTTCATCGACGAAATATCTGATGGTGGCGTTTATTTGCTGTTTACTGTTATCATCAATTTTCCAGCTGTCATCATCCAACATGTTAATCATGGATTCCAGACTGGTGATTTGATTAATGACATAAGCATCATGGCTTTCCTGGTGAATATTTTTAATTTTCTCTTGTGCCTGCTGAACGTCATCAGGATTGATATTTGTGCCGTGCTCTTTAATGAATTGATTGAAATGGTCTTTAACCTGTTCGTCGATATTGATTGATATTGATGTCATATTTACCCCTGTTATAAGTTTCAAGCATTTTAAAATATTACATTATATCGAATTTTTTTACCAATGACGGTTTTTCCTGGCGAATTTTGTTCTACGATGTCGTAAACGGCTTGCTGATTCCTGGTGTTTGATTTTTTTCCAATCGTCTTGATTCAGACATTTATTTTTGCCGTAAATTCGCTGAGTGTTCTGGAAATCGATGAAATCATTCAGTTCATGGTGCAAGTATTCTTTGGTATTATTGATAACGATACAATCATCCAGGTAGCCTAAACCAGGCGTGCTATCCGGTATCATGTCATCCTCATTTAAAAAATACCCTAATGCAGCATTAATGCGTTGAGCTTTATCAGAAGAAACCTGCCAATGGGGCTCATTCATCATTTCAATCATGGACTTGAGGTCCACTAAATGTGATAGCAATGAGTCATCCTGACAATCTTTGCTGATCATTTCGATTTTCAGCAATGACTGGTTAATAGCTTGCTGATTGAGTGTATGTCCGGCATTTGCCGTTAATTGACTAAAATGGTTTTTTACCGATTCACTAATTTCTATTTTTATACTGTGCATAAGTGGCTCCGTTCAAAATAATTATTATAGCCAAAGCCAACAATAATTGAATCTGCCGGAAGTCACGAATACAAAACTCCCATTAAAACTGTCTCAAAGCCATGTATGGGTAGCCGTGTCATTTCCCCGTCGGAACCTATGCGCGGATCATCAAAGAGCTTTAATCCGGCTGTTTGGTTTCCTTTGTTTCTATGAGTTCAATGTCTTCCAATGAGACATTGCCCTGACCAACTTCGAACTCATATTCGTAGATAAAATCATCGACTTGTCGTCGCACATCAAAACCTGTTACCGTCATGCCTGAATTAAGTTGAATCGTCAGAAATGGGGGAATGTAGCCTTTTATGCGGGTGCCGGTAAATTGAAGGTTATTTTTCCATTGTTCTCGTCTGAGTAGCGTGGGGTACTGGCCATAGGTTTCTTTGAGTTCAGATTTCAGCGTTTCAGCAGCCTCTATTTGGTTGGACTCACTTACTTTCGTAAGATTGTTCATGATGGCTTTAAGAAAATCACTGTTGGGGATTTGATCTAAATCCAATAATTTAAACCAGGCAAGCGCAGACACGTAGTCTTTGTCTTGCATATGGTACAAGGCAATAAGTGACATGGCATATTGATTACCAAATTCAGCGGCTTGTTTGAAATGCTTTAAGGCAGATTGTTTAAAGCCGTCCTGATCATCTTTAATACCTTTGGCCAGGTAGTATTGATCCGGTTTAATGATTTGTCCATTGTCATCAAAATGAAGGCCATACTTGGCGTGACCAAAACTGAGCATCATCATTAAAAAGAAAATTAGCGTTATTCGCATGGCGTTAACTTATAGGGGTTGATTAATCTATTTTAAACCAAATGCATGGCAATATAAAGCCACAGCCAGATAACCATTATCATGGGAAAGACTGATGACATGGGGCATTGGCACTTGATTGTGTGGATTGATAAGAATCGGTGCACCGGGTTTTTTATAACCCGGCATGGTCAGTGTGGGTCTGATGATGTCAGCTTCAATGTGATGTTTGTTTAACAGTTTCTGGGCCAAATTACGAACAGACTGAGATTGTTGCTGATAAGTTGTTAGATTAGGAATGTGGGTAATCTGACTGTTTATCTGTGGCCAGTATTTGTCATGCTCGCAAGCCATACAATGGACTACATTGGCTTCAGGCCAGTGGTATTTGAGTGAAAGTTTTTGTTGTTCAAAATAAATATGGCCGGTGAGATTTTCAATCTTATCTGAGCAAAGCAGGTTCTCAAGGGTGTCGCTAGAGAGTCGATAAGTAATCGGTGAAAAGCGTAATTCAGATTGGATTCTTTGTAATGCTTTAAAACAGGCTTCCTTGGCGGCCCATATACTCCATAAAAAATGATTGGGATTTTTGGATTGTGCCAAATGTGTCTGTTCTTGGCGGGTCAGTATACGTTGGATAAACCGTGGGTTTTGATATTTTTTCTCATCGATTCGAAAGTCGACGATATCATTGCCTATCATGTTGTTTCTGGCCAGTGAAATAATCGGCTTCCATTTGTTCTAAGGTGCCAATGATTTGGCTGGCAGCAGCACGCATGGCTCGCCGGCCTTGTTGTTCACTATCAATGGCTTGGAGCTTTAATTTAATGCTAAATCTTTCACCATTATTGGGCATTTTGGCGGCAGAATGTTGATTGTCGCCACGGAGATAAACACACAGCACCTGGTTTAAATGACTGTCCATGTGAAGTTTGCCGACGCCGTAGACATAATTTTCATTGTCCACACGGCCACTTTGACTGCGACGTCCTTCAGGAAATATCATGACATAATGGCCATGGTGCAGTAAATAAGCGGCTTTATGCATGGTTTGTTTGGCTTTTTCAGGATCTTCATCAATTAAAATACATTTACCCAGGTAACAAATCACCCGATATAAGAGACTTTCCTGTACATTTCTGGCATTGGGTAAGTTCCAGCAAAAAGTTCTGAAGCGAACCAAATAAGAACCCATGGAAGAAAAGGCCCAGGCCAATAATAAAGAGTCGATATAGGTGAGGTGGTTGGGGCAAATTAACAGTCCCGTCGGGTTTTCTTGGCTAATTTGTTTAAATTGTTGACGGATTCTACGTAACTCATGAATGCGGTAGTTTTTAATGTATTTCATCCATAACACCACCAGAAAATACAGTAATGGCATGCACAAATAGGCCACCACTTTTTGTATAAATAATGGCCAACGTTGATGACTGGAAAGCTTCATGGGAGGAAATAAACGGCATCTTATAAAGTTTCAGTAAGATGCCGTTTGTATCTCTGGTCAGGTTTTTGCGTTAATCACGGTGACGGCATCACCCATGGTGCGAATTTTATCCGCTTCTTCGTCACTGACTTCAATATCAAATTCATCTTCAAAATCAATGACAATATCAACCAAACGCGCTGAGTTGATGGCCAGGTCTTCTAAAAAGCTGGTTTCAGCGGTGGCTGATTCCAGTGCTTCTTTATTTTTGCAATAGGGCGAGACAATCTCTTTTACTTGTTCAAATACGTCGTTACTCATAATAATTCCTCAAGGATTAAAAGTTTTAAAAAGGGTACAGGCGTTGACATCACCAAAACCGAAACTGGCTTTGGCTAAAATTTGGGCATTACTGTCTTCAGTTTTATGGACAATTCGATCCGCATAGGCTTCTAAATCAGGGTGTAAGTCATCACAGTTTAAAGAACCATGAACAAAACCTCGGCTTAATTGTAGCACGGAAGCCACACATTCCAGTCCACCAGCGGCCCCCAGGGCGTGGCCCACCAGTGATTTGGTGGCATTGATTTTTGGCATCTGATCGGGGTCACAATTTAATGCTTCATGCCAGTTGTTAATCTCATAGGGGTCGGCCATGGTGGCGGTTAAGTGGCCATTGATTAAATCCACCTCAGATCCTTTGATACCGGCATGCTTTAAAGCTGCACGGATACAGCGTTGCACGCCCGTGGGATTGGGGAATGTGGTGCTGCCACCGTTGCGTTGTCCACCACAATTGACGTCGACACCAATCACTTCAGCATAGATATCAGCACCACGGGCTAAAGCGCTGTCCAGAGATTCCAGCATCAACATGCCGGCACCCGAGCCGGGCACAAAGCCCACCGCTGAGGCGCTCATAGGACGGGAGGCTTGTTCCGGTTTATCGTTATAACCACGGGCCAAAACCCGCATGGCATCAAAGCCCGCCCAACTGTATTTCGACGCACCTTCCGTACCACCGACAATCATTCTTTTGAGTTGGCCGCTGTTAATTTTATGGTAGCCGTTGACGATGGCTTCTGTACCGGTGGTGCAGGCACTGGAATTGGTGGTGACCTGGCCGCCTAACGCCAGTAATCCACCAATATTGGCACTGCTTGAGCTGGCCATCACTTGTTCCACCATGGTGGAGCCGAGACGTTTAACACGACCTTTATCCACCATGGGAATCAATTTTTTGCCGATGGTGTCCAAACCACTGATTCCGGTACCGATAATGGCGCCGGTGTCCCAATCCGGTTGGTCACCGGGTTCAGGTAACCCGGCATCACGCCAGCAATCAATGGCAGCAATGGCGCCAAAAATCATGGCCTCATTCATGGCTAACAGTGACTCTTCACTTAAATAATCATGTTTTATATCGTCGATGTTTTGTGGAATGCCACCGACCTGACAGGCGAAATTCGCTTCCGCTAAATGTTCATGGTGTTTAATACCGGAAACGCCCTTTCTTAAAGCCTGTTCATAATTGTCCAGCCCATGACCATTGGGGGCAACCACGCCCATGCCGGTGATAACCACACGGTGTTGATGAGTACTCATTGTTTTCGAACTCCCATGCCCGAAATGACGCAGCTGGCCACCAGTTCATTGTTGGCATTGTGCATATTGACGCGGGCTTTTAATTTCATCCGACGCCAAAAAACTTTTTCAGCGCTGATGGTAACTTGTTCACCCGGATAAACCGGACGAGTAAATTCGACTTCGGCATCACTGAATAGTGTCAGCCATTGATCGAGTTCAGATTGATCCAATTGTAAAGACAGCAAATATAAACCGAAAGCAACCACACCGGTTTGTGCCATGGTTTCTAATAATATGACACCAGGAGTTACCGGTTGTCCCGGGAAATGGCCGGCGTAAAAAGATTCGTCTTCCTTATAGGTATATTGACCAACAATACCGTCTTCGTCAACGGACACAATGTTGTCGATAAATCGAAACGGTGCCTGTTGTGGTACCAAATCGAGAATTTGTTGATGGCTCAGTGCGTGGCTCATGTCAGTTGACCTCCGACTGATTGTTCACTTTCATGGGGATAATCGCGGTATTGAATATTTTTAAATATGCCGGCTTTGGCATCATTGATGGTGTATATTTCCTGGTCATCGACAAACACCTTAGCCGAGCCGATGGCAATCGCGGCATCCTGAGCCGCCATATTGGAAAAACGCTTAATATCAATCTCGTAACGAACGATTTTATTGTGGGGTCTGATTTGACCAAAAAACTCAATGGCGCCGGCACCCAAAGCTCTTCCGGCTCCTTTACCGCCACGAATAATGGCGTAAAAGCCAATGAGTTGCCACACGGCATCGACACCCAGACAGCCGGGCTGGACGGGGTCTTGACGAAAGTGGCACTGAAAAAACCAATCATCCAGAGAAATATCCTGTTCCGCCACAATTCGGCCTCGCTTACCTTTATGAGATATTTCAGTGATACGATCAAACATCAGCATCGGCGGTGAGGGCAGTAAACCGCAGCCTTCGATGGGTGGGTCTTCGATGAGATCGCCCCAGGAATAGGCCAGTAACTCGTCTTTACTGAATGAAGTCCGTTCTAAAAAATCCTGATATTTAATTCTCATTTGTCTCTCCAACGGCGATGGTCATACCACCCCATGTTAAACCGGCTCCGACCACGATTAAGCTAATAAAGTCACCGTCTTTAAATATATCCCAATTTTGTGACAACACCGAGGGCGCGCCGGCAGCACCACAATTGCCATATTCATCGACATTAAATAAATGCTTGTCTTGTTGAATGCCAAGCTTTTTGCAGACAGATTGCAACATGGTTAAATTGGCCTGGTGACTGATAAAGTAGTGATTGTTCAGAGGTTCGTTGCTGTTTTTTTGTAAGCGCTTAAAAGTGGCCACAGTTTTTTTGATGGCGAACTTTTGCACCGAAAGACCGTCCTGGTAAAAATGTTCACCCGTTTTGGTTTGGACTTTATCCCAACCCGTCGGATCAGATGTCATGTAGGTATCAGTGATATGCATCGCTGTGGCGTGTTTTTTTGAGAATATCACCGCGGCTGCACCGTCGCCAATTAATACCGCTGTGCGACGATCACTGAAATCTGTTGTGGTGGTCCAACTTTCCGGAATCACAGACAAGACATAATCCGGCATGGCATTCTCATGCATGTTGTTTAAAAAGTGTACATGAGAGGCAAAACTTGAGCAGGCCGAAGTAATGTCCACGGTGAATGCATCAATACCGGCTTGCGCGGCAATCACGCTGGCATTGGCCGGCAAAGAATAGGCCGGAGCACAAGTGGCTGAAACCACCATGCCGATATCTTCTTTATGAATACCAGCTCGTTCTAAGGCCATATCAATGGCTTTGGCGCCCATTTCGGCACTGGTTTCATTCACTTTTGTTTCACCAATGATGCGGTTATGGGTGTGTTTAAGATCGGCTAAATCCATGACAGTGTGGCGTTTTTTAATACCGACACGGTCGATTATCCATTCGTGACTGGTTTCTATGCCTAAGGTTTCTAAGAAGGCATTATCAATGATTTTTTCAGGATGATAGTGACCGGCTCCGTGGATGTATAGCATATGAATTCCGCTTAAAAAGAGGCAATTTGTTCGCCGCCGTCGGCACGTATTAACGCACCATTAATCCATTGCGCTTCATCACGGGCCAATAAGGATACCACGTCAGCCACATCTTCAGGGGTGGTCAGGCGTTTAAACGGGTTTTTTAAGCGGGCCACGGATTTCATTCGGGCACTGCCCGGAATGGCTTGCAAGGCCTTGGTGTCAGTGACACCGGCCTGAATAATATTGGAACGAATCCCCTGAGGTGCAAATTCTACAGCAATCGAGCGAGACACGGATTCTAAAGCCACTTTTGCGGCAGACACTGCTGCATAACCACGCCAGGCAACAGTATTACCTTCACTGGTTAAACCTAAAACGCGGGCATCCTCAGCAAATAAGTGCTGTTGTGAGAGCTTTTGCGTCCACGTGAGCATGCTGGTGCCCATGCTGTAAATAGTGCGCGCCATGTCTTCATCTTCAATCAGCATGTCGCTGTATTCAGGGTTCTCAAGCGGGAAGACTTCACCGACACCGTCGGTCATTAAATCATCAACCGCCTGGTTAACCTTGTCTACATCAACGCCTAATTTCTCGGCCAGTTTCTGAACGGCTGTTGTTTGAGGCTGTGATTTCTCTTGTGGTGCAATCAGTTTTAAATTTCCAAAAGCGATGGAATGCAATAACAGCCTTACTTTGCCTTGTGTACCCATGGCTTCCGTTAAACCGTCAATAACTTTATCCATGCCGCGTTCGCTTAAGGCATCGACATTAAAGCTGATAAATTCAACACCGGTATTTTTAATATCATCGAAGTCTTTATTAATCTGTTCCATGGCGCCGCGGCGATCACGGTGGACAATACAGATATTCATGCCCTGGGCGCTGAGTTTTTTGGCGCTGGCTAAGCCAAAGCCACTGGAACCACCCAATATTAATGCCCATTGTGTGTTATTAAATACGTTCATTGTTGTCCCCGAATAAGTGTTAAAAGGCTTTGTTGGCACTTTTTAGATTGATGACAGAGGTGATATCCACATCAATGGTTTTAAAGAATCCGCGTAAGGGCCGGTTCGGACCTAATTCCAGAATATTTTTGTCCTTTAAAAGATTCATATTATCACGCCATTTTACCGTGCCACTGATTTGTTTGGCTAAAGCCTCAATGAGTTGTAATTTGTCCGCCAGATAAAACTCACCGAGGTAGTTTGATGCCACTTTGGGTAAATTTTCTTCCTGTATATCATCGGCAAATGGCAACAAAAATTCATGAAACTCAGATTCCACAGGACTCATCCAGCGTGAATGAAAGGCCGCACTGACGGTTAAGGGTACCGCCCGAAATTTTTCACCTTCAAAATGGCTGGTCAAGGCTTCCAGGGTCTTATCCAAATCATCCTGACGACCGCTCAATACAACTTGTTGTGCAGAATTATCATTGGCAATATCAATGTTATGTTGTTCTGCGATTTGGCCAATCGTGTTTAAATCAATGTGATCCATAATCACCGCAGCCATCGCACCGTTGTCATCGGCCTTATTCATCAGTTCACCACGGCGTGCCACAATTTTTAATGCCGTCTCAAAAGAGATGACATCTGCTGCCACCAGGGCTGCATACTCACCCAGAGAATGTCCCGCAAAATAATCTGCATTTAAATTATGGTGTGTTTGGAGCGCCCGAAACATGGCAATTTCAGCGGTCAGAATGCAAGGCTGGGTATAATCAGTCTGGTTAAGTAAATCGTTACCATCATGACAGATGTCGTATACATCAAAAGGCAATATTTGATTGGCACACTCAAAAACAGTCGCCGCTTCCTTATATTCATCAATAAAATCCCTGGCCATACCTTGTTTTTGTGCCCCTTGTCCCGGGAACACGATTGCGTTAAAACTCATGTTTTGACTAAGTGTTAAGGAGGCTTGGATTATGGGGATTTTTGGGTTCGGATTCAAGCGATATATCAGAAATTAATCATCGCAACAATCAAACAAACGTATGATTTTTAAAGGATATTTTTAATGGTTTAGCCATATAGCACGATATTTAAGTGTCTTCTTTTAACAGATTACAACTGTTAAAAGTTTTACGTTTAAAGACATTCTTGGTTATACTAAAGCTTTCTTATCAAATGGATTCAACATGAAAAAAACGGTGTTTATCTTTGTAGTTGTGGTGCTTATCAGCGCCTGCTCGCCGGCCTACTACAACACCATGGAGAAGTTTGGGGTCTATAAACGTGATATTCTGGTGGATCGGGTAGAAGAGGCCAGAGACAGCCAGGAAGACACCAAGGAGCAGTTTAATTCAGCCCTGGAACAGTTCGGTTCGGTGGTCAACTATGATGGTGGCTCATTGGAAAAAATTTATAATCGACTTCAAAGTGAATACGATGACAGTGTCGCAGCTGCTGATGATTTAGGCGAACGTATCGATGCCATTGAACAGGTGGCTGAGGATTTATTTGAAGAGTGGGAATCAGAACTGGATGATTACAGTAACGATAACATGCGGCGAGACAGTGCCCAGCAACTGAGGAATACCCGCCGAGAATACCAATCATTGATTCGGGCCATGCGACAGGCACAAAGTAAAATTCCACCGGTTTTGAGTGTATTTCAGGATCAGGTTTTGTACTTAAAGCATAACCTCAACGCCCGGGCGATTTCGGCCTTACAAAAGGAATATAAAAACATTCAAACCGATGTGGCTGCTTTGGTGGCAGAAATGGAACAATCTATTGATGAAGCCAATGCCTTTATTAAAAACATGGCCAACTAATGATAGCCTCATAACTGATTGCCCTGGTTATGCGGATACCTCGTTGGGGTAGTTAATAATTGGGGTGATCAGTTAATCTGTCCGTTCAGCACCAAATGTGGCCTGGTATAAACCACTCTGGTGTGAACCATTAATGATTTTACAAAATAACTCAGCGGTTTTTTCGGTGTCATAGAGGGCCGAATGGGCCTGGCCGCTGTCCCACTCAATCTCAGCGGCTTTGACGGCTCGGGCCAGTACAGTTTGTCCATAAGCCAGCGCGCCCAAGGTGACGGTGTCGAAACAGCTAAAAGGGTGAAAGGGATTGCGTTTAATGCCGGCACGTTCCGCAGCGGCATGGACAAAACCTAAATCAAAATGGGCGTTGTGACCCACCAGAACGGCCCGGGTGCAGCCGGTTTCTTTAATTTTCTTACGAACCGGTGAAAAGATTTTTCCCAAAGCTGATTTTTCATCCAGAGTCTGACGCAAGGGGTGGTTTAAATCAATACCGGTCACTTCTAAGGATTTGGGGTCTATGTGTGAGCCTTCAAAGGGTTCTACATAGGCATTAATACTCTCAACAGGCTTAATCAAGCCGTCTTCATCCATGTCCAGAATAACAGCGGCTATTTCTAATAAGGCGTCTGTTTGGTTGTTAAAACCACCGGTTTCCACATCGACCACCACGGGTAAAAAACCACGGAAACGCTTTTTGATTTGACTCATGTTTCAGAATATTTGAAATTAATCGTTATTGTAACAGGGATAACGCTAAAATATACTTTAAATAAATTGCATATAAGAGCAAGTTTAATTATAATATAAGACAATACTTATTGAGAGATTATATGAACAATACAATACACCGCTGGGTACATCGTTTGGCAGGCTTATTTGTCTTGCTTAGTTTGTTGTTAGCTCACTTTACAGGTGATGTGAATTTGCTACAGCCAACTTGGTTATGGGTTGCTGCTTTTGTCGGGTTTAACTTATTTCAGTCAAGTTTTACCGGCTTTTGTCCGCTGGTGAATATTTTGAAAGCGGCCGGTGTGAAAGAAAGGCATTGATGCGAAGCATTATGCCGCCATACCGGCGCAGGCCGGTAACCAGCGTCTTTGAAAGTTAACTTTAATTGGTGTAGAAACCTTTGTGGTTAATTACATTTGAGACAACCACAAAGGTCAAGAATTAGATTATGTCTGTGATTCTTTTCTATAGCTGTTAATAATTACGTCTATTTCCTGGTGACACGAGGGTCTTATGACTTATTGCTATGTTCAGCAATATACCGGTCAATCATCTGCTCTAAAACATCCAGAGGCACGGCGCCACCGGACAGGATGGTGTCGTGAAAATCGCGGATATCAAAATCATCGCCTAATGCTTTTTCGGCTTTATCGCGCAGTTCCCAGATTTTTATTTCACCGAGTTTATAGGACAGCGCCTGGGCCGGCCAGCCGATATAACGATCGATCTCAGTGCGAACATTATGTTCAGACAAAGCGGTGTTATCACGCATGAGATTAATGGCTTCTTCACGACTCATGCCCATGGCATGCATGCCGGTATCCACGACTAAGCGCATGGCGCGCCACATTTCATAGGTTAATCGGCCAAAATCAGAATAGGGGTCCTGGTAAAATCCCACTTCTTTGGCCAGTTTTTCGCAATACAAACCCCAACCTTCACCAAAAGCAGAAATATAGCCTCTGCGTCGAAATTCAGGTAAATTATTCAGTTCCTGAGTGAGAGCATTCTGTAAATGATGACCCGGTACCGCCTCGTGAAAGGTGAGGGCTTCTAAGTTGTAAAGTGGCCGTTTATCTAAGGCATAAGTATTCACCCAGTATTCTCCCGCTCGGGTAGAATCAATCGGAGCGCCGGAATAACGTCCGGTGGTATAGTTTGGTGCAAAGGCCGCCGGTACCGGTTTAACAGTATAGGGTTGGCGTGGTAATTTATTAAATAGCTGAGGAAGTTTGCCGTCCATTTGCTTGGCAATATATGAAGCTTCTTTTAGCAGTTCTTCTGCGGATTTCGGATAAAAACGTTCATCGGTACGGAGATAATGAATAAATTCAGCAAAGCTGTCATCAGTTTTCGGCGTAAATTCACCTTGTTCAATCAGTGATTCAATAATAGCTTCCATCTCAGCCCGAATACGTTTGACTTCTTTCAGGCCGATTTGATGAATTTCGTCCGGTGTTAAATCAAGGGTGGTGTATTCTTTAATTTGCTGTTGATAATAGGCTTGGCCGTCGGGTAATTGATAAGCACCAATCTCAGTACGGGTCTGGGGTAAATAGGTATTCACCATGAAATCTTTAAAGCCCTGATAGCTGGGATTAATCTCTTCTTTGATTATTTTTTGCGCTTGCTGTTGATAGTCTTTAAATTGTTGTTCAGTTAATTGATCCGGTTTGTTTAAAAAGGGCTGATAAAAGCCGGATTGACTGATCTCTTCTTTAATGTAATTGTCAATAAAATCGGGGTAGTGTTCTAAAATAACTTTGGGTTGAGTAAAGCCACGCTTTAAACCATTTTTTAAGTTTGTTATGTTTTGATCTATGACACGAGGAACCTGTTTTAAGCGACTGATATAGTTGTCATAATCCTGCGGAGTTTTAAAACTAAAATGGCGATGCATGGAGGCTAAGCCCACATGAAAAGAGCTTTCTGAGTTAATTGGAATTTGATACTCTTTGGCATCAATATCCGCGATTTGCTGTTGTAGGTTATCCAGTTGCATTTGCCGGGAAATTTGTTCCTGAAAACTTAATTCTTCGGTTTTAACGGCGCTTAATTGTTGTTGTAATTCAGCCAGGTCCTTGCGAACTTTTTGATAATGAGCGTCTGATACATCATTCAGTAAACCGGCTTTACTTTTGTCACCATAATAGGCCGCTGTCTGGGGAGAATGTTTTAAATGAGTCTGCTGAATTTGGCTGAGTATCTGATCCAACTCTTGTGTGGCGTCAGCTAAGGCGTAGTTACAAAACAAAATCGTCAGTGGCAAAAGTATAAGTCGCATAATATTCTCGTCAATTAATGTAAAACCCGCACGCGTATGGTGCCGGTGATGTCTTTGAGTTGCTGTACAATGGCATCGGGTGAGTCACATTGGGCGTCCATAATGACATAACCCACTTCCCCGGCGGTTTGTAAGTACATGGCAGCCACGTTCATGTCTTCACGGGCGAAAGCCTGGTTAATTTGTTCCAGCATACCGGGTTTATTCTTATGAATATGCATGACCCGGGTTAAATCCGGATGTAAACTTGGCAGTGACACTTCCGGGAAATTAACGGCCGAAGAGGTGGAGCCGTTATTGGAATATTTAATTAGCTTATCCGCCACTTCATTAGCAATATTAAGTTGCGCTTCCTGAGTGGAACCGCCGATATGCGGCGTTAACATGACCTGATCGAAGTCAGTTAAGGGTGAATGGAACACATCAGCATTACTGGCAGGTTCTTCAGGAAACACATCAATGGCCGCTCCGGCTATGTGTTCTGATCGTAAAGCATCCACCAAATCATCAATAACGATAATATTGCCGCGGGCGGCATTGACCACATGGGCGCCGGCCGGCAGTAAGGCCAGTTCTTTGGCGGTAATCATATTTTCGGTTAATTCAGTGGCCGGCACATGCAAAGAAAGTACATCGATCTGAGGGAGCAGTTCTTCTAAACTGGCCACTGCCTGACAATTGCCCAGAGGTAACTTATTTTCGATGTCGTAAAATAAGACATGCATGCCCAGGGCTTCTGCTAATACGCCCAGCTGAGATCCAATATGACCATAACCGACTATTCCCAGGGTTTTCCCCCGGGTTTCATGGGAGCGGACGGCTGATTTTTGCCAGTCACCGCGATGGGCAGCGGCATTTTTGGCCGGGATACCGCGCAACAACAGAATAATCTCACCTAACACCAGTTCAGCGACACTCCGGGTGTTTGAAAATGGTGCATTAAAAACAGGAATGCCACGTGCTTTACAGGTGTCCAAATCAACCTGGTTGGTGCCAATACAAAAGGTGCCGACTGCCATTAATTTGTCGCAGGCATTCAGGTTAGCACCACTTAATTGGGTGCGAGAGCGAATACCAAGTATATGGGCATCACTGATGATTTTATGCAGTTCGTTATCAGTTGGGGTACCGTCTACGGTCACAATTTGGCTGTAGCCGTCACGACGAAAAAGCTGTTCGGCTTCGGGGTGAACACCTTCCAGTAAAACCACTTTGATTTTTTCTTTACTTAAAGATAATTTGGTCATATTCTTTATTGAGACCATTGCATTATTCACATCACTAATAAAAGAAATGTAGATTAATGAAATGATTTCATATTTAGCATTAAATTGAGGATTTTACCAAAAATGTCACCGGATAAACTGGCCAATTTATTAAAAGATGAGCTATCAGCGATAGCCTGTTCAACAAAGCCCGCTGATTTACAGCATTTTGGTCAGGACTGGACCCGCTTTTATGCACCAAAGCCCTCGGTTATATTTTATCCGGATAATGCCGAACAGGTACAACAGATTATGCGGGTGGCTTCTGCCAATAATCAGTCGGTGGTGCCCTCAGGTGGTCGAACCGGCTACAGTGCCGGTGCAGTAGCAACCAATGGCGAGTGGGTGGTTTCCCTGGTTCGGTTAAACCACATTGGTGCCTTGAATGCGATTGATCGAACTGTACAGGTGGGTGCCGGCGTGATTACCGAACAGTTGCAGAATTTTGCGCAAGATCAAGGCTTGTATTACCCGGTGGATTTTGCTTCTGCCGGTTCCAGTCATATTGGCGGCAATATTGCCACCAATGCCGGTGGTATTAAAGTGTTGCGATACGGACTCACCCGCGATTATGTGATGGGCTTAACGGTGGTTACCGCCGAGGGTCAATTATTACATTTAAATAAAGGACTGGTGAAAAATGCCACCGGCCCTGATCTGCGTCATCTCATGATTGGATCAGAAGGTATTCTGGGGATTATTGTGGCGGCAGACATTAAATTGATTGAACCACCGCCACCTCAGACGGTGATGTTATTGTCATTGGCGAATTTAGCTGCCGTGATGGCTACTTTTAAAAAAGCGCAGCAGCAATTAAAGCTGTCTTCTTTTGAATTTTTTTCTGATCGCGCCTTACATCGGGTGATGTCGCATCGGACTCTGAATAACCCCTTTGAAGAGATTCATCCATTTTATATTTTGTTGGAGTTTGACGAAGATGAGAATGCGGCCATGGCGGTTTTTGAACAGGGTTTAGAGGAAGGTGATATCACCGATGGCATTATTGCGCAAAGTATCGAGCAAGCCGATCAATTGTGGCAATACCGGGAAGGTATTTCCGAATCCATCGCTGAATTTACGCCCTATAAAAATGATATTTCGGTGAAAATCTCCAAGGTCACTGATTTTATGCAGCGACTGGATGGCATTCTTGCTGAGCATTATCCGGCGTTTGAAACCATCTGGTTTGGCCATATCGGTGATGGCAACCTGCATTTGAATATCTTAAAGCCTGACAAGCTCACTGTGGATGACTTTAAACAACAATGCGAAACCGTGAATACCCATGTATATGGTTTGATTCAGGAACTGACGGGTAGTATTTCAGCGGAACACGGTGTGGGTTTATTGAAAAAGCCTTATTTACATTATTCCAAATCCACCACCGAAATCAGTTTATTAAAAGCAATTAAACACAGTTTTGACCCCAAAGGTATTTTAAACCCCGGTAAGGTTATTGATTAAAGTTTTGATACTTAAACCATTTTAGTATAGATTTCTTGATTAGAATTAAGGCATTTTAATCGTACATATTTAAATGGACAGATTTTAATTTTTCCTGTATCTTATTTGTACGTCAACCCTGAACAACTGCTGTGCATTGTGCGCAGTGGTCATTTTTAAAGGGGAAAATCATGAATAAATTCTATTCAATTTTATGTGTGTTGTTACTTATTCCTGGCTGGTGTGTGGCTCAGGAAGAAAAAGAGGTAACAGTTATTGCTGATAGTTGGGTTATGGAGCCGAAAGCCGGCCATGCCGATCAATTTGAAGCCGCTCTCAAAGAGCACATGGCCATGCGAGCCGAAAAAGGCGACAGCCGACAATGGCATACTTATGTGCCGGTTACCGGAGATAACCTAAACCATTATGTGGTACGTTCTTGTTGTGCTGAATGGGCGGAACAGGACAGTTACCGTGAATGGAGTATGGAAAATTCCAGCGAACATTTTAATGAAACGGTCCATCCACATGTGCAAAGCTACAGCCATAATTTTGCAGAGCTTGACCGGAAAAATTCTCATTGGGGTGAAGATGTGAAGGCCAATTATGTCGGTGTCACACACTATAAAGTTAAAATGGGTAAAGGTCGGCAAATGAGCGAAGCGCTTAAACAGATGAGTACTCTGGCCAAAGACAATAATTGGCCCCATTCCTGGTCCTGGTCTTATCCGGTGGGTGGATCATATGCCGTAAATCTGGTGATTCCTTTTGAAAATTATGCTGATATGGCACCTTTAGAAGAAAGTTTTTATGCATTCATCAGCAAAGTCATGAAGTCTGAAGAAAAAGCCCAGAAAATGTTTGAGCAATTTAGCGATTCATTTTCATCAACAGACTATCAAATATATCGTCTGCGTAAAGACTTATCGATGGAAGATAAGAAAGAGTAATGCAATTATTTATTTTTTACAAACAAGGGGTCGTCAGATCCCTTCTTTAATTATAGGGCTGTAATAATTTTTGTCGCAAAGCCAGTTTGGTGCTGGCCCCGGAACTGCGATTGATTTCTTTGATATGACACCCATTGTGATTGTCAGTTCTGATAAAATTCAGATAATATTTTGGTGGGGCCTTATTTTTTTGAAGAGAGAAATCGTTGATTGTCAGCTTGTTGCCGTGACTGAACAGCATCGTGATTTGTTTTGTGATTTATACAGTAATCAGCGAACCATGCACTATATCGGGGCACCTTTAAGTGACGAAAAAGCGCTGAAGAATTTTCAGGTTGTGCTACGACTGTCACAGCAATCTGCGCCTCGTTCGCTTTATCGGGTGATTGAAATGATTTCTGATTCAGGTCAGATGGCAACGGCCGGTTTTGTGCGAATTAAAAAAGTGACATCGGGAGATGCGGCGATTATCGGTGTTATGCTGCAAGCTGAGTATCAAGGTAAGGGTGTGGCTTATCAGGCGCACAAACAATTCATGGCAGAAGCAAATCACATGGGTTATTGTCAGGCTTTTAAGGCCTACTGTCATCTCGACAATCAGCGCGCGCACCGACTTTATCAACGGCTGGGTTTTCACAAAATCCGGCAACTTATTTACCATGAAAAACCAGCCATTGAATGGCGGTGGGGGATATGATGCAGGAAAAGCAGGGCAGTTTAGTTAATGTCGGTTTGGGGATGACGCTGGGGGCACATATCACACCCTTATCGCGGACTTATATTGAGCAGGCGGATGTGGTGTTTGTATCGGCCTCGAATCGCCTGATTGAGCAATGGGTAGAGACAATGAATCCAAATGTAATTAGCCTGCAGTCATTCTATGCTGAGGGTAAATCTAGACGAGAAACTTATCGGGAAATGACTGAGGCCATTTTAAACGAGGTTCGGGCCGGTAAAAAAGTTTGTGGGGCTTTTTATGGACATCCGGGGGTCTTTGCTTTACCGCCGCATGTCACCATTCGCCGGGCCCGGGAAGAGGGTTATCGGGCGCATATGGAACCTGGAGTGTCGGCGGAGGACTGTTTGTATGCCGACTTGGGGATTGATCCGGGGCGTTCGGGCTGTGCGCATTTCGAGGCCAGTCAATTTATGTTTAACCACCGGCCGTTTGATGCCAGTGCCTATCTGATTTTGTGGCAGGTGGGCGTGGCCGGGGATAAGTCTTTGCAGGTGTTTGAATCGACTGTTGAACAGAAACAGTTGCTGGTGGATTTGTTAATGGCAAGCTATCCGGCCGATCATCCGGTAACCTTATATGAATGTGCGGTGTTGCCGATTGAAGAAACCCGAGCCGATACTGTGGCATTGATTGATTTAGCCAGACAGCCGATGAATATGAAAACCACACTGGTGATACCGCCCTGTCAGGATAAGCATAAAAATCAGGTGATGATTGAAAAAGCCGAGCAAGCTGCGAATAAGTGATTAAATTATCAGTGAGTTATGCTAATATAAATGTCGGTCATTTGACTGCAATAATAATTTTTTACATAAAAAGTGGAGGAAAGAAAAGATGCAACTTATTCAGCAATTAGAAGCGCTGGGGCAAACGGGCTCATTAAAGCAATTTGAATCAGTCGAAGTTATGCTTAGACATTTGAATGCAAATCCAAATTTGAAACAAAATGTTACTAATCTAAGTTGTGAGATGGTCTGTCTCATTGAACCGGATGATGACGATGATGATAGTAACAAATGAGCAGCTAATTTAGTTCTAAAGACTGTGAACAGGATGTTTTTATTAAAATGTATTGGGATGCTGATTTTACTTAGCGTCTCAATACTTTTAAGTGCTGAAAATAAAACTGCTGAACAATTTGATGATTTACTTACTTTAGCCGATAAAAACAAAACAGCTTCTAAAAAATTATTTGAAAATTCATTAAGTCAATTACTCGATAATCAAGAGTCCTTAAATGGTCAGCAACAAGAATATCTTGATTATTTACTTGTTTTTAAACATGCTTATAAAGGTGACTATGCTCAGGCAATCAATGATTTTGAGAGTTTGTTTAAGCGCGCTGAATCAGTATTTGTAAAGATTCGGGTTCAATCAAGCCTTTCTAACATGTATGCGTTTAATCGTGATTATCGATCGGTTTTTACTGCTTTGCAGTATGTGGTCGACGCCTTACCCTCACTTGAAAATAAAGACTTAAAGCACACCATCTATCTGGCCACAGCCAATAGTTATTTGCTCACTGACCGGTATCAACTGGCGCGTGAATTTGCAGAAGTTTTATTAAAGGAAGAACCTGCGCCGTATAAACAATGTCGTGCCTTAACTTATCGCCAACTGGCAGAGATTGAATTGAATAATACAACGGCCATAAAAACAAATACATTTCAGAATATTTTTGAAATGTGTCAATCGCAGAAACAATTTATTGTTGCCGATCTCTTGGCTTTACGTTGGTATGAATATCAGTTTTTGCAGCTTACTGACGATGCCAGCACAGAACAAATCAACAACTTGATAAAATCGGTTGAAAATACCTGCCTGAATATTGATACTCAACGATTTAAAAGTATTTTGACCAATAAGGATGCCTTGTTGGCGCAGTTGTATCTGGCTGTAAATGACTTAAATGTTGCGCAGGATTATGCCCAGTCAGTGGTTAAGGATGGCACCCAATTGGGTGAATCTAAGCATCTGCAAAAGGCTTATCAGGTGTTAGAAAGTATTGCCCGTCGCCAGGATAATTTTTCTTTGGCCTATGAATATTTAAACCAGCGCAGTGATGTTGAGCGTGCCTTAATGAAAGATGCTTTGGATAAGCAGGTGGCTTATGCTTCGGTGCAACATGATTTATTGGCCAAAGAAATTCAGTTACAGCAACTCAGTCAGTCCAATGAATTACTGAAAACCCAACAAGACCTGGCAGCCAAGGAGAATCTCAATCAGAAACTGATTATGGCGTGGCTGGCTTTAATGGTGGGTATTTTGTTGTTTTGGGCGGTTCGCGCAATTATTAAACGCAAGAAACTTGAGTCCCTGGTGGAAATTGACCATTTGACAAAAATCCTTAATCGTAAAGGTCTGGAAGATCATGTGGGGCAATTGTTAACCCGAAAAGCCGGCCAAAAACAACCGGTGCATTTAGCCATCATGGACTTAGACCATTTTAAAAAGGTTAATGATGATTGTGGTCATTTAACCGGTGACTGGGTTTTAAAGTATGTGATTTACCACCTGAAATCCCTATTGCCCGAAGGCATGATCCTAGGCCGATTGGGTGGCGAAGAGTTTGCCTTGATTGGTAGTGGTTTTACTATGAACAGCATGCTCGAACACCTGGAAAAAATGCGTCAGATGGTACAGGATTTGGATTATGGTGAATCTGAACAACCCATCACCTTATCCGCCAGTTTTGGTGTGGCGTCCTCAGAGACCGCCGGTTATTCCTTACAAATGTTATTGACACAAGCGGATTTGGCCTTGTATCAAGCCAAAAACAAAGGCCGCAATCAAGTGGTTGTCTACCAACCCGATGGTTCAAAAACCCCCACTGTTCCGGACAGTCCGGAGTAGATTTTTCAGAGGACAGACAAAAGAACTTCGACATACAGTAATTCTTACTGTTATAGCTTTAAACAAAAGACGCTGGATACCGGCCTTCGCCGGTAAGGTCGCCACGTTTTAAACTCGTTCTGATGCGCCAACGTGGTAACAGTTATCGAAATAACGAATAAATGAACAAGGCAGTTCATCTTTTTAACACATGCATTTACATGCAGAGTATAGGCCTTAGATATCATTGTCATGTAAAGGATACTGGATACCGGCCTTCGCCGGTAAGGCTGATGAGTGTGCGTTGAATTATTGGTGAAAGCATTACTTAGCTTCCTTAAGTAAGTTTATAGTGCTTTTATTCATTAGGGGTATCAATATCGATTTTTGAATACAGAGTATGTTGAGCACAATGTAGAATCCTTGCCGGCGTAGGCCGGCATCCAGTGTCTTAGAGAAAGGAGTTGGCAGATATGATATTATTTTGTGTATGAAACATCCTGCGGTTTATATCTTGACCAATAAAAGAAATGGAACGCTCTATATTGGTGCCACGGATGATTTAATTCGTAGAATATACGAACATAAAAATGAATTAGTGGAAGGTTTTACTAAAAAGTATCATCTACATAAACTGGTTTATTATGAGTTACATGAATTTAAAGATTCAGCGCTGCTTCGGGAAAGTCAAATGAAAGAATGGAAAAGGGATTGGAAAATTAATTTAATTGAAAAATCAAATCCGTATTGGAATGATTTGTACCCGGATTTAATTTAAACCGGGTTTTTAGCAAAAGACGCTGGATACCGGCTTTCGCCGGTATGGTTGGCATGATTTTAACTTGGTAACAGGTATCAAAATAATCAGTGAAACGACAAGTCAGTGCATTTTTTTATCACATGTATTTTCACGAAGAGTATAGACCTTAGATATTATTGAAATGCAAAATGAGCAGGATACCAGTCTGTGCCGGTAAGTTATGTTGTTCTTAATTGATGATAATATTTGGCCATATTCTTATGGCTGATACTCAGTCGGAATCCTGAGATGTCTGTGACGAAACAGGTTTCGGGATAGACCAGAATGCTTTTTTGTTGGGCTAGGTGACGGGCGAAGTCTTCTCCGGATAGACCTTGATTGGGTTTTAATCTGGCAAAACAGGTGGCACCGGCTTGGGGCAGGAAACAATTTAAATGGGGCAGGTGGGTCAGGTTATCGGCTAAAAGTGCCCGGTTTTGATTAAGTTGCCGGCGGTGGTGGTTAAAAAAGGTTTGAGAATGGGGCAGTATTTGTAGGGCTGCATTTTCATCCAGACCACTGCCACAGATTGATAAGTGTCGTTTAACGGCCATCATTCGATTCCGTAAACGGGCCTGGCGACAGGCAATCCAGCCCAATCGTATGGCCGGCAGGCCGTAGGCTTTCGACATGACTGCCATACTGATGGCTTTTTCATAACAATCCACTGCGGCCGGAAGGCGTTCTCCACTCTGGTGTTCAAGGCCGCGAAAGACTTCATCGGATAATAACCAACAGTCATTTTTTCGACATAGATTCACCAGTTTTGAGAGTTCTTGTTCGCTGATATGACTGCCGGTGGGATTATGGGGGAAATTGATGATTAAAAGCCGGGTTTGATTGCTAACGGCCTTTTCTAAAGCCGGCCAATCGATGACCCATTTCTGATCAGCCAGCAAAGGTACGGTATCGACCGTTGCACCGGCTATTTTTGCCTGCAGATACAAGGGTTCAAAAACAGGCGTCAGGCAGACCACCCGGTCATCTTTTTCAAGCAATGCGTTGAGGATGATAAAGATGGCTTCCTGGGCACCGCAGGTGGTCATAATGTCATCCGGGTTAATATCTCGGTAATGGGCTTGTACAATGGCTGAACGCAGATTTTCACTGCCGGCCATCGGTGTGTAGTCCTGTGCCAAAATCTGATGTAATTGAGCCGGCTTAAAGTCGATGAGTTCAGTTAATTGAGACGGACTCATGGGTGCCGGATGGCTACTGTGCAGATTGATTAAATCATCGGGTAAGCCACGGCAGAAAGCAGCCATTGAGGGTTCTGTTGTTAGTTTGTTTTGCGCCATAAACTCAACTGAGCCAGTGTATGTTGGTGTTTACGAGCAGTTTCCCGAATAACAAATGGAATATCCACCGGATCACAAACCGGCTCAAATTGATCGCTTAGAATTCGGTGCAGACTATCTAAGGTGGTGATATTTTCACCGTTTTCCTTATAGCCGCCGAGCCAATGTTCACGTTCGGTGAATTCTTCCAGCCAGGTATAAGGCGATGTCAAAGCCAGGTAACCGCCTGATTTAATGCGCTCCATAATATCCCGTAAAAAGGCTTCCGGTTGATATAAGCGATCAATCAAATTACCGGCAAACACCAAATCATAGTGATTGTATCGGGCTTTTAAATTACAGGCATCGCCTTGTGCAAAGTTGACATTGTTAACCCGATCAGCCAATGCCAAATCCGCCAGATCGAATGATTTAAGTGTTTGCAACTCACCTTCGTCACTTATCAGGTATTTGATTTCACCATGCTCAGCCAGTTTGATGGCGTTTTGAATAAAGCGGGCTGAAAAGTCCAGCGCATCCACGTGATCATAATAGCGGGCCAGCTCAAAACTGCTGCGACCCACGGCACAACCTAAATCCAACGCCCGATGCCGCTGGTTGTTGCCGATATGTGACATAACAAAGTCGATACAGGCTTTTGGAAAATTGGGTACTTGAAAGTATTCATCCCCGTAATGAAATTCTAAATATTGAGCAATCAACTCATCACTTTCATAGGTATTAAATTGCTGGTTAATGTCGGCATCCGATTGCACATAGCGAAAGCCGGCATGCTGATAAAAATGACGGCGAAAAGCATAACGTGAATCACGGTGGGCTTCATTGCCGGTACTGATGAAGCTACCGCCTTTCATCAAATTATGGCGACCATCGAAGGTGGGGACCGAAAAATCATCATAAATCGGGTGAACCTCAAATCCCGTAAAGCCGTCAATGGCGGTTTCTGTCCATTGCCAGACATTGCCGATGACATCTCCAAATTGTTGCTCGCCAAAAAGAAAGTGATTCACCGGGCAGGCCGAGGCATGGTGCTGTAAATCAATATTGGCCGGCGTTTGTGTCCAATGCGGGTAATGGGCCGATTCTTCACGGGGCAGGGTGTGTTCATATAAGCGCACCCATTCGGCTTCGGTGGGCAGCCGAATTGTCTGGTCGCGTTCTTTGCCCAGCCACCGGCAGAAGGCTTTGGCTTCATGATAATTAACATCCACCGGCCATGACCAGGGCATGGGGAATTCTTCGGCGAGGCTGCGGTAGAGCCATTGCTGACCGTCGTGACGCCAGAATGTCGGGTGTTCAGCGCCGATATACTGACGCCATTGCCAACCTTCTTCACACCAAAAAGCAGAATCCTGATAACCGCCGGCTTCGACAAAAGCTAAATACTCCTGATTTGACACTAAAAACTGGGCGGATTTAAATTCACTGACCTGTGTATTATGATGACCATATTCGTTATCCCAGCCATAGGTTTCAGAGGGCAGGTTGCGGCCTTGTTTAACCAACCCTTCCGGGACATTCAGTAAGGTATTAATGGGCGCCTCACCGTTTTCCCGGCACCGTGGCCAATCGGAGTTGGCTGTGATGTATTGCAAATCCAGCTGGCGTATCAACACCGAAGACGTTTCTAAATGAATACGTTCATGCTCAATTCCCATGAGAATGATCCAGAAAGGATCCTGCCATTGAATTGGCGTTGATATAGGCAAGGACTGAATTTGTTGTAAAACCAGTTGTTTTACCTTGTTGCGGTAATGATAGACGGCTGACACTGAAGGCCAGTCGTAATGCTGGCTGTTGAGGTCATCCCAGGACATTTCATCGACACCGATGGCCATCATGGATTCCATGTTAGTATCCACCGGCTGATCAATTATTTTAGCCACCCTGAGTTTGTTGACAAAAAATACAGCCGTATGCGCCAGATAAAATATGAGGGGATGGCGCAGTGATTCGGGCTGTTGGTAATAAGCCTGATCGTCTTTTAATAACTCAAATAAAGCCTCGTAACCTTCGTATGTTGAAATGAAATGGGCTTGAATGGTTTTTCTGAGATCTTCAGGATTACCGTGATTAATAATGGGGGTTGCTGTAAGTTTTAGGGACATGGTTTTATCATAACATTTTTGCGATATAGTTTAGCCAATGCTTGTGAAAATCATGTCAGTTTGGATGATTTTTCCATAAAGCGTGGGTTTACTGGGTATGGGCATGTTAAAATGGGGGTTCATTCACCACTTATAATTGTGTGCAAAACAAAACTTCAAACCAAACAACGAAACAATCTTCACAAGAATCCCTGCAGATTTTAATGGCTGCCGTTGAAGATGCCAAAGCCCAAAATATTACCACTTTAAATGTGGCTCATTTAACCGCCATTACGGATCATATGATTATATGCAGTGGCACCTCATCCCGGCATATGCGACATATTGCAGATACCACGCTGGCAGCTGCTGAACAGGCCGGCTTAAGTGTGCTCAGTCGAGAGGGGTTGTCCTCCAAAGACTGGATGATCGTTGATGTCGGCGATGTCATCGTCCATGTGATGAGTGAGGAAGCCCGTGGTTTTTACCAACTGGAAGGTTTGTGGGATTTGGCTGAGCAGTCAGTTTGATCAGCTTTATCTTTTCAACTCAATACCAGATTTATGAATAGTCTTCGATGCGTATTCAGTTGTTGACCCCCGGACATAAAATGCCGGATTGGGTGGCCACTGCTTTTGCAAATTACAATCAACGTTTACCTGCCCATTTGGCTTTGCAATTGATTCCCATCAGTACCGCAGGACGGCTTAAAAACCAATCACCGGACAGTATCAAGTCATCTGAAGCCGATGCTATTTTGGCACAGCTTAAACCGGGTGAACTGAATATTGCCTTTGATGAACGCGGTAAAAGCATTGACACCCTTTATCTGTCAAAACAATTGGCCGACTGGCAAATGACGGGAGCCAATGTTAATTTAATTGTTGGCGGTGCGGACGGTTTACATCATAAAGTGATTGAACAGTCCCAACATAAGTGGTCTTTGTCTGCCTTAACTTTTCCGCATCAGCTTGTGAAAGTCATTATCGCCGAACAAATTTATCGGGCTTATACGTTGCTAAATAATCACCCTTACCACCGGGCATGACAGATTTATGACAACACCAGCAACATTGTATTTAGCTTCAGCATCACCGCGTCGTCGGGAATTATTACAACAGTTGGGTTTTCAGGTTCAGGTCAACGCGGTTGATATAGATGAATCAAGAGACACTGATGAATCACCATTGGATTATTGCGTTCGTTTGGCTGTGCAAAAAAACCAGGCAGCTGTCAGTCGTTTTCAACCAGGCTTACCGGTGGTGACGGCAGATACCATCGTGGTTCTGGAAGATGAAACCCTGGGCAAGCCTAATAATCGTGATGCCGTGATAGATACCTTACTTCGTTTGTCCGACAATCAACATCAGGTCATAACGGCTATTGCGGTGCATCATCAGGGTCAGTTGTTACACGACTATCAAATCAGTCAGGTTTGTTTTGACGCGATTCATGCTGACTGGATTTCAGCCTATGCAGACAGTCGGGAACCTTACGATAAGGCCGGTGCCTATGGTATACAAGGCGCTGCCGCTCGTTGGATTAAGTCCATCACCGGAAGTTACAGTGGTATTATGGGCTTACCTTTATTTGAAACCGCGCGATTGCTCAGTAAACTGGATATAATGTCATATGATCAACTTTAAACACTTTGTGTGTCGAGACAATCAATAATATGTGCCGAGAAATATTGATAAGTAGTCATGATTTTGAAACCCGCGTGGCACTGATTGAAGACGGTCAGTTGTGCGAGGTGTGGATGGAACGCGCCAAAAAATATTCATTGGTGGGCAATATTTATCTTGGCCGTGTGGCTAAAGTGTTACCGGGCTTGCAAGCGGCCTTTGTTGATATTGGCGAACAACAAGCGGCTTTTATGCATGTATCGGATTTAAGTAGTGAAGATCAGGCCACTGCTCAAAACGTCAGTATTTCCGAGCGCGTTCATGAAGGAGAAAAATTGATTGTACAAGTGTACAAGGATCCTATCGGCACGAAAGGAGCGCGTATAACCACGGCTTTAAGTATTCCCAGTCGTTATCTGGTGATGATGCCCCATGCCCCTGAAATAGAAGCTATTTCGGCTCGCATCACAGATGACGATGAACGTCAACGATTACAAGGATTATTGGCCAAGCTGAACACGCAACAAAATGCCTTTGGTTTGATTGCCAGAACCCATGCTGAACATGTCAGTTATACGGCTTTATATCACGATTGGCGATTTTTAAATCGACTGTGGCAGAAAATAAAAGAACGTTTAAAATCGGCCAAAACACCCGCTCTAATCTACAGTGAATTTTGTTTGGCGAAACGGGTTGTGCGAGATTTAATCAATGATGATGTCATAAAAATCAGTATTGATCATCCGGATTTATTTCGCTCAATCCAACAGTTTGTGGCTGACTTTGCGGCTGAGTGGAGTGGACAATTACATCACCACAACAGTTCTCGGCCTTTGTTTGATTTATTTCATATTGACGATGAAATTGATCGTTCAGTGAACCGAACGGTTTCCTTAAAGTCTGGTGGTAATCTGGTGTTTGACAGCAATGAAGCGATGACCACCATTGATGTAAATACCGGGCAATATGTGGGATACAAATCCCTGGAAGACACGGCGTTTAAGACGAACCTGGAATCGGCACAGATGATTGCCCGACAACTGAGGTTGCGTAATATCGGTGGCATCATTATCATTGATTTTATTGATATGTTTGATGAAACACACCGGCAGCAAGTATTACAAACTTTGGGTGACGGTTTAGCCAAAGATCGGGCCAAAACCCATGTGTTGGGTTTCACCCAGTTAGGCCTGGTTGAATTAACCCGAAAACGCACCACTGAAAGTTTATTGGACATCCTGTGTGAGCCCTGTGACAAATGTCATGGCAGTGGTCGTATTGAAACCATTGAAACAGTCAGTTTTAAACTGTTCCGTGAAATAAGCCGTTCTGTTAAACAATTTAAAGCCAATAAAATTATGGTGATTGGTTCATCACGACTGGTTCACTACATCACAGAAGAACATTCAACCACCATTGCTGAAATGGAAGAAAGTCTGGGTAAGCGCATTGCTTTTCAGGCTGAAGACAGTTATCAGCGCACCCAGCATGATGTGGTTCTTCTTTAATTCGGTCAGACGCATGAATGGTTTTGACTCAGTCTTATGACAAAAACTCGTCGCCATCACTGGATTTTTAAACTGTGGATAAAAGTTCGCGGTTTATTGGCATTATTAATAATTTTGTTCGGTGTTGGTGTCGGATTATTAAGTCTGCTGTTACCATTTGATGGCTTGTATAAAGAGCGTTTAGTTCAGTTTCTGGAGCAACAATGGCAAATGCAAGTCACGGTGGAGGACATTGACGGTTCATGGCAAGGTTATGGCCCGATGTTCACCTTACGTGATTTATCCTTACAAGGTGAGCAGTCGTTACAACTTAAATCTGCGCAGATTCAATTAAATTTATACCAATGGCTGATGCCCGGTGGCGAGCGCGGCATTGATTTAAGTATCAATGAAGCAGAATTAGCCATGATTCAATCCGGTGCTCAGGTCAGCATCAAAAGAAATGGTGATGAACAAAAATTAACACAGACACTGGACCGGTTGTTACAGGCTGGTTCTTTACGGGTGCAAGCGTTAAAACTCAGTTTTCTGAATGAAAACGATGAGCCGCTTGTGTCCGATTTAACAGCCGATTTTTTATTGCAGCAAGGTGAAGAGCAACGGGGTTTGCAGTTATTGATTCAGGAAGCTGACCAGCAAGAATTAGAGATTAGGGCGGTCACTAATCGAAACCATCAAATCATGAAAACGGCAGAATGGTATGTTCGTTTTAATCAATTGTCAGTGAGCTTTTTACAACCTTTTTTGACCGTGGCGAAGCTACCCGAAGCCCGAATTAATGGCGAATTATGGGTTACCACCCAAGACGGTGTTATTACCGGCGCCCACGGGCAATGGCAATGGCAGCAAAATGCCCCGGATTTAAATTTCCAGGTTGCTATGCAATATGACGGTGATCAAAAAACCGGACAAAATATTTGGCAAATAAGTGATGTCTTAATGAATAAACAGGCTTATCCTGATTTTGAATTCCTTGGCCAATGGCAAGGTGATGAAGTGGTCTACCAAAGTCATGAGTTACCCGTACCCTGGCTCAGTCATTTAATCATTAATTCAGTTTTACCAGCTCTGGGAGAGGATGAGCGAAGTGCGTTAATCAATCAGAGTCAAGGTCAAATTAATGACCTCACTTTTCGCTATGATTATAGTAATCAAAAAATAAATCGATTATCAGCGCGATTTAGTGGTGTTGGTGCCGATGTACCGAGTTTGCGCGTGGCCGGTTTATCCGGAAACTATGTGTATGAAGACCAAAAGAGTCATATTCAATTTGACAGTCATGATGGTCTGTTGAGCTTACCCAATGTGTTTCGAGGCGAGACCAATTGGCACCAATTACTTCTGCAGGCCGACTGGCAGCACGGTGAAGATGCGCAGTTATCGATTAATCAGTTGTGGTGTGACTGTGTGGATTTTAAGCTGGCAGCCTCTGTGTCTATTCAATTCGCTGACACGCCTTATTTTCAATTAAACAGTCATATCACAAATGCCGATATGACCCAGTTAAAAAAGTATTGGCCCCATCATATTTGGAAGCCGAAAGCCATTGTCTGGTTAGATCAGGGTTTATTGGCCGGTACGGTTTCGCAAGCCAGAGTATCAGCCAGCGGAGAAATTAAGGCTAATACCTTTAAAAATGGTAGCGCATCGATGCAGGCCCAAACGGAAGTCATTGATGCCCGTATTTCGTTTAATCCTGACTGGCCAGTGGTTGAAGATTTAAAAGCCAGCGTGGACATTACCGAAGATCGCATAGAAGTCTTGATTGATCAGGCCAGAACGCATGACATTGGCATTGAGCCGTCACGGGTTAATATCCCTGATTTAAGAGATGTGATTATTGAGGCAGATATCAAAGCCCTTAGTCAGGACAATGCTCTATTAGATTATCTCAGTGAATCTCCGATCGCGAATAATTTGAAATTACAAGAAGATATCATTCTTGCCGGTCAGCAACGTGTTGAATTATCATTGCAAATTCCTATCAAAGATGGGCCTCAGCCCTTGATAGAACCTCAAGGTCAGATTCAATTGATTGATGGTCAATTAATCTGGCAGGATTTGATGTTAGAACAAATGAATGGTGTGGTTTTATTGGATGGCTTTACTTTAAAGCCCCAACAGCTACAAGCCCTGTTGGCAAATCGTGAAACTGTGATAAACGGTGTCATTAATACCCGCAATCAGGACACTGAAAAAATAAATATTAAGTTGCAAGGTGACTACAGTATTCTTGATTGGTTTGCTTTTGATATGGTACCTTCGCCAATGACGGGTGTTTCAACCTGGCAGATTAATTTACGAGATAAGGGTGATGCCGTTGAACTCGAAGCCAGCACAGATTTAGTGGGTGTGGCACTTAATTTGCCCGCCCCGCTCAATAAATCAGCTGATACGGCTAAAAATCTGACGGTTAGCTGTGAAATACCCTGTGATCAAGGCACGGTGCTGATTAATTATGACCAACAGGTTGTGGCAGAATTATCGGCCAATCAAAAACAGTTTACGGTCAAGAATATTAATTTTGGACTGACAGAAGCTAATAATCCGGCACCCATTAAAGGTCAAATTAAACAATTGGATTTAGACCAATGGTTGGCTTTAGCTAACAATTGGCAACCATCAGGTGAGACAACCGGTCAGCAGGCATTGTTAGCGACAGATATTCAGATTGACGAACTGATATTTATGTCCCGAAAATGGTCAGATGTGAAATTATCCATCAATGATAAGGTTGATGGTGTATTCATTTCGATTGACAGCGAAACCGTGAAAGGCCAGTTGTTGGTGGCGAATGATATACAAAATCGCGGTATCAAGGCTGAATTTGAGTACCTCAACTGGCAAACTGCAGATATCGAAACTTTCAATGAATCATCGGCGGATGACAGCATTCCAGATATTCACTTATGGGTTGAACAATTTAGTTTTGCGGATGTTCCGCTGGGTCGATTACGTATGGAATTACGGAATGTGGCTGATGGTATCAAAGTTGAACAACTGAGTATTAAATCACCGTTGATAGAACTCAACGCCAATGGTGAGTGGTTACGTACTGAGTCGGGCATAGGAACTTCCCGTTTTAATATGGTCATCATTTCAGAGCGTATCGCCGATTTTTTACAGCAAATGGATTTTAACGCGCCAATTTCGAATGCCCAAACCCTCATTGAAATGGATGTGTACTGGCCGGGATTGCCGGCGGCCTTTGATGTGGCGGCTTTATCCGGTGATCTGCGTATTGCCATTGGTCAGGGTGAGGTTGTGGATCAACAGCCCGGTTTTGGTCGGGTCCTGGGTTTGTTCAACCTGACCAATTTGCCCAGGCGGTTAATATTGGATTTTCGAGATGTCTTATCGGATGGCTTACATTTTGAAGAAATGACCGGTGAGTTTGATTTGTCCGAAGGGGTGGCGCACACTGATGATTTTTTAATTCGTGCTTCAGCCGCCAAAATCCATATGCAGGGTACGGTTAATTTTGTTGAAAAAAGTTACAATCAGCACATTATAATTCGCCCCCAAATTGGTAAAACATTTCCAACCTTAGGCGCCATTGCCGGTGGGCCGGTTGGCGCTGCAGCTGGATTTCTGGTGCAAGGACTGTTGGGTAAACAATTAAAAAGCGCGAATGAAATCAAATATCATGTGACGGGTCCCTGGAGTGAACCTACAATCGAATTATTGGAACAAAGCAATGAGTAGAACCGTATTATGGCGTGGCTTATTTTTAATGTTGTTGATTGCAATTTGTTTATATTTTGCTCAGCAGTCATGGCAACATTCAGTTCAATTTGAACAAGAAATTATCACGTTAAGTGAACAGTTATCACTCAGCGACAACCTCAAAACAACCGGTAGAAAAGCCCTTGAGTGGCTCACCTTTAGCTGGTATGACGGTTATTCCGAACAGTTGGCAGCTTTGCAGGCGCAACAAGATAATGCCGAGAATCATCAATATTTAGCCCATAAATTTACCAAGTTATTCATGGCCAGTTTTGTGTTGTTGTTTCTATTAACGTTTGCGATGCCTTCGTTAGCGACATTATCGGCTTTGCTGGCGGTCACAACGATTGCATTGGTGACCGGTTGGATTGCGCCCATTCTGGCCATTGAAGCGTATCAAGAAGTCCCCGTTTTAGGTCACACGTTGTTTCAGTTTGAATCAAAGAGTATTGTCACCGGTTTGCAAAAACTATGGATTAATAATCACCGGATAATTGCCGGACTTATCTTTATATTTACCATCATCACCCCCATAATGAAATCTGTGGTGATGGCTTTGATTTTAGGCAGTCGAAGACTGCATTTTTCACAGCGTTGCATTCACTGGTTACAGCTTATTGGTAAATGGTCTATGTTAGACGTGTTTGTCATCGCCTTATTATTGACCTATTTCAGCACCAAAGCCGGTGGTGCCACCGATGCCACATTACAAATTGGGGTCTATTATTTTATTAGTTATGTACTGGCATCAATGCTATTGTCCTTTTTATTAAGGAGACCTTCATATCATTCATGAGACATTTATAAAAACTGAGAGACAACCGCTTAATATTAGAGAACTGGCGGAAACAATTTTGTCATTGTTGCCTTAACTGGTTGAATCTCAGATATTATTCACTTCTCAGAATCATGTGAAGATCTCAAAAAAACGAAAATTTATGAGCATCAAACAAATTCAACAAAGCTTTCTTGAACCAGGCGATCTGAGTCTTACAGATTTGGAATATTTATTGGGGGATGCCCTGCAAACTGGCGGCGATTTTGCTGATTTATACTTTCAGTCAGCCCGCGTGGAATCATGGGTGTTGGAAAATCAGCAAGTTAAATCCGGTGCCCATCGCATTGATAAAGGCGTTGGTGTGCGTGTCAATGATGCGGAAAAAACAGGATTCGCTTATACTGATGTATTAAATAAAAAAGCCATAACTGAGGCTGTTAATACGGCTCGAAGCATTGCCCGACAAGGCCAGGACAAGCCCCGGGGAATTAATTTGAAAAGTCAGCAGGCACCCACCTTATACACAGCCAAAGATGTACTTACTGATGTTGATAATCAAACGGTGATTGATTTGCTGATGCGCATGGATAAGCTGGCCAGACAACAGGATTCACGGGTTAAAAAAGTGGTTTGTTCCCTGGTATCATCGCAAGAAGAAATTTTGGTGGCTGCCACAGATGGCATCATGGCCACAGATATTCGGCCGATGGTGCGTCTGACCATTCAGGTGATTTGTGTTGATGATAAAGGTCGCATGGAGATGGGTTATGCCGGTGGCGGTGGCCGAATATTATTAAAAGATGTTTTTCAGCCCGGTTACGCGGATGCCTATGTCCAAGATGCGGTGCGTGGTGCCTTAATAAATTTACAGGCCCAAGCGGCGCCCGCCGGTGTTATGCCCGTTGTTTTGGCTGGTGGCTGGCCCGGTGTTTTACTCCATGAAGCCGTTGGTCATGGCTTAGAAGGTGATTTTAATCGTAAAGGATCCTCGGCGTTTGCCGGAAAGATTGGTCAACAGGTGGCCGCCAAAGGCTGTACTGTGATTGATAGCGGTATATTACCCGGCAGGCGAGGGTCTCTTCGGGTTGATGATGAAGGCACACCGAGTGCCGAAAATGTATTGATTGAAGACGGTATTTTAAAAGGCTATATGCAAGATAAACTCAATGCCCGACTGATGGGTATGCCGACCACCGGAAACGGTCGCCGTGAATCTTTTGCTCATTTACCGATGCCGCGTATGACCAATACCTATATGTTGGCCGGTAATCATGATCCCGGTGAAATCATTGAATCGGTAGAACGTGGCTTATACGCGGTTAACTTTATGGGTGGACAAGTGGATATTACCAACGGAAAATTCGTGTTTTCAGCCTCCGAAGCCTACCTCATTGAAAACGGTAAAATAAAACATCCGGTGAAAGGCGCCACCTTGATAGGTGATGGGCCTACTGCGATGCAACATGTTAGTATGGTCGGAAATGATTTGCAGTTTGATCAGGGCCTCGGTATGTGCGGTAAAGACGGCCAAACCATCCCGGTGGGTATCGGCCAACCCAGCATGAAGATTGATAAACTCACTGTAGGCGGCACTCAGGTTTAAAAAAAATCTGTGCCATTGTAATGAGGTTTTTTATTAACCACAAAATTTACAAAGTTTTTCACAAAAGACACAAAGGCTTTTAATTATTTATTGGCTTTGTGGTTTCAAAGACGCCGGTTACCGGCCTTCGCCGCTATGACAGTGCGATGCTTTGCATCATCACCTTCTCTGTGTTTAAAACGTACTTTTCACATTCCTCAAAGTCACTGTGCCAGCTTGTGCCGGCACGGTGATTTGACCTAAATTACTGTAGTTTCATTAATAAATAACTGTAAATTAAGGCACGTAAATAGGCGGTTTGGTCGTTATTAGAGGCGCCACCATGACCACCCTCAATATTTTCATAGTAATAAAAGTCATGGCCATAGGCTTCCATAAGGGCAGCCATTTTACGGGCATGTCCCGGATGTACACGGTCATCACGGGTTGAGGTAGTGAAAAAGATTTCAGGATAATCTTTATCGGCATTTAAATTATGGTATGGGGAATAGGTCTTAATATAATCCCATTGTTCAGGAATATCAGGATTGCCATATTCAGCCATCCAACTGGCACCGGCCAGCAGTTGATTAAATCGCTTCATATCCAATAACGGCACAGCTGATACCACGGCATTAAATAAATCCGGTCGTAGCATGGTGACTGCACCCACCAACAATCCTCCGTTTGAACCGCCATAAATGCCAAGATGTTTTGGTGAGGTGATTTTTCGTTCAATCAAATCTTCGGCCACACCGATAAAATCGTCATAAGCCAACATGCGATTTTCTTTCAGAGCTGCCTGGTGCCAAGCGGGCCCATATTCACCACCGCCACGGATATTGGCCACCACATAAACACCACCATTGGCCAGCCAATCGGTACCGATAATGGAGAGGTAGCGAGGCCGTATCGACACTTCGAAGCCACCATAGCCATATAACAAGGTTGGGTTATTGCCATCATAAACCATGTCTTTATGGTGTATGACAAAGTAGGGCACCTTTACACCATCACCAGCAGTCATAAAATGTTGTTCAACATGATAAGAATTGGCATCAAACTGTTCCGGTAACTGTTTGATAACGTTAAGATCTTTTGAGTCAGCCTGGTAATGGTATAAGGTTGATGGAGTCAAATAATTGTGGTAATTGATAAATACATCATTGTTGTCATCTGCAGTGCCACTGACGGAAATGCTGCCCAATTCAGGCATTTCAATGACTTGTTTTGACCAGTTATCATGTGGATTAAACTGATACAACACACTACTGACATTTTCTAAGGTGTTGACAAAAACATAATCACGGCTGGTACTTACACCGGCAATGGCCATTTGTTTCGTTGGCGCCAAAATTAATTGAAATTCATTGTGACCATCTATTAAGGCAGACAGTGGCGTGCTGACCAGGCTACCTTGTTTGTATATGCGATCTGTTAATGCCAGATCGGATTTAATATTAATCAGTAATTGGCCATTAATTAAACCGGCGATATCTGCATCGAGTGGAATATTCAGCTTGTTCGGTTTAAATTCTTCATCAAGAATATACTGGTAACCGGTATAGAAACTCATCGACTGGCGAATCATGAGATATTGTTGGTCTTCATCAAAAAAGGTGATGGGCCAAACGCCGACATCACTTTGATTGCCGGTAAATACCGTTTCAGCTTGATCTAAAGTTTCACCCCGTTGCCATAATTTAATTATTTTCGGATAACCGGAATCGGTGACACTGTCTTGACCAAAATCAGTACCAACCAACAGCTGGTTTTCGCTTACCCAGCTAATACCGGATTTGGCTTCTGGCAGATAAAAACCATCTTCGATAAATGTTTTATTCTGCAGGTCAAATTCCCTGGACACCGTGGCATCGGCACCACCACGAGACAAGTTCACCAGACAACGGTCATAGACCGGTTGGCGGCAATTCATGCCTTTGTATACCCAGTTTTCATTTTCTTTTTTTGCCAGAGCATCTACATCCAGGACAATCTCCCAATCGGGGTTTTCAGTTTGATAAGAGGCTAAGGTGGTGCGGCGATAAATACCTCTGACATGCTCTGCATCTCGCCAGAAATTATAAAGGTAGCCACCCATTTGCGAGACATAAGCAATTCGATCGTCGGCATTCAATATGGTTTTATTGGCTTCGTAAAGAGTCTCAAAAAGCGGTTGACTCTCCAAGGTTTTTAAACTGCGTTTGTTTTGACTTCTCACCCAATCCAGGGCCCGGTCACTATCAATTTCTTCAAGCCATAAAAAAGGGTCCGTATCCGAAACAGAAATGGTTTGTGTTTTAGAAGGTGGGGTTTTGACAGGTTGGCTGCAGGCCCCAAGGAACAATAAAACAATGAATAAACTAAGGTAATTTTTATACATAATATGATATTTTTTAGAACAATGGATAATTATACACGAGCACAGGTTTTCGTCAGCTTGAAATTTTAGCAACTCACCCCACATAGCAACTTTCATATATTTATTAAATCATGACTATTCAAGCAACCATTAAAACCAATAAAGGTGATATTAAACTAGACCTTTTTGCCGATAAAACTCCTGTTACAGTGGCCAGTTTTATCAACTTAGCGAAGCAGGGCTTTTACCAGGACCTCAGTTTTCACCGGGTGATTCCTAATTTTATGATTCAAGGCGGCTGTCCCATTGGCACCGGAACCGGAAATCCGGGATATCGATTTGAAGATGAGTTTGATGCTGAATTAAAACATGATAAACCGGGTGTTTTGTCCATGGCCAATGCCGGTCCCGGCACCAATGGTAGTCAGTTTTTTATTACCCATATAGCAACCCCGCATTTAGATGGTAAGCATACGGTGTTTGGAGAAGTTCAGTCTGGTTCTGATATGGACGTGGTCAATCAAATTGAAGGCAATGATGAAATTATAAACATCGAAGTCAGCGGTGATGTGGATGCCTTATTGGAGTCTCAGGCAGATCGCGTTAAGGAATGGAACCAACATCTCTAAGATGTTAATAGTTATCCGGCCGTATGCTTAGGTGTGTATGGTCGGATGATTGTCTGAAAATGTTGAAGGTTTCTTTCTTTTGACCAATCGTGGTAATTTGATTAAGCCATTGAACAATAAGCTGAATAAAACGCCGCCCAACAAGCCATAAAGCCAGGACCAGATATTAATGGGCATGCCGGGGGTAAAATTGCGTGCTGTGCCTTTGACAATATCTACCCGAAAATGGGTGATGAAATAGGGTATGGTGTACCACAAAGGCTTTGATTCATAAATGATTGCTTCTTTGGCCAATGCATCACTGTGATCTATAAATGTGTCAATTTGTTGCGCTGAGTCAGCAATGACCGGATCTTGATTTTCTCTTAAGCGATTGATATAGGCTGATAAATCACCCTTAAAATGTCGATCTGCCAAGACCTGATATTCAGCGATTTGATTTTTTTGAGAGTCCACGTAACCGCCAATCCGTTGGGTGTATTGGTCAATAAATTGGGGCAGCTGTAAGAACAGAATCACACCTGCAGCAAAGCATATTTTATCCAGTAAGTTTTTCAGCATAGATAAATTATAACAGGCAAAATAAAAAAACCGACATCATGGTCGGTTTTTTTACAGGCAAAAGATTCAGTGATTACAAACATTCAGTCAACGCATTGACAAAATCATCCAAATCTTCGTCCGTTTTTGTTTCAGTGACACATAACAGAATACATTGACCTAACTCGGGGAAATCATCTGAAATATTAACACCGGCGACGTAACCTCTGGCGGCCATATCGGCAATGATGTCATCGGCTGGTCGTTCAACCTGGATCACAAACTCATGAAAGCCGCTGTCTTTAAACAATATATTAAGGCCTTTGACCTCAGCTAATTTATTTTTTAATGTAGCGGTGTTGTTTATACAATGTGCCGCCACATTACGCAGACCATTGGAGCCCAGCAGTGACATGTAAATGGTTGATGCGGTGACCATTAAACCTTGGTTTGTGCAAATATTAGAAGTGGCTTTAGCCCGTCTGATGTGCTGTTCACGGGCTTGGTAGGTGAGGGCAAAGCCGGGGTTATCATCGAGGTCTGTGGTCATGCCAACGATACGACCGGGCATTTGTCGAACAAATTGTTGTTTGCAGGTCAAAAAACCATAATAGGGTCCGCCTGATGACAGCGGTACACCCATGGACTGGCCTTCACCACAACAAATGTCAACACCATTTTCACCCCATTGACCGGGTGCAGTTAATAGCGCCAGACTCATGGGGTTAACCACACCGATAGCCAAAGCTTTGTTATCGTGTGCCCAATTTGTCAGTGCATGAACATCTTCATACAAACCAAAGTAGTTGGGTTGAGGAATAACCAGAGCAGCGATATCTTCGCCATTAAAACGGGCTAAATCGTGCTGATCAATTAAGCCAGTTTGGGCGTCAAATTTAACGGATTGCAGGGTGATTTCCTGGTTTTTAACAATGTTATTAGCGACCCTTTTATAGACAGGATTTAGCGTGTCCGGCACCAATACCATTTTTGACTTGCTCTTACGATTGGCCCGTATTGCCATAATAATGGCTTCTGCCAGAGCAGATGCACCGTCATACATTGAGGCGTTAGAAACATCCAGGCCGGTCATATGAGCAATCATACTCTGGTATTCATAAATGACCTGTAAAGTGCCTTGTGAAACTTCAGCCTGATAAGGTGTATAAGCGGTATAAAATTCACCACGGGTGGCGACTTGCCAGACAGCGGCTGGAATATGATGCTCATAAGCGCCGGCACCGGCAAAACAGGCCGGGGTGCCATCTTTTTTTGCTAATGCCGAGACTTTTTTAATGACGGCCATTTCCGGCATACCGTCGGCTAACTGATCAAGTTTTGAAGACCACAATTTTTTAGGTATTTCATCGAACAGATCATCAATATTGGCCACCCCAATGGTGTCCAACATGGCTTTTATATCTTCATCGGTATGTGGGATAAAAGGCATGGCTTTTTACTCTTCGTCTTCGATACTGTTGCGGTAGTCTTCAGCACTCAATAAACTGTCTAAATCGGCTTCGTTGTCAAGTTCCATAATAAAAATCCAACCATCATCATAGGGTGAATCATTAATGAGCTCGGGATTATCTTCTAAGGCCTCATTAACCTCAACAACTGTGCCGCCTAATGGCGCAAATAAATCAGAGGCCGTTTTAACAGATTCGACCACACCACATTCGTCTTCCTGGGCATAGGCTTCATCGGTTTCAGGTAATTCTACAAATACAATGTCACCCAGTTGTTCCTGGGCAAATTCAGTGATACCAACGCGGTATCGGCCGTCTTCAATTTTTTCCAACCACTCATGGCTGGCCGTATAAGATAGATTATCAGGTACATAACTCATGGTTTTAGTCCTCCAGTAGTGATTGTCCGTTTCTGACAAAAGTAGGTTTGACAACGCGACAGGGCAGCTGTTTATTTCGGATGCTGACCGTCAATTGTTTGTTTTCATTATTTTTGGGAATTCTGGCCAAGGCAATGGCTCGTTCAGTGGTGGGTGAAAAACCACCACTGGTGATGAGACCGATTTCACCGGTATCATCACTGATAATTTGACCATGTCGTAAAATGCCACGTCCTTCAAGCACCAGTCCGACCATTTTTTGTTGGGCTCCATTTTTACGCTGCTCGGCAATCACCGAACCACCGATAAAATCGTGGTCTTGTTTACGAATAGACCATGCCAATCCGCAATTAATGGGTGTGATATTTTCATCCATATCCTGGCCATATAAATGCATGCCGGCTTCTAAGCGCAAGGTATCACGAGCACCAAGGCCGCAAGGTTTAACACCGGCATTTAAGAGATCTTGCCATAATTTAGGTGCCAGTTCTGACGGCAAGACAATTTCAAAGCCATCTTCACCGGTATAACCGGTCCGGCCTATAAAAAGCGGGTTAGCGTCAACAGCTCTGAATTTTTTTAATTGGGATAAATCCACGTCCACCCAATTATTGAGAATCTGTTCGCTGTCAGGTCCTTGGACAGCAATAATGGCCAAATCAGCCTGTTCCTGTATATTGACCTGATTGTCTTTGGCATGGGTTTTAATCCAGGCCAGATCTTTGTCCCGGGTGGCTGCATTGGAGATGATTCGATATTGTGTCTCAGATTGTTTATAGACAATTAAATCATCAATGACACCACCGGATTCATTTAACATGGTGGTGTACATGGCTTGGTTGACGGCAGTCTTTTTAATATCACCGGCCAACAATTGATAAAGAAAATCAGTGGCTTGTTCTCCACTGATATCAATCACTGTCATATGCGACACATCAAACATGCCACATTGTTGACGAACAGCGTGGTGTTCTTCGATTTGCGAACCGTAATTGATGGGCATTTGCCAGCCACCAAAATCAACCATTTTGGCACCGGCATCCAGGTGCGATTGATACAAACTTGTTTTTTTCATTCTATCCAATTTGACCGTTCTTTTATCGAACAGGTCTTATAAAAATTGATTGCAAAAATTCCAATCGAACTATACTCTAAAGGGCTTTAGTACTGCAACCAAAGTTTAACATAATGGCAAGAATTTATACCCGAAGTGGTGATGCCGGTCAAACCGGTTTGGCCAATGGCACCCGAATTGATAAGCAAGATCAATTAATGGAATGTATTGGAGACATTGATGAATTGAATGCACACGTGGGGCTGATTCGAGCCGATCAACCACAGTCCGCCATCGATCGCGAATTGGCCACCATTCAACACCAGCTTTTTGACATCGGTGCGCAAGTGGCACAATACAAAGATAACCCCATTGAATCACAACAGGTTGATCAATTAGAACAATGGATTGACCATCACCAGGAAACCATACCGCCGATTAAACAATTCATATTGCCGGCCGGTAATCGTATCGGCAGTCATGTTCATTTGGCCAGGAGTATTTGTCGCCGGGCTGAACGCCATGCCTGGTTGGCGTCAAAACAACACCCGATCGAAATCGAGGTGATGCAATATTTGAACCGACTATCAGATTACTTATTTGTGCTCGGTCGTGTCTTGAATAAAGACGACGAAGTATTTTGGCAACCCGGATAAAGCTCTGCTTATAAGTTTGACAGGAAATTATTAGCCACTTTTAAATGGGATTGTTTCTTTTGGGTTTGTTGACGAGACCAGTTGTGGGCCATCATGGCCGTACGATTATTATGTTTAAAATAATCTATGTGCTTGTCGATAAAGCGCCAGTATAAAGCATCCCAGGTTGTACACCAGTCACCCGTTGCGTAATCACTCATTTTTTTGATGTAATTACTGCCTGAGATGTAAGGTTTTGTGGCCATCAGGCCGCCATCAGCAAACTGGCTCATGCCGTAAACATTTGGCACCATCACCCAATCGTAAGCATCGATAAATAATTCCATGAACCACTGGTAAACCGCGTCAGGATGAATTTCACATAAAAACATGAAATTACCCAGTATCATCAGGCGTTCAATGTGATGACAATAGCCTGTGGCCAGTACTTTTTTGATGGTTTGATCAAACGGTTCGATGCCGGTGTTGCCGGTGTAAAAGGATTTTGGCATAGCGCGTTGATGTTGCCATCTATTTGAACAACGCTGACGACGGCCGGTATATTGATATAAGCCTTGCATGTATTCTCGCCACCCGATGATTTGCCTGATAAATCCTTCCAATGAATTTAAGGGTATATCATGTGTGTTACTGTATTCCAGGATACAGTTAATGACTTGTCGGGGTGTTAATAAGCCAATATTTAACATCGGTGTCAGAACACTGTGATTTAAAACGGATTGATTAACACAAATGGCATCTTCATAAGGACCAAATTCAATCAGACGATGCCTGATAAAGTCATCTAACCAGTCTTTGGCTTGTTGATGGTTTACGGGGTATATCCATGCATTATTCTGGTGCATGTCCTGGCCGTAATTTTTGTTAAAATGTTGCGCTGTATATTCAGTGGCTTGTTGATGGTATGAAGTCCAGTCTGTTTGTATTAAAGCGGGAGGACGTTTGTTTATGGGGTATTTCTTCCGGTTTTCATGATCAAAGCTCCAACGGTTGCCAATCGGTTTACCTTGTTGCATTAACAGTTGATGTTTACGACGTTGTTGTTGGTAAAATTTGTGATGAAAATATGTACTGTTGTCACAGAAAAAATCAGACAAGTCATCCACTTTGTTGAGAAACATGGGACTGGATAGTTCTTTAATTTTGAGACCATTGTTATGACAACTTTCTTCAAGCTGTTGGGATAGCCAATCGTCATGGGCCGGATAGATGGATATCGTTTCTATACCCTGGGATGTTAATTTATCTATTAATAATGGTATTTTTGCGCATGGAGAATTTGATTCGATGTAATTAAGTTGTGAGACTTGATCGCAAATCAGGTCTGCATAAGCCTGCATGGTGGCTCTGTGATAGGAAATTTTTTGTTTATGGAATGGATATTGGTTGAAGAATAAGTCGATTTCCACCAAATAAACAGTGCGACCTTTGAGCGGCGTTAAATCGGCAAACAGTTGATGAGGAAAGATAATAACAGTGTCATGCATGAGTTAATTTTCATGAGTAGCCCGTGAAAGGTAGGTGAAAATGATTATTTATGACAATAATGTGACCAGATTATGATTTTTAATTGATAAAACAAAGATTTATACGGAAATTAAATTGATTGTGATAAAATTTAGCTTTCACATTTTAATCGAGAGGAATCGTTTATGAAAAAACTACTGATAGGACTGTCATTGTCTGCCTTAGCCGGTACTGCATTGGCACAAGATTATGATGATCGTTGGCGTTTATCACCAACAATTAATTTCACCGCCACAGATGGTGAAAAGAACATTGAATCTCAATTTGGCGTCGGATTAGGTTTGGGTAAATTTATCAACCCCAATTGGACTTTGGATTTTGAAATTGACCATGCCAGATTCGCCAATGAAGGTCGCGCCGGTTCTTTGAAACAAACTGGTTATGGACTGATGACTCGTTACCATTTCAACCAAGGCGACAGCCTGAGACCTTTTGTGGGTATTGGTGCAGGTTTGCTGAATCATGATGGTCAGGGGCCTCGTGTCAGTTCTGATGACTGGATGTTAAATTTGGGCGCTGGTATTCGTAAAAATGTGAACGATCGTATCGATTTTATCAGTGAGATTAAATACCGACTGGATACCGACGATTACACCGGTACAGCCAGTAGTTATGATGATTACATCTTCTCAATGGGAGTGAGTATTGCCTTAGGCGAAGCTCGACAAGCCGCTCCAGCTGAAGCAATTGAGCCAGCACCACAATTAGACTCAGACGGCGATGGCGTCAGTGATCAGATGGACCGTTGTCCAAACACACCGGCAGGTGCTGAAGTAGACCAGTATGGTTGTGAAATCACTGATGGTGATGATGACAACGATGGCGTACTCAACTCTGTCGATAAATGTCCGGATACAAAAGCCGGTGCAGTGGTTGATAAGGACGGCTGTGAAGTGCAAGTGGTCATTGAGTTACAAGGTGTACACTTTGATTTTGACAAAGCCACTTTACGTCCTGAGTCAATTAATATTTTAGATGCGGCCGTTAAAACCATGGGTGAACATGGTACGATTTTAGTTGAAGTAGCTGGTCACACCGATTCTGTTGGCACTGAAAGCTATAACCAGGAATTATCGCAGCGACGTGCTAAAGTTGTTTATGATTACTTGGTTGATAAAGGCATTGATGCTGACCGCATGACCTGGAAAGGCTACGGCGAAAATAGCCCGATTGCCACCAACGAAACGGACGAAGGTCGTCAACGTAATCGACGCACTGAGTTACAAATTCAGAATTAATGAGTTGGTGATTTAATCCGTAAAGAAAAAGGCCGCTTCTGTTAGCGGCCTTTTTAATGGGTAAAAAAACGTCTGATTAATCGTGGGGAGTTATGTAATTATTACTGGCAATTAATACCAGACCAATCACAGCCATGGTGATACTTAGTATAGGAAAGAAGAAAAGAAGTGGCAGAGCCAAAATCAATAAGGTCAGACCTTTCGAAATAAAGTCTGATTGTTGTCGGGGGCGGTCATCGACACCAAGGATAACATTCATTAAATAATCCAGGCTGATTTTCCCTGCACCTGAAAACACCAAAGGTAGTAACATAACCATATAAATAAGGGGCAATTTAAAATTACCATAACCATCGTTACTGATGGCATATCCTTGCCATAACTGGCTTAGACCATCATAACTATCGGGCCAATGAACCGCGTAGAGCGCGACTGCAGTAATGATGATTAAGCTGAAGGCAGCGAAGCGGGTGAATAAGCCTAACAATAATAATACGGCAAATACTGTTTCACCCCAAGCAGCCATCAGCCATAAGGTGTCAGCATTCAATGATCTGAATACCGGTGGAAAATTCTGTTGAATAGAACTAAACCAGTTTTCTCCTCTGAGCTTGCCCACGCCTGCTTCGTAAAATTCCCAAAACAGTAATGCTCTCAGAAAGAAGGGAGGTAGCCAGTGTCCGGCGGCATTTAAGCGTGATTTAAGTGGTTGCCACAGGTTGTTAACAGATTGAATTGTGTTCATGATTTCTCCTCTATTGAATTCGAATGATGATGTCTTGTTGATGCCATTTAAGTAATTGTTGAAGACCAAAATCAACAGATTGCTCTGTGACCTTTAAGCCATTTTCTTTAAAAATGCTGACAATCGCTTGCTGACCGCATTGTCGCGTTTTTTGTAATTGTGTTAATAATTGTTTTGAAATGTCATTGAGTTGGGCAAAGTGTATGCGGTGATTACGGTTACGCCATACCATTAGATGATATAAGTCTTCCGATTGCTTTGGTTGATAATTTTTACTAATTTGATGAACCGGATACTGATAACTGTGAAGACTAATCAAGGGTGTCACGACCGGTACTTTATCCCTTAATTGTTGTCCGTCAACCGCTTGATAGTTTGGTTTTTGCATGTCTTTTTCAAGCTCCATTTCAAGCCATTCATAGTGTGCCAGTTCACTGATGAAGGGGCGTTTGGAATCAATCGGTCGATCTTTTAGAAAGTGTAAAAATTCAGTTGCAATTTCAGTGAAATAGGGTGTTTTGTTATTCTGTTTTTGATAAAAGTCGCGAATCAGATTGTGCCATTCCTTAGTTTCATATAAAGCGCTTAAAACCGGGTAGGCCTGTGTAATCAATCCATTTATATTGTTAAAAAAAAGATCACGATAAATTTGCATTCGTTGATCATCTATATCAGCTGGTTTGGGGTGTTTATCGGGGTTTCGGATATGAGCCGCAAAAGCCTCTTGCGTGGCTTTATGCTTGTGAATGTCTGACATGGTGGCTCTGATGTTGTGACTGGATGGTTTTTATTTGCTTTACTTCAGACAACAGGGATTCTAAAGAAGGGAAGTCAAAATCTCGTTCCAATAAAGTAGGAAACAAACCATGTTGCTGGTAACTGTAGTCAAGCAGTAACCATACCGGATCAATGACATCACTGCCGTGGGTGTCAATAATAAGGTCGTCACTTTTTTGTTCATGACCGGCGATATGCCCGTATACGATTCGATCAGCGGGCAATTGTCGAATAAACGCCTTAGCATCATAATCATGGTTGGTGGCATTGACATAGACATTATTGACATCCAGGTGTAGATAGCAGTCAGCTTGATCCAACAATGTGAGTATGAAGTCCAACTCGGTCATGTCACTGCCGGGTTGTCTCAGATAATAAGAGGCATTTTCAAGTGCCATGCGTTCACCCAGAATATCTTGCACACGTTTAACACGATCAGTCACGTAATCAGCAGTGGATTGATTAAAAGGTATGGGCATTAAATCATACAGTTGTCCACCGTCACTGCAATAAGAAATGTGTTCTGTATAGAGTGGGCAGTTATAGCGCTGTTTAAACGCTTTAACTTGTTTGATTAAATCAAGATTTAGCGGATCCGGGCCACCAATAGATAACGACAAACCATGTAAAATAACCGGGAAACGTTGGGCCATTGATTCAAAAGCTTCACGATGTCGGCCCCCTAACTTTATCCAGTTTTCAGGGGCGACTTCCATGAAGTCAATCATCGATAGGTCAGGGGATTGTTCCAGTGCCGGCAGGATTGATCGTCTCAATCCCAATCCGGCACCGGTCAAATTGCTTAAGTGCATATCAATGTATTACTGACCGCATTTGCCTTCAGCATGTTTGTCACCTTTGGCTTTTGTTTCGCCACATTTACCTTCACCGCATTTGCCTTCGGCTTGCTTGTCACTTTTAGCTTTACTTTCGCCGCATTTGCCTTCACCGCATTTACCTTCGGCTTGTTTATCGCTTTTAGCATGGTTTTCGCCGCATTTGCCTTCGCCGCATTTACCTTCGGCTTGTTTATCGCCTTTGGCATGGTTTTCACCACATTTACCTTCACCACACTTGCCTTCAGCTTGTTTATCGCCTTTGGCTTTCTTTTCACCGCATTTACCTTCACCACATTTGCCTTCACCACATTTGCCTTCAGCTTGCTTATCACCTTTGGCGTTCTCCTCACCACATTTGCCCTCACCAATGACCATATTTCCCATCATACTGGTGTTTTTATTATTGTAGCCATCGGCCAGATCTTGTTGATTAAATGGGTTGTTATCGGCATTAACTGTGCCGACACTAAATGCACCGATTGCGCTTGCTAAAGCAATGTTAACAGCGTTTAATTTTGAGTTTTTCATAGTCTTTACTCCAGTATAAATTGATTTTTAATTGATAGGCTTCTTGTGAAAGCTTGATTTAAATTCTATCACAGTTTGGTTTATCAATAATTAAACTAATTGTGACACATTAATAAGATCCACAGCCTTACTAATGTCATTCGGCCTGTTAAAAGAAAAAGTTACTTTTTTTTATGAAAGCTTGATGTTTTTGCTGAAGTCGTTACAGACATAAAAAAGCCCAATCAAAAATGATTGGGCTTATGATTAATAAAGATTGATACTTTATTGGGCTTTTTGTAAATCTTTAATCATGGCCGCTAAAAATCTTGCGGCTTCACCGCCAGTTACTGCGCGATGATCAAAGGTTAAAGATAATGGAATGGTGCGATGAGCTTCCATACCACCCATAACAGGTACCACTTCATGACGTAATTTTCCGGCTGCCACTATGGCAACACAAGGTGGTGTAATAATTGGTGTGGCATAACGACCGGCATAAACACCAAAGTTGGATAACATTAAAGTGTAATCTTTCATGGATTCCGGTGGAATACTGCGGCTTTTAACCTGATCTTTAATGACGTTCATTTCATCGCGCACATCTTGTGGGGACAGTGTTTCACAATTTCGCATGGTAGGCACAAATAAACCATCTTCGGTGTCAACGGCAATACCGATGTCCACATGAGAAATAATCCTGCGGGCAAGCTTGTCACCATCGAACCAGGCATTCAGGGCCGGTTCGGCTTGGGCTGCCACAACCAATGAACGGATTAATCGACCGGTGATGTCTTGACCGGCTTGCCAGGCATGAATGTCCGCATCATCCATAATACTGGTTGGGACTATGGTTGCGTGGGCATTTTGCATTACCCGAGCCATGGTGCGACGTGAACCTTTGACTTGTTGCCATTGGTCATCAGCCTGGGCTTTAGGAGCGCTTGGCTTAGCCGGTGCAGACTGTGTTTTCTGGCTTGATGGTGTTGTTGAGGCTTTAGGTTCAGTTTGTTTTTGGGTTGATTGGGTTGTGGATGTTGCCTGGGCCTGACCGGATTGGGCGGCTTTTTTTACATCGCTGGGTCGAATCACCCCTCCTGTGCCGGTGGCCTCAACTTTAGATAAATCAACTTTGAGCTTTTTCGCTAAGGCACGAACAGCCGGCGCGGCTCTTTTGCCGCCAAAGTCAGTCATGCTGTCCTGGACAGTGTCGGAGGTTTCCATTTGACCAACCACAGTGCCTTGTTTTTCTTCAGCCGGTGCTGCTTGCTTGGCTTCAGCTTGCTCTTCTTTATCTAAATCCATGAGAACCTGCTCAGCTTCTTCACGTAATTTACTGGCAGAGTCTGTATCAGCGGATTCAGTTTGGGCGCTGGATTGTTCTTCACTTTGCGCACCTTCAAATTCAATCAATGGAGCGCCGGTGTCAATCACGTCACCGGGTTCACCGTATAATTTTTTAACCACGCCATCATGAGGTACCGGTACATCGACCACCGCTTTAGCGGTTTCCATGGAAACCATGGGCTGATCTTCTGTGACTTTGTCACCGACTTTGACATGCCATTCAACAATTTCCGCATCCGGTAAGCCTTCGCCTAAATCAGGTAATTTAAAAATACTCATGAAACCTCCAATACTTGATTAACTGCTTTTAAAATCCGATCAGTGCTCGGCATATATTTTTTCTCCATTTTAAATAACGGCATGATGACATCATAGCCGGTCACCCGTTTAACCGGGGCATTTAAATCATAGAGTCCTTGATCCGCCAAATTGGCAGCGATTTCAGAAGATAAGCTGCAATGACGAGCCGCTTCCTGAACAATCACACAGCGACCGGTTTTGGCCACCGATTCAGCAATGGTATCCATATCAAGCGGACTTATTGTTGCGACATCAATGACTTCGGCTGAAATGCCTTGTTCGGCCAGTTTGTCAGCGGCTTCTAAGGTTTCTTTCATCATGGCACCCCAGGTAACCAATGTGACATCTTCACCTTCGCGGATGACGTAGCACATATCCAATGGATACTCCTCACCATCATCATCGACTTCCTCTTTACTCCAATGGTAAATTCGTTTGGGTTCCAGGAAAATTACCGGATCGGGACTACGAATAGCCGCTAATAATAAGCCGTAAGCCCGGGTGGGCGAAGAGGGTATGACCACCCGGAGCCCGGGAATATGAGCAAACAGGGCTTCTGTGCTTTCAGAGTGATGTTCCGGTGCATGAATTCCACCACCATAGGGTGCACGAATCACCAAAGGACAGGTTAATCGTCCGCGGGTCCGGTTTCGCATACGAGCGGCATGGCAGACAACATGTTCAACCATGGGATAGATGAAACCCATAAACTGCGCTTCTGCGACGGGTTTCATGCCTTGCGTAGCCATACCCACTGCCATGCCGGCAATCATGGCTTCAGCCAAAGGCGTATCAATAACCCGGTCTTCTCCATATTTTTGGGCCAAACCTTTGGTGGCGCGGAAAACGCCACCATTAATACCCACGTCTTCACCCATGATGACCACGTCTTTATCATGGCCAAGTTCATGGTCCATCGCCATGGTAACAGCTTCTACTAAAGTCACTTTAGCCATTTGACTTCTCCTCTAAATCTAAGGCATATTGTTTTTGCGCTTCTAAGGTATGCGGCATGTCTTCAAACATATAATCAAACATTGACGCCACACCCGGATTGCCGGTGCTTAAATATTCATCGACTGCTTCATTCACTTCTTTTTTGCAGGTTTCAAGCAACTGGTTTTCTAACTGTTCATTCCATTGTTTATTGTTCATTAAATATTTGCGCATGCGTTTAATGGGTTCGAATTTACGGGCATTTTCAACCTCGTCATCCGGCCGGTAACGACTGGCATCATCTGCAGTTGTGTGATCACTCAATCGATAGGTAATGGCTTCTATCACAGTGGCACCTTTACCTTCATAGGCTCTTTTCAATGCCGCCCGGACAGCTGTAAAGACGGCGATATAATCATTGCCATCCACTTGAATAGAGGGCAACCCACCGGCCACACCTTTTTGTGCCAGGGTGCGGCCTGAAGATTGCTTTTTACGGGGAACCGAAATGGCCCATTGATTATTTACTATCATCAAGACCATAGGTAAGGTGAAAGCACTGGCAGCATTAATGGCTTCCAAAAAGTCACCCTTAGAACTACCACCGTCACCAACCACTGAGACAGCGGCTCTTTTCTCACCACGTAGTTTCATGGCCATCGCTGCACCGGCAGCATGAGTACATTGCGTGGCAATGGGTACACACCAGGGAAAATCATGTTGAGGGCCGGAAAAATTACTGCCACGTTCATCGCCGCCCCAGTAATTGAGTACTTCAGCCATTTTAACGCCACGATAAAATTGAGCGCCATATTCACGGTACATGGGTGCGAACACATCTGCTTCGGCCATGGCAGAGCCGATGCCAATGTGAACAGCTTCATGACCCAGGCATGAGGCATAGGTTCCAAGTTTACCGGTCCGCTGTAAGGCCACGGCTTTGGTGTCAAATGTACGGGTTAAGACCATTAATTCATAAATGGACTTAAGTTTGTCAAAATCACTGGCAATACGTGGTTTTTTGTCCCCCACCAGCTCACCGTTTGGGGTGAGGTATTGTAAGTAGTCGATATTGAACGAGGCAACTGTAGTCAATTTCACTCTCCGAATATGTTGGATTGGTTTTAATCTTGCCATGAACCATTGGTTTGTTAAAAGTTCTGCTGGCAGATGGCAGGCCCGATTAGTTGACCGACCGAATTGCCGGTTTATTGAATCATCCTGTTTTGTGGGCTTGCATATCAAAAATAAGGTTATTATTAACAACCTTTTAAGCGCTGTGTATTATAAAGTAAACACCCCTAATAATAAAGAGAGCATGTCGTACTTAAAGACGATTATGCCAGCTTTTGATAAAAATTTGATGTGAAACAATGCGAAACCCGGGTCAAGATTCTACAATAGCGACTCACATTTTATAATGAGTATTAATATGAGCCAAGACGACAACATCAGAGATTTAGAAGCCGATATTAAATTGGACCTTTCAGAACGTCAAAACTATGGTGGTTATTTATATTTAGATCGCCTGTTATCTGCTCAAAAGCCTTTAAGCAAACCTGAACATCATGATGAGATGCTTTTTATTATTCAGCATCAAACGTCAGAACTATGGATGAAACTGATTATTCATGAATTAAAAGCAGCCATTGACTGGATACAACAACAGCGTTTAGGTAAAGCTTCAAAGATACTAGCCAGGGTTAAACAGATTCAAAAGCAACTGTTTGAACAATGGGCCGTGTTGGAAACACTCACACCCAGCGAATATGTTCAGTTCCGAGGCGTCTTTGGAAATGCTTCGGGATTTCAGTCAGTGCAATACCGTCAGGTCGAGTTCTTGCTGGGTAATAAAAATAAAAAAATGCTGACGGTTTTTCCCGAAGGCTCATCATCAAGACAGGTTTTACAGTCTGTGTTGGAATCACCCAGTATATATGATGTCTTCATACAATATCTTTATGACCAGGGTTATACGCTGGATGATGATTTAGTGCAACGCGATTACACGCAACCACACCATTACAATGAATCATTGATGAAAGCGCTGGTAGATGTTTATCGGCAACCGGAAGCACATTGGTCTATTTATGCCTTGTGCGAGCAATTGGTTGATGTCGAAGAGTCTTTTCAATTATGGCGTTTTCGTCACATGAAAACAGTGGAGCGTATTATTGGGTTTAAAACCGGAAGTGGTGGATCGTCGGGTGTCGGTTTTTTGAAAAAAGCGATGGATTTGACATTTTTTCCTGAATTATTGAAATTAAGAACCGAATTATAAGATCACAATTACTCGTTTTGATGCGTGCTGTGATCATTAAACTGGAACTGGCTAAAGCCGATTTTAGGGTAGGTGCCCTCTGGTACATTGGCTTTGTTATCGTTTAAAATTTGTTCCATTGTTTGCTGGAACTGAATCAACTGATGATTTAAAGATTTTTGAACCTGTAGTTGTTTACGGGGAGGAATCTGACTCGATTGTACCGTCTGTTGAGTCAGAAGGTCGCCGTTTTCACCAAACATTTTTTTATAAAAAGTCTCAAATAAGCGTTGGGTGGTGACATCAACCTCGTCGGCCAGTTTAGCCTGAACTGAGAGTTTTTGATGCAAAGCATCCGTGATGCGGTATCGTGAATTATCCGGAGTAATCATTTCAGCGTGAATCAGTTCTTTGATAATGGCCTTGGCACGGATATGCTGGCCGTAAATACTGTCAATAATTTGGCTTAATCGCGCTGAACTCAATGACTTTTGACCACCGGCTTTACATTTTTGTAAAGCCAGAATGACCAAATCCATTTTATTAAAACCTTTCTTATTGCCTGATGTTTGGTTGTATTCAGCCACTTTACGACGATCTATACCGGTTTTAACGGCAATGGCCTGATTGGTGATGGTGCGGTTTTCTTCCTGCAACAGCTCTTTGGCGGCCTGAATATAAGCAATTTCAATATTGTCTTTAAATTCATGACATTGTAGACCGAATTTAATCACCATTTTAGTGACCGGAATGAGGGCTTTTTGTAATTGAACTAAGTGTGTCTGGGTGTGGCTCATGATATTTTGTGCGCATATTTGTACACAATATTAGCATGGCGGAGAAAATATGTACAATAGATTCCACCTTGAACAAACCCACATTGACTATCTCATTTCGCAATAATGTGGCTGTTCACAGGGGAGGTATAATTAAAATCTCCAAAATGGGTTATCAAATATTGTAAACCCGATGCGGTGAGCCAATACAGAGTTTTGTGGGTTGACGTTTTCTCTCTGTATTGTGCTCGCCTTTTTACGTTTTAAGCATTCCATATGTTGTCTTTTTATGATTGCTGTCCAATCTGTCATCAAGTTGCGTTAAAATTCTCGTTTTAATCATTGTCTGTTTACATGACTGCGCTAAGTGTTAATTTAAATAAAATCGCTCTGTTGAGAAATTCTCGGGGACGCGATTATCCCAATGTGGTGGCTTATGGCCGACATCTGATTGATTTAGGTGTACAAGGTTTAACTGTTCACCCCAGACAAGATCAACGTCATACAAAAGATCAGGATGTTCATGATTTACGTGAGTTGGTGGCTGCCTTTGAGGGCATAGAACTGAATGTAGAAGGTTATCCGGATGAGCGTTTTTTGCAATTGATCCTGGCAACCCGCCCTCACCAGTGTACTTTAGTGCCGGACTCACCCAATCAGTTAACATCTGATCATGGCTGGGATTTACATCAGCATTTTGATCGCATTGAAACGCTGGCAGAACAATTACGTGCCATCGGGGTTCGCAGTTCTATTTTTTTAGACCCGGATAGTCAACAAGTTGAATTGGCTGCTAAAACAGGTGTCGACCGTATCGAGCTTTATACGGAACAGTATGCGAATGCCCATGCCAATGATGATTATTCGAAAATATTATCTCTTTATGCCGATGCCGCTCAAAAAGCTTCGCAATTAGGTTTGGGTGTTAATGCCGGGCATGATTTGGATTTGAATAATTTAGCTGATTTTTTAACCATACCTCATATCTTAGAAGTATCCATTGGTCATGCTCTTACGGTTGAAAGCCTTTATCAGGGTGTTGATCAAGTCATTAAGCAGTACTTAAAAATATGTGTCGATTCGGCGCAATGACGCTATTGGCATGTTATAATTCCGCTCTTTTTATAACCCCAACCAGGATGTTAGATTCCTGGCTTATTTGGATTTAAACGAATCATGATATCGGTGACCTTGGCTGATGGCAGCCAACGACAATATGATGCCGCCTTGACAGTGGCAGAAGTGGCTGAAGATATCGGTCCGGGTCTTGCGCAGGCAGCCCTGGCCGCGCGTGTCAATGAACAGATGGTGGATTTAACGTATACCATCACCGAAGACAGCAATCTCACCATCATAACCGGTCAATCTGATGACGGTTTAGAGGTTTTACGCCATTCCACAGCCCATCTGATGGCACAAGCGGTACAACGTTTGTTTCCAGATGTGGAAGTGACCATCGGTCCGGTGATCGATGATGGTTTTTACTATGATTTCGCTTCGGAACAGGCTTTCAGTGATGAAGATTTAGCCAAAATCACAGCGGAAATGAAAAAAATAGTTAAAGAAAAACTTCCTGTGGAGCGCTTTGAGCTATCTCGTGATGAGGCGGTCGAGTTCTTTGCCAATAAGGGAGAGCATTATAAGGCTGAAATTATCCGTGATATTCCTGCTGAAGAAACCTTGTCTTTGTATCGCCAGGGTGAGTTTACCGATTTATGTCGGGGTCCGCACGTACCCAATACCGGTAAACTGAAAGTCTTCAAACTCATGAGTGTCGCCGGTGCTTATTGGCGCGGTGACAGTCGAAACGCGATGTTACAACGTATTTACGGTACCGCCTGGCACGATAAAAAGGACCTGAAAGATTACCTGTTCAGGTTACAGGAAGCTGAAAAAAGAGATCACCGAAAACTGGGTAAGAAGATGGATTTGTTTCATTTTCAGGAAGAGGCACCCGGCATGGTTTTTTGGCATCCACGCGGGTGGTCCATATATCAGTCTGTCCGTGGCTACATGCGGAACAAGTTAAACCAACGGGATTATCAAGAAATAAATACACCGTCGATTGTTGAATACAGCCTGTGGGAACGATCCGGTCATGCTGACAAATTTGGTGAGGATATGTTTTCGGTGGCTTCAGAAGGTCGTCAGTTTGCCATTAAACCAATGAATTGTCCGTGCCACGTGCAGGTTTTTAATCAAGGGTTAAAATCCTATCGTGATTTACCGATTCGACTGGCAGAATTTGGTTCTTGCCACCGCAATGAGCCTTCCGGTGCTTTACACGGTCTAATGCGGGTGCGCGGTTTTGTACAAGATGATGCCCATATTTTTTGTGAAGAAAAAGACATTGCCGAAGAAGTCTCTGAATTTATAGACTTTTTGCATGAAGTTTATGCTGATTTTGGTTTCACCGACATTATATATCGTTTATCCACGCGCCCTGAACAGCGGGTGGGCAGTGATGAGGTCTGGGATAAATCTGAACAGGCATTGGCCAAAGCCCTGGACGCCAAAGATATCGATTGGCAAGAATTACCCGGTGAGGGCGCCTTTTACGGACCCAAAATAGAATTTTCTTTGAAAGATTGTCTGGGACGGGTGTGGCAATGCGGGACCATTCAGGTTGATTTTTCCATGCCGGGGCGACTGGATGCCAGTTATGTGGCAGAAGACAGTGAGCGTAAAATACCCGTCATGTTGCACCGTGCCATACTGGGTTCTTTTGAGCGTTTTATCGGTATTTTGATCGAACACCACGCCGGACAATTGCCTTTGTGGTTAGCGCCAACTCAGGTTGCTGTACTCAATATTACAGGCCAACAGTCCGAATATGCCGAAAAAATCGGCAAAACGATGAAAAATCAGGGGTTTCGGGTCATTTATGACTTGAGAAACGAAAAGATCGGCTATAAAATTCGCCAACACACATTAAACAAGACCAATTACTTGGTTATTGTGGGAAATAATGAACTGGATAATGAAACCGTCACGGTGAGAACCCACAGCGGTGAAGATTTAGGTTCAATGAAGTTAGATGCCTTGATGGATAAATTAAACAGTGAAATCAAAGCAAAATCATAAACAGAATTGGAGGATTGACTAATCGCTAAAACTGAAAAAGTGCGTAGGAATCAGCAAATTAAGATTCCTGAGGTGAGACTGATTGACCAAAATGGAGATCAGGTTGGTGTTATGGCTACAGATGAAGCACGTGAGCGTGCTGCAGCAGCCGGTTTGGATTTGGTGGAAATTTCGCCCAAGGCCAGACCACCTGTCTGTAAAATTATGGACTACGGCAAGTTTAAGTTTGAACAAGCCAAAAAGCAGCAACAAGCCAAGAAAAAACAAAAGAAAGTTCAGCTTAAAGAGGTCAAATTTAGACCCAATACAGACGATGGCGATTTTCAAGTCAAAATGAAAAATTTGCGGAAATTCATCGACCAGGGTAATAAGGTTAAAGTAACTATTATGTTCAGAGGTCGAGAATTGGCGCATCGAGAGCTTGGTTCACAGATGTTGGACCGGGTGGTCGAAGAAGTACAGGAAGAAGCGGTTGTTGAACAACGACCGGCGAAAATGGAAGGTCGATTTATGATTATGTTACTGGCGCCAAAATCGGACAAGTAACATATTATTAAAAGTCGAAGTAGTTACGGTTTTCACGTAGTGAAAGAAGTGGCTACGAAGACACCTGGCGAGATACAGTTGGTGAGCGCATGCGAATCAGCAGTATCGACCCTTAGAGAAGTCGTAGTAGTTACGGTTTTCACGTAGTGAAAGAAGTGGCTACGAGGACACCTGGCGAGATACAGTTGGTGAGCGCATGCGAATCAGCAGTATCGACCCTTAGAGAAGTCGTAGTAGTTACGGTTTTCACGTAGTGAAAGAAGTGGCTACGAAGACACCTGGCGAGATACAGTTGGTGAGCGCATGCGAATCAGCAGTATCGACCCTTAGAGAAGTCGTAGTAGTTACGTTTTTCACGTAGTGAAAGAAGTGGCTACGAAGACACTTAGAAGAAGCTGACCTGCGAGTCCCCAAAATGCCATTAAATTGGCAACTTGCAGGAGTATAAAATTAAATAACAGGAGGCAACATGCCTAAAATTAAAACCAAAAAAGGCGCCGCAAAGCGCTTTAAGAAAACCGCGGGTGGCTTTAAGCGTAAACACGCTTATCGCTCACACATTTTGACCAAAATGAGTCAGAAACGTAAACGTAATTTACGTGGCACCAGTCTTGTTCATGAAGCCGACGAAGCGGTGATTGAACGTTTACTACCGTACGCTAAATAAAAGGAGTTAAATTATGGCCAGAGTGAAAAGAGGCGTACAAGCCCGTAAAAAACACAAAAAAATTCTTAAGTTAGCCAAAGGTTACTACAATGCACGCCGTAAAATTTACCGGGTTGCAAAGCAGGCAGTTATTAAAGCCGATCAGTATTCTTACCGCGATCGTCGGAACCGCAAACGCACCTTTCGAGCTTTGTGGATCACCCGAATTAATGCCGGTGCCCGAAATAACGGCTTGAGTTATTCACGATTTATCAACGGCTTGAAAAAAGCTGATATCTCTTTAGATCGTAAAATCTTGGCCGATATGGCTGTTCATGACAAAGCGGGTTTTGCTGCTGTTGTTGAACAGGCCAAAGCTGCATTGTCATAATCAGTGCCCTGCGGGGTATTGTTTAGATGTACGATAGGAGGAATCAGTGTTGACTGGTTCCTCTTTTTTTTGTCAACTATTTGTTGGTGGTTGCGATCAGGTGACTGTCACGATTAGAGAGAAGTGAAGTGAATCATTGGGAAAACGTATTAAAAGAAGCCTTGGCGTCCGTAGCGGCGGCAGCAGACACCCGAGCCTTAGATGAGGTGCGGGTTCAGTATGTGGGTAAAAAGGGTATCATCACATCAGGCTTGAAAGATTTGGGTCAATTAGCACCGGAAGAACGCAAACAGGCCGGTCAGTTGATTAATCAGGCCAAGCAACAGCTTTTTAAAGCCATTCAAGCTCGAAAGGAACAACTCATGAATGAGGAGTTGAACCAACGTCTTATGGCAGAATCCATCGATGTAACGCTGCCTGGACGGCAACCGGCAAAGGGTGGTTTGCACCCGGTGAGCCGAACCATGGAACGAATCATTGATTTGTTTTCGCAAGTGGGCTTCCAGGTGGTGACCGGACCGGAAGTTGAGGATGATTACCACAATTTTGAGGCTTTGAATTTCCCACCACATCATCCGGCTCGCGCCATGCATGATACTTTTTATTTCCCAGATGGTGATTTATTGCGTACCCACACGTCACCGGTTCAAATTCGGGCCATGAAAACCATGCAGCCACCCATAAAAATTATTGCCCCGGGTAAAGTCTATCGCAGTGATTCCGATCAAACCCATACCCCGATGTTTCATCAAGTTGAAGGACTTGTTATCACCGAGGATGTCACATTTACAGGATTAAAAGGTGTTTTAAATCAATTTGTTAACGCTTTTTTTGAAGATGATTTAGAGATTCGCTTACGTCCCTCATATTTTCCCTTTACCGAGCCGTCTGCAGAAGTGGATGTGGCGTGGAAAAAAGAAGATGGCAGTGAGGGCTGGTTGGAAGTGTTGGGCTGTGGCATGGTTCACCCCAATGTCTTGAAAGCCGGCGGTATCGATCCGGATAAATACACCGGTTTTGCTTTTGGTCTGGGCGTTGAGCGTTTTGCCATGTTGCGATACGGGGTGCAGGATTTGCGCCAATTCTTTGAAAATGATATACGTTTTTTAAAACAATTTAGGGGTTAAGGGATGAAAATAAGTGAACAGTGGATAAAGCAATGGGTGGACTTGGACCAAGACACCGACACAACTGTTTCGCAGTTGACCATGCTCGGATTAGAAGTCGATGAAGTTTCACCGGCGGCCGGTGAATTTACCGGTGTTGTGGTGTCAGAAATCACCGATTGTCAGCCTCATCCAAATGCCGATAAACTACAGATTTGTCGGGTCAATGATGGCCAAAATGATTTACAAATCGTCTGTGGTGCACCCAATGCCCGCACCGGCATTAAGGTCCCTTTGGCGCAAGTTGGTGCAGTATTGCCGGGTGATTTTAAAATTAAAAAATCTAAACTGCGTGGTGAAGAATCTGCCGGTATGTTGTGCTCAGAGGTTGAATTAGGACTCAGCGAAGAGGGTTCTGGTTTAATGGAATTACCGAATGATGCACCCGTGGGAGAATCCATACGTGATTATCTGCAACTCAAAGACAGCATTATTGATATTGATTTAACGCCCAATCGAGCTGATTGTTTTTGTGTTCGCGGTGTTGCCCGAGAACTGGCAACTTTGAATAATTTAGATATCAAAGAACCTTCGGTTAATGCCATTGAAGCCACAACTGACGAAACGGTGTCAGTAACGGTTGAAGCCTCTAAAGCTTGCCCACAATACAGCGGGCGCGTGATCACCGGCATAAATAACCAGTCACAATCACCGTTGTGGCTGAAAGAGTGTTTGAGAAAATCAGGGCTTCGGGCCATTCATCCGGTGGTTGATGTCACCAACTATGTCATGCTGGAATTGGGCCAACCGATGCACGCCTTTGATCGTCACAAAATAGAAGATGGTATCGTTGTGCGTATGGCTACAGATAAAGAAAAACTGACATTATTGGATGATTCTGAAGTTGAACTGGATGATTCATTCTTGCTCATTGCTGACCAGAAAAAAGCTTTGGCAGTGGCCGGGGTGATGGGTGGTAAAGACAGTGGTGTACAGCCAGAAACTAGAGATATTATTCTGGAATCGGCTTATTTTGACCCAGCACATATTATGGGTAAATCCCGTCGTTTAGGTACCCACACAGATTCCAGTTTACGTTTTGAACGGGGTGTGGATTGGCAATTACAGGAACAAGCCATGAATCGGGCCACTGAACTTATTGTGTCTATTTGTGGTGGTCAGGCTGGCCCCATTAATACCGTCACCAGTGACAAAGATTTGCCGCAACAGCAGACCATTCGGCTGACTGCTGACCACCTGAAAAGGGTGCTCGGATTTGCAGTGCCATTTGCGCGCGTTACTGAAATTTTTCAACGGTTGGGACTCCGGGTTGACAGTGATCAAACAAGTTGGACTGTTGTGACACCCACCTGGCGTTTTGATTTAAGCATTGCCGAAGATCTCATTGAAGAAGTGGTGCGGGTGGTTGGTTATGATCAAATGCCGGCCAATTTGTTACACAGTGACGATGTTATTTATGGTCAACCGGAACAACAGGCGCGACCCATATCCGTTAAAAATCAACTGGTTGATATGGGTTTTCAGGAAGTTATTAACTATGCCTTTGTCGCTGAAAAACAATTATCAAACTGTTATTTGGAAGAATCAGGCTACGCCCTGGCCAATCCATTAACAAAAGATATGGCCATTATGCGAACCCATTTATTACCCGGAATATTGGCTAATATTCAAGCCAATCGTGCCCACGGCGAATTTGACCTGGCTTTATTTGAATTGGGAAAAGTTTTTAATCAGCATAATGACCAGAAATTACAACAAGATGATGTTTTAATTTTGGCGCGCAGTGGTCAGGTTAAGCCGGAACAATGGGGTGCTGATGAGCGCGCTGTGGACTTTTTTGATTTAAAAGGTCAGGTGGATACGTTACTGAGCGCAGTACCGGGCAAAGCCGGTTATCAGAATGCGCAGCACGCTTTTTTACATCCCGGACGTCAAGCCGATATTATGCTGGACAGCACATGCATTGGCCACATTGGTCAGGTTCATCCAAGTATAACCCAATCGCTTAAGATAAAAACAACGGTATATGTGGCGCAACTCAATTGGCAAGCCATTGAGCAGAGAGCCATCCCGGCCTGGGATGCCATTTCTAAATTTCCAGGCACCCGACGTGATTTATCCATTCAATTGCCTGAAGAATTATCCTGGCAAACCGTCAAAGAAGGTATCGAAAACACGCTCAACCAAGAGAGTGATGTTTTACGACAATTATTGTTATTTGATGTTTATAAAGGTGAACATATTGAAAAAGGATACAAAAGTTTCGCCATCGCGCTGATATTTCAGGCAAAAAATCGTACTTTGGAAGATAAAGAAGTAGACAAACTGGTGGCAAACGGGGTATCCTTTTTAGAGCAAAAACTAAATGCCGTTATCAGAACATGAATGAAACCATCACAAAAACTGACTTAGCAGAAATCCTGTATATGGAAGTGGGCTTAAATAAACGTGAAGCCAATGAGTTCGTCAGCGTGTTTTTTGATACCATTAAAGAACAATTATTAAATGGCTCAGGGGTTAAATTATCGGGTTTTGGAAACTTTGAATTGCGAGATAAAAAGTCCAGACCCGGCAGAAACCCCAAAACATTAGAAGAAATCCCGATATCAGCTCGCCGCGTGGTGGCTTTTAAACCGGGTCAAAAACTGAGGAATACCATAGAGACGTATGCTGGATCAAGGACATAATAAAACTTTACCCCCGATTCCCGCTAAGCGCTATTTCACCATTGGTGAAGTCAGCGACTTGTGTGATGTTAAACAGCACGTTTTACGTTATTGGGAAAATGAATTTGATAATTTAAATCCGGTTAAACGCCGTGGCAATAGACGTTATTACCAACGCAATGATGTCATGATGATTCGTCAAATCCGTAGCCTGCTGTATGATCACGGATACACCATCAATGGCGCACGTCAAAAGCTGAATGGTCATGTGGAAGAAAAAGAAGCCAGTAAATCCTACCAGGTAATTCAACAGACCGTACAGGAATTGGAAGAAATTCTCAGCATTTTAAAGTAACCAATCACAGCCGTTTAATATTCCATTAAACGGCGCTAAACTCTTTCACAAAATAGTACATTGGTGTTAGAATACGCACCTGGTTTCGGAGCGTGGCGCAGCCTGGTAGCGCACCACAATGGGGTTGTGGGGGTCGGAAGTTCGAATCTTCTCGCTCCGACCAAATTCAATAAGTAAACACTATTCAAATTCTACAATCCGCATAAAGGAGATGATGATGAAATCACCTGTACGAGTCGTTGTTACCGGCGCCGCCGGTCAAATTGGCTACCAACTTTTATTTAGAATCGCCGCCGGCAACATGCTGGGTGATGATCAGCCGGTTATTCTTCATTTATTAGAAATCCCACCGGCCATGCAGGCCGTGCAAGGCGTGGTGATGGAATTAGAGGATTGTGCCTTTCCTTTATTACAGGGAATTGTTGCCACCGACGATGCCAATGTCGCTTTTAAAGACGCCGATTACGCCTTATTAGTCGGAGCCATGCCACGTGGACCCGGTATGGAACGCAGTGATTTACTTAAGAAAAATGCGGAAATTTTCTCAGTTCAAGGCCAAGCCATGAACAATCACGCCAACAAAGACATTAAAGTTCTGGTGGTCGGTAATCCGGCCAACACCAATGCCCTGATTGCACAACAGAATGCACCGGATATTAATCCCGGTCAGTTTACCGCGATGGTTCGTCTGGATCATAACCGAGCCTTGGCACAAATGGCTGACAAACTTTCTGTGGGTACGCATGAATTATCCAACATGACCATTTGGGGCAATCATTCATCCACCCAATACCCGGATATTTCACAATTGAAAGTGAAGGGTGATACAGTCAGCGATATTGATCAGGATTGGTATGTCAATGACTTCATACCTACAGTACAACAACGTGGTGCGGCCATTATTAAAGCCCGTGGTGCATCCAGCGCGGCCTCTGCGGCCTCAGCCGCCATTGATCATATGAAATCCTGGGCCTTAGGCACAAAAGACGGTGACTGGGTATCCATGGCGATTCCGAGTGACGGTAGTTATGGCATTGAGCCGGGCGTTATCTTTGGCTATCCGGTGACTTGCGCCAATGGTCAATACAGCATTGTTCAAGATTTGCCTGTCAGTGAATTTTCTCAACAGCGCATTGATGCCACCAATCAAGAGCTTCGTGAAGAACGGGCGGCGGTCGAACACTTATTTGATTAATTAAGCGTATTAATTGAAAAGACACCAGCACCGCCGATGGACTTACCCACATCAGGCGGTGTTTTTTTATCTACATTAATTTAGGGAGAGAATCATGATATCTGCCAATATTCCTCAAACACCAGCGGTTAGTAATGAACCGATTAATGACTATCGTCCGGGTAGTGATGAAACCACTGCCTTACAGCAGGCCATGGACGAGATGGCGAAACAACACACTGATATACCCAATATCATTAATGGTCTGGCGGTTAAAACCAGTGACAAAGCGGATGTGACCATGCCCCATGACCATCAAAATGTCTTAGGCACTTATTATAAAGCCGATAAAGACATGTTAAACAAGGCCGCAGATGCCGCGGTTAATGCCCAGAACGACTGGCAACGCTTACCCTGGCAATCACGGGCTGCTGTATTTTTAAAAGCGGCTGATTTATTGGCCGGACCTTACCGCAATAAAATTAATGCCGCCACCATGCACGGCCAATCAAAAAATGCCTTTCAGGCTGAAATTGATTCGGCTTGTGAGTTAATCGATTTTTTACGTTTTAATGCCGCTTTTTATGAAGGCATCATGGCTGAACAACCCGAGTCATCACCGGGTGTCTGGAATCAGTTGGATTGGCGACCTTTAGAAGGCTTTATCCTGGCCATTACACCGTTTAACTTCACCGCCATTGCCGGAAATTTACCGGCGGCACCGGCGATGCTCGGTAACACTGTGGTCTGGAAACCCTCCGGCACACAAATGCTGTCTGCGCATGTGATTATGGAAGTCTTTAAAGAAGCCGGTTTACCCGATGGCGTAATCAATATGGTAGCGGCTGATGGCCCGGTGGCCGGTGATGCCTTACTGACTCGCCCTGACTTAGCCGGTGTTCATTTTACCGGTTCAACCGGAACCTTCCGTCATATCTACAAAGAAATCGGCAATAACATCGACAATTACCGCTCGTATCCGCGGATTGTCGGTGAAACCGGCGGTAAAGACTTTGTTTTTGCTCATCCGTCCGCCAATCCGGTTGCCGTGGCCACCGGCTTAGCTCGCGGTGCCTTCGAGTTTCAGGGGCAGAAATGCTCCGCGGCCTCGCGTGCCTACTTACCTGAGTCTTTATGGTCAGACATTAAAGAGCAACTGGTGAAGGACGTACAATCTTTCAAAATGGGTAGCACCCGTGATTTTGGAAACTTTATTAACGCCGTCATCGATGAGCCGGCTTTTGATAAAATTAAATCCTATATCGACCACGCAAAACAAGCCGATGATGCTGAAATTATTGTCGGAGGTGGTTGCGATAAAAGCACCGGTTACTTTATCGAACCGACCGTTATAGTCACCAGTAATCCCGGATTTAAAACCATGGAAGAAGAAATCTTCGGACCGGTTTTAACCATCTATGTTTATCAGGACGATGATTTTGAAGAGACCCTGACATTATGTGATGAAGGATCCATGTATGCTCTGACAGGCGGAATATTCGCCCAGGATCGCTATGTGATTAACCACATGGCCGATCGTTTGCGGCATGCTGCGGGCAACTTCTACATCAATGACAAACCCACCGGCGCCGTGGTCGGCCAGCAACCCTTCGGCGGTGGTCGTGCCTCAGGTACCAATGATAAAGCCGGTAGTGCTTTAAACCTTTATCGTTGGTTATCTCCAAGAACCATTAAAGAAACCTTTGTCCCACCCACAGATTACCGCTATCCGTTCTTGGGCGAATAAGGCCAGAACAGGAACCAGAGAAGGCGACCAATGGGTCGCCTTTTTAATGGCCCGTAGATACTCCGTGACCTTTAAAGGGAAATTGAGCTTTACCCATCGCATAGTTTTAAAAAAGGCTTCAACAAGCTCAGCCATCTTTTAGTTATTAAAGTAGCCTGAGCCCCGTCGAAGGCGGTATTTCAGGTTATTGAGTCACGTAGGGTGGGCTTTGCCCACCCTATAGCTTTCAAAAATATAAAGTTTCTTAATTAAGGCTTCAACAAGCTCAGCCGTCTTGTTTTTTTTAGCGCAAAAGCATATTTCACTTCGCTTTTGTGATTAAATGTAAGTTTTAAAACCTGTACCCTTTAATGTCTGAAGACCCAAACTATGCCCAAGAAGCCATATTAGAGGCGGTTGAAAATCAACTGAAGGATAACACCCCGCCAATTACCTCAAAAACCTATAACCGTTTAAAGTCAGAAGGGTTCTCTTCAAAAGAAGCGAAAAAGCTGATTGCCTATGTCTTAGCCATCGAAATTGGTGAGGTTTTGCATAACAAAGAACCGTTTAATGAAGCAAGATATACCCAAAATCTCAATAACCTGCCGGATACAGCGTGGGATGAATAATCATTTCACCGATCAAACTGCCTGAGCATGTCGTAATCAATCAGGATATCTTCTTCCTGGATGGTGAATTCGCCGGTTTTCATTTCTTTGACATAGCGTTTCAGGGCGGTGATGTTGACCGGGAAGGCAAGATTATCCCAGGGGATGTCGTCGGGCAGGAAAAGGTGAGTTTCGGAGGTTTCCGCGCCGGCGCCGAAATCGGGGGAATCCAGTTGAGCTCGGAAATATATATGAACCTGACTGCGTTGGACAATACTGTAAACGCCGAATAATTCGATGTTTTTGACCTCGGCCAAAACTTCTTCTTTGACTTCCCGGATGGCGCCATCGAGAGTTGATTCACCGTTCTCTAAAAAGCCGGCCGGTACATTCCAGCAGTTTTTTCGGGGTTCGATGGTGCGTTTCCCCAATAAAATTCGACCTTCGTGTTCGATAATGCAACCGGTGACAATCAAAGGATTTTCATACTGGACGTAAAAACAATTTTGACAGACAGCTCGCAGTTTATCATCGCCTTCGGGTTGCTGATATTCAACTTGATGGCCGCATTGGTTACAGTATTTTATACTCATCGTGTGGGTACCTGTTAATAGTTTGTAGGATTCCAGTAGTGCATGGAATCACATATTCGAATAAATGATTGGTAGCGTTTTTCTGATATTTTACCATCGGCAACAGCTTCGATAACAGCACAATTCGGTTCATGACTGTGGCTGCAATTACTGAATTTACAGTCACCCAGATAATCTTGAAACTCCCGAAATCCCTGGGCAATTTCAATGGCTGTTAAGTACCATAAACCGTATTCCCATACACCTGGTGAATCAATCAGAAAAGCGTCTTGTGTTTTGTCATAGTATAACTGGGTGACACTTGTTGTGTGGGCACCTTTGCCGGTTTTCTTAGCCAATTCACCGGTTTTCAAGTCAAGAGAGGGGAACAATAAATTACTTAAACTGGATTTGCCGACACCTGATTGACCGGCCAGAAGGGTGGTTTTGGTTCTGAGTTGTTCCTGTAAGGGCTGTATGCTGTCCTGGTCTTTGATGCTGGTTAAGTGTACCTGATATCCGAGCTGGCGGTAACTGTGTGCAATATGGATAAAATAATCAGTTTGTAAATCTATTTTATTAAACACCAATATCGGTTCAATATGATTGAGTTCCGCTGCCACCAGGTAACGATTGATTATATCTCTGGTGGGTTCTGGTGATACCGCCATAATAATTAAAATTTGATCAACATTGGCGGCTAAATGTTGCTTGCGACCATGTTTATCAGCCCGGCTGAAGACATTGTCTCTGGGAAGAATGTCGTCTATTCGAAAATCTGTCTGCTCTTTGCGCAAGGTCACATAATCTCCACAGATGGGTTTAATTTGGCGGTTAAAAAAAACTTTCTGACGAGAAAAATCAGTCAAATCGATAACCATAGCGGTTTTCTTTTGGGTGGCGCTGATCCTAAAATGACGCTGCATACGGTTAATCATTGTTTTGGGCTAACAATGCATTATACAACAGGTTAAAATGTCTGTTTTTGACTTGAGGGTGAATTGTGCGTTCAGAACACCATTTAATTTGGATTGATCTTGAAATGACGGGACTTAATCCGATGAAGGATCATATTATCGAGATTGCCACCATTGTAACAAATGCTGATTTAGAACTGATTGCCCAGGGGCCTGACATTGCCATTCATCAGCCGGAAAAAATACTGGAAGCCATGGACGAATGGAATACTGAGCATCACAGCCAGTCAGGTTTGTGGCAACGTGTCATGGACTCAGACATCAGTGTTCGAGAAGCAGAACGCATCACCATTGATTTTTTAAAGGAACATGTGCCAAAGCATTGCTCGCCCATGTGCGGTAACAGTATCTGTCAGGATCGTCGTTTTTTAGCGCGTTGGATGCCAGAGTTGGAGAATTATTTTCATTATCGCCAGATAGATGTCAGTTCTATCAAAGAAATGATTCGACGCTGGAACCCACAACTATTGGACGGTTTTAGTAAGACAGGCCAGCATTTGGCCCTGGCAGACACAGAAGAATCCATCAAGGAATTGCGTTACTATCGCCAATTTATGGGCGAGGCAGGAGGCCACAAAAAAGCCACTGACTGAGCAGTGGCTTTATAATTGGTTTGTTTAAAGATTATTCCGGAAGATGATTGGCCAGGACATCTTTTAATGCTTTTTCTGTCACCGGCTTAACCAGGTATTCTTTGGCACCCTGACGGAGTCCCCAAACCCGATCTGTTTCCAGTTTTTTGGTGGTGACAATAATCACCGGAATATGGGCAGTGCGTTCGTCTTTACTGATTTTACGGGTGGCCTGAAAGCCGTTTAAATCCGGCATCACAACGTCCATTAAAATCAAATCAGGTAATTGCTCCCTGGCAATTTGTATGCCCTCTTTACCATCTTCAGTGAGAATGGTTTCATGTCCCAGCTTCTCAACAATTTTTTGCATACCGTAAAGTTGTGAAGGTGAGTCATCAATGATAAGTATTCTTGCCATATTATTATTCTGTTTAAACCCAGCATTATCATAATGAAAACAGGGCTTAATTGCAAAACATAGTTAATTTACTCGGCTAAAAGGCTGAATTTAAATGACCAGCGGAAATGCCACGGGTAAAAAGGTCAATTATTGTCACAAAATAAAAAATTATTGAGCCGATAATTTTAATTTAATGGCAGATTGACTGCTGGTCATAGTTTGACTGCCACTGACATAATCACTGGCACCGGCATCACCACTAACACTCAAGCGTGCAGTCATAACAACTTGTTGAAAGTCACTCAGTCGCCGCTGGGGAGTTAGATTATGACGATCTGTTAGATTAATGCTTAAGGGCCATTTGAAGGGTGGTGCCACATCAATGGCCGCCACCGGCATGGGGGGTCCGGAAAGGGCTTTGGCGGAGACAAATACACGCGCTGTTGCCGGAAACCGGGTATTTTTTATCGTGTCTTCAGCATCAACAATCACTTGATAACCCGGAAATGATTGGTTGTTATCCGATGACAGCGATGGATTACCGGAATCTGATAAAGTGATTGCTGCTTTATTCTGTTGACTTCTGGCCTGGTTAATTTGTTTGAGGATGGTCGATTTGACTTTATCATCGCTGATATTTTGTATCAAAGTGGTCCACAGTTGTTCTGCTTCTGCAAATTGTTGTTTTTCAAAAGCAATAATGCCTTTAAGCCACAGGGCTTTTTGGTGAGTTGGATCAATATTTAAGGCTTGTTCAATATAATCTTCAGGCTCCCCAACAAAGCTTCCTGTGTTATTTTTAAAGGCCACTGCTTCAGCCAATTCTGTCAGAATATTGGCATTATTCGGGTCTAATTCATTGGCTTTACTTAAAGCTTTGACCGCAGCATCGAAGTTTTGCATGGACATCATGGCACGGGCGTACAGCATTTGACCCTCCAAGTCATTGGGGTTTTCTTGTAAGGACTGTTCTAACTGAACCAGCGCTTCTTCAATACTGGGTGCTTGCTGTGCTTGCTGTACTTGTTGTTCCTGAGATGGGAAAAGATAGCCATTCAATAACAAACCGGCAGGTATCAAAACAAGCAACAACCACAGTGTGGTTTTAAAGCTGTACGTGGGCTGTTTGTCTATTTGATTGAGGGCTTTAATATGATCTTTATTGTGTTCAGGGTGATCCTTAATCTGTTTAATCAGCCAGCGTTTTGATGTTTTTTTGTTTTGTCGCCACATGAGCAATCCAAACAATAAGCCGACCATTAAAGTAATTGCACTGTATATCAGCCATGGTGTCATGATTGTTTTTTCCTGATGTTGTAAATAAGTATTCCGGCGCCGATCAATAGCACCATAAAGGGTGAAAACCACAGAAAGAATGTGCTGGGCTTTAAGGGCGGATTATAGGTGACAAAATCACCATATCGTTGCACCATATAAGCCAGTATGGTGTCTTTGTCCTGACCATTGATGACAAATTCAGCCACCTGATCTTTCAGATCTTTGGCCAAATCAGCATCTGAATCGGCTAAATTTTGATTTTGACAGACTAAACAACGCAATTCCTGAGTTAGCTCCTGATAAAGTGCGCGTTGCTGCTCGTTTTTAAAATCATAGACTTCAATGGCGTCTGCATAGTCACCGATAAAGAGTGAAATAATGATGAAGATTATACGTGTTAGAGTCATTGTATTTGAGCTAATTTGGGTAAAATTTCATTTTTGACATTATCTGGTGTTAATTCGCCGACAATTTTATGGACAATAATACCGTTGGCATCAATTAAAAAGCTTTCCGGGGCACCATAAACGCCAAAATCAATGGCCACATCACCTTCATAATCGACCAAAATTTTGTGATAAGGGTTGCCCAATCGTTGCAACCAGGCATCGGCATTTTTAAATTCATCTTTCCAGTTTAAACCGACCACTTTAAGTTGGCCGGATTCGGCCAGGTCAGTGACCACCGGATGTTCATACCGGCAATTTGGACACCAACTCCCCCAAACATTCAATAACCACGGCTCACCGATAAAATCCTGATCAGTCAGGGTGCCTTCTTCATAAAGCAGGGGTAATTCAAAGGCCGGCACAGATTTTCCGATGAGGGGAGACGGTACTTGTTCATTGTGATAGCCCATATTTAGAAACAACAAGGTTAATAAACCTAAAAATAGGCCCAAAGGTATGAAAGTAATGATTATTTTTTTCATGATAAATTAAGTTGCTCAGTCATGACCTGGTCACGTTGTTTATCTTCCTGGCGCTTAATTCGGGCACTGAACAGGCCAATAATGGCACCTGTGAGCATTAAAATACCCCCAAACCACATCCAGCGAATCAACGGCTTAATATAGATGCGTACAGCCCAGGCGCCTTCTTTGTTCACCGCTTCACCCAGAGAGACATAAATATCTTTGGTCCAACCGGCATAAATAGCGGCTTCGGTCATCGGCATTTGTTGTTTTGGATAAAAACGTTTTTGTGGATTAAGGGTGGTAATCAATCGGCCATCACGGCGGACTTCTACGTGACCTTGTTGTGCCTGATAATTTTCCCGTTGCACCCGATCTACGCCGGTAAAGGTAAAGTCATAGCCACCCACTTGTTTGGTGGTGCCCGGCGACATTAAGATATCTTGTTCAATGTCTTTGTGTTCAGTCATGGACATGGCAAATAAAAACACCGCCACGCCAATGTGGGCAACACTCATACCAATGACACCGGCGGTTTTACGTGCCGGATGTTTAAACCATTGACCCACAGTGGCTGTGAACACCCATAGACCGCCATAAATACCGGCTATGGCACGGATATTGAGCGGTTTAAATAAGAACCAAATAATCACGGCCAATAAAGTTGTTATCAGCAGATATGGAATGAGCTGTTTAATGGCTGCCATGACATTATCCCGATGCCATTTAAGCTGGCTGCCTAAGGGTAATAACACGGCCATGGGAATCATCAGTACAAAAAACATCAAACCAAAGTAGGGCGCACCCACGGAAATCTTCTTACCCATCGCTTCAAAAATCATGGGGAATAAGGTGCCCAATAAAACAGTAAATGTAGCAGTGATGAAGATCAGTGAGTTGGCCAACATCAAAGTTTCTCTGGAATTGAGATTAATGGTGTCCCGGGATTTGAGTTGATTGGCTCGAAATGTGTAGAGTGTTAGGGCGCCACCTGAGTATATGGCTAACAGTACCAATATGAATATTCCACGGAACGGATCAGCGGCAAAAGAATGAACCGAGGTTATACTGCCTGATCGCACCAGGAAAGTGCCTAAAATACATAGGCTAAAAGCAATAATCGCCAGTAAGACAGTCCAGCCTCTAAACGCATTTTTACGTTCACTGACCGCTTGCACATGGATTAAGGCGGTACCAGCAAGCCAGGGTAGGAATGAGGCATTTTCAACCGGATCCCAGAACCACCAGCCGCCCCAACCAAGTTCATAATAGGCCCACCAGGATCCTAAGATAATACCCATGGTGAGAAATGCCCAGGCAATATTGGTCCAGCGACGTGACCAGCGGATCCATTGTTCATTAATCTCGCCACCAATCAAAGCGGCCACAGACAAAGCAAAGGCCACCGACAACCCGACATAACCAAAATACAACAACGGCGGGTGCATAATCATGCCAAAATCCTGTAGCAGTGGATTGAGGTCACGACCATCTGCCGGTACCGGAAAGATGGTTTCAAAAGGGTTGGATGCAAATAACACAAAGGCGACAAAACCAAGGGCAATAAAACCCAGTACTGATAACACTCGTGATATTTGACTCAGGGACAGGGATTGGCTGAATTTAGCCACTGCTGATATCCACAAGACTTGTACCGTCACCCACATGAGAATGGAGCCTTCATGGGCGCCCCAGGCAGCGGTAATCCGATAACGCAAGGGTAACTCTAAGGATGAATTTTCAGCCACGTAAAGAACAGAGAAATCCTGTTGAATAAACAACACAATCAGAATAACAAAAGAAGCCAAAATAGTTAATAACAATACATGCGACAAAGGTCGTGCAGTTTGCATTAAAGTTTGATTGTTCCTGGCATAGCCAAGCATTGGTAATATTGTTAAAGCAGTGGCTAACAACAGCGAGAGAACCAATAAAAATTGTCCAATTCCGGGTAACATATTATTGTTCAGCCTCCGTTTGTAAAATATCCGCAACTTCAGGCGGCATGTAATTTTCATCGTGCTTGGCCAACACTTCTTCCGCCACAAATAATTGGTTATTTTTCATATAACCGATGGCCACAACACCTTGTCCTTCGCGAAATAAATCCGGCAAAATACCTTCGTATTCAACCTGAACATCGGCACCATAATCGGTCACTGAAAAGAGCACTTTTAAGCTGTTATCGAGTCGCTGTAAACTGCCTTCTTTAACCATCCCACCTAAGCGGAAATTTCGATTTTCAGGGAAATCGTTTTGACTGATTTCAGTGGGACTTTTAAAGAACATAATATTGTCTTTAAAGGCGGTGAGGAAAATGGCGGTAGCCACAGCCACACCCAATACCACCATCGATATGAGAATGAGCCTTTTCTTACGTGTAGGTGTCATGATTGCTGTCTCCTGTGACGGGCTTTTATTTGACGTTCAATCTGTTTTCTTTGGCGATGTATGCTGATAAAATCAACAAGCATCATCACACCAAATAATGCCATCGAGCTCCAGACGAAAAAATTATATTTTCCCATATCCAATATCGTTAACATGTCAATTCTCAGTTAATTGTTTTGTGACCCATGATTTTTTTTGTTCAGTTCGCAGCAGATAAGTTCGCGCCCGATGCAACATGGAATATAAATAATAAAATTTGGTGGCCAGTGCCATCACCAATAAAGGCCTTAACATCGACCATTCTTTAATACCGCTGTTGCCACCTATGAGTGAAATACTGGCACCCTGGTGAATACTGGTCCACCATTCAACGGAGTAGCGGATAATGGGTAAATTAATGAGTCCAATAATGGCCACCAAGGCGGCTAAACGAGCGGCTTTTCTCGGATCATCATCATAAGCACTGTAAATACCCATCACACCAATATACAAGAATAACAATATCAATTCAGAAGTCATCCGGGCGTCCCAGTCCCAATAGGTACCCCACATGGGTTTGCCCCACAACATACCGGTGAGTAAGGTGAGGGCAGTAAACAACGCGCCAATGGGGGCACTGGCCATCATCACCGCTTCAGCCACTTTCATGCGCCAGACAAAAGCAATGATACCGCAGACACCAATAATGGCGTAAATAAACATACTCATCCAGGCAGCCGGTACATGCACAAACATAATGCGATAGGAATCACCTTGTTGATAATCCGGCGGGGCAAAAAATAAACCATCGACAAGACCATAGATGGTTAATACCAGAGCCAGGATGAATAATGGTTTAAGCCAATATCCGGTAATCCGGTAAAAGCTCGGTGGAGAGCCCATTTCATGATAAAACTTAACAATTCTGTTCATGGTTAAATAATTACTCCAGGTTAACCTTTATGGCCGCCGCTGCAGCCAATGGCGCCAGTGTCAGGCTTAAAACAAAGCAGCCGGTTAATAATAATAAATGGCTTGTTGGTGTATTGCCTAAGGTGGTTTCTAATACTGCGCCGGCACCAAAAATGAGTACCGGTGCCAACAGCGGCATAATCAAAACGCTGAGCAGCATGCCGCCGTTTTTCAGGTTCATAATCAAAGCCGAACCCACTGTTCCCAGTAAGCTAAATATAGGGGTTGCTATCAATAAAGACAACATCAAAACCCCATAAGCATTATCCGGTAAATGCAATAAAACACCAATGACCGGCGCAAACACAATCACCGGTAGTCCGGTGGTTAACCAATGAGCAGTCGCTTTGGCTAAAACAGCCAAAGGCAATGGCAAGCCAGACAAGGCATACAAAGCCAGACTACCATCCTCGTAGTCATCTTTAAAGATGTTTTCTAAGGTAATCAAGGTACTAATAAGCGCCAGAATCCAAACCACAGCAGGTGCTATCTTTTGTAAGGTCTGGGCGCCGGCCCCCAGTCCCAATGGAAACATCGTGACAATCAGTAATTGAAACACCAAAGGCTGATAAATATTGGATTTTTTTCGCCAGGCGACTAACACATCACGTTGTAACAACACCCAAAATTTCATGAAGAACACCTCATGGACGCACCAACTGGATGAGGTGGTTGGCTTTCTGGTGTATACGCTTATTGTCATGTGCGGTGAGTAATGCCGCGCCCCCGGTTTGAATGTGATCACTGATACAATCAAATAACCAGTCACATCCGGTGATATCCAAATTCACAAATGGTTCGTCCAGGAGCCAATAGGTTTTGTTTAGAACCAGTAATCGACTCAGGGCCAGGCGTTTTTTCTGGCCGGCCGATAAATCACTGGCATAGTGGTATTCATAGCCAGCCAAACCAACCTGATTTAAAGCATCAGATAACAGTGTCTCATCTGACCTCACACCATTCATGGTCGCAGCAAAGTTTAAATTTTCAAGACAGGTCAAACTGGCCTTATTGCCCAAATAGTGACCCATGTAATGACTGTGTTGATACCAGTTTTCCGGGTTATTGTCTGAGTTAAATTGAATGCCACCCTGACAAAAGGCTCCCAAACCGGCCACCGCTTCCAGTAAAGTGGTTTTACCCGAACCATTTTGACCGGCGACCACAGCCATTTCACCGGGTTTTAAGGTTAAATTCACCGGTGCAAACAAAGGCTCACCGCCTTTTTGACACTGGGCATCTGAAATATGTAGAATGGTTGATTGCAAAGATTTGTGTGGGTTTTTATATCAATGGATATTTTAATTTTTAGTGGCACTAAAGTAAAGACATGCCGTACTTTTGCGACCCTTTTCGGGTCACAAGTTTGATATGGGTCAATACCAACGTGTTGTGGTGCTAACCGGCGCCGGTATTTCTGCGGACAGTGGACTTGCCACCTTTCGAGACAGCAACGGATTATGGGAAAATCATCGCATTGAAGAGGTGGCCACGCCTGAAGCCTTTGATCGCAACCCTGAATTGGTTCATCGTTTTTATAATGCACGGCGTGTGGCTGCAGCTCAGGCCAGGCCCAATCCCGCTCACCAATGTTTAGCGCACGTTGAGCAACAGTGTGATGATTTTCTGCTAATTAGCCAAAATGTTGATGACCTTCATCAGCGTGCCGGTAGTCAACAATTGATTTCGATGCATGGGCAACTCAATTTATCACAGTGTTTGTCTTGTGGTGCCATTGATGATGTCCTGCCTCCGACGACATTGAATACCGAATCTCAATGTCGCCATTGTCAACAAACAGGAACATTACGGCCACATATTGTCTGGTTCGGTGAGATGCCCTTACAAATGGATGACATCATGTTGCGCTTAATGAACTGTGATTTATTTGTCGCCATTGGTACATCTGGTATCGTTTATCCGGCGGCGGGATTTGTAGAGATAGCCAAAAATCATCAAGCCCGTACCGTTATGTTGAATTTAGAAGGAACAGATAATGATTTATTTGATCAGGTGAAAACCGGACCGGCTACACAAGTTGTACCGGCTTATTTCTATGATGAATTAGGTTTTAAGCGACCTGTTTTATAATTCCTCTAGTTCGATCATTTCTTTTAACAAAGCCACATCGTGTAAGCAGATGGTTTGTTCCTGAATGGTGATGAGACCTTTATTCTGTAATGATTTTAAGGCTCTTGAGAAGGTTTCCGGTTTTATGGATAATCTGGAAGCAATGTCCCTTTTAGGAACCGGTAGTTTAAATTCGCAGGTATTTCCGACAGGATGATTAACATGATTGAGAAAGTAATCCACCATGCGAAATGAAGCATTGTGAAGCGTCTGTTTATCTAACTCTTTAACCATCCAATGTAGCCGAACGGATAAGTGACTGAGCATTTTCAGACACAGTTCAGTCGAATTTTTCAGCAAACTGAGCAGTTTTTTACCATCAATGGCCACCAAAACGCTGTCTTTAAGAGCCGTGGCCGTGACCGGATATTTGGGTGCGCCGGCAAACAAAACACCTTCTGCGAAAGTGCGTCCCGGTAACAGCACTTCAATGATTTTCTCTTCCCCCTTAAAACTACCACGGCCTAATTTAACTGCACCATCATAAACAAAATAAATATGGGTCAATTCCTGACCCTGTTGGAAAATAATCTGTTCCTGGTTGGCCTTAGTCAGGCGAGAAAAACTCAATACCTGATCAAAAGTGTCGGCTTCAAAGCCTGAAAACATCACCGACTGTTTGAGTGCCATGACCACATTATGGTTCAAGGTTTTATCCAGCATGTTTACTTATCATTAAAAATAGGGAATCTTACCACAACATGCTGAGTTTTCATGGGCAAAAAAAAGCGGCTTCCGAAGAAGCCGCCAGGGTATCGCGCTTGTATGAGCGCTTAGTAAACGTCATTCACCGTATTGTAAATGTTGAATTTACCGGTCGGTGTGACAATGCGTTCGTCATCAATAACTTTTTTCAGTTTTCTGGTTTTGTCATCGACAACAACCACGGCTGAACGCTGATCCATGGTGTTCCACACAGAGAACCACACTTCATCACCGGCTTTATTGTATTCAGGTTGAACCACACGTTTGGGTCCTTCACCTAAATCAGCCCATTCGGCAATCGGTAACACTTCGAAACCGGCTTCCAAATTATTGACATCAAACACGGCAATACTTTGTGATTTAGCGGGATCTGGATTTAACGTGGTATCAACCCACAGATTTGAAGATTCAGGATGGGTTTTCACAAACAGTGAACCACCACCTTGACCTTTCAGTGTGCGAACCACTTTCCAGGCATTCTCAGGATGACCTTCTGGGTCAGTACCTAAGAAAGTAATGTTATCGTTACCCAGGGCAGAGGTCACCCAAACAGGACCATATTTCGGATCATCGATGTTGGCACCACGACCCGGATGAGGGATCTTAGTCACTTCTGGCATACCGACGAGCTTACGCTCTTTGGCATCAACCACCGCAATCTTATCTGAGTTATTAGCAGCGGTTAAGAAATAACGTTTGGTACTGTCCCAGCCACCGTCATGAAGGAAACGCGCCGCACCAATGGTGGTGACTGATAAGTTTTCGATATCGCTGTAGTTAACCAACAGAATTTGACCGGTTTCTTTCACATTAACGATAAACTCAGGGTGGTAATGAGATGCCACAATGGCTGCCACTCGAGGCTCAGGATGATACTCTTGAGTATCCACAGTCATGCCTCGTGTTGAAACCACTTTTTTAGGCTCTAAAGTGTCACCATCCATAATCACGTATTGAGGCGGCCAGTAGGCACCGGCAATGGCTAATTTATCTTCATAACCTTTGTATTTAGAGGTTTCCACAGAACGCGCTTCTAAACCAATTTTAATGGTGGCGACAATTTTCGGTGGATTCATGTACATATCAATCATGTCAATCTTGGCGTCACGACCAATGGTATAGGCATAACGACCGGAGGCTGATGGACGAGTAATATGAACCGCATAACCGGTTTCTAAAATGGACACGATTTCTTTGGATTCACCATCAATAATGGCCATTTGACCGGCATCACGTAAAGTCACCGCAAAGAAATTATCAACATCATAGTCATGTTGCTTGGTTTTAGGGCGATCTTCAGGTTTCACATGGACAACCCATGACTCTTCCATTTCAGGCAAGCCCCATTCAGGTGGTGCAGGTGGTTCATGTTGTAAGAAACGCGCTAACACATCAATCTCTTCATTGGTGAAATCACCGGAGGTACCCCAGTTAGGCATACCGGCGGGTGAGCCGTAAGTAATCAGCGTTTTGAGGTAATCGGTGCCTTTTTCACGGGTAATGTCTGTGGTTAAAGGTTTACCGGTGGCGCCTTTACGCAACACACCGTGACAACCGGCACATCGCTCAAAATAAGTTTTAGTGGCAAACTCAAACTCATCTTCGGTCATGTTAGGACCTTGAGAGTCGACCATTTTTTTGGTAGATTTTGGATCAATTCCGGATGGTGAACCTTTGTATTTAACTTCCGCTTCGCTGGTGCCGGGATGGGTCACGGGCTCACCGGTTTCGACCGCTTTCTTGGTATCACCGCTTCTTATTTTAGCCACTTCAGCAGCGCTGACCTGATAACCTTCATTACCCCAGCTGTGGGTCACGTAAGTGAGAATATTGGCTATCTGTTCATCATTAAGATAAGACAGGTTAGGCATAACAGCGTTATATTTTGTGCCGTTGACAGTAATTTCACCGGTTAAACCGTGTAGAACGGTACCGATGGCTCGCTCTTTATCTTCTAATAAATAATCTGATTCTGCTAAGGGTGGAAAAGCACCGGCCATACCTTTACCCGTGGGTTGATGGCAGGCCACACAGTGAATACCGTACAGTTTTTCGCCTTCAGCCATTTGGGTGGCTAAATCAGTTTTGCCTGTGTTCATTTCAGCTTTATGAGCTGCTAATGGATCTTTATCTGCGGCTTTATCGGCTTGGTCCGCGCAGGCAGGTAAGGCGATGACCAGACCGGCGATTAAAAGACTTTGCTTTAATTTAATCATGGTAATTAACTCCTGATGTTTAAAAATCATTGTTCCGAATTCATGTTGACACTCTTTCAATAGAGTATTGTACATTGAGACTTAATGACTTCATTGATGTAGGTCAACTGGATGAAATTTTAGCTAATTATTGTAGCATCTGATTACCATTGATGCGAGTAAGATATTGAAAAATAACGAGAAGATTGTGTTAAGGCATTGATTATGGGGTCTTCAGCATCAAAGTTACGGACTTGTTGCCATTGCCAGTAGGTTTTGTCCGTGAGGTTATGAATGCTGAATTGTAAACGGGAATGTGGCGAGAAGTGATAACTGGCCAGCCAATCAAAAACAGCATAACCGGGTGTTTGAAATAAATTTTCGTTGGTCATATCCACATCATCCTGAGCCGCACTAAAACGACCATATAATCCCATTTGCCAATTATTATTGGCGCTGTTCCACAATACGGATAACACGGCTTTAGGTGGTGATACAGAGTTAAGGGGCTGGTCATTGGTTTTATTTTTTCCTTCAGTCCATGAAAGGGCCGCATGGGTTTGCCACTGGTCATTAATAAGCCACTGATAATCCATTTCAACACCGTGAATTTGGGCTTTAGCAATATTTTGTGATTGAAACAACAAAGCCTGTGTATCCGGATCGATTCCCAGCGGTGCCCGTGAAACAATCAAATCATTGTATTCATTATAAAAGCCGTTTATGGTCAGACGTTGATTGGGTAAAATTAATCGATAACCCATTTCATAGCCATTAGAGGTTTCACTTTTTAATTCCGGGTTAGGAATGGAACGGTAATTAAAGAGGGCAATGTTGAAGCCAATATTGACATCTTCAGCCGGTGGCGCGCGAAAACCCCGGACATATTGGGCATAAACACTGCTGTAGTCACTGATTTGATACAACAAGCCTAATTTGGGTGAAAAATCAGATTCATCAATGGTGACCACTTCAATGTCTTCAGCATTATTGTCAAACAGTGCATCACGTTCAGGGCTTAAATCATAACGGTCAAAGCGAACAGCAGGAATTAAGGTCCAGTGATCATTGAGCTGAATTTCATCATGAACAAACACCCCAAGTTCTTTAACATCAGTCAATGGAAAATCACGAAAGGGAAAGACTTCGCCTAATAAGACATTGGTGCTGTCGCCTGTGTTGAGATTGGTTTCTAAGGCATCCCGGTATTCGGCGACATCCGTTTGGGTCATCTCAACGCCGTATATGAGCCGATGTGACCATGCACCGGTGTTAAACTGCTTGGTGAAATTAACTTCCATTCCCAGGGCGGTTTGTTCAAAGCTAAAAACACGTGCTTGCCTTAAAGGTGTGCCACTTCGAGAAAAACGCTGTTCGTTGGTTTTTTGCAAAAATTCTGTGTTGCTGTGATAAAGCCTGATTAAGCCATCATCCGCCCAGGCAGTGTTGAGCATAATATCATAGGTGGCACTTAATTTTTGTGATTCGCTGCGGTCATCACCGGCTAATGCGGTGGTGTTATTAAATCGACCGACACCAATAAAGGAATGAATTTGTGTTTTTTGATCACGTTGTTGTGTTTGTAAATTAAACGACAATTGGTGTCCCGGTGCCACATCGGTGACCCATTTGCCGAAAACAGATTGTTGATCCCAGTCGGCATGGTCCTCTGCCAAAGTAGAAGGTCTTTGTAGGCCTTTGCCATCACGTTGATTGATATTGAAAATGACACCATTATTGTCACCATTCCAGGCATGGGTATAAGTACCGTGACGACCGTTGTATTGGCCGTTATAGCCCAATCTGAACTGACGCCAGTGATTCTGCTCACCGACTAAGTCCTGCGGATTCCAGGTATGAATACTGACAATACCTCCCAGGGCGTTGCTACCATAGAGTGTCGAGGCCGGACCTTTTAAGACTTCAATACTTTTAATCACTGAAACATCGGGGTATTGTGTCGTGGCAAAAGAATAAGAGCCAATATCAAAGGCTTTGGCGTTGGGCACACCATCGACTTCGACCGCCACGCGATTACTGCCGATACCACGAATGTTAATACCTGAGGTGCCAAAACGATTACCGGCATCCTCGATGTTTATGTTGGTTTCATAGCGCAAAGCGGCGGCCATATCTTCACTTTGCGTGTTCTGAATCTGTTCTGCACTGATGATGGCCACATCAGCGGCCACTTCCTGTAATTGTCTGGCTTGTTTGTAGGCGACAACGATCAAGGGACTTAATTCAGTAGAGGGTTCTGCTTTTGTGCTGTTGCTTTCATTGTTTTGAGCAAGTGCTGTGAATGCCATGAGCGATAAACAGCTTGCATTGAGGATGTTTTTCATCACTTTTGTGTTAAATTTAAAAGTGATACAGTTTAACGATTTTAACCGATTATGAAATGACTTTAGTCAATTTACTTCGGTTTTTTAAGTCAATTATTTTTAATAAAGTGCCACTAATACCCATACCCATAGCTAGTAATGTTGAGTCATCAGGGTCTAAGGAGGCCAAAAAGTTTTTGACATATAATCCCAATTCGGTGTCGCCCTGACTATCGAGACGGCGGCTAAAGAATAAACCGTCGGCATCTTCTTTTTGGTTTATGAGCTCCAGTAAGGTATAAACATTAGTTGAGAGTTTTAAATCAACCTGTTCAGGAATCGTCGTCACCTGTAATTTATTCTGTATTAAATGCAAAGCAAAACGGAGATGAGCATCTTTAATGGTGACTGAGATAACATGGCCACTTAAAAAATATAAACTATTTTCTTTCAGAGCCTCAGCAAAGAATTGATTTAAGGCCCGTTCAATCAAAAAGTGTTGGGCACTTTGTGGGAAATATTTAACCGGTAATGCCAAGAGTGCAGGTAACTGCGGTGTTGCTCGTTTTAACTGGTTTGCTTTATTTGTGTCCATAGGTCATTAATGTGTTGTTTGAAGTCATCAGAATGTACGATTGGGCGCCCCCAGGTACGACTGGTTTCGGCCGGCCATTTATGGGTGGCATCGAGCCCCATTTTCCCACCCAAGCGGCTTTCCGGACTGGAAAAGTCCAAATAATCCACAGGAGTACGTTCCAAAATTACACTGTCACGGGCAGGATCGGCACGAGTGCTGATGGCCCAAATGACATCAGACCAATCACGAACATTAATATCTTCGTCTGTGACAATAATATATTTGGTGTAAGAAAACTGTCGCAAAAATGACCAGATGGCCATCATCATACGCTTGGCGTGACCGGGGTATTGTTTGCGGATACTGACCACCGCCATGCGGTATGAACAAGCGGCCGGTGGTAAATAAAAGTCGACTATTTCGGGAAAATTGTTCTGTAACAAGGGGATAAACAGTTCATTCAGAACTGAAGCCATCACCGAAGGTTCATCTTCCCCCGGCTGCCCCATATAGCTGGTGTGGTACAGCGGATTATCGCGAAAAGTCATGGCTTCGACAGTAAAGACCGGAAACTGCTCCACTGAATTATAAAAGCCGGTGTGGTCACCAAACGGTCCTTCTTCAGCCGTTTCATCGGGCTCGATATAACCTTCTAAAACAATCTCAGCATTCGCCGGTATGCTTATATGCGGATGAAGGTAACCCGGCGTGACCTGTGTTTTGGCACCGCGTAATATACCGGCGAAATGATATTCACTTAGGGTATCAGGAATCGGTGCGACCGCAGCCAGTGTGGTGATGGGATCGGCGCCAATCACGACGGCCACCGGAAAACGTTGACCCGGATGGGCTTTTTTAAAATCGGAAAAATCCGTGGCTCCACCGCGATGAGCCAGCCAGCGCATAATCAGTTTATTTTTGGCAATGGGTTGTTGCCGGTAAATGCCAATGTTTTGGCGTTTTTGTCGGGGTCCCCGGGATATGACTAAGCCAAACGTCAATAAAGCACTGACATCCTCAGGCCAGCAGGTGGGTAAAGGTAGCAGGTTGAGATCAACATCGGATCCCGTGAGTATGTGGGTCTGACAAAGTGGTTTATTAATAATCCGCGGATTAACATAGCTGAGGCGTTTAAATTGTTTGAGCAGGCTTTGGCCTTGTTGCAAATCGGTGGGCAGTTGTGGCGATTGCAGATAAGCCAATTGCTGTCCCAATTGGGTTAATTCAGTTTTGTCGGCGACGCCCAAAGCTTTTAAAACCCGTTGTTCAGTACCAAAAAGATTACCAATCACTGGCATCTTATGGTCGCTTTTCAGTTGATTAAATTGTAAAGCCGGGCCTTGTTCACACAAGGCTTTATGACTGAGCGCAGTTAACTCATGGCGTAAATCCACCGGCTGATTAATCGTTAGCAACGCCTGGCTTTGATCCAATGCCGATAAAAAATCACGCAAACTGTGGATATGCTCGCTGCTGTGCGAATCTAAACCATGACTAATCAAGCGATTGATATCCATACCTGCTAAGCGACCCAGTCTTTACCGGCTTGATTATGCCAATAGCCGTTGCTGATGGGATGGTGGCTGCAGCTTGCCAGTTGCTGTTGTGCTTGTTCAATATTGAGTTGCTTGTGTCTGACCTGATCAAATAGCTTAATCACCTCAAAACACCGGTTTTGTTGGGGTGTTATCCGTAAAATATCCACGGCATCATCGGTCATCGCTTCAATGTGATTCTGAATACTTCCGGATTGGGTTTGGATGCCGTTAATTACCAGAAAATCCTTATTTTCCTGGGTTTTCATGGCCAGACCATCCGGGTATTGGTCACAAACAAAACCGCATTGGTCTTTACTGCGATTATGCGTTCGGGCGGTAAAACAGCGGGCAGAGTAGGCCAGCGATAAGCGTCCCCAGGCAGGTAATTCCAATTCAATACCATTTAAATCAAAGTCATGCAGAGCCTGTTGGTTATGCTCATGGGGCAAAACCCAGCGACGTAAACCCAGCGACTTGAGTTTATCCAGACTTCGTTGGTTATAAATATTCAGAGAACTGCCGGCCACAAAATCAGATTTGGCATGGCTGGTACGCAATTGTACTGCTGACATATCATTGGTTTCTACAGCAAAATCATTCTGACTGCATATTTTGGTCATGACAGATAATTCAGACGCGGCTTCGACTAAAGACAAAGTGGATAACACCACGTCTTTACCGGCCGCTTTTAAGTCACGGCCTAGGTCTATCCAGTCACCTAAACCCAATGCCCGGCGTTTACTGCAAATCACTTCGCCCAAATAAACCACATCAATCGGTGAATCGGCGACTTGTCGATAAAACTGTTGAATAAAGCCACGATCCCAATAATAGGGTATGGGGGCCAGCGATAATTTCTTTACATTACTCATCATTGCCAATTCCGATAATAGGCACCTAAGGTGGTTTGTTGACCTTCGGATAAATCCCCTAAAGTTTGATTCCAGCTGTCTTTCACGGAGTATTTATCAGGCCGGATTAAACATTCATCAATGGCGGCGCGCATCACTTCAGTGACCTGTCGGACGTAGGCAGGACTACGCTGACGACCTTCAACTTTAACGGCAGCCACGCCAATGGCTTTTAATTCGGCTAAAATTGATAAGGTATTTAAGCTGGTGGGTTCTTCGATGGCATAGCCGATATGGTCATTGACTTCATACCTGCCTTTACAAATAACCGGATAGCCGACAGAATCGTCTTTACCCACTTGGTCAATCAAAATGCCATTGAGGCGTGTTTCTAAATGATCATCAGTTTTTTTCCATTCCACAAATTCAGCCGGTGAACAGGCACCATGATTATTCGGCCCTAAACCGGTGGCATAGGAGGATAATAAACAACGGCCTTCGACCATGACACACAAACTTCCAAAGCCAAACACTTCAATCGGTACTTTTGATTGGTTCACTAAATGCGCCACTTGTTTGATTGATAGTACGCGGGGGATAACGGCGCGCTTAATATTAAAGTGCTCGGCAAAGAAATTGACCGCAGCGGCACTGGTGGCCGAACCTTGTACTGATAAATGAATATTTAAATCCGGGTGCTTTTCACAGGCATAATCCATAACACCCATATCGGCCAAAATCAAAGCATCAACTTTCAATTCTGCCGCAGTATCTACAGCTTGTTGCCAGGTGGCTAAATCATGGCAGTAGGGATAGGTATTGACCGCCAGAAAGACTTTGCATCCACGGCTATGTGCAAATTCAATGCCTTGTTGCATCTGCTTTGGGGTGAAATTCAAACCGGCAAAATGCCTGGCATTGGTGGCATTTTGCAAACCCATATAAACAGCATCCGCACCGGCTTTCACCGCGGCTTTTAAAGACGGTAAATTACCCGCCGGACAAACCAATTCCATATTGTAAGGACATTAATTAAGTGCCCGTCAGTGTAGGCATGCCAGTTTGAATATGCCTTGATTTAGGTCAAGGGAATTTTATTGGACAGAACAAGATTCCGGGTTAATTATATTCTCAGCCCCTTCACCGTGTCGTTTTTCATAGAGATAAGTGGCCATTTTTGTAAGTCGTTTCAGTTCATCTTCAGCCGTCAGCCATAATTCTGTGTAATTCTGGTCAAATAAATCATCAAATATTTGGTTGGTATGTATCGCTTGACCAAGACATTCATTGTATTTTTTTAAGCGAAGCTGATTGGCCTGACTGGCCGCCAGCATATCCTGTTGATTATTAAGTTCATAAACCGCTAAATTAATAATATGCCCCATGGCTTTTGAGAGAGTGGCGTTACTTTCATTGAGCATAATATTAGCCATATATAAACATTCGGCGCTGAATTCAGGTTCTGTCTGACAAATGGTTTTCAGGGGGCTGAAAGCGGGAATGGGTAAAGCCAGTCGCATCGATTGCAGGATGGAATAGGGCATGTAATCAGAGTAACGTTGTTCTAATAATTCGATCTGTTGCTCCGTGAGTTCCCGGGTTAATAATTCATTATTTTTCTGGCGTAGCAAAGCGCCTTCCGGGAAAGGCTTGTCTTTAATATATTCTTGAACCAGATCTATGAATTCCGGCAGCAAATAATCAACCATCGAGAACTGTTGGGTACCACTCATGACCTGCATTAATTTAGCGGTCAGGTCTTGATTGTCAGTATCTAATGCTAACTGCAAAGGACGTAAATAAACGCTCAATTCTGAGGGGTATAGTTGCATTTGCTTATCGAGCAGGGCTTGTCGGTTACAGTATTCATTTAATTCTTTTTGAAAACACAGAGCTTCCAGGATTTGCAGTGTTTCAATGTTGAGGGTTTCATCGTTCACCAGCTTATTAATGTGTTGGCCGAGACTTTGATAAAATATTTGTATCGCATCCGGGTCGGCCTGTGCTGATTGAGCCTGTAATATTGAGTTGCTTTGATTTAAGCCAATGGCTTGGGCATAGGGTTGTTCATGGTTAAGCAAAAATTCAATCAGTTCCTGGGTCCACTGGCCATACAACTGCATTGACTCCCGTTCAGACTCACTGGGTTCGCGCATTAACTGCTTCATGACTTGAGTGAATTGCTTTTCTTCTGCGCTGGGTTCTTTTTTCTGGTCGGTTGAATTTTGAGCCATCAAGGGTAAGGTTGAAAGAAGAATAACGGTGCAAATAAATAATTTCATGGGTTAACCTGTTTTTAAAAATTCCTCGGCCTGGGCGAGGGTGGTTTCGGTGATGGTTTCGCCGCCTGACATACGCGCCAGTTCCTGGATGCGTTGTTCTCGATTCAGATGTTGCACCGCCGATCGGGTTAAGCCATGAGATTGATCGCTTGATTTTGAGACCAGAATATGGTCATGGGCTTGACCTGCCACTTGCGGTAAATGGGTAACGGCAAACACCTGATGTTGCTGACTCAGTTTATGCATAATATCCCCCACTTTCGAGGCGGTTGCACCGCCAATGCCGGTATCCACTTCATCAAAGACAAAAGCACTGTGGTCATGGTTTTGGCCGACCACTTCAATGGCCAGACAAATGCGGGATAATTCACCGCCCGAAGCGGTTTTGCTAAGGGGTTGAGGTGATTGGCCTTTGTTCACTGCAATCATAAATTCAATGTGATCCAGCCCATGGATATTGGCTTTACTATCGGCCTCAAATTTATCAGTACGCACTTCAATCGTTAATTGGGCTTCAGGCAGACCCAGTTGTTGAATCATTTTAGTGATATTGGCAGCCAGGTTTTGTGCGGCCTGTTGACGCGCTTGTGTGAGCTGTCGGGCGTGTTGTAAGTAATCATCCAGTGCTTGCTGCCGTTGCTGTTCTAAATGCTGTTGTTGTTCGGCTTGATTGTGGTGTTGATTAAGTTGCCGGCTTAATTGTTTGAGTTGTTCAGGTAGATAGCTCACATCAATGTTTTGCTTACGTGCCACCCGACTAATCTGCGATAAACGATCTTCTATCTCATGTTGTTGTTGCGGGTCGTGTTCAAGCTTTGATGCATATTCGCTCAGGTATTGCATGGCCTCCTGTACATTAATCAGGGCTTCATCCAGCATTTGGACCACCTCAGAGGCATCAAAACCTTTTAAATGGTTTAACTGCTCAATGTGTTGAGCCAGCCTGTGGCTAACGGATTGATCGGACTCGTCTAAATCTTCCAGGGCCCGTTGACAGCCTGCTTGAATGTCCTGGGCATGACTGACCCGTTCCAAATCCTGGTGAAGCTGGTCATATTCACCGTCCTGTAAATCAAGTTCTTCCAGTTCTTGTAATTGATAACGAAGTAATTGCTGTTGTTCTTCTGATAACGCACCTTCATTCATCAGGGTATTGAGTTGTTGATCAATGTCTTTTATTGTTTGAGCCGATTGGTCGACCTGCGTTAATAATGTCTGATAGTCGCCGCTGCGATCTAAAAGCTGTCGTTGGGTGGCTGACTGGAGCAGTTTGATTTGATCGTGTTGGCCATGAATTTGAACCAATAAGCGACCCAGTTCTTTCACTAAATGTGCTGGTGTGGGGCTGCCATTTATCCACAATTTGCTGCGACCCTGGTCTGTCAGGGTGCGACGAATGATTAAACTGTCATCGTTTAAATCATTTTTTTGCAACCATTTCTGAGCAGCTCGGTGTTCAGCAATATCAAAACTCACCACCACTTCACAAACATCGCCAAAAGCACCAATGACAGCGGTGTCACCACGAGCTCCCAGTGCCAGTGATAAGGCACCGATGGTGATGGATTTACCGGCGCCGGTTTCACCGGTAAATACTGTCATGTGTTGATTGAAGTCAATTTCCAATTGTTCTATCAAGACATAATTTTTAATGTAGATGGATTGCAGCATTAAACGTTGAAAATGGATTAATAATTAAAAAAGGAATAATCTTGGGACTTCATTCACTTTTGTTCCCGACAAAAGCGAAAGCGGCCTCGGCGATTATATCTTATAACCTCGCACGAATGGGCGCCATTCACACAAGGCTTCTTTGCTGCGCAAAACCGCATGACTTCATTTACCTGGCCTAACCGGCTCGGCGAGTCAAGCTGCATTGCAGCTTTCCATATATTTTAACGGTGGCGACTTGAATTGTCATCTGCTATCACTATATCACTGCCATTAATTCATTATTAGATATTATCATGACTGACAAGAAACACCCTAAAGATGATGACAATGAGACATTATATGAATCAAAACATCAGACGGATGAGTTGAATCAAAATGTTAATGAAACCACCGATGATGAAGTTGAGGTTGTTGATAACAGCGAATCAGAATCATCGGATCACCAGGATTTAAAGCAAGAAATCAAAGAATTGCAAATGCAATTGGCGGCCAAAGATGAAGAAATTCTTCGGGTGGCAGCTGAAGGCATGAATGTCAAAAATCGATTGCAGCGTGAGCTGGAGAATACCCGCAAATATGCCAATGAAAAACTGTTGAAAGCCATGGTGCCGGTGATGGACAGCTTTGATAAAGCACTGGAAATTGTTGATAACGATCAGGTTGAAGTCACCGTTGAAGCGATGGTTGAAGGCACCATTAATACCCAACAATCCATGACTAAAGTGTTGCAAGAGTTTGGTATTGAAATTATCAACCCACTGGGTGAAAAATTTAATCCGGAGATTCATGAAGCCATGAGTATGGTGAAATCTGACAATCACGAAAAAAATACCGTGGTGGATGTTTTTCAAAAAGGCTATTTATTGAATGGTCGTGTTATTCGTGCTGCCATGGTCGTGGTATCTCAATAGCTTGAATTTTTCTATGCAGTCCATAGATAGTAACCAGTTTAAAACATAAAATTTAGAGGATATTTAACATGTCAAAAGTTATAGGTATTGATTTAGGAACCACCAATTCCTGTGTCGCCGTGATGGAAGGTAAAGACATCAAGGTGATTGAAAATGCAGAAGGCGATCGAACCACCCCGTCGATTGTTGCTTTTACCGAAGAGGGGAAAACCTTGGTAGGTCAATCGGCCAAGCGCCAGGCTGTAACCAACCCTGAAAACACTTTATTTGCCATTAAACGTCTGATTGGGCGTAAGTTTAAAGAAGACGTGGTGAAAAAAGATCAGGATATCGTGCCGTATAAAATTATCGGTGCAGATAATGGTGACGCCTGGGTCGAAGTTCGCGGCAAAAAAATGGCACCGCAGGAAGTGTCTGCCCGTATTTTAGAAAAAATGAAAGCCACCGCTGAAGATTACCTGGGAGAAAAAGTGGAAGCTGCCGTGATTACGGTACCGGCTTACTTTAATGATTCCCAACGCCAGGCGACCAAGGATGCCGGTAAAATTGCCGGCTTAGAAGTTAAACGGATTATTAACGAACCCACCGCCGCTGCCTTAGCTTACGGCATGGATAAAAAAGGTGGTGACCGAACCATTGCTGTTTATGACTTAGGTGGCGGTACCTTTGATATTTCCATTATTGAAATTGCCGACATCGATGGTGAGCAACAGTTTGAAGTATTGGCCACCAATGGCGACACTTTCTTAGGGGGTGAAGATTTTGATAATCGTTTAATGGACTATCTGGTCGAAGAGTTTAAAAAAGATCAGGGTGTTAATTTACATAATGACCCCTTGGCCTTACAGCGCTTAAAAGAAGCCGCTGAAAAAGCAAAAATTGAATTATCAAGCCTGGATCAAACCGAAGTCAACTTACCCTACATCACAGCTGATGCCTCAGGTCCCAAGCATTTGAACATTAAAATTACCCGTTCAAAACTTGAGTCTTTGGTGGGCGATTTAGTGAAGCGTACGGTTGGACCTTGTGAAACCGCTTTAAAAGATGCCGGTGTTTCCTTAAGTGAAATTTCAGATGTGATTTTAGTCGGTGGTCAAACACGTATGCCGGCGGTACAAGAAATCGTTGAACAAACCTTTGGTAAGAAACCACGTAAAGATGTGAACCCCGATGAAGCTGTGGCCATGGGTGCTGCCGTTCAGGGTGGTGTGTTATCCGGTGATGTTAAAGATGTCTTGTTATTAGATGTGACACCTTTATCATTGGGTATTGAAACCCTCGGTGGTGTCATGACCAAATTGATTGAGAAAAACACCACTGTACCAACCAAAGCATCTCAGGTGTTTTCTACCGCAGAAGATAATCAATCAGCGGTAACCGTTCACGTTTTACAAGGTGAGCGTGAAGTGGCCAGTGCCAATAAATCGCTGGGTCAATTCAATTTAGAGGGTATTTCACCTGCTAAACGTGGTATGCCACAAATTGAAGTGACTTTTGATATTGATGCCAACGGCATTATTCATGTATCCGCCAAAGATAAGGCCACAGGTAAAGAACAACGCATCGAAATTAAAGCCGGTTCCGGTTTGTCTGATGAAGAAATCGAACAAATGATTAAAGATGCGGAAATGAATGCTGAGAAAGACAAGGCGTTTCAGGAAACGGTACAAGCACGTAATGCGGCTGATGCCATGATTCATACAGCCAAAGAAATGCTGGAAGAGCATAAAGACATCATTGAAGACGGTGAAAAGTCGAGCATTGAATCGGCCATTGAAAACACTGAAAAGGCGATGAAAGAAGATGATAAAGCATCCATTGAATCTGCCAGTGAAGCCTTACAGCAAGCCATCCAACCTGTTATGCAAAAAGTGGCTCAGGCTGCTCAGGCAGGCCAGGGTGAGCAAGCAGACGCAGGTGGTAGTGATAGTCAGCAAGCTGAAAGCAGTAGCGACGACGATGTGGTCGATGCTGAATTTGAAGAAGTTGATGATGATAAAAAAGACTGATACAAAACTCAGTTAATTAAAAAGCCGGCATGATAAATATATTGTGTCGGCTTTTTCCATAAATTAAAGAAACAAATAATATTATTTCCATGAGCAAAGATTTATACAAAATTTTAGGCGTCAATAAATCTGCCAGCCAGGCAGAAATCAAAAAAGCCTACCGGCGTTTGGCCATGAAGTTTCATCCGGATCGTGCCGGTGATGATGCTTCGGCACAGGATAAATTTAAAGAAGCCAAAATGGCTTATGAAATTTTAAAAGATGAACGTAAACGCCAAATGTATGACCAATATGGTTTTGATGCTGTTTCCGGACAGAACGGTGGGGGTCCCGGCGGCGGTTTTGGCGGTGGCTTTCAAGGTGATGTTGGTGATATTTTCGGTGATATTTTCAGTGATATATTTGGTGGGGGTCGCCGTGGCGGGCGATCAGCCGGTCCGCAACGTGGCCATGATATGCAAGTGGAAATGGCGGTTGAATTAGAGGAAGCCATTCATGGTGTGGAAAAAGAGATTACCTTGCCCACCATGACAGCCTGCGAACCCTGCCATGGTACCGGATCAAAAGACGGCCAAAAAAGCACCTGTCAAACGTGTGGCGGTGTGGGTCAGGTTCGTATGCAGCAAGGCATGTTCTCAGTACAGCAAACCTGTCCGGATTGTCGTGGTCAGGGCAGTACCATCAGTAACCCATGTAGTCATTGCGGAGGACAGGGTCGTCGCAAAGAAAGTACCAATCTTAATGTCAAAATACCTGCCGGCGTCGATGCCGGAGATCGAATCAGATTAACCGGAAAAGGTGAAGCCGGTCCGCAGGGTGGGCCAGCCGGTGATTTATATGTGGATATCCGGGTTAAGCCGCATGACATATTCACCCGCCATGGCGATGATCTGCACTGTGAAATACCGGTTGATTTCACCACAGCCTGTTTAGGCGGTGAACTCAATGTACCGACCTTATCCGGTGCTGTTAAACTAAAAGTGCCGGCGGAAACGCAATCCGGTAAACAATTTAGAATGAAAGGTAAGGGGGTTCAGTCAGTTCGTTCACACAGTAAAGGTGATTTATACTGTAAAGTACATGTTGAAACACCTGTCAACTTAAGCAATGAACAAAGGGACTTATTGAATCAATTTAATCAAACCATTCAACAATCGGGAGACAAAAATAATCCAAGACGAAAAGGTTGGTTTGATAACGTTAAATCATTTTTAGATAAAATGACAGGTTAAAGGTGCAAACAATTCAAGTCATTATCAGTGGCGTAACAGGCCGTATGGGGCAAAGATTATTGCGTATAATCAGCCAGCAGGAACAACTCCAGGTGGTCGCCGGTGTGGCCTCGAAAGAAAGCCCCCATTTAGGCAAAAGCATCGCAGAGTTGACAGGGATTAAGCGTCTAGGAGACGTTAAAATCGTTTCAGGTATGGAGAATTTAAAAGCTGATGTGGTTATAGACTTTTCTCAGCCGGATGCTTTTAATGCGGTGATTGACCATTGTGTGATGAATGAAATTGCACTGGTCAGCGGAACCACCGGTTTAAATCAGGATCAGTATGATCGCATCAGTCAAGCCGGACATTTTATTCCGGTATTGTGGGCTGCTAATTTTTCTCTGAATATTCAGATTATCAAAAACTTACTGCAGGTTTTTAAACAAATTAATAATCAAGCTGATTATCACATCACCGAAACACATCACCAACATAAAAAGGACGCGCCTTCAGGCACGGCCATTGCTTTGGCGCAAAGTCTAAGCACCAGCCGACAATTAAAAGTTGTGGCCAACAATGAATTTTCTTTGGGTGAAATTAATATCAAATCTGTGCGTGAGTCAGAAGTACCGGGTACTCACCTTATTCAGTGTGACTTTCCCAATGAAACCATTACCATTGAACATGTCGCTAAAAACGGTGACTTATTTGCTGAAGGAGCTGTTTCTGCTGCGCAGTGGTTATCTAATCAGGACAAAGGTCTATACGATTTGAATGCCATCTTATTGGCTTAATTGATCTGGTATCCGACACATGTATTGCGGCCTGTTTTCTTGGCTTCATACAAGGCTTTGTCGGCTTCTTCAAACCAACTGCGTATATCCTTAGGATGCTTGGTGATGCTGGCTAAACCAATACTAACCTGACATCGAAAATCCGGGCAAATCGTTTCTATGTTTCTTACCGCTTTATTGATGGTTGCCGCGATTGTTTTGGCTGATATCAAATCTTCATGAATCACCACAATAAACTCATCACCACCAAGACGACCAATAATGGCATTATCGGGGCAATTATCAGTAATAACTTGTTCCACGTTGCACAGGACATCATCACCAACGGCATGTCCAAAGTCATCGTTAATCGTTTTGAACTGATCAATATCAATCAGCATTAAAGTCAGTGTTTTATCGATCCCGGGATTATACTTTTTGAGTAATTTTTGTGTTTTTTCCTGCCAGGTTCGGCGATTATACAAAAGGGTTAAATCATCCTGTTGGCTGAGCTTATTCAGCAATCTGTTTTGTGTTTGTACGCGATGTATTAAACGATGCGCATGAAAACTAACCACCGTAAAATGAATAATGATAATCGGCAAACAGCCGATCATGACAAAATAGCTTGTTGTGGGTTGCCAGGGAACATTAAATGCCAGTGCAATAACAGCAATAGAAATCACAGAAACGATCATGGCTTTCCACCAAATGCCTTTAATGGCGGTGTTCACCTTGTCAGTGATGTTAAGCAATATTAACAGTACAGAAGGCAATAAATTAAAGCCCATAAGGGGCACCCACGAGCCGGCAATAACTGAATCCACCATTAAATTAAATTTTTCAGTTTTAAAGGGCTGTTTGCTTATCCGGGTTAGTAGAATTGCCAGGTGAGGCCATATCAAACAACTAAAAAAAACCCATGACCAGGACCATATATCAGCCTTTAGTTCTATCAGAACAAATACGATGGCTATACCGGCCATCAACATACCCAATATGCGCATGGGGTAGATAGCCTGGGGTAAACGGTTAAGATTGCTTAAGCGTTTGGTTTTTTTTGTCGCTTGAAACGATTGTCTCATTCGCTGAGATTTTAGTGGGGTTGAAGATTAATTATATCAAATTTATATAAAATATGTGAATTAGTGTCTGGCCGGGGGGTATGCTGGTGAAGCTGATTTTTCCCTTTGATTTTTTGCGCTAAACATGGCTTGATCCGCTTGCTTTGGGTTATGCTGAAGTAGATTGTCATTACCATAACTCGGTCATGCCTATAGTAAAACCTTAATTAACAGGCCTGGGTCCCCGCCCTTATAAATAACATCACCGACAAAATAACCATAATAATGATTATTTTAAGAGACTAAAAACGGGGGCTGACTGTTTGTCAGGGTTGGTATGAGACTTAATTACCACTGATTGTATATGCTTAATCCGAAGTAACTAAAATCTTCTGTAAAAAACTGGCCGTAGGGGGCATGGCCTTCTTGATATTCAAGCATGATGTTAAAAGGTCGGTTTAGCCATTCATTGAATTCAAAACCGGCACGCAATGTCACATTAACAGGACGTTCGGCTGCTTGCCACGATTTTAAATCCATGCCGATAACAGGTCGTCCGTGTCCAAAGGTATGACCTGAAAACTGCCAACCGGCCTGAAACTGATATTTCTCCAGATATCCGGGTTCAATGCGGGTGATAAAGGCCGCTCCGGCGTAAACATCCCAATTACTGATTGATTTTAGCGCTAAAAAATCAATTTTTTCATAGGATAAATTGGTTCTATTCGTTAAGTAATCCTGGTTTTCTATTAAGAACTCATCCCCTAAATGAGTGCTGCGATGGGTATAGGCTAACCGCCATTGCCAGTTATCTCTTCGCTGGACTAATTCACCGCCAACCATAAAATCAGTGTTAATAAGGGCTCCACCACGATTATTACGATCACCAATTTCATCCACATCAAATTGAGATCGAATATGACCCATGACATTGACATGTATATCATGAGAACTGAACTGGTCGAAATCATAAATGTTTTTACGATGCCCCAAACCAATTAACATGGCATCAAATTCTTTTCCCAGAAGATCCATTCGACCCAAAGAATACATCAAACCCGGCTCATCTATATCAGCGACTAAGACAGACAGTTGTTTAGCCGCTGTCCGCGAGTCATCAGAGACCTCGGCTTGTCTGATTGAATTATCTGGTTTTGCTTCTGCCTGTACAGACTGGCTGTCAGTGACTTGCTGCTGCGCCTTACTTAAATTGTCATAACAAACCAGGCGACCAAAATCGCTTTCAATTTGCAGACATTTTTGCAGAGCCCCGGTTAAATTCTCGGTTGTGGCTGGTTCAGATTGAACACTTGTAACAACTACTAATAATAACGCTATAATTCTTAAACGCATAGGACTCAGTCTCAAATGAAAAGCCCGCCGAAATGACTCAGCGGGCTTTATAAGTTAGCCGGCTAAATTTCTTAGCACATAATGCAAAATACCACCATGACGACAATATTCGACTTCTTTGGGTGTGTCAATGCGGACATCCACTTCAAATTCTACAGATGTACCATCTTCACGGACTGCTTTTACCTGGGCTGTCTTACTGTTACCGTTATCTAAACCGGTGATATCATAGGTTTCATGTCCTGTTAAATCATAAGTATCGGCATTTTCACCGGCTTTAAATTGTAACGGAATGACACCCATACCGACCAGGTTTGAACGGTGAATACGTTCGTAACTTTGCACTAAGACCGCTTTAACACCCAAAAGATTTGTTCCTTTGGCTGCCCAATCTCTTGATGAACCTGTACCGTATTCAGTACCGGCAATGATGACCAAAGGTATATTATCATTTTGATATTTCATCGAAGCATCAAATATACTCATTTGTTCATCAGACGGTTGATGACGGGTCCAACCACCTTCGGTGCCCGGGGCCAATTCATTGCGCAAGCGAATATTGGCAAAGGTACCACGCATCATGACTTCATGATTACCCCGGCGTGAACCATAAGAATTAAATTGTGCTTTTGGCACACCTTTTTCCTTGAGGTATTGACCTGCCGGAGAATCTTCAGCGATGGCGCCGGCCGGAGAAATATGGTCTGTGGTGACCGAATCACCTAATTTTGCTAAGACACGCGCACCTGATATGTCATTGATACCGGCCACATCTAAAGTCATGCCTTCAAAATAGGGCGGGTTTTTGATATAGGTGGAATCATCCTGCCAATCAAATAATTCTGATTTTGAGGTTTGAACATTTTTCCAGTTGTCATCACCTTCAAAAACACCTTCATAACCTTTGGCAAACATGTCGTTTGAAACATTATTTTGAATGGTGTCGGCAATTTCATGGTTACTGGGCCATATGTCTTTTAAGAACACATCATTGCCGTCCTGATCTTGTCCAAGCGGGTCTTTTTGGACATCAATGTCCATGGTACCGGCAATGGCATAAGCCACAACCAAAGGCGGTGAGGCCAGGAAATTCATGCGTACATCAGCGTGAATTCGGCCTTCAAAGTTTCGGTTACCCGATAAGATAGAGGTGGCAATCAGGTCGTTGTCATTAATGGCTTTGGATAAAGCCGGATCTAAAGGACCCGAGTTACCGATACAAGTGGTGCAACCAAAACCAACCACATTAAAACCTAAGGTTTCTAAATCATCTAAAACACCGGCAGATTGTAAGTAGTGTGTGACTACTTTTGAGCCGGGCGCCAAAGAAGTTTTTACCCAGGGTTTAACGGTTAAACCCTTTTCAGCGGCATTTCGAGCCAGCAATCCGGCACCCAGCATAACCGCTGGATTTGATGTATTGGTACAAGAGGTAATGGCGGCCACTGCAATATCACCATCAGTGAAATGATAGTCACCGTGACCAGACTGCACCGGTACTGATTTTTTATCGCGGCCGTTTTCAAAGGCATTAAAAAGGTTTTGAAATTTTTCTTTTGCTTCGGTTAGTACGATGCGGTCTTGTGGACGTTTGGGGCCTGAGATACTGGGCACAACGGTACTCATGTCTAATTCAAGTACAGCTGTGTATTCTGCGTCCTGACTGTGTTCATCATGGAACATACCTTGAGCTTTGGCATATTCTTCAACTAACTTAACTTGTTCTTCGCTGCGACCGGATAAGCGTAAGTAACGTAAGGTTTCTTCATCGACCGGGAAAATACCGCAAGTGGCGCCATATTCAGGCGCCATGTTGGCTAAGGTGGCACGATCGGCTAAAGGCAGGTACTGTAAGCCTGAACCAAAAAATTCGACAAATTTACCGACAACGCCATGTTCGCGTAACATTTCGACAACGGTTAAGACCAAATCAGTGGCCGTGGCACCTTCCGGCAAACGTCCGGTTAATTTAAAACCAACAACCTGTGGGATGAGCATGGAAATGGCCTGGCCAAGCATGGCCGCTTCTGCTTCAATACCGCCAACCCCCCAGCCAAGAACACCTAAACCATTAATCATGGTGGTGTGTGAATCGGTTCCAACAACGGTATCGGGATAAGCGGTCAATTCGCCATATTGTTCGGCGCCAAAGACCACCCGAGCTAAGTATTCCAGATTAACCTGATGCACAATACCATTGCCCGGTGGCACCACCTTAAAGGTGTCAAATGCCGATTGGCCCCATTTGAGGAAGCCATAGCGTTCTTTATTACGCTCAAATTCAATTTGGGTGTTTAACGCGGCAGCATCAGCTGTTCCATACTTATCCACCTGGACAGAATGGTCAATCACCAATTCGGCCGGAGATAAAGGATTAATTTTTTGGACATCACCACCGAGACTTTTCATGGCATCACGCATGGCGGCTAAATCAACCACAGCAGGTACACCGGTGAAATCTTGCAGAACCACGCGAGACGGTGTAAATGCAATTTCTGTTGATGGTTTAGCGTGAGGATCCCATTGCGCCAGGGCTTTAATATCATCTACGGTAACATCGATACCATTTTCATTGCGTAACAGGTTTTCCAATAAAATCTTTAAACTAAACGGCAATTTATTGATGTTATATTGCTCGTTGAGCTTGGCTAAGCTGAAGTAACGGTAGTCTTTATTGTTAACGGCCAGATGCATGGCTGTTTTTAATGTATCGCTCATTTTATTGAACCCCTGTGTCAATGGATTAGTGAAGCAGCCACACGAATCGGTGGCTATTAAAAAGCGCGGTATTATCGCATTTTTTATGACAAAAAAACAGTAAGGAATGCGCCGGAGACTGCATTCACTTGATTATTCGACGCAAATGATGTCGACCACGCCGAACATTTAATTATTTGCGGTCTTTACTGCTGAGCAGATTGGCAGCAACACCTGTTAACCAGTGGCTGAGCCATTAACGTTCTTTCAGGAGCTGTTCGGCTTGTTGAATGTAAGCTTTGCGTTTAAACAGTAATTGTAAGTGACTGCCGCCGACTTGTTTCCAGAGCACTGCTGAGCGGATTCCCGCCAATAAGATGGCCCGAATTTTTTCAGTGACCTCTTTGTTTTTTAAGTGATAAGGCTGACCGGCAATAATAACACGTGGCTGTAATTGACTGATGGTTTTAGAGTAAGTGGCGGCCAGGATTTCTATCATGGCGGCTTCATGCTCATCAAGAGAACCAAGATGACCCGCTTGCTGAATACCATGCTGGACCTGTTTAACCATGGCGTCATGGCTGACAAATTTAGATTGTAGGTTTAACAAGGTTAAAACATATTTAATAATATTTAAATAATCCTTATCTTTATTGAATGATTTAATCAGCGTTCTTAATCCAAAGGCCAGCCGATTCAAATCATGATTAAAGACCGCCATGGTCGAATCCGGGTTGACCACAAATAAACTCTCAAGACTACCGGCAAAACAATCCCGACGACTGACCGCACCGGATTGGGCTAATTCATGGGCAAAAGCGGCTGCTTGATAGACGCCGGCTAAAGCGATGGTTTTATCTCTCATGTTTTAACTCGCAAGTTGAGGTCAATAAATCAGATTCAGAAATAATGGCGCCACCTAAACAAACATCACCGAGGTAAAAAACCACGGATTGACCCGGAGTGATGGCACGTTGTGGCTGTTCGAAATGGACCGTCAGTTGGCCGTCTTTTTCCATTGAGACTGTACAAGCCTGATCGGGCTGACGATAGCGTACTTTGGCATGACAAGTCAGTGGAAAGTCTGGGGCATGACCACTGATCCAGTTAGCTTGATCCGCTTTAAGCCGTTGTCCCATAATGAATGACTTGTGATTACTTTGGCCCACAATGAGTTGGTTGTTTTTATGTGCCTTGGCAATAACGAACCACGGTTCTGACAGTGCATTTTTTACACCGCCAATACCCAAACCCTGTCGTTGGCCGATGGTATAATACATCAGACCGTTGTGCTGACCAACCACCGTTCCTTCGGGGGTAACGATATCACCCGGATTGGGTTCAAGATATTGACTTAAAAATTGTTGAAAACGTTTTTCACCAATAAAACAGATGCCTGTGGAATCTTTTTTAGCGTGGACAGATAAGCCCAGTGCTTCAGCTTTATGGCGAACTTCCGGCTTTTCCAGCTCACCGACCGGAAATAAACTGCGTGCCAGCTGGTGTTGTTTAATGGCGTACAAGAAGTAACTTTGGTCTTTGTTGTTATCAACGCCTTTAAGCAATTGAAAATGATCATTTCTTTTGGCTTTACGCACATAATGACCGGTGGCAATGAATTGAGCACCCAAATCATCGGCATGATCGAGAAAGGTTTTAAATTTTATTTCACGATTGCACAATATATCCGGATTTGGGGTACGACCCTTTTGATATTCTTCTAAAAATTCACTGAAAACATAATCCCAGTATTCAGCCGCAAAATTACGGCGGTGTAATTTCAGCCCCAATCGATCACAGACCGCCTGGGCATCTTTAACATCTTCATCCGCTGTGCAGACCTCACTGGTGTCATCTTCTTCCCAGTTTTTCATAAACAGGCCAGCCACGTCGTTGGGGTATTGTTGTTTGAGTAGGGCGGCACTAACCGATGAATCGACGCCACCGGACATGCCTACGATGATTTTTTCGGCCATAAAGTTAACTGTAATTAGTCGTAATAACTAAAAATTTCTAAAGGTGTTTGCTTGCCATTGATATAGTGGTCAATGTGATGTAACACAAGAGGCGAACGCAATTGATGATAACGTTCAGCGACTTCATCACGGCTGAGCCAAACAGCGCGAAGAATACCTTCATCCAAACGTTGATCAGGTATCAGTTTCAGGGGTGTACCGGCAAAGCACGCCCGTAAATAATGGTTGCCGGATTCACTGGTCCATTGCGAAAATTCAATCAGATAATCGACTTTAACCTGCCAGGCTGTTTCTTCCAAGGCTTCACGGGCGGCAGCTTGTGGCAGTGTTTCTCCCGGTTCTAGGTGGCCCGCCGGCTGATTAAGTTTTAATTCACCATGGACATTTTCTTCCACCATTAAAAAACGGCCATCACGCTCAACAATGGTGGCCACGGTCACACGAGGCAGCCAGGTTCTCATACTTTGGTTCCCAGCCAGCGTATACCTGCATACATGCCGGTTAAACCTATCACCAGGGCTATCCAGGGTGATAAACCAAAACTGGCCGGTATAATACCTATTAATATGGCAAAACCACCGGCATACAGGGCATACGGAATTTGTGTACGTACATGCTCAATATGATCACAACCCGAGGCCATTGAAGATAAAATAGTGGTGTCTGAAATGGGTGAGCAATGATCGCCCCAAACAGCACCTGCCAGAACACTGGCAATGGAGATATGTATGATATGCAAATACTCCACTTCCAGCACGCCCTGAGCACTCATGACATTCCAGGTAATCGGTATAATCAAAGGAATTAAAATGCCCATGGTTCCCCAGCTCGAACCGGTGGCAAAAGCAGTCAGAGCAGCCAGTAAGAATGTCAGTACCGGAAGCCAATAATAACGTAAACTGTTCTCCAGCAATGATGAGATATAGAGACTGGTTTCTAATTGTTCTGTGATGGCGGCCAAAGACCAGGCAAGCACCAATATCACAATCGCCTGTAACATCGGCTTCATGCCTTCATACCAGGCTTCAATGGTATCATCCAGGGTTAATATTCTTTGCCCTGTACTCATGATAACAGCCACGATAGTGGCGGCAATACTGGCCCACAGCATGGCTTTAAAAGCATCCGAATTGCCAATAATGTCTTTTAAACTCTGGTTGTCAATATCAGGGTTTAATCCGGTCACATACAAACCAGCCATCACCACCACAATTAACACCCCAAAAGGAAGCAGGGCATTGATGGCACGGTGTGGTTTATTTTCAATGGGCTGAATATCATCATCGGCCAAACCAATGCCTTCTGTGGTGTTGATATGACCCGCACGGGCTTTTTGTTCAGCCGCGAGCATGGGCCCAAAATCACGCCCTGTAACGGCAACATAAATGGTTAAAGCAATGGCAAACAGGGGATAAAAGCTATAAGGTATGGATTGCAAAAACATGATGTAAGCACCATCACCCTGATGATTTATGGATTGTAAGGCTTCATTAATCAAACCCACTTCAAAACCAACCCAGGTGGTGATAAAAGCAATACTGGCAATGGGGGCTGCGGTAGAATCCACCAAATAAGCAAGTTTTTCTCGTGAAATTTTCATTTTATCGGTGACCGGGCGCATGGTATTACCGACCACCAATGAATTGGCGTAATCATCAAAAAATATACTTAAGCCCATTCCAATGGTGGCCAGAGAGGCTCTTTTTACGCTATTAGCCCAGTTAATTATCAGATTAACCACACCGACCATACCGCCATTTCGGGAACTGATACCCACCAGACCGCCGATTAATAATGAAAATATAATGACTGATGCATGGTCGGTATCTGCGAGGGCATCGACGGTGTATTTTTGCACAGTCACCAGTGGCGAGGTCCACAGGGCTTGCCAGGATAAATTACCAATCAACCAGACACCAAACATCAAACCAACAAAAAGAGCCGGAATAACCTGGCGAAATAACAAGGCCACAGCAATGGCCAATAACGGTGGTACCACTGATAACCAAGTGGCGGCATAGATTAAAGGTTCAGCTTCTGAAGCCTCTAATGTGGTAATAAAAAGCATGGCTATAAAACCGGTAATTATTCGCTTTGCAAGCATGTATGTTTTCCCTTTTTATTGAGTCCTTATAATCAATCCTGGATAATGAAAAAAGCGTAATATAACCACCAATCTGGACAGTAAACATCCATGGGTAAAACGATACACTTATTAACATGATTCATGAAAGATTATTGGGGCTCTGTTATTGATAGATGTCGGATTTTAGCATTATCATCGATTTAATTCAGCCAATCGCTGCAGGCTACCCACATCTGTCCATTGGCCTGGATAAATTTGGCCGCCGGCCTGTTGTCGATCAACGGCCTGATGTATTAAGGGTGCCAGTCTAAACGCTTTATTGTGACGTTCACGCACCGACTCAAAAAGTGCAGGACTGAATATACCGATTCCACTGTAAGTATAGCTTTTTTGTGTTGGGTTGACCGAGACCAGTCTGTCCTGGTCTAGGCTGAAATCACCCTCACTGTTATGTGTTGGATTGGGCACCAATGCAATTCTAAGCAAGTCATTATTCAAAGAATCACTGGCGAATTGGCGATAATCCATGTCGGTGAAAACATCGGCATTGATGCTTAAAAAAGGCTGATCTCCCAACAATTTGAGCGCTTTAAGCATACCACCACCGGTTTCCAAAGCCTGTTGTCGTTCGTCCGAAATACTGACGGTTAAACCTTTGGGTGTTTCGGTGTTGAGGAAGTCAATAATTTGGTCCCCCAACCATGAGATATTGACCACAATGTCCTGAAAACCGGCTTTTTCAAGCGCCAATAAATGATGTAATAAAAGCGGTTTGCCTTGAACTTCAACCAACGGCTTGGGCGTTGTATCGGTGATGGGCTTGAGCCGTTGACCCCGACCCGCCGCTAAAATAAAGACTTTCATTGAATTATTCAGATTTGATTTTTGGATTTAATTCATTGAGCAGTTCTCTGAATTCATACAATTCGGGATATTTTTCAGCCACTGTTTTTAAATATTTAAAAGTCCTGGGAATGTCATTCAGATAACCACTTTTACCATCACGATAATGCAGACGACAGAAAATGCCAATGGTTTTTAAGTGCCTTTGAGCGGTCATGGTATGAAACCAGTCCATTAATTGTTTCATGGAAATGGTGTCATGATGAAGATTATTGTAATGTTTTAAAAAATAATCACATAAACTATGAAGTATCTCATCAGACCAGCTGATATAACAATCTTTTAATAATGAAACCAGATCATAACTAAAGGGACCGTGTACCGCATCCTGGAAGTCTATGATGCCGGGGTTGTTGGTTTTTGTGACCATTAAATTACGCGAATGATAATCCCGGTGAACCATGACCTGAGGTTGCTCTAAGGCATAACCTAACAGCCACTGACGGGTTTCCTTGAGTACTCTGCGTTGTTTATCGTTTAAAATATAACCCAAATGTTCACCAATAAACCAATCGTCAAACAAGCACATCTCATCAGTTAATAACTGTTGTGAATATTTAGGTAAAGGCGTTGTTTGTGGTGTCATCTGGAGCTTTAATAAACTATCAATGGCTTGTTGGTATAGCTTTTCGGCATTGTCTTCACTGAGAACATTCAGATATAAGGTCGACCCCAGGTCGCTGAGTAATAAAAAACCCAAGGTCAGATCCTGGGCAAAAATTTCCGGAACGTGGCTGTGGTCTTTTATCAACATCTGTTGCACCCGGATAAATGTCGTCAAGTCCTCTTGCTCTGGGGGTGCATCCATTAAAATAAAACTGTGGTCGTTGGTTATGACCCGAAAATATTGGCGAAAACTGGCATCAGCTGAGGCAGAACTGATGGTGAAATTCCGGTGACCGAAATGGTCGGCTAACCAGTGTTGCCGCTCGCTTTGACGATTGAACATAGACAGAAGAAAGGTTTAAGGCTGTTTTGTTGTGTGTTTCAAGACAGAATTCAGAACCAAATTATGTTCAAAATAGACCACATAATCAGCATATTCCCATCGGGTAATTGGAGGTTCACCCACTGCGGCGCGACGAACCAAGGGTTGACCAAATTGTGTTTCAACTTGTTGCATGGATTGGCCATGCTTTGGCATCGGTTGATTGTTTTGTTGTTGTGTTCGCTCGATAAGCAGTACTTCGGCAGATGCTGACGTCAGCATGAAGCCCGAAAGCAGCATAAATCCCAGATATTTTGATTTCATTTTATTACTCCCAAATCCAAATATAGTCACTGATAAAACAAATATCATGACCCCTAAAATCTTATTTTACCAATAAGTTGAATGACTTGTATCTTAAAAACAATAAAATTTAGCACTGTGAACCACTTGGCAGTTTCGATACTTCTATTATAATGCATGCCATGAAAGCTGTTTTAGCACATTTATTTCAAATCTATGTCTGGTTATTTATTTATCCGGTGGCTTGGATATGGACTGCTTTAATTGCTATTACAGTCACCATATTAACCTGGCTTGGTGCCGGTGCCTGGGCGGATAAATATGTGGCCCGATTGTGGGGGCGTTTCATCTTATGGATTACATTTGTCCGGGTTAAAATCCATGATCAGCATCACATTGAAAAGAATCAATCCTATGTGATTGTGGCCAATCATCAAAGTATTTATGACATTTTAGTGGTTTATGGGTATTTGCCACTTGTATTCAAATGGGTCATGAAAATCGAATTACGAAAAACCCCTTTTATCGGCTTTACCTGCTATTTAATGGGGCATATTTTTGTTGACCGTAAAAATCGCCGAGCCGCTGTTAAAACCATGCAAGAAGCAGGAAAGAAACTGACCGGAGGGACCTCAGTCTTTTTTTTCCCTGAAGGGACTCGCAACCAGGGTGAAAATTTAATGCCTTTTAAAAAAGGTGCTTTTAAAATGGCCGAATCCCTGAATTTGCCTATTTTGCCGGTCACTATTAAAGGCGCCAGTGAGGTTATGCCGACAAATAGCTTCCGAATATTACCCGGCACCATTACGCTTATTTTTCATGAGCCAATTTCCCCGGAAACCATCAAACAACAATCCACTGAAAACCTCATCAATCAAGTTAGACAACACATAGCCGATAAACTTTAAGAAACAAAATCATCTTTCCGGATCTTTCATTCACAACACTTACCTGGCATCTGCTATTGGCATGTCAACCGTTATTTGTCAGGAACAAAAGTGTATGAAGTCCCAAGATTATTCCTTTATAATAGCCTCTATGAAAACCATTAAAAAAACACTTGTTATCATCCTGGTGGTGATTTTATTGTCATTTATTGTCGCTTTAAGCGCTTTGAACCTGACTACCAATGAATTAAATATGTTTTTCTTCACGGTTCAGGCCAGTTTAGGTTTTATTGTTTTGATGTCGCTGATTTCGGGTATTCTGGTGGGTGCCTTGCTGAGTTGGGTGATGTGGCTGTGGCCGGCTAATCGTGAAAAACGTCATTGGCAACGGCAGTACCATCAGCTCAAGCGTGACACTGAACAGAAAATCCATCATACAGACTCTGTTAACACTCAGCTAAAAGTCAAATGACCGGTGGATTTGTCTGGGTTGCCATGGCCCTCCTGAGCGGTGTTCTCATGGGTATGTACCTGGCCTACGTTTTACGTCATGTCACCACCCAAAAAAAATTCGAACAACTCAATCATCGCTATTTCAAAGGCTTAAATTATTTATTGAATGATGAATCTGATAAAGCCATCGATGTCTTTATTCAGTTGGCCGAAACATCTCATGCCACTTTTGAACCGCAATTGGCCTTAGGTAATTTATACCGTAAAAAAGGTGAAGTGGATAAGGCGATTAAGTTACACCAGGCTTTAATTGCCCAGGCTCAATTGCCCGAACGCTACCGCACCCGCGCGTTATTGGCCATTGGTAAAGACTATATGAGTGCCGGTTTACTGGATCGAGCCGAAGTCTTGTTTGCTGAACTGGTGGAGTTAGAGGCGCACACCCCGGAAGCCCTAAAGTGGCTGATGGACATCTACCAACAAGAGCAAGATTGGTCCCAGGCGATCAAAACGGCCTCACGGTTTCAAGCCGCCACCGGCCGTTCAATGCGTACCAATATTGCTCACTTTCATTGTGAATTAGCGGATGCAGCGCGCCTGAATAATGATGATGAACAAGCTTTAAATCATCTGGCAGCAGCCTTGCGAGTGGACAAAAAATCTGTGCGTGCACATTTAAGCATCGGTCTCATTGAACAGTCCAATAAAAACCACCAACAAGCCATTGATTCTTTCCAACAGGCCATTGAAGCCGATCATAGTTTTGTGCCCATTGTCTTAGAACCAATGGTAAACAGTTATCAGGCCATTGAAGCACCGCAAGATCTGGTGGACTATTTGACGAGTTTAATTAATCAGTATTCAGGCATTAGTCCGGTATTGTCATTAACACGCTTAACCCAACAATTATCAGGTGGTGAGGCGGCTCAACAATTTTTAAGAACACACCTGCAGAACAACCCGTCATTTAAAGGTTTAGATATGCTGTTAAATCTTGATGACAATAAGCAGGCCGATCTTACCAGTGCCGATGAAGATATATTAAAAAAACTGATTCACCGGCTATTAGCACAACAACCACGATTACGCTGTCGCAAATGTGGTTTTGGCGCGCAATCCGTGCATTGGCAATGTCCCAGTTGTAAAAACTGGGGTGTGGTTAAGCCCATTGATGATGTGGTTTAAGGCCCATTGGTTCCAGTTACTGTTGTGGGCCGGATTCATTTATGGCTTTTTGCAGCTTTATGTCAGTGGTCGTGTGGTTCAGTTTTTAGACCACGCCAACGAACGCAGTTTACATCAAAACGAAATCTTAACCGGTGGTGGTTTTTTTCTGTTCACGCCACTGGCTGTTATCATGATATGGCAGCAACTTTATTTACCGGCAGCACTTGTTTTTTGTTTAAGTTTTGTGGGCGTGATAGATGATATTAAACACTTATCAGCACGCTTTCGTTTAATAGTACAAGTTGTCGTGGTGTTACTTACTTTATGGTGGTTGGGCTTTTCTTTGTCCTTGTGGTCACTATTTATAGGTCTGGCGTTTTTGTGGTGGCTTAATTTATTCAATTTTATGGATGGCGCCAATGGTTTAGTGGCGCTTCATGCCTTTGTTACATTATCGATGTTGCTGTGGCTGACGCCTTTCACGAACAGTGTGTTGCTGGTGGTATTGTGTTTATTATTGGCTTTGCTGGTTTATCTGTATTTTAATGTGCTGCTAAAACAATTATTTATGGGCGATTCAGGCAGTTTGCCTTTGGCTTATGTGGTGGCGTTAGTGGCGTTAATGGCATTACAAGCCGGACATTTGAGCACTTTACAGATAGCCGTCATGCATGCGGTTTTTATAACCGATGCCACTTTAACGCTGGTCACTCGGTGGTACCGGAAAGAACGCTTAAGTCAAGCCCACCGCAGCCATCTTTACCAGCGTCTTATCTCCGAAAACAGACCCCACTGGCAGATAAGTTTACTGTATTGCACCATCACGCTCGCTTGTTGTCTGGTAGCCATTGTGATGGATAACTATTCTTTGATGTGGCAATTACCCTGGTTTATGTTGGTTTATGCCATATTAATGAGTGTTTTTTTTCAAACCAGACGGTTGGGCAGGTAAAATAAACCCATGTTTACACGTTTAATTCCATTAAGACTTGCTGTCATCGGTCATGATTTATTCATGGTCTGGTTAGCCTGGGTGGCCAGCTTTTATATTCGTTACAGTCTGTGGCCATTATCACCGCCGGTGACCTGGTGGTCTTTTGAAATTGGTTTGGTTTTAGTTGTTCAAGGTCTGATTAGCCTTTACTTTGATATGTATCGGGGATTATGGCGTTTTGCCAGCATTCCTGACTTAATTAATATCATGAAATCAGCTGCTGTCGGTACGTTGGCCATTGCAGCCTTGTTTTTTATGTTGAATCGTCTCAGTGGGATGCCGCGCAGTGTCATTGTGATGTATCCGATTTTACTGGCATTATTCTGGGGCATTCCTCGTATCAGTTATCGGCTTTGGAAGGACAAACATTTTGGTTTGAGTGCTGATAGTATACCGAGGGTTCTTTTAGTGGGTGCCGGTAATATTGCTGATTTATTTATTCGTAATGCGGTGACCAATCGCAGTTGTCATGTCATGACCATTGTTGATGATGACAGTAAATATCATGGTACGCAATTACGGGGCGTAAAAATTCAACGGGGCCTTAATAGTCTGACTGATTTGGTGGCGAAATATAATATAGATCTGGTGATTATCACAAAACAAAATCCCGATGCAGAATTAATCAGAACAGTGGTGGATGCTCTGGCGGACGGTGATTGCCAAATTCGCATTGCACCTGATCCCGATGATTATGATTCTAACTTAGCCAATGTAAATGATTTACAGCCGATTACAGTGGAAGATCTTTTGGGGCGTGAAAAAGTAGAACTAGAATGGCATAAAGTGGCGGATTTTGTTCGAAACAAGTCTGTTCTTGTGACGGGTGGTGGCGGTTCGATTGGTGCCGAATTATGCCGTCAGTTGGCACGGTTTGGTGTCAGTCAATTGACCATTGTTGACCATTCTGAGTTTAACTTATACGCCATTGATAAAGAATTAAGTGGGGGCTCTACTTTAATTTGTTCACATTTGGGTGATATTACCAACCAGGCCCAATTATTCTATTTGTTTAAAAAAGTAAAACCCGATGTGGTGTTTCACGCAGCTGCCTATAAACATGTGCCCTTATTGGAAAATCATTTATGTGAAGCCTATTTAAATAATGTCATTGGCACCCAAACGGTGGCTGATTGTTGCCATCAGTTTCAGGTTAACACCATGGTATTGATATCAACTGATAAAGCGGTTAACCCACACAGTGTGATGGGTGCCACAAAACGGCTGGCTGAAAAATATTGCCAGTACCTGGATAAGAACAGTGAGACTGATTTTGTGACGGTGCGTTTTGGTAATGTGTTGGGCTCAGCCGGTTCAGTGGTACCTTTATTTAAGAAACAAATTGAGGAAGGTGGTCCGGTGACCGTCACCGACCCCCGTATGGAACGTTATTTTATGACCATAGAGGAGGCCTGTCAGTTAATTTTGCAAGGCTTGGTTGTTAATCATGAAGATGGTATTCTGGTGCTTGATATGGGGCAACCCATTAAAATTGAATCATTGGCCAAGCGAATGATTGCCTTAACCGGTCAATCCCGGGAAATTAAGATTGAATACACCGGTTTACGACGGGGTGAAAAACTCTTTGAGGAATTGCATTACGACAATGAGGAATTGAAAGTCACCGAAGTTGACAAAATCAACTTGGCTAAACACAATAATGTACCCACAGCCAGGCTGATACAACAAATAGAGCAGGGCAAATCAGCCGCGGTCAATTATCAACATCGTGATTTGAAGCTGTTATTACAAAAAATGATTAAGGAATTTAAAGGAAACCAACTGAATGTCATCTCAACAAAACAACAGACACCCGAACAAAATAACTAAAGCCGTTTTCCCGGTTGGCGGACTGGGTACCCGTTTTTTACCTGCCACCAAATCCATGCCCAAAGAGTTGATGCCAATTATCGACAAGCCGCTGATTCAGTATGCTGTTGAAGAAGCTTTGGCAGTGGGTATTGAGACTTTGATTTTTGTCACCAGTGCCAGCAAACATGCCATATTTGATCACTTTGATCCGATGCCGTCTTTAAAATTACGCTTCCAACAACAAGGTCGCATGGACTTAGTGGACAAAGTTGATATTTTGTCCAGTCAGATACAGACGGTTTTTATTCCTCAGGGCGAACCTTTGGGATTAGGCCATGCGGTATTGCAGGCACAAAGTTTAATTGCCCCTGATGAGATGTTCACTGTGTTATTGGCGGATGATTTTATAGAAGCCCCTGAAAATCCATTGTTATCTTTACTTGAATGCGCACGGTTGACTGGTCACACAACATTAAGTGTTGAACAGGTCCCGGCGGAACGTATCAGCAGCTACGGTATTGTCTCACCCAAACAATGGCATCAAGGCCGGGCTGAAATAGAGGCGATTGTGGAAAAGCCTGAACGCGATGAAGCACCATCGGATTTTGGTGTTATTGGTCGTTATGTATTGCCGGCACGTATATTTGATGTTTTAAAACAAACACCGGCGGATAAAAAAGGTGAAGTTCAGTTAACGGATGCCATTAAAACCTTGCTGGAAAAAGAGGGCGCTCATGCAGTGCAACTCAACGGTCAACGCTTTGATTGCGGACATCATGAAGGCTTTGTGATGGCGAATTTACATGTCGCCATGAAAGACTCGCAATTACGTCAAAAAATCAGTACATATTTAAATACTCGTTCCTAACAAAGCCTGTCGCTGTTAGCGCTATAGTATTTGTTGTAAAACGTTTGATGCGGGCTCTTATGGCCCACGCTTATCATTGCTTCAGGCGAGATGCGACGGACTGAAGGCGTGCGGCAGTAATTCAGCCACCCGATAACTGGTTAAATCACCATCCTGTGTCACCAGATGTATCAGAGTGTGATCGTCACTGTGTTCAGCAATAATTTGTCGACAAGCACCACAAGGAGGGCAGGGGTTGTGTTTTTTTGCCACAATGACAATATCTCGAATGGATTTGCCACCGGCTAAAACCATCGCTGCCACAGCGGCTTGTTCGGCGCAACAGCCAATCGGATACGCTGAATTTTCGACATTACAACCGGCATGTAATTGACCCTTATCATCCACTAAGGCCGCACCGACCTGAAATCGGGAATAGGGTGCATAGGCCTGTTGCATGGCTTGGTTAGCCGCGTTTTTAAGCTGGTTTAATTCAGGCATCGGGTAAATAATAAATGGCCGGTAAATGTCTAAGGCGTTCTTCTAAATCCATACCGTAACCAAAGATATAATAATCATCAATATTAAGTGCCGTATATTCAGGTTGATAATCGGCATAACCACGATCATGCTTTTTGTACACCAAAACCACAGATTGAACCGATGAAGCCCCTTTTCGTAAACACCAATCATGGGCGGCTTTCAGGGTATGACCCTGATCATAAATATCATCACATAAAATGACATGCTTATTTTGTAAATGTATTTCAGGTTGGTATTTCCATACCAATTGACCACCTGTGGTACTTTTGCCATAACGAGATAATTGGAGGTAATCCATCTCCATGTGAATGTTTAATCGCAAGCTCAGTTCAGAAGCAAAAATCATGCCACCATTCATTATGGTTAAAAAAGCCACGTCTTTATCAGCGTAGTCCTGATTGATTTGCTCGGCAATTCTGGCTGTGGCTTGATCTATTTGCTGTTGCTCAACCAAAACTTTAGCGCCTTCGGGTAATATTTTTTGATACATATTAAATTATTAGTTATTTAAGTCGGTGATTTTGTTAGAATCATTCGTTTTCAAGCGAAAGAGACATCATTATGATCAGGAAAAGTTTCATGACTGCATTGTTATTATTGTTGAATTTTATGGCGGTTGCCGACAGTATGCAAGGACAACCCGCTCCGGTCTTTAATTTAAAGGATCAAAATGGCCAAGCCCATCAATTGGCCGATTATCAGGGACAATGGCTGGTTTTATACTTTTACCCCAAAGACGGCACTTCAGGCTGTACCGTAGAAGCCAATGCCTTTAAAGATAATTATAAAAAACTTAAAGCCATGAATACAGAAGTGCTGGGAATTTCTTTGGATGATGCAGCGTCACACCAAAAATTTATTGCTGAACATGATTTACCCTTTAATCTACTGGTTGATAGCGATAAAGTGATGTCTCGTGACTATGGTGTGGATGGTGGTGCGGCCTTCTTCAGCTATGCCAAGCGTCAGACATTTATTGTTGATCCCGAAGGCATGATTGTGAAACATTTTGAGGAAGTTAATCCTGACACACATGTTGATAATGTGCTTACCGCCTTAAATCAATTACAAGCAGAAGCGACAGAGTCAGCTGAAGCGTCACATGAAGGCGTACCGGTTATTACTGAAGAAATTAATGGCTCACCGGTCTATGGTGATTCCTGGCCACAAGATATTGATAAAGATTATCAACTCACCGATGTGTTGGCAACACCCGAACATTATACCAAAGACAACATTGTCATTTCAGGCCGTATTACCCGTGTTTGTCAAACCATGGGCTGCTGGATGGTCTTGAGTGATGGTGATGATTTTGCCCGGGTTGACTTTAACAGTCACAGTTTTTTTATACCCAAAGACAGCCAGGGACAGGCACAAGTCTTTGGTCATTTGAAGTTAGTCAAAGACAGTCAGGAAAAACGAGCTCATCTGACCGCTGAAGGCGCCGGTGAATTGGCACCTGAGCGTTATGAATTAGTGGCTTATTCAGTCAAATTGTAATTAATAAAATAGAGGAAGGTAATTTATGCTGGGTGTTTTTGGAATACTGCTGTCTTTAGGTTTATTGATGTATCTGGCTTACCGCGGCATCAGTGTCATTATATTGGCGCCGTTACTGGCCATGCTGGCTGTGGTATTAGCCGGTGAGGGTACACAGATGTTGGGCATATACACGCAAGTGTTTATGGTCAAAATGGGCGGATTTGCCATTAAATATTTCCCGATTTTCTTATTGGGGGCTATATTTGGCAAACTCATGGAGGACTCCGGCTCAGCCAAATCCATTGCCCAAACCATTATCAACAAACTTGGCCAGCACCACTCAGTCTTTGCCATTGTGGCATCCTGTGGCTTATTAACCTATGGTGGCGTGTCTGTTTTTGTGGTGGCCTTCGCGGTTTATCCATTGGCAGCTGCCTTATTTAAAGAAGCCGATATGCCCAAGCGTTTTGTGCCGGCATCCATTGCCCTGGGTGCCTTTACTTTTAGTATGACAGCGTTACCGGGCACCTCGCAAATCCATAACATCATCCCTGTCAGTTATTTTGGAACAGATATGTATGCAGCCCCCATTATTGGCCTGGTGGCTGGTTTTAGCATTATGCTGACCGGTATTTGGTGGATTAAACGACGGGTCAATAAATTCAAAAGTGAAGGCTATGGTGAAAACCACAGTCAGGAACCGGTTATTGATCATGAACTCAATCAAAAATTACCGGGCATATGGGTTGCACTGATTCCCGTAGCCATTGTGGTGATATCTAATTTTGTATTACAAAAAATGGTGATTCCTACATGGGATACCGATTATTTAAATACGGCTAAATTTGGTTTTATTGACCCCGATAAACTGGTGTCGATATGGTCAATGATCATTGCCTTGATTTTAGCGATTTTAGCGGTGGTGATTATTAACTGGAATCGTTTACGCAATGTTAATACCAGCATGACGAAAGGCGCCATTGGTTCCATGTTGCCGACCTTCAATACCGCTTCAGAAGTGGGCTACGGAGCCACCATTGCATCATTAGCTGCCTTTACCCTGGTCAAGGAAGCCGTGGTGAACATTTCTCCTAATAACCCGTTAATATCTGAAGTTGTGGCGGTCAATGTACTGGCTGGCATTACCGGTTCAGCCTCCGGTGGTTTGACCATCGCACTGGAAGCACTTGGATCGACCTATGCTGAAATGGCGGCACAATTTGGCATTAATCCTGAGTGGATGCATCGATTAGCCTCGATGGCTTCAGGCGGGTTTGATTCGCTGCCGCATAATGGTGCAGTGATTACTTTATTGACCATCTGCGGTTTATCGCACAAACAGTCTTATAAAGACATTGCCATGGTTTCTCTGGGTATTCCGGTGGCAATCACAGCCCTTACAGTGGCAGTATTGAGTGTGTTTTTTGTCTGATTTTTAAAAAGTGAGGCACAAAAAAAGCGGACATAAAGTCCGCTTTTTTATTGTTTATGACTTATGCTTTATAAGCCAACAATGTTTTCGGCCTGTGGGCCTTTTTGACCTTGGGTAACGTTGAATTCAACTTGTTGACCTTCTTTCAAAGTTCGGAAACCGTCACCTTCGTTAACGATGGCGCTGTAATGTGCAAACACATCTGAACCGGATTCTTGTTGAATAAAACCAAAACCTTTTGACTCGTCAAACCACTTGACGGTACCTGTTATTTTTTCTGACATAAATTTACTCTAAATATTAAAAATTAAAAATACTCGATTTTCGACGGATTGTCACCCACTGGTCAATGTTTTGAAGATAAAGCTTTGAATAGAAAATGTAATCAGGCGAGTCTTCGAGCAAAATGGATTCTATACGCCATATCCACACAATGTCAATTAAAAAAGCCAGTTATTGCTTATTTTCAGTGAAAACGCCTTACATATTGGAATAGTTTGGCCCGCCACCGCCTTCTGGCGTCGTCCAAACGATATTTTGTGAGGGGTCGTTAATATCACAGGTTTTACAATGAACGCAGTTTTGAAAGTTTATACGGAACTTCTGTTGACCGGATTCTTCCACCACTTCGAACACAGCTGCCGGACAATAGCGTTGTGCCGGTTCAGCCCATTCGGGTAAATTTACCTGAATTGGGATGGACGAATCCTTCAGTTTAATGTGACTGGGTTGGTCTTCTTCATGGTTAGTACTGGATAAAAAAACTGAAGATAAACGATCAAAGGTAATTTCACCGTCGGGTTTAGGGTATTCTATCGGTGTGCTCTCAGCAGCCGGTTTATAACTGCCATAATCTGGTTGTTTAATGCGCCAGGTAAAAGGCATCTTTCCTTGCATGATGTTTTGATCAATAAAGGTAAAGGCCGCACCGAAGAAAGTACCTAATTTATTCAAAGCCGGTTCAAAATTGCGTGATTTCTTTAACTCATTGTAAATACTGGATCGTTTAATTTCTTCAGCATATAAAGTCAACTCTGAATTCGGTTCAGTGGTCATTAAATGTTTGGCCAGTGTTTCAGCGGCTATCAGTCCTGATTTTAAGGCTGTATGTGTGCCTTTTATTTTTACCGGATTTAAAAAACCGGCATCACATCCCACCAGCAAACCACCCGGAAACGTCAGTTTAGGCAATGATTGAAAGCCTCCTTTATTTAAAGCACGTGCGCCATAAGAAATGCGTTTGCCGTTTTTAATTAAATTTTTAATCACCGGATTCAGCTTCCATTGTTGGAAAGTCTCAAACGGGCTTAAATAAGGGTTGGTATAATTTAATGCCACCACAAAACCTAAGGACACCTGACCTGGGCCCGAATGGTACAGAAAACCACCACCTTCGGTGTGATTGTCCAAGGGCCATCCCAAGGTATGAACCACCTCTCCGGGTTTGGATAGATTTTCATCAATCTGCCAGATTTCTTTAAAACCCAGGCCATAATGTTGGGGATCACAATCCTTTTCTAAATCAAATTGTTGTTTTAATTGTTTACCCAATGAACCTCGACAACCTTCAGCAAAAACAGTTTGCTTCGCCAACAATTCATAACCCGGTTCAAAACTGTCTTTAGGTTCACCATCACTGCCGACACCCATGTCGCCTGTAATAATACCTTTGACGGCGCCATCGTCTCCATAAATCAGTTCTGAAGCAGGGAAACCCGGGAAAATATTAACGCCTAGGTTTTCAGCTTGTTGCCCCAACCATCGGCACAATTGACCCAGTGAAATAATATAATTACCATGATTGCGCATGGGTTTAGGAATAAACATACCGGGAATCTTTGTGGCTTTCTGATCTCCTCTTAAATAATAAAAGGTATCATCTGTGACTGCTGTTTTAACCGGAGCTCCCATGTTTTTCCAATCAGGAAACAGTTCGCTCAAAGCTTCAGTCTCAATCACTGCGCCGGACATGATATGGGCACCGATTTCAGAACCTTTTTCTACCAGAGCAATTTGCCAATCCTTGTCCTGTTCCTGAGCCAATTGGGCCAGACGACAGGCTGTGGCCAAACCGGCCGGTCCACCGCCTACGATGACAACATCAAATTCCATGGATTCTCTATTCATATTCTGTAACTCACAAATTTCATTAATTGAGAAAGACCTGTCATAACCACTTTAACAGGTTGAGGCAGTTCTACACCACCGGCATCTTTGGCATTTTCGCCGTGTCTGATTTCGTCTAATTGCATCTGCGCTAAAATAGCCGCAGAACGTGGATCTTGTTGACCAATGTCATCCAAGTGATCCTGTAAATGACTCTCGACCTGACGTTCTGTTTCAATGACAAAACCATAACTCACCGAATCGCCAAAAAAAGCGGCTAAACTGCCGATACAAAAAGAATGCGCATACCAAAATACATTGGTTTTACTGACAGATTCACCCAATTCATCCAAACGAAGCTGGCACCAATTGAGGTGGTCATGTTCCTCCCTGGCAGCTTGTCGTAAATGGGCATAGGTTTTGGCATCTTTGGCCCACAAAGCCTGGCCATTGTATAAGGCTTGGGCACAGACCTCTCCCGTATGGTTAATGCGCATTAAGCCACCAATGTGATGTACTTGCTTACTGCTTAACTGAGGCGCTTGTATGTCTTGACCCGGATGATTTTCTGTCTCATCACTGGTGTGATTGATCACTTTTAAAAAGCGATCAAATTCTGTCATCATTCGGTTTGCCAGTGTTTCTGTCATGTTAAAACTAATCAATTCAGCGTCCATAAATTTTAACATTTTATCGAGACTTTTTTGCCTGAATTGGCAAAAGTTTATTGAAAAACACCTTAAAAGCATTAAATTAAGCGACTTTAATCAGGGAAATATTTATGCGTTTAAAATCTAACTTCATCATATCGGCAGCCGGTCTGCTGTTTTTATCACCGGTCATGGCTGCCGACGAGGATTCTGCCAACGGGACATGGTCTGGTGCCGGTCAGCTCGGATTTTCAATGACTTCCGGAAACTCCGATACCGAAAGTTTAACCGCCGGTCTGTTACTGGAACGTGAGTCCGAAAAGTGGGTCAATAACTTTAATTTAGACGTGGTTCGTGCCTCCAGTGATGGTGAAGACACGGCGGAGCGCTATACACTCAGCAGCCGCAATGGTTATAAACTGGATCATAATGATTATGTTTATAATAACACCCGTTACGACAAGGATAACTTTTCCGGTTTTGATTACACCATAACCACTTCTTTTGGTTGGGGTCACCAGTTTGCAGACAGTGAGGACTATAAATTCAGTACTGAAATCGGTGCCGGTTATAAAATAGAAGCTTTGGATGTGGATCGTTCTGAAACCACCGGTGCTGTGGTGGTCGGAAAGTTAAATTATATGCGAGCCATCACCGAAACCATGAAGTTTAGTGAGGTACTATTGATAGAATCAGGTGAAGATAATACCTTTATGCAGAATGACTTAGGCTTAAAATTTAAAGTAAATGGTCAATTTTCAGTTAAACTGGCTCACCAGTATCGCTATAATACGGATTCTGCGCCGGACAAAGCCTCCCATGACTCATTGGTATCGGCCAATTTGGTCTATGATTTTTAAATCGAAGATGAAATGTGCATTAAAACCCGGTCATTGGCCGGGTTTTTTATGCTTTATTTTAAAGTAATGTCGGCAAATTTTCGTTTACCCACCTGAAACACGCCCCGAGAGCCGGCACTCACCATAAATTTGGGGTCACTGATCTTTTCACCATCTATTTTCACAGCTCCTTGCTTCACCATGCGAATGGCTTCTGAAGTACTCGGGCACAATTCTGCATGCTTAAGAATATGCGCAATTCCCATTTCACCGGATTCAGTGTTAATGGTTAACCGGGGGATGTCATCAGGAATGGCGCCTTTTTGAAACTGGGCTTTAAAACTGGCTAATGCCGCTTCTGCAGCCTGTTGATTATGAAAGCGCTCTATGATTTCTAACGCCAGTTCAAATTTCGCATCCCTGGGGTTCATTCCGGCTTCTACTTTGGATTTTAATTGAGCCAGTTCCTGATTACTTTTAAAACTTAACAAATCAAAATAACGCCACATCAGTTCATCAGAAATCGACATGATTTTACCAAACATGATTTCAGGTTTTTCATCAATTCCAATGTAATTATCCAATGATTTAGACATTTTCTGCACGCCATCAAGGCCTTCTAGCAAGGGCACCGTGATGACCACTTGTGGCTCCTGACCCGCTTGCGTTTGTAAATGCCTGCCAACCAATAAATTAAATTTCTGGTCAGTACCTCCAAGTTCGACATCAGCTTTGAGTGCCACAGAATCATAACCCTGAACCAGCGGATACATGAACTCATGGATGGCAATTGACTGACCGGATTTATAGCGTTTATTAAAATCATCACGCTCCAGCATTCTGGCCACATTATATTGTGCTGACAGCTCAATCATGTCGGCTGCCGACATATCATTAAACCATTGGGAGTTAAATGCGATGGTGGTTTTATCCTTATCCAGAATTTTATAAATTTGCTGTTGGTAGGTTTGGGCATTTTCCAGCACTTGTTCGCGTGACAGGGCTTTGCGGGTGACACTTTTGCCACTGGGGTCGCCAATCATGCCGGTGAAATCACCAATCAGGAAAATAACCTCATGGCCCAAATCCTGAAACTGGCGCATTTTATTAATTAAAACGGTGTGTCCTACATGTAAATCCGGTGCAGTTGGGTCAAAACCTGCTTTAATTTTAAGTTTTTTGCCAGAGCTTAATTTGGTTTTAAGCTCATCTAACTTGATGACTTCTTCTGTGCCACGACAAATTAATTCCAGGTTGTCTTGTATGGACATGATTAATTGATTCGTTAAAAAGGGGTTAATTCTACAAAACAACAGTGAAAATGAGAACCTTATTTAAGGTAATGGGTCAAAAAATATCCTATAATCCAGACTAAACGTTAACGCACCGGAGAATTGCTTATTAAACCCCAAGCCATTCCTAACAAATCGAACACGCCTGTGAAACCACAGACGACACCATTTCTCATCTCATTTAAACAATTGGTTGCTAAAAAATCATTGTTTATGGTGATGATGGCTCTTTTTGTTGTTTTTGCTCTTTTTGATATCTTATCTGTGAGTGCCGACGCCCATGTAGACAGTCGACCAGTCCACAATCAATTACCCATTCCGGCAACTCCGTTAATGAGTTTTTCTGAAAATGGCTTAGTGGGCACGGAACAACTAAAAAGTATTGACCGCGTGGTCAAAAAAGGAGAAACCTTATCTGGCATTTTTACCGATATGGGCTTGTCCCAGGGCTTATTACTGAGCATTGCTCACTTTAACGAAGACAGCCGTTTATTGACCAAAGTAATGCCGGGCAATGCTTTGAATTTTAAAATGAACCATGATGGTGAACTGGTTAGTTTGTCTTATCAGATATCAGAATTCAAAACCCTTTTTATTCATTATGATATGGGTCAAATATCCACTGAAATTGTGACCCAGGAACAACAGGTTCGTCTGGTAAGTACACAGGGTGTTATTGATCATTCAGTTTTCACGGCCGGTAAAAAAGCCGGGTTAAGCGACAAAATGATTATGGATTTGGCTAATATCTTTAGCTGGGATATTGATTTTGTTTTGGAAATAAGAGCCGGAGATCAATTCAGCCTCATTTATGAAAAGGTCTATAAAGAAGGCGAGTTTTTAACCGATGGTCGAATACTGGCCGCCAGTTTTACCAATCAAGATCGCCATTTTGAAGCCGTTTTATACGACGACGGGAATAATGATCCACAATATTACGCCCCGAATGGTCGCAGCATGAAAAAAGCTTTTTTAAGGGCGCCTCTGAATTTTTCCTATATCAGTTCTAACTTCAACCCCAATCGGCTTCATCCAATCACCAAACGCGTTAAAGCCCATCGTGGCATTGATTATCGGGCCCCTCAGGGCACACCAGTTTATGCGGCCGGTGCCGGTAAGGTGATTCGGGCTGACTACAATAAGTACAACGGTCATCATGTCTTTATTCAGCATCCCAACGGCATTGTTACAAAATATCTGCACTTCACCAAAAGAGCCGTCAAATCAGGACAGCGGGTCAAACAGAAGCAGGTTATTGGCTATGTGGGTTCAACCGGTCTATCCACAGCACCGCATCTTCATTATGAATTTATTTATAATGGCGTTCATCGAAATCCACGAACCGTTGATTTACCTAAAGCTGAGCCCTTACCGGAACATAAAATGGCTGACTTCCAGCGATATGCCAATCCAATTTTGGGCCAGTTACATAACATCAACAACGGATTGATTGCTCAAATCGAGTGAAGACCCTTGGCATTATGTCCGGCACTTCAGCCGATGGAATTGATTTGGCCCTGATTGACGATGAGCCGTTAACGCTACTTGCCAGTGATTTTGTCCCATTTGAAGCAAGTCTTAAATCAAAACTATTATCTGTCATTCAAAATGAACCCCTGACAGCCATTGAGTTTGCCCGTTTGGACGCTGATTTAAGTCAGTCTTACAGTGATGCCATTCTGTCTTTTATCAATAAACATCAAATACAAGATATTCAGGCCATCGGTTTACATGGCCAAACTGTGGCTCATTTGCCTCTTCATTCACCGTCCAATAGCTGGCAAATCGGGCATCCTTCATGGATTGCAGCCAAAACCGGCATCCCTGTGATCAGTGATTTCAGGCGAACTGATATGGCTTATGGTGGTCAGGGCGCCCCTTTGGCCCCGGCCTTACATCAGGCTCTGTTTAAACAGCAGGACAAAATAATTGCTGTCCTTAATTTAGGCGGCATTGCCAACATAACCTTTTTAAATGATCAGGTCACCGGTTTTGATGTTGGGCCTGCTAACTGTTTACTTGATGAATGGTGCCAACTTCACACCGGACAAGATTATGACAATAAGGGCCAGTGGGGACAAACAGGGCAGGTTAATCAAGCATTACTCGAAAACCTGTTATCAGATGCTTATTTTAATTTAAAACCACCCAAAAGCACAGGACGTGAGTATTTTAACCAGACTTGGCTGGCGTCTCATCTGGCAGGTATCCACATCTCACCGGCGGATGTCCAGCGAACTTTGATTGCGTTGTTGGTTAAATCAGTGCATCAAGCCATCATCGACAGCCATGAGTCATTGGATCAGCTGATTGTTGTTGGCGGTGGGGTCCACAATCAGTTTTTGATTAAATCGCTTCTGGATAATGTACCTTGTCAGGTTCTGACCAGTGACCACTGGGGAATTCCGCCGGATGATATTGAAGCCGTGTTGATGGCCTGGTTAGCTGCCCGACACTGCCGTGGTCAAAAAACTGATTTACGTGCAGTTACCGGCTGTCAAAAAGCGCATATATATGGCATTTATTTTGGTGTCTAAACAGGCGAGCGTTTTATCTTAAGCGAAAGCCACTACAATGGCCGTGATGTTATCGGAACCACCATTTTCAAGGGCTTTAATCATCAATTGATCACACAATTCTTTCGGCGCTAAAGATTTACTGAGTATATTTTCAATTTCAGCATCTTCAACTTCTTCGGTAAGACCATCACTGCATATCAGGAATTTATCGCCGGGTAACCACTTGTCAGTAATTTCAGCAATTTTTAATTCGCTGTTATCGGTGACGCCCAAAGCCTGGGTCACCACATTGCGATGCGGGTGGCTGCGTGCTTGTTCACTGGTAATCAGTTTTTGGTCCACCAATTCCTGTACATAAGAATGATCAGAACTGATGGCTGTTAATTGCCCGTCACGCCAACGATATATTCTTGAATCACCGACCCAGGCACAGTGACAAAGTTGATCGTCAAACTGTAGAATTGCGACCGTCGTGCCCATGGGTAACTGGCTACCTTTTTCCAAAGAGCAGGCGATGATGGCATCATTGGCATCATGAATTGTTTTGGCTATGTTATTTTCTTTCACCAAGCCGGCCATAATATAATCACGGGCCAAAGCACTGGCAATTTCTCCGTGATCATGGCCACCCATACCGTCGGCCACTAAAAAGACATGATGTTCAGCATCAATACCATAGGTGTCTTCATTGTGGCTTCGTTTTATGCCTTCGTGGCTGTTATGAGCCAGTTGATAATTCATAAGTTTTCGGGTAATGATGTTGTTATTTTAATTTTATTTAATATCATACTGTGATGTTTCGACAACCACAAATGTTAGTTATTTCAAGAGCTCAATTATACGTAAAACTGTGCAATGGCTCACAAATAAATTATATTCATTTCTAAGTATAACGAAAAATAAAGCCATTTCATGTCAATTAATTTTTTTCTTTTTGTTGTTGCCAGGCCATTAGTTTGCGAAAAATCATAATATTTTCCACGTAAGTTCGGGCTGTTTTGCCATCGGCGGTGCCATGTTTGAGGGTATTGGCAACTTCAGGGTTATTGAGTTTTGCTAAATGATTTTTAACATCAGACCATAAATCAGGATTTTTACCCTGTCGTTGAGTCAAAATTCGGGCATCTTCCAAATGACCAAAACCCATGTTGTAGGCCGCCAAAGCCAATTTAGTGCGATCGGTATCACGAATACGTTCAGGCAACTTGTTTTTCATTGCCCTAAAATATTGAATGCCACCGCGTAAACTTTGAATGGGGTCAGTGCGATCAGTCACACCCATTTCTTTGGCCGTAAAGCGGGTTAACATCATCAGCCCTTTAACGCCGGTGATGGATGTGGCATCCACATCCCAGTGTGATTCCTGATAACTAATGGCTGCTAACAACATCGGATCAAAGTCTTTTTCATTCGCCACTTCGTAAACCCAGTGTTTAACCTGTGGCCAGACCGTTTGTAATTTTTTAAAAAATGTCACTGTGTTGGCGGTATCAATATCCGGAATATAGGTTAATAATTGTTTTTTAAATGTTTCAAATAAACCGCTTTGTTCAGTTTCAATAATAAATTGGTTCAGTTCATTTGTTAATGTATCGGCTTGCTTGTGGTGTGTCATAAAGGCCACTTTCTGGTTATTTGACACCTGAATAGGGACATAAAGCCCGGGGATGAAATTTTGGTAAATATTAATAATTTCACTGTCACCTAATGTGAAATCAATATTTTTTGAATTGATTTCACGGATCAAATCAAACAAAGAATGATCATCACTGATGGTGATTTGTTGACGTTGCTGTTCGCTAAACTCAGACAAAAAATCAACGTAGCTGCTGCCTTCTAATAAATAGCCCTGGGCGTTGTTCAGTTCAGACAAATCATTAATATCCCGAAATCCATAATGTGTTACCAAAGACACTGAAGTGTTATTGATGGGTTGGGTGAAATTGAACTGTTGTAATCGTTGCTTGGTGATGGTTAAGTGACCGCCGGCAACATCAATGTGCCCGGCTGATAAGTCATCAAATAACTGACCATTGTTGTCATAAGCAATCACCTCAAGATCAAGTTGATGCGTGGCACAAAACCTGTTTAAAATTTGGTACTCATAGCCGGCCTGTGACTGACCATCCTGAAAATAGGAAAGCAGTGAAGTTTGTGTGCCATAGCGCAATGTACCCCGTTTTTGCACATAGTCCCATTGGGACAGTTGCAGCCAGGGACTGGTTACAAACCACCATATAACGGGAATCCATAATAGTTGGATGAATTTTTGTCGGGGTCTTATGGTTATTGGATTGTCTCTATATTTTTCAAAGATTTATCATAAAACCATGACAGCCCAAAAAAGTCAATATCACAGCACCCCAAAAATGACGTCTTTACATTATCTCATTAGGATGAATTGTTTATAATAAGACAATTTAACCTCAGGAGAATAAAGTGAGTTTAATCAGCACCCCCATATCAGTCGGTGAATTATTAGATAAAGTCACAATTTTGGAAATCAAACAAAACAAAATAAAGGACGCTGAAAAATTAAAAAATGTTCAGCATGAACTGTCTTTATTGGAATCAATTTGTGAGCAGGAGAATTTACTCAGTGATGACCTGAATAAGCATAAAGAGGCTTTGAAAAACGTTAACTTAAAATTATGGTCTATTGAAGATGACATCCGAATAAAAGAAAAAAAACGAGAATTTGATGATGAATTTATTCAATTAGCCCGCAGTGTCTATTTTGAAAATGATGACCGGGCAGCCATTAAAAAGCAGATTAATCTCATGACCGGTTCAGCACTTATCGAAGAAAAATCCTATCAAGACTACAAATGATACGAAATAATAGGTCGCAACAACAGGCATGAAGGATAACTAAAGCTTGGTTACTACATTAGCAATGTTATAATTAGTTGGCATAAATCCAGTGTAGAGGACAAGATATGAAAGGACAAATCAAAAGAACCGATGAAGATATCATTGTATTGAGTTTGATTGGGATATACACGATTGCTGTTGGTTTAATGGGGTTTTACCGAATGTGGCGTGGTGAACATGCCATGATGATTTTAGACTGGTCATTGGTGACCGTTTCCCTGATTATTTTTATTTATCACTGGCGCACAGGAAATACCCGGTTTGCCAGTTATTATGTCTCCGTATTAGCGGTGATTGGTGTCGAGCTAACCGTGGCCTTTCAAGGCATCAGTCAAATATTCTGGGCCTATCCGACGGTCGCTTTGTTGTTTTATGTGTTGCCACCTGTTCATGCCATTATTTTGTGGTCGATTGGTTTGCTGATGCTGGCTGTTCAGATGATGGATGTCAGCACAATTGAGACTATTATAATTTCCTCCACTTTAATTGTGACCAGTTTATTTTGTGTATTGTTTGCCTATAAAATGAAACAACAAAATGACAACCTCCGCAAAATGTCGCGTCAGGATGTGATGACCAAAATTCACAATCGGCGTGCTTTTTACCAAGATCTAAAGAAGTTAACGGCATCGGGAGATTTAATTACCGCTATTTTTATTGACCTTGATAACTTTAAAAATGTGAATGATCGTTTGGGCCATGTGGAAGGAGATTTGGTACTTCAATCAGCCACAGATGTTATCAATAAATTATTACGGCCCCATCATCGTTTATATCGAATGGGTGGCGATGAATTTGTGGCTTTGACGCAGCGTATGAAGTGGCAGGATGTTTGCCATTTGTCTCATGAAGTTCATCAAAAATTCGCCGCCAGCCCCTTGGCAAAGAAACACCAACTGACCTTATCTATGGCGGTGGGCAGTCGCCGGCAGGATGAACCTGTAAGTCAGTGGCTAAATCGTTTAGATGGCGCATTGTATGATGCCAAGAAGAAAGGCCGAAATCAGGTGGTGTTATTAAGTGATTAAAAAAAATTCAGACAGTGATGGCGTGACAGCTCCTTGTTGTATTAAAACTAATCTCTATCACTATGTCTAAAACCGGCCACATTAAAATTTATTACAGTGCCCGGGTTGAATGTTTGGCTGAGGCCTTAAACCAGGACATTAAGTCTCATTATCATCATCTGAATAATCCCTTAAAACCCCTCAATATCATTGTACCCAATGGTCATATTGAAAAATATCTGAATCGACGCCTGACTGAAATTAATGGCATCGCGGCCAATATGGAGTTTCCTTTTCTGGAAAGCGGGCTCTACCAGGTATTGAATGAGGCTCATGGCAATCAACTGCCTTCTTTATTGACTGTCCAGGCGAGTGAATTGGCCATTTGGGGTTATTTTTGTGATGACAGCAATCAGGATAATGAAACTTTATCGCCTTTGTTTGATTATTTATTCAATCAAAATAATCCAACACTGGTGAGTCAAAAGCGTTGGCAATTAGCTCAACAATTGGCTTTGCTGTTTATAGACTATGAGCTGTCGCGACCGGAAATGATTAATGCCTGGTTGACAGGTCGTCTATTCTTTAACAACAGCCACAGTGAGCGACTAAAACAGATTGAAGCCGCTCAACGAACTGTTTATCTATCACTGTTCAATCAAGCCGAGCAGGGCGTGACTTTATATGGTTTGCTGCAACAACTCGAGCACAAAGACCCGCCGCAGTCCCAACCTATTTTTTTATTTGTTCCCTCACGTTTAAGCCCGTTGCACCGGCACATAATTCTGTTATTAGCTCGTCATCATGTGATCCATATCTATCATTTTAATGTTTGCCGTGAATTCTGGCTGGATTTGGAAACCGATGCGGAAATCAGTTGGCGACAATCCATACAAAAATTGGATTTGACCGCCACTGACGCCAATGGCAACGCCATAAAAAACCCTGCCGGCCATCAGTCAGGTGACTTAACCGGCGAAACATTTTTTAATTTAGACAGTGGTTTAGAGGCCTTTGAAAATCCTTTATTAAAAGCCTGGGGCAAACCCGGTCGCGAGACCCTGCGCCTATTAAGTGATTTGGAAAATGACGCCATTCATGCCGGCATCACATATCAAGACGAACTGATAGATGAACACAAAAAGGACAACCTTTCTCCGGCATGTACTTTAAGTGCCTTACAGCACAGTATATTAAATCGGATTCCGGGTAAGGACACGCTACAAGACTTAAAAAACACCGTGCAGTTGGCCGCCGCACCATCAATGGAAGTCGAAGTCAGCCAGGTTTACAACAGCATTCTCTACGAACTGAATCAGAATCCATCCTTACAATTAACCGATATTGCGATATTGGTCACCGACATGTCAGCCTACCGATATATCATTGAACAGGTGTTTAACCGCTTAAATCGACATGTCACCAGTCCTTTGCGTTACAGTATCAGCGACTCCAATGCCGGTGAAGAAAGCTTGTATGCACGCGCTGTCAGTCAGCTGTTGACGATTCTGGAGACTGATTTTATTCGCGATGATGTCTTTGCATTTTTGACCAATCCCTGTGTGATGGCGGCGCTGGACAGTCATCCCGCTGAAACTGATGCCTGGCTTCAAACAGCGGTTGATTTGGGGATATTTCGAGGTTTCAGTAAACTTTATGAGTCAAAAGATTTAAACACCAGACAGCTCTATACATGGCAACAGGGGCTGCAGCGAATGCATCGTTCACTGGCACAGACAAATGCTGATAACAGTGCCTTAAATCGGCATGAAATAGGGCGTTTGTCGGTGGTTATGACTCAGTTAAATAGTTTCAAAGGCAAACTCAGTCAACAGCTCGCCGCTCGTCAGTGGCAACAAACCATACAAAATCTTTTGGACTGTTATATTGCCATTCCGGACGATTATCAACAAGAGCAGTCGGTGGCGCTTTCCGTCAGTGAGAATTTACAACAATTAGCTGACAAACAGCCCGACTTGTTGCTTACTTTTGATGATATAAAACAATTCATATTGTCTCGCCTCTCTGATATGAATGCCGGTCGTGGCCGGTATCTGTCCGGTGGGGTGGTCTGTGCCGCTTTGCAACCGATGCGACCGGTGCCTTTCAGACTCACCTATGTGCTCGGCCTGGGAGAGTCTCAGTTTCCCGGTCAAATTCGCCACAACACACTGGATTTGGCCGCTTATTCACGGCGAATCGGCGACATTAATCAGGTTGAAAACAATAAATATCTGTTTTTAGAGACCGTTATGAGCAGCCGGGATAAATTATTTTTATCCTATGTCTCCCGGGATATCAATACAGGTGATATGTTGGCGCCCAGTGTGGTCATCAATGATCTCATGGACTGGTTTGAGCTTGCTGGCAACAAACAACTACCGACCGTTAATTTACCTTTATCACTGTCTGATAATTTTAAATTACAAACCCAGTTGGATAATTTGTCTTTTGTGCAAAACCATAACATCAGAGATTATTTACTCTATCGGCATCAGATATCAGCCGATGACACATGGTCTGAACAAGAACTGCTGACAATGACACCACAACAACGGACTGAAATTAGTCAGTTTTCGGCCATTTATGACAATGACAATTCCCTCCCTCCGGTTCAGTCAGAAACCATTTCTGAGCCGTTGATTGAATTAAGCATTGCTGACTTAAGCGCCTATATGATTAATCCCACTGAGACCCTATTTACCCAACAGGGCGGGCTCTTGACGCGACTTGAAGACACTGAACTCTTAAGCGATGAACCGTTGCGTATAAATCCTTTGGATAAACATCAAATATTCAATCAAGCGGTGGCAGATGATTTAAAACTGGCAGAAGAGCAATTGGGCATCAACCATGACTTGGCCACACAATTAGATCAACAATACCATCATTATTTACAGCAAAGCCGGGTACCGATTCAGTTGTTTGCGTCGATTGAGCCACTAAAAGAGATACATAATAACAAGGATTATCAATCACTTAAAAGCACTATTGAAAGTAATGAATTATTACCTTTGAACGGACAATTAGTCATCGGTTCAGCTTACAGCCAACAGACTGTGGCACAACAAGCAGCGGCTGTTTCATTGGGTAAAATCAATGGCCATACATGTCAATTAACGGCTTCAATCGCCAATTTATGTACAAACAGCCAACAACAAATAACGGTTCAAGTCATTATGCGAGCCGGAAAACACTCTAAAAATAAGGCCTACGAATTGTTAAACAGGGCCTTTTTAGAATGGTGTTTATTGATACTACATGACAATATTCAGGTGGCCGAAAGTCATCAGGTCTGGTTGATTTTTCAGGATAAAGTGACTACCCATACCTTTCACCGTCATTTAATAGACAACAAGATAATCAACAACTATTTGAGTCAACTTTGCCATGATTTTATTCAAGGTAATAACGCGTATTTACCCCTCAGCTTACATACCGATTTAAGCTTTAAATACACAAAAAAGGATCCTGATAAACCTGATATGGTTTACCCTTTTAAAAGCCAGTTTTTTTTCGCCTATCAAGATTTACCCAGTCATTTATTGGATTCATTAAAGATTAACTACCAGCAAGCCCTGGCTCAAGCGGCTGATATTAATACATCCTATGGCGACAAGAAAACACCCGCCTATAATGAAATTAAAAATTTACTGATCTATCCGGCAACAGCAGATGTATTAGCCGATTACCGGCAACGTTTTATGCTGTTTTTTGCCCTGTTAGAGCAGGTTGATATCAGGAACGCCTTATGAGTGATACATTCCGGGTTATTCATTCTGCTGAAGATATAGATATTAATCAGCACGCCATCATTGAAGCATCTGCCGGAACCGGTAAAACTTACACCATGGTGGCTTTGGTTATGCGATTAATGGCCGATGAAGAAACCGGCCTGCCATTGGATAAAATTCTTATTACCACCTTTACCGACAATGCCGCCAATGAATTAAAAACCCGTATTCGAAAACAATTAAAACAGCACTTAAAAGCAGGGGGCCTGTCTGAAAAGATGACGAAACGTTTTGAGAAAGGCTTACAACAGATTGAATCAGCACCCATTTATACCATCCATGGTTTTTGTCAGCGCATGACCCGTGAGTTTGCTTTTGAGTCGGGGCAGGTCTTTGATCAGGAATTGGTGGATGGTAATCGCATGTTAGAAGACCGCTTTAATGCCTTTGTCAGAACCTGGCCGGACAACGAGCAAATAAAAGCGGCGTTTAATGATTATTTAGCCGCAGACTCCCAAAACAGTTTATCTAAATTAAAAACCACGGTTTTGGAATTAGCCAGAAACATAAAACCGGATTTTGATGCGATATACCCACAGGAAACTGCATTGCCGGATTTAACCGGTTTTACCTTGTCCGCCGACTTGGACAGTCTGGAAATGGAATTTATGCAGCTGTATACCAATAAAGATGGTGCAACCAACAAATACATGGCTGATAACTGGGCGAATAAAATTAAACCCTTGTTGGCTCAATTATCAGATCAACAGGCCAGTCATCAGCAAAAAGTTGAATATGTAAAGGACAAAGTAATACCGTCAATGGGCAGTAATGATTGTTTCCAACACTTTTTTAAAGGTGTACCCAAAGCATACAATAATAATCGATGGGATGAAATTAGAGAATTATATCCACTCATTTGTCAGCAATTGGAAGATGTTTTTGAGCTGATTAATCAGCTGAAATTACAGCAGCATTACCATCAAACCGCCCTCATTCGTCAGTCTTTAAATGACCTGAATATAGCGGTATCAAAGCATTTAACAGAGCAGGGACAAGTGACTTACGATCGCATCATCCGTCAATTGTATGAGATTTTAGAACAAGAGCGACATACCCACACCTCTGTCCTAAGTGATGCCATCAGAGCCCAGTATTCCGTGGCCATGATTGATGAGTTTCAGGACACCGACCCTTATCAGTGGCATATTTTTAAATGGCTGTTTTTATCAACCCAAGACAAATCACATCGATTGTGGGTGATTGGAGACCCGAAGCAATCCATCTATGGTTTTCGGGGTGCAGACGTCAATACCTATTACCATGCCCGCTCAAGCCTGCAAGAAGCAGGTGCACGAGCATATCGGCTGAACACCAACTACCGCAGTATTGCGCCTTTGATTGCCGCCTTTAATCATTTTTTTACAGCCCAACAAGCAACTGACAGTCCCGGTTACTGGTACCCCAAAGAAAGTATTGAAGTGGCGGCCGCGGATCGGCTGAAAAATCCGGAATTGCCACAGCTGCAACAAGATAACTCCGGCTTATCGGCTTTTAATTTCATCCATCTGGATAGTGATAATAAAGTCGATTTGAGGCGTCTGGAATTGGCTGAACTGATTGCTGACATCATTCAAAGACGGTTAGTGGGCCGATTAGAATATACTTCTGATAAAAGCTCAAAGGTATTGAATTACGACGATATTTGTATCTTGGTTCGGGCCCACAGTGACAGCGATGTCATCAAAAAAGTATTCCAGGATCAGCATATACCCATGAGCATACAAAAAAGCCAGGGGCTGTATTTACAACCGGAAGCCATCCAATTTGAAGTCATTCTCAGTGCCCTGCATCAACCGCAACACAGTGCCCGTGTTCACAACGCCTTAAGCACCTTGTTTTTTAATCAGGCTTATGTTGAACCCAATCAGTTAACCGAACAACAACATCGAGAACTGAATCAACAGTGGTTACAATTACTAAGCTGGGCTAAATCGGCCCAATGGGTGGCATTGTTTGATTGGCTTATTGAGGGCAGTGGCACACGATTCCGGGCGGAAAAAGCCAACAACACCCGCCGCCTGGCCAATTTGGAAAAAATCGCCAATACCCTGTGTCGTTACGCCATGCAAAACAATGCCAGTGCGGCTGAATTACTTCGCTACTATAAAAAACTGCGACTCACCGCAGCAGAACAGGATGAGGATGAACAAAACCAGGACACCGACCATCAAGCGGTCAAAGTTATGACACTACATGGTGCCAAGGGGTTGGAATTTCCTGTGGTGTTTATCTTTGATCGATTAACAAATCCAAAAGACAGTCACGCCTTTCATAAATTTTACTGCGAAACGTCAAAACAAACAGTTTATGATATCAGCAAACAGTCTAAAGATTTACAACTTGCGACCAAACACAAAGAATTTAAACAATTGTACTATGTGGCCATCACCCGAGCAGTTTATAAGGTTTTTGTGCCGTATCTCGAGGCGAACAGTAAAAGCCTGTCAGACGATTATCAACACTTAATCATAGATAATATTGACCATGCAATGGAAACAGCTGGCAAGCAGAGCTGTCGCCCCCTGAGCACGGCATCTGGCGAACCGGCCGGACCATTGTTGGCTTTGCCGAAAGAACCACCGGTATCACTGGTGCCTTTTTCACAAGGCCCCACCCAGCTCTCAACTCGCAGCCGATTTATCCATTCCTTTTCATCCTTGAGTCAACAGTTAAGCCATGATTATGTTGGATTGGAGCAACGCCACTTTGGTGAGCAAACATCAGACAGTGATGAATTATTGTCCGAAAGCCTGGTGCAGGCTGAAGTGCCCTTAATACCGGGCGGTGTGACCACCGGACATGTATTACACGGCGTCTTTGAACACGTTGATTTCGCCGCTGTTATGGCTCATAACAGCTTAGCCGGCTTATGGAAAGACAGCCCCATCATGTCGGTCATTGATGAGCAAATGCAAATGTTTAAGATGACTAATCAGCCCATTCAGCGTGTTAACCTGGAACGAACCGAAGCCACAGATTACCGGCAGCAGATAGCCGCCTGGGTCTGGCATACCTTAAAAAAACCTTTGCCAATACTGAACGGACAATGTCTGGGGATGATCAGTCCTGACGACCGAAGACATGAAATGGCTTTTTATTGGCAGCACCAGGGTCAGACTTTAACCGGTTATATTGATTTATTGTTTCGGACTGCAAACGAGCAGGATGGCTGGGATTATTATATTTTGGACTGGAAAAGTAATCTCAATGCCGAGGGTTATGCGCCGGAGACATTGGCAGAAACCGTCATGAAACACCACCATTATGATTTGCAATATCAGATTTACGCGGCCGCTGTGACCACCTGGTTTAAACACTTAAATTTACCCAATGCCCGACTCAAGGGCGCGATTTACGCATTTTCTCGTGGTATTAACTGTCAGAAAGACGATCTACTGGGTATTTATTGTCATGAATTTACGGATTTAGAAGAACAGAATAAAAGGACACAGCAACATATCACAGCACTGACAGGAACCGAGGTATGAGCATTTTTGATATCAACAGCTCATTTTTGCAACAGTGCTTGCCCGGTCTTGAAGTGGATGCGGGGCAACTCACAGAGCAACTTAATCTCGATTTGGCCCATTTACAATTATTGCGTGACTGTTACCTATCCTGGCAAAACCCGGAGATACCGAATCAATTCTGGCTGTATGCTTTGTTGTTAGTGGATGAGATTAACCGCGGATCGTCTTGCTTAGATATGTCATCAAAACGTTTTCAGGACCACAAAACTGAATTTTGTTTAATGGACTGGCATGATTTAAAACTTAACTTGTCTGACTTGAAATTAGCAGACCATCCGGTGTTTGTGTTTCAGGACAGCTGTTTATTTTTCGAGAAATACCATAACGCCGAACAACTTTTACAACAACAGATTAAGTCTTTAATCCATGAATATCAGGGGCAGCGTTACCAAACAACAGATATAAAACAAGCACTCAAAGCCGTCCTGAAAAACCAAGCCTATCCCCTGAATCAGGAACAAATCCAGGCTGTTATTACCGGCCTTATCCAGCCCTTTAGTTTGGTATCGGGTGGTCCGGGAACCGGGAAAACCACCTTGGTGGTGTCATTATTACGCTGTTTTCAGGCGTTGGGTATGGAACCTGAAGATATGGCCCTGGCAGCCCCGACCGGTCGAGCGGCCTACCGGATGACCGAGTCGATACAGTCTGGCCTCAATGAGGGTCTTAAGCCACCAACGGATACTTCACTATCCGACCTAACAGCTATAGAAGCGCAAACCATTCATCGACTGATTGGAAAAAGTCATCGCTTCAATCAGACGAATCGCTATCACAACAAACATAAATTACCCCATAAAGTAATCGTCATCGATGAGGTGTCGATGGTGGATCTCCAGCTCATGACAGAACTATTGGACGCTGTGGCTCAGGATTGTCGGCTTATTTTAGTGGGTGATCAGTTTCAGTTGCCTTCAGTTGAATCCGGCGCTGTGTTGGCTGATCTCATGCCGCCACAAAATCACAAGCTAACATTAAGCCGTGAATTTGCAACGGATTTAAAAGAACTCATGACCCCTTATCTTGATGGTCCGGTCAATTTAATGACCGGCGAAAAACAACCATCCGGTTTACTGGCAGATAAGTGTACCATCCTAAACCAATCTCACCGCAGTATTGAAACCATTCAAAACATCAGCGAATATGTTCGTTTAGGTGATAGTGACGGCTTTTTCAAGCATCCAAATCTAATTAGATTACCCCGGGATAAAGGCATTAAATCAATACAAAATGGCGTCATGTGGTTGCCTCAAGACCATCATGCCACAGCCGGTTTAGCATTCATCTGGAAGTGGTTTAAACAGCACATTGAATTAAAAAAATACCAGGCAAGTCTACAGCCCTGCCTGCATTTTAATGTACAGGATATTGACAGTTATCAGACTCACTTAGACAGGGTTTTTGAGCACATTAATCAGCAACAAATTCTGACACTGGTGAATCAGGGCTTTGCCGGTCAGGAAGTTATTAACCGCTATCTCTGTCAACAGATTAAACAAAACTGGCAGATTGAAGTTGGGCCTGGCCATTTTCATGGTCAGGTGGTGATGATGCGTCGCAACGATTATGACAAGCAATTATTTAATGGCGATGTCGGCGTTATTCTTAATGCCGGGGAAGGATGGCAGGTGGTCTTTCCCGGTCAGGGCCGCTACCGGTCTTTTGATTTACCGTTATTGCCGGAATTAACGTCTGCCTTTGCCATCACAGTTCACAAAAGCCAGGGTTCAGAATACCGGCATGTGCTTATGCCTTTGCCCGCTGATAGTGACAACAGATTGTTGAGCCGAGAAATTATTTATACCGGTATGACTCGGGCCAAAGCTTCGGTGGTCATATATGGCAGTCAAGACGTGCTGGAGAAAGCCATCAAAAGTCACAGTGAACGGCAATCCGGTTTGCAATTCTGGTAAATGAATCTTACAATTTTCAGTTTACTTTAATCAGGAGCGTCCTATGCAAAAAGTCAGAGGAGTCGGTGGCTTATTTTTTAAATGTAATGACCCCGAAAAATTGGCTCGATGGTATAAAGACAATTTGGGATTTGAATTAGAAGCACCTTTTTGTGCCTCTTTTAACCCCAACGAAGCCCACAAGTCTGATAAAACCGTCTGGGGTGCTTTTAACAAGGATTCAGACTATTTCGCCCCTTCCAGACAGCGCTTTATGTTTAATTTCATCGTCGATGATGTCCAGGCCATGTTAGCCCAGATCACACAAGCCGGTGCCAGACAGGTGGGCGAAGTGGAATCTGAAGCATACGGTGATTTTGGTTGGTTTATAGACCCCGAAGGTTTTAAAGTAGAACTGTGGTCACCGAAGGAACCCAAAAACCCATGAAATCCATACGAGATACTCAAATTAGATTTATCGGTGCCGGTAATATGGCCACCAGTTTAATCAGTGGTCTGTTAAATAAAGGTTTTAATACAGCACATATTAAAGCCACCAATCCGAATTATAATCAACGGGAATACATCCGCAAAAAATACAATATCCAGGTGTTTGATGACAATAACGAACACTTTGGCTGGCCGGATGTGGTGGTGATGGCGGTTAAACCTCAGGTGATGAAAACCGCTTTGACAGAAATTCGGGACAATATTCATCACACCCAGCCGGTGGTGGTTTCTGTGGCAGCAGGCATTACCACAGCACAAATGCAGGCATGGTTACAGCAGCCCACGGCCATCATCCGAACCATGCCCAATACGCCGGCAGCCATCGGTCAGGGTGCCATTGGCATGTTTGCTAATCCACATGTTTCAGACACACAACGACAAATGTGTGAGCAGATGATGGATGCCATGGGCACCTCTGTGTGGGTCACTGAAGAAACTGATATGGATATTGTGACCGCTTTATCGGGCAGTGGGCCTGCCTATTTTTTTACTTTTATTAAAGCCATGCAAACCGCGGCCGAGGAACTTGGCTTATCAGCAAAAAATGCCCGTTTATTAACTCAACAAACCGCTGTTGGTGCCGCTTTACTGGCAGAACGCAGCGATCTCACCATGGCTGAACTTATCGATCAGGTGACATCGCCTCAAGGCACCACCCATGCCGCCCTAACCCGATTTCATGAACTAAACATAAATGATATCGTTAAGCAGGCTGTTGGGGCCGCCTGTCAACGCTCAGCAGAACTCTCGTCAGACAGCAATTAAAAAACCATTGTAAGCAAACCTTGGGCTTCAGTCACAGGATGTTTTATAATGGTTGATTGGTTAAAAAAATAAACGAAATAAATTTATGCATAAAACGCCCCTCGCGTTTCAAGGTCCCGGTGATTCATTTGCTCAACTATTTAGCGAAATGACGCTGTATCAGGCTTGTCGGTTATTGATCACCGATCAGTACCGGGATTGGCAAAAACCCGGTAACACCGGCATCAGTCGTGCCGAAATTGACGGTTATGCGGTCAAACTGGCCTGGCCATTGCCTAAAAATGTGACCCAATCAATCGGGCAATGTCAATGTGGCGCAGCCCATGGCTGTGTTCATAAAGCGGCGCTGGCACTATTAAATCGCAGTCGCTTAAATCGCATTCAACCTTTTACCCATCAAATTAAAGCCCTGCAAAATATAAACCAGACTTTTATGGTTTGGATGCAACAACAAGAACACGATCCTTTTCCCGCCATGGCCCGGCATCGGGTGGTTTATTTGCTCGATGAAGCAGACGATAAAGACGGTTTTGTGGTAACCATTCACAAGGCCTATTTAAGTCAGGATGATCGCTACAGTATCAAAGAAAGTATTGATAACAGCTTACTTTGGCATAAGAACAGGCCAAAATTTGTGTCATTGGCGGATCAAAAGGTGTTTTATCTCATGCATGAAAACGGCCTCACCAAAACTCACCAGCTGAAGATTGATCAGCACCGGGATGACGAGGTTATCAAAGCCATGGTAGAAACCGGTCGCTGCTTTTGGCGTGCCTGTTACCGCAACCCAATTCAATACCAGTATCAATCAGACAAGCGGGAAGCACCACGGCGCATGACTGTGTCCTATGATTTTGTGCTGGCTGAAAATGCCCTGGTACCCCATCAACCTAAAGACGTCAAACCCATCAAGCTACCCCGTGCCCTGAGCATTAAACCCAGGCTGCGCATTCACAGCGAACACCTGCAATTCCCGTGGCCACCGCAAACTTTATACCAATTTGATTGGGCCAAAATCGAATACTATGTCGGCGACAATGATTTCAGCTTCAGCTTAAGCGATGTTCGCCGTGGCCGGGTCAGCATTGATGAGCAACAGTTGGCCGTGATAGCCGGTTATGGCTATTTATTAGACAAGTTAGATTCCGTTCAAGCCCATTTTGAAGCCCCCATAAGCAGTCGATTTGAAATCAATGATCGATATATTTCCAACAACTTTATTCGGGTCAGTACTTTAATGGTGGCTTTACATGATTTGGGCTGGGACGTCGGTTTTAGTGACAGTTTTCGTTTAAACCGCCAATCGGCAGATGACTGGTATGTCAAAGTCGATAAAAAACCGACCGCAGGCGGGGGTGCTTCAACCTATGGCTTAGAACTCGGTGTCGAGATAGAAGGCCGGCAAGTCAATATCATGCCCTATTTGGTCAAAGCCATTAAAACCGGTCAATTCGAACAGGTTCAAAATGAATTGGTCTTACAGTTAGAATCAGGACAAATGATTGGTTTGGATGCCGCCAAAGTCAAACAAATCATCGCCACCATGGGTGAATTGTACAGCGAAAATCCCTTGGATGAACAACAACAAATTCAATTACCCGAGCACCAACTGATGCAAGTGGCTCGATTACAGGATAATTGGCAAAATGATGACATCGAAAACAAAAGCACCAGCCGTTCCAAGGACAAGAATGAGCTTATCGATGGCGGCAGCCGGCTCAAATGGATTGGCGATGACCTCATTAAAAGCAAAGTCAAAGAGCTGCAACAAATCAAGGAATTACCCACCATAACTCCCCCGGGTGGATTACAAGCCAAACTCCGCGATTATCAATTAAAAGGCTTTAGCTGGCTGTGCTTTCTACAACAACATCAATTACACGGATTACTGGCCGATGACATGGGACTGGGTAAAACCATTCAAACCCTGGCCTTATTGCTCCATCAAAAACAAGAAAATATCGCCCAATCACCCTCATTATTGGTGGCACCCACCAGTTTATTGGGTAATTGGCAGGCTGAAGCCAAACGCTTTACGCCCGACTTAAAAGTGTTGATATTAGCCGGCGATAATCGTGATTCATTGTATCAATCCTGGTCAGATTATGATTTGGTGGTGACCAGCTACGGCATTATGAACCGTGACATGTCAATATTGAACAAACTGGCCGTGCATTACCTGATTCTGGATGAAGCCCAGGCCATTAAAAACCGCAAAACCCAAACAGCACAAGCCGCCAAAGCCATTGCCTCACATCACCGCTTATGCCTGAGCGGGACTCCGGTTGAAAACCATTTGGGTGAACTGTGGTCCATGTTCGACTTTCTGATGCCCGGTTTTTTAGGCAGTGAAAAATTATTCCAGCAAATTTATCAGTTTCCCGTTGAAAAAGATCACAATCAGGAACGTTTACAAGAACTGCAACAGCGGATGGCGCCCTTTATCTTGCGCCGCACCAAATCCCAGGTGGCCAAAGAACTACCGGATAAAAACGAAATTGTTAAAATGATTGATTTGAACGAACGCCAGGCGCATGTTTATGAAAGTATTCGCTTAACCATGGTGGATGAAATTAAACAGGCATTTAAAGACCACCAGGGCAATCAGATATTAATCGGTAATGCCTTACTGCGTTTACGACAGGTTTGTTGCCACCCCAGCTTAGTTAAATTGGATTCAGTCGAAAAAAATGCCCCTTCAGCGAAACTCGACTGGCTGATGACCGCCATCCCCAGTCTGGTCGAAGAGGGCAGACGTATCCTGATTTTTTCATCGTTTACCGGCATGTTGTCATTGATAGAACAACAGCTCAAAGACATAGAGATACCGTATTTATCCTTAACCGGAAAAACCCCGGCCAAGCAACGCACACAAGACATTAAACGCTTTCAAAATGAAGAAGTCCCTGTCTATTTAATCAGCTTAAAAGCCGGCGGTGCGGGTATTAACCTGACGGCGGCGGACACCGTTATCCACTATGACCCCTGGTGGAATCCTGCGGCCGAACAACAGGCCAGTGATCGCGCCCACCGAATCGGCCAGGATAAACAAGTGTTTGTCTATAAGCTCATTAGCCGGGGCACCGTCGAAGAAAAAATCTACAACATGCAGCAGAAAAAAAGTGAGCTCGCCTCACAACTGCTATCCGCTGACAACAGCGGCCTAAAACTCAACGAACACCAATGGCAAGACTTACTTAAACCCATTGGCGGATGATTCACTTTAAAATTAAAAATGGCTAAGTGTACCCCTGAACAATGTGTCCATCATATGTTGGCAGAGTACCGCAAACCTGACGCTGAATTTGATTTTATCAGCGCACTTGAAACACAAACCGGCATGGACTTTTTGGATGAAAAATTCAAGCCTGAATCCCTGTGCTATGCCCACAGCCCGGAGGTGCGTGATGCATACAAAACCAGTTTCTCCACCGCGGATTTATGGACCTACGTAGCACATCACGCAAGCCCCCAAAATGCAGACATCAACGCCCATCTCAAAACCATCTTTCCGCAATCAAAGCAACAATTCTGGCAAACAATTAAGTATGACCAATAAATAAAAGGAAGACTCTTGGGACTTCATTTACCAGGTCTAACCGGCTCAGCAATTTTCACTAATTGAAGTCTCAAGATTATTACTTTATTCATGCGATTTGAGATAAAATAATGGTGACCTTCGACAGGTTGGCTGGTGTTAATCTGACGGAGATTGTTGATTGATATCTTAAGGAGATATGTATGAGCAAAAGTCATGATGCTAAAAAAACGAGCAAGAAGAAACCCGAAAAAACCTTAAAAGAAAAACGTCTTGAGAAGAAAGAGAAAAAAGCTTCGAGGTAAGCGGGCCTAAGTATTCATTTTTATCAATTAAGAACAAAGGCGCATTATTGGCGCTTTTGTTCTTTTTAAGGGTTTAATATGATTGAGAGTTTGTTGGCAATTTCAGTCGGACTGGTGTTGTTGGTTTGGAGTGCCGATCGCTTTGTAACGGGTTCAGCGAACATAGCAATTCATTACGGTATGCCGCCTTTGTTAATCGGTATGCTGATTGTCGGCTTTGGGACATCCGCTCCCGAGATGTTGGTGTCAGTTTCAGCCTCTATGGATGGCAATAGCGGTATCGCACTGGGTAATGCCTATGGCTCAAATATCGTCAATATTGCTGTTATTTTAAGTATTTCCGCTTTGATTAATCCGATAAAAGTGCAATCGTCGGTACTCAAAAAAGAATTACCCTGGCTGATATTGGTGAGTGGCTTATCGGTGATTTTACTCAGGGACTTTATTTTATCACGATGGGATGCCGTTATTTTATTGTTAGTTTTTTTGGGTTTAATGGCTTGGACAATAAGCCAGGGCATGAAACATTCGTCGGACGCTTTGGTAAAGAATGTCAATGATTCAAAAATGCCGGATTTGACCATTAAATCTGGTTTCTTTTGGCTCATTTTTGGCTTGGTTATTTTGGTGTTAAGTGCACAAATACTGGTGTGGGGCGCCATCAGATTGGCCGTTCATTTTGGCATAAATGATTTGGTGATTGGTTTGACCATTGTTGCCATTGGTACCTCCTTGCCCGAACTGGCTTCTTCCGTGGTGGCTGCCAGAAGGGGCGCCCATGAAATTGCCCTGGGCAATGTGTTGGGATCCAATTTATTCAATACTCTGGCTGTGGTCGGCCTGGCCGGAATCATTCATCCATTTTCTATGGATGCCGAAATTATTTATCGCGATATGACTGTGATGATATTGCTTACTTTGCTTTTGTTTATTTTTGCGTATGGTTTTAATAAACCCGGCCGGATAAACCGCATTGAAGGGTTCTTTTTATTACTATTGTATCTGGCATACACTATATGGCTTTTAAATTCACTTTAATACTGCGTTGCTGTCATAAAGCTGTGAAATAGTTCACGCAATTCACTTTTTTGACAGAAATAATCATTTTCTGGTCAGAATCATTGGCTACAATAATACAGAATAATAACAAAGGGTAGTCAATATGCAGCACATCAAATGGATTCTATTTTTAGGTATATTCGGGTTAACGGCTTGTGGTGATTCTGAGGACAAACCACCACAACAAACCGATTCAAGTTCGCAGTCATCACAATCAAGTGAGCAAACAATATCTGATGGCCATTCTCGCCAGTCATCTGAGCCTCTGAAACTCAGTCATGGCGGTGATTTTCAGGTCTTGAATATATCGGAAGGGATTTATGACAATACCGCAGCCTTGCAAGTTAATGTTAATCAACCCCTGAACCGACAACAGGATTTCACTCAATTGATTCAAGTCACCGAAGCCGGGCAGGGAATCCAACCGTCCTGGATAATCGGTGAACAGGGGCTGGCTTTATATTATCCCTTCATCGAGACCGACACTGATTATACGATAAAGGTCAGCCAATCATTGCAATCTGAAAACGGTAAAACGCTGACCCAAAACCACCAGAAAAACCTGAAAACACAACCGGCACAACAATCAGTGCGATTTGTATCGCAGGGCTATACCATGCTCACCAGCGATAAAGCACTGCCCATTGAAGCCGTTAATGTCAGTGCGGTGGATTTAAAATTCTGGCGCATTCATAGCAACCAACTGCATCAATTTCTACAAAATCCACACAAAACCAGCACCTATCAACTACGTGATTTAGCAAACATTGCCGATCTGGCTTATACCGCACAATATCAATTAGACGAAACCGCCAATAAAACAGAACAACATCAACTGCCCATCAATGGCATCGATGAAATCACCCAAGCCGGGGTCTATTTTGTCACCATGATGGGCGCTGAAAATTACGATTATGATTATGCCAGTACCTGGTTTATCCAAACAGACATTGCCTTACATGGACGGCAATACGGTGAATCTTTAGCGCTTTTTGCCCAACAGTTACCCCAGGCAAACCCATATCAGAATGTAAAGATTACCGCTTATAACCACAAAGGCAACGTCCAGGCTGAAGCACAAACTGATAACTCGGGTTTTGCCAGCTTAGCCATCGAAAGTCGGCATAAAGTACAATTTATCGTCGCAGAAAAAAATAATCAGATTCAGATACTTCGATTTAATGAGCCCAAACTCGACTTAAGCGAGTACCCCATCAGTGGTCGTCATTATCAGCCTCAGGAATTGTTTTTATACGCCCCCAGAGACCTGTATCGCCCCGGAGAAACTGTCCATATCAACGGTATTTTGCGCAATGATGCAGGCCGGTTTGAACAAGCCATTCCCCTGAAAGTGGATGTAAAGCGTCCTGATAACCGCGTCATACGACATTTTAATTGGGCCGGAGATGAGCAGGGCTTTTACAGCACGCAGTTTGAGCTACCGGACAACGCCATGACCGGGCAGTGGCAATTTGTGGTGCATTTATCGGATAAACGCCGTTTTCAGTATGACTTTTCGGTTCAGGATTTTCTGCCTGAACGTTTGACCATGACCCTGAAACCTCAAAACAAACAGGTTTCAGCAGATGCAAGCGCCAAAATTAATATTCAGGCAGACTATTTATACGGCGCACCGGCTGCGATGAATCGTTTTGATGCCACGGTCACCTTATCTTCTGCCAAAAAACTGTTCGATGATTATGATGATTTTAATTTTGGCGCCAACCATTATGAAGAATTCAATGACAGCTTTACCGTCGATGCAGCCAAATTGGATGAAGCCGGGACAGGCACCTTAATCATTCCCAATAAATGGCAGGACACCCAATTTCCTTTAAATCTGACGGCTCATGTTAATGTCTATGAAGCCGGTGGCCGACCCTTGTCACGTTACAGTCGTTTACAGGTTTGGCCCCATGAGCGTGCTGTCGGCATTAAACCTTTATGGGACAGTCGCTTTGCTGATCCCAATGCCAATAATGGTTTTGAATTAATCGCGGTTAATCAAGCCGGCGAACAAATCGACATGGCCGATGCCCAGCTGGTGTTGATACATGAAAACAATCAACGTTATTGGCATTGGGGAGATGACGGCTGGGCTTATCGAAACCGCGACGAAGAACAAGTCGTTTACAGTGCCATGCAACCCTTAACCGCTGGCCAGGCGGTGCGTCTTCAGTTGCCGTTACAATATGGACAATACCGATTAGAAGTGCGGGATGGCCAGCAAAACATCCTCAGCTCATATCGTTTCTTTGCCGGTTGGCGTTGGTATGATCCGACTAATCTGCAAGCTGAAAAACCCGATCAGGTGAAATTGAAATGGCAAGACCATGCCGTGACTCCCGGCAAAAGTGCCACCTTAAGCGTTCAGGCCCCGTTTGCCGGCACAGCTCTGATTACTGTCGAATCTGATGAATTGTTGTGGCATAACGTTCAGACCTTAGATCAGGCAAACACTGAAATAAAGATACCCATCGATCAAAACTGGCAGCGCCGGGATATTTATGCCGCGGTCACGGTCATTAAGGCCGGCCAGCCTAAACGCAAACATTTACCGCAACGGGCTTTGGGAATCATCCATGTTCCTCTGGATAAACAACCCAGAAAACTTAACATAGCGCTCAAACATGAAGCCAAAGTATTGCCGGACAAAACCCTCACGGTTCAGGTGAACGTCAACAACCTCAAGCAAAACCCGGGCGAACAGAGCTATATAACCCTGGCGGCGGTAGACACCGGCGTGCTCAATGTCAGTCAGTTTAAAACACCGGATCCCTTCGCCTGGTTCTTCGATCCGCGTCAATATGCACCGGCCATTCATGATATGTACGGTCGGTTAATCGCACTCATCGACGCCAAAAAAGCGGTACAAAAGTTTGGCGGTGACGCTGACATCAGCCGCGGTGGCGATAAACCCAAATCAGAAGTGCAAATTGTTTCCTTATTAAGCGATAAAGTAGCACTCAACGCGCAGGGTGAAGCTGAGATTAACTTCAAGCTGCCATACTTTAACGGCGAACTGCGCCTGATGGCGGTGGCGTTCAATAACAGCCAAATCGGCTCCACGGACAGCACGGTTAAAGTGGCCGCACCGGTGGTTATTGAAGCGTCCTTACCGCGATTTATGGCCAAAGGTGACCGCTCAAATGCGGTCATTGAAGTGCACAATACGGAAGCCAGTGACACGGCCATTAAGCTTAGCATCGTGGTTGATCAGGCCCTGGGCGGAGAAACCAAAGAGGTCGAATTAAACCTGAAAGCCGATCAAAAACAACGCATTCAATTGCCGATTAAAGCCACAAATCACCTCGGTCAGGGACACCTGACAATCCAGGCTCAATCTGACAACACAGGCTTTGCTATGGATCGCCAATGGGTTTTGGGGTTACGAGCGGCACGTCCGGCCATCACCCAGCAACACAGTGTCATCATCCAGCCCGGTGAAAGCGGTTCCAATACAGGAGATTGGTACAACCATTTTCAATCAGATGGCTTAAAGTCTGTGTTAACGGTGTCTGATCAAATCATCCTGGCCGAACAACAACAATTGGCCGAACTGTTACAATATCCCTATGGTTGTTTGGAGCAAACCACCAGCCGCGCCTGGCCACTGATACTGGCGGATAAAGAAGATTTCTCAGTGTATGCTAAACAAAGTAGTCAAGGCCTGTTTAGCAACCGCCATAAACACATTGAAACCGCCATCGGACGTATTTTGAGTATGCAGAAATCCAACGGCAGCTTTGGTTATTGGTCGAATGACAGCCAGGAAGCCAACTGGCTGACTGTGTTCGCCACAGATTTTCTGATAACGGCAAAAAATCAAGGCTATTCAGTGCCCGATAACGCCTTGAAAAAGGCCACTGAACGCTTGCGATATTATGTCCAACGCCAGTTTAGATTGCAGTCAGAATTCAGTCGTTATTTAAGTGACCAGCATGTTTTTCGGGTCTCGGTGAAAGCTTATGCTGCCTATGTGTTGGCGCAAAGCCAACAACTCAGCGTAGGTGATGTTCGTCAAGTTTATGACAACATCCCCAAAGACATCAACAGCCCCTTGCCATTGGCGCATACCGCACGGGCATTAGAACAGATGGGCGATCAACAACGCGCCACCGAAGCCTGGCAAAAAGTGGTGGACTTTCAGTGGCAGGCTGACCGACATGCCTATTACGGTAATTATGGTTCTAAGATCCGTGATTATGCCGCGGTGGTGCAGTTGGGATTAGACAGTTCTCTTTTAAAACAACTGCCGCAATCCGTGTTGTCGATGTTACCGGAGATTAAATCCGAGCTAACAAAACGGCGCTGGTTATCGACCCAGGAGCGTGGCATGTTATTCAGAGCCGCCAAAACACTGGCCAAACAATCTGACGGTGAATGGCAGGTTAATTTGACCAATGGCGATACCAGCACTGCCATTCAGCGACAACAGGATTTGGTTAATGTTTATGTTGCTGAAGATGCCAAAACCGATATCAATATTGAAAACACCGGGGATGAAGCGGTGTATCTTGACTGGATCTATCAGGGCTACCCCAACAAGCCCTTGTCTCTGTCTGAAGGTGTCACAGTGGATAAACAATATTATGATCTGGCGGGTCAGCCTTTGGATTTGTCCTCAGTCACCAGCGGTGATCTGGTGATTGTCAAAGTCAGTGCCAGTCTGGATAAATCCATTGGCTATCTGCCTGATGCCTTGTTGGTGGACTTACTGCCGGCCGGTTTTGAACCGGAAAATCAGGCGCTTGATCATGCCATGAGTCTGGATGAAATCCAAATAGACGGTAAAACACCCAATCAGTGGAATAAAAACAACCGTTTAAAACATGAAGAATACCGCGATGACCGTTATGTGGCGGCCTTTACCTTGTCATCTTATGAGGCGACTCATCTGGTCTATCTGGTTCGGGCAGTGACACCGGGAACTTACACCGTACCCCAGGCTTTGGTCGAGGACATGTATCGCCCTGAAATTCGCGGACTGTCTGAAGGCCATAAAGACTTAACCGTACAAGCCCACTAAAACACATGACGCAAAAAGCGCATAAAATAATACCAACACAGAGGCTGAAAAAACCTTTATTGCTGTTGTTAGCTCTGTTGTTGCTGAGTTTACTGTTTTTTGTGCTGGCAGATCGGTTGTGGCCATTACCGGTGAACTCTTTTGAGCAAAGGCATTTCGCCCAGCTGGTGGTCGACAAGCAAGGCGTACCTTTGCGTGCCTTTGCCGATGAAAAAGGGGTCTGGCGATACCCAACCACAGTTAATCAGGTTTCGCCCTTGTATTTAGAGGCTTTGATTAATTACGAAGACCGTTATTTTTATCAGCACTTGGGGATTAATCCGTTTTCAATTGTTCGTGCCGCCTGGCAACGTCTCCGTCATGGTCGATATATTTCCGGTGCATCAACCCTGACCATGCAAGTGGCCAGAATTATGCAAAAACATGATAAAACCCTGCGCGGCAAGCTTGGCCAAATGTTTCGGGCCCTTCAACTTGAATGGCATTACAGTAAAACCGACATTCTCAATTATTATCTTAACTATGCCCCCTTTGGCGGACCCCTGGAAGGCGTTGAGGCCGCCGCCTATGCCTATTTAGGTAAACCGGCCGCTCAATTAAACCATGCCGAAGCGGCGCTGCTGGCGGTGATGCCGCAGGCACCCAGTTTATACCGTCCGGATCGTTATCCGGAACGCGCACAACAAGCGCGAGATAAGGTCCTCAACCGTCTGGCTGAATACCAGGTCTGGTCACAAAAAACCGTCCGGGAAGCGCAACAGGAACCGGTTTATGCACAGTACAAAACCAGGCCCATGACCGCTGCTTTATTGGCCCGGGAGTTACGCCGACAATTCCCGAAGCGTTCCCTCATTCAAACCACCATTGACAGTGACTTACAAACAGAACTGGAATGGCTGGCGAAAGACTATGCTGAAAACAGTGGCGAGTCCCTGTCTGTGGCAGTGATGGTGGTCGACAATGAAACCATGGCGGTAACGGCTTATTTGGGCAGTGCCGATTTTTTCAGTGACAGCCGGGCCGGGCAGGTGGACATGATAAAGTCGGTGCGCTCTCCCGGATCGACCTTAAAGCCTTTTATTTATGCTCTGGCGCTGGATCAGGGCTTAATTCATTCGCAATCCTTGCTGTTTGATGTGCCGACTTCTTTTGATGGGTACCGGCCACATAATTTCTCTGAGCATTTCAGTGGTCCGGTGAGCGCCTCACAGGCTTTGTTGCGCTCGCTGAATATGCCGGCGGTGCAATTACTCGATGCCCTTGGACCCGAATCCTTTTATGCCACCATGCACAACGCCGGTTTAAACCTTCAGCTGCCCAACGGGGCGCAACCCAATTTATCGATGGCCCTGGGCGGTGGTGGCGTCAATATGGCAGAACTCATGCAAGTGTTTAGCGCCTTAGGTCGCGGCGGACAGGCAGGACAATTACGTTATCGCCCTGAACAGGAACTCAAACAACGGCCGCTATTAAGTGATGGCGCTGCCTGGATTGTGCAAAACATCTTGTCCCAGGGGCATCTTGAAAAAAGGCTTTATCATGATGATTTAGTCGGTAACCGGAATCTGTCCTTTAAAACCGGCACCAGCTACGGCGGCCGCGATGCCTGGGCATTGGGGGTGAATTCATCTTATACCATTGGCGTCTGGGTAGGGCGACCCGATGGGGCGTTTGTCAGTGACAACACCGGACGATTAGCCGCAGTGCCCTTATTGCGGCAAGTCCATGGCATGCTTCCTCAAAACACTGAAACACATCAGGCACCGGCCAGTGTCCGTTTAGCCACCATTTGCTGGCCTTTGGGCACAGCCGTTAATTTACAAAACCCGGGCGATTGCCACCGTAAAAAACAGGCCTACACACTCAACAATACAACCCCGCCGACCCGCCATGACGGGCTCATCAATCAACTTCAGAATGCCCGCTTAACGGTGTTACTCAACGATCAGGGCGAACGTGTCACACCTCAATGTTACCGTGGTAAAACCCAACAGCAACAGATCACCGTGTGGCCGGTGGTGCTTGAGCCCTGGCTGCCGCAACGCTGGCACCGTGAGCAATTATTGCCGGATTTTGCCGATGATTGTCGCCTCTGGCACAACCAAAACCGCTTGGAAATCGTCGGCATCCACCCCGAGGCCACCTTATACCCTGAAGCCGGCAAGCAACAACTCCCCACCATTGAACTGACCACCATCGGCGCCACCGGCCAGCATTACTGGTTCCTCAACGACCAACTCATCCGCAACCACCAAAGCACCGTCCAACTCGACAACCTCACCCCCGGCCACTACCAACTCCGCGTCATCGACCAAAGCGCCCAACAAGCCCATATTTCATTCCAGGTGGCGATGTAAACGAAAAGTGCATACGTACCACCGTAGCTGCGGGGCTGCCCTAAGGGGCCCTAATGTTGGTGCCCCCGCCTTGCACCGCAACAGTGTTACATAACTAGATATTCATCAGGGCGACCACACCAACAGTAGGGCCCCTTAGGGCATGGTCGCAGCTACAAGAAACTTCCAGATAATCACACCACCGCGGGGCTGCCCTAATGGGCCCTACTGTTGGTGTCCCCGCCTTGCACCGCAACAGAGTCCAATATTATTTACATCGACACCATATTTGAATATTGCACAAATACGATGACATCAAGCCACACGCCATACATTTTGTGCGTCCATTCGCAATAATCCGAGGTTTAAACGCTATAATCATCCCATGAACCATCGTCTCATCACATTAATAACCCTTTTGCTGATTGTCAGCACAGCCCAGGCCGCCGACTACCACATCGGCCCCGGTCAGAGCCATCAGGATATCGCCGATGTCGATTGGACGGCTTTACAAGCCGGAGATAACGTCTATATCCATTGGCGCGCGGCGCCTTACCGAGAAAAGTGGGTGATTAATGTTCAGGGAACCGCGCAAGATCCTATTTCGGTTATCGGTGTCAGTGGTCCAAATGGCGAGCAACCTGTCATTGACGGCGAAAATGCCGTGACCGTGGCCGGTTTAAACTTTTGGAATGAATCGCGTGGCGTCATTAAAATCGGTGGTTCCAATATACCTAGCGATGGCTTACCGCAGCACATTATTATAGAAAACCTCGATATTCGTTCCGGCCATCCGGATTATCAATTCAGCAATGACCAGGGCCAAACTGAACAGTACAGCAACAACGCAGCGGCCATATACGTTGAAAAAGCCGCGCATTTAACCATTCGTAACTGCAGCCTCAGTAATTCCGGTAACGGCTTATTTATTGGTGCTTTTAACGGCCAGACCGAAGACATTCTAATTGAGAAAAATCATATTTACGGTAACGGCGTGATCGGTCGGATTTACGAACACAACACCTACACCGCTGCCATCGACATCACTTATCAGTTTAATCGCTTTGGCCCCTTAAAAGCCGGAGCAGGGGGCAATAACCTGAAAGACCGCTCCGCGGGTTTGGTGGTGGCCTATAACTGGATTGAAGGCGGTAACCGTCAGTTGGACTTAGTCGATGCCGAAGATTCTGCGGTGCTGGTCAATCACCCAAGCTATAACGAAACCCATGTCTACGGCAATGTCCTGATTGAGCCGGATGGTGATGGCAACTCACAAATGATTCATTACGGTGGTGACAGCGGAACCACGTCAGATTACCGAAAAGGCACCCTGTTTTTATACAACAACACATTGATTTCAGAGCGAAGTGGTAACACCACCTTAGTGCGTTTATCCACTAACGATGAAACCGCTGAAGTCTTTAATAATATCTATTACGGCACCGCCAACGGCCAGAGCCTGGCCCTGATCGACGGCAACGGCACAATCAATTACCAGCATAACTGGCTCAAAAGCAACTACCGCGACTGCCACTGCACCCCCGCCGGAACCATCAACGACCTGGGCAATCAACTCACCGGTAGCCAACCGGGTTTTGTCGATTTCAACACCCAAAACTTCCATTTACAAATCAACGCAACAGCCACCGACCACGGTATGACCATACCCACAAATCTATCCGCACATATCCCCCAATGGGAATACCAAAAACACCAACAAGCCAGCCCAAGACTTAATGACGGCTTCATCGACCTTGGCGCCTACGAAACCATCGATCTGATTTTTGCTGATGGGTTTGAGTGATTAGGGATTATAAATAGGGCGACCACACCAACAGTAGGGCCCCTTAGGGCAGGGTGGCTACTACAGTAGAAATCATCGTAGCTGCGGGGCTTGTCCCCGCCTTGCACCGCAACAGTATTATGTAACTAGATATACACTAGGGCGACCACACCAACAGTAGGGCCCCTTAGGGCAGGGTCGCTACTACAGTAGAAATCATCGTAGCTGCGGGGCTTGTCCCCGCCTTGCACCGCAACAGTGTCATGTAACCAAAATATACAACAGGGCGACCACACCAACAGTAGGGCCCCTTAGGGCAGGGTCGCAGCTACGATACTATTTCATGTAATATTTATCTTTATCCCACTGTGCAGGGTTTGTTTCAATATATTCGTATATCTTTTCAAATGCCCGGTCATCCCTGATGACGTGCTCGTAAAAATTGGTTTGCCATATTTTATCTAATACTCCATCACTCAATTCTCGACATGATTTATAGGTTAGCGATTTGTAAGCGCCAATAATTTGACTGATAGGATTATTTTGGGTTTTAGAACCATTGTGAATTTCTAAAATTCCATGCATATGGTTCGGCATGATTTGATGGATATGGTTTTGTATTTGTGGGTATCGTTCTGATAATAACTGCCATTGTTCGTCTGCGACACGTCCAAAGTCGTTCAAGATCATTTCATCTTCAATGACTTCACCAAAATAGGGCTTAAACTTCTGACAACAAATCGTAATGAAATAAAAGCCATTACTTGAATAATCATGACTCTCTAATCGTAAATGTTTCCTATAACGATGATTTCCATTCATACATTTATTCTGACATCTGTTAAATGTTATTTCCAGAAAATATTGAATTGATATTTTCGGTGGGCGACCACAGTAGAATTCACCGTAGCTGCGGGGCTTGTCCCCGCCTTGCCCCGCAACAGGATTTAACAACATCCATATCTATGTCGTAGAATAATCATCCTGAATGGGCGACCACACCAACAGTAGGGCCCCTTAGGGCAGGGGCGCAACTACAAGAAATTTTCAGGTAACAACACAACCCCGTAGCTGCGGGGCTTGTCCCCGCCTTGCCCCGCAACAGTGTTACGTAACCAGATATACATTAGGGCGACCACACCAACAGTAGGGCCCCTTAGGGCAGGGTCGCAGCTACAATAAAACAGTGTTCCGTAACCCTACCGATTCAACCGATTCTTAATCAACTGCTCAACCACCTCAGGCTCGGCCAGGGTGGTGGTGTCGCCGAGGCTGTCTACTTCATTGGCGGCGATTTTCCGAAGGATTCGGCGCATGATTTTTCCGGATCGGGTTTTGGGTAGACTGGGGGTGAATTGAATTAAATCCGGGGTGGCGATGGGGCCGATTTCCTTGCGCACCCATTGCTTGAGTTCTGCTGCCAGTTCATCACCGGCATCGTCGTCATTGTTTAAAATGGCATAGACGTATATGCCTTGGCCTTTAATGTCATGGGGATAACCGACAACCGCAGCTTCCACAACCTGATCATGTTCATCAATGGCACTCTCGACTTCGGCGGTGCCCATGCGATGACCGGAGACATTAATGACATCATCGACGCGACCGGTAATACGGTAAAAGCCATCCTCATCACGTCTGGCTCCATCACCGGTGGTGTAAACGCCTTTAAAAGTCGAGAAATAAGTCTGGTAACAACGCGCATGGTCGCCATAGACCGTGCGTAACTGTCCGGGCCAACTGTCAGTAATCACTAAGTTCCCTTCATTCTGTCCACTTAGTTCATTGCCGTCAGCATCGAAAAGCGCCGGTTTGACACCAAAAAAGGGCAGCGAAGCTTTACCGGGTTTTAAGGGTGTGACACCGGCCAATGGCGTAATCATCATGCCGCCGGTTTCCGTTTGCCACCAGGTATCAATCACCGGGCAGCGATTATCACCAACCACCTCGTAATACCATTCCCAGGCTTCGACATTAATCGGCTCACCCACCGAACCCAGAACCCGAAGGGATTTACGTGATGTGCTTTGAACAAATTCATCACCTTGTTTCATCAAGGCACGAATAGCCGTCGGTGCCGTATAAACAATATCGATGTTATGTTTATCAACAACCTGCCAGAAGCGACTGTAATCCGGGTAGCTCGGTACACCTTCAAACATCACCGTGGTACAACCATTGGCCAGCGGTCCATACACCACATAACTGTGACCGGTGACCCAGCCGATGTCGGCTGTACACCAATAGACATCATTTTTCTGCAGGCCAAACACCTCTTTATGGGTGAGGGCGCTGTACACCAGATAACCGCCGGTGGTGTGCACCACACCTTTAGGTGAACCGGTGGAGCCTGAGGTATAAAGAATAAACAAGGGATCTTCAGCATTCATGGACACCGGTTGGCATTCTTCACTGACGTCCTTGGCCATGTCATGATACCAGTGGTCATGGTCTTGCATCGATACCGCCTCTTGATCAGTTTGAACCACCAGCACATCGGTTAAATAATCCTGGACACCGGGCTTATCGAAAGCTTTATCAACATTGGCTTTTAAAGGAATTTTCTTACCGCCACGGCGACTGTAATCAGCGGTGACCACAAATTGAGACTGACAATTAATAATCCGATCACCCAGGGCATCCGCCGAAAACCCGCCGAAAACCACAGAATGAATGGCGCCGATTCGGGTACACGCAAGCATGGCATAGGCAGCTTCCGGAATCATCGGTAAGTACAAAGTCACACGATCACCTTTTTTGACGCCCATCTTCTTGAGGACATTGGCGAAGCGACAGACTTCAGAATATAAATCACCATAACTGATGTGACGGCTTTTCTTGGGATCATCGCCTTCCCAGATAATCGCGGTTTGATCGGCTTTTTCAGGTAAATGACGATCGATGCAGTTATAAGACACATTCAGTTCGCCATCGCCATACCAGCGGATATGCAAATCATCCTGATCAAAAGAGACATCCTTAACTTCAGAATAGGGCTTAAACCAATCTAAAATCTGCCCCTGCTGCCGCCAAAACGCTTCATTATTCTCAATACTCTGACGGTACAAATCCTGATAACTCTCCATGGTAAATCGCGACGGGGCTTTATTTTTGATGGGTTCTGACATGGCTTCCTCAATAAATTATTATAATGAAACCATTATAACCAATCCCAACCGCAACTGTCATGTAGTAAACAGCCGACAATATAAAATCCATCGTAGCTGCGGGGCTGCCCTAAGGGGCCCTAATGTTGGTGTCCCCGCCTTGCACCGCAACATTGTTAATTAACTGATAAATCAAATAGGGCGACCGCAAGGGTCGCAGCTACAAAAAACCTTGCTAAATAGATATTTCGATGATAATCTAAATACATCATGAAAGAAAACGATAAACAAACCTTATTCCAGGCCATCGCCGACACCCAGCGCAGGAAGATATTAGACGTCTTAAAGACCGGCGAAAAATCAGTGGCTGAAATTAACGATCACATCGACGTCAGCGGTGCCACCTTATCGCATCATTTAACCATTCTTAAACAAGCCAACCTGGTGCGCGTGCGCCGGGCCGGGCAGAAGCGGATATACACCCTGAACGTCAGCGTTCTGGAACAAATACTCATACAGGTCAAAGAACTCATCTCGGGAGACAACAATGCGACATAAAAACCTCATCATAAGCACCTTGCTAATTATTCTTATCACCTGGATCGTGGCTTTTATCTATTCAGGCTACCTGCCGGATCCTGTGCCGACGCACTGGAACATCGACGGTGAAATCGACGGCTGGACCGCAAAACCCTGGGGCGTTTATGTTCTGCCGGTTATCGATACCGCCACCATATTTCTACTGTTGGTCTTGCCTAAAATCGCCCCAAAAGGCTTTCGTCTTGAAGGCGCCTTAAAAGTCTATTACCTGTTAACCCTGGTCATGGCCGTTTTTATGCTGATGATTATGCTGTTCATGTTCAGTGCCGCTTTAAACAAAGGCTTTAATATGAACACATGGATTATGTCAGGCGTAGGGCTGTTGTTTATCATCATCGGCAACTACCTCACCAAAATCCCGAAAAACTTTTTCCTCGGCATCCGCACGCCCTGGACACTCTCGAACGACGAAGTCTGGTACAAAACCCACCGCGTCAGCGCCTGGGTCTTCATCCTCGCCGGCCTCGCCATGATGCTCTCGCCATTCACCCCCTACCAGAAAATCATCCTCATCACCGTCATAATAACCACCGCCACCATCCCCATCCTGTATTCCCTGTACTTATACAAGAATATAGAAGGTTTCGATGAGGATTCATAAACCCACCGTAACGACACTCAAGAATGTTGCGGTGCAAGGCGGGGACACCAACATTAGGGCCCCTTAGGGCAGCCCCGCAGCTACAAAAAATGACGTAGTCACCCCGTGCCCCGACAAGGGGTCCAATCGCTATCGAGTCGATTTGCATGGATGCAAGGAATGCAGAGAGTGTCGGGAACAATATCTGCCAATCTATCGCGATACACCTCCATCGATTTGCATGAACGCAAGGAATGCAAGGATTGTCGGGAACAATAATTGCCATGGAGGCGAGTTCGTTGGTCTCTTACGCATCCTGCTCACGAGACACACCTATCCTTTTAGGTGAACGAACAAACCGACATCGTTGCCCCAAGCAAAGTCTAAGGGCTCCTAACGTCATTCATCAATTTAAACACTATTAATCAATTATCCAAAATTTTCGGATAATCCATTAAGTGACATAAGGGTTTATAAAAGCACGCCAATGACGTATAGTCAACATCTTGTGATATAGCAGAGGTGGTTAGATGGAAAAAAAGATGTTTAACGAATTGATCGAAAGTATCGATCAAATGGGTGAAATTATACACGGTAAACGCAAACCAAAACGTGTTTTTGAATTTCCGGATGTGGAAATAAAAGAATTACGAAAAGAAGTCGGCTTGTCGCAGTCAGAATTTGCCTTGTTAATCGGAGTCAGTAAACGCACCCTGGAAAACTGGGAGCAGGGCAGAAGACAACCCACCGGCCCGGCCAAAGCCTTGCTGAGGATTTTAAAAGCCGACCCCAAACACGCGATTCAGGCATTGCATCAATAAACAATATAAGCCCTAAAAAATCACCATCGCAGCCGCATCCCTTGTGGGCGCCCAGTGAACCACCCACAAAAAATGACGTAGTCACCCCGTGCCCCGACACGGGGTCCAATCGCTATCGAGTCCAATCTATCGCGATACACCTCCATCCATGGAGGCGAGTTCGTAAAACGAACAAATGCATAGCATTTCGCGGACCTTATAAAAGACCCGGTTTTATTCAATGAACATTCTTTCAATCAGAACTGAAAATTAACACCCAGTTTAAAGAAATCCATCTCATGACCGATATCCGCCTGGTAATCATCGATTTCCCAGGTCGATAAATCCGTTAACAGAACATCACGTTCCGTCCCGAAATCAATCTGATTATACTCAGCGAACACCGACCAGTTGGCATTAAAGCGATACTCAAAACCGACACCAACCATCACATCATCTAAAGTATCCTTATGCTGGAAATAAATCGGCTCTTCGTAATTCGGATCCGTGTCTTCCACCAGCATATCAATCTGACCATAACCCAGGTTCACATACAACAAAGACGCCTCAGAAAGCAAGAAGCCGAATTGACCACTTAAAGTCACCAGATTATCCGACTCATAAGAGACATAATTAGTCGGACTGGTGCCATTAATATAGCGATGCCGTGCATCGGTATCGCCCTCGCTGCCACTTAAACGCAGACCCAGAACCCAAGTGTCACTCACCAGCATCCGACAACCCACCTGAGCCCCGAAAAATTCACCATCACCGGACACCGTGCCCAGATCATCATCAATCACATCACCGACAAAAAACACACCCCGGTAACTGTTATCAACCTCAGCCGAACCACCATGAGCCCCAACATAACACCCACGCCAGTCATCAGAAGCGGCCATCGCCGAACAACTCAAAGCCAACAGGCCAATATATTTAATACTTCGCATAAAAATCTCCTTGTTAACGTCCCTTTATTATAACCAGACAAACCACACATGCAAAATGACACTGCTCACAAAAATGACACCGTCGTCTGTAGCTGCGTCCCTGCCTTAAGGGGCCCTACTGTTGGTGCGGGCGCCATTTGAATCACCCCAACAAAATGACGCCAGTCACCCCGTACTCCGATATGGGGCCCAGCGTCTTTAACCAACAAATGAACAGTATTTCAACATCACAAATTTTGTCACTCCCACACACAAAAAATATCCAAATAATTCAATTTATTGTGGTGTATGTTTGTAGTTAGCATCACAAGGTTTATCAATCTTTATTCCGTATGAGCCATATATTTCAGAAAAATCACCATTCGGGTATATAAAAAATTGAAGTAAAAATGGCGATGAATCAAATTCAGGGTTTAATGGATCCAAGTCACATTTCATAATTAAATTAACACCAATCCCATGATAGTTTTGAAGGACTAATTCATTGTATTCAATGGATTCAATGTTGAAGTTTTCAGGTTTTAGCGTATATCCATTAAAAACTAATTTTCCTTTGTCAGCTAAACGCTTCACATGCTTTACCACTTTTGGTGTAATGTTTTCTTGAAATGAATAATTTACCTGAAAATCAGTATTTAAATTAACATCGATGTGTTTGTTATTAAATACTCTGGAATCTGGTTTACATGGATTCTCATTGAAGCTTGGCAGTATTGAAGTGATTTGACCTTTGCTATCTAAAATAATTTCTAAGCTATTGTAATGAATTGATTTTTCAGAATCATCTAACTGGAATTCAGAGGAATCAGCTGTAACACCACAATTGGCATATAATACAACTGAGAGTTCTTCGTGCTCAGGCTGTAGATATATAATATGTTTTATATTTCTTATACTTAGTTCATCAGCATTAAATACATGGTTTTCATCTTTAATCATGCCTTCATTTAGTAAATTCAGAACATAACTTTCTTTGGCTTTATTATCAGGGTGTGGATAGTTAAAATCAGTTTTGCCTTCATCTCCTGCCATTAAAGACATGAGCACGATTAATTTAAATATCATAACAGGGTAGTTAATAATCAAAGTATTTTAATTATAAATCCATTGATTTGGCTGAAACAATTATTAATAGCCATAACATCACAAATTTTGTCACCACACCACCCAGAATGGCACCAGTCATCCCGAGCGAAGCCGAGGGATCTCCCAAACACCACCATAAGTCGCATAGAGCAGGGGCTTTTAAAAATTTCTATTGCAAATTTTGCTAATATTGGGCAAAGTGATTGGGGCAATAAATAGATCTCTTTATAAAAAGTAAAAGACTATTCAATCTAAATGGAGCTTAAATTTCATTATATGGATGTCTAACTTTTTTTAATGATTAAATAATTCTGTCAAGAATTTAGATACATACACGACAATCTATAATAGACATATCTAATACACATTGTAAGAATTTACTGATTTTGATTTATTCAAATCAGTTTTATATAAATTTAGGTTTATGAACATCACACAAATTGAGCAAAGATTGAAGGGGGTTGTTGAGTCATCGACGCATGATTCATTTATTTATGATTTATTATTAGCTTATGGTTTGCCAAAGGCATCAATTACCCGTTTAAAAAAAGGGGCCTATGATTTATCTAAAAGAGATGACCAGGTTTCATGGAAGAAGAAGGTATTGTTTCAGCATGAATCGAGTCAAGACCTACACCTGACCATTAGTGAATTGGAAAAATCTTTTAAGCACGATGAAAGATTTATTATTGTTACAGACTTTACTCATTTTCTGGCTAAAGACACACTGACCAAAGATTCGCTAGATATTGAGTTCAGTGATCTACCTAAACATTATGATTTTTTCTTGCCTTGGGCCGGTATGGAAAAGGCTCAGCATCAGAATGAAAATCCTGCAGATGTTAAAGCGGCTGCAAAAATGGCTAAAGTCTTTGATACCATTCGCAAGAACAATGCCATCATAGAAGGTGAAGAAGTAAGCGAAGATGGGGTAATCAGCACCCATGCAATGAATGTATTCTTATCTAGGTTGTTATTTTGTTTCTTTGCTGAGGATACTCATATATTCAATGAAAATGCATTCACTAATGCCATAAGCTCTCATACTAAAGAAGATGGCAGTGATTTATCAAATTATTTACAACGACTGTTCACTGTTCTTGATACACCAGAAAATCAAAGAGAGAACTTACCTGAACACTTCAAAGTATTTCCATATGTTAATGGTGAACTATTCTCAGAGCGACATCAAATTCCTAATATAAGTAGACCATCTAGAAAAGCATTGATAGAAGCCGGCCAGTTGGAATGGAAAGACATTAACCCTGATATTTTCGGTTCCATGTTCCAGGCAGTTATTGGTGAGGACCAAAGAGGTAATTTGGGGCAACATTACACATCAGTGCCTAACATCATGAAAGTCATCGAGCCGTTGTTCTTGAATGACTTAAATGAAGCATTAGATAAAGCCAGGGGTAATAAAAAACAACTTGAAGCCCTTTTACTGAGACTTTCAAAAATCAAAATATTTGATCCAGCTTGTGGCTCAGGTAATTTTCTAATTATTGCCTACAAGGAATTGTGTCGTTTGGAAAGGAAGGTGTTTCAAGCCATTGATGAAATTACCAAACAACAATCATCACCCACGTCATTAATAACGCTTAATCAATTTTACGGCATTGAAATTGATGATTTTGCTCATGAGATAGCTCAACTTTCTCTTTGGTTGGCTGAGCATCAAATGAATGTGGAATTTATGAAGCAATTCGGTCGAGCTAGACCTACATTGCCTTTAAAGGAAACTGGCAAAATTGTTCATGGAAATGCTTGTCGGGTAGATTGGAATGAAGTTTGCTGTGTCGATAACGAGAGTGAGGTATTTGTTCTTGGTAATCCTCCATACTTAGGATCACGACTTCAGAATACCGCTCAGAAAGAAGATTTAAGAAAAGTATTTAGGGACGGTTATAAAAGTCTTGATTACATATCACTGTTCTTTTATTTAGCTTCCAAGTATTGCGCAGAAAATGTAAAAGTTTCTTTTGTATCTACTAATTCGGTTTTTCAAGGGGAGCAAGTAGGTTTATTATGGCCTAGAGTTTTGAAAGCTGGAGTTGAAATTTTCTTTGCAGTTGATGGCTTTAAATGGAGCAATAGTGCAAATAAAAAAGCTGCTGTAATTGTAACAATTGTGGGCTTAAGAAAAGAATCTAATGGGTTTAAAAAAATATATAAAGGTAATAGCGTTAGACTGGTTAAACATATCAATCCTTACTTGTCATCAGGACCTACTACATATATAAAAAGACACTCTAAACCTTTGTCATCAACATTATTAAAAATGTTATATGGAAGTCTTTTAAATGATGGTGGAAATTTAGTTTTAAGTAAAGAAGAGAGAGATTTTTTAATTAATCAAAATTTAAATTACAAAAAATATATTAAAAAATATATAGGTTCAAGAGAATTTATTAACGGGATTAATAGATATTGTATTTATATTGAGGATCGCTTCTTAAATGATGCCAACAAAATTCCTTTCATAAAACAAAGATTGACAAAAGTTTCGGAACATAGAAATAAAAGTTCTGAACAAAGTACCAGAAAACTTTCAAACCAGCCAAATAAATATTATTTTCTTTCTTATAGCAATACTGAGTCAATAATTGTACCAAGAACATCCTCAGAAAGAAGAAATTATATTCCAGTAGGTTATCTTGATAAAGAAACAATAGTTTCTGATGCAGCTAATGTTATTTCCAATGCTTCACCTTATGTCTTAGGAATTATTTCTTCAAAGATGCATATGACATGGGTCAAAGCAGTAGGCGGAAGGCTCAAAACGGATTACAGATACTCTGCAACTATATGCTATAACACATTCCCATTTCCCGAAATTTCTAAACAACGTAAACAACAAATCACTCAGTGTGTTTTTCGCATTTTAGAAGAAAGAGAAAAGCACCCAGAAAAAACTTTGGCAGAGTTGTATGACCCAGAAAAAATGCCTGAAGGCTTACTTAAAGCACACCAAGCCAATGATGAAGTGATTGAAAAATGTTACCGCAGCAAGCCCTTTGAAACTGATGAGGAACGCTTGGCGTACCTGTTCAAGCTTTATGGAAAAATGACGGCTAGTGAGCCATGAATAAATTGGATAAGGACTTTAAAGAACTGATAAAGCAAATGACATACAACCAAAATGGGGCTGAGTATGCTTGGTATTTTAGGGAGGCAGAGAAAGCCTTTGAACAAGGGTTGTTCTTGCTGTCTGTGTGTGGTTCTTTAATTGGTATTGAAGCCAGCTTGCGTAGTTTGATTAAGCTATTTGATAATGTTGATTATAGTGATGATATAAGAATAGCAAAACCAAAGATGAATGAAAAAACATTGAAAAAAATTCAAGGGTATGGGTTGAATGTTGAGGTTCTGTGTTTTCCTGATGATGATTATTCACAGTTTATGAGAAACAATAACCATACAATCACCATTATCGATTTAAGAAACAAACTAGCTCATGGAAATTTATTCAGCTATCTTGAAACGCATTATATTCAAAACTCAGAGAAACTAGGCGAACCAGATCAAGATCCTATCAAGGTATTTAGTCCAACATTTTTGAAAGTTATGAATCAGCAGTTACTTGAGATTCAACTTAAATGGGCCAATGAGATCAGTCGGTTTAATAAACAAAGGAGAGAAAATGCAGAACATCGTTGATGTCACTTATGCTCAAACTGGCAAAAGCCAAAACAGCAATCATTTAGGTATGCGAGAAATGCAGGCTCGAGCTTATGAATCGCGCGATGCTCATTATTTATTAATTAAATCACCACCAGCATCAGGCAAGTCATTTGCCTTGATGTTTATCGCTTTGGATAAGCTCAGACACCAAGGCATCAAGAAAGTGATTGTAGCGGTTCCAGAACGTTCAATAGGCGCATCTTTTGCACCTGTTAAGTTATCTGAATTTGGTTTTGAGGCTGACTGGCAGTTTGATCCACGTTATAACCTCTGTACGCCGGGTAGTGAAGTCAGCCAAAGCAAGGTCAAAGCTTTTGGTGATTTTATGGCCTCTGATTCAGATATTTTGATTTGTACTCATGCCACTTTACGCTTTGCAGCTGAAGGCATGGATGAAAGTGCTTTTGATGGTTGTTTATTAGCTATTGATGAATTTCATCATGTGTCAGCTGATGCTGAGAATCGTTTGGGAGAATTGCTGCGTGATGTAATCAACAAATCTACTGCGCACATAGTAGCGATGACTGGTTCATATTTTCGTGGAGACTCGGTTCCAATCCTTACTCCGGATGATGAAGGTAAATTCAGTAAAGTCACCTACAATTATTATGAGCAACTGAACGGATATAAACACTTAAAAACACTGGGGATAGGCTACCACTTTTATCAAGGCAGATACACCGAAGCCATCATGGAGATTTTAGACACTGATAAAAAAACCATTCTTCATATTCCCAATGTCAACTCAGGTGAATCAACCAAACAGAAGCATGAGGAAGTGGATTTCATCCTCGATGCCATTGGTTCAATTGACTACCAAGACCCTGAAACTGGAGTCATCTATGTGAAACGACAATCAGATGGTAAGGTACTTAAAGTGGCTGATTTGGTAGAAGATAACGGCAAAGAACGAGACAAAATTGTCAGTTATCTAAGAACTATGGATGATGTCGATGACATGGACTTGATAATTGCGCTTGGAATGGCAAAAGAAGGCTTCGATTGGCCTTATTGTGAGCATGCTCTAACCGTTGGATATCGCGGCTCATTAACCGAAGTGATTCAAATCATAGGGCGTGCTACTCGGGATTCAGAAAATAAGACCCATGCACAGTTTACCAACCTTATAGCTCAGCCTGATGCAGAGCAGGGCGATGTTAACTATTCAGTAAACAACATGCTTAAAGCCATCACCGCGTCATTATTGATGGAACAAGTGTTGGCCCCAAACTGGAAATTTAAAACCAAACTCAATGATGAGGATATAGCCAAACCAGGTGAGATTAAAATCAGAGGATTAAAAGAGCCGACTTCTAATCGAGTAAAAGGGATTATTGAATCTGATTTGGATGATTTAACTGCACAAATCCTTCAGGATAAAGACATGCTCAAAGCCATGCCGGGTTCAGTTGACCCTGAAATGATGAATAAAATTCTAATTCCTAAGGTAATCCGGACGCAGTATCCTGATTTAAATGAAGATGAGGTGGAAACACTGCGTCAGCAATTGGTATCTAGTTCTGTTGTTAAAAATGGAGAAATCAAAGAAGTGGCAGATCAGAGGTTTTTGCTTATGGCTGATAAATTTGTCAATATTGATGACTTACACATTGACTTAATCGATCAGGTAAATCCTTTCCAAAAAGCTTTTGAGGTACTGTCAAAATCTGTAGATAAAACAATGCTCAAGACCATCAATGATTACATTTCTGCCAATAGAATAAAAATGGATTTTGAGGAAGCAAAATTACTTTGGCCAAAAATTCAAGAATTTGTAAAAATGTATAACAGAGAACCAAGTGTTAATTCTCCAGACCCACTTGAAGTCAGAATGGCTGAATGCATTATTTACTTAAAAAATGAGAAGAGAAAAAAACAGCATGGCCAAGGATAAAGACTCTGTTTTAGATGATATTTTTGCCAACGATCCTATGGGCTTGCTTGAAGTTAAGCCCCAGAGGAGTAAAGCCCAATCATCGGATGAACGTTTAATTAATTCATTCGAAGAGATTAATGTGTTTTTTGATTCAAAGAAAAGAGTGCCTGAAGCTAGCACTGCCGATATAAATGAGTATCAACTTTACTCAAGGCTAAAAGGAATCAATGAAAGTACTGACAAAATCAATCTGTTAAGAGAATACGATAGGCATCAACTTTTAAAAATCAGTGTTGATGTGATAGCTGAGGATCAGTCAAATTATAAGGCTTCAAAAGAAATAGACTCTATTGATGATTTACTTGAAAGTGATGATATTGGACTATTGTCTGAAAAAGATGATATTTTTGATTTTAACCATGTGCCTAAAGACTACCAAAGAGCAAGCAGTGACTTTATTGCCAAACGCAAGCCGTGTCCAAATTTTAGTGAATATGAGCCACTTTTCAAACAAGTTCACAAAGATCTCTTGGACGGTAATAGGAAAATACTTAAATTTCGTCAGGGCAATTTAAAAGAAGAAAATTTTTACATTCACAATGGAGTGATGTTTTTATTGGTTAAGATAAATATAGAGCAACAAGAACATTACAAGCCTGATGGTACTAGAGTCAGGGAAGATGGAAGGACGTTGTGTATTTTTGAAAATGGAACGCAATCAAATATGTTGAAACGTTCCGTTGAAAAGATTTTGTATGAGAATGGCCAAACAATCTCAGCTCATAAAGATGAAGGCGTAAAAAAACTCGAAAGAGAATTAGAAAACATAACTGAAGAGGACAGTTCTACAGGTTATATTTATGTATTGAAATCCAAAAGTGCCAATCCTGAAATCAGAAATATAGAAGATTTGTATAAGATAGGCTTCAGTAAAAACAAAACACAAAAACGAATTCAAGATGCTGAAAAACAGGCCACTTACTTAATGTCAGATGTTGAATTGGTGAGTGAATGGCAATGTTTTAATATGAACCCTCAAAAATTTGAAAAATTAATACACCAAGTTTTTGGACACACCTGTCTAGATATTTCGGTCAAGGATAGCAGGGGGAAAGAACACAAACCTAGAGAGTGGTTTATTGTGCCAATTCATGTGATTGAAGACGCAGTAGATAAAATTATTAGTGGTGAGATAGTTGATTATAAATTTAACAATTTGACTCAATGCATAGAGAAAATATAAAAGAATGATTCAAAGATTCTGGCAAAACAAAACCACAAAACTGGAAAATAACCATTATCCTTGGATATTATGAATATTAATACCAAATTTGGCAGCTGCAATACCGAAACAGGCAGCATATGGCTCAACCTGGAGCTCGCTAAGAAGCCACTCGAATGTCTTGAATACCTATTGATCCATGAGCTCATTCACCTCCATGAACGCAACCACAATGAAAGATTCAAAAATATATTGAATGACTTAATGCCAGATTGGAAATCACGCCTTGATCTGTTGAATAGATCACCTTTGGCTTATGAAGATTGGGAGTATTGAATTTGAAATATTTTAATATTGATGAAAAAAAAACTTAATGGAAATATGATGATTGAAAGAGGTGTAAGTGATTTTGAGGAACTTGTTTTAAAGTGTATTTCCAAACAAGGGAAGATGTATATACAAGAATCAATTAAATGTTACAAAGCTGGAGCATATAGAGCATCAATTGTAAACTCTTGGATTGCGCTGGTATTTGATTTAATAGATAAAATACGTGAGTTAACTTTATCAGGTGATGGTACAGCAAAATCGCTTCTTCAAAAGTTTGAAAATTTTCAAGAGCAAATTCAAAGAGGTAATAATCAAGCCTTAACAAGTGCTCTTGAATTTGAAAGAGAAATAATTCAAACCGTTAATCAAAATCTTGAATTTTTTAATGCGCAAGAACTTGTTGATTTGGAACGACTAAGAAAAGACCGACACAGATGTGCACATCCTTCATTTAACGAATTCGATGAACCATACATCCCATCAGCAGAGCAAGCAAGAATTCATATTCGCAATGTAATTGAGTATGTGTTATCTCAGCCTCCAGTGCAGGGCAAAAGCGCAATTAATTCAGTGATTCAACAAATCTCTTCAAGCTACTTTCCAAAAGAAAGAGATAAAGCTTACGAGCAATTAATAAATAGCCCCTTAAAAAATGCAAAGCAATCTCTTCAACGTGGCGTTGTGGATACTTTACTATTTAGTTACTTTGATTCGAGTCATAAACTATATTTTAATTCAAATGTAATAACCGCATTACAAGCATTGTTGAATATAGATTACCAATTAGTGTGGGACAGGATAATGATTCAGTTAGAAAAAATATTTTCAAATGTTGATGATGAAGATTTTTCTTCATTTTTACTTCTTTCTATTAAACTTGATAATATTTTGTCCTCCTTATCTCAATCTGTTACAGACAAAGCTAACAGGTATATCACAACTGCTCCTGTTGAAAACTTGTTTAATATTTTTGAGTATTCAAATGCCAATAAGTTGCTGCAAGAGTCATCTAAGGATAGGTTAAAAAGCCTGGATGCCAAATCATTAAACAAGGTATTAAAAATTTCAAAGCCAGATGAGTGTATTTTAAATTCTGCAGTAAATATTTATATCTCTTCAGGAACTTGGGACGAGGCAAACACTAATTATCAACTGGTGATTTCACCATTAATAAACTTTCTTGAAGAAAAGCATATTAAAGTCATTTTTATGGCAGCTAGTGATGGGTCTGCAGACTTAAAAGGGAGTCATGGTTTTGATGAACTACTTGACTTATTAATTGTTAGAGAAATTGTTGATAACAAAAGACTTGGAGAACTTAAAAAAAAGTATTCAATATAATGCTAGGAAAATGGTGAATTAATTATTTTCAGATCACTTTATAGCGTATAAATCCATTGATTAGAGGAGAATAAATCAATATGAAAATTATTGATTCAAAAGAAAAAGAGCTAATTAAGAAAATTATTTCTTATAAAAATTCGGGGTGTAAAGTGCTTAATCTTTTAGACGCATATTTGACTGAAAATCAAGTTAATATTAGTTTAAAAAATAATGTAGTAACCTTGATGTTTGAAATGAATAAAGATTTAGATGAGGCAGAGAGAGTTAATGACATTATTAATAAAAGACTTCCTCAAATCCAATCAATAATATTAACGCTAATTAATCTAATTAATTATCTAGAGAAAAATGGTTTTCTAACTACGTTTTTAGAATGCAATTATCAATATGATATTGATAGCTTTGGACCATGTACAAATCCAGGTCTGGTCGGTTATGAATTCCCGGATCCATACATTTCAGAATTGTTTTCCAGCTACGTTTATAAAAGTCTTATGTACACACCTGAATTAATAGAACTTTTTGATAACAATTTTCTGAGCAAAGACGAGATGCGATACAGACAACAGTTGTTATATACAAGGTTGGGTATAGCGTTGTCACTAGGACTTGGGTTGTATTCAATCTACGCAAGCGTTTCAAATGAAGACTCAAAAAAACTGAATGCTAATTTAAGTAATTTGAACAAAAGTTCTGAAACGATAATTGAGGTATTAAAAGAAAGCCAAAAGTTGAGTGTTGAAAATTCATCAAAATTAATTGAAAAGTTAAGTCTTGTAAATGATAGCGTGTTTGAACAATACAATGATTCTAAAGATGAAAACATAAAAATTATAGGAAAAGATGCTGTAGAAGTACAAGAAGTGCAAAAAGTGCAAAAACATGCAGCTAACAATAATTGAATTTAGGTTAAAAAATAGACCAATAATCATATAATCGAAAAAAATCTGGGACAGGCACTTCATCAGAGGAACTTCATTAGAAAACTTAGGCGACTATTTGATTGATATTCAGGCTATATTTTTGGATGTTTACTGGTAATTTTGAAAGGAATTCGTCTGAAACGTTATCACATTATTAATCTTAGCTTGATTTTTACGGTATTTGTCTGATTTTAGCCGAGAGGTATGTCTTCACAATTGTGAAGTAGATAGATAAGGTTGTTGAATTCAGTCTATTCTTAAAATAGTAAGGGATAGGCATTAGTTGTAGGTCATCAACGGTAATCCTACTATTTTTAATTTTTGGAATTGATATTATACATAGCAATTAAATTATGGACTGGAAATACGAATATTTAGTAGATCAAATTCACCGAACCTCATACAAAAAACACGAAAATTTTGTAGTTGGATCTTTGTTGCATGATAACGAATTGAGCGACTTAATGCCAAGAACTCAACATTATGTAGATAAAATAGATAATGGTTATGCGTTAATAGATTTATTTTATCCGCAGATAAATCTCGCTATAGAGATTGATGAACCGGCACACGAAAGTAATTATTTACATGATAATAATCGACAGAGAATAATTGAGAACGAACTTAATTGTAATTTTTTTCGAATTAAGGTGCAGCAGGGAAAAGTTATTAGTCAGATTAATGAACTAAAAAAAATAATCAAAAAACTCAGAACTGAAACAAAGAGAAGCGGCAAATGGAAAAGTTGGGAAAAACCAGAAAGGCTAAGTCTTTATGATGTGAAAAACCTTATGAATAATACTTTATTCTTAAAAATAAAAGGAGAAATTCATCCGAATGAACTTTTAGTCCGACAAACTGGATACTGGCGAATCGACAAGAGAAAACAAAATAAAATTAAAACTGTTATTGTTGTTCATGATTCGTATGTAACGAAGATTTTTGGTGAAATTAATTGGTATGCTTGGAAAGATAACCCTAAGAAGGTCGGTTACAAAGGTAAGGAAAAAGGCTCAGAAATTAAAATAGGAACAATTATTGATGATTGGAATTTTCAACAAACTGTAACTTATTCAAATGACTTGTATTAACCTTCAAATTATATAAATTTATGGCATCAATATTTACTAAAGAGCAGCTTTTACAGTTAACACAAACTGTATATAACCTATATAAATCTAATTATATTAACTCGCAAAGCCTGCTTTATTCTGTAAAGCCTGTTGAGAATAAAGTTAAAATTAAAAACAAGGCTTTAGAAATTGATATGTCACCAGGTACTGCGGAAAATTACTCTGAAAGATTGTTCAATCTTTTCAATGAGCTGAATGAATTTAATTTACATAATGGACTTCAAGATTGTACAAAGGATTTAAAAAGAGCTGGTTTAAAAGTTTTTAATAAGGCAGACTTTCCAGAAGAAACAATTGTTACCAATGAGTCTTTAATTGAAGACCTTGAAATACGCATCAAGCAGTCGAAGAAATTAACAAAAGAGGAAAGGCATAATGAAATTTTAAAATCTAGCACTTTACCAAAAAAAATTGAAGTTAAAACAACAGGGTATATCAGAAGTGCACATGTTATTTTGGAAGTACTTGATCGAGCCAAGGGAAAATGTGAAGGTTGTGATGAGGATGCACCTTTTAAAAGTAAAGCAAAAAAAACACCTTATCTTGAAGTACATCATATAATTCAATTGGCAAATGATGGTGAAGATACAGTTGATAACGCCATAGCTTTGTGCCCAAATTGCCATAGGGAGAGTCACTATGGTGAGTTCTCAAAAAAACTAATAAAAAAATTCCTATCAATTGTTAATGCCGTTGAGAATAATCAAAAATAAAATCCGATACCACTCAATTAACTCTGGTCAATGGCTCACTAACTTTATTCCATGACTACAGTCTTATTAAAACTCTAAAGAGGATTTTGAAGTTTCAAATTACATCTATTTTTTTTAGGAATATTTATGAATGAAAAAGAAGTACAACATAAACTAATAGAATTGCTAAAAACAAAACTTGATGGTAAAAATTTATCATTTAAATTAGAAGACAAGTGGGTAACAAATTATTACCAAAGAATGTTTGATGTTGTAGTTTATAAGTCAAAAGACCCAATAGCTCTTTTTGAAGTAAAGAATAATGTTACACCAAACATAATAAAAAATTCTGAATCAATTGTCTTGTCAGGTTTAAATATATTGTCGGCAAGATTTGGAATTATTACTGATGGTGCAAAATATTTCTTGTTTGACAGAAGATTCTCTGATTCTGGCTTTGAGGAGGTAAGTCTTTCTAAGATTATTTCAAACTTTAAAAACAGTGATAAAATAGGCTTCGATGAAGAAAAAAGGGAAAAATTAGTTCAAGTTTTTAAAGATTCCGCAAATCAACATTTACCGGATAATAATGGACTAAATAGATTTTTATCAAATAATAACATTGAAAGATATATAAAGTTTGATTCAAATAAAAGTGTATTTTACTTAGAGGACAGGTCAAGCTCCAGAAATTCGATTGAAAATAAACTTTTTGAATGTGTTCTTGGTGATTTTGATGAATCAAAAGTATGTCGTTACACGACTTTGGATACATTGTTTAGTATGTTAAACAACCTAACGTTCAGAATGTTTGGGTTGGTTGGAATGAATGATAAATCTGAAGTGAATTATGTAGATGAATATTTAAACGATGTTGATAGACCGTTAGACAAAATGCATCATCATACTATATCAGCACTTAATAGAAGATATATAACATCATGTTCAGATATTGATAAAAAAGATGATTTAACACTTTGGCGCTTATATGGTGAGAATGGTGCTGGAGTATGTTTAATTTTTGATGTGATTCATAATAATACAAACTTTAAAACTATTTTAAAAAAAGTTAAATATGCAAATGAAGATGGTAATCATCCCGAATTAGAATTTATTAAAAAAATAATTCATGATGTTTCAGATATTACAAACTTTAAATTTGATTTTAGAAAGCTAAATACTTGGAAGCACTTTTTTAAGCCATGTGATTACTCTATTGAAGAAGAAGTTAGACTTTTAATAATTCAAAATAGCGAAATTACACCAAAATCCCAAAATTGGATTAAAACTTATAGCCACTTAATAATAAATCCTTGCGTTGACTATCATCTAAATAATAATAAATTTCCATTGAAGTTAAAAAAAATCATTTTAGGTCCCAACTTCCCAGAGAAACAAGCAAACTTGGTACAACTTCAGGAAATGATAAGAAGAAAAAGAAAACCTCAAGATTGTGAAGTGATATCAGACTTAGACTCATTGAAAATCGAGCAATCCAATATTAAAAATTACAGATAATTTTTAACATTTTACGTCAAAATTAAAATTTCAAATAATTAAAAAGAAAATTCTTATAGATAAATGAAACCCCAAACCATCCAAATTTTCCTCCCCGAAGGCGCACCGACTTCTGTTAAAGAAGCCGAGTTGACGAATCGTTTGATCAAAACCATTTGGTTTCCACGCACTGCGATGGATAAAGCCGCTAAGCGGGACATCTCGCAATACACGGGCGTTTATTTCTTGTTTGGGGATGATGACGAGGGTAGGCCGCAGGTTTACATTGGTGAGGGCGAGAATTGCTGGACGCGCTTGCAACAGCATAACCGCAACAAGGACTTCTGGACGCATTGCGTGATTGCCGTGACAAAGACCAATGAATTTACCAAGACCGATGTGAAGTTCCTGGAGCATTATTGCTTAGATCAGGCCACAAAAGCCGGGCGCTATACCACCGATAACAGCACCGGTTCTTTATTACCTTCAATCTCTGAGCCAAGGAAATATGACTTACTCGATAACTTCGAAACCATTAAAGTCTTACTGGCAACTTTAGGCTATCCAATTTTCGAAGACAAACGCGGCGACAAAGTCCAACAAAGAAAAGTCTTCTACTGCAAAGGCAAAGATGCCGAAGCCAAATGCCTCGTCACAGATGAAGGCTATCTGGTGCTGGCCGGATCCACAGCCAATCTCGATGAAACCAAAACCATCGGCTCCGGCCCCAAAGCCCTGCGTGCAGAACTTATCGAAAAACAAGTATTAATACCCAAAGGCAACGTCCTTGAATTCACCTCAGACCAACTCTTCAAATCCCCATCATCTGCTTCATCCGTGGTGTTAGCCAGAAGTTCAAACGGCTGGGCTGAATGGAAAGATAAAAATGGAAAGACCTTGGATGAGTTGTTGCGACAATGAGGCTTAGCTTACTAGTTTTTCTCATCATAATACCCCAATTGGCTTGGGCATCATCTGGCTATTTAGGTCTGTATTTTATTCTTTATTTTGCTATATTCATTCCTCCTTCAGTAATAGCATTAATAATTTGGGGATTGAATAAAAGTTCAGGAATAACCAAGAGAATTAAATGGTTCATGGCGTTGCCATTTTTTCTGATATTGACTCCAGCACCCATGGGAACTGAAAACATCCTTTGGCCTTCTGCGGCTGTTTTATACGCCGGTGATTTAAAAGAAAAGGGATTAGCTATTGTTTTTATACTTATATTTATATCAATAGTATGGGGTTTCATTAAATCCAGTGACCATACCGATGAAATGGAATGGGAAAAACAAGTTGCAAGTGACCACGAAATCAAAAAAGCAAAAGAAGCAGAACAGCTAAAATCAATCAGAGAAAAAACCAATGGATTATATTAGGTTAAATAAAACAAACTTTTACACATATTGGTTTCGATATTTATAATTAAAACTTAGGCCATAAATGGAACCAAAAGATAATACTTCAGCAGACCTAAAATTTCTTACATTTTGTAATTGGCTCATTATCCCCATTACTTTGTTTTTTCCGTGGTAATAATATGGGACAGGCACTTCATAAGATGATTTAAGCAGTTTATTTAATTAATATTCAGGTTAAATTGAAGGGTGAATATTGGTGGTTTGGTAAGAATTATTTGAAAATGCTGACTTTCGATTAAATTGGTGAGCTTTTATCTATTTTGCCTGATTTTAGCCGAGCGTAATTGCTTCACTAAAGTGAAGTTTCGAGAATTGGTTGGTAAATTTATGCTATTCGAGAGCAGGTTTTAGGTGAATGCCAACAGACCATTGTCGCTTTGTTTTCTGGGAATATTCTTTAAGCTGATTGACTGTTCCAACAGCGGAAAACCCAACAGATTTAAAACCTTTGAGTTCTTCTATCCAGGTATCAGGATTAAGCTCCAATTCTGTTAAGGCAGAGCCTAGCTTTTGGGAGATATAACCCTTCTTCCCATCTCGAATAACACGACCTGTTTCATCCACCATATCGATGTAACTTGATAGATAATAGGGCAGGTCATTATACCCTTTCCCGAATGATAGTAGCTCAGTTGATCGAGCTTCGATTCGTTCTTTAATCGAGGTGAATTCTGAATCGACTAGCGACTTAGCCATCCCTGAACGGATAGGATTTAAATCAACATATGCCATACAAGTCAAAAGAGCCCTCTCATCAAGCAATGCTTGACTCTTAAAGCGTGACTCCCAGAAATGTCCCGTGCAGCAATCTTCTTCATTTGCCATTCTAGCGATGTATTCATTTATAGCTTTCATAAACCAAGATACTGAGCATAAACGCTCACGGTATTCAGCAGCATATTTTTGTACTAGACGCAGCGACGAATCATCTAAGTCATCGCCCTGCAAATATCGATCACACATCACAGGTAAAGAATATAAAGATTGCCAGGTAATAAGTACTTGTTTATCGGTCCAGTTATCATTGGCACCAATCTTTAACACCAAGTGGAAATGATTGTTCATAATTGCGTATGAGCAAACATCAATAGCAAAGACAGAGGCTACCTTTTTGATGCGATCAATTAGCCACTGTCGGCGGTGTTCGAAACTCTTTCCCGTGAACTTGTCTTCACCACATAGAAAAGCGCGTCTAACGCACCTAGAGACAATGTGGTAATAGGGTGTATCTTGCACACAAATCTGCTGACTTCTTGCTATTGTCATGACTTTTTCCCTGTAAAAACACCATTTTGATGGGTTTTCACCAAGAAATCTGTCCATAATTTCTGAAAGCTTGTAAGAAAATGTCGATTTTGATGCATGTCTACGATTTTGTACGATTTTGTAGTATAATTATTAATTAAAAATAATATAGCATAAAAAAATTAAACAACAAAATGAAACCCCAAACCATCCAAATATTCCTCCCCGAAGGCGCACCGACTTCTGTTAAAGAAGCTGAACTCACGAATCGCCTGATCAAAACCATTTGGTTTCCACGGACGGCGATGGATAAAGCCGCTAAACGGGAAATCTCGCAGTTCACGGGCGTTTATTTCTTGTTTGGGGATGACGACGAGGGTAGGCCGCAGGTGTACATTGGCGAGGGCGAGAATTGCTGGACGCGCTTGCAGCAGCACAACCGGAATAAAGACTTCTGGACGCATTGTGTGATTGCCATTACAAAGACCAATGAATTTACCAAGACCGATGTGAAGTTCCTGGAGCATTATTGCTTAGATCAGGCCACAAAAGCCGGGCGCTATGCCACCGATAACAGCACCGGGTCTTTATTACCTTCAATCTCTGAGCCGAGAAAATATGACTTACTCGATAACTTCGAAACCATTAAAGTTTTACTGGCAACTTTAGGCTATCCGATTTTCGAAGACAAACGCGGCGACAAAGCCCAACAAAGAAAAATCTTCTACTGCAAAGGCAAAGAGGCCGAAGCCAAATGCCTCGTCACCGATGAAGGCTATCTGGTGCTGGCCGGATCCACAGCCAATCTCGATGAAACCAAAACAATCGGCTCCGGCCCCAAAGCCCTGCGTGCAGAACTTATCGAAAAACAAGTTTTATTACCAAAAGACAAGGTCCTCGAATTCACCTCAGACCAACTCTTCAAATCCCCATCATCCGCTTCATCCGTGGTTTTAGCCAGAAGCTCAAACGGCTGGGCTGAATGGAAAGATAAAAATGGCAAAACTTTGGATGAGTTGTTGCGACAATGAGGCTTAGCTTACTAGTTTTTCTCATCATAATACCCCAATTGGCTTGGGCATCATCTGGCTATTTAGGTCTGTATTTTATTCTTTATTTTGCTTTATTCATTCCTCCTTCAGTAATAGCATTAATAATTTGGGGATTGAATAAAAGTTCAGGAATAACCAAGAGAATTAAATGGTTCATGGCGTTGCCATTTTTTCTGATATTGACTCCAGCACCCATGGGAACTGAAAACATCCTTTGGCCTTCTGCGGCTGTTTTATACGCCGGTGATTTAAAAGAAAAGGGATTAGCTATTGTTTTTATACTTATATTTATATCAATAGTATGGGGTTTCATTAAATCCAGTGACCATACCGATGAAATGGAATGGGAAAAACAAGTTGCAAGTGACCACGAAATCAAAAAAGCAAAAGAAGCAGAACAGCTAAAATCAATCAGAGAAAAAACCAATGGATTATATTAGGTTAAATAAAACAAACTTTTACACATATTGGTTTCGATATTTATAATTAAAACTTAGGCCATAAATGGAACCAAAAGATAATACTTCAGCAGACCTAAAATTTCTTACATTTTGTAATTGGCTCATTATCCCCATTACTTTGTTTTTTCCGTGGGATTTTAAATCTTCGGATAATGGTGGCGCAGCAATTGCTATAGTTTTCCTTGGATTTTTGGTGTTTTTGATTTTTTCAATTTATTTGGCTAGAAAAGTCAGATACAACAGGTCCAAAATTTCTCGCGGGGTAAGGTGGTTTGCTTATTCACCTATTATTTTTGCTGTATCATTAATCACTATTATCCTGTTAAGTATTTTATTGTGATTCGGATTTTTATAAATATAAAAACATTAATCGCAATTTCGTTTGAAAAATACTTATGAATAAATAACTAATAGGCAGTTAATGAAAAAATTATCTTGGATATTTTTCGAAATTGGAAAAGTGAGAGTTGTAATTGGACTTATTGCGCTAATAATAATGATGACAATTCTCATTGAAAAGCAAAATTCAGATTGGAAACTAATTCAATTTACTCTGATTGTTGGTTTACCAATAGTTATATTATTGTATCTAAGTTTAGTGTTAGATTTGATTTTTTCAGCGCGTTCAAATAAATTAAATAATGAGACTAAAAAGACTAGGAAATTGTATTTTCTTTCCTTAATCTTGTTACTTTTTATAACAATAGTTTTAGTTTTAATTTGAAGCTCTATGAATATAAAGTTAATCAAATGAAACCCCAAACCATCCAAATATTCCTCCCCGAAGGCGCACCGACTTCAGTTAAAAAAGCCTAAAATATAGGACAGGCATCACGTTTTTTGAGCTGATTGACCTTTCAAACAATATTGAACCCAACAGATTTAAAGCCTTTAAATTGTAATAACCCCAAAAACGTGCGCATTGAAATACAGCTTTGAATTGGGTATATTGATTTGAACACAATTAATACGTAAGTAAGCGATGTCACAACTTTCAGTTCTATTAACACTTGTATTTGTGGCTTATGCTTTAAATTCAGCCAAAGCGGCTTGTTTATGTTGTGATGAACAGGGAGAGTTAATTGAATTTACTGTTATCAGTTGTCAGGCTGAACCTGTTAACTACAAGATTTTGGGTCATAGATTTTTGGGGAAGAATGACCTCGTTATTAATGGCACTATCAATGCTTCAGTTCCGATTACAAACAAAACAACAATAGATTATGCAGCTCAGCAAAAAAACTTGTCTATAAATAAAAAGTTTGTTTATGAAGGACGGAATGAAAAAACCTGTGATGACTTTAAACCCGGTTCATCTAAAGTCATGTACTATGATGATAAAGACTGTGCCATGATAATTGACGGAGAAATTATAGATGACATCTTGTGCGTACATTCAGACAAGAAAATTTCAGAGCTTCCTTTTGAAATCCTGAACTTACTTGAAAACAACCAATAAACTTAACACAATACATAAATCGCCCTTTCTCTCAATTTGCGAAAAAAACACGTGACAGGCATCACGGATTATTTCTTTGAATAAAATAACAATTAGAATAATTAAAGCCACCTTTAAAAAACATGAAAACATTTTTAATTTTACTATTCCTGTTATCACCTCACATCAGTCAGGCAAATGAGGCTGGTGGGCCACCAAAGGCTGAAGAATTAGTTGGGTTTTGGAAGATGGAACCCTGGCCAAATCCTGATGTTCAAAAAATAAATCCATGGCCAATGCCTTACCAATGGTTTGGCTTTTATGAGGATGGACGGCTGTATTCAATGATGAAAACAGAAGGCGGTGACTATACTGCTAAAGATTTACATGAGATATTTACAGCGCTTAATATGAATCCGCCACGTTATGAATTACATGGACAGTTTCTGACTGTTAATGATCCCAATATTGATGGTTATGAAGAGCTTTGGGGCGTTAATTTATTTTCGCGAGATTTAGGTTCTGTCGCTAAAAAAGGTGATCTGGTTATGAGTTTAGCCGGTGGTAAAGATGGTGCTCCCGTGTATTACAGACTGCTACGTAAAGTTAAGTAAGATAGACGTTGCCCTAAAAAATGAGATTAAATTATGAATTTCAAGACTAAAATAACTATATTGTTAATTGTTATATTCCTTAATGGTTGCGCAATTAAAGGCGTAAATACTTTAGCTGAAATAAAAGAACCTAAAAAGATTTTAGTCTTTTCTTCAATGGGTGATGATTATGAGTTAATGCACATTGGAACTACTATTTTTACTAATAAATACAAAACCATAGATGTTAGTGATTGGCAAATTGATACTACGATTGAGGAAAAAGTGAGTGAATTTAATCTAGATGATAGGTTTCAGTTGGTATCACAAGATTTATCATCCATTAAACAAGGAATGAATAAACTCAGCAATCGTACCTGGTCAGAAAATATTGATTTTAATGGTTATGAAGACAAAATTTTTTCTTATGCATTAAAAGATAATTTTGACATGATTTTATTTGTCAAAAGTTATGAAACAGAAGACCCAGTTTTCTTTACAGGTTTATACGTTGATGGTTACGGAATATATAAAAGAAGTTTATTTGGCAGTAAAAATGCCAAATATTATGCGATTAGTTCAGTGTCCTTATATGATGTTGAAACCCGCAAAAGAGTGGCGGGCACAATGAGAACCATGACTGATTTTACAATTAAGTATAAGGATATAAAAGGTGTTGAATCGATAGATTATTCTTCTATTACGGAAGATAAATCGATTATGTTTGATTTAATATTGGATGGCATTAAACAACAGCTGATAGATTTAGGAATTATTAAATAAGTTTTACGAAACCCAGTAAAGCCAGGTCAGCCATTGACCAGCAGATCCAATGGAAAGATAAAAACGGTCAGACTCTGGATGAATTATTGAGGGTATAAAATGAAAACAGAAAGTAAAATAGCGTTGTTGATTGATTGTGATAATGTCAGTTCGAAGTCCATCGATGGCGTAATTAATGAATTGGCAAAATATGGGGTTGTTAATATTCGTAAAGCTTATGGTAATTGGAAAAGTCCGCAATTAATAGGTTGGGAAGAAAAATTGCATCCTTATGCGATTGTACCGGTTCAGCAATTTGCTTATACGACCGGCAAAAACGCCACCGATGCTGCGATGATTATCGATGCCATGGATATCCTTTACAGTCAACAGGTTGATGGCTTTGCTTTAATGACCAGTGACAGTGACTTTACGCCGTTGGTAACCAGGATCTTGGCCAATGGCATGAAGGTCTATGGTTTTGGTGAGCAGAAAACACCGAGCCCATTTGTTGATGCTTGTTCACAGTTTATTTATACAGAAAACTTAGTTCAAATTGAAGAGTCCGTTGCTGAGGATAAAACAAAAGTTAATAAAGACCGTGACATTAAAAAATCCAGAGCTCAATTAAGAAAAGACACTAAACTTGTTAAATTATTAAGGACTGCGGTTGAACAATCAGTTGAAGAAGATGGCTGGGCACATTTAGGTCAGGTCGGGCAATATATTTCGAACAACAGCTCTTTTTCTCCTGTGAACTACGGTTATAAAAAGTTAAGCGATATTGTGCGTACCAGTGATTTGTTTAAAATAGAAATGCGGAAAAACAATTCTGAAATGTATATTTCGGCGAAATAAATAAACTATTATAAAAACTTACTTAAACAAATCGCTATGACTGCCAGTGCGCTCGAACCGAACATCATCACCGTCAATTTTATAAATTAGTAACCAATCGGGTTCAATGTGGACATCTCGAAAACTTTGCCAATTTCCAACCAGTGGGTGATCCTTATATTTTTTCGGTAGTGTTTTACCGTCTATAAGTTTTTTAATCAATTTTTTAATCTTTTCCATGTCTTTGCCGCGCTTTTTAGCCTTTTTAATATCACGTTTAAATTGACTGGTATATACCGGCTGGCGGATAACCCGAATATTTCATGTAACCGGTATGAAATAGCTATATTTTGATTACACATAAATAGCTTAAGATAATTCTGAGAAATTACAGTTTGTACCTGAATGGCTTTATGAAAAAAATGGCTGCATATCTTGCATAAATATCGCTTACAACATATGAATAACTATGCTTGAAGCAATATTTATACAACCTATTTTGCCATTTTATCCTTAAATTCCATTCTTACATGAAATATTCGGGTTAGATATCTAATTGATCAAATAAATCATCGGCATCTTTGGCACGGTGTAATTCTTTACCTCGTTCGCTATTTTCTAAGGTGGTTTGGGTGCACTTATTGGGAACACGCATCACGAATGGCAAACCTTGTTCACTGACGACTTTGGTCAATCCAATTCGGATAAAGTCTGATACGGTTAACCCCATCGTGGCCAGTATTTCACTGGCTTCGTCTTTTAATTCGCTGTCAATTCGTGCACGGACGTAATTATTGTTAGCCATAATATTAATCTTGTAAAATTTCTAATGTAGCTCATTTGGACAACGTTGGCAAGCATAAGTTTACATCTTTTATTTCTGTATCTAATGATTAAATAAGAAAACAATGTGGGACAATCACTTAATTAAAATTTAGGTGACTTATTTTGTTGATATTGTTGCTTTATTTTTGGATTTTTATGCTATTAACTCTGTTGTTAAATAAAGTTAAGGGTCACAAGATCGTACCGAAAGACGCTGGGTGCCGGCCTTCGCCAGCACGGATATAGTTATTTTGCCTTAGAACATGGGACAGGTACGCTTTTCAGCATTGATTCAAACAAGTAAATAAGCCACGACGATGGCCAGACACACGATGGTTAACCAGCCGTACATAATGATTTTCCAAAACAGTGATACGCTTTTTAAACCCATATAGTCACGAATAATCATGACGCCTTTGGTGAATGCAACAACCATTAAAACCAGCATAATGACGGTGCCATTGGCGTCTAGGTAAATCAAGCCATAGGTAATCAAGGTCAGCAGTACCAGCGTCAGCCAAACAGTATGTATGTTGTAATATTTATTCACTTTTTTATCTGACAACATAGATTAATGGAAACATGATAATCCAGACCAGGTCGACCATATGCCAATAAGCACCTGCGGTTTCCATGGCATGGGTTTGGTCGGCGCTGTAATGTCCTTTCTGTGTTTTTATCGCCACCACAAATAAAATCATCAACCCTAAAATGACATGAAAATAATGAAACAGGGTCAATAAAAAATAAAACATGTAAAACGTATTGGTCCCGATATCGATGCCTGCAGAAAACTTGTCATTAAATTCGATGCTTTTAATCAGGATGAATAATGCGCCGAAAACCACTGATGCATATAGATAATGGCTGCTTTTTTTGCTCTGATTTTTCTTCAAAGCATAAATCGCCATAACAACAAAGTAACTGGCTGTGATCAGTAAAATCGTATTGATGGCACCCATCTCACGGTTTAAAGTGAGCTGAAAGTCGTTGAACATCTCAACGTTATTAATCCGGACGACTGCGTAAGCAATGAAAAATACGCCAAACACCAACAATTCAGCAAATATGATGATCCACATGGCCAAGTCGCCTGGTATGGGTTTGGGGTGTTTTGTCATTAAAAATTAACTCTAAATAAGGCCAGGTTGGGGAGTCCAAAACGCTAACATGTGGTGTATTGTAATTCATTTATGTACCAAACATTAGCATGTCGTTAATCTCATAGCTAATAGCTGACATCAATAATGATAAATAATTATATATTAATGTGGAACAGGCATTACATAAGTAAGATATTAATAATCATATATTCTAACTTTGGTCGTGACACTAAAATAGGGCTGTGTTGAATTTGCAGTGATTATTTAGGTTGAGATGAAAGAAGTTACAAATTGATGTGTTTTTTTATTTTCAGGCCGAGCGGGTTGGGTTTCACGATTGTGCTTGTAAGAAATTATTGATTATGATGCCTTTCCTTAGTTAGAGTTGTTAAGCTGATACTTTTTATACGGTGACCACATCAAATGTTTTGTCTTTAAGTTTCCAGAGGTCGTGGTTGCTTTGCAGACTTAACCAGGCCTGGGCTGATTTTCCCGTGAATGCCTGTAAGTGGAGTGCGAATTCAGGGCTGATCGAGACGTGACCGTTTACAAACCCGGATAAGTGCTTTTCTTGATACGCCCAACATTTCTGAGGCTTTGCTCACGTATAAGTTTAAAGGCTCTAAATAGGTAGATTTTAAAATTTCACCCGTATACGCAGGATAAACATAATATTTAATTAATTGGTCTGTTCATAGGAATCAGCAAAGATTACATCACTGCCAAAAACCACATAACTGTTATTGGCCACGGGTGCGCCAATGATGATGTCATCAATACCATCTGCATTGATATCTCCTGCTGAGCTCACTGTTTCACCGGATAGGTCATTGTCACCAATACCATTAATAGCCACCCCGTTTTTACCATCGAGGCTGGAGACATTGAGCGGGTGGGGGAAACCTGCGTTATTTCCGAAGATGACATAGCTGATGCCGGCGTTATCTATGGCATTGGGATTGGCTGCCCAAGCCCCAACAATAAAATCATCGATTAGATCTCCATTCACATCGCCTGCGGCGCTAACAGATTTACCCAATTGATCTCCTGGATTGGCGCCAGTGATTCTGAAGCCATTGTTGCCATTGATGTCACTGAGATTGAATGGATTTGGAAAAGCTGACAGACTGCCATATATGACATAGCTGCTGCCAGGGTCCAGGTCTTGGGGCAACGCAAAGGGATCCACCTCAGGTACACCAATGATAATATCATCCAAGCCATCATGATTGACGTCACCGATTGAACTGACCGAAGTACCGGCGCGATCCCAGTCGTTACCATCGTTGATAATAAAACCGTTGGTCCCGTTCAGGGCACTTAATTCAATTGGGCTGGTGAAGGCTGAACTGCTGCCAAACACAACGTATGCGCGTCCTTCCTTGTTGTTTGGATTGCTGCGCGAGGCACGCGGTGCGCCAATGATAATGTCATCAATATTATCACCATTTAAATCTCCGGCTGAACTTACTGCAGATCCGGAAAGATCGCCTGCTAATTCGCCATTGATCATCACGCCATTGGTACCATCCAAATCAGCTAAATTTATAAAAACAGGTGTTGCAGTTGGTACAGCGTCATTACCAAATACCACATATGTTTTTCCCGCTCCATTTTTGCCGCCGGGTGAAGCGGATGAATAGCCAATAATGATGTCATCTATGCCATCGTCATTGAAGTCTCCCGCTGTGTTCAATCGTATAATTCCATCTGAATTACGAATTTCGGGAATGATGGTGAATCCATTTAAGCCACTGATGTCTGATAAATCATGCGGTGCAAAAGGTAAGAAGCCGCCATACCAAACATAAATTTGACCCACCGAGCCGACTTCATTGGCTCCAATTATAATATCTTCAATGCCGTCATCATTCACGTCACCCGCTGTGCTAACTGTTCGACCGGCCGTATCATTCTCTTCTCCACCGTGAAAACTGGGTACAGAATCACTGAGGTTGTAAGGGTTAGAAAAACCGGAATCACTACCGGGCAGCACATAGGCTTTACCGACGGCATAATAGTTTTGCGGTGGAATCACATCATCAGGAATTTTTGCATAGGGAGCCCCCAGTATAATGTCATCAATACCATCATTATTAAGATCCCCGCCATAACTCACGGCTGCACCCAACGAGTCACCTGGATCTTCTGCATTGACCACAAAACCGTTTTGGCCATTCAGGTCACTTAAGTTAAATGCCGATTTGAATTGAGCAAATGAAATACCACTTAAAGTAAGCAAAAATACCCCCATACTTAAACGTACAGTTTTATAATAAATCATATGTGTCACCCTTTTGTTATGCCTTAATTATTATAACCAACATGCTTTTGAATTAAAATGAAACACTCATCTAAATAAATTATTCAAATTTAGGTACTTAACCAAAATTAAGTAACAAGTTAAGTGATCAGAACCCTTATTTTAAATAAAGTTTTATAGAGACAAGCATTATCATAGAAAACACACAAATTTATATTGGGTTTTTAAAAAGGCATTCTTATGCGGCGAAATACATCGCAAAAGCGCTGTCTATGTAAATTTATTAGGTTTTAATGACAAAACCAATGAAGCAAAAACGCAGCTTTACAGTGCTATCTCAGCCGGCTTGCTATATAATCCGCGCTCTTTTTATATTCCGCGCTCTTTCTATATTCGAGTATGCCGGCTATTTTGGGCCCATTCATAGCGCACTTCTGTTCAATGCATTACACTAACACCATCTAGCATCCGCCAATAATATGTCAAAATCTAATAAAACACCGAACAATTCCCCACAAAACTTTAATGACTTAGGTCTATCAGCCGATGTCCTTCAGGCCGTCAAAGAAAGCGGCTATGAACAGCCTTCGCCGATTCAGGGCGCGAGTATTCCGCCAATCTTAGCAGGGCAGGATGTCCTGGGGCAGGCGCAGACGGGGACCGGGAAAACGGCGGCGTTTGCCTTGCCGATTTTGTCTAATTTAGATGATAAAGCAAAAGGTGTTCAGGTTCTGGTATTGACGCCGACGCGGGAGCTGGCGATTCAGGTGGCTGAGGCCTTTCAGACCTATGCCCGTCATATCAAAGGTTTTCATGTCCTGCCGATTTATGGTGGTCAGAGTTACGATATTCAGTTAAAGCAACTGAAACGTGGTGTTCAGGTGGTGGTGGGTACACCGGGCCGGGTGATGGATCATATGCGCCGTAAAACTTTAAAGCTCGATCAGTTACGGACTTTGGTTTTGGATGAAGCCGATGAGATGTTGCGCATGGGCTTTATTGATGATGTCGACTGGATTTTAAGCCATACACCGAAAGACCGACAGATTGCGCTGTTTTCAGCGACCATGCCGAAACAGGTTAAAAAAGTTGCGGTCAATCATCTCAATCAGCCGGTGGATATTAAGATTGAAACCAAAACCACCACCGCCAAGAACATCAATCAACGTTACTGGCTGGTCAGCGGTCTAAAGAAACTGGAGGCTTTAACGCGGGTTTTAGAGGTTGAGGACTTTGATGGCGTGCTGATTTTCGTCAGAACCAAAATGGCCACTGAGGAATTGGCCGAAAAATTGCAGGCGCGGGGCTTTTCAGCCGAAGCCTTGAATGGTGACATGGTGCAGAAACAACGTGAACGACTGGTTTCAAAATTAAAATCCGGTGCCATTGATATTCTCATTGGCACCGATGTGGTGGCGCGTGGACTGGATGTTGACCGGATTAGTCATGTTATTAACTATGACATTCCTTATGACATTGAATCCTATGTTCACAGGATTGGTCGTACCGGACGAGCCGGGCGTTCCGGTGAAGCGATTTTGTTTATCACCAAACGTGAACAACGGATGTTGCGGATGATTGAAAAAGCCACCAAGCAACCTATCCAGGCGATGAATATGCCCTCAGTTGATGACATCAACGAGAATCGCATGCAACGCTTTAAGAACGAAATCATCGAAACCCTGGCGGCCAAAGATTTATCGATTTACCATCAGTTGGTGTCTGAATTCGAATCTGAAACTGATTTTGATCCGAAACGAATTGCCGCAGCTTTGGCCTATATGATTCACGGAGACAAGGGCTTGTTATTAACCGAGAGCAAAAACGAGCGACATGAACGCAACAAGGGTGTTAAAACCGGATTTAATCATGACGCTAATCGCGTTAAATCATCCGCTCGTAGTGGTGGAAATACCAGCCAGGACGATATTGATCCAACACCCGTGCCATTACTGGAACATCCTGACATCACCATGGAGCGATTTCAGCTGTCAGTCGGCCGGGAGCAGGGCGTTAAACCCAGTAACATTGTCGGTATGATTTGTAATGAAGCGGAATTGGATCGTGAATACATTGGCCAGATTGACATTTATGATCAAATCACCACAGTCGACCTTCCGGCAGACATGCCCAAAGAAATCATGGACATTCTGTGGAAAGCCCGTTTATGCGGTCGTAAAAGCCAGATTAAAAAACTCGGGGAAGCCGGCAGCAAACCGAAAGGCAGAAAATTTGACAAAGATGATTCAGGAAGCCGTAAAAAACGTCAAAAGCCCAAACGAAAAGGCGGCAAAAAATCAGGTAGAAAACCGAAGAAATAAAGCCATAAAAACACGCCCCTTAGTTCCCTTTCCAGAGGGGAGGTTAATTGAGCTGGGCTCTCTGAAGATGGGATGTGTTTTTTTAGTCTCCCCTCTTGAGAGGGGGTCGGGGGGTGTGTAATATGGTTTAAAACAACCATATAATCATGCGCCAGATAATTCCCTACAATCCAAAATTAAAAGAATTAGCCAGACGGCTGAGGAATCAATCAACGAAATCTGAAATTAAATTATGGCAGTTTTTGAAAGGTAAACAGCTTAAGGGTTATCGCTTTATCAGACAAAAACCATTGCTTAATTTTATTGCTGATTTTTACTGTTATGAATTGAAGTTAGTTATTGAACTCGATGGCTATACCCATGATTTTGAAGCCGGTCAAAACAGGGATTTCAAGAAACAGCAAGAATTAGAAGGTGTTGGTTTAAGGGTTGTTCGTTTTTCAGATAATGATGTGATGGGCAATATTGAGGGTGTTGTGACTCATCTTGAACTGATTATTAATGAAATTGAAGATGGTCAATAGTTAACACACCCCTCGGTCCCCTCTCAAGAGGGGAGGCAAAAATACAACACACCGTTCGTTTCTCTTTCATTTCGACTAAACTTAGCACATCGCATTTGGGTAGGGTGGTTAGTGAAATAACACACCCTCGATCCCCTCTCAAGAGGGGAAGAAAAGATGGAGCACACCTCTCAGCTCCTTTACAAAAGGGGAGTTTCGTATTATTTATCTCCCCTCTTGAGAGGGGATTAAGGGGTGTGTACAATGAATTTATACAATTCTAATTAGATACAAACCACAGGCATTTATGACTGAACCATCTTTTCAATCAAAGTTACCTCATTTAGGCACCAGTATTTTTACTGAAATGTCGATACTGGCACATCAACATCAGGCCATTAATTTATCCCAGGGATTTCCTGAATTCGATACCCCTGCGTTTCTGAAAGACGCCATCAACCAGGCCATTGGTGATGGCATGAATCAATATGCGCCATCACCCGGAATGCCGGATTTATTACAACAGATTGGTGATTTGGTACAGCGTTGTTATATTAAAGATGAGGCACGACGACTGGATCCGATGAAAAACATCACGGTCACCACAGGTGCCACCGAGGCGTTATGGGTGGCTTTTCAGACCGTTGTTCGACCCGGTGATGAGGTCATTGTTTTTGATCCGGCTTATGATGCCTATGAACCGGACATTGAATTGGCCGGTGGTCGCTGTCGGCATATTGCCATGAATGCGCCTGATTATGCCATTGACTGGTCCCGGGTGAGGGCGGTTATTAACGAAAAAACCCGAGCGATTGTGATTAACAGCCCGCATAATCCGACCGGTACCTTATTAAGTCAAAATGATTTAGTAACGCTACAAGATATTGTTTTTGAACACGGTCTTTATGTCATCAGTGATGAGGTGTATGAGCACATGACCTTTGACGGTCGGCGTCATGAAAGTGTGCTGCGTTACCCGGATTTATTTGAGCGGTCATTTGTGATATCGAGTTTCGGTAAATCTTTTCATTGCACCGGCTGGAAGCTGGGCTATTGTGTGGCGCCTGAGTACCTGATGACTGAATTTAAGAAGATTCATCAATACGTTACGTTTTCATCATTTACCCCGGCGCAATGTGCCATTGCAAAGATGCTGGAAAGCCGTCCACAGCACATTGATGCGTTGTCAGACTTTTATCAGAAAAAGCGCGACGTACTGGTCAATGCCCTGAAAGATTCTCGATTTAAAATTCTACCTTCGCAGGGAACATACTTTGTGCTACTGGATTATTCGGCCGTATCAGATTTGAATGATGTTGAATTTTGTCATTGGTTAACCAAGGACGTCGGTGTCGCGGCGATTCCACTAAGTCCGTTTTATCAGACCGATACCCTGGATGAATACCATAAGCATAATAAAGTCGTGCGTCTGTGCTTTGCCAAGAATGATGACACCCTGTTAAAAGCCGCCAAGATATTGAGCGGGCTTTGAATAAGCCTTTTGAAGAATTTTTAAAACTTAATGTCACCCTCGTGCATGGTTTCTACCGCATCCTGCTCGCGATACAGACCGACTTCCATGTAGGCCACACGAGGGTCTCATAACTTGACATGACATTAGTTTATAATGATCTTAAATTTTTTGAGATTCTCGGGTCGTAGCCCGAGAATGACTAGGGTTGATTTATAATGGGCGACTTCACCAACAGTAGGGCCCATTAGGGCAGGGTCACAGCTACGGTTGGGGATTCCCGTCATTCCAAACCCATAATGTTAATCGTCATTCTCGTACTGCCTTAAAGCCCCTACTATTGGTGATGCGAGAAAAATTCTTCAGGAAAGAATTTTAATTCAAACCCTTAGGGTGAGTTATCAGGGATGATACGAATAATCTCAGCAAGTTGAGGTTTGGGCATGCCGTCAGGAGGTCATCAGGTCTAAGCCTGAGGATAACGTGGTATTTGGATGTATTTATGAGATGCGTGTGTCGATTCACAAGGGTGACTGTTCTTTTTTGTCGTCGCAGGGATTGCCCTACATTGATTAAGACTTAAGCCCCCTTCAGTTTGATATAAATAATAATGGTTATGATAAATTTTTTATGCGAAAATCTCATGGAAGGGGGGATTTGTTTACATGATGGAATAACAGAACCTCAATGACGTTAGTTTTAATTATAAAAATGAGGTTTAGAATGAATAGATTTAGCTTATTTGCCATACTTTTACTGGCACTTTCACAACTGACAGGATGCAGTCAATCTGACAAAGAAACAGGCCAGGCTCCGGTCAATCAGGATAAAAAAAATCTGGATGTGATGCCCGTTACACCCGAGGTTAACTATCCGGTTGTGATTGATCTGACAAAATTCCCGAGGGTTGATAATACCGAAAAACCGGTCATTGAGATGACTGAAGGTGTTCATCGATCCGGTACATTCATCACACCGGAACATGCCGATCAGCTTCGTGCCGATGCCATGTTTATGCCGCCAAGTGATCATATTCAAACATTTCAAAGCCCTTCATCTGATCTATTACAAGGACCTTTGGCGCCTGTTCCTGAATTGTTGAATAAATTTGATGGTCCAGAGTTTTTTAATTCAACACCGCCTGATCATGAATTTACAGTCGGCCAAAACTTTGTTATTGGTGTGACCAACGGTACGTTTGAAATCCTTAATAAATCAGGCGTTCCACAGGGTGGAGCCGTTGATTATGACGCATTCTTTTCATCTGTTCCTGAATGTGCGAATGGCACATTCGACCCGAACGCTTATTACGACGAAGCACAAAAACGTTACATTATTGGTACGGCAGGCAATGGCGTATATTGTTTCGCCGTGAGCACCAGTGAAGATTTAAGCGGCGGCGGTACTTTTAACTTATATGGTTTTACCACCATCGAAGAAGTCACTGATTTTTTTGATTACCCACATATGGGTGTCGGCAATGAAGCTTTATTTATGGGTGCCAATATATTTCTTGACAATGGATTTCGCGCAGATGTCTGGGCCATTGATAAATTTGCTGCCTATGCCGGTGACCCTTTACCCACACCGATTCGACAAACATTAGATAGTGGAGCAGATACACCGCAACCCATGAATCTTAATGGTTTTGCACAAGGTACTTACCCGTCGGGAGATACCCATTATATTCTATCTGATGGTGTGTTTGACGGCAGTACACTATCTCTATATGCATGGGAAGATCCTTTTGGCGCGAATATTTTTTCCAATACCGGTAATGTTAATTTGAACGCAGCATCCGGTGTAACAGCTGGTTTTCCAATCGATCAACCACAATCCGGTACGGGTGGGGATTTACAAGGCAACGATTGGCGGGTATTAGATGCTGAGTATCGTAACGGATCCATATGGATGGCTCATACCATTTCCTGTAATCCCGGCAGCGGAACAGTCAACTGTGTACGCTGGGCAGAAATTGATATCAATAATGGCAATGGCCCAATTGTAGAGCAGTCCGGTGTGATATCTATCGATGGTGAATTCTTATCTTTCCCTGATGTTGCCGTCAATTCATGTGAAGATATGACCATTGGGTTTTCCAGAACATCAGCAGATATCTTTCCCGGAATCGCTTTTACGGGTCGTTTAGGCAGTGATCCGTTAAACCAGGTCAACCCGGTCCAAATTCAACAATTAGGTGAAGTCACATATCGTTCATTTGAAGGCTCAGCACCTCGCCGCTGGGGCGATTACAGTGAAGCCGCCAGTGACCCTGATGGCATCAGAACTTGGTTTATGGGGGTATATTCTGCCGATATCCCGGGATCCACAAACTGGATCGCCAATATTGCGGAGTTCACCACAGATTGTGAAGTGATAGATTTAATCTTTGAAGATGGCTTTGACATCAACATTGAATAAACATTCTTAAATATAATGAAAAAAACCGGTTATAGATTTAACCGGTTTTTTTTGAGCAAAATAAGGTAGAATTAATCCGTATAATTCGATCAGATTATTGATATAAAGCAAACTGTTTTATATAGCCATCAATCATCGGGTTAATAAGTTGTTCCGATACATCTGCACCGTAGTTGTAGGCATTCCTGAGACGAGAGGATGAGATATCGATGGTGGGCTGATTCTTGGCGACGTAAACATTGGGATTGTGCTCTTTAAGGTGTTCAATAAAACAGTCGTTAATGGGCTGGCCGGGGCGTTCATGAATCATCAGGCCGAAATCATTAATCAAATCCTGCCAGCGGTGCCACTGCCTGAATTTCGGGGCGTGACCATGGGCATGATCGCTGCTGATTATCAGGATGAGATTTGTATGGTTTTGGGATAAGGCGGTGAGGGTGTCGTAGGTGTAGCTGGGTTGGTCCGTATGAATTTTCTCCTCAATATCACTGACTGTGATGTCAGTATTGAGTTCCCGGCTTAATTCTTTAGCCACCATTTGGCACATGTCTAAACGCTGTTCAAAGGAGGCTGTGGGTGCGGATTTATCGCCAATCAAATTCGGCCGGTAAGTTGGGACCAGGATAACACGCGCAGTTTTTAAACCGAGCCCCCGAGCTTTGCTGAGTGTGTTTTTAATCACCTGCTCATGACCCCGGTGAATAGGATCAGCGGTCAGGCCATAGACCCATGTAATGCTTGAGTCTTTATTCATGGCTGTACCTGAAGGTCATCGGCATTCTGCGATCGGTGCCGAGTTTCATGCCACTGACGGCAGGTCCGATTGCCGCCTGGTAACGCTTGTATTCGTTGCGGTTGACCTTGGTGATGATTTCGTTGACTACGGTTTGATCAAGTTCTAAAACGGATGCGATGGCTTGTGGCGATTGTCGTTGTTCGATGTAAGCGCTTAAGATGGCATCGAGCACATCATAATCGGGTAGGCTGTCGCTGTCTTTTTGATCCGGACGCAATTCGGCCGAGGGCGATTTGCGCAAGATATTTTCGGGTATAACGTGTGCTTGTTCATTTCGATACTTACACAAGGCATAAACCTGAGTTTTATAAACGTCAATAATCGGCGAAAAGCCACCCACCATATCACCATAGAGTGTACTGTAACCCACGGCAGATTCGCTTTTGTTACTGGTGGCGAGTACCAGCTTGTTTTGATTGTTGGAAAAGGCCATGAGCAGTAGGCCACGGATTCTGGCTTGCAGGTTTTCGTCGGTGAGACCCTGATGATAATTATCAAAATACGGTGTCAGCTGATTCTCAAAGATATCGTGGCCGGTTTTGATGGGCACGATATCTGAGGCAATTCCGAGATTATCGGCAAGCGCCTGGGCATCATCAACAGAATGATCCGATGAATACTGGCTCGGCAAGAGCAGGGCATGAACCTTATCAGCGCCCAGAGCATCGCTGGCCAGGGTCGCCACCAGGGCTGAATCAATGCCACCGGATAATCCCAGAATCACCTCGCTAAAGCCGTTTTTATGGACATAATCTTTTAAGGACAATACCAGTGCGGCGTATAACTCGGCCATCGGGTTTTTATTCTGATTTCGGCCGGCCAGTTGATTGAGTTCATGGGTCTCGACCGCCTCTTTAAATCCCGGTAATTGTTCACTGCGGCTACCATTAACCAGGCCACTGTGACCATCAAAAGTTAAATCATCCTGTCCGCCGATGGCATTGACATACACCAGCGGTTTATTGAGCTCACGTGCGGTTTGGGCAAATTGCTGATGACGGCGTTCGGGTTTCCCCAGGACATAGGGTGAGGCGCCTAAATTGAGTAACAGTGAAGCACCGAGGCGGGCTTGTTGTTTAACGGCCTGGGCATCATGCCACAAGTCTTCACAGATGCTGACACCGATGGTGGTGTCTTTATTCTGAATACTGACTTCAAATAGACCGTCACTGTGTCCCGGGACAAAATGTCTGACTTCATCAAAAATCAGGTAATTGGGCAGGGCTTGTTTATCATAAAAACCGAGCAATTGACCGTTTTGAATGACCGCGGCGCTGTTATAACAACGCGGTTGGCCATCTTCAGCCACCGGCGCAGTTCGTGGCAATCCAATCACCGCGACTATATCCGTGCATTGTGGCACAATATCTTCCAGCGCTTTTAAACAGTCAGCGATAAAGTAATCATGCAACAGCCAATCACCACAGCCATAACCACAGAGGGTCAGTTCCGGGAAAATGATAAAATCTGCCTTGTCAATCCGGGCTTTCTTGATGGCAACGCGGATGCGTTCGCTGTTACCGTTGATGTCACCGGCGGTGGTGTTGATTTGAGCCAGACAGATTCTCATTGAATAATCTTCCATTAAACCACCAACAAACTAAAATCAAGCGCCCGTACGGAATGGCTGAGCGCACCCACCGAGATAAAATTCACACCGGTAGCGGCAATCCCAGAAACCGACTCTAAGGTGACATTCCCGGATGCCTCTAATGGGGTTTTACCATCGGTGATGGCCACCGCTTCACGCATCATGTCATTGGGCATATTATCCAGCATTATGCGATAGACATCACAAGCCAGCGCCTGTTTTAATTCGTCTAAGTCAGTAACTTCGACTTCAATCAGTACAGCATCATCATGAAAAGAACGCAATTGTTTGACCGCGGCTTCAATGCCACCGGCGGCTTTGATGTGATTTTCTTTCAGCATGGCCATGTCATAAAGACCCATGCGGTGATTCATACCGCCGCCTAAACGCACCGCCCATTTATCCAAAACCCGCAGATTAGGGGCCGTTTTGCGGGTGTCTAAAATATGACAACGGTCCGGGCATAAATCGACAAATTTTCGCGTCATACTGGCGATGCCACTCATGCGTTGTAACAAATTTAATGCCACCCGTTCAGCCGCCAGTACCGATTGCGTTGGTCCGGAAATTTCAGCGACTATATCTTGCGCTGATACGGCATCGCCATCTTCGATTTTTAAATCCACTTGAATATCAGAATCATGTAACAGAAACGTCTCTTTAAAGACCGCAAGACCTGCCACAATGCCGTCATCTTTGGCAATTAACCGGGCTTTGCATTGATCCTGTGCTGAAAAGATGGCTGCACCGGTGATGTCCTGATGCTGAATATCTTCAGCCAGGGCAGCGGCAATTATCGGTCTGTAAAGTGTTGGATTCATGGTGTTTGTTTTAATAACTGTTAAAATAGCAGGTTTGCAGTCGGACATTATCTTAAAGCAGGCCATGAATCACAAGCGCGAAGATTTAAAATACATGGAAAAAGCCTTTGAACTGGCCAAACTTGGTCTATTCACCACCGGCGAAAATCCACGGGTCGGTTGTGTCTTGGTCAAAGACGGCTCAATTATAGGTCAAGGCTTTCATCTCCGTGCCGGTGAAGCCCATGCAGAAGTTCATGCGCTGCAGGAAGCCGGCGATCAGGCACGCGGCAGCACCGCTTATGTTACTTTAGAGCCTTGTTGTCACCACGGTAAAACACCACCTTGCAGCCAGGCATTAATTGACGCCGGTGTCAAGCGGGTGGTGGTGGCCAACACCGATCCCAATGATTTGGTCGGTGGTCAGGGCTTGCAACAACTTAAAGACGCGGGTATTGAAGTCATAACAGGTATTTTGGCTGAATTGGGTGAAGATTTGAATGCCGGATTTTTCAAACGAATGCGTACTGGACTGCCACTTGTACGTTGTAAATTAGCCCAGTCATTAGATGGTCGCACCGCCATGGCCAGCGGTGAGAGTTATTGGATTACCGGTGAAGCCGCCCGAGCCGATGTCCAGCATTGGCGCGGTCGCAGTGGTGCCATTATCACCGGTGTGGAAACCGTGATTCAGGATGATTGTCGCTTAACGGTCAGGCCGGAATCATTGCCAGAAGAAGATCAAAACAAACCGAATTTTTTCAGCCAACAACAACCCTTAAGAGTGATTATTGACAGCCGCTTACGAACACCCTTAAGCGCCAAAATATTACAGCAACAACCGGTGCTTATGGTGTGTTCTCAGGCTTCACAAGAACGAAAGCGTGCTTTTATTGAAGCCGGCTGTGCGGTTGAATCCATGCCGGGATTAAATCAACGGGTGGATTTATCGGCGGTATTGCGCTATTTAGGCGAGCAGGGCATCAATGAAGTTCTGGTGGAAGCCGGTGCCACCTTAGCTGGGGCTTTTGTCAAAGACAAATTAGTGGATGAATTGGTGATTTACACCGCGCCGGTCTTGATGGGCGCTTCAGGTCGGCCTTTATTGGATTTTCACATTGATAAAATGGCCGACAGACTCCATATCCACACCATCTCAATGAAGCCATTTGGACAAGATTGGCGCCTGCGTGCCACCTTAAACAAAAAATAATATGTTTACCGGAATTATACAAAGCATCGGTGAAGTCATCGAACACAATACCCAGGAGCAGGGCGATCTGCGGTTTCACATCAAAACCGGTCTAAGCGATTATGACCGCATTCAAATCGGTGATTCAATTGCCATGGACGGTGTCTGTTTAACTGTGGTTGAACGACAGGATGATGTGGTGGCGGTGGATGTTTCCCTGGAAACTGTGCGCAAAACATCAGTCAATAACTGGCGCGCCGGTCAAGCAGTCAATATCGAGCAGGCATTAACACTACAAACGCCTTTGGGCGGACATTTGGTCAGTGGCCATGTGGATGGGCTGGCCCAATGTGTTAACCGTGAAACTGAAGCGCGCAGTGAAGTCTTTACCTTTCAAATACCGACTGAATTTAAACGTTACATCGTTCCAAAAGGATCCATTACATTGAATGGTGTCAGTTTAACCGTCAATACTGTTGACGGTAACCGGTTCAATGTTAATCTGATTCCCCACACCCTTGAAGCCACTAATTTAAACACTATTCAGGTGGACCATCAGGTCAACTTTGAAATTGATATTATGGCGCGATATGCCGAAAAAATGATACAGGAAAACAATGTCTCTTAAACTCAATAGCACCGCCGAACTGATTGAAGACCTCAAAGCCGGCAAAATGATCATCATGATGGATGATGAAGACCGTGAAAATGAAGGTGATTTAATTATTGCAGCCAATGCCATTACGCCTGAAGTAGTTAATTTTATGACCAAACATGCCCGTGGCTTAATCTGTCTGACCCTAACCCGGGAAAAATGCGAGCAACTTAAACTACCACTGATGGTGCATGAAAATACTGCACAATTAGCGACCAATTTTACCGTATCGATTGATGCCGCCCATGGTATCACCACCGGTATTTCGGCCTATGACCGCTATAAAACCATTATTGATGCCGTTGACGTTAACGCCAAACCCGATGATTTGGTGATGCCGGGCCATATTTTTCCGCTGATGGCCGAGCCGGGCGGGGTCTTGTCAAGAGCCGGGCACACCGAAGCCGGTTGTGATATGGCTTTATTATCGGGCCGGACACCGGCTGCCGTCATTGTGGAAATCATGAACGAAGACGGTTCCATGGCTCGCCGCGATGATTTAATGACTTTTGCCAAACAACATGACATTAAAATTGGCACCATTGCCGACCTCATTGAATACCGCTCCATGCACGAAACCACGGTGACGGTTGAAGACGAATTTGAGTATGAAACCCAATGGGGTACTTTTCAGGTTAAAAAATACCGCGATGCCATTGCCAACTGCGAACATCTGGCTTTTTACCGGGGTGATTTACAAGTCGACAAACCAGTTCCAGTTCGAGTCCAGTTTGGTCATTTCTTCCGGGAATTAAGGGGGTTGGACTCAAATGACGGTTACTGGACAGCTCAGCGCGCCATGAAAACCATTGCTGACCGGGAAGAGGGCGTCCTGGTTATTCTGAACAGTAATGAATCCGTGCCCATTGACATTGATGAGCAAAACAGCAGCCAACAAAAGCGAGAATCCGTCTATCAGAATGTCGGTGTTGGTTCCCAGATTCTTAAAGACTTAAACGTTGGTGAAATGCAATTAATGAGCCCCGAAGCCCGGTATCCGGCCTTATCGGGTTTTGGTTTAACCATTTCTGAATACCTGAAATACGAGAAATAAATATGAATATTGGCATTATATTAGCGCCCTACTACAAGCATATTATTGATGGCTTATATGAAGGCGCAACACGTTATTTATCCGGCAAAGGCATTGATTTCCAATATTTTGAGGTCGCCGGTGCGTTAGAAATTCCTTTAGCCTGTCAAATGCTGGCCAAAACTGAACAATTTGACGGACTTATCGCCTTAGGCGCGGTGATTCGCGGTGAAACGGCGCATTTTGATTATGTCTGTGCTGAAAGCGCGCGCGGTTTAATGGATGTGTCGTTGCAAAACAATATACCCATTGGCAATGGTATCCTGACCGTTGAAAACGAAAGTCAGGCCTTGGCCAGATCATCTGAAGATGAATCCATGGGTAAACATAACAAAGGTAATGAAGCCGCCCATGCGGTCGTCAGCTTGCTTGAATTGAAGAAAACCCTGAACCGATGAGTTTAACGTTCATCTCACAAGCAGAATTACCCACGGAATTCGGTACTTTCCGGGTTCATGTCTTCGAACACGAAGGCCAGGAACACCTGGCGCTGGTGATGGGGAGCTTGCGTGAAAGTGATGTTATCCTCACGCGAATCCATTCTGAGTGCCTCACAGGAGATGGTTTATTCAGTTTACGCTGCGATTGCGGCCCACAACTGGCGCACGCCATGAAAGCCATTCAGGATAAAGGCCAGGGCGTGCTCATCTATTTACGCCAGGAAGGTCGGGGCATCGGACTCACTGAAAAAATTAAAGCCTACCAACTCCAGGACCAGGGCATGGACACCTTCGATGCCAACATCAAACTCGGCCACGCCGCCGACAGCCGCGACTACGGCATGCTCAAAGAAGTATTCGATCATCTTAACGTTAAACAAGTCGATCTCATGACCAATAATCCCGACAAAATAGAAGCCTTAGAATCACAAGGTATCACTGTCCACAAACGCATTCCGTTACACGTCGGCCAAAATCCCCACAACAAACGTTACATCGACACCAAAAGAATCCGATTTAAACACCTGGATTAATTCGGCATTCTTAAAACAGGCCTATAATTTACATTAAGTTTCAATAAATGCTTTATTGATAGATAGATACGGCCTTTTTATGATAAATAGCATTAAGCGTATTTCATAACATAATTTAACATAATATATATTATGCGCATATATACATTAACCATAACAAGTCCAATTTATTTTAATGGATGCCCAACTAAAGTCTTAAACTTCTGACAACTAAACTGGTTAACTTCCTATCATAGTGCCTAACTTGGTAACCAGTGTTTAAACAAAACCTGTTTACAATCAACCAGGCTTATACTTTTAACTCTGTCAACGTTCCCACAAAAACATGGATGCGTGTTTATTCATGATTTTTAATTCATAAGATTCATCGCTGGCTTTGCCTGCAATGCCATAACAGACATGTAGGGGTAGTAAATGCTCTTCCCTGGGATGACAATATCTTGCCTGTGGTGCCGTTTCCCAATTCAGCAAGCCTAGTTCGCGTGTGTTTTCTGATATCGTGTCATCGCTCATCAGAGCCCTTAACCATTGATCAAATGCCAGATTTTTTGCATCTGACTCGTCCGTTCCGGATGAAAAAAATGCACGCATATTATGAAATGAAAAACCCGAGCCAATAATCAAAACATTATCCCAATTCAGGCTGGCTAATGCCTTCCCCATTTCAATATGTAAATAAGGATTCAGACTGTTGACCAAAGATAATTGCACGCAAGGTATATCAGCTTCCGGGTACATGATTTTAAGCGGGACAAATAAACCATGATCAAAGCCACGATGCTCATCCATATCTGCATCGATACCCTTTTGTGAGAGTACCCGGTAAATACGATTGGCTAATTCAGGTTCCCCCGGACATGGGTATTGAATTTCATAAGCTTGTTTCGGAAAGCCACCATAATCGTAAATAAGATCCGGCGCTTGCCCGGACGTTACTGTGGGTCGCCCGTCTTCCCAATGGGCACTAACCACAACAATTGCACTTGGCTTGCCTACTTTTTGAGCAATCTCTTGAAGCAGTTCTACCATTTCTTGATGACTTGGATCGCCAAGTAAAGGCATGGGGCCTCCACCATGGGATATATAAATAATGTGTCCTTTCTGTTTCATGCCACTTCCAATGTTTGAATATATTCGGGGCCAACAGGCACAATTCCATTCGGATTAAGAGCTTTAATTGAGTAATATCCTGCTTTGATGTGTTCAAGATTAACCGTATCGGCCATCCCGTTAAAGTTCAATATACGCTTCATGTAAGCAGACAGGTTGGGCATATCCTTAATCATATTTCGGTTACATTTAAATAAACCGTGATATGCCACATCAAATCGGATTAAGGTCACAAATAATCGTATGTCCGGTTCGGTTATGGCGTCTCCAAAAAGGTATGGTCGGCCGTCACTAAGTCTTGATTCCAATGTATCTAAGGCCGAAAAAACCTTGCTATAGGCTTCTTCGTAAGCGGCTTGTGTTGAGGCAAAACCCGCCTGATAAACCGCATTGTTAAAATGGCTATAAATATAGGCATTAAGCTCATCAATTTGAGAAAGCAATTCTTTAGGCACTAAATCCGGGCCTTGGTTTACAATCTCAACAAATGCGGAATTAAACATTCGTATGATATCGGCCGATTCATTATTGACGATGGTTTCGTTTTTTTTGTCCCACAACACAGGGACAGTTGCTCTTCCGGTGAAATCGGGTGCTATTTTTGTATAGATCTCATGCAGGTAAGTGGCCTTGTTTAATTTATCATTGTCACTGCCATTAAAACCGCCAAATTGCCATCCTTGTTCTGTCAGTTTGGGATTGACCACAGACACTGAAATAATGTCATTTAAGCCTTTTATTGACCTGGCCATCAAGGTGCGACTGGCCCAAGGACAGATGTAAGCAACATAGAGATGATAGCGATCTCGCTCTGCTTTAAAGCCACCTTCCCCCGTTTTTCCAGGTGAGCCATCAGGAGTAATCCAGTTGCGGAACGAAGATGTTTGCCGAATAAAACGACCTTGTTCATCTTGTTTTTGAACTGGTTGCCAGTTTTCTTTCCATACGCCATTAATTAACATAATTGTTTACCTCTGATTGTATGTAACCTCCCTTAAAAAACAGGGAGGTTAATTGATTAATAATATTACCCTATTCAGATAATCTGATTGAGTGAGTCATTCACCTATTTTTTTAGTTAAAACATTGTCAATGGCGTAACGCCCTGCCCCCTGGAATGTGAGTGCCAAAGTGGCTGCAAACAGTGCTAAAGCAAATTCATAACCATTATTCGACATAAACAAACCATGGCTAATATGAACACTAAAAATTGCGACCAACATCGTAAAAGCAGTCACGGCTGCGGCCGGACGAGTCAATAAGCCGATAACCAAAGCCAGTCCGCCGAAAAATTCAGCACTACCCGCCAATACAGCCATAAGGAAACCGGGTGCAAGCCCTATACTTTCTAACCATTGGCCGGTACCTTCCAAACCGTATCCGCCAAACCAGCCAAATAGTTTTTGCGCACCGTGTGCTACCAGAATAAAACCAATAGGCACACGCAATATCAATGCGGCTAGTCCTGCGTCTGACTTCAATAATTTTTTAAACATTTGCTTTTTCATGAATTTTCTCCAATATTTTTAATGTGACTGATTGCATAAAATTCTTCAATCAGGTTGTCGCCTATAATACAATCAACATAAGAACAAATAAATGCCATGTTTGTTGAATGATTACCAATAATACGTTTGCAATAATAGTGGAACTAAAAATATGGATAAAATAGATACGATGAAAGCATTTGTGACAGTCGCAGAGGAAGCTAGCTTTACCGCGGCAGCTTTAAAACTCGGCTCATCAAATCAACTGGTCAGTAAATATGTTTCTCACTTTGAGGAATATATCGGTGCCCGACTTTTCAATCGAACAACCCGAAGCGTGCGACTGACGGAAGAAGGTCAACAGTGCTTATTACATGCCAAGCAAATTCTGGAAAGCGTTAAAGATATGGAAAACCATTTTGGACAGCTTCAAAGTACAGTGAAAGGACTTTTGCACATCAGTGCGCCTGTTTCATTTTCGACCATCCACTTAGCTCCATTGGTTAGTGACTTTATGAAAAAGTATACGGAGGTGAGTATTAATATGGAACTCAATGACCGCAAGGTGGATGTGATTGAAGAAGGTTTCGACCTGGCATTAAGAATTGGACATCTCAAGAGTTCGTCATTTATTGCAAAAAAAATTGCCCCTGTTCGAATGGTTCTTTGTGCGTCACCGGACTACTTAAAACAACACGGTATACCAAATCATCCAAGTAATCTGATTGCTGAGCATTTCTTGCGATACAGCTATATGGAATACACTGCATCTAATATTCCTCTGATGGAAGCCTTAAGAATAAACAATCAAAAAAACCAATCAGGTTTGGTGGCTAATAATGGTGAAGTTTTAATGCAGGCAGCCCTTGCCGGTGAAGGTTACATATTGCAACCTACCTTTATTGTTTGGGAGTCGCTCAGGCAAGGAAAACTGGTCACTATACTGGACGATTTTGAGTTGGAACCAATGGGGCTGTATGCCATTTATCCACATAGAAAACTGATGCCATCAAAACTTCGGGCCTTTATTGATTATACGGTTGATTATTTTGGGAGTCCTCCTTACTGGGATGATTAAGTGAAATATTAAAAGTTTCATACCTACAAAAATTAGTCAATACAATTTTGATCTAATCGTTCTTCTTGGGAAGCCTGATTAAACAAGCTCATTTCGTATTTATGTCTGGCCGTTGCTATAATGCGGTTTTTGCCACTATGTATTTAAAATGTTACGTATTTTCTTTCTGCTTTTTCTTGGCATATCCGTCTCTCAGGCTGAATTATTAAATCAGCGTCTTCAGGTCTCATCCGATATTTTGGATCGCCCTCATGAGTTATTGGTCTATACCCCACCCTCTTATGATTATGATCAGGATCAGCGTTATCCGGTGTTGTATTTGATGGATGGTGAATATAACTTTAATTATGTCACGGGTTTGATTGAGTTGTGGTCGAATATCAGTGCTAGGCATCCGGAAATGATTGTGGTGGGGATCTCGGGTTATGACAGTGGTTATTACCGCCATTTGATGTCGCCACCCTGGGATTATGAAGGCCAGCCATCGGATGATGGCGCAGCTGATAGCATGATGAAGGCCATTGTGGAAGAAATTAAACCTGCCATCTCAAAGCAATTCAGAACGCATGATTTAGAGATTCTATCCGGTCATTCCATGGGTGGTTTATTTACCACTTATGCCGCTCTGTCTTATCATGATGCCTTTGATTATTTTATCGCCATTAGTCCTTCTTTGTGGTGGCAGCAACAGCGTATGAAAACAGTCATGTCAGATCGCTTGAAGAGTCAGGTTCCTGAGGTCAATCTCTACATGTCCCTGGCTAATGAACAAGGTATGGGCGTCCATGGATTCCTGGAAATGGTGCAAGCTGAACGCCGAAAACCACTCAATCTTCAATTTAAGCACTTTCCGGATGAAAGTCATGGTTCAGTAGGTTTGCCGACTTATGAATGGGCCCTCGGAGATATATTTGCAGCTGCTCAACTGAAAGACCGTTATTTTGAATCTGCAAAAGCGGTTGAAGAATACGCCAAACAAGTTAACAAAGCCTACGGCCAAACATTACCGATTAACAGCGCTTACTTGCGTAACAGCTGCTATGCCCACTGTGCTTCTGATAATGACGTTTTAACAGAAATTGATCAGGCCTTAGAAAAACACTTCCCATACGATGTGGCGTTTTTTCGGGTGTTGGTGGCAAAGCATTTAATTAAACAAGAGCAATTTGATCGCGCGGAAACCTGGCTCAAGCTGGCAGAAAAGTCATCGCCAAATTATATTGAGCTTCACCATGCCCTCTATCTATTACATAAAGGCCAAGGCCAACCGAAAAAAACGGAACAATCCCTGGTAAAAACACACGAATTATTAAAGTCACAACAGCTCAGGCAATGGCAAATCAATGAAATGAATTTGCCTGCTAAAAAATAAACCCTGCGCTTTTAATGGATAAATTCAACTTATACTTGTTTGTCAATAAGGCTAAATGAATCAATTAATCTAACTGCCAGGCTAAAGTCTCACCGGCTTTAAAAGGCACTACAGATAAGCCATTATCTATAATTTTATCAGTGACTTGCTGGTCTTTTTTAATCAAGGTTATATGGTCTTTATTAATCGGTAATTGATAGAATTTGGGACCATTAATTGAGGCGAAGGCTTCGAGTTTATCGAGGGCATTGTCTTCTTCAAATACCTGGGCGTAATGCTCGATGGCATGTGGCGCGGTGAAGATGCCGGCGCAACCACAGGCGCTTTCTTTGTCGCCGACGGCGTGCGGTGCGGTGTCGGTGCCGAGGAAGAATTTTGTGTTACCGGATGTGGCCGCTTTTCGGAGTGCCTGGCGATGTTGTTCACGTTTGGCCACCGGTAAACAATACAGATGCGGTTTGATGCCGCCGACCAGCATGTCGTTGCGGTTAATGTGTAAATGATGCGCTGTAATGGTGGCGGCGATGTTGTCCCCTGCACTCATAACAAAGTCTGCCGCGTCTTTTGTGGTGATGTGTTCAAACACAACTTTTAATTCAGGCATGTCTTTGAGTAAGGGTTGCATAACAGTCTCGATAAAACAGGCTTCGCGATCAAAGATATCTATGTCGTTATCCACGACTTCACCATGTACCAGCAAAGGCATACCCTGTTTTTGCATGGCGTCTAAAACAGGATAGATTTTTTTAATATCGGTGACACCGTGACTTGAGTTGGTGGTGGCACCGGCCGGATAGAGTTTAGCGGCTGTAAACACCCCTTGTTGATGACCTTTGATCAAATCTTCATAATCAATGTCATCGGTGAGGTATGCGGTCATTAACGGCTGAAAACCGGGATAATCCCGGGTAGCGGCTAAAATACGTCGTCGGTAATCAACCGCCATGGCTGTGGTGGTCACCGGAGGCACAAGATTCGGCATAATAATGGCCCGGCCAAACTGTCGTGCCGTATAGGGTGCGACTTGCTTCAGCATCTCGCCATCACGCAGATGGACATGCCAGTCGTCGGGTTTGATTAAGGTTATGGAGTCAGCGGTCATAGATAGAGCGATTGAAAGACTGGGCTGATTATACCTTGTTAGACATGTTTGCTAAAGCCACGGTGTTGAGTTAAAAAATATCTTTGCGATGTAAGTCAAGTTTCATTATTGAAGGATTGGTCTAACACACCCCTTAATCCCACTTACTTCGACAGACTCAGCACAACGCAAGTGGGGAAAGATTTTGTTATTTTAGACAAAATGAAAAAATTAAATTCCCTAATTATCAAAACCATCTGCAAAAATTAAATCAACAAATACTTTCTGATAGATGACCGACACCGAACCATTCATTGAGCCGGTGGTGACTAAGTTTCCGGCGGTGCCGACGGCCAGGTCATCTTTGCCATCCATATCAAAATCACTCGACACCAAGGCATGGCCAAAGCGGGTATTGGCACTGACAAAACCCGGATAGCCCAGGCTACCCTGGTGGAAAGAATAGTCTGTATTAACGCCAAACAGTTCACCGCCCTGCTGCCCGTGAAAAATTTGTACCGAGCCGGCATCGCTGGTGGACCCGGTATTTTCATAAGGAATTCCCACAGCCAGATCATCCACACCATCATCGTTAAAATCACCGGTGGCCAGTGCATAACCAAACCGATCGCCGGCTTCAGCCGCGCCATTGACATATGTCGTGTCCTGATGAATAAACTGATCGCCTGATGCGGTGATGCCACTTGATGTACCATACAGCACCGCAATGGCACCGGCATTACTGATACTGCCAATATCCTCGCCCGGGATACCAATGGCCAGATCGTCATAACCGTCACCATCGAAGTCTCCGGCAGCTAAGGCATAACCAAATTGGTCATTGTCTTCTGAACCACCGGCGATACCATCTGTGTCCTGATCAAAATGCTGTGCACCTGAGGTGCTTAATCCACCAAACAGGCCACCACTGCCATAGACAATATTAACCGCACCACCATTCCTATTGGCGCCTGCTGTCTGCACATCATAGGGAACACCGATGGCCAGGTCATCATAACCATCACCATTGTAATCTCCCACTGCCAGGGCATAACCGAAGTTCTCATCATCCCGGGCACCACCGGGCAAAGTTGACTGGCTTAAAAATTTATCATTATATATGTCCAGTCCGATTTGATAGTACCCCATCACCACATTAACGGCACCGGCATTAGTCGCCAGATTGCTGTTGACAGCTTCACCGGGGACACCAATGGCCAAATCAGGCATATCGTCGCCATCAAAGTCGCCCACAGCCAAAGCAAAACCAAAACGATCACCCGGTTCTGAACTGCCATCTAAACCGTTGCTTTGATAGATTTGATCTAACGGGTTATAAGATAAACCACAATTACCCGATGCATACACATCACAATCATCGGTGCCCGGAAAGACCATATTAACCATACCGGCATGATCATCACCGCTTAAATCTTCATAGGGCACGCCGGCAATAACATCCATATAACCATCGCAATCATCGTAATCAGTATCACAACCCTTCGATTTCCAGGCAAATTTACCGATGGCGACGCTGTAACCAAAATTATCGCCACTTTCAGGTGCGCCCGGAATACCCGGTGTGTCTTGAGAAAATTTTTCAAATAAATGTGGATATTGAAATATGCCGGCTCGACCACTGGGTAAACGGTACACGGCGCCGGCTTTATTGCCATTGACCAAGGCGCCGGGGCTGCCAATAACCAATTTGTTACGATAGGCCGCCAATGAAAAACCAAATTGTGCATCCAGTTGGCGGCTGCTATCCAAACCCGGTGAGTCTTGCTGAATGTGGTCATTATTGATAAGAACCAATTGCGAATATGCCATAGACATCGGCACTAACAGTATATAAACCAATAATATACGTTGATAATTGCTGTGTTTAAGCATTATTCCCCCCTGTTTTTTTATTTATTTTATGTATATTATTTTATTGAGGCAATAAAAAAACAATGTTTTGTCCAGTGCATTTTTCCATGTTGTCGCTCTTTTATAGCGACCAAGATAGCAGACTCCTGACGGATATTGATTGATTAAGTTATATAATTTTGCCGGTTGTTTCTATTCAGCTTGACAGGCGTTAATGTCGAAAACAGCCGCTGAATCGTCTATATCTAAGATGACTTTAATGTTGTTATGGGTGCTCAGTTTGGTCAAAAGAGCGATGTCATTGGGAACATGATAAATAAACAATGGTACATGGCGTGTGGCTTCGATGGTATCTCGACCAAAAATCGGCCGGTTAATATCATCATGTTCAATTCCCATAACCGTGTAGTTACCAAAATAATAAACCATCTTATAAATATTCATCACAAAAGAGGTGAAGGGCCAATGGTCCGGTGGCGGGTGGGTGTCAAAGATGGTATTAAATCCAGCATCCCTAAAATAAGCTAAATTAATGGGATCATGACCCTCAATATATATGGCATCATCATTACTATATAAATCTACGATTGAACGAAGTCTGGCAACGGCGATATTTACTTCAGTTTCTGATAAATGGCGCATTTTTTTAAAATCCAACCAAAAGTAACCATCATGACCGGTCGCTTTTAACAACTCAGTCAAGGTTAATAACTGACCATTTTTAAGGTTGTAAGGATAATCATGAGAAACAATATAATCCTGTCGTTCTCGATCAAAGAATATATCAATTTCTGTGCCCACAGCACCCTGATTAAAAGCCCGATTGACAGCATCAATATTGTTGGCATGTTTAAATTGACCGTCACCTCGGATATTGAGTCCCCTGGTCGCCCAGATTTTAGAACAGTTATTTAGGGATAAATTAGAGTCTCGGTTTTCAAGTTGATGATTAACATAAAGACTTAATGAAAAATAAATAATTGACACACTCAGATAAAAAATACCCAAGCCATAAAGCCATTTTCTTTTATTTGATGGTGCACTCACATATAACCTCTCACAACAAAAAATAACGACAAAATCTGTATGGAGACTTTGCCGGGAAATAAACAACGTTTAAAGTTGAGAGCGAGTTAGACCATAAAAACCATCGAAAAAATTTATTTTTTATGGCTAATTGAGCTTGTAACACATGATAGGGTATTTAAAAGTAAAATCTTTTTATGATTTGGTAAGCACAATTTTAATAAGATATAATTCAAATTAAATCTGACTCCCCCAATATGACTTATTGTCGTCTCAGCATTTTTTGCCACAAATCATAGTAATCATGAAAATTAATTATTTAGCCATTTCGTTCTTTGTTTTTTTAAATACAATCACAATAATTGCAGTTGCTCAAGAATCATCTTCTAAAGAATTTAATGCCTGTGTTTTAAAGCAGTTTTCTGAAGCACAAGAGGATTTGACTATTGCGGAAATCAAGTCACTTTGCAATCAACAGCCGGATGATGTGGAATCGGAAATCAACCAATCTGATAATGACGAAGATCTTGGTGTTATCTCACAACGGTTGGAAAAGGAGCGCAAAACACGGGATAACCCTTTTGTCTTAACGCCTCACAAAATGAACTACATTTTACCGGTCTATACAACCAATGCCGTTAATAAAAAAGAATATCAATTCTTTGAGGGTTATGAAGAAAATTTGGAAGACATGGAAGCGATGTTTCAAATCAGCTACAAAGTACCTTTGAATCCGAATAGTATGTTCGTCGAGAATGATGCTTTATATTTAGGTTTTACTTTAAAAGCCTGGTGGCAGGTTTATTCAGAAGGCATATCCAAACCGTTTCGTGAAACCAATTACAATCCCGAATTATTTTATTTAATGCCGATGAAATGGCAAATTCTAAACGGCAACACGGCGTTAGTATTTGGCATAGAGCATGAATCCAATGGTCGCACGCAAGCCTTATCAAGAAGTTGGAATCGGGTTTATGCCAATTTTTTATATGAGCACACTAATTTTGCTTTGTCGCTTAAACCATGGGTACGACTTTCTGAGGATGATAAACAATTTGAATTAGATCCGAACGGAGATGATAACCCGGATATTTTGGATTTTATGGGCCATTTTGAGCTTAATATGGCTTATAAGTTGAATCAGTTTGAATTTAATTTTAAAGGCCGCAGAAATTTTGCCACCAATAAAGGCTACACCGAATTGGGTTTTACCTTTCCATTGTGGGGGAAAGTCCAGGGTTATGCGGTCGCATCTGACGGATACGGTGACAGCTTAATTGATTATAATTATCGTCAAACACGCTTTGGATTAGGCATCACACTGAATGGTTTGCTTTAAGAAAAAATCTTAGCAGCATCAAAAATAGAGCTATATCAAATACGTCAGCAACATATAAACCGCCACCGCAACCATCATCAGGTTTTCAGTCAGGGACACGAAGCCCAGAGGAACGCTACTGTCACCGCCGACACAGGCGCATTTGAGATCCCGCTTGTCGATATAGACGGCTTTGAAGACGGAAATTGCGCCGACTGTCCCGATAAACAGTGCAACCGGTGCATAAAATAAGGGATTAAGCCCCGATAACATGCCAATACCGGCGTAGGCTTCGGCGAAGGCATAGAATCGGGCATAAGGCACGTACTTCATGGCCAGTAAATCGTAGCCAAGGAATTGGTTGGTAAAGGCCTCTAAATTACGGAGTTTTTGGATCGCCAGTGCGCCCATACTAAGCGCCACAAACCAGATTAGTAATTGTTACAGACGAAATTCACCGAAGACATTAACAATCAAAGCCACTGCCATTAAAAAAGTCACGCTGAAGATGGCAATTACCGGCTGATACGTTGTGTCATCTTCGTCATCGTCTTGGGCGTCTAAGCCAAAGTATTCGCGTAAATTGTCGTAGCCGCCGATGCGTTTTCCGTCGATAAAAGTCTGCGGTGTGGTGTCTACGCCCTGCTCTTCCATAAAGGCATCGGTCTGCTCACGGCTTTTCAGTAAATGATCATCGATTTCATAGCCGTTTTTTTTCAATAGATAACGGGATTTTAAACCGAAAGGGCAAATATACTCCGGTGTTTTCATGCGGTATAAAGTGGCTTGTTTTGACATGGTTTATCCTCCTTATATCTATTTTAAAAAATTAAGCACGTAAGGATTGATAGTCCTCATGCTTATTTATATAGGCATCGACGAATAAGCAGCTGGGTTTGACTTTGTAATCATGCGCTCGGGCATATTCCAGGCCGTGTTTCACTAATTGAGAACCGATGCCCTGCCCGCCCAATTCTTTGGGGACGATGGTGTGGGTAAAATCCAAAACGCCGTCGCTTTGCTTTTCATATTCCAGGTAGCCAGTGTGGCCGTCGATATGGGTTTCAAAACGGTGGGTCTGCGTATTGTGTTCAATATTTATACTCATGTGATTACTCCTTATTTTCTAAATCTTCAATATAACGTTTCATTTCTTTAATCTCGCGTTCCTGGGCTTTGATAATTTCATCCGCCAGTTGACGCACACGCGGGTCTGAAATATTGGCGCGTTTACTGGTTAAAATGGCGATGGAGTGATGCGGAATCATGGCTTTCATCCAGGAGACATCGTCCACCGTGGTTTGTGAACGCACTAAAAATAAAGAACCGACAAATAACACAGCACTACCCACAAAAATCATGACATTGGCTTTATTATTCGGGTATTTATCAATCATAAACAGCAGCATCACGGTGGCCATAATGGCGCCCATAATCAAAGCCATATAAGCCCGGGTTTCACTCCAGAAGATATGATCCCAGGCGTAATTGTTTAAGTACATGGCCATATACATCACAACCACTGACGTGGCAATCATGAGTAAAAAGCGTTTATAAGTCATGGTTTCCTCCTATATTATTGATATTAAAGTGATTATAACAAATGCATGTTAAAATTTTATTCAGTAATAAATGAGTGTTTGTTCTCTGTGTTAAGGGCCATTATTATGCTAGAGTAAAATAAACGCATTTCAAAATTTTAGTTGTTTTTTAATTTACCCTAAGCAGAATATGAGTTAGGTTTTTGACTTAAGTGAATGTAATTACTCGTCCAGATGACCAAAAAACAATAGAAATTATAAATACTCAATAAAGAACTTTTTAAGGTGAATCAATGAATCAACATAATGACAGATCCTCACAATATCGTGAAAACAGCTTAACATTAATTGGTGCGGTGGCACTGGGCACCGGTGTTATGATTGGCGCGGGTATATTTGCATTGACCGGGCAAATGGCAGAGATGACCGGCAGTCTTTTCCCTTTGGCCTTTCTTTCCGCAGCGCTGATTGTCTTATTCAGCGCATACTCTTACATCAAAATGTCCAATGCCTATCCTTCTGCCGGTGGTATTGCCATGTTTTTAAAAAAAGCCTATGGCAACACCGTGACAACGGCTTTTCATGCGTTGTTGATGTACTTTTCGATGGTCATTGCGCAAAGCTTTCTGGCACGTACCTTTGGTGCTTATACCTTACAATTATTTGATGTAAGTGACAGCAGTAAAATGGTGCCCGCTTTAGGCGTCGGCTTATTAATACTTGCTTTTTTAATTAATCTTAGCGCCAATCGTATTATTGAAGGTGTGGCATCGGTTCTTGGGTTTATCAAGATTGGTGGCATAATATTGTTTGGAGTTGTCGGTGTTATGGTCGCTGATAAGGTTGAAGTTAATTTTTCAAAAGTCACGTCTGATGCCTCAATAACTGGCTTTTTAGGTGCAACGGCGCTGGGTATTTTGGCCTTTAAGGGTTTTACCACAATTACCAACAGCGGCTCGGAACTGAAGAACCCGCATCAAAATGTAGGCAGAGCCATCATAATTTCAATCACATTTTGCGTTGTTATTTACGCATTGGTTGGCTTTGCAGTGGCAAGTAACCTGTCACTACAAGAAATCATAGAAACAAAAAATTATTCATTAGCCGCCGCTGCGAGACCTGCACTGGGTGAATATGCGGTTTGGTTTACAGTAATTCTGGCCATGTTAGCAACCGCAGGTGGTATTATAGCCAGTATCTTTGCAGTTTCCAGAATGTTAGCCATGCTCACTGAGATGAAACTGATTCCACATAGCCATTTTAAAATGCCCGGCACAATCCAAAAGCACACACTTGTTTATACGGTCGTTTTAGGGTTGTTGTTAACGATATTTTTTGATTTAACCCGAATCGCCTCCCTGGGCATCATCTTTTATCTGATTATGGATATAGCCATACATTGGGGCGTTTTACGTCATCTTCGACAAGATATTAATGCACACCCCGCTATTCTTATCTGTGCCATTGTGCTTGATTTAATTGTCTTGGCCGGATTTATCATAACAAAACTCATCAGTGATCCATTGGTGGTCGGAGTTTCCATTGTTCTTATGTTTGCAATCTTTTTAACAGAAGTCTTATTTTTGCGCCAATTTAAAAACAGCCAAAACGGCTAACTTTTCTATACCCTAAGAACAAGGGGTATTTAAAACATGCTGACTGCGAACTATATTATTTTTTAGACTTTAAATAATTGACAGTTTCTTTAACTGTCAAGGGATAAGTGGCATTGCCTGTCCGCACATAAAAAGTCGTGTTTGTTCCATCGTTAACATAAACTGGTTCTTTTGATGGCTCTATATCGATGACACAAACCTCTTTTTCACCAATAACATAAAAAGATATATAATTGCTAAAACAGGCTTCATGACCTAATTGTGCTGAAATTATTCTAAAAATATCACGCTCGTAGCCATCTCTGTTTTTGTGCTTCAGCGTCTTAAAATCCTTTTCAAGCCCCAGAATGTTGCCATCATCGTCAACACCCAAGATCAATTTTCCGCCCTTTGCATTCATAAAACCCACAATGGTTTTAGCGATGACTAATTCCAGCTCACGGTTCGTGGTTTTTCTAAAATAATCGTAACGTATGGAAGATTTAAATTCTATCTGCTCGTTTTCACCATTCTCTATGAGTTGCACAATATCTTTTTGTAATAAGCGTTGTTGCGTGCTGATAAGAGTATCTTTCTTTTTAAGATATACCCATATCAAACCAGTGAACAGTCCGAGTATGCTACCAAAAACTGTGAGAAGACCACCCATTCCTCGCATATTAAAGCTGAAGGACTCGAGAAAACGTGCTTTTAAAATCTCTAGAAAAAGCGAGATTGAAAAGGGTGTCTGGCTATATTCGAACCAATACAATACCATTGTAAACGGGTGCACCAAGAAATAGAACACACTTGCGCCCAATAGTATATGAACACCTATAATACTTTTTTTTACCATAATCTTTTTAGATTTTTTCATTTTTTAACTTCTCAGTAGTAAAGTACTATTACAGACACCAATTGAGCCATATAGATTTATATGATAGCAAAGAATTTGTCCAATAATGGCACTGTTTTTATGAACTGAAATTTTTTTGACACAATCCATCATACAACCAATAATCATTAAATTAAACTGTCAATCATGCGGTTGAATTGATGTTCACAATAAATTAATCCCTTTTAAATCCGCCTCAGAAAATTCATTTTCTAAAAGAGACCTTTTATTATTTTTATGCATTTTTCTTTTTGCCACAACCACGGATGGTGGTCGCCTGCATTTAATGTATATAAAACCCAATCAACATGATCTTTAACCAAGTCTTGTACGGTTGTATAGGGCGCAGTTTTATCATTTATTGCGTGGATGCAAACTATTTTTAATTGACCTCTAAGCAATACTAAGTCATTTAAAATAGATTGATTGTAGATCACTTTCCAGAGAGATGTTGTGGATGAAAACATATTGTGTTTCACCAAATCATCTATTATTTCTTTGGGATATTGTTTCAAAAAATGGTGCAATAACTTTCTGGCCAGAAACCGTGTGACTACGCATATTAACGCGGTTGCCAGCATATTTGTTAGTAACCAGCCACTGGGTGTTCGCCGCATCCACTTATAAGCATCTGGCTGCTTATTAAAAAGTGGTAAACTTATTAAAATTAACCCTTTAACGTGTTTTGGATAATGCTCAGCATAGGCCAGAGAAAGCGCAGCGCCTAAAGAATGACCGATAAGAATAAATGATGAATAGTTCTTTAAAACATCATTTATAGCCAGTATATGTTTTTCTTGGGTATATATCTGCCATGGTCTTGGAGAGTCTCCAAAACCAAGCAAATCGAGTAACACCACATGAAAGTGCGGTGTTAATTTATCGAGTCCCTCAAGCCAATATCTGTGAGTTGCACCTAAACCATGTAAAAATACGATTGTTTGATTCTCGCTATTTCCAAACTCTATACAATTTAATTTTTTATCCATAATGGTTTGAACGTCGAATAACTACAAATCAGAAATCAATAGCCAACCTTGAACTGAGAGAAATGGATTATGAGAAACCTTTGCATGATTTTTTCTGCCAAAGCCTATGTGGACCATAAAAAATTCATTGATAATAGTTATATTTACACTCGATATTCAATATCATGTTGTTTCCATATTTTCTTAATTGAAAAATAACTAATCGTTGCGGACCAGGTGATTAATACTAATCCATTAATGGCTTGCAACCCAGTTAAGAGTCTTAAACCGCCTTCTGAAAAAATATCGCCGACACCCAATGAAGAATAAGTGGTGGCTGAATAATATAAATAACTTGTATAGTGGTTATTGATTAAACCTGAAAGTTCACCGTATCCAAGCCAATGAACCAGTAACCAATAAATAATGGCATACAATGTTACGGTCAATCCATGGGCTAAAAATATACCCGCAATCAGTGTGTACAAAAGCCGCCGTGGCGTCAGTTTATAAGATGAAACAAACCTTAATAGCAAGCACACGTATTCATAAAAAAGACCGGTTGCGACCAATACGCTGATGAAACCTATCAATACTACTTCTGAAAATTGAGTTAGCATATTAATGTTTTCTTTTGTGGTAAATTGACCAATATTATACCAATAAAAATAATGGCAATTCCGATAGCAACTTGTCCTCCAATGATTTCATTGAAGAAAGCCATGCCCAATATTAACCCAAAAGCAGGCACTAAAAAACTGAAAGAATTGGCAAACATCAAATCCACGTTTTCCAGGACACGAAACCACAACCAGTATGCCAATGCTGTACCAAAAACTGACAAACTTATAAGGCTTGTTAAAAATTGAAGATTCCAATTAATTTGAGCTTGTGACTCTGTCATCAATGCCATCACCCATAGGATTAAACTTCCAAACACCAACTGCCAGCCCATGGCCACCAAGGCATTTATTTTGCCTGTAATTTTTTTGATTAAAACATTAGAAACCGACAAACCAAACACGGCAACAGCAACATATGAAAGCCCAATAATATTTATTGTACTGCCTTGTTCGACATCTGATGTAGCGATAATAACAACACCTATAAAACCTAAAATAACCGCGGCAATTTCATTTTTATTGATGGATTCTTGTAACCACCATAAAGCCAAAATAGCTGTTAACATGGGCTGAATATTGGTTATAACTGTTGCCACGCCCGGCGAAACAAATTCTGATGCATGAAACATACCATAAAAGCCAAAAGTGGTTGCTCCTAGGCCAATGAGCATCATATAAAGCCACTGCATCGGTTCTTGTGGTTGCTTTTCTCCTAAAAACCCGGCAACAATTAACAGTATAACCCCTGCTATTGATGCACGCATGGCGGCAAAAGTGATATGAGGCGCAAAGTTTAGACCCATTACTATTAACGGATAGCAAATAGCCCACAAAACCATTACCAGAATAATAGCCAGAACATTATTAGTTTTACTACTCTTCATGACCCTTGGATAGTCGGTTTTGAGTCACTGTCTAAGTAATCAATAAATTTGGAATCATCATTCATCCGACAATTCTCTTCAACTTGTAGGGTTGAAAAGTAAATATCGTATTTCGATTTGAGTAATTTATCAGCCTCATCAAGAACCTGTTCATGACCATTGATTTTATTAATTTTCAAATGCGCCATGAACAAATTCTTACCAGATGTTAAGGCCCAGGCATGGACGTGGTGGACATCAGTCACGCTATTTATATTTTCTAAGTCTTTAACAATTTCTGTCACTTCGATGTCTTTGGGTGCTGACTCTAACAAAATATCAAAACTGTCTTTGATGATGTTTATGGACGCGACAAATAGAACCAAACCAAATAACATCCCCAGTATCGGGTCAATGGGATACCAACCTGTAAATTTAATAACCACTGCAGCAATAATAATAATGATACTACCAACAAAGGTTTGTAAGACATGCCAAAGTGCACCTTTCATGTTGAGGTTGTTTTTTGAACCCTTCCACATGACGGCCATTGATATAAATTCAGTAATCAGTCCGCCAATCGCTGAAATAAACATGATATTTGTTGGTAGCTCTATGCTTACTTTCAAACGGCTATATCCCATCCAAAGAACATAAATTGCCATCATTAGCAAAAACAGACCATTCAATAAAGCGCCTATTATTTCTGCGCGGATAAAGCCAAATGTATAACTTTTACCAGGAGGTCTGGTCGCAATACGGTTTGCGACCAAAGCAATGAGAACCCCGCCAACTGCAGAAAACGTGTGGAATGCATCTGATATGACGGCGACCGAGCCTGAATAAAAACCCAAAATAAGTTCAATAATAAAATAAATACCGGTTAACCAGCCGGTTATTTTTAAGGCTTTGGCGTCGGCTTGCATACCGTGAAATTGGTGATTGGTTGAGTTATGCTTTTCAGTTTCTTTTGCGCCTAACTGTTTCATTTTAACCTCAGATTTCGTTTTAGGAATTTGAATTAAAAAATGCAAATTCTAAATGTTATATAACTGCACCCTGAAAGGATCAAAACCAATTAGACAGGCAACAGCAGATAAACCAAGCCTCAATTACATTACTAATTTTGTAACTACATTCTTTTCAATTATTTTTCAGCTATTTTTCTTTTTAATAGTTGTGCATTAATGGCCACAATAATGGTACTCAAACTCATAAATACAGCACCAATAGCTGGGCTTAAAACAAAGCCTGACGAGTACAATACACCTGCTGCCAAGGGTATGGCGACTACGTTATAGCCTGTAGCCCATGTCAAGTTTTGAATCATTTTGTTGTAAGTTGCTTTACCAAACAAAATCAAGTTTGCAATATCCTGTGGGTTACTGTTAACCAAGATAATATCGGCGGTCTCAGCCGCAACGTCTGTACCGGAACCTACAGCGATTCCAACATTTGCCTGTGCCAAAGCAGGCGCATCATTGACCCCGTCACCAGTCATCGCAACAAATTCATTTTTGCTTTGTAGATCCTTAACGATTTCTACCTTTTGATGCGGAAGTACTTCCGCAAAATACCCATCCAAACCTAATTTATTGCTGACCGCTTTGGCTGTTACTTCATTATCTCCGGTGGCCATCAAAACTTTGATGTTATTTTCTTTAAATATTTTAATGGCTTTAGCGGATTCTGGTCTTATTTCATCAGCAAGGGCAATATAACCGACCAATTGATCATCTATTAACACAAATACGACCGTTTCCGCAGCATCACTGTAGGCATCTTTTGGAATGCTGATTTTTTTATCTTTTAAATAACCCGGGCTAACCACTTTTACTTGTTTGTCTTCTACATTAGCCTCGACCCCTTTACCGGTAATGGCATTAAAGTTTTCGAGCTTTGGAATCGAAATATTCTCCTCTTTGACTTTTTTAATAATACCAACAGCAATGGGGTGTTCAGAACTTTGTTCTAAGGCACTCGACAAACGTAAAATTTCATCGGAAGAATAATTCACATGGACAGATTTGATTCGGGTAACACCAAAATCACCTTTGGTTAATGTGCCTGTTTTGTCAAAAAGCAAGGCTGAAATTTTACGCGATTCTTCAAAAGCAGTCCGATTACGAATTAACAGCCCATTTTGAGCAGATACAGCGGTAGAAATTGCAACCACAAGCGGAATGGCAAGCCCCAAAGCATGTGGACAAGCGATAACCATAACAGTCACCATTCGCTCTAATGCATAGACAAAAGGAAAGCCTAAAACTAACCATACTGACAAGGTTCCAAAACCTATGACGAGCGCAATATAGGTCAACCACTTGGCTGCCCTATCGGACAGATTTTGCATTTTTGATTTGGTCTTCTGAGCTTCCTCGACCATGCTGATGACTTTGTTAAGATAGCTGTCTTTTCCAGTATGCTCTACTTTTAACTTTATGCTGCCATTACCGTTTATTGAACCACCAATTACTTTGTCTTTTTCATCTTTTTTGACCGGCTTAGATTCTCCGGTAAGCATCGATTCATTTAAATAACTTGAGCCTTCTACAATAATCCCATCGGCAGGAACTTTCTCTCCTGGCCTAACCATGATGATGTCATCTATTAATAACTCATCCAGGGGAATATCTTCAATGGTATCACCTTTAACGCGATGGGCTTCAGCCGGCATCATACTGACCAGCAGTTGCAAAGCTTTAGATGCCCCAAGCACGCTCTTCATCTCGATCCAATGGCCTAAAAGCATAATGGCGATAAGGGTGGCAAGCTCCCAGAAAAAGTCAACGCCTTGCAAACCAAACACAGTAGCCGAGCTATACACATAGGCCACAGTAATTGCCAAGGCAATCAGCGTCATCATCCCGGGTGCGGCTTTTTTAACTTCTGACCAAAAGCCAGTAATAAATGGCCAGCCGCCATAAAAATAGACTACCGAGGAAAGAGCAAATAAGATGTACGGATTTCCTGGGAGTAGAAATTCATAGCCTAAAAAATCCTGAATCATCGGTGATATGAACAGTATGGGGACAGTCAGTACCAGCGTTACCCAAAACCGTTTTTTAAAGTCATCTATCATCATTTTGTGATGGTCGTGACCCATTTGCCCGTGCCCCGGACTATGACCCGAATGGTCTCCACTTTCGTGGTTCATTTTAGAATGATCTTCTTTTGTGTGTTTCATCTTTGTGCAACCCATTTTGTTGTTATAGTGATATTTATGACTCAATTATTTAGAGACCTCTGCATATTTTATTGTAAAATAACTACCATCGGCTTCAGTAAATTTCTGAAAGTCTAATAAACCGTTTTCATTTAATACTTCGTTAACGGTGTAATTGAGTTGTTTAATGCGAATTCCCCACGCATAGGCTTTCATACTAATTTTTGATTTAATGTTATTTTTGTTTTGTTCTTTTTCTAATTTTCGGTCAAAAATCTTTATGAGGCTTTTTGATCCTAAAAATTTTAACCAGCCTGAGTCAAAATTCATTTCCATTTCGATGTCTTTCATGTTTTCAAAATCATAAAGTTTTTTAAAGTTTTTAGAGATGGTATTGATTTCGGTTTGTTTTGATTTTGGATTGGTAAATGGAAAAGCCATGACAATAATGCTGGCTTCATCAGGCTCACAACGATAAATCGTTGTGTACTTGTCTGTAGATTTTTTATTCTTATTAAATAATTCTGTGATTACTTCAATTTCATAATAACCATCATTATAGATAACTTTATTAGCGACAAATATTTGTTTGTTAAGAAAAGCACCCTTTTCATTAAAATTTTCCCGAACAACTATCCTATCGGAAATCTGTCCAATAAGCATCTCAGTTTGTCCATTTACTGTGGCAGTAAACAATATAAAAAAGAGTATGAAGCTATTCTTTATCATAAATGGTGCATTAGTTTTTTTACTTCTTTTGCCATAACATCACTTAAATCAATGGCATTTGTCGGATGTGGGATGGTGTTACAGGTCACTATTTTTTCCACTCCGGAATCCATTAAATCCTGATAGGCATTGCCCGAAAACACCGCGTGAATACCAATGCAAATGGGTGGCTTCATCCCTGCTTTTTTTAAATGTTGCACTGTTTCAATCATGGTACGTGCCGTGGAAATAATATCATCCACTAAAATGGGCGTGGCGTTTTTGTATTTTTCCACATCTGGAACCGAAACTTCTACATCACGGTCACCATGACGTACTTTTTGTAAGACCGTAAATGGCACGTCTGCATTTTTAGCCACCTCGGAAACCCATTGTTCACTTTCAGAATCAGGACCAACAAGCACTGGGTATTCTATGTTTTCTTTTATCCACTCTGCAATGGTATCGGCAGCACGAATGACTTTATTCGGAACTGTATAGACTTCGTCCAAAGAATGAATTCTGTGTAAATGAGGATCCACTGTGGCAATACTGTCGGCAAATCCTGAAACCAATTCTCCAAAAAAACCAGATGTAACACCCTCGCCTTCATTAAAGACCTTGTCCTGGCGCATATAAGCCAGATAAGGTGCCAATAAACAGGTGCATTTAGCCCCCAATGATTTGGCCGTTTTGCTTAAAAAATAAAGAGAGAGCAATTTCTCATCGGGTTGATGCAAGGTACACACTAAAACCACTCTCTTGCCTTTTACATCAGATAGTATGCGAGTATAAGATTCTCCATCGGGAAAATTGCGTATTGTGGCCTCACCGACTTCGGCATCCATTTTAGATGCTAATCGTTCTGTGAGTTCTTCGTTTCCGGGTAAACTAAATAATAGTGTTTTCATGGTTTATTTTTAAATAATGGTTAGAATGTCGTTATGGTTATTTTTATAACCCATCGCGTAGTTAAGCTCGCCTTGAGATTCTGCATATAGAGTATAAAGCAACTGGCTTTTTTCAATCTTTTCTCCCAGGTGAACATTTAAAACAATTCCTGCAGTTTTAGATTGGGGCGCACCCGAAAGCTTGGCAAGTTTGGCTATTTTTCGGTTATCGATTGTTTTTAAAATACCTGATTTTTCGGCTTTAATTTCTATTTTATACGGTGCCAAAACAGGTTGTGTATAACGGCCTTGTGCGTTGCAAATGGCTTCGAACTTTTTATAGGCTTTCCCGGATTCCAACACTTTCCTGGCAATTTGAACGCCTGTTCCTGATTTAACCTTTCCTGAAATTTCCAAGAGTTTTCCCGCCAATAGTAACGCCCTATCCTTAAGGTCAATTGGTGCGTCGGCTTCGTTTTTCAATACTTTTAAAACATCAATGGCTTCTAAAGCAGGACCAATACCTCTCCCAACAGGCTGCGTGCCGTCAGTTATAACCACTTTCACATTCAATCCAACAGCATTACCTACAGTTTCCATATGGTTCTTTAGTTGTCGAGCCATTTCCATACTGCGTACCTTGGCGGTTTCACCCACCGGAATATCAATCACCACGTGAGTGGAACCTGCTGCTGCTTTTTTTGAAAGTACTGAAGCAATCAGTTGACCTTCACTGTCAATGTCCAAGGCTTTTTCAATTTTAATCAAGACATCATCGGCTGGACTTAATTGTGCTGTTCCGCCCCAGACGATGCATCCGCCTTCTTTTTTTACTACTGTCTTTATTTCTTCTGGAGAAAGGCTCACATTAGTCAGTACTTCCATGGTATCTGCTGTGCCTGCGGGCGAGGTGATGGCTCGAGACGATGTTTTGGGCATTGTAAGTCCATAAGCGGCCACCATGGCAACCACTAAGGGCGTCGTTCTATTACCAGGCAATCCGCCAATACAGTGTTTATCAACCACAATTGACTTGTTCCAATCCAATTGTTTTCCGGAAGCAATCATGGCCCTGGTAAGACTGGCTATTTCTTCTGTATCCATTCTGCTTCCTGCGCAAGCTGTAATAAAAGCTGAGAGATGGATGTTAGAATAATCGCCTTGAACAATATCTGTGATGATTTCTTGGTAAGCCTTATAAGCCAATTTCTGATTATAGATTTTAGCCCGGACGTGGCTTAAAGATTCAATCGGTTCTAAATGTGAAACATTTAAGGATTCATTTTCTGAAACATTCAATTTCTTTGCAGCCGCATCTGACAGTCCGATTTCGTTGGGCAACAAAATTTCTGAATTGATCACATTAAGGCTTGCCACGATGGATTGGTTTGCCTTTGATATTCTTAATCTTGTAAGGGCTTCAAAACCTTCGGAGATACAGACGTGGCAATCTTCATGCATATACACCACGTTTTCATTCTGTGTATAAATACCAAGATGTTTATATTTAAGTGTGTTCGGATGTTGTTCCATACTATTTCAACTTTTTTAGTTTCCAAAAACCTATTCTATTTCCGCAATGCTATAGAGTTGTGGTATTTCAGCATCCCATCCAAAGGTTTCTTTAATACCTTGTTGCAATGCTTCTGCACTTTCTTTTTCACCATGTACAACAAAAATACGTTCTGGCTTATCTGCCAACTCACCCATCCAGTCAATAAGTTCATTATGGTCTGAATGTGCCGAGAGTCCTTCTATTTCTGATACTTGCATGTTGAAGGGCACCCATTTTCCATACACTTTCAGCTCTTTTTCACCTTCCAATAATTTTCTGCCGCGTGTTCCTTCCGCTTGATAACCCACAAAGAGTAATGTATTTTTTGGATTTTGTGCCTGAGTTTCAAGATAGTTGAGTATTCTTCCACCGGTGAGCATGCCACTTCCTGCAATGACAATTTTCGGGTTGTCATCCGTGCGTAATGCCATGGTTTCCTGATAACTGCTTACGACAGTAAAGTGTGAACACATTTCATCACATTCATTCTCCTCTAAACGATGCCACTCACTGGCACGGTGAAATAACTCCAGAACACTGGCACCCATGGGACTGTCCATGATCATTTGTACCCTGGGAATTTTGTTCTCTTTAATTAATTTCCAAAGAATAAGCATCATCAGTTGAGCTCGTTCCACCGAAAAACTTGGGATAAACAGGCTGCCACCTCTATCGATGGTATCGTTAACTAATTTTTCAATCTGAGGAATGGTGTCGGCTTCATCAGGATGAAATCTTCCACCATATGTTGATTCTATTAAGAGTACATTGGCTTGTTGCGGTTTGAGGGGTGGATAGAGTAATAAATCATGAATTCTGCCTACATCACCGGAAAAAACGAAACGTTTTCCATGTACATCCAACTCGATGAAAGTAGAACCCAGAATATGTCCATTGTTTTGAAAACGGGCCTTAATTCCATCAAATAATGGTATCCATCGAGATAAGGGCGCCTCTTTAAAATAGGGTATTGTTTGTTCCACATCCTTTAAATCATAAAGTGGTTCTGCAGGTTTGTGTTTTGAATAACCTTCCCTGTTGGCACGTTCAGCTTCTTGCTCTTGTATTTTTGCACTATCATTCAAAATGATTTCAGCAATATCCAAAGTCGGAGAACTGCCGTAGATAGGTCCTGAGAACCCTTGTTTGACTAATCTTGGTAAATAACCTGTATGATCTAAATGCCCGTGGGTAAGCAACACCACATCTATTTCTGAAACTTCCACTGGCGGATATTCCCAATTTTTGCGGCGTAATTCCTTTAACCCCTGGAAAAGTCCACAGTCTATCAGTATCTTCCTGTCTCCGGTGTCCATAAGGTATTTTGAACCAGTCACTGTGCCGGCTGCACCCAAAAAGTGAATATTTACTTTATTGTTTTTCATAATTTTTGCCTTGGGATTAATGTGTGGAACATAATTTTTCTGAATCTTCTAAAATCTTTTTATATCTTGCTTTAGGTACCCCGATTTTTTCTAATAATTCAGGGTTTTCATAAAGCTCCTTACAAAGAACAATACCTTCTTCCAATAATTTTGTTTTTTCGGCCTTGGTCATTGTTGTTAATGCTGTTAGTGGATGTAAGCCGGCTTTATCTATTCGTTCTTTAAGCCCATTTCCCTTTGGGTAATTCCAACTGGTCAATAATAATCCTACACATTCAGCATATTGTATAGAGTCACTTGTAAACCGGGTATTCGTATACAAGCCACCTTTATGATGTTTAGCTTGGTGGCCATTTTGCCGCTGCCATTGCTTCTCTACGTCCAGAAACCTCGAATGGACATATAAGGGAATTTTCACATTGCAAAACCGACCCTGATCGCTGTGGTATTTACATTCAATCATATAATGATTATTGCCTTTTTGCGCTATCACATCCACTTCATGCTGGACACATTTACCCTGTACAATCACACCAACTTCTGTGGCAAAGCCTTCGTGCTCCAATAGTTTGCCTACTATCTTTTCAAATGGGAACCCCGTTGGGCCGAGTTCCATCAAGGCTTTTTTAAGCTTGTACTTTGAAGCGCCTACTCGCGATTTGCCCTTGAGCATTTTGAATGCCATTTGATAGATTTTTTTTGTGGTCATTCCTTCTTCAATCTGTGCCTGCACGCTACGGGCTATATCCTGAATAACAGTCTCATCTGCCTTTGAGCGTCGTAAGGATCTGATGAGCTTATTGACATCAAAAGCTTCGTATTCACCGGAATATTTTTTAATCAGAACCGGTTTATTCATTGTTCCGCCTTAATGGTGATAATCGGCCTTATAAAGGATTGATATGTCTCTTCAATCTCCATTGCTTGCCCGTCCAAATAAAAGTACTTTTTCATGATTAAATTCCCAAGCTATTATTGGTTTTTAAAATAGACTTTACGCCATCCGTTTCAATTCCGGTCAGTGCTCTAATGGCATCGATGGTTTCAGGCACGACAATCGCTTGGTTATCAACCACATAGGCATAAAAAAGCTCATCTCCCTGTATCATTAGCATATCTTCCCAGAGGGCAACTTCATACATATCGCCCCAGGGCCTGCCCATATCCATGAACATTTCCTTAATGGTGTTGTTTGAAACCAGACCCTGGTCATAGCGAATTAGTTTAATGCGGCTAGACGTCTTAAACGCATTCAACACTTCTTCTTTGGTGGTTTGTTTAGTTAACTTGATGTTCCAATAGTGCAAATGACTTAAGGTTTGGGGTACCTTTATTGCGGTCGTGATAACATCCAAATCAGGATCGACAGTTTGTGCATCAGGACCTTGGTGGCTCGGTATGCTTTTTTCTGGAACCAATGTATTCATTATACCGCCGAGATGACTTTCCCAGGGATCTGTGCCTCTTCTTAATAATGTTCCTCGAGCGTAATCCAACAATCCAGCACTTTTTAGGGGAGTCAAAGTTCTTAAAATAGAAGTGGTGTTGCAAGAAACAACCCTTGTTGCATCCAGGTTTATGGCTGATTGATAATTGTTTTCAGCGCTAAAGGAATGGCCTGTGGTTTCATGCTTTTCACCTCCGTGTATAATATATTTTATATTTTGTTGTCTATAAATAGCCACATTTTGAGTGGCTATTTCTTTAGGGGTACAATCCACAACGAGATCTGATTTTTTTAAAAGCTCTTGCATATTGCCTTTTACTGAAATCCCTTCGGACTTCATTGTATCAGCAGCTTCTTGTGTGGCTGTATAGATTGCATATTCCTTTCGTACGGCGTTCTCTATGCGCCAATCACTGATGACATCGCAAACGCCGATGAGGTTCATATCATCTTGAAGTTTAATGGCATCGGCCACTCTTTTGCCAATAACGCCATATCCTATAACTGCTATATTTTTCATATCAATTTATCCTGTTTTTTTTATTACTTGTGCTTTCCATTCCCATCGGCATATTACCTTCATCATCTGTATGCGAAAGCATAAAAAGACGTTCCGCACCAAATATTAAAATAATTCCAATGGCTGCGACAATAAGTACAAATGGATCGCTCAGATATTTTATATAAAGAAAGGCAGCGAGCACCGCACTATCCATGATAATAGCGATAAAGGGAATAATGGGTTTAAATTTTACGTCATTCTTCAGGTGGCGGAAAAGTCCCCAATGGATAGCAATATCCATAATGAGGTAAAAAATAGCGCCTATGGAAGCGATTCTTGTTAAATCGAACAAGGCGGTGAGTAATATCGCCAGGGAAACGGTGAATATGAGGGCGGGATTTTTAAAGTTACCCATTCTTTTTAAAGAGGGTACCTGATTCATATTACTTAACATCGCCAACAGGCGCGATGATGAATACACACTGGCGAGAACGCCTGAAAAGGTCGCTACAATAGCGATTGTAATAGTAATCCAGGAACCCCAATCACCAAAAACAGGTTTTGCTGCCGCCGCCAGAGCATAATCTTTTGCTTCTATAATTTCCGGAATACTTAAACCTCCTGCAACAGCCAGTGCTAAAGCAACATATATAAGCGAGCAGATAAAAATGGAAAACACAATGGAGCGCCCAAGATTCTTATGAGGATCTTCAATGTCCCCACCTTGATTTGTAATCGTGGTGAAGCCTTTATAGGCCAGAATTGCCAACGCCAATGCAGCTATAAAACCAATCCCTTGTGGCAATGCTTTGGTAGTATGCGGGATATAGTTTCCTGTAATATCTGCCAATCCGGAAGCGAAAAGACCAGCAATGGCGAGTAATGCTATACCGGCTACTTTGATAATGGCTGTAAAAGTGGCTGTTGCGCCAATAACTCTATTACCTAATACATTAATAATATAAGCCGTGAGCAAAAGAAATATACCCAGAATGGATGCATAACCGGTAAATTTTTCCGGAAATAAGCGGAGTGTATAGGCACCAAAAGTGCCTGCTACCAGACTTTCTGAAACCACCATGGAGACATACATCAACAAAGAATAGACACCGGTTGTGGTTCCCGGTCCATAGGCTTTATTCAAGAACTTAACCACACCGCCAGAAGATGGAAAAGCATTTGAAAACTTGACGTAGGAATACGAGCTGAAACCCACCACAACAGCACCCGCAATAAAGGCAATCGGAAACAGATCGCCGATTAACTCTGCAATCTGACCCATAAGGACAAATATGCCGGCACCAATCATGACGCCGGTACCTAAAGATATAGATCCTATTAGCGAAAGTTTATTGTTTTTACTTGTTCTGTTTTTCATTATTAATTTGTTTCTGAGTGTTATTAACCCAATGTTTTGTTCTAAAGTTTCTGATGTTTATAAACTTATATGTAACCAAAGCTGTACCTCAAATTTAGGACAGATTGCTTCGCTGTTATCGTGGTTTGTGGTTTTCATTTACTGCTTCGGTTACCCAGCTCAGTTAAATATAAAAAGGTCATTGAAAGTGCTGGTTTTCAATAACCTTTTTTTGTCGGTTACTTACTGAACTGTGATTTCATGTAAGTAATTACATGTCTTAAATCAGTTTCAGTTAGTAATGGATTTCCACCTTTGGCAGGCATTGCCATGGGTGAGTTTTCTGACCTATAGCCTTCAGAAATACGTTTCAATAAAATTTCATCATTCTGCGATAAAACACCATCACTGACAGTAAAATTAGGGGCTCCAGGAACCGTGCCCTTACCATTTTTTCCGTGGCAGGCTATACAGGTTTGTTCATAAACCTCTTGGCCAGTTAAGTTGCTTGGTGTTACCACGGCAGAACTTTGTCTGGAAACTGAAATGGGTTTTCCGGGATTGTTAGATTCCTGCAGAAAAGTCAAGATGTCTCTGGTCTTCTGGCCACTCAAACCTGCTCTGACTCTCATATGGAACATCGTGGTGATCCATTGATCATCCCTCAGATCTTTAGGATCTCTCATGTTATGACAACGCACACAATTTTCAGCCCATGCTTGAGCGCCTTTTTGAAAATCCCCTTTCTCAGGATAGTCAGCTGCAACCGAATAATTCGTGATGAATATGGCTACTAATATAAATAGGCATTTCATAGTAGGTTTAAATTTTGTTTGATTAAGTAATTTCATATCTTTCTCCTATTAAAAGCCATAAGCCAATTGAACTAACCAGCGGTTTTCATCCGCTTTCGATCCGTCAAGGCCATCATTGAACTCATAGGTGGCTTTGCCAATAAAACTGTTGGTAAATAAGTAGTTCAAACCTAAAGCCCATTGTTGTCGTGAACGAGACGCTGTTGGTGGAGTGAAATCTGAATATCGAATGACAGGTTCCCATTTGGTATTAGGGATTAAGTAAGCACCTTGGGTATACCAGGATTCCCAAGTAGCACCTTCTGATGCTGTTATACCTTCTGTGGTTTCACCAACTTTGGTTCTCACAAATTCACCCCGTAATTCAAATCCATTGTTTTGATACGCAAAATCCATACCAAAAACATCATAATCCCTCGCCCCTTCGTCATGAAGGTCAATTTCTACACCTTAACCAACATCTTTATCAAGGATGCCAAATGCCAAAGTTTTCAAAGCATGTCCATCATCACCTTCAAGTTCAACTTCAGTTACAGTTGCTTTACCTGTAGCCAGTGAAAAACCAACTTCAAAGCCTTTAAAAGGCAGGAACCCTAATCTGCCACCAAATGTTTTCTCACCATCATTGTCAGAGCTAAAACCTTCAGCCTCAACACCTTCAAGCTCAAATTCACCATGGTGATCTTGTACTGCTATAAGCCTTGGGCCATTGCTTCCATAAAAAGCATAATTGGTATCTATACCACCTAATTCAAAACCACCTCTTAATTGAAAACCAATATCTGAAATAGGTGCCGCACCATCATGGCCAAAGCCGGGAGGCGCAGATGCTAGTTTATTTATCCATGAAGGATGTATGTTCTGCCGGAATTGACCTAATGGGCTTAAGAACTTTCCTGCTACGATAGCAACATAGTCATTTAAGAAGTAATCAATAGTTAAATATTCAAGAGCAATATTTGTACTACCATCCTCTTCTATCACCATTTCCAGTTCAGACTCAAGCATGACTTTATCTCTATATTGATAATGGAAAATTGGAGAAAATCCAATTGAAAAGGACTCACTGTCAGAGGCATACCCTGTATTTGCATAACCCGCCATATGGATAAGTGAGTTTGGGGCATTCCAGTCACCAGATCTTGCAACTTGTTCTTCTAAATCAGCCACCTTTTCTTTAGAAACGACAGAATCTTCCAACTTTTTATTGAGTTCTTGAACTTCTGTCCTGGTTATTGATTCTTCTTGATATTTTTTAAGTACCAACTGGACTTGTTCCAATTGTACTTTCAAAGTTTCTACTTCTTTTACTAGCGCATCATATTTTTCATCTGCAACGGCAAAAGAGGAAACAAAAATTGCTAATGTAAATAGATAGAACTTTCGCTTAGTTTTTATAGCTTTCATAAATTTATCCTCTAAAAATTGCTTAAAAATGGTTTCTCAACCGGGATTAATATGTGATTAAAGATGCATTATTATTTCTCCTAAATAAAATTATTATTTCAGGTAAATCATCGTCTCCTTAATAGCCATCACTTGTGAACCGGACACCATTAACAGAATAGTAAACAGTTTTTTCATGAGGCTTCTCTTGGTTAAAACTGCATTACAAATAAAAGCCAGAATCATGATTTTGACAATTGTCATATTTGTTGAACGTTAAACAAAAAAGCCCTAAATAATTTGGTTTTTTTAAAAAGGCTCTGTTATATTTATATTTTTCAGCTTATCTTTAAATTTCAATTGATAGCACATTAAATCTTTCATCTGAAATAGAAGAAAAGAAACAAATATTGGCAAGAACATTAGATACATCTTTCGCTTAGTTTTTATGGTTTTCAAACATATTTTCTGTCAAAAAAAGTACTGCTAATGGTTGTTATAAAACATATTTTCATGTGTTTACTTTTCCTCCCAAATAAAATTATTAATTTCTGGTAAGTCATCACCTCTTTTAATGATATGTTCTTGGTGGCGGTCAATTTGCTGATCCATTTGTTCTAAAATAGCAGATACGTTCTTTATGTTTTTCAGACGGGTAATGGCATTTTTCACCAAATTAAATCTGTCTAATTTGTTCAGTACCAACATATCAAAAGGTGTCGTTGTGGTGCCCTCTTCATTAAACCCATGTATATGAAAATTGGCATGGCACGATCTGTTATAGATTAATCGATGAATCATGGACGGATACCCATGAAAAGCAAAAATGATGGGAACTTGAAGATTAAAAATTTTATTGAATTCTTTATCAGTGAGCCCTTCAGTGGTCGAAGATGGATTTGCCAAAGTCATGATGTTAACCACATTGACAAATTTAATCTTTAAACTGGGCACTAAATTATTGAGGATTTTAGTGGCAGCTAATGCTTCGATGGTTGGCACATCACCGGCACAGGCCATTATCAAATCGGGTGACTTAATATCTGAACTACTGGCCCATTCCCATACCCCTATGCCCTGTTGACAATGGCTTTTGGCTTCCTCAATATTCAACCACTGTAATTGAGGCTGTTTACCGGCCACGACGACATTGATTTTATTTGTTGATTGGAGTACTTTTTCACCAATCACCAATAATGTATTGGCATCAGGTGGAAAGTAAAGTCTGATTACCTGCGGATCTTTATTTGCAAGGTGATTAATAAATCCGGGATCCTGGTGTGAGAATCCATTATGATCCTGACGCCAAACATGGGATGTTAATAGATAATTTAACGAGGGTACTGGTTTTCTCCAACTGATTTTTTGACTTGAAACTTTCAACCATTTAGCATGTTGGGTGGCCATGGAATTAATAATATTGATAAAGGCTTCATAGCAAGAGAAAAAGCCATGGCGACCACTTAATAAATAACCTTCCAACCAACCTTGGCAGGTATGTTCACTTAATATTTCCATAACCCGGCCATTGGCTTGCAAATGTACATCGTCTTCATGTTTTTCGGCAACCCATGTTTTGTCGGTCACATCGTACAAAGCATCCAATCGATTTGATGCTGTTTCATCAGGGCCAAACACTCTGAAGTTAGCCCTATTTAAGTCCATCACGGCTGCCAAATATTGCCCCAAAATTCGGGTGGCACTTGTTTTTTCATAACCTCTTGAATCAAAACTAATATTAAAATCTGTGACATCAGGGAGAACAAGTGGTACTGTGAGTTTTCCGCCATTGGCATGTGGACTCATACCCATTTGTAAGGATTCATCCGGAATAAACTTATTTATGTTGGTTTTAATACGACCTTTAGAATCAAATAATTCTTCAGGATGGTAACTTTTTAGCCATGTTTCTAAAAGTTCGAGACGTTCGGGGTGTCCATACAAATCTTTAAAAGGAACCTGATGAGAACGCCAGTTTCCTTCAACCGGTTGATTGTCAAAAGTTTTGGGGCCAGTCCATCCTTTGGGTGTTTTCATAATAATCATTGGCCATACAGGGCGATCTGTAAAGCCTTGTTCTCGGGCTGTTTTTTGAATTGATTTTATCGTGTGGACTGCTTTGTCAAAAGCATCTGCCATCAATTGATGTATCTCGTTAACATCTGTTGATTCAACCAAAATGGGCTCATAACCATAGCCTTTGAAAAGATTAATTAATTCTTCCTGAGGTATTCTGGCTAAAATGGTTGGATTGGCAATCTTGTAACCATTCAGATGAAGTATCGGTAATACCGCACCATCTTCGATTGGGTTAATAAATTTATTCGAATGCCATGAAGCAGCTAAAGACCCTGTTTCAGCTTCTCCATCGCCCACAACACAAGCCGCAATAAGATCAGGATTATCAAAAACCGCGCCAAAAGCATGTGATAAGGCATAGCCCAATTCACCGCCTTCATTAATAGAACCCGGAATCTCAGGTGCCACATGTGATGGAATGCCTCCGGGAAAGGAAAATTGTTTAAATAGTTTTTTTAAACCAGCTTCATTTTTTTGTATGTCTGGATAGTGCTTGGTATAGCTACCTTCAATATAAGTATTGGCCGCGAGAGCCGGTCCACCATGACCCGGACCGGTTACATAAAGTAGCTTTGATTTTGTTTCAACAATGATACGATTAAGATGAATATATATTAAATTCAACCCGGGCGTTGTTCCCCAATGACCCAATAGTCTTGGTTTGACATGTTCAAGCTTTAATTTCTCTTTCAATAGAGGATTATCAAGCAGGTAAATTTGACCCACCGAGATATAATTTGCCAAAGACCAATACAGATTAAGGGCTTTAATATCATCAGATGTTAATTTGTTATATTTTATATTCATGGTTGTTTACTCTTAAAAAACCTTTAGGTTAATTGTTGGCCTGTTTAATGAATTTTTTCAATTGAGCCTGACGTGGAATAAACATCGGTGTCTTTTTCATGTAATTCCGATATGCCTCACCAAACTGAGCCAGCATCTTTTGCTCTTCTCTTTTGGCAAGTCGCCAATAAATCAGGATAATTATTGGAAACAAGCCCACCGATAAAAAGGTCGGCCAGTGAATAACACCTTCGCCAAACAAAGCGATAAAAAGACCGGTGTACTGGGGATGTCTGGACAGCGCATAAAGACCGTCAGTGACTAATTGCTCACCCTTCTTTGCCTTATGGACTTGTTGCCAACCTTTAAAGAACAGACCGAGTCCCGTAAAAATAAAAAATATACCCAGAAGCATTGCTATCATCATGCCTGTTTCACCAAGACCCACAACTGATGACCATAAGTTAGCACTGAGACCGCTACCATCAAGTCCAAAAAAACGGGCCAATAGATAAATGGTTAATGGAAAACCATACATCTCAGCATACAAGGCTATAATAAAAGCTTGTACAACTCCCGCCCCGGCCCATTCTCGCCAGGTTTTTGGTGCTAAATATCGGTATAAAATCCAGGAAACCAGCACAATCATGATGATTGCCAGTCCCCACGCGCCCGTATGTGAAATATTTTGATTCATATGCTTATCAATGATGGTTAAGGGATTGTGATTAAATCGACACTATATTATTTGGCTTTATTGCTAAAATAATTATACAAAGGCACCCAAATTAACGCGAAATACCAACCGTAAAGATAACTTTCTATCAAGCCCAAGAAAAAGCTTTTCCAGGAAATCCATTGAAAACCCGGTAATAATTGTATCCATGATTTATACATGGCATGATCCGGGAATATAAGATCAAATAATACACAAACTGTAAATGTTACGGCCAATAGAATGCTGGTTGCATGGCCAACTGCTGTTAAAGAAACTCTGTTTTTCATGATTTTTCCCCTGTTAATTTTTTGTTAATATATTTGTCTGGATTCTGATGAAATTCATCGAGGTGTTTTTTAGAACAAAATCGATACAATTTACCTTCGTATAACATCCCAAAGCCTTCATCGTCTTCAACCTTTGATCCACAAATCGGATCTCTGAATTCTTGATTATTTTTAGGCTCATGATTGTGCACATCACTGTTACGACTTCCATGAGCCATATGTGCCCCACAGCCCAAACGCATCATCAAATAAAAGAACAATGCAAATATTAGTAGTGAAAATAGACCACCCATAAATACTCCTGTTATGCTAAATAATGATCAACCCAAACTTACTCACGTGCGGTCAATACCTGATATTGATCGGGAGTTAAATCTGGCATTTTTTTAATAAAGGCCACCATAGCCCAAATACGTTTATTGTCATGGGTTATTCCCCATGCCGGCATACCTGAAGCTTTGATGCCGTGCTTTATAGTCCAAAACATTTTTTGAGACTCAATTGTGTCATCTTTACCATCTCCATCTGCCTGATCAGCTACAGATAAATTGGGTGGTTCTGGATACAGTCCAATCGTCATATCATTTTCTGTTTGGCCTGGTTTAAGATGACAAGATGAACACATGTCGTTGTAATCAGCCCCTCCCGACAATAACATATCAACAGAAGTTAAATCAGGTACCGGTATGTCTTTTGAAGCACGCGTAATAGAACGTTCGCGGACTTGTTCCAGAACCCAGTTTGTTACTTTATTGTGGGGGACATCAGCACCGATTGGATAGATGCCTGAATAAATAAAAGCACCACCAATCAATAAACCAAAGATCACCAAAATAAAGAATAATTTAATTGTTTTCATACGTTTGCCTATTTAATAAGTCGAGGGAAACCTTAAAATATTCAGGTTTCCCGATGCACTTTTTTTTAATGATTGTGATCCTTTGTATCTTTGTCTTTTTTACCCTTATCTTTTATAGAATGATCACCTTTCATAGAATGATCACCTTTCATAGAATGATCACCTTTCATAGAATGATCACCTTTCATGGAATGATCCCCTTTCATGGAATGATCCCCTTTCATGGAATGATCCCCTTTCATGGAATGATCCCCTTTCATGGAATGATCACCTTTCATGGAATGATCACCTTTCATGGAATGATCCCCTTTCATCTTTTCTGTTTTCTTATGGTCGGAATTCTGTTTTTCTGATTGTTTGTCATCATAAAGACCATCATCATTAATCTTTTGGGCTTTAACTTTTTTACTTTTGCATTTTTTCATCATTGCACGCATAACGGGGTCATTCATATCCATTTCAGCGTTCGATTCTTTCATTTTGTTAAATGTACTGCAATCAGCTTTCTTAGTCTCTTTGTTCTTATGCATGTCCGGATTATGCGCGGATACATTTAATGAAAAGAGCAGCACTGACAGCGTTAAAAGGAATGTTCTATTGAATTTTTTCATAGTTATATACCTATCGTTTTAAAAAAATATTATTTCACGAAATTAATTTCGCTTTTTTTAATCTCTGTGCATTTAAAATAACTGACACAGAACTGAAGCTCATGGCGGCAGCAGCAATAATGGGTGACAATAAAATGCCAAAAAATGGATACAAGACACCCGCTGCGATGGGTACGCCTAATGCGTTATAAATAAAAGCAAAAAATAAATTTTGCCGAATATTTTTCATAGTGGCACGACTTAAACCTATGGCTTTGACAATACCCCTCAAATCGCCTTTAACCAAAGTAACACCTGCACTTTCCATGGCCACATCAGTACCGGTGCCCATGGCGATGCCCACTTGAGATTGAGCCAGAGCGGGGGCATCATTGATGCCGTCTCCTGCCATGGCGACAATTTTTCCATTATTTTGTAATTCTTTTACAATATTGGCCTTTTGATCTGGCAATACATCTGCTTCTACTCGGTCAATATCTAATTGAGATGCCACTGCTTGTGCTGTTGTGGCGTTATCTCCTGTTAGCATAACCACATTAAGACCTAACTTATGCAACTGTTGAATGGCATTTGGTGTTGATTCTTTAATGGGATCAGCAACCACGATTAATCCTGCCGGCTTTTGATTGACAGAAAATAGCATCACAGTTTGACCGTCAGAACGCAGCTGTTCAGCTTGCTCAAAAAATGGGCTTTTATTGGTATTGGATTGAAGCATCATTTTTGTATTGCCGATGGCTAACTTTCTACCTTCGATTTCTGCCGTCACGCCTTTACCCGTCACTGATGAAAAATTTTCAACTTCAGTTAATTGAATATTGCGTTCCTGCGCACCGAGCACAATCGCTTCTGCTAATGGATGTTCGCTGTATTTTTCAATAGACGCCACCCAGGAAAGCACTTGCTCCTCTTGAAAACCATCAGCGGCAATAACCTGAATTAATTTTGGTTTGCCCAAAGTTAATGTGCCGGTTTTATCGACCACCAAAGTATCTACTTTTTCCATGGTTTCCAAGGCTTCGGCATTCTTAATCAGAACACCCTCCAGTGCGCCTCTTCCGGTGCCAACCATAATAGATATCGGTGTCGCCAAACCCAAAGCGCAAGGACATGCAATAATCAGTACGGCAACAAAATTAACCAGTGCAAATGCCAGTTGCGGTTCAGGTCCGACAGTAAACCAGACAATAAATGATGTGATAGCAATCAATACCACAGCCGGCACAAAATAACCGGACACTTTATCTGCCATTTTTTGAATGGGGGCTTTTGAGCGTTGTGCTTCTGCCACCATGGTTACAATTTGCGACAGTAAAGTATCAGAACCTATTTTTTCAGCTTTCATTACCAAAGAACTGACGCTATTGACAGTGGCACCGATTAAATGATCACCTTCTGTTTTAGTGGCCGGAATAGGTTCACCGGTAACCATGGACTCATCGACTGAACTTTGACCGGATAAAACCTTGCCATCGACTGGAATTTTTTCACCGGGTCTGATGCGCAACTTGTCACCCACGTTAACCTCTTCAAGCGGAATATCAACTTCCTGGCCATCATCACGAATAATGCGTGCGGTATTGGGTGCCAGGCCTAACAGTAGTTTAATGGCTGCATTGGTTTGTGAACGGGCCTTAAGTTCCAGTACTTGTCCCAATAAAACCAGGGTCGTAATAACTGCGGCGGCTTCAAAATAAACCATTGCAGTACCATCATGTTGCATCGCTTGAGGGAAAATGCCGGGAAACAATACGGCAATTACACTGTACATCCAGGCAACGGAGACGCCCAGTCCAATCAGGGTATACATGTTTAGGTTGCGATTTATGACAGACTGTACCCCACGCACATAAAATGGCCAGCCGCCCCATAAAACAACCGGAGTGGCCAATACAAACTGAATCCATTGGGACAATGATAAGGATATTGAATCAGGCAACCAATCGGGAACAACATCTGTAATCATGGCTAATATAAAAACCGGCACAGATAATATGGCGCTGACAAAAAACCGTCGACGCATATCTTTTAATTCATGATTATCTTCATCAACATCAACAGTTGTTGGCTCAAGTGCCATGCCACAAATGGGACAATTCCCCGGTTCATCTCTGATTATTTCAGGATGCATCGGACACGTGTATTGCGTCTTCGTTGATTTAACTGGAACACCTTTGGGCTCTAAAGCCATACCACATTTTGGGCAACTACCGGGACCAATCTGCTCAATTTCAGGGTGCATGGGGCAGGTATATATCTCTGCTGATTCAGTTACACTGTCCCGTTTCGGAGTGGGATCGGATGGCTGCTCAGCGACGCAATGTCCACAACGATCCTTGCCCGAATACTTCACAGGATTTTGTGTGAACTTATCCATACAGTTTTCACTGCAGAAATAGAATTTTTGATCTTTATAGGCCGCATAAAAATCAGATGCTTTAGTTACGCGCATACCGCACACTGGATCTTTCATATTATTCATCCTGTATATTATTTACTTTGGTTTGGATTCGGGTGATTGAACCGTGTCATAATGTCCACAACAATCTTTACTCGAATACTTCATCGGGTTTTGAGTGAACTTATCCATACAAATTTCACTACAAAAAAAGAACTTCTGATTTTCATAGGTAACATGAAAATCGGACGATTCTGTTACGCGCATATCGCAGACTGGATCTCTCATATTATTTCTCCTGAGCGTTATTTATAAAAATTGGTAAACTTACAGTAATACCAACTTCGTTTAAGTCAGCATGAAACATATTGTTTTCAGCTTTTGCTTGAATCTCATAATTTCTATTTAAATTCCACACTGATTTCTGATTATGTGGCACATTAAAGATATCTTTGGTTGAGGGTTTTAAATCTGAAAATACTAAACTGCCCCAACTGCCTAAAATACTTTTGTCCATTGAACGGGTCATGTTATTCACTGTGTTCCCTCCCCATCATTTCCAATCTCGATGGTATTGTCATCTAAATATGTGTATGGAGGTATGTCTAAGTTACGACCAGCCGGGGATCCTTTATATACCCGACCTGAAATATCAAACCTTGAATTGTGGCAAGGGCAATAAAAACCGCCTTTCCATTCACGATCAAATGGTTGTGACACCAATTCAGGGTGGTATTTAGGCACACAACCCAAATGCGTACAAATACCAATCACGACAAAAAAATTATCTTTTCTAACACGGTAAATACTGTCGATGTAATCTGGTTGAATACTGGATTTATCATTCGGATCTTTCAAACGTTCGGTCAAAGATTTCAGAACATCAGTTTGTTTTTTAGTTCTGTTGACTAAAAACACCGGTTGTCCACGCCACAGTACACTGAGCATCTGGCCGCTTTCTACTTTCGAAATATTGACTTGCACCGGTCCACCAAAAGCCTTGGCTTTTTCAGACGGCAACCAAGACTTTAAAAAAGGAACAGCTGAAAATCCTGCACCAATCACACCCACTATGCCGGTACCCAGTAATAAATTACGGCGATTTTTATTGATATTTTTAGTCATAGAACTGATCACTCGTTGTTAACTTGGGCATTGAATTCTTCTATTAGGTTACAGATAGTCATACCCGTAGGGTTGCTATCAGGTTCTTTCTGCCATTTTTTAATGGCTTTTTCCATTCTGTTTTTTAATGAAATAGTTTTATCAAACTGTTCATATAAAACATGGATTCTGTGTTCAATCAGTTTTCTCACCAACGGACACGGGGTTTCACCTTTATCAGAAACAGATAGAATCAAACCTATGTCTTTAACAGTAAACCCCAACATTCTTGCACTTAAAATAAAAGACAGTCGATGCTGCTCCCTGGCACCATACAGTTTGTAACCATTTGTTGGGTCAATAGCTGGTTTTAGGTATTTCAACCGGGTGTAATATCGAACCGTTTCTCCGGTGGTATTCAATTTATTTGCCAGTTCGCTTACTTTCATTTTCTTCTTCATGTTGAGATTGATGATACACCTGTGTTCCGCACATAGGTCAACGCCCAATCTTTAGAAATTAATGATCATGGTTCTTTGGTTTATAATCACGCGATGATGAATGTGTATGAACCACTTTCCATAGGTCATTAATTTTTCTGAATAAGAATGTTTGATAACCACTCTTATCAAAAATCTGACCACTTTTTCGCACTTCACCTTTAACGCGCGTATCAGCCACTGCCCATGCAAAATCATGTTCAAGGTGGACTTCTATGTTGGAAAAGTCCAAGGTCAAGAATTTCAAAGCATCTTTTTCAGGCTCAACATGGTGCTCAATCAAATCCTTTAAACCTTCATTTTGGCCACCTGATTCAATGTATCGAGCACCCTTAAAATCAAAGTAATTTTCTTTGAATGGTGCGCCATCACCACGTTCCCAACCCAGTTTTATTTCATTAATAATATTTTTTATTTGGTCGACGTCGTTGTCCGCTATAACCAAAGGACTGAGAAACAATAGTGTTAAGGTAATTATTTTTTTAAATTTCATATTATTGACTCCTGTTTTATGACCAATGAATGTGTGTTATAAGCCACTGACCATCGATTTTAGAAACCACAATAGTTTCCATGGAAATACTTTCGCGGCTTCGTCCTGCCACTGTTCGGGTGTTTTTAAATTGGGCTGTCGATATAGCCAAATCTGCATTCACTTTGACCTGATGTTCAATTATTTTAGAGCTGATGGTTGCTAAATATTGCATGTCGGCTTTCATATGACCTGCGGCATATTCTTGTGCTGATCGTTCGGCTGTTCCGGACTCATAGATAAGTACATCATCACTTAAAACAGAACGTGCCAATTCAGTGTCGTTAGTTCTTAAAGCTGTATGGAATTGTTTAACGACTTGAGCGGCTTCTGAATCTAAGCCAGTGAATAATGGATTGTCTTTTTCATCATGCTTATCATCACCATGACTAAAGGCCGCAAGTGATAGGGTTAATGATGCTAATACAAAGAAGGTTATTAAGGTATTTTTCATTTTCATTTCGTTTTTTCCTATGGTTTTGGTGATAAAAGTGATAAAAATTTGGATCAACCCTTTACCTTAAATAGAGGTAAGATTATCTGAAATCGTGTGCTGTTTATATCTGAAGTAACCTGAATACTGCCATCATTGGCCTCAATCATGACCTTAGCAATGGCGAGACCCAATCCGGCTCCTTCGCTGTGTCGTGTCCTGGATTTATCGACACGGTAAAATCGATCAAAAAGATAAGGCAATAAATTTGCAGGAATCGGCTTTCCATAATTAATAACGGTAATTAAGGCTTGGTTTTTATCTGAAACTTTGGTTTCAACCAATACTTGAGATTCTTTAGCTGAATGCCTGATGGCATTTGATAATAAGTTGGATAAGGCTTGGCGAAGATGCGATTGGTCCGCATCAATGATTATTTCCGGACCGGTAGAGGTTAATGTAATGCCTGCTTCTTCCGCAAACGCATCAAAAAAATCAAATAACACTTCAATTTCAGTGTGGCTATTTAAAGCTTCTTTATTGGGTTTTATTAGACCATTATTCACTTTTGCGATTCTTAACATGTCATTAATCAAAACACTCAAGCGTTCGAGTTCTTCCAAATTGGAAAATAACATTTCCTGGTATTTTTCCTGGTCTCGTAGTTTTGATAAATTAACCTGGGTTTGGGTAATTATATTGGTTAAAGGGGTGCGCAATTCGTGCGCTATATCGGTAGAAAAGTCAGCCAGCCGCGAAAAACTATCTTCGAGACGGTCGAGCATCTGATTAAATGATTCCACCAAGTTCCTTAATTCTACCGGCACTTTACCGGCGTCCAACCTGACATTCATTTTGTTCGCCTGTATGTCTTCTATTTTATGACTTAATGCTCGCAGTGGATTTAAGCCTTGATAGATCGCTAACCATGCTGCCAACAGAATCAAAAGCGAAGAACCCGCCATAATCATCCATAAACTCTGTTCGAATTGATTTAAAAAGTGCAAATGAAAGTCCATATTGATGGCGGTAATAACTTGGTAGGTCGTATCCGCTACTATTAATGTTGTAACCAAGCCACGAAAAGTTTGACCTTCAATGTGCCAAAGCTGAATGTTTTCATCCGTAAACTGGGTTGCAACAGGTGCATCCCTTGAGACTGCTATAAAATTAAATTCTGAGTTTTTATATATGAGCTCGCCGTCCGAGTTACGAACATCATAATAGACACCATGATGGCCGGATACGGCCCGTTTTAATTGGTCGGATAATTGATTATCTGTTGTGAATTCCGCATTAAGATTAGACTCTATGGCCTTAATAATGACCTCTAACTCACCGGCATCTTGTTGTTGGAAATGATGATCAATTGAGCTATTTATAAGACCGGCCATCAAACTAAGACAGACAACAACAGTCAGTGCCACAAACATAATCACCCGCAAAGTTAGCGACAAAGGCAACTGTTTTTTTAGTTTACTCAACATTTTCAGCTTCAAATTTATAGCCCATTCCTCGCACTGTATGAATTAATTTCATGTCATAGTCGTCATCAATTTTCTTTCTTAAGCGTCTTATAGCAACATCGATTACATTAGTGTCACTGTCAAAGTTCATATCCCAAACTTCTGAGGCAATAAGTGATCGCGGTAAAACCTCACCTTGTCTGCGCATCAATAATTCCAGCAAGTTAAATTCCTTATTGCTTAAAACGATGCGCCGCCCACCTCTGAGGACTTTTCTTTTACGAATATCCAAGTGCAAATCAGCAACATCCATCCTATCAAGCTCGGTTTTGCTGTCCCCGCGCCGTAATAAAGTTCGTACCCTGGCCAATACTTCTGAAAAAGCAAAGGGTTTAATCAAGTAATCATCTGCACCCAGTTCAAGCCCTTTAACGCGATCATCGACACTGTCACGGGCAGATAGAAACAAAACCGGCGTATCATTTTTTGCTTCTCGAAGGGCTTTCAAAATCCGCCAACCTGAAACATCTGGTAACATGACATCTAAAACAATAAGATCAAATGATTCAGTCATGGCCAAATGATGTCCATCCAAACCATTGACGGCCAATACAACCATAAAACCGGCCTCAGACAATCCTTGCTTTAAATAATCTCCGGTTTTTACTTCATCTTCTACGATTAATATGCGCATGGTTAATCCATTTTAAATTAGTGTAGTGTATTGAACCTAATATACGACAGAAGTATAAGTTTAACGCAATTACACTAACAATAAGATGATAAACACATTACAAAGTTGTCATCTTGATGTCATGCTTGTGACATGACCGTTTGTTTATAATTGTTTTTTTATATTCACTTTTGAGTTCATGACTAATAATCTTTTTCCTAAGAAGTTTCAGCGGCGCCAGTTTGTTCAAGGGCTGGTTGCAGGTGGCGTGCTCATGGCCACGCCTAAACTACTCAAATCCGCTATTTCTGCTGAGCTGGGCACATTGACCGGAGATACGCCGGTTCTGAGCGGCAAGCAGATTGAATTGGTCATTGCTGAAACTCCGGTTAATTTTACCGGTGTAACACGCATGGCTACCACCATAAACAATTCAATTCCGGCACCGACATTACATCTGCGTGAAGGCGATGAGGTAACCATTAGAGTCACCAACAAGCTTTCAGTACCCTCCTCTATTCATTGGCACGGTATTATTTTGCCTTATCAAATGGATGGCGTTCCCGGCATAAGTTTTAAAGGCATCATGCCCGGTGAAACTTTTGTCTACCAATTCAAGTTAAATCAGAGCGGTACCTATTGGTATCATTCTCACAGTGGTTTTCAAGAAATGACAGGCATGTACGGCGCTTTGATAGTTGAACCTCGTGAACATGAGTCTATCGTTTGTGACCGGGATTATGTCGTTCAACTTTCAGATTGGACTGATGATGATCCGATGAATGCATTTAAGAAACTAAAAGTTCAAGGTGATGTGTACAACTACAACCAACCAACCGTCCAAGATTTTTTTCAGGATGTTAGACTAAATGGTCTAAAGGGTGCTTTAAGCAAGCGCCAAATGTGGAATCAAATGCGTATGAGTCCAACAGATTTGGGTGATTTATCTGCGGCCACCTTAACCTACTTGATGAACGGCAGGACCCCTGCTGCAAATTGGCGGGGTTTATTTAAGCCGGGTGAATGTGTTCGTTTGCGCTTTATTAACGGCTCCAGTAATACTTTTTATGATGTGCGTATTCCTGAACTACCCATGTCTGTTGTTCAAGCAGATGGTCAAAATGTAAAACCAGTCACCGTCGATGAGTTTAGATTTGGCCCGGGTGAAACCTATGACGTGTTGATTAAGCCTACTAAAGAAGCCTATACTTTATTTGCCCAAAGTATGGAGCGAACAGGTTATGCCAAAGGCACATTGGCCGTTAACTCGATTGCTGAAGCACCGGTACCGGCTATGGATCCGGTTGAATGGCTCACCATGTCTGACATGATGGGTGATATGAGCCATGGCGCAGGCGCTGGAATGGCCATGAATTCTATGCATATGGACCATGGCAAAATGGACCATAGCAAGATGGATCACCAGCAACACAATACAAATTCATTGCAAAAGGCATCTTCAGAGGTAAGGCACGCCAAAACAGAATATGGGCCTTCCGTTGATATGCGTGTGGATACGCCCAAGACAAATTTAGATGATCCCGGTATTGGATTAAGAAACAATGGTAGGAAGGTGTTAACTTTGGCTGATTTACACTCCGTTGATGGCCTCATACAGCAACAAGTGCCTGAGGCTGAAATTGAGCTGCATTTAACCGGTAATATGGAGCGCTATAGCTGGTCATTTGATGGTTTGGAATTCGGTAAAAGTACACCGGTTCATATGAAACATAATCAACGCATCAGGGTTATTTTGCAAAACGATACCATGATGACGCACCCCATGCATTTACACGGTATGTGGAGTGATTTAGAAAATGAACAGGGTTATGCCCAAGTTCGTCGCCACACCATTTCTGTTCAGCCGGCTCAAAGAATCAGTTTTTTGACCACGCCCCATGATGTCGGACGCTGGGCATGGCATTGTCATTTATTGTTTCATATGGATGCAGGTATGTTTCGTGAGGTCGTTGTATCATGATGAAAATTAATTCTAAACGTTATGTATTTAGTATATTTTGCAGTGTGTTGTTTTTAATCACAAGCCAACATGTATTAGCTAATTCAGAAAACGAGACTGCCGCAACTAAAATGAACGAACACAATCACCAGGCTGATAAACTTCATAATGAACATAATGAACCTACTACGAAGCCAAACGACCACACAATGGATCATGGTGATATGGATCATGGTGATATGGATCATGGTGATATGGATCATGGTGATATGAATAAGCAAGATAATAAACCGTCAGCCAATGCGAGAGACCCCCATGCCTATGCCAATGACACAACACTGACAACAGGACCCTATTCAATGCCTGAAGAAAATCAGCTTAAATTAGCTGATGAGCATAAATTTTGGGCGGTTTTAGGTGAACGATTGGAGTTTGATGACAGTTCTAACAACATTAATTATGATCTTCAGGGCTGGTATGGGACCACCTATGATCGGTTTGTTATCAAGTCTGAAGGTGAAATTGTGTCCGGTGATTTTGCAGAAAATCAGACTGACTTACTTTGGGGACATGCCATTACACCCTTCTGGGATACTCAGCTTGGTATTAGGTTAGATAGTTATAAACAAGGCAAGAACAGACAGTGGTTGGCATTTGGTGTACAAGGTCTGGCGCCCTATTGGTTCGAGCTCGATATCACCGGCTATGTAGGTGAACAAGGTCATACAGCGCTTACTATTGAGGCTGAATATGAACTATTAATAACCCAAAAACTGATATTTCAACCCCGTGCTGAACTCACTATATATGGGAAAGATGATGTGGAAAATAATTTAGGCAGTGGTTTTTCCAGCAGTGATCTGGGCTTTAGATTAAGGTATGAATTCTCCCGTCAATTTGCACCTTATCTTGGTGTCGAATGGTCAAATAAATTTGGAAAAACGGCCGACTTTTCTGACTTAGAAAATAATCAAAGTAGAGATACAAAAATTTTAGTCGGATTAAGATTTTGGTTTTAATCCCCCCCTTTTTATTAATTAAACTATACAAATATAACAGAGGTAAAAAAATGAAACATATTAAAACTATATTAATAACTTTAACTATCATGATCGCTTTTTCAGCCACGGCACATGTTGGATTAGAAAAAGCCACACCTGCAGAAAATACCGAACTGAAAAAGAGTCCTCAACAACTTGAGTTGGTTTTTAGCAGTCCAGTACGACTGATTAAAGCCAAACTGATGAATGCTGAAGAACAATCAATTAATTTTAGTTTCACCCCTTCGGCAGATGCTAACGCACAATATGCCTGGGAATTACCAACTTTAAAAGAAGGTGAGTACATGGTTGAATGGACGATTTTAGGTCAGGACGGTCATAAAATGTCAGGCAGTTATCAATTTATGCTGAGTCAATCTTCAGACAATAAAATGAAACATGAAATGGAAGCAAAACACGATCAGCATAATCACAATCACTAAATAACGATTAAAAAATGGAATATCTTAACTGGTCACTATTGCTTTTAATCGTAAAAATCACCAGCTATGTTGCGATAGCTGCCTTGGCTGGTGGTTTTTTAATTAACTTATTATTAAAATCAGCCAAGGACACTAATGCGGTAGAGGCCTATTTAAGACCCATTAAAAAATGGCAATTGGTCTTTTTAATCGCAGGTTTACTCGCTGCCATGGCGCATATACCAATCGAAGCTGCCTCACTTGCAGATACCGGCTGGCAAGGGTTGTTTGATACCCTCATGCTTAATATAGTCTGGCAATCGGTCATCGGTGATCAAGCTATACTGCGTATAACTGGTTTATCTCTGGGTATATTGACCATCATATTTTGGCAAAAGCCCTATCAAAGCAGAAACCCACTCAATTTAATTGTCACCATAGCTGCGCTAATAATAATGGCCATAAGTTTTTCCGTCGCGGGCCACTCTGCCAGTGATGGCTTATGGGTGCACGCTATTTTAAGCCTGCATGTCATTGCTATTTCACTGTGGATTGGATCCCTCTGGCCACTCTATAAATCATGTCGTAAGTTATCAGCAAAAACAGTTAAAAATCTTATGGAAGATTTTGGCCGGGTAGCCTTATATGTGGTTCTGCTATTAATTATTTGTGGTGTGATATTACTATTTCGATTCGTTGACACTTTGACAGAATTATTTACCACAGGCTATGGACAATTGATTATATTGAAATTACTATTGGTATCCAGCATGTTACTGTTGGCTGCTTGGCACAAGTTGGTTTTAGTGCCTAAACTGATACAGCAACATAATATAAAATCGCTACAAAAATCAATTGCCATTGAAACAATTATTGGTGTTTTGGTTATAGTTGTGACCAGTATTTTTACGACAATCGTCGGCCCTTCTTAACGATAAATTAGTTTTTGCCTTTTGAGTTCGACTTCATTAAAAGAAGTCGACTTTAGGTACTGACAAATATTTTTACTAATTTCTATCGGCTTCAACTCACTGTGGTTATATTAGTCTGATAGTGATTCTACTGTAAATTGCAGATCTCCTTCTACTTTATGTCCATCAGATCCGATAAGTGTCCAAAAGACCGTGTGTAGACCAGATGTTAACGGCTTATCGAACTTAATAACATATTCTTGATGGCCTTGTAATGTGGGTTTAAAAGCGGTTTCAATGGCTTGATTCTTTGGGGAAAGTAACTCAAATTTGACTAGTTTCGTGGGCTGGGTAAAGCGTAAAACAATGTTCTTTGGAGCTTCATTGAGAATGGCGCCATTGTGTGGTACTGAATTTTCTAAGGCTGTATGTGCCCATAAATAAGGGCTGGCAATCAATGTGGTTAACATCAATAATTGCTTTATTTTCATCACTTTTCACTCATTCTGAATTTTTGCATAATTTCAAGCCCTTAAGAGCAATCTGAAATTACGCCACTACGCTTTCGAATGTCGTTTATGTGACGCAATTTCAGTTGCATTAAAAGCCTACTTTTGGCTTTATATTTGATCCTTAATCAGGAAAAGGTCTCAATTTCAATTTTATTATGTTTAATGGCTCGTGAACGCCAAAGGTAATAAACAACCGGTATCACTAATAGGGTCAGAGCCAGGGCACTTATCATACCACCAACCATTGGGGCAGCGATTCGACTCATAATCTCTGAACCTGTACCGGAGCCTAATAATATAGGTAATAATCCACCAATAATGGCTGCTGCTGTCATCATCACTGGCCTAATACGCATACCGGCACCTTCTGTGACTGCTTCTATGAGTTGTTTATCGGTTGGTTTTTCTTTACACTCGGCACATTTAACAATCATGCTTTGATAAGCTTGGTCAAGATAGACCAACATAATCACGCCAATTTCTACTGCAACACCGGCCAATGCAATAAAGCCTACGCCGACTGCCACAGAAAAGTTATAACCTGCTAAGTACATCAACCAAACACTACCCACCATAGCCAGAGGCAAGGTCCCCATAATTATCGCTACTTCGGCAAAGTTTCTGAAGTTAATAAACAATAAGATAATAATAATGGCTAAGGTTAAGGGTATAACATAAGCCAGTTTGGCTTTGGCTCGAAGCATATATTCGTACTGACCGGACCAAGCGATTGAATAACCGGCAGGCAAATCCAGCTGATCGTTAACAATTTTTTGAGCGTTAACTACATAACTGCCAATATCCACATTTTCAATATCAATAAATGCCCAACCGTTAAGCCTTGCATTTTCACTTTTAATACCCGGAGGCCCATCTTCTACAACAATATCAGCCACATCGCCCAAAGTGATTCTTTGTTTTGTGGGCGTGACAATCGGTAATAAAGCCAGTTGTTCCGGAGAGCTTCGGTAATCTTGTGGGTATCTGACATTCACTGGGTAGCGCTCAAGACCTTCCACTGTTTGAGTGACATTCATACCACCAATAGCAGACGATACTACCTGCTGAACATCGGTAATATTTAAATTATAACGGGCGGCTTTGGCACGATTAATATCGACTTTTATATAGCGGCCGCCTGCCACCCGTTCTGAATACACTGAGGCCGTACCAGGTACATCTTTGAGTATATTTTCCAGCTGTTGGCCAATTTGTTGAATTTGATCAAGTTCGGGGCCCGCTATTTTAATGCCCACAGGTGTTTTAATACCGGTGGCCAACATATCGATTCGGGTTTTAATCGGCATCACCCAGGCATTGGTGGCACCGGGTAATTTAACCAATGAATCCAGTTCTTTTTTCAAGTCTTCGGTGTCAATTCCTGGTCGCCATTGATCACGCGGCTTTAGCTGAATAAAGGTTTCTATCATGGTTAAGGGTGCCGGATCGGTGGCGGTTTCTGCCCGCCCTACTTTACCAAAAACGGTTTTAACTTCGGGTACCGTTTTAATCAGTTTATCCGTTTGTTGTAACAACTCGCGGGCTTTACCAATGGAAATACCAGGATAAGTGGTCGGCATATACATTAAATCACCTTCATCCAACGGCGGAATAAATTCACTACCAATCTTATTAACCGGCCAAAACCCAACCAGCAATACCACCAAAGTAAAGGCCAATGTTATTTTGGGGAAATTGAGGATTTTGTTGAGTACCGGTTGATAAAGGGCGGTGAGTAAACGGTTAACGGGATTTTTATGCTCCGGCAAAACCTTGCCTCTTATAAAGTAACCCATCAATACCGGTACCACGGTAATGGCTAATGCGGCAGAAGCTGCCATGGCGTAGGTCTTGGTGAACGCCAAAGGTGAAAACATCCGGCCTTCTTGGGCTTCAAGGGTAAACACCGGCAGAAAACTGACGGTAATAATTAATAGGCTAAAAAAGAGAGCCGGCCCGACTTCACCGGCTGATTTTGCTACAATTTCCCAACGGTTTTCAGGCGTAACTTCGGTGCGCTCCATATGTTTGTGCATATTTTCAATCATCACTATGGCGCCATCAATCATGGCGCCGATGGCAATGGCAATACCACCTAAGGACATAATATTGGCATTAAGGCCTTGTAAATGCATGATAATAAAAGCCGTTAAAATACCCACCGGCAGTGACAAAATAGCCACCAATGAAGAACGCACATGAAATAAAAAGACAATACATACCAGTGCCACCACCGCAAACTCTTCCAGCAACTTAAGCCATAAATTATTGACGGCGCGTTCAATTAAGCCGCTGCGATCATAGACAGTCACTACTTCAACACCTTCCGGTAAACCTTGTTTGAGTTGGTCTAATTTGGCTTTTACGCCATCAATGGTTTTCTGGGCATTTTCACCAAAGCGCATAATAATGATACCACCAACGGTTTCACCCTTTCCATTGAGTTCAGCGACCCCGCGTCGCATTTGCGGACCGATACCAATTTCAGCGACATCCTTGAGTAATAGTGGCGTACCGTTGATGGTGGTGCCTAATGGGATATTCCTTAAATCATCTTCGCTCTGTATATAACCCGTGGCTCTGACCATGTATTCGGCTTCAGCCAGTTCCACCACCGATGCACCAATTTCCTGATTACCTCTTTGAATGGCGGTTTGTATTTGTGCCAAAGGAATGCTGAAGGCACGTAATTTATCGGGATTTACCTTGACTTGGTACTGCTTGACCATGCCACCCAGAGCGGCCACTTCGGATACGCCCGGAACCGTTTGTAGTTCATATTTTAAAAACCAATCTTGCAAACTTCTTAATTGGCTGATGTCATGCTTGCCGGTTTTATCAACGAGGGCGTATAAATAAACCCAACCTACCCCGGTTGCATCCGGTCCCAACTGGGGCCGGGCATTTTGTGGTAGAGAAGGCGCTACCTGAGAGAGGTATTCAAGTACACGACTTCTGGCCCAATAAAGATCGGTTTGTTCATCAAAAATAACATACACAAAAGAATCGCCAAAAAATGAGTAACCTCTGACAGTTACGGCACCTGGAACAGATAACATGGCGGTGGTTAACGGATAGGTGACTTGATCTTCAACCACTTGGGGCGCTTGGCCTGGATAGGTTGTTTTAATAATGACTTGGACATCCGATAAGTCAGGTAAAGCATCCACCGGTGTATTTTTTAATGAATACAGCCCCATGCCCATTAAAATAAAGGTCGCTAATATAACAAAGAAGCGGTTGTGCACTGACCAATGAATAATAGATTTAATCATGGTTGTCTCCACTGTCCGCATCATCATTGTGATTCATTGAGGACATATCATGACCCGAATGATCGATGGGGGCTTGTTCAGCTGACTTTTCTGACATCTCATGCTGACTGTGATCCATCGAAGACATATCATGGCCTGAATGATCCATGGTTGAATGATCCATGGTTGAATGATCCATGGTTGTATTATCCTCTGCTTCTTCAGACATATCGTGCTGGCTGTGGTCCATTTCTGACATATCATGACCCGAATGATCCTCAGTCGAGTTATCCTCAGTCGAATTATCCACAGATTCATCAGACATATTATGTTGACTGTGGTCCATGGAAGAACCGGCTTCTTTATCTGATTGAATATGTATGCCTGTCACCTGATAAGACTGTTCAGACACTCGTTTAATCTCTAAATGGGCTTGTGTACCGGCTTTTAAGCCGCTCATATCCACATTTTCTGCAACGGTAAAGTCCATGGTCATTTCTGGCCAATCCCATTCTTCAATGGGCTCATGGCTGGCATTAATCATTCTGTGACCCGGCATGACACTTTGAATGGTGGCAGCCACCCAAACGCTTTCTGGCATGTCTTCGACATCTTCCATGCGTTTAAAATCTGAAGTTTTACTGGATTCTGAATCGAGCAAGAACTGGGCTGAAGTCACGACTTGATCACCCGCTTGAAGTCCACTCAGAACTTCAGCCTGCTGGTTATAAAACCGGCCCAGTTCAACGTCAATGGATTTAAACTGACCGTCACCTAACGCCAGTACCACACGGTTTGATTCGCCGGTCCTGATGACCGCTTCAGTGGGCACCACAAGAACATCCTTCATGGGATTGCTGTGAATGGTGATCTGGGCGAACATATTGGGTTTGAGTTTCTGATCTTCATTATCAAACTTAAGCCGCACTTTAAGCGTTCGGGTTTCAGGGTTCAGAGTTGGGTATATATAATCAACTTCACCAGTCCATTGTTTACCCGGCAAAAATTCTAAAGTCATGGTTACCGGTTGGCCGATGGCTAATAAATCGGCTTCTCGTTCAAAGACTTCAGCTTCTACCCACACTTGTTCTAATGAACCAATGGACATCATGCTTGTTGCTGGTTTAACGAAATATCCTTCTCGAATATTTAAGTTATCAACCACACCACTTTGTGGTGCATAAAAGGTTATTTTTTGTTTTACCTGACGGCTTTTTTTCAATTGATTGATTTGTTCGTTTGTTATTTGCAATGATTGCAAGCGATTCTCGGCCGCATGAATTAAACGTTGGTTTTTTCGATCCAGTGCCAGTAAATACTCTTCCTGAGCGTTTACCAATTCCGGTGAATACAATTCATATAAGGCCTGGCCTTTGGTAACCGGATTGCCAGCCGTCTTGATGTAGAGTTTTTCCACCCAGCCCTCTACTCTGGGATGAATATGAACCAGTAAATCCTCATCATACTGAACATAACCAACTGTTTTAATTTCGGTGTGAATGGTTTGTTTCTTAACGATTTCGGTCCTTACGCCTAAATTATTAACCACAGCAGGAGAAATTCGGACTGTTCCCGGACCACTGTCATGAGAACCGCCCTCGTCACCATAAAATGGGATTAAGTCCATTCCCATGGGGGATTTACCGGGTTGGTCTCTTTTATAATTTGGGTCCATAGGTGCAACCCAATACAAAGGTTCTTTGGTGTTTTTTGTGCCTACGGATGTCTCAGACTCCGATGTATTCAATAATTTAAAAGCGACAAAAGTGATGACAATACCTATGATCAATCCAATCATGATATTTTTCAGAGTTTGGTTATTTTTATTCATTGGTTTTGCTCCATTTTAGTAGCGGCTATTTGACCAGGATGGGTCATGAATAAGTAATTTAATTTAATTTTGGTTTTTTGGATATCGACATCAATTTTAAGGGCATCTATTTGCGCATTTAATTCGGCAATGCGGGCGCGCACCACTTCAGCAAAATCACCGTCGTCGTTGGTGTAAGCTGTTAACGATGCTTCTGCCTGTTCACTCATTTGGGGCAATAATTGTTGTTTATAAAGCGCCTGTCTTTGGTACAGTCGTAACAGGTTTGATTGTTCTGTTTGGAATGAAGCAATCATTTTACGCAGCAGCAAATCCTGTTCGGTTTCAATGGCCTCAGCCGATGAGACCGCGGCTTTAAGCGTCTGGTCCTGTCGGTTTTTTGTAAATAAAGGCACATCAAAGGTGACGCCGACGGAAAATAAATCAGCCCGATTCATACCGTTATTGGCATCCGCCCGATAGCCATATGCGGCATTTACACCCCAGGCCGGTTTATATTTTTGTCGAGCCAGTTCCACGCCGACATGCTCGGCTTCAATACGCTGCTGCACGGCTTTGATGGCAGGATGCTGAGAGAATTGTCGGTATAGATGGTTTTTATCAATGTCATCAGACTCAACCAGCACTTGATTCAATAGTTTAATCGACGGTAATGCCTGGCTGACTGCTTGATTGGAATGGTTATTTTCATTGCTGACATAACCTGCTCGATCAGGACTGTATTCATTAATAAATTCACTCAATTGCTGCATGGACTGCTCTTTGTTTTGTTGTAAAGCAGTCAGGCGATCTTCCAGTCGGGTTAATTCCAGTTGTGCGCGAATTAAATCTTGTTGTCTTGTCTGCCCAGATGCAGTGACATAACTGGCTTCTGCTACATCCACCAGGTACTCAAACAGTTCTCGGTCTTGTTCAATCAGGCGAATACTTTCCTGGGCCTGAAAAACGCTGAGCCAAAGCTGACTGACTTTAACGTTGAGTTCTGCTGTGCGGTTTTGCCTTTGGTATGGGTATTGTTGTGCCAACGTATTGAGCCGTTTTTGGCTTAATTGCCGGGTGTCACCGCGAGGAAACATTTGTGACACCCCGAGTTGGAGTTGGGTCATGCCTTCCTGACTAAAATCAAAGCTGTCGGCAGCGAGCCCCAACACACCCACAGATATTTTAGGATCCGGTAACTGATCCGCGGCGATGGCTAAAGACTCAAGCGAGCGTTGCTTGCTTTGATTGCCCAAAAGCCAGGGGTCATTTTTTTCAGCCAACTGAATGGCGGTGGTTAAACTCAAAGGGTCATTAAACTGTTGGTCTGCAGCCTGAACGGCCGGTGATTGCATAACAATCACCAGCAATCCGGCATAGAGAAAAAATTTAAGCAAATGGATATTCATTCGAATTGTGCCTCAAAATGATTAACTTCTGCATACGGAGTGAGCTTACCTTCTTTATCAAACGCCATAATGGCATAAGGACTGAATTTATTTTGGTATTCCATCCCGGGGCTACCCACTGGCATACCGGGAACCACTAAACCCACTTGATTCTTAGGCTTTTCTTGTAGAAATTGTTGAATGTATTTTGCCGGAATATGGCCTTCAAAAACATAACCATCCTGACTAACAGCGGTGTGGCAAGACTGGTAATTGGCCGGCACCAGATAACGATTTTTGATGGTATTTAACTGTGTGCTGTTAATGGCATTAACTTTAAATTGATTGTCTTCAATATGATCAATCCACTTAACACAACAGCCACAGCTTGCGCTTTTATAGACAGTGAGATTATGGTTGACAGTTTGGGCTTTTGACTCATTGACATTCATCAGTGAGAAAATAGCTAAAAATAGAGCCAGCAACAAAGCGGGCAATGGATTGCTAATGGTTTTCATATGACCTCCAAGGGGTTTCAATCATGGGAAGTTACATTACCACTGTTAATTTGGATGAATTGGTAACGACCCGTTTAAATAAAAAATCTATCTCTTAATGCTCCGATTTAGCACCAATGGGCACTTTTTTCAGACGCAGGTAGGCTGTAGATATTAAATAGGAGGTCGGTACAGGGGGGACTGGTTTTTATTGAGATAAAAGCCATCATAGAATGTCCATTCAGCGACAGGCTTCATGACAAGGTGGCTTGGAGATTGTGTTTTAATGAACAACATAGAAACAGCAGCACAAAAGGCTTGTGGGCATTGTTGACAGCTTACTTCTACTTGACAACAATCCATATTGTTTGCATTGGTATGCCCCATTTCGGCATGAATCTTCATATTTGAGGTGGTGTTATGAGTTAATTGGGACGTGCTTAACTCTTTGTAATCCATACTTTGAACATTAACAACAGCCAACGCCTGTCCAATAGTGAACAGTAGCACAAGCGTAATAACACTGCTTGTAGGTAAATTGACTGGTTTAAAATGATTCATGATGCGTATATGATACTTATCATTTACTAAAGTTCAACAAATTTTTAACAACATGACAACATTGTAATGTGCTGAATATAGGCCATGAAAATGAAAATTGGATTACCCTAAGCCTATGACTTAGAGCAATCCAATATGCTAAGATATTGACATAAATCTAAGGTGTAAATTCGATTTCATCGGTTGCGATCGCTTGGATGGTATTTAAGTCCGTAATCAAAGGTAAATAATCATTTACCAACCATGAGAATAACTGATTGACGTAATTCGCACCGGTGGTGATATTACCACTTTGACCACCGGGGATTACTTGCTCAGCCAATACACCCATCTGGGTCATTTCAGCCACAAAACGTCGCGCCGGACCAGATGAGAACATAAAGCCGTTGCTGGAATTACCGCGGACACCATGGGTCGAGGCATCCAGGACCTGATAGCCCCCTGCTCTGGCCACACCCGGTAATCCATCTACAGTGGCTAAACCAAACATACCATTAGGAACAGACAATTGGTCGCCCAATGAATGAGAGAAGGTGATGCGGTGTAATTTACCCCAGCGATAATCTGATAAGTCCATGGAATTACCAAATGCTGCGGCATAGTCATCACCCGCCATTTGGTCGAGAGATTGCTTTAAGGATGCCAGGATAATGTAATCACGGGCATCTTCACGGGTAGGCGCTTGCGGGTTGGTAAAGAAGTTAATCCCCGAGGCACCGTAGCCTTCATTTTCCGGAAAGGCATCCAATAAGTGTTTAAAGGCACTTAAGGAATAATAATTACCCGGTCTGTTTTCAGAGAGAACCGTCATACCAATGGCATCATCAATACCGGCTAAGGTGGCATCAATGGTATTTCGAATACCGTTTGATCGCCAGACTGCATAGATACTGGCGGCAATGGATGCATCAATTTCAGCCTGACTCGGCGGATTTAAGGCAAAGGCATTATCAAAAGGATCATAACCTTCGGCTAAACCGGTTGGAGTACTGAAACCCCATTTTTGAAAATAACCGGCCGCTTGTTGTACGCGGGGATCTGCCAGGAACTGCTGAATACCCGGCCAGGCATCATTGGCGGAGGCCCGTTGTACCGCATTCATAATATGCGGCATGATGAGTTCTGCATCCATCATCTGGTTATTGGCCTGCAATTCTTTCATGTCCTGTAAGTTAAACTTCTTACCTTCTGACATACCGGCTTCCATAATGCGGTCTAAACGGCCCTGACGGAAGGCAGAATAACCACCTTGAGAAATATAATACAAGCCACCACCTGCACGGACTTGATTCAGGACATTGTTATCCAGAGAAACACCCACGGGGTCGTTGTTGGCGTTAGCAATATAACCACGTTCGGGATTGATTTGGTGTGGCATTTCGTCAAACGGAATCACCGCAAAAGGTGTCGATTGATTCATATCCGGCTCACTTAAGGGCATCCATTCGTTCATGTGCTCACCGGAACCATCACGAATAAACATGGGTGGAACACCATCGGGTTGCATCATAGTTTGTAAATCTTCACGCAGTGGTACTTCAGCACCGGTGTAATAGGCAACATTGCCTTCGGTATCAGCCACGGCAAAGTTTTGTGAGCCAAAATCAAATTTGGTCAAAGCCACACCAAACTCTTCAGTGGTTTCGGCACGACTCATTTCCAGGAAGGCTTCCACTTCTTTGGTGGGACCAAAACCGGTGAATTGCATGGAAACGGCTTGCGCGTTTTCGGTGTCCAGACTTAAGATTGGGCCATAACCACGACGCGGTACTAAGAACGTCAAACCACCATTGGTGTAACCTATATTGGCGCGCTCTTTGTTATTCATATCGCCGTCACCAATTTGATTGACGAAATAGCTTTGAAACATCCACACCAAGGGCTCTTCCTGCCCTTTATAAACGGTATGTGTTGGCAAACCAAAGCTGTTGGTTTTGATGCTTTCAAAATAGAAATCAGTTTCATCCACCGGATGAACCGTGCTGCCCCAACAGAGGTTTTCATTACAGCCTTGTGCGGTAATGGGCGCTCCCGGGAACTGAACCCCTGCAATATTTAAACCATCCTCAGTGGCGACATGTGCCGGGTAAAAAACCGACGGGTAGTCCAAACTTAAATGCGGGTCATTGGCGATTAATGGAAAACCGTTTTCAGTGTGTTCCGATGACACCGCCCAAAAGTTTGAGCCTTTATCGGTTTCACCATCATTTTTCATGGATTTAATCAGTGGTGTGCTTTCCCAATTGGCTTTAATATTGTGCAACAAGCCTAATTGGCTTTCACTGAGATTCATGGTGTAATCACCGGCAGCTTCGATCAGGCTTTTAGTACCGGCTGCACCGATAATGCCATTATCGGCAAAGAAATCCGGCATACTGACGCGGTCATCCGGTGGCGCTGCCCGATATAAATCTTCCATAAATAAAGCCGTTCCATCGAAACCGGCCGCTTGACCGACTTGCTGAAAGGTATTAATGGCAATGGTCCAGTCAATCTCCTGTAAGTCATTAGACAACTGGAAGGCAATGACTTTCGCAATGGCCACCGAATGCACCGGCAACCAGCGGTCCGCTGTATCAATTTCTAATGATTGATATTCAGGCGGTAAAGAATTACTGTCGAGCCAGGCATTAACACCATCGCTGTAGGCTTTTAATATCGCCTTGGTTTGAGGGTTTAATACTTTCATGGAATTGATAGCCCAGCGTTCAAAACCAATGGTTCGAAATTCTATGTCATTGGATAATGCCGCTTCACCGACTAATTCCGACAAGCGACCCTGAGAGATTTTACGGGTATAGTCCATCTGATAAAAACGATCACCGGCATGAACGTATCCCAGAACAAATGCCGCATCGACTTCTGTTTCTGCGGTCACACTGGGTATCTGGGAAGCATTATAATAGACTTTAGCCGGTGCACTGAGGCCTTTATTGGTCATCACATGGCTGCTACCTGCTTTATCTGTGTTAGCCATAACTAACGATGATGACAAAGCCAGACAAGCCACCATGCTTTTTAATATGAATGGTTTCATTGTGTCCCCTTGAAAATGAGTTAAAAAAAGTTCCAACGTATTTAAAACATACGTTTAATAGTTTAACATGATTTTAATATGCTGTCTTACTGAAATTAAGCAGATACGGGATAATCTTGAATTTTTGATTCGTTGAATTTTTTAATGGCAAGGCGGCCCACCGTGATGGCATTCCAAACCCAAATTAAGCTCAGCAGCACACCCACCAATGACAGCACCCTTAAATCTTTAGAAAAGATGACCAGGGTACGAACCACCACCAGCTGCGCAAAAACATCGCCACCGCGATAAACAACCGTGTCCAAAAAGTTTTTAAACTTGTATTTGATGGCATCATTTAATCCGGTGAATAACCAGTCTGCCGGTGGCTTCATAATGCCGTAAGCACCGCTTCTTTGCAGCACGATAGCTGACAGCACGATCATCAGCTCTGGCATCAAGGAAAACAGACTCAGGGCCATAACCATTAACATGGGAAATATGGCCAAAATTTGATTGATTTTAAACTTCTGCAGTAGGAACGGCGTCAGAATTAACTGGAAAAATAAGGTCAGAACATTGGTGGCAATGTTGATATTGGCGAATACATGGGTGCGGTAATCTCGGCTGGGGAAATACTGTTTAACAAACTCACCCTGCAGATAATAGAAAATACTGCCGATAATAACGCTAAAGACCGTCATTAAGGCAATTTGTTGTAACAAGCGAGAACCCAGCATGAGTTTAAAGCCTTCCATCGGACTGCCACCCAAAGGCGCCTGAGGATTGACCTCTGAGGAGCCGGCAAAACGCCTGATGCGAATCACGGCGTAAATACAAATCAATAAGAAAAATAGAGAAATCAGCAATAAATTGATGGTGCCGACCAGGAAAACCAGCTGGCTGGTAATGAGTCCACCAATAATACCACCGGTACTGCCACCGGCAGCAATAACACCAAAAAGCCGTGTGCCCTGCTCTTTATTGTATATGTCCGCCATAAAGCTCCAAAATATGGAGACAATAAATAAATTATAGACCGAAACAAAAACAAAGAACACCCGCGCCAAAACTACACTGTCCTTACCAACCACATGGAAAGCAACCCAGATTAAAAAAATCATAAAGCCGAAAAAGCCATAAACAATGGGTATAAATTGTTTTCGGGCATAGTTCGAGACCACTTTGCCGTAAAACGGCTGTAGTAACAACATCACAACAAACGTCGTTAAGAACAACCAGCCATAATTTTCAGTGCCGGCAGTGACACCCATTTCCTCACGAATCGGGCGCAAAATAAAGTACCCGGTGAGCAAAAACACAAAGTACAGATAGGACCAAATCAGCACAGGCCACTCCCCGGCATGAACCTGGCTTTTAAAATAATCCTTAATGCTGGTCATGAACATAAAATTTTACTCTACCGGTAATACCACAGACTAACGTATAGGGTATGGTGTGCAAATCTTGTGCCACCTGCTCAACCGGTTGTTGATTGCCCCAGATTTCAACCGGCTCACCAATCAACGGTTGTTCTACGGCTGATAAATCAACTGCCAGCATATCCATAGAAACCCGACCAATTACGGGAGCTTGATGCCCTCGTATAACCACCTGGCTGTGATGGCTACTCCAAGGATAACCATCGGCATAACCCATACCGACAATACCCACAGAGATGTCTTTGGGACAGGTAAAACTGGCGCTGTAGCCCACGGACTCTCCTTCTGTGGCGGTCTTGATCGATATTAATTTAGCGCTCAGTTGCATCACGGGTTTGAGGTTAAAGTCTGCCGCAAATTGATTGGGCAATGGTGAAATACCATACAAACCAAGGCCAACACGAGCCCACTCACCCGGACAGGATAAATTGTTCAAAACAGCACCGGTGTTGGCAAAAGACACGTCCAGTCCATGGTTCATTAAAATCTGGTTGCGTTCAATTTGTCGTTGTGTCTGGGAGCTGTCAGCATCATCTGACTGGGCAAAATGCGCCATCAGTCGAATTTCTTTGACACGATTGCTTTGCTGTAATTGTGTCAGCACTTGTGGATAGTCTTGCCAGCTAAAACCCAGCCGGTTCATGCCGGTATCCACTTTTAACCAAACCGATACCCCGGATGTCTTGAGGTCAGAATCGAGTATCAAATCAAGTTGATAAAACTGATGTACGACCACATCAAATTGTTTTTCAATCGCCAGTTCAAGTTCTGTGTGATTAAACACACCCTCAAGCAATATAATGCGCTTATCAGGTATAAAGGTACGTAATTGGACAGCTTCTTCAATGGTGGCGACTGCCAGCGCGTCACAGCTGATTAAGGCGTCTGTGACGCGGGCCAAACCGTGGCCGTAGGCATCGGCTTTCACCACACCGATAACCGGCCCCGTATGCCGTTTTTTAAATACTTCAATATTATGCACCAGATGAGACAAGTCAATATCTGCTCGAGTGCCTCGCTCAGGATACATGAATACGCAGATATTTAATCAAAGGTTTGGACCTCGTGGTCAGGAACATTGACTTCAAAATGGCGTTTATCCAAATTATCAAAGCGGGTATATTGACCACGGAATAATAAATCGACTTTACCAATTGAGCCATTACGATGTTTACCAATAATAATTTCCGCCACACCCTTATCTTCAGTCTCCGGGTTATAGACCTCATCCCGATAAATAAAGATAATTAAATCAGCATCTTGCTCAATGGCACCTGATTCGCGCAAATCAGACATTATGGGTCGTTTATTGGGTCTTTGTTCCAGGGAGCGGTTCAGCTGTGATAAGGCGATAACAGGAACATTCAGTTCCTTGGCCAGGGCTTTTAATCCACGTGAAATTTCTGAAATCTCATTGGCTCGATTTTCAGTGTTTTTACCTTTCACCTGCATCAATTGCAGGTAGTCAATAACCACCAAATCAAGACCCTTGGTATTTTTTAAACGGCGACATTTGGACAGCACTTCATTGGGCGTCAGCGCCGGTGTATCGTCGATATAAATTGAGGCCGATTGCAAGATATCATTGGTCTGCGTTAAGCGAGGCCATTCTGAATCACTGATTTTGCCCAATCTTAAATTATTGGAGTCAATCTGAGATAAAGATGAAAACATCCGTGTCACCAATTGGGTGGCGGCCATTTCCATACTGAAAACAGCCACATGCTGGTCATTACAGGCCGCCCGTTCAGCAATGTTAATGGCAAAAGAGGTTTTACCCATGGCCGGTCGTCCGGCCACAATAACCAAGTCTGAATTATGTAAGCCGGCAGTCATCTTATCCAAATCATCCCAGCCATAAGGAATACCGGTAATATCACCATCATGCTCTGACAATTCCTGCAAGCGATCAATGGCTTCAGATAAGACATTTTTTATGTCATGAAAACCGGATTTAGATTTCAGTGTCTGTTCGCGGATCTTAAACACCAGCTTTTCGGCGTTTTCAATCAAGTCATCGGCACTTTGGCCCTCGGTATTGAAGGCACTTTCTGCCAGTTGATTACCAATTTCGACCATCTGCCGAAGTACCGAGCGATCTCTGACAATTTTGGCGTAGGCAACAATGTTAGAGGCCACCGGAAAATTGTTGGCAATTTCAGTGAGGTAGTCTAAGCCACCGGTTTTTTCTTCCAGCTCGTGTGACTGCAACCATTCGCTTACAGTGACCACATCACAGGCTTCGTTTTGGTTATTGAGAAAGGCAATACCCTGGAAAATTGATTGGTGTTTAGCAAAATAAAAATCATCTTCCCCTAACAAATGGCTGACTTTGTCCCAGGCAGAATTGACCAGTAACAATCCCGCAATCACCGCCTGCTCTGCTTCCAGCGAATGGGGCGGTGTTTTGACTGATTGCGTGGTGTTGTCTTGATTAATGGGGTAAATTTCAGACATAAAAAAGTACAGATTTCATAACAAGCAAGGAGACTAAATAGTCTACACCAGTGGCTTTAAAACGAACACAAAAAAAGCCGGTTTTTTTCATTTAACCGGCTTTCAATGGTTCCTGGCAGATGGTGTGTTTAAGCGTCTTCTTCTATCGCTTCCACAACCACCTTAATATCAGTTTCAACATCTGCATATAAGCTGAGGTTGACTTCGAATTCACCGACTTCTTTGAGTGGGCCTTCACCCATAATCACTTCACTGGCATCCACCGGATGACCACTTTCCGTGAGTTTTTCAGAGATTTCACGCGGGCCGACCGAACCATACAAATGACCTTCGGGGCTGGCGTTAGCACTGATAACAATGCGAACATCTTTTAACGCTTCGGCACGGGCATTCGCTGCGGCCATAGACTCTTGGGCTTTGGCCACCAATTCAGCTTTTTGCGCTTCAAAGGCTTTGATGTTTTCAGCGGAGGCACGTGCGGCCATTTTTTGAGGAATCAGGTAGTTACGGGCAAAGCCACTTTTAACATCTACCACATCACCCAAATCACCTAAATTTTGTACTTTGTCTAATAAAATAACTTGCATATTACGCTCCTGCTTTATGTATCGTGTTGATCACAATAAGGGACCAAGGCTAAATAACGAGCTTGTTTAACGGCTGTTGACAGCTGACGTTGGTATTTGGCTTTGGTGCCGGTAATACGACTTGGAATGATTTTGCCGGTTTCAGTGATAAACTGCTTCAGCATATCCAGGTCTTTATAGTCAACGCGCTCAATGCCGGCTGCGGTAAATTTACAGTTACGGCTGATAATTCGTTGGGCAGGTCTTCTGCGTCTTTGTGGTTTAGCCATGATTAGGACTCCTGTTCTTCTGTTTCTTGATCAGATTCTGCACTTGAAGCTTCTTCTTTTGAGGCTTCTTGTGCTTCTTTTTTGGCAGCCGCTTCTTTTTCTTCAACTGCTTTCACGTCTTCTTTAGAAACTTTTTTATCACTGTCGTCGTCATCTTTTTTCAATGGCGAATCTTCGGTGTAAGCTTTATCAACGGATAACAGTAAGTGGCGCAAAATAGCATCGTTAAAACGAAAGGCGTCAACCATTTCATCAATGGTTTCCTGATCGCATTCAATGTTTAACAAATAATAGTGGGCTTTGTGTAAACGCTGAATGGTGTAAGCCAATTGGCGGCGTCCCCAATCTTCAGAACGGTGAACCGTACCGCCGCCTTTTGATACCATGCTTGTATAACGTTCAATCATGGCAGGCAGCTGTTCGCTTTGATCCGGATGGACCAGCAGGACAATTTCATAATGTCGCATGTTTAGCTCCTTATGGAATTTGCCACCCGATTAAATCAACACCTATTGTTGATTGTCGGTGCAGCAAGGATTATAAATGTATGTTCTTGGGACTTTTTTTCACTTTTCATTACATGATGATTAAAGTGAAAGCGGTCACGGCAAACATGTCTAATTACTTCGTGCTCTTAGCCTCTGATTTGCGACGCAAAATAATCGGCCAGAGCTTCAAGCTGCAGAGCAACTTTCGAAGTGCGCGAATTTTATCGACCTCAGCTAACAAATGCAAGCCTTTTAACGCTTTAGTCATTATTTTTAAGCGCTCTTACACCCTGGCCGTAAAACGGGTAAAATGCCTCATTTTTGAACGGACATTGCATGTTTGATCTGCCGAACAACGATCAAAACCAAAACTGGGTTCATGTTAACGGTTTAGCGCTGCCTTTGGCGGTGGCTGAATTATACCAGCAAACCGATGGTTTATTGCTGGTGTTAACTGATTCTGTGCACCACAGTCGTCAACTGGAAGACGAACTGACTTTAGTCACAACCGGCCATAATTTATCGGTTTTCCATTTTCCTGTCTGGGACACCCTGCCCTATGATGTATTTTCACCGAATCCTGAAATAATTTCAGAACGTTTAAAATTCCTTCAACAAATCAGTCACCGTCAAAACCATGGTATTGTTGTGATGCCGGTACAAAACCTGATGCAAAAAGTACCTCCCAGGGATTTTATTAAGGGTCGCAGTTTCCATGTCAAAGTGGGTGATCAGCTGATTCTTGAAGATTGGCGACAGCGGCTGGATAAAAATGGCTATCACCATGTTTCAGAAGTTCGTGAAGCCGGCGAATATGTGGTTCGCGGCGGCGTTTTGGATATTTATCCGATGGGCGGCCTGGAGGCCTTTCGAATTGAGCTTTTTGATGATGAAGTAGAAAGTATACGAATTTTTGATACCGACAGTCAGTTGACCATTGAGCAGGTGAAAAAGATTCAGGTCATGCCGGCAAACGAATTTCCCTTTGATGACAAGGCCCGTGAGCTGTTTTTAAGCCGCTTTCGAGAATATTTTGACGTCAGCACCAGTCGCTCAGAGATTTACCAGGATGTCCGCAAAAGCCTGCATTTTTCCGGTATTGAACATTACTTACCCATGTTCCATCCGAGTTTAAGTGATGTTTTTGATTATTTACCCAATGATGCCACCGTGGTGCATTGCCATAACAGCCAGGCAGTTTTGGCCACCTGGGAAAAACAGATCAAGGCCCGTTATGAAGACCGCCGTCACGATTTGCAACGCCCCTTATTACCCCCGGAAAGCTTATACCTGACGGCGCAACACACCGAACAACAATTACAGGGTTTTCAGCAGGTCTGGGTCAACGGCCAGCACAGTGATGCGCAACAGGTTGACCTGCATTCGAGCCTGATTAAAAAACCCGATTTAGAACAACAATCACTGCCGGACTATTTTAACCGCAGCCAACAGCGGGTACTAATTGCTTTAGATTCACCGGGCCGTCTGGATATCGTGCAGGATAAACTGAAACAGGCCGACCCCGGATTTGTCTACTTTGACACCATTCAGGACTTTTTAGACCATGATGCTTTACGCGGACTAACCGTGGCGTCCATTGAAAATGGCGTGTCTTTAAAACAGTCAGGCATTCGTATCTATGATGAGGGTTTGTTATTTGGCCGTCGTGTCAGCCGCCGCCAACAAAGCAAAAAATTTCAGGCCAACCCCGAAGACATCATCAGTAACTTAACTGATTTACATCTCGATTCGCCCATTGTACACATTGACCATGGTGTGGGTCGTTATCGCGGTTTGAAAATGCTTGACTATGATGGTGAAGCTGAGTATCTCGAAGTGGAATATTCAGGTGGAGACAAACTGTTTGTTCCAGTGTCGTCGTTACACCTGGTTTCTCGCTATTCAGGTGCCGGCAGTGATGCTGCACCCTGGCATAAACTTGGCTCAGACAGCTGGTCCAAAGCCAAACAAAAAGCAGCCAAGAAAGTCAAAGATGTGGCGGCCGAACTGTTATCTATTTACGCCATGCGCGAAGCCGCCGGTGGTCAACCCATCAGCATTAATGAACAAGAATACCGCTTATTTTGTGATGGTTTTCCTTTTACGGAAACCGATGACCAGGAACAAGCGATCAAAGCGGTCAGACACGATATGCAAGCTCAAACCCACATGGACCGGGTGATATGCGGTGATGTCGGTTTTGGCAAAACAGAGATTGCCATGCGCGCGGCTTTTCTGGCCGCCAACGACGCACAACAAGTGATTATGCTGGTGCCCACCACCCTGCTGGCACAGCAGCATTATGATAATTTCCTGGATCGATTTGCGCCTTTTCCGATTCGGGTGGAATTATTATCACGTTTTGTCAGTACCAAACACACCAAAGAAGTCATTGCAGGCATGGAAGACGGTACCGTCGATATCGTCATTGGTACCCACAAGTTATTACAAAAGAACTTGAAAATAAAAAACCTGGGGCTGGTGATCGTCGATGAAGAGCAACGCTTTGGCGTCCGTCAAAAAGAGCGCTTAAAACAACTCAAAGCGGATGTTGATTTACTGACCTTAACGGCCACACCGATTCCAAGAACTTTAAACAGTGCCTTATCCGGTTTACGTGATTTATCGATTATTGCAACGCCGCCTAAAGCCCGCTTAAGCATAAAAACACAAGTCATTGAATGGAATAAAAGCCTGATTAACGAGGCTTGTACCCGTGAAATCCAGCGCGGCGGCCAGGTTTATTTCCTGCATAATGAAGTCCAGACCATTGAGCAAATGGCTGAACAAGTGCAAAAAATCAACCCCAAAGCTCGGGTCAGAGTGGCACATGGACAAATGCATGAACAGGAACTACAGCAAGTGATGGTTGATTTCCATAAACAACGTTTTAATATTCTGGTGTGTACCACCATCATTGAATCAGGCATTGATATACCCAATGCCAACACCATGATTATTAACCGGGCCGATAAACTGGGGTTGGCACAACTTCACCAACTACGTGGGCGAGTCGGTCGTTCACATCACAAAGCCTTTGCCTACCTCATAATTCCCGGCTGGAAAGCCATCTCAAAAGACGCGAAAAAACGGCTGGAAGCCATTGAATCTCTTGAAGATTTAGGTGCGGGTTTTACCCTGGCGACCCATGATATGGAAATCCGTGGTAGTGGCGAATTATTGGGCGAAGAACAAAGTGGTCAAATTCAAAATATTGGTTTTAACCTCTATTGCGAAATGCTTGAACGTGCGGTTGAAGCTTTGAAAAAAGGTGAGGACATTGATTTAATGGCGGATGATGACAGTCATATCGATGTGGAGCTCAATATCCCGGCGCTGATACCTGAGGATTATATTTTTGATGTCTATACCCGGCTAACCTTTTATAAACGCATGAACAACGCCAAAGACAGTGATACTTTAGATAATATTCGCGCTGAACTGGTGGATCGTTTTGGACCTTTGCCTGATTATGCAGTGAACTTGTTTCATGTCTTAAAAATAAAACTAAAAGCTGTCAAACTCCATGTGACCCGATTAATTATGACTGAAGACCATGCGGATCTTAAGTTTAACCACCCGGAACAATCATTTTATACCGGCTTAATTAAACTATTACAATCCGAACCGCAACGCTTTAAACCCCTACCCGATAATGGCTTACGCTATCTCGGTGACTTCGATACTGCCGAACAACGTATTGATGGTGTTTACCAATTATTTGAAATACTCAATTAAGCTAAACCGATTCAGCTCGTATCGGTTTGGCCTCGTTTTTTGATATACTGCTACCATGAAAAAATTTGTCTTACTATGCGGCCTTTTCATTCTGTTTGATGGGCAGGCTCAAAATTACATCCAACGAACAGCTGAAGAGCCGGTTTACGATGTCGAGGTTATTGTCTTTGGGCACCATTTGGCACAGCCTTCCGTTGAAACTGTTAAACAAGCCGCAGTCTACGACCAACAAGCCGCAGTAGATGTGGATTTTTTACCTGACAATGAAGATTGGCCAATCATAAAATCACCACCCGATGAACCTGTTGACGGACAACCCGCAGCCTCTGCAGATAACACCCCACGTGAAAATTCCAATGATGACGCTGAATGGCAAGTTCCACTCAATGAAGAACCCACAGAATACGAGGTTCTGGTTTGGTATTTAAAAAGTAACCAGTTAAACACTCCGGTGGTTAATTTATTAGCTAAAAATCCAAAATTTAAACCGCTAATAAGACAAAGCTGGCGTCAACCGGCAACCCCTTTTAACCAACCCCTATACGTCAAACTGAACAGCCATCCAGAGGAGCCCAGCGAAAATACCGAAGACCAGGAGCCAACGCTGACACAGCAACAAGATTTTAGTTTTATTCAAGACAATAAACCTGATGTCAGTGATTTTCAGATTAACGGTCAGGTGGCATTTTCTCAGGGGCGCTTTACTCATTTACATATTAAGTTTAATTATTATAGAATTAATCAGGATAATGACGTCATCATTTACGCCAGCAAACAACAAAGACAAATTAAATTAAATGAATGGCAATACTTTGATCACCCACAGTTTGGCGTACTCATCAAAGTCACGACCATCAAAGCAGAGGAATTATTATGAAAACGTTTAACCGTTTAACCCTTATTTTACTCACATTGTTGACCATTAATGGCTGTCAACAAACATCACAGACAAAAACGGAAGAGCCAGCTCAGGCTAATGACCAAACCTTGTGGCAATTAGACACCGAAAAAAGCCAGATTAATTATATCAGCACCAAAAATGGTGACATTCAGGAACATAATACCTTGCGATTTGTGTCTGGCTCCATTGATCAACAAAAAAAAGTTGAACTCACCATCGATTTAAACAGCATTGATACCAATATTGACATTCGTGATCAGCGCATGCGTGACTTGCTTTTTGAAACAGATCAGTACCCAACTGCCAAAATTGAAACTGAAATTGATAATAATTTGCCATTGATGACGGCTTACCCCATTGATTATCGTGTCACGCTAAAAAACCAACAACACAGCTATCAAAGTCCGGTGATGATACACAGTGGCGGTGGCGAGATGATGGTCACCAGTGCAGAGCCGGTAACGGTTAATGCCGAAACCTTTGGTCTTAATACAGCTCTGGAAAAGCTGCGTGAAATAGCTGGTTTAAGCAGCATTTCACCCAGCATTCAGGTGGAATACAAATTACATTTTATTCAAATTAAATAGGATTTAACTATGGGAATTTTAACCGGTAAAAAAGCACTGATTGTCGGTGTTGCCAGTAACCGCTCTATTGCCTGGAGTATTGCAGAATTTATGCATCAACAAGGTGCTGAACTGGCTTTCACATATTTAGACGACAAACTCGCCAAACGGGTCAATAAAATTGCGGATCAAACAAATTCCAGCATTGTATTACCCTGCGATGTGGCTTCGGATGAACAAATTAAAGCGGTGTTTGATGAACTCGAAAAGCAATGGGGTTGTTTAGATATTATTGTCCATGCCGTGGGCTTTGCACCACGCGAATTATTACAAGGACATTACCTTGAAAACTTGAGTCGCAGTGGTTATCAAACCGCGATGGACATCAGCTCGTACAGCTTTGCAGCCCTGGCCAAGGCCGGTCATTATTTGATGAAAGACCGCGATGCCGCCCTACTCACTTTAACTTATTTAGGGGCCGTTCGCGCCATGGATAACTATAATGTCATGGGCGTGGCCAAAGCCGCCCTGGAAGCCAATGTCCGATATATCGCACAATCCATGGGTTCAGACGGCATTCGCGTTAATGGTATTTCCGCAGGCCCTATAAAAACCCTGGCAGCGTCAGGTATTGGTAATTTCAAGAAAATGCTGCATCATGTTGAACGTGCGGCACCCTTAAAACGCACGGTTGACCAAATGGATGTCGCCAAAGCCGCTACTTTTTTATGTTCAGACTGGGCGTCAGGTATCACCGGCGAAATCACCTACGTCGATGCCGGCTATAACATCATGGCGATGGCAGATATTGAATGATTCTATTAAAGCGACTTGCTTTCTTTAAGTCAGTCGCTTTGCCAATCCTTTAAATTGTTTTTCATCAGCAAATTTTCAATTGAGCTGTCAACCATATCATTGCTTTGGGTTAGCTCAAAAAGCACTTTGGCTTCATTAAATTTTTTTAATTGTAACTTAGCCACCAGTAAACTGTGGGCATAGTATTTGTTATTAGGCTCTGCTTGGTGGATAGATTCCATCATCTGCTCAGTTTCTGTGAACATTTTTAACGCATCTTCAGTTTGACCCGATTGCTGCAAAATACTCCCAATCAATAAAGAATCCACTGCCAGATCATTGGCATTTGAAAAATTATTTCGATCAGTGGCGTAATTTCTGACCGAAATTTCACGACTTAATTGATAGTATTTCAAAGCCATTTGCAGGTCACCCAATAATTGATAAATTTCACCGGCCGTGGTGTAAGAGTACGCCAACTCTCGTTCAAATTCCTGATTAAAGGGCGCTTTGAGTTTTAAGGCTCTGCCCTGTTCAATGGCGGTTAATGCCGCTTTATGTGCGTCATTAGATTGTTCATTTTCTAAATAAAAATAGCTCAGTTGATTATAAAGAATTCGGACATTATTCTGCTTTTTGATGTCTTCAGGGTCTAATTCAACACTTTTCTCAGCGGCAATAATGGCTTTTTCAGCATCGGCAACACCGACCGTTAAAGAGCCAAAATCAAGTTCATACCAGGCCTTGGCTTGATAACTGTGAGATTCACTGTAAAGCCAATGGGCCGGTTTGTTTTGTTGCCGATTAACATCAGTCGCCAATTGAATGGATTGATTGATGTGTTCCAACGCTTGATCAGATTCAGCATATTCCATCAGATGATAAGCCATTTCCAAATGCGCTTCCCACAAATGGGTGGCGTCACTGTCAGGTTCCATTGTCATCACCACATGCATGGCATCGATGGCTTGCTGTAAGGCTTTTAGGGTCTTTTGTTGTTGACCGGCCGAAATAAACACTTGTGCCTGATGGACCTTTAATTCCGCCAATAACTGATGATAAATCAACGGGTCTTGTTGCATTGCATTCAGGTGCTTTTCGGCCGATTGATACAAGTTTTCTGCTTGTTCGGATTGCTCCAATTGGTCAAATACGCGGCCGGCATTCATGTAGGCTTTGGTCGCTTGTTGATGACCGGATTCATCTAAGGTCAATGGATCCTGTTGACCCAGATGAGCCACACTTTTTTCAGCGACTTTTTGAAGTACGTCTATTCGGCCGATGCGCTCGAGGTTTTCATACATATCATCGAGCATAAAATTCATCAGCTCATCGGTGGCATTTTTTTCTGCTATGGTCAGTTGTTGAAGGTGATGGGTATCCTGTGTGTATTTAAAAGTAAAAAACAACGCCATAAAAATGGCCAGTAAAACCGCCATGGCGGTCATGGGTTGGCGTTTAATTGATTTAAACAGTACCCGATGAAGTTGATGACTGTTAAAACTCAACGGGTAGCCTGATTGCCATAAATTTAAATCTGAACGTACCGTTTCGGCTGTTTGGTAACGGTTTTCAGGCATTTTTGCCACCATTTTGCCAATCACTTGTTGTAAATCAGCATTAATACCTGCCTGTTTTAAAGCATTCAACATGTTTTGACGGCTTTTATTATGACTGTGATGATAGTCTGTAGATTGCTGTATTTTTAATAATAAACAACCCAATAACATTCCCAAGGCATAGATATCTGAACGTTGATCAACCGGTGAACCTTTAATTTGCTCTGGTGAACTATACGCCGGCGTACCAAAAATGAGCTCAGATTCTTCGCCATCTAAAGAGGCAATGCCAAAATCAATCAACACCGGATAAGGCACCTTGTTCACCTGTTGAATCAAAATATTATTGGGCTTTAAGTCTTTATGCAATACACCCCGTTTGTGAATAAACTCCAGAATCTCACAGACATTCATGATTAAATTCACCACATCAGTCGATGTTAATTCATTTGCAACCACAAAATCATCAATGTGCACGCCATCGATGTAATCCAGCACCAGCCACGGTTTGCCATCAGCTGAAACATTGCCATCTATAATACCTACCACACCGGGGTGTTTTAAATCTGCCAACAACTGCATTTCCTGCATAAATTGTTGCTTCAGGGTTTCAGGATCGTAATGTCCTGAAATAAATTTAATGACTACGGTCTGTTGATAAACGCCATCGGAACGTTCTGCCAGGTAAATATCACTCTGTCCGCCACTGTCTAATTGTTTGATGACTTTGTATTTACTGTGAATTGAAACGTCCAGTTCTTGCTCGGGTATAAAAGCATGATCCACCAAATGGGGCATGGTGGTGTTAATGGATTCAGGTGTGGATTCCTTCAACAAACCCAGGGATGCTAAATATTGATTGAGATCGATGTCCTCATTGGCTTCAAAATCGCGGCTGATTTGCTGCCAAAGATCTTCAATATTATCATCTGATTTCATTGTAAGGCGACTGCCAGCATGGCTCTGGCTTTTTTCCAATACCGAAAAACACTGCGCTCACTGATTTCCATGACATCAGCAATGTCCTTAAACTCCATGTCACCAAAGAATTTAAAAGTAAAGACCTGCTCTAATTGTGGATCAAAGGCCTTTAACTTGACCAATTGTTTTTCCAAATCCAACAAATAAGTCGAATCTTTTAGCACAGGATTTTCGACATCACTTTGATCTTCCACATAAGTAACCACCTGGTTTCTGCGGGCTTCATTCAATAAAATATGGCGCATTGCCAAGGCAGAATAAGCGAAAAAATGATTGCGATCATTAAATGTTTTGGCGGTTTTCTGGTTTTTTAACCAGGCTTCGTTCACCAAAGCCGTGGTGTTAATACCCGTGCCTTTGACTTTAAAACGTTGATTGCGGGCAATTCTTTTTAAGTGGTCATAAACAGCTTCAATATCGACCTGTTGCTGTGCAGACAAATCAGATTGATCTTTATTCAACAGTTGGGTGAGATCTGCTTGGTCCATGGCCTCTTCTTATTATTGTTTTAAATAGATTAGCAAATGAAAAATCTGAATACAATCAGAATATAAATTTTTGAATTTTGGCAGTTCAGTGTGCTTTGCCTCGTTATAGGCAATACATACCATTTATTTTAGAGGAGAACAGCATGAATCTGTGCAAATTTTTAATCATCATCGCCATCACCGGACTTTTATCTGCATGCGGTGAAAGTGGCACGCCCCGTGAGCGTGTGGAAAATAATTTATCGAAGCTAATTAAAGCCTGTTCCGATAAAGGCGGTGATTACAGTGGCGCGGCCGGTTTGGTCGTTTACTCAGGTTCTGATCGGGATCGAAAATATAAAGACCTGGCTTCAGCCAAAGGCGAAGACCGCAGTGTTCTCAATAAAACCTGCTACCAGCTCAGCAAACTAATGAACGGCAGTAACAGCTACACCCTGATGAAATTCGAGGAAGAACCCGAAAGCGAAGGCACCTGGTACATCCAAACCGTAAAATTTGATGGCGATAAAACTGCGCAACTGGCGTTTTTGGATATTAAAGGCACCATGGCGCTGGGTGATATAGATTAAAGGAACTAAACTGAAATATGAAACCAGTTATAAGAAAACCACTCAACTCATCATTATGTTGAGTGGTTTACTATTCAAAGGACTGATAAAAAATCACTCATTCCCACTTGCTACCTGGCAACGAATTATTTAATACAAAATTATTGGCAGTCTTTTTAGACCCAAGTTGTTTAGATAGAAAAACAACGAGGAAAACCATGAAAGTCATTTTGTTCAGTCTGTTCACCTGTCTAAGCACCCTGTCACAAGCAGATATTTTTGTGGTTAATGACACTGGTGATGTGGATCAATGTGACCAAAGTGTCTGCACCCTACGTGGTGCCATTAAAGATGCCATGCGAACGCTGGGCGCAGACACCATCAATTTTGATATTCCGGCTGATGCGGTGAATCAAAATTATATTTCGGGGGGTTCCGGCAACAATGCCTTTTTCTATTGGATTATCCAGCCCGCACAGGAATTACCGGAAATTCTGGGAATCACCATTGATGGTACCAGTGCAGATGCATCGCCTTTAGGTAATCCAAGTATTGTAATAGATGGCAGCATCGCCGGTACCGGTACCAATCAAGATCCTATGGATGGATTAACATTGCGGGGCAATAACACCGTCAAAGGGATAGGCTTTATATATTGGGATGAAGCCGGTTTACGAATATTGTCGGGTTCAGATAATTTTGTTACCCAGTCATGGTTTGGGTTAAATATACCTTATGGCTTGGCAGCAGCACCCAATCATGTAGGCATCAGTTATGAGGCAAACGGTTCGAATGTCCTATCCGGTTCTCTGGGTGTTTCCAGTAACGTTATTTCCGGAAACACAAATTACGGCATTGAAACCATGTCCGGCTCCAGTGGTTTACGGATTTACGGCGCATTGATCGGCACCGATCCCGACGGTGAAATTGCAGTACCCAATGATTCATTGGGTCTGTTAATTTCTGGCTTAAATCATCGCATTGGTAACATTTCAGTGCCCTTATCAGGCAATGTAATTTCGGGCAATATCAGCAATGGCATTCAAATAATTGGCTTTCCACATGACACCGACAGCGGACATGTGATTGAAGGCAACATCATTGGCTTAAATCGATTAGCGGATGCAGCAATCCCTAACCAAGTGGGTATCTATGTACAGCGTGGTCAAGGTTTTACCATTCAAAACAATGTCATTGCCGGTAATAGCTGGTACGGCATTAATGTCAGCGACGAACCCAAAGATATCCTGGTAACAAACAATCGAATTGGTGTTAATTTCAGCGGACAACCGTTTTCAACAGGAACCGGTGTCAAAGCCAACGGCGGTGCCACGGATTTGGTTGTTGGCCCCGATAATATCATTGCCCATGGCAATATCGGTGTCAGTGTCGGCCAACAATCCACCGGAAGTGTCAGTGTACGGCAAAATCAAATACATGATAACTTTCGCATCGGTATTGATTTAGAAGTCGATGGCGTGACCGCCAATGATATCGGAGATTTTGATGCGGGTCCCAATCGTTTACAAAATTATCCGGATATAACAGCCGCCCAATACGACAGCAATGGCAACCGTATTAGCCTTGAGGTGACAGTGGACAGCCACCCTGGAGCCAGCGATTACCCCATCACCGTGGATATTTATCAGGCCGACAGTGATGGTGAAGAAGGTCAAACCTGGCTGGCGACTACCACCTTTACAGAATCCCACTATTCAACCGGTTTACCGATTAACCGCAGTCTGACCGCTGATGCACCGGTCAACCAAGGTGATTTGATTGTCACCACCGCCACCGATGCCGCCGGCCGCACCTCTGAATTTTCACCTTCATTTCAACTGGCCGGGAATGCGGATTTTTCCATTAGCTGCGACACCACCACCTTCACCACCACCACAACCATGACCTGTACCATTAATTGTCAGGCAGATTCCATTAACGGCTGGGGCGAAGAACCGGTTTTAAGTTGCGAAAATCCGGACAGCCAATGCGTGTTTTTACCCTCGGACACCATTTCATTTACCCAAAGCACCGTACCGTTCACGATTGAAATGTCTCACCAGGCTACGACACCGGGCCAATACGCCACAGAAGTCACGGCCACAACACAGCTTCAAGGCGGACCGGTGGTTCGCACCGAAATCCTCGACATCAAACAATTGTCGGTCAGTGATTATCTGTTTAAAGACGGCTTTGAAGGCATTGTCTGCCAATAAAGTCAGGTATTATTTTAATTTTAACCAACGGAGAAATTGATGAAAAACAATAAATTAATAACAGCAACAATTCTAATGGCTTTAATGGGCTTAAGCAGTGGTGCACAAGCCATGCAAAAAGACACCATTTACAGCATGCCAGCAGATGCTGACCACAGCCAGTATTATTTGGCTGATGATGTACAGCCTGAAAAAGGCACCGTAGCCAATGCCGAGCAATGCTTAAAGGTATGTCAGGTCACTGATGCTTGTGTGGTGTGGACTTTTAAACCCGGCCGTTTTGGCAGTCCCAACTCATGTAAATTGTCACCCAAGTTAATGCAGGAGCAAGGCATCACCACGCCCTTCGCCGGTGCCGCTTCCGGTGCCATTGAGTAACACACAATGTATGGCAAAACCGGCTGTTTTATACGGCCGGTTTTAGTAACGTAAATATTCTCTTCTGATTAAACACTTCCATTGCGTGGACTTTGCCAGAAAAAATTAAATCTTAAATAAACGAAAATAATGGCAGTAAACGCTTCATACTATTGTTTAAAGAGTATTACAGTCATCAATCTGAGCATATTATGAATAAATTTCTACTCTTTTGCCTACTATCACTCAATCTGAACGGCTTAATGGCAGCCTCCTTTACCGTTAACTACAACAGCGATGACTTAAGCGACCCAGTACCAGAAGATGGTGTTTGCGAAACCGCTATCGGAAATGGTCAATGCACTCTGAGAGCAGCCATTGATACGGCAAACTACACGCCCAATGGTCCCCATACAGTACAAGTGCCCTATCTTGAAAATGACAGTTATCCTGTATGGGCTGCTGGTGGCATCTGGATTTCCACCAACATGACTGTACGAGGTACTGGCGCAGGTAAACCGGTTATCGAAGGTGATTTGTTCATTGAGGGTGGCATGATCAATGTAGGCAGTCGCGCAACCATAGAAAATTTAGAGTTACGTCCTAACACCAATACCGGTTCTTATGTCCATGGCATGTATGTCAACAGCCTTGAAACAGCAACTCTAAATGACATCACCATCATTCCACATAACTCTGCTGCTGGTTTAGCGGTGTTCGATGGCAAGTTAATTTGTAACCGCTGTGAAATCCGTGATGGTGATTACTTAGGCCTTAGAATTTTCGGCAGTGGCGGAAATAATGAATCCTTTGTAACTTTGAATCAGTCGAGGATTACCGAAAACACCAATACAAGCAATCACCAAGGCGGTGGCGTAAGGTTACAAATGGGCCATTTAACCATCAAAGATTCACTGGTAGATAACAACCAAGGCGTTAGTGGTGGCGGGATTTATACCCATCAACATAATACCAGTTTACACATCATCAACAGCACCATCAGTCAAAACATAGCCATGCGAGATGGTGGTGGCATATTTGCCCAAGGACCGGTAAGACTGGAAAACGCCACCATAACCCAAAATAAAGCAGACTATGACGATTTCGAGGGCGGCACTGGTGGTGGCATGTACCTCAATGACTTTACGGTGGTGACTGCAAAAAATTCCATTATACATGGTAACTCTTTACCCTGCCCCCCGGGTGTACCCTTATGTTTAAGAAATGGCAGAAACTGTGATGATACCCAAGGTGGAACCATTGGCATTGAGTCACTGGGTTGGGTCATGACCGGTAATGATGACAACTGTCCCATAACCAACTTAACCGGTGAAACCAACTACACCGGTTCAGCACTACCAAAATTAGGCCCATTGATTCAATTAGGTAATATACTACCGGTACACCCAATAATCAGTGAAGGCTTAGAAGCTGATGGCGGCGATCCGAGTGGCTGTACTTATCTCTTTGATTTTGCCGGCAATCCGGTCGAAGTACCACTGGACTATGACCAACGTGGCATGACCAGACCCTTGGATAGCGACACCAATGTCTTTGATGGCAATTCTTGTGATATTGGTGCTTATGAAGCCAAATGCTTTGGTGATGACCCGGATGGTGATTATGTCGGCTCACAATGTGATGTCTGCCCAAATACGTTTGATCCATTACAGGAGGATGACAATGGTGATGGCATCGGTGATGCCTGTAGTGATGATTTGATTTTTTACAACGGGTTCGAACTATAATCACCTCGGTGCTTAATCGTTATCTTCAGGCTTGGACAGAAGATATCAAACTCAGGCACGGCCGATACCCAGATGCGGTGTATGGCGAGGACACCAACAGTCAGGCCCCTTAGGGCAGCCTCGCAACAACAAAAATACAATGCCACCCGTCGCTGTACACCTTCCGGGGATCTTTGCTTCACTCAGACCAGAACACCACACGGATGTCGGCGTTTAATGATTCATGGAGTTGTTGTAAGTAATCTAAATCAAAGTGGGCATATCGACAATTCTCATCAGACGTAAAGAATTCAAACAGTTCTTCCAGTGACATCCAAGAAGGTCGATTCAAGGCGTCGTCACCGAATTGATTCAGCTGTGTTTCAATGAGCTGCTTGAGTCCAACACTGAGGTCATCGGGTAAGCCCTTTTCACCGGATTGCTGGTAGTAAATCTTGAAGTTGTATTGACCCCAGGATTGTGGCGCAAAGTTGTGGGGTGGCTCATTATCGGCCAAATCGTTGGCTTTAAACAGTTGCCAACGGTCTTTCTGATGGGATTCAATAAACGCACAAACAGTCACACCCATGATTTATTCAAACTCAAGGTGAATACCCTTAGCTTCACGCTGTTCTGGGCCAAATAATAAAAAGTATTTACCGGCGATAGCGACCAGTCTGGCGCTGAATTCAATCGTTTCACCAGCGGATGCCCGGTCAACGGTAAAACCCTTTATCACCAAATCATCCCGGTCTTCGGGTCTTTGTTTAATCGGCGTATCCACAAAAAGCCTGGCCATATCCCAAAAGTCCTGTTCAATGGGGCTGTAAATATCGAGTACTCCCTGCTTAACCGTAACCGTACCACTAATGACAATTTTTCTGTCGTACTGCAACAGATCATCGGTACTGACCACAGGCAAGCGCATCAGCCCACTCAAAGTGTCTATTTTAATAGAACCCGATACTGTGGGATCACTGTGGAGATCAAAACGACTGCTGATGTTTTTGCTAACACCATAAGCTTTGCCACCGGTTGAATTGGGTAAATTTTCGATAAATTCAGTGTTCTTTAAATAACGCTCCTTGAGGTATTCGGCTTCGGCGATTTGTTTTTCAAGCGGACCGTTTAACTGAGTGATCTTGCGGTTAATGGGTGCTGATGGATCAGTCAAATCACCATCATAATCAATGGACTGTAAATTCGGCCAATCTGATAATGCCACCAAGTTATGTAGCGGGTTACCTTTTAAACTGATGCGCTTTAAGCTGTTGATCGGTGTCACTGTTTCGAGTGTTTGAACTTTATTGTTTGAGATGGACAATGCCGTTAATACCGGTGTGTGGTTGTTGTGTTTCCAGGTGGTGAGTTGGTTGTTATCCAGCACCAAGGTTTCTAACAGGGGTAAGTCGGCTTGGATATCAAAGTGGTTGATTTGGTTATCACTTAAGTCCATGAATTTTAATTCAGGCACACTGTGGTCAATATCAACTGTACTCAGTTGGCTGTATTTAACCTTGATGGATTCGAGCTTTGTCAGGGTCATTATCGGTGCTAATGAAGACACTTTGCTGTGTACTGCGGTGATTTGTGCTAATTTCTGACAGCTTTCGACTCCGTCTAATGCGAGCAATTCATCGCCTGCAACCCTGAGCGATTTGAGTTGGGGTGGGCATTCAGACAGGTCATTTTGAATAAAGTGATCTAATTCCAAGGAGGTCAAGTCATCAAGCTGCGATAAACCTTTTAAACTTTTGACACCTTTGGCTCGAATAGACTGAATGTGCCGATCAATCACCACCACTGAAAAAGCACCACTGTGACCTATGGGCGGCTCAATCACTTTAAAGTCTTCTGCTTTTAAGTCATTGTCTAACAACCATTTGGACATCACTTTAGAATCCAACTCGGACAATTTCTTGTCATTTCCCAACCAGCCACTGAGTTGACTATTCTGACCACATGATAATAATTGACTTAATCCGAACACCATCAACAGCACCTTAAATATTCTTGGCATAAAATCCACTCTTTATCACTTCAACAAAGTATACTGGTTTTTACTGCCATCTCTTTAAAAAATGATGACCATTCACCCACAACTTCTCGCTGACAGTCATGCTTTATTGAACTGGCAGAATTGTCACGTTCGTTTACATAAAAACGCCAGCCTGCCCTGGGTCATTATTATCCCAAACACCAAAGAGATTGAATTTTGTGATTTACCGAATGATCTCCAGCTTGAAATCACCGGGCTCAGTCAAATAATTGGCAATTACTTTAAACAAGCCTGTGGTACTGAAAAAATCAACTTTGCCGCCATCGGCAATGTGGTGCAGCAGTTACATATTCATGTGATTGGCCGAAACAGTACAGATCCTCTGTGGCCGGATGTGGTCTGGGGGCGTGACTTACCTGATAAGTCTTACAGCCCTGAACAAATCGAAGAATTGAAACAACAACTCAAAGCTGTGATTTAAATTAGAGTTTATCCAGCAACCACAACATTTTGCAGCTGCTGGATATTATTTATTATTTTATTAAAACTCAGTCGGTTCCGGTGGTGACTGGATGGTGTTTCGAGGATTAGCTTTGAGGTCTTTGAGAAGCTCCTCAACCGCTCGTTCCAGGGTTGGGTCCTGGCCTTGGGCCACCAGTTCTGGTCGGTCAATCACTTCGATATCCGGTGCCACGCCTTCATTTTCAACCGCCCAGTTGCCTTCAGTATCCATAAAGCGGAATGTAGAGGCAATCACCGAACCACCATCGGCCAGTCCTGGGTTACCACTAATACCAATTAATCCACCCCAGGTTCGGGTACCGATGATTTTACCTAAATTCATTTTACGGAAGTAATACGGTAAGGCATCACCACCGGAGCTGGATAAACCATTGGTCAACATCACTTTCGGGCCATCATGGGCAATTAAAGGTGTCGCCATGCTGTCGACATCGAGGTTACGGCGTTTCCAGTAACTCAATGTTTTACGTGACAGCAATTCAATCATGCGATCAGGAATAAAACCACCGCCGTTATAACGGTCATCAATAATCAGTGCGTCTTTGCCAATTTGTGGCAACATTTGTTTGAATAACTCCTGATTACCTTCAATCGCGGTATTGGGTAAATGCACATAACCAATACGACCATTGGATAATTTATCCACCATGGCCCGGCGTTCATTCACCCAGTTTAAATAACGCAACTGGCCTTCTGATGTGATGGTTTTCACGGGACTTTGCCAACGACCCTTTTCTTTGGGTTTATTGTTAAGCGTTAAGGTCACAGTGCGATTGGCTTGATGCTCCAGCAATTCATAAATGTTGTCCACATCTTGGGTACTGTGGCCGTTTATGGCCAACACATAGTCACCCTCTTCGGCTTTCACCCCCGCTTCTGTTAGCGGTGAAAAGCGGGCTTTGTTCCAGTTTTCACCTGCGAAGATTTTTGTGATTTTAAAATAACCGCTGCTATCTTTGGCAAAGGTCGCCCCCAGTAAACCATTATCCTGACGCTTCACTTTCGGCATATCACCGGAGTTAACATAAATATGGCCTGAATTCATTTCGCCGGCAATTTCACCCAAAATATAATCCAAATCACTGCGGTGGGTGGCGGCATCAACCAAAGGCTGGTATTTTTCCCTGATGCCGTCCCAATCCATGCCGTGCATATTCGGGTCATAGAACCAATCACGTAAAATGCGCCAGGCATCGGTGTACATTTGTTGCCATTCAGTTTGTGGGTCAATCTTCACGCTTAAGTTGGATAAATCCAGTTTTTGGGTGTTTTTAGCTTGATCCGGCTTGGCATCAATAATAGATAACTTCTGACCCTGGCGCACCAGAATTTTTTCGCCCTGAGCCGCCAGTCGATATTGATTAACACCGTTAATCACTGTTTTGGGTTTGTCTTGTTTTTCCAGGCTCATCATTAACAGGCGTTGCCCATCATCTTCACCTTTCAGGACAAATACCTTTTTACCTGTTGTCGATAGCTCGTTATAGTTTCCGGATTCTGCGGGTAAGGCCGTAATTCGATTGTTAAATCCTTCAAAATCGATGCTGACCTTGACTGTGTCATCCTGGTCCTTTTTATCTTTTTTGTCTTTCTTTGAGGTGTCTGAAAGAGCCACCTCATCACTTTGATAAGGATAGACGGGTGGTGCATCATTGGTCAGTTGTGCCACATAAATCCGGGTGGCATCAACATAGAGATAATTAAATTCATAGGCACTGAAAGCCAGGTTATAGTCGCGGTTCGACATAAACAACAGATACTGACCACTGTCATCGAACACCGGCTCATAATCATGGTAGGCAGCGGTACTGAGTTTGTGGGCTTTTTGGTTGTTCAGGTCATAAACATAGATTGATGAAAAACCGGTATTTTCGGTTTTTGTATAAGTTATCCAACGACTGTCGGGTGACCAACGATAGTGTTCAATGTCATTGGTGCTGGATTGGTCAATACGTTGCGGTTTGCCACCTTCAATTGACACAGACCATAAAATGTGGTCTTTGTCAGAGAAAGCCAGATGTTGACTATCAGGCGCCCAGACAGGATTAAAACGCCATATCTGTCCATCTTTAGTGATGCGTTTATGCTGCTTTGATTGAATATCATAAATATAAATTTCGTATTCACCGCTTTGATCACTTAAATAGGCCACATAACGACCATTGGGCGACCAATTGGCGGCAATTTCACGCGTTTTGGGCGTATTTGAAATATTTCGGATCTCTCCGTTTTCAGCCGGAACAGAAAACAATTCACCCCGGGCACCCAATACCACACGTTGGCCATCAGGCGATATATCACCGGACTCAATATATTTAGCCACGTTCTTATACTGTGGCATCAGGTTTTCCTGATTGGTGCTGATGTGAATGTTGAGTTGTTTTGATTGTTGCGTTGCCGGATCAAAGCGCCACAAATAACCACCATTTTCATAAACGATGGCTTCAGGACCGGCAGAGGCCCACAAACTGTCATAAGTGTCATGATCGGTTACTTGAATCGGATCACCATCAGGGTTGTAACGGTATAAATTTAAATGATAATCACGATCACTGATAAAATAAATATCACCACCAACCCAGACCGGTTGATGGTCCGTAGCACGGTGGGTGGTAAGCTGCTCAGAGGTGTTATTTTTTAAATCATAGATCCAGACATTTTGTGCACGACCACCCTGGTAGCGTTTCCAGGTACGAAATTCTCGATCAATGGGTGTATAAACATATTTTGTGCCATCCGGCGATAACATGCCGCCACCGGTTTCCGGTACGGGTAATGGCTGCGCCATGCCACCATCAACAGGCACCCAATAAGGTTGACCCATGCGCTGGCCCCAGGGTAATCGATTGGCACGAACCAATACATTTTTGTTATCCGCTGACCAATCTAAGATTCGGTAATCATAACCGCCCCTTGGTGGCATGGGGCCGACATCGTTATACCAGGTTAACTGTTTTAATTCGCTGCCGTCCTTATTCATCACATAGACCTGTCGGGTACCGGTGTATTCCGCTGAAAATGCAATCCGCTGACCATCACGGGAAAATTTTGGAAAAACCTCAAAACCTGTGTCAGAGGTCAGCCTCTTGGCATCTCCACTGGTCATATCGGCAATATAAATATCACCGGCATACACAAAAGTAACCTGGTTTTTGTGGATATCAGCATAACGCAATAAGGCAGTGCCCTGCTCGCTTTCTTGGGCCATACTTGAGCCCAGAATTAAGCTAAACAGAGAAAAAGCCAGAATTTTTATGGTTTGTCGCGAGAGTATTTGAAACATGGGAGATATGACCTGTTAAAAAATAAGGGTCATATTAGCACTTAAACCCCTTTTTTAGTAATAGGCCGAAGGTCATAATACTGAACACTGGGCATTCACTGTAAACCGCGCTAAAATGGCTTAAATTAATGCCTGGGCTTCTTCATTGAATTCAATTCTTCGTTTCGGTTTACTCATCAGCGGTTTGCTATTAATCCTCAGCTTTTGGAACCGAAACAGCTGGCCTGACAATTTGCCCCTGGCCGAGGCTTTGGCTCAAGAGCCACAGCAATCACCGGTTAAACAAGCGCGACAAACAGTGAAGTTTCATGATTTAAGATTCATGGTTCAACCGCGGTTTCGCTATGAATTAGCGGGTTTAGTGGTGTCTAAACGTGTTCATCAAGCCGACTATAAAGGTTCTTTACATGGATTAAGTGAAGATTATTTAAATGTGGCTGATTTATGTGTGGTGTGGGGAGAAACCGCCAACCCTGAGATCTTGCAACACTTTGATTTTTCGAATGGACAGTTTACCTGCAATTACCAAACAAGGGATGAGCAAGCCTGGCAAGCGTTTAATCCCAATCAATTATCAAACAACCATGTGTTAGCCGTAAATGAATCCGTGCGTCAGACACTTTCTGAAGCTGAAATCGGCGATCAGATAAGAATTCGTGGTTACCTGGCTGATTATACCAACCCCAAAGGCTATCTCCGCACAACCAGTACCACCCGAACAGACACAGGAAACGGTGCCTGTGAAACCATCTGGGTTGAGGAAGCCAGTATTATTGGCACCATGCAAAGTTCCTGGCGCATCACATTATGGCTATCTTTGATTGTGTTCGTGTTCTTACTTGGCTTGTATATTCGTCAGCCTATACATTCAAGAAATTATAAATAATTTTTTTATTTCTTCTTTCTGACATAAATCAGGTCAACCGTCTGATTTTCACCTTGAGTGGTTTCTAACCGTAGGGCGTCATTGATTTTATAACGCAGAATCCAAAAGCCCAAACGATTGAACAGGCCCTGAGAATAGCCGACGTATAAATCATCACTGATATTCTGTCCAGCTTCAATGTAGCTATCTTCATTATTAACGCCTTGTTTGATGGTGAGGACATCAATGCCAAACGCATTCTGTATTTGCGAAAAGACCGAATCACCTCGTTTTAAACCCAGCAAAATAGCGGCCTGTGCCAATTGTTCACCATCGGTTCCGCCACCCTCATTCAGCCCCCTGCCCGTGGCCAGATATGACAGGGCTTCCAGTTGACTCATGGCGGGTTCTGAATACAAGGTGGATTGCAGTTGGTTCACCGAACCTGACAATAAAATCCCGGCTGTCACAGTGCCATCATCGGATTTTCGGTATGCCTTAACATCAACGCCGGGATTATCAATGGGGCCGTTAAAAATCAATTCACCGTATTCGATGTCTAATCGTTGTCCATAGAGCTTATAAAAACCTTCTGTCAGGTTAAGTCGCCCTTCTGCATAGGTCTGTCCATTTTTATCATAGACCCGTAAACGACCTGCCATTTTGCCTTGTAAACCAATGAGTTGAATATCTATGGGTTCGATAACCTCGGTGGTCACATCATAGTGCACCGGTATCGATTGGCTGTTTTTTTGATTGGCTTGCCGGGCTCTGTGGATGACCACATCTGAAGAAGTGGTGGCGGCTGAGGGCGGCAAATTTTTAATGTTCACTTCGGCCATGGGTAGGCTCAGATTACCTGTGATGTTGATGGCTTTGGGTGACGCCTCTACCGTAAGTTCAGGATTAATATTGACCGTTATTTCGGGTAAAGTCAGTAAGCGAAAATCCGTACCAGTCAATTCGCCCTGATAAGACCAGTTGTCGCTGACTTGCACATTGAGTTGTCCCGACGATTGCAGTGAGCCAGTGTCACTGTCTGCAGAGAGGTTTAACCCGATTAAACCGGGTTCCTGACTGTTGACCGATAAATTCATATTGGTTAAGCGGCTACCGGTTTGACGCAGAACCAGAAACCCTGTTTTTTGTTGAAGCGACAGATCGACTACGGGTCGGTTTAATGCGCCCTTTATCTGCCCCGTTAAAGTAAATTCTCCTTGAAGCTGTTCTAATTCGGGCGATAAAGCCACCAGGAATCGGCTGTGCTTGAGCTCACCATCAATTTCTGCATCAATTTCCGGCCAGGCTGAATTGGCCTTGTCGTTGAGGGTGGCTGATGCCTGTAAATATCCACCGTCATCAAGCTCAATGACTGAATTTATCTCTGTTTGTCCGGCTTGCTGCCTGGCCGTTAATACGGCTTTGTTGATGGCCACCTGATAACTGTTTTCAAGGCCCTGACGATAGGACATGTTTGCCCGGTCAGTCTTTAAATCGGCGGTTAAAGATAAGGCCTGTTGTTGATAACTTAAATCGGCGGTTCCTTGAATCAAACCGTTAATTTTTAATTCTTGCGGCATCACGCCATGAAATAAACCGGCCTGTAGGTTTTTGAGTTGCAAACTACCGGTCACCAGTAAATCCTTGTCGGTTTGCACATCCAGTTCAAAACAAGCCTCCCCATCTCCCTGTAGCGATTGCCAACAGGCTGGAGATAACAATATCTGATGACCCACAATCATATCGGCAGGGGCTTGTAACTGCCATTGCATATCACTGTCTCGCAGCTGAACATCATGTTCCATTATTTGACCTTTCCATATTTTTTGGTGATCGAACCAACCGCCAGCAAGAACCATGTGGGTCGTTAAGTCCTGATGACTGATATCACCTGTAATTCGGTGTTGCTGTTGACTCCCTTTCAGCAAAAATTGTAACTGAGAAAAATTTTGTTCGGCCACATAGACTTCATTTGCCGATATATCTGCCTGTAACTGGTCAGGCCATTGGCCAGTTCCCTTGAGGGTTAATTGATTAATCTGATGTGTTTGATACTGAAGGTTTTGAGCGGTCAGGCTGAGATCATAATTCAGTGCAGACAAAGAACCGGCCAACCGGCTATTTCCCTGAATTTCACCGCTTAGTACCGGTAAGAATAAATCCGGCCTGGGTATATCAAATTCAACCAGGAGTTGATCTGCGCTGGTTACTTTCGCAAAACTCAACTGACCATCCAGCTTAATCCGGTTATCACCCCACTGAAGAGACAACGGAGATAGGTTCAGTAATTGATCCTGCCATTCGGTATTGGCAGCGATAGTCAAGTCATGTTTTTTAAGCTGACCTTGCAGTGATAAGTCTTTGACAGCCAGCTGCCATAAACCTTCACTGGTTTGCTCAGCTTGTATTTGACCCGAGCCATTGAGTTTGCCCGGCCATTCTGGCAACATCCACTGGGGGTTAAAAGCCTCACTGTTAAAGCTGCCTGTGGCTTTAAAATGAGGCGAGAAAGTCAGTGTCGATTGAGCAGTTAATTGTCCATAATCTCCGTTAAGGGCAAAAGATTCCACCTGAAGCTGTGTCAAGTCGCCCCGAGCTGCTAACTGTATCTGGTTACGATAAATCGATGGCGTCGTTCGTGTATCAGAGTTATCAGAATTTAATCTTAAAGACTGAATGGATTGCTCAGCTCGGGCTTTTCCTGTTATCTGATAATCATCCAATTGACCGCTTGCCGTTATCTCAACTTGATTAAACCTCGTGGTGACATGTTGAGTATCGGCCACCGGTAAATGTAAACGATCACTGTTTAGATTAACCTGAGCTGTCATTGTCGGATAAAAAGTCAGTTCGCCTTCCAGCACTCCCCCGCCTGTGGCATAGCTGTTATCAATTTGAATCGATTGGTTTAATAACAAACCGGTTATATCGCCCCTGACCCGGCCTTTACCGGTGATCTGTTCGGGTGGATATGCCCATTGCGTGGATAAATGAAAAGGCCATCGGTTATTGAGCTGAAGCCGGCCGGCCAAAATCAATGTAATGTCCTGATCAAGAAGATGTAAGCTGTCTATCTGTATGTTTTTATCATTAAGTGACAATGATCCCCAAACCGGACCATAAGCCAATGATTCATCGTTAAGCTGAATATCTTCTACAAACAATTCATTCAGCGTCACCGTCAAGGGCCATTGAAAGTCGCTGACCTCCGGTAATGGTTGCGATTCTGTTGGGGTTTTATTTTCCGGCCATGAAATACTGACCTGACCGATACCAATATAATCAAAAATCAGGTGTCTTTGCCACCAGTCAATATCCGTTATCCGATAAGTCATTCGATCGACTTTAACCACCACACCATCTTGTTGATAAGTTAAGTTTATTGCGGTTAATTCCTCACCGAGACGACCGCTGCTTTGTTGAATCGTTAGCGGTATCCAGTTCCGGGCTTGGGACAACACCCAACGGCTACCGGTTTCGCTGTACAACAAACTATAAAGCAACAACAAAACACCACCTATCAACAGTAATACACCGCTTAACAGATAGGCTGACCACCTTAAAATCCTTGATTTTGTTTTTTTATTTTTCACACTTTCGGTCATTACAAATCCGGACCTAATGACAAATGAATTCGAAAATTGTGAGTGGCATCAGTCACCGGCACACCCAAGTCAACCCGTAAGGGCCCAATGGGTGAAAACCACCTGAATCCGACGCCGACACTGCCGGCAATTTCAAATTTATGGGTAAAGGCATTGCCACCATCAGTGAAAACTGCCAGTGCATAGCTCTCATTAAGTCGATATTCGTATTCGACACTGGCGACGGCCAAATGTTTACCACCAATTAATTCATCCTCGTCATTCAAGGGTGATAAGGATTTATAATCAAATCCCCTGACAGACTGGTCACCACCGGCAAAATAACGATAGGATGCTGGTAATTGATCAAAATCGCTGGTCATTGTGGTGCCAATTTCAGCACGCAGTATTAATCGATCCTTATTGGCAATCGGCAAAATACTTTTGAGTCGACCACTTATTTGAACCATGCTCATATCAGAAAATAAACTTTCCGCCGCCAGTTTAAAATCCATTTGTGCTTTAAACCCCAACCGCGGGTTAAGTGGATCGTCAACCTGTTGGTAGGTCCATCCGGTCCCCGGCACCAATAAGCGTGTGGATTCTATGTCATCACCAATTTCATAATTTTCTTTGAGCAAATCAATAAAATTGATATTTTGCCATTTATCTGATTGTAACCGGGTTTGGGACAGGCCAATTTTAGTGGTGTCAGCTTCATACACATCATTATTTTCCTGGCGATAACCGAATTCAGCCTGATACCATTTTTCATCGGGATTGCTCAGGGAAGGAAATTTCATGCGGGCTGTAAATTCACTGTTGACCTCAGCTAATTGGAGCTTTGTGGCCAGCTGATAACCCCTTTCATTTAAACGGTGATGTTGGTATTCAAACGTCGATCGGACACCGGTGTCAGTGGTAAATCCCAAACCAACTGAGTAATCAATACGATAGCCCGGCGTTAGTTTTACCAATACCGGCACAGTGGCTTGTTCACTGTTTTTGTCCCCGAAAGAGACACTGATATTTCCAAAGTATTGACTGGCCACCAGCCGTTTTCTGATATCGATTAAGCTTTGATTATTGAGGTATTGACCTGATTCCAGGCCCACAAGTCTTTGTAAAAAAAGCGGGTTCATAAATACCGGTTCTTGTTCAATCATGACCTGATCAAGCCGATAACGTGGTCCGGTTTCGAATTCAAGCATAATGTCAACAGCATATTCATCCGGGTAAACATCTACCTGACGCTGGTTTAAAGTGGCATCAAAAAAACCGTAATTGTTTGCCCATTGTCGCCATTGTTGTTTAAGCTGTTGATAATCAGCATCAACAAAAATTCGCCCGGTTTTGATGAAACGTTCCACCTTGATATCCTTTAACTTGGGATGGTCACGACCCGGACCAACAATCTCAACGTTAACTTCACGAATATTAACCGGTTTACCGGCATTGACTTTAACCTGGCTCTGCCAACAACCGTCGCCGGACTCCATTTTAATTTCGTCAACCGTGGCCTGGTAGTATCCAAAAGGTTGCAGCGCTAATTGAACTTGTTCAGGAATTTGCTCTTTAATGGCATCACGCATACTCTCTGAATTATCACAAGAAAGGCTTAAATTATTAAGAAATATGAGGATGTTATCTGCTAAGGGTTTCTCCACGCCGGTTACTTGAAAGCTGTATGCGGGTTGATCTTCTTCCCCATAAGCTGTCACTGAGCATAATAAGCAAAAGCTGATGATGCAGAAAATTAACTTGGAAGACGTGAAATTCATGACACCATTATAACAACTAAGAGGTGGTTAATGGAAAGCTGCTGTACAGCCCGGCCGGCCGCCCAGGCCAATGAAGTCAGGCCGTTTCGCCACAGGCGGAGAAGTGTAACGGCAGGGCTGTGAGTGAAGGGCCTGCATTGGCGTGAAACTCACAAAATGCTGTCCATTGGTAAGCGCTTATATGCGAGAAACAATCAACGCAAAAGGCGTATTTATATATCAATCCAGTTCTTACCGGTGTCGGCAAATACCATAAAGTGTGGGTTTAAGAGTGATTCTTTTTGGTTATAGCGCAAGGGTTCACCATCCAAAGTCACCACCCGGCCACCGGCTTGTTCTACAATACATTGTGCAGCAGCCGTATCCCACTCACACGTGGGTCCCAGGCGGGGGTATAAGTCGGCCTTGCCTTCGGCAACAATACAAAATTTAAGAGAGCTGCCCATAACCACCAGTTCATGTTGACCCAGTCGTTCTAAATAGTCCTTCAATTCATCACTCGGATGCGAGCGGCTTCCAACCACAGTGGGTTTATAGCGACTGTTTTTCATCACTTTAATGGATTGTTTCTGACCATTGTTCCGTTTAAAAACACCCACACCTTCTGCCGCTAAATAACTCAAACCTTGTGCCGGCACATAGACCACAGACAGTACTGGCCTACCCTCATCTATCAGCGCTATATTAACAGTGAATTCACCATTTTTCTTAATGAATTCTTTGGTGCCATCTAAAGGATCCACCAACCAGTAACGTTGCCATTGACGGCGTTCTTCGTAATCAATATCTGCTGATTCCTCAGATAATATTGGATAATGATTGTCCAGAGCCTGTAAGCCTTCGACAATACAGTGATGAGCTGCTAAATCTGCACGAGTTAACGGGGAATCGTCGGCTTTTTGTTCCACCGAAAAATCACCCGATTGATAAATGTCCATAATGGCATCACCGGCTTTAACTGCCAATTGTTCCACTGAGCTTAATAATGTTTTCATGATAAATAATCCATTGCCATGGCATGCGTTTTTTGATTACCGGCCACCACATGCGTGGTTTCCAATCCAATGTCCTGTCCCGTTAAATCAGTGATAAGACCACCGGCTTCTCGGACAATAACAGTTAATGCTGCGATGTCCAAAATATTAACATCACTTTCAATCAGTAAATCAATTTTACCACCCGCCAGTAAGTGATAGTGATAAAAATCTCCATACCCCCGAATTTTACTGAATTTTAGCAAAAGTTGGCCTAATTCGGTCCACTTATCTTTAATCAAAGACTGAATATTTCCGGTCGAGACGCATGAGCTGTGTTCAATCCATTGAGACTGTACCTTGAGGGGCTCACCATTTAAATAGGCACCGCCATTTTTATAGGCATAAGCCTGTTCATCCATGAGCGGCGCATGAGATACACCCAAGACCAATTCTCCACGATACATTAAAGCAATTTGGGTCGAAAAGAAAGGATAACCCCTGACAAAACTTTTGGTCCCGTCTATGGGATCAATTAACCATAAATAATCGCTGTCATGACCGTCACGCCCATATTCTTCACCATAAAAATTATGCTCGGGATAGGCCTCTTTGATAATTCTGATGATGGTTTTTTCCGCTTCTTTGTCAGCAATGGTCACGGGACTATTATCTGACTTGACTTCAGCTACATTATCTTTATTCATGTAGTATGAACGAATACCACCGGCTGCTTGACCGGCGGCATATCGGGCCACCTCTGTGGCTTTTTCTAACTGCTCTTGATTCATATTAACTGGTCTTTTTATCCTGAATACGTCCGTAGATATCTTCGTATCGAACGATGTCATCTTCTCCAAAATAACTTCCGCATTGCACCTCAATCAGGGCAATGTCTGTATCTGTTGTGTTTTCCAATCGATGTAATGTTTCTACCGGAATATGTACCGATTCATTTTCATTGAGCATATATTCATCATCACCCACCCGCACTTTGGCGGTGCCGGTGACCACAGTCCAGTGTTCACTGCGTTTATAGTGTTTTTGTAAAGATAAGACCTGCCCCGGTTTCACCACCAAGCGCTTAACCTTACAATCATCCTCATCTTCTAAAATGGTGTAACTGCCCCAGGGGCGATGCACTGTGGTGTGATAAACCGCCGCTTCATGTGATTTGGCTTTTAAAAACTGCACCACATCTTTAACACCCTGGGATTTGTTTTTATGGGCAATCAGGACCGCATCGGTGGTATCCACCACCATCAAATCATCGACACCAACCACAGCTACCAGACGATCACCGGCACGAATATAGTTATTTTTGGCATCAACAGTCACCGCTTTACCCTCAATACGGTTGCCACTTTCATCACTTTCCAGTAAACCAGCCATGGCATTCCAGGATCCAATGTCATTCCAGTCAAAACGGGAATCAATCACCGCCCGCTTTTTCGCCTTTTCCATAACTGCATAATCAATAGAAATATCCGGAAGCTGTTGAAATAATTGAGCATCAAACTCAATTTGCTGCTGCTGACTGTCAATCGCCTGAAAACATTTTTCTGCAGCAGACAACACTTCAGGTGCGGTGTCTTTAAAAGCATCGAGCAAAGCCCCAACCTGGAAACAGAACATCCCTGAATTCCAGCTGTAATCACCGGATGCCAGGTATTTTTTGGCCGTTTCTAAGTCCGGTTTTTCCACAAATTCAGCAATTTCAGAGACACCCTGTGTTGGCAGAGTCTGTCCGGCTTTAATATAACCATAACCGGTTTCAGGTGCAGTCGGGTAAATACCAAAGGTGGTTAGATAACCCTGTGACGCTTGTTCGGCGGCAGTTTTAACCGTTTCAACAAAGACTTTTTCATTTTTAATCAAATGATCAGAAGGCATCACCACCATAATGGCGTCATCACCATACAACTGTTGTGTTTGTAAAGCAGCCAAAGCAATGGCAGGTGCTGTATTTCGTCCACTGGGTTCTAACAAAAAATACTGTTTATCCATATCAGCCGTGATATTGGCCTTATAGATGTCCTTACACAAAAAATAATAATCACGGGATGTGACCGTTAAAACAGTGCCATCGGTAGCTACTTTCAAAGCACGATCAAAGGTCATGGCTGCTAAGGTCTGACCGTCTGATAATTGCATAAATGGTTTTGGGTAGGCCTTACGGGATACCGGCCACAAACGGGTGCCGGCACCGCCGGATAAAATTACGGGTACGATATTCATGGTGTCATCCTTTGCATACATAATTGTAAAGTTGTTTGCCAATGGGGTAGCTTAACATTAAAGGTACCGGAAAATTTTTGACAATCGAGTACAGAATATTTAGGCCGGGTGGCAGCAGTTGGAAATTGATCACTACTCACCGGAATTAACTTGGGTTTATTATCCAATAAACCGATGTGAACAGCTTGTTCAAATATTCGTTTAGCAAAACCATACCAGGTGGTGTGACCGGCCGCGGTTAAGTGATAGATACCGGTTTCAGGTATATTCAATACCAGCATGGTGGCCAAGGCAATGGTGTTAGACCACGTTGGAGTCCCTTGCTGATCATTAACAATTTTAAGCTCATCATGACTTGCAGCCAGTTTCAGCATGGTTTTTAAAAAATTATGTCGTCGATTTCCATACACCCACGCGGTGCGGAAAATCATGTGTTCACAATCACTGTCTATCAGCGCTTGCTCCCCATCTGCTTTACTTTGGCCGTAAACTGATTGTGGATCAATCGGATCATGCTCGCGCCAGGGAAATTTACGATTATTACCGGAAAAAACATAATCCGTTGAATAATGCACCATCAATAGCTTTTTAATGCGGCAAAATTCAGCCATTTGAGCCACCGCTTCTGCATTAATTCTGTGGGCTAAATCCACCGATGTTTCAGCTTGATCGACTGCCGTATAGGCCGCCGCATTACAAATCACATCAGGGGCAATGGCTTCTAATTTTTTATGGACGTCGTCCACATCATTTAAATCAAACTTAATGGTACTCATTCCGTTGACATCACGACCATCTGAGGTGGTCGGAATGATTTCACGATTGAACTGTAAGGTCCGCCATAATTCAAAACCGACCTGACCATCTGCACCGGTAAGCAATATTTTCATAATGGATATGACGGTAATTGATCGACAGTAAATTGAGACAACACCTTGGCCTGTTTGTCCTTATTTGATAATTGCGGGTTGTCAATGGGCCAATCAATGGCAATATCCGCATCATCCCAGGCAATGGAGGCTTCTGCATCGGCATGGTAAAAATCTGTACACATATAACTGAATATAGCCCGCTCAGACGTTACACAAAAGCCATGGGCAAATCCTTCAGGCACGTAAAACTGACGATGATTATCGGCGCTTAAGGTGACCGCCACATATTGGCCATAGGTTGGAGATCCATGTCGTATATCGACCGCCACATCATATACCTCACCGACCAGAACTGAAACAAGTTTACCTTGTGGGTTCGGGTTTTGAAAATGTAAGCCCCGCAAAACACCGTAGTCAGATTGGGAAACATTCGATTGCACAAAATCAGCCTGAATCCCGATATCACGGTAACGCTGTTTTTGCCAGGATTCCATAAAATAGCCACGTTGATCTCCGAATACCTTCGGTTCAATGATTAATACGCCGGGAATGGCTGTTTTGATAACGTTCATTGCTGGTATTTTATTAAAGAGATGAGGTATTGACCATAACCATTTTTCTTAATCGGTTCAGCCAGTTTCAAGACTTGTTCAGCATTAATCCATCCCTGGTTATAAGCAATTTCCTCAGGACAGGCAATTTTAATACCCTGGCGTCGTTCAATGGTGGAAATAAAATTGGTGGCTTCGGCCAATGAATCATGGGTGCCGGTATCCAACCAGGCAAAACCACGACCCATCAATTCAACCTGTAAATTTTGCTGCTGTAAATAAACTTTGTTCAAATCAGTTATTTCCAGCTCTCCCCGGGGAGAAGGTTTCAGTGCTTTGGCAATCTCCACCACCTGATGGTCGTAAAAATACAAACCGGTAACCGCAAAATTTGATTTTGGTGTTTTCGGTTTTTCTTCTAAATCAATCACTTGTCCATCTTTGTTAAAGGCCGCCACACCATAGCGTTCCGGGTCGTGCACGCGGTAACCAAATACCGTTGCACCACCATCGCGTGCGCCGGCATTGTGCATCAATTGACGCATTCCGGCTCCGTGGAAAATATTATCCCCTAAGATCAGGCAGGATGGATCATCACCGATAAAATCTTCACCAATCAAAAAAGCCTGCGCCAGGCCACCCGGTTCCGGCTGAACAGCATATTGTAAAGACATGCCCCATTGTGAGCCATCACCCAACAACGCTTTAAACAGCGGTTGTTCATGGGGCGTGTTAATAATCAACACCTCACGGATACCGGCACTCATGAGTGTGCTGAGCGGATAGTAAATCATCGGTTTATCATAAACCGGCAACAATTGTTTGCTGATGGAATGCGTCAGTGGGTACAAACGGGTTCCCGAACCACCGGCTAAAATAAGGCCTTTTCGATTCATACTGTCTCCTGTGGTTGTATCAAGGCTTCACCCAGCCTTTGCCCCTGGTAACTGCCGTCCTTGACGCGTTCAACCCAGTTTTGATTATCTAAATACCATTGGATGGTTTTTTGTAAACCGGACTCAAAAGTTTCCTGAGGTTTCCAATTAAGTTCGTTTTGTAACTTACTGGAATCTATAGCATATCTTTTATCATGGCCTGGACGGTCTTTGACAAATGTTATTTGTTCTTTATAGGACTGTGTGGTCGGCTTCATGCGATCCAAACAATCACAAACGGCATTTACGATATCAATGTTTTGCCATTCTTCGTTACCACCTACATTATAGACTTCGCCCAATCGACCCTGCTTGATAACCGTTTCGATGGCGCGACAATGGTCTTCCACATACAGCCAATCACGGACATTCTTACCGTCACCATATATCGGCAAATCCTGACCGGTTAAAGCCTTATCAATCATTAAAGGAATTAACTTTTCGGGAAATTGATAAGGGCCATAGTTATTGGAGCAATTGGTGGTTAACACCGGCAAACCATAAGTGTGATGATAAGCGCGCACCAGGTGATCGGAAGCGGCTTTTGAAGCTGAATAAGGTGAATTGGGCGCATAAGGGGTTGTTTCCGTAAATAACCCAGTTTCACCCAAAGATCCATACACTTCATCGGTGGAAACATGCAAAAAACGAAATTTCTGTTGCTGTTCAGCCGATAGATTCCGGTAATAAGCCAACACCGCCTGCAACAAATGAAAGGTGCCCATCACATTCGTGTCCATAAATTCTTTTGGCCCCTCTATGGAACGATCAACATGGGATTCTGCGGCAAAATGAACCACCACATCAGGTTGTTGCTGTTGCAACAGTTGCATCAGTAGATTTTGATCTCGAATATCACCGTGCACCATGCGATGTAAAGGGTTGTCCTGCAAGACAGATAAAGTATCCAGGTTACCGGCATAGGTGAGTTTATCGAGATTAATAATGGCTCTGTTATGTTTTAATACCTGGCGCAACACAAAGTTGCCCCCGATAAAGCCGGCACCACCGGTGATTAACCATTTTTCCTGCATATTTATGGAATCCGTGAAAACCGGCAATTATAGCAGAATGACCACCCGGGGTCAGCCCTGTCCGGCCACTGATGTTTAAATCAAATATATTTCATGGTATACGATATAATGCCCCTTTTTAATCCCCATATTCAACCCTTCATGGCCACTTCATTGTCCATCATCATTGTTAATTACAACAGTTGGCAGGTTTTATCCAAGCTTTTGCAGAGCATACTCACTCAAGTGATAGACGAACAATTAATCGATTCATTAAAAATAGTCATTGTTGACAATAACTCAAGCCAATCCATGCCTGACTTTAGTCATCTGAATCAATCTCTACATTCAAAAAACATAGAAATTATATGGATTCTTCATCCGTCTAATGCCGGGTTTGCCGCCGGTTGCAATCTGGGTGCAGGCCATGCCGACAGTGAACTGTTACTTTTTTGCAATCCTGACATCGTTATTCCTGAAAATGGTCTCAATGCATTGGTTAAAGAATATCAGGCGCATGATGCTGCATTACTGGCGCCCGCCCAGGTCAATAATCACAACAAAGCGCATAAAATTTCAGGACGCTTTCCAAGCCTGTTGCGCTACATTCCATTATTGGGTGGTGTCTTTAAACAAGCACAATCAACGGTTACTGATGGTTCAGTTTCGATGTGTGACTGGATTTCGGGCGCAGTTATTTTAATGAAAAATAAAGATTTTAAACACCTCGGCGGCTGGGATGAGTCATTTTTTATGTTTATGGAAGACGTGGACTTATGTTACCGGGCATCACAAAATGGACTGACAGTTGGGGTCACCGACAAAACAATTTGGCTGCATCATCACGGCATTTCCAGCAAACAACGCATGGTTGATCGGGTGCGCAGTAAAAGTGCGGCACTGGCTGCCAAACATATCTATGTTAAAAAACATTTTAAAGGTTGGCGAAAATACCTGGCGCAAGTCTTCATCAGCCTCAAATATATACCCGAATTACTGTTAGGCTGGCTGCTCTCCTGGCTCATACCGAAACCGATCTTTGTCAGCCGCCGGTTAATTTTACACCGCCATTTGAGTGATTTTAAAAACGGCTTTAAAAAATCATCTTAAAGCCAGAATCAGATAGCCTCAGCTGATGAATTTTCATCAGCTTAGTGCTATAATTCAGCGCCTTTTACAACTGTACGGATTTTATGAAAATACTTGTCGCCATAAAACGCGTTGTGGATTACAACGTTCGAGTTCAGGTTAAGCCGGATGGGTCCGGTGTTGCCATTGACGGTGTTAAAATGAGCATTAACCCGTTTGACGAAATTGCTGTTGAAGAAGCCCTGCGCATGAAAGAACAAGGCAAAGCGGATGAAGTTGTGGTGGTCACCATCGGTGATGATGCCTCGCAGCAACAATTAAGAACAGCCATGGCCATGGGCGCTGATCGAGCCATATTGGTTAATACCGAACAAGCTGTCCAACCCTTACAAGCGGCCCAAGTATTGTTAAAAGTTATTGAAAAAGAGCAACCCGGTTTGGTCATTACCGGCAAACAGGCCATTGATGATGACAACAACCAAACACCTCAAATGCTGGCGACATTATGGAACCGTCCGCAAGCCACATTTGTGTCGCAGATTGAATTTACAGACAAGGGCTTACAGGCCACCCGAGAAGTGGATGCCGGTTTAGAAACCATTGAAGTTGAATTGCCTGCGGTGATTTCCACCGACTTACGTCTCAATGAGCCTCGGTTTGTTAAATTACCGGACATCATGAAAGCCAAGAAAAAGCCGCTGGAAACGCTGGCCATCGATGAATTGGCTCCGGAGCGAAGTGACCACCGCATCACCGCAACACAATTTGAACCACCCCAGCCCCGCCAAAAAGGGGTGATGGTTGAGTCTGTAGACGAGTTAGTGACAATGTTAAAAGACAAGGGATTATTATCATGAATAAAGTATTAATTCTTGCTGAGCATAATGGCGACAGCATTAACCAATCAACCGCCAAAGTTCTCACCGCTGCCAAACAGCTCAATGCAGATACCATCGACATGGTGTTGTTTGCTCCTCAGGCTGAGATGGCCAATGAATTAGCGCAGTTTGAAGGTGTTTCTACAGTGCATCTGGTCACCTGTGAAGATAGTCACGATCAGTTGGCTGCATCGATTGCACCAACGATGGCCGATTTGGGACAAAATTACAGCCATGTTTGGGGGCCCTCGACCACCTTTGGTAAAGATGTCATGCCGCGTGTGGCTGCTTTAATGGGCGTTAATCAAATCAGCGACATCATGGAAGTCATTGACAATAACACTTTTAAGCGCCCTATTTATGCCGGTAATGCCATTATTACAGTAACCACGGACAGTAACCATCAAGTGGCCACGGTTCGTACTGCTTCTTATGAAGCTGACAAAACCAGTGCCGGTTCGGCTGAGATCAAGAGTAGCCCTTTAAATACGGCCTCTGATCATACCTCCTTTGTGAAATTAGCCACCGGTGATTCAGACCGCCCTGACCTGCAAACAGCCAGTAAAGTGATTTCAGGGGGTCGCGGTGTGGGTTCCAAAGAAAATTTCGAAATGGTGTTTGCATTGGCCGATAAAATCGGTGCTGCCACGGGTGCCTCGCGCGCTGCCGTTGACGCCGGTTATGTTCCCAATGATATGCAAGTGGGCCAAACCGGCAAAATTATTGCCCCTGAATTGTACATGTGCTTTGGTATCTCCGGAGCCATACAACACCTGACCGGCATCAAGGATGCCGGCACCATTGTTGCCATCAATAAAGATGCCGATGCACCTATTTTTGAAGTGGCTGATATAGGCCTGGTGGGTGATTTATTTAAAGTCATTCCCGAAATGACTGAAAAACTATAAAGGAGTTCAGAATGAATTTTTTACAAGAATTAGGAATTAAAGATATCAATCCGGGTACCTGTGTTGGTGTCAATAAGTGGTCAAATGATGATTCTGCCGGCTTAATAGAATCCCATAATCCGGCCACCGGAGAATTATTGGGCAGTGTTTATTCTGCCAGTGAAGCTGATTACGATAAGGTCATTAAAACCGCACAAGCAGCGGCCAAAGAGTGGCGACAAATTCCCGCACCCCAACGAGGTGAAGCAGTTCGACTGGTCGCAGATGCTTTACGCGAACACAAAGACGCCTTAGGCTCTTTGGTGTCGGCTGAAATGGGCAAAATCAAATCAGAAGGTGACGGTGAAGTCCAGGAAATGATTGACATGGCTGATTTTGCCGTGGGTCAATCACGTATGCTGTATGGTAACACCATGCACTCAGAGCGCCCCGGCCATCGCATGTATGATCAATGGCACCCATTAGGCGTGGTTGGCATTATTTCTGCCTTTAACTTCCCGGTGGCTGTGTGGTCCTGGAATGCCTTTATTGCCGCCATTTGCGGAAACATTTCAGTTTGGAAGCCCAGCCCCAAAACACCTTTGTGTGGTGTCGCAGTACAGAATATTTGTAACAAAGCCCTGAAAGACCACGGCTATCCGCCCATCTTTATGATGTTTAATGACGGTGGAAACGAACTGGCCAAAACCTTTGTTGATGATGAACGCGTTAACTTGTTATCATTTACCGGCTCCACCCAAGTGGGCAAACAAGTCGGTGTGCAAGTGGCCAAACGCATGGGCCGTTCATTACTTGAATTAGGTGGTAACAACGGTTTAATTGTGGATAAATCAGCCGATTTGAAATTAGCCGTACCGGCCATTGTGTTTGGTGCTGTGGGCACAGCCGGTCAGCGCTGTACCACCACCCGAAGACTTTTTGTTCATGAAGACATTGCTGATGATTTAATCGACAAAATTGTTCACGCTTACCAACAGGTTAAAATTGGTAATCCATTGGACAAAGACACTCTGATGGGTCCGTTAATCGACGGTGTATCTGTGCAAATGTTTCTGAATGCTGTTAACCGCGCCAAAGAAGCCGGTGGCGAAGTATTAACCGGTGGCAAGCCTCATGGCGATGGTCCGGGCTTTTTTGTTGAGCCGTGTATCATTAAAGCCGAGTCTGATTGGGAGGTTGTACAAACGGAAACTTTTGCGCCCATTTTATATGTTATGACTTTCTCAGATTTGGATGAGGTGATTGAACAACATAACAGTGTGGCTCACGGCTTATCGTCTGCGTTATTCAGTAACGACATTCGCCAGGCAGAACAGTTTCTGTCTGCATGGGGTAGTGATTGTGGTATTGCCAATATTAACATTGGTACCTCAGGCGCTGAAATTGGTGGTGCCTTTGGTGGTGAAAAAGAAACCGGCGGCGGCCGTGAAGCCGGATCCGATGCCTGGAAAGCTTATATGCGTCGTCAAACCAACACCATTAACTATTCCACTGACTTGCCGCTGGCACAAGGTATTAAGTTCGATATTTAATGATGACTTTTTGTTTACTGATGACCCCATTAAGCCAACAGCTTAATGGGGTTTTTTTGTCAAAATGATTGCTAAACTTTACAGCCGAATATTACAACAACTTCCCGCTGAAACTGCGCATGATATGGCAATACGCGCTCTGGGAAGTCCTTTGGCCTTATTAACGGGCCGTGCACAACCGGCCGCACCGATTGAATTGATGGGCATTCAGTTTCCCGGTCGGGTTGGTCTGGCGGCCGGTTTTGATAAAAATGCCGATGCCATTCACGGCTTAAGCCGGCTGGGATTTGGTTTTTTAGAGGTGGGCACCGTTACCCCAAAACCACAGAAAGGTAACCCCAAACCTCGTTTATTTCGTTTAAACCGAGATCAGGCCATAATTAATCGCATGGGTTTTAACAACAAAGGTGTCGATTATTTAGTCAAACGAATTCAAAAAAACAGGCCACAGGGTGTATTGGGTATTAATATCGGCAAAAATAAAGACACCGACAACAAGAAAGCACTGGACGATTACTTAATAGGTTTTCATAAAACCCATACGTTAGCCGATTACATCACGATTAACATATCCTCTCCCAACACACCGAATTTACGGGCTTTGCAAAATAAAGACAGCCTCAATCAATTATTATCAGGTTTAAAACAAGCTCAATTAGACGCTGAAAAACAAACCGGCAAATACACGCCTTTGCTGGTGAAAATATCGCCGGATGAAGACAATAATCAGTTAAATGCCATCGCACAGGTGTTACAGGTAACTGAAATTGACGGCCTTATTTGTACCAACACCACCATCCGTCGACCTGAAAGTCTTGTCAGCGATCAACAACTCATCGAACAAACCGGTGGTCTCAGCGGCGCCCCATTAAAAAAACAATCTTTAAAAACACTGAAAACCATGCGTCAACGATTAGGATCCGATTTCCCAATTATCGCTGTGGGTGGTATCATGCGTGTAGCGGATGCCCAACAACGTTTTGATTGTGGCGCAGATTTAATTCAAATTTATAGTGGATTTATTTATAACGGTCCACAACTAATTAAAGAAATAAACCACTGGTTAACACAAATACATGGATCCACACTACAATCTTAAAAAATACAATACCTTAGGGGTTGATAGTGTCTGTGAGCGATATGTCAGTATTCACTCACTCAGCGATTTAGAAACCCTACCCAGAAACCTTAAAGTTTCTGAAATGCTGGTGCTTGCCGGTGGCAGCAATGTCTTGTTAAGTCCTGAAATTAATCGCCTGGTGGCGCATATCCAACCACGAAACCATATCCAGGTTGTTGATAACCTGGTGGTTGCCTGGGCCGGTACATCCTGGCATGAATTGGTGGTTTGGGCCGTCAGTAAACAATTAGGCGGTATCGAAAATCTGGCGTTGATACCGGGTACAGTCGGTGCCGCACCTATTCAGAATATTGGTGCTTATGGCGTCGAATTAAAAGACGTGCTGGTGTGGGTTGAAGTCTATAATTGGCAAACCGGTGGTTACCATCGGTTGAGTAACGAAGAATGTCATTTTAGTTACCGCCACAGTATTTTCAGGTATCATGATCAACCCTGGATTATCAGCCGAGTGGGATTAGATCTGCGGCCGAATCGACCGATTAATCTCAGCTATCCCGCCTTGAACCAATACTTAAGCGAAAATAAAAACCCGAGTTATGCTGATGTCGCCAAAGCCGTCACCGAAATTCGTCAATCCAAACTACCCAACCCGGCGCAATTAGCCAATGCCGGTAGTTTTTTCAAGAATCCAATCATTAATCAAAGTCTCGCCGACCAGTTAGAAAAAAAATACAAAGACCTCCCTGTTTACCCGGTACCCGGCAAACCGGATAAGCGAAAAACCAGTGCCGCCTGGCTCCTGGAAAAATGCCACTTTAAAGGCAAACGTGAAGGTGATGCCGGTTTTTATGAAAAGCATGCGCTGATATTAGTGAATTATGGCCAGGCCAGTTACCAAGATCTGTTCAGCCTCATCCAGTCTGCCAAAAAAGCGGTCAAATCTAAATTTGGTATCACTCTGGAAGAGGAAGTCAGAATAATTTAAGGCAAAAAAAATCCCGGGAAAACCCGGGATTTAACACAATATTTGTATTATGTTTATTCAATGATGAATTTACCTTTCATCACACCCCAATGTCCCGGGAAGCTGCAGAAGAAAGAGTAATCAACGTCTTTTGACAAACCCGATACATCAAATGTCACAGAAGTACTTTCACCACCACCAATAATTTTGGTATGCGCAATAACTTTGGACATATCTTCGGGCATATAATCATTTTCCAAACCGGTTGACATGCCGGCTGTGGCCACTGACTGCATATCGTCAGTTTGGGTTAATACCCAATTATGACCCATGACGTTTTTAGCCATAGTGCCGGAGTGTGTAAGGGTCAGTTTAACTTCAGTGCAATCAGCACCTACAGCTAATTCTGATTGATTAAATTGCATTTGATCATTACTGTCAATTTCCAGTTCACAGGTTTTTGCGTTAACAGCAGAAACTAAACCAAATGACATGAGTAAAACACTTAATGCGATTAATTTTTTCATAATAAAACCTTTTAAAAAAGTAAATAAAATATGGTTGTTATTGTTAAAAATTCAAGCCTTAACAACCATGATAAAACAGGTTAAACATCTCGAATTATGGTATGAGAGCATTATAACGGTCTTAAATTAATAGAACGTTAATAAATACTTAATAAAATTTAATATTTTTTGTCACTTGTACCGTAAAAATGGCTTTTAATAATTGAGTCACTTGCCATTCCTGCTTATAATGTCCCTTTTATTTTCATTGTCTATCATGCAAAAAATTTTATTGGTGTGCTTGTTGTTTTCTTTCGGTCCGGTGATGGCAGAAGGGGATGCAGTTCGCGGTGAAAAAATTGCCTACACCTGTACCGGATGTCATGGCATTCCTAAATACAAAAATTCTTATCCAAATTACCATGTGCCTAAAATTGGTGGTCAAAATGCGGCTTATCTGGAGACCGCTTTAAAAGATTACCGAACCGGTGCCCGCCAGCACGGTACTATGCAAGCACAAGCCGGCAGTCTGAGTGATCAGGATATCAGCGATATTGCCGCTTATTTCTCACAATTGGGTCAAGACAAACAGGACAAACAATGAAATATAATCACTCAAAATCATTCAGAAATCGACTGACCACCTGGGTTCTTTTCATCTGTATCTTTGCGTCTTCCACTGTCATGGCTTTTGACAAAGAAGCCGGCAAAGAAAAAGCCCAGCAAGTGTGCGCTTCTTGTCATGGTATGGACGGCGTGGGTATAATCCCCACCTACCCTAATTTGGCAGGTCAGTACGTTGACTATTTAACGAAAGCCTTAAAGGATTATCGTTCGGGACAACGCAGCAATGCCATTATGGCAGGATTTGCGGCCACTTTAACGGATGAAGACATCCAGAATTTAGCGTATTATTACGCCACATTAAAAGACAACAGACTTCCAATTTTAGACATTAAATAATCGCAATGTCGACACAATCTTATGCCCTTATAACCGGCGCTTCCGCCGGTTTGGGGCTGTCATTTGCTGAACATCTGGCCGCACAAAAACACAACCTCATTCTGGTGGCAAGACGGTCACAACGTTTACAAAAAATCGCTCAGGAATTACAGGCTAAACATGACATCGACGTGTTCTATATCGTTGCGGATTTGGCTGACACTGATGCACCTGATGCTATTTTCCAGCAGTGCCGGGACAAACAATGGTTTGTCAGTACACTCATTAATAATGCCGGATACGGTGTACCCGGAGATTTTGATCAAGTCGATTGGCTAACCCATCAAGCTCAGCTGAATGTGATGCTTAACAATGTTGTTAAGCTAACCCATTTATTTTATCCGGCCATGAAACAAGCCGGACGTGGCGGTATATTACAAGTGGCTTCTTTAGCCGGTTTAGCCCCACCAACAGCTGGTCACACGCTGTATGGGGCAATGAAATCTTTTGTTATTAAATTTACCCATTCATTGCATTTAGAAGCCAAGGATTTTGGGGTTCATGTGACTGCAGTCTGTCCGGGCTTTACTTACACAGAGTTTCATGATGTCAACGGCACACGCAGTCGCATGAATAAGCTCGCCAAATCTTTGTGGATGACTGCCGATGAAGTGGTTGAGCAAAGTTTGCAGGCATTATCTGAAAACAAAGCGGTGAAAATTAATGGATGGCGCAATCAATTGATTGCACTCATGACCCGTTTATTTCCGGATAAGTTAATTCGGGCTTTGTTTCAAAGCAATATTCAAAAATACCGAAAACGAAGTTCAGATTAAAGGTTCGAAAACATTAAGCAGCTTGCCCGAAAACAAGCTGCTTATCTTATACTTCCATATGGCCGCTTATCGCGTCGCTGACACCAAGTTACTTAATGAATTTACCGCCACCATCACAGTGGCGTAATCAGCCTGTTTTTCACTTTTGATATTGGTCATCAATTGCTTCATGTTATTAACCATTTTTTGCTGATCATGTAGCCATTGATCCATCACTTCTTGTGCTGACTTTTTAATACCATAACGGCGAATCAAAGCAGCTGTGAGTTGGGCATGATGTTCACTGAGGTCATCACGTAAATCACCTCGCGCATGGACATGCCAGTGACTGTCAACAGGTAATTTTTCAACCATACCATTGAGCCACACTAAATTTAAATATTGGCCTAATGGGAAAAACATATCAGCGGCATTTTTAACGGACACATTTTCATCATTGGCAACTTTCACAACATCAAGTGCCGCATTGATATAAGGCAAAGCGGCTAATTGTTTGGCTATATTTTTACTGAAGCCTTTATCGAGCATTGATTTGGTTTCACGTTGATACACCTGAATATCTGACGCGGTAATGTGTTGTTCGAATTCATTGACGAATTGATCCACACCCGATTGCAGCTGTTTTAATTGCCCATGTAAATCAATGCTATGGCCAATATTATTTAATACCCAACGCACTGCCTGCCTTACAAAAGTCCATATGGCTTTCATGGCTTTCAGTTGTTCTCCGGCATTCACCAAGGCGTCATGGTCATCAATCACTTGCCATAATTTGTTTAAATTGAATAGTTCCACCACCAAAAAATATGCCAGCGCAATGGCACTGACATCGGCACCGGTGTCTTCATTCATTCGCATCATAAAGGTGGCGCCCATGCGATCAACAATCTGACTGGTCAGGACTGTACCAATAATTTCACGCTTCAATTGATGGTTGTCCAGATATTTGGCATCAATATTTTGAAGTTGTTGCGGAAAATATTGAACCATAACATCCGCCAGAAAAGGGTCATCCAATACATCGGAAGACAATAATTGTTTGTATAAATCAATCTTAGAATAAGACAACAACACGCAAAGTTCAGGACTGTATAAACCTTCCCCATTTTGTTGGCGGGTTTTTAATTCAGTTTCTGTCGGTAAAAATTCAATTTCCCGATCTAACAAACCCTTGCCTTCCAGTGTTTTAATTAAATGGGCTTTTGCACCAATACGATCAGCACTGACGTGTAGCATAAAGGATAAAATTTTATTCTGTCGGTAATTATTGGTTAACACCAAACGGCTGACCTCTTCGGTCATTTCTTTAAGTAATTTATTACGGGCCGTTAAATCCATGTCACCGTCTTTCATGATTTGCTGTAACAGAATTTTGATGTTGACCTCATGGTCTGAACAATCAACCCCGGCAGAATTATCAATAAAATCGGCATTAACACGACCACCAATTTTGGCATATTCAATACGACCCTGTTGGGTCATACCAAGATTACCGCCTTCACCAAAAACCCGGCAACGCAATTCACTGCCATTAACACGTAAAATATTGTTGGCACTGTCACCGACATCAGCGTGACTTTCTTCACTGCTTTTAACGTAGGTACCAATGCCACCATTCCAGATCAAATCGACTTCAGACTGTAATAGTTTTTGGATTAAATCCTGAGGTGCAATCTCATCTTGTTTTATTTTTAACCAGTCCCTGATTTCATCCGATAACGGGATGGCCTTATCAAATCGTGAATAGACACCGCCGCCTTTGGAAATTAACTGTTGATTATAATCTTCCCAGGATGAACGTGGCATATCAAATAATCGTTTACGCTCCTTCCAGGAAGTTGCTGAATCGGGATTGGGATCAAGAAAAATATGCATGTGGTTAAAAGCGGCTTTTAAACAAATATGTTTAGATAACAACATGCCATTACCAAACACATCGCCTCCCATATCACCGATTCCGACCACTGAAAAATCTTCTTTCTGACAATTTACACCCATTTCCCTGAAATGCCGTTTGACTGATTCCCAGGCACCTCGGGCAGTGATACCCATTCCCTTGTGGTCATATCCGGCTGATCCCCCGGAGGCAAAAGCATCTCCCAGCCAAAAGCCACGCTCAGTCGATATGGCATTGGCAATGTCTGAGAAGGTGGCGGTCCCTTTATCGGCAGCCACCACTAAATAAGGGTCATCCTTGTCATAACGAACCACATTATCAGGATACACCACTTTTTCATCGACAATATTATCGGTAATATCCAGCATCGAGCCAATAAAAATCTGATAACAGCGTTTTACCTCAGCCATAACAGTGTCACGATCACCTTGTGGCAAACGTTTCACCACAAAGCCACCTTTGGAACCGACCGGTACAATAATTGAATTTTTGACATTCTGCGCTTTCATTAAACCCAGGACTTCTGTCCTGAAGTCTTCATAGCGGTCTGACCACCGTAAACCACCACGAGCCACTTCACCCATCCGTAAATGAACGGCTTCCACATCCGGTGAATAAACAAATATTTCACGGAAAGGAACCGGCTTGGGTAAGAATGTGATGGCTGCTGAATCAATTTTCATACTCATGGCCGGCCTAAACTTATCGTTGTCATCTTTTTGGAAAAAGTTAGTTCGAAGAACGGCCCGTATGGTTTCCATGACATAACGAATGATACGATCTTCATCTTGTGATTTGACACTAACCAGCAACGCATTAATCGCTTTTTCGACTTTGTCAGCCAGACTGTCACGATCTAATTTTCGACTGCGAAAATATTTATCAACACAAGCTTGTTGGTTGTCGTTTAATTCAATATTCAGGTGATGCAACTGATCGCCAAATTTATCTTTAAAGGCTTTGAAATAGTCTCTGATTTCTGCCGCATCCAGTTGATCCAGAGCAGGACTTAAACGGATGGTAAACAATTCCACAAGCCAACGGCTGATGTGCGGTTGATTCACCAACGCCCTGACAATGTAATCTCGGCTGTAAGGCAGGCCGGTTTGCAATAAATATTTCACCACGCCATTAAGGAAATAAATCTGACGCCAGTTTAAACCACCCAGGATAACTAACTTGTTGAGCGGGTTTGAACTGAGCTGATTGCGTGACACTTTGGCAAATGTACTGTGAAAACGTTCTCTGACCAGTTCTAACTTCAAAGAAGCACCTGAAGCTAAATTTAAATCAAAATCCTGCACCCAAATAACCCGACCATCAGCTAAATGCCAATCATAGGGCCGTTCACTGACCACTTGTAAACCTAAATTTTCCAAATCTGGCAACACTTCACTTAAGGGCATCGTTTTATTAAAACGAAATACTTTAAAGCGAAATTCACCCTGATGTTTAATGCGGGGCATATACAAACTTACTTGTAAATCTTCATCATCGATTAATCGATTGGCATGTTCGACATCATAAGAGGCCACACGGGGACTGACTTCTTCAGTATAGGCCACCGGAAAAGCGCCTTTAAACTTGGACATTAAAGCGTGTGCCTTTTCCATACCAAAACGTTCAATCAACACCAATCGCAACTGGTCTTCCCAGGTCTTAACCACTTCGATAATATTTTCTTTTAATTGGGAAATAAGCTGTTCATCAAATTTTTTCACATCGCGAATAACCAGATATAATCGAGCATAATGTGAATCATCAATTGAAACAGCAAACTCCACTTCAACCCCATCGACAGCTTGAGTCACCAGCTTTTGGATTTTTAAACGAACCTTGGTATTAAATAAATCCCGGGGCACATAAATCATAAATGAAGCATAGCGTCCAAATTTATCAACCCTTGCTATGACTTGGGTGGTGACCTTTTCCTGGATTGCCAGCGACTGATAGATGGCATAAAATAATTCCTTGGTATTACTTTGCATCACCTCGTCTCGCGGAAAACTGTCGATAATATGCATCAACATTTTTTCAGAGTGAGAGTTTGCTTCGAAAGCAAATTGTTTGATGAGTTGCTTGATTTTTGTTTTGATATAGGGAATTTCTGTGGGGCTGGTGTTGGTCGCTTGAGAGGTAAACAAACCAATAAAACGATGTTCTGCAACCACCTCACCTGTCGCATTAGTCTCCAAAACGCCAATATAATCAAGGTTACCCTTACGGTGAATTTTTGACAGTTTATTGACCTTTGTTAATACCACTAAGTCAGACTGTTTCTTAACTTTATAATCCTTAACCTTAATTTGACTGGCATCATTATTATCTGCATCCAGTTCTTGTCGTAATAAACCCAAACCAGAATCTTCTTCAGCCACCAGGTAATCTTTTTGTTTCTGATAACGGCGATAACCTAAGAAAGTAAAATTATCAGCAGCCAGCCATTCCAGGAATTTTTGCTGAGATTTTTGGGTTTTGTCATCACCCAAATCCCCGAGCTTATCTTTAACTGAACCCAATTGTGCCAACATGGGTTTCCAGTCTGCCACGGCATAGCGAATTTGAGCAAAAACACTGGCTAAGTAATCTTGTAACTGTTGACGTTCCTGTTCATCATCAATTCTTGACACTTCGATGTAGATTAATGACTTAAGCTGGATGTCCTTATTCTTGGGTTTGTCAATCAACACTCGATCTTTATCCTGTCCTTCTATCTGGATAATCGGGTGAGAAATTAATTTGACTTCTAGTCCAAATTCAGCGCAGGCCATGGTGGCAGAATCTACCAGAAAGGGGATATTGTCATTGACCAAAAATATATGTGATAAGGTAGGATCATCGGCTAAATGGGTTACTTCAATCACCGGTTTTTTCAGGCTTGAATCACTCATAATCACAATCATCTGAGTTACCACTTCGACCCAATAATCAACTTCATGAGAAGTCACTTCGTCCATGGTCATATGAGTGAACAACTGTTTCGCTAATTGTTCGGCGCTTTGTCCATATGGATATTTATTTTTCTTTAAGTGTCCGGCAAATTTTTTGATGAATTTTTTATGCTCAGAAGTCAATAATGAATGCATTGTTATCTATCCTGTGACCGTTTTAAATTGACAAGAACTCATTAAAATTCTCATGTCTTAAAAGGTCACTTTTATTAATTAAAAAATCAACGAATCAGTCTTCATATGATGACTGGAAAAACTAATCGAATTGTAACTTTTTAAAACTTGAAAAGGTAGGATGAAAAGTGCTATTTCCATATTCCTTCACTCACACTAACAATTCAAATGACATAAGTAAAAACACTTCGTTAAAAATTTACTTGTATTTTAATCAAATCCCACTAAAATTCATCATATCCCTTTATTCGCATATATAGATATATGGAATTAAACGAACTATTTAAAATCCTGGCAGATGATTCTCGTATTCGCTTATTGTTGCTATTATCAGACAATGAATTAACTGTGGCAGAAATGTCAGAAATCACACAAATGCCCCAACCTCGGGTATCAACACACCTCTCTTTGCTACGACAAAAAGAGTTGGTTATTGTTCGAAAACAAGGTGTATTTGCCTACTATCGACTTAATGAGAACACCTTTCAGCAGCATTATCCGGATTTATTGGAATTAGTCAGCAACCATTATCACAATCATGCCCTGGTTAAACAAGATCTCAGACGTCTGGAAATGGTACTGAACCAAAAAGCCAAAAGAAACCAATGGGTTGACAGTGTTGCCGGTGATATGGAACGGCACTATTCACCCGGAAGAACCTGGGAAGCCACCACCCGCTTAATTGCTCAAATGATTCAATTGGACAGCGTTTTAGACATCGGTTCTGGTGACGGTGTATTGGCTGAACTGATGGCCCCACAATGCCAGCAATACACCTGTGTTGACAACAATCACAAAGCCATGCAAGCCGCGAAGAAACGTTTACAGCATTTGGACAATGTAAAATTTGCAGAAGCCGATATGCATCACTTACCTTTTAAGGATAACCAATTTAACTGTGTTCTGTTATTGCAAGTGTTGACTTACGCCGAAGATCCACAAAAGACCATTGCCGAAGCTGTACGCGTCACAAAAAAGAAGGGACGAATTATGTTAGCGACGCTTAACCAACATGCCCATCAACATGTTAAAAAGGAGTATGGGCATATTCACATGGGCTTTCAGCCGGACACCATAGAATCCTATTTTATGCAACAAGATTGTCAGTCCGTCCAAGCCCGTATCACTTCTCAGGAACAACGTTTACCCCACTTTGAAATTATCACCGCTGAGGCTGTTAAATGAACAAGCCCAAGGGCACCCGACGTGCATTAACTGAAGCGGTTAATCAACGTATCTTACTGCTCGATTCTGCCATGGGTACCATGATTCAGAATTTACAGTTAACAGAAATGGATTTTCGCGGTGAGATTTTTAAAAGCCATAAGAATGACCTGAAAGGCAATAACGATATTTTATCAATCACCCAGGCCGCTTTAATTCGTGATATTCATGAACAAAACTTAGCCGCCGGATCTGACCTCATTGAAACCAACACGTTTAATGCCACGCGTATTGCCCAGGCCGATTACGCCACTGAAGACCACAGCTATGACATAAACAAAGCAGCCGCAGAACTGGCCAAACAAGCCTGTCAAAAATTCAGCACCCCAAATAAGCCCCGTTGGGTGGTCGGGGTTTTGGGACCGACCAATCGGACAGCTTCCATCTCACCGGACATTAATCGACCGGAGTATCGTAATGTCACCTTCCGTGAATTAACCGATGCCTACAGTGAAGCGATTAATGGTTTACTGGATGGTGGCGCCGATATTCTCATGGTAGAAACCATTTTCGATACCCTCAATGCCAAAGCCTGCTTGTTTGCGATCAATACAATTTTAGATGAACGGCAATTGGATGTACCAATTATGATTTCAGGCACCATTGTCGATGCCAGTGGCCGGACTTTATCCGGTCAGACGCTAACCGCTTTTTATCATGCCATTCGCCATGCTAAACCTTTTAGTATCGGCTTAAATTGCGCATTAGGTGCTGATGATCTCATTCCTTACATTAAAGAACTCAATGATATTTGTGAATGCTATATCAGTGTTCACCCCAATGCCGGTTTACCCAATGAACTGGGAGAATATGACCAAAGCCCTGAACACATGGCATCGATTTTAAAGGGGATGATTGGTCACAGACATATTAATATTATGGGTGGCTGTTGCGGCACCACTCCGGAACACATTAAAGCCATGTCGACGTTGGATTTAAACGGTCAGGGGCGATCCCTACCCGGGTTAAAACCCCTGTGTCGTTTGTCCGGCCTGGAAGCTTTAACCATTACACCGGAAATCAATTTTATCAATGTGGGTGAACGCACCAATGTCACCGGTTCAGCTAAATTTAAACGTCTGGTTAAAAACAATGAACTGGATGCAGCCATAGAAGTGGCACAACAACAAGTCGACAACGGCGCGCAGATTATCGACATTAATATGGACGAAGGCTTATTGGATTCTGAAGAAGTGATGGCGACTTTTTTGAAACTCATTGCCTCAGAGCCCAATATCTCTAAAGTCCCCATAATGCTCGATTCTTCAAAATGGAGTGTACTGGAAACCGGCTTACAGCTGATACAAGGCAAAGGTATCATTAACTCCATTAGCCTCAAAGAAGGTGAAGACGAATTCTTGAATCATGCCCGATTAGCCATGAAATACGGCGCGGCCGTGATTGTGATGGCTTTCGATGAACAGGGCCAGGCGGATAACCTGCAACGGCGAATTGATATTTGTCAGCGATGTTATAATCTGCTCACCCGGAAAGTCGGCTTTCCACCTGAAGATATTATTTTCGATCCCAATATTTTCGCCATTGGTACCGGTATTGCAGAACATAATAACTACGGTGTCGACTTTATCGAAGCGACTCGTTGGATTAAGAATAACCTGCCCCATGTGCATGTCTCCGGGGGCGTGTCTAATATTTCATTCTCCTTCCGTGGCAATAACCCATTACGTGAAGCCATCCATTCCGTGTTTTTATATCATGCCATCAAAGCCGGTATGGACATGGGTATTGTTAACGCCGGTCAGTTGACTGTTTATGATGACATTCCTGATCATATCCGCGATAAAATTGAGGATCTGCTGTTTAACCGTGACCCGGAAGCCACCGAAGATCTCATGGTGTTGGCACAGGAACTGCAAAAAAGCCAAACCGATGACAGTGATAAAAATGCCTGGCGTGAATTACCGATTAACGAACGTATCAGCCATTCTTTGGTGCACGGTATCAGTGACTTTATTGAACAAGATGCCGAACAAGCCAGACAAGCCTTAGAAGAGCCCATCGAAGTCATTGAGGGGCCTCTTATGGACGGTATGAATGTGGTCGGTGATTTATTTGGTGCCGGTAAAATGTTCTTGCCACAGGTGGTGAAGTCCGCCCGGGTCATGAAAAAAGCCGTGGCTTATCTGACACCCTATATTGAAGCCAAAAAAGGACGACAACAAACCAAAGGTAAAGTGGTGATGGCCACTGTGAAAGGTGATGTTCACGATATTGGCAAAAACATTGTCGGGGTGGTTTTGGGTTGTAATAACTATGAAATCATTGATTTAGGCGTGATGGTGCCGGCACAGAAAATCCTGGACACAGCTATAGAACAAAATGCAGACATTGTTGGCTTATCAGGATTAATTACACCGTCTTTGGATGAAATGTGCTATGTGGCCGAATTGATGCAGGAACGCGCTATGTCATTACCCTTAATGATCGGTGGCGCCACCACCTCACGTACCCACACCGCCATTAAAATTGAACCGGGTTATGAACATGCCACGGTATGGGTTAAAGATGCCTCACGAGCCGTTAATGTGGTGCAGAAATTATTATCCGATAAAGACTGTGACGATTTTTGTCTGGATATTAAACAACAATACGAAGAGCTCAGAGAGCGCCGCAAAAACCGTGATCAGCATAAGAAAATAATTAGTCTTGAGGCAGCCCGAAACAATGCCTTGCAGCTTGATTGGTCGAACTACCAAGCACCGAAACCCACATTCACCGGTATCAAAGTTATTAAAGACACAAGTATCACGGACTTAAAACCTTTTATCGACTGGACCCCCTTTTTTCAGGCCTGGGAATTACATGGTAAGTACCCGGCCATTTTGGACGATGCGCTGGTAGGCGAAAGCGCCCGTGAATTATTCCAAGATGCGCAAACCATGCTACAACAAATCATTGACCATCAATGGTTGTCTTTACAAGCCGTGATTGGTTTTTTCCCGGCATATCGAGATGGTGATGATGTGATAATTCAACATCAGGAAGATAGCCACCGACTTTTAAATTTGCGCCAACAAGCGGACAAACCAAAAGCCAACCTCTGTTTAAGCGATTTTATTGCGCCCAAAAACAGCAGCATACAAGATTATATTGGCGCTTTTGCGGTGACCGCCGGGGTTGGTATTGAACCCCATATTGAACGTTTCAAAGCCAATAACGACGATTATAAAGCCATATTACTGAAAGCCCTGGCCGATCGCTTGGCCGAGGCTTATGCCGAATATATGCACCATCAGGTCCGCACGGTTCATTGGGGGTATGCCGCAGATGAGCATTTAGACAATGAATCGCTGATAAAAGAACAATACCGCGGTATCCGCCCGGCACCGGGTTACCCCGCTTGTCCCAACCATCCGCAAAAAGACCTGCTGTTTGATTTACTTGAAGTGAGTCAACACACTGAAATAGAACTCACCGAAGGCTACGCCATGTATCCGGCCTCGTCGGTCAGCGGTTTTTATTATGCCCATCCGGATTCTCAATACTTCGTGGTCGGTAAAATTGACGATGACCAAGCCCTGGATTATGCCCAAAGAGCCGGGATTTCTGAGAACAAAGCCCGTAAAATACTGAGAGCGAATTTATCAAGATAAAGGTGACAACATGAGTTTTTATGAAATAGACGGTGTCAGACCGGTAATCGATGACAGCAGTTTTGTCCATCCCACCGCGTCCATTATCGGTAACGTCATTATCGGCAAAAACTGCTACATCGGTCCTCATGCGAGTTTGCGTGGTGATTACGGTCGTATTGTCTTAGAAGATGGTGTCAATGTGCAAGATGGCTGCATTGCTCATTGTTTTCCAGGAGGTGAAACTCGCGTCTGTAAAAATGGCCACATCAGCCATGGTGCGGTACTACACGGCTGTGTCATTGGTGAAAACACCATGGTCGGCATTCAAACGGTGATTATGGATAACGCCGAAATCGGCGCTGAATGTATTATCGGTGCCTTAAGTTACGTTAAACCAGGCTTTAAAGCTCCTGATCGGAGCATCATCCACGGCTCCCCGGCTGAAGTGAAACGCGCCGTTAAAGATAAGGAGCTGGACTGGAAAATCCGCGGCACACAAGTTTATCAAAACCTCACCGAACGCTGCCTGAAAAGCTTCCGCGCCTGTCAACCCCTTAAAAATGAAAGCCAGCAAAAACAAAAACTCGATATTCCTGAGTTTAAACCCATGAAGTAATAAAATTTAATCCAATATATTTAAACCACAAAGAACTCAAAAAATGATAGCCCCAATTTAAACTATCAACCCACTCAGTGAGCTTTGTGTACTATCTTTTGTGGTTAATTAAAAAGCCAAATTAGCTTGGAACTACTTTTTAACATCTTACTTTCATCCCAAACGCTCTAAACTCATCCCTGCCACATAGCCCGAGGACCAGGCCCATTGGAAATTAAAGCCCCCTAAATGGCCGGTGACATCGACCACTTCGCCAATAAAGTAGATGTTGGGCTGGCTTTTGACCGTCATGGTTTTTGAAGACAAGCCATCGGTATCAACACCACCCAAGGTCACTTCAGCGGTGCGGTAACCTTCGCTGGCCGCGGGTTTTAATATCCAGTTTGTGTATTGAACAGACAGTTCTTCTAATTGCTTTTGACTGAAAGTTTGCAGTTCCCGTTGTAAATCATCGCCGCTGATGAATTCGCCTAAGGTTTCGGCCAGGCGTTTTGGCAAAAAACGGTTGAGAACCTGTAATATCGATAACTGCGGTGTGTTGAGCTTGGCTTCGATTAAATTCGCCAGAAAATCTTGTTCTGGGATTAAATTGACCGTGATGGTTTCACCCGGTTGCCAGTAACTGGAAATCTGCAAAATCGCCGGGCCGCTTAAGCCGCGGTGTGTGAACAGCACTTGATGGGTAAACGATTGCCCGTTTTCAGCGGTAATCTCTGCTAAAACACTACTGCCGCTGAGGTCAGAAAAGAGTTTTTTATGTTCATCAGAAAACATCAAAGGCACCAGGCCGGCACGTTTGGGCAGAACAGTTAAACCCAATTGTTGGGCCAGTTGATAACCGTAATCAGAGCCGCCCATTTTCGGAATCGACAAACCGCCGGTGGCCACCACAAGCTGCGGTGCGGAGAATTGACCCAGTGTGGTTTGCACTGTCACCCTTGAGCCTGTTTCAATCTGTTTGGTTGTCACATCACAATGTAAAGTCACACCCTGCTCTTCACAATCAATCAGTAATGCTTTGAGTAAGTCTTTGGCACTTCGGTTACAAAATAACTGACCCAGTTCTTTTTCATGATAAGCAATGTCATGATCTTCGACCCATTGTATAAAGTCCCATTGGGTGTAGCGACTAAGTGCCGATTTCATAAAATGCGGGTTGGCCGATAAAAAGTACTCAGGCGCGCAATGGATATTGGTGAAATTACAGCGACCACCGCCGGACATGAGGATTTTTTTACCGGGTTTATTAGACTTTTCCAGCACCAGAACCTTTAAACCACGGGCAGCAGCCGTTTTAGCACACATCAATCCGGCAGCACCGGCGCCTAAGATAATGACATCAAAGGCATCGTATTTTTCTTGGGCATTCAATTAATTCAATACCTCAGGCGCATCCGGTTGTTGTTCTGGTGCCGCATTGGCAAATTCATTGCGAACCAGACAACGCGTATTAATTTCAGTTAATCGCGGGTAATCATCCAAAGGCACATCAAAGCGATTGGCATTATAAATTTGCGCCACCAGGCAAATGTCCGAAAGACAGGGATAATCAGCATGCATGAATTGGTTTTTTCCGGTACTGGCTTGTTCTTCTAAAGCCTTAAAACCCTCATGTATCCAGTGGGCATACCAGTCATCCACCTGATCTTGCTGCCAGCCTTGTTTTTTCAGGTATTGCAACACCCGCAAATTATCCAAAGGATGAATATCCGATACAATGGTTTGCGCCGCCGCCCGGCATTGGGCTCTTTTGACCGGATCTTGCGGTAACAGTGATGGCGATGGCTGTAATTCTTCCAGATATTCCATTATCGCCACAGATTGCGTTATCACCGCACCCTCAGGCGTTACCAAACTCGGCACCAAACCCTGCGGATTGACACCACGGTATGGTTCTTTATGCTGTTCACCACCATCTTTAACCAAATGAACTGGTTTAGTTTCATAGTCTAAACCTTTCAAATTCAAAGCAATTCTGACCCGATAAGCCGCGGTACTACGCCAGTAGCTAAAGAGTGTTAATTTATTCAAAATAAAACCCGCCTCTTTTTTTTTGTTCAGGGTAAATCTGGTTCATGGTGTCAACATTATATAATCGGCCGTTGAGCATCACCTGGTGGATGTCGTCGCTGGTTTCGATGTCTTTCAATGGATCTTGATTTAAAATGACCAAATCAGCCAGTTTTCCGGCTTTCAGTGAGCCCAAATCATTGTCCATACCGATATAACGCGCGCCATCGATGGTACTGGCTTTTAAAATATTTAATGGCTCCATACCACCCTGTCCAAACATCCACATTTCCCAATGAGCAGCCAGGCCTTCACGTTGACCGTGCGCACCCAACAGGACATCGACGCCTTCATTTTGCAGTTCGGTGGCGACCCTGGCATTGTTAAAGTGGTTGTAATCTTCTAAGGGCGCTTTATAGCGGCGCACAGACGCCGGTTCCAATACTTTGGCCGGTACGTATTTGGATAAAATCGGATGTTTCCAGACGTCGGTTTTATCATACCAATATCGCTCGCCCCAGATTCCGCCATATCCAACCCCCAAGGTCGGCACATAAGCAGTATTCGAACCGGCCCACAATTGTTTCACATCATCATAAATAGCTGCCACCGGAATCGAATGTTCTATGCCGGTATGGCCATCAACAACCATACTCATGTTGTGCATAAATAAAGAACCGCCTTCTGGAACCACCATCAATCCGGTCTGGCGAGCGGCTTCAAGGACTTGTTGACGTTGGTCGCGGCGCGGCTGGTTATAACTTTTAACACTAAAGGCGCCGGCGGCTTTCATGCGCTTTAAATGACCAACAGCATCGTCCAGACTATCCACTTTGGCGGTAATAAAGTGGGTTGCACCATACAAAATAGTGCCTGTCGAATAAGTACGTGGTGCAGTTATTAAACCGACTTGCTGCATTTCTGAGGCTGCAAAAATGGCTTCGGTGTTAGACGATGGATTATGGGTGGTGGTGACGCCAAAGGCTAATGACGCATAGGCATTCCAGTTTTCCTGAGGAATAATTTGGTCATTGGCATACGGGCCATGCCAATGAACATCCACCAAACCGGGAATAATGGTTTTGCCGGTGACATCAATGACTTCAGCATCACCAGGGATATCAATATCCGCACCCACAGAATGAATGCGGTTGTCTTTAATCACAATCACCCCGTTATCAATCACCTGTTGCTCACCATCGACCTGTTCCATGGTAATAATTTTGGCGCCTTTGAGCGCCACCAAACCCGATGGTTTATCAAATTCTGCAGTGAATTCAATGGTTGTTTTTTGTGGCTCAGGTTTCTCTTCAATAGCCACATCATTGAGAAAATCAAACACCGCTGACAAAGGTTGTTGATAGAGATTTGGCCCCATGGCCCAGCTCAGGGCTTTTGAATCTTTGTGCCATGTCAGGTTTTTACCGGCATAGGTTGAAAACTTCTGAAGCGGTAAATTCTTAGCACCCGAACCGGTGTCAATGTATTGGCCATTGCGTACAAAAGGTGTGACATACACCTGAAAATTTTGGATAAAAGCCAACCACTTTTCATCTGGAGAAACCTTAAAATGACTGATCCATTGACCCTGATAGTGTTGTTGCTTGTCGTTACCGCTTATATCGGTGGAATACAACTGACCGGTAAACACTTCACCTTTTTTATCATTACCGGTGAAATAAATACGCTCATTGCTGGCTGTGAAAAAAGGTTCACTACCGGAATCAGCAATTTTGGTACGCTCACCGGATTTAACATTAACTTTTAATATTCCGGTGTCATGTGAATACAAGGGACTGGTTAAGTAACCACCCTTTATGGCTTCAAAAACCGCTGTTTTACCGTCAGGTGACAGCACAGGATTAATATAATGCCCGGGTACTTGAGTCAGTTTCTCACTGCGACCATTGAGTCGAGCCAACCGAACAGAACCCAGCTCTTTATCATGCCAGGTCGTGTAAATAATGTTTTTACCATCGGCTGAATAGCGTGGATAAAGTTCAAAATGTTCAGTTTGTTTGGTTAAGCGTTCAGGTCGGCCATCGGGTAATCCAACGGTGTAAATGTAACCCAAAGCCTGAAACAATGCTTGTTCACCATCGGGCCGGATCTGCAACCAGCGCAGCATCTTAACATCGAAATCATCCGGTGCCGCATTATTGGTAACCGTCACGGCTTTGCGAATTTCCCGTTGATCCGTCACGCTAAAAGGAATTTGTGTCACCGTTTGAGAGTCCACATTGATTCGGTGGATGCCACCCCGGGCATAAAACACGATGTCCTTGCCATCGGGCATCCAGGCAAAGTTGGGATAAACACCGTGAATCGCCCAGGTTTCCTGCATATCACGTGTCAGTTCATCATAAATGGGTGTTATTTCACCACTTGCGCGGTCCTGGATAAACAGTGCACTGTCAGCGCGAATTCGACGGACAAATGCCAGGGAATCACCATCCGGTGACGGTGTTGGTCTGACCGCCCCACCCGGTCCTGACACCCACGGCTCAATTTTACCGGTGGCCAGTTCAATGGCATATACTTCATAGATTTGATTGTTGGAGTCTTTTGAATATTCAAAGTATTGACCCGGTGTTGAATCCCGTGAAAACAGGACATACTTACCATCCGGGGTATAAATCGGTTCACCCAGGTCTTTTTGTTCATTCGGTCGTTTATTCAGTTGCACACCTTTGCCGCCTGATTTGTGGTACAACCATATCTCACCGGCGCCCAAAGAGCGCATGCCGGTAAAATGCTTACGGGCCACAATAAATTCTCCATCAGGAGACCAGGCCGGAGAATTCAATAGCCGGAATTTTTCATCGGTAACCGCTTGTTCATGACTGCCATCTGTATTCATAATCCAGATATTATCACCACCACCCTGATCAGAAGTAAATGCCAATTGTTGACCATCGGGAGAAAAACGCGGTTGCATGTCCCAGGCCATAGAGTTGGTGATATTGACGGCCTCACCACCAGTGATCGGCATGGTATAAATATCTCCCAACAAATCAAAAGCAATCGTTTGACCGTCGGGACTGACATCGAGGTTCATCCAGGTGCCGTTATCGGTGTTTATAGTCACCATCTGTTTTTCACCGGGTGGATTATTGACATCCCAGGAATCTTTCTTATCATTCTGCTCTTCAGCTTGAACCGAGATACACAGAGTAATCAGAATAATTGAAACAAATAACTTGCAGCCACGTAATGCCATAATAAACCCCATTAATTTTATTTAATGCGCACAATTATAAAGGTTTCTCAGAGAAAATCGCTTACAATCCTGACTTTTTGACCCAAGGTTTTAATCGCTCATCTCATATGTTTGGTATCGGTGAAATACTGTCTTTATTGTGTGCCCTTTTATGGGCCATTGCCGTAATATGCTATCGCAAAGCCGGTGAGCACAGCAGTGTCAGTGCCATGAACCTGTTTAAAATTGTCCTGACCTTTTTGTTGATGATTCCCACCCTGTATTTTACCGACGGTTTTATACCACCGGAACTGAGCAGTGAAGATTGGATGATTCTACTCATCAGTGGCTTTTTCGGTATTATGCTGGCAGATATGTTTTATCTGCGCGCTTTACAATTAATTGGCGCAGGCCTCACCGGTATCACAGGTTCTCTGTATAGTCCATTTGTGGTGTTCATATCGTTCTTCTATTTGAGTGAACGTTTGAATGGATGGCAAATCTTCGGCATGGTACTGGTGATGGCTGGTGTGGCAATCATCAGTTTACGAAAAAAATCTTTGGCCATTGCCCACCCACCCGTTATTGGTTTTGTGTTTGCTGCCATGGCTGTTTTTTGTACAGCTCTGGGGATTGTCATTGTCAAACCCATCACCACAGAATTACCATTTTTCTGGATCATTTTTATTCGCACCATAGGAGGCCTGCTGTCTATGTTGTTGTTTAACGCCCTCCTGAATCGCACTCTCAATCCACTTTCAGCCTGGCGAGCACCCGGTCGATGGTGGCTGTTGATTGGTGCTTTCCTGGGGCAATACCTGTCCACCATGGTGTGGGTGGCCGGTTATAAATACACCGATGCTTCGGTGGCATCCATCTTGAATGAAACTGCGGCTGTTTTTATCTTTATTTTGGGTTGGCTGTTATTAAAAGAAGAGATGAACCCACGAAAACTAACAGGCGCTGTCATCAGTGTCGCAGGTGTCTTAATGGTATTACAAATGGCCGGATGAAAATAAAGCCCCTATCCAATTGACAACTTTTTCATCGCACTTTTGATACTCTTGGGTTTTTTGGGTATTGTAAACATGGCAATTCATTCAAAGCCTGTAATTTTTATCACCGGCGCTTCCGGTATGTTGGGTCAACAATTAATGGCTGATTTATCCGATGACTATAAAGCCATCGCTTTACAGCGCGATAAATCAGATCCTCACAAGCCAAGCTGGAACTATCAGCAGACCCTGGAAAAGCTTGAAATTAAAGCACCCTATGCCGTGATTCATCTGGCCGGTGCCGGCATTGCCGACAAACGCTGGACCAATGCCTATAAAAAACTGATTTTTGACAGCCGTATTCATGGTACTGACTGGCTGGTCAAGACCATCCAAAATCAGCCACAGCAACCTGAATTATTTTTGTGCGCCTCAGCCATCGGCTTTTATGGTCATCGCCCGGGTGAACAACTTAACGAAAACAGCCCAGCCGGTGATAATTTCGTTGCTGACTTATCGCAACACTGGGAAACCAGCGCCCAACAATTACAAAGCCCACAAACCCAAGTCACCAATCTACGCTTTGGTTTAATGCTCGATGGTTCCGGTGGTGCTTTAAAGAATATGTTGTTACCTTTTAAGTTGGGTTTGGGTGGCCCCATTGGCTCCGGTGAACAAATGTATTCGTGGGTTAGTTTAATCGACGTAAGTCGTGCCATCGGTTTTTTACTGAAACAACCACAAAGTGGACCGGTCAATATCACTGCACCACAGGCTGTTTCAAATCGGATGTTTACCAAATCACTGGCAAAACAGCTCAATCGTCCGGCTTTTATTCCGATGCCTGAATGGATGGCCCGTTTGGTTTTTAAGGATTTAGCCGATGAGTTATTACTGGCGGACGCCCATGTTTTGCCCAAAAAACTACAGTCGGCCGGTTTTACTTTTCACCACTCAAACATTGAACAAGGAATATCAGCGGCCCTATGAAAAATATTCTCATTATTGGTGGCGCCCGTGGTATTGGCCGGGCATTAGCAAAACAATTGTCCGCGCAAGCAACACATCTGTTCATCACATCCCGTGAGTTTGAAAAAACCCGTCAATCAGAACAGGGTGTCTATCAGCTGGGCTGTGATATCACCCAAACAGATTCGATACACCGGTTATTTAACGCCATTGAACAACAGGTTGATTCACTTGATTTGCTCATTAATTGTGCCGGCGTTTTGCACAACGATGATTACCAGCCGGAAAAATCATTACAACAAGTCGATAAAGACAACCTGTTGCACAATTACCATGTCAATGCCCTCGGCCATTTAATCGTTTTAAAATACGCTGAAAACATACTGAGCCAATCCAAGCAGGGACTGGTGGCATCCATTTCAGCGCGCATTGGTAGCCTTGAGGACAATTATCTGGGTGGCTGGTATGCCTATCGAATGAGCAAAGCAGCCCTCAATATGGGCCTAAAAACCCTCAGTATAGAGTGGGCTCGCAAACACCCACACATAAAATTTCTGTTGTTACATCCGGGTACCACAGACACGGAATTATCCAGACCCTTTCAAAAACGCCTGCCCAAAGGCCAACTCCAAACCACAGAAGAAACCGCCAGCATGTTACTTGAACAGATTGAAAAGAATAAGGATCATAAAAACAAACATGCCGTGTTTATAGATTATGCCGGAAAGACCATTCCCTGGTAATTAGAAAGCTGCGGAACAGCTTGACCCGCCGAGACGGTTAGGCCAGGTAAATGAAGTCATGCGGTTTCGCCATAAGTGAAGAAGCGTGATGGAATGTCCGTTAGGGCCATGAGCGTGCGGCCGCTACCGCTTTTGTCGGGAACAAAAGTGAATGAAGTCCCAAGATTATTCCTTCTTTGTTATAATAAATGCCATGCAAAAACCACTCAGAAAAGATTTACAGCCCGGCACTGAAGTTAATATTGTGCAAAAACACCACCAGCGAAGTGGTGAACTGACCCAGGGCACAATTAAACGTCTGCTGACCAAATCACCGTCACATCCACATGGCATAAAAGTCGAACTCACCAGCGGTCAGGTTGGCCGTGTTCAATCCATCATTTAATACCTGTTATGTCTGATAAAGATTTACCTGTGTTTTACAGTTTTCGCCGCTGTCCCTATGCCATGCGTGCCCGCATGGCCATTGCTGTCAGTGAATTTAACTGCGAACTGCGCGAACTGATTCTTAAAGATAAACCTGAAGCCATGCTCAAAGCTTCCCCGAAAGGCACTGTGCCGGTGTTGATATTGACAAATGGTCAGGTAATTGATGAAAGCCTGGAAATCATGTTGCATGTTTTACAGTCTGAAGATCCTGGCAACTGGCTCTATGATAAATCTGACAGTCTCGAATTGATTGAACAGTATGACAGATTATTTAAACCCCTGCTCGATCGTTATAAATATCATGTCGGCTACAAAGAGCTGAGTTTTGATGAACACCGCAGCAACACCCTGCCCTTTTTGAATCAATTAAACCAACGCCTGGAAAACACAGTTCAATTAATGGCTGATGACATCAGACTGGCAGATATCGCTCTCATGCCTTTTATCCGTCAATATGCTTTTGTCGATAAGCCATGGTTTGATGACCAGGATTGGCCCAATCTGCACAGGTGGCTTGACAATCATTTAAACAGTCGATTATTTAAATCTATTATGCCCAAATTTAAATTATTCAATGACGGCTTTCGCTATACATTTCCACTGCAATAATGACAATTATGCATTAACTATAAAATTTATGGCACATATTACTTTATGCCCTAACCCTTACGCATAACCAACCCTCGATAAATATTGGTTTTCCACTTACATCTTACTTAGTCAAATCCGTTTTTATCAAAACATTCATTAATAATGGCGTTTAAGTCTATTTCTCGTTAAAATATTAATAACAACGAGGAAATACCGATGAAAACAATACTATTCTGCCTGATTTCTATCGCTTCAATTGCGCAAAGCCACGAATTGTCGCTCACCGACAAAAACAGCTTAACACGTATTCAATCCATCGCTCCGGGCCAATCCTTACAGTTAAAAAATGTTTCAATCGGCCACTTAGGCTCCGTAACATTAAATTTAAAACGATTTAAAGTCTTTGCAGATGATGCCAAAATTACTATTCACAGTGATCAAGGCACTCGCCATGAACCCATGCCAGACAATGTCTATTTTGTGGGTGATATTGAAGATTTAAACCACAGCCGGGTGTTTATCGGTTTTTTGGAAAATGGAATCATTGAAGGCGTCATTGAAATGGCTGATGGTGAAAAATTCACTCTGAACCAGCAACATAAAAACCAGTTTCAACTCAATGAACCCAACACCAAAAGCTTGACGAATGCAGATAATCGTTTCTTTAATCCCAAAGATTATATTGAAATACCTGAATCAGAAGTCATAACCCAACGCGCCCAAAATAATCAACTGCTGGGTCCAGGAATTGATTACCAATTAACAGTCGCGATTGAAACCGATTACGAGTTTTACCAGATTTTTAATAATACCAGTGCCGAAGCCAATTACATAACCGGTCTAATTGGTTATGTATCAACCATGTATTACAATCAAATCAATACCTTTGTTTTGGTCGGTAATATTAGTCTATGGACCACCGCAGCTGACCCCTGGACAGCGACTGATTCAGGTTGTGCTTTAATGGAAGTGGGTAAATATTGGAATGACAATAATGGCGCCGTCGATCGCGCCATCACCCACTTTATGAGCGGCAAAAGCTTAGGCGGTGGTATTGCCTGGTTAGGGGTATTATGTAACTCAGGATTTAACTTTAACATCAGCAGTTATAATTGTTCATTACCCTATCCTGACAACAGTAATTATGGTGGGGCCTATGGCGTCAGCGGTGGCTTATCAGGCTCCTTTAATCCCGGCAACCCTCAGCCTGTTTGGGATATCGTGGTCACTTCACATGAAATCGGCCATAATTTCGATTCACCACACACCCATTGTTATGCAGGTATTGGGGGTAATGCCAATCCGGTGGATGAATGTTATAACGGCGAATCGGGTTGTTTTTCAGGGACTGAATCTTTACCGGGCCCAATTGGTCAGGGTAGCGGCACCATTATGAGCTATTGTCATACATTGAGTCCCGGTTTAAGCAATATTGCACTTAATTTAGGAAACGGTCACCCGTACGGTGTTATGCCTGAACGGGTGCCTAACAGAATGCGAGCACATGTTGAAGCAGTGGCTAACTCTCAACCCCAATGTATAATGCCGGCGGCCAATGATTTAATTTTTGCCAATGGTTTTGAATGAGACTGCGATCACCCCAAGTCTCATTATTGACTGCGTTTTTGCAAAGCAAAGAAACCGAGTGTGTCCATGGTGTACGTTCCTGCGAAGTTATATGACATAGACGTCGTGGCGCCTTACGCGTGCTGTTCTCGCCACAGACCGGCATCTTGTAAATCACTATTAGTCTGGAATAAAAGTGAATGACGCCTATAGGAAGTTAGGAAGCCTTAAAATTATTCCTTATATTTACAACCATTGTATTAAAAGGATTTTCAAGACATTGAATGCAGTCCAATCATATTTTCGTCTGGATCCAGAATTAAAGCGATAAACCCATATTCACCAATGCTGAATTTTGACTTAATAATTTGTCCTCCGTTGGCTTCGACTCGCGACGCTTCAACCGCACAATCCTGACAGGAAAAATAAACCAGGGTACCGCCTCCGCCTGAATCAACACCCGCCATTTTAACTAATGCACCAGTGGCACCCGGATGATTGGGGTCTCCCGGAAATGCCATCATCAACTCATCAACCGGACCGGATAATGGTGATAATTTGATTTCCAGGGTTTGTTCATAAAATTCTTTGGCGCGTTTCATGTCCTGAACATAAATCTCAAACCAACCAATTGGATTTCGTACTTGATTCATAATAACCTCAACAACAAAATAACCATTATAAGACCTTAATCACAATTTAAACTGATAAACAATTGACTTTTTAGTGAGACAAGGTAGTATACGGCGCCTTTTATACACCACAGACCTGTCATGTTTAACCTCATCTCCAAACGCATTAATTACAGCATAAAAAATGATGTATTATCCGGTTTAACAGTGGCCTTGGCTTTGGTACCCGAAGCAGTGGCGTTCGCTTTTGTGGCGGGAGTAGATCCTTTGGTTGGTCTTTATGCGGCCTTTATGGTGGGTTTGTTAACCGCTATATTTGGTGGGCGTCCGGGTATGATTTCCGGCGCCACCGGCGCCATGGCGGTGGTGATGGTTGCATTGGTGGCACAACACGGCGTTCAGTACTTATTCGCTGCCGTGGTGCTCACCGGTGTCATCCAAATGTTGGCAGGTATCTTGCGCCTCGGCATGTTTATTCGGATGGTCCCCTACCCGGTCATGTTAGGATTTGTGAATGGTTTAGCCATTGTAATTTTTCTGGCACAATTGGGTCAGTTTAAAGTGATAAATGCTGAGGGCATTCAGGTTTGGATGAGTGGTGTGACCTTGTATTGGATGCTCGGCATGGTTTTTTTAACCATGTTTATTATTCATTTTCTACCCAAGTTAACACGTGCAGTACCGGCCTCTTTGGTGGCCATTGTTGCAGTCACAGGTTTGGTTATATTATTGGACATACCTATTCCAAACGTGATTGATTATGTTCGCGGCGAATCCGGTAATTCAACAGCAACCTTAGCCGGTGGTTTACCCACATTTGCGATTCCCACTGTGCCCTTAACCATGGAAACCTTTCAGATTATTTTACCCTATGCACTCATATTAGCAGCCGTGGGGCTCATTGAATCATTGTTAACATTAAGCTTAATTGATGAAATCACTGAAACCCGGGGTAATGGCAACCGCGAATGTTTGGGTCAGGGTATCGCTAACTTTACCACCGGATTTTTTGGTGGTATGGGTGGCTGTGCCATGATTGGTCAAAGCATGATTAACATTAAATCAGGCGGGCGTGGTCGTTTATCAGGAATTACGGCTGCCATTGCACTCCTGTTATTTATTTTAGTAGGCTCTCGCTTGATAGAAATGGTTCCATTAGCAGCTTTGGTGGGGGTTATGTTTATGGTTGTTTTAGGCACCTTTGAATGGGCCAGTTTGCGAATGATAACCAAGGTACAAAAATCTGAAATTTTTATCATCGTTCTGGTCTCAGGTATAACGGTGATTGCCGATTTGGCCATTGCCGTGATAATCGGTGTGATTGTCAGTGCCCTGGTGTTTGCCTGGAAAGGTGCCAAACGTATTGATGCCAAAACACAAATTGATGACAGTGGCTCCAAAATATACCAACTATCAGGCCCGGTATTTTTTGGTTCCATACACAACTTCCAAAATATTTTTTCGCCGGCAGATGACCCGGATGATGTGATTGTCGATTTCCTGGATGCCCGTGTTTATGATCACTCCGGCATAGAGGCTTTAGATAAACTGGCCGATCGTTACCAACGTCGCGGTAAAACTTTACATTACCGCCATTTAAGCCCTGAATGTAAAGGTTTACTGCACAGAGCCGGTAATTTGGTGGAAGTCAATTTGATCGAGGACCCTGACTATAAAGTGGCCAACCCATCTCTGACTGTTTCCAACTAAGGGGCCAGACGCTCTATGCGCCAGACTGAATTCGTTTTTGTGTAACTAAAGCGGTCATGCAAACGACTGGCACGGCCTTGCCAGAATTCATAATGATCCGGTATCACACGATAACCACCCCAGTGGCTAGGTAATGGAATATCACCTGTTTTAAAGCGTTCTTTGATACCGTGTAATAATTGTGAAAGCTTTTCTCTGTTTTTAATCGGATGACTTTGTTCTGAAATCCAGGCGCCCAACTGAGAACCTCGAGGTCGTGAGCTGAAATATTTCAGCGATTCAGCGGTACTGATTTTTTCAACTGCACCTGTAATCCGTACTTGTCGTTCTAAAGCCAACCACGGAAACAACAAAGCGGCCTGTGAATTTTCACTCAATTGTTTGGCTTTAGCACTCTTATAATTGGTAAAAAACACAAAACCTTGTTCATCAAATATTTTCAATAAAACAGTGCGCACATCCGGCCGGCCTTGTCCATCTGCTGTGGCCAGGGACATGGCGTTGATTTCTGGCAGCTTAGCCACCTGTGCCTGCTTAAACCATTCGCTAAACTGGTCCAATGGGTTGTCAGCTAAATCAGAGCGTTGCAGCCCATATTTAACGTAATCTGTACGAATATCTGAAATATCCATGATTAATTTTATCTCTCCTGCCTCATACTTCGGCTGTTTTTAAACCACGTCAATAGTGCCCCAATCAACCACAAAACCGGCCAACCAATTAATAAAACGGCACTCATGGTAATAACTTGTTGTGAGGTTAAAAACAGACCAGATTGTTGGGCATTGATATCCGGTAAATTAATACGATTATCATGATGCATCAGCCAATCCAACATACGCAATGATAAAGCCTGATTTCCACCACTGTTGAGCAAACTGTTATTGATAAAGTCACTGTCACCAACCACCAGTAAGCGAGCATCTTGAACACTCTGACTGACGGCGAATACCTGATTATCCTGTTGCAATACCGTATGACCGGCAGCCACAAATGGCACCACGCCAGCCCAGCTTGTTGGGTAGTTGAATTGGTGGGTTATGGCATGATTCGGGTATTGATTTAATGCCGGAATTTCCATCAGATAATTGTCTGAGGGTACCACATCAAATAAAAGTGATAATTGTGCTTGTTGTGTCACACTTTCAGGGTTTGTTAACCACCACAGACTGATACCACGGTCGATTTGTTTTTGTATCCACTGCAATGCCTGATCTGATAAGGTTTGTCGAGGATTGGCTAACAGAATGACTTTGACATCTGACGGTAAATTCATATCAGGCTGCCATTTAAGTGCGGCCACCGAATAATTGAGCTGCTGGATGGTATCAAGCCATAAGCCTAATCCCGCCGGGTTATCAGGCTGCAAACTCTGAGATTCAAAAGCATCTAACACCACAAGCCAGCCATCGCGTGGATTTAACAAACGTTGCAGACCATTAAATAAAGTTTCATAAGATAAACTGGACAACACAAAATAGTTATCCTGATAGTGAATAACCATTTCTCCACGGGCTTTAATGCCGTAATCACGAACTTTATCGGGAAATTTAATCGGATCACTGTATCGAATTGTCAAATCAGACCAATAATCACTCAGTGGGTCCAAAAAATTCGCCACATAGCCGGCAGCTCGTCCATCGGCATTGGCCATGACTTCAATCTCCAAAGGTGGCACTTGCTGTAACCACTTAGCCACATCGGTGTTGTTTAAATCATCGAAATAACTACTATTTAGGTTAATCTGCGGACCATAAAGTGCACTCACAATCACCCCGGTCATTAAAACAATCAACAATGAAAAACTTTTAATCAGTCGATTTCTCATTGTTGCCACTTAACATGTTCAATTTGACAGTGCGCCAACCACAAGAATAATCCGCTACCGCCAATAAAATACAACAAAGAAGATAGATTTATTTGCCCCTGACTCAGCCAATTAAAATGTTGTTCCGGTAAAACCAGGTTAAGCCAGTTAATACCATAGTCATCCAAAACCGGTTGACCGCCAATAACCCACAAAACCATAAAAACCACTAGCGTCAGCAAGACCGCAAAGCCACTTTGATTGCTGAGCGATGATAACCATAAAGCCAGTGAAATAAGCCAGCCACAACACAATACCATGGCCAATATTAAAGCCAACACCATGAACCAATTGACCTCAGCCCCCAGATCCAATAATCCGGCCACAATGATTATCATCAAAACAGGAAAAACCACCAGCCACATATGGCTTTTAAATTTATCAATGATAGCCACATTAAACCAGTGTCTCGCAGGAACCCGTAAAATATAATCAAGGGTGCCCTCCTGACGCTCCTGTGCGACACTGTTTCCGGCAGTCACGGCCACCACCAATAACATGACTTTGATTAAATTCTGACTTAAGGGGGTCAGCAAAGCTTCAGCCATATCCGGTGGTACAGATAATTGAAGTAACTCTGGTTGTAAAGCCAAATAACGATCCAGCATATGCAAAAACAACCAGCTCACCACAAAAGACAGGGCTGCCAGAATCAGCCACACACGCGCCCGTCCCCATAAATTTTTTTGTTCTTTATGATAGAAACTAAAAAGCCGTTTACCCATGATTTGCAGCCTTTTGCCATGCCAACAGGCTGTTTTGATAAAATCGCATGAGGTCCACTGCACTCAAGGTCTTTTGATGGTCGTTCAGTTGTGCCAATAACTGACCCTGATGCATGACCATCACACGATCTGTCAGTTCACTCACCTCAGCCATTAAATGCGTCGCCATGAGAACCAATTTATGCTGCTTAAAGTCTGCTAAAAAGTGCTTAAACTGCTGCATTAATTCAGGGTCCATGCCATTCATTGGTTCATCCAATAACAACACATCGACCGGTGCCAATAAAGCCTGTGCCAGAGACAGGCGTTGACGATAACCTAAGGATAAATGTTCTGTTCGCTGGTTTCTAACAGCATCAAGCCTCCATTCAGTTAAGACTTTGTGTACCGCTTGTTCAGGATCAGACAAAGCCAGTAAGTCAGCTTGTAACAATAACTGCTCTTCAACGGATAATTGACGATAAAACCGGGCCGGTTCAGGCATCCAGCCGATGGTCAATTCATTGGCGCAATAAAGGCTGCCCTCTGACGCTTTACTGACGCCGGCCAATACCCGCAATAGCGTAGATTTGCCTGCACCATTAGCACCTAACAAAGCCACCAAACCGTTTGCTGGGAATGACACATTCAGGTCATCAATCAAAACACGGCCTTGCCGGCGCAAGGTCAGATTTTGCACTTTAATGATGGCTGAATCGATGTTATTTTCCATACGCTAAAAAGCTATTTTACTGGCTATTAATTCGACATTTCATTATAGTGAGCTTTTCAACCAAACAAAACCCCTATTTTATGTACGCTTTACTCGATTTTTTAGACAAAGGTCTGCTTAATTTGTCCGGCTGGCAAATTATGCTTATTACATTGATTGCGGTGCAAATCACTTTATCGGGTGTCAGCCTTTATCTTCACCGGGATCAAACACATCGTGGCATTAAACTTCATCCTGCCATTGCTCATTTTTATCGCTTTTGGCTGTGGTTCACCACCGGCATGTTAACCAAGGATTGGGTTGCCATCCATCGAAAACACCATGCTTTCTGTGAAACTGAAGATGACCCTCACAGCCCCCAGGTTCACGGCATCAAAAAAGTACTTTTTGATGGTGTGGGTTTATATACTCAAGAACGCAAAAATCAAGAGACCCTCGATAAATATGGCCAGGGTACGCCCGATGATTGGTTAGAACGTAATGTTTATACGCGTTTTCATTACGCTGGAATTCTGTTATTAGCTGCTGTCAATGTGACTCTGTTCGGCATTATCGGATTAGCCGTGTTTGCTATTCAAGTCGCCTGGATTCCATTTTTTGCCGCGGGCATTATTAATGGCCTGGGGCATTTCAGTGGATACCGGAATTATCGCACCGATGACAGTTCCAGAAACTTAACCCGGTTTGCCTTTTTTATTTATGGTGAAGAATTGCATAATAACCACCATGCTTTTCCTTCTTCATGTCAATTTGCCCATAAAAAAGGTGAGCATGATATTGGCTGGTACACCATTCGTGCACTCAACAAAATCGGCTTATGTGAGATTAAGAAAACCGTACCTCAACTGTGTATTGATAACGATCAGCAAGACATTAATCACGAAACCATCAAAGCCCTGGTAACCCATAAGTTCAATGTGTTACAAAAGTACATTAACGACGTTATCAAACCACACCTTTACCAAGAGTATGCAGGCACTTCAAAAGTCATGCGTAAAAAACTTAAAAAGTATACGCGCTTATTATCATTGGAAAAGCGTTACTTACAGCGTAAAAGTCAGGAATTACAAGCCCAGTTCAGTGGCAGTGAAACACTTCAGATATTGCTTTCTTACAAACAGGAATTACAAACCATTTGGAATAAAAGGGGTCAGTCTGTTGAAGAAAAAATTGAGGCCTTGAAAATATGGTGCCAAAAGGCCGAAGCCAGCGGCATACAAATGCTGCAGGACTTTGCACAATCAGTTCAAAAATACCGATTACAACTTCAACCCGCGTAATTGCTGACAATAGCCAACTAAAAAAGCCGCTCATCAAGCGGCTTTTTTAGTGCGTACTTATTTAGATTCTGTTTCAGCAGATAATTGAAAACCGGCCAATACAGGATCATGATCGGATGAAGAAAATGGGTTGTTTTGATAAAACCGAGCGGGTCGTTCAATGCCATCAGCCAGAGGTGACAGTTGATAACCAAACTGTCGAATTTCATCTGAATTAATATGCCATTGAGTCACACCCATGGCATATTTAGACGCCTCTTTATTGGCCATAATATAGTCCAATGAACCGACCTTGCCACGGTAAGCGATGGTCCAGTTTTCAACGCCTAAAAACTCACGGGCCAAATTAATATAACCGCTTTTTTCAAAAACCTTTATTGGGTCTTCTTTTTGGTAGGAATTAAAATCACCCACAATGAGTTGCAACTCAGCACCCATGCCGGTTGGATCCTGATTCATCCAATGTATAATGTGTTGGGCGGCTCGGGTTCGCGTTGGATTATAACACCCCTGCCCGTCTTGCTGAGCCAGGTCTTCACCTGATGCATCACGACAACCTTTGGATTTTAAATGTAATGACGCCACGGTTATTAACTGCTCACTACCCATGTGCTTAAATGTTTGTGCCAGTACAACCCGATTTCGGTGATCTTCAAACTCTGGCAGCGTCTTTTGATTTAACAGGGCATAATCTCCCACCGGCTGAACCTGTTGTGGCTGATAGATTAAACCGACTTTAATCACGTCTTGTCCCAGCTGGCCGGCATCAATGAAGGCCCACTTTTCTGGTTGAATATTTTGATTTAATGCATCAACTAACATCCTCAATGATTGTTGTGCGTTATTCTGAAGTTCTTGCAGACCAATAACAGAAGTATCTATTTGATTAATAACAGAGACCAGTTTCTGTAATTGACGTTGTTGCTCTTGTTCATTTTTAGCACCACGGCATCCCATACCCTCAATAAGACCGCAGCGATCAGATCCATCATTATAATCAGTAAACCAGTTTTCCATATTAAAAGTCGCCACCGTAAAATCACCTGCTGGCCGCTCAGGCTGTGAATCTCTGAAATTGGACTGTGGACTTATTTTTATTGTATCTGTAGGTTGTAACTTATATTGACCAAATACATAATTTAACACCCCAACAGCATCCACAGTGTAACCCGTGCGCATGGGATTATCGGCAGATACGGTCGTTTCTCCATTTCGGCCTACCGCAAAAGGTTTTGCAAAGGCCTGTAAACGACCATCATCAATGACCAAACGATCGCGGTTTTGGGAAATTTCGAGTGCTTCAACGACCTCGCCTGGATCCACTAAGTTGGTGCCTGAAAAAATACGTTCTGATGACACTGATATTTCACCAAATTTCAGATATTGATAGACGTCTGTTATGACAGCACCTTTAACGTTAACACGCATGTTTTCCAGCGTTTCAAGATTTAAATCATCAAAAGGCAGTTCAATATGTGTGGCTTGCGGTAATTCATTGTTTTGACCACATACAGATAAATGGGTTATTGCACGAAATTGAGTCAAATCATAGAGCTCAGAAACGACTCCTGAGACCATCACGACATCACCTGTTTGCACCTCAGGTTGCCATTGACCGGTATAAATAAATAAACCCTCGGACGTATCGGCATTTTGATCAGGTGTTAACGATTGAATAAAAAAACCATCCAATTGTCCGGAATTCATAAACACCCCTGACACCACTCCTTGAACTGTTAATTTCTCATCAAGCAACGGGCTTTGATGGCCGGCACCTTGTATCTCTGCAATCGTCTTAAAATCACCTTCACAATCAGCAGCATAAGTCGTGTTTACGAACAACAGCAGGCACAATAACAGTGTCTTCATGGCAAATATATTTTTTTAAAGTCCATATTATCGCTTGTTTAAAATGTAAATTCCACGTTAAATAAACACAGATAGACTTTAATCTGAACTTTTTTAAATAATTGACTATTGACTTTAATGGTAAGAGCCCCTAACTTATTGTCTCAATAAAATTTTTATTCGGAGGAAACATGAAAAAATTTACAACTATACTGTTACTGGCTTCATTGGGCCTGGTGTTAAGCGCTTGTGACAATGATGATGCTGACCAAAATAGCGCCATGGAAGAAGCTAAGCAAGAACTAAATCAAGCCGCTGACGCCACCAAAGAAGCTGCTTCTGAGGCCGCTGATGCCGTTGGTGATGCTGCAGATGATGCTGCTGATAAAACCGAAGAACTTTACGAAGAAGGTAAAGAAGGTGCTAAAGACATGTACGAAGATGCCAAAGAAGGTTCAAAAGACATGTACGAAGACGCTAAAGAAGGCGCTAAAGACATGTATGATGACGCCAAAGATGGTTCAAAAGACATGTATGAAGAAGGCAAGGAAAAAGCCAAAGATATGATGGACGATACTAAAGATGCTGCTGAAGCAGCTGCTGATGAAGCTCAAGACGCCGCTGACGAAGCTGCTGACGAGGTTGAAGATGCCGCTGAAGAAGCAAAAGAAGAAGCGGAAGAAGCCACAGACCCCGATCCAAACGCATAAACAATCTGTCGCTATGAAGATTAAAACCACCGGCCTACCGGTGGTTTTTTTATGTCTGTTGTGTATTGAGTTAATCACTCTAATCAGTCAAAATATAACGAGACCACTGGATAATAAATTATGAACTTACCCCTTCTTATTGGCTTGCGTTATACCCGAGCCAAAAGAAAAAACCACTTTATTTCTTTCATCTCTCTGATTTCCATGGGTGGTATCGCCATTGGTGTGATGACGGTTATCGTCGTTATCGGTGTGATGAACGGTTTTAACAAGGAATTTCAGGACCGCATGCTCAGCACAGTATCCCACGCCACCATATCTGCCTTTAAAGGTGAACAACTCAACGATTGGCAGCAAGCTAAGGAACAGGTCAGCGACCACCCGGAAGTGGTTGGTGCGGCACCCTATATTCGCACCGAAGGTATGTTACAGGGCATGAACACCGAAGGCGCTTTAATTCAGGGAATTAGACCGCAAGATGAAATCAAAGTAACCGAATTTCAAGACAATATGCGCTACGGCCAATTGGACGATTTACAGGCCGGTGCTTTTAATATTATCTTAGGTGTTGATTTGGCCGCTCACTTAGGGGTTGGTCCGGGCGATAAAGTCACTTTATATGTTCCGGAATTTCGAACCACCGCTGTCGGCATCACGCCTCGGCTAAAACGTTTTACCGTTTCTGGCATTTTTGAAGTCGGCATGTATGAATATGATTATAAAATGGCACTGATTCATTTACAGGATGCGGCTACTTTATTGCGTATACCGCCTGGAGCTGCTGAAGGCGTTCGCATCAAAGTCACCGACCTCATGCAAGCACCCCGTATTGTCCGGGAACTGGGACCAAAATTAGATGGCTTTTACCGCATACGTGACTGGACCCAGGAGCATGTTAATTTTTTCAAAGCGACCAAAACTGAACGCACTGTGATGTTTATCATCTTATCCATGATTGTGGCGGTGGCGGCTTTTAATATTTTATCCACCTTGGTGATGCTGGTTACCGATAAACAGTCAGATGTCGCCATCCTAAGAACGTTAGGACTGTCTGGTGGGCAAGTCATGGGTGTCTTTATGGTGACCGGAACCTTAATAGGTTTTATTGGCACAGTTATTGGTACCATATCGGGTTTATTATTCGCCATTAATATCAACAGTATAATTGAAACACTGGAAGGCTGGTTTAACACAGAATTTTTGGCTAAGGATGTTTATTACATCACTGAAATCAGTGCTGACTTACATGTTGCAGATGTTTTGACCATTGTGACCATCGCTTTTAGTTTATCGTTATTGGCTACCCTTTACCCGGCCTGGCGGGCCTCTCGGGTACAACCGGCGGAGGCTTTACGCTATGAATAACACTAACAGCATCATTCAATGCACTAATTTGAGTAAACATTTTATTGATGCCAACCGAACAATCACGGTATTCGATCATTTAAATTTACAGGTTAAAGCCGGAGAAACACTGGCCATCATGGGGGCTTCGGGTTCCGGCAAGAGTACATTGTTGCATTTATTGGGTGGTTTGGATGTTCCGACACAAGGCGACGTTCTGGTCTGTAATCATGACATGGCCAAATTGAATAATAAAAAGCGTGGCTTAGTTCGCAACAAACATTTGGGTTTTGTCTATCAGTTTCATCATTTGTTACCTGAGTTTTCGGCTTTAGAAAATGTCATGATGCCTCTATTGATTGCCCGCCAAAGTAAATCCACAGCCCGGAAAAAAGCCTCTGAAATACTTCATCAGGTGGGCTTGGGAGAACGCACAAGCCACCGCCCGGGACAATTATCCGGTGGTGAACGGCAGCGGGCAGCCATTGCCCGGGCTCTGGTCACCAATCCTGATTGTATTTTAGCCGATGAACCCACCGGAAATCTGGATGAAGACACCGCCATGTCAGTGATGAAACTGTTTATTGATTTGAACATACAACATCAGACTGCATTGATTGTGGTCACCCATGACCGCCAAGTCGCCGGTCTGATGCAAAATACTTATCGTCTTAAACACGGAGACCTGCAACCATTGTCAAATTAGCTGTTGGACACCTGCTAACGCCCGGTTTTGCGCTGGCTTTTTTAGCCGGTTGCTTAGCTGTTTTGTGGTTACCGGATATCCATAGCGGCGGGTATTTATTTTGTCTCAGTGTCCCAATCTGTATCGGATTCAGTTATTTTTTCAAAGTTTTAAAAACAGTCAGTTTTGGCTATTTGTCGGGTTTACTGCTGGTTTTAGTGGCAGCCAACAATCAACAGCAACAACAAATCACAAGCGTTGAACAACGGACAGTGGATGCAGTCATTATTGATTTACCGACAGTGAATGAATACAAAACCAGTTTCACAATTAAAACCCCTGAACAGCAAACATTCCTGATCAGCCATTACAGGGGGTTTCACCCCACCAGTGTCAGGCAACAGGTTCCCAATTATCAACCGGGAGAATATTACCGCTTTGACTTACGACTTAAACCGCCGCATGGAACAGCCAATGGTGTCGGTTTTGACCGAGAGCGTTGGTTATTCAGACATGGCATAGACGGCATCGGTTCCATTCAACAAGCTCAGCGACTCAATCCTGTTAAACTACCGCTGAATCAGGCCATTAAAGTACATATTAATCAATGGCGCGGGGCCATTTCATCAACACTTGATTATTATTTTACAAACGATCGCGACACAGCATTATTACATGCCCTGTCCATTGGTGATAAAAGCCGCTTTGAACCCCGGGATCATCATTTATTTCAAGTCAGTGGCACCGCCCATTTAATCGCCATTTCCGGCTTACATATCGGCATGGTTGCAGCCATGGGTGGGGTTATAGGCTGGTTTTTGTATTTTCTGTTTCCACAACAACGGTTACCGAGACCCTTGTTACAAGTTATTATCGGCCTGTCTCTGGCCATCGTATATGCCAGTTTGGCTGGTTTTTCCGTTTCCACTCAACGGGCATTGATTATGTTAGCAGTCTATGGTTGGTTTAAATGGCGCAGGCGCAGTGTCTATGCCTGGGACGTCTGGTCCATCAGCTTATTGACTGTCCTTGTGACAGACCCTTTGAATGTCCTGGATGCCGGATTTTGGTTGTCTTTCTGGGCAGTGGCTATTTTGATATTTGCGTTTCAGGGACGTTCGTCTCACCACGGTAAACTGTATGATTTCGTAAAAATCCAATGGCTTTTATTAATCGGTATGTTGCCTTTAAGCTTATTACAATTTGGCAGTTTAAAAATATGGGCACCCCTGGTTAACTTATTCGTTATTCCAATCATGACTTTTTTATTTATTCCGGTCTTATTTTGTTTAATTATCTTCGCCGGTGTGAGCGGCGAAATACCTGACATACTTGTCAACTATATTCATGTTATCAGTCAACTATTCTGGCACTTTTTGGGCTACTTTTCCGACATTGATCTGAACCTGTTATCGTGGCCAATCCAGGGTGTTTGGTCCTTTATTTTAATCTCTTTAGCAGCCATCATACTGTTACTGCCAGCCACCATACCGCAGCGCTATTGGGGTGTATTTCTCATAATCATCGCCTTATGGCCCAAAACAAGCAACATACCTTCAGGCGAGTTTAAAGCTGACATTTTAGATGTTGGTCAAGGCACTGCTGTATTAATTCGAACCCAAAACCATCAGTTGCTGTATGATGTCGGTGCCAGATATCCAAGTGGTTTCAATATGGCTGATGCTGTTATTTTGCCATGGCTGCAACAGCACAACATTAACAGCCTGGATGCCGTTATTTTATCCCACAAAGATAATGATCATGCCGGCGCTTATCCTGCCCTTTCTGAATCAATTGAAATACAACAAACGCTCAGTACCGATGGACGATTTACAGACTGTGTTGTCGGCCAACATTGGCAATGGGATGGCGTTGATTTTAATGTCATAAGCCCTTACAACATTCAACCTTATTTGAAGAACAACAGTTCTTGCGTATTAAAAATATCGACATCAAATGCATCACTATTATTAACCGGTGACATTGAACAAGCCGTTGAATATCGATTAAGACAACAACACCCTAAAACCATAGAGTCCACTATTTTACTGATACCTCATCATGGCAGTAACACCTCTTCGACAAAAGAATTTGTTCAAGCGGTCAATCCTGAAATCGCCATTAATTCATCAGGTGCCTACAATCAATTCAGTCATCCGACTAACCAGGTCCGGGCAGTTTACCAAGCACTCGATATTCCGATTATCGACACCCAAAACAGTGGCCGCATCAGCCTGATGACAATTTCGGACAGGCAACCTAAGTTTTATCTTGTGGAATTTCGTCAAAATCAGCCGAGAATCTGGCGAAAAAAAGCAGCCAAAAAAGAGCTGATGTTGACACAAACAAAACACCTTCAATAAAGCCTGTTTTATCAGCAGCTTGCTTAAACACCTTACATCGTGGATACTATAACTTGAATGCAACTCATAATAATTGTCATCCGATTCCTTCTACCGATAATGACAAACTTGATAAATGAGGATATATTTTTATGCTCACTTAAAAATGACAACGCATGCACAGCAATTTTGAACAGGAGACATCGTTAGAATCCTTGATGGCTCTTGCACAACAAGGCGATCTGAACGCTTATGCCCGGGTCTTTGAAATAATTACGCCACTTCTACGCAAGTTTGTCCGTCATAAAATCAACAAAACAGAGGACAGCGAAGATGTGGTTCAGGAAATATTAATTTCCATCCATCAAGCCAGCCATACTTATGACACGACCCGGCCCTTTCACGTCTGGATGTATACCATAGCCCGTTATCGCCTGAATGACTATTTACGATCACTCTACGGCCGCCGAAAAAAAGGCATTGAAATTGGTCTTAATCATGACACCGCAGACTTAGCCAGTGAAGAAAATGTAACCTACACCCATGAAAATCGCGAATACCTGATAAAGATGCTGCGAACATTGCCGAAAAAACAAAGAACAATCGTCACCAAGCTGAAAATTGAAGGTTTCAGCATACAAGAAACAGCCCTGGCAATGAAGATGAGCGAATCAGCGGTTAAGGTCAGCGCCCACAGAGCCTATAAAATGTTGACTCAAAAAGCTGAAGAATATCGAGGAAAACAAACCAATGAAAACTGAACACCTTATTCAACTCCTAACCGATGAAGGGCCCAAAAAACCCATGCTTCATCCAATGATACAAACATTGATATGGCTGTTGGTGATGTTTTTCTATATTCTGTTTTTTGCGGGGTATACTGGACTGCGTCCGGATTTTGCTGAAAAACTTTTCAATGCTAATTATTTCACTGAATTGCTTTTGCTTATTGGCATTGGGGCATCATCCGCATGGGCGGCTTTTTGTCTAGCCCGTCCAGATGGTCATCAAATGCCCAGGCTTAAATTGATATCTTTTGTGTTTATTTTGCTGTGGCTGGTTATTGCTTTTAGTGGTTATGCTAATCATATTAATGGCCAGGATCTCATGCATTCAATGTCTTTAAAACAGTATGACTGCCCTGCTCACATTGCATTATTTAGTTTACCACCGGGTATTGCTCTGTTTATGTTTATACGCACAGGTAATACGACCCAATATTATTGGGCTGGTGCCATGGCCACTTTATCCGTCACTTCATTTGGTTATTTATTGATGCGTATTATTGAGGCAAACGATAACCCCGGTCATCTGATCATCTGGCATGCTCTACCCATTATAACCATTTCTTTACTCGGCATAATGATGGGGAAACTTGTATTAAAATGGCGATGACCTTATGAATTGATTAGTGACTTCCACTCTACACATTAAAATCATGAGTCATATGTGTTTTCAATGGTTCACAATTCATGATTCAGAATCACTGATCAACAACATTGTTATCAAAAACAATCAATCATCTATGTCCGGTTAAAAACTAATATTAATTTGACATTAAAATAAAATTGAATGACAATATGCTTATTCGCATATCCGCATATCCATATTAATGCAACTAATTGATCTGTTTAAAGTCCTATCCAATCCGGTGCGGTTACGCGCATTAAATTTATTGGCCACAAGATATCCGGACAGTTTATGTGTTTGTGATTTTATGGACCTGCTGGGTTATTCGCAAACCATGGTTTCCCGTCACTTTAAACAATTGAGAGATTTAGGTTTAGTAACAACCGAACAAAAAGATCAATGGGTGCATTATCGACTCAATATAGATATGCCTGAAAACCGTTGGGAATTATTACATACCTGCCTGCAACAAGCTGCTGAAGAATCACCCTATAAGGATGATATCAAAAGCTTATCAAGCTTAAAGGAACATTGCTAATGAAGAAAAATATATTATTTTTGTGTACCGGCAACAGTTGCCGCTCACAAATGGCTGAAGGCTGGTTACGACATTTAAAAGCAGTTCAATTTAACGCCTACTCTGCCGGGATTGAACAACATGGTCTCAACAGCCATGCCGTTCAAGTGATGGCTGAAGCAGGTGTAGATATAAGCCACCACCAATCTAAAAGTCTCGATGATCTGGCAGACGTTGATTTTGATTATGTCTTCACAGTTTGTGGCCATGCCCATGAAACCTGCCCGTATTTTCCGGGATCTGCCCATGTCATCCATGTGGGATTTGATGATCCACCCAAATTGGCTGAATCATTGACTGAAGAATCCGAAATTCTGGACTGTTACCGACGGGTACGCGATGAAATCAAATCATTTATTCAAGAAATTGAAAAACATTTAACTTAAAGGAACAAAAAACCATGGGATTATTTGAACGTTATTTATCATTATGGGTGGCCATTTGTATCACCGTTGGTGTGACTCTCGGCTATTTATTTCCGGTTATTTTTACCACTGTAGCGGCTTTAGAGTATGCCCATGTGAATCTGGTTATTGCAGTCCTCATCTGGGTTATGATTTACCCAATGATGGTTCAGGTGGATTTTACGTCCATTAAGGACACAGGTAACAATCCGAAGGGCTTATTACTAACGCTGATTATTAACTGGCTCATTAAACCATTTAGTATGGCGACTTTGGGTTATTTATTTTTTAAGGTGTTTTTTGCTGCCTGGGTGGACCCAAGTGATGCCACAGAATACATCGCCGGCATGATATTACTGGGAGTGGCACCCTGCACTGCCATGGTGTTTGTCTGGAGCCAGTTAACCAAAGGCAATCCGAATTTCACGTTGGTACAAGTCTCTATTAATGACATCATTATGATTTTTGCCTTTGCACCCATTGCCGCATTACTCCTGGGTGTCACGGACATTCATGTGCCCTGGCAAACCTTGACTGTGTCTGTGGTTTTGTATGTCTTATTACCGATGTTGGCCGGCTGGTTGACACGAAAATTGCTCAAAAATAATGTTGAAGGCCTGTTAAAAACACTTAAACCCTGGTCCATCATTGGCTTGCTAGCCACTGTGATATTGTTATTTGGCTTTCAGGCTGAAAAAATCATTAACCAGCCCCTGGCCATTGTCCTGATTGCCATACCATTGCTTATTCAGACCTATGGTATCTTTTTTATTGCTTACTTCATCGCAAAACGTATGCGGTTATCCTATGACATTGCTGCGCCGGCCTGTTTAATCGGAACATCTAATTTCTTCGAATTGGCTGTGGCTGTGGCCATATCATTATTTGGTTTAAATTCAGGCGCTGCCCTGGCCACCGTTGTTGGTGTCCTTGTTGAAGTGCCTGTGATGTTGTCTCTGGTGGCTTTTTCTAACCGCACCCAACACTGGTTTACCCATGAAAATTGAAGAACAAGACTTACCGAATATTAACCATGAAACATTCAATAAAAGTGATCCAGGCCAATTAAGGCCCCATTCACCAAGCCCTCACCCGGCTAAAATTTTATTGCTGTACGGTTCAATTCGAGAACGTTCATTTAGCCGATTGGCCACAGAAGAAGCACAACGCTTGCTTGAGCACTTCGGCGCTGAAACCCGCGTTTTCAACCCAGAAGGTTTGCCACAGCCGGACAGCCTGGATAAAGAACACCCGAAGGTTAAAGAGCTGCACGAACTTGTTCAATGGTGTGAAGGTATGGTCTGGTGTTCGCCGGAACGTCACGGCAGTATCACCGGTATTATGAAGAGCCAAATTGATTGGATACCTTTGACCTTAGGTGCGGTTAGACCGACTCAGGGAAAAACCCTGGCTGTGATGCAGGTGAGCGGTGGTTCCCAATCCTTTAACACCGTCAATCAATTGCGTATTTTAGGCCGTTGGATGCGCTTGCTGACCATCCCGAACCAATCTTCAATCCCTAAAGCCTGGCAACAGTTCGGCGAGGATAATCGTATGAAACCTTCATCTTTATATGACCGCATTGTCGACGTCACTGAAGAACTGGTTAAATTCACTTTATTAACACGAGATATCAAAGATCATTTGGTTGATCGCTATTCTGAACGCACCGAATCCTTTGAGGATTTTAAAAAACGCATCGATAACCCGTTAAAATAAGACGGGTTATCGACTTCTCATTGGTGCTTTAATATCCAGCTGCGTGGCCGTCTTTGCGACTCTCTGATGCACCCCAGTAAACGCCGTTGTCGGCTTTCATAATGGCCTGGTAACCACCGTAAGGACCGTTGGCAAATTCAACTTTATGACCTAAACGCATTAAGCCGCGTATGGTGTCATAGGAAAAACCGGTTTCTAAATTCAACACACCACCATCACTCATGACTTCGTCAGTCGGTTGCGATGAGCCGGTATGATGAATCCTCGGCGCGTCTCCGGCGGCTTGAATATCCATTCCAAAATCAATCATGTTCACCACAATTTGGGCATGACCTTGTGGTTGCATGGCACCGCCCATTAAACCAAAACTCATATAAGGTTTATTATCTTTGGTAATAAAAGCCGGTATGATGGTGTGAAAAGGCCGTTTACCGCCTGCAAACACATTCCTGTGATCTGCTTCAAGTGAAAACATTTCACCCCGATCTTGCAGTACAAAGCCCAAACCAGGTGGTGTCATCCCTGAGCCCATACCACGGTAATTACTTTGAATCAGTGACACCATATTGCCATCTTTATCCGCTGTAGTCAGGTAAATCGTATCACCTTCTTCTAAAGCAGGGTTTCCGGCGGGATATCTTTTACCGGCTTTTTTCATGTTAATGAGTCGTGCTCTGTTTTTAGCATATTGATGACTGATTAATGCTTTAACGGGCATTTTATTAAAGTCAGGATCAGCATAATATTTGGCCCGGTCTTCAAAAGCCAGTTTTTTGGCTTCTGTGAACAAGTGGACGTATTCTGCGGAATCCAGTTGCATATCACCCACTTTAAACTGCGATAGGATATTTAAAATTTGTAAAGCCGCGATCCCCTGCCCGTTTGGTGGTAATTCCCAGACATCATAACCCCGATAATTGGTACTGACCGGATCGATCCATTCACCGTTATGCTCTGCAAAATCCTGGTAACTGAGATGACCGCCATTGGCTTGCATATAATCGGCAATGGTGTGGGCAATTTGTCCTTGATAAAAAACATCGCGACCTTCTTTGGCAATTAATTTTAAGGTATTGGCCAGATTTTGGTTTTTCCAGATTTCGCCTTCTTTGGGTGCTTTTCCATCAAGGGTCATTTGTTCGGTAAAACCGGGCCATTTTTCTAAAATAGGTACCGAACGATTCCAATAATAGGAAATCAATTGGGTCACAGGAAAACCCTTTTCTGCGTAGTCAATGGCCGGCTTCAGTATTTGATCCATCGGCATTTGACCAAAACGCTGGTGTAGCATAAACCAACCATCAACAGCACCGGGCACTGTCACCGGCAAAGGTCCATGAGATGGAATTTTGTCGTAACCATTGTCTTTGAACCATTGTAAATTCAAGGATTTCGGCGAACGTCCCGAACCATTTAAGCCATAGAGTTTTTTGCTTTTGGCATCCCAAACAATAACAAAGATATCACCGCCGATACCATTGCCGGTGGGTTCGACCAATCCCAATAAAGCGTTGGCAGCAATCGCCGCATCTATGGCATTACCACCTTCTCGCATGACCTGTAATGCCACCTGGGTGGCCAAAGGCTGTGAGGTGGCGGCCATGGCCTCCGTGGACAAGACCGGAGAACGGCTGGCAAAAGTTGAGCCACTGACACGATCCATAGCCATACCTAAAGGGCTCAACAGCAATAAACAAACAATGATAAATTGTGGCATAAGTGGTATTGATGATTAGTATGTGTCTTTATTGTAAAACATTCGCAGCATAGTATGATTAAATAAATGTCTTATCATTGAGCCAACATGTTAAAAAAAACATCATATGAACCATCTGATATTCTTCAAAGACATAGCGGCTCTAAGAGCACATGTTTTCGTGTTGGAGATGGAGAATTCTGTTTAAATTTCACAATAACAGATATTCATTTTAGTTATCTTTTGTTAAAAAATTCGACCGGCAACACAAGATATACATTTTGATAACACACGTTATTTTGAACCGGTCACCAACTTTAAGTAGTTATCTAAACGGACATTTCAAGTGTTATTGACCGATAACACCATCAATCTTAAAACACCCTTTTATAATCCGCTTACCATGATACCGGATCACGGTGTACCGGCAAAGTCATACAACGACAACCTCCTCCTCCACGCGATAGTTCAGAACCTTCCATGGCAACAGCGGCTTTACCGGATGGCATGATTTTCTTGTCTTGGATAATATCCATGGCGTCAATAATCTCAAAACCTGCTTGATTTAAAGCGTCCATGGTGGCTTTATTGTGTTGATAGCCAATGACATGTCCGGGAGCGAAGGTGAAAAAATTAGCGCCACTGGTCCATTGTTCACGCTCTTGGGTAAATTCATCATCACCCCCACAATTGACAAAATTTAACTCTAAACCAAAATTTCTTAGTGCTTTGGGCAATCCGGAATATTCTTTAATCTGTTTAATATTACCGCGCTCACAATGCATATGAAAAGCACGACACTTATTAGGGCCTGTGATAAGGGGAGCAAAATTCATCACCGTATCCACATCCAACATGGTAAAAATCATATCCAAATGAATGGTGGCTCGAATTTTCGGTAATTCCACCACCACAATATCTAATTTATCCTTGTTTTTAGATAAACGCTCAGCCAGTCGGTCTATACCATTGGCAGAGGTGCGTTCTGAAAAACCGATTACCAGCAAATCATCACGAATCACCAATAAATCACCGCCTTCAATGGTGACATCATTATTGTCCTGACGGGTGCCATCAAAATGAAAGCCATGGCTGTCTAACTGTGGATGCTCATTAAAAATATGTTTTAAAAGAATCGCTTCAGTTAAACGAACCCGATGCGCCATAGAGCCGATAATAGCCTTGTCATAGACACACATCACCGCATCACGGGTAAAAAAAGCATTGGGCAGTGGTGGAATGGCATGTCGAGATGGACTGAGAAATTTTTCCAAATTATTCTTCACCATCAGAGTACCTTGAAACAATTGTGCTGACAATTGACTGGCCTCTAAAGACATTAAATCATCGACCAATTGTTGCTGGTTGTGCAGCTGGCATACCGCTTCCAATAAATCTAACTTGGTCCGTTCATCCGTTAAAACATCCGCCAGTAAGTGCTCAAATTCCAGAACATTAGGACAAACCTTTTTAAGCACACCGGATAACTGCGCATGCTCTTTCAGCGCTAAATCCAGTGAAATAATATCATCAAAAAGAACTTCGTGAGCCGTCTCCGGTGTCATGTTTTCCATTTCAGGGCCCGGCTCGTGAATGATAACCGTATTTAAACGGCCAATCTCTGAATGATTGGAAATGGGAGTTTTATTCATAGCTTTTACTCGTCAAATGAGATGTGAATTTTCTTCGATCGGGGCATGGACTGGCAGCTTAATATATAACCGGCTTGCGTTTCCCAGTCTTCCAGAGAATAGTTGTTAATCATATCGACTTCACCGTCTAATAAACGACATCGACAGGTCGCGCAAACTCCCGCTCGACAGGAGTAAGGTAAGGCAATACCGGCATCCTCAGCAGACTCCAACAGTGTCTTATCACTGCCGGCTTTCAGATTAAACTGATGTTCAATGCCATCCATGGTGACTTTCACATCAGCATCTTTTTGCACAGGTTTACGATCTGTTTTAATGGCCTGACCTTCACTTAAAAATCGTTCATTGTGAATTTTTGAAGATTCAATACCCAAGGATTCTAAACAAGCGCATAAATCATCAATCATTAAACCGGGGCCACAAACATAATACCCGTCAACAGAAAGTGGTTTCAGTATTTGTTGATAAATTTGGGCGACTTTATCCGTGTCAAATCGGCCTTGATTAAAGGGCATATCAACTGTTTGCTGAGTGAGAAAGTAATGGACGCTGAAACGCTGACCATAACGATCTTTCAGGGCTGCGATGTGTTGCTGCAACAGCACATCTTTAGCGGTTTTGTTACCGTAAAACAAAATAAATTCAGCCGTGTCTGTTTGTTCAAGTGTGGCATAAATCATACCCATAATAGGCGTAATACCGGCACCTGCAGCAAAACCAACATATCGCTTACCCTCTTCTGGTTTCAAAATAAATCGACCGGTGGGCGGCAGGACAGCCATTTCGGCACCCACTTGTTGTTGCTGTGCCCAGGTAGAAAATTGGCCGTCATGAATATGTTTGATCAGAACCGATAAACGGTTCGGCTGCTGCGCGGATGAACAAATCGAATAACTACGACGAATCTGTTCACCATCGATGGTTTGATTAAAGGTTAAATGTTGGCCGGCTTGATGGCGGTATTCGGCTTGCCATTCTGCCGGGATATCAAAATGCCAAATCACGGCATCGGGTTGTTGGCTAACAGCCGCAATCGGCAAAATATGAAATTCAGACATGACACTTAAAATAATCGAAAGGTTCTAAACAGTCCTCACAGCGATACAAGGCCTTACAGGCTGTTGAACCGAACTGACTGATGCAGGTTGTGTTGGTGGAAGCACATTGGGGACAGGCGATTGGCTGACCTCTTTTTGCTTGCGGGGGTGCGATACCATAGTTTTTTAACTGTTGTCGGCCTTGATCCGTGATTCGGTCAGTGGTCCAGGCCGGGGTGTTGAGCACTTCTACCCGCACAGATTCAAGACCTTGTTTGTTGAGTTCTTTAACAATATCTTGTTGGATGGTGCTCATGGCCGGACAACCGCTATAGGTTGGCAATATGGATACCACCACTTGATTGCCGCTGACTTGAACATCGTACAGCACTCCCAAGTCAGCAATTGATATCACCGGAATTTCAGGATCTGTAACGGCTTCAAGCCATTTTCTGACCCGGCTTACGGTGACAGTTTTTTGGGTTTCAACCATCACCATTCACAACCGGGATAAGCACGTTGTAAGAATTGCATATCTGCCAACATATAGCCCAAATGCTCAGAATGCTCACCGCGCAGACCCCCGGTGGCTATCCAACCTGATTGAGGTACTTCTAACTGGCATTGGCTCAGATGTTCTTTGACCTTGTTCTGCCATTGATTTTTCAGTGCTTCCATATCAGGAATAACGTCTTCCGCAATCAACTCATTCAGATGTTCATCGGTTTCAAACAACTCAGGTGTGTAAAAATATAAATCGTCCAAAGAAGCCTGCATTTTTTGTTTGGCTTCATTGGTGCTTAGAGACAAGCGCAAACACCAATCATGACTGCGAATCAAATGATAACTTGTTTCTTTCAATGCTTTGTTGGCAATGTCAGCCAGCGGCTGGTACTGGCTGTCCAGCAAACCTTGATAAAGTAAGACATTAAACTGATCAAGAAAATATTGCTTTATGGTGGTATAGGCGAAATCTCCTCGTGGTAATTCGGTCAGAAGTGGATTTTTAAAAGCATCCACATCCCGTAAAAAAGCCAGGTCATCCGCACTAACTGAATCTTCGGAAATGTCTGCCGCTTGCTCATAAAACAATTTAGCATGACCCAATAAATCCAGTGACACATTGGTTAAGGCGATGTCTTCTTCCAGAAACGGACCATGACCACACCATTCAGCCAGTCGCTGTGACTGGGTTAACGCGGTGTCTGCCAGACGCAACAAATAATGTTCCAGGGCTTTATTCATCACATGTTATCCACTTCTTCATCCAACGGATAAAAAGTTGGATGACGGTAAACTTTATCAGACGCCGGGTCAAACCAGGGCTCTGATTGTTCCGGATTAGAGGCGGTTATGTGGGCAGCTTCTACCACCCAGATACTGACGCCCTCTTCACGGCGGGTGTAAACATCACGGGCATTTTGCAAAGCCATTTGTGTATCAGCAGCGTGTAATGAACCCACATGCCGATGATTGAGACCTGTTTTTGCCCGGATAAAAACTTCATATAACTTCATGCTGCATCCTGTTGATTTTGTTGATAAACATCGGCAGCTTTGCGCACCCATTCACCGTCATCATAGGCTTTTTGACGGGCCCGTAAGCGTTCTTTATTACAAGGCCCATTGCCTTTAATCACATTAATAAATTCATTCCAGTCAATTTCACCGAAATCATAGTGGCCGCGCTCTTCATTCCATTTTAAATCTTTATCAGGAATGGTCAGGCCAAGATGTTCAGCTTGGGGGACAGTGACATCCACGAATTTCTGTCTGAGGTCATCATTACTGAAACGTTTGATTTTCCATTTCATTGACTGGGCAGAATGTTTTGAATCTTTATCACTGGGGCCGAACATCATCAAAGCCGGCCACCAGGTTCGATTTAACGCATCTTGTGCCATTTTCTTTTGGGCGGCACTGCCGCGAGCAAGCACAGTCATAATGTCATAGCCCTGACGCTGGTGAAAACTTTCTTCTTTACATATTCTCACCATCGAACGGGCATAAGGTCCATAAGAAGCACGACACAATGGCACTTGATTCATGATAGCTGCACCATCTACCAGCCAGCCAATGGCGCCCATATCAGCCCAACTGGGCGTCGGGTAATTAAAGATACTGGAATATTTGGCTTCACCACTCAGTAACTGACGGGTCATCTGTTCGCGGCTAATGCCTAAAGTTTCTGTGGCTGAATAAATGTATAAACCATGACCGGCCTCATCTTGAACCTTTGCCAGCAATATCATTTTTCGCTTTAATGTTGGCGCACGGGTGATCCAGTTGCCTTCAGGTAATTGACCAACAATTTCTGAATGAGCGTGTTGTGACATCTGCCGTATCAGGGTTTGGCGGTAGGCCTCAGGCATCCAATCCCGCGGCTCGATTTTTTCTTCATTATCAATTCGTTTTTGAAACGCTTTCAATAAGCCTTCCGGTTCCGGGCCGCCTTTGGCGTCTTGTAGACCTTGTGAATACATAAAAATAACCTTTATAGACAGAGCATATATTTTAACAGAATGGTGTTCTTTTTTCAGTCAATCACGCGTTCCAATAACATCGCCATACCCTGACCAACACCTATACAAAGAGTAACCAAAGCATAGCGTCCATTTTGCTTTTGTAACTGGCGGGCTGCTGTCAATGCCAATCGGGCTCCACTCATGCCTAAAGGATGACCTAAAGCAATGGCGCCACCATTGGGATTAACCCGGGGATCATCGTCAGCAACACCCAAGGCCCGCAGAACCGCCAACGATTGGGCAGCGAAGGCTTCATTCAATTCAATCACATCCATGTCATCGATGGTTAAACCATGACCTTTCAGTAATTTTTGGCTGGCCGGCACCGGTCCGATTCCCATGACCCGGGGTTCAACACCGGCCACTCGGGCACCACAAATTTTAACTTTGGGGGTTAAATTATATTTTTCGACAGCCTCTTGTGAGGCGATAATGATGGCTGCCGCACCATCGTTAACACCGGAGGCATTCCCGGCCGTCACACAACCGTTTTTCTTGAAGGGTGTTCGCAATTGAGCCAACTTATCCAGTTGGGTATCACTTCTGGGATGTTCATCATGCTCAATAATCTTTTCATCACCTTTACGCTGAGGTATTCGAACTGCGACGATTTCTTCTTCAAAAAAACCATTTTGTTGGGCCTGGTAAGTCTTTTGTTGACTGTTGTAGGCAAATAAATCCTGATCAGCTCGGCTTATTGTAAAGTCTTCAGCCACATTTTCAGCGGTTTCCGGCATCGATTCAGTGCCGTATTGTTGCTGTAATTTGGGGTTCACAAAGCGCCAGCCAATGGTGGTGTCATACACCTCCGGCTGTCTTGAAAAAGCGTGTTCGGGTTTGGCCATCACCCACGGTGCACGTGACATTGACTCCACCCCACCGGCAATAATAACATCGGCATCACCACAGGCAATGGTACGTGCCGACATGGCAATGGCATCCAATCCAGAGGCGCACAATCGATTAATTGTCATGCCGGGGACTGATGGTGGTAAACCGGCCAATAAAGCCGACATTTTAGCGACATTGCGATTATCTTCGCCAGCCTGGTTGGCACAGCCAGCAATGACATCATCAATCTGGTCAATCGGTAATCCCGGGTTATTGATTAACACAGTTTTAATCACATGCGCCAGCATGTCATCCGGTCGCACAGAGGCTAAGGCACCGCCAAATCGACCAATCGGGGTGCGAATACCGTCACACAAATAAACAGCTGTCATAATTGTCTCCTGATATATGGGGATAAACGATAGCGGTCATCACCAAACCAAGCAAACAGTTCGTGCAGCACAGAAGCCGGGTTTTGCCAGCCGATTTGTTGTGCATAAGCCATCAATCCCCGGGGATAGTTGGTTCCATATTGCATAGCCAAATCGACATCTTGCTCAGAAGCCACACCATGAAAAACAGCATCGGCAGCTTCGTTGATTAACATGGCAATTACGCGGGCGTTAATCATGGCCGGCGAATCATCACAAATCAGCACCTTTTTGTCGATTTTTTGAAATAACGAAATAATGTGGTTCTTATCCAATTCCTTGACACCCGAACTGAAACAAATATTGACTGCTTTGGCTTGTTGATAATCAAAAGACCAATCCACCAGACAAACCGGTTTCTTCAGTTGTTGCGCCAGGCTTTCGGCCCGATGGCCGGCTGTTTGAAACAAGACAGTATCACCGACCTGATTCAGTGAACCAAAATCAACATCACAGACCGCTTGCATACCCAACAATAACTGTTCAAATGGATGCTCAGATTGCGACAGCTGAATATTTTTAGGTAGGTCATTTTTATCTGATATATAAGGTGAGGTTAAATCGCTATCCTCTTGATTATAATTGTAAAATCCCAGTCCTGATTTTCGACCCAACAGGCCGGCCGCCACCATTTCAGATTGCAATAAAGAGGGACGATACCGGGGATCATAAAACATCGCCTGATAGACGGTTTGGCTGACCTGGAAATTGACATCAATACCAATTAAATCCATTAAGGTAAAAGGTCCCATGCGAAATCCGGCGGCATCGTGTAAAGAGGCATCAATATGATTAATTTCAGCCAATTGTTCTTGTTTTATTTTTAACGATTCACCATAAAAAGGCCGTGCCACGCGATTTACAATAAAACCCGGTGTTGATTGTGCTTGGGCTGCTTTTTTACCCCAGGCAGTAACTAATTCTGTTGCCTGATGCAGCACTTTTTGATCCGTTTTCAGTCCGGCAATAACTTCCACCAATTTCATAATCGGTGCCGGATTGAAGAAGTGTAAACCCAGCATGCGTTCTGGATGCTGTAAACAAGCGGCTATGGCAGTGATTGAAATGGATGAGGTGTTGGAAGCCAGCCAGGTTTTTTGACCACAGATTTGTTCCAGCTGTTTAAATAAATCCTGTTTAACGGATAACTTTTCGACCACCGCTTCAATAACTAAGTCACGATCATCCAGGTCAGTGAGTTTATCCACTGCAGTAATGTTATTTAATACAGTCTGTTTATCAGCGATATTTATTTTGCCTTTTTCAATGCGTTTATCAAGTCTTGAAGACAGTCCTTTAATGGCTGCTTCAACCGCTGATTTGTCGATATCATATAATTTAACCGGACATTGATGCGCAGCGGCCACTTCAGCGATACCGATGCCCATGGTGCCCGCACCGATGACAGCAATTTTAGCTTGCATAATCAATGTCCCTTGAATTGAGGTTTTCTTTTCTCATTAAAAGCGGCCACACCTTCCTTAAAGTCATGACTTAAGCCGCACAGCCGTTGCGCATTACGTTCTCGTTCCAAATGGTCATCAAAATTGTTTTGATAGGATTCATCCACCAGCATTTTTATATGAGTCAACGCTTTGGTGGGTCGATGAGCGAGCTCCTGAATTCGTGATTCCACCCAATCATCAAACGCTTCATCACGGACAGCTGCATATATCATCCCCCATTCTTCTGCCTGTTCTGCTTCCACTGGTGTCGCCAACATGGTAATGGCTTTAGCCCGCGCTAAACCAACCAGCTTGGGCAATACCCAGGTACCATTACAATCAGGAATGAGGCCAATAGAAGAAAATGACTGAATAAATCGGGCAGAATTTTTGGCCACGACAATATCACAGTTTAAAGCCAGATTGGCTCCCGCACCTGCTGCAACACCATTAACGGCACAAATTATAGGCGCTTTAATCCGTTTCATTAGCCGAATACTGCGATTAAAACCCTGGTCAAGGGTATCACCTAAATCAAGCGATTTATCACCATTTGTTTGGCGTTCGGCCAAGTCCTGACCTGCACAGAAACCACGTCCATGGCCGGTTAACAAGACACAACGGATATCATCCTGCCTGGCTATTTCAGCCAGTACAGTTTGCAATTCCTTGTGCATTGTGCCATTAAATGCATTGAGTTTATCAGGTCGATTCAGATATATTCGAGCCACTGAATCATCTATTGAAAACACAATAGTCTCTAAATTTTCTAAGGTATCAGCCATATGTTTAGGTGTGATGAGACATGGCGTCAGTGACTACCACATTCTCATGGTTGTTTTCATTGAACATAAACAGCCACAACACGGGTGGCCACTTGAAGTTAATTTAAAAAGCCGTCTAAATAGCCAAAATACCAGGCTGCTGCCACAGCACCGCCCAATATCACTAAAGTAACCAGCCATTTAACCGCACCACCGCCCGAACTGTCTTGTTCACTTTCAGTGGATTTGGATTTGGGTTTCGATTTAGCCTTTTGACTGTCTTTATCTAAGGTTGGATCACCCATGCCCGGTGTTTGCACCAGAAAACGGATATTATCAATACGGATTTCATCACCAACTTGTAACTCACGGGATTCAATCTTTTCACCATTTACATAGGTGCCGTTAGATGAGTCCAAATCTTTAATGACCAAACCGGTGGCATCCGCATCGATTTGCATATGACGGCGAGAAACACCTTCGGCATTAACACAAATATGACAGTCAGAGTGACGGCCAATGGTCGTGGTACCCCGTAAAGGATAGGTTTTTCCGAAGTAGGCGCCCGACACACCGCGTAAAATAAATTGAGGCAACGCCATTCTAATGCGGGTTTTGCCATCGTCTCCGGATTGTTCTTTGGCAGTGGAATCCAGTAGTTTCATATGAACCTGTGAAGCAATCAGCAAATCACCGGCCCGAACTTCTTTATTGTCTTTGACCAATTTGCCATTAATAGAAACTAAACTGGCCTCGTTTGGTATAGATATTGAATAATCTGAACCTTTAACAGTCAGCGTCACATGGACATCAGCCAATCCTTTGTCCTCAATAGTGATATCAGCAGCATTATCGCCACCGATGGTGTATTGTCCATTTTCCAACATAACGTCGGGGTGTTCGCCGTGCGGGAAGTGCAGTTTCATAATGGTTTTCCGTTTAAGTCGTTATTATTATATGCAAATAAAAGGCCTCAAGCAACAATACCTATCAGTCTTGATTAATTATCGTTTGACCATTCATATACTTTTGAAGCGCTTGCGGTACTCGGATAGTGCCATCGGCATTTTGATAATTCTCCATAACCGCTAATAAAGTGCGACCCACGGCTAAACCGGAACCGTTTAATGTATGTGCAAGTTGTGGTTTTTTCTGCTCAGGATTTCTGAATCGCGCTTGCATCCGTCGAGCCTGAAAATCTTCACAATTGGAACATGAAGAAATTTCCCGGTAGGTGTTTTGTGCCGGCACCCAAACCTCAATATCGTAAGTTTTGGCAGCAGAAAAACCCATATCTCCTGTACATAAAACAATGACACGATAAGGTAACTTCAAGGCTTTGAGGATATTTTCCGCATGCGCCGTCATTTCTTCTAACGCCTGGTTCGACTGCTCAGGGTGAACAATCTGGACCATTTCAACTTTATCAAATTGGTGTTGACGAATCATGCCTTTGGTGTCTTTGCCGTAACTGCCCGCTTCACGCCTGAAACACGGCGTATGCGCAGTCATCTTAATGGGCAAGTCATTGATATCCAATATCTGGTTGGCCGCTAAGTTGGTTAAAGGCACTTCAGCCGTTGGAATTAAAAAACGGCCATCTTCTGTGATAAAAGCATCATCAGCAAATTTAGGCAACTGGCCACTTCCCAGCATGGCCTGATCATTGACCAAATACGGCACATAAAACTCGTGGTAGCCGTGATCATTGATATGTGTATCCAACATAAATTGAGTCAAGGCCCGATGTAATCGAGCCAAATCGCGTGACAGCACAGTAAACCTGGATCCGGACAATGTGGCAGCTGATTCGGCATCCATAAATCCGGATTTGGCCCCCAGATCCACATGATCTTTCACATCAAAATCAAAATCCGGCAACTCACCCCAGGTCCGAATTTCGACATTATCGTTTTCATCCTGCCCCACCGGCACGTCCTCCTGCGCCAAATTAGGGGTGTACAGCGTGACCTGTTCCATCTCGGTGAAGACTTGTTGTAAAGCGGCTTTAGATGATTCTAACTGGTCACCAATACTGGCCACTTTATCAAGCAAGGGCTGAATATCTTCTCCTTTTGCTTTAGCCTGGCCTATTGACTTTGATATTTTGGTCCGTTGGCTCTGAAGTGATTCTGTTTCAATCTGTAAAGCTTTTCTTCGCTCCTCTAAATCCTGCCAAGCCTTAACGTCTAATTGATAACCCCGATCGGCTAATTTTTGAGCCACGGCGGTTATGTCATCTCGAAGTAATTGTGGGTCTAACATGAATGATTTTGGTTTTTTAATAAGTTGGCTATTTTAGCCCAGTTAAAGGCACATGAGAAGACTGATTCGAAAGCGAACTGCTTATCCTTTCAAATGAGTTTCAACCCAGGCTTGATGTAACTGTTGCTCTTCAGCCGTCGGTTCGACTGTGACCAAAGGCGGTAAGTCATCTAAATTAAACTGAACAGTTTGCTTGTCATTCCCCTGATTCATGGACAAATCAAGCTTGGTTTGACCACCGGTCATGGCCAGATAAACCTGAGCCAGTATTTGAGCATCCAACAAAGCACCGTGTAAGGTCCTGTGTGCATTGCTGATACCATAGCGTTTACATAAGGCGTCCAGATTGTTACGGGCACCAGGGTGCTTTTGTTTGGCAATGACAAGACTGTCAACGATATCCGCCACCTGCTCTAACTGATTTTGATGACGACATATTTTCAGCTCATTATTTAAAAATTTCACATCAAAAGGGGCGTTATGCATCACCAGAACTGCACCGTCAATAAACGCCATAAAATCATTCATGATGTCATCAAATCTGGGTTTGTCCTGCAAAAATTCATTGCTGATACCATGCACCTCAAGCGCGCCCTGCTCGACCTCAAATTCAGGATTGATGTATTGGTGATAGGTTTCACGGGTTAATTGTCTGTTTTCAAGCACCACGGCACCAATTTCAATAACCCGGTGACCGGCTTCAGGTTTAAGACCGGTGGTCTCGGTATCGAGCATAATTAATCGTTTATCTGTCATTGTCTTTTTTCTGCTTGTTGTCTGGCCTCATCATCGACCCGTTCATTAAATTCATGACCGGTATGGGCTTTAACCCAATGCCAGTCAATTTGATGATTCTGGCAAAGTTGATCCAGCTGTTGCCATAAATCGGTATTTTTAACCGCTTTTTTTTGACTGTTACGCCAGCCATTGGTACGCCAGTTAGCCAACCAACGGGTGGCACCATCCATGACATATTTTGAATCAGTATAAAGCGCAATATCACAGCTTTGGCGCAGAGACTCTAAGGCTTTAATGACAGCGGTCATTTCCATTCGATTATTGGTTGAGTCAGCATCCCCACCTGAAATCAGTTTTTCATGTCCATTGTACTGCAACAGCGCTGCCCAACCCCCCGGCCCGGGATTACCCAAACATGAGCCGTCGGTGTAGATAGTGATTTGTTTTTTTGATTTGGACAAGGTTTATTCCTGTGGCTTGCAAGCTGGTAAAATAATGGGCATTATAAAGTGAGTTAAAAAATATGAAATAATAACATGACTATTCAAGTTACACCGATAAAAGCTTTAAAGGATAATTATATTTGGGCGATTCATAACCAACAACTCTGTTACGTGGTTGACCCGGGTGAAGCAGAACCAGTCAATCAATTCATCACTGAAAATCAACTGTCGCTATCAGGCGTATTGTTGACACATCACCATCACGACCATGTAGGCGGGTTGGTAGAGTTGCAACGGCAGCATCATGTCCCGGCCTGGGGACCTGACGATGATCGCATCAAAGGCCATTTTACCAAAGTCTCAGAACACGACCATATCAATTTAAATGATTTAGATATTAACCTGAAGGTCTTATTTATTCCCGGTCATACCTTAAGTCATATCGCCTTCTATAACGATGACTGGTTGTTTAGTGGGGATGCCCTGTTTTCATTGGGATGTGGTCGCATGTTTGAAGGTCATCCGGCCATGTTTGTTGAATCACTCAATAAAATTAAAACATTGCCCGATCATTTACAGGTTTATTGTGGTCATGAATACACCCAAGCCAATGGTCGTTTTGCCTGTGCGGTGGAACCTGATTCCATGCCATTAATGGCGTATTGTTCAAAAGTAGATCAATGGCGAGCGCAAAACAAACCCAGTTTACCTTCACGATTAAGCACAGAAAAACAATTAAACCCATTTTTACGATCCCAAGAAAAACAACTTCAAATACAAGTACAAAGACAGCTTGATATTGTCATTAACGATGCTGTGGACTGCTTTGCGGCACTTAGAAAATGGAAAGATGATTTTTAGATTTTTCACCAAATCAATAAAAAATCAGTTATGATATTAAATCGAACTTATGAGGATAGGGTGCAAAATCACAAGCACATACCAAAGCTGTTACTAATAGGCTTTTGGGTAAGCAGCTTGACACTTGCGCAACAAATTAACCAACCTCAACAAGGCAATCTCCAAGAAAATAAACCCTTTTCAAACAAGCAAACCTGGACCATTGGTTTCTTTCATGCCCCACCGTTAGGTTTTATGACTGAAGCCGGGGAACCGGCTGGTTTTACCGTCGACTTACTCAATCAAATTGCTGAGGAAAATCAACTTAATATCCAGTGGCAATATGGCAATTTTCCTGACTTAATGAACGCTGTTAAATTGGGTGCCATCGATATTTTACCGGGTTTGGGTTATACCGAAGATCGCGCCCGTCATTTACTTTACAGCCAACAAACATATACCAATGTATGGGGCCAGGTATTTTTACCCATTAATTCAAAAGTTGAGACCATATTTGACTTAGAAGGTAAAACCATCGCCATGCTTGATGATGGCATCAACGGTGAAAATTTTGTCAGACAATGTCGCCAATTCGAAGTGGGCTGCCAGGCAATATACGCCAACTCCTATGAACAAGTCTTTTCTTTATTGGCCAGCAATAAAGCAGATGCCGTGGTGGCAAACAATATTTATGGACAATACATGGCCAAAAAATATGCTTTTTTTGCCAGCAATATTATGTTTGATCCATTTCAGGTGTATATTGCCCAAAACCCCAACAGTAACCAGGGTTTTTTAGAAATTTACGATCGCAGCATTGAGGCCTGGAAAAAAGACCCGGGTTCTTACTATTACCAAGCACGTCAGAAATGGTTTGATGTGAATGCCTTGGAACCATTACCGCAATGGATTTATTACACCTTATTTTCTGTTATATTGGTGACATTGGGGGCACTTATGGCCGCTGTTTTTTATCACCGTAAATTTCATAAATCAACAGCTGTTATCATTTCTCAAAAAAAACAATTACGGCACATTATTAATCATATGCCGCACTTGATTTATGTTCACAACAATCAGGGCGACATTCTGTTATTAAATCACAGTGCCGCAGAATTTTTTGGTCTACCTATTTATGACAGCAAACCCATTAACATCTATCAGTTTCTCAACGAAAACCCTCAATACAAACTGTTAATTGAACATACCTCAGCTGCCAGTTATGTCAACAATGAAGTCAAAGTCAAAAACAAACAAAATCAAATCAGAGAACTCATGGTCTCTAAGACACCGCTTGAAGACAATAATGGAAAACCCAATTTGATCCTGACGGTGGCTGTTGATATGACTGAAACCAAGAACTTTGAAAATCAGATTAAATACCTGGTACAACACGATGAATTAACAGGGTTGGCCAACATTAATCTGATCCGGGAACATCTGCAAAGAGGTATAGACCAATGTGCAGACAAATCATGTCACGGTGCTTTATTGTTTGTGGACATTGATCAATTTAAAATAATCAATGACGCTCAGGGTCATCGTTTTGGCGATGTGGTTTTAAAAACAGTGGCTGAACGCATTTCAAATTTAATTCGGTTTAATGACTTAGTCGGCCGACTCAGCAGTGATGTATTTATTGTACATTTGACAAATCTCGATGCCAAAAAAGCATTGGCACAAAACAAAGCCGTCGAGTTTGCTGAAATGGTCTGTGACCGTATTTGCGAACCCATTATCTATGAAAAAAACACCTATCATGTGACCGCATGTATCGGATTGACTTTATACCCACGTGACGGCAATCGAGTCACCACCCTGATACAACGTGCAGATACAGCTTTGTACGAGGCCAAAAACCGTGGCCGCAGTCGCATACGGACTTTTCAAAATAGCATGGAACATGCCGTTAAAGAACGTCACGCCTTAGAAACCGACATTCACCAGGCATTGAAGAATCATGACATCAAATTGCTTTTCCAGCCAATCCTTACATTTAATGATGAGCTCTGTAACGGCTGGGAAGCTTTGTCACGTTGGCAACATCCACAACGTGGTCTGTTGATGCCCGATACATTCATACCGATCATTGAGCAATCTTCTCTAATGAGTGAGTTCGGCTACTGGGTTTTTGAACAAGTTTGTAAAAAAATACAAAGCCATAAAAAAGATCATCCGGAAGATCGTTTTTACATCAGTGCCAATTTATCGGTGAGTCAGTTAAAAGACCGACATTTTATAGATAACATCAATCAACTTATTAATCGTTACAGTATTGAACCGGGTACCTTAGAGTTTGAGATGACCGAGTCCATCGTCATGTACGAGAGCAAAAAGGCCGCAGAAATACTCAACCAATTAAAACTTATGGGGATTCGAATTGCCATTGACGATTTTGGCACCGGTTATTCATCCTTTAAGCAACTGAAACAACTCCCCATCGACAAAATTAAAATTGATCAATCTTTTATTGAGGACATTCCCAATAATACCGAGCATGTTGCCATGGTTGAAAGTATTATCGCCATGGGCCGCGCTATGAATCTCCAGGTTGTCGCCGAAGGCGTCGAGACTGAAGCCCAATATGAGTTCCTCAAGTCACTCAACTGTGATTATTATCAGGGCTTTTATTTTGCCAGACCTTCTTCTTTATTAAAAATTATAAATTAAGACTTCGGAGGCGGCTGCTTCCGGGTAAAGGTCCAGTTTTTATCATCCGACAAATCAGCTTGATAACGATAGTCATCCACCACCAATTGCTGAATATCCTCCGGATTATTAACGTGATTTTCTATGATAGCTCGTGCCATGGCGCCTCGTGCTATTTTGGCATAAATGGCCACCACCCGGGTTTTACCATCTTTAATATCCTTAAAATTAATAGAAATAAGTCTGGCTTTGAGTTTATTTGATTTAATGGCTTTAAAGTATTCATTGGAAGCCAGATTGATGACCGTATCTTGTTCAGTCAACTCGTCATTCAAACAATCCGTGATGGCATCACCCCAGAATTGATATAAATTTTCATCTTTATCCACCGTCAATTTAGTTTTCATTTCTAAGCGATACGGCATGATGAGATCCAAAGGTTTCAGGTAACCATATAAACCGGACAAAATTCTCAAATGGTCTTGGGCAAAGGACAAATCATTTTGATTCAATTCTTCGGCTTTTAAACCAGCATAAACGTCACCTTGAAAGGCCAATACTGCTTGTTTTGAAGAACCTAATTTAAAGGGTGTTTTAAATTGCTGAAACCGTTCATAATTAAGTTCAGCCAAGCGGTCACTGATGGACATTAAAGATTTAATTTCCGATTGACTCATGTCTTTTAATCGAGCCATGAGCTGTTTGCTTTGTGACAATAACTGTGGCTGACTATGGGTTTCAACCTCAGTCACATCAAAATTTTGTCCTTTTGAAGGCGATAATAAAGTAATCATAGGTTATTCAGTGATTGATAAATTTCGTTGGTTAAATAGGTCAATTGTTGTTCGTTGATAATATAGGGTGGCATGGTATAAAGCAAATTTTTAAACGGTCTTAACCAAACGCCATTGGCCACTAAATGTGATTGAACAACGGACCAATCAGGGGCTTGGTGCATTTCAACCACACCTATACCTCCAAGAACACGAACGGATTTAACTGCACTTAATTCAGTACATTTTGCCAATTGTCTGGTCAGTTGACGCTCAATGCTTTTAACTTTTAATTGCCAGCCATCTCGTAATAACAAATCAATTGATGCATCAGCCACTTTACAGGCCATGGGGTTAGCCATAAATGTGGGACCATGCATAAAAGGCTCTTGAATGCCTTGTGCAATATTCGATTGGGTCATCACGGCAGATAAAGTCATGTATCCACCTGTTAAGGCTTTACCCAGCACCAAAATATCCGGCACCACATCAGCATGTTGATAAGCAAATAATTCACCGGTGCGGCCAAAGCCTGTTGCAATCTCATCAAAGATCAATAAAACCTGATAACGATCACATAATTCGCGGGCTTTTTTCAGGTAATTTGGATGATAAATATTCATGCCCCCGGCACCTTGAACCACCGGCTCCACAATGACAGCAATGATGTCTTCGTGATGGGCGGCTAACTGCTGTTCAAGTTCATTGGTATAATGAGCATCCCAGCTTTGATGGAAACCACATTGCGGCGATTCAATAAACACATGCTGATTCAAAAGTCGGCGAAATTTATGGTGCATGCCGGTCACCGGATCACACACTGACATGGCGCCGAAGGTATCACCATGATAGCCCTGCCGAAAAGTCAAAAATCGTTTTTTTGCGTGAAAACTTTGTTCAAAACAATATTGAGCGGCCATTTTCATGGCCACTTCAACACCCACAGAACCGGAATCCGCAAAAAATACATGTTGCAAGGGTTCAGCAGTCAAGTCAATTAACTTTTTTGCCAAGGAGATTGCTGGCTGATGAGTCAAACCGCCAAACATCACATGCGCCATATCCTGCAACTGAGTTTGTATGGCCTCATTAAGAAACGGATGATTATAGCCATGAATACACGCCCACCAGGAGGACATGCCATCAATTAATTGGCGCCCATCGGCTAATTTAAGATAGACATCTTGGGCTGAAACTACCGGCAGAGGCTTTGATTGAGCCGGCATTGAACTGTATGGGTGCCAAATATGTTGACTGTCAAAATCAATATCCACTGAATCAATCCATCACTGATTTAATGTAATCTGTTGAAAAACCCCGACGGTATAAAAACCCCTGCCGTTTGGCTTTGTCCTTTATATCCTGATACGGTTTACCCAGGTATTTTTTTTCATAGACTTGTCTAACAACCTCATAAAAATCCACTTCAGATTCCAGTAAACCCTGTCGTATTAAGTGATCGTCAACGCCTTTTTGTTGTAACTCATAAGAAATTTTGGTGGGACCGAAACCTTTGCCTGACCGCTGACGCCAATACACTTCAGCAAATCGTTTATTACTCAGTAATTTTTGTTGTTGTAATTCAGTTAACAGGGGCGACACAATGTTTTCAGGAAAATCCTTTCGAAGCAATTTATTTTGTAACTCCAAAACACTGTGCTCCCGCATTGCCAAAGAAGCCAGGGCCGAAGCTTTGGCTTTGGCCCGTAAATCATCATCTTTGTCCGGCATTACTCTGTTTCTTTTTCAGCTTGCTCGGCTTCCACTTCTTCTGGTTTAGGCAGTAAAATATCGCGAATTTTTGATTCTAATTCAGCTGCTTGTTCAGGGTTGTCTTTAAAATATTGCTTGGCATTTTCTTTACCCTGACCAATTCGGGTTTCACCATAGCTGTACCAGGCACCGGCTTTTGACACCAGATTATGTTCAACCCCCAGATCAATCAATTCACCCAACAAGGAAATACCTTGACCATAAAGAATTTCAAACTGAGCCTGTTTAAAAGGTGGCGCCAACTTATTTTTCACCACTTTAACCCGGGTATCATTACCAATGACTTCATCTCCCTTCTTAATGGCGCCAATGCGACGAATATCCAGACGCACCGAAGAATAGAATTTTAAAGCATTACCACCTGTGGTGGTTTCCGGGCTGCCAAACATAACACCAATTTTCATACGGATTTGGTTAATAAAAATAACCATACAATTGGTGCGTTTAATATTGGCCGTTAATTTACGTAACGCCTGTGACATTAAGCGAGCTTGTAAACCCATGTGGGAATCGCCCATGTCACCTTCGATTTCAGCTTTCGGCGTGAGGGCTGCCACTGAGTCAATAACAACCAAATCCACTGCTCCGGAACGAACCAACATATCACAAATTTCAAGTGACTCTTCTCCGGTGTCCGGTTGCGACACCAATAAATCATCAATATTAACACCTAGTTTTCCAGCATAAATCGGGTCCAGGGCATGCTCCGCATCAATAAAAGCCGCTGTACCACCTTTTTTCTGACATTCAGCCACAGCATGTAAGGTCAGTGTGGTTTTACCGCTTGATTCCGGGCCGTATATTTCCACCACACGACCGCGGGGCAATCCACCTATTCCCAAAGCCACATCGAGCCCCAAAGACCCGGTGGAATAAACATCGGTGGTTAAAGCCCGATTATCACCCATTCGCATGACCGAACCTTTGCCAAACTGTTTATCTATTTGACCCAAAGCGGCTGCCAGGGCTTTCTTTTTATTGTCGTCCATTGTTTGCTCCTTAGATTTTGATTGTGTCATTTATGCCACCTATTATCGCAGTTATTACCTGATAAAAAAATCGAATATGCCATTATTATTTGTCATTTTTTTCTCACTTGGGTAGGATTTTATCGATACCTGTCGCAAAAAGTGCGAATACAATAAATTTATTTTTTAGAAAGCTTTGCTGTAATTCGGGTTAAAGGAAAAAAGAACTCAAATCGTAATTAATGCAAAGGTTTCTTTAAATTTTAAACGTCAATTTCAAACCAGCGTTTTATCCTTTTAATTTTGATAGAATAAGCCGTTTAATTATCACAGGCATTAGACCACATGAGTCAACAACACACCCCCATGATGCAACAGTTTTTGAAGATTAAAGCTGAATACCAGGACATGTTGTTGTTTTATCGCATGGGTGATTTTTATGAGTTGTTTTTTGATGATGCCAAAAAAGCCGCAGAATTGTTGGATATCACCTTAACCCAACGGGGTAAATCTAATGGACAACCCATCCCAATGGCGGGCATCCCGTATCATGCCGCTGACAATTATTTAGCCAAATTAGTCAAACAAGGTCTGTCTGTGGCCATTTGCGAACAAGTGGAAGCTGCCGGAGCCAGTAAGGGACCGGTTAAAAGAGAAGTGGTCCGAATCATTACCCCGGGAACCATCACCGAAGAAGCTTTATTGGACGCCCGAAATGATAATTTATTGCTGGCTGTCCATGGGAATGAAAAAAAACTGGCGTTGGCCTATTTATCGATGGGTAGTGGCGATTTTTATGTCCAGCGCATTGCTGACACCACCACCCTACTGGCGCAACTGAGCCGTCTTAATCCCAGTGAACTGCTTATCAGTGAAGACAGCCCTTTTGTTGACCAGCTGCAAGATTACAGTTTACAACAACGACCACCCTGGGATTTTGATACTGAAAGTGCATTTAATCAATTGACCCAACTATTTCAAGTACATGATTTGGGTGGCTTTGATATTGACGCCAAAGATGTGGTGTTACCGGCAGCCGGCGCTTTGCTGTCCTATATTGAACACACACAGAAAGTTGATCTTCACCATCTCAAACCACCCCGCGTGGAGCACTTACATAACTACCTGCACATTGATGCACAATCGCGAAAAAATTTAGAAATTGATTATCACCCGGATAATAAAGTTGGTTTAACATTGTGCGGTTTTATAGACCACTGTAGCACAGCCATGGGCTCGCGAAAGTTGCGTGCCAGATTAAAACAACCCCGACGTGACAATAAGGTTTTAAATCAGCGTTTAGACCTGATTGAAGCTTTTATCGATCAAGCGGCTTACAGCGAATGTCAGAGTCACTTAAAAAGTATTGGCGACATGCAACGCATGGTCGCTCGTATCAGTCTTAAAACGGCGCGCCCTCGAGATTTAACAGGGTTAAAGGAGGCCTTAATTGCGGCTAAAATCATTCAGCAGCAACTTATCGCCACCAACAATACAATTTTAACCAATTTAGCGAAACGTTTTAAAACTCATGACAAGCTTGTCGAACATTTACAATGTGCCGTGAAGGACAATCCACCGGTCATCATTCGTGATGGTGGTGTCATTGCAGATGGTTTTGATAAACAATTAGACGAATTGCGCACCATCAGTACAGATGCCGGTCAATACTTACTGGACTTTGAAACACAAGCCCAACAAAGCACCGGCATCAAGAACCTAAAGGTTGGCTATAACCGGGTTCATGGCTATTACATCGAGGTCTCAAAGCAACACAGTGACGAAGTCCCTGAGCACTACATCAGGCGCCAAACGCTGAAAGCTGTTGAGCGTTACACCACACCCGAATTAAAGGAATTCGAACAAAAGGTACTGAGTAGTAAGGAAAAAGCCCTGGCTTATGAAAAACAGCTGTATCAAGAATTGTTAGATTATTTTTCACCATTTATCGCTGATTTACAGGAAACCGCTGATTATTTATGTGACATTGATGTCGCCTGTAATCTGGCAGCCCATGCCGTATTACACGGCTACACCCGGCCACACTTAAATCAGGACATTAAAATTGAAATCATCCAGGGTCGCCACCCGGTGGTGGAGCATCACTTAGACAGCCCTTTTGAAGCCAATGATTTGGCCATGGACAACAACCGTCGAATGCACATGATTACCGGCCCCAATATGGGTGGTAAATCAACCTATATGAGACAATCAGCGCTGATTGTGTTGCTGGCCAAAGCAGGAAGCTATGTACCGGCTCAAAAAGCCATCATTGGCGACATCGATCGAATTTTTACCCGTATTGGCGCGGGTGACGATCTGAGTCGGGGTCGCTCCACATTCATGGTGGAAATGAGCGAAACGGCCACTATTTTGCATCATGCCGGGAAAAACTCATTGGTCTTGATGGATGAAATTGGTCGAGGCACCAGTACCTATGACGGTTTATCGCTGGCTTATGCTTGTGCCAATCATTTGGCCAATGACAACCAGGCTTTGTGTTTATTTGCCACCCATTATTTTGAATTAACCGAGTTGGCCAATCAGTTATCCGGTGTCATCAATGTCCACCTGACGGCAGTTGAACATAAACACCGCATCGTTTTCCTGCATAAAGTTAAAAAAGGAGCGGCCAATCAAAGCTACGGTATTCAAGTGGCGGCACTTGCAGGTCTGCCAGACAAAACCCTGGAACAAGCAAAACGCTATTTAAAACAATTAGAACTGGCTGAATCTAAAAACCAATCAAAGCAAATGGGCTTATTTGATCAACAGGCTCAACCAAATACCAAACCAGAACAACCCAGCGCCTGTGAAAATTATCTACGAGAACTGAATCCGGATGATTTAACGCCCAAACAAGCCTTAGATGTCCTTTATAAAGTCATTGAGATAATCAACAACGAGCCTTAAAGCTCAAACTCAATGCGATAACTGCGCGAAACGTTGCTGCTAATCCCCTGGCTTTTAGGTGGCTCAAATTGCCATTGCTGAAGTGATTCTTTGGCGGGTTCCACAAAAACCCGACCACGTGAAGAATACCGCTCTTCTTCAAGCATTACAACCTTACCATCGGGATCAATCGTAACCATAATATCGACCCAGCCTTCTAAGCGTTTGCGTGCAGCTTCAAGTGGGTAGTCTAAAGCTACCTGGTTGATAATTTGCCATTGATATTCACTATTTTGAACACCAGTGATATCTTCTGATTGGGTTTCTTCTAGTGATGTGACATTATCTGCTGGAGTTTCATCAAGCGATGCGACATTCTCTACCGGGGTCTGTTCAGCCGGTGGTGACTCATCATTTGAGGTTGAAATGGCCTGATTTGAGACAGGTTGCTCGATTTCAGGAGGGATAAAGTCTATTCGATACACTTTACTCACCAACTCATTGACGCCTTGCTCCTGGGGAGGTTGGAACGTCCATTTACGTAGAGATTCTTCAGCCGCTTCCACATAAATTCCCGCGTCATCAGAATAATCAACAGTTTGTGCAGAAACCACATCACCCTGAGGGTTTAAGGTTACCTCAACATCCACCCAGCCATTAATCTGATTTCTGACTCCCCGGGATGGAAACTCAATATCCGCCTGATTGATGACCTGCCATTCATAAGTGGCTGGTTCAATAACGGGCTCTGGCTCTGGCTCTGGCTCTGCTTCAATTATAGCCTCAGGCTCAGCCACAACAGACGGCTCAGATTCAGGCGATTCGTTGCTGTCACTGACTGACTCTTCAATTGATTCAGTGGTCACCGATGGTTCATCCTGGGACGCAGATTGCTCTTCTGCTTCTCGGTCAGGTAAAGCCACTTTGGGTCGCTCCAAGCCCAATTCCGAACGATCAATCGTTAATTCTTGCTGAAAATCCTGACTTAAACCCGGTCGTGACATGGCTTCAGGTTTTTCTCTTTCAGGTAATCCAGATGACCAACTGGGACGCCGTGTTTGTTCTTCAGATTGGTCTGTTTGGTCATCATTATTTTGTGCGATGGCCCATCCACCTCCGACACATAGCAATATTATAATCACCACTCTTAACATGATTGTTCTCTTATAACTCGGGATAATAAATCCAGTTAAATCAAATCGCTAACCGGTAAACTTAACTATATTCTACAAACTGTGACGTGCTTTGCAATCTTTTTAATTGCTGATGGCCAAATAATAAAGATTTAACACTTATTAAACACAAGCAGGCAGAAAAGTGCCGAAATTGGGCACTTTCCTGCCTGTTGTTACGCTTTAGAATAAATTAATAAGTGATAGAAAATAAGCTGCGCTTAAGACCAATCGGGTTTTTGTTTGTCCAGAAAAGCTTTGAGGCCTTGTTGACCTTCTTCAGAGACCCGCACGGCTGCAATAACCTGGGTGGTGTATTCATCAATTTTTTGCTGTTGAGGTAAGGTGCGACCCACCACTGACATGACCAATTTTTTACTGATTTCTTTGGCGTTGGGGCCAGTACTTGAAAGGGCTTTGAGAATATCTTCGACTTTGTCATCCAATTCATCACTGGCGACAGTTTCAGATAATATACCCATTTTATGGGCTTGTTCGGCGTCAAAGACCTCTGCTGTTTGTAAGTAACGCCGTGCTTTTCGCATACCAATGGCGTCAATAACATATGGTGAAATAACAGCCGCCACCAAACCCAACTTAGCTTCTGTCAGACCGAATTTAGCGCTGTTTTCAGCAATAACAATGTCACAGCAGCAGATTAAACCTATACCGCCCCCAAACGCCAAACCGTTAACTTTAGCAACAGTGGTTTTACCGCAAAAATTAATGGTACGCAGTAAAGCCGCTAAATTTTCAGAATCCTTTTTATTCTCTTCCTGGGTGGCACTAACCATGCCTTTCATCCAATGAATATCTGCACCGGCTGAAAATGATTTCCCGGCGGCTTGTAATAAAATAACACGCACAGATTTATCGGCATTTAACTGACTGTAACATTGAGTGAGCTCGGCAATCATTTCGGCATTAAAGGCATTATGAACTTCAGGCCGGTTCATGGTAACTGTTGCCAAACCCTTATTATCTACCGTTAGTTTCAATGTGTTAAACGACTGCATAGTCACTCCTGTTTTAATTGTAAATTACATTCTAAAAACGCCATAGTTGGTTTTTTCAACAGGCGCATTCAAACATGTTTCTAAAGCCAAAGCCAATACTGTTCGGGTATCGGCCGGATCAATCACTCCATCATCCCATAAGCGGGCTGTGGCGTAATATGGGTGACCCTGGTCTTCATATTGTTGTTTGATATTCTGATAAAATTGTTCTTTTTCCTGGCTCGGCCAGTCTTTACCGGCTTTATCATAACCATCCTGTTTAACGGTGGAAAGGACTGAAGCGGCCTGATCACCACCCATCACTGAAATGCGGGCATTGGGCCACATCCACATAAATCTTCCGGCATAAGCCCGGCCGTTCATGGCATAGTTACCGGCACCAAATGATCCACCAATCACCACAGTAAATTTTGGCACAGCGGCACAAGCCACAGCGGTGACCATTTTAGCACCGGCTTTTGCGATGCCTTCATTTTCGTACTTTTGGCCCACCATAAAGCCACTGATATTTTGCAAAAATACCAGGGGAATATTGCGTTGGTTACACAATTCGACAAAATGAGCACCTTTTAAGGCTGATTCTGAGAATAAAATGCCGTTATTGGCGACAATGCCCACCGGATATCCATTAATGCGAGCAAAACCACATACTAAAGTACTGCCATATTTGGCCTTAAAGGCCTGAAATTCAGAACCATCCACCAAGCGGGCGATTATTTCATGCACATCATAAGGAGTGCGAGTACTCTGGGGAATAATGCCATAAAGCTCATGACTCGGATACAAGGGAGGTTTAGGTTTATCTTGTTTAAGCCAGTCTTGTTTTGGGCGATTTAAAAAGTTCAGTACATTGCGTGCCATTTGAAGAGCATGTTCATCATTTTCAGCAAAATGATCCGTCACACCTGAGACACTGGAATGCACTTCTGCACCCCCTAAAGACTCAGCATCCACTTGCTCACCGGTGGCGGCTTTAACCAAAGGTGGGCCACCTAAGAAAATGGTTCCCTGCTCTTTAACAATAATGGCCTCATCGCACATCGCCGGAACATAGGCACCGCCTGCAGTACAGGAACCCATCACCACCGCAATTTGTGGAATATTCTTGGCTGATAATTGAGCCTGATTATAAAAAATACGTCCAAAATGTTCTTTATCGGGAAATACTTCATCCTGCAGTGGTAAAAAAGCCCCCCCGGAATCCACCAGGTAAACACACGGCAGGTGGTTTTCAAGCGCAATTTCCTGTGCTCTTAAATGTTTTTTTACCGTCATTGGAAAATAGGTACCACCTTTCACCGTGGCATCATTAGCGACAATCATGACTTGTTGGCCGTGAACCTGGCCAATACCGGCAACCATACCCGCCGCCGGTGCGGCATTATCATACATGCCATGTGCGGCCAAAGCAGATAATTCTAAAAACGGGCTGCCCGGATCCAGTAATAAGTCAATGCGGTCACGCACCAATAACTTATCGCGATCCTGGTGTTTTTTCCGTGACTTTTCTGATCCACCCTGTCCGGTTTTTGCTAATTGTTGCTTGAGGTCATCCACCAGGGATGTCATAAAGGCATTGTTTTCAAGAAATGACTCGCTTAGGACATCAATTTGACTGTCTATAATTTTCATTCACATAGCTCAACTGCAATGGCTGTGGCTTCTCCGCCACCGATACATAATGAAGCAATACCCCGTTTCAGGCCACGGGCTTTTAAGGCATACAACAAAGTCACTAAAATACGATTACCCGATGCCCCAATTGGATGGCCCAAGGCGGTGGCACCACCATTGACATTGACTTTATCATGGGGAATATCCAGTTCCTCCATGGCAGCCATGGTCACCACAGCGAATGCTTCGTTTATTTCAAATAAATCAACATCATTCACTGACCAATTAATTTTTTCCATTAAGTTTTTTATGGCGCCAACAGGTGCCGTGGTAAACCACTCCGGTGCCTGCGCAAACTGACTATGGCCTATGATTTTAGCCATGGGTTTTAATGTGTTATTTTTGACAAATTCACCCCGGGCCAGCAAGGTTATCGACGCGCCATCTGAAATTTTGGATGCATTAGCCGCTGTGACAGTGCCGCCATCGGGTTTGAAGGCCGGTCTTAATTGGCTGATTTTGGATAAATTAATTCGTCCCGGCTCTTCATCAGTATCCACCACCACGGTATCCCGACGGTGTTTGACTGTTACCGGCACAATCTCAGCTTTAAAGGCACCATTTTCTATGGCTTTGTTGGCGCGGTTCACGGATTCAATTGAAAATTCATCCTGCGCTTCACGGCTGTAATTATATTTATCGGCGCAGGTTTCAGCAAAATGACCCATCATTTGACCGTCATATGGATTTTGTAAACCATCAAAAAACATGTGATCCAACATTTGCGCATGACCCATGCGATAACCGCCGCGGGCTTTGGGCAACAAGTACGGCGCCATAGACATGGATTCAATTCCACCGGCAAGTACCACTTGTGCAGAGCCTGCTTTAATGGCGTCATGGCCCATCATCACAGTTTTCATACCCGAACCACAGACTTTATTGATGGTGGTGCAGCGCACACTCAAAGGTAGTTCTGCACCCAAAACTGCTTGCCTGGCGGGTGCTTGCCCAACGCCTGCAGGTAACACACAACCAATTAAGGCTTCATCAACTGAGCCAACTTCGACACCGGACTCTTCTACCACAGCTCGAATCGCAGCAGCTCCCAATTGGGGTGATGGTGTTGTACCTAATGCGCCTTGGAAAGAACCCACCGGGGTTCTTTTGGCATGAATGATATAAACATCTTGTGAATTAATTTCTGTCATGAGTTTCTCAACTATTTTTTTGCTTGTCGGTACAATTCCCGACCTATCAGCATTAAACGAATTTCGTTGGTTCCTGCACCAATATCATACAATTTGGCATCCCGTAAAAGTCGGCCTGTGGGGTATTCATTGATATAACCATTGCCACCCAGTGACTGAATCGCCTCTAAAGCCACATCAACCGCCGTGGAAGAGGCAAAATATAAACAGGCCGCAGGGTCCAGACGGGATTCAATACCGGCATCGTAATCTTTAGCAATTCCATAGGCGAAATATTTGGCCGCCTGATAACCGGAATACATGGTCCCTATTTTGGCTTGCATTAGACCAAACTGACCTAAATCTTTACCAAATTGTTTACGTTCACTGACATACGGTACCGCTGTTTCTAACGCGGCTCGCATAATACCTAATGGGCCGCCGGATAAAACCAAACGTTCGGTGTTCAAACCAGCCATTAAAATTGAAGTGGCCTGATTCACTTCGCCTAAAATTTGGGATTCATGAATTCGGCAATCCTCAAAAACCAATTCGCAGGTATTGGAGCCCCGCATACCCAATTTATCAAGTTTTTGAGCTGTGGAAAAGCCCGGCATGCCTTTTTCGACTAAAAAGGCCGTCATGCATTTTGAACCAGCATCTTGACCAGCAGTGCGCATATAGACAATCAGGACGTCCGCTTCGGGCCCATTGGTAATCCACATTTTATTACCGTTGGCAACCCAGTATTCTCCATCTTTGACCGCTGAACAACTCATGGAGCCAACCACATCAGAGCCTGCACCGGGTTCACTCATGGCTAAGGCGCCGACAAATTCACCTGAACACAATTTAGGTAAATATTTTTGCCGTTGTTCTTCAGTGGCGTGTTTATAAAGGTTATTAATACATAAATTTGAATGCGCGCCGTAAGATAAACCCACTGAAGCTGATCCGGCAGATATTTCTTCCATAATCAGCAAATGAGCAAAGTATCCCAGTTCAGAACCACCATACTCACCGGGTATGGTTACTCCCAACAAACCCAACTCACCCATTTTCTGCCACAAATCAGCCGGAAATAGATTATCGTGATCAATTTGTTCGGCTCGCGGTGAAATTTCCTCTTGGGTAAATTTACGAACTGTATCCCGTAACAACTCAAGTTCTTCACTAACTGCGATATCAAAATCCATCAGTGGTTCCCGTTTTTGGTGCGTCCTGAAAATTGCACATGACTTTGATTCATAAAGGGTAATTTAACTCGACCCATTTTTTCAATGCGCTCTTCAGCCATTCTGTCAGCGGCTTTCCAGGTGGAAATACCATCGCGCTCGGCAATATCAAAAATGCGCTTAATGTTGTAATAAATATTACGGGTCATACGTAAAGCCCTTTTTTGGTTATAACCTTCCAGTTCGATAGAAACATTCATCAAACCACCGGCATTAACAGCATAATCAGGTGCGTAAACAATACCTTTGGCTTCCAGCTCATCACCATGGCGTTCTTCATCCAGTTGGTTATTTGCGCTGCCGCATACGATGTCACATTTTAACCGATCAATGGTGTCGTCATTAACCGTTCCACCTAAGGCACAGGGTGAATATACTTTGGCATCCACATCATAAATATCATCCAGGGCCACCGCTTCGCAACCCATTTCATCAACACATTGTTGAACTGCCTGTTCATTGATATCAGTGACAAATATTTTGGCGCCATCTTTGTGCAATAATTTTACCAGCTCCATACCCACATGGCCGACACCTTGAACCGCATAACTGTAATCACCGACATTTTGATTGCCGTAGCGTTTTTCTAAACTGGCTTTAATGCCCTGATAGGTTCCGTAAGCTGTAAAGGGTGATGGATCACCACTGCCACCATGCACCTGATGGACACCCACCACATTTTGGGTTTCCTGGAACACGTATTCCATATCATTAACATCAATACCCACATCTTCTGCAGTGATATAGCGACCACCTAAAGAATTGATAAATCGCCCAAAAGCCCGGAATAATTCTTCTGATTTGTCGGTCTTAGGATCACCGATAATAATGGCTTTACCACCACCTAAGTTTAATCCGGAGACCGATGCTTTATAGGTCATTCCGCGCGATAAACGCAACACATCCTTAACCGCTTCATCTTCGGTTTTATAAGGCCACATGCGTAAACCGCCCAAGGCAGGACCCAAAACCGTGTTATGAATGGCAATAATGGCTTTTAAACCAACGTCCTTGTTATGACAAAAGACAACTTCTTCGTGCGCTGTTTTATCAATGGTTTCAAAAATATTCATATTAATTCCTCATGACCCAAGTCTTGTATGGACTTGCGTTTGATTGTGTGAAAGATTTTCCTTTAAGAAAAACCCTTGGTTGTCCCCCAACAGTCAAAACTTGAGATGACTATGGGCTTTTTGAATAAGTCTGTATTTGCTCTTAACCTGAAACATTCATGTCATAAAAGAATTGACAGAGCAATGGCAATAACATGCATAAAAATTGTATCAAGTCTGGTTGTTGACGGCTTGATAGTTATTTTTAAACAAGATAAGCAGCCACTTTCTTCATCAATCCGTTCAGGTACAAAATGGATTATCTCAGAACCTTTAATTTCAAGTTGAATTCAGGCATCAGGCTATTTTGTACCGTTTACATTAAATATTCGGTTTATTGAGCGTGCGCCATTATACAGTAAAGCTGTTTTTTTTGCATCTGCTGCACAGGCACTTAGACAGATTTTGGGTAAGAGCCAAGGACTTTTACCTGTTGTGTAAATCGTTGAATTTCCTGCATCGTGCTGGCAATCGGCTGATCTTCAATATGACCGACAACATCAATAAAAAACACATAATCCCAACGACCTTTTTTAGAGGGTCTTGATTCAATGCGAGTCATGGTAACCCCGTGTTGGTTCATGGGACGAAGAATGTGATAGAGTAGCCCGGGTTCATCTTTTGCGGCAATCATAAATGAGGTTTTATCATCACCACTGGCAGCTAATAACTGCTGGCCAATGATTAAAAAACGGGTGGCATTGTCAGCCTGGTCTTCAATATCTTTGTACAAAATATGTAAACCATAGATAGCAGCGGTGGACTGCCCGGCAATGGCGGCAGCATGCTCACTATAGGCCGCACGACGAGCTGCTTCAGCATTACTGGATACCGCAACAGTTTCAATGTCAGGCGCATTGTTGCGTAACCAGCCACGACATTGTGCCAGCGTTTGCCTGTGTGAGTAAATGATTTTTATATCATCCAGCCGTTGCTGTTTACTCATAAAATAGTGATGAATGGGTAAATCAATTTCACCGCATATTTTTAACGGCGATGACAAAAACATATCCAGGGTATTATTGACAGCGCCTTCAGTCGAGTTTTCAACGGGCACCACTCCAAAATCAGCCACCCCGGCTTCTACTTCAGCAAAAACCTGGTCAATACTGGCTTCCGGCATGGCTTGCACAGAATGACCAAAGTAGCGGTATGTGGCCATTTCGGAAAAAGTCCCTTCTGGCCCTAAAAAAGCAATATTTAAAGGTTTCTGTTGTGCCAGACAGGCTGACATGATTTCACGAAACAATCGCACCAAAACTTCATCGGATAAGGGACCTTTATTGCGGGCTTTTACGGCACGTAAAACCTGTGATTCTCGCTCGGGGCGATAATAAACCGCTGATTTGTCATGACGCTTACTGGCAGCCACCTGGTTAGCCAAACTGGCCCGGTCGGCAATCAATGACTGTATGTTTGAATCAATGTCATCAATTTTCTGACGTAACACATTGAGATCTAAGGGCGTTTGGTCTTTCATAAATTATGGGGTGACAAAACCGACATTTTACACCTTAACCAGGCTGACCGTTGTCTAATCCCAAAAAAAGCCGAAAGTCTGGTGTCAAAACAATCGGCTTTGGTTTGGAAGATCTGTTGATTCAATCAACAATTATTCATCGAAACTATCATCAAAAATTAAATCATTTAAGTGGGTTCTAAAGACAGAAATGGCATTATCAATAGCCGCAGCCACTAAAATCCATTGATTATCGGGGCTTAAATCCATACCGATAGGCCCCGCCAGGAGATTGACGCCCTTGACATTGTCTTGTTCTATGTCGGCAAACTCAAGCGCACCAGCGACACCGTCCCGGGTAAACGATACCATGCTGGAATCATCAAAACCAAGTGCATAAATTCGACTGTCATCATCATTGGCCATAATGGCTGTGGGCGCATCTAAACCGATAAAATCAGCATCCGCCTGAGTACTGGCTCCGACATAACTTAATTGCACTGAGGCATTTACAGAAAAACGGGCAACGGTATTATCTGCACGACCCGCAATATAGACAAACTGATTATCGGACGTGGCCCATAAAGCAGCGGCACCACCCATATTACGCACCCCGTTAATACCTGATTTAAAGCTTTCTTTAAAGACCAAACGACCGTCAGCACTGTCTCGCTCAAACACAGCCAATGATGATGAATAGTCTGCCGCCACATAGACAGCTGAACCATCCGGTGCCACCTGAAGATCAATGGGCCGATCCATAAAAGTAACCGGTGGTCCAGAATCACCGGCATCATCTACCAAGTTAGTTTCGTGTTCTATATAGGTTAAACTGCCATCAACCGCATCAATGGCAAACACAACCACACTATCAGACAAACTACCCGCCGCATACAAATAGTCACCATCAGGGCTGATTGCCGTGGCATAAACTTCACTGAGACCCATGTCAATGGGACTGCCATTTTCAACAACTTGCACTAAGCTCAGCTGGCCATTATTGACATTGCGATTAAACACATTAATGGCATGATCACCACTGGCTGAAACATACAGCGTTTCACCATCAGCTGATATTTTTAAATCGCGAATTTTGTCTAATAGTGCTGCTTCAAACCCACCCAACTGGTTATTAATGGTTTGTTTTAAGGGTAAACGACCGTTATTAAAGCCTAAATGTACGATATGTCCATCTTGATATAAGGTGCCGACATAGACATCTTCACCTTCTGGTGCAAAAACAACATCTGTTGGACTGGTTAATGCCGGTATGGCATTGTTATCCACGCCTCTGTCCTGATCGGGCTTGGTTTGCTCGTCCTGATTGGCATCCATAATAAAGGCCGTCATCGGATTATTTACCAATGTGGCATTTACAGGATTACTTAAAACCACATTAAACACCTCAATATCTTCATCAATGTTATCGGCAAAAACATCCACGGAAATAACCGCTTCCTGGATGCCAGCAGGAATGGTTAATAGGCCAGAAACAGCGCTGAAATCACTGCCTGCGATGGCCGAAATGCCTTGTGTTGTGTAATTAACGCTAACATCTTGTTCATAGCTTCTCGATAGCTTGACATTAAAGTCAACACTCAATACACCGCTATCTGGTTCAAAAATGACCTGATCATAACTGCGTAATTGTGGCTGACCGTCATCATCCAGAATAGTCCCCACGGCACGATCAAATTGAATAACGCCATTTTGTGAATTAGACAAGACCACTTCAAAAGTTTCACTCGGTTCAATCTGCGTATCGCCACAAATAGGAACTGACACTGAAGTCAAGGTAGCACCTGGTTGGAATTCAGCCGTGCCACTTGAATGAATGTAATCAACATCAAAATCACAAGTATCATCACCCATGGCTGCTACCGGCGTACTGTCATCTAAAGAAACCCAATCAACTAAAACCGTGTCTTGTGAAGTTTCTGATAATGTCAGATCAAATATCATCGACATTTGTCCGGAATCACCTTCATGAAGAGACGCCGGATTAATGTTAATGACTGACTGATCACCGGTTAAATTCATCGGATCAATATCCAAACGTTCAGCCACCCCATAATTTCCAATCAGCACTTCAGCCACTTTATGACCATTAATAAAGATACTGGCCGGATCACCTGGCCGTGCTTTACCGTAAGTACGTGGATCCAGACTGTCCATCGGCACCCTCAAGGCATATAAGCCATTGAGTGCATCGACAGTACCCATGGAATATTTAGTCACGGTTAACAGCTGACTTTCGAGGTATAAGCTGATTTCTGATTCAGTTGCCAAAGGACCACCAAACCAGGTGGCTGTCCCATACAACACATAATCAGGCTGAGACAATTTAGCCTCACTCTTTTCAGCACCGATTACCATTAAGCAGACAAACAGTGTGATTTTTATCATTAGTTGCTTGTTCATAATTAATTTCCTGAGTATGAGTAGGTTGTAAAGAACAGATGGATATCACTGACACCGTTACCATCACGTTCACCGCCACCACCTTGAATTAAATTGCCGTGAATAAACGTATCAAGACCTTCGTTGGGATCATTCAAGAAGCTGGCCCCGGGAATAATCATCATCCATTTACGGTTCCATACGGAACGACCGATCAGTCTTGAACTCGATATTATTTCTGACGTGTCAAACGGTTCACTGTAATGATGAGCCAGGTATTGAGAATAACGCCTTATTTCAGTGGAACTACCCACCTGGTTATCTATCATGGGCAACCAATCAAAAGCGTCTAAATCACCTGAACCCAGCGGTAAAGGCACCGGTATTTTTTGATCAATGATTTGCCATTCTCGCAAACTGAAATTATCAGCAGCCGGCGATCTTAAAATATCAGCACCGACAGGGAATAAATACATTCTTGGGGTGTTGGCCAAAGACAAGCCACTGTACTCTTCAAACCAGGTACCCACACCTCTGATGCGGGTGCTAAATTGACTCGAATCATAAGCACTGTCTCCGGGCCCCAAATCATTGCCGAAGAAATTTAAACCAAATAACACATTACTGTCAAAAGTAATTACGATACCCGGTTGCGGGCCGGCACTTTCAGGCGCAAAAGGTCGCGCATAGCGCCTGAATTCAGGAATATCCCACAGGTTATCGACCCGATTATTTTCTAATACCTGACGCCAGGTTTCATCACTCGTGTCATCTGTTGACACCCTGAATAATTCATAGCGCAACGAGAATCGATTGGTCTCGATTTGCGGATTATTGAAGCCCATCTGACCTTTCAGCACATCAAAATTCAGTTTCATGCGGGCCATAGGATCTGACAAGCCCTGAGAACCGACCAAGGGTTCACGCCGAACGATTTGCCCGATACCACGTTCTCGCACAATATCTGTTAAAAAGCCCTGACCTGACTGGGCATCTGTGCCTAACAGATTGGTGTCATAATCATAAGCCTTCGCCGCCATATACACATAGCGGGCGGCATTATCAAACGCCGCTCGATATTTCTGTAAGGCATCATTGCGGAAAATTCTAAAGGCCATGTCTTGATAACGGTACTCTTGAATCTCTGCAGCACCCTTACGACGGAATGATTCCATCTGTTCAAACACCTCTAAGCCATCAGCCAACGCAGTGTGGTATTTACCCACCAACTGCCTGGCCGCTTCTGCCCGGGCATATATCTCAGCTCGCAATGCCGGTTCTTTCCGCAATAACACACCGATTTCACCGGATACATTGAATAAATCAAGAGCCGTATCATTTAACAGAACCTGTGTTTCTGCGGCATTACCGACCGCTTCTGCAGAATATTCAACAATACTGGCCACCTGTTCGATACCGCCAGCCACCTTGTCGATTGTAAAAGCCGTGGCGTCACCGCCAAAATTAACCGCACAAACAGCACCTGAAGCGACATCACCACCAGCAGCTAAACCGGCAATCATGTTCCTGGGAATACATTCAGCGGTATTTTCAAATGAGGTATCAATCACTTCAGCCGCGAAATGCCCAATGGCGGCAATTTTCTGATAAGTAAAAGCCAGGTCTTTGAGGCTTTTAATTTCAGCAGCCGCCTGGTTTTTAACGTCAATGCTATTTTCAGTAATATTAAAGGTCGCTTCCAGAGTATCGATATTACTTTGGATTTCTTGTCGTAAATTATCGTAATCAATCATGGCTTGACGGACAGCCACTCGCGCCATCACCATTTCTTGTTGAATCTCTTGGAGCCTACCAACCGCACGTCGGGAACTGTCCCATTCTTTTGGTTTGGCAAAGGCAAAACCCAAATCAGCCGATTCAACAGTACGATATTTAACATCTAAAGAATCATTAACATCCAATTCACCCAATGCACAACCAGTACCTAATGGGTTATCGGCACATGCCGGACTAGGTTCACGGGGTGCATTGATGGGGGCTGGACCCATATCAAAGAAGTTAATGCCACCCGCAACCGGACTAAATGTCCCGGTAAACTCTTTAACCACACCCACTGTATTGTTACTGGGATCATAACCGACACAATCTCCATTTGAGTTTGTTTCAGTGCAACTAAAGTCAAAATCAGTGCCTGCTAATGCCGGTGAATCAATATACATATAATGAAGCATGTCAGGCCCATCATAACCGGCCGGATAAGTACCCCCGGGTCCGATATCATCTTCATAAGGCATACCAAAAATCTCAACCAGCTGATTGTTAAAATCATTTTCTGTGGCCCTGGAATCGCGTGCAATATCTTCTGTGTTATCCTGATTTTGACGCATTAAATTGGTCAACTGATTGGCAAAATCCCAAACATCCACAAGGCTATCAACCGCCTCAACTGCGCGCTCGTAAACCTGTTCAAAATGGGTCTCACCATTGGCAATGGCATCCGGATCTATATCAAAAGGTACTACACCCGTGGCCAAACCAAGTGGGTTTAAGCCCCGATCTGCTTTATCTACTTGCGCCTGGATATTGGTGTAACTGGACACCAATTCGTCTAGCTCAAGTATGTTGGATCGTTTAATGACTTCAATGCCTTGATGCGTCGGATCATTATCTTCATCCGGAATAATTGAATTAGCGGTTACCCAATCAAAATAGGCTGCTGATCCGGCCCGTCTGGCCCAGCCACTGACACCCCAGGCCCGATCAAGATCACTATCAACATAACCCTGGTATTGACCGGCCGGATCTTCAACATAAGCATTGCGATAAGTCAAAGCGACAATCTCTGAACCTGTTCGGGCTTTCGCTGCCGCCGTCTCAGCAAATTGCCGTTCGTCTAAATAGTCCACCTGAGTCGGTGCACCGGCAATACTGACCCCTTCGGTTTCAGCCTGCCAGGTATAAAACGGATGCCGTAACAAGTTGTAATATATATCGGTGGCGGTTAAATAATGCCCCCAGGCATCACCATGGCCTTGGGGGTATTGTTTAATGGCATCATAAACATCAATCACACCACTGTCATCAATATCGGAAATGTTATAACTCAAAGCATATGCAACCTCACCATCGCCGTTGGTAAAATTCCATAACAAGCGGTTATAAACCGGCGCTGCTTCAACAGCACCACGCGATGCATCACGCCCCCGCAACAACACCAGTTCTTCACTCAACATAGAATCTAACTGGTTTTGAAAGGTAAATAAGGTACTGGCTATGGTCATGGCGCCATTGTCACTGGATATACCAATCATCGGATCCTGAGCATCAGCATAAGCTTCATTACCCAATAAGGTGTAAAAATCCACTAACTTGGATGACACCTGCAGTATGGCCTTATTGGCCGGTGGATAATTAACCGGCGGTGTGGCATCAACACTCAGATCCATGGCACGATTCAGCACTGTGGTATAAGCTTCAATTAAACCAATGCTGTTTAAATTATCCGGGTCGTTATTCATGGCAATGTCGCCCTCATAACGTTCACCCAGTTGAATCAACATACTGGTGTAATTATTGGTGGCTGCCTGGCCAAAATCCTGCACACGTGCATCAAATGGATTTAGTCGATTAAGAACCCGTTTGACCCAACCTTCAGCCAATTGAGCCCGTTCATTTAAGGGCGTGCCACCGGGTTGACCGGCCCACAAACTCCACTCAGTATTGTTATAACAAGCCGGTAAGCCACGATAGCGGGCCACATACCAGTTATCCGACAGGGTTTGAATATTGGCACCGGAAATGGTTATTTCATTGGCCCCCATGGGGTTAGGTACTGAGTATTTAATCCAGCCGTTCAGTTGACCGTTATCCGGGTCCGGTAAGGGTTGTGGCGCTGTGCCATCATCATCCGGATGGAAAAACCATTCAAACTCCAAAGCATCGGGATTACCGCCAAAGTCACCACTGTGTCGTAACACGATTTGCTCATCAAAAATATTTTCCGGGGCAATGACATTAAGCTGACCCTGATAAGATTTAACCAGTGTCGGAGGTGTCGGTGGTTCAGGATAACGCAAACAATCAACCCGAATAATATTCAGACTAACCGGCAAGGGCGTTAAGCCGGGATCATTATTAAAAGCAACCGTCATAAAACCACTGCCCTGGGCATTACCGGCAGTTAAAGCGCCCGCCACACCGACAGCTTGATAGGGTTCAAGAACAAAGTCATTATTGCTGTCTTGGAAACCAATCAATACATCATCGGCATTAACCGGCCGACTGGCCTGACAAATACGTTCTCCCTCTTGAATCACTGAAGACGTACAAATTTCTTCAATGCCATGGGGATTTCTGGACAATCTAAACAGGGCTTCAACGGACTGATCCCAGTCACAATCTCCCACGACATCGCAATCACCGGTAAAGCTGCTTTCTTCACTGCCATCTCCACCATTAAGTTTTTTCAATGCCACACGGTCATTTTTAGACAATACATTCGGCACGAAGAACGGTTCTCCAACACCACGTTCATCAAATAAACCCACCAAAGTAAGTCGTTGATTTAATGGATCAAAGGACAGGCGTTTTTTAATCGATGCCGGTAGTTTTATGCTGCCATCGGCAGAGCCTTCGATACTGGCTTTACCATTTGTTTGTAGTTCACTGGCAATTTCACCCGGTATGGCTTCCAAGCGGACAAATCGTGGCGATAAAGGATCAATCATTTGTGCCAGGGTATCGGAAGGTAACGGGTCATTTTGATTGCTGTATATGTCATCATAAACAACCTCAACAGCGGCTTGTGAGCTGATAGCGGGCAACCCATTTTTAGGTTGCAGCAATGTTTCGCCGATCACCAATTGAGGCACATCTGAAGGCCAGGTGATGTTATAGCCCACTTCTATTGGCGAAGTCGGGTTCGGCGTTCCACCTTCATCAGGCGATAACCGTGCTAACCACGGAACACAAGTGCCATCTAAATCCGGATTGCCATCATTATCAATATCATCCTGTTCGTCATTGTTATCCAGGTCATAAAAGTAACCCGGCTGTAATCGATAGTAATATAACAAAGAACCACTGCCGGCAGATTTTGCCCACATTTGGTTGGTGTAATCCTGGAAAAATGGCGGCGGTGGTTGCTCTCCTGCAGCCTGGCCCACAGCCCGGCTTTCTTGACAAGCCGGTAGCAATAACCGAATTGGATATGGTGGTGAAACGGTTGTGGCTGCCGTCCCGGTGTAATTAAACTGATTAAATCCGGCACCGGTTGCCAGCACTTCATAAACACGAAAACGCCATTCCTGGCTCACCTCATTATAGTACTTAACCAGCACATACGGGTCTGATGCTGCACTGACATCGCCCTCTAATTGACTGCCGAAATCAGAACGCAATGCAAAGACAGCGTCATGGCCACTGCCTGTATTTGATGGTGCGAATAAAGCATGTTCATCATTGGGATTAAAGCCGGGCAAGGCAGGATTATCTTGTATGTACAAACTGACGGAAGGAAAGTCCAGTGGATCCAATGCGGATTGTCCCAATACTTCACCACCTTGCTCACTGGCGATAATAATTTTATCGGGGTCAAACGGCCATTGAGGATTATAGCGAACGGGTTTATCCGGCCAATAGACACCCCGATAATTGCTGTGATACCAGGCCACGGTTAGTTCTTTTCCAACATCTTGTGGGCGGGATGGAGAAATTCGATTAACCGGAATAATATCACCCGTCCGGCTGGATCGATTGTACGCTGCACTGGTGCCAATGCCGTCATAAAAAGCCAGTTCATTGACCACATATCCGGCACGACCAATTTCATTATGGTAACTATCAGTGACTTTGGTACCGATGGTGGCCGCTTGATTATCATCAAACTTAGGCGCTGAGGTAAAAGGTACGGTTCTCACCACTTCTATGCTGACTGCATATTGGGCCGGATCCGGCGATGGTCCATTGAAATAGCTTAAGGTGGAAAATCCGGACGTGACATTATTAAACACCCGGTTATTGATTTCTGCTGAACCACCGGCATAAAACAGTTCAAAAAATATCGAATCCCCTGACGGCGGTTCAACTTCAACCGGCGCACCGGATACATGTATCTGGTAACAATTTTCTATTATATTACTGTCACAAGGTTCTGTCGGCCAATTGGCGCCTCCGACTGTAATAATTCGATCATCGTCTTGCGGAGAATCGGTTTTACGCCAATGAACTTCAAGTTCAGAAAACGGTTGCAAGGGGATTAAACGACCTTCCGGCTGGCCAGGTATCGGCCCTGCCCAGTATAGTAACTCTTGCCATTCGGGGGCTGTTAATTGCTCACCATCCTGATAAACATCTGGTAATAAATTAGCATTACCGAGATAGGCGTTTGTCGGCGGCGTTAAGGCAACCCCAACTGGCCAGGATTCAACCTGGAAAGGCCGACCATCCAACCCCCAATTAGTGACAAACATGTCGGTTTCGCCCTGACCATCGAACCGAATGTCTTCGCCCAATAAAATACTGGAATTAAAATCACCCACTAAATAGAGCGATGAGCCGTCAGTGCTTATGTCAACACCACGCTCTTGTTCTATTTCACCTATTATGGCCGGGTAGGAATCACTGGCATCAAAATAATTACCACCGGTCAGCCAACAATGGACGCCATCATTTCGATAAGACAACATAAACACATCATCGGTATTGTCAAAACTGTTTATGGTTTCATTGCTGATGTTTTGGCCCAGACATTGGTTGTCAACATTATTAAATGACATACTTCCGCTAAATGTACCAATTTGATAAATATTGCCATCACCATCCAAGGTAATACCGGCACCAACAGATTGACTGTCAAATTCAGATGTCTTAACCCAATCACAATTAAAATTGGTGCTATCCATATTTAAATTAGCGACAAAAGAACCTGATGGGAGGGTATCTTGACAATAATTGGTGCCACTAACCGTGTTGGTACCTGAAATGGCTAATTTGTTTGAAAAGGAATCATATGCCACATCAGCAATATCTAATGCTGTGGGCAAGGTTGTCGATGTCCCGATAGATGGTGAATTTGATAAACTTTGAGTGACCTGAAATGCGAAATTTTCAGGCGTGCCATTACCCTCAATGACGATGTTATCAAAATGCCAAAAGTCACCACAGGCAAAGGTGCTGACTCCCTTAAAAAACACCAGGCTCGCCCCATTCGGTTTTAAAGAGGCCGGAATGTTATAAGTGAAAGTACCGTTTGTTGTGGCACCACCACCGCTAAAACTATCCAGAAGTACCAGATTTGATCCATTTGGATCCGCCAGGTAAATATAAAAATTTTCTCCATTATCCGGTGGCTCACTGAATGAATAGGTTCCCTCAAAGATATCCACGCTAATGGTGTAACTGCCGACTTCTGTGGTGTTCCATGAAGAAGTGTAAATGTAGGTATTATTTAACCAGTTATTGGAATCATTATATTGGGGAACACCTGATATATAAAAATCTCGGGTATTGTTTCCGGGTTTATTGTGTTGCTTTACACCGTGCGCACGATCATTATTGTAAGGACAACTGTTATTATTCCAGTTACTGTACCAGCCACCGGGGAATCCAAAATCACCGATGGATTCAAAATCTTCCTGATAGATATCGACTTCACCGCTGCTTTCACCAAATACATACATACGACCATTATCATTAACTTCCATGGCAGTCGGTTTTTCACCGTGGGTAGATTGTGCACCACGATCTTCAGCCCAGATAAGATCACCATCATGTTCATATCTGGCGATAAATAATTCAGAACTTTTTGGACCAAGGCCATTGGTCAACGTCTTACTTATATCGTTAATTGAATCAGGGTCATTGCCGCGAATTGTGATACCCTCACGATAAAATCCAGAGACGAAAACCGATCCCTCTTCCGGTGGTATAACCGTGGAATCGCCTTCAATCGATTCAATTAATGTCGCTTCACTTTCATTGCCTGAAGAACCGATGTGATAGGCCCATTGCCACTGACCCATACTATTGGCTTTGGCCACAAATCCATTTGGCAGACCATGATTATTGATCAGATCATCACCACCGATAAATAAAGTGCCGTAAAAAGCACCGACAATATAAACATTATCAGATTCGTCTACTGTTAAATCACGGGCCATGACTTGCGAGGCGCTACCGGCCTTAATTGCCCATTCCACATCCCCGTTTTGTTTCACTTTTAGTAAATAAACATCTTTTAAACCGGTACTGTTCAGTTCAAAACCACCAAAGTTAGCAGTGCCTTCAAATTCACCGAGAACATAGGTGAAACCGGAAGCTGAGGTTTCAATGGCAACCACGTTATCAAAGCCGGCACCACCCCCACCATTGGGCCAGGCGGCTTGTGATGTGGTGGACAATAACAACATCAATAAGCCGCAAAGACTGCAGATAAATTTTTTCATAGTTATACTCTTTATGTACATTGTTATCACCTTATTGGTTTAAGATGGGGGTGGACGACACCCGTGTTAAGCGAAAATCACCGCTCACAAAAATGGCATTTTTATGAAGCCCTGTTATTGTTTCACGGAAGGTTCCACCCATGATGGTGACACCCCATCCGGGAGGATCTGCCACATCCGGGTGTTGTGGATTATGATTGGTAAACAAAAACTCCATTTCCCGGGTAACCTGAAAGGCTTCTTGTTTAGGATTTAAATACTGTGCATCAAAATTATCATGATCGGGATGAAATTTATGCCTGAATGGATTTGTCGGCATATCAGGGTCTATCAAAACACTGACATTGACCTGATCATTTAATTGAAAATCGCCATTCATCTCCATATCGTCACCATTAAAGTCATAAGCCACTGTACTGTAACGAATACCGGCAGACTGACCATTACGTCTGGTGACACCTGTGTAATTTGGTATCAGCTCATCGCGGGTTAACAATACATACCTGCCCGGCTCATCCACTTCAAATAGTTCGGGATCTTTGGGACTGACACGGTAACTGCCCTCTTCCCACATTTGGACAACATTCTTAATCAGTTTTACCTGGCCGGTTGCATCCACATGCATCAAAACCCGTATCGGAAAGGTCTTGCCAACAGGTAGAGGATTTACACCCCCAGTTTGTGCCTGGCTGACTGCTTTGACACGGGCTGTACCTGCCCAAAGCCCGGCATATGAATTTTCATTGCTTCTTGATTTAAGCCCATCAATTTGACCGGCACCGGAAGGCAGAACCAGTGGCTGCATGGTGTTACCGCCTGCGTGTAAAAGTAATTTTGCGCCTTGTTCATTGGTGATTGAAAAGACCTGTTCCATCCGTTGTTCAACAAAAGATAAGCGATCAATGGCCAAAGTCACCACCAGGTCTTGACCCGGTTGTAATTCATAGACTTTTGTGACAGGCAAATCAGGCCAGGCCACTTCATCCGTTTCCAGATCGACATTCTTAAACTTCATGGGTAATGAATTGCCACCTTCTCGGTTGAGACTGACAAAATTTGTGACATCACTGGTGTTGCTGAGCACTAAATCCATTTCAGTGAAAGCTTCTTGATAACTAAGAGATTCACCCTGTTCAATGGTCAAACTGATAAGACCCTGATAGCGAGATGTTCCTTGGGTATAAAACCAGTAAGCCTCACCGGACTTCATCCGTTCTAAATAGGGATCTTGGACGACTTGCCAAACACCTTGACTGTTTAATTTATAAACCGGTTGCCCCTGATGAGCATTGGAATTGGCGAAAAAATCACCAAAACTAGGCTCTTGTCCCGCCACCAATGGGAACCCCGTCAGTGTAAATCCATTGGTTCGCCAAGTCTTTTTAACCAACTGTGGCTTGCCGGTAATTTGAATGGTTTTTGATGTACTGCCTTCTAATTTGATCAAATAGGCTGTGTTCGCGGATAAAGTATATAAATTGGACAAAAAAGCTTCTGGTTTTGGTTCCGGAAAATAACCATACCAGCCATCCAGATTCATGAGGCCTTCAGCCGGATCAACAATAAAATCTTTGCCTAATTTATCAGGAATCCAGCGCCAAACACTGGCAACAGGAATGCCGGAAAATATATCCTCGATATCATTATTTTCAGGCGCCAATTCCACATATATAGCATTCCAGCCAGGATGCAATTCAATGGACTGGGTAATCGTTGCAATACCGGCTTGACCAGAACCTGAAACTCCCAGCGTAAATATTAAAATCAACATAAGACAGTAAAAAGACACAAACCCCCGTTGTTTGTGAGCATGAAATGTCATTGTCGGATTGCTTGTATTCATGGTTGAACTCCTGCTTTTACTGGCATGGCCGGTGGTTGTTTTGTTTTGTCTATGGGTGCATCATTAATGGGTTTAACAGCGGCTAATAAATCATGATTAATCTGTATATTAGCGTTGTCCTTTATGCCATTTAAAAATTCTTTTTTGGTGTTAATTTGTTTCTCAGTTAATATCTTTTGTTTAATACCTGAGGCAATTTGTTCAAAACGGGTTTCCACCACATTTTCAGAGCCCACCAGTCGCACCAGATAAAACCCTTTTTCCGTTTCTATTATGTTTGACATACTGCCATTTTCAGACATTTTGAATAAAGCATTGACAACATTTTTGGGCCATTTATAAGCCCGTTTTGGGGATTCAATCAACCAACCGATGACGCCACCCTGGTATTTAGACCCGCGATCATCTGAATGCACCCGTGCCAAATCACCAAAATGTGTTATGTGATTAGGTAATTGTCTGGTTTGTTCTTTCACGGCCAACAACTCATTTCTCAATTCACTTAATTGTGTTTCAGTCATGTCGGGGTTTGTTTCTTTAAAAACAATTGCGCCGCGACGACGTGCCGGTCTGTTGTAATGCTGCTTATTGTCTTCAAACTGTTGTCTTATTTCAGATTCAGACACATTAATATCAGCCAGTTTTTTGTTTAAGTTAATTTCCAGGTATTTATCAATAACAGCCTGGTGATAAACTTTTTGCACAACTGGATTTTGATCAATACCTTGTGCTTTCGCCTCTGCCAAAAGCAGTTTCTGATTAACCAAAAAATCTAACAAAACCTGTTTTTGTTTTAAATCCTGATATTGACCCGGCACGGATCCCCCGCGAATTTTCATCTGAGTTATATAATCATCTTCTGTGATAATCTCATCATTAACGATGGCCAATACACCGGGGGTCAAAACAGGTTCTTTTGTCGGCCAATTCATACCAGCTGCATACCACCCAATCAATCCTGATAACAACATCAACGGAATTATTATAAGAAGCTGTTTTTTCATGGTGTCACCTGCTCAAAACCATTTTTAAAGATATAGAGAATTACAGCATCAACATCCTCGGCCGTGTTATTGGCCAACGAGGTCTCCGAACCGGAAACACGTTGGACACTCACTTCATTCACCACTTCAGTTTCGTTGGTGAATGCCAGTCCCGGATCAACTTGAGCCATAAGAGTGAAGATCACTGTAGCATTGGCCGGCAAATTAGCACCCCCGGTGATACCAAATTCATCAACATTAATACAAGTGGCATCGCCAAAGGCTTGACATTGCCAACTGGCATTAATTAAACCGGCCGGTAAATTCTCAGAAACAATCACATCACCGGCATCGACTGAACCAATATTATCCACCGTTATTTCATACTCGACCCAAACACCCGGCTCAACAAAATCCAAATGATTCGTTTTCTGAACGCGAACATCGACACCGGTGAGTAAATCTGTTGTTTCAATGTCTTCATTGTTAACCGGGTTAGGATCCGTATAAGCTGAACTGACTTCACTGTTAAACTGAACTTGTCCCGGCGCATCCGCCAATAACAGCATGCTGACGTCTGTGATAATGGCTCCACCCACAGAAATTTCATTCGCTGTGCACAGCAGTTGTTCATTATCGAGCTGACAGCTGGAATCCGGTGCCACCACTAAAATATCATCCTGTAGTGCGGGTATATCACTCACGCTGAAAATATTACGAGCCGTTGATGGTCCGTGATTAATGAACTGCATTCGGTAAATTAACCGCTGCAGAGAATCAGGATCAAAGGGATCAATATTATCACTGACCATCACCTCAATATCTGACAATTGTGTGATGAGGTCATTCACCGTGTCGCTGTTATTTGTTAAATCAATATCAACCACCGGGGCTGGAATTTGTATACTGGCCGTGTTGTTGAGATTACCTAAAGCATCAGGGTCCAACATCGCAGTCAGGATATAAGTGACCTGTTCTCCCGGTGGTATATCAACCACTTGATTAAGACCACCTTGACCAGTTAATTGACACACGGCAAGCCCGGTTGGGGTACATGTCCAGACGGCATCCGATAAGCCTGACATCAGGTTGTCAGTAACTGCAACCTGATCGCTGGCACTTGGGCCATGATTCATCACCACCACTTCGAAGCTGACTGTTTCGCCGGCCACTACAGGATTGGTTAGCAGCTGTTTACTCACTGATAAATCCAGTTCTTGGGTCACATTAGTGGTCACAGAATCGGTGTTATTGTTCAACTCAGTATCGGTATTAAAGCCTTCTTCAAAGACCACCGCTTCAACCAGATTATCTATTTGACCGGTAAAATATGGATCGACCAAAGCCGTGATGGTAAAGCTAACTGTGCCATCAATGGTGACATTAACAGTTTCATCCAAATCACCACTGCCACTGGCATTTTGACAAATGGATCGACCGGTCACTTCACAAGTCCAACTAACTTGACTCAGGTGGCTGTCTAAATTATCAATCACCTGTACACCTAAAGCATCCGATGGACCGGTATTGTTTAACACGATGTCATATTGAATCATCTCTCCGGCAATTACATCGCTCGGAGCGGACTTACTGACTGAGACATCGGTTTCAATAATGATTTGGGTGCTATCTTCTGCGGTATTATCGACGGGGTCATCTTCCACCGAACCGGCCGGCATGCTTATCATCGCCTGATTAATGAGTTCTCCCCTGGCCGATGGATGAACCCGTGCATTAATCACAGTTTGTGAAGATGATCCCGGTTTCATGTATAAATCAACTTGAACCAGATCATTGACTCCGGATGGTGTGAGGCATTCAGCCTCAGCCACCAGTCTGAGTCCGGTTAATACATTGTTACCGGCACTGAGACCATAGACATACACGCCGTCCGTGATCATTGAATCAAATTCAGACATCAATATGCCCGGATCATCCGTAGCATAATAGGTATCAACCCAGGATAACAAACCGGTATTCTCATCACGTTCATATAAATTGACCGCAGAGCTGGTTGAATCACTCATCAAGAAATAACCACTGTTGGGACTTAATGCCATATCAGAAGGCATGACAACACTACCCATATTCAAATCTGTTGAATCAATATCATCAACAAAATCAAGTTCACCACTTTGCGTATCCTGACTAAATATCAACAATCGCTGAGCATCAGGTGCCAGTGCATATAAGTAATCGGCATTAGGGCTGATCAATAATTGATTCATGCCATCCATATCCGGCACTGTTCCGCCCGGTGTTAAATCACCGGTTCGAATAACCTGTTCAAACGTCAATACCTGGTTATTTAAATTTCGTGAAAATATAGCAATGGCATCAGAAAAGTCTGCCGCTGTATACAAGTAGCGACCATCGGGGGTCATCGCCAAATCCGAAATACCGATAATGACATTGCTTTCCGGGACAATGGTTCCAAAACCATCTTTAACGCGTTCAACAAAAGTTAACTCACCGGTCTCTTCATTTCGACTAAATACAGTCACCGCCTGAGAGCCTTTCGCAGCCACATAAATGGCTTTGTTATCAGGAGAGACAATCATATTCACGGGGGCATTTAAGCCAACCACATTATCATCATCTGCACTGATAAGACCCACATAACTGATGTCATCATCAATCAAGGAAAAGATATAGATCGCATCACTTGAGTTATCCAAAGCATAGATAAACATCTCATTACGATCCAGGATCATGGCTGATACATCGGTTAGCCCGGTTAACGTGAGCTCAGCAAAAACATCACCTTCCACCACACTATCCAAATAACTCAGTTCTCCTGCGGCATTTTTTTCCAACAAACTAATACGTGCCGGGCTGTCACCCGCCACCAAAACCCTGGTGCCCGCTTGATTCATTATCATTGTTGAGGCCTGGTTTAATACCGTGTATTGGGTGGCATCATATTCAATGTTAAAACCAATCGGATCCGGTGCTTCACAAGCCCAATTGATTGAGCCACTGAGCATACCTGCATTATTTGTTGGGAATATAGGCAGTGCATCCTCCAACAATGGATAGACGGCACTTGGACCGGTGCTGAAAGCGTCCAGTGTATAACTCAAATCGGTTCCGGCAACGACCTCTGTTAATCCATCGTCTTTGGACAACATCAAATTACTGTGTGGTACCAAAATATCGTTGTCAGTTGCGATGTTGTCATTGGGATACAGTTCAATGGTCTCTTGATTTGTCACGGCTGTGGCTGAATTGGTAATTTGACCAGTGGCTGTATCCAGAACGACACCGGTTAAGGTATACGTGACAGATCCGTCTGCCACAATATCAGCCACATCAGAGAGTTGCCCGACACCTGATGCACTGCACTGAGAGCCATCCTGTACGCCCATCACAACCATGTCATCGCCTAAGGCGTAAATAAACGCTTCATCACCGGACATGATTAAATTTTTGACCGTGCTTAAACCAAAACTGTCATTGACATCGTAGGTGGCTGATGGGGCCTGATATTCATCCAGGCGCCACTGATGCAAATTCACAGATCCCAGTGCATGGGAAGCCACATAGGCTTGTTGTCCCATAGCACCTGTTACCACAGATGTGGTTTCAGATGAAGCCGTTAAATCAAGTTGACTGTCGAGTGTAAATTCATTATTTTCATCAGAATAATTAAAAACACTGAGCACATCATCACTGCCATCAGTGACCAGAATTCGATGGCCTATCGTGGTTATGTCCGTAGGATCCGTTAATCCAAAGCTTGAAATCTGAAAATTCTGGATAACCCCGGCAACGGTTAACAAACCATTGCTGTGATTGCGGTCAAAAGCAGCCAGAGATTGATTTAAGGAGGCCGCTGCAAATAGGATTTGACCGTTTTCGTGGAGGCTTAAATGATTAACTCCGGTAAGACCCTCAACGCCAGACAACAGCCCAACCTGACTCAACAATCCGGTTGACAGTGATCGATTAAAGATTCCAATGGCATGATCAAATGGTGATGCTGTATAGATAAACCGATCATCTGCTGACAAAATCATATCAGTTACGCCGCCCAAGCCGTTTATGCCTGAAACATTGTCTATTAAAATTTGTTCCAGACTTAATTCGCCACTGACATCGACATTAAAGTACAACAAAGAATCATCGCCGGGGGAACTGACATACAGACTTTTTTGGTCATGACTCATGACCATCCTGTTGGCACCTGTCAAACCGTTAATACCATTGTCTGAACTTAAAATTCGATACAATTCTGTTAACGCACCATCCCGTGAATCACGTTGATAGCTAATCAGGGCAGTATCTGAACCGACTTCACCCAGGACAAACGCTTTTGTGCCATTGTCATTTATGACGATATCTAAATAATTATCTAAATCCTGATACACAATAAAGTCATTGAGACCATCGCTGGGCAGTAACAAGCCCACTTCAGGCGAAGCGCTACAGGTCCATGTGACCTGACTGATTGATTCGGGCACCACATCACTGACCAGAACACCCCGCGCATCTGAGGGTAATATGGCCGGATTGGTACTTACATTAGCCGTATTCTCATTTCGAACAACAATTTCATAAGTTACCTGGGTGCCGGGTATCACTTCAGTTAAACCATTGTCTTTTGTGACCACTAAATCGACAGCAGGTGCCAATAGGGTATTGTCGTCTGTGGCAGTATTATTGTTGATATTGGGGTCACTAATGGCATATTGGGCATCTGTGGAAGACATCACTGTTGCGGTATTGGACAACATGCCTGAGGCATCAGGTCTCAACTGGCCCACTGCAATAATCTCTACCTGTGAACCGGCCGGTAAATCGACAATTTCCTGTACATTCCCCGGATACGTCTGTCCGGATCGGCAATCAGCGCCATTCACCGGAAAACATTCATATTCAACAGTAGCAAATTCAGCCGGAAAAATATCTTCTACCACAACCCGCTCAGCATCACTTGGACCATCATTACGAGCCACAATCACATAGGTCACCTGTGAACCGGGTGCAACACCACCTTCACCATCTTTCAGTGAATACTGGTAGTTTAAAGTTCCCATCATTGCACCTGACTGCTCGATACTGAACGCATTGATGGCATGTGACTGAGAAGCCACCGAGAAGATTTGCTGTGTATCAGAAGTCACAAAGACGCCACTCACACCATCCAGCCCCTGAACAAATTCGCCGGGCTGACCCAGTGAATCGCCTTGTTCGATGGCTTGTGCAAACAATAATGTGCCATCCGAGGTATTGCGATTAAAACGCACCAGCGTGTCTTCAAGCTGGCCGGCAACATATAATTGCGTTTCATCATCATTGAGCACTAAATGAGTGGCATTACTGAGACCGACCACATTATCTGTTCCGTTTTGCTTATATTGGACAAAAGTTAACTCGCCGGTTGAGGTGTCTCTTGAAAACACCACCAATGATGAATCAGCAGCGCCTAAAATATAAATGTATTCGCCACCATTGAGCGTACTCATGACCATTTCTTGAGGACCAACAAGTCCACCAATACCCGGATCGCCCTGTCGATAAGTCGCCTGGTAACTGAGTTCGCCATAACCCTGACTGTTGGCATTGGGATTGCGTAAAAACACACTGACTGAGTTGTCACTGTTTGAAATGGCATAAACATGTTTGCCATCTTCGGAAACAACCACATCACTCACCGCAGCTAAACCATTGACACCACCAACTGCATTTTGAAGTTTTTGCTGATAGCTTAAGCGACCATTGTTAACACCTCCATCCTGATTAACAGAAAATACCGTTAAAGTACCTGTTAATGGTCCGGTGGCGTATAGGTGTGCGCCATCTGAACTAATGGCTAAATCGCTGATACCCTCCAATCCTTCAACACCAAATATGCCGCTGGTCTGTTTCTCTAAAAAGCTCAATTCACCCGATGACAGGTTTCTTCTCATAACAACCACCGAATTATCACCGCTACCGGCTGCGTAAACGGTATCACCCTGAGCATTGATTAATACATCTGAAACAGCCAGTAAGCCAGATACACCGGCCTGGCCATTAAGAACAGACTGTTCAAAAATAAGTTGTCCAAAATCCGGACTGTTCTGATCTTCAACACGACTGAAAACACCAATGGCATTATCGCCACGAGCCGCCGTATACAAGTGCTTATTGGTACCTGCAATCCGCACAGCACCGAGTAAACCATCATATAAAGCCAGGCCGTCAGTTTTGGTGATGGATAGATCAGCACTGGTATTGACTGTATTGCTGTCAATACCGACATTGTTAAAGGTATCAGTTTCCGAACCAACACAGTCGGTTACAGGTCCACCATGACCGGCAGGACAGGCATAAACACCGGCTTCATTAACAACACTGCCGCTGGCATTACTGGCGACTTCTGCTGTTAAACGGAAAATTAATTGGCCTTGGGCAGCCACACTCACTGCAACACCTTCCGTGTCGTTATTTAAACTAATGTTACCGACACCGGAAGCAGGACATTCTGAATCTGCACGTCGTTGATAAGCACTGATGGCATGATCCTGACTGGCCACGGCATAAACAGTTGTACCGTCGTCACTAATAGCCATGTCAATGACACCATTCAAGCCATCATTGACGCCAGATCGATCACTGATAAGACCGGCAAATGACAACATTCCGGTTTCTTTATCACGACCAAACCATAACAAGGCATCAGACTGCTCCGCAGCCACATAAACATGTCGGCCATCATCACTGATATTTAAGTTCGCAGGACTTAATAACCCGGATACACCCTGTTCACCCTGGCTGACTGTTGACAGCAAAGACAATTCACCATAATTAGGGCTGTTGGTGTCCGCCGTATTTCGTTTAAATATAAACAGTTTATTTTGGCCCGCTGATGTGGCATAAACATGTTCATCGTCGGGGCTGACAATAACAGCGGAAATACCCGATAAATCGACGCCAAGCAATGAGGTGTCGACCAGTACCTGAAAAGTTAACAGACCGGTACTTAGATTTCTTTGATAAACACCAATCGCAGATTGATTGAGTCCTGAGGTATAAACTGAATAGCCATCTGTAGATATCGCCACATCGTTGATTCCGCTGAGACCATCCGCATTGTTCATTCCTTGCTCAATGACTTGTTCATCAGTTAAAGAGCCGGTATTTAAATCGCGTTCAAACACCACCATTGCATTGGCATTGGCAGCGGCCACATAAATATGCGCACCATTATTAGATGCTGTTAATGCCATGGCTTGATTAAGACCAAAGACACCATTGGAAAAATGTGCTGCTTGTTCAAATTGCAGTGATAATCCACCATTGTCATTGGCTGATATTCTGACCAGCGCATCCGCCACCTGCGAAGCCACATAAATATCATCATCAATCACGATGATATCTCTTGCCCCTTGCAGGAAGTTATTACTATCAGCCTCCAGCGAAGTCACATAAGTCAAATCACCAGTCAATATATCGATTGAGAAGGCGCTGAGGGTATCATCCAAAACACTGGCCGTAATAACATGGGGGCCCAAACCTGCCAGGTTTTCACTGTAAGCAACTGCCGCCACACCCTGCAGACCAAAATCGTTAACATCATTATCATCCAATAAAACCTGGGTTTGTTGCAGTGAACCAGAACCTATGGCTTCACAGGTCCAACTGACTGAACTTGCATTGTAACTTTGGTTAAGCACATCGAGGACTTGAATGGTTTCATCCGCTCGGCTAATGGCATCACTCGGGCCGTTGTTATTGACAATTATTTCATAGACACTTGATTGACCGGGTACCGCAGATATCCGACCATCACTCTTGGTCAAACTTAAATCATACATGGGTGTTAATTCAGTGGTATCACTGTCACAGACATCTTCACTTGAACTGGTCGTACAGTTGTCTGCATTATTATTAAATGTGAAATTTTCAGGTGGAATAACAACACCTTGCGTGATTAAATCACCTTCCGCATTAGCTCTAATTGTGGCATCAATCTGATAGGTCAAAGTTCCATTCGCGCCAATATCGACACGATCATCAATATTACCACTGCCCTGGGCTGCACAACTGGATCCTGACCCTAAAATAAATCCACTAATAGCATGGTCAGCAAAACCGGTGGCATAAACATGTCGGCCATCATAACTACTGATTAAATCATAAGGTTGCTCAAAACCATATTCACTGTTCAAGCCATCTATTTGAAATTCAACCATGGTTAAAAAGCCATAACTTGAACTGTTGGGATTATCATCACGATCCAATACAGTGATGGCATCATCAAATTCAGCAGCCACATATAATCGGGTATCATCCGGACTGATGGCAATACGTCTTGCGCCTGACAAATAATTAAAGCCCCCAATGCCATCCTGGTATGTATTAACTAGAATTAATTCACCAAACTGGTTATTGGTTGGGTTTGAAATACGTTGGAAAACAGATATTTTACTGTCATTTGAAGACACCACATAGACGTGATCACCATCATCACTGACAACCACATCACGGGGTTGATCGCCCGCTGTTAAGTTACGCCCGACAAATGTCATGCTACCATCACTGTCATCGAGAGCAATCACAACAACCGCATCATCTATGCCGGAAGCAACATAAAGGTGTTCCTCACCAGGCGACAGCGCCACAGCACGGGCGCCGGCTAATCCAGACACGCCAGGATCACCGTTTGCGATACTGCCTTGAAGGGTTAAATTGCCCGTTATGGGGTCTATTTTGTAATGTGTGACTGAGGCTTGATATCGTGCTGACACATACAAATTTTGACCACTTTGATCAATCACCATATCAGAAATACCCAGTAATCCGTCGGGTTGATTGGCTTGATGTACATGGCTATCGACAAAGGTTAAATCACCTTGTGAATCACGTTTAAGCACAGCCAGTGTTGATTGATCTGAACTGCCGACAAGAATAAACTGATCATTGGGGGTTATCGCGATACTATCTAAATCAACTAAATCGACAAAATTACTGTAATTATTAAAGTAACTAAATTCAAAGGTTAAATGGCTCTCTGCAGTCGCAGGCACTGTTCCGCTGTTTTTATCGCGTTTAAACTGAACCACTGCATTGCTACCCAATCCGGTGGTGTAAATGTTTTTACCATCATGGCTCATAACCAATGCACTGGCACCCAATAAACCATCCACTTGCGGGCCTGAATCACCCTGAACAAAATCACCTTGTCGTTCTGATTCCATGAAAGAAAATAAGGGGTCAGGTTGGCGTCGCTCGAACACCACCAGTGTTTTGGGATTGGCGCCTTGCGCTGTGGTTAACACATGTTTTCCATCCGGTGTAAAGACGGCGTCTGTGAGACCTTCTAAACCTGTTTTTGTGACGCGCTGATCACGGCTTAATAGACCCTGGGTGTTTCGCGACAACACATACATGGCCGAATCGACAGGATTCGAATAAATGACATGTTCTCCATCAGCACTGACCGATACGGCTTCAACACCCACCAATGTCTCAATACCTAAAAGTGCTAAATCACTGTCGTCATATTCATTGGCTAAGCTAATGGTATTATCTTCGGTGTTTCTATCAAACACCAACGCTTGCTTATTGCCCGCAGCTGCCAGATAAAGGTGCCTGCCATCGGCACTTTTTGCAATGTCAAAAATATCCGTCAATCCTGACAGTGTAATGCTTGAAATCGCCACAGCATCCAGTTCACCATATGTGGCAGACTGATTGTCATCATCACGTGCATATGCGGTCAAATCTGCGCCATTGATATCAGCCACATAAAGTGCTGTACCATCGTCACTGATGCTCATGACGCCGGCCCCAACATGCGCAGTAAAACCTAAGCTGGTTAAGCCGCCGGTATTGGCATCACGATTATAAATTTGAATGACATCATCGCCACTTAAATATAAATGCTCACCATCTGAACTTATTTGCATCATTTGGGGAGATTCCGGCATTTGATCTGTGATGACGCCCTGATAGGTCAATGTTCCAAAATCTGAAGCTGAGGAATTATTGACACGAGAAAAGATAGATACAATAGCCACCGGATTTGCACCTGAACTATCCATTGATAAAACATAGACAAATCGGTCATTGGGTCCCATAAGAACTTGAAGCGGCTGTTGCAGACCATCAATACCTGATTGACCCTGTATAACTGATTGTATATTCAGAATCTGACCAAACTGACTATCGAGTAAGGTGCTGCGCTGATAAACTTGTAAACTGCCTTCAATAACACCTGCGCCATCTGTATCCGGACTGCCCACATAAATATGCCGACCATCCGAACTAACAGCCATGGCAGAACCGGGAAGAGTTTTATCTGAAGACTGAAACCAGGTTAAGTCCCCTGGAATCGGTGAAACCGCATTACAGGTCCAATTTATGTCCTGTAACTCCGGTGGAAAAACATTTTCAACTGAGGCACCAAACAAATCATCCGGTCCCTGGTTATTAATACGCATGGTATAAGAAATACCATCGCCGGGTACCGCTGTGCTTCTGAAATCATCATTTGTAATAATAATTTCAGCATTCCCGCTTAATGAATATTCAGCATCGGCCTGATTATTCAGACTGTTGTTATCAATACCCGAAGAGATGACATTAACACTGTTATAGACCTGGCCATTCGAACCTGATTGGGTACTGACTGAAATGACAAACAAAGCTTCTGCACCCACAGCCAGATCCACATGACTGTTAATCCCCTGCCCTGTAACCGGTCCCGGTTGACTGCATGAACCTGTTCCGGTCACTGCACATGTCCATGAAGCAGTGCTTAAATCCAATTTTGAACTGTTGAGACTGTCAACAACATTGATGGAAGTATCTCGTGATGGGCCTAGATTGGTTACCCTGATTTCATAGGTTAAATCGACCACATCAGGATCAGAGGTGTTAACGGTGGGATTGACAATTTCTTTACTGACAGATACATCTGATTCACCCGCCAAATCCGTGGTATCTTGATCACTGTTGTTGAGTGGATCTGAATCGGTAACACCGCCTGATAGAGTGGCTGACGCGGTATTTTGTATGGTGCCGGAGGCTTCACTGTCAATGGTGGCGTTCACTGTAAATGTGACAGAAGCCTGAGAGGCCAGGTCAATAGAAGCATGTAACTCATCATTAAAAACTGTATTGGTGGGGCCGTTTAAACCACAGGCTGAGGTCCCTGAAGTACAACAAGCGCCCGGGGTATTGGCTTCACAGAACCAACTGATTGAACCCGACTCAAAGCCCGCCGAATTCTGTTGAGAAAACAGATCCAAAACATCGTCTACAGACACCGCTTCTGCGGCTATAAAACCATCATTGGACACTTCAATTTCATAGGTAATTTGACTGCCCGGAGTGGCTGACGTTAAGTGATCTGTTTTGCTTACAACAATATCCGTTCCGATGATGATTTCGTTACTGGTCTCATCAGTTTTTATCGTGCCACTGGTAGCCGTTGTGTTGTTGTCTTGTAGCTCTATCTGAGCACTGTTACAAATCTCATTGCTGCCTGGAATGTTACTGTCACATTCTGTATAACCATTATCAGAAAAACCGACTCTGGTATGGATATAGACTTGCGACTGACTGCCCGCGGATAAGCGAATATTTTGGCTGAGTTGTTGGCCTGCACCTGTGACAACATTGGTTTCTTCAGGACAATTATCCGGGCTGATTGAACTATTGGGAACACCGCCATCTGATACACACCATTCCCAACAAGGTTGATCGTCGGTATCTGGTACATTATTTAAGTCCGGACATTTTGTCGGATGATCTAAAAGTAATTGATCGAAGACATCGGTTAATAAGACACCCGGCTCAGGTTCGCCGCCAACAATGGTTCCTGCACCCAAATCACTGGGGCCGGCATTGGCGACTGTAATGACATAGGTAAAGGGTTCATTTGGCACCAAGGAACCGTTTTTACCGGTTTTAGTAATGGATAAATCCACTTGTCGCATCAGCGCATCGGAATCAGACGCTACAGATTGGGGGGTGCCGCTATTATTCGGGTTGGTGGCTGTCAAACTATACACCAAAGGGTTGGTGACAGCACTGGAAACATAGTCAACATCAATGGTAAATGTGATACTTTCACCTGCGACTATATCGACCTCGGTATCAATGGCTGTTGTGCCACTTGAGTCATCACAAGAGCTTGATCCACCATTGTCAATATCACAGCTCCATGAAATGACACCAAACTCGCTCAAATCATTATCCGTTACCGACACATCACTGACATCTGATGGCCCATCATTGGTGAGGGTATAGGTATAAGTTTGTGAGGTACCGGGTGTATATTGATTGGTTCCATCATCTAAAGAAACCGTGAACTCAGAAAATGGATCAGGTTGCAGTGAGACATTACCTTGTACCGGGGATGTTGGCGTGTGCCCGGCCGGATTGGTGGCCGTCACTTCATAAACCAGTGGGTTTAACGTAGCGCCGGAATCATAGGTTGCCATCACCGTAAATGTGGCGACACCGCCACTGACTAAATCAACTGTGGTATCAATAAAATCATTATCAGTGGTCAAATCACACTGACTACCTGCTGAAACCGCACAGTTCCAAGTCACTGCATTTATGGGTGACGGACTATTATCAACAACTGTCACATTATTGACATCACTGGGACCGTTGTTAGTCACGGTAACTGTGTATTCCTGAGTGTCACCGGGTATATAGTTGCTGGAAACCGGGTTGGTCGCAACTGCGACCGCCAGCTGACTTTCTAATATACGGTTATTACTGTCGGTATTGCTCAAGGGTGAGGTGTTATTAGGATCGGATGATTGCGAGTCACCCAAGGCCACTTGTACCTCATAATCCATGGGGTCAGCTGTGGCCGATGAAGCGTAATCTGCGTTCACCGTGATGGTAGCTTCATCGTTGACATCCAATTGTAAAACCGGATTAAGATTTGAATTCGATCCACCGGCATTTGAGCAACTACTGCCTGAATCCGCCACACAGCCCCAACTGGTGATGTTAAAGCCTGCCATAATGACATCACTGACATTCAAATTCTGCGCAGCACTTGGTCCGGTGTTTGATACTTTGATGGTATAAGTTGAGTTCTCGCCCGGTTTGTAATTTGCTTTACCATCATTGTTAGTTAAACTAATATCGGTAATTGAACTTCGAGTGATGCCTTGACTGTCAGTGTCGTTGGCGCTGTTATTGTCATTATTACTGGCACCATCATTTGTAACATCGACGCTCAAGGTTAAATTATTAAAAAACTCAGCTTCATAAGCCACTGAACCTACAGTCAATGTCACCGCGTTTGTTCCATCCAGACTTAAAGTAAAATCTCTGTTGTGATCATTATTAGTACCACTTCCAGCAGAACAACTTGAAGCACCCGCACCACTACATGACCAATCAAATTCATTCACCCCGGATGAACCACTGAATGACAATCGGACCACAATGCCAGCAACTGTACCGCTACCATCTTTGCTGACAGTAACAACATAAGCGCCTGCTGCCGACGTCTGACCCGGCGTGAATTGGCTTGGGTAGGTGTCAATACTGACGTCAATATCATCGGCCAAAACCGAAACTGAAAATAACGAACACGCCAGAAAGGCGAGACCTGAAAGTTTTTTAAATGTGCCCAGAAACATGTGTTTTCCCACTATTAAGCTGACAAATTATTATTTTGTCACGACCATTGCTCTGAACAGCAGACACACCAAAACCGCCTTATTCGGCAGTTTAAATTTCGTATAGAAAATCTAAGAATTGATTAATTACACACATTTTTTATATCCCCCGCTCATTACAAAAAGTAATGACCTTTTTTCATTGAACCAAAAAAAAAGATAATCCGCAAGGTAATTTATAAAATAAATTAATATTTGGAGCGTACTGAAGAGGAATTTGAACTGCCGAATAAAAAATAACAATAACAAGCTTAATAACAATTAAACTGTTTAATTTATTGAATGAATTAAGCCTTTCAAATGTGATAAAAACTTGATTCGAACAATAAAAACAAACCAGCCCAACTTTCTCGCTTTATTTTTCTTGCTGTCGATCTTATTCCATCATTTATGAGGTTATTTAAATTATCACGGCAGCCGATAAACAGGATAATTCAAGTGGGCCTTTTCATAATGTTTGCTTTTACGGTGTAACCACTGAAGCTGCTGATAAGCATTATGTGCAAATTGAGGGTCACTGGTTTTTTTTGAATTAAATGATTCTTTTAATGCAGGGTTTTCAGCCAGTAAATGAAGCGCATGATCCTCCCAAACATAAGGGGAAAACCCTTCTTTCTGACTTAAAACAGTATCAAAAAAATTCCATTTAAAAAATGAATCTGTGGCTTCCGGCTCTAACACCTCAAGCAGATAGCGTACACCCGGTTGATCAGTGGCAATATAATAATCGCCTGCTCTGAAAGTTACCTGTTGTGTTGACCGGGAAATTGTCACCGTCTTATGCGGATAATGTCCTTCATAAACATTTTTATTCGTGGTGTAGTCTTCAATTCGATATACTTCAACGTCCCAGGTGGTCTCTTTTTCTAACTGACGCATATGAATTTGATTCAGGGTCAATAAACTAATCACCCGATGCCATCCCTGAGGAATAATGTAGGCCTTTGGTATACGTACGGATATCGAGGGTTTATAGCTGTCTTTATATTTGATTTTTTTGCGAAATGGCTGCTGGCGATTATACTTGAGCCGATCGAGTCCGGTGACCTCACTGGTTACTGTATTTGCCTGATAGCCTAAAAATTCAAGGTTTGAAAATTTTTCATCGTCTATTTGCCATTGAATGGGATAGTTATCGCCGGTTTGATAATTTTCAAATGCTTGTCGCCTGAATTTTTTTATTTTTTTAGCGTCTTTATCGGCTAAATGAATGACCGTTTGCATAAACGCATAAGTACCCAAAACACGTTTTTTATAGGGTTTTAACATATGTGTTTCCAGCATCATACCCATAGTATTAAACAGGGTTGTATAACCTGTTGAGTATCGGGGACTATCAAAGAATTGGCTGAAACCATCATCCGGGGAACGGTTAAACACATTAACATAAGGCGTGATGGGCCAATCCTTTTCAGACAATTTTTTTTCTAATGCAGGCTGAAAACTGTTCTTTAAATAAGTACCAAGCTGACCTCCCAATTTATTATGCTGGGTCATTAAATGCGTTAAGACATATTGATAATCCGCGCCATTACTGACATGATTATCGATAAACACCAGGCTTAACCTGATGAAATATTGTTATAAAAGCCCGCGCATTTAAGGTATCGGCTTTGATGAAATCCCGATTCAAATCATAATTACGGGCATTACCTCTAAAGCCGTAACTTTCAGGACCATTTTGATTGGTTCTTGTGGACGAATTTCGATTCAATGCACCTCCCACGTTATAGACCGGTATGGTGACCAAAACAGTATTTTTGGGTGCCTTTATTTTACCTTGTGCAAAATCCCTGAACAGCATCATGGTGGCATCAATACCATCCGGTTCACCTGGATGAATACCGTTATTAATTAACAGCGTGAGAACGTCAGATTTCTTATTATTTTTTAATACCGTCTCAGATTGAAAAGAGACCTTATGCAAGGGGAATCCGGCATCGGTCATACCTACCGCTTCCATCGTCACAGAATCATATTGCGCTGCCAATTCTTGATAAAATTCAATGACTTCGTGATAGGTCGCCGTTTGGTTTCCGTTACCTTTTTCAAAAGTTGTGACCAATTCATCACTGGCCTCAACCATAGCAGATAAAATCAAAAGTAAAATGCATAGATAATATTTTGATTTGAACATCATTCTTGTTGACCTATTACCAACATTAATTCGTTTTAAATCAATTGAAATCATGAGTTAATCCTTTTCAATATTTAATAAACTAGACGCCAATATCTTCATGCCATAATTCAGGTTTGTTTTTAATAAATGTTTCCATCAGTTGACGGCATTCAATATTGTTTAGAACAGTAACATCCACACCTCGCGAGCGAACATAGTCTTCCGGACCACGAAAATTGTGATTCTCACCAATAATAACTTTCGGGATACCATACAATAAAATAGCACCACTACACATATCACAGGGTGATAACGTTGAATACAGTGTGGCTTTTTTATAATCTGCGGCATTTAATCGTCCGGCATGTTCTAGACAGTCCATCTCAGCATGCAATATCGAACTACCCTTCTGAATACGTTGATTGTGACCCCGCCCAATAATTTCACCATCAATGACCAACACAGAGCCAATGGGTATACCACCTGCATTTAAACCCTGTTTCGCCTCATCAATAGCGGCTTGTAAAAATATATCCATTGTTAAGGCTCCAAAAAACGAATCAATGGTTTAATAAACTGACTAAATGCCTCAATATGCGGTAAATGGCCGACATCATCTAATTCAACCAATGTAGCGTCAGGAATCCTTTTTTGTGTCTTTTCACCCAGTTCGTTATAAAGCCCCATTGTTTGCCGAACTTCATCTGAAACCAATGGTTTACCAAGGGCTGTGCGATCTCTGGTGCCAATAATCAATAGCGTTGATTGGGTTATTTCAGAAAACTCATAAACAACCGGTTGGGTAAAAATCATATCAGCGGTCAGTGCCGCATTCCAGGCTATGGTTTGATAATCTGAATTAAGAGTCCACCCGGCGAGTAGATTAACCCACTGGTCATATTCAGGCTTCCACTTATTATCGTAATAATTGACTAATTGATATTGTTTGATGCTTTCATAACTTTTCTTCAATTCATTGTCATACCACCAATCAATTGATTGATAAGGCACTTTTAACTTCCAGTCCTCCAGTCCTATTGGGTTGAGTAAAATTAATTTTTCAGCCGTGTCAGGGTACATCAATGCAAATCTTGTGGCTAACATTCCACCCATTGAATGACCCAAGACACTGACTTTTTGTATATCTAAAGAGTCAATTAGTCGCTTGGTATTCTGCGCTAACTGTTGGAAACTGTAATTAAAATAATCCGGTTTTGACGATTTACCGAATCCTACCTGATCAGGAACAATTACCCGGTATCCCTTTTTTGTTAAGGCTTTAATTGTGGTTTCCCAATAAGCACCATTAAAGTTTTTACCATGCATTAACAGTACATTTTTATTATTATATTTTTCTGGTAAAACATCCATATAGGACATTTTTAATGATTGACCCTGTATATTTAACGTCAATTCAGAAACTTCAAAAGGATACTGATAGTTTGTCAGCTCAATATCTAACCACCTCAGTTCAGATTTACCAGCATTGCTTACAGTAAAAACAGAAATAAAGAAAAGAAATAGAAGGTTTGTTTTCATAAATGACTTATTTATCAATTTGATTAAACAATTAATTATGCAGTTTAATCTCGACATAGTGAAGCTAAATCACGTCTATATTTATATAAATATTAAAACAGAGACTTATGGTTTTGACCAGGCAAAAAAATAGCCCCAACGTTTCTTGATGCTTTTTCCTTTGTTAGATTCTGGCGGCCATTACCGCTCCTGATCGCACGGCATATATGAACGCCTCCTTCATTTCAAAGGATTTTTGTGGTTTTCAGCCTATTTTGGCTGTGTTATTTTTAAGTTATCATTATTTTCACCTTACACTTACCCACGGCACTGCGCCGAGCAGCGGGG